>Ga0209935_1000001_pt1:0-1577500 | contig 2963610 bp, 2443 predicted proteins | sample ThiBio_1000_plan_2_FD_183958 | JGI IMG/M metagenome (GOLD analysis project Ga0209935, IMG submission 183958) | Wastewater bioreactor microbial communities from Cape Town, South Africa - Thiocy_cont_1000_plan (SPAdes) | ecosystem: Engineered > Bioreactor > Thiocyanate-remediating >... | reverse complement strand
AAACATCTAAGTAGGAGGAGGAAAAGAAAACAAACGTGATTTCCAGAGTAGTGGCGAGCGAAATGGAAACAGCCTAAACCACAGTGGCGTGCTGCTGTGGGGTTGTAGGGCCGCATTTAGAATCTGTCATCAAACTGAACTTTCTGGAAAGTTAGGCCATAGCGGGTGATAGCCCCGTAAGTACAAATTGACAGTGACGAGCGGTACCCTGAGTAAGGCGGGACCGGAGGAATCCTGCCCGAATCTGCCGGCACCATCCGGTAAGGCTAAATACTCCTTAGAGACCGATAGTGAACCAGTACCGTAAGGGAAAGGTGAAAAGCACCCCAAACAGGGGAGTGAAATAGTACCTGAAACCGTGCGCCTACAAGCGGTCGGAGCAGCGCAAGCTGTGACGGCGTGCCTTTTGCATAATGAACCTACGAGTTACTCCTCACTGGCGAGGTTAAGTTCTTAAGTAACGGAGCCGTAGCGAAAGCGAGTCCAAATAGGGCGCTTAGTCAGTGGGGGTAGACGCGAAACTTTGTGATCTATCCATGAGCAGGTTGAAGGTGTGGTAACACATACTGGAGGACCGAACTCATTAGCGTTGAAAAGCTATGGGATGACTTGTGGATAGGGGTGAAAGGCCAATCAAACTGAGAGATAGCTCGTTCTCCCCGAAATGTTTTTAGGAACAGCGTCGCATATAGAAGTTTATTAGAGGTAGAGCTACTGATTGGGCTAGGGGGCTTCACCGCCTACCAAACCCTGACAAACTCCGAATGCTAATAAATATCTGCGGCAGTGAGGCTGCGGGTGCTAAGATCCGTGGCCGAGAGGGAAATAACCCAGATTAGCAACTAAGGTCCCTAATACGTAGTTAAGTTGATCAAACGAAGTTTGAACCCTATAACAGCCAGGATGTTGGCTTGGAAGCAGCCATTCATTTAAAGAGTGCGTAACAGCTCACTGGTCGAGGGTTCAGGCACGGAAAATAATCGGGCATCAAACTACGAACCGAAGTTCTAAGATTGCCACTAGGTGGTATATCGGTAGGGGAGCATTCTGATCTGCTGCGAAGGTGTACGGCGACGTATGCTGGAGCGATCAGAAAAGAAAATGTAGGTATAAGTAACGATAAATAAAGTGAAAAACTTTATCGCCGTAAGTCTAAGGGTTCCTGATCAACGTTAATCGGATCAGGGTTAGTCGGGTCCTTAGGAAAACCCGAAAGGGGCATCTGATGGAAAACTGGTTAATATTCCAGTACCCGCTTTAGTTTCGATGGGGTGACGCAGAAGTGAACATCACACGATGGATACGGAATTCCACGTTTAAGTACGTAGCTATATCTTTTACAGGCAAATCCGTAAGAGATGGCGAAATACGAAAGTATATGAGGGCTTCGGCCCGATTGAGTGATCTAATAGCTGCCGAGAAAAACCTCTAAGGTTAGGCTAGAGCGGCCCGTACCGCAAACCGACACAGGTAGACGAGAAGAATATTCTAAGGCGCTCGGGTGAGCCGTGGAGAAGGAACTAGGCAAATTGTGGCTGTAACTTCGGGATAAAGCCAGCCTACTTCGGTAGGCCTCAGTAAAATGGTTCAACCAACTGTTTAACAAAAACACAGGGCCCTGCAAAATCGTAAGATGACGTATAGAGCCTGATACCTGCCCGGTGCTGGAAGGTTAAGGAAGGATGTTCGGCGCAAGCCAAAGCTTCTGACTGAAGCCCCAGTAAACGGCGGCCGTAACTATAACGGTCCTAAGGTAGCGAAATTCCTTGTCGGGTAAGTTCCGACCTGCACGAATGGTCTAATGAGTTGAACACTGTCTCCTCCACGAGCCCGGTGAAATTGTAGTATCGGTGAAGATGCCGGTTACCCGTCACGGGACGGAAAGACCCCGTGAACCTTCACTACAACTTTGCATTGATTTTGGATTACGGATGTGTAGAATAGTTGGGACACTTTGAAGCAGTGGCGCTAGCCATTGTGGAGTGGTCGTTGAAATACCAACCTTCTTTGATTTAGAGTCTAACCCCTTGCGGGGAACAGTGCATGGTGGGTAGTTTGACTGGGGTGGTCGCCTCCTAAAGTGTAACGGAGGCTTGCAAAGGTACCCTCAGTACGGTTGGTAATCGTACGAAGAGCGCATTAGTATAAGGGTGCTTGACTGTGAGGCATACAGGCCGAGCAGGAGCGAAAGCTGGCTAAAGTGATCCGGCGGTTCTGCATGGAAGGGCCGTCGCTCAAAGGATAAAAGGTACTCCGGGGATAACAGGCTGATCTCCCCCAAGAGCTCATATCGACGGGGAGGTTTGGCACCTCGATGTCGGTTCGTCACATCCTGGGGCTGGAGAAGGTCCCAAGGGTTCGGCTGTTCGCCGATTAAAGTGGCACGTGAACTGGGTTCAGAACGTCGCAAGACAGTTCGGTCCCTATCTGTGATGGGCGTTAGAAAATTGAGTGGACATGACCTTAGTACGAGAGGACCGGGTCGTACGTACCGCTGGTGTATCTGTTGTGCCGCCAGGTGCAGTGCAGAGTAGCTATGTACGGACAGGATAAACGCTGAAAGCATCTAAGCGTGAAACCTTCCACAAGATGAGTTTTCTTTTAAGGGTCGTCAGAGACTATGACGTTGATAGGCTACAGGTATAAAACTGGTAACAGTAAAGCCGAGTAGTACTAATTGCCCGTATGCTTTAATTTTTTTTCACTTTGTATTACAACCTCCCAATATGACATTATTATGGTCAATATGACCCATGATCTTATGGTGGTTTTGCCGAGGGTGTTCACCTCTTCCCATACCGAACAGAGAAGTTAAGCCCCTCATGGCCGATGGTACTGCACCACAATGCGGGAGAGTAGGTAGCTGCCATATTCATTGAAGGCCCTGTAGCTTGTGCTACGGGGCTTTTTTTTGCCCATACCCGAAGGGTGGGTGACGGGGGAACGGCAGGGACGAGTGCCGGCGGGGACGAGGGCGAACGACCTTTGAACGCTATATTTGCCTTATGAACGTCCTTTTCTGGATCACCCTGCTGCTGGGGCAGCCTGCCGATACTCTTCAACCTTTTCACCTCTCCGGCCACGCCCAGGGTACAACCTGGCACATTACTTACTATTCCACCGATAGCACGGTTCTCTCCAGCCAGATCGATAGCATCCTCGACAAAATCGACAGTTCCCTCTCCCTTTATAAGCCCTACTCCCTTATCTGCCAGTTCAATCGGGACCCACATGGTATTTTGATGGATGAACATATGTCTGTTGTCATGCAGCAAGCCCTGGATACCTACCGGACCAGTTCCGGCCTCTTCGATATAACGGTCCAGCCTCTCGTGGAAGCCTGGGGCTTTAGCGCCCACAAACCGGATGCATACCCGGACTCTGCTGTCATTCAGCATATACTTCCCTGTGTGGGGTCCGACTATCTGTCTATACAGAACGGATATCTATTGAAAGCAAAGCCCTGCGTTCATATCGACCTGGATGGCATCGCCCAGGGATATAGTGTAGATGTGCTGGCGGGATTCCTCGAACAACACCATATCACCAGCTACCTTGTGGAGCTAGGAGGCGAACTTCGGGTAAAAGGCCGGAAACCCTCAGGTGAGCGTATGCGTGTCGGTATCGAGGCGCCACCAGAGAATGAATTTGCGGAAGCGGTCGTACAGAGGATCATGTCGGTGGATAGTGGCGCCATCACCACTTCCGGAAGCTATCGCGCCTGGCATGAACGGGGCGGCAAAAAGTTCAGTCACACCATAAACCCTCGCACGGGATTCCCAGCCGATAATGAACTGATCAGCGTGACGGTGTACGCTAAAAAAGCGATCATAGCAGACGCCTATGACAACGCACTCATGGCGATGGGGCTTGCGAAAGCCATGGAGTTTGTCAACAACCGAAAGGATATGGCGGCATTCTTTATCTATCGGGATAAAAACGGCGCAATCGTTTCCGCAACTTCCAAATCTTTTAATGCCTTACTATATCCCTGATGCCTTATCTTAGTCTACCAATTTACCAGCATGTTAAGAAGGGAATTTATACAACGAACCAGCGCGCTGACAGGTGGCTTGATATTAGGGAATGGATTGCTGAAGAGCTTTGCTGCAGACGGAGAAGTTTTTTCCCGTGACGGCGAACCGGTGTCCATCGGGATCATAGGCTGTGGAGACAGAGGAAAAGGCATCATGAGCATCCTGCTGCAAATGCCGGAGCTCTTCCATATCGTGGCCACCTGCGATGTACTGGACTTCCGCCTGGCAGAGGCCCGGAAGATGGGTTCCTTTACCGAATATGCGGATCATCGCCGGTTGCTGGATGATAAAAAGATCAAGGCGGTAGTAATAGCAGTGCCACTAAATCTTCACCATGACATTGCAGTCGACACATTGTCGGCAGGCAAGCATGTCTATCTCGAGAAGACGATGACCTATAATATCCCGCAAGCGCTGGACCTGGTGAATAAAGCGAAACAATATTCAAAACAGGTGCTGCAGGTGGGACACCAATACCGATACTCTCCCCTATACTTTAAAGTAAAGGAGATGATCGAAAAGAATTATTTAGGCAAGGTGACCCAGATAGACTGCCGGTGGGACAGGAACTGGAACTGGCGACGCCCGGTGCCGGACCCCTCGCTGGAGAGAAAGATCAACTGGAGAATGTATAAAGAATACTCAGGCGGGCTGACGGCAGAACTCCTCTCACATCAGATAGATTTTATCAACTGGGCCTTCGACACCCACCCGGATGAACTGTTCGGAACAGGCGGTATCGACTACTACAAGGACGGACGGGAGACCTACGACAATGTCCAGGTCGTATTACGATACGCGAAGACAGGTATGGTGGGTAATTTTGGAGCCACCTGCGCTAACGCCCACGAGGGATACAATTTTAAGATCAAGGGAACGAGAGGTATGGTATCTCTGCTGGTCGACGACGGCGTATACTATCCCGAACCGGAGACCCGGAAAGAGCTGACGACGGTGGATGGGGTTACAGGCGCTACCAAGCTGGAATGGAACAAGGACGGAGGCATCCCCATCGTGAAAGAAAAATTAAAGGACGGTACCTGGTATGCTTTACAGGATTTCTTTCAATGTATCCAGAACGGCGGGCAGCCTGCGTCCAATGTATTGACGGGCGCTACCACGGCCTGCTGCGTGCATCTTGCCAACCAGGCGGTCTACGGGCACTCCATCGAAAAATGGTCATCGAATTTTAATTTTCTATAAATCACAATTGCATATGAAGAAGACTTTACTGATCCTCGTTGCTACTGCTCTGACTGGTGGAGTGTATGCGCAATCGGGGAACTGGACAAACCTTTTTGACGGAAAAACATTGAATGGGTGGAAAAGACTGGCGGGCACCGCCGACTACAAAGTGGAAAATGGAGTTATCGTGGGAACGACGGTGTTTGGTTCCGGTAATACTTTTTTGGTAACGGAAAAAGAATATGGAGACTTTATCCTCGAGCTGGATATCCGTATAGACGACACCACAGCCAATTCGGGTGTACAGATGAGGAGCCATTACGACCCTGCGGGTCATGAAGGGAAAGGGTTGGTATATGGATGTCAATTTGAAATAGATCCATCATCGAGACGCTGGTCCGGAGGCATCTATGATGAAGGCCGCCGGGATTGGCTTTACCCCGGATCGCTGCATCCGGAAGCACAGTCGGCCCTGAAAGTGGGTCAGTACAATCATATCCGTATCGAGTGCATAGGTCATGAAATGAAGACCTGGTTGAACCAGGTGCCAGTAGCCTGCCTGGTGGATACAGTAGATAAAAAGGGATTTATCGGACTCCAGGTACACGGTATCGGAAAGCAGGAGCTGGCTGGTGAGAAAGTGTATTTTAAAAACATCCGTATACAGACCTCAGGTTTGAAACCCATGCCCTTCCCCAAAGGCATTTATGTAGTCAACAATATTCCCAATACGCTGACAAGCTATGAAAAAAGCAGTGGATGGAAATTGCTCTTCGATGGGCGGACCTCCAATGGATGGGTGGGCGCTTACAAAAAGACATTCCCGGAGAAAGGCTGGGTTGTCAGTGACGGCATCCTGAAAGTGCTGGGCTCCGCCGGGAAAGAATCCGCAAACGGAGGCGATATCGTAACTACGGACGAGTACAAGGCATTTGATCTCTCTTTTGACTTCAAGCTCACGCCGGGCGCCAACAGCGGGGTGAAGTATTTTGTCACGCTGAGTGAGAACAATACCGGCTCCGCTATCGGATTGGAATACCAGTTGCTCGACGATACGCTGCACCCGGATGCCAAGCTGGGCAGAGAAGGAGATCGTACCATGTCCTCTTTATATGACCTGATCAAGGCGAATAAGCAAAAGCGTTTTATTCATCCTATCGGCCAGTGGAATACAGGCCGTATCGTAGTATACCCCAATAACCATGTAGAGCACTACCTGAATGGGATCAAAGTGCTGGAATATGAGCGTGGTTCGCAGGCTTTCCGGGACCTTGTTGCTATCAGCAAGTACAAAATATGGAAGAACTTCGGGGAAGCTCCGCAAGGTCATATACTGCTACAGGACCATGGGAATGAGGTAAGCTTCCGCAGTATAAAGATCAGGACACTATAGGTTCCCAGCCTTTCTCATACGTTCTGCGCCAAAGGGCTGCTGCGGCAGTGTCGTTGAGGATGTGGCCATTGGAAGGATCACAGTGAAGCACACCCGAAGTGCGCTGCGCGATATTGGCAAGATGACAAAGCAATACACTTTTGGAAGCCTCGTCGACCGGAGAGTTGAGCGAGGCTTCTCCTTTTACGGACTTTATGAAATTGTCGAAATGATACAGGTCGAGGTTTCCGCTGGCGCTGACCGGGTTCGTGGGGTCGGCGACCACATCTGATTTCACTTCCTTTACGAGCTTGTTCTTTTCATCAAATATCTTGTAGTCTCCGCCGCCGAGATTGACGAGGGTGCCTTTATCTCCATAGATCACAAACCCTCTGCCGGCATCTTCTACGCCGAAGTTATTACAGCTGCGGCCCTCCCATGTGATGGCTTTGCCTTCGGGGAATTCGAAGCCGGCTACCTGTGTATCGGGCGTCTGCCAATCGTCTTTGAAAGCGTAACGGCCTCCGGCAGAGGTGACCTTCTGCGGGTAGTCCACACCGAGGAACCATCTGCAGCAATCTATTTCGTGTGTGCCGTTGTTGCAGGCTTCGCCCGTGCCCCAATGCCAGAACCAGTGCCAGTTGTAGTGTACGAGATTGTCCTGGTAATCTCTGCGGGGCGCGGGTCCCTGCCAGAGCTCAAAATCCAGGGTTGTGGGGGGAGGAACTTTTTTCCCAAAGCCGATGGACTTCCTGTTATTGGCGTACCAGGCTTTAGCGAAATAGGTTTTGCCGATGGCGCCGTCGTGCACTTGCCTGACTGCATCTATGAGCGTCGGCATCGAGCGACGCTGGTTGCCCATCTGTATATGCTTCCCGTATTTATGCAGGGCCTTTGCGAGCAGCTCCCCTTCATAAGGATTTTGACCGCAGGGTTTCTCCACGTACACGTGTTTGCCATGGGAGGCGCCGAGGATCGCAGCAGGCGTATGCCAGTGATCGGGAGCTGCCACTATGAGCGCATCCAGGTCCTTTTGTTCAACGAGTTTGCGGATATCCTTAATAATAGTCGGTTTGCGTGGTGCGTCTTTCAATGCATCCAATCCATTCTGCAATGCTTTCTCTTCCACATCACAGATATATGCTACTTCCACGTTCGGCAGTTGCGAGTAGGATTTGGCCAGATAGGCGCCACGGCTATTGACGCCCATCACACCCACGATGACCTTGTTGCTGGGTGCCATTTTGCCACGGATAGGAAAATTGATAATTGTCAGGCCGGCAGTGGCCATGGAGACATCCTGTAGGAATTTTCTGCGATGCATAAGGCAAGTTTTTTTAAGAGAGCCTAAGTTAAAGGTTTTGAGTTTTAGCAAGCATTAAAAAACTTTGAAGAGGACTACGTCGGGTGGTGGGGGGAGTAATAAAAAATCCTTTCCGTAATGGAAAGGATTTTGACAAAGAGATATATTGATCGTAATAATTAATAATCCCTGTTGTAGCCGCCGCCACCGCCGCGATCGTAACCACCTTTCTTGTAGCCGCCGCCACCGCCGCCGCCGCCAAAGCTTCTCTTTTTGAAGCCACCGCCGCCACCGCCTTGTTGTTTAGGCTGTGATTCGTTAACGATGATCTTACGACCCATCACTTCGCTGTCGTACAGGTTAGTGATAGCCTGCTGAGCTTCGCCGTCGTCTTCCATTTCAACAAAGCCGAAGCCTTTGCTACGTCCGGAAACTTTGTCCTTGACGATCTTGGCTGAAGCAACAGTGCCGTGTTGTTCAAAAAGGTTCCTGAGATCCTCATCGGTCATTTGCCAAGAGAGGTTGCCTACATAAATGTTCATTGTACAAAAAATTAAAAAATGAAAAAAACTCACTCTACACTGTTGAAGGTATACGATGTACTGAGGGATCTGACTGGAAAGAAAGTTACGACAGCGCATAATACGGCCAATAAACAATAGAGCTATTGTAAAGATAGGGATTTTTATTACTTATTCTAATTTATCCCCAATTTGATAGGATTTAGTATTGGTCAGTATTCCAGCGGGTTTTATCCATCTGAAAAAACGATTTTGTACAGTCGCCTTTTGATGTTTTTTAATGAATCTAACCCTACCTATCGAATATTAACAAAAAAGCCCGTGATTTATTCACGGGCTTCGAAGTATTTGGGTATTTCTTCTAATAATTATTCAGCAGTAACTTCAAATTCCAGTTCCGCTTCATGGTGGTTGCCGAAATCGACCTTGGCTTTGTAAGTTCCCAGTTCTTTTACTTCATCGATGATGTGGATCTTACGACGATCGATATCGTATCCTTTCTGGTCGCGGATGGCGCGGGCCAGCTGTACGGAGGTGACGCTACCGAAGATCTTGCCGCTGGTGCCTGTCTTGGCTCCAATCTTGAGGGGGGAGGCTTTCAGGACCTCGATCACCTTATTGATCTCGGCCATCATCTTTGCTTCCTTCTTCGCGATCTGTTTCATTCTTTCTTCCAGCTGTTTCAGATTGGAGGGATTAGCCTCTACTGCCAACTTGCGGGGAATCAGATAGTTACGAGCATAACCATTCTTTACGCTCACCTTTTCATGTGCGGCGCCCAGGTTATCTACGTCTGCAATTAAAATGACTTCCATGTTTTGTTTTTTGTTCACCGTAGTCCCAATCCGCAACTTGCGAGGCTCCGGGGGGAGCCCAATTGCGAACTGTCTGCCCATGCCCAATTAGGGACGGGATTAGGGTGAGGTTACTTTAAAAGGTCTGTTACATAAGGTAACAGGGCCATCTGGCGGGCTTTCTTTACCGCGTCAGATACTTTGCGCTGATATTTCAGGGAGTTACCGGTGATACGGCGGGGCAATAACTTGCCTTGCTCGTTCAGGAACTTCTTAAGGAATTCAGCATCCTTGTAGTCGATGTATTTAATGCCATATTTCTTGAAACGGCAGAATTTCTTAGCGCGCTTCTCGGGTTTAATGGCGGTCAGATACTTGATCTCGTTTGCTTTTGCCATGGTTTAAGCTCCTACTTTTTCAGTTCCTGTCGGTACACCACTTCTCTTTTTGGCATTGTACTCGACGGCGTATTTATCGAGCTTTGTAGCCATGAAACGTAACACGGTTTCGTCGCGGCGAATCTGAATATTCAGTCGCTCATTGAAGTCGGATGGCGCATTGAATTCCAGAACCCAGTACAAGCCTGTGGTTTTCTTCTGGATGGGATACGCCAGTGATTTCAGACCCCAGGGATTTTCGTGCACCACTTCACCTCCATTGTCTTTAATAAAGGCAGTGTATTTTTTCTGAGCGGCTTTGTAGTCCTCCTCAGATAGCACAGGGGTAAAAATCACCATCAATTCGTAATTGTTCATGATCCCTGTTTTTTGTTTAAAAATTAGAAATAATCAAAATGGGTTGCAAAGGTAGGATATTTGGGGGAAAGGGCCAACGCGGGTCGGAATAAAGTTTTGAGCCGGAACGGCAATGGAAAAGGCCGGGAAGGGGCAACGGAGGGAGCTGGCGGGCCGGCAAACCGGCCGGCTTGACAGTGTGGCAGATCCGGGGGTATGGCATTGGGTTTGTTGGCTGGTTTTGGCCCGATCCCGGAGGCCGGTCGTATCTGCGGCGGGTTCAATTCCTGGGGCCAATAAATAATCCCGGGTGGGGCAATGAGTAACCATTAAACGAGTTTAAAACATGCAAAAAGGAAGTATACGCGTACAGACAGAGAACATCTTTCCTATTATCAAGAAGTTCCTATACAGCGAACATGATATTTTTATAAGAGAGCTTGTCAGCAATGCGGTGGATGCCACCCAAAAGTTAAAAACCCTCTCTTCCTTGGGGGAGGCAAAGGGGGAATTGGGTGAGTTGAGGATTGATATTCAATTAGATAAGGATAAAAAGACCCTTACCATCTCCGACAGGGGTATCGGTATGACAGCTGAAGAGGTGGATAAGTACCTGAACCAGGTGGCTTTTAGCGGGGCGGAGGAATTTCTCAATAAGTACAAGGGGCAGAATGAAGCCAATATTATAGGTCATTTTGGGCTTGGGTTCTATTCCTCCTTTATGGTGAGCGAAAAGGTGGAAGTCGTCACCAAAAGCTATAGGGAAGGGGCCAAGGCCGTGAAATGGGAGTGTGACGGGAGCCCGGAATTTACGCTCGAAGATGCGGAAAGGGAGGGGAGAGGGACGGATATTATCCTGTATATCAATGAGGAAAGCACAGAATTCCTGGAGGCGGAAAGGATCGAGGCGGTGCTTAAGAAGTTCTGCCGATTCCTCCCGGTGCCTATCTTTTTTGAGGACAAGCAGGTAAACAATACGGCGCCGGCCTGGACAAAAAAGCCCAGTGAGCTGACACCGCAGGATTACCAGGACTTTTATAAAGAGCTTTACCCTTTTAGCGAGGCTCCTCTTTTCTGGATACATCTGAATGTGGACTACCCTTTCAGCCTTACGGGCATCCTTTATTTTCCGAAGATCAAGCAGAGCTATGAGATCCAGAAGGATAAGATACAACTATACAGCAACCAGGTCTTTGTGACGGATGAGGTAAAGGATATTGTCCCGGAATTCCTCATGCTGCTGCATGGGGTTATCGACAGCCCTGACATTCCATTGAACGTCAGCCGCAGCTACCTGCAGGGCGATCCCAATGTAAAGAAGATCAATAATCATATTACCAAAAAAGTAGCCGACAAGCTGGAGGAGATCTTCAACAAGGAGCGGAAGGAATTCGAGGAGAAATGGGACAGTCTCGGATTATTCGTGAAATATGGGATGATGACGGATGATAAGTTCCTTGAAAAAGCGGTTCGTTTCCACATTATGGAAGATGTGAAAGGTGATAAATTCTACACATTGGACGAGTACCGGACAGCCACAGAAGCGATTCAAAAGAATAAAGAGGGCAAGCTCGTCATCCTTTATACCACCAACCCCATACAGCAGGATAGCTATATCCGGCAGGCGCAGGCCAAGGGGTATGTTGTGGTCAAGCTGGAGACAATTGTAGATGCCGCCTTTATCAACCAGATGGAGATGAAGTGGCAGGACGTACATTTCGTGCGCGTGGATGCGGATATTGCCGACAACCTGATCGACAAGGCGGAAGGCGGAACGTCTGTCCTCAATGCCGAGGAGGAAGAGGGGCTGAAAGGGTTGTTCCAACGGCAGGTGCCCGAGCTGCATGTGACGGTGGAAGTAAAAGGGTTAAGCCCGGAGGCGCCCCCTGTTATAGCCACCCGTCCGGAATTTTCCCGTCGTATGAAGGATATGGCTGCTGTCAGCGGACCGATGGGAAGCTTTTATGCCAACATGCCGGATGAGGTGATCCTGACGGTGAATGGCAATCATAAGATATACCAGACGGTGCTGAAGGAGGAAAACACGGACAAGAAGGAAAAGCTGGTGCATAATCTGGCGGACCTGGCGCTGCTGTCACAGGGTTTGTTGAAGGGCAATCATCTTACCAGCTTCATCGACAGGAGCGTGGAATTGATGTCGGGTGAGCAGAAGGGGGCGATTATTCTGGAGGCATAAGGAGGACCGGAAGCGTGATCAATGGTCGATGCTGGAATGGAGGTCAAAGACTTTTAATTGGATATACGATCTGTCATTCCAGACATTTTCTTCTAAAGTATATACGATATCTATGGGCTGCTGGCCGGCGAGTAAAGGGAACTTGCCGGCCAGGTTGTAGCCTATGCCTTTGAATGATCTTCCGTGTCCAACCTGGGCGATATAGAATCGTATATGCTGTTCTTTAACGATCTTGGTATACCCTTTATCCATAACATCGCGGGTAATGAATACGGGCTGAGGGTTTTCGGGACCAAACGGTTCCATTGCTTCCAGGGTTTGGAAGAAAGAGGTGTCGATGTCGGAAAATGAGATCTCCGCATCGATGTTCAGCCCGGGCACCATGGATTGTGGATCGAAGGTTGCGGATACTATTTCTTCGAACTTTTGTGTAAAAGCTTCTACCTGGTCTGGCTGGAGGGTGAGGCCTGCGGCGGCGGGATGTCCGCCATAATCCACCAGGTGGTCGCGGCACGCATGGATGGCTTCGTACATATTGAAACCGGTGAAGCTTCTTCCGCTGCCGGATACAACGCCTCCGTTGCGGGTAAGCACGATGGTGGGGCGGGCGAACTTTTCGGTGAGGCGGGATGCTACGATGCCTATGACGCCTTTATGCCAGTGCTCCCTGTAAAGGACAATGGATTTCTTATTGGTGTGGCTGGCATCTTCTTTTATCATATCCATCGCCTCTTCGGTGATATTGGAGTCTGCAGCCCTGCGCTCATCGTTCATCGTATGCAGGATACCTGCAAATGTCCGGGCCTCTTCGAGGTGAGGGGTAGTAAATAATTCAACCACCTTGCCGGCATCGTCCATTCGTCCCACGGCGTTGATCCGGGGGGCCAGTACGAAAACAAGGTCGGATATTTTCAATGGTCTTGTCAGTCCGCTGTTTTGGATGAGGGCCTTTATCCCGTTGTTGGGGGTGCTGTTGATCTTTTTAAGGCCATGCCATGCGAGGATCCTGTTCTCCCCGTCCACGGATACGATGTCGGCTGCGATGGCAGTCGCTACCAGGTCGAGGTATTGAAAGGGCTCGTCATCCGGGAGACCGAGCTGCCGGGAGAGTGCGGTGATCAGCTTAAATCCTACCCCACATCCGCAGAGATCTTTATAAGGATAAGGGCAATCCGGCTGTTTGGGGTTGAGAATGGCCACGGCAGGAGGCAACAAGCTGTTGGGCAAATGGTGGTCGCAGACGATGAAGTCGATGCCGAGGGCCTTTGCCGCGTCAATATATATGAAAGAACTTATGCCGCAATCCATGGAAATGACCAGTGAGAAGCCGTTGTCTGCGGCAAGATAGACCCCTGACATGGAAATGCCGTATCCTTCCTTGTAACGGTGAGGGATATAGTACCCGATGAGTTCCGGCGGGTGTATTTTTTTTAGGAAACTGACCATGCAGGCGACTGCGGTGGTTCCATCTACGTCATAGTCTCCGTAGATCAGTATCTTTTCCTTTTTTTCCAATGCCTGAAGGATGCGGGTAACGGCTTTGTCCATGTCCTTCATGAGCCAGGGGCTATGGAGGTCCTCCAGCCGGGGATGGAAGTATCTCATTGCCTGGTCGGGGGTGGTGATGCCACGTTGCATAAGTATCCCGCAGATGACGGGATGGATATGCAGATGCGACTGCAATGCAGCTGACTCTGTGGGGTCTGCCTGTAATATATTCCAGCGTTTTTGCATCTTTAATATTTCCGGTCAGTCGTGTACCTGACCAATTCCTCGAGTCCTTTACGTGAGTCGTTGTCTTCGAACGTGTGAAGTATGGTAAGCGCCTCGTCCCGATAGGCATTCATCTTTTTTGTGGCATATTCGATGCCACCTGCTTCTGTCACCTTTTTGATGACATATTGAACTTTTTCATGATCCTTGTTCTTGTTCTTAATAATATAAATCAGCTCCCTGCGGGTGGCTTTGTCGATGTTGTTCAGGGTATAGATCAGCGGGAGCGTTAGCTTTTTTTCTTTAATATCATTTCCGGTGGGTTTGCCTATCTCCTCGCTGCCATAGTCGAAAAGGTCGTCCTTGATCTGGAAGGCGATACCTACTTTTTCTCCGAACTGGCGCATTTTTTCGGTCAGCGCTTCATCCTTCGATGTAGCAAAGGCGCCTGCGGCACAGGAGGAGGCGAGAAGGGAGGCGGTCTTGTTACGGATGATCTCGAAGTATACGTCTTCGCTCAGATTGAGCGAACGGGATTTCTCCAGCTGCAGCAGCTCCCCTTCGCTGATCTTGCGAACTGCGTCTGATAGAAGCTGTAAGATACGGAAGTCGTCGTGGTCCAGGGATAATAGCAACCCCTTGGAAAACAGGTAGTCCCCAACCAGTACGGATATTTTAGTTTTCCACAGTGCGTAGGTGGAAAAAAACTTCCGGCGTTCCAGCGACTCGTCCACCACGTCATCGTGTACGAGCGTGGCGGTGTGCAATATCTCTACGAGGGAGGCTGCCCGGTATGCGGGGTCATTGATGGGGCCGCAGAGCTTGGCGGAGAGGAGTACGAACATGGGTCGCAGTTGTTTACCTTTCCTGTTGACAATGAACCTCATGATCCTGTCAAGCAGCGGTACCTGGCTCTTCATGGCGTCCTTGAATTTTCTTTCAAAGATGACCAGCTCCTCTTGTAATATGGATTGGGCTAACTGCATGTAAAGAATGAACGAGGGGCAAACTTAAGACTTTAGGATTTTAAAATATTTTCTTTTTAAAGCATCAAAAACAATATCAAAGATGTCTAACGGTTTGTTTAATACAACTTTAATTTTATACGTATTGTTAAAAAAATTTGGTTTTTGCTGACCAATATCTATTTTTGCACCATATTCTTCTCAGGTTTAATTCATTCATTCACATAAACTTCAGTTATGGCAAGTAAAAAACTCACTCTTTTAATTGGGGTACTTTGCCTGTATCTATCGTACGCGAACGCCCAAGTTGGAGCGAGCTATGACATACGGGACTCCTCATTGATTCCTACCCGACGACTGGCACAACACAATGAATTCCTGAATAATGCCTATCCTTTTCCTGCTAAACCAAGGAATGAATGGGAGATTGGTGTAAAAGGAGGATATACATATGGGTTTACGTCTGTCCGTAACTGGGGTCCTACCGGAGGCTTTGGCATCCACCTTCGCAAGGCGCTGGGATATGTGGTTTCTTTGCGTGCCGAGTACGATTGGATACGGCTGCGTGGTCTGAATTGGCAACCGTCTGCTGGTTATGGGAAGAATCCTGTGCTGGCCTCTTATTATGGGAATAACACCGGGGAGCTTATTTTTTACAACTTTCGGTCAACCGTTCACGAGCTTACCCTCCAAAGTATGTTTTCCTTCAACAACATAAATTTCCATCGTGCCAAGACGGGCTGGAATGCTTACATATTTGGTGGGGTCGGCGCCATGACCTATAGCACTTTCTATAAGACAGTTGATGGATCAGGCAATCCGTATCATTATAACAGTGTTCTTTCACAGTTCTCCACCTTCGACTATAAGCACAGGAAGGAGATCCGCAATGCCATTAAACAGGTGATCACCGGCGGATGGACAACGTTGGCGGATAGGAACGGAACGACGGCGACACTGGGTGGAGCCCCGCTGGCGGCGGTTGGCGTAGTAGGTCTGGGTTTCGAGTTCAAGCTGAACAACCGATTCAACATCGCCCTGGAAGATAAATATTCTTTTGCTTCCACCGACCTGATCAGCGGTCAGAAGTGGCAGAACAACTATGACCAGGCCGCTTATCTGGCTGTTGCTGAAGTAAAGCACAATGATTCCTACAATTTCCTTTCATTGGGTCTGAACTACAATATCGGCAAGCATGCTGTAGAGCCTCTCTGGTGGCTGAATCCCCTGGATTATGCCTACAACGAGATCAATGCTCCCCGTCACATGAAGCTTCCCAAGCCTGTGCTGGATGACTCCGACGGTGACGGTGTAACGGACCAGTTCGACCTGGAGCCCAACACACCGAAGGGCGCTCCTGTTGATAGTCATGGTGTAAGCCGTGATACGGATGGTGACGGTGTACCTGACTTCAAGGATAAGGAGCTGATCACGCCTACGCAGTGTCAGCCTGTAGATGCTGATGGTGTTGGTAAATGTCCGGATCCGCAATGCTGTAAGGACCTGAAGGCTATGATTGACTCGGGTTATGGCGGCGGTCACGGAAAGTGCAGTATCGGTGATTTGCCCAGCATCACGTTCAAGGGCCGTACTGTAACGCTGAACAATGATAACAAGGCGCTGCTTGCTGCTGTTGCCGTGAAGATGAAGGCTAATCCCAATTGTAAGGTTGCCGTTATCGGTTATGGCGAATCCAGCAAAGCCGCTCAGCAGCTGAGCTGGGATCGGGTAAATGCCATTATCAACTATCTGGTTGAAAAAGAAGGCATTAGCTCCGACAGGTTTATCTTCCGCTATGGTCAGTCCGGCGGTGATGAAAATACAGTAGACCTGAGGGACGGCACAGGCGAAGAAGGTCCAAACACGGTACCTGCTCCGCACCCGAACCTGCGCAAGAAATAAGAGAAATTATTAACTAATAATTTAGAGCCTCCTGGTCACGCCGGGAGGCTTTTTTGTTCAAAAAACCGTAAATTGCAGCCCTTTATGCGCATATTTACCGTATTACTCATAGGGGCATTGGCATTCAGTAGTTGCTCGCACTTCTCTAAAGTGTTGAAAAGCAATGACTACGATTATAAACTCCGTATGGCTGACAAGTATTATGCAGACAAGGATTATAATCATGCCCAGCAGCTGTTCGAGGAGCTTTTCCGGGTGTTCAAAGGGAGCGAGCATTTTGAGGATATCTACTATAAGTTTGCCTATTGCGCTTATTATTTGCGGGATTTTGCCAATGCGGAAAACCTTTTCAAAGGTTTCGTAGAGGTCTTCCCGAATAGCGCGAAGGCCGAGGAAATGGATTATATGCGGGCCTATACGTTTTACAGGCAGTCGCCCAAGGTGGAGCTGGACCAGACGAATACTACCAAGACGATTGGTTTTATGCAGGCTTTTATCAACACGCACCCGGGTTCTCCCAAGATAAAGGAGGCGACGGAGATCATCGACAAGTGTAGAGCGAAGCTGGAACTAAAGGATTATAAGAGCGCCCAGCTGTATTTTGACCTGGGATATTTTAAGGCTGCAGGGGTTGCTACGACGAGCCTGATGAACAGCTACCCGGACTCAGAGAAGAGCGATGAGTATAAATTATTGATCATCAAGGCGTACTATCGATATGCCGAGCAAAGTATAGAAGAAAAGCGGGAAGACAGGTTTAGTCAGGTGGTGACACAATGTAATGAGTTCATCGATCGTTTCCCGGAGAGCAAGCTGATGAAGACCGTACAGGATTATTTGAATTTATCTCAAAACAATATTAAAGCCGTAAAAAATGAGCAGACTAAGAAGGCAAGTTAATGCCAATACCACGAATGTCGTGGAGACCAAGAATCTTACCGATATAAAGGCAAAGACTGGGAACCTGTATGAGTCTATTGCCATTATTGCGAAGCGTGCCAACCAGATCAACATTTCCCTGAAGGAAGAGTTGCATAATAAGCTGGAAGAGTTCGCCAGCCATACGGACAGCCTGGAAGAGATCCACGAAAATAAGGAGCAGATCGAGATATCGAAGGCATACGAGCGGATGCCGAATCCGGCGCTGCTGGCTACCCAGGAGTTCATGGATGACAAGATCTACTATCGTAAGAATGACGATGATCTGTTCAAATAAATTCTTTTGATACATTAAGCGGGCGCCTAAAGGCGCCCTTTTTCTTGGCGGGCCAAGGGCCTGCCGGCCATAGGCCCATCGTTGGCGGATTGCGCGAGATGGGCTAAATTTAAGGGTAGATCAGATCGCGCACATCATGCTGAAGGGAAAGAAGATATTACTTGGGGTGACGGGCAGTATCGCTGCCTATAAATCGCTGCTGCTGATACGGCTGCTGGTAAAGGAAGGGGCCGAGGTAAAAGTGGTCATGACCCCTGCTGCAAAAGATTTTGTCACTCCCCTGTCGCTGGCAACCTTGGCCAAACATCCTGTCCTGCTGGACCTCTTTGAAGGGGACACCTGGGCTAATCATGTGGAGCTGGGGCGCTGGGCCGACCTGATGCTGATAGCGCCTCTCAGCTGCAACACCCTGGCGAAGATGGCCCAGGGGCTTTGTGATAATCTTTTGATGGCAACGTATCTCTCGGCTGTCTGCCCGGTGGTGGTAGCGCCTGCCATGGATGAGGACATGTGGAAGCATCCTTCCACGAAGGCCAACCTGGAGCGTGTACAGGGGTATGGCAACCATGTCATGCCGGTGGAAAAGGGGGAGCTTGCCAGCGGATTGTTTGGGGACGGGAGGATGGCAGAGCCGGAGGCAATACTGGCATATGTGAGAGAGCTATTGCCGCAGAGCGTGAGCAAGAGCTTGACGGAAGATGGGGCTCAGGAATGGACATCCAGCGGAAAAAAGCAAGATTTGGCGGGTAAGAAGGCATTGGTGACCGCAGGACCTACATATGAGGCCATCGATCCGGTGCGATTTATCGGGAACCATTCATCGGGAAAGATGGGGCTGGCCATTGCCCGTGAGCTGGCGGATAGAGGGGCTTTGGTGGACCTGGTGCTGGGACCTACTTCCCTATATGCGGACCATCCGGGCATTGCGGTGCATAGGGTGACTTCGGCGGAGGAAATGTATAATGCATGCGTGAGCATATTTCCCGGGGTGAATATAGCCATTATGTCTGCCGCGGTTGCCGATTTCAGGCCGGTGGCGCCTGCGGAGGAAAAGATCAAGAAGAAGGACGATATATTGATCCTGGAGCTGACAAAGACAAAAGATATTTTACAGGCTTTGGGGCAGCAAAAAAATGGCCAGATATTGGTAGGGTTTGCCCTGGAGACTACAGGAGAGAGGGCCTATGCGCTGGATAAGCTACATAAAAAGAATGCCGACCTCATCGTTCTCAACTCACTCAATGATGCGGGCGCCGGCTTTGGATACGATACAAATAAGGTCACCATTTTTGACAGGTCGGGTGGAGAGACGGTGTATGCGCAAAAGACCAAGCAACAAGTAGCCGCCGACATCGTTGATAAGGTTGTAAACATGCTGTATGCGTAAAAAATATTTTTTCTTTATAGTGGCAATGGGGATGGCGCTGTCCAGCGTGCATGCCCAGGAGCTGAATGCCAAGGTCACGGTGCTGGCCGGCAGGGTGCCTTCCACTGTCGATCATAAGGTATTTCAAACCCTTCAGGGGGCGATCTTCAATTTCCTGAACAACCGGAAGTGGTCCAATGAAAACTTTCAGAACAATGAAAAGATAACCTGTAATTTCCTTATCAATATCAGTTCCGCGGGGGACAACAATACTTATCAGGCCAATCTGACCGTGCAGGCGGGAAGGCCGGTGTTCAATACGTCCTATCAGAGCCCGCTGATCAATTTCAATGACGAGTCGTTTACTTTCCGGTATGTCGAATATCAGCCGCTGGATTTTAATGACAACAGGGTACAGGGGTCGGAACCCTATGCGGCCAATCTGACGGCGGAGCTGGCTTACTATGTGTATCTTATCCTGGGACTCAATTTCGATAGTTTCTCTTTGCGGGGTGGGGACCCTTATTTTCAAAGGGCATTGAACATCGTCAACAATGCCCCTGACAGCCGTGATATATCAGGATGGAAGCCATTCGACGGTGTCCGTAACCGGTACTGGCTGATAGAAAATCTCACTAACAGCAAGTATACGCTGATACACGATGCCTACTACAGCTACTACCGCAGCGGGCTGGATCAACTATATGATAGGGAGGCGGAGGGCAGGACGGCGATATTGAATACGTTGAATATGCTGAATACGGTGAATACCGAGACTCCCAATACGATGATCATGCAGTTCTTTTTCCAGGGGCGGTCGGGCGAGATATCGAAGGTCTTTCAGAAATCCCCGCCGGATGAAAAATCGCGGGCGCTGGAGCTGCTGACCAAGCTGGATATTACCAACCTCAATAAATATAAACAGGACCTGCAATGAGGATAATAGCCGGGCTGATATGCATTGTCCTGATAGCGGGTTGTTCGGAAAAGGATAATATCCCTTCGGGTGTATTGGGCAAGGAGGAGATGGGCAGTATAATTTGGGATATGATGCAGGCGGATCAATATGCCGCGAACTACCTTATAAAGGACTCTGCCAGGGTGAATGTAAAAATGGAGACCCTGAAGTTATATGAAGAGGTTTTCCGTCTGCATAAGGTGACCCGGGAAGAGTTCCGCAAGAGCTTCCAATTTTACCAGGATCACCCGGACATCACCCGGACTATGTTCGATAGTTTGATAACAAGAGGCAACAGGATGAGGTCGGAAAGCTATACACATTCTTCGGTCCCAACGTCTGCTGCGTCTGCTGTAAGGCCTGCGGTGCCTGCTGCAAGGCCTGCTGTGACGGGTCCGATGGGGCGGCCCGGGGGGACCCCGCTTAATCACCCCGTAGGGATTAAGCCTTCTAATAAATTTCCCTTGGGGAAGGATTCTACTAAATTCCACCGGAAGGGTGTTGTGAAAGACACTACGAGGCATTAGGAAGGAACTTCGTATTTTTAGCCAAAAGCTTGTCAGATGAAAAAGATCGTTTCCGGCGCGCAGGAAGCTATTCAGGATATCAAGGATGGGGCCGTCATCATGCTGGGCGGCTTTGGCTTATGCGGGATCCCCGAAAATTGTATTGGGGCCCTTACGAGAAAGGGCATAAAGGACCTGACCTGTATTTCGAACAATGCGGGGGTGGATGATTTTGGCCTGGGACTTTTGCTGAAGACCCGGCAAATAAAAAAAATGATCAGCTCCTATGTAGGGGAGAATGAGGAATTCGAAAGACAATTGCTCAATGGGGAGCTGGAGGTAGACCTGGTGCCGCAGGGGACCTTGGCTACCCGTATCCAAATGGCGGGGATGGGTATTCCTGCCTTCTTCACCCCTGCGGGTTATGGGACAGAGGTGGCGGTGGGCAAGGAAGTGAGGGAGTTCGGTGGCAAGACCTACCTGATGGAAATGGCGCTTCATGCGGACTTTGCCATTGTCAAGGCCTGGAAGGGGGATCATTTTGGCAACCTCGTCTTTCGTAAGACCACCCGCAATTTTTCCACCTCAATGGTCAAGGCGGGGAATATTACCATTGTGGAAGTGGAGGAGCTGGTGGAGCCGGGGGCTATCCCTCCCGATGAGGTGCATGTGCCGGGTATTTATGTGCACAGGATATTCCAGGGAAAAGATTACCAAAAACGTATTGAGAAAAGAACGGTGAGATTAAAAAGCTAAAACCTTCATTATGGCTTTGGACAAATTTGGCATTGCCAAACGTATAGCGCAGGAATTGAGGGATGGGATGTATATTAATTTGGGGATAGGGATTCCTACTCTTGTAGCGAATTATATCCCATCTGGTATTTCCATTATGCTGCAGTCGGAGAATGGTATGCTGGGCATCGGGCCTTATCCAACGGATGAGGAGGTGGATGCGGATCTGATCAATGCGGGGAAAGAGACGGTGACGATACTGCCGGGAGGAGCTTTTTTCGATAGTGCGGAGAGCTTTGGAATGATCAGGGCAGGAAAGGTGGATCTCACGGTATTGGGCGCCATGGAGGTGTCTGATTCGGGGGATATTGCCAACTGGAAGATACCGGGGAAGATGGTAAAGGGGATGGGTGGGGCGATGGACCTGGTGGCCAGCGCAAGGAATATCATTGTGGCCATGCAGCATACGAACCCCAAGGGGGAATCGAAGCTGTTGCCGGCGTGTACCCTGCCGCTGACGGGTGTTAAATGCGTGAAAAAGGTAGTAACGGACCTGGCGGTGCTGGATGTCACATCAGAAGGATTTCGGTTGCTGGAAAGGGCGCCGGGGGTGACGGTGGAGGAGATAAAAGACAAGACAAAGGGCCGACTGATCATAAAGGGAGATATACCGGAGATGAAATTATAATATCACTATCCTTCGGCGGGCAGCTCGTCCCGGTGGGGCCATACTGCCAGCGTGTAGAGCAGATAGCGGACAAGGGCTGCGAGGGATAGGAATATGCTGTTCTCCGGGCTGGGGGATGAGGAGGAGACCCATTCCAGCAATAAGATGATCAGGAGGTAGAAGAGGGTGCCTCCGGCCATCCAGAAGAGGGGGGATCGGAATACATCGAGGCCTTTTGATTGGACAATGGGGGGCAGGCTAAGGAGGATCACGCCGAGAAGGATGCCATTCTTAATCGTCTCCAGGCCCGGGCTATTGTTGCCAAACCCTTTTATGGCGAGCCAGGTGAGCAGGGAGGAGAGGAATGCTACGAGGATGATAGTCAGTATATATCGGGCTGTTTTCGTCCGGATGGGCCGGAATAGGCGGGCAAATAGAAGCAGCTCGATGGGATAGCAGATGTTATTGAGAATGGCCTGGTCTTCCGGAGTGAGCATGTGCAGGTGAGTGGGGATATCCCGGAGGAAATTGACGAGGCAGATGATAAGGATGAGGGTGAAGGGTTCTTTCCCGAAGTTGGAGAAGAGGGTCAGGACGGCTGGTATCAGCGGGAGGAATGTGATAGCAATAAAAAGATAGTCAATAAAGCTATTTCCGGTAATAAGCATAATGCAGATTTGCGATGCACCGGACAGAGGGTCAGAAGGCTAATCTATCAGATTGTTCTTTACGGCGAAGAAAACCAGTCCTGCCGTATTTTTTGCACCAAAGCGTTCCATCAGCCGATCTTTTATTGCCTCTACGGTCCTGGGGCTTACGTCAATCTTTTGAGCGATCTCCTGGGCGGTGTACTCCATACAGATGTACCGTACGACTTCTCTTTCACGATCGTTCAATGTAATCTCCGTATTTAGGCTGGGTATGACCTTGGTCCTGGTATGGGACTTTTTTAACAGGATGCGATTTACGAAGTTATTCAGGTAGTAGCCTTTGGTTGCTACTTCGATGATAGCCCTTTTAATCTCGGAGGGGTCGGCGCTTTTAAGGAGGTATCCGTTGGCGCCTATTTCCATCATATGGCTTACAAAGCGCTCGTCCTCATACATTGTCAACGCGATGATATGAATGGAAGGATATTGTTTGGCAATGATCTTGGTGGTCTCGATCCCGTCCTTCAGCGGCATCCGGAGGTCCATGAGCACTACATCGGGTTCTGAAGCGGCAAGACCGTCGAGCAATTCCTGTCCATTTTCTGCCTCCTGAACGAATTTTATAGCACTATAAGGGCGTAATGATAAAATGACACCCTTTCGGAATATCTTGTGGTCATCGGCTATTGCAACTTTAATAACTCCCATAGGCTTCTTTGGATTTCGGTCTTCTTCTCTTACTTAAAGATAACACATATATTTTATTCCTGCTCACGAAGCTTATCTTCTTCTTCCTTAATCAGTTCTATCGTTACCTTATAGTAGGTCTGGGACATATCTTTTTCAAAAAATATCTTGCCATGGAGGACTTTCAGCCGGCTCTGGATGTTTTTCAGGCCAAGTCCTACATTGCTTTTATTGAGCTTATTAAAATCGTTCTGGGTAATGCCTCTTCCGTCGTGATGCAAACGTATAAAGAACTTGTCGCCGCTGGTGTTTTGGGTGAGGTGTATAAAGCTGGCATTGCTGTGCTTGAGGATATTGTTGACCAGTTCCTGTATGACCCTGAAAATGATCAGTTCATTTTCGGCCTGGAGACGCTCGCGATAGTCATGAAAGCGGGAGCTGGCGTTCATGCTGCCTGAGCCGCTGATCTTCTGGAAGAGGTCGTTGACGGCGGATTCCAACCCAAAGTTCTTGAGGGTGGGGGGCATAAGGCTATGAGAGATATTCCGGATGAGCTGGATGGTATCGTCGATGATCTGCTTGGCATTATAAATGCTTTGCAGCTGGGTAGTCTTGTCCAGATTGACGAGGTTCTCATTGAGGTATAGTCTGGCGGTGGCTAGCAGGGGGCCGGCGTCATCGTGGAGGTCGGCTGCAATGCGCTGGCGTTCTTCTTCCTGCAGGCGGATAGAGGCATTCAGCAGCAATTTTTGCTGATCCTGCTCCATGCGCTGGAGGCGCAGTTGGTAACGAATGACCTTGCGCTGGTGAAAAATAATGAAAACGATGAGCCCGATGGTAAGTGCGAGCATACCAATGGTGCCAAAATATAGCACCAGGGACACGTTGCTGCCGGGATTGGTTGCTTCTAAAATTATCATTTAACAGGGCATCGTCTCCAATGGACGGACGGTTTAGGGTTTAAGTTTCTCATGAGATCCAGGTTTATATCATATGTCTGCATAATAGTTTTCAATAGGATTTGGTGTTTTGTTCTTTTTCATGCTGAAGGCAATACAAAAGAAGATATTCTTTATGATGTCGAATATATTGTTAATGTACCAATAGTTCTTATGCTCCTGGGTTGAAAAGTTACTGGCATACAAAAAGAGGAAAAGGGTGGCGGAAAAGTATATAAAAAAGGCGATCACGACCCAAAATTTCTTGGTGTAATACACAAAGAGGATGGATGGATCCTTGATCTGGCCATAGAGGAAAATAATGCTGTATATGATGATCAGCACATTTTCTCCAGAGGCAGATGGGGAGTCGAAATTGCTTGATCTATTGTGTACGAAGCTGGCAACCACCATGCCAAGAAATGCGAGTGAACCGATGATAGGTACATACCTAAGCCGGGGATCCTTTATGGAGCGATAAAGAAATATGGTTAACAGGAAATATTCGATGATGGTGAAGGCGGAGTACAAGTAAAAGCCGTTTACATGAAACACGTTCTTTAACAGCGGCGCGAGGAACTCCATTGCAAATGAGAAAAGGCAATATGCAAAAATTACCTGTAGCCCTTCCTGCTTGTTCCGTTTATGGAATGCAAGATAAAAGACTACAGGTAACAACTCGGATATAATGAACAGCAGGTACAGCAAATGCCTTTTTTTTCTCAAATATAATTGGCATTGTGCTATAATCCAAGCAAATACGTATTATTTGCTGGTAGTCAGCCATGTCCAGAGGGTATCCCATCCTCTGTCAGCTACGATAGCCGGAGCAGTGGAGATAGCGCCACCTTTTTCTACTACTACTTGTTTCAGCATGTCATTGCCAGATGCATCAACGCCTACATAAACAAGGGTGTTTTGTCCTTTTTCGTTGATGGCATCATAAAAACGCATACCTACGCAGCCAGGTTGAGCCAGGATCTGTTCGATGATGTTACGTCCGATGGTAACACCTGTAAAAGACTCGGGATATTTCTCTTGATAGGATTTTACAAGGTTTGTTGCAAGTTCGTGGTCAATGGCTTCGCCAATGGCGGCCACGTTCAGTTGGGTAAGTAACTCTTTTTGCTGCATAAAGTGAGTTTTTAGAGGTTTGAAGAATGTTAGTTTGTAGAGCTAAGTAACCCCTAAAAAAAAAGATGGGCAACGGCCAAAACTTATGTTAAAATGCTTTAAATTGCTTGTAATTCAAGTCAGTATTGGGTTTGATGGATTTTTCCTAGGGGGTTTACGAGGTCAAAATCGAGTAGTTTCACGTAGGGAAAATAGTATTTTTACTATCGTAAAAGTGGCAAATTGGGATGGGAAAACTACGAGGGATATCCACATTTTAGGTAAAATGTGGATAATTGAGGACAGGGAGTCCAGCTAGAGGGTGTAGATCAAATATCGTGCCTTTGGATGGAGGGGGGGATCTTAAAAACGGGACTATCCGGTGTTGGTGCGGGAGTGACGGACCGGGCTAACGGGAAGGATAATGGGGGTATGTGAAATTTTATGGCTGTTTTGGCGTTTAAATGGTCGGCCTTCGGAATGAAATCCACATAAAAGCAGTACTTTTCTATAAAACGAGGTGGGCTGGCTGCTGAATGAGAAAAAAAGAAGTTGACTGATACTGGATTTTAAAGGACGGCTTTCACGGATATTGAAATCTTTTACTGGACGGTATTGGACGTTGGATGGTTTTGAGATTGATCCGTAATCAATCAACTTCTGAGACAAAACTAGGTGATATAGTGTTGACAGACAATAGGGGAACTGCTCTTTTTAACATATTCGGAAATTACTTTTCAGCGCGTAAAAATGCGCATAGACTATACAGTGTTTTTTCATACCCTATCTAAATAAAAATATAACAACCTGATTATCAACAAAAAAATAAAGACCCATACCTGTTAACTCTACAAACCTGCCGTTATGACTGCTGAACTAGTTATCAAGGTATCGATTGCGGACGACCATAAGATCTTTCGCGACGGTATTAAAATGGCTTTGAAGAACAAGGAGTATCTGAGAATTCTGTGGGAGGCTGAGGATGGCAAGGATTTAGTGCACAAGATGCAGATCAAGCGCCCGGACGTGCTGCTGATGGATATCCGGATGCCGGAGGTGGATGGTATCAATGCTATTGGACTATTGAGGAAAGAGTATGAGGAGGTAAAGATCATTGTGCTCACGATGTATGACGACCAGGAAATGATCTCGAAAATGATGGAAATGGGCGCTAATGCCTATTTGACGAAGACAACGGACCCCGACGAAATATACCAGGCGATACTTACCTGTATGAATGACGACTTTTATTTCAATGACCTGGTCAACAAGGCGGTTCTTTCCAAGCTACAGACCAAGCGGCAGGTGAGGCAATTCTATCCCAGTCCTATCAAATTCTCCGAGAAGGAGATCCGCATTCTCAAGCTGTTAGCAGAGGACAAGACGACGGAAGAGATATCAAAAGAGGTATTCTTAAGCACGCGTACCATCGAGACGATACGGCAGAACATGAAAACGAAGATCGGGGCCAAGACCATTGCGGGGCTGATCATGTATGCCATGCGGAACAAGCTCATCGACTGAACGGACCGGAGGTCCTTTGGATCATTAATATTCCAAGGTGACGACTCCACTTTTTATGGCATAGATAGCGAGCCCGACGCGGCTTTTAACATTCAACTTTACGAACAGGGCATCCCGGTAGTTGTCGATGGTCCTGGGGCTTATTTCCATCATGGTGGCAATTTCCTTATAGGTCATATCGGTGCTGGCCAACTTGAGAAAGGTGAGCTCATTTTCGCTGAGGGAGAGTCTGTCGGCCTGGTTGTTATTGGATTTATCCTTTTTGAACAGGTTGACGAGCTTGCCCGCGGAGTTATAGGAATAAAAGTACCCGGTGGCCATTACGGACTGTATGGCCATGTTCAATTCACCCGGATGGATATCCTTCTTTAGAAATCCCCTGGCTCCGGCCTGCAGCAGTCTCAGCAGCGTTATCTCGGAGTCGTACATGGTAAGTATGAGCACGTAGATACCCGGATAGTTCATCCGCAGGTGCCTGGCTGTCTCATAGCCATCGAGCTCGGGCATGTTGAGATCCAGGATAACGAGGTCAGGGAGGTCGTCGGGCTGCAGTTTCTCCAGCAATTCCTTTCCATGGGCGGCAAGCAAAATGACCTTACAATTATCGAATCTGTCAATGACGGTGGCCAGGGCATCCCGGAGGAGGATGTGATCGTCGACCATGGCTATCTTGACAGGCTTTTTCAGAGATGACATATTTTTCTTTTATGGGTCTGATTAATAAGGTACAATAAGGGTGATCCCGGTCCCGGAGTTCGGGATGCTGTCCACCTGGAAGCCGGCGTCTATCATTTTAGCTCTTTTCCTCATATTGCTTAGTCCGGAGGTGTTTTTCTGGGTTGCAATGATGGAGGTATCGAAACCCCGGCCATCGTCATGGATGGTCATGGTCAAGCTATTATTCTCATATGTAAGGGTGATATGGATGCTGGCGGCGCCTGAATGGCGTATGACATTGCTGATCGCCTCCTGCAAGATACGAAGTATGAATATTTCCTTTTGTTCATCCAGGAACTGATAATCGCCTTTTAATTCATAGATGACCCGGGGGGCGGTGAGCTTTTGCAACTGGATAACGAGCTGTTCGATGGCGTTGGTAAGCCCGCCATTGCGAATGATCTCGGAGCTAAGGCTTCGTGACAGGTCGCGCAATTCATCGAGGGCGCGGGTAAGCAGGTCGACGGTGTCGTTGATCCTTTGAGCGGCATAGCTGTTCTCCTTTATATCCAGGGTATTCAGCTGTAGTTTGGCGAGGGAAATAAACTGTCCGATGTTGTCGTGTATCTCCCGGGAGATGTATTGGAACGTGTATTCCTGGATCTCGAGCTGGGTCTTGAGCAATTCCTTATCATAATTAGCTTTAATGCCTATGAGCTTTGCGTTGAAAAGATTTTGCTTTTTCTGATAAAGGAGCAGGATCACGGCGATGAAGCCGATCAGAATAATGATCAGCAGGGTGCAGATGATGACGATGGATATTACGATCTCCTTATCCTGCATGTGAATCCTTTAATGAATAACATATACGTTACGACGAGTGAAAAGTTGTTGATGGAACCGAGCGTTTTTATGATCCCGTACAGACCGTGGCTCGTTAGATAAAAGCTGGTGACAAGGTATGGGATAATGGTGGTAAGATAAAAGAATATGCCTGTGACGAGCCAGAAGGCGGGTTCCAGGAACAGGTTCACGGGCTCGCTGCGTGCAAAGAGCTCCCGGTACCAGGTGAGGCAGGGAATGATGATAATGACGCTCTCCAGAATAATGGCTATGACATTGATATTCTTCCCAATATCAGATTTCAGGGAATAGATTATGAAAAAGAGACAAAACAGCATCAGCAGGAGGATCAGCAATCTTTTTATCTGGGGTGAATAGATGATCCGGGAGAGGAACCAGGCGAAGATAAACAGCTCAAAAGGGGTGTACAGGTTGTACGTGAGAAATGTGGCATATTCCTGATGGCTTCCAAATGGCTGATAATTGAACAGCTTCGGTATATATGGATTTATGAAGAACTCTATGGCTGCGGATACGAACAGATAGATGGGGAATATTCTCATATAGGGGGGATTATGGCTTCGGTAGCAGTAAAATATCCCTACGGCAAAAGCTACAATGTTTATTATGAGATTGATCAGGCCTGATATATTGTAAATATCCGTTGGCATTCCGCGAAAATTATGTGCAGTTTGGCAAGATACGGCAGCCTTTTAATCCCAGTACCGTGAAAACACCCTATCGATGTAAGAAAAATACGGTGCTCCGGGCGTGTTTATGCCTAAATTTTGAATGTATGCGCCAATAAATTTGAAAAGAGAATTCTAAAACCTTTCCTAAGTCAATCAAGCTATTTTTCTATGAATTTGGAACAAGCTCAGAAGTTGAGAAAGAAGCTTCTTTATCTTGAGGGTCTCATTGCCTGGAATTCCAGAGAATATATCTGGAGGGTAGTTATTGGGCCGCAGGATCAGCTGTTGATGGAGCGTTTTCGGGAACTGGTGGATCCGGCAGTGCCTTTCAATCCCCGGACTATCCTTCAACCTTTCCGCCGGGAGGAGCTAACGGTCTATTTCTTTCTTAAGATAAAAGGTAATCTTATATGCCGGGAATTCAAAGAGTTCCTCACTGTCAATGAGTTGGAGATCCCAAAGGCAGGTTATGTGCTTTCCCCTTTCCCCCTTTAAACGAAATAAAAAATGCCTGCTTCATTGCATTATCCCAATACGGTGGGGTGCAGAAAAGCAGGCAAAAACTATAAGCAAATGGTGCGGCAGATCAGTAAAAAGTTGATTGATATTGGATTGCCGGATTTCATAGAATATTGAAAATCATTCTGGACGGTTTCAAGGACATTGGACGGTCTGAGGTTGCTAATCCTCAATCAATCAACTTATATATCAAAAATAAATGTGAATAACTTTGTGGACAAGAGAAGTATCCCTCAATTTTAACCATACGGATTTTACGGGTGCAATCGTAAAAAAAACAACTTACCTTCGTAAAAGAACGAAAAGAGCCAGGTAATTAAACGTAGATTCCGTAACGCCGTAATTTCGTAAATTTCCTATAGTAAGTGTTGCAATTTTTGTTTCAATTTGCATGGTGGATATCCGAGCGGCCCACCCATCCACTGGCCGCAAGGCCCCTGTTTGTAAAATTCAGAATCGTATGAAAAAACCAGAGTTCGATCAACCTATCAAAGTAGCTATTGCCGACGATCATGCCCTATTCCGGGCCGGCGTGAAAACTGCGCTGGCCGTCAAAAAAGATGTAGAACTGGTAGCAGAGGCGGACAATGGTATGCAATTACTCAACTTACTCAAGCACGTTGAACCTGACGTAATTTTACTTGACATACAGATGCCCATCATGGATGGGATTCAAACCCTGCCTGAGATCCGTAAGGATCATCCTCATGTAAAGGTGATCATCCTTTCGATGCACAACGATCACTCCATGATCTCCAAGCTGATGGAGATCGGGGCTAATTCCTATCTTACCAAGAATTCCGATTCGGAGACGATCTATCAGGCCATCAAGACCTGCTACGAGCAGGAGTTTTTCTTCAACGAATTGACCAACAAAGCTTTATTGACAGGACTCCGGACAAAGCGCCCGGAGGTAGGCGCCCCCCAGGATGTCAACCTGACGGAAAAGGAGCTGACTGTCCTTAAGTTGATGTGTGAAGAAAAAACCACCAAGGAGATCGCCGATATCGTGGATATCAGTCCCCGCACGGTGGAGGCCATACGTGACAAACTGAAGACCAAGACGGGAGCCAAGTCGATGGCGGGTCTGGTCATGTATGCTGTTAAAAATGGTATTATCGAGCAACAGTAGGTGAGCAGCTTTATACACTTCAATGGGGCTTTTTTCCCGTCAAGGACACCTCTTCTTACGGCGGACAGCCGTGGCTTCCGGTATGGGGACGGGCTGTTCGAGACCATGCGGATAAAAGAGGGACGTATACTTCTCCCGGACCTGCATTATCAACGGCTGTTGAACGGAAGCGTTCTTTTGGGGCTTGAACCTTTGACACTTGAACAATTTACGGGAGCCGTTCTTGAACTTTGTCAGCGCAATGGACATAGTGTATCCGCCAGGGTGAGGCTGACGGTGTTCCGGGGAGAGATGGGACAGGATGATGCCGCCATGAGCTATGTCATCCAATCCTGGCCCCTGGAAGAGATGGCAGAGAAGCCGGGGGGATTGGTGCTGGGGACATTCCCCAAAGGCCGGAAGTCATGCGACGGGCTCTCTCACCTGAAGTCCAATAACTATTTATTGTATTCCATGGCAGCTATGTATGCCCGAAACCACGGGTGGGATGACTGTCTGGTCCTGAACAGTCGGGAACGGATAGCCGACAGCAGCATTGCCAATCTTTTCTACGTGATCGGGGATACCATTTATACTCCTCCCTTGTCGGAGGGCGGGGTAGGGGGTGTGATGCGGGAATGGCTTTTGCGCGTCTTGCCGGCGGAGCGCTTGCGGGTGTTAGAAAAGCCGGTGGCGCCGGAGGACCTTCTCCTGGTGGACGAGGTTTTTCTTTCCAATGCCATCCGTGGAGTCCGTCGGGTAGGGCATTTTTCGGGAACGGGCTATGGCAATCGGGTCTTTCAGATGGTGAAAATGATAGTAGATGGTCTCTGTTAATATCTTCTGGTTTCGCCGGGACCTCCGTCTTCATGATAATGCGGGGCTTTATCATGCTTTGCGAGGGGGGCTTCCTGTACTACCATTATTTATCTTCGACCGGGACATACTGGATAAGTTGGAAGAAAAGTCGGATGCGAGGGTTCACTTCATTCGGGATACGTTAGTGACACTACAGGAGGAACTGAGCAAGTGGGGTTCGGGGATGGAAGTAAGAGTCGGACGTCCGGAGGAGGTGTTCCAGGCCGTACTGTCAAGGTTTATGGTTGGGCAGGTGTTCACGAACCACGATTATGAGCCGTATGCCCGAGAGCGTGATGCGGCGGTCGGGAAGCTTTTAGCGAGTCGGGGGATCCCTTTTCATACCTATAAGGACCAGGTGATCTTTGAGAGGGATGAGATATTGAAGGACGACGGTGAGCCTTATACGGTGTTTACCCCTTACAGCAAGAAGTGGAAGGCCAGGGTGAATGATCTTTGTCTGCGGAGCTACCCGGTGGAAAAATATTTGGGCAATCTTTATCAGCGTGCAGCCGGGCGTATACCGTCGCTAATGTCCATGGGGTTCAAGCCATCTCCTATTCCTATCCCTTCCAATGTGGTGAATGCTACGACCCTGAAAAAATATGCCGGGCAGCGGGATTTTCCGGGGATAGAGGGTGGAACGAGCCGGATGGGAGTGCATTTGCGGTGGGGGACGTGTAGTATCCGGGAGCTGGCGCGTAAGGCATCTGCCCTGAGCGAGGTCTATCTGGGTGAGCTGATATGGCGGGATTTCTTTCATATGATCCTATGGCATTTTCCGGCGGTGGGCAAGGGCAAGGCGTTCAGGCCGGCCTATGACCTCATCCGATGGCGGAATAACGAGCAGGAGTTTGAAAAATGGTGTCAGGGGCAGACGGGATATCCTATCGTGGATGCGGGTATGAGGGAATTGAATGAAACGGGGTTCATGCCGGGCAGGGTCCGGATGATCGTGGCTTCTTTTCTGGCGAAACATCTGCTTGTCGACTGGCGGTGGGGGGAGGCTTATTTTGCGGAAAAGCTGCTGGACTATGACCTGGCGGCCAATAATGGGAACTGGCAATGGGCGGCGGGCAGCGGGTGTGATGCGGCGCCTTATTTCCGGGTGTTCAACCCGAAGCTTCAAACGGAGAAATTCGATCCTGATCTGGTATACGTGCGTCGTTGGGTGCCGGAACTGGGAACTTCCGCATATCCGGCCCCTATCGTGGAGCATGAGATGGCCCGTCGAAGGGCACTTGACGCCTACGCTAAGGCAGTGAAGGGCAGTTGAGGTGTGTTTACGCCATGAACGCTTGCATAGGTCCTCATCAGGGTATCCACGGCCCGGCGGCCATCTTCTCCCAACGAAAGGGAATAATTATTTACATAGAGGTCGATGTGCTGTCGCATGACCTGTTCGTCCATCTCCTGGGAATGTTGTCTTACGTAATCGGGAAGAAAAGGATAGTGTGCAAAGGCGTATTCGAGGCTTTTGCGGATGAGCCCGTTGAGCTTTTGTGCGAGGGTGGGGTCATGGTCTTTTCTCAACAGGATACCGCCCAGGGGGATGGGAGCGCCGGTAGTGGCTTCCCAAAATTCTCCCAGGTCGGCGAGTCGGGTGAGTCCTTTTTGCTGATAGGTGAAACGATTCTCATGAATGATGACGCCACAGTCTACCTTGCCGGAAAGGACGGCCTCTTCGATGGAGGAGAAAATCATGAACTCTTTCTTTTTCGCCTGCGGATAGGCGAGCGAGAATAGCAAGTGAGCGGTGGTCCGCTGACCGGGCACGGCAATGGTGCAATGGGGGATGTCTGCCGCTGCGATGTGCTGCCGGGCTATGAGCAGCGGTCCTACACCCTTGCCGAGGGCTCCTCCTGCATCCAGCAGATGATATTTGTCGGTGACGAGGGGGAGCACGCCATAGCTGATCTTGGATGCATCCAGCCGGCCCTGCATGGCCCATTGGTTGAGGGTCTCTACGTCCTCGAGGCGCACTTCGAAATCGAGGCCTTCGGTGTCGATCTTTTTATTTACGAGGGCATCGAATATAAATGTATCGTTTGGGCAGGGGCTGAATCCAAGGGTAAGCGTCATTTTTAATCTAATTTATAATGTTATGATGTCCGGGGTCAGGTCTTCCAATATGCCTGCCAGTTTGCTGTTCAGGGCGGCAATAGAAGCTTTGAAATCCCATTTGCTTTTGTCGCGTTGTCCGACATCGTTGGAGACGGACCTGAGCTGCAGGAATGGTATATTTTCCTGTAAGCATACGTAATGATGTGCCGCCCCTTCCATGCTTTCAACAACGGGAGCTATATTTTGTTGATACCATTCTATGCGGGAGGGGGTGGTGCTTATTTCATTTATGGTGATGGCCCTGACCTGCTGCAGTCCGGTGGAGTCCAGCCATTTTTTATAGGGATTGACGAGGCGGCCATTGGTAAAGGGGGGCGTGTTGCTGTCCATGAGATGGAGGTCAAAGACGGACTTGAAGGCTCCGTTCTCTTGTACGCCGACATCACCGAACGCCTCTTCTTTTATGGCCATGACCTGGCCGATGGCTCCGGGTATAAAGCAGCCGGCAATCCCGGCCTGGATGATACAATCGGGTCTGCGTCTGCCAATCTGGCGCATAAGCGACCATGTAGTGGGGATGGAGCCGACGCCGGTGAGGAGGGCCTCCATTTCATGGCGCCGGGGGAGTTGGGCCATAGTAGGCTGAATTTCAAAGCTTGTGGCGGCTACCAGCAGGATATACATCCTGCAAATATCAGTAATCTGCGCTACGGGCGCAAACCAAAGGTTTGTCGTAACTTTGCGGTCCCAAATGGGCCTTTGGGATCATTTGGTGAAATATATAGACTATGGTGTATTTGACCCGTGTAGAACATTTTAATGCAGCGCACCGGCTATTCAACCCCGGCTGGAGCAAGGAACAGAACGAGACCGTATTTGGCAAATGCGCCAATGAGAACTGGCATGGACATAATTATGAATTGTATGTAACCATTAAGGGGGAGCCGGACTCTAATACAGGATTTTTATTCGACGTGAAGAAACTGAGCGAGCTGATCAAGGACCATGTCATTGAAAAGGTGGATCACAAGAACCTGAATATGGATGTGGATTTTCTGAAAGGGAAAATGTGCTCTACGGAAAACCTGGCCATTGGCATCTGGGAGCAGTTGCAGCCGCACCTGCCTTCTTCGGTGAAGCTGCATTGTATCAAGCTGTATGAGACGCCGAGGATCTATGTGGAGTATTTTGGATAGGGGGCGGAGCTCTGAACAAATAAAATGAGCTATATGAATGTGCTAAATAATAAAGTTGCTGTGTTCCGGAAAGAGCATTTCAATGCGGCGCATCGAATTTTCAATCCTGCATGGGATGATAAGAAGAATGCGGAGGTCTTTGGGAAATGCAGCAATCCCAATTATCACGGACATAACTATGAGCTGATCGTAAAAGTAGTGGGCGTGCCGGATCCGGAGACTGGGTATGTTATGGATATGAAAGTGTTGTCAGTGATCGTGCAGGAGGAGATACTGGAAAGGTTCGATCATAAGAACCTCAACCTGGACACAGAATATTTTAAGGACTTGAACCCTACTGCGGAACATATTGTTATGGTTATTTACGAACTGTTGCGAAAAAGGATCGATCCGAAGCTGGAGCTATGGGTGAGACTACATGAGACGGAACGAAACTTTGTAGAATATCCGGCGTAATCAATGAACCAATAGTATATATCAAAAACACTTTTTGGCCATGGCATATAAGAAGATCGACCAGTATGACGAAAAGATCACTTCGGGGCTCACCAGCAATTACAAGGCGGCATTAAGCTTATTGGGAGAGGATCCTATGAGGGAAGGTCTTCTAAAAACACCCGAAAGGGTCGCCAAGGCGATGCAATTCCTTACGCAGGGATATGAGATGGATGCCAAGGCAATCCTGGACTCAGCCAAATTCCATGAGGATGTCAGTGAAATGATCCTTGTAAAGGATATAGAAATATATAGCCTTTGTGAACATCACATGCTACCCTTTTTCGGAAAGGCGCATGTCGCGTATATACCCAACGGCTGGATCACGGGGTTGAGCAAGATCGCCAGGGTAGTGGATGTCTACTCCCGCCGTCTGCAGGTGCAGGAAAGACTGACTACGCAGATATTAGGCGCCATCAAGGAGTCGTTAAACCCTCTGGGTGTAGCTGTGGTCATTGAGGCTTCTCATCTTTGCATGATGATGAGGGGCGTGCAGAAACAAAATTCTGTTACCACTACTTCTGCCTTCTGGGGTGAGTTTGAGAAGAATGAAACACGCAGCGAGTTTGTCAAACTGATCTCTGCCAGGCTGCATTAAACGTTTCGCATAATAATTTTTTGCCGAAAAATTTTCTTTTTTGAGTCGGGTCTTTGTGGCATATTTGTTTACTAAACCCTATATGTTATGAAGCATGCGTTTATTTTTCCAGGACAGGGATCTCAATTCCCGGGAATGGGAAAGAACCTTTATGAGAATAGCGCTTTTGCGAAGAAGCTGTTTGAGCAGGCGAATGAGATCACAGGGTTCCGTATCTCTGATATTATGTTCTCCGGTAGTGAAGATGACCTGAAGCAAACGAAAGTTACGCAGCCGGCCATATTTCTTCATTCTGTCATTGCCTTTAAAGGGATCGAAAATAATAAGCCGGACATGGTTGCGGGACATTCCCTGGGTGAATTTTCCGCCCTTGTCGCCAACGGTGTATTGAGCTTTGAGGATGGATTGAAATTAGTATCTATCCGGGCGCAGGCCATGCAGCATGCCTGTGAGAAGCAGCCATCGACGATGGCGGCTGTGCTGGGTCTTGCGGATGAAAAGGTAGAGTCGATATGTGCGGAGGTGCAGCAGGAGACGGGAGAGATCGTCGTGCCTGCCAATTACAACTGCCCCGGTCAGCTAGTCATTAGTGGTTCTATCAAGGGAGTAGAGATCGCTTGTGAACGAATGAAGGCAGCAGGAGCGAAGCGCGCATTGTTATTGCCGGTGGGCGGGGCTTTTCACAGCCCGCTGATGGATTCGGCGAAGGAAGAATTAAAAGAGGCCATCGACAAGACCACTTTTTATAATCCCACTTGTCCCATATATCAGAATGTGGCTGCGAAGGCTGTGGTTGCAAAGGATGAGATCAAAAAGAATCTCATCGACCAGCTGACGGGAGCGGTGCGCTGGACACAATGTGTGCAGGCGATGATTGCGGATGGGGCTTCGCAATTCACGGAGATCGGGCCGGGCAAGGTATTACAGGGGCTGGTCCTGAAGATCAACAAGGAAATGCAGGTCAGCGGGGTGAACTAATAAAGTCCGGGTTATTGACGGCACAGTTGATCCACTCGGGATCGAATTCCGCGTTGTATTTCTTATAGAAATTGATGGCAGGCTCATTCCATTCCAGGACCTGCCATACCATGCCATGAAAATTCTTTTCTTTTACTTCCCGGAGCAATGTATCGAATAATAATTTTCCCAGGCCTTTGCCGCGCATCTTCTCTGTGACGTGGAGGTCTTCCAGGTACATCCGCTGGCCTTTCCATGTGCTGTAACGGATATAGTAGAGGGCGAAACCCTGCACCTGGCCATCGACGGCGGCTACGAAGGCCCACCAGACGGGATTGGGGCCAAAGCCGCTATGAATAAAGTGTTCCAGCGTCACGGTGACCTGTTCGGGTGCGCGTTCGTACTCGGCAAGCTCGCGGACAAGCTCCAATAATCGCGGGCAGTCTTCTTTTACTGCACGGCGTATAGCGATATTTTCTGTCATGATGATGATCCGAATTAATGCCCCCACTTTACGAGGGTGGCGCCCCAGGTGAAGCCTCCGCCAAATGCGGCCAGCACGAGGTTGTCGCCTTTGTTCAGCTTGTTCTCCCAATCCCAGAGACAAAGAGGAATGGTACCGGCTGTGGTATTGCCATAGCGTTGTATGTTGACCATGACCTTCTCTCCTGACAGGCCCATACGATGGGCGGTAGCGTCGATGATACGTTTGTTGGCCTGGTGTGGTACGAGCCAGGCGATGTCATCGGAAGAAAGGTGGTTGCGCTCCATCAACTCGGCGCTGACGTCGGCCATCCCTTTTACGGCGAATTTGAATACGGCCTGACCTTCCTGGTAGATAAAATGCTCTTTTGCTGCAACGGTCTCGTAGGAGGGTGGCCTGAGTGAGCCGCCTGCCTTCATATGAAGGTGGGTTCGTCCGCTGCCATCGCTCTTCAGGATGCTGTCGAGCACGCCATAACCTTCGTAATTTGCTTCCAGCAGCACGCCCCCGGCGCCGTCACCGAAGATGATACAGGTAGTACGGTCGCTGTAGTCTACGATGCTGCTCATTTTGTCGGCACCGATGACGACTACTTTTTTAAACCGCCCGCTCTCGATGAACATGGCGCCGGTGGTAAGGGCATATACAAAGCCGGAGCAGGCAGCGCTCATATCGAAGCCCCAGGCATTTTTAGCGCCGGCCTTGTCACAGGTGATGTTGGCGGTGGAAGGGAATAACATATCGGGGGTCACGGTAGCAACGATGAGACAATCGATGTCTTCGGGGGTGATCCCTCTTTTTTTACAGATCTCCAGCAATACGGGTACGCAAAGATCGGAAGTGGCTTTTCCTTCGCCCTTCAATATCCTTCTTTCTTCTATCCCGGTCCGGGTGCGGATCCATTCATCATTGGTATCAACTATCTTTTCCAGGTCGGCGTTCGTAAGACGGTCTTGTGGTACATATCCTCCGACAGCGGTGATGGCGGCGGTGACTTTATTACTCATTATATCTCCAATCAGGTTAATGAAAAATTTTCACAAAGGTGGGGAAAAATATTCATAGTTTCGGGCCTCCGGATACCATAAACAAGATACGCCAACGAAGAACCTGTTAGTATGATCGCTTTTTTACGTGGAGATTTCGTGCTCAAGACACCTGCCCTGGTGCATGTAGATGTCGGCGGCGTGGGATATGAGCTTCAAATAAGCCTGCATACCTACACCAGCATACAGAACCTGGATAAGGGGATTTTGCTGACATTTCTGCATATCAGAGAAGATGCCCATGTACTGTACGGCTTTTTTGACAGGGTGGAAAAGGAGTTGTTCATCCAGCTGATCAGCGTTTCAGGGGTTGGCGCCACCACGGCCAGGATGATGTTGTCGTCCATGAAGCCGGAGGAGATCACCCGAGCCATTTTACAGGGGAATGCCCGGCAACTGGAAGCCATAAAAGGCATCGGGAAAAAGTCCGCTGAGCGAATAATTTTGGAGCTTCGGGACAAGCTGGGTAAGAACAAGATAGAGGCAAATATTTCATCATTGATAGACAATTCTTTGGAACAGGACGCGTTAAATGCACTAATCGCGCTTGGCATAGCCCGACCTGCCGCAGAAAATGCCATCCGAAAGGCCTTACAGGAGGGGGCAGAGGGCCTGAAGGTGGAGGAGATTATTAAGAAAGCTTTAAAAACATTGTAGCCTATCGGTCCTTTTCTCTACTTAACTAATTCTTAAGGGAATTTTGACGAGATATTTGTTTCAGCTGACTGTAACGGTGATCATGACCGCTGCCCTGACGGGGTTTGGCCTTGCCGTATCCGCTCAGCAACCAACAGATACCGCTCGCCTGAGGCTTGACTCCACCCGCAAAGCCGATAGTTTACGCCGCCTGGCAGACACTTCCCACCCTGGTTCAGACAGCCTTAGATTTCCTCTTCGCGACCGCCGAAGCGACCGCTTTACGAGCCCAAACCGGAACCCCTTTGACCTGAAAGACCCGGTAAATATCCGCGACTCCATCGAGTACGACCCGGCCACGAAGCAATATTACATTGTAGAAAAGATTGGTAATCAATATTATAGAAAACCAACCTATCTTACTTTTGACGAATTGATGCAAATGCAGGCCCGGCAGTCGGAAGACGATTATTTCCGCAAGCGGGCGGATGCGTTGAGCGCGCTGAATAAAAAGCTGCTGCGGCCAAAGCTTTATGTTGGCGACAATCTTTTCAACAGGATTTTCGGTAACGGGAAGATCGACATCCGGCCGCAGGGTAATGTGGATATCACGGCGGGCTACCAGGGGCAGAACATTCAGAACCCAACCCTTCCGGAGAGCGCCCGAAGGACGGGGACCTTCGATTTCAACATGAATGCCAATGTCAACGTGCTGGGTAATATCGGGGACAAGCTGAAATTGCCGATCAGCTACAATACCTTGGCCAATTTTGACTTTGAGAACCAATTGAAGCTGGATTATACGGGCGGCCCGGACGAGATCATCAAAAAGATCGAGGCGGGTAATGTATCCTTTACGACCCCCAGTACTTTGATGACGGGGGCGCAATCCCTCTTCGGGATCAAGACAAAGCTCCAGTTCGGCAAGTTATCTGTCACGGCGGTGCTGGCGAATCAACGGAGCCAAAAGCAGACGGTATCCTCTTCGGGAGGGGCATCGGTGACGAGCTACCAGTTCAAGGCGGATGATTATGAGGAAAACCGGCACTTCCTGTTGGCGCAGTATTTCCGGACGCACTATAATCAGGCGATGTCGAAGCTGCCTGTCGTCACCTCCCAGGTGAATATCCTCCGGATGGAGGTGTGGGTGACGAACCGTAACGGGATCGATACCGGGTCCAGGAACATCGTGGGTCTTATGGACTTAGGTGAAAGTTCCCCGTATAACCCAAATGTGCATGCTCTTACGGGGCAGCCCTATCCTTTTAACGCGGCCAACTCGGAATATGGCAGCATCGTCGGCGACCCGGCCAGCCGCAATCCTTCCCAGGCGGCGGGTAAATTGAATTCTTTGGGTCTCACGCAGGTGCAGGACTTTGAAATGGTCTATGCCCGGAAGCTGAATGCCAGTGATTACTATTTCAATCCACAGATAGGGTTTATATCCGTCAACCAGACCCTGCAGTCGAATGATGTGCTGGCGGTGGCGTATCAGTACAGCTATAACGGGCGGATCTACCAGGTGGGTGAATTCTCATCGGATGTCCCCCCCGATACGGCGGCGGGTACGGGATCGGGATCTCAAAAGGTTCTGTATCTGAAGCTGTTGAAAGCTACTTCCCAGCGAACGAACCTGCCTTTGTGGAAGCTGATGATGAAGAACGTCTATTCGCTGAAAACAGCGGGAGGGAGCTATCTGTCCAATATACAGCAGAGTGGTTTTCAGTTCAATATATTGTATGATGAGCCAAGCAAGGGTACGAAGCGGTATATCCCGGAGGGTCCCAAGGCCAATATCCCGCTGCTGACGGTCCTCAACCTGGACCGTCTGAATGCCCACAATGACCCGCAGCCGGATGGGGTCTTTGATTACCTGGAGGGTTATACTGTACTATCGAATCAGGGTAGGATCATCTTCCCTTTACTGGAGCCTTTTGGGCATGATCTGGATTCGATAGCTTTCAATGGAGCTCCACAGACCCTGAAGGATAAGTATATATTCAGTCAACTGTACGATACGATCAAGGCGGTGGCGCAGACATTTGCGAATGTGGACCGGTATGTGCTCCAGGGTGTGGCGAAGGGGCAGGCGAGCTCGAACCTGCAGCTGGGCGCCTACAATGTGCCGCCGGGCTCGGTGGTGGTGACGGCGGGTGGGCAAACCCTGAAGGAAAATGTGGACTATATCGTGGACTATAACCTGGGTACGGTGCAGGTGATCAACCAGGCTATCCTCAATTCGGGGGTGCCGGTGAATGTCTCTTATGAGAACAACGCGTCCTTCGGGCTCCAGCAGCGAAGTTTTATGGGCGTGCGGCTGGATTACCTGGTGAAGAATACCCCTACGGAAATGCTGAACATCGGGGGTACGTTCGAAAGGCTCAATGAACGTCCTTTCTTTAGCAAGATGAGCTATGGGGAAGATCCCATCCGTAATACGATGTATGGGGCGGATGTCACCTATAAGGGACAGTTGCCGCAGCTGACACGGATATTGGACAAGCTGCCTTTCTATACGACGAAGGAAATGAGTACGATCAATGCGTACGGCGAGGCGGCGATCCTCAAGCCGGGGCATCCGCCACAGATAGGAAAGGGGAACAGCGGTGCGGTCTATATCGACGACTTCGAGGGGTCCACGAGCTCCATCGACCTGAGATTCCCCCTGACGAGCTGGGCGCTAGCGTCTACTCCGCAGAACAACGGGCTTTTCCCGGAAGCCAGTCTGAAGGACTCGCTGGATTATGGTTTCAACCGCGCCAAACTGGCCTGGTACAATATCGAGCCGACATTGCAGGATAAGAGTGCGGGTAACAACCCTGTCAGCGGATATGAGGATGCGCGGCAGGACCCGCGGATCGCGCCAGTCAATGTTACGGATATCTTCCCGCAGCAAACGGCACAGACGGGTCAGGCGCAGCTGATCACCTTCGATATGGCCTTCTATCCCAAAGACAGGGGGCCTTATAACTATGATGCCCGCCCCGGAAGTGTGGATGGCAATACGGGAAAGCTGCTGAACCCTCAAAAGCGCTGGGGTGGTATCATGCGCGCCATCGACCAGACGGATTTCGAAACGAACAATATCGAGGTGCTCCAATTCTGGATACAAAGTCCTTTTGTACATGATCCCAATACGAGGGGCCAGATGTATTTTGATCTGGGCAGCGTGTCGGAGGATATTCTGCGGGACGGGAAAAAGGAATTCGAGAATGGGCTGAACACACCCAATATCAATGCGGCCATCGACAGCAGTTCGGTTTGGGGACGGGTGCCTGCCAATCCTATCCAGGTGACGACGGCTTTTAGCAATGATGCTTCGGACAGGCCTTACCAGGACGTGGGTCTGGATGGGATGAACGATCAGCAGGAGAATGCCAAATTCCAGAAATACCTGAGCTCACTGGCGGCACAGTTCGGTGCGAACTCGCCGACGTATCAAAGTGCGACGGCGGACCCTTCGAGCGACAACTTCACCAACTACCGGGATTCGAGGTATGATGCGGCCAGGACGGGCATACTGGGCCGGTATAAGAATGTAAACAGTCCGCAAGGCAACTCGCCTATCGCCACTACGGGTTCGACTACCCTTACCGCCTATACGTTGTATCCGGATCAGGAGGATCTCAACAGGGACAATACGATGAACGAGCTGGAGGAATATTTCGAGTACAAGCTGGAGATCAACCCGGACAGTCTGCGCATGGGTGGAAGATTTGTGACGGACAGCATCACTTTCCGGCCTGCGGGCGCTACCCAGCAGACCTGGTACCAGGTGCGGATACCTATTTCGGAATATTATCAAAAGGTGGGGAATATCCCCGACTTCAAATCGATACAGTTCATGCGTATGTATCTTACGGGCTTCAGCGACTCGGTGGTGTGCCGGTTTGCCAAACTGGAGCTCGTGAGGAACTCCTGGAGGAGCTTCGACTATATCATCGACACGACGGGGAACTATACGCTGCTGCCCGTGAGCTCGCTGACCACTTTCAATGTGACGGCGGTGAATATCGAGCAGAACAGCACGCGGACACCCGTGCCTTATGTCTCTCCGCCGGGTGTAAACCGTCAGCAGGAATTGAGCAATAACAACGTGAACCTTTTGCTCAACGAACAGGCGATGAGCCTGCAGATATGCGGTCTGAAGCAATACGATGTACGGGGTGTCTATAAAACGACGGCGTTGGACCTGCGCAGGTATGGAACCTTGGATATGTTTATCCACGCGGAAGGTACGGGGACGAATACGGCAATCAATGACAATGACCTGCAGGCGATCGTTCGTCTGGGTAGCGATTTTGTCAGCAACTACTATGAGATCAGGATACCATTGAAGCGTACGGATTGGGGCGTGAGCTCGCCGGATGGGATCTGGCCGACGGTGAATAATCTCAACCTTACGTTGCAGCGGCTGATCAACCTGAAGGTGGATCGTAACAATCATGGTACGAGCAATGTCTATTTTAAAGAGACGGATGCGGATGGGAGGGTGTATGCGATACTCGGTAATCCGAACCTGGGAGCGGTGAACGCCCTGTTTTTGGGAGTGGAGAATGCGAATAATCCGGCGCCTGTTTGTACGGAGGTATGGTTCAATGAGCTGCGGTTGAGTGATATCAGTGTGAAGGGGGGCTGGGCGGCCGTAGGCAAGGTGGAAACGAAGCTGGCGGACCTGGGTACGTTGAATGTTTCAGGTAGCGTGCGGACAGCGGGATTCGGCACCATCGATCAAAGCACGAACGAGCGATCGTTCGACAACAATACGCAATTCGATATTGCCACGAACCTGGAGCTGGGTAAGCTGCTGCCCAAGAAGGCGGCAATATCCATCCCGGTGTATGCAGGTGTGACAAAGACGACTAGCACACCGCAATACGATCCCTATGATCTGGATATAAAGCTGAGCGATAAGCTGAAGGGGGCGCCCACTGCGCAGAAGGATTCGATCAGGGAGCAGGCGGTGGACCAGACGACCGTGCAGACGCTGAACTTTACCAATGTGCACAAGAACAGTACAACGGGTAAGAAGCCGAAGATTTGGAGCATCGAGAATTTCAATGTAAGCTATTCTTATATCCGCAGCGAGCATCACAGTCCTTTGGCGGTGGAGGATGAGTTGATCACGAATAAGGCCAACCTGGCGTATACATATAGTCATACGGCGAAATTCTGGGAGCCTTTCAGGCGTATGAAATCCAAATCACCGTGGCTGAACCTTATCCGGGATTTCAATATCAATCCCATTCCTACGACGATGAGCTTCCAGGCGAATGTAATCCGGCAGTTCGGGGCGTATCGGAGCCGTAATGTTGGCGGGCCTAAGGATATACTGCCGGAGACCTTCAATAAGTTTTTCACATTCGACAGGCTGTATACGTTGCGGTGGGACCTGACACGAAGCCTGGCGCTGGATTTTACGGCTACCAACAAGGCCTGGGTAGATGAGGATAGCGGTCGGCTGTCAAAGGCGGGTCGCAGGAAAATGTGGGACAATTTCTGGAGAGGCGGCAGGACGGTGCTGTATACACAGACGGCCAATGCCAGCTATAAGCTGCCTGTTTCCAAGATCCCGGCGCTGGACTGGACACAGGTCCAGCTGGGGTATTCGTCTTCGTACACCTGGACGGGGGCCTCCCAACTGGCGACCTACCTGGGTAACAGCATACAGAATACGCAGCAAAAGACGGCGGTGATAGATCTGGATTTTATACGGCTGTATAGTAAATGGAGATTGTTGAAGGGGCTGGATCAGCAGGGGGGGAATTCTGCCATGCGACCGCCGCCTGTGACGGGAAAAGACACATCGCGGAATAAAAAGCCTGTTATGCAGCGGGCTGCGCCGGAGCTGAAGGGGGCTGCCTGGGGGCTGGCGAAGATGCTGACCTCGTTGAAGCATTTCACGCTTAACTATTCGGATAATTCGTCCTCTACCATCTATGGCTTCCTGGACAGCACACGAGTGCTGGGGATGAACCTGCGGGATGCACAGCCGGGGTGGGGATATGTGTTCGGCATGCGGCCGGATACCAACTTTATCAACAAGCTGGGACGAAAACGGCTGTTGAGCGGGGATACGACGTTCAACAACCAGAATATCATCACCTATGCGCAGAAGATAACGGCTATAGCCACCCTGGAACCTGTGCCTAACCTACGTATCACCGTCAACTGGGATAAGACGTTCGGGAAGAACTATTCTGAATTGTACAAGGACACGACTGGCTCATCGGGATTTGTCCGGCTGAATCCCTATATGGCGGGTACGTTCAGTGTGAGCTATATCTCTTTCAATACACTGTTCACGAAGTACAAACCAAACGAGCTTTCCAGCACTTTCCAAAAATTCGAGAATTACCGGTCCATTATTTCCCAGCGTTTGGGCAGCATCAATAAATATACGGGTGGATTGATCGGAACGGATGGATATGCGCTGGGATATGGCAAGTATGCGCAGGATGTGCTGATACCGGCCTTTTTGGCGGCCTATACAGGGAAGAGTCCGACCAAGATCGCGCTCATCGATGAGAGCGGGGGTAGCAACGTGACCTCCAACCCCTTCTCGGGGTATCTTCCCAAGCCGAACTGGAATATCAGCTATACGGGTCTGGCCAAGCTGCCGGGGTTCAAGAACATCTTTACGAACTTTACGATCACCAATGCTTATACGAGCACGCTGAGCATGAACAGCTTCAATTCGCAGCTGAACTATCGGGACCCGTTGGGGTATGGTCAGCCGGCCTTTATCGACAGCATCAGCGGCAACCTGGTACCATTTTATGCGGTGCCGAACATTACGATCCAGGAGCAGTTTGCGCCACTACTGGATGTGGATATGCAGTTCGTCAATCAAATGCAGGCGAAGATAGGGTTTGCCAAGTCGCGGCAGCTGAGTCTGAGCCTGGTAGATTTCCAACTGAGCGAGCAGCGGTCTACGGAGCTGACGATCGGGGCTGGGTTCCGTAAACGGGGTGTAAAGTTGCCCTTTGCGATCAAGATGCCGGGTGAGAGTGCTGCTTCCAAAAAATTACAAAACGATCTTACGCTGCGGCTGGATTTCAGTATAAGGGACAATGCTACGTCCAGCAGCTACCTGGATCAGAATTCGTCCCTGCCGACGGGCGGGCAGCGGGTAGTGACCATCTCGCCGTCCATCGACTATGTGTTGAACAACAGGATAAATCTGAAGTTCTATTTCGATGAACGGAGGACTACGCCGAAGATATCTACTACGCCGCCCATAACTACGGTGCGGGCTGGGTTGCAGTTGAGGATTTCGCTCGCGCAATAGGACGCGTCCCTGCCGCGCCCCTGCCGCGCCACAGGCGCGGCGTCCGCAGTAAAGGTCTCTAAGCATTCCCTGACCTGTTGTAATAAAATGAATTCGCCTGCGCAAGACACGTAATATTCACCTCATTGATACAGACATGTTCAGGAAGATTGGCACAATAATAAATGGCATCGGCCACGTCCTCTGCGCGTAAAGGCGTATATCCTTCATATATTTTGGCTGCCTGTGTCATATCCCCTTTGAAGCGGACCCTGGAGAATTCCGTGTCGGCAGCGCCGGGGTGGATGGCGGTGACCTTTATGCGGTGCTGCAGCAGATCGATGCGCTGGGATTTGGAGATGGCGTCCACGGCGTACTTGCTGGCGCAATAGACATTCCCTTTCTCATAGACTTCTTTGCCTGCGATGGAGCCGAGATTGATGATATGTCCTTGCTGGCGGGCGATCATCAGGGGAACGACAGCCCTCGATACGTACAGGAGTCCTTTTACATTGGTGTCGAGCATAGTCTCCCAATCGTCGAGGCTGGCGTCCTGGAAGTGGTCGCGGCCAAGGGCGAGACCGGCGTTGTTGATGAGGATGTCGATGGCTGTCCATGTGTCGGGAAGGCTGTTGATGGCGGCAAATACGGCTTCTTTATCCTGTACATCGAATACGAGGGGAAGCACATCGGTGTGCGCTTCGAGTTCCTGCTTCAGGGCTTCCAGCCTTTCCTTTCTTCTGCCTGTGATAATGAGACGGTAGCCGCCGGCTGCGAACTGGCGGGCACAGGCTTCTCCAAATCCGGAAGTGGCGCCTGTGATGAGAACGGTTTTATTCATAATATTTGTGCGTGAATTGGTCTTCGCCGTAAAAATAGCCCAATTCCCGCAAACCGCTAATGTCTGTCCTTCGGACGAGTACCTGTCAGGTGCTATGATCTTTTGTAAAGCTTTCGAGTATGTGTCCTGCTCTGTCGCTGTCTTCTATCATTCCCATATGGCCGGCGTCCTGCAGGATATGGATATGGGCGATGGAAGGCATATGGCATTGCTGCAGGCTGGCTGTCAGGGGAACGGCGCTGTCCTGTCTGCCGATGACGAATAACACGGGACCTTTGAAATTGTTGAGTATATGTGACCGATCCGGCCGGCGTATCATTGCCTCATAATAACGTACGAGGGCTTCGGGATCGAAGCTGCCGTATCGCTGGATGAGGTCCGTCACCCATTCCGGGTGTTCCTGCCGGGAGTGTTCGGAGAAGAGATTGGGGGTGGACTGGCGGATAAAGGGAGCTGCGCCATTATTCTTTATGAATTCGATGCCCTTTCTGCGGGCGGCTTTTTTTTCTTCCGTGTCGGCGTAGGCGGTGGAGTGGAATAGTCCGAGGGCTTTGAGCCTGTCGGGATACAGCTCTGCAAAGGCAAGTGTGACATAGCCGCCCATGCTGTGTCCTACCATGATGCACTGTTCTATATTTTCTGCGTCGAGCCGGGCTTTTACTGCGGCGGCGAGTCCTTCCATACTGGTGTTGCTGTCCTTGTCATTAGCTAACGGGGCGCTGCCGCTGCCCGGCAGATCGGGAATGATGAGGCGGTATTTGTCCTGCAGGAATTCTTTTTGCCTGTCCCATATGGAGCTGTCTTCTGCAAATCCATGGAGAAGGACAAGGGGCGGGGTGGAGGGAACTTTATCCACGGCGTTTGTTTTTTATGATCAAGACGGGAGTTCCGACGGCCAGAAGGAGGGTGGCGATGACCGCCAGCCAGGATACGATGTCGATGTACTTTACGTAGAATGTCTTTTCGTGTGTAGGGGGGACGTATGCCTTTATGAAAGCGGTCTGGGCCCAGGGGCGGGATTGGACGATGTGACCGGCGGGGTCGATGATACAGGAGACGCCTGTATTGGCGCTGCGTACTACCCAATGCCTGGTCTCGATGGCTCGCAAACGTGCATAGGCTTCGTGTTGATACAGGCCGGGTGTATTTTTCCACCAGCCATCGTTGGTGATGATGGCGATGAGGTCGGCGCCATTGGTTACGTATTCGGACATAAATTCTCCGTAGATGCTTTCGTAACAAACGGCGGGTGCAATCGTATAGCTGTGGTTGGAGGTGGGCAGGGGTGTGCGGTCGGGCTGTCCCGTGTAGCCGTCCGTGGTGCCCCCGAACTTTTCAAACCAGGAGTCTAAAAAATGGAGGAAGAAGGGTAGGGTTTCCACGCCGGGCACGAGTTTGGATTTATGATAGAAATGAAGGGGGCCGGTGCTGTCCATGATGACGGCGGCGTTGTAGGCATCGACATACAGGTCGGTGTTAGGAACGGGTCTGGCGGTGCTGCTCTGCGCTCCTTCCCTGTAGGTCCTGTAACTTTCTACACCTGTGAGCAGATTGATCTGCGGGTGACGGCGGAGAAAATCCCAAAGGGGGGCGAGGAAATAGTTGGACTTCATATTGTCCTCGCTGATGCCGTACTCCATGTACAAGGCAGTTTCGGACCATATGACAAGAGTGGTCTTATCGTCGATGGCGGAGTCGCTGAGGCGGATGAGCTTATGGAGCTGGGCATCGAAGCTGCCGGTGGTTAGTTTTTCATAAGGATCGATATTGGGTTGGATGATCACGACATTGGAGGGGTGGGAGGGGCCTGTGGCTGTGATCTGGGATTTGGCGAGGTCAGGGGAGATCATCGTGGAAATGAGCAAGGGGGCTGTAAAGAGAGCAAGCGTGCGGCTAAGGGGCACGGTGGGGAGGGTACGCCATGAGTTTTTGGATATAAGATGAAAGATGGAAATATTCAGGATGAGTATCCACAGGCCGCCGCCGCTGGTGCCCGTGATCTCATACCACTGTACCCATCCGGGATGGTCGGCGAATACATTTCCCAGGGTGAGCCAGGGCCAGCTGAGGCCCCAGTTGTGGAGGTGAATGAATTCAAACGTGAGCCAAAGGGCTATGAGGGCGGGATAACCTATTTTGCCTCCGAGGCGTGCTTTTATAAAGTGAAAGCCCAGCCAGGGGAGACACATGAGCAGGCTGTTGGCCAGGATGGCGCCTACAGCCCCGGGCTCAGAGGCATTCCATACCCACCAGGTGGTGGAGGCATTCCAGATGACCATGGTGAGATAGACCCAGCCGAAGAATTTTCTTCTGCGGATGCCCTGCTGTTCCAGCCATAACAGGGGAACGAAGGCAAAGAATGTCACCAGGGTGAGGGGAGAAGGGGGCCAAGCGGCAAATAATAACAGTCCGGAGACGAGTGACAGTAAAAAGGGATGGAATCTTTTCAAGCCATGAATCTTTGGATAAAAATAAGCCTAATAGTCGTCTGTTGGAGACTCATGGTTTAAATTCTCTGTGAAAAATGGGGATAGATCAATCGTATTGGGTCCGGACGAAGTAATGGCTGGTGTCGAGCTGGAGGGGGGTGTCCTTGAACCATGTTGCAAATGCATCGAATTCTTCCCGATGGCTGTCGCGCCATTGAATAAACTCGTCCTCATTCCCTTTCATGAGTAACCAGTAGTTGTACGCTTCCAGCATACCTTTTTCACTGAGCGTGCGATGGAAGTCGAGAAGTATGTTCGGGTATTGCTCATTGTGTTTTTGTTTGTTGAACCAGATATCGACCAGATTGATCCTTGTCTGGCTCAATAGGGCAATGTTGATCTCTTTTTTCGAAGTGAGGGTGGCTGGTGTAACGGCTATGGTGAAATCCAGAGGATAAACGATGTGGAAGGGGATCTTCAATCCTTTTTTAGGGTCGAAGAAAATATTGCTGTTGGCCAGGTCCACTTTTATTTGACTGGAAGTGTCTGAGAAGGTGATGGATGCTTTGTATAATTTGAACAGGAGCTGACTTATCTCTTCTGTCCTGGCCGTGTTCCTTTCGATGTTCATGAACAGCTCGCCGTAAAATATAGCCCATATACGATCGGTGGTCTGGGCAAAGAGTTTGGTCAGCCTGTAGTAGTTGGAAGCGTAGTTGGGCTGTACCAGTATGCCTTTCTCCCAGGATGCGGCGGCCTTGTTGTAGTTCTTTTCTATCATGTCAAGGAGGCCGGATTCCATGTAGAGCCTGCCGGCAGCGGGGAATTTTTTCAATCCATCGGCATAGGCGTCCCTTGCCTTGGTCCTTTGACCATTCATGTCATATGCGTTGCCGAGCATTTGATAGCATTGGTCGGTGACGTCGGAATATTTAGTGGTCTTACGGAAGATATCAATGGCTTTTGAATAGTCCTTTTTTAAATAAAGGGCATATCCTATCTCGTATAGGTAGGAATGGTCATCGGGGTCGAGTTTTTGGGCGGATTCCAGTATGGTAATGGCTTTATCAGGATCGCCGTTGTCCATTATCTGGACGGCCTCTTGTTTTAGCTGCCGGGCTTGTGCTTTATTGTAGCCGGACTGGGCGAAGGCTGCGGTTAGGGCCGGCACCAGGAAAATGAGAAGGATGAGCTTATTCATACGTGGTGTTATTGGAGTTCAGGGATAAACGATGCAAACCCTCGGAAGATTGCATAAAAAAGCCATCCCAGGTTGGGATGGCCAGTCTATTTGGTGTTGGTCCCGCCGCCGGGATCAACGGCTGTAATTTGGCGCCTCCTTCGTGATCTCGATGTCGTGTGCATGGCTTTCTTTCATGCCGGCATTGGTGATCTTGATGAACTGGGACTGCTGCTGCAGGGTCTTGATATCTTTTGCGCCACAGTAACCCATCCCTGCGCGAAGGCCTCCAACGTATTGTTGAACGACTTCTGCGAGATTGCCTTTAAAAGCTACCCGTCCTTCGATGCCTTCGGGTACGAGCTTTTTGATATCGTCTTCCACATCCTGGAAATAGCGGTCGCTGCTGCCCTGGGTCATGGCCCCGATGGAGCCCATGCCGCGGTACTGTTTGAACTTCCTGCCTTCATAGATGATGGTTTCACCGGGGCTCTCTTCCACTCCGGCAAAGACGCTACCCATCATCACGACGTTGGCGCCTGCGGACAAGGCTTTTACCATATCGCCTGTATAGCGGATACCGCCGTCTGCGATGAGGGGGACTCCTCTGGAGTTGAGCGCGGAGGCGGCTTCCATGATGGCGGTGATCTGGGGGACACCGGCGCCGGCCACGATGCGGGTAGTACAGATGGAGCCGGGGCCTATGCCTACTTTTACGGCGTCTGCGCCTGCGTCTGCGAGCGCCTTGGCTCCGGAGGCTGTTCCGATGTTGCCGGCAATGACCTGGAGGTTCTTAAAGGATTTTTTCAATGTCTTGAGCGCATTGATAACGCCAATATGATGACCGTGTGCGCTGTCCAGGGTTACTACGTCCACCCCGATCTGCTGTAATGCGCTGGCACGGTCGAGCAGGTCTTTTGTGATGCCAAGGGCGGCGCCGACGAGCAGGCGGCCGTAGGTGTCCTTGACGGCATTGGGATGACTGGACAGCTGTAAGATATCGCGATAGGTGATCAGACCGATGAGCCGGCCCTGTTTGGTGATAACGGGCAGCTTTTCGATCTTGTATTTTTGAAGGATCTTCTCCGCCTTTTTAAGATCGGTGCCTTCGGGGGCTGTGATGAGGTTGTCTTTTGTCATGACCTCGCTGACCTTGCGGCGTTTGTTGTCTTCGAAACGGAGGTCGCGATTGGTAAGAATGCCTACCAGCACTTTGTTATTGTCGACGATGGGGATGCCGCCGATCTTATTTTCTTTCATAAGGCGCAGTGCATCAGCGATGATGGCGTCTTCGTGGAGGGTAATGGGGTCGATGATGAGCCCACTCTCGCTACGTTTGACCTTGCGCACCTGTTCGACCTGTTTTTCGATGCTCATGTTCTTGTGCAGGATCCCGATACCACCTTCTCTGGCCAGGGCTATAGCCAGGGTTGCTTCGGTCACGGTGTCCATGGCGGCGGACAGCATGGGGATATTCAATGTGATGTTTTTGGTGAGCTTGCTACGGATGTCCACTTCACGGGGTAATACCTGTGAAAAGGCGGGTAGTAACAGTACATCATCGAATGTTAGTCCTTCTCCGAAAAATTTTGAGGGTGATTTTGACTTGCTGGTGGGGGGATTTATTCTTGCCATGTGCAAAGGTAGGGCAGCGGATAAATACGGCCCAAATTTTTGTGTGCACGTATGGGGGAACTGCTGGCAAGGAGTTAAGAGTGAATTGATTGAGTAAACTATCGGCGAATTATATATGATTTTTATATGATCTGTTGGTGGAAGCAATTAGGGGGCTATTTGTTAACGTCATTAACATTTAATTTTTTAACGAATTTTTAATGCGTTGCAAAAAGCCCTATATTTGACACCGTCACATTTTAAAACAAAACTACTGTCACATGAGAAAAGCTCTAATGCTATCAGCAATGCTGGTATTGTGTGCAATACTTGCATTTTCCCAATCAAAAGAGGTAACAGGTACCATTACAAGTCCAAGTGGTCAGCCCATCCCTGGGGCTTCCATTAAGATCAAGGGCGCCAGGTCAGGTACCAGCGCCGGACAAAATGGTGAATTCAAGATCACCGTGCCTCCGGGAACCACCCTGATCGTAACAGCGGTGGGATATGAACCCCAGGAAATCAACATTGGCGGTCGCACATCTCTCTCCATTTCGATGAACCAGGACAACAAAGCGTTAAGCGAAGTTGTCGTTACGGCCCTTGGCATTACCAGGGAAAAGAAGGCCATCAGCTATTCCACGCAAACGGTCGCCTCTGCGGATATCGTCAGCGGCGGGAGGAGCAATATGGTGGATGACCTGAATGGCAAGGTGGCCGGTGTGCAGATCACCAATGCGGGTGGTCAGGCGGGTCAAGGAACCACTATCGTTATCAGGGGATATAACTCTTTCGGAGCTGCAGGGAACGGTAATCAACCCCTTTATGTCGTGGACGGGATTCCGATAGACAACAGCGCCGAGCAGGGCAGCGGCTCTGCTTACAATATTCCTACAGCCAATAGGGCCGTCGACCTTAGCCCGGATGATATCGAAAGCGTGACCGTCCTAAAGGGAGGCGCCGCTACTGTATTATATGGTATCCAGGCGGCCAACGGCGCGCTGATCATCACTACCAAGAAAGGACGGAGCGGGAGAATAAATGTGGACGCCGGGTATGGTTATTCCATCCAGGAGGCTAATAAATTCCCTGCTTTTTCCCATGGCTATATGAGAGGCAGCAACGGGAAATACAATACGGTGACGACGAACAACTGGGGGCCGATAGCTGCCAATAACCCTGTCTTCCCTTCAGGAACCTCGCTGGACCTTACTGGTACCGGCACAGAAGTGGATGTCTCCGGGCAGAAGATCCCTTATTATCCCAACAACTATAAGAACTTCTTTGTCAAGGGCCATACCAACAAATACAACCTGGCCTTATCGGGCGGCAATGACAAGACCCTCTATTATGTAGGTCTGTCAAGGATTGACCAGGCTGCCATCGTGCGCAACAATACGTATGACAAGACATCCGCCGTGTTCAATGTGAGCACACAGGTGTCCCAGCGGCTGAACATCAATGTAAAGGCCAACTATATCAATACGGGCGGTCTCCGATTTGATGCCGGAAGATTTATGAACGGACTGGATTATTATGTGAACACCTGGGATATTACCACCTTCCCCTGGAAGGATAAGTTTGGGAATGAGACCTGGTGGCAGAAGACCATTTCCTCGCCTATGTGGAGCGTTCATGAGACCGGCGAAAAATACCGTATCAATCACTATATAGCCAATATCGGCGCCGACTACAAACTGGCAAAGGACTGGACGCTGAATTACAAGTACGGGCTCGACAATTATTCGGAAAGCAGGCGCAATGTAGACCCCATCGGGACCCTGGCCTATTCCAACACGAATTACCTGGGAGCCATGCACGAGGTGCGAATCAACAGCCTGCAGGTAAACTCCGACGTTATGCTGAACTACGACCATCAATTCGGCGACGATTTTCATATGCATGGCATAGTCGGTCAGAATATCTTCTATAAGAAATACGATGTGCTGGATATAACAGGTAATTCATTTGTCCTTCCGAACCTGTTCGATATTACGAACACCCAGACACAAACTATTTATCATAATTCCTTCCAAAAGGAAACTATCGGGTTTTACGGTGATCTTCAATTCAGCTATAAGGATCTTTTGTACCTGGAGGGTACCTTACGCAACGACTGGACTTCGACCCTACCCCGCCAAAATGACCGGTTCATGTTCCCTTCCGTCAGCGCCGGCTTTGTATTTTCCGAGCTGATGCATGCGGATTGGCTGTCTTATGGCAGGCTGCGTGGTTCCATTGCGGGTACTGCCAACGATGCGCAGCCTAATTTGACTTCAACGACTTATGTTAATGTAACTCCCACTGTTGCCAGCAATCCCAGATTTTCTTACAGCACTGTGGTCGGCAATCCTAACCTGAAGCCGGAGCATACGACACAAAAGGAGATCGGGCTTGACCTGGGATTCCTGAAGAGACGGATCATGCTGGAGGCGGCTTATTATAACAAGAACTCTTATGATCTTATCGTTACGGCGCCAACATCGAATGTCACCGGGGTGCAATACCAGGTGGTCAATTTGGGTGAAGTGACCAATAAAGGTTATGAGGCAACTCTTACCTTCAAGGACATTGTCCAAGCGAAGGGTTTTTCATGGACCTCGGCCTTCAACTTCTCGAGGAATATAAGTAAGGTCGTAAAGGTAGGTGATAATGGAAATGATAAGATAACCCTTGCCTTCCCATTCAATGCCAATGCTGAGATCGACGCTCAAAAGGGGCAGCCGTTTGGAGCTATATATGGATATGCCTGGACACGTTATGGCGTTGCGGAGTCGGATCCCAACTATACGAAAGCTCCCTACCTGATCGGGGCTGATGGCAAGCCCACTCAGTCGGGTGGCAAGGTATTGTTAGGGAATACGAGCCCGAAATTCATCCTGGCCTGGAACAATAGCATGAGCTATAAAGGCTTCAATTTCGGGTTCACCATAGAATGGAGGCATGGCGGGGATGTCGTCAATGACTTCAATAACCTGCTGACCTATTCCGGTAAGGGTGCATTGACGCAAAACAGGTGGTATTCTGCTACCTATGTTGGCGCCAATTCGACGAAGAGCTATACGGGAGTAGATGCCAACGGCAAGGCGGTCGCGGGCGCCCCGGTGAATTTGTCCAAGACATGGTTTACGGGTACGTTCAAGAATATAGATGAGAATTTTATCGAAGATGCCAGCTGGCTGCGTTTGCGTAATATCTACGTGGGCTATTCCATACCGGAGAGTGTGTTGAAGCCATTGCATATCAAGGGCGCGGATATTACCGTTGCGGGAAGGAATGTGTGGCTGCATACGAAATATACAGGGATCGATCCGGAGGTGAGCTCGGCGGGTTCCGGGCCTAACGGTGTTGTAGGCATCGATGTCAACAGCGTGCCTGCCACAAAATCCTGGGATGTCAGCTTAAAGGTGAAATTCTAAACGTATCCAATAAAAAAAATAATTATGAAAATAAGTCTTAAAATATCAGCTATTTTATTCTTAGGCGCCAGTATACTGGGAGTCAGCTCCTGTAAAAAGGTATTGGATAATATGGCGGACCTCAATAGGAACGAGAACCAGCCCACAAGCGCCTCTTCCCCTACCTTACTTACGGCTGCTGAATTCAGCGGGGTAATGGCGGATGAGGGAAGTTTCATTTCTGCTACGGCAAACGGCGGAGATGGAGATGGATTTCTGGGGATATTCAACCAGCATTTTGCGGGCAATCACGCGGAAGGCATCGATTTCAACCAGTATTTATTGACGCATGGCAGTTTTTCATTCCTCTTCGACGACGCATATGTTTCGTCCCTGATGAACCTGAAGCAGCTGATCCTGCAAGCCCAGTCAAATGAGACAGCGTATATCGGCATTGCAGAGATATTGGAGGGATACCAGCTTGGATATCTGACCTCAGTTTATGGCGATATTCCCTGGTCACAGGCATTGGATCTCGGAAAATATCCTTTCCCAAAATATGACGCGCAGGCGGACGTCTATACAACCGTGCAGGCGCTGCTAAATGATGGTATCCAGAAAGTGAATGGCGGCGGGAACGTGACGGGTGATATTATCTATGGTGGTGACCTGGGTAGGTGGGCGGCTGCGGGCTACCTGTTAAGGGCCCGGTTCTACAATCACCTGAGCAAGAAAGATCCCAGCGGATCGGCTACGAATGCATTGCTGATGGTGGATAGCGCGAAGCTGGCCGGGTTCACGGCGAATGGTGATGGCGGCAATTTTGCATTGCCCTATGACGGCATCACGGGGAATACTACCAATCCCTGGATCGGCATGTACGCCAATGGCATGCTGGTGGCAAACAAGACATTCCTGGATTCCATGCTTTCGCAGAACGACCCCCGGCTGAATGCTTATTTTACGTCTATCAATGGTGTTGGCGCCAGGGATAGCGTATATGGATTGGGCAAGGTTATCGATGGGAACGTGGGTACAGGGCATTATATGGAGATAGGGTCCGATAAATATTCTTATTTCGGTCAGGTGAATTCCAGCGTGCTGATGGCTACTTACCCCGAGCTGTTGATGATCGAGGCGGAAGCTGCGTTCAGGAGCGGCGATCTCGCGCGGGCTGCTACTGCGCATAATGCGGCGATCACCGACCAGATCAATGCGATGTTGTCCCTGCCTGCCTCAAAGGCTACAGATAAGGCGAAGGTGCCTGCCTACCTGGCAAAGTATGCCAGCGAGACTGCGGCTACCATTACGCTGGCGAAGATCATGACGGAAAAGCACAAATTAATGTTCTCTATGGAGGGTGAGTCCTGGATGGATGTACGGCGTATGAACTATCAGTATCCTGTTTGGCTGACCATCCCGGTGGTGGATGCGACGGCGGCAAGCCCTGTGCCGGTGGCTTCTTCTTTCATCCAGCGTCTGCTGTATCCGCAATCGGAGCTTAACAAGAATGCCGCGAATGTTCCAAAAGCGACTATATTCGACAAGCTGCCTATTCTCCAATAGGTCTGGCTTAAGATAAATAGAAAGGCTGCCTTTTGGCAGCCTTTTTTAATGTGTGCCCAGCATGAATATAGACTTGGGGGTGGAAGTCCCCTACGGGCCCTGATAGTGGGAACCGTTAGCTCAAGGCAAGGGTGTCCATCGTGAGGTGGAATCTGAAAGAAGCCGGCGGCAAACTCCCGGTCCGACGAACAGAAACCGCATAGAAGGCAGGTTGAGGGGGACGAGACTGCATTACAAGTCAAAGTCCGAAACTATCGGAGCCGACACCGAGTAAATGCGGCGGATAGATGGGAGGAAGGTCTATGACCTTACCTGGGGAGACCTGAGCAGCAGCAGCCGGAGGTACGAGAGAGAGCTGAAGGTGCAACAAGCGGCAGAGATGCCGTGAGGGCTACTCAGGAGTCAGCTCTGGCAGTAGTACCTGTGTCCAAGCCACAGGGAAGAGCCAGACATTAGAGAGCTAAGGAGTAGTTCTGAAACTGAGCTTGGCATAAAGAAAGCAGAAAACCCGTTGGAAGGCGGGGCTGCGTTGTGAAGGGAAGGCTGGAAGCTGGACAATAGCAACGAGTGCTGAATGACAGGTTTGAAAGCAGGGACGAAACGAGGCGAACAATTTTTTTTAAGGCAAGGGCAATGGAACTACTGGAACGAATCTTAAGTCGGGCAAACATGCGCCGGGCCTACGAACAGGTGATACTGAACAAGGGTAGTGGGGGCGTGGACGGTATTGAGCTACCAGCGTTCAAAGCGCAGGTGGAGCAGGAATGGCCGTTGGTCAGGCAGAAGATACAGGAAGGGAGATACGAGCCGAAGCCGGTAAGAAGGGTTGCGATACCGAAGCCAGGGGGTGGATTACGGATGCTGGGAATCCCCACGCTGATGGATAGGATGATCCAACAGGCGATAGGACAGGTGCTGATGGAGGAGTACGACAGTACGTTCAGCAAGAGCAGCTACGGGTTCCGTCCCGGGCGCAACGCGCACCAGGCAATACTGCAAGCGAAACAGTATATGAACCAGGGGTACAATCATGTAGTGGACATAGACCTGGAGAAGTTTTTCGATCGGGTGAACCATGACTGCCTGCTGAACCTGTTGAGTCAGCGGATTAAGGACAAGCCGGTATTAAAGCTGATCCAGCGATATCTGCGTTCAGGGGTGATGGAGGGAGGAATGGCGACGGTAAACCGGGAGGGTACGCCGCAGGGCGGCCCACTTTCCCCTGTCCTTTCCAATATCCTGCTGGACAAGTTGGACAAGGAACTGGAAAGCCGCGGTCACCGGTTCGTGCGATACGCCGACGATCTACAGGTGTACGTGAAGAGCGAACGCAGCGCGACGCGGGTGCTGGCAAGCGTAAGCTGCTACATTGAAAAGGAGCTAAAGCTGGTAGTGAATCGGACCAAGAGTAAAGTCACACGGCCATGGGGAAGTAAACTACTAGGCTATAGCTTCTACCACAGGAAAGGGGAGATAGGGCCGAAGATTGCAGACAATAGTATAGAGAAGTACAAGACCAAAGTCCGGGAGATTACCTCACGAAGCCGTCCGGTCGCAATGTACAAGCGATATGACGAGCTGAGGAGCCTCAACCGGGGATGGTATAATTACTTCAAGCTGACAGAAGCCAGAGATATTTTGGGGAGGTTGGATAGCTGGGTAAGGAGCCGTTTGCGATTATGCTACTGGAAACAATGGAAAAATCCCCGAACCCGTGTGCAAGAGCTGGTCCGTCTCGGGACGCCGGAGGGACGAGCCTATCAATGGGGCAATACGCGCAAAGGTTACTGGCGGACCTGCCACAGCCCTATCTTAAAACGAGCACTGAACAGTGCCTTCTTAAAGCGAGAAGGGTACCTACCCCTTAAGGAGCTAGGCACCTTCAAAATGTTTTATTCTAATGTGCCGCCGTATACGGAACCGTATGTACGGTGGCTAGAGGGGACGGTGCAGGAAATAATCCTGCACCTCCTACTCAATTACTCCACGAGCCGGAATGTTTTGCCGGGCAGTGAGCTGATATGACCGAGGAGCTCGAGGTTAAGCAGCGTGACGGAGAGTACATCATGGTCCTGGCGGATACTGGTGTGAATATCCGTGAGGGTAAGGGTCTTTTTTTGATCAAACAATTGTAATAAGGTCCTTTCATTGTCGGAGAGGCCGGGCCTTTCTGATCTTGCTGAGGAGAACAGGGAGCCCTGCTGTGTGATGGATGTTGCGGCGGGTATCTCCCAGCACATCTGTTCCTGCAATCCCGCTGTGTCTGTAAGGAGCCGGGCTTTACCTTCCCTGATGAGGGCATTGCAGCCGGAGCTTTTTTCATCATTGATCCTGCCCGGAATAGCGAAGACCTTCCGGTGATAGACGAGCGCATTTTCGGCGGTGAGCAGGCTGCCGCCCTTCGAGCGGGTCTCTGTAACAATGACGGCGTCGCTCATACCTGCGACGATGCGATTGCGGATGGGAAAGTTATAGGCGTCGGGTTTTGTACCTGTAGTGAATTTTGTAAGCAGGCCTCCTTCCCTGAGCATGTTCCTGGCCAGGCGGGTATGTTCACGGGGATACAGCTGATCCAGTCCATGGCCGAGCACTCCTATGGTGGGAATGTGATGTTGAAGGGCGGCCTGGTGTGCGACGGCGTCGATGCCATAAGCGAGACCACTGATGATGAGGATGTCGGGGATGGATGCCATGTCCCGAATGAGGCGTTCCGTTGCCTGTCTGCCATATTCAGAAGGGCTGCGGGTCCCAATAATGGCAACGACCTTTGAGGCATTGAGATCGGCAGTGCCTTTGAAGAATAAAAGGATGGGGGCGTCCGGACAGCGCAACAGGCGTTGGGGATAATCCCTGTCTGTGATGAAAAGAGGGCGAATGGAATATTTTTCTATAAATGCCAGCTCTTCTTCCAGGGTTGTGAATCCTGTAAAGCGGGCGATGTCGTTGGCTCTTTTCGACCCCAGCCCGAAGACCTTTTCCAATGTTGAACTGGATGCGTGGAAGATGGCGCTGGGGGTATCAAAATGATGAAGCAGTCTTCGAGTATATACGGGACCGATGCCGGGGATCCTGCCAAGCGCCAATTGATATAAAAGTTCCTTTTCCATAGAAAGGGTTTGGTGTAGGTATATGTGTGTAAAGGTAGATGGAAAAGGGATCTTTTTGCTAAAAAAATTGGCAGGCGAGGCGGGGGGATCAGCGGCTGATGACCTTCAATTCCGTGCGGCGGTTTTGTGCGCGGCCTTCGGGAGTGGAGTTGTCGGCTATTGGCTGGGTATCGCCCCATCCTTTGGAGGAAAGTCTTTCTGCGTTGATGCCCTTGCTGATGAGATAAGCCGTAACGGACTTTGCCCTGCTCCCGGAGAGGGCGATGTTATCGGAAGCCTTGCCGGAGTTGTCGGTATGTCCGTTGATCTGGATCTTCACTGTGGGGTTGTCCTTTAATAATTGAACGACCTTATCGAGCTCGACCTGGGACTCGGGCTTTAGCTCATATTTATTGGATTCGAAGAAGATGTTCCGGAGTACGATGGCGGCATTGGCCTCGATGGGCTGGAGGGGTATGTCAATGTTGTAGGCGGTGTCTTCTTTGAGCTGGCTAAGGGGAAAGTTCTCGGAGAAGAAAAGATAGCCTTTCCTGTTGACATTGAATGCGTAATCCTTTCCTTTGGGGAGGGTGATGAGGTAGTTGCCTGTCTCGTCCGTCTGCAGCTGGCTGATGACGGTGCGGGTGGATAGATCGGTGAGTTCTACGCCGGAGGGCAATCCTTTGCGGGTGGTCTTGTCAAAGACGCGGCCCCTGACCCAGAGGGTTTGGGCAGGGCGTATGTCTTCCCGTAATTCAAAGGTATACAGGTCGAGGCCTCCTCTGCTGTCGGCACGGTCGCTGGCATAATAAGCTGTCTTGCCGTTGGCGGATATTACGAGGCTGCCTTCATTCTCGATGGTATTGATGGGGTAGCCAAGATTTTCGGGTTTTTGCCACTGGCCGTCGGGACCTTTTCTGGATACGAAGAGATCGTCTCCTCCGTAGCCGGGGTGACCGTTGGAAGTAAAATACAGGCTTTGGTTATCGGCGTGTATGAAGGGGGTGCCTTCGTCACCAATGGTATTGATGACGGGGCCCAGGTTCTCGGGTGAGCTCCAGCGTCCGTTGCGCAGGCGATGGCTGACATAGATGTCTTTGCCCCCAAAGCCGTCGGGGCGACCGCTGGCAAAGTATAAATCTCTTTTGTCAGGGGAAAGGGAGGGGGCTGACTCCCAATCTTCGGTATTGATGCTGTCGCCCAGGTTCTCGGGTGCGCTCCATCCCTGGTTGGTGAGATAGGAGATATATAGGTCGCAGCTGCCGTGTCCTTCGGGGAAATTACACCCTGTAAAGATCAGCCATTTTCCATCCTGGGAAATATTTTGCGCTCCTTCATTCTGGTTGGTATTGATGTTGCCTTCCAGGCTTTTGGATTTGCGAAAGATGCCGTCTATCCTGTCGGATTCATAAAAATCCTCGTTGAAGTTGTTGACGCGACGGGTATAGATGAGCTTGCTGTCGTCGATGGTGATGGTAGGATAGTATTCGGAGACGGGGGAATTGATGCTGTCGCCCATGTTTTGGGGTTCGAACCTGTATCCGTTGTTATTATGGGTGTGTGCGTAGTCGATGGCGAACTGGTAGCATTTTTTCCGGTACTCTCCGGCCTTGCGGCTTTTTTCATTGAGGTTGGTGACGGTGAGGAAGTGATCGACGGCGTCGAGGGCCTTGTCGAAATCGCCTTTACCGGCCAGGTTGATGGAGTAGGGGAGGTTGTAATCCAGAAAGTAGTTGCTATCGATGGATCTGGCCTTTTCGTAGTTGTCGATGGCTTCCTGGTAGTGTTTCAGCTCGCCATACATGCCAGCGAGGGAGAGGTAGGCGTCTTCGAATCCGTTGTCGATCTTTATGGCCTGCTTCAGGGTTTCGATGCCTCCTTTGAAGTCGTCCGCTTCGGCCTGTCCGAGGGCTTTGGAGTAAAGCTGGGCGGCCTTTTTGCTCACTTTTTCGGGCTTGTATTGGGCCCGCGCGGCGGGTGCGGTCAGCAGTGCAGCGGCGAGCAGGAGTATAAGGTGTGAACGGCGGATTTTACTCACGGGAAAGTTGGTTTTTTCAAAGGCGTTCGTGAATGCTGCGCATTTCATACTTGTAAGTTACAAATCAAATTCCTAAACGTAAGTTATAAAGATTTATTCTAAAGAGCCTGTGAATCAGGGGACGTGGATATATTTATGCAATTGCAGGGAGAACTCCCATTTGGGGTTGTCCTTTATATATTCAATGATGAGGGGGGTAACGTCGGAGGATCTGCTCCATTCGGGCTGGAGGAAGAGCCGGCACTGGGGGGTTACCTGTGCAGCCCATTGTTCGGCCCATTGGAAGTCAGATTTGTTATATATAACGACCTTTAATTCGCTGGCCAGGGGTAGTATACCGGGCAGGGGCGCCTTGAACTTTTTGGGGGACAGGCAGATCCAGTCCCAGGAGCCGCTGACGGGGTAGGCGCCGGAGGTCTCGATATTGGTGGAAAATCCAGCCTTTTTCAACTCATTGGTAAGGGCTGTGCAGTCATGCATCAGAGGTTCTCCCCCTGTGATAACGGCCAGCCGGCCAGGATAGCGGAGGGCTCCGGCCACAATGTCTTCTATGGCGATGAGTGGATGAGCATTGGCGTCCCAGCTGTCCTTGACATCACACCATACACAGCCCACGTCACAGCCGCCCAGACGGATAAAATAGGCGGCACGTCCCTGGTGATATCCTTCACCCTGGATGGTGTAGAATGCCTCCATCACGGGCAGGCTTATGGCCCGGCCCCCGGTGGCGATTTGTGGCGTATTGTCGGCTGGCATAAATTTATTTAAATCTGGGTGGCTCCATTCCTTTCTTCACAGGCCAGGAACGTATTTTTCATCAGGGCGGCGATGGTCATGGGACCTACTCCTCCGGGTACGGGTGTGATATAGCTACAGCGAGGGGCCACCTCATCGAATTTAACGTCTCCCTTTAGTGCAAAGCCGCTTTTTCGGGTGCTGTCGGGGACACGGGTGATACCTACGTCTATGACGATGGCGCCTTCCTTCACCATATCGGCCTTTACGAATTCGGGTCTGCCGAGGGCGGCTACGATGATATCTGCTTGTCGGCAAATCTCGGCGAGGTTGTGGGTATGGGAGTGACAGATGGTGACGGTGCAATTGCCGGTGGGGGTATTGCTGCTGAGCAGGATGCTCATGGGGCGTCCCACGATATTGCTTCTGCCGACGACGACGGCATGTTTGCCTTTGGTATTTATTTTATAGTGTTCCAGCATCAGCAGGATGCCGTGCGGGGTAGCGGAAATAAAGGTAGGCAGGCCCTGTACCATTTTACCTACGTTGACGGGGTGGAATCCGTCCACGTCCTTGGAGGGGTGGATGGTATTGATCACCTTCTCATCGGAGATATGTTTGGGAAGGGGTAGCTGTACGAGGATCCCGTCCACATCGGGGTCGTCGTTGAGATCATCAATGATACCCAATAATTTATTCTCGCTGATGTCGTCATCCAGGCGGACGAGCGTGGATTTAAAACCGATCTCGGCACAGGCTTTTACCTTGGCTCCGACATATGTCTCGCTGGCGCCATTGTTGCCAACCAGGACGGCGGCCAGGTGGGGCACTTTCCTGCCTTCTGCGGTCAGCTGGGCTACTTTAAGTCTCAATCCTTCCTTTATTGTCCTGGAAACGAGTTGTCCATCTAATAATTCCATGGCGCAAAGGTACTATTCGGGGAGGATTCCGGAACATCAAAAATATCAGGGCCGGATATTGCTTTTGTGACGGCTGTTTTTTACAGGAAGCTTGGAGGGAGGGCAATAAGACAACAGGATCAATGCCGAGGAGATAATTTGTCGCATGTGGATAAGGTTTAGTAATGGGGCAAGCTGATTAAAATCGGATTAAATGTTAACGTTAATATAATTTTTGGGGCAAATCCCGCTACATTTGATTTGTCACATATACTAAAATTTACTGTCACATGAGAAAAGCACTAATGCTATTAGCAGTGTTAGTAATTTGCACTACACTCGCTTTTTCCCAAGTCAAAACAATTACGGGCAGGATCGTTGATCAATCTGGGGCGCCTGTTCCCTTCGTTACCATTCACATTAAAGAATCGAAGCAGACTGTTAGCGCCGATGCAGAGGGCGGCTTTGCCATTAAAGCGGAGCCTTCCCAAACGCTGGTTATTACAGGCACCGGTTTTGCAACCAAAGAGATCAAGGTCGGTGATCAGACCTCATTGACGATACAGATGTCAAAAAAAGAGAGCAACCTTACGGAGGTGGTTGTTACCGCATTGGGTATCAAGCAAGAGAAAAAAGCCCTGGGATATGCCACACAACAGGTATCCGGGGCGTCACTGGTCCAGGCTGATGCCACCAATACATTATCGGGACTTGGGGGCAAGGTGGCGGGGTTACAGATATCCAGCTCCACGGGAACACCTGGCGCTGCTACTTACATGAGATTAAGAGGAGTTACGAGTCTCGTGGCAGGGCAGCCGCTGATCGTTGTGGATGGGGTTCCCATTGATAACTCCAATACCGGCGTATCTCTCGGGAATGTGGCTCAATCCAACAGGGCCATCGATATCAACCCGGATGATATTGAGAATGTCTCTGTCATCAAAGGGCCTGCGGCCGCAACCATGTATGGGACACAGGGCAGTGATGGCGTCATCTTGATCACCACCAAGCGCGGAGGAAAGGCGCGGAGTGGCAATAGGTTTGATATCACGTATTCTGCTAATTTCACTTTTGATGAGGTCAATAAGCTTCCTGAGCTCCAAATGAAATATTCGCAAGGGTATAATGGTCTATATAATGCGCCCAACTCTTCGGCTAGCGGGCGGAGACTTACTTGGGGAGCATTGATAGATACCCTGAAATGGGATGGTGTTGCTACTGAATGGGATCCACACGGGTCTATCGTAGGGGCATCTAATCCCGCTGGGAAGACAAAGGTTGTTCCTTATAATAATGCCAAGCAATTTTTCCGGACAGCCTTTTCCCAGACACATAATCTCTCTTTAAGCGGTGGGAATGATTTTTCCAGCTATCGGTTTTCATTTTCCAATCTTGCTTCGTCAGGTATCATACCTGTCAGCAGCTTCAACAGGACCACTTTTCTCGTAAGTGGTGATACCAGGCTGAGCGATAAGTTAAAGACAGGAGCAACAGTCAACTATATTGTATCCGGTGGCAATCGCGTTCAGGAGGGGAGCAATACCAGTGGTATTATGCTGGGGCTAATGCGTACGCCGACCACTTTCGACAACTCCAATGGTGTAAGTGATCCAAAGAATACAAAGGCTTTTTTGCTCAGCGATGGAAATCAGCGGACTTTTCGGGGTGAAGGCAGCAGGAGTGGAGGTAAATATGACAACCCTTACTGGACCATTAACCGGAACCCTTTCAGAGATAAGGTTCAGCGGATCTTAGCCAATGCTTACCTTTCATATGACCCCTATAGCTGGCTGAATATTACTGAGCGTATTGGTGTGGATCATTATGGTGATGACCGTTTCCAGTCATTTGCCATCAGTTCCAATGGGCATCCAACAGGACAAATCGATTATACGGATATCTCCAATACGATTTACAACAATGATCTGCTGGTGACTATGACGCATAATCTGACAGATGATCTGAAAGGAACCTTGCTACTGGGCAATAACCTCTATTTTACAGAGTACAACCAGAACAACCTGGAAGGTGACGGTTATGTTGCACCGGATTATTATTCCCTGGCAAATACTTCCAGCCAATTGGCCAGCAACAGCTACCAGCGGACAAGCAGGCTGGCGTTCAATGCCCAGGCAAAATTCGACTATAAAGGCTACCTGTTCGTAGACGGGGGCATACGGGCTGAAAAGTCTTCTACCTTTATTTCTTACGCTGTGCCTTATCCCAGTTTTGTTTACTTCCCTTCTGCGGGTGCCAGCTTTATTTTCTCTGATGCATTCAACATGACAAGCAAAGCTTTTTCATATGGCAAGCTCAGGTTTTCATATGGACAGGCCGGCAGGCTCCCCGGCATTTACGGAACAACGAATACATTTGCCGGAACCTCGGTTGTAGGACTTGCCGATGGCTGGACCAGTGGTATCTCCTTCCCCATCAATGGCCAGCAGGCCGTATTTGGCAACGGCCTTGGAAATGCGAATCTCAAACCCGAACGGACTTCTTCCATCGACATTGGTACGGAGCTACGCTTCCTGGAAAACAGACTTGGACTTGACGTGACTTATTACGTGTCCAAATCTCATGACCTCTTGTTGTCTGTACCTATTTCCCCATCTTCGGGCTATGGCTCCTATTATACGAATGGAGCTTCCATGGAGAACCATGGACTGGAAGTTGTCCTGAATGCCACGCCTGTCAAGGCTGGTGATTTCCGCTGGGACATGAATATCAATTGGAGCTTCAACAGGAGCAAAGTCACTGCACTGGCGCCGGGTGTAAGCACTTATACTATTACCGGATTTACGGGCGCCCTGATCGAGAATATTGTCGGTCAGCCCTATGGTATCGTATATGGAACCGACTTCCTGCGGGACAGCAAGGGCAATCTGATCGTATCGGATGGCCAGGATGGTACACCTGCAGGATATCCCATTGCAGGAACGAATTCAATTCGTATCGGCAACCCCAATCCCAAATGGATCGGGGGCTGGCAAAATACTTTTAGCTACAAAGGGTTTACTTTAGGAGCCTTGTTTGAGACCAAGCAAAAGTTTGATGTCTGGAACGGTACAAAAGGCGCCATGACTTACTTCGGTACGGCAAAGGTCACGGAGAACAGGGGTACGAGTTACACCTTCCAGGGCGTGCTGGGACATGCGGATGATAATGGCAACGCGGTTGTAACAGGCGGCGCTAACAAGACCCCTGTACTGCTCGACCAGAGCTGGTACAGCGATTATATCGGGAACAGCTTTACAGGTCCTGCTGCTCAGTCTGTAGAAGACGGAACATATGTCAGGCTTCGGGAAGTATCGCTGGGATATACATTCAACACAAAGTCCTGGGGTACCCATAATTTTATCAAATCTCTCACTGTAACGGCCATAGGAAGGAATCTGTGGCTGCACACAAAATACAGCGGTGTTGATCCGGATACCGGTCTGGGTGGAAGCGCCGGTCTTGGTATCGACTATTTCAACAATCCCGGCACGAGGACCTTTGGCTTCAATGTTAAAGTAGGACTGTAAGAAACTTATTATTCAAAACACAATATTTTTGATAATGAAAACTCTTTTTATAAGAATATCGGGTGTACTGCTGGTGATCGTTGCCCTGGCGTCATCCTGCAAGAAAACACTTTTCCCCGCCGGGATCAATACGGACCCAAACGCATCAACGAAGGATCGCCTATTACCGAATGTCCTGTTACCCGGTGCTCAATACAGCATTGCCTACACGGTAGGCGGGGATGTATCCAGATTTACGTCTGTATTTATTCAATCAGTAAGGGGAAGCGCCAGGCAGTTCAAAGCCTATGATCAATATGTATTCACAGCACAGGATTTCGACAACTGCTGGTCTAATTTTTATACCCAGGGATTGAATGATCTCTTCACGCTGAAGGAACTGGCTGCGCAGAAAGGATATTCCCACTACAGCGGGATCGCCAAGGTCCTGCTGGCATACCATATAGGCCTGGCTACTGACCTGTGGGGGGATGTACCTTATTCCCAAGCATTCAGGGGAGATTCCAGCGTACTGGAGCCGAAATATGACAAGCAGCAGGACGTCTACGATTCCGTATTTTCTCTTTTAAGCTCTGCGATTACAGATCTGGGTGCTGCAAAAGGCCTGGTAGAGCCGGGCGCCGATGATTTCATTTACGGTGGTACGCTCAGCAAATGGATCAAGCTGGCCTATTCACTGGAAGCCAGGTTCTATCTCCATCTGTCCAAAGTAGATAACACCTATGCGGATAAGGCATTGGCTGCTGCCGCCCAAGGATTTGCCAGCAACTCCGACAATGCTGCCGTACCCTTCTTTGATGATGGTACGGAGGCAAATCCCTGGTATCAGTATGTGACTCAGCGTGGGGATATTTCCTATGACAATGGATATTTGTACCAGCTGATGACGGCAAAGTCGGATCCCCGATTGAACTCCTATTTCGACCTGGCGGGGAATGGAATAGGAGATGCCATTGGAGCTTATAATGCTCCTGTATCTCTTATGACCTATTCAGAATTGATGTTCATCCAGGCCGAGGCGCACTCTGCTAAGGGGGATGGACAGGAGACGACAGCTTATAATACCGCGGTAACAGCGTCATTTAACGCCCTTGGATTGGATGGGACAGCCTATTTGACAGCCAATCCACTGATCGGAGCGGATCATGCTACGCGTCTGCCAACAATCATTACGCAGAAATATGTCGCCTTGTTCTCGGAGCCAGAGCCTTTTATGGACTGGAAAAGGACGGGGATACCTTCACTGACACCTACTACGGGCGCGAATATTCCCAGGAGATTCATTTATGTGCAGGCAGAATTGGATCACAACGGAAAAAATGTGCCTTCCGGATTAACGTTGTATTCCAAGAGCTGGTGGGATCAATAGATTAGGCCATACTTTATTAGATCATGCAGATCATGGAAAAGGTCACCTTTGGTGGCCTTTTCTATTTGCGGTATCTTTGAGGAAACTTTTTTATGTCTGATAATCAGCAGCCGAACAGCCAGCTAAATATAGAGATCAGCGAGGAGACAGCGGAGGGACAGTATGCAAATCTGGCTATCATCACCCATTCCCATGCTGAATTTGTGATCGACTTTGTAAATGTGATGCCGGGTACGCCCAAGAGTAAGGTAAAGAGTCGTATCATACTCACTCCGCAGCATGCCAAGCGGTTTATGAAGGCGTTGACGGAGAATCTGGTGCGGTTTGAGACGGCCAATGGGAAGATACAGGATCTGGAAGAGGTGCAATTGCCGATGAATTTCGGGGGGCCGTCGGCGCAGGCGTAAACTTTTACCTAATACATTCTCATGTATGGGCGGACCAGCGGTCCGCGGCCATTACACGGATGCTAATGATGGCCCTTCGGGCGGCGGAACGCCTGTGGCGTTCCTGGCGGGCGGCATAAAGGGCTGCTTCACAGCAGCCCTTTATCGGCAAAACTATAGTATCCTTCCTCACTTACTATAATATGGTCCAGCAGCCGCAGATCAAGGTGTCTGGCTCCTTCCTTTATTTTACGGGTAAATTCCTCGTCAGCCCGGCTGGGCCGGAGACTGCCGGAGGGATGATTATGGCATAGAATGATGCTGGTAGCGTCTTCTTCGAGGGCTTTTCTGAAGATAATGCGAGGGTCGGCTACGGTGCCGGTGAGGCCGCCCCGGCTGAGGATGCCAAAGTGGAGGATCTTTCCGGAGCTGTTGAGATAGAGGGCTGCAAATACCTCTTGTCGCTGGTCTTTCAGCATGAGCTGTAAATAGGCGGCGGCTTCGCGACCCTCCTTTAGCCGGGGTTTTTTCAGCATGGCGGCCTCGCGCCGACGGCCCAGCTCCATGGCAGCGGATATGATGATGGCCTTGGCCTGGCCGATGCCTTTGATCTTCATCAATTCCTTAACGGGGAGGTTACCCAAGTGGCGGAGATCGTTCCTGCCGAGCTTTAAGACGTCCCTGGCGAGTTCAATTGCGTTACGATCAGGAGTGCCAACACCGATGAGAATGGCCAGCAGCTCGGAATTACTCAGGGCTTCAGGGCTTTTACTGAGTAGTTTTTCGCGTGGCTGATCGTCTTTTGCCCATTTTTTTATGGGGGTTTTTCCAGCTTGCATAAATCAATTTAAACCATTATTTTGTACTTTATAAAGAAGAGTTAAAATAAGGACGCAAGTCTTTCGTTATTAGCTCAGATTGACTGTTTTTTCGAGATAATCCGAATCTATTGAAAATCTTAATCTAAAATCCAATGAAACGAACTACTTTCAACGCAATTGGCGGCTGGCAGCCTTTCCTGTTCTGTATCGGTATGTATGTTGTCGCCCTGATGTTCTCCATCTTCGTTTGCTCCTCCATTTTTTATGTGATCAATTCCAAATCTTCCGACAAGGATGCTGCAAAAGTTGCTATTGTCCCTACCAACGCGGGCAGTCAGCTGGCTTCTGTAAACCACTAAAACTGTTAACTTTTTGAGACCATTTCCTCGTGTAAAACCGGGGAATGGTCTTTTTTTTCAGGTGCGACCAAAGGACAATCATTAACGGTTTGCGTGAATTGAGCTACATTCGTTTAGCGCTCAATTCACGCACATTTTATATCTTCGCCCCACATTTTACCATTTTTATGCAGCATTTAGCCAAGATCTTCTCCGGCACGGGATCACAATACCTGGCTGAGAAAATTGCTCAACAATTCGGTACCCTTTCCGGAAAGATTACTATTCAACGATTTAGCGATGGAGAGATCCAGACGACCTTTGATGAGAGCATTCGGGGGGACATGGTGTTTTTGGTACAAAGCACTTTTGCCCCGGCGGAGAACCTGCTGGAACTGTTGCTCATGATCGATGCGGCCCGCCGGGCTTCGGCTTATAAGGTGGTGGCGGTGATCCCATATTATGGGTATGCACGGCAGGATAGGAAGGACAAGCCCCGGGTGGCAATTGGTAGTAAGTTGATTGCCAATATGTTAGTGGCGGCTGGGGCGGATAGGGTCATTACGATGGACCTGCATGCTCCACAAATCCAGGGATATTTTGATATACCGGTGGACCACCTGGACAGCTCGGCCATTTTTATCCCTTATATTGAGCAACTTAAGGTAGAAAACCTTACCTTTGCGGCCCCTGACGTGGGTAGTGCCAACCGTATCCGGGAGGTCGCTTCTTATTTCAATGCGGAAATGGTGATCTGCGACAAGCACAGAAAGCGTGCGAATGAGATTGCGAGCATGGTGGTCATCGGGGATGTGACGGACAAGGATATCGTGCTGATCGATGACATTTGTGATACGGGAGGAACGCTGGCAAAATCGGCGGGCCTTTTGAAGGAAAAGGGGGCCAGGAGCGTGCGGGCGTTGTGTACGCATCCGGTGTTGAGCGGCAAGGCGTATGAAAATATAGAGAACAGTGTGCTGGAGGAGCTGGTGGTGTGTGATACGATACCGCTGAAGAGGCAAAGCCCGAAGATCAAGGTGTTGAGCGTTGCGGAATTGTTTGCGGTAGCCATCCGGAATGCCCATGAGAACAGGAGTATTACGGGGCTGTTCATTCACTCGCAGTTGCGGAACAAGTAACCAGGACAGCGGCTCAGGTAAGTAAGGTAATTAACAAACACACATAAAATGAGAACGATTACAATCGAAGGACAACTCAGGACCGAAAAGGGCAAACAAGCCACCCGCCAACTTCGCTCTGAGGAAAAAGTGCCCGGTGTAATTTATGGGGGTGCAAAGGAGGTGAATTTTTCAGCTCCTGCGACGTCTTTTAAAACACTGGTCTACACTCCTGACTTCCAATTGGCGGAGGTCAAGGTAGATGGCAATTCTTACAAGTGCATTTTGAAAGATCTGCAGTTTGATAAGGTGACGGACGAGCTGATCCATGTCGACCTCCTGGAGCTGGTGGAAGACAAAAAGGTGATAGCTACCATTCCCATTAAATTCACCGGCGCTTCAAAAGGTGTAAAGGATGGCGGTAAGCTTATCACCAAGATGAAAGCCTTGAAGGTAAAGACCTATCCCAAGTACCTTAAGGAGAATATCGAAGTGGACCTGACGGAGCTGGAATTGAATGGCAACGTACGGGTAGAGGATGTGAAGGCGGAGAACTATGAGATCCTGAACTCGCCCCGTATCCCTATCGCCTCGGTAGTGCTCACCCGTCAATTGAAACAGGAAGAAGCTGGTGCTGCTCCTGCGGCCGGTGCTGCTCCTGCGGCTGCCGCCGCTCCTGCTGCGGCCAAACCTGCTGCGGGTGGAAAGAAATAAAGTAATTTATTAGTAGGAACCCGGTTAAATTTATAACCGGGTTTTTGTTATTTTTAAACCCTTTATGGGTAAGCTTTTGATCCTCGCATATGGCTAAATATCTCATTGTGGGATTGGGTAATATCGGGGCAGACTATGCTGGCACCAGGCATAATATAGGCTTTGACGTAGCGGATGCGCTTGTAAAAAAGCATGAGGGCTCCTTCAGACTGGACCGACTAGCCGAAGTGGCGGAGATCAGATGGAAAGGGAAGACACTGATCACGATCAAGCCGACCACCTTCATGAATCTTAGCGGCAAGGCGGTGAAATACTGGATGGACAAGGAAAAGATCTCTTTGGAAAATGTATTGATCATTGTTGATGAACTGGCTCTGCCGCTGACCAAATTCCGGCTCCGGCCGGCGGGAAGCAGCGCGGGTCATAATGGGCTGCGGAGCATAGAAGAGGTGCTGGGTACGGATGGCTATCCCAGGTTGAGATTCGGTATTGGCAATAGTTTCCCGAAAGGAAGACAGGTAGATTTTGTGCTGGGGAGATGGAAGGAAGATGAGCTCCCCCTGGTCCGTCAGAAGGTCGACAAGACGGTGGAATTGGTGGAAAGCTTTGCCACCAGCGGGATTGAGCGGACCATGAACCAGTACAATAATTTGGATTTTACGCTATGATTTATAAAGGGGAATCTTTATTTTCGCATTAATATTGTATTCACCCTTAAATGTGTAGATATTTAAATATTCAATATTCCTGTGCTGGTGCCCGGGGTCTTTTCAGGCCGAATGAGAACTGGTTTAAAGAATTTTCTATTTAAAAACCCTTATTGAATATGAAAATATTCTGTGTTGGCCGTAACTATGTGGCTCATGCCAAGGAATTAAATAATGAGATACCGGACGAGCCTATTATATTCATGAAGCCAAAGAGCGCATTGCTACAGGCACATACGCCCTTTTATTACCCCGAGTTCACCAACGAGCTTCACTATGAATGTGAACTGGTGCTTCGTATATCCAAGAACGGTAAATATATACAAGATCGATTTGCCAGCAAATACTACGATGCTGTTACGGTAGGCATCGACTTCACCGCCAGGGATATCCAGAATGAGCTGAAGGAAAAGGGGCTGCCCTGGGAGAAGGCGAAGGCCTGGGACAATTCAGCCGCCATCGGCAAATGGATACCTCTTCAAAATGTCAAGAACAAGAAAGACCTTAATTTCTGCCTATACAAGAACAAGGAGCTGGTGCAGCAGGGCAATTCAGGCCTGATGATCAACAGCTTTGACAAGGTAGTGGCTTATATTTCCAATTATTTTTCTGTCAATATCGGAGACCTTGTATTTACGGGAACGCCTGCGGGAGTGGGCGAGTGTGTAGTAGGAGATGAACTGGAGGCATTTATAGAAGACGATAGCTTGTTGACCATAGAGATAAAATAATTGTATCGTCAAGATATTTATGCCCATTCTGAGAAATGCAGAATGGGCTTTTTTTATACATGATAACTGTCGATATTCTTTCCAGGGCTTATGGTCTCATGTGCACGGCACGTGAGATGGCTACGACGTATGAGAACAACCGCGTCCTTTGCAAATATGTACATTCCACTTCCAGGGGGCACGAGGCTATTCAGTTGGCTACGGCTTTTCACCTGCAGTCCTGTGACTGGATCAGCCCTTATTATCGCGACGAGAGTATATTGTTAGGTCTTGGGTTCGAGCCATACCAGCTGATGTTGCAGCTGCTGGCCAAGGGGGGCGATATATTTACCGGTGGGCGGGAATACTATGCTCATCCTAACTACCGGGAGAAGGACAAGCCGGGGATCATCCATCAAAGCAGCGCTACCGGTATGCAGGCCATTCCTACGACGGGGATTGCGCAGGGGCTGGCATATCTGGAAAAGATCGGCTCTACGCTGTTGAGAAGAGGGGAGCATGGGGAGGCGCCCGTCGTCATCTGCAGCCTGGGTGACGCCAGCGTGACGGAAGGGGAGGTCAGCGAGGCTTTTCAATTTGCGGTGCTGAAAAAACTGCCGATCATCTACCTGGTGCAGGACAATGACTGGGGGATCAGCGTGCGGTCGGAAGAATCGAGGGCAATGGATGCTTATGAATATGCGGCGGGTTTTTCAGGGATGGCGCGTATACGTATCGACGGTAGTGACTTCCAGGAAAGCTATGAAGCAATGGACCGGGTGATTGGGGAGGTAAGGAATGGCCGTTGTCCTTACCTGGTACAGGCAAAGGTTCCGTTGTTAGGGCATCATACCAGCGGGGTAAGGAAGGAGTTTTATCGTAGCGCGGAAGATCTGGAGGAGCATGCCCTTCAGGATCCATTGCCAAAGTTAAGGGCGCGGATGCTTGGATTGGGGATGGAGCCCGGCCGACTGCTGGCTATCGAGAAAGCGGCTGTCGCGCTGGTAGCGGAGCATTTCCGGGAGGCGGTAGCGGCGCCTGAGCCGGACCCGGCGACCGTGATGGATTTTGTCTTTGTTCCGACGCCTGTGAAGGAGGAAGAAGGGGAGCGGAGTCCGTCCAGGGGGGAGAAGGTCATCATGGTGGATGCCGCCTTGTTCGCCATCCGTGAGATCATGGAAGACTGTCCGGAGGCATTACTATATGGCCAGGATGTGGGGCGGCGGCTGGGTGGAGTATTCAGAGAGGCGGCCACGCTGGCGGAGCAGTTTGGGGATCATCGGGTCTTTAATACGGCCATACAGGAGGCCTATATCATCGGCTCGACGGTGGGGATGAGTGCGGTGGGGGCGAAGCCAATCGTTGAAGTTCAATTTGCAGACTATATCTATCCGGGGTTCAATCAACTGGTGACGGAAATATCGAAGTCCTGTTACCTCAGCGCCGGTAAATTCCCGGTGCAGACGTTGATCCGGGTACCTATCGGGGCCTATGGAGGGGGTGGGCCTTATCATAGCGGGAGTATCGAGACGACGCTGTTGTCTATCAAGGGCATAAAAGTGGTGTATCCTTCCAATGCAGCGGACATGAAGGGTTTGATGAAGGCTGCGTTCCTGGATCCGAACCCTGTGATCATGTTGGAGCATAAGGGGCTGTATTGGAGCAAGGTGCCGGGGACGGAGGATGCCAAATGTGTGGAGCCTTCCAGGGACTATATACTACCGCTGGGGCGGGCGGGTATTGCCCTGACTGCGGATGGGGCGACTACCGGGAGAGGGGAGACCTGCTGTATCATTACCTATGGCATGGGGGTGTATTGGGCCAAGGCGGCGGCAAAGCATTTCCCGGGATGTGTGGAGGTGCTGGACCTGCGGACTTTGTATCCATTGGATGAGAAACTGATCTTTTCTACTGTCCGGCGGCATGGGAAGTGTCTGGTGCTGACGGAGGAACAACAGAATAATTCTTTTGCAGAGGCGCTGGCCTGGCGTATCTCGTCACATTGTTATGTGCATCTGGATGCGCCGGTGGAGGTGATGGGAGCCCTGGACCTGCCGGCGGTGCCCATGAATATGGGGCTGGAGAGCGCCATGCTGCCGAGTGCGGCCAAACTGGCCGAAAAAATCGAGAAGTTACTGGATTATTAAAAGTCTACAAAAATAGTGGACTATTTATTTGGAGATGCCGAATGTGTGTTTTATATTTACTCTACCAATTTGATAGGATACTTCCTGATACCCTGGTTGACAGGCTTGATCAAATTGGAATGGCAGGTGGTTGTCAATTCCTGTATTGTCACCGGTGGCCAGGGCATCAGGGAGAATTAAAACAAAGTATATGCAACGTCTCGCGGCTTTATCTTTTTTGGGTGTGGTGCTGGTCCTGCTGGCCTTCACGGTGGTGCATGATACAAAAAAGCCGGACCTGGCGGCCCGGACTTGTTTGGTCGGAGCTGTGCTCCGCCCCACGCCTGTGCAAAAATGATCCATTAATATTTTGTCAGCTCGGGCTGGACTTCGTCTATATAAGACAGTATGCCGCCCTTGAGGTTGTACAAATTGGTGAACCCGAATTTTTCTTCCAGCTCGCGGATGGCTTTTGCGCTTCTGCCTCCCATTTTGCAATGAACCACTACTTTTCTTTCGGTGTCGATCCTGCCGGCGTTGTCGCTGACGGTGGCAAGGGGAATGAGTTCGCCGCCAATGTTGACGATGTCGTATTCGTGCGGTTCCCTGACATCGATGAGCTGGAATTTCTCCCCTTTGACCTGCCAGTCGTATAGCTCTTTTGCGGTGATCTCTTTCAGGGGTTTTTCTTCCACTGCCCGCATGCCGCAGAATTGTTCATAGTCGATGAGGGCTGTGATGGTGGGGTTCTTCCCGTTGATGGGGTTGTCTTCCCTTCTCTTGATATTAAAGGTCCTGTTCTCGAAGTTGAGGGCGTCAAAAATGTAAAATCTTCCGGAGAGGGTTTCTCCTACGCCTGTAATGACCTTGATGACTTCGAGGGCCTGCAGGCTGCCGATGATACCGGGCAGGACGCCGAGGACGCCGCCTTCGGCGCAGCTGGGAACGAGTCCGGGAGGGGGAGGGGTGGGATAAAGGTCACGGTAGTTGGGGCCTGTATGACCCTTGCTGTCGGTGTAATTGAATACGGATACCTGTCCTTCGAACTGGAAGATGGATGCGTATACATTGGGTTTGCCCAGCAGGACAGCAGCGTCGTTGACGAGGTAGCGGGTGGGGAAATTGTCTGTCCCGTCCGCGATGACATCGTAATCCTTAAAGATCTCGAGGGCGTTCGAAGAGTTGAGATGGGTATTGTAGAGATGCAGTTTTATATAAGGGTTGAGGGCTTCGAGCCTTCTTTTGGCAGCCTCTACCTTGGGCTTGCCGATCTCATCGATACCGAACACCACCTGCCGTTGGAGGTTGCTGTCATCCACGACGTCGAAGTCGACAATACCGATGGTGCCGACACCTGCGGCTGCCAGGTACAGGAGCACGGGGCTGCCGAGTCCACCGGAGCCAATGACGAGGACCTTTGACTTCTTCAGCTTTTGCTGGGCCTCCATACCAAAACCGGGGATGATGATATGTCTGTTGTACCGGGCCAGCTCTTCTTTTGTAAAGAGGGGTTGGTCGGGACTGCCGCCGGCGATGGCGGGAACGATGCTGATGACGGTGTCGTCCTTTACGGCGGTGTGCTCCTGCTGGAGATCGCGGATATCGTTATTGCCTACAAAGATATTGACGTAGCTGCGGATGCCGCCACCTTCGTCGAGCAGATGCTTTTTAAGATCGGGAAAATTCCGGGTCAGCTCATTAACGGTGTCCTGTATCGTACCGGCCTTGACTTCCAGTCTGGCGGTGTTATTGGTGAATTTCCTCAGCGGTGTGGGAATGATCACGGTTGCCATTTTATTTATCCTTTTTTATTTTATGAGAATTGGTAATCTATTATTTTTTCTTCTTCGAACTGCTGGTTATCGTTCAATACCCAGGAGCGCAGGGTGACGACTTCCTTTTCGAGCACGGACACGATGACATAAGAGAAAAAGGGCTGCGCCGCCACCCTATCATGCTCAGAAGGGATAGCGGGGTGATTGGGATGGGAATGATATATTCCCAATAAGGTCCAATCGTGGTCCAGGGCATGTTGCTCGGCTGTCATATAATCCAGCGGAGAGATCTCAAATCGTCTGCGTTTGTCTCCTTCTTTGGAATTGTCTACGGCCAGTATGTCGACAAGAATGCGTGTGCCGTCATGCTCTTCCCTGCCGAAGAGGAAGCCGCAGCATTCGTCGGGGAATGTGTTTATTGCATCCTCGATCATTAGCTGACGGACCCCGGGTTCGATGATGATCATTGTTGTAAAAGTTTTTTGATTATTTCACTGTATTTATCTGCGTTGTCGGGCAGCACGGTAACAAGGGTCCCTTCGTCCAGCTGTTGCGCGATGCGCAGGACGCCGGCGAGGTTGGCTGCGGAAGAGGGACTTAACAGGAGCCCTTCATATTTATAGGCTGCCTTGATCATGTCGTGCGCTTCTTCGGTGCTGACCTCATAATTCGCATCGGCAACGGTGGGATCATAGATCTTTGGCACGAGGGCTGTCTCCATATGCTTCCATCCTTCCAGACCGTGCAGGGCAAAGTCGGGCTGGAGAGATATGAGCTGAATGGAAGGTTTTAGCTCACGTAGCCGGCGGCCAGTGCCTACAAAAGTACCGGTAGTACCCAGACCTGCGACAAAATGGGTGATCCCGGGCAGGGCTCCATAAATTTCCGGGGCGGTGGTATGATAATGGGCTTTCCAGTTGTTCTGGTTCTTGTATTGATCAGCGTAATAATAGCTTTCAGGGTCTTCCTCCGCCAGGCTTTTGGCGACCTGCTGGGCCCCATCGGTGCCCTCAAAGCGGGATGTGAGGATGAGGCGGACGCCCAGCGACTCGAGGATATCTTTCCTTTCCCTGGAGGCATTTTCGGGCAGGCAGAGGGCGACGGGGATGTCGAGCTCTTTGGCGATATGTGCATAGGCGATGCCTGTATTGCCGCTGGTGGCATCCAGAAGAGTGCGGCGCCGGGAAAGGTCGCCGTTTTCTATGGCCTTGCGGATGATATTGTAGGCGGCGCGGGCCTTGACGCTGCCGGACAGCTGCATCCATTCCTTCTTGGCATAGACGTGTACGTTCTTTTTATTCAACAGACGGGTGACCCGGTGCAGCGGGGTATTCCCTATCTTTTTCTCCAATCCTTTTACGGAAGAGAGGAGGTCGTTATGGGCGATAAGATCGGTTGTTGTTGACATATGCTATAAATAAGAAAAGCTCCACTTGCGGTGGAGCTTTATATGTTTGCTGAAAACAGTTTACTAAGCTTATAAGAGGTCATCCTCCACCAAAATAACCATGGCTTGCTTACAACAGCAACAACAACAAGCTATATTTGCAAATCCGTGGTTCATGTGAATGATGAGAGCATAAAAGTAGGGAATTTGCTGTTCCCCACCAAAAAAGTAGAGTAAACATATATAAATAATTGATAATCATGGAAAACGCTGCTGTTAAAGGAAAAAGAATCGCTGCCGGCAAGGCAATTGAGTACATCAAGGGGGGCATGACGCTGGGGTTGGGGACGGGGTCCACGGCCTATTGGGCCATCCAGGGGATCGGGGAAATGGTAAAAAACGGGCTGTCGGTGAAGGCGGTAGCCACTTCTGAACAGTCGGAGGCGCTGGCGAGGGAGCTGAATATTCCAATCATCCCCTTTTCGGAGGTGGGGCAGCTGGATATTACCATCGACGGGGCGGATGAGGTGGATAGGGGGCTGAACCTGATCAAGGGTGGGGGCGGCGCGTTGTTGAGGGAAAAGATCGTAGCGGCTGTTACGAAGTTCTATATCATCATCGTCGATGAGAGCAAACTGGTGGAGCATCTGGGGAAATTTCCCCTGCCGGTGGAGGTGGTCCCTTTTGCCTGGGAGCTGACGGAGCGTAAGCTGGCGGCGTTGGGGTGTACTCCGCGGATGCGGATGGCGGGGGATAAGCCTTATCTGACGGATAACAGCAATTATATTTTCGATTGTTCCTTTGGAAGGATCGAGGACCCGGCTGGGCTGCACCGGCGGGTGAGTGATATTACGGGGGTGATGGAGGATGGGTTCTTTATCGGCATGGCGGATATCGTCGTGTCGGGGACGGCAGATGGGGGGGCGAGGGTGATAGAGCGGGGGAAATTATAAGATATTGATGGTTAGATACTTGTGGGTTTGGGGAGATTTGAAAGATCAAGGGGAAATTTATATCTTTGGATAAATTTGGAAGATATGGCAAAGCCCAGAGTACAACCCAAACCTAATACGCCTCATCCCAGTATAAGGACTAGGTATAAATAGCACGCACTATTATGAATATAGCTATTGCTATGAGCAGTAGAGATATTTTTAACGTTCTTCTATACTGTGCAGATCTTTTATCATTGGATGTTATCATTCTTTCAATCTTGTCCTGGATACTTTCTATTTCATTGTACAAAACATTTTTGTAAGATTCTTCTTCGGCACGACCCTTAAATATTTCCTGATAGAATATTTCTTCGGGAGGGCTCCCTTTGCAAAATACGTCCTTTGGATATATCAACTGAAATAAGAGGGTAAATGAGTAGGTGGATAGGATAGCAATGCAGATGGAGAAACAGATGATCCAACCACTACCATGGGTAATTTTCGACTTCTCAGAGAATGCATAGCCTAATAGTCCTGATAGCGCTGCAACGTATGACAGCAAGATAGACATTCATCTTTGCGTAATGGCCAGTGATTCCTCTATGATCTCGTCCAGGTGTTCTTTTGCCTGGTCAAGAACAAATTTGTAGGTTTCAACAGAGACCTTCTCCCAATCGGCGACGTCGGACTCCCACAATAATGGCTCGTTCATAAGTAAGGGTTATCTATAAATGTACAACTTACTTATCTTCGGGACATGAATAAATTCCTTTGGATCCTTCTGGTAGCGTTCCTTGCAGGCCATACCCTGATGGCCCAGGACAGGCATGTATTTTCTTTTCGCGACACCACATTCTTGCTGGACGGCAAGCCCTTTCAGATCATCAGCGGTGAGATGCATCCGGCGCGTATTCCCCGGGAGTACTGGCGGCATCGTATCCGGATGGCGAAGGCGATGGGGTGTAATACCATTGCAGTGTACCTGTTCTGGAACTATCATGAGTCCTCTCCGGGGGTATGGGATTTCCGAACGGGCAATCACGATATAGCGGCTTTTATCCGGATGTGCGGCGAGGAGAAGATGTGGGTGCTGCTGCGTCCGGGACCTTATGTATGCGCGGAGTGGGATTGGGGAGGTCTGCCTTTTTATCTGTTGAAGACGCCGGATATGAAAGTGCGTTGTATGGACCCACGGTATATGAGTGCGGTGAAGCGTTATGTCGCTCGTGTGGCGGCGGAGGTGGCGCCTTTACAATGTGACAAGGGCGGTCCCATCTTGATGACGCAGATCGAGAATGAGTATGGCAGCTATGGTAATGACAGGACTTACCTGGAGACGTTGCGAAAATGGTGGCGGGCTTCGGGGATCAGCGTTCCTTTCTATACGGCGGATGGCGCTACGGACTATATGCTGGGGGCGGGGAGCCTGCCGGGCTGCGCTATTGGACTGGACAGCGGTGGCAGCGATGGGGATTTCGCCCAGGCCTTTTCGCAGAACCCTCATGTGCCGGCCTTTAGCAGCGAGAGCTATCCGGGATGGCTCACTCACTGGAAAGAAAAATGGCAACGTCCGGACACGTCCGGGATACTGCGGGAGGTGCGTTATCTTTTGTCGCACGGGCGGTCCTTAAATTTATATGTGGTGCATGGCGGGACCAATTTCGGATTTACGGCGGGGGCCAACGCATTTTCTCCTGTCCAGTTCCAGCCGGACGTGACGAGCTACGATTACGACGCTCCTATCGACGAGCAGGGTAATGCCACTCCCAAATATTATGCATTGCGAAAGCTCATTGGAGAATATGCGGGTAAAAAGCTGCCGGATGTGCCTGCGTCTGTACCTGCGATGGAGACAGCTTCTTTTAGCCTGGAACCATTCACTTCCCTGTGGGAGCATTTGCCTGCGGGGGTGAGATCGCCGCAGCCGCGTCCTATGGAGGATTATGGTCAGCACAGCGGTATGATCCTTTACAGAACTCATCTCATCGGGCATAAGAGCGGCAGTCTCACGATCACGGAGCCGCATGACTATGCGATGATATTCCTGAACGGGCGGCTGGTGGACACGGTGTTCCGTGATGGCGGCAAATGGACGGTGAAGCTGCCGAAGTCGGAGGTGAAGGACCCGCTGCTGGAAATATTGGTAGAAGGGATGGGGCATATCAATTTTGCGCAGTATATGATCGACCGGAAGGGAATAACGGACCGGGTGACCCTGAATGGAATGACCTTGATGAATTGGGAGATATTCAACCTGCCGTTGAGTGAATCATATGTGGGAGGATTGACGAATGGGATGAGCAAGGGAGGCGACCTTAAGGAGGGAATATTTTTTAAGGGGAGCTTTGAGCTTGAGCAGGTGGCGGATACCTATTTCGATATGAGCGGGTTTAAGAAAGGCGTGGTGTGGGTCAATGGCCACAATCTGGGAAGATATTGGTATGTAGGGCCGCAGCAGCGGCTATACTGCCCCGCCTCCTGGTTGAAGAAGGGGAAGAATGTGATGGTGGTATTGGACCTGCAGCAGCATGAGGGAGCTGCCGTGAAAGGCAGGAAAACGTTGGATGGTGAATAAATGGATTCGATCACGCATATAGCGTTAGGCGCCATTATTGGGGATGCCGTGGCGGGGCGAAAAATCGGTAGGATCGCGATGCTGCTGGGAGCGGTGGCGCAGAGTCTGCCGGACATCGACTTCGTGGCTTCTTCCTGGATGGATACCGCGCATGATGTGATGGCGCACCGGGGTATCACGCATTCTCTTTTGTTCGTGGCGGTGGTGGCCCTCTTATTTGCCTGGGTTGGGCGGTGGAGGTGGCGTGGCGCGGGTATGTCTTTTGGGTGGTGGTTCTTTTTCGCGGGGCTGGAACTGTTCATTCACATCTTCATCGACGCATTCAACGCATATGGTACGGGCTGGTTCGAGCCTTTCAGCCATTACCGGGTATCCTTCAATATCCTCTTCGTGGTGGATCCTTTCTTCTCGATATGGCTTGGTATTTCGTTCATAGTACTGCTGTTCCTGAAAAGCCATAGCAGGTGGCGTGTCTTCTGGATACGGTTTGGGCTGATCATGAGCTGTTGCTACTTCTATTATTGTCTTCTGAATAAATACAGGATCGACAAGTGGGCAACGGAGGCGCTGCACAGTCAGCGGATACAATATGACAGGTATTTCACTACGCCGACCCCGCTGAACAACTGGCTGTGGTATATCGTGGCGGAGGATTCGGCGGGTTTTCACGCGGGATATCTGTCTTTGTTGGGCCATACGAGGTCGGTGCAATGGAGCTATTTTCCCCGAAATGATTCTCTTTTAAATACGCTGCGATCGAGGGAGGACGTGCGTGAGCTGGTGCGATTCTCGCAGCGGTTTTATACCATCGAACAATGGGGCGATACGCTGGTGTTCAACGATCTGCGGTTTGGGCAAATACGGGGATGGGAGGATGGAAAGGCGCGGTTTGTCTTCCATTATTTTTTGCACCAGCCGGGGGAGAATGAGATCATATTGCAACGGGGGCGTTTGGCGGGGTGGGACCGAAGGGCCTTTCGAATTTTTTTACAAAAAATTGAAGGGAGATGATCAACTCCCTTTCTCCTGCCGGAAATAAAATGTAAAAAGGAAGAAAAGCAACCGTATGGTCTGGAAGGCCAGCCATTGCATGAACTGAGCGTATACGGAGTGGTGAAAGTTCTTTTCTGTGATGCGGACTGAGTGCCGGGCAATGATCTCGTCCATCTCCTTTTCCACCGTCCCCGCGAACGCTGCATTCCGGACGTCCATATTCAATTCCACGCTGGCGTAGGCGCTGATCTTATTTACATTATAGGAACCATTGGTCATCCATTGTCCATCGTATACGGCGAGCTTGCCGTGGAGAACGGTGTCGAGGTATTCATACACTTCGATGTTGTTGCGAAGGAGCCACCGGTACATGTACCGCTCGGCATATCGTGAGATCTTTACATCGGAGATGCTGCCTACGATGACCTTTATTTTGACACCGCGGCGGGCGGCGAGGGCCATTTGCCGGCGGAAAATGGAGCCGGGTAGAAAATAGCTGGAAAGTATGGTGATATGGGAATGGGCATTCCGGAACATCTCGAGGTAACTTTTGGATATCTGGCTTTTGCCCTGCACCCAGTCGTTGCGTCGCACCCTTACCATGCATTCTTCGGTGGGGGTGGTGCCGGGCAGCCATGAGAATTTTTCCTTGCGTCCTCCGTCCTTTTTCCAGTAGGCTTTTGTCCACATGTCCCTGCAAATGATATGGAGCTTGAGCGCAGCCTCGCCTTCCACGAACAGGGCCCTGTCGAGCCAGGCTTTTTGCCCGCCGATGTCATTGTATCTGTCGCTGATGTTAACGCCCCCGGCCAGGCCATAGGAGGCGTCCACGACCACTACTTTATGGTGCATTCTTCGCCCGAAGTAGAATTGGCGGCTTTTGATCAGGGGCCAAAACCAGCGGAATCGTATGCCGGCCTCCTTCCATTCCCTTATAATATCCCTGGAGAGGTCCTGGGAGGCATATCCATCGAGGAGCACGTATACCTGTACCTTGCGTTGGGCGGCCCGTATGAGCGCGGCGCTGACCGTCAGGCCCGTCTCATCGCCCTCGAAGATATAAGTTTGCAGGTGGATCATGATCCTGGCCTGGTCGATCATTTGTATGAGCGTGGAAAAATAGTCGCTGCCGCCGTGGACGAGTCTGACCTTGTTGTGATGCGTATAGCCTGCCAGTAATTTAGGCTTTCTTTTTTTTGACATGGAATAGTTGAAGGTAAAAAAAAGTAAGCGTTCCATAAAACAAGGCGGACGGGCAGCTCATGGTTGCCTTTTCCTCGTACTATAGAAAGCAGCGCCCTGGCTCAGAACTGACTCAGAACGGGCCGGAGGCCCGTTGTCCAGGACGGACATTTTATTTCCCTACTGTCCGGCCCTTGAGGGTTCGGGATTTATGTTCGAGCTTGTCCTTTACATTTTTCCGTATCAGGAGGGTGACGGAAGCAACGTCCTGGCAGCTGCCGCAGTGGGCCCTGAATTTATTGGAGTCATACATCACGGCGGTGGTGCCATTCTTCCATTCTACGCCATATAACGAATATTCATTAAATGTATATCCGCTGCCGGGGCCAAAAGGGAGATTGTTATTACCTTTTTCGAAGCTTATCATCAGTTTATCTCCTTCCACTCCTTCACAGATGCCTGGAGTAAGGGCGGGAATAATGACCTCGTTGATATATTTCCCATTCTCGAGCTTTACGACACCGGAGGTAACCTCTACCTTCTGATCGCCCAGGTTTCGTTCGAGCACGATCTTCTGATCGACATAGAACTGCACCTGCTTGAGGTCGATATTTCCGCCTTCCAACTTCTGTTTCAGGTCTTTGGTAAAGGGTACCAGGCTGGATCTGGATACTTTGGAGCTGCTACAGCTGGATAGGGAAAGGACTAAGGAACTTACTATCAATATGCCATGGATTCGTCTCATAGTATAGTTTTATGGGGGATTAGACCCGGAAGGTGGGGAATGGTTTAGTTGGGAAGTGACTTTTTTTGGGGCTGTATGCAACAAATGTCGTCGGTGCGCGCCTTTACTCAAATGAGAAAAAACGACCTATGCTAAAGAATTTCTTTAAAGTAGCCATTCGTAACCTCTGGAAGCACAAGGGGTACAGTTTTCTGAACATTTTTGGGCTGGCAATGGGAATGACCTGCAGCCTGCTGATCCTGCTCTGGATCCAGGACGAGCGGAGCGTGGATGCCTGGCATGAGAAGGGGGACAGGCTTTACAGAGTGTACGAGCGGCAGTATTATGACGGGAAGATCGAGGCAGGGTATTATACCCCGGGGCTGTTGCCGGCGGAAATGAAGAAGATGCTGCCGGAGGTGGAGCTGGCGTCGGGGTTCACCTGGGAGGGGGACAATACCTTCCAGGTAGGGGAAAAGACCTTAAAGGAGAAGGGCTGTTCGGCGGGGCCGGACTTTTTTAAAATGTTCAGCTATCCCTTATTGGAGGGCAATCCGGCGACGGCCCTGCCTGGTCCGACGGATATTGCTATTTCGCGGAAGATGGCGGTGGACTTTTTTGGCTCGCCCCGAGAGGCGATCGGCAAACCGATCCGTTATCAGAACAGCAAAATTTTTAAGGTGACGGCGGTGTTCGAGGATGTGCCGGATATATCCTCGGATAAGTTCGACTATTTGAAGAGCTGGGATAATTTCCTGGAAGAGAACAGCTGGGCAAAAGAATGGGGGAATAACGGGCCGAATACGTTGCTGTTGCTGCGGAAGGATGCGAATGCGGACCTGGTGACAAAGAAAATTGCACATTTCCTGGATAACTATAATAAAGAGCAAAGCAAGAGTTTCCGGATCGAGCTGGGCATGCAGCGGACCAGGGAAGCCTACCTGCATTCGACTTTTAAAGACGGGAAGATAGCGGGAGGACGTATCGAATACGTGCGTCTATTCAGCATCGTGGCGGTCTTTATCCTGCTGATAGCCTGTATCAATTTTATGAACCTGACGACAGCCCGGTCGGTGAAGCGGGCCAAGGAGATAGGGATACGCAAGGTGGTAGGCGCTGTCCGGCCGGCCCTGATCCGGCAATTTATCAGCGAGGCGATCCTGCTGGCTTTTTTCTCGATGATACTGGCGCTGGGGTTGCTGGTGCTGGTATTGCCTTTCTTTAATCAGATGACGGGAAAACATATCGCCTTCCCTTATGGATCTTCTTCTTTCTGGTTGTGGATGGCGGCTCTTACGCTGGTGACGGGTGCGATCGCGGGCTCTTATCCGGCGCTGTTCCTTTCCTCCTTCCAGCCGATAAGGGTACTGAAAGGATCTCTGAAATTTGGCGGGGGGGCGGCCTGGCTGCGAAAGGGGCTGGTGATCTTTCAATTCGTACTGTCCATCGTGCTGATCATCGGGACGATCGTCATTGCGAGCCAGGTGAACTATGTCCGAACGATGAACCTGGGTTTTGACCGGGAAAATCTTGTCTATATCCCGCTGGAGGGAGATCTTACGGGTAAGTATAAAACATTCAAGGAGGAGGCCCTGCGTCTTCCGGGGGTGGGTGATGTTTCGCGTATGACACAGGAGCCTACCCAGATCGAGAATGGGACGGGTGGGGTGGGCTGGGACGGCAAGGACCCGAATGTGCAACCTATGTTCACGCAGGCCTCGGTTGGATATGGTATGGCCCGAACGCTGCGTCTGCAATTTGTGGCGGGCAGGGATTTTTCTCAGGACTTTCCAACGGATTCGGTGGGGTATCTCATCAACGAGTCGGCTCTGAAGAAAATAGGATATAAGGACCCTATCGGCAAGCGACTGACCTTTTGGCAAAAAAAGGGAACGATCGTGGGAGTGCTGAAGGATTTTCATTTTAATTCATTGCATGAGCCTATCCAGCCGTTGATCATCCGGCTGCGGGAAGAGGAATCCTGGGGGAGTGCGCTCGTAAGGACAAAGGCGGGGCAGACGAAGCAGGCGCTGGCGGAGCTGGAAAGATTGTGCAGGGAGCTGAACCCGAAATTTCCTTTCACGTATAGATTTGCGGACGAGGAATATCAGAAATTATATAAGAGCGAAGCCATCGTGCACAGCCTGTCGAACTGTTTTGCGTTTTTGGCGATATTTATCTCCTGTCTGGGTTTGCTGGGGCTGGCGATGTTCACGGCGGAGCAGCGGACGAAGGAGTTCGGGATACGGAAGGTGCTGGGGGCAAGGGTCGGTACGTTGTTCGGGCTGTTGTCGAGAGAGTTCCTGCTGCTGGTGCTGATAGCTTTTGTGGTGGCTTCTCCTTTGGCGTGGTGGGCGATGCATGCATGGCTGCAGAATTTCGCGTATCATGTCGATGTGCAGTGGTGGGTGTTCCTGCTGGCGGGTGGGGCGGCCCTGTTGATAGCGCTGATGACGGTGAGCTTTCAGGCATTGAAGGTGGCGGTGGCAAATCCGGTGAAGAGTTTACGGGTGGAGTGAGGGCCTGCCTTTGGCGGATTCGAGGGAGGCTGTGGCAGACCAGTGAGGGCCGCTATCGGAGGCGTCCATGCAGGCGGAGGTGCTGTTGTACGGCCCGTATCTCTCCGAAGCTGTAATCATCGCCCAGCCGGGCTTTGACGGGACCGATCTTTGCGTCGTCCCCGAATTCCAGTAGAGCGACCCTGATGAACTCTATCTTGCGCTCGGGCACGAGCTCTTTTATATCTATCTCTCCTGTGAGGATGAAGGATGCCAGGTGGCCTTCGACGGTGTTGAGGGCGAGGCCGCGGCGGGATGCGATCTCGGCAATGGGGATGCCTGCTTTGTAGAGATGAAGGCTGATACGATGGGTTTCTCCTTTTGGCGTTTTTGTTTTGCCGGAGGTATTTTCGGGAGAAGATGTTGCAGCGGGGTCTGCGTCTGTGGAGGGGTTGAGGGTTTGTGCGTGGGCGAGGCGGGTGTTCTGAAGATCGGAGAGGACCGCGTCTACTCCTTTTTGCAGGCCATCTACCAGGGTGAGCGCGTCTTCCAATTGTTGTTTTTTTCGGGTGAGCATGGTCTTTAGCTCCTTCAGTTCGGTGTGGTATTTCTTTATCTTTTTGCGAACTTTGATCTCCTCTATATGCTGTTGCAGGGGCTGGAGCTGATCTTCTTCCAGGCTCCGCAGGAACCAGGTAGCAGCGGCCTGAATTCTTTCCTGTAATTGCCGGTAGCCATTCTCCCGGGCGGTGTAAAAGAGGTGCTCCAGCTGGCGGGAGAATTTGAGGGCGGTGTCCTGCTGATGGATGGAGGTTTCCAGCCAGGATGCTGTCAGGCTGATGGCATCTGTTTTGCCGGGGATCTGGCGGTGGTCGAAGCCGGCCTGATGATCCCGTATGGCTTCGGTGAGGCGTGACCATTCAAAGGCTTTCAGCAGGGTGTTCCGGATGTAATTGTATTGCTCGTCCCGCAAGTAGCTAAGTATCTCCTCGCCGGACTGCCGGCTGTTGGTATAATCAATGACCCTTGGGTCTGTGCTGATGGACGACGGGTGTATACGGGATTGCAGCACGAGCCCTTCGATGGAGCGGAGTCTGCTAAGGGCTACGTATACCTGTCCGGGGGCAAAGGATTGTCCGGCATCGATGACGGCCCTATCAAAGGTCAATCCCTGGCTCTTGTGGATAGTGATAGCCCAGGCCAGGCGAATGGGATATTGAGAGAAGGCGCCGAGCTCTTCTTCCTCGATCTTGTCTTTCTCCCTGTTGTATTGATAGCGAATGTTTTTCCATGTCTCTTTTTCCAGTATGAGCTCGCCGGGCTCGTTGGGAAAGATGATGATAATCTTGTCGCCTGTGATGGCTTTGATGGCGCCTATCTTGCCGTTGAAATATCTACGGGACTCGCCTTTGTCATTTTTGATGAGCATGATCTGGGCGCCTTCCTTTAGCTGGAGGATCTTTTCGGCCGGAAAGGCTTTATCGCTGAACTCTCCTGTGATGGTGGCATCGAAGGCGTGGAGCTTGCCGCGTAGTCTGCCGAGTTCGGCCTGGTTGATGTTTTCGGCGCGTGCGTTGTGAGAGGTGAGGGTGATATAGCTGCTGTCCCGGGGTGGTGTAAAATCGGGCTGATAATGATCGTGCAATTTTTCCAGGTCATAAGGGGTAGCGCTGTTGTTACGGATATTGTTCAGGATCCCGATAAAGGCCGCTTCCTGCTGCCGGTAGATCTTTTTTAATTCGAGGTAGATGGGGGGCTGCTCGCGGATGACCTTCGCATCAAAAAAGAAAGGGCTGTTATAATATTCCTTTAGCAGCTGCCACTCATCTTGTGATACGACGGGAGGAAGCTGAAAGAGGTCGCCTATATAAAGGACCTGTACACCGCCGAATGGTAGCAGTGGCTGGTTGCGGAAATGGCGGAGAAGGACGTCCACGGCGTCGAGCATATCTGCCCGGACCATGCTGATCTCGTCGATGATGAGCAGCTCGAGCTCTTGGAGCAGCTCGCGTTTGGGGGCGTTGATACGGATGCCGGACAGCAGGCTGTTGGGGTCGGTGGCGCCGGAGCGACCTGTATTCCATCCATATTGTTGCGCGGGGACATAGGGGCCGAAGGGGAGCTGAAAAAAGGAGTGCATGGTGGTGCCTCCTGCATTGATGGCTGCTACGCCTGTGGGTGCGACGACGGCCAATTTCTTGAACGTGTTGTCCCGGATATATTGCAGGAAGGTGGTCTTCCCGGTGCCGGCCCGACCCGTGAGAAAAAGGGATCTGCCCGTCTGGTTTACGAATCGGGCGGCCAGCTGAAAATCCGGATTGGTCAGGTCGGTTGACATACTGCGTAAAGTAGGGGGTGCAAGTTAGGCAAAAGGGGAAGGAATATTTTTTTAAATATTTTGCCGGGCCGGCCTGCGGGGGCGGGGCGGTCCGACCTACTTTTCGAAGACGAGGGCTTCGGGATTGGCGCCCAATTCGGTGAGCAATTGGGTGATGTCGTTGACCATTTTATCGGGTCCGCAGATATAAAAGGGTTTGCTGAAATCTCCTATTTCGCGGAGCAGGAATTCTTTGTTGATGGGGCCTTTGCGATAATTGGGGTTTTCTTCCCGGGTGAGGATATAATGCGCATGGAGGCCAAGGATGCCATCGAACTCTTCTTTCAGGATGATGTCCTGGCTGGTCTTATTGGAAAAATACAGCTGATTGCCTTTGACCTTGCCGTCCTTGTGTAATTGCCGGAATATGGCGATAAAGGGTGTGATACCGGCGCCTCCTGCAATGAAATAGCCTTCGCCATGATAGGAGATGGCGCCCCACACGTCGCGGAGTATCAGTTCATCGCCCGGCACTAATTTGCTGAGCTCGTTCGTAACGCCGTCATGATCGTGGTACGATTTTATGGTAAATTCCAGATAGGGCCAATCGTTGAGACTGGTGAAGGTGAAAGGGCGGCGTTCTTCTTTCCATCTGCCCTTGTTGATGGATATTTCCGTAGCCTGCCCTGGTTCGAACCGATAGCCTGCGGGTTTTTCGATCTGATACGATCGTACGTCGTGTGTCACATTCCGGATGGACAGTATCTTGACAATTTTTTCCATGATACAATTTACGAATAAGTGGGGGATCTTCCTATCGGCGTGGCCGGTGAAAGGGAAAGCCCTATATTCGATGCATGAAAAACACAAAGGTTACAATAATCGATACAAAAGTTCTTTCTGACAACTGGTACACGCTCCGGAAGGTGACTTATGATTATCAAAAAAAGGACGGCAGCCTGGAGCGGCAAACCAGGGAAGCCTATGACCGTGGGAATGGGGCTACGATCCTGTTGTACAATGTGAAAGAGAAAAAAGTGATCCTTACCCGTCAGTTCCGGCTGCCCACTTTTATAAATGGGAATGAATCAGGGATGCTGATAGAGGCCTGTGCGGGGCTATTGGATAAGGACAATCCGGAGGATGCCATCCGAAGGGAGACGGAGGAGGAGACGGGGTATAAGGTGGCCAGCGTGCGGAAGATATTCGAGGCCTATATGTCGCCGGGCTCGGTGACGGAGATCCTGTATTTTTTTGTGGCGGAGTATGAGCGGAGCATGAAAATAAATGATGGGGGTGGTGTGGCTCATGAACAAGAAGACATAGAGGTGTTGGAACTGGATGCGGACAAGGCGATGTCGATGATCGGTACGGGTGAGATCCGGGATGGCAAGACGATCATGTTGTTGCAATATGCCCGGCTGAATGGATTGATATAAAAGCGGGGGAGTATCAACTTTTCCAATATAAGTTCCCCCCGTGCGCAAGAGCAGCTGTCCCGGACATCCTGGCGACAGCTTCGGCAGAACAACCGGCATCTATCAATACAAACTCCGCGGTATCACCAGTTTTTGGCCATTGCTTATTTCCTTTGTCGTCTAAAGGAAGTACATTATGCGTGGCGAAACGCAATGTCCTGGAAAGATCGAATTCGGTGGACCAGCCATATAGCTCCGCCATCAGGTGTGCTTTCTGAAGCATATTGCCGGAGCCGAAAGTGCTCCAATAGTCCTGTACATTATCGTTGCCCACCAGCACTTCTACACCCCGTTGTACCAAGGTGGGAATGGGCATTGTCCTGTTGCGGAACGGGATGGCGGAGACGATACCTACTTTAGCTGTCACCAGTTTTTCTGCCATTTCCTCCACTTCCTTCGGCGGGAGATATGCCAGCGCAAAGGCATGACTTACAAAGGTACGCCCTTGCAGTTGCGGATTGAAAAGCGCCTGCTCCGCCAGGTACCCGATGGTGCGTATGCCTTCTTTTCCTGCGTCGTGCAGGTGGATGTCGATGCCTTTGTTATTGTCTATCGCAAGCCGCACTGTAAAATCGATGGCTTTTTCAATGTTCTTATCGATGCTGAAAGGATCCAGTCCGCCAATGAAAGCCACGCTGTCCAACTGTGCGGCTTCTTTCATCAGGGGAGCCGAATCGGTGTAATAAAGGCCATGCTGAGGGAAAGCTACCAGCTCTGCGCTAAATGTATCTTTTTTGTTGTCAAGCGCTTTTTGCAGATTCTCCAGCGAACGAAGACCTGAAGTTGTATCTACGTTAAAATGGGTTCGGGCGAAAGTGGTGCCGTAGTTTTGCAAAAGGTTGATCAGCAATTCTGCTCTATGGGTGGATGTTTCAAGCAGCCGGGGAATGATCTCCTGTTCGTAAGCGATCATATCCTGAACGGTCTTCCGTTTTGGCGAAAGAGCCTGCCAGGGTAAACCATACAAGGTTTTGTCTATATGCACGTGCATATCTTTGAACGCGGGCAGCATCAGCAGCCCTTTCGCGTCGACAGCCCCGGCCAGCTGCGTATTGTTGGGAAGGATCTTTGTTATTTTCCCGTCGTTGATCTCCATGCAGAACAATTCGGTCCTGGTGCCGAAGACGCCGTCCTCGTCAGCCATAAAAGCTGTTTCCAAGCGGACGTTTTTTAAAACATAATTGTTTTTTGTGAGTGCAGCGTATGTTGTTTCCATTGTATTCAATATAGATGATCAAAAAACGATATTCCCCTGGTATATCAGCGATCTGACAGGCGAAATCCTCGATACGGCTTCGGCCGAGCAGCTTGCATCGATGAGGACGAGATCGGCGGCATCACCCACTTTGGGCCACTGCTGTACGCCTTTGTCGTCCAGAGGCAACGGACCTGTTGTCGCCAGCTTTAATATTCTCGATAAACCGAATTCCGTGGTATATCCATACAATTGCGCGACCAAATTCGCTTTTTGCAGGACACTCCCTGTTCCAAATGTATTCCAGTGGTCCATGATGCTGTCGTTGCCGGTCATTACTTTTACTCCGTGCTTCATTAGGGTGGGGATGGGCATGATCAAACCGCCGAAAGGTATGGTGGAATTGATACCAATTTGGGCAGCGGAGAGCTTTTCGGCCATCTCTTCCTGTTTGGCAGTATCTAATTTCCCTAAAACAAAACAGTGGCTCAGATATGTCCGCCCTTTCAGGACGGGGTTTTTGTTGACCTTATCGATCAGGTATTCCACCGTCTTTAACCCCGACTCCCCCGTCTCATGCAAGTGGATGTCGATGCCTTTATTATGATCCAGGGCTAATTGTACCGTAAAGTCCATTGTTTTTTCAATGGCGCCGTCAACGGTGTAAGGATCTACGCCACCAATAAAATCAATATCCATTGTAGCGGCTTCTTTCAGATAAGGAACGGTATCTGTATAAAACACTCCATGCTGTGGGAACGCTACCAACTCGGCTCCGAAGACGTTCTTTTTGTTTTCCAGGGCCTTTTGAAGATGTTTCAGGGAATCCAATTTGGAGGTTGGTTCGATATTGACATGGCTGCGTGCAAACGCGGTTCCTTTGGATTGCAGCAGTTCAATCATCTTTTCCGCCTTGTAGGTGGAGTTTTTCAGCATTTCCGGCAGGATCTTCTGTTCCAGCGCTATCATCCCTTTCACGCCTCCTATTCTTCTTCTTGTCGCTTGCCAGGGGCCGCCGTAAAAGGTCTTATCCATATGGATGTGCATATCCCTAAATGAAGGAAGCATCAGCATGCCTTTGGCATCGATGGCATTGGCATTGGGCTGATTGGGGCTGATCTTTTTTATTTTTCCGTCCTCTATCTCAATAGAAAAAAGCCCGGTGGTCGTGGCGATGACATCCTCGCCTTCCTGCTCAAAACCTGTCTCCAGACGAACGTTCTTCAACGTATAACGGTTAGCCGCGCTGCCCCAGGGTGCGCCGTTGGGCTGTGTCTGGAATGCCTTTGGAGCAAATGCCAATCCCGCAAGGCCTAATGCGGAGTTTTTAAGGAAATCTTTGCGCGATATGGATGAATGTTGCATGCTGTAACTTTTGACTGAGATGATCCTGTATCAAAGTTACATTGGCGGCGGCCTGCCAAACCTGAAGGATTTATGTCATTCTTTGTAATATTTATCACTTCCCCGGAATCCGGTGGGCGTCAACCCTGTCTGGCTTTTAAAAAAGTTGGAGAAATATGCGTGATCTGCGAAGCCCAATTCAAAAGCAATTTCTTTAATGGAAAGATCGGGGCTTTGGAGCAGCCTTTTGGCTTCCGTACATACCCGTTGTTGTATGAGCCGGGTAGCCGATACTTTCAAATGTTTTTTGCAAAGGATATTCAGATAATTGGCGCTGATATGCAGTTTTTCGGCATAAAAGGCCACTGACTTTTGTACTTTGAAAAATTCATCTATCAGCATATTGAATTTCGCCAGCCGGGGGTTGGACTGGTAAACTTTAAATTCCGTAAAGGCATTCTCTGCTTCCCTGCTTACTATTGCTGCAATAACGGCGGCACGCGCGCTGATCAAATGCACGAGCGAATTCTCCTTCTTCAGCTCATCTTTAATGGCGTCAAATTCATAAAGCAACAGTTGGAAGGCATTTTTAGTCAGGCGGATGACGGGATGGTTTTGGTAATTGGCAAATGAGAATCTGAAATAAGGGGCAAACTGTTCGAAAAAGGATCGCTCTATCATCAGCTGGTAACCTATTGTCCCCGCCCGGATGTCCCATTTATGCATTTGTCCGGGGAACAGTACATGGACCTGGCGATTGCCGATGGGGTGATCTACCGAATCTATGTTATGTATGCCTTTTGCCCGGTCGAACAGGTTGATGATAAAAAAATCGTGTTTATGCGGTGTTTCTATTCGTCTGGCCCCATGCAGCTCATTGAACAAAAGCTCTTTCTGGCCGGCTGTCTGTCCCTTGCGGAATCCTTCAATACCTATGACGGGCACTGGGCTATTCTCCTTATATACAGGCATAATGTCGGTGATTGAGTGTTATCTGGCACCGAACAATGTCCAGGGGTAGGCGCGCAGGGCGGTGAGATATTTTGCCTGCCAGGCATATTCGGGATGCAGCTTGTAAAAGGGGGCGGCGATGAAATCCTGTCCGCAGGGATGACCCATATGAGCCCAGAATTTGAGGTCCTTTGCCAGATCGGCTGTTGTCAGCTTGCTTTGGACGGCTCCTCCGGGATAATAGGCGGGCCAGTCCCATTCCATACACCCCTTTTTATCCTCATCCACGTGGCCGCAAACGACGCATTTATTGTTCGCGTTAGCGTGATGGGTGACATCGTAGTGGTCGGACTCTATCTTTTTGCCTTCCTCGAGATCGATCTTACCCTTCATATCTACGAGCACAAGCTGTTCCATTCTTTTTTTACGGGCATTGGGAGAAGTAGTGGGATCGGTGGTGCTGAAGGTGGTCTCCTCCTTTATCAATTTGGGATCGCTGGCAAAGTTCGATCCAACGATGGCGGTATCTTTCGACCTCCATACCCTGTAGTCTTTCAGCCCCAGCTCGAGCTTGGCAACCTCGTTGGTTTTGATATCCCCGATGAGCCAATCGTTGGCATATCCTCCATTGTTGCCTGTTACAAATATCTGAATGACATCGTCGATGCTGTTGGCATATTGTGCGGACTTCCTGGCACGTACGAACTCGGGTGTCTGGGTGGAGTCGAAGCCTTTGAATTGGGTGATGGTAGTCTCGGTGATGAGGATGCCGTTGCTGGTAATGACGAAATCGTCTCCGCTGTGGATATAGCCGGGCATGCAGTCCATCAGCATATGGCTGCCTTTGTCGGGGACGATGTCGGCGATGACATTCCAATGCTGGCCTATCATATACGACGTCCAGTTGTTGTGGCCTATCACGATCTTACCATCCTTTGTATAGCTGCCGGTGACGATGAATGCGCTGCAATTGCCGGGGGCTTTGTTGTCCCCGCTGCCTGGTTTTTGTTTGTCCATCAGTTGGGGGACATAATAATAAGCCAGCTCTTCTTGTGCATTGAGAGCGGTGATATCGAGGCTGTCGTAATTTTTATGCTTTGCTTTTAATCCGGCCACGATGCCGTTGATCTCGGCCTTGTATTCGGAGTCGACCTTTGGCCATAGGAAACTGGCGGCGCAATGGCGGTAGAACTCCCAATCCTTTTTTGTTTCATGCTGCAGGAAGGAGGACAATGCTTGCAGGGTAGTATCGATGTCTTCAGCAAGCAGATATCCATGCTGGTAACCAATATCGGAAGGGCTGCCCTCCAGGTGGACATAGATCCACCCACTGCTGTCTTTTCTGGAGGCCCTGGCGAGTGGATCGGCGGCGGTGGATGTGGCTTTATTGTCTGTTTTGTCTGTCCCTGTCCCACAGGCGAGGGCGAAAAAGGGAATGAGGAACAAAAGTTTTGGTGTGTAGTAGCGCATAGATCTGAGATTGTAATAAAGTTAGGACAAAAAACGCTCTTCTGGCAGGGCGGGGGAAATTGCGCAGTATATTTGATATTCAAGCTAAAATATGCATACTGTCGAGTCTATTCTTTCCCAACTTCGGGAATTGGGCACACCTGCCGCCAGGGAGGGTATGCAACGGTTTGGCATCGATGTGAGCCATGCGTTGGGGGTGTCGATACCTGCCCTGAGGGCGCTCGGAAAGAAAATAAAAAAAGATCATGCCCTGGCGCTTGCGTTATGGGAGTCGGGCTGTCATGAGGCGAGGATACTTGCTTCGATCATCGATGATCCCGCGCTGGTGACGACCCGGCAGATCGATGCCTGGGTAAAGGAGTTCAATTCCTGGGACCTTTGTGACCAGGTGTGCGGCAATCTTTTCGACAGGACGGCTTTTGCGGTGGAGAAGGCGATAGCATTCAGCAAGCGTAAGGAGGAGTTTGTCAAGCGGGCGGGGTTCGTATTGATGGCGGAGTATGCGGTGCATAATAAAAAGGCGGAGGACGAGGTTTTTTTGTCCTTTTTGCCTCTTATCGAAAAAGAGGCCCATGATGATCGGAATTTTGTAAAGAAGGCGGTGAACTGGGCCCTGCGTCAGATCGGTAAAAGGAATGCGCGTCTGCGGAAGGCGGCTATCTCTACAGCGGAGCGTATTCTGCAGCAGGACAGCAAGGCGGCGCAATGGGTCGCCCGGGATGCGCTGAAAGAATTGAAAAAGATCAGTTAGGCGATTTTATCTCCTGCTCCTTGTTATCCAAGAGGATGATGAATTGTTTTTCCGTATTCATAAGATAGTTGAGGATGAATTTTGCCGGGGCTGTCGGTGAGGCATTGTCGAAATGTGTGATGACGGCGCCCGCAGGCTCGTAGAAGGGATCGCCGGCCTTTAGGATGCGGGCGGAGTCTCCTTTCACCTGGAAGTAGATAGTGCCTGAGACGATGTATCCAACGACGGGGCAGGGATGTTTGTGAAGGGGGCCTTTTTGGTCAGGGGCGAGGTTGATCTCGCGGATGTCGACCCTGGAGATGGGGCGGGCGTCAAACCGGGCCAGCATGAGCTGTTTGCGGAGGATGGGGGGCTGGGGGGCCGGGGATTGGTTGGTTGGCGTTTGCGCGGTGGCCAGGATGCTGTTGAGCACGAGGAGCATGGTGAGTGTGGGGATGTGGTGGAGGCGGGTCATTCTTTTAAAGTTTGCTACAAAAATAGGTTTCTGATTTTGCCATTAGTTCAGTGGGGATTGAACTATGACGGTCGGCTCTGACTGGCCAGGAGGTGATGAGGGAGGGCGGCGATGAGGAGGGTGGGGCTATCTTCTTTTAAAGACGGAGGGGTTCTCGCCTGTCAGGCGCCGGAACAGCTTGTTGAAATAGGACAGGCTTTCAAAGCCGACCTCGTAGCAGGCTTCGGAGACGGTGAGTCCTTTTAGCAGCAATGTCTTTGCCTGTGTGATCCTGTATTGATTTACGAAGTCGGTAAAGGTCATGTTCGTCTGTTTTTTGAAGTAGCGGCAAAAAGCGGCGGTGCTCAAATGCACGCTGGCGGCTACGGTGTTGACATCGGGATGCTTATCGTAATTGGCATGGATGTATTTATAGATGGAGCCCATCCTGATCTTGTCATCGAGGAAAAGCTTGATACTGGTGTCCTGCTGGTTGAGTTGGGTGAACTCTTTTGAAGTGGCGAGTAATTGAAAGACCTCCAGCAAACTGATCAGCTGTTGAAAATGAGGCTGATCTTGCATATAGTGTAGCTTTTCTGCTACTGTCCGTTTGGTCTCTCCGTCGAATGCAATTCCGAGATAAGCCTTTTCAAAGAGGGTGTGTATTTGGGCGAATTCGGGTGTCTCACTGAATGCGTCGCCGAGGAAGCTTTCTTTTAGCTGTACGACAATTTGTTGATAGGATGTCTCTATACCATAGTCGAAATTCAAATGCGGCACATTGGGGCCGATGAGGACGAGATCGCTGCCTGTGAAGTTGGAGATATGACGTCCCACATGACGGATACCTGTCAGGGCTTCCACAAAGACCAGTTCGTATTCGGGGTGATAGTGCCAGTAAAAATAGTTCTTCAGGCTGGGGGTAAAGAGCCTGAATGACTTGCCGGGGTCGACGACCACTATTTCCTTTTGAATTTTGATAGGAGGATATTTGTCTGTAAAGTTCGGAAAATTGATGGTATGGTGATAAAATATGTCAATGGAGAGCAAAAGTTGGTCACTGTGAAGGCTGTAATGCACCTGTCATTGGGGGAGCTTTGTATCAAAATTTGTTATATGGAACAACCTACTATGGCTGCGACGATGGGGGCGACAATGGCTCCGGCTACCGGACCGGAAGGTGCGCATAAAGACATTCCGGGTAATCCTTCTACTTCCAAGACGAGCAGGGTGAAGCTCAATGACCGTAGCAATGGCGAGCCGTTGCGGGTTTTGTCTGAAGCGGAGTGGCAATTTTGGATACACAATGGCTATATCGTTGTAAAGGGTGCTGTGCCCCGGGAGCAGGTGGCGCGGCTGGCTGATTTTCTCTGGGAGTTCGAGGAGAAGGACGCCCATGATCCTGCGACCTGGTATACGGCGCCGAGAGCTGAGATGAAGATGAAGGAACTGACGAACACCGGCATGGTGGAAGTGTATAATCATCAGTATCTGTGGGATAACAGGCAGTACCCGAAGGTGCACCAGGCGTTTGCGGATATCTGGGGTGAGGAGAAGCTATGGGTTACGATCGACCGGGCCAATCTGAACTTCCCTATTCGTCCGGGTTATGAGTACAAGGGTTTTATCCATTGGGATTATGATCCTGAAACGAAGCCGCAGAATGTGCAGGGGGTATTGGCGCTGGCGGACCAGACGGATGAGCATATGGGTGGTTTTCAATGTGTGCCGGAGCTGTATCGTACTTATGACAGCTGGAAGCTGACGCAGCCGGAGGACAGGGATCATTTTAAACCGGATGTCACCGGGTTTGGGATCGTGAAGGTGGCTATGGAGGCGGGTGATCTTTTGATATTCAACAGCACACAGCCGCATGGCATCCGGGCAAATACCAGTGGGGATAAGGTACGGATGGCCCAGTATATATCCATGATGCCGGCGGAGGAAGATAATGAGGCGCTGCGTGAGTGGCGTATCTCTTCCTGGCGGGAAAGAAGGGCGCCGGAGGGGTATGCATTTCCGGGCGACCCAAGGAAATGGGAGCAGACAAAATACGGAACGGCGGAACTTTCTCCTCTGGGCAGGAAGCTGCTGGGACTGGATAGATGGTAAGGGGCCGGAAGGCCCTTCCCGTTGGATAGATGGTGAGTCGCGGGGGTGGATGGAAGACGCCGGAGGAAAGGCTGCCCGGGCTTGTGGGTGTCCTGCAGGCGCGTATTGCCAAGGCGGGGATCAAGAGTGCGAATGTGGTGGTCGCGGCTCCGCCGCCTATACGGGGTATTGGCCGGGCAGCGGGTTTTTCCATGCAGATCGAGCAGGGCAATACGAGTGACGATGTACACCAGTTCGAGAATGTGGTGAAGAAATTCGTGGCTGCCTGTAAGAAGGTGCCGGCCACTTCTACGGCCTTCTGCTATTATGGCGCGCATACACCGAGCTACAACCTGACGGTGGACAGGGATAAGTGTCAGAAACTGGGAGTGAGCATTTCGGATGTCTTTAATACGATGCAGGCGTATATGGGCAGCCTGTTCGTCAATAATTTCACGTTGTACAACCGGACCTTTCATGTGGTGGTGCAGGCGGATACGGTGTTCCGGGCCCTGATCTCGAATATGGATAAGTATTATGTGCGCAACCAGGCGGGGCAGATGCTGCCGCTGGGGACGCTGATCAGCTATGAGCCGGTGGAGACCGCGCCATTGATCACGCACTTCAATATATTCCGCAGCGCGGAGGTGGATGGATCGACGCCGGTGGGTTATAGCTCGGGGCAGGGTATTCAGGCGTTGAAGGAAATAGCGGCGCGGGTGTTGCCACAGGGATATAAGTATGAGTTTTCGGGGCTTAGTTACGAGGAGATCAAGGCGGGGCAGACTACCATCTATATTTTTGCATTTTCTATTCTGTTTGTTTTTCTTTTTCTGGCTGCCCTTTATGAAAGCTGGTCGGTGCCCTTGTCAGTGATGCTGGCTTTTCCGATCAGCGCCTTTGGAGCGATACTGACACTGACATTTTTGCCCATGCTAACGAATAATGTCTATGCACAGATAGGTTTGATCACGCTGATCGGATTGTCGGCGAAGAATGCGATCCTTATCGTAGAGTTTGCCAAGGTGCGGGTGGACGGGGGTGATCCATTGCTGCAATCCACGCTGGAGGCGGTGAAACTGCGTCTACGGCCTATCGTGATGACGTCACTGGCTTTTATCCTGGGGGTGATGCCGCTGGTGCTGGCTTCGGGGGCGGGGGCGGTGGCGAGAAAAACGATTGGGTTTGCGGTGTTGGGTGGGATGCTGGCTTCTACCTCGATGGCGATCTTTATTGTGCCGGTGCTGTATGTGCTGTTTACCAAGTGGTCGTATGGGAAAAAGCAGCTGGAGTGGTTGAGGGCGCATAAAGATGATCTGGCGGAAAAGGCGCGTCGGGTGGAGGCGCAGAATATCGATCCGGAGCTGGAGTATGAGTTTGGGAAGGGGCGGTCATGATTTGTCCCATTTATTTCTGAATGTCTCGTAAGCCTCTTTCCCATCATAGCAATTCCTGCCGCGATGTGTATTGAAGCGAGTCTTTAACCAGCTTTCAAACTGGCTTATCTTTTCATTGAAAAGGGATGATTTGTCAGCGACATTGCCCTTGTCGAGGTATTGCGTGCAGTATCGAATGGAATAGTGCAAACCATATCCTAACATATGAATGGGGGCGGATAGTTCTATCAATTCCAATTTGCGCCAGCGATCATTTTTTATAACTATTCCATTTTCATGTTCGAATGTGTCCATTTCCGACCTGTCGACAGGCCGGATGGAGAAATAGAAGTCGAGATAACGATGATTGGCAGTAATGATCTCTATGGCTTTTTCATAGGATACCTGTTCAAAGTATCGTTGCTGGCCATGCCAATACCAGCAGTACACATAGAATTGGAGGTCGTTGAATAAATGGGCTAAGAAATCCTTAAGGTCCTGGTTTTTCCAGTAAGAGGAGAGATTTTTGAACTTGTATTTGATCATTGGCTTTTCACAAAATGTAATGGGGTGGGTCAACAGTTCTTCGGTGGGAGAATAGTCAATGTCAATGGACATCGCTGTGGACACTTTTTTACATTGTGTGCAGGTGGTGATGACATCGATATGTTTGACATCGGAGGTTCCTTCTCTTTTGGTGTAGTCGAATTTTACATGGAACCATTCATTTTTGCAGCGGCATTTCTTTTTCTTAGGGTATTCATCCTGGATGAGGTCATACCAGTGATCAAGGCTGTCGAGTATCAGATAATTCAACCCCGTGGCGGCGGTCATCAGGCCTACCCCTTCTTCCTTCAGGAGGCGTAGCTGGAACTCCTGGTGGCCTGTATTGGTGGCAATATCAATAAATATATTCATGAGATATACAAGATACGTCTCTTTCCCGGATTGCCGCTGGATGAGGACTGGTGGTGGCCAGGCTGCCGGATGAACGGTGAGGCTGCCGCTGGTGGAAATTACCCTGTCGTCCTGAACTATTTGGTTTATGTTGAAACATGCGCCGGAAAATTCTTCCATACTATATATGCCAGCTGACCGGGTGGGCCATGGTACTGATCGTGCCTGTGCTCGTAAATATCCGCTCGATGTACTATGCTCCTTTTGTAGTAGTCCCGGGAATGATCAGCTCCCATCTGTTAAGGACTGTCATTGTCAGGGCCGGATGGCTGAAATTACCTCTTACGAGGGTTTGGATGCGTGCGTCTATAGCGGTGCTGGTGACCTGTATCGTAGCGGCATCGCTGTCCTGGATCGGCGATGTGTGGATGACGTACAGGGAATTTACAAAAGGGACCTGGAATTGCGGGTCTCTGCCATGCAGGAGCAATATGAACGTTCCGGTACGGATATGGAGAACATGCTGGCGAGGATGCAACGGATAGCGTCATTGATCGAGGCGGACCCGGACAGATCGCGCGAAGAGATCACGGAATTCAGCAAGCTGTTGCGGTCGGGGTATATGCGGTGAAGGATAATTACCTGCTGTATGTTGATCGGATTCCACAGAGAGGGGAAGAGTTTACTCAATTGATCTTTTGGAAAGACTATCTACCCATGCGAGGAATCTCTGCAACAAGGGAAGATATTCATTGGTATATGCTTTTACGGAGGTATTGCTGCCATAATTCAGCTGGGATTGGAATATATCAATGGCCTGTCGGTGGTCTGTAACCTCGTTGGCGATGTAGGCGATGTCGAATGCAGTGCCTTTAAGCGTTGCTATGGAATTTATCTGGATGCTGTCGGGGCCCTGGGACAGAGGTATCTGCAGGCTGTCCGCGAGGGAGGAGAGCTTTTGCATAGCGTCGTGGTATTTTTGGGCGGTGGTAGCGCCGTAGAGGCGGACATCGGGCGTGGCTCCCCGGGTGGCGGCCATTTGTCCGGTCTGGACCTGGGTCTGATCGAAGGCGCTGGCATCTATAAGGAATTGTTTATCATGGATGGTGTAGGCGGGCAAAGGGTATTCCTGGGTGCGAGGGCAGCATCGGGAGAGTATTGCTGCGGCGATCAGGAAGCCTGAGAGAGCAGTTAGAACCCGTTGAAGGGATGTTGGGGACTTGCTCATAACCAGCTATTTCCTATTTATATACAAATTTTGTGCTATAAGTTGATTTTGATATTGCCATGAGCCGTAAAGCAGAGCAAAGGAATATAATGTTAATGGCTGGTTAACGGAGTGTGCAGTAAAATATATTCTTTGCTGCGGGCAAAATATGAGATGAAAAAATTATATTTTTAAAGTAGAAATTTACTCACACCTATTAGCATATGCCCACCTATTAGGAGTCGCAGGTAGTCCTGGAGAAAATCAAAACATATTGGAGTTTCGGGACAAGCAATAGGTCAATCTAGTCAAAAGGCATAGTCCATTCCCAAGGAAATTTCAGACGGTGTTCGAAAAACGCGGCATATAGTTTCATCGGCGAACACACCATCTTTTTCAAGCTACCGTGGAACGGACAAGTTCATCGTGGGGATTGTCTTGGCTGTCATTACGTTCTGGCTGTTTGCACAGACGACGTTAAACATTGCGCCGGCGATGAGTGCAGATCTTAAGATCGCGCTGCCGGAACATTACTGGTTTCTCTCTCTCTGGTACAAACGGAAGCGGGCCTTTCTTCTTTGCAGCCTGGTCTAATTGCGGTCGGATATATGATCGCCATATTCAGTACCATTCGGGTAGGGGAGAGATTGCTCCAGAAAATGGGGCCCCGGAAACCAAGTGCAGTTGATTAATATGGTTGTAACGACTCAAAGTTTGGCTTTCGGAAGTTTAAAATATTTAATTATGAAAAAATATATGCTTGTTTTCATAGTAGTCGGGTATGCAATTAGCGCTTCTGAAGCCCAGACAAGTTGGAAGAACGACCCCATGCACTCGAAATTGACGTTTACTGTAGTCCACAAAGGGTTTTCGGACGTTTTTGGTTTGTTTCAAAAATTTGATGTTACAGTGACTGCCTCTAAACCTGATTTCAGTGACGCTATATTTCTCCTTTCGGTGGATATGTCATCCGTTAATACTGAAGTCAAAATGCGTGACGATGATCTAAGAAGCCCTAATTATTTTGACGTTGCGAAATATCCAAAAATGATCTTTAAATCGACTTCCATTATCAATACGACTGGAATGAAAGATAGATATAAGATTGCCGGGGACCTGACGCTACACGGTGTGACCAAATCGATAACAATGGATTTGTGGTACAGGGGAACTATTTATGATGCTATGTCAAAAAAAAGCAAGGTAGGTTTTCAAATTACCGGAATTTTGAACCGGGCTGACTTTAATGTGGGGCCGCCTGACCCGACTGACATCAGTACCGACGTTCGCATAAAGGCAGATGGAGAGTTTTTCCCAGGGTAAGAGTGATGGAAGCGGGCAATAAGATTTATCACAAATTTAATTACGGATGTTATGGAAATAAATAGAATTAAAGCGTTCAATAATAAAATGGACAGCATTATCGACAAACTGCTCCCAGACCTGGAAGAGATTTATAAAGATATTCATAGAAACCCCGAACTCTCCATGCAGGAGGTCCGCACATCGAAAATTGCTGCGGATTATTTAACGAAATATCAATTCGAGGTTTCAACGGGTATCGGGGTGACCGGAGTTGTGGGCATTTTGAAGAATGGGGAGGGGCCTACGGTAATGCTCCGTGCTGATATGGATGCACTCCCAGTGACAGAGACGACGGGGCTGCCTTACGCCAGCACGAAAGTAGGAAGAGATGAAGAAGGGACAGAGGTCGGTGTATCGCATGTATGCGGGCATGATATGCACGTGACATGGCTGATGGGAGCCGCAAAGCTTTTTTCGGAGCATAAGGAGGATTGGAAAGGAACGCTAATGGCTGTTTTCCAGCCCGGAGAGGAGGTCGGACGTGGCGCACAAAGTATGATTGATGATCGGATGATCGATCGTTTCCCCAAGCCTGATATCATCCTTGGACAGCATGTAATGGTGGGCGAAGCCGGGACGGTAGGTCATCGCAGTGGCGCTATATTATCTGCCGGGAACAGTCTCAAAGTCAAACTTTTCGGTCGTGGGGCACATGGGTCTCAGCCCCAAACGTCCATCGATCCGGTGATTATGGCTGCTGCTACTACCATGCGTTTACAGACCATCATTTCCCGCGAGGTAGCGCCAATAGAGAACGCTGTTCTGACGATCGGGGCATTGCAAGCCGGCACAAAAGAGAATATTATTCCGGAGGATGCTACCCTAAAGTTAAATATCCGGACTTTTAATGACGGCGTACGGGATCATATTCTTTCGGCGGTCAAGCGTATCTGTTGCGCGGAATGCAGGGCATCGGACGCACCGAAGGATCCGGAGTTTACCACATTGGACAGTTACCCCTTAACAGTGAATGATGCAGCGGCCACGCAGAAGGTGGCGGCGGCCTTCGATGCACAGTTCGGTGATAATTCGCACGAGACACAGCCTGCTTCGGCGAGTGAGGGTTTCAGTGTTTTTGGGCGAAATTGGAAAGTACCCTATGTTTTTTGGTTCGTTGGAGGAACGGATCCCAAGACATACCTGGACGCGAAAAAGAACAACCGCCTGAATTCTATTCCCAGCAACCATTCACCCAAGTTTGCACCAGTAATACATCCAACGTTAAAAACTGGTTTACAAGCTATCATGACAGCTGCTTTAGCCTGGTTTAATTAAACAGTTACTCGGATGGAAAAATTGCATGCGCTTTACAATATTCTTGATTTGGCGGGAACTTTTGCATTTGCCATCAGTGGAGCAGCAGCGGCAAAGCAACGGGGGCTGGATCTGTTCGGGATTTGCGCCGTCGCATTTTCCGTAGCTTGTGGCGGCGGGATCATTCGAGATCTGTGTATAGGCGCTATCCCGCCTGCGGGCCTATCGAACTGGCATTACCTGACAACGGCATTGGTCGCTGCTGGAATGACGGTTGGTCTATATCCATTGGTGCGGCGTCTCAGTCAGCCGGTGGTATTTTTCGACTCTCTGGGCTTATCCTTATTTGCCGTCACCGGTGCTCAGAAAACAATTGCTTTTAATCATAATGCGGAAGTTGCTGTTCTTTTAGGCGTCACGACAGCTGTTGGTGGTGGCGTTTTGCGCGATATTTTACTGAATAGGATTCCAGTTATATTAGAAAAGGAGATTTATGCGTCGGCAGCGCTTGTTGGGGCGCTGGTCGTTGTTTTGGGGAATTATTTTAAATGGTTGACCAGTGATTGGGTATCCGTCGTTGCGATGGCGATGTGTTTAGGTCAGCGTCTATTGGCGCTGCGGTATCACTGGAACCTACCTGTTTATTCAAAGAATACGACTGGATCAGATTCGCAATAGACTGATTGACTTCAGGTGCGGGTTCCTTTGCTTTGATAGCCTTTTTTAACTGATCACCTGATTTCTGACGGCTGGAATGCTAATCGATGTTTTCAATTTGTAGATACGTGGTACAGCCAGCAGAAGAGTTGATAAAACGATCATGAAAACCCCATTGATACGCATCATCTTGCTGATTCCAATTAGATCCGCGCTTTTTCCTACCAAAAAAGAAGCAAACGGCTGGAGTCCCAAAATGGTCATCATAAATGTGCTTACGATCCTTGCGCGCATGTTTTTTGGCGTAAGCTCCTGAGCGAGTCCAACGGATAGCGTGAGTACGTTGGCCGCACCCAGACTTGCCATAAACTGACAAAGGATGGCCAGGGGCTGATTGTGTGTGAAAGAAATCAGGATGTACCAGGCTCCTGCCCAAATTACCCCTCCGCCAATCACAACGCAGGAGCGTTTGACTCGTTGGATAAAGGGCAAAATAACCAAAATCCCAACCAGGGATCCTGCTCCGGCGGCGCCGATTAAATTTCCCAACGTATCTGCACTTCCTTTTAAGACGATCGAGGAAAAGGCCGGAAGCAGTTGTACCAGCGACATGCCGAAAAAAGTTTGAATGGCTGCGAATAAAATGATTAGGCGAAGCAGCTTCTGTCTTTTAAGGAAATTTAATCCTTCCTGAAATTGTTTTAACCCGCCCTCTGGTTCAGCTTTATCTGGCCTTCTTGAAGGGATTATCGCAATACAAATAATAGACACTATAACGCTTACGCCGTTGGCCCAAAACAAAACGGCTGCGGTTGTTGACGCCATAACCCATCCTGCAATGGCAGGACCCGCCAGGCGGGTAAGCTGATTAAGGGAATTGTTTAAAGCGATTGCTTTTTTAATATTCCCAGGTCCTGCGAGTTCGCCAATAAAGGTTTGTTCGGCGGTGACATTGAACGCAGTAGCTGTTCCCAGTAAAAAAGCCAGCACATAAATATGCCACAACAATAGCACATTCTTCTGAATCAGCAAGGCCATTATGAAAGCGAATGCCATCGTCAACACCTGGGTGATCAAAAGTATATTTTTCTTATCAAACCTGTCAGCAAACACGCCTGCCCAGGGGCCAAAAATAAAGAAGGGGATCTGGGATAGAAAGGCTACTATACCGAGTGCGGTTGCTTTATGAGTTAATTCCCATACAATCCAAGCCTGGGCTGTCTGCTGCATCCAGTCGCCGAGTAGGTTTACTAACTGTCCGGTCATGTAGATACGGATGTTCTTTACCTTGAGCGTGGAGAAATTATCTGTGAGGACCGCCAATTTGCTGGGCATCGGCCTTTTGGAGTTTCGTTTCATTACGTGCTGAATTTGCGCTCTTCGGTATCGAACGAACGCCAGATGAACTCGTACCCTCCTTGAGCGCGTCAAGGGATTCATTTTTCATTGTATCTGGTTTGGTTATTAATCAGCCAGTCCGCGATTGGCCAGGATCGAGCACGATATCGCCCATCCGTTTGTGCCATAAGAGTGCTGCCCAATATTTGGGGCGGGGCACGCAACTCGAACATGGAGGTATCCTGGCCGCCGATCACTTCGGCCATTTGGACATTGCAGGATTGGAATCGTTTATCGACCTTCGTAAGGAATGGCATGTCTTACTTGCCGAGGCCCATTTGAGTCATATAGGTCTGGTTATCCCAAAACAATGATTCTTCAATCATTAAGCCGTCTTTCCAATGACCGACCGTGCACATCGGTATTTTAAATGACTTGCCTGTTGGCGGAATTGACTTGCCGTTCCCAATGGGCATGGGCTTTGTAAATGTGCCTTCCATAACACCCGTAACGCATGTCCATTCGCCGGTGCCGCTTCCAAAGCGGATAGGGTGCACTTTAATTCGTGTATCTGGGGCATACACAAACATTGCGATCATGTCTTGAATATGTTTTTCAAGACCGTTTGTATGGTGGCCGTCCGGCCAATTGACAACAATGTCATTTGAATGGGTTTCATGGAAACGGACCCATTGCTGGTTAGTGAATACGACAAAATCAAGCGTGTCAAATTTGGTAAGATGTTGTTCCAGCGTATCGGCGCCATCGACATATTTCTTCAGAACGTTGGTCATTGAATCAACTTTCGATTGCATTTCTGGAGAAGCACCGCTTTGCGTTCCTGAACAGCCTGAACCGGCGATCATGAAATAGCTAATACATAAAGTCAAAATTGCTGGAGATAGGTTGTCAATAGATCGTTTCATTGTATTTGTTTTAGTTGTGAGTGTTAGTGGTTGTCATGGCCGGGAGGGCGTATTGTGAGAGATGAGTGCAGTAACGAATACGAAGCCTTGGGTGATTGGGTTCATTCATCAGGGGAGAAGATATTCTTTTCGAGATATGCATGGCTCAGTTTATTATCCAAATTTTACGGATGTCATGGTAATCGATCCGGCAACCGATTTATCATTGAAAATTAAGATCGGGTCCTTATCTGTTTTCAGCCCCAGGGAATAGATAAGCGGAATGTAATGTTCCGGTGTCGGTATTGCCAGTCTGCTGTCTTTTAATTTTTCGTATGAAATAAGTGTTTGGGAGTCACCCGTCCTGATCAGCTGTTTAATACGATCATTTATTTGCAATGCCCAGTCAAAACCGTAGCCTGGAACCTGCATTTTATCCCAGGCAATCATTCGAAGATTGTGGACGATGTTGCCGCTGCCAATAATCAACACGCCCTTAGAACGGAGAGAATAGAGCTCTTTGGCAAGATCGAAATGATATTGTGCGTCCCGGGTATAATCGATGCTTAATTGGAGGACCGGGATATTGGCTTGAGGGTACATATGTTTAACGACGGACCAGGCGCCGTGATCAAGGCCCCATTCATGATCCAAAAAGGCCTTTGTGGAGTGAATAAGCGATGCTGTCTCTTCTGCCAGCAATGGATAGCCCGGCGCTTTATATTGTACTCTATAAAGTGGCTCGGGAAATCCGGCAAAATCATGTATTGTTCGAGGGAATTCCATCGCCGTTACCATCGTTCCTTCTGTAAGCCAGTGGGCGGATATCACGAGAACCGCCGCGGGTACGGGAATCTCTTTTGCTATTTGTGCCCAACCCTGGCTAAACTCATTATCTTCAATCCCGTTCATGGGGGAGCCATGCCCGATGAACAATACGGGCATCATATAATCTTTTTGTGGAAGACCGCCGGTGAACTTGTTGAATTGCGATAGATTACTCATATTTTCCATGTTGATATAAAGGCATTAGAGATAACAGGATATTCAATACCCGGCCGTCTGTCTCGCGATCTTCTATATTTACCAGTGCCAATCGGATTGATGAAAAACGGAAGTGTCGTATTCAATCAAGTGACAAAAAGGGAAACCTCTCCGGAAATGACCGGGTCATGTTCTTTCTCTTAGAAATACAATAGTGCTTTGCAATATTAATCAAGATGCTATGTAGCTATTCCATAAGGAGCAGAAGCAGTGGTGCAGAAACAACTCTAATAGATAAGGTGTGGAGTATCGCAATTATAAATTTATAGTAAATCAGGTAAATAAAAAATGTTTTTCGCAGAAAGGGAGAAGATGATTTATGACATGTTAACGTCTTCTTAACCAGAAAAGTGAGGTGAAATGAAAACTATTTTGTAGATTATTATAGTGCTTAGGACATGACCAGGAGGAAAGGCGATACCGGAAAACCTTTCGCACTGACGCAGGAAATTCTCCTGTACCTGTTGGTTCTTTGCCAGGGGATTGAAGGGGCTCTGACGGAGGTGATAGAAATGTTTTCCCGTCACGAGCGCACCGGGGGCATTGCTGACGGCAACGTCCTGTCGGCAGTGGCTGTACGCCGGGACTCACGGTAACCTACAGCTGCGTTGTGGATAACGGCGTCAAAATGTCCGAGCTGATTGACCTCTTCGGCGAGCTGAATGGTCTGTTTGATGCTGGACAGGTCGGCTTGCAGTACTGTCCGGGCGTCGGGGATGGGCTGCCATCTGACCGAGACCGTCGGCAGAGCCGGTGATGAAGATGCTTGCCATAGGGAGAAGTTGGATCAAAATTAGGATTTTAAAAGGAGCCGGGTGCAAATTATGGCCCCGCCTGACGGGTGCAGATCTCTTCAATGGTTGATGGGGTGGATCCATCAAAGCCGGTGTGCGTGTAAACAACCTTTCCGGACTTGTCGATGATGACGAGTGTGGGGAAGTCTGCGGCACCATATTCTTTTGCCACTGCCTGTCCATTTGACAAAACGGTGTATTGGATGTTGTGCTTGTTGCAAAACCAGGCAATGTCGGCTTTTGAGTCATAAGCATTAATGCTGATGATCTTAACGGGCCGGTCCTTAAACTTTTCCTTCAGCTGATTCAAATGCGGGACGCTTTGTATGCAGGGGCCGCAATTCTTTATCCAAAAGTCCAAAAGGATGACCTGCCCTTTCAAATCATCCAGGGAAATGGTGGTGTTGTTTGTCGGGGACTCGAGTTTCCAGGTGGGGGCCTGGGCTCCAGCAGCGATTAGCCGGGGGGATGTGGCTTTGTCTTCCGTCCTCCTGTAACTATTGACGTAAGTCGAATAGTACCATGACAGTTCATCCGGGACCACAGGGTTGGCTTGGAGGCGGATAAAGGTTGTCGTGATACGATCGCTGTTTGCGTCGTTGGCTTGTATTGTTTCATAAGGCAGGCCGTCAGCCTTTTGTACCAGGATCTTATAAATGAAATTATATTTTGTGTCCATGGGGTCCAGCGCATGTCCCAGATTTTGTATGCGCCTTTTCCCGAGGTCCAGGGTAATCTGTGTGCAGGGTATGCCACGGGCGGTGGTATCGATGGCCGTGCGGGTTACGGTTGGATCGTTTATAAGCAGGGGCAGTATATTCCTGAGCGTGATAATAGAGTTGTATAAAAAGGAAAGGTGCTGGAAATTGCTTTTGCCGGGGTGATCGTCTATTTGCATCGTCCTGGTTTTTTTCTCCAGTCTAAATTTTTCGGAGCCGTTGTATATTTCTTTTGATGTCGAATCTTCCACCTGGTATTTGAAACCGGTGAGGGTGTCGGTGGTCTCAAGATCATAAAAGACCTTCCATGACGAGGTGTAGTGATAATTCTCGGACGGATAGTTCAACTCCCTTGTATTCTCGTATTCGAACTTCTTCAGGTTGTTGAGCTTGCGGGAGACCTCGCTGAGGATGGAGTCGGGTGATGCCACGACGGGCTGCGTCTTGGGGACGGGGCCTTGCCATGAAAGCAGGATAAGAAGGAGGAGCTTCATGAAAATGGTTTTAGCTACTAATGTACGAATATATTCGTACATTGGTGAATGTTCGGGGTAAATTATTCTGGTTGGACGGATGAAAAAAGCCCTGGCCTGCAGGTTTGCAGGCCAGGGCGGGGTCCCTGAGTTTTCTATGTCTGTCAATATCTAGTATCCGTCGTTCTGCTTAAGATAGCCTGTCAGGTTAGAGGCTGCGTCGATGGCGTTTTGCGGAATAGGGAAGACCCTTTTCTTCGCATCCGAATTGGTTTTTTCCGTCCAGCTGCCTTCGTATTTGCCAAAGCGGACCATATCGGTGCGTCTTACCATTTCCCAATACAGTTCAAAGCCTCTCTCCCTGAAGAGAATATCGCTGGTCATGGAGGTCAATGCGACTGCGGGGGTGGTGGCGGTGCGGGCGGCCCTGATGGTGTTGACGTCGGCCAGGGCGCCTATTGCGTCGTTGGACGCTCTTAGCTTGGCTTCGGCCCTCATCAGATGGATATCGGCCAGGCGGAGAATGACGATGTCGGCCTCGCCTTTGTTCCTTCCGCTGTTGGAGCTTTTGCTGAACTCATATTTCTCTACCCTGTAGCCTGTGCTGTAGTTGCTGCCGGCGGTAGTGAAGTCTACCTGTTCTGTAAAATCCACGGGCAGGGTAGGCTTGCTTCTCGTGGTATTGAAGAGCATGCTGACTTTGAGCTTCCCGTCGGGGCAGGTTATGAATGCGCCGCTGGCATCCTTGGTGAGCCCGTATTGCTGGCCTCTGAGGATACCGCGGTTGATATTGAAAGCGGCGGCATCTACGCAGCCGTCAGCCTGGGGTAGGTTCTCTTTATAAAACCGGGGATCGGCTGCGGCGGGATCGGTGGGGGCGTTGGCATCGACCCATGTGTGATAGAAGTCGGGGGTAATGGCGGGGCCGTCTGTACCGTTGGCGGAAGTAAAGGCGGGCAGCGGGAACTGATCCCCTGACAGGGAGAAGTAGGCCATCCTGTTGTGGCTGTTGCTGATGTCAGGACGCTGGTCTACGGCAAAGATGATCTCTTTGTTGGTATGATTGGCATTGCCGAAGATGGAGAAATATTCGGAAGCCAGGGCATATTGGTTGGAGGAAATGATCTTATTGCAATAGTCGACGACCTTGTTCATATCGTCTGTCTGGAAGGAGAAAGACACGGCATAACGATCCCTGTACACAGCGGCGTTCAGATACAGCCGGGCGAGCAAGCCCCAGACGGCGCCTTTGGTGATACGGCCGGGACCGGTGGTATTGTCGAGCACGGGCTCGATGGCGAGCAGCTCGGACTCGATGTACTTTATGGCCTCATCGCCCCTTACAATTTTGGAGGTGGCATTGGGGTCTTCCTTTACAAATATGAGCCCGAAAAGGTCCAGCGTCAGCAGGGAATAATAGGCCCGCATGCCCCGGGCTTCTGCCAGGAACAAGGGGGCGCTGGCATCCTTGTTGGTCTTGAGGGCGCTGATGGCTGTGACGGCCCTGGACAGACCGGTGACGATAGAGGTCCAGGTGTTTTGTACGTTGGGGTCGGTGCTGACGGTCTCATGTCTGTGCATGGACAAATAAATACCGTTGTCACCCCAGTCGGTGCCGCCTCTGTACGGCAGGATGGCCTCATCGGTGGATATCTCCTGCAGCGTAAAATACCGTGTGTGCAGGAAAATGTCGGGCAATACATTGTATACGGGCGCGATCAGGCCTTCTGCGAGCTGCTTGTCGGTGAGCCCGGTGACGGAAGATTCATCCAACACCTTTTCATTTAATTTCGTACATCCGACCATGGAAAGGCTGGCCAGACAGATCAAATATTTTATAGATAGCTTTTTCATTTTTGTGCTTTTTTAGAGTGATACGTTGATGCCAAAGAGAATGGTCCTTGCTTTGGGATAGCTGTTATAGTCTATGCCATAGGAAGAGACGCCGTCATCGCTGCGATCGGTGTTGACTTCAGGATCATAGCCGTCATATTTGGTGATGACGAACAGGTTCTGTCCCGTCACGGAGATCCGGATGGACTTTGCCCATTTATCGATGCCCATGGCCCTTGTGTTGACATCATATGCAAGGGAAAGGTTATTCAGACGGAGGTAGGCGCCACTCTTAAGATACCTGCTGCTGACGGAGGCGGGATTATTGATGGACTCCTTCGGATCGGCGGCGGCAGCGGGGGTGGTATTTACGCTCTTGGCCAGCCTGGCTTTGTAAAAGTTGGTGTTGGCGGTATTGTCATACAGCTTGTTGCCGGAGATGCCGTTGAAGCCGGCCTGGAGGCTGAATCCTTTGAAGCCGAAGCTGCCGGAAAAGCCATACAGCAGATTGGGAAGCGCGGTGCCCAGTACCTGTCTGTCCTTATCGGTGATGATATTGTCGTGATCGCGGTCTTCGTACTTGCTCAGGCCGTTGTCGCCGATGCCAATATATTTGAGCATATAGAACGAGCCGATGGGGTGTCCGTTGACATAGCCGTTGATGGTGGCGGAAGTCAGTCCGGAACCTTGTGCGGACCCTGTGGTGATGACGGTGTAGGGCGAATGTTTCACTTCATTCTTGATGCTGGTCATATTACCACCTATGGAGAAATTCATGTCCTTGCCGAGCTTTTTGGAATAGTTCAGTTCCACTTCGAGGCCATTGTTATCGACAGTCATGTCCTTGATATTGGACCAGTACTCCTGTGCGGGCTGTACGGGGTCGGCGGGATAACCTTTGAGCAGGATATGGCTGGACCTCTTCTTAAAATAATCGACGGTACCTGTCAGGGCTCCCTGCCATAAGCCAAACTCGAGACCGATGTCTGTCTGGTTGGAGACTTCCCACTGCAGGTCGGGATTGGCGGGTCTTACATAGGTGTAGCTGGCGGGGTAATTTCCCGAAGCATACAGGGGATAGCTGCCGCCGGATGCAATGAACAGTGGCTGGGTTTTTTTGGCGGGGATCTCCTGGTTACCTGTCCTGCCCCAGCCTGCCCTCAATTTCAAATTGCTGAAAGGCGAGGAGCTCTTCTTCATAAAGTCTTCCTCGGTGATGATCCAGCCCAAGGAGAAGGAGGGGAAGTAGCCATATCTGTTGTTGCTGCCGAACTTGGTGGAGCCGTCGGCCCTGAAATTGACGGTGGCCAGGTATTTATTGTCGTATTGGTATGTCACCCGTCCAAAGAAGGATTGCTGCTCATTGATGGTAGCGGAACCCTTTGCGGTGTTGTTGGTGGAAAGAGCGGGCTGACCCGTGCTGGGGTCATATATGGGCTGAATATTGCCCACGGGATAGTTCTGGGTGAGATAGTCCCTGGTCTGGATAAAGAACTTCTGATAGGAATAGCCGCCCAGTACGGACAGGTTATGTACATTCTTTACGAGGGAGTAGGTCAGGTAGTTCTCGATGAGGGTATTCCTATTGGTATTATAAAAGGTCTCGAGGCTGCCGGGCCGGGCGGGTACCGCGCTGGCGAGGCTCTGGTAATTCCGGGTGCCGGTGGAGTTGTCGATGCCGAAATTGAGCTTATAGACGAGCCCTTTCACGATCCTCACGGAAGGGGACAGGCTGCCGATGAAACGATTGATGGTAGCGACGTCCTGGTCGAGATTGAAATAGATCAGGGGGTTGCTGATGTTGAGGTATACGGCGGGCTTGCCGACAGAGTCATAGGCGGGATAGGTGGGGTTATTGGTCAACGCTTCGCCGATGCCAAAGGGAGGGCGGACGTTGTTGGTGCTGGAATAGTTCAGGACGGCATCGATGACGATCCTGTCGTCCAGGAATTTCTGGGTGGCGTTGAACCTTCCGGTGTACCTGTCCAATGTATTCTTTTTGATGACCCCTTCCTGCTTCTGAGCGCTGAAGGAGGCGTAATAGGTCAGCTTATCGCTGCCGCCGCTGAGTCCCATATTATAATTCTGGGTGAGCGCTGTCCTTGTGATCAGCTTCTGCCAGTCGGTGTTGCCGCCTTTGTCGTCGAGGGTGCCGCCAATCTCGGGGACGATCTTCCTGAATTCGGCAGCGCTGTATACGGGCAGGGCCCGGGCCATCTTCGAGACGCCGAGGCTGGCGGACATCGTGAGCAGGGAAGAGCCGGAGCGGCCTTTTCTCGTGGTAATGATGATCACGCCGTTGGCCCCGCGGGAACCATAGATGGCGGTGGCGGAGGCATCCTTTAATACATCCATGGATACGATGTCGGCGGAGTTGATAAAGTTCAAGGGATCGCCTCCACCGGTGGTGGAGTTATCCAGTGGCAGTCCATCCACCACAAAGAGGGGCGTATTGCCTGTACGGATACCGCCGGGGCCCCGGATGGAGATACCCATGGAGGCTCCGGGCTCGCCGCTGGAGGAGGTGACGTTGACACCGGCGGCCTTGCCCTGGATCAATTGTTCGGGGGAGGTCACGACCCCCCGATTGAAATCCTCGGTCTTCAATGATTTTACGGCGCCGGTGACATCCCTTTTTGTCTGGGTGCCATAACCCATGACGACGACATTTGTCAGCTCTGTGGAGGCGGATTGCAGGATGATGTCGAGCTGGGTCTTGTCGCCGACGGGGATCTCCCGGGTGGCAAAGCCGACATAGGAAATAATGAGGATAGCGTTCCCATCGGAGACGGATATGCTATAGCTGCCATTTTTGTCGGTGGTCGCGGTCTGATGGCCGCCTTTGACGGAGATGGTGGCTCCTGCCAGGGGATTGCCGTCAGACTGACTGACCTTTCCGGATATTCTTATTGTTGACTGAAAGGGGGAAAAGTTTTTAAACTTTTCGGTGCTGTTGAACCCATAGGCTGTTTTTAGCGTAAGCAGCGGGATCAGGACAAGGCAAAAGATTGCCTTTGCCGCGAATTTTAATTCTGACATAGTGCTTTAGTTAGGAGTGAGTAACTATTAGTTAGCGCGGCGAAGATATCCAGACTTGTCTATCAACTGCTGTTTTTCTATTAAAAAATATTTAAGTCTGTAGAAGTGACGGTGTTCCCTTTACTCGGTCCGTAGGCTGGTCACTGGACTGGCCAGGGCGGCCTGTATGCATTTAAAGCTGACGGTCAGGATGGTAATCAGCAGCGTTATGATCCCTGCGGCGGCAAACACCCACCCGCTGATATCGGTGCGATAGGCATAGCCTTGTAAAAAAACGTGCAGCCCATACCAGGCGAGGGGGAAGGCGATGGCGGCGGCAATCACCACGAGCATCAGAAAGTCTTTCGAGAGCAGCGTTACGATATGCGGGACGCCTGCGCCAAGCACTTTTCGTACGCCAATCTCCTTCACCTTGCTCCCGGCGGTATAGGTTACGAGGCCAAACAATCCGAGGCAGGAGATCAGGATGGCCAGCGCGGCAAAACAATTAAAGAGCTGCCCGACGTGCGTATCGGTCTTGTAGAGATCGGCAAACTCACTGTCTAAAAAAGTATAGATAAAGTCATAGTTGGGGTTATATTTTTTCCATATCCTTTCAGCGGAGGCAAGGGCCCGGGAGACATCCTTGCCGGTGGTCTTTATATACATCTTTCCCCGCCAGCTGGTGCTATAATGAATGATGAGGGGATGGATGCGGGTGCGCATGTCCTGGAAATGGAAGTCCTTTGCCACACCGGCAATCACCCCGTTGACGCCGTGCATCGTGAAACGCCTGCCGACGGCGGGCTCGCCGATACCGGCCTCTTTTATAGCTGTCTGGTTGAGGATGAAATTAGCGCTGTCGGCGGGCGTGCCGGTGAAGCCTGTCCCTTCCACGAGCTGTATGCCCATCACCTCGGGGAAATTCCTTTCCACGGGCATCTGGACAATATTGAATGCCTGCTGGTCGGGACGCTTGCCGTTCCAACTAATGTCTACGGTGCCTGAATGGCTATCGATAATATCCACTCCGGCCTCGGTGACGCCGAGGATGCCGGGTTGCTGCAACAGTTCGGCCTTTGCGGCCTCATAGTGGTTGTTGATATCGCGCATCCAGAAGCTGAATACATTCTCTTTGTCGTAGCCGAGGTTCTTTTCCCGAATATATTTTAACTGCCGGCCTATGATGATGGTGCCTGTTATCAGCATGATGGAGAAACTAAACTGAACCACCACCAGCACCTTACGAAAATTGCCCTTTCTGCCAATGCCGCTGAGCTTGCCTTTTAGCGCCTCGAGCGGACGGAAGGAGGAGAGGGTGATGGCGGGGTAAATGCCTGCCAGCAGGAGGGTGGCCAGCAGGGTGAGGCCATACACTGTCAATACCTGGGTCGACCAGGGCTTGAATACCATGTTCTTGTCGGCAATATTGTTGTAGAGGGGCAGTACGAGGTAGATGAGACCGGTGGCGAGCGCCAATGCTATGAGGAAAATGAGCATGGACTCGCTCAGGAATTGCAGGAACAGGCTTGTCTTGCCGGCGCCGATGATCTTACGTACGCTGATCTCCTTGCTGCGTTTGATGGCGCGGGCGGTGATGAGGTTTACATAATTTATACAGGCTATGACGAGCACGATGACGGCTACGAGGAAGAACACCTTTACGACCATCATGCCCTGCTCGCTGCCATCTACGGCATAGAGATGGGTTTTGGTCAACGGATTCAGCACATAGCTAAGGTGCTTTGTAAAATCGTCCTTCTCGTTGCGTCTGTGTATCGCAGCCAGCTTTTGTTCGGCGGCGGCGGGGTTGGCGTGGGGCTGCAGTAACAGGTAGGTATCGTAATTGAACTGGCCCCAGCTGCTGTTGAGACTTTTCCAATAGTGGGTGGTGTCGAACTCCTGCTCGAGCTGTTGAAAATTGAACGCTATGTTGAATTGAATGGAAGAGTTCTCGGGTATATCTTTCATCACGCCTGTGACATGGTATATTTTTTTGTCATCGCCTGTGAGCGCCAGGCCGATAGGGTCCTGGTCGCCAAAGATCCTTTTGGCGGTGGTTTCGGACAGGATAATGGAATAGGCATCGGCAAAGGGGTGCTGGGGGTTGCCTTTTACCAGGGGGTAGGTGAACATGCTGAAGAAAGAGGGATCGACATGTTTGTTATGCCACTCCACAAATTTCTTCCCATCGTACTCAAAATAGGTGATGCCCCAGTTATCTATCATGCGGCAGGCGTCCTTTACTTCGGGGGCTTCATTTTTGGCATATATGGCGATGGGGGCAGGTGTAGTGTTCCAAACGGAGGCGCTGCCTGCATTATCAATCTTTGGCAGCAGCCTGTAAAGATCGGCAGCGTGGGTATTAAATCTGTCATAGCTGAGTTCGTCGTGCGTCCAAAGCAGGAGCAGGATGCTTACGGCCAGGCTGAGGGACAGGCCGGTGATATTGATGAATGAATAAGTTTTGCTTTTGCGCAGGTGGCGGAGGGCTATTTTGAAATGGAACATATGAGCAGTTTGACGTTTGAGGATGACGATTACGGTAGCTATAGGGGCGCAGGAAAAATGAGAATGTTGCACGGGGGAAGGTGTAAATTTGAAAGATGAACGGGCAATACAGAAAAGATATCTACCCTGGCCTGGATGTGGCCATTATACTTAAAAAGGATCAGCGAAGCGGTAAACTGACGTACGGGATCGTCAGGGATATACTGACGTCAGCGGCATATCATTCAAGGGGGATAAAGGTGCGGCTGCAGGATGGGCAGATCGGCAGGGTGGCGGAAACGGATGTGACGGGTCCGGAGGGGGAATAAAACCGGCAGACCCTGGGCCTGCCGGTGTCACGGATCAGAAGTAGATGCCTGGCACCAGGTCCTCCAGCAAACCGGGCTGTGTGGGCTGCCAGTCCAGGGCCTTCCGGGTCTTTGCGCTGGATGCGGGGCAGCCGAGGGAGGCAAAATGAGTGAACCAGGTGAAATGCGCTTCCGCCTCCTTTTCTGTCCGGCTGACTACGGGTACGTGCAGGCCCTGACCGATGGCCCCGGCGATGTCGCGGAACAGGATGCCTTCTTCTGCAACGGCGTGGAATGTTTTTTGCGCGGGGGTGCGCTCGGCGATGAGACGGTACAATACTGCCGCGTCCTGGCGATGAACGGCGGGCCAGGGGTTCTTTCCTTCCCCGATATAAACGGATTCACCTTTCTCTTTGGCCATGTTGATGATCATCGGTACAAAACCGTGGTCGCCCTTGTCGTGGACGGTTGGCGGGAGTCGCACGATGTATGCATTCGTGCCTTTGGCGGCAGCGGCATTTGCTGCTTCTTCTGAAGCGGCACGGGGGATAGTGTCCGAGCCTGGAGGAGTGTCATCTTCTGTAACAATACGTTCAGACCTCAGCAAGCCGATGCCGGAAGTGATGATCATTGGACGGTCTGAACCTGTCAGGGCGGCGCCCAGCGCCTCGATGACTTTTCTGTCATCCTCGCAATTGGCTTTGAACCGGGAGAAGTCGTGGTTAAAAGCGGTATGGATGACTGCGTCGCATTCGGCTGCGCCTTTTTGCAGGATGGGGAGATCGTTGACATCGCCCCGATGGACTTGCGCACCTGCCTTTCTTATACTTTCAGCCGAGCTGTCGGAGCGGGCCAGTCCGAGGACCTGGTGACCGGCATCGATCAATTCTTTAACAATAGCGGAGCCTGCAAAGCCGGAGGCTCCTGTAACGAATATACGCATGCAATGATGTTTTATTTATCAAAATTGCAGCGGGATTGGCCGGTGGAAAAGGACATTTGACCATAATTTGCCGGGGTCGACATTAACGACGCAATTGTGCCTGCCGGATGCGGGTGAGGGTCTTTATGGAGATGCCCAGGTAAGCGGCGATCATGTGTAGCGGCAGTCGGGCCAGGAGGTCGGGGGAGGAATGGATGAACTCCTGGTATTTTTCTTCGGGTGTGGCACTCAGCGCTGTCAATATGCGGCGCCCGCTGTTGTAGATATTACGTGAAATGAGCTGCTGGGCAAAAGATTGTAACGATGGGATGGTTGCCAGTAATTTGTCAAAGTCTGCTTTCGGCCAAAGCAGGACCTCGCTGTTCTCTATTGCTGCAATGTTATAGCGGGCAGGCTGCTGCCTGTCGTAACTCTCTACATCCAGCGTCCAGCTGTGTTCGGGTGCGAACTGCAGGATGTGTTCGCTGCCGTCTGCTGCGGTACCGAATGTTCTGAGCAGTCCTTTGCTTATGAAAATCTTGTAGCGACATATTTCGCCCTCGTGCAGCAAAAATTCGTTGCGACGCAGGGTCTTTGGGATTGCCAGCGACCTGATCTGGTCCATATCCCCGTTGTCGAGATGGGTATGAGCGCGAAGATATAATTCAAATTCATCCATGGATATTCAAAGGTACGCAAGGTGCTCGCGGGAAACGCCTTCCCATAAGGTAAAATATTTTACGCCAAAGGAAGCGATACTTGATTTGGCGGCGAGGGATAGTTCGCCGAATACTTCAAAACGGCTGACCTCTGCTATTTCCAGGAGCTGTCCTAATTGAGGGCCCGCATGCGTCAAATGATGCAGGAAGGCATCTGAATCCGGGAAGGTCTCGCTGAGGTACCATTTATCTTCACCTTCATGGAAAAACCACTGACATTGCAGCGTGAGGGGTTCGTCTGCACGTACGATGGCATTCATCTCCCTGGCAATTCTTTTGAAATCAGGCAGTTGATGTCTTTGAACCACCAATTCAACGGTAAATTTTACAGTTGCCATGATCTTGTCTAAGTTATTTGTTTTTTTTGAATTTAAGCGGTTAAAAATCGGTATATTGGCATAGGTCAAAATAACTCTTTACCTATGGGAAGCTCTTCGTTAATTGTTCTTTTTATAGCCGGGGTTGCTTTTTCAGCCGGGGGGATTGCTGTCGCCCGGATCTTTGTAAAGGGGACAAAAAACTGGCAGAAAGGGCAGGCCTATGAGTGCGGTGTCCCAACCGCGGGCAGTCCCTGGAACCAGTTCAATGTGGGGTATTATTTGTATGCCCTGATCTTTCTCATTTTCGATGTAGAACTTGTCTTTATGTATCCCTGGGCGGTAGCGGTCAGGAAAATAGGGATAGCGGGTCTCGTGGAGATCGTGGTATTCCTGTTCATGCTGTTCATGGGATTTTTGTATGCACATAAAAAGGGAGCGTTGAAATGGATGTGAGTCCACAAAATACAGGTAATAAACCTTTTCCGGGGGAAGTGCACCCAACGGCGGGGGGAGGTATCCTGGTGACCAAACTGGATGAGGTGATCAATTGGGCGCGGTCGAACTCGTTGTGGCCGCTGGTATTCGGTACGTCCTGCTGCGCCATCGAGATGATGTCAACGGCGGCCCCGAAATACGACTGGTCGCGGTTTGGGTTCGAGGTGGCGAGGGCTACGCCGAGACAGGCGGATGTGATCATCATTGCGGGGACCATCGTCAACAAAATGGCCCCTGTGCTAAAGAGACTTTACGACCAGATGGCCGATCCTAAATATGTGATAGCCATGGGGGCCTGTGCTACGAGCGGAGGGCCTTTCTTTTACAATACCTATTCGGTGGTAAAGGGTGCGGATCATGTGATCCCGGTGGATGTATATGTTGCGGGTTGTCCGCCCCGTCCGGAAGCGCTGCTGCATGCATTGATCACTTTACAGGAAAAAATAAGGAGCGGCGTTTCATGAATAAAGAAGAATTGAAAATAAGACTGGGGGAGCTGTTTCCTGCGGCTGCGTTCGAGGAAGGTGGGGAATGGACTACGGTGACGATCGATGCTGCAGAATGGGAAGGGTTTGCACGGGAGATCCGGTGGGCCGAGGGGCTTGCATTCGACTATTTGTTTTGTGTGACGGCCGTCGACTGGCGTACACATTTTACCATGGTGTACCACCTTACATCTACCCTTCATCGTCATACATTGGTGGTGAAGGTGAAGCTGGATCATGAGCAACCGGTGATCCGAACGGTGTCGGATATCTGGCGTACGGCGGAATTCCATGAGCGGGAAGCGTTCGACCTGATGGGTGTGGTATTCACGGGTCACCCTGACCTGCGGAGATTGTTCATGACGGATGATTGGAAGGGATGGCCTTTGAGGAAAGATTATGAAGATCCTGTTAATATGATCAAACTATAAAATGATCGAAGAAGTAGGCACGACCGAACAAGGGGACCTGGTGATCAATGTCGGTCCCCAGCATCCATCCACGCATGGGGTGCTGCATCTTGTCATTACGCTGAACGGAGAAACGATCAAAAAGGTAGAGCCTCACCTGGGATATATTCATCGCAGCATCGAGAAGATGTGCGAAAGCCTGTCTTACCGGCAATTTATTTATGTGACCAGCAGGATGGATTATCTTTCTTCCCATATCAATAATCACGGCTGTGCCTTATGCGTGGAAAAGGGAATGCAGATAGAAGTGCCAGCCAGGGCGAAAGTGATCCGCGTCCTGATGGACGAGCTGACAAGGCTGGCCTCCCATCAGCTGTGGTGGGGAGCGATGGCTATGGATGTGGGGGCGCTCACACCTTTTTTCCATGCATTCAGGGAGAGGGAGACTATTAATGATATTATGGAAGAAACCTGTGGGGCCAGATTGACTATGAACTACATGGTGCCTGGCGGGGTAATGGCGGATATACATCCCAACTTTCAAAAGAGGGTAAAGGAATTCCTCCAATTTTTCCGGACGAAGATCGATGAGTACGACGAACTGGTAACGGGAAATATTATCTTTTGCAGCAGGATGAAGGGCATTGGGTATCTGTCTCCGGAAAGTGCTGTCTCTTATGGCTGCACGGGTCCTACGGCCAGGGGCAGCGGCATAAGCTGTGATATCCGGAAATTATATCCTTATGAAGTTTACGGAGAGCTGCAATTTGACGAGGTAACCGTTGCCGAGGGCGATTGCTTTGCACGCTATATGGTGCGTATGCAGGAGATGCGTCAGTCCCTCTCCATTATAGAACAATTGATCGATAATATCCCGGAGGGAGAGTTCCAGGCGAAGACGAAGGCTGTGCTGAAATTACCCAAAGGAGAATTTTATTCGAGAGTGGAAACGGCGCGGGGTGAGTTTGGCGTGTATATTATTAGCGAGGGGGCAACGACGCCGTACCGGATAAAGTTCCGGAGTCCCGGGTTTTCCAACCTCTCTGCGCTGGATCATATGGCAAGGGGACATAAGATCGGGGATTTGGTGGCGATCATGGGGACATTGGATCTGGTGATACCGGATATTGACAGGTGAGACCGGGGCCATCCGGCCAGGGGGCAGGGTGAAAAAATAACGATATGCTGAGCATAGAAAATATAACCCATTCCATCGATGTGTGGCTGAACCGCACATTCAGTCCGACTGTTGCCGTCCTGCTGGAATCACTGATCGTCGGGCTGTGCGTGATCGGATTGTTTGCGCTGCTGGGGCTGGTCCTGGTGCTGATGGAGAGAAAGGTCTCTGCCTATATGCAGATCCGGCTGGGGCCCAACCGTGTGGGACCCGGGGGCAGCTTGCAAACCGTGGCGGATACCCTGAAACTGGCGATGAAGGAGGGGTTGACGCCCGATGGCGCGGACAAGTTCCTGTTCAACCTGGCGCCTTTCCTGGTGATAGTGGTGGCAATGATGATCCTTGCCCCTGTGGCTTTTGCCAAGGGGACCCAGATCTGGGATATCAATATCGGCGTACTGTATATAACGGCTATTTCTTCTCTTTCGGTGATCGGCATACTGATGGCGGGCTGGGCCAGCAACAATAAATATTCTCTGCTGGGCGCCATGCGGAGCGGCGCGCAGATCGTCAGCTACGAATTGTCCGCGGGGATATCGGTCATTTCCATCGTAGTGCTTACGGGCAGTCTGCGGATCTCAGATATCATCGCCTCCCAGCAGGATGGCTGGTGGCTTTTCAAAGGACATGTTCCGGCCGTGATATCCTTTATCATTTTTATCATCGCTGTCACGGCGGAGACCAACCGGGCGCCTTTTGACCTGGCGGAGGCGGAGTCGGAGCTGACGGCGGGATTCCACACAGAATATTCGGGGATGAAATTTGCGCTCTTCTTCCTGGCGGAGTATGTGAACATTTTTATCGTGTGCGCTATTGCCGCGACTCTGTACCTGGGTGGCTGGATGCCTTTGCATATCGGGCACTGGGCGGGGTTCAACGGGGTGATGGATTATATCCCGTCCTCCCTGTGGTTTATAGGGAAGACCTTTTTTTTGATATTCATGATCATGTGGTTCCGCTGGACCTTCCCACGTCTCAGGATCGACCAGTTGCTGAACCTGGAGTGGAAGTATTTGTTGCCGCTGAGCATGGTGAATTTGCTGTTGACGGCATTGATCGCCATCGAACGGTGGCATTTTTGATACAACTAAAAAGAATGTTCTTAAAGAAATATATATCGGAAGTTTTTGGCGCGGTGCGTTCCCTTTTAAAGGGGATGCGTCTGACGGGCTATTATTTCACCCATCATAAGGAGATCATTACCCAGCAGTACCCGGATAACAAAGAGGAAATGAGGCTGCCGGATCGGTTTCGCGGGGAGGTGGTCATGCTGCATGATGAGAAGAACGAGCATGCCTGTACGGGCTGCACTGCCTGTGAGCTGGCCTGTCCCAATGGAACGATCAAGATCATAACCAAATTCGACATCACTCCGGAGGGCAAGAAGAAAAAGGCGCTGGACACTTTTATTTACCACCTGGAGCTTTGTACGATGTGTAACTTATGTATCGAGGCCTGTCCTACGGATGCTATCAAGATGGCGCAAAACTTTGAGCACAGTGTGTATGACCGCAGCAAACTGACAAAAAAATTAAATAAACCGGGTTCTAAAATCAGAGAGGGCGTTGAATAATGAGCGCGTCTGCTGTCATTTTTTATATACTTTCCTTTTTTATCCTGGCTACCGGCCTGCTGGCGGTGACTTCCCGAAAAATATTCCGTTCGGCCATCTGGCTGTTGTTCTCCCTCACGGGCATTGCGGGTTTGTATTTCTGGTTGCAAATGGAATTTATTGCGGCGGTGCAGATCGTGGTCTATGTAGGGGGGATCGTCGTGCTGATCATCTTTTCTATCTTCCTAACCCAGCAAACGGGCAAGGACCTGCCGGCGCCGGTGCGGGTTCGAAGCATTTTCTCGGTACTGGCTGTATGCGCGGGGTTTGTGCTAACCTGTCTGATGGTGCGGCAATATGCGTTTGGGGTGGGACGGACTGTCGGGGCGGGCGTTGATGCCAGCGTGGGTAATATCGGGGCACAAATGCTCAGCACTACGGAGCATGGGTATGTATTGCCTTTCGAGGCGATCAGTATCCTGTTGCTGGCGGCCATGGTCGGCTGTATCGTTATTGCTATCAAAACAAAACCGGGAGACAAATGAGTCCGATACCATTGAGCCATATTTTAGTTGTAAGCGCTGCTCTCTTCTTTATAGGCATGTATGGCTTGTTGACGAGGCGGAATATGATCACGATGCTGATGGCGGTGGAGCTGATCCTGAACAGCGTGAACATCAATTTTGTCGCTTTTAATAAGTACCTGTACCCGGACAAACTGGAGGGGGTGTTCTTTACTTTGTTCATCATCGCCATTGCGGCTGCGGAAGCGGCCGTGGCTATTGCGATCATAATCAATCTATACAGGAATTTTCATTCCATCGATGTGGAGGATGCGGATGAAATGAAATTTTGAATACGCCGCTTATGCCAAACTATGCTTATATCGCCTTGATCCCCTTACTGCCGCTGGCGGCCTTTGTGGTGCTGGGTTTGTTCGGCAGGAGATATTTCCGGGGCTGGTCGGGCGGCATTGGGACATTGGCTGTCCTGTTCTCCACGGGGCTGTCGCTTTGGGCGGCTTATCGGTACTTCTTTGTCGACGGGAAAGTGGGTGAAGGGTATCATCAGGTGATCGCCCTGAAGACGACCTGGCTGTCCTTTTCTCCGGGACTGTCCATCGATATGAGCGTTGTCCTCGACCCTATATCGGTGATGATGATCGTTGTGGTCAGCTTTGTCTCCCTGATGGTACATGTTTTCAGCATGGGGTATATGAAGGGAGAAACGAGGTACGGCACTTATTTTGCTTTTCTCGGGCTCTTCACTTTTTCCATGTTGGGGCTGGTGTTGTCGGGGAATATCTTCGAGATCTATATATTCTGGGAATTGGTCGGCTGTTCCTCGTATCTGCTGATCGGGTATTATTTCGACAGGCCTACGGCGGTCGCTGCGGCTAAAAAGGCTTTTATCGTCACACGACTGGCGGACCTTGGGTTTCTTATCGGGATATTGATCCTGTCTTTCTATGCAGAGACGCTGGATTTTCGCACATTGATCCAACGGCTGACCGATCCTACTTCTCAGCTGGCTGGCATCACTTCGGCGTCTTTCCTGGGGATATCTCTGCTGTCATGGGGGCTGTTCCTCGTATTTGTCGGCGGGGCGGGGAAATCGGCGCTGTTCCCGCTGCATATCTGGCTGCCGGATGCGATGGAAGGACCTACGCCTGTGTCCGCGCTGATCCATGCTGCCACGATGGTGGTGGCGGGGGTGTACCTGGTAGCGAGGTTGTATCCCGTGTATATCTATTCGGACGCAGCCGTGTTGCAGGTGGTCCTTTATGCCGGTGCGGTCTCCGCTCTTTTGGCGGCGCTCATCGCCTGTACGCAGACGGATATCAAGCGGGTGCTTGCTTATTCGACGATGTCGCAGATAGGGTATATGATGCTGGCGTTGGGGACGGTGCATTCTGCAGGAGAAGCGGGGACGCTGGGATTTACAGCATCCATGTTCCATCTCTTCACCCATGCGTTCTTTAAAGCTTTGCTCTTCCTTTGTGCGGGCGTGATCATTCATCGGGTGCATAGCAACGAAATGAAGGATATGGGGGGATTGAGAAAATTACTGCCCTTGACACACGGATGCTTTTTGATCGCCTGTCTGGCGATCTCGGGTATCCCTCCTTTCTCGGGGTTCTTTAGTAAGGAGGATATTCTGCTATCGGCCTGGCATGCGAATAAGTTCGTGTATGGCATTGCGTTGTTTACTTCAGGGCTGACGGCTTTTTATATGTTCCGACTGTATTTTTCTGTTTTTTGGAGGCGTCAGGTGTGGGGCGGGGATGGTCATCATGGAGAGGCGCCCGTGACGATGAAGATACCATTGGTGATACTGGCGGCGGGGGCTGTTTTTGCGGGGTTCATTCCTTTTTCCCGGTTGGTCACTTATGATGGCCTGCCTCAGGAGACCCATCGTGTGGGAGTTTTTGCGATAGCGCCGGTGGCGATGGCGCTCATAGGGATATTTATAGCTCGTTATTTGTACTTTAAAGAGAGTAGCCGGCCTGGCCGGGTTGCCGCTGCGCTTGGTGGGCTGTACAGAACGGCGTATCATAAATTTTATATCGACGAGGTATATTCCTTTGTAACAAAAAAGATCATTTTTAATCTCATCGGAAGGCCGGCAGCGTGGATAGACAGGCATATTGTTGATGGGCTGATGAATCTTCTGGCAACGGTGACGGCAAGGATCTCTGCGGGGATCAAAGGGGTCCAATCGGGGAAGGTACAGGATTACGCCTTGTATTTCTTTGCCGGGATCGCGGGATTAACGGTCTTATTTATTTATCTATACACATGAACCTGTCATTGCTGGTCTTAGTGCCATTGATCACGGCTGTTGCCGTACTTTTCTGCAAGGGGCTTAACGGGATACGCTGGGTATCCCTGGCGGGCGCTACGGTGCAATTGCTGCTGTCTTTTGGGTTGCTGGCGTTGTACTGGAGGGAACGTGCGGCGGGGGATAGTGCGGCCTTTCTTTACGAGTACCGGCATGCCTGGTTCCCGTCCTGGAATATCTGGTATCATGTCGGTGTGGATGGGGTCTCCATTGCCATGATCCTGCTGACCGCCCTGGTCATGGAGGCGGCGATACTGGTGTCCTGGGCCATTAAGCCGATGAGCAGGGAATTCTTTATTCTTTTGCACTTCCTCAGTGCGGGCGCTTATGGGTTTTTTCTTTCACTGGATCTTTTTACGCTGTTCTTTTTCCTGGAGGTGTCGGTCATACCGAAGTTCCTGCTGATCGGTGTCTGGGGCAGCGGACGGAAAGAATATAGTGCCATGAAGCTGGCGTTGATGCTGATGGGTGGATCGGCATTGGTATTTGTGGGACTGATGGGGTTGTACTATAACACGGGCGGGGCCGGGGGGACGCATAGTTTTGATTTGATGGAGATCGCGCAGATGCATATTCCGGTGGAGGTGCAGCGACAATTTTTTCCTTTTTTATTTGTGGGGTTTGGCATCTTTACGGCGCTGTTCCCTTTTCATACCTGGGTGCCGGATGGTCACTCTTCCGCGCCGACGGCGGCGTCGATGTTCCTGGCGGGCATCTCCATGAAACTGGGTGGCTATGGTTGTCTGCGGGTGGTGGTATTTCTGATGCCCGAAGCGGCCCGGGAATATTCACCTGTCATCGTCCTGCTGGCAACGATCGCGATCGTGTATGGAGCCTTTGCCACCATGATGCAGAAAGACCTAAAGTACATCAACGCGTATTCGTCGGTGAGCCACTGTGGCTTTATTATCCTTGGTATCGGGATGCTGACGCGGACGGCGATATCAGGCGCTGTCATGCAGATGATCTCTCATGGGTTGATGACGGCCCTTTTCTTTGCCGCCATCGGGATGATATATGACCGGACGCATACGAGGATGGTCCAGCAACTGGGCGGCCTGTTGAAAATAATGCCTTTTATCTCTACTGTATTTGTAGTCGCGGGTCTGTGCTCGCTGGGGCTGCCGGGGCTCAGTGGATTTGTAGCCGAGATCACGGTTTTTATGGGCTCGTGGGAACGTGCGGGCGAAATGTATCGTCTGGCGACGATACTGGCCTGTGCCTCGATAGTGATCACGGCGGTGTATATCCTTCGGGCGACGGGACAAGCGATCATGGGACCGGTGAAGGACCCGCATTACAACGGACTTGGGGATGCTACGTGGAATGAGAAGCTGGCAGGGATATTGTTGGGAGCCGGCATTATTGCGATAGGTGTTGCGCCTTTTTGGCTGCAGGCGTTAATTAAATGAACTAATTTATGTGGGTGGACATTATTCTTTCTCTCCGGCAGGAATTGATAGTAGCGGTTATCATCTTCCTTCTATTGTTTATAAAGATAGGGGCTGCAGCGTACAGGACGGAAGCAATGTTGCATTTTATCAATTTATTGCTGTTGGCGAATCTTTTGCTTGGTTTTTTCCAGGGTGGGGATGCCACTTTGTTCAGCGGTATGTTCCATACGAACCGGCTGATCGTTCTGGAGAAGAGCATGCTCAACCTGGCGACGCTGATCGTCTCACTACAGGCATATAGCTGGTTGAAGGGGCACCGGCAGGTGCTGGAATTCTATATGTTGTTGTTATCTACCTTGTTGGGCTTTTTCTTTATGATATCGTCGGGCAATCTGCTAATATTCTATCTTGGCCTCGAGCTGTCTACGATCCCGCTGGCGGCGCTTTCTTCCTTCGACCTGGAAAAAAGGCGGTCTTCGGAGGCGGCTATGAAATTTATCCTATCGTCTGCTTTTTCTTCCGCCCTCCTTTTATTTGGTATTTCCCTGCTCTATGGGGCTACGGGGACCCTTGGTTTCGATACGCTGGCCGGGCGACTGGATGGAAGCGCCTTTCAGCTTTTTGCTTTTATATTTATATTATCCGGATTTGCGTTCAAGATATCGGCTGTCCCTTTTCATTTATGGACGGCGGACGTTTATGAAGGGAGCCCGGTGACGGTGACGGCGTACTTATCTGTCGTTTCGAAAGGGGCGGTGTTCTTTATTTTCATACTGGCGCTGTATACTGTCTTTAAGCCGTTGGCGGGCAACTGGTATAAGATCGTAGTCCTTTTGTCGGTGCTGACGATGGTGACGGGTAATCTGTTCGCCTTGCGTCAGGACGGGCTCAAGCGGTTGCTTGCCTTTTCGTCTATAGCGCAGTCGGGGTTTATCCTGGCGGGTATAACGGGTAGCTCGCGGGGAGGCGAGGCGTCGGTGATCTATTTTATCCTGGTCTACATTTTTTCCAACCTGGGGGCATTCGGGGTCGTATCTTTTATCAGCGCGCAAACCGGACGGGAGAGCGTCAATGACTACAGGGGGCTATACGCCACAAACCCTTTGCTGTCCTGGGTCATGGCGATCTCTTTGTTCTCGCTGGCGGGTATTCCGCCTACGGCGGGATTCTTTGGTAAGTTCTTTTTACTGATGGCGGGTGCGGGAAAGGGTAACTTTGTATTCATCGGCATTGCCGCGTTGAATATGGTGATCTCGTTGTATTATTACCTGCGGGTGATAAAAGCTATTTTTATGGATAGTCAGCCGGAACCGATAGGGAAACTGAAGATACCGTTGCTGCCTAAGATCGCTTTTTTGGTTTGTGTGGCGGGTATTGTTATGACGGGGCTGGTGGGGGGGATATACGATTATATTTATTCATTGAGTAAAGGGTTTTAAGGTATATGGCTATCAATCAAAATCATTTATTCGAGGAGCTGAATGGGGTGAAATGCGCCATTGTCGAGAAGAATGTGGCGAGCGGGCGGGTGGATTTTCTTCGGGGGCTGTTGGAGTACAATGGGTTTACGGTGGTGGTGGTGGCGAGTCCGCCGCCAAAGGCGGCGCCGGCGGCCTCGGCTGGTTCGGGGGCTGCGGACCTGGCTGATGGGGGCGTCCCAACTGCTCCGGCGCCTGAGACGTTTACGGTGGGGGTGACGGATGTCATGTTCAATCCGGTGAATGCTGTCTTCGGAAGGTTGTTGAAAACGCCGGGCGGACATGTCGTGACATTGGCTTACTGGCAGCAGCGGGAAGAGGGGGAGGAGGAGGGGAGGCCTTATTTTGAGAAGTGAGGAGCCAGCGGCTCAGGTGATGTTATGTTGTCGTAATCAACACTTAAGATTGTCGCAAGCGCCAAGCGCTCCTTCTGTCTTTTATATTCAATTTTGACATAAGAAATTTTAAATAAACTCTTATGCAAATCGCAGTTAAAAAAATAGTCGGCGCGGCATTGGCAGGAAGCGTTGTAATGTTTATCTGGGGCGGCTTTTCGCACATGGTATTGTTCGTTGGCGCGGGCTTTAAACACTTACCGGACGAGGACAAACTAATAGAAACACTCAAAACCAACAAAGACGAGCAAGGGCTTTACTTTTTTCCAAGCAAGGATTTCAGACACAGCACAAAGGAGCAAGATGTGGTTTGGGAGAACAAGTTTCGCAATGGACCTGCCGGTTTACTGGTTTTTCGTGCCGTTGGAGGTAACCCCTTTTCGGTGGGTAAGCTGGGTATACAATTTTTAAGCAACTTATCATCCGTATTGATAGCGGTATTCATTGCTGCCTCCGTGTGTGCCGGCTTTTGGAGACGAGTTCTTGTCGTCACAGTAATAGGTGTAGCGGCTTGTTCAGCGGTAAGCACGATTTATTGGAATTGGTATGGCTTTCCGACCGAATTCTTTATTGCCCAGCTGTTGGATATGGTCATCGGGTTTTTTCTTTCCGGCCTGGTGATATGCAAATTGGTCCAGGAAAGAAAATTATCTTCAGCCCTTGATAATCAATAATATTGGTTATATTTAAAACGCGAAAAACCACTTTGTTCACGCGCATATGGCCAACGCTACCACAAACCTTACTCTAAGCAATTTTCGGACATTATTTGAATCCGCTCCGGATCACTATCTTGTCCTGTCACCAGAACTCAAGATTGTAGCTGCAAGTGATGCGTATTTGCGTGCCACCCTGACCAAAAGGGAGGATATCGCCGGCAAGCATGTCTTCGAGGTATTCCCCGATAACCCTGCAGAAAACGAAGCATCAGGGGTTAATAATCTCAGGGCATCGCTCAACAGAGTGCTCAGGACCAAAGAGCCCGATGCCATGGCGGTTCAAAAATACGATATACAACAACCCGCCTCCGAAGGCGGAGGTTTCGAAGAACGCTACTGGAGCCCGCTGAATACCCCTGTGCTCAACCAGCAGGGGGAGGTAGAATATATCATCCACCGTGTGGAGGATGTGACGGCGTTCATCCGGATGACACAACAGCGGTCCGATGAGCGCAAGCAGGCAGAAGAGCTCAAAAGCCGCACCGAACATATGGAGGGGGAGATCGTTCAGCGAGCACAGCAATTACAGGCGGCCAACGAAAAACTCCGGGAAGCGGAGCGGGTAAAAAGCGATTTCTTCGCCAATGTATCTCATGAATTACGAACTCCGCTGTCCCTGATCCTCGCGCCCGCCGAATCACTTTTATCCAGCAGGCATGGAGAGATGCCTGCTGCGCAACAGGGCCTGCTCCACACCATCCATAACAATGCTGTCCGGCTGCTGCAAATGGTCACAGGGCTCCTTGACTTTGCGAAGACCGAAGCAGGCAGGATAGAAGTCAGCTCCCGCCCAACCAATGTCATCCGGCTTATGCAAATGCTGATCCATGATTTTCAGCCAATGGCAAGGGAAAAGAATATCGGGGTTTCACTACAGCTGCCGGAAAAGGAAAATCATGTCAACATCGACCCTTACCTGCTGGAACGCATCGTTTTTAACCTGCTGTCCAATGCCATCAAGTTCACGCCCTCCGGTGGTCTTATTTCCGTCCGGCTCGGACTCGACAATGATACCCTTGAGCTAACTGTAAAGGACAATGGTATCGGCATCGCACAGAAGGATCTGCCTCTCCTTTTTCAGAAATTCAGACAGGTGGAAGGCTCCTCCACCCGGAGGTTTGAAGGTACCGGTCTTGGCCTTGCCCTGGTGAAGGAGTTTTCGGGGCTGATGGGTGGCGCCGTATCCGTGACCAGTGAACCAGGCATCGGGTCCACTTTTACTGTAGTATTACCTGCGCCGTTGGTTGCCAGGCCCGAGAAGGAAGCTCCCGACACACACCATTCTATAGAGCTGCTCGAATACAGATCGGCCGTTACCGCGGATTACCATACGAACGATGATCGTGATAAAATACCGGCGGACCATCGGCTCCTGAAAGTTCTTATATGCGAGGATAATGAACAGCTGGCTGGTTACATCGCCTCGCTTTTGCAAGGGGTTTGCCAGATCATGATCTGCCACGACGGAGAAAGGGGGCTTGAGCTTGTGCGGTCCTGGTCGCCAGATCTTGTTCTTACGGATATGATGATGCCCCGTCTGGATGGTATTGGACTGTGTTCTTTTATTAAATCCGACCCGCAGACGGCAGGGATCATCGTCGTACTGCTGACCGCGCAGACGCATCGCCAGGCCATGTTGAGAGGCTGGGAGGCCAGGGCCGATGAATACCTGTTTAAACCATTCCATCCCGACGAACTTGTCACTCGTATCCGGAGCCTGCTGGCAATTATTGCCGAACGGAGGACCCATGCCAAATGGGTGAAGGAGAGGCATGCATTGGAACGCACGAATAAGGAGCTTGAAGAGTTCGCCTATATCAGCGCACACGATATGAAGTCGCCCATTGCGAGTATGACGGGCCTGCTCCGGCTATTGGAACAAAAGGATGCCATAAAAGAAGCACACGGGCAATTGTTCCAAATGCTCAAGCGATCGGCATCGCAGATGCAAAAAACGATCGACACGCTGAATGAGACCATGGCCTTCCGGAAAACCCTAACCATACAGCCGGAAAAGATCCGATTCGAAAATATATTCCAGGGAGTCTGTGAAAGCATCTCTGCATTCATCGTTAGCTCCGGCGCCATCATCCGTACAGATTTTTCGCAATGCGCCGATATCAGCTTTCCATCCATCCACCTGAAAAGTATTTTTCAAAACCTGCTCACCAATGCCATAAAATATGCCGGAGACGGCGCCCCGGTGATCGAGATTACCACTGCCCGCGAGGACCAATACATCGTCCTGAAAATAAAAGATCAGGGGCTTGGAATGGACCTTCAGCTGTATAAGGACAGAATATTTCGTCTGTTCCAGCGTTTTCATACACACAAGGAAGGCGCGGGAATAGGGCTTTATCTCGTACATTCGATAGTGGAGGCCTACGGGGGAAGGATAGAAGTCCAAAGTCAGGTTGGAAAAGGAACAATATTCACTATATATTTCAATAATGGCCAAAGTAAATAAGATCATGCTCGTGGACGATGATGAAGCGTCCAATTTTCTTTCCCGTGTCATCCTGGATGATATAGAAGCAGCCCGGGAGATAGAGGTTGCCGAAGATGGGGATATAGCCTGCAAGATGCTGGATAAGAATGATTGTCCGGATATCATATTTCTCGACATCCGGATGCCGCGCATGAGTGGGTTCGACTTCCTGAACAGCCTGGTCAAAAAGGGCAGCTGTAGTAAGTCCAAAGTCGTACTCCTTACCAGCTCCTTCAGGAAAGAGGACAGGGAAAAGGCTTTACAATATCAAAACGTGATCGACTATTTGGAAAAGCCGCTGACCGAAGAGGCGGCGCAAAAGGTAATTGATGTATACTATTCTTAGTGCGACATGGATTTCAAACCCACTATGGAGCCTATCAATGTTATTATAAAGAATAACCTCCAGAAGCTTACCGTTTCATTAAATACAAATATGCCCATTAGCACGGTGCCCACAGCGCCTATGCCTGTCCATACCGCATAGGCTGTCCCCATCGGCAGGGTCTGGGTCGCCCTCATCAACAAAAGCATACTCGCCACCAGCGAAAATACGAATGCCGCATACCATAAATACATTTCCAGTCCTGTCGTTGCCTTTGCCTTTCCCAGGCTCGAGGTAAAAGCCACTTCAAATAAGCCTGCGATGATCAATATGATCCAATTCATGACCTGTAGATTTTATACCTGCAAGTTCGTGAGCCGACGGCCATAAGGAATTATCAAATGATAAGAAATGTCCTCTCATTTAAACTCAGCCCGTATCCTGCTCAGGGACACCGGCGTTATTCCCAGGTAAGAAGCTATGTGCACCAATTGAACCCTTTTCAATAGATCAGGATCATTATTCATTAATTCTTTGTAGCGTTCCACGGCAACTTTACACTGCCTCGAGATAAACCGCTCCTCGATCTTTACCAACTCCTGCTCTGCAAACTTTCTTCCCCAATTGGCAACCTCTATATCATTTTTGTACAAAGCTCTCAAATCTTCCGTTTGTATTTCATAGAGCTCGCATGGTTCCAGCAATTCAATGGTTTCGTACCCCCTTTGGTCCTCAACATAATTCTTCATGGAAATAACGGCATCTCCTTCCTTTCCAAACCAGAAAGTTATTTCTTCTTCATTCTGATTGGCATAGGCACGCACTATTCCTTTCTTAATGAAATATACTTTTGATGCGATCCTGTTCGCCCTAAATAAAATGGTTGCCTTGGGATAAGCGATCTCGTAGATCCTTTCTTTTAGTAATGCCTTTGACCGATCAGGCAGCGGGTATATATTGTCGATGATGTTATCAAGGTTCATATGCAACGTTGAGAAACGAAAATACCCCGTATTTGCAATATGACCTTGAGAAAAAGGAGGATGAGCCGGAGATTATCATGCCATCTGCCCCATCAATGGATCACTGAAGCTTTCTTTGCCTGTCTCCACATGGCCGGCAAATCTCCTTTCAAAGACGCTGTTACCGGTGATGCGGACGGTTACATCATACCATCCAAAACTCTTGCTACAGTCGATGGCGATAATATCCCTGGCGCCGGACGTTCCTGCCTTATCCAATGTACTCCGGACTACCCTGCCCCCATAGGCGTTGTCAGTGATCGTTACCAGCGCGTGCTGCTCTTTGTTATGATTGGCGATCTCCAATTGTATATTTCCCGTCAACTTCCGCCTGTCCAACCTGCTCCTTTGATATTCGCATGCGATATCCAGCTCAGGGTCGGTCGCGTTGCCTCCAAACACCCTGTAGTAGCCGTTGGGACCGTATATTTCCAGGTGATACGCGGCCTCGTCGAAATCGGCGAGGTTCCAACTATCGGTCAGCGTGTCCCCGGCGGCGACGGTATAGTTCCAGACACGCATCTCTCGGATGGGCGACCAGTTTGCGGCTTCACCGGGAAGGCCGGGATGCCAGGGGCCATCCTTCCAGACGCCGGTGGCATAGACGATAAAGGGGCAGCCGGCCGCCGTATCCCGGAAGACCTCCTTTGACGCATGGAAGGAAACGGAAAAACTTTTTTTGTCCCTGTTCAGACTTCCTCCTGTATACAGCTGATAAGGCAGTGGCCTCGACGGACGAATACCTTTCTCCTGCTGCGGCATAAGGAGAAACTTGCGCGGGTCCTTATTGACTGCTGCGATCTCTGCGGGCGACAAGGGGGTGAACGCGGGAATAGGCGGTTTGAACCGGGCATTCGTGATCAGCTCCATATGCTGGTCTCTTCTCACCGGCTGCAAGGTGGGCATGGTCTCGCCGTGGTAGGGCTTGAAGCAGGCGCTCAGATCGCCGCATACCGCTCTTCTCCAGGCGCTGATATTCGTCTCTTCAATCTTTTTACCGGACTTGTGACTGCAAAACTTTTCCAGGAGCTGCAGCACACTCGTGTGGTCGAATACCTGCGAACAAACTGCTCCCCCTCTGCTCCAGGGACTGGCGACAATCATCGGCACGCGATAACCAAGACCGATGGGACCTGTTCGTCCTTGCTGGCCCGGCTGCTCCTTTCCGTGCTCGATCTCCTGCCAGGGGGCTACGTGTTCGACACGGGTGTCGATATGGGCAGATGCCTTGCCGCTGTTGGGAAAATGAGGGTTGGGAGCTACAAACGGGGGAACATGATCGAAGTAACCATCGTTCTCGTCATAGTTGAGTATAAATATCGTTTTCTTCCATACATCGGGGTTCTTCGTAAGGATATCGATCACTTCGGACAGATACCATACCCCATACCATGGACCACCGGGATGGTCGGAAAATCTTGCGGAGGCCACGAGCCAGGAAACTGCCGGCAGGGCGCCATTATTTACATCTTCACGGAATTGATGTAAGACATCTCCTTTGGGTATGCGAACGGATCTTTCGGTGTCGCCGTCCATATAGGTATGTGTCATCAGCTCATGGAAATGAGGGTCCTTGCTGTTGATGGTAAATGCCTTTTCATGAAGGTTTTTTGACCGCTGGGACAGATTTTCATAACCCTCCGGGGGCCAGTTCTTCAGATCTGCGATCACATTGGGCAGCAGTTCCTCGGCATCGGCGAGGGATTCCATCAACTGGCTTTTCTCCTGTTCAGTACCGGAAAAAGTTTCCAGTTTTTTCTTCATCCCGGCGATTGCCTCCGGCAGCCTGTCCTTTTGATCCTGCAGCCAGGCATAATATCCGGGGGAATAGCGGACATTGAACTGTTCGAACCATTCGATGGGGTTGTCGGTGAAATTGCAGAGCCATTCCTGTTCATCGAATGGCAGTCCTTTATCCAGGCTAAGCTCATTCTGATAAATTTTCCAGGAGACGCCGTTGTCTTCCAATCTCTCGGGAAAGGTAGTCCAGGACGCCCAACGCCAGTAGTCTACATCACTGTTTCTGACATTGGCCTTGGAATGTATGTCCGGCCGCTCCCTGATGGTCCCTGTCCAGTGGTAAACCCTGTTGGGCGTGGTTCCGGTGAGTGACGAGCAGAAATTGTGATCGCAAATGGTAAAGGCGTCTGCCAGCGCATAGTAGAATGGGATATCCTCCCTGTTATAAAACCCCAGTGCGAGGGGCATGGGTCTGTATTCGGGGTTGCCGGATTTTTTTATTTCCAGCCATTTGTCATAACGTCCATGGTTCCGTGCATCGGACTGGTCCTCCCAACGATGAGGGAGGGAGCTCATCCAGGTGATCTTTGTATCCTTGAGGTTATAGCGGAATGGGAGGTAGGTATTGTTCTTTTCGTCCGTCTGCAGCCAGACGCGATTTTGGTTTGGCAGGCTGATGGCTCTGGGGTCGTTGAACCCTCTTACGCCCCTCAATGTGCCGAAGGTGTGGTCGAAGGACCTGTTCTCCTGCATCAGGATCACGACATGCTCTGCATCCAGCCAGGTTGTGCCGGGATCGGGATTGATGGCGAAAGCTTTTTGGATGGATGAGGGGAGTACGCCTGACAGGCCGGCTGCACCGGAAAGGAGGGCTGCTTTTTTCAAAAAATCTCTTCTGTTGTCCATGCGATGGGGGGATTTGTCATATAGAGGAGCGGAGAGGGCCAGGATACTCATTACCGGTGAGAAAGAATAGTTATCTTATTCCGGCAGGCGGAGAGGGAGGTACGAGATCCACTGTTGCATTCAGGGGCTTGATCTGATTGTAAAAAATGTTTCGTTCCCTATCAAATGTCAAGGCGAAATTGCTTGTACGATCATAGCCTTTTTTTGATTTCAGGTATTCTCTGACATCAATGGCCATTTTATAATTGCATACATTTTGACCTTTCAAGTGTAAGTGAAGATTATAAAAGCAGTACTCGTCCATTGTTGCAAACTCATGCACGGACTCTATTTCCATCACTATACAGAATTTACCCTTTTTAATCCCAAGTATCAGTGCATTGTCATATCCATCGTCAGAGCCGCCCCGGGGGCTATATACGACCTCCAACAAATCTTTTCGTAGGATGTGCACTCTTGCGAGGCTATAGAAGTCACGGATCAACAGACTATCGGTGGGGCACCCTATAGTTCAGGTATCGCCATATTTGTGCAGGTGCGGTATAACTACCCGCCAATAGAAAAAGGGCTATCGACATGGTTGCGGCCTTTATTGTGAAAGACATACGGAAGGGGTTTGGGGGTATTTACACGAAGTTAGAATAATCCTGCAAATCGGATCAGGGTTGAGCTGCTTTTTGACTTCTTAACCAATTCAAATGTCAAATTATTAGGAGGTGTAAGCGTTCTTAAGATATTTTTATGGGTATTGTGAAGCCGTCGAAAGAGCGCTGGCGGAAAGCGGGATCTTCCAGGTCGTAAATAGGGAAGTTAGGTTTTTGTTTCCTGTCTTACATGCCGCCAAAAAGAAATTATCCACCGCGTCCTGCGTCGTAACAGCATCTGGACGCAGCGTCACATTCTTCCAGATATTGTACAGAAAATTGTTGCCGCCGTAGTCCCGCTTCAATCTCATACACATCGAGGTAAATAAGTCCGCCGCATTGCAAACTCCGGGTATGCCGCTATTGACAGCAAAGGTGTTGCCCCAATTTAGATTCGGACTGGCTACGTACTGATCAACATAGCCGGCAAACATCGACTTAAATTGTTGATATGTTTGCCCATTGTAGGTGAAGCCAGGAACGCCAACGGCATCTCTTCCCTCTACCGAACCCATCCAAACAGCAAAGGTTCCTGCAACTGGAAAACTGGTTGGTTCCTTGTAATCAAGTTTGCTCCCAAAAAACCAGAAATTTCTTCCAAATTCATAAAAGCACAGATGGTCAAATTGATTATAATTATAGATTGCGTTGTAATTAAAATCAAAAAATCCATTCTGCAATTCGATTCCGGTGAATCCAACATAACTGCACCCTGCGCCACACGTGCTTGGCACGTCTGAAATGGTCGTATGATTATTGATGTATGTGGGTGAATAAACGGCCGGATCTCTTCCCGTGCAGGCTTTGTAATAGTTATACGTGGTGTCCATTGTCTTTAACCAGTTGAACATGGTTGCTCTATCCAGGTTGATATTTCTTGACAGGATCATTACTTTATTTCCTGGCCAATCTCCTTCCCATGCGAATAAGTTCAGCAGCCCTGCGGAGATACTCGAATAGGTTTGCGGGTAAGGTGAAATTCTCAGCTCCTTTGTGATGCTGTCGCTACCACTTGCATTAGTCGCTACTAACTTAATATTGTAAATGCCTCCTGATGTGAAGTTGTCCGTCGGATTGATTTGGGTAGACGTATTGGTCCCAAATGTCCATGCGTAGGTTGTATTGGAACCTACAGTTGTGTTAGTAGTGGTTAGAGTGACCGGCAGCACTTCAAGATTGGACGTGGTAAAATTGAAGCCAGCAATAGGTTTGTTGAGTGTCAGGTTTACCTGTTTAGTGATGCTGTCGCTGCCTGCGGCATTAGTGGCTACCAATTTTACATAAAAGGCTCCTTGGAGAGTGAAAATATTGCTCGGATTGTTTGCAGTATCAGATTTGCCATCTCCAAAATACCATTTCAGCGATGTGGCGTTTTTCGTGGTAGATACAAAATCAACAGTGTCAGGCAAAAAACCTTGCTTTCGGATAGTGAAGTCGAAATCAGGGGTAGGCTTGTTAAGCGTTATTTTTACCTGCATGGTAACGCTGTCGGCGCCGTACTGACTAGACACAACCAACTTAACGTTGTATGTACCAGATCTGGTGTAAACGGTTTGAGGGGTAGCCAGAGTGGAAGTAATTCCATTGTTAAAGTCCCATCTTAAGGAAGTGCTGTTTGTTGCCGTGGAAGTAAAGCTGACCGTGTCAGGCAGTGAGCCTTGATTTTTTATTATAAACGTAAAATTGGCTTTGGGCTTGTTATAGATGCTCCCCGAATCTGTTTTCTTGCAATTCGCTCCAATATATAAAACAACTATTGTCCAGATCATAAACAAAATTGGTCTGACAGCTGGTTGTTTTTTCATTGTTTGTAAGTTATTGACAGTTTGTCATCTTAAAAAGGAATTGTATTCCTGCGGCCTTTGCTCATGAATTGTATATCTGACGGCTATTGAATACCAATTTTCCTAACCTTGTAATTGAGATAATCCGTTATATATAGACCCCCCTGACTATCAATACAGATTCCCGCAGGCCAATTAAACTGTGCCGTTGCTGGATTTCCATCGGCGAATCCTGGGTTACTCCCAGCCAGGGTACTTACAATACCCGAAGGCGTGATCTTTCTGATCCTGTTATTAAAAGAATCTGCTATATAAAGATTCCCCTGGCTATCGACACATATTCCGACAGGCAAATTGAACCGCGCCGCTGTTCCATTTCCATCTGCGAATCCAAAGCTGCTTCCGGCCAACGTGCTTACCATTCCGGCAGGCGTGATCTTCCTGATCCTGTGATTATATGTATCCGCTACATAAAGATTTCCCTGGCCATCGACACAGATTCCGCTAGGTTCATTGAACTGTGCCGTTGTTGCACTCCCATCAGCAAATCCTTGGGTGCTCCCTGCCACCGTACTTACCATTCCGGCAGTGGTGATCTTCCTGATCTTGTGATTATACTCATCCGCTACATAAAGATTCCCCTGTCCATCGACACAGATCCCCGCAGGTCCGTAGAACAGAGCTGTCGCAGTGCTTCCATCGGCGAAACCCTGGCTGCTTCCGGTCAACGTATTCACCATGCCAGTGGGCGTGATCTTCCTGATTCTATTATTCCCAAAATCCGCTACATAAAGGTTCCCCTGGCTATCGACACAAATCCCCAAAGGCCCACTGAATTCCGCTACTGCTGGATTTCCATCGGCGAATCCTGGCTTACTCCCATCCAGTGTACTTACAACGCCCGTTGCCGTGATCTTCCTGATTCTGCTGAAGTCAAATTCAGTCACATAAAGATTCCCGCGGCTATCGACGCAGATTCCCCCTTCAAGTGCATTGAATTGTGCCGTTGCTGTATCTCCATCGACCTGTCCGTTCGTAGTTCCGGCGACAGTCGACACAGTTACGATATACGTATAATTAAATACCGGCCCCGTCGCCGTTTTCCCACCCACGGTAACACTCACCGGTCCCGTCCCAGCCGATACAGGCACTTTCACCGTCAGTTGAGTGGCCGTCGCACTGGACACGACCGCATTGCTATCATTGAATTTGACTACATTATCTGTCGCATTGGCCGAAAAACCCGATCCACTAATAGTCACGGTAGTGCCTAATTGGCCGCTATCGGGCGATACAGAATTGATCACCGGCGCCGGAGCAGGAGGGGGCGTCGAGGCAGACGAGTTTCCCTTGGTACAAGAATAAAAATAACCCGCTCCACCCACCAGGAGGCAGAATAATGCCTTGTTAGAGGTCTTCATGAAATAATTTTTATATGGTATGACTAGTTTTCCCCTCTATTAAAGAAGGAGACTTTACATGCTGCAAAATTTCTTAATCTTTTCAGGTGCTGCAATAGCCTTTTCCAGCTATATTGTGGTCCATTCATAATAACTGATCTATGCCCACCCCCCAAACCTTAGTAATAGAAGGCAAAACAATTGCCGTCAGCGTCAGCGGTACAGGTAACAAAAATATTGTCTTCGTGCATGGCGCTTCCCAGTCGGGAGAAACCTGGCTACCTCAATTGAATGACCCCGCCTTGAAACAGGCATACAGGATGTTTGCGATCGATCTGCCCGGGCATGGCAGCTCGCAGCGGTTGGACCATCCCAATGCCTACGGTTTGAAAGAACTTGCCAATATACTTATGAAGACGATAGAAGCGCTGCAGTTAGACCAATTCATACTGGTCTCTCTTTCATTTGGAACCTGTCTGACAGGCGAGATGGCGCCGCCGCCAGCCAATTGTCTTGGCATCATACTGGCAAGTCCCTGTATACTGAACCATCAACTCGATTTGAGCGAAATTATGACGCTAGGCCCCTTGGGCCATGTTATAGCAGCAGAAAACCCCAGTGACGACGACCTGCGAGAATATATTCGTAATAGTACAACGAGCGAAGTTGTTACCCGAACTTTTTATCATTCCTACCGGAATACCGACCCCGCATTCAGGAAAAGTATCGGCAATATAATGATGAACGGAGAATGGACGGATGAACTGATGAATATCAAAAAATGGGCTGTACCTGTTTGCGTGGTGTTTGGAGAGGAAGAGAAATTGGTAAATCCGAATTATCTGGACAATTTTGATCCATTGTGGAGCGGGAAAGTTGTCAGGATTGAAAATGCCGGGCATGCAATTAATGAGGAAAACCCCGACGCCTTTAATCGATTGATCGACAATTTTGCATCTGAGGTCTTTCGTTGAACAGAAAATAGCCATAAAAGGCTATTGGCAAAGGTAAAATAAGTAGAATCTTCGCCTGCCATTTCAGCAACAATTGTCTACCCCAATGATGAGCAGGGCCTTTGTCATATTTTTCTTGATTGCACTTTCTCTTAGGTCCCTTTCACAGAACTGCAGCATCGATATTTTACAAAACGATACAAGTATCTGTCCTGTAAGTCAGGTCAAATTAAATTCAGTACTGGTCACGAATAATTCGTCGTGCAATACGTACAGCCTGAGTGCTGCATTGCAAAATAACCTTTTAGGTTGGTTCCCCTTTTGCGGAAATACGGATGATATTGGCCCGCAACACAATAATGCAACGGCATTCGGCCCTCTGACATATGGCCCCGACAGATATGGTAACCCCAACGCTGCCATTTATTTTACCGGGAATGGCGAATCAGTCCATACAAGTAAAATCGAAAGAACTACAGTAAATTCATTTACCTATGTTACATGGGTAAACACAGCTAATAGTGTCGTCCTTCCTCAGGAGACGCTAACACCTTATATTGTTCATCCTTCTTTTGGCTGCGATAGCTTTTTTTAACGGGAGATATGCATATATCACAAGCGGCTTCGGCAAAGGGTTCAATCCATCCGGGGTAACGGTGCCGTCCAATAATTTTAAAGGGGCAATTGATGATATTAAAATTTACAACAGAGCGCTTGCTGATGCGGAGATCCTTGAATTATATCAAAAAGATATTTATAAAGTATTATGGAGCACCGGTGATACGGTGCAGCAGATAGGCGTAACGCCAAAACATTCCTCAAAATATTGGGTGACAGCAACCAATGGGCAAATTTCATGTAGTGATACCGTCAATCTGGCTGTAATTATTCCTCCTCTTATATCTCTTGGCAATGATACGACACTCTGCATGGACGATTCTCTCCAGTTAAATGCGCCGGAAATGCCAGGATACTCTTTTTTATGGCAAGATAACAGCACTGGAGACACATACTTCTTTCACTTTAGGGGTTGATACAAGTTTGTGCAATCATCAGGTTTTAAAGCTGAACCCATCTTTACCTAAAGGCTATTACCTATGGAATACCGGTAGCAGTTTGCCATCGATGGATGTGACATCCTCAGGTGTTTACTGGCTCCAGGTATCCAGCCAGGGATGCGCAACGAGGCGCAGACCGGATGGGATGGAAAGCGGAACTTCCATCCGCAGCCCCAAGGTACCTATGTTTGGTTTTTATCTTATAAAGATGGTTTGACGGGAAAGGACGTGCAAAAAAGGGGGACGGTTGTACTAATACGGTAGCCCAGGTTCGTTTGGAGGTGAGATTATGGTCTAAAAATTAGCCATAAACAGCTATTTGTAAAAGCTCCAATTAGCGGGACTTTTACATAACAGGGAGAACGATCTACCCTGGAATAACAGGATATAAAATGGCATACATTGTCGCTCATCTGCCTCTGGGATACAGGCTTTTTGAAGAAATAAATTACCAGTCGAATACGGAGCTCATGGACGAAATGACTGCTGTCGCGGCTCCAAGTTATAACGGGACCCGCAGCTTGCTGGAGCGGGAATTTGCGCACAATCATTTCGTTTACTTTATCCGGAACAAGGGGCAGGAATTAGTTGCCTTCTTCCTGACGAATTTCGATGAAATCGACAATGAGTTGATCAGCTATATGGGCTTGCTGGCCGTCGATACACGCTATAAAAATTCGTTCCTGTCCGCGCCCCTGGTGTTCCACCATATCCGCAGGTTGAAAGAGAAGGAATTCCTTTTAGGTCGATCCATACAAACTTGGGCCACCACGGCATCCCTTACCATCCTAAAACTCTTCTCTTCCTTTTGCCACTATGAGCCGGCGCTGGACGGATCCTTTACAGAAGAAGGCAAGGCTATCGCCCGGAAGATCGGCCATTATTATAATCTCACTTCCGACCGGCAAAATCCCTTTGTCGTGAGAAAGCTCGCCTACGAAACCCAATATTCCAAAGAAGAGAATCTTAGAATGGAGCACGTAGCGCGGCCTAAGAGCGTCAATGTCTTTGAGCAATTCGGGATAGATGAGAAGCTAGGCGACCGACTCATTGTAGTCGTACGCTCCCTGGATGTCCAAAAATTTCTAAAATGGTCACAAAAGCTGAAACTGGATCCTGGCCATATTCAGCCCATCGCTTGCTTTATAGGATAAGATTTGCTACCTTCAGAAACAATCTTTTAACACCTCATGCCCCCTAAAAAGATCATTACCTATACCGGATTATTAACCGACATTTATTACCGGCCCAAAGACATCGGCAGCCGGGAAGTGCTACAGTTATTGAGGCAGGCCGAAGCGATACCCCGGCAATTATTACCTTTTAAAGGCATTATTCATTTAATTGATTATACTCAGCGCAGGCATGTGGCGCTAAGCGGAGAAGCCAAAAATATGATTGGTTTCGATGCCAGAGAAGTCATTGAAAATGGATTGGAATTCGTTATAAGTATCTTTCACAAAGATGATTTTAAGATTTATAATGAAAGCATCTTCGGACAAGCCATTGAATTTTTGCGTCGAACACCTCATGAAGACCACAGCCAGTATGTTTTTACTTATTCCTATAGGATGAAAAGAGCAGACGGGAAATGGATACAAATTTACCAGCAGGGAAGCTATGTTACGGACCCCAAGACCCGGCTGCCTCTTTATGGCATTGCTTTGGTCACGGACATCTCACCACTGAAAAAGGGCAGTTCCATGATCTTTTCCATCGACAAGAAGAAAAATGAAGACAGCCGATTTGACTATGACAATATTCTTACCCATAATTATTATCCGGATCCCGAAGAATCGAGACTAACGGGCCGGGAACGAGAAATACTCGGACGCCTTGCTGATGGGCTCAGCAGTAAACAAATTGCAGGCAAGTTGCATTTGAGTGAGAATACCATTGTCAATCATAGAAAGAATATTCTAAGAAAAACAAACACAAAGAACGTGGCTGAATTGATCCGTTATGCCATCAACAATGGAATTATTTAGGCGAGTTTATACGCCAGTGGAGTCAAAATAATGCCGGATTACACATCGTGTGACGTGGACTCGTTCTCGTCCATCTCTAAGCTATTTTCTGGTACGCTCACTTCCCTTATGGCTACGTCTACCGGCTGTATTTCTGGCAGTACATTTCTGGTATAGGCTGATCCCAGCGCATGCAACTTCCTTGCCTGTGGTGTAAAACGGCTTTCCAGGGATGCCACGGCATTGTTGAAATGTGTCACGGCAGACTGCAATCCGCCACCGATGTTGCTAAAATGTTTCAGCAGAACAGTGGTCCGATTATAGAGCTCGATACCTGTCTCTCTTATTTGATCTATGTTTTCCGCTACGCTACGCTGCTGCCATACAAATCCTACCGTCCGGAGCAGCGTTATCAGTGTGGTGGGAGTTGCCACTATGATGTTGTGACGGATGCCTTCTTCGATCAGCGTAGGATCGACCTGGAGTGCGGCTGCAAAGGAGGATTCAATTTGCATATACAAGATCACATAGTCCGGTGAGCTCGGGAATTGGCTCCAATATCCCTTGGTGCTAAGGTTTTTCAAATGATCTTTTACGGCTACCGCATGTTGCGTTAAAAACATCTGTCGTTCCGTTTCCTTCTCAGTTTCAAAAGCTTTCATGTAGGCGTCCAGGGGAGTCTTGGAATCGACGATGATCGTTTTCTTTTCAGGAAGATTAATGATCATATCAGGTCGAAGCAGGCCTCCTTCTGACTGGACAGTCGCCTGTTCCACAAAATCACAATGCTCCGTCATCCCTGCATATTCAACTACGCGACGAAGGCCGATCTCCCCATATCTACCCCGTGTACTGCTACTTTTTAATGCACTGATCAGATTTTGCGTTCCTTTATCCAACTTCTGGGCGCTTACCTGCATGGCTTCCAGCACAGTCTGCATGCTACTGTATGCGCCTTCTCGTTTGATTTCCAATTCGTTGATCTTTGTTTCCATTTTATCCAGGCTATTCTTTAAAGGGGCTACCAAGCCTTCGATCGCCTTTTCCTTCGTTTCCAATGATCCTTTTGCTTCTATAACTTTTTCATTTAGCCTGGACTCGGCCAGGGAAACAAATGCATGATTATTCTTTTGCAAAGCATCCGCTGCAAGCGATCCAAATGCTTCGCGCATTTCCTTCTCCGAATTTGCATAAAATGCGCTTTGTTCATCAAGTCGCCGTTGAAGCCCGTCGAGGTTACCTTGGGCGAGGGCTAGCTTGGCTGTCCAACGAGCTTTGACGATCTGCCAGGCAAAAAGGGCGCCTAGAAGAAAAGCTACTACAGTAATCAGGATCATCTCAAACGTGCTCATAATCGTCTATATCAAGATCAGAAAATAAATCACTCCCCATATCAACGTGAAGATCGAGCCAAGGACCAATTCAAACCGGTGTTTTTTTGCATCCCTTGCTATGAGTAGCCTATACAGAGCGTAGAGGATAAAGGGACAATCCCGATAGGAAGGAGCATCATGTTTAAGCGATTTTATACGCCTTATAAAGGTACAATAAAAAATTTGTGCTGCCATCCGCTTGGGGTTAATGCCTTCTGCTACTCTTGTGAGTACCGTATCTGTTATAACTACTGGCATTCCGGTAATGACCACCACGGTGCGAAGACCCCGAACCTCCGGCATAGTGACCTCCATGGCTGGTGGTATGATGTCCCCCACCATAGTGTCTGCGTTGTGCCTGACTGACAAGAGCTATTGAGATCAGAAAGATAAGGAAAAGGATTTTTTTCATAATTGTTAGATTTTATAGCCACAATATAATCATTGAGGGTTTTTGCTGCAACCGTTAAAACACCTGATTGTATAACTCTTTGTAAATCAAGTGGTATAATCGTGGCGGACTTTTTGGGGAGCTTTTCCAATCAGGACGAAGCAGAAAGATCTACCTGCCAGGCAGATTGTCCATTTATTACCGTGAAATTTCCTTAGTCACGCTGACCGCCGGAACCCGAAAATCCAGCTATTAATGTAACTCCCGCCTGTAGCCGCAATACAATGAGAAAATCCTCGTTTTATTGCCAACCCAACCCCTGACCATGAAATATTGGACCCTCCTGCTGTTTTCCTTCCTTACGATCTCCTCCTCTGCCCAGGTCATCAAAATGAGATGTACCCGGACCGTCTTGTCTCACTGGGAATCCGACCATTATGAACGGGTGGACGAGCACGAGACCAATTTTCTGGTAGTCGTCGATCATAAGAACGGTAGGATCACCATATACGCTAATGAAGAGACCAGCTATGACATTGTAAAGGTCGACAGGCAATGGGTGGACGAAAGGGGAGTGGCCTGGATAAATTTCCAGGCCGTTGATGAGGACGGGAAAAAAAGGACCGTTTCATTCGCCGCCAACAGTACAGAAAATGTCTATTCGCTGGGCATCGCAAAAGGAGAGTACATGCTTTTGTATCAGATGAAAAGAGACGAATAAAAGACATATAGCGCATTGGCTATTTTCCTCCATCAGTACCTTTTGAAGGCCTGGGACTGCCGATTTTCATGAGACCAAGATAGAACATTGTTCGTTCAGTCGCAAAGGGATGGGGATCACCGAGGTATCGGCGTGCGCAGGGAGCTGGGCGGTGACGGGCGAGTTGAACACGGCATCCCGGAAAATGGTTTATATTTGAACATGAACAGATTAATGCTGCTTTTCTTGTTTGTCCTGGGCGTCCTGAGCGGTTCTGCGCAGAAAATAGATGCCAGGGGATATATGGATTCGATAAAAGCTTTCCGGGCTGACTACATTCAAACCCATGAACTGCTGACCAGTGCGGAGCAAAAGGCCTTATTGCGATTTTATCCGTTAGACCCGAAGTACCGAGTGGTAGCACACTTTGAAAAATTTACCGACAGCCCTTGGTTTCCGATGGCGACATCGGGAAAAACACCTCAGATCCAGCGTAAATATGGCCGCTTAACCTTTTCGATGCATGATACGGTTGTACACCTTACGATCTACCAATCGCAGGCATTGATGCAAAAAGCAGCTACACACGACTATCTTTTCATTCCCTTCACCGATGCGACCAGCGGTATCGACAGTTATGGCGGTGGTCGGTACATCGACTGCGCGGTTAACGATATCCGGAGCGGCATCATGGTGCTAGATTTCAATAAAGCGTATAACCCCTATTGTGCTTACGCGACTGGATACAATTGCCCGATTCCCCCGCGCGAAAATGATCTGTCTGTGGCGATCCAGGCGGGAGAGAAAAATTATGGGAAGCTACATTGACGAAGGCCGGACCCGTCCTGCACCAAAATGCCGGGCGCGTGCTTTTTTAGGGATTATGTCCCGGGCGCCGAAGCGTATGAACATGTCCGTGATAAAGAGATCCAATCTTTAAGAAAGAATATGGAAAGATTTGTAACCAGCATGGAAGAGATCGGCATCCCCTTCTCTATACATGACAATACCGAGCCATGGAGTAAAGAACACCCTTGGTTGTGTCTGTCCGGTCCAGTTTGGAAATAGTGAAACGGACATGGAATGCGTCATCGTTTGTTTTTCTTCATCCACCTGGAAAGGGCCCGAATAGGCGATATAGGTCGAAGCCTCTTGTTTGTATTCCGCATCCGTTCCATCAAACCAGTCCCCAGATTCAAAGTTTTTTCGATTCTGCTGCATCAATTGCGCGGACATATATCCATCCGGTGTGTACATTATAATGCCCATTGGTTTGTCACTCAACGGGTGGAACGGAGCAGACCCATCGACAGGCCTTTCTTCATAGGATTCCAATTTCCATGCACCGATCAACTGATCCCGTAGTGTTATTGACATAGCTTGTCATTTAAATGGTTGAGAGCGGTTTAAGAGGCTTTTTGGGTATCTCCGTCAATTGGAATGATCTGTCCTGAGATCGATTTGGCGCTGTTCGATGCCAGGAACACAGCCAGTGCTGCTATATCTTCGGGGTCCACAAATGATTTAATGGATTGGATCGATAACGCGTTCCGCCGTTCGGCCTCGACGGTAGTGTGGTGCGCTTCTGCTCCGCCTTTCAACACGTTTTCTATTCTGGCGCCGGCCACCGCTCCGGGCAGGATCGCATTTGCACGAATGCCATATTTGCCCAGTTCTATGGAAAGTGTTTTGGTGAAGCCGACAATGCCCCATTTTGCTGTTGAATAAGGACTCCTGTTCTCATATCCAAATCGTCCGGCGACGGAAGACATGTTAATGATCACGCCAGCGGAAGATTTCTTTAAATAGGGGATCGCCATCCGGGTCGTGTTAAACGTGCCATTGATGTCCACCTGGATGACTTTTTCCCATTCATCTGGCTTAATTTCTTCCACTGGTGCCGTGGGGCCCGAAATGCCTGCGTTATTAACAAGCACGTCCAATCCTCCCATTGTGTCAGCACAATACGTAACCATTGCCTCAATGTCACTTCGCTTGGAAATATCACATACATTAATGACGATGTCGGGTACTTGCTTTTTAAGCGCGGTTAATCCCTTTTCATCTATATCGCAAACAGACACTTTTGCGTCTGTCGCAGAGAAAGATTTCACAATTTCCAGACCGATGCCCGAGGCGCCGGCTGTAACCAGGACTTTTTGGTTCATAGCTGAAATTTAAAAGAATTCAAATCGGGTTATTGGCATTTCTTTTCTCATTGTCAGGTTTTAAGATCAATCGTAGTGACTGATCCTTTGTAAAAAATGCAACGGCCCATCGAAACAACGTAGATACCTTATTTTCGACGTTCACCAAGGAGAGCAGATGCACCGCCAGCCACATCAGCCAGGCGAGAGATCCGTGAAGATGCATTTCGGGTTTGGGAAGATCTGCGACAGCCTTGCCCCTACCGATGATGGCCATGCTGCCTCTGTCGTGGTAGATAAACGGCTTTAAAGGCTTTTTGTCGGCCATAGCTTTAAACGTATCGGCCAGGTGTTTTCCCTGCTGAATGGCTACCTGCGCGAGTTGCGGATGCCCGTTTGGGAAACCGGGATCGGTCGTTTGAAGGCTGGTGTCCCCGATCGCATAGACATCAGTAAGACCTTGAACGGCATTGTGTTCGTTGACAAATAGCCTTCTGCCCCTGCCATAGCTTTCCTTCGGGATACCCTGGAACACCTTTGACGTCACGCCGGCCGTCCAGATCAGCAATTTGGTGGGGATTTTCTCACCATCGGCAAATACTACCGCATCATCCACGTAATCTTTTGCACGCTTGTTTAATTTCACGATCACGTTCATCCGGGTTAATTTTTCCATGGCAAAGCGGGGTCCGATGCGACAAGCCAGCGGACAACGGCCGAAGACAAAGGAGACCACTATATCCTGAATGGAACGAAGAACTGGATCACCAATGGTAAAACGGCCGCCACCAACGGCCCGCCATTTCCGGCGGGCTTTATTTTGTGCCTGCCACCACCACGAGCGTGCCGTCTTCGGGATGCTCCGCCCAATGCTGAAGGAGTTCGCTTTCCAACGGTTCGTAAATGTCTCTCTGCTCTTCCCGCGTGGGAAGTTCCCGATTGGGAACAAGCGACAGCCGGCTCGGCTCCGTATAATCGTAATGATTATCAACCGTGATTCCCTTTACCTGGACAAACTTGTAGCCCTTCTTCCTGAGCGATTCAAGCATTCCAACTGTCAGAATGCGACTGATCGATCTCGCGTCCGCAATGGCTTTTCTCATGGCCGAATATTTGTATCAAAATTACTTTAGGAAGAGATGGGGCAAAACGGCTGTTTAAGTTATTCACCGCCTGATATTCCGGGGGCTAAACCCGCTTTCATAAGGGGGAGCCTGGTCGCCAGGCGGCAACGACTACTACCGTATTGTCCTGTCATGTGGCCTTAAAGCCCGGCGCCTTCCTGGTCGAAATCCGGCGCAAGCCAAATATTTCGCCAAGGGCCGCACGTAGAAAGGGGCCTTTCGGAAGCGACCGGATGACCGCCCAATCCTGTGCAGGGATGCTTTTATTGTCCAGGAAGGCCAGCAGGTCGGGCAAGTCGGTCTTTGTAAATAAAGAAGAAAAGAGCCGTTGCCCGGACAGCTTTTGAGTGACTAGGACATTCAGCAGTATCCTGTCGTATAAATGCCACTTCCGGTCAACAGGCTGGCGGGCGGGAACACCGCGCTGAACAAGCGAATCGACAATGGCATCGGAATCCTGTTGGATATAATTGAAAGTGTAACCACTGGACGGCTTGGTCAGGCCTGCGGCCGAGCCAATTTGGTATATATGATTATGTTGCTGCGGAAAAACGGCGGTGGTCATTGGAATGACGCCAAATTCCTTTTCCATGATAACATAATCCCGTATCCCGAGGATCCGGCTGATATACTGCGTAAGCATTGTTGTATATTCCCGGTCGGGAAGGATATCCCCGGAAAAGAAGGTACATTCCACCAGCGCTTCGGTAGGGGAGAACGGCATCACGTAAAAGAACGATGTTCCCCGCTGCTGGGGTGTCCGGAAGTCCATGATCGTCGCTTCCCCCGGATCGAATACCGGTCGCAGGCTCCTGATCACCCAACCTTTGAAGTGCTGCAGCAGTCGCCAGGCTGGCGTATCGGCTGGCTTGCGCGGCGGCATACTATTGAAGATGAGGCCTGCCGTGATCTTCCGGCCGTCGACGACCGCGTAAGTGGACCGGGCGTTGCTTTCCAGGCTCTCCACAATGCCGGGCCGAAAGCAGACGTTGTCAAGATATTTGATGAAGCCGAAACAGTAGTTGTAAAAGTCGATACCGCGGATCATCTTATAGGTGTAGGGATCGGTAGTGAGCCGGCGCGATTGTTCATTGTCATGGAACAACAGCTTCGACCACTGGCGATACACAAGCTGTTCAAAATAGCCCTCGCCCTTTTCCCAAAAGCACCAAGTGCGATCGTTGGTATTTTTAAGGTGCCCGTCGACAAGCAGGATCTTCTTATGGCGCAGCGAAGGTTGCGCCAGGATACGCATCAGCAAACTCAGGCCGGCACAGCCTGCCCCCGTCAGGCAAAAATCGTAGTCAGGCATATACTATAGTTTTTTACTCTTTTGCCGGTATTTGGGCGGAACGAAAAGGAGGCCGAACGCCTCGCCTTCTTCTTTTCCGAGATGCTTGTGATGCATTTTATGCGCCAGCCGGATCGCTTTGAGATACCGGTTATTCGATCGGGAGAACCACTTGAACCGCTGATGAATGATGACATCATGAACAAGAAAATAGGCCGCACCGTACGTCATAACGCCGAATCCGAAGGCCTGGAGCGCATAATGCCGGTGCAGCGTACCCCACAGAATTGAAAGAAAACTGGGAACGGCAAAAATGAGGAAGAACGCGTCGTTCTTTTCGAAGAACCCCTTGCCAGGCCGGTGATGGTCTGCATGAAGGACCCACAGGAATCCGTGCATGACGTATCGGTGGGTGCACCAGGTGACTGCTTCCATCCCGGAAAAGGTCAATAAGACAATGACAATATAGAAAAAGATAAACATTACGATTGGTTTAATTGATGATGCAAACTGGCACTGAGCAGGATAAACCATTTACGGTAGTTGGGCACGCGGATCCTTTGCTCGAAAATGTTCATTGGCGCGGTGGCCTGTATCTTTTTGAACAAGGATACATAGTATTTGTAGGCCACATACACCCCCAGTCTGGCCTTTACCGGCAGCTGATGGATCCCTTGCTCGGCATGCTGAAAGTCGGCAAGGATATCCTTCTCTATCTCCCGCTTCGCGGATTCGGTGAGTACTCCTCCGGACAGCCCTGGGAAATAACTCCGCTCAAGCTGGTGGTAGTCGGCGCCAAGGTCGCGGAGAAAGTTGACTTTCTGAAAGGCGGACCCCAAACTTCGTGCATAGGAAGCAAGACGCGAGTAAAGCGCGTCCTCGCCTTCGCAAAACACCCGCAGGCACATGAGACCAACCGCTTCCGCGCTGCCGAATATATAACGGCTGTAGGAGCTGGGATCGTGCCGGGTTTCATAAAGATCTGTTTCCATACTCGTGAAAAAGGCCTCGATCAGGTTGGTATCGATGTCGTACTGTTTGACTGTCAACTGAAAGCCGTGAAGGATGGGATTGAGACTGATGCCTTCCTCGATGGCCGAGTAGGTTTGCAGCCGGAATCCGGAAAGCAACTTCGGCTTGTTGTGATGGTGGAATGTATCGACAATCTCATCGGTCAGCCGCACAAAACCATAGATGGAATAAATGGCATCACGCAGATCGCGATGAAGGAGACGGACAGACGAAGCAAAAGAAGTGCTGTAACATTCGGTGACGACACGTCCGCAACGGCGGCTCATGTTGTGAAACAAATTCATCATTAATCAATTTACTCCGCTTCTGACATTACCCTCGGGTTTGTTCAACTTTCATTGATAATGAGCTTATAATTCTTTAACAACGGGCAATACGTGTACGGAAGTCTGGTAACTTGTTCGCGGGGAAGAAATTAACGCGGAAGAAAGGGAACATTGTAAAGTATGAAAACGATTGTTATGGGTTGTCTGATGCTGTGGGCCGGGTCGGGTCATTCTCAGGATTTGCACGCGGTAAGATCGCTTTATTTAGAGGCCGGCTCCAGCGAAAGAGCTTGCCAAGACCTGCTATCAAAGACACGGTCCTGCGCGGAAGCCGACGCTATAATGATGGGATATGGCGGGGCGGCGGCAATGATCATGGCAAAGCATGTAATCAATCCCCTGACTAAACTGGATTGGTTCCGTCAGGGAAAGGAATTGTTGGATAAAGCACTCCTGATGGATGGTCGGTCGGCGGAGCTTCACTATCTGAGGTACTGTATACAACGCAACTGTCCGCGTTTCCTGGGATATAGCGGGAACGTTCCGGCCGACAGGGAATTTCTCTTTCATTTTCTGGAAGGCAATGGAGATTCCGAACTAAAAATGATGATCCATGCGGCCTTGACGAAGGATCCATCCGTGCGCAAACCGCTTCCGTCAATAAAGACCGACAAAGCCCGATGAAGCGGCAAAAAGGGCAAGCCAATCGAATGCAAAACAATAAGCAAATAGCGGTCATCGGGGCAGGCATCAGCGGCCTTAGCGCTGCAGCCTATCTTGCCAATGCGGGTTTTCAGGTTGATATTTACGAAAAGCATGCATCACCTGGCGGCAGAGCCCGGCAATTCTCGGCGGCAGGGTACACTTTCGACATGGGGCCTTCATGGTATTGGATGCCCGATGTGTTCGAACGGTTCTTCCAGGATTTCGGGTCAAGAGTCTCCGACTGGTATCGGCTGCGCCTCCTGGACCCCGCTTTCGAAATGGTTTTCAGTGAAGGCGAGACCCTTCATATCCCCGACGATTTTTCGGGGCTTTGCCGGCTTTTTGAGTCCAGGGAGCCGGGCTCGGCCGCTCGCCTGGCCGATTTTATGCGCCTGGCCCAGTTCAAATACGAGCGGGCTATGGCCGATGTCGTATATAAGCCGGGGCTTCACTTTACCGAACTGCTTGACCCCAAGCTGGTATCGGCTGTACTCCGTTTTCAATTGTTCTCGTCGATCCGGCGCCAGGTACGCAGGAATTTCCGTCATCCTCACTTGGTAGCGTTAATGGAATTTCCCATCTTGTTCCTCGGGGCAATGCCCGCCAGTACGCCGGCTCTCTATACACTGATGAATTACGCCGGTTTGAAGTTGGGAACCTGGTACCCCGAAGGCGGATTCGGGGCAGTCGCCAAGGGGATCGCCGGCCAGGCAGAACGTAACGGCGCCCGCATCTTCTACAATACGGAGATAAGAAGGATCGTAACACGCGGCAACCGGGTCACGGGGATCGAAGCCGGCGGAAAAGTCATTCCGTACGACGGAGTCGTCGCCGCCGGCGATTACAGCAATATGGAAGCGTCCTTGTTGCCGGCGGAATTTCGCAACTACGGCAAGGAATACTGGCAACGGAAGACCTTTGCGCCGTCCTGCCTCCTTTTTTACCTCGGCCTGCGCAAGACCTTCCCAAGCCTCGGGCACCATACATTATTTTTCGAGGAAGACCTCGATGCACACGCGCTCGATATTTACAAAACTCCTGTTTGGCCTTCAAAGCCCCTATTCTATGTCTGCCGGACCACGGCATCCGACAAGACGGTGGCTCCGGTGGGGCACGATAACCTTTTCCTTCTCATGCCGGTCGCAACGGGGCTCTCCGATTCATCACTGACAAGAGAAGCCTATTTTGAATTGATGGCCAACCGGATCATGAGACGTTTAGGGGAAGATATCCGGCCTTATATTGATTATAAGCGTAGCTATTCTATCACCGATTTTATCGAAGATTACGGCGCATATCGCGGCAACGCCTATGGACTGGCAAATACCCTGTTGCAGACAGCGATCTTCAAACCGAAGATCAGGAATCGAAAATTGCCAAACCTGGTCTATTCGGGCCAACTGACCGTCCCCGGACCCGGAGTTCCCCCGGCACTGATCTCCGGCAAGGTGGCGGCCAATATTTTGGCGGGACATTTTAAGACGAAGATCGAATGACCCGCACTTATTGCCCCGCGGCCTCCCTTAGCCATTGGAACCAATTGTCGACCTTGAACCGGTAGTCGAATACCGGTTCAAGATAACGGCTCTTGACCTCCTTCCAGGATTTTTTTTCTGCGATAAAACCGGGCGGGAGCTTGCCGGACGCGAGCGCCGCTGCGGTATAGAAGGTCTTGCGCGTAGGATGATGGGGGCTGACAGCATTGACGGTCAGGTTCAGATTGGGCGTTTCGACTAGTTGGGTAGTGATACGGACACAATCGTCTAAGTGAATAAGGTTGACGGGCGCCAGGCCGTTTGGGATTTTACTGGCGTCCTTGAAGAAATTCGCCGGCGACCTGCCCGGACCGACCAGGCCCCCGAAACGGACACACACAAATTCGAATGCCGGCTCCGAACGGAGAATATTCTCGGCGTCCCGGATCATCCGGGATGAGGGCATGGACGGGGCCACCGGCGAAAGTTCATCTACGATAGCATCGGGCGTGCCGTAGACACTGATTGAACTGGTATAAATGATCCTCCGGATGCCCCGGGCTTTGGCCACCTCGCTCAAAATTTGAATGATGCCGGCATGATCCTCCCCGGCTTTGGGTGGGAGGGTGACGACCAGGATATCGCAATGAAAGAACGGGATAACGCTTGAGTCCTGATGGAGCAGCTGTCGCAAATCAAGCAGGAAGGGCTCTGCCCCCGCGACGCGTATTTTGGGAAATTTGTCCTTCGTGGTGGTAGAACCCTTTACAAGATGGCCCCGGCTGGCTAATTCTGCCGCAAGTGGAAGGCCAAACCAACCGCAGCCAAGAATGCTGATTGTCATATATTATGAGTCCGCCCATTTTTTGAAATCCGCCACGCGGTCACGGCTTACGATCACCTCCTCGGCCTGCAAGGGATTCTTTAATGTTATTCTAAGCCGATGATTGATGAACGGTTTCACCTGTTCTACGGCACGGGCGTGGAGGATAATGCTACGGTTGATACGAAAAAAAGCGGAGGGCTCCAGCTCTCGTTCCAATTGATCGAGGGTATGGTCGACGAGATATTTGGTCCTGTTCATCAGCACGATGTGCACCATCCGGTTTTCGGCTTCGATGATGGCGATATCCTTGGTATCTATAAAGAACCAGCGCCGGCCCATCCTTCCAAGCAGGCGGACCTTATAACAGCAACGCCGGACAGCAGGGGATTCCGGCACCAATTCCTGGCTACAGAAGCCAACCACGGGTTCTATATCGTCAGGCGCGGCGATGATCCGGATCGCCGGTTCGATCTGCCGGAGGAGAAGCACAAGTCTTTCGGCCGCCAGGGGCTCAACCTCGAGTATGATGACCTTCATGCCAGTAAGGATACGAAAAAAAGGCAGCAGGCTTGTTTTATGTTGATGTTTTGACAGCTTATCGGCAGCTTCCGTTGAGCAGGGCTGAACAAAAGGATCAGACCTTTCGCAAAGAAAGGCCTGATCATCAGCGACGCCGGCGGTCTGGAAGCGCTGGCAATACAAGAAAAGACGATCTACGGAAGAAGGACCTGGTCAATGACGTGCACAACACCGTTGGTCGTTACGATATTGGCTGCCATGACGGTCGAGGGAGTGCTGTTCCCATTTCCTTTCACCTGTACACTGCTCCCCACAAGAATGTGGACGGTTTCCCCATTGACGGTCGCGGGCATGCTGTTATTGACAAGATCCGACGAAAAAATCCGCCCGGCAATGACATGGTAGGTGAGGATTTTCGTCAACGTATTCGGATCCGCGGCATTAATGGCCGCTGAATTGACGAACCCGGCGTTGATGAAGGCCTGGTTGGTGGGCGCGAAGACTGTAAAGGGCCCTGTGCCGGAAAGCACCGCGGCCACATTCGTACTTCCCTGGCTGGCGCGCAGGACGGCAGTCACCAACAGGCTGAGATTCGGATTGGCTATCGCCGTTTGTACGATAGTACCCGTCGCCGGCAGCAGAACAGCCGAAATGTCATGGATCACGCCGTTGGTGCACAGGATATCAGCCTTGGTGACGGGTACGCCGTTGATGAACACCTGGCCGCTTGGTGTTCGGGTGGCAAATGCGGGCTGACCATTCAGCGTATTTACAGGGGTATTGGTAGCCTGGGGGATATCCGCCGCCTTTACCTGCCCACCGAGTACATGGTAGAGCAGGATGGCCTTCAGCGTGGAATCGGGTAGGGTAGAAAGAGCCGAGGTAGAACTAAGGCCCAATGCCGCGAAAGCCTTGTTGTCTGGGGCGAATACAGTAAAATCCTCTTCGGATTTGCTGTCGAGGGTGGCTTTCAGCCCTTCTTTATTGATCGCCGCCACCAGGATGGAATAAGAAGGGTCGGCAGCCAGCGTAGCATAGATGCTGCCGTGATGATTGAGATTGGATTTCCTGCAGGCAGTGCCCAATAGGCCAAATGCCAGGAGAATTGCCGCGAAAGTTTTGATGGATTTCATAACATGTTTTTGGAAATCATAACAAAAAAAAGCGCCTCGATAAATAACCAACGGGCGAATCATCGTCTTTTCAGTATCAATCGTCATTCCTATTGAACTGTTTAGATTTGAGGTGAGTGTAGCAGAAAATACGTCAACAAATTTCGCCCGTCCCGGCATCAATCGATATGTTTGTCCCATCGGTGCTGACCAATTGTCAGACAAAAGGCAGATTATGGATACAATTGATACCTTTTCAATGAGGGATGTCGAACGGCTGATGGGAATAAAGGCCCATACCATCCGGATATGGGAGAAACGCTACGGCATAGCGGAACCGCGACGCTCGGCGACAAATATCCGCTTTTACAGCAATGAAGAAGTACGTTTGTTGATGACAGTGAGGATGCTCAATGGCTACGGTCATAAGATCTCGGCGATCGCGGCAATGTCCCGCGATGAACGGAACCGCCGGCTCGACGAGGCGCTCGAACATAAGCCCGTCCCGGGGCAGGCGGAAGAGGCGCTGATCGTAAGTCTGCTGGAGGCGGACGAATGGCGGTTCGCCAGGGTCTTCTATGCTGAGGTGCATCGAACGATAAGACAAGACCGTCGGTGTTACTATTTTTGCCCGAACACGAACTGCATGAGCTGGGGTTATTATTCTATAACTATGCATTCCGGGTGCGTGGCTACAGAACCTATTACTTGGGTCAATCGGTGCCCTTCGACGGGCTCGAACGGATGCTTCGGCTGGCCTGCCCCGATGTAATCGTCACCGGAATGACAAATCCCATCAACCCGCTTGGTTTCCGCCAATTCTATGAAAAGCTGCAACAGCTGACCGGTCCGGCTACAATTTATTATACCGGTCCCCAGCCTTCCACGATGAAGACCTACTATAAAAATCTCCGAACCACGGCCCATCTGATCCGCTTTCTGCAATCGATCCCCCTGAGGGAAGCACATACATAGGAACCATTAATTTCTCGACGGGTCGGGCCCGTTAAGAACAGCGGTCAAATCCTCCACTGTGTGTAGCCATTGAACCCTCCGGTAGTTGGCCGCGTTTGCCGGTCTGGTCGGATTACCTGCTAGGTATATTTTCTTCCCACTGAACGTCAGATCAAGTTCTTTAAGAAAGGCCAGTATGGGCTTCGAGAGTTCGGATTGAAGGGTAAAGATCAGTATCCGGTCCGCACTGATCTCCTTCACAGCGGCCGCCATCGACGCCAGCGGTACATTGGCGCCCAGGTAGACCGCACCATGGCCGGAAAGCCGGATGATATTATAAGCGAGGAGAAGCCCCATTTCATGGAACTCATTTTCAGGAAGCATCAGCAACCATCGTTCGGCGCTGGGGTCCGGCGCTGGGAGCGCATCCACGAGCGCAAATAATTTCCGTCGCAGCAAATTGCTCACGAAATGCTCATGCGTGGGAGATATCTTGTCGCATCGCCAAAGGAGCCCTATCCGCTCGAGCATCGGCAACAGAACGTAACGATAGGTATTCTTTAACCGGTATCGAACGATGCAATACGCAAGGATCTGTTCGAACCGGGCCTCATCGTAGGTCAAACCCGCCGCGATCAGCTGCGATATGAAGTAATCTTCGGTGGCGTTGGTCCGGGTGCTGACAATGGATTCCAACAGCTGATGCAGCTTATCGTCCGAAAGCGGCCCTACCTCGGAGGCCCGGTATCCTGCATTTACCAGGCTGACCATGTTCAGAAGCCGTCTCATTTGGGAACCGTCATAATAACGGGTATTACCCCGTGACCGGGAAGGTGTCAGTGCATTATATCTCGCCTCCCAAGCCCGGATGGTATGCGGCTTAAGACCGGAGAACCGGCCCAACTGGGAGATGGAAAAGAGATTCATTGTTTGTTTAACTATTTAGCAAATTTAGTTAAACAAAATGGTCCGACCAAAAATACAAATTGTTAATAATGAAGTACTAACGATTCATTTCTGTTTAAGGGCGTTTCAATTCACGGGCGAATATCTAAACAAATCTCGATTGAAACGATACCGGTTATTAGATTCCAGTTAAAACCGTCGGATGAAAGTTTGTTTGGTCACAGGGGTCACCCTCGAGCAAGGCCTCGGATTTGCGATCGCCCTTCGCATGTATCAGCGGGAATATGCAGTATATCTTGGCGGCCGCCGCGGTGAAAGAGCCGTTGAACTCGGATTATCTATCGACAAATCAGGCTTCTGGGTAAAAGCTCACACGTTGGACATCACCGATGATACCAGCGTGACGCAATTCCTTGCCCGGGTCCGCGGCGAACAGGGAAAAATCGACGCCTTGATCAACAACGCGGGCGCTGGGTTTGATGCCGGGGTACATCCTTTGGATGTCAATTTTGCAGACGCCCGCCAGACCTTTGAGACCAATCTTTTCGGCGCATGGCGCATGACCCGGGGGAGCCAGATTGGGCCCCCGATATAAATGACGCCAAGTGGGTCGTAGTGGAAAAATTGCAAAGTTATGGTGACAGACCCATCGAAACCCTTACTGCGCCGGAAGCCCGCAAGAATCATACCCCTGCCGATGCTGTAAAAGATGTTGTGCAGGAGCATCATATCCCTATGCCGGTTTCCCAGGTTGATACAGTAGGAAAAGAGATACCGGTCACAGGCGGAGGCATCCATGCCAGGATCTATACACCCAAAAATGCCGGTAGCCCAATGCCTGTCATCGTATACTATCATGGAGGAGGATGGGTGATCGCGGACATCAATACTTATGACGCGTCTGCCAGGGGGCTGGCCGAAAAGACAGGCGCTATTGTGGTTTCTGTTCATTACCGGCAGGGTCCGGAGCATAAATTTCCTACGGCCCACCACGATGTTTTCGCAGCCTACCAATGGGTGTTGCAGCATGCCGCTTCCTGGAGGGGCGATCCTAAAAAGGTCGCGTTGGCAGGCGAAAGTGCAGGAGGTAATCTGGCCTGTAATGTCAGCATAATGGCACGCGATAAAGGCATACAGTCACCGTTATGCCAGGTATTGGTCTATCCCGTCGCGAACAACGATATGAACAGCGTTTCTTATCAAAAATATGCCAACGCAAAACCTCTTAGCAAATCTATCGTAGCCTGGATGGTCAAAAATTATCTGCCGGATATTTCTATGTCGGGCGACCCGCGTATAGCATTGGTAAAAGCCGATTTAAAAGGGCTGCCCCCTACTACGATCATTGGCGCCGAGATCGATCCACTGATGACAGAAGGCGAAATGTTACGAGATAAACTAAAGGAAGCCGGTGTCGCTACAGATTATAAACTCTACAATGGGGTGACACATGAGTTTTTCGGCATGGCAGCCGTAGTCCCCGAGGCAAAGGACGCGCAAAATTACGCCTCCGGCGTTTTGAAAAAGGCTTTCCGAAAATAAAGCAGGGTGAATGATTATGGCTCGAGCGTGGCGAAACCGTGGCGCTGGATATTTGTTTACCTTTTTTGATCCTTTTTGGCTGACTAATTAGACAGATGAGCATAAATAATACCACGGTCGGCTCTCATTTCTAAAGTAACGCCTACAATTGCTATTCCGGCAGGCTGTCAAATGGCAACAATCCAGATGCTCGCTTCTCAGGTCGGGATCAGCGGCTTAAAAAATATTCTGCCTTGTATAAATCCACAGCATTATTGTTTTCCGTATCTATAGTAAAATTTGAAAAATGAAAAAGCACACTATCGTAGCGCTCATTTTATTCATGTTCGCTTTTATGACCCGTACATCTGCACAGACAAAAATGGTTGGTGGAGCACCCATGTATCCGACAAAGAACATTATTGAGAACGCCATGAACTCCAAGGATCATACTACACTGGTAGCCGCCGTCAAAGCGGCCGGACTTGTGCAAACCTTGGAAGGGGAAGGGCCTTTTACAGTATTTGCGCCGACAAATGAGGCTTTTAAAAAGCTGCCAGCCGGAACAGTCGACAATCTTTTAAAGCCAGAGAATAAAGCTACCCTCACCAAAATACTCACCTATCACGTTGTATCGGGCAGGATAACCGCAGCCGATCTTATGGACATGGTGAAAAGAGGAATGGGCAAGGCCGCCCTTGCAACCGTCCAGGGTGGTAAACTAACAGTCATGCAGGATGGAAAGGAACTTTACCTGGTGGATGAAAAGGGAGGAAAATCCCGGATCACTATATCCGATGTTTTTCAGAGTAATGGTGTTATCCATGTAGTTAACACCGTCCTATTGCCAAATTGATCTATCGTTACCAGATAGTTTAAACCAGGGTCGGTCGGTTTCTACCGGCTGTGTCCTTTTTTTACCTTTAATCTTTTGGATAAAACATTCCAGTTCTTTTCCGTTTTTGCATCGACACTAGTCAACACCTTTCCCGGTTGCTTGGAAGAGCACTGGGCTTGTACTCCATGCCTGTCTTGTTTGGCCGGAAATAATCTATAATTCTGGGAACCCAAATTTTGCCACTATCCTGGAATGTCAATGGAAAGAACTTCTTGCATAACCTTCGGGTGACGGCCGAAAAATGCTGCTTTGGCATGTAAGCGTGTACCTTATTCCTTGAGGTCATTTATGTCAACCAATAACTTAACCTGAGCGGGCGGAAACTCACCATGGCACAATTTTATAATAAAATAGAAAGATTCGGAGTATACACAATAGCGTTACTAGTGCATGTACGAAGAATTAGCCCTTCGATGTAGAATCAGTTTCCGAATACAATGCTGCGGAGCCAGGGGCTCATTCGGGCTGCAGTCTATTCCCCCAGGGTCTAAAATAATTGGTGGGATCAAATCCGGACTCAAATAAATAACGTATTTAGATTCATTCAAACATAAAACATCGATGATCATGAAAAAAAGAAGAATCATTAAAATACTTCTTTGGACAGGGACAGTCACACTTGGCCTGGTATTAGCCCTGGCCATCCATATTTATATCGTTATGCGGCCAAAAGCACCCGATGCCAATACCCGGGTCATGGCGCGCATTGATATACATCAACCGCTGACGGACACTGAATCTGACAGGATTACTGCATGGCTCTACAGGCAGAAAGGAGTAGATCATGTTATGTGCAATCCGGGTACTTCCATTGTTGTATTCACCTATTCGCCGCTACAGGCCAATGCCAATAAAATAGTCGCGAGCTTTAAGACCGATTTGAATTATCCCAAAAGTGTTCGTTATATCCCGACTGAAAAGGATCTCCAAGGAAGTTGTCCTGTTGCATCCTCTTCTGCCATGTACAAAATATCTACGTCCATTAAGCATCTGATACAATAAATACAAACACATGAAAGCAGTAAAGTTTTTATCTCTATTAACATTGACAGCAGTAGCAGGTTTGACAGTTCCTTCATGCAGCAAGAGTAAGAGCAGCACGCCTCCTAAACCCACTTTGTACGATTCGCTGGGCGGTACAGTAATGGTTTCTGACCCCGCTCATTCCGGCACCATGATCGAAAAAGGCCGGTTGCTGATCCGTAATATAGTGGACAGCACTATTTTTGTGATCGCCGGGGATACCGCTATTAACGGCCATTTCACTACACTTTTATCAGAGGTCGGGTCTGGCAACTTCAGCGGGTTCCAGACATTAAGTAAAAATCTTACAGATTTTGTTGCTGTAGGCACGGGTGCTAAAGATTATACCTATACTGGCAAATCCATGGTAGCTGCCCATGACCCGGCACAGAACCCCAGGATGAACGGCAAGGCAGATAACAGCGATTTTAATGCATTCGAAACAGACTTGGTTACCGGCGCTGGTAAAGCAGGTGTGCCCTCCAACAACCCTGCATTAATGAGTGTTGCCAAGATAGTGGAGTCATTGCGGTCACAGGTGGTGCAGCAATAGCAATTCCTTATTGCCCCACTCGGTAAGGCAAACTGAAACACAACAATCTTCGTATATTCGGTCTGATATAAACACCGCTTGGTTGGCTAACCCTACCGGGCGGCTGTTTAGTCATAGATGCGTGCCGTGTAGGCTTGGATTTGCAATTGGACTAAGGATGTCGCTTTCATTTTTGTATTTTTTCTGATAAGTGAGGGAAAATCGCCAAATTATCGACTCATTAATGCTTGGCTTATGCAAGACAGTATTCTGTATACAAATCGAATCAAACCAATAGCCTCAATATGGGTTTACAGCTTAATAAAAATAGATTAAGAAGGTTTATTGGGTCAAATTTCTAATGGAGACCAACTGAAATATTTCATTCATATTTTGTCGCGGAAGGATCATTTATGCTATGGAACATTCACAAAAAAGGTATTGTACTGATGAGCAATATATCCGGGTCGGCGCTTACTATTTTTCTTCCTGCACATTTTAGCAAGAACATGGCAGCTGTCGTCTATTTCCCTGGGGTGGTTATTGGTTCATCTGAAATCACTAGTGCTGTAATATCGTTAGCAGCATTTCCTTTGTTAAAGGCTTCATGATAAAATCCGTGATCGCATCTGTCGCCCTTGCCTTACGCTCATCATCCGGGTCCAATGAAGTAGTCAGCATAACAATTTTTATATCATCCTGCTTTTTCTCATGCAGGGTCCTGAATCTTTCAAGGAATTCCCTTCCATCCATGCCCGGCATGTTGATATCCAGGAAAATCAGGTCAGGTTTGGGATGTGTATTACCTTTGATAATGTATTTACCGGTACCCCTCAGATAGTCGAGCGCTTCATACGCTGTTTCTGCCACATGGATCTCATTGGCGCAATCGAGTTCTCTCAGTGTCTGCTTCTTACCCCTCCCGTTCTTCCGGTTAGCCTCTTCCCCTTCCTCAATATGCGCCTCCAACTCGCCTTCGAAAGCCCCTTCCGGGAACTCCTTCAGCAACGGCGTCAGCACACCTTCCTTGCCCAACAGCGTCTCTCCGCTCTTGATCCGCGTCGCAGCTTGCTTTTTAAATGCCTCAAAATCGAATGATTGCTTTTCCATTGTTTATCAGTTTAAAGTTAGTTAACTTTTAGCTGACACAGTTAATGGAATACTCTCGTAAAAATCGCGTAGCATCCCGTCCGGATGCTATGCGTATCGAATAATAATGACCATCAAAAATCATTACCATACTGCTGTCGCAAATAGATTCTTTTTCCGGAGTTTTCGATAAATGCTTTTCAATGCTTTGTTCAAGCAGTTCTAGGACCTTGTTGCAACAGACGCTAGGATTGCAGCCATGAATCGGCTGTTTCTCACCCTCACCTTACGCGTTGTTGCTTGCTTTTTCATTCGACGAATTTACAAAACGTTTTTATTTGAAAACAGGATACAAACGTTATTTAAGCCTTGCCAGGCAACACTAAGGATATCTTTTACTTGATACGTTTGTAAAAATCGATCAACTTTCCGTCCGGGGCTATACACAAAACATGGTAACAGCCGTCAAAATTTATTGCAGTAATGCCAGCACGAGTAAATTCTTTTCCCGGTGTCACCGAAAAATGATGGTCAATATCCTCTTTCAATCTCTCCAGCAACCGAGTAACAATTTTCTTTGCCTTTTCAAAATAAGCGATTAAATGCTCTTCCTTTTTGCTTTGATCTGCTTCAGACATACTTTCTATATACCGGATGGAAATTTGGACACAACTTTCGCAATCCCACCAAACGGCAAATTTTCCATCTGACAGCCTGTCCAAATGATGTGCCTTGAGATGATAGAGAATCTGCGTTCGAAAATGGATATTCATCCGTTGTAAGCTAAGCAATTTGGGTGCTGCCTTTAAAGCACCATGCAGGACCGGCCGCCTTTCTTCCAAACGGTATAGCATAATGCGTTCAAAGGCGTCTGATAGTATTTTTAAGTCGGCTGCAAACGCCAGATACTTGATATGGTTTATTTGAAAAATATGTTAGGCAATATTTATTTTTAAATCCTTTGTAGACTTGTCTATCAAAATACCGTGATATGTCTCATCGGACAATATCTCGGGCTTTATGTCATACAGAAAGGCATGATAATAATCCTGTTCATCCGGCGTCAATCGGTAGCCTTGGTGCAGCAATTTTTCCAAGTTGTCAAAAGAGTAATGCGCAGTTTTTTCTTTAGGTAAGATGTTCATATGATGCTGTCTAGTTCTGGCGATTTTCGATTTAAAAGATGGGCGATTATCTCTCAAGTAGATATAAAGAACCTTGGTTCCAACCTCTTTAATCCTTTCAGATTGGAACCGATAACTACTGATTATTAACTTGTAAGCAAGGGTTTGTGGGCAAAAATCCCGTTCCTTTCCTGGAAAAGAATAATGGGAGTTGAACCCTTCCTCTTGATAATCAATACAGTAACATCAATACGATTTTGGTCAAGGTATTATAAATACCCATATAGATGAGATTGTCAAATTTGTAAAAAAGTGACAATCAATTAGAATATTAAAAAAAGCCACTGTTTTCAGTAGCTTTTTTTAACAAAACTTTAACTTTTGTAGCGAGATCGGGAGTTGAACCCGAGACCTCCGGGTTATGAATCCGACGCTCTAACCATCTGAGCTATCTCGCCGGGTGCCGTTGCGGGAGAGAGACCTCTTCCTAAACGGGTTGCAAATGTAGAGAAATTTGGGGAATAAATTGACAGAAAACTGGGGGAGACTTTGATAGACATTTTCAAGGTGTTGATCGAACCGGGCGGTTCGATCAGGATTTTGCGGCTAATGATGGCCTCCCTGACGGGAGGCGGGCCTTTTTGTTTGTGGCCACAAACAAAAAGGCCCTCTGTAGAAACAGAAGGCCGTCTAACGATTGCTTGCCATATGAAAAGAGATAATGATCTTGTTTGCGAGCACAAAATTAAGCGATGAATTCTAAAACCCAAGAGCTTAAGATTATCAAATAGTTAAAAAGATTATTCACTCTGCTAAAACCTTTTTTTAACCCCTTATTTTCTCTCTAACTACCTGTCTGTGCTATTCTGAATCAAATGTCGGAAGAATTTTTGGAACCTGCAAATTAGTTTGTCAACATTTTCAAAAAAATCGTCTAAAAATAAAAAAAACAGTATATGTAATTTATTTTAATATGTTTTTTGGCTAAAAAAAGGGTTAAAAATGGCCTTTTGGGGTGGAGTTGACAAATGTGTCTATATATGTAATTAATTATAATGTTATTTTGTCTTAATTCTTCCCGGATATTGTTCCAATGCCTTCTCCAGGCAGTCCATTGCTTTGTGGAGTGCGTCGGTGTTGAGGACATACGCCAAACGTATCTCTTTTTTGCCTAACTCGGCGTTGCCATAGAACCCTCCTGCGGGGGCCAGCATGACGGTCTGGTTGTCATATGAAAAGGATTCTAATATCCATTGACAGAACTTGTCGGTGTCATCCACGGGAAGGCTGGCCATGGCATAGAACGCTCCCCCTGGATTGGGACAGAACACACCGGGTATGGCGTTGAGACGGCTGACGAGCACGTCCCTTCTCCTCAGGTATTCGGCTTTGGTGGCGTCGAAGTAATCCATCGGCAGGTCGGTGGCAGCCTCTCCCAGTATCTGGGCGAAGGAGGGCGGGCTGAGCCTGGCCTGGGCGAATTTGAGCACGGTGTCGAGGACAGCCTGGTTGCGCGTGACGAGGGCGCCGATCCTTCCTCCGCAGGCGCTGTACCTTTTGGAGATGGTGTCGATCATAATGACGCGGTCTTCCACACCCGCCAGGTTCAGGGAGGCGATGTGCTGGCCGCTGTAGCAGAAATCACGATAGGCTTCGTCGGCAAAAAGGTAGAGATCGTACTTTTTTATCAGCTCCTTTAGGGTCTCCATCTCCTCCCGGCTGTAGAGATAGCCGGTGGGGTTATTGGGATTGCATATGACGATGCCTTTGGTCCGGGGACCGATGAGCTTTTCGAAGTCTGACACGGGGGGGAGCGCAAACCCTGTATTTATATAGGATGTGAGGGGCTTCACCACCACACCGGCGGCCACGGCAAATCCGTTGTAATTAGCGTAGAAAGGCTCGGGGATGATGACCTCGTCACCGGCATCGAGGCAGCTCATAAAGGCAAAGAGAATGGCTTCGGATCCACCCGTGGTGACGATGATCTGCTGATAGTCCACCTCCATACCCGCGCGCTTGTAGTAAGCTGCCAGCTTCCTTCTGTAACTCTCATTACCTGCGCTGTGGCTGTATTCCAATACCTTAAAATCAAAATGGCGGACGGCGTCCAGGGCCATTTTGGGGGTTTCAATATCGGGCTGGCCGATGTTGAGATGGTATACTTTAACGCCTCGCTTTTTGGCAGCCTCGGCATACGGCACGAGTTTCCGGATCGGCGAAGCCGGCATTTGCTGTCCACGGTGACTGATAGTTAACATCCGGCAAAAATACAAAATACAAAAGGCTCCCCGCTAACGCTGAGGAGCCTTTTATTAAATAGTTGGATTATTATTTACCGCCTGTCTTGGCGCCTTTGGATGCCTCGTATTTGGTATAGGCGTCTGCGGTCAATACTTCGCCGGTGATCTTCAACGTAAGGGGCATATCGATGCCTGCAACCTTTACAGTAATAGACTTATTGAACGGACCTGCTGCTGCTGCGTTGAATCCCGCTGTGATCTTATTTTCTTTGCCTTTGGGAATTGCGCCCTCGGGCTTGACGGGGGTGGTACATCCGCAGGACGGTGTAGCTGATTCGATGATGACGGGAGCATCGCTGGCGTTGACAAAAAGGAAATCATGTGTTACCGGAACACCTTGTTTGATCTTGCCAAAATCGTAAGCCAATTCTTTGAACTTCACAACGTCTTCGGCCTTTTTTTGCGGAGCGGCCTGCTGAGCGAACAGGGTGGTTGAGAGGACAACGGCGCTGGCAAATAGGAATAGTTTCTTCATGGTGATCAATTTATTTGTTTTAATAATTGTATAGAGGGGTTCTCCGGGGCGGAGCTGGCCGGACTTTTCAATACTTCCCCCGAGATGGTGATGGTCTTTGTCATATTGGTATTATAGACCACGGTCACTGTCTTTGTAAAAGGGCCTTCGGCGTAGGCGTTGTACCCGACCTTGATCTGAGCGGTGGCTCCGGGCTCGATGGCGTCACGGCTCCACTCGGGAGTAGTACATCCGCAAGATGCCTGGACATTATCCAGCTTGAGCGGGGTCTTTCCCGTATTGGCCACTTCAAAAACATAGACGGCTGGCCGTCCCTGGGGTATTTTCCCGAAATTGTGGGTGTTCTCCTTCAATTGAAGCGCATCTGCCGGACGGGGCAGGGCTTCTCCCTTTCCATTTGTCAGCTGTGCCTGACTGGAAAAAATGGTGAAAAATAGGCCGACAACAATTGCTATTTTTTTCATAGTTTGCCCGCTGTAAACGTGTATAAAATTAGGTTTTTAACGCCAGTCTGGCCAATAAATTATGGGGGTAACCTATTTTTTTAACAATCAATGGAGTAGGCTGGTTTTGTATCAATAATAGATCGGTAACTTTGTTCCGGACATTCACTTAATTGACTCTAATGGAAAACCTTTCTACTAACACATTGATCGACCAGGAGAAATTATCTTTCGACAAGTTCCGGGAGGAGGTGTTGAAAGACTATCGTTGTGCCTGTGACAGCCGGGAAGCCAGCCTGCTGGGGAGGAAAGAAGTACTGACGGGTAAGGCCAAGTTTGGGATTTTTGGCGATGGGAAGGAAGTACCCCAGGTGGCGATGGCCAAATTCTTCCGGCCGGGCGACTTTTATGCGGGCTATTACCGGGACCAGACCTTTGCGTTTGCCACAGGCGCCGCTACTATCGAAGAATTCTTCTCTCAGCTATATGCAGATCCTGACGTGCGGCATGATCCACACAGCGCGGGCAGGCAAATGAACTCGCATTTTGCCACAGCTTTTATAGACAGGGATGGGGAGACACTGGACCTTGTCCATCGCAAGAATCTCACGGCGGGGCTGGCGCCTACGGCTGCCCAGATGCCGAGGGCGCTTGGGCTGGCCTATGCCTCCAAAGCCTTCCGGGAAATAGAGCAGCTGCATCAATTTACGGGTCTGTCGAACAACGGGAATGAGGTATGTTTCTGCACCATCGGGGATGCATCGACGAGCGAGGGACATTTTTTTGAAACGGTGAATGCGGCGGGTGTGCTGCAGGTGCCACTGGCGATCTTTGTATGGGATGATGGATACGGCATTTCGGTGCCACGGAAATTCCAGACGACGAAGGGATCTATCTCGGAGGCCCTGAAAGGGTTTCAGAAAGAGGAGGGGACCAACGGGGTAGAGATCTACCGGGTGAAGGCCTGGGATTATGCGGGCATGTGTGAAGCATTCGAAGCGGGCATCCGGGCCATCCGGGTAACGCATACGCCGGTGATATTCCATGTGGAAGAGGTGACCCAGCCACAAGGACATTCCACTTCGGGCAGCCACGAGCGATACAAGTCGCCTGAGCGCCTGGAATGGGAGCGGGAATGGGACGGTATCAAAAAAATGAAGGAGTGGATCATCGACAACGAGCTGGCCAGCGAAGAGGAGCTGGACGAGATCGAGACGACGGCCAAAGAATATATCCGTCACTGCCGGAACCTGGCCTGGGAAAAATACCAGGAGCCTATCAAGCGCCAGGTGGCCCGTTCTGTAGAACTGATCAGAGGGCTGGTGGATCATTTCCCCCACCATAGCCATAGCCATGGCGAGACCCCCGACCACAGGGAGACCCTGGAAAAGCTGGCAGCAGAGCTGGCGGCCAACCGGGAGCCGGGGCGTAAGGAGGTTTTGAGAACTTTACATCAGGCATTGGATATCGTGTCGGGAGATGCAATTGGCGGACCGTTGAAGGAATATTATCTCGAGCTGAAAAAAGAGAATGCAGCGTTGTACAATTCACACCTGTATCATGAGGGGGCAAAGAATATTTTGAATGTGGAGGAAGTAAAGCCGGAGTTCGACGAAGAATCTCCCTTGATCAACGGATATGAGATACTGAACCATTATTTCGACACGCTGTTCACGCACAACCCCAAGGTATTGGCCTTTGGGGAAGACCTTGGCAAGATCGGAGATGTCAACCAGGGCTTTGCAGGGCTGCAGGCCCGGCATGGCTCGAGCAGGATCTTCGATACGGGCATACGGGAACTGACGATCATGGGGCAAGGTATCGGCATGGCCTTCCGTGGTCTACGCCCTATAGCAGAGATACAATATCTGGACTATCTCCTGTACGGATTGCAACCTTTGAGTGATGATCTTGCTTCCTTACAATATCGTACGGCGGGCCAGCAGACAGCGCCATTGATCGTGCGTACGCGGGGACACCGCCTGGAGGGGATCTGGCATAGCGGATCGCCTATGGGTATGGCGATCCATGCGCTGCGAGGTTTGCATATCTGTGTACCGCGAAATATGGTACAGGCGGCGGGCATGTATAATACCCTGCTGGAAGGCGCCGACCCGGCGATCATGATCGAATGTCTGAATGGCTACCGGCTAAAGGAAAAGCTGCCTTTCAATCTTCTGGAATTCAGGGTCCCTCTCGGCGTGCCGGAAGTGGTGCGGGAAGGGGAAGACATCACGCTGGTGTCCTATGGCTCAACGCTCCGTATCGTACAGGAAGCGGCTGCCACGCTGGCGGAACTGGGTGTCAGCTGTGAAGTGGTGGATATACAGACATTATTGCCTTTCGACATACATCATAAGATCGTCGAGTCCCTTAAAAAGACCAGCCGGATCATCATCATCGACGAGGATGTACCGGGTGGGGCCGCGGGTTATATCTTCAATAAGGTTATGGAGGAGCAGGGTGGCTATCGTTGGCTGGATACGGCCCCGAGGACCATTACGGCTCAGGCGCATCGCCCGGCCTATGCCAGCGACGGAGATTATTTCAGCAAGCCCAATGCAGAGCAGATCATCGATGCGGTGCGGGAAATGATGTCGGAGTAGGCGGGCGCCGGCCAGAGGAGGGCTATGACGAGGCCGATGGTGGTGCGATCAATCCAAAAATCTTTCTTTCCACTCGGGGCGGGGTAACCAGCAGGAGTCTTCTTTACCAAACCAGCGGTAGCGGTTCCGTGCTACCCAATCGTACAGTTTATCTCTTACAGGGCGGGGAACGATCCATAGACCATATAAGAGGGACAAGAGACCACCCAGCCTCTTCAAAACGCGTAGCGCCCCCGAACTGCGGGTATATATCTTACCATTATCTATCAGTACGAACGAGTCCAGTCCGTCGGTGGGGAGCCCGGACTGTTGCAGAAGAGATTGTCCTAAGGAGCTTTGAAGGGAGGCGAAGCGGAAAATGCCCCGCCTGTCCCTTTTCAAAATAAATTGAACGCTGCGGCTGCAAAGATTACAGACTCCATCGAATAGGACGATGGGATAGAAACCTGGCAGGCCTGCGGGGGGTGGTGAACCAGACGGGCCTCCGATGGATGGCGAACCGGGCGTATGCGCTATTTTAAGTTGTAAAATACTTTCTGAACGTCCTCATCCTGCTCGAGCTTGTCTACGAGCTTCAGTACATCCTGCACCTGTTCTTCAGGTAATTCCACGGTGCTGGCGGGTATCCATTCTATCTCGGAGCTGATGGGGGTAATGCCTTTTTCTTCCAGGGCTTTCTGCATATTGCCGAAGTCGCCGAAGGCAACCCGGAGCACGATGACGGGTATGTCATTCTCGCCTGTGCCTTCTCCCATTTCTTCCAGGCCATGATCGATGAGCTCTAATTCGAGATCGTCCACGTTGAGGCCTTCGGGTTTCAGCTTGAACACACCCATCTTTTTGAACTGGAAGCTGACGCTGCCGCTGTTGCCGAGGGTGCCGTTCCCTTTATTAAAATGGGATTTTACGTTGGCGACGGTGCGGACGTGGTTGTCGGTGGCTGTTTCCACGAGTATGGCAACTCCATGAGGACCATAGCCTTCATAGAGGATCTCTTCATAATTCTCCATTTCCTTGCCCTGGGCGCGTTTGATAGCGGCCTCGACCCTGTCCTTGGGCATGTTGACACTCTTGGCGTTCTGGAAGCAGCGACGGAGGGCGGGGTTGGTGGCGGGATCGGGCCCTCCTGCCTTGACGGCGATGGCTATTTCTTTTCCAATACGGGTAAATTGCTTGGCCATCCGGTCCCAGCGGGCGAACATGGCATGTTTACGTACTTCAAAAATGCGACCCATAGTAAGATGAAATTTATATGCGGCTGCAAAGTTACAAAAAAGGCCCATCTGACGATGAGCCTTTTTATGAAGAAGATCAATTTATTGCAACTTGCTGTGCTTCTTGCTATAGCCAAAATAAATGAGGAGTCCGATGAGCATCCATACCAGCGCTGTCAGTTGGGTTTTCGTATCCAGGCCGATGATCATGGCCGTACAAACGATGACCCCCAGGGCGGGCACAATGGGAACCAGCGGCGTCTTGAAGGGCCGGGGGCGGCTGGGATCTGCCTTGCGCAGGATGATCACCCCAATACAAACCAGGATAAAGGCGAACAGGGTACCTATGCTGGTCAGGTTGCCTGCCACGCTCTCCGGAATAAAGCCGGCGAATAAGCCTACAAAGACAAACAACAACGCATTCGACTTATAGGGGGTGCGCCATTTGGGGTGCAGCTCACAGAATACCTTGGGAAGGAGCCCATCGGAGGCCATGGTGTAGAAGACACGGCTTTGGCCGAGCAACATTACCAGGATCACGGACGAGAACCCTCCCAGGATGGCAATGGTAACCAGGGTCGACAGCCAACCAAAACCGTGCATATAGGTGGAGATGGCATAGGAGACGGAGGCCTCTTTGCCTGCCTTCATGAAATCAGTATAAGGGGCGACGCCCGTGAGCACCCAGGAGAATAATATATACAGGATCGTGCAGATCAGGAGTGAACCCAGGATACCGCGGGGCATATCCTTCGCGGGGTTCTTGGCTTCCTGCGCGGCAGTGGAAACGGCGTCAAATCCAATAAAGGCGAAGAATACGACACCTGCTCCGGAGAGAATGCCTCCCCACCCGTGCCGGAAGAAACCTTCATAGGAATAAAATGTGCCGTCACGCAACTGTACAGGAGGGGCATCGGCTGGTATCACATAGGGTGTGTGGTTAGCCGGATTGATATAGTGCCAGCCGACTGCAATGAATACCAATACGATGGCTACTTTTATAAATACGATGATGGAATTGACGGTGGCGGACTCCTCGGTGCCTTTCATCAGCAGCAGGGACAGCACCAGCAGGATAAAGAGGGCGGGGATATTGATGATACCATGGTGCATTACGCCCGCGGTATCCAGCGCTCTTTCAAAAGGAGAATGGCACCATTCGAACGGAATGCTCCCTCCCAGGAGCTGATTCAGGTATTCACTCCAGGAGATGGAAACCGTGGCGGCGCCCAGGGCGTATTCCAGCACCAGCGCCCAGCCAATGATCCAGGCGGTGAGCTCTCCCATAGTAGTGTAAGCGTAAGTATAAGCGCTGCCCGCAATAGGGATCATGGAAGCGAATTCGGCATAACAGAGACCTGCAAATGCACAACCAACGGCGGCTACCAGAAAGGAGATGGTTACGGCGGAACCGGCATGTTCCCCGGCTGCGGAGGCTGTCCGTACGAACAATCCCGCACCGATGATTGCGCCTATGCCCAGAGCGATCAGACTCCAGGCTCCCAGCGTGCGCTTGAGGCCCTTCTCCGAATCCGCGGCCTGCGCCATGAGGGAGTCCAGGGACTTCTTCCGAGATAAACTCATAATTAGTTTGTTTTGAGTGTAGTTCTTAAATAAGATGACATGTGATGACTAGGGTCGAAAATAAACAAATATTTAATATTCAACCTTCAATTCTGTACTACCGGGGGGATTTTCGGGATTAAAGTTTTGCCAAGTCAGGATTTTTCAATTCATTGCATGATAAACAGGAGTGATATATGCGAAAGATCAGCCTTACAAGCTGGATCATGATCGCCATGCTGACTGGCGTGATCGTGGGGTTATGGGTTCATTATACGGGGTCTGCGGGGCAGATCGATACTTTTTCCAGTGGTATCTCGGTATTGACGGATATATTCCTGCGCCTGGTCAAGATGATCATCGCTCCCCTGGTTTTTTCCACCCTGGTGGTGGGGATCGCCAAGCTGGGAGATGTGAAGGCGGTGGGGCGAATTGGGGGTAAGACCCTTTTATGGTTTATGGGGGCATCGCTCTTATCCCTGATGCTGGGGCTGGTGATCATGCATGCCTCGCAGTTAGGGAGCGACCTGGGTCTTCCGCTGCCGGCTTCCAATGCATCGACGGGGCTGGATCAGGCTTCCCTGAGCTTTAAAGGATTTATCACGCATGTCTTTCCCAGCAGCATATTCCAGGCTATGGCGGAGAACCAAATATTGCAGATAGTCGTATTTGCGGTGTTCTTTGGCATTGCCACGGCCTCTATCGGCGAGCAGGGGAAGATCGTCATCAAGGCGCTGGAGGCGGTGTCCCATGTGATCCTGCGGGTGACGGGGTATGTGATGTATTTTGCACCGGTGGCTGCCATGGCGGCTATCGCCTCGGTGCTGGCGGTGAAGGGACCGGAGCTGTTGTTGACCTATGGGAAATTCATCATCAGCTTCTACCTGAGCATATTGGGTCTTTGGCTGATCCTGCTGCTGATATCCTCTCTGTTCATCGGCAGGAGGGTGATCGATCTGGCGTTGGCGGTAAAGGATATGATCCTGCTGGCTTTTAGCACGGCCAGCTCGGAGGCTGCTTTTCCCCGGCTGACGCAGGAGCTGGAAAATTTTGGATGCCCGCCGAAGATCGTCAGCTTCGTGTTGCCGCTGGGCTATTCATTCAACCTGGACGGGAGCATGTTGTATATGACGTTTGCCTCGCTGTTTATCGCACAGGCATATGGGGTGGAGCTGACGCTGGGGCAGGAGATATCGATGCTGCTGGTGCTGATGCTGACGAGCAAGGGAATTGCGGGCGTGCCGCGGGCGGCGCTGGTAGTTGTGGCAGGGACCCTGACGTTGTACAATATTCCGCAGCAGGGAATGTTATTGTTGTTGGCGATAGACCAAATAATGGATATGGCGCGGAGCGCTACCAACGTATTGGGGAACAGTATTGCGGCAGTGGTGGTGAGCAAATGGGAGGGAGAACTTGGGGAAGCTGCCGTGGATACATATAAATAAACAGAAACCATTGTAGAGCCTAATATACCTATCAAATAGCACCTTTTTATGATCGAACTTTTGGATTTCACCTGGCGACAGCTTCTTAAACCTGACTTCTATATCAACAACGGCGGCTTATGGGTCCTTTTATTTATCGTATTTGCTGAGACGGGACTGATGGTTGGCTTTTTCCTGCCGGGAGACAGCCTGCTTTTTGTAGCGGGCATTTATAGTGAGAACCTTATTGCCAAACTACCTACTGGAGGGACGGGCGTCGAGTTCCTCGACCTGGTTATCCTGCTGGTGCTTGTGTCTGCCAGTGGCATACTGGGAAATTCTGTGGGTTACTGGTTTGGCCGGAAGAGCGGCCCTTTCCTGTTCCATCGAAAGGATAGTTTTCTCTTCAAGCAAAGATATCTTTACCAGGCGAAGGAGTTCTATGACAAGCATGGAGGACAAGCCATCGTCTTTGCCCGATTTTTACCCATCGTGCGGACCTTTGCTCCTATCATCGCGGGTATTGTCAGCATGGATAGAAAGAAGTTCACCTACTACAATGTCGTAGGCTGTGTGGCGTGGGTGTTCCTCATGCTCTTTGCGGGGCATTATCTATGGAAGTTCATTTTGGTGAAGTATCATTTTGATCTGAAGGAACATCTGGAGGTGATCGTTATCGGCATCGTGGTGGTTACTACTTTCCCGGTGCTGTACAAGATATTTTTCGGGAGGAAAAAAACTGTAGAGAAATAATAACATGGAACAAAAGAAACAGTCTCTTTTCAATCTGGCGGTGATCGTTGGAGCGTTGGGTTATTTTGTCGATATCTATGATCTTCTTCTTTTCAGCATAATACGGGTGCCGTCGCTGAAGGCGTTGGGTTTGAGCGCGGACGATATTGCCAAGCGCGGGGCGGACATCATCAGTACGCAAATGATCGGGCTGCTCATCGGCGGGATCATCTGGGGCGTGCTGGGAGATAAGCTGGGTCGTCTGCGAGTATTGTTTGCTTCCATCATATTATATTCCCTGGGCAGCATTGCCAATGGGCTGGTGCATACGGCGGGGCAGTACGAGCTGGTGCGGTTCATCACGGGCCTTGGCCTGGCGGGTGAGCTGGGCGCGGGTATCACCCTGGTGAGCGAGATCATGTCGAAGGAGCGCCGGGGGCTTGGCACTTCGCTGGTGGCGGGGATAGGATTGAGCGGCGCGGTGTTTGCTTATTTCATCCGTGTGTGGCTGGTACAGCCTAACGGAGAGGGATGGAGGACCTGCTATTTTATCGGAGGCGGACTTGGCTTCGTGCTGCTGTTGCTTCGTGTGGGTGTCCTTGAGTCGGGCATGTACAAGAATATGGCGCATGCATCGGTGAGAAGGGGTAATTTTTTTATGCTCTTTACGAATGGGAGGCGTTTGAAAAAATATCTGACATCCATATTGATCGCCCTGCCGAACTGGTATGTCATCGGCGTCCTCATTACTTTCGCGGATAAGTTTGCCAAAGAAATGAATGTGAGTGGACCGGTGGACCCGGGATTGGGCATCATGGTGGCATATGCGGCCATCTCGATTGGAGACGTGGCCATCGGATTTATCAGCCAATGGTTCAGAAGTCGTAAGAAGGCCCTTTGGCTTTTTAATTTTATTACCGTTGTAGCTGTCATATGGTATTTCAACCTGCAGAACGCCACTCCGACCACGTTGTACTGGGCCTGTGTATTGCTGGGTTTGGGAACGGGGTTCTGGGCCATGTTCGTCACGATGGCGGCGGAACAGTTTGGTACGAACATCCGGGCAACGGTGGCTACTACGGTGCCCAATATGGCGAGGGGGTCGTTGTCGCTGGTGGTGCTGCCCCTGTTCCATGCGCTGCAGCCTTCGGCAGGAGCGTTCTATAAAGCGGGCTGGATGACAGGCATCATCGTGTTCGCCGTCGCATTTATCGCACTGGCGTTGACGGAAGAGACATTTGGAAAAGATCTGAATTACATCGAGGTATAGATGAAGTTTCTTATTATACGCTTCAGCTCCATCGGGGACATTGTCCTCACTACTCCTGTCGTGCGGTGTCTGAAAAAACAGGTGGTCACGGCAGAGGTGCACTATCTTACAAAGGCTTCTTTCCGGAGTGTATTGGAGGCGAACTCCTACATTGATAAGTTACATTTGCTGGAAGATGATTGGGATGGATTGATGGAAGAGCTGCGTCGTGAGGATTTTGATTATGTGATCGACCTCCACCATAATGTCCGGACGCTGAAGGTGAAGAAGGCGCTGGGGAAAAAGTCTTTTTCCTTTAACAAGCTGAATGTGGAGAAATGGCTGTACACGAACTTTAAGTGGAACAGGATGCCGGACGAACATATCGTGGACCGCTGTCTTGCCACCGTAAGTTCCTTTGGGGTGCGAAATGACGGGGCGGGGTTGGATTATTTTATTCCAAAGAAAGACGAGCTGAAGCCGGAGGATATTCCCATGTCGCACCAGGCGGGTTATATAGGGCTGGTGATCGGCGCGGCGCTGGCGACCAAGAAGCTGCCATTCCACAAACTAAAAGAATTGTGTACGTTGATCGAGCATCCGCTCGTCCTGCTGGGCGGACCGGAAGATGCGGCGGTGGGTGAACAGCTGGCGGCCATCGATCCTGTCCGGATATACAATGCCTGCGGGAAATTCAACCTGAATGAGTCGGCGGGATTAGTGAAGCAGGCGAAGCTGATCGTAACGCATGATACGGGGTTGATGCATATTGCGGCGGCCTTTGGGCGGCCAGTCATTTCCGTATGGGGCAATACGGTGCCGGAGTTTGGGATGTATCCTTATTATGGCGGGAACTATCTGAGCAATTATAAGCAGATGGGGTCTGTCACTTTCAGCCGGCCGTATGATGTGGTGGAGATAAGGCCTCTGTATTGTCGCCCTTGTTCGAAGATCGGGTATAAAAAATGTCCCAAGGGGCATTTCAAGTGTATGGAACTGATAGACCCCCGGCAGCTGGTGGAAGATATATATAAGAGATTAAAGGGCTGACCCTGCGGCCAGCCCTTTTTATGTTAGAGTGTCTTTAAGACATCGTTCATGCTTCGAACGGCGTCGGCGCTTTTGTTAAAGAGGGCCTGTTCTTCTTCATTCAGACCGAAGTCGAGGATTTTTTCCCATCCATTGCGGCCGATGACTACGGGTACGCCCAGACAGATGTCCTTTTGTCCGTATTCGCCATTGAGGGATACGCAGCAGGTGAAGAGTTTTTTCTCGTCACGCAGGATGCTTTCCACGAGGGCTGCGCCGGCTGCGCCGGGTGCATACCAGGCGGAGGTTCCGATGAGCTTGGTAAGCGTAGCGCCCCCAACCATGGTGTCGGCAACGACCGCCTTCTGCTGGTCGGCGGAGAGGAATTTAGTAACGGGAACGCTGTTCCAGGTGGCCAGGCGGATGAGGGGGATCATGGTGGTGTCACCGTGTCCGCCTACAACTACTGCATTCAGATCGGCGGGGCTGCATCCGAGGTGCTGGCTCAACTGATATTTGAAACGGGCGCTGTCGAGGGTGCCGCCCATCCCGATGATACGATTCTTCGGAAGACCTGTGGCGGTGAGGGCTAGATAGGTCATGGTATCCATCGGATTGCTAATGATAATGATGATGGCGTTGGGGGAGTGTTTGAGAATATTTTCCGCTACGCCCCTGACGATGCCGGCATTGGTGCCGATGAGCTCTTCCCGGGTCATACCAGGTTTGCGGGGCAGGCCTGAGGTGATGACAACCACGTCGCTGCCGGCTGTCTTGGAATAATCATTGGTGCTGCCGACGATGCGGGTGTCGAATCCCAGCAGGGCGGCGGTCTGCATCATGTCCTGCGCCTTTCCTTCGGCAAGTCCTTCCTTGATATCCAACAGCACGAGTTCCTGAGCGAGTGCTGCACGGGCGATATTATCAGCACAGGTAGCGCCTACGGCGCCTGCGCCTACAACCGTAACTTTCATCATTCAATATTTATATGGTTATAGAATTATTTGCGGGGCAAAGGTACGGGTATTGCATTTGTCAATTGTTAGTTTCTTCCTGTCCTTTTGCGTGGAAGGCTTTTACGATGGTCTCTACTTTCTGGGTGCCTTCAAAGGTGGTGATCAGATTGCCCTTTTTGTCATAGAGAGCGAGGTAAGGCAGGTTGCGTATCTTATAGAAGGGGGCTAAAAAGAATTTTTCATCCCTGCCGATCTTGATATTGGGATGATCGGCCAGGTGGTAATGAGCATAGAATTCTTTCATTTCGGAGAAGGGTTGGTAGGTGGCCATGACGATCTCGACGTCCTTGAAATCGTTAAAGTCAGCCAGGATGGATTCTGTCTGGTGCTTGCAGTGGTCGCAATCAGGGCTGAAGAACATGACGATGGTGCGGCGATGCTTCTTTATATCATCCTTTGTCAGGTAACTCGCGCTGTCCAGCTTCAGCAGGTGGAAGGGGGGGATGGTGGGGTATTTGAGATAGGGGGCCTGGTCCTGGGGCTGTGCCTGGGTTGCAGGGGTGGTGGCGGCTGGCGTCTGCTGAGCAAATAAGAAATGGGAAGAGGCAAGGACAAGTACGATCAGGAATGCTCTTTTCATCTTGATATTAATGTTTAAGGAAGTGAAACTGCCAGTAAAATTAAAAGTTTAACGAAAAAAGGAATTTTTTATTTGTTTATTACGAAAATGTCGTAGGTTTACGAAAACTTCGTAATTATATGGAAAAATTGACCACACAGGAAGAAGAGGCCATGCAGGCCATCTGGAAGGTGGGGGAGGGGAATGTGAAGCTTTTTCTGGAACATATGGAGGCGCCGAAGCCGCCCTATACGACGCTGGCTTCTACGATCAAGAACCTTGAAAAAAAGGGTTTTCTCTCCAGCCGTCTGATCGGGAATTCCTATTTATATAAGCCTCTGATCACGGAAGATGAGTACAAGAAGAAGTTCATGAATGGGTTTGTCAAAGACTATTTCGCGGACAGCTACAAGGAGCTGGTGAATTTCTTTGTGGAGGAAAAGAAGCTGAGCGCAAAGGAGCTGAAAGATATTATCAACCTGATTGAAAAGTCCGCCGAAAAATAACCATTAAACTTTTATGTATGCCTTCGATAGTCCTATACTTAATAAAATGTTCCATTAGTTTGTCCATCGTCTGGCTGTTCTATCAACTGCTGCTGCGCCGGCTGACCTTTTACTCCATGAATCGCTGGTACCTGTTGGGATATGCCGTGCTGTCCTTTTTACTTCCACTGATCCATATAACCATTGCGACGGAAGAAGAAATGGCGGGAAAAATGCAGGTGATCCGGTATATCCCTGTCATCAGGGCCCAGCCATCGGTGGGCCCGGCAACGCCCGGGAGGGTTTATACGGGTTGGGATATGCTGCTGGCTGTGCTGGCTTTGGGAGCGCTGGTGTTACTGGTGCGGCTGCTGATAAGGTGGCTGTCGCTGCGCCGGATACAGAAGAGGGCTTTGCTGATCGGGGATGGTAACCTGACCATCTACCATGTGAATGAGCCGATCACTCCCTTTTCTTTTGGTAAGGCCATTTATCTTAATCCCCGCCTGCATTCGGAAAAGGAATGCGAAGAGATCATCCTTCATGAATACGTGCATGTCCGGCAGCGGCATACGGTGGACATCCTGGTAGGGGAAGCCCTGTGTATCCTGTCATGGTTCAATCCTTTCAGCTGGCTGATCCGTCACTCGATCCGTCAGAACCTGGAATTTATTGCGGACAGGCAGGTGCTGGCCAGCGGCCTGGACAGAAAAGCCTATCAATATCACCTGTTGAAAGTGGTGGGGGAGTCCAGCTACCGGCTGGCAAATAATTTCAATTTTTCATCTCTCAAGAAACGCATTATTATGATGAACAAGTCCAGAAGCGCAAAGCTTCATCTCGTAAAATTTCTTTTTATCGTCCCGTTGCTGGGGGTATTGCTGGTGGCCTTCCGGGATAAGGCGGATATTCATCTGCCTGCCCTCCATAAGGATCTGTCCTTGCCGGCTGTGGAAAATACGGCTCCTGTGACCGGCGTGCGGATGGACACGACGCGTCCTTTGAAGGACACGGTAGCTATGGGGCCTATCGTATTCAGAAAAACTACGGATTCTGTGAAACCCATGTTTGTCATCGACGAGGTGGAGCTGTCTCAAGGCGAGATGAATAAGCTGAATCCGGCGGATATTTCTTTTATCAATGTACTGAAGAACGAGCCGGCTGTAGCGACTTTTGGGCCAGCTGCCAAGGGTGGTGTAGTGTTGATATTTACCAAAGCTTATGCCCCCAACAGGAAAAATATGATCCTTTTGAAAAACGGCAAAAAAGTAAAGCTGGCTGTTCCCGAACCACCGCCACCGGGCCCCACTTCACCGGGCGGGAAACAACTTACGCGTGATACCCTAACGCATGCGCAGCTGACGAAACCCGCTGGCGTGGAGGAACTTTCTTCGGATACGACGCGCCTGGACTATCATCCATTAGGGTCTGAAAAATCTATTAAAGAGGCGTTGATCGTATTGGACGGGAAGCCTGTCGACTATGAGAATCTGCGGCTTGACCCCAACCGTATCGAGTCGGTGAGCATCATCAAGAACAAGTCGGCGCGGGCTATCTATGGGCCGAAGGCAGAAAAAGGGGTGGTACTGATCGTGACCAAAAAAAACCTGTCTGTAAAGGGGCAGAGCCTGAACATCGACACGGACAAGGATGGGCCTATGACAATGAAGGCGGATACTATCCTATGGAAGCACAATTGAGGCGGGCGCCCGGAGGAAAGAGGCAGGCGCCCCGAGGAAATGGAAGAATGGTTTACTTCTTATAATGTCCGGTGTCTACCGGCGGAACCCCCGGAAGGGGGTTTGTCCGTCAGGGGGGATGCGATAACCTGGCGTGCATCGACCATTTGATGAGGCAAGGCCAGTAAGTCTTGGCCGGGTGCCGTTTTTGCCTTAGATTTGCCCCCCGCCGGTCTGGGGCCGGTGGCGTAAAAATTCACAGGATATATGGCAAATACAGCAGACATCAGTCGTGGTATGATCATTAAATTGGACGGCAGCTTGTACACCGTCGTTGAATTCGGGGAAAACAAGACTGCCCGGGCCGCCGCAAAGGTTTGGGCCAAGCTGAAGGGGGTGGATAATACAAGGTCTATAGAAAAGACCTGGAATAGCGGCGACACGATCTACCCGGTGCGTGTGGAAAGGAAGAATTTCCAATACCTGTATAAAGACGACTCCGGCTATAACTTCATGGATAATGAGACTTTCGAACAGATAGCCCTCCAGGAACATTTGATCGATGCCCCCCAATTTTTAAAAGAAGCTCAAGAGGTCTCTGTATTGATCAATACGGAAACAGAACAGCCTATGAGCGTTGAATTACCTGACAAGATCGTCGTGCTGGTGACTTATTCCGAACCGGGTGTAAAGGGCGATACGGCTACGCGTACGTTGAAGCCTGCCAAGGTGGAGACGGGCGCTACGGTGAACGTGCCTTTGTTCGTAAACGAAGGTGAGATGATCCGGATCAATACCAAGACGGGTGAGTACGTAGAAAGAGTGAAATAGTCATAGTACTGATTGTCAGACCGTTGAATTTTGAAATTTCACCGGTGTTTTTGGGTATTTTTAGCTTTAATCCCTTAATTTGCCGCCCAAACACTGTAAATTCATCCATATGGATTTTAAACAGATTCAGGAATTGATCAAGATGATCAATAAGTCAAATATTGGTGAGGTTAGTATTGAAGAGAAAGGATTTAAATTGACTATCAAGCAAAAAGAAGAACCCGTCCAACAAGTGATCGCTGCCCCGATCCAGGCCCAGCCTGTAGCTGCTATTGCAGCCGCCGCGGCTCCCGTGGCCCAGTCTGCGCCGGTGGCCGCTCCTGAAAAACCTGCCAAAGCTGCCGAAGCACCTGCCGGTAATACTGTCACTATAAAGAGTCCCATGATCGGTACCTTCTATCGTAGCCCGTCTCCGGATAAACCTTCCTTTGTCAACGTGGGGGACGATATCGAGCCGGGGAAACCTGTATGTATCATCGAGGCTATGAAGCTTTTTAACGAGATCGAGAGCGAAGTAAAAGGCAGGATCGTAAAAGTGCTTGTTGAGGATGCCTCTCCAGTGGAATATGACCAACCTTTGTTCCTGGTAGAACCTGCATAGTTACCACTAAATTGTCAGAATGTTTAAAAAGATACTGATTGCCAACCGAGGAGAGATCGCCCTTCGGGTGATACGTACCTGTCGTGAGATGGGTATCAAGACTGTTGCGGTCTACTCCACTGCCGATAAGGACAGTCTTCACGTGAGATTTGCCGACGAAGCTGTTTGTATCGGCAAACCGGCCAGCTTTGACTCTTATTTGAATATCCCCCATATTATGGCTGCGGCGGAGATCACGAATGCGGATGCTATCCATCCGGGTTATGGTTTTCTGGCCGAGAATGCGCGTTTTGCCGAGATCTGCGGCGAGCATGGCATCAAGTTTATCGGGCCGACCCCATCGATGATCAATTCCATGGGTGACAAAATCACTGCCAAGGAAACGATGATCAAGGCGGGTGTGCCTGTGGTGCCTGGGGGCGAAGGCTTGCTGGAAAGCCTGGATCAGGCCAAGAGCCTAGCCAAGGAAGTGGGGTATCCGATCATACTGAAGGCCACGGCCGGCGGCGGTGGCAAGGGGATGCGGGTAGTATGGTCTGAAAGTGAGATGGAGCGGGCTTATAATACGGCCAAGGCGGAGGCGGGCGCTGCATTCAAGAACGACGGGGTGTATATGGAGAAATTCGTGGAAGAGCCCCGTCACATCGAGATACAGGTAGCGGGTGATCAGTATGGAAAGGTATGTCACCTTAGTGAGAGGGACTGTTCCATACAGCGTCGTCATCAGAAGCTGGTGGAGGAATCCCCTTCTCCCTTTATGACGCCGGAGCTGCGCAAGCGTATGGGCGAGGCGGCTATCAAGGCGGCGTCTGCCATCAACTATGAGAGCGTGGGCACCATCGAATTCCTGGTAGACAAGCATCGCAATTTCTACTTTATGGAGATGAACACGCGTATCCAGGTAGAGCATTGCGTGACGGAAGAGGTGGTGAATTTCGACCTGATAAAAGAACAGATCAAAATAGCGGCGGGCGAACCCATCAGCGGCTTGAACTATGAGCCGGTGGGGCATGCCATCGAATGCCGTATCAATGCGGAGGACCCTTATAACGACTTCCGGCCTTCTCCGGGCCGTATCACGGTATTGCACCAGCCGGGCGGGCATGGCATACGGGTGGATTCCCATGCGTATGCGGGGTATACGATACCTCCTTATTACGACAGCATGATCGCCAAGATCATCGCGGTGGCCCGTACGCGGGAGGAGGCGATCAATACGATGCACCGTGCGTTGAGTGAATACGTGATCGAGGGTATCAAGACGACGATACCCTTCCATCTGCAATTGATGAAGGACGAGCGGTTCCGCAGCGGTGACTTCAACACGAAATTCCTGGAAGGATTTAAGATGGTGTAGGTATAAATTTTTGGTTTAGGTGTTGTTTGCATAAACTTTATGCAGTATCTTCATCCTGCAACCCCTTTTTTCGCTCTTATTTTTAGCAAACGTCAATCCGGACCCGCCCAAGGATTTTACGGATTGTAACTATTTGACCAGTGTCGTAAGCACTGCTCACCCCTAAATCGTTTGCTAAAAATGAAGAAGCTCATCCTTCCGCTCCTCTTTTTGCTCCTGTCAGTATGCTCCCAGAAAAGCATTGGCCAGACGATAGAATATGACTTCAAACACCCTGATACTCTTACGGGGTCATTGCCTTTTGACCGCAAGTTCAGCTTCAAGTTTATCAATATAGACACTGCTGTTAATGCCATTGTCGTACGCGTGTATGAAACAGGCGTCACGAATTACAGGAAGATACTCCGTGGCGCCAGGTACCAGGCGGCTAAGGCTAGAGGGATAACCCGCAGGATAGAGATCACCAACCAGGATATCATCGATGAACAGTGCGCACTGGTTATGGCGCCGGACTCCATCGTCAAAAACAGGGATTTCAAGGATACAGTTGCCTATATGAAGTCGCTGATCACGCTGAGACCCAGCTCGGACTATTTCATCGAGATAACAACCCATGAGTCCAAACCGCTGTCCGACGATGAGAAAACAGCGCTGGCTAAAAGGATCACTGGTTCAGCAGCATTTAGAAAGCTGACTGGCGAGGCGGCAAGCAGTTTTATATCAGAGCCCGGCTTTTCGGGTGGCTTGAATCGGATATCCGATAGCTTGAATGAGACGGTGGCCGATATCGTCCATAAGCAGGGTACGGATTACAACTATCATCCGATGGAACCGAAGAAGTTGTCTAAAATGCTGCGTGACAGTCTTCTTCTTTACGTGGCGAATGCCTCCGTTACGCTGGATGACATTGCTGTGAACTTCAAGACAAGCGAGCAGAACACGAAATTCCTGCCACAATCTGACAGTATTTTAAAGAATATCCGGCAGATGATGTTAAAGGCGGATTGGATCAATATTCAAAAAAATGATACCGCTTATAAAGCCATCTTCGATGAGATCGATAAGCAAAAAAAGGCATTTGCGGGGGCACCAGATGAAACCGGAGCACTTGATAACTTCCAGGACATAATGCAGAATATCGATGCGGCTATCGATAAAAGAAAGTCACTTACAAATAGTTTTGTTAACAACGTGCTGCTCGAGCATGTAGACAAAGGGGCCGCTTTGGCATCGACCTATCCGAGGGAGTTTTTAAAACAGGCAGGAGAATTCATCCGAAGCGATCTGGGGCTGGCGTATGTCTGGGGCATTGGCCGGGTGAATCCCTATGTGGCGGCGCAAATCTCGTTGGGACCATTGGATGATTCCATACCCTTGCGCCAGTTCAGAGGCTTTGGGAATTTTATGCGATCGCGCCTGTCCTTTTTAGTCGGTATATCGGTAGATGCGGTGGCAAAGGACAGTGTAAGAAGAGGCATTATCGGCACCCAGGCGCTCATACTGGGTTCGGGATTCAAGCTATGGCAATGGTTTAAGGTCAACTCCGGCTTTTATATGTACTACAATGAACCCAGGAATCCTCTTGAGGACAGAAGCCGGCTAACCTTTAAAGCATCGCCTTTTGTATCGTTGTCCATCGACATACGGGTACAATCCCTGCTGAACGGCATCGGCAACGCGATATTCAAAACACCATCCACCCAAACACCATAAACCTTAGATAATGCCTAAAATAAAACTTAAAGAATTCTCGATAGACCCGGAGAATATTTCTGCTAACGACACGACATCAGTGACGGTAAATTACACGGTAAACATAACGGCCGCCAGCCAAAGTCCCATCACGGTGAAATTGTCCAGCGGTTCGGGTATAACCTTTGATCCGGACAGTTGGAATGAAACATTAACTGTCGGAGATAATGATCTGTCTAAAGATGTAAGTATCACCACGCATGCTGGAGACGACAGTCCGGCAACAATAACGATGCGGGTGAAGGATGCCGGTGGGTTGATCTCGACGAAAATCGCGGGTATCGATTTTTAAGCAGCATAAAAGAACAAATATGAGAAGAACTGTCAATTGTTTTTTGCTCATCCTTTTGATCTCCTGGTCCGGGTGCAAGAAGGAAGATGACGCATACACGGTAGGTAACAAGGATGGCGTGTCATTAAACAATGTCCTGGCATTTACCTCCGTCACACCTGTACAACTGGATGCTGACAGTGCGTCTATCTCCACCCTGACGGTAAAAGTCGATCCGGAAGCAACTGCTGCCAGCAAGGCGGTAAAGTTCCACACGGACGGAGGCAAATTTTCGAACGGGGATACCACACAGACGGTGACGGCCAATTCGGAAGGCTATGCCAGCGCCTATCTTTTGTGCGACACTCCCAGAAATGCGCATATCCGGGTGTCCGTATTGGATACATACTCGCTGGATACGGTAGTTATGTTCGTGCCGGCATTGCCTGACGATATGCTGCTCGCTCCCGACAAATATGTAGGGGATACCACTGCAAGCTTTATCATGACCAGCTCTTTGTTCCGCAATGCACAACGGGGTAAGGTATCCGGTCATATCAAAGTGGTGTTTTTGGTGGAGCCTGTGGACACGAGTGTCAACCTGGTCTATCCGCCGTTTGCCTTTACCAATGGCAGCAATGCGACTGTTACGCTTTCCAATCCGTACAAGGCAGCCGGGAGGTTCAACGTAACGACAAAGGCCTTGTCTTCCCATGGAGACTCTTTGTCAAGGACTATCCAAATCAAAATCACAAAATAGGATGGTGGAACCAGCGAAACAGGACGATACTTACTTTAGCTGGGGAGGCAATCTGCCTGTCAATATCCCCATCCTGTTTGCCATGGTGGGGCTTATCTATTCCGTGGTCGTTCTAAAGGGATGCAACGCGGTGTATCACGATCTGTATCTCACCAATAAGGGAAAGATGGTGGATAGTGTCTTTATCAAAAGGATGGCGTTGCTGAACGCCCTGAGCGACTCATTGCGACGGCATGCCCCCATCGAGGTAAAGCCGGCGCGTGGCCCTGCCAATGTAAAGTCCGCTGCCAATTCGAAGTCCAGGGACAGCATCGATAAAAAGAGGCGTGATAGTCTGGCGCTGGTGAGAACGGCTCTCATACAGTCGCAAAGAGAATGGGATAATTTCCGGTATTTCAATCCCGATACGAACCTGAAGGTTTTCCTGAACTATTTTTCGGTGAACCGGGACGTATTACGTGATACGCTTGGAGGAGAGGCGCTTGATAAATTCCAACATTTTGAAAGAAAGATAGCGGTCTTCGTCAGGGATACGTTCTCTATTGTGAACGCCGGCATGCATAAGATGGATTCATTGCAGATAGGTTCAGGACCGGATAAACCGGGTCTGATAGATTTTTTTGGCAAGTACCCGATATTCGGTTTCTGGTTCTTTTTGTCGATGGGGCAGATGGTCCTTTGGTTCATATTGATCCCTCTGGTCATCGGGGCTGTTCGACGAACGAAGTCGATCGTATCCGGTCTTAGGTATGATATCGGAAATTTTCTTTTTTTTTCGCTGATCCCTGCCCTGGTCGTCGGTGTGTTCACCTGGATACTCTATACCAAACTGATAGATGCATTTGTCATCAAGAACTGCTATTTCCTGGACAGCTTCAACCCCCGAATGGTCTGGTATGCCATACCGGGATATTTTATTGCCATTCTTTGTTTTGGCTCCTACTTGTTCCTGGCGAACAAGCTGCAATTATTAAATGAAGAGTCCAAGGGCAAGGATCTGTCGACGGACGAGGGGCTGCAGCAAGAGTATGCCTCACTCAAATCGACCTTCGACTTTACGTTTTTGGCCAGCGCCATCGTACTTAGCGCTTTCGTTCTGTGGATTGGAGTGCTGTTCAACGCGTTGAATAACATGGAGGTCTTTCGCTATTATACGCTGATATCGGGCAGGTCTTTTTTCGATCCAAACTTTATTTACCTCATAGGACTGATGCACAGCCTGATACTCCTGATATTTTATGTGCCTGTCCGTCTACAGTTCAATGGACTCTCCATAACGCAACAACAAAAGGAAATGACGATGGAGGATCAGTCGGGGTCCAGGAAAATTTTCAAAGCCTTCTGGGGCTCCATCAGCACTTTGCTGATCACGGCCAGCCCCCTGATCACCACGGTGTTGGAAAAGGCGATATCCAGCATCACCCAATAAAGACTTCCAGTTTCTCTGCTGCGTTGTAATACCCGGCAAGCTTGTCGATGACGGCTTCTACAAGGGCATCCGGACAGGACGCGCCGCTGCTGATGAGGATGCGTACGGGATGTTGTGCCGGCAGCCAGCCGGTGGTTTTTACTTCCTTCTTATTGTGAAAGTTGTAATGTAGTATCTCCGTGGGAGATATTATTTTTTCTTCGGAGCTGATGAAAAATGTCGTCAATTTCTCTTCACAAAGTTCCACCAAATGGGAGGTATTGGAGGAGTTGTAGCCTCCGACGACGATGGCCAGATCGGCGGGCGTATTCAACAGTCCCATGATGGCGGACTGGTTGTCGAGAGTGGCGTAACAAAGTGTGTCGCGGGTGTCAGCGAAATGCTGTTCGATGTTGCCCTCGGCGGGTTGATAGACTTCGATCATGGTCTGTTTTAAAAAGTCTGCGATGGCCTGGGTATCGCTGGCAAGCATGGTGGTCTGGTTGACGACGCCTATGCGACGGAGGTCTTTTTGTACGTCGAAGCCGTGGCTGTACTGGCCTTTGAAGGTGGTATAGAAGGAGTCGGGAGGAAGAGCGCCCTTTATATACTCTGCGAGTATTTTTGTTTGCGCCATGTCTTTTACCACTACGGTAGGAGTATCGGCTGCAGCGTGGGAGAAAGTAGCCCTGGTCTCTTCGTGTCCGGGCTTGCCATGGACGACGATGGTATAATTCTTTTTTGCTATCTGTGCGGACCTGTTCCATACCTTCTCCACGAAGGGGCAGGTGGTATTGTATCTTTCTGTCCTGATACCGATGTCGCGGAGCTTTTTTTCTATCTCCAGGGTAGCGCCAAAGGCGGGGATGATCACGATGTCGTCTGCGTTGAGCTCTTCGAAGGAAATAAGCTGCTGTCCATACGTGTCCTGCAGGAAGCGTACGCCCCGGGACCCGAGGTCTGCGTTGACCTGTGGGTTATGGATCATCTCGCTGAGGAGGAAGATACGGCGGCCGGGGTTTTCTTCAATGGTCCGGAAGGAGATCTCAATGGCGTTCTCTACCCCATAGCAAAAGCCGAAATGGCGGGCGAGGTAAATGTGAAGGTCTCCCAGGTCCAGGTGGGTGGGGGAAAAATCTTTTTTCATTTTGTCCTGCTGACGGCGGCTGTTCTTAATAGCGCTGATCAGCGGGCTACGGTAGATGATGGGAACGTTGAAGGTTTTCATTCGTGCCACAAAGGTACAAAATCCGGTGGGGTACAAGAATATATGCTAACTTCCCGCCTTAAGTAAAGTCTTTTAGAAAAACATGGATGCAACCTTTCATCGTGCCGGCTGGATTTCGGGTTCCAATATATACGAGGTCAATCTGCGACAATATACTCCTGAAGGTTCTTTTAATGCCTTTACCCGGGAAATACCCCGTCTGAAGGATATGGGAATAGACATCCTCTGGTTTATGCCCATCACTCCCATCAGTCACCAGGGGCGTAAGGGCAGTCTGGGGAGCTATTATGCCTGTAGCGACTATACGGCGGCCAATCCTGAATTTGGAAAGCTGGAGGATTTTAAACAGCTGGTGCGTGCGGCGCATGAGCTGGGTATGAAAGTAATCATCGACTGGGTGGCCAATCATACGGGGTGGGATCACCGCTGGACGCGTGAGCATCCGGAATATTATCGAAAGAACCAGGACGGCCATTTCTATGAGGCGCACGGATGGGAGGATGTGATCGACCTGAACTATGATAACAAGGAGCTCCGGCGGGCGATGATCGATGCGATGGGCTTCTGGTTAAAGGAATGTGACATCGATGGGTATCGTTGTGATATGGCGATGTTGGTGCCGCTGGATTTTTGGCGGGAGGCCAGGACGGAGATCGATAAACTAAAGCAGGACCTGTTCTGGCTGGCGGAATGTGAAGAGATAGCGTATCACGAGGTCTTCGATGCTAGCTATACCTGGAAGTTCCTGCATAAGATGGAGGCGGTGTGGAGGAAGGAGTCGGGACTGGATGGGCTGGATGAGGTGTTACAATACTATCATTCCATGTTCCCGCCGGATGCCATTCGGGTCTATTTCACTTCCAATCACGATGAGAACTCCCATAGTGGCAGCGAGTATGAAAGAATGGGTCAGGCCGCGAAAGCTTTTGCGGTGATATGTGCTATGTTGCCCGGGATGCCGATGATCTACAGCGGGCAGGAGATGCCTAATTACAAGAGATTGGCATTTTTTGATAAAGATCCTATTCCGTGGACTGGACAGTATGAGCTGCATGGCTTTTACAAGGCCCTGTTGGAATGCCGTAAGCGAAATCCTGCGTTGCGGGGCGGTGACCCGGCTACGTCTATGCGTCGTATCACCACGGGGGATGGCCGCCGTTGTTTTGGCTTTGTCCGTTGTCTGGGACTTAATGAAGTGCTGGTGCTGACGAATATTTCCGGGGAGCCATTGACCGTGCCGGCATCGGATGTGCAGGTATCGGGAATATTTAAAGATATATTTACGGGCGCGGAGTTCCATGGGGATGGGGCGATAGAGATCGAACCCTGGGGATACCGGGTGCTGGAAAGCCGCTGATGGCTGTCCTTCAGACGAGCCGCCTTCGGCGGCTCCTGGAAATAAAAAAGAGCGCCTCGAGAGGCGCTCTTTTTGGGTATATATAAGTAGAATTATTCTCCACTGGTAAGTCGCAACGGGTAGGTATATACACCTTCATAACCGGCGAATACGCCTTCTAATTTCACGGTGCCGGATGCTTTGCCCAGGAGGCTCTGCAGCTCTTCTACAGACTTAACCTCCTGTCCATTGGCGCGGAGGATGATGAATCCCTCTTGTATCCTGGACTTGTCCATCAATCCATTCTCGGTGATGGATTTTACCACCACACCACCTTTCACATCGAGGTTAGCGGCATCCTTTTTAGAAAGGGTTTCCAGGGTTGCGCCGAGCCTGTCGAGGACAGAGGTCTTGACAACGGAGGTAGTGCCGGAATTATTCCTCAATACGACGGGGACGGTGTATTCTTTCCCTTCGCGCTTGTACGTGACGGATACTTTTTCGCCGGGGCTATAGGTAGCTATCAGACCGACCATTTCGGCACCGGTGGTTATCTGCGTATTATTGAGCTTAGTGATGACGTCGCCTTTCTTGAGACCTGCGTGGGAAGCTGCTCCGTCAGGAGTAACGTCCATTACATATACACCGTCTCCATCCTTGATGCCGGCCTCTTTCTTCTGGTCTTCGCTCATATTGTCCCTTGGATACTGAATACCCAGGAACGCTCTCTGAGGAGTACCGAACTTCATGATATCGTTGACTATCTTCTTAACGATGTTAACGGGAATAGTGAAGGAATAGCCTGCGTAGGAGCCCGTGGGAGAAGCGATGGCTGAGTTGATGCCAATAAGCTGTCCCTGGGTATTGATGAGGGGGCCTCCACTGTTGCCGGGGTTAACGGCAGCATCGGTCTGGATAAAGGATTCGATGGGGGTCTGGCTTTGACGCTTGTTGATATCGAGCGTACGGCCTTTGGCGCTGACGATACCGGCTGTAACGGTAGTCTCCAGGGTAAGGGGATAACCTACTGCCAATACCCATTGACCGACCTTGACATCATCGGAGTTGCCGTAGAGCAGGAAGGGCAGGCCCTGTGCATCTATTTTGACAACGGCGAGGTCGCTGCTGGGGTCGGTGCCTATGACCTTGGCCTTGAATGATTTTCTGTTACTGAGCGTTACGGTGACTTCGTCTGCGCCGTCCACTACGTGGTTGTTGGTAACGATGTATCCATCATTGCTGATGATGACGCCGGAACCGGAAGCCAATTCAGGCATGGAGCGCATGCCATTGCCATTCCCGAAGAAATCATCGGGGTCGAGACCGAAGAGATCGGAGAAGGGGTTCCTTTTGGGGAGGTTATTGCTGACGGTGCGTACTGTCTTCGTCTTGATATGCACGGTAGCGGGTATAGCGGCGCTGGCGGCGTCCGTGAAATCTGCGGGCCCGGTGTTCTTGTCACCGCCCTCGAAGAATTTTGCGTAGTTGGAGGGCACTTTCCCGGAGTCCTGGGAATAATAATAGGTCTTGCCACCCGTCACGTGATTATAGCCCCACATGGTAGCAACAGCGGTCGAAGCACTGATCAGGATAACGGCTACTACTTGTTTTGCTTTCATTTTATAAATTCTTTTTTTGTGATTGAGACGATCGTCTTTTTTCGTTTTCGATACCTATGACAACAAAATAACGCCAAGGTTTTAAAAATGATCAGACCAGTGATCCGGTTTAACAAAAAATTTACTAAGACCTTCGTAGATGGGATGGGCCCTGCCTTGGTTAATAGTTCATCCTCAATACGAAACGACGACGCTCACTATAAATTTACGAAAGAAAAACGGGGTATGAAAGGATTTCCCGGCATTAGGAAAAATTAGCAGTCGGCCTGTCATCTGTTCAGGAGATGCGAAAGAACGGCAGGGTGCGGGCTGGCTGACCGGGTGGGCCATTTGGGATCGACGGGGGCGGCTGCTACAAGCTACTGAGGAACTGCAAGGTATCCACTCCGTCGGCATAGTCGGCAAGGCCGGGGTGCTGAGCCTGACCAAAAGGGGTGTGCCCCTGACCTACGACGCACTGGATATCCTGGTGACCGATGAGGAAGGGGAGAGGGTTTTCGCCTGGTCGATAATATTCATAGTGTAATACGCTGATGGGGCTAAAGGGGGAGTCGGCCTCTAAGAGGAGTATGGACTCGTTGGTCATGTAGTACTTTTTATTCAGGATCAGCAGGGTGAGCTGGTAGTCGTAATTGTGCTTGTATTTGGATAAATCGCCGAGGTAATTGTACCGGCGAAAGGCTTCCAGCAGGGAGAGGAAGTCGTAATTCTCGGGGACATAGAGCTTGGTCACATTGCGGCAGCCCAGCCCAAAATACTGGTATACATCGTCGGCGAGCCTGTCGAGGTCGTCCCTGGACTCTTCTCCTGTGAGTATGGCCACGGAGGTGCGATTGCGGCGGATGATATGGGGGTATTTACCGAAATAATAGTCAAAATAGCGGGCTGAATTATTGCTACCGGTGGCGATATAGGCGTCGGCTCCGGTGAGCCGTTCGGGGAATGTTACCAGGGAGGCGACCTGTGGATCGTATTTTTCCAGCTGTTGGACGAGATGACGGATGAGGACGTTGTCCCGGGAGGAGGGTTTGATCCACTGCCGGTGACCGGCAATAAAAATACTCAGAAAATCATGAAACCCTACCAGGGGGATGTTGCCGGCCATGGTGAGCCCGATGGTCCTGGGGGAGGGATTGGTGGCAGGGAGGCTGTAGCTGTCGGCCCATTGGCTCAACTTGTCCCTTTGGAGGTATTCGGTAGCGATCTGCCGGACGGCCAACTGTATGAACTCGGGGGTGAACCATCCGTTCTCGGCATGCGCCCGATGCTGGGCGGATACCCATGGGGGTGTTTGGGATAAGCAATAATCTCCTAATTCTCCCAATAAATTGATACGTTGTTCCAAGTTCATAAATCCGCTTTGTATATTTGTGGTTAGGCAGTAAATTGAGTTAAAACTGTAAAATTAAGTTTAATCATCTCCTAATTTTCAGAATATGGCTATTAAAATAACAGAAGAATGTATCAATTGTGGCGCCTGCGAGCCGGAATGTCCCAATAACGCCATTTATGAGGGTGGAGTAGAGTGGGCGATCTCGGATGGCACAAGCGTAAAAGGATCGTTCACCTTACTGGATGGATCTTCGGTCGAAGCGGGTCAGCGCAATGCCCCTATCAGTGTGGATACGTATTATATCGTGCCCAACAAGTGTACAGAATGTCAGGGTTTTCATGAAGAACCGCAATGTGCGGCGGTATGTCCGGTGGACTGCTGTGTACCGGATGAGATGTATCGGGAGACGGTGGAAGAGCTGCTGGCCAAGAAAGAGAAATTGCACTTGTAAATGTCCGAAAAACGCGCCTTCCGGGAAATGTAGCCCGTTTTGACCCCTGTGGAAAAAAACGTGCAAAATTATTTGGATTTAGAGCGCGGAGAGTAGTACCTTAATGGAAATTAAGTTGAGTTTATCAATGTAACCTTTGTGTTACATGCTAATAGGCGGGTGATATTTCCCGTCATAAAAGGGTGAAGGGCTCTGTTTCCTTCACCTTTCTTATTTTTTGGCGCGCACTTTTGGTTTAAAAGTGATGTGCGCGCCAAAAAATATCTAATACGTCGCGACAAAGGGGCTAGGCCCCTTTGGAATCCCCCCAGACACGGCCAGGTGTGAGAAGCCACTGCAAGGTCCCTTAAGACACTATTAGGCGGTTTTTTTCGTTTATTTGCTGAAAATTTATCTCCATTCAATGAAGCCCACTATCGCATTTGTCACCGGCGGGTATTCCGGCGAGTCAGTCATATCCTATAAAAGCGCCATCACCATCGAGAATAACATCGATAAAGATCGATATACCGTCTACAAAATTGACGTTACGAAGGGGGGGTGGTTTCATGAGCAGAAGGACGGTTCCAAGGTGCAAGTAGACAAAAATGATTTTTCATTGACCCTGGAGGGAAAAAAGATCGTATTTGACGCGGTGCTGATCGGTATTCACGGTACACCTGGGGAGGATGGGAAATTACAGGGCTATTTTGACCTGCTGGGGCTGCCCTATACGAGTTGTGACGCAGCGACCTCGGCTATCACGTTCAACAAGCGATATACGGTGGCTGTGGCGGCTTTTAGCGGGATCAATGTGGCCAAATCGGTGCATTTGGTCAAGGGAAGATTTGCAAATCCTGAAGAAATAGCACGGCATTTGCAATTCCCGGTATTTGTAAAGCCGGCCAATGGGGGATCTTCGATTGGGATGTCCAAGGTGAATTCGGCTTCGGAGGAGTTGGGGGCGGCGATTGAAAAAGCGTTCAGGGAAGACAGCCAGGTATTGATCGAGGAGTTCATTACGGGCAGGGAGTTCACCATCGGGGTGTTCCGGCACCAGGGTGAGATCATTACCTTACCGATGACGGAGGTGAAAAGTAAAAAAGAGTTCTTCGACTTTGAGGCCAAGTATACGGCGGGACTCAATGAGGAGACGACGCCGGCCCAGGTGGAGGAAGCGGTGGCGGAAAAGATCCGGGCTGCCGCAAAAAAGATCTATCAGATATTCAATTGTAACGGGATCATCCGGATAGACTTTATTTACAACGAGGCAAAGGGGGAACCTTTTATGCTGGAGGTCAATACGGTGCCGGGGCAGAGTGAGGCGAGCATCGTGCCGCAGCAGCTGAAGGTTTTTGGGTGGACGTTGAAACAGTTCTATTCGGCCCTCATCGAGGAGGCGCTAACGCAGAAAAAGGCCTCTTAGGGCTGGCGGAAGACAGGCTCAATATTTTTTAAATAAACTATAAAAGGCGTGTTCAAATTTCTCACTACCAAACCTCTCTGGATAAATATCCTGGCGGGCATCGGTCTTTTGCTCTTTCTTTTATTGATATTCCTGGGATCGCTGGCCCTGCTTACGCAGCATGGCAAGACGATGAAGATCCCTTCCGTCACGGGGCTGTCATATACGGATGCGAAAAAGACGCTGGAGTCGGAAGGTTTTGGGGTACAGATACAAGACTCTGTTTATTCCGACACGATGGCGCCGTTGAAGGTGGTGAAACAATTCCCCGAGGCGGACAACCTGGTGAAGGTGAATCGTACGGTGTACCTGACGATCAACCGGAGCGAAGCTCCTTTTATCCAGATGCCAAACCTGGTGAGCATGAGCTTTCGCAATGCGGAAATGATCCTGCGGCAATACGGGCTGAGGTTGGAGGATACTGTCTTTAAGCCGGACTTTGCCAAGAACTCGGTGCTGGATCAGCTGTATAAGGGGGAGACGATCAAGCCGGGCTCGCAGATCCGCCAGGGAAGCGCGATCACGCTGGTGCTGGGCAGCGGGATAGGGGGTATTGGTTATATCGTGCCTGATCTGTTCGGGCTGACCTATCAGCAGGCCAAAAGCCGATTGGATTCCATGAGCCTTATATTCGGGGCTGTCACTTCGGGGCCTGATGTGCGGGATACGGCGGATGGGTATATATACAAACAAACACCTGATCAATTTGGCGAGGACGGCCGTCCCAACAGGATCCATCCGGGGCAGACGATCGATATCTGGCTGGGGGCGCAAAGGCCGATCCGGAGGACGGATACGGCTACAACGAATGGAGGGGCTTATTGACGTAACTTTACGAATAATACAATAATCAATATATTCGTGGTCCAAACAATATAGGTATGCAAGTTATTACTGTAGAGGAGCTAAAAAACAGACTGGACAAGGGGGAATCCCTACACCTGTTGGATGTTCGCGAGCCATCCGAGCATGCGGAGTTCAACATCGGAGGCGTGCTGTTACCGCTGGGCAAGATCATGACGATGCAGACGGATGATATCGACAACTGGAAGGATGAGGAGGTGATCGTCTACTGTCGTAGTGGCAACCGTAGTGGTCAGGCAAGCCTTATACTGGAAACGGCGGGCTTTACCAATGTAAAGAATCTGACGGGGGGCATGATGGCCTGGCAGGACAGGATCGTCAAGTAAATATCGGCCGTTGCCCTCTAACGAGGGGTTATTTCAAATATTTCCCATACCAAGCCAGATATCTTTCTAACCTGTCCCGTTGATAGGAGGGCATGGTGATGCCATGGAACTGTCCGGGATAGATGATGAGCTGGGTGGGGACGCCGAGGGTCCTCAGCGCCTGGTACATCTGTTCACTGCCGGCGGTGGGTACGTTGAAGTCCTTTTCTCCGCTGAGGAAGAGTGTAGGTGTCTTGATCCTGTCGGCCTTTAGCAGGGGATAGGATATCTTTAAATACCTGTCGATACTTTTCCAGGGCGCGCCAATCTCGTTATTATACTGACTGATGTACTGATCTACTCCATAAAGGGAGAGCGTAAATCCTGTGCCGGCGCCGCTGGCAGCGGCTTTGAACCTTGTGTCGGATGCGATGAGATAGTCGGTCAAAATGCCTCCATAGCTCCATCCACCCACGGCCAGCTTGTCGGGGTCGGCAATTCCCTGTTGTACGAGATAATCCACCGCTCCATGCAGGTCGAGTACTTCCTTATTCCCCCAGTCGCCGGAAATAATCTTACAGTAATCCATTCCCCGTCCATTGCTGCCGCGATAGTTGACGGCTGCCACTACATAGCCTCCCGCGGCCAGCATTTGTCTTGTCAGATCGAATCCGAAGTTGTCCTGGCCGACGGGGCCTCCGTGTATATAAAGAATGAGGGGGAGTTTTTGTCCCCGGGAAGCTGTGGCCGGCTTCCATAGTAAGCCGGAGACCTTTGTGCCATCGCTGCTGGTGGAAGTAAATCCTTCCACGGATGCCAGTGCCAATGGGGCCAGGAATCCATCCATATGATGGGTCAGGCGGCGGGGCTTGCCATTTTCCAAAACATATATTTCGGTGGGTGTTTGTGGGTCGGAGCTGGTGGTAAGCCAGTTGCCGGCAGATATTGCCTCGGCGGGCCCGAAGATACGCGGGCCGTCAGTCAGTTTGGACATTTTGCCGTCGATGGGGGAGAAGGAGGCAAGAAACTCTTCTCTGTCGTTCTCAACCTGGGCTATGATGCTCTTCCCGTCTTTGGCCCAGCGGGGGCTGGTGACGGGTCTGTCGAGCGTTTTGCTGAGCAAGCTGGGTTCGCCGCCATTTTTTGATAGGAGCGCGAGCACGGGCTGGTCGTACATGATATAGTCTTCGTCGGCGGTGGAGCGGGTATATGCAATATGTTGTCCGTCGGGGCTCCAGCGAGGAGTATTGTCGGCGCCTTTCCAGGTGGTCAGCTGACGGGGCGTGCTGCCTGGCTGTGCTGTGATGGTATAGATGTCGGTGTTCTCGTTCTTATCGGGATCTTCGGTCCTGTTGCTCACAAAGGCGATAGCGCTGCCGTCGGGGCTCCATACGGCCCCTTCATCGTCATAGGATCCTTTGGTGAGGGTATCGAGTTTTTTGGTGATGATATTGAACAGGTACAGGTGGGTATAGAGCTTTTTGTATCTGTAGCCTTCTACGTCCTGCTTGTATTGATAGCGGTCGATCACATATGGTTTGGTGGTCTTGACCTTACCGGTGTCCTCTGGCTCCTGATCGGTGAGTGTGAGGAGGAGCTTTTGTCCGTCGGGGCTCCAGGCATAATCGTTGACGCCGCCTCTGATATTGGTGAGTTTTTGTCCTTCGCCTCCCCGGCGGTCCATGAGCCAGACCTGGCTGCCTTCGACCTTTGGCCGGGTCACGGGTAAGAGATCGCCCATGTCCATTGCGGATGCCTGGCGGGAAGAGAGGAAGGAAAGATATTTGCCATCGGGGCTCCAGCGGGGGCGTGACTCGCCTTCGGGGCTGCTGGTAAGCCGGAAATTTTGGCTGCCGTCCAGGCTGATCATCCAGATAGCGGAACCGCGCCTGTCCTTTATAGAGTCGATGGTGCTCACGGTATAAGCTACCCATTTTCCGTCGGGTGATAATTGCGGATCGCTGACGGCGGGCAGGCGGTAGATGTCATCGGGCCGGAGGGGGCGTTTGGCTGCGGGGGCGGCTGGCGCGGACGGGGCAGACGGCGCGGGTGGGGCAGATTGGGGGTATGCGTGGAGGCTTTGGCCGAGGAGGGCCAGGCCTGTGAGGACGACAAAAATGCTTCTCATATGCGGTCTGAATTTTTATAGCCGCCAACCAAGGGGTGGGGGTAGCAGACAATTTACAATTTTATATTCACTGCCAGCATAAAATTCGTACCTGCCATGGGGAAGTAGAAATTTTCGGTGATGAGGTTGCCGCCGTAATAATAACTATAGGTATAACCGTTGGGTTCGTATTTCCTGTTGAGTACATTGTTCAGCTGGAAGATAAGATCGATGGCCTTGAAAGGCTGGGGTTTTAATGTATAGCTCATACGCAGGTCCTGTACATAGTAGCTACGCAGCGACCTGTCTTCCTTTTGTGAGTTGTCGAGATATTGTTTGCTGACATATTTGGCGGGCAGGGTGATGGTATAATTGGGAAGGGGCGTGAAATCAAGGGAGGCTGCCCCGACGATGTCCGGTGAAAAGGAGATATCGCTGTGTCTGTAGAAGAAGCTTTTTTGTGTGTTGTTGTCGTAATCGAAAATATACTCGCTGTAGTTATTGATCTTGTTCCTGCTGAGGGCGAGGTTGGCGGATGCGCTTATAAAGGAGGTGAGACGCAGGCTGCCCTGCAGCTCGAGCCCCAGGCGATAGCTGTCCTTTATATTGGTGCGGGTGGCTGCGCCGACGCTATTGATCTGGCCTGTGAGGACGAGCTGATCCTTGTACAGCATGTAATATGCGGTGGCGGCCCAGGAGTAACGGCTGGTCTTTTTTTCATATCCCAGCTCAAAATCGTTGAGTGTCTCGGGCCGGGGTTGCTGATCCTGGTTGGCCTCGAAGTCATCCCTGTTGGGCTCATGACTGGCGTGGGACCAGGAGAGATAAGCTTGTCCGTCGGGCATTGACCAGGTGAGGCCGGCCTTGGGATTGAAGAAGTCGTAGTGCTTGTTGATAAAGAGGGTTGGATTGTTCTTGAATCCTTCCAGCTCGTAACCTATTCTGCGGTATTGCATGTCCGCAAAAAAGGTGAGGCGGCTTGTGAGCTGTTCCTGCCATTTGCCATAGATATTGAAATCTGTTTTATGAGCAGGCAGATTGCCGTAATATTGGTAGTCTTTGTCGATGCCGCCGTTTTGCGCCCAGATGACATTGCCATAATGCTTACCGTCATATTTGTCCCATCCTCCGCCCAGCGTCAGCTGGGAAGAACCACTCTTGTATTGTAAGGAGAAGATGCCGCCATAGAAATAATTATCCAGCCACTGCTGCCGTACGAGGTCGGTGGCGGTAAGGGTATCGGCGCCTACAACGGGGCCGGTGAGTCCATAGTTAGCATAAGCCTGTTGCGGCTCGTATTCTTCATAGTAGCCTCTGCCCCGGGTCAGGAAGCCGGCTATATTGAGGGAGAGCGCTTCGTCTATCTTGTGATTGAAGAATAGCTGATAGTGGTCCTGCTGGTAATTGTCTGTCTGGTTGTTGTAGGTGAAATAATTGTACGTGCGTTTGTTGGAGTTGTAAAGATTCAGGGAGTCGGCCTGTGTGAAATAGAGTGACCCTACGTTATTGGCGTAGTGTTCGTCGAGGGCTGCCTTGTCACCGAAGAGCTTGGCCTGGGGGATGCCGTTCCATGCCTGGTAGGTCTTTTCCTGGCCGGAGAGGACGTTGAACCGGATGGAGGAATTTTTGTCGAGCCAGGCAGCGGAGAGGTAGAAAGAGCGCAGGTTGCTGGTGGCCCTGTCGATGTAGCCGTCGCTGGTGATCCGGGACAGGCGTGCGTCGAGGGTGAAATGACCGTCGATGAGGCCGGAGCCTGCCTTTAGGGTAGTCTTCCAGGTATTGAAGGAACCGTAGCTGTTGTTGGATTCGGCGTATGGCTTGTCATTGAATTCATTGGTGGAGAAATTGATGGTGGCGCCGAAGGCTCCCGCTCCGTTGGAAGAGGTGCCGACACCCCGCTGGATCTGGATGCTGCTGGTAGAGGAGGCAAAATCGGGAAGGTCGACAAAGAATATGCCTTGTGACTCTGCGTCGTTGTATGGGATGCCGTTGAGGGTCATGTTGATGCGGGTGGCGTCTGTGCCGCGTATATGAATGTAGGTGTAACCTACTCCATTACCCGCATCGGAATTGACGGTGACCGACGGGGTTTGGTTGAGGAGGAAGGGCAGGTCCTGTCCGAGATTGGTGGCTTCTATTTCCTTTTTGGTGATATTGGTCTTGGTAAAGGGGGCCTTTTCGCCAGCGCGTAGCGCACGGACCTCTACTGGCTGCATAAAGAGGTTGACCCTGGGCAGGGAAATATGGATGGGGCCGGCTGCCGGGAGGGTAATGGGTGTCTCGTGGGCGGTGTAACCTATGTTGGTGATCCTCAGTGTATAGGCTCCGGGGCGGATATGGCGGAATTCAAAATATCCTTTCTCATTGGTGAGGGTAGAGCCGAAGGGCGGGAACTCGACAGTGGCTCCTGAGAGGGGGGTGTTGCTCGTCGAATCGGTGACCTGTCCCAAGAATATCTGTGCCTGAGGGGGCAGGGGGGATTGGGCGTTGGCGGTGAGCGTGGCCAGCAGGAGGATGGTTAATGCAGTGTATAGCTTTCTCATTCGTAACTAATTGAGGTTGAATAATAAATAGGGGAATGCTACGAAGGAGAAATTGAAATGCTGGTTTACCTTCCCTGCGCAGGCATTACCCTGACCAGGTTCTACGGGTATCATCTCAGCCATTCCGTTGTGAACGGAACAGCACCCCGAGGAATCTGTGAAATACAGCCGGCGTGTTACTACCGGCTGCCTGGGGACAAAGATACGATTTTTTGACCCTTTTGTAACTTTTGGCAGGGCTGGGCCGTCCCACAGGGGGGTGCAACATTTCGGATAAAGGGATGTCTTTACCCAAAACTATTTCAATATGAAGAACACTCTACTTCTTGCGGCTTTTACCATGACGGGACTGCTTGCTTTTTCACAGGATGTCATCAGCGATAAGAATGCGGAAAAAAGGAATGCTATTGGATTCCATGCTATCGAGATAGCCAGCGGGATCGATCTGTATTTCAGCCAGGGCGATGATGCGGTGGCTGTCAGTGCGGGTGATCTTTCGGACAGGGACAGGATCAAGACGGAAGTGTCGGATGGAGTATTGAAGATATATATGGATAACAAGGGATTTCACTGGGGTATGCGGGGTGACAGAAAGCTGCGGGCCTATGTATCTTGTAAGGTGTTGGACCGGCTGGAGGCTTCTGGTGGATCGGATGTATACATAAAGGATGTCCTGAAGGGTGAGAGGTTGGATATGCATTTGTCAGGGGGCAGCGACTTTAAGGGGAAGATTGCCGTGGGTCGTCTGTCCATCGAACAGAGTGGTGGATCGGATAGTTTTATCAGCGGGACGGCGACGGACTTGTCGGTGCATGCCAGTGGCGGGAGCGACTTCCATGGATATGATCTGGCAGCGGATATGTGTCGTGTCGATGCGAGCGGGGGTAGTGATATTCACCTTACGGCCAACAAGGAGCTGACCATCGAGGCCAGTGGCGGGAGTGACGTGTATTACAAGGGGGCGGCTGTCATCCGGGATCAGCATACGAGCGGCAGCAGCAGCATCAGTCATAAGGGATAAATACTTTTGGGGTTCAAGCTATCAACGTACAAAATCATACTATAAAAAATGCGAAAGATAATTTTTCTACTGGCGGCCTGCATTATCATGTCGGCGGCCATGGGCCAAAACACTGTTATCAACGATCCGAATGCGGTAAAGCGCCAAGTGGCGGATTTTCATGCCATCCATGTAGCCACGGGTATCCACCTCTACCTTACACAGGGAAGTGAGAAGGGCGTTGCGGTGAGCGCGTCGCAGTCGGAGTACCGGGACCGGATACAAACGGAAGTAAAAAATGGGGTGCTGCATATCTATTACGATACGGAGAAGTGGAAGTGGTTCGACCTGCATGGGAAGGAATTGAGGGTATATGTATCTTGTGTCACCCTGGATGATCTGGAGGCTTCATCCGGGTCCAAGGTGGAGGTGGATGGAACGCTAAAATCAGGTACTTTTATCATGGAGTTCTCCAGTGGTGCGAAATTCACGGGAAAGGTGGAGGCGTCGGATCTGAAGGTCCAGCAGAGCAGCGGAGCCCAATCGACGATATCGGGAACCGCGGGGCGTCTGCAGGCATCGGCTAGCAGCGGCAGTCATCTGCATGGATATGGTCTGGTGGCAGGGACATGTGATGTGAGCGCCAATAGCGGGGGCGGTATCGAGATATCGGTGGAAAAGGAGATGGAGGTTTCTGCGCATAGCGGTGGGAAGATCCGGTACCAGGGCGCTGGTGTCATCAAGGAGGTGCATACGAGCAGCGGCGGCAGCGTGAGCAGGGGATAAAAAATGTTATGAAGCGTATAATCATTATAGTGATAGCATGGCTGGCGGTGTTGCCGGTCATGGCTCAGCAAACCGTTATCAACGACCCGAATGCGGTGTTGAGGGATGTCAAGGGGTTTCATGGGGTGAGCGTTTCCAATGCCATCGATGTGTATCTTAGTGCGGGCAACCAGGAAACGGTGGCGGTCAGCGCTACCGACGTCAAATGGAGGGATCGTATCCGTACGGAGGTGAAGGATGGGATATTGCATATATGGCTGGAGCATGAGAACTGGTTCAACTGGGGTGAAAGGAACCGGAAAATGAGGGTCTATGTGTCCTTCACCACGCTGGATAAGATAACGGGGTCGGGCGCCACCAATATATATGTAGATGGCGTGATCGAAAGCAGCAGCCTGGATATCTTTCTGACGGGGGCCAGTGATTTCAAGGGGGCGATCAGGGTGGGGACGTTGCAATTGAACCTCAGTGGGGCGTCGGATGCGCGTATAGTCGGTACGGTGAATGGCGTTACCACGGTGCGTTCTGCGGGAGCCAGCGACCTGAAGGGCTATGATCTGGTGACGGATACCTGTAATGCGCATGCATCGGGCGCGAGTGATATCCGCATAACGGTGAATAAAGAATTAAATGCCCACGCTTCGGGCGCCAGCGGCATCTATTACAAAGGGGCTGCTGTGATACGGGAGCTGCATTCCAGCGGAGCCAGCAGTGTCTCGAAGAAGAGCTGATGATCAGAAATAAGTAGAAAGCCCGAAGCTGAATGCTCCTGTATTTCCTATCGTGGCCCCAATGGTATTGCCGGTGATATCCCTTTGCTTTTGGTGACGGTAATTAAACCGGAGGACGGTCTGGGCGGAAGGCCGGAAGCTGATGCCTGGCATAATGCTCCAAAGATCGTTGTACATCCTGGTGCCGGTGGATGTGAACTTACCGACATTCCAGTCCACATACTCTCCTCGTACGGCAAGATTGATGGTCGCCTGGTTCCATCCTAATATCTTTCCCCGGATCATGGGTTGAACAAGATCGACAAAGCCTCCGAATTGTTTATTGGCATATTGCTGCGTGTAATTGGGTGGGATATCTACGAAGACCCATGCCCATTCGGTGGTGAGAGTTGTCCGGAGGACGGGCAGGACAGTGTTGAAATCAACGTCATAAACGTGCACGCTTCTTTTGTCATCTACGGGTGTACCTTCCACCCGCCATGTATTGTAAACACCGCCCATATAGGAAAGGCCGAGCTCCCCGACCTTATTATACCGTAAAGAAATTTTTCCGGTGATCAAAGGTTCCCCGCTGGCGCTGGACGTGAAACGGGCTGTATTCGACTTGGCTGCCGGCAAAAATGTCTTGCCTTGCGTATTGTCAATAATGGAGTCATTAAAGCCCCCGGTGAGGTAGAGCTCATAGCCGAACATCCAATCCTTATGGTAGTGTTTGCCATAGATGCCGAAGCCGGTATTGTTCCAGGTGGCGGGCAGCATTTGTGTCATGGCGATGGGGCGGTCCGTAAATTCCCATTTGGGTCCATCGTGATTCTGATTAAAGGACCCGATGGGATTAATGATCATGCCGCCACGCAGGTTGAGCAAAGGATGGAGTTCCATATCGAGGGCTGCATATTCAATCTCAAATTCACCACCTTTGCGGGCCTGGTCGGGGTCGCCGCTAGGGTCATTCTCATATTCAACCTCCGCGAGGAATTTTAATCTTTGGGTGATGGTGCTGGCGACGAAGAGGCTGAAGCGTCTGAACTGGAATTGATTGCCAACGGTGATGCCGGAGGTGGAGGCGTATTGCCAGTTGGATTCCACATAGCCGCCAATGGATACGGGTGTTTTGCCTAATTTCAGAAATGGCCTGTTGTAGATGGCGTCCATGGTGAGGCTGGGCCGTGTCGTATCGCCTTCCTGTGTTTTCAGTAAAGAGGAGTCGATCTGGGCTAGGGCGGGATTGATCAATAGGAGGGCGATGATCGTGGAATAAAATATATTGATCCTCATTTTAGTGAAATGTTGATTTGGTTATTATTGATCGTTATGGGAAAGGTTCGCAGGTTGGTGTCTGCCGGGCCATTTTGTACTGCTCCTTTGTCGCTGAATTCACTGCCGTGAGCGGGGCATTGCAACCTGTCTCCGAATACCTGCAGTTCTGCTCCCTGGTGAGGGCACCGCATGAGCAGTGCAGAGTACTGGTCTGCGCTGAAGCGATAGACGCAAATGGGATACTTCAGCTTGTCATGGTGGACGACTACATATTTTCGGTATTCATTTCCTTTGGTGAGAAATGCGGAAAGGGGGACGACGAGGTCCGAGTCTACGATCGTCCCTGAGATCGTCTTTGTATTGCTGCAGCTTTCCAGCATGGATGAGAGGAGTGCCGTTCCGCCCAGACAGGTAAGACCGCAAGCCTTAATGAATGCTTTTCTATGCATGGGTTATCACAGGGATTTAAGGAAGGTGACGAGTGCGTTCTTGTCTTTTTGGGAGAGGTTATTAAAGCGGGCTGCACTGACGGCGGCTTCGCCTCCATGGAGTTGTATGGCCTGTTCGATGCTATGTGCCCGGCCATCGTGCATCAGGAAATAATTACCGCCTTGTACGCCGGGCGAAAGGCCGAGACCCCATAGCGGCGTGGTGCGCCATTCGGAGGTTTTGGCATTGCCTTCGGTGTATCCGTCGTCCAGGCCCGGTCCCATGTCATGCACCAGCAGGTCGGTAAAGGGGCTGATGGTCTGATAGGATAAGGCATCAATGGGGGAATAGCCTGTGGTAAGGTTTTGCCGGTGGCATGATGCGCAGCCGATGTTGGTGAACACCTGGTTGCCATATTGTACGGTGGGGTTGGAGGTGTCTCTTTGTACCGGAGTCTGCAGGCAGGTGACGTAAAACACGACTGAGTTGAGGGTGGTGTTGTCAATTTCCGGGGTGTGAGGTGCTGTGGGGACGGTCTGGTCCAGGTAATTGTAAGGGTCAAAGGGCATATAGGATGAGGTGATGCCCATATCGTGGTTGTAGGCGACAACGACCTGTTGAAGCAGGTTGTAAGTCGATGCCTTGCGTCCAAAACGGCAGATATATTTGCCATCCCCCCGGGGAATGGCATTGGCAAATGGGGTGACGTAGGATGGAATAGAATTATAATTTGGATGTCCTCTGACGCCGTCAGGGTTGGTTTGATTTTCTGCGGCCATGGCGAGGATGGCGGAGTCGGGGATGATTTCCAGGAAGCCTACGCCTGCGGTGATGGGGGCGATGAACCGGGAGGTGGTGGCTCCTGTGGGGATCTGCTGCGGCATATAACCTGGCAGATTGGCATTCTGCAATTGCGGTCCTCCTTCAGATAGGAACTGGTTGCCTAAGGTATCGGGCTGGCCGAAGCGGGTGAGTATGGTGAAAGGATGCCCCCTGTTGTCACTGGAATGACATTCTCCGCAGCCGGTGGAGACAAAATAGGGGCCAAGACCTGTGGCTCCGGTCCGGATGGCAAAAAATTGGTCGTTCCCTTTGGCAAAAAAAACGCTTTGGGCATTGGAGAGGCTGACGGGGCCGCAGAGGGTATTAGAAGGGTCGGGCATTTGGGGCAGCATCTTGTAGCAGGAAGTGGATGCCAGGATGGCTACAACGATGACGGATATAATAAGCAGGGCTCTTCTTTTCATGCTGCAAAACAACGGGGGATTTGACGGAACCATTTTCATTATCAGGAAAAAGTCCTGCCGGATGCGGAAAAATTGGGTGGGGCTGGCGGCCAGGGGGGAATTATGCCTATTTTAACAGGAAGTACGAAAAGCGGGATATTGCTTCTACCGTACATTCGTTGGGACTAAACTAATTCGTATGAAACAAATTTCCTTTCTTCTTTTTATTGCTATTCTTTTTGGGTCTTGCGGGACGCATCCGATGGCGTCGGCTGCCACAGACAAAGTGGGTGGGGATACGACGATAGTTGAATCTTTGTTTGACGACAAGTCTTCGAGCATTTCAGAGGAAAATATCCGGAAGCTGCTGGACGGGACCTATCAACTGCCGGCATCGTTGCGGATTGCCATTGTCCGCCTGGGGACATCGAAACAGCGGCGATATTTTTGGAATGACGAGTATTTTCAGAAGTCTCAGCAATCCTATCTGGATTCCTTTACAGTGAGGTTGAGATCTTCTCACCGGGTGGCATCGGTATCGGTGGTGCCTTCCATTATGATGGCCTCGACTCCTTCTTTTACCAGTATACGGGAAGCGGCAGTACGGATGCAGTGTAATATGGTGCTGGTGTATTCGATCAGCGGTGATTATTACTCACGCTATAACCTGTTTAAGAATCCGGATCTGAAGGCATTTGCTACGACCGAGCTTTTGCTGATGGACGTTCGGACGGGTTTGATCCCTTTTTCCACGACCGTGACCAGGGATGTGCTTACGAGGAAGACGAAAGATGACCTGGATGTCGAGCAGACCAGGGACAGGGTGTTGAATGAGGCGGCATTGGCTACGATCAATGATGTTGGGAGCAGGATTGTCAGCTACCTGGGAAATCCTTAAATTGTAAGATGAATATGGACTCGATTAAAATAATGTGTCCAAAGTGCGGTTGGGAGCCTGATGGAAAACCATATTGGCAATGTAGCTGTGGACATATATGGAATACATTTTCAACAGGAGGGCGATGCCCCTCCTGTAATAAAGTTTGGGAAGAGACTCAATGTATTGTCCATGCCGGAGGGTGTAACAAATGGTCGCCTCATTTGGATTGGTATGAAAATCTGGATAACGTAATTCAAGAGATCAAACAGGAGATTGCGGAGCCAGATGGTGGCGTTATTGTTTGATGACATGATAATATCCTTATTTAGTGGGAGATGGTGCTGGCATGGGTGCGTCAAAATTGAGCATTTGGCGAAATATCCTCCGACCTTCGCCTGTCTTTTTCCAGATTATGAGGGTCTTCCCCTTGTTTATAGTGTGTTGAGCGGCATCGAGGAGTTCGACAGCTCCCTGCTGCGTCACATATTCCGCGGTCTGTCCAAATAATCCAAGGTTAGTTAACAGGGCGTCCCTTACTCCTGCCTGGAGGGCGCCCTTAAAGAATTGGGTGATGCCCCGCGATCCGTAGAGTGCATGGTATCGCCTGTGATGAGGGCTTCCTTCGCCTGCAATTCTATCTTTCTTATATCATCGGTGACGGAATCATATGTGGGGGTCCAACGATCAGCGGGCCGGGCGGGGATGGAATTGATAGAGCGGCCGGCAAAGCAAAAAGCTACGACGAGCGTTGAGAACAGGATGAATGTTGACGGGCGAAACGCTTGCCAAATGACAAGAAATTTATCGCGTTGCTCTCCTGATCCATCTTCTGAACTATTACTTGCCAAATGGCAAGCAGGGTTAGAAATATTAAGACTTCCTTTGAGAAGGGTTTATTATTTAATTTCAAACATATTTTAAGATGGAACGTAATCCAATTACATTCGATGGCTCTATTCCAAAAAATTATGACCACTACCTCGGCCCTTTTTTATTCGATCCATATGCCATTGATCTGATCAGCCGGATAGAATTTACGGGCGGATCCAATATATTGGAGCTGGCTTGCGGCACGGGAGTAGTAACGCAGCGTCTGGTAAATCATTTATCCGGAGCCGATGAATTGACCGCTACCGATATCAATCCTGATATGCTGTCTGTCGCCCAGGAGAAAATATCGGCGCCCAATGTTTGTTGGGACACGGTGGATATGAGTGCTATCCCTTATGAGCACGACCTGTTCGATACGGTGGTTTGCCAGTTCGGGCTGATGTTTGCAGCGGACAAGGATAGCGTCGTGGCCGAAATGCACCGGGTGCTGAAAAATGGCGGGAAGCTGCTTTTCAATGTTTGGGCAACTGTTGCGGACAATCCGGTATGGAGGATCTTCAATGTTCTCATGTCCAAATTTTTCACTAATCTACCGCTAAACCCAGCCTTGGGGCCTTTTTCCATGTCCGATGAAAGCTACGGGTTATCCCTTCTGCGACAGGCCGGCTTTAGGCGCTACGAGGTTGAGTCAGTATCTGTAACAGGGATTTGCGATACGGCTTCCAACGCGGCCACTGGTTTTACCCTGGGATCACCGCTCTATAATTTTATCAAAAACGATCCGGCACTGGTGGACCGGTTTCGGGGCGCCCTGGAAGAGGCCATCGGTTTGGAATTGGGCACTGGTCCTGTTCGTTCTCCGCTACGGGCACTGGTTTTTAGTGCTGAGAAATAATTTTACTACTTTTATGGGGACCACCACTTTTATCATTGAAATGAATAGGGAACCTGTTGTCAATTTTATCCGCAGTACGCTGTTGTTGTCAAATGTGTCGATCTCAAAACAGCTGCTCGAGGATGTCGTGGAGAATTTTGAACCGGCGAGTTTTGCAAGGCACGATTATTTTGTGGCGGCGGGAAAAGTGAATACGCATCATTTCTTTATGACGGAGGGTTTTATGCGGGCATTTACGCATAACCCTGAGGGGGAGGAAGTGACAACGGATTTTTTCAATTGCAACCGACCTGTTTTTGAGCCTGATTCCTTTATCACGCAGACGAAATCCCTGGAGAATATCCAGGCTATCGCCAATTGCCAGGGCTTTCTGGTATCGTTCGAAAAGTCAAACGAGCTGTTCCATGCCGTTCCTGAATTTCGGGAATTCGGGCGCCTGATGCTTCTAAATGAATTTGCGGCTCATAAAAAGAGGGCGCTGTCGCTGATCACTCAAACAGCTGAGGAAAGATATGCGGAGCTGGTCGGTACCAACAGGGAGATCTTTCAATATGCGCAATTGAAGCATATAGCGTCGTATTTGGGGATCACGGATTCATCGCTGAGCCGGATACGGAAGGAGTTTTCGAGAAGGCATTAAAACCAACGCATGAAAAATTGTAAGATTTGGGTGAACCTGTCAATACTTTCCCTAGTCACAGTAGGTTTGCTAGGCGTATTGCTGAGAAGCAAAATTGTTTTTTCGATGCCCTTTATCAATTACAACCACTTGGTAGAGGCGCATTTCCGATTCACCTTTAGCGGATGGGTAACGCTGGCTTTACTATTTTTGATGAGAAGAGAACTGTTACAGGCTTCGGAGAATAATAAAAGATACAACTTTTTATTTGCGGGCATTGCCGTTGGATCATGGGTATTGCTGATTGCTTTTGTATGGAAAGGATACACTACTTTATCGATAATAGTTTCGCTTCTATTTATTTTGCTGACATATATCTTCAGCTATTTTTTTGTAAAGGATATTTTGAAGGCGAGGCTCTGCGCCGGCGTCCGCTGGCTGGCAGTTTCATCAATGATCTGTTTGATACTCTCCTCATTCGGGGCTTTTGTAATTGATTATATTTATTTTAGTAATTCGTTCCAGGCAATTTTATACCGTGACTCATTATTCACTTATCTGCATTTTCAATACAATGGGTTTTTCAGCTTATCCATAATGGCCCTCTTATTTAATGCTCTTGGGAGCAATATGTCTCAGGCGGCAAAAGAGAGTATGAAAAGCTTTATCATTGTTCTGATCCTTTCATTGATCCCGTCCCTGTTCCTGTCGTATTTATGGAGGGACCCTAACACCTTATTCCGTATAATCGCCATTGCAGGCAGTATTTTAACGTTGGCGGCCTGTCTGCTTTTTGTCAGGACTTCCTATTTATTAAGATCATTATATCTCCCGGAAAAACCGGTGATCCGGTCTTTGATCTTACTATCGATGGCGTCTTTTGTATTGAAATTATTTTTGCAATGTTTCACTATTTTCCCTGTCATCGGCAATGCCATATTCGGTAACAGACCGGTCATCATGGGTTTTTTGCACTTGGTTTTTCTAGGTTTCGTGAGCCTTTTTATTCTTGCATTCTTCGCGAAAAGGCGATTTCTGGATCCCGATAATATGGTGACCAAGGTAGGGTTGATGGTCTTTGCAACAGGAGTATTGCTGAATGAGATCTTATTGATAAGCCAGGGGCTGATTACGATGTTCGGCCCTGCAAGCATATTATTTCCGTGGATGCTTTGGGGGGTAGCAATATGGCTGTTCACCGGCGCTTTATTAATTGCCGTTGCACGTATGCAGGCAAATTCGACGGAATAGCCGATCTTTATTTTTCCCCATCATTTTTTCTCATGAATTCAAGTACCTGGCGGGCTTGTTCATCTGTAAGGTCCTGATTCGGCATCCTGATGAGGCATACCACCATATCCGCCTGTGCGGCCTGGTCCTTATCCAACATCACTTTTGTATTGGTAATCCAGTTCATGATCCATTCAGGGGTCCTCCGTTTGGTTACGCCATACCAGCCGGGGCCCACCAGTAATTCATCGGTGAGTTTATGACATGCAAGGCATTTTGCCTGATAGATGTCATGCCCGTTTGCGGCCATCTTTTGATCCAATGGGTGCGTTAGTTGTATGCTGTCAAACCTTCCAATACCTTTCGAATTGATGCCGGCCATCATTACCACCGTGTCACTTTTGGGTTTGGATTGCGTACTATCAGATGAAGCCTTATTCCCCGGAGCGGGCTGTGTGTTGGATCCGCACTGAAATGCGAAAAAACCAACAAGAAAGATCATTATAGGAACTAAATAGCGATTCATATATCTCGAGTTTATTTATTAAATCAAGTTTCAGATGCCGGACGGACGTCTTTTGGGACCGGCCGTTACGTGAAATAAGCAATCAGCTCATTTTTTCCTGCCTTTGGCAAGCGTGCGGATGTAAGCGACCAAACCCCATCTTTGTTGTTCGTTAAATATTTTCTTATATCCGGGCATCGGATTCCTGCCTTCGGAAAGCTTCCAGAAAATAGCCCCGTCAGTTTGCTTCTGAACGGATTCCGATGTGTGATCGGCGGGTCGGGGGTTTAATCCTGCGGCTGCCGGGCCATCACCTTTGCCTTTTTCGCCATGGCAGGGACCGCAATTGGTAGTGTACAATGCTTTCGCCTCGACGATTGCCGAAGGGTTTCCTGCAACCGGGTTTTTCACATTATCCGCATCGGGTGGCGCAACCCAAGGCTTATTTTGTGCAAAGGCGCTGTTTAAGATCAATATCAGAAAAATAAGGCCGGCAACCAGCATCCCACCTTTAACTCCTGCGTAAAATCTTAGTGCAAGTTTTTCCTTCATAATATATGGTATTAGACGAATTTGTAATGAATATACAATTTTTCCGGTTAAGCGAAATATTGATAATCAATGAGAGGGTCTTGAAATTAGCGTAATAAACTTTTTATTTATTTGGTAGGGAAGGTAAAGGATCGTACTTTTGCTGCCCACATCGCGAAGTAGAGCAGCGGTAGCTCGTCGGGCTCATAACCCGAAGGTCGGTGGTTCGATCCCACCCTTCGCAACAATAGAGGGCCTCTGCAAGAGGCCTTTTTCGTTAACAGTCAGTTCTTTGTGGATGCAGGGCTGTATTGGGGAACCCCAAAATGTGTAAGCAAGTTAAAATTGGTTCCAACAACAATGCAGCAGACAACTAACCAGTATGTGATCAGCAACGGGGTACCCATGATCCAAACCTGGCTAAGTACGCCCTTCCTTAAAGTCCCATTCAATAAGAACAGAATAATGGCCGTATCCAGGATTAGCGGTACGATCAGAAAGCCGGCGAAGATCAACCATCTTCTTCTGTTGGCTATCGTTTTATAAGCCGTGATCAGCGGTGGCAGGCAAATCAGGGAAATCGCCAGGAAAACGACCAACGTGATAACAGATGCATTGGACCGGTCATGGTTCAGCAGCAGGCGCCTGCTTGCCCATACTTCATCTCCGCTGCCTGTCGCAGCCATATACATTCGGCCGAATGGCATATTCCCAAAGATGAAAACAAGGCCCCATGACCGATGGGCGGGGGATTTGCCATATTTTACCCAATACCAGCCGACCCAAAGCATAGCGAACGTAAAGATGGGCCCTGCAAAGGTGGCCAGGATCGATAGGGGCCGTTCTCGAAGACAATCCCGGCAAAGATCCCACACATTAAAATCCCGGGTTCCCCAGCAGCCACAAATCAGCCTTCCGGTCCAAATATGCGCCAACTCGTGAAGCTCATGCATGGTAAAGAAAAAAAACATAAAGACCAGCAGCGTTTTGAATCCTGGCTGTATCAATAATGGAGGTTGGGGAGTCATGGGGCATCAGACGCAATCTGCAAATCCAATGTTACAGGAAGGTTATTTAAAACTTAGGAGGGGTAAGGAAAAAAGCGTACTTTTGCCGGTTTTTATGAAAGTTGGGTTCGTAAGCATATTTGGGAAGCCGAATGCCGGCAAAAGCACGCTCCTCAATGCGTTGATGGGGGAGAAGCTGGCTATTGTCTCCCCGAAGGTGCAGACGACCCGGCACAGGATCAAGGGAATATTGACGGAAAAGGACTATCAGATCATTTTTTCCGATACGCCGGGGATTATCGAGCCGCGGTACAAGCTCCATGAAAAGATGATGCAGGCGGTGAAGGGCTCGCTGGAAGATGCGGACCTTGCTATCCTGCTGGTAGACATAAAGGATGATTGGGAGGAGAATGACCGGCTGTTTACGGCCCTGCATTTGGGGGCACCGGCTATCGTGGTCCTGAACAAGACGGATGAGGTCAGTGCGGGAAAGATCGGGGAGGGTAAGGCCTTTTTCTCGGCCCGGCCCTATTGTAAGGAAGTGGTGGCGGTGTCGGCGCTGAAAAAACAGCATCTTTCAACCTTGATGTCGGCGATCCTGGAACGGCTACCGGAGGGGGCGCCTTTTTTTGAGGGGGACGATCTTACGGACCTGCCTGTCAAATTCTTTGTAGGGGAGATGATCCGGGAAAAGATATTCCATCTGTATGGGGATGAGATCCCTTATCAGACGACGGTGCTGGTGCAGGAGTTCAAAGAGAAATCGACCCTGACGAAGATAAGGGCGGACATTATTGTACAAAGAGAGTCTCAGAAAGGAATTATCTTGGGGGAAGGAGGGAAAATGATCCGGAAGCTGGGCACGGACGCGCGGAAAGATATCGAAGCGTTCTTAGACGGGAAGGTATTTTTAGAGCTGTTTGTAAAAGTGCGGCCGAAGTGGAGGGACAGCGACATTTTTTTAAAAGAATACGGATACTGAGCGAATAAATGATCTATTACTATGAGCGGATTTACTGTGGCCATTGTCGGCCGGCCTAATGTTGGGAAAAGCACGTTCTTCAATCGGCTGCTGGAGCAGCGGAAGGCCATTGTGGATGACGTGAGCGGTGTGACGCGCGACCGGCAATATGGGGTAGCGGACTGGGCGGGTAAAACGTTCAATCTGATAGATACGGGGGGCTTTGTTCCGGATAGTGAGGATGTATTCGAAACGGAGATCCGCAAACAGGTGCTGATCGCGATGGAAGAGGCGAATGCGCTGATCTTTATGGTGGATGCGGCTACGGGGATCACGAACCTGGATGAGGCAATGGCGGATGTCCTGCGCCGGACGACGAAGCCTGTGTATCTGGCGGTGAATAAAGTAGACAACAGCGACCGGCTGTTGGAGGCGGCAGAGTTCTATAGCCTGGGCTTTGACAATATCTTTTTCCTCTCTTCCATGACGGGTAGCGGTACGGGTGAGCTATTGGATGAGATCGTGGCGTTGATCGAGGATGATCAGGTGGATGCAGAAATGAATGATGTCCCGAAGTTTGCTATTATCGGTCAGCCGAATGTAGGAAAATCCTCCTTACTAAATGCACTGATAGGCCAGGAGCGGACAATCGTGAGCGATATTGCGGGAACCACGCGGGATACGATCCATACGCGATATAACCTTTTTCAGAAAGATTTTATTCTTATCGACACAGCGGGTATACGCCGGAAGACGAAGGTGCAAGAGGACCTGGAGTTTTATTCGGTGATCCGGGCTATCAAGGCAATGGACGAGGCCGATGTATGTATGCTGCTGCTGGATGCCTCGAAGGGGATCACGGCCCAGGACCTGAATATCTTCAGCCTGGCGGTGAAGAAGGGGAAGGGGATCGTTGTGCTGGTCAATAAATGGGACCTGGTGGCAAAGGAGACAAATACGGCCAAGGAATATGAAAAGGAACTGAAGGACAGGCTGGCTCCCTTCACAGATGTCCCGATCATATTTATTTCCGTGCAGGAAAAGACCCGGATATTTAAGGCTATAGAAGTTGCCCTGGAAGTATTCGAGAACCGGCTGCGCAAGGTGCCTACGGCGGAGCTCAACGATGTGATGTTACGGGCGGTAGAAGCTTATCATGCGCCGGTGATACGCGGCCATGCTCTTAAGATAAAATATATCACGCAGCTGCCTACTCCGGTGCCGTCCTTTGCCTTTTTCTGTAATTTTCCGGAGGATGTCAAGCAGCCATATAAGAACTACCTGGAAAACAAATTGCGGGAGAGCTTCAACTTTACAGGTGTGCCGGTGAGACTGTTCTTCCGGAAAAAATAAAGGATTACGCTCTTATGCGAATCGATAGCAAAAGCCTGTTTTTACTCGTACTCATGTATCTGCTTTGTTCTTGTGGCGGCAGGGATGCTGCGACGACGGTGGAGGTGAGTCATGTGGATTCTGCCGCACAGGCGGCCCCGGATACATTGCGGGCCTCGATGGATACAAGTTCGCGCAAAAAGGATACGGCTTTGGCCGGTGCGGGGCGTTAATCCAGCCCTAGTGTGCGGATGATGTCCTCCGTCGCCTTCTTATAATTCTTCAAAGCTGTCTTCTCCTGCCGGATGAAGCTATTGTCTTGCAGAGAACCTACGACGACATTCATTTCCTCCATCGAATCATACACCATCTTACGGAAGGGATTGGAGTAGTCCTTTGCCCGCGATTCGTAAATACCCCTGGTCATCCATTCTTTGGTTGCTACTCCTTTTTGCAGCAGTTCCCGAAGAACGGTCTTTTTGGCGCGACGCAGGTTGATACCGTGCACCTGCCGGAGAGCAGCCAGCGCATGTTGTAATTTATCCTTTGTGTAATTTACTCCCTGTGTTGTGTAGAACTGGTGGATCTGCCGCCATTCCTTTACTTTCCCCGCCTTGATCTGTTGTATCAGCCGCTGGAGCTCGGACTCGCGGATAAGCTGTCCTCCGGCATTGATCCATGGGGTGAGGGTCGTATTGGAGGGCAGGGATCTTTGGAGATCGTCGTAGCTGGTGATATTGTTGGCGTGTATATGCCCGGTGAGCTGGGTGGCCGCGTACCAGGCGATGAGCTCCTTAAAAATGGTATAAGCCTGGTGGACTTTTATTAGTTTGACGGGGCGTTCGCTATTTTCAAAACCTTCGGCGAGTATTTCCAAATCCTCGATGCCATCGGCGGGTCCTTCAAGTAACTGGCGGCCGAGGGTAAAGAGCTCTTCGTCTGTATATTTTTGGGACTTGCCCTCCCGAATATATGCCTGGGCGGTGAAGCGTTGCAATAACGTCAGGGATTGTACGATCTCGCTCACGGTGTCGGGTGCGAGGAAGTCAAATTCGAGCGTCTGCAATTTAGCTATACGTTTGTCCCTGTCGGGGTATTTCCAGGCATTGCGGGCGAGGGCGTACATATTGTGCAGGAACCAGTAGGCGGGCATGATAACGAGCTCGTCCTTGCTGGCGTCGTTGCTGATGAGGGAAAAGGGAATAGGGATATTCAGCTCGGCAGGGTAGTCCCCTTTTGCGAGGATGGAAAAAGAGGCGAAGCGGGAATTATGTTTCAGGCTGACACAGAGTCCGGGCCAGAATCCGCGACCGGCGATGATCTCTCCATCGGGGCTCCTGGAATTATGGTTGGACCCGATGGTGGCGCCGGCGGCCATATTGCTTTGTCCCATGACGAGCGCGGCGCATAAAAATGAGTTGTTGTGGTGCTGCTCATGGGCGGGGAAGATCAGCGAATTCAACACCTCGCAGCAGGAGATGGTGGCGTTGTTGCCCAGGTAAGAGTTGATGAGGCGGGCGCCATATTTCAACTGAGAGTGAGAAGCCATGACAAAACGCACGGCCTTGACGCCATAGAATATGCGACATCCATGTCCCACGATGCCATTGACGAGCTCACATCCTTCCCCGATCTGGGATTTGGCATTGGCGGAGGAGTTGATGGTGACGTTCTTTATCTTGTTGGCGCCTTTGAGATAAGCGTCGCTGCCTATCCAGACGTCCTTGATGATCTTGCAATTCTTGATGACCGTGCGGTCGCCTATCTTACCATAATAGCCTCTTCGATGGTCGAAGATCTTTTCGGTGAACTCTTTGAACTTTTCCTGGAGGGGCTGGTCGCCGCGGAAACGGCTCCATAACCAGGCATCGCCGGGCAGCATGCCATTGAAGGGGATGATGCTGCGCCCCCCGTTCTCGTTACATACTTCGAGCCAGATGCGGATGGATTCGGATTCGCCCTCCTTCAAAATACCATTGCCGAACTTGGCATAGTCGGTGGTGGCGAGCTCATTGGTATTGACGATCATCACGTCGTTGCCGACGATGTAATGAGAAAGGTAGTTGGTATTGTCTACACAGACATTGTCGCCGAGGTCGCAGCTGATGATGGTGCTGTTGTAAAGGCCGACGGGTCTGCGGAGGTTGTGAAATTCCAGGTAGTAAGGATCGAGCCTGCCGATACGCACCAGTCCGAAGAACTTACAGTTCTGTACGAGCTCGGGTGTAAAGGCGTCGGATACGAGTATGTCATTCCAGTTGGCGGAGGTGTTGCGATTGCGCACGAGCACTTCTATCTCGTAGGCTGTCAGCTGGCGGTAGCGAGCGTCCTTGCCCTTTTGGAGATAGCGAAGATAGTATTCGTCCTTGCCTTCGGGAAGATAGCGGCTATCGATGAAGTTATAGCCTAAGGAGTCGATAGGACTTTTTTTGATCTCGTTCATTATTCTACTGTTACGCTTTTGGCCAGGTTCCTGGGCTTGTCTACATCGTATCCCTTGGCCACGCCTATGTAATAGGCGAGCAGCTGTAAGGGAATGACGCTAAGCAGGGGGGCTACCAGCTCATCGGCCTCGGGTACGACCATGCAATCGTCGGACATTTTGCTGATGGTATTATCACCTTTGCTGATAACGGAGATGACCTTGCCTTTGCGTGCCTTGATCTCCTGGATATTGCTGACTATTTTTTCATAATAGGAGTCGCGGGTGGCTACGAAGACTACGGGGAGGTGTTCATCGACAAGGGCGATGGGACCATGTTTCATCTCTGCGGCGGGATAGCCTTCGGCATGGATATAAGAGATCTCTTTCAGCTTGAGGGCGCCTTCGAGCGCGATGGGGAAGTTGTAGCCACGGCCGAGGTAGAGGGCGTCTCCGGCGTCCTTGTATTTGTCGGCCAGTTTTTTTATGTTATCGCTCAGTTGGAGGGTTTCTTTTACCTTTTCGGGGATGGCGTGCAGCTCTTCGAGCAGGTGTATATAACGACCCTCGTCGATGGCGCCTTTTTCTTTGGCGATCTTGAGGGCGATCATAGTCAGGACGGTGAGCTGTGCGGTGAAGGCCTTGGTACTGGCCACGCCAATTTCGGGGCCGGCATGGGTATAGGCGCCTGCGTGCGAGATGCGTGCGATGGAGGAGCCTACGACATTGACCACGCCGAGGATAAAGGCTCCGTTCTCTTTGGCTTTTTCGATGGCAACGATGGTGTCGGCTGTCTCACCACTTTGGGAGATAGCGATGATGACATCGCCGGGGTGTACGACCGGATTGCGGTAACGGAATTCCGAGGCATATTCTACTTCCACGGGGATGCGGCAGAGCTCTTCAAATATATATTCGGCGATGAGCGCGGCGTGCCAGCTGGTGCCGCATGCGATCATGATGATACGGGGTGCTTTTGTGAGCTTGTCGATATTGTTCTGGATCCCGGCCATGGTGATGGTGCCTTTTGTCACGTCCAGGCGGCCACGGAGACAGTCGAAGATGGTATCGGGCTGTTCGAATATTTCCTTGATCATGAAATGATCGTAACCTCCCTTTTCGATGGCGGCCAGCTCGAGGTCGAGCTTTTGGATGTAGGGGGTCAGTTTCTCGTTGCCGAGGTTCTTCAGGATCAGCTCATCGGCTTTGAGGATGGCGAGCTCGTAGTCGTTGACATACACGACTTCCTTTGTGTATTCGATGATGGGGGATGCGTCGGAGGCTAGAAAGTGTTCTCCTTTACCGATGCCGATGACCAGGGGGCTGCCTTTTCTTGCGGCGATGATGGTATCGGGTTGTTCCCTGTCCAGCAGTATGATGACATAGGCGCCTACGACCCTGCGGAGAGCGATGCGGAGGGCTTCTTCGAGTCCGCAGTTGTTATTTTTTTGGATGTCTTCGATGAAATTGAGGAGCACTTCGGTGTCGGTGTCGCTCTTGAAGCTGTATCCTTTTTTGGTGAGCTCGCTTTTTAGCTGGGTATAATTTTCGATGATGCCGTTGTGGATCATGGCGAGGCGGCCGCTGGCGGAGCTGTGGGGGTGAGCATTCCGATCGCTGGGTTCGCCGTGGGTGGCCCAGCGGGTGTGGCCCATGCCGGCGTGGGCGTGTACATCCTGTCCTACGAGGCTTTCTTCCAGCTCAGCCACCTTGCCTTTCTTTTTATGAACCCGGAGGTCCTTATTGAGCAGGGCGACGCCTGAGCTGTCATATCCGCGGTATTCCAGTCTTTTGAGTCCTTTGAGGATAATTGGGTAAGCTTCCCGAGGGCCGATATAAGCGACAATTCCACACATAGTTAAGATTTGTACGATCCAATAAACGGGCAAACATAGGAAATATTATAAAACGAAAAACCCGCAATGAGTTGCGGGTTTTTTGCAAATCTATTTCCAGTAGCCGTCTATCCAGATCCAGCCATCACCGGTGTGTTTCCAGTGTGCTTTTATCCAAACCTTGTCCCGGGTGGGATAATTGCTGCGGGGGGACGACAGGTTGGTACCTGGCTTGTAGGTCAGTGAATCGGGATTGACGGGGCGGCTGTAGTCGTAGTTATCGTCTGCGGGTTGTTGCTGGTTTGATGGTTGCCGTTGCTGATAATTGCGGTCTGAGTTGTTGTCGTTGTAGGGATCGTCTGGTGTGTTGTCGTCGTAATAACCGTTGTCTTGTTGTTGTACTACCACGGGTGGTTGCGCATATGCAACGGGCGGATAGCCGTAGGGGTAGTAATAAGGAGAGTATGGATAACCATAACCGTAGTAGCCGCCGTAGGGATAACCGAAGCCCAGGCCTATACCCAGTCCCAGTCCGAAGCCCCAACCACCGTAATAGGGGCGATAGCCGTAGCCGCCGTAATAGCCACCACGGTAACCACCATAGCCACCACGAAAGCCACCACCATAGCCACCTGCGACATGTCCACCTCCAAAACCGCCGCCTGCGTGAACGAGATGGCTTCCTCCACTATAATGTACGCCACGTTGGGCGGATGCAGTCGTTCCCATTGCTGTCAGCAGCAGGAGCAGGAATGGGGTTAATAGTTTTTTCGGGTTCATAAATACTTGTTTTGTACGGTGGTTATTAGACCTTTTTAAACCCTGTTCGTTTAATAGGATGGCGGACTTTAACAAATTAGACTTTTTGTTAATCCGAGACTATTTTAGCCAGGTCTCGAATAGTTTGTAAATCCTTTTGTACTCATCCGTCCAGCTGCTGGGCTCTACAAATCCATGATCTTCCATGGGATAGACCGCCAGTTCCCAATTGTCCTTATGCAGCTCGATCAGCCGTTGTGTAAGGCGTACGATGTCCTGGAAATGTACGTTCTCGTCGACCATGCCGTGACACATGAGCAAATGCCCCTTCAGGCCTTCTGCGAAATAGATGGGGGAGCTTCTGCGATAGGCCAGGCTGTCGTTAAAGGGCTCGTTCAGGATGGCGGAGGTGTAGCCATGGTTGTAGTGAGCCCAGTCCGTGACCGATCGGAGGCCGGCCCCCGCCGCAAAGACGTCGGGTTCAGTGAACAGGGCCATGAGGGTGATAAAGCCACCATAGGACCCGCCATAGAGGCCTATGTGCTTAGGGTCTACTCCTTCGTGTTCCACCAGGTATTTTACGCCGTCGACCTGGTCGGAAAGGTCCTTTCCTCCCATGTGGCGATAGATGGCGGTGCGCCAATCCCTGCCATAGCCGGCGCTGCCTCTGTAGTCGATGTCCAGGACGGTGTAGCCATTGTCGGCGAGGAGGTTATTGAACATAAACTCCCGGAAATAGTAGCTCCACCATTTATGGGCGTTCTGCAGATAGCCGGCGCCATGGACAAAAATGACCGCGGGGTGGGTAGCGGCAGGGGTAGCGGGGCGATAGATACGGGCATAGACCCTGGCCCCGTCCCGGGCCTGGAAGGTGATCAGGTCTGCGTCCCGCCAGGGATAGGCTTTATAGGCATTGCTCATGGCCATGTTGGTGACCTGTTGTGGCTGGCTGCCTGTCTTGTTGTCCTGGAGATAGAGTTCCCAGGGCCGATTGGTATAAGAGTAAAGGATGGCTAATTGCTTTTCATCCGGGGAGATGGTGACCAGGTTGCCGCCTGTCAGCGTGGTGATACGTTGCGCCTTTCCGCCTGTGACGGGCAGCTGATAGAACTGCTGTTCCCCGGGGCGTACTTCGTTGGTGGTGATAAAGAATCGCTTTTTATCCCTGGACAGGGAGGCCTCCAATATTTCGTAGGGGCCGCTGGTGAGGGCTGTCCGGGCGCCTGTGGTCACGTCGACTTTATAAAGATGGGAGTAGCCGGTGGCTTCGCTCTGGAACCAGAAATTGTTCTCGTCTATCCAGCCGGAGTTACCGCCATTGCCAAAGCCGCGGCTGATACCGGGGCCTCCAATCCAGGCTTCGTCCCGCTGTCTGTCCACGAGAGTGAGCTTGCCGGTGGCTCCGTCGAGGAGCATGAGCCAGCGGTCTTTGTTGTCCTGGGAGCGTATGTCCACGATGGCGTGTGTGCCCTGTTCGGACCAGAGGGGGGTGCTGATGGTGACATTCCGCGGGGAATTTTTGGCTGGGCCATGACCGTGGGTGCTGTCGGAGAGACCTGCCGTGTTACGGGCCGGGTAATCTTTTACGTAGTCGGGCTGATCATTGATGCCGGGGAGCTGGTCTGTCAGGATGGTGATGACAGTGTCCTTGTCCCTATCGTATACATAGGAGGTGGAGCTGCCAAGGGGCGCTCCTACTTTGGTCCTGCCGGGTATATCTTTTGTGAAGCCGCTCTCCGTTACGTAGGCGGGAACGATGGTACTTCTCCCATCGCCGGCTCTTTTAGAAAGGCGCCAGGTAATGAACCGGCCATCGGGACTGATGGTGAGGCCGCCAAGCTGTTTGTCCTCGATGTAAACAGGTTTTAAAGGTTTGATCTCGCGGGCTTTTTCGATGGAGTCGGCCTGATCCTTTTTCTTTTTACGGCTGCGGAGAACGTCGAACAGTTCCAGTTGATTCTGTTGCAGCCATCGTTCCTGCCGGGAGAGATTATCCTTTTTCTCGTCGGGGGGAGCGGCTGTGTGCTGGAAGTTGGTCAGCTGTATGGTCTCGCCGGTGGCTATTTCCCAGGAAAAAAGATTGCCATTGCGGTTGTATACGACACGGCTGCCGAGGAAGGAAAAGACGGGGTTTGATTCAGGATCGACTGTGCGGGTCACTCTTTTTTCTTTGCCCGTCCTTGTATCTATTAAGAAGATGTCCCCATCCCGGGTGAAGACGCCGGCGGTGTGGGTACTGTTATAGGAGACGTTGCCTTCGTTGACAATGGATTGCAGGAGGGAGTAGGGGGCTTTTTGAGGGTGGCGATCTTCCCGGGTGATGTAATAAAGACTGTCATCGGGAGCTTTGTCGGGATTCCATTTGAAGAAAAGATATTTTCCGTCCGCGCTCCAGAAGGGGTCGGAAGGGGAGGAGCCTATCCATTTAGGGTCCTGCATGATCTTTTCGACAGTGAGCTTTTCTGTAGTAGTAGTCTGACTATGGCCTGCATGGGGCAGGGACAACAGCAGTGAGCAGAGGAGGGTGGTGGTTACTCCCCTGGTGAACATGTGTGATTGCATATGGTATATGTAGTATTATAATAAAATTCCGCGCATGATCAGGAAAGCCACCGAGAAATAGATGACGAGGCCTGTGACGTCCACGAGGGTAGCAACAAAGGGGGCGGAAGAGGTGGCGGGGTCGGCTCCGAACTTCTTTAATACGATGGGGAGCATGCTGCCGGCGATGGTGCCCCAGAGCACTACTCCTACGAGCGAGAACCCAACGGTGCTGGCTATCAGCAGGGAATGGTCGCCATAGGTGTGGAATATCTGATTCCACAGCATAACCCGGGTAAAACCGATGATGCCCAATACTGCTCCCAGCATGAGGCCGGAAAGGATCTCTCTGCGGATGACGATCCACCAGTCGGCGATGGTGATCTCCCCGAGGGCCATGGCCTGGATGATGAGGGTGGAGGCCTGGGAGCCGCTGTTGCCGCCGCTGGAAATGATGAGGGGTACGAAGAGGGCCAGTACTACTGCCTTGGCAATCTCATCCTCGAAATAACCCATGGCGGTGGCGGTGAGCATTTCGCTAAGAAAGAGAACGACCAGCCAGACGATGCGTTTTTTAAATAGCTTTACCAGCGGGATCTCGAGGTAGGGTTCGTCGAGGGCTTCGGTACCACCGATCTTTTGAATATCCTCAGTGAATTCTTCTTGTGCGACCCAGAGTACGTCGTCGATGGTGACGATGCCGAGGAGGACATTGTTGTTGTCGAGTACGGGAAGGGCCACGCGGTTGTTCATTTTAAATGCTTCGCTGGCTTTCTCCTGATCGTCGTTGACATTGAGGGCTATGTATCTGTTGTCGATGACGTCCTCGATCCTTTTGTCCGGATTGGCCAGGATGATCTCCCTGATCCGGATGTCATCGATGAAGATGCCTTTATCATCCACCACATAGATGACGTCGATGGTTTCGCTGTCCTTCCCTACCTCGCGGATGTGTTCGATGACCTCCCGGATGGTCCAATCCTTGTGTACGGCGATGTAGTCGGGGGTCATAAGGCGCCCCACGCTGCTTTCGGGATAGCCGAGAAGGGATAAGGTTATCTTTCTTTCTTCGGGGTCGAGCGTCTTGATAAGCTCTTTTACCACCTCGCTGGGAAGCTCTTCGAGGAAGGCGGTGCGGTCATCGGCGGAGAGGTCATTCAGCAGCTCGGCTGTTTTGAAGGCGGGCAGCTCCTGTATGATCCTTTTTTGGGTGGGCGTGTCGAGGATCTTGAAGGCACTGGCGGCCCGATGGGTGCTCATATTGGCGATGATCTGCGACTCATAGTCGGGAAATTCGTATATCAGCTCAGCGATGTCGCTGATGTTCTGATTGTTCAGAAATTCCCTGATCTGCAAGACGTCCTCGGACTGGATCATCGTCTGAAACTGGTCATTGGTATTATCGTGCTCTTGATCTACGGACATGCGCCCCAAACCTACGGTAAAAAACGGTAACTTGTCCCGTCAAAAAAAGAGTTTTCCGGATGATCCTACCAACGCTAGTGATAGCGCCTACCGGCGAGAAGGGCAGGGGAATATTTACTACGGAGGATATTGAAAAGGGGACGATCGTCGAGGTCGCCCCTGTCATTGTTATGACCCGGGAGGAGAGAAAGTTACTGGACCAAACGCTCTTGCACGACTACATATTCGAATGGGGGCGGGACCCGAAGGGCTGTTGTATGGCGCTGGGTTATGTTCCTATCTACAACCATTCGTATCGCAGTAATTGTGAATATGAGATGGATTATGAGGAGGGGTTGATAACTGTCAAGGCGGTACGTTTTATAAAGGCGGGAGAGGAGCTTTCTATCAATTACAATGGGGATTGGAATAATGAGACGCCTGTATGGTTTGATGTAAAAAAGTGAGATGCCCGACGGGCATCTCACGGATGTCTTTTGCGGCTGATGACGGGGGTATAGCGTATGGCGAAATTGATGCCTACGCTGTTCATCCGGACCTTACCAAAGCCCATGTCACCGGTGGGCAATTTCATATACGGGGCTATCAGCACGTAGACGCCGCTGGTGCTGATCCTTGTCTCGACACCCATGGACAGATTGACGGAGGAGAAGAGCCCATTTGGTGTATTTGAATATTGGAATTTGCGGCATGCCTCACTTCCAAAGAAGTCATAATAATAGTTACAGTTTTCTTTTCCAAACAGGTAGGAGGAGACGCCGGCGCTGGCGAAGAAACTGGTATAACCTGTCACGCTGAAGTCATAACGTATGTTGATGGGTATCTCCAGCATATTCATGGTGCCTTTTACAAAGTCCACCGGCTTCATACCATTCTGTCTATAGTAATCGTAAGGTACATGGTAGTCCATGCCCCGGGCGGTATAATTCCTTTTGGAGAAGAGGACGCCTGTGCCCACGTGCAATTTATCAAGGATCTCATAGTCGAGGGTGAGGCCGAAGGTGCTTCCTGGCCGATCGCCTGCCAGGGCGTTGACGGATGTGAAATCGGGTGCGAACAGGAGTCCTATGCCGAAGGCCCGGTTGATACGGAGGGCGGGGCCTGAATTTTGGGCCTGGTCCTTCTGGTTCCGGGCGGCGTATGCCCGCAGGGCGGAGTCTGCATGCAGGGTGAGGTCGCTGGTCCTGGGGTGGCTGCGCAGGGAGAATGGGTGTTGGATAAAGACACGTTCCGGATCGGATGATTTGTCGGAGGGGGCCTGTGTCAGCCGGCCTGTGTGATCTCGCAGGGGTTGGTCCTTCAGTGCTTGATCCTGCAGGGATGTCCGGTCGCTGGTTGTGTGGTCGCCTGGCGCCTGGCCGGCTGCGGCCTGGTCGACTGTCTGGTGGCCGGTGTTGCCGGAGGATCTATTGCCTTTGCCGGATGTCTTGTTGTTGCCGGGATATTTGCGTGAACCGTGGTTGGTCAGACCGGAGGCTGTGCGGTTGGCGCCGGAGACATCGTCATTAAGTCCTGAGGATAGGTGGTCCTGTCCGGGGGCTGTATGGCCGGGTCCGGTGGCCGTATGGTCAGTCCGGGAATTATTTGCTAGTCCTGAAGCCGTGTGATCGCCGGCCGCCGGAAACGTATTGTTAGGGCGGGGGTGTTCCAGTCCAGCATCAGAGAGGCTGTCCCCGCCGGGGTAGAGTGTAGAAGTAGATTTATCGCTATACGCAGGGTTTTTGAGTGATGAATCGGAGGCTGTACCCGGCAGCGTCTGCTGCGGGGTTTTTACGACTGTCAAAGGGGGGCTGCCGGAGGACTCTGTCTTGCGTCCTTTGGCTTTGACAAAATAATAGGTGACCCCTACGACGAGAAGGAGTACCGGGGCATATTGAAAAGGTAAGCGCCGGAAGCCGCGCAGTCCGCGGGACATATCCGGGCCAGCCCTGCCCAATTCCTTATCCAGGTGCAGTTCCAACCTCTCCCATGACTGGGGACCCAGCGGGTCGCCAGGGTCATGCTGGCTGGCAGCTTCCCGGCTCAGGCGGTCCAATTCATTATCGGATAGGTTCAACATATGCTTTATGGTCTGTTTTTTTGGTGAGTATTTTTCGTAGGTTTTCTCTTGCTTTTGAAAGGTTAGATTTGGAAGATCCGACGGAAATACCCAGCTGGCTGGCTATTTCTTCATGCGTCAGTCCTTCTATGACGAACAGGTTAAATACGGTGCGGTAAGCTGGGGACAGGAGGCGGATGGCTTCGATGATCTCTTTGTAGGACAATATGTCGAGGCCTGATTCCTGCCTGTCGGCAATGTTCTCCGTGTCTTCGGACAGCATCTGTCCATTGATGTAGGATGCGTTCTTTCGATAGTGGTCGATGCAGGTGTTGACGAGGATGCGTTTGAACCAGCCTTTGAGGGAAGCCAGGATATCCGTATGGCGTGATTCCTCAAATTGATGGATGTTCTTGAAAAGTTTGATGAAGCCCTCATTCATGATCTCTTCTACTTGTTCAAGGTTGTTTTGGTAACGATAGCATATTTTCATAGCGTAGTCCTTGAGCATCGTATAAAGCTCTTTTTGGCTGGTCCTGTCATTAGACCTGCAGCCCTCAATCAAAGCGAGTATTTGCGAGTTCGATTCGATCAAAATTGATGTGTAGCTTAAGTGGTGAGCGTCCTGTTTGATTAAACGCGCAAACTACCTGTATCCACTAAAAAGTTACGATAATGAAATGTTAATGGTTGCTTCGGCCGGTAAAGAAATGCGGGAATTGTTCTTGCTCGAAAAATAGCCCAATTCCCGCATATGGCTAATGTCTGTTGGCCTTCGGACGAACCGCCTTCTGCGGTTCCTGTTTATTTGGGCAGCCCGGTGCTGATGACGCTGAGATCGGCTTTTACAAAGAGTTGAGTCTGAAGGGATTTTTCCCCTGCCAGGAGGCCTATCATCTTCAACTCCGTTATATTCCCGCGGGTATAGAGATTGGGGGCCAGGGTCCTGTTCATCTGGGCGTCCAGCATGGGGCGATTGGCCTTTAGCACGGCTGCGAGATCGACGTAGGAGCCGCCTTGCAGGTTCTTGCGGATCTTCCTTTTAAAGAAGGTGCGTGCAATCACGATCATCATGTCGCCATCGAGTGTATACTGGATATCGGGAATAGTAACGGATTGTTTGACGGGATCGAGCACGGGGGTACCCCAGAGGCGAAATTCTCCCCTGCGGCTGCCGCCAAAATCCACTATCATCTCTACCTGGTGATGGCCTTTCCCCCTGACTGTCACGTTCTTAATAAGAATGGTTCGGCCTTTGACAACAAAGGATCTTCCCTGGAGGCTGTCGTTCAGCAGCTTGCTTATGAAGGGATAGTCATAATCGGCGCCGAGGTAGACGGAGATGCCTTTATCGCGGACATTGCTGGTCAGGGGAGGAAGGGGTGGAATGACGGAGGAGACGTCTTTTTCCGACGTAAGATCCGGCCGGCAGGTAAGCCCTATATTGACGCGGAAGGTGTCCTGCGTATAATTCAGGGGGCCTATCCGTATGCTCTGAGGATTGGTCACCAAATAGCCATAGGGACCCAGGGGCAGGCGATGCCAGGCGCGCATAGCGGAGTGGTGGAGATAGCCGGTGAAATCGAGGCTGGCGAGGGTTTGATCGAGGGTGCCGCAAAAGCTGTTGATGGAGCTGCGGATGCTATCGACGATCATTTGGGTCATGTCCATGGAAAAAACGGACATAACGCATTTATCCATGGCTTTTAGCTGGTCGAGGTGGGTGACTGTCCTGATCTTGTAATTGGGGAGCAGGGTCAGCTGGGAGCTGAGGGTAATATCCACTTTTCGCATCGGCTCGCTGCCAAAGCCACAATTCCCGGATATCCAGGGTGATACGGGTTTGCCCATGGCGCAGAGACAACGGCCTCCGGCGACCTGGTAGCTGCCTCCCATCTGGAGCGATATCTTATTGTTGGTACAGCTGAGGTTAAAGGCGCTGCGGACGAAGCGGTATTTGTAGCGGAATTCGCAGGAAGTCTGTATGAAGGTGGGCCATCCTTCTGAAGTGAATTCCCTTGGAACGATGGTGTCGGCTATTTGTAACAGGGGGCGGCCGGCGACCTTGAGCGGTATGTCGATCTCGGAAACGGGGAGAGGGGGCAGGCTATCGGGCATCTGCACAATGGTGGCGGGTGCGCTGACCACCTTTCTGGAAGAATGACAGGACCAGCAGGTAGCGGCCAGGACGAGGACGAGTCCGCCAACGGTGAAGACTGAAATGGGCCGGATGGAACGGAGGCGTAGGATAAGATACTTCATTATTGTCCTTTTGCGGGGGTTGTCAATCCTTCTTTTTTTGTGTTATCGATCACATCCAGCAGGCCATCGGTGAACTTATCTTCGGGCAGCTGCCAGAACATGATGCCTCCTAACTTCTTGTCCAGGGCATAACGTGTCTTTAGCCGTACGGATAAGGTATCGTCGTATGTAACGAAAAGCTTTTTATCGGGATTGTACATATAAGGGGCTTGTGCTACGGGGTCCCAGTGAAATATAAACCCGCTGTCCTTTGACAGGTAAGTGGCCTGGTCCTTATAAGAAACGCCGCGCCAGAAACGGCAGGGACGGTAGAGGCCATTGTTGATGCTGTCCACGTGCTCGAAGATGCGGGCATAGAAGGCTACGCCGATGGCCAGCTTGGCTGCGGGCACACCGATGGACTCGAGGTATCGAACGCAATGGTCGGTGGACTCCACCTGTTGTGGTGTTGAATATAAAGGTGTATGATGCCCGGAGATGGTATCGTAGCCGCTGACGAGATCATAGGTCATGAGATTGATATAATTGACGCGGGGGGTCACTTTTTTCCAGTCGATGGAGGTCTGGAGGTATTTGGTAAAGCCGCCGGCTGCGAAGCTGATCTCTTTGGACTTGCCAAGCTTTTTTCTCAACCTTTTTATCAGGATGGTGAAGTGATCTTTGTCCTCCGGTGAGTACGGATATCCGGGAACGTTAGAAAGCGCCGGGTATTCCCAATCCAGGTCGATGCCGTCGGCGTGGAAGTAATCCAGCACTTCCCTGACGGAGCCGACGAATTCGTTACGGCCTTTACGGGTGGCAAATACATCCGGGCAGGTCTTGCAGCCGCCCCATCCGCCCAGGGAAAGGATCACTTTGAGGTTGGGGTTCTTTTCTTTCAGCTGGACCATGTGCTGGATGGTAGCGGTGTCCCGGGCGTTGTTAACATCGAGCCTATTGCCTTTGAGGTGGCAGAAGCTGTAGATGATATGAGTGAGCTTATTAATAGCAAAACTGTCGAGCGCAGAGCTTCTGCCGGCGTAATAGCCTATGACGGCGGGGTTGGGGCCGGGCGCAACGGGTGCATCGGGGGACTGGGCTTGGGATGTCGTGGTGAAAAGGACTAAAAAGGCTATGAAAATCTGTGTTCTGAAACAATGTTGGGTCATAAAATGCTTGCTTAACGTAAAAATAAGCAACTCTGTCCGGAAATCACTCGTATCGATGGATGTGTATTGAAACTGTCACGAACTCAAAGCATATGAAGAAAACGATCAAGATCCGGCTGGCGGCTGTGGCGCTACTGTGTGCGCTATACAGCCTGGTATCGTGCCGTAAAGAAAACCTGAATGGGAACAGTCGGACGACGGACTCTTCGGCCGTCTTTTCAGCAATGATCAACGGGGTGGAATGGAAGACGGATTCGGTCTCTGCCTTCCTGGTAGGAGATTACCGGGATCATAGTAAGGTCATGGCTATTACCGCCTATACCTCGCAAAAGGCTATCTCTATCAACCTGCAGGATACGACAACAACGGGCAATGACAGTTCGATGACGGTGCAGCAGTATGCGCTGGGTGGATGGGGGGATGCGTCGGCCTTTGCCTATGCAAATGGAAAGATCCAGGTGGGAAGAAATCTGGTCTGGCAGCAGCAGGGAGAGGCGGTAAGCGGAGTGGCGAATGTGACGGTCAGCGATGGGGTGAATAAGCGAATATCGGGTACTTTCCAATTCAATGCCCGGGTGCTGTCCATCGACTCGACGGGACTGGCGATAGACTCGGTGACGGTGACGGCCGGTGTGTTCAAGAATATACCATATAGCTATTTAAAGCATCCTTGATGTTGAGGCTGGGGGGCTGGTGATACGGGTCCTGCCGTCTGCAAGGGTATATACTTCATCGGAGATGTCCCAGATGGGTTGATGGAGATGGTCGGTGATCAGGATACCCTTATTTTGTTTTTCTTCTTCCAGTATCGTTTTTATCTTCTCTATCTGTATAGGGCTTAAGAGCGTGAAGGGTTCGTCCAGCATGACGAACTGTGACCTGCTGCGGCTGATGACGTAGATATTGATCAGTCGGCGCTGGCCCGTGGAAAGATCACGTATGCGCTGCCGGCGGAGCGGGTGGAATTCGGGGAAGGCGTTTGCCAGTCCCTGAAAGTCGAGGTTGAAATCGAGGCATATACGTTCGGGTGTCAGGACGCCGGGGATAAAATTGAATTGGGGCATATATCTTACCCGATCGGGCTGTGTATAGGGTCGGGGGAGGGGATTGTTGTCGATGGTGACAGACCTGCTGTCGCAGGGCAAGTCGCCATAAATGATCCGCATAAGACTGGTCTTTCCTGTTCCGTTGCGTCCCAGCAGCCCGGTGATCCTGCCCGTGCGGCACTGGATATGAATACCGGAGAGGATCGGTCTGTCCCCGAACTGTAATTGGATGTCTTTTGCCGTCAATGCGTGGACCAGGGGTGAAGCGGGCGGAGTGTGCATATTCATGGGCGCCATTGATGGGTTAGGATGAGGAGTGTGATGAAGAGACCCATGTCCAGGCCGAGGGTGACGGACCACAGGACGGTGTCGCGCAGGCCGAGATTACGGTAGTAATAGAATTCCTTTTTCTTATAAGTGCGTATGAAGTACCAGGTGAGACCCTGCGTGAGTAGCTTAAACCAGGCAAGGACCTTGAGGATGGGTGGGCCGTATTCCCAGTATAGCAGGGCGGAGGAAAGGGTGATGAGAAAGCTGAATAAGAAAAAACTTTTGTAGAATGTCAGCAGGAGTCGTATGATGGCGGGGAACTTCACTGGTGCAAGATACCAAAACGGACCGGAGGTTCGTCGTCCGAAGGACAGACATCAGACATTTCCGAAAAACGGGCTATATTCCGAGGGGCCCGTTTTTCGGACATAATATTGCCTATTTTTATAGGAGTTAAACTATTGCCAATGTCTTCGAGAAGAGATTTTCTTACCAATACGCTGGCCGTGCTGGCCGGCTCTTCTTTTTTAACTTCGGGTGCGAGGGGAGCGACGCTTGTGAAGGGACAGCCTGTGCCGGCTGGTGCGGAGATGACGATCCGCCAGGCCATTGACCGTATCGTAGCGGATATTCCGGGGGCGCCTTTTGCCGAGACGGTGGATACGGTAAAATCGGGTAACCCGGAGCAGCCATTGAAGGGCATCGTCACTACGATGTTTGCCACGGATGAGGTCATCACGGGGACGATCAGGCAGGGGGCCAATTTTATCATTGCTCATGAGCCTACTTTTTACAATCACGCGGATGAGACGGACTGGCTGGTGGGGGATAAGGTGTATGATTACAAAAAAGCATTGTTGGAAAGCCACGGGATCGTCGTCTGGAGATTCCATGACTACTGGCATTCCTTTCGTCCGGATGGAATACTGATGGGTGTGCTGACGGCCATGGGATGGGACAAGTATTACAATGCGGGTGCGCCGGAGATCGTCACGGTGCCGGAGATCACGTTGGGTGAGATAGTAGCTATGGCGAAGAAAGCGATGGGGATCGACAAGATGAAGATGATCGGAGACCTGTCGGCGAAATGTCAGCGGATCGTGGTGTTGCCGGGGGCGTCGGGGGGCAGGAGGCAGATAAGCGTGTTGCGAAAATATCAGCCGGACCTGTTGATCTGCGGGGAGCTGAACGAGTGGGAAACGAGCGAATATGTGCGGGATGCGCGTTATCAGGGGCAGAAGGTGTCGCTTCTGGTGCTGGGGCATGCTGTGAGTGAGGAGCCGGGGATGGAGGCCCTGGTGCCGTGGCTGAATGCGCGATTGCCGGGAGTGCCGGTGAAGCATATTGCGTCGGGGGATGCGTTCAGCTGGGTATAAGCGCTGGAAGATATAAAAAAGAAGCCCCCGGCTGGCGCCAGCCGGGGGCTTCGGGGGACTATTTAGCGAATTCGGTGCGGATCACATTGAGGGCTCCGCCGGCCTTGAACCAGCCGATCTGCTGCTCATTATAGGTATGGTTGAGGGATATTTCATCCTTTTTGCCATCCTTGTGGTTGAGCACCATGGTCAGGGGCTTGCCGGGAGCGAATGTGGTGAGGCCTATGATATCGATGGTATCATCCTCTTGTACCTTCTCATAATCTTCTTTATTGACAAAGGTGAGGGCGAGCATACCTTGTTTTTTCAGGTTGGTCTCGTGGATGCGGGCGAAACTTCTCACCACGATGGCGCGGACGCCGAGGTGGCGGGGTTCCATGGCGGCGTGTTCGCGGGAGGAGCCTTCACCATAGTTCTCGTCTCCTACAACGACGGAGCCGATGCCGGCTGCTTTGTAGGCTCTTGCAGTGGCGGGAACGGGGCCATATTCTCCGGTGAGCTCATTTTTTACTGCGTCTGTTTTTTCGTTAAAGAAGTTGACGGCGCCGATGAGCATATTGTTGGAGATATTGTCGAGGTGTCCGCGGAATTTCAGCCAGGGGCCGGCCATGGAGATATGGTCGGTGGTACATTTTCCTTTGGCCTTGATCAGCAGCCTGAGCCCTTTGAGATCTGTTCCTTCCCATGGGGCGAAGGGGGCCAGGAGCTGGAGGCGTTGTGAATCGGACTTGACGACGACCTGTACGTTCTTACCGTCTTTTGCGGGGGCCTGGTAGCCTGCGTCTTCCACGGAGAAGCCTTTGGGAGGCAGCTCTACGCCAGTGGGCTCATCGAGCATAACGTCTTCTCCTTTCTCATTCTTCAGCTTGTCCTTCAAGGGGTTGAAGGTCAGGTCGCCTGCTATGGCAAAGGCGGTGACTATCTCGGGCGAGGCCACGAAGGCGTGGGTGCTGGCGAGACCGTCGTTGCGCTTGGCAAAGTTGCGGTTGAAGGAGGTGATGATGGAGTTCTTCCTGTTGGGGTCGTCGATATGACGGGCCCATTGTCCGATGCAGGGGCCGCAGGCATTGGCGAGCACTATACCGCCAATGGTATCGAAGGTCTTAAGGAACCCGTCCTTTTCGATGGTATAGCGAACCTGTTCGGAGCCAGGGGTGATAGTGAATTCGGCCTTGGCTTTCAGCTTCTTATCGATGGCCTGTTGGGCAAGGGAGGCGGAGCGGCTGATGTCTTCGTAGGAAGAGTTGGTACAGGAGCCGATGAGGGCTACTTCCAGTCGCTGGGGCCAGTTATTTTCCTTTACCGCCTTGGCGAACTGGCTGATCGGTGTGGCCAGGTCGGGTGTGAAGGGACCGTTGACATAGGGTTCCAGCTCGCTGAGGTTCAGCTCGAGGACCTGGTCATAATATTTTTCGGGGTTGGCATATACTTCCTTGTCGGGGCGCAGGTAGTCCTTGATACCGTCAGCCAGGGATGCGACTTCGGCGCGACCGGTGGCTTTCAGGTAGGCTGCCATCTTTTCGTCATAGCCAAACAGGGAGCAGGTGGCTCCTATCTCGGCGCCCATGTTACAAATGGTGCCTTTACCGGTGGCGCTAAGGCTGTCGGCGCCTTCACCGAAATATTCTACGATGGCTCCGGTGCCGCCCTTGACGGTGAGCTGGCCGGCTACCCACAGGATGATGTCTTTGGCGGATGTCCAGCCGCTCATTTTGCCGGTGAGCTTTACGCCAATGAGCTTTGGCATTTTCAGTTCCCAGGCCAATCCGGCCATTACGTCCACGGCGTCTGCGCCGCCTACGCCGATGGCTACCATACCCAGGCCCCCTGCGTTAGGAGTGTGGGAGTCGGTGCCGATCATCATGCCTCCGGGGAATGCATAGTTTTCCAGCACAACCTGGTGGATGATACCTGCGCCGGGTTTCCAGAACCCGATGCCGTATTTATTGGATATAGATGCTAAGAAATCGTATACTTCTTTATTGACGTCCAGGGCTGTGGCCAGGTCGGTGGCCGCGCCTGTCTTGGCCTGTATGAGGTGGTCGCAATGTACGGTGGAGGGGACGGCTACTTTGTCACGACCGCAGGTCATGAACTGCAAGAGGGCCATCTGGGCGGTAGCGTCCTGCATAGCAACGCGATCGGGGGCAAAATCAACATAATCCTTTCCACGGGCATATGCGCGGGTAGGCGTTTCGAACAGGTGGGAGTACAATATTTTTTCGGCCAATGTCAAGGGTGTGCCTACCAGTTTACGGGCGGCATCTACCTTGGCCGGCATTGCTCCGTATAACTTTTTAATTAAATCCAGATCAAAAACCATGATGAATTTATTTTATGTGTTAATTCTATGATATGCGCCTCTAATGGGTTAGTGGCTGTGTCTCAGGTGCCGGGGGCACCTGGTAGGGCTTATGATAGCCTGCCTGCGGCAGGCTTTAGCGCCCTGCTGACGCTGGGCGCTAAATTACCTAAAAATTGCGTTATTGTGATATTAATGTCCTGAAAGGGGCTGGAGGGTTTGACGTTTTTTTTTAAATTTACACTATGAACAGACTGAAGCATTTCATCGAATGGCAGGTATTCGGGGTGTGCTCGGCGATCGGGGAAAGGATGGGTATTGCCACCTCCCGGATCCGGACCTGGTTTATTTACATTTCTTTCCTGACCATGGGTTCGCCGCTGATCATTTACTTTATCCTGGCATTTTGGATGAATATCAAGCGATATATTCTTTCCGCGCGCAGGAATCCTGTGAAATATCTTTAACCTCCCGGAGCCAGACGGAACAAAGTTCCGCAGGCTGGCGGCTTTTTTCGTATCTTACCAGAGGTGAGTCCCCGGACCGCTGGCCTACTGCATAATTCACGGAGAACGTAGATTTATTACGAAAAAATTTTAGCTGCCTTGTTTCAGTTTGATTTCTCCTATACCGACTATGAGCTGTTGCAGAAAGATCTGGCTCAACGGCTGAATACACCAGTGGTGAATCACAAACTCATTTTCCCGGATGCTGTTGCTACGGGTAGTCTGACCTTTGTCCGGCTGCCGAATGGGATACACGTCAATGTGATCAATTGCAGATTCAACCAGGACTGGTTTTTGTGCAGGCGGAAGATAAAGGAGGAGTATTATACCCTCAGATTCCACGAGCTGACGATCCCGGATACGCTGGAGATACGTATCGGGAAAGAGAGTCTGAAGGAGTCGAATACCACCCGAAGCATTGCCTATCTTACCAATACTTTATCGGATTGGGCCTATCTGGGCGCCCAGGGTACCATTTACAAGGGGATCGATGTCCTCTTCGATGCGCAATGGCTGGGGGGGTATCTGGGGGTGAACCGTATCGACGATGTGCTGTCTACCTATCTCTCCCTGCAGGTGGAGAATGTGCATACGGAGCCGTTGGACAGCGAGTACCGTCGCCTGATCCAGGAGATCATGGAGGTGGAGGATGACAATCCCATGCGGCTGGCCATTATCCAGAACAGGGTAATGCTTCTGATCGAGCGATTTTTTACGCGTATTTATGAACGAAGAAAGAACTCTCATTTCGACATACCGCTGTCCAAGGCGGATATCGACCGTATGATGCAGGTGGAGTCGGCGCTGACACGGGATATTTTTGAGCCTGCACCTACCATCAACCAATTGGCGAAGATGGTATCCATCAGCGAATCAAAGCTGAAGAAGGATTTCAAGCTTATCTATGGTCTGCCGGTGTATGAGTATTTTCAGAAGATACGGATGCAGACGGCCAAGGACAAGCTGCTCAGCGGAGGGCATTCGGTGAAGGAGGTGGCGATGGAGCTGGGATATTCCAATCTCAGCAATTTCACGATAGCCTTCAAGAAGGAGTTCGGGTTGCTGCCAAGCAAGCTTTTGAGCAATGTTTAACAGAGCGAGATGCCTTTGATCAGCAGGGGGCCGTCAGCGCGGCCTGTCGTCCGGGGGTCTATAATTTCCTGTAGGAGTGCATTTTATGTTGAGATGACATTTACAGCTATCCTTATCACCTTTGTGAGTATTGAATGGAGGGAAAGCGAGGTAAATTTGCATAGAGTTTGTGTACAAGCCACACATAGCGGACCACGGTCCGTTGGCCGAGAGGCCAGACATTAGCGTACTGCGGGAGATGCGCTAATTTTCTGACAGTGCATCTCCCGCACCAAATGTCCCGTTTTTAATTCCTCGTTTCCAGAAAGACCAGCCCTGTATTCAGTACCTTTCGAATAAACCTACGGACGCCGGAAGCGGTTGAAATTGGAGGTGAAGGTTAAGCGCTAGAACTCCGAAACTACTTTACGGATCTTTACCAATTGTTCCAGTAAACCCTGAAGCAGATCCAGCCTGAGCATGTTGGCGCCGTCGCTCTTTGCTACGGCGGGATTTGGGTGTGTCTCTATGAACAGGCCTTCAGCGCCGGTGGCAATTGCGGCTTTTGCGATAGTTGCGATGAGTTGTGGATTGCCGCCGGTGACACCGCTGGTCTGGTTGGGTTGCTGGAGTGCGTGTGTACAATCCATCACGACGGGGGTCTTGTGTTCCTGCATCCATGGAATATTCCTATAGTCCACTACCAGGTCTTGGTAGCCAAAGGTGGTGCCTCTCTCGGTGAGGATTATCTTATCATTACCCGCCTTGCGTATCTTTTCCACGGCAAATTTCATGGCGGGTCCGCTCAGGAACTGTCCCTTTTTCACATTGACGATCTTACCTGTCCCGGCAGCTGCCAGGAGTATATCTGTCTGGCGGCAGAGGAAGGCGGGGATCTGCAGTATGTCTATGAATTTGGCTGCGGGGGCGGCTTCGTCGTGGGCGTGTATGTCGGAGGTGGTGGGCAGCTTGTAGGTGTCGCCGACCTTTTTTATCAGGGATAGGCCGCTGTCATCGCCGATGCCGGTGAAGGAGCTGGCGCTGGTACGGTTGGCCTTGCGGTAGGAGGCTTTGAAGACATAGGGTATACCCAGATTGCGGCAGATGGTGGAGACCTTTTCCGCCACTTCCATCACGAGCTCCTCGCTCTCCACCACACAGGGGCCGGCAATGAGGAAGAAATTTTTCTTATCGTAGGATTGATGCTGAAATAGATGATGTAAGAATTCCATGATGCGAAGCTAGGGAAAAGTGTAGATTTGCGCCCTAAAACACTGCGATGACGAAAGAAAAAGTCCTGGTCATAGGCGCCAGCGGTCAGATAGGTGTGGAATTGACGCTGGCCCTTCGTAAGATATACGGCAATGCCAATGTGGTAGCATCCGACCTGCGGGAGGAGAATGAGCTGTTGAAAGGTACGGGGCCCTATGTATCGCTGGATGTAATGAACAAGGAGATGCTGCATGTGCAGGTGATCCGGCAGAATATCACCCAGATATACCTATTAGCAGCCATTCTTTCGGCGACGGGTGAAAAGAACCCTAACCTGGCCTGGCATCTGAATATGCAGGGACTGCTGAATGTGCTGGATATCGCCCGTGAGGAGAAATTGCATAAAGTGTACTGGCCGAGCAGCATTGCGGTTTTCGGGCCTACATCCCCGAAGCAGGCCTGTCCTCAGCGTACGATCATCGAGCCGAGCACGGTGTATGGGATCAGCAAGTATGCGGGGGAGTTCTGGTGTAATTATTTCTTCGAAAGATATGGGGTGGATGTGCGGAGTATCCGCTACCCCGGACTGATCAGCTATAAGTCTGCCCCCGGTGGCGGTACGACAGACTATGCGGTGGAGATCTTCCACGAAGCCCTGGAAGACGGCAAGTACACCTGCTTTTTAAAGGAGGATACTTACCTTCCCATGATGTATATGCCGGATGCCATTCGTGCGACCATCGAGTTGATGGAGGCGCCTTCGGCGAGGCTTACGGTGCGTACTTCCTATAATGTATCGGCGTTGAGCTTTGCTCCCAGGGAGATCGCGGCCGAGATAAAGAAGCATATTGCGGGATTCGATATGAGCTATTCGCCGGACTACCGGCAAAAGATCGCCGACAGCTGGCCGGAAAGCATCGATGACAGTGTGGCCCGGGCGGACTGGGGGTGGAAGCCGGAGTATGACCTGGCGAGGATGACGAAGGAAATGCTGGAGAACCTGAAATAAATTCGACGACCAGGCGGACCGGAAGTTCGCTGTCAAAACGAACAAATGGGTTTCCGGTTCGTTGTAATTCAAATGACGGCATGGCTATGATACGTACTTACACGGTGATGTTTTCCTTATTAATATTGGGGGCATATGCGAGCGCGCTGGCTGGGCCGGGTTTGCGCAATGGAGAGTGGCGGGTGGTGCTGGAGCGGAAGGATGGGCATTCCATTGTATTCAACTTCGAGTCGAAGGACAGTGCGGGAAAGAAGATATTATATATCCGCAATGCGGGTGAGCGTCTGCTGGTAGATGACATCAAATACCAGGGGGATTCGGTGCTGATAAAGCTGCCTTTTTTCGAATCGCAGCTGCGGGCGGTGATCCTGGGCAATGGCGATCTGCAGGGGGTGTGGTTGAAGCGGGGGGCGGACAGCTACCAGGTGATGCCTTTCAAGGCTTTTTATAATGTTTCCATGCGATTCCCTCCCGGAGGCGGCGCGCCGAAGGGGGTGGCAGGCCGGTGGAAGGCGGTATTCCGTGATGCCCGTAGTGGCGACAGCACGCTGCGGGTGGGTGAATTCACTCAGGTGGGAGATAGGGTGACGGGTACGTTCCTGGACCCAACGGGTGATTATCGTTACCTGGAAGGGATCATGGATGGGGATTCACTACGATTGTCCTGCTTTGATGGAGGGCACGCTTATTATTTTTCTGCCCGGCTGGAAGGGAATGACCGTCTGACGGGGGGACAACATTATTCGGGTTTTGCAGGCTATGAGACCTGGACGGCTGTGCGGGATGAGTCTGCTGCCTTGCCGGATGAATTTGCGTTGACGAACTGGGATAAGAATGCGGGGCCCTTGCATTTTACCTTTAAGGACATCGATGGCAAGCGGGTGTCGCTGTCGGACAAACGATTCGCAGGGAAGGTGGTGCTGATACAGATCATGGGGTCCTGGTGTCCTAACTGTATGGATGAAACGAGCTTTCTCAGCGACTTCTATAAAGAATATCATTCAAAGGGGGTAGAGATCATCGGGTTGGCGTATGAACGCAGCACTGATTTTGCCCGCAGCCAGGCCAGTCTCCGGAGCTTTCAGCGGAGATTCCAGGTGAAATATCCCATGCTGATCACGGGGGTGGCGGTAGGTGACCCGGACAGGGCTGCCAAGACGCTACCGGTGGTGGATAAGATCGTCGGATTCCCCACTACCATCTTCCTGGACAAATCGGGAAAGATATTCAAGATACATACGGGTTTTAACGGTCCCGGGACAGGGGCTCACTACGAAGAGCAGAAAAAAGAGATCTACCGGACGGTGGATGAGCTGCTGAAGGGTTAGTCTTTGGCCGGCCTACAGATGTTAGCGGTCCTCCAGATAGTTTTGGCTTTTGGCAAAGTCGGAGCGGATATTGGGTGTAAGATGTTTTGCCCAGGCCGGGTCCTTTTCATTTCTCAGGCGTGCGAAGAGCGCAAGGGCATAGCCCCATTCCCGTTGTAAAACATATCCCTTTTTGGCGGTATAAAAAGAGGCGTTCGAGTTGAATACGCCCAGGCCAAACAGCAGGGTGGTCAGGTCCGCGAGCTGATGGCTATCTTCGGGCTGAAGGCTTTCCATCAATCGCATGCGAGCGATCTCATGAGCAATGTCAGCGACGAGCCTCTCAGGGTCCGACAGCTTTTTTTCTTCCAGTCCGATGTGTAATTTTCCGTCCTGCGCCCGGCCCTGGTAAGCGAGGTCGGCGCCGGTGTTTTCGGTGCTGTCATCACTACCGAGGAGAAACTTGCCTCCCATATGGGAGCCGGTGGAGAGGGACCTGGTCACATCGGTGTAGATATCCAGGATGATGCTATCGGGATCGACTTCCATCTGGGCGGCTATGATGTGTAATGTATCCCAGGCCGGCTGTGTCCCGCCGTCATAGCGGATAGGGAAGTCCGCGTAATGAGGGATCAGCACTTTTTTATGCTTTATTTTTTCTTCTCCAAAGAGTCTGACAAGAAATGGGAAAGCTGTCTCAATCCATTTTTGACTTGCTTCCGGAATGGGGCATTTGCGAGGAGCGCTCTTGCCGAAGATGCCTAACATATGATAAGGTTTTATGACGATAAAGATAATAAAAAGACGAGCTAAGAATTCTGTTCAGCCGGGTTGTAAATAAGTTCCTGAATTGATATCGGCGCCGGTTATTTTATCAATTTGTCCAACGCATCTGTCAGCATATTTCCCTGGCTTGGCCGTGGGGCATTGTTGTCGACGATCCTACCTGCCTGATCGATGAGATAGTAATGGGGTATGCCTGAAATATTGTAAGTGCTGCATACGGGGTCGGAAAACTGTGTTATCAGGTTGACGCCTTTGAGCCGGGATTTGACGAGGGTATTTTTCCACTCCTTTTCCGATGCGTCGACACAGATGTTCACGAATACTACATTTTTATCTTTATACTTTTCATGCAGCTGGGCGGTATGATCGTTTATTTCAACCATACAGGGTCCGCAGTATACGCCCCAGAAATCGAGATATATGACTTTGCCTTTCAGGCTGGATAGCGATACCTGCCAGCCATGCTCGTCCGCCAGCGTAAAGTCCGGGGCGGCCGCGCCGGGTTTCAAAGACTGCAGCTTGTTATAATTTTCTTTCAATGCGGCCGCGTAGTAAGGGGCAGGGTCCCTGGTCAAAAAGTCCCGATATACGGCACTGACCTCCTCATAATTATAGAACGCAAAACCATCAAGAATGCATTTCGAAATAAACCAGTCCCTGATCAGTTTCACACGAAAACTACGGAGGCCTGAATAGTAATCTTTCCAGGCAGGCGTAAAGGGCAGTTCCCTTTGTTGTTGCTCTTCAGGTGTTTTGGCCAGCGTTGTGGTGGCGCGAAACGGGTCATAGAAGCGGATATAGTTGTACAGGAAGTCTCTGTACGAAGAAGAGTGTAAAAAGGCATCTTCGGACTCCAATTGGTACAGTTTGCCGTGGTTGAAACCAGCCGTCGCAAAGAAGGGAATATTTTTGAGCTCGGCAGGCGCATCGGCAAGGGAAAGGTCATAAGCCGGAAACAAGTTCAGTGACCGCATTTGTTCAGCGTAACGGTAGTAAAGGTCCATCAACCATGTTCCTGTATGTGCCTGGATCCCGTTTGCCAGGACGGCCTTCATCTCTTCGTTAAACAGTTGATTGAGCCGGGCAGCTTTGATGGAATCCGCAGGCAGATCTTTGTAGAGCGATTGGAGCAACGCTCTGAATTGGGGAGTATAGCTTTTCTCCTCGGAGAGCGCTGCGCGTAATTCCTTTTCTCTTTCAGGCCTGGCAGATGTGATCGTTAAGGTGTTCTTGTCGTCCTGTGCATCCCAATCCATCCTGTGTTGTGGGTGATATGTCCTTTGAGGATGAAAAAACTATCTTTCGGTATTTGGCCGAAAAGGCAAAGCGTGTTCAACGTGATAAGGGTTGCCAGGAGGTGCTTCATAGGAGATGAAGATAAACAAAAGGGAGATATCCGGGTACTGGACCTAGTCGTTTTCTTCCAGGTATGCCTGACTTTTTGAGAAGTCGGAGCGGATGTTTTGGGTAAGATGTTTTGCCCAGGCCGGTTCTTTTTCACCCCTTAGGCGTGCGAAGAGGGCGAGGGCGTAGCCCCATTCGCATTGTTTGAGGTAGCCTATGCGCTCATAGCCCCAGGCAGTTGCCGTCTGTGTTTCCCGAAAGGATACATTGGCATTGAAAATCCCCAATCCAAGGACAACGGTGCACAGGTCTGCCAGCCGCTTGCCTTCCTGCGGCGACGGATGCTCGATGAGCCGGATGCGTGCAAGATCGTGGGCCAGCCATGCTACGAGTCCCTGAGGATCTGCGAGCATTTTTTTCTCCATTCCTATATGGTACTTACCGTCCAGTTCTTTTTTGGGGATATCCTTTTCCGAGGGGGTGGAATCCGCGTGGCCGCAAACGACTCTTGTTCTTTCGCCTTTGTAGATATCCAGTGCGATGCTATCGGAAGGCACTCCCATCCGGGCGGCGAGGATTTGCAAGGTGTCCCATGCGGAGGTGTCGCTGCCGTCGTATCGTACCGGGAAGTCGGTAAAGTTTGGGACGAGAATTTTTTTATGTTTTATTTCTTCCTCTCCAAAACGTTGTACCAGGAAAGGGAAATTCTTTTCCAGCCAGGTATGACTGAATGCCGTAATGGGGCATTGCCGGGGAGACCTTTTGGTGAACAGGCCGAGCATGTAGCAGTATTTGGTTTATTAGGATATTCTAATATATGACTTATCTTTCTTAAAAACAGATTCTGAGGGGGATTTTTTATGAGGTGGGGGAAATGACGACATTAACGTATGAATAAAATGGGGATTTCTTTGATGGACCGCAGTTTGGATGAAGGGCAGAGATTAACGGAGTTTCAGTAAATTGCAGCCATGAAAGCCTACCTGGATCTATTGCAGCATATTCTCGATACGGGCGTGTCCAAGACGGACAGGACGGGGACGGGTACGCTGAGCTGTTTCGGCTACCAGATGCGTTTTGATCTTTCAAAGGGATTTCCGCTGGTGACCACCAAGAAACTTCATTTAAAGAGCATCCTATACGAGCTGTTGTGGTTCTTACGAGGGGATACGAATATCGCGTATCTAAAAGGGCATGGAGTAAGCATATGGGATGAGTGGGCTGATGCAAATGGGGAACTGGGGCCGGTGTATGGCAAGCAATGGCGGAGCTGGGAAGGAGCGGATGGGCAGACGGTGGATCAGATCAGCCAGTTGATCGAACAGATAAAAAAGACCCCGGACAGCCGTCGGCTGATCGTGAGCGCCTGGAATGTGGCGGACCTGCCTAAGATGGCGCTGATGCCTTGTCATACTATATTTCAATTCTATGTGGCGGAGGGTAAGCTGAGCTGTCAGCTGTATCAGCGTAGCGCAGACTCTTTTTTGGGGGTGCCTTTCAACATAGCTTCCTACGCGCTGTTGACCCTGATGATAGCGCAGGTGTGCGATCTGGAACCGGGAGAATTCATACACACGTTCGGGGACGTGCATCTTTATAACAACCATTTAGAGCAGGCGAAGTTGCAGCTGAGCAGGAAGCCATATCCCCTGCCGGTGATGAAGCTGAACCCGGCTGTCAAGGATATTTTCAAATTCCAATTTGAGGATTTCACCCTGGAAAATTACCAGAGCCATCCTGCCATCAAGGCCCCTGTGGCGGTGTAAACGTCTTCATATGATCATAAGCCTAATTGCTGCGGCCAGTACGAATAATGTCATCGGAAAGGATAATAAGCTGCTCTGGCATTTGCCAAACGATATGAAATTCTTCCGGAATACTACCTGGGGTCTTCCGGTAGTGATGGGGAGAAAGACCTATGATGCGCTGGCGGGTGAGCCTTTGCCTGGCCGATTCAATTTCGTCATCACCCGGAACGGGGGATGGGATCCGCATAATGACAAAGTAAAGGTGGTGTCGAGCCTGGAGAGCGCGATAGAAGGCGCGCGCGAGACGGACTGCAAGGAAACATTTGTCATCGGCGGAGGTGAAATATATGAGCAGTCCATGTCCATTGCGAATAAGATATATCTTACGAGGGTGCATACGGTGGTAGAGGGGGATGCATTTTTCCCTGTCATCGATGAAAGCGTTTGGCAGCTGACGAGCAACCTGGACTTCCCGGTAGATGAAAAACATGCCTATGCATACAGCTTCCAGGTATGGGAGCGGAAAAAAAGTTCCTGATGTATTCCCGCCTGCAGATAGCCCGGAAATATATTCGTTATTATCTCACTGCTAAGAATGGGAGGGGGCATGGGGTCCATTCGCCTTTTGTTTATGACTTCATCCGAAATGTATTGAATGACCGGCGGCGGCCTGCTGTCTGGGACCGGATAGAATTGCTGCGTGCGCAGCTGTTAAAAGACGAGACGTGGCTGGAGGTGGAGGATATGGGGGCGGGTTCGTCGGTGGCGAAGGGGCGGCAGCGCCAGGTGAGGGAGATTGCGCGGCATGCGGCAAAGCCGGCGAAGCTGGGACAGCTGCTTTTCAGGATCGCGCGGTATTATCAGCGTGAGCGGGTAGTGGAACTGGGGACCTCCCTTGGGCTTTCGACGGCCTATTTGGGGAGTGGGGCGGCGAGTGTATGGACGATAGAAGGGGCTTCTGCGATAGCGGCGGTAGCTGCCCGAAATTTCCAGGACCTGGGGCTGGGCGGTGTCGAACTTGTCGTAGGTAATTTTGACGAACTGTTGGATGGGGTGCTGGATCGTGCCGGGAGTGTGGACCTCGCCTTTATAGATGGCAATCACCGGCTGGAACCTACATTACGTTATTTTCATGCGCTGATGGAGCGGTGTGCGCCGGGGGCGATACTCATTTTTGACGATATCCACTGGAGTGAGGAAATGGAGGAGGCCTGGGGAAAGATACAGCGTGATCCGCGGGTATATATGACCATCGATCTTTTTTTTATCGGATTGGTGGTCTTTCGTGAGGAATTTAAGGTGAAGCAGCATTTCAGCATACGGTTTTGACGGGTAGGGGATTTTGTGTAACTTATGATCCATGATCATTGGCGTACTCAAGGAACCGGCATTTGAATCAAGAGTTTCGTTATTGGCAGAAGCTGTGACAGCCCTGGTAAAGAAGAAGGTCGAGGTTTGGGTGGAGGCGGGAGCTGGTATAAGCGCTTATTGCGGAGATGACGATTATAGCAAGGCGGGAGCGAGCATCCGAAGCCGGGGGGATGTGCTCGGGGGTGCGGACATACTTCTCTCCATACACTACAACGATATTCCCGGCACGCTGGAACATAAGGTCCTCATTGGCGTCTATCAACCTTTATATAATTCCGCGCATTTAGCGGTATGGGCCAAACAGCATATAACCAGCTTCAGCCTGGACATGCTGCCTCGTACCACCCGTGCGCAAAGCATGGATGTATTGAGCTCACAGGCGAATATTGCCGGCTATAAGGCGATCCTGCTGGCTGCGGGGTTGTCTCCCCATTATTTCCCCATGATGATGACGGCAGCGGGAAGCATCGCGCCTGCCAAGGTCCTGATATTAGGCGCCGGAGTGGCGGGTTTGCAGGCTATTGCCACGGCCCGGCGGCTGGGAGCTGTCGTGGAGGTCTTTGATACCCGGCCTGCTGTGAAAGAGGAGGTAATGAGCCTGGGTGGAAAGTTCATAGAGGTGGAAGGAGCCGCAGATGTATCGAGGGCGGGTGGCTACGCGGTGGAGCAATCGGAAGATTTCCTGCAAAGACAGCAACAAAAGATCGCTGAAAGCATTGCCCGGGCGGATATCGTCGTTGCGACTGCGCAGATACCGGGCAACCGGGCCCCACTGCTGGTGACGAGCGCCATGATAGCCGTCATGCGGAAAGGATCTGTCATCATCGACCTGGCTGCTGCCACGGGAGGGAATACGGAAGTGACGAGGAATAATGAAACGGTGTTCCATAAAGGAGTGATCGTTGTGGGGAATTCGGCGCTGCCTGCTACGATGCCGTATGATGCCAGCAAGCTATATGGGAAGAATGTGTCGAACTTCTTACAACTGATCATTGGTAAAGAAGGAGACTTGAATTTCGGGGACGAGCTGGTGAAGGGCTGTTGTATTACCCATGATGGAAAGGTGGTACATGAAAAAGTAAAAGACATCATAAAAAACGGGTGATATGGAGAGTATATTGAATTGGATCGGCGTGCACCAGCAAATGATCTATATCGTGATCCTCATGATCTTTTTGGGCATCGAGGTGATCGGCCGGGTGCCGGCGGTGCTGCATACGCCTCTTATGAGCGGGGCCAATGCCATTCACGGTGTGGTGATCATCGGGGCCATCATCGTCATGGGCAAGGCGGACCCACACAATTATGTGGCCCTTGGATTGGGCTTTCTGGCGGTGGTGCTGGGTACCCTGAATGTGGTGGGAGGCTTTGTGGTGACGGACAGGATGCTGGAAATGTTTAAGAAACGGAAGTAAAATATTATTGCGGCAGTAAAATGCAATTATGGGAAGCCTGCTCACCATTTGTTATCTCATAGCGTCTGTGACCTTTATTCTTGGGTTGAAGATGTTGTCGAATCCGGCCACTGCCAGGCGAGGCAATCTTATTGCAGCGGGTGGGATGACGCTGGCGATCATCGGCACCATTTTTCTTTATGAAGAGGGTGGGGTGTATCTGCATAATTACGGATGGATATTCTCGGGTATTGTCATTGGGGGGATAGCGGGAACCTTTGCGGCCCGGAAGGTGCAGATGACGGCCATGCCGGAGATGGTGAGTCTTTTTAACGGGATGGGGGGAGCGTGTGCGGCCTTGATCTCGATAGTGGAGTTTGGGAGGCTGCGGCAGGGGCCTTTTTTAAGCGGGGGATGGACTGAATATCCGCCGCTGTCGGCTCTGGGAGATACTGGTGAAAAATTTCATTTGCAGATAGGCGTACCTGTTGGAGAGCTCTTGATCATCTTGCTGGGCGTGATCATCGGATCCGTCAGCTGTGCGGGTAGTGTCGTTGCGTGGGGCAAGCTGAATGGCCGGATAAAGGATATTAGGTTCAAGGGCCAGCATATCATCAACCTGGGGTTGCTGCTGGTGGTATTGGTATTGGCCGGGTATGTGCTTGTGGTCGTGAAACAGCTGCCGGACATCGAGATCGATCCGGGGCACGTATGGTTGTCGGTGTCGCAAGCTGCCAATGCGCCGCTGCCTGTTGTTGTCCGGGTGTTGTTCTATGTCGTCTGCGTCTTGTCGGTGGTATATGGTGTGTTCTTCGTGCTGCCTGTCGGAGGTGCGGATATGCCGGTGGTCATCTCGCTGTTGAACTCTTTTACGGGTGTGGCGGCGGCTTGCGGGGGATTCCTTTATGACAACAAGGCGATGTTGACGGGAGGGATACTGGTAGGTGCGGCGGGGACGCTGTTGACGATATTGATGTGCCGGGCGATGAACCGGAGTCTTCGGAATGTATTGATCGGCTCCTTCGGAGGCGGGCTGGCGGGGGGCGCGACGTCGATGGGGGGTGAGCGGAAGGAGCAGGGCAGCTATAAAGAAATTTCCATCAGCGATGCGGCGATGGTGATGAGCTATGCGCATAAGGTGATGATCGTGCCGGGCTATGGGCTGGCGGTGGCGCAGGCGCAGCATGCCTGTCATGAGCTGGAAAAGCTGCTGACGGAAAAAGGGGTGGAGGTGAAGTATGCCATTCACCCTGTGGCGGGGCGGATGCCGGGGCATATGAATGTGCTGCTGGCGGAGGCGGATGTGAGCTATGACAATCTTTTGGAAATGGAGCAGGCCAATGAGCAATTCCCTTCGACGGATGTGGTAGTGGTGCTTGGAGCGAATGATGTCGTCAATCCTGCCGCGAAGACGGATCCTTCATCTCCCATCTATGGGATGCCGATACTCGATGTGGAGGCGGCCAAGACCTGTATCGTCAATAAACGCAGCATGAAACCGGGCTATGCGGGGATCGAGAACGAGCTTTTCTTCCGTCCCAGGACTTCCATGTTATTTGGGGATGCCAAGAGGGTATTGCAGGACCTGATCTCGGAAATCAAGCGTATTTAATCGGATGTACATGCAGAAAAGAAAATTTACGACGCCTTTTTGGTGGATGCTGGTCCTGGGGATCATCGCCTGTACCATATCGACAGGGATACTATATTTTTTGGTGGCGAAAGGCTATCCGATGAGCTGGCTGACCAGGCTGAGCCTGTTCTATCTTCCGGTGATCATGTTTGTCGAGGCAGTGATGTACTGGACCATACGGAAGCGGATCAACTATCGCAGGGATGCGTGGAACCATCTCCTTTTATTCACCGGGGCCTATGTGCTTAATTATATTGTGAGGATACTGTTGTCGGCTCTTATTATTTTGCACTCTCCCGCTGCGATGCGCATGGCTTTGTATATGCGTATAGCTAATTACGGGCAATTGTATTTGTTCTGGGGGCTGGTCATTGTAGCGCATGTATTCTTTGCGCGGGTGCTTATAAAGGCATTTGCCAAGCCGCCGGTGGAGGAGGTGGTAGAGAGCGGGAATTTGCTGGATGATGTGTTGGATTGATGGAGTTAGGGCAGAAATTGCACATTAGCCAGTTCCCGGCCGACCTGTTGAACCCCTTTCAATATCCTATGCGTCTGGGTCGGAGAGGGTTTTTTGATGCCTTTGATGTATTGAGCTAACAGACTTTGATTCATACCTATCCTTTCAGAAAGGGCTTTTGCATTAATAACTTTGTAGAACGTAAAGAATTGGGGTAGATCCAATACTATTTTCAAGTCATTCTCTGTAACAGATTTGCCAGCTCTTTCAAGGAGAAGGTTGACTGCTTCCAGGATATTGGATTTGAGCTCTTCCAGGGATTTACCTGCCGTATAAACAGGGTATTTTTCAGCATAGGCTGAGTACCCGGTCTTGGTTTTTTCAACGATGATCGTGATCTTCATAATTCAAAGCTTATTTTAATCCAGCGTCTTTTTTAATCTTCTTCTCCAGCCCTTTACCCACTTCCTGACTGCCATGAGAGGGGCAAACAATTTGTCCTTTTTTGGTGGGGTGTTCCATAATCATGTGACTCCCAGACTGTCTTACGACGTACCAGCCATCTCTTTTAAGCAATCTGACAAGCTCGCTGGACTTCATAGAGCAAAGGTAATAAATTTATTACCTTTTCGGAAATGTTTTTTTCGGCGGTATGTCGTCCCTCTATTAAGTACGGAAGATGTAAATTTGCATCACTATTCATAAAAGCATAATTATTGTATTCTTCGCTTCCTAAAGAATTTATCGCGTCCATTGGAGGTGTCAAGGGGTTTGATGCGGCTGCATTCGAGGCGGTGCATGCATCGGGCGGGCAGGTGGTATCGGTGCGGCTGAACCCGGCGAAATGGTCCGGGGCCGGAATGATATGGCCTGGGGACGAGACAGCGGCGGTGCGGATGGAAAAAGTGCCCTGGTCTTCATGGGGCTATTATCTGAACGAGCGCCCTTCTTTTACCTTCGACCCTTTGCTGCATGCGGGGGCTTATTATGTACAGGAGGCGTCGAGCATGTTGCTCGAGCAGGCCTTGCGGCAGACGGTGGATCTGTGCCGTCCGCTGCGGGTGTTGGACCTGTGCGCCGCGCCAGGTGGGAAATCGACCCTTATACAATCATTATTGACGGAGGACAGTCTGCTGGTGAGCAATGAGGTCATTCGCGGCAGGGCGGGAATATTACAAGAGAACATCATAAAATGGGGAGCGGCGGGTGCGGTGGTGACGAACAATGATCCCCGTGACCTGGGGAGGATGGAAAATTATTTCGATGTCATCGTGGTGGATGCGCCCTGTAGTGGAAGTGGCCTTTTCCGCCGTGAGCCGGAGGCCATTGAAGAATGGAGCCCGGAGAATGTGCAGCTGTGCTGCCAACGCCAACAGCGGATACTGGCTGATATATGGCCTGCCCTGCGTAAGGGTGGGATATTGATATACTCTACCTGTTCGTACTCGGTGGAGGAAGATGAGGAGATACTGGATTGGATGATGGATGCGCTGCAGGCAGGCAGTTGCCGGCTGATGACGGACCCGGCGTGGAATATCGTGGAATCGCAAAGCGCGGGAGGAGGATATGGCTACCGGTGTTATCCCGACAAGCTGAAGGGCGAAGGTTTTTTTATAGCCGCCGTACAAAAAAATGAGGGAGATGCGTTCTCCTATCCCAGGCAGAAAAAACAGGGACTGGAAAAATTGTCCCGAAGCCAGGCGGAGGAGATGCGGCCATGGATCGAGGAGGGTAAGGAGCTTTTCTTCTTCCGGCATGAGGGGCTTGTCCGGGCGGCGCCTGCGAGGATAGCGGAGGATATCGCCTATCTGCAATCTTCTTGTTATTTGAAAAAAGCCGGGGTCCTGATGGGAGAGCAGGGAGGGAAGGAATTCATACCTGAACACGAACTGGCGTTGAGCGTGATAGCGGGGCGGCAGTTACCGGCGCTGGAGCTGTCCAGGCAGGAGGCTATCGAATACCTGCGTAAGGAGGAGATCCGTGCGGAACAGGGACGGAAGGGATGGACGCTGGTGCGGTACCAGGGACAAAACCTTGGATGGGTAAAGATCCTGCCCAATCGGGTCAATAACTATTATCCAAAAGAGTGGAGGATACTTAAGAGGATGCCCTGAGTGGGTGGGGGAGCGGAGGATAAATTCAAGATGATCCGGAGGGGAGAACCAGGTTGGACCACGGGTCCAACGACCGAAGGTCAGACATTAGCGAGGTTCACCCCGGAGGATAAATTCAAGATGATCCGGAGGGGAGAACTTATATTTGTGTGTTTTAAAACTTTTTCTATGTCCTTAAAAGTTGTTGTAGTTGCTCTGATCAGCTTGCTTTGTATGAAGACTGTCCGATCCCAATCCGACGAACTAATGATCGAGGGGCAGACGGGGACTTTACATCTACAACATACGGTGGTTGCAAAAGAGAACTGGTATAGCATCGGCAGGCTCTACAATCTCAACCCCAAAGAGCTGGCTTCTTACAATAAGCTGGATATGACCAAACCGCTGTCCATTGGGCAGGAATTGCAAATCCCGCTGACGACTGCCAATTTTTCTCAAAATGGGGTAAAGACCGCGGGTGAGACCCTGGTGCCGTTGTACCACATTGTCCAGGAGAAGGAATGGTTGTATCGTATTAGTGTCAATCATAATAAAGTGCCTGTTGCGAACCTGGAAAAATGGAATAATACCAATAAGGACCAGGTAAGGGCGGGCATGCATCTCATTGTAGGATATCTAAAAGTGAAGACGGCGTTGTCCGCGCTGGCTACAAAGCCTACGGGGACAGGGAAGGTTGAGGGCGGAACTGTTGCAGCGACGACCGCTCCGGCGGGAAAGGCGGGTGCCGAGACGGTGGTGGCAAAGCAAGGTCGGGAGACCCCGGCTGGTGCAGGGAATGAATCTGGCGGCAGCAAGGATACGATGACGCATGTGAAGACAAAGGATACGGTGGTCCATACCATGATGAAGAAGGAGGGAGGAACGGTCATGCCTGGTGCGGGGAAGACAGAGGGGGGGACGGCCACAATCGGTAGAGGAAAGACGACGACAAAAACTGAAGATGAGGCGGGGGCGGTAAAACACGATGGAGCGAAGCCTGTATCCGCCAGTGGTAAATCCTTTAATGGTGGCTATTTCAAGAACGACTACTCGGACGGAAGTAAAACTGCATCGGGACTGGCGGGGATCTTTAAAAGCACGAGCGGCTGGCAGGATGGGAAATACTACGCCTTAATGAATAATGTCCCTGTAGGCACGATCGTAAGGGTCACGGGCGAAACATCGGGCAAAATAATATTTGCCAAAGTGCTGGGGCAATTGCCGGATATGAAGGAAAACGCGGGGCTCACCATTCGTATCAGTAATGCTGCTGCCAGTGAGCTGGGAGAAGGCGATGGTAAGTTCAATGTGGATGTTCGTTATTGAGAAGACTCGTTTTTCCGGACATTTGCTTATATTAGCAGGCGAATTCAAAACTATAACTGCTGCTTGAGTCAACCTTTTCCATATGATGAAAAATCCCTTTTGATACGGGTGTCCAAGGGCGACGAAACGGCGTTTGGCATTCTCTTCCACACCTATCACAACAAGCTGGGTTCCTACATCTTAAAGCTCACCGAATCATTCCCCTTAACTGAGGAGATCGTACAGGATGTCTTCCTTTCCATATGGCAGCACCGGGCAACGCTGGAGGACATCAATAGATTCGAGCCCTATCTGTTCGTCATTGCACGTAACCGGGCTTTCAACTGTCTAAAGCAAATGGCCAGGGAGCGGATGCGGCAGGAGGAATGGGCGAACCAATTCCGGGATGAGCGGGATGTGGAAGAATACATCGAGGGCCAGGATGGTTATGAAACGCCGTGCCGGAACGGTTATGAAACGCTGATCGACCAGGCCATCAGTCAACTGCCGCCTCAGCAGAAAAAAGTCTACCAGCTACATAATCAGCAAAATATGGGGTATCCGGACATAGCCATGCAATTGGGATTGTCGGCGACCACTGTCAAGAAGCATATGAGCCTGGCAGTAAGAAAGATCCGGGACTATGTCAGCTCGCATATGGATCCGGTGAGCATTTTATTCCTCTGTTGTCTCTCTCTCGTTTGGGGATAGGCTAAAAAAAAAATTCCATTCCATTACTCCGCCGGACAGGTCCTGTTGTCATAAGGTGGGGGAACTACACATGGACAAACGACTACACTACCTATTTCACCGATGGTTTGATAAGACGGCCACACCCGACGAGCGGGCCGAGCTGATGGCCTTGTTGGGAATGGCCGAAAATGATGATGAGACCCATGCCCTACTACAGGAGGCCTGGGAGAAGTTAGGGGCGGAGGAGAAGGTTTTTAACGGGGAGCAGAGTAAAGTGATGTTGGATAAGATATTGCGGACTGAGAGGGTGGGGGATGAGGGGGAGGAAACGAGCGCCGGTGCGGTGTATGAGCAAGAAAAGCCTGTTGTCAGGATGGGAAGATGGATGATCGCGGCGGCTGTTGTGCTGCTAACGGGTGCGCTCATCTGGCTGCTGGCGGTGCGACATAGTTCTTCTCAGGGGGAGAAGATGGCATCCGGGCCTGCCATAAAAAAAAGCGGGCCGATCGATGTGCCTGCGCCCAATGGGAACAATGCTATCCTCACGCTGGGGGATGGGTCTACGGTGGTGCTGGACAGTGTGAAGAATGGGGAACTGGCGCGGCAGGGGGATGCGCAGGTGTCCAAGGCGAATGCGGGGCGGCTTGTTTATAATACGCTTGGTCAGGTGCCGAATACCATTGACCAGGCGCCGGGGAAGATCATGTACAACACGGTGTCTACCCGAAGGGGTGGACAATTTCAGATCGTGTTGCCGGATGGCAGCAAAGTGTGGTTGAATACGGTGAGCTCTTTGCGATTCCCCACGGCCTTTACGGGTACTGAAAGAGTGGTGGAGCTGAAGGGCGAGGCTTATTTTGAAGTGGCGAAAAATGCGGCTATGTCTTTTTTAGTGCATGTGGGTACTGTCGGGGAGAAGGATATGGATGTCCGGGTGCTGGGGACGCAGTTCAACGTGATGGCCTATGATAATGAAGCGGAGATCCGAACGACATTACTGGAAGGGGCGGTGAAAGTGATGAAGGGAGATAAGAGCAAGGTGTTGACACCGGGTGAGCAGGTGAAATTAGATAAGCAGGGTGGACTGACGTTAGACGAAAAGGCGGATGTGGAGTTGGCGATGGCCTGGAAGAACGGATTTACTTCTTTCAAGAGCGCGGATATACGGAGCATCATGCGCCAGGTGGAAAGATGGTATGACATAGACGTAGTATACGAAGGGAATGTGCCGGAGCGAACTTTTAGCGGTGGTATTTCCAGGGATGCCAATCTTTCAGAGTTAATACGGCTGCTGGAGGTGAGTAAGATCCATTTTAAAATTGAAGGGAGAAAATTGACCGTTACGCCGTAGCGGTCCTGGACGAGCCCATTGGAGGGGCTTTGCACTTAGCGTAATAGGGTTGCCCAACAAAAAACCGGAAGTGTTCGCAGCACTCCCGGCAGATAGCTTGGGTAAACTTTTATATACAATCGGGAGACTGTTTTATTATTTAACCTAAACTAAAGCAAAGTTATGTTTTTGAAAGTTCTTTTCAAACTCCTGCTTCGCAGGCGGGAGTCATTACCTGGCCGGACCATCGGTGCTTTGTCCGGACTTTTACCCAAAACGCTGTTGATAATGAGACTCACAGCCATCTTTCTACTTGCGGCCTGTCTGCAGGCAAACGCCAGGGGTTATGGTCAGACGATCAGCCTGAGCGAGACGAATACATCCCTATTAAAGGTTTTTAAACAGATCAAAAAGCAAAGCGGCTATGAATTCTTCTATGAGGACAGGCTTATGCAGAAGGCCAGACTGGTGAGCATCCATGTGGAGAACGTTCCGCTGGATCAGGTGCTGGGGCTTCTGTTCAAGGATCAGGCGCTGAGCTATGAGATCATCGGCAAAACGGTAGCCATCCGGGAAAAGGAAATAATGGCGATGCCGCAGCCACCACCTCCTCCGATAGAAGTGCATGGACGTGTGCTGAATGAGAAGGGTGAGCCTGTGGCGGGGGCCACGGTGGGGTTGAAGGGCACGAAAAAAGCTGTTGTCACGAGCGACAATGGAGAATTTACTATCCAGGCGGATAAGGGGCAGGTGCTGGTGATCTCCTTTGTTGGCTATGGGACCAGGGAGGTAGTGATCAGCGAGAGCAATGCCAGCAGTCTTTCCATCAGTCTAAAGATAGCCAACCAGGTGATCAACGAGGTGGTGGTTACTGCCCTGGGCGTAAAGAAGGAAAGGAAGGCGCTGGGATATTCGGTGACGGAAGTAAAGGGTGAAGAGCTGACGCAGGCGCGGGAAGTAAACGTGCTCAATTCCCTGGAAGGTAAGGTAGCGGGTCTTAATGTGAACTCGGTGGCCGGCGGACCGGGTGCGTCTTCCAATGTGCTCATCCGGGGTGTATCCAGCCTGGGTATCGTGGCAAGGCGGGTGTCATCCTCATTACCACAAAGAGCGCAAAGAACAACAGCGTCGAGGTCAACTCCAACTATGTGGCGGAGCATGTGGTAAATCCCACGGACTGGCAGTATGTGTACGGGCAGGGGGGCAACAGCACCAAGCCGGGGAATCAAACGACAGCGTTTGACAACGGTCAGTACAGCTATGGCGATAAACTGGATGGATCGCAGGTGGTGCAATTCGATGGAGTTGCGCGGCCTTATATCGCACAGAAGAACAACCTGAACCGATTTTATCGTACGGGTGGCACCTTTACCAATACGATGGCCCTGAACAGGATATTCGAGGGGGGGGCGGTGCGGCTGGCGGCAAGTGATCTTACCAATCAGTCGATCGTGCCCAATTCGGGTCTGAACCGGCAATCCTTCAATCTAACGGCGATGTTCAGCCCATATAAGCATCTGACCATCGATGCGCGGGCGGATTATATATTGGAGCAGGCTAAGAACCGGCCGTTCCTGTCGGATGGTCCGGGGAATTCCAATTTCAATGTCATGTTCCTGCCAACGAGCCTGGATGTGAATACGCTGAAAAAGGCCACGAATCCGGACGGCTCGGAATTTTCTTATTCCAACAATGCCTATGCGACCAATCCCTGGTTTGCGGCGGAGAAGTTTATCAACAACACCAACCGGGACAGGCTGATATCGTCCATCAATGCACGGTATACATTCGACAATGGGCTCTTTTTACAGGGCCGGGTCGGTCGCGACGCCTATACGGACAGATACTTTGCCGTTGTACCCACGGGGACTGCCTATCGTCCGCTGGGTTCCATCACGGATCAAAGCACCAGGTTCACGGATATAAATGTGGATGGACTGGCGGGTATCGTGATCAAGGCCAGCGCTGATCTTACCATCACCCCCAATGTCGGGGCCAGCTACCGGAGGACAAAGACCGATCAAACGACCAATACGGGGTCGACCTTTGCGGTGCCATACGTATATAATATCGGCAATGCCATCAACAAGTCGGTTGGGCTCAATCCTTCGGACCTGGAGGTGCAGTCTGTATACGGGAATATAGAGCTGGCTTATGCAGGATATCTGTATCTGAATGGTTCGTTGCGGAATGACTGGTTCTCTTCCCTGGCTACTTATGGCAAGTCCAACAAGCTGGATGTGCTGTATCCTTCTGTCAGCGGCTCGTTCGTATTCTCGCAGATGCTGCATCAGAGCTGGCTGAATTTTGGAAAGATACGGGCGGGGTATGCGGAGGTAGGCCAGGCTACCAGCCCTTATCAGACGTTGTTGAGCTACGCCTTGTACAGCCCGACGCTGAATGGCCGTCCGCTGGGTTCCATCTCGAATACAAGCGTTCCGAATGACGCATTGCAGGCTTCGAAGGCATCGGAAGTGGAAGTGGGTACGGAAATGAAGCTCTTTAACAGCAGGGTGTCGGTGGATGTAAGCTGGTATCTTAAGAAATCGCATAATGAGATCGTATCGGCGCCAGCCAGCATTTCATCGGGATATACCGGGGCTGTGCTGAACGTTGGTGAGCTGCAGAACAAGGGTGTAGAAGCCCTGGTGTCCGTGATCCCTTTCAGGACGAGGGAGTTCAGCTGGACGAGTTCGGTGAATGGCTCCGTCAATAGTAATAAAGTAGTGGCCCTGGCGGCGGGTCAATCTTCCCTTTCCATCGGTACGTCACGCAGCGGTAATGGGTTTACGCAGAACATCGTGGGATATGCGGCGGCCCAGGTAGTGGCTTTCGACTATAAATACGATGCCGGGGGCAAGATCGTGCTGGATGGCAGCGGAGTACCGGTGCAGGGTGATCTCAAGCCTTTTGGATCGGCCTATGCCAAGTGGATAGCAGGCTGGAATAATGAATTTACGTACAAGCGGTTCAATCTCTCTTTCCTCATCGATGGGAAATGGGGAGGGAAGATCTTCTCCGCCACGGACTTTTATGGGTATCTGTTCGGTCTGCACAAGGCGACGCTGGCGGGTCGTACGGGCAGCTTTGGGACGGGGCTGAATGCTCAAACCTATTATTCGAGCGTGGCCAACAATATCTCCAAACTTTTTGTGCAGGATGCCAGCTTTATCAAGTTCAGGCAGATAGTTGTCGGGTATTCTTTCCCGGCCAAGCTGTTTGGGAATGTCGTGAAGGGAGCTACGTTGAGCCTGGTGGCGCGTAACCTGTTCACGCTGATGAAGAAGACCGATAATATCGATCCCGAAGCCAACTATACGGCCAATGCACAGGGGCTTGAGCTGGGGGGTGTGCCTCCTACGAGGACCTTTGGCGCGAATCTGAGCTTTAAATTATAAACCATTTTTTGGACGACAATCATTTTAAAGATGAAAAAAATATTTTATGAAGCCTGTGTGTCGATGCTGATGGCGGCGTTGCTAACGGGCTGTACCAAGAAATTTGCGGATATCAATACGAACCCTGCGGGTTACAGCCAGGCGAACTTTCAACCGAACTATATACTTACGACCGTGCAACAGGCGTATACTGGCAGCACGGATTTCAGCTATGACACATGGCGGGCGAATCTCATCTATTGCAGCACGATGATGCAGGGTTTTTCTACGGTGATCGGTTATTGGGTGGGGGATAAGTATATTCTCAATCCGAACTATACAGCGGCATATTGGGGCTTTGGTTCGTCGCAGGGCCCTCCTTTGGGCAATGGCGGAGATGGAGCTTATCCTGAGCAGGTGAAGCCTGTAGTGGACCTCATAGCGTTCACGAAGAACATGCCGCAGTACAAGAACCTCTATCAGATAGCCAGGTTGATGCGGGCGCTGATCATGGAACGTATCACGGACCTGTATGGCGACTGTCCTTATTCGCAGGCGGGGCTGGGTTATTATGACAAGACATTCTTTCCGCAGTATGACAAGCAACAGGATATCTATACGGATCTGCTGAAGGAGATAGAGGATGCGACGGGCAAGCTCGACCCGAATGGGGATCAGCCGTCGGGGGATGTTTTTTATAATGGGAATACTGCTCAGTGGCAGCGATTTGGCTATACGTTGATGCTGCGGGTGGCGATGCGGCTGGTGAAGGTGGACCCGACTACTGCGCAGACCTATGCGCAAAAGGCGGCGGGAAAGACGTTCGCTAACAATGGGGACAATGCATTTGTAAGGGCGGATAATACCGGGGGCCGGGTAACGATCAACCGTAACAGCCAGATACTGGATGGAGATGGGGGGTCGGAGAATATCTATACCAAATGGTCAAAGACCTTTATCGACATGCTGAAGGCGGAGAGTGATCCGCGGCTGGCCAAGATCGCCATTACGCATCCTACCTGGGATGCGTCGAAAAATCCTACGGGTGGGAATGCGGATACGGCCGTGCAAAAAGGGATGCCTAACGGGCATGATCTGAGCGGGATTGCCGGGCAGGATATTTCTACCGTGCCGGGCTATACGAGTATAGCGGATTATTCGTCACCCAGCCAGTACCTTACGAAAAGGGATGGCGTAACCTTTATACTGACCTATGCCGAGTCGGAACTGTTGCTGGCGGAGGCGGCTCAGCGTTGGGGCATTGGCGGCACGGCGGCGCAGCATTATCATGATGGGGTCAAGGCTGCCATCACCTATCTGGGTCAGTATGATCCGGGCGCGGCGATCAGCGATGGGGATGCGGAGACCTGGCTGACGGCACATCCGTACAATGCGGCGGATGGATTGAACCAGATCAATACACAGTATTGGATGCATACCAATACGATGCTGGATTTTTATGAATCCTGGTCGAACTGGCGGCGCAGCGGTTTCCCGGCGCTGGTGCCCGTGGTGTTCCCGAACAACAATACGAATGGCACGATACCCCGGAGATTTCCTTACCCGGTGGGTGAGGCCAATACCAATCCTGTCAATTACAAGGCGGCGCATGATGCGGTGCCGGGTGGTGATAATCTTACCGGAAGGGTTTGGTGGGATAAGTAATGGAATGCCCTGGGGACCTTCTTAAGGGGTGGCGGGACGCCACCCCTTTAAAAAATCTTCTATTTTCATTTTCTTTTTTCCTTCCAGCTGTAGCTCTGTCACGCGGATATAGCCGTCGGCGGTGGCGAAGCGCAGGCAGGTCTTTTTATCCGTATCGTGCTGGCCCGGTGCGGAGGATGGTTTTGCGTGTTCTTTTTCGGCGTGGAATATCTTTAGCATTTTTCCGTCCAGGGTGGTAAAGGCGGTGGGGAAGGGGGAGAGGCCCCTGATGAGGTTGTAGATGCTGTCGGTGGATTGGGTCCAGTCGATGCGGCAGGTGTCGGTAAATATCTTTGGTGCAACCTTCAGACTAACGTCTGAAGGTTGAGGTTTTCCCTCCAGGGTGCCGGCGGCCAGTCCTTCGATGGTCTTTACGAGGAGGCGGGCTCCTATCTCTTTCATCCGGTCGTGTACGTCCCCTGCGGTGTCATTTTCTCCGATGGGGAAGCTGTCCTGGAGCAATATGTTACCCGTGTCGATGTCGTGCTGCAGTTTGAAGGTGGTGACACCTGTCTGGCGCTCGCCATTGATGACGGCCCAGTTGATGGGGGCGGCGCCCCTGTATTGTGGAAGGAGTGATCCATGGAGGTTGATGGTGCCCATGGGGGGCATGTTCCAGACCAGCTCCGGCAGCATGCGGAAGGCAACGACCACCTGGAGGTCGGCCTGTAATGATTTTAGTTCAGCCAGGAAGTCGGGGTTCTTTAGTTTTTCGGGCTGCAGGATGTGCAGTCCTTTTTCGAGCGCGTATTTTTTTACGGCGCTGGAGGTAAGCTGCATGCCCCGGCCGGCGGGCTTGTCGGGGGCGGTGATAACGCCTACGATAGGGTAACCTGCCTGTAGGATAGCGTCGAGGGATGCTACGGCAAATTCGGGTGTGCCCATGAATACGATGCGCGGTCTTTCCTTACTCTGCATATAGTAAATATTTCTTTCGAATGGTCTTGAAATTATCGAGGGCGGGCTGCCAGCTCTGTCTGATCTGATCTTCTGTCAATCCGTCCTTTATCTGTTGTTGTAGTATGTCGTTCCCGGCCAGCCGGTTGAAGAAATTACCCGCGAGAAAAAAATGTTCCTTATCGGGAAATAGCTTGTAGGCCTGAATGACCCATTGGAGGGAAAGCCGGCCTTTGATGGTGCTAAAGACGTCGATGTTGCTGAGATCGTAGCCGTAGCAGGTCTGGTTGAGGAGGGGAGGGTTCTTAGCTCCGGGGAGACTTGCGGGTGTAAAATGATAGAGATCTTTTGGAAAGGAGGGGTGGCCGAATAGTTGGAAGGGGTGATCCGTGCCTCTGCCGAGGCTGATGGGGGTGCCTTCGAAGAGACAGAGAGAAGGATAGAGGTATATGGATTGCATGTTGGGCAGATTGGGTGAGGGTTTTACCGGGAGGATGTATCTGCTGTGATGGGTATAGTTCTTACAGGGGATGATGGTAAGATTGAAGTCGCCCGCCGCCGCGTTAGCGGCGGTGTCCAGCCAAAGTTCTCCGATAAGCATTTTCGCGTATTCGCCGATGGTCATACCGTATACGGTGGGTATGGGTTGCATGCCGACGAAGGACTTGAATTTTGGGTTTAGGACCGGTCCGTCGACATAGTATCCATTCGGATTGGGCCGATCGAGAATAATGAGCGGGCGGTGGTTTACGATGGCGGACTCGACATATTCCTGGAGGGAGGAGATATAAGTATAGAAGCGGACGCCTACGTCCTGGATATCGAAGAGCATGATGTCCACGTCTTCCAGATCGGCGGCGGAGGGTTTGCGTTTGCTGCCATAGAGGGAAATGATGGGTATGCCTGTCTTCGGGTCGACCGCGCTGTTCACGTGCTCACCGGCGTCGGCATCGCCTCTGAAGCCGTGTTCGGGGGAAAATATCTTTGAGATGTGTATGCCCGCCTTGAGCAGAGTGTCTACGAGATGGCTGGGGCCGACCGTGGCCGTCTGGTTGGCAAAGATGGCGACATTGCGCCCTTTGAGCAGGGGAAGATAGCGTTCCATCTGGTCCGCTCCGGTGAGGATATGGTGGACGCTCTTTTTAGAGAGGCTGTGCAGGGGATGGGCCGTCTGGCTTTGGGCCGGGGTATGGACAAGCAGCGTGCCCGCGAGGAGCAGCAGCATCGCATGAAAAGATAATTTCATATCTGATTAGTTTACATTTTTTAATCCTACCTTGCGGGGGTCCGCATTCAGCGGAGTTACAAAATAACGGAATTATGCAGCAAGTTAAAGCAGGTGATACAGTAAGAGTTCATTATCATGGCCGCCTGACTGATGGAACGACGTTCGACTCTTCGGCAGGTCGCGAGCCTTTGGAGTTCCAGGTAGGTAGTGGGATGGTGATCAAGGGTTTTGATGAAGGTGTGATGGGTATGACCGTGGGGCAGAAGAAGACCATTGAAATTCCTGTGGAAGAGGCTTATGGGCCGAAGGATCCGCAAGCGATCATTGAATTCCCGGCTGCTAATTTTCCTCCGGGCATGACGCCGGAAGTAGGTATGCAACTTGCCATGACCAATCAACATGGTCACCAGATACCTGTTACGATCATCGAGGTCCGTCCTGATATAGTAGTGCTGGACGCCAATCATCAGCTGGCCGGGGAAGATCTTGTCTTCGACCTGGAACTGGTGGAGATATTGGGTGGGGGCAGCCGTATCATCATGCCGTAGGGATCATCCTTTTCAGGCTGCCGTAGGACGGGCTGCTGCGGGGTTGTATTTTCTTTCAAAAGCAAGGGCGAGCACCAGTATGGCTATAAGGGAGAGGGCTGTGTTTATAACGGAGCCTTCTATCCCAAAGTCACCGCCTGTCACTAACCAATCCCCTTTTATTTCTGTCACCAGGAGGGTGGGCATATTGAGACCGCTGACGTGTGATCCCAGTATGGGGCCGAGGAAGAAATTCCAGCTGAGGTGCAGAAAGAAGGAGAACCAGAGGTTGCGGGTATAGATATAGTTTACTCCCAATAAGATACCTGCCAGGAACAGATTGGCGAAGGCCAATGGGGTAAGGTCGGGGCCGCTGAAATGAAAGATGGCGAAGGCGAGTGCGGAGAGCAGGAGCGCCACCCATTTGTTGGAGAACGAATCCAGTAAATTGCTAAGCACATAGCCCCGGAATACCAGCTCTTCGCTGAAGGCGATCAGCACTACCATTCCCAGAGAAATAAATAACGTAGACGGGTCAAAGATGATATCGACCCATTGCAGCCGTCCTGTAATCATCAAGAGCAGGGCGAGGAGTCCCATGAGAGCGGGGCCTGTAAAGAAGCCGATGATGGACTCCTGTGTAAAACCGGATAGCTGTAGTCCCAGGCTGGTAATGCTCTTGCGGTCGATGTAGGTGCGGAACAGCCATACGGTGATCAGCGAGACGGCGAATTCCAGCAGGACCATTTCCCAGAGATGCGAGCCCTGGAGAAGGGTTGAGATGGCATGGGTTGGGTCCGCCCGGAGCTGATCCAGGTGGGAAAAGAACAGTCCGATGGCAACAGGAATGGATATCAGCAGGGTGACAATGATAAAACCGAGCCCAAACAGGATCACTCGTAACCAGCCATGTTTTATCCTTGGATTTTTTGTAGTCAGATCGGTCATAGTGATTAGATTGTACGTAATTTACAAACATGTTCGATAATTACATATTTACGGTGGCGGAAAGATTTATCCGATACGCCCAGATAGACACACAAAGTAATCCACAATCAAAGACACATCCTTCCACGGAGAAGCAGAAAGACCTGGGGCGGCTGCTGGTGCAGGAGCTGCAAGATATGGGCATAATGGATGCCGCGATGGACGAATACGGATATGTGTATGCTACTATTCCTCCCAATACGACAAAACAGGTGCCGGTGATCTGTTTCTGTGCACATATGGACACGGCGCCGGACTGTAGCGGAAAGGGTGTCAAGCCCATCGTGCATAAGGGGTATGATGGGGGGGATATTGTATTGCCGGATGATGCGGCCCAGCTGATATCGCCTAAAGATCATCCATATCTATTGGAGAAGAGGGGGGAAGATATCATCACGGCGTCGGGTACCACGCTATTAGGGGCGGATGACAAGGCCGGTGTGGCAGTCATCATGGATGTGGCGCAATGGCTTTTACAGCATCCGGAGTACAAGCATGGGAAGATACGGCTATTGTTTACGCCGGACGAGGAGATCGGAAGGGGGGTAGACAAGCTGGACCTGCAACGGCTGGGAGCCAATTATGGTTATACATTGGATGCCGGGGAGCGGGGGACGTTCGAGGACGAGACTTTTTCGGCGGATGGGGTAAAGATCACCTTCCATGGGGTGAGCGCGCATCCCGGCTATGCGATGGGGAAGCTGGTGAATGCGTTGAAAGTAGCGGCCTATTTCCTGGACTCGCTGCCAAGAGACGAGTGGTCGCCCGAGACGACGGACGGGCGTTATGGTTTTGTGCATCCTGTGCGAATGGAAGGGCTGGCGGAGAAGGCGACGATAGAATTTATCATTCGTGATTTTGTTACGCCGCGGCTGGAGGCCTATGAAGAGCATCTGCGCAGCAAGGTGGAAGATGCGGTAAGGGCTTTCCCCGGCGCGCGGGCGGATTTTGAGATATATGAGCAATACCGGAATATGAGGGAGGTGCTGGATCAGCATCCGCAGGTGTCCGAGTATGCGCTGGCGGCGATAGAGAGAGCGGGGATAGAGCCAAAGAAAAGCAGCGCCAGGGGTGGGACGGATGGATCGAGGTTGTCATTCATGGGGCTGCCCTGTCCGAATATTTTTACGGGGGAGATGGCTTTTCATGGCAAGCATGAATTTGTGAGCGTGCAGGACATGCAGAAGTCGGTGGAGACGATCGTGCATCTTGCGGGATTGTGGGAGGAGAGGAGTTAACCGGGCTGACCAGTCAGCTATCTTTTTTGGCGAGAATGTTTTTGATAATCAATTCCGCGTGTATGCGGGAGTTCTCGATGAACCATACGTGGGTATTCATGCCGCCGCAAACGACGCCGGCCAGATAGATGCCTATTACATTGGTCTCCATGGTGGCGGGATCGTAGACGGGCTGGAGATTTTCGTCCTCTGACAACCGGATGCCTGTCTGGCGGAGGAATTCGAAATTTGGCTGATAGCCTGTGAGCGCGATGACGTAATCGTTGGGGATCGTTTCGATGCCATCGGGGGTGAGGATATCAACTTCGTCGGCACGAATGGCCTGGAGGCTGGAATGCGTATAGGCTTTTATGCTGCCTTCCTTTATTCTGTTCTCGATATCGGGTTTTACCCAGTACTTGACCCGGCGGCCGATGCCTTCGCCGCGGATGACCATGGTGACCTCGGCGCCCTTGCGCCATGTCTCAAGCGCTGCGTCTACGGCAGAGTTGCTGGCGCCTACCACTACCACTTTTTGCATGGCATAGAAATGCGGGTCTTTGTAGTAATGAACGACCTTGGGCAGGTCTTCTCCCGGGATATTCAGCAGGACCGGCAGGTCGTAGAAGCCCGTGGCGATGATGATATTGCTGGCGGAGTAGTTACGGCGTGAGCTGGTGATATCGAACCGCTGGCCTGCGGGCCGGATGGAAAGCACTTTCTCCTGCAGGTGAATGTTCAGGTGATGGGAGGTGGACACGCGCCGATAGTACTCGAGGGCTTCCGCGCGGACGGGTTTGACATTATTGCTGACGAAGGGGATACCACCAATCTCTATGCGCTCCGATGTAGAAAAGAAGGTCATATTGGCGGGGTAGTTATAGAGGGAGTTGACGAGGCATCCTTTCTCCAGGATAAGGTAAGAAAGACCGTTGCGTTGGGCTTCCAGGCCGCAGGCGATGCCGATGGGACCTCCGCCGACGATGATGATATCGTAATTAGTGCTCATGGTTGGGTAAAGTTAGTATATTCACCCCCAAAAACTCCTAAGTTATGGACACCCTTCTTCACTTCTGGTGGATACTGATCATCTTCTTATTTGTCTTTAGCGGCCTGGTGACCGTGAACCAGGGATATATCAATGTGGTCACCATGTTCGGAAAGTATCAGCGTATACTGAAGCCCGGTTTGAATTTCAAGATCCCTTTTTTAGAACAGATATACAAGCGTATCTCCATCCAGAACCGGAGTGTGGAGATGGAGTTCCAGGCCGTGACGGCGGATCAGGCGAATGTGTATTTCAAGAGCATGTTGCTGTATGCGGTGCAAAATTCGGAAGAAGAGACGATCAAGAAAGTGGCATTCAAATTTATCAGCGACCGGGACCTCATGCAGGCGTTGACGCGTACGATCGAGGGCAGTATCCGGAGCTTTGTTGCTACCAAGCGGCAGGCGGAGATCCTGGGGCTGCGCAGGGAGATCGTGGAATTCGTAAAGGATCAGATCGACCATTCGCTGGAGGAGTGGGGCTATCATTTGTTGGACCTTCAGATCAATGATATAACGTTTGACCAGGCCATTATCGACAGTATGAGCAAGGTGGTAGCGAGCAATAACCTGAAGGCGGCTGCGGAGAATGAGGGGCAGGCGTTGCTGATCACGAAGACAAAGGCGGCTGAGGCGGAAGGGAATGCTATCAAGATCTCGGCTGAGGCGGAGAAGGAAGCTGCGCGATTGCGCGGACAGGGGGTGGCGTTGTTCCGGCAGGAGGTGGCGCATGGGATGAGCGAGGCGGCGGAGGAGATGAAGCGGGCGAATCTGGATACGAATGTGATCCTTTTCAGCATGTGGACGGAGGCTATCAAGAATTTCGCGGAGGTGGGGAAGGGCAATATCATTTTCCTGGATGGATCGAGCGAGGGAATGCAGCATACGATGCGGCAGATAGAAGCGCTGATGGTGAAGCAGGTTGGGAAATAGGTGGAATGCAGATGGGACGGGGGCTGGCGGGACAGTGGGTGCGTGCCGGGGGCTGCATGTTTGCCCAACTTGAGTCGCAGAAAGCGACTCGTCCGAAGGACAGACTTTAGAGGCTTGCGGGAATTGGGCTATTTTTGCGCGCAGACCAATTTCCGCACATTTTAGCATTTTGTTAAAAAATAGGGGGAAGCCAGGGGCGTTATAGGGATGAAATCGCATATTTTTACTATACAATCTACTATTGGATGAACTTATTTTTTCTGCAGGTATTGATAGATTCAGCAAAGATCAAGGACAGCCTGGCGAGGGTCGCCGCGGCAGCGGCGCCACCACAAAAAGAGAATTTATTTGATATTCTTACCAAGGGCGGGGTATTGATGATACCGCTGGCCTTGCTGCTGGTGATCGCTATATTTGTCTTTTTTGAAAGGTATATGGCCATTAAGAAAGCATCCAGGCTGGATGACAATTTCATGAGCATCATCCGGGACAATATCGTTTCGGGCAATCTCTCGGCGGCCAGGAGCATGGCGAAGAATACGCCGACGGCGGTGGGTCGTACCATCGACAAGGGGTTGCAGCGGGTGGGTAAAGAGATCGCGGCCATCGAGCGCAGCATGGAGAATGTCGCCAAGCTGGAGCTGTATAAGATGGAAAAGAATGTGTCCATATTGTCAGTGATAGGTACGATCGCGCCTCTCTTCGGATTTTTGGGTACGATCATCGGGATGTTCCAGCTGTTCTATGCGCTGGCATCCACGAACGATTACAGTCTTTCCGTGATTACGGGGGGTATCTATGTAAAGATGATCTCTTCGGCCTCGGGTCTTATTATCGGGATCATTGCCTATGTAGGCTATCGTTACCTGAACTCGCAGATCGACAAGGCCACGCACAAGATGGAGCTGGCGGCCAATGATTTTATCGACATTTTACAAGAACCGACGAGATAAACGGAGCCAATGAATTTAAGAAGACGACATAGGGAAGAAGGGGAAGTGCACACGGGGCCTTTGAACGATATTTTGTTCATCCTCCTCATGTTCTTTCTCATCGTGTCCACGCTGGCCAATCCCAATGTGGTGAAGCTGACACAGCCCAAGGCCAAGAGCGATACGAAGGCCAAGCAGACGGTGGTGGTCTCTATCGACGCGAATAAACAATTTTACGTTGGAACTACCCGTGTGACGGTGGATGAATTGAGAGCAAAGCTGGAGCCTTTTTTGGCAAAGGAAACGGACAAGCCCTCGATCGTGATCAATGCGGACAGATCAGTGCCGGTGGATGATATCGTAGCTGTCATGCGTGTGGCCCGTGACCTGGGGGCGACGACGGTGCTGGCTGTGGACAAGAAGGGGGTGCAATAAGATGAACCCGAAGATGAACCCAAACGACGAGCATATATGGGGATCTATACAACGGAAGGATGGTCCGGCATTTGAGAATTTCTACAAGGAGCATTACAAGCTTTTCTTTCTGACGGCCTGCGGGTATCTGAAGGACGCCCGGCTTGCACAGGAGGTCGTCAATGATGTGTTCGTGAAGATCTGGCAGGAGGCGGAGACGATAAACATCCAAACTTCCCTGAAATCTTATATTTACCGGAGTGTCATCAACCGATGTCTTAACGAGCTCGATAAGGGCAAGCGGGACAAGCAGCATCTGAGCGAACTGGCTCACCGGCCGGAGCCGTATGTCGAGCCACAGAATATGGAGGATACTGAGCTGAAGGCGAGGCTGTACCGGGCCATCGATGAGCTGCCGGAGCAATGCCGGAAAGTCTTTATGATGAGCAGGTTCGATGGGTTGAAGCAACAGGAGATCGCGAACTTGTTAGGTATTTCCATCAAGACCGTAAAAAACCATATTACACATGCTTTGAAGCTGCTGCACAAGGTCCTGCGCGACTGGCATTCTCTTCCCTTGTGGATAGGGGTGATAAAATATTTTTTCCGAAGCTAGGTCCAGGGCAGTAGTTTTTTGTCTTATAACAAATGATGGATCCAAAATCACCATATAATGATCTTCCCTGGGACCTGATCGTCTCTGCGTTGCAGGGCGTACTGTCGGCTGAGGAAGAAACGCAGTTCCAGCAGTGGCTGGCTCTTTCCAGTGACAATCGCAGCACCTACGAGCGGCTGCAGCGGATGTGGGGGGAGGAGATGGCGGATTATCAATTCTACCAGCAGGCGGATGAAGGCGGGGCTTGGAAGGAGCTGCGGAGCCGCATGGGGGAGCTTGCGTTGCCTGAGGGGGCCGGAGTGCTGCCCGAGGAAGAAGTGGAGACCCGACTGGGGGCTATAAGTGGACGGGCTGCCCAGGGTAAGGGGCGGATATTGGCGATGAAATGGGCGGCGGTAGCGGCGGCGCTGTTGCTGCTGGCGGGTGCGGAATGGTGGTATGTATCCCGGAAGGGCGAGCAATATATGACGGCGGCCAATGAAACAAAGCGGATACCTCTCCCGGATGGTTCGATGGTGGTCCTGAACGAACATACTCAGCTCCGGGTGGAGTCGGACTATAACAAGACGGACAGGAAGCTGGTTCTGGTCAGCGGTGAGGCCAGGTTCGATGTCGTCCATAATCCTGAACGGCCTTTTGTAGTGGATATGGGGGATGTCAGCGTAAAGGATATCGGGACGGGCTTTACCATCGACAGGACAGCGGATAGCATAAAGGTCATCGTATCGGAAGGCAGGATCGCCTTTGTCCGGCATGAGACCGGTGAGACCCATGAAATTGGGGCGGGCCAGGCGGTAAGCTTTTATGCGGCGGAACATAAATTCGGGTCGGTCAGCAATCGGGATGATCTGCTGCGATTTGACGATAAACCCTTATCGGACGTAATAGCTGCCCTGGAGAGAACATCGGGCAAAAAGATCGTGCTGAGCGATACGACGATGGGGCAAAAGAAGCTGACCGTCCACCTGGGCGGGGAGTCCTTCGAGGATGCCATAAAGACCATCTGTGCCTCGTTGAACCTGGAATACAGTGTGGTGAACGGGGAGTATGTTTTGACGCAGGCGGGTGCGCATAATTAAGGAATATAGCTATATATAATAAGTTTGCCGTTATTCGCGTTTAAAGGGTATTAATCAGTGCTTTAATACCTTTGAATGAACCGGACGACTGCACACTCCCTCCAATGGCCCACCAGGGCCGCGGTGTTGCTGCTCCTTTTTACATTTTTTGTCCAGTCGGCTGTCGCTCAAAAGGCGGATGAACCTCTTGTCACCGTACAGATAAAAGACCGCCCGCTCAAGGAAGCGTTATCCATCATCGAGTTCAAGATACCTTATAAGTTTGCCTATAGCTCGGATCTGGCGGTAGGACAGGCTCCTGTGTCCGTGTCGGCGGTGCGTATGCCTTTAAGCGAATTGTTGACTCTTCTGTTCCGGGGCAGCACTATTACCTATCGTATCATTGGGGATCAGATCATTTTGCAGAAGGCGGTCCAGCCTGCCCGGGTCACGCTCAGCGGTTTTATAAAGGATGCGCGTACAGGGGAGTCGCTGATCGGCGCCACAGTCTATATACCTTCTGCGGAGACGGGGATCATGACCAATAATTACGGGTTCTATTCCATCTCTGTTCCTTTTGCGGATACGGTGGATTTGGAGGTGTCCTATGTGGGATATAAAACTGTGACCGGCCGGGTGGGGGGGCGGGGGGATATTACGCAGTCTTTTGTGCTGGAAGTGAATGTGGAGCAGGTGGAGATCGGGAAGCTGACCGTAACGAGCGACAAGCGGGAGGATAATGTAAAGAAGAACCAGGCTGCACTCGTCGAGATGTCGACCGATATGATCACGGCTGCTCCTTCTGCTGCCGGTGCGGGGGATGTGATCGGCTCTGTAGAGATGATGCCGGGCGTGCAGGCGGGTATCGATGGGACACCGGGCTATTTTGTGCGGGGTGGGAATGCGGGGCAGAACCTGATCCTGCTGGACGAGGCTACTTTATACAATCCGAGCCATATATTCGGGCTGGTAGGGATATTCAATCCGCCGGCCATCAAGCATGCCAGCCTGCTGAAGGGTGGCTTTCCCGCCCAGTATGGGGACCATATCAGCTCGGTGCTGGATGTTGCGATGAAGGATGGAAACAATCAGCAATTTGGCGGTTCGGGTCAGATGGGCAGCGTTTCGTCGGGTGTAACATTGTATGGGCCGTTGCAAAAGGGCAAGTCATCCTTTCTCGTCTCGGCGCGCAGGAGTACGACGGATGTATTGCTCCATCCATTCCTGCATAAAAATTACTTTTCCAATTATTATTTCTATGATGTCAATGCCAAGGTAAATTTCCAGTTGTCCGCGAAGGATCGTATCCTGCTGAGCTATTATAGTGGAAGGGATAACAATACGTATACGAGAGATTCCTCGGATGTGGCGGGTATCGACTATTCGATGCATTTTGGGAATTCCGCGTTTGTTGCGCGATGGAACCACCAGTACAATGGGAAGCTGTTTTCCAATACGTCCGTGGAGTACAATCGCTATCATCAATGGCTGTCGGCTACGGAGCTGGGTTATTTTGCGCAGCTGTATTCGGGTATCAGGGATATGCAGGCAAAGACCGACCTGACCTGGTATCTGTCTGCGGGGCATAAGATCAATGTGGGTGCGGATTATCTATACCAGACCGTATATCCGGCTTCGCTGAATGGCAAGGGGGCGCCGGGGGATAGTTCGGGCACGATCGTACCGAGCGGGATACCGCCGAAAACGGCTTCCCGTGTGGCTGTATATGCCAGTGACGATATCAGGATCGGGGAGCGATGGAAGGTATATGCGGGGGTAAGGGCGCCGCTGTTCTTCAAGCCCGGGGTGCAATATTTCTCTGTGGAGCCGCGGCTGTCCGTATTGTATATGATCGATCCGTCGACCAGCATAAAGGTCTCGTTTGCGGACATGCATCAATATATTCACCTGATGCAGAGCTATAATGCCACCTTCCCTGCCGAGATCTGGATCGGCAGCAGCAAGCTGGTCCGGCCGCAGGAGTCGCAGGAGGTGTCGGCGGGGTTGTTTAAGAATTTTTCGGAGAATGTTTTTCAGACGAGTCTGGAGGTATATTACCGGCGAATGAAGAACCAGGTGTTGTTTGGTGGAGATACGACATTCATGCTAAATACCTCTTTAGAGAATCAGCTGATATTCGGGAGGGCCTGGAGCTATGGCGCCGAATTGCTCGTTCGTAAGAACAGGGGAAGGTGGACCGGGTGGTTGGCGTATACGCTGGCCTATGCCAATCAGCAGTTCGACAGCCTGAACGAGGGGGTGAAATTTCCTTTTGCGTATGATAGAAGGCATATGCTGAACTTATCTGTTGGTTATTCTATTTCGGCGCACTGGAAGATAGCGGCGAATTTTCTGATCGCCAGCGGGAGGGCGTTTACGTTGAGTCCTGATTCCACCTTTGTTCCTAATGGGGGTGGGGGCGGTAACGGTGGCGGGAATGGAAATGGGAACGGCAATGGAAATGGCGCTGGTGGGAACGGGAATGGGAAAGCCAATGGGTTGTATGACCATCCCAATAACGGGCATAGCAATAATGGGCATGGGGGCACCTGGAATATCATTGCGAATAATTATCGTCTCAGTCCTTATGACCGGCTGGACCTGAATATACATTATATGAAGAGCCGGACTGTGGGTAAGAGGACGCTGGAGACGGAATGGATATTTTCCGTGTACAATATTTATGCCCGACAGAATAACTCCTTTGTTTACAGGACAATAGACCCTTCCACCCGGAAGGTGGTGGCGAGAGAGCTGCCTTTTATCCCTGTCATACCGAGTATTACGTATAGTATTAAATTTTAATGTAATAGGATAAAAAAGTTTCCTTTGGACTAGGACCGGGGGGGATATTTTCTGTCCTTATAGGAGAAACCTGGCATTCCGACCCTATGAGATGAGTATAATCAACTCTAACTCTGTGAGTCGGGTGCATGTGAAAAAATTTATACTCATGAAGAATCTAAAGAGAACAAACGGTATCTGGTTTTTGACGGCATTGATGCTCATCAGTGGCTTTGTTCTTTTCTCCTGTAATAAGAACAGCAGTAGTAGCAGCGGCAATGGGACGGGACGTCTGGAAGTGAGGTTGACGGATGATCCTGCTGTGTATGATGCTGTCAATATCGATGTGCAGAGTATACAAGTAAATATGAGCTCTGATACGGGGACCAGCTCAGGATGGCGGACGATCAACCTGATGCGCCCTGGGGTTTATAACCTGTTGGCTTTTAGAAATGGTATGGATACGATACTGGCCTCGGCGGATCTCCCGTCGGGCCAGCTATCGCAAATGCGTTTGATCCTTGGGAACAACAACTCCGTTGTGATCAATGGTCAGTCTCATGATCTAAAAACACCTTCAGCCCAGCAATCCGGGCTGAAATTCAATATTCATGCGACATTGACGGACGGTATCGTTTATCGTCTCTGGATAGATTTCGATGCAAACCGTTCCATCGTGTCGACGGGTTCAGGCAAGTACATCCTGAAACCAGTGATCCGTACTTATGCGGAGGCAATCGGGGGCAGTATAAAGGGATTCGTGCTGCCTGCCGCTGCCCATCCGGAAGTTTGGGCTGTGCAGGGTACCGATACGCTGTTGTCATTGCCTGATTCAACTACGGGATATTATTTCATAGGGGGAGTTAACCCAGGAAGCTGGAACCTGTTGTTGCACGCCCAGGATTCCAGTTATAAGGATACGGCATTCACGGTGTCTGTCGCCAACGGCGTCGTGACCAATGCCGGGACGATAAACTTACGGAAGAAGTAACCAATCGTCTGAGATCCAATTGATCCGGGCATGAAATCATACTTCGTGTCCGGATCATTCCCATGAAGGGTCCAACTTTAGAAAACTGTAGAAAACCTGAATCCGATGAATTAGAAGAACCTGAATCCACAAAATATGTGACGGCTGGATTCGTTATATTATAAAGAACTTATATCCATGATCCTATGAAAAACTAAGCCCATAGCCTGAAAAGAACTTGAGTCATTAAATCCGTAGCTATGAAACAAACTATTACCCTATTTCTGTTTGTGCTGAGCTGTTTTCCATTTGGCGCCATCGGTCAGTTGAGCAATGGCGGGAAGTATGCCAATTTTGGCGTAGATGCTGATACGAAAAGTAATTGGATGAAATATGGCCTGGTCACGGGACCCGTGGCCAGCGATGACTGGTTTGCTCCTTCCCTGACGGGCAACAATGTGATCGATACTTCAAACGCGGCCAGCTATCTTTCCCAGTTGCAAGGGGGGAGCAATTTTTCTTTCTATAAGCGGATGTCAGCCCCGCTGTATTCCAAGATAGGCGGGAGGTTATGGTTGGATGCCGTCTATGGAAGGGACTATTCCGCAGCGGCTTCATCCAAGGACAGTACTGCCTTTACCATTGCCTGCAAGAATGGCGATGATCCCAACAACTGGCAGGGAGGGGTCAAACCCTTCACCTCCAAGGACGACCTCATCGATGTCTATGCGCATATGCGGAGAGATGGCGTCACGGTAAATGACTCCCTCTGGCTATTCACGGGTGTATCGACCGCCGGTGTCAACGGGTCCCGGTATCTCGACATCGAGCTGTATAAAAATAATTTTTCCTACAACAGTACCACCGGTAAGTTCACCTCTGCCGGTACGAGCGCGGGCCATACGGAGTGGCTTTTCGATGTGATGGGCAACATAATCCAGACGGGGGATATGATCCTGGCTGTCAGTTACACGTCTGGCATGGCCCCCACGGTGGATGTGCGGATATGGGTGAGCCAGTCGACCTACAGCACGGTTGTTCCCGCTGATTTTAGTTTTACCGGCCTTCTCGACGGTAGTACACCGGCCTATGGCTATGTGTCTGTGGTCTCCAATACGGGATCGACGGCTTTTGGCGCGGGCATTGCCAACTATTCGACAACCGCGGCACAAGACACGACTTATTCCACGCCGTGGGGGACCTATAGCGGGGCGGGCTGGAGCAGCCAGTATCAAACTCTGCAATTCATCGAACTTGGCCTGAACCTGACCCGTATGGGGCTCGATCCTGCCCTGTACAGCACTCTGGGATCAAACCCCTGCCAATCTCTTTTCTCCGATATTTTCTTTACATCGAGGGCTTCCTCGTCCTTCACCGCCCAAATGCATGACTTTATGACCCCGCTGACTTTTGTGTCGCCCCCCGTGCTGGATTATACGCTGAAGCCGGATACGCTGCGTTGCAACAAGAATGTGGGTACGATCCAGATCACGAACCATACTACCATTGGCACTTATAGCTGGCAGACGCTGGGCGGCGCGACTATCTCGGGCTCCAATGCGGACAGCTCACAGCTGACGATAACGAAGCCGGGCACCTATATCGTGTCGGCATCGCCTGCAGATGGCTGCCCGGCCACCCGTACGGATACGGTTGTCATACCTATCGATACATTCCGGCCCAAGGCTTCCATTGCCGTGTCGCTGGTAGGGAATTTTTCTTATTTGCAGTTCTGGGGTGGGAATGTCGCGGCCAGTAATTATCCTACTCCTTTTGGCGGATCGCAGGGGCTGACCTGGGCCTGGAGTGGTCCAAGCGGTTTCTCCTCCACGATCCAGAACCCAAGAACGGTGGATACTACGGGCGTCTGGGGCAAGTATCAGCTGATCGTGACGGAAAAAAGGAATGGTTGTAAGGATACGGCGGTGCAAACCGTCAGCGTAGTGGATTTTGTCGTGCTGTCCCTGGGGGATACGACCGTGAAGCCTGCCGGAGAGCCCTCTTCGCGTGTATCGGGATTGCAGATCACGGGGCTTGCCCGGAATGGAGCTGGTGGTGTTCGATTGATAGCGAATGCAGATGCGGACTATCCGGCGACTGTCGCTATCTATAGTCTGTCGGGTCAGGCGCTGCAAAGAAGAAATGTTCAATTCACGAAGGGCCCCAGTACGGTGGAAGTTCCTGTTGGGAATGCCCAGTCGGGAAGCATACAGGTGATTGCCGTGATGGTGAAGGGACAGGTGGTCTATGTGCAGAAGATCATGCTGTGACCAATGTCCTAACAGGCGGTCCGGGGCTTAGAACTCTATGTGTGCCCTGGCTGCGAAGAGATGTACGGCGCCTCTGTCGGGGTTATAGGCGGGATGATCCACGAGCTGATAGTCGAGGGTGACCCAGCAATTGTAGAATACCCGGCATTGATAAAAGAGCTCTGCAATATTTTCCCGGCCGTAATGAGGGAGCTGGCCGTCCCCGATCATGAACCCATATCCACCTGCCGCGAGGAAGTCGCGATGAGGTCCGGAGAGTCCATTGGACAGGAGTGCGATGCCGATGTTGTCGGCTGATCTCTTCCAGCTCTGTCCATATATGCGTATGCCGCCGCTGACGGTGTTATCGATCTCTGCAAATGCCCAGGTGGCAGTCTTCCCATCGTTCCATCCCAGCCGGAGAAAGGCGCTGACGAAATTGGAGAGCTCTTGTTCCGTGTTGATGCCCAATCCGTATTTTTTTCCTCCATAGGCTTTTCCATAGATGACGTCCATGCTGGTATCGGTGCCCCTGAGTTTGGCATCGATGATGTCTGCATAGCGGGGGGCTTTGTTGACATTATAATACGCCAGCAGGCGGAGCGTTCCCTTGTGTTTGTGGAGGGTATATCTTTTTTCCCATTCCAGGTTCTCGCTGTTGGTGTGGGTATAGTGCAAGTCGAGGTCGGGGCCATTCGAGTAGGTGGGCTCCAGGGCCGTGCCCAGCCGGAGGGTCCATGTGGGTTTTATGTATTCCGCCACGAAGCCATATGTATAGCCGCGGGTGTTGGCCGCATAATCATAGGCTCCATTGTTCATGAGCGACCAGTTCATAAAGTCGGAACGGGGATCGTGGCTGACGTTGCTGTTGTCGAAGAAATCACCCAGGCAAAATTTCCCTGCTGTCAGGGTCAGCCGGGTGGTGGAGACGCGTTCCGTTATTTGATTGGCGTCGTCGGTGAGGTTCTCATAGTGGTCTTTATCGAGATCGATGTGCTGACGGAGAAAGATCCTGGCTATGTATACGGTTGGTTCCGGATTGCCGATGCGAAAGGTTTCTCCATTGGGGAAGCCAGCGATGCCGAGGGTGCTGCCGACGCCACGGCCGCCGGCCATTTCCGGATTGAAATACAGGGCTGCTCCTTTCCAAAGATGGCGACCGAGATAGAGTGTGGTGGTGACGGAGTAGGCTCTTTCATGCTTCGGCGACAGGCTGTTCTGTCCGCTGTAGGGAGCGTGGAAATCAGGGTGGGCCTGGATGATGCCTGTGAACTGAAAATGATAGCTCCAGCCGGAGTCCTTAAAAAGAGGATCACCGGATTGGGCTGATGCCGTATGGGTGACGATCAGGATGAAAACTGCCGACAATGCGCGTGATAGGATGCGTCTGTTTTTGAGCATAAGATACTTGTAACGTCCAAAAAACGCGCAAAGCTATATGGGAATGAGAGAGGATTAAAATAAATTAATGTTACATCGTTGCTTTTATCATCCTGTCTTTGCCCTGCATGTCCTGCTTTACCACAATGTTTTGATAGCCAGCCTTTTTAAAGGCCGCTACCACCTGGCCAGCCAGGTCTTCGTGGATCTCGGCATAGAGGGCGCCTGTGGGGGACAGTCTTTCTCTACCCAGCTGGGCGATGGCTTGATAGAAGACGACGGGGTCTTCGTCTTTTACGAAAAGGGCGATATGGGGTTCGTATTCGACGACATGTGGGGACATGGAGGACTTGTCCCGTAACGGGATATATGGGGGGTTGCTGACGATGAGGTCGAGGGTGGGCAGGTATTCCCGTTGGCGGCTGTCGAGGATATCCATCAATTGGAAGTCTACGTCTGCCTCGAGGTCGGCGGCGTTGCGTCGTGCTACTGTCAGGGCGTCGGGGCTGATATCACAGGCATGCACAGTGGCAGCGGGCAGCTTTTTTTTGAGGGAGATGGCGATGCAGCCGCTGCCTGTTCCGACGTCGAGGATGGAGAGGGGTGTATCGGTGGATTCGGAGGTCACCCATTCCACGAGTTCTTCTGTCTCGGGGCGTGGGATCAGGACATGCTGATCGACATAGAATTTCATTCCGCAGAACCAGCTTTCACGGAGGACATATTGGACGGGCTGATTTTTTGACAGGCCGAAGATATACTGGTGGAAGATATCGGTCTGGAAGGGGCTGAGCATGACGTCCTTGTTCAACAGGCGATCGATCTTTCTCTTACCTGTAATGTTCTCCATTACAAGGTCGCCGATCTGTGCGGCTTCCCGTTCCCCGTAGATAGGTATGAGGCGGGCGAGTAATTCCCTTTGTGCCTGTTGTATATCCATGCTTAAAAATAAGTAATTTTACAGCTTGAACTTTTCGGAATTATACCTATATCGTTGTATCGAGCTGGCCCGGCTGGGGAGCGGCCATGTCGCCCCCAATCCTATGGTAGGGGCGGTGCTGGTGCATGGGGGCCGGATCATCGGGGAGGGGTATCACCAAATTTATGGGCAGGCGCATGCGGAAGTGAACTGTATTGCGGCTGTGAAGGAGGAGGACAGGGCCCTGATCCGGGAGTCTACGATCTATGTGTCGCTGGAGCCCTGTGCGCATTTTGGCAAGACCCCGCCCTGTGCGGACCTTATCATACGGGAGGGTATACCCCGGGTGGTGGTGGGATGCAGGGACCCCTTTCCGGAGGTGGATGGGAAGGGGATAGAGAAATTAAGGGCAGCGGGTGTGGAGGTGACGGTGGGGGTGCTGGAGCAGGAATGCCGGGAGCTGAACCGTCGGTTCTTTACTTTTCATACGAAACATCGTCCTTATATCGTGCTGAAATGGGCGCAGAGCATGAATGGAAGGATCGCGGGGGCGGGGGGGAGAGTGTCGATCTCCAATGAATTTACGAACAGGCTGGTGCATAAATGGCGGAGTGAGGAAACATCCATACTGGTGGGGACGAATACGGCGCTGGTGGATGATCCGTCCCTGACGGTGCGGCTATGGAAGGGGGTGAACCCCATCCGGCTGGTCATAGACAGGGAGCTGCGTCTGCCGGGGTCTTTGCGGCTATTTGATGGGGAGGTGAGGACGATCGTTTTCAATGAGCTGTTACATGAGGAGAGAGGAAACTTGCAGTATTATCAGTTGGCGACGGACAGCAGCCTGGTGCAACAGCTTTTGATGGGGTTGTATCAGCTGAAGATCTCGAGTGTGCTGATCGAGGGGGGGGCAGCGTTGCTGCAATCCTTTATCGATGAGGGATACTGGGATGAGGCAAGGGTTGTTACCAATGAGACGTTACAGATACCGGATGGGCTGGCTTCACCCGCATTGCGTGGGGAGCGGCTGGTGGGACAGGAGAAACTATTTTCAGATGTGATCAGCTATTACCGACCGGACTGATGCCGGGGGAGAATACGGGACGGACCAGGGCGTCGGACAGACATTAACATAAACATGGCAGAACAAGATTTTTATTATACCATAGAAAGAGAGGCTACTGCAGAATTCAAGGACAGGGGCAGCAAATTCATCGGGTATGCTATCCCGGTGAGCAGCGTAGATGAGTTCAAGGAGAAGCTGAATGGGGTGAAGAAGCTGCATCCCAAGGCTACGCATCATTGTTTTGCCTACCGGCTGGGGCTGGATGGGAATGTATATCGTGTGAGTGATGATGGCGAACCTTCCGGGTCGGCGGGGCGGCCAATATTGGGGCAGATAGACAGCAAGGAGCTGGTAAATGTGCTGGTGGTGGTGGTGCGGTATTTCGGGGGGACATTGCTGGGCGTGCCGGGGCTGATCAATGCCTATAAGTCGGCGGCGGCCCTGGCGTTGCAGACGACACCGCTGGTACAGAAGCAGGTGGAGCAGGAGCTGGTGGTGCAATTCGACTATACACAGATGAATGAGATCATGCGGGTGGTGAAGCAGTATAACGGGCGGGTGATCCGGCAGGAAATGCAGCTGTTCTGCAGCATGACCATTGGGGTCCCTAAGAACCGGGGTTCCGAGATCCAGTATCTGCTGAAGGAGCTGCGAAATGTGGAGGTGAGCACACGCTAAACATACAGGGCTCCCGCTAAACATACTTTAGGAGGGTGTTTAGCCGTTGTAATTCTCTGAATCAAATCAATATCCCTTGAAAAACCTCCGTCTGACCCTGACCCTCATTGTGTTGGCCTGTATTACGGCCTTTCTTGCCTGTAACAAATACGCAGATACTACCACTTACTCCAATGATCTTCCAGCCGACAAACTTGTGACGGCCAGCCTGCAAGGGCGGGTGCTGGACGAGAATGGAAATCCTGTGCAGGGGGCTGCTGTGACCAGCGGTACCGCGAGCACGACGACGGATGCAAATGGTGTTTTCACCTTTGCCAATATACAGATGTCTTCCCGGTTTGGCTTTGTAAAAGTGACCAAGAACGGGTATTTCACGGGATCGCGCAGCATACTCACGGATGCAGGCAGCTCGAACCTTGTTACTATTACCCTGCTGTCCCGTACATCCAAAGGAACTTTTTCCGCAGCGGCAGGGGGGGCTGTTGTAGTGACACAGGGAGATACAGTAGCTTTTGAGGGGGGAGGGGTGGTAACCGCATCTACCAATACCGCCTATACGGGTACGGTGCATGTATTTGCCGCCTACCTGGACCCCACAGAGAAGGATATGTCCACTCATATGCCGGGTGATCTCCGGGGCATCGGCACGGATGGGAAGGAAACCTTATTGCAGTCATTTGGTATGATGGTGGTAGAGCTGGAAGGTGATGCGGGAGAGAAATTGCAGATAGCCGGCGGGAAAACAGCAACGCTCCGAATGGCCATTCCTGCATCTCTGCAAGCCAGCGCACCGGCGTCGATACCCTTGTGGTACTTCAATGATACGACGGGTAAATGGATACAACAGGGATCGGCTGACCGGCAGGGAAATAGCTATGTGGGTCAGGTGCCTCATTTCTCCTGGTGGAATTGTGATGCTCCTTCGGGGGCGGTGAATTTCAAGGTCCATATAAAGGATCAATCCGGCAATCCGCTGGCCTTTACCTATATGCAATTTGTCTCTGCTAATTTTGGCACCCGTGGTGGCTGGACGGATGCCAATGGCTATGCCAGCGGGATGATACCAAGGGGGCAGACGCTACAGCTGCAGATCATGAATCCTTGCGGCAGCCTGGTTGGAGGCGCCAATGTAGGTCCTGCGTTGACGGATCAGGACCTGGGAACGCTCACGGTGTCGGATACGAGATATTCGCTTGTTATATCCGGCAATGTGGTGGATTGCAACAATGCAGCGGTAGACAGCGGATATGTGTCGGCGTTAGTGGATAAAATGCCGTATTGGACGAAAGTGTCCAAGGGAACTTTTTCATTCACGGTGAAACGCTGCTCGTATGATATCACGTCGGTGTCACTGGCAGCGGGGGACTATAAGAATAATGTGCAGGGCAATGCCGTGGTGTTGACGGCGGATACGGGAAAGCTGGACGCGGGATCGCTAACGGCCTGTGGTACTGTAATAGAGCAATATTTCAACATATCTATGAACGGCCAGACCTATACGATGAACTATCCTACAGACAGCATCGGCTACTGGCTTGCGAACAATATGAGTAATTTCAATTCTTTGCCCGTCTGGGGAAGCGCGGGTAATTCGCTGCAATTCGGGGTGCCGACCCTTACGGGAACGGGTACTTTCCCTGTGAGCGGTTTTTTGCTTGGCATTCCTAATCATACCTACTTCCAAAATGGCGCTATGCAATGTGTCATCTCCCAGTTTGGGAATATAAACGGGTTTATTTTGGGGAATCTCAGCGGGTCTTTGAAAGACACCCTGAGCCAGACTAATTATCCCATGACGGGGAGCTTCAAGGTAAGGCGGACCCAATAAGCTGGTAAGTACTAGCGGTAAATGGGTATTTTTAGTGGTATATGGGTAAAATAACCGGTTCAGGGACAATAAAAGAGTGGTGATATTTTATAGGACCAGGAAGGCCATTTTCTGTCCTTATATGTGAGTGTAAATCTATGTTTTACACGGACCATATATTCTAAGAAAGATCATCAACTCTTTAAATCCTTGAAGTATGAAAGCATCATTCCTATGTGTAACCGTTTTGGCCCTTTCTATCGTATCCTGTAAAAAAGGCGACCCCGGTCCTGCGGGTGCTACCGGACCTGCTGGTCCTGCTGGTGCAAACGGCGCTGCCGGTCCTGCCGGCCCTGCCGGTTCCGCGGGCTCGGCCAATGTCATTTACTCCGACTGGTTCACGCCCACCTCGTATACAAAAGATACGGTTTTCGGCATATGGGGGTTCAATTACATCCAAACTGCGACGGACATAACGCAGAATATCCTGGACACCGGAACCGTCATTGTATATGCGAAGCTGAATCAATACAATTCCTTGTTATGGCCTACCACGCAGGTAGCTCCGCTGCCTGTAACTCTTACGTATATGTCGGGGACTACCACGGAGGTGGATACCTGGTCTGCGCCGGTGTCGCTGGGGCAGGTAAAGATCCGGTTTATCAACGACCAGAATGCCTACAAGACCTATAACTCCTCGAAGAATAAGTTCCGTTACATTATCATCCCCGGCGCGGTTCATTCGGCGAGCTATACTCCGGGTACCGTGACGCGCAGCGGAAATGTGATAAACACGGGGACGCTCCAGAACATCGCAAGCAACTATACCAATATGTCTTACGAGGAGGTTTGTGACAAGCTGGGGGTGCCGAGATAATTACGCTGACATGGGCGGGCTAGTTGTCGAACCTGCCGCTGACGACGAGGTCTTTGGAGCCGGGGGTATATTTATAAAATCCTTCTCCACTCTTGACGCCCAGGTAGCCTGCCGTGACCATATTGGTGAGCAGGGGGCAGGGTGCGTATTTGGGGTTGCCAAATCCGTCGTGTAATACGTGCAGGATGGAATGGCAGACATCGAGTCCGATGAAATCGGCTAATTGAAGGGGTCCCATCGGGTGGGCCATTCCCAGCTTCATTACCGTGTCAATTTCCTGAACGCCGGCCACTCCTTCATAGAGGCTGAAGATGGCCTCATTGATCATGGGCATGAGGATGCGATTAGCGATGAATCCGGGGTAGTCGTTGACAACACAGGGTATTTTTCCCAGCCGGCTTGCTATTTCCACCATTGCTTTTGTGATGTCCTTGCCGGTGGCGTAGCCGTTGATGATCTCGATGAGTTTCATGATGGGGACAGGGTTCATGAAATGAAGTCCTATGACCGACTGGGGGCGGCGGGTGACGGATGCGATCTTTGTTATAGAGATAGAGGAGGTGTTGGAAGCCAGGATACAGCCGGCGGGGCTGTGTTCGTCCAGCTGACGGAATATGGAGAGCTTTATTTCGATGTTTTCGGTGGCTGCTTCTACGACGAGCTGGGCGGCCTTTACCCCTTCTTTTAGGTCTGTGTGGGTAGTAATCGCCTTTAGGGTGGTCGCCTTGGCGTCCTCCGTAAGCCCGCCTTTGGCTATTTGCCGGTCGAGATTTTTTCCGATGGTCTGGAGGGCTTTTTCCAGCTGGGCCGGGTTGGTGTCTATGAGATTGACAATGAATCCATTCTGAGCAAAAACATGAGCGATGCCATTACCCATGGTACCGGCGCCGACGACTGCGATTTTTTCCATATAGATAGCTTGGTTAATCCGGATTGGTCCCGTCCCGGGTGGGGGCGGATCAGTTGTTATTCCTGAAATCGCCCCGTTTCCAGGCCTGGATAAAGTCGGCCCAGGCGACGGGGTTGAAGATATTTTGTGGTGGCGCCTGGCCCTGGTAGTAGTACCGGGTGGCGTTCTGGCGCAGATAGGTGCTGGCCGCCTCGCCTGCGCTGGCTGGAAGAGTCCGGGCCAGGAGGCGTCTCTTTGCTGCGGAGGTATTTTGCCGGGCTACTTCTATGTTGTCATCCGGGACGGGGGTGTTGACAAAATCCCGCTCGAACTGTTCCCGGGTAGGTCGCGGCTTGATGATGGTGGCGGGGAGGTATTGGGCGTCCTGCACCATCAACTGTATGACACTGTATTGATTACCGTGGAATGTATCAGGGATATTGACGAGGACGGGCTTATAGCCGATGCTGGTAAATTCCACCTGGTCGCCTTTCAGCACTACAATGGAGAATACGCCCTGATCGCTCGAATAAGTACCCTGGTTACGTCCCTTGACGACAATGCTCACAGCGGGTATGCCTTTGAGGCTGTCTGCGGTCATGACGACGCCATAAAGCTGTACTACGGAATCTTTTAATTTGTCGAATTGGGCGTGCACTAAGGACGGTGCGGAAAGCAGTAAAATGTATAGTAAAAATTTTTTCATTCAGCGGACTTTTTCGGCTTTAGTGCGGCCAGTACAATGGTTTCAAAATTAAACTTTAAACCTTAAATCGTAAACAAAGTAAGGAGGTCAATGGTTAATTTTGTCTCAAAATAAAGTTTTTAACAAAATCTTGCGCATGACCCGGGAAAAAGTTTTGGAGGCCTTGAGTAACGTACAAGAGCCTGATCTTGGCAAAGATATAGTGACATTGAACATGGTGAAAGATCTGAAGATCGATGGGAATTATGTCACTTTTACCGTGGTGCTGACCACGCCCGCCTGCCCGATGAAAGATCATATCAAGAATGCCTGTATCAATGCGGTGCGTTTGCTGGTAAATAAAGATGCTACGGTGAACGTGCAATTCACGGCCAATACGAGCACCAACCGGAAGGATATACAACCTCAGTCCCTGTTGCCGAAGGTGAAGAATGTCATTGCTGTCATGAGCGGCAAGGGAGGGGTGGGGAAGAGCACGGTGGCTGCCAATTTTGCCCTGGCGCTGGCCAGGGGGGGCGCATCGGTGGGGTTGATGGATGCGGATATTTATGGTCCCAGTGTTCCGATCATGTTTGGTGTAAGAGGCGAGCGCCCCATGATGACGGGGGGCGGTGAAGGCGGAAAGGGGATGATCGTGCCGCTGGAGAAATACGGGATACGGCTGATGAGCATCGGGTTGCTGGTGGATGAGAAGAATGCGGTGGTATGGAGGGGGCCGATGGCCAGCAGCGCCATACGTCAGTTCATCACGGATGTAGCGTGGGGGGAATTGGATTACCTGGTGATAGACATGCCGCCGGGCACGGGGGATATCCATCTGACGCTTTTGCAGACGGCGCCGGTGACGGGGGTGATCGTGGTGACTACGCCGCAGGATGTGGCCCTGGCGGATGCGAAAAAGGGCATAGCCATGTTTGGGCAGGCGCAGCTGAAGATACCTATTATCGGATTGGTGGAAAATATGAGCTATTTCACGCCGGCGGAGCTGCCTGAGAATAAATATTACATTTTTGGCAAGGAAGGAGGGAAGAGGCTGGCGGAAGAATACGATATTCCTTTTTTGGGACAGATACCGCTGGTACAAAGCATACGGGAAGGTGGTGATGTTGGGGTGCCTATCATGGTGAGCGAGGATGTCATTTCCAAAAAAGCCTTTACGGATATGACGGGCAGTGCGGTGAGGAGCATTGCCATGCTGAATGCCAATATGCGGGGGGAGAAGGTCGCGGAGGTGGTTGCTTAGCGCGCTATGCGCGCTAAGATGACGCGGATGATGGTGATGATGATCAATGAGAGCAGGATACCTCCTATGAGACCGCCGGCAATTCCGGCCCAGGCAACAGTGATCCTGGTGAGGTTAAGATTGAATATTTTGTTGGCGAAGTACACGCCGGTGATTCCGGTGATGCTGCCGCCGATGGCGCTGACCAGCATAATTAAGGTTTTGAATCCTGCAGTTACCGACTTTTTATAGAGCCCAACGACGAGGGCGGTGGAGATGATCCCTGCGGCTGCCATGGCTGCTGTGATGGACAAGGCTACCACGGCTATTATAACGCCTGCTGTCATGCATGCAAGAGCTACGGACAGAAGAATAATGCCCATTATAAGCCCAAAGGGCATGTCATCGGCGGGTGGCGTTTCAGTCTGGCCAAAGAGACAGGGGGCGGCCAGCAGTGCCAGGATAAGAAGGGATAAAGTGCGGCGCATGTGGGGGGCTGTTTGCTATAAAGATAGTAATTTTGCGGCCATGTACATTCCCCGGAGATATGAAGAAAAAGACATCGACAAGATCCATTCCTTTATACGTGAGAATTCCTTTGGCATCCTGATCAGCACGAAGGACGGCATTCCGGCCGGGACACATATTCCTTTATTATTGGAAAAAGATATGGATGGGCGTGATATCCTCATGGGGCATATCTCCAGGGGGAACGAGCAAAAATATGCCCTGGTGGATGGCGCGAAGGTGCTGGTGATCTTTGCCGGAGTGCATGCATATATCTCTCCCCGCTGGTATACACAAATGAATGTACCCACCTGGAACTATATTGCGGTACATGTTTATGGGACGGTGAAGATCGTGGAAGGAGATGAGCTGCATGCGGCGCTCAGGCGGCTGGTGGACAATTATGAGCATCCGATGCCCCGTCCTGTGACCGTGGAAGAGATACCGGAGAAAACATACGATGAAAATTTCAGGGGGATCGTGGGTTTTAAGATAGTCATCGACGAGATACAGGCTGCCTACAAGCTGAGCCAGAACAGGGATGAGCAGAGCTATCACCAGGTGGTGGATGAACTGGAAAAAGGGGATGATGTAGCAAAAGGTGTGGCGGAGGAAATGAAGAAAAGAGCAAATTTTAATAAATGACACGTCAGCAGCTTATAGCGCAAATACGGAAAAAAAGGTCCTATCTCTGTGTGGGGCTGGATACGGACAGGACAAAGATACCTGCTCACTTGCAGGGGCATGCGGACCCTGTATTCGAGTTCAACCGGCAGATCATCGATGCTACGAAGGATCATTGTGTGGCCTATAAGATCAATACGGCCTTTTATGAGGCGGATGGAGTAAAGGGCTGGGAGACGATGGAGCGTACGGTGCGGTATATCCCGCGTGACCATTTCAAGATCGCGGATGCCAAGCGGGGGGATATCGGGAATACTTCCACGCAATATGCGAAAGCTTTTTTCGAGACGATGCCTTTTGACGCCATCACGGTGGCGCCGTATATGGGGTCGGACAGTGTGCAGCCTTTTCTGGCATATAAAGACAAATGGACCATTTTGCTGGGGCTGACGTCCAATGCGGGTGCGGCGGATTTTGAGCTGCAGCAGGCTGGGGAAGGGTTGTTGTATGAGAAAGTGCTGCGGACGGCCAGTGGGTGGGGGAGTACGGAGAACCTGATGTTCGTGGTGGGGGCTACCAAGCCGGAGTGGTTTGGGAAGATAAGGGCGCTGACGCCGGATCATTTTTACCTGGTGCCGGGTGTGGGAGCGCAGGGGGGCAGTCTGAAGGAGATATCGGTGAAGGCGATGAATAAGGATGTGGGTCTGCTGGTGAATGTGGGGCGGGATATTATCTTCTCCGGGAAGGGAGAGGATTTTGCGGAGAAGGCGGAGGCTAAGGCGCGGGAGTATGCGATGGAGATGAGCGGATATTTGAAATAATCTTTAATAGAGCCAGGCCTGACGGCCCGGCTCTATTGCCTATCTGGTGAGACCTCTTGCGAAGGCCAGCGTATCAAAGCAGTCGCGGAAATGAACGACCTGATCCTGGTCATTGAATTCCCAGATCATCGACCATGTGGTGGAAAAAGTTTTGCGTGTTTTGCGCCCTGTGGCATTCATATAGCCAGTGGCAATGACCACATGCTCATTTTCGAGAATGTGTTCAACAACCATTTCGTTGGGCTCCACGGAATCGTTGAGTTTGTTAAAGAATTCTTTTACATCATCCGGACCGTGATAAATGCCCGCGAAAGGAACATCGGGCTGACCCATTACCTCCCAAATCACATCTCTGCTCAGGTTTGACAAAATAGAGGAGATGTTGCCCATCTTGTAGGCGTCATACATTTTTTGTACCTGCATGCCATAATGTACTAGAGTTTCCATACAAAAACATTTTAAAGTTAACAATATGAACCTATCCAAATGAGATGTATGTGCTGGCACGGACCGGGTAGCTGGTCAAATGTTCATAACGTGTCGGAAACAGGGGCGGATAGAATAAGGGGAAATCAAAGTTGTGGAGGTAAGTGAGGGAAGCCCGGGGATAAGTTGAGGCCGATAAAGGTACAATATATAATATTCTTACGCTATTTTTTTAGGCCTGCGCGGGGGCGGGTTGTGCTGTGGCGGCTGCCGGGGCGGGCGGATGAAAATCCTTTTCGGATTTTGATATAACCAGGGTGGCCACTCCATTGCCGATGATGTTGGTGATGGCGCGGGCTTCGCTCATGAATTTATCGATGGCGAGCAGGACGGCGAGTCCTTCTATGGGGATACGCTGGATGGCGGTGAGTGTGGAAGCCAGGACGGTGAATCCGCTGCCGGTGACGCCTGCGGCGCCTTTCGACGTGATCATGAGTATGCCAAGAATGGTCAGCATCTCGCCGGTGGTGAGGTCGACGTTATACAGCTGTGCGAGGAAGATGGTGGCCATGGACAGGTAGATGGAGGTGCCATCGAGGTTGAAGGAATAGCCGGTGGGTACGACGAGGCCTACGACGGACTTGCTGCAACCCATCTGTTCCAGTTTGGTCATCAGGGAGGGCAGGGCGGCTTCGGAGGAAGAGGTGCCCAGGACGATGAGTATCTCTTCCTTTATATTCTTCAGGTAGGTGAAAATATTAAGCTTGAAATAGCGCAGGATCAGTCCCAGCACCACGATGATGAATACGGCCATGGTGCTGTACATGGTGATCATCAATTTCCCCAAAGGAAGCAATGTTCTTAAACCATATTTCCCGATGGTGGAGGCCATGCCGCCGAAGGCGCCGAGAGGGGCGAGCAGCATTACCAACCGTAGGGCGAAGAAGACCCATTCTGTAATGGGCTCGATGAAAGCCAGGATCTTTTCCCGATGGCGATTGAGACTTACGATGATGCCCACGATAATGGCGATGGCGAGCACCCATAGGGTAAGGTTATTTAAAAAGAATTTTCCCCAGTCGATGTGCCCTGCCCCCGGCTTTGTGTATTTGGATGCGTCCTGTACCGCCAGGCCGGCCCTGCTGACCTTGCCGGGTTTGATGACCTCCGCCAGCACGATGCCGATGGCGAGGGAGAGGGTGGTGATGATCTCGAAATAAAGCAATGATTTTACCCCGATGCGTCCTACCCGTCTGAGATTGCTCATGCCGCTGATGCCGGGGACGATGGTAAAAAAGATAACGAAGGGTATGAATGTCTTTATGACCGTGATAAACCAGTCTCCCAACGGCTGGGTCTTGACGGCTGTCCTGGGATAGAAGTAACCCAGCAGGACGGCTAACACCAGGGCGATGATCACCAGGAGAGTGAGATGGGAGGTGAATTTCAGCTTGGGAGGTTTCGGGACAGCGAATGTCTTCATGTGTCTTATTCAAAATGGGCTAATATATGATAAAACGCGTAGACATCCTGGAATGAATTATACAAGGGGGCCGGAGCTACGCGTATTACACCCGGCTCGCGATAGTCTACTGTAATCCCGGATTCGATCATTTTCTGGTGTATGGCTTTTCCATGTTCTTTAAAAAAAAGCGAAAGCTGTGCACCTCGTTGGGTGGGATCCATAGGGGTAATGATGTCAAAACGAAGGTTGGTCAACTGTTGCAGCAAAAATGCCAGGTAAGCTGTAAGCTTTATGCTCTTGGCCCTTAGCCTGTCGATACCCGCCTCATCGAAGATAGGAAGGGAGGCCTTCAGGGCAGTCATGTTAAAAACCTGGTTGGTGCTCAGGTTCCATCCGCTGGCAGTGGATTTTGGTACAAAGCCCTTTTCCATTTTAAAGCGTATGGCCTCGTCGTTCCCCCACCAGCCGCCCAGCCGGATATGGTCCCTGTTACGGGCATAGCGTTCATGCACATAGGCGCCACCTACCGCCCCGGGGCCGCCATTGAGGTATTTATACGAGCACCATACGGCGAAGTCTGTGTCCCAGTCGTGCAGGCGGATGGGAACATTGCCTATGACATGTGCAAGGTCGAACCCTGCGAAAGCGCCCGCCGCGTGGGCCGCTGCTGTGATGGCGGCGATATCGAAGAGCTGGCCTGTGTAATAGTTGATGCCGCCGAAGAGTACGAGAGCGAGGCTGTCCCGGTGCTGATCGATGGCGGTGAGGATATCTTCCTCCCTTATAAGCTTTTCTCCCTCGCGGGGCCTGACTTCTATGATGGCGTCAGTGGGATCGTATCCATGCCATTTGACTTGTGTCTCTATTGCATACTGGTCGGAGGGGAAGGCGCCGGCCTCCATGATGATCTTGTACCTGTCGGGGCCGGGATGATAAAAAGAGTGAAGCAGGATGTGGAGATTGACGGTGAGGGCATTCATGACCGTGACCTCGTCCTCGAGTGCGCCGACGATGCGGGCCAGCGGAGCGCGGAGGGGTTCCTGGCAGGTGAGCCAGGGATCTTTTGCATGCATATAGCCGCCTACGGCGAGGTCCTGCCAGTCCTTTAGCTCCTGGCGGATGACATCTTCCGTGCCTCTCGGCTGCAGCCCGAGAGAGTTGCCGCAAAAATAGATCGCCATCTGACGTGGAGAGATCGCGGATGGTATATCGGCGCCTGCCCTGAGGGGAAAATAAAACCGGGAGCGAAAGCTTTGCAGCTTATCCTCCCGGTCAAACAGTTGAGCGCATCGCTGTGTCGTATCGAATGTATCCTGCATGGATTGGTTTTCATGCAAGATAAGTTAATCTGGGGACCACTGTCTGCAGTTCAAAGTCGGCTATGTGGTTTTTTCGTCGCTGTCGTCCTTGTCGCTGTTGTCTTTGTCCTTTTTCTCCTTCGTGCGGGGAGATTTGGGTGCGTCAGGTGCGCCGGGATAGGTGAGGCGAACGTTGCCAAAGCTGCTCTTGATCTTGATGCTGGCCTTGCCGTCGCCTGCCTGACCGCTGTAGTCCTTGTCGAAACGGGGGCCATAGTCGTTGTCGCCACCCTCTCTCTTCTCCCTTATGTTGAACTCACTGTCGTTGTGAAAGTTGCCGAAGCTGGTATGCACGTCGAAGTGGGCGGAGAGGCTCTTGGGGATGACCATTTTCATATCGGAGTAGGATTCGTAAACGGAGAGGTCCTGTATATCCTCGGCCACATTGAATTGTACGTTGTGGGAGAATTCGCTGCTGATCTTGACCTTGCCATTGACCTTCCCGATCATGGATTCCTTATTGAACTTGAACACGACCTTGCCGTTGGTGACCTCGGAGATATAGGCTTTTCCAAATTCCACGTCGATGTTATCGACGTTGGTGAGGGCTCCGGTCTTGAGGCTACCGAATTTGCTTGTCAGCGCGACGAGACCATTGAAATCCCCTATTTCTGTCCTGCCAAAGCTGTTCTCTATGTTGAGCCTGTTGCCGGTAGGCATGTGCACGACATAATCGATGTAGAAGGACCTGTCGTCGTCACCGGAGCCACGATGTTCTTTCTTGTCATTGCTATGTATCTCGCCGACCTTGGTCTTGAAATTGATGATATGGCCGCTCTGCACTTCCTTCACGTCAATCTCGTCCATGATCTCCTTTGCTTTTTCTTCCGAGGAGGCGCGTACGCCGATGGTGATGTCAACATTGATCTGGCTTTTGTCCCAAGTGTCTATCTGGACGTTGCCGAACTGGTTCTCGATCTCGAGCTTGTCGTCGGGCCCTACATTGTACGATTTGTTGATGGTCCTTTTTTTTCTTACTTCTTCGTCACCGCCCGCGGCTTTGCTTATAACCGGTGTAGATAAGACAAGAAAAAGAGATATAGAACTAAACAGTTTTATATGCTTTTTCATATGCTTTTTGTTTTGAATGATTGATTTGTTTAATGATGTTTAATTGATGATTCAGTAGCCCCATCTGCAGCTGAAGATTCTGAAGCATCGCTTCCAATAACTGTTCTTTATTCGGATGATTAGGTAGTTCCTTTTGTAAGTTGTGGTATACACTGTCCAGCTTGTATGCGTCGGAGGCGAACTGCTTGTAGAGCAGGGGCTCATCCTTTTCGATGGACTTGAGCTGTTCCTGTTTAAGCTCTACCAGCCGTGCATAGTGGGTCATTTCCTCATTGATAATAGATTCTTCGTCCCTGGGACCGTTGTTCTTTTCCACTTTTGGCTGGGTAGTGGCCATCTGGTCTTTCTCCGGTGTGGGGGCGGGGGCAACCTTTTGGGTAGTGTCCACCGCGTTGTGATCCGCGGGGGTGCTGCTTTGGCCGGCGGATGGTTTGGTGCCGGTGTTGTTCTTTGCTACCTGCGGGTCGGGCGTACCGGTAGTAGGTTGGGCGCTATGGTTGCCGAGATACCAGAAGCCTACGGCTACGACGAGCAGGATAGCTGCTGCCACGCTAAGGGATGTCCGGGTCAGGCGGAAGATGATGGTTTTTTTTTCTTTAGGAGGTTCCATCTCCAGCCTGATCTTATCCCAGACCTTTCCCGAAGGCACTTCGGTATCGAAGTCTTCGCGATGGTCGTCCACAAAATGTTCTAACCGCTGATTCATGATAATGCTCCTTGTTTTATAAATAACAATAACTTTTGTTTGGCTCTCATGTATTGGGTCCTGACCGTGGCGTGGGTTACTCCCAGTATCTCCGCTATCTCTTCCTGGTCATAGCCTTCGAACAGGTAGAGGGTGAGTACGGTGCGGTAGCCGTTTGGCAGCTGTTTCACTGCCTTTTTTATGTCCTCCACCTTTAGTTCCATTTCCTTTTCGTCCAGGGTATCTTCCTCGGGGAGGTGGCCGACATTGGTCTTGTCAATATCGATGAGGTCCATTTTTCTCTTCCGCAGCTGGTTGATCGATTTGTTGATGACGATCTTTTTCAGCCAGGCTCCGAAAGTGGATTTATAATGAAAATCTTCCAAAGATCTGAATGCGTCGGTGAACGCCTCCTGCAGGACGTCCTCGGCGTCCCCGGTGTGATTGACGATACGAAGGCTGGTGTTGTACATCGCCTTGCAGTATTTATTATACAGCTCGGCGAAACCGCGGGAATCCCCGCGTTTGCACCTTTCTACCAACTCATCATGTAGTATCGGTTCTGTTAGTTCCAATCCTGCAGCTTTTGCGTTCATGATACATTAAGTACAACGTGTTTCATCTCATGTTGCATAATTATGAAATATTTTCTTAAACCGGCCACGGGCCGGTTGTCCGAAGGGCCATTATTAGCCATTTCCGACGAAGGCCTACTTTTGCAGATAGCCGAAGGGGCGGAAATATAATTTCTTTCCGGCAGGGAGGGAAGGGGTTCATAATCAGGCTTTTTCTTACATTAGGGGACAAAACGGACCATGGGTCCGTTGGGGTGCAATCAATAAAAACGAACGTACATGGCTGCAAAAACTGATGTTTTCCAGAGTCCGGACTATTTCCAGGTGGATGATCTGCTGACAGAAGAGCAGAAACTGATACGCGAATCTGTGAGGGCGTATGTAAAAAAGTCCATTTCTCCCATTATCGAGGACTATGCCCAACGGGCGGAATTCCCGCAACAGATTGTATCTCAATTAGGTGAGTTAGGTTGTTTTGGTCCTACCATTCCTGTGGAATATGGGGGCGGGGGGCTGGACTATATCAGCTATGGGTTGATGATGCAGGAGCTGGAGCGGGGGGACAGCGGGGTGCGGTCGACTGCCTCGGTGCAGGGGTCGCTGGTGATGTTCCCTATTTACGAGTATGGCAGCGAGGAGCAGCGGAAAAAGTACCTGCCGAAGCTGGCCAGTGGGGAATGGCTGGGGTGTTTTGGGCTGACAGAGCCGAACCATGGCAGTGATCCGAGCAGCATGCTGAGCAATATAAAGGATGCGGGGGATCATGTGATCCTCAATGGGAGCAAGATGTGGATCAGCAATGCGCCCTTCTCGCAGGTGGCTGTCGTCTGGGCCAAGGATGAGCAGGGGGATATCCGGGGGCTGATCCTGGAGAGGGGGATGGAAGGGTTCAGCACGCCTACGACGCATGGAAAATGGAGTCTGCGGGCTTCGGCGACGGGGGAGCTGGTCTTTGATCATGTGAAGGTGCCGAAAGCGAATATATTACCGGGTGTGAAAGGGCTGAAGGGGCCGTTGAGCTGTCTGACAAAGGCGCGCTATGGGATTGCCTGGGGGGTGGTGGGGGCTGCGATGGATTGTTACGATACGGCCTTGCGGTATAGCAAGGAGCGGGTGCAATTCGACCGGCCCATCGGTGGGTTTCAGCTGCAGCAGAAGAAGCTGGCGGAGATGATCACGGAGATCACGAAGGCGCAGCTATTGAACTGGCGGTTGGGGACATTGATGAATGAGAAGAGGGCCACTCCGGCGCAGGTGTCGATGGCCAAGCGGAATGGCTGCGAGATCGCGGCGCAGATCGCCCGGGATGCCCGGCAGATGCTGGGAGGTATGGGGATCACGGGAGAATACTCCATTATGCGTCATATGATGAATATAGAAAGTGTTATCACGTATGAAGGGACGCATGACGTACATTTGCTGATAACGGGAATGGATGTGACGGGGCTGAATGCATTCAAGTAAGCGGGACCGGTATAGGAGGATCCAACAAGATGAAAATATTTTTGATAGGATTTATGGGATCGGGCAAGACGCACTGGGGGAAACTGTTGTCTTCCAAGCTGCAGCTGCCTTTTCGGGATCTCGACTCGTTGATCGTGGAAAAAGAACAGCGGTCCGTGTCGGACATATTTGCCGTGGAGGGAGAGGAATATTTCAGATATAAGGAAATGGAGGTGTTGGAGGAACTGGTGGGGAAGGAAGAGAACTTTATCCTTTCCTGTGGCGGAGGGACGCCTTGTTTCTTCAACAATATCGAGTTCATGAAGAAGAGCGGGAAGGTGGTTTGGCTGAATACATCGGTGGAGGTGCTGAAGGAGCGGCTGCTGAAGGAGCGGATGAGCCGTCCCCTGATACGGGAGGTGGATGATGAGGAGCTGAAAAGATTTATCATCCGCAAGCTCAGTGAGCGGAAGATGTATTATGAGCAAGCCGATGTCATGGTGAATGAAGAGTCTATAAGTTTGGAGGAATTAATCAGAGTATTGTTACAAAATGAATAAAAGCTTTCTTTCCATTGCCGCCCTGTTAGGGGCATTGTCCGTCGTCCTGGGAGCATTTGCCGCGCATTCGTTGAAGAGCATGACGACTGATGCGAATACGCTGGAGGTGTTTCAGACGGGAGTGCGTTACCAGTTCTATCATGTATTTGCGTTGTTCTTAGTGGCGTTGTTGTCGGAGAAATTTAACAACAAGTGGATGATCTGGGCGGGGAACTGTTTTATCACGGGTATCATTCTTTTTTCGGGGTCGCTGTACCTGCTGACGGCGTTGAAGATCGCGGAAACGGCCCATAGTAAGCTGGTGGGGGTGGTCACGCCGGTGGGGGGGCTGTTCTTTATAGCGGGGTGGATATTTTTGTGGCTGGGGGTGAGTCAGAAGGGGAAATAAGGATAAAAATGCATATTCGGATGTGCAAAAAATGTTGAATCTACAGATCAACTCAAGGGTTTGAAAATGAGAGGAGTAGACTTCGTGATCTACTGATGAATATACCCTTTTTTAATACCCAGTTTTTTCATTTTTGATTTTAGTGTCGATGGCGGAATGTTCAATATTTCGGCAGCACCGCCGGCGCCCCATATCCTGCCATTGCTTATTTTCAATACCGACATGATGTAATCCCTTTCATTCTCCTGGATGGTTTTTATGCGAAATGCATCCGTAGTTGATTCATCCCGCGCTTTCTGCGGTATCGTCAAAGGCAAATGCTCGATAATATTTCCTTTCGCCAGCAATACACTTCTTTCTATCAGGTTTTCCATTTCCCTGATATTGCCGGGCCAGTCATAAGCCATCATCTTTTTAAGAGCATCATCAGAAAAGCCGCTGATCTTTTTAGCCGACTTAAGGTTGTAATGATCCATGAAGTGATAGGCCAGGGCCGGGATATCTTCCGTTCTGTCACGCAATGATGGTAATAGTATGGGAAAAACATTTAAACGATAGTACAGGTCAAGGCGGAAGCGGCCTTCGGCAACCTCTTTTTCGAGGTTTTTATTGGTGGCCGCGATCACCCTGACATCGGTCTTTATCGTCTCCACACCACCTATTCTTTCTATTTCCTTTTCCTGTAAAACCCTCAACAATTTTACCTGCAGCTCGATGGGCATCTCCCCTATCTCGTCTAAAAAAATGGTGCCTTTGTCCGCCTTTTCAAATTTGCCGATCCTTTTTTCATGAGCGCCTGTAAATGCTCCTTTTTCATGCCCGAATAATTCCGATTCTATCAATGTGGCTGGCAATGCAGCGCAGTTCACTTTTACAAAGGGCTTGTCTTTTCGTGTCGACAATTGATGAATATAGTCAGCGATCTTTTCTTTACCAGTGCCGCTTTCGCCCAATATCAATACAGATGTGCTCATGGGAGCAACCTGGCTGGCCATGTCCAGCGCATTCAACAGAAGATGGCTTTTGCCAATCATCCCGTTAAAATCCTGCTTTTTAACAATATTGTTTTCTTTATTGCCGCTGACCTGCCCTGGTGAAACAAAACCGCCCTTGTTCTCGTTTTGCGCCAGGCCGCTAATGCTATTTGCCAATGGCCATTGTATCCGTTGAAACAATTCAAGCTGCTCGGCATTATAGGCATCAGGCCTGCGGCTACACAGGCAAAAGCTGAATGGGTGGTGGGGTGAAATGCTCAAAGGCAGTTCAAGATGCGATCTTAGCTGGAAACAATCAGCAAATAATTTTATTATCGAGGGATGCCTGCAAATATTTTGAAAAGCATCGTCATTATAGTAGGCGGCGTTTGTCTCTTTTGCAGTATTGGATTGCAATGCAATAAGCTCTTCTTTTGTCTTTCCTGTTATGATCTGTAACTCCTGCAGACCGATGGCCTGGTATTCGTTAAGGCCGATGCGAAGGAAGCACCGGCCGTTAAAGCCCGGGTGGCCGATGTTGTCGAAACCTGCTGCAATAAAATCAAAAGGAATATGCGGCTGAAGCATGGTGGCGATCTTTAAAAGCTTTTGCTCCCATGTCAACTGCTCATTGAGAATATTTTTCAGACTTTTTTGCAGCGTAGCCTCTTTCCGGTACCTGGCCTCCAGGCTATGTTCATGGCGATATTTGGCTATTTCGAGGGTAACAAGCAGGTCTTTTTCCCTGAAGGGTTTAACTAAAAAGCCATAGGGATGGGTTGCTTTTGCCGCATTTAAGATGTCTTCATTCGAATTGGCAGAAAGATACACAAAGGGCATATTGTCTTCCGCCAGCTGCTTTGCAAGATCGATGCCGGTGTGCTTCCCTTTCAGAAAAATATCCAGCAGCACGAGGTCCGGCCTTACCTGGCCGATCGTTTCCTGCGCCTGTGATACCGACCGGGCAATACCAGTGACACTATAACCCGCCTGTGTCAGCATGAGCCTTAAATAATCAGCTTCTACGAACTGATCTTCTACTATCAGTATTTTTTCTTTCATTTAAACCGGGATTGTACATAAAATCGATAATGATCTCCGTATGGCTATGACGATTGATCGTAAAATATCCTTCGATGTCATCACTTAGCCCTTTCATTAACCGCATGCCCATCGATGCCGTATGCTGCAAGTCCGCATTGGGAGGCAACCCGATCCCATTATCGCTGATGATCAATCGATACCGTTCCTGTGAAATTCTCTTAAGCGATATGTCGACTATTCCTCTTTTGTTCCCGGGAAAAGCGTACTTTATCGAGTTGGTGATTGCTTCATTCAGGATCAGCCCCAGTGGTATGCAATGCGACAGCGCCAGTTCTACCCGATCGATCTGCAGGTTGAATTGAATGGATTGCCGGATATTGAAGCTGTCCTTCAGATAATCGACCAATTCATGAATGTATTCAACCATATTGATCGCCGATAAATTGTCAGACTGATATAGTTTTTGATGGATCAGTGACATTGAATGGACCCGATGCCGGCTCTCTGTCACCGCCTTTATCGCTTCTTCTGTTTTTAGATATTCGGATTGCGTCCCCAGCAAGCCTGCTACAATGTGAAAGTTGTTTTTTACCCGGTGATGTATTTCTTTGACCAGCCAGTCTTTTTCCTTAACCAGGTGTTGTAACGAAAGATTTTGTCTTTCAATCTCTTTTTGCTGCGCCTGCAACTTTCGATTTGTCCGTTGTTTGAGCCGGGTATTATTTATCAACAATGCTATAATAACAAGAAAGAGAGCCGCAACACCGATGATCCAGTTCTGCGTCTGATTGGCATGTTCCAATTCGCCCTTCTGTAATTTGCTTTCGTTCTCAAGCATCGTAATATCCCGGTCCTTTTTTTCCGTTTCATACCGGATCATCAACTCTTCTATTTGTTTGCTTTTTGCCTGGTTAAACAGCGTATCATTCAGGTCTTTGTAAGACTGGAAATGTTTAATGGCAGAAACAAAATTCCCTTTTGCGGAGTCTACTTTAAAAAGCAATAGTTGCAGGTCTTTCGTTCGGCCGATGGTTGATCTTCCTATCTCCAATGCTTTATCCAGGTAAGGCCCGGCTTTATCGTACTGCCGGATGTCAACATAGAACTTTCCTATATCATAATAAGCTATGTGCAATATCTCGGTATGAAACTGCCCTTCCCTGTAAGCATTGATCATTTCGATGTATTTTTGCTCTGCCTGCTTATATTGCTTGAGTCCCATACAACAATAGGCAAGGCTCTGGCATAATGTGGCATTTTCCTCAAGACCTTTTGGCGGATCTTCTTTTGCCATTTGCAACAGCAGCTTCAGCGCCTCGCGCGCCTGGCCTCCCTTTATCATTTGAACAACCATTAAGGAAGTTGTTCTGTAAATAATGTATTGAGATAACTTATTTTTCCTTTCAGCGATGCATTTTTTGTACCAATAAACACTCTTATCCGGCTCGCCTAATTCTTCGTATACCTGGGCAAGCTCGCCATGGCATTGCTCGTAGACGTTTTTATCCTTCGAACGATCCGCATACTTTACCGCCTCCAATGCATATCCAAGCGCTATGTTCAGATTCCCTTTATATCGTTCATCGCTGGCCAGCAGTTGATAGATAGCAGAGAAATCCTCGAATTTATTTTCGCCTGCCAGTTTTACTACCTGCTTCAATTCTTCTTCAGCCGCGGGCCTGTTACCCTTTTCAGAAAGGAAATTCATTTTCAATATTCTCATCTGCGCTATCTTGCGTGCCTGCTTTGCTTTTGTATAAAGATCAACAGCGCTGTCATAATAGACAGGGATCATTTTATCTTCTATGTTATAATCCCACAGGTCTGATGCCAGCATGCGCCAGGTGTCCGCTGCATCCGGCCCCTGGTTGTACCGATGGTAGGTCCTCACTACCTGCATGCATATTTTCTTAGCTGTCGCCGTATCTCCTGTGTATATATATGTTTCAGCAAGTAAACAAAGGCTCACGTTGGTGATCTCTTTGTTATCGGAATTAACAGAATCGCCTGTATAAACGCCTTTCCGCAGGTAATAAAAAGCGCTATCAACCATCTTCCTATTCAGGAACGATTCTTTAAAATAGGCTTCACCAATATAATTATATAAATTTTGCCGGACACTGTCCGATGTCTTATGAGTGAGCATCTCCAATGCCTGCTTCTTTGATCCAATCCGGTCGGATTGGCTATAGCAAAAAACTGAACACAATAAGCAAATACACGCGAAAAATCCGTTCAGCGGCATGAAAATATGTTTAGCCTATTAAATGTAATTAAATACGACCTTATTTCACGGTAAACTTTACGGAACCGCGAAATGTCGCGGCGGTTTTTTTGCCAGCATACGTTAATGGTTTGAAACTGAAATGTTTAAGAGTATGGCACGTTGTTAGTTTCGCATAAGTTATATTTTAATTTATGCTTAATACAGGATCTAAACCCGTGTTGTTTATCACAGGAGCATTTGTTCATCATAGTTGCTGGAATAACTGGCGGATCTATTTTGAAAGCAAAGGTTATAAGACTTTTGCGCCCCCGTGGCCATATAAGGACGACACGCCGGAAGCGCTCCGGAATAGTCATCCAAATGCGGATATTGCGTCCAACAGGCTGGCCCCGTTGACGGATTATTTCGCGGCGGCTGTAAAAGAGTTTTCCGAACCACCTGTTCTCGTTGGTCATTCAATCGGCGGGCTGATCGTTCAATTGCTATTGCAAAAGGGGTTGGGGTCAATGGGTGTTGCTATTCATTCCGTACCGCCACAGGGAGTTTTTACGTTTAAGTTCTCATTTTTAAAGGCCGGCTGGGGACCGCTTGGTTTTTTTACTTCTACCCGGAAGACGTTTTTGCATTCGTTGGAACAATGGGGATATGCTTTTACCAACGGAATGACCCCTGATGAGCAAAAGGAAGGTTATTACCAGTTTGCGATACCTGAATCGAAGCTGATAGTAAGGGATACGATCACAAAAGCGGCTAAGATAAACTTTGGCAACCCTCATGCACCCTTGCTATTCGTATCCGGGAGCACAGACCATACGATACCGGCATCATTGAATTATTCCAATTTCCGGAAATACAGGAACAGTAACTCCGTGACGGATTACCAGGAGTTTGCCGGCAGCAATCACTTCGTTTTGGGCCAACCCAACTGGAAGGAATCCGCGGATCATATCCTGGGATGGATCAAAAAGCAGGAAATCTAAATCTCAACATTCAAAATATCAATTATGAAGCCCTTGTTAATTTGTTGTATTGCTATTTTTATGGCGCTATCATGTAATGCTCAGCCTGCATCGCCACCGGGAAATTTTAAACATGCTATGGCAAATGTCAATGGCGTGAATATTCATTATGTAATTGGAGGAACAGGAGAACCCCTTGTGTTAGTACATGGTTTTGGGCAGAACTGGTATATGTGGAACCGTTTGCTGCCGGAGCTGTCCAAATATTTTACGGTGATTGCGCCTGATCTGAGAGGTGTTGGGGAAAGTGATAAGCCGGACAGCGGGTATGATAAGAAAACAATGGCGACGGATATTCATGAGCTTGTTAAAAAGCTCGGATATCAAAGTGTCAATCTGGCCGGGCATGACATCGGGTTAATGGTAGCCTATGCCTATGCTGCTCAGTTTGGCAGTGAAGTAAAGAAGCTGGCGTTGATGGATGCGCTGCTGCCGGGTGTTGAGCCAGTGTGGAGCCAGTCCAAAAATTCCCTATGGTGGTTCGGGTTCTTTGCCTGGCCCGCGTCGGGGCAGCTGGTCAGCGGAAGGGAAAAACTGTTCCTCACCAATTTCTGGCCGGTGGTCGGTCATGTCAGGGACGCATTCACGTCGGAAGAGACCAATGAATTTGTCAGGGCCTATTCCCAGCCGGGATCTACCACCGGGGCTTTTCACTGGTTTGGCAACTTTGAACGGGACGCAAAAGACAACCTGGGATTTATGAAACAAAAGCTGACCATGCCCGTGCTGGCGATGTCCGGTGAATTTAGCGCAGCCCCTTATTTTGGAGCCCACTGCCGGCTCGTTGCTTCCAATGTAAAAGAATCAATCATCAAAGGCGCCGGGCATTGGCTGGTGCAGGAGAATACGGCCCAGGTGCAGCAAGATCTGGCGGGCTTTTTCCAGGGTAAATGATCATTTGTTTTCTCATCTTTTAAAATAAACCTTTATGTTTCGCATACTTGTTTTCATTGTATCCGCCGTTTTGTTTGGCGCCGGCGCTGCCCGGGCCCAGGTCTCCGACAATGCCCGGTTCCGCCTGAATCCGCAGGAAGTCAGGGCGCTTAAGGGCAGCGGTGGAACTAATGCTCCCGGATCTTCCAATTATTCGGCCGTCACGGAAATTGTCGTGATGGGCGATCCTTCTAAACAAGGTGTTTATATGATCCTGCTGAAGATTGCGCCGAATACAAAAATTGCGGCTCACCTGCATCCGGACCAACGGACGGCCACCGTTCTGTCGGGGACCTGGTATTTTGGCTATGGCGACAAATTTGACGAAAAACAGCTAAAAGAATTACCCGCGGGGAGCATTTATTCGGAGGTAGCCGGACAGAATCATTTTGCGATGACCGGAAAAGAACCCATTATTGTTGAGATCACCGGTTTCGGTCCCTCCGGTGTCACCTATGTGAACCCCAAGGATGATCCGGCCCATAAATGAGTTATTCCGCCTGTTTTGAGAGCTGTACTTCAATATCGATCCATATATCTTCGCCTACCAGTACGCCACCGGCTTCGAGGGCAGCATTCCAGTTGAGGCCCCATTCCTTGCGGTTGATCTTGCCCTCAATATTGAATATTGCCTTTTCATTGCCCCACGGATCTTTAACAATGCCGTTGAATTCCACATATAACCTTACCCGCCTAGTGATACCCTTTATGGTCAGGTCGCCATAGAGATAATAATCATTGCCTTTATCCACCTTCTCATAAGTATTCCCGCGGAAGGTGATCTCTTTGAAATTTTCCACGTCAAAGAAGTCGGCGCTTTTCAAATGTTCATCACGTTTGCTATCGTTGGTGCTGATCGAAGCAGGATCGATCCAGCAATCGATCTCGGCTGTCAGAAAATCGTACCCCGTGGTATAGATACTGGCATCGTACTCGTTAAAATGCCCTCTTACGTTGGTGAACATGAGGTGTTTTACTTTAAAGCCGATCTGGCTGTGCATTGGATCGATGGTCCATCTTGTTTTGGATAATACTTCCTGTGTTTGCATGATATTTGTTTTTAATGATTGAATTATAATTGGGTTTACTGTGCAGACTGCCGATAATTGATCCTGCCATATTTGCCGTTATAGAAATCGTTGTAAGCGGCGACGATCTCCTCCTGTGTATTCATCACAAAGGGCCCCTGGGCAACGATGGGTTCGGTATATGGCGCTCCACCAAATACTATAATGATGATCGGTGTATCTGATGCGTTCTTCATTTCGATGGTCCCTTCTTTTGTGTCAAATAGCAACAGCTCCTGCTCCTTATATTCGATGTCATTGATCACCGCACCGGCAGCGGGAAGAAAAGCGGCGTATTCCAGACCTTCTTTTGCATTCAATAAAAACGCCTTTCCGGGCTGCAGTTGAATGTGATAAATAAATTGTTCCGAGTAGGCGGGTATGGGGGAGGCTTGCCGCTCATATTCTCCGGCAACAACCTTTAGCCAGCCGCCGTTATCTTCGAGGGCGATCCTGGGCATTTCATCGGCTTGTACGGGGCGATAGTCCGGCCGCTCAGCCTTATGCTTTGCCGGCAAATTCACCCAGAACTGGAACCCGTGTGTAAGTCCGTCGTCTGTATTGGGGTCGGGATTCATCGCTTCGTCGTGAATGATGCCGGTGCCGGCCTTCATCCATTGCGCGCCGCCGGAGTATACTTTGGCGTGATGCCCGTTGCTGTCGTAATGATCTGCTTCCCCGTTCAGTACATAGGTCAGGGTAGCAATCCCCCGGTGCGGGTGCGCTCCTTTGCCATTCACTACTTTACGGGGTTTGTCAGCCGCATGTAAGATGGAGGGTACATAATCCAGGAAGACAAAGGGCCCTACTGCGCGAACCTCATGATCAGGCAGTGCGCGGTGTATTTTATATTCCCCCACATCAGCTCTGCGGCCGGGTCTGGTGGTAATGACTTTCTTTTTCATGCTATTCCTTTTAGTGTTGTTATTGGTGGTTGAAATTGACCGTACAAAGATGCTAATACCGGAAGGGCGGGAACGATGACATATGGTATTAAAAAACGGTTGTAAATATTAATGGTATTCATTAACATTTATCATCGTATCCCTGGTGGTAATGACTCAACTTTGTCTGCAAAACAATGTTCATTAAAAAGATATAATATGGAAATAGGAATAGACAGCTTTATAGCCACGGGCGCTTATGAAGGCCCATTGAACCCCAAAGAGAACCAGGCGGCCATGGGTGCATTGCTGGACAGGATTGAATTTGCCGACCGGGCGGGACTTCATGTATTTGGACTGGGCGAGCATCACCGGAAGGAATTTTTGGATGAGGCGCCCGTCGTGATACTGGCAGCTGCCGCGGCCCGTACTAAAAAGATACGCCTGACAAGCGCCGTTACGGTATTAAGCGCGGCAGACCCGGTGCGGGTATTCCAGGAATTTGCCACGCTGGATATTATCTCGGGGGGGCGTGCGGAAATTGTGGCCGGCAGGGGTTCTTTTGTGGACGCCTTCCCTTTGTTTGGGCTGAACATTGGTGATTATGATGCGTTATTTGCCGAAAAAGTTGAATTATTGCTTGCGCTCCGGGACCAGGAAAGAATATCCTGGAAAGGCCGGTTCCGTCCGGCCTTGCATGAGCAGCCGGTATATCCGCGCCCCTTGCAGGACCCGCTGCCCGTATGGATCGGCGTGGGCGGTACACCGCAATCCTTTGTGCGGGCGGGTACGCTTGGTCTGCCACTGATGGTGGCGGTGATTGGCGGGGCAACACATCAGTTCCGGTCGTTGATCGATCTGTATTATAATGCCGGGATAAAAGCGGGTCACGCTCCTGAAAAGCTGAAAGTAGGATTGCATTCCCTGGGTTATGTGGCGGCTACCACTCAGCAGGCGAAGGATGAATATTTCCCCGGATACCAGGAAATGATGGGCAAAATAGGGAAGGAACGGGGCTGGTCTACACCCACGCGCGCCCAGTTCGAAGCGCAGGCAGGGCCAATGGGGGCCTATGTAGTCGGCAGTCCGGAAGAGGTTGCTGAAAAGATCCTGCGCCATAGCGAGGCGCTGGGAGGTATTTCAAGGTTCACTTTCCAGATGGATAATCCCGGGCTAACCAAAGAGCAGCTGTATAGATCGATAGAGCTGATAGGGTCAAAAGTAATCCCGCTGGTAAATGGCGCCGGGGCTCATTAAGCTATTTCCGTAAAGCCTGGTTACGTACCCTGCTGAGGGTTTCTTTGGTTACGCCAAGGTAAGAAGCGATGATGTGTTGTGGAAAACGCTGAAGGAATTCCGGGTAAGCTTCTGCCAATGCCGCATAACGCTGCTCAGCAGGCAGACTAATAGAGGCATTTATTCTCTTGATGGATGCGATGGCATGCCTTTCATCCAAATTGCGGGCCAGCTCATTTAAAGCAGGAATGGAGTTAAATTCGACCATACTGGCTTTGGTGATGGTAAGGAGATCCGTGTCTTCCCAGGCATCGATGTTATAATTGGAGGGCGTCAGCATGGCAAAGCTTTCCCTGTCACCCGCCCACCAGTTCTCAATATAGAGGCGAACGATATGTTCCGTGCCTTTGTCATCCACACTATATTGACGCATGGCGCCCCTTACAATAAATCCCATATACCGGCAGACGTCTCCTTCCTGTAAAAAATACTGGCGTTTGCGGATCCGGCGCGGGGTGAAAATGTTTTTGACGATGTCAGCTTCAGTTTCGGTGAGGGGGGTAGTAGCATGGGCATTTATATATTGTATAAGGGCTTCGTGCATTGTTATAATAGTATATTTCCCAAATTTAAGGTTTTTATGAAATTCAATTAGTTGGAAGTGTATTAGCAACAGTTTCAAAGCCGCGTTCTGACAGACTGCATGAACTCTGAAGGCGACTTTCCATATTCTTTCCTGAAGACGCGGGAGAAGTAAGAAGCGCTTTGCAGCCCGATGCGTTCAGCTACTTCGCTCAACGGTACATCCTCATGTGTCATGATTTGGATGGCCTTTTTTAAGCGGACGGTTTTGATAAATTCACCGGTAGACTGCCCGGTAATGCCTTTTATTTTCATGTACAGCTGTGTCCGGCTGGTGAACAATTTGCTGCATAAAAAGTCGATGTCCAGCTCTGGCTCCTGCATATTTGCTTCGATCAGATTCAGCAGGTCCTGTATAAAAGCCTTGTCTTTATTGGTATGAACGAGTTCCGTTGCTTCCGTTAAATAATCCTTCGTGTATTTGATCCTCAATCGGTCTCGGTGATCGAATACATTCTTCACCGTCAGCAGTAACAGCTCGATGCTCACCGGCTTGGAAAGATAATGATCGGCGCCTGATCCCATGCCTGCTATCTGGCTTTCCAGCGCGTCCTTGGCCGAAAGGATCAGGAAGGGGATATGGCTTGTCTCGAAGGTGGATTTGATCTGTCTGCAGAACTCTATCCCATTCATTTCCGGCATCATTACATCGCTGATGATCAGGTCCGGCAATTTATCCATAGCGGCTGCCAGCCCCATCCCGCCATTGCCTGCGGTATGAATTGTATATAGCCTGCCCAGGGTGGCCGACAGGAAATTACAAAGCTCGATGTTGTCTTCGACGATCAGTATGGTTTTGGCGGTAGGCTCTTTGGACCCGCCGTTCTCCGCGGAAGGAGGGGTTATGAGTGCGTCGATGGGCTCGACAATGGGCTCCAATTGAGGCCGGGAGATCGGATCCTGCCGGACGGCACGCTCTTCCATGGTATAATTGTCCAGGCCCAGGGGCAGGCCTACCAGTATTTCGGTGCCTTTATTTCGTTGGCTGTACACGGCGATCGTGCCTTTGTGTAAAAGGGTCAGGCTTTTTACCAGGGCAAGTCCCACGCCGGAGCCGATGTGCTCATTGCTGACCCGGTAATAACGGTCAAAGATATTCCTGATAGATGCCGGAGTGATGCCGATGCCTGTGTCCCGTATGAGCAAATACACATAAGCGCCGGCGGTATAGGAGGTGTTGTTTATAAGAAATTCATGACCAAAGGAGGGCGTGAACTGCTTTTTGTCGCTAATGATCTCGAGTTGTACTGACCCACCCGCGTCTGTATATTTAAAGGCGTTGTATAATAGATTGATGAGGATCTTTTCGACGATCTGACGGTCGAAACAGCCGGTAAGAGGGTCTTCTGTGGCCGGGGGGCCGGCTCCATTATGGGAATGGTTGATAAAGGTAAAGTCGATGGACTTCTGGTCCGCCAGGTTTTGAAAGTCGCTGTGGAGATTTTCGCAAAGGGCTGCCAGGGAAAGCTCCTCCACTCTCAGTCGGATGGCGCCATCGGCTACCTTTTTAAAGTTCATCAGCTCGCTGATCAGGTTGGTAAGCCTTCTGACATTGCGGAGCATTAGTTGATAGGGTTGCTGCCGTGCGGGCTCCCCGGCCTCGCTGATCATGTTTTCCAGGGGACCGGATATCAGGGACAATGGTGTTCTCAGCTCATGAGAGATATTCGCGAAAAAATCAAGCTGTTGCTGGTACAGCTCCTCTTTCTGCAGATGCATTTCCTCGCGCTTGCGTTCATTGACTTCCCGGATGGCGAACTGCCTTTTTAGCCGGTGCCAGCGACCCTGGTAAATATAGATGCCTGCCAGGAAACCAAGGATCAGCAGGGCATAGATCCATTTGGCAGTAGTGGACTTCCACCAGGGCGGTGTTACTACGATAGGAAGGCTGGCGCTATGGTTGCTCCAGAAGCCATCGTTGTTGGTAGCTTCCACCACAAAAGTATAAGCTCCATAGTCGAGATTGCTGTAAGCGGCGGTGGGATGGAGGCCGTCGGTATAGTTCCAGTCCTGATCATAGCCATTCAGCTTATAGCGATAGCGGCATTTCAGGGGATTGGCAAAGTGCATGGCGCTGAAGGCAAGTACAAAATTGTTTTGCAGATAATCGAGCCTGAGCTGTCCGGTAAAGGCTAATGTCTGCGGCAGCCTGGTCTCCCGTTGGCCGGAGTCGCCGTATATTACCGGCTTGTTGTTTATCAGCAGGTCCGTGAAGATTGGTCGGGCAGCAATGGGATTGGCTTGTATGTCGGAAGGATTGAAATAGTTCAGGCCATTGATGCCTCCAAAGAACAGTCGGCCATCAGCTGCTTTGAAGGAAGCATTCACTTTAAAGCTGTTGCCCTGGAGCCCGTCATTTTTATCATACCGGACTATAGAGCCCGTGGCAGGATCGAGGCAGAGCAGGCCATTGCCCCCCATCCATACTTTTCCCGAATTGTCGACCTCGATGCTTTCCACATCGGGGAATACACCCGCGGCCTCTCCATAGGTTTTGACGGCGAAGCTGTGATGGCTGTCGTCGATGCCGATCCTGTCCAGGCCGCCTCCGATGGTGCCGATCCAATAGGCGGTGTCATCGATCTTCCGGATGGGGTAGGTGTAGCTCGAACTAAGGGACGGTCCCGCCGACCTGGCCTGGAAAGTGTCTGTCTGCAATATATTTCCGTCACTGTCGACCGATATCCTTTTCAGGCCGTTGGTGCTGGAGACCATGAGGACGGGTTTTTGCTGATCTGCTACGATCAGAAAGCCTTCTCCATAAAATTTCAGATGCACCCTGCCGTCCTTATCTTTGACAATCACCCCAAATGGGTCGTTGTGATTGCCGAACCATATATTGCCATAGCAGTCTTCTACCAGCGTCTCAATAATGTGTTTTGGGAAGCTTTCGCTGCCGGGGAGATGGATCAACGATCGGCGACCGGGATCGAGGATCTCTATGCCAGACTCGTCACCGATCCAAAGATTGCCTTTTTTATCGGTCATGAGCGCGGCGACGTTATCGCCCTTTAGTTTTACTCCCGAGGAGCCGTCGTTATAAAACTGAAAATGTCCTGTCCTGTAGTCGTAGCTGTTCAGTCCTTTATTTGTTCCGATCCATAAACGCTCGCCGTGTTCATCCAATATACTCTTGACAATATTGCCTGACAGCGTATTGGATTGCCCCTCCTGGGGCTGGATGGTAAAAAATAGTTTTTCATTCAGGTCGCAATAATTGACGCCGTGCCCGAATGTACCGACCCAAAGGCATTGGCTCCTGTCTATGAACAGACTGGTAATGACGCTGGCATGCAGGTCCGTCGGGGCGCCACTGGGTTCTATCGTTTGAATGGGGTGCAGCGCGCTGTCGAGCCTGGTCAGCAGCTTGCCGGCATTTACCCAGTATTCGCCTTTATTGTCCGCGACGGCTCTGCCCAGGCTTTCGCCACTGGGGTTTTGGTAATCGTGCAATAGTCCGATGGGCTGGCCCGGCTGCATTCCCGAGATCAACAGGAGACGGCTACCGCTGGACAAAAGCAACCGGCCATGCGGATCGATGGCAATATTGTTGAAATCGTTAGTCTGAGCTCCGTTAACAGGTATTTTATGTAAATGGTGGTCTGCGGATAGTATCCATAGTCCCTGGTGGCTGGACAGTATCAATATGCCGTCCCGGAGAAGCTGCATATCCGTAAACGACAAGTCCTTCGGTAAAGCCGGCGCCTGCTCTTCCAACCGGGTGTCCCTGATATTGTAACAATGCAGCGTTCCCCCATTCAATCCATAGAGGCGTCCGTCATTTGACTTTATGATCTTATCCAATATGATAGGAGCGCTGCCTGTAGCCAGGTGAAAGTCCGTATACGTTTCGGTCCTGGTATCGAAGCGCTGTAAACCTCCTTCCGTTCCGAGCCAGATCCCTCCTTCCGGGTCCGGGCCAAGACAAATGATCCGGTTTTTAAATGCGTTGCGAAATGGTTCATTCCGATTGTAAAAACGTTTGACATGATAGCCGTCAAAACGGTCCAGACCAAAGAGGGTGGCGATCCAGATAAATCCATTTTTATCCTGAACAATATCATCCGCATCCGTATGGGATAGATCCTCATTTACTGTCAGGTGGAAAAAGCGAAAGGGGTGGGGCTGGATCGGCGGCTGGCCAGCCAGCTGTTTGGTACATATAATAAACAACAATCCCCCAAGCCCTGGTCTGGCTTTAAGGAACAGTTTTCGGATCAATTGTACAAGTTTTTGGATCAATTGTATCTCATTGGGGATTAATCAATTAAGATATTTGTGGCGTCCACTTCGCACTTTTTCCCGGTGCGTTTGCTTCACCAAAACTAATTGTATTGTATGAAATCAGCATTTGTTTTGTTCATCCTTTATCTCACGCTTGCTTGTGCCGGAAACATAGTGGCCGGCCCCCTTGGCGGGAATCATTTCGGGTATTTTCCAGACCGGATCATAAAAGGCAGGGTCATCGATGAGGGCAATGGCCAACCCATTGCCGGGGCCACGGTGACTGTGAAAGGGACTACCGTCTCCGTAAGTACAGATACCAGCGGGGAGTTTACCATCCAGGCGGACAAGAATGCCATCCTTGTCATCTCCCATGTGGGCTATCTGACCATTGAAAGATCGGCCAAAAGGGCTGCCGGCGAAATCTTTCCGCTGCATGCCACCATACAAAACCTGAGTGAAGTGGTTGTCGTGGGGTATGGGACCCAGAAGAAGACCAGCCTCACTGCCGCAGTCTCCTCCACAAGCCCGGAGCTTTTTGCAGAAAAACCAATTGTCGACCTGACGAATGGATTGGTCGGCAGGGCGTCGGGCCTTATTATACAACAGGGATGGGCAGAGCCGGGGTTCGACGGGTCTTCGATCTATATCCGGGGTATCGGGTCTACCGGCAACACGAATCCGCTGCTGATCGTGGATGGGGTTCCCAGGGATTTCAGCCGTTTGGACCCATCTACCATCGAGACAATCACCGTGCTGAAAGATGCCGCTGCGGTGGCTCCTTATGGTGTGGCGGGCGCCAATGGAGTTATCCTGGTGACTACCAAAAGAGGGAAGAACGGTCGTGCGACCTTCTCTTATGACGGGTATGTCAGCATACAGAACCCTACCCGTGTTCCTAAGTTCGTCAATGCCAGTGAATATGCTCTCTTGCGCAATGAAGCTGCTGCAAACGATAGTACGCCTATTCCTTTTACTGCCTCCGACATTCAGAAATTCAAAGATCACTCCGATCCGGACGGCCACTCCGATAGCCATCCGCTGAACGATATCATCATGCCCAATCGGGTATTGACTTACCATCATGTCTCCCTGTCGGGGGGCACTGACGAGTTCAAATATTTTGCCGGGCTTGCTTATACCAGTCAACAGGGTATGTGGAGCACAGACTACATCAAAAAATACAATGCCATCCTGAATCTGACGGCCAATCCGACGAAGACGACCACCGTTGGTTTCTCCCTCAACGGATACCTGGAAGACCAGCATTATCCGGCCCAGCAGGGAGCGGGTAGTATCCTGGACCTGGCCCAACGCCAGATCCCGACAATACCGTTGTATTATAGCAACGGGTTATGGTCGGCTTACCAGGGGTATTCGCTGATCGGTATCATGTATCACAGCGGATACATTCTCAATGAGAATACCGCCCTGCTGTCCCAGTTGTCCATCGAGCAGAAACTGCCTGTGAAGGGACTGTCCCTGAAGGGGACCGTCAGTTATGACAACGGCCCTGATCCTTTGTTTGGTAATAAATCGTCTTATAGCCGTACCTGGTCCCTGCCCATTCCGTTCTGGAATGTAGATACCACTACCCACCCGTATAACTATCAAAAGGGATATGGAGGGGTTGGCAAGCCTTCGCTATCCGAGACCTGGACCCAGAACAAAGCCATCACCTGGCAGGGTATGATCAATTATACTGCTTCTTTCGGGAGGAGCGATATCAGCGTCCTGGCGGTGGTGGAAAGCCGTAATGTCAATTACCGGACTTTCTCTGCTGGCAGGCTCAATTACAATTTGAATATCGACGAACTTAATTTTGGCGGCCCCCTGGCGACAGACGCCACCAATTCGGGTTATTCCAATGGCCAAAAGCAGATTGGATATGTCTACCGGGCCAGCTATGCGTATGATAAAAAATACCTTTTGGAAGCTTCCGGCCGGTATGATGGGAGCTACCTGTTCGGGCCGGGGCACCGATTTGGTTTTTTCCCCGCCTTCTCGGGTGGATGGAGGCTGTCCGAAGAAGCGTTTATGAAGAATGTAACATGGGTCGACAACCTGAAAATAAGAGGGTCATGGGGGCAGTCAGGCGGGTATCCCAGCGCGGGGGGCGGTATCCAAACCTATCAGTACCTGAGCCCGTATAATGTAGTGAGTAGCTCTGCCGTGCTCAATGGTGTATCCACCCAGGGGATCCAGGAGGCGCTCCAGGGCAATCCGGATATCACCTGGGAAAAATCCAATAAGACCAATATCGGCGTCGAGGCTGGATTCTGGAAAGGCCTTCTGGGTATCGAAGCCGATTATTTCTATGAGAAAAGGTCCAACATGCTGGTCAGCCTCGGTAATGCGCTACCGGGTGAATACGGCATCGGTACGGGATTGACCAATGGGGGCATCATGTCGAATCATGGCATCGAGTTGACTATTACCAGTGTTGGGAAACTATCCAAAGACGTCAGTTACGATCTCAAAGGAACCTTCACCTTCGCACGGAACAAGCTATTGAAAGTATATGAAAACTCAGCCACGTATAATAACCCCAATCGCAGGCAAACCGGCCGGGCGTTGGGTACGCAGTTCGGCCTGAAAGCGCTCGGCTATTACAGTGCTGCCGACTTCAACCCCGATGGCTCACTGAAAGGAGGTATACCCGTTCCCAGCTTTGGTCCTATACATCCCGGCGATATTAAATATGCGGATATCAGCGGTCCCGACGGCAAGCCGGATGGGAAGATAGATGCGAATGACCAGACGGCCATTGGTTATCCGTCGACGCCTGAGATCATTTTTGGACTTGAACCGCGTATTTTCTATAAGAATTTCGATTTTGACGTACTATTCCAGGGAGCCGGCAACAGCAGCCTGTTCCTGAATAATTACTGGGTATGGCCTTTCGGTTCATCAGGGTCCGCCACCGAGCTTGCATTTAACAATCACTGGACGCCGGATCATACCAATGCGCTCTATCCAAGGATCAGCGGGACGCCGCCCACCAACAATACACAAATGTCGAGCTGGTGGATGAGAAATACCACTTATGTGCGGGTCAAGAGTTTTCAATTGGGCTATCGTTTTTCCGACCGGCTGCTCCGTGGCGCCATCAAGTCTTTGCGTCTATACGTGGCTGGACAAAACCTGCTGACCTGGACGCCGAATGTGAAAGAAATGCTCGATCCCGAGAATAGCGGCGGCAACAAGGCCTATTATCAGCAGCGAGTATTCTCATTTGGCATGAATGTGACCTTTTAAAAGATTACCCAAAATCAACTGACAATGATCAATAAATATTTTTACCGAGTGTCTTTACTGCTGGCATTAACGATTGCTTTTGGCGCCTGCAAAAAAGATGGGTTCCTCGACGTCCCTCCCAAAGGAAGCCTGACGGATGAAACTACTTTCAGCACAGAATCGAACGCTGATCTGTTTGTAAACGACATCTATAATTCCCTGCCTGATCTGAATAACGAATTCGAGCCGCTGGATCAGTGGACCGACAATAGTCATGTTGGCGCCAACTGGATGGACGGGTTGTTTGTTCGTTCAAACTCGCTCAATCCGGCCAACTGGTCTTCGGGGCCTGGCTATATGTTCGACTGGGTCAATAATTACACCATTATCCGCAAATGCAATGTTTTTTTGCAACAGGTGGCTGCCCGAAAAAGCAATTTTTCAGGGGATTGGTATACCAAAAGAACAGGAGAGGTGCATTTTTTGCGTGCTCTTTTCTATTCCTTCCTGTTTGAAAACTTTGGCGGAGTGCCGCTGATTGCGGCGCCCCTCAACAGCCAGACACAGGGAAATAGCATATTTGTAGCGAGGAGCTCTTTTGATTCCACCCTGGCCTTCATCGAAGCCGATTGCGATACGGCCGCCTCATTGCTGCCATTACAGCCTGACCAGACAGGGAGAGCCACGAAAGGGGCGGCTATGACGCTGAAAGGGGCGGTGGAATTGTTTGTGGCCAGCCCGCTGACCAACCCTTCCAATGATCCTGCTAAATGGGCGAAAGCGGCTGCCTCTAATCTCGCCGTGATGAACCTGGGTGTTTATTCCTTGTTCCCGGACTACAGCGCCATGTTCCTGGCGGCCAATAACTGGAATTCGGAACAGATTTTTTGCCGGGGCTATGCCTTGCCTTCGAATGGGCATGCCAGGGAAGGACACCTGGGGCCAACGATCGTAAACGGTACAGAGCAGGCCTGGGGCAATCTTACCCCGACGCAGAACCTGGTTGATGATTACCTGATGAGCAACGGGAAGCCAATCACCGATGCCACTTCCGGATACGATCCGCAACATCCCTATCTCAACCGGGAAAAACGCTTCTACCAATCCATCGTATATGACAGCTCTGTCTGGCAGGGTTATGTGATTTACACGCGCATAGGAGGCAACAACCAGATCGACCTGGGTTCCACCAGCGATATTGGCAATACAGGATATTATGCCCGGAAGACCCTGGATGAAAGCATTAACGGGCAGACCAGTCTTTCCACTTCCCCCGGTATTTCCAACTACACGTATTACCGCTATGCGGAAGTGCTTTTAAATTATGCTGAAGCACAAAACGAGGCCGTCGGACCGGATCAAACTGTATATGATGCGGTGAACGCTGTAAGAGCGAGGTCATCCGTACCTGCCGTTACACCCGGGTTGTCACAGGCGGATATGCGAACCGTACTGCATAGGGAGCGCAGGATAGAACTGGCTTTTGAAGACAAACGGTGGTATGATATCCGCAGATGGGATATTACCACCAAAGGCCCGGCAGTACTCACTAACCCGACATACGGTATGTTGATACAAGCGGATGCATCGGGCCATCTGACTTATAATCCCAGGGCAGTTGTCTATAATAATAGTTTTTCGGAATATATGAACTGGCTGCCCATTCCGGAAAGCGTAATGGAACAAAATAATAAACTAGTCCAGAACAAGGGCTATTAAAGATGCATTCATGAGTTGGAGAACGATCGTTGTTGCCGCTGCATTTTTGTTTAGTGTTATAAAAGTTTATCCGTACCAGCCTCTGACCTTATTGACGGCGGCGGATACGGCGGGCGTACCCAGGGAGATCGAGGATCCCCAGTGTATCGGAATAAACAAGGAGCCGGCGCATGCCACGCTGATGCCCTATGATAATCTGCCAAAGGCGCTCGCTGCCAACAGACATGCGTCCGGCTTTTGCAGGTCTCTCAATGGGAAATGGAAATTCAACTATGTGTCATGGCCACAGCAAAGACCGAAGGATTTTTATCTTCCCTCCTTCAACGTGGATGGCTGGAAGGAGATCGATGTCCCGTCGAACTGGCAGATCAAGGGCTATGGCAACCCCTACTATAGCAATTACACCTATATCTTCCAGAAGGATTTTCCCCATGTCATGAGCACGCCGCCCGTGGATTGGACGGCATATAAAGAGCGCAATCCCGTGGGGAGCTACCGGAGGGATTTCGACTTGCCGGCAAATTGGGCGGGGCGCCGGGTAGTGGTTTGTTTTGACGGTGTCGATGCCGGCTTTTTTCTCTGGGTCAATGGGCAAAAGGTGGGCTATAGCGTAAACAGTCGCAATGCCGCCGAATTCGATATTACCGATAAGGTGAGGCGGGGAAAGAATATCATTGCGGTGGAAGTATATCGGTTTACGGTAGGCAGCTACCTGGAAGACCAGGACATGTGGCGATTGAGCGGCATCTTCCGCAATGTGACTTTATATAGCACGCCGATGTGCCGTATCAGGGATCTTTCTATCAGCACCTCGCTGGACGCCCAATATAAAGATGCCGTATTGAAGACGGTGGCTAAAATAAAAAATGACGGTCCCGATGCAATGCAACCCGGTCGTCTTTCTGTGGACTTGTATGATGGGGAGAAGCCGGCAGGTAATGGCAGTGTCGAGGTCCCCGGGTTGCAGCCTGGCGAAGAAAAGGTCCTGACGGTGCAAATGTCCGTGAAGGCGCCGAAAAAATGGACGGCGGAGACACCCTATCTTTATACCACTGTACTTACACTCAACAAGGATCAAAAGAGCACGGAGATCGTATCTGCGAAAACGGGCTTCCGAACCATCGAGGTGAGGGGCCGCCGATTTTTGATCAATGGCGTGCCGGTGAAGCTGAAGGGGGTCAACAGGCATGAGAACTGGCCGGATGACGGGCATGCCATTACGGAGGAGCAGATGGTCCGTGATATTGTCCTTATTAAACAAGCCAATTGCAACCATGTCCGGACCTGTCATTATTCGGATGATCCCCGCTGGTATGAGCTGTGTGATCAGTATGGACTTTATGTTCTCGCGGAGGCCAACCTGGAATGTCATGGCGCCTGGGATGAGTTCAATGATGACCCGCGGATAAAGGCTGCTATCATCGATCGCAATGTTGCGAACGTAGAGAACTTTAAAAATCATCCTTCGGTGATCATCTGGTCATTGGGCAATGAATGCGGCAGCGGCGGGACAAATTTCAGGGCGGCTTTAAAGACCATCCGGCAGATAGACCCTACCCGGCCCACCCATTATGAAGGCTTTGGCACCGGCGCGGATAACCCGGCGGACATCGACAGCAGGATGTACCCGGAAGTACAGGAGCTGGCTGCCGCTGCTAGAGATACCACCTTAACGAAGCCCTATTATCTATGCGAATATGCGCACGCCATGTTCAATTCCATGGGCAGTGTGGAAGACTATAATAAGCTATTTGACAGTGAGCCCGCCTTGCTTGGCGGCTGTATCTGGGAGTGGCAGGACCAGGGGATCTACAACAGGATCGATCCTGCCCATCCGATCACTGCCTTTGGCGGAGGGTTCGGTGAGGTGCCTAACGATCATTACTTTATTCATAAAGGAGTGGTGTTCTCGGACCGAAGTCTTAAACCGCACTATCCTGAGCTTAGGAAGGCGTATCAATGGATATCCATTTACCCTGTCGATGTGGCCAAAGGGCGGGTCATGGTGAAGAACAAATATCAGTTTACCAACCTCGCCCAATTCCGGGGTAAGTGGAAGCTGTTGGAGAATGGTGTGGTAGCCGATAGCGGAGCGCTTCGAGGGTTGGCGGTGAGGCCGGGAGATTCGGCGGTGCTGCAGCTGCCGCACTGGCGTCTTTCCAAGCCAGGCACAGAGTACATCGTGCGTATCTCTTTTGAGACTCAAAAGGATGAACTGTGGGCATCCAGCGGTTTTGAAGTAGCCTCTCAGCAATTGATCCTGGGCAAGACACCTGATGGACCGGCTGCCAGCTTAACGCCCTCTTCGTTGACCGTACACGAGGACACGTCTGCTATTACCGTCCAATCCGGGAGATCCCAGCTGATATTTAACAGGAGTAAGGGGGGCATTGTCTCTATAAAGATCCAGGGCCGGGAGATCTTATTTCCCGATGGAGGACCTATACTACATCTCTGGCGGGCGCCGCATCAAAAGGACGACATGTGGGCTTATGCTGTGTGGAAAAAATATGGGTTGGATCAGCTGGCCTGGCAGGTGGTTAAAATGACGCACACGGACGGCGATACGGTGGTAAAGGTGACGGTGGCGCTCGACGGAAAAGGCAAGGACGGATTTGTCGTTCATCATACTGCCGTCTATACTATACATGGCAGCGGCGTCGTCAAGGTAGATAATGACGTTTCATTCAGCCGTACCGATGTTCCATTGGCGCGTTTGGGCATAAGGATGCTAATCTCGCCGGAGTTCAGTAATTTCAGCTATTATGGCAGGGGGCCGATGGAGAATTATGCCGACCGGAAGGAAGGGGCCGATATTGGGATTTATCAAAGCTCCGTTGCGGCGCAGCTGACGCCCTATGAGAAGCCTATGGAGTGTGGCAATCATGAGGATGTCCGATGGGCGGAATTGAGCAGCCCGGTGAATAGTATTGGGGTCAGCGGTAATGGGCAGTTGCTGCAGGTGTCGGCGCTGCCTTATAAAGACGAAGAGCTGGAGCCGGTGGAATATCGTATCGATCTGCCGAACCCCACTTCGACCGTATTGGTTGTTGCGACCAAAACGCTGGGAGCCGGCTCGTGGGGGTGTGGTCCCAAGCCGCTGGATCGATATATTCCGCTGTCCACTGCACAGCAATTCAGCTATGTGCTTCAATTAAAATAGAATCGTATGAGAAAGGCGATCCTGCTTTTATTCTTTTTGCTGGATATTCACTTTGTGTTTGGGCAGCCTGTGCGGACGCCCGGGCAGCCGGAGCTGGTTAAAAAGAACGGCTATACGCAACTGTTGGTAGATGGGAAACCTTTTGTGGCGATAGCGGGCGAATTGCATAATTCGACTTCGTCGGGGCTGGCCTATTTTTCCCAGGCAGTGAAGTACGCCCGGTCGCTCAATATAAATACCGTGATCGCCTCCGTGTCCTGGGAGCAGTTCGAGCCTCAGGAAGGTAAGTTCGATTACTTTCTGGTAGATAATATCATAGAAAAGGCCCGTGCAGAAAACCTGAAGCTGGTGTTGATCTGGTTTGCATCCTGGAAGAATGGCGAGTCGGCTTATGTTCCAACCTGGGTCAAGGCGGATGCGAAGCGTTTTGTATGGGTTAAAACGCGGACCGGGGCAGATGTTCATACCGTCTCGCCTTTCTGCAGGGCGGCCATGGAGGCGGATGCCAATGCCTTCTCGCGATTAATGAGACGGATCAGGGAGAAAGATATCCAGCATAATGTCATCATGATGCAGGTAGAGAATGAATCGGGGGCCTTTTCCGAGATGGACTACAATGGGGAAGCCCTGTATAAAGATGCTGTTCCCGCGGGATTGATCCGCTATATGCGGGAGAATGAGAATATGCTCGAGCCCGCATTGCATGATGCATGGGTGAGGGGGGGACGTAAAATGGAAGGTAACTGGGCAGCTGTGTTTGGCGAAGACAATTATGATGCGCAGAATTTTTTTATGAGCTGGCAATACGCCACCTATATCAATACGGTTTGTGCTGCGGGGAAGAAAGAGTACGATATCCCCATGTATGTCAACTGCTGGCTGGTACAACATCCGGGGGAGAAGCCGGGTGAATATCCTAACGGAGGGCCTGTCTCCCGGGTGATGGACATATATAAAGCAGCGGCGCCGAAGATCGATTTTTGTTCACCCGACATTTATCTTAAGAACTTCCGGGAAATTTGCCGGATGTATTATCGTCCGGAAAAGAATAACCCGCTGTTCATTCCGGAATGTGAGGGAGATAATCCGGGGAAGGCGTACTATGCCATTGGAGAGTGTCGTGCCATTGGTTTTGCCCCTTTTGGAATAGAGTCGATGGCTGCCGACAGGGGCTATGCTCAAAGTTTTGCGGTGTTGGGAGAGATGATGCCATTGATACAGCAATACCAGGGTGCGGGAAAGATCAGGGGAGTCCTGAAGGAAGGCGCAAAGGATAAGGACAGTTTATCGATGGGGAAATACGAGATCGAGGTCGGGTATAAGGGCAGGGATTGCTATGGGATCATCGTACAGACAGGAGAGAATGAGTTTGTGGTCTGTGGTATAAACTTGCAGTTGAAATTCCGGATAAGGGATGAGAGTGGGGATGGGAGTGGTGTTGCACTGGTGGGGCAGGTGCTTGAGGGGGCCATGCGACACGACAAATGGGAAACGATCCGGCTGTTGAATGGAGATGAGTCAGGCAGCGATTACACCGCGGATATCCCCGGCAGGCATTATTATGCTGCTATTGGAAAGGATAAGTTTTCGGCGGAGCCTGCCTGGGTTTATGTTCCGGGACTGGAACAGGTGACGGAGGGTGGGATGACGAAACATCTGGTAGAGGCGCCGGGCATTTACAAAGTGTCCGTTGTGATCGCCGCAGCAAAGTGATACGGTTTAAAAAAGAATCGTATCTTCAAAATCAACAATCGAATATGCTGAACAAGACCATTGGTTTACTCATCGCACTGACTGTCTCGACGATACTCACTGCACAATCCCCATCCGGTCCTCTGCCTTCTCCCCGCCAGCTTGCCTGGGCGGATAAGGAATTTTACCTCTTCACCCATTTCGGCCCCAACACCTTCACCGACCTGGAGTGGGGCAAGGGAACGGAGAACGAGGAGATATTCAATCCCACGGAGCTGGATTGCCGGCAATGGTGTCGCATCGCAAAAGCGGCCGGCGCCAAGGGGATCATCATTACGGCCAAACACCACGATGGATTCTGCCTCTGGCCCAGCAAATATTCGAATCACACCGTTGCGCAAAGTAAATGGCGCAATGGCAAGGGAGACGTTTTGAGAGAGCTTGCCCTTGCCTGTAAGGAGTATGGCCTCGAGGTGGGCATTTACCTGTCGCCCTGGGACCGGAATCATCCCAAATACGGAACATCGGAATACAACGAGGTATTCATCAACATGATGAAAGAAGTAGTGGCGCGTTATGGCCCGCTATTCGAGTTCTGGTGGGATGGCGCCAATGGCGAAGGTCCCAACGGCAAGAAACAGATCTATGACTGGCATCGTTTCCAGCAGACCATGCGGACGATTGCTCCCAATACCCCCATATTTAGTGACATCGGTCCGGATATCCGCTGGGTGGGCAATGAGAATGGAATAGCGGGCGAGACCAACTGGAACCTGCTCGATACGGCGGGGTTTTCCCGGGGCGAAGGTGCGCCGCCTACCGACACATTGAATGCGGGTAATGTAAATGGTCATCTCTGGCTGCCCGCGGAATGTGATGTCAGCATACGGCCGGGATGGTTTTATCACGAGAGCGAGGATACCCTTGTAAAGACCCCGGAGAAGCTATTCGATCTGTATTTGAAGTCGGTGGGGCGCGGCGCCAACCTGCTTCTCAACGTCCCTCCCGACAGAAGAGGGTTATTCACCAGCTTCGATTCTGCTGCATTGATGGGTTTCCGGCGACGGAGAGAAGAAAGCTTCCGTTCTTCGCTGATCCATCAACGGGGGACAACCGTTACAGTGGATGGAGAAAAAAACATAGGGAATCTGTCGGACGGCAACGGTCATACCTTTATCACCCTGGGCAAGGGGAGGGATATTAATGTCGCCTTTGCTCAGCCTACTTTGCTGAACTGTGTCCTGCTACAGGAGCCTATTCAGATGGGGCAGCGGGTGAAGGGTTTTCGGATAGAGATCAAGAAAGAGGATGGCACTGTATTCGAGACCAGCGCCACCACCATCGGGCATAAGCGGATCATTACCTTCCCCGCTCAATCGGCCCGTTCGATACGGATTGTCGTCACGGATTCCAAGAGCGTTCCATTGATCGGTGATCTGGGTGTTTACCTGATCAAAATTTAGCAGCCTTTCTATGAGATCAAGCAAGAGAACCCTTTCATTAATGTTTGCCTTACTGGGGTGGTTTGCCATTATAGCGCAACTTATACTGATGTTCCAAAACACTGAAGTGTCTTTTTTAGAAACCGCCATTCGTTTTTTAAGCTTTTTTACCATCCTTACCAATATTCTTGTAGCCCTTTTTTTTACGGTACAAGTTCCCGGAACGAAGAAATTTAATGCAGGAACGCTTACCGCTGTTGCAGTTTATATAACCATCGTAGGGCTGGTTTACCAGGTTTTGCTCAGGCATTTGTGGGCGCCTACGGGAATGCAAAAAATAGTGGATGAGCTGTTGCACGCTGTTATGCCTGTTTTAACCATATTCTATTGGTTTTGGTACGAAGAAAAACGCAATGTTTTATACAGGCAAATAATATGGTGGCTTGTTTATCCCCTTGTTTATCTTGGTTATATTTTAATACGCGGACATTTTTCAGGATTTTATCCTTATCCATTTATCGATGTAGCTACTCTTGGGTTAGCTAAGGTATTGTTTAATGCTTTCTTTTTGTTTGTGCTTTTTGGCTTTATATCATTCGTGTTTGTTCTTGCGGGCAAGCAATTTAAAAAGGCCCATTGATGATCAAAGGATGATCGGGATCAAGGGCCCGCGTGGTTCTGAGAAAACCACCCTTATCCTGCAATACATGAAATATGATTTGAAAGAATTGGCGCCTCGAGCTCTGTATATCACTGCTGATCATACGTGGTTTTATAGTCACACCCTACTTGATACGGCTACGGACTGGTATAGGCAAGGAGGAAGAATATTGCTTATTGATGAAGTTCACAAATATCCTCAATGGTCAAGGGAACTTAAGAATATTTATGATGGTTTACCAGAAATGCGCGTTGTATTTTCTACCTCATCCGCCCTTGATATCTATCGGGGAGAAGCCGATTTAAGTCGCAGGGCGATCAGCTATTCGCTCGCTGGATTATCGTTCAGAGAATATCTCGCTTTTGCACAAGGCGTAACTTTTGATCCCTTAACTATAGAGGATATACGATTACACCATAGAGATTTCAGTCTGTCCGTATTGGAAAAATTACAACCGCTGCCAGCCTTCGGAAAATACCTCAAGAATGGCTACTTGCCAATCATCGCAGAAGGAGAGGCCGAGTATTTGCCAAAGCTGGAACAGGTGATCAATGCCATAGTAGATACTGATCTGGCCTACATAGCTTCCTACAACGCCGGCACAGCGGTAAAAGTAAAAAGGTTACTGGGCGTAATCGCCGAATCGGTGCCTTTCAAACCGAATATATCGGAGTTAGCCCGAAAAATAGGTATACACAGGGAAAGTGTTTATGAATATATTTATCAATTAAGGGATGCCCGCCTGCTGAATATTCTTGCTGCTGACGGTAAAGGCATATCCAGGCTACAAAAGCCAGATAAGATTTACCTGGAGAATACGAACCTGGCTTATGCAATACATTCCTCTCCGGATAAAGGAAATATCAGAGAAACGTTTTTACTGAATCAATTGATAAATACTGGAGCCGAAGTGTCTGCTCCCAAGATCGGAGATTTCATGTCGTCAGGCATAACAATAGAGGTCGGTGGTAAATCAAAGAATGCGGGACAGGTCAAAGAATTGGAGTCCTATCTGGTAGCTGCGGACGATATAGAAACTGGATTGGGGACAAAGGTGCCCCTTTGGCTGTTTGGGTTTCTATATTGATAAAAGGAAGTCAGATCCCGACCATAGAATTAGAATTCGGGTCCCATACTTTCAACCGAAGGCATGCCATGATATCTAAAGGGTTCAATGTGGTTGTTTTTGCTTCCCGTAATTGCGGAATGCTGGCCATTACTTCGGGAAGGCGGTAAAACGGAATGCGTGAATTGATATGATGAATATGATGATAGCCGATATTCGCTGTGACCCATTTCCAAAAGGGGTTCATGACCATATAGCTGGATGATGACATCGCTGCCGCCTCATAACACCACTCATCTTTTTCCCGGAAGGTGACCCCCGGAAAATTATGTTGCGCATAAAATAAATAGGCCCCTATCATAAAGGCCAGCATAAATGGTATCACGGCAGCCAGCAGCCAGGGGAGCCAGCCCAGGCAAACAAAGATCGATACGCTAATACCGATATGAAGGATAAGTGCAATCAGCGAATCCCAATGACGTTTGGGCGCACAGATGAAGGAACGCACACACATGCCGTAAAGAAACATAGTGAAATACCCGAACAAAATGGTCAACGGATGCCTGATGGCCAGGTAGCTACGTTGCTCTGCTTTGGAAGATTGCAGAAACCGTTGTTTGGTCATAACAGGATATGACCCGATGCTGGCGCTGAATAATTTGCAGTTATGATTGTGATGATAATCGTGCGAGCGCTTCCATATGCTGGAAGGCGCGAGTATAAAAATGCCGTACAATTTAAAAAGAATATTTGCAGGCAAAGACCGGTGCAGAATGGTATGATGCTGATGATCGTGATAGATCACGAACATACGAACCATGGTCAGCCCGGCCCCGATACTGCAGGCAATCCGTAAGAAGATATTATTCAAAAAATAAATACCTGCAAAAAGCGCAATCAGGATCGTAAGCGTGGACAGACTGTAATACCAACTTTTCCATGTTATTTCTTTGGCGAAGGGTTTTGTTGCAAGGATCAGCACCCTGCCCGGGTTGTTTTGCATGACGAAAGGCTAAAGGGGGTTTTTAAATTGATTTATTTTCTGCCGGGCGTTTGTGCTTCCATCGTCTATGTGTCCAAAGCCATATTTCAGGCTGTTCCCGTATATCTTTTTCCAGTCTGGCGGTATGCAGTTCCGAAATTTTTCCATCGGCGGTATATTTAGCGTCTTCCGACAATATTTCCGCCAGTATGTCGTAATAACCTCTTTTCAATCGCTTTATTGTTATGTATACAATGGGGTAACCCATTTTTTTTGCAATTTTTTCCGTTCCCCGGAAAACGGGCGTATCCTGGTTGAGGAAGGTTGTCCAGAATGCATTATCCGGCTGTGGCGTTTGGTCGGCAATAAATGCAGTGGTGGTGACCATTGCCTTATTTTTCACCATGTCTTTATAGGTGTCTTTCATTGCAATAAGTCCGGTCCCAAAACGCGTACGCATGCGATACATCAATCCGTTGAAATACTTATTGCCGAACGGATGATATACCACAAACAATTTTTGATTACAAGTGAGGCTAAACGTATTACCGGCCCATTCCCAGTTGCCGTAATGCCCCATTACGAGCATGATGCTTTTCCCTTCCCGGTGATAACGATCGAAAATATCTTTTGCAGCCGTGCTTAACGTGCAACGGTTTAACATAGTGGAACGCCCGATCGTAAGCGTTTTAAAACTCTCAAGGAAGAGATCGCAGAGGTAATGGTAATAATTCTTGCACAATCTTTTTATTTCTGTTTCAGATTTTTCCGGGAAAGAATTGCGAAGGTTTTGCATGGCTACTTTTTTGCGATAGCCGAAAATGTAATAGAGAACAAAATAGAATCCATCACTGACCCTGTATAAGAGTGGAAAAGGTAGGAGGGAAAGCAAATAGATGAATGGTAATGAAATGTAATAGATCAGGCCTTGCATGGGGGGGCTAAGATACCTTTTAATGGCTGAAAACCAAATAATTCTGACATTATTACAGCAAAAACTACAAAAAACCAAATTTCAGGCGGTCCTCATTCATAAAAACCAAATGAACTCGGTGGTTCGCAGGGAGCCGTAAATGTCTTATTTCAACCATTCGAGCATCGAACCCCTACAACATCAGCCCAAATGTCGTACGGGTGCCCTGATGGTTCTGGATCTCGAACTCCCCGTCGATGGAGGCCATTCTTTTTTTCATGTTGTGGAGGCCGTTGCCGAACTTCCGCAGCTTTTCCATATTGATGCCGACGCCGTCGTCCTGGATCTCGATGGTCAGCTTGTCTGTGACCGTGACATTGATCTTGACCACGGAGCTTTGGGAATGCTTTAGCACGTTGTTCAGCGCTTCTTTTACGGACAAAAACATATTCCTTCTTTTTTCTCCGTTGATCTCACGATGGGGGATGGAGGAGGGCATGCTGAAGTAGCAGTCGATGGAAGTGTTCTCGAAGAACTCCACGGCATAGCTCCGGATGTAGGCGATGAGGTTCTCCACCGAATCGTTAGAACTGGTCATCGTCCAGATGATGGTGTTCATCTTATTGAGCAGCTCGTTGGCGGAGTTGGAGATCTTTTCTATTTCGGGGAGGGTCTGGTCTTTCATCCGGCTCTTTACTATCTCGCTCATCAGGCGGATGGCTGTTACGCCGGAGCCAAGCTCGTCGTGCATGTCGGCGGAGATACGATTGCGTTCGTCCTGTTTGGCGGCGAGGACGGCTACTTGCTTCTCGAGCTCCTTCCTTTCTGTCTCGAGCTTCAGCTTTTCCTCTTTCTGGATGCTCTTGATGATCTCCATCTTATTCTTGTATGTAAGGGCGAAGAGGAAGAAGAGGAGCTCGATGGTGATGCCTACTTCATAATGAAAGAGGGCAAGGTTCAGCACGGAGACGCCTTTGACGACATGGAAGTCGGTGGCGATGATGATCTGTGATAGTATAGAGAGGCCCACGAGGCTGATATTGCCCATCACGATGTAGTTCATCAGCTGGTTGTGGTAGCCGAGGCCTTTGATAATGAAGATGAGCGAGATCGCCATCAGCACGTATTTGGTAAGGGCTTCGATGTTATTGGAGACCCGGAAATCGGGGGCGAAATAATAGGCTATGGTGTAGAGGACCGTGAGCACGCCGATGGTGCAGGCGCCCCAGAAAAGGTAGCGGTCGAGGCTCCGATAGTTCTTATGGGTCTCCAGGAATTTGCGATGGAAGACGATATAGGAAATATGGCCGAGGCAAAATATGATGTTGTCGAAATAGCCTTCGAAAAAGAAGTTGAAGGGTGTGGTGGTATTATGCAGGATGGATTTCAGGAACAGGAGGGTGCTGATACAGAAACAGTAGCCTGCATAATAGAGAAATTCAGGTTTGGCCGTCTGGAGGAATTCGCTGATGCCATAAAAGATCATCATGAGCATGATGCCTGCGAACAGGTTGGTGATGATGTCGATGTTGGTCTTGTTTTTATGATGGTAGTCGACGCCATGAGCGATAAAGGCGTCCTTTGTCAGGCTGGGGTTGATGGAGTTGGTTGGGCTGCGTACAAAGGTCAGGACGGCATAGAAAGTGCCGGTGTCGCGGGCGTCGAGGGTGATCTTTCTGTATCCTTCGCTGTCGGGATCGTTGGGCAGGATATTCGGAACGGGGGTGATGGCCCCGGGTGCGGCGGGTTGTTCGGGATGATCCCATTGGGTAAGATGATCCGTCCGGCGAAACAGCTGGATGGAGTCATAGTAAAAGCCGGGGCAGAAGTATACGCTTTGTGGCTGGGTGCTGCTGTTGGTGAGGGTAAATAGCAACACTGCCTTATAGTTGACCTGGTTGGGTGTGATGAAATGTTCGTATTTTTTTGTTCCCTTGATGGAATAGTCGAGGGTGGACAGCTGATCGAGGGGAACTGTCCGCAGATGGGAAAAGCAAAGACGGGTGGTGGTGGAGATGTTATCGGCCACTCCGACCTGGGCCAGGTCGGGGATCGGCAGTCCGGCGGCTTGCCCGGAATTGGCCTTGCCGGGGTCTGGCGAAGAATGTGCCGTGTCGGGACCTGCCGAGGGGGGTGATTGGGCATGTAGTTTGCCGACTGTCAGGAAGGCCAGGAAAGTTATGAACAATGTCTTCGAGACTGTGTATAAGTTAGTATGGTAGCGGCCTGGCATGTATTGGATAAGCTGTTTTTTAAAGATAAAGTAAAAGTAAATAAATATAATATTGTCTCTATTATCTTTGTATTCATGGCAAACCGACTGAAGTCCAAGAAGAGCCAGGCCTCGGAAAAGCTGAAACCTGAAAAGGATCCTCAGGTGACAGTCAAACAGATCGTCAAAGATGAGCGTACCCATAAGATCACGGGGGCTGTCTTTCTGTTGCTAGCCGTCTTCCTTTTTATAGCGTTCACATCCTATTTATTCACCTGGAAAGAGGACCAGGACAAGGTGTTCCATGGGGCCCGGATCCTGCTGCCTTCATCGGATGTGAAGGTGTCCAATCTGCTGGGCAATCTTGGCGCGCTGATAGCGCATCAATTCTTTTATAAGGGTTTTGGAGTGGCGTCCTATCTATTCTGCTCTTTCTTCTTTATAGTGGGGGTGAACCTACTCTTCGCCCGCAAGGTATTTTCCATCAAAAGAAACCTACGGTATGTCATCGCCGGGCTCGTGTATTTCTCGGTGGCACTGGCTTTTTTCACGCGGGGTAATGGTTTCCCCTGGGGCGGCGCCGTAGGGGATATGATCAGCGACTGGCTGGTGAAGTTCCTGGGCTGGGTGGGAACGGCGGCTGTGTTGCTGGTAGCGGGACTGGCTTATTTTATCTGGAGATTCAACCCGGTGTTCAAGATGCCCGCCCTACCGGTGAGGGAGCGGAAGCCTGCCCTTGCGGAAGTGGAAGAGGAAGAAGAGGAGGAAAAGCTACCCGTGCCGCCTGTAAAGGGTGGGGCCCGGCTGTTCGTGGATGAGGGCTTTAGCAGCATGAAGGGGAATGTGCTGAAAGAAGAGGGAGGTGTTGTGGCTATCGCGCCCGAGGAGGATGAGGAGATGCTGAAATTGGAGCTGGTTGAAAGGGCTAATGATGGTCCTTCGGACGAGGAGCCGCCTTTTGAAGTGACGCCTGTTGTGGAGGAAGAAGAAGAGGAGCCGGAAGTGCTGGAGGAGATACCGCCGCTGGTGCTGCCTCCTGTGGTCCCGCCTGTGACGTCTCCTGTGAAGGGGAAGCAGGCCGTTGCACCCGAGCTGGAACTGGAGATCAAGGGACCTGAGACTAATCAAGTGGGTGAAGGTGCGGAGGGTACAGGGGTAGAAGAGGCGGCCAGCGGGCTACCATTACCGGACTATGAGCCTACGCTGGACCTGCGGGATTATAAGTACCCCTCCCTGGAACTGCTGGAAGCGCATGGCAGCGAAAAGATCGTGCAGGATGCCTCGGAACTGGAGACCAACAAGAACCAGATCATCAATACGCTGAAGAATTACGATATCTCTATTTCCAAGATCAGTGCGACGGTGGGTCCGACCGTGACCTTGTACGAGATCGTGCCGGCGGCGGGGGTGCGTATCTCCCGGATCAAGAACCTGGAGGATGATATTGCGCTGAGCCTGGCGGCGCTGGGGATAAGGATCATTGCGCCTATACCCGGCAAGGGTACGATAGGGATCGAGGTGCCGAATGTGAAGAAAACGGTGGTCAGTATGCGCACTTTGCTGTCATCGGATAAATTCCAGCACAGCAATTTCAGTCTGCCGATAGCCATCGGTAAAAAAATAGACAATGAGAATTTTATCGTGGACCTGGCTTCGATGCCGCACTTGTTGATGGCGGGGGCTACGGGGCAGGGGAAATCGGTGGGGCTGAATGCTATCCTGGTGTCCCTGCTGTACAAGAAACATCCTTCCCAGCTGAAGCTGATACTGGTGGACCCGAAGAAGGTGGAGCTGAGCATTTACCGGACGATTGAGAAGCATTTCCTGGCCAAGCTGCCGGGTGAAGAGGAGGCGATCATTACGGATACGAAGAAAGTGATCCATACTTTGAATGCCTTGTGTATCGAGATGGACAACCGGTACGACCTGTTGAAGGAGGCGAATGCCCGCAATATCAAGGAGTACAATGAGAAGTTCATCAAACGGAGGCTGAATCCCCAGAAGGGGCATCAGTATCTGCCTTTTATGGTGCTGGTGGTGGATGAGTTTGCGGACCTGATCATGACGGCGGGCAAGGAGGTTGAAATGCCGATTGCGCGGCTGGCGCAGCTGGCGCGTGCGGTGGGGATACACCTGATCATTGCCACGCAGCGTCCTTCGGTCAATATCATTACAGGAACGATCAAGGCGAACTTCCCGGCCCGTATCGGGTTCAAGGTATCTTCGAAGATCGACAGCCGTACGATACTGGATGCGGGTGGAGCTGACCAGCTGATCGGCAAGGGGGACATGCTGATTTCCTACAATGGGGAGATCACCCGTCTACAGTGCGCTTTTGTGGATACGCCGGAAGTGGAAGCCATCACCGAGTTCATCGGTGAGCAGCGGGGGTATCCGGAGGCATATAAATTGCCGGAGTATGTGGATGAGAAGGATGCGGAGGCCAGGGAGCTGGATCTGGGTGACAGGGACCCGTTGTTCGAAGAGGCGGCCCGTCTGATCGTACAGAATCAAATAGGATCAACTTCCCTTATACAGCGCAGGATGAAGCTGGGATATAACCGGGCAGGCAGGCTGATGGATCAGCTGGAGGCGGCGGGAGTAGTGGGGCCGGGGATGGGCAGCAAGCCGCGGGATGTACTGATCAAGAGTGAAATGGAGCTGGATCAATACCTCCATCCATAGGCCCGCAGGTCAAGTTTAACGCGTGTTTAATGATATTTAGCCGATAAGTTCAAACTCATTGCTGGTTTTCAGGTATATTTGCGCCCTTAATAAATGCGGGCTGCGGGGCAGCCTGTTTAAACTTGCCGGTCGGGATCCGATCGAAGTTTTACAGAGGATAAAATGAAACAAATATGCGACTGACTATGAATATCAAGAGGATCGTTGTATGTGGGTTGTTATCAGGCTTCTATCTTATAGGGCAGGCTCAGAACAACAGTTTGGGGAAGAATGACCCTGATGCGAAGAAGGTGTTGGATGGATTGAGCGCCAAGCTGAAATCCTATAAGGCAGTGCAATCCAACTTCACGCTGAAGGTGGAGGATTCCAAGGGGAAGCTGCAGGGGAGCAAGAGCGGCGTGGTATACGTAAAAGGTAATAAATATCATATCAGCGTGACTGGGCAGGAAGTGTATTGTGACGGGAAGGATGTCTGGACCTATGATAAGTCTACCAATGAGGTGACGATCACGAAGGTGGATCCTGCCACGCAAACGATCAGTCCGGAGAAGTTCTTCACGGATTTTTATGACAAGGATTTTCTTTACAAGCTGAATGGGGAGGCCAAGGTGGATGGCCGTGTGGTGCAGGAGGTGGAGCTGACGCCAGTGGATAAGACGAAGTCTTTTTTCAAAGCCTTGTTATATGTGGATAAGGCGAAGCATACGCTGGCGAGCATCAAATGGTTTGACAAGAGCGGTAACCACTATACATTAAATACGAGCAAGCTCAATGGGAATGCGCCTTTGACGGATGCGCAGCTGGCCTTTAATAAGGCTAAGTATCCGGGCGTTGAGGAAGTAGACCTTCGGAATTAGTCCGTAGCCGGACGGGCGATAAGGGCAGGCTGATTAGCTGCCCCAACGGAAGGTGGAGATGTCCAGACCGGCGAGATCGAGGGCCCTGTCTACTACGGTGGCGGCTACTTCTTCGATGGTAGTGGGTTTGCTGTAGAAGGAGGGGGTGGCGGGGCAGATGATGCCACCGGCGAGGGTCAGGGTCTCCATATTACGGATGTGTACCAGATTGTAAGGTGTATCCCGCACCACACAGATCAATTTTCTTCTTTCTTTAAGGATGACGTCGGCGGCCCTTGTAATGAGGTCGGAGGATACGCCTGTGGCTATGCGTCCCAATGTGCCCATGGAGCAGGGGACGATGATCATGGTATTGTATTTTCCGGAGCCGGAGGCAAAGGGCGCGGTAAAATCCTTTTGTGAGAAAAAGGGAAGATCATACTTCACATAGTCTTCATTGTCGAGTTCGGTCCTCCAGACTTCTTTTGCATTTTCGGTCATTACGACTGCCAGGGACTGCCATTGATCTTTGAGGGCTATGAGCTTGTTGAGCAATAGCCGGGCGTAGATGGATCCGCTGGCGCCTGTTACGGCAACGACAATTTTGTGCATCTGAATACGTTAAGGTTATGGGACTGGCCGCGTTAGCCGGTCATTCCGGGAACAAAAATAAGGCGCAGGCGTTTAATAACATGTAAAGACCCTTTAATGAATAAATTGAAAACATATTTCGGAGGAGTGACCCTGGGGCTGGCGGTCCTGGCGACGGGGCTGTGGGCCTGGAGGCCTTTGACGGGCGGGGAGCGGGTGAGCGGGGCTGTTGCCGGGGCGGTGAAATCGCCCGTACGGCCTGCCGAGTGGACTCGTGAGAACCTAAGCTGGATGAGCATCGATGAGGTGGCGGGCAAGCTACAAAAGGAGCAGCGACCCATCCTGATCGACCTGTACACGACCTGGTGCGGGTGGTGCAAGGAGATGGATAAGAAGACCTATTCCAACAAGCAGGTGGCTCAATATCTACAGGATAAGTTCTATCCGGTGAAGGTGGATGCGGAGACGCATACGACGATCAATTGGAATGGCAGGACTTACCAGTTCAATCCCAACTACCGCAGTAATGAATTCGCCCTTTATCTGACCCATGGAAGGCTGGAATTCCCTACGACCATAATCATTCCTCCGGGTGGGGAGCCACAGGCCATACCGGGCTATCTGGAGCCGAAGGAGCTCGAGCTGCTGGTAAAATATTTTGGGGAAGGGAAGTTCGGGAAAGTGTCCTTTGACGACTATCAGAAGGGGTTTAAGCCGTCCTGGTAGGTCTAAGGGGCGGAAGGAGTTTAGAGGGGCTGGGCGCTATAACGGTTTAGCTACAAAGGGTCAGGTGAATGCTTATAAAGGATCAATCGATTACAATTTACTTGACGTGGATCAATTTCCCGGTAATTGGGTAAAAAAAAGTACCGGGTAGCAACCCCCATTTCAGCGTGAACGTCTTATATTTGTTTTTTCATAGGATAAGGTTTAATGGTTAATGGTATTTGATTAGTGCAGCCCCGCGTAAGCGGGGCTTTTTTTTGCCCTTTTGGCAAGCGGGGAACCCTAATTTTCTAAGGGAACCCTCAGTTTTCTAAGTGAAATCACTAATAAAAAAAGCCCTGGTAACTTGTATACCAGGGCTATGGGGACAATGTCTTTTATAAATGTTATGCTTGCGCCATATCAGGGATCGCCTCTACCTTATAATCACCGGCATCCAGCTTCTTCTTTGTTTCGCGGAAAGCTTGCAGCGTGAGCTCGATGTCCTCGTCGGTGTGGACGGAGGTGGGTACGAGGCGGTAGATGATATGTCCCTTGGGGATTACGGGATATACCACGATGGAACAGAAAATATTATAGTTCTCCCGCAGGTCCATGACCATGGCGGTGGCTTCGGGAACGTCGCCTTTCATATAGACGGGGGTAACGCAGGAATTGGTGCTACCGATGTCGAAACCGCTGTCCTTCAACCCTTTTTGTAATTTATTCACTACGTTCCACAGTTTCTTGCGGAGTTCGGGCATGGTCTTGAGCATTTCCAGCCTCTTGAGGTTGCCGATGGTAATGGGCATGGGCAAGCTCTTGGCGAAGATCTGGCTGCGGGTGTTATAGCGAATGTAATCGATGATAGCCCTGTCGCCGGCCATGAAGGCGCCGATGGAGGCCATGGATTTTGCAAAGGTCGAGAAATAGAGGTCGATCTGGTCCTGTACGCCCTGCTCTTCGCCGGCGCCGGCGCCGGTTTTTCCCAGGGTGCCGAAACCATGGGCATCGTCAACGAGGAAGCGGAATTCATATTTCTTTTTTAGATCGACGATCTCCTTTAGCTTGCCCTGATCGCCGGCCATGCCGAAGACGCCTTCGGAAATGACGAGGATACCCCCCTGATTTTGTTTTTCGATGAGGGTGGTGGCGCGCTGAAGCTGTTTTTCGCAGTCCTCGATATCATTGTGTTTAAAAACAAAGCGATGTCCGGGGTGGAGGCGGAGTCCGTCGATGATGCAGGCGTGGCTTTCGGCGTCGTAGACGATGACGTCGTGGCGGCCGCAGATGGCGTCGATGGCGCTCATTATCCCCTGGTACCCATAATTGAAGAGGGTGGCGTCTTCTTTCCCTTCAAACTCGGCCAGCTCTTTTTCCAATTGTTCGTGATAGTTGCTGTTGCCACTCATCATACGGGCACCCATAGGCGCGGCCATGCCAAACCGGGCGGCTGCTTCTGCGTCGACCTTGCGGATATCGGGATGATTGGCCAGGCCAAGGTAGTTATTCAGGCTCCAAACGATCTTTTCTTTTCCACGGAAGATCATTCTGCTACCAATCTCTCCTTCCAGCTTGGGGAATGCGAAATATCCATGTGCTCTCTGCCGATGTTGGCCAATGGGGCCATTGTGCTTCACTAACTTATCGAAGATATCTGCCATATTATGGATTTATTAAGTTTCTGCGCGCTGCCGCAAATTTAAAGCATTTGGGCGTACGAAGAACTGCATTAGTGCAACTCCTGTAGAAGGGGGCCTCATTAACCAGCTTTTAATGCTGAAATCGGCTATATCCTATACATTTGCGTGCCGACTGGAGCGGCATCAAAACTTATTACATGCATCGCAGAAATCTATTGTTATTTGCCCTTCTTTTTTCTTTTACTTATTCCTTTGCCCAGACCAGCATGACGCCTATGCAAAATCCCGGCCTGGCAAGACCCAAACTGGTAGTGGGTATTGTCGTGGATCAGATGCGGTGGGATTATCTGTACCGGTATTACAACAGATATGGCAAGGATGGTTTTCGCCGGCTGATGGGAGAAGGTTTTTCCTGTGACAATACATTGATCAATTACCTGCCTTCTTTTACGGCGGTGGGGCATACTTGTGTCTTTACGGGGTCGGTGCCTGCCTTGTCGGGGATCTCGGGCAATGAGTGGATCGAGCAGCTGTCGGGGAAGATGGTGTATTGTACGGATGACAGTACGGTAAGTACGGTGGGGGCGGACAATGCTTCGGGGAAGATGTCTCCTCGCAATCTGCTGGTGTCCACCGTAACGGACGAGCTGCGGATGGCAACGAACTTTCAATCGAAAGTAGTAGGGGTGTCCCTAAAGGACAGGGCCTCTATTCTGCCGGCCGGGCACGCGGCAAACGCTGCCTTTTGGCTGGATGATGCGACGGGGAATTTTGTGACGAGCACCTATTACATGCAGCAGCTGCCGGCCTGGGTGGATGCGTACAACAAGACCCGTCCTATCGAGCAACTGATAAAAAATGGATGGACAACCCTGTATCCCATCGACACGTACAAGAACAGCGACGAAGACGACCAGTCGTATGAGGGAAAATATTCCGGAGAGACGAGAAGTGTCTTTCCGCATGCGGTGGGGGAAAGCTATAAAAAGAGCAAGGGTGTATTCCGTTCCACGCCATTTGGCAATACCCTGACACTGGACTTCGCCCGTCAGGCTGTCGAGGGATATCGGCTGGGGAGCGGACCGGCGACGGACTTCCTCACCATAAACTGTGCATCAACGGACTACGTGGGGCATATGTTCGGGCCCAACTCCATCGAGGTGGAGGATACCTATCTGCGGCTGGACCAGGACCTGGGAAAATTGTTCATATACCTGGACAGCAAGCTGGGTAAGGGGCAATACACCGTGTTCCTTACGGCGGATCATGGCGCGGCGCATGCGATAGGCTATATGCAGAAACATGAGATCCCGGCTGACTTTTGGGATAGCCGTCCGCTGGTGGATTCGTTGAACAGGATACTGGCGGCGAAGTATGGGGCGGAAAAGCTGATCCGCAGCGGGCTGAACTACCAGCTGAATTTCGATCTGGGCAAGATCGACGCCCTGAAGCTGGACCTGGGCGAGATCAAAAAAATATCTATAGCATGGCTGGAGCGTCAACCGGGCATAAACTATGCGGTGGATGTGGCGAAGATTGGGGAAGCTCCTGTGCCTGAGCCATTGAAGTCAATGATTATCAATGGGTATAATTATAAGCGAAGCGGGGCCGTGCAGATAGTGTTGGCGGCTGGCTGGTTCGAAGGATATGGGAAGACGGGGACGACGCACGGGACCTGGAATCCTTATGATACCCATATCCCCCTGTTGTTCATGGGTTGGGGGATAAAGGCGGGGCATACGAATGCGGATGTCCATATGACGGATATTGCGCCTACGGTGGCAGCTCTTTTGCATATTCAAATGCCAAATGGGGCGGTGGGGAAGCCTATCAGGGAAGTGATGGAAGCGGCCGGACGGTAAGGGGTTGAGCCGGCCAGTCGATAAGTTGTTGGGAGATAGCTTGTTAGATATATACTGCTTGCGGCCCTTCGGGCCGTGGAAGTCCGGATTTTTTTTCGGACTTTTGCATTTGGGCCAGACGACGGGCGGAGACCCTGGCCGGCAGGCAGGAGGCGTTCGACGGAGCACCGGTCAAGTGGCTGGGGACGACGAGTTTTTCCGGATGTCGTAAGCGGGGATAAAACCCTATGGTCCATATTTTGTTCTTAATCTAAAGTTGAACACTATGATCACAGTATCACCAGAAGCAAAGGAGTATATCATCAACCTGATGGCCGAGCAGCATGCTGCTCCTGAGACGTTTGTGCGGGTAGGCGTGAAGAGCGGTGGATGTTCCGGTCTGGAATACCAGATGGATTTCGACACGATTTCCAAGGAAGGGGACCAGGTCTTCGAGGATAAGGGGGTAAGGGTGGTAGTGGATATGAAAAGCCTGTTATACCTGTACGGAACCGAGCTGGATTATTCGGGCGGACTCAATGGGAAGGGGTTGGTATTTAAAAACCCGAATGCGTCCAGAACCTGCAGCTGCGGCGAAAGCTTTTCCGTATAGCGAAAGGGAAAAGCGCCTGTATTGAAGTATCTTGCAGCCTAATTGGGCGAATTGAGGTCTTAGATACCATAAAGCGAGGTCTGAGGCGCCGAAATAAAGGTCCCAGATATCATAATAGCGGAAAATATAATATGCCAAACGACAACGAAATAATTGACAATATAGCGAACAAGGAATACGAGTTCGGTTTCGTCACGGACATCGAGATGGATATCCTGCCTGCCGGCCTCAATGAGAATACGATCCGCTATATCTCCGAGAAGAAGAAGGAGCCGGAGTGGTTGCTGAACTGGCGGCTGAAGGGGTTCCAGGCTTTTCAGAAGCAAAAGCTCCCGGAATGGCAGAATTTTCAGCTTCCTCCCATCGACTTCCAGAAGATATCTTACTATGCCGCGCCTCGTAATAAAAAGAAATACAACAGTCTGGACGAAGTAGATCCGGAGCTGCTCGCCACTTTCGAGAAGCTGGGCATTCCTTTGTCGGAGCAAAAGGCGCTGACGGGGGTTGCGGTGGATGCGGTATTCGACAGCATCTCCATTGCCACGACCTATAAGGATAAGCTGAAGGAGTTGGGTATCATATTCTGCTCGTTTGGAGAGGCTGTTCAGGAGCATCCGGAGTTGGTACAGAAATACGTGGGCTCGGTGGTGCCGCACTCTGATAATATCTTCGCGGCACTCAACGCGTCTGTTTTTTCGGATGGGTCCTTTGTTTACATTCCCAAGGGGGTACGTTGTCCCATGGAATTGTCTACTTATTTCCGGATCAATACGGAGAATACGGGTCAGTTCGAGCGGACGCTGATCATTGCGGATGAAGGCAGCTATGTGAGCTACCTGGAAGGATGTACGGCGCCGATGCGGGATGAGAATCAGCTGCACGCGGCGGTAGTGGAGCTGGTGGCGCTGGAAAATGCGGAGATAAAATATTCCACTGTACAGAACTGGTATCCTGGCGACAAGGACGGGAAGGGTGGTATCTACAACTTCGTTACCAAACGGGGTATCTGCAAGGGCGCGAATGCCAAGATATCCTGGACGCAGGTGGAGACGGGTTCTGCCATCACCTGGAAATATCCCAGTGTGATCCTGCAGGGAGACAATTCCACGGGTGAGTTCTATTCTGTAGCGGTGACCCGTAACCGTCAGATCGCGGACACGGGTACGAAGATGTATCATATAGGACGCAATACCCGCAGCCGGATCATTTCCAAGGGTATCTCGGCCGGGCATGGCAATAACAGCTATCGCGGATTGGTTCAGATAGGCCCCAAGGCGGATCAGGCCAGGAATTTTACGCAATGCGACTCCCTGCTGATAGGTGATCAATGCGGAGCGCATACTTTCCCCTACATCGAGTCGAAGAACAATACGGCTACGGTGGAGCATGAGGCTACCACCTCCAAGATAGGCGAGGATCAGATCTTCTATCTCAATCAACGGGGTATCGATTCGGAGAAGGCGGTGGCGCTGATCATCAATGGGTATGCGAAGGAAGTGTTGAACCAGCTGCCCATGGAGTTTGCGGTAGAGGCGCAGAAGCTGCTTTCTATTACGCTGGAAGGAAGTGTCGGATAACAAAGACTATATACAACAAATAAGAAAATGCTGACGATTAAAAATTTACATGCTGAAGTTGAGGAGAAGCAGATACTGAAGGGGATCAACCTGTCGGTGAATGCGGGAGAGGTCCATGCCATCATGGGGCCTAACGGATCCGGAAAGAGCTCGCTGGCTTCGGTGCTGGCGGGTCGGGAGAATTATCAGGTCACCCAGGGGGAGGTCTTCTTTTCAGGGTTGAACTTACTGGATATGAGTCCTGAGGTCCGTGCCAGAGAGGGTTTGTTCCTTGCTTTTCAATACCCGATAGAAATACCGGGTGTCAGCAATATCAATTTCTTAAAGACGGCCCTGGCTGAGATAAGGGCGCATAAGGGGCTGCCGCCCCTGGATGCCAAGGAGTTCCTGCGGCTGTCGAGGGAAAAACAAAAGCTGGTGGAGTTCGATGCACAGCTGGTGAACCGCAGCCTCAATGAAGGTTTTTCCGGTGGAGAGAAAAAGAGAAATGAAATATTCCAGCTGGCCATGCTGGAGCCGAAGCTGTCTATTCTCGATGAGACGGACAGCGGACTGGATATCGACGCGCTGCGGATCGTCTCCAAGGGCGTGAACAAGCTGCGCAGCGAGAACAATGCCTTTATCATCATCACACACTACCAGCGACTGCTGGAATATATCGTTCCGGATTTTGTACACGTGCTTTATGACGGCAGGATTGTAAAATCGGGTACGAAAGAGCTGGCCCTGGAACTGGAAGAAAAGGGATATGACTGGCTCAAAGAAGAAGCCAGGGAAAAAGCTACTACTATTTAATCAATGATCATGACACCATCACCGTCTATACCCTTGTTCGAAGAGGTCGTGAACGGATTCAATAAATTATCGGTATCCGGCGGGACAAAGAAAGAGAGCAGCGACCTGCGTCGTACGCGGCAATCTGCCTTCGAGAAGTTCCGTTCATTGGGAGGTTTCCCTTCCATCCGGAATGAGGATTGGAGATATACCAACCTGGCGAGGTTCTTAAAGGATGAATTTACCATCGAAGGATGGGGGGGGCCGGAGACGCCTGCTCCGGATGCATCGCTGGTAGAAAAAGCCCATATCGCGGGGCTGGACTGTTACCAGATCGTATTAGTCAATGGTTCCTGGGATGGAACTGTCACGGGCGGCGAGCTGCCCAAAGGCATACAGCTGTTGAAAGTAGCGGATGCCCGTCAGGACCCGGCATTATCGGTGTACTTCGAAAAGCAAGCGGGTTGGAATGAGCATTTCGCCAACCTGAATGCGGCGTTGTTTACTGACGGGATCTTTGTAAGAGTGGAAGCAGGTGTTGTTATAGAGAAGCCACTCCATATCATTCATATTTATACTTCGGAGAACAACCTGCTGGTGCAGCCCCGGAATGTATGGGTGATCAATAAGAATGCGGAGCTGTCGGCCATCGAGTCGGTGGTTTCGGGAGGAAGTGAGGGGGGGATCATCTGGGTCAATAGTCTTTCGGATGTCCTTGTACATGCGGATGCGCGATTCCATCACACGATGCTCCAAACGGCCGGCACGGGTGTGCGGCTTGTGCAACAGACGAGTGTGCGGCAGCATCGCCAGAGCCTGTATAATAACTTCACTTTTACGCTTCCCGGTGCAGAACTGGTGCGGAATGATCTGCAGACCAGACTCGAGGAAGATCATACGGAAACTCATTTGTACGGCCTGTATCTTACGACGGGGAACCAGCTGGTGGACAATCATACACTGGTGGACCATCAAAAGCCCCACTGTTTCAGCAATGAGCTGTATAAGGGGGTGTTGCTGGGGCAATCCACGGGGGTATTCAATGGAAAGGTGTATGTACACCAGGAAGCGCAAAAGACAAATGCCTTTCAACAAAACAATAACCTGGTGATCAGTCCCAAGGCTACCATCGACAGCAAGCCGCAGCTGGAGATCTTTGCGGACGACGTAAAGTGCAGCCATGGCTCTACCGTGGGCCAGTTCAGCGAGGAGGCCTTGTTCTATCTCCGGGCGCGCGGTATCGGGGAAGAGGCGGCAAAGGGTCTTCTTATCAATGCTTTCGCCTTCGACGTGACGGAGAAGATCCGTATCCCCGAGGTAGAGACACATGTCAATGAACTGATAAGCCTCCATATACCTACTAATCATGCATGATTCAGTAACGATAAAGGATAGTAATGTGCTGGATGTCGAGAAGGTCCGGAAGGATTTTCCTATCCTGAGCACGCTGGTATTCGGCCATCCGCTGGTGTACCTGGATAATGCGGCTACTACGCAGAAGCCGGAGGCAGTGCTGAATGCCATGGATGAATACTATCACACGATCAACAGCAATGTGCATCGGGGCGTGCATCATCTGAGCCAGCTGGCTACGGATGCCTATGAGCTGGCGCGTAAGAAGATCGCGGAGTACATTGGGGCAAGGCATGCGCATGAGATCATTTATACCCGTGGTACGACGGAGTCGATCAACATGGTAGCGGCTATTTTTGCCAAGCGCTATTTAAAAGCGGGTGACAGTGTGCTGGTGTCGGGTATGGAGCATCACTCCAATATCGTACCCTGGCAGATGGCCTGTGAGGAAAGGGGCGCTACCGTGAAAGTGATACCCATCGATGGGAACGGAGAACTGGTGCTGGATGGATTGGATAAGCTGCTGTCGGAAGGGGTGAAGCTGGTGTCGGTGAATTATGTATCGAATGCCCTGGGGACGATCAATCCTGTGCGGGATATCATCCGGGCGGCGCACCGGCATGGCATTCCTGTGCTGCTGGATGCGGCCCAGGCGGTGCAGCATATGGAAGTGGATGTACAGGAGCTGGATGTAGACTTTCTCGCCTTCTCCAGCCACAAGATATATGGGCCTACGGGTTTTGGCGTGTTGTATGGGAAGGAAAAGTGGCTGAATGAGCTGCCTCCTTATCAAGGTGGCGGGGAGATGATCAAGACCGTGACCTTTGAGAAGACTACGTATAATGACCTGCCGTACAAGTTCGAGGCGGGGACGCCGGATATAGCGGGCGCTATTGGCCTGGGGGCGGCATTGGATTATATACAGACATTGGGTTTGCCTGCCATCCGTCAGGCGGAACATAACCTGATGGCTTATGCGCTGGATGCCTTACACGAGATAGAGGGCTTGCGGATGATCGGCAGCTCTGTCAACCGGGCGGGAGTATTGTCGTTCTTAGTAGGGGACATACATCCTTTCGACCTGGGTGAGATACTGGATAAGCAGGGTATTGCGGTACGTACGGGACATCACTGCGCACAGCCGATCATGGACCTGTATTGTATTCCCGGTACGGTGCGGGCGTCGCTGGCATTCTATAATACTCCGGCGGAGATCGACCGTTTGACGGCGGGGATACGGAAAGCGATGAAATTGCTGAAATGACTATTAAAGAACAACAGGACGAGATCATCGGGGATTTTGAATTCTTAGGGAACTGGGATGACAAATATGAATACATTATCCAATTAGGCAAAGAGCTTGCCCCGATGGATCCGAAATATAAGATTGACGAGAACCTGATCAGGGGATGTCAGTCGAGGGTATGGATGCATCCGGACTACAAGGATGGATCGATCACTTTCACCGCTGACAGCGATGCTGTCATTACGAAAGGGCTGGTTAGCCTGGTCATCAACGTGTTGTCGGGGCACACTCCCAAAGAGATCATAGATGCGGACCTTTATTTTATCGATGCCATCGGACTTAGCAGTCATCTTTCCCCCACACGCAGCAATGGTCTTTTGTCGATGGTGAAACAAATCAAGCTCTATGCTTTGGCATTCCAAGCAAAATCTCTGCAGTCATGAGTGAAACAACCACATTGCGGGATCTGATAGAAGGGGTCTTACGTACGGTGTACGATCCGGAGATACCTGTGAATATATATGATCTCGGTCTCGTATACGAAGTCAACGTCGGCGACCGGGGAGAGGTAAAGATCACTATGACGCTGACGGCGCCTGCCTGTCCAGCTGCGGGAGAGATCATCCACGATGTGCAGCAAAAAGTAGAGGCCATCGAAGGGGTCATCGACTGTCATGTCCAATTAACCTTCGACCCACCCTGGAACAAGGACATGATGAGTGAAGAGGCGAAGCTCGAGCTTGGGTTCCTTTAAATGGTGCGGAAACGATTGCGTATTTTATTCATGTAAATAGGGGTACATGGGCTATATTGTGTTAAAATAACTTAATAATCAGATAAAATATTTAGTTATTTCTCCGGGTGAATGCACTTTCTTTGAACCTATTTTTATTATTAGCTAACGTTGCTTAATCGTCCGGACATGTCAAAAAACAAATTGCTGGTTCCATTTATCCTGGTGACTTCTTTGTTCTTCTTATGGGCCTTTCTCCACAACCTGAATCCCATCCTGATCCCTCACCTTAGGAAAGCGTGTCAACTGAATGATACTCAGTCTTCTCTGGTGGATTTTCCCATTTATCTCGCGTATTGCCTGGCCGCTATTCCGGCGGGGTTGTTTATGCATAAATATGGGTATAAAAAGGGGATCATTCTGGGGCTGATAATGTTTTCCTTTGGAGCGGTGCTTTTTACTTTCGCCGCCTCGGAGCGGAATTTCATCTATTTCCTGGTGGCGTTGTTCGTACAGGGTAGCGGGGCTGCCTTTCTGGAGACGGTGGCCAACCCTTATATGGCCAATCTGGGTGATCCGGCCCATTCGGAGCAACGGCTGAACTTTGCCCAGTCTTTTAACGGACTCGGAGCGATGGTGGCGCCCCTGGTAGGCGCCCAGTTCATTTTATCGGGTATCGAGCATACGCCGGCGGAACTGGATGCCATGAAGGCGAATGGAACGCTGAATGCTTATTTGCAGTCGGAGGCTGATCTGATCAAGATGCCTTATTATGTAATAGCTGCGGTAGTGCTATTGGTGGCGCTGCTGTTCGTATTCAACAAGATACCTGAGATAAAGGAGCCGGATGCAGAATTGGATGCACCAGTGGGCGCACATGGGCATACGGTGGGTACGAAGTTCTCTTTTAACGTGTTCCGGTTCAGCCATCTGAGGTGGGCCATCCTGGGCATTTTCTTTTATGTGGGGTCTCAGGTGGCAGTAGGGAGCTTCTTTATCAGGTTCTCCCGATTTGTCGCGGATATTCCGGAGAAAGAGGCGGGAAGGATGTTTACGGGTGCGATGGTGGGCTTTATGGCGGGAAGGTTCCTGGGGACCTTCTTTATGAAATATATCAAGCCGGCGAAGCTGCTGTCCCTGTATGCGGCGATCAATATACTGCTGCTGACGGTGGCTATACTTACGAAAGGGCATATTGCCGTCTATTGCGTGATGGCGACACCTTTCTTTATGTCCATTCAATTCCCAACCATATTTGCACTGGGTATCAAGGACCTGGGTGAAGAGACCAAGATGGCGTCCTCCTTCCTGGTGATGGCTATCATCGGGGGAGCCGTTGCGCCGCTGGCGATGGGCGCGATCTCGGATGCAACACATAGTATACAGATCGCCTATATTGTACCATTGATCTGCTTTGCCTACATATTATTCTATGGGCTGAGCGGGCATAAAATAAAACCTGTCAAATCATGAGATACTGTCTGGCATTGGACCTGAAAAAAGACGCGGCGCTGATCGCGGAATATGAGCAATGGCACCGGGATATATGGCCGGAGATCAAAAAGAGCATTTGGGATGGAGACGTTACGGATATGGAGATCTACCGGCTGGAAGACCGTCTGTTCATGATCATGGAGACGGGTGAAGGGTTTAGTTTTGAGAAGAAGGGAGCGATGGATGCGGCCAATCCCGTGGTGCAGAAATGGGAGGAGCTGATGTGGAAATATCAGTCTGCTGTACCGGGTGGCAAGGCGGGGGAGAAGTGGCGACTGATGACAAAGATATTTTCATTAAACGACTCAAAATAATCAGCATGTTCAGCTTAAAAGAAAAGAATGCCGTCATCACCGGCGCGGGCAGCGGGATTGGCAAGGCGGTGGCCCTGCTCCTGGCGGGGCAGGGGGCGAGGGTATATGCAGTGGACCTTAACGAAGGACAGGCATTGGAAACAGTAAAGGAGATCGAGGCGGTGGGCGGATCGGCTTCTGCGCATGCGGCGGACGTATCCAAACAGGAAGAGGTTGTGAGGGTTTTTGCGGCGGTGCCGAAGGTGGATATTGTCGTGAACAGTGCGGGCGTATCGCATGTGGGGACGGTGGAGACCACTTCGGAAGCAGACTTTGACCGACTGTACAACGTCAATGTAAAGGGTGTATACAATTCGCTGTATGCGGCGGTGCCTTTGATGAAGAAGAGCGGCGGCGGGGTCATTGTCAATATGTCGTCCATTGCCGCACTGGTAGGTATTCCGGACAGATTCGCCTACTCCATGACTAAGGGGGCGGTGACGGCCATGACCCTTTCGGTAGCGAAGGATTATATCAAAGACGGCATTCGCTGCAACTGTATCTCTCCTGCGCGGGTCCATACACCTTTTGTGGATGGGTTTCTAAAGAAGAACTATCCGGGGAAGGAGCAAGAGATGTTCGAGAAACTGTCGAAGACGCAGCCTATAGGACGGATGGCAAAGCCGGAAGAGATTGCGGGGCTGATCCTTTACCTATGCAGTGACGAGGCGGCCTTTATTACGGGCTGTGATTATCCCATCGACGGGGGATTTGTAAAATTGAATAATTAAAAACTGAAGGCCCGGGGTGGGCCGGTATAAACTCAACTATATGAAGCTGATACGACATGGCGTACTGAATAAGGAGAAAACGGGGGTGGTGATCGATGGCAAGCACTACGACACTTCTGCCTTTGGTGAAGATTATAATGAACAATTCTTCGAGTCGGGGGGACTGGAGAGGCTGAAGACATTTGTGGACAAGAACAAGGGTTCGTTGCCTGCCCTCGCTGAAGGAGTCCGGCTGGGGTCGCCGATAGCCCGTCCTTCGAAGATAGTTTGTATCGGCCTTAATTACGCAGATCATGCAAGGGAGACGGGCGCTACGCCTCCTCCGGAACCGGTGATATTTTTGAAATCGACGACGGCGCTGGTCGGCCCTTACGATGATATTATCATTCCTCGAGGCTCCAAAAAAACGGACTGGGAAGTAGAGCTGGCTGTAGTCATTGGCAAAAAGGCGAGCTATGTCACGGAGGCTGAGGCGCTGAACTATGTAGCGGGGTATTGTCTGCATAACGATGTATCGGAGCGGGAATTTCAGATCGAGCGCAGCGGGACCTGGGACAAGGGGAAGGGTTGTGATACGTTTGCGCCGCTGGGGCCTATGCTGGTGACGCCGGATGAAGCGGGGGATATCGACAAATTGCGGTTATGGCTTACCGTGAATGGAAGGAAGATGCAGGATGGAACCACTGCCAATTTTATATTCCGTGTGCCCTTTATCATTTCCTATGTGAGCCAGTTCATGACCCTGCTGCCCGGGGATGTTATTTCAACCGGTACGCCCGCAGGAGTTGGCATGGGACTGAACCCGCAAACTTATCTGAAGGCGGGAGATGTGGTTGAGCTGGGTATCGACGGACTTGGAGTATCAAGGCAAAATGTAAAAGCATATGCTGGATCGTAGCCCAACTATCGATGCGCACCCAACCATCGATGCGCATCAACATTTCTGGAAATATGACCCCTTCCAGCATGCGTGGATCAATAACGACATGCGGGTGATACAAAGGGATTTTTTGCCAGGGGATCTGCTGCCTGTGCTACGGGCGACCGGTGTAGATGGTTCTGTGCTGGTGCAGGTGGATCAGACGGATGAGGAGAATGAGCTCATGCTGGAACATGCGGGTAAGCATGATTTTATCAAGGGTGTCGTGGGCTGGGTGGACCTTCAAAACCCTGCTGTGGAGGAGCGATTGGCTTTTTACAAGAGGCATCCCATGATGAAAGGGTTCCGGCATATCCTGCAGGGCGAGAAGGACAGGGCGTTGATGTTGAAGCCGGCCTTTAAGAGGGGGATTGGATTGTTGCAGAAATTTGGCTATACGTACGACATACTTATTTTTCCCGATCAACTGGGTTATTCGCTGGACTTTACGGCGAGCTTTCCGGACCAGCCATTTGTGATCGACCATGTGGCGAAACCATACATTAAAGACAAGCGATTGACGAGCGAGTGGGAGGCGGCGATACGGGCGGTGGCGGCTAGGGAGAATGTCTATTGTAAGATCTCGGGTATGGTGACGGAGGCGGACTGGAAGAGCTGGAAGGCGGAAGAGCTGCATCCCTATATCGACACCGTGGTGGAGGCTTTTGGCATTCGGCGGGTTATGTATGGCTCCGACTGGCCGGTGTGTCTGGTGGCGGCAAGTTACGAGCAGTGGTATGGGTTGATGAAGGATTATTTTTCCAAATTTTCGAAGGATGAGCAGGCGGCTGTTTTTGGTGGCAATGCCAGGAAATTCTACAACCTTTAAAAATGTAATATGGATCTATTGTTAAAAGATAAAGTGATCATCGTATCCGGCGGCGCCAAGGGTATTGGAGAGGGGATCTCGAAGGTGCTGGCGGCGGAGGGGGCTATTCCCTTTATTATTGGGCGGAATGAGGAGGACAACAAGGCGACTGTGGCTGCCATCGAGGCGGCAGGCGGGCGGGCGTATCAATGCGTCGCGGAGTTGACGAAGCCGGAGGAATGCGAGAAGGCCGTGAAGGTCGTGCTGGAAAAGACGGGACGGATCGACGGGTTGGTGAACAATGCGGGGGTGAATGATGGGGTTGGCCTGGCGTCCGGGAACTATAAAGCATTTTTGGAGTCCTTGCATAAGAATGTGGTACATTATTATTTGTTAGCGCACTATTCACTGCCGGCGCTGCGGAAATCAAAGGGGGCTATTGTGAACATCAGCTCGAAGACGGCCGAGACCGGTCAGGGAAATACTTCGGGCTATGCTGCTGCCAATGGCGGGCGTAATGCGTTGACGAGGGAGTGGGCGGTGGAGTTATTAAATGACGGGATACGCGTGAACGCGATCATCGTGGCGGAGTGCTGGACGCCGTTGTATGAGAGATGGATCAAGACACTGGACGATCCGGAAGAGAAATTGAAGTCCATCGTGGCGAAGATACCGCTGGAGAACAGGATGACGACGTCGGAGGAAATTGCGAATATGACGGCTTTTCTTTTGTCGTCGAGGTCGAGTCATACGACGGGACAGTTGATACATGTGGATGGGGGGTATGTGCATTTGGACCGGGCATTGTCGAAGACATAGGATTTGGCGGGCAAAAAAGAAAAAATGAGAACATTGGTTTGTATAAGACCGGGGGAGTTCGAGTACCGGGAGATGGATGCGCCTTTGGCAGGGCCGGGCTGTTCCATTATAAAAATACGGCGGATAGGTATTTGTGGGACGGACCTTCATGCCTATGAGGGGACACAGCCATATTTTGAATATCCCCGCATACTGGGGCATGAGCTGGCGGGAGACCTGGTGGATATGGATCAGGCTCATGGATTCGCGATCGGGGATGCGGTGACGATAATACCCTATTTCAGTTGTGGTCATTGTATTGCATGTAGGAACGGAAAGCCGAACTGCTGTGTTTCTATTAAAGTTTGCGGGGTGCATATCGATGGGGGCATGGTGGAATATCTTTCTGTCCCTTCATCGTCGCTGGCGCCTGGCGAGGGGTTGAGCTATGATCAGCTGGCGTTGGTAGAGCCATTGGCGATAGGGGCGCATGCCGTTCGGCGGGCTGCGGTGCAGCCGGATGAATTTGTACTGGTGGTGGGAGCGGGGCCCATAGGGCTGGGAGTAATGGAGTCGGCGCGCATTGCCGGCGGGCAGGTGATCGCGATGGATATCAACGAGACGCGGCTGGGCTTCTGCCGGGACAGGCTGCATTTGCTGCATACGGTGAATGCGGCAGAAGGGGACGTTATGGAGAAGCTGCGTCATATTACCCGTGGAGATATGCCGACGGTGGTGATCGATGCCACGGGCAGCCGGAAGGCGATCCTCGATGCCTTTTTCTATATGGCGCATGGAGGGCGATATGTGCTGGTGGGATTGCAGAAGGGGACGATCGAATTCAGCCATCCGGAGTTCCATAAGCGGGAGGCAACGTTGATGAGCAGCCGAAATGCTACGCGCGAGGATTTTGTTTTTGTTATGGATTCCATGAAAAAAGGGTTGATCGACCCTACGACCTATATTACGCATCGGGTGGGGTTTGATCGGGTGAAAGAGGAGTTTGCGGGATGGCTGGACCCGGCGAGGGGGGTGATCAAGGCGATGGTGGAAATGAAATAAAATGAGCAAAAAAGTTTTATCATTTGGAGAGTTGTTATTGCGGATATGCCCGGATGGGGATGGCTTGTGGTTAAAAGAAAACACGTTGTCCTGCTACGTGGGTGGGGCGGAGGCCAATGTGGCTACGGCCCTGGCTTTGTGGGGGATACCATCGGCCTACTTTACTGTGCTGCCGGAAAACCTTATGGGGCGTCAGCTGGCGGACTATCTGGGAGAGCGGGGCATCGATACTTCACGAATTCTCTACCAGGGTGCGCGTCTGGGTCTTTATTTCCTTCCCAAGGGAAAGGACCTTAAGAATGCGGGGGTGATCTATGACAGGGGTCATTCGTCTTTTTCGGACCTGCAGCCGGGCAGCATCGACTGGGACAAGGTTTTTTACGATGTGACATGGTTGCATTTCAGCGCCATATCCCCTGCCCTCAACAGCCGGGTGGCTCTTGTATGTGAGGAGGCGCTACGTGCGGCGTCCGATAAAAATATCACCATCTCCGTTGACCTTAATTACCGGGCCAAGCTATGGCAGTATGGGTGTGAGCCTGCGGAGGTCATGCCGGGGCTGGTGGAATATTGCGACCTGGTGATGGGGAACCTGTGGGCCGCGGAAAAAATGCTGGGCATACCGGTGAGCAGCTCCATTACGGAGAACAGTGGGAAAGAAGAATATCTGGCGCACGCGGAGAAGACGAGCAGGGAGATCATGCGTCGATGGTCAAAGACGAAGATGGTGGCCAACACATTCCGATTTGACAAGGTGGATGTGGGAGCGCGGCCGGATGGTGCGGGTGGTATGGGCATCCGGTATTATACGGCCCTTTATGCGGGTGGGAAGCTATATCAGTCGAAGGAATACCTGGCCGACAGGATCGTGGACAAGGTAGGCAGCGGGGATTGTTTTATGGCCGGCCTGATCTATGGTCAATATAGCGGCGCCGGTTACCAGGATACATTGGAATTTGCCACGGCTGCTGCCTATCAAAAGCTTTTTATCTCCAATGATGCCACGAACCAGCGTGTGGAGGAAATACAAAAATTTATGCAATCATATGAGCGATAAAAAAAATATTCTTCAGAGCATATTGGATCAGGGGATGTTGCCTTTGTTCTACTGGGACAGTGCGGAGGTCAGCATAGAAGTGACGCGTGTGCTGTACAAGGCGGGTGTGCGTGCATTGGAGTATACCAACCGGGGCAAGGCTGCGCTGGAGAATTTCCGGGCCATGAAGAAGACATTTGCTGCGGAGGCGCCTGATCTTTATCTCGGTATCGGGACGATCAAGACGGCGGATGAGGCAAAGGCTTTTATCGAGGCGGGAGCGGATTTTATCGTGGCGCCTATCGTCAATCCAGAGGTGGCGGCGGTGGCTGCCAAGACGGATATGTTGTGGATACCGGGTTGTATGACGCCTACGGAGATACACCAGGCGCAGCAATTGCAGGCGGCGGTGATCAAGATATTCCCTGCCAATGTCCTTGGTCCGGAGTTTGTCGGCTCCATCCGGGAGCTGTTCCCGGGCCAGCTGTTTATTCCCACGGGTGGTGTGGAACTGAACAAGGCCAATATCGATGCCTGGTTCAAGGCGGGTGTCTGTGCGGTGGGTATGGGCAGCAAGCTGATCAGCAAGGACATCCTGAAGAACAAACAATACGATGTTTTATACAAGCATACGGTGACCGCCCTGGAGTTGGTCAGCGAAGTCGTCAATGAAAAGTAGTCATATGAATCTATCGAGAAAGAATTTAGCGGTGATCCCTTCCGGGGGTGTTGTAAAACCGGAGGAACGGATATTCGGGCTGCCGGAGAAGGTTTTGCAATTCGGGACGGGGGTACTGTTAAGAGGGCTGCCGGATTATTTTATCGACAAGGCCAATCGGCAGGGAGTATTCAATGGCAGGGTGGTGGTGGTGAAATCCACGGATGCGGGTGATTCGTCCGCCTTTGACAGCCAGGATGGTTTGTATACATTGTGTGTGCGGGGGATCGAAGGGGGGAAGACAATAGCGGAGAATATCATCAACAGCTCCATCAGCCGGGTGTTGTCCGCGAAAAGCCAGTGGAAGGATATCCTGCAATGCGCTCATAATCCCGTCCTGCAGGTGATCATATCCAATACGACGGAAGTGGGCATTCGGCTGGTGGAAGAAGATATCCGCCAGGAGCCGCCGGCCTCTTTTCCGGGGAAGCTGCTTGCCTTTTTGTACGAGCGCTATAAGTTCTGCGGCGGCAGTAAGGAGGGGGGAATGGTGATCGTGCCTACGGAACTGATCGTGGACAATGGGAAGAAGCTGGCTGCCATCGTGCGGGAACTGGCTGCATTTAACAAGTTGGAGGGTGCGTTTGTGGAATGGCTGACGGGGGCCTGCCGTTGGTGCAGCTCGCTGGTAGACAGGATCGTACCGGGCAAGCCGGGTGGGGCCAGCTTACAACAATTACAAGAGGAACTGGGTTATACTGATGAACTGCTGTCCATCTCGGAGGTGTACCGGCTGTGGGCTATCGAAGGAGATGAGAAGGTGCAGTCGGTGTTGTCTTTCGCGGCGGCGGATGCGGGTGTGATCATCAAGCCGGATATAGAGATCTACCGGGAGCTGAAGCTGCGGATGCTGAACGGCACGCATACATTGAGCTGCGGACTGGCTTATCTGGCGGGCTTCGTCACGGTGAAGAATGCGATGGATGACGCCGGATTTGCGGCCTTTGTATCGGACCTGATGTTGAAGGAGATCGCGCCGGCTATACCTTATGCGATATCTGCCGAGCAATCCCGGGAGTTCGGTCTGCAGGTGCTGGACAGGTTCCGCAACCCGCACCTTCAGCATCAATGGATCAGCATCACGATGCAGTATTCTTCGAAGATGAAGATGCGTAATATACCGGTGCTTTTGCAGCATTATCGGCGGCATGATTCTCCGCCTGTGCTGTTTGCACTGGGCTTTGCGGCCTATCTGCTCTTTATGAAGGGCGGGGATTACAAGGTGAATGACGACAAGGCGGAATATTTTGCCAGCCTGTGGAAGCAGTCCGGACCGGACGAGGTGGCAGATAGAGTCCTTTCTGATGCGTCGCTCTGGGATACCGATCTGTCGGTGTTGCCCGGATTTGCCGCGGCTGTCAAGGAAGACCTGCATGCATTGATCAATAAAGGGGCTTTGTCGAAACTGGCCCAATTTGGAAAAATAAAAAGCGTATTATGAATACACAGCAAATTATCCTGAAAGTTCATCCGAACGACAACGTACTGGTGGCATTGGCCAATCTTTTAAAGGATGAGAAGGTAGTTTTTGAGGGGAAGGAGTATACAATGGAAGAAACAGTAAAAGCCAAACATAAGTTCGCCACGGTGGACCTGGCGCCGGGGGACAGCATCATCATGTATGGGGTGCTGGTGGGCAAGGCGCAGCAGCCTATCAAAAAAGGCGGGCTGATCAGCACAACCAATGTGAAGCATGCCGCCAACGATTTTAATGTCGGGGAGCGTCATACGCAATGGGTGAAGCCGGACATATCGGCCTTTAAGGGCAAGACCTTTAATGGCTATCACCGGGCGGACGGCAGTGTGGGAACGGCCAACTATTGGGTGGTGATCCCCATGGTATTTTGTGAGAACAGGAACCTGGATGTGCTGCAGCAGGCGTTGGTAACAGACCTGGGTTATGGCAGGAACAGGAGCTACCAGGTGCAGTCGCAGCAATTGATCGAATTGTATAAGACGGGGAAGAGCGTGGAAGAGATATTGCAAGCGGACCTGCAGGCTGATTATGGGAAGTATGCTTCGCAGCGTTTGTTTCCCAATGTAGATGGGATCAAGTTCCTTACACATGATGGCGGATGCGGCGGTACGCGGCAGGATGCGCAGGCATTGTGCGGATTGCTGGCGGGATATGTTACCCATCCGAATGTGGCTGGCGCCACTGTGCTGAGCCTGGGGTGCCAGAATGCGCAGGTGAGCATGCTGGAGGAAGAGATAAAAAAGAGAAGCCCGCAGTTCTCCAAACCTCTTTATATATTGGAGCAGCAGAAAATTGGGAAGGAATCGGCGCTTTTATCGGAGGCGATCAAGCAAACTTTTGCGGGATTGATACTGGCCAACCAACAGGGGAGGCAGCCGGCTCCGCTGAGCAAGCTGTGTATCGGACTGGAATGTGGCGGCTCGGATGGCTTTTCGGGTATCTCTGCCAATCCGGCGATAGGCTATACCTCCGACCTGCTGGTAGCGATGGGGGGGAGTGTCATCCTTTCGGAGTTTCCCGAGCTATGCGGCGTGGAACAAAATTTAAGCGACCGGTGTGTAGACGTGGCTACGGCAGAACGATTCTCTCACCTTATGCGAACATATAATGACCGTGCCAAGGCGGTGGGTTCGGGTTTTGATATGAATCCTTCCCCGGGCAATATCCGGGATGGGCTTATCACGGATGCCATCAAGTCGGCGGGGGCTGCCAAGAAGGGTGGGACTTCGCCTGTGACGGCTGTGCTGGATTATCCGGAAAAAGTGACGCAGCCCGGATTGAATTTGTTGTGTACGCCGGGTAATGATGTGGAATCGACTACGGCGGAGGTGGCTTCGGGGGCTACGGTTGTCCTGTTCACTACGGGGCTGGGGACGCCTACGGGGAATCCTATTGCGCCGGTGGTGAAGATCGCGACGAATACGCCACTATATGAAAGGATGCAGGATATCATCGACATCAATACCGGAACGATCATCGAGGGTAAGGAGACGATAGAGCAGGCGGGTGGAAGGATATTGGATTATGTGATCGGGGTGGCGAGCGGTGAGATCGAGGTAGCGGCGGTGCGGCATGTACAAGACGATTTTATCCCGTGGAAGAGGGGAGTGAGCTTATAAGGGGTTTATTCCGATCGTAAACTCTCGATGGGGTTTGAGCGCGCCGTCCTTATTGCACGGGAGCTCACGGTTATGCTGTCTGATTGTTCAATAAAACGGGCGAATAGTATGCCATAGAGCTATGTCTTTATCAATCAAATTGATAGAGGGATTCTATTCTTTTGTATTGCCCGGTTTTGATACATTTACTGTATGATCCGGGCTGGTTGTTTTTGCCACTTGTGTGTAAGGGTCGTCCCCGGAGAGCAAGGTCTTCTTTTCCTTGTGAAAATGATGGATGGATTTTAAACATTGCAGGAACAGCCATCGAAAAAAGAACCCCAGCGCTCCGCATGTCGCTGATAAGCACATCCTGGATACCAGCAACGGGAACCAATCCATAAAGACATAACCTTTTACGGGGTTTTTGAGTTCCATGACGAGTATCGACAGTATTGTAATGGTGGAGATAAACAGCGCAGCGGCGAGAATGGAGCTGCCGATCATTATTTTATTCAATACTGCAATTTGTTTATCCAATGCAGCAGTTTGTCCTTCTATTCTATCGGACCCCTTTTCATTCCCCATGTTGTGTGGAGAATAATTCAATTGCGCTATAAAGGAAGATTTTCTCATACCTCAAGGTGCATTCGTCTCCTGCGAAGTTAATGCAGTGTCCGAATGGAGCATTTAATTTTTACACGTTGGTCTATATCGTTTGACTGGTGAAAATCATTACATCCGTCTAATAGTTTATTGAAGTCTTACTTCCTTTTTTTGTAATTGTTAAATTTATTTTATCTGCGCTGAACCTCCCCAACTACTTACGGGTCCGTCTCCCCCTGAAAGGTGTATTATTCATCAAACCTTAAAGTTTTTATTGCTTTTTGATCAACAAAAGCATTGTAAATCATGAAACACTTATCCATGATCAGTCTGATCACGTGTCTGGCATTTACTCCTGCCGGCAAACAATCCTCTCTCCCTGTCGAGCATCCTTCTTCGGTGATCTCTTTCCAGCAGTCCTCTTTGGTCCAGCATTCTTCCGTTGCGCCAGACTGCAACCAGACTGCGGTGAACTGGGTGGAAGCCAATGATCTGTCTGCAGCGGATATGCAGACGATATACTATTGGTTCCTTTACCCGGATGAAATTTATTGGGATCACAAGTCGTTGAACGACGAGATCAATGAGATGTGGATGTATTATGGTGCGCCTGTGGATACCCGGCCGACAGGAGGATCAATCCTAATCGACCGGGGTTATCTGAGCAGCGTATACCCACATATCACGTATGCCTTTCAGTATTTGTATGTGCATTTCTGAGGTCAGTAACCAGGATTTTGTATCAGATTAGGGTTACTTTCCAATTGGCTAAAGGGGATGGGGTATAATGCCTTGAATGGCTCCCATCTCACCTTTTCTTTGCCAAGTACGGTGTCGATGAGCCCCGTTCGTTTCAGGTCCAGCCATCGGTGTCCACATTCTGCGAAAAGTTCTACCTGGCGTTCGTGCCAGATGGCAGGTATGATATCTGCAGATGCATCGATCTTGTTAAGCCCTGCCCGTTGTCGAACGATATTCAGGTCAGCGGCGGCGCCGGTGGCGTTGTTCTGCATGATCCTTGCTTCTGCGCGGATCAGGTACTGTTCGGCGAGACGTAGGATGACGTCGCACTCCAATCCGGCAGGCTTGTTCGAAGCCTGCCGGTATTTAAATGGATAAAACAGCTGATGGTCATTAGTAGACAGCCAGTGTGTGAAGCGCTGGTCACCTGGTTCGAAACCGTTCAGCAGCCATTGCGTTAGACAATATACAGGTCGAGCTCCCGGTCGGGGGATGAAGAAGCTGCCTTCGGCTGAATTTGTATTCTCATGTACAGGCTGTAGTTGCCAGATGATCTCGGGGCTGGCTGTTGAAAAAGTCTTATCCAGATCAGTGGACAATGTATAGGAGGGGTCTTCGATCAGAGTGGTAGCTGCCTCTTCTGCCGAGGTCCAATCTTTCAAATAACAATATACTCTTGCCAACAGGGCTGTGGCTGTTGCCCGGTTGGGCCGTGTACGTGTCTGAATGCCTTCGGCGTCCCCGACATAATGGGGAGAGAGTAACTGTTGTGCATCGAGCAGGTCCATTTTTACTGAACTGTAAATGATCTCTTTAGGAGTCTGAGCTTGTGTCGCGGTGACCTGAAAATCCGGACTAAGGATCAGGGGGATGTTCCCATAGAGATTTATGAGACAAAAGTAGGTGAGCGCACGTACGAATTTTGCTTCTCCTATCAGTTGTCTTTTGGTGCTGTCATCGATGCCCCTTGAAAGGGGAGCATTTTCGATGATCGCATTGGCCTGATAAATCCAGTTAAAGGCGGAACCGTAGAAGCCGGAGACGACGTAGTTCTGGCTGTTAAGGGTATTATTGGTAAATGGGTCTTCGGCTGTCGACGGCTGTGTTCTGAGCAATTCATCTGCACTAAGCCCTTCAAACAAGCTCATGCCTCCGTTGAGCAGGCTCCATTTGGTGTCCATTATCGAAATATAGATGCCCTTTATGGTCTTTGTAGCATTGACAGAATTGGAGAATGCCTGCTGGGCCGTTATGTCATTTTGAGGCGGCGGGACTTCCGTGAACTTTTTGCAGCTGGTAGAGGTAATGGCACAGGCCGTTAGAACGATGAACCAAAAAAATGATAAAATATGTCTGATGAGCATAATAGTTTTTTAAACATTGATTTTAAATCCGATGACGAAAGTTCTTACAGGAGGTAGTATGCTAAAGCTTTGTGTTTCGGGGTCGGAGAAAGGGAAGCTGGTGATAGTCAGGATATTTTGACCCTGAAGAAAGGCGATGCCCTCTTTGAGGTGGCATTTTTTTATGAAGTGGCTGTCTAATTTGTAACCGATGGAGAGACTTTTCAGCCGGATGAAGGAAGCGTCTCTTATCCGGGCGTTGGATATGACGAGGTCGGCAGCGCGTTCGGCAGCTTCGGGATCGGGTATTGCCGTAACTTTCTGGAACAATGCTTTTTCACCCGGGTGACGCCAGTATTGAAGAAATTGAACGGGGAAATTGCCCTGGCTATAATTCCCTGGCATGCCGGGTAAATTCTGGCGCAACATCTCTATCAAAGGGTTGATGCCATTCTGTTGTCTGAACTCCCAGAAAAATGCGAGCTCCCATTTTTTATAAGAAAGGATGTTATCCAAACCACCATAGCAACGCATGTCGAGATTGCCTCCCGGAATAACATCATTTTTATCCAGTACAGCGTTGCTGTCTTTATGCAAAAAAGTGTAGAGGCCTGTCTGCGGATCTACTCCTTTATACCCATAAACGATCTGCTCGCTGAGGGACTTCCCCTCCCGATAGGTTTGGTCATAAGTGGAGTTCTTCAACCCCTGAAAGGAGAGGAGCTTATTCTCGGGTATGGTAAGCACCAGGGAGGAGCTCCAATGGAAATTGGGAGAAGAGACATTGATCGACCTTATGCTACATTCGAGCCCTTTATTCAGGATAACGACTCGCTGATTGGCGGGCTGGCCGGGGAGCCCTGCTTGTGATGCGAGTGATTCGGTAATAACTTCATTGTCTGTCCAGGCGCGGTATGCAGCAGCCGAGAGCGTAAATCTATTTTGCCATAATCCCAGATCGAAACCCAACTCTGCCTTATGGTTGACTTCCCAGGATAGGTTGGGATTGTAAAAACTGGCAGGTACGAGACCCTGTGAACCCTGATAGCCCAGTGCTGCAGAAGTGGGTGTATACAGCGCCGCAAATCTATAATCGCCAATCTGGTCGTTGCCGGTGGTGCCATAGCTGATGCGCAATTTCCCGAAGCTAAGCCAATGGGGCCATGTAACGAAGCTTTCGCCGATGAAGTTCCAGGCTGCGCCGATGGCTCCGAATGTCCCATGTTGTCTGCCCGGTCCAAACCGGCTGGAGGCATCCCTTCTTCCAGAGGCGGTAAGAATATAGCGATCGAGCAGGTTATATTCTATCCTTGCCAGGAGCGCCTCGTATCTATAGACGACCCTGTTGAACGCAGCCTGTGTTTGCCAGGGATCCCCCGAGGACGGAGGCTGCAGCTCGTCATAATTCCCGATGGTCAACGACATGGCGCTCTTTATTTCCTGCTGTCGCGTGGCGCCGACGAGCATGTCTATTTTGCTTCTGCCAAAAAGTTTTGAGTAATTGGCCGTGATATCGACAATAGCGCTGGTGTATTTGTTTTTGACCCAGTAATAGGTGCCTGTGGGCATCAGCAAGGGGTCTTGTGCTGCTGCTGGCAGCCAGCTCTCTTCTTCCACAGCACCCCAGCTGCAGCCAATGATGCCATTGAGCTTAAGGCCTTTAAGAGGCTCGTATCCTGCCCCGGCATGTGCGAGCCAATTGCCGATGCCAGCTTTGTATTGGTTCAGCTGGACTGCTGTGAAATCTAAAAAAGGTGCATTATTGTCCCACCAGCTATATACTCCATCCTTAAAGGTGGAGGCTGGCGTATTGGGGGCCATCTGTATATAGGTGCTGAGATCGATGGCAGGGAGGCGGTTGTCTTCCCGGCTGTAATTGCCGGAGATTTGCAACCGGAGCTTTTTATTGGGTGATTCGTATGCGTATTTGCCATAGACTATGGCACGGCCGTCAAACTGGCGGCCCGGCACTACGGCGGACTCCCTGTGGTAGTTGCCGTCGACAAACCAGTTGTGGGTGGTATTTCCCCCGGAAAAATCGATGCTATGATCGTTGACAAAACCTGTGCCGCCCATGATCGTATTCCTATAGTTGTGGCTTACGGTAGTGTCCCATGCAGATTCAGGAATGGTATATTGGTTGGGGGTAAGACCGTCATTGAGGATGGCGTCCCTGCGCATGGACAGATATTGTTCAGTATTCATGAGCTGGCCACGCCCGATGGACTTTGTTATGCCTGCATAGGTGTGGAAGGAGAGCTGAGGCTTGCCGGGCACCCCTTTTTTTAGTGTGATCAAAATTGCTCCGTTGGCGCCCCTGCTGCCATAGATGGCGGTGGCGGCCGCATCTTTGAGTATCTCGATATTGGCAATATTGTCCGGGTTAATGCCGTTCAGTGTACCAGGACCGGAGGGGCCCAGTACAGCCCCTGAAGCTATAGGACTGAGAATGCCTCCTGATAAGATGACGCCATCAACGATGATCAAAGGTTGTTTACCGTTGTCGATGGAGGATTGCCCCCGTAACAGGAAATTATAGCTGCTACCCGGATAGCCGCTGATCTGCTGTATTGTCAGACCCGGTACGCGGCCTTCCAGTGCCGCCAGCACATTACCTACAGGCTGCTGCTGAAAAACAGAGCCCTTCACTTCGAAGGACGAGCCGGTGTTCAATCGAGGGGTGGTGGTACCGTATGCTCTGACTATATGTTCGTCCATGGATATAGAGTACATCTGGAGCGTCGTCGTGCGTTTCTCCCTATTGTCCAATCTTTCAGTTATAGGCAAATAACCTGTACATGATACTACCACTTCAGATTTGTATGCGGTTACAAAAATGCAGAACCTTCCATTGATATCGGTGATCGCTCCTTTGCCTGTAAGGGGGATAATCACGGAGACATTTGGGAGCGGAGCGCCTTCGGCGTTAATGACCGTGCCTTTTAAAGGACTGAATACGGATGTGCCATTTGACGCGGTACTAAAGACGGAAAAAGAGTTGTCACCTTTTTTATAGCTGAATTCAAGACCGCCGAGGCATGTGCTCAATGCCTTCTCTACAGAGACATGTTTAAGGTCGAGGCTGATGTTCGGCGCATGTTCAAAAACTTCCGTCCGAAAGGCAATCGTAAAACCTCCCTGCCGTTCAATGTCCCGTAAAACCGTTGGAATAGGCGCATCCGCGAAGTGTAATGTAACGTTCTGGGCGAAGCTGGCGGTGCATGTGATCAGGAAAATAATAAGGTACGTAAGGCGAATGCACCTCACTGATAAGAAGGATTTCATAATAGTTTGAAATTTGGGTTGAAAAATAGCAGGGAATTGGATCAAAACCTCTGATAGGATGGTTCGATATAAGGAAGAAAGGTTGGATGGGTTCTGAAACCCGCAATCTAATAGTTTGGTTTGATGGGAAGGGTATTTAGCTAACGATCAGTCTTGTCAGACACAATGATGACGCTGTCGCCTTGATTGTACAGGTGGATGTCGTCTTTGGTATCGTTGATCAGACCTAATGTTTTATCAAGCGTATTGCTTAGGGGAAAGTCGCCATTTACCAATGTTTTTTGTACATGGACCTTGTATACTACTCTTACAAGATATCGTCGCGAGATCATGCGCAATGCATCCTTCAAGTCTGTATTCACAAATTGGAAATGCGGTCGTTGGTCCTGCCAGGCCATGATATTCCGCACATCTACGTCTGTAAGATAAAAGCTCCGGATATGGCCCTTTTCTATACGGGCTTGCCGGAAATGCTGCGTGTCGAGTATGAACGACTCTGATGCGCTGGCCACTTTGACAGCGCCATTCGAAAGGGTGATCTCGGTGATGGAGTCGTCACTGTAGGCTGTCACATTGAAGCCTGTGCCAAGCGCTTCGATACGGGTGCCATTGGCATTTACTATAAAAGGACGACCAGGGTCGCGGTGGACCTCGAAGCTGGCCTGGCCCTTAAGATCGATGATCCGGGGGGCGCCATGCGGCGTTACGGAATACTGAAGCCTGGATGCAGGTGCAAGGGATGTCCAGGTGCCATCGGGGAGCTGAATATGCAAAGGCAGTCTGCCGCCGGTGGTGATCTCGTGGCAGGCATTAGGATATTGGCTTGTCCCGGTGTAAAGAAGCGTGTCGTTGCTTCTTTTTTCCACAGTCAGGGCATCGTTTATATCTATTCTACCAGATCTTGCGGAGTCCAGGACGATGGTGCTGCTATCGGGGAGGGTTAGATACGCTGTGGCATTATCAGCTCCCCTCTGCCTTGCCGGCGCCTGCTGCCTGACTAGTTGTGGTGTAAGATTTGGGTCCTTTGACGAGTGATGTTTTATATAAAGACCTCCCAGGATAACGACCCCGGTGATGCCGGCAGCAATAGCCAGGTATCTTCTTTTTCGAGTGGGTACGATGGGCGCCGGATTGTTATCCATTCTGGCCCGGGAGATCCTGTTCATTAGCTGCTGCTTGAGCTTTTCCATTGGCAGCTCCTCTGTCAGCTGAAGCTGTTCATGGACCCAGGCGGGGTTTGCGAATTGCTCGGGCAGCGCATCGTGGTATACGGAGCGAGACCGTAATTCCTGAAACTGCAATTTTTCTTTTTCGCTGAGGGTTTCTTCCCAGACATACTTCATGATCAGTATGCCATCGTCTTTTATATTGTCTTCCATATTGGGCATATATGGTTAGTACGGAAAAAGGACTTCGTTTGGCTATTGCTCCCTCAAAAAATTAAATATTTTTTTTGCACCTATTGAAAAAGCGCCGATAACGTGTTGTTTTTCATATATAAATGGCGACATGAACAAAAAAAGGATCGCTAGCTCTCCATTCTTGAAAGCCTTCAGAAACTTTTTTCTCAGTGTCTTTATCTGATTGTTTACCGTATTGACGGACGTCCCATGCAGCTGAGCGATCTCGCCGGCGTTGAATCCATACAAACAGTATCTGGCTACGGCCCGTTCTTTTTGGGGGAGGGATGTTAGAAATGCATTGAGCGAATCCAGTAAATCACTGCTGATCTGATGGGCATCGAGAAAGTGAAGATGGTCCAGTGGCGGCATATCGGGAGGAATGCTTTGGTATTTCCTCATCCGGCACCAGTCGATGAAACCATTGCGGGCTACGTGATAGAGGAAGTTTCTTATATGTGCGGGCGCCTCTATCCGGTCACGGCTTTGCCATAATTTGAAGAAGGCATCTAAGAGGACTTCTTCCGCATCTTCCTTTGGCATACCCATCCCCTTTAGTAAATAACGGAGTAAACCTTTGCTATATGTTTCAAAATAACCGTCGAAGGCTTTTTCTTTACCCTTCTTGAAATCATCGAATTGATCTCCAGGGCCATAATATTGACCAAGGCTGCTATCAGATGCCATTTTTTGGTGTTTGGTTTGGGGCGCAAAAACAATACTTTGCCAGCGATATGGCAATAGCGTTTAAAAGTGTCGTTGTTCTGATGTGAATCTTGTGCCTAAGGAAAATCAAAATTAGGCATCTTTTTTTATTTGTCTATGGCGAGTGGAAAAAGATAGACAAAAGTCGATATTGGCAGGGACCAAAACCCTTTTATTGTTGGATGAATCAGCGCTATACATGGATGTCCTGTTACCGGCAGGGGTCAAGCCGTCTTGCGATAGTTCAGGATGGCCCATGTATTCAGCACCAGGCCAATAACGAACATGGCTCCCAGTTCGTAGGTGATGTCGGAGAGACCGCTGCCTTTCAATACTACCATGCGCATGATCTTTATGAAATGGCTGGGCGGGAAGGTCTGAACGATGGCCTGGGCCCAGCCGGGCATGCTGTCGACGGCGGTAAAGGCTCCGCTCATCATATTAAAAATGTTGATGAAGAAGAAGGAGAGGGACATGGCCTGCATCTGTGTGCCGGAATAGGTGGCCAGGAGCAGCCCGAGGCCCAGCATGGCAAATAAATAATCTACCAATGAGAGATACATTACCCCGAGATTGCCCACGGGGACGATACCATAGAATATCCATCCTACCAGCAGACCGAGTGAAAAGATGATGATGCCCAACACGAGGAAGGGTATCATCTTGCCTGTGATGAATATATATTTTTTTATGGGGGTGACATTGATCTGTTCGATGGTGCCGCTCTCCTTCTCCTGGACGATGTTAAAGGCTGTCTGCATGGATGCCATGGCTGTTACGAGGGTGACAAGGATGGCCGGTACGATGTACAGGTGGAAGTTCATGAAGGGGTTGTACCAATTCGAAGAGGCGATGCTGATCTGCGGGGCGTCCTGGATAGAGACCGTAGCGGATGTATGCCAGTCCTGTCGTATCTCCTGGTTGTAGTCCTGAACGATGCTGCTGAGGTAGGCCCCGCCGAGGTTGGCCTTGGTGCCTTCGATGGCGTTGATGGCCACATAGAGCTTTTGCGTATTCTCCCGGACCAGGTCCCTTTCGAAGTGAGCGGGTATTTGGAGGACGAGGTCTGCCCTGTCCTGCTCCACCATGGAGAGAGCTGCTTTATAGGAACCTGTATAGCCTGTGAGCTTGAAATAGCCGGAGGATGTGATCTTGCCTATCAGGCGTTGAGAGGCGGTGGAATGGTCGTTGTCCACGACGGCTATCGAGATATTTTTTACAGAATAGTCGGCCGCCAGGGGGAGCAGTATGAGCTGGATGACGGGTGCAATGATCAGCATGCGGACGATGCCTTTGTTGCGGAGTATCTGTCTGAATTCTTTTTCCAACAGGAATATAAGCGTCTTCATCAGAAGGTTGTTTTTGTTGTTATTGCAATCTGATCTTAAATCTTCTAAGGCTGATGGCGAACAATGCCAGACACATACCGGCCAGGATCAGGGTCTCTTTCCATACGGCGCCGAAGCCCATGCCTTTTAGCATCACTCTTTTTACGATGATGAAATACCACCGGGAGGGTACGAGGTTGGCGAGCACCTGCATGGGCCAGGGCATGTTCTCGATGGGGAAGAGGAAGCCGGTGAGCAGCATGGTTGGCAACATCATGCCCATCAGGGAGGCCATCATGGCGGACTGTTGTGTTTTGGCGTTGATGGATAACAGCAGCCCTATTGAAAGGGAGGTAAGGATGAACAGGATGCTGCAGAATATCAGCAGGAGGGTGCTGCCTTTGACATGCAGGTCAAGGAAGAGTGCGCTGAGCACGAGGATGACAAACAAGTTTACGACGGAGATGAGGAGGTTGGGGGTGAGCTTGGATATAATGATATAAATGGGTTTGAATGGGGAGACAAGGAGTATCTCCATGGTGCCGAGTTCTTTTTCTTTTACGATGGCTACCGAGGTCATCATGGTGCAAACAAGCATGAGCACGAGGGCCATTACGCCTGGTACGAAGTTGGGGGCGCCTTTCAGCTCGGGGTTGTACAGCATTTGTACTTCGGGGAGGATCTGTAGGGGCTGTCCCGTGCTGAGCTCGGATTGGGTATTGAAGTCTCCGACGATGCGGGTGATATAATTGGTAATGGTAGTAGCAAGGTTGGGGTCGGAGGCGTCGGCTATGACCTGGATGGTGGCTTTGCCCGTGTGGGTGAGGTCGGTGGAAAAATTGGCAGGGAAGATGACGGCCATCCGTATGTCCCCTTTTTTAAAGGCGGCGTCTATCTGCTGTGCGCTGTTGAGATTGCGCTGGATATTGAAATAGCTGCTGGAGGAGATCTTATCGATGAGCTGGGTGGTGACGGGGTCTTTGGAGTAGTCGGTGACGGCTATGCGGGAGTTCTTTACCTCATTGGATAAGGCAAAGCCGAAAAGGACGATCTGGGCGATGGGGAGGCCGAAGAGCATCAGGAGGGTCTTCCTGTCGCGGAAGACGTGGAGGAATTCTTTTCGGATGAATGTGAGGAGCTGCTTCATGATTTATGTTTTAGCTTTCGGGCCGGTGAATCCTTTGACGGGCCGGTAATCCTTTTTGATGGCGGGTCGTCAATCCGCCTTGCGGGTGGCTTTACGGGCCAGCTCGTAGAAGACGTCCTCCATATTGTCGCGACCAAATTGTTGTTTGAGCCGTGTGGGGCTATCGAGGGCGGCGACGACGCCATCGACCATGATGGAGACCCGGTTGCAATATTCGGCCTCGTCCATATAGTGGGTGGTAACGAATACGGTGACGCCTCTGTCTGATGCGTGATAGATAAGGTCCCAGAACTGCCTCCGTGTGACAGGGTCCACTCCTCCGGTGGGTTCATCCAAAAAAACGATGTCGGGGTCGTGGACGATGGAGACGGAAAAAGAAAGTTTCTGTTTCCATCCGAGGGGGAGCTCGCTGACGAGCGTCTTTGCTTCCTTCTCCAGCTGCAGCTCTTTGAGGAGCTGGGCCGTCTTTTCTTTTATCGCGGGGCGGCTCATGCCATAGATGCCTGCGTAGAAGCGGATGTTCTCCGCGACCGTGAGGTCGTCGTAGAGGGAGAATTTCTGGCTCATGTACCCGATGCTCCGTTTGATCTTTTCCGTCTGGGTGTACACGTCGTAGCCGGCGATGGTGGCTTTGCCGGAGCTGGGTTTCAGGAGTCCGCAAAGCATGCGCATGGCCGTGGTCTTACCCGCGCCGTTGGCTCCCAGGAAGCCGAATATCTCTCCTTTGGCGACCTGGAAGGTGAGTTCGTTGGCGGCTATGAACTGTCCGAAGCGTTTTGTGAGCTTGTCGGTGGTGATGACGGGCGCCGAGGTGGTGGATGACATGGTTTAATTTTTTAGCAGGTGGATGAAGCAGTCTTCGATGGTGGGGCCGGTCTTTTCGACAGTGGCGTCGGGGTGGTTGCGCGCCTGTAGATATTGCAGGAGAGCCTGCGGCTCGCCGGGGGAGCCTGTGGCAGCGCCAGACGGGGCGTTAGACCCGGATGGCGCGTCCTTGAATGTGACGTGGAGCGAGTCGCCGAAGGCAAAGCAGGTAGCTGTGCCGGGGAAGCTCCTTACATCCTGGAGCAACCGGTGGGTATCCGATGCGTGGACGGCGTACAACTGACCCGGGAAGGAGCGTACGATGTTGTCCGGCTTGTCGATGGAGAGGATATCTCCTTTTTGTATCAGCGCGATGCGATCGCAGAGGTTGGCCTCGTCCATGTATGGCGTAGAGACGAGGATGGTGATCCCTTCCTGTCTGAGCTTTTTCAGCATGGCCCAGAACTCCTTGCGGGAGACCACATCGACGCCGGTGGTTGGTTCGTCTAAAAAGAGGACAGAGGGCTTATGTATCAACGCACAGGACAAAGCCAATTTTTGTTTCATGCCACCCGATAGTTTTCCTGCCCTTCTGTCCTTGAACGGTTCTATTTGCTGGTATATATCCTTTATAAGATCGTAATTCTCTTTTATGGTGGTGCCAAAGACCGTGGCGAAGAAGTTGAGGTTCTCTTCCACGGTGAGGTCCTGGTAGAGGCTGAACCGGCCGGGCATGTAGCCAACGCGGTTGCGTATCTGCTGATAGTCTTTTCGTATGTCGTAATTGTCGACCGTGGCCTCGCCTTCGTCGGGGAGGATGAGGGTGGTAAGTGTGCGGAACAAGGAAGTCTTGCCTGCGCCGTCGGGGCCGATGAGGCCAAAGAGCTCTCCTTTGTCTACGTTGAAGGAGATGCCGTTCAGGGCTTTGACCTGGCCGTCGGTCTTCCTGCCGGTGCCGCCGGGATAGGTTTTCTTTATGTTGGAGAGACTGATCATTTTACAAATTGTTGATCGGAGTTAAGACTAGAATTTTACTTCGCCGTACATGCCTATTTTCAGCAGTCCGTCATTCTTTACTCTTATTTTGATGGCGTACACGAGATTGGCCCGTTCGTCCTTTGTCTGGATGGTCTTGGGGGTGAACTCGGATTTGTCGGAGATCCAGTATACCTGGCCGGGATATTGGCGGAAATTCTTTGCGCCATCATCGGTGTAGACCTTTGCTGTCTGGCCCAGGCGGATGGCGGTGAGCTGGGAGCCTGTGACATAGGCGCGGAGGTTGAGGGTGTCGAGGTTGGCTATCTTATAGAGTGCCTTGCCGGTGGTGGTCATTTCGCCCTCCAGGGCATATTTTGTCAGGACCGTGCCGGTGATGGGGTTGATGACGCGGCCTTTGTCGATCTGGTCCTGGTAGAGTGCGGCGGACTTTTCCATGGGGTCCTGTTCGCTGTAGATGGTCCTGTTCTGGGTAGCGATGTTGGAGTTGTCGAGCGCTATCTGCTGACGGGATACGGCTATTTGTTTTTGGAGCTGATCGATCTGGGAGTTGATGTCATCCAGCTGTTTTTGTGTAGCTGCGTCTGCCTTGAGGAGATTCTCCGTGCGGGTCTTTTCTCTTTGTTGCTGCGCCAGCTGGGCCTCCTGGACTGCCAGTTGTTTTTTTACCAGCTCGATCTGGGGCATTGGGTTGGTTGTCTTTTGGCTCAGGGCTCTTATACTGGCCTGGACCTGTTCCTTTTGCAAAATAATATTGCTGATGTCGATGTTGCCGGCGATGGCGCCCTTGCGCAGGGTATCTCCTTCATGGATCGGGAAGGAGAGGAGTTTCCCGTTCTGCTCGGCGGATACGATGACCTCGTCGGATTCGAATACTCCGGAGGCGTCGGTATCGGGCGCGTTGTCCTTACAGGAAGCTGCCAGGAGGGTGAGAAGGAGGAGCGGAAAGGATAACTTTTTCATTTATACATTATTTAAAGTAGGTGAATTATATTTTAGTTGCCGGCTGTAGTCTTATGATTATACTGGGACAGCAGGAGTTGTATCTCATGCAGGTTGCGATCCTGGCGGGCCAGGGCTTCGGCGTTGATATCGAGCAGGTAGTCATTGGCCGTGATCACGCCATTCTGCAGTTGTACGGCGGAGGTCTGCTTGATGGAATCGCGGAGATTGACGATCTCGTTGTCTGACTGAATGAGCTGCTGATACCGGACGATGTCGGCATTTTGCTGCCGGAGGGTAATGGATGTATTGAAAAGGAAGGTATTGCGTTGGGCGAGTACCATCTCCTGGTTGTTCCTATTGATCAGTTTATCCTTATGATACGTATATAGTCCTCCGAAATTCCAAGAGAGGCGGAGTCCTGTCAAGTAATAACTGGACAGCTGGGTGGAGAGGAAATTGACGGGATTGGGCTTACCCAGGCCGCCCTGGAAGAAGGCGTTGAGCTGGGGATAGTTGGTGATACGGGTGAGGCGTTGCTGTTCGATGTATGACTGTGTCTGCAGGTCATAGCCTTTCAGTTCGGGACGGTTGATGCTATCGGTGAGGGCAGGCGGGGTGGGAGTCTCGAAAGAGGTATTTTCGTCGATGTCCTTATTCAGGAAAAGGGCGAGCATATCGATGTAGGACTTGCGGGTGGCCTTGAGGTCGATGTCATGTTGTCTATTGGTCAGCAGCTCTGCCTGGAGCTTGTTGAGGCTGCTTTTGAAATCCGTACCATTATTGATGGCGGCCTGTACTTTCGCGATGCCTGTCCGGATGTCCTGGGCGGAGAGGTCGTTTTGTTTCAGCTGGCCGTCGATGAGGAGGATGCCGAAGAAGAGCTGGTTGATCCTGTCCTTGAGCTTGTAGAGTTCGGTATTGAGGTTTTCCTGCTGTATCTGTGCGTCGGTGGCGCTGATGGTCCTTTTCTGCTGGTTGATGCCAAAGTCGGTGAGTGTTTGGGATACCTCTCCGTAGAGCTTGTATTGATCCTTAGGTACGGTGGGTATGTTGAGGTTTGAACCGCCGATGGGTGGCAGGGATATCTTTGTCACGTCGGACTGATAGGTGGCGGTACCATTGACCGTGAACTGGGGGAAGATGCCTTTACGGATGTTGTCGATGTTGTATTCTTTTGTCTTGTCGATGAGGGCCCGCTGGCGGGTGAGGGGATAATTGGCCTCCGCCAGCTGGTAGCATTGCTCCAGGGTAATGGGCTGCTGCTGTGCATGCGCTTTTCCCAGAGGAAGGAGCAGTAGCAGGAGTACCGCGAGCTTTTCAACTGTAATCATTTTCTTATTTTTTTGTTTTAATCATTTGATTAATAATGAGGCAAAAAAATACCCTGGTCACCGCGCCCTGTCGAGGGGGGATTTTGCATGCATAATAGCATTGATCCATATGGGTACGAGCTGTTTTCTCTCTTCCATAAAGGCGCGGAACTGCTGATCATCTGTGCTGGTGACCCGTTGCAGGAGAGGGCGTCCGATGAAGGGGAATACGGTGAGCCCGATGAGATTGGCTATAAAATGGAAGGGGTCGATGGGGGTGATCCTGCCCTGGCGACCGGCTTCCTGGATCTGGCGGAACATATGCGCCCGCAGCGGGGCTACCTCTTCATTGATCTGTTGGGCGATCTTGGACGTATTGCCTCTTATCTCGTTGATGATGAATATAGGGAGGTCGGGATTATTATTAAGGAAGTCTATATAGGCCGTGACGATGCGCTGGATCTTTTGTTCCATGGTGGTGGCGCCGTCCAGGAGATGGATAGAGATGCCTTTGATGAACTGGCGGAAGTTGTCGATCATGACGATGTCGAACAATTTCTCTTTACTCCGGAAATAGTAGTTGAGCAGGGCGAGGTTGATGCCTGCCTCGTTGGCTATGTCGCGGGTGCGGGTGGCGGCGAAGCCATTTTGGGTAAAGAGCTTTTTGGCGGCCTGCATGATCTTTTCCTCTGTGGAAAGACTGTCCCGGGAGGGGGTATCCTTCGGGGAGACAGCCCGGCGCTGACCGGTGTTGCGGGTGGCTTTGGCGGAATGGGGACCTTTGGAGGGGTGGGCCTGACGCTGCTTTGTGCGGGATGAACGGGATGCTTTTGCCACTGTGTCGAGGTTTATTCAGGACAAAGGTAGAGCGATTTTCTATTTAAACAAATTTTTTAATCAAATGATTAAATTACGATTTATAACGGTTTATTGTGATAGCAGCCATTTTATTACAGCCTCCGGGTCGGCGATACTCCAGGAATGAGGATGCCGGGTATGCCCCGGCTCCCGAAAACCCTTACCGATCGTTGTCACTAAAATTGCCTTCGCATTTCCTAACTTCTGCAACTCGTTGACCATGGCCGCCTGGTCCCGGATATTGATAAACTCATAATCGTACCCTCTTTGGCTCATCCACCATTGAATATCCGGCTCAGAGATCAGCATAAGGGGAGTGTTGATCAGGTTTTTGACCGCCCTTTGTGTCGTATCCGAAAATGAATAAGGCGAGCCGTCATAAAAATTCTCAATGGCTGTTTGTGGAGTTCCATGCATTTCTTTTTCGATCCGGCCCAGCATATATGGAACTTCCTCATTGACCTTCCCCGGCGCCGACAGCCGGACCACGCGTTTGGCGGCGTTGAAAAAGCGAGCCCAGTCAAGGGGCGGATCAACGGCAAATACCGCTTTGGGTTTTATCCGATATTTGTCTCTAACCGCAAGCTCGGCGTACTTGACAACACAGGTCCCTCCGATGGAGAACCCGCCTATATAAAAGTCCTTCCCTTGCAATTTGTATTTGTCCGATACCATTTCGATCATGCTTTTTAGAGACTGCTGGGAGGCATTATCCGATCCAAAATATAGGGGTCCTGTTTTTAAGACGGGGGCGATGACCAGGATGCCTTGCTTAGCTGCCAAAATGGGGAGTTGGGTTTCAAACAGGAGGCCATTTGGGGAGCCGCCGCCGAAACCATCCAATAAAAATAAGAATGCTTTGATGGGCTTATTTTCAGGTATGACAGCCATGTACATATTGGCCGTGCTGTCTTTTGGGTTCAGATAAGTAGTTTCCAATTTTTGCCCCACTGAGACAACTGCAATAAGTATAGCAAAGACGACCCCTGTTATTTTTTTCATGACATAAGGCTTTTCCCGGCCAGCTTGTAAGTTACGATATTGCTCTCAAAGCAGTTTATGGTCGTTGGGCCGCCAACTCTTCCATCTCCTGGTCTGTGAATATCCGGCTGTGAATAAGAAAACGGACGCCAAGCGGTATTTCGAGGGAGAAGCTGCTACCGCGGCCGGGGGTGGTGTCGAGCGTCAATTGCGTGTGCTGCCAGTATTCGAACTGGTCCCTGCTCATATAAAAGGGGCAGTCATGGATGATGCCGAGGAGCACGTCGCTGTCGCCAGTCCTGAACTCGTCCTGCCGGAAGCACATAGGTTGAGAGCCATCGCAGCAACCGCCGCTGAGGTGGAACATGAGGGGGCCATGTGTTTGCCGTAATGTATCGATCAGCTGTATTGCTTTGCCGGTGGCGAGGATGCGTGGAGGTGTCATGACTGTAAAAATGATGGGGCTGGCGGCCCGTGAATAATAAAAGGCCCGGCGGCTTGCTAACGCCGGGGCCTTTGTCGGGGATGAATGGTCTTAGAAGAAGCCGAGCTTAGTCTTACTATAGGAAATGAGCATATTTTTTGTTTGTCGGTAATGGTTCAGCATCATCTTATGTGTCTCTCTGCCAAATCCTGATTTTTTATATCCGCCGAAAGGGGCATGGGCGGGATAAGCGTGATAGCAATTCACCCAGACGCGGCCGGCCTGGATAGCTCGTGGTACCTGGTAGAGCTGATGTGCGTCCCGGGTCCAAACTCCTGCGCCCAGGCCGTATAGTGTGTCGTTGGCGATGTCGATGGCTTCTTCGGTGGAGTTGAACGTGGTGACGCAGCTGACCGGTCCGAATATTTCTTCCTGGAATATCCTCATTTTGTTGTTGCCTTTGAACAGGGTTGGTTTTATATAGTAGCCGTGTTCGAGGCCGCTGTTCTGGTGATAGGCTTCTCCGCCGCAGAGGACTTTTGCTCCTTCCTGCCGGCCTATGTCCAGGTAGCTAAGTATCTTGTTATACTGATCTTCCGAGGCCTGGGCTCCCATCATTACCGTCTTGTCCAGGGGGTTGCCCATTTTAATGGCTTTGGTCCGGCGGATGACCCTGTCCATAAAGGGTTCATAGATACGCTCGTCTACGAGGATACGGCTGGGGCAGGTGCAGACCTCGCCCTGATTGAGCGCAAACATGACAGCGCCTTCTACCGCCTTGTCGAGAAATTCGTCGTCGGCGTCCATGACGGATGCGAAGAAGATATTGGGGCTTTTGCCGCCCAGCTCCATGGTAACGGGGATCAGGTTTTCGGAAGCATATTGCATGATAAGGCGGCCCGTGGTAGTCTCACCTGTAAAAGCTACTTTCTGTACCCTGGGGGAAGATGCCAGGGGCTTGCCTGCTTCCGGACCAAAGCCTGTGACGATGTTCAATACTCCCGGGGGGAGGAGGTGGCCTACGAGCTCCATCAGGCACATGATGCTGGTGGGTGTCTGTTCGGCGGGCTTGACGACGACGCAGCAGCCGGCTGCGAGGGCTGGGGCCATTTTCCAGGTGGCCATCAACAAGGGGAAGTTCCAGGGGATGATTTGTCCGACCACTCCGATGGGTTCGTGCAGATTGATACTGACGGTGGTCTCATCATGCTCGCTTATGGTTCCTTCTTCACTCCGTATGACCCCGGCAAAGTACCGGAAATGATCTATCACCAGGGGCAGGTCAGCAGCCAGCGTCTCCCGGATGGCCTTCCCATTGTCGACGGTCTCGACGGCGGCGAGATAAGGCAGATTATCTTCGACGACCTGTGCTATTTTCAATAATACATTGCTTCTGTAGGCGGCGCTGGTCCTGCTCCAGGCCGGGAATGCGGTGTGGGCGGCGTCCAGGGCTTTTTCGATGTCGCGGGCGTTGCCGCGGGCGGCTTGTGTAAAGGGTTTCCCATCGATGGGGGAGATATTATCGAAATATTCTCCGCTGTCGGGCTGGACCCATTGTCCGCCTATGTAGTGATCGTATCTTTTTTTGAATTTGGGCCGGGCCACCACGTCAGATTTTGGGGCGGCGGCAGGTGCTGAAGTACTCATGGCAAGAATTATTTTTTTCGTGAAGTAATTACCGGCCCTGGGGCCGATGGGGCTTTGACCGGATGATGGGGCTAATTTGCCACACAAAGCCGGGGGAATCGTTAAACTTTGTACTTATTTATAGCACAATTGTACCTGTCTTTTTTGCTGTAAGGGAAATTTTGCTAAAATTGCCAATGTATAAAGAGTGACGGTGATGCCTGCCAAAAAGTACCTACGTGATATTACGCTGACGCATCCGAAATTTCTCCAGACGCTGGTAGAGAACCGTCGTATTTTCAATCTTCGCAACTGTGAACTGAATGTATTTGAAAGCTATAAGGAGGCCTATCGGGTGCCATTGACCTTTAGCGACCTTGTCATTACCAGTATGGTGAGGGGGAAGAAGGTGATGCATTTGCCGGGAAGGGAGGCTTTCGACTATCTGCCCGGGGAGACTGTGATCGTTCCGGCAGGGGAGACGATGATCATCGACTTCCCCGAAGCGGCGTCTGTGAACCCGACGCAATGTATCGCATTGGCGGTGGATGAGCATTATATCCATGATACATTGCATTATCTCGACGAATATTATAACAGCGCCATGGACGAGCCCAATCAGTGGAAACTGGAGCTGTCCCAATATCATCTGAATAATGATACGGTGCTTGCAGAGCTGATCAACCGTCTGATAAGGATCTGCAGCGGTACGGATGTGGTGAAGAATGTTTACGCAGACCTGAACCTGAAAGAGCTGCTCATCAGGATAATTCAGTCGCAGCATCTGCAGCGGCTGCCACAGGAGAGCGAGCGGAACAGCAATGGGAGCCGTATACACTTCGTGTTGCACTATATCCATGAGCATCTCACCGAAAGGATACCGGTGGACCTGCTGAGTAGAAAAGCGTATTTAAGCCGGAATATATTTTTTAAATGGTTCAAGGAGCAGTTTGGCATCACGCCGCTGGAATATATCAACAGGGAAAGGATACGGATGGCCAAGCAGCTGTTGTCGGATGAAAGGCTGTCCATTGCGGATGTGGGTTTTCAATGCGGCTTCAATGATGTGAATTATTTTGTGCGGCTGTTCAGGAAGTCGGAGGGTGTTACGCCGGGCGCCTATCAGGAGATGTGCAGCAGGAATGATTGAGGAAAGATCAGCCGTAGCTTAGCAGGACGGCGATCCTTTTGTATAGATCGGCAAATTCAAAGGGTTTTGTCATGTATTCATTCATACCGGACCGGAGACATTGAAGATGCTCCCCTGCCATGGCGGTAGCGGTCATGGCAATGATGGGAGTGGACATCTGCAGGTCTTTTCGTATATATTCCGTCGTCTCGTAGCCATCCATTACGGGCATCTGAAGGTCCATAATAATAAGATCGAAGGTCTGATCGTCCCTCAGGTAGTCGATGGCCTGTGCGCCATTATTGGCCACCTGTACGGTGCCTCCCGCCCTGGTCAGCACATAGTCGATGAGGCGCTGGTTGATCTCGTTGTCCTCGGCGACCAGAAAGCGGCGGCCAGTCAGCAGATTGCTATAATCGTGTATGTGGACGGGGGCGGGGGATGGTTCCAATGCGGGCCTGTCGTTGTATGAATAAGGCAGGTGGAAGCTGAAGGTGGACCCGGCGCCACGTGTGCTGGTGGCTGTTATATCTCCTCCCTGCAGGTGTAATAATTGTTTGCAGATGGCGAGGCCCAGCCCTGTGCCTCCATAGCGATGATTGCCTCCTTCGCCTGCCTGGGAGAAGCTTTCGAATATATAGGGAAGGCTGTCGGCGGCAATGCCGATGCCGGTATCTGCAACAGTGAAAAATAAAGTGGCCTCCCGTTCCGTCCTCTTCTGCACGTCCACCTTGATCTGTATATGGCCCTGTTCGGTGAATTTAATCGCATTGCCAAGGAGATTGATAAGTACCTGGTTGAGCCGATAGGGGTCGCCGGTGAGACGGGCGGGGATATCGGAGGACAGCTCGATGTTGAGGCGTAATCCTTTCTTCTTTATCCTGTGTTCGAAGATGGAGGAGATGTTGTTCAGGATTTCCCTGAGACTAAATTCTATTTTTTCGATGTTGAGCTTGCCTGCTTTTATTTTCGAGAAGTCGAGGATATCGTTGATGATGACGAGGAGATTGTTGGAGGAGCTCTTTATGGTGCCGGCGAGCTCCTGCTGCTTCTGCGACAGGGGTGTATCGAGGAGGAGATCGGTCATGCCTTTGATGCCATTCATGGGAGTACGTATCTCGTGGCTCATGTTGGCGAGGAACTGCTCCTGCATTTGCCTGGCGGCCTGCGCTTCGAGGATGGCCTTTTCCAGGTGTTTCTGTATCTTTTTACGGCGGGTGATATCGTTATTGAGCTGGAAAAGGATGACCAGGACGAACAGAGCAGCACCGACCCGGCCGCCAATGAGGAGGTAGGCTGTCTTTTGACGCATGACCTGATTCTGACTAATGCGGGTGTTAAGCAGGTCCTTTTCTTCCTTTAACATGGATGCCAGCAGGGTGAGCGTGGCGGGCTTGTCGATAGTGGGTTGCTTCAGGTAGCGCTTCAAGGCGGCGATCTGTGGCTGCTGATCCCGATTGACGAAGGAAACCTGTGTCAGGCTGTCTGACTGCTGCTGGAGTGTCTGTGCGGGTGCCGACAGGGATATGGAGAAACTGAGCTGTTGAATGGTGGCGATGGTCTCGTGCGTCAGATTGATCCGGTCGCTGGCTTTTTCCAAATTCTCCTTACTAAGCCAGATCAACCAGCTCGCCAATCCGAGCGAGATGATGGAAAATATCAGCAGCCAGGTTATCTTGCGGTGTATTACGAGCATCTGCGGTGAAATAGGGGTCTGTACTTAATGAAACGTAAAAAGCGCGATTTGATTATGTAAATGCTTCAAACTATGATGATATGTTGTAAATTTATTATATGTATGGGGAATAAATAAAATAAAGGTCTGTTTTATCAGCTTATTGTTGGTCGGCCTGGCGGGGTGTAACGAGTCGACCAGCGCAAAAAATGAGAAGGAATTCGAAGGGGTGATCACGTATAAGATATTGTACAAAGACAAGGATTATTCCTCTGTGTACGGGGATACGATGAAGATATATTATTCAAGGGGGAACATTGCCAAGGTATATAACAGCCAGGGGGCCGATGCGGTAAGGAAGGAGGTTTTTTATGGAGAAAGCCGCAGGTACCTTATCCAGCTGGCTGCCTCGGATACTGTATTTACGTATGATATGGCCGACCGGGGGAACTTCACGCTTGCAGCGACAAAGCGGTCTTCCGAGGATGCGAAGATACTGGGGCATGTTTGTAGAAAAATAGAGTTCGATGAGGTGTATCACCGAGGGGTAGGCGTTAAAATATACAATAGCTTTTTGTATTCTCCTGAGGTGCTGAAAGTGGACAAGCGTCATTTTAAGGATTGGAATTTTGGTCACTTCAACGTCTATGCCGGCGAGGCGGGTGTTTTCTATCTTAAGTTCGAGACCAGCTATAGTGTAGGGGATGATACAAAGCTGATCACCAGGACTTATACAGCGGTGGATATCCAGGAGCAAAAAATAGATAGCAGTATCTTCCGTGTAGATACTACGATAACCAAGCCGATGATATTATAGCGTCACGGCGGCATATACGTTGTGATGCGTATCATCGACGATGACAAGGGTCTCGCAGGGAACGCCTTTACTTTCCAATTGCCGGACCAGGTCTACACTCTGGCTAAAGCAAACGTTCCTGTCGTCATCTCCCTGGATGACCAATACGGGGGACTTCCAGGTATCCACAGAGGCGATGGGGGAGGACTGTCAGGCTGTCTTCAGGGCTTTGTCATAATCGGGCGCCTTCTCATAGCTATCCTTGAAGGTGCTGTCCACTGGTGATATCAATTCCGGATTAAATGCATGTTATCCATTCAGGAATTACATTTCTATAAACACGGTATTTGGGCGGGGTGTTCTATATTCGTGTTATGATCAACAAACTTCATTTATTGGAGCAGGTGCTGGGTGGGCTGATGCGCAGATACCAGGAGCGGGTGCCGGATGTGTCTGCCATCCTGGGAGCGATGATGAGGGAGGGGCTTATCCAATCCCCGGCAGATATTGAGAATGACCATATTGCCTTTCGCAGTCTGGGAGTCCCTCACCTGGGCATTGCCTCGCTGGAGAAAATCTTTTTACATCTGGGGTATACAAGGCGTGATCCTTATTCCTTCCCGGCAAAGAAGCTGAATGCCTGGTGGTATGCCCCGCCGGAGCCGCGTCTACCCAGGATATTTCTCAGTGAGCTGCGTGTACAGGACCTGCCTGAGGCTGCACAGGAAATCATCCACCGATATACAGGGGCTATTACCAGCGATCCTGTGGACGGGTTGGACCTGGATAATGCGGCTGTCATCGACCAGTTCCTGCACAGCAGCAATTGGGCTGTTCCCAGCTGGGAGGATTATGGTTCGCTGGCCGCTGTCAGCGAATATGCTGCCTGGGCTATTTATAACCGCTACTATCTGAACCATTTTACCATCAGCGTTCAGAATCTACCGGAGGGTTATAATACGGTGGCAGCCTTTAATAATTTCTTAGAGAAGCATGGATTCATCCTCAACGACTCGGGTGGCAAGATCAAGACGAGCCCGGATGGATTGCTTTTGCAGAGCTCGACTGTGGCCCGCCTGGTGGAAGCGGAATTTGCCGGGGGCCGGAAGGTTTTTATCCCGGGGTCTTATGTGGAGTTTGCTGAAAGGCGTGTACTGCCCGCGTATGCCCATCTGCCCGCTGCGGCTATTTTGCGGGAACATCGCAGAGAAGGTTTTGAGGCGGGCAATGCGGACAGGATATTCGAAAGTACCTTTACCAGCCAGACGGATAGACGTTCCTGAAATATCTAATGTCCTTCGGACAACGAGCCTGAGGCTCGTTCTGTCACGGCAGGGCGAGCTGGCAGGGGCCATATATTGTGAGTATGTCTTTTCGACTGATACCATTACTTATCCTATTTAGCCTGTCCCTTCAGGCTCAACCTCGTACATCCTCCTCTCACTATATTCGCGGTACGGTGCGCGACAGCAGCGGAACGGAATTGGAAGAAGCTACTGTATCCTGCTGGCCTGTTCCCGGGGACCGGCCTGTTCATAGTCTGCGCAGCGGCCGTAATGGTTTTGCCTTCCACTTGTCTCAGGAAGGTAAATTTCAACTGATAGCCACCTACCTGGGATATGTTCCTGATACGATAGCTATTTCCCTATCGGAAAATGACACGGCGACGGTGTTTGCGAAATTCGTTTTGCGACCTTCCCCCAAACCCCTTATGGAGGTCATCGTCAAGGCCAGCATCCCTCCTGTCATCGTCAAGTTGGATACAATAGGTTTTAATGCTGCGGCCTTCCCCACGAGGCCGTACGCCAGTGTGGAGGATCTGCTGAAGAAGCTGCCGGGGATCGAAGTAGATAAGGATGGTAATGTTACTTTGCAAGGTAAGAAGATAGATAAGATACTCATCGATGGCAAGGAGTTCTTTCTCAGTGATATCAAGACAGCTACCCAAAACCTGCCTGCTGAGATCGTTGCGCAGGTGGAGACATATGACACACAGTCGGAGCGGGGAAAACTTACGGGTATCCGTGACCCTACAGGAGGGAGGACGCTTAATATCAAGTTGAAGAAGGATCGGAAGAAAGGATATTTTGGAAATGCCTATGCGGGTGCAGGCAATGCCAGCAGCTATTCAGTGGGCGGTACGGCTGCCAGCCTGGATCCTACGCGCAATATTTTCTTTAATGGTGCGACCAATAATATCAGCAATCTATTCACCGGAAGAGAGAATAATTCGGGGCCTGTATCGGGTGGGTTGCAGACCCTTTCCAATGCTTCCCTGAACTACAGGGACAACTTTGGTAAGAAGATCGTGGCTGTCCTCAACGGGGGCTTTTCCCGAAATCAAAGCACGATGGAGCAGTCTTCCAGCCGTCAGACCTTTCTCGGGGATTCTTCCCTGATCGAAGATCGTCTCAGCAATTCATTCAATACGGGCAGGGCAGGATATTTCAATGTGCGTATGGAATACAAAATGGATAGTTTGCGGACCATGACCCTGCAGTCGAGCTGGTCCCCCCAATCGGGGAATAGTCGCTCATCGGATACGGTGGGGATCAATACGCAGAAAGGAACGCCGGCCAATGCATGGCGGAGCAGTCACGGACTGACGAATAATACAAGCAGCACGCATGGCAATTCCTTTTCCAATAACGTGGACTTCCGGCAGCTATTCCACAAGCGGGGGCGTACCATTTATTTTGGGCTGAGCCAGTCGGGCAGCCGGCAGCATCTGAATGCGGGTCTTTATTCCCTTGTCGATGCGTTCGACAGCCTGGGAAATAATATTCAACATACCCTGGAGGACCAGCGTTCCACTCAGACATCGAACAACGAGAACTATACTGTTCGGGCGGGGTATACAGAGCCAGTGGGCAAACAAAAGGTGCTTGACTTCGGCTATCAGTTCAGTACGGCTACGAGCCATTCCGACAAGGAGAGTTTCGACTACGACAGCGCCACGGGGAAGTACGATCACCCCGATACAGTTACTACCAACCAGTTCTTCAATCGCAACACCAATCAGAATATCCATGCGGATTTCAATTCGGATGGGACCAAGTGGCATTATCAGGTTGGGCTGGAAGTACAACTGACGAGCCTGTATAACAAGAATTATTCTATCAAGGACCCGGTCGCGCAGCATTTTACCAATTGGTACCCCAGGGCGAGCCTTATCTGGTCTATTTCCCAGAGTAAGAGTCTCCGGATAGGGTATTCAGGAAGCAGCTCGACCCCATCCATCGACCAACTGCAGCCATTGCCGGACCTGACCAATCCCTTCCTGGTGCGGATAGGTAATCCCGGTCTGAGGCAATCTTTTCAGCATAATCTGGATATGGGATTCAACAGTCTGAACACAAAAAGCCTTCAGAACTGGCAGCTTTCCATGCAGGGGGGATTTACGGAACATGCCATTACTGCCTCTACAAAGTTGCTATCCGGGGGTGTTCAGCAATTGCAGTATGTCAATGTAGACGGTAATTATCAGCTATCCGCCTTTCTAACGTATGGATTCCCGTTGTGGTCCCGCCATGGCAATGGCAATATCAACTTGCATGGCAATTATGCGCATCAGAATGGTTTCCTCAACGGGGAGCCGAACAGCACGAATACAAGCGGGGTGGGTGGGGACTTTCGGGTGAATTATCATCCGGCTGAAAAGATATTCTTCGATGCCAGCGCGTCACTGAACTATAATGCTAATGGATACTCACTAAGCCCGGAACAAAATTCAAGCGTGCTGGTGCAGAACTATATGCTGAACTGTTCCTATGAGCTGCCCTGGGCGGTAACAATGTCCAGCTATTATACCTGGCAGCAGACGGGCGCCCAGGGATCGTTGCCGGCGCATGCCATCAGTTATTGGAATGCGGCGTGCTATAAAAGTATATTCCATAATCACAGCGGGCAGATACGGCTGTCTGTATTCAATCTCCTCAACGGAGCGAGCAATGTTTCCCAATCTGCGGGTCCGAACTTTATCTCCACGAGCCGATCAAATATTGTGGGGCGTCTGTGGCTGATCAGTGCGGTCTGGCATTTTAGGAAATTTCCGAGTACGGGAAAGTGAGGGCCCATGACGGTGCAGGATGAAAGATAGAAAAAGGGGATGTACATTGGGTAATGGATCAGATCACAGTCAAAAGATTTCTTGCCGGGCTTTTCTTCTCTTTTTTGCTTATGCAGGCTACATGGGGACAAAACATGTACTCCGGATTTCAGTCTCCGCCGGACTCCATTCAAACAAGTGTATACTGGTACTGGATATCGGGTAATATCTCCCGGGAGGGGGTTATAAGGGACCTGGAAGCCATGAAGAGAGCGGGTATTAACCGGGCCTTTATCGGTAACGTTGGTATCGAGGAGACGCAGAAGGGAAAGGTCCGTATGTTTACTCCCGAGTGGTGGGACGTGCTGCATGCGGCCTTGAAGACGGCGACCCGGCTGCATATCGATATAGGGATGTTCAACAGTCCGGGATGGAGCGGGGCGGGTGGTCCCTGGGTAAAACCTGATCAGGCGATGAGGTATCTTGTTTCTTCTGAGACGGTGGTGCACGGACCGGGGGGGTGCAATGCGGCGCTTCCTGTACCAGCCAGTGATTTTCAGGATGTGCGGGTGATCGCGTATCCGCGGCCAGGGCAATATGAGGCGAGTATCTTTTCTTTGCGTCCGGCTGTTGTTGCGGTACCTGCTCTGTCTGCGGCCGATAGTTTGTCCTGTCTGATAGACGGCATGGAAAATACGGAGATGCATCTGCCGGATGGGCATGAGGGAGATTCTCTGGCTGTCGATGTTTCGGTGGAGTCGCCCTATACCGTGCGGAGCCTGGTGTTGTTGCCGGGGCGTCGTTCCATGCGTATAGAGGGTGCTATAGAAGTGAAGGAGGCGGGCGGGTACCGGAAGATAAGGGAGTTCGATCTGGACAGGAGCAATGATGCGCTAAATGTGGGGTTCATTCCCTATGGGCCTTTGGCAGTGTCGCTGCCGGCGACCTCGGGCAGGACCTTCCGTATCGTCTTCTATCATTGGACAAAGGGGAGCGGCATCCGGGAGATGAAGCTTTCTGCGTCGCCTGTAGTAGGCAGCTATATTGAAAAAACGCTGGGTAAGATGCATCCTACTCCTCATCCTTTCTGGTCGGCCTATCAGTGGCCGGTGGAGCCGGAGGCAGGGGATACGGGGCTTGTCATCGATGCGGATAAGGTAGTGGATATTTCTTCGTATATGGATAAGCAGGGGGTGCTGCGTTGGAATGTCCCGGTCGGGGACTGGGTGATATTGCGTACGGGGATGACGCCGACGAAGGTGGTGAACGGCCCGGCGCCGCCGGAGGGGACGGGATTGCAGGGGGATAAGATGAGCAAGGAGCGGGTGGCGGAGAATTTCGATGCCTTTATCGGAGAGGTGCTCCGGCGTATACCGGAGGAAGACCGGCGGAGTTTTAAAGTGGTGGTAGAAGACAGCTATGAGGTGGGTGGGCAGAACTGGACGGATGGGATGATCACTGCCTTTTCGCGGCGCTATGGATATGATCCTACGCCGTATATACCGGTGATGATGGGACATGTGGTGGGCAGTGAGGACAGGAGTGACCGATTTCTTTGGGACCTGCGGAGATTTATAGCGGACAAGGTGGCTTATGACTATGTGGGAGGATTGCGGGAGGCCAGTCATCGGCATGGTCTTACGACCTGGCTGGAGAACTATGGGCATTGGGGTTTCCCCGGTGAATTCCTGCAATATGGCGGACAGTCGGATGAGATAGGGGGGGAGTTCTGGAGTGAAGGGGATCTGGGAGACATCGAGAACAGGGCTGCTTCATCCAGTGCGCATATTTATGGAAAGAACAAAGTGTCGGCAGAATCTTTTACTGCGGGGGGCGGAACTTATGCGCGTTATCCGGCCCTGCTGAAGCCAAGGGGGGACAGATTTTTTACGGAAGGGATCAACAATACGCTGCTGCATGTATTCATCTCGCAGCCTGACGACAGGATGCCGGGGATCAATACCTGGTTTGGAACGGAGTTCAACCGGCATAATACATGGTTTGATCAACTGGATGTTTTTACCACCTATCTGAAACGATGCAATTTTATGTTGCGGCAGGGGCGGTATGTGGCGGATGTCGCTTATTTTATAGGGGAGGATGCGCCCAAGATGACGGGTGTGCGTGATCCGGAGCTGCCGAAAGGGTATTCCTATGACTATATCAATGCGGAGGTGATCGAAAAGCGGTTGTCCATCCGCGATGGGCGATGGATGTTGCCGGATGGATTGTCGTATAAGGTATTGGTGCTGCCAAAGCTGAAGACGATGCGTCCGGAATTGTTGCGGCGTTTGGATGAGCTGGTACGTCAGGGTGGTGTGCTGCTGGGGCCGGCGCCGGAGCGGTCTCCCAGCCTGGAGGATTATGGGAAGGCGGATGCGGAAGTGCGGAAGCTGGCGGGCCTGATGTGGGGGGATTTGGACGGAGCGACCGTGGGCACGGCGGGGAAACAGGAGGGAGGCAACGTGCGTATGGTAGGGAAAGGGAAGGTGGTGTATGGGGTAGGGTTGCGTGAGGTGTTGGATATGGAAAAGCTGTCGCCGGACTGTGCGATAACGGGAAGCGACAGCGTACTGTTCCTGCATCGTACCGGGGGGGCGGAAGATATTTACTTTATCAGCAATCAGACGGATCATAAGGTCATTGTGGATGCGGCCTTCCGGGTGAAGGGGAAGGCGCCTGAGTTTTGGGACCCTTTGTTGGGGAAGGTGCGGGAGCTGCCTGCTTTTAAGCAGGAGGGAGAGGTGACGAGGGTGCCGTTGGAGTTGGAAAGATATGGGAGTTATTTTGTGGTGTTTAAGCCGGGGGCGGCCAAGGGGGCTGATGGGGGTGTTGTGAAGGGGAATTTTCCTGATGCGAAGATTGTCGCGGAGGTCAAGGGACCCTGGACGGTGCGGTTTGATACGGCGTTTCGAGGGCCTGCTGCGTCTGTGATGTTCGATGAGCTGGTGGATTGGGCGATGAGCAAGGATACTGCTGTCAAATATTTTTCGGGGAAGGCTGTGTATAAAAATACGTTTCGACTGACCGGGAACGTTGGGGGGCGGCTGACCAAGACCGGGGAATCTCTTTATCTCGACCTGGGTATGGTGAGGGATATGGCGAAGGTGAGGGTCAATGGGGTGTATGTGGGAGGGGCATGGACGCCACCATATGTAGTGGATATCAGTGCGGCGGTGAAGAAGGGTGTCAATGTGGTGGAGGTGGAGGTCGTGAATACCTGGGTGAACCGGCTGATTGGAGACAGCCGGCTGCCGGAGGGGGAAAGAAAGACCTGGATGAATGTGAATCCTTTTAAGCCGGATAGTGAGCTGGAATCATCGGGGTTGCTGGGGCCGGTGCGGGTCATTGCCGGACCGTGATGATCGTGCGACCAAATGTGCATATGGTTTTGAGAGCGGGGATGTGATGACTATCCCTTGTTCTTCTGAGCCCTATAAGCTGACGGGGCGACATCGAACTCCTGCTTGAATTGCTGAGCGAAATATTTGGGATTGTTGAAGCCAACGGTATAGGCAATCTCAGAGATATTCATCTGGCTTTTCTCCAATAGTTCCGCGCCTCTTTTTAATCTAAAATAGCGGATGAATTCCACGGGTGTCCGTCCTGTGATGAGCAGCAGGCGTTTATAAAAAGTGCTGCGGCTGGTATTGAGCAGGTGGCTCATTTCTTCCACGGAAAGATCGGGGTTGGTTATATTTTTTTCCAATTCGCGCAATACGGACTGGAGGAATTCGTCATCGGCGGACCGTATCTCTATGTGTGCGGGACCGGCATCCACCTGCCGCTGGTAGATGTTTCGGATGGTCTCTTTGTATTCCAGCAGATTGCGTACGCGGGATTGCAGCACTTCGAAGTTGAAGGGTTTTGCGATGAAGTCGCTGGCCCCTGTCTCCAGGCTTTTGAGCTGTGTGTGCTCTTCGGTGAGCGCGGTCAGAAGGATGACGGGTATCTGTTGCGTACGCGGGTCTGTCCTTATCTTCTTACAAAGTTCGATGCCATTCATGACGGGCATGCTGATATCGCTGACGATGAGGTCGGGGTGCAGGGAAAGGGCTTTTTTCCATCCATCCCGTCCATCCGAGGCTTCGTGTATCGTGTAGTTGGACCGTAAGTTATCCTTTAAATAAAAACGGAAGTCTTCATTGTCTTCGACGATGAGGATGGATTTTTTCTTACGGGAAGTGGATTTGTAGGCGACGGGATCTGCCGGGGGTGGCTCAGAGGGCTCCGAGGTGACGGGATGTCCGTTGCCTGTGGTGAGAAGAGGGGTTCCCCCGGCGGGTGTGGTCAGGCTTTCAGCGGGCGTGGTCAGGCTTTCGTCAATGGACAAACGCTTGCAGGGCAGCATGACGGTGAAGCAGCTGCCTTTGTTGATCTCGCTCTCCACGGTGACGCGGCCGCGATGCATTTTTACGAACTCCAGAGAGATGGCCAGCCCGATGCCGCTGCCCTGGTTGAGGATGGAGTCGGGGGTCTTGGTCTGGAAGAAGCGATCGAATATCTTTTCCTGCTGGTCGGCGGCGATGCCGATGCCTGTGTCGCGGACTTTTATATAAAGCTCCGCCTCCTCATCATTGACATCGATGATGGAGGCGTCTACCCATACCTGACCATTCACGGGGGTGAACTTGAATGCATTCGACAGGAGGTTGAACAGTATCCGTTCGAGCTTGTCGTGATCAAAGTAGGTGTAGAGGGGAGATGTGGAGGAGGCTATATAATTAAATGAAATATGCTTTCTGTCCGCCAGGTCCACAAAGGACATGGAGACATCCTTTACGAACTGGAGGATATTGCCGGGGCGGGCGTTCAGCTTCAGCTCGTTGGCTTCCATTTTTCGGAAGTCGAGCAGCTGGTTGACGAGATGCAGGAGGCGTCTGGCGTTGCGGCGGATCATTTCAAACTGCGGCACCTGTGTCTGCCGGCCGGGCTGTTCGAGCAATTTCTCCACAGGGGCGAGGATCAGGGAAAGGGGTGTTCTCAGCTCGTGGCTCATGTTGGTGAGGAAGCGGATCTTCATCCTGTCTATCTCGTGCATGTTGCGGGCGTTCTCCCGTTCCTGCTCCAGCGAAAAGCGCATCCGTGCCCGGCGGAGGACCATCTTTCTGGCAAAGTAGAGGAGGGCGAGGATGGCTACAACATATAGCGCATAAGCCCAGCGTGTCTTCCAGAAGGGTGGGAATACGTGGATCTTCAGGGAGGCCTCGTTGCTATTCCAGTCGCCGTCCTCGTCGGCGGCCCGGACACGGAATGTATAATCTCCTGCATCGAGGTTGGTATAGGTGGCTTTGCGCACTTTTCCATCCGTGACGAGCCAGCTCTTGTCGAATCCTTCCAGCTTGTAAGCGTATTTGTCCTTTGTATGCTGGAAGAAGTCCAGGGAAGCAAATTCCAGGGAAAAGACATTGTCATTGTGCCGGAGGGTGATCTCGCTGGTGCTGGATAGTGATTTGTCGAGGATGACGTGTCCGTTGACAGGTTCGCCGGGCCGGACGATCCTGTTGAAGAGCTGCAGGTCGGTGAGCACGATCGGGGGGATGGCCTTGCGATGAACGATACGGGAGGGGTCGAAGATATTGAGCCCGTTGTGTCCACCCAGGAGCATGTTGCCGTCACTGACGAGCAGGCCTGCCTTTTCGTTGAACTCTCTGCCCTGCAGGCCGTCCGACTCGTAGAAATTATTAAAAACGGGGTGCAGGCTGCCGGGTGGGGCGGACCAGTCGCCGGACAGACGACTGACTCCATTCAGCGTGCTGACCCAGATGTCGTGCTGTTTGTCCTCAATGATGCATTGGATGGTATTGTCCGGAAGACCATTCTCCGGACTGAATGACTGGAATCGGCGCCGGGCCGGATCAAAAATATCGAGCCCTTCGCGGGTGCCTACCCACATGTATCCATGGCTGTCGCAGAGGAGGTAGTTGACATTATCGGAGCTGAGGTTGTTGCTATCGCTGGAATAGTGGACGAAGCGTCCCGAACCCTTGTCCAGCACATCGATGCCATAGCCTGTGCCTATCCATAATTGATGGCGGCTGTCCTCGGTGATACTCGATACATAGTTATTCCTGATGGAGCCAGGGATACTAATATTATAATGGTAGAAAGCGCCCGTACGTTTGTCGAGCCTGTCCATTCCCTGTGCGAGGGTGCCGACCCAAAGGTCATTCCCGGAATCGTCGTAGACGCACATCACCCTGTCGTCGGCGAGGCTGGACGGGTTTTTCGGGTCATGTCTGTAGTGGATGAATTTTTTCCCATCAAAACAATCCAGCCCTCCAAAATAGGTGCCTATCCAAAGGTTATCATTTTTGTCCATCTTCAGGCTGACGATGACGTTGTTTGACAGGCTGTTGGTTTGTGCAGGGTCATGCCGGAACTGGCGGAATGTGCCTGTAGATCTGTCAAAATGGATCAGGCCTCCGCCGTTGGTCCCGATCCAGATGTTCCCTTTTTTGTCTTCGGCAAAGCCGCTGACGTCGTCGAACGGAAGACTGGAACTATTGCCGGGCTGGCGTCTGTATTGGGGGAACTGGAACCGCTCCTGGTGATAGTAGCTGATGGCGCTCTTGAACGTGCCTACCCAGATGGTACCGGAATAATCTCTGTAGACGGTGCTGATGCTGTTGTCCGGGAGACTTTTTTTATCGTCCTCGACATGGGTGATGGTCTTTATGCCGAAATCCTTTTTGTGTACGATGTCAATGCCGCCATGGTCGGTTGCCATCCAGATGTCGCCGCGGGAGTCCTGGATAACGTTCTGGATCACGTTGCTGCTCAGCCGGGAGGGGCCGGTGTCCTGGGTAAGGTGTTTCAGTTCCCCTGTGAGAGGGGAATAATAGATGGCTCCTTTAAAGACCCCGTTGGAAGAAAGCCAGAGATCATTCTCCCTGTCGACGAAGATATGGCAGATGGACAGGGGGGGAGTGACCGTCTGTTGCAGGATGGCTGTATTCAATACCACCTTGTTCAGGCGGCTGTCTATTTTTTCCATTCTGCCGTCTTCGTGTACGACCCAGCAATTGCCGTCGCCATCCGCCTGGGCGTTGCAGATGGGGGCGGGGCTGAGCGCATGCATGTCCCCCTCCCTGGGCTGGAAGGGGATGATCCGGCCATCCGGCTGCAGGTGGTAAATGCCTTTGTCTTTGTAAATGAACCAAAAGTCGCCTTTACTGGCAACGATGTTCAGTAACCAGCTATCGGGGAGGGAGAGACTTCTCAGGTAGTCCAGGTAGCCGCGGCTGAACTTGTCGGTGGTGAGATCGTACATATTGAACCTGCCCGCGCGGGACTCTACCCAGAGCTTGCCGTCGGGGCCCTGGAACATTTGTTCTATATAGTTGTCGGACAGGGTATTGGTATCGCGGGTGTCGTGTTTATAGACTTTGAACTGGTAGCCGTCCCAGCGATCGAGGCCGGATGCGGTGCCAAACCACATATAGCCGCGGGCATCTTTATATATCGAGGTGATATGGTTATTGGACAGACCGCCTGCCACGTCGAGGTGAGAAAAAGCATAGTCGTTGGATTGACCATATGGCCGGGTGAAGGGAATCCATAATAATATAAGCAGTAGTATTCGGGATTTCATAAACTATACGGCAGGGTATGTGGGGCAAACCCGGCAATCTTATGTTTCAAATATAATGGTTATGGATCATCTATTTGACCCCAAGGGGATCATTTGCGTGTCCTTTAAAACATATGACTACCCAGTTTGATCATTTTGAGGTCCGTCGTCCCCGCTGTTAGCTGCTATTTTTATGGAACCATCAAAATGGATGGGCAAACCAACAATTGATTGCGATATGAAAAAATTATCAGGGGTCCTTTCCCCTCCCTGCTACACATTGTTATTTCTCTTCCTCATTCTTTTTCAATCCCTTTCTGCCCAGCCGGGTACGGCTAAACGGATCACGGGCAAGGTCATTTCCCAGAGCAATGGGGCTGCCGTTCCGGGGGCCAGTATTATGGTCAAGGGGACAAAAAACCTGGTCAATACCAATGACCAGGGGGAATATGTCATCATGGCGGCGTCGGGTGAGACGCTGGTGATCTCTTCGGTAGGTTTCTCCCAGAAAGAGGTGAAAGTGGGCGTTTCGGCGGTGGTGAATGTGGCGCTTGCGCAGGACTTCAGCCATCTCCAGGATGTGGTGGTGGTGGGATATGGCCGTATGAAGAAGACCGACCTGAGCAGCGCGGTCAATACTATTTCGAACACGGACCTGAACAAAACGGTGAATGTAACGCTGGACGATGCTCTTCGGGGGAAGTCGCCCAATGTATATGTCTCTTCCAGCAGCGGGGCGCCCGGTGCGGGGTCGGCGGTGATCATCCGTGGGATCAGCACGGTGACGGGTAATTATCAACCCCTTTATGTGGTGGATGGGGTACAGATACGGCCGAGCATGGGGACGGGCGGTGCGTATAATTCCAACCCGGGTCTGGCCAATGAGGTAGCCGGGATCAATACGGACGATATCGAGAGTATCAGCGTGCTGGAAGGTCCTGCGGCCACCTCTATCTATGGGGCGGCGGGCGCCAACGGGGTACTGATGATAACTACCAAACAGGGGAAATCGGGGACCACGCGGGTAAATGCCAACGAGTCCCAGACCATCCAAACGCGACCAAAGAACCTGCCCGTCATGAATTTAAAAGAGTATGCGGTCTATATCGGTAAGCTCCAGCAGTATGGGCTGGTGGGTGTAGAGCCGCCGGAGCTGCAGGATCCCAGCATACTTGGACCTGGTACGGACTGGCAGCATGCGTTGTACAATAATTCGATCATGCAGAACCATGCCATGTCGATCAGCGGCGGGACGGAAAAATCCACTTTTTATTTCTCGGCCGATTATCTCAATCAGAGTGGCGTAGCCACCGGGTCCGGGTTCCAGCGGGGTACGGTGCGGATCAATCTGGCGAACCAGGCGACCAAATGGCTGAAGTTCGGCACCAATCTCAGTCTCTTTACCACCAAGGAGAAGGCCAATACCTTCCAGAACAATATTATCAACCTGGCCCTGGAGCAGAACCCCACTATCCCGGTGAAGAACCCGGATGGTAGTTTTGGAGGACCGGCCAATCTGGCGCAGGCGCAATATGCCGTCACGAATCCCATCGCGATCGCCAATCTGAACAACAACTACAATACTTCCTTTGGAGCCATTGGCGGTCTTACGCTGGACATCACGCCGATCAAGGGTTTGTTGTGGCATACGGAGGGCAACGGGAACTATACTTTCACCAACGGGTACCAGTTCAATCCGTATTATACGCTGGGGTCTTATTATCAAAGCTCTCCGACATCCGGCAGCCGCAGTGCGGGGAATAACTATTGGGTCTCGCTCAACACGCGGTTGCAGTACAACTTCAATCTCGGTCTTCATAGTATAACAGCGATGGTGGGTCATGAGGCCGCTCAATATGCCTGGCAGTCGTTGAGTGCGTCCGGTCTCCGCTATGCCACCAGCTCGATCCAGGAGCTGAGTGTGGCTGACCCGTTGTCTCCTCCAGGTACGAGCTCGAGAGGGAATGGGGCCAATGAGAGTTATTTCGCCCGTTTGAACTATATCTATAATAATAAGTACATAGTAGAGGGGGTGGTGAGGAGAGATGGAAGTTCTAATTTCGGTCCGTCGAACCGGTTTGGCACCTTCCCCGCCGTATCGGTGGCGTGGAAGCTATCCGACGAGCCTTTCATGCGGGGGCTGCCCTTTATCAATGATCTCAAAGTCCGTGCGGAATATGGTATCTCCGGGAACGCCGGCTCCGGCGGCGCTGTCTATTCCAATCTTTATTCAACTGCCACCGTGTGGGGGACAGGGTTTTTACCCTCCAACTTCCCCAACCCCGACTTGAAATGGGAGCAGGATCAATCTACGAACCTGGGTATCGACGCCCATCTGTTCGGGGACCGGGTCGAGTTTATAGGCGACGTCTATTATAAGAAGATCTCGAACCTGATCCTGGAGGCCAGCGGTCCGATGTATCTGGGCGGCTATTTGAGCGGTGGATATGGAGGGCAGGTACAGTGGCCTGTAGAGAATTATGGGGGTATGGAGAACAAGGGTTTTGGCTTGTCGCTGAATACTGTGAATATTTCCCGTCGCGACTTCCAATGGAGGACCGGCATCAATTTCTCGATGGACAGAAATAAGGTCACCAAGCTCGTTTCGAGCATCTATACGCAATATTATTCCCAGATCAACGACAGGCAGGCTGAATTTGCCACGCAGGTGGGGCAGCCTATCAGCATGATCATGGGCTATCAGGCGGAAGGTCTTTTCCAGAATTATAAGGAGCTGGCCACGCATGCGATACAGACCGGTACCAGCGATGCCCAGGCGCCACGGATCATCGATGCGACGAGGGGTTCATGGGTAGGGGATATCAAATACAAGGACGTGAATGGGGACGGCTATGTGGATACGAAGGATATAACGGCTATCGGAAATCCGTGGCCGAAGTTTACGTATGGGTTCACGTCTACGATGTCCTGGAAGGGATTCGAGCTGAGCCTCTTCTTTATGGGTGTAAATGGCAATCAACTGTTGAACCTTACGCGCTATCAGAATGAGACCCTGCCGCAGGGAACGGGGCCATACAACAATCACTTCAAGAACGTCATCAATTTTGCTGTGCCGAGCAGTCTCAAGCCCGAGGATGTGCTGATCGCGACGTTGACTAATCCCGGTCACCAAGTCCCCAATGTCTTTGTGGATGCGAATGGCAACAACCGGATATCGACATGGAATGTGGAGGATGGCTCTTATCTCAAGCTGAAGAATGCACGTATCAGCTACCGGGTGCCCAGCAGGTATTTATCGCAGACGCATATCCTCCGGGGGGCGCTTGCTACGTTCCAGGTGCAGAATGTCTTTACCATCACGCATTATACGGGGTATGATCCGGAGGTAGGTATTTATAATTACGGTGGCGTGAATCTCGTAGGTGTAGATGAGGGCAGATATCCTTCGACGAGGTCATACACTTTTAGCCTGTCTTTGGATTTTTGATACGGAGCCGCCAAGCGCGGATACATTATACATGAAAAAAAATATAACAATGCGACAAAATAACATTGTCATCTACATAACAGTTCTCGCGGCCATGGCCATGACGGCGTGCAAGAAGTCCTTTTTGGATCGTCCGCCGATAGCGTCACCGACGGCTGCAACTTATTACAAGTCCGATATAGATATATTGAATGGGACCGGTCCCTTATACAATGGCAGTTGGGGCGGGTACAATGGTACTTCGTTGCAATATATCGGAGATATCATGGGGGGCAACAGTCTTACCGACAACTATAATGGCCGGGGCTCCTATCTGAATTTCACCGTGACCGCCCAGGACCCGAGCGGGGCGTTGCAAAGTGCGTATCAGGCGCTGTGGTCAGTGATCGGCAATGCCAATATCGTGGCGCATAATATCCGGGGCGCTGGTCCCGGCGCGAGCGTGACCGCCAGGAACTCCGGGCTGGCCGAGTGTTATGTCATGCGGGCTGCGGCGTATTATTTTATTGCGCTGGACTGGGGTGCCGCGCCGATCATCTACGACAACAGTGTGCAGATAGGGGACAGCTCTATTCGCCGGAACAATCTATCGGATGTGTGGAAGTTCATCATATCGGATCTGAGCTGGGCAGCCCAGAATCTGGGAACGACGCCATTGCAACCTGGTCGTGTCACCAAATGGACTGCGGAGGGGATGCTGGCGAGGGCTTACCTGGTGCGTTCCGGATTGGGGCAGTCTGGTGGTCAGCGTAACCAGGCCGACCTGGACAGCGCTAAGTATTGGGCTGGGGATGTGTGTAACAATAGTGGCATGAGCTTGTACCCGAGCTACTATGATCTTTTCACGAGTGCGGTATTTAGCGGCAATAAGGTGCCTTCGGAATGTCTTTTGGGATTGTACTGGGTGCCTACGGGACAGTGGTTTGTTGAAAACCATATGCAGGCCAATCTCGCGTATGACTCCAAGATAACGCAGACCGGTGATGGATGGGGCGGCGCTTTTGGCGCATCGCCCAGTCTGCTGGCTTATTATATGGACCCAGCCAATGCGGCCGATTCTGTGCGTCGCAAGGCGACGATATTTATGCCGAACACCAACTATCCCGATATCAACAAGGCCGGTGGGGGATGGCATGTAGATACGACGTTGTTCAATGGCGCTACCAGGCAAGGCGACAATGCCAAGATCACGCATCCTATCGACAGCGGTTTATATTATTTGAATGGGGACCGGGCGTATGTCAAGAAATATGTCATCGGCAGCCCCGCGGACAACGGTGGTGTGGGAGGACAGCAGAATGAGAATATCGGCACGTATATCTTCCGGCTGGCGGATGTGTACCTGACTTATGCCGATGCGATCCTGGGGAATAATGCTTCCACTACCGACGCGGATGCTTTGAAGTTCTTTAACGCCGTGCGATCGAGGGCCGGCGCGACAACGAAGACATCGATCACGTATGCGGATATTTATTTGGAGAAGAAGATCGAGTTTGCCTTTGAGGGCCATGCATGGTATGATTGGAAGCAGTGGTTCTATTTCGACCCCAATGCGGCGATGAACTATTTCAATACGCAGAACAGGGGTCTTTACAATATCACGTACAATGGCGGTAACTCATTTGTCACCTGGTTCAACGATGCGACGAACCCGAGAGCTTTGGGGCCGCGCTATTATACTATTACGGCTGACAAGGCCGATCTGCCTTATCCGGCATCGGAGGTGCTGGTAGCGCCAAACCTGGGGTTGCCACCTGTGGCTTTTGACTTTAGTAAAGTAAAATATTGAGACACCGACCTTAAACAAAAATTACTTGTATGAAAAAATACTTATTTCTTCTCCTGGTGTGCTTTGCGGGCCTGCTCGAGCTGGGCTGTAATAAGAACGGGAGCAGCGGGCCGCCCCTGATCACGAATATCAGGGAACTGGATACCACGAAACGCGATCTGAAGGTAATAGGGGCTTCTCCGGGTTCCGAGATCGTTATCCAGGGGCAGAACCTGCAAGGCGCGCGTCAGATATTCTTCAATGACACGTCGGCCTATTTCAATCCTGTATACAATACGAGCACGAACCTCATCGTGGTGATACCGAGCACCGCACAAACCGCGGCCACCAATCCTTCGGTGCCCAGTACGATACGGCTGGTGACGGATCATGGATCGACGACTTATTCTTTTTCGCTGATCCTTCCTCCGCCCACTATCAGCGGGATCTCGCTGGATATTACGGGTACTACGATCGAAATTAACGGGGCGAACCTGGCGGGGATAAAAAAGATAACCTTCCCCGTGCCGGGTAATGATACGGCGTTGTCCTATACCGTGAATAAGACATATACTCAAATCATTGCAAAGGTACCGCCCGGAAGTGCATTTACCGACTCTATGCGGGTGCAGTGTCTTTTTGGTACGGCAGCTTTCCCTTATCCGCCGCCGATGGTCATCGGCTCGTTGTCTAATGAAAATGCGGCGGCTGGAACGACGCTGTTGATCAATGGTACGAACTTCATCGGCGTCAACCAGGTGGTGTTTCCGGGTGGTATTCAGGGTATCAACCTGCAGACTGTCAGTGTCAACCAGCTGTCGGTAGTGGTTCCTCCCGGCATAACGACACCGGACTCTTTGAGGATAAGCGGGCCGTTGGGGACCGCGACGGCGCCGCAGCCATTCGACACTTATCTGACCTATGTTTCACCGGGGTATCTCTCTACTTTCGAGAATCAATGGGCAAATCCTCCTGACAATACAGGCTTCTTAGGCTGGACCGGTGGCTATGCCAATGCGGCTACCGCTACTGCCAATTATCCGGGCGGAACGGGTGGGGTGGGGGTGATCAACCAGTCAAGCCCGATGTCGGGGAACAGCGCCGCGGGTTCGCAGGGCAATGGAGGTTTTCTGCAATTGAATGATGTGCCCTGGGTGGCGGATAAATCCAAGTCTGTCAGCAACTATTCCTTAAAGTTCGAAGTGTATGTGGCTTCTACCTGGAGCAAGGGCGCTATCTGGATAGCCGTGGGCAACTGGTATGGCTGGAGCTCTTATTCCGCCAGATTTGCGCCATGGTCTGACCCGGCGCTGGCTCCGAATGGTAAGTACAAGCCCAATGGATGGGTAACGGTGTCGATACCACTGACGCAGATGATCACCGGTAACCAGTTCTGGCAGACGGCGTGGAACCCGAACGGAAGTGCCGCAAGGACCTTTAATGATTATCCTACGACAGGCGTCTGTTTCATGGTCATGAACGACCAGCCGGATCCGGCGCCTGCGGGCAGCATCAATATTGCCGTAGACAATGTCCGTATTGTACAAGGAAAATAATTAACCTCATCTCCTTATTATGCGTATTAAAACAATCAACATAAAACCTGCAGCGCTGACCTTATCGACTGTATTGGTCCTGGCGGCCTGTACCAAGCATTCTTCTCCCGGCACCATTGAAAAGCCCTATCCGGTGGAGACCGACTCTGTCTATAAGCCGGCAGATCCATCCGTACCGCCGACGGTAGGGTTCTTTTTGGACGGGTGGCAATCGAGGACATTTACGGCGCCCGATACGATGACCGGGTCTGTTCCTTCCTATGCTGCTACGGATTCGCTGACCATCAACGTCAACCAGGTGGTGGCGAAGGTCCCGCCGTATCTGTATGGCAATAACTCCAATCTCTGGATGGGGCAGATAGTCACCGAGCCCAGCCTGATGCAATATATCAAGGACCTTTCTCCAAGGATCATCCGTGCTCCGGCGGGGAGTAACAGCGATGTCTATTTCTGGAATGGGGTGGATACCGCACACCGGCCCTGGGACGCGCCGGACAGTGTGCTGAATGCCAGCGGCAAGCCCGTGTATATCGGGGACTGGTATGGTGGTAACTGGGGGGGCTGGACGCTTGCGCTGGATAATTATTATACCATGCTGTCGCAGACCGGCAGCACCGGCATTATTACTATCAACTATGGATATGCGCGTTATGGCAGGAGTGCGAACCCTGTGGCTGCGGCTGCTCATCTGGCGGCGGACTGGGTGCGTTATGACAATGGCCGGACGAAGTTCTGGGAGATAGGTAATGAGACCTATGGCAGCTGGGAGGCGGGTTATTATATCGATACGACGAAGAATCAGGACGGCCAGCCATACAAAGTGACAGGAGCGCTGTATGGAAGCCATGTGAAGATATTCGCGGATTCGATGCGGGCTGCGGCTTCTCAGGTGGGCGCCACGATCTATATAGGGGCCACGTTGTATCAGCAGGCCCCCGGTGCGGGTGATGATGCGACGTTGCAGGGTTGGAATACCGGCGTGCTGGCAAATGCGGGGGCTGCCGCCGATTATTTTATCGTACACAATTATTTTACTGCCTATAATACCAATTCCGGAGTGGTGGATGTTCTTTCCAGCGGGCTGACCGTGCCCGGGGCGATGATGTCCTATGTCCGTCAGCAGGTGTCGGCGGCCGGATTGAGTCAAAAGCCTATCGCCCTGACCGAGTGGAATATCCAGGCCTCCGGCTCCAAACAGAATGTCTCCTATATCGCGGGTATGCAGGCAGCGCTGACGCTGGGCAGCCTTATCAAGAACCAGTATGGCGAAGCAAGCCGCTGGGACCTTGCGAACGGTTATTCCTCGGGGAATGATATGGGTATGTTCAATAGCGGGGATGAGCCCGGGGCGCCGAAATGGAACCCACGTCCGGCGTTTTACTATATGTATTATTTCCAGAAATTCTTTGGCGACAGGATGGTGGCTGATACGTTGCGGAGGGCGCTGCTCAATAACGACATTAACTGCTATAGCTCTACTTTCAGCTCGGGGCAGGCTGGAACTGTGATCATCAATTCCGGGGCGTTGAACCATGTGGTGGCCGTGGATTTTCAGCACTTCCCCGCGGGAAGTCATTATTACTGGTATACGCTGACCGGTGGTACGGACAATGCGCCTTATTCGGGGCAGGTGCTGGTGAATGGCACCGGTCCTTCCACTGCGACCGGAGGTCCGTTGAACTATGCGACGCTGAAGGCGTACAGCATGCCGCTGAGGGGTTCGATAAAGGTGTGGGTCCCGCCGTACAGTGTGGTGTATCTCGTGGCGGATAAGAAATAAAATGTCTTCATGTATCTAAACATATTTCCGATGCCCATTGTCCGGACCCTCTTTTTTGGGGTGAGTCTGTCGCTGGGGTTGTTGTCCTGTGGAGAGCAGCGCCGGAAGGAGGGGTTGCATTTTACGGTGATGGAGCCGTCTGCTACCGGGGTATATTTTCAGAACACGATCACCGAGAGTGATTCGCTCAACATGTTCGTCAACGAATATACCTATATGGGGGGTGGCGTGGGGATCGGAGATTTCAACCGCGATGGGTTGCCCGATATATTCCTGGCGGGTAACCAGGTGAGCAGCAAATTGTATCTCAACAAGGGCGGGCTGCATTTCGAGGATGTGACAGTGAAGGCGGGATTGACTACTTCCAGCTGGTGTACCGGCGTCAGTGTCGTGGATATCAATAACGACGGCTGGCCCGATATTTATGTCTGCGTCTCCGGCAGGGCGCCGGGAGAGAGGAGAAAGAACCTTCTTTTTATCAATCAGCATGATATGACCTTCCGGGAGCAGGCCGAGGCCTATGGGCTGGCCGACACTTCCTATTCCACGCAGGCTGTCTTCTTCGACTATGACAAGGATGGCAGGCTGGATATGTATCTGTTGAATCATACATTGGACGACTATCATCCCAATGACATCAAGGACAGGAAGGTGGACAGCAATTCTATTGCGCGGGACAAGCTTTTCCACAACGAGGGTGTGGCGCCGGGTATGGATCATCCATTCTTCCAGGACGTGTCCGGGAAGGCCGGCATTGTCGAGGATGGCAACGGGCTCGGTGTTGTGGTGAGCGATGTCAACGGGGATGGATATCCGGATGTGTATGTGGCAAATGACTATATCCGGAATGATCTTTTATGGCTGAATAATAAGGATGGGAGTTTTACCAACTGTATTGCCTCCGCGCTGCGGCATCAGAGCTATTCGAGTATGGGGACCGATGCGGCTGATCTGAATAATGACGGGCGCCCCGATATCATGACGCTGGATATGCAGCCCGAGACGAACCAGCGGAAGAAGATGATGTATTCTTTTCTGGGGGAGGAGCGCAGGCGGCTGGAGGTGGCCAAGGGGTATGAGCCCGAGTATATCCACAATATGCTGCAGCTGAACAATGGGAATCGAATGATCGAAGGACGGCAGGTCCCTTTCTTTAGCGAGATCGGGAATATGGCCGGTGTGTCCGAGACCGACTGGAGCTGGAGCGTGCTGATCGCGGACCTGGACAATGACGGGTGGAAGGATGTTCATATTACGAATGGGCTTGGTCGTGATCCTACGAATATCGACTTTTTGGAATACCGGCATGAGCGGGTGGTGCAGACGAATATTCCTGACAGTGATCAGGGGCAGCGGAGGGCTTTTATGGAGCGGCTGTCGGAGATGGGGCCCGTGAAGCTGCGTAATTATATTTTCCGGAACAAGGGGGGCCTGCGATGGGAGGATGTGTCTGCTGATGCGGGGATAACCGAGGCGACTTTGTCGAATGGGGCTGCTTATGTGGATTTGGATAATGATGGGGATCTGGATCTGGTGACGAATAATGTAAACGGCGTGGCGGGGATCTTAAGGAATGATTTGAGGGATACTGTTGCGGGGCCGGGCGGGACGGCTTCGGGGGCTGGCGCTGCCGCGGCCAATTTTCTCACGGTGCAGCTGAGGGGAGATACGCTGAACCCGGAGGGGATCGGCGCCGTGGTGTATACATACAGTCCGGGGGTGTGCCAGGTGGTGGAGGAATATCCCGTCAGGGGGTATTTGTCATCGGTGGATAGCCGGCTGCATGTGGGGTTGGGGAATGCTGTGCCGGACTCCGTGAAGGTGGTATGGCCCGATGGGAAGCGGCAGGTGGTGGGGGCGCCGGGGGCGAATAGGGTTTTGGAGATAAGATATGGTGAGGCGGTGGCGGGGACTGATGCTGTTGCCGGACAGGGCGGGCCAGGGACTGGGCCGGCCGGGCAGCTCTATTTTAGTGAGGCTGCGGCGGCATTGAATACCGTGTTCCTGCATCGAGAGACCTTTTTTTATGACTATGCTTTTCAACCATTGATACAGCAGAAATATTCGCAGGAGGGGCCTTTTATGAGCGTGGGGGATGTCAATGGGGATGGGCGGGAAGATCTTTTTATCGGCGGGGCTTTCCGGCAATCCGGCAAGCTTTTTCTGCAGGAGGCTGACGGGACCTTTCGTGGGAAGGACCTGACCGTGGGGACAAAGAATGAGGAGGACCTGGGGAATCTGTTCTTCGACGCGGATGGGGATGGGGACCTGGACCTGTTGGTGGCGGGGGGGAGTACCGAGTTCGAGAGCAATTCATGGTTTTGCCGGCCCCGGCTGTATTTGAACGATGGGAAGGGAAATTTCAAGATGGATAGTACCGCATTCCCCGCGCAGGTCATCACGCCGGGCAAGGCTGTTGCGGTGGCGGATATGGACGGGGATGGAGATATGGATGTGTTTGTGGGCGGGCGGGTCTCGCTGGGAGTTTTCCCGGAGCCGCCGCGGAGCTTTTTGCTACGTAATGAACATGGGAAGTTCCAGGATGTGACCGAAGCCGTGTGTCCAGCGCTGAAGAATCCGGGGCTTATCAATGCAGCGATATGGGCGGACATCGATGGCGATAAACGACCTGACCTGATATTGGCCGGGGACTGGATGCCTATCCGGGTGTTCCGGAACAATGGGACGACCATGACCGAGATCACGGCGGGCTGTGGTTTGAAAAACCTGCCGGGTTTTTGGAGAAGCATTGCCCTGACGGATATCAATCATGATGGGTATGTAGATATCGTCGCCGGGAATCTTGGCTCTAACAATCCTTTTCATATCAGCACAGAACGGCCTGCGGAGTTGGTGGCGAAGGATTTTGACGGAAATGGGATCGTGGAGCCAGTTTTCTGTTATTACATAAAAGATGAGCGAGGAGGGTATCAATTGCAGCCCGGCATCTCCAGGGACCTTTGGGCTACACAGATGCCTTCTATCAAAAAAGTATATGACAAGAACGAGCTGTATGCGAAGGGGAGCATGAATGATATTTTTACCAAGGAGATGATGGATGGGGCTACGATCCTGGATTGCCGGGAAGTGCGCAGCGGCTGGTTCGAGAACGATCATAAGGGAAGATTTATCTTTCATCCTTTCCCGTCACTGGCCCAAATAGCGCCTGTGAATGCCATTGTATGTATGGATGTAGATGGAGATGGGAATATGGATATCATATTAGGCGGTAATGAATACCAGGCTGCGGTGACGACCGGGCGATACGATGCTTCTTATGGCGTTTTGCTAAAGGGGGATGGCAAGGGTGGGTTCGGGGCTATCGGTCCGGGGGTGAGTGGGTTGATCCTGGATGGGGATGTCAAGGACCTGAAGGTGGTGGGTACGCCTGAAGGGCGGGTTTTGATGGCCGCCGTGAATGATGGGCCTATGGAGGCGTACAGGATAAGAGGGAGTGGAAAATGATGATTTCTGTATATTTACAGACATGACCCCAGCCTCCTATCCAAAAATGTATTTGTACCGTCGGATCGTGCAGGCCAAGCTTTTTATCGACCAGCATTATGCGGAGCCTTTGGATCTGTCGGCCATTGCGGATGAAGCCTGTTTTTCAAAATTCCATTTTGTAAGATTGTTCAAGTCCGCCTATGGGAGGACACCGCATCATTACCTGATAAAAGTAAGGATCGACCATGCGCAGGGGCTACTTGCGAAAGATGTCCCCGTGGCGGAGGTGAGCATGCGGGTGGGGTTTGAAAGCTCGACTTCTTTTGCGGCGTTGTTCAAAAAGCAAACGGGTATGTCACCTTCCGTGTATCAACGCCGTCAGCGGATCAGAAAAATGATGTACCGGGGTAACCCCCTGACAGCGGTGCCTAACTGCTTTGCTGAAGCGCGCGGCTGGAAAAATAGCAATTTCTAATAGCTGATCTTCCTCTTTAACCAGCATCTTTGTGATCGTAAAACAAGCAATATGATCACAAAACTGACGCATCTATGCGTATATGTGCTGGACCAGAACAGCGCTCATGACTTTTATGTAAACAAGCTCGGATTCAAGGTCCATACGGACGTGCCGATGGGGCCGGGCGCCCGCTGGCTGACGGTAACGCCGCCGGAACAGCCTGAACTGGAGATCACGCTGTTCCCTATTGCCGAGGGAGGAGTGTTTGATGCGGAAACGGTGAGGACGATGAAGGCGCTTGTTCGGAGGGGGACTTTTGGACCCGCCGTCATGACCTGTAACGACCTGCTGGCGACGTATGAGGAGATGAAGAGCAAGGGGGTGGAATTTAAGAAACCTCCAACCAGGGAGTTTTATGGTTTTGAAGCGTTGTTCGTGGATGACTCCGGCAATTTTTTTTCCCTTTCACAACTCAATCCTTAGGCTATGAAGACTGTATTGGATCTCGATGCCCGGGAGGATCTGGTTGTTCGGATCAGCCAGCTTTCCGCGAATGACAGGGCGTTGTGGGGCAAAATGAATGTTGGACAGATGGTGCGACATTGTGCCCTTTCGCAGGAATGGATACTCCAGGGCAAGCGGATGAAAAGGGCGTTGATTGGGCGGCTTTTGGGTGGGTTGATCTTTAGAAAAGTGATGAAGGATGAATTCATGCGAAAGAACACTCCTACTTTGCCGGAGTTGAGTGTTACAGATACGGATATTGATCTGTCTCAGGAAAGACAGGTGCTGATGGGGCTGGTGCGGGAATATGAAACGTATGTGTATCCTGCTGGCGGATTTATTCATCCTTTTTTTGGGCTGATGACAAGGGAGCAGATCGGGGAATTTGTATATAAGCATTTGGATCATCATTTGCGGCAGTTTGGGAGATAGAAGCTATATTCGGGCAAAATTTTAAATAATGCGTTCGTTGAGATGGACTGTTGGAGGGACGCCGGAAATAATGGGATTACAGGTAGCGGACAGGCTCCGTCAGTGTCTGGAAGGAGTAAAGGCCCCGCTGATATGTCCGGCTTCGGGGACTACGCCGGCTCCTTTATATCATGAGCTGGTGCGGCGTCATAGGGCGGGTACAATGGACCTTGGCGCGTGGAATTTTGTGGGGCTGGATGAGTGGATTGGTTTGAATGGGAGTGATGAAGGTTCGTGCAGATGGTGGCTGGATAAGGATCTTTTTCGGCCGCTGGGCGTCGGGGAGGACCGTATCTGTTTCTTTGACGGGAGGGCTGCTGATCTGGCGGGCGAATGTGCGACCACGGAGCGCTTTATTGCCGAGAGGGGCGGGATGAATGTAGTGATCCTGGGTATCGGGACGAATGGGCATATTGCCATGAATGAGCCGGGTACGGATGTGGCAGCGAGATCGCGGGTTGTTACGCTGCATCCGACGACGCAATCGGTGGGACAAAAATATTTTACCCGGCAGACCGTGCTGGAGAAAGGGATCACGCTGGGGCTGGGTACGATACGGGAAGCGCGGCATATTTTCCTGCTGGCTACGGGGGAACATAAGGCTTCCATTATTCAGCAGGCGCTGGAGGGGCCTGTCAGTGCGGATGTGCCGGCGAGCCTGTTGCGGGATCATCCGGGATTGGAGGTGTGGCTGGATGAGGCGGCGGCCGGGAAGCTGGGCGGATGAGCCTGTCTGTGATACATAAAAATAAGAAAATGACGTATGCAATTGGTATAGACCTGGGGGGCACCCAGATCAAATATGGACTTGTCGATGATAGTGGCGGGATCGTTGCCGCATCGATGCGTGCTACGGATTCACAGCGGGATGGGCAGCCTTCGCGGGTTATGGAGAACATGAAAGCGGCTGTTGCGGAGATGCTGGATATTGCGCGTGCGGGAGGGTGGCTGGTGTCGGGTATCGGCGTCGGTGCGCCGGGGATCATCGATGGAGATCTTGTTATTGCATGCGGAGGTAATCTGCCGGAGATGGAAGGAGTGGCATTGGGGCCGCAGTTGGCAGATACATTTGGTCTGCGGGTGGTGGTGAACAACGATGCCAACTGTATGGGGTTGGCGGAGGCAAGGTGGGGGACGGCGCAGGCGGTGGGGGATGTAGTGTTCCTGACGATAGGCACGGGTGTCGGCGGTGCGCTGATCCTGGATGGAAGATTGTATGGCGGCTACCGGAACAGGGGTACGGAGCTGGGGCATATTCATGTGGCAGGGGGAACGCGGCCTTGTACCTGTGGGGCGATAGGCTGTCTGGAGGCGCAGGCGTCGGTGACGGCGTTGGTGGGGGATTATAAGAGCCTGGCGGGCCAGGATTTGCCGGGGGGTGGGAGTCTTTTGGCGGGTGCGGGGGATGCTATCGACGGGAGGGAGATTGTCCGGAGATATCTTGCTGGTGAACCGGTGGCTGTCAAGGCCATGAATTTGCATTTTGACTGTCTGGCTTCGGGTGTGGCAAGTCTGATCAATATTTTTGCACCGCAAAAGCTGATCATCGGGGGCGGTATCTCGGAGTCGGGCGATTTTTATATTGCGGAAGTGCGGGCGAAGGCCATGAAGCTGGCCATGAAGGAGACGTCCGAATATACGGTGATCGAGGCGGCGCGATTGGGGAATAATGCGGGGTTCCTGGGTGCGGCGGCGTTGATATTTTAATCGGCTGAAACCTGTATTTAATCGACCGGAACCTGTATTTTAATCGAATGAAAATAATTGAAGTCGTATGTTTTGTCGTCACCGGCATGCTGATAGCTGTCTATCCGGCGAGGTCGCAGACAGTGACGAGGTCACAGAAAGTGACGAGTGCGCAGAAAGTAATCCCCTTATACTACCCTGACAGTGTCCCTAATTCCATTCCTCATCCTAACGAGGAGGAACGGACGACGAATGAGAAGGGAGTAGAGCTGGTGAGCAAGATATCGCGTCCTACGCTCACCCTTTTTCTTCCGCCGAGGGTGCGGGGGAACACACCTGCTGTAGTGATCTGTCCCGGCGGTGGATACTGGGTCAATGCCGTGAACATCGAAGGGTATGATGAGGCGAAGGTGCTGAACAGCTGGGGGGTTGCTGCATTCGTACTCACCTATCGCATACCCGACAGTGCTTACTGTATACATCCGGAGATTGCGCCTTTGCAGGATGCACAGCAGGCCATACTTCAGGTGCGACGTCACGCAGCAGAATGGCATATCGATCCTCACCGGGTGGGTATTATGGGCTTTTCGGCCGGTGGTCATCTGGCATCGACTGCGGGTACGCATTTTGACAAGGTGCTGGTGCCGGACCCGGATAACATCAGCGTGCGACCGGACTGGATGATCCTGGGTTATCCTGTTATCAGCGGCATCATAGAGCATAGCGGGTCTTTTGACAACCTGTTGGGCAAAAATGCTCCCGACAGTCTGGTACGATACTTTTCCAACGAGACCCGGGTCACGGACAGCACACCTCCCGCCTGGCTGGTACATGCGCAGGACGATGACGGCGTATCACCAGAAAACAGTATTCTCTTTTACCGGGCATTGACGGCCCATCACATCCCGGCGGAGCTGCATCTCTATGAGAAAGGCGGTCATGGATTCGGGCTGCATCTGCCTGTGAAAGAAGAGCAATGGATGGACCGGTGCAGGCATTGGATGGAGCTGAATGGATGGCTGCACTAAATGTCCCAGACAACGAGCCCCCGGCTCGTTCAGTTGCTTTGCGCCGCCACGAGCGATGCGTTCTGGCGTTCCATCTGTTTCATGACACTGCCTACCCAGCTTTCTTCAACGGAACCCGACATGGGGTCAGGGAAGATATCATCTACTCCCTTTTCTACTCCATCAAAGACGCCCTGTGCGATGACCTGTGGCGCCGATTTGGGGATATCGAAACCTTTGGTCATATCCGTGTCGGTGGGACCGGTGAGAACTGCATGGACCCGTACACCCTGTCCGGCCAGGAAGGCGCGTAACGATTGTGTCAGGGAGAATGCGGCTGCTTTGGAGATGGAATAGGATGCGATGGGGGGCAGGGAGGCGAGCGCTACCACGGAAAGATTGTTGACGATGGCTCCGTGTGAACGGATCAGCGCGGGGAGGAAGGCGCGGCTGAGGGCATAGGTGCCAAAGAGATTGACTGCGAGATGTTTGTCGATCATGGAGCGATCGCTGAGGTCATCGTAATAGGCGATCCCGGCATTGTTGATGAGGATATCGAGCGATGTGACCTCGCTGACTGCCTCCCGGATCTGTTCGGGATCGGTGACGTCCAGCATGAGCGGAACGACACGCGGGTCAGGGTGGGTGAATGTCCTGCGTGTGCCCGCATATACTTTTTTTGCGCCGCGTTTCAGGGCTTCTTCGACCAGGGCGCGTCCAATGCCGCGGCTGGCGCCTGTGATGAGAATGATCTTGTTTGAGATGTTCATAAAATTCTTTTTAATTGTTTTGTAAAACTACCGTCCTTAATCGTATCTGAAGGGGTGTGAAATAGACTTTATAGCGGGCTAATTTGGACCTGTATTTTTCTTATATTTATAAAAAATTCAGGTCATGAAGCATCTTACGATAGTCGTTCCGGATGGACCGAACAATATAAGCAGCATCACGGGCTCGTTTGAGATATTGACGAGGGCCAATGATTTTTGGAAGGCCAGCGGGAGGATGCCTTTGTACAAGATAGAATTGGCGGGTGTTGCGGGCACAAACGAATTTGAGGACGGATTGTTCACGGTGAAGCCGCATAAACATATTTCTGCTATTCCCAAGACGGATCTTGTCATTATTCCGTCGCTGAACCACAACTATCAAAAGGCCATGAAGGGGAACAAAGAACTGGCGGACTGGATCGCGTGGCAGTATAAGAACGGGGCTGAGGTTGCCAGTGTTTGTACGGGGGCGTTCCTGCTGGCATCGGCGGGGTTGCTGGAAGGCAAGAGCTGTTCGACCCATTGGAGTGTGGCGGATAATTTCAGGAGCATGTTCCCCAACGTGCATTTGCAGACGGACAAGCTCATCACGGATGAGAATGGGATCTATACCAATGGGGGCGCTTATTCCTTTCTGAACCTGCTGATCTATCTCATCGAAAAGAAATACGACCGGCAAACGGCCATCTATTGTTCCAAGATCTTTCAGATAGAGATGGACAGGCATAGTCAGTCGGAGTTTATCATATTCAAGGGGCAGAAGCAGCATGGGGATGAGATGGTGATGGAAGCGCAAACCTATATCGAAAGCATGATGCATGAGAAGATATCGGTGGAGCAGCTATCTTCTAAATTTGCCATCGGCAGACGGAATTTCGACAGGAGGTTTATCAAGGCGACCGGCAATACGCCGCTGGAATATCTGCAGCGGGTTAAGATCGAGAGCGCCAAGCGGGCATTCGAGACCAGTCGTAAGACGATCAATGAAGTGATGTATGAGGTGGGGTATTCGGATATAAAGGCATTCCGGGAGGTGTTCCGGAAGATCACCGGGATGTCGCCGCTGGAGTACAGGAATAAGTATAATAAAGAGGCGGTGTCCTGATGGACAGTGGGGTAAGGGGAGGCCGTCCCGGCCAACCAGGAAAAGGTCCGCCCGGAAGGGCGGACCCGTGGTGAACTGTTACTGTTCTATATTCCACTTGTCAACCAGCTGGGAGTTAAAACTTTCTACAGGCTCATCGGGTGTGGGCTGTCCCTTACCCGTCATGATCAGGCCACGCAGGCTGTCCTTTATAAAGTGCGTCCATGCCTCGTTGCACACTTCGAAGCATTCGTATTCGGGTACGAGACCCTGGTGGGTGAAATGCAGTTCCGTCTTTTTGCCTTTTTTTGTAATCTCAAAAATGAGCTTTGTATTTTTCCACTCGCTCTTGTCCTTTGTGAAGTTGAAATAGTTGTCCAGGACATGCCAGACCACTTTTTGTTCGGGGATGAGCTCGGTGATCTTGATCCGGCAGAGGTGGACGTCTTTGTAATGATAGTTGTATATGCTGTTGAGCTGGTCGGTGACGCCTTCTATGCTTTCGGACCACCATCCGCGCGGGTTGTTGATGGCGGTGAATACTTCTGCGGGAGTTTGGTCTACCTGGAAGCTGGTGGAATAATCCTTCTCTTTCATAGTCTTACATTTTTTGGTGAATGGTGTATTTTCTGAGACCAAAGCTATCGAGCGTCTGTAACTTTTGCGGGGTGTGAATTAGACATTATAATGGGGCGAATTGGACAGGGGAGGGGGCATGATCGAGCTTTCACGCACCACCAGCCTGGCGTCGATGACAATTTGCTGCGGTCCTTTGCTTTCTCCTTTGATCCGCCTCAATGCCAGGTCGACCGCGCTCTTGCCGATGTCATAAAGGGACTGGCGGACATAGCTTACGGGGGGATAGAAGAGGTCGAATGCATCGCTCTCATCGAAGGATACTACAGCCAGATGGGTTGGGATACGGATGCCCGATGAGATCAAGACCTTTAGGGAAAGGACTGCCAGCGAATTGGTCGCGAAAATAAAACCATCGACCCCGAGCGTGGGTGTTGTAATATTTTTTATTGCCTTTCTGACGTGTCTGGCCAGATCCTGATAGGATACTGTTATCAGCCAGGAGTCGTCGAACCGGATGTTGTTGTCTTTTAGCGCTGTTCGATACCCTCTTATCCTTTCTTTCATGTGTTCCATGCCGGTGTCATATGCCATCATGGCGATCCTGTTACGTCCTGCCTGTATCAGGTGGTTCGTGGCGTTGTAGGAGGCCTGGAAATTATCGATCACGACATAATCGGATCCTGGAAAATAGCGATCGATCAGCACGAGGGGAAAGCGTTGTTTTATCAGGCGCCTGATCTGTTTCTCGGTGTTTTCGGATGGGGCGATGATAAGTGCGTCGACTCCCCGATGGATAAACATATCGATGAGCTGTTTGGACTTATCGGCATCCTCGTCGCTGCTGCTGAAGAAGACCACATAATCCCGCTTCATGGCTTCATCCTCGATGATCCTGGCGATGCTGGAAAAAAAAGGGTTGGATATATCAGCGACGATGACCCCGATGGTATTGGTCTTTCCGCTCTGCAGGCTCCTGGCGATGATATTCGGCTGGTAGTCGAGGGATGCCGCCAACTGACGGATCTTGCGGACCGTCTCATCTCCCACTCTTGCTTTTCTTTCTTTATTGTTCAGTACATAAGAAACAAGGGCAGTGGATACTCCTAACTGTTCGGCGATGTCCTTCAGTGATACTTTTTTGTTCATGCCTGGTGAGATGGCTATTTTAGGTGGTCCGTCATCCATTGCTTTCCAAAGTGGGCGGTGATGCGCAGGTAAGCTTCGGATGCGGCCCCATTGCCCCAGTCATAGATCGTAAATTCGCCGATGCCAATGCCTTCCTTTCCCGTGGCGCCCTCGTGACCGTAATTCTCCATCATAAATCCATAGTCCTCTTTGCCGAAAAAATCCCATTTTTTCTCCCATTGCTGTTTACTTCGTGGGTTGTCCGGGGAATACATCATGACAAAGGATGCTTTTAGCGCCGCCAGGCCGCGCTGGATATATTCCGGAGAATCGAGCTCTTTTCCATATTGCAGGATCAGCTCTGCGAAGAGGCTTTGCCGTGAGTCATTCCATTCCCCGTCCGCATTCATGACGCCAAATCCTCCAAGCACGTTGACATACATATAAGGCGGCTGCCAGCTGGCCTGGTACATCAGCATTTCGTCGAGCACGCGCCGGCCATAGCGCAGGTATTGGGTGTCGCGGGTGGTTTTGAAGGACGCATAGAGGGCCTGTGCCGTCCAGTACATGGAAAGGGTGTTTTGTTTGTACATGTCGTTGCGGGCGACTTTTTTCCCGACCAGCGTGTCCGATCCGTACCGGCTGCAGGACCAGTAGGTCTCGAAGTCCTCCCACCTGCCCTGAAAAATGATGTGGTCGATGACAGCCTGCATTGCCTTTAGGGCTGCCGTTTTGTACTTGCCGTTGCCGGTGAGTTCGTATAGTTTTAACAGGAAGGTTACGGACATGGAGGTTTCGGGTGAGCTGTCCAGCCAGGTCAATGGCTTTTTCGTATCCAGGTCCAGCCAGGCGGGGAAGAACCCGTCTGCGCGTTGTATCAGTAATAGGGCATCGGCGTAGCGTTTGGCATATTGCAATAAACGGTTGTCCTTTTCCAGCTCCTGGTACCAGTCCAGCATCAGCCAGGCGGTATAGCTCATATCCAGGATATGAAAGGGAGATCGTTTTACATCATTAGTGATGGGGTTGCGGTTGGAGTTGCCAAAATAATAGTTATCCCATCCTGTGGACCGGTGGAGCTGTTTACCATTCTTGGTTACCGTCTCCATGGGCGTGGCGATCACCGCATAAAAAAAACCGTCCTTTTGAGGGAAGGCGAGGGCCAGCTCCTTTGTCTGCCGTGCATAGTCCAGCAGCGTACTATCTTTTTTTTCGCGGGCATACCGGTACAGGCCCGAAGCGGACCTCAGGGAACTGAACCAGGCCTGGTTCCAAATGGAACGCATCTCTCTTTCATCGACATCGCCTTTCCAGTTAGGGCTTTGGGTAACGTTGACGATAAATGCCGGGGCGCCTACTTTTTTATCACCCAGCGGGGGCGCCTGCCAGACGCTGTTTTTCCAGGAGCCGAAGGCCCACTGGTAGGTCTGGCTCACGCAAAGAGGGATGTTCCGGGCGGGGAGGGGTTCGCCTTGAAGGAAGAGGGAGCGTCCCCATCGGTCCCAGCAAAAAGAAAGCGGTTTTTTCCAGGGATCGAACAGCTGTGCGGTGTCATCCGATGTGAAGAGATAAAATCCGACCGTCCTCCGGCCCGGAGGGTAGGAGGCTCCCCCCTTCCGGTAATACAATACGTGTTCCTTTATATAGGAGCGGCTCAGGCCCAGGGTCAGCCGGTGTGTCCGGGCATTCATGTCCATATACCAGCCGCTGTACGGATTGCTGGTATTGCCCGGCTGCCCGAGTATATCCAGGTCCGGCACGAGGATGAGCTGCCGGCGATCCGACTGAACGATCATGGCAGGCGTACGAAAGACATGCTGTGCGATGATATTGCTATCGGTGGGGGTCAGGTGCGGCGCCCAGTGAAAGGTCGGTGTAAAGGCCGGGTCGATGGTGATCTGCCAATCGTCCTGTTTTACGGAATCGGTGAGGTCCCAGCTGACCGTGACATGGATCGATCCCTGCTGCCCGGGAGTGTATCGAACAGAAGGGGCTGCCGCTCCCATCCTGTCGTAGTGGATATCGCGTACATAAGCCTGCAAGGGCAGGGGAAGCGCCGGCTGTTGCGTCTGGCAGACCCCGCGATGGGGAGACAAGGCAATCAATGCGGCTGCGAGCGAAGCGCGGACAGCCGGCGCCCAATGGGATAAGAAGGGGAGAGCGTTCATAGATCGAAGATTTTCATCGTCCTCTAATTGCTGTATCCGGGGTTTTGTTTTACGAGGGTATTGGTCTGTAATTCCGTATTGGGTATCGGCGCCAGTAAATTGTGTGCATCGATGCTGATATTATTACCCGGGAACTCATGCGCCAAATTTGTATTCATGATGGAAATGGCCGCCGATTGTCCCATGCGCAGCAGGTCGTGCCACCGGTGGCATTCAAAAGCCAGCTCCACTTGTCGTTCGTGCATGAGCTTTTCGATAAAGGTCCCCGGTGTGGCCGAGCTGATCGGCCCTAAATTGGCCCTTTGACGGACGTCGTTGATCTGGCCATATGCTTCCGTGGTCTCTCCCAGGGCTTCCGCCAGCAGCAGCTTGGCATCTGCGTAGCGCAGGATGGGGAAGTCCGTATTGGCGTCATTGCCCACGGCAACACCGGGGTCTTTGAACTTTTTGATATAGGGCCGGCCGCCCGGGTCGTATGCGATGGAGGCAGCAAGCCTGGTATCGCCTGCCTCATAGGCGTTGATGAGGTCCTGGGTGGGTGTATTGGGGGAAGTGCTTCCATTGGTGCCGCCCGGAACGTTCAGAGAAGGCGGTGCAAAGAAATTCCAGAACGGGCAGCCATTGAGCGGCGGGAGGAATTGGATCTCGAAGATGGATTCCGGGGAATTCTTTGTTCCGGGTGTCCAGATATCTGCATAGTTGGTCAGCAGGGAATAGGGTGATCCAGGGAAGACTACTTTCCGAAGTACGGTAACTGCCGAGGCATTGTCCCCTTTTTGCAGATATACTTTCCCCAGCAGCGCGTTGGCGGCAAAGGAAGTGGCGCGGCCGATGTCGGAGCCCGTGTAGTTGGGGGGCAGATTGGCAGCGGCGGTCTGGAGGTCGGTGATGATCTGCAGGTACATGGAGTCCGTGCTGGCTCTGGCGAGATTGTTGTTCCCGGCGAGCGAGGTGGTTTCGTGAATGCGTAAGGGTACGGGGCCATAGTCCTGGAGCAATAGGAAATAGACCTGAGCCCGTATGAACTGGGCCTCTCCCACGATCTGCGCTTTCTTGGTGGCATCCATGGTGGCGCCGGGCGCCCTGTCGATGACTGCGTTGCAGAGGTTGATGCAATTATAGGCCAGGGCCCACATACCGGTGATGGAGGTATTGCCCGACTGAACGGTGAAATTGTCCACCGCCTTGTGTTCCGTCTGCCGGCCGAAGTCCTGGTTGGTGTTGTCGGAGCGTGTCTCTTCGAGATTGTATAAGGCAAGTTCGGAACCGGTATAGATATTTTTATGGGCCGAGTATACGCCGTATATCGCTGCCGTCATATCCGCCTGGTTCTTGAAGAACTGTTGTTTGGGGATCCTGTCCACCGGAACGACATCGAGAAAGTCTTTTGTACAGGAGGAAAGTATCACGATAAAGAGCAAACTGCCTATGCTGATCTTACGGGCTTTGTGTTGGATTGTATAGGACATAGTGATAGCTTTTTTAGAATGAAAAATTGATACCTAATGTAAATATCCTTGGCAGGGGAGCCGTGGCCACCGAATTGAGACCTAAGGTCTTGTGGTCGCCGAATATCTGGGTGTCGAAGCCGTTCCGGACTGCCTGGGGATTGCCGCCGCGGTATTGTGAAAATGTCCACAGGTTCTCGACCGACACATAGGCCCGGAGATCATTGACCAGTAGTTTCCTGCTGATGCCCGGGGGAATGGTATAGGACAGGTTGAGATTCCTGATCCGCAGGTAATCTGTTTTTTGCACTTCCCAGGATGATACTGCGCCTACATCATTGTATCCCGCCCTGGGTGTGTGGCCGTTGCCCGGCTGAGAGGGAGAGATATAGCGGCCGTCATAAAAGAAATGGTCCATATTGGTGTTGTAAGTATGGAGGCTCATGATCTGATAGACAAAATCCAGCATTTTGGCGCCTGCCTGGCCTTGCAGCAAGGCGGAGAACCTAAAGTTCTTATAGCGTACGCTGGTATTGATCCCATAGAGCCAGCGCGGATTGTTGTCCCCGACCAGCACACCGTCTGCGCCGTTGAAGGCATCGATGATACCGTCTTTGTTGACGTCAAGGAACTTATAGTCTCCGGCCATGTCCCCGACCGCCTTTTTGGCCACCTTGGGATCGTTGATATCGGCCTGTGACAATATGCCGATCTGTTGCAACGCATGTTCCTGTTCCAGCGGTCCGCCGATCTGTGTCACCAATACTGCAAAAAACTGGTAGAGGGGCGCCCCCGTGGGGCCCAGTTTCAGCACCTTCTGACGCAGGTGAGAGACGTTGAAGCCGATGTCCCATCCGAAATCCGACTGCTTGATGATATTGGCATTGACCGAAAGTTCGTATCCCCACTTGCGCATGCTGCCGATATTTTCAAGATTTCCACCATAGCCCGTAGAGGTTGGGACGTTCACATTCAGCAGCAGGCCGTCGCTGGTATTGGAAAAGTAATCGGCTGTGATACTAACGCGATTGTACAGGCCAAGGTCAAGTCCGATGTCCGTCTGTTTCGACTTCTCCCAGGAGAGGTCCGGGTTTCCCGGATCGCCGTTGACATAACCGACGACGTTGGTGTTGCCGAAGGAATGATTGACCGAGACCAGGCTGGACTTGGATGTGAAGTCACCGATGAAATTGCTTCCCGAGATACCGTAGCTGGCCCTGATCTTGGCATGGTCCACCGCCTTGACACCCAGCATAAAGTCCTCGTTGGACAAGTTCCAGGCCGCCGCTACGGATGGGAATACGCCCCATAGTTTATTGGCGCCGAAGCGGGAGCTGCCATCCCTTCGTACGGTGGCTGTCAGCAGGTATCTGTCTTTATAGGCATAGTTGGCGCGGGCAAGATAGGAGAGGAGTGTATTGCCTGAAGCGCCGGAGAATGCGCTTTGGTTCGCACCGAAGCCGATGGTCTGTGCGAGATTGCTGGAGAAGGTGTTTGCATTGGCGCCTGTAATGGTAAAGTCCACTTTCTGTACCGTATAGCCGCCCAACAATTCCAGCTTATGATCTTTGGCCAGCACCGTCTTGTAGGTGAGGGTATTTTCGTTGAGCCAGTTGATCGTGCGGGATGAATTGAGCTCCAGGGCTGTTACAGGGTATAATGCCTGGCCGTTGAGTCCCTTAGCCTGGAACAGCCGGTAGTTGTTATCGTTGAGGTTGGCGCCGATGGAGCTTTTGAACGACAGACCTTTCAGGATATCTACCTGGACGAATGCATTGGAGAGCAGGTACATGCTCTTATTGGACTGATGGTAATTGGCTGCGATGGTCATCGGGTTGACCATGGCTTTGTTCAGTATGCCGAAAGAGTTGGGATCGGAGGGAGTGCCGTCCTTGTTAAAGGCGGGGATGATGGGTGGCAGCAGCACTGCGGCGCCGGCCAGGGCGGAGAAGTCGTCCTCGGGTGCGCTCAATCGCTGTACGGTGAAGCTGGGAGCGAGGTTGAGGCCGATGGTGATGCGTTTGGAGGCTTTGTAATCGAGTTTCATGCGGGCCGTATACATATCATATCCGGCATTGAGCAGGATGTCGTCCTGGTTGAGGAATCCACCGGAGAACATATAGTTCAGTTTTTCGGTGCCGCCGGAGATCGTTGCGTTATAATCCCGGAAGGGAGCTGTTCTATAAATCAAGTCCTGCCAGTTGGTGCTGGTCCCGTCCCAGTTGGTGATCCATGAGGGCAGGGGAGTGCCTGCAAACTGGAATTTTTCCTTATACCATTCTATGTATTCGGCTCCATTCAATGTTTTGTAGAAATCGTGTTTATTGGCTTTTGAGAACCCCGTTTTGAGGCTTACGTCTACTTTGGAAAGACCAGCCTTGCCTGTTTTGGTGGTAATGATAACGACCCCGTTGGCGCCGCGAGAGCCATAAATGGCGGTGGAAGAGGCGTCCTTCAATATATCGATGGAAAGGATATTGGAGGGGTTGACTGCGGCGGCGCTGTTGGCATCGGTGGGGAATCCGTCGATGACGAAGAGGGGTTCCCTGTCGCCGGAGATGGTGCCGATCCCGCGGATGGTTATTTCGGAGATATTACCCGGCTTGGCGCTTCGCGGGGCGACATCGATGCCAGGAACCGTGCCTGCCAGTGCGTCCTCGTAGGAACTGACCGGTCTTTGTTCTATCTGGGCGGCGGATACGGAAGCGATGGAGCCTGTGAGGTCTTTGCGTCGCTGTGTACCATAACCTACGACGACGACGTCGTTGAGCTGTTTTATATCCGTGTCGAGGTGGATGTCGAGGCGGCCCGTCTGGTTCACCGCTATTTCTTTGGTGGTGTAGCCAACCGCGCTGACGACGAGTACCGGACCAATGATATTATCGGGGACATCGATGCTGAAGGCGCCTTTATCATCCGCGGTGACGGCGATGGCAGTGCCTTTGACCGAAATGCTGGCGCCAGCCAGCGGGGAGCCGTCGGAGCTGTGTATATGTCCTGTAACGGTCCGGAACAGATGTATCCGGTCATGCTTTGGAGTTCCAAGGGTAATCGAAGGAGGGAAGGTCAGCAGGCTACAGATCAATAATGAAAGCAGCAGCGGGAATGCAGGCAATCGTCTCATAAATTATGGTTTGGCGTTAAGAATGGATATATAAATGGAGGGGGCGGCCGGAGGAGGGCCGGGTAACCGGGAAACCAGGAGGTGAATGGACTGGGACCACGACTGACATTTAAGATTGAAACAAGCTTAAACGTTTAAACTTTATTCAAGTCATTACGTAACAGTTCGTTACGTAAATTTTGCTTAAACGCTTAAGCAAATATAATGTTAAACGTTTAACAAGCAAATTTTTTTTCAAGGCAATTGTGGGGAGAGGGATAATGCTATAAAAAAACCGCCTGGAAGGCGGTTTTTGCTGGGGGTGTTGGCGGGCCGGTCGGGAGCAGGGGCTAATCCATTTCCTTCTTTAAGAAATTCCCTTGTTGATCGAAAACGAGATCTTTTCCTTTGACCTCGGCCTCGTAGGTGATCTTACCTTTTGCATCTGTGACCTTGCCTGCTTCGGTGATCTTTGTGTCCGGATAGTGTGCCTTTACATAGGTGACGACGCCGGGGGGCAAGTCGGCGACGGGTATTGCAACGACTATTTCAACGAAAGTGCCATCGGGAGTAAAGACGACGGAGTTATCCTCTTTTGATCTCCCGCCCCAGTTGGCTTCAAAATTTCCTTTTTCTTTTTCCCATGTGACGTTGCTGGCGGAGGGGTATTTTTTTTGCAGAGCGGTTTTTACGGCCTCCGGTACGTCGGCGCTTTTTACTTTTTGGGCGGTGACTGTTGTTGTTGTCAGCGACAGGGTGATGATGGTCAGTAAGAGTGTTTGTTTCATGATCAAGCTATTTTGTGTGGGATAATATTAGGATGTTATTCTGGAGGGATTTGGGAGGGAAGATGGGGGGATTTTGTCCGAAATAAAAAGAGTGCCGGAGGAATCCGGCACTCGAGACCAAACCTATATTTGAACTCTGAAACTAACCTATTGATGTAAGATTACCGATGGCATGTGTGTCTCTTCTCCGGCATGGACCTGGACATTATTGATGGTGCTATCCCGGAAGGGGGCCGTTGCTTTGAAGGTGACGGAGTAGGCGGCTGGTTTCAATCCTCTCAGCTGGAACTCGCCTTCATCTTCAGGAATGGCGTAAGCGGTGTCTGTGCCATTTACCGCCATTACCAATGCGTGTGCCTGCGCGGGTCCAACCCTGCCTTCAATTCTGCCTGTATTTTCGTCAGAGAAGGAATTAATCCTTGGTTGGAGGCAGTAACTGCCGTCGTCGAACTCGATGGAGTGGGCGATGTCAAAATCCAGGCGGATGCGGATCTGTCCGCCGCCGACGGTATCGATGGCGTTGGAGGGGACCCGGACATACACGTAGGGCTTGCCGTCGCAGATCGTGAGCGGATAAGTATGCGTGCTGTCAACCACCACGCTGTTGCCGGCGCCGAGGGTAATCCGTATTCTCGTCACTTTTCCGGCGAACGCGGTTCCGGTAGCAAGCAAGGTATCCACTCCATTCTTTAATTTCAGGAGGTCATAAAGTCCCGGACGGATATTTAGCGTGTCCCACTGCCCGAACCGATCGCCTCTGTGGCGGCCTTCATCCTGTCCGTCGTTGCCATTCCCGTTCCCATTTCCATTTCCGTTGCCATTCCCGTTATCGTCCCCTTCGTGGTCGTCGTCATAGTAATCATCGTCATGATGAATGCGTCCGGTGTCCACCTTGACCTCTACATAGCGGATATCGACCAGTACGCTCGTAAGGTTTGGTACGGGGTCGTCATTCAGATATACATTGATCCTCTGCCGGCCGGCAGGTACCGTATTGCCGGAGGTATTCTTCGTGCAGGCTATGGCGAATAGCAGGACTGTCGATGAGAGGATGAGCCCGGCCCCAATGGTAGTTTTTAAAGTATTCATTATCGTGGTGTTAAAAATTTCTAATGTGCGTTAACAATTCAGGATCGTAATTTGAGCTGGTAATTTGCTAACCTATTATTAAAGACTTGCGAATGGGACCCCTGGTCCTAGCGAGCGGGAAAGAATTTTCAAGCACATCCTGTGTCGCAAGCATGCTAAATCTATAACCCATTCTATTACAATGAAAAGCACCGAAAAAAAAGAGACGACCAGTATTTTGCGTACCCGGTTAAAGCTGATCCTATGGCTCGTGATCGGACTGCTGGTGGGAATTTTACTGGTACATTTCCTTTTCTGAATTGTTGCTGACGATGTATTCGACAGTGAGGCGGCTGTGAAAAGATATTTTAGCGGATTTTGGTTTTTTTTAGCAACTTAGCAGAGCGTAAAAATTGAAGTGTACAGGACTCTTGATGATAACGAGCTGTTTGCTTATGTAAGAAAAGACGATGAGCTGGCCTATACTGAGCTATACAACCGGTATTGGCAAAAGCTCTATTTTCTGGCCCACAAGCATCTCAAATCCGATGCGGATGCGCGGGAGATCGTACAAGAAGTCTTCTTTATCATCTGGGCCGAACGAAGATCACTTTCTATCGCATCTTTTCCCGCCTATGTAGCTGCCATGACCCGATATGCAGTGTATGCGAGCATCGCCCGAAAAAAAAGACTGTTGCTGAAAGAGGAGGCTGGTTCCCAAGCCTTATCAGCAGTGCTGTCCGAGCTGCTGGAAAACAAAATGATGCTGGAAAAAATCTCGAAATTATCTTCCCGACTGCCGGAAAAATGCAGGCTGGTCTTTATCAGGAACAAGCTGTTGGACCAGCCCCTGGCGCAGGTGGCGGAAGACCTTCATATCTCTCCCAAGACCGCTGAGGCTCATCTTACCAAGGCATTGAAGATCATAAGAGGGTCATTGGGTGAAGCCTTCTCTTGCCTGTTGTTTTGAGATCATCGAGGCCCTCGAAGGGACTCGTCTAAGGGCAGGCATTTAAAAAAACTTTTTAGGGACTAAGGGTAAGCAGCCCGCTGAACACTCATAAGGGTATAAAATATCTATTGTGAGTAGTAGCAAAGCGCAACTGTTGGCATCCCTGGCGGAAAAATTTTTAGCCGGAGAGGCGACCCAGGCTGAAGAAGAGCAATTGCACCAACTGTACGACAGCTGGAATGATGATGAAGAAGAGGTGGTTACGGATACTGAACAGCCGGAAGTATTGCGTGCGGAAATCTTTCAGGCATTGAAGGAGCGGATCAACGCGGAAAGAGCGGCTTCGCCGAAGCGATCCCCGGGGCAGGAACGATCTGTGGGCTCGGGACATTCCTATAGAAAGATGTTCTGGCGCAGTGTTGCGGCAGCTGCCGTCATTGCCGTCGGGTTGTTGATCTATAATCAGACGGTGGTAAAGAAAGGGGCCGCCTCCCTGGAACAGAAAGCGCTCGCCATCAATAATCAACCGGTGGTACCCGGTAAGGACAAGGCAACCTTAACGCTTGCGGATGGCTCCGTAGTCGACCTGGACAGCTCCGACGCCAGCAGGATGGCGCAGCAGGGTGATACCCGTATCCGGATCAAGGATGGGAAAATAGTTTATGACCCCAGTAAGGCGGGCAGCGCTGCAACTGTATATAATACCATTACCACTTCAAGAGGGGGGCAGTACCAGGTGGTATTGCCCGACGGGACCAGGGTATGGCTCAATGCCACTTCTTCTATAAAGTTCCCGGTAGCTTTTGCGGGGAACAGCAGGGTAGTCGAGGTTTCGGGCGAAGCCTATTTTGAAGTAGCCAAAAACCCGGCCATGCCTTTTATAGCCAAAGTAAAGGATGTCGAGGTGGAGGTGTTAGGTACTCACTTCGATGTGATGGCTTATGGAGAGGAGGGAAAGATCGCCACCACGCTGCTGGAAGGAAGCGTAAGAGTGTCCAAGGGCAGGGAGAAGTATGCTATTGCACCGGGGCAGCAGGTGGTCTGGAGCGAAGATGGAGCGTTCAGCCTGAACACGGATGTGGACCTGGAAGAAGTGATAGCCTGGAAGAACGGGAAATTTCATTTCAATAATGTAGATATAAAAACCATCATGCGCCAGATAGCCCGATGGTATGATGTCGATGTCGCATATGAAAATGTCGCAGAGGATATACGTCTTGGCGGCGTCGTATCCAGGAAGGAAGATATAAGACAGCTGCTCGATTATTTTGAGGTGGCGGGAAAGGTGCGATTCAGAGTGGAGGGGAGGAAGGTCATCGTGTCGAAATAAACTGTCGGGCGAACTGCCCCGGCGGGTTCTTTTATAGTTGTGATCCACGACCAAAAAAACCGGAAGTGTTGAGACCACCTCCGGCGAATGTTTTGGTTGTCTATTATAGGATTCTGTAACCAATAATTTAACCAAAAACTAAGCAAAAGTATGAAACTTTTACTTGATGGCAATTCGTGCCTATGGCGGGCGAACTGCCGGACCAAAATGCTTATGAGTATGAAGCTAACGATTGCGCTCATTCTTTCGGCAAGCGTGCAGGCGTATGCCCTGAACGGGGAGGCTCAGACAGTGACCATCTCCCAAAGGAATATCTCGCTGCAGCAAGTGTTTAAGGAGATCAACCGGCAGACCGGACTCGATGTCGTGTATGACATGCAGGTGGTCAGGCAGGCGGGCAAGATCACCCTGAATGTGAAGAACATGGCGGTAACGGACGTATTGAAGTTGTGCTTTGCGGGGCAGCCATTTTCATTTGTACAAATGGATGGGACCATTGTTGTCAAAGAAAAGATACCGGAGACCGTCAAGGCGGCAGGACCACCCCTCGTGATCCTAAAGATTAAGGGGAAGATCACGGGAGAGGGCGGAAAACCTTTGGGCGCCGTCACCGTTGTAAATAAATCGACCGGGAAGACTGTCATAAGCAATGACGACGGGGAATTCGAGATCGACGGGGACGCCGGAAATGTGCTGGAGTTCTCTTCGATAGGATACCATACACAGCAGGTGAAGATATCTTCTTCCGGCGCAGTCATAAATGTTGCGCTCACTATATCTGCTGTAGAGGGAGAAATTGTGGTAGTAGGGGTCGGCTATACCACCCAGGAGAAACGCAAGCTGACCAGCGCCGTAGTATCTGTAACGGGTGATCAGATCACCAAGCGTGTTGCTACCGACCCGACCACTCTTCTTCAGGGACAGCTGCCAGGGTTGTCCGTGGTCCAGAACTCCGCGGAGCCTGGGAATGAAGCTGTAGAATTGCGTATTCGGGGAGTAGGTACTTTCAGCGGCGTGGGGAATGATCCGTTGATCATCGTGGACGGATTGCCCGGCAGCCTGTCCGCCATCAATCCAAATGATATCGAATCCGTCAGTGTGCTAAAGGATGCGGCTTCGGCGGCTATCTATGGTTCCCGGGGGGCCAATGGTGTCATCGTCATCAAGACGAAAAAAGGGAAAGGCGGCGGATTTCTGCTTACCTATAATTATAGCGCCGGCATCTCGAAGGCGACCAGGCTGCCTGACCTGGTACATAATTCCACTCAGTACATGCAGCTGTCCAATGATGCCTATACCAATTCTGGTCTCGCTCCCTTGTATACACAGGCGCAGATCGACCTTTATCAAAATGCTACCGACCGTGACAGGTACCCCAACAATGACTGGTTGAAAGATGTTTTCAGAACAGTCACTGTTCAGAACCATTACCTCAATCTCAGCGGCGGAAAGGAAGGCACCAATTACAGCCTGGGGCTTGGTTTCACCGACCAGCCGGGTACGATGATCGGATATACGTACAGGAAGTATACGGTGTCGCTGGGCCTGTCTTCCAAGGTGAATAAAAGGGTAACGCTTGGTTCCAACATACAGGTGCGTTACGGCAACAAGATCAGTCCGGAGGTCAACGCTACGGATTTCTATGCCTCCACGCTGGCCCAAAGTCCCCTGGCCAAACCTCAGCTTGCCAATGGTCTCTGGATCAAAAGCGCCTATCCTAATGAAGCCAACAATAAGAACCCTGTGGCCATATCTGAAAATGCATTGACACTGGCGCCGGACTACTATGGCCAGGGCAATCTTTCCCTCGATGTAGATATTGTAAAAGGGTTGAAATGGGAGAATAGGGCGGGCGTCAATTTCGATGCCAACAAATACAATACGTTCGACCCTGTAGTGCCCATGTATTATTCCCATGACACCAGCTCCGCGGGCAGGCTGGATGACGGCACTCCGGGACTTTATGTAGGGAGGTCGGACAATATCTACACAACCTATTACAGTCAGCTGACATACAAGCGTACTTTTGGATCGCATAATATATCCCTTTTGGGTGGATATCAGCAGGAGCATAATGTGGCCAGCAATATCGATGCGACCCGCACCCAGTTTGCCACCAGCCTGCTCAGGGAGCTGAATGCGGGACCGGCCAGCGGTCAGACCAATGCCGGCACGTCCTCGCAATGGGCAATCCGCTCCTATTATGGCAGCGCGAACTATGACTTTGACGACAGATTCCTGCTTGGCTCCAGCATTCGGTATGACGGTACTTCCCGGCTGCCTGCGAACAGTCGTTGGGGATTGTTCTATTCTTTTTCCGGCGGATGGCGTATTTCGCGCGAAGCATTTTTACGGGATGTCCGCTGGCTCGACGATTGGAAGATCCGCGCCTCCTGGGGAAAGCTGGGTAATCAGAACATAGGCATGTATCCTTACCAGGCCGTGCTGACCAACAGCAATTATGCATTTGCAGGGAATGTGGCGACGGGTTTTACGGCCAGGACGCTTACCGACCCGTCCCTGACCTGGGAGACTACGCGCGTGTTCGATATGGGCACGGATATCACCGTATTGCAGAACAAGCTCAATATTTCAGCCGACTACTTTAACAAATATACATTCAACATACTCCGCAGCTCGCAGGTGCCACTGTGGCTAGGGTTGAATGCGCCCACCATCAACAACGGGGCGGTAAGGAATACGGGCTTCGAGCTCAATGTCCAATACAAAGATCATGTGGGGAAGGATATTCAATATTATGTGGGAGCGGGCTTTCAACACTTTAAGAACAGGCTGGTGTCATTCGGCAATCCTGAGATCGGCAGCAATACGATCATGGAAAACGGACAGCCCATCAATTCCTACTATTTATATGTCAGGGAAGGTATTTTTCAAAGCCAGGATGAGATCAACAAGTCGGCGAAGCAGACGCCTACACCTACTCCCGGGGACATTAAATACAAGGATGTCAATAATGATGGGGTCATCGATGCCAGCGACCGAACCGTCGTCAGCGGGATGTATCCTGATTTTGAATATTCGTTCAATACGGGAGCCAACTGGAAGGGGTTCGATATCAGCGTGCAGCTGTATGGAAGTCATGGTATGAAACTATATATGGACAAGTGGGGGACGGACCCTTTTACACAGGGCTCCATGCCTACCACCGATTGGTTGAATGCCTGGACACCCGCCCATCCTTCTGCCACGATGCCTAAAGTATACGTGGGCTTCAATTATCCCAAGATCACCGGTTTGGCCTCTACTTATTATTTACGGGATGGGAGCTTTATGCGTATCAAGAATGTACAGCTGGGCTATTCTATCCCCACCAAATCCATCAAGGGCATCCGGTCCGTGCGGGTTTATTTTTCGGGAGACAATGTAGCGCTCTTCAGCTCGCTGAAAGGAGCCGATCCTGAGCGATCGAATAGCAGGAGTGGCGGCTGGTATGGGTTTGTAAACTATCCCCAAAATCGCACTTTCACCTTTGGCGCTTCCATTCAATTCTAAAAAGTCAACAACATGAAAACGAGCATTCAATATATTCTTTTGTTCCTGGCTTTCTGCTCAACTTCCTGCCAGAAAGGCCTGCTGGACCAAAACCCTCCCGATGCGCTGACCACGAATACTTTCTGGAAATCTTCCGCGGATGCGGACTATGCGCTCACGGGCCTATACAACTTCCTTTATTCCGGCGGCGGTGGTTATGCCACGTCGCAATACCAGGTTTTTGCCTGGGATAATTTTTCCGATGATTCATATGGACAGTACAATTATGGGGGAGGCCTTACTGCTACAACCGCCGGTATTGTGCCCGCCACGGATCTGGGGGGAACCTATGTAGGCAGTTATTATGCGAACTGCTACAGCGCCATAGCGGCGGACAATTCCTTTCTGGCTAATGTGGGCAAAGTGCTGTCCGGCACTACGCTGAATCAGTACAAGGGAGAGGCTTTTTTCCTTCGGGGCTTCAACTATTTTTGGCTGGCCCAACTTTATGGCAATGTGCCTATTGTTACAGCAGATCCTTATACTTTATCGTACAGCACCAAAATGGCCAAGTCACCCCGTGCGGATGTGCTGAAGCGGGCCTCCGACGACCTGGATTCGGCCATTGCCTATCTGCCGGATGTGGCTTATACGACTGGACATGCGGTAAAAGCAACGGCCCAGGGATATAAGGTCAGGCTGCTGCTGTTTGAACAGGATTATACAGATGCGGCTACCTTGGCCGGCCAGATCATTGCAGGAGGTAAGTTCTCTCTTAATTCCAGCTTCCCTTCCAATTTTTACAAGCCCGATCAGAAGTCAAGTCCGGAGATCATGTTCTCTGCGCAATACCAGCTGCCCACTATCCAGCACCAGGACGTGGCCTTCGCGGTGTCCCTCCAATTATGGAAGGGTGAGCTGGCAACCCAGGACCTGATCAATGAATATGAGTCCGGCGACCCCCGAAAGACAATGACCTTTTTCTTTCCCGGGGATGGGGCGGCTCAGGGATGGCCTTTTACGAATAATGGCGGCGTGGCGACACCTGGCAGCGATAGCTGGATCGTGGGGTATTATGCGGTGAAGAAATGGCTTACACCGGGGATGGTAAATCCCAATTATGGGGCGCTGGATGACAATGATATTGTATTGCTCCGATATGCCGACATCAAGCTGATGTATGCCGAGGCGCAGAATGAGGCTGCTGGTCCGGATGCTACCGTCTACCAGCAGGTGAACGACGTGAGAGCCAGGCCGGGCGTGAATATGCCGCTTCTTCCCGCGGGACTCACACAGGACCAGATGAGACAAAAGATCCGGCATGAGAGAAGAGTGGAGTTCGCCATGGAAGGTCTCCGGTATTTTGATCTGCGGCGTTGGGGCATTGCCACGCAAAAGCTCAATGGCTTTCATCCGAACCCGGTGACTCCGCAGGTGACCTATGTCTATAAGGACAATTATCAATATTGGCCGATACCACAAACAGAAATAGATCGGAATAAGCCGGCGCTGGTACAAAATGATGGATATTAGCGCACATGCTAACAAGAAGAGCTTTAGTAAAAAATGTCATTTTATCGGGCATTGCTGCCCGTAATGTCCTCGATTGGGTTCCCCTGGAGGAGAATTTTACAACGCTCTTCCGGGGGATTCGATCACAGATGATATTGGCAACAGGAGCAGTAACCTGGACTGGAACCATGTGCTGGGGCATGGTTATGTGTATCTCATCGCGAGCAGGTTATCGTGTGATCATCCGTCCAAGCGCTTCCATTTTTTCAATCGGGGGATCAGCGGCAACAAGGTCACGGACCTGGCCGCGCGCTGGCAGGAGGATGTGCTGGACATCAAGCCCAGGCCGCTCAGCATTCTAGTTGGGGTCAACGATGTGAACAGTCTATTCACCCGTGAAAATCCTGTCGCGGCGGATAGTTTCCAGGAAGTATATGCAGGCCTGCTAACCAGGACCAGAGAGCAATTACCTGATGTCCGGATCGTACTGTGCGAACCTTTTTTGCTGCCTGTCGGAAGAGTGAAAGATCAGTGGGAGGCCTGGTCTTCCGAAATGAAAGTGCAACAGACGATTGTAAGAGAGCTGGCCTCGCAGTTCAATGCTATTTTCGTTCCTCTCCAGGGGGAGTTCAATAAGGCCTGTGAAAAAGCGCCGCCCGACTATTGGATATGGGATGGTATCCATCCTATGCCTGGTGGGCATGAGCTTATTGCCCGGAAATGGATCCGGGTAGTTCTGGGCCACTGATATTCGGGAGACTTGACATTCGGCGGTGGGTCGTTAAGAGTTTGGTATTACGAGTGGCCGGTTTCATTGCTCCAGCCTCAAAGGTAGAAAAGACGGCCAGGCCCAGCAAATAGATCTGCCCTGTCTGGGGCTGGAATAGGACCAGGCTCTCATTGAAGCGGTTCAGGATGTCTACGATATCGAAAAAGGCCATGTATTTATCCATGTGACAAATCAGCGGTGAACTTTGTGACAGGGACGTACATCCGGCGGGCATGGGGCGGTGTCAGGAGCGAGCTATCTGCCCGGAGGTACTTTTTTTCCTGAATTCACCGGGGGTTAACCCGGTGAATTCTTTAAATAGCTTATTGAAATTGGAGATGGTATTATATCCACAGTGATAAGCGATGCCGGCTACGGAGGCGGTGGAGCCGATGAGCATCTCGCAGGCGGTGAAGATCCTTACCTCGTTCAGGTAGTCGAAGAAATTTTTGTTGGTGCATTTCTTAAACCATCTGCAAAAGCTCTGGGGGGTGAGTCCTGCTACTCCGGAAATATCTTTTAAAGAGATGTCCTTGTGGAAATTGTGTTGTACGTATTTGTATATCTCGCTGAGCCTGTCGGTGGTCTCTTCCTTATTTTCCTTATTGTTCGGGGTATAGATGTCGTCTGTAATGCACCGGCAATCGGCGGAGGTTGACAGGATATGCAAGATCTCCAGCAGCAGCATGATCCGACGGAATCCCCGCTGTCTGACCAAAATGTCGAGCTTTCTGCTTATCTTATCCCGGGTAGAGCCTGTGACCTGTATACCTCTGGTGGCCAGCTCGAAGAAGCGGGCCAATTCCCTGGATTCTTTCAGGTCGTAGAACTCGTCGCTGAATATTTCCTTGCGGAAATGCACCACTACGGAGCGGGCCCTGTGTCCATTGCTGGTATCGTCATTCAGCCAGATATGGGGAAGATTGGAACCGATGAAGACCATATCTCCTTTTTCAAAGGGATCGATCCTGTTGCCGATGATCCGGCGGCCATGGCCTTCCTTTATCAGGACCAGCTCCAGTTCGGGATGGAAATGAAAGGCGGGATTGAAGGCGTCTTCATTCCTGTCGATGATGGACAACCTGCTGTTGTGCAGGAGGGTGATCTCGGTTTTTATGACTCTCATATGGCGATTATGTACCCACCCCTGGCCGGGGGCAAACGGTAGGTAAAATTGAAGAAAAAAAAGGTAATTCCGAAGTAGAAAGAATGGGAAATCATCCGGAAGTTTAAACAAAATTCCATTTCATGAATAAGATAAGGGTACTATTGATCGCATCATTACTGTCCGGGTCGCTGGCGCAGGCCCAGACGAAAAGGATATTTTCCGAATCCGCGGCTGCCAAAGAGCAGCGCATGGCCTGGTGGACCAATGACCGATTTGGGATGTTCATACACTGGGGCATTTATTCCATGGCGGCGAGGCATGAGTGGGTGAAGCATAATGAGCACATGACCAATGAGGAGTATCAGAAGTACTTTAACTTTTTCAATCCTGATGAGTTCGATCCGACGACCTGGGCCAAACAGGCCAAGGCGGCAGGTATGAAATATGCGGTGCTTACCACCAAACATCACGACGGGTTTTGTCTTTTCGACTCGAAATTCACGGATTACAAGGCCACCAATACACCGGCCCATCGCGATCTGGTAAGGGAATATGTAAACGCCTTCCGGGCGCAGGGGTTGAAAGTAGGGTTTTATTATTCCCTGCTGGACTGGCATCATCCGGACTATACGATGGATGACGTTCATCCGCTGACGCAAACGGATACCAGCCAGGCGAACTATGACAAGTTGAACAAAGGGCGGGATATGCGTAAATACCGGCAGTACCTGCGTGACCAGATCACCGAGCTGCTGACGAACTATGGTAAGATCGATGTTCTTTGGCTGGACTGGACCTGGGGCAAGGAGAGCAAACGTGGCAAGCATGCGGAGGACTGGGGCGCGGTGGAACTGATAAAGCTGGTGAAAAAGCTGCAACCGGGCATCCTGGTGAACAACCGGCTGGGGTTGGACGACTATGAGGATGGGGGCGACTTTGTGACCCCTGAGCAGGTCTCTACGGCAGAACTAGCTAAATACAGGGGTAAGACATGGGAGACCTGTCAGACATTTTCCGGGTCGTGGGGATATTACAGGGATGAGAATACCTGGAAGACCGATCACCAGCTGCTGGACCTGCTGATCACATCCACGGCCAATGGCGGCAACCTGATCCTGAATGTGGGACCGACGGCGCGGGGCGAGTTCGACTACCGTGCAAAGAACGCGCTGGACAGCCTGTCTTACTGGATGCATGCCAACAGCAGGGCTATTTATAACTGTACTTATGCACCGGACGAGTACAAGGTACCGGAGAATACGAGACTTACTTATAATAAGGCCACGCGTCGGCTATATGTGCATCTGATGGAATATCCAGAGGGTCATACGCTGGTGCTGCCCGGATATAAGGATAAGATAAAGTATGTGCAGTTCCTGCATGATGCTTCGGAGATCAAGTCGAAGTCCGAGGGGGATGATGTTACCCTGTTCCTGCCGGAAAGGAAGCCTACTATCGCGATACCGGTGATCGAGATCATACTTAAATAGATGCAATGAACAAGGCGTTTGTAAAGTTTTCCCTGGTCATCCTGGTACTGTTACATGCTCTATTTATTCGGGCGCAGGTTGCCGTTACCTGGACTCCGGTGCAGCCGGGCATATGGAAGGCGGTGATCGGGAAGCCGGAATCCATCAGCCTACTAAAGGCGGCGGATGTGAGCGCCTATGAGAAAGGATTTGCCTTGTTGCCTTCCGTGGGCTTTCCACTGGATAAGAAGGAGATTGTGGTGAGGCAGCGGGATGGGAAGATATATTTGAGATTCCCGCTGCAAAAAGAGGAGAAGATATATGGCTTTGGCCTGAATTTTCAAACGGTGAATCAGCGGGGCAGAGTCCTGGATCTGCATGTCGATCATTATGGCGGAAAGGATAATGGCCGGACGCATGCGCCGGTGCCTTTTTATGTAAGCTCCGGTGGGTATGGGGTATTGATAGACGCTGCACGATATATGACCGTGTATGCGGGTTCTGCCGTCAGGGTGGATTCGGAGCATCCGCCAAAACTATATGACCGGAATACTGACAAGGACTGGAGCGCTCAGCCTTATTCGGATGCGGTAGAGGTTCTGGTACCGGCACAGGGGTTGGAGGTGTATGTTTTTGCCGGTCCCTCGCCAATGAATGTAGTCCAGCGTTATAACCTGATGAATGGCGGTGGCTGTCTTCCACCCAAGTGGGGGCTGGGTTTTACGGAGCGGATGCCTACGCTATCCAGCCAGAGGGATATTGTGGGGGAGGCAAAATTGTTCGAGCAGCATGATTTCCCGTTGGACTTTATCGGAGTGGAGCCCGGCTGGCAAAGCATGGCCTATCCCTGCACATTCGAGTGGGATAAGCAGCGGTTTCCCAACCCGTCGGGTTTTTTGAAGGAGCTGTCTGCTATGGGTGTCCGGGCTAATTTATGGACGAATCCCTATATATCGCCAAAGGCTTCGCTATATCCTTTGATGAAGGGGTTGGCTGGTTCGCATACCGTGTGGAATGGACTTGTTCCGGACATGGCGTTGCCGCAGGCTCGGAAATTACTGAAGGAGCATTTTTTAAAAGAGCATATCAATATCGGCGTCAGCGGGTATAAGATCGATGAGATCGATGGGTTCGACAACTGGCTTTGGCCGGATGTGGCTATATTCCCCTCCGGCTATAGCGGGGAGCAAATGCGGCAGGTATATGGGTTGTTGATGCAGCGGATGACTACGGGGTGGTTCAGGGAGAGGAATCAGCGGACCTATGGCCTGATCCGTGCGTCCAATGCGGGCGCCAGTTCCTTTCCATATGTCATATACGACGATTATTACAGTCACCGGGATTTTATAACCGCGCTGATCAACAGCAGTTTTGCGGGAGTGTTATGGACGCCAGAAGTGCGGGCCTCGGAGAGTGCGGAAGAGTGGGTGAGAAGGATGCAAAGCGTTTGTTTTTCACCCATGGCCATGCTCAATGCGTGGGCGGATGGCACCAAGCCCTGGAGCTTTCCGGAAGTCGAGGGAGCGGTGAAGGAGGTGGCAAGTCTGCGCATGCAATTAATACCTTATATCTATAGCACGTATGCTCAGTACCGATGGGAAGGCAAGCCGCCATTCAGGGCTATGAGCCTGGTAGAGGGTTCAGGGGGTGAAGATCAGAGAGACCAGTATATGATGGGAGACGATGTCCTGGTGGCTCCTATGTTCACGGGGGAGAAGTTTAGGAAGGTATATTTGCCGGCGGGGAAATGGTATGATTTCTATACGGGTGAGCTGGCGGGTGAGCATGAAATAATAACGATCACGCCCGGTCTGGATAAGATACCTTTGTTTGTAAAGGATGGCGGCATTATACCGATGATGCCGCCGCGGCGGCAAGCGCCTGTGCCTGGGCAGAAAGTTCACTTGCTCATACGTCATTATGGGAAGGCCAATGGAAGCTTTGCGCTGTATGATGATGATGGGGTGAGCTTTGATTATGAGAAGGGGGCGTACTCTTTTGTTACGTTGAGCGTGCAGCGTGACAGTAATGGGAATTTGGCCGGCAGCATGAGCGATCCGCAGCCCGGCAAGCCTTACGGATATACGAAAGAGGTGAGCTGGGTGTTTATGACAAAATGATAGAAACTTCGATGTATGATAAAGTATGTAAGATTATTGGCTTTTTTTGTGATGTCCGTGTCAGGGCCTGTGTCTGTCTGCGCACAACAAAACTATGTTGTTATAGATCCGTCGGACAGTGAGAAAGATATTGTCGCCAAGGCCGCGAAGGTGGTGCCTACGCCAGAGCAATTGCGGTGGCAGCGGCTGGAGCTGACGGCTTTTTTTCATTTTGGGATCAATACCTTCACCAATAAGGAGTGGGGAGATGGGACCGAAGATGAAAAACTGTTCAATCCAACGGCGCTGGATGCAAGGCAATGGGTAAGTGTTTGTAAGCGGGCGGGTATCAAACAGGTGATCCTGACCGCCAAGCATCACGATGGGTTTTGTTTATGGCCCAGTAAATACACCGAGCATTCCGTCAAAAATTCTCCCTGGAAGGATGGGAAGGGGGATGTGGTGAGGGAAGTAAGTAATGCCTGTAAGGAAATGGGGGTGGGATTTGGCGTCTATCTTTCGCCATGGGACAGGAATAACCGGGCATATGGTACGGAGGCTTATAACGACTATTTTGTCAACCAGCTGACCGAGCTGCTCACCAACTATGGGAAGGTAGATGAAGTGTGGTTTGATGGCGCCAATGGCGAGGGGCCTAATGGGAAAAAACAGGTATATGATTTTCCCCGATGGTACAAACTGATAAGAAAATTGCAGCCGGAGGCGGTAATAGCTATCATGGGTCCGGATGTCCGCTGGGTAGGGACGGAGAGCGGTTATGGAAGGGAGCAGGAGTGGAGTGTGGTGCCTTTTGATGCGTCCAATATAAAAGCGACTTCGGACGGGTCTCAAACGACAGTCGATGTCAAGCCGGTAGGGGATATGACAGGCGATGTGCTTGGCAGCCGGGAAAAGATCCTGAAGGCGAAAGCATTGGGCTGGTATCCGGCAGAGACGGATGTATCCATCCGTCCCGGGTGGTTTTATCACAGCCATGAGGATAAGGAAGTGAAAACGCCGGAGAAGCTGATGGATATTTATTTTAATTCGGTGGGGAGGAACGGTGTATTGTTATTGAATATCCCTCCTGACAGACGGGGATTGTTAAGTGACGCGGATGTGGAGAGCCTGATGGGATGGAAGCGGCTTCGTGATAAATTGTTCTCGGTGAATCTGGCGGGGAATGCTGGCCCGGCCCGGCTGGAAAAGCAGGGGGCTGGAGATAAGGGAAGCCAGGAATATATAATGCAATACGACCTGTCAGGATCATCGACGTTCAATGTCTGCAGCTTACAAGAGAATATCAGTAAGGGGCAGCGGGTCGAGTCTTTTGTGCTGGAAGGGTTTCAAAATGGAGAGTGGAAAAAAATCGTGGAAGGGACTACCATTGGGTATAAGCGCCTGTTGAAATTCGATCCTTATACTGCTTCGAAGGTCCGGCTGCGTATATTGTCGTCGAGGTTGGAGCCACATATTGCTGAAGTAGGGTTGTATAAGTATTAGCGTTTATTAGAGAGGGTAAGGATTATTATTTCACACAAACGTTTGCGCCAATAATATGAATAATGCTACTCTATTTTTGGCGCTTATGAAACGCTCCTTATTTATTTGTCTTTTCTTTTTGAATATTTTTTATGGGTTTGGGCAGAGTAGCCCCGGGGCCGGCGCTCAAAGAGAGGCCTCGCCGGCTGCCTTCTCCATTGGGGATGAAAGCTTTCTGCTGAATGGCCGGCCTTTTGTCATCCGCTGTGGTGAGATGCATTTTGCCCGTATCCCCCGGGAATACTGGACCCACCGTCTGAAAATGGCCAAGGCCATGGGACTGAATACCGTGTGTGCCTATCTGTTCTGGAATGTGCATGAACCCCAGCCGGGGCAGTTCAACTGGTCGGGAGCGGCGGATGCAGCGGAGTTTTGCCGTCTGGCCCAAAAGGAGGGGCTTTATGTGATCCTGCGGCCGGGGCCTTACTCCTGCGCCGAGTGGGAATTTGGCGGATTCCCGTGGTGGCTGCTTAAGAAAAAAGATATTCAATTGCGGACCCGCGACCCGTATTACCTGGAACGCTGCCGGATGTACCTGGACCAGGTAGGAAAGGCATTGGGGCCTTTGCAGGTGTCCCATGGCGGGCCGATCGTCATGGTCCAGGTCGAAAATGAGTATGGCTCCTACGGCAATGACCGGGAGTATATTGGGGCTGTCCGCGACATGCTGGTGCATGCGGGCTTTGATGTCCCCTTGTTCACCTGCGATGGACCTTCGCAACTGAAGGCAGATGTACGGGAAGATATTTTCAGCGTGGTGAATTTTGGCGCCAACCCCGAGTCTTCTTTTAAGCCGCTGCGGGAGATAAGAAGCAAGGGCCCCCTGATGTGCGGAGAGTTTTATCCCGGATGGTTCGACTCGTGGGGCTCGCGGCATCACACTGGGTCCATCGATAATGTGGTCAAGGACATTGCGTATATGCTGGACCATAAAGCATCTTTCAGCATTTATATGGTTCATGGCGGGACATCGTTTGGATTGTGGTCAGGGGCTAATTGCCCTCCTTTTTTGCCACAGACCTCCAGCTATGATTACGATGCGCCCATCAGCGAGGCGGGATGGGATACCGAGAAGTTCTATGCACTGCGCAAGCTGTTCTCGGGGTATTTGCAGGAGGGTGAAACGCTACCCACGGTGCCGGTGCGGAACCCGGTGATAAAGATCCCGTCATTTCTTACTACGGAGATCGCACCGCTGTTCTCCAACCTGCCAGCGGGTGTTGCGGACCAGCATGTGCATAATATGGAAGAATACAACGAGGGGTATGGGGCGATACTTTACCGGACCAAGTTGCCGGGAGGGGCGGCCGCCACCCTTCATATCAATGAGGTGCATGACTTTGCCTGGGTGTTTGTGGATGGGAAAAAGATCGCCTTTTTGGATCGCCGGAAAAATGAGAACAGCTGTCAGCTGCCGGCCACCCGGAAAGGGGCTGTGCTGGATATTTTAATAGAGGCAATGGGGAGGGTAAACTATGGTGGCGCCTTGCATGACCGAAAGGGGATCACCGATAAGGTCCTGCTGAGCCGTACCGTGGAAGGGAATGTCGAGCTGACCGGGTGGCAGGTGTATCCGATGGCTTTGAGCAATGACGGGGCTCCTTCTTATTTGAAGTTTTCACCCGGCCAGACGGGGAAGCCCGCATACCATAGAGGAAGTTTTCAGCTGGACAGTATTGGCGATACTTTTTTAGATATCAGCACCTGGGGCAAGGGATTGGTATGGGTCAATGGGCATTGCCTGGGGAGGTTTTGGAATGTCGGTCCCACGCAAACCATGTACCTGCCCGGTGTCTGGTTAAAGAAAGGGCGGAATGAAGTTGTCGTCCTCGACTTTGTTGGCCCTGCTACGAATACTTTGCGGGGTCTCGATTCACCCATTCTCGATAGACCGATAGAGAAATCTATGAGTGTGAAACATCGTAAGAAAGGGCAAACGATCCAGCTGGCGGGGTTAAACCCTGTCTGTCAGGGGACTTTCCCTCCGGGTATCGAATGGCAGACGGTGAGGTTTGATGTGGCCAGGGGCCGGTATCTTTGCCTGGAAGCATTGAATTCGCAGAAGAAGGATGAGCCGTTCACGACGGTGGCCGAATTGTATTTATTGGATGCGAAGGGGAAAGAGATCCCCCGCAATAAGTGGAAGGTGCTGTACGCGGACAGTGAGGAGACCGAAGGAGATGATGGGAAGGCCGATAATGTATTCGACCTGCAGAGCACGTCGATCTGGCATACGCAATGGCAGGACGCCTCCCCGCAACATCCTCATCAGCTGGTCATCGATCTGGGGTCAGCCCAGGCGGTCGGTGGTTTAAAATATCTCCCCAGGCAGGACTCGCCCAATGGAAGGATCAAGGATTTCAGGGTGTTTGTGAGTAATGCTATTTTTCCGGGGTTGTAAAGAAGGTCAATTAAAATAAGTATATGACATGCAAGCCAGTTCTTCTGTTCATCTTTTTATGCTGCGCATTTACGGCCGGGGCGCAGCGGGCGTCGGTCAAAAGGGGGTGGATAAAGCTTTTTAACGGCAAGGATCTCAAGGACTGGACCGTAAAGATCAAGGGATATCCCGCGGGGGACAATTTCGCCCATACGTTCCGGGTGGAGGATGGGGTGATGAAAGTGAATTATGATGGCTATGAAGGACTCTTCAGGGCGCGGTATGGTCATATTTTTTACAAGAGGAAGTTCTCCGCCTACCTGGTAGTGGTGGAATACAGATTCACCGGCGACCAGATGAAGGACGGAGCCGACTGGGCTTATCGCAACAGCGGGGTCATGCTGGCCGGACAGACACCGGAAAGTATGGAGCTGAACCAGGACTTTCCCATCTCCCTGGAAGAGCAGTTGCTGGGCGGCAATGGCAAGGACGACCGACCGACCGCCAATCTGTGCACGCCCGGCACCAATGTGGTCCTGCATGACAGCCTGTTCACGCCGCATTGCGTCAACTCCACGGCAAAGACCTATCATGGCGACCAGTGGGTGCATGTGGAAGCGCTGGTACTGGGGGATTCCATCGTCCGGCATATCGTTGGCAGGGATACAGTACTTACCTATACGAAGCCGCAATACGATGGGAGGGACGAGTATGTCAGGAGAGCAGGGTTGCCTGATGGGGGTCTGATCTCCGAGGGAACTATCTCGCTGCAGAGTGAAAGCCATCCTGTGGAATTCAGGAAGGCCGTGCTGTTCGACCTGGGGTCCTATCTGAATGATCCCGTGAAGCTGAGGAAGGTTATCGAACGGCTGCAGAAGAGAAAAAAGAATGTCTGGCGGGCAGATGACAACCAATGACCAATTGTAGCGTCCAATTTACACAAACGTTTGCACGGATGAAGGGTAATATATTTTATTATCTTTCAAATAATGTTTAGCATCGAACCAAACGAACTGCTACGACAGATAGCCGAGGAGAATGACAGGCGCGCTTTCAGAAATTTATACGACATCATGCACAAAAGCCTGTATGATTTCGCCCTGGCTATCGTCAAATTGAGAGAACCTGCCGAAGAGATCACGGCCGATGTCTTTATTCGTCTGTGGGAGAGGAGGGAGAAGCTGGAGCATGGCAGGATACGCAGCTGCAGGCTGTATCTGTTCATGTGTGTCAAGAATGCCTCCCTGAACTATCTACGCGACAACAAACGCCCTGAGCAGCTGGATCTCGATCAGGTGTCACTGGCTGACTGGGAACTGGAGACCAACCCGGAAGAGCTGATGATCACATCAGAAATGGCGGCCTGTCTGGATAGGGCCATCCGCGAGCTACCTGTCCGGTGTGGTATCGTTTTCCGGCTTGTCAAGGAAGAGGGGCTAAGCTATAAAGAAGCTGCTCAGTTGCTGGACCTGTCTGAAAAGACCATCGAGAATCAAATTGCCATCGCTCTCAAAAAAATACGGCAGGCTATCTCTTTCAAAATCCCTGCGAGCCATTCCTGAGAATCTTTTTTAAAAAAATTTAACTCTTCTTTGGGGGAAGAGTTTTAAAACCGTGTCATTTCCAATATGGAGCAGGAAAGGCTATGGATACTATTAGGCAGGAAACTGGCCGGGCTTGCTACGGAAGAAGAATTGCAGGAATTGGAGCTGTTATTGCTAGCCTATGGAGAAGATGCGGCGACTATGGAGATCATTGAAAGGATGTGGGCAAGCAGGGCGGGTAAAACGACTACCGACCGGGATGACAATATTCTCGACCGTATCGAGGCCGCTACGCGCCCTGTACAGCGAACCCGCCGTCTTAGCACCTGGGTATTTTCCGGGGTTGCGATGTGCGCGGCTGCGGTAGTATGCTGGGGCGTGCTTTGGAAGGGGGGTGAGAAGAAGGAGACGATGAATGTGCTCTTTACTCACCGGAAGTCGCACTCCAACCTTCTGTTCCCCGACGGTACTTCCGTGGTGCTGAACGAGAACAGCAGGATATCCTATAATGCGGATTTCGGAAAGGTGAAGAGGGAGATCGTTCTGGAAGGGGAAGCTTATTTCGATGTAGCGAAGAATCCCGGGATGCCGCTGATCATCCATGCCAAAAATGTCGATATCAAGGTATTGGGAACTTCCTTCAATGTAAAGGCCTATCCGTCTGACAAGGGGGTGGAGACCTCCCTGATCAAGGGTGCGGTGGAAGTAAGCTCAAAGCAATGGCCGGAGCAGAAGATACTATTGCGACCGAATGAAAAAATCAATATTCCCGTGTCGGGTGGAGGCCCGGATAAAAATACTGCCGGTGTGCAGGATGAGGTGGACAGCCCTGCGGCTGTGGCGGCTCCCGTAAAAAATCAGCCACTGGAAGATAAAAATAACCTCACTGATACTTTATCCTATAACCTTCACTCCTTAAACATTGAGCGCACAAGCAAACTTATCCCTGAAATAGCGTGGATGTACCGGAAACTGGTGTTCAACCAGGAGTCCTTCGAGAGCGTAGCGGAAAAGATGGAAAGATGGTATGGAGTGAGCTTTTATTTCGAGGACGACGACCTTAAAAAGGAAGTGTTCACGGGATCATTCAGCAAAGAGTCATTGGAGGAAGCTTTAAAGGCGCTGCAGTTCAGCTACTCCTTCAACTTTATCATCAAAAAAAGCGAAGTATTTATTCAAAGAAAGAAATAAAGGAGATGCGCTAACATCCCCCTTATACGACGTAAATAAGAAGACCTTGAATTTGGAGATCCGGGGTCTTCCCATTGTTAACCATCATGCGATAAAGGTATGCTATCTTTTGTATTACCAAAACTATTTCGCGCGCCCTCCCGCGTGCGAAGACAAATTCTGCTTGTTATGAGATTTCTGAGCTTCTTGCTGACGGTGGTCTGTACGCAGGCCTACTCGGTGGGGCTGTCTCAAGAAAAGATATCCCTGGAGTGTCGGGATGTCACACTGAAACAGGCCCTTACGGTGATAGAGTCCAAAAGCTCGTATCGCTTCCTTTACCACGACAGCTCATTTTCCTCGCTGGCGAATGTTTCCATCGATGTTCGCAACAAACCTGTTCTCAGTATCGTCGATCAGCTGATCGCCGGTTCAGCCCTTCATTACCGGGTGCTCGAGAACAACCTCGTTGTATTTGGGGAAGGTGGTTACCAGGCGACAGACAGCATCATCCGGGGCAAGATCACCGATGAGAAGGGGGAGCCGGTTGCCGGCGTCTCGGTGCATGAGTCGGGTACCAAAGGGGGCACTGTTACCAATGAAAAAGGCGAGTTCTCATTGCGGGTGAAGGATGCCAACGGGACGATCGAGCTAAGCTCGGTAGGGTATATTTCGCAGCGCGTCAAGCTGAACAAACGGCTGGTGCTTAGCATCCGCCTGACGGCGCAAGACAGTAAGATGACGGACGTCATCGTAGTAGGAACGCAATCGCAGAGCATGCGGACGACCACCTCTGCCGTGTCCACCATCAGCGGCAAGCAGATAGAGAATTTGCCCGCGCCGTCTTTCGACCAGCTGATACAGGGGCGATTGAGCGGTATCAATGTCCAGGTGAACTCAGGCGAGCCCGGCACCGCCCCATCGCTGGTGGTACGCGGCAATACCCGCGTGAGTCAGAACATCGGTGGTTCCTCGCTGGATGCGGCCCGGGCTCTGAGTGGTCCTTTGTATGTCATCGACGGTATCCCCGTCAACCCGGAGGATATCACCAACAGCATCGACGCCACCGGGACCAACTACCTGGCAGGTCTGAACGTCAATGATATCGAGACCATTTCAGTCCAGAAGGATGCTACTGCTACCGCAGCATGGGGCTCCAGAGGGGCCAACGGCGTTATCTATATCACCACCAAGCGGGGTCGCAGCAGCAAGCCCGAATTCAGGCTCAACTGGTACAGCGGGCTTTCCGTCAAGCCGGAACTGTTGCCTACCGTCACCGGGCAGGAGGAGCGGAGGCAGAAGCTCGACCTGCTGAAAGCATACGCCGATGGGAATGTGTCTTTGCTCAGGCTGATACCTCAAATGCTCACCGACAGTCTCAATCCGGCCTTCAACAATGCGACCGACTGGCAGGGGCTTTTCTATCGGAACGCTTATGTTCACAATGCGGACCTTTCCATGGCTGCGGCGAATGATTTTGTAAACTATCGTCTGAGCATGAACTACTACAATGAAGAGGGGATTATCCGGGCCTTTGGGATCCAGCGATATTCTTTCCGGGGCAACTTCGATTTCAAGCTCAGCTCCAAGCTGAATGCGCAGTTTATTGCGGGCATATCACGCAGCGACCGGCAGAGGGGACGGAAGTACACCAACCGGAGTCTCAACGGAACACAGGCGACGACCAATGACGACAATACGCCCGTCAGCGGCGCAAACATACCTTCTTCGATGTACCGGTTGACATCGTTCGATTCGCTGAATTTCGACGGACTGTATGACAAGCTGCGGAACCAGAATGTCAATAACCAGTATACCGCCTCGCTGACCCTGAATTATAAGGTCTTTCATGATCTTACCCTTGTCAGCCAGGCTTCGATGGATGCGACTACGTCCAACAAGGATTATTTTCAGCCTTCCAATATCGATGCGGTGGCTTACCAGGTGCAGCAGGTCCTGCAGCCCAGCTATGCGGAGTCAGACAGGGGAACCTTTACCAATTATTTCTTATCCAACAGGGCGAACTATGCGAAGTCGTTCCATACCGGAGAGAATTTCGAGCATCATGTGACCTTTACGGCTTCCCAGCAGTTCAACCGAAATATCGCCACTTTTACCCAGTCGTCCGGCTACAATGTACCATCCAATGATATCCAGGTGGTTTCGGGTGTTCCTCAATCCTCTTTGGGCGCCAATTCTTCCTACCAGGCCGCCTCGCTGCTCTCTTATGTAGGACAAATGCAATACGACCTCAATGGGAAATATATAGTGTATGTATCAGACCGGGCCGATGCCAGCTCCCGATTTGGCACAAAGAGTAAATGGGGGAAGTTCGCGGCTGGCGGTATAGGCTGGATCCTTTCGGATGAGAAGTTCATGGACGGAACCAGGGGGTGGCTGAATTATTTGAAGCTGAGGGCAAGCTACGGGCAATCGGGTAATCAGTCCGACGACTATTATGCGCCCTACAATTCCTATACATTGTCCGGCACCTACACCGGCAGTCCCGCTATCCAGCCAAGCTATACCAATGGCCTGACCAAGGACAATCTCACCTGGACCTCTACTACCCAGAAGGACCTGGGGATCGACCTGAATCTCTTTTCCAACCGGGTGTCCATTGTTGCAGACGTTTATGACAAGCTGTCCAAGTCGGATTATTTCAATTTCAATCTGCCGTTCTTCACCGGATACCAGAGCATCAGTTTCAATGCAACGGACCTCTGGGTGAGCAACCGGGGATTGGACCTCACGTTGATAACCCATAATCTGCCTGCCCACAATCCTATCCAATGGACCACGACGCTGAATCTTTCTTACAATAAGAACCTTATCGCCCATCTGCCCAATGGCAACAGGACTTTCCTGCAAGACGACTATTATGGGGTCACGCGTATCTACAGCGTAGGGCAGCCTGTTTACAGGATGTTCCAGATGCAGTACCTGGGTGTTTACAATAATTATTCCGAGATACCTGTCAATCCCCTGACCGGGCAGCGTATCACTTATTTCAAAGGCAATCATCCGGTGAGACCCGGCGACCCTATCTGGAAGGACCAGAACAAGGATTACGATGTATGGAGCGATGAGGACAATGGGGATACGCATGGGGACAGGGTTCCTACCGGCAACCCCAATCCCTTGTTCACCGGCGGGTTTGTGAATGACCTGAGCTATAAGAACTTTTATCTGTCGGTGGTCTGTGTCTTCACCTGGAAAAGAGATATCATCAATACTTTCCGGGAAGGGCAGTTCGACAATATCTTCGATTTTCCCACTGTCAGCACGCTGTATGATTTTGCTTCTAAGCGTCTGCCTTCCCTGTCCGGGTTGAATTATTGGAGACCTGATCAGCAGGCGAAGGATCCCCACTACAGGGCCACCTTCCCCGCCCTGAACCCTTTTTCCGGGCATTATTACGAGTTCCTGCCCTTTTCTACCATGTTCAATGAGGACGGCAGCTATTTCAAGATCAAGAATATCGTACTGGGCTACAGGGTCCCCGAGGCTGTCGTCAAGCGCGCCAAGCTGAATGGTCTCCGGTTTTACGGTGTCATCGACAACCTGGCCACCTTTAAAAAGTCTTCTGTACCGGACCCCGAGGCAGTGGATAACCTGGGCGTATATACGGGAGGCCTGTTCCCCCTGCCCCGCAAATTCACCTTAGGTCTGGAAATACAATTTTAGGTTTTTATCAAACTGGAGTATGAAAAATTATTGCAATAAGATCAATGGCTGCGTGCTGGCAGCGTGCATAATGCTTGCCGGTGTATCGTGCAAAAAATATATCAACGAGGCGCCCATTTCCTCTACTTATGACAGCAAGTTCTGGACATCTCAGCAATCCGTCGAGCAGGCGGCTGTGGCCTTGTATGGTCAGCTGCGGGCATGTCTGAGACAGGATGCGTCTCATTTTTCGTTCGGCGATCTCACGGCCGGCCAGTTCACGACGACGTATCACGGTTATTGGAACTATAATACCATCCAGCCTTCACAGGGATCTAATTTCTCCTACGTTCCTTACCTGGAGGGCAGTCATAAGAACTGGTCGAGGTTTTACCAGCTGGCGGCTCAATGCAACCTGATCCTTGCCCGGGTGCCGTCCATGTCTTTGTCTGCTTTTGGTAATGATTCGACGGCACGCAATAAGTACCTGGGGGAGGCGCTGTTCATGCGCGCTTACCTGTACTTCTATATCACCCGGGTGTGGGGTGATCCTGTGTATATCACGAAGATCTACGACAATGTGGATTATGGCAATATACCGCCTGTGGCGCGGACCCCCGAGGCAGATGTATTGAAGGCTTGTATTGCCGACCTGCAACGGGCGGCAGGGTATCTCCCATTTTCCGGCGGCGATCCGAATAAGGAGTTCAGGGCCAGCAGGGGCAGCGTCTATGCACTTCTTGCGCATATCTATGCCTGGCTGCACGATTATACCAACGCTCACCTGGCCTGCCAGCAGGTGATCAACCAGGGTGGCTATACGCTGGAGCCCATGAGCTCTTATTCGAATATCTGGTCCGACCGGCTGTCACAGGAGAATATCTTTTCCATTGCCATGACCTTTAACAGCAATGACAACAACTTTCTGAACGCGGGTGATAACAGCGCCTGGAGCGAAGCGCATTTCGATTTCTTTTCCGTCTGGCTGAAGGATTCGGTCATCGATTACTGGAATTCCAACTGTTGGGTAGCCAACCCGACGCTGTATGCGGACAGTGACCAACGTTTTGTCACCTTGTTCTATCCTATCAATGCCTCGGGCGGGGATGATGCCGGGTTTGAATTGATGAAATATGCCAATTTCAAGTACAACAACCCAGCCAGCAAGCAGCAGCCCTATATCAACAATAACCTGGTCCTTTTCCGCCTGTCCGATATCTATTTGCTGGATGCGGAGGCCTTTGCGGCGCAGGGTGATGTGGGCAGTGCGGTGCAGTCCCTGAACCATACCCGCGAGCGAGCCGGCATAGGAGATTATAGCGGCGCCCTGGACCAGACGGATGTGATGCAGGAGGTAGTGAATGAACGGGGCAGGGAGCTCGTCGGGGAGGGCACCTGGTTCTATGACCTGATACGGACGGAGGGGTATGTACACAATCTGAGAGATTCATTGGGGTATTCTCCGACACGCGTAACAGAAAAAGGGTATTACTGGCCCATCGATCTGAACACTTTATTCCAGGGAGACCCTTTGTTGACCCAAAACTCCTACTGGTCATCGCATTGATCCATCTATTCAAAACTCATTTATGCAAAAAAGAAGTTATTACAAGCTGCGTTATATGATGCTGTTCGTCATGTCGACAGCCGTGTTGGGCGCCTGCAAGAAGAACAATTATCTATCGGGCGGGACGATCAACAATTCCAACGTGAGGATGACTACCTACGACTACCTGGCGGGTAATTCCCTGAACCAGTTCGATTCGGTGCTGCTTATTATCGACAAGGCCGGTTTAAAGGACCTGATCAACCAGCAGGGAGTTACGTTCTTTGCTCCGACGAATGCGGCGGTTTACGCCTATCTCAACGCCCGGACCATAGCCATGCAAAAGGTGGACCCGTCGGCAAAGTATACGATGGATACTTTATTCAAGTATGATCTGGCGAGGATGGCGGACAGCATGCGGATGTATGTGGTCAACCAGCCCCTGACCTACGACAAGCTGACGGCGGATGGGGCGAAATATGCTACACAGCTGCCTGGCGATACGGCCGTTGTTGCATTCATGCCGACAAACAATGCGGCGCTGGGGTACTTTAACCAGATATCCACTGTGCCGCAGATCGTCACCTATTTCCAGCTATGGCAACCGCTGGCGGATCCGTTCCAGGCGGTGAATATCCCTAACAATGTTGGCGTGATGAATATCTGCCAGACGTCCGGTATACAGACCACCACGGGAACATTGCATGTGCTGGCCAGCTTCTATCCTTTATTCTTTTATGGCACCCAAAAATAATCCTCACCAATAATTCGAATATATGAAGTCCCTTTATAAATACCGAGCAGGTCTGGCACTACTGCTGCTAATTGCCGGCGCCGTTGGTTCCTGTAAGAAATATGCGCAAGGTTTTCTGGGACCTTATGCGCAATATCCCAAGACGAATTATACTGTACCCCGTGGACAATTGTACAGTTCGGATGCGCTGAACCCGGATGGTTCATCAGGGCCGTTGACTATAAAGCTGCTGCATGCTTATGACAGTGCAGGGAATATGGTCGATACGCTGTTCACGAAGACCTATCCCGTAGCCACCTGGACTGCCTCTTTCGATTTTACGACTGATTCCACGGATGCGCTGGTGGCTGCGAAGCAGAAGATCGTGCAAATGCCTGCTATCATTATCAATCCCACCAATGGAGCGATAGAAGGCAATAGCGCCTCGTTGTATTTTCCCCTGGGAACCTATGCCCTTGACCTGCAGCTGAGCAATAATTCGGGGACGGAGGTCCTGAAGCGCATTGTTTCCATTACCGTGGCGGACAAGTCTCCTTTCCTGTCCGTACCTGATCTGGGTTCTACCTATGACAGGCTGTTCAAAGTAGGTAATGAATCCGTCGTCAAGAGCGCTGCGACACCCATTATAGATATCCAAAGGGTGGCCGATACGCCCAACGAGGTGGTGTGGAAGATGGTGGACAAGAATGGGAGGGCCTTCGATCCTCTGGCGGGGGAGATACAAAAGCGGCCGGGCTCGGGCCTGAATCCCAATCCGCCCTATTTGCAGACGCTGGAGGATTATACCAAGAATCATAGCTATACGGATTCGACGATGATCTTCCGATTCCCCATCGTGCCTTTTCCTTTTTCTTCATTGGGTAATGGGTACAATATCTATTATCGTATACCTACGCGGTATATCCATATAGATGGATATGCGGATGATACCTGGAGCGCCAATCCCCGGCTGCCGCTGAGGATATTCCAGTTCGGGAAATATACGGTGACGATGAGGTTTCCGGATATTACGCATAGGTGATCTGTTTATACTTTATTTACATATCGATGAATACCCTGTTTTACTCTTTCATGCTGTCTTTTTTGGGTTTTGGTATTACACCTGCTGCGGATACTGTCACTATCCCTTTGTCGGGCAGCGCCTATGTTCATCCCAACGGCGAGATTAAAGTATATTTTCTGGCCACGCACACCGGCAGATTGCAGGTACAGCTGAAGGGGCGAGCGTCCCGGACTTCGACTGTAATGGTGAGGTTGGATGGAGGTTCTTCCAGGGATACGACGATCAGCCTGGAGGGCTCCGGTGGGGATGCCCAGTTCGATGCCGGGAGTTTTGCGATTGGTGCGACGGGTTATCATTTTATATCGCTGAAACCAACGGAGGGCGGACATTTACCGGACATCTCGGATATGATCTTGTCAGGACCTGCGGCGGAGGGTGTGCTATGCAACTACAGCCGGTACAAGGGAGCACCTTCTACGCATCTCACCTATGTTATTCCCGGTGACAGTGCTGCGGCATGGTTCTACAGCGAGGTCTCCGTTCCGCGGGAAGCAGACCATAGCCCCAATGCCTATTATGAGACAAATGGATTTGCCGGAGGCTATATGGGTATTCAGCTAAACTCTGCGAAGGAGCGGCGGGTGATCTTTTCCGTATGGAGTAATTATAAGACCGACGACCCCAAAGAGATACCAGCCGACTACGCGGTCAAGCTTATCCGAAAAGGGAAGGGAGTCTTCACGGGTGAATTCGGGAATGAAGGATCGGGCGGGCATAGCCATCTTGTTTTTATGTGGAAGCCCGGCGTGACCTATAAATTGCTGATAAGGGCGAAAGCTGCGGGAGATCATACGATCTATACCGGCTGGTTTTGTGGTCCCGAGACCGGCGGCTGGCGGCTGATCGCACAATGGGATAAGACCAAGACCGGAGGCAAGCTGCTTTCTCATCTGTATTCCTTCGTGGAGAATTTTGGAGACAATGGGGAAGATTATTTTACGGCACGGTACGGCAATCAATGGATATGTACGCCTGGCGGCAACTGGATCGAACTCGTTGAGGCCCGATTTTCCACTACGGCTGATAAGGTGAAGCATCCCCGTTTTGATTATGGGGCGGGTGTTGTTCCGATGGATGGGGCCGGGGTTGCTAGCGGGACGGGCAAAGTGCAGGATTGGTTCTATATGTACAGTGGCGGATTCAAGCAGCTGAATAATCTTGCTCCGGGGTTGACGATCCGGAGGAAGGCGGTTGGGGTGGCGCCAGCAATAGATCTTGCTGCATTGCCGGAGGAGTAGACTTTGCCAGGCCGGGCTTTTGCTTTCGCGGGGACCTGACGATGCGTCCAGACGACGGTCAAAAATATTTCCCTAATTTTAGTCCCTATGGCCCGGGACAGAACTTCTGATAGCACTTTCTTATCCAAAATAGCGGCAGGCGATAAGTCCGCTATTCGCTGGGGCATCGTCGTCGTCATTGTACTATGTGTTGGTGTCTGGTGGGCATTCCGCCCCAGGTCTATGTCTGTGGCACAAACTGCGGGTCCGAACGATGTGGGTGCTCCCGCCCGAAACCGCGCCACCCTGACCCTTGCCAATGGGCAGCAGCTAATCCTTGACGGTGCTCCTAATGGCGTTCTTGCAATACAGGGCGGCGTTCAGATCCTGAAGGGTACTGATGGGCAGGTGATCTACCGGGCGGACGCCCAGGGTTCCGGTGAACTTTTGTACAATACGTTGAACAACCCCCGCGGCAGCATCGTCGTCGATGCAAAGCTCAGTGACGGGTCCCGTGTATGGCTTAATGCCGGCAGCTCTCTCCGATGCCCCGCTGTATTCCCGAGCGATGACCGTACTGTCGACATCACCGGCGAAGCTTATTTCGAGGTGGCTTCCGATGCGCGACGTCCGTTCCGGGTGAAAAACGGCAATATGGTTGTCAATGTGCTTGGCACTTCCTTTAATATAAGGACGTATAATGATGACCCATTGCGGCGCGTGACCCTTGTCGAGGGCAAGGTGCGGGTGACCTGCGACAACTCGCTGGTGTTGGATGCCGGTGACCAGGCGGTGGTGGAGAATAGGGCGGAGGTGATAAAGGACGTCCACCTCGATGCGGTCATGGCCTGGAAGAATGGGTTGTTCTCTTTTTCCCATACGGACCTGGTTTCTGTGATGAGGGAACTCAGCTGCTGGTACAATGTGGATATAACTTATGAGAATAATATGCCTGACAGGTACTTTACCGGTGTACTCGACCGGATGCTGACCCTTGATCAGTTATTGAAGAAACTGACCGATGGACGGGTGCATTACAGCATCGATCCAGGGAAAAGGAAGCTGATGATAGGGCCGTAACCGGTGCAACGGTCCTCCTGCAATTATTGTCAGGATACAGAAAGTATTTATGCGCTATTCCATCCTTTATTTGTTGCTTTTCATTCTGCCGCTGGTCAACTGGGGGTGTAAAAAGAATGCTGGTGGGGGATCGGGTTCGATATCCGGCACCTGGGAATTGCGTGAAGCTTCGGCGGCAATGAACCCTGAGATATCCAAGTATGGGGTGGGTAATGGGAATATATTAGCGTTCACGGGTAACAATTATAAGATATACAAGGATGGTCGGGTAATTAAGAGTGGGCAATTTTCTATTGTCCAGGATGCCACCGTTGAGACAAGCGTTTGTCTGATCTTGCCGAAGGGGGAGTATACGAGCCGGATTGTGTATGCTGATTCTACGGCGGGTAAGATATTTTACCAGGTGACGGGGAATAAGCTGAGGTTTTATGCCGGATGTTACGCTTATGATGCGGGGCATAGTGAAGTGTATGAGCGAGTGAGTGGGGAGTGATTGTTCGTTGCAAAGACCATTTTTTCCGGGTCATGGAGGCTGTAAAAGTCTGGCCAGTCATAAATTTTCATGTTCTAAGAGACTTCATGGATAGAGAGGTCAGGGTTTACCCCGGGCTTGCATCAGTTGTGTTGATATTTATCAAAACTTTTATCTGCGCTGAAGATGTAGTTTCGGAGACCTTATCACCTATCAAGTGATCCCCGTCGATGAATTCCCTCGTGGCGCAAACACTCACGGCTGTTACCATACCCGCTTCGACTGAAGCCCTGACACCCGCTACCGCCTGATCGAAGATTCCAGCGTGATGACGAAAGCGATCATGCCTGTCGGCCAGATAATGGTCGATGCTTACAATGACGCCCTTGCATCCCGCGATTTTTAGGGGCAGGGCGTTTTCCCATGTCAAGTTGAATCCGGATGTCACCACATAGCAATCGCTCTTCGCCCGGGCAAAGACGATCACCTCGATCAGGTCCCTTAATCGTGCCAGCGGTTCGCCGCCCGCGAAATGGATTTGATTGACGCCCTGCCGTTGATAAAGGTCCACTATCTGCACCAACTGCTCCCGGGTGAATGTCTCCCGCTGGTTGAGATTGTCCCATTCAAAACAATGCTCGCATCGTATGGGGCACTTACGCGTAACGGCCAGAAAGATCAACCTTAGCTGGCTTTCCGCCGGCAAGTGAGACGTCTTTTCCGTCATAGGCGCTTACAAAAGGACAGGAGCTCTTGGTCGCCGCTACAATTACCACTGCAATCGCGAACACCCCCGCGGTAATACCCAGCCCGCCAAGCACATAACTCATGGTGGTCCGACCTTTATCCCTTAACAACATATCTTCCATATGATACGCGTTGAACCCCGAACGCAGAATAAAATAACGATGGGGATTAGCCGACAGGGTGCTGTCCGGTCGTTGCAAGGCGTTGGGCGCCTTTTCGACCTTATAATAATGGGGGCAGGATGCCAGGACCATCAAAGCCACCAATGCTGCTGCCTCGAAACGAAAGGAGGACAGGGGAGTTCGTCTCATATATCCAGCAATTATCCCTTCAAAAAAATTTTTCGGATGGTGGTTACTTTTCCGCGACCGGGTGCAATTCGTGCTGGAGACAAACTACACCTGAGCTAAAAACATGCGTTTTCAGGAGCTTCAACGACTGCTTTTCTTTAATGCCTTTAAACACCGGAATCCCGTTACCCAACAATACCGGATTGATGAAAAGCCAGCATTCATCGATCAGATCTTCTGCCAGAAGGGCGTGCGCTGTGGTAGGGCTTCCAAATAACAGAATTTCTCCTGTTGTTCCCTTCTTTAAATTTCGAAGGGCAGTAGCATAGTCCTTTCCGATGACAGTCGTATTCGTGAGTGTTGCCTGGTTCAACGTATTTGACAATACCACTTTGTGCGCGCTCTTGTACCAGGCAGCATGTACCTTGTCGTGCTTGCTTGCCCCGGGCTTATCCGCTGCCGTTGGCCAATAGCTTTCCATCATCTCAAAGGTGACCCTCCCATACAATGCGGTATTGGTTTTCGAGATCCTTTCCTCTACGAAGTCAAAAATCTCCTGATCTACATGGATCCAACGCATTTCACCTTTTGTGCCAGCAGCAAAGCCATCGAGCGATGCATGCATAAATAATACTATCTTTCCCATATTGGTTCTTATTTGTGATACAAATCTCGGGGAAATGTCCGGCATAGAAGTGGGAAAAATCGACAAACTCATGCGACGGCCGGCAAATATAGCTGCTTTCCAATTTTTTTTATATTTTAGATCAGGCCTAACAAATTTTCTATGAAACAAGGATCTTCACTAAAGCGGTCACCCGCTGTTTGGATATGGATCAGTGCCGGCGTCGTCATTCTTGCTGGTTGGTTCCTGGTCAGGACATTTGTGATCGCCTCCTACAGCGTGCCCACATCGGCCATGGAGAAAACCATTCCCCACGGGAGTAAGGTTTTGGTAGACAAGTTGAATCATGACCCGATCAAGCGAGGAGACATCATCGTGTTCCATTTCCCCGTGGGTGACACTGTCATCGACCTTCCCGAGTACCAATCCTTGCGGCCCTATTATGACGTGATCCGGGAACTTGGACGTGGAAACGCTGATGCCGGCAGACAAATCCTGCTGGCTAACCCTGCTGACTATCCGCTGAGCATTCGCCCGGTGTATAAGCGGGAAACCTATTTGAAACGCTGCATCGCCGCTGCTGGTGAAACACTGGAGATGCGTGATGAGATGCTCTTTATCAATGGACGCCTGCAAGCCTGGCCACCGGAGTCGCAGACCTATTTTCATGTCATTACCAACGGACAGCCCATCGACGAAGCTACTATAAAGGCGCAGTACGGCATCGATATCACAAACGGGGAAGACGTTCGCCCGTTGGGCAATGCGACTGATTATGAAATGCTACTGACCTGGAAAGCCCGGGAAAAAATGCTAAAGTATGGTTTTGCCCAGAAGGTCAGCCCGGAAATAGACTCTTCCGAAGACGTTTTCCCTTATGATCAATTACATCACTGGACAAGAGATAATTACGGGCCGCTTTGGATCCCTAAGCAGGGGGCATCGATACAACTGACCTCGCTCAACTATCCGATCTATGAACGCATCATCCGAACTTACGAAGGTAACAAACTGGACATGCGGGACGGCAGGATCTATATCAATGGTCGTGAAGCAACCAGCTATATCTTCAAAATGAATTACTATTGGGTGCTTGGTGACAATCTTCATGGGTCCCAGGACTCCCGGTACTGGGGCTTTGTGCCGGAAGACCATATGATCGGGAAAGTATCGAAGATCCTGTGAGATGGTATTAACACCCTAAAATACTTACAGCAGTATGGACAATGGCAAAATTCCGATCCTGGTAGTTTCATTCTTTCATCTGGCGACTATTGTTTTTGCGCAAGACAATAAAATTGAAATTCCTGCTTTTGGTGACAAATATTCGAAATACGTCGGTAAGCTGGAAAGAGGGGAATTAAACATCGACTACACTGATTTTAGGAACAGCTTTTTAGACAGCAAGCAGTTTCGCAGGAAAGCGGCGAATTACGACAGCCTGAAGAAACTGGTATATACTGAAATCAAAAGCAAAAACTACCAGGAGGTAATAAAACTCACCAAAGCTATGTTGAGCATCGACTACTCCAGTATGTTCGCTCATAAATACTTACAACAGACATACAAGATACTGGGTGATACATTAAATCAAAGAAAGTATCACGACATAGAATTTGGACTTCTAAATTCAATTGTAAGAAGTGGTGACGGAAAAACCTGCGAATTCGGCTGGCACGTGACGCAGATCGAAGAAGAGTATTTTATTTGTCAAATCCGAGGAAGAGGAGGCAATATATTGTTTTGAAGTAAATAAATTGTTTGAAAGGGAAAGGAAGCAGTTTGAGAAATAAGCGGCCAAGAGACCGGAGAATAAAAAAGCCTTGCAATCGTTTGATTTGCAAGGCTCTAGTGCGCGGGATGAGATTCGAACTCACACGCCTCGCGGCGCTACCACCTCAAAGTAGTGCGTCTACCAATTTCGCCACCCACGCAACCCTGTGTACTCATTTTTAGAAGTGGCTGCAAATTTAGGGTTTTTGGGCAAATCTTCCAGCTAAATTCAGCGCCTTTTTTGGGGCGGGTATATGGGCGGACCAGCCTACTTTTTCAGCATCACGCGGAAGGTCGTGCCCTTGCCGGGTTCGGACCAGCGGACGAAGAGCTGGCCTTTATGATATTGTTCGATAATACGTTTGGAGAGGCTCAGCCCCAGGCCCCAACCGCGCTTTTTCGTCGTAAAACCCGGTTTGAAGACCTTTTGTAAGTTCCTGGCGGCAATACCTTTGCCGGTGTCGGTGACATCCACTAATATCTCCTTTTCCTGGTCCTGTATCGTTATGGTGATGCTGCCCTTGCCTTCCATGGCGTCCAGGGCATTTTTCAGGAGATTTTCGATGACCCAGTCGAATAGAGGGCCGGAGATGTGTGCCTTAAGCTGGTCTTCTCCCGGACCATTGACGATGAACTGGACCCTTCCTGCGGCCCTTTTCCGGATGTACTCCACCATATTCTTTATTTGTACAATGAGGTCCCTTTCCTCGAGCTGAGGTATGCTGCCAATCTTGCCAAACCTGTCGGACACCAGCTTGAGCCTGTCCACATCCTTTTGTATCTCCAGGACGGTACGTTGATCTATCTGGCTTTCCTTCAACATTTCTACCCAGCCCTCCAGCGAGGAGACGGGGGTACCCAACTGATGAGCTGTCTCTTTGGCCATGCCTGCCCAGAGCTGGTTTTGTGTGGCAGTATTGCGAATGGTGATCGTATAAATAATAAAGAAGATAAAGAGGAACACAATGCACAGCTGTACCAGCGGATAATACCGTACTTCATCCAGCAGGGAGGTATGCCCATAATAATAACGATTGGCAATATATGGGCTGTCACTGAGCTTGATCACGAGGGGGCCATTCTCCGAGCGGAACTTCTTCAGCTCATGATACAAATAATTCCTGTCCTTCTCTGCCTGTGCAGAGTCGAGGTTGATATACCCCATGATGCTGTCGGCCTCATTGGTCTCGATGATAGGAATAGACTGCTGACCATTGCGGATGAGATTGGGAAGGGTGAGGTCCATGCCGGGATCGCTGAGAATGGCCTTGCTGGCGGCTACCCACATTTCTACCTTTTTCCGCTCGTCCACGGCGATCTTACGGGCGAGGTACTGCGAATAAAAAATGGTGGCGCTCACGATGACGATAGCAATCAATGCCAGTAAGGACCTCCAGTTTAGCAATGCTCGAATCATAGACCGAATTTATAAAAACCGCCTCACTAAATCCCTATTCCCGTATTTTTGGGCTTTATTTATTAACTCGTCGTAGTGCCAACCATAGCCATTGTAATCCTCAACTTTAACGGACGCCACCACCTGGAACAATACCTCCCTTCTGTAATGGCCAGTACCTGCCCCACCATGGAGGTCATCGTGGCGGACAATGCGTCGACGGATGATTCAGTGTCTTTTCTCCAACAATATTACCCTGCCGTGAGGATCATTCAACTGGACAGGAACTATGGTTTTGCGGGTGGATATAATCAGGCGTTGAAGCAGGTGAAGAGCGACTATTACGTGCTGTTGAACTCGGATGTAGAGGTAGAGCCGGGATGGATAGAACCCATACTGGCATTGATGGAGAAGGACCCCACTATCGGAGCCTGCCAGCCTAAGATCAAGATGTACGCCAATAAAGAGCTTTTCGAATATGCAGGGGCGGCGGGCGGATGGCTGGACTACCTGGGCTATCCTTTTGCCAGGGGGCGGATCTTCGATGTATTGGAGAAAGATATCGGACAATACGACCAGACGGAACCCATTTTTTGGGCCGGGGGATGCGCCCTTTTTGTCCGCGCGGAGCTTTATCATCAACTGGGTGGGATGGACACCTACTTCTTCGCACACCAGGAGGAGATCGATTTCTGCTGGCGGCTACAGCTGGCGGGATATAAGGTCTATGTATGTACGGATTCCGTAGTCTATCACCTGGGAGGGGGGACATTGCCTAAGGGGAATGAGCGAAAGGTGTTCCTCAATTTTCGCAATAACCTGATCATGATGGCTAAGAACCTGCCTGCGGGACAGATGGCCTGGAAGATCCCTTTCAGATTCTTCCTGGATACTATCTCCGCCTGGAAATCGTTGCTGGCAGGGGAGGGGGTGTATTTCCTGGCGGTGTTGGAAGCACATTTTGGGTTCCTTAAATGGCTGTTTTTCAAGCGAAAACAAAGTGTTTTTCCCATCCGGAAGGGCGGGAAGGTAGAAGGCTGGTACGGCCATAGCATCGTATGGCAGTACTTTGTGGCGGGGAAGAAAACTTTTAGTGAAATAGTGAATGGGAAAAAGTGATCTTTTCATCTCAATGTCCTAAATTTGCCCTGTCGAAAACGTAATTAAATAATTATGGATCAACACACAGAGACCAGAGACCCGAAATTGAAGGACTTTGCCTATAGCTGGGTAAACTCTTCTGTATTCTTATTTTATCTGCAAGTATTTTGTATCGTAGCCCTGGTCATCGGTGGCTCGTTTGCATTGTGGTCGCATCGTTATAAGGGTAAACCTGAGGTGAATGTGCCGGCTAATACCCTGTATACTCCTCAGTATAAGTAATTGAGAAAAAATTTTTTCGGAAGCGCAGAACCTTCTATATTTGCACTCCCAAAAAGGAAAAGTTCTTTACACTGTTGGGTTGTCAGGAAACTGTCGAAGGCCCTACGGTAGCATGCGGAAGTAGCTCAGTTGGTAGAGCGCAACCTTGCCAAGGTTGAGGTCGCGGGTTCGAGCCTCGTCTTCCGCTCTTTGAAATTCCATCCGCCGAGTCTGATAGATTTGGGTCGATGGAATTTTTTTTTGATCCTGGTTTTTTGCCCTGGTGGCGGAACTGGTAGACGCGCAGGACTTAAAATCCTGTTTGCCGAAAGGCGAGTGCGGGTTCGATTCCCGCCTGGGGCACGAAGGCCTTCCGACGAAGTCGGGGGGCTTTTTTTTGTTTGGGAGCGCGTGAGCTCGCTCGCAGGCGCGGACAAGCGAAAAAGACCGCTCCCGCGAAGCGGGAGGTAGGCCTTCGGGTAAGACCCTCGCAAGGGTATAGGGAACACCGAGGCGGGCCGTAGGTAGTTACGAACGAGGGAGACCGTCTCGAAGCAGGTCTGCCGAAGACTCGCGATAGACGTACGCGCTGATTTATCGGTTGTACTGAAAGACTTTAAATTGTCTCTCCAGTAAACCTTCAAAATATTGCCTTAACTGCTCTCTTAGTGTAAAACAAGATGGTTCAAATTTTGATGAAGAAGATGCTGAGCAAGATAATTGGTCTTTATTTTCGTCATTTTATAGGCAATTCAAAAATGTCAAAATGCTAAGTTTTCAGAATTAAAATTTATGGCCCTGTCGTAGGGAGTCAGCATGCCCGTTTATTGGATCCCCACTTGACCGGCTGATCCAATCCAGCCGGTCATGATTGCCGTCACCAAAACTTTCATTGAACCGGGGAATAGGCCCCCACCACCAGTTCCTATTTCGGGCATGGAGGGCCATCTAAAGGCATAGGTATGCAAAATAATTGCATGATCTATTGGTTGATCGAGCGGCAAAACAGCAAAGGGATGGATTTGCCAATCTAAAAAGAATAGAAAAATCTTTATATTTGATTAGACAAAGGCTGTTTTTTGTAACCATTGTTTATTTAACATTAATGAAGATTATTCGTACTGAGATAAGGCCCCTTATAAACAATTGTATTTACCTAGATTACAGAGAACAGCATTTTCTTTCGTCTTTTAGCCAATCGTCGGCGTCATTTCATCAACACCCGGAGTTACAGCTAACATTCATACTCGAGGGCTATGGAAAGCGGATCATTGGTAACAAGATTAATCGTTTTGAGCCGGGAGACATGGTATTTATTGGTTCAAATGTTCCACATATCTGGCTAAGCGATGCAGCATTTTACGACGAGGAGAGCGGCCTTCGATCCAAAGTAATTACGGTATATATTCATCCACAGATCTTCCAGCAAATGTTCGACTATGTCGAAGAGGCAAATGGTATCAAGAAGATGATCTCCGAGGCTTCCAGGGGTATTAGCATTTATGGGGAAACAAGGAAGATTATTGCGGAGAAATTGATTTCCTTGTCGCAAATTGATGGATTTGAAAGAGTGTATGGCCTCCTTCATATATTGGACTTAATAAGCAAATCTTCGGAAAGGAATCTTATTATCAACAATGATGAGGACGTGCCAAAAGGCGTACACTCCGACCGGCTGATCGAAATATTGAAGTTTATTAAGGATAATTTAGCCGAAGAAGTTACGCTGGAGCAGTTAGCACAAATTGCCTGTATGACCAAACAGTCTTTTTGCCGATTTTTTAAAGAGAGAACCAATAAAACATTTTCTCAATACATTCTGGAGTTGCGAATGTCCAACGCTTGTAAGCTGCTTATTGAGCTAGATCGTCCCATTTCAGTGGTCGCATCGATGTGCGGATACAGCTCTAACTCTCATTTTTCGAAAATTTTCAGAGAATATGTAGGCCAGACACCTTACGAGTTTAGGGCGAATGCCTTGAAGAACGATTAGATGTTTGGTGGACAATTGCTTATTTTATACGGTTCCACCGTTTTGTCAAGAGCCTCTTCCCATGGATTTTTATAGCCATTTGCAGTCATTTTGACTTGGTTAAGTCTGTTACACTTTACGGTAATACCAGAACATTCTTGTTTTTATTGAATTTCTACTTTTATAAAATAGATGTTAGTCGTTAGCTGCCGGAGGGCCTGTGCTTATTTATCGTAATAACTCTGAAGGCAAATAGGGCATTTGGAAGATATTTATCGCGACCGAAATAGTTATAACATCAAAACACTCAATATTGAAACTATGCGCAAAGGCTATGATAGAAAGAGAAGTAAAAGGTACATCTACATGACCGTTTTTGTCGCTTCAATTGGTGGGTTTTTGTTTGGGTTTGATTTGGTGGTGATAGCGGGAGCGCTTCCCTTTATTGAGCAAGCTTTTCATCTTACGCCCGCGATGAAAGGATTTGCGGTAAGTAGCGCAATTTTGGGTTCCATGTCCGGGCCGCTTATAGGTCTTTGGTTTACAGAGAGGGTTGGACGCAGAATGACAATGATGCTCGCGGCGGTCTTCTTTGCCTTTTCTACCATCGGAACTTCAATAGCAGGTACTATCATGACGTTTGCATTGTGGCGCTTCATGGGTGGGGTGGGGATTGGCTTGGCGATGATGTCTTCTCCCATCTATATTGCTGAGTTGTCTCCCCCAAATATGCGAGGTGTTCTAGTGAACATAAATCAGCTTTCCAATGTAATTGGAATCAACCTGGCCGTTATGGTGAGCTATGTGTTTTCTTCCAAAGGATGGGGATGGCAGTGGATGTTTGCTTCACAGGCCGTTCCTGTCATACTGCTTTTTATAGGGTTGCTACTAATACCAGAAAGCCCTCGTTGGCTGGCGAGCAAAAACCGCGCGCTGGAAGCTTTCGAGATACTGTCGACGATTAATGGTGACGAAGTAGCGAAAAAGGAAATAGGAGAGATAAAAAGCGAACTGTCGCTGGAAACAGGGGGCATAAGGGAGCTTTTGCAGTCAGGCGTAAAGCGCGCGTTGTTTATCGGCGTAGTGCTGATGATCTTTTCACAGATAAATGGCGTGAACATGATGTTGTTGTATGCGCCTACGATACTTGCCGACGCTGGTATAAAATTCGGCTCTCTTTCTATACTGAGCTCGATCCCGATATATTTGTTGATACTTGTAACAACTATAATCTCGTTTAGGCTTATAAAAAGGTTTAGCAGAAGGGGGCTTTTGATTACAAGCGTGTTGTGTATGGCGGCAGGCCATCTTCTAATGGCAATCAATCTTTTTAATAATTGGAATCCGCTTTTTACAATTATCCCGATGCTGATAGGCGCTGGATCTTTTACGTTGGGTTTCGCACCCCTGAGTTGGGTCATCGTATCGGAAATTTTCCCCAATAAGGTGAGAAGCATCGCATTCGCCGTGGTTTGCTTCTTTTTATACGCGGCATCATTTGTTACAGCCCAAATCTTTCCGATCGTAACGGAGTGGTTTGATAAGAAATTTCATAACGCTGGCGGTGTATACCTGATCTTTGCCGGAGTCTGTTTGTTGTGCGCACTGTTTTCGTGGAAAATGGTACCCGAAACGAAGGGCCTTAGCCTTGAACGAATAAGCTCCTTCTGGCAGGACCGGCAGAAAGAAAGGAAATTTTCGATAAAGTCGAAGGGTACAATTGTATGAGGAATAGGATGAGACACCAACAAACTAAGAACACATGAGACTAAAAGGTAAAGTGGCAATAATTACAGGTGCTGGACAATCAATTGGTAGAGCAATAGCGATCCGTTATTCGGCTGAGGGCGCCAAGGTGGTTGTCAATTATCACTCTAAACCCGAATTAGCTGATCAGGTGGTACAGTTGATCAGGCAAAGGGGGGGCGAGGCATTTGCCTACAAGGCGGATGTGTCCAATGAGCTGGAAGTTCAGCAAATGGTAAGGGAGACGGTGGAAAAATTTGGGACTGTCCATATACTGGTGAATAACGCTGCGATAGATCCTAGAAAGGTTTGGCACGAAATATCAGTGGCGGAGTGGGACGAGGTGATGGCTAATAATGTGCGCTCGCAATTTATATGTTCTAAAGCAGTCTATCCCCATATGAAGCAGCAACGATATGGAAAAATCGTGAACGTTTCTTCTGTGACATTTTTAACTGGTCAGAAAAATTATGTGCACTATGTAGCTTCAAAGGGCGCCATTATAGGGTTCACTCGTGCGTTGGCTCGTGAGGTGGGGGATGATCAAATCACGGTGAATTGCATTACGCCCGGTGCTGTCCTCACAGAAACGGAAATCGAAAAGGTTGGGTCGGTGGCAGCACAGGAGAAAGCGACGGAGATGCTGTTAAAGGTACAAGCCATCCCGCGGAGAATGTTAACCGGGGATATAGAAGGACTGTTTGTTTTTTTGGCTTCAGAGGAGAGCGATTTGATCACCGGACAGACGATTAACGCAGACGGCGGATGGATGATGCATTGATCAAAGACAATATTTGAATAGGGATTTTAGCTGGGAATATGCAACGAACGTTCTATAAAGAGTTTAGTAGTTTACCTTGGTACACGGAGGGCCCAGTGACCGACTTGCAAGGGAATGTTTATTTTACCACGCTAAGAGGCGGCCTGATTATGAAAATGGATGCGGGAGGCGTGGTATCCAATTGGGCGAGGGCGACATGTCCGAATGGCCAACTTATAGTGCCGAATGGTGATCATTTGATTTGCGATAGCGGTAACAGTTCGATTAGCAGATACGATAGTGGTGGTCATTTTTTGGGGAACGATATTTTACATAGCTGTGATGGACAATCCATTCATTGCCCTAACGATCTTGCAATCGACGCGGATGGCGGCATTTATTTCACAGATTCAATTCGGGGAGAAGGAAAGGTTTGCTACTATTCGCCCAACGGCGAAGAGCGGGTCATTGCCATCAATCTCGACTTTCCCAATGGCATTGCGCTGGCAGACCAGGGAAAGCTTCTGCTGGTAGCAGAAAGCTATTGTAACAGGATTGTTGCTTTTCATCTAAGATCACCTGGAATACCGGAAGGCACAATGGATGTTTTTGCAACACTGCCGAGCCATCCTTCCGGCTATCAGATCATGAATCTACCCGATGGGATTAGGTTGGATGATAGCGGAAATTTGTGGGTAGCACACTATGGTATGCGGGCTGTGCAAGTATTGTCGCCGAAAGGGGAACATATAAATTCCATTCGAACAGAGTTTCCATTACCTAGTAACTTGTGTCTATATGGCGACGTATTATTTGTAACAGGCGGATACAACGAACCTGGACCGGGCGGAATCTCCATGATAGAAATTGCGGGAATTTGCGAATAGAAGTACATCTCACCTTCATTACTATTATCATTTGAATCATCAAATCTAATTTGATCAGTTTCTTAATCGTCAACATAGATAACGAGGTTACATTTTTGGAAAATTATGAGATAATTCCTCTTTTTTAGTGAATTAACTTTATATTAAATAAGACAGATTAACAACCAAAAACTGCTTGCAAATGAGAAAGAATTTCTTCAGGTACCGATTTCAATGGGAGCGTATTCTTTTATTGGCTATTATCTGTTGTTACAGTTCGTTGGGTTTTTCTCAAATTAGCACCGTTACCGGTACTGTTAGAGATTCGCTGGAGCAAACGGCCCTGTACAATGTAACAATTATGGTATCCGGGACCAGAACGGCCGCCCGGACGGATCTGCATGGGAAATTCAGCATTATCGCATCTCCGGGATCCGAGTTGATTTTTACACATGCCGGCTACCGGGAAAAGAGAGTCTTGGTAGGTAATTCGTCTACTATTGACGTCAGCATGGCAAATGCAAAAAAGGAATTGGATGAGGTGGTCGTTGTGGCCTACGCCAAGCAAAAAAAGGCAACCGTCACGGGTGCTATTGCGTCTGTCAGTACCAAGGAGATCAAGCAGAGCCCCGCGGCCAACCTTGCCGTTTCGCTGGCAGGTCGCCTGCCAGGGTTGACGACACTTCAGACAAGCGGTGAACCAGGTAGGGATGTAACCGCATTATTCATAAGAGGGAGGGCGACCATCAATTCGACGAATCCGATCGTGTTGATAGATGGCGTGGAACGAGATTTGACCTATATAGATCCGAATGAAGTTGAATCCGTCACCATTCTTAAGGACGCATCCTCCACTGCCCTATTCGGCGTGAGGGGAGCAAACGGAGTCATATTGGTTACTACCAAACGAGGTGCGTCAGAAATACCTGAGATGAATTTCAGCTACGAGGCAGCCGCGCAGAATTTTCCATATTTTATTAAGACGGTTAATGCATATGACTATGCTTCATTGCGCAACCTGGCTTTGAGCAACGATAATTTGCCGCAGCAGTTCTCCCAAAAGACATTGGATGTGTACAAAACGGGCGCAGATCCCGTAAACTATCCCAATACAGACTGGAGGAAGGTGATATTGAAAGATTTTTCCATGCAGCAGCGGTACAACTTGAATATTTCCGGATCAACCAGCAACCGCGCCATGAGATATTTTGTGAATGCGACATACCTCAATCAAGGTGGCCAGTTTCGCGTGGAGAAGGACTTGCCTTATGATCCTTCCTTCAGGTTGAAACGGTATTCATTTCGGTCAAATATCGACTTGAAACTGAACAGGCGATTGGATGTCTATCTTAATGTAGGCGGATATTTGGAAAAACAAAACATGCCCATGGGCATATTGAACAGAGTTGGGGACATAACTGCGACGTTGGCGAGCATGTCGCCAGCTGTTTATATTACTTCCTTTATGTCAAGAGTGCCGGCGAACGTACCTGTTCTCACGCCTTCAGGGGATGTGACGACCGGCCCAAATGTGGATTGGCCGGCCTATGGGTTGTTGAACAGGTCGGGGTATATCCAACAGACCCGGAGTAACGTGCTGGCTACATTTGGCATGAGACAGGATCTTGGTAACATTACCGAGGGGTTGTCAGCCGAAGCTATCATGTCATTTGACACTAAATCAACGAATAATTTATACGGCGGAAGAGAGTTTGTCAGGTACATGCAGGCGCTTACGCCTAGTTTGGGGAATCCAAGTGGACCGGACTCGGTTTATTTTACGCAATATGGCGGATGGCTGAATACACCTTTGACGATTGGAGGGAGCACAGATTTCAGTTCTCTTTCCAATTTCCAGGCACGTTTGAATTACAGCAGGGCCTTCAATAAACATAATGTTACGGGGTTGGTGTTTTACCAACAGCAACAAAATATACAGGGGGTGCAACTACCCTTTAATTTGCGTGGTGTCTCTGGCCGGGTGACATATGGGTACGACAATAGATTTTTTGCAGAGTTCAACGCTGGATACAATGGATCTGAACAATTTGCGAAAGGCAAGCGGTTTGGATTCTTTCCTGCGGTGTCGGGCGGATGGTTGATCTCCAACGAGTCCTTCATGAAAAATCAGAATATTATTACGCATCTAAAGATTAGAGGATCGTACGGGAAGGTCGGTAACGATCAGTTGGGGGGACGCCGTTTTCTCTACCTGGACGATATCCATATACAAGGGGGCGGATATTCAACGAGCCTGGGTTTGGGGCAGCAGATTGCCATCAACATGCTGAAAAATGCTAATATTAGTTGGGAAATCGCCAGGAAGGCCGACATTGGTTTTGAACTGGGATTGGCTCCGGGGATCGATCTCGTGGTTGACATATATAAGGAACGAAGGGATAATATTTTGCGAAACAGGTCCACGATCCCGGCGCTAAATGGTTTTGACCTGAGCGTCTTACCCCCTGTAAATATTGGGGTGATCGAAAATAAGGGATACGAGGTCGAACTGGGATATCGCAAAGCTGTTTCCAGGAAATTGACCGTATTCGGGAAGCTCAACTTCAACTATGCTAAAAATAAACAGATTGCTGCGGATGAACCCTTGTTAAGCCCCAACTACGCCTATCGATATCGATCCACGGGATACTCCTTAGGTCAAAATTTTGGATACATCGTAGACCGATATTTTACGGATCAGAGTGACATTGACCGGTCGCCGGTTCAAAGTGTAGGCGGCCACGCAGCTCGCCCCGGCGATTTCAAATATGTTGACTTAAATAAAGACGGAATTATCGATGAACGTGATAAAGCGCCAATAGGATATACTGCTGTGCCGGAGTATACATATGGGCTGGCATTTGGTGCGAGCCAGAAGCAATGGGATATCAGCGTGCTGTTCCAGGGTGTCGCCAATGTTGGTCGGTTGTTGAATGGAGCCGGCATATGGGCTGGTGCAGGCTATACAAATTATTCCGACTGGCACAATTACAGCTGGACGCCGGAGAGGGCGGCTAAAGGAGAAGTAATTCGCTATCCAAGGCTTACTACCCAAGTGTCGCCCGACGAACAAACGAACAATTTCTTTTACGTGAATTCGAGTTATGTCAGGCTTCGCAACATAGAGATCGGGTACACTTTTACCCGGACATTAGTGAACAAAATAGGGGTGAATAAAGTTCGCGTATACCTCAATGGCCAGAATCTGTACACATGGGATAAGCTGCCTTTTAAGGGAATTGATCCAGAGCAGCTGACGAGTTATACGTATCCTATCCAAAGGATTTTCAACGCGGGAGTTAATGTTACTTTTTAAAAAACTAATGGAAATGAAAAAAATATTCATATTTATAATTGGCGCAGCTCTTTTCCTGGCTTCTTGTAAAAAAGATCCCCTCAACATAACGCCCGATGGGCGGTTGACATTGGACCAGGTATTTAAGGATCAGATTCAAACGGAATCATTTGTCAATACAATTTATGGTAAGATCCCACTGTATTTCTTTAATTATAATAGCTATGGGTTTTTAGCCGGGATCACCGACGAAGCGCAGGATAATCGTAATACGTTTATTGGAGGTATGGCCCTGCAATGGCAGAATGGTGCGCTTACGCCTTCTTCCAGCCCATTGGCTGGAATGCTGGATTATTCCATATGGTGGCAAGGGATAGGATATTCCAACTTGTTCCTGGCAAATATCGATAACGCAAATATATCGGATACGGCAAAGAAAAGTCGCCTCAAGGGCGAGGTGCAAATGTTGAGGGCTTTTTTCTATTGGGAGTTGGTCAAGCAATATGGTCCGATGCCGGCAGTATCAAAGCCCTTTGCTGCGGGGTTTGATTTTTCTGCACTGACCCGACCATCATTTCAGGAAGTAGTGAATTTTATAGTAAGCGATTGTGATGCGGTGATCGCCAATCAAAATGTGCCGTTACGAATAACAGATGCTTCTGAAAGAGGCCGATTTCCGAAGGCCGTGGCATATGCGATTAAAACGCAGGCATTGCTATTCAACGCGAGCCCGCTCTGGAACCAAAGTAATGACGTTTCAAAATGGGCGGCCGCCTCTCAGGCCGGCCAGCAGGCGATTCAGGCTTTGACGGTGCAGGGGGATTATCAGCTTTACCAGGACTATGGTCAATATTTCCTGAAGACGCAGGATTTAGGGGGCTCCATCCTTGACCACGAGACTATTTATGAACTTCCTTATCCTGCGGGTGTGTTTTCGGTTATTAATACCATTCCCACGAATGGATTGATTATAGGTACGAGTGCGGGAGCTTGCCCCTCACAGGAGCTGGTCGACAGCTATGACATGCAAGGCACGGGTGAACCCGCCGTATTGGGTTACTCGGATGCCGACCATTTGCAGCCAATTATAAATCCTGCATCAGGGTATGATGAAACCAACCCCTATGTGGGGCGTGATCCACGGTTTTATGCCACCGTTTGGTTCGATGGATCGCACTATGGCGTTATAAATGGGGTAGATCACAATATACAAGCTTATGTTGGTGGAAGTGATCAACTCTTGCCATACTTGCAGTTCGCAAACACGAGGACCGGTTATTACCTGCGGAAGTGGTATGACCCATTAATTCCTGCCAATCAATTGGTGCAGCAGAGCAAATGGAAGAAATATCGGCTGGCTGAAATTTATCTTAACTATGCTGAGGCGGAAAATGAGGCGAATGGACCTGCTAACGCATACGCAGCGGTAAACATAGTGAGAAGCAGGGCTGGTATGCCAAATTTACCTGCCGGACTGACCCAGGATCAAATGCGGGATCGAATACATCGCGAGAGAAGGGTGGAGTTTGCCTATGAGGAGCACCGTTTTTGGGATGTAAGGAGATGGAAAATATTGTCTCAAACAGATAAGCTGGTTACGGGTCTGCAAATTGCCAAGAATGGAGGGTCGTTCACCTATTCCCGTTTTGTAACAGAGCGCCGGGGCTTTGGATGGCAAGACAAGTATCTGTTGTTTCCAATTCCACTGAGCGAGGCGTCCCTTATTCCTGATTTTTCCAAAAACCAAAATCCCGGGTGGTAATGCTGAGATAGTTTTGGAAAAATGTGCGACATTTTAAGTAGATTTTTGGGGTAGCTTTGGTAGGTGCGATGAACTCTTTTTAAAAAAATCTAATATGAGAACAATTGTTGGTGTATTTGCGATTTGTTGTAGTCTGCTCTGTATCGGTGATAGTGCACTTGCACAGGTAAACGGTAGTAGTAAAACCGGGGAGAAATTGATCGGGATGTACATCCACCAGCATTGGTCCTATAACCATCCGTATGCAGCCCGTACCTGGACGATCCAGGACTGGCGAGGGTATCTCGATGGGTTACATCAGTTGGGGTTCAATGCTATCCTGATCTGGCCAATGCTCGAGACAATGCCCGATCCGCTGACTCCAAGCGATGAAGCGAATCTGAAGAAGATCGCTGCGGTGATAGATATGGCCCACCAGGATTTTAGGATGAATGTTTCCATAGTTCTTTGTCCGAACATATCGCCGAACAACGCAGAGGCCAGTAAATACACGTTTGAGAAAAGGCCATTCTTTCACACCGACGAAAGGGTTGATCCGGGTGACCCGGTGGCATTCGGGAAATTGATTGAACGGCGGGAGGAGTTATTTCGCCCGCTGGCCCAGGCGGATGGCGTCACTATTATCGATAGCGATCCTGGCGGCTATCCTAAATCCACTAATCTTGAATTCGTCTATCTCTTAGGGGCGCATCGTCGAATGCTGGACCGCATCCGTCCCGGCATAAATATCGACTATTGGGCTAATTTTGGATGGGAGTCGTATTGCTACTTTTATTCCACCGGCGAACTAAAGAGAGGTGACCCCTCAGAAATTCGGAGAACCATAAGCCTTATGTCCAAACAACGTATGGAGCCGTGGGGCGTGGCCAGCGGCTATGGTCCGGACATTGCAGACTCACTTGGGATGGCTGGCCGTGTTATCTCTTATAACTATGGAGCTATCGAAGGGGAACCTTCTTTCCCATTTACATTATTTGGCGGGGATCGAGCTTACAATGCCGGGAAAAATGGAGGAGGAAAAGGGGTGATGGGTAACGCGCAAACACATTGTATCCAACTGCCGAACACATTTGCATTCGCAAGAGGTGCGCGTGGGCTACCCCTCGAAACAAAAGATTATGTCGATTTCGCCAACGATTTGATCCCGGGCCAAGGCAATCTTATCGTGGAAAGCTGGCAGGCATTGCAGGGTGAAGATGTGCAAAAGATGAACACGTGCGCGGAGAGATTGGCAGCATTAAAACCGGGGTCGTTAAAAGGCGGACCGTTGCAAGGGCTTTTCTTTGGAGATCCGGCCCGGTTTATCAATGATCTTGTTCTTCAACTCAGGGCAGTGGGATCGATGTATGATTTCAGAGCCGCTGTCAATGCCTCCGCAAAAAAAGATATGGTGAAAAGGAAGTTTTCCGCCTTTATCAGTGCTGCGGAGACCTGGCAGAGAAAGCATGGTTATAGTAACCATTGGGCCTGGCCAGTGATGCAGGAAACGTTGGCAAAACTAAAATCCAAGCAATTGGACGCAACACTTGCTACCTTGACCTGGGTAAGTGACGAAGGAGACACGCCCTTTGATAAGGTGAAAAACGGATTGGCAAGACTCGAAGACTATACCCCACGGCTGATTGCATCAATGAAAAAGGCGTTGCAGGAGATGGACTAATAGGCAATAGGCATTTAATCTGAAGAAAGCGAATCTATTAACAGTTATGGATAGAAGAGAGACCATTAAGACGTTAGCGCTGGGCTCGCTCGGTTTGGCGGCGCCAATGATGTCCTGGAGCAGGATTCCTAAAGATGAGGCAACAAGCGGTCCGAGGCCGGATGAACATGCCACTTGCACAAACGGCTTGTCCCCTTTAAGTGAATACCATCCGGGGTTGCACCTGGTAGCAGATAGCGAATGGTTGGATCGTTTTGCAGGGATGTTGCCTGATTACGTAAAGAAGACCTCCCGGGCGGCCCTAAACCCGGAGGAACTGATAAAGAGTTTGGCTCAGGGGGACGGGTTGATATGGATCGGGAATCCCGAAGGAGTTCCCAGAGAGTTGTCGGTCGGTGCATTTAGGCCTTCGGAGATGGACCTCGATTTGCAGCCGATAAGTGGATCTCCCCTGGCTGTGGACAAATTGACGTTTTCGGCTTCGAGAGTGCACTCGGCTTTTATTGCTCCTCCGAAGGAAATGCCAAATCACAACATCGACGAAGAGGTGCGTGCTGATTTTTTGCCTGTTTTACAAGCGGTGGACAAGTTTGGTAATACGGTCGGATATCCGGCAGTTGTGATGAGCTACTATGCACCCTCGCTCGCTTTAGCGAGATTTAGAGGCAGCGAATGCTTTTTCTTTTTTTTAGAAAAGCCGGTGGAAGCTTTGGATGTCACTGGATGGAAAAATATACTTGGAAATATTGTGCGTCGCAGGGAAGGTGGTTTGCAGGTGACAGCTTTCGCAACAAATTACGCGTCTTACCATCCTGGCGAACGGGCCCAGATCAGCACTCGTATCCGGAACAATAGGCCGGAAGCTGTTTCTGTAATATGTCGATATTCAGTAAAAGGGCCAAACGACAGGGAATTCAGGCCCATTACGGATATGCGGCGCGTGCCAGAGGGGGGAAGTGATACCGTGGCAGTGTGTGATTTTCGCCCCGGCGCTCAAAATGGCATGTGGACCATACGGGTGGAGATCCTGCAGGATGTGGAACAGGCCGAGCTGCTGTCGGTTGTGGGGAATCCCGTGCTAATCGACCGGCGGGAACTTGGATTTATGGTACTGGGGCAGCCACTTAAAACCCCTCCAATTATAAGTTTCAGAGGTCCGTCAATTCTGATCGACGGTAAAGAGGGTTTTTGGGCAGGGACGCATTATTATCCATCTACCTCCTGGTGGGAGTGGGTGTGGCGCGAATTTCAACCGCTAAAAGCAGCGGAAGACCTTGCGGCTATTCGCAAGGCGGGCTATCGTATTGTTCGGGTATGGGTTGATCCCGTGATCGACGAACCTGTATTAAGAGCCATGGACGTGGCCATTCATCTTGCTGCGCAAAACGGCATTGTACTGGATATATGCATTTTTACGCAGTGGGCGCGAAAAATGGGTTTCGAGCGCGCCTCCGGGGAGCAGGTTCTTTTTGACTACCGCGGCCCAAGGGATTTTAATATCATAAGTTTTTCGCTGCGCAATCTTAATCTGCAAAGAGAGTTTGTAACCGTGTTGGCGAGTAGATGGAAAAATGCCGGTAATATAATGTATAATTTGGCCAATGAGGTATATATGAGGGATCCTGATCCTTCTGAGATGGATAAAGAGGTCTTAACGTGGAAAGGCATTCCTACTGAAAGGGGGACGGTGCGTGATACATTGCTATTCCGGCAATGGGCGAGGGAAATGACCAATGCCATCCGAAAGGCTGGCGCCAATCAGGCGACGATGCCTGGTTATATGTTTTCTACGATGAATGGCGGGGATTTTTATTTGGCCAACCAGGACGCCCCCGTACTTCCCTGGCATTGTTATCTTGGCCCCGAACAAACGGGATTGACGGTTCAATATTTTGATCCAATTGCTGTCAACAAGCCGTTGTTGCTGGAGGAGTTTGGATATGGAAAGTGGAACCACGAAAAAAATTATGATGGCAATGCACATTATGCTTTGGGCGCGGGTGCGGCAGGGGCCATGTCCTACGAATGGGGAATTAGCTGGCTTGCACGGGAATCTTGCTACTGGCCTTTACCCCTTCGGGAAGCATCGTTGGATAGATCGCCTGATCCTCGTTGGTTCCCGCCTTATTTGGACTTAGGGAAGACATGGGATGAGCGGGGGGTAGGGCTTTGCCCAACACCTAGTGGCACGGGCTACGGTTCGATCTATCACGGTACGGTATTTCCAGCCGCTGCGGCGTTAGCGCTTGGCCGTCTGGGTATTATGGGGGGCGGCCTGCAGCGGGTTCAAAGCAGGGAGCACGTATACGTGGTAATACCCGCTGCGCAACTACAAGGCCTCGATCCCGTAAGAACTACACTGGCGGCGCTATGGTCGGTCAAAGCGATATTCGGCATTTGGCAGGAATCGAGCTTAAGCAATCTTCCCGAATCTGCAAAGGCTATTATTTGTCCCTATCCGCTATCATCAGCCTCCGAGATGGCAGTGCAGTCCTTGCGGGCAAGAGGTGTAAAGGTATATACGGGTGTTGATGGGTGGAAGTCCTGTAGTGTGTTGGAGAAAGTATCTGTCACACCAGGCGCGCAAATAGACCTGCTTTCCCGGCGCACTGTAAAAGGTCAGCTTTTTACACTCGCTGCACGAAAACCCGAAAAACAAGTTACAGTAAAATATGGCCGGTTGTCCGCTACTGTCGACGTGAATGACTTCGGGATCGTCCATATGACGACGGAAGGGGTCTCGCTGCTCGAAGGTACGGGTCAAATAAAGGTCAATGACCAGGTTCTCTGTACTGTAGAAGGGGAGCGACTGATTATAGGTACGGAAGATGATAAAGACCTGTTGCAAGCACAGAAAATGAAATTGCTGGTAACAGGTCCTGCCCGCATCCATTTCAAACGTACTATAAAGGCGATATCTATCAGTGACGGCGCGGGATCGGGGCCTGTTCGGGTCAAGCAGGACGGGATACCTGGTCAGGTACTGATGGTGGGCGATCAATTGGCAAAATATATTATTCATATTTTATTTTAATAAATACAATAGAGAGGTATGAGCAATACACAGTACGCAGCGTCGGCGGCGTTATTACAAAGAGCGAGGAAAGTGCTGGCAGGCGGTGTCTCTTCGGAGTTCAGAAAATATAACCATCCTCATGCAATTTTCTATACACATGGTAAGGGAAGCCGTATCTACGACGTAGACGGAAATGAATACCTTGATTTCACCTTAAGCCAGGGGCCATTGATCCTGGGTCATTCACATCCGCATGTTTTGCGATCTATAAATGAATACTCGGAGCAAGGGCAGCTTTTCGCTGGTCAGCATATTCGTGAAATAGAACTGGCAGAAAAGCTAAATGAGCTTATTCCCTCCGCGGAGATGATGCGTTTTTGCCTGGATGGTTCCGAAGCTGTGCAGACAGCCTTTCGGGTTGCGCGTGCAAAAACGGGGAGGAATAAATTCCTTCGATTTGAAGGGCATTACCATGGATGGTTGGATAATGTTGCATGGGGGATCTCGGCTCCTTCTGCGAAGGATTTAGGCAGCCGTGAGCAGCCAAATGTTTTTCCCTGGAGCCAGGGCATTTCCCCTGCAACGAAAGATGAGTTTATCATTCTTCCGTGGAATGACCTTGATCTTCTAAGGAAAACGGTAAAACTCCGCCACAAAGAAATTGCAGCTATCATTACGGAGCCTGTAATGTGCAACAACGGATGTATTCTTCCTCAACCGGGGTATCTTTCAGGGATAAGAGAATTGTGCAACGAGTTCAACATCGCGTTGATTTTCGACGAAGTAATCACCGGCTTCCGATTGTCGCTCGGCGGAGCTCAACGATATTTTGAAGTAACTCCCGACCTTGCCATATTCGCGAAGGCAATGGGCAGCGGCTATCCGATAAGCGCCATTGTCGGCAAAAAAGAATGGATGCATTTAATTGAAGAAGGCAAGGTGATTCACGCGGGGACAATGAATTCATGCAATGCGACGGTCGCGGCTGCTCTGGCGACCATAGAGGTCTTGCAAAAGGAAAACCCGTATGAACGCATGTTTCAACTGGGGAAGAAGCTGATGTACGGGCTAAGGAATGCTGCACTGGAAAGCAACCAGAATTTATTGGTGCAAGGGGCGGGGCCCATGTTTGTAACATCCTTTACCAGCCTGCCTGGTTTAAATGATTATCGGGATACGCTTTCGAGTGATAAAGAGAAGCTCGGACGATTCATCGCCGCCATGCATGACAGGAAAATAAGGATAATAGGACGGGGGTTATGGTATATGAGCGCTGCACACACGGAGCAGGATGTCGATCATGCCATTAAAATTGCGGGCGAGGTTTTGAGGGCGATGTAAAAGCGATAATTATGGTCATCGCTACAGTGTCCTTATGTATTGCATCCCTGGTATTACTTATTACATGGCTCAAGCTGAACCCATTTCTTGCCTTCTTGCTGGTTTCTATCGTCGCTGGTTTAGCGTTTGGTATCCCTGTTGAGCGGATTATAAATTCTGTTCAAAAAGGCCTGGGTGATATTTTGGGGTCTCTTTCGATTGTTATCTGTTGTGGCGCCATGCTTGGGAAACTGGTGGCGGAGAGTGGAGCCGCGCAAAAAATCGCATCGGTGCTGATGGGAATTGCCGGAAGGAAATATATTCGATGGGCGCTGTTGCTAACGGGATTTATAGTCGGTATTCCATTATTTTACGCGGTAGGTTTTGTGCTGGTAATGCCATTGGTTTTTACGATTGCATACAGGTATGATCTGCCCGCCGTAACGATCGCTATTCCGGTGTTAGCCGCGTTGTCTGTTGCTCAGGGTTACTTGCCACCACACCCTGCACCAACGGCCTTGATAGTCCAACTTGGCGCCGGTATTGGCAAGTCGCTTTTGTATGGCGTCGCAATCGCTGTACCTGCCATGATCATCGGAGGCCCATTTTTCTCAAGAATTGTTCGTATCAAATCGGCAGTAAAGCCTGGCATTTTTGAGGTAAGGACATTGTCCGAAGAAAAACTTCCCGGAGCATGCAATGCTTTTTTATCTGCACTATTGCCAGTCATCCTGATGCTGTTGTCGGTATTCGCCAATTGGGCCTCCAAAAACAGCATATTCTTTCATAAGGCAGCGGTATTTTTAGGGGAACCTTCAGTGGTCATTCTTTTGTCATTGGGTGTTGCAACTATTACCTTGGGTCGTTCAATGAAAGTTAAAATGACTCAATTGATGAATATGTATGCTGATGCGACAAAAGAGATTGCAATGGTATTACTCGTGATGGGCGGTGCTGGTGCTTTGAAGCAAGTATTCGTTGACAGTAATGTCAACAGGGAGCTGGCAGATAGTCTTTCGACCCTTTCTATTCATCCATTGGTTTTGGCGTGGCTGATCTCAGCTACTATCAGGGTTTGTTTGGGTAGTGCGACCATAGCAGGTTTGACCACTGCCGGTATCATTGGACCGTTAATGGCTCGCGCCCACATGGATCCAAATCTTGTAGTCCTGTCCATAGGATCTGGCAGCCTGATGTTTTCGCATGTTAATGACCCTGCCTTTTGGATGTTCAAAGAATATTTGGGATTAAGTTTTAAGGATACGGTATTGTCCTGGTCTTTAATGGAAAGCATCATAGCGCTGGTCGGTCTTGCGGGCGTATTAACACTGAACTACTTTCTATAGCCATACCCAGTGAGAATTTCACTACAATTCATGGTAACTGCGAAACATTTTGCAAAGTGTGTGCGTCTATCTTTAATATAACTAAATTAAACCATAGCCATATGAATTTATCAGCACGCCGTTTCAAATGTTTTTCTGCATGTTGTCTTACGGTAGTTACGATGCTTTCAGCGTCATTTATGAACAATGCAACTGCCGGTACAGTCTATAAATCTATTAGAAAAGCCCCATCCGATGCACCATATGTCCTGATCACCGACTACGGCGCTATTGGCGACGGCAATATCGCCAATGCCAATGTCAATGCTACTGCAATGGCAAATGCCTTGGCAACAGGCAAGACGGTCAAAATTCCTTACACGGCTGCAGGGTACCATTTTGGCGCCAATCAAATTACGGTAGGCACGGGACAAATTATAGAGGGCGAAAGCCAGGTGTTATTGAAGTCGACCGCGACCACTTCTCTATTCCGGCTGACTGGATTCGACAAGACGTCTGGTATCAGCAATGTCTATATCGACATGACGGGTTCGGGCGCGTCATCAACGGCTATCCGTTTTGGCACTAATTCAAGTGCACCCGTCACCCGGGTCAGGATTTCCAAGGTTCGGTTTTCAAACTGCGTGGAGGCCATTGGAGACGAAGCCAGCACTTCGAACTATGTTGTGGACGTTATGATCGAGGATTGTTTAGCCTGGCAGACCCGAGGACGTCAGATCTATAGCCGCCGCTCCCGGGGCTTCTTCCTTATCCGATCGACCATTGTGGATTTCACGCAAGATTCTGCTTCAGTCGCATGGGAGGGTATCCGCCTGGAAGACTATGCCGGCATCGAACTCGAACGTGTGGATGTACTAGGGTGGGGTGGCGGCCCGCGGACTTATAATTCCGCCATTCGCGGAATTGTTCTAAATAATGGTGCAGCTGTTTGGCTGACCCGTGTTTTTTCAGACAGTGTAATAGGTGACGGTATGTACATAGGCAACACCCAGTTCGTCTTTTCGCTGAGCCTTGAGTCCTCCCTTGCGCTGGGCCATGGCATTATCCTGGATAATATATCTAAAGGCGTTTTTACCAACACGCTTATCAATGGCGCCACCGGAATCACCGGCGCAGTGGCCGGCGCGGCGGGTCTCTTTGTCCAAAATTGCACAGATAACGTCTTTACGAATACCTATGCGTACAATTGTACGGGATCGGGGATTTATGTCACTACTGGCTGTGCCAGAAATTCTTTCTCTAACAGTTCGGTCAATAGCAACGGATTTGGGCTGGCTATTCTTAGTACGGCGGCTACTACGAAGTTTTCGGGTGGTAGTATGACAGCCAATACCACTCCCGTTTCTAACACTGCCACGGGTACCGGCAATGTCATCCAGGACATTACGGGCTACAACCCGGTGGGTGCGGCCGCAGTTACTACAGGCGGCTCTCCATGGACTTACACGGCGGGCGCCTCGCCTGAGATATTGTACTACAGTGCTACAAGCGGTATCTCTGCGGTGTCCCGGGGTGGAGTTAGCGTTCTGCCTGCCGCGGTAGGGGCAAATATCCCCATCACAACCGTTTTAGCACCTGGCGAATCCATTGTAATAACCTACACAGGCACCCTAAATGCTAAAAAAATGATTCATTAAGCGTGGTAAAGCCGAAAGTTATGAAACGAAAAGCTAAGGGTAGGAAGCTGGTTACTATGGTTTGCGCCATTGTTCTTTTCAAGCTGGTTGCGGCACAGGAGAAGGACAAGGACAAAATGGTGGGTATGTATATTCATCAGGCTTGGGCTTATAATCATCCCTATGCGGCCAGAACCTGGACACTTCAAGACTGGCGCAGCTATCTGGGTGGGATTTGCCAAATTGGCTATAATAGCATACTAATTTGGCCGATGCTGGAAACCATGCCAAACCCGCTGACGCCGAGCGATCAGGCTGAGCTGGGCAAAACAAAGTCCATTATCGAGGTGGCACAGAAGGAATTCAAGATGAAAGTGTTTATCGTGTTATGCCCCAATATTGCGCCTAAAAGTGAAAAGGCCTCACGATACACGTTCAAAGATCGTCCGCTATATGGCATGGACGAATATGTGGATTCTGGCGATCCTGTAAAATTGGGTAAATTGATGGAATGGCGGGAGAAGCTTTTTAGGCCACTAAAACAAGCAGACGGCGTCTTCATCATTGACAGCGATCCAGGAGGCTATCCCAACTCGACAAATGTGGAATTTGCATATTTGCTGACAGCCCATAAGCGAATGCTCAACCGCTTGAGGCCCGGAATCGAGATTTATTACTGGGCGTGGACGGGATGGGAATCCTACGGTAAGTTTCATGCAACTGGACATTTCACCATGGGTACCCAGGCGGAAATCCAGGATGCGTTGGGCCTTATTCAACGGCAAGGTATTGAGCCCTGGGGTGTTGCCAGCAATTGGGCGTCATTTGGCCAAGGAATTGACTCGGTGATGAAAGATCGGCTGCTTGCATTTAACTATGGCGCCATAGAAGCAGAGCCGGCATTTCCGTTTACCGGTTATGGAGACGCAGCCTATAACGCTGGGAAACTGTCTGGAAGCAGGGGCGTCTTTGCGAACGCCTTGACCCATGCGATTCAATTGCCCAACACATTCGCATTCGCGAGGGGGGCCATGGGCTTGTCCGCTGAGACTGCGGACTATGTGGCCTTTGCTAACCAATTAATCGAAGATGCCGGTGACGAAATAGAAGAAAGCTGGAAGGCATTGCAGACCACCGATGTTTCACGAATGGAAGCAGCGGTCGCGGAACTTTCCAAATTGCAAAAGTCAACACTTAAAACCGGTAGATTGGGGGGGCTATTGTTTAACGATCCGCGACGTTTTATTGCCGATCTGATTAGCGAACTCCATATGGCTGCCAGCTTGTATACTTTGACGCAGACTTTGAAAAGCGAGAATGGCAAGGCTACCCCCCGGAGCATCGGCGAGTTTGGCGCCTTCATAAATGCCGCGGATGACTGGCATAAGAGGCATGGCTACAATAGTTTTTGGTATTGGCCACCCATGACTGAAGCTTTAAAGGCATTTCCGTCAAATTATCTCCATCCGTTCCTTACGGGCGAACCGTGGTGGGAATTGGGCAAAGGGGAAACTTTGACTGAGCGTGTTGCCGATGCCTACGTCCAAGTTCAAACATATACTCCCCGGCTTATCTCTGCAATGAAGGCTACGCTCAAGGACCTTAATAGACAGAAGACTTTTAAGCAAAACTTTCAGACGTTAGCTGTTTATTTGCACCCTTCCTGGCATATGGAGACCAAGCGCGACTATGATTTCTGGAAGGCTTGCGGGTATAATACTATTTCTTTTCTGATAACGGGAGTAACGGTAAGCGATGCGATCCTGGATCCGTATTATTCCCGCATGGTAAATGCTCAACAAGCGGGATTCAAGGTAGAAATAGTTGTTCTCTCCAATATAGGCGGCAATGGACATGGATTTGATCCCAGGGACACCGGCCAAATGCGAAAAAGACTTAACGACATCGAGTCTATAATCAAGCGACTTTCGATTACCGATGTAATCACGTTGGTTGCCGGGGATCCGGGTGGCAGCCCTGTTGCGCTGGGAGAGGCCGGGGTAGGTTACTTTCTTGAAATGGCGCTAAAAGTGCGTGACATGGCGAGGATGCATGCCGCAAATGCGCAGTATAACGTGAATTTGTGGGCGTTGGCATATTGGGACAGTGAGGCTACATCTCCCTTTACGGTGGATTTTTGGGATAAGGAAACACTGTATAGCAGAATGATGATCGCCGACCCTGCGGTTAAGGATATGGGAATCGAATTTCCCATGCACAACTACTATCGATCCTTAGCATTGGATATGTATTCAAAAGCTAACAAGGCTCCCGACTTATTTCCAAATAATAATGACATCAGGTCCTTGGCCCCAAGTGGTAAAAACCAGCTTTTGGCCTGGCCCTATTTTTTGGTGGATGAGGTGGATGATGGATACACGGGATATCTGGCGAGCGGAATTCATCCAACCCAATCGGAAACCAGATACCTCAATAGCCTTATCGATAGCGCAAGAAAGCTTGGTCTCAATGGCGTTGTTGTCAATGTCGGCATCGATTCTTCCGATATTGAGACGGAAGTGCTGAATATATACGCTACGGGGAGATTTTGTCAGGATTCCTTATTAAGACCGGAAGAAGTCATAGATGAATTTGCATCCTTGATTGCAGATAAGGGTACGGCACCTGTTTTAGGAAAGATCCTTAGGTTTGTAGAGAATCACAGCACCTGGGAAGCAAGTTTGCCGCAGGCGTATCGCCTTCATCCGTTTGTTGTTGATTATCCCAATGCCAATCAGGCTTTAAACGCCCTGGCAGGTGTACGACCCATCACAAAGCAAAAGTTTCCGCTGCCAATTACGCCCGGCGAATTTTTGCGCCGTGTAAAAATTCGATTATTGGAAATTCATTAATGGCATGAAAGATAATTTATGACGAACTATTTAAGAAAATTGGCCTTATCTGCTTTATGTATTGGTCTTTCCTGCGGACTATCCGCATATGCGCAAAACGGCGTCCAGAAAATACGTTCTATCGGGTTATATGCGTACGAACCTGCCGAGGCGAAGCACTATCGATTTTGGAGGGCGTGTGGTTATAACACATTGCAATTTATAGATGTCGCAGTGTCACTTCCCAGGGAGCAGCATCAGAAATTCTACGACCGGATTGCAAAAGGGATTGCAGATGCTCAAAGGGCAGGTTTCAAGGTTGGTATTATCATCCAATCAAATATTGCGCCCTACCCGAGGGAGTGGTGGGAAACCTATAATCCTGCCATTAAAGATTCGATGGATGCGCGGCTCAATGATATCGCGGTAGGCGTGAAATTGTTGTCGAAGGCGGATTTCTTTACTTTTTTTGGGGGCGATCCTGGGGGATCACCAGTACCACTGGGCCAGAAAGGAATTGAAAGGTGGATGGAGATGTCGCGGAAGGTACAGTCTATCGTAAAAAGAGAAGCGCCGCATGCGTTCTACAATGCCAACATTTGGGCTGTTTCGCACTGGGATGATAAGACATTTAACCCATTTTATGTGCATTTCTGGGACAAGGAAGTCGATTACGGGAAAAAGATAGTTGCCACAGATAATTTTATTAATAAGGACTGTGGGATAGAGTTTCCGCTGCATAATTACTATCGTTCACTGGCACTTAAGGCATACTTCGACGTCAAGCGTGACCCCGAGCCGTATCCTGTCGCTGACGATGTAGGTAAATTGAAAGCGCGGGGTGTAAAGCGCATGTGGGGGTGGGCGCATTTTCTTATTGATGAGGTAGATGATGGTTATACCGGGTACAGTGGTACAAAGCGACATCCCGCGCAGGCTGAAACAAGATATATCCATCATCTGATCGAAAATGCAAGAAAGGTTGGGCTCAATGGAATGTTTAGTTTTACGAGCGGCCCGGGCTCCGAAATTGAAGCGATGAATGTATATGCATTCGGAAAGTCTTGTACTGACGCTTCTTTAACTCCTGAACAGGGCATCGACGAATTTTCGGGTTTTATTGCGGATAAAACCTCTAAGCATTTGCTGTCCCAGGTGATTCGTTTTATAGAGAACAACAGTACCTGGGAAGCTAGTATTCCGGAAAAATTCCAAATAGAGAAACTGGGCTGCGATTTGGCAGGTATTGACGGGGCACTGCAAGCCCTGGCGGCTGTAAAGCCCAATCCCGATCCATCATTCCCGTTGCCGGAAACACCTGGCGAATATTTGGAAAAACTGAGGAGCAGGCTCAAGGATATCAAGGCCAAGGATACTGCTGGTAAGGTCGAATTGTGGAGAACACAGAATGAGAGGTTAAAGCAAGATTGGGCTTGTCTGAAATGTTTTCAGGAGGAAAATAGGCAAATAGGCCTGCCAAAACCTGGAGAAAGGCGGGTGGTATTCATGGGCAATTCCATTACAGCCAGGTGGGGGCAGGTCGACTCTATTTTCTTCGCCGGCAAACCGTATTTTAACCGAGGCGTCAGTGGACAAATTACGGCGCAAATGCTTATTCGGTTTAGGCAGGATGTCATTGACCTGGGTCCTGCCGCTGTCGTTATACTAGGTGGCACAAATGACATTGCGGGTATAGGAGGCCTGGTGAGTGTGGAAACTGTCTTTGGAAATATTGTTTCAATGGCCCAGCTGGCGAAGGCGAATGGAATTCGGGTAGTACTGTGCTCGGTTTTGCCGGTGTTCGACTATGCCTGTTGCCCTGGTATGGAACCTGTAGCTAAAATCGCCGATTTGAACCAGCGGCTGAAGGCCTATGCAGACAAAAACGATGTAGTATACCTGGACTATTTTACCAGTATGGCGGCTGAAAATAAAGGCATGAAAACATCGCTTACGTCCGATGGCGTTCACCCCAACAAAGAGGGGTACCATATTATGGAACCTCTTGTAGACGAGGCAATCAACAAAGCACTGAAAAAGTAACGAATTACCGGATCGGGATCATCATCTCATCGACTAAATAAAGAATGGATTCATAGTTGGCTTTTACGGCCTCTGACATGGCTATTTCGCAGGTTTTTGTGGAGGAATAGTATCCGTCATATTGGACCTTTTGGACCTCGATAGCTTCTGCCTGGGTAGCGGATTGGGTGAGCTCCGGGAATAGAAAGCCACGGTCTCCCGCCATGCCGCAGCATCCTGCAGATTTGGGTACGGTCACCTCCTTTGCAAAATATTTGGCCACCCAAAGGAATTTATCTTCCGTCTTCATTTTTTGCAGTGAACAAACCGGGTGCAAAACAATATGTTTATCATTGGGTTTTGCGCCGACAAAAGGCATGACCATGTCACGTAAAAAGTCAACGGTATCGAGGATGGTTAGTTGGTCGAACTTTCTTTTGTTTTCATTATTGAGAATGGGCCGTAACATTTTCAGTGTGTAGGCGCAGGAACTCACATCGATGACGACTGGTAGCTTTCCGAAATTGGTACTAAGCCACAATTGTTCTATGATCTTGTTGCCCGTAAAACTATAAGCTTGGGAGAATCCTTTGGAGGAAAAGATCTGGCCGCAACAACTTCCTAGAACATTGTCTAAAACCAGGAGCTCAATGCATGCCTTGGTACAAATGCTCGCGAAGGTTTCCATTAGATTTTGTCCCTGACCCGGATAGGAGCCCATGGTTCTTGATATACATGCGGGGAAATAGACAATGGTGGGACGGTGTTTCAATGGACGGGAGCGCTTTTTTCGCAGAACGCCAAGGTCGGTTGCACGCAGTAGCTGATCTGACCACAATGGCACGGATGGGATCGCCTTTTTGAGACACCTGGTGACCCGAGCCATCGCATGGCTGCCGAAGAGTTTATTTATCACGGCGCCAAAATTCAGGCCGCCCCTGATCAGCCATTCTACCGTTTTGAAATGCTTTGCTGTAAGCATGGCTATTTTGTTTGCTCTTTTAGAGTGATTTTCGCGCCGTAGCCTTTTGATCAGGTCTCCGGTATTGATATCGACCGGGCAGGCAGTAGCACACAAACCGTCAACCGCGCAGGTGTCTAGTCCGTCAAACTGATATTGGTCTTTAAGCAGGCGGTATTGTTTCTTGTCACCTGAGTTCTCGAGATGCTTTAATACTCTTCGAATGACAATTCTTCTACGAGGTGTCGTGGTGATGTTTCGGCTGGGGCACTTGTGCTCGCAATATCCGCATTCAATACAGCGGTCGACTTCCTCCTCAACAGCGGGAAGATTTTTAAAATCCTTAATATGGATGTTCGGGTCTTCATTTATGATGACACCCGGATTTAAAATTCCAGCGGGATCGATGGCGTTCTTTATTTGTTTGAATATTTGGTACGCTTCGCCGCCCCATTCCGTTTCGACAAATGGAGCCATGTTGCGACCGGTGCCATGCTCCGCCTTAAGCGTACCATCATATTTATTTACGACAACGTCAACTACATCTTTGATAAATAGGTCATACCGGGTGATATCTTCTTTCGTGTTAAAAGATTGTGTGATGACAAAATGGATATTTCCGTCTTTGGCATGTCCGAATATAATTGCGTTTGAATAATCGTACTTGGAAAATAGTTTCTGCAGGTCCAGAATAGCATCGCCTAATTTTTCGATGGGAAATGCAACATCCTCGAGAATTACCGTAGAGCCGCTGGCCCTAACCGCGCCCACGGCCGGGAAAAGCCCTTTTCTAACCTTCCAGAGAAAAGCCTGCTCTTTCGTGTCCGTTGTAAACATCGGGCGGTGCATTAGTGAAAGTTCGGAAGAGGCAAGTAGAAATTGCTCGACCCTTTGATTCACCTGGTCGAGGGATTTTTCCTGGAATTCAATGAGGAGCGCGGCGGCACCCGGCGGAAGAGATTTCACATCGGGTGAAATTCCCTCAAGGTTTTCAATGGCCCGCAGCGAGGACCGGTCCATGAGTTCGACCATCATCGCGCCAGCGTCATTAAGTGGTTCAATAGCCTGACAGGCATCATAAATTGTCGGAAAGTATAAAAGAGCGGTTGCTTTATACGGAAGGTCCGGAATAGTTTTCATTACCGCCTCTGAAATAAATCCCAAGGTCCCTTCTGCACCGATAAGTAGATGCGCTAAAATATCCAATGGATGTACGAAATCAATAAAGGCATTGAGTGAATACCCGATGGTAGTTTTTGTTTGATATTTCTTTCTGATCTTATGATAAAGGGTACGATCACGGGAGATTTGCTGCCTAATATCAGTGAGGGTTTGGAATAGTGCCGGGCATTGATTTTCAAACGTTTGGTAATCGAAGGGATTTTCTGTACTGAACAATTTACCATCTGGTAGAATGAACCGGATGTATTTCAGCGTATGATACGAGTTTAACTTAACGCCGCAACACATGCCGCTGGCGTTGTTTGACAATATACCGCCTATCATGGCGGCGCTGATGCTGGATGGATCAGGCCCGAGTTTTCTTTTATGTCTTCGTAGGTAGGAATTGACAGCGGCCCCTGTGATACCTGGTTGTACGCGTACCAGGCGGCCTTGATCTTCAATGGCGATCCTGTTCCAGCGCTGGCTCAAGTCTACTAAAATGCCGTCGGTGATAGATTGACCGGAAAGGCTAGTGCCGCCCGTTCGGAAAACGACCGGCATTTTGTGTTGGTGGCAGAATTGAAAAAGCGAAATGACCTCTTGTTCGCTTTCCAATTGAACTACGGCTTTTGGAAGCAGATAATAGAATCCTGCATCAGCAGCAAATGAGACCAAATCGATGTATCTGTCCCTTATCCGACCGTCCGGCAAGAGTTTTCTAAGTTCGCTGAGCATACTTGTAATCGTTTTTATGCCGGGGTACAAACCTGTTTTTGGTTACCCAAACCATCAATACTAAGTTCTATTATATCACCTTCCTTTAGAAATTGTTGAGGATTCATGCCGAGCCCTACGCCCGGTGGCGTACCCGTGTTGATCAGATCGCCTGCTTCCAGCGTCATGAACTGAGATAGATAGTGCACCAAATAGAAGCAATTGAATATCATATTCCGTGTATTTCCTTTCTGCATCTTTTGGCCGTTGACCAGCAGTGACATCGGCAGGTTATGGACGTCTTCGATTTCGTCTTTTGTAACCAGGCAAGGCCCCAAGGGATTGAAATGATCACAGGACTTGCCTTTAGTCCATTGACCACCTCTCTTTAGCTGGAATTCCCTTTCGGACACGTCGTGCGAGATGCAGTAACCTGCAATACAGTTTTCGGCTTCTTCTACGGATTGGAGGTACCGGGTGTCTTTCGCAATTACGACGCCCAGCTCTATTTCCCAATCCGTCTGGGTACTTTTTCTTGGGATCAATACCGGATCGTAGGGTCCCACAACGGTATTGGCAGCCTTTTGGAATAGGATGGGTTCTTCCGGTATGGGCATTCCGCTCTCTTTTGCGTGGTCCGAGTAGTTGAGGCCAATGCAAAGGACTTTACCTGGCCTGGCTATACAGGAGGCCCAGCGGGTATCTGGAGCAATGTCGGGCAGGGTTGAATGGCTAGCGAGTAATTTTTGCACTTCGTTCAGCCCGCCGCTCTGAAAGAAAGCACGATCCCAATCAGTAAAGTGTTTGGAAAGGTCTTTTCGCATCCCATTTAATAGCACGCCTGGCTTTTCATTTCCTTGATCTCCGAAACGTATTAGTTTCATTATTCGTTTTACTTTTTTGGATAATTAAATACAGGTGACTTGATACCCTGGAAGCCACAATCTTTGACAACGAAAAGCGATCCCGCAAGAGGTTGCTCATCGTATTGTTTTTCATTCAAGCCAACACAGGCGGATGTAACGTACAGGTCCTGAAAACTACTACCTCCAAATGTGCAGGATGTGACACGGGCAACCGGCATTTGGAAACTAAATATCTTTTTTCCCGTCCGCGGATCCCATCGGGCTATTTGCCAGCCGTCCCAGTGAGCGATCCAAAGCTTTCCCTCGATGTCCATGGTCATGCCATCTGGTAAGCCTTCCTTTTTAGGTATGGTGAACGCTACTCTTTTATTGCTGATTTGGCCCGTTTCAAAATCATAATCGTAGGCTGCTACTTCAAAACTAGGGGTATCGATATAGTAAAAGGTGGTGTAGTCTGGACTCCAGGCCATGCCATTGGAGAGCGTGACCCCTTTAATTTGGGTGGAGCAGGTGAGGTCATGATCGATCATGTACACGCTGCCTGCTTTTTTAGTGTCATGTAGTGACATACTTCCAATCCAAAATCGACCTGCGGGGTCACACTTTCCATCGTTATAGCGATTATGTGTCATATGAGCATCGGGATGCGTCAAAATCGTAACAGTACCACTGCTTCGTTCAACCATCGCGAGGCCCTGCTTAAGGGCAGCTACAAAATTTCCATTATTGCATATCGCTACGGCGCCCACCATATCTTTGACCTGAAGGGTTCGGAAAAGATTTCTGAATGGAGTAAATTCATGGATTTTGCCGGTCAGAATGTCTACCCAGCAAATGCTTCCAGTGATATCATCCCACACTGGTCCTTCGCCCAGTAAGCTGCAATGTGGAACTACAACACTATAGGCTGTTTCCTGTGCCGTTATCATATGGATGCGGGTTCCTTCAGCCACTTGTTTTCAATTTTATGGATCGCTTCGTTTGTCTTAAGAAATGAGTCCGGGGTGATGGATAGGGAGTCGATGCCTTGTTCAACCAGGAACTGCGCAAAATCGGGAAAATCCGAAGGCCCCTGTCCGCAAACCCCGACCTTTATATTAGCTTTCTTTGCGGCATCAATCAGGCGAATGATCATTTGTTTTACGGCTTCATTTCGTTCGTCATAAATGCTGGCCACCAATGAAGAGTCGCGGTCGAGACCAAGCACCAGCTGGGTTAGGTCGTTAGATCCTATCGAAAATCCGTCGATGTGTTTGGCGAATTCATCTGCCAAAATGATGTTGGAGGGGATTTCGGCCATTAGGAATACCTGTAAACCGTTAACGCCTCTTTTTAAACCATATTTTTCCATTACGGCATATACGGCATATAATTCTTTGACTGTCCGGCAAAATGGGATCATAACGATGACATTGTCCAAACCCATTTGTTCCCGTACTTTCTTTATTGCCTTACACTCCATTCCAAAGGCCTTCTCGTAGGCCGTGGAGTAATAGCGTGAAGCGCCTCGCCACCCCAACATCGGGTTCTCTTCTTTTGGTTCATAGTATTTTCCACCAAGCAAATTGTAATATTCGTTGGTTTTGAAGTCACTGAACCGAACAATGACCGGCGAAGGGTAGAAGGCGGCGGCAATTTTCGCGATCCCGTAGGAAAGTTTTTCGATAAAGAACGTTTCACCGTTCTCAAAGCCTTTTATCAGCTGTTTTATTTTTCCCGATAGTTCCTCGTCCTTAAGTGTAGAATGGTTTAGCAGCGCAAGAGGATGTGCCTGAATATAATTGTTTATGATGAATTCCTCTCTTGCCAGACCAACGCCTTTGCCTGGCAGGTTGGAAATATGGAAAGCTTGGGACGGAGAGGCTACATTGAACAAAATGGTCGTTTTGACCTTGGGTATGTTGCCAATCTTCGTTTCATTCAAGGAGAAATCCAGCCTCCCTTCAAATACCATCCCTTCCTCACCGCTGGCGCAGGTAACAGTAACTTCCATTTCGTCATTTAGCAGCTCCGTAGCATTGCCGCAGCCGACAATAGCGGGAACACCAAGCTCCCGTGCGACGATGGCGGCGTGACAGGTTCGGCCGCCTTTGTTGGTGACAATGGCGGAAGCTTGTTTCATGATGGGTTCCCAATCAGGGTCGGTCATATCTGTTACGAGGACACTTCCTTTTTTGAATTCAAAATGTTCACCAATTCTCTTATCCAGGGAATACATGATATTGACCTGGCCGCTTCCGATCTTATTGCCGACCGCGATCCCCTTTATGATAGGGTTCTTTTGCTCTATATTCTCATTAAGCCGGTATTCGACCAGCACGTCACGGTCTTTCCTTGAATGGATAGTTTCCGGTCGTGCTTGCACGATGAATAGGTGGTTGGTCAATCCATCAATGGCCCACTCGACATCCATGGGGCACCAATGTCCGCGAAGCTTTGAATAATATTCCTCAATAATGCAGACCCATTTCGCCAGTTGGAGGATTTGAGTTTCCTTCAAGCAAAACTGGTTTTGCATGGACCTGTCGACAGGGATAACTTTCACCCGCTCATCGGGGTCATCGCCATAGACCATCATCTGATCTTTTATGCCTATTTTTTTCTCTAAGATGGCAGGAAAGCCCTCGTTTAGCTTCGGCTTGAATACGATAAATTCGTCGGGAGATACGCTCCCTTGTACTACCATTTCGCCCAATCCGTAGGAGCCGTTTATGACTACTACTTTGGAAAATCCTGACTCGGTGTCGAGGGAAAAGGCGACACCCGAAGTGCCAAGGTCGCTTCTAACCATTTTTTGAACACATACCGAAAGACCGACTTTGAAATGGTCAAAGCCGAAAGTAGAGCGGTAGCTGATGGCGCGATCGGTGAACAGGGAGGCAAAGCAATTCCGTACGGAATCCATGAGCGCTGCCGGCCCACGGACATTTAGATAGGTTTCCTGCTGGCCCGCAAAAGAAGCGTTGGGTAAATCTTCAGCTGTTGCAGAAGAACGAACGGCCACATCAGTTGCTTCCTGGGAATAGAGCTTTGATAATTTATAGTATGCTTCAATTATTTCATTGCTGAGTTCTTTCGGGAAGGGGCTATTCCTTATCAGCTGGCGAATGGAAAGCCCACAACGCCTTAGGGACTCGACATTGTTGTGGTCGATGCCGTTGACCAATTGCCTGATCTTTTCGTCCAACTTATTATGAGCTACAAAATGATTGTAGGCTTCGACCGTAATAACAAATCCACCCGGGATGGAAATTCCCAAGGCGCTTAAGTTTTGAATCATTTCTCCGAGCGATGCATTTTTGCCTCCCACCAAAGAGATATCTCCAATGCCGACACTTTTTAAATCTAAAATCAGAGTTTTTGCATCCATAGTATCTGTCTATTTTAGTCAAAAGTAGATCGGTTTATGCAGCGGAGATGTATACATATTAGCATTGTTTATCGGCATCTTATCTAAATTTCCTGCATACACAGGGGGCGCAAAATAAGATGTTTGGATTTAGATAACTCCCTCACAAATTGGGGTAACATCACAACAATTTTTTGTTGGAACAGAACTAACTTTATACTATCTCTCAAAAGATCGCGCGATTTAATTTTATCTATCCTATATAGCTAGTTCTATTGCCTTAAAAATGTTGGCTGTGATAGCCAATTACTAAACTATTGAAAATGAGAAAGGAACAAAAATTAATGACTGCTTGTATCGCTCATGTGAGGAAAAGAACCAAAGCTATTGGTGCGCTTTTTCTGTGTTTTCTTTTCTTTAACGCTGTTGAAGCTGGTAGTATTTATAAAAAGACGGGCGAACTTAAGGGTAGCGTAAGAGACAAAGCGACCGGTGAGCCACTGGTAGGAGCCACCGTGGTCGTAAAGGGTACGAGTCAAACTACGATTACGGATACTGCCGGCTCCTTTAGGTTAGATGCTCCCATCGGCTCAGTTCTAATTGTTAGTTTTGTTGGGTATGGAACGGAGCAAGTGACAGTTCATACTTCAACTGTCTTGATTTCATTATTGGCAAAAGGCGGAGGGAGTGCGGACTCTGTTGTAGTCATAGGATATGGAACACAAAAGAAATCGGATTTGACAGGAGCTGTCGGCACGGTGCGACTAGGTGAAATAAAGCAACGTAATGTCGCATCTTTGCAGCAGAGCCTGGCTGGGCGTGTCCCTGGAGTGCAGGTGAACGTGAATTCCGGTAGGCCAGGTGGTAAAAATAATATTCGTATTCGCGGATTCAGCTCCATTAACTCATCCAATAACCCCCTGTATGTCGTTGACGGTGTTATGTTGCCGATGGGTGACAATACAATGACTGGAAGCTCAAATTACAGCCAGTATATAGACTATATCAATCCCAATGATATTGAGTCTATAGAAATACTAAAAGATGCTTCTGCCACAGCGATTTATGGCGCCAGGGGCGCAAATGGAGTAGTTTTAATTACGACGAAAAGGGGCAAACCCGGGCAGTCCAGGGTAACCTATGACGGGTCTTTTAGTGTTCCTACAATTGGTCCGATCCGGGCCCACAATTTGAATGCTGCTGAGTTTCTGCATGTCGAAGATGTGGCTTATGCAAACATGCAAAAATACGACTCTGTAGGGTGGGCCAACGGCATTTATGCCTTTAGAAACCCTGCTCTGGCCAGGACAGACCCCCGGCTATTTGACCCCAATGGTAAGCCATTGTACAATACCGACTGGTTAAAGGAAGCCACCCAGAGCAAAATATCCCAGGATCATCAAATTGGATTCAACGGCGGAAAGGGGGGAACAGCCTATTCTGTCACGTTGGGATATAGGGATGATGAAGGACTTATCAAGTCCTCTTACCTTAGACGATATTCAGGAAGATTTACTATCGACGACCAGGTTAAATCGTGGCTTAAGATCGGTGGCACGTTGAGCTATTTGACGCAGGAGGAAAATCTGGTTGATCAGGACTATTTGGTGGTTCGCACGATCTCCGAGGCGCTACCTTTTATGCCCGTGAAGTATAAGGATGACAGTTGGGCGGACAACCGCAATTATCCCAACGCAGAAGGACAATACAATCCTGTTCACTATCTGACGGATCGAAATTGTGTCGTTAAGAACCAAAATACGATCGGGAGTTTGTTTGCTAACATAAATGTTACCAAAGAGCTTGAATTCCGATCTGTTCTTGGTGCAAATTTTATCCGATCGGACCTGAGTTCGTATACGGGGAAATCTTTAAATCCGTCGCTTGGCGGATCCGCGGTTCAGGCGGAGAATACCAATTCGTTTTGGTCATTTGAGAACTATATGACATACAATAAGAAGTTGGGTGACGATCATTCATTGACGGCTGTTTTGGGTACTTCGCTTCAAAAGACAACGACTTTTGGATTTCAGGCATCAGCTTCTGGATTTTCAACAGATTATTTTCAGACGAATAATCTTGGCGCCGGGAGCACGCAGTATGGCGCAAGTACGGTTAAAACCAGCTATGCATTCAACTCTTACTTTGGTCGGATCAATTATTCCTATCAAAACAAATACCTATTGACGGTTACAGGGCGGGAAGATGGTTCGTCTAAATTTGGTGATAATAATAAGTATGCTTTCTTTCCTTCCGCAGCTGTCGCCTGGAAGATATCGGAAGAGAAGTTTATGAGTGGCGCTTCGGTCATTTCAAATTTGAAGTTGCGCGCAAGTGTCGGTGTAACGGGGAACTCGGAAATAGCTCCCTATTCCTCTTTGCCTACACTTAGTTCCAATTATGCGGATATTGTCAATGACCAGCGTCAGAGCGGGACAGGGATTTCCAGGCTTGCCAACCCTAATTTAAAATGGGAGAAAACGACGCAGAAGGATCTGGGCGTAGAGCTTGGTATCTTGGGGAACAGAATAAATTTTGAAGGAGATATCTATTATCGAAAGACCACCGATATGTTGTTGGATGCTCCCGTTCCTACTTCTTCAGGGTACGCATCGATAACCAGGAATATAGGATCGATGGAGAATAAAGGTTTGGAATTGAGTCTGAGGACGGTGAATGTTCAAACCAGGAATTTCAATTGGCAAAGCACCTTCAACATTTCCTTTAACCGGAACAAAGTGCTTAGCCTGGCGACTCCGGGAGATATTTACGGGGTTGGGGGAACTTACTTCATAAGTCCTACCAATGTCATTAGTGTTGGCCATCCTGTCGGATCTTTCCGGGGCCTGGTTCGCTTGGGCGTTTGGAGCACAGCCGAAGCCGCTGAGGCCGCAAAGTTTGTAAGCTACAGGGGTGGGAAGCCTATTTTGCCAGGAGATATCAAATACCTGGATGTAAACCATGACAATGCTATAACTGACGCGGATCGAATGATTATCGGCAACGGAAGTCCGAAGTACTGGGGTGCGTTTATCAATAACTTTACTTACAAAGATTTTGACTTGCTTGTCGATCTCCAGTATTCTTATGGAAACAATGTGTACGACCTTAGCACTGGATCGGGAGAAGATCGTGTGGCGCTGGCAAACAGTTACTCGAGTGTGCTAAACGCATGGACACCTCAGCATCAAAACACCATGGTTCCCGAGTGGAGGGACACTAGAGCCGGATACATCATCAATGAAGACACCCATTGGTTGAAAGATGGGTCTTTTGTCCGGGTAAGAAACATAGTGCTTGGATACACTTTCCCCACTAGCGTATTGTCCAGATTAAGGATGAATCGGCTACGGATATATGGTTCTGTTCAAAATGCCTTCCTCTTTTGCAGTAAAGCATTAAACGGAGATCCGGAAACGGTCGGTTCTACGTTTGGCACAGGAGCATTTGCACAAGGGCTGGCGTACTATGCGTATCCGAAACCAAGGATGTTTTCCTTAGGGCTGAACATTGTTCTATAAAATATAAACTAAAAGACAATGAAAACAAAATATATAATAGTTTTAGTGTATGTGACGGCCGTGTGCATGTGTACCTCCGGTTGTAAGAAGTTTTTGAAAGAAGTGGACCCGTCAAATCTCGCGCCGGCAACCTATTTTACCACACCGGATCAGGCAGAAGCAGGTCTGGCGGCTATTTACGCTGATACGCGCTTCATTGCGCATGGTGCGGCAATTTTCTCATTTAACTGGCAATTGTTAGACGCTACAACAGGTATCAGCAGAACCGAAAGTACAGAGAACACCAATTTGAGTAACCTCTATACCCTGACCTATGACGGAAACAACCTGCATGTTACAAATTGGTGGATTGGACTTTATCATGTAATCGCTAACGCCAACCTGGTATTGGCAAAGGTTCCCGGGATCAACCCCATGGATCCGGTGGAGAAGAAGAAAGTGTTAGGACAAGCACATTTCCTGCGGGCCTGGGCCTATTTTTATGCGGTAAGAATATGGGGTGATATTCCTTTAATCACTCAGCCACAGACAGCATCATCGCCGGATTTCTTGCCTACACGTACTCCTCAGGACCAAGTATATAATCTTATTGTTAGCGACTTGCAGGCCGCGGATAGTTCAGGGCTTGCCTGGACAGATGCCAGTGGGCACGCGTCCTTAGCAGCCGTAAAAGCTGAATTGGCAAAAGTATATTTGACAATGGCGGGCCAACCTTTGAACAAGGGAGCCGGTTATTACAAGCTGGCTGCTGAAAAGGCACTGGAGATTATAACCTATGCAAACGCCAATCCCGGTCAAATTGGTCTATTTCCCAGCTACGGGGACCTGCACGATGTACATAAAGAGAATGTACTGGAACAACTTTTTGAAATCCAGTATCAGGACGGCATCGATGCTAACTCAGGCCTTATCAATTTGCTCCCTAACTTCAAGCCTGTAACCGTCTATGGGCTGTACGGAACTGGTACTACGGTACCCACGCAGGATTTTGTAAATTCTTATGAACCTGGCGACCTCAGAGCCGTGGACAGGCAAGGATTTTTTTATTCTAACTATTATACCAACGGAAGCGGACCGCTCTTTAGCCTGGGCGCGCCTTACTTGTTCAAATATTTTGATGTCACTTCTTATGGCACACAAAATGTCCCGGGTATTGGAAAGGAAAACTTAAACATGATGAACATCCGATATGCCGAGGTGCTTTTGACCTATGCGGAGGCGCAGGACCAGGCGGATGGTGCTCCCAATGCTGACGCTTATAATGCATTGCTGCAGATTAGGGGAAGGGCGCAGCTGAGTACTCCTCCCTTAGGGTCGTTCAGTCAGCAAACATTCCTGGAAGCCGTATGGAGAGAAAGGTGGCATGAGCTATGTTATGAGGATATTCTGTGGTTTGATATGGTTCGACTTCGCAAGGTTTACAACGAGATGACGAATGGATTTGACGATTTTGTGGGGCATGTGAATAGAAGTTCAAGTCAGACATTGCAACAGAAGCATTTACTATTCCCTATACCGCAATCTGAGATTTACAGCAATCCGAATTTGAAACAAAACACCGGCTATTAATTTCCGGAGGTAGAGGAGACGCGGCAAGTGTAAATGGGTCTATTAACATTTTTGCAATACCGACATGGGGGGTGATATAGAAAAGTCAAAAATAATGCTTTGCAACGATGACGCTGTGGTAGAAATTGATGAGTGCGGAGCAGCCATTACAGGATTTTATTTGAAAGAAGACGGGATAAATCCCTTAAGCTTCGAGTTGCCGTTAACTCAAATGTCGCCCACCGATGGGATGGTAAAAAGTTTTAAGGGACATTTTCTGTGTCTCGGTAGATGGGGGCCGCCTTCAACAGGTGAATTGGCCAGCGGCGCTGTGAAACATGGTGATTTTGCAACGCGGCGGTGGCAGACATCGGTAGGAATATGTGAGAGCGCGCTGGATATGTCTGCCACCAGCTCCGTGGAAGGATTGCGGGTTAAGAGGCGGATGGTTTTAGACCGGCAGGAACCTGTCTTATTCGTACGTGAATCCGTAACTAACATCAACCCACTGGGGCGATTCTATAACATGGTGCAGCATCCGACAATCGCCGCGCCGTTTTTGAACGACTCGACACGGGTATTTTGCAATGCGAGCAGAGGGTTTTGTCAGGGTGAAAGACCAGCGAAGGCGCGATCTTACACGGAATGGCCTTTGGGTATGTCGGACAATGGGAATTCTGTCGATCTCAGTATGTCAAATCACCCCGACAACAACGTATACTCTTTTGTATTGGGCAAGCAGTCGAAATTCGGATGGATCGTTGCCTACTCGCCTGCAGCCCGGTTGGCGATTGGGTACATCTGGCTTCGAAGCGATTACCCCTGGGTGAACTTTTGGCAAGACTGGTCTAATGGAAAAATGCGTTACAGAGGACTAGAATTTGGGACTACCGGCGTACATGAACCATTGCATCGTATCATAGAGATGGGGCGGTCTACTATTTTGGGTGAAAAGACAATCCGGTATTTGGACGCAGGAGAACAAGTTGATACCTGTTATACTTCATTCCTTTTGAGAACGGAAAGGGAATTGGAATATGTTTCGGATGTTGCAGTATCGGATAAGGAGATTTACGTAAAGACAGATCGGGAGGTTTATAAGATCGGTGTCGCAGATAAGGGCAATTTATTTTGATCTCCCTGTCATAACCATTTGCATATTTTAAAAAGATCAATTAAACGGTAATTCGGGGTATGTCGAAAAAGTATAAGATTGCAATTGTAGGGATCTATCATGAATCAAACACGTTTGTTGAAAATTCAACTACGATAGAAGATTTTTATAATAGTCACTTTTTGCGGGGATTTGAGATAGTCACGGAGTACAAAGAAGCTTTTCATGAAATTGGGGGAATGCTGCAGGTACTGCTTACCCGCGAGGTTGAAATTCTTCCGTTGATCTTTGCAGAAGCGACGCCAGGAGGAATTATTACACGGGACACCTATGAGGAATTATTGAGTGAAGTGTTGCTGCGGGTTCGTCAAAGCATGCCACTGGATGGATGTCTGGTAGTGCCTCATGGCGCTGCTGTGGCAGAGGGGCATCCGGATATGGATGGCGATTGGTTGTTGAAAGTAAGAGAGGTGTTAGGAGATAGTGTACCTATTGTGGGTACGCTGGACCCGCATGCGAATGTAAGCGACAACATGATTGAGGCGACAAATGCGCTTGTAGCTTACAAGACGAACCCGCACCTTGATCAACGGGAGACCGGGATTGTCGCTGCCCAATTGCTTCTGCAATATCTCGATGGACTAATCATCCCACGGCAATATCTTGTTCAAACCAATGTTGCTATCAGCATTGAACAGCAAAATACCTCGGCGCAACCATGCCGGCCGCTTTACCAGTTGGCTGAAGAACTGGCTCAGGAGACTGGGCTTTTGTCGGTGAGTATAATATTGGGATTCCCCTATGCGGACGTGCCGGAAATGGGGACCTCTTTTATCGTGGTTACGAATAATGACCCTTTAAAGGCGAAGTCTGCCGCTGAAAGGATGGAAGGATATCTTACGGCGCATCAGGAAGAATTTTTGGGCACGAAGCTTTCCATTTCCGCGATTATAGACAAGATCGGGCGGGCGGAGAAGCCGGTACTTTTGCTGGATATGGGTGACAATGTTGGTGGCGGCGCGGCAGGGGACAGCACCTTTCTTTTATCTGAATTGGAGAGCAATCAGGTCGCCAATAGTTTCGTGAGTATAGTAGATCAGACGGCAGTCAGGGAGGCTTGTAAGCACGAAAAGGGCGACTCTTTTCAATTGTCTTTCGGACGGAACCCGGATGGCAACAATTTGCCTTACGAAACGAAAGTCGAATTGTTGGACTGTTTTGACGGGAGATTCAGCGAAAAGAACCCCAGGCACGGCGGGCAAACCCAGTACAATATGGGTAGGACGGTTCTTGTACGAACAGAAAAAGGAACTACGGTAATGATCAGTTCATTGCGTGTCCCTCCATTCAGTCTGAACCAGCTCACCGCCTTTGGTATAAAGCCGGAGCAATTCAATATCATTACTGCCAAAGGTGTGAATGCGCCAATAGCCGCTTATGGGCCTGTGTGCGCCACTATATTGCAGGTAAATACCCCCGGAACGACTAGCGCAGATATGATGACATTCAATTACAGGCACAGAAGGCGACCGCTCTTTCCCTTCGAAAAGGAGATACGCCCGTTGCTGCATAAATAAGGTTCTCAATTTAGTTAAGCCCGCTATACTTTATGTTAATAACAGAACACTCAGTTTTTTTTGAGTTTTTACTTTTATGGAGAAAATGATGTTCGTCTGGGCGGGTAAGTTTAGGTCTAACTTAATAAAACGTTGTATATGAAGACGCATAAGGTACTGTTAATCATTGTTGCTTTTGCTTTAGCTAAATTTAGCTACGGACAAGATAAAGCAGCGGCACCATTCAATGGAGAGAAAATATTGGGTTTGTATATGCACCAGCACTGGTCGTACAACCATCCCTATGCTGTCCGAACCTGGTCGATGGAGGATTGGAAGGCCTTTTTGGGCTCTTTACATCAATTGGGTTATAATTACGCGTTAATCTGGCCGATGCTGGAGACCATGCCTGATCCGCTTACGCCAAGTGACTCGGCAAATATTAAGAAAATTGCGCGTGTTATAGATTATGCGCACCAGGTGTTGCAAATGAAAGTGGGCATTGTATTATGTCCTAATGTAGCGCCTAACAACGAAGAAGCTGCAAAATACACCTTTGAAAAAAGACCTTTTTTTCACACCGACGAAAGAGTTGACCCGGGAGATCCTGTGGCCTTCGGCAAACTAATGGCGTGGAGGGAAAAGTTGTTCCTCCCGCTGAAGGAAGCTGACGGAGTTTACATTATAGATAGTGATCCTGGTGGTTATCCCAACTCCTCGAATCTGGAGTTTGTTTACATTTTGAATGCACACCGGAAGATGCTCGATCATTTCCGGCCTGGAATTGAGGTAGTTTATTGGGCTCATTTCGGATGGGTTTCGTACAGTAAATTTTACGCAACGGGCAATTTGATCAGTGGCACCGTTGATGAACCGAGGGATGCCATTACGCTCATGTCGAAACAACACATGGAACCATGGGGAGTAGCCAGCAGCAGGTATGGGCCGCATTTGGCCGATGCGATCGGGATGGGAGATCGGGTTATCAATTTTCCGTACGGCGCTATAGAAGATGAGCCTTCTTTTCCGCTTACGCTCTACGGCGGTGATCGGGCTACAAAAGGAGGGAGCAGCGGGGGAGAACGGGGTGTAATAGGTAATGCTCAATCCCATGTAGTACAGTTACCAAACATTTTTGCTTTTGCCAGGGCTGCGCAAGGCCTCTCGATCAGCAAGGAGGATTATATACATTTCGCTGACGACCTTATACCAGGGATGGGTATAAAAATAGTCGAGGGCTGGGAAGCGTTGCAGGGACAGGACCCGGCAAGAATGAGGAAAGCCGCGCAGGAGTTGGATGTTGCCACTAAAAAGACGCTACCGGTAGGTAAGTTAGCCGGTTTGATGTTTAACAATGCCTCCCGCTATTTAAATGATTTGTTCTTGCAGTTAAATATGGCCGCCAGCTTGTATGATTTTCGAAAAAGCCTGGATGGAGGCGACAAGTCTAAGATCAAGATGTCGTTGACCCTTTTTGCTGATGCTGCCGCGGCATGGCAAAAAAAGCATGGATACAGTAGTGCCTGGTACTGGCCGCCAATGTCTGAAGCTCTTCACAGACTCCATGACCCCTCGGTCGATGCGGTGCTGGATGAGGGATTTGTAGCGAAAGAAGGGGATAATGGGTTTGATCGGGTAAAGAAAGGATTGGCCACGATGGAGACCGAAACGCCACGTCTGATCGAAGCAATGAAAGGGGCGGCTGCACGGATGAAATAGACGACATTAATACTATACTTTTTAAACTCTAAATTTAATTCTGATGATGTTGCTAGCAGACGTGCTTTCGGAGTACCCAGATAGACTGTGGCATTGGGATAGACAGGTGGGTGTTACACATGCGGTGGGCCGAGTACCGACAAGGGACAATGGAGAACCTTCATATGATTACAAGGATTTACGCGCGATGAAGATGCGGTTTGAGGAATTCGGGTTCAAACTGGAGGTGATCGAGCCCGGCCTTAATGCGCAGATGCACGAAGCTAAACTGGGAATTGATGGAAGGGACCAACAAATCGAGTTCTGCAAGACCCTTATTCGGAATATGGCTGCATTGGAAATTCCGGTGCTTTGTTACAATTTTATGGCGAAGTTCAACTGGATCAGGACAGCCGTCAACACGCCGGCAAGAGGCGGCGCCTTGGTTACCAGCTACAAGCATGACCTTATTAAAGACGCTCCATTGACGGATGTGGGAATGGTGAGCAAGGAGAAATTATGGGATAATCTAACTTACTTTTTGGAGCAGATCGTGCCGGTGGCGGAAGATGCCCGCGTCAAATTAGCGCTTCATCCAGACGATCCGCCCGTTTCGCCTATTAGGGGGATTTCCAGGATTATCACGAGTGCCGAAGCAATAAAGAAAGCGATCAATTTGGTGCCTAGCGAATACAGCGGAATAACAATGTGCCAGGGTTCTCTTTCTGCCGCGGGCGAAAATATCCCGAAGCTGATTAGAGAGATGGCAGGAAAGATATTCTTTGTTCACTTTCGAGATGTAAAAGGTACGAAGGAGGATTTTTGTGAGACATTTCATGATGACGGTCAAACGGATATGTTTGAAGCCATTAAAGCGTACCGCGAGATCGGCTACAATGGCCCCATACGAATCGACCACGTTCCCACCATGTACGGCGAGCAAAATGACGAACCAGGTTATGGGGAGATTGGACGTCTGTTCGCGTTGGGCTACCTGAAGGGGCTGATTGAAAGCAGGGAGAAGATCGACCATGTGGCAATTAAGGATAATAGACCTCCATCGGCTCTTAAGGACTATTGACGCCTTCTATAGTGGCTTTGGCTGATTATCAGCTCCATTATTTTAGTGAATCCTCGTTATGTCATAGCAAGGATAAGGTTTAGTTGGTCTGGTGTTTCCACATCGGGCGTTTCTTTGGTGGGAGGGCATTGCTTCGCATTCATCTAAATGGCTGACTTCTTTGCGCCTCGATATTACAAGTTAGACAGCTTTACATTCCCATTTTCACTGGAGCATTTGAGGGAATTGCAAACATTGCGTCTGTTAATGCCATGGGCGTAATCTCAGTAGCCGTCATTTCCAACCTGAATTGTTTATTCTCAATAACGCTTTTAAGGGGCAGCGCACCAGCTTTAGCCGCCAAAAAAGACCAGTTCCCAAAATTATGATTCGCAAACTTTGCCTTATCCAGCCTGTATTTACTGCTGTAATAATAAATGGTGGTTCCTGTTTTGGTAGTCAATATCAGGGCATCACAAAGATTACCCAAAATGGTTTCTGCATTTTTTTTGATCTCATAGCTTGTCACCTCATCTTCATTTTCCCCAGCATCCATCCAATATAAGGTGTCGGAATTCGGACGTTTATTATAGAGCTTATTTGTAGTTGGATCATATATCTGCATCGTTATCATCTGACCATTGGAGAGGGATTTGTATTTTCCGCCTTTTATAAAATAATCCTGACTTAAACCCAGCATGTTACTCAATCTTTCATCGGGAAGGCCCGGGATCTTGCTTTTTATAGTAATACGGGAAACCATCTTTCCTTCAAAATTCTGGCTTCTGGCCACGAAAGTCAGCATGGTTAAAAAAAGCAATGACATTGTTCTTACAGTCATAATCTGATTATTAATAATGAGTAAATTATCGGCTTTACACGGAGCTAAAAATACAATAAAAAGGTAACCGAATAGCACAGTCTCGGCAATAAATCCGCAGCGTTCAGCGGTAACAATAACGAGACCTTTACCGACTTTAGGGAGGCATCCTGGACCTCTACCGTCCAGCAGCTGAATCAAGTCATGGCGGACTGGGAAAAAGCGATCGAAACCTGTGACGAGGCGAAACTGAAGAAATGGGCCTCCGGATCATCATCATGCGCAAACTCGCCAACAACTGGGACCCATCAAAAGGCGTAAAATAAATTTACCGCGGCAATGCGAGTGCGGGATCGATTGCCGCCCGGGCAACGTACTTCACTCACTTCGCAAACTATCAATGGGGTTGCCCATGGCTGATTTGATAGATTCAAAACTGATGGTTACCAAAGCAATGGCCAGGGCTACCAATCCTGCCAATGCGAATACAAACCATCCTATCGAGACCTTGTAGGCAAACCCTTCAAGCCATTTGCTCATCCCATAATAAGCCACCGGGACCGCCATGACAAAAGCGATCAAAACTAATCTTACAAATTCGGTGGACATCATCACCACTATCTGAAGGACGCTCGCGCCCATGACTTTGCGAATTCCAATTTCCTTAAACCGTCGCTCAGCCATATAGGAAGACAACCCATACAAGCCTAAGGCGCAAATGATCATGGCGATGATCCCGAAACTGGAAATGATCCTGGAGACCCTCCGGTCTTCATCGTACTGCTTCTGGATCGTCTGATCCAGGAAAGAATACTCAAAAGGGGTATCATGGATCAGCGTTTTCCAGGTCTGCTCAATCGCTTTTACCGTCCGCTCAAAATTGGCAGAAGCAACTGACGCAATTACATAGTCATAACGCTTGTTGTTGTTCTCCATTTCAAACAAGGTTGGTTTGATCTCCTCATGGAGTGAGTTCTGATGAAAATCTTCCATCACGCCAATAACCTGAAAATCATATTTCTTTCCCAACCAGTCGAAATGCAGACTTTGGCCAACGATCTTATCTGGCGTAAACCCAAGCTTGGAAACTGCTGTGCGGTTCAATATAAATTTACGATTACCATCCAGGTTGCGGCTCTTTTCAAACGAGCGACCGGCAATCAACTTCATATTCAACAGCTCAAGGAATCCGACATCAACCACATTCCGATTAATATCAACAGCCTTATTTATGTTCCCTCCGTCGACATAAAAATTCATGTCCCTGAAAATCGGCGTCCCGGGAATGAAGGAACAACCTGAAACACCCTTGATATTGCTGTTTTGTGCAATTTTGTCTTTTAATGCATCATATTGTTTATGCGCTTCGTCGGTGCGAAGGGGCAATACGATTTTTTCATTTGCATTAAAACCAAGATCACTACCTATCATGAAATTCACCTGACGTGAGATAATAAATATACCACATACCAGGGCAATGGCAATCATAAATTGAAACACAACCAGGGTTTGCCGTAATCCGCCAGAGGATCCGCCGGAATTTAATTTCCCCTTCAGCACCCGGGCAGGTTGAAACGATGTCAGGTAAAATGCCGGATAGCTGCCTGCCAGGAGACCTGCAACTATAGTGAGAGAGAAGGCTGCAATCAGGAAGAACGTGATATTTCCTGCATTGATCGAAATACTTTTATTCGTCAATTGATTAAAAAGCGGAAGAGATAATTGCGTTAGAATAAAACTAATGATGATCGCTATAACAACAGTGACCATCGCATCGCCCAATATTTGCCTGATGAGAGTAGAACGGAGCGCACCTAAGGTTTTACGGATGCCTATCTCGGTGGCCCGTCTGGCCGCCTTTGCTGTTGATAAATTCATAAAATTGATGCAGGCAATCAGTAATATAAATAGTGCAATGCCCCCCACTACGTACAAATAAGCAATTCGAGGTCTTTGCCCGACGTCAGACTTTAGGTAGATATCCTTTACCGGCTCAAGGCTTAAAGTCTTGTAAATACCTTCTGCTTTCATCGCCTCTGCACCGTGCCGAAGTAAAACGTCATTCATTTTTTTCTCAACAGCAGCTTTATTATGACCTGGCACCAGCTTCAAATAGCCTGGTACAAAATTTTGACCGGCCCATTCCTTTTCATTTAAAACATTTTCGCTCGATCCGGCACTGGTGATGGAGGTAAAAAAGCTTGCTTTGATGTGGCTGTTGTATCTTTCATTGAATACGCCCGTTACTTTATAGTCGTCCAGCTTCCCGCCTTGACTTATGGTGATCACTTTGTCTAATGCGGGTTCTTCACCAAAGAGCCTGTAGGCAATTTTTTCGGAGAGAACAACCGAATTTGGTTGCGCCAATGCCTTTTTAGCGTATCCTTCTTTCAACTCGTAAGTGAATACATCAAAAAGCGTCGAGTCTGCCAAAAAACCTTCACTTTCATAGAATAACTTATCCTTGTATTGCATCAAGCTACGGGCCTTTTCTTTTTCGCCTGTAGTAAAGTATTCTTTCACACCAGGAGGATTTAAAATGCGCACCGCCGCCTCTACTTCAGGTACTTCATCTTTGATCGTCATGGTAATGGGCGGTGAAGTAGACCCCACTCTGTCCACAACCGATCCGGACTGAAAATTGGTGATGATCCGGTATATGTCGCCTGCCCGTTGATGATGCTTGTCGTAACTCATTTCGTCCCAGATGTATAGAGATAGCAGCAAACAACAAGTAAGACCAAGCGCCAGGCCGAAAATATTGATAAAAGAGTACACTTTGTTGCGCACCAGATTGCGCAGCGATAGTTTTAGGTAGTTGGCTAACATCTTATTCCAATATTTTAGATTAAATGTACAAAAGCCCCCCGATACAATCAGGGGGCTTTTTGTTAACAGACGAAAAGACGGCCCGACGAAGGGAACCCTTGGGAGAAACCTTAGCTAACCCAACATCTTCTTCACATAATCCTTCTCCGCCTGAAAAGAAGTAAGTGATAGCGCCTTATTCAAATGAAAATTACTTTTATCATATTCCCCTTCCAGTAAATACAATTTCCCCAACGCGGCATGCAATAGATAATACTGTTCAAGAAAAGTCTTACATAAGCCCTCCAGCACGGCAAAGGCAGAAAGCTTTTGGCCATCATGGTAAAGTGCAATGGCGTAGTTGAGCGAGATAAAGGGATTGGGGTTGCCGTGCAATAACTTCGAGTATAATTGCGTGATGGTAGCCCAATCGGTGGCCGCAAAGCTTATTGCATGGGTATGGAGGTAGGCAATCGCCGCCTCATAGTGGTAGGAAGAGATTTCCCCCATGACCTGTGATTGAGAAAAGTAATAATGGCCAAGGGCGATCAGGTCGCTGTCCCACAAAGTCCTATCCTGCTCGTCGAGATCCAGTAATTCTCCCGACATAGTAAGCCGCGCACCCAGCCTTGCTGCATTGAACAAGAGCAAAGAATATAATGCTGCCGTATCCCCATTGCAAATGTGATTGTCCAGTAAAGATTTTGTCATGATCAGGCCTTCTTCGCACAGGTCCTCCCGGATGATATCTTTACCGCTGCCTGCCCGGTAGCCTTCATTGAATATCAAGTAAATGATCTTATGTACGATGGGTAATCTTGTTTTCAATTGCTGGGGCGTGGGTTCTTTCAGAAATATATTTTCCATCCTGATCAGGTTTTTCGCCCGCAACAGGACCTTATCGATGCCGTCAACGGTTATGCCCAACGCCCTGGCCAGTGACTCCCCCCGAAGGTTAGCCACATATTTCAACGTAATTACCACCTGCATTTTCGAGGACAGGCGGGGGTGCGCGCAGGCAAACAGCAAGTACATTTTGCGGTCATCAAAGGGGTCCTCATTCGGCTCCGCACCCTCGTCATTTGCATACTCGTCTTCGAAAGGGTTTTTAAATGATCTGTTCCTTTTAAGAAAATTGAGGGCATTGTTTCTGCTGACCTTATACACCCATCCTGCGGGATTGTCCGGGATGCCCGTATGCGTCCATGTTGATAACGCCGAATAAAAAGCATCCTGTACCAGGTCTTCAGCCGTCCCAAGGTCCAGATCCCTTGAAAACTGAAGCATGGCTGTTACCATTTTTCCAAAATGGGATTTGTATAATTTGTCAACTGCCTGTTGTTCTTCCTTCATCGCCTAATTCCCTTATATCTTTTACGCCCATGAGGGGGCGGATCTCAATGGCCATCTCTCCTCTTTGAACAAAGGAACATTTTTGCGCCAGAGATATGGCGTCCTGCATATCGGCTGCCTCCATAAATAAAATGCCGCTGATGCCTTCCTTCGCCTCAATGAACGGGCCGTCGGAAAGCACCTGGTTTTTGTTTACGTAGCTCCCGGCGATCCGTAATGCATCGCCGGATATATAATTGCCCTTTTCAACTAGGTGCTTCACCCATTTATCCATTTCGCGAATGGCATTATACCGCTGTTCTTCATTCCACTGCTTAAGCTTGCTTAGGTCCTCCCGGATAATGAATAGGAATTTTTCCATACTGTTCCGATTTACTTGACATTGGTGGGATAACCCGCCCCCGAGCCACCGAAAAAGCATTCGATGGACTTGATCCTGCCATTGCTAAAGGTATAATATTCTGCGTTCCGGATGACCTTGTCGTCGGTGGTAACGAGATTATAGAGGGCGAATGCATGGTCACCTTCCTGGATAATGCTAATGAATTCGAACTTTTTAATAAATTTTGACTGCGGCCAACACCGCTGTTTGTACACATCAAGGGGGATGTGGTCATCGGGAGCGGGACTGGTGAACGTGAACCCGTCCGCAAGCTGGCTGGAAGTGATGCTCCAGTCTTTCTTTTCGTACCCCGAAAAGTAGGTCCTGATGATGTTTGCAGCATTTTGGGCTTTGCAGGCTACCATTATTCCGCAAAACATGATGGCGAGTAAAATCGAGCGCATAGACAACTTTATACTAAGACAACCGGGAACCGAATTTCCGTACAAAATGGGCAATTATTTTTAAATACCTGGATAACAAACCATTACGGGAGATTGGACAGGCAATAATCATAGCCCAGGCGGAAAAGCTCATCCGCCCGTCCGGTGTCGAACAGCCGGAAGCGGGCAAGTCCGGGATGATCCAGGAATAGATGGCATTTTGCAGCTTTCTCATAGACGCTGCGTGCAATAGCCAGGTGAAAACATCGCTCCAATATCTGGCTCTTATGCTCCGAACCAGCTGGTATCGTCCACTCGCTCTGCCGATTGACATGCGAACCAACGATGTAATCGCATCGAGAGACCAGCGGATCCACCGGGAAATTATCCATGACGCCCCCGTCAACCCATTCACAGCCGCGATAGACCACGGGCTCGAAGACGGCGGGAACACATGCGGAAGCCATCAGAGGTTCCACCAAAGGCCCTGTCGAAATGATCTCGACCGTCCCCGCCGTAAGATTGGTGGCAGCCACAAAGAGCCGTAGCGGCAGCTCTTCAAATGTTTTAAAGCCAAGGTGTTTTTCCAGCGCTGTCCGCATCTTGCTCATATTGAAAAGCCCTGGCCCACCTATCAAATGATGGGACAGGCCAAAATAGGCCGTGTCATGGAATAGGCCTTTTATCTCTTCCGGCGATGATCCGGCGGCATAAAGCGCTGCTACCAGGGCGCCGGCACTGGTCCCGGCCAAAGCCACAGGCCGCATGCCTTTCTGTTCCAATGCCTGAAGAACCCCAAGGTGAGCAATGCCCCTCGCTCCACCGCCGGAAAGTACGATGCCAGTTCGTCGCATATCTTTTTTGGCTGAAGATAATCTTTTCTTAAGAGCAGTATTGCTATCTTAGTTTCGGATCCGAAAATCTTTCTTTCAATCGTTGATTTGCCCGATTGTTCAGTGGCTTGCCATGACCAAATACGGCTCGATCAAACGGGTATTTAGCTACTCGTAATAATGTCTCCCGGGCTAAAGATATGTCTTCATTCAGTACGCTATAGCTTAGTCCCATGATGTTTGAGCAAAGGTCGCCGGCTATCAACACGCCATCATTCCGCAACAGAAGCACCACCTGGCCGGCGCAGTGCCCCGGGGAATGAATGATCTCTATATCACTCGCTATGGCCAATAATTCACCGTTTTGCAACACGTGGTCAATGGTAACGGGCTCATATTTGGTGCCCCCGGGTTTAATAAGAAGCCGGTATACAATGGCAGGAATGGTAATTAATTCAAGTTCAATGGCATGGGCGTATGTTTGTGCACCCGTGCGCCGCTGCACTTCGGCAGCGCTGCCGGCATGATCGATGTGACCGTGTGTAAGAAGCAAATGCCGGATGTCACGGGGGGTATGACCACTTTCCCGAACAGCCGAAAATATTTTTTCCGCCTGACCGGGCCAGCCTGCATCGATCAGGAGAAGGCCATCATCCGTCGTCAAAAGGAAACTATTGACCATTCCCATTTTCAATTGCCAAAGGCGAGGTGATATTTGCAGGACATTTGACATAAATTGTTACGCTGAGTCGAGTAATTTTGGTATCAAAAATAAGGCGGGACGTGTCGAAATTTGTGACACAAATGTGTCATTCTATTATATAAGGATATCTTTAACAACACAGCAATGCAAATACAAATTCAAACTTTTCTCGAGTATATAAAAGGTATTTGTCCATTATTAGCGAAAACCGAGTTAGACAATCTGGCGCCCAGCTTATCGATCCGCGAACTTAAAAAAGGGGATTATTTCATACGGGCCGGGGAACTGCAAAAGGATTTAGGATTTATCATTAAAGGGTTAGTTCGATCGTATTGCATCGATACGCATGGTGACGAGCAAACTATGCGATTTATGACAGACAGACAATTTGTGTCTAACTATGCTGCGTTGCTCAGCTGAAAAAAGTTGTCAAATGCATCAGGATCGCATTGAAGCTTTTTTATTTGAAACGGCTGAACAGCGATACCTTAACTTTATCCGGCAACAGCCGGAAATATTTAGTCGGGTATCGGTAACACATCTCTGTAGTTATATAGGGGTAAAAAGACAATCGCTGACCCGCATTAGGAAGAAGTTGATCAAATCGTCCGGGGCTTAGCGTTGAGGCGCGACTTATTCGCTACGCAAAGATCCCCACCGACAGGTCCAATACATTGATGATCGAAAAAACCTTGTGCCGGTAAAAATTTGTCACTGTTTCAAATAACGAAGCGCAACACATCCTGATTTAAAGGCCTTTGTCCCGACAAGTTTTAATGGTATTCTATCCAGGAGGCTGACATCTTCAAACAGCCGTCTGCCTTTTCCCACGATGACCGGGTGAATGACAATTCGATATTCATCAATCAGATCATGCCCTAAGAGTTGCGAGGAAAGGGTTACGCCATCGAGTAAAATATTTTTGCCTTGTTCCTGTTTCAATTTTAGTATTTCGTCCTGAAGGTTCGAACGAACAATTCTCGTATTTTTCCCTTCGACCCTGTCTAACGATTTTGAGAAAACAATAGTTTTGTCGACGGATCCCCACGCCTGGGCAAAATCGTTCATTGCTTTTGTATTCCCGGAATTGTTTTTTGCAATATCGGGCCAGAATGGAACCATCAATTGATAGGTGATACGCCCAATGACGATTGTGTCAGCCTCTCGCATGAGCTGCGAAAAATATTCGTATGTTTCATCATCACCGCCGCCCATTTTGGTGTGGTCGCAGCAGCCATCTAAAGAGAGGTTGATCGAGAAGATTACATTTTTCATTGGATTTCTTTTAGGGAAGGTAGAATATTTTTATGTCTCAGTGGAGACTTAATTCCACGATCTTTCCTTCTTCAACTCCCGCCGGAGATGGTATGGCCATCCCTCCATTGGTAGATATATAAAGAACGGGGTCACCTGAGGGGTTTGTTGCCGATACAATGGCGGTGCAGCCTGCAACGCCCTCCTGTAAACCGGCCACGATGGTTATCTTCTTTTCTGGCGTAATTTTAATTACGTAATTGTAGACATTGGTTGCTGCATAAATATTCCTTGCCTCATCGAAAGTAAAATCATCGATATTCACTTTGTCCAAATATAATTCCGGGGTTCCGGGTTTCTCGCCTTGCAAAGGCAGTTTTACCAGTGTTTGCTTTTCCGTATTGGATATGTAAAGTTGATCTTTATAGATCTTGAGACCATTGGCTGCCGGATATTGGGATTTTTCGGATGATCTTTCCAACAGTTGGCTTTTTAACCAGGTGGAGATCGAATTGTCGGCCGCATCATACAACCAAATGCATCCTGCAAAGGAATCCGTGATCAGGTATTTGTTCCAGGAAAAATACAGGATGCCATTGGGGAACATGCCGTTCTGTATATGAACCAGCAAACTAACATTGCCTTTTGCATCGATCCGAAAAAGGGCGGGTTTGCCCCCGTCATCCCAGCCGACGACCAAAAATTCATTTTTGTGGTATCGCGCAATCCCTGCGATCTTCCCTTTAATCGTCGCATAAACGCCGGCTGTTCCGCTGCGGGAGACCTTAAAGACCTTTCCCTCCGGGTAATCGGTGACATACAATTCACCGTCATCCCCCATCACGAGATTTTCCAGCCAGGTGTTCTTTGGAAAAGATACCAGGACCTTCGATTTGAGGACCCGGCGGGGCGTCGATCCAAAAATAGGGGGGAGAGCCTGGGAGAGAACAGAAGAAAAGGGGAGAAGCGTTGCCAAGGCAAACATGAAAGTTTTCATTTTTTTTGATGTTTTAGTGTTGGAGATAACTGATGCTATCAGAGATGGGATCAGAAGGAAACATTTATTCCATATGTCAGCCGGAAATTATAGGGGTGGACATTTGCGGCTACAAAGCTCTCATAACTTCCGACAGCGCTGGCCCGCAGGGAAATTTTGCCGGTGAGCGGAAAATCCAGGCTTCCCAAAAGGGTCCAGCGATAGTCGGTAAAATCTTTGATGTCGGGCTGAATAAAGAAATCGTAAGACAGGATAAGCTTACCGCGGAATAGATCGTTTTTCCCCTTAAGCCGGATATATACCTGGTCCGACTGCCGGATATAATGAACATGATCCTTGTCGACGGGCGGAATGAACGCACGGGGCTTATATTGAGTAAGTTCATGATTATACCCGGCGCCTAATTTGATCGATTGCCCTTTTGAACGTAGCAGGTTATAGACCAGGGTCAACCCTGTGCTCAGTCTATAATTGATCTTCCTCAGAAAACTGCTTTCAAAAGAAAGCCCCAGGGCCGGATAAAAACTATGCTCCTGCCCATACAGGACAAGAATATTTTCCAGGTATTCGCCTTCCACCTGTGCGCCGGGCTTTGAACTATATGCAATACTGGTTAGGGGCTCCACCTCATAGATATGGTTCCCCATAGTAACCAGAGAAAGGAGCGTAGCCACGGTACGATTTTCATCTCCCGTCTGGATCAACCCTGTTACTCCTACTGAACCTCTTATGAACGCGGTATCGGGAGGCTTGAAGGTGGTATCAGGGGGCTGCGCCTTTGCTATACAATGCGAGATGACGGCCACCGTCGCTATCGTCGCTGAAAGGAAGTTCATTATACGCCCAGCGCCTCAATGACCAACCCGGCAGCGAGTGCGGCTGAATACTGCTGTTGCCCTGTGATAAGATTGCCATCACGTAATGCAAAGGGCCAGAACATGCCTCCCGTGATGAAATTAGTATTGGCCATCTTTTTGGCTTCATCCTCAATTCGGAACGGTTGGATCTTTTGCTTTACAAAATTGTCGGCATAGTCCTCTTCGGTATTGGCGAACCCGGTCCAGGTCTTGCCTTTGACCAGCAGCGAGCCGTCGGACAGTTTTGTCTTTAGCAACATGCAGGTAGCATGGCAGACAACTGCGGTGATCTTATCTGCCTCATAAAAAGAGACCAGCAGCTTTTGCAACGGGGCATTGTCGATGAATGTATACATGGGCGACTGGCCACCTGCCACAAATATGGCATCATAATCCTCTACGGAAACTTTTGAAATGCTTTTTGTATTCTCCAGGAGGGCCGCATGCCGTGGGCTGCAAAGGAATCCCAGGCTCAGGATATCATGCTCCGAATAGCCGCTCTTATCTCTTGGGTCGCTCCAGGAGTCATGTATTACTTTCCCTCCTTCCGGGCTGACGATCTCGATTGTGTAGCCCTTCTCGACAAATGCCCAATAGGAATGGATGAGTTCCGACGCCCAAAAACCTATCTCCCATCCTGTCTGTCCGGATATGGCAGGGTTGGCGGCCACCAGCAGGATACGCTTAGGCGTCTGCGGGTGAAGAATGCTAATAGTTGCGCTCATATATTGTTGTTTTAATGTTGAAGATCCGAAGGTGAAAGTAAGACAGGGGTATAATTCCGTATTGTAAAAAAGAGAAATGCCGCTGCTAAATGACCAACCAACCAGCTAATTTTTGCGTTCATACCAGTCTGGGGGCTGGGATGGGTCCTTTCGAGTAATTTACTACTATGGCATTACGATGAAAAAGTTGAATAAAAATATCCAGACATTGCACCCGCGTGTCATTGGTGCTGAAATCAAGAAAAAACTGCCGGCCGGCCTCCGGAAAGATATCCATGACTTCAGCCAGCCGGATATCTTTATTATTACGAGGATAGAAGAAAGCGCCCCCTATATTGAATTTCCGATAAAATTGCACCGGAGGGATCAATTTGAATTTCTGCTGATCACCGAAGGACATGCGATCCGTACGAAGGGCCTCAATTCATACAGGCTAAATAAGAACTCACTGTTTTTCCTGCCGCCCGGCCAGATCACCTCTACTGAATTTGTAAGCGAGGATTGCAAGGGATACTTCTGTATGTTTGACGCGGCATTCTTTTACTCGTTCTCCCGGGAGAACAATTATCTCGATCGGTTCTCCTTCTTTCAAACGGAGGGCGACCCTCTGATCGCGCTGCCGCAAGAAAGCATGCGGGATATCCTTTTCCTGCTCAATAAATTGTATAATGAATTTATGGAGGCCACCGTGAATAAGCAAGATATCGCGGCGACCCTCATCCGCGCGGTATTGCTCGAAGCCGACAAATACCAGACGATACCCAAGGAGGGCCCACCCATTACCCCGGCCATTCCTGTCGAATTGGTGAGAAAATACAAATACCTATTGAACAAGTATTTATTATCAAAAAAATCGTTGAAGGAATACGCCGATCTCTTATTCGTCTCCCCCAATCACCTCAATAAATGCGTTAAGGAAGTCACAGGCAAAACGGCCGGGATGTTGATCGTCGATATGCAGCTATTAGAGGCAAAAGTGCTGTTGAAACAAACCGATCTCACCGTCTCACAAATAGCCGGCCGTCTGGGTTTTTACGATAGCTCTTACTTCTCCCGATTCTTCAAAAAAAACGCGGGAGTAACGCCCTTTACCTACCGGAAAACCTCCTGAATTATCCTGTCTTTCGATTGAATAGTCCTAGTTATTCCTATTTCTCCCGGATAACTTCGCACCTTTCAAAAAAGGCTTATGACATCGAAGATATTCTTAGTTTATATTTTGTCACTGGCGGCCATTAAAGGCGTCAATGCGCAAAATACTCCGGTCACCTACCCATTTGCGCAAAAATACAATGCTGAACAGTTCAGCGGATTAGGAGTGGCGTTCGGGATCGACATGACAAATTTTGGAGGTACGACGACGATTAACGTCAGGGGGTATATCCCTTTGTCCACTTATTTTGCCATAAATGCAAGGGTCTTTTATATACCGAACAGCGATAGCACCCACGACAAAAGTATCGGCTTCCGGCCTGAATTGATCCTCCGCTCGATGGTAGTTCTTAATGTGGTACGGGTGTACTGTGGCTTTGGGCCGCAATTTTTTTATGGAATAAGCGGTCTTGACAAAAGTACCCATGATATCAGCGGGGGCTGGGAGATCGGTATAGAGGTTTTTGCCCATCCGCAGATCTCGGCCCACCTTGAAATTGGAACGGGAGGAGGTACTGTTGGCGGTATCGGCGCCGGGTCGACCTTTGGCGCCGGGTTCCAATTTTACCCATTCTATAAAAAATATAAAAAGGCGGGGTAGTAAACAGCATGATCTTAAGAACCTTAGAACCGGAATGCCAACTCCGGCCATTTGTGGATTCGATCTGGGTGTTTGAAAGTGATCATGGTATCCTGCCGGAGAGTGGGGGTATGATCGTGCCGAACGGGAAAGTGAGGATCATTCTTCCTTATAAAAACTCTCTCTTTGGGAACAAACCCGGAGGCAACCGCGTTCGCCCGGAGAATCTGATCTATTTGGTTGGCCCCAAGGATGAGCCGGTGACGATTGGTTCACCGCCCGGCAGGACGGCATTGCTTATTATACAATTGACATACAAGGGAGGGTACCGGTTTACGGATGGCGCCCTGTCTGAATTGACCAACCGGCTGGTAAGTTTCGGCGAACTCTATGGCCAGCAAGGCTGCGAATTGCAGGAGGAGCTTACCGGCGCGGAGAATGTTTATGCAAAAATCTCACTGATCCAACAGTTCCTGACCCGAAAGCTTTTAAGGACCCGGAAAGAGCATATGATCGTGGACTATGTAACGGAGACTATCATGCAAAATGAAGGGCTTGTTGAAATGAAGAAAATGGAAAAGAAGACCGGATATTCCAAACGATATCTGGAGCTGCTCTTCCAGCATTATATAGGGCTTTCACCCAAGACGCTGGCGTGTATCACCCGATTCCAAAAATTCTATCATTTGTGTATAAACAATAACTCCCGGGGGTCCTACAAGAATTCCCTCCATAGCTTTTATTACGATCAGTCGCATTTTATAAAAGAATTCAAGACCTACACGGGGTATGCTCCCGAAAAGTACATGGAAATCAATAATGAATTCGGAAGAATACTAAGCAGGAGAAAAACAAACTAAAATGAAACAGAAAATTATCTTACGGACGGCATCTATTGTCATGTTCCTTCATGACGTCGGACATAGCTTCGGGGCTTTGACATGGAAACGAGCTACGGACCAGGCCAAACAGAAAGTGATCAACGAGATGACGGATAACAAATTTCCGTTAATGGGCGCCTCCAGGAGTATGGCTGAGACCTATGATGGATATGGCTTTGCTATAATATTGGCATTGCTGTTAATGGCGATCCTTTTATGGTTTGTTTCTGATCCGAAGGAACAAAAGACGGCCCTGTCCCGGAAGATAATCGTTACGCTGGCCGTTGTGCTTTTAGCCTGGGGGATCGTTGAATTGCTATTCTTTTTTCCGTTTGCTGCGGCCTTTAGTCTAATCGCGAGCTTACTTTGCATTTATTCATTCGCTACGCAATGATCCCACGGGGTTGGCCATCGCGGCCTTCATCGATTGCAAACCAACGGTGAGCACGGTCAGCGTCAGCAAAGCTCCTCCCGACAGCAGGAACACATCCACTCCCACGCTGACCCGATACGCATAGTCCTGCAGCCAGCGGTGTGTAAGATACCAGCCGCCCGCAGAGGCGATTACCAGCGCGATCAGCACGAGTCTCACGAAGTCCTTACCCAATAATACGAGGATATCTTTCACATTTGCGCCCATCACTTTCCGGATGCCGATCTCCCGGGTCCGTCGCGCGGTCGTGAACAGTGTCAGACCGAACAGCCCGATACAGCTGATAAACAGGGTAATTCCTGTGGCAATGTTCAGCAGCCATTCCATCGTCTGCTCCCTCTTGTAGAATTTTGCAAGCTCCTCATCGAAAAATGCGTATTCGAAAGGCTTATGCGGGTACACAGTCTTCCATTGCCGCTGGACCCGGGCAATGATGGCATGCGCGGCCTGTGCCGACTTTTCCTTCGTATCCAACCGTACGGCCAGATCGGTACACGCCATGCCGGCAATCAGCAGCGGCCGGATGGGTTCTTTATAGGAGTATTTGTGAAAATCCGCCACTACGCCGACGATCGAGACATTCCTGTTCCAGGTATACAGCTGTTGCCCGATGGCTTTATCCGGGCTGCGGAACCCCAGCAGTTTGGACAGGTTCTCATTGATCACTACCTCTTTCAGCGTATCGCTGGGGAACAGGTTGCGGCCGGCCAGCAATTTGATATCATACAAAGGAATATAATGTTCATCCGCCTGGATGGCCTCCACCCGTATGGGATCATCGCTCTTTGCTCTATGCCGGACGGTGAATATCCCCCGGTCCATTCCTGATGGCGGCATATTCGAACGCGAGATATCGGCGACACCTGGTAATTTGCGGATCTCTTCCTGGAGAACCTTCACTTTGCTGACGCTGTCCTTTCTTTCGTCCGTATCAAAAAGAATGATCGCATTCGACCTGAAACCAAGGTCCTTGTGCAACATAAACCCTATCTGCCGTCCCATGGTCATTGTCCCGATGATAAATAATAGCGAAACGGCAAACTGGAATACGATCAGCCCTTTCCTCAACAACCATTTCGACCCACCGCGGGGTCCGCCCTGTCCTTTCAGACTATTCACCGGTGAATGGGTTGAAAGCATCTTCGCGGGATAGAGACCTGCCAGCAGCGTCACTGCGATGGTGATTCCCGCCAGGAATAACAGGTTGGCCGGCGTAAAAGGTATGAAACGGATCCCGGCAGGGACAAATTCCCGGAACACATTGAGCACCGGACGTACAGCCAGGACAGCGAACAGCCCGGCCACTATCGTCAGCAGGAATGTCTCTGTCAGCAATTGCAGGATCAGATGGTTGCGGCCGCTACCCATCACCTTGCGGATGCCGATCTCTTTTTCCCTGGTCAGCGATTGCGCTGTAGCAAGGTTGACATAATTGATGATGGCCAATACCAGGATAAACGCTGCGATGCTCAACAGCGAATACAAGGTTGACAACTGCGAGGTCCGAATGTTCCCATCATCAAAGCCCGGGGGAGTAAAATGCACGTCACTCAGCAACTGTAGCGCTACGCGTGGGTAAATTCCTTTGTCATTGTTACGGCTATGATAGAGCGTCGTCAAGGCGCTCTGTACTTTATTCAGATCCGCATGCGGCGCCAGCCTGACCAGCGCCGATACCAGCACGGGAAATTTGTGTTCCTGGTCCGGAGCGAGCCCCAGGCTTTGGAGAAGAAAGCTGTGGTCTATCGTAGCGAAGGAGATAAAGTCGGTGTATGGAAAATCCGTGCGTCCCTCCCAGTCACGGACAATTCCGCTGACGTTGACCCGCAGGCTGTCCTGGTAGACGATGTCCTTGCCGATGATCCCATTCAGCGAACCCTTCCCGAAGTATTGCCGTGCGCGGCTCTCTGTCAGCACGACGCTGAAAGGATGGGATAGGGCCGTTAGCGGGTCGCCCGCCAGCCACTTATAACCCATGATGTTTAGATACTCCGGCGTCGCTACAATGGCGGTGTCATTACTCAGGACATAATAGGGCGCCGTCATCTCCACCCCCGGGATATGTTTTTGCACTGCGTCGGGAAGGTCTGCCAGCACACCCGGCGCCAGGCGCTCCGGCTCGTCCTTCAGGAATTGCTCGTAGGAATTGATCCGATAGATCCGCCGGCTTTCGGGATGGCCGCGGTCAAAACTGAACTCATAGCGGACGATGACCCAAATGACGAGGCAGGCGCAAATGCCAAGGGCCAATCCGAGGACATTGATCAACGTATACAGACGATGGCGAACCAGCATACGCCAGGCGCTGATCCAATAGCTTTTGAACATGTGATTCGATTTAGTTGGGAATTCCGGCTGGTAACTGAACGGCATATACAGTGCCGGCGGGATAACTAATGCATAATCAATAATATAGACGTCGGTGATCCTTGTACGTTGTCCGCTTCCGATACACAGACTGTCCGGTGAACCCTGTTACTGCTGTGCTGTAATGATTACCCGCCGGCTCTGATAGTTGGCGGCCGGATCACTAAGTTGAGCCGGATCGCTTTCGGCAGCCGGGTTGGCGGTCATTCTGTTGCGGGGTATGCCTTTCTTTTGCAAATATTTAGCGACGGCTTTGGCGCGGGCTTCACCTACTGTCTTTTTTTCCGTTGTCCTTTCGCCATCACAATAATGGCCTACGATAGAGAGACGGATCCCGGGGTTTCGCTTCAGGAGGTTAGCCAGATCGTCCAAATGGGATCTCTGGAGTTCAGGAATAGAAATTTCGCCTACAATACCGAAAATGATGGGCTCGTCTATGATGGCTGCGTCCTCAGAGCTGAGAGTCGTCGGTGCGGGCGGTGACAACGGCTGAGCGGTGACTTTTTCGAGTGGAGCGGCTGTGTCGGGCCGGGTGATCGATCTTGCCCGGCCGTGTCCGAGGCCGAGCCTGATTTGCAGACCGTAGGAAAGTAATGTTGACCGGTCAGTATTCTTCGTATTCAACACACTGCTCGCCTGCGGTCCATTCGTGCCATTGGAATTGTATGTTACGAAGCGCGAGGTATCGCTGTTGTCTTTTAGATTGTTCAGACCATAGTCGATAAATAGGCCGGTATAAAGGGACATACCAGGTGAAAGCTTGAAAATGATGCCGGTCCCTGCATGTAGTGCCGCCGCGGGTCTCAATTTTAATGTGCCGGTAGTTTTCCAATTATCGAGCGTACCAAAGCCATGCTGCGGCAGATCGGACAGCTCTACATTAAAATCGGGATAATAGCCTGTAAGGTCCACCTGTCGTGCCGAGATCTGTGTGCTGGCGTTGAAGGGAATGAGTAGTTTTGCGCCACCTTCGATGTACCATTGCATACCGTCGCCACCGGTATGGTATTGTAACAGCAGGGGAATGCCCGCTGCCAGAAAATGCTGCGTTTCTTTGTAGCCGGTGAATTTCAGTCTGTATTCAAATGCAGAGCCCATATCGTCTACCGCATTGTAGGTAAAAAGCTGGCCGTCGGGCAGCGTGATCTGTGTACGGTACAGTCCGGCGGTAACGCCGGTGAGAAGCCCCAACTGGCTGCTTAGCCTAAACGTATAATTCAGGCCCAAAGAGCCGGCCGGCAGTAGTTTTGTCTGGCCGTTCTTTAGCGAATACTGCATTCCCTGCAGGCCGCCGTTCAGCTCAATACCAAACTCCTGGGCATTGACTTGCGTCGAGACTGCTGTGAAACACAGCATCATCCCTATTATTTTCCGGATCATTTTTATCGCGTTGTATCGGTGTAATATCAATTTAAAACCAGCGCGTTCGTGCTTGCCATTTGTCCGTTGGCCAGTAATAGTCTGATGATGTATATGCCGTGTTCAGAGGGCATCGTTATCTGCATCGACGGCTGGACGGATGTCAACTGCTGCCACATTTTTCCGTTGAGGTCTATCACCTGCAAAACTGCTCCCTGTAAGGCGGTGGCCGTGTAGTTGTTGGTCACAGTGACCGCTGCGCCTGAGCTGATCGGATTAGGATGAATTTTTATCCCCCCGGGTATCACCGTGTCACCGGCAATGGTAAGTACACAGGTTTGGATCTGCCGGCCGGCTGTAGTCGTTGCTATCACATAATATTGGCCATTCAGCGTGGGTGTTTCGCTATAAAACGGGCTGGTTGCGTCCGGAACTGCCTGGCCGTTCTTATACCATTGCCATTGTACAAAGTCGCCGCTGCTGTTGTCGAAAATGATAACATCGTTCCAATGTTGCCTTATAAGGGAGGCCGACTGATAAAGCAGGGTATCTGCAACGGGCTGGGCCGCGGTATGACTGGCGTCCCCGGGCTGATTGGCGGTAATCACTGTGCTGCCCGGGCGCAGCAATGTCAATATATTCCCCGTGATGGCGGCTATACTTGTGTCCGCTACCGAATAGGTCACGGGCAGGCCGCTGCTGGCGGTGGCGGTCAGTTGCAATGTCGTACTGGTGTTGCACCCTACCAGCAGGCTTTGCGTCCATGTAATATGTTGTTGAACGGGCGTTGGAGGGGCGGAAATGGTCAAATAATTGCCCGTGTAGCTGATCGTATAGTTGAGGCCGGCGCTTAAGCTGCCCATGGTTATGGGATAGGTCCCGATGGTCTCGCCCGGGGCCCGGGTCAGGCTACCGGTGAATACCCCTGTATCGTCCCCATTCACGAAACCGTTGGATGTGTATGTGAAGACCGGATCTGCGGCGCCAGAATCTTTTTTCTGCGCATTTGCGATTACGGTCAGTGTAGCCGGATCGATGACCAGGATATAGTCCTGCGAGACTGAAATGGGGCCATGATCATTGCTGCCCACGGCAGTAACCGTGAACTTAAAGGTGCCGGCAGCAGTGGGGGCACCGGACAAGATCCCATTACCGGATAAAGGTATGCCCGGAGGCAGGCTGCCGCTGGAAACAGAGAAGGCATAAGTTCCTTTGCCACCGGTGACTTTCAGGTGCTGATCTTTATAGGCTGTCCCATACTGCCCATCAGGGATCGTCGCCGGAGAAATATGCAAATCAGCCGCTGCCGGTAAAAAAATTTGTGGAGCATTTTCCCCATTGGGGGTGAAGGACATCAGCGTGCTTACTACAATTAAATGGAACGTAACGATAAATTGTTTCCCTTGCATATAATAAACAGATAGAGTTGGACCATGGATCAAGACATCTGTCTGCAATTATTATTCCCGCAAGAGATAGAGGGGCGCCCTTCGATGAAGGTGGGCAGCCATCGGTGAAGATGTGGGGTTACTCGATCAGCCCTCTTTTGAGGGCTTCTTTTACCAGTCCGGCCGTATTCTTTACGTCCAGTTTTTGATTGATGTTAAGCCGCCAACGAGAATACACCTGGCTGTAGATAAAAAAAGGCCGCCAGAATTTTCCTGGCGGCGATTTGAACATAGGGTGTGCAACGCTGTTCATTTTCCCCAATTGACCTCGGAAAGCGGCCTCGGCATGGCATCAAATATTATCTGCCCCGGCTGGTCGAGCGGTAATTGGCCGAGCCGCCCGTAGCGCCGCATGTCTATCCATCGGTGTCCTTCGTAGAACAATGAGTAGCGGCGCTGTTTCAACAATTCATCGATGAGTGCGTTCTGCGTCAGGCCCCCGGTGTAGGGCCCCAATCCGCCCGCCTGGGTCCGGATGATGTTGAGGGCTTGTACGGCATTTTGCAATTGGCCCAACTGGATCATGCATTCCGCGTAGATGAGGATCAATTCCTCGTTGCGGATGATGGACACCGGGGTGACGTTGGCAGGATACAGGTTTACATCATAGGCCCCGCCTACACCGACCAGGGTATTGGGCGCACTGCGCAAGGCAATCTTGTTCAGCCGCCAATCACCGGGCTCTGCTTCCGCGGCAAAGGAATTGTTGGCTACTACGGAAATAGAGTTGTCAAGGGGTTGATAAAGGGGGTTGAGGACGTCGGGCGCCAGTCCCCAATTGAAGACCGGACCGGTAGACAACGATCCGTTGAGGTTGAAGTAAGATGCATTGAGGGCGTTTAATGCGCCCTGCCAGTCCTTCTGGTAGATGGCTATCCTGGCGGCGATAGCCCTGTTGAACAGGAGGAAGGTCATCGGGGCATCGAACCCGGCAAATCCCGCCGGGGACGTGAATAGGAAGGCATTCCCGGCCTGCTGCAGCTGAGTGGCTGCCGAATCCAGCCGCCCTTTGATCGCGGCCAGAGCGGAATCATAGGAAACAAAGGGTCCGGGGTTGAGATAATCTGCCAGATTGATCCGGATGCCATTTTTTCCCTGCATATTCAGGATATGCAGCATCTCGAAGGCGATCACCGTATTGGTGAAGCCCAGGATGCCCTCTCTCTCCTGGCTGTCGATGCTGTTGGTATTGAGGGCGGACTGTTGCAGGATAGCGGCCGTCTGCCGGCAACTGCTGAACGAGAAATAGTAGCCGTTATAGAAAGCCCCTGGGTCGAGCGCGCCATTAAGGCCGGCTAATTCATTCAGCCACCGGGTCTCGGAACTGTTGATCACATAGACCTCCCGTCCCAGGGTGCCGGCTACCTTGCAGTAGGATTCGTAGCTGCTGGTACCGTTGCCGGGATTGGTATTATAGCCCGTGCGCATGGCTGAGAAGGTGCCGATAGCCAATTGGGTCAACTGATCCCTGGTGGCGTTGGTGAGCACAGTAGACAGCTCGGCGCCATTGGGATTGCCAACATGGGGCGTATTGATGATCTTATTGCAGGATACAGTAAGCAAGAGAGTGATCGCTGCAACAATAAGTCGTACTGTTGTTATGAAACGGATCATTTGTAATGCGTTTTAAAATGTGTGCTAAGCATGTGGTTAAAAATCGACACCCAGATGGAACATCAGACGCCGTGTGTAAGGAGCGCTGACGATATCGTAATTGGCGCCCACAGATGTCTGGCCAAAGGCCGATACTTCCGGATCGAAGCCAGTATATTTGGTAATAGTAAAGATATTGTAGGCGGAGACCCCGACTTTCAGGCCCTTGACCCGGCCACCGGAAAGCCTTTCGAGCTGGCTCTTGCTGAAGACAAAGTTAAGCGCGGCCTCCCGCAGCTTGATATAGCTGGCATCTTCGATGAAGTAGGCGGCTGTAAGCCCCAGCTGTCTTGCGCGACCCATAGGCAGAGCCGGGCCGGGTATCTTGTTGCCGGAAGCGTCATAATTGGTAGAGACCATCCAGTCAGGGCTTTGACCGCCCTGGTCCTGCTGGAATCGGGTGAAATTGCTGACATAGCTTTTGTAATTCCAATGCAGCAGGAAGGAAAATTCGAAATACTTCAGGAACTCGACCCTGTTATAGCTGCTCAATTGGAATTTAGGTTGCGCGTCCCCGTACCTGGTCGGGCTGCCGTCGGCCTTTATCGGACTGCCGACAAACAACGTGGGAGACTGGTCAACCCGGAGTTCATTGTATCCGTAGAGAGCGCCCAGGTTGGGACCGGCATCCGAGGGCGGGATGATCAGCCTGGTGATCTTGCTCCGGTTGTACCAGTAATTGAATGTCGTGGTCCATCTTACGTTCGACTTGTTGACAGGCAAAAAGGTCAGCGATGCTTCCAGCCCTGTGTTCTGAAGGTCGCCTATGGGATAACCGGTGATGCTTTGATACCCTACCGAAGGGGCAAGACTGAAGGGTTGGATCAGGTTCCTTACCTTCTTGTTGTAGAGGGTGAGTTCGAGCGTGATCTTGTTGTGAAAGAGCCCCAGGTCGACGCCATATTCCAGCTCGCTGGCAACCTCGTATTTGATATTTTTGTTGCCGATGGTCACCGGGGCAGTGACACCCAGGGTATTCTGGTATACGATGGCGTTCAGCTGGCTGAAATTGCTGCCGAAGGATGCTGGCCCGCCCGTTTGACCGTAGGCTGCCCTGAGTTTGAGTTGGCTGATATCCTGAGCCCTCCACCAGTTGAACCTGACCAAATTGACAGCGAGTGCGCCTTTGGGGAAGGGATAGAAGGTATTGTATTGCGCATTGGTGGTGTTTTTGTCTACCCGGATGGCGCCTGTTGCAATGACCTTATCCTGCCAATTAATCTCATGCTGCAGGAAGGCGCCCGCGTTGTTGATCTGCTGGGTAAAATTATAGGTTGTATGCACCACCGCATTGTTGGGGTTGATCTGTCCTGCCACTAACCCTTCGCCTTGTGTGGCTTGGATGCTCAGGTTCTGGTTGAAACGGACCAGGCCGGCCGAGGTCCTATGTATCAGCACATCACCGGTGAAGGTATTGACCAGCGCTAATTGGAAGTTGGTGTTCAGGCTCCTGTTGTCCGTGAACCGGGAGGCGCCCGCATAGCCGCTGATGGCGTTGATCTGCGACTGGGCGTCGGAAGGTGCATAGAGCTCGTCTTCGGTGAGCAGGTAGTCGATGCCGGCCTGGAAACTGGCTTTGAGTTGATCGTGCCGGCTCCTGAAGAGGGTATAATTGGTCTGGAAGCTTTGAATGAAGCGATTGGTCGTTTCCTGATTGATGAAATTGTCGATGACCATGAACGGGTTCTCGCCATAGTAGGGATTAATAGGGTAGGTCCCATCCGGCAGCCGGTGTATCTGGGCATAGGCGGGCAGGGAAGTAATGTTCGTACCGATGTCGACGCCATTGTTATCATTGTTCTCCCATCCCCGGTGGGTAAGATTATAGATATAGGTGCTGTTGAGCTGGATATCCCAATTGTTGTTAATGGAATGGTTGAGATTGGTGCGAATGGTCGAACGTTTGAACCCGGTATTCCTGACCAGACCGTTCTCGCTGATGGCACCGCCTGAGATATAGAACCTGGTCTTTTCGTTGCCGCCGCTGATACCCAATTGGCTATAGGCGCCAAAGGCCGTGCCGCCATATATCTCTTTCGGGTAATCGATGTAATCCTTCCCGGCGGCTTTTGCGGCCCGATAGGCAGCTATTTCCACATTCGCCCTGGCTGTATCACTATAGTAGTCCGATATTTTTGCTTCATCCCAATGGGCATAGTTGAGAAAATGAGCAGCCCGGATGGCGGCAAAATCCTGGCTGAAGCTGACCTTTGTCGGTCCATTTTGGCCTTTTTTGGTGGTGATGATCACTACACCGGCGTTGGCCAGGGTACCATAGATGGCTGCCGCGCTGGATCCCTTAAGAACCTCGACGGATTCGACGTCTTCGGCATTGAGATCAGCCAGGCGGTTGGCCAGGTTGTCCTGACCCCGGGAGATACTATTGGATCCGTTAAAGGCGTTGGTACCTCTGCCCGCGTCAAAGCTGGAGTTATTGAGGATGACGCCGTCGAGGATGTAAAGCGGTTGCGAGCTGCCGGTGATGGAGGAGATGCCCCGCAGCTGCACGGAGGAGCCGCCGCCCGGTGCACTGCTCATCTGGGTGATAGTAGCCCCTACGATCTTGCCGCTGAGCGCTCCTTCCAGCGTGGAAGGCGTTGTAGTGCCGACGAGGCGGTTAGCGGAGAGAGAGGCTACAGCATTGGCCGCATTGCTCTTTTTGATATTGGTAACGAGGCCGGTAGTGATGACGACATCCGACAATTGCTGACCTTCAACCTCCAACACCACATCCAACCTGGTTTGAGAGCCTGGCCGGATGTCCTTTTTCCTGAATCCGACAAGGCTATAGGTTATTATGCTCTCTTTCGATGGAACATTTATTCGATATATTCCATTGGAATCGGAAGTCGTCCCGCCGCGGACACCCGATATCGTTATACTTACAGCCGGCAGCGGCTCACCTTTGGAAGATGTAATCCTGCCGGAAAGAATGCCTTGTGCGAAAGCGCCTCCGGTACAGACAAATAGCAGGAGGCAGGTCATTGCAAAAAATGATCTCATAAAACGTAGTTTAAAAAATGGATGTATTAATGTACCAGGCAGATAGCCACATAAGTGCAAATCACTACCAGGCCCAGCAACGGACAGAGCCAACCGATGATGAACTTCCTGCGGCGTGTCCGATGATACTTTGAAAAAATCCCGCGGTCTTCTTTGGAAAGATAATGTGTAGCCGGTGGGATAAAAATGTCGATCTCCTCTCTTCTAAGCATAAAAGATGTTTTGTTCCCGTTGCCGGAGACTGCTTAAAAGAGGTGTCCGGCTTTACGGAAGATTAGGTAATATTTCGTTCTTACTTCGACTGTCTTCCATCGTGTAGTGAAGTTTTGATTTGCGAGGCAAAGGTAGAAGGGGATATATTGCCTGCCAACGAATTTCCAATAGAGTTTCTTTAGAAATGAATTAGAAGATCATTAGAGCGTAAGGTTATCAGGTTGCTGCTTGTCTTTCAGCATAAACCCGAATCCGGTTTGTGTGTGGATGAGCTTGGTCGGAAAGCCGGTGTCAATTTTTTTACGCAGGTAGTTGATGTAGACGTCGATGAAGCTGGTCCTGGTATTGGGTGTATGCCAGACGTTCTCGGCCAGTTCGTCCCTGGATAGCGGTCTTTCCGGATTCCGTATGAGGTATTCCAGCAAATGGAATTCCCTGGGGGTGAGCTCTACTTCCTTCGACCCCCTTATGGCCGATAGCCGGTGAAAATCCAGTTGGAGATCGGCATATTGCAGCACGGTGGCTTTTTGTGCCGGAGGCGTGGGTCTATTGCATTGGATCAGCGCGTGAATGCGGGCATTCAGCTCTCTGGGATGGAAAGGTTTTTCTACATAGTCTGTGGCGCCCGCCTCGAACCCGGCGATCTTGTCATCTATGTTGTCAGCTACAGAAAGCAGGATGATAGGGAGTCCCGGTCTTGCCGATCGCCATTTCCGGCAGAGTTCGAGTCCATTTCCGGGTGGTATGGGAATATCGATGATGAGCAGATCGACGTCGGAAGAGACAGCTTCTGCTTTTTCCGGCAGGCTTGCCTGGATGGTCGTATGGGGAGAACCCGGCGCATTCAGCAGGGGTTTCATTACGGTGGCGACTCGTTGTTTGGTTTCAATAATGAAAATGTTCATAATCGCATATTTGGCCCCGCGCCGGTGGGGTTGCAGCATGCGATCCATCGGGCAGAAGTTAGTAAATGGGACGATGTCGTGAATGACTCTCCATAGATGTTAATGATGTGCTCTGCATATGATGAGCGGAGCAAAGTTAAGGTGGACTGTGCTTATTTTCCTATTAGAAAAAAATTAGAGAATCTACAGATGCTAAAACCATGATCTCTCATGCGTTTTTCTCCCTATTGTAACTTTTACGATCGACCTGTCCGTATTGTCGCTGAGTCCGATGCCGTAGCCGAAATTCACTATATAATCACCTATATTATTCAGGTCGAATGTAATGAACAGCTGCTGTTGCTGCTGCTGATAAGGATAGAAATGGCTCAAAGGACCCAGTTCGCTGTAATATTCAATTCCTGGAGCCAGATACCTATCAATGAGATAATTTATCTTAAACGCCGGAGTGAACGAAAAATTTTGTTGAGAATATGGCCCTTGCAGAGATCTTACAAAGGAAAGAACTTTTTGTTCAGGAACCCACCATCAACCACCAACCCCAATCCTATATTGCCAGGCAGGCGGTATTTTGGGGGCAACAAAATAAGATTGTGAAAATGAGCCCCTGCAATATCGCTTCTGTTATTATCCCCAACTGCCCAGTACAGCATTAAAGCCGATTCCCACCAATCTGAAAACCAGTGGCTGAACTCCAAAGCCGATGTCGATAAATGTTCCCGGGAAACAACCTCTTTTTGAAATTTTTTTGGACCCTTGAAAACAAAGGCGCTATGAATCTGTAAGGTAATGTCATGCCTGATATTCGACTGTGTGCCATGAACTTCTATGACATAATTATCCTGAGCTTCAGCACTAACAGATGCTGCAAGCACATGTAATAAGAATATATTCCGGAAATGACGCCGGATGATCCCATCAGACATAGTATAACTATTTGGAAATGGAGCAATAGCGTATACCCCGCATTGGCAGGTCTACGAAAATCCGAATGAAAAAGAAAAAATAGTTATACTAATTGAGGAGGCTGCCAGACAGGAATGTATACATCTATAAGGGCGGATGAGAAATAAGGAATAAAGCTGATAGTTACACCAGGCTGGATAATTTCAATGCAGGCTATAGTGTGGTCAATCGAAAACCCGCCACAACATGAACAATGGCAAAAGGGGGAGCAACACGAATTGTCGTGCTTCTCATCGGCGCAAGGCATTGCGCTTTGCGCCAAAATTATAATTCCCAAAAGGAAAGCAGCTAACCGCATGCCCCCAAATTAATATCTTGCGGGTAAGAATTGCTATTTACAAACCTGTAAAAACTCAACGGAGTTGCAAAAGCGGAAAAAAGTAGAGAATGACAAGTTCTTTTACTGTTGGCGGGTAACTTTCGCGCCAGTACTTCAGATCTTCGTTCCCTGCGTTCCGGCCCGGGTTGGCTTCCTCTCTGGCGGCTTTGTATTTCGCGGAGAATTCCGGGGATTCGGTGTAAGTCCTGATAAAATTGGGCAAAGCTATTCGCGGCCTTTTGGGTTTTTCTCCGTAGAAGTACTTGGTTTTAAAAATCAGGGGGCGTAGTTAACGCTTAAATAATTTTCCCGGTGTCTTGTTTGTCCTAATTTGCGCCTCCTATTCCTAATTTTCCTAATTTACTTATGATGAAAATATTTACTTCGTATCTATTCACAGCTGGTCTTCTCCTATTCGTATCCTGCTCGAAGAAAGACCAGGTTTCCATTTCTTCACAGGAGTTTATGGCTGGTTCTTTTATTCAGGATGGCGACACGTTGAACTCCAAGAACGGCTCCAACGGCAGGGCCATCAAGGGTACCCTTCAGGCAGGGGAGACCTACTATCTTTCCAGCGATTTTTCCGATGCTACAGTGAATAGCGGGGATACGCTTGTCGTGCAAAGCGGTGTGAAGGTGTTGGTGGTTGGCCCTTCTTCCGGGGCAAATGCCATTGGTACGGAAGGCCATGCTCCGGCGCTGTTGATCAATGGTGTCTTTCTCTGCTTGGGTACCAAGGCCAAACCAATTCTTTTCAGTGTGGCCGATCCGGCCCTCAAATCGGACCCCGCCAAGGACCCACAGGACCCGAATACCGACCCTGCATTCAAAGGTTATTGGGGAGGAATCCAGGGCGGCGCCGGCTGCGGCGACATCATCATCAAATGGACAAGGCTGGAATATCTGGGGGGTATTGCGCCGGCTACAGCCGCCAGCAGGCCTGGTCAGGCCCGGTATGGCATTTTTGTAAATAATCCATCCGCCAATTTTGTGTTGGAGGATTGCTGGCTTTATGGCTCTAAAAATGATATGGTGCGGCCGGCCGGATGCAAGTTCGAGATCTTCCGCAATACCTTCGAAAAGGTTGGGTTCACTGCCGGGGAATGTGTGAATGTCAAAAGCGGCAGCGTCGGCGACATCGCGTACAACCTGGTTATAGGAGGTACCGGAAATGCTTTTAAAAGTGCGAATGCAGGCGGGCTTTCACCGCAGAGTAATATGAACGCTTACAATAATACAGTGATCACTACGGGCTTCCGCCAGGCCAAGGCGGGTGAGGGCGGGTCAATCGATTTCGAAAATGGCGGTCGCGGCATGGCCTATAATAATTTGCTGGTTGATTGCGCGTATGGCCTGGGTGTGCGGGGTGGCGGGGGAACCACTCCTGCTGCCGATACGATCAATACTAAATATGGGTATACTTACAATTATGGGGAGAATGTGTCTATGACTACCCAGTTCCTGCCGGTGGGATTTATTACTGTACAGCAGCCTTCGGATATCAACGGCGGCAATGCTACGACGCCGGGGGCCAACAATCCCTCCTTCGTCAATTATTCCCTGCCCTTGCCGGCTACGGTGAACTTCAACAGTGCTAATTACGCAGGCGGCTATGATTTTCACCTAAGGCTCAACTCACCGGCCATCGGAAAGGGAAATATTGCTTTCACCCCTTATGCCGTCGTAAAAGTCGATCCGGTATTCGGTGTTACAGAAATAACATTTCCCGGCAAAGACATCGGCGCATTTCAAACCAATGGGTCAGGTAACCAGCATTAGCCATGGAAAAGTGCGTGATCTGCTGTATTGTATTTTGCTGTTTTTTCTCACTCGCCGTTGACGCAGCGGTCATGGATCAACGTGATACGTTACCGAAGGTAACCGTTGTGGGGTATACGGACAGCGGATCGGAGAAAACTGCCTTACGTCTGCAACATCAGTCATCCACCATCGTGGAGATCGTCTCGGCAGAAAATGTGGCACAGTCCTCTGACCAGACTGTGGCAGACATCACCCGTCGCGTGAATGGGCTATCCGTCACCACGGATCATTCGGGACAGTCAGACAGAACATTCATCCGCGGTCTGGACCCGAAATACAATTACACCCTGATAGATGGTGTAAAAGTGCCGAGTCCGGGGGACCGTAGCCGATATGTTCCGCTCGCGATATTTCCCGCCGATGTGGTCCAGCGGCTGGAAGTCTATAAATCCCTTACGCCGGAGATGGAAGCCGACGCCATCGGCGGAGCCGTCAACCTGGTGCTGCGCAATGCACCGAATGCGCCTATGTTGAAATTTAGATTGGAGGGAGGGTATAATCAAACCTTTATCGGACATCCTTACTTATCTTTCAACAGTAAGGTGGTACAGAAGCAATCGCCTTACCAGACGTATGGCTCCGATTATGCAGCCACGGGCAGCGATTTCACCAAAGCAAATCTTTATTTTATGGACAAGCAGCCGGGACCAGATGTGCTTGGCAGCCTTACCTGGGGACAGCGTTATTTCCATAATAAACTGGGTGTTCTTATTGCCGGTGACTATCAGAATATCAAAAGAGGGGTGAGTAATTTCTTTATTCCACAGAATAACGAGCCTCAGTTGAATAACGCGCCGGGCCTGACGGATTTTTATCTCGATCAAAATTCTGCCACCATTCTCCGCAGGAGCGTGCACGCCAAACTGGATTTTGCCATCGACCCAAAAAATACCATCGACCTGTACCAGTTCTATACGAGCCAGAAAGACATCGAAAGCCGCCACCGTATCGACACCAGCCTGTCGCTGGGCCGGACTAAACCTGGTACGGGCAGGATCACCCTATCGGATCGAAGCCGTCTGCATTACCAGGATCTTTACAGCGTGAGTTTCCGGGGAAGCCACCTCCTTGGCGCACAGTGGTCGGTAAAATGGACGATGGCATACGCAAGAGCAGCGGGGCTTTATCCTGACTGGTCGGCACTTTCTGCCGGCACTGCGCTGATCGAGCAGTCCAACGGTAGTATCTCTCAAAGCCCGCTTCTGCTGAACCCTCTGAACCGGATCTGGCTGCGCAACGTCGAACAGGACCTGTCCGGCTATGTCCATGCCAACTACCATCGAACGATCATGGGCCGGGAATTTAATTTTTCAACGGGCGGTCTTTACCGGGCAAAGGGCCGCGACAATTTCTACAACAGCTATACCTTCCAGCCGGCTATCACGGATTCATTCGGTCAGCGCTTTGTCGATATCTATCACGCGACCTGGACCAATAACAACGGCCCGCAGAACCCATATGGCGCAGTGGCTAATCCCAATACCTATACGGCCCATGAATATATCGGCTCCGCCTACGCTGCTGCGACCTTCGCCGGAAAAAAAATGGAGTGGACGGCCGGTGTCCGGTATGAGAACACCCGTCAGCAATTCGTCTCTTCTGTGGACCCCACGGTGAGCTATGGCAAGCGGGGCAGTATCGAATACTCCGACTATCTACCCTCTGTGCAAATGAAATTCAGGCTGGCTGAGCGGCAGTTGCTCCGGGCTTCCTGGTACAGGAGCTTATCACGTCCGGCCTTGTACGACGTTACATTTTATTCGGTGACTTATGAGGATTATCTCGAAGCAGGCAACCCCTTTCTTAAAAGATCGCGAGCAGACAATGCCGACCTGCGGTACGAATGGTATTCCGGAAACCTGGACTTCCTGCAGGCCGGACTGTTCTACAAGCATATCATAGACCCCTACGAAAGGGTGCTACTCAACGCTGGCGATGAACTTTATCCACTGCCTTCACAGGGACTGTCTTACACGCCGGCAGGTGAACTTACGGCTCAGATGCGGAACGTCCCGTCAGCGAATGATTATGGGGTGGAGTTCGCCGCGGCCAAATATATCGGGAAAGTAGGCGTCCAGGTGCAATACTCTTATATTTACAGTCGGGTCACTGTTCCGGCCAAGTTCAAGACTCGCCAGGACCCAACCGATCCTTCCAGCAACCTCGTCACGGTCACGAGGGATGAAACAAGACCCCTGCAGGGCCAATCCCCCCATCTGGCAGGGCTCAGTCTGATCTACCGGCATGACAGAAAAGGTTGGAGAGCCCGCCTTACCACGGTATATACCGGCAGAAGGATTTATTCTGCATCCGGCTGGTATGGACTTAACTACTGGCAAAAAGGTTACGCTATGCTGGATGCTGCGGTTGAAAAGAAGCTCGGCAGGCATATAAAAGTATTCGCGAAAGCGAACAATCTGTTTAACACCATCACCACCGTCGATCTTTTAACTCCTAATCCTGAATACTCGTCGGGGTTTATCCCCGGTCAGCAGTCGGCGGGTCGCATTACCGTCATGCGCCAGGTAGATAAAGCAGCTTATTATGCGGGGCTGGAATGGGGATTGCCATAAAGTTCCGTAATTTGTATGGAGCCGGAGCCGCCAACCGTTCAAACAAATGACAACAGACGCTTTTACCATAACCATACATATGGTTTCGAGCCTGGATGGGATTATTGCCAGGAAAGACAATAGCGTTTCATGGTTTGAGACGACTTCCCGTTATGAGAAAGGGGTTGTTGGAGAAAATATCGAGGAATTCCTTAAGACAATAGATTGCTATGTAATGGGCGCCCGGACATATGAGCATGCCCTGGAGCTTTCGAGGTCTTACGGGTGGGCCTATGGGGATACACCCACCATTGTAGTAACGCATCGAGACCTGCCGATCGAAAGAGAGAACATCGAGCTTTATTCGGGCGAGCTGAACAAATTGGTGGACGAGCGGCTAAAACCGAATTATAAGAATGTTTGGATCGTTGGCGGGGCAATGCTTGTCAAAGACTTTATCCGGGCGAAACTGGCGGACGAAATAAGGATATCCATTTTGCCTATCGTTTTGGGTGACGGGACATTGTTTTTTGACCACCTGGGACTGGAGCAGCCGTTGCATCTGAAAGACGTAACGGCTTATAAGAACGGGATGGTAGAACTGTGTTATGAAATAAGAAAATAGACAGATATACGGGTAACCATTTAGCGTTAAGTGGTTAGCTTTAGTATCCGTAGGGCCTGCCGTGAATATTTCGGGATATTGTTTGCCGAAACTTGGAAATAGACTGTGGCGCTTATGGAAGTTCTCGTGATCACGGATACTTCCTTTCTATCCTGGGAGCTGCGTGCAAACGAAGACCCCTCCCGGAATAGTACTCCTTCGAAAGATGAGCAGCTGGAGGAAGCCTGCTGGAAGGGGGTGCTGCAATCTATGCTTCCGGAGATCTTTGAGCAAAGCGAGGGGGATAACCTTCTGTACCTTTGGGAGGTTAAAAGGACCGAATCCTTCCTGCATCTCAATCTGGGCGCAGTCCCTCCTACGATGGAGAGCTGCTTTTCGATAGTGCCTTATTTATTTCTTCCTACGCTGTGTTGTAGTTGAAAGCCTAAACTTCCTCATTTAATCTGATCATACAGGTGACCCGGCGGTTAGTGACAGACCATGTCGGAGAGACGGGGGGAGGGCCTATGTATTTGATAATTCATTGGCCTGGGAGTTTTTTTCTGAAGGTGAGGCTGTCGAAGTAGGGGATATTGAATAATCCTTTTTTGAGATCTACCTGCAATGTATCCCCGATATTTGGTCTGATCCGATATGCGGACTTTGACAGGGTGTCATCTATTTGAAGGCTTTTTGCACCAATGTCATATAGGTGCAGATTTGACGCTTTCGTTTCATCACCATTGAAATATTCCGCTACATAAGCCCTCCGAACCACGCCGTGGGAGGTCTGACGGTTGATAAAAAGACCTATTGCGGTGGCAGCGTCATGAAAGAATAAATAAAATAAGGCCAGATAGAAAGTAGCGATCAGCGTGCTTTGCAGGACTGCCCAGGCACGTCTGAGCATCCCTGTGGCTTCAACCTTCAGGGAGAGCCATACTATAAGAAAGGAAAGTGCAGCCGCTTCAAAAAAGACGAGGAAACGATGAGAAGCGTCTGAAAAATTATCCTTGTCGGAGCGTAAATAAAATTCGTCTTGCCGGGGGATAAAATAAAATATTATTAAGGTCCATAGTGCGAGCCATGCTATTTTCCATTTATATTTTTTTAGAAATTTCATGTCAATTGTTCAAACCAATATACATTTTTTCTCATGATCCGGCAAGTGTTGGAGACAGGCGGGTATGCGGGAAAATCTATACATTAGCATTATGGCCAAAATTCAAATACCGTCCGATTGTGGCAACGCCCCCAGAAGGTTATTCCTTAAAAATATGTATATAGCTCTTGCCAATGGCGACCTGGATTTTATAACCTCTACTGTCCCGGAAGAGATAAGCTGGGAGACGGTGGGGAAGAAAACGGTGACGGGGAAAAAAGACAGTTCGGGGTTTGAATTCAAGGATGAATTCGACTAGTTTTATGCGTATGCCACAATGGTCATTAACCAAAACTTTAGCCCTTATATCCATATCGGTGATCCAAATCTTTGGCGACTGCAGATCCGTTATGATTACACCGTACAGGCATCATTTTCTTCAGAAGGTGGATCTGACCCCCTATAAGAAGATCTACCACATTGGGGATACCATCCGATTTGAATTTACGGGCACGGGAAAAATGTTATTCGATACGATAACCAACAGCTTTGTCAAGGCAGATTCTGTGGGATTTGTTGTTCGGACCGGAATGGCGAGATTAAATAAGTTCGAAAGAGCAGGACGTATACGTCCTGAACATTTTTTTACCAGCAGTGATGGGACTAATTTTGCGCTAACAGCTACTGATCTGGATTTTGGAGTAACCTGGTTTTACACAAGGGTGACAGCATGCGGTGCCGGACCTGATCTTCATTTTTCAGCGGGAATAATTCCAAGGTATGCGGGGGTATATGAGGTCGATCTCTTTTCTGAGCATGATGCGTATAATTGTTACAGCGGTGTAAACTCCCGCGCGGATATAGATTTTGTCTTTAACCTTCAGGATTGCAACGGAGACCTTGTGACCAGTATGGGAGATTCTTTGAAGATATCCCCGGCGGACACCGCTGATTATACCAGGCTGGCGGCGCAGAAGAAAATATTTTTCTTCAGGGTGGAATAGGGTCGCGGGGCGGAGAAAATTCAGTAACTTCCGGAAGGGGATTCTATTACGCAACACCAAAATCTGACTGTATGCGTCCGGGGCAGGGGAATCAACTGTTTGTCTTATTGCTTTCAACCATTCTGGTTGCATGCGGGAGTGATCATTCCATACCATCTGCAAAAGTTATCGACGGGCTGGATCTGAAGAAGGGAGGGCTTATTTTCTGCGGACCTCCGGAGGCGGAATTTGGAGCCCTGGATTTTGAGACCACCTGCGACCCGTCTATTAAAAAGGATTTCAATATTGCTGTCGAACTGCTCCATTCCTTCGAGTATGACGAATCTGAAAAGGTCTTTGCGGGGATCATCGGGCGGGCGCCGGGATGCGCCATGGCATACTGGGGAGTGGCCATGTGTAACTTCCATCCTTTGTGGGAACCGCCAACGAAGGCCGATCTTAAAAAAGGGGGTGAAGCCGTGGACATTGCCCGATCCATTGCCGGAAAATCAGAACGTGAATCCGGGTTTATCGATGCGGTAGCGGCCTATTATAAAGACTGGGATAAGGATATACCTTTTCGTGTGCGGACCGCAGCATTTGAAAAGGCAATGGAGCAGCTGTACCTGCAATATCCCGCCGATGCGGAGGCGGCTATCTTTTATGCGCTGGCATTGGACGCGGCGGCTTCTCCTACAGACGGGTCTTACAGCAAACAACGAAAGGCGGGAGATCTTCTAAATGCCCTATACAAGACCGCACCCAATCATCCCGGCATCATCCATTATATCATTCACACCTATGACTATCCCAATATAGCCGAACTGGGGTTAACTGCCGCAAGGAGATATGCGCAGGTCGCGCCGTCCTCGGCCCATGCGCTGCACATGCCTTCGCATATTTTTACGAGACTGGGGCTTTGGGATGATTGTATCCGAAGCAACAGAGCATCGGTGGCGGCGGCGCAATGTTACGCACAGTTGGTGGGAATACGGGGACATTGGGATGAGGAGCTGCATGGACTGGACTATCTTATTTACGCCCATTTGCAAAGGGGGGACAACAAAGCTGCCGAAGAGCAGCTTAGATACCTGGACAGCATCCGGGAGGTGTATCCGGTGAACTTTAAGGTCGCCTATACTTTTGCTGCCGCTCCTGCCCGCGTGGCGCTTGAAAATAAAGACTGGGCTATGGCTGCTTCGCTGACCTTGCATTCAGGCGGACTGGAGTGGGGCAGATTCCCCTGGCAGGAGGCGATCAACCATTTTGCCCGTCTGCTGGGTAATGTCCATTTGCGAAAGATGGAAGCCGCGCAATCCGAACTGATAAGACTCGGACAGCTGCATGATGAGCTGGTAAAGCAAAATGATACGTACAAGGCGGGCCAGGTGGCCATCCAAATGAAGGCGGGCGAGGCGTGGATAAAGTTCGGAATGGGTAAGAGGCCGGAGGCGTTAAGCCTGATGAGACTGGCGGCAGATATGGAAGACAGCACTTCAAAACACCCGGTGACGCCGGGAGAGGTCCTGCCGGCGCGAGAGCTTTATGCCGACATGCTGCTTGAAAATAAAGAGTATGCTGTTGCCCTGCAGGCATATGAGGGTGTATTGCAAAAATGTCCCAATCGATGGAATAGCTTGTATGGAGCTGGGCAGGCTGCCGGCATGGGGGGCGATGTTCGAAAGGCATTTTTATATTTTAGAGAGCTGCCGGTGATGGCGGATACCGCTTCGAAGCGGCCGGAACTGAGTGTGGCAAAGAAGTTTCTGGAAAAGCATTCTTAGGACATAACCATGTGGTACCATTTCCTGAATATTTTCTTCTTTGTCTTTCATACCGCCCTGACCCTGTTCAATTGTACCGGATGGGCTTTCCGGGCGACCCGAAAATGGAATCTTGCTACGTTGCTGCTCACGGCCGCGTCCTGGTTCATTTTGGGAATATGGTATGGTTGGGGCTATTGTCTGTGTACGGACGCGCATTGGATGGTGCGGCGGCATCTGGGCTATCATGATGAAAGCAGGTCCTACATACATTTCCTGATCCTGAAGCTTACGGGGGCCAATCTTGATCCGCAGTTGGTGGAGCGGGGCACCCTCATCGTTTTTATTCTTAGCTTGGTTTTGAGCATATGGCTCAATTTCTGTGACTGGCGCCGGAAAAGGGCCAGGAGGGGGTAAAATGGACATTGCGGAGGGTTGTTCAGGACAAGCGGTCTTGCTAATTTTGTCAAAAATCATGCGGATGAAGCACCTTACCATTCTGGTCCCTGACGGGCAAAGTGATCTGAGCACCCTTGCCAGCATCGTCGGGGCTTATGAGATATTTGCAAGGGCCAACAAGTATAAAAGAGAGAACGGTGAAAGGGAGGTATTCAGGATCGAACTGGCGGGTATCTCTAAAATAACGGAGTTTGACAGCGGCATGATCAATATAAAACCGCAGATCCATATTTCATCGATCACGAAGACGCATCTTATCATCGTTCCGCCCTCGCTGATCCGCAATTATGAAAAAGCCGGGAAAGGGAACCGGCTGCTGATCGACTGGATAGGGGAGCGGTATAAGGCGGGGGCGGAGATAGCGAGCATATGTACGGGGGCCTTTATCCTGGCATCGGCGGGTCTGCTGGAAGGAAAGAACTGCTCTACGCATTGGGCTTCGGAGGCATCTTTCAGAAAATTCTTCCCCAACGTGAAGCTACATCCGGAGAAGCTGATCACGGATGAAAATGGGATCTATACGAATGGGGGCGGCTATTCCTTTCTCAACCTGGTGATCTACCTGATAGAGAAATATTTTGACCGGGAGACCGCCATTTTTTGTTCCAAGATCTTTCAGATCGAGCTGGACAGACAAAGCCAGTCAGCCTTTAGCATATTTACGGGACAAAAATCACATGGAGATGAAGTCGTGAAAAAAGCACAAGCCTATATCGAGGCGCATCTGGAAGAAAAGATATCGGTAGAACATATGTGTGCCAAATTCTCGGTGGGCAGGAGAAATTTCGACCGGAGATTTATCAGGGCCACCGGCAATACCCCGCTGGAATATTCGCAAAGGGTCAAGATCGAGAGTGCGAAAAAATCGTTCGAAACCTGTCGCAAGACTATCAATGAAGTGATGTATGAGGTGGGCTACTCAGATGTAAAAGCATTTCGCGAGGTATTCAAAAAAGTTACGGGCATGTCTCCCCTGGAATACAGGAGCAGGTACAACAAGGAGGCGTAGCTCATTTAGCCTCGGGCGTGATAACGTTTATGCCTTTTTTCCGGATGGATGCGAGATGCGGGCCATTCCTGTCGGTGATCAGGTTCTGGATAAGCGACAGGTCGGCGAATTTAAAATAGGCTTCCCGATCGATCTTCGAAGCATCGCAAAGAAGGTAGGTTGTTCTGGCCCGGGCGGCAAATGCCAGCGTGATCGAGGCTTCCAGTTCCGTGTTGGCGAACAGCCCTTTGGCTGAGACCCCATCTACTCCCAGAAAGGCTATTGACGCCCGGTACCTTAAAATATGTTCCTTTGCCATGACCCCGTGAACTGCCTGGCGATCGTGATCGAACTCGCCGCCGATGATATTGAGGGAGACGACCGTATTCGAGAGCTCGACCACCACGGGCAGAGAGTTGGTGATCACTTTTATTCTTTTGTTCCGGATGAAATGGCATAGCCTGAAAACCGTGCTTCCGCAGTCCATAAATATCGTATCTCCTTCCCTGATCTGTTCGGCGGCGAGCTGGCAGATAATATCTTTCGCGGCCAAATTTGCAGCCGCCTTGTTCTCGAACTTTTGTTTGTGTACCAGCAGGTCAACCTTCATGGCCCCGCCATGGGTGCGCAGGATCAAACCCTGAGCCGCCATGTGGTTAAGGTCACGGCGGATGGTCATGTCCGATGCGGAGAGTTCGGTAACGAGCCGGGTGGTGCTGACCTCACCATTGGTTTCGAGAAGATCCAGGATTTTTTTTTGTCTGCTTTGAGATGTCATAGGAAAGTTCTATTTTAAACAAATGTAAACATATTCGAACAAAATCGAACATTCTATTTTTATGAGCCAGACAAAATTGATGGTCCTTATTGCGGGCCCCTACAGATCGGGGACGAACGATGATCCTGTATTGATGAAACAAAATCTCCGTAAGCTGGAGGAGGCGGCGCTGCCTATTTTTCGTGCGGGGCATATTCCGGTGATCGGGGAATGGTTTGCGTTGCCATTGTTGGAGGTGGCGGGGAGCAAGTATCCCGGGGATCCGGTGTATGAGGAGATATTATATCCCGTGGCGGCAAGGATCATCAACAAGTGTGATTGTATCCTGCGGCTGGAGGGCGCGTCGAAAGGGGCAGACGAGGATGTCCGGCTCGCCAGGACATTGGGGCTTCCCGTTTATTACAATTTGGAGGATGTGCCTGGCCTTTCATGAGTTGTGTGCTTATTGCGTACCTTGCACCCTATTAAAATAATAGGGTATGGAAATTAATCCGGAGTTTGGCAGTATGTCGTCGTATGCTATTCATGGACTGGGGCATGAAAATGCGGAGCATGCGCATCTGCTGCCTATTTTTTCTTCCTCTACATTCACTTTTGACAGCGCGCAGCAGGGGATGGATCGTTTCTCCGGCAAGGAGCCAGGCTATATGTATTCGAGATTTGCCAACCCGACCGTGCGGGCGGCGGAGAAGCTGGTGGCGGGGCTGGAAGCTTTTGGTCTTAAGGGCGCGGATGGGAAGCCGCTGGAGCTGCGGGCGTTGTTGCATGCGAGCGGTCAGTCTGCAATGGCTACGATGATGCTCGCCAATCTTTCGGCCGGTGATGTGGTGCTGTCCCATCCTTCTTTGTACGGAGGTACGTATGAATTTATATATGGGATGTTGCCGCGGTTTGGCATCCATGCGTTGTTGGATGATCTTAAAGACATGGACCGGCTGTCGATGCTTCTTGAGAAGACACCAGGGCTGAAACTTATCCATATCGAGACGCCTGCCAATCCTACGATGGGGTGTATCGACCTGGAGGCGGTCTGTGCGGTGGCGGGTAGCCGTGGGGTCAAGGTGACGGTGGACAATACTTTCGCAACGCCATATTTGCAACAGCCTTTCCGGTATGGGGTGGATTTTGTGTTCCATTCCACGACGAAGTTCCTGAATGGTCATGGCACTTCCATCGGCGGGGTGTTGATCGGAAGGGATATTGCCTTTATGAATACCCGGGGGTATGATACCTACAAGCTGTTGGGGGGCACGAGCAGTCCTTTTGATGCCTTTCTGCTGACACAGGGGATCAAGACGCTGGGATTGCGGATGGACCGGCATTGTGATAATGCCGAGCGTGTGGCGGAGTTCCTGACGGGGCATCCGGCGGTGTCGAAGGTGCATTACAACGGGTTAAAGGACCATGCGGATGCGGCCCTGACGGCGAGGCAGATGCGCCGGGCCGGCGCGGTGATGGCTTTTGAGCTGAAAGGGGGGATGAAGGCGGGTATGCGATTTATCGACAGGCTGCGTGTATGTACGAGGGCGGTGTCGGTAGGTACGATCGATACGCTTATTTCTCATCCTGCCTCGATGTCACATTCGGGGATGGCGCCGGCGGACAGGATCAAGGCGGGGGTGACGGATGGATTGATCCGGATGAGTGTTGGGCTGGAGGCTCTCGATGATATTATTGGGGATCTTGGCCAGGCGATGAAGGATTAGAACGGGGCCGACCATGGCGAGGTCAGGGGATGATCTTGAGCTCCGCGAGGACCCTGTCTACGATGCGATCGCAGCGGGTGAGGTGGAAGGCATAGACATGTTCTTTCATGTAACCTTTCAGGTGGTCCTTTAGCATGGTCTTGGCCCTGTTGAGGCGGGTCTTGACATTGGAGGAAGCGATATCCAGCACTTCTGCGGTCTCTTTTACGGACAGATCTTCTACTTCCCTTAAAACAAATACGAGCCGGTATTTTTCGGGCAGCTGTTCGATGGCGTTCTCAAGGAGGGCGGAAAGCTCTTTATTATGCAGTTCACTATCCGGAGTTACCATGTTGATCGAATTGTCTTGTGAAATGTTTCTTGCCGAGCGCGTCTTTCTGATCTGACCCAGGCACTGATTGATCATGATCCTTGTGATCCAGGTGCCAAAAGAGCTGTTATTCTTAAACTTATCGAGGTGCAGATATGCATTTATATAGGCTGTCTGCATGGCATCTTCTACATCGGCGTCGTTATTCAATATCGACATGCCGGTGCGGAACAACCGTTGGTTATATCTCCTGATGATGTATTCGAAAGCCTTCTTATCTCCGTCGAGGATGATCTTTATCAAGGTCTCGTCGGGGATCTGACTTCTGGACTCCTGTTGGATCATATTTCCCGTTAGATGCATCAATGTCAAAAAGGTTACAAGAAATAATATGGCTGGCCGTGTGACCCTTTGGGAGGGTCATTTATCTAATAGGAAACAAAATTATATTTTATGGCTACTGTAAAACAACTTTCTCAGACTTTGAGGCTGACTTTTGGAATAGTGCCCATCGTGGCGGGTCTGGACAAATTTACGAACCTGCTGACCCATTGGTCGGATTATCTATATAAATCCATGTTACCCATGGATCCCGAGACCTTTATGAAGATAGTAGGGGTGATCGAGATCATTGCGGGGGTTATTGTGTTCGTAAGAACGATGGTGGGGGCCTATGTTGTGATGGCGTGGCTGATCTGTATTGCAATACAGCTACTTATAAGCGGGCATTATTTCGATGTGGCGGTGCGGGACCTGGTGATGGCGGTGGGGGCGTATACGCTGGCGCAGCTGACAAAAATGAGCTCGGCGGGGCCGGTGGCGGCATAAAAGGGGGCGGGCTAGTTTACATTATATAAGGTAGCAAGTTCTTTTAGCTGCAGGACATTGCTGGTCCTGGTCTTTTCGAAGATGCGGCTTTTGAGGGTGGAGATGGTGTTGTGTTTGAGGTTGAGGTTGCGGCTGATGTCGTTACCGCTCAGTCCCTGGAGCATATAATGCAATACTTCGAACTCCCGGGCGGAGAGTTTTACAAATGGGTTGTACGGATCACCCGTAGGGACTTCCTTGCCGGGTGCGATGTTGCTCTGAAAGAATTTCCTGATCTGGGTGGTCGTTTCTTCTTCGGAGGCCGTTTTGGATAAATAGTGAGACAGGCCGTATTGCTTTTTCAACACTTCTCCATATACTTCTGCGGGCTGCATAGAGAATATGAGTATCTTAAGCTGGGGATAGAGCGTTTGGATCGTGGGCAAGACTTCGAGGGTGCTGCCATCGGACAGATTGATATCCAGTACGAGGTGGGTATATATCTTTTTGTTGAGCTCTTTCATCATTTCGCTGCAGGCGGCTACTCCCCGGACATCTGTGTACCCAAAATTCAACTCCAGGATCAGCTTGACTGCCTTGCAGATCATGCTGTGATCATCCGCCAGAAGTATTTTGGGTTCCATCTCATATAGGTTTTGTTATATGATAAAGCTATGTAAATATTTACTACGCTGAAGGGTAGCATATTGTCTGGCATGATTGAGCGCCGATGGGGATAAAAGAAGGTTTGAGGAAAACTGTCCGGATTAGGAGGCGTGTAGAAGTATTTCTACAAACTTTTTTGCAGGAGCTGTCTAATTTTAAGTTCTAATAGGATAAGGTTTAATGGTTATGGTATTTGATTAGCGCATCCCTGCAGCAGTGTGGGGATTTTTTTTGTTTGTTCCGGGCAGGCGAGGGGTTTGCTAAAACTTGCTAAAATTTTATTGGCTAGGGTGCATGGAAAAAAAATTTGGATTTATTCCGAAGATTGGATTATGTTTGTTTTGTTAAACGATTAAGCAGTCTGTTAGGAGAAAATAAGAGTATATTTGATCGATGGATAAAAAAGTGTCGCTTAAAGATATTGCGAATCATCTGGGAGTATCGACAGCTCTTGTTTCCTATGCGTTGAATCACCGTGATAAGGAGGCGAGGGTAGGGGCTGACATGGCCGAGAAGATACGGAAGGCTGCGGCGGAGCTGAACTACCAACCGAATGTCATAGCGAAGAGCTTAAAAAGCGGAAAGACGAACACGATCGGCCTGATCGTGGCGGATATCTCGAACCCTTTTTTCTCCAATATTGCCAGGATCATCGAGGATGAGGCCAGGAAGCACGGCTATATTGTAATTTTTGGGAGCAGCGACGAAAGCGCGGAGAAATCCAAGTTGTTGATCGATGTTCTTTTAAACCGGCAGGTGGACGCATTTATTATTGCGCCGTCGGAACATACAGAGAAACAGATCCGGAACCTTCAAAAGCGAAAAGTGCCTGTGGTGTTGATCGACCGGTATTTTCCAAACATCGAAACCGACTTTATTCAAACCAATAATTTCCAGGCTGCCTACCAGGCGGTGGATCATCTGATCAAGAATCGCCGGGAAAAAATAGGCATGGTGGCGTATGACACGGGGTTGTTACATATGCGGGAAAGGATCGAAGGGTATAAGGAAGCTTTGAAGGACAACGGCATTCGCTTCAAAAGCGACTGGTTGAGGAAAGTCTCGTACCAGCATTTTACCAGGGATGTGGAGCTGGGCATCAAAAGCCTTATAGAGCCAACGTTACGGGTGGACGGGTTCTTTTTTGCCACCAACACTATTGCGGTGGAGAGTCTCAAGATCATTAATCAGTCAGGGTTTAAAGTCCCGGACGACCTGGCAATCGTATCATTCGATGAAAGTATCGCCTTCGACTTCTTCTACTCCCCATTGACGTATATCCGTCAGTCCGTGGAAGAGATCGGCAAGGAAGCCGTCAAACTGGCCTTGTCAAGGATCGCGGACAAGACAAAAAAGCCAACGTCAGTAGTGATCGATGCGAGTCTTGTGGTGAGGAGCAGTTCGAAAGGGGCCGGGAAGAAAAAATAAATTTTTTTATTTGATAGCTTAATCGTTAAAGCTGCTATCATCAGCGCATTTGCGGAATAAACTTTAAAATATTAAACGGAACAGAGCAATGGCAAATTATCCCAGGATCGGTATCAGGCCGATCATCGACGGGCGCCTGGGTGGCGTACGTGAGTCCCTGGAAGAGACGACTATGAAGATGGCCAGGAATGTCGCGAGTTTGTATGAATCGACACTGCGATATCCGGATGGAACACCTGTGCAATGTGTGATTGCAGATAGTTGTATCGGCGGGGTGTATGAGGCTGCTGCCTGCAGCAGTAAGTTCGAGGCAAACAACGTCGGTGTGTCTTTGTCTGTGACGCCGTGCTGGTGTTATGGCAGCGAGACCATGGATATGCATCCATTTTTGCCCAAGGCCATCTGGGGTTTCAACGGGACGGAGCGGCCCGGAGCGGTGTATCTGGCTGCCACGCTTGCTGCGCACAACCAGATGGGATTGCCGGCATTCGGTATTTATGGCCGGGATGTACAGGACCTGGGTGATGAGGCGATACCGGAGGATGTAAGAGAGCGCTTGTTGAGTTTTGCAAAAGCTGGTCTTGCGGCGGCTATTATGCGAGGCAAGGCGTACCTGGCCATTGGTTCGGTGTCGATGGGGATTGCCGGATCGATCGTGGTACCTGACTTCTTCCGGGAATACCTTGGCATGCGGAACGAATATGTCGACTCTTCTGAAATATTGAGACGGATAGAAAAGAAGATCTATGACGAAGCGGAATTTTCAAAGGCGCTGGATTGGACAAAGAAACATTGCAAGGAAGGAGAAGATCTCAATGCTGTGGCAAAGCAATTCCCCCGTGCGCAGAAAGACAAGGACTGGGAGTTCGTGGTGAAGATGGCCATTATCATCCGCGACCTTATGACGGGTAATCCCCATCTGAAAGAAAAGGGTTTTGGGGAAGAATCATATGGTCACCATGCGCTGATCTCCGGATTCCAGGGCCAGCGTCAGTGGACGGATTTTTTGCCCAATGGAGATTTTGCAGAAGCTATTTTGAATTCCTCTTTTGATTGGAACGGGATACGGGCGCCCTATCTGGTTGCTACGGAGAATGATGCGCTCAATGCGGTGAGCATGCTCTTTGGTTATCTGCTGACCAACGCCGCGCAGATATTTGCGGATGTGCGTACTTACTGGAGCCCCGATGCTGTGCAACGTGTCGCGGGATGGCGTCCGGAGGGGGCGGCAGCGGATGGGTTTATTCACCTTATCAATTCCGGCTCGGCTGCGCTGGATGGGAGCGGGCGGCAGGAGGTGGACGGCAAGCCTGTCATGAAGCCATTCTGGGAGATCAGCAAGAAGGAAGCTGACGCGTGTCTGGAGGCGACGACCTGGTATCCCGCCAATAACGGTTATTTCAGGGGCGGGGGGTATTCTTCCAAATTCGTTACACGCGGCGGTATGCCCGTGACCATGTGCCGGCTGAACCTGGTAAAAGGCCTGGGGCCTGTGTTGCAGATCGCCGAGGGGGAGACGATCGATCTTCCCGGACGTGTCCACCAGATACTGGATGACAGAACGGATAAAGCATGGCCAACGACCTGGTTTGTCCCCAGGATCACCGGAGAAGGGGCGTTTACGGATGTATATACCGTCATGGCCCGCTGGGGGGCCAACCATGGCGCTATCACCTATGGTCATATCGGGCATGACCTTATTTCACTGGCGGCCATACTTCGTATACCTGTGTGCATGCACAATGTGCCGGACCAGCGCGTCTTCCGTCCTTCCGCGTGGAATGCGTTCGGGTCGGATGGAGAGTCTGCGGACTACCGGGCGTGTGAGAATTATGGGGCGCTGTATAAGTAAGAGACACTATATACTAAGAAAATCTTTATAACAGGAACTTGCATATGAAAAGGAATTTCATCTCTCTGTTTCGCGCGGAGGATGGCCGCAGCTATCTGCGTCCTTTCTCGATGGTGACGAGTCTCTTTTTGCTTTGGGGGTTTGCCCACGGGTTGCTGGATGTGTTGGATAAGCATTTTCAGAATACGCTGCACATATCCAAGGCACAATCGGGCATGGTCCAGTTTGCTCTTTATATCGGCTATCTTGTTATGGGGGGGCCTGCGGGTGGGTTTATGAAGCGGTATGGTTATAAGAAAGGTATCATTCTGGGCTTGCTTCTTTTTGCGGCCGGTGCATTTCTATTCTATCCTGCTGCCCGGCTGGCTGCTTTCGTACCCTTTCTATTGGCGCTTTTTATTATCGCATGCGGCCTGTGCTGCCTGGAGACTGCCGCGAATCCCTATACGACCGTGCTCGGACCGATGGATGGAGCGGCCCGACGTATCAATATTGCTCAGTCCTTTAACGGTCTCGGATGGATACTGGGGCCGTTGCTCGGAGGGCTTTTGATATTTGGCGCGGGCGGGGCCGGTGGTGTCGCCGGGACATCTGGTATAGGAGGGGGAACATCCGGCGATGCGGGAACGTTCGAATCGTTGACAACGCCCTATATGTGGATCGGCTGTATCGTTGTCGGAGTGGCTGTTCTGTTTGCTTTTACCCGGCTGCCGGTGATCGTGGAGGAGAATAGTGAAGGTATTGCTGAAAATGCTTCGGCGCGCGAGCTTTTGAAACACCGGGGATTCGTGCTGGCGGTGATCGCACAATTCCTGTATGTGGCTGCTCAGACCGGTGTCAATTCCTTTTTTATCAACTATGTCACGGAGACTATGACGGGGGTACAGGCGGCGGTAGGGAATATGATGGCTCACCTGGGGGCTTTTGGAAGGGTGTTCATGCCAGTGAGCCCGGAGATGGCAGCCTCCTCTATTCTCGGTCTCGGAGGTATGGGCTGTTTCTGGATCGGGCGGTTGTCGGGATCGTACCTGATGAAATTTATCGCTCCTGCCCGGTTGCTGGCGACATATGCCATTGTCAATACCTTTCTCATGGTCCTGGTGATCTTCCATCTGGGGTGGGTAAGCGTGATCGCGCTGCTCCTGACCTATTTCTTTATGTCAGTCATGTTCCCCACCATTTTTGCGCTGGGTCTTAAGGGGTTGGGGCCTTTGACCAAACGGGCGGCATCCATTCTCGTAATGGCCGTGGCCGGAGGGGCTTTTTGTCCGCCGCTGATGGGACTTATAGCGGATCATTCCGGAATGCCCGTTGCCTTTATCATACCCTTGTTTTGTTTTGCTTTTATCTCATGGTTTGCCCTCCGGAAGAACAAAGGTTCTGACGCCGAAGCCGGTGTGGCGAGCGTGGTCCGATATCATTAAGTGGCCATCATTAAACAGTACAGATATGTCCAATGATCAATATTGTATAGGCGTCGATTTCGGCACTGATTCCGTGCGGACCATTATCGTGAATGCCCGTACCGGAGAGGAGATGGCATCGGATGTTTACCATTATCCCCGCTGGCGGGATGGGCTCTATTGCAATGCGGCCCTCAACCAGTTCCGTCAGCATCCCCGGGATCATATGGAGGGGCTGCAGCAGACGATCACACGCTGTCTTAGTCTGGCAGGGCCTGCGGTAAGACGTCATGTCAAGGCTATTTCGGTGGATACGACCGGCTCGACGCCGGTGGCGGTGGATAGAACGGGCATGCCGTTGGCGTTGCTTCCTGCCTTCGAGCATGATCCCGATGCGATGTTCGTGCTCTGGAAAGATCATACTGCCGCGGGAGAGGCGTCGGAGATCAATGCGCATGCGGGGAGGTTCGAAACCGACTATTTAAAATATGTCGGTGGCACTTATTCATCGGAATGGTTCTGGAGCAAGCTCTTGTATATATTGAGAAAGAGCAGCCGTGTAAGAGAGGCTGCCTGTTCATGGGTGGAGCATTGCGATTGGATACCTTTTCTTCTCACCGGGGGCAGGCGGGCGGAGGATATCAGACGAAGTGTATGTACGGCGGGGCATAAAGCGCTCTGGTCCGGGGATTGGGGCGGATTGCCGCCAGAAGATTTTTTTTCATCGCTCGATCCATTGCTGTCGCCTTTTGCGAAAGGGCTTTATGATCGCACCTACACCGCGGACCAGGCGGCGGGAAATCTTTGTCCCGAGTGGGCGGAGCTGTTGGGATTAGGGACGGATGTAGTCGTCGGTATCGGCGCGATGGATGCGCATATGGGTGCGGTCGGCGGGCAGATAGAACCCTATTATCTCAGCAAAGTGATGGGAACTTCCACCTGTGACATGCTGGTGGCGCCTGTGGGTGAGATGCAGGGAAAATATGTACGGGGTATCTGTGGTCTGGTGGATGGTTCGATCATTCCCGGTATGATAGGTATGGAAGCCGGTCAGTCCGCCTTTGGGGATGTTTATGCGTGGTTCAGGGAGCTGCTGGCATGGCCGATAAGACATATTCTCCATGGAGGGGAGGGGGCGATCAACAGCGGGGAGAGAGCGGTTAATGAAGTGGAGATCGAAAAGATCATCCCGGAGCTGAGCAGACAGGCTATGGGACTGTCACCGGAGGGGGTAGGGGAAATGAGTGTGGACTGGTTCAATGGCCGGCGTACGCCGGATGCCAATGCATCTGTAAAGGGGAGCATAACGGGGCTGAGCCTGGGGAGCGATGCGCCGAGGATATTTTACTCGCTGGTAGAGTCCACTTGTTATGGGGCGAAGGCGATCGTGGACAGGTTTATAGAGCAGGGTGTGCCGGTGAAGGGGATTATGGGGCTGGGGGGGATCCCTCAAAAATCGCCCTTTATCATGCAGATGCTGGCTGATGTGTTCGATATGCCCATCCGGATCAGCCGATCGACGCAGGCCTGTGCTACGGGTGCGGCCATGTTTGCTGCTACCGCGGCCGGGATCTATAAGAAAGTGGAGGATGCCATGCAGGTGATGGGGCATGGGTTTGAACGGGAATATATCCCTGATGGCAAAAAGGTCCCGCTATATCGGGAGCGATACAGAAGCTACCTGCGGATCGGCGAATTCCTGGAAGAGCTGGGCGGGGCCGGATAATAGTCGAGGGGCCTGCTGATACTCGAGGGGCCCGTTGATACCCATGAAGAGGAAAAAACCTGGATGTTATTTTCGGGATATTTATTTTACTCATTGCTTAACCATTAAAACACTTGCCATATGAAGGATTTTCTACCATCCTGTCTTGTTTTTTCCCGGCGCTTCGCCGGGCCATAAAATTTTTTTTGGAGAAAACGCTTAATCGTTTAAGCATCAGCTTGTTATTATTCTCTCTCTTAACCAAACCAAATGAGATTTTATGAGAAATTTTTTGTTACAAAAAAAGTCAGACCGGGCATGTTTACGACTGTCTGTGCTTTTAGGGGCATTGCTACTGTTCAACATGGCTGTTCTTGCTCAGCATAAACAGATCACCGGCAAAGTAATAGATGCGTCCGGGCAGCCTATTGCAGGTATTTCAGTGACCATCAAGGGAAGCAGTACGGGGGTTACCACCGGCAATGACGGTGTTTATAAAATTGACGCCGCCAAAGGGCAGGTATTGATATTTTCCTTTGTGGGCAAGACACCCCAGGAGATCATTGTCGGGAGCGGCAGTGTGATCAATGTATCGATGAAGGAAGGCGATGCATTCGACCTGAACCAGGTAGTAGTCACCGGGTATATGACGCAGAAAAAGGCGGATCTGACGGGAGCGATATCCGTAGTGTCGCCACAGGACCTCACGAAGAACCATGGCACGACCAATATTTTAGAGTCCTTACAGGGGGCTGTCCCCGGTATGCATATCACGACGGATGGAAGCCCGGTGGGTAATTACAGCGTACAGATACGTGGATTGACATCGGTGAACGGCGCTGCGCCCCTGATAGTGATCGACGGTGTGCCTACCTATATGAACCTCCGGGATATCAATGCGGACAATATTGCTTCTATCCAGGTATTGAAGGATGCGGCCTCGGCCAGCATCTATGGCGCCCAGGGCGCTGCCGGGGTTATCCTCATCGAAACGAAAAAAGGGCAGGCCGGGAATGCAAAGATCAGCTATAATGGGTCATTTGGCGCGTCGGCGTTCCTGAACAAGGTCAAGATGATGAATACGCAGCAGTACGGGCAGGCGTTGTGGCAGGCAGCGGTCAATGACGGAAAGGATCCCAATCTCGTCACGCAGATATATACGTACGACTGGCATACGGATGGTCAGGGAATCCCACGCCTGGATAAGGTGACGCCGCGCAAATATCTCAACGCGGACTCCACGATGCTGTCGGCCAATACCAACTGGCTCGACGCCATTTCTCAGCTGGGTATCCAAAACAATCATCAGATCACTATCTCGGGGGGGAATGATAAAGCCACCAGCCTGTTGTCATTTAATTTTTTCCAAAATCAGGGTACGCAGATATATACGGGATACAAAAGATTCTCCCTGCGGGTGAATACCTCTTACCGGACATTGGGGAATCATCTTACGATAGGAGAAAACCTGGAAGCCTCCCGAATGAAGATCAACGACCAGAACCAGATGCACCAGGCGCTTGTGGAGCCTCCGATCATCCCGGTGCATACGACGAATGGAGGTTGGGGCGGATCGGCTGTGGCATTGGGAATGGACGATTACTGGAACCCTGTCCGGGAGCTCACCTTGAACAAGGACAATGGAAACAGTTACAATAAAGTATATGGGGATGCATTTGCCAGTCTGAGTTTTCTGAAGCATTTCACCCTGCGTTCGCAATTGGGTCTTATTTACACGGATGGGTACCATCGTACTATCCAGTTTACCTTCCAGGAAGGCGGGGGGAAGTTCAATCCCATCAGCAGTGTGGATCAGTGGTATTGGACGGAGTCGACGCTGGATCTCACCAATACGCTGTCCTATAAGCTGAGCGTGGGCAAACACAACCTGGACGCCATCGCAGGTATGGAAGCTACGAAATACCAGACGGAGACGGTGGATGCCAGCCGCCAGACTATCCAGTTCCAGAACTATGACTATGCCTATTTGGGCAATGCTACGGGAAATATAACGTTGGGGGGCAGCGGAAATAAATACAATGCGCTGTCGTATTTCTCGAAATTCAATTATGTCTACAATTCGAAATATCTCTTGTCGGCCTCCCTGCGTTATGACGGGTCTTCCAAGTTCGGTGTAAACAATCAATATGGTCTTTTCCCAGCGGTGTCTGCCGGCTGGAGATTGAGCGAGGAGGATTTTATGAAAAGCGTAACGGTTGTGTCGGATCTGAAGCTCCGGGCCAGCTGGGGTAAGAACGGTAATTCGAATATCCCTACGGGCGCCACGCAAACCTATTTCGTTTCCGACTATAACGGCACTTCTTATGGCATTGCGGGGAATGAGACAGGGAGTAATCCTTCCGGCTATCGGAGAGTGCAAACGGGAAATCCCAATCTGAAATGGGAGACAACGACGCAGACGGACATCGGCGTCGACTTCGGACTACTGAACCGCAGGATCGTTGGTTCTATCGACTATTACCACAAACACACCAACGGGATGCTTTTTCAGCCTCCTTACCTTGGTACGATCGGGGAAGGCGGTTACAAATGGGTGAATGCGGCTGACATGTCGAACAATGGCATCGAGCTGGAGATCGGTTATCAAAGTGACCCGACCCGGAAATTTACCTATAGCATACGGGGTAATATAGCCCATAATAAGAACAAGATCACCAATCTGCCCAAGTCCGTGCAATATTCTTATGGCGGCAGCGCCTTGAAGGGAGATGATATCCAGGGGCGTCCTCTCGACTCTTACTATGGATTTATTACTGACGGGATCTTTACCAGCGACGACCAGGTAAACAATTCTGCTGCTCAACCGGGCAAGGGGCTGGGCCGGATACGATATAAAGATATCTCGGGGCCGGGTGGAAAGCCTGATGGGAAGATCGATTATGACTATGACAGGACCTGGATCGGCAGCTGGGATCCCAGCATCGAATATGGGATAACCTTCGCGGCCAATTATAAGAATTTCGATTTCTCCCTATTCTGGCAGGGTGTCGCGGGCAATACGGTGTATGATGGATGGAAGAGCTACAGCGATTTTTACAATGTATGGGTCCAGAACGGCTTTAATCATCCGACACGGGTCCTGGATGCATGGTCCAAGGCCAATCCCAATTCGAAGATACCTGCCTTGTCATTGATAAATCCCAATGACGAGCTAAGGATGTCAACCTATTTTATGGAGTCGGGCTCCTATCTGAAACTGCGTAATGTTCAGGTGGGGTATACCTTCCCGAAGAGGATGGTCTCTGCCATCGGTATGGAAAAACTGCATTTTTACCTGATGGCCGAAAACGTTGTGCTATTGAAGAAATGGTGGGGGAACAATGCTTTTACCGGCGTCGATCCGGAGACTCCCAACGGCAGCTCCTATGACAATCCTTATGTAAGACCGCAAACGTTCAAACTGGGAGTGGATGTTGCTTTTTAGGGAACCGAGGTTTCGAAACAATCAAAACAGCGTTATGAAAAAAATAGCATTTTATATAATAGGGGGAATGATGTTTCTTTCCCTGTCCAATTGTAAAAAGTTCCTGGATGTAAAACCGCAGGGAGCGATCACGGAAACTGATCTGGCGACCCCGGAGAATGTAGATGGCCTTGTCATTGCGGCTTATGCATTTTATCCGCACGAGTGGACGCTGGGTGAAAAGATGAGTCCCTGGCTGGCGGATATCAAGTCGGATGACTCCTATAAGGGCGGGGGTGGTCTTTCGGACCAGACGCCCTGGTATCAGATGGAAGTGTTCTCGCTGGTGACGCCCAGTATCGGCAATAATGATGGGGTGTGGTATGGTCAATACAGGGGGATATCCCGGTGCAACACGGCCCTGAAAGCGCTGAATTCCATCGACGAATCGAAATACCCGCTGAAAAGTCAACGTATAGCGGAGGTGAAGTTCCTCCGGGGGTATATGTATATGCAGCTGAAGAAGTGGTATCGCTGGATACCTTATTACGACGAGACGGTAGGTGCGGATTCGATCGTTAAGATCCATAATCATCCGGATACGGCAACGAGCGATCTATATCTCTGGAATGATATTTACCAGGATTTTGCCGCCGCTATGAATGGTCTGCCGCCGACGCAAACCGACAAGGGCCGTCCGACAAAATACGCAGCGGAGGCGGAGCTGGCTAATGTATTGCTATGGATGGCTTATGAGGAGGATGCTAATAATAAGGTGGTCAATGTCAATAAGGCCCGGTTGACACAGGCGCTGGCCAATATCGACGATATCCTCAACAGCAACCGATACAGCCTTACGCCTGACTATGGGGACAACTTCATGTTCTCGGAAGACAACCTGACCCCCGAGAGTCTTTTTGAATGGCAATATACCCATAACGATGGTACGCCCAATGGCAATACCAACGGGAGCACGCCTCTGAACGCACCCTGGTGGCCACCCTATTTCAGCTGTTGCGATTTTCATAAAGCGTCGTATAATATGGTGAATGCATTCCGTGTCGACAACAATGGCTTGCCTCTTTTCAATACATTCAACACGGAGGAAATAACGGACAAGGGAGCGTACTTCGCCGGCAATTCCTGGGACCCGCGGATAGGCCATACCGTAGCGATACCGGGTCTGCCGTGGAAATACCAGACGAACCTTCTGTTCGACAGCAGCGGGGCGCGTGATCCCAACAACTACGGGTATTTCAATTCGCTGAAGGAGAATGTGGAAGCCGGAAGTCCCGGGCTGGTCAACCTGTTCTGGATGTGGAACTCCAAGAATGAGACAGCCATAAGGCTTGGCAGGATACTGTTGTGGAAAGCGGAGATACTCATACAACTGAATCGTGAAGCGGAGGCATTGCCCATCATCAACCAGATAAGGCAACGTGCGGCCAGCAGTCTGGGCAAGTTGAAATTTGCCGACGGGACGCCTACCTTGCCGTATAAGATAGGGTTGTACGAGGATGGGGTCAATTGCAACTGGACCCATGACTTTGCATGGAACGCGCTGATATGGGAGAATCGATTGGAGTTTGCGATGGAAGGCGAGCGATGGTTTGACCTTGTGCGATGGGGGATCGCAGAAAGCGTATTAAACTCCTATTTTGCCGCAGAGTATCCAAGAGGGCGTTCCTGGCTAAAGGATGGGCATTTCACGGCGGGGCGGGATGAGTATATGCCTATTCCGCAGCCGCAGATGAATTATTCCTATGGAGTGTATAAGCAGAATGTTGGATATTGATAGCTTAATCGTTAAATTGCTCTACCTTCTCCTATAATTATTTAAAATAATGCCATATGAATCTGTATCTCCAGGGTAAGGTATTTATCGTTACAGGGGGAGCCAGCGGGATCGGCGAAAGCATTGTCCGGAAACTTGCCGACAACGGAGCGATCGCATGTATCGTCGATGGCAGCGAGAAGGCTTCGATGCGGCTATGTGATGAGCTATGCACTGGGGGGAAGCAAGCATATTTTGTCCCGACGGAACTGTCCCGGACTGAGGCATGTGCGTATGCCGTAAGCCAGGTAATGGCTGAGTACGGACAAATCGACGGGCTCGTGAACAATGCCGGACTGAACGATGGGGTAAGTCTCGAAAATGGCAATTACGAAAAATTTATAGGTTCATTGCATAGGAATGTCGTCCATTATTATAACATGGGGAATTTTTCTTTGCCGTATTTGAAGAAATCCCGGGGCGTGATCGTCAATATCTGCTCAAGGGTTGCGGAGACGGGGCAAGGGGGCGCATCGGGATATGCTGCGGCCAACGGTGTAAGGTTTGGTCTAACCAGCCAATGGGCATGTGAATTGTTATCCTTTGGGATTCGTGTAAATGCTGTGGTACACGAGCTGCCGGGGGCGGGGGCGATGATCCCTTTAGGTAACAGGATGACGACGCCGGATGAAATTGCCGACACGGTGCTTTTCCTTTTGTCGCGAAAGTCTGGATCCGTCAACGGCGAGTTTTTACATGTAGATGGAGGATATGTTCATTTGGACAAATAGGAAATGTACTGGCTGTGAGGACGGGTATATTCTTTTCAAAATTAAACTCAACACGCTTATGAAAAGGAATCAGAAAATCCGATGGGCATTTTCCGGGCTTTCTCTTTTCCTCTGCCTGGTGGCCGCGGCGCAGAAACCCAGCGGGCATTTGTATAACGGGGTTTACAAGGGCGCTTATCTGAAGGAGGTGGCTTTTCCCATCGGAGGCATCGGGGCAGGTATGTTTTGTCTGGAGGGGACGGGCGCCATCTCACATCTGAGTGTTCGTAACAGTCCGGATATGTTCAATGAGCCGGCGGTGTTTGCCGCTATTTCCATCAAGCAGCTGTCTAACAGTGCGCGGGTGCTGGAAGGGCCGGTGCCTGCCTGGAAAAAATTTGGACAGCATGATGCGGGGTTGGGAGCGCCGGGTATGACCTGGGGGCTGCCGCGCTTCAGAGAGGCGGAGTTCCTGGCAAGATTCCCATTTGGGGAGGTGACGTTGCGGGATAAAGAATTACCCTTGGAGGTACATATAACGGGGTGGAGTCCTTTTATACCTACGGATGCGGATAATTCGAGCCTGCCGGTGGGGGCGTTGGAATATACTTTCCGTAATGTGTCCACGAAGACAATGGATTATGTCTTTTCCTATAATGCCAGGAATTTTATGGTCACGGGGGATGAACGTGAAGCGGCCAATCATATCAGGGCCATCCGGCAGGGATTTGTCCTTTCACAGGATGGGACAAAGGAAGCGCCTGAGAAGAAGGGGGATTTTGCCATATTTACGACAGATGCGGGGGTAGTGGTAGACCATTGCTGGTTCCGCGGCGGATGGTGGGACCCTTTTTCCATGGCCTGGAACAATGTTGAAAAGGGGCAGGTGAAGGTGGTGGCTCCGGTGGAGAAGGATGCACCGGGGGCCTCTCTTTTTGTGCCGTTCACCCTAAAGGCGGGGGAGGAAAAGAAGATCGTGGTGCTGATGGCCTGGTATGTGCCGGATACGCATCTGCGTATAGGAGATGAACCCACAAGCCCAAAGGATAGTACGGTGCCTGATCTTTCGCGGCAGCTGCCCTCTCCCTATCACAAACCCTGGTATAGCAGCAAATTTCCCGATGTGGAGGCTGTGGCTTCATACTGGAGTGAGCATTATAACGAGCTGCGGGGGAATTCTTCTCTGTTCCGCGATGCCTTTTATAAGAGTACGCTGCCGCCGGAGGTGACGGAGGCGATAGCGGCCAATCTGACCATTCTTAAATCACCGACCGTCATGCGGCAATACGACGGCAGATTCTGGGCCTGGGAAGGCAGCGCCGACTCCTGGGGGAGCTGTCATGGCTCGTGTACGCATGTATGGAACTACGCACAGGCGGTATCGCATCTATTCCCTTCGCTGGAGAGAAGTCTTCGCAATACCGAGTTTGGAGAAAGTCAGAATGCGGATGGGCATCAGACCTTCCGGACCTCACTGCCTATTCGTCCCGTGGCGCATAATTTTTATGCTGCCAGCGATGGGCAGCTGGGGGGTATCATGAAAGTCTATCGGGAATGGAGGATCAGTGGTGACAGCGCCTGGTTGAGGGGTATCTATCCCCGGGTGAAGGCGAGCATGGATTATTGTATACGGACCTGGGATCCCCGTCATGTGGGGGCGGTAGAGGAACCGCATCACAATACCTATGATATCGAGTTTTGGGGACCGGGTGGGATGACTACGAGCTTTTATCTTGGCGCCCTGGAGTCGATGTGCGTCATGGGAAAGTGGCTCGGCGAGGATGTGAGTCTGTATGAGGCGCTGTATGAGAAGGGGCGGAAGTTTATGGAGTCCGAGCTTTTCAACGGAGAGTATTTTATCCAGAAGATCAAGTGGACAGGGTTGAATGCGGCGGACCCGGTGGAGGCGGCTAAGAAATCTTTCGGGGGCGGCTATTCGGCGGAAGCGGTGCAATTGCTGCAGCAAGAGGGGCCTAAATATCAGTATGGGACAGGCGTGCTTTCGGACGGGGTACTGGGTTCCTGGATAGCCCGGGTCTGCGGTCTGCCTGAACCGGTGGATACGGCAAAGATCAGACAGCATCTGTTGTCGGTGTATAGATACAATCTCAAAAAGGACCTGACAGATCATAGTAATCCCCAGCGACCTGGTTATGCCATCGGTGATGAAGGCGGCCTGCTGTTGTGCAGCTGGCCAAAGGGAGGTAAGCTATCGCTGCCTTTTGTATATAGCGACGAAGTATGGACCGGTATAGAATACCAGGTGGCATCCCATCTTATATTCGAGGGGCGGGTAAAAGAAGGGCTAGATATCGTGCGTACGTGCAGGGATAGATATGCGGGCAATGTGCGCAATCCTTTTGATGAATATGAGTGTGGTCACTGGTATGCGCGGGCCATGTCGAGCTATGCGTTGCTGGAGGCCCTGACGGGTGTGCGCTATGATGCGGTGGAGAAGACGCTGTATGTGAACAGCAGGGTAGGGGATTTTACAACCTTTCTATCGACGGCTACGGGGTTTGCAGATGTGAGCTATCGTAGGGGCAAGGTGGATGTGAAGGTGGTGTATGGGAAGATACCGGTGGAGAAAATCGTAATTGGAAAAAAATAATTAACACTTAAAATCGACTTAGTATGAAGAAAACGCTCTTTCTGGCCTGTCTCTTTGTGAGTGGACGGCTATTGGCGCAGCAAGCGCCGAAGTTCAACGGCATCGATGCCGGCATGAGCAACATTTATCGGCTGTCAGATGCCAAAACCAGATCCATCAGCCCTGAAAATTTCAATGGCGCCAAGGGAGGCGGGGGCAAGGCTACTACAGGGACGGGGCAGGGGGCTTCGAGGGATCTGGGGCAAGGTTGGAAGGTGAGTCCCAGTGTGGTCATAAAGGCGCATACAACTTTTACTATTGCGGAGATAGACGGGTCAGGATCCATTCAGCATATCTGGATGACGCCAACGGGCAACTGGCGTTATTCCATCCTGCGATTTTATTGGGATGATGAGGCGACGCCTTCGGTGGAGGCGCCCGTAGGCGACTTTTTTGGAATGGGGTGGGGGAGATATTCGCCCTTGCGCAGCCTGCCGGTATGTGTCAATCCCGGCAGCGCCTTCAACTGTTACTGGCCTATGCCTTTCCGTAAGAAATGCAGGATCACGATGGAGAACATCGATGAGAAGGACATGGTTTTATACTACCAGGTAGATTATATACAGACGGAAGTACCCAGTGATGCGGCTTATTTTCATGCGCAATTCCGCCGGGTGAACCCGCTGCCGTACAAGACCAACTATGTGCTGGTAGACAGCATCAAGGGCAAGGGGCAGTATGTGGGTACCTACCTGGCCTGGGGTGTGCATAACAATGGCTGGTGGGGCGAAGGGGAGATCAAGTTCTTTATGGATGGGGATACGGATTACCCCACCATTTGCGGAACGGGTACGGAGGATTATTTTTGCGGATCGTATGATTTCGACACGCAAAAGAAGGTATCGGAAGGGGTGACGGTGAGCGACTATACGGAGTTCAATACGCCTTATTCGGGGTTGGCGCAGGTGATCAAGGGTGACGGGCATTATGATATCGCGCAGCGGTTTGGACTTTATCGTTGGCATATAACGGACCCTGTCCGATTTGAAAAGAACCTGAAAGTGACGATACAGGCGTTGGGATGGAGAGATGGGGGAAGGTATCTGCCGTTACAAGATGATATATCTTCGACGGTGTTCTGGTATCAGGCGGAGCCGCATGGGGCGTTCCCGAAGTTGCCGTCGAAGGATCAACTGGAGGTGAATTAACCGGGTCGGGTCAATGGGGCGGGCCAGGAGAAATTTAAAAATTGCATATGAATAAAAGACTGTTAGGATCGATGATGACGGCGGTGATGCTGGCTGCTGCGTGTAATAATAATCAGCCTGTGAAGCAGGAAGAAGGACTTAAGGCAAATTCGGAAGGTACATTTGGCTATGACCTGGACTTTCTGCGGGCACATGACAGCGTCATTGTCCTGCAAATCGATGGGGGCAAGTCGCAGGTGATCGTATCACCCAGGTACCAGGCAAAGGTCTTTACGTCCACGGCGGATGGGGAGCGGGGGAAAAGTTTTGGATGGATACATTACAAGGCTTTTACGGGACCGGTGGATGCCCATATGAATGCCTATGGCGGGGAGAACCGTCTCTGGCTGGGACCGGAGGGAGGAAAGTATTCTCTCTTTTTTCCAAAGGGGGCGGCGATGGAAATTGCGAACTGGAAGACGCCGGCGGCCTTCGATACGGAGGCATGGAGGGTGATCCGGCAGGATTCGACGTCCGTGAGCATGCAAAAGGATATGCAGCTGGTGAATTATGCGGGAGCGCCCTTGTCTCTCTCTGTTATGCGGGATGTAACTATTCTGAACAGGAGCGTTATCGACGGTATGCTGTCATCGCATGACCCGGCCTTAAAGGTAGTCGGGTATCGGACCAACAATACGCTGACCAATACGGGCGCCAGGGGATGGACGGAGGAGACAGGTATGCCTTGTATCTGGATGCTGGATATGTTCAATCCCTCGCCGGCTACGGTGATCGTTATACCTCATAAGAAGGGGGGAAAGGGGGAGAAGATAGCCACTACCGACTATTTTGGAGAGATACCTTCGGATAGGATCAAGATCACGGATAGCACGCTGTATTTCAAGGCGGATGGGAAGAGCAGGGGCAAGCTGGGTATTCATCCCGCCAGTGCGCTGCCGAGGGCGGGGAGCTATGATGCGCAGAACAAGGTGCTGACCGTGACGATATTCGATGTGGACTCTACGGGCAAATACCTGAACCAGGAGTGGAAGACGACGAAACCAGCGTTTAGCGGGGATGCGGTGAATGCGTATAATGACGGTGCGTTAGCAGATGGCAGTCAGATGGGTCCTTTTTATGAAATAGAAAGCGTCTCGCCGGCGGCCTTTTTAAAACCGGGGGAATCGCTGCATCATCAGCATATGGTATTCCATTTTACAGGGGATGAGGCGGCGCTGGACAAGGTGAGCCGTGCGTGGCTGGGGGTGTCGCTGGAGGAGATCAAAAAGGTTTTTTAGTATATTTAGCAGACAACTGCTAAAATATGGGAAAACTTTGCTTTGCTGTCCTACTGTTTGTGTGGAGTGCCGGGAAAGCCCAGACTTTCCGGGTCAATATTTCGCCTCAGCTGCATTCGGCCGCCTGGGATGGGAGGCTTCTGTTGCTGTTATCCAATAACGATACCCAGGAGCCACGATATCAGGTAAGCGACGCTGCGGGTACGCAGCTGGTATTTGGGGTAGATGTGGATGGATGGCAGCCGGGTGTGTCGGAACTGGTGGACATGCGTGCGTTCGGCTATCCCATCGAGCGGCTGCGGGATGTACCGGCAGGTGACTATTATGTGCAGGCGCTCCTGCACAAATATGAGACCTTTCATCTGAAGAACGGCCATGCGGTGAAGCTGCCGATGGACAGGGGAGAAGGGCAACATTGGAATATCGCTCCCGGCAATATCTATTCCAAGCCTGTCCGGATACATTTTGATCCTGCGCGTATGGGTGAGGTGGTGTTGACGATCGACCAGGAGATCCCGCCTATTGCGGAGCCGCAGGATACCCGTTATATCAAGCATATCAAGATACAAAGCAAGCTGCTCACCGAGTTTTGGGGGCGGCCGATGTTTATCGGGGCGCATGTGCTGTTGCCGGAGGGGTTTGACGGACATCCGAATGTCAAGTACCCGCTGGCGGTTTTCCACGGTCACTTTCCGGAGGATTTCGGCGGATTCCGCATGACGCCACCCGATGAGAACCTGAAGCCCGACAGCAGCGCCCGATTTCGCATCACCGGGTATAACAAGATCGTACAACAGGAGGCTTACGACTTTTATAAGCAATGGACAGGGCCCGGATTTCCCCGGGTGCTGGCGATAGAGATAACACATGCCAATCCTTATTATGACGACTCGTATGCCGTGAATTCGGAAAATTTAGGGCCTTATGGGGATGCGATCACCTATGAGCTGATCCCGGAGATCGAAAGGCGGTTCCGGGGCATCGGGCAGGGTTGGGCCAGATTCACCTACGGAGGGTCTACGGGGGGATGGGAAGCACTGGCCGTACAGGTGCTATATCCCGACGAATACAATGGATGTTATGCCGCCTGCCCGGACCCTGTGGATTTTCATCACTACACCACTATCGATATCTACCATGATAAAAACGCCTATTTTGTCGAAAGCGATTATAAGAGGACGCCACGTCCAGGCTACCGGGATTATCTGGGGCATGTGAGCGCCATGGTAAAGGACATGAACCAGCGGGAACTGGCGTTGGGTACCCGCAGCCGAAGCGGGGATCAGTTCGACATTTGGGAAGCGGTCTTTTCTCCGGCAGACCAGGATGGATACCCGAAGCGCATCTTCGACAAGTATACCGGGGCTATCGACAGTTCGGTGGCGGCCTATTGGATGGAGCACTATGATCTCACCCATATCATCCAGCGGGACTGGCCGAAGATCGGGGAAAAGCTAAAGGGCAAGATCCATATCTATGTGGGAGATATGGATAGCTATTATCTGAACAATGCGGTGTATACGGCGGAGGATGTCCTAAAGAAGCTGCAAAACCCTGTCTGTAATTGTGAAGTGGATTATGGCGACCGGGCGGAGCATTGCTGGAACGGAGATCATGCACATCCCAATTATATCAGCCGTCTGCGCTATCACCAGATGTATATAAAAAAGTGGGCGGAAGAAATGCAGCGCCGTGCTCCTAAGGGTGCGGACCTGCGCTCGTGGAGATACTAGATATTCCTGGAGATACCGGACAATTGGAGTTCCAGCATCTGCTTATAGATCATGAACCGCTGCTGTCCGAAATATTCCGCTGTCCTGATCGCAAGGCCGGTGAGCTCATTGAGCTCGTCATCGTTGAAATGGTCGATGATGAAATAGCGATAATCCTTCCCGATGAATGTTTTTAGCGAGGTATAGAGCTCGTTGTTGCCCGCGAGTGTGATAAGCCCCTTATCCATCAGCTGGGTATATGCTTTTCTTAATTCCGGTTCGTATTTTTCCTTCAGGGTCGCTATAATACTCATTACCGTGTCGTGCGAGATGCCGCCTGCATAAAAGGGGTTGATGGTCTTTAATGTCATATTGACCAGGCCGGCATATTCTTCATACTCGCGGCTGATGGATTGATAGGAGCTATAAGCATTGCGGAGGGCTTCTTTGTTTGATGACTCTGACTGCTGCAGGAAGAAATAATAAGCTTCGCGGTCCAGGGACTGGAGGCGGGCGTTGAGGGCAGCGATGTCTTGTTCCAGAGACTTTATGACCGTGTCGGCGTCCTTGCGGGAATGTTTTACACCGTCGAGGTCGAAGCTGGTGACGTCGAGACGTTTGTCTTTGATGGCTTTTACTATTTCAATATCCTTTTCCAGGGAGTTGATGGAGGTTTGGAGCTGGCCTGTCTCTTCGTTGAAGAGCTGATCGAAGGATTTGACGGGGGGGACGTTGAAAGTGTCCGACGAACCGGTGGGAGAGCCGGGGCCGGGGCTATCGAGGTCCCAATCGACTGTGACGAACCTGCCATCGTAAAATCCATTATAAGCCGGTGGTAGGGCATATTTTTCTTTTCTGGCGCTGTACCAGCGTTCGAATTCCTGGCTGTCGTATGGCTTTACATCGTCGCTAAGGGTAACATTTGCGTAGAGATTGCGGGTCAGCTGTTCCTGGAGGGTCTGTGGCTGGTCGAAGAGGAGCCAGGGGCTGCTGGTGTCGGGAGGGGCTTCGATGGAGAACCGGTCGAGATGCGTCCGCCTCTCTGCGAGTGTAGGGTGGCTGGCCCATTGATCCTTATAGTTGATACGGCTGCGGGAAAAGGACTGTATAAAATGATAGGATATTTCGGGCAGGCCATTCTTTACGGGAAGGTGATAATCCCCGGCGAGGGACTGGAAGACGACGAGCTGGTCTGCGTAGATGTTGGCGGCGATCCTGTTTTCCTTCAGCTTGTCGTTGGCGTTGTTGAGCGCGCTGTTATAACAGTTGGCTGCTACTTCGATACGGCTGAGGGCGCTGATGACGTTGTTGCCCCCCGATACCGAGGCGGCGACCGTGTCGGCATGGAATTCCATCTCCCGGCTAAGGCTTCTGTAATTCTTGTTTATCAGCCGGTACATGCCCCGGAGTATCCACTGGATGCCTTCGGCGATCCTGATGGTGATGCTGACGAAGATGCGGAGGTAGCCGTGTAAATTACCCCATGCACTGAGAAAGGAGCTGTAGCTGTTGTTCTCGAAGAGCATGTTGTGGATGACCCTGTTCACGTTGTAGGTAAAGCTGCCCAGCTTCATGCTCTTCTGGCTGAAGTGCCCGAACTCATGGGCAACGACCGCCTTGAATTCGCTGATATTAGTGCTATTGACCAGTCCGAGCCCTATCTCGAGGTTCTTCCGGACGGGGAAGAACATGCTCCAGAAGCTGGAGTTATAAAATACACAGGCGTTGACGTCGGGGGATATAAAGATCTTTTTTGGGAAGGGGGTTTGGGTCTCTGTGGTGAGGCGCCGGATGAAGGCGTACAGGCGGGGATGCTGCTCTTCGGTGATCTCTACCCGCTGAGAGTTTTCGTCTTTGGCTACGGCGAAAATGAATTTTACGAGAAATACGATGACGGAGACACCTACTGCCATCAATCCCAACCCTAAGATAAGGGTGAGGAACATGGGTTTTGCAATGATGATGGCAACGCCGAGCCAGCAAAGGACGATGGCCAGGACGATGGCGGCGGCTACGAGGAGGAGGTAGACGATGGCGAAAAGGACGATGGAGGTGATGACGGTGCCAACCTGTTTGCGAAAGGCTGGAGAGATATCGAGCACTCCGGGATCGACATTGGTGGGAGATGGGGGATATAAATTATTTTCCATGATAAGGTCTGGGGGCGAGATCACTTGGTAAGGAACCCAAAATCCACTACACGGCGAAGGTATTGTTTGTCCCGGATGACCCAGGTGAACTCGCTGCCTCCGCTATTGATATTCAGCATATAGATATAAAAAGTGTGTTTGTCGTTGGAGGGAAAGACGCCATTACGGCTACGGTTTGCGCCTCCCTGATTGAAGCTGAACTGGGGGTCAAAGAGATCGTTGTATGCGGTGGGGGGTATGGCCACTGTGTCCTTGCCTACGACGACGGTAATGGATTCGATGGTGGTCTGCGGGGCCACGCCATAGGTGCCGCCGTAATAAGGGTGGTTGTCGATGCGGAGAAGGTGCTTATCTGTGTACATCATCTTGTGTTTGGAGGGGAAGAAGACGCCCGTACGGATGGTGACCTGGATATTGCCGTCATCGAAGGTCATGGAATTGCCGCTTACTTCTTTTACCGGCAGGCTGTTGAGGGGCGCTTTACCGATGCTTTCGTCCACGCCCGCCAGTACGAAGCTGGCCAGGTCTGACCGGATGTCCTTATCGCTGATCTTTGCGAAATTGTCCTTTTTGCTGCGATAGTCGGGGAAGTCCAGGTCCTGGGCTGTGAGGGTGGATGTGACGAGCGCGAAAAGAAGACAGGATAGTAGTACACGCATGACCTAAAATTTATAGTTGTACTCGATGTGGCCGAGCATTTCTTTCTGCTTGTTATAGACCGTCTCGTTGACCTTTAGCTCTTTATCGTCGTATATGTAGTACCATTTCTGATAGTCGGAGGTGCCTTCGTATACTACGAGCATGGTGGCGAGCTTGTTCCCTTCGTATTCGAACACGTAATCGGGGAGGAGGCGCTGGGCTTTTCTATTATATCGCACGATGTCGGTGAGGCGTCCGGCGTCGTCGTAATAGTAAAAAACCGTGGGGAGGTCGATCTTATAACGGGTAGCGTGCTCCTCGACGATATTGCCTTTTTCATCCTGTACGAAATGGATGAAGGTAGTGTCCACGCCATTCTTGATCTTGAGCATGCCGGTGGGTTTGCCTTTGGCGTCGTATTGCCAGAGGTGCTGTTCCACGGCGGTGAGGTGGTTATCCGTCTCGGTAGAGGTATTGGTGATGGAGATGATCCGCCCCTGGGGGTCGTATTTGTATTCGGAGACGCTGCTGTATGTGTCGCTGGTGTCAATGGTACGAGTGGGCCAGCCTGTGGGTGAATAGTAGGCGAGGAGCCAGGATTCGGGACTACCTTTTGTCTGGGTATGGGTGGTGATGAGACTGAGGCTTACCATATCCTGCTGGCCCTGGAAGCCTTCGGAGGGCTTGCCATCGGCCTCGAAGCTGCTGAGCGTGACGGACTTTACCTTATTGTCCTTATACAATTTCCATTGGCTGGCGGTATGGGCAGTGACGATCAGGTCCTTATAGTAGTACTGGGCGCTACCGACCTTTACCAGCGATATGAGCAACAAGGAGCCAACAATTGACTTAAATACAGGTGCCATGTTAGAGCAAGTAACGAAAAAATCCCTGTTTTAATACATTGGAAGTGGCTAAGTTGCTTATTTTTATCAAAATAACCCCCGGTGTCGCATTTAAAGGAAAGAAAAGAAAAAATATGTCTTAATTGTAATACTGACCTGATAGGGCGGTATTGTCATGTATGCGGACAGCAAAATTTGGAGCCCAAGGAGACGGTTTGGCATCTTGTAACGCATTTTTTTAATGATATTACCCACTTCGACGGGAAATTCTTCGAGACGGTGAGGCTGCTGCTGCGGAAGCCGGGGTTTTTATCGGCCCAGTATGTGGCGGGGCGGCGGGCATCATTTTTGAACCCTATCCGGATGTATGTGTTCACTTCGGCCATATTTTTTATCATCCTGTTCTCGCTGACGAGCCCGATAAATATGAATGGGACGGGACAGGATCGGAAGAGGGGGCTGGTGGAACTGGAGCGGGCCAGGCTCAGGCAGGACAGTATCGCAACCCATGCGAAGGACAAGGGGGACCGGGAGGATGCGGAAAAGGCATCGATAAAGTATAAGATGCGGATAGCGGCGGTGAAGCATGTTTATGGGGACAGTACGGACCGGAAGTTCGATGATGAGGAACTGGACATGGCGATCATAACGGATATGACGGATAGTTTGCAGCGTGGGGATTTGCCGCAGGTGGTAAAGGACCGGCTGAAGCAGAATATAACGGAGCGTCAATTTAATGAACGCAATGGGAACCTGAGCTTTTTCGATCTGGGCCGGGGATATCGTACGGTGGAGGCATATGACAGCGCCGAACGGCGGCTGCCGGAGGACCTTCGGGATGGCTGGTTCAAACGGGCGATGGTGCATAAGCTGATACATCTGCAAGAGGAATACCGCGACGACAAAAAGGCTTTTAAAGAGCATCTGAAGGAAAATGTCCTTCATTCCTTCCCCAAGATACTTTTTATCACGCTGCCGATATTTGCCCTGATACTGAACATCCTCTATTTCCGGCATAAGAAGCAGTATTACTATGTGGATCATGGCATTTTTACCATCCATGTCTACTGTGCGACCTTTATCCTGCTGATGGCGGCCATACTGGTGAATAAGCTGGGAGATGCGATAGGGGTGGGTTGGGTCCAGGTCATTTCCATGATACTACAGCTGGGTATCTGGTTCTATATCCTGATATATCTGTACAAGGCGATGCGGGGCTTCTATCACCAGGGGCGCTTTAAGACCTTTATAAAATATTTTATTACCTGCCTCCTGTCCTTTATCATCAACGTTATTTTGTTCCTGGTGTTTATCGCGATATCTGTGATCAGTCTGGGTTGACGGTCGGGAGGGTGATCAGCTGGGTTGACCGTCGAGAGGAGGCCAGCGCTAAAAAAAATTTTATGAGTGAGCACAATGATGCATTTCAGCGGCTAGTGACTATTATGGATGATCTGAGGGAGAAATGTCCCTGGGACAAGAAGCAGACGGTGGAGACCCTTCGTCCTCTCACCATCGAGGAAACATATGAGCTGGCGGATGCCATTACGGAGGGGGACTGGAAGGGGATCAAGGAGGAGCTGGGGGATATGTTGCTGCACATCGTTTTTTATGCGCGGATAGGCCGGGAGCAGGGTCAGTTCACGCTGGAGGAGGTGATCAATGGGATATGTGATAAATTGGTGGCCCGCCATCCGCATGTGTATCCGCCGCCTGAGAGCGTGTCACAGGAGGGGCTGGTGAAGGTGACTGATGAGGAGGATGTAAAAAAGAATTGGGAGAGGCTAAAGCTGAAAGAAGGGAAAAAGTCTGTATTGGGCGGGGTGCCGGTGTCCTTGCCTGCGACGGTGAAAGCAATACGACTCCAGGAAAAGGCGGCGCAGGTGGGTTTTGAATGGGATGAGACGGCGCAGGTATGGGAAAAGGTCAAGGAGGAGATGGAGGAGCTGCAGGAGGCGGTAGCCTCGAAGGACCGGGGGCAAATACAGGAGGAGTACGGGGACCTGGTCTTCTCATTGATCAATTACGCACGATTTTTGCAGATAGATGCGGAGAATTCCCTTGAACTGACAAACCGCAAGTTCATCGCCAGATTTACCCGGATGGAGCAGGAGGCGCTCGCGCAGGGCAAACAGCTGGCCGACATGACCCTGGAGGAGATGGATGGGATATGGAATTCTATTAAAAAGCAAAAAAACCAGGATTGAAGGCCTTTTTTACTGATATTTTTCGCAAGAACCGTTGGCTGATGCTGGAGGCGCTTGGGCTGTTCTTGTGCGGCTATTTCCTCAACTTATATTTCAACAGTGACGCTTCTGTCCGAAGTCTACGGAACTCGATACAGTCCTCGCTGCAGGACAGGGAGCAGGATTTTGAGCGATTGACAGGGGACACGGCGATGGTGGAGCGGCTGGTGGACCGGCAGTATACGGAGCAGGAGATGGACAAGCTGGTGGATAAGAAATACGCGGTATTCCTTTATGATGCGGATTCCAGCGGGGTGGCGTCGACCCTGCTGTTTTGGAACGATCAGCGTTCCCTTCCTACGCCGGAGATACTGGGGATGAACGATGGGTATATCTTTTCCCAGCTAAGCAATGGTCAATACAATGCGGTGAAGAAGACGCTGCGGCGGCGTGATGGGCGGATGCTGATAGGCGTAGCGCTTATCCCTGTGCGCTGGCAGTATTATATTTCCACGACCAATCTTCCGCCGGAGTTTACGAGCGATGAAGCCGCAGAGGCGCGGGTATCCATATCGGCCGTTCCGACTGAATTCTCTGTACATACCTCCCTGGGGAAGGGGGGGATATTATTTTACCTGGCCAAGAAGCCGGCCTATCATGCCGCAGCTCATATTTGGATCATACCGCTGGTGATCCTGCTGGGTGTGCTGCTGGTGCTGGTGCTGATCCACAATATAGCGCATACGATCCGGGAAAGATGGGGCGCGGCCTTGGGGATCGGCTTTCTCATATCGGTGATCTTGCTGTTGCGCGTACTGGTCTATATCTATCCGGGGGTGCTAAACCTTCGCCAGTTCGAGCTTTTTGATCCTACTATCTATGGTTCCAGTCTCATCCTCAGCTCACTGGGAGATCTGGTGATCAACGCCTTCCTGTTCTGCTGGATCATCCTTTTTATCAAACGGGAGATCAGCGAATATACCATCCCGCAATCGGTGCATCGCTGGAAGAACTGGCTATGGACTATTATCGGGCTGGTGCTGCTGGTGATTGCGACGTTTGGGTTTGCCAATATCATTCAGTCGCTGGTGACGGACGCGAAGATATCCTTTAACGTGACGAACTTCTTCAGCCTGCTGACAAACTACAGTTTTGTGGGGTTCCTGGCGTTGGCTGCGCTGGCGCTGGGATATTTCTTCCTGTCGCAGGTATTGTTCCAGCTGGTAGGGTACCTGGTGCGGGCGTTGTCCATCGTGCTGTATATCATTATCGCCTTTATGGGGCTGTTGTTTCTCACGGCTGTCGTGCTCTTAAGTCATAATTCGGCGGCGGCCCAGACGACGGTGGAGCTGGATATCTTTGTTTTGTTGTGGCTGCTGGCATATACCTGGCTGATGCAGCGGAGGGTATTCTCGGACCTGCGATTCCGGCTGAATGTATCGGAGGTGCTGTTCTGGCTTTTTATTTTCTCCACCTCCATATCGGCGGTGATCCTGTTTGAGAACCGGAAGAAGGAAGAGATACACCTCAGGGGGATGGCAGAGCAGCTGGGCAACCAGGCGGACCCCACGAGCGAGAAGATGCTGAGCATTTCCTTCAGCTATATCGATGGGGATTTCCTTTCCCTGATCTTCTCCCGATTTAAGGACCCGGTGCAGAATTCGGCGATAAAGGATAGCATGGTGAACAGCAATTTCCTTGGCTATCAGCAGAAGTTCGATACGCATATCTATACCTATGACCAGAATGAGAAACCGTTGTATAACGACCGGACCATTTCCTATGATACGCTGAATACGATCTTTACCCTGTTGGGCAAGAATACGGGTATCCAGGACCTGAAGTATTATGAGAAATCCTTTGACAAATACACGTATATCTATCGTAAGGCGGTGCATGGCAGCGGGGACAGCGCTTCGAAGGTAGCGGGCTATCTCTTTATCCTGTCGGAGCCAAAGACCTATAAGGGGAACAATGCGCTGATCCCGGAGCTCTTCCGGCAGAAAAGCGAGGACCTGCCGGAATACTATGCCATCTATAACAAGCGGGAGCTTGTCAGTGACAACAACGACTATCCTTTTTCCACGCGTCTGTCGGATGAGCAGATACCGAAGTCAGATTATGCGCATGTCCGGAAGGGCCCTTATGATGAGCTCTGGCACCGGTTCTCCCCGGACGACAGCTTTGTGGTGGTGGTGAAACGGGACAATTCAGCGCTGGAGGATATCACTCTCTTTGCCTATCTGTTCAGCGCCTTTTTGTTCCTGGTCTTCCTTTTCCGGCTGTCGGCCCTGCTGATCTGGTCCCGTCTGCATTGGAGCCAGCTGAGGAGCTACTGGCAATTGAATATCCGAAGTCAGATACATACGACGATCATCTTTATCAGCCTGTTCTCCTTTATCGTTATCGGGGTGGCGACGATCATCTTCTTTATCAACCGATACAACCGGAATAATCAGGATAGGCTGAGCCGGGCGATGCAGGTGATGGTGAACGAGGTGCAGAACAAGCTGTCGGGGCAGATCATTTATGGGGATGAATGGAAGTTCTACTATCCTGGCGCCCGGGGCGAGCTGCAAAAGATGATCGAGGAGCTGGCGCAGGTCCATAGTACGGATATCAACGTGTATGATCTGAGCGGCAACCTGCAGATAACGTCCAGCCTGCTGTTGTACAGCAAGGGGATACTCAGCAAGAAGATGCATCCGCAGGCCTATTACAACCTGCACCAGCTGAACTCCATCCAGTATACCAATACGGAGCAGGTGGGGAACGTCAGCTATGTCAGCGTCTATCGACCGTTGCGGGATGCCAGCGGGAATGCGTATGCCTATCTGAACATACCGTCTTTTTCGACACAGAATGAGCTGAAGGAAGAGATATCCAACTTCCTGGTGACGATCATCAACCTGAATGCTTTTATATTTTTGATCGCGGGTACGATCGCCCTGTTCCTGACGAACAGGATCACGAGCTCCTTCCTGCTGATATCGAAAAAAATGCAGGAAGTGAACCTGGGCAAAACGAATGAGGTGATCCAGTGGGGGCGGAATGATGAGATCGGAGGGCTGGTAAAGGAGTATAATAAGATGGTGAAGAAGCTGGAGGATAGTGCGGCGGCGCTGGCGAAGAGCGAGCGTGAGGGAGCCTGGCGGGAGATGGCGCGGCAGGTAGCGCATGAGATCAAGAATCCGCTGACCCCGATGAAGCTGAGCATCCAGTATCTGCAGAAGGCCATCGACAATAATTCCGTCAATGTGAAGGAGATGGCGGGGAGCGTGGCCAAGACGCTGGTGGAGCAGATAGACCATCTTTCGAAGATAGCTTCGGACTTTTCGCAGTTTGCTAATATCGGTAATCCAAAGAAGGAAGTCTTCGACCTGCATGAGATGCTGTATTCGCTGGTGTCCTTGTATGAGACGACCGAGAACCTGTTGTTCAAATGGGTGCCGGTGCATCAGAAGATCATGGTCTATGCGGATAAGACGCAGCTGAACCGGCTGTTCACGAACCTGCTTCAAAATGCGCTGGAGGCCTGTACGGATAAGTCGAAGCGGGTGATCAGTGTCAGCGAGGAGGTGTTGGAGGAGTCGATACTGGTGAAGGTGACCGACAATGGGGAGGGGATCCCGCTGGAGATGCAGTCGAAGATATTTACGCCGAACTTTACTACCAAGTCATCGGGTACGGGGCTGGGGCTGGCCATGAGCAAGACCATTGTGGAGCAGGCCAAGGGGACGATATGGTTTGAGACCGTGGAGGGGGAGGGGACGACATTTTTTGTAGAGCTGCCTGTGCTGAGGGCGACATAAGCTTGTACCAGGGCCGGCCAGGGGCCGGCCTATATTCCACGATTTTTTTTGCGGGTGATGAGATGCTCCCGGAACTGTTGCAGGGTGAAGCTGCTGAGGTTCCTTTGGGGGGTGAGGAGGGCTTTTTGTGCGGCGAGCACGCCATATTTTGTATCCGCATAGCCTTCGATGGAGTGTGCGTCGGGGTCGATGGAGATAAGGACGCCTTTTTCGAGGGCGTAACCTATCCAGCGCCAGTCCATGTCGAGCCTCCGGGGATGGGCGTTGAGTTCGATGGTCACGTGGTGGGCGGCGCAGGCGTCGATGATGGTCTTGTGGTTGACCGGATAGCCGGGGCGACTGAGAAGGAGCCGGCCTGTCATGTGTCCGAGGATGGTGGTATAGGGGTTTTCGATGGCGCGGAGCAGGCGCATCATGGCCTTGTCTTCGGACATTTTCAGGTTGGAATGTACGGAGGCTATGACGAGGTCGAAGGTGGAGAGGATATTGTCCGTGTAATCGAGATTGCCGTCATTCAGGATATCGCACTCGATGCTTTTAAAGATATAGAAGGGGGCGAGCTTTTTATTGAGGGCTTCTATCTCCTGGTGTTGTTGTTTGATCCTTTCTTCCGTGAGACCATTGGCGTAAAAGGCGCTCTTGCTGTGGTCGCTGATGACGAGGTATTCCAGGCCGTGGGCGATGCAGGCGCGCGCCATCTCTTCCAGTGAATTGCTGCCGTCGCTCCACTTGCTGTGGCTATGTATGATAGCCTTGATATCGCCGGGCTGTATGAGCGCAGGCAGTGGATTTTTGCCGGCGTGGGTGATGGTGGCTTCCAGCTCGCGGGCGGGGGCGGGTATATAATGCAGGGAGGCCTCTTCGAATATCTCTTCTTCGGACTTGTATTTTGGGGTCCCGGGGTCGAGATAAGTCTTTCCTGTGACCGCGTGCCAGGTGGTGCGGAATTCGTCGGAGCTGCTGTAATGAAAGAGGGTGCTGTAAAAATGCCCTGGCGCCGGGAAATAGATATTGACGAGCACGCCTTCGGGGCTACGGAAGTAGTGAATAGCGGGTTTGTGATCGGGGTTGGGCTGTTCGTGTGTGTAGCCCTGTGCGATGAAGTATTCTTTTATCTTTTGTTCGGGAGCGGTGGTAACCCATTCCAGCTTGTCGATGATGGGTAATTGCCGGCGGAATTCGCCGGTGAGGGTGAATTGTTCATCGGGAAATTCGTTCAGCAGGGCCTTGTCCAGCGCGAGGGCGAAGGATTCGATATCGGCGTAGAGGTGGGAGCCTTGATTTTTGAGATAGAATTCGATGGTCTCGCGGACATTGGTCTGTGTTTTTTCGCCGAAGCCTTTATAGAGCAGGAGTCTGTTCTCCTGGCAGGCGTATAGTAATTCTCCGATGGATTCGATACTCATCTCATTCCAGATGGTGGAGATCTTTTTAGGACCGAGACCTTTTATCTGCAGCATTTCGATGACCCCGGAGGGGGTTTTTTCGATGTATTCTCTCAGGAGGGGTAATTCGCCTGTTTCGAGGATTTGGGTTATTTTTTTGCCGATGGCGTCCCCGATGCCCTTGATGGAGACGAATTTTTCGGGTGGCATGTCGGCGAGCTGGCCGGGTAATTTCTCGATGGTGAAGGCGGCGGACGAGTAGGAACGGGTCTTAAAAGAGTTCTCGCCGTGTATGTCCATGAGCTTGGAGAGGAGGGAGAACTGGTCGGCTATATAGTAGTTATCTGGCATGATATAGTGTATGTGCGGCTAAAGGTAGGGAAACTTATGCTTGTGTGTTGGGAGGGGTTGGAAGCCTTGCTGGGCGCGGGTTTGAGGGGAGGTTTAAAAAAGAAAAAGTCCCGAAGTATTTCGGGACTTTGATATTTTCTGCCTAACTAAGAAATAAGAACTATTTCTTCTTAGCAGCTTTCTTAGCAGCTTTCTTTTTAGGAGCAGCTTTCTTTTTGGGAGCGGCTTTTTTCTTAGCGGCTTTCTTTGCAGTTGCCATTGTTTTTGAATTTAATTGGTTAGTAAATCAATTTACAATAGTAAAAATATAAATATCTTTCAAACAACCAAAAAAAATTTTTGATTTGTTCAAAAAAATTTCTATTTCTAGGCTCCTACTTCAACTGAATTGATACTAACGAAGGTCTTGTCGCCTTTACCTTTTTTAAATTCAACGAGGCCATCGGAGAGTGCAAACAGCGTATAGTCTTTTCCGACGCCTACATTTTTACCGGGATGGTATTGAGTACCGCGCTGGCGAACGATGATGTTGCCTGCAACAGCGGGTTGTCCGCCGTAGATCTTTACTCCAAGGCGTTTGCTTTGCGAGTCGCGGCCGTTCTTTACGCTACCTTCACCTTTTTTATGTGCCATGATCTGAGGATTGACTTTTTTAAAAAACCTGATTACTTACTTATGCGATGTCGCTGATCTTGATCTTCGTGTAGTGGGTACGATGACCATGTTTCTTGCGAAATCCTTTTCTTCTTTTCATTTTGAAGGCGATGACCTTGTCACCCTGAACATGACCGATGATCTCGGCCTTGATGATTGCCTTCACGTCCTTACCTACGGTGAGGGCGCCGTCAGCGTCAACGAGGAGGACGTCTCCGAATTCCACTTTGTCACCTGCATTGCCTGCAACGCGGGGAACGTACAATGTTTGGTCCTTTTGGACTTTAAATTGTTGGCCGGCGATTTTTACAACTGCAAACATAAAACTTCGTTTTTTGTACGATCCTGAGTGGATCGGATATTAGGGCTGCAAAGGTAATGTAAATCCGGGAATAAATATAAAAGTAAGGGCGGAAAAATGGGGGGATTTGGGGGGTGAAGTTAGGAAAAATCAGTGAAATAAGGGAAAATATTGAAAAAGAGGGAGTTAGGAGGGTATTGCCGATTGGTCATTTTCATGTAGGTTTGCCGGCATGAATATGAAGATCAAATCCTTTTTGGCAAGACCATTTGCCTCCTATATATATAAGTCCATTCAGAAGGGGATGACGACGGCGGTGAGCGACCAGGAGACCATTCTAAAAGACCTGTTGCGCGTGGGGAGTAAAACGGCGTTTGGGGAGGAGCACCGGCTGGGGGAGGTAAAGACTTACGAGGAATTCAAGCAGGCCGTGCCGATCCGGGATTACGAGCAGTTCGCGGGATATATTGCGCAGATAAAGGAGGGCCGTCACAATGTGCTGTGGCAGGGCAAGCCCATCTACCTGGCGAAGACCTCGGGTACGACCAGCGGGATCAAATACATCCCCATTTCCAAGGATTCCATCTCGAACCATATCAATACGGCCAGGAATGCTCTTTTATGCTATATGGCCTCGACGGGGAATACGGCCTTTTCGGACGGGAAGATGATCTTTCTTTCCGGGAGTCCGGAGCTGGAGCGGATCGCGGGGATCCCTACGGGCCGGCTGAGCGGGATCGTCAACCACCATGTACCGCGTTACCTTCGTACGAACCAGCTGCCTTCCTATGAGACGAACTGTATCGAGGACTGGGAGACGAAACTGGACAAGATCGTGGAGGAGACGCTAAACCAGGATATGACATTGATCAGTGGTATTCCGCCCTGGGTGCAGATGTATTTCGACCGACTGATCGAAAAGACCGGGAAACCGATAAAAGATATATTCCCCAACTTCTCGGTGCTGGTGCACGGAGGGGTCAATTTCGAGCCTTACAAGGCCAAGCTGTTCGACAGCATCGGGAGAAAAGTGGATACGATCGAGACATTTCCGGCTTCGGAGGGTTTCTTCGCATTTCAGGACGTACAGGATGGGGAGGGGCTCTTATTAAATACCAATAGTGGCATTTTCTTTGAGTTTGTTCCCGTGGGAGAGTTCGGAAAGGAGAACCCGGAGCGGCTGAGCCTGAAGGATGTGAAGGTGGGAGAAAATTATGCGCTTATTGTGAGTACGAATGCGGGGCTTTGGGGATATAGTATCGGCGATACGGTGCGTTTTGTCTCCACGGAGCCATACAGGTTAGTCGTTACGGGGCGAACGAAACATTTTATATCCGCATTTGGAGAGCATGTTATAGGGGAGGAGGTGGAGTACAGCCTGATGAAGGCGGCGGATGAAGAAGGGCTGCATATTACGGAATTCACGGTAGCGCCGATGATCCAGCAGGGCGAGGGCAAGTCCTATCACGAGTGGTTTGTCGAGTTCGAGAACAAACCGTCGGACCTGAGCCAGTTTGCCATAAAAGTTGATACCAACCTACGCAATAAAAACATCTATTACGACGATCTGATCACGGGAAATATTCTGCAACCTCTTCAGATCCGCGCCGTCAAGAAACATGGTTTTATCGATTATATGAAATCGGTGGGGAAACTGGGAGGACAAAACAAAGTGCCCCGGCTGAGCAATGACCGAAAGCTGGCGGGCGAACTGGAAAAATACATTGAGTAAAATGTCAAACGGCGTAACAAAAAAACGTGTTGCTATATTCGGATCGACGGGATCGATCGGCAGGCAGGCCCTGGAAGTGATCGATGCAAATCCGGCCCTTTTTAGCGTGGAGGTATTGACGGGGCAGTCCAATGATGACCTGCTGATCCGGCAGGCCTTGCATTTCAAGCCAGAGGTGGTGGTGATCGGGGATGAAAAGAAATACCCGAAAGTGCGGGAGGCGTTGTCGGCGGAGCCTATCAAGGTTTTCACCGGCGAAAAGGCCCTGGAAGAGGTGGCGGCCATGGACATCTATGACATCATGCTGGCGGCTATTGTGGGTTTTGCGGGTCTTCGTCCCACGCTGCAGGCCATAGGCAATGGCAAGGCGGTGGCATTGGCCAATAAGGAAACATTGGTGGTGGCGGGGGATATCGTCATGCAAAAGGCGATCGAAAAGCGTGCGCCTATCATCCCGGTGGATTCGGAACATTCGGCCATTTTCCAGTGTTTAGTAGGGGAAACCCGCAGCCGGATCGAAAAGATAGTACTTACTGCGAGCGGGGGGCCTTTCCTGGGAAAGAAGCCCAACTTCCTGGTGAATGTAAAAAGGGACCATGCGCTGCAACATCCGAACTGGAATATGGGGGCCAAGATCACGATCGACTCGGCTACGCTGATGAACAAGGGGTTGGAGATGATCGAGGCCAAATGGCTTTTCAACCTGCAGCCGGACCAGGTGCAGGTGGTCATCCATCCCCAAAGCATCATCCACAGCATGATCCAGTTCGAGGATGGGAGTATCAAGGCGCAAATGGGGCTGCCGGATATGAAGCTGCCGATACAATACGCGTTGTCGTTCCCCCGGCGGATCGCCAGCAATTTTCCCCGCTATGACTTCCGGAAGCCGGGAACCCTGACATTCGAGGAGCCGGATGTGAAGACGTTCCGGAACCTGACGCTGGCTACGGAGGCGCTGTTCAAGGGGGGGAACCTTCCCTGTGTGCTGAATGCGGCCAATGAGATCGCGGTCTTTGCCTTTTTACGCAACCGGATAGGGTTTTTGGATATGACGGACCTGGTGGAGCGTACGATGCAGCAGGTGGCTTTTATCGAGCATCCTACGCTGGAAGAATATTTTGAAAGCGATGGGGAGGCTCGTAATTTTGCGGCGAGCCTGATCAAACTGTAAAAGTTAAATATTATAGGTGGGGGCCTGAGAATAGAAATTTAGCAGATATTTGAAAAATTTCGCATCTAAAATCTAATAAAACACTCCGCCTACAGGAGTCTCTGGACTTATGATACTATTAGCAATCGACTGGTCAGCAGTTGGCATCAAGATACTGCAATTCATCTTATCGTTCTCTATACTGGTAGTGCTGCATGAAGCGGGGCATTTTTTCCCGGCGCGCTGGTTCAAATGCCGGGTAGAGAAGTTCTATCTCTTTTTCAATCCCTGGTTCTCCCTTTTTAAGAAGAAGATCGGCGAAACGGAATATGGTCTTGGATGGATACCTTTTGGGGGATATGTAAAGATCTCGGGTATGATCGACGAGAGTATGGACAAGGAGCAGATGAATCAGCCTCCGCAGCCCTATGAGTTCCGCAGCAAGCCGGCCTGGCAGCGTCTGATCATCATGCTGGGCGGGGTGACGGTGAATGTGATACTGGCCCTTGTCATCTTTATCATGATCATGTGGATATGGGGGGACCGTTATATACCTGTGGCCAATTTAAAATACGGTGTGTCAGTGGACAGTCTGGCCACGAAGATCGGGATGCAGGAAGGCGATAAGATACTGGCGGTGGCGGGCAAGCCCCTGGAGAGAGTGGGTACTACCGGGTCGGAGATCATCATGAACGAAGCGAAGAGCATTACGATCGAGCGAAATGGTCAGCGGATGGAGCTGGCTATACCGCCCGGGTTTATCAATCAGCTGAACAAGAACAGGCTGGGGGGCTTTACCTATATTAGATACCAGATGGTGGTGGATTCGGTATTGAAGGACGCCAAATTTACAGGACCTGCGTTGCAGAAGAGCGATACGATCCTGACGCTGGCGGACAAGCCTGCTTATTGGAATTCCGACTATCTGAAAGCATTGCATTATGCGGAAAAAAATAAGCTGACTACTGTGGCGGTGACCGCGCTGCGTGGTATGGATACGATCCGGACAAACATGTCTGTGGTGGAGAAAAGAGATTTTCACGTATATCCCAAGGACCCGGAAAAGATATTGGGCTATAAGCAGATCAACTATACGTTTGCACAGGCCATCCCGGCGGGGGTGAAAAGGAGCGTGCAGACATTGACGAACTATATCCGTAATCTGCGGTTGCTGTTCACGTCCAAGGAAGTGAAGCCGGAGGATTCGCTTGGGAGCGTGGTCAGCATTGCGAATGTATTCCCGCCCGTATGGGACTGGCAGGCTTTCTGGACTTTGACGGCGATATTCAGTATCCTGCTGGCTTTTATGAATGTGCTGCCTATCCCGGCACTGGATGGGGGGCATGCGCTCTTTACGCTGGTGGAAATAATCACGGGCAGGAAACCGAGCGATAAGTTTATCGAGTATGCGCAGATGGTGGGAATGATACTGCTGTTCGCGTTGATGGCGTATGCGTTGGGGCTGGATATATTCAGGATATTCAGGAAATAGTTTTTGCGCATGGCGCGTAGACGATATGAGGGGCCCCTGCCGATGGCGGGGGCCTTTTTTTACCATGTGATGCCCAAAGCAGCGGGGGTGTCTTTGTCATGAGAAATGCGGGAGCTATGACTGTTGGCTATTTTTGATTATATTAGTATTGCCCAAACCGTGTAATGAAACCTGCTATAAGTGCTCTATTTTTCTTCCTATCTTTTTGCCCAGCCGTGGCGCTGTATGCGCAGACCATCACTACCATTGCCGGAACGCCAACAGTTTTTGGGTTCAGCGGGGCGGGCGGGCCTGCTACATCAATAGTTATGCGGGAGCCATTCAACGTGGCGGTTGACAATGGCGGAAATGTATTTTTTACCGACCCGGACAACAATCGGATATGGAAGGTCAATACCGCGGGTATTGCAAGTATCTATGCGGGTACCGGCGTCTATGGTCATACAGGGGACGGGGGACCGGCGACGTCCGCTGCGATCGAGGGCGCATTCTGGCTCACCGTGGACAATACGGGAAACCTCTACTTCAGTGGGAATACCGGAGCGGTGCGGAGGATAGATGCATCGGGTATCATCAGTACGCTCATTACGGCAGCGCAGGCCAATGGAGGGGCCAGTATGGGCGACGGCGGGCCGTTGTCGGCAGCGACCTTTATCGGGATAACGGGATTTGTGCCAGACAATGCGGGAAATTTTTATATCTCGGACTATAATGCGGGCGTCGTACGCAAGGTGAACAGTGCGGGGATCATCAATGCTTTTGCAGGTACCGGCGTACCCGGATTTAGCGGCGACGGCGGCCCGGCGGCCCTGGCGCAGCTGAAAACCTGCTATGGGGTTGCTTTTGACCATACCGGCAATATTTACATACCTGACGCAGGGAATGGCAGAATACGGAAAATCGATGCGGCGGGGATCATTACCACGGTGGCCGGTAAAGGAACAACGGGGTATTCGGGCGATGGCGGTCCGGCGACGAATGCCGAATTCTATGGCGCGTGGCAGGTGGCGTTCGATGGCAGCGGGAACATGTTTATCGACGATGCCGCCAATAACTGTGTCCGGAAGGTAGACAACACGGGTATGATCAGTACCTATGCGGGTGTGGGTGGGCCTATGAACGCTGGCTATAGTGGCGACGGAGGGCCGGCCAATGCTGCCAGGATGACGAATGTTACGGGTATTGCCGTTGACAACGGGGGGAATCTTTATATAGCCGACCAGATGAATTTTATCATCCGGAAGGTGAATAATTGTCTGTTTGCGCAGATTGCACAGCAGCCTGCCGGCAATACGATCTGTGCGGGCGGGAATACAAATTTTGCGGTGACGGCGACTGGTTCCACGGGCTTCCAATGGCAGTTTAATTCCGGCAGTGGATGGAATGATCTGACTGACGCCGGAGTATACAGCGGAACAACGACCAATAGTCTCACGATCACCTCCGCTGTGACGGGCATGAATGGGTTTCAATACCGTTGTGCGATTGTCAATGGCTGCGGAACTATCGCTACCGTGCCGGCTGTTCTGACGGTCAACACTCCTTCTGCGCCGACGGTAGTGATCTCGACGGCGACGGGTGCTGTTTGTGCGGGGACGGGCGTCCTCTTTACGGCGAGTGCAACCAATGGGGGTGTGACGCCATCCTATCAGTGGCAGTTGAATGGGGCGAATGTCGGGACGAATAGCGCCACCTATACGAACGCAGGATGGAATAACGGGGATGTAGTGAGCTGTGTGCTGACAAGCAACTCCACCTGTGCAACGACGCCGACGGCGAATTCCAATTCCGTGACGATGACGGTGAATCCTTTAGTGACGCCTGGTGTCAGCATTGCTACGGCGACGCCTGCTGTATGCGCCGGAACGGCTGTGAGTTTTACGGCGAGTGCAACCAATGGGGGTGTGGCGCCATCCTATCAGTGGCAGGTGAATGGGGCGAATGTGGGGACGAATAGCGATACGTATGTGGGTCCGGGATTGAATAACGGGGATGCGGTGAGCTGTGTGTTGACGAGTAATGCAGTTTGTGCGACGACGCCGACAGCGACTTCCAATTCCGTGAGGGTAACAGTGAATCCTTTAGTGACGCCTGGCGTCAGCATTGCTACGGCGACGCCTGCTGTGTGCGCAGGAACGGCTGTGAGTTTTACGGCGAGTGCAACCAATGGGGGTGTGGCGCCATCCTATCAGTGGCAGGTGAATGGAGCGGATGTGGGGACGAATAACGATACGTATGCGAATGCCGGATTGAATACCGGGGATGTGGTGAGCTGTGTGTTGACGAGTAATGCAGTTTGTGCGACGGCGCCGACGGCGGGCTCCAATTCCGTGACGATGACCGTGAATCCTCTGGTGACGCCAGCTGTCAGCATTGCTACGGCAACGCCTTTTGTATGCGCCGGAACGGCCGCCAGTTTTACGGCGAGTGCAACCAATGGTGGTGTGGCGCCTGCCTATCAATGGTTGGTGAATGGGGTGTCCACCGGCGCGATGGGGGCCAGCTATATTAGCTCGTCGTTGAATAATGGCGATGCGATCAGCTGTATTATGACCAGTAACGCCGTCTGTCCCGCTGCGCCGACCGCTGTCTCCAATACCATCGTCGAACAGGTGAGGCTGGCGCCGAACACTTCGGTGAGTATTGCTGCGTTGACGACGACCATCTGTTCCGGAGCGCAAGCGAGCTTTACGGCGACGCCCGTGAATGGGGGGCCTTCGCCCGGCTACCAATGGCAGGTGAATGGGAATGATGTGGGGGCTGACAAGGCGGTGTTCACCACCAACGGTCTCGTCGATGGAGACGTGGTGAGCTGTATCCTGACCGGCAGCCTGAGCTGCAGCGTCCCAACGGCTTCTCAAAACCAGGTGGTGATGACCGTGAATGCCAATCCAACAGTGGTCCCGATGCCGGATACTATCATTGGATTGGGGCAGTCGGTGGTGCTGAAAGCTGGTGTTACGGGGCCGGTAGTGAGCTATCAATGGATGCCAGCGGTGAGCCTGGATGATCCGTATGCCGCGGCTCCCGTGGCTACCCCGGAGAATACTACGACCTACCGGGTGATCGTCACGACCGGTGCAAATTGTACCGCGAGCGGGAAGGTAACGGTGGGTGTGTTCAAGGCCGTGCAGTTACCCGGCGCCTTTACACCGAACGGGGATGGAAGGAATGATCTATTTCGCATGCCACCGTCGACGGCGGTGAAGATAAGGGCGTTTGTGGTATATGATCGCTGGGGCACGCGAGTTTTCTATACCTCTGATAGTTCGGTGGGGTGGGATGGAAGTTTTGGAGGGCGGCCGCAGCCCACGGGGACATATGTATGGGTAGTCGAGTATGAGGATCCGCTGACGAAGAAGTGGGTAGAGGTGAAGGGGGCCGTGGTGTTGGTGAGATAGCCCTTACTCCGACCGCAAGATCCCGGCAGGATTGGTCGTGCCCGCCTTTATGGCCTGCCAGCTGACGGTCAGCAGAGCAATGAGCATTACCAGAATCCCGGCTCCGATAAAAATACCCGCGCCTATCGTCATCCTGTAAACGTAATCCTGGAGCCACCAGTGCATGATCCACCAGGCGATGGGAGAGCCAATCACGATCGCAAGGGCCACGAGCCGCAGAAAATCACGGGACAGCAAACCTGCCACCTCCATTACCGAAGCGCCCAGGACTTTACGGATGCCCATCTCCTTACGCCGTTGTTCCGCCATAAAGGCCGAGAGGGCAAACAATCCCAGACAGGCGATACAAATCGCCAGGGCCGCCAGTGAAGTGAAGATATTTCCCGTCGCCTGCACGTCGGCATACATATGTGCAAATGACTCATCCAGGAAACTATAACGGAGAGCCTGGTGCGGAGAAAAAGTCCGCCAGGTATTGTCGATGCCGTCGAGCAGGCCTTTAATGTTTGTTGTATTGGTCCGCACTGCCACGGTTGTCGTCCAACTCCCCAGCATCAGTACCACGGGACCGATCTGCTGTCTGACCGACTCGTAATTGAAGTCTTCCACCACTCCGATGATCGGTACGCCCTGCCCCTGTCCCCAGTTGATCCGCTGTCCTACCGGGTGGGTCATGCCCATCTTGCGGGCCATCGTCTGATTTATGATCACGGCCTGTGAGTCGGAGGCCAAGGTTGGGGAGAAGTTCCGGCCATCGGCAAGTTTCATACCCATCACCTTCAGATAATCCACATCGACATTCCACATCTGGACACCTGTTCCGGGATCCAGCTTTTCCCTACCTACCCGGTACATTGTATTGCCGTTGCGTTTGCGACCGCTGATCGGCAGGAAATCGCTGTTTGTTACGGCCTGTACTCCCGACAACCTGAGCAATTGATCTTTAAAGTCAGGAAGCCGCTGGCCGAGGGTGCCTGTTCCTTCGATGAGCAGGACCTGGTCCTTATTGAAACCCAACTTGCTGTTGAGGATGAAATGCATCTGCCCGTAGACGACGAGGGTCGCGATGATAAGCACCACGGAGGTCGTAAACTGAAAGACCACCAGTCCGCTGCGAAGTCCCGAATGACGGGCGCCACGGCTGACATCACCCTTCAACACCTGTACGGGGCGGAATGCCGAAAGATAAAAGGCGGGATACAGTCCGGCGATCAATCCGATGAGTGATGATGCAAGTATCACACCCGGAGCAAGCCACCATGCTGTCCAGGGGAAATGCATCGAAGTTCCTGCCAGCTTGTTGAAGTATGGGAGCAGGAGCGCTGCCAGACCGATGGCCAACAGGAATGAAAAACCGCTGGTCACGATGGACTCCAGCAGGAATTGCCGGATCAGTCCCTGCCGATCCGAGCCTACCACCTTTCGCAGGCCCACTTCCTTTGCCCGGCCAGCGCTGCGCGCCGTAGAAAGATTGATAAAATTGATACTGGCCAGCAGCAATATAAAAATGCCTATTGCTCCAAACAGCCAAACGTATTTCCTGTCCACATGCGTCATCATGTCTTCTATATCCGCCGTCCCATGGATGTCCGATACCGGCTGGAGCATAAAGCCCAGTTTGTCCAGGACATGGAGCGCATCCGGTACGCCTTTTTGCACCATCTCGGCAGTCCAGTACTTTTTGGAGATCAGGGTGATATTGCCGGCCAGCTTTTGGACGTCGGCATCCGGGCGCAGGAGCATATAGACGTCATAGTTGCCAGCCATCCAGGTGTCCTGTTCCCCCTTCCAGAGCTCGTGTCCCGTCAGGGAAAGATAATAATCGAACTGCAGATGGGAATTTCCCGGAGGGTCCTGCATTACACCGCTGATGGTCCAGGGGTGGCTGTTGTCGTCGTTGAGGATGATCTGACGGCCGATTGGGTTCTGGCCAGGATAGAATTTCTCTGCCCGGCTCCTGGAGAGGATCAGGGTTTGGGGCTCGCTTAGCGCTTTGGTCCTGTCGCCATAAACCATCTTGAATTGGAACAGGTCGGGGAGGCTGGAATCGGCATAGGCAAAACCCTGCTCAAAGGTGCTCTGAGTGCTTTCAATGGGCCGCAACTGGTTGCTGCCGGCCCCGGCGAACAAGGTAGAGGGCATCAGCCGGGCTGTTCGCTCCACCGTAGGAAATTCGGTCTTCAGGGCTTGCGCGAAGAGGGCCGGCCAGCCGCCGGCCGCTCTGCGAATCCTTCCATCCTGGGGCATATAGCCTGTCAGACGATAAAGCCTGTCGGACCCGGGGAAGTCCCGATCATAGCTCAGCTGGTTATGGATATATAGTCCGATCAGCAGACAGGCGGCGATCCCGAGGGCAAACCCGCCTATTTTGACAGCGGAATAGAATTTTTGTTTCCCCAGTTGGCGAAGAGCGATCTTCCAGAAGTTTTTAAGCATCAGACGGGCTTTGGCCCTATGGGACGCCGGGAACTACCGGGAGGTTACCGAGGAGGGGAAATAAAAAAATGGAGGGTACGGAGAACATTGGGTGCGGAATCCGCATGCTGTGGGTGCGGAGCCCACATCTATTATTTTAAGGGTTTGTATGTAAACTTTTGTCCGCCCAGGGAAGCTTCCAGCATCAGACCTCCCTTTTCCTGTGAAAATACGACTACGCCATCTCTATAATTCACATTGGCAGATGCGCCCGCCTTGACGGCTACTGCTGAAGTTTGTGCGCTGAACTCAAGTTTGTTATGCATGAAGCGGTCGACGGCTTCTTTATTTTCAAAGAAGATTATCTCCCGATAGGCTTGCCCGCCAGCCTGGGCGCCCACGGTGACCTGTACCATCTTCGCAGTACCGACCATCTCTCCTTTTTCATGGAATGCTCCTCTTCCTGCCGCTCCGCCTACTCCTACCGCACCCTTGCCTACATTGGGGAATATGACATATCCGGCAGAGTGTTTAAAGAGATTCTCCATTGACGGGTCTGTCTTTATGAAGGCAGCTCTAGCCTCTTTACTGTCTTTGATTATTCTCTCCTGGGTTTCATCCTGTGCCTTTGCTATCCGTGGTAAGAACAGGCCTGAGAATATCATTAGGAATATTATCTTTTTCATAAGTAATAAATTATAAGTTAACTGAAAATATATACGATAAGCGAGGCAAAAAATCTGCCAGCGGAGGAGTTGTGCTGATAAGCGCTTGAAGAGCAATATTTATCTGTATAGAGAGATGGGTTTTCGCTGCAATAATGGGAATATTTGTCCCCACCACAATCCGTTTTATTTACTCACCGGCACTTCCAATTCAATGGTAATTGTACTGCCCACCGATCCGCCTGGATGGCCCACTTTGTAGTCTTCCCTGTTGATGGTAAACCTGCCTTTGAATACGCCGGTGCTACCGGATGCTGTGAAGCTAAATGGGATCTCTACCGGACGCGTAGTCCCTTTTAAAGTCAGCTCACCCACCGCCTTGTAGTCCCTGGGGGCTTTCTCGATCTTCGATGATTTAAAGCTGATCAGGGGGTACTTATCGGTGTTCAGCCATTCCTCTTTATTGCGAAGATCGCTGTTGCGAAGACCAATACCCGTGCTCACTGTTTTTGCATCGATGCTGGCGGAAACAGTGCTGCCTGGCAAATCCTTTTCATCAAAGCGGATGGTTGCCTTCAATCCGGAAAAGCTGCCGTGCACTGTTCCGAAAGGGAAGGGGCCTTTCACTGTAAAAAGGACCTTGGCTTTGGATGCATTCGCTGTCCAGGTTTGGGCGGTTCGGCCTTCGCCAGGTGGGAGTACTGAAATTATTGCAACCAGGCAGATGAATAATGCGGGCCTCATATACTTTGCTTTAAGATGTTTTACTTCTTCCTGAAAAAATGAACGCCGATGTAAAAATCCGTTCCATACATATTACGGAGCTTGAACAAACCAGCCGGGGCATCGGCCCCAAAGAACAGGTAGCCAGCCCTGACGGCAAAACCCAGCCGCGGACGCCAGTGACCATAATATATAAGAGAAAAGGGGAGGCTTGCTTCCAGCCATTTGCTTTCATACCGCGGTGTAAGGGAATACACATCCGGCTGGACAACACCCTGCCCATGGCCATGACCAAAGCCTTTGATGACCGTGAGATTGACAAAGAGGTTGTCATAGCAGTTCCAATCGGCCTGGAAGCTGAGGGCTGTGGGCAGTCCCATTTTGAATGAATTGCCAGCATATGATCTGGTGGAGTCACCCTGGTAGAAAGCGGCGCTTATCGTACGGTCCACCTGCTCATTGGTTTTGAGATCATACGTATACCAATTCGTGAAATTGGCGCTATCGGAATGAAGGTGGAAGGCGGAGGTATTCCGGGAAAAGCGGATGGCGCCGACATCGACCAGGGAAACGCCCAATTTATACAGGTAACTGGTGTTGTGCCGGCGGGTATATGTAAATCCAATATTGGCCCCCAAGCCGTAACCGTGAGTCAGTTCGCGGCGGCCTGTGCTTTTACGGTATGTATCGTAATCTGTCCTGCCGTAATCGAGGTTGGAATGCGTGAAAATGAGCTGTGTGGTATCACCGATGGTGTAGTTCAGACTGGTATTCTTTACATAGGCGGCGCCCAGGCCCTGTAAGTATTTCAACCCAAGGCCTGCTGCCAGCTCGCCCTTGCAGTCCTTGTATATGGTTGCGGCATAGTAGAACCCATATTCCAGCCAGGCCATGCCGTCGATACGTGTGGAATTGTCGTGGAAAGGCTTGTACCAGAGAATCTTATTTCTCATATAATCAAATGCATTCTGGGCCACATGGCCGGTGAAATTGTCGATATTGGCAAAGGCGCGGGCGCGGAAAGTGAATCCGATGGTCTGGCCCTCTTTGATCTCTGCCTGAAAAGACGGCCCCAGGACTTCGCTCGCCAGCATAAAGTGATAGCGCTTATCCGGATTGGAGGGGTCAAAAGTGGTGACAAATTTGTTCTGATGTTTGATCCCCTCGATGATGGAGCGAAAGCCCAATACGGGAATGGCGCCTTTGGGGATATACAGGTAATTATTGTCGAAAAGGGTTCCCGCTGACGCCACATTTACGTCCCATTTTACATACTGTCCTTCCATGCCGGCAGGGTTCAGCAGGGCAGCCTGTATACCGGCATAATGGCTATTGCGGATGCCCAGATCCTGTTGTGCGTGCAGGAGGGATGCCCCTTGCAGGGATAGCAAAAGCATTATTATCCTGTTCATTTCAATGATTTTAGCGTTCCGGCAGGGTCGTGGGATGCGTTGGCGCTTAATAGGAATGAAGATCCTTAATAGGAAAGAAGATATGGGAGTGAAAGTTGGCGGTCTTCAATTGGAAAACGTGCAATAATCTATCCAAGGTTGCTCGGGATGGGAAATTTGTCCATGTCTTTCTGGGAGGGTATCTTCGGTTGAATGCCGCCCTAAAGGATTCGGAAATTTCCCTTCCATATTCATCAAATTTTCTCCTGACCATGTATACTTCCTCGGTATATGTTTTCAGCGGCTGACCGTTGAGCCCATAGTTGGCTTCCTGAATTGGCCTATTCTTTTCATCCCTCACATACACAATGGAATCCGCTTGTTTGAATTCGCTGAGGATCCCATGGGAAAATGTCACGGTGGCTATTTTGACAGCAATGCCAGAGGGGTTGAGCTGCGTGACAATCACATTTTGCTGCCCATCCCTGGCTATTTTAAAGCAGGTCCTTGCTGCCGTCTTTGTCAGACGAAAGTTGCCATATAGTCAAATTACTCGGTACGTAATGCCGAGACGGGACTTGCCTTCACTGACCTCCAGATCTCATAGCTCACGGTGAGCAACGTGATCAATAATAGTCCCACCAGGCTGAATATAAAGATCATCGGGGTGATCGGAACCCGGTATACAAAACCCTGCAGCCATTTGTGTGCAAAGAACCAGGATACAGGGATAGCTATCAGGCTGGCAACTATAAAAATCTTCAGGAATACCCAGGCAAACAAGGTAACCACTTGTCTGTCGCCGGCTCCAAGGACTTTCCGGATCCCAATCTCCTTTGTGCGTTGTTCCGCCGTGTAGGAAGCCAGGCTTATTACGCCCAAAATGGTTATCAGGATCGCTAACGTGGCGAAAATCTTTGCGAGGGCAGATATCGTGTTTTCCACCTGGTACATGCGGTTAAATTCGTCGCTGACAAACCAATGGTCGAATCCTGCTCCCGGGAATGCGGCCTTCCATTTTTTTTCTATGACGGCAATCTTCTCGCGGAATGTTCCGACAGGCAATTTTATATAGGCGATCTTGTCGATCTGGTCAGGCTGTGGTTTTAGCACCAATGGTTCGATCGGCTGGTGCATGGACCGGAAGGGAAAATCCTTCACGACCCCTATGACCCGGTAAAGCCTGTTGGTATCCCTTGTATCTTTAGCCATCGTACCCACCACATCGCCAAGGGATCTATTCAAAGCACGAACAGCGGTCTCATTCAGGATAAGTGCAGCGCTATCATTGATGTTCCCGATTTGAAAATCGCGTCCGGCAATGAATTGCAATTGAAATGTCCTCGGAAAATCATAATCCACGCTAAGCTGATTCCATTGCAAATCCTTATTCCCTAAAGAGGGGAATTTATACGTCCGGCCGATGAATCCAAAATAGTCAAGTCTCGGCAAATGATTTCCCATCGTCACATGCTCAATCTGCGGGTCTTCCAGCACCGTGCGTCTAAACGTTTCAAACGTGTCCTGCCGTGCAATCCCGCCAAAACGAATTGCAAGCAATTGGCTGCCCTGTTCGTTCAACTTGGTAGTTTTCAAATGATCCATTTGCTGCATGACGATCAGGGTATATACGACTAACCCCAATGAAACACTATATTGTATCGTAACGAGGGTCTTTCGCAAAAATTCGGCGCCTTTTCCTTTTACGATATGCCCTTTTAGTACTTTTACCGGCTGAAACGCCGATAGATACAATGCCGGATAAAAACCAGCTACAAAAGTCATAAAGAGCACGATAGCACCGGCAATTGTCAGCATATAGGGATCGGCTAATGATCCCATGGAAAAAGATTTGTGCGCTACCTGGTTAAAAGGGTGGAGAAACAGCAATATCAGGAGCACAGACATTGCCAGGGCGCAAATCGTCATTAAAAAAGATTCGAGAAAGAATTGTGTGGCTATTTCAAAACGCCGGCCCCCAAAGGACTTTCGCAAGCCTACCTCTTTCGCCCTTTTTATCGAACGGGCAGTGGCCAGGTTTGTATAGTTGATACAGGCAATAACCATGACCAGGACAGCGATGATGCCAAAAATAGCCAGGTAAGTCCTGTCGCCATGCGTATTGGAGTTGTCTTCCCATAAATTCTTCGGGTCGAAGTGCATGTCCGTCAACCGGATAGCTGTAGCTTCCAATTTTGATCCGGCGGGCGCCACTCCGGCGCTGGATTTCAGCATTTGAGCCGCCAGGGTATTTAAAACAGCATTAACAGGTTTTATATCCGCACCGGGCTTCAGTACGATGTAGTTCTCGAAGAACGACGTATACTGGCCAAATTGGGTGCCTTCCAGGTATTCTGCAAAGTGATCGCCGTAAATGCCATGCAGGGCGTTGATATTGATAATATAGTCGGGCTTAAAATGGGAATTGGCAGGATAATCGCGATAAATGCCGGTGACCTGAACATTCACTTCCTGACCGCGGGTAGCAAATATGTGTTTTAGGGAGATGATCTTGCCGATGGGGTCTTCTTTTCCGAATAAATTCCGTGCACCCGTCTGACTTAATGCAATGGTGTTAAAATCGTTGAACATTTTTTCCCTGTTGCCCCTGAGCAGATCGAAATAGAGCACCTTGTTAAAACCGGGTTCGGCCCAGACAATTTTTTCCGTCAGTACGATCTTGTCGGTTGGCTTGTAATTAAGGGAAGTGGGGTAACCAATATTGTCAATGCGGCAGGAATAAAGTACTTCCGCACGATTGTCTTTCAGATAGCGCATAAAAAAACCCGGAGAGACGGTATTTTCAAAACGCTGGCCGTCGGGGTTTGTAAAAACAGTGCCGATACGGTATGTATCCTTATAGAACGGCTGCATGGTGTCGTAACGCAATTCATCGCTTACATACAGGAAGATAAGGACGGCGCTGGCCAGGCCAAGGGCAAGTCCGAAAATATTCAGGAGGGAAAATAATTTCTGGCGTTTGAAATTCCGGAGGGTGATCAACAGATAATTGCGGAACATGGGTAATTATTTTTGCTATTAACCAATAATCTCCCACGTGACTGGCGATCTTCCACGTGACTCTCCATCTTAAGATCCATATATTTTGACGGTAATAAAAGGTAATTATGACGAGCGGCAAAAAACTGCTAAAAATAAAATGTGATGTTTAATTTTGCGGCAAAGGGGGTGCCGGGTGTAAAACATATTTCATCAACAGGATGTGTTTCTCCTTTCAGGCGGGTAGTAGTATCAAATTGTGTCTCTTTCCATCTTGTATCCAGCATATTATTGATCACCAGGCCAATTGCGTATTTCGGCCTGGTATAGTTAATGACGGCGTCGGTGATGAAATAGCCTGTTGCTGTAAGGCTGTAGAATTCGTTGGCTGGCCTGTCGCCGATGTATCTATATCGTAGGCTTCCGTTGAAGCCGTGCCTGGTTGTGTAGGTCACGCCTCCGGAGCTTGTCCATACCGGTGCCAGGGGAATATAGTTGGCTCCTTTGGGCCTGCCGGAGGTGCGCCCATGTGCATAATTAAGGTCCACATCCATATAAACGGATTTGGTTGGCTGATACCGTCCGGAAAGATCGATTCCCATGCGGCGGGTGTTACCTTTAAAGGAGACATCACCTCCATCTCCATTATACACGAATTCCTGCTGCAGTGAGATATACCACAGCGATGCATTGACCAGGACGTTCCTGAGCGGTTTAAAGACTGTCCCCAGGTCGGCGCCATAGGCGGCAGGCAGGGTAGCAGCGCCCTTCTCCACTACAACCGCCCTTGTATCATTTGAATGAAAGCCTTTTCCGGTGGTGAGGTAAAGTTGGGTCGTTTCATTTATTTGATAATAAAAATTCAGTTTGGGACTGATGGTCTGTGCATTTGCTTTATAGATACCGATGCCCGGAAGCGTTGTGTCGTTGGGGAGCTTGTTATCATATCGATGGTAGAACTGGTCAAACCTCAGCCCGGCATAGATACGAAGACGGTTATTTAATTCGAACGTCGCACTGGCATAGGGCGCAATTTCCGTCAGGCTGATATCTCCCAGCTTTATCTGCTGTAACGTAATGTATCGGTCCAGGGTGTGGGACAACGCTGAATGATGGGTGAGGTCTGTCCGTATATTTACTCCGAACTCGGTTGTGACTTTGGTATTACCAAGGTAGCCGTGGTGCTCATAGCTTCCGTTGTATCCAAAAAGATCCCTGACCTCCTGTTGCCGGATCTCATCCCCGTTGACCGTATCCACTAAGAAAAATGTGAAGTTTGTATGCAGATCAAAATGGTAATTGGAATAGAATACCTGGTTCTTGAAGAGGTCTCCCTTGTCATTGGAAGTGATGAGCTGGGCGTTGAAATTGGTACGGTAAGTTTCGCCCCCCTCGAAGGGATCGATGGCCCCATAGAACCCGATGATATGTTCCGAGACCGCGCGATCAGGGATCTGCCCTGAAGCATTCCATTTGCTATAGAAGGTGGTGGCGGAAACGGTGAGGTAATTGTGTTCGGCGATTTTGCCACTGTATTTGGTGAACAGGTTGAAGCCACTGAAGTGTTGAGGATTATCGAAATACGCGTCTGCATATCTGTATTCCGAGGCCATATACCAGGATTGCTGCCGGGCCTTTGTTTCGCGCCCCAACAGATTGAAAAGACCCAGCACCCGTCCGATATTGAACATACCCCCTTCGATCTTAATACTATTGCCGGGCAGCGATGACTTAGTGACGAAATCAACAAAACCTGTCGTACAAAAATCCCCTTTGGCAGCCGTATAGGGGCCTTTTTTGAAATTCACGCTTTCAATTGTTTCGGGTATGATGAAATGGCTGTCGGCAAAACCTTGTCCATGGGCATGCGAGGGCATATTAATAGGCAGTCCATCTACATCTTCCCTAAAATCCGTGCCGTGATCTGCATCGAACCCCCGGAGAAAGATCTGCTCCGCCTTGCCTCCGCCCTGGTGCTGGGCGATGACGATGCCCGGGATGATCCGTAAGACTTCTTGTGAATTATTGACGCCACGAAGGGCGATATCTGTTTTGCTGATGGGTCTGTATTGTTCCCCCGCCCTGGTAGAGACCGTTACAGTATTTAGCGATATAATTTGAGGGGCAAGGGCAATATGGAAATCCTGGCTTTTAAGGTCTGCAAAGGATAAGGTCTTTGTTTCGTAGCCAATGGAAGAGACCATGATATTTTCAGGGGTTGACTGAATATGTCGAAAATTAAAATTTCCGGTCTGGTCGGTCGTTCCAGTGATCCGTCCGGGAAGTAAGATCACGCTGACCCCTTCCAGCGGCTGCCTGCTTATGGCATCGGTGATATTCCCTTTGAGGAGGATTTGCGCTGAGACGGGCTGCGCGACTTGAATGAGCGTGCAAAGGGTTGTCAACACCAAACGTATATAGTCGAGAGGCATATCCTACAATCTACGTACAATATGCCGTGACGGATGTAGATTTTTTCAGAAATATTAATAAGCCGGATCAAATCTACCCTTGCTTATTTACCGTATTTAAATCGTTCTATGCATAGTTCAGCATTTTCCTGTCCTACACAAATACCCTTTCTAATTCATACCCCGTTGGAGTTCCTGTCATTTAATTTTTTAAAGTAAAAACCTGTTTATGAATCAGAGATCTAAAACTGGAAGAGAGGTCCTGTTCCTTATGGCCGCTGTTTGTCTCGTCCTCATTGCCGGTGTATTGATGTCCTCCAGTCATCGCGAGGCGCCAATGATCGCCAATGATCCGCTGGCCGATAATACGGACCTGTATGCATTCCGAAGTCCGGATCATCCCGACAAAATAACGATACTCGCCAATTACATTCCTGCCCAGCTGCCCTTTGCTGGCCCCAATTATTATCAATTCGGCGAAGACATCCGTTATGAGATCCATATCGACAACGATGTCACCACGCAAGGGGATGATATTGTTTATCGCTTCACTTTCCACAAGACCAACCAGGACCCTACTACCTTCTTCAATATCCGTCTGGGGAAGCAAAACCTGAAAACTACCTATACTCTGGAGAAAAGCCGGGGATGGGGGAGAGGTTTTGAAACGATTGTCAGCAATGGAGTAGTACCTCCGCCCAATATCGGCCCCCGCTCCATCAACTCGCCGGTGGGGCTTGGTGTTGGCGATTACAACACGCTAATCAATAATGCTATTACTACGGCCAGTACGGGGGAGAAGGTCTTTTGCGGCACGGCAGACGATCCTTTTTTCGTTGACCTGGGAGGTATCTTCGATCTGGGGGATGCGCCGCGTACGACCGGGACAAAACCTATGGATGCCCTGAAATGTAAGAATGTGTCTGTAATCGCCTTGCAGGTAGATATTTCCGAGCTGCAAAAGGATCACAAATCCGTATCCCAGGCAAAGAATATCCTGGACCCTGATTTTGTCATCGGTGTATGGGCTTCTGCCAGCAGGAGAAAGATCAGGACGCTGAACAAGCCAAGGGTCGAGGAAGATTTCGATGGGGGAAGGAATGACGGGGACGAAGACCTCGACGGAGATGGAGACCATGACCGGGATGATCAAAACCGAAAACTTGAATCTTCCACCGGTCCGTGGGTCCAGGTCTCAAGATTGGGTATGCCTTTAACGAATGAGGCGGTGATCCCCATTGGCAAAAAGGACCTTTGGAATTTCCTGACGCCGTATGAAGACCTGCCCAACATCAAAACCTTTGGAAACTATTTCTACAATCCGGAACTGGCGTTGTATATGGATGATACTTATTTCGGAGGCGCCATTCCGGCTTTGAAGGCTTTGCGGATCCAACGGAATTCTTTGGGCGTTTTTGGGTTTGGGAATAACCAAAACGGGTTGTTTGGTCTGAAAGGAAGTGCATCGCTGGCCGGGACGGCGCTGGATGATGCTGTCTTCGGAAAATTGTTGCTGCCGGCACCTAAATCTCCCCGTTCGGTGGACCTATGGCCCATCTTCAATACCGGTGTGCCTAATTTGCGGCCTTATCAGCTTGCCACCGGCAAAAAAGGTAATCCGTTGGCCGCAGGGAAACCATTTATCAATAATTTCCTGCCCAATGGGGGAGATATGCTGCGTCTAAATATGGCGGTCCCTCCCACTCCGAGAAATGATCCGAAGTTCAGCGCGTTGGGATTGGTACAGGCGGCAGTTTTAGGCTTAACCGATACCATGTATAATAAGAGCCTTTCTCTTCAATTTATTCCCAACATGGATGGTTTTCCCAATGGGCGGCGGTTAGAGGACGATGTTACCCGGATCGAGCTGCAGGCCGTCAGTGGTGTGGTGCTTGCTGCCATAGGGCTGTGGTATGATGATTTTAAGGGAGGCGCCAATCCCGTCACCCCCGACCTGGTGAACGTGCTGACGTATAATACCGGGGTGAACGCCAATGATACCACCTTTAAAACCTCGTTCCCTTATGTACAGACGCCCTGGTCGGGATCCAACAGTTGCTGCGGCGCGCCTGCGGAAAGCAATGCCAACAATAAGGTGGCGGCCTCTCTGGATGAATCGGATATCTATAAGTCAGTTCCTGCTCCCGGTGGGTTGGATATGGCAGCGCCGGACATGTTCGTGAGTGTGTCCCCCAATCCTTTTGTCGATGGCAATACGATCCGGTACCATATCGAAACTGCCTCCCAGGTGAGGATAGAAATATATGATGCAAACGGTAGATTGATGAAAGTATTGGCCGACGGCAATATGCAGCCGGGCACTTATTCGGTGCCCTGGAATGCAAGCAATATGGCGAAGGGCGTCTATTTTATAAATGCTGTTCGAAATGGAAGCGCCAGACAGGCCATTCGCGTCGTTAAAGAATAATTATTCACTTTTGGAGCAGGTCCGCCTTTTTGGTTGCGGGCCTGCTTTTTACAAATTTTTGTTATGAACAGAAAATACTTAGTGGGCTTGACGGCTATTGCTTTTGTGATGGTTGTCCTTGTTAGTATTACGCGGGAAAATAAAATAGATAACCTGCTGGAAAGAAGCGCCGCCATCCCGCAAACAAATGAGTGGGTCCTCCGGCGGGATTATGCTGAAGCGCTGCGTAGCAAAATAAGTAAGGACCCTACAGATGTAAAGTCTATTTTGGCCCTGACCACGCTATTTATTCAGGAGGCGCGGGTCACCGGCAATTATATGTATTATGATAAAGCTGCTTTGAAGTGCGTGAATAAGGTTTTGAAGCAGGATACTTCAAATGGCGAAGCACTGACATTCAAGTCCCTTATTTACTTATCTCAGCATCATTTTGCCGACGGGCTGGCGCTGGCAGAAAAAGCGCACCAGATCAATCCCTTCAATGCTTTTATCTATGGGTTGTTAGTAGACGGAAATGTGGAAATGGGTCAATATGATTCGGCGGTGGCAAATGCCGATAGGATGGTTTCCGTCAGGCCGGACATACGATCCTATTCCCGCATCTCTTATCTGCGGGAGATCCATGGCGACTACCAGGGAGCGATCGAAGCGATGGAAATGGCGGTGAATGCAGGCGGTGAGGGGGATGAGACGACCGAGTGGTGCAGGGTTCAGTTAGGGCGCTTGTACGAGTACACCGGGGATCTTAAAAGCGCGGAAATGCATTATACGATCGCATTGGATGAAAGACCGGGATATGCTCTTGCGTGGGCTGGTCTGGCGAGGGTGGCCGTTGCCGGTGGACAATATCAGAAGGCAATTGGCTATTATAGAAAGGCGGACTCGATGATCAACGATTATTCCATCAAGGAGGAGTGTGCGGATGCGTATGCGCTGGCTGGGAGAAAAGCTTCTGCTGATTCGGTAACTTCTCTGGTTATCAACGAGCTCAGCCGGGATGAGCAGATTGGGGTAAGTAATGATAATATTGGTCATTATGCCGACCGGGAATTAGCCTATGCCTATTTGAAGGTCAATAATTATGACAAGGCCCTGGAACATGCCCTGATGGAATATAATCGCCGGCCGGGTAATATCGATGCCAACGAGACGGTGGCCTGGATCTACTATTGCAAGAAACAATCTCCGGAAGCGTTGCCCTATCTCAGGACTGCCTTGAAGACACATAGCAGGAACCCCGTATTGCTTTGCCGTGCGGGATTGATCTATGCCAGTATCGGGCATCGCAGTGAAGCAAAGGCCCTTTTGGAGCAAGCGATGTTGGGTGACCCTAATATATCGGTGGTATTAAAAAATGAAGGTCTCGAAACGCTGCGATCCTTATGAGACCGGGCAATACATGCCGCGTCCTGTTGGTGACCCTTTTATTGGCGCCGACTACGCTGCTGGCGCATACCGTCAATTATGCTTTGGAAAAGGCGTCTGTTTCGCATGTCGTTGGGTTTTATCTTCGACTGGGTATTCAACATATCATCCCATATGGGATTGACCATATCCTGTTTGTAATAAGCCTTTGCCTGCTCAGTACCCGGATCAAAACCATCCTTTGGCAGGCAACTGCATTTACCGTGGCCCACTCCGTTACACTGGCCTTGAGCATGAAAGGCGTACTTGTTGCCCCTGGCGCTGTGGTCGAGCCGGTGATTGCCCTGTCGATCATGTTTGTGGCGATCGAGAATATGTTGTTGAGCGAGCTGAAACCGTGGCGAATAAGCATCGTCTTCCTGTTTGGGCTGATCCATGGTATGGGTTTTGCCAGCGCATTGAATGAGATTGGTCTGCCCAGGGGAGCGTTCTATACCTCGATCCTGTCTTTTAATGCTGGGGTGGAGATCGGACAGGTGGTGGTTATCACGGGCGTATTTATGCTGGTGATCATTCCCTTTGGGAAAAGAGGATGGTACAGGAAATGGGTGGTGTATCCGGCGTCTATCGCTATTGCGACGGTAGCGGGTTATTGGGTGGTGATGAGGGCATTCTTTTAATACCGCATCTTCCATTGTGCATACCTGCTTGCCAGAAAGGTAACCCCTGCTGTCTGATATTCGGATGTGCTCACTGTAAAATGATCCCCAGGATAATACTCAAAGACAAAGCGCGTATCCAGCTTTTTCATTTCGTCGTCCAGCATGTGCACGGCATAGTTCAACAGGAAATTGTCCTGGTTGCCTACCGACACCCGGATCTTGCCTTGCAGCCCCTTTTCAAGGACCGGCCAGTTGTTGCGCAGATAAGCACAGATATCGTAGGCCTTCCAATGCTCAAAACAGGACTTGTCGATGGCTCCTGTCACAGGGTTGCATATCGGTATTGGCTGACCGTCCTGTCCTTTTGCGCTAAACACCTGATTAAACGAATGCATCTGCTCGCCCCGGTAGAGGACAAACTCCTGCTGGTAGCATTGTTTCATCGTCGCCACCGGAAAATATCCCGCGATGGTAGCGACGGCATTCGAAGTTCCATCCTTTTTATAATAGATATTATCTTCTTCGTATAGATTGACCCGCTGAAAATTCCGGAAGTCGACCGGGTCGGGCGAGCTTGACCAGCAACCCGCAAACACATCCGGATAGTGTGTCTGCAACCAGAGCACCGTCCAGCCCCCACTGCTATGTCCCCTTAAGAGCCTCGCCCCATTGCAGCGATAGGACTTTTCCAGCTGCGGGATGAATTCGGTGGTCAGAGCATCTCCCCAAGGACCATTGTTATCGCTATTGGCATATACAGAGTGACCACCGGCGCAATTGCCATCCAGGTAGACCGTGATGCAGGAGACGGTATCAAACGGCCTGCTAAAGACTGTCGTATCGCCCGAATACCGGTGATAATCCCCGCCATAGCCGGAGACCACAAACAATACCGGGAATTGCCGTTGCGGCTGTGTATAATACTCCCGCGGGAGCAATACAGCAGCATCAACCGTCATTGCCCTTCCCTGGGATTTTGATAGAAGCTGTGACGGCGTTTTTAGTTCTTTTACAAATTTTGTGTCTGTGAAATGCGGTTCGGTCACTACCTGGTCGCAGCTTAGTGTGAATGATGCATTGGCATCTTTCGTGAGATTGACTTTTAGCGACCGGGAATAAAGGTTACCCGGGCTCTCCGCAATCGCCCGTCCTCCCAGGTTCCTGTCCCAGACGGCCTGTACATAATATTCACCTCGTTCTATATCGGATAATCGGACGGGATAGGATGCTGCCCGATCGTCAAATGTGACGGAAGTACCTGGCTTTACGTCCCGCACATCGATGGAAAAGCACGGGAAGGGCTCCAGGTCGGCCATGGCATTTTTGGGATTTCGGTTCTCCTTGTTCAGGTAGAGGATCACCTTTCCGGTAAATGGCGCGCTCAGGGCGTTGGCCGGATAATTAACCAGAAATTTCTGACTATAACTTTGCGAGGAAAGTGAGGCGGCGACAAGCAGTAGCAGATATCGTTTTAGCATATAGGGAAGATACGGGAATAAACGGTGATGGCAAAGAAGCCGCTGAAAGTCAGCGGCTTGAATTTTTGTAAGGCGAGGAGCGGCGGCTAATCGGTGCATTTGGCAAGATAAACGGCATTTTCTTTGGATCATCTTACAACTAGCCTTCCGCTCTCCGTGCTATAACCGTACATCGTTTGTATCGAATAAGGCGGCTCTGCAGTTGAATAGAATCACAAGAATTTGATTTTTAACAAATTGGGTCATTGGTCTACTTTTTGTGCGGCGAGTTCCAAACTGATTGCCAATGTTTAAGAACTATCTCACCGTCGCATGGCGCAACCTGATCAAGAACAAGGCCTATTCGGTCATCAACATCCTGGGGCTTTCCGCGGGCATGGGGGTCGCCTTGCTTATCGGCCTCTGGATCTGGGATGAAGTTTCCTACAATAAGAATTTCGACAACTATGACCGGATCGTCCGCGTCATGGAGACCATCAATCACGGCGGGGAGATCACCACCGGGCAAGCGGTGCCATTACCGCTGGGAAATGAGTTGCGGACGCGCTATGGTTCCGATTTCAAACGGGTGACGGTGGGTTCTGCTATAAACAAACATACCCTCGCCTATGACGGCGATAAACAGATATTTGGAAACGGCATCTATATCCAACCTGAATTCCTGCCCATGTTCTCCGTCCGGCTGCTAAAGGGGTCGCTGGCCTCGCTAGACGATCCCTATTCGACCGTCATTAGCGCGTCGCTCGCGAAGACAATGTTCGGTAACGCTGAGCCGGTGGGCAAACTTGTAAAGATCGACAACAAGAACTCGCTGAAGATCTCGGGAGTCTATCTCGATTTTCCGCACAACTGTGAGTTTTACAATACCCAACTATTGATGGCTTGGGATGGATTTGCAGCAGACAACGACCTGAAGGGTTCTATGGTCAATGGATGGAACAACAATTCCTGGCAGATCTTTGCGCAGCTACAGGACAATGCCGACCTGAAAGCCGTTTCGGTCAAGGTCAGAGGTGGTCTGGAAGGGCATGAGCGGAAGGACAAGCCACTGGTATTGCTGCACCCCATGAACAAATGGCGGCTGTACAGCGAATTCAAGAACGGCATCAATACGGGGGGCACCATCGCATTTGTCAAAATGTTTGCGATCATCGGCGTCTTTGTATTGCTGCTGGCCTGTATCAACTTTATGAATCTGAGTACGGCACGGTCAGAGAAGCGCGCGAAAGAGGTGGGGATCCGGAAAGCGATCGGCTCGCTTCACCGTCAGTTGATAGGTCAGTTCCTCGGGGAGTCGTTGTTGATCACTTTTGTCTCCTTCTGCCTGACCCTTTTGCTGGTGACGCTGACGCTGCCTTTTTTCAATCAGATCGCCGACAAACAGATGAATATCTTATGGACCAGCATCCCGTTTTGGTTCATCGCGATCGGGTTCATCCTTTTTACGGGGTTGGTCGCGGGTAGCTATCCGGCCTTTTATCTTTCTTCCTTTAAGTCGGTAAGCGTGCTAAAGGGTACCTTCAAGGCGGGCCGGTTTGCTTCGGTACCGCGGAAGGTGCTGGTGGTGTTGCAATTCACCGTATCGGTGTCGCTGATCATCGGGACATTCGTCGTCTTCCAGCAGATCAACTATGCGAAAAACAGACCAATCGGTTACAACCGGGAAGGGTTGATCACCGTTGCGATGAATACACCCGACCTGTATCCGCATTACAATAGTCTTCGGTCGGACCTTCTGGCTTCCGGTGTTGTTGCGGATGTGGCGATGTCGACCAGTCCGACGACGGCGGTCTGGGCCAACCAAAGTGGTTTTTCATGGCCGGGGAAAGATCCTGCTATGAGTCCGTCCTTTGCCGTGATCACCATGACGCATGACTATGGAAAAACGGTAGGCTGGCAATTTGTAGAAGGCCGGGATTTCTCGCGGGATTATGCCACCGACTCGACTGGTGTAGTGCTGAACGAGGCGGCGGTGAGATACATGAACCTGAAGGAGCCGGTGGTCGGGCAGTCCATCCAATACACTTACAGCTCGCGGAAAGACAATCACCTGAGAGTGATCGGCGTCGTTAAGGACATGGTGATGTCATCCCCATATGAGCCGGTAAAGCAGGCCGTCTTTATGATGGATACCTCGGATGTGGGCATGAATGTCATCACGGTGCGGATCAATCCTTCCCAGAGCACGGCGAAGGCGCTGCCGACGATCGCCGCGGTGTTCAAGCGATACAACCCCGGCTCCCCCTTCGACTATAGCTTTAACAGCGAGGACTATGCGCGGAAATTTGATTTCGAACAACGGATCGGCGGCCTGGCCACGTTCTTTGCGGCTCTGGCCATCTTTATCAGCTGTCTCGGGCTCTTTGGGCTGGCCTCCTTTATGGCCGAGCAGCGGCGGAAAGAGATCGGCGTACGTAAAGTGCTCGGGGCCTCGGTCGTCAACCTCTGTGGCTTGCTGTCAAAGGAATTCCTGGTGTTGGTGGCGTTGTCCTTTTTGGTAGCGATCCCCGTGTCGTGGCTGCTGATGAGCCACTGGCTGTTACAGTACAGCTACCGGACGCCAATCTCGATTTGGATCTTTGTGATGACGGCGGGCGGGGCCTTGCTGATCGCCCTGATTACGGTGAGCTTTCAGTCGATCAGGGCGTCACTTGCCAATCCGGTGCGGAGTTTGAGGAGCGAATAGGTTCCTCTTAAGACTAGAATAATATAAATTTCCCTTGCTCTATCTGTGTCGCATTCAGAGCTTCCTTGTCATTTTCGACCACTGGCAACCAATTTTTTCAGTCAGCAAGGGCATGCCTGAAACCACATCCACAACCCTCATGGGATCCTATATATAATACGTGTGGCAAAGTAAAACGGCTCAAAACCTCCAGTTCATAGTCTTGCAGGTTTGCTGTGTGGAAACCGGCTTGTTCTTTATTCCATTCGATCAAAGGCAACTTGATTGATGCACCAACATATAGCGTGAAGCACATAATTTTTACATTATATAGAATACTGTATCTATAAAGAATAGGACCTCGCTCTTGGCTAATACATTTTCATCATGCATATCTTCCAGCGCCAACCCAAATTCACGATTATAGTAGTCTTGGCGCCTAGTCTTTTCAAAGCCGTTGAAATTCAAAAACCCTTCAATATGGTCCAGTGAAGCCTGATCTCCTTCCACAAAAGGTTGCTGGATGACGGCAAAAAGTTTTTCGTCAGCTTCGACAAATCCCAATAAAGAATAGGCTGTGTTGTCGAATATTAAATTGTGCAATAATAGGCTATTGAAATATTCTGTCCAGGTGGCGTAGTATCCGGCATCATTAACTTTAATCACTGATCGTGCATCCTCAGAAAGAAAAACCTTCGACTCACCACCTTCAGTCAAATATTGGCTACCTGGCGGCAATGACCTCAGCCATAAGTTTTCTTTTTGAGCATATGATTTTAAGAAGCCGACCTGCTCTTCTTTGATGATTGCCTTACTTTCGAATTCGCTTTTAACAGTTGGACTTGTGCCAAAGCTTTTGCAAAGGACATTCCTGATTGTTGTGCAAGAATCTGTGCTCCCCTTCTGGAGTTCTCCTTTAATGATATTTTGAAGTTGTTCTCGGATGTCATCGGGGATCATTTATGCAAAAATAATAAAATAGCTTAAATAATAAAATCCGCTGATAATCAGCGGCTTAAAGAGGGGTGGAGCTGAGGGGGCGGGGATCGAACATCTTGTGTCTCTTTTAAAGATAATTCAATGAGTAAAGCATAATTCCTCTTAATCTATGACAAATAAGAGTATGCGCGGGTGTAACTTGCCAATTCCTCCCAAGGACAGAACATTCGGAACCTCTTACCCGGCGTTGACTCTGCACTACCCTCACCGATCTCCCCTTGCAGTGTCCCGGCAATTCTCACTAACTTGGTTTGGTGTCACAATTTTGTATCTTGACGCTCTATGTTCGGATTTTCTAAGAAAGACAAACGACCGCAATGCCCTATTCCCGAGGAACGACGCGAATGGCTGGAATACGCCTTCGGCTGGCTGGTGGACACCTTTGGGAAAGAAAGTATCCGGCAACGCTCCGTCCTCACGCCGCACTACACAGATTTCCCTATTCGATTTAATGGTGACCTCAAAACGGGCCGTGAAACTACTGACATCATCGCCCGTCAGATGGGGATCGATCCGAACGAGATCGAACTTTTTTTCTATCAGGATGGGATACGGGAGATTGCTGCCGGGGATCTTGGTAGTACTATATATACTTCGGGGGACGGTAGAGATGGCAGTCTGAAATCGAGTAGCGGCCGCTATTTAGGGCGACAGGACGAAGGGAAGTTTCATATCGTCTTACAGGAGAAAAACCTTCGAGAACCGGAGTACATGGTGGCAACGCTCGCTCATGAGCTATCCCATATCAAATTATTAGGGGAGGAGCGGCTGCAGGAGAATGATGAACAGCTGACCGATATTAATACAGTTATTTTTGGCCTGGGAATATTCAACGCGAATGCTGCCTTTAGCACCTTTCAAAATTACCGCTCCAGCGGATGGCGAAAGCTAGGGTATCTGACTCAAATGGATTGGGGTTATGTGCTTGCCTTATTTGCGGAGCTTCGGGGAGAAGAACATTCTGATTGGACAAAACATTTATGCAGGAATGTTAAAGCGGATTTTTTGAAGAGTCAGAAATATTTGAAGGCAAGAAATGTTTGAGTTGGAATTGCATGACCATTTCTTTGATCTTCATATTCAAAATTTATTTGGCGCGAATTATACAGCCGGAGTTCGATTTCCCCTCGGCTATCAACAAAAAGGCCGCTGACAATCAGCGACTTAAAGAGGGGTGGGGTGAGGGGGTGGGGATCGAACCTTTGAGCAAACTCCTTCAGCTTATCCAAATCCTAAAAACTTGAAAAATAATTATTTAAATCACTGCTTGCAAAACCGGAATGCCTGGTAGCCCGCCTCGATCGCCTCTCCCAAAAGCCTTTTATCGCAGCGTCATTTGAAATGCCATTTGGATTTATTCAATACCAAGGCTTCAATGCCGGCAAACTGATAGCGGGTTAATGGGTTTAGAGATGTCTGTAGCAGTTCGATCTTTTGCTTTGGGAAATGCGTTTCCAATAGTGCTCCCAACAATGCGCGGGTGGAAGGAGGGTATTCCAACGCGAGTTGTGTCAGCCTATTCAGTTGTGACGGCTGCAACTCCTTCATCTTTGCTACCAGCAATGGAATAACTGTTAAAGGAGACGTATCCGGGATCTGTTGAATGTCCGCCAGTGCATCCAGCAGCTGTAGCATAGGGATATCAAACTCCTTAAATGGGAATGGACGGACGGTAAATTTTATTTTGTAGCCGCTGATTTCCTTTTCAGGCAACCGGCTATGCCGGGCAATAGTTATTTTATTGGGTACCTGGGTGGTTAAACCCCATTGGTTATACAAGGCATTGCCCGTCAAGTACCCCACGGTTTTACCCCCGCGCTGGGTGAATGTCTTTATAATTTCTGTTTCCGAAGGCCGTAGTGCGCCAAAACGTAATTTTTTTGGCTTGTAATATTTCCCTTTCTCCAGCCTCGCCAATTTCCCGGCCTTGACCATCCGGCTCAACGCTCTAAAATAAGCCACTTCTGTTTGGCCCTCCACTTTAATAGTAAGAATCTGTCCGTCGCCTAGAGCGGCGACCTGGCGTTGAACTGTACTTGCTATGGAGGCGGATGCGGCCATCATATAAAGATAGCATATTTGTTTTTATTGACCAGTTTTTAACGTAATAAATTGGACATAAAATTTAGCTCCAGTAAATAAAATTAGATATGAGTACCTTCGCTAAGATTCCCTGGCAGCAATAAGTTGTCATTAGCTAATTCGCAATACGCAAATTGCGTATTTAACATTGCAGTTCAACCAGCGGCTATTTTTCTGCTACTTTGTAGTGTCCAATTTGTGATAGTAAGGAAGCCTTGTTACATTAAAAAAGACGGGCTGTCTGGCAACTTACCGGAAAAACTGGTAAGTTGGGTAATTGCTTATAATTTATTGATTATCAATTATTTTAAACTTACCGGAAAAACCGGTAAGTTCGATTTCTAAACATCCGTAATATGACCGAAAATAAAGGAGAGATCATCATCTATGTCAAAGAAGATGGCCACACCCAAATTGATGTAAAACTACAAGGTGACAGTCTTTGGCTCTCCCAAAGGCTCATTGCGGAACTTTTCGAAAAGGATGTCAATACCATTAACGATCATATTCGGAATGTCTATGCAGAAAAAGAGTTATCCGAGGAATCTACAACTACTATTTTTCAAACTGAGCAACAAGAGGGAAAGAGAAATGTCAAAAGGAACGTCACATTCTACAATCTGGATTTAATCCTGTCGGTTGGATATAGGGTTAGTTCCAAACGGGGCACTGCATTCCGCATCTGGGCTAACCAGGTATTGAAGGACTACCTGCTCAGAGGGTATTCATTGAATGAAAAGAAACTTCAGGAAAAAGCTGAGCAATACGAAGCTTTAAAAAAACCCGTTGCATTGATCAATAATGTTGCCGGTTCACAAGCGCTTTCCGGTGATCAGGCTGCGGGGCTACTGCGTGTCCTATCGGACTATACCTATGCGTTGGACGTGCTGGACAAGTATGACCACCAGGTACTTGAAATCGAGGCGACTTCTTCGAAGCAGTTGTTTCAGATTACTTACGATTCAGCCATCCAGGCAATACGCGGATTAAAAGACAAATTCGGAGGAAGCTCTTTGTTTGGTAATGAGAAGGACGAATCCTTTCAAGGATCACTCGCAGCGATCTACCAAACATTTGGTGGTACCGACCTCTACCCCAGCGTAGAAGAAAAAGCAGCCAATCTACTCTATTTCGTCATCAAGAACCATTCGTTTTCCGATGGCAACAAACGTATTGCGGCCTTCCTCTTCATCTGGTTCCTGGATAAGAACGGTATTCTATATCGCGGGGACGGGTCACGCAAGTTGGCAGACAATGCGCTCGTGGCACTGACCCTTATGATTGCCGAAAGTAAGCCGGAAGAAAAGGAGATGATGACGAAAGTAGTGGTGAGTTTGATCAATGGGAAAAATTGACTCTCTATGCAATCATTTCCAACCTTATATGACAATGAAGTAGCGATTGTGAGAGCTGAATTTTCGACCGGGATTGTTCTCGACGAGAATTTTAAACAGGCAATTCATGAATACCAGAAGGTCTATACTATTTTCGAGAATTTAGACGCTGCAACCAGTGCTGCCGAAAGGATGATCCAGGAAAACACCAATATAGAATGCACATTATTGGGCAGAGAGAATAGCCTAATCAGATATATTACACCGGGAGGTGAATAGTTCGATTTCTCACTAGCTATTAATAAAAAAGCCGCTGAGGATCAGCGGCTTAAAGAGGGGGTGGAGGTGAGGGGAGTACAATCGAACACCTGACTGCTCTTTTATCTTTGATCCCGCAATTAAAGCATTGAATATTTTACAATAATGAATTTTCTGAGCCTTGAATTATCTGCTCGAGCCTCTGCCGTTGGTCACTATAGTAATGGTTGGACTCAAGACGCGCGAATCCATCATATGCACCGAGAAGAGCCTTGAGACTGATCAAATCTTCTGCTGTAATTGGTTCTTCAGGTTGACCCTGCCAAAGCCGTGCGAGAGGTTCGAAGTCAGCAATGACCGCTTGATAATATTTTTTTGCCGTTTCGGTGTCATTTATAGCGATCAATGCAACAGCCGCTTCAATCATGTCGGGGCCTACCAAGTGATGATAATGCGACATAATCGAACAAGTCACTTTACATTTATTTTATAAAACAGCAGCTTTCTCCTGAGGCTTTTGTCGCATTTCAAACAAGTAACCAAGCGCTTCGGACCAATTTCGTACAACTGCTCCATTGAACCATACGTCACCGCTAATAGAGTTATTGGGATACCCATTAGATTTTTTGCGTACTTCTTCCGCAAGCTCCTCTAATTTGCGAACCGTCTGTTTCAGTAGAAACTCCAACTGCTCGGGAAAATGTCTGCTGTAATGAACGCTACAACAAAATCGAATCCATTCGGGGAATATTTTATCAGCAGCCTTCAGGGGCATTTCTGGAATTAACAAGGTTGTATCAGTAGGGTTGGAAAGCAATGTAAATGCAACTTCCCGGACAGGATCCAAATTTGCTGGTGCAGCTGGCTTTGCCCATATTTTCCACCACGGTCGATTTACAATCGAAGTTTCCGGGGAAAGGATGGACAGAGCATCGGCAATTCGATATTCGCTAACGGCCAGCCAGAGGTCAAAGTTCGTGCTGCCCATTAACACACGTTCGAGATGTTCGTTCATATATCAAATGTATGCATACCCGGGTTCATTGATTTAGAAATAGCCTTGCAAATTGGATAATTATCCGGGTTAGATCTCTCTTCATCTATCAATAAATCATTGAAAATAAAACATTTAAAGAAGAGTGGAGGTTAAGATTAGAAATACGCGATTTGCAAATTGCGTATTTTGTTATGCAGGGCACGCTGAATAAGGGTATTTTATCCCGGCGAGAATGACTAGGCCCATATGATTTCTCTGTACCGCATTCAGTGCATCCATGTCGTCTTCGACTACAGGTAACCAATTATTTCCCTCAGCGAGAGCATGTCTAAAACCACATCCACAAAACCTGATCTGATCCTATGTATAATACATAGGGCAAAGTAAAGCGATTTAAAACCCCCAGTTCATAGTCTTGCAGATTCGCGGTATGGACTACGGGATGATCTTTATTCCATTCGATCAAAGGTAACTTGATTGATGCACCAACATATAGCGTGAAGCACATAATTTTTTTACATAATATAGAATACCGTATCTATAAAAAATAAAGCCTTGTCCTTAGCTAGGACATTCTCGTCGTGCATATCTTCCAACGCCAACCCAAATTCATCATTATAATAATCTTGACGCCTTGTCTTTTCAAAACCATTGAAATTCAAAAAAACTTCAATATGGTCCAGCGATGCCTGATCTCCTTCTACAAATTGTTGCTGGATGACGGCAAAAAATTTTTCGTCGGTTTCAGTAAACCCCAACAATGAATAGGCGGTGTTGTCAAATATTAAATTGTGCAGTAACAGGCTGTTGAAATACTCTGTCCAAGTGGCGTAGTATCCGGCGTCATTAATTTTAATTACTGATCGTCCATCCTCTGCAAGAAATACCTTTGATTCTCCGCCTTCAGTCAAATATTGACTGCCTGTTGGCAATGATCTCAGCTATAAGTTTTCCTTTTGAGCGTAAGATTTCAAGAAGCTGACCTGCTCTTCTTTGATGATTGCCTTACTTTCGAATTCGCCTTTAACAGTTGGACTTGTGCCAAAGCTTTTGCAAAGGAGATTCCAGACTGCTGTGCAAGAATCTGTGCTCCCCTCCTGGAGTTCTCCTTTAATGATATTTTGAAGTTGTTCTCGGATGTCATCGGGGATCATTTATGCAAAAATAATAAAAAGGTGTAAAAAACAAAAGCCGCCGACAATCAGCGGCTTAAAGAGGGGTGGGGGTGGGGGGAGAACAATCGAACACCTGACCTCATTACTCAACCTTCTCAAATTTTAAAAGTCTTGCAAGCGATCCTATCTTAGGGGATTAAGAGCCCCTCATTGCGCTCCAAACCCGCAGTTATGTCTGATTACAAAAAGACCAAAGCTGTCTTTACCTATTGCTTTCAAGTATGGATGACTGCGGTCATGTTTGGACCGGTCGTCTACTTAATTTGGTACTCCAAACAATTCGATGGGTTTACAGATTGGATGGGATTTGAAATAATTATAGGCTTATATAGCATCATGTATTCCATCCCCGGGATGTTGTTTTTCAGTGGCGGGGCAGCGTTTGTTTTCCTGCGCCCGTGGCCCATAGCTGCAAAACGCATTGTGTTAAGCATCTGGAGTAGTTTACTGACAATTGCTGCATTCGGAATTCTATTCGACAGGCCGATAACAACAAAAATGGATATGTTTCCAGGCAGTATTTGTTATTGTTTACCTTCCATCTTAAGTATCTGGATCTATCGATGGCCGAGAAGAATGAAATAATGACGAGGTTGATAGAATAAAAAGGCCATGCAACCAATTGATTTGCAAGGCTGTTCGTGGAGCTGAGGGGCTATCGAACAACTGGCTGTCTTGTTAATGTTTGTCCAAAAGTTAATTTTATACCAAAACGATCCATGAAATATACTTGTCCGTGTTGTGGGTACAAAACTCTTTCGCAATCCTATCGCGGATCTTATGAAATATGCCCGATATGCTATTGGGAGGATGATGGAGTGCAATATGGCGATCCTGATCATGAGGGCGGTGCCAACCCGATGAGTCTCAGGCAGGCCCAAAAAAATTTTCAACGATTAGGCGCTTGTGAGGAGGAGATGTTGCCTTTTGTTCGCCGCCCGGCACCTGATGAGGAGAAAGATACAAGCTGGCGGATGCTGCTCTTTTGGATATTTCTAATGATAGCTACGGGGCATGCGGGTTTCGCGCAGGTTCATGATTCCTCTTTTTGGGCAGAGCATTCGCTGAGTCGACCGGATTCCGTACTGGTCATGGATACTTTGCTATTCCCCAATAATACGGCCTACGCCAGCTACACTTACACTGATTCCGGAAAGCGTTCCCGGTGGGCTGATTCGGGATCTGTTCTATATGAAAGTGGAGAGGATTCGAAATCGGTGTCCATCACTTTGAGAGGGGATCACACTTTTATACTCAGTTCCAGAGGGAAGCCAATAGAACCCGCTGGATCAATCGGAAGATGGTGGCAGGTTGGCGATTCATTGGTTTGCTTAAATTGGTTTGGGGTTCTAACTCTTGAAATATCGAGACATGCTCATCTTGATTACATCCATAAAAAAATAGCCCCTCTCACGTATATTTCAACTCCTATTCGGGTAGATCATTGGTGGTTTGTGCGCAGAGGCAATCAGTTGGTGCCATATAGGTAAGGGAGAATAAAAAAGCTGCTGGAGGTTAGTGGCTTAAATATTTCGTGGGGGTGAGGGGAGTTCTATCGAACACTTGATTACTCTTTTAAAGCTTCTAAATCCTTAAAAGCTTTTATTTGCTTGTCTTCTTCACTTGCAATACCCTAATCCTCTTGCCACAAGATTAGCCTAATAAACACAAGTCTCATCATACTTCCAGCGGTGAGGGTCAATCATCCCTGACACACATCAGCCGCCCTCTACCGTTTCAAGCACTTATTCAAAGCTGTCACCAACTGATACACCGTCGTACATGGATTATGACGCGAAAACTTTGGTTCGGCTTCATACACTTTATGCAGGCGCTCCGCATGCTGAATCGCCTTAGCCTGAAGAGGGAGAAAGAGCTCGTAAAGGCTCTTGGCAAAATCCTTTTCTTTGCCATGATCCTCGTAGTTAAAACCTATACGCTTGCTGAGACGCTCATAAAATTGCTTACGATGGAGTTGTGTATCGATATAATGATCATGTAAGCAAAACCAGAGCTCGAAAGCATCATTCGAATATGCGACATGCAGCCCATGCTCCGTAGCTAGTCGAACCGCGTCATCAAAATCCTCGTCCTCCCCAGGCAAGCCTCGATCATCTCGGTCAAAAACGCACCATATTTGGCGATCCTCGTCATAATTAAGCTGGCCTTTAAGGTATCCTTGTTCCGAAACGCGACGAATGATCTCTTTTACCAGAGAACTACGGCACATACCGAGGCCTATTGCGCGGACGATCGTCTCGGTGTTCACCGGAAAAGCCTCGAAGTACTCCGGCTCCGTATTCGCACCCTCGCAAAAGATGAAAAAGGTATTCTGTACCTGCCGTTTGATTGACAGGTCTCTTTCCAGCGTCTTCCTTGCCCATGGCTTATTCTCATCGGTCTTCTTGATCCGGTTCATTAGTTTGGACATTGAATTTCGCAAGATAAGGCAGGGCGCCATATTTCCCTTTCATATAATCCCGTTCGTAGGAAACATCGTTGCGCACCCCGCCGATATTGATCAGGGAATAGAGAGATGTTTCGCCATCCGTGTTTTTTTCAGTAAAATAAATCTGGTCGCGGCGCAGCAGTGCTGAGTCTAGCAAATTGATGTCGTGGGCGACGAAAATCAACTGTGCATTCTTCCTATTTAACTCCTTTGAATTGAATAATTCGACAATTTTGCGAGTTAGCAGTGGGTGAAGCCGAGCATCAAGCTCATCGATCACAAGATTCGTTCCCGTTAGTAGGCTTTCAATAATAGGCCCGGAATAGGAAAAGAACTTTTTGGTACCTTCAGATTCGAATTCGTCGAAATCGAAGAAAGTAGGCGGTGAGCCAGTTGGCTCATTCTTAACTTTTTTCACTGTGCCAAGTATCTTAGAAGGTTTGTCCTCTTTGGATGTGTTTTGAAGTCGAAGATTCTGATCTCCAACTATTTCCAGGCTGTCCAGACTAACGTGATCAATATCTTCAATACCCATATCGGCTGAACGCATCAATTCGGCAATCTGCTTCCGCAAGTCCTCAACCTCCATCATCCGCAGAGTGTTTTTTCGGAAAGTATGATCATTGGCGCCGGCGTTTACCCTAATATTACTTGTCAAAAAAGATTTGACTTCTGCCGCAATCGGTCCATTAAAGGCATCGACAACATTGAGAAAAAGTGTTGAGGACTTGGTCTTGTCCGGGGGCAATTCGGTACCTTCTTTAAATCTCGACTTATTGATCTTTATTTTGTCGTCCAGGCGGGTGAAGTATTCAACTTCGCTGGTATTGGCCAATCCAAAAAGCCACTCAGCGCTAACCCGCTGCTCTGTAATTTCAAACCCATAACGGTAGCGATTGCCATTCGTGATAAAAACCATCTCAAAATGCGCTGGCATCTTCTCACATTCCAAATCAAGCGAAAAAGGGGTAAATCTTTTGACTTGGTCATCATCTTGGAATGATTTATCGACAAAGTGCAACATCCGGGTTAATGCCCTTAGAAAGTTGCTCTTACCACTGGCATTTGGGCCGAAGATACCAACTGACTTAAGGAGTTTCAGGCCTCCTGGCGCTGTGAAGACATTTCTCTCATCGACTTCAGGGTCTTTGGAAACGATAGGTGCGGCCTGCAAACTCAGTGTTTGCTTATGCCGGATCGACTTGAAATTGCCTATCGTGAATTCGATGATCATTTTTATTGAATTTGAGAAATTTCTACAAATTTAGAAAAAACAATCTCAAAAATCAAATTTTTGCTTAAATCCTGCCCAACCAGAAGCGATCTATTCCGCATTTCCCTTATAGTTCTGAAAGTTATCTACTTTCAACATCAACCTACCCGAGGAAACGTATATTAAGCTGATTTTCAAATTGATAAAAAGTAATTATAAAACTTGCCAGCAATAAATGACGGGAAAGGCTATAGAAATAAGGTAAAATATTTATTACATTCGTTTAGAATAACCATTATACCCCCATGACTCTTTACCACGCATGCCTCTTGTCGGAGGATTTGTTGTGTTACTGTATTCCGGTTTCGGCTCCCTTGCTAGAGAAGATTTCCCCATCAAACTGCTGCCCTTCATGTTTATAACCATCTATGGACATTTTAATGGCAACACCTGGGAGGACATGATGCAGGTCATTTTCAAACGGAAACATATGGCGGCACAATACCAACGCATCATGGCCTCCTCCGGCGACTACGGCTTAGAGGGATTCACACGTACCGGGCTCGCCTTCCAATGTTATTGTCCCGATGTCAACAGCGACAACGGAACGTTGTATGAAAAGCAACGAGACAAGATGACAAGGGATATTAGTAAATTACATACCAATTGTGCGGAGATTCAAAATATATTGGGAGGGGTTCGCATTCAGTCTTGGATACTTGTTACCCCTCGCATGGGACACCGGGATCTGTTGCTCCATTGTCATACCAAACGTGACTTGGTTAAATCCTGGAACCTGCCTTTTATTGATTCGGACAATTTTGAAGTGCTCGTGCATGAAGCCGATGATTATGCCAGCGAAATTGGAGATTACTTTGCTCCCTCCAACCGTCGGTTTATGATCGTTCCGGAGGACACAACGGCGACCAAAATTGTGGAATGGAAAAATACGGAGATTGACCTGGTCAAAAATGCCCTACAAAAAAATGAAGTACGAGTCAGCGCTACCCCGACGCTGGCAAGCCGCGTGGAAATAAAAACTAATGAGCTGACCGATCAAACGACCAAGTACTACCTGAACGGAGAATCCATCCTGCGCACCTGGGCCAGCAGTCAACCCGAAAATCACCAACGGTTCATAGAGCTGCTGGCTAGTCTGGAGGAGGAATTGAAGGAGAAGTCCATGTTGAATACCGTCGATCCCAAGACTTTCATCGATGGAATAGCAGCGTATGTAGAGACCAAAATCAAGGAAGATTTTCCATTCCTGCATGAGTCGACAGCGATCCGGCTAAAAAATTACTGTATCTCGTTTTGGCTCCTGACTTGTCCCTTATACTTTGAAACCAACCCCGATGCCTGAGAAAGCACCTGCTGTCATTAAAGGAGGATTCCGGAAAAGGTCGTTGCCGATGAGTGTAGACTACCGGCCCATGTACAAAATCGGCCTCGTTACATTGATCCTGGACATGGTGAGCTCGGGAGGTAAATCATCACTGAACAAGTTGCACTTTTTTGTCTGGAGCCTGAAGTCCGCTAAAAACAGGGAGTACATCAAGCAGATCATTGACTCCAACCGAACTGAGGATATTGTCTCTTGGGGTGTAGAGCCAGCATTAAACAAAGCGTTATTGCTTGGCGTGGCGGAAGGGTTATTCCAGCTTCAGAATGGGAAATATGCCCTCACGCAAAGGGGAAAACAGTTTGCCGGCACCATTCAACAGGACAAAACGCTCTTTGCACCGGAGAAACAATTTCTTGCGGCGATCGGCAAACGCACCGTGACAGAAAAATTCATGAGCGACCTTACCCAAAAAATATCTAGCTAGCCATGCTTCACATTAATGCCATTAAAATCGTTATCCACACCAATACAGGGACATTCGGGAGGTCACTCACCCTTAAAACGGGCCTCAATATCATTCGTGCCAACAACACCTCTGGAAAAAGCTCCCTTTTCGGGGCCATGGTATATGGTCTAGGCTTCGAGGAATTATTAGGGAGTCGCAATGACCGCGCCCTTCAGTCCGTTTTCAAATCGATCGTCAAAGAGGCTCCAACTGGACTAAATCAGGAGGTACAACAAAGTACGGTGCTGCAATCGGAGATATACTTGGAAATATCCAACGGAAAGGACAGCATTACCACCAAACGATATGTCGTTAACGACAAGATCAAACCCCAAGCGGTGGAAGTTTATTTTGGAAAGTTGCTCACCGAGCCCGACCATGTCTATGCTTTTAATTACATGTATTTACATGATAAAGGCGGAGCAAGCAACGAGGAAATAGGTTTTCACAGGTACCTCGAAGAGTTTATCGGTCATCCTCTTCCAGAGATCATCAACCAAGAGGGGAAACGGGTGAAGTTGTACCTTCCGCTCATTGCAGCGGCGCATTTCATTGAACAAAAGGCCGGCTGGTCCGATTTTTACGCCAATATCCCCTATTATGGGATTCGGGATACCTCCTCCAAGGTGTTCGAGTACATCCTCAACCTAGATGTGTTCGATCTTGCGGCCCGCCGGCAGGAGCTACAGGTCATATTCCGGGACCTGGAAGAACGTTGGAAGGCCCTGAGTGACCATCTTCAAACTCTTATCACCCGGGTAGGGGGCGAATTGGTCGGATTTCCGCTGGTACCGGTGATTCTTTCGAGGGATCAACGTCCTTTTGTACGGCTTCGGCGGGCTGATAAAGTGTATACCTTTTCGGATTTGATCCAGTCCCTCAGCGACGAGCTCCAGCAGATTCAGACGCAACTCGACGTTCCGATCAACCAAAATCTGGAGCGGATGCAACGGGCGGTTCAGCTGTTAAAAGAAGAGACGGAACGATATGACGTATTGTACGAGAATCTCAGTTCCGATATTACCCAGGAAAAAGAACGGCATCGACAATACAGCATTCAGTTGGATAACGTAATGGAAGACATCGGCAAGAACAAGGATGCACAAAAATTGGAATCACTAGGTCTGACATCCAATCTGCAAGTGGCACAGGGAATATGCCCCACTTGTAGCCAGACCATACCCGATACCTTGCTGCCGGAGAAGTTGCACATTCACCCGATGCGGCTGGATGAGAACCTGGCGTACCTGGAAGCCCAAAAAAAGATGATAGAGGCTTTTATGGCCAATCTTAAAGAAATCATCTTGGAGAAGGAGACGAGGTTAAGTGCTCTGGAAGAGGCGATCCAACGGAACCGACGCCGTATTCGCTCCTATAAAAAAGACCTCTTGAGTGATGACCGGTTGCCTTCGGAAGAAGTGATCGAACGGAAAGTTATCGTGGAACGGGAACTTACCTTTTTGCGAAAGGCGCAGGAGGAGATGGACCAACGGCTTGGTTCCCTTTATTCGTTAAGCGACGAGTTTCAGGTAGCCAAAGCCCGAGAGGTTAATGTTTCCGGCAACTACATGTCGCTGGCCGACGCTAGCAAGATCACTGCCTTTGAAGACATCTTCAAGAGTTTATTACAATCGTTCGGGTTCACCTCCAAGCCAGTATCCACCATTCGCATTTCGACAGAAAAATATACCCCGGTGTACGAAATCACTCAAGAGAATGGGGTCAGGCGGCAGGTGGATATCCGCTTCGAGTCGTCCGCCAGCGATTTTATCCGGGCCCAATGGGCTTATTATACCTCATTGCTGGCCACCTCTAACGCCAAATCCGGAAATCATTTTGGCCTGTTGGCATTCGATGAGCCGCAACAACAGTCGGCCTCTACCCAAAGTTTGAAAGCTTTCTTGGAAAATCTCGAAACCTATCGTGATAGCCAGACGATCGTCTTTGCATCGTTTCAAAATTCGCAAGAGGACTTTATCGAGGCGACCAAAGACCTGTCCAATGTTTACTTGGTGGATTACGCGGCAACCAATGAACTGGTGATCAAACGGGTGGATCCCCTTGTTCCACCGCCCGTGGAAATTGTCTCATTGTAACAATGTCACTCCTTTTTATGCGTCCAACCTATAACCTACTTATTCCGCTCTTCTTAGTCAATGCCTGCAATACGAGAGACTCTTCCGCTACGCATTCTGTCCTAAAAACACTCTCGCGCGGGAACACGATGGCATCGGTAACCTCGCACCTGTAGCTTGAGAACACCAAACCAAAGTATGATACATCGTCCTATGCGGCTCAGGAGTTGAAAGGAAATATTCCGAATCGAAAAAAAATGGGAACAGCATCTTTCTACAGTTAAATGTCTATTTGGTGGAAAAAGCAAAAGTGGAGGACGTTACTCGCTACCTTCGACTTAGATATGCCGCCTACTATTCCCAGGCTTTCGACATCTGGTTCTTTGATAAAAAGAACTTCGCCGACCGGTATTTGAAAGCGATGGACGATCACAGTTTAAGTGATGAGGATTTGCGGCAATTGACAAACATATGATCTGCCAATATTCATGGGCAGGATCGGGGGAAGGTTCGTTCGACTATAACACGCCATAGAAGGACCCATTAAAATTGCCGACCTAAATCCACAGGTACTTCAAACCACCCCGGGGAAAAAGATCTCCCTCCGGCCCCTTCGGCAAGAACACACGCCAGGCCGGACACCGTATTGCTCCGCACGGCTCCGCAACACCGTGCCCGCCGTCATGCAACGTCCTCGCTTTGCTGCGGTGTCGCATGCCGGTACGCTTCTCTGGCACGGTTCTTTCGCTTCAGGGGCCTCCGGTCGGGCAGCTCCCGTGTCCAGGTCGAACATGCGCTTCCACCCGTCCTCCGCTGCGCGCGTTACCACGTGCTCGCTCCAGCGGGTCGAAGTACGCTTTGCCGCATGATCGCCCCGTCCACCCGCTGCCTCATGATGTCCGCCACCCGCTGGTGGCGCCCAGCCTTCATGTTTGACCTGGCGTCCGCTCCGCTCCCGCCAAACAACCAAGGTCGAGCGGCGGCTGGCTGTCCGGCGGCCTCCTTCGTCGGCCTTCTCCCGTCCAGCACTGGGCGCCACATGGCGGAGGTGGCGGTTCCCTCCAGCCCGTCCGCACCGTCGTCCCTCCTCTCTCCCGTCCTGGAGGCCGTCCAAAGGCAAGGAATTATCAAGCCATTTGACTACGGATCAAAAGGTTTTTGAACAAGCGGCCGCCGGCGAACAGCTGTAGAATAATTCCCAGCTTTTATCCACGCCGTTGGCGCCTCCGTGCCATGCGACGAAAGCTGGAACCTTGTTAATTTTAAAGACTGCAAATGCGCTTTCATCGCATCTGCCCGGAGGATTGTTAAGTATTTTTCCGTGACACGACGCATATAGTCTTTCTCTTATGGGAAGCCTATTTCAGCCATTTGTTAGATACATCATGGCCTCAAGTTCTTATCAGATTTTAGTTCCTGTAAATAGGATAGATGTACAACTGGGTGACACATTTTTGACTATTGTTGAAGATAGCTCTCCCGCAATGATCGTATGAAGTGACAATCGTCGGTGCCGTTACATTTATGGGAAGATCGTGTCTTCTATGCTGTCAGCAATGCAGTAGCCTAGGAAATTATTAATTCAGTGGCATAAAGACATCTTCCTTCCAGGTTGGAAAAATCTTCGCGCTATGGGGCTTAAAATGCTTCATAGTGGCTTTTTGCCTCCGACATTGCAGCCGGCAGGTAAGGGCTTCGTATGGATAGGAAATATCTACAAAATAGCTGGACCCTCCAGCGACGGCAAGATGAACGAATGTGACACGCCGAAACCAGGGAGATGATTAATGTTCTTGTGTAAGTTGATCAACTCTGCGTGCTTGAAGTGGGGCATTTCTGTGCTCCTGAGTCCCGTAAAATATGTATGGTTCAACACTATGACGTTAAATACTGCGGTACAAATGGGCATTGGGAATTTTTAGGACAGGTTTGATGTACTATATGCAATTGCTGAATGAACCAAAAAGGTATGTGACGAAAGCCCGTAGATCACTGTTGGCCGTCGAAATTTTTCTTGTCGAGGAACCTGTCGGCAGCTATCGAATTGTGTCACAAAATGCGATTAAGACAATCTTCGAGAAACAAATTTTGATCAGTCCATGCCCTTGCATTGATACCTTCGAAAAACAAACAATACAAATAAATTTCGGCAAGTTTAAGACCTAGGTGTGTCACATATTCAATTTTATTTGAGTAGTTCTTTTAATACCTTTGAATCGCCACGCCGATGATCCTTGCCTCCCTCCAAGCTCTTAGATTTCTAAAAAGAGCTTCTTATGCACCAATATATTTTTATTGACGAGTCGGGGAATCCCCAATTCTATGCCCGGCGGAAACGCCCGTTATGGACAGAGCCGAACTTTGTTCCGATCATTTGCCTTGGAATGATCACGACCAATGATAGGGAAGGACTGCGGAAAAAGGTATTTGATTTCCAGAACCAGATACTGGACAACATTCTGTTCAATTCCATTTTTTCGGTGCGTCAACCGGGCTGGTTCCTCCATGCGCGCGGCGACCATTCGGACATCAATCTGAAGACAGTTGAGTTCCTGTGCGGGCTTGAGGGATTCCGGTTTCATGCCGTGATTGGAAGAAAGATACCAGAGATATTTAACCGCAAACACAACGGCAATGCCACTGAATTCTATTTTGACCTGATCCATAAATTGCTGGCCTTACATCCGCTGATGGAAGATACGCGCTACCATTTATTCCTCAGTCAGCGGCAAAGTAATACAGAGCAGCGGTTCACTCAGGCTTTTGAACGAGTGTTGACGACAGAAAGCAAAGACCGTAATCTCTCTTATAAATGCGCTGTTGTCCGAAGCCGGGATTTTCCGGAGCTGAGTGTCGTGGACTATCTTCTGTGGGCGCTACAACGGTATATCCTACAAGGAGAGAAACGGTATTTTGCTGCGCTGGAACATCACTATGAGCAAATCCTGGATATCTATGAGGACGATGGTCTGGGAAGGCTGTACACCAAGGAAGATCGATTTGAAGTGGAAAAGGCTTCGCCTTTTACTATAGCAGGGACAAAAAAATAACGCTTCTTCAAGGCACCGTGCCAATACTGGCAACCTCCACCGGGCGTGGGTTTATGAAACCTTGAGAAAACGTCTAATACAAAGGTAAGCAAAATATTGATATCCCGGTAGCATTATTTTAGACGAGGCATTATTGCCTCTATTGTTCCGGGCTGGGGTCTTCCTCACCTTTGCATGCAAAGGTGGAGATAGGAAATGAAGCGAGAGAATAACCCATACGAAGGGAACAAACGGATACTGGAGGACGAGGCAGGCTACGAGGATTATCGAACCATTTTGCTGATCAACCTTATCGCTGAGCTTGTAGTAACAGCCACCCTGACCCAGGCGGAATCCGCCGAAAATCCACCCATTCCAAAAGAAAATAACCCATCCATATGAATAAGAGAGGAGTAAAATATCTCCGGTTCAGCTCCGAAGAGCAGAGCCATTTCAGCATCGAGAGGCAGGATATGATCACCAGCTCCTGGATGCAACATACTCAGGTTGAGACGGTTAACTGCTTTGTCGACCAGGGGTTCAGCGCCACCAATTTCGACCGGCCGGATTTTATAAAGCTGAACGCCTTTATCGAGAAGAACTATCGAAACATCGACTACCTGGTCGTTTCCGATCTGACCCGCTTCAGCCGGGAGGCGGGTGATGCCCTTAACATTGCTAAGAAGATACAAAAGACCTATGGTATCAAGATCGTCAGCGCTGGCCGGGGGACGGTCTATGATTGTACGGATCACAATTCTTTTTTTATGATGGGATTGGAGTTCCTGCTGGGCAATACGGAGAACCTGAAACGCATCAACGATATCAACAGCGGCATTTATGCAGCCAAGGCCATTAAGCAGCGATACATCGGCCCCCGGGTGCCATTCGGGTATAAAAAAGAGGGTAGGGGTCAAAATACGCTGTTGGTGCCCGTCCCCGAAGAAGCCAGGGTCATAGGCTTCATCTTTCAATCATATCTAAGAGGAGTTCCGCTAGCTGTCATTGAAGCGGATGCCCGGGATATGGGACTCAAAGGTACCCGCCACTGCCTAATCGAACGTATACTGACCTGCCCTGTTTATAGCAGTCAGCAGTATGTAAAGGCATATAAAGAGCAACCGGGCGGCCTGTTTCCATTGAAAGACCAAGAGCCCATTGTCGACCTGGTGAGTTGGACGAGGGTACAGGATAAATTGAGAAAGAAGCCTCAACCCCGCGTGATCCTCCATGATGACTTGCCGCTGCGCGGCGTCCTTTACTGCCATTGTGGTAAGTTGCTGACAGGAGCACCGAGCAAGGGCAAATCCGGAAAGTATTGGTATTATTATAAGTGCAATGCTGCCAGCAGGCATAACAATGTTTCTGCCTTACATGCTCATGACCAGCTGCTGGAAGCCTTTCGCTTAATGAGCTTGACACCTAAAATGGTCAAAAGTATTATCCTGAAGAGTGAGCATCTTCTCGAAATCAGAACGAAAGACAAGGAGAAACAGATCAACAAAAAGCAGGGCGAGTTAGAAAGGCTGGAAGCCGATATGCAAAGTCTTGAGAGGAAATGGATCGCCGAGCAGGTGAGCTTCGAGACGTATAACCGCTGGCACAGTGATCTGACCAAACAGAGGAATTATGTGCGGACACAGATTGATCAGTTGAACAAACGCTCGGGTGATATGCATTCTTTGTTGGTGGAGAATATTGGGCGATTGACGGATATGGAGAGCGTCTATTTTGCGGCGAAAAAAACGGCGCAAAAACAGGAATTGGTCCGCACAGTGTTCGATAATTCCCTTTATTACCAGGACCGTATCTATCGAACCCCATACCTCATTCCGGAGTTGGCCCACAATGCATTAATAATGAAAGAGAAACGCTTGCTTATAGTCAATAAAAAAGGGGATTCCCGTGAGAAAATCCCCTTAAGTGGAGCTGAGGGGAGTCGAACCCCTGTCCAAACATCATCCCCAAAAGCTTTCTACATGCTTATTCCGGCATTGATTGTCGGGAGGCGGCAGGAACCGGACAAACCAATCGTCTCCTTAGCTGGATGGTCTTAAGCGGCAGTCACAGCCTTCTGCAGCAGCATCCTATGTTTGTTTTGAGTCGGCGGCGGGGCATGGTAATAGGCTAACCTGCCGGGCGGCCCGAATGACTATCTAATCACTGATTAGGCAGCCATGGCATACTGAGTATTGCCATTTAAAGTTTGAGTCTTCGAGATTAAAGTGCCGATTACCCAAAGCACTGCATGCTTACACCTTCAAAGATCGATGCTGTCAAAACCGGGCAGCCCCATTATTTTTTCAGCGCGGTCATCCCTGTTTTGGGGACGGCTGCAAATACAAAGTTACGATTTTTTTTGGGATTTTAGCCAGGATGTCTGTCGCCGGCCGCGATTAAGCTTTTTGTTTCAACTTTTCGACATTTTGATTCAAAGTTCAAATTTTACATAATATTTAGACATTGTTGTCTTAGGTTTGGGGCCATGAATCAAGAACGATCCGCTGCCCGCCTGTTATATACAAAGCAACATTTCGAGATATTGGATGGTCTGAGAGGGATTGCTGCCATTGCAGTGGTGGTATTCCATTTCATGGAGATCGCGGTTCCGGACTATAGCGACAGCTTTATTGCGCATGCCTATCTTATGGTCGACTTCTTCTTCTGCCTGTCAGGGTTTGTTATCGCCTATGCATACGATGTTAAAATACGGGAGATCGGGATACTTGCCTTCTTTAAACTGCGGCTGATCCGGCTGCATCCGCTGGTGATCATTGGGGCGGTGATTGGGCTCGTAGCTTTTGTATGCGACCCATTCAGCTCTTTGTGGATGAAATATTCCGACACGCTATGGCTGCTATTCGGTACCTCCAGCCTTATGATACCGTACCCGATAGTAAAGGAGCGATTCTTCAATCTCTTCCACCTCAACCCACCGACCTGGTCATTGTTCTGGGAATATATTGCCAATATCTTCTATGCGCTGGTATTGATCAGGGTAGGCAAAAAACTATTGTGGGTCCTGGTGATCGGCGGGGCCGCGGCCCTTGTCTATGAGGCGCATAAATCCACCAATCTGAGCGGCGGATGGAGCGGGGATACTATTTTAGGGGGCGGCATACGGGTCTGGTATTCCTTTTTTGCCGGGATCCTGATCTACCGTTGCGGCTTTATCATCCGGAGCCAATTGGGCTTTCTTACCATCGGCGCCCTGCTGGCTGTTGCCTTTTTAACTCCCTTCTCCAATACATACAACCGGATCATCGACCCTGTGATCGTCATCTTTTATCTTCCCTTCGTGGTTGCCCTGGGCGCGGGCGGCAAATTACGTCCGGGACTCAGAAAAATATGTCAATTCTCGGGTAACATTTCTTATCCCCTTTATATGATCCATTACCCCTTCATATGGTGGTTTTTGAGCTATGTCGAAAAGGAGAAACCCTCTTTGCCACAAATGACGGTCATCACCATAACAGGGACTTTACTCCTGATCGGACTGGCGTATGGGGTTATGCGTTTTCTGGATGCACCTGTCCGCAATTTTTTAAAGAACAAATTAACGAGACGACGGGCGGGACTTTCCACCCTTTGATCCCATCACTTCATTGTAGGCCGAAAGAAGCGCTTCCAGCACTATGTTTTTGGGGACATGGTTGAGGTTGAAAGTGGTGGCGCCTTTTTCACCCCACTTGTTGGGAACGGGATAGATATTTTTATCCATTTTACAAAAGACGGTCTGCTCCTTTGGTGTCAGGAATATATTGGCTGTATTGTCCTTTGCCAGATAGGTCGCAAACATGCGTCTGCCAGTGATCTTGAAGCCAATCCTTTCAAAATGGGGTACCTGCTCGGTGCCGGAAAAGGAAAGAGCCATCTGTGCGAATGATTCTGCTGTGATCATGGTTGTGTTGGATTGGTATGTTATTGCCGGCCACTTCCTTTCTCAAACCAATATGGCCGAGCTGTCTTTGGGTTCGATGCCATTGGTAAGATCGCGGATATTTTCCAGCGTGACCTGCGCTATCTGGCTCATGGCCTCCTCCGTGAAAAATGCCTGGTGCGCCGTTATGAGCACGTTGGGAAAGCTCATCAGGCGCTGTATCTGGTCGTCATCGATGATGCTGCCCGAAAGGTCACGGAAGAACAGGTTCTCCTCTTGTTCGTATACATCTATTCCCAGGGCTCCTACCTGGCGATCTTTCAACGCCTGAATAATGTCGGCCGTACAAACAAGTCCGCCCCGGCTGGTATTGATAAGGATGACGCCTGGTTTCATTTTGGACAATGTTCCCTTGTCGATGAGGTGATAGTTGTCCTTTGTCAGCGGACAGTGCAGGGAGAGGATATCCGACTGCGGCAACAGCTCTTCCAGGCTGGTATAGATCACCCCTGCTGCCTGGAGCTGTGGATCGGGTACCAGGTCATATGCCAATACGCGCGCACCGAATCCACGCATGATGCCGCAAAAAACCTTTCCTATTTTACCGGTACCGATCAATCCGATGGTGCGTCCGTGAATATTCGAACCGAGCAATCCGTTGAGGGAAAAGTTTTGCTCTCTCACGCGATTGTAGGCTTTGTGTGTCTTCCGGATCAAAGTCAATAGCATTGCCACGGTATATTCCGCAACCGCCTCGGGAGAATAGGCAGGCACGCGGCATACCCTCATTCCATATTCCCTGGCCGCCTGTAAATCCACGTTGTTAAAACCGGCACATCTCAACGCTATGATACGCACCTTCCGGGATGCCAGCACGCTGATCACTTCCCTGGATACCTTATCATTCACAAAGACGCAGACGGCATCGGCGTGTTCCACCGCATTCACAATATGCGGGCCAAGATGTGTTTCGAAATATTCGTATTGAAAGCCGAAGCTGTCATTGGACTGATCGAAGAATTGTTTGTCGTAAGGCTTGGCCGAAAAAAAAGTGATTTTCATGATTAGGTCGATAAAGATAAAAAACTATTGCGAGAGCTGATGTAAGACAGACATGGCTTTGTCAATGTCTGTCTTATCCACAAAAATATGATCGTGATAGTAAGCCGCCACGACGTTGCAACTGATGTTATGATCAGCCAGCGCCCGTGCAAATGCGGCGGTGAGCCCCACTGCCTGCAGGGAAGAATGTACGGTAAGGGTTATCCAGGCTGCTACGAAGCTATACGGCAATTTCTGTGTGTCTGCTACCCGCCTGTCCAAAATGACGGTCCATGCTTCTTTCTCCTTAAAAAGAAGGATGATATCGCCGAGCGGCAAATGACTGGGGTCTTCTGTATGGCAAAAGACGAAGTCGCCGGGGTTGTGCTCGGGTTTCATTGTTTTTAGCAATGTGGACAGATCGGAGATGCCATTCATGGGTCTTTATTTTATGGGCAAGTTAATCATTAAAATGCGGCAACCTGTGGTGGTGCGGAGTAAAAAGCCTCTGATGGTACAGGGGAAGTAACAAGCCCCTGCTGTGGGCAGGGGCTTTTGATTGTGAAGTTTCTACGGGTGTTTGACGGCTCTTAGTAACCCGGATTGTTGGGAAGCAGGTTCTTATTGATGTCTATATCAGCTTGTGGAACGGGCCACAGCCAACCTTTGGAGGCGTCGAAGGTCCTGGTTTCCTTCTTGACCTGCTTGAATGTCCAGGTGGCGGGGCTGGAAGGATTTGACAAAAGCGATTTGTCGTACCCATAGACATCGTGGACCAGCGATACATCCTGCCATCTCAACATATCGGCATAGCGGGTGCCTTCGTTGTAGAATTCGACCCGGCGCTCGTGACGGAGTATGGTCCTGAGCGAATCCTGGGTCAGACCCGTGCCTTCAGCGGACTCTACGGTAGGCATGTTTACCCTGCCCCTGACCTTATCGATGAGATCATAGATCTCCTGGTCGGTGCTGCCGGATTCGATGAGGGCTTCGGCACGCATGAGATAGATATCCGCATAACGCATCAGGATGGTGTTGAGAGAGCAGTTGTTGACGTCTGCGATGCCGATGTCGGCATATTTGCGGGGTCTTGCGCCACAGGGCACCTGATCGAGGGCGGGTATAAATGTGGTCGAGCCAAACTGAGAGCCGGGTAATACTACCGAGGCGGCCAACCGGGGATCGCGACCTGCAAAAGGGTTTTGCGCATCGTAGCCGGAGGCTGCATTGGTGATAGGCAGGCCGTTGGTCATGTAATAAGAATTGATCAGATCGGCTGTGACATTTGCCGTGGGCCAGCTGCTCAGGGACAAGGCGGATGTGGGCCATGGCTGTGACTGTGTCGTTGGGATGTACTGAATATCGAAGATGACCTCTATATTATCCTCATGCGCCTCATCGAATGTGCTTGCATAGTCGGAATAGAGATCGTATACCTTTAAATTCATGACATCGAGGGCCGCTTGTGCCGCATCGGACCATTTCTTATTATAGAGCAATACCTTAGCCTTGTAAGCCAACGCGGCTCCTTTTGTGGCGCGTCCTATGTTGGCGCCTGACCAGGAGGTGGGAAGCGTTGCGGCGGCATCGGTATAGTCCGCAAGGATCTGTGTCAGCACATCGGCCTTGGCTGTTCTCGATACATAAGCGTCGGACAATGCCAGGACCTTTGTGATAAGCGGCACGTCGCCGAAATAGGTGATCAGATCGGCGTAGGCATAGCCTCTCAGGAATTTTGCTTCGGCGGTCATTTCTTTTTTGACATCATCGCTTACGGTGGCATTGCCGATGTCCTGGATAAACTCGTTGGCCCTGGAGATGATGGTATAATCCCCTGTCCATTTGGCGTAGGGACCCCAGCTCGACGAGTTGGTAAGCCATTCGCCTATCTCTTTTGAACCCTGCCATGAATCCTGGCAATAGCCATTATCGGACATATAATCGAACTGATAGAAATGCGCGGGGGTTGCATTTGGCTGAAGCGCGTTATAAATACCTATCAGCGCCATTTTGCACTGAGTCTCGTTCTGGAAGAAAGTGCTGGGCGAAAGTCTGTCCTTTGGCGTCTTGTTTAAAAGATTTTTGGCGCAACCGGATAAAGACAGCACAGCAATAAAAGGAAGGATCTTATTTATAATTTTCATGGCCTGATCATTTAAAAGTTAACATTTACACCCACTGTCATTACACGAACCTGGGGGAAGGCTTCGGCCCTTGTCTGGTCTACCGTCTGCTCGGGGTCGAATCCTTTGAATTTCGTAATAGTGAACGCGTTCTGCACATTCCCATAGATCCGCAGGGAACCGATGCCTGCCCTGGAAAGGAGCCTGGGACTTATAGAGTAGCCAAGCTCGATGTTCTTCATGCGCAAATACGAGGCGTTCTCCATATAGAAAGATGAATGGATGTTGTTCCTCACGCCATCCAGTGTCAGACGAGGCAGGGTATTGGACGGATGCTGGGGTGTCCATCTGTTGAGCCACCAGGCGCCCATATTGGCAAAGCCGCTGAAGGGAGTGGCGATCTCATAATAAGTATACCCCTGAATGCCTTGTACTCCCTGTGCGAACATACCCAGATCAAAACCTTTCCATTCCAGGCTAAGGTTGACGCCATATGTGAGGTCGGGGAACTGGCTACCAATTATGGTCCTGTCGTTATTCATGTCTACGACATTGTCCTTACCCAGGTCCTTGTATTTGATATCACCGGGCTGCGCGTTATAGTTCGCCACCTGGACGACTCCCGGCTTGAGGGTGTAGTTGCGGCTGGCATAAGGTATAGAGGCGTCGCTGTTGTTCTGCCAGGTGAAGTCGGATATCTGATAAATGCCGTCCATTTTGTAGCCATAGAATGAATTGATGGCTGCGCCTACCTTGATGGCCTTGGGTGAGGTCAGCTGTTCTGCTACATTCATTCGGGTGATCCTGTTGACGATGTGCGATGCATTGACAGTGGCCCTTATTTTGAGACCATTGGAGAGCTCCGTCTTATAGGTCACGGCAGCCTCGATGCCCTTGTTCTGCACTTCGCCGGCATTGGCATATGGCGCAGATTCGGCCATGGTCAGCGGGATGGGCTGGATCAACAGCAGGTTCTTTGTTCTCTTATCGAAATAGTCGACGGTGATCTCGAAATTGCTCTTTAAAACGATGTCTGTACCAAAGTCAAGCTGCTGGGCAGTCTCCCAGGTCAGTTGTTTGTTGGTCATGGTGGTGATGGCAACACCGGAATACAGGGTCCCGCCAAGGGAGTAGTTTTGCCCGGATGTCAGGATGTCACTGCCATTGTAATAAGTATTTATATTCTGATTGCCCAGTCTGCCCCATGAAGCGCGGACCTTGAGAAGGTTGAGCCAGGTAAGGCCTTCCAGGAATTTTTCTTTAGACAGTATCCAGCCTGCGGAGAAAGAGGGGAAGGTACCCCACTGATGGCCCGCGGCGAAGCGGGATGAACCGTCCCGTCTGATATTGGCTTCAAACAGGTATCGGTTGTTGAATGCATAATTAAGACGGCCAAAATAGGAGCGCAGCCCAAGATCATAACTGCCTGCGTTATTGGTTTGCGTGGAGGGGTCTCCCAGATTGAGCACGCGTTGCGTGTTGTTGACGAAATTGGCCCGATAGCCACTCTCCCAGTCATATTTGAATTCCTCTTCGGAATAGCCTGCGAGGAGATTGATCTCATGCCGGCCGAAGGTCCTGTTGTATTTCAATAGGGTGGTCAGCAATGTCTGAACGTCCGTCTCGTTAGAGACAGTCAGGTTGGAGGCCAGGTTGTTAGTGGTGCCATTCTCATTGTACAAGGCTACATTGGCATGAAAAGCGTTGCCTTTTGAAACGGTGACGTTGTATCCGTAGGTGATCTGGGCGCTGAGGCCTTTGAACAGCTTGTATTCGGCCTCTGCCTGGCCGCTGAAATTATACCGGCGGCTGAGGTTGGTGCTGCCTTCCTTGATCTCACCATAGAAATTTCTTTCGCCGTTGACGGAGACCCATTGTCCCGTCGCATTGCGGAGAGGATGGATAGGCGCCAGTGTGGCGTACCATTCGGCGCTCCAAAGGTCTGTAGGCTCGTTCTTCACTCCGAGATTGCCGGCCAGCTTCCCCGATACCCTCAGCCTTTTATCTTTCAGGAAGAAGGCATCGACGTTGGACCGGAAGTCGGTCTTTTTATAATTTGTTCCTACGAGGATACCGTTTTGGTCCAAATGGCCCAGCATGAATGCGTAGTTGATGTTGTCACTACCGCCCGAGAGGCTTAATCGATGGTTTTGAATGTTGGCCTTGCTGTAATAGACCTTAAAATAATCGATGTCCGGGTACATGACATTATTATGCGCCGCATATTTCTGGATGGTGGAGTCGGCGTATATGACACTTCCGCCTGAATTCAACGATGCTTCGTTATAAAGCGTCGTGTAATCGACGGAGTTGAGGACCTTGGGCAGCCGGGTCGGGTTTTGCGTACCGAAATAGGCGTTGTAATTGATCTTTAACTTACCAACAGACCCTCTTTTGGTAGTGATCAGGATCACGCCATTGGCGGCCCTGTTACCGTAGATGGAAGAGGAGGCGGCGTCCTTCAATACAGACACCGATGCGATGTCGATGGCGTTTACATCCGTGAGATTGCCGGGTATTCCGTCAATGAGCACCAGCGGAGAGTTGTCGCCGAATGTACCGACTCCCCGTATGTCGATGACGGTACCGTCATCGCCGGGCTTGCCGGAGCTTTGAAGCGCATAAACGCCGGGAATGGTGCCCTGCAGGGCCTGGCCGGAGTTTGTCAATGGGCGCGTGTCCATATCCTCCATTTTAACGACCCCAACTGCGCCCGTCAGATTGATCTTTTTCTGGGTTCCGTAGCCCACTACGACTACTTCGCTCATGGCTGCCTTGAGATCACTTAAGACAATCGAGACGGGAGCGGTGCTTGTGATCTTGACCTCGACCTTTTTGTATCCGACATAAGATATCTCCAGCACATCGCCGGTATTTGCATTGATGGAAAAATTCCCTTTCTCATCCGTAGTAGTGCCTATGGTGGAACCTTTTACCGTGACAGCGGCGCCGGAAACAGGATCGCCATTCTTATCGATGACTTTTCCCGTGATCCGGGACTCGTTGGACGGGGAGGCGAGCAGCGCTGTTATGTCGTTTTTAGGAGGTATGACCGTGACTATATTTTTCGACCATTCAAAGGACACGCCCAGCTGTTTGCTGATCTCGGAGAGAAGCTGTTTTAACGGTATGTGTTTGGCGGAAACTTCGAGTGATTCATCGATATTCAGGTCGGCGGCATCATAGGCGAACCGAACGGTGGTTTGCGTCTCCACAATGGCGAATAATGTCTTTAACGTAATGCTCTTTTTGTTGAGCTTGATAATGGAACCGATAGGATCCTGATCAATGCCTTCGTATGGGTTGGCAGAGCTGTAAAGGGAAATCGTTAGCGTTAGGAAAAGTACATACAATACCTTCCCTCTGAGCAGACAGATTGTACTCATGGCAGTTGTTGTTTTACTTAGAAAGTTTAGTGAATCGTTATTGTATTTCTATTTATCGTATATGAGAGCTGTTTTGACAAGCAAATGCTTTTTATGATCTCTTCCGGTGATGTGTTGGAGAAGGTTCCTGTGAATCTGAATCTGGTCTTATGGCTTTTGTTGATCAACCGGATATTGAAAATTTTATCGAATCGATGGGCAATCTCAGAGAAACCAGCGTCCCTGAATACGATAATTCCCTGTAACCAGCCTGTCTCTTCATCCATATCATAATGGGTCTTTACCAGGGACAGGCTTTGTTTATCGAAAACGCCCATTTCGGAGGGCGTCAGTATCAGGGTTTCACCCAGCACCTTTTTATTGACTGGATCACTGATCCTGCCCAGCCTGACCTTACCCGTCACCAAGGCAACTTTTGACTGTTGCTTGTCAGGGTAACACTGCATATTGAAAGATGTGCCCAGAACGGTAATGGCCAGGTTCGGGGAGATGACGTGAAAAGGATGCGCGGAATCGTTTTTCACGCGGAAGAAGCCTTCGCCGGACAACTGCAGCTCCCTTACAGGCCCGGTGAATTTTGAAGGATAGGTCAATTTGCTGTCCGCATTCAGCTCTACCTCCGAACCGTCGGGCAATATGATGTTTGCACGCTGGCCTTTGGGTACATATTTTTCAATCATCGCTATATTTGCCGGCTGGCCTGACAGGACTGAAGCCCTGTTCTTTTGCCAGATGACATAGACTGTTGCAGATGCCAGGAGAATAATCGCTGCTGCTACACCTATCATTCTTCTGACGGGGCGACGCAGCCCGGGTGTAAGGCTTTCGTCATCCAACGAAAGACCGCGTAGCGTTTGAGCGAAACGCTGCTGTTCCTTTTGGAATTCGGATTCAGGGAGCCTTACTGAAAAGGCGTCTATATAATTGTTGGCGGATATAATTATATCCAGCTTCTCGGGATGGAGGCCTATCCATTCTGTCCAAAATTGGATATCGACTTCATTTTCCTTGAAATAATAGCGCAGATATGATTCGTCTGTAACAAAATCCTCGACAGTGTATGATAAATAGTCCTTCATTCGTCATTACTTATAAGTATGACGGGAAGACGCGGGTTTTTTACCGTAAAATTTTTGATATTTTTTTTTAGAACAGGCCTACGGGCCATTGTCCGGGCATTTCAGCGGGGATGTCTGACGGAGAAATACTGTCTGAGGCGTTCGACGGCCTCGTACACGCGGTTGTATATGGTGCGGGGTTCGCAGCCTTGCAGCCGGGCTATCTCTTCGTAATTCTTATTTTCAAAAAAACGTAGACGAATGGCCTCTTTTTGTTTGCCGGTCAGGTGTGTCAGGGCTTCGCGGATGGTCTGACGGGTCTCTTCCTGCTCCTGGAAGGAGATAACCACCTCCTCGTAAGGGAATTCATATGGAGTATCTGTATTCAGAAGGGCGCTTTCGAGAGGGTATTCTTTTCTCAGTGCGTCTATCATCTTTCTACGAACGCAGGTATTGATATATCCGCCGGGGGAGCTGACGAGTGGGAGCTTATCGCGATGGACCCAGATGCTGATGAATGCGTCGTGAATACTGTCTTTTACGATGTCGCGGCGCATGCAAATGGAAAAATTTGCGGTAAAGAGAACCTGGTAAAGCGAATTATACAACTCCTTTAATGCATCAGCATCTCCTGCACGCATGCAGCTCCAAAGTTCGTTGATATTCGAGGTTTGCAATTTTATAAATATGGCGAGCGAAATAATAAATGTCAAATTAACTGTTTATTTCTTTCGCGCCAAACTTTTATTAAAAATTTTTACAATTTTTCAGGGAGCGATCGGGTGGGGGGCGAGGGGTAGTTTGGGGTGGAGAGGGGTAAAAAAAGACCTTCGGACTTGTCGCCCGAAGGTCTGTGCCACAGTAGTGGCGAGGTCCAGTTCGTTGTCTGGCAAGGGTTACTTCGCGGCTGCCGCCGGATGGAAGCCAGAATGGTGCTGTCGAACACGGATCAAATGAAAGATACATTTGATCAGCTTGTTTTTACATGTTCGTGGCGGATAGGACCGGGGCCTGCGGATCTTGTACATGGGTACGGATCAACTTGTTTTACGCGGCGTCTGATCGTCTGTATCGCGGACCGACCATCGACTTCGCTACTATAACGCGTGGGCCATCATTCTATTTCTTGCCAAACGAATAATAAAAGAAAATAAGGGTATATGCTCATCGAACGAGGGACTGACCTATAATATCACGGCTCCTGTGATCTTCATATCGCTGCGTGCAAATGCCTTTTGAGAGTCTGCTGTGGCGGCTGCGGCTTCTTTTTTCCGGCCTTGCTTTGCGAGCGCCATCGCCAGCCCCGTGTAGGACCAACCATTTTTTGGATTGAGCTCAAGGTCTTCGCGGAAGGCCTTTTCTGCCTCTTTGTACCGACCGGCCTTGATAAGCACGGCGCCGAGGAACTGTCTTGCGGGCTGTTGCCAGTCCTTTGGTTCGTCATAGATCATGGCATCTTCGTATTGCGCGGCGGCTTTAAAGGCATCGATGGACTCCTGCAAATGGTTGCGGCTTTCCGCTATCACACCGGTCAATATCCTCTCGGCCACGTGGGCGCCATTGATCCCAGGGTTGGAATAGCTGGGGGCGGGCGCCTTTAGCTGCGGGTGAGCCGTATCCCGTCTCAGGGCAAGGAGCTCCTGCTCTGCGTCGTCGAGCCGACCCTGTCTGGCAAAAGCGATACCGCGGCCATAGTGTGTGAGGACATCCGCGTAGATATAGGTGGGTGCTATGGGTGTCTCGTTCAGGATCTCATCCCATTTGCCGAATCGTACCTGTGTCAGGAGGGGGGTCATATAGACGTATTGCATAAAGACACCCATGAAGTCGGGGGCGCTCATCCAACTGCTGTCGAAACTGGTGCGGGTATCTATCGAGGCCTTGATGGCGTCGGCATAGCGGCCGTCCATGTTGGCGCAGGCAGCCTGCATATGCAGGTTGTGGCTCAGGTATAATGACGCATTGCCGGATACGGGTGAGTACCTGGCGAGATAATCATAATAGCCTTTGACGGCAAGGGTATTCAGCCGCCAGCCTTCTTCATAGTTGCCGGTGCGGATGTAGATATGGGCGGGCATATGTACGATGTGCGATACACCCGGCATGAGCGAAGGGAGTCGTCCCGCAGCGGCCAGGGCGCTCCCGGGGTGATCGGATGCCTCCACTGCATGGATATAGTAGTGGGCTGCGCCGGGGTGAGCAGGATTTGTCCTGAGGATGTCTTCCAGGGTGGCGACGATGGGCGGGGTCCAGGTCTTTGGCTTCCCATACCTGTCATAGAGGTCCCAGGGATGCTGCTGCATGAGGGCGTCGGCATAGAGCGCTGCAATATCGGGGTCTTGAGGGAATTGCTGATAGGCGGCGTGCATGGCATCCGCGTAGAGTTGGTCGAGGTGTTCCCGGCTCCGGGTGGAGTCGGCGGAGTATCGAGGCTGTATGGCGTCTATGAGGGCTTTTTCAGCGGGAGAAACATGGGCTGACAGCGCCCTGGCTTTTTGGGCGGCGTCCAGCGCTGCCGGTGAAGCCGTATAGCCATAGTCGTTGATGTTGGGGCCATAAGCAAGGGCCACACCCCAATAGCCCATGGCAAAGCTGCTGTCGAAGCGGGTGCTCTTTTCGAAGGAGGCAAGGGCTTCTATGATATGGAAGCCATAATACATATTGATGCCCTGCTGAAAATACAGGTAGGCGCTGTCATTTTTCCCAGTGACGTACATACGGTAATCACCCCAGCCTGAGAGAAGGGGGATGGGATCGGCTGCCGGATCGAAGGTGGTGAGGTCCGGGCTGCAGCGGATGAGGTTTCTTTGTTTGTACAGGAGGGCTTGTCGTCTGGCGGCGAGGGGGTCGGCTTTTGGGGAATGCCATTGTATAAAGCCTTCCAAAAGGAAGCATGTAAGGAGAGTGAGGAGTATTTTCATATCAGGAGTTTACTAAAATTAGGTATATTTCGAAATTAATCAATCACTCACATGAGCGTTCCATCCCGGCTGAATCGAGCACTTGGACTTAGACTGGCGATTTTTTTGGTAATTGGAAATATTATCGGATCGGGGGTATATAAAAAAGTGGCCCCTATGGCTGCGGAGCTGCATTCCTCCGGGTGGGTGCTGGTATGTTGGGTATTGGGGGGGATCATTTCTCTTTTTGGGGCTTTAAGCAATGCGGAGGTGGCGAGCATGCTGGCGGATACGGGGGGCGAATATGCCTATTACAAAAAGATATACGGGCGATTTTTTTCCTACCTATATGGGTGGTCGAATTTTACGGCCATCAAGACTGCGGCCATTGCGGGTATTGCGTATGTATTTGCCCAGTCGCTGAACAGCCTGGTGCATTTACCGGCGGTGCTGCCGTCGCTGGCGGATTTGCGGGTCCTGAGAGTCTTTTACCCTTTTGAGGCGTTTCAGGTTAAACTGGTAGCCATCCTGTTGATCCTGGGATTAACATGGATCAATACAACGGGACTTAAAACGAGCGCAGGGTTAAGTACCGGATTGTACCTGCTGGTATTGGCGGGCATCATCCTGATCATCGTATTTGGACTGAGCAGCTCGCAGGCTGTACCTTCTCAACCTTTTCGACTGGCAGTGTCGGAAGGAGCGGCGCCTGTGACCATCAGCGCCATATTTACGGCCATGCTGGCAGCGTTCTGGGGTTATGAGGGATGGAACTCTGTGGGTTATCTGGGTGGCGAGATCAAGGACCCTCACCGTAATGTACCGTTGAGCATCACTGTCGGACTCCTGGTGGTAATTGCGATCTATATACTGGTGAATATTACTTATCTGGCCTTGCTGCCTGTGCCGAAGCTGGAGCAGATGCATGCGGCGGGGTCTTCTATTGCGGCGGTGGAGGCGGTGAATGTTTTTTGGGGTCATGGGGGCATCCTCTTTATTTCATCGCTGATCCTGATAACGACATTGGGGTGTACACATACGACGATACTCAGCAATTCACGTACTTATTATGCCATGGCCTGCGAGGGCGTATTCTTCCCGAAGGTGAGCAGGCTGAACGCTGCCCGGGTGCCTTCCTATGCTTTGTGGTATCAGGGGATATGGGCCTGTCTGCTGGTGTTGTCGGGGACCTTCGATCAGATAACGGATATGCTGATCTTTGCCGCCTTTATTTACTATGGCGCTACGACCCTGGGTGTTTTTATCTTGCGGAAAAAAATGCCGGATGCGCCGCGACCCTATAAGGTATGGGGATACCCGGTGGTGCCGGCCCTCTTCATATTATTCTGTCTGCTGCTGATCGGGAATACTCTTATCGCCCGGCCGAGAGAGGCTGCCATCGGACTGACGTTGATATTGCTGGGCATTCCCTTCTATTGGTGGTTTACGAAGAAGCCGGCGTGATGGCGCGGCGAGGGCCGGCTCAATAATTACGGTGACAATAGTCCCACCAGTGGAGATCGAGGGTGGTTTCCGTCCGCCTGTCCCAGGTGCCTTTCTTATAAAGCTTTTGCAAGCGGAATGCATTGGGGAAGATCTCTTCGAATATGATCAGGTTCACGACGCGGGCGTAAAGGAGCTCGTCCTGCAATTTTAGATATTCAAAAAAGTATCTGGGCTCATCGGTGATAGCGCCAAATCGGCTAAACATAGACTTATCCTTTATAACGGAGGTAAGATACTATCAAACCAATGCCTGCCCGGCACGCCGGACAGGCATATTGATTTTTTTAAGTGGATGTCCTTACTCAGTTCTTAAACTTTTCACTGGATTTGCGGTGGCGGCCTTGATGTTAGGCATAGCGATACAGCGATTGTACGGTGGGTGATTGAGAAAGCCGGCCCTTTGGTAGAAGGACCGGCGTGGTGGTAATAAAGGGTATCGTGGCACGATTACAGGAGGAAGCCTAATCCGACCTGGAAGACCTGATTCTTATAAGCAGGCGTGGAAGAGGTGCCATCGCCGTTGTTATTCTTGAAGTCGATGGTATACCGGCCGTAGAGGAACATGTTATCGTTTAGGTTTATATCCAGTCCGAGTACGCCTCCGAAGGTATTCTTTGTGATATTGCTGTTGTCATTGTTCACTGTCTGCTGATACGATACGCTTCCGGACTTGAATGTGGTGTTTGTTGACAATAAGTAAGAATATTGCGGTCCGGCGACAATGCCCAACTCTTTTGAGAGATTGATCCTGAGCAGGAGGGGGATGTCGAGGCAGTTGCTGACACGACGATAGTCATAGTTTCCGGTCAGGTCCGTTCCGGTGGCCCTGTAGCCCTTTTGAGAAAATAACACTTCCGGCTGAAGGGCGATCACTTTTCCCAGCGGGAGCAGTATTACTCCTCCTCCGTTGAATGCGTATAGGGGTGTGGATGAAATGCTCTGATCGCCTGTCCGCACCATGGTGGCGATGCTCAGGCCTCCCTTGAAGCCAATATGGGGCTCCTGGCGAGAATCCTCGTGAGAGTCCTGGGAGAAGGCGCTATATGAAATAGTCAGGGTCAGTAGGGCGGCGGTAATGCATTTTGAAAGCATAGGGATTGTTTTTTAATAGATCAATCGAGACGGTTTTTTGTTACCCTCCCTTTTTGGTATTTTTTTATTATTTTTAAATTATTTAAATTCAAGTATTTATGAAAATAAACGGGTGAGTATCTTTCATATTGTGCTCATTGGTTTTTTTCTTTATTGTTGACCCAAAGGCTTCTAAGTTTTTTAAGGATGTCGTTTTTGATGACTCATATACCATCATCGGGCTGGGGCAGGGTTTCGGCAAGTCGGTGGACAGCCTGGAACGTTTCTGGTTCATATTGGAAAACCGGGCAGACATAAAAAAACTGAAGCGTGACTGGGTCTTTACACGGCCTATCCGACATGTGCAATATGAAAAGATGAACTTCGATGTGTTTGTCGTGAAGGATAAACGTGTCGTGACCCATAGGGGGGTGATCTACCCTCAGCAGGGGGCTGTGACTGTTGCGAGCGGCTGGTTTTTCTTCGACACGACCAAACTGATCCATTTGCATGAGGAGCACCCCTTACATTATATCAAGAAAATAATAAGATTTGATACCTACATCCAATACGCCGCCTATGGCAATAGTGTCTTGCACGATCCAACGCTTCTTTTTTTCTACGAGCCTTCCCTGGGTTTTGAGGGCTCGTTCGAGATCCTGACCCATCGAACGCCTGAGCCGGTGAGCATGGTAAATGCACAGGAAGCCATCAATAAAGAGATGGAGGTGTTGGACCCTTCTACTCATTTTCAGGTCATCCTCCCTTTGACGGACAGCTTTAACAGGGCAAACACGGATCGTGTCAAGCTTATCGTGGAGTGCTCGAAAGCCGTGTATACCAAATATGAGCATGAAGGGCGGGAAAAAGGACCCTGGCAGCCGACACCGATAGAGATCATCAGCTATTGGCGTGACGATAAATGATGGGTTTATTGAAGCGTGACCTTTACTTTTTGAAAGCAAACCACCAGGTGTCCATTTTGTGTAGCAGGTGTCCATGGTTGGCTTTCGCGGATGGCCTGTAAAGCAAGCGCTGTCTGTTTGGCGTTGTATGGACCCGAGATGGGTTCTATGTATGTCAACTGTCCCTTGAGATGAACGGTGAATTGAACCATCACATCGGCGGGTCCTGCTTTGTGGATGTCTTTTTTATGGGCTGTGCAAAATGTATCCAGATATTTCTGCCATGCAGAGTCGCCGCCGGGGAATTCGGGCATGTGCTCGGCCTTGGTGAAGGTGATGTGACCAAGGTCATCCACGGCAGCCTTGATCCTTTCGGGTGTCGTCGGATAGGTGTCTTCGAGGTCCCAATCTATGTGATGATAAAGATAGACGGTACCATTCTTCATGTTGACGGTCAGGGTTTGATCTTCGTGGCGGGAGGTGACGGAGGCGATGTCCTCATCGCGAAGGGTGTGGAGGGCGGGGAGACTGTCCTGGATGGATTGGCCTGTCGCGGCGAGCTGGCCTTGAATGAGGTTGGCTGGTACGGCAATAGGGGGGGCGCTTATGATGGCGAGGGAAAAGAGCAATGGTAAAAGCATGTGATAAAGTTTTAGTGTTTGGGTCTTCTAAATATAAGGGTTATTTTGGTATCATCGATGACGAGGACATCTTGAGTATATCTTATCAAAGCCATATGAACAGAAAGGAATTTATCTCTTATTCAGCGCTGACCGCGACGGGACTGTTGCTGGATACATTTGCAACGCCCCTGGCGGCCATGGACCTGGCGGCGGGATTTCAATTAAAGCTACTGGCTACCGACTGGGGCTTTAAGGGTACATTGGATGAATATGGGGCCAGGGTGCGCAAGGCGGGTTATGATGGCATCGAGATATGGTGGTCGCCGGACCCTGCCCGGCAGAAGGAAATATTCGACGTACTCTCGAAGTATCATCTTGAGGTGGGTTTTTTATGTGCGGGCTCGCAGGCGGACCCCCGGGAGCATCTTACCTATTTTAAACAAATGGTGGAAGGGGCGGCACGTAATAAGATACAGCGACCATTGTATATCAACTGTCATTCGGGGAGGGATTTCTTTTCTTTTGAAGAGAACAAGGACTTTATCGACCTGACGCGGGCTATCACCCGTGAGACGGGCATACCTGTGCTGCATGAAACGCACCGAAGCAGGATGCTGTTCGCGGCGCCTGTGGCTAAGCGCTATCTGGAAGTCATTGCTGATCTGCGGGTGACTTTTGATGTATCGCACTGGTGTAATGTCAGTGAAAGCCTGCTGGCTGACCAGGCTGCCACCGTGGCTCTTGCCCTGGAGAGGACGGATCATATCCATGCGCGCATCGGTCATCCGGAGGGGCCACAGGTAAATGATCCGCGTGCACCGGAATGGGAGGGGGCGGTAAAGGCGCATTTTGCCTGGTGGGATGAAGTGATACGGCGTAAGAAGCAAATGGGGCAGATGATGACGATACTGACTGAATTCGGTCCGGCAGATTATATGCCCACCCTGCCTTATACCCGGCACCCACTGGCGGATCAGTGGGATATCAATGTATATATGATGGAAGTACTACGGAAGCGGTATGCCTGATGAGAGGGGGGCTGGGGCAAGCCCCGGCCTGCCAGAGGAGCCTGCTGGAAGGTCCATCTTTCTCTGCCCGGATGAGGGCGTCAGCTACCCGGTAGGTGGATTCGGGCGGGACGTTGGTGTACCCCTGACGGCAGTGCGGCCGACGACGGTGAAATAGCATTTCATAGTTCAGCCGGTATTGAAACATATCTGTTCTACTGCTTCTAGCTTTGTTCTAAAAAAATATGAAGAGAGCTGTAAGATCGCCCCATGCGCCATTGCCCATGGGACCTTTTAGTCAGGCCATAGTGGCCGGAGGGTTTGTATTTGTGTCGGCCTTGCTGGCGGAGGATGTTACTACCGGCAAGCTGGTGCAGGATGATATAGAGGCGGAGACGCGGCAGGTGATGGACAATCTGCAGGCTATTTTACGCGAGGCGGGTGTTGACTTCAGCCATGCCGTGAAGTGTAGTATCTTTTTGAAGGATATGAATGATTATGGGCGGGTGAATAAGGTGTACAGCTCGTACTTCCGTGAGCCGTATCCGGCACGGGAGACGATACAGGTGGCGGATCTGCCGAAGCACGTGAATATCGAGATATCGGTGATAGCGGTGCAGGAGTGATCAGCGCGGGTGTATTGATCCTATGTATTGAAAGTATTTGCCTGTGCATCGGTAGAGGAGCCGGCCTTTTGCGACCGTTCCGTCACGCTTTACAATCGGGATGCTAATGATCTTTTTGGCAGAGTCGTAGCCAATGAGATGTACGGGACGCTCTGGCCTGTCGACTACGGAGAAGAAGTTGTATTCTACTTCGATGAAGCTGACGAGGCCTTCGCTTGTCCGGATGATCCTGGCTGAGTCATTAAGGCCACGATCTGTCATGGCGAATGCCTGGATGGACTGTATGTGGTCCTTTCCGCCCAGGATAGCATTGCTGATGGCCAGATAATATCTTTTTCCATTGACGGGAAGCGTATAAATGTTGGAATAGTAGACGACGCCGTACTTTTCTGCGTCCTCGGGCGGCGGGGGAGGACCTGGACGCGCATGCACCCCATGGGCATTTTTGTATTGATATATATTGGAGAAATAGTGCAAGGTGCCGCCTGTCTCCGTATCCCAGGAATATATTCTGAACAGGCTATCGCTGGATGTAGTGATCATGAGGCCGGCCTTCGTCAGTCGTCGGAACGCTGCGTTAAGCGTGGCCGGGTAGGTGGTGGCATAGTGCAGGAGAGTTGCTTTAAAAACTGCATTGGCCTTTTCCAGAGAGTCATAATGGTTGTAATTCTCACTATTGTTGTAAGGACTCCAATGATGGATCTGATCATATTTTTGGAGGAGATCCTGTTCGATGGCATGCAGGTCCTGTCCGAAGCCGGAGAGGGCGAAGAGGGCGAGGGCCAGGGACAACAGGGGCTTCATGCTATCTATTTTGCATGGTGATGACCAATAGGATGATCAATATAATACCCACGATAACAGCCAGGGCGATCTTGACGGCGCTGTAGGGGCGTTCGCCGACCACCTCGCCGGTGCAGGCATTGACAGTGAAGTGGTACAGCTTGTTGTTATATTTATAGGCGCTGATCCAGACGGGCAAAAGAATATATTTCAATCCTATGTTGCCATAGCCGGTGTCGATGTTGTCGATGATCTGTTCGTCACCGCCGATGTCGTTGAGTATGGATTGGCGGATATGGGGCTGCATGCGGCGCTTGGCTTCTTCGAGGCCTTTAGCGGCGTCGAGCTGATAGAGCTCGGAGCGGAAGCCGCTGACATATTGTTCGTTGTAATGCACCAGGGATTCCAGGCGCCAGGGTTCCAGGCGGGCCGATACATTTTGGGGAAGGGAATTGCTGGCGGATATGAGGATGTCATCGAAATTATTGCCTATCCGGCCGCTGGTGGGGAACCATGCTGTATGGCGAACCTCGCGTGTGCGGACCACTTCTTCTCCATCGACAGTTTCCGTGTATGTCTCCGTAGTATAGTAATACTCACCCCGGCTGCCGACATAGTCGGACATCGTGTCGGCGTCGTAGCTCCAATGGGGGATATAGACGCCTTTGAACTGGCGGGCATCGCCGCCGACTATTTTGGTAAGGTCGGAGGGTGCGAACCAGAGCTTCTTGAGCCAGATGCGGAAGCTTCCCAGGGCCTGGGGTTGTGGCACGAGGAAGGGCAGTATATAATGAGGCTTGAGTATTTGTTGTGTCTGTGCTTCGCTGAGGACGAGGGGGCTGGCGCAGAAAGCGCAATTATCCGAATTGACCTCGGGAGGCAGGGTAGTGGAGGCGCCGCAATTCTTACAGGATACGACGCTGGCCATTTTGGCGAGGGAGCCGCCATTCCGGTTGGCTATGAATTCTTCGTAATCGAAAGAAACGATAGGGCTGCTGTCAGTCTCCTCGATCTCATTGGCAGCGCCGCAATAGGAGCATTGCAGCTGATGGGTGCCGGGGGCGAAATGGAGCGTTGCTCCACAGCTTTTGCATTGTAATGTCGTATTCTGGACAACGGTCTGTTCGGTCTGGGACATGGTTGAATTTTATGGCCGGGATTGTCGGTGGCCTATTGTCCGGGTAAGGGGGGCGGTGTATTGTTAAATAAAGAAGCGAGCTCGGGGACTGTGTTGGCTGCAGCCCATGCGGGCATGCCTTTTTTCCAAATTTGACTTTGCTGGTTGATGGTACCGGCGGAGATGAGCTGGGACAGCTGGTCCATCGTATAGGGGCCTGCCTGTTTGCCATCGATGGCCGCAAAGAAGGTGGTAGCGGAGGGCAGGGGCGGGGGGCTGTCATTACCCTGGGCCGTGTTGTTTTGGAAGACATTCCCTACCTGTCCGCCGATGGCCATACCGATGCCTGCGCCGATGCCTGCGCCGGCGAGTCCACCGCCTCCGGGATTTTTGGCTGCTTCTTCCATGGCATTGGCCGCCTGGAATTGTGCATAGGCGCCGAGGTTGCCTACGATGCCCATGCTGCTGCGTTTGTCGAGGGCCGCCTCGACCTCGGGGGGCAGGGAAATATTTTCGATCAGGAACTTGGTGAGCTCGAGACCCAGTTCGTTGAATTCGGATTTGATCTTATCTCCAATTTTAGCCGACACTTCGTCGTAGTTGGCCGCCAGGTCGAGGACCGGGATCTTTGCTTCGGCGATGGCGTCCATACCCCTCGAAACTGCCAGGTTGCGGAGCTGTTCGTTGATGCTGTCCACGGAAAACTCGGGATTGGTGGCAGCAATCTCCTTTATGAAGACCCCGGGGTCTTTTACGCGGAAGGCAAAGCTGCCGAACGCGCGGAGGCGTACGGGGCCAAACTCTGCATCGCGCAGCATGACCGGGTTGCGGGTACCCCATTTCTGGTTGATGAACTGACGCTGGCTGACAAAAAACACGTCCGTTTTGAAGGGGCTGTTAAAGCCGTACTTCCATCCCTTGAGGGTGGTGAGTATGGGCATGTTCTGTGTCGTGAGGGTGTACATGCCGGGTGTGAAAACGTCTGCGATGGCGCCTTCGTTCATGAATACGGCCCACTGTGATTCGCGCACGGTGAGCTTGCTGTTCATTTTTATCTCGTTGTTATAGCGGGGGAATTTCCATACGATGGTATCGGTGGAGGGGTCGACCCATTCTATAATGTCTATAAATTCATTCCTGATCTTGTCAAAAAGTCCCATGGTCAATGGTTTGGTGCGGGGTGAAATTAATAAAAAATGATAATATGCTATTTATTAGTATGTTAAGACTTCAGCTCGATCCAAACCGGGGCGTGGTCGCTGGATTTCTCCCAGCCGCGTACGTCCCGATCGACGCCTGCGGCCTTGAGACGCGGGGCCACCTGGGGGCTCAGGAGAAAATGGTCGATACGCAGACCGGCATTGCGGCCATAGGCGTTGCGGAAATAGTCCCAGAATGTATAGATGGTCTCGTCCGGGTGTAATTTGCGGATGGCGTCTGTCCATCCCTGTGCGACGAGCTTAGCGAAGGCGGCTCTTGTTTCGGGGCGGAAGAGAGCGTCGTCCACCCAGCGTTCGGGTTTGTAAACGTCCTTTTCCGTGGGCATGACATTATAATCACCCGTCAGTATTACGGGCATTTTGGAGGCAAGGAGGTCGGCTGCGTGCTGGGTCAGCCGCTGGAACCAGCTCAGCTTATAGTCGAACTTGGGACCGGGGGCGGGGTTGCCGTTGGGCAGGTAAAGGCAGCCGATGATGAGCCCATCGACGGAAGCTTCTATATAGCGGCTGTGGAGGTCTTCGGGGTCGCCGGGCAGTGCGCGGCGGCGCTCTTCCACCTGGCCCTTACGGGTAAGTATGGCCACGCCATTCCAGCTTTTCTGGCCGTGCCAGATGGCGTGGTAGCCTGCGTCCCTGATGGCGGCCTCGGGAAATTTCTCCTGGGGGGCTTTCAGCTCCTGTAAACAAACGATGTCGGGTGTCTGTTCTTTGAGCCAGCGGAGCAATACGGGGAGACGCCCATTGATACCGTTGACGTTATAGGTGGCGATTTTCATACTAACAGTGTTAAATTTTTTTATGCTCGAAAGTCTAACATTGTTAAATTTACTATAGGATTTATTATGAACGCTTTAAATTCCTGTAAAAATGAAAAGCATCTCATCGGGGGCCGCGGGCCTTTCTTTTGTTGTCATTACTCTTCTATATGGCTGTAAGGACGGAAGCGCGACAGCGGGCGCAGGGGCTATGCCTCCGCCGGCGCTACCCGTGATCACAGCAGCAGCGATGCCTGCCACCACCTACCAGGACTTTACGGCGTCGGTGGAAGGTAAACGCGATGTCGAAATAAGGCCACAGATAGATGGCTATCTCACCGGCATCGAGGTAGACGAGGGCGCATATGTGCATAAAGGGCAAATTCTCTTTATCATCGACCGGAGACCTTTCGAGGAGCAATTGAACAATGCGAAAGCGGCTTTGCTGGCTGCCAGGGCTTCGGTGGACAATGCGCAGATAAATGTAGACAAATTGAAGCCATTGGTGGAGAACAATGTAGTATCGGATGTACAGCTGAAGTCGGCGCAGGCAATTTATGCCAATGCCAAAGCCGCCGCAGATCAGGCGCAGGCGGCCGTTGAATCCGCCCGCATCAATCTCGACTATACTACCATCACCGCGCCCAGCGACGGATATGTGGGGTTGATACCTTTTAAAACGGGAAGTCTTGTCACAAAGGCCATGGCGGGTTACCTCACCGTCGTATCGGAAACAAGGGATATGCGTGTCTATTTTTCCATGAGCGAACCTGACTTTCTTGTATTCAAGGAGAAATATCCCGGTAATACGGTGGCCGATAAAGTAAAGCAAATGCCGCCCGTCGAGCTGGTGCTGGCGGACAATAGCGTATATCCTCAGAAGGGGAAGGTGGAGCTGGTGGAAGGTCAGTTCGACAGGACGGTAGGCGCCATCAAGTTCCGCGCGAGCTTTCCCAATGCGGAAGGGATGCTGCGGAGCGGCAGTACGGGTAAAGTAAGGATCCCTACTTTATACAAATCCGTATTGGTGGTCCCGCAGGACGCAACTTTTGAGCTCCAGGGGAAAGTATTTGTCTATACGGTGGCCGATAGTAATAAGATCCTGACAAGGCCACTGGGTATTTCCGGGAGGACCACGAACTATTATTTTGTCTCTGATGGCGTAAAGCAGGGAGATAAAATTGTTTTGTCCTCCATGTCTACCACCCTGATAGGCGGTCTAAGAGATGGGATGGTAATTACACCGCAAATGATCTCGATCGACAGCATGTTGAAGGTGAAGCCAATCTGATCAAACATTTACAAAACACATTCTATGTTAAGGAGATTTATCGAGCGACCGGTATTATCCACTGTCCTTTCCATCATACTGTTGCTGTTGGGAGGGCTGTCCCTGTTCTCTCTTCCTATCACTTTGTTCCCGGAGATAGCGCCGCCCAGCGTACAGGTAACTGCCGTCTACCCCGGCGCCAATGCTGAAGTGGTAGCGCGTACGGTGGCGGTGCCCATAGAAGAGGCGGTCAACGGTGTGGAGAACATGAGCTATATGACGTCCAACTCCAGCAATGACGGGAGCATGAACCTGACGGTGTATTTCAAGCAGGGTACGAACCCTGATATCGATGCGGTGAATGTGCAGAACCGTGTGTCGAAGGCCAACAGCCAGCTGCCACCGGAAGTGATACAGGCCGGTGTGTCCACCCAAAAGATACAGACCAGCTTCCTCATGTTCGTGGGGCTGTATAGCGATGACAGCGCAAAATATGATGAGCTGTTCCTTGAGAATTACCTGAGAATAAATGTTATCCCACAGCTGCAACGTATCCCCGGCGTGGCGCAGGCGGAGGTTTTCAGCTCGAAAGACTATTCCATGCGTATCTGGTTAAAACCCGACCGCCTCATCGCCAATAACCTGTCCCCGCAGGATGTTTTGAACGCCATCAAGGACCAGAACCTGGAGGCGGCGCCCGGACGGCTGGGGCAGAATAGTCCCGAATCGTTCGAGTATGTGATAAAATACAAGGGCAAACGGAACAAGAATGAAGATTATGAGAACATGATCGTAAAGGCCAATGCCGACGGATCTTTACTGCGTCTGAAAGATCTGGCCCGTGTGGAGTTCGGCGCCTATACTTATATCTCTACCAACAAGCTGAACGGCAAACAGACCTCCGGATTTGGGGTTTTGCAAACGCCGGGGTCGAATGCCAACCAGATACTTACCGAACTGGAGCGTCAGATAAACGAATTTGACAAGGCCTTACCCGATGGCATGCACTTTAAGATCATGTATAATGCCAAGGAGTTTTTGGATGCGTCGATCAACCAGGTGAAAGAGACGTTGATCATCGCCTTTGTCCTGGTGGCTATCGTGGTCTTTATCTTTTTACAGGATGTCCGCTCGACGCTGATCCCTGCTATTGCTGTTCCTGTCGCCATTGTCGGTACCTTCTTCTTCCTCCTGCTCTTTGGCTATACCATCAATCTGCTGACCCTGTTCGCCCTGGTGCTGGCGATCGGTATTGTGGTGGATGATGCCATTGTGGTCGTGGAAGCTGTCCACTCCAAAATGGAGCGGGAACATTTACGGGCAAGGAAGGCTACCATTGGGGCCATGAGCGAGATCTCGGGGGCGATCGTCTCCATTACGCTGGTAATGGCGGCCGTATTTGTTCCCGTGAGCTTTGTGCAGGGGCCTGCGGGGGTGTTTTACAAGCAGTTTGCGTTTACGCTGGCTACCGCCATTCTTATTTCCGCCGTCAATGCGTTGACGTTGAGCCCCGCCCTTTGCGCGCTGTTCCTGAAGAATCAGCATATAGGGGAAGAGGGGAGGAAAAAAGGGTTAGGCGCCCGATTTTTCGGGGCTTTTAACGCGGGCTTCAGAGCTATGACCGATAAGTATATAGGAAGCGTAAAATTCCTCATTCGCCACAAATGGGTGGCTATACTGGGGCTGTTGCTCGTAGCTGTGGGCGCTATGATGCTGGTGCAGAGAACTCCGTCGGGTTTTATTCCGGACGAGGACCAGGGTTTTATCGTGGCGGTAGCCCAAACGCCCGCGGGAAGCTCGTTAAGCAGGACCGCGCACGCTACCGATGCCATCAGCAAGATCGTTTTACAGGATGGGGCGTCCAGCGATGTTTGGAACGTGAATGGATTGAACTTTGTTACCAATGCCTTCGCATCCCCGAATGCCGTTGTATTTTCCCGGCTGAAGCCGCGGGAGGAAAGAGGGCCGGTAAAGGATCCTGCGCAGATAGCGGGGAGATTGATCGGGGAGACGGGGCAGGTGAAGGATGCGATGTCTATTTTTGTAAACTTTCCTACGGTGCAGGGATTCGGGAATGTCAGCGGTGTGGAAATGATGCTGCAGGACAGGTCGAGCGGGTCCCTGGAAAAGCTGGGAGGGACGGCGTGGGGGTTTGTCGGCGCCCTGATGCAGCGGAAGGAGGTTGCGTCCGCCTTTACAACGTTCAATACCGGCAACCCTCAATATACCATCGAGGTAGACGATGCCAAGGCAAAGCAGCTGGGCGTGCCCATAAGCGATCTGATGAATACGTTGCAGATCTACTACGGGAGCAGCTTTGTTTCCGACTTCAACAGATTTGGGAAGTATTATCGTGTGATGGCGCAGGCCGATGTTCCTTACCGGATGGATGCGGGTTCCCTCAATGGTATTTATGTAAAGAATACTGCCGGACAGATGGTGCCTGCCACCTCCGTGGCCAAATTCGAGCGTGTGTATGGTCCTGAAACGGTGACCCGGAACAATCTGTACAATGCCGTTACCATCAATGCAACGCCTAAACCGGGTTTTAGTACGGGGGATGTGATCAAGGCCGTGGAGGAAACGGCGAAGCAGGCGCTGCCGAAAGGATATGCTTATGAATTCACCGGCATCACCCGGGAGGAGATCAGGGCGGGTAATCAAACGGCGTTTGTCTTTTTGTTAAGCGTGCTGTTCGTCTTCTTCCTTCTGTCTGCGCAATATGAAAGCTATATCCTGCCGCTGGCTGTGATACTGACCGTGCCGACAGGAATACTGGGTGTATTTGCTTTTGTAGGTTTGGCGGGGTTGCAGAATAACGTATATGTACAGATAGGATTGATCATGCTGATAGGATTGCTGGCCAAGAATGCCATCCTGATCGTGGAGTTTGCCGTGCAGCGCAGGCGGGCCGGTATGGGGCTGGTAGAGGCTGCGCTGGAGGGGTCGAGGCTCAGGCTGCGTCCGATATTGATGACTTCGTTTGCGTTTGTGGTGGGGATGCTTCCATTGATCTTTACGAAGGGTGCGTCGGCGCAGGGAAACCACTCTATCGGATGGAGCGCTGTAGGGGGCATGCTGACCGGCGTTGTATTGGGCATATTTATCATACCCGTCCTGTTTGTTATCTTTCAATATTTGCAGGAGAAGGTTTCTGCAAAAAGAGAGGAAGAGGAGAGGGAACTGGGTTTGGCGGAATAATAATGTCCGAGGCCTTCGGATAACGATGAGTATGCGGCGGGCGTTTCTTTCTCCAGAGAGAAACCAATGGACATGTCACGTATTCTTATCGTTGTATCTTTCTTTTTCCTATGCGTAGGGGCGGCTGGTATTGTAAACGGCCAGACCGGTGTGGGGGGCAGCCAGACGAGTGGTCTGATATTCCCTCCCCAGGGCAAGCATACGCATGGCAGCAGCCTGGTAAAGCTGTCCAATGGGGACATGCTGGCGGCCTGGTTCCAGGGCAGCGGCGAGCGGGGCGCCGACGATGTAAAGATCATGGGGGCGCGGATGTCCGCCAAGACAAAAGCCTGGAGTGAACCTTTCCTGATGGCCGATACCAGGGATATCCCCGATTGCAATCCCGTGCTTTTTTTGAACAGCCAGGGCAAGTTATTCCTTTTCTGGATCGCTGTGCAGGCAAATGAATGGGAGTATTCTATCATCCGGATGAGGACATCGGTGAATTATCTTTCTCCGGGGGCGCCTGTCTGGAACTGGCAGGACAATATCCTACTGAAGCCGGATGACGGATTTGCGAGAGAGGTGGAGGCCCGGTTCAAGGACCTGCCGGCCAATCATTCCGGGTGGAGCGGGTATGCGCCGCGGTATGACAAGATGATCATCGAGGCGGCAAAGGATCATGAGAAGAGGAGCATCGGCTGGATGACGCGTATCAAGCCTCTGCAATTGCCTTCGGGCCGTATATTGCTTCCGCTGTATTCAGACGGCTTCAATCTGTCCATAGTGGCTATTTCCGACGACAACGGCGAGAGTTGGCGACCCAGCCTGCCCATTGTGGGGCGAGGGCCTATCCAGCCGGCGCTGGCGTTGAAGAAGAACGGGCATATCGTAGCGTATATGCGTGACAGTGGGGATGATCCTACCAGCGTCCAAACCAGCGAGTCTGCGGACAGCGGTTACAGCTGGACTGCCGCACAGAAGACGGAGATCCCGAATACGGCCAGCGTAGAGCTGTTGGTATTGCAGGATGGGCGTTGGGCGTTCCTGGGCAATACGATCGGTGACGGACGGTACCGGCTGACGCTCATGCTATCGGACGATGAAGGGAAGACATGGAAATGGCGGGAGGATGTTGAAAATGATGAGAACAAGGCCGGCCGCTATTCTTATCCCTGTCTGATACAGGCGAAGGATGGGCTGCTGCATATGACCTATTCCTATCAACGGGCCGGGGAAGGGGAGTCCATTAAATATAATGTGGTGGACCCTGTCCGGATCCACCACGAATAAAGGTTATTATTTGAAACCGTCGAGGCCCCAGCCGCTGCGGCGTTCTGCTTTTACGAACTGGTTGGCGTCATCGAAATTAGTAATGCGCATTTGTTTAGCGTCCCATAAGAGCTTTTTCCTGCCGGGGAAGCGATCGCGTCTCGACTTGGCATTGGGGACTTCCAGGCTCCAGCTGCGGATGGCCAGGTTGCCGATGAGCACGCTCTCCGTGAAGGGGCCTGCGTAATCGAAGGGCGAGCTGGTAGTGGCTTTTCCATAGCCCGCGATACAAGCGTTGACCCATTGGATATAGTGACCTTCCGGAACACGGGGGAGGACCTGCTTGGGCATTTCCTGTTTCATGAGGCTGGAAGGCAGGAGCCTTGGGTTCTCGCCATAGCAGTTCACCAGCATTTTGGATTTGCTGCCGATGAAGAGGGCGCCGCCATCCGGACCGCCGAAGGGTTCGCCGTCCAGGAGTTCATCGGGAGTCATAGGAAGGAGACCTCCGTCCATCCAGGTGAGCTTTATATTGCCTTTACCGTCTTTGCGAGGGTAGTCCAGGTTGATGATGGAGGCGGAGGGATATCCGTCGGGGTATTTTGCTTGTTTGCCGTCATCGGACCAGGTAGTGGGGATGCTGCATTCCACGGAGGTGGGGAAGTCGATGGGGAGAAGGCGGAAGACCGGGTCCATGAGGTGGCAGGCCATGTCTCCCAGGGCGCCTGTGCCGAAGGCGTTCCAGCCACGCCAGTTGAAAGGCAGGTAGGAGGGATGGTAGTCAATATATTTTGCAGGGCCCAGCCAGAGGTCCCAGTTCAGCTCCGAGGGAACGTCGAAGTGACCCGTGGGTGTGGGGAGGGCCTGCGGCCATACGGGACGGTTAGTCCATACATAGACCTGGCTTACTTCGCCCAGCATGCCGGCGTCGTACATTTCTTTGGCTTGTCTGACCCCGTCGCTGGAGCCGCCCTGGTTGCCCATCTGGGTGACTACTTTATAACGTTTGGCGGCGTCTGCGAGCAGTCTGGCTTCAAAGATGTCGTGGGTGAGGGGTTTTTGCGTGTAGACGTGCTTGCCCAGCTGCATAGCCGACAGTGTGGCGATGGCATGGATGTGGTCCGGCGTGGATATGGAGCAGGCGTCGATGTTCTTTTTCTCTTTTTCCAGCATTTCCCGGAAGTCCTTGTAGTATTTTGCTTTTGGGAAGCGCTGTCTGGATTCGGCCGAGCGGCGGTCGTCCACGTCGCAAAGCGCGACGATGTTCACTTTCGGGCTGGTGGAGAATTCTTTCAGGTCGCCTCCCCCTTTGCCGCCGACGCCGATGCCTGCGATGTTCAATTTATCGCTGGGCGCCACGAAGCCGCGGCCCAGTACGTGGCGGGGTACGATGATGAAGCTGCCTGCGGCAAGGGAAGCGTCTTTCACGAATTCCCTTCGGGAAAATTTCTTCTTTCCATTGAGATCGTTTGACATATTGGTTGGTTTATATTTTTAATGACTGTTCCCGGGACGGATCGCTTCCGGCGGGCCTGATGCGGTCAGATCCTGCATCGTTGAGCCGGTGTGCCCTTCACCGGCAGGTGCACCACGAAGGTGTCTCCGCTCCGTGGATACTGCTCCAATTGTTCCGGGGAAAGATCCTGGCGCGCCGTGGTAATGATCAGGTGGTCGAGGGATTCACCCGCAAAGGTGCAGGCGGAAACGTTGGGGGCCGGAACACGGATGGTGCCCAGCAGCTGCCCGTTGCGGGGGTTCCAGCGATGGACGCTGAAGCTGCCCCAGTGCGCCACCCACAACATGCCTTCTTCGTCGATGGTCATTCCGTCCGGATCGCCGACGCCATCGGGTACCTGCACGGCGACTTTATCAAATTCTATATGCCCGGTGGCTGCGTCGTACAGGTAGGATTCGATGCGCCGGCGCGGGCTGTCGATGTAATACAGTTTTGTGTCGTCCTGCGACCAGGCCATACCGTTGGAGATCGTCACGTTCGAGATCCGCGCCTGGGGGACAAGGTCTTCGTCTATGCAGTAGAGAGAGGCGACGCCTTTTATGAAATCCCTGTGGAGGGTACCTACCCAGAGGCGGCCCTGGCGGTCCACGCCACCGTCATTGCAGCGGTGTTTGACCAAGTCTTTTTCAAGGTCCAGGAGCCACCGGCTTTTGCCCGTATCGGGGTCGAAGCGCATGATGCCTCCTTCCATACCCAGGAGCAGGTTGCCGTCCTGATCTATCACGACAAGGGTCACCCGGTGGTTGAAGACCCATTGTCTTACGGATCCGCCTTCGGGCCATTGGTATTCATAAAGCCGTTGGTTCTCGATATCCACCCAAAAGCAGCTTTTGCGGACCGGGTGCCAGCAGGGACCTTCGCCCAGGAAGCATTGGGAGGCATATAGTAAACGGGCGTTCATGGCCAGTATTCTTTTATTTTCCGGCGGAGAAAAGTTACGCTGCGCCGGAGCTGATCCATTCCTTCCACGCCGTCCTCGATGCTGATCCATCCGTCGAATCCCACTCTGCGGAGCTCATTGAAGATGGCGTCATAGTCGTTGAGACCTTTTCCTATCTCACCGTGCCGGAGTCTTGCGGCGTAGCCAGTGACGCCTCCTTCCTCTTTCCGCAGGTCTTCCAGGGTGCCATCTATGAGATACCTGTCGCTGGCGTGCATGGTGACTACGCGATGGGATACCAGGCGGAGGAGGTCCATGGGATCTTCGCCCGCGAGATAGGTATTGCTGGGGTCGTAATTTACACCGAAGTTGGGGTGATGGATGCTGTCAACCAGCCGGGCGAAGACGTCCATTTTCTGTGCGAACTCTGGGTATTCCCAGAAATCGTCTTTGTAATGGTTTTCCAGGATGAGGGTAACGCCGTGTGCTGCTGCGTAGGGCAGGCAGGCTTCGATGCATTCGGCGGCCAGTTTGATACCTTCGTCGATGGAGAGGGATGGTCTGCGTTGTCCGGAGAGCACGCGGCACCAGGAGCCGCCAAGGGTATGGGTCATATCGATCCATTTCTTTTGCTTGGCGATCTCTTTTTCCCTGAAGGAGGCGTCCGGGTGGGTAAAGTCGGGAGAACAGCATACCATCGGGATGGATTTGCCGTGGTCTTCCACCTGCCGGCGGAAGAGGGGCCAGTTGGATTCATCTGCCATTTCCAGGAAGCCGGCATACCATTCCAGACCATCGATGTCGAGTGCCGAGGCCAGTTCGATCCATTCCGACACGCGCATGGTACCATCTTTACAGAGGGCTTGCATGAAGGCTTTGGGAAAGGCTGCGAGACGGGGCATGATAATTATTTTATAGTTGTATTGTCTTTTGGTGGATTGCGGCCGATGAAGGGGTGTTGTTCCAGGTCGACCACCTGACCGCTGATGGGACCGCTCTCGTCTGCGAGCCAGTAGACCGCGGCTGCGGCGATCTCTGCCGGACGTAAGATCCGGCCTGCCGGAGCGTATACACGGGGAAGGGCCTCGTACCAATTGTCCGCCAGGCCATGTTCCTTTTTTCGTTGTATCTCCGTCTCCGTCAGCACCCATCCCGGATTGATCTGGTTGACCCGTACGCCGTACTCACGGTGGAGGGTATCTCCCAAATTGCGGGTCATGGTCATCAGGGCGCCTTTGGAGATGCTATAGGCCAGCAGGTCCGGCTCGCCGCTGTAGGCGTTGACGCTGCCGATGTTGAGCACGGCGCCTTTTGTCCGGCTGAGGTGCGGCAGGGCGCATTTGATCAGCTGATAAGGAGCGACGGTATTTATATTCAGGACCTTTTGGAGAAAGGGGATATCCGTAGTCGTTATATTGGAGGAGACTACCCAGGCCGCGTTATTGACTACTGCGTCCAGTTTTCCGAAGGTCTGCAGGGCTTTGTCCACGAGCCGCTGGGGAGCGTCTTCTTTGGAGATGTCCTCGATGTGAAGGGCTGCTTTTTCCGGAGCGATGGCGGCAAGTACCTCATTTCCCCAGTCCTGTTCCAGGCCATGGAGGAGAACTTTTGCTCCTTCGGCGGCACAGCGAATGGCGATGGCTTTGCCGATGCCAGTGGTGCTGCCTGTGACGATGATAACTTTGTCGAGTAAGCGCATGTTAAACAGGTTTGAGAACACTCTTAACTACCTGACCATGGTGCATTTTTTCGAATGCGTCTTTCCATTCCGTGACGGGCCAGATACCGCCGATGATGGGCCGGACGTCCAGCTGTCCGCTGGCCAGGAGGGCGATGACCCTTTCCCATATCGGCCAGTTATGGCTAAAGCTGCCTTGCAGCGTGACATTCTTTTGTACGAGGGGGTCGAGGGAAAATCCCAACGGCTGAGGGCCCCATCCCACTTTGACGATATGACCACCGGGTCTGACCAGCTGCAATGCCATTTTCAAGGTAATGCTGGCCCCGGCGGCATCGATGATGCAATCGGCGCCCAGTCCGTCCCTTTCGCGGGCCCATTCCGTAGCGTCGCCTATGATAGTGGTGCAACCGTATGCTGCCGCAATGGACAGACGGTGTCTATCCGCCTCCAGCCCGACGACCGCAACTTCTGCGCCACAGAGTCTGGCAACGGCTGCGCAGAGAATACCGATGGTGCCCGGACCGAGCACGATGACCCTGTCACCAGGTTTTAGTCTGCTGTTGCCTACCACGGCATTGAAAGCAACACAGCAGGGTTCCGTGAGACATGCGTGTTCGAAGGCAAGCTGGTCGGGTATGCGATGAAGGCAGCGAGCGGGGACCCGGACGTAGCGGGTCATGGCGCCGTCGACGCCGTATCCAAAACCTTTACGGGTGGGATCCAGATTGTACAGGCCCTGGCGGGACATTGGGTTGTTGATGTCGATGACCGCGGCCGTCTCACTCACGACCCTGTCGCCTTCTTTCCATCCCGTGACGCGGCTGCCTATTTTAAGGATATGGCCGCCGAACTCGTGTCCTAAAATCACCGGGTAGTTCACCGGCCAGGAATGGTCGGCCGTCCACTGGTGGAGGTCGCTGCCGCAAACGCCCACGTTGGCGACTTCGAGCAGTACATCTTCTTCTCCTATGACCGGGACCGGCACTTCACGGATCTCGACCGATCCTTTCTCCGGAGCGTAGTTGACTACGGCTGCCGCTTTCTGTTGTATCTCTTTTTTCATCATCATCTTGTTATAGTGGCCCCATGGACCTTTTCGCATATCAGTCGCAGTGAATCTTCCAGTTGGCCGTTGGCTGTTTTGAAAGCGTCTGCGTCGATGGTGAGCGGTGCGCCCAATACTACGAGCGGTGCGCCGTATTCCGGACAGCGTATGGCTTGTTCCAGGCTGAGGCCGCCCACCGCCTGCACCGGGATGTTGACAGCCCGGACAACTTCTTTGAGCTGGTCCAATGGAGAGGGCATGCGTTCACCACGGGCTGCTATGCCCCTGCGTTCGTCATAGCCTATGTGGTGGATGACGTAGTCGCAGCCAAGCTCTTCGAGACGGCGTGCGCCTTCGACCATGTCCGGGCAGGCGAGGTTATCGCCCATTACTTTTACGCCGAAGTCGCGGCCTGCCTTGACGACACATTTGATCGTCTCTTCGTGGGCTCGGGCCATGACCACTACGTGCGTGGCGCCAGCTTTGGCCATCATCTCGGCTTCCAGGTAGCCGCCGTCCATGGTCTTGAGGTCTGCTACGATGGGCACGTTCGGAAAGGCTTTGCGTAGTTCACGCACGCCAGTAAGGCCGTAGGCAAGGATCAGGGGGGTGCCAGCCTCCAGCCAGTCCACGCCCGCCCGCATGGCCATGGATGCCGTTGCCAGCGCTTCATCGATATCGGTAAGGTCCAGGGATATCTGAACGATAGGTCTCATAAGTAAGTTATTAAGTGAAGCTGATGCATTCTTTCAGCTCTTTTTCGGTATAGGCCAGATTGTATTGTTTCAGCACTTCGGGAGGGACGCCGTTCCATTGATTGGGTCTGTTGCCCACATAGCCGATGTCCTTGAAACCTATGTCCGTGGTATAGAAACCTGTGATCGTAAGGTTGCGCATGAGCGTGAAGAAGTGAACGCCCTGCAGATCTTCCGGTTTTGCTTTTTTCGGGTAGGCGATGGTATCGACGATGGCCAGCTGTTGCTGGCTGGTGAGGTCCCTGAAGGGCTTTTCGTAAGTATTCAGGGCGCGGAGGTCGAGCCAGCGCAGGCCGCCACGCAAGGGAGTCTGGTGTTCCGGCTTGTCCTGTACGATGAAGCTGATAAAGTCGATGACTCTCCCATCCGAAGCGCTCCCGCTGGTGTCGTCGCGGGGGATGATGATATCGGCAAGGATGGTGAGGGTCGCTTTTTCTTCTGCCGTGAAAAAGTCTTTGGCTTGCAGCTCCTGCAGCTTCTCTTTTTCTTCCGGCATCCGGGTGGGATCATCCTCTGTCTTGGGCTGAGACGCTGCTGTTGCCGCCTGGTCTTTGTCTTTGGACTGGCAGGCTTCGACGATGACGCCGGTGGATACTGTGCCGACCAGCAATGCTTTGAGGGAACTTCTTCTGTCCATATGGTTAGATATTCCTTTTTTTCAATTGATCGACGATGTATTCGCTGGTCCTCATGGAGAGGGCGAGTATCGTCCAGGTAATGTTCTTGTCGCCCTGCGAGACGAAGGGGCTGCCGTCCACACAGAAGAGGTTCTTACAGTCATGTCCCTGTGCCCATTTGTTGAGGGCGGAAGTTTTAGGATTGTTACCCATTCTGACCGTACCTGCTTCGTGGATGACGTTGCCGGGGTTGTTGAGCCCCCAGAGATTCTTTTCGCTGTTGTCCGACGAAGTGACGATGGCGCCCATGTTATGGAAGAGCTCTTTGAACGTCTCGTTCATATGTTTTGCCTGCTTGATCTCGTAATCGGAGTGCTTTACGTTGAACTGCAGGATGGGAATGCCATATTTATCCACTGTACCGTCGGGGTCGATGCGGCAGAAATTGTCGGCCCTGGGAACTGCTTCGCCCCGTCCGGCCATTCCTATGCGTGCTCCATAAAGATAGCGAATGTCTTCTTTCAGCCCCTTGCCATAACCTCCCGGTTCTTTTTGGACGCCCCTGATCAGCACTTTTTCCTGCAAATGTTCGATGCCCCAGCTAAAGCCATACATGGGCATACCCATGCCGCCGCCATACTCGATGTGATATCCGCGGGGGAAGTCCAGCTTCTTATTGTCGAGCCACCAGGGCGAATAGACGTGCGCACCGCCGACTCCGTCCTCATTGTATCTTTTGCGGTCGAGCAGGGTGGGCACGATGGCGCTCATGCTGGCGCCTGTGGAGTCGTGCAGGTATTTTCCTACCACCTCGCTGGAATTCACCAGTCCATAGGGATGGCGGGAGGATTTGGAATTGAGCAGGAGCCGTGCTGTTTCGCAGGTGCTGGCAGCCAGGACCACTACTCTGCCGTGTACCTCGTATTCCTGGAGGTTCGTCTTGTCCACGTAGGAGATGCCTTTGGCCAGACCTTCCTTGTCTGTCAGCACTTCGCGCGCCATGGCGTTCGTGATGAGGTCCACGTTGCCAGTCGCTACCGCCGGCTTCACCAATACCGAGGAGGATGAAAAGTCGCCATATACTTTACAACTGCGGCCGCATTGGGAGCAGAAGAAGCAGGCGCCTCTTTCCTTGTTGATCTGTTTGGTGAGGATGGACAGGCGGGAGGGGATGACCGGGACGCCGGAGACCGCGCCTGCCTTTTTTATAAACAGTTCGTGGAGACGCGGGCGTGGCGGGGGGAGGAATATCCCATCCGGATCGTTCGGCAATCCTTCATTGGTGCCGAATACGCCGATGAGCCGGTCGATCTTATCATAATAGGGGGCGACATCTTCGTAGCCGATGGGCCAGTCGTCGCCCAATCCATCCTGGCTCCTGCGTTTGAAGTCTTTTGGGCCAAAGCGAAGGGAGATCCTGCCCCAGTGATTGGTGCGGCCACCTACCATACGTGGGCGGAACCAGTCCCAGTGGGTTCCTTCCGCCTTGGTATAGGGTTCTCCTTCAATCTCCCAGCCGTGCCAGGCTCCGTCGAAGTCGCCAAAGGGCCGCAGAGGGGTACTGGCGCCCCGCCGGGGTGATTCCCAGGGGTTTTTCAACTGTAAGGAGTGGATGGCCGGGTCAAAGTGCGGGCCGGCTTCCAGCAGCGCAACGCTCAGGCCTGCATGTGCTAAAACATAAGCCGCCATGCCGCCTCCAGCTCCGGAGCCTACGATAACTGCGTCATATTGTTTCGGTAATTTTTTTATCTGCAAATCCCCCATATGGCAATATTTTATAAACCACTAATGTGTTCTTCGGACGAGCCGCCAGAGGCGGCTCCTGATTAGAGACTGTTATCAGTCGTTGATACTACCTTTTTTTGAGAAAAAAAAGGTTTTAGACTATCAGCCTTTCGCCTGTGTCATTGCCGGGCATGTCGCCAGCCGCCTTTTTTATCAATTGAATATCATGGCGCAGGCGCTGGAGGAAAAGGGCGATGTCGAAGCTATGGACGACGATGTTGGCCCCTTCCTTCATCCAATACACCTGTCGTTCCGGCTCCAGGGAGAAATGAATACCGATGGAGAGACCTTTGGACCGCGTGGTGTGGATAATGTGTTTTGTTGCCCGGATGAAGTCGGGGTGATCGTATTGTTCCGGCAGACCCAGGCTTACAGAAAGATCGTGGGGGCCGATGAATACCGCGTCCAGTCCTGGTACCGACAGGAGCTCATCCAGCCGTTGTATGGCCGGGACGCTCTCGATGTTGGCGATACAAAGAGCGTTATTGTATCCTTCAATATACTGTCGCAATGAGGGGGACATTTCCTTGTGGCCGTCCAGGTAGGCCGTCAGCAATTCTCCTTTGAGCGGGCGGTATTTCACCGCGGCTACCAGGTCCTTTATTTGTGCGACCGACTCCAGGTAGGGCGCTACGATGCCTTGTGCGCCTCCGTCGATGGCCTGGCAGGCTTTGTAAGGATCGGGTGAGGGGATGCGTACGACAGGCGAGACGCCGCCTGCGCGGAAGGCCTGGCAGAGAAGGGCCAGTTCGTTCCTGTCAAGGGGGATGTGTTCCGTGTCGATGAAAACGAAGTCGAGTCCTGTGCCGGCGATGGCGGCGGGCCACATGGGTCCCGTAGAGGTAATGCAGGTGCCGTAAACATTCCGGCCCTGTTTAAGCTTGTCTGAAAGTAAGTTCTGCTTCACGTAATGAAAGATATTATTTTAATTCAAAGATGCAATTCTTTTCCGAATGAGCCAGAGTTCGGCCACCTGCGTACCCCTTTCGCCATTCATGCATTGCCAGACAAAGGAGACCTTGCCATTGTGGATGGCCGTACCCGGAAGATTGAATTCGAAGACGGGTTCTTTGCCCGTCTGGAGGTAATCGTGTATCAGGTATCCGTCGCCGGTAGTCAATTTAATATGGGCCCTGAACCTGCCTGTATATACCACCCGGATGGTGTAATTAGTGCTACTGTCCAGGCCATCATAGTTTGCTATCAGCGGTGTGTCGTACAGGGTCATGGCCTGTTTAAACCAGGACTGGGGAACGATCTTTCCTGAAAAGCCCGGGTGCATGGGATTGTCCAGCCAGTGAACGCCGTCCAATCCTGCGCCGAAGCCCATGTGGGATGATTGCAGATTGCCCGGGTCCTGTGCCCATGGCAGGCCCGGCTGTATGCGCCGGAAGCTCAGGGGATCTGCCAGGTGGTCGTAGATGCCGCCCGGGCCGGGGTCTGTACGGTAAAGGATGTCATGGATCTTTTTTGTTCGGGCAGTGTCCGTACCGATGCTTGCCAGGCTTGCGAGCTGGTCGAGCAGCCAGGGGGCGTCCGTCAGCGGGTAGTCGATGAAGTCCATGAAATTGCCCCTTTCTTGTCGTCCTCCGTGTCTTTCGATCGTCAACTGCGCGCCGATGCTTTTGTAGAGTGAGTCGGCGAGCGCCATGCATTTTTCCTTATAAGCTGCCAGCGGGGCCGTCGCGGGGATGCTTTGGAGCAGGGCCGTAGCCTGCCGGATGGCATCCGGCGCAGGAGACTGTAAAAGCTCTCTGGCCTGTTGTTCCAGTTCCTTCTCGTGGATAAGCCTTCTTTTTGTATAGGCGTCGAAGTATGCGCGGATCAGGCACATCTGGAATCGGGCATTTTCAAGCAGGGAAGGGGAAGCCTGCTGTTCCATCCGCCGCCATTGCAGCAGGGTGCGATCGACGACCGTATTGGTGATGGCGGGTCCTTTCAAGTTGTCTTCCAGACCAACGATGGCTTGTGCGGCGGATTCGGTCATGCCGGGGCCAAAGAAAAGCCGGGAATAGTCGCGGAGGGTTTCGATGACAGGTGTAGAGGGATCCCAGTCCTGGTCGCTCCAGACAAATTTGTTAAGGTCGTCGTTGGTGCCTTCGGAATAGCTGAGGCTGCCGATGCAATAGGGTGCGATGGTATTGTGGATGGTTTTTTCATCATAGGGGCGGGGATTGATGCATTCCCTGCCCAGGGTGAGGGCCCAGGTGATATCCCATTGCGGTATGGGGTACTGGCAGCTCAGTGAATGGGTGATGTCCGGGTAGTGGCGGATCGGGATGGAGGGATCCACGAGCTGGCGCAGCTGCTGGATGGGGATCTTGATCCAGGGGCCGAATACGACGCCCCCGAACCATGGGTATTTTTTATTGACTTCGGCGAAGAAAGTGGAATACCAGCCCGGTCCCGGCTTGAAGGCCTGTGGCGAGACCCAGATCTTTGCATTGGGATGATATTTATGTAATACGACCGCCTCTTTTTCCAGCCAGCGAAATAGTGGTCCCGGCTCCAGATCACCCGGATCGCCACCCGGGACGAATACGTTATCCAGTTTGGGGAGGGAAGCGAAGATGGAGTCCCGTTCCTGCAGCTCCTGCCGGATGGCATCCTCGTGTTCGTAGTCTTTGCCGACATTGGGGTACCATATCCAGACGTCGAGTCCATAGCTCTTGCAGATACGGGATTGTTCGACGATCATTTTCGCGTTGGGCATGATCATGTGCTGGCTGGTGGGTTCGTCATCCGTCCTTGGCGGGAGTATCTCGATGCTGTTGGCGCCGAAGAGCGCCAGGTCGCGGATGTATTGATCGAAACGTGCCACGGTGAAGGCGTCATAAGAATTGGTCTTGGGGCGATAGCCCAGCTGGTGGCCGCGTATTTTGTTCGCCGGGGTGGAGGTCATGGTAAGCGCGTCGGGCAGGATGATGCTGTTGGGACGCATATCCAGTTTGCGTAGCAGGCGACCCGCGCCGTAGAGAAGGCCGCGTGCATCTTTGCCAGCGATGAGGATCCGGGCTTTGTCAGCGGTGAGGATGCTGTATCCTTCGCTGCCCGGTGAGGGTAGGGCTGACAGTGATCGTCGCAGACCGGCTGGCAACGAGGCTGTGTCGTCCAGGCGAACGAGCAGGATGGAGGGGCCGGCGCTTGTGGTGTGTGCGTTCCTGCCAGTGTGCCGTTGCATGGTTACCGGCCATCGCAGGCGTGTCCGTTTTTCCACTTCCTGCTGTAATATTTCCGGGGTGCGCAGGAGGAATTGCGGGTCGGTCGTGATACATTGAATAGTAGACTTGGTGAGATCGATGGACTGTGCCTGCATTTTTCCGGGGAGGGAGAGGAGGCAGGCGACAAGGGCCATGAGGGCGGTGGAGTTTGGCGCAATCATGTGACAAATGTCCTTGAAATTTTTTCTTTTTCTTACAGCTTATTGTCCAATCCATATAGGATATTATCGCGGGATTTTAGTAGCTTAGGAGACATTAATTCGTCATGAAGCCTCATTTTTATAAAGTCAATGCCCTACCCGGGGAGTCTTACACCGCCCTGCATTTGGAAAGCAGAAATTTTGGCAGTATCTGGCACTATCATCCCGAGCTGGAACTGCATTATACGGTCAAAGGGCATGGAATGCGATTTATCGGGGACAATGTCAGCACGTTCAAGTCGGGAGAAGTAATATTTTTAGGAGAGAACCTTCCGCATTCCTGGCAGTGTCAGAAGGAGTATTACGACGAGGACCCGCAGGCTTCGGTGGAGGCGGTGGTGGTCCAGTTCCTGCCCGACTGTATGGGGAAGGAGATATTTTCTTTACCGGAGGCGTACCTGCTGCCGCGCCTTTTCGAGAAGGCAAAGATGGGGATGGTGATACAGGGCAGTGCGGGGGAGGCCTTACGCGAGCTGATGCCGGCCGCTGTACATGCGACCGACCTGGAGCGACTGGTCATATTATTGAAGATGTTGTCGATATTATCGACTACGGACGAATACGAGCACATTACTTCTCCGTATGCTTTTTACCGGACGGATGAGATCGAGACGATGCAGCTCAGTGAAATATATAATTATACGCTGGCGCATTTCAAAGAGGATATTTCTTTGGAGGATGTTGCGGCACTGAGGAATCTCACCGTCACGTCCTTTTGCCGGTATTTCAAGATGATGACGAACAAGTCGTATTATGATCTTCTCATCGAGATACGGATCAGTCATGCGTGCCGGCTGCTGGTGGAGAACCGGTATCCCACGGAGTCGTTGTGCTTTGAATGCGGCTTCCGGAATGTGTCCAATTTTTACCGGCATTTCAAGCGGATAACGGGTATGACGCCGTTGGAGTACAAAAAGACATTTACGGCTGGCGGGAAATGTCCGGAAAACGGGCCTTCGACCCGGAGCGGAGCAACACTCCCACCAGGAATATCGAAAGGGTACCGATCACGATGACCATGTTCTTGTCGAAAGGATTTTTCAGCAGGCCAAGGGTTGCCGGCATCCGGGGTGAGAGTGACATCCAGGCGATGACGAGGATGCCGATGGTGGCTGCGATCATGGCGGCGTGGTTGCCTGTGCGCCGGCTGAAGATGCCCAGTAAAAAGATGCCCAGCATGCCGGCTGCGAAGATGCCGGAGAGTTCCCACCATATATCGAGGATGCTGGCTGTGCCCGTCATGGCCAGACCTGTGATCATGCCCAGTAAGCCGAATACCACTGTGCCTATATAGAGGACCTGCATCCTTTGTTTGCCGGTGGCCTGCCGGCGGAAATATCTCCCATAGATATCTTCCAGAAATACAGTGGCGCTTGCGTTCATGCCGCTGCTGATGGTGCTCATGGCTGCAGAGAGAATGGCGGCGATGATGAGGCCCGAGATACCGGCCGGGACATGGGTTACGATAAAATGAGGCATGACCTTGTCGCCGTAGTCGCCGGGGCGGAGGGTAGCCGCCAGCTGATCTATCTGCATCTGTGTGGCATGGAGCGGGAGACGTTCGCGGGCGGCCTGTTCCTTAACGATGGCAAGCATGCCAGGGTCTGCCTGATAATAGGCGAAGAGGCAGGAGCCGATGAAGAAAAAGAGCAGGGATGCGGGGATATATATGCCTACGCAAAGCCAGATGGAGCGGACTGCGGCTTTGGGAGAATCGGCTGCATGGTAGCGCTGCACATAATTCTGGTCCATGCCGAAATTGTTCAGGTTGATAAAGAAGCCATAGAGGAGGATGACCCAGAATCCAGGCTGTGTGAGATTGGGAGAGAAGCTGCCCAGGCTGAACTTGTTGTTGCTGCGTCCAATCTCCATGATATGAGACAGACCGCCCGGCATTCCGGCGACGATGAGATAGATGATCAGCAGTGCGCCGAGGGTCTTGATCACTGCCTGTACCACTTCTGTCCATATGACGGCCTCGATGCCGCCCATGACCGTATAGAGGATGATGCACAGCCCCACCACGATCATGATCGTGCCGATGGAAAAGCCTGTGAGAGCCTGCAGAGTCAGGGCGATGCCGAAGAATATGGAGCCCATGCGGGCCAGTTGGGTCAGGATGAAGCAGACGACGGCATAGGTACGGGCCCAGGCGCCAAACCGGTGTTCGAGGTGTGTATAAGCGGAGACCTCTCCTGTGCGGCGGTAGAAGGGAACGAAGTACCGGGACGCCACCCAGGCTGCCAGGGGCATCGAAAGGCTAAAGACAAAAGCGTTCCAGTTGGAACCGAATGCTTTGCCCGGAACGCCGAGAAAGGTATTGCTGCTTAAAAAGGTGGCGTAGATAGAGATACCGATGGCCCAGCCCGGTATGGAGCCTCCGGCTCTGGTGAACTGGTCGGCGTTGCGCGATCTTCGTGCAAAATGCACGCCCACCCAAATCATTCCCAGGAGGTAAAGGATTATCACAACAAGGTCAAGCAATGGCAGTTGATGCATATGGAGTTGGCGCCACAGAAGGTGGCCGGGCAAATATAGCGGTTAAGTTTCGATGATCTTTTCACTATCCTGTCGCATTCCTGTACGATGCTGTCATGAAAAAATATTTTATCCAGGTACTGATGAGGTACCAATGAGATGCTGTAATTTACTTTTCAAATTCTTATGTATGTCGTCGGAAAAAAAATTTATTCCTGTCATGCTGACGCCTTTCAATCTGAAGGCGCAGGTGGATCTGGATGTAGTATCGCAGCTGGTTGACTTCTACCTGGCAGCCGGGGTGAAGGGATTGTTTGCCAACTGTCTGAGCAGTGAGATGTATAGTATCAGCGAGGACGAGCGGCTGGCATTGACCCGTCATATCGTCAAGTATGTAGATGGGAGGGTACCCGTGGTAGCTACGGGTTCATTCGGGCTGACGCTGGAAGACAAAGCGGATTTTACGAAGAGGATCTATAATACGGGTGTGAATGCGGTGATATTGATCACGGGACATTATGCGAATGTGGATGATGGGGACGATGTGCTGATCCGGAACTTTAACAGGATGTTCCAGCTGACGGATAATATTCCGCTCGGGCTTTATGAATGTCCCGCACCGTACAAGCGCATCCTTTCAGCGGATGTGTTCCGGACCGTGCTGGAAAGCGGGCGTATCATATACCATAAGGACACGTCGATCGATCCGGCCCTGGTGAAGGCAAAGCTGGAGATCGTAAAGGAGATCAACAGCCGGCGGTTTGAATTTTATGATGCGCACACGCCCAATGCCATGACTTCTCTGCGTGCAGGGGCGAAAGGGATGTCGTCTATTGCCGGTAACTTTTACCCCGAGATACTGGTGTGGATGTGTGATCATGCTACGGACCCGTCCTACAAGGAGGAGGTGGAATGGCTGCAATCGGAGCTGACGGCGGTGGATCCCCTGATACATGTGGCATATCCCATGAGCGCAAAATATTTTCTACGCAAGCGAGGGCTGCCGGTGCGGACTATCAGCCGTACGCATCCGTTGGAACTCACCATCGAGCAGAAGAAGACGCTCGACCAGGTGCATGAGCGATTTTTAGGATGGTGTGAGCGGCTTGGTATACGGCCGGTGGATACGGATGCCATAAAACTTTCTACTGCCTATCCTGATCCCCCCATTTAATGGGGGCTTCGGGCGGGCCGGGAAGCTACTGACCGGCCGGTCTTTTGGAAGTTACCAAACGGCGGATGTAGATGTCTTTTGTATCGTCCAGCTTTAGTGGGGGGCGACCGTCGGCCTGTAAGAGGTTTATTTCCACGTCCATTACCTTAATGTTTTTTGCATGCCGGATGAAAAGGCCGTAGGCGGGCGTGACGTGGAACATGCCCGGCTCGGGGTATTTATCTTCCATCTCCGGTATTTGTTTTTTCGATTCTTCTTTTGAGCCACCTCCTTTGTGGTAGATCCTGATATTGTTCAAGGTGATGTCCTCTATGTAATGGCCCGGAATACCGGCGATGGTACAGGCGCCGGCGGTATCTACGTTGTAAGCGACGACGTTGCTGATGAGGACCCTTCTTATGGCGCCAACGGGAGTGCCTGCCGGTCCGCGCATACGGGCGCCCAGCCGGATGAAGATCGGGTCTCTGACGACATCCCGCATGGTAATGTTTGTGACCGTGACATCTTCGAGTAGTGCGCCGTCCACGGATTCGAGGGCCAGGCCTTTGCAATATTCAAAGACACAATTGGAAATGGTGATGTTCTTAAATCCCCCGTTGGATTCGGTACCGAACTTGATGCGGCCGATGGGGGAGAATTTATATTTTGGATTTTCGGTGCGTTTGTAGGTGCCGTCCAGCAGCGTGCCTTCATCATAGCCGCTGACCTGGCAGTTGGTGATGGTGACGTTCTCCGTGGGTCGGGCGTAGCCCAGGGCGTATGAGCTTTTGAGGCAGATGGCGTCATCGTAAGGCGAGTTGACATAGCAGTTGGATACGCGTACGTTGCGGCAGCAGTCGATATCAACACCGTCCCGGTTGGTATCCATTTTGACATTGTCGAGGGTAAAGTTGTCCACGCCTGTTGCGAGGATGGCGAACCATCCCCCGTGGAGGATGGAGATGTCGCGGATAGTGACGTTGATGCAGCGAAGGAGGGCGATGGCTTTGTTGGCCGATTGTTTGCTGTCGCGGAAACTGCTGCGGTAGAGATTTTTTCCGTTGATGAGACCCTGGCCCAGGATGGCGACGTCATGCAGGTCTTCTCCCCAGATGAGGCTGTTGTGCCAGTGGCTGTGACCCAGGTCCTGGTATTCGTTGCCCGGGCCCGGTTCTTCGTCGTCGTATTCGTTAGCGGTATTTACCGGTGCGGCAGTGATGGTGGCGCCCTGGTCTATGAAGAGGGTGATATTGCTTTTGAGGCGGATGGAGCCGGAGAGGTAATTGCCTGCGGGGAGGTATACCGTCCCGCCGCCGGCCGCGGTAGCGGCGGCGATGGCCTGGTTAATGGCTCGGGCGTCAAGTGTTTTGCCGTCGCCCCGGGCTCCGAAGTCCTTCACGTTGAAGAAGGGGTTGGTGGGTGAGGCGATGGTCCAGTGGGTGGTGGAGAGGAGGAAGATGCCAAGGATAAATATATTTTTCACGACTTGTCGATTGAGGGGGTTACAGATCATTTTTATGGGCAGCTTTTAGCAATTGTTTTCGTCCTTTTTCGATGGTCCTGTTCCAGTCGTAGCTGAGGGTCAGTCTGTAGTTGCGGGTATGGGAGGCCGACCATGCGTCCACGTTGAAGTTTGGCCCGTGGGTATGGGAAGTGTATTCCTGCTGTATGAATGGGTCTGCCACATTAAGGGTTATGATCAGGTGGCGCTGGAAGAGCTTATGCTGGATGGCAAGGTTCATATTGACCGTGGAGGAGGAGACGCCCTGCGGGCTGCCATAGCGGTTGAACTGGCTGGAGGCGCTGAAGCTCCAGGTCCTGGAGGGGTTGTAGCTCATATTGACGTTGGCAGAAAATGATCCGTTGTCCTGGTATTTATTGATCGTGTGATCGTATGCTCCATAGCGGGTATAGATATAATTTGCGCCGATGTTGGCACGGAGGGCGCGGGTGAAATTATAGCCCGACCATGTGCCCATATTGTATTCCGTCCGGTTGCTGATATTCTGCCAGGTCGTCCAGGTGACGCCGCCCGGCTGCAGCGTCGTGATCTGTGCGTAGATATTATCGAGGATATTGCAACCCAGGCTGTAATTAAAATAGTATTTGGCTGTGCTCTTGTTGACATAGAGATCGAACTCGTGTCCCAGGGCCGGTCGCAGCCGGGGGTTGCCTGTTCGGATGTTGTAGGGGTCCGAGTAATCGATGCTGGGGTTCATTTCGTCGAGCCCTGGTTTGCGGACCACGCGACGATAAACCAGGGTAAGGGACCACTGGTCATCCCAGGTTTTGCTGATGTTGCCAAAGGGAAGCCAATTCCAATAAGTGTCGGTTGTGGTTTTAGGGGTATTGTAGAGGTCGAAGCGTACAAGGGTTCTTGTTAGTACCGTTCCTGCCGAGGCGACCAGGCCTTTGGCGAGGGTACGGCGAAGAGAGAGTCTCATATTGGTCCTGGCCTGGACGAAGTTAAGGTCGCTGCTCAGCGCGTCGTTGATGGGATAGCCGCCGGTGGACTTGTCCAATGCCGAGATGATGGCTTCTACCCTGTTGCTACTGTAGATATAACTGCCGCCCACGGAAAGGAGTGTCTTTCCTCCGGCATCCAGGGGTCTGTCGTAGCTGCTGCGGAAGTCGTAGCCTTTTGTGTGGCTGAGGTTGTGCTGGCGCTGGGTGGAGTCATGATCCGTGGGGCTGCCGTCCGGATTGCGATATTGCTGGTAGAAGGATCTGTCGTCGAGGTTGGCGCTAAGATTGCCCGAGGTAGTGATCTCCAGCACTTCTTCGGGGAGCCCTCCTTTGTGCCTGAAGCCAAGGCTGGCGTAAGGGTTGGTATTATTCCCCTTGTCGGTGGTCGTCCTTTCGCTGAGGTTATAGGGTTGTTGCTGTGCGTTGAGACTGGCATAATCGGCCAGTGCGTGGTTGGAGAAATTATTCCTGTTGATCTGGAAGACGCTGCTCAGGGAATTGCGTTTGTCGAGGTCATAGTCCAGGCTGATCCTTGCGTTGGGACGGGTATTGTTGTTGGTGTAACTGTTGTCTGCGTGCAGGTAGTTGGTGGAGTCGGCGTAGATATTCTCTCTTGCCGACCAGCCATTGCCCCTGCTGCGTGTGTAGCCTTCGGAGATGCTGGCGTTGAGGGAGAGGTTACGCTGTCTGTAGCTGATGTTGGTATTGGCGCCTGCTTCGCCGCGGGTGCCGCCGTAGATGCTGACGCGGCCACCGATGCCGATCCTGCCTTTGCGGGTCGTGATACTGAGTACGCCGCCTTCCTCATTGGCATATTCGGGCGGGGGATTGGTGAGGACCTCTATCTTTTCGATCATATTGCCAGGGAGGGCGTCCAGGAGATCCTGCAATTGCCGGGCGTCCAGGTTGACGGGTTTTTCATCAATGAGCACTTTGGGGGTTTTGCCTCTTACAGTAAGGTTGCCGTTGGCATCTGTGGAGACGAGGGGGACGTTGCGGAGGACTTCGCTGGCGCTGGCGCCTGCGCTCATGGGAGACTCCGCGGCATTGAAGGTGATGTTGCCGTTCCGGCTTTGCACCAGTGGTTTTTCCGCATAGACGACTACCGCATCCATATCGGAGCTTTTAGGGTTCAGCTTAACGTCATTGAAGCTGAAGTCGGGGCGATCGCTTCGTATGTAAATGCTGTCTATGGACAGGGCGGTGAAACCAACTGCGGATATACGGAGGCGGTAGGTTCCGTAAGGGATCCTGTTGAAGGTGAAGGTTCCTTCCGCACTTGTGGCCATGGATTGACCTGTGGAGGGGCCTGTGAGGGGGATGATGGCAACGGTAGCGCCCGGGATGGGTTTTGCCGAGCCATTTTCCAGGATATTGCCTGTGATGGAGCCCTCGCCCTGCTTTTGGGCTTTGAGGCGGAAGGTGGTCATCAGGATGGACAGGGCGATGAGAAGGGTACTGTTAAAGCGGTGCATGAATATATATTACAGTGTGATTGATGAGGCTGTGGGTTCCTGTTGGGGAGCGCTGATGAATTTGAAATAGCGGCCCATCCAGTAAGGCAGGAGGAAGACGTCACCGCCGCCCAGTTCGGACGCGCCGTTGGCTCCTTTATCGTCCAGCTCGAAGAGATTGCGATTGTGTTTGTTCTGAGGTCTTTCGTCCGGAGGGAGTACGCTTGCGGTGGGTTGCTCCATGATATTTTCGGGAATAAAGTCCAGGTCCTGGCGGTGGCTGTTATGGATGGGCCAGGTGATGAGGTCCATGGGCATCCTTTTCAATTCCCAGACGGTATTGTCGAGGTCGAAAGATTTGGCGTCTGTGAGGGCGCCGTAGCAGAGGTTCCAAAGACCGTCCTTTGCCGGCCGCTTATAGTCCCAGTGGTCACGGATGGCTTCGCGGTATTGGGTTTTCAAGGCCGGAGTAAGGGCATAGGGGTAGAGGCCCCAGTAGGCGAGGAAGTACATTTCGTCATCGGAGTTATTCCATGCGCCTGATAATTCTTTGCACCATGCATCCGCTGTGTCCGGGGCGGGGCCGATGTCTCTGACCGGGCGGGTGAGATTGGTGAGATAGTGTTGCTGATGCAGCAGCTCCATTGCCCTGGTCCTGTACTTTTCTTTGCCTGTGAAGTGCCAGGCTGTTTGGAGGAAGGCGATGATATTGGAGGAATAGAGTTTTTTATCGCCTACCATGTCCGGGAACCTGTTGACATATTCCGGTGTCCATCTGCCCCAGAGGGAGGGTCTGCCGTCGAAGTCCACGAGGGTGAGGCCGTTGTCGACGATATAGCCAGTGAGCTGATCGATGAGGTGGATAGCTCGTTGCTGCATGTCCTTGTCGTCCATGTATTGGGCGATGAGGGTGAGGGCGAAGTACTGGCCTACTGCCTGGTCGCTGCTAGCCGATCCTCTCCAGTCCCATTCCGGGTCAGGTGAATGGCGCCAGCTGCTGGGCGTATGTGCATAACCGGGGTACCAGTAAGCTTCGATGTTCTGGCGATATTCGTCCTTGAATGTGACCGTACCTTTTCTTTCGATGCAGCGACCGAACAGGCCCGGGATGCCACTGAGGGTGAACAAGCGTTCCATGGCGTCGAAGGATTCGCGGCAGTTCTGCAGGGCTTCCTTGTCGCCTGTGGCGAGGTAGCGGAACATTTCTGCCGCCAGATACATGGAGGTCCAAAGGTTGTCGCTATCGTGGGGACCCATTTCCGCCGTGGATGGATCGCCTTTGGACATGTTGGTGTAGTCGCAGTAAAATCCATAACGGATATGGCGACGCCGGACGATGTCCTCGTAATACATGGCTTTCTGGTGGAGGGTCATCGGGGTGAAGTCGATTTTTGCGAGACCCTGGTCTGTCAGGACAAGCACCGCACGACTGGTATTGTGGCCAGTGGTTTGACCTGCTGCATAGCTGGTGTTGTTGCCAGTGGCTTTTGCCAGGCTGACAACGTGATCCCCCGGCAGCCATCTGCCGCCCGCGAAATAGTCGAAGCTGCCGTCCGGTGTGGCCATGAAAGCTCCTTTGGTGGAGCCGAGCCACAGGTGGCCGTCGATGGTCTCGATGGTGGTGAGGTCCGTGGCGGGCAGGCGTCTGTGGCATGGGCCGATGGGTTGGCAGGAAGGGAGAGAGAGTTGCCAATAGCCGTTGTGGGTACCTACTAGTATGTTGTTCTCAAGGATGGTGAAGCAGGTGAGGCTGTCGCCGGTGAAGGCGGGTGAAACTTTTTTTTCTGCTGGTGAGAAGGAGGAGAGGGTTTGGGTGGAAAGCAGCCAGAAGCGTCCTTGTCCGTAGCGGATCTTCAGGAGACGTTCCGTGCTATGGCCCGACCAGGTAATGTGATTGTCCCGGATCAGGGAGAGCTTGCTGCCGTCTGAGATCATATATTCTCCCGGGGCTCCGGCAGCCACCATATTTGCGCCCGGCATATCGTGAGAGGTGTAGAGCGTTCCTGCCCAGGCGTTGCTGAAGAGGGCTTTATCGTCGAGATAGACCAGCTGATCGCCCGACAGGCAGATAGCTGTGATCTTTCTGTCACCCAGGGGTCTGTATATGTCGTCCTTTACCAGCGTACCCGGGGTGAGGAGTTGTCCTGCCCGTGGTTGCAGCAGGCCATCGTTGGAGAGCACCTGTGTATGACCGTTGCGATCAGTCAGAACTGTGCGGAGACCGGAGGTGAGGGTGGCGGGGTAGAAGCTCACGCTATAATCCTGCTGATAGGGGATGTCAGCGTATTGGGCGGCGTGTGCGGGTGACGTGGCGGTGAGGCCGGTGGGCCGGGGTGTTTCCGGGCCGCTGATCACTTTCAGGTATCTACCCATCCAGTAGGGGAGGAGCCAGATGTCGCCTGCGCTGTATTCCGAGTGCCCGTTTCCGTTATCATCCAGGTCGAAGCGATTGGCGTTGTGGCGGCTGATGGATAATTCATCGGGGGGCAGCACTTCGCGGATCGTCTGATGGCGGAAGTTGTCCGGTATGAACTCTATGTCCTTTCTGTCGCTGTTCTTAACAGACCAGTCTACCAGGTCCAGGGGATATTCCTGAAGATACCATATGGCTTCTTTAAGATCGAACTCCGGCGTACCTGTCATGGCTGTGAAGATGTTCCAGGCGCCTTCTTTTTCGGGTCTTTCGATCTGCCAGTGATCGATGATAGAGGCTTTGAACTTTGTCCTGAGCGTATCATTGAAGGCGTAGCGATAGAGGCCCCAGTATCCGAGGAAGTACATTTCGTCGTCCGAGTGATTCCAGTTCTCAGAGAGGCGTATGCTCAGGTCGTCGGCGTCGTGAGGCGCCGGGCCTATATCTTTCATGGGCCGCATGAGATTGTCGAGATAGCCGTATTTGTTCATCAATTCAAAGGCCTTTTCGCGGAAGATATTTTTGCCTGTGAAGCGCCAGGCTGTCTGGAGCATGGCGATGATATTGGAGGAGCAGATCTTTCTGTCGCCTACCATTTCGGGGCGGGCGTTGACATATTCCGGATTCCATCTTCCCCAGGTGGTTGGTTTGCCATTCCAGTCGATGAGATACATGTCGTGTTCGATGATATGGGTCATCAGGGCGTCGATGAGCCGTATGGCTTTGTGTTTGCAGGCTGTGTCGTCCACCAGTTCGGCAATGACGCCGAAGACGAAGATATGACCGATGGCTTCGTCGCTGCTGGTGGTGGATTTCCAGTCCCATTCCGGCTCAGGCGCTCTTTTCCATACCTGGGTGTCGGAGGCTGCGTAGCCCCTTCTTTCAAAGGAGCGGGCGGGGAAGCCTTTCAGGGGATTGACAGTATAGAGGCGTTCCATGGCGTCGAGGGATTCCCGGCAGTTCTGCAGCGCTTCGGGGGAGCGGGTTACAATGTAGCGAAAAGCCTCAGCGCCCAGGTACATGGAGGTCCAGAGGCCGTCGTTGTCCGAGTCTTCCACCGAGCCGGTGGTGATATCGCCGTCCTTCATCCTGGCCAGTGTGGCGTTAAAGCCCAGGCGGATGTGTCGTGCCCGTACCTGTTGTTCGAAGTACATCGCCTTGTCATAGAGCGTCATGTCTTTAAAGTGGATCTCGCCCAGCCCTTTGTCCGTGAGGATGAGGACAGATCCTGCGGGGCCCTCTGCGATGTCGGCTACTTTATCCGAGGGCAGCCAGCGGCGGGAGGCGTAGTAATCGTATTTGCCGTCTTTGCGGAGCTTGAAAGCGCCTTTGGCGGAACCGAACCAGGTTTGGCCGTCGATGAGGCGTATGACCGAAAGGTCCGGGCAGGGCAGCTTGCGGCGTATCCCGCCCTGTGGTTTTCCGGATGCGGCGTCCAGGGTGATATAACCATCATGGGTACCTACTAATACCATACGACTGTCGCCGGAGGGCGCGAAGCAGGTGAGGTCGTTGCCTTTATACAGCACGCGCAGCTCGTTGCCTGTGGGTTTGAAGATGGAAAACGTATTGGTGGTCAGTATCCAGAAGGAATGAGAGGATTTGTCGAACCGGATGTCCGTCACTTTTTCGCCGGGGCTGCCTTGCCAGGCCCATGTCCGCCGGCCATCCCTGTAGTATTGCAGCGAGGTGCCATTGGAGAGCAGGGAGCTGAGGTCGGGCGCTACCGAGAAGAGGGTTACGTCGGACATCTCGTGGCGTGTATAGAGTTTGCCTGCCCATGCGTTGCTCAGCACTGCCGCGTCATCCACGTAGACAAGCTGGCCTTCGCAGAGCCCTATATCCCTGATCTTTTTATCGCTGATCGGGCGATATGTTTTGTCGGGTCGCAGTTGGCCGGGGTATAGAAAGGCGCCGCCGGAGGGGCGCAGGGGGCCTTCGGAGGAGAGTACCTGAATGACGCCGTTCCTGTCGCAGACCACTTTGGAGAGGCGGGCATCGGTGGGCATCACATATTTGATACTATAGTCTTGTTTGAAAGGTTTGTCCTTATGAGCAGGCTGAACGGGCGGCGAAGGGTTTCGGGCAAAGGCGGCTGAGCCAAATGCTAAAAGCCAGCCGAGCATACATGCGCGTGTTGTCATGGTCGATGATTTATCATTATTGTTGTGGAGTTATCGATTGCAGGTATCTGCCCATCCAGTAGGGCAGGAGCCAGAACACCGGTTCCCTTTCCATATTAGGTTCTCCGCCGGAGGCGCCCCAGGGGTTTTTATCCCAGCGGACTACCTGTCGTATGCTGGCCGGGGGGAGCTCGTTGACCTGCCATTCGTCGAGGACGGGGTTATGTACTACGTGTATATCTTCCCGTTGAGTGTGATCGATGTGCCAGTCGATGAGATCGAGGGGCGTGTCCGTGAGGAAGTCAAGGGAGGCCGAGGGGTCTTTTTTTATTCCCCGGGCATAGCTGTAGAGAAAATCGAGCAGGGGGTTGTGGTCATCTTTTCTTTTTTCCATCCATTCGTCTGCATACCGGCGATAGAAGTCCAAAAGGGCCGGATCTTTTTCGCAGTGGAGGAGGATGGGTAGGAAGTATGCCTGCATGGTGACGTCGAAGTAGATGAACCAGGCAGGGTCCTGCCGGGTGATGCCCGCCATGTTGTCCAGATAATGTTCTTCATCGATGAGCCGGCGGTAGTGGTGCTCGTAAATGGTGTCGCCCGTCATGTATCCCGCCAGCTTCAGGAAGGACAGCAGCTCCATGGAGTTCTGGGCTCTGTCCTGAGCCCATTCCGGGTCGCGGTTGAGAGATTCTGGTGACCATACCGCCCAATGCGTATGTGTACCGTCGATGTCCACCATATAAAAGTTATGGGCGATGAGATGGTTGACCAGGGTGGCTACATGGCGGCGGACTATTTCTTTTTCTTTCTCGTCGGCGACGAGTTGGTAATAGAAGAAGTAACCAAGCATGTGTCCGCACCATTCGTCGCTGCTGGCGTCCCTTTTCCAGCGCCATTTGCCGTCGGCGGAGAGTTTCCAGCGATCTTCCACCGGCTTGTAGCGCGGGTCTTCCACTTCTTTCTCCGCGCGCAGCTGGTCCGTGTACTGCATGTTGCCGTCGTGCACGCGATCGCCCCATTGTGCCGGGACGATGGTCCGGGCGAAGTATCCGTCGCCCCCCGTGACTTCCTGCAGCTGCTTGAGGAAGCGGAAGGCTTTGCCAGCCTTGATCTTTGCGTCTTCGCTATGGGTGACCGCGTAGCGGAAGGATTCCATGGTCAGGTAGTTGCCTGTGAATTCGCCGTCGTTGTCGTCGTCCTCCGGCTGCCATGAAGTGGTGTCGCCCGGGATATTAAGATGGCATTGTCCTGCAATCCACGGGTCGCGGATATGTCTTTTCATCAGGACGTTGTAAAAATAATCTTCTTTGGATGCGAGTGTCATGTGACGCCGGCGGATGGCGCTGACACCTTTTGCCGTGGCGATCCAGGCGTCGCCCGCGGAGTCGAAGGCAACGTCGTTGACCTGGTCGTCAAGGAGCCAGCGGCGGCTGAAGCGCAGGGAGTGTGTGCCATCGGGGTAATATCGTACTACGCCTACGCGGGTGCCGATCCACATGCTGCCGTCGGGCGAGCGGCGGACACAGTTGATATAGATGGAGGGACTGCCTTCGAGCGGTGTGATCTCCTTTTGTTTTTTCCCGTCGTCCAGGATGGATACGCCTCCCAGGCCTCCTGCCCAAAGCTTGCGGTTGTCATCGAAGGCGAGGCCTTTAAGACCTGCGCTGATGAGAGAAGTTGGACCTCGGTAGCAGGTAGTGGCGCCGTTGGTGCAGTGGAAAAGGCCAACGTCGCTGGCGACCCAGATGCCGCTGCCTGCCGGGTCCGGGATGGCGCTGCGTATGGAGCGGGGGAGGGTATAGTCTTTTTTGATGAGCTGTTGTCCGTCGAAGAGCCAGGTTCCGCGGGGTCCCAATGCGTAGATGCCTTCCGGGGCGGCGCAGAGGGCGGAGATGGGGCCAGCCGTGCCGGGTATTTGTTCCATGCTATTGCGTCGGAAGCGGAACAGGCCATTCCATGCGCCGATCCAAACTGCGTCGGAGTGGGAGAGGACAGCGTATGCGGGGCCGTTGGCTTTGCCTGGCGCGAGGCAGGGAGTCCATTTGCTGTCACTCTGTTTTTTCAGGAAAACTCCTGCGGCAGTGGCGATCCAGACCGTGGAATGTCTATCGACAGCGATGCTGCGAACTTCGTTGTCGGCGGCGTTTGTACTTACGGGGTAGGGTTCGTGATATTCTTGCAAGAAACCATTGGCGAGCGTGGGGGAACCTGCGTGGCCGGCGCGGAGGATGAGTTTGTTTATGGCATCCGTCACCTGCAGCTCGCAACGACCGCTCTGTTCCCTGGCGCGGACCGCGAGGGTGTTGCTGTATCGAATCCATTCGGGGGAGGGGGCTGTGTGAGCATGGATCAACTGCAGGGCCTGCAGTCCCGCTGAGGACAAGGCCGAGAGATTTTGTGAGAGTGGAGCTGCTTCCTGCAGGACCGGTGCATGGGACAGGAGCCGCCGGAAGGCCGTATCATTGTCTCTCCAGAGGATCAGCTTTTCCCTGATGGCTTTTTCCAGGGATGGAGTGGGCGTTTTCAGGTAATCCTCTACCTGCCTATTGAATATCCTGGGAGTGGGCTGGTCCGGAATAGCGGCATCGGCCAGCTTTGTCAACGGCGAGAATACGGTGTACATCGTATCGCCCTGGTTGCGCTCATATATTTTTAGTGGTTCCAGGAGGTCTACCAATGTTTGGAGGGCCCTGGTGTCGCGTGTGCCGGCGAGGCGTCGTAGCAGCGATTGCTGGTGGAGCTCGTGCCGGAGACCCAGGTATTCCAGTTGCAGGCTAACCAGGTCCAGCCGTCTGTACATATCGTTGGTATCGGAAACCGAGCGAGGGGACCAGAGCCTTTCCGCGATGGCGGCTGTGCGTGGCCATATCCGTGAGTCTACCGTCTCGGTGGATACCAGTTCGCTCCACATCGTTGCTTCGCCGCCCAGGATATTATCCTCCTCTGCTTTTGTCAGGTGGACGCTGTCCGGGATCGGGTCGTTGAGATAATGGAAGGAGGCCGGCTGGATGAGGTCGATGTAATAGCCGTTGGAGAGTATGGACTTGTAGCCCGCGCGCACCGATTGGTAGAAAGAGGTCGTACCGCGCCAGGACTGGATGACGATGTCTTTGGGCACGCCCGGCTGCCAGATCTCGTCCCAGCCCATCATGATCTTCCCGTTGCGGCGGAGGATGGGTTGTATGCGCCCGTTGAAATAAGTCTGGAGGTCCATGTAGGACTTCATACCGTGTGCTGCCATGAAGGAGCGGATATGGGGAGTTTGCTGCCAGTCCCTGCCCGTGTTCTCGTCGCCGCCGATGTGGAAGTAAGGGTCCGGGAAGAGGTGGGTCATTTCCGTGAAGAGCTTGTCGAGGAAGGTGTAGACCTTTTCGTTGGTAGGGTCCATCACCGGATCGAAGACCCCGAAATAGCGTTGCAGGGAATAACTCCTTTTGACGCTGGCGAGTTCGGGGTAGGCAGTCAGGATGGCCGTGGTATGGGCGGGGACCACGAATTCGGGAACGACGCGAATGCCACGCTGGCTGGCGTATTCGATGATGGAACGGATGTCTTCATATGTGTAGTACAGGCCGTCGGATGCCATGCCGTGGAGGCGGGGAAAGGTTTTGGATTCCACGCGGAAGCCCTGGTCGTTGCAGAGGTGGAGGTGAAGCACATTCATTTTGACTGCGGCCATGCCATCCAGGGTCGTTTTTATTTCCTGCACCGGCATGAAGTGGAGGGCCACGTCCAGCAGGAGGCCCCGCCAGTGGAAGCGGGGAGTATCGTCGATGAGGGCGCCCGGGAAGAAGTAGCCTGCGGCTTCAGCGCTCAGCAGCTGCAAGAGGGTTTCCAGACCGCGGATGGCGCCTATGTCCGTTGGCGCCGAGAGGATCACCTGGCTGGAAGTCACTTCGAGGTGATAGCTTTCATCTTCGTCTGGCAGCAGCTTTCCAGGCCGCTGCACGTTGATCAGGAGGGTGGAAGAGGGGTTGTTATCCTTCCGGCTGACGAAGCCTTGTTTGTCCAGGAAGATGCCTGTCCTTTCGCTGAGGCGCCGGATAAAGCGGCTGGCTTCTGCGTAGAGCCGTTGGTCGCAGGGGCCTGTGACCGCCACTCTGAAGTCGCGTGTGATCGCGAAATGTGCTGCTGTCCGGCTGTATGCTTTCGGGACAGGCATAAGGGCGTCCGTGCGTCCGGATTGTCCGGCAGCAGGTGTTAAGCCTGGCAGGCATACTATTATCAGGAGGCCTGCCAGGCGGGTGAAACTTTGCATATTATATTACCAGGGTTTAGTCGTCCCTTGGAGCAGCCAGGGTTTGGACCAGCAGCTGTTATTGCCGTCAGTGGCTACATAAGCCGATGGTTGCAATAAGGTGATAGCTGCGTTGGCATTGGTGGGATTGTTTTGCAATTCCGATGGGTGGTAGGCGAAGCGGACGGGAATCTGTCCCCGGTAGGAGGCCCAGCCGATGCCCAGGGTTGGGAATCCTGTCCTTCTCCAGTCCATCCAGGCCTCGTTGCAGGCTTGCCAGGCGGCGATCCATTTCTGTTCGATGATCCTTTGCAGGGTACCGTTATAAGCAACATTGGGCTGGGCGATGTAGTCGTTGTAGTTCTTTACGCAACCATAGTAGTTATTGACGTCCGACTGATAGGAGCTGAATACCTGCCAGGTGTCGAAGGATGCCTGGATACCCATGTAATACCATTCGTCGGCCGTATGATTCACATTCCATCCTCTCTGAGCGGCTTCGGCCAGATCGAAGCATATTTCCGCATAGGATGCCATTCTTTCTTTGAGCAGGTCGCCCTTGGGGTTGTCGTAGATATCGCGGCGCAGGTAGGATACATAGTTGTTATTGGAAGTCGATTGTGTGCCTGATCCGTTGATATTATACTGGAAATCATTGTTGCTATAAGCAATGGGGATGCCGACATACACTGATGAGGTATCGTACAGGCCGTACAGGGCGCCAACTACGGCGCCATAGGGTCTGTCCGTGGCGTAGGTAGCGGGGTCGAATTGTTTGAATTTGGCGGCTGCTGCGGCTGCGGGGTTGATATACCGGACGCCGCCAATAATGGTAGCGAGTGTGGTATTATCGCCGGGGGCAAATTTCGACGCGTCTACGACCGAAGGGGTGACGACGGGTTGAGCCATGATAACGATGCGGGGGTCCTTGAGGTCTTTCAGCTTCATGGTAAAGGTGCCGCACATTTTGTTCCTGTCGAAGTTGGACTGGCCCTGGTATTTGGAGGCCATCTGGTAGGATGTGTTAACATCCGTGCCGGGGAAGGGCATGGCCCAGTCGTCACCGTTGGAGGCAAATACGCTGTCGGCGATGGCTTCTACGGAAGCGCGGACGTCTTGCTTGGCGGAGAGGCGCATGTAATAGCGAAGCAGCAGGGAGAAGGCGAGGCGTTTCCATTTTGCCGGATCGCCGCCATAGAATACATCGGAGGATTGGGTGACGGCGGTGATCTCCGGGTGGTCAGTCTGTGTGCCTTGCAGGAAGGGGATGGCTGCTTTCAGGTCCGCTATAACACCGTTGTACATACTCTGCTGTCCATCGAATTTAGGGAACTGGGCGGCGAGGGAGTTTTGGTCGCCGTTGAGGGCCATGGAGTCCGGTGCGTCGCCCCAGAAGTCGGCGATGACTCCGAAATTAAAAGCGCGCATGACCAGGGCGACACCCTGGTGAAAGTTCCATTTGAAGGATTGGGCTTTGGACAGAAGGAGCTTGTTGTTACGCAGGATGGCGTAGTTGCTGCTCCAGTCAGATGGGCTCCAGTTATATTGGCTAAAGGTGTTGCCCCAGGCGTCCTGGTAGCTCTGTTGCATGGCGCCGGAAAGATTACCCGATCCCAGGTTGCCATAGTTGGTTGCTGTGGAGGTAAGGACGCCGGCCATAACGTAATCGGGAGCTGCCTGGTCTGCTGTCACGTTATTGGGGTCGTTGTTGAGGTCTGATATTTTCTTACACGACCCGGAGGTTAATATGATGAAAAGGAAGACGCCTGCCGCCCTACATATTTTTAATTTGTTGTTCATGATCGTAGTTTTTGAATTAACGGAGGTTTTGGATTAGAAACGGACGTTGAGTTTAACGCCCATAGGTATCGTCCAGGGGGTGATATTATATCTTTCGATGCCTTGTCTGAACTGAGATCCATTGCCCTGGGCTCCGGTCTGGAACTGGTAGGCCAGTTCAGGGTCGATGCCGGCTTTGGCCTTGGTCCACAGAACGATGTTCCTGCTATAGATGCCCAGTGAGATGTTCTGGAGCTTGAGGGCGGTGGCCCATGCTTTCGGAAGGTCGGCGTTGAGGGTGATCTCCCTGAGCTTGATATAAGAGGCATCGAACATGCTCATGCGGGCGAAGGGCCAGCCGGCTGTAACGGCGTCTTCGTAATAGTCGTACTTGGTAAGATTGGGGTCGCCCAGGTTTTCAACAAGGTTGCCGCTGCCGTCATCGTATACGCCCGGGAAAAAGGCTCCGTCGTTGATGGTGATATTGCCATTGTTGTTATAGGGGAAGCCGCCTGTCTCCGTGGTGGGGCCGCCAACGAGCTTGAACATCTGCAATCCATGGAACTTGATGAATTTATCGGGATTGGATTTCAGGTAGCCGGGAATATCGCCCTTATTGGCCGCGGGAATGGGGATGCCCATATTTTCCTGGCGGGCCATGGCTGCGTCGGACCCCATGTAGCGGTAGGTCTGCGAGAAGAAGGTCCCACCCAGGCGCATGTCTACGCTGGCTGTCAGCGTGAACATCTTGTAGGATACAGAAGTCTGGAATCCCATCAGGAGCTTGGGGTTAAAGTTGCCGACCACCTCTTTATGGGCGAAATCACCGTTGCTAAGCTTTTGGTATTGCCCGCCGTTGTCCAGCAGGGGCCAGCCGTAGTAGGGCGAGCTTTTGTCAGTGACCGTAGCCACCTGGTTGTCCCAGAGCTGGCCGATCTTGCCGTCGCTGATGACAGGGGAGCCGTCCGCCTTGAAGGTGTTTGGTATGGGCTGACCTTTTGCATAAGTCCAGGAGCCGCTGTTGCCATCCTGCCAGAAAGAGTAGTAGGGTACGCCGTTGGCAAGGGACAGGACGTACGTATTGTTCTTGGTATAGTTGACGCTGAGGTTCCAGTTCCAGTCTTTGTTCGAGATGATGGTGCCGCTGACCTGCAGCTCGAGACCTTCGCTGCGGACAAGGCCAGCATTGATCTGACGGCCTGTGTAGCCGGAGGAGGAAGGGGTGCTGATGGACAGTATCTGGTTCTTGTTGTCGCTGCGGTATACCGTGCCTTCGAAGCGGAGACGGTTCTTGAAGGCCGCTACTTCCAGGCCCAGCTCCGTAGAAATGGCTTCTTCCGGCTTGAGGGTGGGGTTCTTCAAGGTGCCCTGTGTGGTCTCGATGGTGGTGTTGCCGAAACTGCTGATGCCAATGGTACCGTACAAGTTGTAGGGGTCGGTGTCCTTACCCACTTTGGCCCAGCCGCCGCGGACCTTGACCATGTCGAAAGCTTCGGGGAAGTGGATGATCTTATTCAGGAGCACGCTGAGCGAGGCGGAAGGGTAGAAGTATGTGTTTGCGTTGGTCGGCAGGGTGCTGGACTGGTCCGTTCTGGCGGTGAGGTCCAGGTAAGCCAGGTCCTTGTATCCCAGGGAGGTAGTGGCGTATACGCTATAGATGGCTTTTTTGCTATAGTAGGAGGAAGAGCGCAGATTGGCCTGCGAAATATTGGAGAGGTTGAACAGTTCGGGAGCGATGATGCCGCCGCCGGATGCTGAATAGGATTGGAGCATGGAGCCATATACATATTGGTAGTTGGCGCCAGCCGAGGCCGTCAGGTCAAAGCCACTCTTAAAGCCATTGTGGTAAGTGGCCAGGAAGTCCGTATTGCTTTCCGTATTGTATATATTGGTACGATTGTAATACCCGTTCCTTTCGTAGTTGTAGCTTTTGGATATCCTGGTCTCCCTGTCTTCCGTATACAGGTCCTGTGAGTACCGGAGGAAGGCGCTGAAATGGGGAGAGAACTGATAGTTGGCTTTTATATTGCCGAAGATCCTGTTGCGCAGGAATGCGTTCTTTACCCGGTTGAGCGTAAACCAGGGGTTGTTATCACCATTGGTCCTGGGATCGAGCGTACTCGGATCCTGGTCGACGCCGACGGGGGGCAGGGCCTTGCGTTGCTGGATGCCGGGCGTAAGCCAATAGTCCTTCAAACCACGTACGTCTACGCTGGGTGATAGATATGCTACGTCCTGCAGGACGCCGCCCTGATTTCCGGCCACTACGTTGTCGGACCCTGACCGGGTGTAGTTGATGGAGCTGGTGATCTTGAAGTTCTGGTCCACTTTGTGCTCCAGGTTGAGGGCGAGGTTGTGGCGGGTGAGGCCGGAGGTGGGTATGATACCTTTATTGGTAGTATTTGTATAGGACAGGCGGTAGTTGTCCCTGTCGGTGGAGTTCTCGATGGACAGGCTGTTGACCGAAGTAATGCCAGTCTGTACGAAGTTCTTCAGGTTGTTGTGGCTGACCATATCCTGTGGGATATAGTTGCCCTGGGCGTCCTGCTTGCTGTTCCATTGAATGGCTTTGATGCCTTTGTTCAGTGGCGTTCCGAAGCGATAGGTGTCGGTGCCGGCAAGGTCGACGATGACGCCGTTGAGGCTGTTGAAGCCGTTGGGTGTAGTATAGGGATCAGAGCCGACCGTATAGCTTTGGTTCGTCGGCAAGTATTTGTAGGGCATGTCGAATTCTGTATTGGAGCTGAAAGTCATGCCCAATCCTTTCGACTTTTTGCCCGTTTTGGTGGTGATGATCACTACGCCGTTGCCTGCGCGGGAGCCATAGAGGGCAGCTGCGCTAGGACCCTTCAGGATGGAGACGCTTTCGATGTCGTTGGGGTTGAGGTCGGAGATGGCATTGCCATAGTCCACATCATTCTTGTTACCATTGTTGGTGCCCACGTTGCTGAGGGAGTTCTTGACCGGTACGCCGTCAATGACGAAGAGGGGCTGGTTATCGCTGTTGAGGGAGCGGATACCGCGGATGACCATGCTGACGGAAGAGGTAGGGCCTGAGCCAGTAGCGCTGATATTGACGCCTGAAACTTTTCCGGCCATGCCGTTGAGGACGTTGGTCTGAGCGACCTTGTTGACATCATCGCCTTTGATCTCGCCAACGGAGTAACCCAGGGATCGTTTCATGCGCGTGATGCCGAGTGCTGTTACGACCACGCCCGTCAGGTCCTGGCCTTTGCCTGCCTCCATTACGACCGTGATATAGTTCTTGTTATTGACCGGCACTTCTACTGACCGGTAGCCTATGGAAGAGAAAACCAATATTGCATTGGGGTTGGAGATCGACAGCTGGAAGGTGCCGTCGGCGGCGGTGGTCGTCATACGGGTCTTGCCTTTTTCCGATACCGTGACGCCCGCCAGGGGACCGTTGTTATCAGAGACTTTTCCGTTTACGATCTGATCGACCGTCACGATTTCTTTTTTTTTCTCTACTTTCTTTTTTTCTTCCGACTGAGAGATCACGTACACATTGTTGACGATCTTGTACGTAAGGCCCACCGGTGTCAGGACGGTGAGCAGCAACCTGCCCGGGTCTTCTTTTTTATTGACCGGCTCGGCATAAACGACGATGGTTTCTTTCAACGAGTCCGTCTGGTAGCTGAAATAGATACCATATTCCCGTTGGAATTGCCGCATGAAATTTTCCAGCGGCATGGTACGCTGGGTGTACGTGACTTCGAAAGACGAATTGTCTTCGGCTTGCTGCACGGGATTGTTAGCGGAATTGGCAGCAACCAGGTCCTGGGACCTTGCAATGCCCGAGGTGCAAAGTAAAATGAACAGTGCGACCAGCGGGTGGCTGAACAAACTAGTGCGTTGAGTTCGGTGGGTCATTTTGAAATTTATTAAGCAGTTGAATAAAGGACGAATAGGGCCTGATTAGGGTTTAGGGGCTTGGGTTCCGGAATTATTCTATGATAAGCGTGTCACTGGTAAGGCTCATTTTCTTATGGACCGTCTGTTCGAGGACGGGGACCAATTTTTGAAGGGAGCCGACCGGGATCACGGCATTGATGCGTAATCTTTTGTTCTTCTCACTTTTAAACTCTACTGTTACGCCATAATATTTGGTGATCAGTCCGGCAATGTCTTCCAGTGTATTATGCCGGAAGTTCCATTTGCCATCCATCCATTCCGTATACAAAGGGATATCTACCGTGGACCTGATGAAGACGTGCTGCATCGTGTCGAGTGTGACCTTGTCGCCTGGCAGCAGGAGTACCGACGACTGTCGGCCAGGTTGAGTCAATTTGACCTTACCGCTGGTCAGGACTACTTCCGCTGCTGCGGAGCGGGCGTTGACGTTGAAGGTCGTTCCCAGAACCGTGATGTCCGTTGTGCCTGTGTGGACCACGAAGGGCCTACGGCCGTGGTCTTTGCTTACGTTGAAGAAAGCGTTCCCTTTCAGCGTTATCTCCCGGGTGGAGGAAAGGTCGGGGTTATATTGGATCGATGAATTGGCATTGAGAATGATGAGGGTACTATCGGCGAGGAGGATCTTTTTTATCTGATTGGGGCCTGTATGTTCGGCCAGCAGGGCAGATTTGTTACTGCCGGCGCCGAGCCTGTTGTTGTAGACAAGGAAGAATGAAACGACCGCCAGGATGAACACGGCAGCGGCAGCCGCCCTGAACAGAACGATCTTCGTTATGATGGCTTTGCGTGGAGCGGAGATTGATGCCTGCAGGTCAAGGAGGCTGAAGATATTGTCTTTCAGGGCCTTTTTTTCCTTGCCTGTGAGGGGAGATGTGCCATAGGCAGCGTGCGCGGACAGCTCAACCAGCCGCCGGGCCTTCAGCAGATCTTTCAGGCGACCGGGATGAGCATCCAGGAAGTCCTTCCAGAAAGCATCGGAAGCCTCATCTGCCTGCAATACCCATTGCTGGAAGTGCTCATCGGCGGCGAATTGGTCTACGGTGTAGACGGAATAGAAATCATGGTTGTGCATCGACAATTAGAGAGTGGGAAACGAGGCCGGATACTCAATCTCCGGAAATTATTTTTTGATGATAATAAAAAGGAGGACCATCATAATATTGCGGAGATGACGTATGGTGCGGAATGCCAGGTTGTTAACGGATTGATAGTTCATATTGAGCCTGCGGGCTATCTGTTCGTAGGTGAGCCCTTCGTAGAAATGAAACTGGAGGATAAGCTTCTGGCGGGTAGTGAGCTTGTTCATCGCATGGGACAGTCGTGTCTTCATCTCCCTGTCCGTGTCTGAAAAAATAATGGCGTCTTCGCGATTGTCTTCGAGACCAGGCAGTGTTTCTTCCAGGGGGTAGCAGGCAAGCCTCTCTTTTTTCTTCAATTTTTTAACCAGGATGCTGCGCAACACTTTGGTAAGATAAGCCTGTGGGTATTGCACCTGTCCGATGGTCTCACGGTAGTTCCATATTTCGATGAATACTTCCTGGAGGGAGTCCTTGACCAGCTCCCGATCGTTGGTAATGGCTGAAGCAGCCAGGAACAATTTGTCGACATAGAAGTCGTACAATTCTCCCAGGACAGAGGCATCGCCTTCTTTCAGGCGTACCCAGCATTGGGGGTCAACATTTGAAAAGTCAGCCTTAGCCATCACGATGTAAAATTAATGAAGGCAAATCTGGTTAGTTCTGGTGCCTTGTGTATTAACAGAAACTTAATCTCCTTTATACTATTATAGGATGAGGCAAAATAGGCAAGGTCAAGTGATGCGGTCAGAGCCTGCTTAATCGTTTACTACGCCACTCGGACAAAGTTGGGCTGCCCGGCTTCAATTCCGTAACAAGATAGTCAATTGATGCGAAATCGCATATTTTCATTTTCTTAACCGTGTTCAATTTTTCAGAGATCATGGCAACTGCGAGCTTGTCAGAGGAACGGATCATGGCTTTGATCACCTGTGTAACTTCCCGGTCCGAGTCTGTCAATCCATGTTCGATGGACAGGCCGTTGGCGCCGATGAGGCAGAGGTCTACGTGTATGCCCGCCAACTCGTTAATGACGCTGGCGCCGGTGTGCAGGTTGGCATCTTTAAGCAGCCTGCCGCCGATGGTAACGACCTCTATGTTCTCATGGCCGGACAGGGTGATGGCCATCTGGGGGCTCAATGTATAAAAAGTGGCATGCAGCTTAGGCGGTATCTGTTTTGCAATTTCCATCATCGTCGTGCCACCTTCTATCAGGACCGAGGACCCCTTTTTGATCAGTCCTATCGCCTTGGATGCGATGTGTTGCTTGGCTGCCAGCGCGTATACTTTGTCCTGACTGCCGAAGGGATAATGAAAGGTCTTGCTCATGGCGCCGCCGTGTACTTTTACGATGACGCCATCTTTTGCGAGCTCGTGCAAATCCCTTCGGATGGTGTCTTCCGACACCGACAACTTTTCGCTCAACTCCGCTGAAAGCACTTTGTTGTACAGGTTGATCTCTTTTAATATCAGCTTTAATCTTTCCGTCCTTAGCATAGTGAATTTCCAAGACGGAGTGAAAATACAAATTTTTTTTGCATGAAATTGCCTATTTTAGAATTTTAAACACGAAATAAAACGCAATCTACTCATGCGGAAGATCACCGAACAACCGTCCCGGCACAGGAACCTGGAAACCAAGTCAATAGAGGAAATAACCCGGAGCATCAATGGGGAGGATGCCACCGTTGCGGAGGCCATCCGGGAGGCACTGCCTGCGATAAACCGTCTCATCGGCGCTATTGTAGCCCGAATGAAAGAAGGGGGGCGGCTCTTCTATGTAGGGGCGGGCAGCGGAGGGCGGCTTTCGGTGCTGGATGTTATCGAGCTGCCTACTACGTATGGCGTACCGAAGGGGCGGGTGGTTGCTGTGCTGGCAGGCGGAGTAGATCGTCTTGTCGAAGCGCGGGAGGAGAAGGAGGATGACAGGGAGGATGCGTGGGCGCAGCTGCGGGCGGAGAATGTTTCGCCGTCGGACATGGTTGTAGGCATATCGGCCAGCGGGACCACGCCTTTTGTGCTGGCGGGGTTGGAGGCGTGCAGGGCGCATGATATTACTACCGGGTGTATCGTCAGCAATCCCGGATCGCCCATTGCCGGAGCGGTGGAGTTCCCTGTGGAGGTCATTACGGGACCGGAGTTTATAACAGGCAGCACACGAATGAAATGCGGGACCGCTCAGAAGATGTTATTCGACATGATCAGTACCACCGTAATGATACAATTAGGGCGGGTGGAAGACAATCAAATGGTTCATGTGCAATTGATCAACGACAAGATACTGGACCGGGGCGTGAGGATGTTGATGGGTCGGTCCGGATTGACGGATTACGAGGCGGCCAAGCGGCTGTTGCTTGAATATGGCAGTGTGAGGAAGGCATTGGATCATCTTGACCACCCCGTGAACTGATCTTATGAAGTACCTGCGGCAGCCGATCTTTATTATCGGCATACTATTTTCTGTATTCGGTCTGGTGACCTGGCTCAATTCCGTGTTGATACCTTATCTGCGGATAGCGTGTCAGCTGAATAATTTCTCTTCCTACCTCGTGGCATTTTCCTTATATATTTCCTATACGGTGATGGCGCTGCCTGCAGCCGCGGTGTTGAAGCGGACCGGCTATAAGAATGGAATGGCGCTGGGCCTTTTTATCATGACCGTGGGTACGCTGTGTTTTATCCCCGCTGCGATGAGCAGAATGTATGCGCTTTTTCTTTTCGGACTTTTTATCCAGGGAACGGGGATGGCAATCCTGCAAACCGCGGCCAACCCTTATGTTACCATACTCGGGCCGATGGAGAGTGCTGCGCGGCGTATGAGCATTATGGGCATATGCAATGGTGTTGCGGGTGTGATCGGTCCGCTGGTGCTGGGTTCCGTCATTTTGAACGATGCCGATGGCATCCGGGAAAGGGTGGCGCATATGGCGCCTTCGGAGAAGGCGATCGTCCTGGAGCAATTGGCGCATCGTGCGATAGTGCCTTATGCCATCATTGCGCTGGCATTGCTGGGACTGGGCGCGTGGGTTTATTATTCCGGATTGCCTGAGGCGCACGAGGAAGAGGATGAGACGAGCCAGACGAATGAGCATCACCGTAAGACAAGCATATTCCAGTTCCCGCACTTGCTGCTGGGGGTGCTTACTTTGTTCCTTTATGTGGGTGTCGAGGTCATTGCGGGGGACACTATCATCAGCTATGGGACTTCGCTGGGTTTCCGGTTGTCTACGGCAAGGTTCTTTAACAGCTACACGCTCGCGGGGATGCTGGCGGGCTATTTACTGGGCATTGTGCTGATACCCAAATATCTCTCCCATACTAAGGTATTGAAGATATCTTCCCTGATGGGGCTGGTATTCGGGCTTGCCGCCCTTTTTACACGCGGAGGTGTTTCTGTGACGTTTGTCGCCCTGCTGGGTCTTGCCAATTCAATGGTCTGGCCTTCTATCTGGCCGCTGGCTATACGGGGGCTCGGGAGATTTACCAGGGTAGGCTCTTCGCTGCTGATACTTGCCATCGGGGGTGGGGCGCTGCTGCCTTTGCTGTATGGATGGCTGGCAGACCATTTTTCTCCGCAGGAGGCATACTGGATCGTGGTGCCCTGTTATTGCTTCATCGGCTATTATGCTGTCCGCGGGCATAAGGTCCGTGTGTAAATTCAAAGATCCTTTTGAGTATCGGCAAAGTTCCGGCGTCTCTTAACGATGATGTCGTCCATAAAAAAAGCCAGGATAATACTCGTTTGTCTGCCGATGGTCCTTCTCACCTGGGGGAAGGTTCAGGCAAAGGAAAAATACGTCATCGGGCTGTTCCATTTCAATTTCCAGTATGTTGCGGGCGACTATAAGATCGAGCGGAGGATTATCCGCGAGTCGCTTTTCCCCGTGCTGCAGTTCTTCGACGCCCATCCGCAATACAAGTCCGACATCGAGATGCAGGGTTATGCCATCGAAGTGCTGGCGCAGGAGCATCCTGATGTGCTGGCATTGCTTCAGAAGCTTGTCAGGCGCCGGCAGATAGAGCTTGTGGTGGCGCATTATTCGGACCAACTGTTCATCGGTTATCCTGCTGCCGACCTGCAACGGTCCATCGAGCTTTCGGATGAGGTGCTGGCCCGGTATGGGCTGGAGCGGTCGAGGGTTTTCTTCGGTCAGGAATTCCAATGGTCTCCGGCCCTGGCCAGTGTGCTGAAGGGTAAATATGATGTAGCCGTAACCAGTTCCGATCCGAACAGCTGGTATAATGGAGAAACGCTGCCACTTGTGAAAGCTCCGTATGGCAGCGACACCATCCTCGCCCTGATCGGCGGCGGGCGTAAGGAATTGAAGGGGATGCGATGGGATATTGCTTTTCTGGATGACGGCGAAGAGTTCAATACGTTGGATTACAATAGTAATTTTTTCCGGGTGTCTGCACAGGAAGACAGCAGCAAGGGGCGATACCTGCGACTCCAAAAGGAAGGATATAAGTTCGTCACTATTACCGAGCTGACCGAGCGGATCAAGGCTGATCGCGACTATCATGCGCCCGTGTATCCGTTCGTCCCTGAAGGTACCTGGCATATGAATGTTTGTGGGCCTTTCATGTGGATGGGGCGACAGCGCAGCGGAGTGGAGACCGACGGTGTTACGAGGAGCCTGTCCTACCAGCTGAGGGGGGAAGTGATGATGGTGGAAAAGCTGTTGGAGTATGCAGTGCGGCAGGGTAAGGATGTCAGCGGGCTCAGGGAGTGGCTGAAGGAAGCCTGGAAGCATCTCCTGTTATCGGAGGTATCGGACAGCAGCGGCTGGGATCCGTGGCTGGTGGAGGTGCAGTATACCGACAATGAGGTCGCCGCTGCACGCAAGTTCCTGAAGATGATCCTGACGCAGCTGTGGAAGCTGCTGGCAGCGAATGGAGGAGGCGGCCGTTGGGTTGTGGAGACCGGTACCGGGGCGGTGACTGCGGGGCCTGTTGCGGAGAGTGAGACTTCTGCGGGGGGTGAGATTTCTTCGGCGGGCCAGCCTGTTGCATGGCCAATACCCTTCTCCGTGCGTGCAGCGTCGTATACCGTGCGGTCGTGCAAGCTCAATGACAGCCTGTACCGCATGGACATCGTATGTACACGACCTTCGGATGGGGCTGTGGAGATTGCATTCGAGACTGGCCCGGCAGGACTCGAGTATTCAGCCAGCTGCGGAGAATCCGCCAGCGTGGTAATACCGGCCGGCTATGCGCATGATCCCACATTTGCACTTACTAACGGATTTGTATACCTGAACAATGGCTATAGTCTTGTCAAGGACTGTACAGTGGAGCACCTGGCTGCCACCTGGCGGAGGAGCACCCGTCAGATGGTGTTCAGGGAGGAGCTTAAGGAGGGCAATATGGAGATGCGGATGCGGTTTTATCTTGTTCGGGGGGTGTCGTTGTCCGGGCTAAGGTTTGCCAATGGGCTGAATACATGGCCTTCCTATCGTGTGGAGGGAGGTCCGGGCGGCGTGTCGTATGGCAGGATAAGTCCTTAAATTTTTTAGCATATACATGATAGTTATAAAACGGATTTTTATTTTTTGTCTGCTGGCCGGCTGTAGCGTTGGTTTGGCGGCGCAGGTCCCGGCGGGTGGCGCAGGAATGCGTGCGGGGATGGCTGACCGGCTGGCCATTCGCTGGACATGTGTGAAGAATATTTATGAGATGCCGAACAGGTCCGTCAGCCGGCTGACGCTGATGAACAAGGGCAACGGCGCCTTTCCCTTGTCCGGCTGGGGGATCTATTTCAATAGCAACCGGAGTATCGATCCTCATTCGGTGATTGGCGGGCAGATCGAGCATATCAATGGAGACCTGTACTGTCTGCGTCTGCAGGCCAGCGATGGCGTACGCAGGGGACTAAAACCCGGTGGGACACTACCGATCACATTTACCAGCAGCGATCTGAGCATTAATATTTCCGATGCGCCTATCGGGTTTTACCTGGTGTGGGACGACCGTCCTGCACAGGGGCATACTATCCATGACTACCAGGTGGACAGGATCGATGATCCGATGCTGGGGGCGCTGACGCCAGGGATGGAGTATCAGCGTAATATGGGCTTTCGGCAGATGGACACTGCTAAAGTGTCCCGGGTATATCCGACGCCATTGTGGTACAGGGACAGCGGCAGTGCATTTTTATTGGATGGGAAGACGCCGGTGGTGGCTGATGCAGGATTCGAGGGAGAGGCGGCTTATTTGAGCACTGCGTTGGCGGGCGTGATTGGGCGGCGGCCGGTGGTGAAGGGGGGTGCGAGCGGGAAGGCTATCATCCTGCGGCATGTCGACGAGGCGGAGGGCCAGGGATGGGCTGACAGTTCCGCCTACCGGATGGAAATAACGGATAAGCATATCCTTATCAGCGCGTCGGCGCCCGTGGGGATATTTTATGGCATACAATCTTTTTTATCCGCCTTGCCTGCCGGAGTGTGGCGGGGCGCGCAGTCATCCGTGATGATACCAGGCCTTGTAGTGGCGGACAGGCCACGGTTTGCCGTTCGTGCGTTGATGTTGGATGTGGCGCGTAATTTCAGGTCGGAGGAAGAGGTCCGGAGAGTGTTGGACCTGATGGCTTTGTGCAAGCTCAATGTATTGCATTTGCATTTATGTGATGACGAGGGCTGGCGGCTGGAGATACCTTCTCTGCCTGAGCTGACCGAGGTGGGGGCATACCGGGGACTTGAGACCGGCGGGCGGGTGTGTCTGCCGCCTTCATTTGGTTCGGGGCCGCTGGCTGGTATGGGGGCGGGCAGTGGTTATTACAGCAAGGCATCGTTTATCTCGCTGTTGCGGTATGCACGCGAGCGTCATATAGAGGTAGTGCCAGAGATAGAGTGTCCCGGTCATGCGCGCGCCGCTATCAAGGCTATGGATGCCCGTTATAAAAAATACGCCCGGCAGGGCAATATGGAGGAGGCACGGCGTTATCTCTTGCGCGACACGATGGACAGGAGCGTTTATGAGAGCGCACAAATGTGGCGGGACAATGTCATAGCAGTGGCGCTTCCTTCCGTATATCGCTGGTTTGACAAGGTGATCGGTGAGGTTTGCGCTATGTACAAAGAAGCCGGTGCGCCGTTGAGGACGATACATTTGGGCGGGGATGAATTGCCGGCAGGTGTCTGGGAGCAATCGCCAGCCTGCAGGGCACTCATGGAGCAGGACCGTTCGCTGGCATCACCCGGAGATGCCCGGTGGTATTTCTACAACCGGCTGGACAGCCTGGTGAAGCGCCGGGGTTTGGTGATGTCCGGGTGGGAGGAAGTGGCATTGCGGAAAGTGACGGAAGGCGGAAAGACGAAGGTAGTGCCTGACAGCGCATGGAAAGAACGCGACTCCCGCGTGCATGTATGGAACAATATGATCGGCGGGGGTGATGAGGACCTGCCTTACCGTCTGGCCAATGCCGGATACAAGGTGATACTTTCCTGTGTCAGCAACAACTATTATGACATGGCCAGCAATAAGAGCTTTGATGAAAGGGGATATCACTGGGGTGGTTTCCTGGATGTGGATAAGCCTTACGCATTCATGCCGTATGATTATTACAGGAATGCCAGGGAAGATTATACCGGAGGGCCTGTTGCGGCCGGCTATTTTCGTGACAAGGAGCTGCTGACAGAGGAGGGGAAAAAGAATATTTTAGGTATAGAGGGGCTGCTGTGGGCGGAGAACCTGCCTACGGATGAAAGGATGGAGTATATGCTGCTGCCCAAGCTGCTGGGGACCGCAGAGCGGGCCTGGGCGCCTGATCCGATGTGGGCTATGGAGACCGACAGTGCAGTGACGGCGCGGTTATATGCTGCTGCCTGGAACGGGTTTATGAATGTAGTGGGTCAGCGGCTGCTGCCCAGGCTGAGTTATATGAATGGCGGCTATGCTTACCGGATACCCGTGCCGGGAGTGTCGATAGAGGGGGGGCTGGTCAGGGCCAACCTGCCGATGCCGGGATTTATGGTAAGATATACAACGGATGGGTCTGTGCCGGGGGCGTCGAGCCGGCAATACGATGGTCCTGTGGCTGAGAGGAAGCTGATCCGGCTGCGGACTTTCGATGTACGGGGCAGGGGAGGAAGGACTGTGGATGCCGACAACCGGGTAAGTGCGGACGACACGGCGAAGTGATGGAAATCCATAGGATGAAACGCAACTACTATATGGTATCGCTGGTCTTTATGACCTTTTTTGTCATTTCTTTTATTACGAACATCCTGGGCGCCCTGATACCGGATATACAACGTAGCTTCCGGCTGAGCTATTCCATGGTGGCCTTCCTGCCCTTTTCCTTTTTTATCGCCTATGGAGTCATGTCCATCCCGGCGGGAGTCTTTGTCGAACGTTCGGGCGAGAAGCGATCGATGCTGGTGTCTTTTGGAGTGGCAGTGGCCGGCGCCATGCTGTTATGTCTTTTTGCCGGCTATGGTGTGAGCCTGGCTTCGCTGTTCCTGATAGGTATTGGCATGGCCATGCTGCAGGTAGTGATAAACCCGCTGTTGCGGATCGCAGGCGGAGAGGAGCATTTTGCTTTCAATTCCGTGCTGGCGCAATTGCTGTTCGGGCTCGCCAGTTTTATCAGTCCACGTATCTATGCTTATATCGCCCTTAATTGGGAAGCCAATGCGGGGAATTGGAGCATGGCCCTGCTCAGGAAGGTGACCAATCCTGCGTACACCTGGACTGCGCTGTATTGGATATTCTTATTGGTGTTGTTGTGTATGGTACTGATCGTAGCTGTTTCAAAATTTCCAAGGGTGGCTTTGAACGAGGATGAGCGCAGCGGCTCGGCCGCTACCTATCTTGTGTTGTTGAGGACGCCGCTGGTGAGGATGTATTTCTTCGGTATATTTTGTTATGTCGGCACCGAACAGGGGATATCCGACTGGATGGCTGAGATGCTACACCGCTATCATGGACTGGACACGCTGAAGGAGGGGGCCAACGCATTGTCATGGTATTGGGGTTTGATGACCGCCGGCTGTGCGGTGAATCTCCTGCTGCTGAAATTATTCGACAGCAGGAAGCTGTTGATATTCTTTTCGGTGTTGTCTATCCTCGTCCTGGGTGTTGCGTTGTGGGGACCTCTGGAATATGCGCTGATCGCATGGCCGGCCATGGGTTTTACCATTTCCATTATGTACTCGGTGATCTTTTCCCTGGCCTTGAATTCCGTTCCGGCCAACCATGGATCGTTCTCCGGCATTTTATGCACGGGCATTGCCGGGGGCGCCGCTGTGCCGTTGCTGATCGGCTGGGTAGCCGACCAGGCCGGGCTGAGGACCGGTATGTGCTTAGTATTTGTTTGTTTGGCCTATATCCTGAGTATCGGCTTTTGGGCCAGACCCCTGATTGCCAATAAAACCATCCAATTTACGTCATGAACATGCAACCCCAACGCCTGATCTCACTGGATGCCCTGAGGGGCTTTACCATTGCCGCTATGATCGTCGTCAACTATCCCGGCAGTGAAGACCATGTATTCTTTACTTTACGGCATACTGTATGGAATGGGTTGTCCTTTACCGACCAGGTGGCGCCCTTCTTCCTGTTCATAGTAGGGGTATCCATCGCCATGGCCTATAGCCGGAGGCTGGAGGAAGGGGTGCCAAAGGCTAAGTTGTACAAAAAGATACTTTGGCGATGCCTGAAGATCTATGCCGTGGGTATGTTCCTGAACCTGATGCCGCAATTCGACCTTCACACTATCCGATGGACCGGAACGCTGCAAAGGATCGCCTTTGTCTTTCTCTTCTGTTCGCTGATATATCTGCATACAAATTGGAAGCAGCAGGCATATATAGCTGCTCTGTTGTTAGTGGCATACTGGCTTGTGCTAACGTTGATCCCTACGCCAGGGATTGGGAAGGTGATGCTGGAGCCTGGTGTGAATATCGTCGCCTGGGTGGATAGTAAATATCTTCCCGGCAGGATGTGGAGGGGCACATGGGACCCTGAAAGTATCCTTACGACAGTGACATCTGTGGTATCCGGTATTACCGGTATGCTTGCAGGCGCTCTGATGCTGAGTCCCCGGAGTCCCCAGGAGAAGGCCAATATGCTGATGACCGCGGGTGTTTTCTCAGCGATGGCGGGTTATTTCTGGGGACTGGCATTTCCCGTGAATGAAAATTTATGGACGAGCAGCTTTGTGCTGGTGACCTCCGGATTTGCCGCGCTGCTTTTTGGCGCGATGTATTTTTTGGTGGACATCAAGGGGATGAGGAAGGGCACGCAGCCCGGTATTGTTTTTGGGGCCAATGCCATTACTATTTATTTCCTGGCGGATGTGTGGGCGCTGTTGTTCTATGAATGGAAGCCTGGGGGACTGGGGCTGAACGACCGCTGGATGCAGGGTTTGATCGGGATGGGATGCAGCGGGGAGTTGGCCAGCCTGTTGTATGCGTTGCTTTTCACCACTATTAATTTTCTTCCTGCCTGGTGGTTATATAAGAAAAAAATATTTATAAGATTATAGCCGGTGGCTTGTGCTATCTTTGGTAGATGCATAGAAGCGGCGCTACTGCCATCAAGATATTATTGATCATTCTGGGGATCAATTTCCTCATGGACTGGTATGTATTCAATGGATTAAAGACATTGACCGCCGACTGGCGGCGGGTGGTACTGCGTCAGGTGGTGAGAGGGGGGTATCTTTTTGTTTCTCTTATGGTGACCGTATTGTTTGTCACCGGGGTAGGCAGCTACAGGACTGCCCGGGGGATGACGCCTTATCATGAATGGATGCTCAGCCTGTTCCTTGTCTTCTTTATTACCAAAGTATTTTTTTGTGTGGTGCTGTTGCTGGGGGATACCGGCAGATTGTTATACGGTGTTGGGCGCAGGGTCGCCCAACCGGGTGGGGAGGGACCGTTGGTGCCGGGGCGACGTCGATTTATCAGCCAGATAGCGGTGCTGGTGGGGGCTGTTCCCTTTGCGGGGTTCCTCTATGGCATGCTGAGGGGCAAGTATGACTACCGGGTGCATCGGACGACCTTGTATTTTGCGGATCTGCCGGAGGCTTTTGACGGATTCACCATCACACAGCTGTCGGATATACACTCGGGGAGCTTTGACAATGCGGAAGCTGTACAGAGGGGGATCGATCTTGCGAAGGCACAGAAGAGTGATCTCTTCGTCTTCACTGGGGACCTGGTGAACAATGCGGCGTGGGAGATAGAGCCTTATATCGAGCGATTTGGTCAGCTGAAGGCGCCGTATGGGCAATACTCTATTTTAGGGAACCATGACTATGGCGATTATATAGAATGGGACAGCGAGCAAGAGAAGATGGACAACCTGGAGAAATTGAAGCAACATCATGCTGCACTGGGTTACCGGTTGCTGCTGGATGAGAATGTAGCATTGGAAAAAGGTGGGCAAAAGATCTCGCTGATAGGGGTGCAAAATTGGGGGAGGGGATTTATCAAGGTCGGCGATCTGGACAAGGCAATGGAGGGAGTGGATAAGGGTGCATTTAAAATATGTCTGTCGCATGATCCTACACATTGGGAAGAGAAGATCCGGTATCATGAAGTGCCGATACATCTGACATTATCGGGGCATACGCATGGGGCGCAATTTGGCGTGGAGACGGACAAGCTGCGATGGAGTCCTGTAGAATACCGGTATCTGGATTGGGCGGGATTGGTGAATGAAGGAAGCCGGTATTTGTATGTAAACCGGGGGTTTGGGTTCCTGGCTTTCTCGGGGAGGCTCGGGATTTGGCCGGAGATTACGGTTCTTACGCTCAAGAGAAGGGTATAAACAACAATATTTATGTGTAGGAAATATCTCATTCTTATACTAGCAAGCATGCTACTGTCTGCTGTCTTGATGGCTCAGCGTAAGACCGGCGTGGTACAAGGTTGTTACGCTATCAGCTATGGCCAGTCAGGCCGTCTGATGGAGCTCGATTCCAATGGAAGGTTCTATATCAAAGTATATGATTGCCTGAGCCGTACTGCCATCGACAGCGGATCCTGGAAGTTGAATGAAGATAACTCTATTTTTATCCAATCCTCCAGGTTCAAGAACGTTTTCCATGCCATCCAATACGACCGGTATGTATTTTTTATCAGCAATGCCGAAAAAAAGATGTTCGACAATGATCTTGCGATACTGGATAAAGAATATATAGATGGGAGACAATATGGTTCAGCCGCCTGGCCGGCAACAAAACCGGAAATGATCTATAGTAGACTGATACAAAAATATTTTGTCAGGAAATTATGATATAAAGGATGCCCGGCTGACGCCGGGCAATTTTTTAGTGATACCTTCTTTCCCAACGATCGTGATCGAACCTGCCGTCACGGAAATAGCGTCTGTGCTGTCTGTAGAACCTGTGACGATAGTGCTCATAATACATGCGGTCGCGATAATGGCCACGCCATGAGGGATAGTTATAGTAGTTGTAACCAGGGTAGTCCCTTTCCGAGAAGCCGTAGCGCCCATCTCCACGAATCTGCGAATAAGCCGAGCTGGCTACCAAGCTGCCGGCTACGATCATGATAAGAATGGCAAACTTCTTCATACAATAGAATTTTTGTTAGGAGAAATTGTGTTCTAAGAACACTGTCATCTATTGGAATGTGGTTGGTCTGTCCGGATTACTAAATCGTTGTTAAAAGGTTGTTGGGGATGTGTGAAATAGCGCCAGCCAGCACGAGGCTGGCTGGCATGGTATATGGCATGGTATGAAGGTGCGTTTAGTTAACCGTTCCTAATAATTCATTTGATGCTTTCAAGGACGTAGCGGACTCTTTCATGAGCCTGCTGAACCTAACATCGTCGGACTCGGGCGCTTTTTTCAAGGATGCTGCTGCTATGTTATCACCACGCTCGAAATAATAAGCAGTGGCAATGAATTTTTTTACGTGTTGTCTCGACTCCGCGGGGAGGTATTTCTGGAGTACCCAGAAGTTCCTGCTGTGTGATTTGTGGATGGCCCGATAGACTGGTACCGGGCCGCCGTTATAGGCTGCGAGCACGAGTAGCCAGTCCTTGAATTCCCTGTGCAGGTCCTTCAGATAGAGGGCGGCGGCGCGGGTGCTTTTTCGGTAGTTCATACGCTCGTCCGCGCGGTGGTTGACCTTTAACCCAAGCTCATGGGCGGTGGAGGGCATCAGCTGCCAGGGACCTTTTGCACCGACACGGGAAAGAGCGGTGGGTTTTAGCTCGGACTCGATGACGGCAAGATATTTTAACTCCAACGGGAGGCCGTAATGATCGAGCACGGAATCGATGATAGCAAAGGGGCCTTCGCTCCTGTGCTTAACAGTAAGCAGGCAATCGTCATTGTTTCGTATATATGCGTGCACGAACTTCATCTGCTGTTGCATTTGTTGCGGGTTGGCAACCGCAAGCGAGATCTTGTTTGTCTTGTTTGTCCTGGAAGATTTACTGACGTTGGTCCCGGCGGGGGCGTAGACCAGATTTTTTCCAACAACCACTACGGGCTGGCTGGGATTGGCAGTCGTCGGCGGGACGACAGTAGTTAATACCAGGGTACAAATGTAAAAGGGTACTTTAGGCTTCAACATCGTTTTAAACTTTTAGTAAAACAATGCCGGCCCCAAGATTTGGATTAGTTCTTTCGAAGGTTGGACATAGAATATTGGTGGGATTATCTGCCTTCTGCGGGTACGGTATTAAGGGTTTTTCATAAACAAGAAGACAGTAACTATATAGCACAAAGATAACCTTTATGGGAGGGAGATCATAGGGTATACTACGTAGGAAAAATACGATAGGTAATGGTGGGGGTTATAAGCGGCTGATTGTGACGGGGGATGTCCTATGGAGGAGGGGAATTAATTTTTTTGTATTTTGAATTATCAATCAGTTATGCGGTTATAATGAAAACCCTGACCTTTTTTCTTCTCCTCTCGTGGCTTTATCCTGTCGCAAACGCCCAGACTGCCGCCGATACCGCGGCTACCCGGATCCGCCAGCTGTTGAAGCCCGGCAAACATCTCGTTCACTATTTTCGGGCAGATCCTAACAAACAGCTGACGGCCGAGCAAAAAGCGCTTCTGGCTAAAGTCCGGAAAGCCCTGTCGGAGAACACGGCCTGGGTGCTCGATCCGGATTCAGCCAAGCATATATCAGGCACGAGGGAAGGAGTTCTCAACGACGTCCGGAAGAAGTTAAATTTGACGGAAGAAGAATGGAAGGCTTTGCAGGATTTGACGGATGTCGCCAAAAAAGACATCGACATCTACGGCAACGATACGCTCGAGATCATAGCCAGAGGAGATATCCTTTATTTTCGTGGGACTGGCAAGGCGTCAGGGCTTGATTCCGTATGCTTCGATCTTGCGCGGAATATTGCCCTATTCCGGCAGCGCAACATACCGTTTATGAACATATTTCATATCCCTGCAACTGCCAATGCTTTTCGTACTCCCGGTGTGACCTATGCATATGAATTGAATAATAACACTATGACCGATAGTACAGATATTAACACGCTGCATTTGGAAAGATATGATTTCGGCGTTTCCTATCAACCGCTGACCGGAAGAACGATGGTCATTTTTATGACAGCGACCGGCAATATGCACGGTGTGAATCCGGTGCTACAGCCGAATATTGTGACCTTCCTGATAGAGTAAGTAGTTGGAGGCGAGACTACTTGCGGACTTTGCGCGTGTTGGCGGCGATGTATTCTTTCATGGTGATCTTACCGCTGATGAGCTGGAGATACAATACTTCCTGATCGGCTTTGGAAACCTTTATGGCTTCTACCAACTCTTTGTCGAAAAATAACTGTTTGAGCGCTTTCATGGTGGTTCGTTTTTTTACAATACAAAGGTAGGATGTGGGGGCATCGTTGCATAGACAACTTATTGGGGTTTGTATCATGTCAAAAAGGATGTGATGGGGTGTAGTTGTCTGTAAATTAGGTGATTAGGAGGGTTGGGGATATGAGGTCCAGGGTGCGCTGCATGTGACTGCGATGCACTTATGTAATTTTAAATTACCCGCATCTTAAGGGAAACACTGTATATGAGCAGACCCCTACAACTGCATATACCCACGCCATGTCATGAAAACTGGGAGAATATGCATCCCAATGAGAAAGGCCGGCATTGTATGGCTTGCCAGAAGACCGTGGTGGATTTTACCTTAATGAGCGATACAGAGATCATCCAATATTTTTCCAAAGCTTCGGGGTCTGTCTGTGGGAGGGTGGGTTCGGATCAGCTGAACAGAAAGCTGGTGGTTCCCAGGCCACCGAGGAAGAGTCCGTGGATAGGGTGGCCGGTGTTATTGTCCGGATTGCTCTTTACGTCCGACGAGATGGGGCCGCCGCGTGTGGGAAAAACTGAAATACATCAATGCGAGCGGCCGAAATTGGACGGCCTGGAGAACGTGATAATGGGGACAATGCCGGTGATGCGGCTGGATACGAGTGTTATAGCGCAGGTGGGGGAGCGGCATGAGGTACTTGATAGTATTCCTGTTCTGCTGCAGGGGGAGATCATAGGCTACGATGAGGATACGGTGCGAGTTGCGAGTGACACAATTGCATCGCCGTATGACATGCGGATGATGGATTCCATTGGTGCGGGGGTAGACAGTGTGAATGTGCATAGGGCCCTGATGGGATGGAGCAGGAATGTATTCGATACGGTGAAGCAGATCGTCGCAGACAGTTTGGCGGTAGTGGGGCTCAAACCTCGCGAGTCCGCTGATCGTAATGAAATAAAGGCCGAAGCTGTTGAAGTGACTGTCTATCCAAACCCGGTGCTGAGGGGTGCGAGCCTAAACCTGTTGTGGAAGAAAGAAGTGGAGGATGGCCGCGTAAACCTCTATAATATCAATGGAGCGTTGATACAATCGTGGATGATCCAGGGTGGCAGTACGACGCGGACGTTGATGATGCCAGCGGATATTGCAGCGGGTGTGTACGTTCTGCAGGTAATAACTAAGGACGGTGGGTATACCCGGAAAGTGGTGGTTGAGTGACGCACCAATCTTTTAATCCTTCTTTAATAGCGTCGTCAAAGACGGACTTATTCTTTTTCCTCCTGAAAAACAGGAAGACTGTAGACAAGATCAACTTCATATCCCACTGAGTTAAAATAAAATGCAAATAAAAAATAAAAACATCCACCATATTTTATAAGCTACCTGCCGGTGGGGTTTGAAACAGGAACGGTATGTTGTGAGGTATGAGCGGAAAGTGCCAGTGTGGATAAAATACCGGGTGTTGGGTATTGCATTTTTCGACAACGACGAGTATCTTGCATGTTCAGTTGGTCACTCCACACACAAAAAAAAGAGTCTATACCCTTGAAATACCATGATGTAATCCATTGTATTTCATGTTTTAAATTAGACTCTATGATACACGCAAAAGAACTTCGCTGCGGGAACAAAGTGCAGACCCTGCAAGGTGAGACGATCACGGTACAGCAAATCCTTCACAATACTCTCATTTACGATACGGAGATAAAAGTGACGCAGGAAATGGCCAGTGTCGGCAAATCCTATAAGACAACCTATTATACTCAGGTAGTGGAAGTGGTAAAGGAGGCGGAGTTCCAGGAGATACTGCCTATCAAGCTGACACCGAAGATCCTGGAGAAATGCGGTTTTCGCAATTATGTGCGGGAAGAGTGGATCCTGAAAGTAGGTGGCAGCCATCTGGACTTCGAATTTAACGATGAAGGGTTGCGTCTTCGGCAGCCGATACCTTCACAAGCCGGCATCCGTCATCTTCACCAGCTACAGAATTTTCTCTTTGTCATCACGGGACAAGAACTGGAAACGGAGCATGTCTAAGATGCCGGGACAAGAACTGAAAACCGATACGGTGTAAGATCAATCCAGATTGAACTTATAGCCTACCGAGAAACCGATGGGAAGTATCTTATTCTTAAAGGTGATGCCATAGGTGTTCTTCAGATAGTCGATATAATCATTCGGATTGGTGCTGCGGATGGGGACGAAGAATGCCAGGGAGAACTGACCTTTGCCTTGTTCGTGTGAACCCAGGTCGAAGCCGATGCCAAATGTAGGCCCATAATACATCTTGTCATATTGGGAGGCGTTGGATACGTGAACGGCGGCATTGTAGCCATACATAGCCATAAAAAAAGGCGTGAACTGAGAAGAGGGCTTGGCAGGTAATAATCTGCATTTGATGCCTGCATTGTAACCAAAGCCGGCGAACGCATATCCACCACCAACAAAGAGGCCTATATTCTTCTGGGGATAGACTGTCAGATTGCCACCGATGCCACCATAGTCGAATCCGAACCCGATGCCCAGGTTGAGCTTGTCATAAGATGGGTCTGTACTTGCATACGGACCGGGTGATACTGTTTTTCTTTCCTGGGCACGGGAGGTGATGGTACATGACAGTAATACGAATAGGCATAAAGGGTAAATTCTACGCATATAGGAGGCTTTTAGGAATTATAGACTCCCTAAAATGGTGAATTTATCCAGGATTTGCAACCCCAATTTGTTAATCATTTCACAAGATCAATAGCCAATCTCCACCATTGCCCGGAAGGTTTCGGGGTCGTCCAGGTGAAAGATCATGAAATGGGCCACATCGGCCCGGGAGATGCTCAGGCTGTTCTTTAAGAAACTATTTATTCCCAGACGATAGTGGCCTGTGACGGGCTTGTTCAACAGCCTGGGTGGGCGGATGATGGTGTGTTCGATACCGGCAGCTTTTACAAGATGCTCCATTTTCAACTGATCGGCATACATGTGACGAAGCAATCTTTGCAGGACCCTGGTTGCCCATCTTGCATAAAAAGGCAGGGCGGGGCTGGTCTCGATGGCGGATGACGAGATAAAGAAGGCGCGCTTTACGCCTTTCTTCTTCATTATTTCTATAAGATGGGCATTCCCCTCGGAGTAGAGCGTGGTGGGCTTATCGTTGAACGGTCCCCCATTCACTCCCAGCGCAGAGATGACGGCATCCTGGCGATCCATGTATCTTTCGAATGTGTATGGTTGCATGACATCTCCCTGTACTATTTCCAGGAGCGGATGCGTGATTGAGAGATTAGCGAGGTTGCGTACCATTGCCGTTGTATTATGTCCCGCTGTCAGGGCCTGCTCTACTGCCTGTCTGCCAATGCCCCCATTGGCGCCTACGACCAGAATATTCATTTTATCAAAGCGTTTTTTTTAAGTGCCGTAATTTATCCGGATTGGTTTGAACGTATATGGTCTGGATGTGCTCTCCGTCGGAGTCGAGGGATACGAGGCTCACGGGGTTTTTTGCAGAATAGGATACGATGGATGGCATCCCGTTGGTAAAGATGATCTCCTGATTGAAGTCGGGTACCGACTGCCGGAACTTGGGGATAACGCTGAGCAGGAGCCGTCCGATATTGTCTCTGCCTTCGATGGGTTTTTTGAATGCGGTGAGGCGTTGGCCCTGGACGGCGAAGGTCTTTCCTCCACCATCGGCGAATAAGAGAATGTCTTCCTTTAGAAGGTTTATCAGGTCATCCATGCTACCTTCCTGAATGGCCAGCATGAAATTGCCGAGCATTTTCTCGTGTACCTTGATGTCTACCTCAAAGCGACGGGTGTCCTTTCCAAGATTGTCCTTTGCTCTTTTGAAGATCTGCCGGCAGTTGTCGGTGGTCTTGTCGAAGATCTCCGCCAGCTCGAAATAGTCGTAAGAAAATATCTCTTTCAGAAGGAAAATGGCTCTTTCCTGCGGGGTAAGCTTTTCCATCAGGACGAGCATACCGATGGAGAGGGCATGATAAGATTCGATCCTGAACTGTCCGATGAGCTGTTCCTGATCCTGTAATGGCTCGGGGAGCCATATGCCTATGTAATCCTCTCTTTGTACCCGGGCGCTGTTCAGGTGATTGATGCACCGATGGGTGGTCATCTTGACCAGGAACGCCTTTGTATGCTGCACATTGTCTGTCTCCGTGGTCATCCATTTGAGGTAGGTGTCCTGGACGATGTCCTCAGCCTGGTCGATGTTGCCGAGCATGTTATAGGCTATCGAGAACAGGAGGTTCTTGTATTCCAGGAATATTTCCGTCTTGTTGTCCATCCGGGGATGCTTGTTTTACCATTAGACAAATTGGCTGTCCTGGATGTGACATGCTATTCTGCTTTCAGGCTTTTTGCAGGGTTCATCAAGGCGGCCTTGATGGATTGGATGCTGACCGTGAGCAAGGTGATCACCAGGGCGCCGAAGCCGGCCGCTACGAATACCCATCCCGACATAGAGGCATGAAACTCATAGCTATTCAACCATTTGTCGAGGTAGTATCCTGCCAGGGGCGCAGCAATGAGATAGGAGAGCACCACCAACGCCACGAATTCCTTCGACAACAGTCTCCAAAGGCTATAAACAGTAGCGCCCAGCACTTTTCGTATACCTATTTTTTTGGTGCGTTGTTCTGCCACGAAGGAAGCCAGCCCAAACAGGCCGAGACAGGAGATAAAGATAGCAAGGACGGTGAACAGGGCTGCCAGGCTGCCGATGCGTTGTTCGGATGCGAACTTGAATGCATATTGTTCGTCCATGAACTTATATGCAAGAGGGCGGTCTGTTTCGTATTTTGAAAATACGGGTGTGATCTTTTGGAGGGCCGTCTGCATGGGTACACCAGGCCGGACGCGCATATAAATATAATTGCCGGGGTAAAAAACATAGATGGTGGGCAGGGCGGACATGAAGGGGGATTCTGTCAGCATGTCGTTGACAACGCCGATGACCGGATGAGTATTGATACCTCGCGGTGAGGTGGAGCGTATAATCTCGCCTATAGGATGCTGTAGTCCTGTGAGCTTAACGGCCGCCTCGTTCAAAATAAAGGCCATAGAGTCGGAGGGAAAATTACGGGAGAAGTCCCTTCCTTGCTTTATCTGCCAATTGACAGTCCTGCCAAATTCGCCGGATATGGCCATTACCCTGAACAACTGGTGTGAACCGGGATCCCTGCCCTTCCAATCGAAGTCCTTTTGGGTAAGGAACACTTCCGTCAGGGCGGCATTGGCTTCGGCCATATTCTCTATTACTCCTGTCTGCAGTACATCGTTCTTTACGGCGTCATAATGTTCCTGCACACCGGGTGAGCGTTCCACATTCACTGTGATGAGCCCCTCCCTGTTGTAGCCAGCGGGACGATCTTTGGCGAACTGTATCTGTTTATAGACGACAATGGATCCGATGATCAGGGCGATGGATATGGTGAATTGTACAGTGACCAGGACCTTACGTGGGAGAGAGGCATGCTGGCCGGTCTTGAAGGAGCCTTTCAAGACTTTTAACGGTGAGAAACCGGAGAGGTAGAAGGCAGGGTAGCTGCCGGAAACGAGTCCCGTGAAAAAGGTGAATCCCAGTATCAGCAACCAGAACAGGGGACTGGACCAGGGGATGGTCAGCTGTTTGTTGGCTAACAATGTATTGAATGCGGGCAGGGAAACATCTGCCAGGAATAGGGCCAGGACAAGTGCGAGAAGAGCTGTCAGTAAGGACTCGCTGAGGAATTGCCCAATGAGATGCAGCCGGAGGGAGCCGATGGCTTTGCGGATGCCCACTTCCCTGGCTCGTTTTTCACTGCGGGCGGTGCTGAGGTTCATGAAATTGATACAGGCCAATAGCAAAATAAAGATGCCGATGATGCTGAAGAGCCTGACGAGGAGTATCGGGCCTCCTGCGACTTTGCCATCCTTGAATTCATTATATAGATGGAGTTTATCCATTGGATGGAGAAATATCTCCTCCTTGCCCACCTTGACATAATTCTTCGGGAGGTCTTTTATCTTTTTGTTGACCTTATCGAAACCCACGCCTTTATTGAGCTGTACTACAATGCGTCCGAAATGATAGCCCCATTGATCTTTCGAGTTTCGTACCCAGTCGCGGGTGCTGACGAACCTGTCCCAGGGGAGGAGGAATTTTACATGGCCGTATTCAGCATTGCGGGGGAGGTCTTCGAATACACCTGTGACCTTTACAGGCGGCTCGCTGTCTATGCTGACGGGGTGACCGATGGGATCGATGTTCCCGAACAATGCTGTGGCGAGGGATGCGGAGAGCATAATGGAGGATGGGTCTTTAAGGCCATCGCGGGTACCTTTCAGCATATGCAGGGTGAGCATCTCCGGGAGTTGGGGTTGCATGAATATGCCGGAACTGGTGATCTTTTTGTCGCTTGCTGTGAGGAGGTGGGCGCTTTCGGAAGGGGAAATGAGGGCTACCTGTTTGAAGTCTTCGGGGTATTGGGTCCTCAGGAGTTCGGCCATGGGGATATCGACCTCTCTGTCCGTAGTGGTCTTGCCATTCCAGGTCTGGGTGTCGTATACGAGCGCCAGACGGCTGTGGTTGTCGTAGTTGTGATTGTAAGAGAGCTCATCCCATACCCAAAGTCCTATGAGGAGGGCGACGGTCATACCGATGGAGAGGCCCAGGATATTGATGAGAGAGTAGGTTCTGCTTTTCAGGAGGTGGCGCCAGGCGATCTTGAAATAGTTCTTTAGCATAGTTATGACGGGCCAATAAGGTGCCAGGTTTTTAAAATGCTGGTTATAATGTTATTAGATGCTCTTGAGTTTGAGCGGGTGAACGTTTTTGATACGATGAATGTACGGTGGCGGGTGGGAAAAATAAAATACATTTACCCCTCGTTGTTCCAAATATGGATAAGCTGTTAAAGATCTTACTGGTATTGCCGGAGTGGGAAACGACTATGCATATACACGAAGGGAATGGCTGATTTGTGGAATGACGAATGTATTGAATACGGTGGTGACCTATGCGGGGTTCTGGCTTTGGAAGGATGGACTAATCGTCATCAGGGTGGAGCCTTCCTGGAAGATACTGACAGATTTTCTCCTGCTGTTCTTTTCGATGGACTTTTTGATGTACCTGTTCCATTTCCTGATCCATAAGACGATGCTTTACCAATTGATCCACCGACTTCATCACGAGGCGACGGATCCCAAGCCAATGGATCTTTTTATATTGCATCCTGTCGAGACCTTGTCTTTTGGAGGGATGTGGCTGGTATTATTGCTATTGCTGCCTTTTAACTGGTATGCGATCCTTATTTATCTGACGGTGAACCTGGTGTTTGGGCTGATAGGGCATTTGGGGATGGAGCCTTTGCCTATCCGGTGGCAGGATTCATGGGTGATGCGGGGATTGGGGTCTTCTACCTTTCATCATGATCATCACAGGGATGTGGATCATAATTTTGGGTTTTATACGACGATATGGGATATCTTGTTTGGGACGTTGCGGAAGTAGCTATTTCTTATCCTTTAAAGCGGATGGGAGCAGATAATTTTTGTGTGGGTAGGGAGTAATAAAATTCCGGCGGGGGTATTCCCGCCGGAACTAGTAAAATACTATTATTTTGTATAGCAGGCCCCCAACTCATTCAGGGATGTATTGATCCCTGTGTTGTAAGAGCTGAGGGAGTACATGCTCCCGCTGGTCATATCGGCTATGTACAGGTCATATGCTCCACTGCCCCCTGTCTTGTCGCAGGACAGGACCACTTTGCTGGAGTCGCAGGGGAAGGCGTCGGAATAATCCGCATTGGTGGTGTTGAAGGGCAGGCTTGTGCGGGTGTTATTGGCAAAATAGCCCAGGTAGACCTGGTCCGACTGGTTGGTGGCGCTGACCCATCGGGTATATAAAAAAGTCGCGGAGTCCCGGACGATGGGGTAATACTCCTGTACACCGGAAACGTTGGCCAGGGCATGATCGTTGGTCCCATCGACATTGACCATGTAGATATCCGAGGTGCTTCCTGCTCCCCGGGCATATAGCAGTGCGGCAGAGTCCTTCGTAAAATAGGGCATTCCGCTCTCGATGGTATTGTTCGTGACAGAGTTGGTGATCACACCGTTGAGGTCCATGATCTTGAGGTTGCCGACACCTCCGGCAGGGGTCTGTTTGAAGCATATCTTAGTCCCGTTGGGAGAGAATTTCGGGTCTTCGTCCCGGCAGCCGTCGCCTGCAGTAAGGTTGACCGGCGCAGAAGTAGAGCCCACTGTCCAGAGATAGATATCCCATTTCCCGCCTTTCGTCGCCTCTCCCATGAAGACGATCTTCGTCCCATCGTTGTTGAAATGTGCATTCATGGGATCGTAGATGTTCCAGCTCTGACTGATCCAGGTGAGCTGGTTGGTCGCGAAATTATACAGATAGAGTTTCGAGACGGCGCCATAGCTCCTGTAGCTATGATAGACGAGCTTGCCGGTGAGAGCGGGGAGCGTCGTGGATGCAGCGGTCCTTTCGGAAGTACTGACCTCATGCTGGCCGGAGAGGGTGGAGGTGCTCTTTCCACAGCCTGTGGAGGCTGTCAACAGGAGGAGGGCGCAGGCGAAACAGGTGGTATGATGGAGGGGATTTTTTTTCATGATGGTGTTTTTTATGATTAGGGGGCCGGCCTGGCCGGCCCCTGGTGTTTAATACGATGGGTTTTGTGTGAGACTGGGATTGGCCTGCATTTCGAGCAGGGGGATGGGAAGCACCAGCTTTTGCTGGGTCATGTTCAGGGTGATGGGAATGGCAGGCCCCTGGGTACCTCCGTTGCAGGTGTATTTGTTCTCCTGGAGGCCGTTCATAATGTTGACGGCCTGTCCATAACGGAGAAGGTCATCCCAACGCTGTGCTTCGAAGGATAGTTCAAGCTGCCGTTGGTTCAGGAGGGTGGTGCGCATCTGGTCCTGTGAGGCCGGGCTGATAGGGGTGATGCCGGCGCGGCTTGTGATCGACAGGAGGGTTTGGATGGCGCCGGGCAGGTCTCCCGTCTCGTTCTGGGCTTCGGCCTTCAGGAGAATGATATCGGCCAGCCTGAGCAGGTAGACATGATCGCCGCTGCCCCAGTTATTGGGGTGTTTTTGTGCGACGTTGAAGGGGACCTTTGTCTGAGGGACGCCGCAAGGATTCCAGTTCTCGTCGGACCAAGGGACTGTTTCGAAACTTATTTTCGCATTTTTCCGGACAGTGTCACCTACTGCATCATATGCATGTACGAGGGTTTTGGTGGGTACGCAATACCGCTGCCAGGCGTCGATGGGGACCTTGCCATTGTCATCGTGTGTAGGATAGAATAATTCCGCTCCCCAGCATCCTTGCGGGGTACTCGCTACGTAGGGGATCTCGAGAATAGACTCGTTGTTGTACGGATGGTTACCGTCGAACAGATCGGCATAGTTGGTCAGGAGCGTATAGCCTGCGGGGCTGGAGATGACAGCATTGCAATATTGCAGCACTTTGGAATAGTCCCGGTCGGGGCGTTGCGCCCAGATCTTTGCGAGCAGGGCGTTGGCGGCGCCTTTGGTGGCCCGCACCTTGTCGATGGAGGGGCTGCCATAGCTATCCGGCAGGTTCTGGACGGCTGTCTGCAGGTCGGCGGCGATGAAATTATATACAGCCGTATCGGGCGCCCGGCTGATGCGGATCACGGAGGGGTCGGAGCTGTTGGAATGCTTTTCCAGTGGTACTCCGCCCCATAGCTTCACCAGTTGATAGTAATGAAAGGCCCGGAGGAAGGACGCCTCCCCGATGATCTGGGCACGGCGCGTGTCCGTCATGGCAGGGTCTGCTGCGACATCTGCTATATGGTCGATCACTGCATTGCATTTGGCGATGCTGGCATAGAGCTCGGTCCAGTCACGGTAGACGAGGCCGTTGGCATTCGAGATAGTATTCAGGTCCAGTTGCAGAAAATCACCGTCTCCGCTGCCACCTGCATAGGCGTTATCGGAGCGGACATCGCTCTGTTCGACAAATTCCCACTGATAGTAATTGGTGACCATAAAGGAGGAATAGGCGCCGTTAAGGGCGGCTTCGATGTTAGCTGCCGTGGTATAGGCGTTCTCCGTGGTGATGGCGGACACCGGCTTGAGGTCCAGGAATTTTTTACAGGAGCTCAAACCCAGCAGCGCCGGTAGGAGGAGACATGCGGCGATGGTAAAAATTCCGGAAGGATGCCGCCGGAGGGGGCGATGTGTTCCGGTAGTTTGATAAGTGATCATAGAAATATATTCAATTAGTTAGTGATAATCGTTAAAACGTGATATTCAATCCGACAATAATATCCCGTGTCTGGGGATAAGTGCCGAAGTCGATGCCAGGTGCGACGTTATTGCTCTGGCTGCCGGCCGATGCCTTTCCGAATGCACTGACTTCCGGGTCGAAACCGGAGTAGTGGGTAAAGGTCAGCAGGTTCTCCCCCGTGACATAGAGCCGGGCGCGGGTGATGCTCCATTTTTGGAGAAGGGTGCCGGGCAATTCATAAGACAGGCTCAGGGATTTGACGCGCAGATAGCTGCCCTTTTCAACAAACCGGCTCGATATAAGCGAATTATAATATGTCACCGGGGTTGTCGTATTCGTGAGGTCCTGCCGGGGAATATCTGTATGGTCTCCTGGTTTCTCCCATCTGCGGAGCACGACGGCCGACTGGTTGCGGGGTTCCCAAAGACCTTCGGAGAAGATGCGGGTGGCGTTGAAGATGTCATTCCCATAGACGCCCTGGAGGAAGACATTCAACGACCAGGAGCCGTATTTGAAATTATTGGTAAATCCGTAAGCGAAGGATGGGTTGGCATTGCCGATGACGGTCATGTCGCTGGTAGCCAGGCCCTGGGATTGATCCTTGATGCGGTAGTTCATATTTCCTGTAGCCGGATCTACTCCCTGTGCGACATAGCCGAAGAAAGAACCCAGCGGGAGACCGGCCCTCACGATGGAGGAATTACCTCTTTCAATGAGGGGGCCGTCGTGTATCGTACCGCCCGCGATATTGAGCACCTTGTTCCGGTTGAAGCTGATGTTGAAATCGCTGGACCATTGGAAAGCGCCGGTGAGATTGCGGGTGGTCAGCTGAAATTCCCAGCCTTTGTTCTCCAGGTCTCCAATGTTCTTCAGTGCGGTGGTATAGCCGGAGCTGGCGGGGACAGGCGTATTAAGCAGCAGGCCGGTGGTCTTCTTATAATAATAGTCGGCTGTAAACAGTACCCGTGAGTTGAAAAGGGCCAGGTCCAAGCCGATGTCTGTCTGATGGGTAGTCTCCCAGTGCAGGGAAGGGTTATCCAGGGATTGTGGAAGATAGCCGGCTACTACATTACCTCCGATGACATAGGACCCGGAGGGAGCTACTGTTCCCAGGTAAGAATAGGGAGCGATCTGGTTGTTGCCGACGGCGCCCCAGCTGCCTCTCAGCTTTAGATCATTGATCCCGTCGATGCCCTCGAAGAACGCTTCTTTGGAGATCCTCCATCCCGCCGAGAAGGAAGGGAAATAGCCCCAGCGTTTGGCGGGACCGAAGACAGAAGAGGCATCGGCCCTGAAATTGGCCGTGAACAGGTACCTGTCCGCATAGTCATACCCGATCCTGCTGATGACAGAAGCTGTGGATACGGCGGCCGCCGTTGCCGTGGCGCCGTCGATGACAGATCCTCCGTTGACGGTCGTAATATCGGGATTGGCGAAATTATGAGTCCGAATGTCCGAGGCCCCGGATTCTGTTTTGGAAGTGATAAAACCCGCGAGGGCTGTCAGGTTGTGCTGACCAAAGGATTGATGGAAGGTCAGGGTATTCTCGGAGATCCAGTATTGGTTATCGCTGGCGCTTTGTTCAGCCTGTCCCTTGAAGCCCCTGCCTGAAGTCGTCTTATAGGGGTCGACGTACAAATTGTATATGCCGTGATATTCTTCATAGCCGAACATCGACCTAAATTTCAGGGAAGGGAGGATCTGTGCCTCCAGGTAGGCGTTGCCCTGGAAACGCAGGTTGGTCCATCCGTGCAGGGTGCCTGTGGCAAGGGCCACAGGGTTGTCGAGATCGTTCCGGAACGGGTCGGTGGTGTATTCTTTACCGGTGGAATCCCATATGCCGATGACCGGCGCACCCAGGATAGTGTTCATGATGCTGCCGTTACGGCTGTTCTCGGAGACATCGACATCGTGCCAGCGATTGTAGGAGATGCTGGTCCCTACTTTAAAGATCTTACTGATGGTGTGGTCGAGATTGAGCTTGAAATTAGCTCTGTTGACAGTATTGGTGATAACGACCCCGTCCTGTTTCATGACGCTGCCGGAGAGGTAGAACCCTGTTTGCTGATTCCCACCCGTGACCGAGAGCTGGTAATTTTGCTGGTTGGCTTTCCGGAATAGTTCGTCCTGCCAATTGGTGTTGGCGGTATATTTCGATCCGTCCAATGGCTGGCCCATTTCCGCCATCAGGTCTTTGTATTGTGAGCTGTTCAGCACCTTCATACGACGCCAGATACTCGAATAGCCGTTGTATACTTCGAGATTGACGGCTGCTTTCTGGTTGCGTCCGCGGCGCGTGGTGATCAGGATGACCCCATTGGCTCCGGAGGACCCATATATGGCGGCTGCCGAAGCGTCCTTCAATACGGAAAAGCTTTCGATATCGGCGGGGTTGATCTCGTTGATGCTGGCGGTAGGAACGCCATCGACGATGTACAGTGGCTCGCTACCAGATGTGATGGTAGAAGTGCCCCGGATGCGAATGGAAAAGCCGGCTTGGGGCTGGCCGGAAGAACGGATGACCTGGACTCCAGCCGCCTTGCCTTCGAGGGCGTAGCCGAATTGGTTATTGGGCCGGTCTTCCAGCTCTTTGGAGGAGATCACGGAGACGGAGCCGGTGATATCTTTTTTCTTTTGTGTGCCATATCCTACCACAACGACCTGGTCCAGGAGGCGTGTCTCCTGCTGGAGGCTGATGGTACAGGAGGTGCGGTTATTGACGGGCCATTCCTGTTCACGGAATCCAACATAGTGAAATACAAGGGTGGCCGATCCGTCGCGGACCCTGAGGTGGAAGACACCGTTAGCATCCGTCACGACTCCATTGGTGGTATTTTTTTCCATCACGGACACACCGGCGATGCCTTCACCTGTTTTATCATTGACCACTTTGCCCGTAATCTCCAGGGACTCGGGGGAAGGGGAGGAGAGGCTTTCCGCCGAAGGATCGGCCGATGGCTTAATAACGATGACATGACCGATGATCTTAAAAGAAAGCGGCTGACCACGGAGTACCTGGCGGAGGACGGAGTCCAGGGAGGCGTTCCGCACGGAAATGGTGATCTTCCTATTCAGGTCCAGCTGGTCGTTGCGATAGAAGATGCTGAAGTCGGACTTCCTTTCTATTTCTTTGAGTACGGACCCCAGCGGTGCGGAGGGCCTGTTCAGGCTGAGGAGCGTCCCCTGGGAATATCCATGGGCATGTATCTGGAGTATGCCAATAATCATAAACAGGGCAGTCAGTCTCATGATTCGAACGATTTTCTCATACAGGGAATGCGGGGGCATAAGCATTCCAGCAAAATGTTTCATACATTTGTCAGGTTTTGGTGTTAATAAATATCGATACACGGGTATTTTGTACGCCAGACTCGCCGGGGATGTTGCTGCATCTCCGGTTTCTGTTTCTCTTCGCTCCATTCAGGAACTATTCATTTTAGATGGTTTTGGTGATTGATGGTTTTCAGGATAACAGTATCCTTTTTTGTCTCATAGGAGAAGGGGGTGGTTTCTTTTAGTATGTCCAGGACTGCGGTGATATCCCGGAGGCCCTTGAAGCTACCCGTATAGTGACAGGCAGCCAGCGTGGGATCTTCTATGCGGATGGTGATATCGTATTTTCTCTCCAGCCGATTGGCAATATCCCGGAAGCATTCATCTTCGAAGGAGAGCTGATCTTCCTTCCAGCCAGTGTAGCGATCGACTTCGGAGGACTGGGTAAGGCTCACGATCGGCTCATTTCTACCGGGTGCTGTTTCATTGACCGGACCAGGTGCGGAGGGGGATGATACCAGGGAGTCAGTAAGCGAAGCGAGCGCTGTCTTTCTGATCTTGAGTACCTGGTTATGAGACAGGACGATGCGGCTGGGCTTGTTATTCCTGGAAAAATGACCTTCCACGGAAATTTCGCCTTCGAGGACCGCGGTTTCGAAATGTGTATCGCCCGGGTAGGTATTTACATTGAAGGCGGTGCCGATGTCACGGATGGTATAATTACGGGTGGCGACCGTGAATACGAGGTTGCTGTCGTGGCGTACTTTGAAATAGCCCTCACCTTCAAGGAACACATTCCGATGACGCATACCGAACCCCGGCTCGACACGCAGGGTGGTTCCGGCATTGAGCCATATTTCCGTACTGTCAGACAGGATCAGGTGTTTTTTTTGTCCCTTTGGAACAACAATCTGCTCCGCCACCGTGCCCTCCGAACCTGACGGATGGCTCTTCCATCTGACGGAATAAAAGTAGGCTGCACCACCAATTATCAGCGCTCCGCCCAGCGCGGCCGCCACTTTATAGAGCAGGCGTACCGGACGCCGTTGTCCGTCTGCCGGCCAGCCGAGATGGCGCCGGAATTTTTCGAAAGCCGGCTCTGCATCGAATGCAGCGGGGGTTGCACCCCATCGGGCATCCCTCCATGCCTGCTCCAGCGCCGCATATTCTTCCAGGTGGGCGGGGTTCTGTTCCAGCCATTCCTCCACATGGGAAGATTCCTCCGGGGTGGCTGAGCCGGCAATATATTTTACCAGTAAGTCTTTTATATCATCCATACTAGACGGGACACTGAGCCTTTGGTCAATGCGCCATCCCTAAGACAACGAGGTGGAAAGATACCCTGAAAGCCTTTGTTGTCTTTTTTTTGTTCGTTACGTTGCAGCGATGGGCTTGTTCTTAGGTAAAATGATGCAGGACAATAAAAAGGGGGATCCAATGCCGAAGGTTATGTCGCAGCTTCCGCAGCGCTATGGACATCTGGGTTTCCACTGTTTTGGGAGAGATGTTCAGGAGGGTGGCTATTTCGTGGTATTTCTTGCCTCCAAACCGGCTCAGTAGAAATATTTCCCGGCAGCGGTCGGGAAGCGCTTGGAGTGCCTTTTCAATGTCCTGCCGGAGATCGCCGCCTGTCTGCAGCTGTTCCGCGATGACGCCTTCTGTCCAGGAGGGAAGATGATCCAGGAGGTAGTTCTCATATTTTTTCCTGGTTTTCAGGTGTTTCAAGTGATTGAGGCCCTTGTTGTGGACCGTGCGGAAGAGATAGGATCTTATTGAAGTGTCGAAGTTTATCTCCTTTCTTTTTTCCCATATAGCGGCAAAGGTTGAAGAGACAAGCTCCTCGGACATTGCCTGCTCGCCGGTGAAGCGATAGGCGTAGATGCATAGGGATGTATAGTATTCTTTGAACAGCCACTCGAAGACCACCTTATCCCCTTCCTTCAGCCGCTGGATGATTGCTCGTTCCGTGTATTCCATCACTACTATTTGCCTTACCGATAAAAAAAGTGCGCAGGGCCCAAATTAATGATAAATTGCTGTAATTTCACTTTCGACAAACTCAGATTGCCTTGAATTCCTGCCATACCGGCACCGGCTTTATGGGTTCCTCTTTCAGCTGACCAAGTCCCATTCTGTCAGCGAGGATCTTTAAAGCATCGTGCCCTGAATTCCCTGAAGCGTATCAGCAAGGAAGAAATGCTGATCATTGTCTATACAATCTTCCCGCCAGCCTGGCACGAAATTCCTTTTCGATGTACAATCATGCCACTTTCCACCGCAATGACAAGATGCCTGTGTACATGTTCTCACTGGCCGAACTGGATCTGTTGGAGGCTGAGATCGAGCTGAAGGGACTGGCTTCCACCGGCGAGGCGGCGGAGGACCATATAAAGGATGCTGTAGTCCATTCCACCAACTACTGGTACAATATCAATCAGAACAGCGACTTTAAGGATAATCCGGATGCGCAGGGGGCTGCTGCTCCTTTGTATCCCATGAAGCCAGCGGATAATGTCATTTCCGACTGGGGTGATACCGTCAAGGCGAAATTTTTGGCTGCGGGCAGTGTCGATGACAAGATGGAGGTGGGGCGCGTTATCCGTCGTCGGAGCAAACGAATAATGCTTCGAATTTTTCGAAGGTGTCGGGTGAAAATAATATGACCAGCAAGATTTTCTGGGTACCTTCGGACAGAACCCCAAATATCTACTGGAGTGATTATAATTATAAGTAAGCAAAGACGGTGCGCCCTTTTAACCGGGGTATTATTTTCATTGTCAACAATTTTTTGCTTTGGTCAGGCTAAGGAGTATGTCTTTACCAAGGGGCTTTTTACGGCTGCGGGCGTCCATTACGGGCGGGAAGCGTTGTATACGGATGCGCTGGCATGGCAGCTGTACACCGGCGGGCTAAAGCAACCTGTGGAAGGTGGTGAGTGGCTGGTGGATGAGAAGGGACGGCATTTAAGCTGGCAGGCGCTGGCCGCGGACAGTGTAGGAAGGTTCATCCAACGCAGGGGTGGACGGGGAGGCGGCGGTGGTGGCGGCTTTGGCTTTGGCGCGGGCTACCTTTATCTGGAATACTCATCGACAAAAGAAGAAAGCGTCCTTCTGCATGTGCAGGGGGATGCTTCTCTTTTCTTCAATGGAGAGCCGCATGCGGGTGATCCGTATAGTTCCGGGTGGTTGTATATTCCTGTCCGTCTAAAAAAGGGGGTGAATGAGCTGTATATACGTCCCGGCGGGCCGGTGAAGGCCAGTCTGATCTTTCCCGATAAGCCTATACAGCTGAATACAGAGGACCCTACTATGCCTGTTGTTGTAGCGGGTGCGGCTGAGAATGCTGCCTTGCAGGGAGCAGTCGTGGTGTTGAATTGTTCGGCTGCGCCGTTGAAGGGAAGCCGGATGCGGGCCGTGGTGAGTGGAAAGACCATGGAGACTTTGTTGCCGGAGGTTCCGGCGATGAGTAGCCGAAAAGTAGCCTTTTCTTTCGATGCGTCCGGTATGACCGGGAAAGGGAAATATGAGTGTTTAGTGACCCTGTTGGAAAAGGATAGGGTACTGGATGATAAAAAAATAGTGCTGGAAGGGGTAGAGGCGGGCGATCATTATAGTGTGACCTTTGTGAGCGGCATCGATGGGAGCCTGCAATATTATGCCGTGACGCCACAGACGAAGGGTGAGCCTGTGGTCAATTCTTTTATAGGGCCGGATGGACCTCCGCCGCCGGGGACTGTGTTCGCTCCCAATACTTCTTATGTAGCCGGAAGGGCTCCCGATGGGGCGGCGAGCTCTGCGGGGCCTGCATTGTTCCTTTCGGTGCACGGGGCCGGTGTGGAAGCTATCGGCCAGGCAAGGGCCTATCAATCCAAGGACTGGGGGACTCTTGTTGCGGCCACCAACCGGCGTCCAAGGGGTTTTAACTGGGAGGATTGGGGGAGGCTGGATGCCATGGAGGTGTTGACGCTTGCAAAGGCGCGATTTCATCCTGACGAACGATATATTTATCTGACAGGGCATTCCATGGGTGGTCACGGCACCTGGTTCCTCGGAGCCACGTATCCGGATAAATGGGCTGCTATCGGGGCTTGCTCGGGGTATCCTACGTTGAAAGATTATGGCAGCCATGACGGGGTGATCCCCGACAGCGCCACATCTCCTGTAGAGCAGACACTGCTGCGCGCCAGCAATCAAAGCGATGTCATCAAGCTGGCGACGAATTACAAGCCATACGGGGTATATATCCTTCACGGGGATGCGGACATGGTGGTGCCCGTCAAATATGCGCGGCAGATGAGGAAGGTGCTGGGGGACTTTCATGCGGACCTCAGCTATCATGAGGTGCCTGGTGCGGAGCATTGGTATGGCAATCAAAGTGTGGACTGGAAGCCTTTGTTCGACTTTTTCAAATGGCATAGCCGTCATCCGGACAGCCTTGTGAACGATATAGATTTTACCACTTCCAACCCCGGGATATCGGCGTCGTTCCGTTGGGCCGGCATTCAGCAGCAGGTGCGGTCGTTGGAATACAGCCGGATGCAATTACGGCGGGATTTGAAAGAGAAAACTGTGGCAGGGAGTACGGAAAATATAGAAGTGCTGTCCCTGGCGTTGGCGGATTTTGGGAAGGGGGCTGTTGTGACGATACGGCTGGATAGCCTTGGGGCTTTGTCTTATACAACTCAGTCGGCTGCCGATACCGTGTATCTTCATAAGGGAGCCGGTGGCTGGACGCTGGGTGCGAGGCCGGGGCCGGAAGAGAAGAATCCTGCCCGTGCGGGGACTTTTAAGGAGGCATTCGATCATCGTATGGTATATGTTTATGGGACATTGGGGAGCAGGGAGGAGCGGGAGTGGAGTATTTGCAAGGCGCGTTACGATGCGGAGACATGGTATTACCGGGGTAATGGGGCCGTGGATATCGTGGCGGATAAAGATTATACCCCCGAGCGTTACCAGGGCAGGAGTGTGATATTGTATGGGAATGCCTCGACCAATAGCGCCTGGGCGTTGTTGCTAAAGGACTGTCCGATACAGGTGAAACGAAATGAGCTGAAGGCCGGGGATAAGGTGTATACAGGAGATGATCTGGCTGCCTATTTTATACGACCGTTGCCCGATGGACTCACTTCTGTGGCTGTCATTGCGGGGACGGGGCTGAAGGGTATGCAGGCTGCCAATGCGAATCAATATTTTGCCGGGGCCAGCGGCTTCCCCGACTATATGATCTTCCGGCTGCAGATGCTGCAAGCGGGGGCGTCGGGGGTGTTGATGGCAGGATTTTTTAATAACGACTGGAAATTTTAACACATCTGACAGGTAGCCACAGGATGGTTTCATGGGGCGGGTGTTCGTACATTTGGTCATTCCTGACCAATAATAAATTTTCCGTGATGATAAGCTTGCACCGAATCTTCTTTTTTTCCCTTTTTGTATTGTTTGTTGTTAGTGATGCTTTTCCCCAGACCGGGACGAAGGGGGGACGTGCCGCCCTGCCGGCCGGTGAATGGAAGGCGGAGTGGGTGACAGACAGCAAGGAGCCTATTGTGGAGGATAGCCTGTTGTATCAGGATAATCCCGCGCCCCTGTTCAGGAAAGAATTCCAGGTGAGTGGGGCTGTAAGGAAAGCTACATTGTATATTACCGGTATTGGTTATTATGAAGCATCGATCAATGGGGGGAAGGTCGGAGATCATTTCTTAAGTCCCGGGTGGACGGATTACCGGAAGACCATACCTTATAATGTGTTTGATGTGACGGCCCGGCTACGGAGCGGGCGGAGCTGTCTGGGGGTGGAACTCGGGAATGGATGGTATAACCCCCTGCCGCTGCTGATGTGGGGCGGGCTGAATATTCGGAAGTCCGTGGCGACGGGGGCGCCACGATTTATTGCACGGCTGGAGATCGAATATGCGGATGGGCATAGTCAAACGGTGGTATCGGATGGATCGTGGAAGGTGATGGATGGTCCGTTGCGGAAGAATAACAACTATATCGGGTGTACATATGATGATAATTATGCTGTGCGGGGATGGAATATGCCTGGGGCGTCGGAGGCGGGGTGGAGGAATGTACGGGCGGTGTCGGGGCCTGGTGGAGAGCTGGTGGTACAGCAGCATCCACCTGTGCGTGTGCGGGAGGTTTTGCGACCCGTGGGCGTGCGGGTGTTGGGGCCGGGCAAATATCTGGTGGATCTGGGACGGAATTTTGGAGGGATCGTGCGGCTGAAGGCGAAGGGGCGGAAAGGTGATAAGGTGGTGCTGCGTTATGGCGAGCTGCTGTATCCGGATGGCTCATTGAATGTGATGACGAGTGTGGCGGGGCAGGTGAAGCGTGCCGGGATAGGTGGCCCTGGCGCGCCGCCTGTGGCATGGCAGGAGGATGACCTGATACTGGGGGATCGGGAGGTGGTGTTCGAGCCTTTGTTTACTTTTCACGGACTTCGTTACGTGGAGATCGATGGATATCCGGGGGTGCTGACGGCGGATAAGATCCAGGGAATTGCGCTGGCGTCGGATGTGCCATCGGTGGGGACCTTCCGATGCAGTAATGATCTTTTTAACAAGATACAGGAGGTGACGCGTCATACTTTTCTCAGCAATCTTTTTAGCGTCCAATCGGATTGTCCGCATCGGGAAAAGCTGGGGTATGGCGGTGATATTGTCGCTACGAGTGAGGCCTTTATGGCCAACTTTGGCATGCGTGAGTTTTATGCCAAAACCGTACGGGATTTTGCGGATGATGCGATGGCCGATGGGGGATTGACGGAGACCGCGCCGTATGTGGGCATTTCTGATGAGAGTCTGACGCGCGGATCGGGACCTATCGGGTGGGGGACGGTGCTGCCGTTGCTCTTGCGGCAGTTGTATCAATACTATGGCGACACGGCGCTGATCAGCTCCTGTTATCCTTTTGCAAAGGGATGGGTTGATTTTCTGCACGCGCATGCGGATCATTATATCATCAGCAAGGGCATTGGGGATCATGAGTCGGTGGATCCGAAACAGGTGGAGGTGACGAGTACCGCCTTCCTTTACTATAATACTCATTTGCTGTCGGAACTGGCGGGGGTACTGGGTAAGCGGGAGGAGGAGCGGAGATATGCGACGCTGGCGGATGAAGTGAAGGCGGCTTTTGTAAAGAAATTCTATGATCCTGCCACCGGTGCGGTAGGGATACATACGGAGGCGACGCAGGCTTTTGCCTTATATTTTCATCTGCTGCCTGCACAGGAGGAGGAGAAGGCATTGAAGGTGTTGATGGATCAGATAAACCATGCCAACAAGCATGTAAGGACGGGGATCTTTGGTACGAAGTATTTGTTGGAGGTGTTGTCGGAACATGGGCTGAGCGATGTGGCCTGTCGCATGGTGATGCAGAAGGATTTCCCTGGATGGGGGAATATGCTGGAGTATGGGGCTACAACGTTGTGGGAGCATTGGGAGTTTAGTGACAATACGTTTTCGCATAATCACCCCATGTTCGGGAGTGTCAGCGGGTGGTTCTATAAATATATTGCGGGGATACGGCCGGCGCCGGATGCGGTGGGGTATGATAAGGTGATATTACAGCCGTCGGGTTTTGAGCGGTTGAGTTTTGCGCAGGCATCTTGTCGCACGGCACATGGAGAGATTCGCGCGGCCTGGAAGATAAAAGGGGACTCACTGTATTATGAGGTGACCGTGCCGGAAGGAGTAACGGGGACGGTGATGTTGCCGGGGAAGATTGCTATGGTGGGGGCGGGTCATTATAAATATCGGGTGAGAGTGAGGACGAGTCAGGGGGCTGTTGCCGGTGCGGAGACTGCTGCCAGCCAGGTGGTGGGGGTGATACCTTATCCTGTGGCGGCATCGTCTGCAGGTGGGCAGTTTGTCATAGATGGGAAGACGGAGATCGTCCGGGAGGTGAAAGGGAAGTTGTTCGAGGGAGAGGCGCAATTTCTGCGGAATATGCTCCATTCTTATTTGGGAGTGAGTGGTAGAGGCGGGGGTGGGAAAAAAATCATTTTGAGGGAGGATGTGTCTGTGAGGGAGGAAGAGGGGTACAGGCTGACTGTCAATGCACAGCAGATCGTGTTATCGGCCAGTCATGGGGCGGGGATGTTCTATGCCATGGAGACCCTGCGTCAATTGTTACCGGCGGAGGTAGAGAATGGGCATGGTGGATCTTTGGCTGTTGCGGGTGTGGATATCAGCGATCATCCGAAATATGCGTGGAGGGGTATGCATCTGGATGTGTCGCGGCATTTCTTCTCTACGGATTATTTGAGAAAGTACATCGACATGATGGCACTGTACAAGATGAACAAGCTGCATCTGCATCTCACGGACGACCAGGGCTGGCGTATCGAGATCAGGAAATATCCCCGTCTGGCGACGGAGGGTGGCTGGCGGACTTTTAACAACCAGGATTCGGCCTGTATGCGGGTGGCGAAGGAAACGGGCAATCCGGATATGGACATCGATCCAAAGCATATCCGTACCGTCAATGGACAGGTGCAATATGGAGGATATTATACGCAGGCCGAGATGAAGGAGATAATCCGGTATGCCGCGAGCCGTCATGTGGAGATCATCCCGGAGATAGATATGCCGGGGCATATGATGGCGGCCATTGCCTTGTATCCCGAGCTGGCCTGTGAGGGATGGGGTGGAGATGATCTGACAAAAGGATTTTCCACACCTATCTGTCCCTGCCGGGAGAATGTGCTGGAATTTGCCAAGGATATCTTTACGGAGATCGCTGCGCTCTTCCCTTCCCGCTATATACATATCGGTGGGGACGAGGTGGAAAGGAGTCATTGGGCGGCCTCTTCTCTGTGCCAGGCATTCATGAAGGAGCATCATATCCAGTCGCTGCCACAGCTGCAAAGTTATTTTAACGACTATATGCAAGCATTTTTCCGCAGCAAGGGGAAGATACTGATGGGATGGGACGAGATCGTGGAAGGGGGGATCGACTCTACGGCGGCCGTCATGTTCTGGCGGGCCTGGGCGAGGACGATGCCTGCGAAGGCGACGGCGAATGGGAACAAGGTGGTGATGGCGTCGGATGGTCCTTTGTACTTCGATGCCATACCCGATAAGAATTCTCTCTCTCAAGTATACCATTACAATCCTGTAGATCCGCTGTATGGGATGAATGCTCAACAGCAAAAAAATATTATAGGCGTGCATGCCTGTCTCTGGAGCGAGATGGTGCCTACCGAGGAGCGGGCTGATCATATGATCATGCCACGACTCACGGCATTGGCTGAGTTGGGCTGGACGAACCGGGACCTCTATGATAGTTATTTACAGCGGCTGGCAGGGCAGTATGACAGGCTGGACAGATTGAAGGTTCATTACCGACTACCTGATCTGCCGGAGGCGATGGATAATCGGGTCTTTGTGGATACGGCAACTTTTATGGTGAAACCGCCTATGAGGGGAATGAGCATTCATTATACGATCGATGGGAGCTGGCCGACGTTGCAATCGCCTGTATTGGAGAGCCCGCTGCGGATAGATCATTCGCTGACCTTGCGGATGGCGGCTTTTACGGCGGCGGGGAGGAGAGGGGATGTGAGTACGACTGAGTTCCGGCGGGAAGATTATGCGAGGCCAGTAGGGGCCGGGGGGATGGAGGCAGGGTTGCGATGTAAGGTATATAAAGGGGACTTTAGTCGTACTGCGGATATGAAGGGGGCGGCTGTGCAGGAGCTTGTGATGGCTGGGCCAGGCCTTTTGAAGGAGACGCCAATCACGGGGTGGGGGATGCAGTTTACGGGATATATAAATGTACCGGAGACCGGTGTTTATACTTTTCTTCTCAATTCGGATGACGGGAGTGTACTGCGGATTGCGGGGAGACTTGTAGTGGATAATGACGGATTGCACAGTGCAAGGGAGAAGGTGGGCCAGGTGGCTTTGGAGAAGGGACTGCATGTATTCAGCCTGGACTTTATCGATGGGGGTGGCGGAAGTGCATTGGACCTGCGGTATAGTGTAAATAACGGGCCTATACGGGATGTGCCTGCGGTGTGGTTCAGGCATGGAGAAGAGATAAATACCTCGGCCATCCACAAAGCAGATGATCACCCCCGTATCGTCAATATCGTCAATTTTATCCGCTGGCTGGAGCCGAGGGATGCGGCTATCACGAAGGATGTGCTGTATGAGACCGTAGTGAAGCAAATAGATCTGATGAAGCGTTGCCGGCTGGGCGGGACCTTTCTCCTTCAATATGATGCGTTGATCGATCCACGTTATCAACGGCTGCTGCAGACATTGTCCAGGGACAGCTTTGAGATCGGAGCGTGGTGGGAGCTGCCACAGCAGCTGGTAGAGAAGGCTGGCCTTAAATGGAGAGGAAGGTATTCCTGGGACTGGCGCGCGGATGTAGGATTCGCGGCGGGGTATTCCGTTGAGGAGCGCCGGAAACTGGTAGACATATATATGGAGGATTTTAAACAGATATTCGGGTACTATCCACGTAGTGTGGGATCCTGGTATATCGATGCCTATACGCTGGATTATATGTACAGCAAATATGGCATCAAGGCCAGCTGTAACTGTAAGGACCAGGTGGGTACCGATGGGTATACCTTATGGGGTGGTTATTGGAACCAGGCGTATTATCCCAGCAGGCTGTCTGCCTATATGCCTGCGCAGCATATGGAGCATCAGATACCTGTGCCCGTGTTCCGGATGTTGGGGAGCGATCCTATCCGGCAGTATGAGAATGGGTTGGGGATGGGGCATCAGGGTGTGGTCACGCTGGAGCCCGTATATGGGAATGCGGGTGCGGATAGTACCTGGGTGCAGTGGTTCCTGAAGCAGCTGGTGGAAGGACCTTGTATGGAGTATGGCTATACGCAGGCAGGGCAGGAGAATTCTTTTACCTGGGCTGCGATGGGGAAGGGGCTGGAGATGCAGTTCCCATTGATTGCCCGGCTGCGCGATGAGGGTAAGCTAAAAGTGGAGACGTTGGAGGCATCGGGACAATGGTTCAAGGAGCATTATGCGGTGACGCCTGCTACGTCTGTGACGGTGAAGGAAGACCTGCCCGGGGGTGATAAGAAAACTGTGTGGTTCGACAGCCGCTGGTACAGGGCGAACTTTATCTGGGAAAAGGGAACGATGCGTTGCCGGGACCTGCATCTTTTTGACGAGGGGAAGGTGGGGGATGTGCCGCAGGCGAATCCTTCAACGGTGAGCGTCATGAGTACGCTGCCTTTTATCGACGGGTATATGTGGAGCGGTAAGGATCATGTGGCGGGGATGCGGCTGATGGTGAAGGAAGAGGGGCAAGAGGTGGAACTAAAGGGAGGCGATCCGGTGGTAACGGATACGATCAAGGGAAAATTATTCATCCGGTGGCCATTAGCTTCTTATGATGCTGCGTTGCTGGTGGAACTGTCGGAAGATAGGATGCGGCTGAGCATGGAGGGGAATGGGCCGGCGGATTGGTATCTTGACCTCGTGTGTTCGGGGAGCGCGAAGCTGCCTTTTAAAAAGATAAGTAGTCGCCGGATAGAGGGGCAGTATGAGGGCAGGGTATATAGTGTGCGGGCCCTGAAGGGGGCGTTTGAGAAAGGTGGTGATGCGTCGGCTGTGGCAGGAGGGTCGCCTGTGTGGACGATACATCCGGGGAAGGAGGGGATTGAGGTGAAGATGGGGGAGTAAGATCTAGTAAGTAATTTTATAATAAAACAATTCAGGTTTCACTCCTTCGCTGGTGGTGTAGTAGCCTGTGCCTTCGAGGTTGAACCCGATGGCTTCTCCCTGTGGCTCGACAATATAGGGGAGGATGGCGGGTGGGCGGCGGAGTGTCTTCCAGACCGGCTCGCAGGCGGGGCGTGGCCAATAGTATACTTTTCTGTAGCTTTTTAGCAATATCTGATAGCCATCGGCGGAGATATCGCCTGCTGTGATCCATTTGCCTTTGCCGGAGAAATAGAGGGTTGTATTCTTTGTAAGGGTGATCGTGTCATGGGCCCTGAAGTTCAGCGGTGTACTGTATACGTGTACGGAGTCCTCTCTTTTGGAGACGATGTATATCAGCTTGTCGATAGGATCTACCATGAGGGTCTCTGCGTCGCGGGGGCCGTCGGGGTATTGGAGAACGAGGGGAGCGGCGTCGAGGCGATCGACGGGGACGGTGGGTGTGGGGAAGTGCAGGATGGGTTCTTTTATTCTATAAACAGTAATATATTTTCTCCGGCTGTTGTTGTCACCTATGTCACCCATGTATACATAATTGGTGTTGCTGTCGGGACCCGGTCCGACGGCGATGTCTTCGCAGTCTTTTACGCCCAGGGAGAGGGTGGGGTCTCCATCGAAATAAAGGATGGCTCGCAGGCGACCGTCGGGAGTGATGGCGAAGAAGCGGCTGGAGTCTCCGCTGTCATTATGTACATAGAGATAACCGGGGTTGGTCCGGGAGGCGGCGATGCCGGAAGTTTCGTCCATGCGCGGGTCGTCCAGGAAGGAGTCGGTGGGTATCCGCAGGTGTTTGTAGCGGCAGGATGTAAGAATGAATACCGAACAGACGAACATTTGACGGATGGAGGGGAACAACATGCTGTAATTTAGTACTTTTTGCTGTAGGGCGATGTTAACCTAGTATCCTCGATATAAAATCCGAGTGCAGGCTGACCTTGAAGAAAGCAGCGAGTCCGAAGATGATGCCCAGCAGGCTGACGCTGCTGGCGAAGTACAGCAGCCATTTCCGCTGAGTAAGGGCGCTGATGCCGAACATGGCAATGGAGATGGTGAGCAGGGCTTCGGTCATATCGAACTGGTCATCGAAGAGGTTGAGGTCGTCGTATTGTTTGGCATAGCCTTCGGCTTCCGCCTTTATTTCATTCTTTTCCTTATCGTAACGGGCAATGAGGGCCTCGTATTTTTTTATGATCGAATCGCTGCCGGGTTGTTTTTGGAGCTTTATGATCTCAAGGGTATTCTCCGCATTGGATTGCTTTGTGCTTTTGGCCTGGAAATAGGACCATGCGTCGATGGAGTGGGCCTGTGCCTGATCCATGGCCTGGACGATATTGCCGTCCTTGACATTGCAGATGGCCATAAAGGTGGCGGTGATGGCTACAAACAGGGCGACCATGGCATTGATCTTGCTTTTGCTTGCGTCCTCCAGCGGCTCCCGGATCGTGTCTGTGATCTCTGTCATATCAGTTGAATTAAATTGAGCGTTTTTCGAGCTTTATAATAATGCCTCCGCCGGGCGCCAAATGGATGGGGAGGGTGTCGTTCCTATTAACGAATTTATTCTCAATTAGTGTATAATCCGCGGCATAGCGGTCAGCGTTTATGCCGTCCTGACAAATGGCGGCCTTATAGGTCCCGTCGTCCAGGAAATTCAGGGAGAGGGTGAGGTCGCGGGCCGACCAGTTGGTCATGCCTCCTATGAACCAGCTGTTATTCTTTTTCCGGGCGGTGAGGATGTATTCGGATACCTTTCCATCCAGTATGCGGGTATCGTCCCAGGTGGTGGGGATGCTGCCTAATAATTCCATGAATGCTGGTTCCTGCATGCCCTGGGAGGGATTGCCGGAGAAGATCTGCATGGGGTTGTCGTATACCACGAACATAGCCAGCTGATGGCAGCGGGTGCCCTGGCTCATGACCATGCCTTCGATGGGCCGGAACCCCTTTTGGGTGGCGTTGTTTAGTATACCCGGCTCATAATCGAATGATCCTGCCAGCATGCGGGTAAAGGGCAGGGTGACGTCATGTGGAGGGTTAGCTTTGTCGCTCCATATATTATACTCGGAGCCGAGGACGCCTTCGCGGGAGACGGCGTTGGGCCAGGTGCGATTGAAACCTTTTGGGGGGAAGGCGCCGTGATACATGATCATGATATGATGGTCGGCGCAGGCCCTTGCTATACGATGATAGAAATTGACTGTCGGCTGATCGTCGCGGTCGATGAAGTCGGTCATGATATAATCCACTCCCCATTTGTTGAATTGCGCCAGTGCGCTGTCCAGCTGTCTATTTAGCGTATGGCTGTGTTGACGCCGCTGCGGAAGGGGACATTGAAGAGATTTACATTAATGGTCCATTCGTCCGTGCCTTTGCCCGGATGTATCCAGGAGGGATCGGCGACCCTGGATGGGCTGGCCAGTCTGTAGACTATGTCGTTGGAGGGACGGTCCTTGTCCTGATCGGCAATGATGAGTACCCGCCAGGGCAGGGTGCGGTTGCCTTTTATCCGGGCGATGTAGTTTGCGCGGCGGGTGACGATGGCTTCGGGATATTCGCCGGGCATCAGCCGTTCTTGCAGGGGATAGGGGGCGAAGTCGCCTATGAGGATGGGGGCGCCGGTGCCGGCGATGAACATGCCGGGATAGTCTTCGAGGTCGGACTCGGTGAGTGCGATCTTGGGGGTGGGGGAGACCGGGGAGCCGGTGGCTGAGTTCGTGATGTCCGTGACCAGTACCGGAGAATAAGCGATCTCGCCGGGTGCGATGGAGTCCAGTCTTCTCAATGGGTAGAGCTCTTCGAAACTGGTATGGTAGATGTCTGCGTCGGGGCGTTTTTTTATACCAGGGAACCAGGCGGAAGGGTTGCCGGGGAAATGGAAGCGGGCTATTTCTTTCTGTATGGTGAGGGTGTCCTTAAACAGCGTGATGATACGATAGGCCACCGCGTCGTCGTATACACGGAACTCCAGTCGATAGGGCTGTCGGAAGGAGAGGGTGAGTGCATTATAATGATCGGGTATATGTATCCTTTTTTCGGGTACGGGGGAGATGATCTCTTCGGCTACTTGGCGGGTGGTGTGGGTGCGGATGGGGTTGTTGTGGGAGAGGGCGGGGGCGCCGAGAGGGATGAGGTCGATGATGGAGGTGTCGAGGATGAGGCGGGAGTCTTCGAAGAGGCGGTATTTTATTTCGTGGTCCTGCCAGACCTCGAGGGTGAGGCGGCCGGAGGGGGAGGAGAGCCGCAGGGTGTCGGAAGGAAAAGCTTGAAGAGTAGTTAGTAATGCAATTAAAATTATGATCGATCTATTCATTGGCAGGGAATTGATGCCAATTTAATCATTTTCTACAGGCGATTGGGCTTCAGTTTTTGCAGTAACAGTTCTTTTCGGCTGCGGGAGACGTCGATGTGGTTTCCATCAGACATAATAAGGTACCCACCTTCCCCCTTCACATACTTTTGAATTTCATTTATATTGACCAGATAGGAATGATGGACACGAACGAAGGAACGGCCTTCCAGCACTTCCTCCACCTCCTTCAAATTGCGGCAAGCGGTGATCTTCTGCTGGTTCTTTAAATGGAAGATGGTATAGTTGCTATCCGACTGACAGTGTGTGATCGAGTCGATCGGCACCATTAGAAGCCCTTCCAGCGTTGGTATGGCAATTCGCTGATTGGTAGTAGCCGGTTGATGGAATTTTTGCAATAATATTTCCAGTTGCTGAGGCAATGGCGGCTGGTGTCTTTCCGTCACTTTTTTGACGGCGATTTTCAATTCTTCGCGATCCACCGGTTTCAACAGGTAATCCAGTGCGCTGAATTTTATAGCTTTTATGGCATATTGGTCGTAACTAGTCGTGAAGATCAGTTCAAACCCAATCTCAGGCAGCCGCTCGATCATCTCAAACCCGTTCATATGCGGCATTTCAATATCAAGGAATACCAGTTGGGGATTATGGGAAGGTATTTCCTGCAAGGCGGAAGCGCCGGAATTACAGATGGCTGCCACTTCCACTTCCGGACAATATCGCCGAAGCATGGTTGCAAGGGATTCCGAACAATCCGGTTCGTCATCCACGATAATTGCTTTTAACATAGTTTAGGTTTTATCCGCAATATTACTTTTGTTCCTGTGGCATGTCCAGCCTCGTCGAACAGGTCTTCTATGACAAAATCATTTTCTGTCGGGCCGGCGTTACCGTTGATCAATGTCAGACGCTGCCGGGTGATCTGGATCCCCATCGACTTGTTCTTCTCCACGGATTTACTCTCTGCTGCTTTGGCGAATGAGCGGCCGACCCCGTTGTCCTCGACAATCCCGACCAGGGTATTTCCTTCCGCCCTGATCGATATTTTTAGCCAGCCCGGCTCTGTCTTATGCATCAAACCATGCCAAACCGCATTTTCGACAAATGGCTGGAACAGGAGGGGCGGAATGAACAGGTCTTTTGCCTCTATACACGGGTCCATATGGATGCACCAGGTGAAGGCTTGTTTATAACGAAGCTGTTCCATTTCGAGGTACAGCCCTAACATTTGCATCTCATCTTCCAGCGGTATATAGGATCTTTTCGAATTGTTCAGTACTGTTCGTATCAACCGGGAGAATTTGGTAAGATAGTCAGACGCTGCCTCTGTTTCGTTTTTTGTAATAAAATTATTGATCGAGCTGAGACAATTGAAAATGAAGTGGGGGTTCATCTGAGCCCGCAATGCCTGCATCTCCAGTTCCCGGAGCATGCCACGTTCCCGTTCCTTACGGATCAACCGTCGTCGCTGCATCCGGTCGAATAGAAATATGGCTGTCCCCAGGACCAGTATATACAAGCCATATGCCCACCAACTCCTCCACCAGGGGCCGGAAATAATCAGAGGAATAGTTTTTTCCGCCGAGGCGCCATTGGTACTATTGGAGACTTTTATCTTAAAAACATAGTTGCCGGGAGCCACGTTAAAATAATAGGCTCTTTGATCAGCGTCGGCCGGTCGCCAATCCAGGTCATAATTTTCCAGCCTGTAATAAAAGCTCTTATCGTCCGGACTGTTATAATCGATGGCCGTAAAGCCCAGGGAAAATGTGTTTTGATCGTATTGAAGCCGGATGCTGTTGGCCTGTGCAACCGGCTGTTGCAGTGGTCCGTTAGATCCTTCTTTAATGAGCTGCCCTTTCAGCCATAAGTTGGTAAGCTCAATTTTCGGAACATCGGAAGTTATGATCAGCTTGTCGGGGTAGAAACTGTAATAGCCGGCGCCGGTGCCAAAAAATATCTGACCATCCTGCCCTTTATAGGCCGCTGTGCCTGAGTAGTCTCCCTGGTTGGGAGCCCCCTCTACTCCATTCCTGCTATTATATAGAATGACCCTTTCCCTTGTCCTGTCGATCCGAAATATTCCGGAAGAAGAAGCTAACCAAAGGCTATTTTGATCATCCCCGACAATAGCCGCGACGTTGCTGATCCGGCGTCCGGCATTGCCTTCTCCGAAAAGCAGGAAGTCATCAGACTTTTCATTATAGCGATAGAGCCCGTTTGATGATCCTATCCATAGGATGCCGTCCGCATCCTTATACATACAGGTAACAAAAACGCTGGGCAGGTAAAGCTTACACCGCCCTGTCTGCCTGTTCATCCTGTTCAGGCCCGCATAGTAGCCGCCCGCCCAAAGCTCGTTCGGTCCCGCATCGAGGATATACGTTATCAAATAGGTGCTCAGGCTGGTCGTGTCATCGGGGCTTTTCCGGTAGTGCGTAAATTTACCCGTCGTTCGATCCATATAATCCAGTCCATTCTCAGTGGCCAGCCATAAATTGGATTGGCTGTCTTCGAGGATATGATATACATCGTTGCCGCAGAGGCTTTCCTTGTTGACCGGGTCATGCTGATATCTTTTGAAGACCCCTGTTTTGGGGTTGAACCAATTGATCCCTCCTCCGTAGGTTGCCACCCAGAAATTGCCTTGCTTCTCCTTAAAGATATAGGTTACCTTATTGTTGCTCAAACTATTTGAGTTTGCCGGATCATACTGGTATAGCCGGGAAGCTCCATTGGTAAGGTCTTTACGTAGAAGTCCTGTTTCCGTTCCCAGCCAGAGAACATGGGAAGAGTCTTCATAAAAGGTATGGACCCTGCCGGCATTGGTCTCGTGAAGAGAAATATTATTGGTGAAGAGATCAATCCTATAAAGGTTAGGTTCCTGAGTAGCAAGCCAAAGCTGGCCGTCGCGTGAAGCACATGTCCACCAGCAGCTTTTATCTTTCAGATTGCCCGGCTGATCGGTGCTGCTACCGAAGTGCGTTAGTTTTTTGGTGACTGGATCGTAGCGGTTCATTCCATTTCCAAATGTCCCGATCCATATATATCCCAGGGCGTCTTCCGTGATAAAGGTGATATGGTCGCCCATATTTGGAGCCACAGGCGGGCGGCTGAGCTGGTCTGGTTTGGCCGGGTCATAACGATGCCGCTGGAACAGCCCGGTGTGTCTGTCCATTGTATGCAACCCGTCCCCTCCCGTGCCTACCCAGAAAACGCCCCGGCTGTCCTCGAAGATGGATCTTACCTTATTGTTGATCAGGCAATGGGGATTCCCGGGGTCGGCCATATAACGTGTAAAAGTTCCTGTTTCCCGGTGCAGGCGGTTCAAACCGCCCTTGTCAGCCGGCTCTATCCAGGGGAATCCCGTCCCAACCCAAAGAGTACCTTCATGGTCCTCGTAGAGGTCCCGCACAATGGGGTCACTCAGTGTAGTGGAGTCCGACGCCTGGCTCAGGAAATGTTTGAACCTGCCGGTGGTTCTATCCAGGAGATCCAGTCCGCCGTGCGTGGCTACCCAAAAGTTGCCCAGGTGATCCACTAACAGCATCGTTACGCTGTCATTTATCAAGCTACCGGGGTCGTCGGCCCGATGGCGGAAATGGGTAAAAGAATTGGTAACAGGGTCAAATCTATCAAAGCCCATTCCCATGAAGCCGATCCAAACAATCCCCGCGGAGTCAGCCATGATGAATTCGGGATACCGGCCACCGAGCGAGTTGGGGTTTTGGGGATCGTGGGAAAACCGGGTCATTCGTGTGCCGTCATACCGGGTGATACAGCGATTATCCTGATCCGAAAACCACATGACACCTTTTGGATCGCAGGCAATGGAGTTGATCCTTCCCACGGTTATCCCGTTCGCGCCCGGGACCAGGATGAAGTTTACCTGCTGGGTTTGGGCGGGGCAGTCCCCGAGTGTGAGTAGCAGAAAGATATATGGAAAGTGATACTTCTTCATATAGCAGCCGGCAGTCAAAGATACATATTCTATAAAGGTCGGGCCTGCCGCGGCACGAGGGGAGTCAGAATGCGTATCCCGTCTATTTGGGTGACGAAACGACTAATTGGTCGTGTAATCGCTGGAGCGCGCCGGCTGGGTCGCTGCAAAAACCGGGATGTACCTTAGATGTCTGGAGGATGGTGCTGCGGGTGGCGGTGAGCCAGCGAAAGCGGGAAGCTATGTCCAGTGCGCCGATGGGACCTCCTTCGGGGCTGCCGAGGGCGATCTGCCGGAAGGCTTCCAGGTGTTCCCGGACCTCTGCGAGGTCGATGCCGGGAAAAAGCGCTTTGAGCCGGGCTTCGTCCAGGGTGAAGATCGTTTGCAGGAATTTTTGTTTCGGGCAATAGAGTATGACCCCGACATTCAGGAACTCTTCGCGCTCGACCCGAGGCACAACACGAAGGACGGCGTATTCAAACAAGTGACTGTCTGGCATGTTGCGCTGCTTTTATAATGGTTTTGGATTGGGTGAGGCGGATGGTCAGGAATTCGGTATAGACCTCTTTTATATCGCGGACTGACATATCCAGGGACCAGCCGGTGAGCCATTCATCGGGTATCAGCTGGACGATGGCGCTGATCTTTTCGGGAGTAAGGATATGGTGGAAGGCGTCGTCTATTTGTTCAAGTCTCGTAGCGTATGGCAGAAGCACATGATCTTTTACCATTGCAAAGGGTTTGACCGCCTGCTCTTTCCAGTTGTCCCATGCATGATGAAAATAGAGGGAGGCGCCATGGTCGATGAGCCAAAGCTCTTTATTCCATACCAGCATATTGGTGTTGCGGGCTGTGCGGTCCACATTGGTGAGGAGGCAGTCGAGCCATACGATGCGGGAGGCCAGGAGCGGGTCCACCTTATTGACGACGGGGTCGAAGGTGATGGAGCCGGAGAGATAATGCAACCCCAGATTAAGTCCTACGCTGGCTTTGAGGAGGTCCTGGATCTCTTCATCGGGTTCGCTGCGGCCAAAGGCGGTGTCGAGCCGGGCAAAAACGATCTCGGGTACCTTCAGGTCCAGGGTGCGTGCAAACTCGCCGCCGATGAGCTCGGCGATCAGGGATTTGATGCCCTGGCCGGCGCCTCTGAACTTCAGGACGTACAAAAATCCGTCGTCCGCCTCGGCGATGGCAGGCAAGGAGCCGCCTTCCCGCAACGGGGTAACATAACGGGTGACGTTCACGGTGCGGAGGGATGGGTGGCGGTTATCCATGACGGGCAAAGATATTCGTTACTGTCCTGATATTGAAGAAAAAGAGAATTTAGGGCTACCTTGCGGCCTATGAGTTTTTTAGACGTATCGCTAGGGGATGTGCGTATGGTCCTTTCGAAAGGGTGGAAAATGGCTGTTGCGGGGGAGACGGGATCGGGGAAGACGACCCTTTTGAAGACGATGGCGGGGCTGGCGCAGGCGGAGAAGGGGACCGTGTCATTCGAGGGGCAGCGGGTTTTGGGACCTTTGGAAAAGCTGATACCGGGGCATCCGGGTATCGCCTATCTTTCTCAACAATTTGAATTACCACAACATTTACGGATCGAGCAGGTGCTGGAATATGCCAATGAACTGCCGGAAGAGGAGGCGCAGGAGCTGTTCAGGGTATGCCAGATCGACCACCTGATGAAGCGAAAGACCCACCAACTGTCCGGCGGGGAGCGGCAGCGGATCGCGCTGGCCAAATTACTTATTGCGTCGCCGCGATTGCTGTTGTTGGATGAACCTTTTTCCAACCTGGATATGATCCACAAGGAAGTGTTGAAATCCGTGATAAGGGACATCGGGCAAAGACTCGATATCACCTGTATGCTGGTGTCGCATGATCCTTTGGATACTTTATCGTGGGCTGACGAGATACTGGTGCTGCGGGATGGGAAAGTGGTGCAGCAGGGGCCGCCTATGCAGGTTTACCAGACTCCCGTGGATGAATATGTGGCGGGATTGTTTGGAAAATACAACCTTATCGACGGGAGGATCGTGCGGCCGGAACAGATCGGGATCCTTTCTGTTGAACGACCGGGAGTGTTGAAGGGCAGGATAGAAACAATGAGCTTTTGGGGAAGCTTTTTTGAGGCGACTGTCCTGACGGACAGCGGGCTTTATCTTACTGTACGGGTATGGGGGACCAGCCTGGCGGCGGGTGATCTTGTGTACGTGACTGTACCGTAAAAAAATTGCCTATATTTATTCCTATGAAAACAAATCCTCTTAAGAAAGTTCCCTGCGCCAACATTACCATTTTCGGAGCAAAAGGTGATCTTACGAATCGCAAGCTAATTCCAGCCCTTTATAATTTATTTATCGAGAATCATTTGCCGCCGGCATTCGCCATCTATTGCGTAGATGCCATACAGATAGATGAGGCACAGTTCAAGGATGAGCTGCTGGCGGGTGTCAACTCCTTTAGCCGTAATGGCGCTGCCAATCCCGTGCAGTGGAAGGACTTTGCCGCACGCCTCGTGTATTTACAGGGAGATTTTTTGAAGGAGGAGACCTATCTGGGGTTGAAGGCGAAGATGGAGAGCTTTGACAAGGAGCACTCGATAAGGGCAACCCGTATGTATTATTTTGCCACGGCGCCCCGCTTTATCGAAGTGATCGCGGATGGGCTGAGCAAGTACAAGCTGGCGACGAAGCAGCTGTTAGACAGGATCGTCGTGGAGAAGCCGTTTGGTACGGACCTGGAGACCGCCAGGAAGCTCAACCGATACCTCACCAAACGATTTGCCGAAAAACAGATCTATAGAATAGACCATTATCTGGGTAAGGAGACGGTGCAGAATATCCTGGCCTTCAGATTTGCCAACTATGTGTTCGAGCCTTTGTGGAACCGGAAGTTCATAGACCATATACAGATCAGCCTGGCCGAGGAGGTTGGGGTTGGAAAGCGGGGCGGCTATTATGACAGCGCCGGCGCCTTGCGGGATATGATCCAGAACCACCTGCTCCAACTGGTGTGTGTCATTGGTATGGAATGCCCGAAGGAGTATGAGGCCGAGCATATCCGGGATGCAAAGACGAGAGTGATGAAGAGCGTAAAGCTATATTCCCCGGAACAGGTGTTCAAGGATGTCGTGCGGGGACAATATACGGAGGGGGATATCAATGGCGTCGAGCGTCCGGGATACCGGGAGGAGCCGCAGGTGGCGTCGGGCAGCGATACGGAAACCTATGTGGCAGCCAAAATGTTTATCGACAATGAGCGGTGGAGGGGCGTGCCATTCTTTCTCCGTACAGGCAAGTCGCTGCCCAGGCAATCCTCTGTCATCGTGATACAATTCAAGGACTCGCCGCATAGGATATTCAAGGATGACATCGTTCCCAACCGGCTGATCATTAGCATCCAGCCTGAGCTGGAGATAAGTTTGTTGTTCGAGAGCAAGATCCCGGGGCTGGAGATGAAGCTGTTCCCCGTGGAGATGGATTTTATGTACCAGGATGCCTATACGGGCAATGTGCCGGAAGCCTATGAGGCACTGCTGTTGGATGTGCTGGAGGGAGATGCTACTTTGTTCATGCGCGCCGACCAGGTGGAAGCCGCCTGGAAGGTGGTGATGCCGGTACTGGATGCCTGGAAGAAATATCCTTCCAAAAAGCTGCATTTTTATAAATCGGGTACCTGGGGACCTGTTGCCGCGGATGCCTTGTTAAAGCCGTTTGCGAAAGAATGGTTCCGGCTGCCGGAAAGAAATAACCATCATGAATAATGGGCGGGCGGCTAGGGAATGGTCCGGGAGATGCCCTTGCGCGATACGCCCTAAACGATGCGTTCGCTGATGGCTTTGGCAATGGCTTCTTTGCCGCAGTTGACATGCAGCTTCCTATAAATATTCTTCAGGTGTGAGCGGACGGTGTCGAAGGCGAGGTTCATTTCCGACGCGATAGATTTTATACTATAGCCTTTGGTGAGCCATTGGAGGACCTCTATCTCCCTTGCGGAGAGATCATATTTTTTGGCGCCGGCTGCTCCGGACTGGAAGCTGAGGAGGACCTTGCGGGCGATGGTGGGGGACATGGGGGCGCCGCCTTCCAGCACTTCCTGGATGGCGTCGAAGAGGCGGGCGGGGGAGGTTTTTTTCAGGAGATAACCGTTGGCGCCGGCACAGAGGCATTGAAAGAGTTTTTCGTCGTCTTCGAAGACGGTGTACATGATGACGGCGGTGTGGGGGCGTGCCTCTTTTATCAGCTTCACGCCTGTGATGCCGCTTTCACCGGGCATGTCGATGTCCATGAGGACGACGTCGGGCTTGTAGACGCGGACGATGGTGGCTGCTTCATCACAGCGGCCATAGTTGCCTACGACCTCGTAGTCGTTCATCTGCAGGAGGTGTGTGAGGGTCTCCCGGAGGCGGTCGTTGTCTTCGAAGATGGCGATGCGGGTGGGCATAGTGTAAATGTAGCGTAAATTTCGAGGTGGGGAATCACTCTTTTGGGGGAGGTCTATGCCATGGGGATATGCACGCGGACCGTTGTGCCGGAGGGCGAGGAGTCGATATGGGCGGAGCCATGCCATTTTTCGACACGGAGGCGGATGTTCTTGAGACCGTTGCGATGTGTGACGGCCGTGGTATCGAAGCCATGGCCATCGTCGGTGATCTCCATGCTGAAATGACGGGATGCCTGGGTCAGGCGGATGTGTACGTTATGGGCGCGGGCATGTTTATAAATATTATTCAAGATCTCTTTGAAGGCGAGGAAACAGTCCCGTCTTTGTTCCATATTCAATTTGCGGTGAAGGGAGGGAGTAGCTGTATCGAACTGGTAACGGATGTCGGCGCCATCGAAGATCTCGGCGGCATAGCGCCGCATGCGGGCTATCATTTGTTCGAGGGTGTCGTTGTTGGTGTTGATGCTCCATACGATGTCGTCGAGGGCCTGACCGGAGCTTTGAACTTCCTCGGAGATGCGGTCCAGGTAGAGAGTGGAGTCCTGGTCCTTACCGATGCTTTTGCGACTGAGCTCGGAAAGCAGGCTGATATTGGTGAGGGCGGAACCGATGTCGTCGTGGAGGTCGGTGGCTATACGGTGGCGTATCTGCTGGACCTTTAACAGCTGACTGATACGGTAGCGATAAAAAGCGTATAGAAGCCCTATCAGGGTGAGCGAGCAGAGCGTAATAAACCACCATGTTCTCCAAAAGGGGGGACGGATCCGGATATTCAGGGTCGTAATTTTCTCCTCTCCCTTTGAGATCGGGGCGATGGTGCGGACCTGGAAGGTATATGCGCCGGGGGGCAGGTTCGTATAGGCTGCATAGTTACGATCGCCGGACTCGATCCAGTCGGATTGATAGGGTAGTAATCTGTAAGCGTAGGAGGTCTTAGCGCCCGCGACAAAGTCAATAGCGGAAAAGTTGAACGAGAGCGAATTTTGCCGGTGGGATAGATCGAGGTCCTTTTGATAGGAGGCTATGGTGTCTTCCTGAAGAGGCGCGTTGTTCACCATGATGCCTGTCAGGACGATGTCGGGCTGTTGTCCTTCGAGCACGAGCCGGGTAGGATGGAATATGGTAAGACCATTGATGCCTCCAAAGAAGAGCTCGCCGTCGCGACCTTCGTGGTAAGCGCCGGTGTTGAACTCATTGCTTTGTAGTCCGTCCGCCCGGGTGAAGATGGTGAAATGGGTCTTATTGGTGTTGTCGAAATTTCCGGGTGGGGCATAGCGGCAAAGACCTTTATTGGTGCTCATCCAATAATTACCATAGTGATCGGGGAGGATGGCGTAGATGGTGTTATTGGGAAGCCCTTCTTTTTCAGAGATAGTACGAAGGCGATGCGTCATCAGATCGACTATACGAAGGCCTTTGCCCTGCGTGCCAACCCAAAGATGGGGGTATTGATAAAAAAGACATTTAAGAATAAATGTGTCTTGTTGCAGTGGTGGGAGAGCCGGTAGCAACCTGCCTGTATTCTTATTCAAGAGGGAGACTCCTGCCCTTTCGAACCCGATGCCGATGATGCTGTCATTGATATGGGTGAGCGCACGGATATTCTTCTCCGGCAGGACGGCGTCGTATGTACGTAATAGCCCTTTGTATTTATCGAGGAGGCAGAGACCTCCGCTGCGCGTACCTATCCAGACAAGGCGGCCTGTGTCAGGCAACATGCACCATACGGTATGATCCGGCAGACGGGTGATGTAGTCGCCCTCGGGATGAAAATGTTGTTTTGTCGCCCTTGTATTGCCATCCATTATCAACAGGCCATTGTCCTGGGTGCCGACCCAGCAATCCCCTTCCCTGTCGGTGAAAAGAGAAACGACCCTTTCATAATTGCTGATGCCTTTTTTATAAGGCGGCAGCACGGGAGCGATGAATTTTCCGGAGGACCTGTCCATATAGGCGAGGCCGTTGTTGGAAGTGCCTATCCAAATACCTTTTCTTTTGTCCGTGGTGATGGCTCGTACCTGCTCGATGGGCATGCCGGCGGGAACATTCTCCCTGGATAAAAGAGAGAAATTGTTGAATCGCACGTTGTATTGTGCGACCCCGCCGCCGTCGGTGCCGATCCAGATCCCGCCATATGGGTCTTCGCGGATACAGAGTATATCGTTGTAGGGCAGGGAAAAGGGGTCTTTTTTATCGGCCAGGAAGTGGCTGGTCTTTTCTCCATCCAGGAGAAAGAGGCCTTTACCATAAGTGCCAACCCAAACCCTGTCATTGCGATCGACGGTGACAGTTTCAATGATCAGGTCGGCGGGGAGGGTGGTGGAGCGAAAGAGGCTATCGCCTTTTTCCAGCCTGTAGAGGCCATTGCCATAAGTGCCGAGCCAGTAATTACCTTTTTTGTCCTGGCTGATGGAGCTGCAGTTGATAGGGGTGGGGGTTGTAAGAAAGGTCTTTTGTGTATGTGTGTCGGCGTTGTAGACGAGCAGACCCTTGCTGGTGAGTATCCAAATTGCACCCTGTGCATCCTCCATGATCTGCTGGATGGAAAGAGAGGGAAGCGACAAATGCAGGGATAAGTCGGCAGAGCAGGCGGGATGAAAAATAATGCCTTTATTGTCTGTGCCGAGCCATTGGTTATGGCGGGAGTCTTCGTAGAAACAATTGATGGTTTGGGTAGTAATGGAGGAGAAACGATGATTATGCAGGTCCATTTTTTCCAGACGACCGCCGCTGGTGATCAGCCACAGGGCGCCTTTCCGGCCTTTGATAAGCTTGCCTAAGCGGCTGCCGGTGTGGGTGGTGATGTCGTCGAAATTCTTTGGAAAGATGAGGAATTCCTTTCCATCGTACCTGTTGAGCCCGTCCTGTGTGGCAAACCAGGCAAAACCCAGGCTGTCGAAGGCAATATCGATGACGCAGCTCTGTGATAAACCCTGGTTGATCCCGATGGTCCTGAAAGAAAAGGACGGGGATTGCGCCATTACCGTGGTGGTAATGAAAGAAAGGAAAATAAACAGGTGTCTTATCATGCCGTGGATAGCGGCCGAAATTTACAAAATATTTCCTGCTTATCTTTACCGATATGAACGACCTTAAGCAACAAGCTGCCCTGGCGGCTGTAAAAATGATAAAAGAAAACAGTATCGTGGGTTTTGGGGCGGGCTCTACCATTGCCCATCTTGTAAATGGCATCAGGAGCCTGCCCGGTCTGGCGGGTACCATCTCTACCGTGACATCTTCTTATAATACAAGACTGCTGCTTCGGCAATCGGGATTTGTCGTGAAGGAAATGGGTGATCTGCAGGAAATAGACCTGTATTTCGATGGCTGCGATCAATTCGACAGCCGTCTGAGCGCCCTGAAAAGCGGCGGGGGCATTCATACGCGGGAAAAGATACTCGCCAGTATGGCCCGGGAATTCGTACTTATCGGGGATGCATCGAAATATGTGGAAAAGCTGGATGGGAAGTACCCTCTGGTCGTGGAGGTGATACCCGACGCGCTGGCTTTTGTCATGAGCCGCGTGCAGCAATTGCTGAACCCATCGGAATGCCGGGTGCGGATGAGCGATAAGAAGGATGGGGCTGTCATTACGGAGAACGGGAACTTTTTGCTGGACTGCCGGTGGACCGTTTTTCCGGACCCCGAGGTGGTGAATGAAAAGGTGATCCGGATCCCCGGTGTGCTGGAGCATTCCTTATTTTTCAATATAGCCCGGCTGGGGATTATCGCAGGGGCCGAGGGTATTAAAATCATACGTTAGTCATATGAGAATTTTTCTTTTTTTGATTTTTGTGGCGTTCGGCGAGCTACAAGCGCAGACGTCCTTGATCACGGATATTCCTTCCCGGCAGTCCATCAGCCTGAATGGGAAATGGCAGTATATCGTGGACCCGTATGAGACGGGGTTTTACGACTACCGGTATAAGGAAAAGAATGAATCGGACAAGGAGGCTTATTGGAATTCCGATGTGCCTCAGCGGAAGAGCGATCGGATCGAATTTGGCTACAACGACAAATATACGTTGATGGCGCCCGGAGACTGGAATCATCAGGACCCCAAGTTCCTCTATTATGAAGGGTCCGTGTGGTATAAGAAATCCTTTGACATGCCACGCCGCGAACCGTCCAGGCGTGTGTTCCTTTACTTCGGAGCTGTCAATTACCGGGCCGATGTATACCTGAATGGGAGAAAGCTGGGTATGCATCAGGGAGGATTTACTCCTTTCAATTTCGAAATACCGGATACATTACTGAAAGACAAGGGAAATTATCTGGTAGTGCGTGTGAATAACAAACGGGGGACGGATGAAGTGCCTACGGTGAATACGGATTGGTGGAACTATGGGGGTATTACGCGGGATGTAAAGCTGGTGCTGGTGCCGCGAACTTTTATCCGGGATTATTTTTTAGGGTTGAAGAAACCAGGTGCGGGAGAGGCGCCGAAGACGAACAATGCGGAAGTGGAGGGGTGGATCAGGCTGGATGGCATGGACCACGAGGATGCCGTCGTGGAGATACCCGAGCTAAAGATCAAACGAAAGTTCCCTGTATCGGGCAACGAGGTATCGTTACAACTGACCTTGCCATCCGTGCAGCTTTGGTCCCCTGAATCTCCGAAACTTTATAAGGTGATCATTACCTGTGATGGGGACAGGATCGAGGATATGATCGGGTTCCGCACTATCGAGGCTTATGGGAAACGGGTCTTGCTGAACGGCAAGCCTGTATTTATGCGTGGCATCTGTATCCATGAAGAGATGGCTCAGCAGATGAGGCGGGCATACTCAAAACAGGATGCGATGCAGCTGTTGGGATGGGCCAAGGGACTGGGTTGTAATATGGTGCGGCTGGCGCATTATCCGCACGACGAGACGATGACAAGGCTGGCGGATTCGCTGGGTGTGCTGGTATGGTCGGAGATACCTGTCTACTGGACGATTGACTTTGGGAACAGCGAGGTTTTTGAAAAGGCAAAGAGACAGCTGACGGAAATGATCGAACGGGACCGGGATCGATGCAGTGTCATCACCTGGAGTGTAGGTAATGAGACACCTGTAAATCCTGTGCGGACCGACTTTATGCGGAGGCTGATCGAACAGGCGAGGATGCTGGACCCCTCCCGTATGATCACGGCGGCGCTGGAGGTAAATTATGGTTCCGGCAAGGAGCAGCATATGGTGGATGATCCCCTGGGTCAGTATGTAGACCTGGTGGCATTCAACGAGTATTTAGGCTGGTACGGCGGATTGCCTTCTGCCTGTGCCACGGCCAACTGGGGGACTATCTATGACAAGCCTTTGTTCATCAGTGAAACGGGAGCGGAGGCGCTGGGTGGATATCACGCAGACTCGCTGACAAGATGGAGCGAGGAATACCAGGAGTGGTATTATCGGGAGCAGGTGAAGATGCTGGATCGCATGCCTGATAATTTTACGGGTGTTTCGCCCTGGATACTGACCGACTTCCGAAGTCCCAAGCGTAATAACCCCGTGTATCAGGAAGGCTGGAATAATAAGGGATTGATCGATCACCTGGGGAGGAAGAAAAAGGCATATAACGTATTGAAGGAATATTATAAAAAGAAACAACATATCGATGGAGCCCATTAAGTCCTTGCAAAAAGTGATATTGATACTTGGGGCCAATTCCGATGTGGCCAAGGAGGCTATTCGACTGTACGTGGAAAGGGGTGACAGGGTTATTGCAGCTTCGCGTAGCGTGGATGAATTACGGGATTTTGTAGCGCGGACGGTGTCCCGGCCGGAGCTGGTGACTGTCCTTTATTTCGATGCGGTGGTTTTTGACGAGCACCGGAGATTTTATGAAGGGCTGCCGGAGAAGCCGCATATCGTGGTGTATGCAGCGGGGTATTTGAAGAATAATGAGGAGGCGATGAGAGATTGGGGCGGCGCCTTCAGGATGATGCAGGTGCATTATGCGGGGGCTGTATCCATTTTGAATATTATTGTGACGGATGAAAGCAATGCACGGCTGGAAAGGATCATTGGGCTGTCGTCATTGTCGGGGGTGAGGGGGCGGAAGAGTAATTTTATTTATGGAAGTACGAAGTCTGCCATGACGCAATATCTGGCGGGGCTGCGGCAGTATCTTTTCGGTAGGAATATTACCGTGAATGTGCTGGTGGCGGGGTATATCCGGAGCAAGATGACGGCCGGGCTGAATTTACCCGAGTCGCTGATGCTGGAGCCGGTGTTTATTGCCCGATCGGTCGTGGGAGCCGGGAGGCGTTTCACCATCGTGCCGGGGTTTAAGTGGAAGATCATTTATTGGGTGCTGAAGCTGTCACCGGAGGGGTTGGTGGCGAGACTGCCTTAGGGGCTTTGGCGCGGGAGCTAATCCTCTTTTACGTATTTGTATACGTTCTTTTTGTATGCTTCGAGGTCCTCCAGACTGGTGAATTCGTCGAACTTATAATGTTCACCGGATGGCTGTACTCTTTCCAGCACGACTTTCCCTCCACCGACGAGGATGCTTTGCGCCCTTCGGAATACCTGACCCAGGCTATTGGTGTCGTTGAGGGTTTGCCACTCTTCTATATTGTTGACTGTTATGACCAGGTCATCCATAGGACAAAGGTACTTAATACTTACTGAAGTCCAGTGTGATGGGGGGCAGGGCCGTTTCGATGCCGGCGCGATCATTTTCGAATGAGGGCGGAAGCTTTAGTGACTGGCCGAGCTGGTCCAAAGGCTCGTCAACCTGGAAGCCGGGGCCAGCGGTGGCTATTTCGAAGAGGACGCCGCCGGGCTCCCTGAAATAGATGGAAGTAAAATAATTCCTATCCAGCACGGGGGTGGGGTTCAGCTGCCGCTGGACCAGCAATTGGCGAGCCTGGTCCTGGGTCTCGCGGGTGGGGGTGGCAAAGGCGATGTGGTGGATCGTGCCGCTGCCGGGAAGTCCCCTGAGACTATCGGGCATGCATATGATATCGACATAGTTGCCGGGAGCATCGGTGGCTGCAAAGCGGAAGCGATTGCCTCTTTCGGCAATGAGGGTATGATCCATTTGACTGGTAAGAAGGCCGGCTGTCCGCTCGTACCCCTCCTGACCTATTTCCACGTTATAAAATCCTTTGATGGCATGCTGGGGTGGAATATGTCCGTGGGTAAAGCCGGAGCGTTGGTCCCTGTCTGTAAAGACAAGCTCCAGTCCCAATCCATCGAAGTCCTCGAAATAGATAAACACCTCGCTGCCGAAGCGCTGCTGCGGGGCCTTATAGTTGATGTTGTATTTCGTGAGGCGCTGTATCCAATAATCCATGGAGGATGTGGCGAGTGAAAACGTGGTGGTGTTGAGCATGCCTTTGCCGTGACGTCCTCTTGCCAATCCCTGATAGGGGAAGAAGGTGAGGATGCCGCCTGGCTGACCCGTCTCGTCGCCATAATAGAAGTGATACACGTGGTTGGCGTCGAAATTGACCGTCTTTTTTATCAGGCGCATGCCGAGGATACCTGCGTAGAAGTCGATGTTCTTCTGCGCATCGCTGGTGAGGGCTGTAACGTGGTGTATGCCGGTGATCAATTGCATATTTATGTTCGGAAAAATTGGTCGTAAATTAGCAAAAAATTCAGATTATGGGTATCGCAGACAAGTTATTCAATATGAGAAATGAAAAAGCTGCCGCCAACCTGAAGGCGGGGGAGGAGTTCTTAGCAGCCAACAAGAACAAGCCCGGTGTCGTCGCCCTGCCCAGTGGCTTGCAATACGAGATCATCCATGAAGGCTCGGGGGTAAAGCCTTTGGCTTCCAATAAAGTAACCTGTCATTATCATGGGACGTTGATAGACGGCACGGTATTCGACAGCAGCGTAAAGCGTGGACAGCCAGCAACTTTCCCTTTGAATGCGGTGATCAAGGGCTGGACGGAAGGGTTGCAGCTGATGTCTACGGGCAGCAAATGGCGCTTTTTTATACCACCCCATCTGGGATATGGGGAAAGGCAGGTGAGCGCGCAGATAGGTCCCAACAGTACGTTGATATTCGATGTGGAGCTGCTGGAGGTGAAATAGATGGTGCATCGGCGACCAAGGGGCGAAGATGGGGCTAAGACGCGCAGGATGCTACAGGATGCAGGACCGGATGATCCTTCTTAATTTCCTGTCATGAAAATATTTTTCCGGGTATTGGTGGCCCTGATTTTGGGGGCCACTAAGCTGTCGGCCCAATCTAACGGTTCTGTCCCAGGTGTCAACACCATCGAGTCCAATTTTTCTCATCCTCCTCCTGCTGCCCGTCCTGGGGTGTACTGGTATTTTATGGATGGCAACCGGAACAAGGCTGCCATGTCTGCTGACCTGGAGTCCATGAAGCGGGTGGGTATCGGGAATGTATTATTCCTGGAAGTCAATGTGGGTGTGCCGCGTGGTCCGGTGGATTTTCTTAGTGAGGAGTGGAATGAGCTGTTCAGGCATGCGGTGCGGGAATGTGAACGGCTTGGGATCGAATTGGTGCTAGGAACCGGTCCCGGGTGGACGGGTAGCGGCGGGCCGTGGGTGAAGCCGGAGGAGTCTATGCAGGAACTTGTGGGGAGTACGACGTATGTAACCACCCCTTCAGGGGGCGCTCCAGGTGGGGCCGTGCCGGGAACGGCCGGCCGGATCGTGCTGCCGGTGCCTGCGCCAAGAAAGCCGTATTTTGGGATGGGCGTATTTACTCCGCCGTTGAAAAAAGAATGGGATGATTTTTATAGGGATGTGGCTGTGCTGGCGTGGCCGACGCGGGACAGTTCTTTTAAAATAAAAGACATCGACGAGAAGGCTTTGTATTATCGGGAGCCTTATACTTCTGTACGTGGCGTGAAAGCTTATCTCCCATCACCCAGTGATTCTACTTTATCTGCTGATATTGTCATTCCAAAAGAAAAGGTTCTCGACCTGACAGACAAGTTGTCTGCGGACGGGGTATTGACCTGGGACGCTCCTCCGGGCAACTGGACCATCGTGCGGCTGGGCGTGCGTAATAACGGGGCGGTGACGCGGCCTGCGCCTATACCGGGATTGGGTTTCGAGTGTGACAAGATGGATACTGTTGCGCTCAACGACCATCTACAGGACTATGTGGGGAAGCTGCTGGCAAAGACCGGAGACCCCGATCCCCGTCTGGAGGGAGGGTTCAAGCGGCTGCATATAGACAGCTGGGAGATGGGTTCGCAGAACTGGACCCCTCATTTCCGGGAGGAATTTATCCGGCGTCGAGGGTATGACCCTCAACCATTTTATCCTGTTTATTTAGGGAATATCGTGGGCAGTCTGGGGATGAGCGAGCGATTCCTATGGGATCTTCGTCAGACCTCACAGGAGCTGGTGTTGGCGTATCACGCCGAGCAGGTGAAGAAATACAGTCATCGTCATGGGATGACATTGTCTATCGAGCCGTATGATATGAACCCAACTGCCGATCTGGAGCTGGGGGCTGTAGCAGATGTGCCCATGTGTGAGTTCTGGAGCAAGGGATATGGGTTCAACTCTTCCTTTAGCTGTATCGAGGCCACCTCTATTGCCCATGTGAATGGGATACCGCTGGTGCCTGCGGAGTCCTTTACGGCAGGGGATGAGGAAGGCTGGAAGCAATATCCCGGCAGCATGAAGAACCAGGGTGACTGGGCATTTGCAACGGGGATCAACCGGCTGGTGTATCATACTTTTCAGCATCAGGCGCTGGACTCCTCTCTGAAGCCGGGGATGACGATGGGCCCTTATGGGGTGCATTGGAACCGGAGCCAGACCTGGTGGCCGATGGTGGGTGCTTATCACAACTATATAGCGCGGTGTCAATATCTGTTACAGCAAGGGCGTACTGTGGCCGATATACTGTATCTGACACCCGAGGGGTCGCCGCATGTCTTTCGGGCTCCTGTGTCTGCGATGACGGAGGATGATGCCGTGATGCCGGATAGAAAGGGTTTTAACTTCGATGGTTGTGCGCCAAGCCAATTATACAAGGCATCCGTGCGGGATGGGAAGATTGTATTCCCCGGCGGGGCTGAGTACAGGGTATTGGTATTGCCGTCTACGCCTACGATGACGCCCACCCTACTTAAGAAGATTATCGATCTTGTGCAAGCGGGGGCAACTGTGATGGGGGCGCCGCCTCAGCGGAGTCCGAGTCTGGCCGGGTATCCGGGGTGCGATGAACAGGTGGGGGCGCTGGTGAAGGAGGGGTGGGGCGGGACGTTGGCGCCGGGTAGGAGGTTGGAGCGAGGTGTAGGGAAGGGACGGATCGTATGGGGCGGGAATCTTGCGGGGAATGACAATTTGTATCCGTCGTATGGGGTGACGGCGGAGGTGTTGCATTCGATGGGGGTTCGAGAGGATTTTTCTTCGGATGGGTCTTTGCGTTATACGCATCGGACCGGAGAGGGATGGGATGCATATTTTGTTTCGAATAAACGGGATAGTGGGGTTCGTACAGAAGTAACCTTTCGTGTAGGGAGCGGTACGCCGGAGCTGTGGGATGCGGTGACCGGACGGCGGAGGAAGTTACCGGAATATACTGTGAAGGATGGGATGATGGTGGTGCCGATGGTGTTGCGGCCGTATGAGAGTTTTTTTGTCGTATTTAGGAAGGAGAATTTGGTGAAGCCCGGGGCGGGCCTGGCGAAGAGGCCGGGGGCGGGTAAGAACTTTTCGGAGGGCCATGACATCAGGACATTGCGAGGACCGTGGGCTGTGTCGTTCGATACTGTGTGGGGCGGTCCGGCTAAGGTGCGATTTGATTCGTTGTACGACTGGACGAGGAGTGGGGTGGATGGGATACGGTATTATTCGGGGATCGCCCATTACCGGAAGATATTCGATGCACCGGTGAAGTCGGTGCCGGTGGGGGCTGCGGCGGTGAGGTCCGGTGACAGGATTTACCTGGACCTGGGAGTGGTAAAAGATATGGCGAGGGTACGGCTCAATGGAGCGGATCTGGGTGTGGTATGGACCGCGCCGTGGAGAGTAGATATTACGGACCATTTGCGGGCGGGGAACAATGAGCTGGATATCGAGGTGGTGAACAGGTGGCCGAACCGGCTCATCGGAGATGAGCGGAGGCCGGATGATGGCATAAAGGACGGGAAGTGGCCGGAGTGGTTGTTGGCAGGGAAGCCGAGGATGAGCGGGAGATATACATTTACTACGTATAAACATTATAGCGCGGACTCACCTTTGCTGCCGTCGGGATTGCTGGGGCCGGTGAGGGTGGTGGTGGCGCCTTAGAAACCTGCCGTGATCCTTAGAATTTTTTTGATACCTTCCTGGTTATAGGACCGGATCATGTCCGGGTCGAAGCTGTGAGATAATCTTTCCAGCGAGGGCGCGGATATCTGCCAGCCGAGGGGGAGGACGGGTGAATACAACGAGCCCCCGCTTCCTGCCACACAGGTAGCGGTGATCCAGACAGAGGAATAGTCGGAGCGGATGCCGGGGAACTGTGTAGAGTCGGAGATGTACCGATATTGGAGGGTGTTGTCCGCCGACATGGCGTTGCCATAGATGCCGCTGTTGACGATGCCTACCAGGGGGCTGATGGGTTCAAACCTATTGGAGACCAACTGCCGGGTGTCGGGATTGTAGTAGGGGCTGTTGGTGAGGGAGACGAAATAAAAGCGAACTTTTTTTATCAGCCGCATAAAAAGGCTGTCGTCTGTCCGAAGGCACCCCTGACGGGCCAGGCTGATAAAGATGTCTTCGGAGGTGGATGCGCCGGAATTGTCCTTCCCTCCACCATCCATAAAATGATAGCCTGCTCCTATCTTACCGCTGGGGCTTATAAAGGGGAAGCGGGCGCTGAGGAAAGCGCCTGTGATCAGCGGGAGGGTTGCCTGTGCGGGCAGTCTATCCCGTATAAAGATGGCGCCGGGGAAATCATTTTTCGAGAGCACTATGGGAGCCATAATGCCTTTTAGCCCATCGTCAACATTCAGGGTATTGGAAAATAATAACGGGACTTCGTAGCGCGCGGGGTTAGCTGCGGAGGTGTCCCATAGAAAATCGAAGGCGTTGTTGAGCTGTATGTCCAGGCCTGTGCGGCCAAAACCTGCCCATATCCTTTCCTGTATAGCGGCCCTGTCCTCCCAAACGGGGTATCCGACGGCGGAGGCCCAGACATCCCGTCCTATCATACTACCCAATACGGGCGTGAGAAAATCGTGTTTGTAAAAATCCCGGAAATATTGCAGGCTGTATGCGCCGGCACTGCTGTCGAGATGTCTGTACCGGTAGGCACATTGTACGGTAGCACCAATGGTTCCACCCGAGGCGCCGCTGACGGAAAAGACGAAATGTTCGAATCCTTTACGGTTTTTCGAGGTGGTTATGAGGGTGCTGTCGAGCCAGGAGAACATCATATTCGTAAAGGATGCCGCCTTGATGCCGCCACCATAGGAATTGACGAGGAAGACAGGATAGTTGTCGGGGCCGTTGAGGATCTCGTCCTTGCGCTGCAGGAGCCAGCCTTTGAAATAGTTATTGAGGGTAGGAGGACTCGCTACGCGAGCGGATGAAGTGAGACGAACAGCATGAAAGTCGTTGGGAATGCTGATAGCCAGGATGAGGCCCGTGATCAGTATGAAGAATACCAGGTTGATCTTCAGCCAGAGGCTGAGACGTATCAATAGGGTGAAGAGGATGATATAAAAAATGATACCGGCCAGCAGAACAGGTAGGGTGAGATAATTAGAATCCAGGTTCAGCACCGAGGAAGGGAAGATATTGAAGAGTATGAAAAGAAGGGCCAGGAGGAGACCGCCCAGGATGATAGGCCATCCGATGTGGCGACCGATCAATCCCTGTCCTGTGAATATATTGGTGCGGGTGCTGACGAATATCCAGAAGGCCTTTGCCAGGAGCAGGAGATGGATGAAAAGCCATATGAGGGCGCCGGGTGTATTGCTGTCTTCTTTCAGGAGAGAAAGCCTGATCAGCCCTGGCAGGATAAATGCCAGCAATATCAAGGTTGTGATGAAGATGGTATTGGCGGTGGCCTCATTCCAGCGGTCTTTTATCCAGCACCAGACCTTACATGCCAGATCGTATTTTATCAGGACGAAGAAAAGGGAGAGCAGGGCTACGAGCCATATAATGGGTGGGAAGATATCCAGTGGATAATGTATTCGAAGGGCCCGGAGGGCGTTCAGTATCGCTGTAGCGGGGATGATGATCGTCGCCACGCCAAGATAGCGGGATACCTTTTTCTCTGAAGCTTCCCGGATGGGGTCGGTGATCACGGGCTCCACCATGGGGCATACCGGCCCTTTATATTCCTGTTCGAAGAATAGCTTGGCCAGCCACCAGTTGAGCAGGGCGGCCATGCATACGACACCCACGAAAAGAACGACACCGTTGTCACTGGAATTGCTGTTGACGAGCAGGTCCTGTCCCTGGTCCATTATCCAGATGGGGAGAGAAAAGGCCACTACGCCAATAAGGATGACCCTATAGCGGAATAGCTGAATGCTCTTATTGCGAATGTACCCGGACAGCTTTTGGAGTCCCTTATCCTTTATGACGAGTGTAAAAGGTAGATAGAGGAAGAGGATAAAGGCCAGGATGATGAACTTGGTCATGGCTACAGCGTGGGTCAGGCGGGCCGTGAATTCGGTGGAATGAGACGTATTATTAAGGCCATCGCGGATGAATTGCAGCATACCAATGTTCTCTATCACGTCACAGATGCCGGCTATCAGGGGCAGCGCCAGCAGGACATGGCTGAACCAGGAGTCTGTCTTTCCGATGCGGCTTTGAAGAGCGGCAATGATGATGATGCCCAGGGCCGTGTAGAGCAGTATGAAGAGGAAGTCCATCCGGACATCGGTGCGGGCCTTATGGAGTCTGTTGATGGCGGATGAGGCAGCGCTGCAGGGATTGGCGGTCGAACGATCCAGCGTATCCTGTTCCCAGGACCTGACGATGGCGCCGTCGGCGGCGCGGGTGGGGCCCAGTTCGAGGGAAACTATGCCTTTGGGCGCCTTATCATTTTTTAGATAGGTCTGGTCTTTTAGCTGGAGGAAGGCGACGATGAAGGTCGCGGTGAATACCGGCCAGAAAAGGAGTTTAAAATTTTGACGTACAAAATGGTACAATCGGCTGATCGGGAACAGGGACATAGGTAGAGGTTATGGCCCAAGATACAAAAGATTTTTGTTGCCATTGGTGGCGGGAACCAATTCAATACGTATATTATGGGCATGAAGCAAATTATATACCTGTTGGGTATCGCTCTGATGCCTTGTCTGTCATCCGCCCAGGGGCCGGCTCAGGACCCCAATATGGGTATTATCCCGGCTCCTGTAATGATCAAACATACTACGGGAAAATTCAAGCTGGGTGTAACGGCCTTTATCAAGGCAGACAAGAGCGCCGCGTCCGAAGTGAAGTGGCTGACCACCTGGCTGGAGCATAATGGCTATAAGGTCCGCATGGGAGATGCGGCCTCTTCCCTTATCGAACTGACGACATCGGGTACTGACGGACTACCGGAGGAGGGGTACAGGTTAACCATCGGTGAGGGGAAGCTCGTCATAGCAGGAAAGGGGGCGGGGCTATTTTACGGGATACAAACCCTGCTGCAGCTGATGGCGGACAAAAAAGATATCCCATGCGCCTATATCGAAGATTATCCAAGACTGGCCTACCGGGGGATGTTGCTGGATGTAGGCCGGCATTTCTTTACGGTGGATGCCGTCAAGGCCTTTCTCGACAGGATGGCGGCGTATAAGCTGAACAGATTTCAGTGGCATCTGACGGATAATGAAGGCTGGCGGATAGAGATAAAAAAATATCCAAAGCTAACGCAGGTTGGCGCGTACCGCATGCAGGGCGAGGTGGCCTGGAACAGGGACTGGCCCGACAGTGTAACCTATGGGGGATATTATACGCAGGATCAGATAAGGGAGGTTGTACGTTATGCGGCCGACCGTCATATCGTGGTGATACCGGAGATCGAGATGCCGTCGCATTCGGGTGCTGCTCTCCGGGCTTATCCGTCGATGAAATGTCCGTTGGATACATCCGCGAAGATGGATTGGGCTTTCGATATCCTATACTGTCCCACGGAAGAGACCTTTCAGTTCTTAGAAGATGTTTTGACCGAGGTGATAGCGTTGTTCCCCAGCAAGTACATTCATATTGGCGGGGATGAGGCGGAAAAAACGCCCTGGGCCCGGAGCGCTTTTTGCCAGGATCTGATCCATAAGAAGGGGTTGAAGGATGAGAAGGGATTGCAGAGCTATTTTATTCAACGGATAGAAAAATTCCTGCTGACCAAGGGGCGAAATATCATTGGCTGGGATGAGATATTGGAAGGCGGCCTTGCGCCCAATGCCACTGTCATGAGCTGGCGGGGTGAAGAGGGAGGAATTGCTGCTGCCCAGCAACATCACCAGGTGATCATGAGCCCTTCCACCAATGGGATGTATCTCGACTATGCCCAGAGCCGCAACGACAAAGAGCCTGTCAATATCGGAGGGTATACTCCCCTGCAGCAAACCTATGATTATGATCCCATGCCAGCGTCATTGACAAAAGAGCAGCAGCAATATATATTGGGTGTGCAGGGTAATGTCTGGACAGAATTCATCGGTACCCCCGCCAAGATCGAATACATGACGTTACCGCGGATGTATGCTCTCTCCGAGATGAGCTGGTCGCCTCTGTCCCGTAAGGATCTTGTGGATTTTTCACAGGTGAGGGCGCCGCGTCATCTGGCCCGGCTGGATGCTGCCGGTGTCAATTACCGTGTGCCTGCGGCTATCGGTGTGGCGGACAGCACCGTGACCCTTCATGGAGCTTCTTTTCATTTTGCGTTGCAATCGCCTCTGCCGGGAGCGAAGATCTATTATACGCTGAATGACAAGGAACCGGGGGATACGGACTGGGAATATGTCTCGCCGCTGGATATTGTCGTGCCGCGAGGGGAAACACGTGTATTGCGGACCATTGTCATAACGCCGGGGGGCAGGCGGAGCGTGCCAACGCGGACCGTGCTTGTGAATACTAAGGAGTGAGGGCGCCCCAGTGTTCGACCAGCTGACCATCTGCGATGCGGAATATATCGATGACACCGAGCCTGACCGGGGCGTGGGTAGCAGGCATGCCCATGAACTCGGCCTGCTGGACGGCGTGTAATATTTTACGGGTGACGATGCGGTCGCCTTCTCCGAACTGATCGAGTATTTCCACTTTCAACCCCGACAAGGCGGGCCATAATACTTGCTGAAAGAACTGTAGGGTGTCATCGAACCCCTGATGGCCGGGAGGGGCGGCGTGATTGACAAATGCGGGGGAGACGAGTTCGTGATAAGCCCGTAATTGTTGCTCTTCCAGGAATTCCTTGTTGAAACGATCGACCAATGCCTTATTCTGTGCTACTGTTGTCATGGTATAAATTTTTGCAGGGACAAAAGTAGCGGGAGCATCGGGGGCGTCGTGTGACAATTGTCACAATCCGGGGGATGATGCGTTTTTTCGGAACCGGCTTAGGGTTTCCCTGGCTACCCCCAGGTAAGAGGCCAGCCAGGAAAGGGGAACACGCTGGAGCAGTTCGGGCTGGTGTTGTTCGATGTAGCGGAACCGCTGCTCGGCGGAATATAATTTGAACAGATCCAGGTGCTCTTCCTGCTGTATGGCGATGTTCTCCAGCAGCCTTTTCCCAAAGTCGAGGATGGGGGGTGACTGTGCATAGAGCTTCATCATTTTCTCTTTCGTGAATACATATACCTGGGCGGGTTCCGCCGCTGCGATAAAGGAGGTGGATGGGGCGCCTGTCAGGAGGCTTTTCAGACTGGTGACGAAGGAACCTTCGAAATGAAGACCGGTATTTATTTCAAGCCCGTCCTGGGTATGGTAAGTGCGCAGATAGCCGCTGTCGACAAAGAAAATTTTTTGGCAGCTATCGCCTTCCTTCAGCAGCGGCTGTCCTTTCTTATATTCCGTGGGAATGGCGGCAGCGCAAAAATTGTCCATATCCTCTTTGGAAAGACGGGTGATGCCGGCTGCCGTTGCCTTGAGTCTGTCGAATGCGGGATAGGTCAATAGTTGGCTATTTTCAGCAGTTGGGGAACATTTTTTACAATGATCTTTCTGCCCCTGGTGGTAATGATCTCATCTTCCTTCCATTCGGCGAGTATCCGTAAGACATTCTCCCTCGTCGCTCCCACCAGGCTGGCCAGATCGTCCCTCGACATATTTATTTCAACGGACATGCCGGGCCGGAATTCTACTTTGTATTTTTCTCTCAAAATTATCAGCTGGATGGCCAATCGTTCGCGAAGAGGGCGGCTTGCGAACAATGCGATGCTGTTGACCAGTACGGCAAACTCATGGCTGAGTGTTTTTAACAATCGTCTGTTTAAAATGGCGGAGTGCTGGAGGACCTCTAAAAAATCCTCTTTGGGGATAAACCCTATCTTGCTCTCCTCCAATGCCGCGGCGGAGTCGGGATATCTGTCCTCTTCCAGGATAGCATGATAACCTATCAGTTCCCCGGTGTTGGCGACATAAATGATCTGTTCCTTCCCATCCTTATCCAGCTTATATTTTTTGGCCATGCCGGACATGATATAGAAAATTCCTGTGGGATAGGCTCCTTCGCGGAAGATGACCTCTCCCTTGTCGTACACCTGTGTGCTCATGTGCATGGTAAGAGCCGACCAATCCTCTTTTGGAAGATCTGTCAAAATGGACTGACTTTTAAAGTCCCATTTATCTATAGGGAATATGCCTCTTATACTCATAGCGAGTTTAAAATTAGCTTTTTTAAGTGATAAACATCACTTTTTAGGGTAGTCTGCATTACGGCGGCGGCTTGCTGTAACCAATACCTTTGCAAACATGTCAAGTGCTGTAGCCTCGCAAAATGAAAATAACTGGTTTGAGACGGATGCCCAATTTCACAATCTATATCCCCTTTCGATACGGCTACTTGCAGTAAGGCACTGGACTCCTTTGCATGTGACACAGCGGGTGGTCCAATACCTGACGCCAGTGGGCAATGAAAATATACTGGATATCGGCAGTGGCGTAGGCAAGTTCTGCATGGCGGCCGCCAATTCGGCGCCATCGGCGTTCTTTTTCGGCGTCGAACAGCGTAATGACCTCGTGAAGCATGCTGATGCGGCGAGTAAAGCGCTGGGGCTGTCCAACATTCGATTTATACACGGCAATTTCACGCAGCTGGATTTTAAGCTGTTCGACCATTTCTACTTTTACAATTCCTTTTATGAGAACCTGATCGATACCGATAAGATCGATGACAGGATAGACTATTCTGTGGAGTTATACAATTACTACAACAGGCAATTATATAATAAGCTAAAGGAAATGCCGTCGGGCACCCGGGTCGTTACTTTTCATAGCCTGGGAGAAGAGATACCGTCCGACTACCACCTGGTGGAGGCGCAAATGAATGACCTGTTGAAATTCTGGATCAAAAAGTGATATCGACCGATATGTTAAGACCCAAGCTCCTGGATACGTTGAAGCATTATGACCGGCAACAGTTCGGAAGGGATATAATGGCGGGTGTGATCGTGGGTGTTGTCGCATTGCCGCTGGCGATAGCGTTTGCCATTGCTTCGGGGGTCTCGCCGGAGAAAGGGCTATTTACGGCTGTCATTGCGGGATTTATCATTTCCGCATTTGGAGGCAGTAAGGTACAGATCGGCGGGCCTACCGGCGCCTTTATCGTCATTGTATACGGCATCGTACAGCAATATGGAGTGGGGGGCCTTACGATAGCCACCTGTATTGCGGGCGTGCTGCTTATCCTGCTTGGGTTGGCCAGGATGGGCTCTGTTATAAAATTTATTCCATACCCGCTGATCGTAGGGTTTACGAGTGGCATAGCCCTGATCATCTTTTCGTCTCAGATAAAGGATCTCCTGGGACTTAAGATCCCGGGGAGCGTGCCGGCTGATTTTCTTTATAAATGGAAGGTTTATGCAGAGAATATTTCTTCCTTGAACAGTTATTCTATACTGTTAGCGGCTGTAACCATTGTCATCATCATTTTTTGGCCTAAGGTGACGCATAAGATACCGGGATCGCTGATCGCTATCCTGGTGACGACCCTGGCCACTTTGTTCTTTCATTTTCCTGTCGAGACCATCGGCAGCAGGTTTGGGAGCATACCCTCCTCCCTGCCTGCACCGTCCGTACCGCGACTCGATATGGAGACGATAAAGGGGCTGATCAGACCTGCATTTGCCATTGCCCTGCTGGGAGGGATCGAATCCCTGTTGTCGGCTGTAGTAGCAGATGGAATGATCGGGGGGAATCACCGATCGAACATGGAGCTGGTGGCACAGGGCGGCGCCAATATTTTTTCGTCTTTGTTCGGCGGTATACCCGCTACGGGCGCTATTGCACGTACGGCTACGAATATAAAAAACGGAGGGCGTACACCTGTGGCCGGGATGATGCATGCTGTGACCTTATTATTGATCATGTTATGTGTAGGCAAGTGGGCGGCCCTGATCCCCATGGCGACCCTGGGAGGCATCCTGGTGGTAGTGGCATATAATATGAGCGAATGGGAGAATTTTCTGTCCGTCCTAAAAGGGCCGCGAGGTGATGTGGTGGTATTGCTAACCACCTTTTTTCTCACCGTTCTGGTGGATCTTACCCTTGCCATCGAGATCGGGATGGTGCTGGCCGTCTTCCTCTTTATGCGTAAGATGATCCAGATGAGCGATGTCAGTGCGCTGAAGGGGCAGTTGGAGGATGGGGGCGATGGAGTGGCAGAGCGGATCGTGCTGCCTGCGAATGTAGAAATATTCGAGATAACAGGACCGCTGTTCTTTGGGGCGGTGTACAAATTCAAGGATGCTATAAGATTTATCGAAAGGCCTCCCAAAGTATTTATCATCCGGATGCGTCATGTGCCTATCATCGATGCCACGGGTATAAAAGCCATTCAGGAGGTCTATAGGGAATGCAAGCGGCATGGGACCCGACTGATCCTGTCGGAGGTGCACAGTTCGCAGGTGATGAAGGAGTTGAAAGATGCGCGGCTGCTGTTTGCTATCGGCAAGGCCAATGTAACGGATGATCTCGATGCGTCCATAAAAAGAAGTAAGGAGCTATTATGAATAAAGAACTAACTCCGGAGATCCTGGATGAACTAAAGAAAAAGGGCTTCAAATACGTAATTGTAAGCGGCTATACGCATGACAAACGCTCGGATTATATGGAGCCGCATTATTTTTTGCTGGAGCCGGTAAAGGAGCTGCCGGACGATGTCAACAGGAAGGGTATTTATGAGCCTATCGAAAGCCCCTTGCTGATGGAGTGGGCTAAACATCCCCATGAAGGCACCCGGATCTATATCATGATGGGTCAAAAAGTGAAGCCATAGACCTGACCCGACCGGGACCTGCCCAAGGACTGGCACCAGAACCTGTCCAAGGTCCGGCGTATCAAAAACTACAGGTCAAATATCAAAACCTCCATTCTTTTTAGGGCAGATAGGAATACATTTGATAATGTATTCCTATAATATGAAAATGAACCTACTTCGACAGCATGCCGGGGCGAGGGTGTGCGGCCTGCTGCTCGTATTGAGCCTTCTGTCGGGGGCTGTCCATGCACAGAAGAATGATTTTGGATATCTGAAGGAGCATTTTGCCGCTCCGGATAATCATTTTGGCAGCGCGCCTTTATGGGTATGGAATACGAAGGTGACCAGGGCGGACATCGACACGATGCTGTATGGATTTAAGAAGAATGCTTTTGGCGGTGTGTTCGTGCATCCCCGGCCGGGGCTGATCACGGAATACCTTTCGAAGGAGTGGTTTGATGATTATGCCTATACCGTCCGTAAGGCAAAAGAGCTGGGGCTGGATGTGTGGATCTATGATGAGAATTCGTATCCCTCCGGATTTGCGGGGGGGCATGTGCCGGATGAGATGCCGGAGTCGTATAATCAGGGGCAGATGCTGCATCTGACGAAGATGGGAAGGCTGTCGGATGAGGTGGAGGGACTGGCCGGAACAGGGGGCGCGGTGATTGGTGCGGCGGAGGGAAAATATGTCTATGTCCTGAAGGAAGAGAATGGGGGCTTTACGGATATTACCAGCCGGCTGAAGGAATATGCGGGGAAGGAAGGGAACTTTTATTTATTCAATAAAGCTTATTACGGACGCAGTCCATGGTATGGCGGCTTTTCCTATGTGGACCTTATGGTAAAGGGGGTGACGGAAAAGTTTATCGACGTCACGATGAAGGGGTATGAGCAAAGCATCGGGGCTGAATTTGGCAAGACCGTGCGGGGAGTTTTTAGCGACGAGGCGAATATTGAAACACAGGGGAGCGGCAATGTGCGGTGGACGCCGGATCTTTTTACCGCCTTCCGGGAGAAATGGGGATATGAGCTGTTGCCCAATCTGCCGCTGTTGTATGAGGAGACCGGGGCCGGACTGGCCGGGACGAAGGGGACGGTGGACTGGAAGAAGGTGCGGCATGACTATTTTGAAACATTGCTGGACCTGTTCGTGGACAGGTGGTCAAAGCCATTTGCCGCCTGGGCTGCGGGGAAGAACCTGGAATGGACCGGGCATTATTGGGAGCATGAGTGGCCGAGCCCGAACAACGGACCGGATAATATGGCCATGTATGTATACCCGCAGCGGCCGGGGATCGACATGCTATTCAACCAATTCAATGAAACGAGTCCGGGGGCTCAGTTCGGGAATGTACGGAGCGTGAAGGAACTGGCGAGTGTGAGCAATCAAATGGGGAAGAAACGAAATCTTAGCGAGACATATGGCGGCGGTGGATGGGACCTGACCTTTAAGGACATGAAGCGGCTGGGAGATTGGGAGTTCGTGCTGGGCGTGAACACGCTGAACCAGCATCTGGCGCATATGACGATCAATGGGGCGCGTAAATACGATTATCCGCAAAGTTTCTCCTATCATACGCCGTGGTGGCCCTATTATGGATCGTTGAATATTCATTTCACGCGACTGACCTTTGCGTTGACGAGAGGAGAAGAGAGAAATAATGTCCTGGTGCTGGAGCCTACGACTACGGCGTGGATGTATTTTAATCATGACAGGTCCGACCCGAAGTTTAGCGAGATCGGAAATAATTTCCAGGCTTTTGTCACCCGGCTGCAGAAGGCGCAGGTGGAATATGATCTGGGTTCGGAGTATATTATTCGGGGGTTTGGAAGTGTGGCCGGAGGGAAGTTTGTTGTGGGCAAGCGGGCGTATGGGGTTGTCGTGATCCCTGCGGAGATGGAGAACGTGGACAAGCGTACGCTGGAGCTGTTGAAGGAATTTGCGGGGCAGGGTGGAAAGATCGTGAATTTGGGGAAGCTGCAGTATGTGGATGGGGCGCCAATGAGGACGGGGGGGCTGAATGGGGCGGCGAGCGGAGGTTTGGGCGGGATCGGGGGTGGAGGAGAACGACCGGAAGACCAGTTGAGGGCGGATGATATTTCTTTTTGGGTGACGGGGGGAGACCTTTTCCATCAGCGGAGGCGATTGAAAGATGGACAGCTGTTGTTCCTGGCCAATTCGGATCTGGGGGCTTCCGCGCATGTGCGGGTACGTATGGCGGGGAAAAAGGTGTTGCTGTTGAATACATTTACGGGGAAGATAGAGGAGTATGCGGGGAAGGCGGATGGAGGTAAGGTATGGTTCGAAACTGAACTGCCGCCGGCGGGGAGTCAGTTGTTCTTTATTGGCAATGAGGCGGCGGGGAATTATCCTATGGCGGGTAAGGATGAGAAAGAGACCGTGCTGACCACGGCGAAGATGACTGTCGTGCGTCCTCGTATGAACACCCTGATGATCGACTTCTGCGACGTGCATGTTGGGGATACCGTATTAAGGGACAAGCACGTGTACTATGCGGCGGATACCGTGTTCAAGTATTTTGGTTTTAAGGATGGAAATCCGTGGAATACCTCGGTGCAGTTCAGGCGGAATATCATAGACCGGGATACTATTTCCAGCGGGCGAGGGTTTAGCGTCACCTATCATTTTACAGTGGACGGGAGTGTTGATGCGAAGGGACTGGAGGGAGTAGTAGAACGTGCGGGTACCTATGTCATTACTATCAATGGGAAGGTCGTGAAGCCGGAGCCAGGCCGTTGGTGGCTGGACAAGAGCTTTGGGGTGCTGAAGATCGGAGACTATGTACGGCCCGGAGAAAACAGTCTTACGTTGTCCACGAATAAGATGAGCATTTATGATGAGGTGGAGCCGGTGTATGTATTGGGAGATTTCAACCTGGAGTCTGCTGCGAAGGGGTGGGCCATTGCGCCGCCGGCTGTGTTAGGATTGGGGAGCTGGAAGACGCAGGGGATGCCGATGTATGGGCAGGGGATACATTATATCAAGGAGTTTGTACTGGGGGCGAGGCCGACGCGTCTGCTTGTGAAACTGGGTAAGTGGAATGGCACGATGGCAGCAGTCACCGTGAATGGCAAGCCAGCGGGTGTGATTGCGTATGATCCTTTTGAGCTGGATATTGCCAAATACCTGGTGGCAGGGAAGAACAAGGTGGATGTAGAGGTGATCGGCAGTCTGAAGAACCTGTTAGGGCCCCATCACGGGAAACATCAGCCGGGACTGGCCTCTCCCTGGCATTGGCGGAATATTCTTAACTATCCGTCTGGGAAGGATTACGATACGTATGATTATGGATTGATGGAAGATTTTCATCTGGTAATGCCATAAATTTACGATAGAATCAAATCTATCGTATGCGACCTTACTGTCTGGCCGTCTTTCTTGTGTTAGCGACCTTCTGTGCGAAGGCTCAGGTCACCCAACGAAACTTATTGCAGTCCTATGTTCCGGGGCTACGATCCGAACTGATGTCGCGGGGGGAATTTCATCCTTTCCCTCAAGCTCCCGCGGCGTGGCGCGCCCTTCTGCCGGACACCTTGATACGCAATATCATCAAGGGCGGTGAGGATGCCCTTCATTTTGAATTTCGTCCTATACCGGCAACACTGACATTGGAGTTTGTCCGGACGGGAAACCGGGTGCGGTATGAGAAGGCTTCTTTTGAAAAAAGAAATGCGCTCTGCAGTTTGGTGTATGCGGAGATGTTGGAGGGAAAGGGAAGATTTGCGGACAAGATACTGGATGGGGTGTGGTCTATTTGTGAAGAGAGCTATTGGGGGCTGCCTGCGCATCTGGGGATGCAGAAGGCCGGCGCGGGGCTGCCTGATGTGGAGGAACCTACCGTAGACCTTTTTGCGGCGGAGACCGCGGCTGTCATGGCATGGACGGATTATTTCGCGGGGGCTGTATTGGAAAAGATATCACCGCTGGTGCGTCAACGTATCTATTATGAAGTGAACCGGCGTGTGTTCGTGCCCATGCAAACGCAGAAATATGGATACCTGGGAGCGGGTCGTAGCGATGTAAAGCTGAACAACTGGGCGCCCTGGGTTATGTCGAACTATCTTGCGGCGGCGCTGGTGCTGGAGAAGGACGAAGCGAAGCGTGTCGATGCCGTCGAGAGGGTGATGCATTACACGGATCAATATATCAATGGGCTTGGCGATGATGGTGGCTGTGACGAGGGGCCGGGGTACTGGAGCGCGGCCGGTGGATGTGTGTTCGATGTGTTGAACCTGTTGTCGGATGCCAGCAAGGGGAAGATCGATGTCTTTCATGAGCCTATCATACAAAAGATGGGCGCTTATATATACAAGACGCATATAGCGGGGAGGTATTATATCAATGTGGCTGATGCCGCACCGCAGATCATACCGGATGGGGGGATGCTGTATTATGCGGGCAAGGTTATGAAGGATACGCTGATGATGGGGTTTGGGAGCTGGATCTATCATCAATATCCTTCGGGAGGTGTGGGGTATGAACAGTTCCATCGTACCCGTACGCTGTATGATGCACTGATATTGAAAGAGTGTGCGGCTTATGCTCCAAAAGAACCTGAAGTCAGGGATTGCTGGTTTGCCGATGTACAGCTGATGGCTGCGCGTAATGACAAGGGGATGTTCGTAGCGTCGCATGGGGGGCATAATGCGGAAAGTCACAATCATAACGATGTGGGTGATTTTGTCGTGTATGTTCATGGTGAGCCTGTCATTATCGATGTGGGGTCAGGTACGTATACGGCACGTACTTTTTCCAGTCACCGGTATGATCTCTGGTTCAATACTTCGGCTTATCATAACCTGCCTGTCATCAATGGGTATCAACAAAAGGATGGAAAGCAGTATTCGGCGTCGGGGGTAAAATATGAAGCTGGGCGAGGAGTCAGCTCACTGGTCATGGATATTGGGAAGGCTTATCCGGCGGAGGCGGGTATAGGGTCGTGGGTGAGAGCGGTGAGGATGGGGAAGGAAGCTGTTGTTGTCAGTGATGCATACGCGATGAGCAAACCCATGGAAAGTCTTACGCAGACTTTTATGACGGTGTGTCACGCGGAGCTGGGTGGGCGTGGCAGGGTCGTATTTGTTACGGGTGCGGGTGAGCAGGTGTGGTTGGATTATGATGGTGCGGTGTGGGATGCTACGGTGGAAAAGATCGAGTACAAGGAGCCTGAGGATGAGGGTGTGCGGCAGCACTGGGATGGGAGGGCGGTGTATAGGGTGTTGTTGAAGGCGGTGAGATTGGCCCCAAAGGGGGAGATGAAGTATACTATCCGGACTGTGGAAAAGGGTTGAGAAATGTCTTGTGAGGGATAGTAGACCTACAATAAATATCTTATTCTGATATATTTTGCATTTTAGATGTAATGTTATTATATTTGAAGTGCAATTAATATCATATTTGGATATAAAATGAACTTAAAATCTTTCGATAAAACGGGGCTAAGCCGTCAGGAAAGGTACATCATAGATACTTTCGTCGGTCAAGGCAAACTGGTCATACGAGCAGAAGACTTGCTTAATATCCTGGGACCTCCAACCAGTAATCCTCACCTTATTTTTTCACGGCTCGCAAAAAAAGGTTGGCTGCAGCGATTGAAGGCAGGAGTTTATCGTATTGTTCCATTGGGGTCTGATTCCGCGAATCCAATCCCTGATGATGCCTGGTATATTGCTACAGAAATATTTGCTCCATGCTATATTGGCGGTTGGACAGCCGCGGAGCATTGGGATCTTACAGAACAAATCTATAATAGTACAATCGTATTCACGGGGAAGAAACAAAGGGCCATCAAACACAATGTCGCTGGTCTTTTTTTTGAGACCCATTTCATTCCGGAAAATCATATCTTCGGTACCCAAAGAATATGGTCAAATAATCAGCCTATTCGAATCTCTGATTTACACAGAACTCTGATAGATATTCTTCATGATCCTTCGGTAGGCGGAGGAGGCAGGTCACTAATTGATATAGCGCGGTCTTATTCAAAAGAGGAAGAGTTTGAACCAAAAAAACTCTGGCAATACGCAGTTCGACTTGAAAGTGGCGCTGTATTTAAGCGCTTAGGGATAATAGGTGAAAAAATCCTCAACATGCCAGAGACTATGCTAGATGATATTCAGTTAAAATGTAGACAGGGCATTATCCTGCTTGATCCGCAAGGACCAAGGACAGGTCCAATTCATAAACGATGGGGAATTCGGATCAATATACCATTAGCTGATATGCATGATACCTAAACAGGAAATATTATCCATTGCGGCTGCCATGGGTTTGCGCCCAGACACGGTCGAAAAAGATTATGTGTTGAGTTGGGTATTATATGGTCTCTCCAAGAATTCAAGATTTGCCGGATGGATATTCAAAGGCGGTACCTGTCTGAAAAAGTGTTATTTTGATACATATCGCTTTTCTGAAGATCTTGATTTCACTGTTCCTGATGGCGCATTGTATGACCAACAAGGTATCGAAACTGCTCTTATAGAAATAGCGTTTTCCATCTATGAAGAAACAGGTGTCCAAATAAAATTAGAGGCGGTAAAGGAAAGTATTAGCAAGAGACAATCAAGGACTTTTGAAGCAAAGATCAGCTATGTTGGTCCTTTGAATTATAATCGTTCCGGAGGAAATCCACGTATTAAATTCGATATTACCAATGATGAGATCCTTGCAGAAGATCCGGACGTTCGTATGGTGTTTCATCCCTATACAGATGCACCTAATCCTCCTGCTCTTATTTCTTGCTACTCTATTCACGAAATTTTGGCGGAGAAAACCAGGGCTATGTTGGAGAGGGCCGGCAGAGCACGTGATCTCTATGATATCATACAAATCACCCGGAACTTTCGTGAGCATATACAATCTGATCGAGCGCTGAGCTGCCTTAAAAAGAAATTTGAGTTTAAATCTCTCCCAAAGCCAACGGTGCAATCGATCATGGAAAGTATTGATATAGCTATCCTAAAGGCCAACTGGGAAGATCAGCTAAGCCATCAACTTCCTCAACTCATAGCTGTTGAAAGTTTTTATAATGCGCTACCAGTGGAATTAGCCTGGTGGATAGAAGATAGCCATATGGAAGAGCCGTTACAGGCTATTGGCAAAAATCCATATGAAAATATATTGCCTCGCGAATATTTTCCTCTAATCCAGGAATTCCGTGCCTTGGGAATTGAGAGGCGGGTTTCTATGCAGTCAGCAGCCATACAGTCCGCAGGACATCTTTACCAAGTCCGCTATGCTGCCCGCAACAGGCTTTGTATTCAACTGGAATACCATGGTATAGCACGCATCGTAGAGCCTTATTCATTGCGACGACCAGCTACAGGTAATTTGCTATTATATGCGTTCGAACAAATAAGGAACGGCGCTCCCAGTAATCAAATTAAAGCATTTAAGGTGCCGGAGATAACAGATATCCAGATCACCAACGATACATTTGATCCCAGGTATCTTATAGAGCTTTAGGGGTGCGGGCGAAGTATTTTCCTGTGATGAATGCTATAGACGGTCCGAAGAGGAGGATCATGGGGGCAATACTTTTTAGGAAGGGCGCTGTGTTATAGGTCCAGGCACGCCCCATCACGAGGGGTACGATCACGATGGTCATCATTCCCCATACGACTACACCGTATACTATGCCGCTGACCCATTTGTTTTTTGCGAGCAGGGGGATGTGGGGATAGATGAAGAAATAGAGCATGGTCCAGGCGAGGCTGATGCCGTAGTGCATGGCCAGCCCTATCAGCGCTGTGGGAGTACCGCCTGTGAAGGCATCTTTACCCATGAGGGCACTGGCGATGCTCTGGAGTATCTGTGCGGCTGTGATCTTACCGAACACGGGACCCCAGGTGATGATGGCGTAGGAGATGTCAAAGGTGCCGGCCACCAACCATGCAAGGATGATGGTCATGATGGCCGGCTGCAGCGATTTGTTTTTAGTTGCCGGAACAGAGATTGTATTGGGCATGATTTTTCTAATAAGCACTGGTGTTAGCTGTCGTCTCCTTGAACAAGTCTCCCGCAGCCAGCTTTGGCGTATTGGGATTGGTGTTTATCTCATCCTGCGGATAAAGGAATCGCTGTGGCAGCTTGGCGCCTTTGGTCGGAGGTATGCCCAGCAAATTCTTTGTCCTGCGTACGTCGTTGAACTGTTCGATCTGTCCTACCAAAGTAACATATTTTTCCTGTAGTATCTCTTTTAGCAGCGCCTGTTCCTGTGTAAGACCTGAACTTGCGGGGTTGGCCATGCCTCCGGAACTGAAGTCGGCGAGGACATAATCATCATACTTATGGCCATCCGGCAGGTAGCCCGTATTGATATATCCACCGGCGGCCATATACTGCCGGTGTTTGTTCAATGCCTGTAAGGCTGCGGCGTCGTCGGGACTGTTGTTCTTTATCAGCGCCTCGGCCAGGATCAGCTGATTTTCCTCGAAGGTGACCAGGGGAAACCATGTATCCCCGGCGAAGAAGCCGTCCTGGTTCTGCGGGTTGCCCCATCCGTCGAAATTGGAGAGGACGTTGGGATCGAGGTCCGACGTCATCAATCCTTCCTGGTAGAGGTATTGGAAGCGGGCCGTCTCATCCGTCTTGGCATTGCCGCGGTAGGTGGCGCTGGACGGGTCCAGCAGGGAAGGAGCAAAGGCGCCCTGTGCATTCATATAGCCACCCCGCTGGTTGACCATGAAGTCATAATAGATGTTGAGATCGGCCGTGATACTGGTGCCGTGCGGGTCCATCATATTGTTCGTGGCGTCGTCGATGCCATTCTGTGCGCTGGCGATGGCATTGGCATAATCCTTAATATGCAGGTAGAATCTGGCTTTGAGGGTATAAGCGACGGCTATCCACTTGCCGCGATCGCCCTGAAAATAAATGTCCTTTTCGGCGGGACCGGTACCCACGTGTGCCTGTAAATTAGTAATAGCGCTGTCCAGCAGGGCCTGCACTCCCTTATAAACATCTGCCTGGCTATCGAATTTTGGCGTGGGGTATTTCACTGCGTCACCAGCCTCTGAAAAAGGCACATCGCCCCAGAGGTCGGCAGCCAGCCCGAAAGCCTGGGCTAGCATCACCTGGGTGATGCCGATGGTAGTCTTGTCGTTGACCGCCTGGGAGCCCGCCTCGACGACCTTCAATTGCCCGATGACGATGGAGTAGAGGTTGTCCCATGTATCGTTGTAATCTGCTGCGGAAGAATTATACCTGTTGATGTCCACGTATTGTCTGTCGGCCCCCGTGAAGCTCCTGGAAAATATGCCAGCCACGCGTGCGAGGTTGCCTTCATATATGAGTATGCCGGATACCTGCGCTCCGTTCAGCACGAGCGGGTAAGGGGCTGAGGTTGGCCTGTTCGGACTGGTATTGAGCCCTTCGGTAAATTTTTTGCAGCCTGCCGTGACGGCGCCCGTCAGCAAGGCCAGTGCGAGAATGATATATAAAAAAGTAGTTCTCATGTTGTCGATTTTAATAGTTGATCTTGATGGTAAATAAATAGCTGCGTGTGCTGGGATTGTTGAAGTAATCGATGCCGCGTCCGTTGGTGGGTCCAGACAGGTTGGTCTCCGGATCGATGCCTTTATAGTGTGTCCATAGAACGATGTTCCGGCCTGTGAAGGAGAAGTCGATGGATTGCAGCTTTGTCTTCTGACGGAAGCCGAACCCTGTCAGGGAATATCCCAGCGCTATCTCGCGCAATCTTGTGCGGGTGCCCTTCTCGATGAATTGCGGACCTGTGGCTGTGCCGAACCCGCCGCCGATGCTGCTATACCAGGCTTGGGTAAGTGCAACGGGTCCCGCGCCGAAGTTAGCGATGGAGCCCCGGAAGGTAGTGCCCGCTGCGATAGTGGCCCCGTCATAGGTCTTGAGGTCTGTTTTGGCCAGTGCCCTGGTCCCTGTCTCCGCGGCCGTGCCGATGGTCGTCAGTGCGCCTCTTGTTCCATTCCATACATCACCACCCTGTACGTGGTCGAAGAGGAAGGTAAGGGAGACCGTCTTGAATTTTATCGTATTGGTTATGGCGCCTATCCAGTCCGGGTTGGGGTCACCCAGCACCGACTCGCTTGGAGCTACTGTGGGGAAGCCATTGCCATCCAGTATGAGGCTGCCTTTTGCATCTCTGTCGTAACCTACACCCCATAAGGCGCCCAGCCCATAGCCTGGTACGGCGCTGGACAGGACCGAAGCGAAACCTGCCAGACCGAATTGCTTGGTGCCTTTCAGGCTAAGCACTTTGTTCTTGTTCTTTGACCAGTTGAGACTGGAGCTGATGTTCCAGTTGCCATTGGCGCTTTTGAACCAGGTAATGCCCAGGTCCGCCTCTACGCCATGGTTCTCGATCTCCGCGGCATTGTCGTTGATGGTTTGGAAGCCCGTGGTGGCGGGTACGGCCACGCCAAAGATGGCGCCCGTGGTCTTGTTGGAGTAATAAGTGCCGCTGAGGCTTACTTTATTGGAGAAGAGACGGAGGTCGAAGCCGAGCTCGTACTCTTTTTTCCGCTCGGGTTTTATATTCGGATTGCCTTTGAGTGTGCTGCGGAGATAGCCGCCGCCGTACAGGGGTGAGGATGCATCGAGCGAGGAGCCGAATGCCTCGACTATGACGTTTGAAGAGGCTGTGACGTAATAGGTGTTTGTCAGATAAGGGACGGGTTGTACACCCACCTCACCATAGGAGGCTCGTAATTTTCCAAATGATAGCGTGTTACTTCCATCCAGTCCTCTCAGTTTTGTAAACTGCCATCCCAGCGAGGCAGAAGGATAGAAGAAAGTATTGGCGAAGGTCGAGGCCTGTTCGGCACGGCCTGTCAGATTGAGGATGAGCTGATCGAAAGCGTCGAAGTTAAGCTGTGCGTAGGTGGCCGTGGTGCGTGCCGTCGAGCGCGAGTTGAAGGGGAAGCGCGATGCTCCTGCCGAATTGCCGAGGTCAAGCGGGGCGTCGGGCAGGATAAAGCTTTTCACGTCGGTGCCGGAGTTCTCGAAATTCCGATTGTTGTAGTTGAATCCAACCAGTCCTGTGAAGTTGATATTCGATGTCAGCGGAGTGGTGACCTTGGCCAGGACATCCGTATTGAACTGTAGCTCGGAGAGATCCTGTATGGTGAGATCACCGCCGGGGAAATTTGCCGAGAGTACGGGATAGTTATCCGTGCGATTGTCGGAATAGAAGTCCACGCCTGTACGCGCCAGGAAGGACAGCCAGGGAGTGGCTTCGATGTTGGCTTCAAAGGAGCCCAGGGCTCTGTTTACTTCGGTGATGCTGGTGATCCTGTTGATGATCCAGAATGGGTTGTCATAGATAGAGTTGGTGTTGGCGCCGATGGGGTTACGATAGGCTACCTGTCTGTTGGGGTACAATGCGCCGGCTGCATCGACGTAGGTGCCCTGATATATGCGGTTATCAAAATCGGCGGGTGTTCGCAGGCCTCCCAGGAAAATGCCTGAGAGATTGGAACCTTGCTGCGCCCGCTGGGACTTAACATTGGAGTAAGCAAAATTGGTGGACAGGCGGAGGGATTTGTTGAATTTTCTGTCCGCATTGAAACTGAAGGATTTTCTATGATAGTCGGAACCTGTTCTGAGAGCGCCCTGTTGGGAGAGGTTGGAGAGACTGGCGTAATACACCGTCTTGTCGTCCCCTCCGCTGAGGGAAAGGGTATTATCTATGAAGTAGCCGTTATGGAAGAGCTCTTTGGAGTGATCGTAGAGGGTCTTGCTGTTCTTCCCGCCGTGTGGGTTGGCTGTTGTGCCGTTGGGAACGGCAAAGCGTTCTGTGCCGTCGGGTAGGAGGAGATGTGCGGCGCCGGTAGTAAGGTCCACTCCGCCTGTCCTGTCGGCGATGATGTCACCCCAGGAAAGTCTGTTACCGTATTTATAAATCCCTCCGTCACCTTGACCGAAGGTTGTCTGGAGCGGAACACTTTTGTTGAGGACGTCCAGGGAGTAAGTGGTGTTGAGGGTTATGCTGATCTTTCCGCCGGCCCGGCCTTTTTTGGTGGTGATGAGCACGACACCATTGGCGGCGCGGGTGCCATAGAGAGCGGCTGCTGCGGCGCCTTTCAGGACTTCCACGGATGCGATGTCATCCGGGTTGATGTCGCTGAGACGGGATTGCTGGGAAGTTCCGGCGAGTGACATGCCAAAGGAGGTGTTAAAAACCGGCGTGCCGTCAATGACAAAAAGAGGCTGCAGATCACCCGTGATGGTGCTTTGCCCACGTATTTGTATATAGGTGCCTTCGCCCGGCTCGCCACCGGAGCGGACTACCTGTACGCCAGAGGCTTTGCTGGAGAGGCCGTTGAGGACGCTGGTCTCACCGGATTCTGCGATAGCTTGTCCCTTTATGCTGGACTGGGAGGTGGCCAGCTTGTCCTTTTGATTTTGGATACCCAGGGCGGTGACGACGACTTCGGCCAGGGATGTGTTCTTACGGGCGACCTTTATATTGAGGACCGTGGCATCACCCACTTCCAGCTCGCGGGGAACGATGCCGGAGCCGCTGATCAGCAATGTTTCGTTGTTCTTGACCCGGATGGAGAAGTTGCCGTCGGCGTCGGCGCTGGTGCCGGCCCTTGTTTGTTTGATCCGGATGCTGGCGAAAGGAATGGGTTGTCCCTCCTGATCCGTGATCTTTCCGGTGAGGACCCTGGACTGAGCCAGGGCAGGCATTATGCCTATGACCGGCAGGAGCGCGAGTAATAGAAGTTTTCTCATTGGTAGTATTTTATTTTGGTGTGACTACGAGCTATAGACAGGCTGTTGTGCGGGTGTGACGCGGGTGGATAGGGGTAAGCTGGATATTTGGCAGGTGAAGTTGGATTTTTTCGGGTGGAAGTTGGGTGGGAAGATGCAGCGGGGAAAGGGAAAATCCGGGGCAGGGCGCGGAGGATGAAACCTGTTGAAACCGGGGATCAACCTGTTGAATATATTTTCGCGGGTGGGATGAGTTTCAGATATTTAAATATGCTGCTGAACGAAGAATTGACTATTATGCGCCGAAAGGATACCGGGTCCGGGGAAATACCGGATGCGGGTAAGCGTATACTTGTAAGGAAGGGTAGGGAATTCATGGTCATTCGCTATGAGGATGTGGCATATTTCTTTATCGAGAATGGGGTGTCTTACCTGATAGATGCCAAGAGCCATTGCAAGTACATCATGGCGCAGCCGTTGCGGAATATCGAGCTCACTGTCAATTCTAAATATTTTTTTCGGGTTACAAAGAAGTACCTCGTGAATATCAACGCGGTGGTGAAGTTCCGGCCCATGAAGAAGGGGAAGCTGGAGGTGCAGCTGAGTCCTGATCCGAAGGAGGCGGTCGTTATCAGTCAGTTGAAGGCGGGGACTTTTAAACGGTGGCTGATGGAGAACTGAGGCGACGGACCGGCGAGCCAGGGCCAGGGCGAGGGCAGGGGATGGCGGAGAGGCCAGGCTCACAGCGCGCGCTGCTGTATAAATTCAGTGAAGAGGTCGCGATAGGAGATCCCGATGGGGAGGTTCTTGTCATCGACCAGCACGTAGTTGCCTTCCACGCGGGTGATATGATTGCCATTGATGATATACGAGTTGTGGATACGGGTAAAATGGGCGGGCAGCTTTTCCAATAGTTCCTTCATCCTTTTGTAGGTGACGATCTTTTGTGTTTTTGTGTGGATGCACACATATTCTTTCAGCGCCTCGAAATAGAGGATGTCCCGTAAATTGACGCGTATCATTTTCTTATCTGTGCGTACAAAGAGATATTCTTCGGCCTGTGCGGGTGTGGGCATGGCAGCGGCGGCCTTGTTGACAGCCATCATGAATCGCTTGAAAGTGATAGGTTTCAGGAGATAGTCCACGGCGTTGTATTCGTAGCTCTGGATGGCGTATTCGGAGTAGGCCGTGGTGAAGATGACCTTTTGTTCCCTGGGCAATATGTTCATCAGCTCGATGCCGGTGAGATCGGGCATATTGATGTCCAGGAAGATGATATCTGTTTGGGAATGGTTGAGGAATTCGAGGGCTTCCAGGGCGTCGAAGCAGGTGCCCTTCAGGGTCAGGTAAGGGACCTTGCTGATATAATCCTGGAGCAACTGGCCCGCATTGGGCTCGTCATCGATGATAAGGCAGCCTAATTTTGTCATAGCGGTATCGTTAAGTTACTGATATATGTGTCTTCCACATTATGGTTGGTCAATTGATAATTATTGCCATATAGAATTTGCAGTCTTTTCGAGAGGTTGCTCAGGCCGGTGCCTTGTCCGTTATCATGCTGGCCATGGTCGGGGCGGATACGGTTGCAAACCCTGAAATACAATCGATCCGAGATCTGCAGCCGTATGGTAATATAATTATTTTTTCCCCTTTTGTCAATCCCGTGTTTGAAGACATTCTCCACCAGGGGGATAAGGAGCATGGGTGGGATCTTTATATGCGAGATATCCTCTTCCACCTCGATGGTGGTTTTTACGGGGTGGCGTATACGCATTTTTTCCAGGTCGATGTAATTCCGGATGAAGTCCATTTCGGTGGTCAGGGGTATTTCCTGGTGAGGCCCCTGTTCCAGGAAGTAGCGTATAATGGAGCTGAGCTTTTCGATGAGATCGGCCGTCAGGGGGGATTCCCGCTGGGCGACGAAATAGATATTGTTCAGGGTATTGAAGAGGAAATGCGGCTGTACCTGTGCCTTTAGCAGATTGAGCTGTGCTTCGGCGTGCTGTTTCAGGAGGGCCTCTTGCTGTCGCTGGATCCTGAAATAATCAATGGTAAACCGGAAGGCGATGCTGAAGACATAAAAGAGACAGTTGGTGATGAAAGTATAGATATAGTCCTTGAATTCGAGATGGTAGGGTTCTTTTTGTATCCAGACATGCCATACATAGGACTGGGTCTGCACGCGGAAGTACGTGATGAGGAACAGGAGGGGGATAACAATGAGGAAGTAGAGGGTATATTTCTTCTTTCTATACAGCCTGGGCATCAGGTAGAGGGCGTTGCCATAGATGATGAAGGCATAGGTCAGCGAGGAATGGATGGCATAATTAAAGGCATCTTCCAGGCCGTAGATCTCCAATGCGTAGATAAAGAACATGCAGGTGAGGACTGTCCAAATGATCCATTGTAACCTGGTAAGGGGATGATATTTCCGGGGCCTTTGCATACCCTCGTAATGTAAAAAGAATATTCCTTTTTGGTTAAGTTTTCAACGGATGAAGTGGACGCTTCAATGGATGTCAAGGAGGCGAGCTCCTTCCACCTGTAGGGTTTCTTTGTCCTGGAGGAATACGATGACCTTACAATCCGCGGCAGTCAGGCCGGCGGGAAGGGATAGGGTCAGAGAGCCTTTGCTCTTTGAGGAAGACTTCAGATCCCTTACTATGTTGGCATGGTGCAGCTCACGGCCTGCGTTCTCTCCATTCTTTACGTCAGTGGAGGCCTGCAGCTGTATAAGGGCCGCCTGTAATGTTGCCCGGTTTTTTCCTGTCAACGTAAAATCTATAGTGACTTTTTTGCTGTCTGTGGTATGGGCGGTGGCGTCGATGACCGGGTTGGTGGTATGGGCCAGCTGTTCGTCGATGGCTTCCTTGAGGCGGTCCTTATCGGAACCTACCATTTGGGTCCTGCCGTTGACGACGACCTGGGGGGTATAGACGCTTTTGAGCATGAGGACCTCGCCGTATTGTCTTTGGCGTTGGGTAAAGTCGGATCGGCTGAAGGGGTCTTTCCAGCCCAGGCGATCCCAGTAATCTACGTGAAAACTAAGGATATAGACGCTGGAGGGGTAGGTCGTTGGGAGGGAGGCTACGAGTTCGTCGGCCGGGGGGCAGCTGGAGCAGCCTTCGGAGGTGAACAATTCTACCACCGCAAAACCATTATTAGTGGGGGGAATGGGTCTGCCAGAAAGGAACAGCAGTGAGAAAATGGCCAATTTTAAGTATTTTCCCATAAACTTTATTTTCCCCATATGAACAAGCGATTGCAGTCTTTGTTGGTGACGGTCTTGCTTTTTCAATGCATTACCGGTTTACCCCAATCAATTACAGTTAACAACATACAAAGGAAGGATGTGGATTATGGTCGTCTGGCCCGGATCGACACACTGGTCAATTCCTATATCGACAAAGGATGGGTGCATGGGGTGGTGACGTTGGTGGTAAAGGGGGGAGAGATCGTGCAATACAAGGGGTATGGCTATGCCGATGCGGAGAGCAGGAAGCCCATGCATAAGGATGATCTTTTTCGTATTGCGTCCCAGACCAAGGCGATCGTCAGCACGGCGATCATGATCCTGTATGAGGAGGGGAAATTTACCCTGGACGAACCCATTGCGGATTTTTTACCGGCCTGGCGGAACCCGTCCGTCCTGAATGAATTTCATGCGTCGGATACAACCTATACTACCGTGCCTGCCAAAAGAGATATCACTTTCCGGGATTTGCTGACCCATACCGGGGGGCTGGATTATTCGGGTATCGGGACCGAGAAGATGCGCGCGATCTATGCCAAGGCAGGTATACCGTCGGGGCTGGGGGTCGTGGATCATAGTCTGCGAGATAGAATGGACGTATTGGCGAAGCTGCCTTTGGGAAGTCAGCCGGGGGAGAAGTGGACATATAGCCTCAGTATCGATGTGCTGGGGTGCCTGGTGGAGGTGATCAGCGGGAAGAACCTGGAGCAATTTTGTATGGAGCGGATCTTTCGGCCGCTGGGTATGAAGGACACGTATTTCAATGTGCCTGCGAGCAAGGCGTCACGGCTGACGATCGTATATATGGAAGACAGTCTGCATCATATTGTCCGGTGGACGAAGGATCATTTTGCCGTCGACCCTGACTACCCCCTGAAGGAGAAACATTATTTTTCGGGTGGGGCCGGTCTTACTTCGACGGCGTATGATTATGCCCTATTCCTGCAGACGATGCTGAATGGCGGCGTTTATAATGGAGTGCGTATCCTGTCGCCCCGAACTGTGCAGATGATGACCAGCGGTCAACTCAGTTTTCTCTTTAATGGCATGGATAATTTTGGGCTGGGGTTTGGTATTACCAGCGAGCTATCCGGCGCCCGCGGGCCCCTTAATGCAGGATCTTTTTACTGGGGAGGGTTTTTTGGGACCACTTACTGGGCGGACCCCAAAGCGGGGCTGGTGTGTCTGATCATGACACAGGAGAATCCCAATAGTCATGGCGATCTGGCGGCGAAAGTGGAGCAGCTTATTTATCAGAGTTTGCGGTAGGTGTGGGTGGGGTGAGTTTAACCTGCCTTAAGGCAATTGCTGGGCGCCTATATCGATCTTATTGCCGGCTATCCGCGGGTTCCCATCGATGTCCGTATTCCCATTGACATTCGCAGCGATCACCAGCCCTGTACCCTTGGCGGGACTCCCGGCCTGTATATGCAGGTCAGGCCCGGAAGAAACATTTACAAGTAAAGGATCGACTCCATAAAGAGCATTCGTATCTCCTCCGGAGGCGGTCTTCCAGTCGGCCAGGGTCGTAAGGGCCGGACCGTTGACATTACCCCATATCCATTGGGGGGACCCCTTCGTATAATAGAGATTGTTGGCGAAGACATTCCCTGTCCCCGTCCCGGTATACTTATGCTGGAAGACATCCTGGTCCATGGCATAGACGAGATTATTGGCAATGATATTGCTGTCACAGTGCTCTGTCAGCCTGATCTCGCCCTCGATCTCGCCAAATGCTCCCTGCGAATGGTTGTTATGGTAAAGCGTATTATTGACAATAGCGCAGCTCTTCGTGCCCATGCCTATAAAATTCAAATAATCCCCCATGTAAATACCCGTACGCCAGCAGTCATAGACGAAATTATTCCGTACGGTGGAGGTGAGGGTTGCATAGATCTTGCTCTCGCTGACCAGTCCGATGCCACGGTCGCAGTTATAGACCCTGTTCCGCTCTACCACAGCGCCCGCTCCTCCGCAGATATAAATGGCGATGGCTCCATAATTGCCCGCACCCCATACGGCCACACTGTTGGACATAGAGACATTGTACAGCTCATTGTCGCTGATCACCCCGTTGCGAGCATAGTTGATTGCTACATTCCCGCTGGGGTTCAGGTTGTCGCCCCCCGCAATAATGATCCCGATGTTCTCGGTATTATATATCCTATTATGACGGATGGTAAATCCGTCCACATTCCCCGCCAGCGTAATGTTCTCGCTGGTGCCTGTTTTTGTATCGTGCACCGTGCAGTATTCGATGACCAGGTTGCTTATCGGTGAGACATTATCAGTACCGAGCACAAAGATAGCATGCCCGCTCCTGCCATTGCTCAAGGGGCTGCTGTTCACAATATTGTATATATTACAGTTCCGGATAGTAATATCGTGCGACCTTCCGTTGATGGCAATACCCTCAGGGTCCGCGCTCCCAATGGCGGCGGATAAATTACATATATCCAGTCCGTCCAGCACGATATACCGCATGCTGCGCATGGTCAACAGCGCACTCCATCCCGACACGGTGACGTTGCTCCCATCGATGACGGGCCGTTCGCCAGGATAAGCCTTGAGGGTAACATTCCTGCCCATCATACCCCCGGTGGGGAAATCTATTTGTTCGTAGTAAGTCCCACCCCGTACTACCACCGTATCGCCCGGAATGACGAGGCCCAGAGCCTTGCCGATGGACCGCAATGGTTTGTCCACGGACCCGGTATTGCCGTCGTTCCCTTTAGCCGACACGTAATAGACATGCACGGCCGGAGCGCCGCCATTAGGATCACCGCCTCCGGAGCTTTTGGAACAATCCATAAAAATCAGGGAGCATAGCAGGGTCAGTAAATAGATCTTCATTGAATACACCTTTTCTTGTAATACTACACCGCCGGACCAAAACGGGTGAATGGGTTGTAGTAGTTTTTTAAAAGCCTGTAAATGTATTTAAAGTAATTGTTAGTTTATCTGATAAAGACATTATATTTGAAAATAACTTCAGGTGTACAGGTACTTTGATTAGTAATTATCCCTTTTGATCTATGTCGCAGCAGGATGCCTCCATAATCGAGCGGTTAAAGAACGATGACCTGGCTGCCTTTGATGAATTGTACCTGAAATACTTCAAACTGCTTTGTGCCAGCGCTTATTTCTTCCTTAAAAATGACAACGATGCAAAAGATATCGTGCAGAATTTATTCATGGATATATGGGATAAAAAGCTGTATCGGCATTTTCACAACGATGTAAAAGGCTACCTTTTTCTGGCAGTAAAAAACCGCTGTCTGAATTTTATCAAAAAACAAAAAGTACAAGAGGTGAGAGGTCAGGGGCTTAACCTGTTTTATGACACGAATGGGGACGAGGCGGCAAGGGAAGAAGAGCAAGTCGGGCTCCAGGAAAAGTTACAGGGGCTCCTGTCCAAAATGAAAGGACAGAAAAAGTCAGCGATCACTATGGTATATTTCAATGATAAGAAATACAGTGAAGCCGCCGAGGGAATGGGCATTGGGGTTAATTCCTTAAAGACACACCTGAAAGCAGCATTAAAAAAGCTGCGGGAAGGGATGAAAACTAAAAAATAATTAACCTGATTTTGATTTATACTGTATCTAAATTATAATGGCAACCGATTACGACATATTACACAGGCTTTACATAGAAAGGTTGACCGGGACGATCAGTCCCGAAGACAGGGCTTTGCTCAAAAGCAGGCTGGAAGACGATCTACAGGCGAAAAAAATATGGGAAGAATTGCAGGCGGAAGGCAATGATAGTGATATTCAGCAATTCCTTGATAGTCTTCGGCCGGAGGAAGAGTTGACCCGGCTAAAGGGCGCCTTTTTAAGAGTACCCGGTAAAAAGGCAGCTGTCCGCCTTATGACCCGATATGCAGCGGCTGCAGCAATATTGATCCTGCTGATGGCCGGCGCATGGTGGATATGGTTCAAAAACAGGAAGATAACCGATAATCAGGCTATTGCCTCTCTGATAAAACAGAATAAAAGCACCGTGCACCTTCAGATAGGTACGGGACAGGTCATCGACTTGCAGGATAAAAGAAAAGAGGCGCAGCTTAAAGTAGGTGCAACAACCCTTTCTATCGATAGCAATAAACTAAGCTTCAGCTCGGCAGATACCGCGCTCAACCTGCTTTCCATTCCACAGGGAGAAAGTTACGCCATCACGCTGGCCGATGGCAGTTCTGTTCTATTAAATGCGGATTCCAGGCTGAGGTTCCCCTTCCGATTTACACAGTCCACGAGAGAGGTATATCTTGAAGGGGAAGCCTATTTTAAGGTGGCAAAGGATGACAAACATCCCTTTATTGTCCATACCCCGTTGACAAAGGTAGAAGTGATGGGTACTGAATTCGATATCAATACTTATAAAAAAGGCGTTGTTTCAACAGCGCTGATAGAAGGGAAAGTGCGTACAGCCCAACCAGATGGCGGACTTGAAAAAACACTCCTTCCGGGCCAGGCTGCCCTGTATAACATTACTGAAGGCTTCAATATCGAGCCAATCGACAGGGACGATGTGCTTGCCTGGATGAAAGGCGTATATTATTTCCACGATCTGTCATTCGACGATCTGGCCGGTGCGATATCCCGGATATATGGCGTTGCGATCACTTTCGACAATACATCGATAGGGAACAGGTCTGTATCGGGCGTTATGGATAAAAATAACCTCCCTGAATTATTGGAAGACCTGAGATCCACTGCAGGAATAAAATATTACTATTCCGGCAAAACGCTGCACATCTATTAACTGTCTCATTGATCTCTCACCTGACAAGGTTCAGCTATTTTTTCAAAAATCTTTCCTTTCCTGTTCACCCCTTTTAACCATCCTGTTGTGTTTACTACGTAAAAGCTTGTCATTCCCGAAAAATCAGGTTAACTTCTTATGATTAGAAATTGTCACCAAAACTATGCTTCCCGCAACGGGATATTGAAACTATTTTCCATCTGCTGCCTGCTACTGTTCATTGCCGGCAGTGCTAACGCCCAAAATAACGTCGAACCGCCAGGCGTTACGCTCCATCTTAACAACGCGTCCTTTTTCCAGGTATTCAAGTCCATCAAAAAACAGACAGGTTATGTTTTCTTTTACAGCAACCAACTGTTGGACGATAAGGAAAAAATAAGCCTTAGCTTTCAGAAGGCCAGGCTGGAGGAAGTATTGGATTACTTATTCCAGAACAGGAATATCTCCTACCAGGTCCGCGGGCAGAAGATACTTTTGAGTGAGAAAAAGACTGAACCCGCCAAGCCGCTGGACAAGTCAGTTAAACCTTTATCCATCCGGACAGATACTGTCCCAGGCATTGTAGTCAAAGGGGCGGTGATGGACGTGGATGGCAAGCCGCTGTCGGGTGTATCGGTGGTCCCCAAAAGCCAGCCGGGGAAGGGGGTGGTAACGGATGATTTTGGTTCTTTCACCATTGAGACCATGCCGGGAGAGATACTCGCTGTATCCATGGCGGGGATGAATTCCCAGGAAGTGGCCGCACAACAACGTGGGATATTGAAGATAACGCTTACCGTCCGACAGGATGCCATCAAAGAAGTGGTCGTAACGGCCTATGGGAAGCAGTCGAAGATCACTGTCACCGGCGCCGTCTCATCTGTCAACATGAGCGATATGCACACAGCCGTGCCCAACCTTACCAATGCACTGGCAGGGAAGGTGGCAGGTGTTATCTCCGTCCAGTCCAGCGGCGAGCCGGGATATGATAACTCCACATTTACCATTCGCGGCATTGGCAGTTTCACCGGCAATAATTCGCCCTTGATCATCGTGGACGGGGTACAGCGTGAAGACGTGAACAGTACCTACGGCGGCGCATTTAATAATATAGACCCGGAAGATGTATCCAGCATCACGCTGCTCAAAGATGCTTCTGCTACGGCTATGTACGGTGCTAAGGGAGCCAACGGTGTATTGATCATTACTACCAAAAGAGGCGTTGCCGGAAAACCCAGAATATCCCTAAAGGCAGAATCCGGTATCACCGGTTTTGCCAAAAAGCCCGAAATGCTGGACGGGGTAAGCTATATGCAGCTGTATAATGAGGCCCGCAAGAACATGGGGCTTACCGACCTCTATTCGCAGGACCAGATAAAAAAGACCGCCAGCGGACTGGACCCAGACCTTTACCCCAACGTCAACTGGATGAATGAAGTCTATAAGGACCATTCCATGCTCGACAATGTGAATCTCAACGTCACCGGCGGCGGAGATAATGTGCGCTATTTTGTGTCCGGCTCTTTTTATGATCAGGAGGGGCCTTACAAGGTTCAGCGTTTGAATAATTACAACCCCAACCTTTCTTTCAAACGCTATGATTTCAGGACCAACCTGGACATCAACCTCACCCGCACCACCCTCATGCAGCTCAACCTGGATGCGATGCTGGTAAATGAAAGATTCCCGGGTATCTCAGCTGGTAATATCTGGTACCTGACCTATGCCACCACTCCTGTAGCTTTCCCTGCCCGCTACTCTGACGGCAAATGGGCGGGGCCGTCCAGCAGCGCCGGCGGCAGCAACCCCTTGAATGAAGTGCAAAACGACGGCTATGCTATGGAGTTCCATCCCTCACTGCAATCCGTAATGACCCTTGTGCAAAAGCTGGATGTCCTGACCAAGGGCCTTTCGGCCTATGCCCGCTTCTCCTTTGACAGCTATGGGGAATTTGACAACCGCCGCACGGGGGTCAGTGATCTGTACTTTGCCACTGGAAGGGATGAAAATGGGGATTTGGTGTATACGCACAGCAGGAATGGCCAGCAATTCTTAGGCTATGCACAAAGCTCCACGGGCGAACGTACCATGTACCTGGAAGCCAACGTCAATTACGACAGGGCGTTTGGGCCGCACAGGCTGGGCGCTATGGCGCTGTATAATGTACGCAACCGCCTGACCAGCACTGCCGGAGATGCCATCAGCTCCATTCCTTACAGGAACCAAAGCCTGGCAGGACGCTTCAATTATGGTTACATGGATAAGTACCTCCTGGAATTGAATGCCGGCTATACAGGGTCTGAGAATTTTCAGCCGGGACGGCGATTCGGGTTCTTTCCTTCGGTGTCTGCCGGATGGGTGATATCCAGGGAAAATTTTTTTGACAGAGCTGCTGGAAAGATATCATTGTTGAAGCTCAGGGGCTCGTATGGCGTTGTGGGAAATGATAATGTTTGGTCCGGAGCGCGTTTCCCCTACCTGACACAAATCGGCGGTGGCGGCTCCGCGGGTTTTGGGTTGAACGGCGGCTCGGCGGGCGGCATTACGGAAAATATCATTGGCATCCAGAACCTGACCTGGGAACGTTCTTACAAGTCAGACATAGGAATTGAGATCGGCCTGTTCAAAAAGTTGAGCATAACAGCCGATTATTATATAGACCACCGGAAAAATATACTGGTGCAGCGCGGGACCGTGGCAGGCATAGCAGGGTACAACGGCTCCCAGATATACGCCAATCTTGGCGAGGCAAGGAATAAAGGGGTTGACGGCAACATAGAATACAATGACCAGTTTGGCAAAGTAGGGCTGCGCCTGTTTGGAAACCTTACCTATGCCATCAATAAGATAGTATTCCAGGACGAGCCTTCCAAGAAATATGCTTACCAGAGAGGAACGGGCCATATGTATGGAGAGTTCACGGGCTACATCGCGGACGGTTTGTTTGTCGATCAAAATGATATTGACAAACGGCCTGCCCAGAATTTGGGTGTGGTGGCGCCGGGAGACGTCCGGTATAAAGATCTGAGCGGCGACAATGTGGTGGATGCGGCCGACTGGACCTACCTGGGCAAATCCTGGTTCCCTAAATGGTTATATGGCGCCGGCTTTACCGTGAGCTATCATAATTTCGACCTCTCGTCCCTGTTCCAGGGCATCTCGGATGTGGGCATTATGACCAACGGGGCCACGATCAGCGGTCCGGGCGCTTCCGGAGCGGGGGTAATCCCTTTCTCCGGTATGGGACAATACGCCAATAACTCTCTAACGGTGATTAAAGACAGGTGGACGGTAGATAACCCCAGACAGAATGCGGCCTACCCCCGGCTGACCGTAGCAAGCCTGCTGGACAATAATTACCTTGCCAGCTCCCGCTGGTTGAAGGACGGCTCTTATCTCCGGCTGAAGCAGGTGTCGCTCGGCTATACTATCTCTTCCGATAAAATGAAACGGACAGGCATCGGCTCCCTCTATGTATATGTGGCCGGCCAGAACCTGCTCACATTTTCCCAGTTCAAATTATGGGACCCGGAATTGGGATCAAATGGCGCTAAATACCCGATCACACGCATGGGTACGGTTGGGGTCAGGGCATTGTTTTAAATCACACTTAATATACTATAAAATGAATAAGCTTTTTATATATAGCCTTTTAATCTGCTGTACGGCAATCGCGCTGGGCAGCTGTACAAAATATCTCGATGAGAAGCCGGACAACCTACTGACCACTGACCTGGTATGGCAAAAAAGGTCAACGACTGAATCCTATCTGAACCAGGTATACAGCCATGTGCTCATCCAGGCGGATGACTATACGACGCTGGGGGGCAGTGATGAAACTACCTGCGCGCTTGCCGGTGTCAACGTGCGAAAAATGGTGACGGGCAACTGGAGCGCCCAAAGCAATTACTGGGATTACTGGCCCACCTATTATGAAGGCATCCGGCAATCCATCGTATTTGATCAGAACATCGACAAAGTGCCTTCTTCTGAATTGAGCGACGCCCTGAAAAGCCAGTATAAAAGCGAAGCATTGTTCTTAAGAGGCTGGTTCTATTGGAGGCTGCTGCGTCAGTACGGACCCGTTGTGCTGCTGAGAAATACAATAGGGCTGAATGAAGATTACAGCAAATATCCCCGGGCGCCTTTTGACTCCTGCGTTGCTGAGATCAATAGTTTAATGGATCGGGCGGCCGCGGGCCTTCCACCTACCTGGACAAGCTCAGCCAATTATGGACGAGCCACTAAAGGCGCCTGTCTCTCGGTAAAAGCACAATTGGCTTTATTGGCAGCAAGCCCGTTATGGAATGGCAACCCGCTGTTCGGCTCGTTCAAGAACAACGACGGTGAGCAGCTGGCCCCCACAAGCTATGATGCCAATAAATGGAAAACAGCGGCAGATGCTGCAAAGGCAGTGATCGACCTGGGTGTGTACAAACTATATATGAACACCGATGACGGCGATGCTAATTTTGATCCCCTGGTTTCCTACCGGAATGTGTTTGTCTCCAACTGGAACAATGAGATCATCTTTTCCTCTAACCTTGCCGGCGCCTTCTGGATATGGGGATTAGAGATCAGGTGCGCCCCCTGGCCGGCAGGTCTCTGCATTCAAAATGCCACGCAAAATGTAGTGGATGCGTTCTATATGCGAAATGGCCTGACCATCGATGACACCAATTCCGGATATACGGAGCAGGGGTTTGCCCAGGCGGATGACCCAGCAAATTGGGGTGTGGCAAGAGATGGGATCAACCGGGGCTATATAACGGGCAACAGCAACATGTATGTAGGCAGGGAAGCTCGATTTTATGCCGCCGTCATGTATAATGGCAAGCCGGCTGTGGCCGCCCCCACTTCGGATGACAGGAATTTCTTCTCTTCTACGCAGAACATCGATGGCCGGGGAAGAACAGAATTTTATTATAGCGGCAAGTCAGGATCACACACCAACAGCAACAACGATATTACAGGGTACAATGTGCTGAAGGGTGTAAGCCCGGGCAGCAATATCCGTTATAGCCAGGTGACCTACCGCCCTTATATCCATATGCGTTATGCGGAGATACTGCTGGACTATATTGAAGCATTGAATGAATACGATCCTGCAAATCCCGACATCATCAAATACCTGGATATGATCCATGCCAGGGCCGGTCTGCCGGGCTTTGAAACGGTATACCCCAACAGCGTAGGCAACCAGGATGCGATGCGTAAAGTGATATTGAAAGAACGGCAGATAGAATTGTGTTTCGAGGGCGACCGGTATTTTACCCTGGCACGCAGGCTGATCATGAACGATCCTAAAGTGCTGACGATCTACCGCATGAATGTCAACGCCGACGACAACGGCCAGGGATTTAGCTTCCCTGATTTCTATACCAGGAACTTGTTCCAAACAAGATTCTGGGATAATAAAATGTATTTATTCCCGATACCACAGGATGAGCTGGATAGAACAAAAGGAATGGTGCAAAACCCGGGATGGTAACATTTCCCATCAAATGATTATTGCCTAAAACAAATAACGCTATGCAAAAAAAACATATTTCTTTCATCATATTATACTACTTCCTTGCAGCCGTTGTTCTTGTCGCTTGTAAAAAGAACGGGTCAGGAGCCGGAGGACCTATCAGTATTCAAAGCTTTACGCCTTCGACAGGCGGCGCCACTACAGAGATCCTCATCGATGGGAAGAACTTTATTGCCGACACTTCGCAGATATCGGTTTCCATTAATGGGAAAAAGCTCAAGCTCATCGCCGTCAATGACCACCAGGTGATGGCCCTGGTCCCCAAAAAGACAGGATCAGGCCCTATTGTGCTGACAGAAGGCAACCAAACCGTTACCAGTGTTGATACATTCCATTATCAATACACACGTGTCGTTTCAACATTGGCTGGCAATGGTCAGCCTGGTTATGTCAACGGAAACGGCGCTAATGCACAGTTTCATTTTTTTGACGCGGGAAATAACTGGTATCGCAGCGAAGGAATTGTAGTAGACAGATCTTTAAACGTATACGTAACGGAGCCCATGGATCATTGCATCCGTAAAATCGATTCAGCGGGGAACGTGACGTTATTCGCCGGAGATCCCAATAATGGGGGCAATATGGATGGCAATGGAGCGAATGCGCAGTTTCAGTGGCCCTGGTCCTTAGGTATCGATGGAAACGATAACGTATACTGTATCGATATCTTGAACTGGAATATCCGGAAGATTACGCCTGATGGCACCGTCACAACCCTGGCATCGACAAAAGCTGAACCCTGGGGCATAACCGTTAATAAAGCAACGGGGGATATCTACTATGTCCATATCTGGTCGGGGAATGTGTTTAAGCTATCGGCAGATGGCTCCTTCCATGATAAGATCATTGACAATTGCGGTCTTTGGGTGGCCGGTATCGCCTGTGACAAATCCGGGAACCTCTATGCCTGCTCCGATGGGGACCAGGTGGTAAGGGAGTTTGCTGCGGGCACCTGGACGCCTTCCGTCATTGCGGGAACTTTAGGCGTTGCCGGTGTGGAAAATGGCGTTGGTACAGCGGCCAAGTTTACCTATCCATGGGGGCTTAGTATCGACGATTGGGGAAACCTCTATGTAGGGGGCAACGATGGTAATGGAGCTTCGAGCCCCGATCAGTCCATCCGGATGATCACAGCGGGGACATGGGAAGTGAGCACTTTCGCCGGCAGTACTAACCTTGGTTTTACGGATGGCATCGGCGGCGCAGCAACGTTTGCCGGGCCTATCAATTCAGCAGTGGATAAGAATGGTACCGTATATGTGTTGGATAAACGAAATAATGCGGTGCGGAAAATCATTTCAGAATAGAAAAACCCGATCATAAAAAATATGAAGAAGATCTTTTTGTCACTTGTCACCATTTTGTTCGCTGCAACTTGTTTTTGTCAAACCACCCTGGTCAATCCCCGTACCGATATGAAACTGCTCAGGCGGTTCCAGGATGGTAAGCTCGGCATGTTTATACATTGGATGGCCTGTTTTACACCGGCCACGGGCGATTCGTGGGAGATTGGACGAAAAACGCCCAAGCGGGTGGCAGACTCCATAACCTACGCCTGGGACCCTGAAAAATTCGATGCAAAAGCAATTGTTGATTTTGCGGTACGGGCCGGGTGCAAATATATTACCGTTATCTCCAAGCATCATGACGGCTTTTGCATCTGGGATAGTAAGTATACTTCATTCGACCTTGAAAGAGTAAAATTCAAAAAAGACATCCTGGCTGAGCTCGGCAGGGAAGCGCACCGCCGTGGATTGCTTTTCGGCATCTACTATTCCATCCTTGACATCAATCAAATGGGATGGGATAAAATGCCCTTTGAGATATCCACCCAGCCGGAACCCACCGGCGGCAAGGCAGCCTTTGTACAGTATATTCATGACCAGGTAAAAGAGCTGCTCACAAGATATAGCCCCGATATCATGTGGTTTGACGGCTACTGGCTGAAGCAATACTGGACGAATGAGGACGGCAGGAACCTGTATGAAGACATCAAAAAAACAAAACCCAATACCCTGTCGAGAGGGCTGTCTTCGACAAGAAATGATAAGGATGAAGATATTTTCGTACCGGACGGTTCCGCGGGCGATTACCTGTGCATCGAAGCCAAAACCTCTGAAGGCCCATCTTATCCCTGGGAGGCCTGTACAAGTGTCAGCTATCCCGTTTATGCTTATGACCCCAGCGCTCCGCTCAAGAGCAAAAAGGATCTGATCACCATGTTCGATAAAGAGATTTGCGGGAATGGGAATTTCCTGTTGAATATCGGGCCAGATAGGGACGGGACCCTGCCTAAGGCACTTACCGACAGATTCCTGGAAGTGTCCGACTGGGTGTTGAAGAACAAGCAGGCCATCTATAATACATCCGGCGGCCCCTTCAAACAAGGAACCTGGGGTGGCAGCACTTACAAAGGCAATCATATTTACCTGCATCTGCGTCAGCCGGACCAGGAGATCACCCTGAATGAGCTGAAAGGTTATACGGTCTTGTCGGCGAAAGACGCCGCCACCGGCGAATCCCTGAAACTGACGAGGACGGCAACGGGCTATTTGATACAAGCGCCCAGGGTGGGGGATGATAATATCATTGCGGTGATCGCATTGCAATTGGACAAACCATTTGTTTTTTCGGGATGGCTTTCATTAAATTAATTAGGTTCATGAGAGGAATATATTTAGGTCTTTTGCTGGCAGGATTGGTTAGCGCTTATTCATCATTTGGATCGGACTTCGAGGGCGTGAAAGAATTAGCCGCAAGGCGCGTGAGCTGGCTCAGCCGATACCTTGTGTTTAAAAAGATACCGGCCCAGGCAAATGACCATTTCATCTTGCAGTCGGAACATGGAAAGATCGTCATTTCCGCCACATCGGCTAATGCGGCAGCATTTGGATTGAACTGGTATTTGAAATATTACTGCCATCGTTCCATGAGCCATATGGGCGATAACCTCTCTGCAGTATACCCGATCCCACCGATAAAAGCCCCGGTGACAAAGGATGCATCGGCGCAATATCGCTATGCGCTGAATTACTGCACCTACAATTACACCATGAGCTTTTACACCTGGAAAGACTGGGAGCATGAGCTGGACTGGATGGCATTGAACGGGGTAAATACCATGCTGGTGGCGAATGGAGAGGAGGCGGTGTGGCAAAATGTGTTGAGGCAATTGAATTATTCGGAGGAAGAAATAAGGAAGTATATCACCGGCCCTGCCTATAATGCCTGGTGGCTGATGGGGAACATACAGGGATGGGGAGGTCCGATGCCGCAATCGCAGATCGATGGCAGGAAAGACCTGGTGCAAAATATGTTGAAGCGCATGAAGGTGTTGGGCATAGACCCTGTGATGCCAGCGTTTTATGGCATGGTTCCCTCCGACCTGAAAAATAAAGTAAAGGCGCATATTTTTACACAAGGCACCTGGGGCTTCTTTACGCGGCCCGATATCCTGGACCCGAATGATCCGCTATTCGACAGGATCGCCGACCTGTTCTACGGCGAAACAAAAAAGTTATATGGTGATCGTATACGCTTTTTCTCCGGCGATCCTTTTCATGAAGGAGGCGCCGTCGAAGGAGTGGACCTGGGTAAGACGGGGTTGTCAATTCAAAGAGCCATGCAGCGGAATTTCCCGGGGGCTATATGGGTATTGCAAGGGTGGCAGGGGAACCCCCGCAAAGAAATGATTGCGGCAGTGGATAAGCAAGGTATCCTGATACAAGAGCTATTCGGGGAGAATACGAAGAACTGGGAAGACCGCAAAGGCTATGAGAGCACGCCCTTCATCTGGTGCACCGTCACCAACTTTGGCGAACGTCCCGGTATCAATGGTAAGCTACAACGGTTTGCCGACGAGGTTTACAGAGCGCAAAACAGTCCGTACGGCGCCGTTATGAAAGGTGTCGGCATCATGCCCGAAGGGCTCAATAACAACCCTGTCGTATACGAGCTGATGATGGAGCTGGCCTGGCACAAAGAGCATGTAGATGTCAACGACTGGATCAAAGGCTACACGGAAGCACGGTATGGAAAAAATACAGACGATGTGACAAAAGCATGGAGTCTCCTTTTACAGACCGTCTACAGCAGCGACATGGGGTACCAGGAAGGACCGCCTGAAAATATATTGTGCGCAAGGCCTGCTTTGCAGATCAAATCCACTTCGAGCTGGGGCAGCCGGAAAAAGAAATTCGATATTTTGAAATATAAGGAAGGGGTTAAATATTTCGTGAAAGCTCTGCCGCAATTGAAGAACAGCGAAACATATAAGATAGATGTCGTCAACCTTGTAAAACAGGACATCGCGGATGACGCAGATACGGTGTTTAGCGGGCTGGTCAATGCCTTTGAGCAAAAAGACAAAGTAGGTTTTGAGATACAGGCCGCCCGGTTCTTACAATTGCTCGATCATACCAACACGTTGCTGAACACGAACAGCTACTTCAGGCTCGATACTTACCTGCGACAGTCCAAAGCATCGGGGATCACTCCTCAGGAAAAGAGGAACGATCTTTTAAACGCGCTGATGCTTGTAACCTATTGGGGCGGCAACGATCCCAAAGAGGACAACCTGCATGAATATGCTTATAAAGAATGGGGTGGGCTGATGGACGGCTTTTATAAGAGACGCTGGCAGCTCTATTTTGAACAGCTGCGCAATCAGCTCAAGGGGCAGCAGCAGGAGCCTATTGATTTTTTCCACTGGGAGCGCAGCTGGGTGCAGGAACGATACAATAGTGCTATCAATCAATCAAAATAGATGTGGTTTGTTGGGTATTTGACGAATGTGATTTTTTTGTATACATTCGTTGAAAAGAGGCTCTCGCATCCCCAACCATGTTGCCATACGAAACATTTGATGAACAATCTGCATGGACGCTCATCCGCCAGGGTGATAAAGCAGCTTTCCTGCAGCTGTACGAGCATTTTTTCCACTACCTGCTTCAAATCGGTATCCGTATCAGCAATGACCCGCATGCAGCAAAAGATGCCTGCCAGGATTACTTCCTATATCTCTGGGAAAAACGGGATACGCTTTCGGAGGTCCGCAATATCAAAGGCTATCTGTACAAAGGATATAAGAACCAATTGGTAAAAATGATCCTCAAAAAGGGAAAAACATTGAGCTTCTCTCCGGAGGACGATGATGGTCAGCGGAGCTGGGAACCCGGCCGGGAGACGGAGGCGATCCTTTCGGAAGAGGCCCGGGAAAAGCGGGACCTGGTCATCAGGGCTTTTAAGGCATTGCCTCCCCGGCAGCGGGAATTGGTCTACCTTCGCTATTATGCTGCGCTTCCCATCGAGGAGATCGCCCGGGCCACCGGTCTTACCCTTCGCAGCGTGTACAACCAACTGCATATCGCCCACAACAAGCTCCGGGAGTCATTAAATAAAAAGGACCGGAACAGTCTGGGGTCTATTTTCCTTCTCCTTTGGTAGAATGTGCAGGAAGGGCTTCCTACGCATTCAAAAAAAAGAAAAAATTTTTGGGTTTAGACAGGTAAAAAACTGAAGCAGGGGCACTCTTTACTAAAAAGGGTCTCATGAACGGTTTTGATGCCGAGATCGAACAATTGATGAATGATGCTTCTTTCCTGAATTTCTGCTTTGGGAAGGACCAGCAGGATATCGCCCTGTGGGAAACGGTCCTGCTCACCCAACCGCAAAAAAAAGAGGCGATACTGGAAGCCCGGAGGCGCCTGCTGGCGTTGGCGGAAGCCGTTTGGGAAGGGGAGCGGCAGCTGGCTGTGGAGAGGCTGCGGGAAGGCATTGAAAAGCTGGGACAACAGGGAAATATTGAACAGCTTGAAGGTGAGGCTGGCGGAACTGACACCGGGGAGGAACGTATTTTCCTTCGGAAGATATCGCCCTGGCTTCGGGCTGCAGCTGTCGTCCTGCTCCTGCTGGCCGGTGGCTGGTTGATCTATCGTTATAGCTCCAGGCCACAAACGGGTTCGGCACAGGAATTCCTGGCTTCCAGGGGGGAACGAAAAACGCTTCATCTCCCGGATGGGACCACCGTCATCCTTAATGGTGGTAGTCGGCTTCTCATGCCGGCTGAATTCGGATCTGCTTCGCGGGAGCTGACGCTAAGCGGAGAGGCTTTTTTCGATGTGGCAAAGGATGCGGGGCGTCCTATGGTTATTCACACCCCCTTCATCGCTATAAAAGTGCTGGGGACCACTTTCAATGTCCGTGCGTACCCGGATGAACCTACCGCAGAAGCCGCGCTGGTAAAAGGGGTGATAGAGGTGCACTATTCCAAGGCTGGGGATAAAAACGTGCTTCTCCACCCTATGCAGAAAGTGGTGATCAATATCGCAGATTCCCTGCGGGAGAGTACTATCGTCACCGGAGAGGCTGGCAAGGGAGAGAAAACACCCGTTGTCCGGGTAGGGGCGCTTCATAAAAGCCGCCTGCTAAATGGGCTGGCGGAAACGGCCTGGACCGAGAACAAGCTGGTATTCGACGATGAGCCATTGGGGACTATTGCGGGCAAGCTGGAAAAATGGTTCGGTACTGAAGTGGGGTTTGAAGATGAAGGGCTGAAGAGCCTGCCTTTTACCGGAACGTATGATGCTCCTAAGCTGGAAACCGTGCTGGAAGCTATGCAGACGGCCATCCCGGGATTACAGTACAGGCGGGGGGAGGGTGGTAAAATTGTCATTTACAGGTAGAAATAAAAAGGGGATGCGTGCAGGCATCCCCGGTAAAAAGTCCAGAAACAGGCGGCTTCGCATCCGAAACCTGTTTCCATTATTAACTTAAAACCAAAGCTAAGGTATGCAAAATTGCAGGACCCGAAGGCAAGCTTTTGCCGGAGGGGCATTAACCAAAACATTACGACTTATGCGATTGACCGCTGTTATACTGGTGGCAGCCTGCCTCCAGGTCTCTGCAAAAGGTCTCTCACAGGACGTGAAAGTGACGCTGAATGAGAAGCATATAAGGCTGGACAAGCTGTTCCACCTTTTTGAGAAGCTCACTTCCTACCATTTTTCGTACAGCAGCGCGTACGTTCCCATCGAAACGAAGGTGGATGTAAGCGCCCGGGATGAAGAGCTTTCCACCGTCCTGAAACGGACCCTCTACCCCCTCTCCCTGAGGTTCAGGCAGCTGGACGATCATATTATTGCGATCATGCAGGATGAAGCCGGCAAAGGCGATCCGGCTTCCCAGCTTCCGGCGCCTCCGGCCGACAGTACGAGGCAGGTCCGGGGCCTGGTCATGGATGTGGACGGAAAACCGCTGGTAGGCGCTTCGCTGATGGTCCGGCATTCGACCAGGGCCACTTCCACGGACGAGCTGGGGACCTTTGCCATTAAGGTCGCCGTGGGTGATACGCTGCAGGTGTCCATGGTGGGGATGACGTCTCAGAATATCAGGATCACCGGTTATGATGTAATCAAAGTGACCCTTGACGCCCGCACCGACAAGATGGATGAAGCGGTGATCGTCGGTTATGGCAAACAAAAGAAGATCACCGTAACAGGGGCCGTTTCTACGATCAATATGGCGGATATGCGGACCCCATCCACCAATTTGTCCAATGCCCTTGCCGGAAAAGTAGCCGGGATCATTTCCGTGCAGTATGCCGGGGAGCCGGGCTATGACAATCCCACCTTCACCGTCCGGGGTATCGGCACCTTTACAGGGAACGCGTCTCCTCTTATCATTGTCGATGGTGTACAGCGGGACGATGTGAACAGCACTTATGGCGGTGCGTATAACAATATCGATCCCGAAGATATTGCCAGCATATCCATCCTGAAAGATGCATCGGCCACCGCCGTGTATGGCGCCAAGGGGGCCAACGGGGTCATGATCATCACCACTAAGAGGGGTGTGGCTGGTAAACCGAAGATCTCTATCAAAGCAGAAACAGGCATGACAGGGTTCACGCGGGTCCCGAAAATGCTGGATGGCGTGAACTATATGAAATTGCTGAATGAGGCCAGGACCAATATGGGCCTGACCCCTGCCTATACAGATCTTCAGATCCAAAAAACTGCCAGCGGCCTCGATCCTTACATGTACCCAAATGTGAACTGGATCGACGCGGTGTACAGAGACCATGCGGCCCTCGTCAATTCTAATCTGAACATTACCGGCGGCGGAGAGAACGTGCGGTATTTCGTCTCTGCGTCTTTTTATGACCAGGAGGGACCATACAAGGTAACCACGCAGAACGGGTTCAATCCCAATCTGAATTTTAAGCGATATGATTTCAGGAGCAATGTGGATGTCGACGTCACCAAAACCACCCTGTTGTCGCTGAACGTGGATGCCATGCTGGTGAACCTCAAATTCCCGGGCATTTCGGCCGGGCATCTCTGGTATTTATCTTATGCGACCACTCCTGTCGGCTTCCCTATCAAATTTCCGGATGGCAATCGCTGGGCCGGCCCTCTTAATAATGGCGGTAATAACCCCCTGAATGAAGTGCAGAATAATGGATATTCCACGGAATTCCATCCCTCCGTCCAGTCGGTATTCACCGTGACCCAGAAGCTGGACTTCCTGACAAAGGGCTTGTCGGCATATGGCCGGGTGGCATTTGATACCTATGGTGAGTTTGATAACTCCCGGCGGCATGCGAATGATCTTTGGGCTGCTCTTGGCAGGGACGACAATGGCAAGCTGATATATAGCCAGACAAGGGTTGGACAGCAGTTCCTAGGATATGGTCAATCCTCGACAGGGGAAAGGATCATGTACCTGGAGGGCAATCTATCCTACTCGAAGGACCTGGGAGATCACCATATCGGCGCTATGGCTCTGTTCAACATGCGCAACCGGCTGGAAAGCACTGCCGGGAACGTGATCAGCGCCATTCCATACCGTAATGAGTCCCTGGCTGGCAGGGTAAGCTACTCTTATAAGGACAAGTATCTTGCCGAGGTCAACACCGGATGGACTGGTTCGGAGAATTTTGCAGTTGGCAAAAAGTTCGGTCTGTTCCCTGCGGTATCTGCCGGTTGGGTGATATCCCGCGAAGATTTCTTCGACCGTCTGTCCAGCACTTTCAGTCTGGTGAAGCTGCGCGCCTCCTATGGTGTGACGGGGAATGACAATATCGGAGGGGGAGGAAGGTTCCCCTATATCACGCAATATGGCGGAGGCAATTCCACCGGGTTTGGCCTGAATGGTAACTGGTATGGTGGGATCACGGAAAGTGTCATCGGCGTGGAGAACCTGACCTGGGAACGGTCCTATAAGAAAGACCTCGGGTTGGAGATTGGCATTAAGAACAGGTTGAATGTCATTGTGGATGTTTTCCAGGAACACCGGAAGGACATCCTGATCGCCCGATCCTCCATTTCCTCTGCGGCCGGTTATTCGGGTACTGCCGTTTATGCCAACCTGGGTGAAATGAACAACCGGGGCATGGACGCCAGCTTCGAGTATAACAATAAGATTGGAAGAGTCGGTCTGCGGGTGTTTGGAAATGTAACCTACAGCAACAACAAGATCGTATTCCAGGATGAGCCTATCAGGAAATATGGCTACCAGCGGAGTACCGGCCATCATTATGGAGAGTTTACAGGATACATAGCAGAAGGCCTGTTCAAAGACCAGGCAGATATCGATAACAGTCCCACGCAGCAGTTTGGCGTGGTTGCTCCCGGGGACATCAAATACCAGCACCTGACAGGTAAAGACGATAATGTGATCAATGCCTATGACTGGACCTACCTGGGCAAGTCCTGGTTTCCCAGCTGGCTGTATGGGGCGGGATTTTCCGTGATGTATCACAAATTCGATGTCTCCCTATTCTTCCAGGGAGTGCAGGATGTCGGCATTATGGCGAACGGTTCCTGGATATCTGGCGATGGATGGGGTTCAGACGGAGCGGGGGTTGTACCCTTCTCGGGTATGGGAGAGTTTCCCAATAATACGCTGGCCAATGCTGTGGACAGGTGGACCCCTGCCAATCCCCGGCAGAATGCATACTATCCCCGGCTGACAATGGGCAGTCTCGGCGATAATAACTATGCGGGGAGCACCTGGTGGCTGAAGGACGGGGCTTATATGCGGTTGAAGCAGGCCTCGCTGGGGTATACGCTTTCCTCCGTCCGGCTGAAGAGAGGCGGGCTGTCCAGCCTTTATTTCTACCTGTCGGGTATGAACCTGCTGACCTTCAGCAAGTTCAAGCTTTGGGATCCCGAGCTGGGGTCCAACGGCGCCAAATACCCTATAACCAGGACAGTAACCTTTGGGATCAGGGCCGAATTTTAACATCTATCCAACCTATTTAACATGTATACGATCAAACATAATCTTCTTTCTGCCGGCCTGGCTTTCCTCTTGATGGCCCTGCTTTCCGGCTGTGCCAAATACCTGGATAAAAAACCGGATAATATCCTTAGTTCCGACCTGGTCTGGCAGACGCGGGCGAATGCTGAAGCATATCTATACCAGGTTTATGGCTATGTCCAAGCCTATACGGACGATTATACCAAGCTGGGCGCCAGCGACGAGACTTCCTGCAGCATCGCAGGGGTGAATGTTCGCAGGATGGTGACCGGGAACTGGAGTCCACAGAGCGGGTATTTTTACAATTGGGGATCGTACTATGCCGGCATCCGGCAATCGCTGGTCTTTGAGGCAAACGTGGACAGGGTCCCTGCGACAGCATTGAGCGATGACCTGAAGACCCAGTACAAAGCCGAGGCCGTCTTTCTCCGGGGCTGGTTCTACTGGAATTTGCTCCGGCAATATGGTCCCTTTCTAAAGCTGACGCATACCCTGAGCCTGAATGAAAATTACAATGTATATGCCCGTGCGCCCTTCGATACCTGCGTAGCTTATATCAACCAACTGATGGACCAGGCTGCACAGGTGCTTCCGGTGGCCTGGACCTCGTCTTCCAATTATGGAAGGCCGACAAAGGGAGCCTGTCTGGCGGTGAAATCACAGCTGGCATTGCTGGCGGCCAGCCCCCTGTGGAATGGCAATCCCCGGTTTGCCTCCTTTAAGAACCAGGATGGCACTGCCCTGGCCCCGGCCAGCTATGATGCGGGAAGGTGGAAGACCGCTGCCAATGCTGCCAAAGCCGTCATCGACCTGAACGCTTACCGGTTGTTTACAAATATCGATGAAGGTGATGGGGCATTTGACCCTTATCTGTCCTGCCGGGACCTGTTCCTCACCAATTGGAACAATGAAATGATCTTTACCACCAATATGGCCGGCACCTGGCAATGGGGCCAGGACAAGCGCTGCACCCCTTCGCCCGGCGGGATCAATATGACCAATGCCACCCAGAACGTGGTAGATGCTTTCTATATGCGCAATGGCAGGACCATCGACGATACTTTATCCGGCTATACCGAGACCGGCTTTGCCGTTGCCGATGACACGGCCAACTGGGGTGCTGCAAGAGATGGGGTTCAAAGAGGGTATATCACGGGCAACTCCAATATGTATGTCGGCAGGGAACCCAGGTTCTATGCGTATATCCAGTATAACGGCAAGCCCGTCCTGCCGGCGCCTACCAGCGACGACCGGAATTTTTTCTCTTCGTCCAGCAACCAGGACGGCAGAGGCAGAGCGGAATTCTATTACAGTGGCAAATCGGGGGTAGGGACAAATAATAATGGGGATTACACCGGCTATGACGCGCTTAAAAATGTAAGCCCAGCTTCCAATATCCGTAACGATAATTCGGCCTACCGTCCTTATATCCATATCCGGTATGCGGAGATCCTGTTGAACTATGTCGAGGCCCTGAATGAATATGATCCGAGCAATCCCGACATACTCACCTATCTGAATATGATACGCACCAGGGCAGGACTTCCCAACCTGGAAGCTGTTTATCCTTCCGCGCCGGGCAACCAGGTGGAAATGCGAAAAAGGATACTGCAGGAGCGGCAGATCGAACTTTGCTTTGAAAGCGACCGGTATTATACGCTGATCCGGCGGTTAATGATGAGTAATCCCGGGATCCAGTCTATTTACCGGATGAATACTATCGCCAACGACAACAACCAGGGGTTTGCTTTTACTGGTTTTTATACCAGGATATTGTTTCAGAACCGCTATTGGGATGATAAAATGTATTTGTTCCCGATGGCACAGGATGACATCGACAAGGACAATGCCATTGTCCAGAATCCAGGCTGGTAATACCGGGAAGCTGGAAGTCCAACAGGCAATTATAAAATCAAACATCAAAAAAATGAGATTGAATATATTAACCTTCTTTACCGGCGTAGCCTTGCTTGGTGCAACGCTGGCGGGTTGTAAAAAAGACAATACAGCTGCTCATCATGCCGGCTCGCCTATCCTGATTGACAGTTTTGCAGCAACAAGCGGCGGCGGCGGGACCGAGATACTCATCTCCGGGAGCAATTTCTCATCGGACACGAATGCTGTCCAGGTATATATCAACGGTCGCCGGCTGGCCATCGTGAATTCCAACTTTCACCAGATCATGGCCGTGGTCCCGAAACGGTGCGGATCGGGAAAGGTTGTCATTAAGATCGGGAGTGACAGCGGGGTCAGCAGCAACACCTTCACCTATATCTATTCCCATATCGTCAGTACGCTGGCCGGGAATGGAACGGCAGGCTTTGCCAATGGCAAGGGTACAGATGCACAGTTCAATTTCAACGGAGCGAGCTGGTATCGCAGCAGCGGGCTGGCGGTAGATGACAATCTGAACCTTTATGTAGCAGACGTCGGCAATGCGTGTATCCGGAAGGTGGACAGTGCGGGCAATGTGACAACGTTCTGTGGCAATCCAGGACATTACGGATATGCGGATGGCCAGGGGTTGGCGGCTAAATTCAGCATTCCTTACTCTGTGGCCATCGATCCGGCGGGCAATGTATATTCGGCAGACCCCGGTAACTGGGACATCCGAAAGATCACCCCGGATGGAACCGCTACGACCATTGCATGGGGAAGCCAGTCTCCCTGGTTCGTAGCCTATGATAAGGTGTCGGGCCTTCCGTATTATGGGAGTGTTTCGAGTCCCGGGAATGTGTACCAGATCCCCTCACAGTGGAACAGCACTGCAATTGTGTCGGGACTAAATTATCCAGCCGGCATCGGGTTCGACGGGCACGGCAATCTGTATGTCTCCGGCAATGGGGATGATGTGATCCACAAATTTACCGCCGGGACCTGGCAGGATAGCACCATTGCCGGCCAGACGGGGAAAGCGGGGTATACTAACGGAGGACCTTCTGTGGCACAGTTCTCCCTTCCATGGGGTCTTGCGGTGGATCTTGCCGGGAATATCTATGTGGCGGGTAACGGGACCTGGGACGGAGGCGCGTATAACCCTGATCAGTCAGTCCGGTTCATAGAGGCCGGCACCTGGCAGGTAAGCACATTCGCCGGAAGCGGTACTGCGGGGTATGTGGATGGGGTAGGTGAGGCGGCTGCTTTCTCCGGACCTACGGGGGTTACAGTGGACAAATACGGTACTGTATACGTGCTGGACAAGAATAATAACAGGATCCGAAAAATTATCTCCGAGTAAGAACTGACAAATGAAGAATATACGGATAGGGAAAATGCTTCTCGCCGGGGCCCTGGTTTTATCAATCGGAGCGAGTGCGCAATCTTTTGAGGGAGTGAAGCAACTGGCCCGGCGGCGGGTACCCTGGCTGGCGGAGCGGCTGGACTTCCAGGTGCTGAAAGACAGTGGTGATCAAAAAGATGTTTTTGAGATCCGGAGCAAAGGGGGCCGCGTGACGATTGCCGCTACGGGATCTAATGCCGCGGCCATGGGTCTGAACTGGTACCTGAAATATTATTGCCACCGTTCCATGTCGCATATGGGGGATAACCTGGGGGCGGTGGCGGCGCTACCCGTAGTAAAAGAGCCCGTGACTGTGCGGGCTGTTGCGCAGTATCGGCATGCGTTGAACTATTGCACGTACAACTACAGCATGAGCTTTTATACGTGGAAGGATTGGGAGCGGGAGCTGGACTGGATGGCGTTGAACGGGGTCAACCTGATGCTGGTGGCGAATGGAGAGGAGGCCGTGTGGCAAAATGTATTGAGGCGACTGGGCTATACGGAGAAGGAGATATTGGATTTTATTACCGGCGTGGCGTTCAATGCCTGGTGGCTGATGGGCAATATACAGGGATGGGGCGGTCCGATGCCGCAGAGCCAGATAGAGGGGAGGATGCGGATGGTGCAGCGGATGCTGGCGCGTATGAAGGAGCTGGGTATCGAACCAGTGATGCCCTGTTTTTTTGGAATGGTACCGTCTACGTTGCGAGATAAGATGAAGGCGCATGTCATTGTACAGGGGACCTGGGGCGCCTTTACGCGGCCCGATATCCTGGACCCTTCGGACACGCTGTTTTCCCGGGTCGCCGGCATCTTCTATGAGGAGACCCGGCGGCTGTACGGGAAGGATATTCATTTTTTCTCGGGCGATCCTTTTCATGAGGGCGGTGTTACCGAGGGGGTGGACCTGGGAGCTGCGGGGCGGCGGATACAGCAGGCCATGCAGGAATCTTTCCCTGGCTCCGTGTGGGTGTTACAGGGGTGGCAGGCGAATCCGAGGAAGGAGATGCTGGCTGGAGTGGACCGGTCGAAAGTGCTGGTACAGGAGCTGTTCGGGGAGACGACCAATAATTGGGAGAAGCGGCAGGCTTATGAGGGGACGCCTTTTGTCTGGTGTATGATCACGAATTATGGGGAGCGGCCGGGACTTTTCGGAAAGCTGCAACGGTATGCCGATGAGCCTTACCGGGCGCGGAATGGGGAATTTTCCAAGTATGTGGCCGGTATCGGCATTATGCCCGAGGGCATCGACAATAATCCAGTGTCGTATGACCTGATGCTGGAGGTGGGCTGGCATGCGGAGCGGGTGAATGTGGAGGAGTGGATCCGGCAGTATACATGGTATCGATATGGCAGGCTGGATACAAATGTTGTGGCGGCGTGGAAGATGTTCTTACAGACTGTGTACAGCAGTCCGGAAGGGTATCAGGAAGGTCCGCCGGAGAATGTACTTTGTGCCCGACCTGCGATGCAGATCAAGTCGGTGTCTACCTGGGGGACGTTGCGGAAGAATTATGACACGGCATTGTTTGCAAGGGCGGTGGAGATATTTGACCGTGCGGCGGGAAGGATGAAGGGAAGCGAGACGTACCGGATCGATCGGATCAATTTTCTCCGGCAGGTAATTGCCAACCGGGCGGATATTGTCTTTTCGGAGGTAGTGGGGGCGTATGGCGCTCGGGATAGCGTGAGCTTTAAAAAAGCAGCGGGTAGGTTTTTGTCGTTGCATGATGCCGCGGATGTCTTGCTGAAAGAGGATCGCTATTTCCTGCTGGATGCGTATAAGCGTCAGGCCGTGGATGCCGGGCAAACGCCGGAGGAAAAGAAGAATAATCTTTTGAATGCACTGATGCTGATCACCTATTGGGGTATGAACGACCGGAAAGAAGATAATCTGCATGAGTATGCGTATAAGGAGTGGGGCGGTATGATGAAAAGTTTTTACAAGCGGAGGTGGGAGATGTATTTCGATTATTTGTTGAGGCAGCTGAGGGGTGAAAAGGAAGAGGCGCCAGACTTTTTTGGATGGGAGCGGGAGTGGGTGCAGCGGGAGAGGCGGGGCTTATAAATCATGACGAAGCCGGTGCCGTTGAGACGTAAATGCGTATATTTCGGAAAAAGTGGGGGATGTTGAAGAAATGAAAACAGAAAATTTTGAGAGCTTATTAATAAAGTTCGAAGAAACCTTAAAAAGATATAATCCCAGGAATTACGAAAAATTGCAACCGCCATTGCCGGAGCAGCAGCTCAATTATCATTTGGACAAATTACATCTTAACTATCCGGAAATGAAGCTACTATTCGGATGGAGAAATGGCGTCAATCTTTCAAAAGGTATATTTAGCAGTGATAAGATTTTTTATATGGGTACAATGCTTTCTTTGGAGCATATAGTATCTTCTTCGGAAAAATACCCTCATGAAAATCCTCACCTCATACCTTTGGTGAGAGATATAGCCGGGGATGGTTTATTGATCAACAATGAGGCTGGCAATGATTATGGCAGGATATATCTTTACTCTGTTGCCTTATTGTCCATTGATGATCCATACAGTTGCTATGATTCTATTTATTCGTTGCTGAAAACTACTATAAAAGCTTATGAAACCCAAGCTTTAAAGTATGACTATGAAGAGGACTATTTAGATAGTGATACAAGTAAATTCTGGGAAATTGCGAAAGAGCTGAATCCCCAATCCAGTTATTGGAAATTGGAATAGGTATTACATTTGGGTATGGGATTATTATCTGTCTTTGGAAGGGCCCCTTCGGGGGCGCGGCTGGAAAGGGTACGGAGGTCGCCGCACTATAAGGGGGGAACCTTTCAGAATACCATGCCGACCCGTGTGATGCGGGAGGGGGCGTCCCTGCCCAGGATGATATGGGAGTTTATGAATAAGCCGGCCGATACGGCGCCCTCGGCGCCTTTGCCTTCTGTGAAGGTGGATCTGCGCGGCCAGACTGGCGACGAGCCGGTGGTGGTATGGTTTGGACATTCTTCTTATTTTATAAAGCTGGCGGGACTCACAGTGCTGGTTGATCCAGTGTTCTGCGGCTATGCTTCTCCTTTTCCCTTTAGCACGAAGGCTTTTGCCGGCACGGATGTATATGGGGTAGATGATCTGCCGGAGATAGACATCGTGTTGATCACACATGACCACTACGATCACCTCGACTATAAGACGATGCAGCGGCTGGCTACGAAGGGCCGGCATTTTTATACTTCGCTGGGCGTGGGTTCGCATTTGGAGTATTGGGGGATCCCGGCGTCGACCATCACGGAGCTGGACTGGTGGGACGAGGTGGCGGTGGGGGATGGAGGTGTGTTAACGGCGACGTCGGCGCGGCATTTCTCGGGAAGAGATTTTCGGCGTGGGAGAACGTTATGGTCTTCCTTTGTGCTGCGGGTCGGTGGGTATACACTTTTTCTTGGCGGAGATTCCGGGTATGGACCGCATTTTAAAATGATCGGGGAGCGATTTGGGCCGATGGATCTGGCCATCCTGGAATGCGGGCAATATGGCAAGGACTGGCCTGCTATACATATGCAGCCTGAGGAGTGTGTGACAGCTGCGGGGGAGCTAAGGGCCAAGGCGCTCTTGCCCGTACACTGGGGGAAGTTCTCGCTGTCGCTGCATCCCTGGGATGAGCCTGTGCGGCGTGTAGTGGCAGCCGCCCGCGAGAAGGGCTTGGCGTTCGCGACCCCTATGATCGGCGAACCAGTGGCTTTAGGTGGGCCGCTGCCTCAGACGGCATGGTGGGAAGGGGTTGGCCGGTACCATGTCAGTACAGGATGGGGGTTATAGAGCAGGATCGTATTTTTAAATATGAAAAGTTTTTTATTTTTCGGGCTTTTTTTTGGGATCTCGCAGGTATTTGCGCAGGATCTGAAACTGAACAATCTTCGTTGCGAGTACAAGGTAGATCCATTGGGTATCGAGAGCCGTTCTCCTAAGCTGAGCTGGGAGATCCAATCCAGTGGGAGCGGAGTATTACAGACCGCCTGGCGGGCGCTGGTGTCTGAAGACAGTGTGAGCCTGGAGAAGAATGTCGGTACTGTCTGGGACTCGCATAAGACTTTATCGGATGCATCTATACAAGTGAGCTACGGGGGGAGCGCCCTGGCGCCTGCCAAAATTTATTATTGGAAGGTGATGGTCTGGGGCAATCATGGGGATAGCTCGCGGTGGAGCAGGGTGGCAAGGTGGCAGACAGGCCTTTTTACCACGGCAGACTGGAAAGGGGCGCGATGGATCGGGTATGAGGAGATCCCTGACTCCAACAGGATGCTGCCGGGCAGCAGTGGGAAGGAAAATGGCCCGCCCCGGGATACATTGCCGTTGCTGCGAAAGGAATTTATGGTGAAAGGGCCGCTGAAGAAGGCTACGGTGTTTATCTGCGGGCTTGGACATTTTGAGATGCGGCTGAATGGGACTGTGGTGGGGGATCATTTTATCGATCCGGGCTGGACGAGATATGATAAAGAGGCGTTGTATGTGCCATTTGATGTCACCAGCCAATTGAGGCAGGGCGCTAATGCTATTGGCGTCGAGCTGGGGAATGGGTTTTATTATATACCCGGGGAGAGGTATACCAAGCTGACCGTGGCATTTGGCTATCCGAAGATGATAACGCGTATATTTTTAGAGTATGCGGATGGGTCGACAGAGAATGTGATCAGCGATGAGAGCTGGAAGGTGAGCGCGGGGCCGATACTTTTTTCATCGGAATATGGAGGAGAGGATTATGATGCCCGTCGCGAGCAGGAGGGGTGGGGCAGCCCCCATTTTAAGGGGACTGGCTGGAAAAATGCCGTAGTAGTGAGCGGGCCGCCCGAGCTGCATGCACAGCGGGAGGAGCCTGTAAAACGGATGCAGGGTTTCAAGCCGCGCAGCAAGGTGCGATTATCAGACAGGACGTGGGTTTTTGACTTGGGGCAAAATATGTCGGGCATACCCCGGATAAATGTACAGGGAGAGGCCGGCAAGACGGTCCGGATCATTCCTGGAGAGCTGTTGCACAATGATTCGGTTGACCAGGATGCCACGGGCACACCTTGTTATTTCGATTATACATTAAAGGGAGGGAGCCCGGAGAGATGGTCTCCCAAGTTCATGTATTATGGTTTCCGGTATCTGCAGGTGGAAGGAGCTGTACCCGAAGGTGAGCCAAATCCGGATGGATTACCGGTGATCATCGGTATCGAGGGCTTGCACACGAGGAGCGCGTTGGAGCGGGATGGTAAATTCTCATGCAGCAATGAGCTGTTCCGCCGGACGGATACATTGATCGACTGGGCGATGAAGAGCAATCTGGTCAGTGTTTTTACCGATTGCCCGCACAGGGAAAAGCTGGGATGGCTGGAGCAGGTGCATTTGATGGGAAGCGCTTTCCGGTACAATTACAATATCGTCAACACTTACCGAAAGAACATCCACGACATGATGGGGGCGCAGCGGGCGGACGGGCTGGTGCCTGAGATAGCGCCGGAGTTTACTCAATTTTCTGAGCCTTTCCGGGACTCGCCCGAATGGGGGAGCAGCTGTATCATCGTGCCCTGGTATTGCTACCAATTCTATGGGGACAGGCAGACCCTGGCGGAGAGCTATTCGATGATGCGGCGGTATAATGCCTACCTGGTGTCCAAGGCGAAGGGCCATATTCTTTACCAGGGACTAGGTGACTGGTATGATCTGGGGCCGGGTGATCCCGGTGTGTCGCAGCTAACTCCTGCAGGTGTTACGGCAACGGCTATCTGGTATTATGATCTGTCCATTCTGTCGAAGACTGCCCGGCTGCTGGGAAAGGTCGAGGATGCGGCTGGCTATGAGTCGCTGGCTGTTGCCGTTAAGAAAGCGTTCAATGAAAAATTCTTTAATAAGACAACCCATCAATATGCCACGGGCAGTCAAACTGCCAACGCGATGGCTGTCTTTGCAGGACTGGTGGAGCCTGCCGACAAGGCCGCTGTGGTGGAAAATATCGTGAAAGATCTCCGGAGCCGCAACAACGCGTTGACATCGGGAGATATCGGATTCCGCTATTTGTTAAAAGTGCTGGCCGATGAGGGAAGGTCGGATGTGATCTTCGATATGAACAGCCGGACCGATGTGCCTGGTTATGGGTATCAGCTGGCGCACGGGGCGACCTCTTTGACGGAATCCTGGCAGGCATTGCCTTCCGTGTCCAATAATCATTTTATGCTGGGGCATATCATGGAGTGGTTCTATACCGGACTGGCGGGGATAAGGGCTGCCGAGGGGGCGGTGGGCTTCCGGGAGATCGTTCTTCGCCCGGAGATGGTTGGGGATGTCAGCTGGGCGGCTGGGGATTATCATTCCCCCTATGGGATGATCTCTTCCCACTGGAAGAAGGAGGGTAAAACTTTTGATTGGAGCATCAGCATTCCTGTAAATACAAGGGCTGTGATCTATCTGCCTGCGCCGGCAGGCGCCATTGTTACAGAGGGAGGGAAGCTTTTACAGGGCAGGAAGGATGTGACGCTGTTGCGTCGCGAAGGTTGGAGGATGGTGCTGCGGGTGGGGTCGGGGAATTATGATTTCCGGGTGAAGGAAGGCAATACAGTGACCGGGGCAAAGATGAAGGAAGTGTATGAGCAGATAAAGACGCCGTACAAGTATGGGCTGGTGATGGCGGAGGACAAAAACAAGAAGATGGATTGTCCCAGTATATTTCGTAAGGGGGACAGCTGGTATATGGTCTATCTGATCTTTAACGGGCGTGGTTATGAGACCTGGCTGGCACAGAGCGCCGATCTTCTTCACTGGGAGAGCAAAGGGCGGGTACTCTCGTTTGGGGATGGTGTGAAGACGGGAGAGGAGCATTGGGATGACAATCAAAAAGCAGGCTATGTATCGTTGCAGGATCTCCGGTGGGGTGGGAGCTATGCATTACAATCGTATAAGAACAGGTATTGGATGTCCTATCTCGGTGGGAGCGCCAAGGGGTATGAGGCCGGTGAGCTGTCGATAGGCATTGCTTATACAAGCAAGGACCCGGCCGTTGTGCATGAGTGGGAGCGGCTGGACAGACCTGTATTGACGCCCGTGGATATGAATGCGGGGTGGTGGGACAATCATACTTTATACAAAAGCAACATAATATGGGACAAGGCCCGGAAGACCGGCCATCCTTTTATCATGTATTACAACGCCAATGGGGACAGTGTAAATAAAAAGGGTGGGGCCGAGCGTATCGGGATGGCGGTGTCGGACGACATGGAGCATTGGATGCGTCCCCGTCGTGATCCTTTGTTGGATCATCACAGCGGGATCACGGGTGATCCGTATATACAGCGGATAGGGGATGTGTGGGTGATGTTTTATTTCGGGGCGTTCTGGAAGGGGGCGTCGGGAGCTTTTAACAGATTTGCCTGTTCTTATGACCTGGTGAACTGGACTGACTGGACGGGGCCGAATTTAATAGAGCCATCAGAGCCGTATGATGCGGAGTTCGCGCACAAGTCGTTTGTCGTGAAGTGGAAGGGGGTGGTTTATCATTTTTATTGTGCTGTGGATAAAAAAGAAAATCGCGGCATTGCCGTGGCGACGTCCGTGGATATGGGGAAGAGTGTGTTGGCGTTTGTGGATGCGCCGGATAAAAAGTGATTGATCTTATTTATTTTTTTTATTTTTAATGACTGTAAGGTCATTAGTAGTTGAAACATTTGACGCCATATGAAGAGAAGCTTCTTTTAGGGGAGATCTCCGGGGGAAGCGAGAAGGCATTCCGTGTATTATACGATGCCTATTTCGGCCGCCTGTCGGCCTATATCTTCAAATTATGCAAATCTCCTGTCATGACGGAGGAGATAATCCAGGAAGTTTTTTTAAAGATCTGGCTCAACCGGACCACCCTGGTGGAAGTGGAGATACCTGAAGCATATATACTTTCCATCGCCCGTAATAAGGTCATCGATCATCTGCGCCGCCTGGCAAAGGAGACGAAGCTGACAGCGTATCTTTCGGAGCAGCTACAGTCAGGTGCTATCGACCCCGGGCATTTAATGGATGCGAAGGATATCGAGGCGCTGATCGACACTGCGTTGAAGGGTTTATCCTCACAGAAGGGGAAGATCTTCCGCATGAGCAAGCAGGAGGGATTGGACCATGATGAAATATCCCGGATCATGCAATTATCCAAGAGCACAGTAAAAAACCATCTTTCCGAGACGCTGAGGCATATCCGGCGACATATAACCATACCGGGGGTAAAAAAAATCTGATATGGGGCAGTACGCTGCCCTTTTTTCTTCGTCTGCTATTGTAAAGCCTTTTAAAAATGTCCACGAACCTCTCTCCAGAGAGACTTGATTATTTGCTGGAAAGATATGCAGCCAATCGTTGTACTCCGCAGGAATTGCTGGAGCTGATGGAGGCATTGAAGCAAGGTGGGGGTGAAGAGGCCATTCATCGCCGGCTGCAGGGTATTTGGAAAGAGGGGGCTGATAAGGAAGAGGGTCCGTCGCTGGACAAGGAGCGTATATTTAATGCTATCGTGGGCGATGAGCCTGTGACACCCGTAAGACCCTTATGGAGGCGGGGGGCGGCTGCGGCGGCCGTCGTTCTTTTGTTGGGTGGGGCCATATACTGGTATGCGCGGCCAGGGAAGGGAGCGCCGGCAGGGGGTGTGGCGACGGCTGATGTGAAGAAGGATATTGCCCCGGGTGGGAGCAAGGCTGTGCTAACTTTGTCGGATGGTACGGATATCGTGCTCGATAGTACACGTAATGGGGCCGTGTCGAGACAGGGTGGTTCAGTGGTGATGAAGAGAGATGGAGGGGAACTGGCCTACCAGGCAGCCGCGAGCTCTGCGCGCGCTACGAGTGAGCTTGTTTATAATAAGATCACCACGCCAAAAGGTGGAAAATATAGGGTGGTATTGCCGGATGGTAGCAAGGTATGGCTGAATGCTGCCAGCGTGTTGCGATTCCCAACGGCGTTTACGGGGAGTGATCGTACTGTAGAACTTTGGGGAGAGGCGTATTTTGAAATAGAGAAGGATAAGAACAGGCCTTTTTATGTGAAGGCCAACAACATGCAAGTGTCGGTATTGGGCACCAGCTTCAATATAATGGCTTATGAGGAAGAGGGCGTTGTTCGGACCACGTTGCTGGACGGGGCGGTACAGGTCACCGGGACATCCGGGACCAGTTTGCAGCTGTCACCGGGACAGGAAGCCCGCTGTTGGGAAAACGGAGAGTTGAAATTGATAAAGGAGACTAATACGGATGAGACAGTAGCCTGGAAAAATGACCAGTTCTATTTCCGGGGTGCGGATATACAAACCATCATGCGGCAACTGGCCCGGTGGTATGACATAGATGTAGTATATGGCGGGGCTGTGAACGGAAAATTTTACGCCAAGATACCGAGGAATACAAACCTATCCATAGTACTGCGCGCACTAGCATTGACCAACAAATTAAACTTTACCCAGGAAGGAAAGAGGGTGACCGTGATGCCTTAAAAAACCTGCCTATAAATAATTTTAAAAAGGCCAGATCCTGACTGCCATCGGGACCCGGCCATGTATTGGACCAAACATAAAACTACATCTTCCACAGACTGCTTATTGTTTAACCCAAACGAATCAAATTTATGCTTTCGACGGCTTATTGCCAAAACAGGCATGCCTGTTCCTGGCTCTTAACCAAACTAAATTCTCCGGCAATGAAACTAACGATCGTTTTTTTGTTGTCCGCTTGTATGCAAATCAGCGCCAAGGGGGTTGCGCAGAAGGTATCGCTGTCCGAGAAGGAAGCGCCCCTGGAAAAGATATTTTCCAAGATCGAGCGGCAAACACCCTACAAGTTCGTATATGAGGAAAGCCTGCTGTTAAAGGGAAGTCCGGTGACGATACATATAACCGATGCTTCTATTAGCCAGGCGTTGGACGCCTGTCTGACGGGGCAACCCTTCTCTTACACCATTTTGGAAAATCTTGTCATTATCAAGGAGAGGCCCATTGTGGCAAGCCCTCCGCCTCCTCCGGCGGATATAAGAGGGAGAGTCACTGACAATAAAGGAGCGCCCATATCCGGGGCCTCTGTAACCATAAAAGGAACACAAAGAGGGACTACCAGCGATGAGCAGGGCCGGTGGGCGCTGACCGGTGTCGACAGGGATGCAACCCTGGTATTTACCATCGTTGGCTATAAGACGCAGGAGATTGCGTTAAGGGGCCGCGGTGAGATCAATGTACGGATGGAGATCAATGCGCAATCGTTGGGTGATGTGACCGTGATGGTGGGATATGGCACACTGCGTAAGCGGGATGTGACGGGATCGTCCTCGGGTGTCAGTGCCAGGACCATCGGCGAAACGCCTGCCAATACGCTGGAGAATGCATTGCAGGGAAGGATGGCAGGTGTGAATATCACCAATACCTCTGCCGAGCCCGGGGGCGGCATCAATATCCAGGTGCGTGGCGCCACCTCCATATCCGGAAGCAATCAGCCGTTGTATGTCATCGACGGGGTGCCGCAATACAATGACAATAGCCGCAGCGCGGTCGAGATCAATGGTTTTTCTCCTGCCAACTCCATGGCTACCTTGAATCCCAGCGATGTGGAGTCGGTGGAAGTATTGAAGGATGCATCTTCGGCATCTATCTATGGGTCCAGGGGAGCCAATGGGGTGATCCTTATTACTACCAAGAAGGGACGAGCAGGAAGGGCGACCGTTGATCTTGGCTATTATACGGCGCTGGCGGAATCTCCTAAAAGGATACCGCTGGCTACTGCCCATCAGTATGCGGAGTTTATCAATCTTACCAATACAAATGATGGGGCGCCTGCCTATTTCGACGGCACGTATAAAGTGACGAACAATAAGCTGGACAGTGTATATTTCGGCAAGCCGGAAGAATATGGCGCGGGTACGGACTGGCAGAAAGTGATCTACCGGAATGCGATGACGCATAATTTTCAGCTGACGATGCGTGGCGGCAATGAATCCGTGCGATATCTTATCTCCGGCAACTATCTTACCGACCAGGGGGTAGTAAGATATTCCAGCTACAGGAAAGGCTCTTTGAGGGCGAATATCGATGCGAAGCTGAATGAGAAGCTTTCCGCTGTCGTAAACCTGAATATGGCATCGGATCTGAATGACAGAGCGGAGAGCAGCAACCTGAGCACCACGCCGGGCGGGTTCTCTCCTTCGGGTGTGATACAGAAAGCATTTTTAGCAAGCCCTGCTGTGCCGGATGATGCCCAGTACTATCCTGTGTATCTTCTTCTGGCGGACAGGGGGTCTTCTTCGGGGCTTATCAATCCTTTATTCGATCTTGCTCATACTATCAACAAGCGGACATCTTTTTTCGGTCAGGCGACAATGGACCTAGTCTACAAATTCAACAATAATCTAAGCTTCACCGTGCGCGGCGCCTATAACAATACGGCCAGTGCGAATGATATGTATTGGGGGCTTCAGACGGAACTGGGTTATGACAGGGGACAGAAAGCGTTCCGAAGCACATGGAATACCAAATCCTATATCAACGAGAATTTTTTCACTTTTAACAAGAACACCACCCGATATAATCTGAATGTGGTGGCAGGCACTACCGTGCAGAAGGAGCTGGCCGAGGGCGGCACATTGGGAGGTGAGCTATTGCCTATACCTTCGGACAATGGCCTTTACCTGATACCCTTGTATAAGAACATCAGCATCCCTACTACGAGTGAAGCAAGCTCATTGTTATTGTCCGGCTTTGGCCGTCTGTCCTTCAGCTATAAGAACCGTTATTTGTTCACTTTTTCCGGAAGGGGGGATGGCAGCAGCAAATTTGCCGAGAATAAGAAATGGGCGTTTTTCCCATCGGTGGGGTTAGGCTGGAACTTCAGCGAAGAGAATTTTATGAAGGGGGCACAGGAGACGCTGACCAGCGGCAAGATAAGGGCAAGCTATGGAACCAGCGGCAATCAGGCTATCAGCGCCTATCAATCGTTGTCATCGCTGGGGCCTATTTCCTATGGCGCCTATGGCGGTGCTGTAACGGGCATCGTCACCAATACGTCGGAGAACAAGGACCTTACCTGGGAAACTACGCGTCAGCTGGACTTGGGGATCGACCTGGCTTTTGCGCAGAACAGATACAGGGTCAGCTTCGATGTATACCGTAAGACCACCGATCACCTGCTGCAGGCTAAGACCGTACCATCGGAGTCGGGATATTCCACGATACTTTCGAATTTCGGGTCTATTCGCAATCAGGGCATCGAGCTGGAGCTGGGGGCGCGGCTGATCCAGGGCAGGGTCTTTACATGGAATACGGACTTCAATATCTCTGCCAATCGCAACAAGATACTGGATCTGGGGGAAGGAGTGGATTATTACAATGCTGCCAGTGGACAGGCGGACTATACGCACCGGCTGACTGTAGGAGGATCGTTGGGCGAGTTCTGGGGCTATCGTACGGAAGGACTTTTGACGGACAAGGATATCGCCAGCGGATACCCCGTGCTGGGTGGTTCGAAATTCGAGGGCGATCTGAAGTTCGCGGACGTGCACAAAGACGGGATCATCAATGATGCGGATAAAGTGGCATTAGGGAATGCTTTTCCAAAGTTCACGCTGGGGCTGTCGAATAATTTCACCTATGGCAACTGGAGCCTGAACATACTGCTTACGGGCGCCCTGGGGTATAAGATACTGAATCAAAACCTGCTGTACTCCACGTACGGGTCTTATTTCGGCGTGCCTTCCCAGAAGTATCTGCGTAATTACTGGACGCCGGACCATAAGAATGCCTATTATCCCCGGCCTTCTGCCGCGGCTGTCAATAATGTGACCAGCGACCGGCTTATCGAAGACGGCACCAATGTGCGGATAAAGAACCTGTCTGTCCGATACAATTTCTCCAGGCTGCCGAAGTGGGCAACGAAGGCGCAGGTGTATCTCACGGCCAGCAATCTGTATACTTTCACCAAATACGATGGATATGACCCTGAAGTCAGTGGATATGGACAGAATATCCTTACACCGGGCATCGATATCGGCAGCTATCCCAGGACGAGGATGTGGACGCTGGGAGTAGACCTGGGATTTTAATCTATCATTCAAACAACATCGGACATGAAAAAGCATGCATTGGCATCGATAATAGTTATTTGTTACCTGATCAGCGGGTGTAAGAAAGAGCTGATCGAAGATCCACTTTCTACGATTGCCCCCACCAATTTTTATAAGACGCAAACGGATTTTGAAACAGCAACCAATGGAGTGATCGGGATCCATGCGGGTATGGACCTGTACTCCTGGGGATGGCATTATATGCAGACCTGGCCGGCGGGGGATTATAAACGTGGGCCTGGTGATCCCTGGGAGAATCTGAGCTATGCGGGTGACTGGTATTTTTCGGAATCGGTGTGGACAGCCGATTACAAGCAGATCAACAATATCAACCTGGTGCTGAGCAAGATAGATGGAGTGAGCTTTGACGAGAGCAGGAAGAATGCGTTGAAAGGAGAGCTGTTGTTCCTTCGGGCCGTGGCTTATTTCGACCTGGTAAGGGCTTTTGGGAAGGTGCCTATTCACCTGACGCCTACTGTATCTATAGAGAATGCTTCGTTACCGGAAGGGGAGATCAAGGATGTGTATGCTGTCGTTATAAAGGATTTGCAGGATGCTTCCGGTCTGCTGCCCTTAAAGAATCCTTATGGGCCGAATTATGCCAATCAGGGAGCGGCGGTAGGGCTGTTGGCCAAAGTTTATATTACCATGGCCGGACATCCGTTGCTGGATCAAACCAAATGGCAGGCAGCTATCGGCCAGTTGGAGAAGATCGTGGATCCTGCCAATCCTTCGCAATCCGTGCAGCCTTATACGTATCACCTGGAGCCCGATTACCAGAATCTTTTCGACCTGGTGGTTTCGCCCGCTTATTCGGGATCGGGAGGAACGGCCAAGCCGGTGATCGGCAAGCCTGCGGATAAAAATGGACCGGAGGGAGTATATGAGATCAATTACAGTACGGTGGCGGGTCTTCTTTCCGCAGCCTTTCCCACTTCCGTCAGCGGGTTGCAATGCAATGACTGGCTCGTGAACTTCTTTGATCCCGGGGACTACCGGAAGGAAGTGACGATGGTGACGAAGAACAATGATCCATTGGGTGTGATGAACCTGGAAAAGAAATTTCAGAGTACGGGCACTACCTGGAATGACAATCAGAACAACTGGCCTTATTTACGATATGCTAATCTCATTCTTTACCTGGCGGAGGCGGAGAATGAGGTCAATGGGCCTACCCCGCTGGCTTTCCGGTGTATCAATGCCATCCGGGCCAGGGCAAGGGCGGCGGATGGAACGGCAAGGGCCGTGCCGGCGGACTATGTAGCGGCGGATGCAACGACGGCGGACCAGTTCAGGGCGTTGGTATACCGGGAAAGAATACTCGAATTCAGCTGTGAGGGCGAGGATTGGTTCGACTGGATAAGGACCGGTACTTTGAAGGAAGAGATAACTTTTCAGGGCCGTACTCAGTACTATACGGACAGGCTGAATTTCTTTCCCAAGCCGCAGGCGGAGATCACGCTGGCCAAGGGGAATTTAACACAAAATACCGGCTATTGAGAACGCACGCTCCAACGGCGGCATTAAAAATTATTTTATATGGAAACGAGAAGAGAAGCAATCGGCAAGATAGGAGCAGGTGTGGCGTTAATGGTCAGTGGCGGGCCCAGCGTATTGGCGGAGCCTGACAAGGCGCCAGTGGCGGGGCCTTATGGATTCAAATATTTTGTAGGCATTGTCGGGAATCCTTCTGCTCCGGAGATCGAGTGGAGCGATGCAGAGCTGACAAAGATCAAGGAGCTGGGAGTGAATATGCTGCAATTGAGCATTGCGTGGGGCGGCAAGCCGGCAAATGAGGTGATAAACCTGGAGGACATGGATGCGGATCAAAAGTCAAAGTTTGCCTGGCGCACGAAGCAGGCAAAGAAGTTTGGATTCCGGACCATGGCCCAGTTCGGGGCGCCCCGTATGTTGAATTTTTCGCCTGTGCGGCCCGCCTGTATCATGGACCCCGGCGTGCGTGAGAAGTATACGAAAATGCTGGGAGATTTTTTGAATGAATTTCCCGATACGAGCGATATCATGTTGTATACATTCGACCAGCAGGCGTGGCTTTGCAGCGAATACGGACCATGCCCCCGTTGCAGCGGGATACCGTTGCATGAAAGACTGTCCGGCTTTTTGAACTATCTCAAGGATGGAATGGTAAAACACCGGGCGGATGTCCGGCTGTGGTGGAAGCCGTGGGAGCTTACGAAGGGGCAGACCCAGATGGTGCTGGAGAATGTGGATGCTGCCAATTTTGGGCTGGTGCTCAATCCGTCCACGAGCAATGAGGTATATCCATTCAATGACAGGAGCTTCAAGTCCGACCTGGGTGTGAAGCGGCTGGTGCGCATGGCGCTGGATCGTAATATACCCGTGATGGGCGAGTTCGATCATACCCTGTACAAGGGGCTTTATTTGATAGCGGATTATTTTCCGCGGATGGTCTATGAGAATCTGCAAGGCTGGAAGGAGATGGAGGGGGTGGTGGGCATCAAGGAATATTATGGTTTTGCGCCTTCTCAATTTTCTGTGAATGCAGCCATGCTGAAGGCGTGTATGCGCAGCCCTACCGCGACGCTGGACCAGCTGTTGAAAGAGGTGGCCGCACCTTATGGTGAAAAGGCCGCCCCATTGATGATACAGGCGTGGGACTATGTAGCGCGGGGTGTGGAAGCCTTTCCCTGGGACACGACATATCTCATCGGGCCCATGGGGCTGGACAGGAGCCAGGATGGATCGCATGGATGGGATCCCGTGACCATTCCCAACGGCACCTGGGATACGCCTATATGGAAAAGCAACCGCAGGGCTAATTTTATGCTGACGCAGGATCATAAGGCCGACCCCTGGCTATTCGAGGATGCGGGTTTGCGGCTGGAAGACGCGGCGGTGCTGCATTTTCAGGCGGTGGAATATTTCGACAAGGCTATTGCCACGGGTGGTCCCAAAAGCGATGATATAAAGATGCAGCGGGATTTTGTTTTCAATACGGGACGTGCTGTGAGGGGTAAATCGCTGCATTTTCTGGAAACGCTGGCTGCACAGAGCGCCCGGCTGGTGGCGTGGGACGAGGCGCAGTTAAAGAAAGTGTTGCAGCGGCTGGATGGGCTTTTGGAAAAGGATGTCAGGAATCAATCCGCCGCGGCTGTCGTGTCGGAGAAACTGGCATCGTTCCGAAAGGACCCTATGGGATGGCTGAACACTAATCTGAATCCCCGTACATATGAATCCATCTGCACCATCGACTGGAGCAAATATGTGCCTTATCAAAGCTGAGACATGTAATCCCCATTAACCATTATACAATTTTGTCGAATGAGAACGATCCTCCTCTGCATGGTGCTGTTCTTCATAAGGGCGATGCTATGCGCGCAAACGATGGCCACCATTCCCGCCGGGATGCGTCTGGTCACACCTTGTCATTATACCTACGGCTGTGCCAACGCCGCCGATGGGTCAGTATGGTTTACCGAATACAATCACCAGGAGCTCCGGCAGCTGAACAGCAATGGCACTATTTCCGTACGGCGGATGGGGCTGGCCGGTATGTTCGGCATTGCCATCGACAAGGATAATAATGTTTTTATAGGGCTGGAGCTGGGAGATGTAGGTAATCCCAGCAAGATCATGCGTATAACTTCTGCCGGCGTTGAGAGCTATATCGTCACCGGCATCACCCGGCCGCGGCAGGTGACGACAGATACGGCAGGCAATATCTATTTCGCCACGGAATCTCCTTCCCGTATATCGAGATGGAATAAAGCGTCGGGGACGGTGGATATACTGGCGGATGGTCTCAGCTCTTCGGCCGAAGGAGTGGCCGTGGCGCCGGATGGCACTGTGTATTTCAGCACGTATGGCTTTCCCGAAAGCAGTGTGGCGGGGTTTGTTGGAAAGATATCCGGGGGGATCGTGACGACGCTGGCAACGGGTTTCTGGAGGGCGCGCGGATTGGTGTTAAATGCTACCAGCGACTATTTATACCTGTGTAATGAGGCCGACCAGGAGGATCAGGGCAATTCCGGCGTGCTGAGCAGGATAAAAGTGTCGGATGGAACCGTGACGAAGGCGTTGGAAGGGATCGACTATCCCCAGTTCCCCAGCAGAGGAAGTGATGGGCAGATCTATTTTGCATTGACAAGGGACAGCTGGATAGCAGCCTATGATCCTGCTGCAACCGTGACGCAAAGTTCATGGTCCGGCAACAGTGCCGTGAAGCTGGGTATTAGTGGCGGGACCTGGGGGTCGGGTGGTGGTGATTCACTAAAGGAGGATATAGGAGGAGTGGTGTCCATTACGGGAAATGTACAGGCATCGGCGCCGGGAGGAACGGTGAACGGGTGGATCCGTGTGCCGGTGAGTTTTTTTTCTTTGGATACCAATGAGCTGTATACCTACCGGTGTGATCCGGAGCATCCGACTCCCGGCATATTCAAGCTGCCTGCTATCAATTATCTCACCGACACCGGCACCTGTCTTATAGCAGCTATGGCTTTACGTGAGCATGTCGGGCAACGATGGCCTATGTCCAACCCCGGCACGTGTACCGAGACCGCGGCATCCGGGTTCCGGGAATCGCCTACAGCCTACCTGGTATATTTTGGGTGGAACAGGAATAGCCGGGTAGATACGATCTTATCGCCGTCCTACAAGGAGGCGGGAGGGAAGATGACCATAATAAAGGGCAGCGAGCCCGGATGGATCTATGCAGGCAATCCATGGACAAGTTCCGGGCAGACCTGGCTGGGCAGCGGGAAGTATAACTCGCCGCCCAGCTCTTCTTCCTGGGCGGAGCAGGACCTGGGGTCTTTTTCCGGTAAGTCGAAGTACATCTATGTCATGTGGCATAAGAACGGTGCTTATCGTCCGGACTCAGCACGTTTCAGGTTGTATGATTATACGGAGGACAAGCAGGTTAGCGTCATCGACGAAACCAAACATGCGGACGGGTTGTCTCATAATGACGATACGTTCTCCGGATGGAAGATGCTGGGGACTACCAAGATCAACATCACTCCAGGCACAAAGCTGCGTGTGTCGCAGGATGATCCCGTGGGGGCAACAGAATATATGGGCAGCGATGCGATCATGCTGTCCGACTTCCCTGTCATCGACAATACATCCCTGGGGGCTGCCGATGATTTCGAGACATTGCCCGTGTTGTCGGTGACCTCTACCGGCGCCACCGGGTTGGGCAGTCACTGGGGGATGCAGGGACTGGGATCGCAATATACCATCGGCAGCTCTTCTTCCTGGGCGGCTACCATCGACAGCAATGTGGTGGCCGATGCGCCTGAGGGAAATTATTATGTGGATGTGTCCTGGACCTATTTCGACGCGGACAATGTCAATGCCACGAATGTGCGTTATGCAGTAAATGGCACTCTGTTGACCGGTACGGTGAACCAGAACAGGTCGGCCGCCAACCAGGGGGGCTCTTTTGTACAGGGTAATTCCGTGGGCACATGGTCAGGCTTTTACCGGCTCAGCGGGGTGTATGCCCATTCGCATGCCCATCCTATTATTGTAACGCTCAATTATAATTCCTCTTCTTATGGGGGCAAGCGGCTGGTGACGGATATGGTGCGTTTTGTACCACAGGCGGACAGCGCCGGCACGGGAGCACGAGTAGTGTCTGAGCAGGCTTTTTCGGCGACGGGTGTTCTGGATGTGGCAGCCGGGTGGGGCAATTATCCGGACCCTTTCCGCGGATCGACACAAATAAATTATCGTGTGGATGTGCCGAAGTTCGTCTCGCTGAAGGTATATAGTGTATCGGGTGTGGAAGTGGCGGACCTGGTGCACCAGGTACAGGCTGCCGGGAATTATCATGTGAATTTCGATGCTGCGGGATTACCGGCGGGTGTGTATGTATATAAGCTGCTGGCTGGCGGGCGGAGCTTTTCCAAAGCAATGGTACATATAAAATGATGTTCATGAAAAAAATAACGGCCCTATTGTGCATGTTATACGGCATGCAGGTGATGGCGCAGCTGAAGTATAAGGTTGGGTTTTTAGGAGCTCCTTCGTGGCCGCATACGGAATGGAACGACTCCAACATGCAAAAAATGAAAGATCTTGGGTTCAATACCATGCAGCTGAATATTGCCTGGGGCTACAGACCCGGGGACGAGCCGTTGAACCTGGAGGATGTGCTAGGATTGCCGGCCGGGCAGCGATGGACAGCAGGAGACTCTGTGTATATGGATTCCTTACGGAGGCCGGGCCAGGTGGTGGAGAGAGGGCGCCGGCTGCGGCAACGTATCGGCATTTGCCGGAAGTATGGGTTTCGCACGATCTTCCATTTTGGAGCGCCTTGTGTGCTGTATCCCGCTAAGGAGCCGTTGGATCAGTGTATTTCGGACGAGGCTACTGTGGCGCGGTATGTAGCACTTATCAAGGATCTTCATGCTCAATATCCGGGAGTGGATGATCTCTTATGCTATACGTATGATCAGAATGCGTGGTTATGCAGCGAGTTTGGTCCTTGCCCCCGTTGTCATGGCGTGCCATTACCCCAGCGGGTGTCGAAGTTCGTGAATAGGCTGGCACGTACATGGCGGTCATTGAACCCGCATGGTATTTTCTGGTGGGAGCCATGGGAGCTGTCGGCGGGGGAGACATACAGGACCGTGGACCTGCTGGATAGTACCTGTATAGGATTGTCTATTCATTCGGATATAGCCGAGGTGCAGGTGGCTTTGCCGGCAGACAGGTGGTTCAGGAATATTGTCGTGCAGGCGAAGGGAAGAAAGATGCCTGTTATAGGAGAGGTCTGGACAGGGGGACCTACGGAGGAGGTTGAGCCATACCTGCACATTGCTGCGCCTCTGGCTACTCTGCATGCGCTGCGCACTGTCGCCAGCTGTAGCCCGGACGGCATTAAAGAATACTACGGGAATATCCCCGATAAGGAAGACCCGAACCTGAGGATGACCGGAATATTTTTTCATCAACCTGCTATTGGAGATGATGCGGCGCTGGCTGAGCTGGCAAGGCCTTATGGTGTGGCGGCGAGGGATGTGGCTATGTATTGGAGGCTTGCATCCGAGGCGATGGCCCTGTATCCATGGGATGTATCCTGGATGGCGCGGGAGATAGGCCGGAGCGATCCAGCGCATCTATTGACTGCGGCAGTATTGAAGGGCGCAAGCTGGCAGACCCCTTCCTGGCAGTCTACCAGAAAGACCGCCTTTATGCGTACGGATGATACGGCGCAACCGAATTTCTGGATGAGAGAGGATATACAATTGCGGTGTGAGCAGGCTGCCCTGAAGATGGAGGATGCCTTAAAGGTGGCGCCGGGTGTCAGGGACAGGGTGCCGGTGGTGTACAAAGCAGTATTTGTAAAAAGTATGGAAGAACTGGATGGGATAAGAAGGAGGACGCTGGCCTATGCTTATCATTTACGTGAGACCAATCTGGCTGAGATGGCGAGGGGCGGGGGGATACGGTCCGCGTGTAAAGAGGAAATGAAGAGCTTGTTGGAAAAAGATCGTGCGAACCAAGGGGGCAGCGCGGACATCGATGAAGCATTGCGGCTGCTGGAGAAGGATAGTGATAAATTTTTTTCTACTTATTTTTTGCCAACGCCACCTTCGGGAAAGAAAGAAGGCTGGACCATCACGTCACAATAAAATGGATGGGCAAAGTGATACCGCGCCGTGCCGAGCGTAGGCGGGAAAAGGGCGGGTGAGATTGTTTTAAATAATTCTTCTTACTTTCTTGTAAATTTTATTTCCATGGTCTTGACTTCCTGTCCACCCATGCTGGCATACATTTCCATGGTCTGGTGATTGTCATCGATCATTTTGATGACCTCGCGAACCGGGACGTCCTTACCCGAAGCAGGGTCGACCATATTGCCGGTAAAGTTAACGCTGTTGGTAGCTGCGTCCCAGGCGCCGGTGAGGGTCATGATGCCCGTCCCCATGTTGTCGATCCAGGTGTTGATGTACATTTTTTTGGCGTTGTCATAAGCAGTGATGCCGATGCCTTCGAAGGGCTGGCCCATGAAGTTCCCCGTGTTTGTACTTTTGAGATAGCGGCCGCCAAGGATCATTTCATTTTTCATTTCCCCGGTGGATTTCGTGGGTGAGCCCCCGGGAGCCATCCACATGGAGATATCGGCTGTCCAGTCGCCTACGGATTTGGCCATCATTTTGTGAGCTTCTCCGGGAGTGCCATATGCCATCATGGCTTTCATGTCGTTGTCGGTCTGGGCCTGGCTGGAATGGTAGGTGAATAAGGCCGCGATGGCGAGCAAAGCAAAGGCTAGCTTGTTCATAAAATATGTTTTGGTGTAGTAAAAGGTACGAAAAATTGGCATATAAAAGAATGTCCCAGGGATATTAGGCCTGATGCCGGCGACTTTGAGTATTATTGCGGGAGAGGATACTCTATTAAATAAAATGGGAGGTATGAGATCATATTTTAGTTTCCTGGTTGGGATCTTGTTGACCGGTGTGGTTTATGGACAAAGCCAGTTCATCTACGAGCAGGCTCCTTTCCCCGAGTGTCATGCGTCTACCATTGCGGAGACGCCAAAGGGGTTGGTGGCGGCCTGGTTCGGGGGAACAGAGGAGCGGAATCCGGATGTCTGTATCTATGTCAGCAGGAAGGGTAAGGGACAGCAGGTATGGACTGTGCCCGTGAATGTGGCCAATGGGATCATGAATGATACATTGCGTTATCCGTGCTGGAACCCTGTGCTGTATCAGATACCCGGTGGAGACCTGCTGCTGTTTTATAAAATGGGCCCCAATCCCGTGAAGTGGAAGGGATGGCTGTTGCGAAGCGCCGATGGGGGTATTTCCTGGGGAAAACCACAGGCCTTGCCGGAAGGATTTTTGGGACCTATCAAGAACAAACCCGTCCTCCTGATGGATGGGACACTGATCTGTCCTACCAGCACGGAGGGGAATGGATGGAATGTTCATTTCGAGCTGACGCAGGATTGGGGGAAGCATTGGATGCAGAACGCGCCGCCCGTATCCGTTGGAACGCAGGCTATACAGCCCAGCATAGTTTTTCACAAGGATGGCAGTTTGCAGGCTTTGTGCCGGAGTCAGAACAGGGCGATATTGGAGACATGGTCCAAGGACAACGGGCGGACATGGTCGCCGCTGGCGGCTACCTCGCTGCCAAACAATAACTCGGGCATCGATGCGGTGACATTGAAGGACGGGCGGCAACTGCTGGTATATAATCATGTGCTGCCACCGCCGGGGCGGTCGGAGGGGGGGCGGTCGCCATTGAATGTGGCGCTGTCGCCGGATGGGAAGACATGGTATGCGGCGCTGGTGCTGGAGAACGACACGATGGGGGAATATTCTTATCCTTCCGTCATTCAGTCGTCGGATGGGATGGTGCATATTGTCTATACCTGGAGGAGGAAGAAGATAAAATATGTGGAGCTGGATCCGGAGAAGTTACAGTTGGTGAAGATTGAAAATGGAGTTTGGCCGAAGACGGTGGGGAAGATGGGGATGACGGAGAGTGTATTTGGGCAAAGCAATTCGGATGAGCAATACCGCAAGCCTTTGAAAGAGGTCCTGGCGTCTATACAGGAACGGTATCATGTCAGTATAAAATATAAGGATGAACAGGTAACGGATCGTTGGGTGAACTATGCCGACTGGCGTATGCGGAATGACGTGGAGACCACCCTTAAGAATGTGCTGGCTCCCCTGGACCTGGAAGTGAACAAGACCGGTGACCATGCCTACAAGCTAAGATCGTATGAGTACTTTCAGCGGACATATGAGGAAGGGAAGGAAGAGCTGGACAGGATTGCGGCTCAATACCATAATAAAGAAGAGTGGGAGAAGCGGGTGGCTGATCTAAGGGCTTGTTTATGTCAGACGGTGCAGTTGTCGCCTTTGCCGCCGAAGCCTGCTTCGGAACCCATCATAACGTCGTGGAGAAAGATGGATGGATATGAAGTGTCGAATGTGGCGATAGAGATATTGCCCGGAGTGTATATCAATGGGTCTTTGTACCGGCCCCTGAAGATAAAGGGCAAGATTCCCGTCATATTGAATCCGGACGGACACTTTGAGCGGCATCGATACCGGGCCGACTGCCAGATACGGTGTGCGGCCCTGGCCAGGATGGGGGCCATGGCATTCAGCTATGATCTTTTTGCCTGGGGGGAGTCGCAACTGCAATTCAATCTGGCGGATCATCGCCGGAGCCTGTCCATGACAATACAGCTGTTGGGGAGTATACGGATACTGGATTATCTGTTGTCATTGAAGGAGGCTGACAAAGACAGGGTAGGTATCACCGGTGCGTCTGGCGGCGGAACACAGACTTTGCTGGTGACCGCATTGGATGAGCGGATCAAGGTGAGTGCGCCGGTGGTCATGGTGTCCTCCTATTTTTATGGTGGGTGCCCCTGTGAAAGTGGTTTGCCCATTCATGCCTGCGCAGGAGGAACGAACAATGTGGAGCTGACTGCCATGGCGGCGCCCAGGCCGATGCTGGTGATCTCGGATGGGAAGGACTGGACCGACCACATGCCACAAAATGATTTCCCGTATTTACAGAAGATATATGGTTATTATGGAGCGGGTGACAGGGTGGAGAATGTGCATCTGAAAGATGAGGGACATGACTATGGTTTGTCGAAACGGGCACCCGTGTATCGGTTTATGGCAAAATATCTGAAGTTGAACCTGCAGGCTGTCCAGGATGCTGCCGGGAACATCGATGAGAGCAAATGTACCGTGGAGCCCGACTCCGCTCTGTATGTGTTCGGGGGGCATGGGGAGCGGCTGCCTGCCAATGCAGTAAAAGGGTTCGACAATTTGGAGTTGTTGTGGAAGAAGCTGCATGCAACAGTAAAATAGCTATCTTCGGTGAAATTAATTGCATGAGCAAACATTGTCGCTGGTTAGGCGCTTTTGTCCTTCTTATCACCCTCCGGGTGGTAGCAGCTCCAGTCCCCCCGGCCGATCTTCTCCCCGACATGATCGCACATTACGAGGCGGATATGGAGGATCTTTCCAAGGTTTATATTTTTCCCAACAGCCCGGAGTACTATAATCGAATGCGCAGGCTGCATAAGGAGGCGCTGGCAAGCCTGCAGGCTTTGTCCTTCGATGCGCTGAGCGCTTCCGACAAGGTGGATTATGTATTGTGGCAGCGTACGCTGAAGCATTCCCTGCTGGAGATAGACCAGGCGGAGAAGGTGTATGATTCCGTTGCGTTTGCTTTGCCGTATGCTCAAAATTTGATGGACATACAGATCAGGCGTCGTCGGGGGCATGCGCCGGATGTACAGCTGATAGCACGAACATTGGATAGCGTAAACTATGAGATCAGGCAGGCCCGGCAGCGGCTGGATAAACACGCGCCTTTGTCGAGGGCGCAGATCAAGATGATCGTGGACGTCACCGAAAGCATCCGGAAAGGACTTGCCGATGTGGAGACCTTTTATGAAGGATACGATCCAGGATATACCTGGTGGGCCAAAGGACCTAATCATGTGGCTGATTCGGCATTGGCCGCCTATGGGGCCTATGTGAGCGGGATGGTAAAAGCGACGGATGCCGTGAACCCTATCGGGGAGGATAAATTAAAGGAGTTGTTGAAGTATGAGCTTGTGCCTTATGGGCCGAAGGATCTGGTGGATATAGCTAACAAGCAATTTGCGTGGTGCGAGGTTGAGATGAAGAAGGCGTCTGCTGCATTAGGGTATGGGGATAACTGGAAGGCGGCGCTGGAAAAGATAAAGGAGCATCATGAGCTTCCGGGATGGCAGCCGCAGATGGTGGGCAAGCTGGCAGAGGATGCCATTCAATTTATAGAAAGCAGGGACCTGGTGACTATTCCACCGTTGGCGAAGGAAGCCTGGCGGATGTATATGCTGACACCCGAGGAACAGCGTTTTGCGCCTTTCTTTTTAGGGGGTGAGTCGATACTGATAGGTTTCCCGACGAACGATATGCCGGACAGTATCAAGGTGATGAGTATGCGGAGCAATAACTATGGGTTTTCTCATGCTACCGTCTTTCACGAACTGATACCAGGGCATAACCTGCAGGGTTTTATGACCCGGCGGTATAAATCCTACCGGTGGCTGTTCGATACGCCATTCTCTGTTGAAGGGTGGGCTTTGTACTGGGAGATGCTGTTATGGGATAAGGGGTTCCAGGCTACTCCAGAGGAGAAGATCGGGGCGTTGTTCTGGAGGATGCACCGGTGTGCCCGTATCATATTTTCGTTGAACTATCATCTTGGGAAGTGGACGCCGGCACAGTGTGTGGATTTCCTGGTGGAGAAGGTGGGGCATGAGCGATTTAGCGCGGAGTCCGAGGTGAGGCGGTCGTTCCATGGGGATTATGGTCCGTTGTATCAGATAGCGTATATGATGGGCGGGTTGCAGCTGCGGGCCTTGCATCATGAGATAGTGGATGGAGGGAAGATGACGGACAAGGCTTTTCACGACGCATTTTTGCATGAGGGGACTATACCGATCGAAATGTTTCGGGCTACCATAACGGGGCAGTCGCTGAATCCGGATTATGGGGCGCAATGGAAGTTTGCGGAGATGCTGCCTTAGGGGACCTGTCGCCGGCCAGAGGGATCGCCTACCGGCGCTTTTTGGCGGCGGCCTGGATGTAACCGTTGAAAGAGATTGGCTGCCGGTTGGTGCTGGTGACCTGCAGGGTGGCATAGCCTGTTGAAGAGATACTGAGGTTCATTTGTTGTACGTCCCGGTAGTCCTTTGGCTTTATCAGCACATCCCATCCGCCCTTGTTTTTAGGAGTGGTGGTGTATTCGAAGTCTTTCGAGGTGAACGTGAGGGCTCCCTTAGAGGGGTCGATGGGCGCCGTGTAGGCCCGTCCAAAATAGGGCAGATAGCTGACGATGGAACTTTTTGTTATTCTCAGCTCGAAGTCCGGGGTGAGCTGACGGACGCTGCCGCTCATGGGCATTGCCGTCTGTGGGATGAAGACGTAGTTCTGTGAATCCACGAGGTTTTTTATAGCGGCCATTTTTTCCGCGTCCTTATCCTTTTTTGTGTCTTGTGTATGAGCTGGGAGACTACAAAATGTTATCAATGACAGGATAAGAGTGCCAGTGAGGATATGTTTCATATAGTGAATTTAAGTAATTTAATTGTAGATGAGAAAAGGGATTTTGTTATTTGTTTCGGGACTGGTCTTTGCGGTATTATGGTCATCTGCTTCTACGGCTACGAAAATAGGGTTACAGGCTGCCCAGCCATTGTCGATCTGCATTCCCAGATTTTTTCTGGCGGGGGGATTGATGCTGGTCGTGGCTCATATAATATTACAACAACGATTGCCAAAAGTTGGAGAATGGGGGCAGCTGTCCGTTTATGGGATGTTAAATATAAGTCTGTATCTGGGGCTTTATGTAGTGGCCATGCAGCATGTCTCACCCGGGCTGGGGTCGTTGTCTATCGCTACTAACCCTGTGTTTATCAATATTATATCCGCATTGTTCTTTCGTCAGCGTATAAGGCTTTATACTATATTCAGCCTGGTGTTGTGCGGTGTAGGAGTGGTGTTGGCTGCCTGGCCTTTGTTGCAGGACAGTTCTGCGACCCCGGGTGGGTTGTTGATCCTTCTGGTGAGTATGCTGGCGTATTCGGCGGGTGTCCTTTATTTTGCCAGGCGGCCCTGGAATGATCTTTCCATGCTGGCTATAAATGGGTGGCAGACCTTGTTGGGAGGTATCTTTCTATTGCCCTTTGCGGTGTGGGCCTATAAGCCTGCCCGTAATGTGTGGGATATGCGGAGCATTGGCGCCGTGCTCTGGCTGGCAATTCCCGTCAGCATCGGCGCTGTGCAATTATGGCTTTATCTTCTTAGGGACAACGCTGCCAAGGCTTCTTTCTGGCTGTTCCTTTGTCCGGTGTCCGGATTTCTCATTGCTCATATGGTGATGAAGGAATCCATTGGTGTTTATACTATTGCGGGGATGGCATTGGTGATAGCGGGCCTCTATCTTGTGCAAACAAAAAAAGTTGGCAATGAGCAAGGTGGATAAGACAGAATTTGACGCGGTGGTAGTTGGAAGCGGTCCGAATGGATTGGCTGCTGCCATTGCTTTACAGCGGGAGGGGCTTTCCGTACTGTTGCTGGAAGCCAGGGCGGAGATTGGCGGGGGTATGCGAAGTGCTGAGCTGACGCTCCCTGGTTTTTTGCATGATGTCTGTTCTGCTATCCATCCAATGGCCGCCAATTCGCCTTTCTTTAGCACGTTGCCGTTGGAAAAGCATGGTCTGGAATATATTTATCCGCCTGTGGCTGCTGCGCATCCTTTTGATGACGGGACGGCAGCTGTGTTGAGTGGATCTGTTTTGGACACTGCCAGATTATTAGGGGCCGATGAACGGGCGTATATACGACTTTTCGAACCCTTGGTCAGGGACTGGCCCTCGATAGCTCCCGATGTGCTGGGGCCGTTGCATTTTCCTAAACATCCTCTTTTGATGGCGGCATTTGGGTTGAAAGCCTTGCCTTCTGCTGTGCGGCTGGCGGGGCGGTGGCGGACGGACGCTGCCCGTGGGTTATGGGGTGGGATGGCGGCGCATTCGATGGTGCCTTTGACGAAGGTTACCACGGCAGCCATCGGACTGGTATTGATGATATCGGGGCATCTTAAAGGGTGGCCTTTGCCCAGGGGAGGGACTGCGTCGTTGGGGCGTGCTCTGGCTTCCTACTTTACTTCGTTGGGCGGGAAAATACAGACGAACTTTGAAGTGAAGTCGCTGGATCAGCTGCCGTCGTCGCGTGCGGTATTACTGGACCTTACGCCCCGGCAACTGTTGCGGCTTGGCGGACACCGGTGGAGCTCTTTATATCAATCGCAGCTGGCCCGGTACCGATATGGCATGGGTGTCTTCAAGATCGACTGGGCATTGGATGGGGCCATTCCCTTTACAGCGGAGGAATGCCGGCGGGCCGGGACTGTGCATATAGGAGGCAGATTGGAAGAGATCGTGGCGTCAGAGCAGACCGTGTGGGATGGGGGGCATGCGGAGAAGCCGTATATATTGCTGGCACAGCAGAGTCTTTTCGATGCGACTCGTACACCACGGGGCAAGCATACCGCCTGGGCCTATTGTCATGTGCCGAATGGTTCTACAAAAGATATGACCGGGACGATAGAAATGCAGCTCGAACGATTTGCTCCCGGATTCAGGGAACGTATCCTGGCGCGGCATGTGATGAACACAGAGCAGCTGGAGTCTTATAATGCAAATTATATAGGCGGGGATATCAATGGCGGGGCCATCGATGTTCGGCAGCTTTTTACCCGGCCGGCGTTGCGTTCTTCTCCTTACCGGACCTCTGCTAAAGGAATATATATATGCAGCGCCTCTACACCACCCGGTGGAGGTGTGCATGGTATGTGTGGATATTATGCTGCCAAAAGAGCTCTCAGAGATTTGTTCGGTTGTAAATAATATTTATCCTTTATTTTATTATGACCTTTGTGTTACCGCATTAAAATTGCAGTAAAGGTATAGATATTTGCGTCGCTCTTTTCCCCTTTTACCGTCGCTTAATCTCTGATCAAATAGTAGCAGCCAAGTTCTGACCGCCTTTAAATCAATCTTTTATTTATGATCACGAAGCGCAGAGACATCGCCACGCTGCAGGAGATCCGGCAATTCATTGAAAATAATTTTACGAAGGATATACCTGTTGTGTCCATCTGTAAGGAGTTTGGATTCAATCGAACGAAGCTACAAGAGGGATTTAATCAGCTGTTCGATATTACGGTGCATGCTTTTATATGCCAGCTGCGGATGGATAAGGCGCGGGGGCTTTTGAGGGAGACGGATGAGCCGGTGAAACTGATCGGGTTGGAGTGCGGGTATAAGAAGCTAAGCTCTTTTACGCGTGTTTTTACCAGGTGGCATGGGATGTCACCTACGCAATACAGGGCTTTATCCGTGGCTAATGAAAAACTCTCAGAAAAAGCCGACGGATCGGTGAATTGAAACTGCTGAAAGGTATATATCAAAATTTGGAAAGCGGGGGTTGGGTGTTGTAGATTTGTTCTAGCAATTTTGAGAAATTCAACTTTCACGTACAAAGTAGCAGTTGCTCGCTCAGAGCGGTTTTAGGTAACATTGCATGAGATCCATTTAGTTTGACAACCCCCATTTTTCGAATGCAGGTTCGTGCGGGATTGTCGTTTTCGGCGGGTGGGTATTCTTTTACTTAATTGATCAAATTTATTAGATATGAAGAAAAGAACGATTGTTGACATCATTGCTTCGCTGTTTATTCTTCTTTTTGTTTACACGGCGATGAGTAAGCTGTATGAATCGGAAAAATTCAAATGGGTTCTTGGGAAATCTCCGTTGATCTCTAGTTTTAGTGATATTATATCCTGGCTGCTTCCTGCCACGGAGCTACTTGTGTCGGGGTTGCTTTTTATGCCCAGGACGCGGAAAATAGGTTTGTACAGTGCGTTTGGGCTGATGACCATATTCACCTTATATATAGCCTATATGATCCTGTTTGCTCCAAAGTTGCCATGTTCGTGCGGCGGGATTATTCAAAAAATGACATGGAAACAACATTTGTTATTTAATATCGGATTTACCATTCTTGCCGGATATGCCATTTGGCTGAATAGGGGAGGAAATATTAAGGGAAAAGCAGTGGTGCAAGATGCTGTAGCATATTCCTGAACCAAAGAGACTGTTGCGCAACATATGTGTCCTGATTGCAAGCATGGCACACGGGCGAATATTCGTCTTCGCTGTAAGTTCGACGAATAAGGGTATGCTGAAAACCTTTAAAAGAGTAGGCAATCATTTTACCATTAACAATTTTTTTATGAAAAAGTATCTTTTTGGCAGCCTCGCACTAGTATTAGCCATTGGCTTCAGTTCTTTTACGCATGTAAGCAGCGCAAAGAAATTCACGGTTTATCCTTTCGTTTATGGTGGTGCCCAAACCGCGATCGAGCGTGCTAAGTCCAGCAATTATACCTATACTGCTACTGATCCTGGTTGCATAGACAATACTACGACCGAATGTGGCGTGAACCTGACCCTGACTACGGCACCTGCATTGAATTCACATCCTGACTTTAGTGGCGGCAAAGTGACTACTGATATAACAACTGGTTTGCCCAATGGAGGAACTACATTCTCTTCCAACGAGACTAAGCTGTAAGAGCACTCGTATTTAAGAAAAAGATATAACGAAGGTCAAAGTTTAACTGGCCTTCGTTATGTTTATTGCCGAAAATATTCGAAGGGCAGGTAATTAGTTTATTATTAAATTTTTTCTATGAAAAAGTATCTTTTAGGCAGCATTGCATTGGTCTTAGCCATTGGCTTCAGTTCCTTTACGCATGTAACCAGATCGAAGAAATTCACGGTTTATCCTTTTGTGTATACTGGTACCCAAACTCCAGCGGAGCGTGCTAAGTCCATTAATTACGTTTATAAGGTTACAGATCCCGGCTGTGTAGATAATACTACGACGGAGTGCGGTGTGAACCTGACTCTGACTGCCGCACCGGCATTGGATTCGCACCCTGATTTTAGCGGTGATAAAGTGACCACTGATCCTGACACTGGCTTGCCCAATGGAGGAAGTGCATTCTCTTCCAATGAGACAAGGATTAGTTTTGTTGCATTCCCGTATATTTAATTACAACGTCTGGGATCGGCAGCGCAAATCTGGGATCATTGGGGGATAATGTATATCGTTGCCCCTGAATTAAACGTGTGATAGAAATGTTTGCTCCTTCCTTATTCAATCGTTTGATATCCGTAAATCGAAGCATGCGCATTAACAGTTCTTTTCTTCTTTCGGTCAATATCTTTTGTAGGGCATCCATTGCGTCTATTGCCGTAAAAGGTGTAAAGGCGCCCGATATCCATCTTTTAATTAATAGCGAATTTAAATCTTCCATTGCTGGAGTGGTGTTTCCCGCTCTGGCCAGACACTCTGCCCTTGTCAGATATATTTCATCTGTCGCCAAGCCGTTGAAATTAGTATATATCCCGTTGTAGCTGCCTCGGAAATAAACTGATCCGTCGGGATTGTTTTTAAAGTAAATTTCCTTTCTGAGATCGTTGGAATCATAAGAAGCGTATAAGGCAGAATCAATCCTGGAGTATCTCCGATATAAATCATAATATAGAACCGGACAGCTTGTGTGAAATATATCTTCCGGATTTGTGAACTTAATTGCTGCAAACGGATAGGACGAAGTTGCGTCTAAGTCATTGAAATCTTCAATTTGATTATTAAGTTGTAAACAGGAGTCGGCATATAATTTAGCCTTGTTATATGTCCGCATGGATAAATAGGTTCTCATGAGAAAGCCATAAGCTGCTGCTTTATATGGTCTATAGGGATGAGTCGGAGGAGTTGTTGGAAGTAACAAGGCAGCATTTTGAAGGTCGGTAATTATCCGGGAGTAAGTGTCTTTTAAAGTCGCTCTAACTGATGGAGCGTTGAAATCCGATGTCAACCGCAGGGGAATTCCCAAATCTGAGCCGGCAGTATTTTCATCATATGCTTTGCACCAAATTTGTGCAATCTCGTAGAATGCTTTAGCCCTAAATAGAAGAGCAGATCCTTTGCAATAATTCCAATCGGAAATAGTCGTAGGATCCTTGGCAATATTGTCTATATTGTCCAATACGATGTTGGCGTTGTAAACAACATTGTATTCGTAAGTCCAATCAACAGTAGGTACTCCTACAAACATTCCCGGCGTCCAAATATAGGCGTCCCTGGAATAGTCGTTTGGCAGTCCAAGGTAACTATTGTCTGTAAGATAATAATTATCCGAAGCTATTTCGCTTAGTTCGGAACATTCCACATTCATATAACGCCAATTATCCAAAATTCCCTGTAGGTCCTGCACGGTAGTTGGGACTACCAGAGATTTATCCGGCTTGGCATCCAGGTATTTTTTGCATGATTGCAGGAATCCAAGAATGAAACATAATGCAATTATTGGAATATTTATTGATCTCATAAGTAATACTTAAATTGTTAATCTTAACAAAGTCTGTTAAAAACTTGCTCGTAATCCAAGAGACAGGACTTTGCCCGGTATGGGAACTGAGATATAGTCTGGGTCGATCCCATCTTTGTTCGCCTTCCATATGACCCCAAGGTTACTGGCATTTATGTATAACAACAGATGCTGTACCTTTTTGGATACAATATTTTCAAGGTCATAGCTAAGGTTTACATATTGAAGCCTGATATTATCGGCCCTGTCGATCAATATCTCTGAATTATTGTAAAGCATGTCTCTGTTGGGATCAGCGGGATAAATCAGAGAAGGAACATTTGTCGACTTTTCATCTCCTTGTTTTTGCCAGCGTTTTTCATAGTCTGAAGAACCCGGCCACGCCCCGTTGTTAAATAGGGATGAATAATTCAGGGACGGTCTCATAAAGTAGTAACCAAACCTGTAGGATACGTTCACTGTCAGATCAAACTTATTCCACTTGAACGTGTTTATGAAAAAGCCGAAAAATACGGGCAGGGCTTGCCTGTATACCAGATCTTCTTTTTTGGTGTTTAGGGTAATTGTTGGATAGTCTTCACTCACCTTGCCGTTTAGATATCCTCTTGGATTTCCGGCAGAATCCAACCCGGCCCAGGGGAATGCGATGACGCTATATAAGGGCTGTCCGACGATTGGGTTTATGATCCCAGAACCTATAAAGCTTTCGCTTCTTCTATTGCTGTCAATATAGTATTTGGTTGTTTTGCTTGTGTTATAGTTGAATAAAATGGTATTTAACCATGAGAATTTCCTATTAATTATTTTGGAAGTGAGTGACAAATCGACCCCTTTTCCGCTCATGTTGGCGACATTTTTGTGTATTGTAGAATTCAGGTTTAATCCAGCGGTTGGATCAACTGGAGCCGCGCCAAAGAGATCGAAGCCTTTTTTAAAATAGCCCTCAACAGAGCCGGAGAATATATCATTCTTGCTTTTGAAATCGAGGCCAATATTCAAGATGCCGACCTTTTCCCAGCGTAGATCCGGATTTGGGAACTGATTTACCCGTGTAAATGGAAGGTTGGTCGGTGGTGTCGGACTCGAATAAACCAGGGTAACCACTCCTGTCCTTGTAGGGTCGGCGTTGCCGCTAAAGCCGTAGGTAAGCCGGAATTTTAAAAATGGGAGCCAATCAACCCTGTAAAACTGCTCGCTCGATATCAGCCAACTGGCACCCGTCGACCAGAGCGGCTTCCATTTATTATTTGTCGAGACGCCGAATAAGTTAGAGGCATCCCTTCGCCCACTGGCCGAAACAGTGTATTTATCATTATAAGTATATGCTGCGTTGCCGTAAACCGAGACATATCGGTTCATTTGTTCGCTTAGCGACGATGCTCCTGGGATATTCGTATAATTCCCGTTGATATAAGTTGGATAGAGATTCACCAAATCCACATTTGTTGTTATTAAAGTGATTGGATCATAGCCGAAGTATGTTGAGCTATTCCCAGTGGTATGGGCTTGCCTTATTTCACTCCCTCCAAGTAAGACTATATTGTGCCTTTTCCAGCTATGGGCATAGTTTATTTGTCCTCTTATGTTCTGTGACTCCAGAATTAAATTCGATAAATTTAATATCCCGCCTTTTGGAACGATATTGGTAACACTACCCGTGTTTGGGTCTATCTGAGAAAATGTATTAATAAGACTTCTTGCATAATAGCTTTGCAGATCACTTAAAAAATTGGTTACACCCGTCTGGCGCTCATATAAATATTTTACATCCAAATTCAATCCGGGTATGACCTGATAGTTTAGTCCTATATTGGCTATCAGATCCTGCTGATTTATAGATGTCGTACTATGTTTATAATCTTCTAAAGGATAATAATTCCAATCGAGTAATTTCCCCGCGCCAGCGGTGTCGGTATAAGGCTGCCTTAAATATTGAGCCACGGGCAGGGGGTTTCCATTCGCATCAGCAAACTGTAAATAGGGCACTGACCATTGACCTGCTGTCACGGTGCCATACGCTGGTCTACCTGATTTATTCGTAGTTTGGGTGTACTGGACGCCAAGGGATATCTGTACATTTTTTAATGGCTTATAGGTATTGTCAGAGCGAAATGTTAACCGAGTTGTAGGGGCATCCAGTTTGTCGATGATCTTATCATATCCCGCAGATAAATAATAGGAAATATTGTTGCTTCCTCCCTGAAGATTCAGCGCGTATTGCTGGGTTGCGGCTTTCCTGTACATGTATTTGGAATATTGCTGCCGAATGTCGGATTTTCTGTATGCGTCGATCTGTGCATTCGCATCCGACTGGGTAATGGATCCATCTCTTGCATTGTTCAATATTTCCACCACCGGAGATAAGCCCAAATATGCGTAGGTATCACTCAAGTAGCTATCCCAATACCCATTGTTAAATAATTGTTTCTCTACATCTATGTAATCGCTTGAGGAAATGGTATTCAGGTGATCCAGGGATGGTTTTTGTGTTGTGATTATGCCGGCGGTCAAACCAACACGCAGAGGCTGGTTCAGCCGTCCTTTTTTCGTTGTTATTACGACAACTCCATTCCCGGCCCTTGCGCCCCAAATGGAAGCTGCCGCGGCGTCTTTGAGAATGGTTATGCTTTCGACGTCGTTCGGGTTGATGTTGGCTATATCGCCGTCATATGGAAAGTTGTCAACAACGATCAAGGGGCTGTTCGGTCCATTGATGGTACTAAATCCACGGATCATAAAGGCTGGGGCGCCCTGTAAATTTTGTTTTGGGAAAATGACTCCGCTTGCTACACCGTCCAGCCTGTTGACAATATTACTCCCGACCTGCTGGTTGATCGTATTGTTATCTATGAAATCGAATGATCCGGTGGCCCTTTCCTTTGGTAGTTTCTGATAACCCGTATTAACTTCTACTGCCACCTCGCCTAATTGTTTTGTTTTTAACCTTAGTTTTACGGATAGATCGCTGTTCCCATTTATCTTTAATTCGTATGTTTCCATATTCACGCTGGTAAATATCAGCGTCGCATTGTTGTCAGCCGTTTTAAAATTGAATTCGCCGTTGTTATCCGTTGATGTAGCTCTTTTAGTACCTTTAATAGTTACCGTCACTCCAGCCACCGGTTGATTGTTTTCGTCTGTCACACGTCCGTGAATATCTAACGGCGTAAGGTTTGGAACGTCTTCGGCAATCCGGGTTCTTTCTTCCCTTTCTTTTACAACAATTGTTTTTTTGATAATAGCGTAGGTGAAAGGCTGGTTCTTAAAGCAGATGTCCAAAGCTTCTTCCAGGGAAATGTTGGTTACAGAGATGTCAATTGTTTTAGCCTTTTCTTTCCACTGGTCCTGGAAGACATATAAATAGCCTGTTTGTTTACTGATGGCCTTTAATACAGATTCCAAAGTCCCATTCTTAATAGTCAGGCTAATTTTCTCCTGGGCATAAGTATTTGCGCTGACCTGAAGGCTGACAATAAAGATTAAGAGGGCAGTTAATTTCATAATCTTCAGCATTTTGGCAGTAAAACCCGGCAATAATGACGGAGTTTTACAAAGAGCCTGAAGTTTCATACTTTTGTTTAGTTTTGGTTAATTTAATAAGCAACTCCTGACAGGGACGTTTATTAAGCAGATTGGCCAAGACATTGGCCGGAAGTGGTGAGATACTTCCGGTCTTGCTTTAAGCCACCCGCCGAAATTCTCATATCATTTATCAGAGATCACCACCACATTCATCTCCCTTTGTTCTTCTGAAATATCAAATCCTGCTTTTCTGAGGTACTGGAGCAATAGATCAGTGTTCCATAAATCATCGGGCAGGTCCAAATCAATATTTTTTGACAGGCCTGTTTCATCGAGCAATGGTGTGGTTGAGAAATTATTCAGTTCTTGCAATATTTCTTTTGCCGGACAATTCCTGATGTACTTTTTTAATGCCATGATACCGGTTTCCCAAACCATTTCGCCCCCCTTGCTATAAGATATCTTGAGCTGTGGCGTGGCCTTTATGACGAAACATTTCATTTTTCTTGTTGCGGACTTTACGGTTGTTTTAAAGGTTCTTTCCAGATCCCCCTGGACATAAGTAAGTAATTCATCAAATTTTGTTGGAGATACCGATATGTCATAGGAGTACACATCTGAATACCTGAAAATGTCGTACCTGTCTGTTTTATAATACCTGGAAGGATCGGATGTCTCGAATCTGGAGGGATTGGTTGTTTCTACGACGACCTGATTTACCGGGTATTTGAAAATATTCCGAAAAGCAGACGCATAGATCCGGAGAAGGGGTTGATTAGTGATAAACCATCCTGTGTATAGATCGGCATAGGGGCTATCTGCATGTCTAACACCTTGCCCTCTTAAGCCATCAACATAGCCTCTGATGAGGGTGGAGGAATACATCGGAGGGCTCGTGGGAGAATTCGAACCATAGACCAATTCCGGAAGCGTTTGCTTTTGAAAGTCAAAGGAGACATCCTTTTTAGTGTGCATTTTTATTTTTTTCCCCGCCAACAAAGCGCTGATATTTTCTTGCGTAACTTCCATCGCACCGGTGATTCCCACAACGGTGCCGCTGCTATCCAGCCATACCTCATGCGGTATTGTTTTCCAAGGGAAATAATTATCCAATATTTCGCTGTTCAATACGATGGGTAAATTAATAGCCAAGCCAGATCTTTGCTGAAGCCTGGCGAGGAGGTTTTGGATCTTCGTTTCATTATCATGAAATAAGCTGGTCTTGCCATTCACAAGTACGATTTGCAGCTTGTCTTTGAACTCGTTCTTCAGCGTTTGCAGGTGTGGAAATAGGTCGACGCAGGCGCTACAGGAGGTTGACCAAAAGTCCAGGATAGTTAGTCTGGATTTGAAATCGTAGAGCTTTGCTTTTTTAAGTGGATAGTTCAATACATTTTCAAATACGACATCGGGGACATTATCCCCAATGCCTAATTCTTTTGCATCCCTTGTATTTGATGGTGTATAGAGCCTCATTGGAATATGTGTCATTGCTGTTTGGGCACATACATGAATGCAGCCTGTAGTAACATAGATCAGTAATGCTATAGATCTTTGCTTAATCATCAGGGCCAATTGAATGTTTTAAAATAGTTGAAAGCTAATAGGAGAGGTTATTTGTGCTTGTGGCCTTATTAAGGCAGCACAAGGATGGTTTTTCCTTCGATCTTGAAGTGGTAACCGCTTGTTGAAAGGATTTGCAATACATCAGATAGATTACTGTCCCTTCTTATCTTTCCTGTTAAGCGATTGCCTGTTTTCGAACCTTCATAACGGATATCTACATTGTACCACCTGGCGAGAGTCCGCATGACCATTTCTATGCCCGCGCTGTTGAATTCAAACAGCCCTTCCTTCCAGGCAACGGCTTCTTCTGTATTGGCGTCTGAAATTACCCGCAGCCCCTTTCCGGCCTGGGCCTGCTGGCCGGGAGTAAGCATAACCGATTGATTTTCTCTGTTGACCCTAACGGCTCCTTGCAACAAAGTCGTTTTTACCAGGTCTTCGTCCTGGTAGGCCATGATATTAAAATGAGTTCCGAGAACTGTAACGTCCATATCGTTGACTTTGACATGGAAGGGCATTGACTTGTTATCCGCCACTTCAAAATAGGCTTCTCCCGTAATGGACACCTCTCGTACAGTACTTGTAAATGCTGTTGGGAATCGTAAGGAAGATCCGCTATTGAGCCAAACTTTGGATTGATCCGGGAGCGTTACTTTATACTGGCCACCGAGCGGTGTAGAGATCGTATTATATCCAACTGAGGCAGCCTTGGCGGGGGTATTGTAGGTCAACTGGCCGCCAGTCAGTTGAGTGATGCTGGTTGCTCCCTGCTGCGCGATAGCGCCGTTCTGTGCGTTGTCTAATACAATTGTAGCGCCATTGGCCAGTGTCAGTATGGCTTTATCACCGCCAGGAGCAACATCCCGTGCGGCTACCGGAACCGATGCAGAGCGGCCTTCGATAGGAGTATGCCGGGGTCTTAGCCAAAAATAACCGGTGATGATGATAAGCAATAATGATGCGGCGGCTACATAAGATCGTATGTGGTGTCTGATAGGATGAATAGTACGAGTGACGGATTCTGCTGGACCTTCGATATAAGCAGGTGTTTTAATCCCGGCGTCGATCTTATCCCAGATGTTGGTCTGGGCCTCAAAATATTCCTTAAGCTCCTCCTTTAACCTCTCGGGATCGCTGAACTGATCGAATAGCTCACGATGGTCGTTGGAAGCATTTACCCATTCCTGCAGCTCGAGCTGTTCGTGGATGGTCGATTCGCCCTTTAAATGCTGCATAATCAGATACCTTATCCTTTCGTTGAAGTTTTCCATGCTGAATACAGAGTTGTTAATCTCACTAATCGATATGACGTCAGAAAACACTTATGTACTCAAAAAAATCACAGAAACTTAAAAATTTCTTAACACAGAGGTTGGCGCACTGCGGTAAAACTGCGGTTTAGCAATGATTCGGGGGAAAGGGTGAGAAATTGGCCGAGAGGGTAGAGAAAACGATGTAAGCCAGCGGTGGCAGGCGAAGGAGCGCTATGCGTAATATTTTGACGGCCCGCTGTTTGTGATTGCGGACGGACTGATTGTTGATGGATAACGTCTCGGCGATCTGGCTGTTGGAGAGCCCGTCGAGATAGGCCATTTTAAAGACCTGGCGGCAGCTGCGGGGGAGCTTTTCAATCTCTTCATGAATAGCTTTCAGCACCAGTGTCTTTACGTCATCTGCCAACTGGCCATCTTCTGCCTCCTGGAGGAGGGCGTGGAGGAGATCCTTTTGCCGCATGTTGCGTCGCTGGATATGACGGAGGAAATCCAGGCATGCGTTGCGGCCAGTGACGTAAAGAAATGCTTCTATGTTCTTGATGCTATTGAGGTTTGCGCGAAGGCTCCACAGCTTGACAAAGACATCGGCGGTGATGTCCTCGGCGTCCTCGCGTTCGGGAACAAATCTTTTGACGAAATAGTAGAGCGTGGAAAAATACTTATTATATATAGCCGTGAACGCGTCGGCGTCACCTTGGTTGAACTGGACAATAAGATCGTTTTCGGGGCGCTGCATCAGGTTGAGTTTCTTAAAATAAGAAGAGGTATTTCTGGAATGAAATACCGCAACAAAAATGGCAATGCTTGGATTGGATGGTAACAGCCGGTCGTGCTAAAGGTCTAATAGGGGAGGGTTAATTCAAGGCTAATATACAAGAAGGGTTTGACAAAAGCGCAGCCTTTTTTAAAGTGATGACCCGACCTTATTTTTAGTGAGGACCCGACCCTATGTCGCCGAACTCTGAAAGGTTGGACTGGGGGCTTCTGCGACCTCATCCGTATAATGCCTCTTCTTACTATCCAGGTATTTTTGGCGGATGATCTCGCTCATAGGCTTTTGATATACTTTACTTTCCACCCAGGAGACGAGGTCCAGATAAGCAAAGGCGCGGGTCTCGAACCTATCAGCCTCGAAGTGCCTGATCTTTTCCAGGAATTTTTCGAACTCTGCCTTTATAGATTGGCGGGACGCATGGAAGGAGGTACGCAGGAACTTGAACATTTCCTCTTCCACCCGGGTGAGGTTCTCTTTTTTGGCCATGAAGCGGTAAACGGACTTGGTAAGGGATTCCATCAGCTCGAAATTACCCAGTTCATAATGCGCCATGAGATGGAGGACACGCGCGTAGCTCTGGAGATCGTTGCGCATATCGACCTGGTCATTGATGATGCGTTGGAGGTAGTCGATACAGGTGGCATAATCACCACTCCCAAAATAAAGGGAGGCTATCTTATAATTCAATACGAGCAAACGATGTCTGTCAATGAAAAGATCATATTCGGCGAGCTGCTGTTCGATGCCGGGCACCATCAGGAGGCCTTCTTTGAAATTGCCCCGCATGAATACCTGGTTGATCTTGGCGGTGGTGATATAAACAAAGGACTGGATGCGGAAGTTGTCATTGTCACGGACGCGATCGGTGAGGGAAAAAGCCTCGAACTGTCTCAGCGTTATTTCAAACCGCTGGTGATTCCGCAGATCGAAGTGGGCATTCAACAGATTGTGCAGGGCCTTGATATAGTGGCTTGTTTCCACCCGTATCATCAGGGGCTGCTCCTCGAAGAGATCCAGCCATTTTTGCGAATAGCGGTAATACATGAGAAAATCCTGCCGGATAAAAGCATACCAATTATAGATCTGATACAGATACAGCCGCTCGTAAAAGCCCGTCTGTTCCCAGACATTGGCGGGTAGCTGTTCCTTGAGGAACTCCTTGATACGCTCTTCATCCTTCTCATTGCGGGCATGCCCATTCCTGATATACCAGCTGTATACAAGCAAGGCCAGGTTGGACAGACGCGCCAGCATATCGATGCGACCGGCTACTTCCAGGCTTTCGGCGGAGAGCTGTTCGGCACGCATCTGCATACTATGCGTAATATGAAGGGTCTCGATCCTCTTCTCCAGACCCAGGACCAGGGGGAGGAAATTGAATTTCTGGTTGGCCTTGGCTGTCTCCTTAGCCCTATCCAGGAAGCGGAGACTCTGCTGGAACAGCCCCTTTTTATAAAGAATATGCGCGTAGTCGAACATTTCATTCAACTGCAGGTCGATGCTGTCGGCGCTCTTGAGCAGCCGGAGACTGGCCAGTATCTGTTTATAAAGATGGGTCTTAAGATTGGAAAGCTGTGGCTTTTCAATGCCGGGCAGCTTTTTTAAAAGGGCCTTTTCGTCATAATCGCTCAGTTTGTCCATGGCATCGAATAACTGGACGATCTTGAGGTCTTCTTTAGTAGAACTTCTTTTAATATATAATTTGAAATGCCTTTTTTCGGCCTTTTCAAGGGAATGAATAAGCTGGAATAAGGTATCTGAAAACCGGTTGGCCATAATGATGTAATTATCCTGAAATTCAATCCTGCTAAGGACTGTAGCGCTAAGAATATCATTTTGACATAATTAACTCGTCAAAATTATGATTAGAATGGCAAACGGAAGGATATTAATTTTGTGTCAGAGAACGAGAAAAAAATATGGCAGCAATCGTTGAAGCAGGCATTCGTTAGCAACTCGTTCTTCTAAGGCTGAGTAAATCAGCATAAAAGATATTACTACCTTTTTTCATATGGCAAGCAATCGTTAGCGCCCTTTGTTTCTACATGGGGCTTTTTTTTGCAATCTAGCCAAGATTTTACATATAAGTAACATTTTTATTTTATTTATTTTATACTTCTTCGGGTCCGAAAAGTAGAATTTCATCTCCTAATTGAAGCTAAAATTTGCTAAATTACCTCTTTTAGAGGTCGGAACAGACCGCATCTTATAAGGTCATATTGGGATTTCGTGTACATATGAACTGCGTTCATGTATTTTTTTCCAACTCTGAAGAGGAAATTTCTAACTTGCTTTTACCAAGCTAACCACACAGATCTCACATTTGTTTGTTTTTAGTTATATAAGTGTAGTGTTTTCTCATGTGACTTAGGTCCACCAGGGGTTTGTTTCTACAAGGCCCCTTTGGGTTTTTCGGCCCTCATTACCCAAAAATACTTCGGCCCGAAAAAACATTTGATGATGGCGATTTACCTCCCACATCGAGATGCGTATGACAGAAAAGTTCTTCGAGGCCAATGAGGCATGGGCGTATCCACGATGTAGACCCCATGACGGCGACGCCCGGGAGGATATTTTTTTTTACCTAAGTAATATTATTTATTTTGGGAGCGAAATACTTAACCATTGCGGCCTGATTACCCATCTAAGATCTTCTCAGACAAAAGGAATAACTACGTCTTGCTCATGGAGTCGTTGGCTGCCGATCCGCATTGATTGCTACTACTACTACTCGCAGTTTCAATTTACCATCACTTGAAAAAAATCACACGTGCAATCATTTTTCTTTATCCGCCAGGATGGCAGGAATGTAAAGGTAGACATGCATAATATCGTCTACATCGAAGCCCGTAAAAACTATACCCGTCTTGTCATGACAGATCGAAGCGCCATGGTGCTGATAACGCTGAAGCAATGGGAAAGCATCCTTCCCGAGAGCCTGTTCTGCCGTGTGCATCGGGGCTATATCGTCAACATCGAAAGGATCATATCCTTCGACAACAAATTCATATATCTACCGGGGATGAATATCGCCATTGGAGAGCAGTATAAGGACGAACTGCCATCCAAGGTAAGGATCGTTGCCAGCGAAGCGCCTAAAAAAGAGGTCCTTTCAGACTTCGAGATCTGTTAACATACTCCTTATGCCGAAGGCCTGGTAGGTCTCAGATGAGACTGAATTTCCCACTGGAAACCATTGGGCAAAAAAATGGTACCTTGGTAGGTGATTTGATCATTGTATGAAAGCACCTATACTTCCCGAAGTCTGGCTGAGAGGCCCTCTGCCGGCTATTCCCTCTTTGCTGCAGCCAGTAGCGCATGCATTGCTTCAGGCCCGTGAGGAAGTGATGGGGCTTATGGAAGAATTCCCCGAAGAATTATTGTGGGAGCGACCTGCGGGGGTAGCTTCGCCAGGATTCCACCTGCAGCATCTGTCGGGTGTGCTGGACAGGCTATTTACCTATGCGAGAGGAGAGTCCCTGGACCAGGGGCAGCTGGAAGCGCTGGTTGCGGAGGTAAAGCCGGGGCCGGGCCTGGCTGAATTGCTGAAAAGATTTGATCATCAGGTGGATCTTGCGCTTCGGCAATTGGAGACTACGTCCGAAGAAGAGTTGACCCAGGTGAGGGGCGTAGGGCGGGCCAGGATACCTTCCACTGTCCTGGGGCTATTATTTCATGGAGCGGAACATACACAACGACATAACGGCCAATTACTTGTAACGGTGAAGGTTTTACTGGGGGAAAAATGGCATTCAGGCAACCCCCCGGTAAAAGACGGCGTTTAAACTGTAATTATTGCTAATCATTCTTATTCAGGCAAGTCAGCGAGATTTTGGAAAAATTGCTTCATATTATTAGCGGGTGTGCCAACCAGGATCGTCAGAGCCAGCAAATGCTGTATGACCAGTATTATGGGCTTTGTTTGAAGATAGCTTTCCGTTATGTAAATACGTATGAGCAAGCGGTGGAAGTAGTTCATGATGCATTTTTAAAGATGTTCCGGAATTTCAGCAGGTTTGAGGTGAGGGATGTGGACAAGCTGGAGATGCTGCTGATAGGCTGGATCCGGAGGGTTGTGATCAATGCCTCCATCGACTATATGCGCAGAGAGATGAACAATCATCATTCCTATCCCATTCCGGAGCATGTGTGGGAGCATAAGGACGAGGGGCAGTCCTCGGACAATTCGCTGTTATACAAAGAGTTGATGATTTTGGTCAAAGAGTTGCCACCGGCTTACAGGATGGTGTTCAACCTGCATGTCATCGAAGGGTATTCACATCCGGAGATCGCGAAGATGCTGGGGATCACTACAGGAACCTCTAAATCAAATCTCTCAAAGGCCAGGGCCCATTTACAAAAGGCGCTGACTACTGAGAACACGGAAACAATATTATGTCAAACGTAAATGACAACAACCTGGACGATCTTTTGCGGCGGGCTGCTGAAAAGTACCCGCTGAGGACGGATAGCGCCGACTGGGGAAAGTTGGCGGCTGACCTGGATAAAGATCCTTCTCTGATCCTGCCACCCGTAAATGGGGAGGATGGACGGAGGCGGCGAAGGTTTTTCTGGCTCTTCCTTCTACTGCCATTTGCAGCCGGAGGGTATTATGCCTGGCATGCGGCAGGGAGATCTGCATCCCTGTCGGAACAGACGAGAGTGGTGGCGGGAGAGAAGGGGGGACATGCCGGGGGGGAGGCCGTGGGGCAGAGCGGGCAGGCCAATGTGCCGGGACAGGACCGCCGGACGAATGGGGTGGCCATAAGAGATGGACAGGCGCAGGCGAGTGGGGTGGCGGGGAAAGATGGACAAGTACAGGCGGGTGTGCCGGCAGAGAGAGGAGGACATGTTGGTGGAGAGACAACGGGACAAAAAACCCCGGGGCTGACCAATGCACGGCCCGGAAGGGGCGGACATGTGAGAGGAGAGAATGCCGGACAGAGCGAGCGGGCGAATGGGCTCAGGGGTGAAACGACGGCTGGACAAACCGGACAGATGAGCGGATCGACACTGACGGGTAACGTGAGGACTGAGCAGAACGTAAGGACTGAGCAGGCCGAAAAGGGATTGCATCTGGCAAGCAATAATCTGCCGAGAGCAAATACAAAAATGAGGGGAGATGTAACTGCCGATCAGATAAAGACAAAAGAGAATGCGAAAAAAAATAAGATCAAGCTGCAAAAACCAAAGCCATCTTTTTACATAGGTATTCTTGGATCCCCGGATCTGAGCACCATCAAATGGCAGTCTGTGAAGAATGTCGGAGCTACGTATGGATTGCTGTTAGGATATAGCTTCAACAGCCGGTGGTCCATCGAGTCGGGAGTGTACTATAGCAAAAAGAAATACTTTACGGACGGGGAATATTTCGACAAAACGAAAGCTTATATCCTGAAGTATGTCGATTCATTAAAGGTGGATGGTGCTTGCGATATGTGGGAGTTCCCCCTCAACGTGCGATACAATCTTTCAACCAGCGAGAAAACAAAATGGTTTGCTACGGCGGGCGTGTCGGCATACTATATGTCAAGGGAAAAATATTATTGCACTGGGTATTATAACGGAAGCCCATATAATCAAGGATGGGATAAAAAACCATCTCAAAATAGTTGGTCCGCGAACCTGAATCTCAGTGTAGGATACGAACAACGACTTGGTAAGATAGGTAATTTAAGACTCGAACCGTATGTGAGAGTGCCAATGTCCGGCATTGGTACAGGTAAGCTATCCATTATGAGCGCAGGCCTGAACATAGGCATTACGCGCGGGATCTGGTAACGACTCAATTTAATGTTCTAATAGTTATGCTGAAAAAAAGAAAATTTTTTTGGTGGGGGATCCTATTGCTCCTCATGATCGGGATCAGCTGGGGATATTATCTGTATCAAAAACCACATCAGAGCGCGGCGGGGGAAAGTGCCAATGTCACGATAGAAGCGGATTCTCTCTATACACAATATGCCAGCAATGAAAAAGCATGTGACGGCAAGTATATGGGAAAAGTGCTGGAAGTGAGCGGCAAGCTGGCGGAAATACAGCGTAATGGCCCATCGGAGGTATGGATACTTGCAACGAATGGGGCCGGTGGGGGCGGCATCAATTGCCAGTTATTCACCGGTGAGAAGGTCCCGGAGCCGCGCCCCAAACCGGGAGATAAAGTAACGATCAAGGGCCGCTGTACCGGCTGGCTTGTAATGGATGTAACCTTATCCGACTGTGTAGTAGAAAAATAAAAAAAGATAGATATGCGAAGACTCTTGCCCTTATTAGTGATCTTTTCGACAGGCATACTGGCCGCCTCCATGGGGTGCTCGAAACAAAGCGAAGACAAGCTGGCGCCAGCCGATCCCTGCGACACTACGAATATAAGCTATAAAAACCAGGTCGTACCTATCCTGGTGGAAAACTGTTATCCCTGTCATGGCAATGGCAGCACGGGCGGCAGCGGCGGGATCAACCTGGCCTCTTTTGTCAACCTGAAGGTGTATGCGGATAATGGCTATCTGAAAGGGAATGTAACACACGCTCCAGGCTACAACCCGATGCCCTATGGCGAACCGGCACTGCCTCCCTGCCAGATGAACACCATCGCTGCCTGGGTAAATCAGGGCGCCATCAACAACTAATCACCTTTAAAACAACGCCATGCAATCGACCAGAATAAAGCGCATCATTTCGATAGCGGCCCTGCTGATCCTGTTCCACACCAGCGTTCACAGCCAGGTATACACGACCCGTACAGGCTTTATAGGATTTTACTCCAAAACTCCCCTGGAAGATATTCGTGCGGAGAACAACCAGGTATTTGCTGCGATCGACCCTGGCAAGAAGAACATCGCCTTTAGCCTGCTGCTGCGGGGGTTTGTCTTTACCAAAGAGCTTATGCAGGAGCACTTTAATGAGAATTATGTAGAAAGCGACAAATATCCCAAGGCTGTGTTCAGCGGCTATTTTGCGGGTGATGTGAACCTGAGCAAGGACGGGGTATACAAGGTGATGGTAAAAGGGAACCTGACCCTGCACAATACCATACATCCTCTGGAAACACCCGCCACGATAGAAGTAAAAGGAGGGAAGCTGCTGGGACAGGCTGAATTCAAAGTGAAGCCGGAGGATCACAATATCTCCATCCCTTCACTGGTCAGGGATAAGATCGCGCAGGAGATGCGTGTCGATGTTAAAATAGAATGTTCTACCAACAAATAAATACTATGCGAAAAATAATTTCTATTTTTTTGGGTGCGATCCTTTTTTGCCGGGCCCAGGCGCAGGATAGCACACTTTTGAATATGCTGAACGACTCCATGAGCGCAAGCAAAGAAAAGGGATATGTCACGGGTACTTTCAAGGCGAGCCATGTCATCAATATGCAGACGGTGGAGTCTACGGCGGCAGGAGCCCTGTCCTTTGTCATCCAGCACCGGTTTGACCGGCTGAACACCGGCGCCTATAATTTTTTCGGGCTGGACAATGCCACATTGCGGCTGGGGCTTGACTATGGCATTACGGACAGATTGAATGTGGGCATCGGGCGGAGCTCTTATTTAAAAACCTTCGACGGGTTTGTAAAATACAAGCTGCTCAGACAGACAGAGGGTAAACAGATGCCGGTGACGGTGAGCGTGCTGGGAACGATTACCAATTATACGCAGGATATGAAGGACAAGAAGTATCTGACAGCCAATTACCGAACGGCCTACTCGGGTCAATTGCTGATAGCCCGCAAGTTCAGCCGGAGGCTCTCTTTGGAGGTCACTCCGACCTATCTGCATTACAACCTGGTGCCCACAGTGAACGATAAGAACGATGTATTTGCATTGGGCATGGGCGGTCGTTTCAGGATCACCAACCGGATGAGCATCAATGCGGAATATGATTATCTGCCCCCCAGTCAGGTGGTGTCCGCCACGGTGCATAATACCTTCTCGCTGGGATGGGATATCGAGACGGGCGGACACGTATTTCAGTTAGTGTTCAGTAATACACAGACCATGCTGGAGACACAATATCTTACACCATATTATACGCAAACTACGAGTACGTGGGGGAATGGCGATATTTATTTTGGATTCAATATTTCCAGGAATTTTAATTTAAAGAAGCACAGTCGTGGGAAATGAAAGTGACAGAGGCAGACTGATACGAAACATATCAGCCAATACCCTTCAGGTTCTGGGCAATCAGTTCCTGGGGGTATTCATTTTCCTCATCATCTCCCGCAGCTTCGACAAACCTTCCTTTGGGGAATTGAGCTGGTCGCTGGCCGTGCTGACCCTCATCACGACCCTGCTAAGCCTGAGGCTGGAACAGATAGTGGTACGCAACGTAGCAGCCGGGGGTGATCCGTCCGACATGCTTACGTTGTTTGCGGCCCATAATTTCTTTACGGGGCTGTTCTTTTTCGGAGTCCTTTCCGCCGTATGTTATCTCTATCCTCCACTGGCCCGGGAACATTATCTTTTATGGATACTATCCATCAGCCAGGTACTGACCTTTTGGGCTCTCCCTTTCCGGCAGCTGCTGGCGGGGTGTGGCGCTTTTGGCTGGCTGGCGCTGCTGGCTTCCGTCAGCAACCTGATACGGGCTGTGGGGCTTTATTGCTGTGTGATCTATTCCGCGCTGAGCCTGAGGATGGTGATAGCCCTTTTCACCGTGTCGTCAATGGTGGAACTTGGGCTGGGAGTGTGGATCGTCCGGGGGCGACTGGGTATAGGACTGAGGAGGATGAGGTTTGTTCCGGCATATACTGTTCTGATAAAGTCTTCCCTACCGCAGGCGGGAGTGGTTTTTTTGCAGGCGGGTATTGCGCGGGTGGATTGGATCCTGATGGGGGTATTGTCGTCCCCGACCCATACGGCGGAGTATACGTTTGCCTATCGGGCTTTCGAATTTGCGCCATTGCCGCTGCTGGTGCTGGCGCCGTTGCTGTTGAACAAGATGGCGCGGGCAGGGGGAAGAACAGACATGCTGTTCCTTGACAGGCTTGTAAGGCTGGAGCTGCTATTGGCGACCCTGCCGACCCTGTGGCTGATACTAGCCTGGGCCCCCATGGTCGATTTTTTAACGGTCGCCAAATACGGCGCCTCCAACACCCGGACCTTTCTAATCCTTTCGTGCTGTATCCCTTTTCAATATATCAATAACCTGTACTGGAGCCAGGAGTTTGCCCGTAACAGGCTGGGGCTGATACTATCCGTTACGGCTGTCACGGGAACCATCGTACTGGTGGGAGATGTCATCCTCATACCTTATTATGCCGGTGCGGGGGCTGCCGCGGCCTATCTGGCGGCCATGACCGTGCAATATATCTTATACACGCGTGCGTCAGACCTTGGGAAGAAATGGGAGTGGGGAGGCCGTCTGCTGGTGTCGATGGCCATAGCGGGCGGCAGCGGACTGATTGTCGTTGGCGTTACTGATGTACTGATGCTGCAGCTGCTGCTGGGGACTGCCCTGTATTGTCTGTTGGGGTGGGTTACAGGGCTTTTTCGAACAAAAGAAAATGTACTGTTATGGAATCCCTGAAAAAATATTTTCGAACGCTGGACTGGCCACTGCTGCTGTTCCTCATTTTCTTCCTCAACGTAAAGCTTTATGTAAAGGCCCTGGCAGTGATCGTAGCGGTCTGTTTTTCCTGGAAGAGGCGGGGGGCACTGCGCTCCTGGCGGGGGATGTGGTGGCGATTCTATCCAGTGATGATCCTGCTGGCGTTGATCAATGCGGGGCTATCCATTCGCTCGATGTCGCTGCCGGCCTGGATGGCGTTTGGGCTTGGCTGTGTGTATTGGGGGCTTGCCATGCTGGCTGCCTGGCAGCTATTTCTTTTTGTGGAGGGAGCGAGTAAGGAGCGGCTACATAAAACGGTGTCCTTTTTGTTCTTGCTGAATGCGGGCATCATGCTGGCGTCCTTTATCCTGGTATGTATCCGGGCGGGTGTGCTGAACCCCTACAATTACGAAGGCGAGCACCGAAGGTTTTTTATCAGCACGGGCGATATGATCACGGGCATCGGTTTGGACAGCAGCGTAACGGCGGCCCTTATCAGCGCCTTTGGGCTTTTGTATTTTCTGTACAGATGTAAGTGGGGGCTTGCACTATTGTGCTATGTAACCATCCTGCTGGCTACCAGCAATACGACAAATTATTTGCTTGGCTTCGTCCTGGTGATAGCCTTCTTGTTTTATTCAGACCGGCTGCAAAAGAGCATGATCCTTATCTTTTTTGGGTTGATGGCCGTATTTGCCGCGAAGGTTGCTCCGTCCAATCAGGAGTATGCCCATACTCTTCTCGGAAGGCTGGGGGGGAAGAATGAATATGTAGAGCCCGTACCCATTCCTAACGCGAAGTGGACGGAGTTTGTGGAAAGCAACCAGATGACCCAAAAGGAGGACAAGCTTCATTCCTTTATGAGCGAGCTGTATCTACCCGGCCAGGCGGATAGCATAAAGCGGCAATATACTGCCTGGCGCATGTCGGGGAGGGTGATCGCCTGGCAGGAGCTGGGTAGATTTTTCCGGGAACATCCCGGCCGGCTGCTGTTGGGTACGGGTATGGGCAATTTTTCTTCCCGGCTGGCTTTCCGTACCACGGGGCTTGGCATCGAGGGGTCGTATCCTGCGCGGTATGCCTATATCCATCCTTTCTTCCGGCAGAATTATCTGTTCCTATACCTGTATTATCACACCCGGGACGAGGGGCAGCACAGCGTGATCAACAAACCGGACTCGGTGTATGGGCAGCTGCTGTCGGAATATGGGTTGATCGGTGTCGGCTGTTTTGTCATCTTATACCTGGCCGCTTTTGGAAGGGGACTTTGGAAGCGGCCCGTCCGCAGCTATGGGGCGCCGTTGCTGCTGCTGATGGCCGGGGCTTTTTTTACAGAATACTGGTTCGAGCAATTGTCGGTAGTGGTCTTGTTCGAGCTGCTCATGCTGCTGGATAAACATGCTGCCGGATAAAGAAACATGCATCCGAAAGTTACCATATTAATGCCGGCCTGCAATGCGGGGAAATACATCGCCGAAGCGATACGATCGGTGCTGGACCAGAGTTTTAAGGATTATGAGCTGCTGATCGTGGATGATGGCAGCACGGATGATACATTGACGGTGATCCGGCAGTTCAAGGACCCTCGGATTAGGGTGCTGTGTAAAGAAAAGGAAGGTATATCGGTGGCGCTGAACACCGGACTCCAGATGGCAAGGGCGACGTATATAGCCCGATTTGACGCGGATGATATCTGCATGTCCAGCCGGCTGGAAAGGCAGGTACTTTTTCTGGATGGGCATCCCGCCTATCTTGTCATAGGCAGCGATGCGGAATATATCTCGGAGAATGGAGAGCATCTGTTCCATTTCAGATGTGCCGGGCATACACACCGGGAGATCATTGGGAACCTATATAAACATTGTCCCGTCATTCATTCTGCCGCCATGTACCGGAAGGAGGCGATATTGCGAATAGGAGGATATTCCCTCCATGCTCATAATTTTGAAGATCATCTGCTCTGGGTCCAGCTGTTGAAGACGGGGAAATGTTGCAATTTACCGGAGCCGTTGATCAAGGTGCGGATCAATCCTCATTCAGTGACCATCGACGAGCGATGGAGGGGCCGGCGATTCCGCCAACTGAAGCAGGGGATACTGGAAAGAGGGACCATCACGCAAGAGGAAGGGAATGAGCTGCAGAACATCATTTTGCGGCAGGATAACAAAAAGATCAAGGAGGGAGCCTATCATGCTCTCTGCGGAAAAAAGCTTCTGGCTGAGAATTACCGGCCTGCAAAGGCCCGCTGGCATGTGACGAGATCCATCTATGCGAATCCTTTCCGGCTGGACAACTACCTGATCCTGATGGTAAGTTATCTGCCGGCACGTCTGATCAAATGGCTACATCAAACCATACCGCAAAAAACCTGATACCATGTTTAGCACGATACGAAAAATAGGGCGGATGCTTTTGCCACGGGAGCGACGGAAGTTGGGGTTGCTGCTGGCTGGAGATACGCTGGTCAGCATCGCCGATATTGCATTTCTGGCAGTTCTGCTGATCGTTGTTAATTTCTACGCTTATGGTGCGGCGCCTCACCGGTGGAAGGTTGCCTCATGGTTATGGGACAGGCAATCCCCGGCTTTGATCATATGGTTCCTCTTGCTTTTCGTGATCAAGAGCATTGCCGGATATGGAATGGTCCGGGGGCGTTACCATTTTGTATACAAGGTAGCCACCCGGATGGCTGTCGATAACATGCAGCGGTACCTCGAAAGTGAATTTTCCGAATATGTAAATGTGGATTCTGCGGTGCATGCGCGCAGGATCGGGCAGCAGCCGATCGAGTTCTGCCAATATATGCTTGCCGGAGCGATCCAGGTGGTGTCGGAGGTCGTACTTATCGGGGTGGCGGTTGCAGGGATACTATGGTACGATGCGGGCCTTTTTTTAATATTGCTGGCGATCCTTTTGCCCGCGATCGTTCTTATGACGTATATCACCCGGAGAAGGCTGAAGTCAGTGAGGAACCAGGTGAAGGCGGGTAGTGAAAAAGCAATCCAGTATCTGCACGAGGGGCTGACAGGTTATGTTGAAAGCAATACCTATGGCCGGAACGAATTCTTTACAGAGAGGTATGCCCGTTACCAGGGGGAGTTGAACCGCTATCTATCGGAACTGCAGATTACCCAGGGTATCCCTTCCCGGGTGATCGAGGTATTTGCGATACTGGGACTATGTTTATTGATCGCCCTTCACGCCACTGCTTTTGTTACCCTTGGGGCGTTCATGGCAGCCGCCTATAAGATCATTCCGGGAATGGTGAAGCTCTCCAATATCAGCGCGCAGTTCCGTATCTACGGATTTACGCTGGAGCCGCCGTCCGGACAGGGTGATCCTGAAGCAGGGCATCTCCGGGATGGACGCCATGGGGCTGAACGATTACAATCCGTCCATTTTGAGGGGGTCTCTTTCAGTTATCGTCAGCGAACCGTATTGCAGGATTTGTCTTTTGCTATCAGGCGGGGAGACTTTGTAGGGATATCCGGTATTTCCGGTCGCGGCAAAACGACTATCGTCAATCTGCTATTGGGATTTTATGCTCCCGATAAAGGGTGTATCAGCTTTAACGGTCAATTGACCGATGGCCTGGGGAGAAGGCGGAGTTGGGGGCGTATCGCTTATGTCAAGCAGCATGCCTTTTTGCTCCACAGTACTCTTCTGCACAACATTACATTGGGCAGTGACTTGTATGATGAACAGCGGATGAGGGCGGCTATTTACCACTGCGGGTGGCAGGGCTCATTCCCCGAATGCCTGAACGGACGTGTAAGCGAGCAAGGTAAGAATATCAGCGGAGGTCAGCGGCAGCGCATCGCTATTGCCAGAGCCTTGTATAAGGATGCAGATCTGATCATATTGGATGAGCCGTTCAATGAGTTGGATCATGCATCGGTATTGGAGTTGCTGGCATATTTTCGGGAGCTGTCCCAATCCGGCAGGATCGTCCTCCTGATCACTCATGATAAGAGCTGCCTGGATTTCTGTAATAAAATTATCGCTTTGAATGAGCATGAAAACGCGTGAAGATATATTGGTCGTGCTTACGCCTGGTTTTCCTGCCAGTGAGTCCGACACTACCTGTTTGCCTTCTCAGCAGCTGCTGGTCCGGGCGATTAACAGGAATTTTCCGGGCACGCGGATCGTTATCTTCTCCCTTGAATATCCTTTGCACCGCCAACCTTATACATGGTATGGCAACAAAGTATACCCATTCAATACGTGGGCGAAAAGCAAATGGTATAAGATGCGGGTATGGGTCGCCGTTTGGAAAGCACTGCGGGAACTGCAGCGGTCCTGCCATGTTCTTGGCATATTCAGCTGGTGGTGCGGCCAAACGGCGCTGATCGGCAAGTGGTTTGGCAAAAGATCCGGCATCCCGCATTTTATCTGGATATTAGGGCAGGATGCGCGCAAGGGCAATCGATATGTCCGATGGATCAGGCCCAGACCGGAGGAACTGGTAACGATATCTCATTTCCTGGCGGAGGAATTCTACAAAAATTATAATGTCTGGCCGGCCCATACCATATCCAATGCCATCGATACGAACTTGTTCGATCCCTGTCCGGCAGAAAGAGACATCGATGTCCTGGGAGTGGGTTCATTGATCCCCCTGAAGCGATATGACCTGTTTATTACCGCGGTAGAGCAACTGGCGCGTTCATTCCCGCATCTGAAAGCGGTGATCTGCGGCAAGGGCCCGGAGATGATCAAGTGGCAGGAGACGATCGATAGGTTGGGATTGCATGATCATATTTCGCTGGTGGGAGAATTGCCGCATAAAGAGGTGCTGCGGTTAATGCAGCGGGCAAAGGTCCTGTTGCATCCTTCCTCTTATGAAGGGTATAGCACGGTGTGCCTGGAGGCCTTGTATGCGGGCGCCTTTGTTTGCAGCTTTTGTCATCCGGGGATTGGATGGGTCCGGCATTGGCATGTTGCGGAAAATATGGAAGAGATGATCGGGCAGGTCCGGCAGGTGCTGGAAGATCCGGTGAGGACGCATGATCCCGTATTGCTCCATTCGATGGACGAATGTGCCAGGGAGGTGATGTCTTTATATATAAAGCCTGCCAATATCCGGTATTATGATGCGATTGCTGCCGAATATGATAGTTTGCTGCGGAAAGATGATGCCAACCGGGCCGTGCGGCAGGCTGTAGCAGACCGGTTTGTAAAGACGGTGCCCAAGGGATGGGTCCTGGATTTCGGCGGAGGAACGGGGCTGGATATGGAGTGGCTGACCGCTAACGGCTACAACGTGATCTTTTGCGAACCTTCTGCCGGTATGCGGCAGCAGGCGATCGAGTGGTATAATCGCTCAGATCACCGGGAGCGGGTGGTATTCCTGGAGGACGAGCATGCTGATTTCACGGACTGGGCGCACCACAAGCCATTTGAGCAGGAAGTGGACGCAGTCCTGTCCAATTTTGCGGTGATGAACTCCATACGCGATATCCATTTGCTGTTCAGTAGTCTTTCAAGGGTGATCAAATCACATGGGCATGTATTTGCGCTGGTATTGGATGGAGGAAGGCGAAAGAGCAGACTGTCGGACCTTTATAGCGAATGGAGGTCGTTGACCCGCAGAAGGCCATCGGAGATTGCCATACAATACCACCAGTACCGGCAATCGGTCTTTCTCCACCGGGTGAAGATGATCAAAAGGGCCGCTGCCAACTGGTTCGAGCTTTATGAAATCGAGCCATTTGAAGAGATGGGTTTTTCGCTGTTGCATTTTGTCAGGAAGGGGCTTCCCAACGGGCATTTACAATCTGTTTTATAATATGATCGGCAAATTGCTAACAGGAGAGACTCACGTCAGGGAATATACGGCGCTCAGGATCGATGGCGAGATCAGGGAGCGGGTTTACCTGGAATGCGGCGGCATGCTCGTGGATGTATCGGCACGGCATTGGCTGCTGAGCCTGGAGCCCATGGTATTCGGGGTATGGATGGATGGAGCGGAGCCGTTGCCCGCAATGAAGCCCTGCAAGATGTATTTTTACGGGAAGGAGGGCATGGCTGCAAAGGATCTCACGGTGGCAATCCGGCTTAAGTGCAGCGGGGAATTGCAGGATGGTAAGGGCAGGTTGATGCTGTTGACCCTTACGCATGCGGAACTCTTTCACATGGCGCCATTGAAAGCCCGTTTGATATATTGGAGATATTACCGGCAGCCATATAAGTCATATGGTGAATATAAGTCTTTGATCGCTGCATTCAGTTTTCCCAGACGGGTGAGATTGATATCCTTCCGGGACGGGGATTACTATAATATTTTCCCTATGGATCTGATCGGGGCCATCGATGGGGAACGTCGCATGGTCTTCGGCCTGAGACATTCGAACAGGTCGCTGGCTGGAATGGCAGCGACCGGCAGGTTTGCCGTTGCGGATGTCTCTTATGACAGGCGGGAGGCGGTGTATGGATTGGGGCGGCATCATAGCACTGCTCCGCCATCTATAGTGCAGCAGCCCTTTGGAATCATCCATTCCAGGGAAGGGCAATGCTATCTGCCTGATTGGGTGGAGGGGTATCGGGAGATGTCGGTATTGGCTACCAGGAATCTGGGCAGTCATATGTTGATCTGGGCTGCATGGGAAAAGGAGTATAGTGTAAATTTATCTGCAGATCATTTGCACCATGTTCATTTTTTACATTGGCTTACACACCGCAAGAGAGATACGGCGTGTTGAAATACCATTTCCGGCGTGTACCTGCTGAGGCAGTGAGTATCGCCAAAAGCACATTCACGCAGCATGCAGTTGCCGCAAGCGAGGTCGGACGAGTCCAGAAGGCGGGTATGGGCTCCTAATGGTCTTGCTCTGTCGTTGCGGGTGGAGCCGAACAGGGCGAGGGTTGGTATGCCGGATACCCAGGCCATATGCATGAGGCCTGAGTCTTCGGAAAGAACGAAAAAGGCCTGCTGGAGGATGGCAAAGGCCTGGGAGGGAGAGGTTTTGCCGATCATATTGATCACATGGGGGGATAATGAGTGGGTGAGGATGGTGGATTGGCTGGCAATAAATGCCGTTCCCAGGAGCAGGAATTGGGTTGATGGACGCCATTGCAACCACAGACGAGCGAATGCAATATAATTGTCCAATGACCAGTTCCGGGTGGGGAACGCCCCGGCGGGATTTAGTACGACCAGATCCTTTTGTTCATTCCATCCATGTGCTTTTAGCAGATCGCGCGCTGCCGCCTCATTGCGGAGCCGGAAGCCATGCCGGAGGATGGATTCGTGGGCTGGAAGCCCGGTGGCTGCGATCGTGAGCCTTGTGCTTTCCCCGGCGGGGATGGGTGAAAATCTGTCGAATACCGACCAGGCCCGGGGAAAAAGGCTTTTGCGGGCGATATGGCTAATGATATTGTTCTGCAGGTCGATAACGACCTGGTACCTTCTGGCCCATAGCCGGGGTAGGAGCAGGCTTGTATGCAGGAGCTGCCGTTTGGTACTCCGCCCACCCCCGATGATATATACTTTGTCGAACAGGTCCAGTTCACAGGGAATGGCTGCTACTTCCGCCCTGGTCAACAGGTCGATCCTTGTGCCGGGTGGCAGAATATCTCTGAGCTGCTGCAGGTAAGGGAGAGTAATGACGAGATCTCCCATTGCCTGTAGACGTATGGCCAGTATCCGGCGTGGCAGGGTGTCCAGTCGCCACTTTCTGGCGGGTATATCCACGGATAAATCCATGAATGATAGAACGCAATGCGGGAGACTGCCGTTGCCTGGAATGTTTGTGCAAGCATCCTTTGAGGAAAATAACACGTTTGTTCTCAGGGACAACATGAATAAATGGATCAAATACGCAACAGGGCGGCTATATCGTCCGCTGGTAGAGTGGTATCTTTCCAGTACCCGGGAATACACCTATAAGGGGATCCGGCTGCTGGTGCCGCCTCAGGTCTTTCACCCGGGACTATTTTTCAGCACCAGGCTGCTCCTGCACCATATCGGACGTTTGCCGCTGCATGGACAAAAAATGCTGGAAATGGGCGCCGGCAACGGGCTGATCTCCTTTTTTGCCGCCCGGCAAGGGGCATCGGTGACTGCCAGCGATATCAATCCCATTGCCATCGAGTATCTGCAAAGCAATAGCGTCCGGAACAGCCTTCCCATTACCGTTATCCGGTCCGACCTGTTCGGTGGTATTCCCTTACAGCATTTTGATATCATTGCGATCAATCCGCCTTACTATAAGCGAACGCCGGTGTCTGATGCCGACTATGCCTGGTTTTGCGGGGAGCATGGAGAATATTTCGATGGCTTGTTCCGCGATCTGAGGCAGTATATGCATGCGGGAACGTCTGCCTGGATGATCCTGAACGAGGCTTGCGATATGGCCATGATAGGGAAATATGCGGCGAATTATGGATTTTCACTGGCCTGCGTTTGGTCCGGCAGGAACTGGCTGGAGCGGAATTTTTTATACAGGATCGAACCCTGGTCAGATTGAACAGGCGCAGGCATCCCCTGCGCGAAAAATACCGTTTTGGTTGATATGAATAAGGTCCTTCTTTTTAACCCGAAAAGTGCTACGGCAAAATACAGGATACCGAATTCTGTATTACAGGTGGCCGCGGCTATCGATGGGAAGTATGACTGGGTCATCGTGGATGGCAACCTGGAAAAGGATCCCTATGGCCGGATCTGTCAATATTTGAATGCCGGCGGATTCCGCTATGTAGGGTTCACGGTGATGCCGGGCCCGCAATTGCGTCAGGCCATTCCTTTCGCAAAACGTTTAAAGGAAGCTTATCCTGATATGGTGATGGTCTGGGGAGGCTATTTTGCGTCCAATCAATACAAAGTGGTTCTTCAATCGGGATGGGTTGATTTTGTTATCAACGGACCCGGTGATCATGCTTTCCCGGCATTGCTCGATGCATTGGAGAGCGGCGGGCCTTATGAGTTGATCAGGAATCTTATTTATAAAGATGGGGAGCAGATCGTGAAGACGATCAAGGCGGATCTTATCGATCAGGAGAAGCTGCCTGCCTTGCCCTACGATAAATTAGACCGCTTGTATCCGTTGGAGCGGTACTTGGGCAAAACTTATTTAGGCCGGAAAACATTGGCTTATCATTCCAGCATCGGCTGTCCCTTCACTTGTTCTTTTTGTGCCGTTGTGCCGATATATGAGGCCAGATGGAAGGCTCGCCCGGCAGAGGCTGTGTATCGGGATGTCAAATACATTAAGGACAAATGGGGCGCTGATGCCATTGAATTTCACGACAATAACTTTTTTGTGTCAGAGAAAAGGGTAGTGGAATTTTCACGTCTCATTCACGGGGAGAATATGGTGTGGTGGGGAGAGGGCAGGATAGATACGGTCAACAAATATGCCGATGATACACTGGCGCTCATGCGGGAGGCCGGGTGCAAGATGATCTTTTTTGGAGCGGAGACAGGCAATGACGAGGTGCTTAAAAAGATGGACAAAGGAGGGACACAAAGCGCCGCACAGATCAAGGCTTTTGCAGCGAGGCTGGCCAGGTTCGATATCGTCCCGGAATATTCTTTTGTGCTGGGCCTGCCGGGCGATGGCCCTGCACAGGTGATGCGTCAGATAGATCAGGATATTGCCTTTATCAAAGAAATCAAGGAAATTAACCCCAGGACGGAGATCATCATTTATATGTATAGCCCAGTGCCTACGGAAGGATCGGAACTATACCACCAGGTGATTGCCAGTGGATTTCATTACCCGCAAAAGTTGGAAGATTGGATCAGCCCACATTGGGAGAATTTTGATCTGCGTAAGAACCCGCTTACCCCCTGGCTGACGCCGGAGATGGTACAGAAGATCCGGGATTTTGAAACGGTGCTGAATGGATATTATCCCACTGTTTCGGATATACGTTTGAACAGATTCAAGCGGATGATGATCCGGATGATGTCAGGTTTACGCTATCGAACTAATGTTTATGGATATCCTTATGAGATTAAATTATTACAAAAGCTTTGGAAGTACAGGCAGCCGGAAATCCAGGGCTTTTAAAATGCCGAATATGCCTTTACCTGATTCATCGATATTGACGAATATCCAGGTGCCGGGCCCTATTACCCCTGCAGATATGCTGTTTGAGAAAAAATATGTCTTCACCCGGAGCCTGGAGAGCCGGATCTATACAGACGCGGAATTGATCAGGCTGCCTGAGGTGGATGTTGAGCATTGTCATTATAAGGAGTGGATGATCCGGAAACGGTCTGTCCGGCGGCTGACGGCTTATCTGGCTGCCAAGCGCAGGCCATTGGAGATACTGGAGATCGGGTGTGGTAATGGGTGGCTTTCCCATCAACTGGCTGGCATACCGGGAACAGAGGTAACGGCCATGGATATCAATTTTACCGAGTTGCAGCAAGGAGCCAGGGTGTTCAGCGACGATCCCAATCTGCATTTTGTCCAGGGGGATATCCGGTCGGGCGTCCTGGCCGACAGCCTATTCGACTGTATCCTGCTTGCCGCCTCCATTCAATATTTCCCTTCTTTGAAAAAGACGATCTACAAATGTCTTTCTCAATTGACGCCCGATGGGGAATTGCATATCATGGATACTATTTTCTACCAGCCATGGGAGATAGCTGAAGCCAGACAAAGGACTACTGCCTATTATACTGCATTGGGTTGCCCGGAAATGGCGGATTTCTATTTTCATCATTGTGCGAATGAATTGCAATCTTTTCATCACGAGGTAAAGTTTAAACCCCATACCTTGTTAAAAAAGCTGATAGGAATAAGAGATCCTTTCCCCTGGGTATTGATCAGGAAATGACCAACGAATCTTCACATATTGCCCCGTCTGTAAAAATGACGATTACGCCACTTCGTTATGTGCTGTCCGTCATGGGGGGGTACCTGGCAATAAGCATTCCGTCCTTATTTGCTCACTCCATATGGCTGGACGAGGCACAGGCCCTTCTCATCGGCAGAGACAGTGATTCGCTGGGGGCCCTGTATGATCATATGCGGTTAGAGGGGCATCCTTTGCTGTGGAACCTGTTATTGTTTGTAGTGACGCATACGGTGACCCACACTTATGCTGCGCTGCAGGTGCTGCACCTGATGATCTGTACGACGTCGGTGTATCTTTTTGTACGCTATTCGCCATTCAGGCTGCCGGCAAAGATCCTCATCGTTTTTGGCTATTATTTGCTGTTCGAATATAATCTGATCAGCAGGAGCTATGCATTGGGTATTCTGCTGCTGTTTATTTGCTGTGTCTTGATGAGTCATCCGGTGAAATATCGTTATTGGATAGGGGCGGTGCTTTTTTTAATGTGCAATACACACCTTTTGTTTGCTTTTGCCGCAACGGGGATTTTTTTGTACCTGGCGCCGGTATACGGACGAAGGCCCCGCTATTTGATCCCGTTTGCGCTGATGTACCTGGCGGGACTGATTTGTCTTATCATACAGATCTACGCTCCTGCCACCGACCCCTATAACGTGCAGGGCATCGGACGGTGGATGTCGCATGCGAATTTCTCGTTTGCTGCTTCCGGGCTTGTCAAGGGATGGCTGCCAGTTCCCAGGATCAATGCGGAGAGGTTCTGGAATACTTATTGGTTGGATTCCACCGGGCCGGTATTCAGAGGAATGCTCTTCGTGTTGCTGCTGATCCTGCCGGCCCTGGCGATCAGGCGGCGCCGGAGCGCGCTTGTTTTTTATTACAGCAGCCTGGCCTTGCTGCTGATCTTCCTGGTAGGCTCCCAACGGATAGGGACGCGGTTTTACGGGTTGGTGTTTATTTATTTCCTGGCTGCCTGCTGGATGTCGGGCGATACCATGAGGGTGGAGCAGTTGAAGGGCCCGGGGAGCAGACCGGTATTGGCGATTGGGTTCTACCTGGTACTGATCATTCAGGCGGGGGTTGGCGGATATGCCTTATTGGAGGATTTTCGGCGCCCCTTCTCTCAATCGCGAAGTGCCATTCATTATATCCAGACACACGGGTTGGACAGGCATGCGATTGTGGTAGATGGATACAACGCGGGCCCTGGTCTGAGTGCTTACCTGGGCAGGCCGGTTTTTTACCTTGACACGGACAGCATAGGGAGCTATTGTTCCTGGAAACCGGAGAATTTTCCCATTCCCAGAAAGACCATTGCGTCGGAGCTGATTCGTTCCCGGTATGTCAAGGTACTCGATAGTTTTGTATTGATCACTAATCGTCCGGTAGAAAAGGATCGGGGATATTCTGAAGAATTGTTGAACAATTCGCTATTCCGGCTGCAGCCGCTGGATAGCTTTACCAATGCCATGGTGTTGTCTGAAAATTATTTTGTGTATCAGGTGAAAAACAAAAGCTCGATGTATGCGGAAGTACGAAAATGATATGAGCAAGATACTTTTTTCTCATTCCTATTTCATGCGGCACGATCCCAAGCAGTGGGCCACCGGGCAACCCTATCCGCCTCTGGCTACTGTGGGCGCTGCGGCGCTGATGCGGGAGCGAGGGTACGAGGTCTCTCTCTTCGATACGATGTTCGTAGAGAACCCGGATGAGGTGGTGGAGCGGTTGAAGGCTGACGGGCCCGACTTTTTTGTCGTCTATGACGATGGGTTCAACTATCTGACGAAGATGTGTCTCACCAATATGCGGGATGCCGCTCACCGGATGATCGGACTGGCCAGGGAGTATGGGTGTACCGTGATCGTGTCCAGCTCGGATTCGACGGATCATTATGAGGATTATTTACGGAAGGGCGCCGACTTTGTGCTGATGGGGGAAGGAGAGCAGACTTTGCTGGAGGTGGTGGAGGCCGTTCGGGAGGGGGTGTGCGATTTTTCAGCCATTAAGGGATTAACCTATTTACAGGATGGGGCGGTGGTAAAAACGCCGGCCCGGCCTGTGATGAGGGATCTGGATGCATTGCCGATGCCTGCATGGGACCTGGTGGATATGATTACCTATAGGGCCATACACCTGGAGCATCACGGCTATTTTTCTCTCAATGTCAGCACTACCCGGGGATGTCCATTCAAGTGCAACTGGTGCGCCAAGCCTATATATGGCAATCGATACAATGCGCGGAGTCCGCGGTATGTGGTACAGGAGATCAGGTGGTTGAAGGAGCGGTACCATTTTGACCATATCTGGTTCTGCGATGATATTTTCGGGCTCAAGCCAGGGTGGGTTAATGAGTTTGCCGACCTGGTGGAAAAAGAGGGGCTTCGATTCCGATTCAAGATACAATCCAGGGCTGACCTGCTGTTGCAGGAGAATTATGTGGCCGCGCTGGCGCGTGCGGGTTGTGAGAATTCCTGGATGGGTGCGGAGAGCGGGTCGCAGAAGATACTGGATGCGATGGACAAGGGGACCAGCGTGGAGCAGATACATGAGGCGACGGGGTTGTTGAGGGAGTATGGTATCCGGCCGTCTTTCTTTATCCAGTTTGGCTATCCGGGGGAGACGAAGGAGGATATATGGAAGACCATCCGGATGATCAACCGGCTACTGCCCGACAGCCTGGGTATCTCCGTCTCGTATCCATTGCCGGGCACGCCTTTCTATGAGCGAGTGAAGGCGGATCTTCAGCACAAGGCCAACTGGACCGATTCGGATGAGCTGAAGATCATGTTCCGGAATACATATCATCCCGCATTTTATAGACAATTGCATCGATATGTGCATTTGTCCTATCGCTGGCATCTGGCGTTGCGGCAGGTAAAGAGGCTGGTGATGCGGCCGGCTGCTGTTACACGGGAGAGCATGCGGCAGGCGGCTTCTATTGCGTGGTATGGACCGGCATCTTTGTGGGGGCTGATGAAGCTGAATAAATTGGAGAAACTATGACAGAAAGTGTAAATGAGCAGGCGGCGGCCCGGGCGTTCAGTCAGCAAGCGCTGGTCTTTGATGTCCTGGATGCAGGTAATACCATTATCGCGTACAAGCGGCGGCGGGTGCGGGATCATGTCCTGCGTCATTTGCCGGAGGGCAGTTCCATACTGGAGCTGAATGCGGGGACCGGGGAGGATGCGATCTTTTTTGCCCGGAAGGGGCATCGGGTGCATGCCACGGATATTTCGGACGGTATGCAAGATATTTTATGGGAGAAGGTGAGCCGGGAGGGGCTGATGGGAGGGATCACACGGGAGCTTTGTTCTTTTACCGAGCTGACGTCGTTGCGGGAGCGGGGACCTTATGACCTGATCTTTTCAAATTTTGCCGGATTGAATTGTACGGATGAACTGGATAAGGTGTTGAGAAGCTTTGATCCGTTGTTGAAGCCTGGGGGGCAGGTGACGCTGACGATATTGCCGAAGTTCTCGCTATGGGAAAGTTTGCTTGTTTTCAAAGGGAAATTTAAGACGGCTACGCGCCGGTGGTTTAGCAGCAAAGGGGCTCGTAGTCATGTGGAGGGGCATTATTTCCGTTGCTGGTACTATTCACCGGGCTATGTGATAAAGGAGCTGGGGAGCGGGTATGAGCTGCTGGGGCTGGAGGGGCTGTGTACGATGGCGCCGCCCAGCTATATCGAGCATTTTGCGGAGCGATACCCCGGATGGTATAAGCGGTTGTGCAGGTGGGAGGACAGATGGAAAGGGGCCTGGCCCTGGAAGTATGTTGGAGACTATTACATCATTAGTTTTAGGAAGAAAGGATAATCATACTTTGGAGGGGTCGACCGGGAGGCCGAGCCCTTTGAGCTTGTCGGTGTAGGCATCGAGGATCCTTTTTTGGAGCATCCCGGGGTTGGGGCGTGAGAAATGTTTGCCAGTATGCAGGGACATGGGTTGTCCTTTACCGTCAAGGGCGCCTCTTTTTTCTTTTTTATTCCAGCGGCTGGATGTCAGGCGGCAGAAGAAATCGTCGAGCCTATCGCCTGCCCGGCCGTTTAGTACTTTTTCCAGGTTTCGTTTCCAGAATCCGGCGGGGGGATTGGGAGGTGTTTGGGAAGGACGGTTCTTATACTGAGGCAGGAAGGATGTCACCCAGTCGTTGGCGTCGAAGAATCTTACCAGGCCGCCGTTGCCACATGCGGGCAGGAGGGTGATCAGTTCCGTGGCCGTGAAGATGTTTTTTTCTTTTATTTCCAGGGCTTCTTCGTCTATAAAATAATTCATGCAATACCAGTGCTGGCGGCCCCTGATAAAACTCCATTTCTTATACAGGTGCATCAGGGTGCGGGCGATCCACAGTCTATTGCGCCTGGTAATAACAAAATAATCGATGTCGGCGTCCTCATCTGCATAATGTTTGGACAGGGAGCCGGAGATGCCTATACCCCGTACATAAGGGAACTGATAAAGAAAGCGGGATATTTTGTCCGCGATAAGGAGAAGTTCGTCCGCGTGCTGGTTTCCTTTATCTCTTCGCAGGGCCAGCTGGGGGTCGTTCCGCAGCGAATAAAACCTTCCGACCTTGAACAGACGCTTTTCGGCCACGAGGGAGTCGAGCCCCTCTACCAGGCAGGATCCATGTGTCTCCCTATCGAGAAAGAATCGAATTTCCCCGAAGGATAACGGATAGCTGAACAGGTCAAAGTAAGCGAGTACTTTCAATATGCTTGGGCACAACGGCATAGAGGTTAAAACGGCGGTTTGGGAAGAGGGGTTGCTTGTCTGGCCTTTGGATGAACTGCTTCCAGCGGTTCCTGTGAATAAATGGGCAAACAGGGGCAACCGGGACATTTCCGGCTGCGTTTGAACTTTAATAGCCGCATGAACTATGTTGAAAGCCGATAATATCACCTACCGTACATTGGAGTTGCCTATTCCCGGCGATGTGAAGAGCCCGCTGGCTCCGGGAGGATTAAAAAGGAGCTATTTGCTGACCAAAAGGGGGGGGGATCTCGCCGGCGGCATTCTTGTAATAACCGGTATTCTCAGCTGGCTGCTACCCGTGATAGCGGTGCTTATAAAGCTGGACTCGAGAGGGCCCGTCTTTTTTTTACAAAAGAGGGTCGGCAGGGGTGGAAAGGTCTTTACCTGTTACAAGTTTAGGACAATGGTGGTCAACCCATATGCGGATGAGCGTCCCTGTGCGGAGAATGATGAGCGTATTACGCGTATTGGGAGGTTCCTTCGTACGACACATCTGGATGAGCTGCCGCAGTTCTTTAATGTGGTATGGGGTTCGATGAGCCTCGTGGGGCCGAGACCTTATATGCTGACCGATGACCAGCGGATAGGCGTGCTGGTACCGGGGCATAGTTTCCGGAATTATGTAAAGCCGGGGATCACCGGGTTGTCGCAGGTGAAAGGGTATCATGGCGGGGATATGGATCTCAAGACCCTTTTTTCCAGGTATCAATGGGATGCTTTTTATGTCCGTAATGCCTGTTCGTCATTGGACTTTCTCATTATTTCCAGCACGACACGTCTTTTCTTCACCCAAAAAATAGGATTATGGAGGTAGTGTTTATTGCAAGATCTACTCTATATACTGTAAGGGGTGGAGATACATTCCAGGTATTGCAGACTGCGCGTCACCTGGAAGAGCTGGGGATACGTGTCGATATCCGACTGACCCACGAGAGGATAGATTATGCACGTTATGACCTGCTCCATTTTTTCAATATCATCCGGCCGGCCGACATGCTGTATCATATCCGGAAGTCGGGCAAGCCTTTTGTCGTCAGCACGCTGCTGATAGACTACTCTGGGTATGACAAGCAGCACCGGCGTGGTATTTTCGGATTGATATGCAAACTGCTGTCTGCGGACGCCATAGAATATCTGAAGACAATGGGACGGTATTTGCAGGGGAGGGACAAATTGATATCGAAGGCCTATTTATGGAAGGGGCAGCAGCGTAGTGTGCGTGAGATCCTTGACAGGGCGGCCCTGGTGTTCTCCGGATCGGTGATGGAGTACAAGCGGCTGGTGCAGCAGTATCATTGTTCCATTGGCTGTATCCCTGTGCCGAATGGGGCGGATGCGGAGATATTCAACTTCGACGACAGCCAGGAGAAGGACGAGAACCTGGTGATCTGTGTCGCCCGGATCGAAGGGATCAAGAACCAGCTGAACCTCATAAAAGCGCTGAACAATACTCCTTATAAGCTGCTGATCATCGGAGATCATGCGCCGGGTCATTCCGCCTATTATCATCAATGTCGTAAGATCGCTGCGTCGAACATACAATTCATCGACTACACTCCACAAAAGGAGCTGGTAAAATATTATCAGAAGGCAAAGGTGCATATCCTGCCCAGCTGGTTCGAGACCTGCGGCCTGTCCTCTCTCGAAGCGGGGGCCATGGGCTGTAATATCGTGATCACCGACAAGGGTTATACCCGGGAATATTATGGGGATCATGCCTTTTACTGTGATCCTTCCAGTCCTGAATCCATCTTCGGGGCTGTAGATCAGGCCGCGCGCTCGCATTTTCGCGCCGGACTGCGGGAAAAGATACTGACCGACTATACATGGGACAGGGCCGCTGCCTGTATAGCCCGGGCTTACGATCAAATACTGGAGGCCATATGAGTTTTCGCATTGCCATTATGGGGACGAGGGGCATACCCAACCATTACGGAGGTTTTGAGCAATTAGCAGAATATCTTGCTCCCGGGCTGGTACAGGCGGGATATGAAGTAACGGTATATAATTCTCACAACCATCCTTATCGGGAGAAGGAGTGGAAGGGGGTGAAGATCCGGCATTGCTATGATCCGGAATATAGGTTGGGCAGTGCCGGGCAGTTTATTTATGATCTGAACTGTCTCATCGATGCTCGAAAACAGCGTTTCGATGTTCTCTTACAGCTGGGGTATACCAGCAGTACGATCTGGGGTTGGTTATTTCCTTCGGGCAGTACGGTGATCTATAACCTGGATGGAATGGAATGGCAGCGGTCGAAGTATTCGTCCAGGATACAGAAATTTCTTTTGTATGCGGAAAAGCTGGCTGTGAAGTACGGTCATTTCTTTATTGCCGACAATCCCGTCATTCAAACGTATTTTCGGGAGAAGTACCGTATTCATGCCGAATATATCGCTTATGGCGCGGAGTTGTTTGGCATGGCTGATCCGGGAGTGCTGACGCCTTACAGGGTAAGGCCGGGGAATTACCTGTTGCTGATGGCCCGTATGGAGCCTGAGAACAATATAGAGACCATCCTGGATGGATATACGAAGAGCAGGACCTCAATGCCCTTGCTGGTGGTGGGGGATACCGTCAATAAATTCGGCAGGTATTTACGGGAAAAGTTCAGCGTGGATGGCCGGATCGTTTTCACGGGCGGGATATATGATAACTGGAAGACCCATTGCCTGAGATCGTTCTGTCATTTGTATTTTCATGGGCATAGTACAGGGGGAACTAACCCTTCGCTGCTGGAAGCGATGGCTAGTGAAGCATTGATCACCGCGCATAACAATCCCTTCAACATACAGGTGTTGGAGGGGAATGCATTGTATTTTACGAGTGCGGAAGATGTCACCCATGTGATAGATGGGTTGCCGGATGGGCTGTCTGTTGCGGATATGAAAAGACAGAACAGGGAGCGGATCATGAAGGATTTCAACTGGCCTGATATCATAGCCCATTACGAACAATTTATATTGGAGTGCTTATTTGCCCGGAATGAAAGAAATATTTTTTATAGAAGATACACCCGAGGGTAGGATCAGTTACTATCTCTTGCTGGTTTTTGTGACGACCCTGCCTTTTGACAGGATATTCAGCGAGCTGGCGTTGATAGTACTGTTGCTGCATACGCTGATCCATCTGAGGAAGGAGGACATGATCTGGCGCGCCCGGTGGTTGGGATGGATGAGTGCGGGGCTGTATCTGCTGACGATGGCGGGTACTTTGTATACTTCAAGGTCCGCGGATGCCTGGCCTGAATGGGAACATCGGCTGGCTCTGCTGCTTTTCCCTCTTATCGTCTGGTTCTCCCGGCTGGACTGGCAGTGGTATCGTCCCAGGCTGCTGAAGGCCTTTGCTTTTTCCTGTCTCTTCACCGCCGTATACCTCTATGGTGTCACGCTGTATGATATTTATTCCCATAGGGAGCCTTTGAATGTATTGTTCACCAAGCCTCATATGAACCATTATTTCTCGCATCCTATTGGACTTCATGCTACGTATTACGCGGCTTATCTGGGGTTGTCCGTGGTGGTGTTTGCGGACAGGCTGTTCGGGAGGCCTGTGAGGAAGCTGGTGCGGCTGGGGTATAGTCTGTCGATGCTCTTGTGTCTTTTTACCATATTTCAACTGGCGTCCCGGGCCGTATGTATTGCGATGTTGGTGATCGTCAACCTGCTGATACCTATCTACCTGGTGAAGGGTCAGCTGCGGTGGAGGCTGTTTATCGGCATTTTTTCCCTGACCCTGATGTCGCTGCTGGTGGTATGGCGGAACAGTCATCTTCATTCCCGGTATCTTGTGCAACTTAAACAGGACCTGCGATCGGATACGGGGGCGATATTGGATCCCGAGCCCCGGATGGCCCGCTGGCAATGCGCCTGGGAGCTGGTACGTGCGTCCCCATGGATAGGATATGGCACGGGGGAAGAGGTTCGCCAATTGAAAGAAAGATATTATGCGCATCACCTGATGATATCCTATACATTAGGGCTGAATGCCCATAATCAATTCCTCAGCTTTTGGCTGAAGACCGGCATATTCGGGATGCTGATCTATATCACCGTACTGCTGCTGGCATTCAGGGAGGCATGGCGACGAAAGGATATCTATCTGATGGCTTTTGTATTGATCATCGTATGTATCTCCTTATCGGAGAATATCCTGGATGTGAATAAGGGGATATTCTTTTTCAGTATGTTTTTTGTGACGCTGCTTCCAAAACCCACTGCGGTTGGTATATTTACGCATGGAAATAAAAATACTGGCCCCTCTCTGGGGGCACGAGTCCCAGGATATTACGACCTTCTGCCATAGAATAAAAGAAGCTGGATATGATGGTATCGATACATGGATACCGGATGATGCCACTGTACAAAAGAAGTTATTCGATGCGCTGCAACAAGAAGAGCTGTTGCTGATATCGCACCAGCATCAGGCGCGTGGAGCGGATTTCGAGGCTTTTAAACAATCGTTCCGGGAGTATTTGCAATTCACTGCGCAAGGCGGGCCTATTCTCATGAACTGTCATACGGGTAAGGATTATTTCTCTTTCCAGCAAAACCTGGACCTGATAGATATTGCTGCGGAGTTCACTGCCAAGACCGGGCTGATGGTGGCGCATGAGACGCATCGCGGGCGTGTAGGGTTTCATCCTGCGGAGATGCAGGGATATTTTGACGCGCGCCCCGAGCTTGTCATTACGGCAGACCTGTCGCACTGGGTATGTACGTCGGAAAGTTTTCTGGAGAATTTTCAGGGGACTGTCGAGGAGGCCATTGCAAGGACGCGTCATATCCATGCGCGGGTAGGTTTTGAAGAGGGGCCGCAGATACCGGACCCAAGGGCCCCGGAGTGGAAGCATGCGTTGGATCATTTCTTTGGGTGGTGGGACAGGATGGTAGAGGGACGTCGCCAGGCCGGGCAGCGGGTGCTGACCTTTACGACGGAGTTTGGGCCGATGCCTTATATGCCTACGATACCATTTAAAAATGTGCCGGTGGCGGATCAATTCGAGATCAATGTCTACATGAAAGAGCTGCTGACGCAGCGTTATCTGGACGGCGGACCTGTGGTCCGCTAGTGGCCTTCACGATAGGATTTTGGACTGATACCATTTTTTTTCTTGAACAGCTTCGAGAAATAAAATACGGAGTCGAAGCCAAGGCTATAGGCTACTTCCGTCACGTTCAAATTGGTAGTATTGAGCAGCTCGCGCGCCTTGTCGAGCCGGAGATTGAGATGATATTGATTGGGCGACTCGCCCGTCACCTGCTTGAATATTTTTCTGAACTTCGAATAGCTCATGGGGAACTGCTTTAGCAGCTGTTTCATGTCGAGGGGGGATTCCAGATTCTCCCGGAGGAAGAACTTTGCTTTCTCTACTGCCTGCTCGTCCTCGTCATTGCTCAATTCTTCGTGTGTGGAAAGGGCGTGTATCAATCCGAGTATTTCCAATGTGATACCCGAGATGACCTGGTGATAGCCCGGCGTGCCGGAGCGTACATTGTCGAGTATCTTTTGCATGAGCGTCAGCAGGGTGTCGTTGAGACCGGGACTTACCACGGGGAAGGCCGAACTGAAGAAACCTTTGTTCATCAACTGATCGGGATATTGCCCCCGAAAGCCAATCCAATACTCTTCCCAGCCAGTGTTGCCGTCCGGCTTGTAGCGGTGCCATACATCGGGGAAGAGGAAGAAGCAGGTGCCCGCCGTGATGACCGTGGGCTGGCTGAGGGCTGATTCAAAAGCGCCCTGTCCTTTCGAGATGAATACAATATAGTAATCGTTGAGGATACGGCCTTTGTTCCAGGTAAAGGAATGGGTCAACGGGTGTTCCTGGTTATGCGGGTAAACCTGGTTGGGATCTGCACGGTAATACCCTACTGTAGTTACATAGAAACCCCAGGATTCCTCCTTTTCGGACACGGCGAGGTATTTATGAAAGTTGTGCATAGGTGGTGACAGTGAGGTAATTTGACCGGAAAAATATCAAAAAGTACAAAAAGTAAAAAATAATTGACATGTGTAAAAATGTGATCGGGGGATAAATTTGAAGCAGGTTAAGGTTCAATTGCTATAAACTTCAAATCAAAACGGCTGTTATATGAAAATCAAGATTTGTATTTTTTTAATTCTTTTAAAGACGGCAGTTTTTGCCCAGACGGTGACCTTAACAGGTAAAGTAAGTTTGGGCACAAGTTCTACCGACCTATCCGGAACATCCATACAGGTCAGGGGCGCCAAGGGAGGCGTCATGACAGATGTTGGCGGGAGATTTGCCATTTCCGTCAGACCGGGCGCCACACTTGTTATCAGTCACGTCGGATATAAGACAGTGGAAGTAAAGGCCAGTGGTCAGTCCGAGCTTTCGATAGCTCTGGAGACTATCGACAATACGCTGGAGCAGGTAACGGTGAGCTATGGCCGTCAGCGCAAGCGGGATATTACCGGCGCCGTCAGCAAGGTGGATGCGTCCAGCGTGCAGGATGTGTCGGCTACGGAATTCTCTCAAAAGCTGGCCGGTAAGGTAGCCGGTCTGCAGCTGAACCAGACGAGCGGGATGCCGGGGCAGGCGATGACCATTCGTATCCGTGGCGCTGCCTCGCTGGGAGCGGGCAACCAGCCATTGATCGTAGTGGATGGGCAGCCTATCAGCAGTGATGTCACCGGCGGGACGGGCGATCTGAACCTGATCCCTCCCGACCAGATAGAGTCATTCAGCGTGCTGAAAGATGCTGCTGCCACTGCCCTGTATGGAAGCCGTGCGGCCAATGGGGTGATCATCATTACCACCAAGACCGGAAAAATAGGGAAGACATCTGTCTCCGCCAATGCTTATTACGGCTGGCAGAGCGTACCCAAGCGCGGGCGTCCCGACCTCATGAATGCCAGGGAATTCGCCACCTTTATGAAGGGATATTATGAGGACAGGATCACGTATGAGAACTGGAAGAATGCGCAGGGGCAGGCCCTGGTGCCTACGGCGTATGCCGATCCCAGCCAGTATGGTGCGGGGACGGACTGGTACAGCCAGATACTGCGTACCGCGCCCATCGAGAACTATTCGGTGACTATTTCATCAGGTAATGAAAAACTTTCTTCCAGCACTACCCTGAACTATTTCAATCAGAGCGGGGTGTTGGTAAATACCGGCGTCAAGCGTTTTAGCTTCCGCAGCAACAATGAATATCGTCCGGCCAAATGGGTAAAGCTGGGGCTGAACCTGGCGCCTACTTATCAGATAGATCATAACACGAGGGGGGGCAACCTGGCTATCAATGGCAACCGGCAGGTCGTCAGCGGCGCGGAGATCAGCTCCCCCCTGATATCGCCTTACAAGGCCGATGGGAGCTTCAATCCGAGCACCACCTCGTTTGGGATGTATGCGCTGCCTAATTTCCTTCAGCAGCAGCTGAACATGCAGAACAACATGAACGATATACATTTCCTTGGCAACACCTATGTGGAGATCGAACCTATTGCCGGCTTGCATGCCAAGACCGCTGTCAGCGGGGACCTGCTAACCCAGGACTTCAACGCCTATTATGGCACCTGGTATGGCACATTTGGTGCGCCGCCTCCCATACCCCAGACCTCTACTTCGGCCGTCAGCATTTCCAACAACTCTTATTCGTGGCTGATCGAGAATACGGTGAACTATACGCGTTCTTTTGGAGATCACAACCTGGATGTACTGGTGGGGTATACCTCTCAGAAATGGAGCCAGAACAACCGATCCATTACGGGCACCGGGTTTGCCAATGATGCGGTGCATTATATAGCGGGAGCATCGACCACTTCGGGCACTTCGAATGCCGCCACCTGGACATTGATATCGGAGCTGGCTCGGTTGAACTATGATTATAAGAAGCGTTATTATATTTCCGGTACGATCAGACGAGATGGCAGTAGCCGATTTGGCCTAAACAAGCGTTACGCCACCTTTCCTTCCGTATCCGCAGGCTGGGTAGCCAGCGATGAAGATTTCTTCCCCAAGCGGGGTGTGATATCCTACCTTAAGCTGAGGGGCAGCTATGGACTGACTGGAAATAATAACATCGGGAATTACACAGCTATAACCACCCTGGCTCCCGCCAACTATGTCTTCAACGGCGCGACGACGTTGGGTGAGGCGATCAACGTGCTGGGTAATCCCAACCTGACCTGGGAGACGTCGAAGCAAACGGATATAGGTGTTGATATCAATTTCCTTCGGGACAGGATCACGTTGAGCTATGACTACTATCGCAAGCGGACCACGGATATGCTGTATCCCGATCCCATACCTGCTGCGTCGGGGTATAGTACGATACAAAGTAATGTGGGCGAATTCCGTATATGGGGACATGAGTTCTCTGTCATCACCAAGAACTTTACCGGGGACTTCACCTGGAACACCGATTTCAACATTGCATTCAATGATAACAAGGTGGTATCGCTGCTGAACAATACGCCTATCGGCGGGACCAACCGGTACAGTGATTACAACCGCACCGCCGTTGGACATCGTATCGGTGAACTGTACGGGTATGTTTTCATGGGGGTGTACATGAACCAGTCCGATCTTGCAAAATATCCCAAGGAAGCGACTTCAGCCGTGGGTACTGCCCGGATGCTGGATGTGAATCATGACGACACGATCAATATCAGCGACGAGACTTTTATTGGCAGGACGAACCCGAAGTATATTTATGGGTTGACGAACAGTTTCGGGTATAAGAATTTCGATCTGGGTGTGACCATTGCCGGGCAGGTGGGTAATAAGATCATGAATACGAATATGCAGAACCTGCACAACCTGGATGGCATCTTCAATATCACGAAGGACATGCAAAACAGGTGGCGTTCCGAGGCCAATCCCGGGAATGGGCTTGTGCCAAGGACCCTGTCCAATACCACCGAACTGTATAGATTGACCAACAGCAGCTGGGTCTTCAGCGGCGATTACCTGGCTGTCAAGAATATAACCCTGGGTTATACTGTAGGGGCCAATGCGCTGCGGTATGTAAAGAGCGTCCGGCTGTATGCGAGCGCGCAGAATGTCTTTATGTTCACCAAGTATCCCGGGCAGAATCCGGAGGTGAATGATACGAAGGACAACCAGACGAATGCTGGTACGGACAATGGATCTTATCCTGTCCCCCGCGCGATCCTGGTAGGCGCTAACATTAATTTTTAAGATCACTTTATTAAACGAATCATCATGCGACAGGCAAAATATATAACGATACTTTCCATAGCCGCCCTTGCATTGGGATCCTGTAAGAAGGACTTTTTGAACCAATACCCTCAGGGGTCGATCAATGTGGGCAATTTTTACAAAACGACGACCGACTTCCAGGAAGCGCTGGTAGGGGCTTATACTCCCTTGCGTGATGCTGCCAACGTGGCATTTTATATGGAGGAGATGCGGGCCGACAATACGTATTTCGATTATAATACCAAAGATCGGGGAAGTGTTTCAACGGAACAGGTGTCGTATTTTTTGGATGGGGCTTCCACGGGTGTCACCAGCAGTATCTGGACGGCTGACTTCAATGGGATACAGCGCACCAATGTCATATTAAGCAGGATCAAGACCGCCAGCGCCGTGCCTGATTCTATAAAGAGCCTGATCACAGGTGAGGCAGAAGCATTGCGGGGGCACTATTACTTCGAGTTGGTGAGGTTGTTCGGGGCGCTGCCATTGTTCCTGACGGAGACAAAGAGTATTTCGGATACCCGATTGGCCCGTTCTTCGGTGGATAGCGTCTATACTCAAATAATTGCGGACCTGACCGATGCGTTGGGCAGGGTGGCTGCGCCGGCCTTTTCTTCGTCGGGCATCCAGAGCGGCAGGATCACCAAGGGTATGATAGCTACCGAGTTAGGGATGGTCTATCTCACCCGCAAGCAATATGACAAGGCCAGCGCCATCCTGCAGACCGTAACGACGATGGGGTATGGCCTGATGCCTAATTATGCGGATATATATACAACCGCCAATGAGAACAATAAAGAATGTATATTCGAGATCGGTTACAAGGCAGGCACAGATGGACAGTCCAGCGCATTTATATACCGATTCATACCGGCAACTACTGTAACTACGAATATCCTGGGCGTCAATTTCAATAACAACAAGAATAACTATGGAGGTTGGAATGTACCAACTCAAGATCTGATCGATGCCTATGAACCCGGTGACAAGCGGCTGGATGCGAGCATTGCCGTGACGAAGGGAAAGTACGATGTAAACAGCTATTTTATTCCCGACAGCGTGGTCAGTGTGCTGAATCCTCCTACAGCCGGGGAAGTGTCCAAGAATTTTATCCGGAAATACTATCATCTGCCCTATGGGAGCATTATCGACAATACGGATCAGGACTGGTATGTGTACCGCTATGCCGATGTATTACTGATGCTGGCGGAGGCGTTGAATGAGCAGGGGCAGACCGGTGCGGCGCTGCCTTATCTGAACCAGGTTCGGGAAAGGGCCGGGCTGGGAGATGTGAATGTGACGGATCAGAGTGTGGTGCGGGATACGATCGCGCATGAGAGAAGGGTGGAGCTGGCGTTCGAGAACAAGCGGTGGTTTGACCTCGTGCGTACGGATCAGGCGATAAATGTGATGACCGCGTATGGGATCAAGCAAAAGGCGACGTACAGCTATCTGCTGCCGGGGTCGTACAATGTCGTGGCGACTAAGATGATCTATGCTATTCCATTCCGGGAGAATCAGCTGAATCCTGTGGGGCTTTGGCAAAACCTGGGGTACTAAGAGCAATCGTTAAAAAAATATAGAAATGAATTACGAACTGACTGAACAGCAGGTCAAAAGTTACAGAGACAATGGTTTCCTTGTGATCGAGAATTTTCTTTCTCCCGAGGAGCTGGAGGATTGGAGGGCCAAGGTAATGGCTGCCGTGAAAGAGCGGGCTGGCGTAAAGATGCCCGGGAAGGATGTAAAGATAGGGGAGGATGATGGTATCAATGAGGATACGGAGTATTTTGGAAAGGTGTTCGACCAGCTGATCAATCTCTGGCAGACGAATGAGGGAGTGAAGAAGCTGATGCTCGATCCGAGGATCGGGCAGATGGCGGCAAAGCTGGCCGGGGTAGATGGTATCCGTATCTGGCATGATCAGGCGTTGTTCAAGCGTCCCTGGGCCAATCCCACGGCCTGGCATCTGGATACTCCTTTCTGGTCCTTTACGGACAGGAATGCGCTTTCCATCTGGGTGGCGCTGGATGATGCGACACTGGAGAACGGGTGTCTCTATTTCCTTCCGGGGTCGTATCGCATTACGCGATTTGACAATGTGGGTATTGGAAAGAATATGGATGGTATCTTTACCGTGTACCCCGAGCTGGTGAAAGTAAAATCCGTGTCGGCGCCTATGAAGGCAGGAAGCTGCAGCTTTCACAATGGGCTGACCGTGCATGGGGCGGGGGCCAATATGACGAGTGGGCACCGGCGTGCGATGACCTGTGCATATATGCCGGATGGGAATGTTTATAACGGAGAACCGAATGTGTTGCCCGACGCCTATGTAAAGAAGCTGGCTATTGGCGACCCTTTGAACAACGATGCGCAGAATCCTTTGATCTATCACAAATGAACATTGATCTTTAACGTGCGATAATGAAAAGACGAGAATTCCTTTGGCAGGGGTCGTTATTGACCTCTGGTTTTACCCTAATGAAGATGTTGCCGGCAGGAGCTATGAAGGTGCCTGCGCCTGCCACCGATCTTTATCAGCTTTTTAAAGACCCGGCCGTTGTTCATCGTCCTTTTGTGCGGTGGTGGTGGAATGGGGACAAGGTGGAAAAGTCCGAGCTGGCCAGGGAGCTGCGGCTGATGAAGGAGGCGGGTATCGGCGGGGTGGAGATCAATCCTATTAAATTCCCTGCCCGGACCGATGATATGGGCAAGCCTGCTATTCAATGGCTGAGTCCTGAGTGGGTGGATCTTTTGAACTTTACGTTGAAAGAGGCTGAGTCGCTGGGGCTGACATGTGATCTGATCGTGGGATCAGGGTGGCCATTCGGGGCGGAATATTTGAAGGGAGAGGAACGGTCGCAGATGCTGGTGATAGCCGTGTTGAAGCTGGATGGTCCACAATTTTTCGAGGTCAGCCCTTTTGCGCTTTTTGAAGAGTGTGATCCGGCGGTCACCTCTCCATTCCCCGGCAGGACGATGGAACTGTTGTCGGTGCATTTGGCTCCTGGGCTGATCGAGCGGATGGACCAGGTGGTCGATCTTTCTTCTCAGATCCCCAGCGGTGCGATCAAGGTGGATATCCCCCCGGGGAAGCATGTATTGTATGGGCTGGTGAAAGTGTCGGGGTCTATGGAAGTGATCAATGGCGCTCCCGGCGCCAACGGGCCTGTGCTCAACCATTACAATGAGGCTGCTGTAAAGAAATATCTGCATCGCATGTCGGATACGATCCAGCAGCAGATAGGGCCGTTGACAGGGAGGGTACGCAGCTTTTTTACGGACAGTATGGAGATGGAAGGCGCCAACTGGTGCGCCGACATGCTGACCGAGTTTTCAAAACGGAGGGGTTATGACCCTATGCCTTATCTTCCCCTGACGATGTTCAAGATAGGAGCGATGGGGAATATCTACGATCTCAATTATGGCCCGGGTCTTGGACCGGAGCTGAAAGATAAGGTGGAACGGATACGGTATGATTTCGATGTGACCAAGTCGGAGCTGATACGAGAGCGATTTATTCGATCTTTTACGGACTGGTGTAAGGAAAACAAGATATTATCCCGTGTACAGGCTTATGGACGAGGCTATTTTCCCCTGGAGGGCAGTTTCGATATCGACCTGCCTGAATGTGAGACCTGGATAAAATATGGTCTTGGGAAGGAAATGAGCGAAGACGATTATCGTATCGGCAGGGCCTATACGATGATCAACAAATATGTGTCGTCTGCGGCGCATTTGAAGGGCAAGCGGCATGTCAGCTGTGAGGAGCTGACGAATACAGACATGGTCTTTAACGATACTTTAGAGATACTGAAAGTGGCGGGGGACCAAAGCACTGTTTCAGGAGTGACGCATCCGGTGTTCCATGGGTTCAACTATTCACCTCCTGATGCGCCATTCCCCGGGTGGGTTCGGTATGGGACCTATTTTAATGAGAAGAATACCTGGTGGCCTTATTTCAGGAGATTTACCGATTACAAGGCGCGTATGTCCGCCCTTTTGCAACAAGTGGATATGTTTGCGGATATTGCCGTGCTGCCGCCTGTGGCCGATATGTGGAGCATTTTTGGCGCGCAGAATGAGCCTTTCCCCAGCCTGATGTATCCTACCTGGATGACGTTGGTGTGGGAGGCGATGCATCAGAATGGGAATGCCTGTGACTATATCTCGGAGCAGGTAATATTGGAAGCTACGATGGACAGGGGGTGGATGCGTTATGGTCAACGGAAATACCACACTATCTTCCTGGTGCGGGTGGAACGTCTGGACCCTGCTGTCGTTCGTAAGCTGTATGATTTTATAGCCGGTGGGGGGCGGATATTTTGTATCGAGACCATGCCGGACAGGAGCACTGGTTGGCAGGGGCATGAACAGCGGGACGCGGACGTGAAACAGATGGTAGAGGCGATGAAGAAATATCCGGAAAGATTCATATTGCTCCACCGACCGGAGAAGGACTGGCTGTTATGGTATAAGGATATTCAGCAGAAATACGGTTTAACGCCTTATGTTGCTATCGACAATCCCGATCGTTTTGTCACGCAGGTGCGTTACCAGGGAGGGAAGACGGAGATATTGTTTTTTATCAATTCCAATGTGGATAAGGGGCATAAGATGAGCCTGACGGTGCATAAGGATATTGCAGGGGGGCGTCAGGCATGGGTATGGGATGCGGATACGGGGCAGCGATGGCGTATTGGGTCCGGTGCGGAGAGGATCGAGCTGGATCTGGGGCCGGCGGAGTCTAGGTTGATCGTGTTTGATCATGAGAAGCGGGGTGCGGCCTGGCGGCCGGCGCCGGTGGGGGGCGGGGAGAGTTTGGCGGAGAGCTGGAATGCGGAGTTCCGGCATATCGATGGCTCCGTCCGAACGGCGACCATGGATGTATTGAAGGATCTGAAGGATATGCCGGAGTGGGCGGCCTTTAGCGGGGTGGTGACGTACCGCGTAGAGTTCATCGTTGGGAGCGCTCTGCCGGCCTGGCTGAACCTGGGTAAGGTGATGGGTGTGAGCGAGGTGGTGTTGAATGGTAAGGAGCTTGGGGTGAAATGGTATGGTCGTCGTATCTTTTCTGTTACGGGTGTTGTGCAGGCGGGTAAGAATGTGCTGGAGGTAAAGGTGGCGACCTCGATGGGGAATTACATGAAGACGCTAAAGGACAATCCTGTTGCGCAATATTGGACCAATGAAAAAAGGAAGGATCAGCCTATACAATCCATGGGGTTGATCGGGCCTGTTACCATCTACTGACGGACGCCGCCAGGAAATAAAAAATTTTTGAATGAAAAAGTATGTTCTTTTAGGGGCGCTGGTATTGCAGTCGATGCTGCTGGCTGCTGCCAAGGATTATCCGGCCTCGTTGTTTGGTATTCGCGGAGACGGATCGACATTGAATACGCGATCCATTCAGTTTGCCATCGACTATATCAGTCAGAACGGCGGAGGGAGATTGATATTTCATGTGGGACGTTATCTCACGGGGTCTATTCACCTGAAATCGAATATTACATTACAACTGGAGGAGGGAGCGGTGTTGGTAGGCTCGCTGAATCCTTTTGATTATGACAAGAAGATATTTACGGCGTTGATATTTGCCTATGATCAGCATGATGTGGCCATTACCGGCAAGGGAGTGATCGATGGGCAGGGCAGGGCGCTGGCGGCCAATGTGACGGCGAATGTTCACAAGGGGTTGTTGAAGGACCTTTTTCGTAATGATAGACCCGAGGCGGATGTGCGGGCGATGATCATCAATTTCCGGAACTGTCGCAACGTATTGCTGCGCGGGGTAACTATCCGGAATTCCGCGAGCTGGGTGGAGACTTATGATCAGTGTACGAACCTGCGGCTGGACAGTATCTATGTAGACAGTAAGGCGTTTTGGAATAACGACGGTATAGATATCGTGGACTGTGACAGTGTGGCCGTCACGAACTCTTATATCGATGCGGATGACGACGGGATCTGTCTGAAGTCGCATGACGCCACTAAATTTTGTAACAATGTACTGATCCGCAATTGTACCATCCGGAGCAGTGCGAATGCTATCAAATTCGGTACGGCCTCGTATGGAGGGTTCCGGAATATCACTATGATCAATAACCGGGTGTTCGATACATACCGGAGCGCGCTGGCGCTTGAAGCTGTGGATGGGGGATTTTTGGAGAATGTGCTGGTGGATAGCCTGCAGTCATACAATACGGGGAATTTCCTTTATCTGCGTATCGGGGAGCGGGTGGCTGGAAAGAAGGGCCGGCTGGAGAATATACGGATACGAAATGTCTATGCGGAGGTGCCTGCGGGGAAGCCGGACGTAGGATACGATTATGAGGGGCCCATCGAGGATATGCCCCGGAATATTACGCCGGCTATCGTCATAGCGGGAATGCCGGATGCAAAGATCTCGGGGGTGGTGCTGGAGAATGTAGATATAAAATTTGCCGGTGGGGGCAATCCTCTCTTTGCGAAGATCGGGTTGGACGAGCTGGACAAGGTACCTGAGCGGGCAAATGCATATCCGGATTTTTCCATGTTCAAGGAGCTACCTGCGTGGGGGGCATATATCCGGCATGCCGAGAAGATCGAATTTTTGCATGTGCTGTTGAACTGTGAGAAAAAAGATTATCGTCCGGCCATTGTACTGGATGATGTGAGCGGCTCGAAGTTTGATGGTGCGCGCGTGACGGAACCTGGGGCGGGAAAGAAACCAACCGTATATCGACATAAATGAAGATCGTCGTCACCAGCGCCAATTCGGCTACAGGGTCGATACTTATCCCTGTTCTGAAAGCAGCGGGTCATTATACCATCGGGCTTGTAAGGAAGTCCGTGGCTTTGCCTGCCGATGAAGTGATCGTGGACTGGATGCATGCTCCGGGTGCTGCCCGGGCGCTCGAGGAGGCGGATGTCGTCGTACATCTGTCGGGTGAGCTGAATGCGAAGAGTGAACGGCTCTACGAAGAGGCGAACCTGGAGACGGCACGTGTTGTGGCTGCGCACGTCCGTGCGCGGCGGTTGATCTATCTCAGTTATCCCCATGCTTCTTCCGGGGAGAAAAATTATTATTTACGGACCAAGGGGCAGGCCGAGGAGGTATTGCGTCAGACGGGGATACCGTTGGTGGTCTTCCGTTGTCCTGTCATCATCGATGCGCCGGATAAGGTGTCTAAGATAGACGTCCTGTTCAAGGCTCCCAAGGGAAAGCGGGTGCCTTTGCTGGGGTGGGATTGGCCTGTGCCAGTGATCGGGTCGGGAAGGCAGACCATGCGTCCTGTCTACAGGGGCACCGTGGTGGAGGCTATTGCAGCTGCTGTGGCGGGTGGACAGGCTGGTACATATGAGCTATCGGGTGTGGATGAGGTGACGATCGACGAGTTCATCCGGCTGGCGAATCCTTCGGGTGTGCGATTGTTGCATATTCCCGGTTGGTTAGCGTTTGGATTGAGCCGGGTGCTGCCCGAGTTGTCTTCCACATTTGCGGATATGATGCTGCATCATACCGGAAGTGTGTTTGATCCGTCGACCTACCGGGAGTTTGGAATACAGCCTGTATCCATTGTCGAAATGTGGAGAAGAGGTTCACGAATATCGAATTTACAGTAAGATCTTTTTGGCAATACTCCAGCCTTTCCCGTCGCTAAGGTATACGACATAGATACCACCCGATACGCGGGACTCGCCCAGGCTGATGGTACTGGTGGCAGGGCCGAAAGTCTCCTGTTGAAGGACCTGTCCATTTAAAGAGATCAGTCTTGCGGTGATCGTGGCGGAAGTTGGCCGGGTAAATGTGATGTTGATGGTTTTGCCGGTGGCCACGATGGTGGTCTTGCCTGCTGCTGTGCCGGCCACCGTTACGGTGCGGCTATACTGTGCATTTCCGTCAATATCCACCTGGCGGAGGCGGTATGATATTTCGTTGGCGCTGGCCATAGCATCATTAAAGTTGTAATTGTTTTCCACGTTGACGGCGCCCGCGGCTACCGTCCCGATCGTTGTCCATTGAGCACCGTCCAGGCTGCGTTCTACGTCGAAATGGCTGTTGCTGGTTTCGCTGACCGTTGTCCAGTCCAGGGTCACGTCTTCGTTGTCGCTACGTACCGCAGTAAATGATACAAAGGTGACGGGCAGGGTCACGGTGGTGGTGCTGAACCCGGATGGGGAGGTGCCTGTGGCGCTGGATGCGTATTTGGGACCTGTGATCGTGCCGTCTACACTGCCTACATACTTATTGACGCCACCGATAGAGATGATCTCGGTGGAAGAAGGGTGCGTAGTGCTCAGCGAACCTCCATTCAGAATGCCCACTACCGAATTGTTATCGAGCGTGAGCCCGGAGTTTTTGTCTACTTCGAGAGTTCCGGCAATGGTGAGATAGACATTATTGAGCGTGGCGTTAATATCCAACCATACCGTATAGCCGGCAGGTATAACGATCGAGTCGCCATTTGCCGGAAGACGGCCGAGGCTCCAGGTGCTGGTCGACGACCAGTTGGTGCCATTGGTTATGGCCTTGTTCATGGTGGTTGCTTGCGCAATTGTCACGGTAGTGAAGGCAAGCAGCAGGAGTAGGGATGATTTCTTATTCATGGAACGGATCATTTTTGAACTAATCATTAAATGGCAAGACAGATACCAATACCGTTGAAAGTGGGGGCAGGCATAATACGACCGTCTTAATTTGTTGGTATTCAAATGGATGAAAATGATTCCCATAAGGCAATATTTTTCCTTTGAGGATGTTGTCGTGGAAAATGTTCCGATTTATGGAATCGGTTGTCAAATTGGGAATATTCGCAATAAGTGGGACGGGATGGAGGAGCGCGGGCGCCGAACTCTCCGAACTAAATCTTACTCAAACGTTTGCGCGATTTGAGGGAAGCGAGAATGCCCTTGCTGCCTTATCTTCAACTATGCAAAAGATATTACTCTCCATCATTTTACTGTCTGTAACTCATTTTGTTCGGGCCCAGGCGCTCCAATATTCCAACTGTCAGGGATGCTGGAATGCGGACTCATTGGGGAATCATCGGATAGTGGTGCAATGTAATGGGGCGGGGAGTGTAGCCCATGTCGTCATACCCTGGCGGAGGAGGGATGAACATCCAGGGAACAAAAAGATCATCGTGCAGGATTCGGCAACGGGGAAGATCATTTTGAACAAGACCACGGGAGCGATCAGCCGGGAGTCGGGCGAAGTGTTCTTTGAGCCCGTGTCCGGGAAGGGGATTTATTATATCTATTATATGCCTTATCGCAATGAGGGTAGGAGCAATTATCCCAAGGGCGTGTATTGGAAGCCGGATACCACGGCGACTGCCAGCCCGGCGGGTAAGACTGTGGAGTGTAAGGCGCTGGTGGAGCAATCCATCGATGCCTTTAACAGCTTTTATCCCATGGAGGTGATTGCTACTGCGAAGGAGACGGAGGCAATCGTGAACGCAAATAAAGGAAAGACTTTTTTTGTATTCCCGGAGGACAGGGAGCACAGCATCCGGATGCGGAATGATCTGCCTTACAGATGGGTACAGAAGGGAGATGCGCTGGCGCCGATCAGTCCAGGCCTTGACGTTGTGGCGCATAAGGGCGAATACTATGCTTTTCAATTGGGCGTCTATGCTTTCAAGGACCTGCAGGATGTGCGGGTTAGTTTTGGCAGTCTGACAAATGATAAGGGAGACAAGTTGGATTCGACGCGGATCAATTGTATCAATACGGGAGGGGTGCGTTATGATGGAACACCTTTTGTAAAAAGAGTGGATGTGTCTGCGCGGCAGGTGCAGGCATTGTGGTGCGGAATAGATGTACCATCCGATGCGGCGATGGGGGCATATATGGGCTGGGTTACGGTGGAAGCGGGTGGACAGCAGCGGCGTGTGCATATGAGGGTGCATGTAGAGGCAGGCGCGGCGACAGACCAGCCGGAAAAAATGACCCGTCTGAAGTGGCTCAATTCGACGTTGGCGCAATCCAATGAGGTGATCGCGCCTTATACTCCGCTGGTCGTGCAGGGAGACAACCTTGTCAATTTGTTGGGGCGGCAGATACAGGTGAACAAACAAGGGTTTCCCGAGCAGATACGTACTTTCTTTACACCGGAGATGACGGATATTACCACTGCCCCTAATAACCTTCTTGCGGAGAATGTCCACTTTCATTTCACGCAGTCGGATGGGAAGGAGATACAACTAACCAGTCAAGGGGTTCGTTTTACGCGTAAGGAGGCTGGGACGGTGGAATGGAATGCGACGAGCGCCGCGGAAGAATTACAAATGGATGTGAGCGCTAAGCTGGAGTTTGACGGATACCTGGACTACAAGGTAAAAGTGACTGCTCTGGGGGAGCTAGACCTAAAGGATATTGCTATGCATATCCCATTCCAGCCGGAGAAGGCGAGCTATATGATGGGGCTGGGTCTGAAGGGCGGCTATCGGCCAGACAGCCTATATCAGTGGAAATGGGATGTAGCGCATAAGAACCAGGATGGCGCCTGGATCGGAACGGTGAATGCGGGATTGCAGTATTCGTTGCGGGACGAACGCTACGTCCGTCCATTGAATACCAATTTTTATTTGCAGAAGCCCTTGCTACTGCCTACCTCGTGGGGGAATGAAGGAAAGGGGGGCATTGCAGTAGGGGTTAAAGGGAAGTCTGTTCTGGTCAATAACTACAGCGGCGCCCGGCATATGAAAAAGGGAGATGTTCTCTACTACAATTTTCATCTGCTGATCACTCCTTTTCATGTATTGAACACAGATTTTCAATGGGCCACCCGGTTCTATCACAAATACAACGACCTGGACACGATAAAGGCCGCTGGGGCCACCGTGGTAAATATCCATCATGCCACGCCTATCAATCCATGGATCAATTATCCTTTTATCGAGTGGAAGAAGATGAAGGGGTACATCGACAGCGCGCATGAGCTGGGGTTGAAGGTAAAGATCTATAATACCGTGCGGGAGCTTTCGGACAGGGCCTATGAATTGTGGGCGCTTCGGAGCCTTGGAGATGAAATATATTCCCGCGGTCCTGGCGGGGGCTTTAGCTGGCTACAGGAGCATGTAGGGGACGATTATATCCCTGCCTGGTTTGTGCCGGAGATAAAGGATGCCGCCATCATCAACAGTGGTATGAGCCGGTGGCATAATTATTATGTGGAAGGGATGAACTGGCTGGTGCAACAGGTAGGTATCGACGGTATCTACCTGGACGATGTCGCCTTCGACCGGGTGACAATGAAACGTATCAAGCGGGTGCTGACGCAGGACGGGCATCCGGGGATCATCGACCTGCACTCCGCCAATCAATACAATCCAAGGGATGGATTTAACAACAGCGCCAACCTGTACATGGAACATTTCCCTTATCTCAACCGACTGTGGTTTGGAGAGTATTTCGACTATGAGAAAAACAGCCCTGATTTCTTTTTGACGGAGGTGAGTGGTATTCCATTTGGACTGATGGGAGAGATGCTGGAGGGTGGCGGCAACCCCTGGCGGGGACTGGTATATGGTATGACCAACCGTATGCCATGGACCACGAATGCTGATCCGCGGCCTATCTGGAAGGCGTGGGATGAATTCGGGATGCAAGGGACAAAGATGATCGGCTATTGGAGTCCTAATTGTCCTGTGACAACAGGGCGGGCGGATGTGCCTGTCACCGTATGGCTGAAGAAGGGGAAGGCCCTGCTGTCGCTGGCCAGCTGGGCGAAGGAGGATACGGGTGTGCGTCTGCGGATAGACTGGCAGCGGCTGGGTATCGATGCGGCACATGCGACGATCCGGGCGGCAGAGATCAACGGCTTTCAGCCGGAACGGACCTTTCGATTGGATGAGGATATCCCCGTGACCAGGGGGAAGGGATGGTTGCTGGTGGTGGAGTGACCCCGGCGACCCGGGAAAGAGAGATGTTGGTGGGAGAATAAAAAATATGGCCTATATTGCCCCTTGTTAAACGATTAAACATATGAAATTATATCGAACAAGGCAGGGAAATATCCTGGAGACTTCGGGAAAGCATTATCAGCTGGATCAACCGTGGGACGAACTGGTGAACAGGGAAGGTCTTTACTCGTACCTGGAGAAAGCGGCAGCTTCCGCGAAAGAAGTAGCTGCTGCAGACGGAATCCTTCCTCCCATCGGGTCGCAGGAGGTGTGGGCTGCGGGCGTAACTTATCTGCGTAGCCGCAATGCTCGGATGGAGGAGTCGAAGTCTTCCGGAGGAGCTTATTTTTATGACAAGGTATATGAGGCCGAGCGGCCCGAGCTTTTTTTCAAATCGCTGCCTCACCGGGTGGCTGCGCATGGAGAGCCTGTCTATATACGGAGGGACTCTCATTGGAATATACCAGAGCCGGAGCTGACGCTGTTCATCAATTCGAAAGGAAATATACAGGGATATACGGTGGGGAACGATATGTCTTCGAGGGACATCGAGGGTGAGAATCCTTTGTACCTGCCGCAGGCAAAGGTCTATGAGAGAAGCGCTGCGCTGGGCCCCTGTCTGTATGTGCCGAAAGAGCCCATATCGCTGAGCTCGGTGATACATATGACCATAACGCGGGATGGGAAGGAAGTGTTCAAGGGCGAGGTGCCCGTGAGCCAAATGAAGCGAGGGCTTACGGAGCTGGCGGGATGGCTGTACCGGGAGACGGATTTTGTAAATGGCTGCTACCTCATGACGGGCACCTGTCTGGTGCCGCCCAATGAGTTTACCTTACAGGAGAATGACCGGGTGGATATCGAAATAGACGGTATCGGTGTGCTGACCAATTATATTCTTTACAAACCGATGAAATAGTGCAGCTATTTCCATTCATCGACTGGCGCGACATTCAGAACAGGATGGCGGAAAATGACCAGGAGGCTCTCAGAGTGCTTTATGATCATTACAGCAAGCGTCTGTTCGAGCTGGCCTATGCCATTGTGAGGAGCAAGGAAATGGCGGAGGAGGTGGTGGGAGATGTTTTTATACAGGTGTGGCAAAAGCGGAAGCGTATCCATACGGTGGAGAATTTCTCTTTTTATCTCTATGTAATGACCCGGAACAGCAGCCGCAGCTATCTCCGGAAATACGGCCAGAAGAAGCTGCTGGACCTGGATGAGCTGGCCCTTCCCATATATCAGATAGATGCGAGCCCGGAGGACCTGATGATATCGGGAGAGGCGTTGCAGGCCATCAACCGGGCTATCAATGAGCTGCCCCCACAGTGCCGTATGGTGTTCAAGCTGGTGAAGGAAGATGGGCTTAAATACCGGGAGGTGGCGGAACTGCTGCATCTCAGTCCTAAGACCGTGGAGAACCAGATGGGGATAGCGTTGAAGAAGATGCATGCTGCGTTGCAAATATACCGGAGGGAGCAGAGATAGGGACGGGCCGAAAATTTTTTAAAGAAAGCCTTGGGGGTACCCAGGGCTTTTTTGCGTTTATCAGGATATAACCAATCCTTAGCGAATATGTCCACGGACAGGTACTGGCTTTTACTTGGAAAAAAGAAGAGCGGCGAAACATCTCCGGAAGAACTGGAAGAGTTGGCGGCGTTGTCTCCGGAGGGAGATGAAGACACCCTGGATGCCCTGGACAGGGTATGGGTAGCGCCTATGGAGCCTGTACCGGAGACCTTTCCGAGCCGGAACGTGTGGCATAGGGTGCAGAAGAGCATTTATTCGGAGCAGGCGCGGACGGGGAGAGGGCGGCTGTTACGGCTGGGGTTGGCCCTGGCGGCAGCGGGTGTGCTGGGGGCAATAGTCATTGGCGGCTGGTATATGTCGGGCCGGAAGGTGCAGCAGGCGAGTGTCGATGCGCATCCAATGAACCAGGTGGTGACGCAGGCCGGGTCAAAGACAAAGATCGCATTGCCGGACGGGACGCTGGTATGGTTGAATGGCAACAGTCAGCTGACCTATGGGAATAAGAGTTTTGGGACAGAGGAGCGGGAGGTGACGCTGAGCGGGGAAGCCTTTTTCGATGTAGTGAAGAATGAGAAGCTGCCGTTCATCATTCATACGAAAGACATGACGATACGGGTGTTGGGGACTGCTTTTACGGTGAGGGCCTATCCCAGGGACAAGACCGTGGAGACGGTCCTTATCAGGGGGCTGGTAGAGATCACTACCCGGCGTGATCCTGAGCGGAAGATCGTGCTTAAACCCAATGAAAAGATCGTGGTGCCAGTAGAAGCGCCGGAGAGCAACAGCACGGCAAAGGCACCGGCTCGTATTCCCGCCAGCCCTTACAGTATTTTACGGTTGGGCAAGGACACGGCCACCGAGACCGTATGGATGCGGAGCAAGCTGGAGTTCGACAACGAGACTTTTGAGGAACTGGCGCCAAAAATGGAGAAGTGGTATAATATCCATATCCACTTTAAGGATGAAAAGATACGAAAGAGGCATTTTTCAGGGGTTATCGAAAAAGAGACGCTGACGCAGACGCTGGAGGCGATGAAGCTCTCCGGCCATTTTGAATACGAAATAAAAGACAACGAACTATGGCTTAGAGAAAATTGATCATTCACCAAAACCAACCAAAACATGACATAAGCGCCCACATACGAAAAAGGGAGATGCTACTAACATCTCCCTAAGAAAGAAATTCGGGAACCGTCTTGCTTGAACCCAAAGCGATTCCCTCATTATTCACTTTCATTTACAAATTTATGCAAAAAAGACAAGCACCCAAGCCTGTCCTTGGGAGGCGTGCATTCTTCAAGTTCTTATTGTATATGAAACTATCCGTAGTACTGTTGATAGGCAGTCTTCAGGTTTACGCCTCGGTCTTTTCCCAGGAAAAGATCAGCCTGAATTTGAAGGATGTGGAGATCAAAAAGGCCCTGGTCGCCATTCAGCGGGTCAGTGACTACCGATTTATTTACAACGACGATATCCTGCCGGCGGGCGCCCGGGTAAATATCAAGGTACACGATGCCGCGATACAGGATGTGCTGGATATTGTATTCAAGACCATACCTCTACGATACCAGATCATGGAGAATAACCTCATCGTGGTGTCACCTAAAACGGGGCCGCCGGAAGGCGTCGATATAAAAGGCGTCGTGCATCTGCGTAATAAGGATGAGAGCCTCTCGGTGGCGGCGGGTGTAGCCATAAAGGAACTTGGAACATCGAATGGCACCACCACCAATGAAAAGGGGGAGTTCGAGCTGATGGTGAAGGATGGGGCTGCTGTGTTACAGGTGTCCTATGTGGGATACAAGCCAACGGATGTCCCGCTGAATGGTCACACCAGCCTGGATATCACCCTGGAGCTGGATGTGCGTCAACTGCAGGATGTGGTTGTCACCGCGCTGGGTATCACCCGTCAGAAGAAGTCCCTTACTTATGCTACCCAGACATTAAAGGGCACAGAGCTTAGCGATACCCGTGAGGTGAACCTTACCAGCGCCATGAATGGGAAGGTAGCCGGGTTGACTATCAGCAAGACTAACTCCGGTCCGGGAAGCTCCAACAGGATCATTTTTAGGGGCAACCGCTCTATTACCGGGGACAACCAGCCGTTGATCGTCGTGGATGGAGTGAGGATCGACAATACGCCAAAGGCGTTTGCGGATGTGACGCTGTTCGGTACACGGGATAATGGCGATGGGATATCCAATATCAATCCCGATGATGTGGAGTCCATGACTGTATTGACGGGGGCTTCCGCCGCAGCGCTTTACGGTTCGGATGCCGCCAATGGCGTTATTATCATCACCACGCGAAAAGGCCGAGCGGGGAAAGGGCTTGGTATCGAGATCGGCAGCTCGGCCGTGCTGGAGAACCCCATGGTCTTCCCCAAGCTGCAGAATACCTATGGGCAGGGTGACGGAAGCGTATTTACAGCCAACAGCATCAATAGCTGGGGACCTAAGATGCAGGGACAGCAGGTAACGGACTGGACGGGTAAGACGCAGGCGCTGACGCCTCAGCCCGATAATTCCCGGGATTTTTTCCGGACGGGCAAGGAACTGGTGAACTCGGCATCCATCTCTACAGGGAACGAGCGCAGCCAAACTTATTTTTCCTATACGAATACGTACAGCAACGGTATCATCCCTAACAATGACTACAAGCGGAATAATTTGAATCTGCGGCATAATGTGCAGCTGGATAAGAAACTGTCCCTGGACCTGAAAGCAAACTATATTGTCGAGGATGTGATCAACCGACCCATGACGGGAGCGGCCAACTATGCCGTAGCTACGATATTCTCCATGCCTCGCAGCCTTCGTCTGAACGATATCAAAAAATTCGAAACGCAGAATCCGGATGGGTCGCTGACACAGAACTACTGGTCTTCACCAAAGCCTGCGTTCCAAAACCCCTATTGGAGCGTCTATCGTAATCTGTATGACAGGACCCGCAATCGGATCATCGGGCTGGTGTCGTTGAAGTACCAGATCACTCCCTATTTAAGCGTACAGGGCCGGAGCAGCATCGACTACTATATGGACAACAGCGAGGAAAAGGACTATAACGACAGCTACTGGGTTTCCTACCAGGGATTGGGCAATTATATCATCAATAAAGAGTCCAACCGGCAATTCAATAATGACGTACTGGTGAATTTCAACAAGGCCATTACGGACGATTGGAATTTGAATGTCAACGCCGGCGCCAGTATCGAGCAATTCAACTACGAAGGAACGTTGATGAATGACCAGGGACTGAATGCGCCCAATCTTTTCTCGCTGGCCAATGCGCTGGCGCCCATCTCCACCAATTTTATACAACGTACCGAAAAGCAATCCGTCTATGCGGCAGCGCAGCTGGGATACAGGAACTATCTTTTCCTGGATCTTACGGGACGTAATGACTGGAACTCTACGTTGCCGGTGAATCACAATTCTTATTTCTTCCCTTCCTTCGGACTTAGCGGCGTATTGAACGAAATGCTGTCCCTGCCTACGGCCATCTCTTTACTGAAAGTGAGAGGCTCCTATGCCATGGTGGGTAACGGGACCGGATTCAATCAGCTAAAGCCTTCTTATACGCTGGTGCCCGGCGGCAATGGCGGGTTCCTGAATATCGACCGGGTGCTGCATGACGCCAATCTCAAGCCGGAGGAGACGAGGTCATTGGAATTAGGCGTAGACCTTGGATTGTTCAAGAACCGGCTGGGTGTGGAGGCTACTTTTTACAATACACATACCAAGAACCAGATATTGTCCATCGGCGTGCCGAACCCTTCAGGATATGCTTTCCGGATCATCAATGCCGGGGATATACGCAACCGGGGATTGGAGTTGATGGTGCATGCCCGGCCTGTCGACGGGAGGGATCTTAAATGGAATATCAGTATCAATTTCGGTATGAACAGGAACAAGATACTTTATCTTGACTCTCTGCAGAAAATGCCGCCGTTGTCTTCTCCCGAGACATTGGGTATGATCGTGGCGGAGGAAGGGAAGGCTTATGGAGGTATCTATACTTCCAGCCTGGTGCGTAATGCAAAGGGGCAGATAGTGGTGGATAGTGCTACGGGACTGCCGTTAGTAGAGACGGATGTGACAAAACATTATGCCGGCAATTACAACCCGGATTGGACCGGCGGCATCGTCAATACCTTCCAGTATAAGAGCTGGACCTTGTCCTTCCAGATAGATATGCGGAAAGGCGGGGTGTTGGTATCCGGAACGCAGGCGCTGTTAGCGGCCAATGGATCGAGCCAGCTGACCCTGCCCAACAGGGAGACAGGTTTTGTCGTGCCTAATTCCGTCACACAGGGAGGAGCTGCGAATTCAAAAGTGGTGAGCGCGCAGGATTACTGGATGGCTGTGGCCGGCGCCAACCCTGTGGGAGAGCTTTTTACCTATGATGCGACGAATGTACGGCTGCGGGAAGCAAGTCTTAGCTATTCCCTGCCGGCGCGGCGGCTGGCCGGGAAGTTTCTTAAAGGGGCAAGCTTGTCGCTGGTGGGCCGTAATCTTTTCTTTTTTAAGAATAATGCGTATGGCTTCGATCCGGAGTCGGCTATCGGTACGGGGAATAACCAGGGGCTGGAGTATACTTCCGTGCCGGCTACCCGTAATTATGGCTTGTATTTGAAGCTTAATTTTTAAAACCCTACGTCATGAAATCAATCAACTATATTAAACAGGGCCTATTGATGCAGGGCCTTATCATCGTGGGCGTGTTGGTAATGACTACGGGCTGCACGAAGAAGTTCGACGAATTGAATACCGACCCTACCACTTTCAGTTCGCTGACGGCTGCCACGATACCAAATGCTTTTGCCAAGGCGGAATATCAGGGTATCTATGGCGATCCCGGTATTTATGAGCTGGCAAGGGCGCTTTTCCCCGACCTGTGGAGCCAGTTCTTTGCCAATGTTGATCCAGGCATCAAGAGCGATCGCTATGTTATCATACAGGACTGGATCATTTCCCAGTGGAGCTCGGTATATACCGTCACCTGGCCTACTCTAAAGCAGGTGCTGGATGCCACGGCCACTACACAGCCCGAGGCCAATGCCATTGCGAAAATATGGAAGGCCTATATCTGGCACTATCATACGGATTTTTACGGTCCCGTGCCCTATTTTCAAGCAGGGACCGGCGCATTGAGCATTCCTTATGATAGCCAGCAGGATATTTATGACGATCTGTTCAAGACACTGGATTCCGCGGTGACCGTACTTAAAGGCGCCAATGCCTCGCTCACGCCCTATGGGACCAATGATCTTATCTTTCATGGCAGCATTCCTTTGTGGATCAAGCTGGCGAATACGCTGCATTTGCGGTTGGCCCTCCGGATATCCAAAGTGGACCCCGCCAGGGCAAAGACCGAAGCAGAAAAGGCCGTGGCTGGAGGTGTCATGACCACCAATGATGACAATGCTTTTATGGATGTAGGCCCGAATTCTGTTAACGGGCTGAACCAGATGTCGCCTTGGGAAGGTGCGCGGATGAGCGCCAGCATGGAAAGTTATCTGAAGGGGTATAACGACCCCCGGATGACAGAATATTATAGTCCTGCTGCTGACGGGCATTATCATGGTGTGCGTAATGGGCTGACCCCGGCACAATTGTCGGCCAGCGCCCTAAACAGCCCTGATAATACGTCTAATGTCGGTCCCCGTTACACGATCGACAACCAGGCGACGAATAAGCTTACTGTCATGTACGCCGCCGAGGCTTATTTTCTCCGGGCGGAGGGTGCGGTCAATGGATGGAATATGGACGGCGCGGCTCAGGATCTTTATGAGCAGGGGATACGCGTTTCATTGCAGCAGTGGGGTATTACGGATGCGACCATCCTCGATAATTATATCCATGGCACCGGTACGCCCGCTGTATTGAATGATTATCTGAACTCGGGCGCCGTGTCGAATATACCGGTGAAGTTTGGCGCTACGGAGGCCATTCAGCGGCAGCAGATAGGTACGCAGAAATATCTTGCTTTATTCCCGGACGGCATCGAGGCCTGGGCCGAGGTGCGGAGGACCGGCTATCCTGTACTGTATCCTGTGGCCAATTCGGAGAACCCGGATGTGGTGGCTCCCAGCATGATCAGCAGATTTAATTTTTTGGATTATGAGTATCAAACAAATGGCAAGGCTGTTCAGGCGGCTATTCCTCTGCTGGGAGGGGTTGACAAAGCAAGCACCAGGGTTTGGTGGAATAAATAGTAGTCGACTATGAATGTTTATAAAGATTTGGTTAAGGTTCTAATCCTTGTACTCTCAGTTGGATATTCGTACTCAGCGTCTGCTTCGCCGGTGAGGGTCTTACCCGAGCCGGTGAGCATTTCGCCAAAAGCGGGTGTATTCCGGATGACGAAGGAGACGATGGTGTGGTTGGAGATGAAGGATGCGCGGGCGTTGAAGGGGTGTGGGGATAAGAGGGTAAAGCTTGTCTTGCGGTCTGTGGAGGGAGTGGTCAGTCCGGAGGGGTATCTGCTGGATATAACGCGAGGTGGGGTATTGATACAAGCATCTTCAGAGGCGGGATTGTTTTATGGAATGATGACGTTGCGGCAATTGGTGGATAGCGGGACGTCTGTGTCGGGGACGGGGACGCTGGCTTGTGTGCGGATACTGGACTATCCAAGGTATGGCTACCGGGGGATGCATCTGGATGTGAGCCGTCATTTTTTTGGAGTGAACTTTATCAAGCAGTATCTCGACATCCTGGCTTCTTTCAAGATCAATACTTTTCACTGGCACTTAACGGATAGTCACGGTTGGCGTCTCGAGATCAAGCAATACCCACGGCTCTGTTCCGTGGGTGGCTGGCGGGCCGACCGTACGAATATACCTATGACCATTGCAGAGCCGACGCATCCCGGTGAGCCGGCTACTTACGGTGGGTTTTATACGCAGGAGCAGGTGCGGGATATCGTAGCCTATGCCGCGGCGCGGTTTATCACCGTGATACCCGAGATAGAGATGCCTGGGCATTGTACGGCCGCGCTGGTGGCATATCCGCAATATGCGGACCTGGATAATCCGGTGCCATTGCTTGTGCCCTGTGGTTATGCGGGGGACCTGCTGCATAATTTTTGTGCGGGGAATGACTCTACGTTTGTGTTCCTGCAAAATATACTGCTGGAGACCATGGCGCTTTTTCCTTCGAAGCTGATCCATATCGGCGGGGATGAGGTCAGGGAAGGGCCCTGGCTGGGTTGTTCCCGGTGTCAACGGAGGATGAAGGAGAAGGGGTTTCATTCCGTGCGGCAGCTGCAGGCCTGGTTTACGGGACAGATAGACAGCTTTATTACCGCGCATGGGCGAAGGATGATCGGGTGGGACGAGGTGCGGAATGCGTCGTTGGCGGACAGTTCTGTGATCATGTCGTGGCATGGTGATCCTTCGGGCAGGGATAGTGCAGGGAAGGTACATGATGTGGTTTTCGCGCCATATAGGTATACATACTTTGACTTTTACCAATCTGATCCACGGCTGGAGCCTGATATTACGTATGCACCGTTGTTCCTGGATTCAGTATATGCGTTCGATGCCGGGAGAACGCTGGGAGGGGAAGCCTGTCTGTGGACCGAGAATGTGCCGGCACCGGAGCGGGTGGAATATATGTTGTTGCCACGACTAACTGCGCTGTCGGAGGCGTTGTGGACACCTGCGCATAAGAAAGACTTTTCGCGATATGTCCGGAGTGTGGAAGAGCAGATGAGGCGGTGGGATGCGCAGGGGATACATTATGCGAAGAGTCTCTATAACCCCGGGATATATCCTGTATTTGACAGCGCGGGGCGTGATGTTGTTGTGCGGTTGTCCAGTCAGGCGCCGCATGGGGAGATACGTTATAATGTGGGACAGGGGTGGATGGAATATAAGGAACCGGTGAGAATAAATGAGAGTTGCAGATTGGAGGCAGCTGTTTTCGAGGAGGGGCGCCGAATGGGTATGGTGAATACGGACAGTTTTGTGCTGCACCGGGCGATAGGGGTGCTCAGGGGCGCGGACGGGATGGGGCAATTGACCGATGGGGTCTTTGGGACCGTGGAGCCTTATGATGGGAGGTGGGTGTCCTTTCGTGATCCGGTGGTGACGTTGAAGCTGGATCTTGGTCGGGTGCAGGATATATATTCTGTCGGCCTTGGGTGCATGGAGGATCAGGTGGGGAATATTTATTTACCCCGGAGAATTCGGATAAGCATTTCGGAAGATGGGCTGCTGTACAAACCAATGGAGCTGATCGAAAATAAAATAGTGCCGCAGCAGCTGTTGCGGCATGTGGAGCGTTACAAGGCGGTGATCGGGAGCAGGGCGCGGTATGTGCAGGTGGAATTGGTGAATGCGCGGTTGCAGGTGAAGCCAGACGATAATTTATTATTTGTGGATGAAATCGTCGTGCAATGAGGAAGCGGTTTGTTACCCTGGATGTGTTCCGCGGCATGACCGTCTTTTTGATGATCGTCGTCAATACGCAGGGCAGCGGCGCCGTACCTTATGCTGCTATGATGCATGCCGAGTGGAATGGCTGTACGCTGACCGACCTGGTATTTCCGTCCTTTGTTTTTGCTGTGGGGAATGCTATGGTCTTTACGCGGCCGGGGATTGGGAAGATATTTCGCCGGAGTATTTTATTATTTGGGGTGGGGTGGTTGCTGACCTGGTATCTTTCGGGGGCATCGCTGGGGGAGGTGAGGGTTATGGCGGTGTTGCAGAGAATTGCGCTAGCTTATTTGATCGCTGCACTATTGGTGAGGGGGCTGGGGGGAAATGAAGCGTTGCCGGAGAGACGGGGGGCGAGCGACCGGTGGGTGCTTGTGGTGTCGGTGGCATTGCTGCTGGGATATTGGCTGCTGCTGGAGTTATTGGGAGTGCGAGAGCAGGTGTACACGGTGGAAGGGAATGCCGTACGGAGGATCGACCTTTTAATATTGGGGCCTCGGCATATGTACCGGGAGAGGGGGATTGCATTTGATCCGGAGGGGTTGTTGAGCACGCTGCCGGCGGTGGTGAACGTGCTGGCCGGGTACCTGGCCGGGAGATGGATCGTTCGAAAGGGGGCTTCGTATGAAACAGTGGCCGGGCTGCTGGTGACGGGTGCGTTGCTGGTAGGATTGGGGCTTGTCTGGAATGGGTGGATGCCGTTGAATAAGAAATTATGGACTTCTTCCTATGTTGTGTATGCTTCGGGGATCGACCTGATGGTGTTGGGGGTGTTGTGTTATCTTGTAGAGGTGCGAGGCTGGAAGAGGGGGACAGTTTTTTTTAGTATATTCGGAAAGAACCCCTTGTTCATTTATATACTTTCTTCCTTGATGGGGATCTTTCTGGTGATGCGAGTGCGGAGTGGTGAGCTGTTTATCGACTGGATCAATAGGGTGTTGTTCCAGCGTGTGGCTCCAGGGCCGATGGGGGCATTGTTGTTTGCGTTGGCGTATACTTTTATTTGCTGGTGTGTGGGATGGATATTGGATAAGAAGAAAATATACATACGTCTATGAGGTGTTTCACTTTGCTTATTGTCATTTGTCTGGCTGGATGCGGGCATCCGACCACCCTGTTCACGCAGATGGGAGAGGATCGTACCGGGATACATTTTAAGAACGTCCTCCGGGAGAATGACGAGGCTAATGTATTGAACTATGCCTATTTCTATAATGGAGGCGGTGTGGCTGTGGGGGATATCAATAATGATGGGTTGCCAGACCTGCTTTTCACGGGGAATATGTCTCCGAACCATCTTTATCTCAACAAGGGAAATTTTTCTTTTCAGGATATAACGGAAAGCAGCGGCATAGCTCGTCTGCAAGGCTGGTGTACCGGGGCTACCATGGCGGATGTGAATGGGGACGGGTTGTTGGATATATACATTTGCCGGAGCGCGGATATAGATCCTGCGAGACGAAGGAACCTTTTGTATATCAACAATGGCAATCTGACCTTTACGGAACGGGCGGAGGAATATGGCCTGGCAGATGAAGGGTATTCTACTCAAGCTGCTTTTTTCGACTATGACAGGGACGGGGATCTGGATATGGTGCTGATCAACCATTCTCTACAACAGTATGCCAACAGTGCGATGGAGGACGCTTCGCTCCGGGAAAAGAAGGAACCCGCCTTTGCAACCAAGCTTTACCGAAATGATGGTGGACATTTTACGGATGTCAGCGAAAGTGCAGGGATCGTATCCAATGTATTGAGCTTTGGTTTGGGATTGGCCGTGTCCGATGTGAATGGGGATGGCTGGCCGGACATATATGTCTCCAACGACTTCAACGAGCCGGATCATCTTTTTATCAATGATGGGAATGGGCATTTTACGGAGAGGCTGAAGGAATGCATGGATGCCAGTTCGCTGTATTCGATGGGATCGGATTGTGCGGACATCGATAATGACGGGTGGCCGGACCTTCTGACATTGGACATGCTGGCGGAGGATAACCATACTCAGAAGATGCACAACGGGTCGGACAATTTTAATAAGTTCCAGTTGCTGTTCCGTCAGGGGTTTTACTATCAGTACAGCCGTAATATGCTGCAGAAAAATAATGGGGATGGAAGCTTTAGCGAAATAGGTCAGCTGGCGGGCATCTCCAACACCGACTGGAGCTGGGCCGGACTGTTCTGTGATCTCGACAACGATGGGTATAAAGACCTTTTTGTTACAAACGGGTATCCAAGGGACTTTACGGACATGGATTTTATCAAGTATCATTATGCGGCTGTCCATAGCAGTGCTCAGGCAATTCCTACGCATGAGGTACTGGAAAAGCTGCCCGTGCTGGAGCCCAAAAAATATGTTTTTCGGAATGAGGGAGGTGGACGGTTTGCCCGGATGACCGGACAATGGGGATTGGATCAAACAACTATCGGCAGCGGCGCCGTGTATGCGGACCTGGACAATGACGGAGACCTGGACCTGGTGGTCAATAATATCAATGCGGTGGCAACTGTGTATCGGAACAATGCGGAGTCGCTGTTGCCGGATAATCATTTCTGCAAGGTGCGGCTTAAGGGAAGTCCGTTGAACAGGGATGGGGTGGGGAGCAAGGTGCGGCTTTACTGCGGGGATCAGCTGTATTTCCAGGAGCAGGAGCCTGTGCGGGGTTTTCAGTCTTCGGTGGATCACGTGTTGAATTTTGGGGTTGGGGGGCATATGGTGATCGACTCGATAGTGGTGGTGTGGCCGGATGGGAAAAGGGGAGTGAAAAAAAATGCCCCGGTAGGGAAAGAAATAATGCTTGATTGGAGTGAAACTACTGACGTGCCAGATAATAGGACACCGGCAGAAACTTTGTTCCGGGAGACGGCTGCTCCGGCCTTTGTACATAGGGAGAACCCATTCAATGATTTTGCTGTACAACCGCTGATGCCTGGTTATTTATCGAGGCTGGGCCCTTGTATGGCCAAAAGAGATGTCAATAAGGATGGTATGGAAGACCTGTTTATCGGGGGTGCGAAGGGAGGGGCATCGAAGCTATTTCTTCAGGCGCCGGATGGAAGCATGGTCGTCAGTCCGCAGCCTGCAATTGATAGGGACTCGGGCAGCGAGGTCGTATCTGCTGTCTTTTTCGATGCCAACGGAGATGGATATACGGATTTATATACTGCCAGAGGAGGGTATGAATTCCAGGAAGGAGATGCAGCCCTACAGGATCATTTATACCTGAATGACGGGAAGGGAAAATTTTCTGCATCGCCGGGAGCGTTGCCTGAGATGCGGTTTAGCAAGGGTTGTGTGCGGGCGGGAGATATCAATGGGGATGGGCATTTGGATCTTTTTGTAGGAGGCCGGGTAGTGCCGGGGAAGTATCCCATGGCGCCACGGAGTGCGTTGTTATTAAATGATGGCAAGGGGAGGTTCAGGGATGTCACGGAAGAGCTGGCGCCCGCATTGCGGCATATCGGCATGGTGACGGATGCCGTCTGGATGGATATCGATCGTGACGGGTGGGATGACCTTATCCTGGTGGGCGAGTGGATGCCTATAAAAGTGTTTCATAATGAGAAAGGACGGTTGAGGGATGTTTCGGACGATTATATCAAATTCCCTTCGGCTGGATGGTGGAACACGCTGGCGACGGAGGACCTGGATGGGGATGGAGACAAGGACCTGATCGTTGGCAATATGGGATTGAACACGCAGTTCAAGGTCAGCGAGAAGGAGCCGATGTGTATGTATTATAAGGACTTTGACGGTAATGGTATCCTCGATCCCATTCTATGCTATTATATCGGGGGCGTGGAGTATCCTGCCGTATTCAGGGATGATTTGGTGGATCAATTACCCATGTTGAAGAAACGATACATCGAATACAGCGCTTATGCCGACGCCCGGATGACGGATATTTTTACGCCGCAACAATTGAAAGATGCGGGTGTGTTGAAAGCGGGCTGTATGGAGACGGTGGTGTTGGAGAACAGGGGTAAGGAAGGATTTATAAAGAAGGCTCTGCCAGTGGAGGCGCAGTATGCGCCGGTATATGCCATTCGGGCGGGGGATGTCGATGGGGATGGGAAGAAGGACCTGATACTTGCGGGAAATAATTCGTGGACGCGTATGCGGTTTGGCCGGTATAAGGCCAATCATGGGGTGGTATTGAAGGGGGACGGTCGTCTTGGTTTTTCCTATGTGCCGCAGTGGAAGAGTGGGCTGGATATACGCGAGGATGTCCGGAGCATGGAATGGATGGGGCAGAAGCTGATCGTGGCGGGCAATGACGCTGCCGTGCAGGCTTATACGTTGGGGAAGGATACTTTGACCCTGACGATGGATGAGCTGAAGGACAAGATCATGGGGGGGTGGGCGGGCCAGACCATCGGGGTGACGTTTGGCGGGCCTTATGAGTTCCGATATCTGGGAAAATATATAAAAGACGATCGGTCATTGACCTGGTATGATGGCTATCTGAAGAAGACGATGCTGGAGGACCCGGGCTTATATGACGACCTCTATATGGACCTGAGTTTTGTGGAAGTGATGGAGAGGCTGGGGCTGGATGCGCCGGTGGATTCTTTCGCAAGCGCCTTTGCCCACGCCGAGTATAAGCTGTGGCATGCCAACCAGGCGGCGCGATACAATATCCTTCAAGGCATACGGCCTCCCATGTCGGGGAACTGGATGAACAATCCACACGCGGATGATATCGACTACCAGATAGAATCGGATTTTGCGGGGTTGATGAGTCCGGGTATGCCGAATGCGGCCAGCGCCATCAGCGACAAGGTGGGGCATATCATGAATTATGGGGATGGGTGGTATGGGGGTGTATTTGTGGGGGCGATGTATTCGCTGGCGTTTGTTTCGAAGGATGTGTCCTATATCGTTGCGGAGGCATTGAAGACTATACCCGTGGAGAGTGATTTTTATAAATGCATTGCGGATGTGATAGCCTGGCATCGGGCAAGTCCATCGGATTGGCATAGGTGCTGGCAGCAATTGCAGCAGAAATGGGCGGATGAAAAAGGCTGTCCTGATGGGGTGAATGATCCTTTTGACATCGATGCGAAGATAAATGCGGCGTATGTGGTCATGGGTTTGTTGTATGGTAACGGCGATTTTTCCAGGAGCCTGGAGGTAGCGACGAGGTCCGGGCAGGATGCGGATTGCAATCCTTCTACGGTAGGGGGTATTCTGGGGGCGATGTTGGGGTATAGTCATATTCCTTCTTATTGGAAGATGGGACTGAAGGAGGCGGAGAACATCGACTTTTCGTACACGCATTTGTCGCTGGAGAAGGTATATGCTATCGGCTTGCGTCATGCGTTGGAAAATATCCGCCGGCATGGGGGTATGGTGGCTGATGGGAAGGTGAGCATACTGCTGCAAAAGCCGAAGACCGTGCGGCTGGAACAGTGTTTTTCCGGGTTGCGGGTGGTGTCGAAGACGGCATGGGTGCATGCGGGTGTGAAGGAGGAGGGGTTTGACTTTGATGGGACGGGTTTTGTGTTGCGAGGGGGGGTGTTTAAGACGGAGGGGACCGGTGGTACTGTCAAGGTGCCGGATGGGGTGATAACGATGGAGGTGTCCATCGATGGGGGGAAGGGGGAGCTGGTGCGTCTGCCGTCGGACTTTATTACCCGGCGTCATGATCTTTGCTGGAAGTATGGGCTTCCGAGGGGCAGGCATCACGTGGGAATACGGGTGGTAGCGGGGGAGACTGGAGCAGGGATGGCTGGCGCAGGGGCGGGGCTGGAGGTGAAGACGCTGGATTATATCGTATACGATGTAAAGTAATATATTTGCCCCCATGCAAAAAATGAATTGGGGGCAATTGTACAGTCCTCTCCGGACGGGATCCACCCGGCCAAGGACGAGCGTTCAACCGGGGGCCGACCGACGGACCTCTTTTCTCAGGGATTACGACAGGATAATTTTTTCTTCCGCCTTTCGCAGATTGCAGAATAAGACGCAGGTGTTCCCATTGCCGGGGCCGGTGTTTGTTCATAACCGGCTGACACACAGTTTGGAAGTGGCTTCCGTGGGGAGGTCGCTGGGGAAGGCGGTGGGGGATGCCATCGCGGACCGATATACCGCGTCGGGGGACGAGTTCCGGGAGTTCTATAAATACGAGCTGCCATCCGTCATTGCGGCGGGGTGTCTGGCGCATGATATTGGAAATCCTCCTTTCGGTCATTCAGGAGAGGATGCTATCCGTAATTTCTTTCGCGGGGTGCAGCAGGATGCGACCCTGGGGCAACGATTCAGGGAGGAACTGACACCCAATCAACAACGCGACTTTCTTTATTTTGAAGGGAATGCCAACGCCTTCCGGACATTGACGCATCATTTCAACGAGGCGCCGGGGGGATTCCGGCTGACCTATGTCACGCTGGCTTCCATTGTAAAATATCCTTCAGACAGTCTGAATGGGTTCAACAAGCAACAATTAGCGACAAAGAAATCGGGGTTTTTCGACAGCGAGGTCGGGATATACCAGATGATAGCGGAGGAACTGGGGATACCGCGACTGGACCCGGAAAAACATATCTATGCCCGTCATCCTTTTGTGTATCTCGTCGAGGCGGCGGATGATATTTGTTACCGGATCATCGACTTCGAGGATGCACACCGGCTGAATATCATCTCCATCGACACGATCAAGGACCTTTTTCTTTCCTTTTTTGATGAGGAGAAGGGGTATGATGCGCGTGAAAGAGTGGAGAAGGTGTTCCATGAAATAAATGACGACAATCAGAAGGTGCAATTCCTGCGCGCCAAGCTGATCAACCTGCTGATCTATAGGGTGCGGGATGTGTTTATGGAAAAAGAAGAGCTGTTGCTGGAGGGGAAGGTGGAAAAGTCGTTGATCGACTACCTGCCGGCGCGGGAGCTGGCGCTGATGAAAAAGATCGATAAATATTCTGTGGAGCATATATATAACCACCGGAGCGTGGTGGAGATAGAGATAGCGGGGTACAATGTCATCGGAGGGATGTTGAAGGAGTTCTTAGGGGCTGTCCTGAATCCCCATAATGCGAAGTCGGAGAAGCTGTTGCAGCTGATATCCAGGCAGTTTGTCATCAAGGGCCAGGCCGGGAGTCTGTATGGGGATATACAATCCGTTGTAGATTTCATCGCCGGGATGACCGATCTGTATGCCGTGGACCTTTACCGGAAGATCACGGGGATGGCGTTCCCGACGATACGGTAGGGGCGGAACCTGGCAGGGCGGGACGGATGGCATGAAAATTAGGTGGTATATATTAAACGCTTCTTATGTTTAATAGATTCACCATTTACTTCAGCTTCGAAGGGAAACAATACCGTGGCGAAATCCAGCCGCTGCAGGCCGGCGCTCAGCACCGGAAGCCAACTGCTTTCCAGGTGTTCCTTAACAATGTATACTGTGGATTGATACGTCGAAGGGACGATGGGTGGGAAACCGATTCCCCAAAATGTGCGATACTGGTAAGACCCATCTCGTACCAGATAGAAGATTGGTATGAATAGCCATTCCCCGGACGCTAATGTCTGTCCTTCGGACGAGCCGCATCCCGCGGCTCCTGGATTGTTTAATCTTCCATCGCCTGGACCAGCTTTCTCATGGCGATGGCCAATTGTCCCTCGACAGTCTTTATGGATAGGTCCAGGAGAGTGGCGACGTCCTTGTATTTCAGTCCATCTTCCTTAATGAGCTTGAAGATGAGCTTGCAGCGAGGGGGCAGGTTCCGGATAGCAGCGTTCATTTTTTTGACGGCTTCGGAATGGATCAGCAGGGTCTCGGGGTCGGCGTTGAACTGAATATATTCATGGCTGCGTTCAGCAATATCCACGATACGATGAGAAGTATTGCGGAGATGGTTTAATGAAAGGTTTTTTACAGACACATACAGATAAACCTCCAGATTGCGAATGGAGGATGATTCCTCTCTTTTCTTCCACAATTGCATAAATACGTCGTGAACGATGTCTTCGGCGGGCTGTTTTTGATGAACGATGGAGAAGCAGAAACGGTACAAACGCACGAAATATTTTCGATAGCATTCCTCGAAGGCTTGCACATCGTTGAGCGCAGTTATCTTATCATGCAGTATGGTTATGGTAGTGTCCATGGCAAACACCCTTGGGACGGGCTCCTTTCGGGAGCTAAGAATAAAGGTAGAATTTTTTTTATTTTCCTTTTAAGGGTTTTTTGTGAGTGGTGTGTCCTTTTTCCTAGTCAACCTTATATATCATGGATCAGGATAGAATGGATGTCTTGCTGGCAAGATATCTGGCGGGAGAATTAACGCCCGAAGAGAACGAAGAGCTGGAATGGGCTATGCTCGCCAATCCCGCCTTGCGTGAGACCTTACAGCTGTTACAGCGGATGCGGGAGGCGCCCAGGGGGGGAAGCGCTGCGGAAGAAAGCGAGATGATGGAACGCGGGCTGGCGAGAATTATGGATGAACCTGTTGCGAAGCCGGCTGAGACTGTTGCTATGCCGAAGGTCGTGGTCTGGAGAAGATGGGCAGCTGCGGCGGCGGTACTGGCATTGGTTGTAGGTGGCGCTCTGCTGTATCGCGGAGGCAAACGTGAAGTCGTGGTTAGTAATGCACCTGTACATGGTAAAGAGATAGTAACCCGTTATGGGACACGCAGCTATCAGGAGCTGCCGGATGGCTCCAAACTCTGGCTCAATGCGGGTTCCAAGGTGACGTATGCTGAAGTATCTGCGGGGGGACGCAGGGAGCTGACGCTGACAGGGGAGGCTTTTTTTGACATAAAGCATGACCCGGAGCATCCGTTTATCATACACACCGGCAAACTGGATGTAAAGGTGCTGGGCACCTCGTTCAATATAAAAGCCTATCCCAACGATTCCACCATAGAGACCACACTGATCAATGGCAAGGTAGAGATAGACTGGCCGGGTGGGGTAGGTATTATATTACGGCCGCATGAAAAAGTAGTGATACCAATACGAGAGATGCAGAAGACGGAGGCCATCGTGGATCGAAAAATGGTGGCGCCTGATCCTCAATACAATACAGTTATAGAGACCTCGTGGGTAGAGGACAAGCTGGTATTCCGGAATGAAGCATTTTCCGATGTGAGCAAGAAGCTCGAAAGGTGGTATAATATCCATATCAGCTTTGAGGACAAGCGCTATCTGCAGGACAGGCTCACGGCTTATTTCAAGGATCAACCCATTAAAAATGTAATGGATGCGTTGCAGATATCATTGGGATTCCATTATCGTATAGAAGGAGACACCATACACATCACATCAAAATAGGAGGATATGTAACAACAACCAAAACGATATAAAATGCTTGCCCAAAAAAACAGGAAGTGCTGTCACACCTCCTGAAGTTGGGTATAATCACAGACTGATACCTAAGTTCCGCCCGGAAGCCAGGCATCTGATTATTTAACCTCAACATTTCAAATGTATGAAAAAAAATGTTAGTGAAATCCTTCTGCGTATGAAACTAGCGATTGCCCTACTACTAATTACCTTTCTACAGGTGTCCGCAAAAGTTCATTCCCAGGATAGGATCACTCTCAGTGAGAAGGGCATCAGCTGGGCCCAGTTCTTCGACCTGCTGCAGAAAAAGAGCAATTACACATTTGTCTACAAGGATGACGTGCTGCCCCATCAGGAAAAGATCGATGTGGCGGTAGTCGATCGTACTGTCCCACAGATACTTGATAAGGTGCTGGGTGGTTCTTCCCTGACCTATCAGGTGTTGTCGGGCAACCTCGTGGTGGTGACGGCCAGGCTGGCGGATGCGGGTGACGTACGTATCAGCGGGAAAGTCTTGTCAGCCGCGGGGGATGCGCTGGCGGGGGCCAGCGTGAAGGTGAAGGGGACCGCGATGGGGGCCTCCACGGATGCCGGCGGTAATTTTACCCTGGTGGTACCTGAGGAGGCAATATTGGTAGTATCCTATATCGGCTACCAGGAGCAGGAGATACCCGTGTCCGGCAGGACACAGTTTACCATCGTCCTGCAGGCTGTGCCGGGGAATATCAATGAGGTGGTAGTGATCGGATATGGCACTACCCGAAAGAAGAGTCTTACCGGCGCCGTATCCACCATACGGGCCAGCGACCTGAACAATCTGCCTGTCGGGGATGTGAGCCAGATCATGCAGGGCAAGGCGGCGGGTGTGGCCATCACCCAGTCCACCGGAGCGCCGGGAACGCCTATTTCCGTACGTATCCGGGGTATCGGGACCATCAATAACAACGACCCCTTGTATATCATCGATGGGGTGCCGACGAAGGATGGTATCAATGCCATCTCCCCCAATGACATCGAGGACATCAGCATATTGAAGGATGCGTCTTCGGCCAGCATTTATGGGGCGAGGGCGTCCAACGGCGTAGTGCTTGTCACGACAAAGAAAGGGCGGAGCGGCAAGCCAAGATTCAGCTTTAATGCCTATAGCGGTGTTCAGTCGCCGGAGAAGTATATCAAGATGACGAATACGCGGGAGTATGTGACCGCCTTTAACACGGCGGCAGCGGTGGATGGGAGAAAACAGATACCGTTGGGAATGCTGGATACATTGCCGGATCTGGATTACCAGCATCAGGTATTGAAGTCGGCCAATCTGACCAATATGCAGCTGTCGGTGAGCGGAGGCAGCGAGAGTACGCAGTATATGGTTTCAGCCAGCTATTTTACACAAGAAGGGTTGATCAAGAATTCGGCGTACGACCGGCTGAGCATTCGCAGCTCCGTGACCAGCACTCTGTCGCGGCTATTCAAGTTCGGAACGAACATGAACCTGGCTTATAACAAGACCCGCCAGGTGGGCAGCTCGGGGGATGGGTATGGGAATGGTAATCCGGGAGCCAGTGTCATGCGGTATGCGTTGTTCCGTACGCCCGCCTTGCCTGTATATTATGCGCCGGGTCAGTACCTGGACCTTCCGACGCCGGACAGTCTCGCGTATTTTTTTGGGGATGGTCTTAACCCTGTGGGGCTGGCTGCCAATACCGACCGGAATTTCTACAACTATTCTTTGTTAGGTGATGCCTATCTGGAGATCACACCGATAAAGAATCTGCGTATCCGCAGTGACATCGGCACTAACCTGATCCTGTCGGAGTATAAGCAATTCTATCCTACCTGGGGCGGACCTATACGGTTTCAGAATATCCCGAACTCGCTTGCTCAATCTTATAGTAACAATTTTACTTACAACTGGACGAATACTGCTACGTATAATTTGAATTTCGGGGAGCATGGGCTCGAGGTCCTTGTAGGAGCGGAAGCTGTCGACAACGCCATACATCAGCTATCCGCCAGCCGTACCACTTATGTGAATCAGGGTGGTTCGTTCCAATACCTGGACAATGGGACGTTGAATCCATTGAATGGGGGGAATGAGAGTCAGTGGGCATTGTTCTCGCTCTTCGGTCGCCTCAGCTATCAATATAACGATAAATACCTTGCCAGCTTCAATTTCAGGCGGGATGGCAGCTCGCGGCTGGATCCTCATGATCGGTATGGCAATTTCTTTTCCGGGGCCGTGGGTTGGCGTATCGACAAGGAGAAGTTTATGGCGAATGTCCGTAACGTGTCGCTGTTGAAGCTGCGGGCCAGCCTGGGTCAACTGGGCAACCAGGAGATCGGCAATTATTCCTACACATCTGTCGTCGGGCCCACCGGCGGCTACTATCCCTTTGGAGGAACACCTGTGCCAGGCTATACCATCGTGGCCAAGGGCAATCCCAATGTCAAATGGGAGACGAGCACGCAGACCGATATAGGTGTCGACCTGGGCATGTTCAACAATGCATTGAATTTTACAGTTGACTATTACAACAAGAAGACCAGCAATATGCTCCTGTCCATACCTGCGCCCAGCAGTGGCGGCGGAGCTGCCAATCCTACGGAAAATGCCGGCACCGTGGTCAACAGGGGTTTCGAGTTCGAGGTCAGCTATAGAAAAGCCATCAACAGGGACTGGCGGTATGAGGTAAGCGCGAATTTCGCGACTGTCCATAATGAAGTGCTTTCCCTGGCTGGCGGACGGCCTATTCCTGCGGGACGTATCGACAACAATCTTTATGGCACTATCACCACCGAAGGGCAGCCTATCGGAGAGTTCTATCTGTTGCAGATGGATGGTATTTTCCAGACACCATTGGAAGTGTTCACACATGCTTACCAGGGTGCGGGTATCATGCCGGGAGATGTAAAATTTAGAGATATTAACCATGACGGAGTGATCGATCAAAATGACAGAGTTTATGCCGGAAGCCCTATACCGAAGTTCACCTATGGGTTTACGGGGAATCTTTCTTATAAGGAACTGGATCTGAGTCTATTCTTCCAGGGTGTCAATGGGAACAAGATCTATAACCAGGTGCTCACCGACATAGAAGGGTTCTACCGGAGCTTCAATATTACGGAGCGTGCGGCCAGCAAGGCCTGGACAAAAGAAGGGTCCACCAATGTCTTCCCTCGTCTGAGCTGGACCGGGGCGCAGAATAACAAGCAGGCTTCCACGAGATTTTTGGAGAATGGTTCCTATCTGCGGCTGAAGAATGTGCAGCTGGGCTATCGTATCCCTGCCGGGACCCTGTCTCGCTGGAAGGTGTCCGGCATACGGTTTTTCGTGAGCGTGCAGAATGCATTCACCATCACCAAGTACACCGGTCTCGATCCCGAGATGGCTACCAGCGCCAATGCCGCTACGGCGGGGGATGGAGATAAGGCCATAGGTATCGACTGGGGGACCTATCCTTCTGCGCGGACCTATACGGCAGGTGTGAATATCAATTTCTAATCTTCAAACTTCTTATATGCAGCGTATTCTTATTTTTTCTTTCTGTTGTCTTACCGTAGTTGCCGGGGGGTGCAAGAAGTTCCTCGACAAGCAGCTGCTGGGGCAGACGACCCCCGATAATTTTTTTACCTCCGATGCCAATGCGCAGCTGGCGCTGAATGCGGCCTATGCACCGCTCAGCTTTACTTCCGGCGCTTCGAATGCCATCTGGGTATTGGGGGATGTCGCCTCCGACGATGCTATTAAGGGAGGGCTGGCCGGGGATCAGGCCGACTTTGACGCCATCGATCAATTCAATATACTTACTACCAATTCGGCTGTAGAGGCCGTATGGCAACGCTATTATGATGGAGTGTTCAAATGCAATGTGGTGTTGGATGGGCTTCCCGCCTCCAATACAAAGGTTTCGGATGCCACGAAGAAATCGGTGATCGCACAGGCCAGATTCCTCCGTGCCTATTATTATTTTATTCTCACCAGCTGTTATGGGGAGATCCCGCTGCATCTGAAGGTAGAGACGCCGGAGGAGCTGCAAAGTCCGGCCCTTTCGCAGGACAGTATCTTCCGGCAGGTGGAGCAGGACTGTCTGGCGGCTGCGCCAGATCTTCCCGATGCCACGCATGGAGCCGATCTTGGGAGGGCGTCGAAGTGGGCGGCGCTGTCGTTATTGTCCAAGGCTTATCTTTTTCATACTGCTCTTGCCAACCATTGGCAGCTGGCGGCGCAGACGGCGCAACAGGTGGTGGATTCCAAACAATACACCCTCACCAAGCTGTATTCGGACAATTTCAGCGCCACCACGAAGGACAACACCGAGGCTATCTTCACCGTGAATCATATCACCGGCTATCAGCCTATACAGGGTAATGAGCTGAATGCGTGGTTCTCTCCCCGCAGTCTCACCGGCTATGGGTTCTTTTACCCTACGCAGGACCTCGTGGATAATTTCGAGAACGGTGACCCGCGATTGGATTATACCGTAGCCAGGGCCGGGCATCCCTATTTCGACACGCCTTTCGATCCTTCCTGGACTACCACCGGGTATATTACAAAGAAGATGGTGCAGCCTCTGTCAGAAGTTCCCATCGGGAAGAAGAACGATGGAAGCGTGAATTACGAGGCTTTGCGATATTCCGATGTGCTGCTCGTGCTGGCCGAGGCGTATAATGAAAGTGGAAATCCTACTGCGGCCCTGGCGCCATTGGATTCTGTGCGCCGGCGTGCGCGGGAGTCGTACCTGTATGATGCGTCGTTGCCCGGGTATGGCACGGTACCTGCAGGGCTGCTGGCGGATGTGACTACTACTGATGCTGCACAATTGCGGGATGCTATTCGCAAGGAGCGGAGGTCGGAGCTGGCGATGGAGTTCCATCGATTCTTCGACGTGATCCGTTATGGCAGTGCGTATGCCACTTCTGCCCTTACAAAAGGCGCCCCCAACTTCAATTATGATAAGAACAAGTGGTTTCCCATTCCACAGAGCGAGCGGGACACGAATAAAAAGCTTGGTAAATAAAAAATATTATTATGCGTATCATATGCTTATTGCTGGCCGTGACGCTTGTCTTCTCCTGTAAGAAGAATGATCAGCCCGGTCCGAATTACAACTCAGATAAGAGCAGGCTGACCCAGCTGACCGACAGCCTGATGAATGTTTACAATAATAGCGTGGAAGGTAATAAACCCGGCGATTACAGCGTAGGGGCCAGGGGCAGTCTGAAGGCCGCGTTGGACCTGGCTGCGCAGGTAGAGAGTGGCAAGTTCACCCAGGAGGAAGTGAATAATGCGTACAGCAATCTTGCGCTGGCCGGGCAGCAGTTCAGCACCAAGCTCATACAGGAAGTGTCGGCCCAGTATCTTGTCGGTCATTGGAAGTTCAATGGGAATGCTGCGGATTCCAGCGGTCACGGTCATAATGGCGCGTTGAAGACAGGCTATGTAGGAAGCAGCGCTGCGACGGCCACCGATGGAGGCACGTTGCCCCAACTGACGGCGGACAGGTTTGGAAGGGCGAATATGGCCTATAGCTTTGGTAACGGATCGTTGATACAGGTGCCTTATGCGTCGGAACTGAATTCACCCTCCTTTACGATCAGCCTGTGGGTGGATATGACGTCCAATTCGAATGGCAGCTATATGATATCCATGAACAGGTGGTGGGGTTATAAGTTCAACCTGAATGGTACCGCCGTACCGTTTTTGACAGTGGCGACCGCTGCGACTATCTATGACCGGGATGCCGGCGCCGTGAATGTGGCTGCCGGTGTCTGGACACATCTGGCTGCTTCCTATACCGACGGCACCATGAAATTCTATGTCAATGGCGAGCTCAAGAAGACCTGGACCAATACGCCCGGAGCAGCCGTGACCCTGGCATCGCCCGTGGACCTTTCCATAGGTAATGAAATGCCAAAGGAGTTTTACAACATGACTGATAATTCCAATCCGGCTTATTTTTGGGGGGCCAGCTATTTCGTCGGATCGATGGACGATATTCGTATGTACAATAAGGTGCTGACCGATGCCGAGGTGAACTCTATTTATATTATCGAAAAAGATCTCTAAATGAAAAGATGTTTATTGGACAGTGCTATTGTGATCCTTTTGGCGGGCGTAAATCTTTTGACCGGCTGCCAGGAGCCTGCCGGGAAGCCGGGGCCGGGGAGTGATGTTGCTGCCACCGACAGCGTTAACTGGGCCTTGCTGCCCTTTGTCAAGGTGGACAGTGTAAATCCTGTGTTACAGCCGGGGACGGGTAGTTTTACGGACCCTATCTGGAAGAAGCCTGTAGCCTGGGAAGAGAAGGATGTATTCAATCCCGCTGTGGTAGTGAAGGGGGATACGTTGTATCTGTTGTACAGAGCGCAGGACAAGGTGGGGAAGCCGGCGGGTACATCGCGGATAGGGCTGGCGAAGAGTGGAGATGGTTATCATTTTACCCGTGATGCGGAGCCCGTGCTGTATCCTGCGGAGGATGTTTTTAAGAAATACGAATGGGAGGGGGGCTGTGAGGACCCGCGTGTGGTGGAGGATGACAAGGGAGTCTATTATATGACCTACACGAGCTATGATGGAGACAAGGCCAGGCTGCTGGTAGCTGTATCGAGTGATCTGCGGCACTGGACGAAGCGGGGGCCTGCTTTTGCCAGGGCGTATAATGGCAAGTACCTGGATAAATGGTCGAAGTCGGGGGCCATCGTCTCCACCTATGGGAAGGATGGGAAGATCGTGGCCACGCGGATAAAGGGTAAGTATTGGATGTATTGGGGAGATCAGAATATCTGGGCTGCTACATCCGACGACCTGGTGAACTGGACGCCTGTGGAAAAGTCTTCCGGGGAGGCTGACCCTATAGCGTTGCGGGGACAGGCGCTGGCCATGCCCGACCTGAAGATCGTCATTCCCACCCGGCAGAAGAAGTTCGACTGTGACCTGGTGGAGTCCGGGCCGCCGGCCATGCTGACGGATAAGGGAATATTGCTTATTTACAATAGCCGGAACGTTCCGTCTATCGGGGACAGTACGCTGCCAGAGGGGACCTATACCGCGGCGCAGGTGCTGCTGGATAAGGATGATCCTACGCATATTTTACATCGACTGGATAACTACTTTATGAAACCCGACAAGCCGTATGAGATAACGGGGCAGGTGAATGAGGTTTGTTTCCTGGAGGGGCTGGGCTGGTTCAAGGGGCGGTGGTATTTGTATTATGGGACGGCGGATTCGAAGATCGCTGTCGCTGTCAAATAATTGGTTGCGTGAGAAAACTTCAAGGGCCCTGACGGGCCCTTTTATTTCACGGACTTTTTCAGGAGACCCACGGCTTCTTCCAGCTCCTTTTCGTTCATGGAGGCAAAGCCTATACGCAGTGCGTTGAAATGATGGCCGTCTACATCGTACATGCGACCGTCGCTGATCATTAGCCCGTTGTTGGCAGCTCTTTCGGATATTTCAGATAGCGGGTATTCTTTTCTGAATTTTGTCCATAGGGCGAGGCCACCCTGTGGCTTTGTGAAGGTGACCACGTCTTTTAGTTCCTGTTCGAGGAGTTCACAGAGGATATTTCTCCTCTGTTGGTAGAGTTTGACCGACCTTTTGAGGTGTTTCTGCATATCGCCTGCTTTGAAAAGGGTGGCCAGGGCTTCTTCCAGGAGGCTGTCGCCGCGGATATCGATCATTCTTCTCAGCTGGGTAGCCTGTTCGATGAAATTGGCGGGGGCGATCATATAGCCGATGCGTATGGGTGGAGCCAGGGATTTGGTAAGCGATCCGATGTAGATGACCTTGCCGTTGTGGCCGGCGCTGGCCAGCGGGAGGATGGGGCCTCCGGAGTAATGAAAGTCATAGTCGTAATCGTCCTCTATCACGGGGAACCCGTACTGATCGATGAGCTGGAGGAGACGCATTCTTCTTTCGCTGCTGAGAGTAACTGTGGTGGGGTGGTGGTGATGGGGAATGATGTATAGGAGGTCGGGTTTTTGTTTCTTACAAAACTTTTCGATGAATTCGATGTCCATGCCGTGGTCGTCAACTGGGACCCTTATGAGGTTTGCGCCAAACTGCCGGAATATCGCATCTGCCATAAAATAATTGGGACTGCCGACCAGGACGTTCGCTCCCGGCCGGATGATCATTCGGGCTGCCATGAAGATGGCCATCTGTGCGCCCCGGGTGATGACGATGTTATCCAGGTTGAAGGTCATTCCTCTTGTGTCCGAGAGGAAGTCGATGATGGCGGTGCGGAGGCTGACCGAGCCTGCCTGGTCGCCTGTTAGGATAAAGCGTTTATAGGAGGACTGGTTGAACAGCCGCCGGTATTCTCGTAAAAGCAGGTCGACGGGCGCGATCCGGGGGTCGGGGAGGCCGTCGTTGATGACGGGGCGTAATTTTTTTCCTCCGCCTGGAAGGGAGGCGAGGGGGCCGAAGGTATAGAAGGGGAAGTTTGCCGGTTGCGTGTAAGGGGTGGAAGACACTGCCGGTACGAAATTATGCGGCCTGACTTCCGGAAGGTGCTGGGATACCTGGGGGCCTTTGCGTGGGACAACCTTTATCCAGTCCTGTATAAAGAGCTCTTCGTAGGCAGCTTCTACCGTCTTGCGATGAACGTCCAACAGTAATGCCAACTGCCGGCTGCCGGGCAGGGAGGAGCCGGGCTTGATGATGCCGTCGCGTATGAGCTTGATCAGTGCGTTGGCGATCTGCTGGTATACGGGAACGGTGGAGTTCCTGTCTATGGGGATGAGGGTCTGGAAAGGGAGCATGGGGTAAAGGTAAAAAATTTGGTGGGGGTCCAATACGGCCGTTCAATTGATTGACAATGAATAGCCCGGGAGTCTGGATACAATCAATGATTTTACTTGACAAGTTGACAAGTAAATGCTATCTTTATAGAAATTACCACTTATGGAAATCATGAGCGTCGGTGAATTCAAAGCCAGGTTTTCTGAAGTTCTCAAAAAAGTGCTTGCGGGTGAAGAAATAGCTATTTCATATGGGAAAAGCAAAGAGATCGTTGCCCGGCTGGTACCTAAGGCGCCTGCAAAAAAGCGGAGGCGGAAGATCGGTATTTTTGAGGGGAAAGGTAGTGTCTATTTCAGCAATGATTTCAAAATGAGTGAGGAAGAATTTTTGGGTATATGAACTATTTGCTGGACACACATTATATGCTCTGGACACTGGCGGAAACACAAAAGCTATCGAAGAAGATAAGGGATGTGGTTACCGATACTGAAAACCGAATCATTATCAGCACAATCAGTTTCTGGGAGGTGTCTCTGAAAGCTTCTATCGGAAAATTAAAGCTCGAGGGATTTTCGCCAGAAGATTTGCCGGATGCCTGCTCTCAAATGGGTTTTGATATTGTGTCCTTAGGCACTGGGGAAAGCAGTTCTTATCACAACTTACTCGCGACACACCACAAGGACCCGTTCGATAGAATGCTCATCTGGCTGGCATTGCGTAATGATTATATCCTTATTAGCGCGGATGATCATGTCAATAAATATACTTCTGAAGGGCTAAAAGTACTGGCCTCTTAAATATTCCCATTTCTGATCAAAGACTGGTCGATAATATATTGAAAACACGGCATGACAGGAAAAAAGCCCATGAATATTTATAAAAATAAAAAGGTCAATATCTCGGTACACAGATGGATAGTTTCAAAAAAGTCCTGGGCGATCGGGCTGTTACGGAGGGCTTGATGAAAATGATCTATCATGGGGAGTTGGAATCCCTGATCAGCAGGCGATCGATCAGCACAGATAGTAGATAAGGCTTGGAGGAAAACTATACGCCTCCCTCCAAGCATATTATTTAATATTCATCCCCTATTGCAAAATCATTTTTCCTATACATCCACTGTCCGCTGGTGAAGTCGGGGAAGTCTACGCGTTCATTACCCATTTCAATGGAGCTTTCGCTGAGCGGGGTGATCGCGCTCCAGGCGGCGGCATCGTATACGTCCATGGGGGTAGGGGCATTCCGCTTGATGGCTTCTACGAAGCCGTGAAGCACGAAGAAGTCCATGCCGCCGTGACCAGCACCCTGTGTGTCCTTGCTCCAGCGGCGCCAGAGGGGATGATCGTACTTGTCATACCATTCCTGTGCGTCGTCCCATACATCATTCTGCTTGCTGGCGCCTTCCACATAAATACCTTTATTCACATCCATCCAGAGCCCTTTGGTGCCCTGTACCCGGAAGCCGAGCGAATAGGGGCGGGGCAGGTTGGTGTCGTGCTGCAGGAGGATGGTCTCACCGTTGGCGCATTTGATACTGGTGGTGACGACGTCGCCGAGGGCGAAGTTGACTTTTGCGCTGGGTGCGCTTGCGCCTCCTTTGGAAAGGATATAATCATGCAGACCGCGGGTCTTGGTCGAGAAAGAGCAGAGGGACTTGAAGCGATTGCCACGGTTGATGTCTATCATCATGGCCACGGGGCCGATGCCGTGAGTAGGGTAGAGGTCGCCGTTGCGGTGAACGGAATGTTCCGTACGCCAGCGGGCTTCGGAGAAAGCTTTGGGGCCGAACTCTACGCCGACACCGGGAGGGTTATTGCCGTCGTTGAACTTGATACCACGCAGGTCATGCTGATAGCCGCCCTGTACGTGTACTATCTCACCGAAAACATTTTGCCGAACCATGTTCAGGACTGCCATCACGTCCCGGCGATAGCAGACATTTTCCAGCATCATGACGTGGGCCTTGTGTTGTTCGGCTGCCTTGACGACGTCCCAGTGATCCTGGAGGGTGATGCCCAAAATTACTTCCGTGCCTACATATTTGATGCCGGCTGCCAGGGCATCCAGTATCATGGGGGCGTGCCATTCCCAGGGAGTGGCGATGATGACCCCATCGAGGTCCTTTATTTCCAGGAGCTGACGGTATGCGTAGTTGTCACCTGTAATGATCTTTGGCATGGGTTTGCCGGACTTTTTCAGGAGGTTGGTGGTCATCTGCACCATCCTGTCATCCACGTCACAGACGGCTACCACATCGACGTCGGAGCGTCTCAAGGCCAGCGCTACATGACCCTGACCCCGGAAGCCTGTGCCAATAAATCCCAGGCGTACCTTACGGTCGGCGGGAGCGGCGGCAAACAACTGGTCGGGTCGAAACATAGCCATTCCTGCGGCGGCAAGACCTATGTCCTTTACAAATTGTCTTCGTGAGTTGGTCATATATATGCGGGTTTAAAATGAATAAATTGATTCCTGCACCATTTTATTGAGGATAGGTTCTTTTTCTGTCAGTCGCTGCAGCAGCGTGAGCTGATTGACGGCCCTGACGAAGTTATGGCCCTCATATTTTGCGCCGTAATACCTGTCGTCGTTGAGATGATCCGTCAGGAAGCGAAGCGCCTGCATGTAGATCATGAACTTGCCGGCATATACGATATGGTCCATCTCTGCGGCGCTGAGCTCTTCCTTCATTTCGGAGAGGTATCCGCGGACGATGGCGCGGAAATATTCGTCGCGAATAGAGATAAGCTCCATATCTTTTTCTTCTTCGCTGACAGGAGAGAGGTAGGTGCGCATCATGTCCCCCAGGTCGCTGATAAAATAGCCCGGCATGACCGTGTCGAGGTCGATGACGCAGAGACCATGACCCGAATCGTCGAACAGTACGTTGCTGATCTTGGTATCATGGTGGGTGACGCGCAGCCGGAACCCCGAATGGTGGCGGATGTCCTCGAATGTATGCACGATACCCCGGAAGTGCCGCAGCACGTCGATCTGATCAGCGGTGGCGGCGATGCGGGCCGGATTGCCATGTTGAAGGGCGTCCTCGAACTGTCTGTAACGGAGAGAAAGGTTGTGAAAATCGGGCAGCGTCAAATGAAGATGTCCGATGGGGAAGCCCGCCAGCAGGCTGGTGAATTTTCCAAACTGCCGCGCGGCCTGATACGCCTGGTCGGCTGCCGACACCACGTCGATGGTATGAGAGCCTGTAATAAAGGGCACCAGGCGAAAGTAGCCTTCCTGCGAATGGACCAGGTTCCGGCCGTCGCGGGTATTCAGGGGCTTGACAAAAAGGTACTCGGGATGATGGGTCTGCAGGTAAACGGCCAGGGATTCCATGTTCTCCGCAATAAGGGAAGGGTGATGGAATACGGCGTCGTTGATACGTTGAAGGATATACGATGCAGCCCCGTAGCTAACCTTCCAGGTATGGTTGATAAGGCCCGTGCCGAACGGCCGGATGGTACATTTATCTTCGGGTAGGCCATAGGCCTCCAGGATGGGCGAGAACATGGACCAAACATAACCAGATAATTCTGTATTCGGACAGACAAACGATTGCGCTTTTTGGAGACCACGGCGTAGCCGGGGGGAGGGGGCCTGGGGAGTGCGGCTACTCCACGTTGTGGATCATCAGCTGGGATTCCAAAATAACCTTTTTCCAGTGGTCGGGAGATGCGGGACTGTCCGCGGGGGCATTGGACGTGAGTATTTCCAGGAGCGTCTCTGTAGCGCGCTGGCCTTGTATATAGGGAAACTGTTCGACGGAGGCCACGGGCGGGAAGGCCGTATAGTGACTCATGGGGAGGTTGGCATAGCTGACGAAGGTGAGATCTTCGTTGACCTTGTATTTGTTCTTTACGGCAAACTGAACGGCGTCCAGCGCGACATAGTCATTAAAAGCCACGATAGCGGTGGGTTTCCTTTTCAGCGACAGAAGCTTTTTCATGGCCTTGTCGGTACCTTCTTTGGTGAGGTCGGAAGATACGACGAGGGTGGGGTCGTATTTCAGCCGGTGTTTCTGCATAGCCTTGATATAGCCTTCTTCCCGCTGGCGGCTGGCCAGGAGCTTGTCGGGGCCATTGATCATACCGATGACCCGATGGCCTTTGCCCAACAAATATTTTACGGCCTGGACGGTGCCGGATACCATGTCACAGGCGACATAATGGATATCCGTCAGATTGGGTATCCTGTCGAAAAAGACGGTGGGGATACCTGCCTGGCGCAGCATATTGAAATGGCTATAATCCTTTGTATTCTTGGCGATGGAGATGATCAGGCCGTCCACCCGGTGTTTTTTCATCGTGCTGACGATCAGTTTTTCCCTTTCTTCTTCATCATGGGATTGTCCCATCAGTACGGAATACTGGTGACGGCCGGCCATGTCCTCGATACCACTGATGGCGGCGGAGAAGAATGCTTCGGACAGCTCGGGCAAAATGACTCCGATGGTAAAGGTCTTGCGCTGCTGGAAGAAGATGGCTGTCTGATTGGGTTCGTAATTGAGCTCGGCAGCCAGCTGCTGGACCCGTGTTTTAGTGCGGAGACCGATGCTGGGATGATCGTGTAGGGCCCTCGATACAGTGGAGGCGGAGATATTTAGCCGCCTGGCAATCTCTTTTATAGTAGGAGCGGAGGGCATGGAGCTTTTGTACAAATCTAGGGAAAATGAAATTAAAGTAAACTATTATGATTGCGGCCTTTTTAGGCCACAAAAATTTTGAAAAATTCTTTCACCTTACGGGTTCTTTAGAAAAAATCGTAATGATTACTCCCAGCGACAAAAAAGCGTTAAAGAAATTCGGCGAAAATCTGCGAAAACTCCGAAATCAGAAAGACTTCAGTCTCCGCGAAATGTCGTATGCTTGCAGTATTGATAACAGTAAGATCGCAAAGATCGAGAAAGGTCAGATCAATATTACGTTGACCACTCTCTTGCAATTAGCCGTAGCCCTGGAAGTACATCCTTCGTCCTTGCTTGACTATCCACTAGAGTAAATCACCTGGAATCGTTCCCTCCTGACGGAGTGGGGCTCTAAAAAGTCTGTTCTTATGGATCAGAAAGACGAAGTATTAAAAAAATTCGGCAGGTATCTTACTGCCCTGAGGGAAGAAAGAAAGATGACCGTTCAGGAATTAGCTGCCGCGACCGGATTGACATCGCAGAAGCTGCGTCGTATCGAGGCGGGGGAGGTAGATATCCTCTTTTCCACCGTTGTTACGCTATCGATGGGACTGGATATTTCTCCCGCGAAGCTGTTGCAATCACTCGATCCGGACTAGTAGTTTTCCTATTGGAATAGCAGGTAGCGCGGTGTATCTTGAGGGTATGGCTATATTAGTCGGGCTCTTCTTTTCCGCCATCTCTATTTTCGGCCTTGTCAAGTGCAGGTCGAAGCAGGCGCTCCAAAAAATCGTGTTACTGGCTTTCTCCATTTTTCTGATCCTGGCCCAACTACTATTCATGAACAGTGTAGTGGAAATAGGCGGACAGGAGTTCATCTTTATTTCGGGCGTCCTGAGCGGCATTATTTTAATCCTGTCGTTTCAAAGGAATGAGCATGCATAGGCCAGGCCAGGGATGGATCTATTGCACTATCAACTGACCGCTGCCGGGTATGGGTTGGCCATCGCTGGTGAGCTGCAGCCAATACAGTCCGGGGATCGACGGTGGCGTAATGGATGCCCGTCCTGCCTGAACCCGTATGGAAATGGTGCGGCCAATGCCGGCTGTGTTATAAATGGACAGAGAGTAGCTTCCGTCATGGGGCGCTTGTAATGTAAGGCGCTGTCCCTGATGCGTCATGGTAGGGAAGACACGCCATTTAGGGATGGACGCCGGATCATCGGGGCGGGGTGCGGGTGAAGCAGGCGGCAGTGCCAGCACCACATATGACCCCGTCTGAAATACCGTGTTTACGGCCACAAGGTCCAGACCGCCGCCGGCGGCTTCTGTAGTATTGGTGGGGTAGACCGAGGTATTGCTGAGATCGAGCAATTGTGCGCTGGTGGGAGAGGCGATGCCATCCGGACCCAGCAGCGCGTATCCATAGAGAGACTGCCCGGATGTGATCCCCAGGTCGGCGAAGGAATAAAATACCCCACCTATTTCCTGGTTGACATTGGAAGAAGCCAGCAAATACTGGTCACCGGCGTCCTTTCGCATGACATAGCAGGCAAACTGTTTGTTGCCATTGGCTGTAGTGGGGTGTCCCCAACTACCATTATTAGATCCATTGCCAGCCACACAGATCTTTACTGACCCGAAGCCACTTGGGTTGCCCTGGGCATCCAGGCTGGTGATGGCTACAATGCGGAACGGGTCGTGCTGATAATTGTTGCCTCTGTCGAGAATGGCAAAACCTGCCTGGCTTGGGGATGCGGTATTGAGGCCTGTCGGGAAAATTACATCCACGCGTTCGACGTTGTTTTGATCTCCATCGCCATTGCCGGTGTTGGTAAATATATTGTCAGTGCCCTGGTTGAGCATGCCTGCCGCCAGGAGGTTCTCCATCGTATCGATATAAGGAGGTTTGAAATTCAATGTAGCTGGTGAAGGGCAAGCCGTAGCGCTGGAGGCAGTGGTCTCCATGTACACGAGGTTGCGTGGCCCTGTCACTTGAGCGTTGTTGACCCTGCGTAATTTGACGATGGAGGAAGCAGCCGGTGCTACCAGATAAGTGCTGCCATTGGCATTAAAGCTGTTGAGTTTGTATTGGTTTGATGTGCCGTTGCTGAAAGTGTAAGTATAGGAGGTGACGCTGCAACTGCCGAATGCGCCAGAACCTGCGGCGGGCCTGGCAGCGTAGGAATTGACGGAGCTGGCGGCACTCTGGTAGCCGGCAGAAAAAGAAGTGATGGGGGATTGGGCTTTGAGGGGCCCGTTGTGTATAAATAGGAGAAACACCAGGAGGGTGTGTAGACGTGATTTCATTGGTATTGGATTCTCGAAGCAAAGTAATGCGGGTCCGACGCTCCGCCAAGACCCATTTTGTGGCTTTAAATAAATGCGAAATCCGGGGATAAGGTTTTTACTTAGGTATGGATAATTTTCGTGAATTTCCGGTCAATAATCAGGAAGGACGGGAATACTATGGCTGTTACATTTGAGAGGCTGCAATTTTTGACAAGGGAGCTATTATTAAAATGTATTACATAGACATAAAATGAAATATTGCCTGTTTTTTCTGTTGGCGTTAGGGGTATCGGGTGCTTATTCCCAATCGTATGTTCCCGGGTATGGTAACCGTGGTATGAAAGTCGCGCCACAAGTGCCTGTGGAAGCGTATCCTTTTGATCTGAAGGATGTGCGGCTGCTGGATGGACCTTTTAAGGAAGCCATGGAGGCAGATGCCCGCTATCTTTTACAAGTAGAGCCCGATAGGTTACTATCCGACTTCAGGATACATTCCGGGCTGGAGGCGAAGGGAAAGAAATATGGGGGATGGGAGTCTTCGGGGCTTGCGGGTCATACGTTGGGGCATTATCTCTCGGCCTGTGCGATGGAGTATGCTTCTACCGGCGATGTAAGATATCTGCAGCGGGTAAATTATATCGTCGACGAGCTGCAGGTCTGTCAAACCGCGCGAAAGACCGGGTATATAGGCGCCATTCCCAGGGAAGACAGTCTTTGGATGGAGGTGTCGGCCGGCAAGATACGCAGCAGGGGGTTCGATCTGAATGGAGGATGGTCGCCCTGGTACACCGTACATAAGGTGATGGCAGGACTGCTGGACGCGTATTTATATTGTGACAACGTCAAGGCGTTACAGGTTGAAAAAGGGATGGCTGACTGGACCGGGTCCATCGTAGGCCATCTGAGCGACTCGCTGGACCAGCGGATGCTGGCTTGTGAATATGGCGGTATGAATGAGGTGCTGGTCAATACGTATGCCATCACAGGAGATAAAAAGTATCTTGACCTGTCGTATAAGTTCCATGACAAGCGTATACTGGATTCGTTGTCCATGGGGCTGGATAATCTGCCCGGGAAGCATTCCAATACACAAATACCAAAGGTCATCGGTTGTGCGCGACGTTACGAGCTGACGGGGGATGAGAAGGATAAGACTATAGCGGAATTCTTCTGGCGCACCGTTGTGAATGACCATTCCTATGCCACCGGCGGGAACAGCAACTATGAGTATCTGGGCGCTGCGCGGAAATTGAACGACTATCTCACCGACAATACTACCGAGACCTGTAATACGTACAATATGCTGAAGCTGACAAGGCATTTGTTTGCGTTGCATCCCAGCGCAGGGTTGATGGACTATTATGAAAAGGCGTTGTACAATCATATCCTGGCCTCCCAGAACCATGAGGATGGCATGATGTGCTATTTCGTGCCTTTGCGTATGGGAACGAAGAAAGAATACAGTGATCAGTTCCATACTTTTACCTGCTGTGTCGGGTCGGGTATGGAGAATCACGTGAAATATGGAGAGAGCATTTATTTCAGGGGGAAGGATGGGGGATTGTATGTCAATCTTTTTATTCCGTCCCGTCTGAGCTGGAAGGAGAAAGGGGTTACTATCGAGCAGCGGACCCAGCTTCCTGCGGGAGACAGTGTATTGCTGACCATGGGTGTGGTCAAGCCAGTGGCCTTTACGCTGCGGATACGGAAACCTTACTGGGCCGGGAATGTGCGGGTGCTGGTAAATGGGAAGGAAGTGAAAATGGGGGAAGAGGAGGGGTATATTACTGTCCGGAGAACGTGGAATAATAAAGACAGGATATTGGTCCGGCTGCCTGAGTCCTTCCATACCGAGTCGATGCCGGACAATGCGGACAGGGTCGCGTTGTTCTATGGGCCGGTGTTGCTGGCGGGGATTTTTGGGAATACGGAGCCTGATCCATCGAGGGGAGTGCCGGTGCTGGTGACGAGCGAAAGTGACCCTAACAAATGGGTGAAGCGGGATGGGCTTGTCTTTCATACCAATAGCGTTGGGCAGCCGGCGGATGTAGAGCTGATCCCCTTCAATCGTACGAAGAGTGAATATTATTCCGTCTATTGGGACCGATTTACTCCCGAGGGCTGGGCAGTGCGGCAGGATCAATACAGGGAGGAAAAGAGAAAGCAGCAGGAGATGGAGGACCGGACGGTGGACCGGATGCGGCTGGGAGAGATGCAGCCTGAGCGGGATCATTCCTTCACGGGAGAAGAACTGGAAACAGGGGAAGAGCACGGGCAGAAATGGCGTTCGGCGGAGAGGGGTGGTAATTTTAGCTTTGTCATGAAGGTGGATTCTTCAACGGGGAATACGTTGATATGCTCATACTGGGGTTCGGATCACCGGGGGCGCATATTCAATATCCAGATAGATGGGCAGACGATTGCCACGCAGGATCTCAACGGATTTAAGGAAAGTAAGTTCTATGACGTGAAATATTCCGTTCCGCAGGAGCTGGTGAAGGGAAAGAAGACAGTGACCGTGAGGTTTGCGGCTAAGAGTGCCGGTAATTCGGTGGGGCCAATTTATGGGACGATCAGGATGGTGAGGGAATGAAGCTATTCCACGTGCTGGAAATAGCTTTCGACGTAGTCGCTGGGTGATTTGCGGGTAACGCTTTTGAACACCCGATTGAAGTTGGTGATGCTGTTGAACCCACAGTTATAAGCCACGGTAGCGATGCTGTCGTAATGCCCATCTGTCAGCTTCTTACAGGCCTCGTTGATGCGCACTTCATTGAGGAAGGAGACGAAAGTGTGCATGGTATGTTTCTTAAAATAGCGGCAGAAGGCCTGAGGGGTCATATGGGCCTGTTTGGCGGCATCTTCCAGCGTGATGGGTTTATCATACTGCTGCATGATGAAATTATAGATGGCGCCGATGCGGATACCTTCATGCTCGCTGTAGGTGGCCGGCTGCGTACAGGATGAGAGCGGCAGCAATTCCTGGAAGCTGCTAAGCGTTTTCAGGAGCTCGATAAAATGGATGAGCTGATCGACGCCGGTACTGTTCTGTATTACCAGCATTTTATTGGATATCTCGGTGACGTGCTGAGGCGGTACTTTGAACCCGGGCTGCTGGTTCGACAGGAAGTTCTTTACACTTTTTACTTCGGGAAGTTCGAAGAAGGAGTCGAGGTTGCCCTTTGCGTTAAAGAAGATATTCAGGGTTTGGACCTTTTTACGGCTCTTGGGTGCGAAATAGGAAGGGTCGCTCTTAAAGATATGGGGGAGGTTGGCTCCCAACCAATAGATCTCATTCGAGCGGAAAGTATGCATGTTATTCTCCGCCACCAAGGTTCCTTCACCCTGCTGGATCCAGGTGAGCTGGATCTCTTCATGACGATGGAGGTGGGGATAAAAATGCGGCAATACATCTTTCTGCACAATAACGGTCTTGTCGTGCGGAACCGGGATGGTGAATTGCAATACTTTCATACATCGAATATAGGCATTTCCCAAATATTACCATGAAGGGGTCAAAATGGGGCAAAAAGTGGTTAAAATAATGCTATATGAGGTCAAATACCATGCAGCGGGGATTGGGGTGTATCGGTAATTTTGAAGATGGAAAATGTCATCGTAGCCGGGGGCGGGATCATTGGACTAAGCTCCGCATACTACTTACAACAGGCTGGATATAATGTTACCGTGCTCGATAGATCCGACTTCCTGGACAATTGCTCCTATGGCAACTGTGGTTATGTGTGTCCCAGTCATTTTATTCCTTTGGCAACTCCTGGTATCGTGAAGCAGGGATTGAAATGGATGTTGAATTCTCAAAGTCCCTTTTATGTGCAGCCCCGGCTGAGCAGGTCGTTGATCGACTGGGGTCTGAAATTTATGAAAAGCGCCACGAAGGAGCATGTGGAGCGGTCTGCTGTGCCCCTGCGGGATATTGCATTATTGAGCCAGCAGGAATACGAGCAGGCGTGGTTCAAACAACCCGTATTCGATGTTGCCTATGAGCATAAGGGACTGCTGGAGATATTCCAGACGCCCGAGGCGGCGGAGCATGCCCATCATACTGTGGAGAAGGCGCATGATCTGGGGCTGGACGCCACCTTGTTGAACTACGACGAGATGCAGGCCAGGGAGCCGCATACACGGATAAATGGGCTGGGGGCTATTTTCTTCAAATGCGATGCGCATCTGTATCCCAACCGGCTGATGCAGGTGCTGATCGGCCTGCTGCGGGAGAGGGGTGTGAATCTTGTACCAAATGAGGAAGTGCTGCGATTCGAGACGGCGAATGGCGCTGTCAGGCGAGTGATCACGTCGAAGCATGCGTATACCGCCGATGCGGTGGTGCTGGCTACGGGATCCTGGAGCAGAGAAGTAGCGGCGCAACTGGGTACAAAGCTGCCGCTGATGCCGGGGCGTGGTTATTCCATCACGCTGGAGAATTCACCTTATCATGTCAACTATCCTGCCATACTGGTGGAAGGCCGTGCTGCCATTACGCCGATGGATGGAAATAAAATAAGGTTTGGGGGGACGATGGAGATCACTTCTACGTCTACACCTCCCCGATATAGCCGTGTGCAGGGTATATTGAATGCCGTGAGGCGGTTTTTTCCGGAATTCGATGTTCCGATGCCGCCGGCGGAGAAAATATGGTATGGGTACCGGCCCTGTTCGGCGGACGGATTGCCTTTTATCGGCAGGATCAGTAAGTATGACAATGTGGTGGTGGCGACGGGCCATTCCATGCTGGGGCTGAGCCTGGGAGCCGGGACCGGGAAGCTGGTGAGTGAATTGGTAGGTAGAAAAACTACCAGCATCGACCTGAAGCCATTCGAGGTGGAAAGATTTGGATAAAACAAAATTGACAGAAACATGAGATTACTATTGCTGAGCTTGTTGTTAACACAGCAAGTTCTGGTATCAGTGGCTCAGCCTGCCTACCAGCCATCCAGGAGTGAGATGCAGAACAGCAATGAGTTATAATTTTCTAATAAATACGTTTTAAAAAGTTTTCTTATGGCAATTGTTTGGAAAGGAGTGTTTCCCGCGCTCACTACAAAATTTACCGCAAAGGACGAGTTGGATCTTCCTTTATTCGAGAAGAATCTTCGTGTACAGTTAGCCTCCGGCGTGGACGGGGTCATCTTAGGCGGTAGTCTTGGCGAGGCCAGCGTGCTGACCTTTGAGGAGAAGGAGCGGCTGGTCAAGTTTGCAATAGAGAAAATAGATGGAAAGGCGCCTGTGGTGCTGAATATTGCGGAAGGCGCCACCCGGGATGCGTTGCAACTGGCTGCCGATGCCAAAAAATGGGGCGCCGAGGGGTTGATGCTGCTGCCTCCCATGCGTTATAAGGCCGACGATCGCGAGACCGTCACCTATTTCAAAACCGTGGCCGACTCGACCGACCTGCCGATCATGATCTATAATAATCCTATCGATTATAAGATAGAAGTGACCCTGGACATGTTCGAGGAGTTGCTGGAAGGCTGTCCGAATATCCAAGCTGTGAAGGAGTCTACCCGGGATGTAACCAATGTCACCCGTCTCATCAACAGATTTGGGGGAAGACTGAAAATACTCTGTGGGGTGGATACTTTGGCCATGGAGGAAATGTTGTTGGGCGCTGATGGATGGGTTGCGGGGCTGGTATGCGCGTTCCCGGCGGAGACCGTCGCCATCTACCGGCTTGTTAAAGCCGGTCGGATCGAAGAGGCCCGGGCCATTTATCGTTGGTTTATGCCCGTATTGGAACTGGACATCGTCCCCAAACTGGTTCAATATATCAAGCTGGCCGAAGTGCAGACCGGTATTGGCAGCGAGTATGTACGTGCGCCCCGTCTCACGTTGGTGGGTAAGGAGCGGGAAAAGGTCCTGAGCATCATTGGGGAATGTGTCGCTACGCGGCCTGCACTGCCTGACTATCTTTCTATCCAACTCGAAAAAAACTTCGCTTAATGTCTAATGCCCCCGCCTCTGAATTCAAACGATCGCTTGGATTGTTGGATGCTACGATGATCGTGGTAGGTTCTATGATAGGTTCCGGCATTTTTATCGTCAGCGCCGACATTACCCGAAATGTAGGTTCGGCAGGCTGGCTGCTTCTTGTCTGGATATTGACCGGCGTGCTGACCCTCATCGCGGCCCTTAGTTATGGGGAGCTTAGTGGTATGTTCCCCAAGGCCGGCGGTCAGTACGTCTATCTGAAAGAGGCATTCAATCCGTTGACCGGGTTCCTTTTTGGATGGAGCTTTTTCTCCGTCATCCAGGCGGGGTCGATAGCGGCCGTGGGAGTGGCTTTTGGAAAGTTTACTTCGTATATCATTCCTGCGCTGGGCGAAAAGCATATACTATTCGATCTGGGGTTTATACAAATATCCGCTGCACAGGTGACTGCTATTGCGCTGATCGTCGTGCTGACCTATATCAATAGCCGCGGCGTAAAGGAGGGGAAGTGGATACAGACCAGCTTCACGCTGGCGAAGATCATTGCGTTGGCCGGACTGGTGATCTTTGGGTTTTTGCTGGCGGGCAACCGGCAGATAGCAGCGGCAAACTGGAGTACAGGATTTAAGCTGGAGGGGCTGGATGCTGCCGGGCAGCTTTTGCCTTATGCCGGACTGGCGGCGCTGGGCGCTATTGCGGGCAGCATGGTCGGCAGTCTCTTCAGCAGCGACTCCTGGAACAACGTTACGTTCATTGCAGGGGAGATCAAGCGGCCCGAGCGGAACATCGGGTTGAGCCTTTTTCTTGGGACCATGATCGTCACGGCCATTTATGTGGCGACCAATCTGATGTATGTCTATGTACTACCACTCCATGATATCGCCTTTGCGGAAAATGACAGGGTAGGAGTGGTGGCTTCGCAGCATATTTTTGGCGACAGCGGCACCAAGGTGATAGCTGTGCTGTTGATGGTCTCCACGTTCGGGTGCAATAATGGGCTGATCCTTTCGGGCGCCAGAGTGTATTATACCATGGCCAGGGACGGCCTTTTTTTCCGGCAGGCTGGCGTACTGAACAGGAATGCTGTGCCCGGCAAGGCATTGTGGATGCAATGTGTCTGGGCGTCGCTGCTTTGTCTGAGCGGAAAATATGGAGAGCTGCTGGATTATGTCATTTTTGTCGTATTGATATTTTATATACTCACCATCATCGGTATTTTCCGTCTGAGGAAGACAAAACCTTATTTACCGAGGCCGTACAAGGCTTTTGGTTATCCTGTACTGCCGATGATATACATTGTCCTGGCCAGCTGCATCTGTCTGTTGCTGCTGGTGTACAAGCCAAAGTATACGTGGCCCGGCCTCGGTATCGTGCTGCTGGGTATTCCTCTTTACTATTTTCTCCGGGACCGGATCATCTCCAACCCCCACCCACACTCCGATATAGGTTGACCGCATTGAGGAAGATGCTGGCCTTTGCATTGGTCATTTCCAGTTCGGCGTCGAGTACATTGCGCTGGGCTGTGATCACTTCTAAATACGAGGCCCTTCCTACCAGGTAGAGGTCGTTGGCTACCGACACTGCATTGTTCAGCGATGCTACTTCCTGTTGCTTCAGCTCATAGAATTGCTGATAATTCTCCATTCCTTTGAGGCTGTTGGTCACTTCGCGGAAGCTGTTCAGGATGGCCTTTTGATAGGTGTATAGCGCCTGGCGTCCTTCAGCGATGCTGCGGGCATAATCAGCCTTGATAGCCTTTCTGTTGAATATAGGGGCCGTCAGACCACCTGAAAGCCCATAGGCTATAGAGCCCGGGTTGAACAGGAGGGCTGTCCTGAAGGCATTGTATCCCGTGTAGGCCGAAAGGTTCAGGGAAGGGAAGAAGGCTGCCCTGGCTGCGCGTATGTCTGCGTTGGCTGCCAGCAGTTCGGCTTCCGCCTGTCGTATGTCGGGTCTGTGCAGCAGCAACTGTGAGGGAATACCTGCTGCGAGTGCTTGCGGCAGGGGCAGCTGGATAATGGATGTATCCCTTTCTATGGGTCGCGTGTAGGCGCCCAGAAGAAAGTTAAGCTGCGTCTCTGTTTCCGTGATCTGCTGCGCGTTGGTGTAAAGCAGGCTGCGCGTATTCAACAGCTGCGCCTGGAATTGTTGTACGGCCAACTCCGTGGCTCTGCCGCCCAGCTTTTGGGCCTGCACGATCTCCAGCGCATTCGCCTGTAATTGGGCGTTCTTATGAAGGATGGCCTGCTGTCTGTCCAGCGCCAGCAGTTGATAGTATAAGGTAGCTACCTGTGCGATCAGTTCCGTGGTCACCATGCGATAGCCTTCCCTGCTCGCCAGGAATCGTGACAAGGCGGCTGCTTTGCGGCTGCGCAGCTTGCCCCAGAGATCCACTTCCCAGGAGCTTCTGAAGCCAAGGAAGTAATCGGGAGTGGGGTTGGGTATGTGCTGGTCCTTGTTGATGTCCGGAGAAAGGTTGGTGTCGAAATTGCCGACGCCGTCCATGGTGTAGTCGCTGTATTTTCTCAGGGCCGCGCCTATCTCTGCGTTGAGGGAGGGGAGCAGGGGGCTCCGTGTGTATTGCAGGCTGGCGGCGGCGATCTCTGTCTTTTGCAGAGCGGATTGGAGGTCCGGGTTAGCTGCCAGGGCCGTGTCGATGAGCTTTTGCAGGTACGGGTCTGAGAAGAACTGTTGTGGTGGGAGAGAAGCGATGTTCGGGGAGTCCACGGCCAGACTGTCTGTGTACGTGGCGGGGAGATCCTGTTTGGGGGTGATGGTAACGGATTTGTATTGGGAGCAGCCTGTGCCAGCCAGCGCTACGATGATCAGGAGGACTGCGACCGTGGGTTGTAATTTGCGTTTGGCGCGGCGCTCGCCGAAAGTAGCAAAGATGACATAGAGACCCGGGATGATGATCAGGCCGAAGATAGTGCCGAAGAGCATGCCGCCTGCCGCGGCGGTCCCGATGCTGCGATTGCCCATGGCGCCTGCTCCGCTGGCGATGCATAAGGGTATTAACCCTGCGATGAAGGCCAGGGAGGTCATGAGGATGGGGCGTAGCCGGGAGTGTGCCCCTTCGGCTGCTGCCTTCAGGACGGGGATGCCTTCCTTCTGGCGATGGATAGCGAATTCCACGATAAGGATGGCGTTCTTACCCAGCAGGCCGATGAGCATTACCAGCGCCACCTGTGCGTAGATATTATTCTCCAGTCCAACCATCTTTAGCAGCAGGAAGGCGCCGAAGATGCCCGTGGGTAAAGAAAGGATGACCGGCATGGGGAGCAGGAAACTCTCGTATTGGGCGGCCAGCAACAGATAAACAAAAAGCAGACAGATAAGGAAGATGTATATCGCCTGATCCCCCGAGAGGATCTGTTCGCGGGTCATACCCGACCATTGAAAGACGTAGCCTTTTGGCAATTTTTCTCCCGCGCGGCGGATGGCGTCGATGGCGTCCCCGCTGCTGTAGCCGGGAGTTGCGTCGCCGGTGATCATGGCAGAAGTATACATATTATAACGGGTGATCTGTTCTGCGCCTTGTATGCGCTGCATTTTTATAAAAGTGGAGAAGGGCACCATTTCGCCTTTGGCATTCTTGATCTGCAGCTTTAACACGTCTTCCGGCTTGGTCCTGTATTCGGGCGAGGACTGTACCATCACTTTGTACATCTGGCCAAAGCGGATGAAGTTGGACGTGTAGTAGCTGCCTACCAGGGATTGAAGAGTGGACATCGCCTCATCGATGGTGATGCCTTTTTGCGCTGCCACTGCCTGGTCCACGCTGATCATATATTGCGGGAAGGTGGGATCGAAGGTGGTGAAGGCTCCCTCGACTTCGGGGGATTTGTTCAGGTCCTCTATGAAGTTCTTCACTACCCCTGCTGTTCTTTGGAGATCGGGGTTACCCGTACGGTCCAGCACCTGTATCTCGAAGCCACTGGCATTACCGAATCCCGGTACCGTAGGCGGCGGGAAGAATTGTATGGTGGCGTCGGCGATATTGCGGGTCCTGTCCTCCAGGCTTCGGATGACGTCGCGGACGGATTCCTTACGATGGTCCCACCCTTTCAGATTGATCATGGCCATACCATAGGAGGCGCCTGCCACTTCGTTGACCAGGCTGTAGCCAGAGAGCGTGGAGACAGACTCGATGGAGGATATGTCTTTCGTTTGCTGTTGTACCTCTGCTAGCACTGCCTCTGTTCTTTCCACTGTGGAGCCAGCTGGAGTAGTTACATTAACCAGTATCTGTCCCTGGTCCTCTGTGGGGATGAACCCCGAAGGCAGGAGTGTGTTGATGCCCCAGGCCGCGATGAAGAAGAAAGTAAGGAGTACCAGGGTGACGACGCGGCGTGCGGCGATCTTGTTGATGAGCCGGGTGTAGCTATGCGAGAGCGCATCGTAGCGACGATTGAAGGAACGGAAGAAGCTGGGTAGAAGGCCTTTTCGTGGCTTTTGATCGTGCTTTAGCAGGATGGCACAGAGGGCCGGTGTGAGGGTCACCGCGTTGATGCCGGAGATGACGATGGAGATCGCCAGGGTAAGGGAGAACTGGCGGTAGAAGACCCCAACAGGGCCGGACATGAATGCTACCGGTACGAACACTGCCGACATGACCAGGGTGATCGCGATAATGGCCCTGCTAATCTCGCTCATGGCTGCGATAGTAGCCGGCATGGCCGCCATATGGTGTTCTGTCATCTTGACGTGCACCGCTTCCACCACTACGATGGCGTTATCGACCACGATACCGATGGCCAATACCAGGGCAAAGAGGGTGAGGAGGTTGATCGAGAAGCCCATCATCTGCATAAAGAAGAGGGTGCCGATGAGGGCAACAGGGACTGCGAGGGCCGGGATGAGCGTCGAACGAAAGTCCTGTAAAAAGATGTAGACGACGATGAAGACGAGTATAAAGGCCTCTACCAGCGTACGGAGCACTTCATGGATCGAGGCGTCCAGGAAGCGGGATACATCGTAGTTGATATTGTAGCTCATCCCGGATGGGAAGGAGGTTTTTTTCAGTTCCTCCATCTTTGCTTTTATATTGTTGATGACCTCCCGGGCATTGGAGCCGGGGCGTTGTTTGATCATGATGGAGGCCGAAGGTCTTCCGTCCGTATTGGAGACCATGCTATAGGTGAGAGAGCCGAACTCCACGTCGGCAATTTCCTTTAGCTTGAGGACAGAGCCGTTGTCATCTGCCCGGATGACGATGTTCTCGTACTGGGAGGGTTCGAAGAACTTGCCAGTGTAGCGGAGTACGTACTGAAGGGCTTGCGGGGAACGGTCCGAGCTAAGACCCGTCTTGCCGGGGGCGGCTTCTACGTTCTGGCTGCGGATGGCTTTGATGACGTCCTCGGTGCCTACGTGATAGGCCATCATTCTGTCTGGTTTTAGCCATACCCGCATGGAGTATTCCTTGGCGCCCATGATCTCGACGAGACCGACGCCATTGATGCGTTTGAGCTCCTGGAGGATATTGATGTCCGTGAAGTTATAAATGAATTTTTCATCCAGGGTGCTGTCTGTGCTCATGATATTGAGGTACATGAGCATGGCGTTGACCTCTTTCTCCGTGGTGACACCTGCGCGGATCACTTCTTCCGGCAGTTCGTCGATGACCGTGGCCACGCGATTCTGAACGCTGACTGCAGCGACGTCGGGATCTGTTTCCACATTGAAATAGATATTGATGACCGTGAGCCCATCGTTGCTACAGACCGTCGACATATAGGTCATGCCCGGTACGCCGTTGATGGCTCTTTCCAGCGGGGTAGCGACCGCCTTGGTACAGACATCGGCGTTGGCGCCTGTGTAGTTGGCGGTGACCTTGACGGACGGCGGGACGATGTCGGGGAATTGTGTTATGGGCAGACCGACCAGCGCGAGTATACCCAACAGTACAATGATCAAAGAGATGACCAGCGACAAGACCGGTCGCCGAATAAATATATTGAACATGCGTTTTCTTTATAGGTTGATATTTGTCGTCCTGGGTTTGATGACCATGCCTTCCCGAACATTCTGGGCGCCCTCGTAGAGTATCCTGTCGGAGGGGTGCAGCCCTTGTTTGACAATATAATAATGGGAGAACCTTGTGAGGGGTTCGAAGCTTTGCATATGCAGCTTGTTATCCTTATCGACCAGATAGACATAGCTTTTGTCCTGGATATCGAATACCGAGCGTTGCGGTACGAGCAGCACGCTGTCCGCCCGGGTGGATATGTAGAGCCTGGCCGTGGCGCCGTGCCGCAGCAGCAGCTGTGGGTTGGGGAAGCGGGCACGAAAGTCGATGGAGCCTGTGGTTTGTTCTATCTCACCTTCTACCGTCTCGATGATACCTGTGTAGGGGTAACTACTTCCGTCGGCCAGGACTAATTTCACTTTGTCGTTGGGGATTCCATGACTAGGTTGTCCTGTACTGTCATGCCCTTGTCCGGTCAGGTGGCGGGTGCGCTGATATTGCAGGTATTCGTTCTCGGGGAAACTGAAGTAGGCGTACATGGCGCTGATGTCCGACAGGCTGGTGAGGAGGGTTCCTTCATCGATGAGGCTTCCCGGTTTGAGGGGGATGCGGTCGATGAGTCCATCGAAGGGTGCGCGGACGGCGGTGTACGAGAGATGGTTCTCCGCGCTGGTGACCGAGGATCGGGCTTCTTCTATGTTGGCCTTGTCGGCTGCGAGTCTGGCTTTTGCCACTTCGAGCTCGGAGGGGACTACTACATGTCTGTCCACCAGGAGCTGTACTCTTTCTACTTCCAATTGAGTGGCCCTGGCCGCGGCCTCTGCATTCTGGAGGGCAGCGTGGGCTTTTGAGAGAGCAGTTTTGTATTCGTCGTCATTGATCTTAAAGAGGAGCTGGCCTTTTTTTACCAGCCTGCCTTCGTCTATATATATGCCTTCGAGGAAGCCCTTTACGCGGGCCCGGATCTCTACATTCTTTATGGCCTGGATATCTGCTACATAGGCTGTCTGTAATACGGTGTCTTTACCGGCGAGGGTGATGACCGGGAGCTGGAGGGTATCCTGTTTGCTGTTTTGTCCGCCGTAGGATGAGCAGCCTGTTTGGGAAAGGCCCGCCAGCAGCAGCAACAGCCAACCCAACAATATGTTTTTTTTCATAACATTTAATACGTTGTGTAATGAGAGGGCCGGAAACGAACCTTTGGTCCGTCCGGATGAGATAAGAGTGAGGATGACAGGATCAGAATAGGTTGAGCCGGAAGAGGAAATTATAATAGGTGGGGAGGCAGGCTTTATGAACCTGGTAGTTGCCGTATTCTGTGGGCGTCTGCTCCGGGATAAATAGTGCGTTATAGATAGCAGGCTGTGGCGCCTGTACGCTGTAAGAAAGGGAGCGGTATACGAAATGACTGTGGCGGTCTTTGAGCTTTAGCGGGGTTTTCCCATCCTCATCGGCGCCGTCGTCCTGCATTTGCTGGATAAGGAAGTCCAGGAGGGTGCCGGAACCCGTGTAGGGGTCTTCTTCTACTACTCCGGGCCGGCCATTACTGCTACCAAAGATATCACCTGCGTTGAAACAGAAGATAATATTTAAGAGGCAAATGGCGGTGAATGAAAATATTCCTTTCTTCCAAGTCATGCAACCACAAAGTTAACAAAAAAATGTCGACTCTGCTTAGTATCTTGTAAACCATGCGATGGATCTCCTTTGGTGGGTTAAGCTTGATAATCCTATCATTTTCATCTGTCCGGGCGCAGTCTCCCAGGGAACTGACGTTCGACTACAGACAGCAGGGCGATTCATTAGTTCCAACCTGGTCATATTTTGGATATGACGAACCTAATTACACGTATCAGCCGGATGGAAAGAAGCTGTTGTCCGAACTGGCGGCGCTGAGCCCTGTGTCTGTTTATGTACGATGTCACAATCTGCTGACCACCGGGGATGGATCATTTGCTTTGAAATGGGGTTCTACCAATGTGTATACGGAAGATGCGGCGGGACATCCTGTCTATGACTGGCATATCGTGGACAGCATCTTCGACACATATGTACAGCGGGGTATGCGCCCTTTGGCGGAAATAGGTTTTATGCCCGAAGCGTTATCCACCCACCCACATCCCTATCGTCATCACTGGAAGCCCGGCGTATCGTATGACAGCATATATACCGGCTGGGCCTATCCGCCCGGTGACTATGTAAAGTGGGAGGAGCTGGTGTATCAGTGGGTGCGTCATTGTGTAGGGCGATATGGGGAGAAGGAGGTGAGCACCTGGCTGTGGGAAGTATGGAACGAGCCGAACATATCATATTGGAAGGGTACCCGTGAAGAATATTATTCCCTTTATGATCATGCCGCTATCGCAGTTAAACGAGCTTTGCCTGCGGCGCATGTTGGCGGCCCGGCTACTACGGGTCCGGGATGGGACAAGGCAGCGGAATGGCTTGGTAGTTTCCTGGCGCATTGTAACGAAGGAAAAAATTATGCTACGGGAGGGAGGGGGGCGCCGTTGGATTTTATCAGCTGGCATGCGAAAGGGAGTCCCCGGCTGGTGGATGGGCATGTGCGGATGAATATGGCTCCGCAGCTAAAGGATCTCGCCCGCGGGTTTGCCCTTGTGAGGGGGTCTGCTTTCAAGGACCTGCCTATCTATATTACGGAGTGTGATCCCGAAGGGTGCGCGGCCTGTGGTATGAGTACCAACCCGGAGAATGCTTATCGCAACGGCACGATGTATTCCAGCTATACTGCTGCCAGCTTCAGCAGGATATGGGATCTGGCGAGGCAGTATCATGTAAATCTCAGGGGGGCCATGAGCTGGTCCTTCGAGTTCGAGGGGCAGAAACTGTTCGACGGGTTCAGAGACCTGGCTACCAATGGGATCGACAAACCCGTGCTGAATGTGTTCCGTATGTATGGGATGATGCGTGGCAGGAGGGTATATTTGAATGGTCCGGACTCATCGGCGATGGCTGTGGCGGGCGACCGGCAGCTGGCGATCATGATATGGAACTATACGGACGACGACCTGCCGGGGGAGGCTGTTCCTATGACATTACGGGTGCAGCACCTGCCTCTGGGGCGGGTAAAGCTGGTGCAATTCTGTATCGATGAAGAGCATAGCAATGCATATGCCGTCTGGAAGAAAATGGGGTCTCCGTCTACTGTCGGCGGCGATACATATCGGAAACTGGAGGAGGCGGGGAAGCTGGCGATGTTGGCGGCGCCAAAACGGGTGCGCTTATCGAAGGAGGGCGAGACGACGGTAGGTATTGTGCTGCCTGCCCATGCGGTGTCTTTGCTGGTATGGAAATGGTAAGGGCGGGGATGCTCCGACCATTGCTTTAATGTAACTTTGGTTTAATATTTAATAAATGAAAGTAGCTGTAATTGGGGCCACTGGCTTTGTAGGCAAGGCCATCCTCCAAGAACTTTTGGATCGCGACCATACGGTGACAGGCATAGCGCGTCATCCGGAGAAGCTGGGATTCCGGCATCCGGAGCTGGTGATGAAGGCAGGCGATGTTATGAACGAGGACCAGATAGCGGGGTTGTTAAAAGGGCAGGATGCTGTCATCAGTGCTTATAACCCGGGGTGGACCAACCCTAATATTTACAACGATTATATGGAAGGGGCTCCGCATATCCAGGCGGCTGTGAAAAAGGCAGGTGTGAAGCGGTTGATCGTCATTGGCGGGGCGGGAAGCCTGGAGATAGCGCCGGGCAAGCAATTGGTGGATCAGCCTGATTTTCCGGTCCAGTTCAAGGATGGATCTGCTGCTGCCCGGGATTATCTGGAGATATTGAAAAAAGACGATGATCTGGAGTGGACACTCTTCAGCCCTGCTATTCTTATGAATCCTGCCACATCGGGGCGGCGGAGGGGCGTATATCGTACGGCGCTGAATCAGCCTGTATTCGATATGGATGGGAAAAGTGTGCTATCGGTGGAAGATCTTGCTGTTGCCGTCGTGGATGAATTAGAGAAACCTCAACATATACGTCAGCGATTTACTGCGGCGTACTGATTTTTACCACTGCCTGATAAAAATCACCGCTTTGGGCTATTTTTTCATGCATGTCAAGCTGTTAATATTGGCGTTAAATTAACAGACTATGAAATATGCATCTATATGCGCCGGCGTCCTCCTATTATTGGTAACTGCGTGTAAAAAAGGCGATACGGGTCCCAAGGGCCGGGATGGCAATGCGAATGTCATACAGCTGAACTACGGTAGCCAGACCTTTACGGGTGTCTGTAGTTTTCCTTTACCGGACTCCATATCACAGGAGATGATCGATTCGAGCGTGGTATTGGTGTACTATGTCCTTTCCACGGAGGCGCCTACCTCCTGGTATACTGTGCCGGGGCTGGGCAGCGGCGGGTTGTTCGAGACACGGATGTTCGTTTACCAGTCCAGTTTAAGCCCGGTGAAGCTGGCGGTGTCGGTGAGGCTGGTGAAGCCGGATGGTACGGGATCGTATGCTACGGCGGTGACCTTCAGCAAGACACGGATCATTATTATTCCCGCCTCGAAGGTGACGAATGTTGCCAGATATGGGCCGGACCTGGGGCGTTATGATGCGGTGAAAAGCTTTTATGGACTGGGGGATTGACGGGCCTGGCTGGAGTCCCGGATCTGAAGCTGTGTCTCCAGGACGCGTTTTTCGAACTGGGTGACGGGCCGGCGGCTCTCGATGAGCGATACCAGCATTTCCGTCGCCTGCTGTCCCATTTCCATAGCTGGCTGTACGACGGAGGTGAGGGAAGGGTTGAAGATATCCGCTGAGATGGAATTTGTGAAGCCTACCAGCGCTATGTCGCGGGGTATGGGTATCTGCATGATCCGCAGCTGGCTGAGTGTCGTAGTGCTCAATCTATCGCTGGCTGTAAAGATCGCGTCCGGCCTTTCGGGCAATTGGAGCAACTCCGCCAGCGCCTCGTGTGTCTCTTCCCTGATCATACCTCCATGCAAACAGAATTTTATATATCTCTCGTCTATCGAAATGCCCGCATCTATCAGGGCCTGTTTGTATCCTGCCAGTCTCTCGGACGTAGTGGAAAGGCTGTCTGAGCTGGTGATATGGGCGATCTTCCGGTAGCCCTGTTGTATGAGATGCCGGGTGGCTTCATAGGCTCCCTTGAAATTATTAGCGATGATGCGGTGAGTGGGTATCTCATCTGTGATACGATCGAAGAATACAATGGGGAGGCCTTTTTCGTATAGTCTTTTCAGGTGGTCAATGTTCTTTGTTTCGGAGGAGAGGGAGATGATCAGCCCATCTACCGAGCGGGAGGAGAGGTGTTCGCTGTTGGAGACCTCTTTTTCGTAGCTTTCACGGCTTTGGGTTATGATGACATTGTAGCCTTTGCTCTGGGCGATGGACTCGATGCCATTGATGACCTGGGAGAAGAAATTATTATCGATGTTGCAAACAATGACGCCGATGGAGCGGCTGTGGCCTTTTTTCAGGCTCTGGGCGATGGGATTGGGTTTATAATTATGCTCCCGGGCATATATGAGCACGGCCTGCTTGGTCTCTTCCCCTATCTCATGACTGTCTCGCAGCGCCTTTGAAACAGTCGAAACAGACAGGTCGAGCGCACGTGCAATATCCTTTATGGTGATGGCTTCGAATTTCATATACAGTTCAAAGGCGTCTCGCAATCGTTTTCGTAAAAAAAAGCGGCAGTTTCATCCTATCTTATTCAATAACAATGTACAATTGTAAAGATAGCGAACTTTATGAGTGATCTTTTTAGCTTGAAGGGGAAAATAGCCCTTGTCACCGGCTGTAATAAGGGTATTGGCCGTAGTATGGCCCTGGGTCTGGCGGAGGCGGGGGCCGATATCATCGGGGTGTCCTCTTCTCTTTCTGCCGGTAGTAGTATTGAAAAGGAAATTAAGGCTCTTGGAAGGTCTTTCTCTCCCTATCAGGCCGATCTTACGGATCGCACCTCTCTTTATGAATTTATTAGCAAGGTCAGACAGGAAAATGACCGTATCGACATACTGATGAACAATGCCGGTATGATCCTGCGTAACCCGGCTGCCCAGCATTCCGACGAATATTGGGATAAGGTGTTATCCATCAACCTGGACGCCGCCTTTATACTGGCAAGGGAATTTGGTCGTGATATGCTGTCCAGGCGCAGCGGGAAGATCATTTTTACCTGTAGCCTGCTAACCTTTCAGGGAGGGATCAATGTGCCCGGCTATGCAGCCAGCAAGGGGGCGTTGGGCAGCCTGGTAAAGGCGCTGGCCAATGAATGGGCTTCCCAGGGCGTCAATGTGAATGGAATTGCACCTGGCTACATCAGTACCGACAACACCGAAGCGCTTCGCAACGACCCTGTGCGAAGCAAATCTATTTTAGACAGGATACCGGCCGGCAGATGGGGAGAGCCGGAAGACTTTTCGGGGCCCGCTGTTTTTCTAGCGTCCAAGGCGGCGGATTATGTACATGGCACCATTCTAACCGTCGATGGCGGGTGGATGGGCAGATAAAAATAATGGTATATGCAAATCAGGTTTGAACACAGTCCGAAGGAGGTTAGCGGCATGAACACTACAGAGCTACGGGAGGCCTTTCTCACGGATAACCTCATGCAGGACGATACGATCCAGCTACTCTATACGCACTATGATCGTGTGATCATGGGAGGCGTAAAACCAGTCGGGAAGAAACTGACACTGGGTACGCATTCGGAGCTAAAAGCGGACTTTTTTCTTCAGCGCCGGGAACTGGGGATCATCAATGTGGGTGGAGCCGGAAGGGTATGGGCAGATGGGCAGTCGCAGGAAATGAACAAGCTGGATGCGTATTATGTCGGGAAGGGAGTGAAGGAAGTGAGCTTTGAGAGCTCCGATGCTTCTGAGCCGGCTCTTTTTTATCTTTTGTCTGCCCCCGCGCATGCGGTGTATCCGGCGCAATACCTGCCGAAGGAAAAAGCATTATCAACGGAGATGGGCAGCCTGGAAACGGCCAATGCCCGAACTGTCTATAAATATATTCACGCGGAGGGCATTCAAAGCTGTCAGCTCGTAATGGGTCTGACTATATTGAAGACAGGCAGCGTGTGGAATACAATGCCGGCACATACGCATACCCGCCGGATGGAGGCCTATTTCTATTTTGATGTGCCGGCGGGTCAGCGGGTATTTCATTTTATGGGGATGCCTTCCGAGACGCGGCATTTGCTTGTTGCCAATCATCAGGGCATTGTATCTCCTCCCTGGTCGATACATTCCGGCTGTGGCACGGCCAATTATTCTTTTATCTGGGGTATGGCGGGTGAGAATTATACCTATACGGATATGGATATGGTAGATATCGCAGACCTGCGATAGGTGAATTTTTTATTTGGTATATTGAGCACCAATTTTTAAGCCATATGTCTACAGCTACGATCGGAAAATACAGATGGACCATTTGCTCCTTATTGTTCTTTGCTACTACCATCAATTATCTGGATCGTGCCGTGATCAGTCTGCTGAAGTCTACATTTACCACCGAATTGCACTGGAATGACGGCGACTATGCCAATGTGGAGATCGCCTTTAAGATAGCCTATGCCATCGGCCTGCTGGGAGCCGGCCGGCTGATAGACAAGCTGGGTACCCGTATCGGGTATGCGCTGGCTACGACTATCTGGAGTCTGGCTGCTGTCGGTCATGCGCTCGTCAGTACCGTATCCGGCTTTGGTATAGCGCGTAGCATATTAGGCGTCAGTGAAGCTGGTAATTTTCCCGCTGCCATCAAAACCGTGGCGGAATGGTTCCCGAAAAAAGAACGTGCCCTGGCGACGGGGATCTTCAATTCCGGTGCGAATGTGGGGGCGATCCTTGCCCCATTGACCGTCCCCTGGATGGCCAAGCACTGGTCGTGGCAATCGGCTTTTATCATTACAGGGTCCTTTGGATTTATCTGGCTGATCTTCTGGTTTATGATGTATGAGGTGCCGGCCCGGCATAAGAAGCTTTCTGCCGGAGAGCTTAACTATATCAATAGCGATCCTACAGAGACGGTTTCCGAGGTTGCTGCGGACACGACTGGTGACACCGGGCAAAAGCTCTCCTGGTGGAGATTGCTTGGGTTTCGTCAAACCTGGGCCTTTTCCATTGGCAAGCTGCTGACCGACCCCATATGGTGGTTCTATTTGTTCTGGCTGCCGGATTTTTTAGAGAGCCAGTATGGATTGAAGGGAACGCAGGTATCCATGCCTGTGGCGCTTGTTTATACCATGTCCACTGTGGGCAGCGTATGGGGCGGATGGCTGCCTTTGAGCTTTATCAACAAAGGGATGCCCGTATTCAAGGCGAGAAAAACAGCGATGTTCATCTATGCATTGCTGGTGTTACCTATCATATTTGCGCAAGTAGCAGGGGGTGTCAATATGTGGCTGGCGGTGATCGTGATCGGGATCGCAGCATCGGCGCATCAGGCCTGGAGCGCCAATATCTTTACTACCGTGTCGGATATGTTCCCCAAAAAAGCAACCGGGTCTGTGACCGGTATCGGTGGAATGGCTGGCGCGCTGGGGGGGATACTTTTGTCCGCACTGGTACAGAAAAATCTTTTTGTCCATTACCGTTCCATTCATAAGATCGAGATCGCTTATTATATCATGTTTGCTGTCTGTGGCGGCGCTTATCTGCTGGCATGGCTGATCATGCATTTGCTGGCTCCGAAGATGACGAAGGTGCAGTTGGATTAGTGACGTGTGAAAGAGATTGAAATTAATGTTATTTTCGGTGAATCAACAAATTGTCTAAGATGCTGTCATATCCTGTACGTATTGCCCTTATCGCTGCTCTGGGAGGGTTCCTCTTTGGATTTGAGACGGTGGTTATTTCGGGTGCTGAAAAGACGTTAGAAGGCCTTTGGCATTTAAATTCTTTTTGGCATGGGTTTACTGTGGCGTCCAGTCTGCTGGGGACTATCGCGGGCGCTATTTTAGCCAGTATCCCTGCCAAAAAATATGGACGTAAGAAAGTGTTGCAGACCATCGCCATCATGTTCATCGTTGCTGCTATAGGGTGTGCTTCTGTCTCGGCCTGGGCTTTGTTTATTTTCTTCCGGATCATTGGTGGGGTTGCTGTAGGCGCTTCTTCTGTCGTAGCACCCATGTATATATCGGAGATAGCTCCGGCTAAATTACGGGGCAGGCTGGCGGGTTCATTCCAGGTGAATATCGTGGCGGGGATCATGATAGCTTTTTTGACGAATTATTTGTTGAAGGACCTGGGAGATAATGCCTGGCGATGGATGTTTGGAGTGATGTTGGCGCCGGCTGTTATTTTCTTTATACTGCTGCGCACCATACCTGAAAGCCCCCGCTGGCTGATCATCAATGATCGTGCTGATCAGGCGATACCGGTGATGCAGAAGATAGGCGAGGCGGATGTGCAGGGAGCGATTGCTACTATCCGTAAATCCCTGCATGAGAAGAAAGGTGCGCCAGGGGAGCATCGGGAGCCGTTGTTCCAAAGAAGATATCTCAAGCCTATCTTATATGCGATGCTGCTGGCCATGTTCAATCAGCTGTCTGGGATTAATGCCATCCTTTATTATGCACCGAGGATCTTTGAGATGGCAGGATTTGATAAGAACGATTCATTCAGGCAGTCTGTCTATGTTGGGGCTGCGAATTTGTTTTTTACGCTGCTGGCCATGACCGTGATAGATAAGTTTGGAAGAAAAAAGCTGTTGATCATTGGATCGGTAGGGATGACAGTGTTCCTTGCCCTGACCGCGTATGTTTTTAAACAGGGGGCGGGTGGAAGTAATGTATTGTACTACCTGATAGGGTTTATTGCATTCTTTGCTTTTTCGCAGGGAGCTGTTATCTGGGTATTCATCTCAGAGATATTTCCCAACTCTGTTCGCAGCCAGGGAGGATCACTGGGTGGGGCGACGCACTGGGTGATGGCGGCTATTATTTCATGGACCTTTCCCATTATCGTAGAAGGGAGCAAGTATGGTGGATATTATTCGTTCGTATTTTATAGTGTTATGATGTTCCTGCATCTGCTCTTTGTCTGGCGAGTGTTGCCGGAGACGAAGGGAAGGACGCTGGAGGAAATACAGAAGGAACTGGGGATTCAGTAAATTATTAAAACTTTCATTATATGAAGAAGTTGTATGTTATATTGATGATGTTGGCCCTCGCAGCGGGCGGTGTTATGGCACAGGGTGGGAAGCCTGTGGAGCAGGGTAAGGAAGAGAAAGCGGTGAGCGCAGCGGTAGAGGCTTTGCGTAAGGCGATGATCGACCCGGACAAGGCAACATTGGAGAAATTGATGATGCCGGAGCTGAGCTATGGGCATTCAGACGGGCTGATACAGACCCGTTCGGAGTTTATAGAAATGCTGATGAGCGGAAGGTCGGACTTTGTGAGCATCAATCTCACCGAGCAGAGTATAACGATTGTGAATAATACCGCGATAGTGCGTCATATTTTATCTGCCGTTACGAATGATGGAGGTAAGCCGGGCCAGGTGAATTTGTCGGTCCTGCTGGTATGGCAGAAGCAGAAAGGGGAGTGGAGATTGCTGGCGAGGCAAACAGTGAAAGTGAAGCAGGCGCTTTAGATTTTCGTCCTTCAGTTTTACTTTTTTATCCAGGACATTCAGGTAGAAATTGAGCTGGCCGGCGTACTCTGGTTTGAATTTCCCTCGTTTGAGCTCGAAGGCGACGAGGCAACGGAGAGGACGGTTGAAGAAGAGGAGGTCGATGAAGAACTCTTCGCCGGCAAGGTCGAGGCGGCATTGGTTGGCGATGAAGGAGAAGCCGTTGCCTATTGTCATGATGAAATGTTTGATATCGCTGACTATTTTTTCTTCCAGCACACGTTCGTCTTCTATTTCTCCCGGAGTCATAAAATTCATCAGGTATTCGTCCTGGAAGATCTTCAGAGCGGAGGGTTTTATTTCTTTAGGTAAGGTCTTATCGAAGTTGTTAGGGAGTTTGCCCTGGTTGGAGAACAGATCGGATATGATATGATGTTCCAGTATGGATACGGACCAGAATCGAGTGGCGGATTCCGTGATATAAAATAATCTTTCTTCGATGGATTTGCATTTGTTGAGGATGAGGATGTGGTGCGTGAAAGAGATGTAGGAAATGGTCGGGGAACTGGGGTGGTTCGGGAGAGAGAGGGTTACGAGACTCTCGTAATTCTGCCGTGGGCGACGGCAGAAATGGTAATGAAACATAACTTTCTGCAAATTGCTTCATTTTCATTATATTACGATAAGAGAAACCTCACAAGCCGGGTAGTTGTTTTTGTAAATCATCTGCTATTTGCTCCACTATTTTTATTCCCCATTTTTCGGAAGCTATCTTTTGCGAGATCATCTTTCCCGTCTTAAAATAAAGTAGCTGCTCTTTATTGGCCAGTCTGGCGGCGGCACAACGGCTTTGGACGATGTTTTGTTTCAGGTCGGCGATGAGCCGGATGTATTGCTTATTCATAGTGCCAGGTTTGTAAAACAAAATTGCTAATATATTTAGTAATAAATTTTCAAGACTTTTTTTAGCGACATCAGGGAGTTTCATGACAGTGCATGACAGCTTGACGATGATTCCGTTTTACTTTTACAAAATCGTAGATAGCCATACTGAAAAAAAATTGTTCGCCTTATGCAAGTAATCTTTGGTATCATTTTTCATTTTATCGGAGGGTTCGCGTCTGGTAGTTTTTATATTCCGTACAAGAAGGTCAGGGATTGGGCATGGGAGAGTTTTTGGATTGTCGGAGGGTTGTTCTCATGGTTGATCGTTCCACCGCTGGCGGCGTGGTTGACGGTACCTCATTTTTCGGAGATCATTTCGGCGACATCGGGCGCCACACTGGGATGGACATTTTTCTGGGGGATACTATGGGGCATAGGGGGGCTGATGTATGGGCTGGGAATGCGCTACCTGGGTATGTCGTTGGGCAACTCGGTGTTGTTGGGTTTTACCTCGGCATTCGGAGCGCTGGTACCTTCTATTTATTACAATTTCAAACCCACGCCCGGCAAAACCACTTTTACGGAACTGCTCACTACTCCCTGGGGGCGTATCGTGCTGGGAGGCGTGATCCTTTGTCTGGTGGGTATCTATATCTGTGGAAGGGCGGGCGTACTGAAGGAGAGAGAGCTGCCGGAAGAAAAGAAAAAAGAGAGTATCAAGGAATTCAATCTTGTAAAGGGTCTCATCGTCTGTACGATATCGGGGATACTCAGCGCATGTTTCAACTACGGTATCGAAGCGGGAGGTCCCATGGCGGAGATGGCCAATAATTTCTGGCAGACGGCGCATCCGGGGGCAACGACAAAATTCCTGTATCAGAATAATGTGACCTATATCGTGCTGTTGTGGGGCGGTCTTACCACGAATTTTATCTGGTGTATGATCCTGAATGCGAAGAATAAGACTTTCGGAGACTACACGAACAGGAAAGCGCCACTCGCCAACAACTATTTCTTCTCGGCGCTGGCGGGTACGATATGGTTCCTGCAGTTCTTCTTCTATGGGATGGGGGAGAGCCGGCTGGGCAATGGGGCCAGCTCCTGGATATTGCATATGGCATTTATCATACTGGTGGCGAATCTCTGGGGGATAGCCTTGAAGGAATGGAAGGGCGTGAGCGCGAAGACGCGTTTCACCATAGCGTTTGGGATCATTGCTATACTTCTTTCGGTGATGCTGGTAGGGTATGGGAATTCATTAAAATAAACTACAAAGTAAATAAAGTTATGTCTGTTACAGCAAAACAATTCAAGCATGTGAGTTATTTATGGGATGAGAAAGCCGCGGCTGCCCTGGCCGGAGATGAAGTAGCGTTGTTGATATATCGCAGCAATCTACTGGGTGCCGATCTTCGTCTGACGAACTATGGGGGAGGGAATACATCCTGTAAGACGATGGCCAAGGACCCGCTGACGGCCAAGGCGACGGAAGTGATGTGGGTGAAAGGTTCCGGCGGCGATCTGGGAACACTGAAGCGCAGTGGACTGGCTGCTCTGTATGTCGACCGGCTGCTGAGCCTTAAGAATGTATACCGCGGACTGGAATTCGAGGATGAAATGGTGGAATTGTTCAATCATTGTATCTATGACCTCAGTTCGAAGGCGCCATCGATAGACACTCCCCTTCATGGATTCCTCCCTTTCGCGCATATCGATCATCTGCATCCCGATGCGGCTATTGCCATTGCCGCGGCAAAGGATGGTAAAAAGATCACCCAGGAGCTGTTTGGTGGAAAGATCGGGTGGGTGGAATGGCAGCGTCCCGGATTCGATCTGGGGCTGAAGCTGAAGAAATGCCTGGATGAAAATCCTGGTATACGCGGTATCATGCTGGGCTCCCATGGACTTTTTACCTGGGGCGACACGGCATTCGAAAGCTATGTCAACACGCTGGAGGTGATAGAGACTTGTGCACAGTACCTGGAGGATCACATTGGAAAGAAGGGACCTGTATTCGGTGGGACGAGGCTAAAGCCCGCCCCCAAAGAAGAACGTCTTGCCAGGGCGGCGGAACTGGCTCCGGTGCTGAGAGGATTCTGCTCTTCGCATATCAAGATGGTGGGACATTTTACGGATGACGACCGGGTGCTTGAGTTTATCAATTCCAATGACCAGGCAAGGCTGGCTCCCATGGGGACGAGCTGCCCAGACCACTTCCTCCGTACCAAGATCAGCCCCCTGGTGTTGGACCTCAGCATCACGGAAGATCTTTCGGATGTAAAAAAGATAAAAGAAAAGCTGGCTCCGCAGTTCGAAGAGTACAGAAAGATGTATGCGGATTACTATGAGACGTGCAAGCATCCCAATAGCCCGGCCATGAGGGACCCGAATCCGGTGGTCATATTATATCCGGGTATAGGGATGTTCACTTTTTCCAAGGATAAGCAGACGGCCCGGGTGGCGGCAGAATTTTATATCAATGCCATCAATGTGATGAAAGGCGCAGAAGCCGTATCTTCCTATACCTCCCTGCCGCGGCAGGAGGCGTTCAATATCGAATATTGGTTGCTGGAAGAGGCCAAGCTGCAGCGTATGCCAAAACCCAAGGCCTTGTCGGGAAGGATCGCCCTGGTGACGGGTAGCGCGGGTGGCATCGGAAAAGCCATCGCACGAAAATTCGCAGATGAAGGCGCCTGTGTGGTGATCAATGACAATGACGCACAGCGGTTGGAGTCTGCCAAACAAGAGTTTCAAAAACAGTACGGCCGGGATGTCTTTGCGGCCGAACTGCTGGACGTGACCGATCCCGGCACCATCCATCTGGCGTACAAGACGGCGGCCCTTGCATTCGGGGGGGTGGACATCGTAGTGAACTGCGCCGGACTGTCCATCTCCAAGCCGCTGGAAGAGCATACGGAGAAAGACTGGGACCTGTTGTATGATGTGCTGGTGAAAGGCCAGTTCCTCGTGACACAGGCGGGTGTAGCGATCATGCGGAAACAGGCCATCGGAGGGGATGTTATCAATATCGTCAGCAAGAATGCATTGGTCTCGGGTCCGAACAATGCAGGTTATGGTTCTGCCAAAGCAGCGCAACTGCATCTCAGCCGACTGAACGCAGCGGAGCTTGGCGCCGATAAGATCCGTGTCAACACCGTGAACCCGGATGCAGTTATCTCGGATAGTAAGATCTGGGCAGGCGCCTGGGCCGAAGGACGTGCCAAGGCTTATGGCGTCAAGGTAGAGGAATTACCTGCCTACTATGCCAAAAGGACCTTGCTCAACGAGATCATTTTACCGGAAGATATTGCCAACGCGTGCTTTGCCTTTACGGGGGGGCTGCTGAACAAATCTACCGGGAATGTGCTGAATGTAGACGGAGGCGTCGCCATGGCGTTCGTGCGATGAGAGTAGCATTTAAAATGAAACTTTTTCCAGGCTATGAGGCCGAGTACAAAAGACGTCATGCGGAGGTCTGGCCTGAGCTGGCGGCCCTGCTGAAGTCGGTGGGGGTAAGGGATTACTCGATATTCCTGGATGAGGAGACATTGTTGCTGTTCGCAGTTCTGCAGGTGGATGATCCGGCCGCGCTGGAACTGCTGAAGTCGAAGGACATCATGTGGAAATGGTGGGATCATATGAAAGATATCATGGAAGTGCATCCGGATACATCACCTGTGACGACACCGCTGAAAGAAGTATTTTACATGCCATAAGTAACCGGCCATCGAAGGGTAGGGGACCCGACCCGGAGGTTGGCCATAAATTGCGACCATATGCAAATAGAGAAATATAAGATAAGCGAGCATAACCAGTCCCTGCAGAAAGAACACCAGCGGAAGTTCGAATTTATTGCAGGGGGCATCAAGGATGCGGAAAAAATCCTGCAGAAGCTGATCGACTTTCAGATAGCCATTCCCAGCTGGGCACTGGGGACGGGGGGGACACGATTTGGAAGGTTTTCCGGTGGAGGAGAGCCGCGCAGCCTGGAAGAGAAAATGGAAGACATCGGACTACTCCATGCCCTGAATCGCAGCAGCGGCGCCATATCGTTGCATATACCCTGGGATATTCCCAAGGACGCCGGCGCCATCAAGGCCCTGGCTGCGCAATATGGTCTGCGATTTGACGCCATGAACTCGAATACATTCCAGGATCAGCCGGGACAAAAGCACAGCTATAAGTTCGGATCGCTGCAGCATGTACGTAAAGAGGTCCGCAAACAAGCCATCGACCATAATATAGAAGTGATCAAGTATGGTGTAGAGTTAGGTTCCAACTCATTGACGGTGTGGTTGTCGGACGGGTCCTGCTTCCCGGGGCAGCTGAACTTCCGTAAAGCCTTTATCAACACCCTGGAGGGATTGCAGGAAATATATGCCGCGCTGCCTTCGGACTGGAAGATGTTCGTCGAATACAAAGCCTTCGAGCCCAATTTCTATTCCACCACCGTGGGGGATTGGGGGCAATCCTTGCTCTATGCGTCCAAGCTGGGCCCCAAGGCATATACGCTGGTGGACCTGGGGCATCATCTCCCCAATGCGAATATCGAACAGATCGTAGCCTTGCTGCTGATGGAAGGGAAACTGGGGGGATTTCATTTCAACGACTCCAAATATGGGGATGACGACCTTACCGTTGGCAGCATCAAGCCCTACCAGCTTTTTCTCATCTTCAACGAGCTGGTGGAAGGCATGGATGCCCGGGGAATGGATCATACGAAGGACCTGGGATGGATGATCGACGCCAGTCATAATGTAAAAGATCCGCTGGAAGATCTGCTGCAATCCGTGGAAGCGATCATGCTGACTTACGCACAGGCATTGATCGTGGACAGGAAGAAGCTGGTGGATGCACAGCAATCCAATGACACGGTGGCTGCCCAGGAAGTATTGCAAAACTGTTTCCGCACAGATCTGCGACCATTGATAGCTGAAGCGCGTCTGCGTGCCGGAGGCGCATTGGACCCGCTGGCTTTGTACCGTAGCGAAAAAATCCGCGAACATCTGATCAAAGAACGTGGCGCCAAAACAGTAGCCACGGGGCTTTAAATAACGTGCTATGCCTGCCCAATCCGTGATCGTCCTGTTCGATGTCGGAAAGACCAATAAGAAGGTCTTTTTGTTGGACGAACAATACAATATAGTCTGGGAACAGTCCCAATCACTGCCGGAGACCACCGACGAGGAGGGCGAACCCTGCGAGGACGTAGAAAAACTCTCCAACTGGGTCCAACGGACCTATGCCCATGTGCTCACCTTGCGGGACTTTACCATCAAGGCGGTGAACTTCTCGGCCTATGGCGCCAGCTTTGTACATATCGGCAAAGACGGGAAGCCGGTGGCTCCGTTATACAATTATCTCAAACCCTATCCGGACGGGCTGAAGAAGCGATTCTATGACACTTATGGCGGGGAGGTGACTTTCAGCATGCTGACCGCCAGCCCGGTGCTGGGGAGCCTGAATTCGGGGATGCAGCTCTACCGGATAAAGGAAGAAAGACCGGAACTCTTTTTACAGATACAATGCAGCCTGCATCTCCCCCAATACCTGAGCTTCCTGCTCACCGGACAGAAATATTCGGATATTACCAGCATCGGGTGTCATACCAATCTTTGGAACTTCTCTCAGGACCATTATCATGAGTGGGTGTATCGAGAGGGTATAATCGATAAGCTGGCGCCTATACGAGGGGCGGAGGAGGTGGTATCTGTCGGGAGGATGGTGTCGGGCATCGGGCTGCATGACAGCTCGGCTGCTATGATCCCTTACCTGGAGAGCTTCCAGGAACCTTTCGTGCTTATTTCCACCGGTACCTGGTGTATCAGCATGAACCCCTTCAACCATGTGCCTCTGACCGTGGCAGAGCTGCAAAAAGACTGTCTCTGCTATATCAGCTACCAGGGGCGGCCTGTGAAGGCGTCCCGCCTATTTGCAGGATATGAGCATGAGCAGCGGGTAAAGAAGCTGGCGGCTCAATTTCACAAGGACCCTCAATATGCCGCCACCGTGGCTTATAATCCGGACATCGTGTCATTGGTACACGGACAAAGGGCAGAAGAAGATAGAAATTTTGAGCAGGCCTATCATCGCCTGATCCTGGACATAATGACGCAGCAGGCAGCATCAACGCAGCTGGTGTTGCAGGGGACGGATGTCAAAAGGATCTTTGTGGATGGAGGGTTTGCGCGCAACCAGGTTTATATGCATCTGCTGGCTGCCGCTTTCCCGCATATCGAAGTATTTGCCGCCAGCATACCTCAGGCCACGGCTATCGGAGCCGCTCTGGCCATACATTCCCATTGGAACAGCCGGCAAAAGCCCGGAGATATCATCGATTTGAAATTTTATAAGTAGATTTACGGGCCTTATGAGAGTCGGATTATTTATTCCCTGCTATGTCGATCAATTTTATCCGCAGGTAGGTATCGCCACCCTTCATTTATTGGAAAAATATGGATGCGAGGTTGCCTATCCTCCCAATCAAACCTGTTGTGGTCAGCCTATGGCCAATTCGGGGTTCGAGCATCTTACACAAGGATGTAATGACCTCTTTATAAGGAATTTTAGTGAATTCGAGTATATCGTGTGTCCGTCCGGCAGTTGTACGCTCCATATCAAGGATCATTTGCACGGCAGTCATGAAGGACCAGGCGATGGGGCGGAGGGGGTAAGGAAAAAGATATATGAGCTGGTGGAGTTCCTGACAGATGTGCTAAAGGTGGAAAATATAGATGCCAGCTTCCCCCACCGGGTAGGGGTGCATCAAAGTTGTCATGGTCAGCGGGGGCTGAAGCTGTCGCAGATGACGGAGCTGATGGCTCCTCCTTTCTCCAAGCCGGAGAAACTGTTGAAGATGGTAAAGGGTATTGAGCTGATCGACCTGGGTCGTAAGGATGAATGCTGTGGATTCGGAGGGACGTTCTGTGTGGCGGAAGAAGCCGTGTCGGTGAAGATGGGTAAGGACAGGGTGGCAGATCATCTGCAGCATGGGGCGGAGTATATTACCGGGGCGGACATGAGCTGTCTCATGCATCTGGAGGGAATATTGCGCAGACAGAAGAGTCCCGTACAAGTAAAGCATATTGCAGAAATATTAGATAGTAAGGAGTAAACTGATGGCACAAGATCATGCACATTTAGCGACTGAGTTCAATAAGGATGAGCCAAGGGTGGACTGGCATGATAAGACCTTATGGTTTATACGGGAGAAGCGGGACAAGGCGGCGGGCAGGGTGCCCGAATGGGAATGGCTGCGGGACACTGCTTCGGCTATAAAGGAGAATGTCTTGTCCCATCTCAGTGAGTATCTTGTACAATTCGAGGAGCAGGCCGGTCGAAATGGAGTTGTCGTACATTGGGCGGCCGATGCAGAGGAACATAATGAGATTGTATATGGATTGCTCAAGAAGCATGGGGTGGACAAGATGGTGAAAAGCAAGTCCATGTTGACGGAAGAATGTCATTTGAATGAATTTTTATCGGAACATGGGGTCGAGGTAATCGATACCGACCTGGGCGAGCGTGTCGTGCAGCTGGCGGGTGAGCCTCCCAGTCATATCGTACTGCCCTGTATCCACAAGAAGAAGGAGGAGATAGGGGAGATCTTTCACGAGCACCTGGGCACTCCCGCGGGCAATGCCGATCCTCAATTCCTTACACATGCGGCACGGCTGCATCTCCGGGAGAAATTCATTACGAGGCGGGTGGCGCTCACCGGTGTCAATTTTGCCGTGGCAGAGACAGGCGAGTTTGTCGTATGCACCAATGAAGGGAATGCGGATATGGGGGCTCATCTGGCAGATGTGCATATAGCCTGTATGGGGATTGAAAAGCTGATACCATTGCGGCAGCATCTGGGGGTATTTCTCCGGCTATTAACGAGGAGCGCTACGGGGCAGCCCATTACTACGTATTCCAGTCATTTCAAACAGCCCCGGCCTGGTCAGGAGATGCATATCGTGCTGGTGGATAATGGAAGGAGCGTTCATCTGGGGCGTAAGGATTTCCGGAATTCGCTGAAATGTATCCGTTGCGCGGCCTGTTTCAATACCTGTCCTGTTTACCGGCGGAGCGGTGGGCATAGTTATCATACCGCTGTGGCGGGCCCCATCGGGTCGATATTGTCGCCCAACCTGGATATGAAGAAGTATTCGGATCTGCCTTTTGCATCTACGTTGTGCGGGTCCTGTTCCAATGTCTGCCCGGTGAAGATAGATATTCACGAGCAGCTGTATAAGTGGAGGCAGGTGATCGTACAGGATGGAAATGCGCCTGTCTCGAAAACGATGGCGATGAAGACGATGAACTGGGTGCTGTCCAACCCGTCCGTATATCATACGGCCGGCAAGGCGGGGAGGTGGTTTATGGGTAAAGTTCCTTTTACGGTGAATAATGGTTTGAATCCATGGTATAAGCAGCGAGACATGCCGGAGGTGCCCAAGGAGTCCTTTGGCGAATGGTATAAACGAAATAGAAAATGATATGAGCAGCAGGGATAAGATATTGGGGGTGATAAGGGCAAATCAACCGGAAGGGAAAAGTTTGCCGTCCGTGACGCTACCTGAGGCAGGAGGAGTGACGGACCCAGCGAAGGGAGATATGACGGATACGGCGAGACAATTTATCGAAGTGCTGGAAGCTATCGGGGGACGTGCCTTTATCGTGTCAGGCTGGGAGCGGATAGCCACTATCATAAAAGAAGAATATACGCAGCAGCATCGGATCGTATCGGGGTGTAAGGAACTGGCCCGTATGGCGGAGGTAAGGGATCGGTACGAGGACCCGCATGAGCTGGAGAATGTGGACCTGGCCATACTGGAGGCTCATTTTGGCGTGGCGGAGAATGGGGCATGCTGGATCACGGAGGACAGGATGATCGAGCGGGCGCTGCCATTTATTACGCAGAACCTGGCGCTGGTGATCCACAAAAAGGATGTTGTACCCCATATGCATGCGGCGTATGAGCGAATCGGCCAGGCTGTCTATGGATTCGGTACCTTTATTGCGGGGCCCTCCAAGACTGCGGACATCGAGCAGTCCCTTGTGCTGGGCGCGCATGGTCCTTGCAGCATGACAGTATTCCTTATCGATGAGGAGCTGTCGGATGCGGGATTTTATTGAGCATATATGAAGCATAACAATATATTCGAATGGATCCATGTGGATGAGTTCTCGGCCACGCCGAAGTACCTGCAGCTGACCAATTCGATACTAAAGGCGATAGAGGCGGGGAAAGTTAGGAAAAATGATCTGATGCCTTCTATCAACGAACTGAGCTTCGAGCTGGAGATATCGAGGGATACGGCGGAGAAGGGGTATAAGTATCTTAAAAAAATGGGGGTGCTGGGGTCCGTGCCGGGGAAGGGGTATTTTATACAAAATGCCGACGTTAAGCAAACGCAAAAAATTTTTTTGCTGTTCAATAAGCTGAGCGCCCATAAGAAGATCATTTACGATGCATTCATGTCTGCGCTGGGGGAATATGCGGCGGTGGATTTTTATATCTATAATAATGACTTCGGGCTTTTCAAAAAGCTATTGGTGGAGAAAAGAGAGGAAGATTATTCTCATTTTGTCATCATTCCTCACTACCGGCAGGGGGAGGAGCGTGCGCCTGAGATCATCAATACCATTCCCAAGGAGAAGCTGATTCTGCTGGATAAAATAATACCGGGCATCGAGGGGGAGTATTGTGCCGTGTACGAGAATTTTGAAGCGGATATTTATGGGGCCCTGGAAAAAGCGCGCGAACATCTGAGCAAATACCATACGATAAAGGTCATATTTCCCACCTATACCTATCATCATGTGGATATCCTGGACGGTTGCAGGAGGTTCTGCCAGGAGTATGCTTTTGCTTTCAAGGTAGTGGACAATATCGCCCTGGAACCCATCAGCGAAGGGGAGGTTTATATCAACCTGATGGAGGAGGATCTGGTGGTGCTGGTGGAAAGAATTATTTCCCTTAAACTGGAGCTGGGCCGTCAGGTGGGGTTGATATCCTATAACGAGACCCCCTTAAAAAAGATCATTCTGAACGGGATCACTACCGTATCTACTGATTTTCAGGAGATGGGGACGATGGCGGCAAGGATGGTGCTGGGCAATGAGTGCCGGCGGCAGGAGGTTCCTTTTTACCTAACGATACGGAACTCCCTGTAAGGGAGGCGGACCGCCGGGGAAGGAGAAATTTTGGAATTCGGGGGGGAGTTAGTATGTTTGAACAATATGGAGCTTCAAATTGATCACGATAAGAAGGTTCCTCTTCACGTACAGGTGGAGGAGCTGATGCGTAAGCTGATCGCCTCGCCGGAATTCAGGAATGGGGCTTTTCTGCCAAAAGAAGTAGAGCTGGCCAACCGGCTGGGGGTATCGAGGAATACTATCCGGCAGGCTACCAACAAGCTGGAATACGAGGGGCTGCTGCTTCGTAAGAAGGGGGTGGGGACGACTGTGGCCGAGAAGAAGCCTTTATCCACCGGACTGGATCACTGGTATTCCTTTACACAGGAAATGAGGGAGCGGGGGATACAGGTGGAGAATATCTCGGTAAAGGCAGAGTTTGTGAAAGCCGAAGCAAAGGTCGTTCGATTTTTCAACATCAAGGAGGGCAAGCCTGTATTGAAGCTGGCCAAGCTGAAGGGCAGCGACGGTGAACCTATCGTATACTTCGAGAGCTATTTTCATCCGCGGATCGGGGTCGTGCCGGAGGATAATTTTTCCAAGCCATTGTATACTATGCTGGAGGAGAAGTTCGGGGTGCTGGTGGTGCGCAGCAATGAAAATATCAGTGCGGCGCTGGCGGGACCGATGGCCAAAAAATTGAAGATATCGGCCGGTGACCCTATACTTATACGGGAGCGATTCGTCTACGATCCGGGGGATAGGCCTATCGAATATAATATAGGGTATTATAGGGCGGATAAATTTACCTATAACATCGATATCAAGAAGACGTAGGCCTTAGGCCGGATAGACTACGCCTATCTGCCGGCGTATCTCGTCCATGGTCCTGCTTAGCAGGAGGCTGAAGTCATGGGATATGCCGGGGCTTTCGATCAACCCTTTATCCACGCATTTCATCAATTCCCTTATTTCGTATTCAAATCCATTGACCATGGGTTCGAGCTGGAAAGTTTCGGGTTCCACGATGGTGGATGCCGAGCTGCCGGCCGGAGCGGGACGGCGCAGCGTGAAATGGTCGTTCTTATACCATGCGGCGGGTATCTGTATAATGCCGTCAGTGCCGGCGATCTCTGCTGTGATAGAGGTCTGGCAGGCGAATGTAGAGCTGATGACGGCCGTGGGGCCTGTAGGGTATTGCAGCAGGACGTGAGCGCTCATATCGGCGCCGGTAGGGGCTAATTGACCCGTGGCCAGGATCTGTTGTGGTTCCCCCAGTATCAACAGACAAAGGAAGAGGGGGTAGATGCCGATGTCTAATAGGGAGCCGCCGCCAAGGTTGAGGTTGAACAGCCTGTTGTCCGTATGATAGGGTCCTGCAAAACCAAAGTCGGCCCGGACATACATGATGTCGCCCAGCTGTCCATCACGGATCAATTCCAATATTTTTTCCATATGAGGAAGGAAGCGGGTCCACATGGCTTCCATCAGGAAGGTATTGTTGTGCCTTGCTGCCTGTACCATTTTCTGCACCTGATGATGGGACAGGGCCATGGGTTTTTCGCAAAGTACCGGTTTGCCCTGGTTGAGACAAAGTATGGCCTGGTCACAATGAAAGGCATGCGGGGTAGCGATGTATACGGCGTCGATATTGGGGTCTTTTGCCAGCGCCTCGTAGCTGTCGTAGTATCGGGGGGCGTTGAATTCCCGGGCGAACTCTTCCGCGCGGCGGCCGTCACGGGATGCTACGGCTTCCAGCTGTGCGTTGCCTGCGAGGGGCAGGGCCATGGCGAATTTTTTGGCGATCTTACCGGGGCCGATGATCCCCCACCTATAATTTTTCATGTCCGCAAAATACGGAATAGTTGGGTGTTTGTATCTTTGAAGGATGAACGAAACAGGAAAGCCGAAGGCAGAGCAATCCCGCGCCTTTATATTCGACCTTAATGGAACGATGATCAATGACATGGAATACCATCTTACGGCGTGGTACACTATTTTGAATGACGAGTTGGGGGCCGGATTGAGCCGGGAAGAGGTAAAGAGTCATATGTATGGGAAGAACGGAGAGCTGCTGGACCGGATATTCGGGAAGGGGCATTTTAGCGAGGCACAGGTGGCGGAGATATCCCAGGTGAAGGAGGCAAGCTACCAGGAGGCTTTTCGTCCTCATTTGCAGTTGATTGCGGGGCTGCCCGAATTTCTTCGGCGGGCGGATCGACGCCATATCAGGATGGCTATAGGATCGGCCGCCATCACCTTCAACATCGACTATATCCTGGACAATCTTTCCATCCGGCATTATTTCAAGGCTATTGTCAGCGCGGATGATGTGACTATCAGCAAGCCACATCCGGAGACCTTTTTAAAAGCCGCCAGTCTGGTGGAGGTAGCTCCGCCGGGTTGTCTCGTTTTCGAGGATGCGCCAAAGGGGGTGGAGGCCGCCTATAATGCCGGTATGCGCTGTGTGGTATTAACAACCATGCATGAAAAGGATGAGTTCAGGGATTACCCCAATATTGTACATTTTATAGAAGATTACAGGGATCCGGCCCTGGATGAACTGTTTGCATGATAGTAAAAAACGGATATACGATGTGCCTGCTGGCCTTGCTGACGATGGTGGTTGGTCTGGCCTGTAAGAAGGTGATACAGGTGAACCTGCATGAAGCTTCGTCCCGGGTGGTCATCGAGGGGGAGATCACGGATATACCTGGCATCTACCAGGTGAAGATCAGCCGGACCGTACCTTATTCCGACGACAATATTTTTCCTCCTGTGCAGGGTGCTATCGTGCAAGTAACGGATAGCAATAACGGCATCCTTTATCCTTTCGTGGAGACATATCCCGGACTGTATACCTGCAAATTTACGGGGGTGATCAGGCATACCTACCAACTGACGGTGAATGCGGACAGTCAGCTGTACACGGCCAGCTCTACCATGCCGGCGGGGGTGCGTCTGGATTCTGTCACCTTTGCCGTCAATACGAATCTCAATGGTAAAAAAGAGATCAATGCCGTGGTGAATTTCCAGGACCCGCCTGTACCGGGGAACTACTATCAATTTATCGAGTATCTCAACGGAAGACAGATACCTGACATTTTTGTTTTTGAGAACAGGCTGTCAAAGGGTCGCTATATTGAACAGGCGTTATACAATGACAGCTCTTATCTGCAAAAGGGAGATACGTTGGAGATGAAGATGTATTGCGTGGATAAGAACATATACAATTACTTCTTCAGCCTGGCGCAGATCATCGGCAACAATGGAGGGTTTCAATCGGCCAGTCCGGCCAATCCCAATACGAATCTTACGGGGGGAGCGCTGGGCTATTTCAGCGCCCATACGGTCAGCGAGGAAAAATTGCTCGTCTACTAACGTTGGCCACCGGCCGAAAGGGACGCTGCGGGGACGGAGTCCCGGCAGGCGGCCTATGGCTGATAACTTTTTATTTTGTTATAGAGCGTCTTCCGATCGATCTTCAATATTTCGGCTGCCCTTGATTTGTTGTAGTTCACCTGTTTGAGCACGTTCATGATCGTGTCGTATTCCGCCTGTGCTGCAGCGTTCTTCAGGTCCGTCTCCTTATGCGCCACCGGGTGGTGCTGGACGGGGGCATGCTGCTCATGGACGGCTGCCGAGAAGCTGTTACTGTCAACAATTTCGGGGGGGAGGACCTTGCCATTGACGAGGCCCTCGGTGGTCAATAAGGCCGCGCGACGGACGACATTGCGGAATTCCCGCAGATTGCCGGGCCAGGAATAATTCATGAATATCTGCATTACTTCCGGCTCGAACCCTTCTACATTCTCCCTGTTCAGCTCTTTGTTCGCCCTGGCCAAAAAGAATTCGGCAAACAACGGAATATCTTCTTTCCTGTAGCGGAGCGCGGGCAGTACGATGGAGAATTCATTGAAGCGATGGAAGAGGTCTTCCCTGAATTTGCCTTTTCGATAAGACTCCTGAAGGTTTTCATTGGAGGCTACGATGATCCGTACGTCCACATCCATTTCCTTTAAGCCACCTACGCGTTTGAACTTCCTCTCCTGTATGACACGGAGCAGAGCGGCCTGGATCTCGTATGAGAGGTTGCCTACTTCATCCAAAAACAGGGTGCCGCCATTGGCCAGCTCGAAATGGCCTTCCTTGTCTGCAAGAGCGCCTGTGAATGCGCCTTTGACATGACCAAATAATTCGCTGCCTGCCAGCTCCTTGGAGAGAGTGCCGCAGTCCATAGCTATAAAAGGCTTGTCTTTTCGAGTACTGTTTTGATGGATAGTGCGAGCGATGACCTCCTTGCCGGTGCCGCTCTCACCATATAGAATGATGCTGTAATTCGTGGGCGCCACCAGTTCGATCTGGCGGTAGAGCTCCCGGGTGGCGGGGGACTGACCTACCAGGAATTCGTCATCTGTCGAAGATCTCTTTTTAGTGGCGGCGGGCGCCTGGGTTATCGTGGCGGGTCTGGCCGGTCCTTCCGTAGCTGTACCTCCTTCAGACTGTTGCTGAAGGGCTCTGCCAATGACATTGAGGACCTCTTCCGGGATCAGTGGCTTGGTGATATAGTCGAATGCACCGGCCTTGATAACGTCTACTGCCGTCTTGATATCGGAATAGCCTGTAATGATAATGACAATGGCGTGTTGGTCTATCTGCTTGATCTCTTTCAATACTTCCCTTCCTTCCTTATCCCCCAGTCTGAAATCACATAATACTATGTCGAACCCGGATTCCTTGAATTTAGCGATGCCTTTATTGCCGTTGTGAGCTGCTTCTGTTTCAAACCCTTTTTTCCCCAAGAACCGGCCTAATAAATTGCACATATCCATATCATCATCAATGATCAGAATTCGCTTCATAAGTGGAAGTTTCTTTTTTAAAGTTACTGGAAAAAGTACAAAAAGGGAACGGTCTGGTAGTTAATACACACACTATACCGAAACATCAAGCCAAATTTAAAGACACCGTTAAACAAGTGCTAAAGGAGGGGATTAAGGCTTGATTAAAGCTGGTGTTGATGAAAATTTATGGAAAAGCGTGGAAATTTTTCCACACTTTGTAGAATCTGGAAACCTGGGTGGGGAGCTTTTTTTTATGATTGGCCGTTTGGTAAACGTGATTGGCCAGTTTCCCTCCCTGAATCGATGTTGGTACTTTGTATGGCAGTATAATTGTAATAATAAACCTCAATAGACGGTATACTCGTAGGTCGTCGAAAGTGGGGGGTGATCAATATTGAAGAGATACGAGGAAAGGTAATACTATGACAGACAATTCCAAAGTTTTGATTGTTGACGATGAACTGGATATTTGTTATTTGCTCAGCGGGATGCTAAAACAACGGAGCTTTCATACCGCCTTTGTAAATTGCTTGTCCGACGCCGTAACTGCCTTGCAGTCGGAGACTCCTTCCCTTCTGTTCCTGGATAATCATTTACCGGATGGATTTGGGTTGGATTTTATTCCTTATGTAAAGAAGAACTACCCTAATGTGAAGATCGTGATGATCACTGCTCATGACGGGGCTGCGGACAGGAAGCAGGCTTATAGTGGAGGTGTGGATCTCTTTATTGCAAAGCCGCTGAACCGTAAGATGATCTTCGATGCCATCGATAAGCTATACAGCCCGGACTCTGCGGGGGCAGCGGTCTACGATGTGGCGTCCTGACGGACGCTTTTTTTTGCCCGGCCGGAGGGCGGTCATGCGAAGTCGAGAGAGATAATAAAGGTAGTGCCTTTATCTTTGGCGCTGTCCATGCTGATGTGGCCATTGTGATTGAGGATGATGTTCTGGGTATTGGTCAGCCCCAGGCCAGTGCCTTTGGTCTTTGTCGTAAAATATGGTTCGAATATCCTGGATTGCGAGTCCGTATCGATGCCGGGCCCGTTGTCGGTGATGGTAACGAAGCATTTGTTGTCCCGGCTGGCTGTCCGCAGCTGAAGTATGCCATTGCCCGGCTCCATAGCTTCGATGGCATTGACGATGAGGTTGAGGAAGGCGATCTTGATACGTTCTACATCCACGGCGATATCGCAGATGTCATCCGAATAATATTTTATCACGGTGATATTATTAAGCGTGATCCTGTCTTTGGCTAGTTCGAGCGTCTCATCCAGCAGCCGGTTGATCGATATTCTCTTATAGACGAGCTCGGTGAATTTGGTGGAATTCAGCAGGTCGGTGATCAACTGGTTGATACGAATGCTGTTGCGGCTGATCAGGTCCAGCATCTCTCCATACTGGGTATTGCCATCGATCTCGATCTTTAGCTGATCCACGGCCAGGTTGATATTGGTGAGGGGGTTGCGGACCTCGTGTGCGATGGTGCGGGCGATGCGGCCGGTGGATGCAAACTTTTCGATGCTTCGCATCTGTATCAGGGCTTTGTTGGCCGTATCCAATTCCGCGATCTGCTGTTTGAGTTTTTGCTGATAGTCAGCCACTTTTTCATCTGCGATGCGGCGGGCTTTATTCTCCCTCGAATAGGTGATGAAGCCATAGGCGGCCAGGGAGACCGACACGGCCAGGGAGAGAAGGATAATGGCATTGAGCACTCGATAGCGGGTGGTCATTTCATCCAGCCGGGATCTTAGCCGGGCTTGTTCGATGTCCTGCATACGTTTGACCAGCGTCCGGATATGCCCCATGACCTCTTCCCTTACAAAACTTTTCTCCTTCTGATCGTCGCTGAGCTCCTGCTGCTGTGCTGCGTTGTAAATGGAGAGCGATGCTATTTGATAGTCCTTTTCAATCAATTTTCGAAGTATGCCCAGGTCATTCCGGATGGCGGTGTCTACGAAAGTCTGCCCCTGTAGGGCATTGAACAGGGAGTCCGTGATGTGTTTGCTGTCATCATAGGGTTTTAGGAAGCGCTGATCCCTGATCAGCAGATAGCCGCGTACGCTGGATTCGGCATCCTTGAGGGAGGAGAGCATGCCTTCCATTTGGATAATGATCTTATTGCTACGATCGACCAGGCGGGCCTGTTTCAGGAGCTCGGAATTGGCATAGAGCGTCAATAAAAAGGATATCAGCAATAGTAAGAATGCTGTTCCATAGCCGACACGGATATGCAGATCGACAGGAAATTTTTTTATAACTGGAGTCATAGTTTGCCTCCTTAAGTCAATAATGGCTTTTGCCAGCTGCCTGCAGCAACCCAAACCGATACCGTCCCCGCACTGACATGAAATTCTCCACGCCCTTCCTGGTCGATAGTGACCTCACCGGGATATTTCCCCAGCCAATCCACGAACTTCTTATCTGTATGCGCTTTGCCAATCTCCATCGTCAAAACGCCGGCGTCCCCGTTGCTGAGCAATACAGCGCAACCGGAACCCGCATGTTCTCCATCTCCCTCCCGGGTCCATCCGATGCAATTGGCGTGGTCAAAGTAATCGCGTTGCCGGCCATAGGCGAATCGCTTCCTGGCCAGTAACAGTTTATCAATATTCTCACAGGCTGGAAGGAATATTTCATATTCCTGTCCATCATGTCCCTTGTCCTTGTAGGTGGAGCTATATATGTCCGTATAAAAGACACAGGGATAGCCTTTTTCCCGCAGCAGGATCAGGGCGTAGGCAAGGGGTTTGAACCAGTGTTCTACCGGCGCCTCCAGCGATTGGAGGGGCTGAGTATCGTGGTTCTCTACCACCGTGACCGACAGATCGGGCCTGGCTGCTACCAGGGCCTCGTCAAGGATGGTGGTAAGGTCATAGTCCTTCCCCGCCCTGGAGGCTTGCTCGAAATTGTGGTGCAGCGAGGCGTCGAAGAGGGACATCCTGCCGGCCGTAGCGTCGATGTATTTCAACAGCAGAGGCAGGTTCCCAGGCGCCCAGTATTCTCCCACGGCAAAGAATTCCTTTCCCGTGATCTTGCGCATGTGATCCAGCCATTCGTTCTCAAAGGCGGGAGAAATATGTTTTACCGCATCGAGACGGACCCCGTCGAAGCCCGTTTGTTTCCAATACCATTCTCCCCAACGCTTGAGCTCGTCCATTACGGAGGGATTGCGGAATTCGATGTCGTCATACATGAGATAGTCGTAATTGCCCTTCTCGTCGTCCACTACTTCTTCCCAGCCATCTCTATAATCGTTGAGGATGCGGTAGATAGCCGTCTCCTTTGTCTTGTTGTCGAAGTCCACTCCTGCGAAGCAGCGGAAATCCCATATAAAACCGGAGTATTTCCCTTTTCTACCGGGAAAGGTGAATTTGGTATAGGCCTCGATATCGAAAGGATCGCTGATAAACTTATTCCTGTCTTCGGGGTCTACCTTACGGACCCTGATCAGCTCATGTTCGTCGGCGCCTGCTTTATGATTCAATACAATGTCCACATAAACCTGCATACCGGCGTTATGGATGGCCTTGATGGCCTCACTGTACTCCTGCCGGGTGCCGTACTTGGTCCTTATGGAATTCTTCTGATCGAACTCCCCCAGGTCGTAGATATCATATACATCATAACCGATGGAGTAGGTGCCATTGGCGCCTTTGAAGGCCGGCGGGAGCCAGATGGCCGTAAAACCAAGCCCGGCCAGTCCCGGAGCTTCTTTTTTTACTTTTTTCCATAAGCTGCCATCCGTAGGATAATACCAATGAAAAAATTGGAAGATGGTGCCGTTTTGCATACCAGCTATAATAACCAGAATAGTACCACATCCGCGAAAGGGCCGAATGACTGACATTCCAATGTTATCTGACATGTATGGTTATGGGATTCTACCCCAGAGTGTAGAAAAAATTGCTCAGGAAATGTATCTGAGAGGTGCGTTGATGCCTTAGGCAGGCTGATCAGAATTTGGCAGGAAATTTACGATAAGGGAAATAAGGGAGTTGTAAACTTTAAAATCAAGCATATGAGTACTTCAAAGGTAATAATAGGATTTCTCGTAGGCGCGGCTGTGGGCGGCGCATTGGGTATCTTACTGGCTCCGGACAAAGGATTGGAAACAAGAAGGAAGATCAGGGAGAAGGGATCTGATATCGGCGACTCGATATCAGAGCTCGGAGAATCGATCAAGGACAAAGTCAATGAGATGGTGGATGGTGTAAAGGAAAGCTTTTCCAGGCAGAAAAGCATCGTTTAATATGACGAATATGGAAGAACAACGGCATGATATAGACGCACTGCTGTCCGATGCAGGCGACTACCTTGAGACAAGGACCAATTTATGGAAGCTAAAGGCCATCGAGAGCCTGGCGGATGTATCCGGGGAACTGGCCTCGGGGTTGGGCATGATCGGCATAGTTGCATTTGTGGTCATGTTGTTCAGCGTGGGATTTGCCTTATTGATCGGCGACCTGCTGGGGAAAAGTTTTTATGGATTTTTTATTATCGGAGGGGTATATTTCATCTTCGGGCTTATCTGTTATATATGCCGGGGCCGTTGGTTGAAGGAGCCTTTCAGCAATCTGCTGATCAGAAAAATCTTAAAATAACTCCATGTCAAAGATCAGGAACCTGGAGGAGCTGCGGGAGGCTATACGCGACCTGGAACATCAGAATTATGTGAGTGAACAGCAACTTCGTAAAAGGGTTGCCGATATTGCCGACAGTCTCAAGCCCATGAACCTGCTGAGAGGGCTTTTCTCACAGGTGGCAGGTGCGGCAAGCGGTGTAAAAGGGGGGCTTTTTCGTATGGCGGCAGGACTGGTCACCAGCTTCGTAGTGAAGAAATTCTTCAAGAAGAGTATTGCCAAATAGTGCGGCTATACTAACGCTTTAGTAAATTGATCAGGCGACGGAGGAGGGCTACTTTGAGCTCTTCTTTGTCGGCTGCGAGTATAGGTGTATAATGATCAGGAGAGATCGGCAGGGTGTTTTGCAACATCGTGATACGATCTTCATATCCTTCCTTCTTCAAATAGGTGAACACGTGTAACAGGAGTATCTTGTACACGAGAGCCGGCGGTCTTGTTTCATCGAAAAGTTCGTGACTATTCTTCCAGAGGTCGATAAAAACAGTGACCGTAAGATCTTCCAATTGTTTTTTGTCTGTGAGCCCGGTGAGTCTTGCTATAGCCGTATAAATAGACGGGCAGTACAGGTCAACGAAATGTTCGAATGCGCTGGTTTTGTCGAGGTCGGCACCATTCATGCGGTACGATTTAATCATTAGTAAAAGCTGGTTGGTGGCATGTAACCCGGGGGTAAAACTTTTTTTGGGGTCAGTCTTAACGGCTGACCCTAAAACATTTATATTTGATTAATTAACCTCCTATGAGCATGATCCTTTTAAAGCCAATCTCCCGACAGGCCTATTGTATATGTATCCTTCTGGTAGTAGCCAGGGGGGCGGCTTTTTCCCAAAATTCACCTTCCGAACCTCCTAAAAAACGGCTTGACGGGCTATCGACCCGTTACCGGGAGGGGAAACTCCCCGATACTCTTTATCTCCGGGGGATAGATTCCATTGCGCCTGATCTATTGAATGACGACAGTCTGGTTGAGGAATTAGCCACTTACCGGCAGATCGCTTTTGGGAATAAGGACCTGGGGAGGAGCAGGATGATGTATTACAGATACCTGGCCTATTTTGCCATCAATAAGAACAATTATGGGAGCGCTATTTACTATTCCGAGAAGAACAATGAAGAGTCGGTAAAGATCGGGGTATTCGAGAAGGAGGGTATCCCGCACAGTGACCTGTTTGCCGTATCGGTGTATCAGAATAATATGGATTATCCCCGGCTGATAGCTAAATATGATGGGCTCTTGCCCGAGTTGGAGAAGCTACCCGCAAAGGTGTCCGGGGGAAAGATGAGCGGCGAGCAGGGTTATGTGGGTTTGAGCATCATAGGCACAGCCGTATGGGCCTTTTATAAGACGCACGATACGGTGCATGCCGAAAGGGGCATCCGGCTTTTCGAGCGGGTGATGGAGGAGGTGAATAAGCAGCCGGAGAAATACAAGAAGTATCTGACCTATTATAATTATGATTATCATATCATGTGCTACCAGCGGGCCAGGCACGGGGGGCAGATGGATAGTGCGCAGTATTTTTTGGAGCGAAGCATTGATGAAGTTCGTTCGCCGGATTATTTGAAGCATTTGCAGGCCGCCGGCATGATAGATACTTATTCGGAGGCGTTCGACTTCTTTTACGACCGGCGGAAGCTGGATAGCGCCCGGTATTATCTGGATGAAGTGCGTAAAATTCCTGACAGCCAGATAGGGTTTGCGGGGATAAGGCAGGGTATTCTTCTGGAAGGGGAGAGCAAGCTGCTGGCGGCAAAGGGGGACTATCCGGCGGCCTATAGCATGCTGGAAAAATTGTATCGGATGAAGGATTCGGCGCTACATGCGGTGAATGCGGATAAAGACAATAATCTGTATGCACTGGCCGAGGCGGAGAATGCCCGTAAAGAGCTGATCCAAACTGAGGCAAAACAGCAGCGAACAGAAAAATTCAATTTTTTTCTGGTACTGTTCTTTACATTGCTTGTTATAGGAGGGATAGCGGGGTTTTTGATATACCGGAGCGGGCAACGGCAGCGTATGTTGAATCTGCGGCTGGGGCTGGCGCGGAACTTTCATGATGAGATAGGTCCGATGCTGCTATATGCCAATACGCTGGTAAAAAAAGAGCTGGAGGAGAGGCCTTCTCCCCGGGTGGAGGAGCTAAAGAGCCAAGTGGCTTATATTATGGAGGCCGTAAGGGGTATTTCCCATGATCTGAAGTCGAATGAGCTTGGTACCGTGGAGGGGCTTTATAAGGATGTCACTGTACTGCTGGAAAAGATCAGAGATTCCACGGGAATAGATTTTACTATCCGGATGAGTGACGGGAGCCGGGTGTTGGGGCATTTGCAATATATGAATTTGAGAAAGATCATTGACGAGATGGTCAGCAATTCCATCAAGCATGCGCAATGCAAAAGGATCACGTTAAATTTGAAGGCGACGGGGCGACGGCTGCTGATCGTCTATTCGGATGATGGGAAGGGGATGGCGCCTGAGCAGCTGCCGGGTGGGATCGGGATGCAGAATATACAAGAGCGGACGAATTTACTGAATGGAGACTTTCAATTGCATAATGCATATCCGGAGGGGTATTTTATCGATGTAACTATTCCGTTGTTATGAGTGAGGCGCTACCGAAATATGATTCCGTATTGGTGATCGATGACCATAAGATGGTTATTATAGGGTTGAAGCTGTCGATCGGCGACTTGTTCTCCAATTTTTATCATACCCGGGAAGGGAGTGCGGGTATAGCTATGGGGAAAAAATATCAGCCGCAGCTGGTCATCGTGGACAATCAATTGCCGGACCTGGCGGGGGATGTCGTCGTGCGGGAGATCAGGCGGTACTGTCCGGAGGCCCGTATACTCGGTTATTCCTTTACCATGAATGCAGAGGCTATACGGAAAATGTGTGAAGCGGGGATTCATGGATATGTCGATAAGAGTGAGGCGGACCTGGAGTTGAGCCACGCCGTGGCCGAGCTTTTGGCTGGGGGAGAATATTTTAGTAAGGAAGCACGCATTCATTTGCCGTCAGCCCGATGCGGGCCGCCGACTGGCACGGGGAATTAAATGTCAGAATTACAATTTTAAATTATTATCTTTAAGGAGTCTAAATCGACGCCATATGAAGAGACTCCTGCTCTGCGCCTTTTGCCTGTGTCAGGCATCTGCTTTTTCCCAAGACCTTACTGTCCGGGCGGATCGTCCCGGTGCTGCTATTTCACCAACGATGTGGGGGATCTTTTTCGAGGATATCAATATGGCTGCGGATGGAGGGTTGTATGCGGAGCTGGTGAAGAACCGGAGCTTCGAGTTCAATGCGCCATTGATGGGCTGGAAGGAGCATAGTACTACTCCGGGAGATGGAAGTATTCTGGTGTTGAACCGGGGGGAGGAGAATCCTGCGAATCCCCGCTATGTTCGTATATCGCACATTACGGATGGGGCTTATGGGCTTTCGAATGAAGGATTTCGGGGGATGGGCATTAAGAAGGATGAGCAATATCATTTCTCTATCTGGACCCGTATGCATCGGGGAACGGGTATCGGCTTGCGTCTGGAGCTGGTGGGGCCGGACGGGCAGAAGATCGCCACAGCGCGGTTGAAGCCTGCTGGTGGCGAGGGCTGGCAAAAAGATACCGTGAGCCTGGCAGCTGGCGCTACGGAGCCCAAGGCGCAATTATATATGTGGATAGAGGGGCAGGGGAGCATCGATGTGGATATGGTATCGTTGTTCCCGCATCATACCTGGAAGGAGCGGCCGGGTGGGTTGCGAGCTGACCTGGTGCAACTGCTGGCGGATATGAAACCTGGCTTTATCAGATTCCCCGGGGGATGTATCGTAGAGGGGCGTGATCTGTCCAACAGGTATCAATGGAAGAATACGGTGGGGAAGGTAGAGGACCGGAAGCTGATCATCAATCGCTGGAATACGGAGTTTGCGCACCGCCTGACCCCTGACTATTTCCAGTCGTTTGGTCTGGGGTTCTTTGAATATTTCCAATTGGCGGAGGACATCGGCGCCGAGCCGCTGCCTATCCTCAACTGTGGGATGGCCTGTCAATTCAACACGGCCGAGGTAGTGGCGGCAGATGAGCTGGGTCCCTATATACAGGATGCGCTCGACCTGATCGAATTTGCCAACGGACCTGTGTCGGGCAAGTGGGGTGGGTTGAGGGCTGCCATGGGGCATCCGGAGCCCTTCCATTTAAAAATGATGGGTGTGGGTAATGAGCAATGGGGGCCGCAATACGTAGAGCATTACACTATATTCACCAAGGCCATCAAGGACAAATATCCCGATATACGGCTAGTCAATAGTGTGGGGCCCAACCCTGACGGGGATCTGTTCAATTTCCTCAACGACACGTTGCGGAAGCTGCATGCGGACATATTGGATGAGCACTATTACCGGCAGCCGGAGTGGTTCCTGCAGAATGCGGGGCGGTATGATCATTATGACCGCAGCGGACCGAAGATCTTTGCCGGGGAGTATGCGGCGCAAAGCAAGGCGGTGGTATCACCTCAAAATAAGAATGACTGGCAGTGCGCCCTTTCGGAGGCGGCTTATATGACCGGACTGGAGCGGAATGCGGATGTGGTGCAAATGGCATCCTATGCGCCCCTTTTTGCTCATGTGGAAGGATGGCAGTGGACGCCTGATCTGATCTGGTTTGACAATCTGAGGAGCTATGGGACCCCGAACTATTATGTGCAGAAGATCTTCTCTGCAAACAAGGGGTCCGTGGTGGTGCCTTTGTCGCGGGCGGGTGCGCCGCTGGAAGGGCAGAATGGGTTGTATGGGTCGGCGACGTTGGATAATAAGACGGAGGAGCTGGTATTGAAGCTGGTGAATACGACGGACAGGCCGATGAATCCTTCCATCAGGGTGGAGGGTGTGAAGAAGCTGCCGGGGCGTGCGTATAATGAAAGCATAAAGGCGACGGGATTAGATAAGACTAATTCTTTGGATGATCCGAAGGCGGTGAGTTCGAAGAAAGAGGCTATTTCTTTTAGAAAGGGGAATGTGTTTAGCCCTGTGTTACTACCTTATTCAGTGAATGTGGTGCGGATAATGATACATTAAATATTTCCTGATAGTGATAGTACTTATGTTGCGGCGTGGTGTTTTATTGGGATAGTTTTCTCATGTGAATCTCACTATGCCGGCGGGTTGATCTCAACCTGCCTTTTTTTGATTGAGACTTTGGCGAGCTTATCGGTCCTGGCGGACCGATGGGCCCTTCGGGCCTGGCGTTGGCCTTCGGCCAACTGAATATTTTACGCGGACGCTAATAGATTGTCCTTCGGACTTTGCGCCTGTGGCGCAAAAAGGTCGGGCATCGCGGCTGTGCCGCGATTTGGCGCGATCTTTGTGGCAATTTGTCACAATAATCTAACTCCAGCTGTCCTCTACGATATTCTCCTGTGATCAACCCCCTGAAAGTTCCGTTGGCGGACTTGTATTAGTGTGTGCAAAAGCATCATCAGTTTCAGAGTAATGTACGGCCTACTGACCCCCGTTACATTACTTTTTTTTGCCCATGGGTGATCAGAACACTTCTCCCAGGTTGACGAAGAACCCACCCGAGCCATGGGCGCCCCATCCATAATCCACGCAGAGATTGGTCCTTGAAAATTTATTCAGGCTGATGCGTATTCCAAGACCATAGCCCGGCGCCAGGTATTCGAAGCGGCCTGAGCCTTGTTCAGAGAAGGATTGCGCGTTGGCGAAGACCACGCCTCCAAGCAGGCCATTGGGCAGGATCGTGAACCTGTATTCGGATTCGAGGTAGAGCATGTTCCGGCTACGGAAACGCCCCTGGATATAGCCTCTGGCCGTATTGCTATAGGTGTCCCAGCCTGTGCTGGGGAGGAGCAGGTAGGGAGGGGCGCCGCCGGTGGTAAACCAGTCATAGCTCCAGAGGGCCAGGACGTTGTGGGTGCTGCCGGGCCAGCGGATGTATTTGCGCAGGTCGAATGTCAGGGACTGCCAGTTGGCATCGCTGCCCAGGAAGGTGAAATTGGGTCTGTAGCTGATGCTGGCATATCCGCCGTTGTCGGGGTTGATCTGGTTGCGGCGGCTGTCATACAGGAAATGCAGGGAAATACCGGATGCCAGTTCGGTACCATGTAGACCATATCTTTGAAAATCAGTCACTTTTCCAGCTGGTGGGTCAATTTCTTCCACGTCCCAGAGATAATCCAGGTCATACCCAAGTCCCATATAAATGTCTTTCGATACCTGTCGCATAATGGCCTGGTGGAGACGTAGATAGGCATAGTCGATGTTATAGCCACTGTCCGCAGGGCTGTTGCCGCCCAGGCCGTAGGTGAGGGAGGGGTATTTGAGGTAGCGCCAGTCGGTGACGATGTTGTACTTATTGTTCTTTGTCCAGATATCGGCCTGGATGGGAAAGATGACCTGCTTGTACTGTGAATAAGTGATACTGGTGAGGATGCTGGATATATTGGCCTGGCTCTGTTCGCTGGTATAAAAGGCGAAATTGGAGCTAAGCACTCCTGCGAATCCCGTTTGCAGGGTATAGCCTACCACGGGGAGGGCGGATATATGGAGCTTGCCTGTCTTTTGATGGGAGGAATCCTGGCGATTGGTCTTTGTGCCTTTGAGGAAGCTGCGTCCGATGTCAACGAGATCTACCTGATCGTGCGCATCCTGGGGTCTCACCGTCAGGGACAGGAGCATAAGGATGGGGGACAGTAAAAGTATTTTTATCCGTGTGGCCAAACAGATTTTATTCCGTCACAAGATTACGGCAAATTTGCCGGCACCGTTGTGCATGGTTTGTAAAATATCGGTTAATCCGGGGTGTTTGCCGGCGAGGGTTTAGACTTCCCGATATTCATTTAGTTTATGCAGCTCTAAAATAGTTGTCTTACCGTCGTCGCTCTCCTTGTACATGGGTATAAACTTACCATTGAACTTTATCTCATGGTAAGTATAGGAGGTGCGTTGCAGCACCTGGTTGGAGTATACGTCGTCGAATCCGCGGATGAGCACATACAGTTCCACGTCAGCTGTCTTCATATCTTCCCAGGTGAGGCCCCGGAGGGGACTTTTTTCGTCGAGGGGATGGACGACCGTCCAGTTCATCGAGAGGTTCTCGACCTTGCTACGTTCCAGCTGCAGCTCGTAATACCTGTACTCCGCCGGTCCATCCGATTGTATCTGCAAACCCACGTTGACCCGGATCTCCACGTCGGTGAGGGTATGTTTGTCCTTATAGGAGGCGAAGCGGAACATGAGAGCCTGACCATCTTTATAAGGGCTGATGAGGGCAAGGTCGCTGAATACGAGGTAGGCTCTTGGGCGGGCAAAGCGGCCATACATCAGACCTGTCGCCAGGGCAAAGGAAAGGAAGCCGGTCATGGCTTCGATGGAGGCGACAAAATTGGCGCCGTCTCCTACCGGATTGACCCGGCCATATCCTACCGTAGTGAAGGTCTCGGTGCTGAAGAAATAGGCTTCCTTGAATTTAGCCCAAGAGGTGGCGCCAATGACACCCTGGAGCTGGTCGATGCCTATAAGCAGGTAGATGAGCGCAAAGATAAAGTTGAATATGAGGTAGACCAGGACGAGGATGCAGGCGAACTTCCATCTCGGCAGGGTCAGCATGTGATGAAAGATGCTGTATCTGTCCAGGAAGGGGAGCCCTTCCTTGCGGATGTTGAAGGTGCCGTCCCTGTTGATAAAACGTCCCCCATAGGAGCTTGCATTCGTGCCAAAGCCCGTGTCGTTATTGGTCTTTAACCAGGGATCAATTTTTTTGCTTAGGGCCATATGATTGGTTTTGCGAAATTATGAATCTGCCAGCGCCTCATATAATACCTCTACCGGGTGCAGGGCCTTTCTTCCCGTGCCATCTTTGATCTGGTGGCGGCAGCTGGTGCCCGGAGCGGCAATGATCACTTCTTCCGGCTGGCGGCGGACAGTGGGCAGCAGCACCAGCTCGCCTATTTTCTGGGAGAGGTCGTAATGTTCTTTTTCGTAGCCAAAGGAGCCGGCCATGCCGCAGCAGCCCGATGGGATGACCTTTACGGAATAGTTCTCCGGTAAGGATAGCAGCCTGACCGAGCCGGCCACGGAGGAAAGCGCCTTCTGCTGGCAATGCCCATGCAGTTGGATCTCCCGAGGTGCGTTGGTGAACTGCGAAGGAAATATATTTCCCCTGGCTATCTCTCTGGCGAGGAAGTCGTCGATGAGGTATGTGTTGGCCGATAGCTTTTGCGCCGCCTCGAGCCATGCGTCATCGGCCAGATCGGGATATTCGTCCTTAAAGGTGAGGATAGCGGAAGGTTCGATGCCGATGAGCGGGGTGTCTTCCGTGATCAGGGGGCTCAGGGCCCGGACGTTGGCCGCCGCGATCTTTTTGGCCTGGCGTAGCAGACCTTTGGAAAGCCAGGCGCGACCGCTTTCGCCATGCTTCGGGATGATCACTTCATAGCCCAGGCGCTCCAAAAGGAGGATGGCTTTTATCCCTATCTCCGTGTCGTTGTAGTTCGTGAATTCATCGCAGAAGAGATATACGCGGCCCTTAGGGAATGACCCCCTGGAGGAGTGGTGGTGATACCATTTTCGGAGGGTGGTGGAATGCAGCAGGGGCATGCTTCTGTCGAGGGCAAAGCCGGAGAACTTTTTGATCCATCGTCCTGTCAGCCGGCCCTTTACCACCTTATTATAAAGACCGGGCATGATAGAGCCCAGCCGGGCCGAGGCAGCGAAGTTGGCGATCAGTCTGCTGCGGAAGGGTACGCCATTGGCATCATAGTAATGCTGGAGGAATTCGGCTTTTAGCTTGGCGACGTCCACGTTGGACGGGCATTCGGACTTGCATCCTTTACAGCTGAGACAAAGGTCCATTACCTCATATATCTCTTTATTGTCATATCTATTAGGCTTATCCGAATGGGTGAGGAATTCCCGGAGGATATTGGCTCGTGCCCGCGTCGTATCTTTTTCATTGCGGGTAGCCATAAAGGATGGGCACATGGTGCCTCCTGACAGGTGGGTCTTGCGGCAATCACCCGAGCCATTGCATTGTTCCGCGTGCTGGAGTATATCCTGGCGATGGAAGCGGAAGATGGTGGGGAAGGCAGGTGTCTTCTGCCCTGGCTCGTAGCGCAACATGGAATTCATAGAAGGGGTATCCACTATCTTGCCGGGATTGAAGATGCCTTGCGGGTCCCAGGCCTTTTTGATGATGCGCATCAGCTCGTAGTTTTTCTGGCCTACCATCTGCGGGATGAACTCACCCCTGAGTCTTCCATCTCCGTGCTCACCGCTGAGGGAGCCGCGGTATTTTTTTACCAGGGTAGCTATTTCTTCCGCTATGGTGCGGAAGAGCTGATTGCCTTCGACTGTTTTCAGGTTGATGATGGGGCGAAGGTGTATCTCGCCACTACCCGCATGGGCATAGTGGACGGAATAGAGACCGTGCTTCTTTAGTATCTCGTTAAAGTCACGGATATAGGCGGGCAGGTCCTGGACGTCCACTGCGGTGTCCTCGATGACCGGAACGGCCTTGTCGTCGCCCGGAAGATTACTCAGCAGTCCTAATCCCGCCTTGCGGAGGGTCCAGATCTTTTTGGTGTCTTCACCGAATAGTAGCGGAAAGTGATAACCTAGTCCCGCAGCCCGCATATCCGCCTCGACCTTTGCTGCTATTTCTTTTATCTCGTCCCGGGTGTTGCGGGAGAATTCTATTACCAGAATGGCGCCAGGGTCGCCCTGGACGAAAAAGCGATTCTTACGTTGTTCGATATTATCCTTGGTGCACTCCAATATATAATGGTCGATGAGCTCGCTGGCGCTGGGACTGTATTGCAATGCGATGAGATTGGCCCGGAGGGATTCGTCTATCGTATTAAAATGTACGCAAAGAAGGCCCGACTCGGCCGGAGGCAGGGGAGAGCAGTTGAGCTTTATCTCCGTGATAAAGGCCAGGGTGCCTTCCGAGCCTGCCAGGAGAGTGCAGAAGTTAAAGTCCGGCATGCCTACCGTAAAAGGGGCTGTCTCCACCAGGAGGTCGAGGGCGTAGCCAGTATTCCGCCGCTCGATGGAGGCTTTGGGGAATTCCTTGCGTATCTCCACCTGGTTGTCGTAGTTGCCCAGGATGCCCCGTACTGTCCGGTAGATGTTGCCTTCCAGGCCGGGGGCCTCACATTTGGCGTGAAAATCATCCGGCGAGAGGGATTGGAAGGTGGCTTCGGAGCCGTCACTGAGCAATGCTTTGACCTCCAGGAGGTGTTCGCGGGTGCTGCGGTACACGACTGAATTGGACCCGCAGGAGTTATTGCCCACCATGCCCCCGATCATGGCCCTGTTGGCCGTAGAGGTTTCGGGGCCGAAAAGGAGGCCATGGGGCTTGAGATAGAGGTTCAGTTCGTCCCTGATGACGCCCGGCTGGACCCGGACCCACCGTTGTTCCTTATTGAATTCCAGGATACTGGAAAAGTATTTGGAGACATCCACTATGATGCCTTTACCCACGACCTGTCCTGCCAGGGAGGTGCCGGCTGTGCGGGGTATGAGGGAAACATTTTCCTTATGGGCATAGGCAATGAGCTTCTTCAGGTCATCGATAGTTCGGGGGATGGCGACGGCCAGCGGCATTTCTCTGTAGGCGGACGCGTCGGTGGCATATAGGGTCCGCATGGTCGTGTCATAGTAGAATTCTCCTTCCAGTGTCCGGGCCAGTTGAGGCAGTGTTTCGCTCATGGCGCAAATTTAGCGAACAAATGGTTATCCAGGACAGGTGATGGCTCCTTCCTAAAAGCCTGTTGGTGAGGGAGTGTGGGTTGAAGTGCAGGCGGTATGAAAAGGCGGTCAGGTCCTTGCGGGACAGGGGAGTATCCAGGATATGTATTTCCCCGCCCTCCTTTAGCTGCATAAGTGCGGCGGTAAGGACGTCCTTCAGAGATGGAAAATACTGTATGGATGCCGAGAAGATGATGGCGTCAAAGGTAAGCCCCTGTATAATGCCTGAATAGAAATCCCCGCACATGAACTTGAGGTTGGACTGGTGACGAAAGACCCTGGCGGCTTGTTGCAATACCTGGAGGTCCCTGTCGAGACCCAGAATGCGGTGACCGGGGATGGAAGCCAGGTGATGGGAGAGCCATCCATTGCCGCAGCCGACCTCCAGGATGCTGCTGGCCTTCTCCCGCAGGGCAAAGTGGTGCACGAGCCTCTGACAGGACCTTTTGCGAAGCTGCCAGTGTTTGTATTGCGGGTGTGTTTTTGGTAAGTTCGGGAGCTGCGCCACTTCTTCATCCGTGAAGCCCCGTATACATCTGTCGTGATGACCCGGATGCAGCGCCAACCTGCTGCTGCTCTTGTCCAGACCGGGGATATAGATATTGTTCGTCTCGATGCTCACCCTCTCCGATACGGTTAATCAAAAAGAAAGGATGCTTTGTGCGGGTGGATGTTCGTATTTTATAAGATTTTTTTTATTTTTAATGACTACGACAGCTGCCATGGGAAATTCAGGTCCTGATATCACTTCATTGCTTTACGGTGTCTCCGCCAATGGGGATGAAGCAAGCTACAGGCAGCTGTTCGATATTTTTTTCCCTTCGCTGTATCGATTTACCCGGTATTTTTTAAAATCTCCCGAGCTGGCGGAAGAAGCCGCTTCGGATACAATGATTGCTCTCTGGGAGCATCGGGACAAGCTGATGGCCATCGGGAATGTCAAGGTCTGGCTTTTTGTGATAGCCCGGAGCAAGTGCCTGAATATCCTTAAAAGGCAGCAAGTCAATCCAACCCTGTCGCTGGATAGCATTCATGTGGAGATCAGCTTCCCGGGTAAGGACCCTGAGGAGATCTATATCAACACTGAGATGCGGAAGAAAATGGAAAAAGCTGTCAATTCCCTGCCCCAGCGGTGCAAGCTCATCTTCAAGCTGGTGAAGGAGGAGGGGCTCAGCTACAAGGAGGCGGCGGATATTCTTCATATTTCACCCAAGACCGTCGATGCGCAGCTGGTGACGGCATTTAGGAAAATTACTCAAGCTATAAGGCTGCTATGGACACGCGAATCATACAATTATTAGCCCGAAAATTATCAGGTGAAGCGACGGCTGAAGAGCTGGCCGAGCTGGATGAGCTGCTGACCCGCAATCCCGAAGGCGTTTATTATGCGGAGCTGATCGGTCAGCTATGGGATGAGGGGAAGATGCGCGCTCCTATGGATACGGATATTCTTTATATGAAACATATTGCCCGGCACCGCCCGGACTTCCGGGGTTTGGGGAAACTGTCCGTCAAGCCGGTGATAGAGACCGAGGAGCGGCTGATCGAGACGGGGGAGCTGCGGGATGAGCCTTTTCAACGCCCTCCTTTGGAAGGCCATGGGCGAAGATATTGGGTGGGGTGGGCCGGCGTTGCGGCCGCGGTGATTATTACACTGGGGTATTTTCTATACCATGGCAGCGCTATAAAAGTTCCTGTTGCCGTGGCGGAAAAGGATCGTGATTATTGGTTGCAGCAACTGGATCGCCTGGCGCGACCGGTGCTCTATCACCTGGCGCAGGATGATCTGAAGAAGAGCATGCCGGTGGTGCTGTCCCTGCGGACGGATGATGCTGTCTCGCGTACGAGGGCGTCTTATCTGGAGGCTTTTGGCCGGGTGCTGGCCGGTGTCGCTCCCTGGCTGGAGGGAGAGGGCGGATCTGCAAAGGAGGTGGCCCTTCGCAATCAATACAGGGCATGGGCATTGGATGCTATACGACATGCGACGGATACAGCCGCGGCGGATCATATGGCGTGGGACAGTCCGGAGCAGGCACTGGTGGATGCGGCCTTTTTTGCCTATGCGCTTGTGCGTTGTCCCTGGTTGTGGGAGCACCTGGATACGGTGGGACGCCGGCATGTGGTGGAAGCGCTGGTGAGCACGCGGAAGATACGGCCCGGCTTTAACAACTGGATATTATTTTCGGGGATCATCGAGGCATTCTTCTGTCAGTATGGACTGCCCTGGGATGAGATGCGGGTGGACTATGCCATTCGTCAGATGGAGCAGTGGTATGTTGGGGACGGTCTTTATTCGGACGGTCCCAAATTCCATGACGACTATTACAACAGCTATGTCATACATCCTTTTCTCACCACTATCACGGACATCGTGTATAAGAAGAATGGGGGATATGCGGCCATGTTAGAGCGATTCAGACAGCGCGACGAGCGGTATGCGCTGATACAGGAGCGGCTGATCAATACCGATGGGAGCTATCCCGTGCTGGGCAGGTCGGTAGTGTACAGGGGCGCTGTCTTTCAGCATCTGGCGGACATGGCCTGGAAGAAACGATTGCCTGTGCAGCTGAAGCCTGCCCAGGTACGCTGTGCGTTGACAGCTGTCCTGCGGAGGACAATGGAGGCGCCGTCTACCTACACAAAAGAGGGATGGCTGAATATCGGCGTATATGGATCACAGCCCGGGCAGGCGGATATATATAATACAACCGGGAGCCTGTACCTTTGTTCTGCCATCTTGCTGCCATTGGGACTGCCGGATACGGATGAGTTCTGGTCCGGCGCCGCGGAACCGTGGACAGCACAGAAAATATGGAGTGGACAGGATGTATCCGGGGATCATTCCATAGATTAGCGTAAATTTTCGAAATTACTATGTTGAGAAATTCTCTTTTGGCGGCCGGACTGATGATATGCGCTGCCGGTGCGGCACAAAAACCTATCCGTCTCCAACCCAAGCCTGCCCTTGTGCGTCTCATCGATGGCAACCTCCGGCAGGCGGCGAATCAATATAAAGTATTAATGGGCAAGATACCGGCGAATCGTATGCCGAAGACGTATTATGCGATGCAGGACAGGCTCGAGACCAGCGACTCGAAGTGGTGGACGAGCGGATTCTACCCCGGCACACTTTTTTATCTTTACGAGTTCTCCCATGACACTTCCCTGCTGCATGAGGCGACGAAGCGGCTCCGGCTGCTGGAAAATGAGCAGTTCGATAAGGGGACCCATGATCTGGGTTTTATGATGTACTGCAGCTTTGGGAATGCCCGTCGTGCGTTGAACACAAAAGATTATGACGACATATTGCTGAACAGCGCGCGGAGCCTTTCTACGCGATTCAATCCTAAGGTAGGCTGCATCAAGAGTTGGGATAACAACAAATGGCAATATCCCGTCATCATCGACAATATGATGAACCTGGAGCTGTTGCTGTTTGCGACGCATATTACGGGGGATAGCGCCTTTTACAGGGTGGCAGTAAGCCATGCCAATACTACCATGAAGAACCATTTTCGTCCGGACTACAGTTCATTTCATGTCGTAAATTATGATACGGCTACAGGGGCCGTATTGGCTCGTGTGACCGCGCAGGGTTTCGCGGACTCTTCGGCCTGGGCGCGCGGTCAGGCATGGGGCTTGTATGGCTATACGATGATGTACCGGGGTACGCATGATCCCCGTTATCTTATGCAGGCGGAGAATATCGCTCATTTTATTCTTGGGAACCCGAACCTGCCGGCGGATAAGGTGCCTGTATGGGATTACAATGCGCCGGAGGGACAGCGGGCATTGCGGGATGCCTCGGCCGGAGCCGTCATGGCGTCTGCGCTGATAGAGCTGAGCAGGTATGTCGGCCCTGAGAAGGGGAAGGAATACCTGGATGCAGCCGAGCAGATCATCGTCACGTTGTCCTCATCCAACTATCACGCCATCGTGGGGTCCAACGGCGGATTTATACTGAAGCACAGCGTGGGTCATCTGCCTGGCCGATCGGAAGTGGATGTGCCATTGACCTATGCGGACTATTACTTCGTGGAGGCTATGCTGCGATATAAACAGCTAGGGGAGAAGGATGGGTCTGCCCATCATGTCGAAGGCTTCCAGTAGTTTGTACCGGATGGGACTTTGTTCATAATCCTTTTTCTCCAATGACCAGATCATGGTATCGACGATGTTGTCGTTGAGACTCCTTTTTATGATGCCTTCCATCCGAAAGCCTAACTTTTCCGGAACGTGCTGGCTGCGGATATTGTCCGGGGCGCAGCGTATCTCGATGCGGGTCAATCCTTCTATATCAAAAGCTATTCTTATGAGAGCGCCGACTGCTTCTGTCGCATAGCCCTTTCCGATGTGGTCCACGCTGATCCAATAGCCTATCTCCCGGGCATTCTTCCCTATGCGTGTATGAAGGCCTGTGCTGCCGATGATCTCTTTTTCCTCCCTGTCGAAGATGCCGAAGGCGTAGTCGAGGCCCAGATCGAACTGCCCACGGAATATACGGACAAGACTGATACGGGCTTCCAGCGCCTTTGGTTCCTGTTGTACCCAGGGCAGCCATGGGCGGAGATGATCGATGCTGCGGGTGATGGCCTGGTGAAGGCCGGGTGCATCGCCGGGCTGGTAGCAACGGAGGACGAGTCTTTCCGTCTGTATCCTGTATGTTCTGGCTAGTTCCATCAGTTGTTGGGTAATGTCCGAGAACCTCCGGTCCGTTCTGGTAAGGCTTCCAATATTCTTTTTACCATGCCATCCATGGCGTTGTTCTCTATCCATCGTACGACTGCAACCAGTTCGTGTTCGGGATCGACATAGATCATGTTGACGCCATTGCCGATGTGGACAAAGGCTGTGAGGGGTGCGCTGGGCAGCAGTTTGTGATCCGTGTTGAGGAACCAGTTCATATAACCGTAGCCCGTATTGGCCGTGGTAGGCGTGAGGGATTGTTTGATCCATTGTTCCGACAGAAGACGATGGCCATCCCAAACTCCGCGGTGGAGGGTCAGCAATCCGAAGCGTCCCATATCGTAGGCGTTGATGAACATGCCGCCGCCCCAGTGGCCGCCGCCGCTGACAGATTGCACCGGCTGGCCGTCGAGGACGATCCACGCATTGCGATAGCCATTCCATCTCCAGGTATTGGAGGCGCCTATGGGATCCATGATATAGTTTTTCAGTACTTGTGGTAGGGGTTTGCGCCATACGCAGGTGGCTGCCAGGGCCAGGGCGTTGACCCGGACGTCGTTGTATTTCCAGACCGTGCCGGGTGCGTTACGGGTGCGTCCTGTCCAGTCATCGGATTTGTTATTACCGGGTCGGTCAGCCCAGTCCGCCTTGCCCCAGAGAGAGCCTTCCCAGTCGCTGGTCTGGCGGAGCATAACGTCCCAGGTGAGGAGCCTGTTATGCGGGGTGGAGAAAGGATAAAGGAGAGTGGATCTATCCGGATCGAGACCTGCCAGGGGATTGTATACCTCTATTGGCGGGATATAGGGGGAGACTGTATCCAAAACGTTGCGGATGAGCCCCTGGTCTACGGCGACGCCGACCACGGCGGAGAGGAAGCTTTTTGTGACGCTGTTGGTCATGTCGATGCGAGAGGGCTGGCCCCATTCTGCCACGACGTAGCCTTTATAAATGATGATGCCTGTGGGGTCTTCTCTGTCGACGAAAGGACCGATGCCGGCATCATTGGGCTCGCGGCCATAGTCCTCCGACTGGGACAGCTGCTGGTTCCTTGGTTTTTTGCTTTCGTTGTCGCGGGCGAAGATTATGGCCTGCTGCAGGCGGGAGGAGTCCAGGCCAAGGGTGGCGGGACTGCGGTGCTGCCACTGGCCTGGAGGAGGGAAATAAGGCTGTTCTGCGGGGCGGGATTTTTTGGATTGGGCAAAGGAGGTGGATGGCCGGGATAGAGAAAGCGTGAGCAGGAAGAAAAGAAAGTGTAAACAATTTTTCATCGCAACAAGTTACAAATGAATCCTGACTAGGTGAGATACCATGGGGGAATAATTATTGCGGTTGTTTTGTTATGCCTAAAAAAACAACTCCGGACAGTCCTCCGGAAACGCCTGCTCCGGGCCGTAATCCTGAAATAAGACCTGATTATAAACCAGATACACCGGTGCCTCCTGATGAAGAGCCTGGGGTCGTTCCTCCTGAACACCCGGACAGTCCATGGCCTGAAGAGATACCACCGGCGCCGCTGTCACCACCTCAACCGAGGGCCTGGGAATTGCTGCCCGCCGGCGTGGCATGAGGTCTGCATGATTAATGGAAAAACAAATAGTATGAGTATCGTAAAAGTAATCGAGGTGATCGCCTCTTCCGACAAGAGCATCGAGGACGCGTTGCAGAATTGCGTCAAGGAGGTGTCGAAGACGGTGCATAATATAGACTCCGTCTTTGTCAAGGATATCAAGGCGCATGTAAATAACGGGAAGATCAGCACGTATGGGCTTATCTGCAAGGTGTCGTTCCGGGTGGATGCGAAATGAAGGGCCGATGATTGGCCTGTGGCCGATTAAAGCTGTTTCTTCAATGCTTCGAGATCCAGGTTCTTGTCATAGGTCTTTAATGTATTGACGAGATGCGTGAGCGTGGCTCTTGCGTGCGAGAACTGTTCCGTCTTGAAGACGGGCGCGTTCAGGTCAAGCACCTGGTTGGAGAAAAGCGTAGAGAAATAGAGCTGTCTGCTGACGAGCTTATAATCTTTGGGCATATCGAAATACCATACGAGGAAGAGGCGGTCCTTGATGGTGACCCATTCTGTCTGAAGCTGGCTGTAATTTTGTTTGAGCTTCTTCTTGTAATAGCCTAGCTCGTAGTTCATGTATTTGGTGAGAGTTTCTTTTTCCTGTGCGGTGGTCATGGCGCCTGCGTCGATGGATGGCTGCGAAGGTACGAGGGTGGCTTGTACGATCTGGCCGTCGACGGTGATGAAGCCGGGGATGTCAGAGTTCTTTACTGTTTTAGCATTCACATCCATGGTGAAGGAGCGCTCCTTGCTGGCATAGGCGATCATGGCTTTTTTCTTACCTGCGAGAAGGCTTGCATGGACCTCGTCGATCTGGGGCGTTTTTGGGGTCTTTTGTGCGTGGATGAGCGTAGGGGCGCCCGCGAGGGTAACCAGGATAATGCCGGTGAGGGTGGGTTTCAAATGGATCTGGATAGGGCGCATACAGGGGATCAGGGTTTTTTTACCGTAGGTAAACGGAAAATGAGACAAATTCGTATTTTCCATGCATGAATCGTTCATTTATTATGACGGCAATGGCCGCAGTCACGACATTTTATGCTTTCTCACAAAATAAGCCCGCCACTCCTCCTCATACGGATACGATCAAGCCGAAGATACCTATGATCTCGATGCCCAAGTCGGGTCCCAAGCCTTATAAGGAGGTCATTACGGATAAGGCGGTGACATGTAAGGGGCTGTTCACCGTGCATAAGGTAGAGGAAAAATGGTATTTTGAAATACCCGATTCGTTGTTGAAGAGGGAGATCATGGCCATTACGCGGTTTAGCAAGACCGCTGGCGGGGGTGTATATGGCGGTGAACTGGCTAATCAGCAGGTGCTGCAGTGGGAGCAGGGGCCGAACAATACAATATTCCTGCGGGTGGTGATCTTGGTGAATATGGCGGATTCCACGAATAAGATATATACGGCGGTGGCCAACTCCAATGTGAACCCTATCGCAGCGGCTTTCGATATCAAAGCTTTTGGCAAGGATTCCAACAGCGTGGTCATCGATGTCACGGACTTCTTCAAGGGGGACAACCAGGTAGTGAGCATTCCCTCTTCCATCAAGGGCCGGATGCGGCTGGGCGGACTGGCCGGCGACCGGAGTTATATCGATCGCATCAATACCTATCCGATCAATACGGAGGTAAGGACGGTGAAGACCTTTGCCATGGGCGGCGGACCTGCCATGCCTTTTGGATTTAGCTTCGGGACTCCCACGGATGCGGCGGGAGCCTCCACGCTGGAGCTCAATACTTCCTTTATCCTTCTGCCCGCCACGCCGATGAAGAAAAGGCTTTTCGACCGCCGGGTAGGATATTTTGCAGACGATTATACCATCTACAGCGACGATCAGCAGAAAGTAGACAACCAGGAGTTTATCGTCCGCTGGCGGCTGGAACCCAAAGATGGGGATTATGACAAATGGCGCAAGGGTCAGCTGGTGGAGCCGAAGAAACCTATCATCTACTACATCGATCCCGCCACTCCAAAAAAATGGAGACCTTATCTTATACAAGGGATAAATGACTGGCAGCAGGCCTTCGAAAAGGCAGGGTTCAAGCATGCCATCGAGGCCAGGGAATGGCCGGAGAATGACACCACGATGAGCCTGGAGGATGCCCGCTATTCTGTGCTGCGGTATTTTGCTTCGGATATTGAAAATGCCTATGGCCCCAATGTACATGACCCGCGCAGCGGGGAGATCATCGAGAGTCATATCGGTTGGTATCATAATATCATGGAACTGCTGCACGACTGGTATATGATCCAGGCGTCGGCGGTGGATCCAAGGGCCCGGAAAATGAATCTGGACGACAGTCTGATGGGGCAGCTCATCCGGTTTGTCTCCTCACACGAAGTGGGGCATACTTTAGGGCTTCGTCATAATATGGGGAGCAGCAGCACGGTGCCGGTGGAGAAGCTGCGTGACAAGGCATGGCTGGACGTGCATGGACATACTCCTTCCATCATGGATTATGCCCGATTCAACTACGTGGCACAGCCACAGGATAATATCCCGGAAGAAGACCTTTTCCCCCGCATCGGCGAATATGACCGCTGGGCCATTCAATGGGGTTATTCCCCGTCGGGCGCAAAAGATGAGAAGGAGGACAAGAAGATCGTCAACAAATGGATCATCGACAGTCTGAAGTCCAACCCTCGTCTGTGGTTTGGCGGCGAAGGATATGGCCCTGATCCCCGTGCGCAAACGGAGGACCTGGGGGACAACAGCATGAAGGCGAGCGAATATGGCATCAGGAACCTGCAACGTATCCTGCCCAATCTACAGGAGTGGACAAGGGAAGAGGCGGATGAGTATGAAAACCTTACGGGTATGTACAGAGCGCTGGTAGGGCAGTTCAGCCGCTACATGAGCCATGTGGCGAGGAATGTGGGTGGCATTTATGAGACCTATCGTACGGTGGAAGAGGCAGGGGATGTATATGCGCCGACGCCCAGGGCACGTCAGCAGGAAGCGGTGGCTTTTTTGAACAAACAGCTGTTCCAGACGCCGCACTGGCTGCTGGATGACAATATCCTGAACAAGATCAGCAGCCCCAATCAAGGCGATCCCGTGGGTTCGTTGCAGACCGGCATGCTGAACAGTCTATTATCCCCTTCGAGATTGAACGCCTTGTTACAGGCGGCCGGCCGGTACGGCGACGGCAAGGTCTATACGGTAGAGGACCTGCTGGCTGATACGCGTAAAGAGATATGGAAGGAATTAAATACACATGGTGTTATAGACGCGTATCGAAGAAACTTGCAAAAGGCATATGTGGAGGCTCTTATTGCGCTGGCAAACCCCACACCGCCGCCGACTACTTCCCTGGGGCCTGGTATCAGCATAACTTTCGGGATCAATACAAAGAATACCGACCTTACGTCTATAGGACGGGGTGAGCTGGAGGAATTGAGGGCACGTATCCTCACCGCCATACCTGCAACGGCGGATAAGATCAGCCGGTACCATCTCAAGGATATTGCAGAGCGTATCAGGCAGGCGCTGAATCCTACTAAGGGGTAGGAGACACCTTTTTGGCCTTCGGCGCCGGGATCAGCGAATCCGCCGGGAGGGTCAGCTTGATAAACCGTTTGAGGTTTTCGTCGTAATATTTACAACGAACATTTCCTTTTTGCTCGTTGAATTCTTCCACGATGAGCTTGATGTCATGCAGACATTGAAAGGTGACTTCGGCACCCGTCTTTAGAAAGTGGTACATGGCAGCGATTTTTTGAGGGTCACTTCACCGAGGCCTGGTAGTATACCCTAGGTTAAAACTAAATATTCTACTTATAAAAACACAGGAAAAGGGAGTGAGGACCACCGGTGACTACAATTTTTTTTAGCGTCATTTTTTTGTCCGCCCGGGGCATGACGGGGTGGTTTGACCGTTAGTAATTCTACAAGCTATATGCTCATTTTCACCTATGTGGATATAAAAATTGGAAAAATACCTGTCAGGAAAGCAGATTTTCGGATACGGGGCGGGAAAGCTAAATTTGCCATCCGGCCGACCCGGGGAGTAAAAAACTAAAAACAGACCATGGTAAAAATGAAAAGAATCGCCCTTATCCTGACATTGGTGGGGCTTTGTATGGGGGTAGAGGCTCAAAAGGCCAATTGGCAGAACCTGGACCTCAAGACAGACAGTGTGTTCGGGATCAGTACGGAAAAGGCGTACAAGGAACTGTTGCAGCATAAAAAGGCTGTCCCGGTGCTGGTGGCGGTGATCGATGGCGGGGTGGATACGGCGCATGAGGACCTGAAGGCCATTATCTGGAATAATCCCAAAGAGAAGGCGAATAACGGTAAGGACGATGATAAAAACGGGTATGTGGATGATATGCATGGATGGAATTTTATCGGCGGGCCCAAGGGAGATGTACACTATGACAACCTGGAGCTCGTGAGGATCCTTCGCCGGGATTCCGCTAAATATGGCAGTCTTACGGATTCTACCGTATCGGCCGCGGATAAGGCAGGCTATGAGAAATACAAGAAGATGCGTAAGGAATATGAGCAGGGAGCGATCAATGCTGCGCGTACGCTGCAGGGTATCGAGGGGTTCAAGTCCGTGCTGGACAGAGTGGTGGCTGCCATCGGAAAGGACACACCGACTATCGACGACTTTAAGAAGTATATACCCAGGGATCCCGGGGAAACGCAGATATGCCGGGTGGTGATCGGACAGTTGGAGAAAGATCCTGATTACACGCATTTTAAGGAGGAGGAGCTGGGCGGCGCCATAAAGCATTTCCAGGTGCAGAAGGAATATCAATACAATATCTCGTATGATCCCCGGAGCATTGTAGGCGATGACTATAACAATTCGCAGGAGCGGAACTATGGCAATGCGGATGTGACGGGTCCTGATGCGGATCATGGCACGCATGTATCGGGGATCATCGGCGCCGTACGGGACAATGCCATCGGCATTATGGGTGTAGCGGATCATGTGCAGATCATGGCTGTGCGGGTAGTACCGGATGGGGATGAGCGGGACAAGGATGTCGCCAATGGCATCCGTTATGCGGCTGACAATGGAGCGAAGGTGATCAATATGAGCTTTGGGAAGGGATACAGCTGGGATAAGAAGGCGGTGGATGAGGCCGTCAAATATGCCATGTCCAAAGATGTGCTGCTGGTGCATGCGGCGGGCAATGAAGGGAACAATCTCGAAAAGCATACGAACTATCCTACACGGACATACGAAGATGGGAGCGGTCAGGCTGATGCCTGGATAGAAGTGGGTGCTTCCGGACCTGATGACGACAGCACGCTGGTAGCCTCCTTTTCAAACTATGGAAAAACTAAAGTTGATGTATTTGCACCTGGTGTCGGCATATATTCTACTACTCCCGGGTCGCATTATGCCAATCATGATGGTACGAGCATGGCGGCTCCCGTGGTGACGGGGCTGGCGGCGTTGATCAGGGAATACTATCCCAAGCTGAGTGCCTCCCAGGTAAAGGAAATTATCATGCGTAGTGTCGTGAAACCCACGCATAAGGTGATTGTCATGGATGACGATCAGCCGCGTCAGGTGCTGCTGTCCGACATCAGTGTCACGGGTGGGGTCGTGAATGCGTATGAAGCGTTGAAGCTGGCGGCCACCTATAAGTAAACGGGATGATCAGGTGAGATGCAGCATGGCAAGACTTTTGTTATTTTCATAAAAAATATGCTATGATCGGTGTTTTACCCGACCTTCCTCCTAATGTTGCAGGTTTCAGGGCCTCCGGCGAGGTTACAAAGGACGACTTTGAAAAAGTGATCTTTCCGGAGGTAAAAAAGCACAGGGAACAGACGGGCAAGCTGAATTTTGTCTTTTATGTCGACACTCCTTTAAAGAATTTTAGCATCGGGGCCTGGATACGTGATATCTGGCTGGGCATGAAGCAGTTTGCCAGCTGGCGTAAGATAGCGATCATATCGGATGTAGAGAAGATCCGCAATTTCACCGACAATATAAGTTTTCTTCTTCCGGGGGAGTACAGGGGGGTTTCCGTGGATCAGCTGGAGGCTGCCATTCGCTGGGCGGCCATGGAGGACCAGGAGCCCGATCCGGAGGATGCAATTCCCGAGCATATCGAGCGGCTGCTGCCGCCGCAGGAGCGGGGCAAGTCAACAGTGACATCGGCGCAGGTCGGGGTGAGCAAGGAAGCGGATGCCCGGTATATTTTTGAAAGGACTACCAACAGGCTGTTCAATGTGAATGAATGGACGGATCATTGCGGTGCGTTGACGGCGGGGTTCCAGCTGACGGATGACGAGGGGAAGCCGTTGATGGGGAGAGCGGCGGAAGGAGATTATATACGTGTCGATATACCGGGTCCGTCTATGAGCGAGGGGCGGGGCTATGACTGGGTGAGGATCGAGAAGATACAGCAGCCTGCTGTGATAGCGCCCGGAGCTATCTCTCTGATGCAGGTGCGGCCATGCCCGAATCCGCAGATAAAAGACACCACTATTACGGCGCATTTTCTGCAAGAACACGCCACCAGCACTTTTATCATAGAATGGGGAGACAAGAAAGTGAGCGCTACCGTGTACCGGAGGAATGAGGTGCCTAATACGGAACATCCGGGTGTTGCCGATAAGGTGAGGAATGTGGTGGTTGGGACCCTGGGGGCGATGGGGCTGTCAAAGATACAATGGAAGGCCCTGGTACAGGGGTTGCTGGAGAGGGAATAGGGGCTGGCCGGGTAAGTGCATTTGATAACCGAAAATCTATGTTATGGCAAAGAGCACTAAAAAGAAGATGACGGACAAGCCGTTGTCCGATGAGGAGGCAAAGCTCATACAAGCGCACAGGGATGCCGATGAGGACATCCGGGATGATCCTGAGATGGATATGGACGCCGAGCGCGGGGATGATCTCGATGAGGGAGAACTGGCCAGACTGGATAATTCGAATGACGACGAATAGGGGTGAGGAAGACCTGGCGGGTCCGATGAGGGACCGGGCGGCTACGCCACGGAGGCTTTGTTCCGGGTGAGCCGGGCGGCTACTTTCTCGTTGATGATGGCGCCATATTCTGCTTCAAACTTTTCTTTTACACTTCTGTTCTTTACTTCCAGCTTGGAGGAAAGGTAGCCCAATTTGCGTTTGTTGAGCTCGATGAGTTCTGCCCATTCGATGACGAAGACCTCGATGTTCTTATCCGCCTTGCGATCGTACAGAAAGGGCATTCTATATTTTTCGCGGCTGGACTTTAGCTTCGACTTTGCGTACGGGGTGAGTCTCGAGCTTACCAGGATGAATTTATAGCGTGTATTTTCTCTTGGAAGGCCGGGATAACTCTCGACGGTGAAAGCGTATTCGTCTATCTGCTGCAGTTCTTTTTTCCCGATGGCGCATTGGGGGGATTTCAGCTCCACCACCATGATCTCTCTGTCCTCATTGTCCAGCACTTTCTCGTTAAAGAAAAAGAGGTCGGTGATATTATCCAGTCCATCGACACCGGCGACGAGGTTCCCGTCTTCTTCGGCGGGGGTATAGTCGAAGAATTTATTCCGGAGCTCTTCGAGGATATTGCCGATCTTTTTATCCGACCAGAGGTGTGGATTGCCGTTATAGGCTTCTCCGAAGAGCCAAAGCTCTTTTTCGATGATCTTATGCAGCTGGCTTCTTTCCAGCAATACGGATGATATGTCGCCGTATGTCAATTCGTACAGGAAGTCGATGAACTGGAGCTTCCCCGCTACGGCGCTGGAAAAGGCGATGACGTTCTCCAGCTCAGTCTGCCGGAGCAGCTGATGGAATTTCTGCATGTTGGGGTCGGAGAGCCGGACCACTTTTGTAAAGACCTCTTCCACGTGTCCATTGGCCAGGGCCTTGTCGATAAGGGAATAGAAGAGCCCCCGCATCTTTTCATTTTTTTGATCCATCAGTTTGTATTCGTCCTCGGCGACATAGGCTATCCTGGAAAAAAGCAGTTCGCGGGACTGGTCCATGGGAGTATTGAAGGTGCGGGGGTAGGCATCGTCTTTTTCCAGCCGGGCGATAAATTTTTCAAACCGCAGGTTATTGGCCTTGAAGAAATCGTTGACGGCGTCTTTGATAAATTCCTTTAGATTTTTTATTTCTTCATCGCCCAGCGAGTCGAGGTCGATATTGCGGAAGAGGTCGGAATTAAAGAAGGGCGAATCCAGGTAGATGAACCAGGTGCCCAGGTCGGGGGTGTACCAGTCGGAGGAGTAGGTGAATTCGTGCGCTACGGCTCGGATGCCTGCCTGGTTCATGTAGAAGAATACCTTGACCTTGTTCAGGGGCGCCCGCATGTGATAGAAGTGGATATCGAAGGGATGTTCGGCTCCCCGGATGTCTACATAGAGGGTCTTTTTCAGGATGGGGTCGCCCATGACAAAATCGGCGGGGTTGAGGTCTGTCCCGTTGATGGTGAAATGTACTTCCCTATGGAATATCTGGAGGGGATATTTTTCAAATATGGCCTGGCGGATGGTGTCGCTCCTGAACTTTTCCGAGATCTTATTTCGGGGGAGGACCTTGCCCTGGCGGTGGTGGTGCAGCTTTTCGATGGTGACCTTGTAATAGGGGTTGGCTTTTTTCTTCAGGACTTCCACGTCGTATTCCAGGTGGACCTTCGAGAGGGTGGAGGAGATGGTAGAGGAGTCCAACGGGAAATGAATACGGGTGAAGTGCTGTCCGGCGGGATCGAAAGCGATGGTGTCGATGGTCATTTTTTCTCCCAGCTGAAGTGCGCCAAAGCGTCCTACTCCCTGACCGTCCTTTTTTACGTTGGTGCCGATGAGAAGGATCTTATCCTCAAATTCGGAAATGGCTACGCCCTGGCCATTGTCTGTCAGCTCGATGCGGGTGAAGGGAGCATTATGAAGCGAGCTGTCCGTATAGTCGATGACGAGGTCGATGCGGGTGGCTTTTGCCTGCAGAGAATTGTTGAGCAGCTCGCAAAAGGCCGTGAAAGTGTCCCTGTACCGGGTGAGCAGCTCTTTTACTACCCTGGAGTGGGTGGATAATTGTTTGGTTTGCTTCATAACCTTCACAAAATACTAAATATTTTAGTAAATGGCAAAAAAAACACACGGCGGCCGGTGTTAACGGGGGCGGCGGCTAGCATGTCTTTTGCATGGATGGCTTAAAACAAGGATTATGTTAGGAAAGACGGAAAGGGCCATTTCAGCTCTGGGAGGTTCCTTATTACTATATTTTGTTTCCCGCAAGCATAAGCGGGAGAGCCTGCTGCTCCTTGCGGGTGGGTATCTTATGTATCGGGCCGTGTCGGGGAAATGCCCCGTGTCCGATGCTTTTCGGGATAATGCCCGGATGCATCCCAACAACGTGAATGTCCGGACGCAGGTGACCGTGAACAGGCCGAGGGAGGAAGTTTATGCTTTCTGGCGGAGACTGGAGAACCTGCCATTGTTCATGCGGCATATAGAGTCCGTGGACGAGCTGGATGATACCGTCAGCGCGTGGAAGATAAGGATACCCGGGGGACTTTATGACGTGCGGTGGGAGGCGGAAATTGTCCGGGATATAAAAGGTTCTGAGCTATCGTGGAAGTCTGCCTCCGGGGCAGCTATCAGGAATGCAGGGAAAATCTTCTTTTCCGATGCACCGTCCGGGGGCACGCGTATCGATGTGATGATCAGCTACAGGGCGCCGATGGGAGTTGTCGGGGAGCGGTTGTCGCGGCTGCTGACGCCTGTGTTCAGGGATATGATCGAGAAGGATATTGCGGGATTCAAGCAGTTTATGGAAGACAAGGAGCGAGTGGGGCTTTGAGGGACGACAACGAATGGATGGGGCTTAATATGCTGCCACGAAGTCTCTCAATGTCTGTAACAGTTGTGCTTTTTTGTTCAGCCTGTCCTCTTCCCAGCGTTGTTTCAATTCGACGGCGGACTGATGGGCGGCATCATCTTTCTCCTGCTGGATATAGGCGTTCAATAATACGAGGGCGATGCGTATGTCGTTGAAATGTCCGCAGTCCTCACCCAATTTTTTCAGGAGTTCGGGGGTGGCATCGTCTGATTGGGTATAATCGTGTTCTTTCCCCCAGTCATATATATAGTACATCTCTTTCAGTCTTTTTCGCATTTCGTGGAGCTCTTCGTCATCGGGGGCGGGGAGATAGACTACGGATTCGATCTTTTCCACGCCCGAGTTAAAAAATGACTGCATCCTGTTCGCTGTGGGTTTTTTCAAGTCAGGGCGCTGCAGCCGGCGTTCCAGGCGCCGGATGATCCCGGGATGGTAATGGTCGTCCCATAGCTGCTGGAGTCGGCCTGCATTGTCATGCAGCCAGGCGGTGAAGGCATGGGGGGCATCCTTGCCGTCTTCTATGGACTGTAGCAGCACCTGGATGTCCCTTAGTTCGCCGGATATACGGTATATCTCGATAAAGGCGTGGGGGAGTTGCTTTTTATCCCGGCCCAGCCAATGGAGGAAGGCGCGAACTTTTTTTACGTGGGTGCGGAAGGAGTGTACGTCGTCGGCGTTGAAAAAGGCGGAGGTGGACACAGTGCTGCGAATGCCTGTTCCGTGCTTGTGCAGGGACTTATATATCTTTTTTCTCTGGCCGGCCATATCGATGTTTCGCCACAATTATGATACCAAGGAAATGAGGGTCTCGAGATTTGCTATGCAAACCAGATAAATCTTCTCTTTAGGATGTTCATAAATGAAAATACCTATCACCATTCATTTTACTGTTAGTGAGTAAAAATTAAACCTTAATTTTCCCGTACAATTTTCTGCATACGCAGATCGTATCCTTTTATCCCCTGCAAGAATCACTTTCTCTGAATTCATGGATCGGCAGCTTGCCATGGACCCATTCCATTAATCACCATTAAACCTTCATCTTATGCACCTAAAGGATGCCAGTCTGCTATTGCAGGTACGGGCTTACATCGACAGCAACCTCCATCGTAATCTTCCCATTTCCAAACTCTGCCGGGAGTTCAATACCAACAAAACATCGCTACAGGAGCGGTTTAGGGCTTATTGTGGAATTTCTCTACACGCCTTCCTGCAACAAAGCCGTATGGAGAGGGCGGTTGTGCTTCTACGTGAGACTGATGAGCCTGTAAAGTTCGTAGCGATGCAATGCGGTTACCGGAGAGTACACAGTTTTAACAAAGCTTTTAAATCTTATGCGCAGCTTCCGCCAGGCGCCTACCGAAGGAGCAGTCTACAATTTACAGAGAGTATGTGCGCGGTCGAAAGTAACATTAATCCTGCCAAAAGTTACACTGCCTGATTTGGAAGGATGTTGAACCGCGGCGTAACTTTTTCCCCGAAAAGTTAAACAATGAAAAAGGGAAAATGGATCGCGGACAGCTGCGCATTTGCGCTGGTATTCCTCTTCGTGTATACCGCCAGTGCCAAGTTCTTACGGATAGATGTATTTGCCTTTCAGCTGGAAAGATTCCCCTGGATCAGTCCTGTGGCCAAATTAATGGCGTGGGTCGTTCCGGTGGTGGAGATCGTCGTATCGATGCTGCTGCTAACGGGTAGGATCAGGGTAACGGGGTTTTATGCCGCGCTGACATTGATGCTGGCTTTTACGCTGTACCTGGCATTGATGCTGGGATCGGACAGGCATCTGCCCTGCTCGTGCGGGGGAGTGATCTCCTGGATGACGTGGAAGCAGCACCTGGTCTTCAACCTTTTCTTTATCGGAGTGGCTTTTGCAGGTTTAGTGTATTCATCACCTAAAATAAAGTTTTATGAAAGCAAGACGTAGCATGTTCGCTTTGGCTGTGGTACTCGTAGCCATTTCACTATCCGCCTTTACAACGCATGTCCAGGAGGCAAAGACTGCGAAGTTCGGGATGTATTACTGGTTCCCGCTGGATGGAGGGTCGGGCCTTCCACAGACATCCGGGACGTTGGTTTATAGGTCCAATGATCCTTCCAGCTGCTCATTCCTTGGACTGGGCGGGTATTGTATAGGAGCATTTACCTCTTACACACAGGATCAATATGGCTACCACGCTTCGGGTACTGAAGTAATAGCACATTTTTATCCGATGTAAGCAGGACTACCTGATCAGCGTGGGTTATCGCGTGGGGTTCTGCTGCATGTTTGGTTTATTGAACGTGATCACCTCGGGGGGTATGTAATAGACATACCGGGTGCTGTTGGGAGAAAGCGTATAGATCGTGCCTGCCACGGTGCGTGTCAGCGTCGTGGCAGTGGAGGCGTCCATGTTCAGCCGGCGCAGGTCGGTCCACCGGAGGCCTCTATAGAGCAATTCTTTTCTCCTTTCCTGCAAGATCTGCTGCAGCGCATCATTTGAGTCGGTGGCCGTATAAGGAGTGAATGTACCGGTAGACATTCTCTTTATCATCAGGCTATCGAGGTCGTTCATGGCGGCGGTGACATTACCCGTGCGTGCATAACATTCCGACCTGGTCAGGTATATCTCATCCGTTGCCAAACCACAAAACGCATAGCCGTTCTCGTCATAGACGCCGATGAATCTACCCCTGATAAAGAAAAGCGCTTTCCTCAGATCGGAGGACTGATAAGATTTAAGCAGCAGGCTGTCTGTAATGCTCCTGTTTATGGGGCAAGGTCCTGTCGAATACATGGCGGCGCCAAAGATCACTTCGGGATTGGTACGGGTGAAGGGAAGAGCGCCACTTGGGATCACGTCATTATAATCCATTAACGTATTCCGGATCTGGAGACAGGAGTCTGCGTAGAGGAGAGCGATAGCATATTTGCGCATGCTGAGATAGACCCTGGCCAGCATGGCATAGGCGGCTGCTTTGGACGGACGGGTAATAGAGCGAGGAATGCCGGGAAGCAAGGGAATGGACGCGGAGAGATCGCCGATGATCTGTGTATAGGTTTCTTCTACGGAAGATCGTGTAAATTTTTCGTCGATGGTGCTGGTCTGTCTGAGCGGAAGACCCAATGGATCAGGGGCGCCGTCGTCATAGGGTTTTGTAAAGATCTGCGCCAGTTGAAAATAGGCAAAACCCCGGAAGAAATAAGCGCTGCCCTCGGCATTGTTAAGGGAATCCTGATCAGCTTCGGTCGTTGGGTGGAGCTTCCCCAGGGCGTCCAGGACAACTTTGGAATAAAGTACCGTGCGATAGGGCAGGTCCCAGTCATTGACCTCTCCGCTGGTATAGATGTCGGCGGCCCAGATGACGGCGTTCTGGTCGGTAGGGGTATATTGCGCGTAAAAGCTATTGTTCACATAATAGTCGTCGGAGCCAGTCTCGCCCAAACTGGGATAACCGCTGATGCCATAGCCGTTCATGACATTGTCGTTGTCCATCAGCGCCTGACAGTCGGCGATGCTGGTAGGAATGGATATGGAGCTATCCGGCCTGGCATCGAGGAAGGTGGACCTTTTACAGGCCGCGTTGAGCGTTGTTAAAGTAAGTGCCATATATAAGAGATGTCGCGTGTGCATGGGGTGGTTTTAGAAGTTGATATTTACGCCCAGCGATATGCGGCGCGCTTCTTTTGGAATATTTATATAATAGGGATCGATGTCTGACTTGTTGGCCTTCCAAAGGATACCAAGGTTAGAGAGATAATTATAGAAACGGATCTTCTCGAAGGGCAGCCAGGAGTGATCCTTTTTCTCCAGGTCGTAGCTGATGACGATGTCCTCCAGCCGGATATGATCGGCTTTTTCCACCAGCGCGCTGGAATTGAGATAGAAATTATCCCTTGGAATGTTGGTGGGATCTCCTGTGGCGGGAATGATGGTCCTTGTTTCATCACCCGGCTGCTGCCAGCGACGGGCATAGTCGGCATTGCCCGTCCAGTGGTTAAAAAGGTCCGAATAGCTGATGGATGGCCGACGGAAATAATAGCCCAGTTTGTAGCTGATATTGAACGAAGCCGTAAAATGACGCCATTCGAAGGTATTCCGGAGAGCCCCGAAAATGGTGGGCTGGGAGGAACCGTTATGAACCATGCTGTCGATAATGGTATTGTTATATATGGATGGCCACTCCTTGCTGATCTTGCCATTGTAGTAAGCTATTGGGTCGCCCATATTATCGAGCCCTCTCCATTTAAAGCTGTTGATGGCATAGATGGCCTGTCCGGGCCGGGGATTGATGGTATGCTGATCAAGGTAGCTGACGCCGGTGGAGGTGTTCAGGAGATATTTCTGGACTTTGGACACAGCCTTCCTGAATATAAAGTTGGAGGTCCATTTCAAGTTAGAGGACGATTGACCGTCCAGGATACGCGCTTCCAGCTGAAGATCGATGCCCGACCCGTTCATGGAGGCGCTGTTGGCATAGTAATAACCTGGTGTGCCCGGGAATTGAACCAATCCAAGGGTCGGGTCGGCCGGTGCGGCTCCTACGAGGTCGGTAGCGTGTTTATGATAATATTCCAGCGAACCTGTTATGGCTTTTTTCACGGTGAAATCAATCCCCAGATTGAAGACACCCACCTGTTCCCAGCGGAGATTGGGGTTGGACAACCCGGTGATATAACCAACATTATAAGAGTTGCTGGTCACACCGCCTTGTGAATAAGTGGCAGTGGTATAGGCGGAAGCCAGCCGGGAGATATTGCCATTGCGGCCATAGGTCGCTCTTAATTTTAGGTCGGACAGCCAGTCGATGTGATAGAACCGTTCGTGGTTGATCTGCCAGGCCAGGCCGGCGGACCAGAGCGGTACAGTCTTCCCGTTGGTATTTACCCCAAAGAGATTGGCGGCGTCCTCGCGTGCGCTGGCCGAGACCGTATATAAATTATGGAGGGTATAGGAGGCGTTGATATAGTATCCCAGGAAATGATCGATCTGCTGGACTGTTGGGGCGGCACTCGGGATCTTTGCAGCGTTGAACTGCTGATAGGCCGAATAACTGCCAGCATAGTCGATGTGAGAGTTGTACGAACCATTATCGGGGTTATATCCATACTCCTTGTCGTAACGCAGCGTGCTTGTCAGGCTTTTTATCTCATAGCCGCCGATGGCTGTCAGGTTGTTCTGGTGGCCCCAGTTGTGTTTAAAGTTCAATTGCAGCCTGCCCTGGTGGGATATCGTCTCCTGGGTGGCGAGATCGAGTATGCCGCCCGGAGGAACGGGATAGGACAGATTGTTGCTTGTGTCTACCTGGATAAAGCTATTGATAAGATCCTTTGCATAATAGGAGGAGGCATCGTGCAGATCGTTTGCACCCGAGCCGCCACTCTCATACTGATATTTCAATTCCAAATTAAGGGAACGGCTAAAGGCATAACGGGCGCCCACATTGATCAGCAGGTCGTGCGCCCGGTTGATATATTGTCGCGCCTGCATATCCTTTAACGGCATATAGGTCCAGTCCGGAAAGTTGAGCTGATGAGTGGCGTCGAGGTAGTCGGGGCTATAATCCATTGACACCGGTCTGGGGTTGCCCAGGGCATCGGCCAGCCGGGCATAGGGATAAAATCCCTTAAGGCCGTGTGAGCTTTGATAGCTGAATCCTGGGTTGCCGTTGGCCCGGGTGGTATTATGGGTAAAGGTTATTCCCGTCTCGATCTGCAGTGGGGTACTGATCTTAAGAACGTTGTGCAATCTCATGGTGATCCTGTCGAAGGAAGACCCTGCGACGTCGGATAGATTATGGTCCCAGCCTGTCGAAAAATAATAGGCTGCGTTGGTCGTGGCCGCTGATGCCTGCAGGTAGTGCTGCTGGTTGACGCTGCCTCTATAAAAATATTTCTCCATGTCACCGTATACATCCTGGTTCTTCATGGATGCGATCAGTGTATTGGCGGTGTTCGGGTCGATGGTCCCGGCAGCCACTTTAGAAAGAAGCTCCACAACGGGCGTCATCGGTGTGGTATTTGAGGAGGAGGCGTAATATCCACTGTCAAACAGGGATCTTTCTCTATCGATGAAGTCGGCGCTGGAGATGCGGGAGATATTGAATACATCCGGCCTGGGCTGGAAGGTGACGGAGCTGCTGTAGCTAAACACCGGTGTAAGGGTCCTGATGCTGTCGCTGAGCTTGCCTTTACGGGTGTTGATGACGATGACCCCATTGCCCGCGCGGACACCCCAGATGGACGCGGCGGCTGCGTCCCTGAGGACCGTGATATTCTCTATATCATTGGGGTTGATATTGTTGATGTCTCCGTCATAGGGGAAATTATCCACTACATAAAGGGGCGTGGCATTGGCATAAATGGTGCTTAATCCACGTATCTGCGGTATCTCTCTGATGGGAATGCCGGATGCGTTCTGGCCATGATTGGACAGGACTCCCGGGATGGTGTTTTCGATCCTGCTGTTGACGTCGGTGGATACCGTACGGGTGATGAGGGCGCGGTCGATGAATCCGAAAGAGCCCGTGGCCCTGTCTTTGGGTATGTACTGATAACCATTGCTGATGGGGACTACGATCACTCCGGGAAGCGTCTCGTTCCCGAATTCGGACACCTTATGCTGCCCGGCGGAATTATCCTGAGAGGTCGTCCTGGTAAGGCTGGCTACATAGGATGCAGTAATTTTTCTTTTTATCACAAAGGTCCTGCTGTCCCTTATATAGTCGGTGATAGGGAGTAAGCCTAAGTATTTTTTCAGGAAGTCGTCGATGGAGATCTTTTTCTCATTCACGGTGATCCTGACGTCAGTGGGTCCGTTCTGGCTCTGGAAAAAAAGGGTGTATCCCGTCTGTTGCCGGATGATCTCGCTGACCTTGACCAATGGGGCGTCTTTCACATGGCATTCAAAGGTTTCCTGTGCATGAGCATACCTGCTCACGCCGAATAAAAAGAATAGCAGAACAACGACACGCATAAGCAGCATCGGTTTAGTTATAGTTAGAATAGCTATGGTTCGGTCAGGGTGTTACGATCACCTTATTCCCTTCTCGAATAAAATGTACGTCTTCATTGGTCATATAGTTCAATATGACGGACAGGCTCACATATCGTGAAAATTCACCTTCATAATTATATTGGTTATTGGGCACTCTCATCTCTACTTCTACATTGTACCATTTGGACAATTCGTGCATGACGGTAGCGATATCGGCATGTGAGAAATAGAATATTCCTTCCTTCCATGCCGTCACCGAATCGGGATCGATGTCCTTACGCAGCTGCCATTTGTTCTCGCGGGAGATGCTGACGCCTTCGTTGGGGCTGAGAACCTGTTGATGCTGACCGTTCCGGACCGAGATCTTCCCATTCAGCAGGATGGCAGTAGTATTGTTCTCATCACTGTAGGCCCTGATGGAAAAACTGGTGCCCAGCACATCGACCGTGAGATTATTGACCTTCACATGGAAAGGATGAGCAGGATCCTTCGCCACTTCGAAATAGGCTTCTCCTGTCAGCGCCACTTCTCTGTCAGCGCCGCTGAAGAAGGTGGGATAATACAGCCGGGATGAATCGTTCAACCAGACCTTTGTTCCATCCGGCAGGATGATGGAGTACTGGCTTGTCCGGGGTGTGGTCAGGACATTATACTGAACAGGGGTTTGCTGTTGAGACTCCACATAGGGCAGGGGCACGGGAACATAGGAGAGGGCGCTGTCTGTCCGGACAATCCTTGCGCCGGATTGAAAGGCTATGTCTCCTTTTGGCTGGTCCTGCAGATCGAGCTGCTGTCCGCCTGCAAGCGTCAGTATGGCCCTGTAACCACCGATGCGGGTACCCGGCGGGGTGGCATGGGCTATGTTTTTTGGATTTGTTACAGACCGATGGCGCTGGAGTGCAATTATCGTTGTCACTACTGCCAGGGGGATGATGATCGCGGCTACCCGCCAGAAAGGTTTTTTATAGAAGGGGGTATTTTTTTTATTTATCATCTCCCATGCCTCTTCCAGCGCAGATCTCGGGTCTATTTCCTGTATCCCGGCCAGGTCGGAAGTGAGCTGATCTTCATCCTGCAGCCGGGCTATAAGCAGCCATATCTGTGGATGTTCGGCTCCGTAAGCATCGAGCTCGTTGCTTTCTTCTTCGGTCAGGCTATCGGCTAAATATTTGCAGACCAATAGTTTTAATGTTTCCTCCGATATTTCTGGCATAAGCGTTGGGTTTAATGGTTGGGCAATGAGCCCGCCGGCGGGCGGGCGAAGCCGGCCTGTTCTTGAAGAAAAGAACCGGGGTCGGCCAACAAAGATAACAATGTCTTGAAAGCACGGGATTTACGAATGGCCGCAGCATTTTCTGAAATATGCCATTCGGCTGCCAGCTGGGCTGTCGTCTTCCGGCCTGTGATGACCTGGTCCAATACCTGTTTACAGTCTTCGGGCAGTTGGTCCAGTTTGAAAAACATCTCTGCCAGGATCTCTTTATATATCCTTTCCATATGGGGGCCTTTAAATTCCCAATCTGTGGACATATCCAGGATGCCGGCTGCGATGTCATTGTGGTCCCTGATCCTGGCCGGAGACAGGCGAAAGGTGGTACATTTATTTCTAACTGTCTCACGGATAAATCGTTTCAGGTCGTCTTCGGAGGTAAACCCCTCCCGATAGTTCCATGCATCTATAAAGGTGCAGAGGATGATCTTTCTGGCGGCTTCGGCGTCGCCCAGTGTGTCGCGGGTGCGTAGGAGGAGGCCCGGATATTGCAGTTCGAAAAAATGGTTAAAAGCTTTCGGATGACCTTTCGTAAAAAGAACAAACCACTTGATGCCTTTGAAAGCCTTGTGTTTTGATTGGATAAGCAGGCTGAGTTTCATTGTAATAGCATTACATTGGATTTTGGCGGCGGCAGGTTGACCGGAGCCGTTGGTAAAATGGAGATAAAGCAAGGATTTTAAAAAAGAAATTAGCTACTGACGTGTTAGTAGGAGTGTTCAGCCAGGGTCTCCATGAGTAGGTAATACATATTCCGCCTGTCGGAAAAAATCTTAGTTGGATAGTCTGGGCGCAAGCGCAGGTAGTTTTTTTGGTATAATAAAAATACTGATATTTTTAATACTTGCAAATGCAGGTCTGATCATTTTTTATGCGATTTCATGTATTAGCAACGGATTACGACGGAACACTTGCCGACCAGGGTCGGGTGGGTGAGGACGTGTTAAATAAATTAAAAGAATTCCAGGTTTCCGGGAGACGTACGATATTGGTAACCGGTCGGGAAGTGAAGGATCTAATAAGTGTTTTCCCTGAGTATAAGATCTTCGACTACATCGTAGCGGAGAATGGCGCCATTATTCATGAGACTGCTACGGGGAAGGACCAGCTGTTAGGGCCTGAGCCTGATCCGTCCTTTGTCAAGTCATTGGAAGAGAGGGGCGTTTATCCTATATCGGTGGGAAAGGTGATCATTGCTACCTGGGAGCCGCATGAGCAAGCCGTGCTGGAAGTGATCAAAGGATCAGGGAGCGAGCGGCAGGTGATCTTCAATAAAGGGGCTGTCATGATACTGCCGCCAGGTATCAACAAGGCCACCGGTCTGCAGCATTTGCTGCATCATCTTCATTTGTCCTTACATAATACCGTAGGAGTGGGGGATGCAGAGAATGACGGGGCGCTGCTGCAGGCGGCGGAATGTGCCGTGGCTGTGAGCAACGCTTTGCCCGGATTAAAGGGGCTGGCCGACCTGGTGACGGAAAATGCGCATGGCAAGGGAGTGATGGAGCTGATGGACAGGGTCATTGCTACGGACCTCGAAGAACTGGACGGGAAAATGCAGCGTCATTACCTGGAGCTGGGGGTGCTGGAAGATGGCGCCCCTTTTTGCATCAGTCCTTATCGCAGCGGCATACTGCTGGCCGGGGCTTCGGGCAGCGGGAAAACGACTTTTACCATTAGCATCACGGAGCGTCTTGTCGAGCAGGGTTATCAGTTCTGTCTGATAGATCCCGAAGGGGACTATCTGCAATTGCCCGGGGCCGTGGTGGTCGGAGATGAGCATGTCATGCCTTCTATGGATCAGATAAGAGACCTGTTGAGAGACCCCGGTCAGAACCTCGTCATCTGCGCATTGGCCGTACCGTTGGATGAAAGGCCGCAATTCTTTTCCAGATTTCTCACCATGTTCCATGAGCTGCGGAAGGAATATGGTCATCCTCACTGGTTGTTGCTGGATGAGGCGCATCATTTGATGCCTGCGCCCGCCGCCATCGTCTCTGACAGGCTGCCGGATGACCTCAATAATTTTATCATCATCAGCACTTCTCCCCATGCATTGCATCCTTCTACGTTATCCAGGGCGGGGATGGTGATCACGATCGGCAAGGACGCAACCTATCCCATCGAGCTGTATTGTAATGCATTGAAGATACCTATGCCCGATGGAGTGCCGATACTGGGAGAAAATGAGATCGCGGTGTGGGACAGAGAGCGTGCGCAGCCGCCATATAAGGCGAAGGTCAGGCTGCCCAGCCAGCTGCTGCAAAGGCATAAGAAGAAGTATGCTATGGGGGATATGAGCTATAACAGTTTTATATTCACCGGTGCGGAGAGCAAGCAGCATTTAGTGGCCAATAACCTGATGATGTTCGTTCATCTGGCGGAGGGCATCGATGCAGACACGTGGATGTTTCATTTGGGGAGGAAGGATTTCAGCCGGTGGTTCGAGCATACCGTGCATGATGAAGAATTGGCGGAGGTGGGTAGGGAGGCCGAGCGGATGAATGAGGTGTCGGCGTCCAAGAAGCATATTATAGACTATATCAATCAAAAATACACTGCGTAAGAGCTACTCATGGGTTGTGAACAGAGAAGCGCTTGTTTTCTCCAGCACTGCGTTGGCCAGGCTTTGGTGGAAGAGGCGGGAAATGGAGCTTCTTCCGTAGGCGCCCATGACTACGATGGGTGTCCCATCGTGATGATTAATGAAGCCGGGTAATACGCCGGCTGGCCTGCCGGATAATACTTCGACCTGCAGGTTCTGAAAGTGATAAGGGGCCCAATGTTTCAGCATGTCGCCGTGTGCGATGCCTTTCTTCTCATTAGCGGCAATGGTGATGAGGAAGGTGGGCAGGGAGGAAAGATGGGGAAAAAGGTAGCGGAATTGTTTGATGGCGTATATGCTCGAGTAGCTGCCATCATAGGCGAGGATGATCTTATCGGGTGGCATGCCGTCCTCGCGTAAAAGGAGCAATGGGCAATGTGCGTCGGAGAGCAGGTCTTTCATGGAAACGTTCAGGGGGGCATAAAGAAAGTCGGAAATATTGGTACGTGCATCTGTCAGGATGAGGTCGGAGAAGGCGCTGTTCATCAGGAGGTCATCCAGGGATACGGGTTCACTCCCTGCGATGAGGAATTTGATCTTAGCGCTGCTAAAGGTATCGCTGATCAATTGGGTGTTGTCGTTCAGCAGTCGTTTGTCTGCTTCTTCGTCTGCCTGCAGGCTGGGGAGGTCGGTGCCCAGGGGGTAGACGAGGTCGACCAGGAAATGGACGCGGTGGAGGAAGATGACCTCCACCAGGGCGCCGGTGGCGTTGGCGATGTTGATGACGGAGGACAGCACGGGAGCTGGGCTGTGCAATATGTCGAGCAAGAGAAGGATCTTTTTCATATATCAGGGATTTAAGTACGAGAAGACTTCTTTTTAGAGGCGCTTGCTGCCACCTGTTCGAGGGTTTTGCGGGATAGAACAGACTTGTCCTTTTCTATCACGGGGATCTCGGAGGCATATTTATCCCTGTGCTTGATCAGCAGCCAGGAATTTTCTCCCATGCCTTTTGTGCGGACCAGTGCAAATTCGCCTTTGAGTTTTTTCCCATGCATCATGAACTTGAGGGAGCCGGCTTCCAGTTCTTTCAGAAGGATGTCATTTTGCGCTTTTTTTGTGCCGTTGTTGGGTTCGAGGGGTTCATAGGTACCTGTGTCCCATACGATGACCGTGCCTGCGCCGTAGTTGCCTTCGGGGATGATGCCTTCAAAGTCCTTATAGTCGAAGGGATGGTCTTCTACCATCATGGCCAGCCGTTTGTCTGCGGGATTCAGCGAAGGACCTTTTGGTACGGCCCAGCTTTTCAGCACGCCCTCCATTTCGAGCCGGAAGTCATAATGAAGACTTCTGGCGTCATGTTTCTGTACAACGAACAGCAGGGCATTTGATGAGGGAGCGCCGCCCTTTGGTTCGGGTGATTTTGTGAAGCTGCGTTTTTGTTTGTATTTCGCCAGGGACATAGCTTTTTGTTTATGTAAAGATATTATCAAAACGTGAGCCACATCTTTATGCAGGCGTTACGTCCCATGTTGTAGATGCCCAGATGGCCATTGGGGCTGCTGGTGTAATATTCAAAATATTTCAATCTACTAAGGTTGCTTTGATAGGCCTGATCGAAAAGATTGGCGACCTGGAATTGACAAACAAACGAGTGACCTGGGCGGCAGCGGAAGGAGGCTTCCAGGGAGAGGTTGATCAGGTTATAGGAGGTAGTGTATGTTTCTGTCTGATAAAGGAAAAAGAACCTATTCTGCGCCGCGTTGTATTCGAACCCCGCTCTTGGATAAAGGGTAGAGAGCAGTCCCTTTCGGATATGGCATTCATAACCCAGGGTGCTAATCCATTGGAAGGGAGGGACAAGGGGAAGGTTGCCCTGCGTATTGAGGCCACGCACGAAGGACAGCATGTTGTTCCATTGGAAAAGCCCTTTTGGATGGATGTCAAGGGAAGCCTCTCCGCCGTAGAGATGGGCCGATGACTGCTGGTATTTAAATGTTTTGTTACCCTGTGGATCCGTAAGGGGGGCGCCGTTGTCGCCCGTCAGCTGCTGGAGATAAATATAATGTTGAATGGAGTTGGAAAAGAGACTGATGGACGCGGTGAGCCAATCCCAATAGGCCAGGACGCCCAGGTCCTGCTGGAAGGTGAATTCGGGGAGGAAGTCCGGATTGCCCAGGTAGGTGATATGAGCGCCCGGGTCGAGACCGTTGGAAGCCAGCTCGGTGAGGTTGGGGCTGCGATAGCCCCGTGCGATATTTGCTTTCAGATGGATCTTTTCCGTCACCGGCCAGGTGATGCCTGCGCTGGCTGATAAGCCCGTGAAGTTCCGGTGAAGCGTATCGCCCCGAAGCCATCGCATATCATACCGGAGTCCGCCGGTGAGGGTCATGCGCTGATATTTCCACTTGCCGAAAATATACATGCCCAGATCGGCAAGGTTGTAGTCGGGTATGGGGTGGTCCGTCGCATCGATGCTTTTGTTATCCTGGAGCATTCCGTTGGCTCCAATAGTATATTCCAGGGCAGAGAGGGGGGGAGCCTGCCATTTTAGTCCGTAGTTAAGCGTATTCAGGCGGAGGTGGAGGCCGGGCTGGGAAGGCATGGTGGGGTGGCTGTATTCCCGGCGGATGTTCCGCTGGAATCCTGCAAATGCGTCGATAGAGGAGCTGCCGAGGTCATAGTGCTGGTCTGTATACAATCTATAGTGCTGTATATGCTGATGGAGGGGGCTGAGAGTATAGCTGTTGAGCATATTGTCCGGGACGATGGGACGATGTTTGAGGTCGTCGCCTGCGCCTTCTTCCGTCTGCATGGTGAATCTGCGGGTGGCTGAGTCCCGGCTTCCGTCCGGGATGCCCTGAAGGTCATCATACAGCGTGGCGTTGAGGTGTATATAGCCGTTGCTGAAGGTGCGACCTGTCGTGAAAGAGAGGTTCTTTTCCGAGTAGCCCGTATTATAGACGCGGCCATCGATGCTGTTGGTATAGTTGCGTGCCCGACGCCAGGAGCCGCGGGCGACCCATAGCCATTGCGGGCCGGCGTAATAGAGACGGAGCCCGTTGCCGATGAGCCCGTTGTTGTGTTGGTATTCGCTGAGCAGTTTTCCATGGAGCCGGCTGTCCTTTTGAGAGGGTAGAAAGGGAAAGAGGCTGACTACGCCTGCCAATGCGTCGGAGCCATAGAGGAGGCTGGCCGGGCCTTTGATCACTTCGGCCTTGTCGATATTGTAAGCGTCCGCCTCGATGCCGTGCTCATCTCCCCACTGCTGGCCCTCCTGCCGCAAGCCGTCGTAGAGTGTGAGGACGCGGTTGTAGCCGAGGCCGCGGATAAAGGGTTTGGAGATATTGGGGCCTGTCTTTACGGCATTGAGCCCCGGGGTGTTCTTTACCAGCACGTCGATGATATTGGAGGATACCGTTCTGTCGATGGCAACGGTGGGGATGGCTACGATGGAGACAGGATTCTCCCGGATGCGGATGGGGCGGGAGGCGCCTGTGACGACCACTTCGGAGAGGGAGTCGATACCGGGGAGACGGGCCGAGTCGGGGCCCGGCCGGGCTGTAGGGGACTGGGGCTGGTCAGGGTGGCGCTGGGCGTGCGAGAGAAGGGATGCTGACAGGAGGAGAAGTATCCATATATGTTTCATGCCTCAAAATTAAAAAGTTAGATTAATCTAACAAATTTATTTTAAGAGCATAGTCGTATCTTTAATCCATGATGACATTGACCGAGGAAAATTATCTGAAGGCCCTGCACCGGCTGTCGCAGAGCGAGGAGCCCATCACCGTAAAGCGGATAGCTATGCAATTGGGGATAAAAATGCCCACTGTCACGAGCATGGTGAGGAATCTGGCGGCCAAAAAGCTGATCCGATATGAGAAATACAAGGCTATCGAGATGACGGAGAAGGGGCGTCGGCAGGCCTTGCTGATATTGAGAAAGCATCGGCTGACCGAGCTGTTCCTGAAGGATGTCATGGGCCTGGGATGGGAGGAGGTGCATGATATTGCCGAGCAGATAGAGCATATACAGTCGGACAGGTTCTTCAATCGTATAGATGAGATGCTGGGACATCCGAAGTTCGATCCGCATGGTGAACCGATACCGGATGCCAATGGAAAGCTGCCATTTTTCAAGGCTTTTCCGCTGTCAGGCTGCGAGGCGGGGAAGAAGTATAAGCTGACGGGGGTATTGGATCACGATGGCGGTTTTCTTACCTATCTGAATACATTGGGGTTGACACTGGGGTCGTCCATCGAGGTGATAGAGGTGCATGGTTTCGACCGGAGCATGGAGGTGCTGCTGAATGGGAAGACGCGTACGGTTTTCAGTTTTATTGTCTGCCAGCATTTACTGGTGATCTAATTCCGGCGGGAAAAAAATGCCCCGCGGGTATTTGGTCTACTGTTTGTATGATCAGTATCTTGAATTTGTAATATTTCATCAAACGGACCTTATCGATGGATCAGCCATTGCACGTCCTTCTTGTGGATGATGATGCGGACGACCGGGAGATATTTACCTGGGCTCGAACATGAGTACAGAAAATAACATCTATGATCACCCCGGGTTGAACGAACTGGAAAAAGCCAGTCACAGCTGGCTGGCTGCCATCATTCATTCTTCCGATGACGCCATCATCAGCAAGACGTTGGACGGGATTGTCAGCAGTTGGAATGAGGGAGCTCAGCGGATTTTTGGCTATACGGCCGGGGAGATGATCGGAACGCCAATCTTGCGGCTGATACCGGAAGACAGGCCGGAAGAGGAACCTGCAATACTGGAGCGATTGAAGAGCGGTGAGCGGGTGGATCACTTTGAGACCAAGCGTATAACGAAAGACGGCAGGATACTGGATATTTCTCTTTCCATATCACCCATCCGGGACGCGCAGGGCCGGATCATCGGGGCCAGCAAGATCGCGCGTAATGTCACGGATCAGAAAAGGGCGCGGGAGCTGGCTGAACTGAATGCACGTCTGGCCCGGTCGAACAGCGAGCTGGAGCAATTCGCTTATATTGCGAGCCACGATCTGCAGGAGCCATTGAGGAAGATCCATATATTTTCCGAACTCCTGGAAGAAGAACTGGTTCAGAGGCCGGATATTCGGAAGCTCAATGGTTACCTGGATAAGATAAAGGGTGCATCCAACCGCATGTCCAAACTTATAAAGGATGTGCTGGAGTATTCAAGACTGTCGAACGCCGACCAATCCATTACAAATGTGGATCTTAACCAGGTGATCAGGGAAGTGCTGCATGAATTCGAGCTGGTCGTAGTGGAGAAGAGAGCCACTATCGATATAGGTCTTCTGCCGATGGTGCGTGGCATCGGCCCCCAGTTCCATCAACTGTTTCGCAATCTCATCGGCAATGCTTTAAAATTTAGTGAGCGTGCGCCTAAGATCTGTGTCCGGGCGGAAGGCCGCCATATCATCGTAAAGGACAATGGCATCGGATTCCTGCAAGAATTTGCCGGCAGGATCTTCGATATCTTTCAGCGTCTCAACAGCCAGGATATCTATAGCGGATCGGGTATAGGGCTTGCGTTATGTAAAAAGATCGTCGAAAATCACGGCGGGACCATCAAGGCCGAAAGCGAGCCGGGTAAAGGTTCTACATTCCATATCATTCTGCCCGCTTAGGTGCGCTTCTTCACTATAAAAAGGCCGCCTCCCCATGAGACGGCCCTCGTTACGGCAATGAAGCTTACGCTTCCTGCACTTCTTCCTTCGCCTTGACGTTGATCCCGCCTTCGGCGATACTTGTCAGCTTGCTGTCCGCATTTTTTTCCTCGCTCAACGTAACACTCAATATTTCCGCGGCATCTCCATAACCCAGGGTTCTGGCAAGTGTCACCAGGCCGCCATAGGTTGCTATCTCATAATGTTCGGCTTTTTGCCCCGCGAAGATCAAGCCCACATCCCGTTGTGCCGTATTTTCTTCCGTCTGGTCGATGATCTCTTCTCCTTCGTCTGCGATGCCTGCAATGGCATGGCATTTTTTTGCTTCGGCTGGTTCGCCAACCATTTCAAAGATTTTTTCTAATCTGCTGACATGGTTCTTTGTCTCCTGCAAGTGGCTGTTGAAGGCCTGTTTCAATTCGCCGGAACTGGCTGCTTCCTCAAGTTTGGGAAGTGTTTTTACCAGCTTCTGCTCGGCCCAATATATATCCTGGAGCTGTTCGACAAAAAATTCCTGTAATTTAGAGTTCCGGGCAGAACCCGTCTGCGGTTGCTTAGTTGCCATGTAACTTCATTTTAATTTTTGACAATGGATTACACGGTGATTTGCAAAATTCTTATGCCAGCCCTCTGATAGGGGTGGTATAAGAATAGTATGACGGTGTTGAGGCGTTTTTTACCTATTTTTATGGGTATATGCCGTTATTGGAAAAGCAATTGTTCGTCCGTCGCAGCACATTGAAAGGAGCCGGTAAAGGTCTGTTTACCAGCAAGCCCATTCCCAAGGGTTCGAAGATCGTGGAATACAAGGGATCTATCTCCTCCTGGAAAGAGGTGGATGATCGCGAGGGACTCAATGGTTATATTTATTATGTCAACCGTCATCATGTGATCGATGCGTGGAGAGACAAGACCGCACTTGCCCGTTATGCCAACGATGCCAAGGGGATCGTGCGCAGTGAAGGGGTCCGTAATAACTCCATGTATGCCATCGAGGGGCTGCGTGTATACATTATTGCTCTCAAGGATATCCCGGCGGGCAGCGAGATACTGGTCGGGTATGGGAAGGAGTATTGGGACATCATTTCCGAGAATCTACGCGGGCGAGGTTAGACGAGAACTTTACGGAAGCGGAGCTAGAGCAACGCCTTTGCTTTTTTTACCACATTTTCAGGAGTAAAGCCAAATTCCTTAAAGAGTGCGGCTGCGGGGGCCGACTCGCCGAAGTGGGTGAGTCCAAGGACATCGCCTTCGTCCGTCACGTATTTATGCCAACCAAGGGGAGAGCCTGCTTCCACCGCCAGCCGTTTTTTAAGATGGTGTGGGAATATTTTTTCTTTGTAGACATCGTCCTGTCTTTCGAACAATTCCCAGGAGGGCATGCTGACTACCCGTGCGTGTATGCCTTCTTCCTGTAGGATGGCCTGCGCTTTTAGCACCAATTCCACTTCCGAGCCGGTGGCAATGAGGATCAGCTGCATCTCGCCTTTTGCTTCGGAAAGGATATAGGCGCCTTTTTCCAACTCCGTGCCGGCGCCATATTGTGCGGGGTCGAGGATGGGCACGCCCTGGCGGGTGAGGACCAGCGCTACCGGACCGCCGTTACGCTGCAGCGTAACCTTCCATGCCTGTGCCGTCTCATTGGCATCAGCAGGGCGGATCACTGTCATGTTGGGAATGGACCTGAGGGAAATGAGCTGTTCCACGGGCTGGTGTGTGGTGCCGTCTTCGCCCAATCCGATGCTGTCGTGGGTATAGATGTAGATGGGTCTTATTTTCATGATGGCCGCCAGGCGGATGGGAGGGCGCATGTATTCTGAAAAAATGAGAAAAGTAGCTCCGAAGGGGATAATGCCTTTTGTGAGCGCCATTCCATTCAGCACACCTCCCATGGCATGTTCACGGATACCGAAATGAAAATTCCGGCCACCCGGATTGTCGACAGTGAAGGAAGCAAAGTCCTTCATATTCGTATCGGTGGAAGGGGCGAGGTCGGCAGCGCCGCCGATAAGGGCAGGGATGACCCCGGCAATGCTGTTGATGGTCTTGCCGGAGGCCTGGCGGGTAGCCATTTTGCCTTCCTTGCCGTCGCCGGGTTTGAATACAGGGATCTTCTTTTCCCATCCGGAGGGCAGCTCTTCCTTAAGCGCCCTTTCATATTCGAGGGCGAGGTCGGGATATTTCTTTTTGTAGGCCTCGAAGAGAATGTTCCATTCCTTTTCCAGCTGTATCCCTTTTTCGCCTGCGGCCCGATAGTATTCCAGCACCTTACCCGGGACGACAAAGGATTCGTTGGGGTCGAAGCCGAAGAACTCTTTTACCAGCCGGACCTCGTCCTCTCCCAGCGGGGAACCATGTGCGGCTGCGGTGTCTATTTTATGGGGGCTGCCATAGGCGATGTGGGTTCGTACCTTTATCAGGGAGGGGCGTTCTTTTTCCGCGATGGCGTTGGCCACCGCCCTGGAGATGGCCCCTATGTCATTACCGTCCCCGACGATCTGTACATGCCAGCCATAGGCTTCGAAGCGCAGGACCACGTCCTCGTCGAATGCAAGAGAAGTAGCCCCTTCGATGGTGATGTGGTTGTCATCATACAGATAGATGACGTTGCCAAGCCCCAGGTTTCCGGCGAGGCTGGCTGCTTCCGAACTGATGCCTTCCATCATGTCACCGTCGCTGCAGATGGCGAATATCCTGTAATTAAACAGATCAAAGCCAGGCTTGTTAAAGCGTGCGGCCAGGTGTCGCTGGGCGATGGCGAATCCGATGCCATTGGCAAATCCCTGCCCCAGGGGGCCTGTAGTCACTTCTATGCCGTCGAGGAGGCCATATTCGGGGTGTCCCGGGGTCTTGCTGTGCAGCTGCCGGAAGTTCTTTATATCGTCCAATGTGATATTATATCCTGTGAGATAGAGCAGGCTGTATTGCAGCATGCAGGCATGTCCGGCGGACAGTATGAAGCGGTCCCTGTTGGGCCAGTGCGGATCTTTTGGGTTGTAATGCATGTGTTTTGACCATAGCACATGCCCCATGGGGGCCGTGCCCATGGGCGTACCCGGATGTCCGGAATTGGCTTTTTGCACGGCGTCGACAGACAGTACCCTGACTGTGTCGATGCACAATTGTTCGATGTCTGTAGTAATGGTTGGCATATTGCCGGCGACGAAAAAATCATGCCATCGGGGGAGTGGATCAGGCCATCAGGGATTTGCCCTGGCATGGTCATTGAAAGGTGGGTTTAAACCATCTGTATGACATTGTCGGAGATAATCATTAACAGGATACAAAAAGAAGGCCCTATTTCCTTTCATGATTTTATGGAGATGTCCCTCTATCATCCGGAGTATGGATATTATTCCACATCGGGGACCAGGATCGGGAAGGGGGGAGATTTTTATACGACCCCCTGCATCTCTTCTCTTTTTGGGGAGATGATCGCCCGGCAGCTGGAAGAGATGTGGTACTGGCTGGGCAGACAGCCCTTCTCCATTGTGGAGTATGGGGCCGGTACGGGTCTTCTTTGCAGGGATATCCTTCACAGCCTCAAAAAAAATGCGGCGTTGTACATCGATGTGCAGTATCATATCATAGAAAAGAATCGCGCTATGTCCTCACATGAGCGGGCTTCGTTGCCGGAGAAGGTGAGCTGGCACCAGGATATTTCGGATGTCCCGTCCATTGCCGGCTGTGTGCTATCCAATGAATTGATCGATAATTTTTCTGTACACCAGGTAGTGATGCAGGACCAGCTGATGGAAGTGTTTGTGGATCATGACAATGGGTTTACGGAGTGTTTGCGCCCCGCATCGCAGGCATTGAAGGATTATTTCCATGAGCTGGGAGTGGAGCTGCCATGGGGTTTTCGTACGGAGATCAATCTTCAGGCCATCGACTGGATCGGCCGGATAGCCGGGATATTGAAAAAGGGGTTTGTGCTGACCATCGACTATGGATTTCCTTCCCGGATGTTGTATGACCGGCATCGGAGTCGGGGAACGCTCGTATGCTATCACCGGCATGCGATCAGTTACAGCCCTTACGGCCATATCGGAGAGCAGGATATGACCACGCATGTAAATTTTTCCGCCCTTTGTCATTGGGGGGCAACTTATGGATTGGAGTTCGGGGGCTATACCAAGCAAGCTTATTTTTTACAGGGTCTCGGGCTGGCCGCACATCTGAAGGAGATGGAGGAGAAGGGGGAGATGCAACAATGGACTATCCGTGAAAAGCTTTCCCTTATATGGACCTTGCTGATGGATATGGGAAGTAAGTTCAATGTATTGATACAGTATAAGGGGTTGCAGAAACCATTGTTGTCGGGGATGCGATTCCCGCAACCTATTTGATTAAGCCAGGCTGACGCAAGCATCGATACAGGATTAATATTTTTTGTAAGACATAGTTTATTCTTTGGCGCGGAAGAAGGTATCTTTGTGCGCGGCCTGCCCGAAATGCGCAGGCACGGACGAGATAAATAAAAAATTATGATACCTATCAAGACGGCCTTGCTTTCGTTTGGAATGTCCGGAAGAGTTTTCCATGCGCCTTTTTTACATCTAAATCCCGGGTTTGAGCTGTATGCCATTTGGGAACGCGAAAAGAACCTTTCAAGGACTCTGTATCCCAATGTGCGCGTGTACCGGAGCTTTGAGGAGATATTGAATGATCCGGCTATCGAGCTGGTGGTCGTCAATACGCCCAACTATACCCATTATGAATTTACGAAGGCCGTATTACGGGCGGGTAAACATGCCGTGGTGGAAAAGCCCTTTACCGTCACCGTGGATGAAGGGCTGGAGCTGGAATCGCTGGCGATGGCGGTGGGGAAGAAGATAGCTGTTTATCAAAGCCGCCGGTATGACAGCGACAGCAAGACCGTGAGGAAAGTAGTGGAGGAAGGCTGGCTGGGTGAGATCGTGGAGGCAGAGCTGCATTATGACAGGTATACCGTGGCCTTGAGCCCAAAAGTGCATAAGGAGACGCCAGGCCCGGGGCGGGGATTGTTGTATGATCTGGGGTCTCATCTGCTGGACCAGGTGCTGCAGTTGTGGGGCATGCCCGAGGCCGTCTATGCCGATATTGGCATCATTCGTCCTATCTCGAAGGTGGATGATTATATGGAGCTGTTACTTTATTATCCTGCTCATCGCAATCTGCGGGTGAGGCTCAAATCCAGTTATTTAGTACGTGAGCCCATACCAGCCGTCGGACTATATGGTACACTGGGGACCTTTCTGAAGCCCAAGGCCGATCCACAGGAGCAGCGGCTGCTGGCAGGGGCGATGCCGGAGGGCGATGACTGGGGTGTGGAGCCCGACAGCGGCAAGGGGCTTTTGCATACGGAAAAGGACGGGAAGGTCATCCGGGAGTATATTCCTTCCCAACGGGGTAATTATGGTGAATTTTACGACAGTTTGTTTGAAGCGATCCGTAATAACAAACCCGTACCTGTGACTGCGGAGGAGGGGATCGATATTATCCGTGTGGTCACGGCCGCCTATAAAAGCAATGAATTAAAAAAGCTCGTTCCTATCGAATAGGTCGACTATTACCACAAGACCTACGATAACGTTTGCGTAAATAAATAAGGCGAAACACGCTATATATTTATATTTGTCCTCTATGAGGATATATTCTTCTTTGTTGGCTGCCTTGTGGATATTGTCTTCCGTTGGCTATGCGCAGACCAGGGCGGGGGGCGATCAAATATCCGGGGGCGATGCGGTCCGCATGGCTGCTATTGTCATGAATACCTGGAAGGAGGACGATGAGAGCAAGGCGCCCCGGTGGACTTATGAGGAGGGCGTGGTATGGAAGGGGCTGGAAAGCTGCTGGTACAACACCGGTGACGCCCGCTACTACAAGTACATACAGCATTTTATGGACCGGCTGGTGGATAAGGAAGGGAGTATCCTCTACGGAAAACAGCTGCTGCTGTTGTACAAGGTGAGCAACCAGGAAAAATACTACAAGGCCGCACAGCTTTTGCGACATCAGCTACAGGAGCAGCCGCATACGGCGGAGGGGCTGTATATGGCGCAACCATTCTATGCGGAATGGGCTGCCACCTTTCATGAGGACAGCGCTTTTAACGATATTGCGCGGCAGCTGGTGCAGGCCGAGCGACCTACAAGGGATATAAAGACAGTCCGGGTCATGGGCTGGTATGGTATGGCGCTGGTGGATGTATTGGATTATTTTCCTGTCAATCATCCCGAGAGGAAGCAGCTGCTGGCGATACTGAATCGCTATGCCGCGGCCGTGGCAAAGGTACAGGACCCGGATGTTTCTGCCAGCTGTATGTTCGTGTATGCGCTGGAAAAAGGGGTGAGGATGGGCTGGCTGCCGATGTCGTACCGGGCTGTGGCGAAGAAAGGATATGCGGGCGTGCTGGGGAAAGGGACTGACGCTATCAGCCGTTTGGGAGGCGAGGCAATCGGGGCTTTTTTGCTGGCGGCGGGGGAGATGGAGCAATTGTCCACGCTGAGGCTGGGCAAGAACCGGACGGTACTGCTGGATTATTATTTCAACAACGAGCATAAAAAGGATATCACAGGGACGAATGTCCGGTACCACTATACATGGGAAGATCAGGCCAATAGCGGGTTCTCTTTCTGGGGTTCAGTTTTTCGCCGGCATGGTCTGCACACCGACAGCCTGGCCGTTGCGCCCACTGCTGAACGACTGAGAAAGGCCGCTGTATATATTATCGTGGACCCTGATAATGAAAAAGAGTCGCCTGCACCCAATTACCCCAGCCCGACAGATATTCAGGCTATCTATGACTGGGTTCGGGCCGGCGGTGTCCTGTTATTGATGAGCAATGACTCTGCCAATGCGGAGTTTCTTCATTTCAACAAACTGGCGTCAACGTTCGGGATACACTTTAATTTGGACGACAGAAACAAGGTGATGGGAGATAATTATGAACAGGGGGCGTTTATCATGACGGGACAGGATGGAATATTCAAAACGACCCATAAAGTTTATATCAAGGAGCTAAGTACTCTGCGGCTGAGCGAACCTGCCAGAGCGCGGTACAGTGTCCCGAAGATCGGGGACGGGGGAGATAAAACCCCGGATGTGATCATGGCGACTGCCCGGATCGGAAAGGGGACGGTGTTTGCGGTGGGTGATCCGTGGTTCTACAATGAATATTTAGATGGAAGAAAGTTGCCGGCTGAGTATGAGAATTTCAATGCCGCAAATGATCTTGTAAAGTGGATAATTGCAGAAATCAATACGTTATGAAGAATTTTTTGGATGAGAACTTTTTATTGAACACGATGGCGGCGCAGCAGCTGTATCATGACTATGCGAAAGACATGCCGATCATCGACTACCATTGTCATCTTCCTCCGCAACAGATAGCGGCCGACCATCAGTTCGGGAATCTCACGCAGGCGTGGTTGTATGGAGATCATTATAAGTGGAGGGCCATGCGTGCCAATGGAGTTGACGAGAGCTATTGTACGGGAACGCAGCCCGATGATGAAAAGTTCCAGAAGTGGGCAGAGACCGTGCCTTATACGCTGCGTAATCCGCTGTTTCACTGGACGCATCTGGAGCTGCAGCGTTATTTCGATGTACATGATATCCTCAGCGGCAAGACGGCGAAAAAGATATATGACAAGTGTTCCGGGAAGCTGCAGACAAAGGAATATTCCGTGCGTAATCTTTTGCGTAAGATGAATGTTCGGACCGTTTGTACGACGGATGATCCCGTAGATTCGCTGGAGTTCCATTTGCAGCTGAAACAAGATGGCTTTGAGATCCCTATCCTGCCTGCCTTTCGCCCGGACAATGCCATGAATGTGGATAATCCGGATAATTTCAATGCGTATATCAGGAAGCTGGAGGCCGCTACGAATGTGGCTATCTCCAATTTTAACGATTATTTGTTTGCGTTGGAGAACAGGCATGACTTTTTTGCTTCGAAGGGTTGTACCGTATCCGACCATGGGTTGGAGGAGATGTACTCCGAAGAGTTTACCGGATGGGAGGTCGAGGCCGTCTTTAACAAGATAAGGGCCGGTAAGTCGTTGAGCGAGATAGAGCGTCGCAAGTTCAAGTCGGCGATGCTGGTGCATTTTGCCGAGTGGGATTGGGAGAAGGGGTGGGTGCAGCAATATCATTTGGGTGCATTGCGTAACAATAACAGTCGCATGATGCAGCGACTCGGCGCCGACACCGGCTGGGATTCCATGGGGGATTTTTCCCAGGGAAGGGCATTGGCCAAATTCCTGGACAGGCTGGATAAGGATGACAAACTGGCCAAGACCATTCTATATAATCTGAACCCGGCGGATAACGAGCTGATGGCGACGATGATCGGGAATTTCAATGATGGTTCTGTGGCTGGCAAGGTGCAATATGGTTCTGCCTGGTGGTTCATGGATCAGAAAGATGGGATGACCCGTCAGATCAATGCACTGTCCAATATGGGGCTGCTGAGCAGGTTTGTGGGGATGCTCACCGATTCGCGCAGTTTCCTCTCATTCCCCCGGCATGAATATTTCAGAAGAATATTATGTAATCTCTTTGGAGAGGAGATCACTAATGGGGAGCTGCCGAATGATATGGAGTGGATCGGGAAAGTGGTTAAGGATATCTGTTATTATAATGCGAAGCAGTATTTTAATTTTCAGCCTGCCAGTTCGCTGGCGCATTCGGAATAATTGCCCGGAGTCGGCCATGGACGCGGCTGCCCGGAGAATGAGTTTAGCCAAGTTTAGCATGGCCTTAGACACAAAAAACCCGATATGAAGATACCGGGTAATGAGTCGACTCTGATTTAGACCTTATCCTAAGAACGAATTTAAATAAGTTCTAAATATAATGGATAATGCTTATAGAGAATTTATTGATTTCTAATAGTGAGTTGGATTTGTTAAAAAAATGTGAACTAATGCATGGTATTCTTTACTAATGTATAAAAATCGCCTTTTATTTTTAAGGCGACCCCGCACCAAAGGGAGTGAATTCGGACAGATCTTGTAACAAAAACGAACAGCTACGGGAGGGAAGTAAAATTTAATAAATTGATTTTTAATTAACTAGGGTGATGGCACTCTTTTAGCCCTGAAATAAGGACCTTATTCGAAAAATAAGGGTTATCCATATGAAAGAGCGGGACCGTATTTGGAAACTCGTTGCCAAAAAACTAGCTGGTGAAGCCACCGAAAGAGACCTGCGGGAGCTTCGGCAATTAATTAAGGACCAGCCAGAAAGCTCGTATTCCATTCAATTACTGATCGATATGTGGGAATCGTCCTCTCGCGGGGACACCGGGGAGGTGGAGGGGGCATTTGACAAGCATCTTCAGCGGCTGGCGGCACATCAGCGTTCTTTGGGGAAGGCCAGCCGGTACAAGCCTCCCAGGGATGGCAGAAAATGGTCCTTATCCTCAGGGATCAGCATGGTGGAGAACTATGGCAAGACCATCCGCCGTAATTTTCTTCGAAGCAAGACATTTTCCTTTATCAATATAACGGGACTGGCTGTGGGTATGGCCAGCGCGTTGCTGATCCTGCTGTGGATCCGTCATGAAATGAGCTATGATCTTTTTCATGAGAAGAAAGATCGTATCTATATGACATGGAACAGGGCGATCATTAACGGGAAAATAGCCTCCTGGCCTATTACTCCTATCCCGATGGGGCCGGCACTGAAGAAGGACTATCCGCAGGTGGAAGAAGCCGTGCGTACCAACTGGGTAGGCGCTTTTGTACTTTCCAATGGGGACAAGCATTTGGAGACGCAGGGGTTGATTACGGACCCGAACTTTTTTAACGTGTTCAGCTTTCCTTTAGTGGAAGGGGATGCCCGGACGGCGTTGCTCGAGCCGCATAGTATCGTACTAACGGAGACGATGGCCCGAAAACTTTTTGGCGGGACGAATGTGCTGGGCAGGACCATGCGGGTGGACAGCACTGCCGACTTCACAGTGACAGGGGTGGCCAGGGACCTGCCCAAAAATACGCAGTTCCGGTGGGAATACCTCGTGCCCTGGAGCTATATGAAGGATGTGCATTGGGATAATAGCGATTGGGCGAACAATTCTATCATGACGTATGTGCTGCTACGGCCGGGAGTCGGCGAGCAACAGGCAGACAGGCTTTTTAAGCACGTGATCACCGCGCATGCACCGGATGTGAAGAACGACATCTTTCTTCACCCCCTTCGGAAATGGCGTTTGTATTCCGGATTTGAGAATGGGCGGAATACGGGGGGTGAGATCGAGGTTATCCGAATGTTCGGCATCATTGCGGGTTTTATTTTGCTGATAGCCTGTATCAATTATATGAACCTCAGTACGGCACGCAGCGAGAAAAGAGCCAGGGAGGTCAGTATCCGTAAAGTGGTGGGCGCGGGGAAGGGGTCGCTTGTTGCACGGTTTATAGGCGAGAGCGTGATGATGGCGATAGTGGCGGCGGGGATCGCGCTGCTGATCGTATATCCTGCCCTGCCTTATTTCAACAGACTGGTGGAGCAACATCTCACCATTCCATATGGAGATAAGAATTTCTGGCTGGACCTTGCGGGATTTGTTTTATTGACGGGGTTGCTGGCGGGGAGCTATCCTGCCTTTTATCTGTCGGGATTCAAGCCTATCCAGGTACTGAAGGGTAACCGAGTGGAGCGAAGGTTACGAACGAGGAGGAGCGAGGGCTCGGAGCTCCGACGAAGTTCTCTAAGTGTGAGCGCCCTGGTGACACCCAGGAAGGTGCTGGTGGTGGTACAGTTCACCACGGCGATAGCTTTTATCATCTGTACACTGGTGGTTTATCAGCAATTGCAATATGTGCAGAACAGGGATGCGGGGTTTGATAAGAAGGATCTTTCCTTTGTATATATCAAGGGAGATATAGCCAGGAATTATCCTATGATCCGAAACGAGCTGTTGTCGCAGGGACTGATCAGCTCTATTACGCGTACCAATTCGCCGGTGACGGATATATGGTATAGAGATGACTCGTATGAATGGAAAGGGAAGAATCCAAAGGTAAGAAACATTTTTGCGCGATATGTTACTGATAAAGATTTTGCAAAAACGATAGGGTTGAAGATGCTGGAAGGGCGGGACATCGATGTACAGAGCTATCCCACGGATACCGGCGCCCTGGTGCTGAATGAGGCTGCGGTCCGGCAGATGGGGCTCGTCCATCCTGTGGGACAGACCGTAAAGAACAATGAAGGCAGCTGGCATATCGTGGGAGTGGTTCGGGATTTTGTGCCGGGGTCTCCTTCCAGCGTCGTGCCGCCCGTGGTGATCGAGGGGCCGAGGAACTGGCTGGGCACGATGACGTTCCGACTGAAAAATGACCGGGCCGAGGACCTGGAGAAGATCAGCTCTATCTTTAAGAAATACAATCCCAACTATCCGTTCCAATATAATACCGTCAGCAAATCTTATGCATTGGGGTTTGAAGGGGAGCAGCATTTGGGAGTGATGGCGGCCTTTTTTGCGGGGCTGAGCATTTTCATTTCCTGCCTGGGATTATTTGCCCTGGCGGCGTATATGGCGGAGAACAGGGTAAAGGAGATAGGGATAAGGAAGGTGCTGGGGGCGTCTGTACCTACACTAACGACCCTTTTGACGAGGGAGTTTATGACGCTGGTGTCCATTTCTTTCGTGATAGCGTCGCCTCTGGCGGGCTGGGCTATGCATAGTTGGTTACAGGGGTATGATTATCATACTTCTATCAGTCCCTTGATATTTGTCGTCACCGGGGGGGTATCTTTTGTGATTGCCATGGGGACCGTCAGCTACCAGTCGCTGCAGGCGGCCCTCGCCAGCCCCGCGAAGAGCCTTAGAGTGGAGTAGTATCGTTCGGACATTGGTCCAATCATCCAGCCTATAAAACCCGTACGGATCAACGACCTTGATAATGCTCGGCAAAATCAATCGCGGCTTCCAGGTTAATGCCGCTTTCCCATGGCCGGCACCGCGTGCCCATAGGCTGATTTTTTTCATAATATTCCACCCATGCACCGGTGTCATCGGACGCCTGCATCATCAGCCGGTAGATCTCCATTTTTAGTGGATGGTCAATGCGGGTAAGTGAATATAGGAAAAGACCATAATCATATCCCACTATCCGTTCCTTTATTACAGGGCTCGAAGGAAAATTGCCTGTAGTCTGGTACACATCAGCAAGGTCTTTTACAAAAACAGCTATTTGTTGCTTCGATAAATTTTTTGCTCCGATATAAAAAGGCACAAGACTTACAGATGGTATATAGAATTTTTCAGGCCTCACCGCCGGCAGATCTTTAGTAGCAAAACAATTTGGGCATAAATATCTATTGTTGGAAGTTCGCTGCGTCCAGCCGAAAAACTCACAACCCGGTCCGCCCAGCGCTTCACAAACGCCATGACGAAAGGCTGGATATACTTCCCCCACCATTCTTTGGGGATTATTAGTCAGCAATTTCCCATTTTCCAGGAAATTCTGTGTATAATGGTCCTGCGTTTGTTGTAAGATCTTAGTGCTGGCTGCAATGGCTTCATTTGACCAAAGGTGATGCTGGCTTATCCAATCCAATAACAAGCGACCGCCTGTAATAAACAACAAAGTGGCTTCCGCTGAACCATCCATTAAGGTGGTCCTGGGCAATATACCTCCGGCAACGTAGGTTTCATCGCCATTGAAGGGAAGCATGTCCTTTATCAGATTTTTTGTCTGGCATCGCCAGGCCCATTCGAGCATAGGCATTATTTTTCCCAGAAAGACAGCATCTTTTGTTTTGGAATAATAGTCGAATGCCTGAATGATGAGATATCCTGTTATTTCCACACCATCGTTCTCGTGTATGTGGAAAGCGTCCATTCCTATACCCTGCGCATTGTGCAGCTCACCTTTTCGCTGCCATATCCCGAAATAAAAGTCAAGGATGTCTTTTGCCTCTTTATAATAGCCCAGCTTCAATAAGCACCTCGATACCCCATATTGGTCCCGGATATATCCAAGGTGATAATTGTGCCCCGCCAGCACTCCCCCTTCGATGCTTTGTTGTGCTTTAATGATAATGGCAACATCGTCGATCTCCTGCAAAAGTTTTTCCCGTAAAGGGAAATTTGATGGGATCTTTCTACTGAAGTCGATACGGCCACCGGTAAAGTTGCGCCAGTACTTCCGGGAGTCTTCCAGTAACGAAACCGCCCATTGCTGCACAACGGCTTTACTGTTGGCAATACATTCCGGGTAAGAAGGACCGCCGCAAATCGCAAATACCGTTTCACCGGGTGTACAATCCAGTGAGGTTTCGTTCAACGTGCCTTTCCCTTTTACAAGAAGCTGATGATAGCTTTCCTGTGTCATGGGATAAGACCCATACACAAAGGTTCCGGCAGGAGTTTTTAGTAATAATGAGCTATTGACCGAATCGGCAGCATAGGTATTGTTGTTAGCAAGTACCTGTCCAGAGGGCGTCCGGTGGATATGAAAACTTATCGGTTCACTACATCGTATAACCCGGATAAAACAGGGCAGGCTGTCTGCGACGAAATCGATAAGTTCAGCGATGTTTTTTCCATTGTGGTATAACCGGTGTGTCCAGATCGCAGTTCCTTTTTCGCGTTGGGAGGTTACCTCAATGGTTTTGTCAAGTTGCATTTCCAATACAGACGGAGCGCTATAAGGAGGGCCAAAAACCTGTATAATATTTGCCTTGTCCTCATAAACTGCCAGCCTCCCGTTCCCAATACAGGCAATGCTTTTGGGTTGAGCGCTCAAATCAATCGTTTGTATAAAACACGACATCGCCAACAGGATGCAAATTCGGGATAACTGCTTCATCCTCAATTATACCGATTTTATTTATTTCTGCCGTCCTGCTCTGGTATGCCCGGGCCGATCACTCCTTCAGTAAACGGATGCTCTCAAGGCCAAGAGATATATCTATCTGATATAATTTATCGGCGAGCGGCATAGCGGTATTTTAATTTTTCTTGGTGGAGACGAAGAGGTCCTTCATATCCACGTCGAGAAAATTGGCGATCTTGTAAAAGGTTTCCAGGCTTGGCTGCATCAGGTTATTACACCACTGGGAAACTGTGGATTCGGTCTTTCCCAATGCCTTGGCCAATTCCTTATTCTTGACGTTCTTTTCGAGCAGGACGAATTTAAGTCTATTTAAAACTAATTTGGGCATAATCGAAAAAAGTTTCGATTTCACGAAAATACGAAACTTGGATCAGCCAGAGCGGGCATTTTTTTTGCTTTTATCAGGTTTTACCTGGTCATCGGGTTAAATAATCTTAATAGCCGATGCGTCTGAATAAATCTTAACTTACAAAAAAACATTTTATGGCAAAGGATAACACCGGAGAGATCAACCTGCCGGAAGTAAAGGATATTCCCGGTCAGGAACATGTAAGGGCTCCCCGCCTGGGTGAGTTGGCTGACAATACTCCGTCCTCTGCGGATGAGGAAGGGGATGATGTACTGGAGCCAAAAGACGACGATTTCGCATCCGGCAATGATGCGGATGTGACTTCCGAGGAAAGGGCCGTGCTGGAAAACATAGATTATCGTAAGGCGGAGAGTGAGGATCAGCCGTTGATAGAGGGGCGACTGGATGATATGGATGGAGATGGTGATCCGCTAAACGAGGATGACGATGACCTCACGGGTGATGACCTGGATGTACCCGGATCGGAGGAGGATGACCTCGACGAGGAGATAGGGGAGGAGGACGAGGAGAATAATGATTACAGTCTTGACGACAACAACGATGACGAGAACTTCGAAGAGTGACGGGGATGGTCCTATGTGGCGGAGGCGGCGGGGTATTGGCCCGGTGATATCCTGACCAGCGGGAGGCTGTCGGGGTAATTGGCCTGTACAAATTTTATCAATCCTTCCCGTACATCGCAACGAAGGTCGAATGCGTTGCCGGAGCTGCTGGCGCTCATCAGTGCGCGGACCTCGATGGTCTTTTCGGAGGCATTGGTGATCTGCATGACGCTGACGCGTTTGTCCCACAGGGGATTGTTCTCCAACAGGCGTGTGAACTCTTTTCGCAAAGGTTCCAATGGGATGGTATAATCCAGATAAAGAAAGACTGTACCCAGTATATCCGCCGTATTGCGTGTCCAGTTCTGAAAAGGTTTTTCGATAAAATAATTGATGGGTAGGATCAGCCGTCGCTGGTCCCATATATTCAAAACGACATAGGTGAGGGTGATCTCTTCCACCCGGCCCCATTCTCCTTCTACGACCAGCACATCGTCGATGCGTAGGGGTTGGGTAAAGGCTATCTGGAAGCCTGCCAGCAGGTTGCTCAGGGACTTCTGTGCGGCAAAGCCGATGATGATGCCGCCTACCCCTACACCGGCCAGCAAACTGGCTCCCAATTTGCGGAGATTGTTGAAGCTGAGCAGGATGATACAGGCGGCAAGGATGATGATCAGCCCGATGGCCAGCTGGCGGATGAATTGCAGCTGGGTGCGGATCTTACGTTCCCTCAGATTGTCCGCCTTGTTGATATCGAATGTATGGAAGGCATAGTCCTCGAAGACCTTGACGACGCCGATAAGCACATAGGAGAAGGAGACGGTCAGCAGGATACCCACCGCCCGATCGACCCCGGGGTAGACACGGGGGCTCATCTTCATCAGCGGCAGCAGGAAATTGAGGGCCAGCAGGGGCAGGAGATAACTGAAGGGCTTACCCAGGCGGATGAGGATACTATGGGATATCGAAAAATGGGGTTTATTGGCGGAGGGCTTTTTGCGTAGCAGGAGGGATAGCAAGAATTTCACTATTAACCCGATGGCGATGGCTACTCCTATCAATATCAGGTCCCATACGATGGCCGGAAAATGATCGAACTTACTAAGGAATTCATCCATTTTGAGGTAATTGGGTATGTCTAAGATAACAAATATAAAGCCAATGCTGGCCACGCTGGTGGATGAGCCGTTCGATGATCCGAACTGGATATACGAGATCAAATGGGACGGTTACCGGGTCGTCAGTTATCTGAACAAGGGCAAGGTGGAGATGCGCAGCCGGAATAATCTTCCTTTTAACGAAAAATTCAAGGTGATAGAGGCTGCGTTGGTACAATGGAATATCAAGGCGGTGATAGACGGGGAGATCGTTGCCCTGGACGAAGAAGGACGCGCCAGCTTTCAGCAACTGCAAAATGTGTTAAAGCACAGGGAAGATGCGCATCTGGTGTATTATGTCTTTGACATTCTTCGGTACGACGGGAGGGACCTTACCCAACTGCCCCTGCTGGAAAGAAAGCAGATATTAAAAAGTATTTTTCCGGCTAATGATGACCGGTTGCGGTACAGCGATCATATCGTGGGAAAGGGTAAGGCTTTTCTCGCGTCTGCGGTGAAGCATGGGCTGGAAGGGATCATGGCTAAGCGGGCGGACAGTATCTACGAAGCAGGGGTACGCAGCGGCAGCTGGCTAAAGATGAAGAACAACCAGCGGATGGAGGCGATCATTGGGGGCTTCACCCTTCCCCGGAGGAGCCGGAAGTTCTTTGGCGCGATTGTTTTGGGGAAGTATGTGGGGAAGAAGTTGGTTTATATCGGTCACAGCGGCTCCGGATTCGACGACAACGATCTGCGGGAGCTGTCGCGACGGTTCAAGTCTTTGATAACGGACAAATGTCCATTTGAAACAGTACCGCATACGAACGAACCTGCTACCTGGCTGCGACCCGAGCTGGTATGTGAAATAAAGTTCTCGGAATGGACAAAAGATAAGATACTTCGTCACCCCATATTTATGGGGATGCGGGATGATAAAAAAGCCTCCAACGAAAAAAATGAAAAGATGGTAAAAGTAGACGAGAAAACGATGAAGGTAGGGCGACAGGAATTGACGCTCACTCATCTGAATAAGGTATACTTCCCAAAGGAAAAATATACCAAGGGCGATGTGATCAACTATTATCACGACATTGCGCCCTTTATCCTTCCTTATATGCTGGACAGACCGCAGTCGCTGAACCGTCATCCGAATGGTATCACAGGGGCTAATTTCTACCAGAAGAATGTGGCGGGCAAGGTAGCAGACTGGGTGGAGACCTATCGATTCAACAGCGAGTCGCAGGGCGCCATCGACTTTATGGTCTGTAATGGGGAGGCGTCCCTTCTTTATATGGCGTCGCTGGGGTGCATCGAAATGAATCCCTGGCATAGCCGTACGGCATCTCCTGACAATCCCGACTGGTGTGTCATCGACCTGGACCCTGATGGGAACCCATATGACCAGGTGATCACTGTGGCGCTGGTGATCAAGGGGATACTGGATGAGCTAAAGGTCACCGCCTGCTGCAAAACTTCCGGTGCAACGGGTATGCATATCTATATTCCTTTAAAGGCAAAGTATGGCTATGACCAGTCCCGTATGCTGGCCCGCCTGATCGTGGAGATGGCGCATGAGGATGCGCGTATCGCAACCTACACCAGCCTCGAGCGTACGCCTGCCAAGCGGAAAAAAAAGATATACCTGGACTTCCTGCAAAACAGGGCGATCCAAACCCTGGCGGCGCCGTATTCTGTCCGTCCGCGGCCTGGCGCCACCGTCTCCACGCCGCTGCATTGGGAGGAGCTGAAGAAGGGGCTGAAACCGGAGGATTTTACTATTAAAAATATATTCGACAGGCTTAAAGATGTGGGAGATATTTTTAAGCCTGTGCTGGGTAAGGGGATCGACCTGGAGAAGACCGTGGGGCGGATCGAGAAAATGCACGCATGACGGCTTAAGACGTAGCGGTTGATGTGGTGTTCCCGGCGGGGACGGGGTTATCTGTCTCCGTGGCATCCGTCTCGGTGGTTATGTCGGGCGCACGGCTGCGAAGTTTAGCGTGCAGATGGGAATATTTCTTAAAGTGGTATTTCTGAGGCCGCCCGAGAAGAAAGCCTATTGCCTTGAAGCCGGGCAGCATATCGAAGATGATCTTGCAGATGGCTGTGACCGGCAGGGCCAGGATCAATCCGGGGAGACCCCAGAGCTTGCCGAAGAGGAGGAGGGAGAAGATGGCGATGAGGGGGTTGATGCTGACCTTGGAGCCTACTACATAGGGTGTGATCAGATTGCCTTCCAGGATGTGTACGAAGAAGAATACACCCAGCACGCCTACCGCATACCAGGCCGAGTCCTTTGTGATCAGGGCGACGATAAAGGGCAGGGCGCTACCTATAAGTATACCGATATAGGGTATGATGACAAGGATGCCTCCCAGGAAACCAAAGAAGAGAGGGGAGTCGATGCCCAGGGACCAGAGACCGATGGAGTTCAGGGCGCCGATGATGGCTATGACCTTTAACAGGCCGAGGAGGTAATTCTGGATTACGAGATATATTTTCTCTATCGTGTCGTCGATAAGCTGTTTGTCGGAGGAGGCAAATGCTTTGTAAAAGAATTCCAGGAAGAATACGCGGAAATAAAGCAGGAAGAAGCTGAACAATAATACCAGCACGAATTGCGAGACAAGGTTGGCGGTGAATGACATGGTAGAGGAGAAATACTGACCCAGATGGTCGAACTGGAATAGATGCATGGCTTTTTGAATATGCCAGTGTTTTGAAATATATGCCTCTGCCCTGTCAACGAGAATCCCCATTTTCTGGATGAACTGAGGTGCTTGCTCCGTAAGATGAAGGAGCTGGGTGATGACCACGGTAAGGAAGAGGGCCAGCAGGATGCCCGCTACGAGGACGGCTATAAAGGCGGCGAGCCCTTTGTGAAGACCCCATTTTTCCAGTTGCAGACAAATGGGGAACAGCATGCTGGAAAAGATGATCGCAAACAAAAGGGGTATGATCAGCACTTCCGCCCAGGCCAGAATTACAAAGCAGATGGCCAGGATGAACAGGATGGCTGCAATACGCACCGGATTTGCGAATTTTATTTCATTCATAGCTGTGAGTATTAAAAAAAGAAGCCGGCCACGGGCACCGGCTTTAAGGGTATGAATTTCACCAACCCTTTACCCCAAAGAAAATTTATCGTATATCTGGCCGTCATGCTCTCCGGATGATACCGAGGATCAGGGAGATCAGCGCCAAAACGATCAATATATGGATCAATCCGCCTACACTATATACGAATACACCCAAAAGCCAGCCTATGATAAGAATTACTGCTATCAGATAAAGTAAACCGCTCATAAAAAAAGATTTAAGTAAGTAAGGAATTTTTATGTCTACTCATACCTATGAAAAATGCTTGCCAATATTTTTAAAAAGGCCGGGTCAGTCATTTATAGCTTATCTTGGGCTTCGGCTGTGGAAGAAAATCCCCGAAAGGGGCATATTGGGCGGGGTCCAGCCGATCAGGAGGTCCTGAAGAGGGGAGGGCATGATCTTACAAATATTGATGACATGAAGAAGCTTTCGGTGTATTGGAAGGTGATCAAAAAGGCTGCTATAGAATTCGATAGTGATAATTGTTTCAAGCTGGCGGCCTCATTGTCCTATTCCACGATATTTGCCATGGGGCCTTTGCTGATCGTCGTCATTTCCCTGGCGGGTATATTTTATGGTCATGCCGCGGTGGAGGGACGGATCTATCACCAGATAAAGGGGCTGGTGGGGAGTAACGCCGCGGTGCAGATACAGGATATCATTAAGAACATACAAGCCTCGAGACATAGTGTAGCCGGCGCGATTATCGGAGGCATCGTTCTGTTGATAGGCGCTACCAGCGTGTTTACGGAGATACAGGGCTCCATCAACTATATGTGGTCCATCCAGGCGAGGCCAAAGAAGGGATGGCTGAAGCTGCTCATGAACAGGCTGCTGTCCTTTAGTCTTATCATTGCGTTTGGCTTTATTTCCCTGGTGGCGCTGGTGATCAATTCCCTGATGGACCTGTTGGGCACCTATTTAAAGCAATACTTCTCCCACTTCACCGTCTATTTCTTTTATACGCTGAACCTGTTGCTGACGCTGGCTGCCGTTACCCTGCTGTTCACCATTATTTTCAAAGTGCTGCCGGATGCCATCATACGATGGAAGGACGCCTTTGTCGGGGCAGTTTTTACCGGACTGCTCTTCATACTGGGTAAATTTCTCATCGGCATCTATCTGGGGAATTCCAATATCGGCGCCATGTATGGCGCGGCTGCCAGCCTGGTCATCATTCTTGTCTGGGTATATTATTCCTCGATCATCCTTTATTTTGGCGCTGAGTTTACGGAAGTGTATGCCCGTGACTACGGGGGGAAGATCCGCCCTTCGGACACGGCAGTCTATATCCTCAAACGGGAAGTACGGGTGTTGGAAGATGAATCGACGACAGCCTAGGAAGCCCGGCGTTTGCGGGTACTCCCGGATCCCTGCAGACTGGCCTTTAGCTGCGAGAGCAGGTCTTTCCCCTGGCGGTGGACTACCTTCAGGACCGGCATCTTTGGCTTGCGTCCTTTGGCTTTGGCCTGTATCAATTTCATCAATTCATCCGAGTAAGTGTCTTTGTATTTTGTTATATCGAACGGACCCGAAAGCTGGTCGATGAGCTGGATGGCCATTTTCAGTTCCGCCGGCTTGCTGGAGCCGGAGGGTATGCTGAGGTCATCCGTGCTTCGCACTTCTTGCTGCCAGCGGATCTTGTATAAGACGAGCACTTCGTCCACCGGCTTGAGGAGACAGAGACTTTCCTTATTGCGTAGTACGAAGCTTCCGAAGGCGACCTTGCCTGTCTTGTGGAGGGCGTCGCGCAACAGCAGGTAGGCCTTGCCGCCGGACTTGTCGGGCTCGAGATAATAAGGCGTTTCGTAGTACATGCCGTCAATCTCCGTCTCGATGACGAACTCTTTTATCTCGATGATCTTCGTTTTTTCCGGGCTGGCTTTTTGAAAGTCCTCGTCCGTGAGGACGACATAGCGATCGTCCAGCTTGTAACCTTTTACGATGTCACCCCAGGCTACTTCTTTTCCTGTGTGTTCGTTGACGCGCCGGAACCGGATATTGGCGTGATCTTTTTTATCCAGCATATCCAGGTCCAGGGAACTTTCTTCCGTGGCGCTGTACAGTTTGATGGGGATGTTGACCAGGCCGAAGCCGATGGCGCCTGTCCAGATAGAGCGCATAAACTTCTTTTTGTTAAAAATATACGAAGATTTATGCCAAAAGTGAGCGGAGATGTGTTAAAACAGGGCGCTGAGAGGCACGACAATTGAGTGGATGCCGGGAAAATAATAATCTGTTATGAAAAAACATCAAACAATCCAGAAGCTAAGTGTATTATTTACGGCGGCCTTGCTGGCCCTCGTAATGTCGGCCAGTGCGCAGGAACAGCAAACCATTACGGACCCTGGGCTGAAGGCAAAGTTCGGTATTAAAGGGGGACTCAATCTAACTACGCTGTATTCTTCCGATGTATCCACCTCACATATGAAGCCAGGATTTAATGCAGGTGTCTTTGCGAAGCTGCCTGTGACAAGGGGGTTCTCCATTCAACCTGAATTATTGTACAGTCTGAAAGGAGCCAAATCTTCCTATGATAATTTTGTCCAGGGGAGCGGGGAGTACAGGTTCAACCTGGGGTATCTCGAGCTACCTGTGCTGGCTGTTGTGAACATTGCGCCAAATTTCAACATCCATGCGGGTGGATATGCGGCCTATCTGACCAATGCCAACATCAAGAATGTAGACAATCATGGTAACATCCAGGGGGCGACTGATCTGAATGCAGACAATTTTAACCGGTGGGACTTTGGTCTGGCCGGTGGAGCAGGGTTCGATATTGAGAACTTCACCATTGGGGCGAGATATAACTATGGGCTGAGCAAGATCGGGAAGTCCGACAATCTGAGCGGGGAATTTGCGCAGGGAATGAAGAATGCAGGGTTCTCGTTTTATATTGGATTCGGGTTTTAGCCGACGGGAAGACATTTGTTAAAAAAGGAGGGCCGAGCCCTCCTTTTTTATTCCCATAAACCTCTGATCTGCGCGACGGGAATGTTGAGCAATTCCCGGTATTTTGCCACCGTCCGCCGCGCGATGGAATACCCTTTGTTGGCCAGGATGGAGACGAGCTGGCGATCGGTGTATGGCGTCTTTTTATCTTCCGCCTGGACGAGCTCGCTGATGATGCTTTGGATGACCTTATTGCTGATACTATTCCCTTCCTTATTGACGATGCCTTCGGTGAAGAGGTCCTTTAGGAGAATGGTCCCGAAGGGGGTCTCTATATATTTATTACAGGTCAGGCGGCTCACCGTAGAGATGTCCACTTTGACCTTGTCGGCGATGTCCTTTAACTTCATAGGTTTGAGCAGGAGAATATCCCCGTATTTGAAATACTCGTACTGCATATCCAGTATGGCCCGCATGATCTTTAGCATATTGGACTCTCGTTGCTGGATGGCATTGATGAACCATTGTGCGGAGGAGAGCTTGCTGCGGAGGTATTGGCGGGCGGATTTTTCCACCTTGTCATTTTGCGAGGCGTTGTGCACCATCTCCATCCAGGACTGGCTGATATGGAGGCTGGAGGAACGTTGTCTGTACAGCGCCACTTCCAGCTTTTCCCCTTCGTCGAGGAGAATGAAGTCCGGCAGGATGGAAGGATTGGCCTGTATGGTAGCTGTTGTCTGGCTAAAGGGTCTTGTCTTCAGGTGTGCCAATAACCCCAGCACGATGCGGATCTCTTCGTCATCCAGGCCCAGGATCTTTTTCAGCCTGTCCAGGTTGGCGCCCCGAAGATCCTGAAAATGATCTTCCAGAATACAAATGGCCATACGTACATCCGGCTGCTTTGTATTCATTTTTTTCAGCTGGAGGAGCATATACTCCTGTACATGCCTGCATCCGGCGCCAAAGGGTTCCAGCTCGCGGATATATTTCAGCGAGTCTTCCAGTTCGGGGGCTTCTATCCACGTCTTGCGTGAGAAGGATATCTCCGAGGCCAGCTCTTCCAGGTCCTGCTCGAGAAAGCCATTTTCATTCAGTGAGTCGATGAGGAAGTCGAAGAGGAAGTATTTTTCTTCCGGAACGGCCAGGAAGCGGCACTGACGTTTGAGCTCCTCCCTGAAGTCCGGCGCTTCCGCGATGGGCTTTTCGGGTACGTTCTCGGTAGAGAGATAATTCTTATATTCTGTCTTATAATCAGGAATGTCGTCATAGCCATACTCCTCCCAGTTTTGAAAATCCTGTACGGTGTCTTTTGAGAATTTATCGGAGGCACTCTCGTCTCCTGATCCACTCTCCTCGAGGACCGGATTTTCGGTCAATTCGTCCTGGATACGTTGTTCCAGCTCCAGGGTATTCAGATGAAAGAGATTGAGTAATTCAATCTGCTGTGGGAGGATCGTGTGTTGTTGCTTTTGCGTCTGAAGTTGCTTGAGCATAGTCCACGGGATTTTGTTGATAGCCTACGACAAATCGGACGCCAAAATTTCGGCAGGTTTAAAGCAGGGCATTTGCGGCTGAGGCCTGTAGAAAAATAGATACGGCAATGGGGAAAAAACGTAACAAATCCATTGAATAACAAGCTTTTCTTTGGGAAGTGGGGGAATGGGGCAGGAATGGGAAAGTGGTCTATATTTTGACAGATTAGGGTATATTTAATGAAAATAAGATCCATGATACGGAGGTTGGCGAGGATATTTCTGAAGATCATAGCTACTATCGTCATCATCCTGGTCATTGTGATTTTTCTTATCCAGACACCTTATGTTCAGGATATTATAAGGAGCCAGGCGGAAAAATATCTTTCCCGCAAGCTGAACACCCGGGTGAACATCGGCAATCTATATATCAAATTCCCCGAGAATGTGGTGCTGAAGAATATATACCTGGAGGACAGGCAGAAAGATACGCTGCTGGCTGCCGGCCTTATAGATGTGGATATCCATATGTGGGGGCTGCTGCATAACAAAATAGATATCGGGAAGGTGCAGCTGGAAGGGATCACGATGAAAGTGAAGCGTTTACTGCCGGACACTGCATTTAATTTTCAGTTTGTTGCCGATGCGTTCTCCAGCCCCTCCACCACGACATCCACCAAAAAGGATACTTCTTCGATGAAGATGTCTTTGGGGGAGCTGCAGTTGGACAAGGTGCGGCTGGTATACAGGGATACGGTGACGGGGAGTAATGTGGAGGTTTGGATCGACCATAGTCGGACTGTGATGAATCAGTTCGATCCCATGGGGATGCATTTTCACGTGGGGCAGTTTAGAATGAGTGGATTAAGAATGAAAATCGAGCAAGAGAGACCTTTGGTGGGACCGGCCAGGGGTGGAGTGAAAGAGGCTGTCGATACCGCCAGTCGGGCGGGTGTTCCTATCGACCTTCAGCTGGGGAGGATCGAGCTAATGGACAGCCGGGTGGATTATGCGGATGCCGTAAACAAGCTCATTACCAATGTACAATTGGGCGGGTTGACGGCGGAGATGCGATCGGCGGACCTGGACAGGCAGGTGTTCCGGGTGAAGTCGGTGACGTTGGATAGTATGAACCTGCAGTTTGACGATAATAAACAGCGTCGGCAGAAAAAAGGGATGGACTATGCCCACCTGGACTTTACGCGGGTGAGCCTGCAGGGGAACGATCTTTTGTACAGCGCGGATTCCATCAGTGGTGTGCTAACGAAAGGGGAGTTGTCAGAGCGATCGGGTTTCTCACTGTTGGAGTTAAGGACGGGCTTTGTATACACGGCACATGAGACATTGCTGAAGAACCTGCTGTTACGGACACCCGGTACCTTGTTGCGACGTGACCTGACCTTACATTATTCTACCCTGACCGGCATTACGAAGGACCCGGCCCATACGCTGGTGGACCTGGACCTGCCCGACAGCAGGATACAGATAAAGGATGTGCTCCTATTTGCGCCTTTCCTGGCTTCACAGTCCGCCCTGCGTCCCAACGATGTCTGGAATGTCGACACCCGCGTGAGAGGCAATCTGGACAACCTGCGGATCGAACGTCTGCGATTCAGCGGACTACAGGACATCCGTCTGGATCTGTCGGGGACGGTGCTGCATCCCGTGGATGCAGGCAGGGTAGCGGCCAACCTGAACATCGGCAGCGTATCGGGCAGCAGGAAAAGCCTGGAGGCATTGTTACCCAAAGGAGTGTTGCCAGCCAATATCGTCCTCCCTGCACGGTTTACCCTTCGTGGTAAGCTGGATGGCGGCATGACAGGGGTCAACAGCGATGTGGTACTGACTACGACGTCGGGAGTGCTGGTGGTGAAGGGATATGTGCAGCAATTCAGCGATATGCAACATGCCCGGTATGACCTGGCCGTACAGACCAGGGCGCTGGACCTGGGTTATATTTTAAAGGACAGTACGCAATGGGGGCTGGTGACCGCAGACTTTACGGCAAAAGGAAGAGGGTTCGATCCCCGGACCGCCAATGCCATGCTCCATGGCCGGCTGCAGAGTGCTGTCATTCGCGGATATGATTACCACGATTTTTTATTCGATGGGAATATCGCAGACAAGCATGTTGCGCTACAATCTTCTATCCACGACACTGCTATCAAATTCGATCTGAAGGCTTCCGCCGACATGGCGAATAAATATCCTGCCGTAAAGCTGGACTGGCGGATCGATACCGTGGACATGCAGGCGTTGCATTTTGCAAAGGACACGTTACAGTTCAAAGGAATTATCCATGCGGACTTTTCCAGCACCAATCCCGACTCGCTGATGGGGCGTTTGAAGATGGACAGTCTGTTGCTGGTGCAGGGGAAACGGGCGCTGGCTACGGACAGTATTTTGCTACTGGCCGACAATAAGAACGGCATAGAGGATATCCAACTACATACGGAAATGGCGGATGTGGACTGGAACGGGCGTTACAATATCTCCGAAGTAGGGAGGGCGCTGCAGCATACCATCAATAACTACTACCGGATCAATGGCTATAAGGACTCCGCCTTTACGGAGCAGGACTGGAAGATGCAGCTGCAATTCAGGGTCTCTCCGCTGGTGCTGACCTATATGCCTTCATTGAAAGGGACCGATACCATCGGGGGGATCATTTATTTCCAGAGCCGTTATGATGACCTGGGCGTGAATATCCGGGCCCCCCATATCCAACTGGGCAGCCAGACTTTCGAGCAGGTGGAGGCAAAGGTTTCCAGCGGGGGGCATGACGATGGCCAGTTCCGATACAGTGTGGACATGGCGTCCGGTCAGGGCAGCGGTATCGCCCTTTATAAAACTTCCGTGCATGGCTGGCTGGCTGAGGACAAGCTGTTTACGACCCTGTTGTTAAAAGATAAGAAAGGGAAGGAAAGGTACAGGCTGGCGGGACAGCTGGAGAAGCTGATCGATGGAGAAAAATTTACCTTGCATCCCGACAGTCTTCTATTGAACTACGACAAGTGGCAGGTCAGCCGGGATAATTACCTGCAATATGACAGCGCCGGCATTATCGTGCACGATCTTTCCATCAACAATAAGAGTGAAACCTTACAGGTGAGCAGCAAGGAGACAAGGGAAAATGCGCCCATCGATGTCGTATTCAACCAATTCAGTCTGGGGACGTTGAGCCGTATGGCCGATCAGGATTCGCTGCTGGTGGATGGGCAGTTGGATGGGAAGGTAGAGGTGAAGGACCCCATGTCCGCTGCCGTATTCACGTCCGACCTGAAGGTGCAGCACCTGAGCTACAGGGCGGATTCGGTGGGAGACCTTTCCATCAAGGTGAACAACGAGAAGGCAGGCGCTTTGGCGGCGGATATTGTGCTCAGCGGTCATCGGAATGACGTAGAGGTCAAAGGGGAATATGATACCAAGTCAAGCAGCATGGATATGAAGCTGGATATGCGCCAGCTGAACATGGCGTCATTGAAGCCGTTCCTGACCTCGCAAGTGAAGGATATCCGCGGCTATCTCAAGGGCAGCCTTGCATTAACGGGCACATTGGACCAGCCAGGGGTCAACGGTGATCTTCATTTCGACAATACATTGATCGTGCCCCTGATCACGGGTGAGCCGTTGAAGCTGTCGAAGGATAATATTGAATTCGACCAGGACGGATTCAACTTCAGTGAGTTTGCGTTGCAGGACTCGGCCGGCAATAAAGCTACGATAGACGGCAACGTATATACAAAAGACTATAAAGAATTCCGGTTCGACCTTTTTTTCAACGCCAGTAATTTCCGGCTGGTGAATGTGCCGGAGGGAAGGGGCAAGTTGTTCTATGGTTCATTGAATATGGATGCGTCCGCCACTCTGTCGGGGGATATGAATACACCCAGGGTGGAAGGGGATCTAAGGGTCAACAAGCGAACGAACTTTACTTTTGTGTTGCCAGAGGACAACCCGGAGATTGTCGACAGGGAGGGGGTCGTACGATTTATCGACAAGGACCATCCGGGGGACACGCTGGTGGATCAGGCGGCCAGGCTGATGGCCATACGTCATTCAGACATACGAGGGATGGATGTCAGTCTGAATATTGCCACGGACAGCAGCGCCATTTTTACCATTGTCGTGGATGAGCGGAACGGGGACCAGCTAACGGCAAGGGGCAGGTCCAATCTTGTATTTGGCATGGACAAGTCGGGCAGGATGGAGCTGACGGGAGGGTATGAGGTGGAGAGCGGGGCTTATAATCTTTCGATGAACCTCCTGAAGCGCAAGTTCGACATACAACGGGGCAGCTCCATTACCTGGACCGGCGACCCTCTGAAGGCCACCCTGGATATAACGGCTACCTACACCGCCAATACGCCTTCACTGGACCTCATTGCCAATGAGGTTTCCGGCCGGACCCAGGATGAGATCAATAAATTCAAGCAGAAGCTACCTTTCCTGGTGACGCTGAAGATGGAGGGGGAGCTGCTGAAGCCCAAGATAACGTTTGATGTCACCCTGCCTACGAACACACTGGCCCTTTGGCCGGACGTGGATCAAAAGCTGCAGCAGATAAGGACGCAGGAGTCGGAGCTGGACAAACAGGTATTTGCATTGCTCCTGTTGAACAGATTTGTCGGAGAGAATCCCTTCGAAAGCGCGTCGGGTGGTGGCAGCAGTGTCGGGAGCCTGGCGTTCCAGAGCGCCAGCCAGATACTCACCAATCAGCTGGACCAACTGGCAGGTAGTCTTATCAAGGGGGTAGATATCCATTTCGACCTGAACCAGCAGCAGGACTATAGCACCGGCAAGGAGAATGATTATACCGAGCTGAATGTCTCCGTATCCAAACGCCTGTTCAGCGATCGTGTGCAGGTCAGCGTAGGCAGTAATTTCGACGTACAGGGGGCAGGCAATCCCAATCAACAGGCTTCCAATATCGCGGGGGATATGGCGGTGGATTATAAGCTGACGAAGGACGGACGTTATATGTTACGGGCATATCGTAAGAATCAATACCAGGCTGTCATAGAAGGACAGGTGGTGGAGACGGGGGTAAGCTTTATACTCACCTTCGACTACAACAAGTTCAGGGAGCTGTTTGGCCGTACGAAGGAAGAAAAGCTGGAGGAGAGGCATAAAAAACAATAAGCATGGCAATTCGAAGGACCTTATATCTTTTTTGTATCGTACTGCTGGCGGCTTGTAATGAGTCCAAACATCTGACCGAGGGGCAGAACCTGTATGTGGCCAATGAGGTGAAGACAAAACCCACGGATGTTAAAAAGAAGAAAACGAAGGATGTGGTGAAGGACCTGGAGGGGCTGCTGCGGCCCCGCTTGAACAGTAAGGTGCTGGGGGTACGGTTCCGGTTGTGGATATACAATATAGCGGGTACGCCAAAAAAAGACAAAGGGTTTAAACATTGGTTGAAGTATAAAGTTGGAGAGGCTCCTGTGCTAGCCTCCCCTACTATGCTGGAAAAGAACAGGGATATCCTGCAGAACCGCCTGGAGAATAAGGGTTTTTTCAAGGATACGGTGATGCTGACTACCTCTGTAAAGGACAGGAAGCTGAAGGCCATCTATACGGCTCAATTTGGTCCGCAGTATACTATCCGGAATATCAGCTTCCCCAACGATAGCGATGATATCAGCAAGCGGATCGACAGCGTGAAGGATCGGAGCCTTTTACGAAAAGGCGATCCTTACGACCTGGACGTCATCAAGGATGAGCGGAACCGTATCGACACACGGCTGAAGGGAAGGGGGTTTTATTATTTCAACCCCGGCTACCTGGTAGTGGACCTGGATACGACCGTGGGAAATCACCAGATAGATATGTTCATGAAGTTCAAGGACGAGATGCCGGATGAGGCGAGGGCGCGATATCGCATAAGGAATATATTGGTGTATGCAGAATACGACCTGCATTCGGATACGAACAAGCGTGCGGTCCTTACGCCGGGGAATATAAGGCTGGTGGATACGGCGCATCTTTTCAAGCCTTCTCTTTTCGACAATACCATCATCTATCGTCCAGGGGATCTCTACCGGCTGAATTATCACAACCAGACATTGAGCCGGCTGGTAAGCCTGGGCGTATTCCGATTTGTAAAAGCGCGATATGAGCGGTCCGACAGTACCGGCAACGGACTGAATGTGATCTATTACCTGAACCCCACGCAAAAGAAGTCTATTCGATTTGAGGTGTCGGGTCTCACACGCAGTGATAATACCACCGGTGGGGAGGTGGCGGTGACCTGGCGGAACCGCAATCTGTTCAAGGGAGCGGAGCTGTTCACGTCCACCGTGTATGCGGGATTGGAGGAGCAATTCATAGGAGGGGGGAAGCAGGTCTCTACCCGGCGGGGGGGAGTGGACCTGAACCTGTATTTCCCCCGTATCGTATCCCCTTTTCGCTGGAGCACCAGCAGCGCCTTTGTGCCCAAGACAAAGATCAATGCGGGTTATGATATATTCGACAGGAACGACCAGTATACACTGACCTCGGCCCGAACGAGCTTTGGATATATATTCAAACAATCATTGCAGACCGAGCATACCGTGACCCTTTTTGGCGTCAACTATGTGAAGCCGACGAATATTACTCCCGAGTATCAGGCTTTGCTTGATACCAATATCATGCAGCGGAGGGCTATCGAGCGGCAGTTCATCATCGGGAGCAGCTACAATTTCAATTACAACACGCAGGCCAGGCCCAATCGTAAGCCGAATAATTTTTACTTTAATGGGAATGTGGATCTGTCGGGGAATTTATTGGGGCTGATCACCGGAGCCAATCTGGACAAGGGGAAAGAGGTCCACATTTTCAACACCCCCTTCTCACAGTATGCGCGATTCGAGGGAGATATCCGGCACTATTTCACCTGGGGCAAATACAGCATGCTGGCGTCGCGTATCACGGGGGGCATCGGGATAGCCTATGGGAACAGCAGTACCCTGCCTTTTGTCAAACAATTCTTTGCCGGGGGTACGAATGATATACGGGCATTCCGAAGCAGGGCGCTGGGACCCGGATCATATTACATTGGCAATCCCAATAAGAATGCATTTTTGCCAGATCAGCCGGGGGATGTAAAGCTGGAGATGAATGTGGAGTACCGGACGAAGCTGTTCTCCGTCGTGCGGTGGGCAGTGTTCGCGGATGCGGGTAATATCTGGACGAGGACCTATGACAGCGCACGGGTAGGGTCTGCCTTCTCCGGTGATTTCTTAAATGACGTGGGGGTTGGTATCGGGACCGGATTGCGGTTTGATTTCAGCATACTCGTGCTGCGCGTGGATCTGGCTACTCCCGTACGCTACCCGTGGTTGCCGAATGGACAGAAATGGGTATTCAATAAGGTCACGGATATATCCAACGCGGTGCTGAACCTTGCGATCGGGTATCCATTCTAACGAATGCGTTACTCTAATGATGGCGCTTCGCGCAACGGAGCTGTGCTCCGTTCAGGGATGTTTGAAGTATTGTATCTCCCGCTCATGCTTTTGGGCCGCCTCCAGGGAGTCGAAAGTGCCCAGGTTCTTTCTCTTGCGTGTCTTTGGATCTATTTTACGGGAATAGATCCTGTACTGTCCGGATTTCAATTTACGTATCATAGTATAACCTTTTAATGATAAAAAGCATTTGTAAATATTATGCCAGGGCCGGGTCCGGAGAAGGGCAGGCTGTGCAATATTTTCCTCACTCATCCCGGGAAATTTTACTTATAAAATGCTTTTTGCCCTACAGGGGCCTGATTTCCATGGGGTATTCACTGAACGATGAAGTGGTATCTCTTTTGAAACCCGTTGGTAAAATGTTTTCGTTATGATCAATCATTCTACTTTCCCGAACCTGCCATTCCTTCAACAAAAGATACAGGAACTGAAAAATGCGCTTTTTTTCAGCCAGAACATCTCGGTTTTGAGGATGGCAACCACTATTGTTTCTATTCTGAAAGTGGACGAATTGGGGCAATTGTGGTTTTTTGTACCTCGTCCCCGGCAGGAGCTTCATGAATTCGACCGGGAATTTCCTGTAAGGCTGGAATTGTTCCGGAAAGGGAAGGGGTTTTATCTTCATATTACCGGCAGGGCGTATATCGTGGATGATCCGGAGGAGGTGAACAACCTGCTATTCGAGGATTTGAAGGAACAGATGTCCGGCAATATGGTGCTGATAAAGGTAAAAATGGGTAAGGCGGATTATTTCGAAAGCATGGCAAGGACACATCACAATGGCTGGTGGCACGATCTTCGGACGCATCTGCATGCCTGGTTTTTCAATACGCGTCCGGGCTACAAGCCTTATCAACTGGATGCTCCCCTGCCCATGTTGCGGCCCGTGGCATAGGAATTGAGTCGCTATGTTGTATCCACAACTTAAATTACCTATTATGAACAGATTGTCTAACTATTGTATGGTCCTGGCGGCATCTTTTTTTATCATGAGCTGTGGCGGCGGAGGGCCCGATGCCACAAAGGAAGCCAGAGATTCCAATGCTACGAAGATGGATAGTACCGGTAAGGATACATCCGGCGCTAATAAAACAAGCTCCATTCCGGCCTCCGTATCGAAGGATGACGCCACATTTGTCGTCAATACGGCCAATGCGAATATGACAGAGATACAATTGGGTCAGCTGGCTCAGCAAAAAGGTACGATGAAGGATGTAAAGGATTATGGAGCTATGATGGAGAAGGATCATACGGCGGCCGGCGAAAAGTTGAAGGCAATAGCCACGCAGAAAAATATTACGCTCCCTGCCACCATATCGAACGACATGCAGAAGAATGTAGACGACCTGCAGAAAAAGACCGGAAAGGATTTTGACAAAGCATATATAAGTATGATGGTAGATGATCATAAGAAAGTTATCAGCCAATTCGAAGATGAATCTAAAAAAGGATCGGACGCAGATATCCGTGCTTTTGCAGACAGCACCTTGCATACGTTGAGACATCACCTGCAGGAGGCTGAAAAATGCAAAAAGATGGAAAAGGGAATGTAACTGTTATTCCGAGCGCAGGCCGGTTGCAGGGTTGGCCATCGCCGCCCGGACCGCCTCCGTGCCTACCGTAAGCAAAGCCAAAAGAATGGCTCCGGATGCTGCCAGGGCAAAGATCGTCCAGCCTATGGATATCTTGTAAGCAAAGTTCTCCAACCACCGGTGAAGCAGATACCAGGCTACGGGAATGGCCAAAAGGATAGCGATCAAAACCATCTGTATAAAGTCCTTTGTCAGCATGAAGATGATGTTATTCATACCTGCCCCCAGCACTTTCCGGATGCTGATCTCCTTCGAGCGGCGGCTGGCCGAGAAGGCAGCCAGCCCAAACAAGCCCAGACAGGCGATGAGGATGGTAAGACCTGTAAACACGTTCAATATGCCCGCGAGCTTGTCTTCCGCCCGATAGCGCGCGTTGAAAGCGTCATCTACAAATTGGAATTCAAAGGGAGTGGTGATGTCCCTTGCCTGATACGCATGTTTGATGGCGTCGATGGTAGTGGGCAGGTTGGCTCCCTTCGCGATCTTTACAAAGAGGACCCCGTGCTGCATATCGCCGTTCTTTATAAGGCTGTCCTGGTGTATGAGGAGGCAAAGACCCGCTATTTTTTCGTGTAATGAATTGTAGTTAAAGTCGCGAATGACACCGGCGACTGTGTAGATATGGTCACCGCCCAGTCGGATCGTATGACCTACAGGGTTGGATGGCAGGTGCAGCTTGTCTACGGCCGCCTGGTTGAGCACTACTTTGCTGTCACGGGTCAGTATGGAGCCTGAAGGCTTTATTTTCCACTGAATGCCCAGCAGAGGGATATAGGAGGGGTCGACGTCGAGACTATTGATGGAAGTGGGCTTTGTATCCTGTTCCGTTCTGGCGTCGTAGAGATTGTACCCTTTGTAGAGCGCATAACGCGCCGCGGCTACCCCGCTGATACCCGGCAATTCAGCCAGCTCTCTTTCGAAGTCCCGGTAATGGCTGCTCATGTTACGGGAGATGGGGACCGTAATAACGTTGTCCCGCTGTACCCCCGTATCCGTGTGCCGGAAGAAATAGAGTTGCTTGCCGATGACGATGCTGCTGATGATAAGGACCACGCTGATGAAGAATTGTACTACCGTAAGCATCTTTCGCAGACGGACGCCTCCCATCTGGCGGCTGAGCTTGCCATAGAGGACTATTACCGGATTGAAGGAAGACAGGATGAGGGAGGGATAAGCGCCTGCTACCAGGATGGTGACAATGAGCAGGCCGGCAAAGGCTGCGAGCATGCGAGGCTCATAAATGAAGGATGTGTCGATGGTCAGGCCGACGATGCGATAAAAGTAGGGTTGAGCGATGCCGAAGAGGACTGCCCCGAGGACAAATGCGATGAGGGCATAAAGGGCGGATTCCATATAGAACTGTCCTGCCAGCAGGCTGCGGCTGGCGCCATTGGCCTTGCGAACGCCTACTTCTTTTGCGCGAAGGGCGGCCCTCGCCGTGGCAAGGTTCATATAATTGATGAGCGCCAGCAGGAGGATAAGACCTGCCACCAACGGAAAGACGGACAGGTATCGGGCGTCCTCGCCTCCTGAAAAGCTCGTTCCCAGGTGGCTGCCGAGTATTGGATAAACGACGATGCGGAAGGGAAAGTCCTTATAGAACGGGCTTTGCTGCGCAAGTCTGTTCAGGGTGGATCCCACGCTGGCGGCCGTGGTGTTTGGGCGCAAGCGGAACCAGGTGGCGTAATCGCCGAATACGATGTCTCCTTCGTTGCTTTCGGCCGTGGTGGCTGTCATGTGGGCGCGGCTGGAAAGGGAGGCGACGAAGTCAAAGGTTATGCTTGAGTTGGACGGGATCTTATCGACAACTCCCGTGACTTCGAAGGTATAGACGCTGTCATAGCGTAGCGATCTCCCGATGGGGTCTTCCTTTCCGAAATATTTTGCTGCCATCTCTTTGGTAATGACGACCGTGAAAGGCCGTGTCAGTGCCTGATCGGGATGACCTTGCAGTAAATGGAAGGAGAAGAAATGGAAGAAATTGCTATCGGAGAAAATGAAATGGGTTTCGCCGAATGTCATGTCAGGCGAGAGGGGGTTGGAAACAGGTTTTTTCTCATTGGTGCTATACACCCGTAAAGTACTGGCGACGGAGGGATCTGCCTTTTGGAGAAGGGGGGCTGTGTTGAAGTTCATGCCGCCGAACTGGACCGTGTCGCCTCCCATTTTGATCCTGCTGTACATGGAATAGATACGATCTGCCTCGTGATGGAAGCTGTCGTAGCTGTGCTCGTGTATGACGAACAGCAGGACGAGCAGGCATGCGCCGATGCCGATGGAAAGGCCGCCGATGTTGATAAAGCTATAGAGCCGGTGACGGACGAGGTTGCGCCAGGCAGTTTTGAGATAGTGAAGGATCATATAAGGGTTATTCTGATTTTAAACTTTTTGAGGGGTTCATGGTGGCAGCCCGGAAGGCCTGGAAGCTGACCGTATACAGGGCGATAAAGACTGCCAGCAAGCCTGCCGATAAAAATATGCCGATGCCCATGGTGGTGCGATAGGGGAAGTCCTGGAGCCATCTGTTCATGGCCCACCAGGCGAGGGGGAAGGCAATGAGGGCTGAGATAAGCACCAGCTTCAGGAAATCCTTCGACAACAATCCCACGAGACTTTGAACGGAGGCGCCGAGTGTTTTTCGGATGCCTATTTCCTTGATCCTTCTTTCGGCGGTATAGACCGATAGTCCGAATAGACCCAAACATGCTATCAGTATGGATAGTCCGCTGAAGATGGAGAATATATTTCCCATACGTTCCTCGCTGCGATACAAGGCTTCATAATCCTTGTCCAGGAAGGAGTATTCGAAAGGAACGTCGGGCGCCAGGCCCTTCCAGATCTTTTCTGCCTGGCGGAGAATGTCGGAGGTATATCGCGCATCGGTGGAAGCCATGATGTAGTTGGAATAGGCATGGTTCGTCTTCGAGGTAGTGTAGAAGAACGCAAAGGGCTCGATGGTGGTGCGGGCGGAGCGTATGTTAAAATCCTTTACGACCCCAATTACATGAAAGGTTTGGTTATTGCCGCCGGGATAGACCAGCCTTTTTCCCAGCGGGTCTCTCCAGCCTGCCGTCCGTACGGTGGCTTCATTGATGATGACCGCATCCGAATCGGAGAAGTCCTTCGAAAAATTTCTGCCTTTGGTGATCTGCAGATGCATGGTAGGTATAAGGTGTTCGTCTGTCAAGAAGGAAGTAAGGGTAAGGTCTTTTGCCAGTGGTTCGGAGACACCATCGGAGACGGGTGTATAGAAGTCCGTAAAGCCGGAGTAGTCATCGGCGAGGGCGCCTGTGGTAAGACTGGCGTTGGTGACGCCGGGTAGGGTGGTCAGCCGCTGCCGGAACGTTTCCTCCTTACCCGTCAGAGCCTGTGAATAATTGCCTGTCAGCTTCTCCACGTTGGGGAGGATCAGTACATTATCTTTTTTGAAGCCCAGGTCCATGTTGCGAACATAGTTCAGCTGCCGGAATACCACCAGGGTGCAGACGATAAGGGCGATGGAGATGGTGAACTGGAATACTACCAGGCCATTGCGGACAAGCTGGTTGCCCAGGCTTTTTACAAAGAGCCCTCCTTTCAATACTGACACCGGGTCGAAGGAAGTGAGATAAAAAGCGGGATAGCTGCCCGCCAGCAGGCCTGTGATGATAAAGAGCGCGAGGATGATGAGCCAGATACCGTGACGGAAGATGGTTTGGAATTCCAGGGTCTTGCCGGACACCGTGTTGAAAGGCGTCATCAATATATATACGAGGAGCAGGGCGATGGCTGTAGCAATGACGGTATATACCAGGGCTTCGGCGAGGAATTGCCGGATCATTTGTCCTTTCATCGACCCCAGGACTTTCCGGATGCCTACTTCCCTGGCGCGGCGTGCTGCCTGCGCGGTGGAGAGGTTCATGAAGTTGATACAGGCCAGCAGGACGACAAAGAGGGCAATGGCGGAGAATATATATACATATTTGATGTCTCCCAGGTTGGTAAATGGCGTGCCCATGTTGGCCGAATGCAGGTGTATGTCCGTGAGCCGTTGGAGATGGAAATCCCATCTGCCGCCTTTTTTGATAAATTCATCGTAGGGCTGGCCGATGCGGGCAAAGGCCTGGGCCGCGTCCTTGCGCACCATGGCGGGGAATTTGGATTCAAGCTTTTGAATAGCCTGGGGATCTTTGGCTGCCTGCGGAGTGAGCACGATGTAGGAATTCATCTGGCTCCATACCCAGCTCCAGCTGAAGCGCTGCACCGGCGGGCAGTCGCGTGTGGAAAGGAGCATATCGAACCGCAGGGATGAGTTGCGCGGCAGATCCTTTATTATGCCTGTGACCTCGAAAGGGGACTGGTAGGTGTCCAGGACCAGCGATCCGCCGATGGCTTCGCTTTTACCGAAGTATTTTCGAGCTATTGATTCTGTGATGACGATAGAATGAAATTTATTCAGACAGGAGGCGGGGTTGCCTTCCAGCATGGGGTAGTCGAATACCCCGAGGAAATTGGAGTCTACCGCCCAGATCTGTTTTTCTGTGAAGAGGCGGTCACTTAGCGCCGGTGCGGCATTATGGACCGCTGTATTGCCCATGCGGAAGATGCGGGTATTGTCCGCCACTTCGGGAAATGTCGTGCGGATGTCAATGCTCACCGGGGGAGGGGTATTGGAGGTGTTGAACTCCTGGCCTCCGAAGTTGGCGTTCAGCGTCACCTGGTAGATGCGATCGGACATCTTAAAGCCCTTGTCATAGTGCAGCTCATCCTGTATGTACAGGATGATGAAGATGACGCAGGTGAGACCGATGGCCAGACCTCCGATGTTGATAAGGCTGTTGGTCTTGTTGCGCAGCAGGTTGCGCCAGGCGATGGTGAAATAGCTTTTTAGCATGTCTGGTGTATTACTAATTATATCATTCCGTCCGCAGGCTTTTTGCCGGCGGGACACGGGCTGCCCGTCTGGCGCGAAGGCTGACGGTGAGCGCGGCGATCAATAAGGCCAGCATTCCTGCTCCGGCAAATATTCCAACGGTGATATTCACCCGATAGGCAAACCCTTCCAGCCATCTGTGCAGGATATACCAGGCAATGGGGGTTGCTATCAGGACGGCCAGCACCACCGGCCGGATCAGGTCTTTCGATACCAGGCTGATGATACCTGTTACACTGGCGCCCAGCACACGGCGTATGCCTATCTCCTTTGTTCTTTGTTCGACGGCAAAGGTCACCAGTCCAAAGAGACCCAGGCAGGCGATGAAGATGGCCAGGGCCGTAAAGGTCAGGAGCAGGCGTCCTTCGTGCTCTTCCGTGGCATATTGTTTTTCAAAGTTGTCGTCTAAAAAATGGTACTCAAAGGATGCGGCCGGATCGAGATCCCTGTAGGTGGTTTCGATGTAATGGAGGGCGGCCGGTAAATTGGCCTTGCTCAAACGTACATAGCAGTTGTCGTCTTCTTTTGGCACCGGGGGCAGCAGCAGGACGAGGGGTTCTATTTTGTGTTGCAGGGAGTAGATAGAGAAATCCTTTACCACTCCGATGACCAGGGCGTCCTGTGTAGCGCCATTGGGACCCGTGCGCATGCGTACCTTTTTGCCGAGAGGTTCAGTCCAGCCCAGTTGGTTGACAAGTGTCTCGTTGACCAGGACTGCGTTGTGAAGGTCCGTGGGTCTGTCCGGGGAAAAGTTCCTGCCTTTTGCCAGTGGTATCTGGAGCGTATGCAGGTAGTCCTCGTCTATATAAAAGCTTTGGACCATCCGGGCATCCGGGGCTATGGAGCCATTGTTCTGCTCAAAATCGAAGGAAGTGGAGCCAATGTCGTTGTTGCCGATGGGGTTGCCTGCGCCGCCTGCGCTCTCTATCAGGGGGCTTTTTTGCAGCCGGGTCTTCAGATCTTTGATGCGTTCACGTACGGAAGGGTTGTCGATATGGAATGTAAGGACCTGCTGCTTGTTGAAGCCAAGGTCTTTGTTGTGCATGTATTGGAGCTGCTGGTAGAGGGTGATGGAACCGGCAATGAGGACGATGGTTATGACGAACTGGAAGGTGACCAGCGATTTACGGAAGAGGATATTGGTCTTTTGGCTGCCCTGTTGACCCTTCAGGGCCGGGATAGTCCGGAAGCCCGAGAGGAAGAGGGCCGGATAGAAGCCTCCCGCCAGACCCGTAAGGAGGGTGAAGGCGAGGAGTATCGTCAGGGTCGGGATCTTTCCAAACTGCCATAGGGTGAGGTTTTTACCGGACAATTGGTCAAAGAAGGGGATCAGCATGCCCGCGAGACCGATGCTGATGGCGGCGGCTATGAGCGTGAACAGGACTGACTCTGCCAGGAAGAGGCTGATCAGCTGTCGCCTGCCCGAGCCAATGACCTTTCGGACGCCCACTTCCTTTACGCGGATGGAGGAGCGGGCCGTAGAGAGGTTGATATAATTGATGACGGCAATGACAAGGATGAGCAGGGCGATGGACGCGAAGAGCCAGATATAGCGGATGTCGCTGTTGTTGCGGCCGTTGTCATAAGACAGATCGGACGAGTGAAGGTGGATGGAGGGCAGCGGCTGGAGCCACATATGGTAGCGTGTCTTCTCCATAAATGGGCTCAGGTAGCGTTGAAAGAAGGCCGGGAAGCGGGCTTCCAGCTGCCGGGGATCGGCGTCCTTACGAAGCAGGACATAGGTATATTTATCGAAATCCGGCCAGGTGGCGCCCGAAAGATCGGGCATGCTGCGCAGGGCGCTGAACCCCAGGTGCGAATTGGCGGGCATGTCTTCGATGACCCCTGTGACCTGCTGTTGCTGGTCATCATTCCGGAAGGTCACCGTCTTACCAAGGGCATTGTCGATGTCGCCGAATATTTTTTCCGCGAGGGTTTTGGTCAGGACGATGGAATGGGGGTTGGATAGGGCCTGATGGCTGTCGCCCGCCAGGAAGGATGGCTGGAATATGGTGAGGAAGGAATTGTCTGCAAAGAGGATATCCCCAGCCTGTATCTTTTTGTCCTGGTAGAGGATGGTGCCTCCTCCTTCCGGATCGATACGGGCTGCTTCTTCTATTTCGGAAAAGTCTTTTTTCAGGGAGTGAGCGAAAAGGGCGGACGTAGGGGCCAGCCGGAACTTGCCTGCCGGCCATTCGGCGCTATGTACAACCCGGTAGATGCGGCTGGAATTCTCTTCCCATCTGTCGAAGCTGAGCTCGTCCGCGACATAAAGGGCCATCAGCCAGAAGACCGCCAGGCCTACAGCCAGCCCGGCGATGTTCACCAGCGAAAAAATTTTGTGCTTTTTCAGGTTGCGAAAGGCGATGGTGAAGTAGTTCCTGAGCATGTTTCCCATGGTGATGATCTTTATCTTGCTTCAATCTTGTGCCAGTATTCTAATTTAATGAAATATAGTGGATTATACGCCGAGGTTCGGAATTATTGTACGGAAATGATACATCGGCTGTAACATTCGTGAAATTTTTCCGTCATTTTGAAGAGCATGTCATTAGAAGTTTTCCAAACTCGCATTTTGCCCATGAAGGACAAGCTTTACCGGCTGGCCTTACGTCTGCTGCTCAATGGGCATGATGCGGAGGATGTCGTGCAGGAGGTGATGATCAGGCTGTGGTCGCGGAGGGAGGAATGGGGGCAGTGGCAGAGCTTGGAGGCCTATTGTATGACCGCCGTGAAGAACAGCTGTCTGGACAGGCTGCGGAAGCGACAATTGCGGTCTGTGGGGGAGGATGGGGCATGGGATGTCAACAGTCATGATAAAGATCCACACGAAAAAATGATCGCCAAGGAAACCTATATGCAGATCAGGAAATGCATGGATGAGTTGCCGCAGCACCAGCAGATGGTGATCCAGCTGCGGGAGGTGGAGGGTTTTAGCTATAATGAGATAGCGGAGGTATTGGGGATAAGTCTTGACCAGGTGAAGGTAAATTTGTTCAGGGCGAGGAATGCCATAAAAAAATCAATCACTCAAACGGAATCTTCATGGAAAGAGGACAGATAGCTCAGCTGCTGGAAAAGTACTGGCAGGTGGAGACCACGGTGGAAGAAGAGAAGATGCTGGAGGAATATTTCCGGGGCACGGATGTACCGCTGGAATGGGAGTCATACCGGGATATCTTTTCTTTTTATGAACGGGAGAGGGGGGTGAAGCCAGGGGAAGGGCTGGAGGAGAGGATCATGGAGGTGGTGCGGCCCCGGCCGAGGTTGCGGGGAGCGTGGTGGAGTGCGGCGGCGGTGATTGTGCTAGGCTTAGGTTTATCTCTTTACCAAAGAGATAAACCGGCAATGAAAGATACGTATGACGATCCGCAGCAGGCGCTGGCGGCTGTGCAGAAGGCATTGCTGATAGCGTCGAGGAATATGCACAAGGGGCTTCATCCATTAAAATAATCATATGATGATGTATAAAAAGCTATTGGTTGTCCTGGGTCTGTTGTTGGTGGGGGCAGTGTCGTATGCGCAGGACGATGCCATTGGAAAGTTCTTCGGGAAATATGTAGAGGACAGCAGATTCTCCGTTGTGAGCGTCAGTCCGAAGATGTTCCGGCTTTTTTCGAAGGTGAACTGGGACACTATTCCTGCGGACCTGAGGCAGACCGTGAGCAAGCTGCAGAGCCTTCGGATCATCAGTACCGAGACCACCCCCTATGTTTTTTACAAGGAGGCGCTGGCGAAGATAGATATGAGGGAATATGAGGAGCTGATCACTGTCCGGGACAAGAATGACAATATTCGATTTGTGGTGAAGGAGAGCGGGGGTATCATTCATGAGCTGTTGATGATTGCAGTGGATAAGGATGGGTTCACGATGATGAGCTTTGTGGGGGACATCGATCTGGACAAGTTGGCGCGTCTCTCGGCTTCCATGGATATAAAAGGGCTGGAAGATCTTAAGAACGCTAAAAGAAAAAACAAATAATATGACTAAATGTATTCTCTCCGTTGCGCTCATATTGATAGTGGGCGCCGGCTATGGCCAGCAGGCCTCTTTTTCCACCAATGCGTCCTTTATGTTGCAGGCCAGCTTCCAGGGTAGGAACAACGGTAGCTGGATACAAAAGGTGACCCAGGTGAAGGTGATGGTCCTGGACAAGAAGAAGGCTGCCGATGCAGAGCAATGGGACAGATTGGTACGTGGGCTGCGGGATCAGCGGTACGAGGAGCTGGTGAGCATCCGGAAGGGGGAGAACAGAGTACGCCTGATGTCCAGGGATGGAGATGGGGTCAAGGAGCTGGTTTTTTGGGCGGGTGACGGGGATGGGGGGCTTTATATCCAGTTTGCCGGGAAATTCACGGAGCATGACCTGGAACAGATGCAATTATCCATTCGGGACGAAAAATAGCTTGTTTTTATACATAATTGACCGAAATCAAGATTCATACCCATAAGTGTTTATATTTATGGGTATCTTTATGTGAAATAAAGAATTCACCTTAAATTTAATTGAACCGCGCGATTTAACTATTAACACCCCCGGATAAGGATCCTGAGTAGCCCCTTAATAAATCTGGTTAGCACCATTTTTAACCTCAAACCATTGCACGTATGATCAGGATTCTATTAGCGAATAACCACACCATTATCAGAAAAGGGGTTCGGCAGATACTTATGCAGGCATACCCCCATGCCGTGTTCGGGGAGATAGAGGAAGCGGAGGAATGGAAGGAAAAATTAAGCGCCGTCAACTGGGATATGGTTATTTCGGACCTGTATATGCCCGACAAGGGAGGGCTCGATACTCTTCAGTGGATACGGCGAAGCTTCCCTGAACTACCCGTTCTTATTCTCACCTTATATCCCAAGGAGCACTACGCTGTACGTGCTATGAAGGCTGGTGCGGCGGGATATATAGAAAAAGATGCTGCTCCTGACGAGCTGATAACGGCTGTGAGCAGAATTTTGTCCGGCAAAAAATACATTGCATTACCCGGGAACGAAAATTAAATGGGGAATTTGGCATAATTTAGATCGATAACGATCTACATTATGAATAGGAAAGAATTTCTCAGCAAGGGTTTGATGGCAGCAGCCGGCTTTTACATCGTACCCCGTCATGTATTAGGAAAAGGTTTTATTGCACCCAGCGACAAAATTGCTATCGCCTCGATAGGGGCGGGAGGCAAGGGGGAGGTGGATATCAATTATATTGCCGGCAGTGGCAAGACGAATATCGCCTACTTATGCGACGTGGATGACCGTCGCGCCGCGGCCATGCGGCAAAAGTTCCCATCCGCGAAATATTATAAAGACTACCGTGAGTTGCTCGATAAGGAGCACAAGCATTTTGACGCCGTCAGCATTTCCACCCCCGATCATATGCATGCTGTCCAGGGCATGGCCTGTATGCAGCTGGGGAAGCACGTATATATCCAGAAGCCATTGACGCATGATATTTATGAGGCGCGTGTGCTAACGCAGGCGGCCACCCGGTACAAGGTGGTGACCCAGATGGGCAACCAGGGTGGGTCCGGGGATGGGGTTCGCCAGCTGATCGACTGGTATCGCGCCGGGGTAATAGGAGATATCACAGAAGTATATTGTTTTACCAACCGTCCCGTGTGGCCGCAGGGTATTCAGTGGCCGGCTACGAAGGCCTCTGTGCCGTCGGAGCTGGATTGGAACCTCTGGCTGGGCACGGCTCCTTACCGTGACTATGTGGACAACCTCGTGCCTTTCAACTGGCGTGGCTGGTGGGACTATGGCACCGGTGCGCTGGGTGACATGGGCTGCCATATTATTGCGCCTGCCTTCCAGGTATTGGAGCTGGGCTATCCCACCGAAGCTGAGTGCAGTGTCGGAAGTGTTTTTGTGGGAGAGTTCCGGCAAGGATATTTCCCCGACAGCTGCCCTCCTTCCTCCCATATTACCTTAAAGTTCAAGGGCGCTGCCGGCAAGCCCGACATCAAGCTTCACTGGATGGATGGGGGCATACAGCCCGAGCGTCCTGCGGAGCTGGGACCTAATGAGGTCTTTGGGGATGGCGACAACGCCACTTACTTCATAGGGACAAAGGGCAAAATGATGTGCGCCACCTATGGCGAGAACCCTCAATTATTGCCTACATCCCTGACGGCGAAGACTACGGTGCCACAGACGATAGCCCGGGTGCCTGGCGCCGACCGGGAGGGGCATTACAATGCGTGGATAGACGCCATCATTGCCGGCTATGGCAGTGACAAGGAGAAGAATCTCAGCTCCAACTTCAAGATAGCGGGTCCTCTGACCGAGACCGTGCTGATGGGGAACCTGGCTATTCGCAGCTATGATATACGTCATGCGCGGGCAGATGGGAAGGGATATGATTATCCCGGCAGGCATATCAAGCTATTGTGGGATGGACCGAATATGAAGATCACCAATTTCGACGAGGCCAATCAATTCGTCCGGCGGACATACCGGGATGGGTGGAAGTTGGGCGTATAACCAATAAAAACGATTGTTATGTCATTTCATGTTCTTACTCCGGAAGAGACCGTTCTGTATGAGCGGGACGGATTTGTCGTAATAAAGAACTTTTTGTCACCGGCCGAGACCGACAAGCTGTATGCTGCTGCGCTGGCAGATGAGGCGATGCGTAAGAATGCGCTGGACCTTAATGACCAGACTGGCAAGAAGACTCGGCTATCGTTGTGGTTTACGCCCGGCGATGATATATTCGGCTATCTTTCGAGGAGCCGGCGGGTCATCGACTCGGTGGCGCGGTTGATGGACAGCGATGCGCCTGTCTGTCATTTTCATACCAAGCTGATGCAAAAGGAGCCGAAGGTAGGAGGCGCCTGGGAATGGCACCAGGATTATGGCTACTGGTATAAGGACCAGTTCATGTTCCCCGACCAGATGATCAGCGTCATGGTGGCGCTGACGGCTGCCAATAAGGAGAATGGGTGTCTGCAGGTCATCCGGGGTTCGCATAAGATGGGAAGGGTCAATCATGGCTTTGCCGGGGAGCAGGTAGGCGCCGACATGGGGATGGTGGAAAATGCGCTGAAGACGATGGAGCTGGTATATTGTGAGCTGGGCCCCGGCGATGCGCTGTTCTTTCACAGCAATCTCCTTCACCGCAGTGAAGCCAATCTTTCCGACCGGCCGCGATGGTCGCTTATCAGCTGTTACAATTCTGCGTCCAATTTAGCTTATAACGAACATTCCACCAGTTGGAAAGTACCTATTGTCCCTGTGCCGGATGAGGCGATACTGGAATGGGAGCCGGGACCGGATGGACGTAAGGATTTTCTGCTGAAGGAAAACGATTCAGCGTTGAAATAAATCATCATCATGAAAGGACCCTGGCTTGTCTTATTACCGTCATTGTTAGCGGGGATGGTATCCTGTTCCCATGACAGACGGGAGGATCTCTCTACACATTATTCTGCATTGGATTTGGTGGATACCGCCAACGTACAGCATCTACAGGTGGCCTGGACCTACCATACAGGGGATATGGATACCGTCAATCATAGCCAGATACAATGCCGGCCGCTATTCGTGGATGGGGTGCTTTATGGCACAACACCCCGGCTAAAGGTATTTGCCCTGGATGCGGCTACGGGAAAGCAGCGGTGGGTCTTCGACCCCGTGAACCCGGGTGATAACAGCACCCGTCCGAATTTTGGCCTGAACAATAACAGGGGTGTCGCTTACTGGCAGGACGGGGCTGAAAAGCGGATCTTTTTTACGGCGGGTTCGTGGCTATATTCTATCGATGCGGCTACCGGGGGGCTGGTCACTTCATTTGGTCAGCATGGAAAAGTGGATCTGCATGATGGGCTGGGCAGGGATGTCCATGATCTGTATGTGGCGGCCACCTCGCCGGGAGTCGTATACAAGGATCTGCTGATCCTGGGGGACAGGGTGTCGGAGGGGAGCGATGCGGCGCCTGGGCATATACGTGCGTATGATACCCGTACCGGACAGATACGATGGATATTCCATACCATCCCCCAGCCGGGCGAATATGGGTACGATACCTGGGAGGACAGCATAGCCTATAAGCACATCGGCGGCGCCAATTGCTGGTCAGGCTTTAGCCTGGATGAAAAGAGAGGTATCGTCTATGCGCCTACCGGCAGCGCCTCCTTTGATTTTTATGGCGGGAAGCGTAAGGGGCAGGGGTTGTTTGCCGACTGCCTGCTGGCGCTGGATGCGGCCACCGGTAAGAGGATCTGGCATTTCCAGGATATACATCATGATATATGGGACAAGGACCTCCCTACTCCGCCGGCGTTGGTAACGGTGATGCATAATGGACAAAGCATCGATGCTGTGGCGCAACCTACGAAAACAGGCTTTGTCTTTCTTTTGGATCGTGAGACGGGCAATTCCCTTTTTCCCATCGAGGAGCGGCCTGTGCCTGTCAACTCCACGCTGCCGGGAGAAGAGCTGTCCCCTACACAGCCTTTTCCTGTCTTGCCGAAACCGTTTGTACGTCAGACCTTTTCGGACAGCGACATTAACAACCTGCTGCCCGACAGCTCGATAGAGGATATCCGCCGCCGGCTGAAAGGGTATCATACCGGCAATATGTTCAATCCCATGTCGAAGGAGGGCACCGTAGTGCTGCCTGGTCTGGATGGGGGCGCCGAATGGGGCGGACCAGCCTATGATCCTGCCACGGGATGGCTGTATGTGAATGCCAATGAGATGCCATGGGTGATCACGATAGTGGATGTGCCTCCTGTAAAGACTGAGCCTACTACCTGGCTGGGGGCGGGAAAGGAGCTGTATGCACGTAACTGTATCAGCTGTCATGGACCTGACAGGAAGGGCGGCGGCAACTATCCGTCGCTGTTGAATACAGCTTCGAAATACAATGCTGTTTCATTTGCGGCGCTGGTGGGGGCGGGTCGGCGAATGATGCCCGCCTTTAAGCAGCTGTCGGATGAGGAGAAGGGGGCGCTGGCGTCTTTTATACTGGATAATAAGCAGCTTCAGAAAAAACCTTTTGTTGCCGCGGCCAGGCCGGTGGATAGTTTTTTAAACCTGCCATATACCATCACCGGGTATAATAAGTTTCTTAGCAAAGAAGGGTATCCTGCCATCCGGCCGCCCTGGGGGACGCTGAATGCCATCAATCTAAATACCGGTGCGTTGGAGTGGAAGGTTGCGCTGGGTGAATACCCCGAGCTGGCTGCCCGCGGGATCGTTACGGGGACGGAGAATTATGGCGGCGCCGTAGTGACGGCCGGGGGATTGTTGTTTATTGCGGCTACCCGGGATGGTAAGCTCAGGGCTTTTAACAAGCGGACCGGGAAGGTGTTGTGGGAGACGGTGTTGCCCGCGCCGGGATTTGCTACACCGGCGGTCTATTCCGCCGGCGGGAAGCAGTATGTGGTGGTGGCGTGCGGGGGCGGGAAGCTAGGGACTGCGTCGGGGGATAGCTATGTGGCGTATGCGCTGCCCAGGTAGGGGCGGCTGTCAGGAAAGCAGTTTATTCCTTGCGATGAGACAGCCTCCTATGACCCCGGCCTTTTCTCCTAATTGGGAAAGATAAAGTTTTGTATCGCTGTTGACCAGGCTTAAGGAGTATTTGTTGATAGCGCTACGGATAGGGAGATAGATATAGTCACCTGTACTTACGAGAGTGCCGCCGAGAATGACCATCTCCGTATTGAATATATTGATGAGCAGTGCGATGCCGCGGCCGATCTTTTCCCCTATTTCAGCCAGAAGGTCGATGGATAGCATGTCCTCGTTGAGGGCGGCTTCAATAATGTCCGTCAGCCGGATGTCATCGATGTTTTGCGGATTGGTGAGAATGGAGGAGGTTTGCCCCTGCACGATCTTTTCTTTGAAAAGGCGTATCAATGCTCTGCCGGATGCCTCTGTCTCCAGGCAGCCCTTTTTGCCGCAATGACAAATGATCTCGTTGTCGAAAACAGGGACATGGCCAATCTCGCCGCTGAAACCTGATTTTCCATAGTACATTTTCCCATCTATCATGATGCCAAGGCCGAGGCCATAATCCAAATTCAGGAACAGTACATTTTTTTCATGCTTTACAATTCCTTTGTGGAATTCGCCATAGGCCATCGCTCTTGAGTCATTCTCCAGGAAGGTACGGATGGATAGCTGCCTTTCGACAATGCTGCTGAGAGGTTCTTCGTTGAAATGAAAAAAGCTATAGCTGTTGCCATTATTCGTATTGACCCTTCCCCCCAGGTTGATACACAGGGACAGGATATTATCCTGGTCGACAGGAGCCTGCCGGATGAAATCCCGGATCAAAGCGATGAGTGCGTCCAGGGACTGGCTTGTATTTTCCAGCACATAGGGAATCCTCATATTGGCAGTAACAAGGTTTTTTTTGAAGTCCAGGAGCCCGATGCTTACATAATACTGCTTGACATCCACACCCAGGAAAAAGCAGGAGTCCGCCACCAGGCTATACAGGCTGGCAGGCCGCCCAACGGCGGAGTCGATCTTCCCGCAATCTTTCAGGAGCCCGTCTGTTATCAATTCATTGATGAGACTGGTGGCTTTGGGAGGACTCAGGTTGAGGGCCTGGGCCAGATCAGCGATGGTCGTCTCCTCGTGCTGGTCCAGGTAATTAATGATCCTTCTCTTACGGGCCTTGTTCTTATGCGCCACGCCGGAAGCGCTCTCCTCCGAAAAGAAATCAAATAGGTTATGCTGCTGCATATTTATCATTAAATAATGAAATACAAATAAGGATAAAAAAATCTTTTTTCAATAATCGCTAGAGCAAATCTAATTAAAAAAATAATTTAATAAATATGCTTTGATTTAAAAAAGAAAATTATATATTAGCTGAATAATTAAAATAATTTAATAAAGAATCGGAGTTAATGTAAAATTTTAGGAAATATGACTGCTCCAACGTCCATTGCCACAAGTGGCCTATCTACCCTAACTAACCGCTTTGCTGCACTTTATAAGGAAGAATTGGTGAATAATATTCTTCCTTTCTGGATCAATCACAGCCCCGACAACCAACATGGGGGATATTTCACCTGTCTCAACCGCGACGGCAGCGTGTACGATACCGACAAATTCATGTGGCTGCAGGGAAGGGAGGTTTGGTGTTTCTCCTATATGTATAATAACTTAGAGCCACGGAACCAATGGCTCGACATGGCAGTTCATGGAGCTGAGTTCATGAAGAAATTCGGCAGGGATGAAAAGGGCAATTGGTATTTTTCCCTGGCCGCCGATGGAAAACCTCTCACTCAGGCGTATAATATATTCAGCGATTGTTTTGCCGCCATGGGCTTCTCTTCGCTGGATAGAGCTCTCCCCGGCAAAGGCTATGACGCCATCGCATTGCAGACATTTGAAAATATCTTACTCAGGAGGGATAATTGGAAAGGCGTTTATGAAAAGTCCTTTCCCGGCACTCGCCCCTTGAAGAGTTTTGCGCTGCCAATGATCCTTTCCAACCTTTCCATTGAAATGGAGCATCTGCTGGGAAAGCAACGAGTGGATGCCTTCATGCCTTCCCTTATCCATGATGTAATGGAAATCTTCTATCGCCCGGAAGTGGGACTTATTGTAGAAAATATTTCCAGGGACGGGAGTCTCAGCAACAGCTTTGAAGGCCGTCTGCTCAATCCTGGCCACGCCATCGAAGCGATGTGGTTCCTAATGGACATTGGTCAGCGTTTGCAGGACAGGTCGCTGATCGAAAGATCGGTCTCCATCATGCTGCATACGCTGGAATACGGATGGGACAATGAATATGGCGGCATATTCTATTTCATGGACAGACTGGGTTATCCACCGCAGCAGCTGGAATGGGATCAAAAACTTTGGTGGGTCCATGTGGAGGCTCTTGTTGCCCTGGCGAAGGGGTTTGCTTTAACAGGAGATCAGCGTTGCATCCAATGGTTTGAAAAAGTGCATGAATATACCTGGGCCCATTTCAGGGACAAGGAATACGGCGAGTGGTTCGGCTACCTCAACCGGCGGGGTGAAGTGCTGACAAGCGCTAAAGGAGGCAAGTGGAAAGGCTGCTTTCATATTCCTCGTGCCCTTTATCAGGTATGGAAAACATTTAGATGAAAAACCAGTATCACGGTACCTCTTGAATCTGAAAGACCCTGTCTTATCCTATAAACAAATTAATTATCTAAGGCAATCATTTAAAAAACGTAAAAGACAAGGTTATGACTCTCCCCAAACTTTCATTGCTTATGAGGTCAAAAATGCTGCTGCTACTCTTTTGCTGCTTGTTTCAGCAGGTGCTCACGCAGGCTCAGTCATCGAAGGCCAGCGGCACCGTCAAAGACGCCAAGGGCAATCCCTTGCAAAAAGTCACGGTCCGGAGCCTTGATGGCAAGGCCTCTGCTATTACCGACAACCAGGGCTGGTTCGAGATCACGCTGAAATCTCCGAAAGTTTCCCTGGAGATATCCATGGTGGGCTACGAGACTAAACAGGTTACCGCTCAGCCCGGTGAGTCGCTTTCCATTATCTTAAAAGAAAAACAGAGCCAGCTGGACGACGTGGTAGTCGTTGGCTATGGCAAGCAAAAGAAAAGGGATCTTACAGGTTCGGTGACATCGATAAAGTCCGAGGAACTGATGAAATCAAATCCCGTGACGGTAGAACAGGGTATTCAGGGCAAAGCTGCCGGTGTCTTTGTCACACAGACGGACGGAGCGCCTGGCGCCGGCATGAGCATCCAGATCAGGGGAACGAACTCCTTTCTTGGCGGTACGGAGCCATTATACGTCATCGACGGAGTGCCCATGGAGGCTGACAATACCAGCAATACGCCTTCTTCGGGCTCCTCTTATGAAGAGGCGAAGATGAATGTCCTGTCTTTTTTGAATCCGAACGATATTGCCTCCGTGGAGATATTGAAAGATGCATCCGCCACTGCCATCTACGGCTCCAGGGGCGCCAACGGGGTGGTCATCATCACGACCAAAAAGGGCGCTTATAACCAGGATCGCATTGATTTCAATGTGCTGACGGGCATGTCGGAGATCACGAAGAAATACAAGCTGCTGAACGCCGAACAATTTGCCAATTACCAAAATGAGGCATATATCAATTCCGACCTTTACCTGGGTACGAATTATCAGGCTACTCAGACCATCCCATATCCGGGGAGATATGACTCCGTCCAGCAAAGGTATTTGAAGGCTCCCTCTGACTACCGCGGCAAAGGGACGAACTGGCAGGATATATTATTCCACCATGCGCCCAAACAGGAATATACGGTGACCTTTAGCGGCGGATCCAACAAGAACACCTACCTGATCAGCGGAGACTATCTCGATCAGTCGGGGATTGTGATCAGCAGCAATTTTCGTCGTTACAGCGTCCGGGCCAATGTCGACAGGAACGTAAAAAACTGGCTGCAGGTTGGAACTTCCTTCAACTATTCGAATACGATCAACCACATGGTCACTACCGGCGCCAGCATCGTAGGGCCTGAGGGGGGCGTTATCAAATCCGCCCTGACCTTTCTGCCAACGGTCGCTCTGCTAGACACCACAACGGGTCTTTACTCTCAATTGTTCTATACATCCAACCCTTATCAATATGCCAAACAGGCGCTGGACCAGGTCACAGGCACCCGGTTGTTCAATTCCTCCTATATCGAGGCGACCATACTGCCGCAGCTGAAATTCAGGAGCGTGCTTGGCTGGAATGTGTCCGCGGACAGGAGGGATCAGTATTATCCCACCACGATCAACGAGGGTGCTTCTTCCGGCGGCAGGGCTTATGTGTCAACGACGAACAGCAGCAATGTCAGCTCGGAGAATTATTTCACCTATGATCAGAAATGGGGCATCCATGCCATCAATGCCACGGCGGGCTTCTCGTATAACAATGGAGTCTGGCAATACCAGATGGACGGTGTAAGCAAGTTCATGAATGACGCCTTGCAGAACAACAACCTCGGAGCTGCTGCCGTGTATACGCAGCCAACCAGCGGTAAATCCGACTGGCGTCTCTTGTCTTACTATGGCAGGGTGAACTATATTCTCAGCGATAAATATCTTTTTACGCTGACCTATCGCCGTGACGGATCCAGCAAATTCGCCGCCAACAACAAATGGGCCGGCTTCACCTCGGGAGCCGTTGCATGGCGTATATCACAGGAGAATTTCATGAAGAGCATTAAGTGGCTCAGCAACCTGAAGGCGCGTGCGAGCCTCGGACAGTCGGGCAACCAGGGGATAGGTTCCTACAGCTCCCTTTCTCAAATAGGCGCGTCCAACTATCCTTATTCGGGAACAGTCTCCAATGGGTATATCATTTCCTCTCTTGGCAATGACAAGCTGAAATGGGAAACTACCCGCCAGTTCGATGCCGGTCTGGATATAGGAATATTCAAGGACCGCGTGAGCTTTGTACTTGACTATTATTACAAGAAGACGTTTAACCTTCTCCAATATGTGACGCTTCCTACCAGCACGGGCTTTGCTTCCCAACTGATGAATGTCGGCACGATACAGAACAGGGGATTCGAGGCGGCCGTAAATGCTAAAATTGTAGATACCAGGGAATTCAGCTGGAATGTCGGGGCCAATATCTCGACCAACAGGAACAAGATCCTCGATCTGGGCGGCGTAAAGGAGCAGTGGGTACAGACCATCGGCACCGAACCCGTGAACTACCAGCCATTCATTCAGCGTGTGGGTCAACCCATCGGCCTGATCATGGGCTGGAAAGAGGATGGACTTTTCCAAAGCGAGAAAGAAGTACAGGACAGCAAGTTCTACAACGGGCAGTCTGCCGCGATCATCAAACGCATGGTGGGAGAGATCCGGTATAAGGATGTCGATAGCAACGGCGTCATCGACAACAACGACAGGACGGTCATCGGGAATGTGAATCCCAACTATTACTATGGGTTCACTTCAGGGTTCACCTACAAGGATTTCGACCTGACCATATTCTTCCAGGGCGTACAGGGCGGCAATATCATCAACACCCTGAAATATGTGACGGACAACCTGGGAAGTTATTCCAATACGACGGTGGATGCGTACAACGCACGATGGACGGGATCTGGTTCCAGGGGCACCAACCCGAAGAATATCCTGAATTCCTGGAGAAGCCTGCGTTTTTCCGATCGCTATGTAGAGGACGGCTCCTATCTCCGGTTGAAGAACGTGAACCTGGGCTATACTTTCAGGTTCAAGAACCAGGAGATCATCAAGAGCCTGCGGGCATATGCCAGCGTAAACAACGTATTTACCATCACGCATTACAGCGGCTATGACCCTGAGGTCAACGGTTTCGGGCAGGATCCTTCCCGCAGAGGGGTGGACCTTGGCAACTATCCGACCTCCAGGTCTTTCACATTAGGACTTAACTGTTCTTTCTAAACCATCAATCGAAAAAGTCATGAAAATATTAAAATATCTTTTGGTATTCGCGGTGCTGGCAACCATCGGCTCCGGCTGTAAAAAGACCCTGGAAGAAAGCCCCTATTCTTTTTATTCCCCGAACAATCTTTATAAGACCCAGGCGGATGCCGAGGCGGCTATCACTGGCCTGTATGGCATCCTGGAAGGCTGGAGCTTTTTCAAAGCGCCCATCCTGTTCAGTGAAGATGCGGACCATGATCATATCGTAGGGCCGGTGTGGAACTTCAGCAGCCAGGGGGCAGGTGCCTACGACCAGTATTGGGGGGTGGCGTCCATGTGGCAGGGACTGTACAATATTTCTGCCCAGGTGAATACGATCCTGGAAAAAGTTCCCGGTATCACTTTCGCTGCGGACTCCATTAAGAACCGCGTGATGGGAGAAGCGTATTTTCTCCGGGGCTGGTCCTATTTCAATCTTGTCAGGCTATGGGGGCCCGTGCCAGTTCGCCTGGTCAACGTGACCACAGGGTCTGCGGACAAAGCGAGATCGTCTGTTGCTGACGTTTACAGCCAGGTGATCGCTGACCTTACCCAAGCTGAGAAGTTGTTGCCAAGGAAAAAAAGTCCGTTTGCAGGCGCTCCGGGTTCGGCGACGCAAGGCGCTGCCAAAGCGCTGCTGGCCAAGGTATATCTGACAATGGCTTCCGGTGCGGCGTCGGGTTCTGTAAAAGTGAGAGGCGGAACGGACAATGCGTATTATACCTTTAGCAAGGATTTGGTGGCAGGCTATGAAGGAATGGACTCCAAGTCCCTCTTTGCCAAAGCAAGGGATAAGGCGCAGGAAGTAATCAGCAGCGGAGACTATTCCCTGCAGCAGACCTATATGGGAATATGGGGAAGGGCCAATAAAAATAACGCTGAGATGATCTGGGAGTTCCAGACGCAGGACAATAGCAGCTACGGTACTTACCTTCAATACTGGTATTCTTCTCCGTATTATGGGGGCACATCTTATATGTGGATGGCGCAGAACCTGTATGACAGCTACCAGCAACAGGACGACAGGGCCCTGAACGGGGTGTTCCACCAGTATTTCATGTATGGCGCCTGGATGTTCTATCCTTTGAGGGATTCTTCCTTATACAGCGCTGCACCCGGTGGTAATACCGCCAAATTCTATACATCCTATTCCCATCCCTTTACAAAGAAATACTGGATAGGGACCTCTTCGGAGATAGGGAGCGCGGCTACTTCTACCAATGGCGGGCTGCGCGACGTGAATTTCCCCCTGCTGCGCTATGCGGACGTATTGTTGATGTATGCGGAGGCCGCCAATGAAGCCGGCAGCGGTCCTGGTGCGGATGCTTATTCGGCATTGAACCAGGTAAGGGAGAGAAGCCTTGAGCAGGATACTTCCGGGCTGAACCAGCAGGATTTCAGGTCACTGGTATTGGAAGAGCGGGGGAAGGAGTTTTACCAGGAGAACAACCGCCGGTTTGACCTCATCCGCTGGGGCATATTTACACAGGTGATGAACCAGGTGGGCACGATGGAGAATGTCATCAAGACCAGGTCGAAGAAGAACCTGTTATTCCCCATCCCGCAGAGCGAGATCAATGCCAATAAGCTCATCGGGGGTAATAATTTCGGATGGTAAAATATTGATCAATAAAACCAGTGATGTTATTTATGAAATGGGTCCTGATATTTCTCTTTTGTTGTCCTGTTCACCTGTTTGCCCGGACCGTCTACCTGGATGAGCTGGATACACGTTATATGGTGCAGGATTGGGGCTATCCCCAGGTGAACAAGTCAGTGCTGGGCGGGCCTCTCCGTGTGGCCGGGGTGCAATATGACAGGGGTATCGGGACCCATTCCATCAGCCGTCTGCTCGTAGCGCTGGAAGGGAAAGCCCTTTCGTTCTCCGGCTGGGCAGGGGCAGATGATCTCAATGATTTTGGAGGCAATATGGAATTTGAGCTTATTGCCGACGAGGTATTGGTATGGACCAGCGGCGTACTGCATAAGGGAATGCCTGCGCTCCCATTCTGCATTGACCTGCGAGGGGTGCGGAAACTGGCTTTGCTGGTGAAGGAAGGAGGTGACGGCATCATGTACGATCATGCCGACTGGCTGGATGCCCGGTTTGAGACGATGAGCGGGATCATGGCAGAGCCTTGCGTGCCGTCTGCAAAGATCAATGAAGCAAAATATATTTTGACCCCGCAGCCTTCTGCCAGTCCCAGGATCAATGGGCCAAAGGTGTTGGGGGTGCGTCCCGGCAACCCGGTGTTGTTTACGATCCCGGCAACAGGCGAACGACCCATGCGTTTTAACGCCGAACATTTGCCTGACGGGCTGACACTGGACCCGGTCAGGGGAGTGATAAAGGGAACCATCCGGCAGGCGGGGACTTATAACGTGGCGCTGAAGGCGGAAAGCAGCTGGGGCAGCGATATTCGTATGCTGCGGATCGAAGCAGGCGACCGGATCTGTCTGACCCCGCCGATGGGATGGAACAGCTGGAACTGCTGGGGGTTGAAGGTGGATGAGCAAAAGGTGAAGGATGCAGCGGACTTTATGGGAAAGAGCCTTGTCCAGCATGGCTGGGCCTATATAAACATTGATGATGGATGGGAGGCTGAACAGCGGTCGGGGGACGGCACGTTAAACGGCAATGCCAAATTCCCGGATTTCCGGAGGCTGTGCGGTTCGATACATGACAAAGGCTTGAAGTTCGGCATCTATTCTTCTCCCGGTCCGCAGACCTGTGGAGGCCATCTGGGATCTTATGGCTATGAGCAAAAAGATGCTGCCACCTGGGCGGACTGGGGAGTGGATTATCTTAAATATGATTATTGTTATTATTCGCAGATCGCACCCGCACCTACAGAGGTGCTTATAAAACATCCCTATGTCGTCATGCGGCAGGCGCTGGACCGGGTGAAGCGCGACATTGTATATTGCGTGGGATTTGGCGCGCCCCGTGTATGGTATTGGGGACAGGAGGCCGGGGGCAATCAATGGAGAACGACGAGGGATATAACGGATGAATGGAATGTGGTGACGGCCATCGGATTTTTCCAGGATGTATGTGCGCCTGTGGTGAGACCGGGACAATACAACGACCCGGACATGCTGGTGGTAGGCAGGCTGGGACAGGGATGGGGGGATAAGGTGCACGATTCCTATCTGACGGCAGATGAGCAATACACCCATGTCAGTCTGTGGTGCCTGCAGTCGGCCCCGTTGCTCATCGGATGCGATCTGTCGCATATAGATGATTTTACCATGAACCTGCTGACCAATGACGAGGTCATCGCGGTGGACCAGGACCCGTTGGCAATGCCGGTCCGTAAATTGATAAGGCCGGAAGGGCAGGTATGGTACAAGTGGCTGGAGGACGGTAGTATGGCAGTGGGGCTTTTCAATGTAGACCCATATTTCATCCTGTGGGATCAAGCAAAAGGAGAGACTGTCCAGCGGGAGAAGACTGCCATGACCCTGACATTTTCCGACCTTGGATTGACAGGCAGGTTCAAGGTGAGGGATCTCTGGCGACAACAGGACCTGGGTATATTCGAAGGCAGTTATTCAACAGCTGTACCCTATCATGGGGTCCGCCTTATCAAGCTGACGCCGGAAAAATAACTATCATAAAAATCTCAAATGTATGAACAGACGTAATTTTTTGTCACTGGGTAGCCTGGGCGCAGCGGGGATGCTCGCGGGTGGGCGGCTGCAGGCAAAGACGATCGGCGAGGCCCGGAAGGACGCAAAGATAAAACCTATCGCAGGCACATGGTTCGATTTTCAACATCTCAATATAGAAGAAGGGCTTTACTGGGATCCGGCCCTGAAGAATTTTACCACGGAACAATGGAAGGAGAAGGTCAGAGAGATCAAGGGGTTGGGCATGGAGTATATTGTGCTCATGGGTATTGCGGCGTTCGGTAAGGCGTTTTATCCGACCACGCTGGCGCCGCGGTTCGAGTTGGCGTGCGAGGACCCGCTGGAAGCCGTGCTTTCGGCTGCGGATGAGGAAGGCATAAAGTTCTTTGTCAGCAATGATTTCTGGGGGGATGGTCGCGATCCGGTGAAGATGATGAAAGACCCGGACATCAGGAAGGTCCGGGAGAAGGCAATGGTGGAAGTAGCGGCGAGGTATGGTCATCACAAGAGTTTTTATGGGTGGTATTTTCCCAATGAGGCCTGGCTGCATCCCTACCTGGATGAGTTCTTTATCGACTATGTGAATGATTGCGCGCGTATAGCGAAATCTCTTACGCCGGCGAGCGTCAACCTGATCGCTCCATACAACATAAAGGCGGAAAGGGCCGATGACGGATATGTCCGGCAGCTTGAGCGGATGAATATCGAGGTGGTGGCTTATCAGGACGGGGTCGGTGTCAACTCTACGAAGCTGGGCGAGCCGGCCAGGTATTTCGAGCATTTGTACGAAGCTCATCAGAAGGCGGCGCGGTCGAGGATATGGGCGGATATGGAGCTGTTTTATTTCGAGGACAAGACCAAGGGCAACCTGATGCCGGCGGATTTCGACACCCGCATATTGAAGCAGATGGAGGACTTGTCGCCCTTTGTCGACAAGATACTTTGTTACCAGTACATTGGGATCATGAACCCGCCGTATTCGAAGGCTTTTGCGGGACACAAGGATTCGGTGAGACTTTATAACCAGTACAAACGCTGGCTGGACAAGCAAAAGAGTGGAAGATGAGGAGAATGCTATGGTGTTTTTTTTATGGGCTGGTTCTGGGGATGACGCCCGCTGCGGCGCAGGGGGATTTGCGACTGCCTGCCATCCTGGGGGACCATGCAGTATTGCAGCAGTCATCCGATGTAAAGCTATGGGGGTGGTGTCCTTCGGTGTGGACCGTAAAGATCGTGTGCAGCTGGGCGCAGTCGGATACTGTCGTCACGACGCCCGGCAAGAACAATGCCTGGACGGCTGTTGTAAGGACGCCGGTGAAAGGGGGACCTTATACTATCCGTGTCATAGGAGATAAAGAGACAAAGGAGATCCGGGATATACTGGTTGGCGAGGTCTGGCTATGTTCCGGGCAGTCGAATATGGAATATGCCGTCAAGTGGGGTGTTTCCGATGCGGGCGATGCGTTGAAGGACCCGGGCAATGAGCAGATACGCTGGTTCCAGCCTGCGCATGCCTCCGCAGACAATCCTATGGACGATGTGGCTGGCGAGTGGAAGCTCTGCGATGCGGCGGCATTGAAGGACTTCAGCGCGGTGGCCTATTTTTTCGGGCGCAGCCTCGAAGGGAGGCTGCATGCTCCGGTGGGACTGATAGGCTCTTATTGGGGCGGCACTTCCGTGCAGCCGTGGACGCCCCGGGAGGTATATGAAAAAGATACTGTGCTTGCCAGGCTGGCAGGCCGTATCCGGCCAAGCTGGGCGCCTGTGGCGACCAGCGTGATCTATAACGCAATGGTATATCCGCTGAGGAAGTATCGTCTTGCGGGCGTGATCTGGTACCAGGGTGAATCCAATAATGAAGAGCCCGAGGACTATGGGCGGCTGTTCACGGGGATGATCAGGGGCTGGCGTGAAGCATTTCGACAGCAGCTGCCTTTTTATTTCGTGCAGATAGCACCCTGGAGCGGATATCAGGGTATCAACGGGGCTTTGCTGCGTGAGCAGCAGGCGGCGGCGTTGGTCCTGCCGCAAACAGGCATGGCGGTCACCGGCGACCTGGTCAGCGATGTTAAAGAGCTCCATCCTTCCGCGAAGCGGCAGGTGGGTGATCGGCTGGCCGGTCTGGCTCTGAAAGAGCAGTATGGCATTGCAGGTATTCAGCCCTACTTTCCGAAGCTGGCGGATTTTGCGATCCATGGCGCCGAGGTTGTCGTCACGACAACCTCCCTGGGGAGATTGAGGAGCAGGGGTAGGGAAATCACCGGATTTCAAATTGCCGGGGCTGACCGGGTATTTTATCCGGCCGTCGCAAGGATGGAGAAGAATGGGGCTTTTTCCGTCAGCTCTCCAAAGGTGGGCAGACCGATGGCTGTCCGGTATTGTTTTACCAACGAAGGCCTTCCTGGGTTATATGACATCAACGGCTTACCTCTGCTGCCTTTTCGTACGGACAAATGGTGACGTCCCGGAATTAATAATATAAAGTCAGAATAATGCCTAAAAGATATCCCATAGGAAGAAATAGATTGAATACAAAAAGCTCGAGATATAGGATGACCCTGGTCTATTGGGTTGTCATGCTTTGTCTGTCAGCAAGCGCGTTCGCAACGCCTCCTCTTCTGAAGTTCAAGGAGCACCGGTTCAAGATCCTGCAGTTTACGGACCTTCACTGGATCGAGGGGAATGGGTTTCGGAAAGGGAATGACAGCGCGCTCAGCCTGATGCGTTATCTCCTGAAAACGGAGAAGCCAGACCTGGTAGTATTCACCGGGGACATTGTAGTATCCCGCGATGCCGCGTCCGGCTGGAAGAATGTGATACGCCCCCTGGAGGAGATGCAGGTGCCTTTTGCCGTAACCTTCGGCAATCATGATACCGAGACTGATCTTACGAAGACGCAAGCGCTGAACATCATCCGTGCCAGTCCCTATAATGTGACTTATAATGTGGATAATGCTATCTCGGGCGTCGGCAATTGTGCGCTGCCAGTTAAGGACGGAACGGGCAGGCGGGACAAATGGGTGATCTACCTGTTCGACTCCCATGCCTATGCGCCTGATACGGTGGTAAAAGGCTATGATTGGATCCATAATGATCAGATCCAATGGTATCGTCGGCAAAGTTCTTTATATACACGTACTCACGGAGGACCTCTTCCTTCCCTTGCTTTTTTTCATATCCCGCTGCCGGAATTCGGCACGGTGAGTAATATGCCATCGAAGGTGGGAAATAGGGGAGAAGATGTTTGCGCCCCGCCCGTCAACAGCGGGCTCTTCACCTCATTTGTGGAGATGAGAGATGTGTGCGGCGTATTCGCGGGGCACGATCATAACAATGATTTCGCAGGAGTGCTGGACGATATATGCCTGGGATATGGGCGTAAAACAGGCTATAATGCCCCCTATCCCGAGACCCTGGAAAAAGGCGCCCGTGTGATCCAATTGTATGAGAACGAGAGAAGGATCGAAACCTATATCCGCACGTTGAGCGGGGTCTTCGATACACTCCGCTATACAAGAGCGGCGACGGCCTGGCCTATTGCAAACGGTACTTTCATACAGAACGACCTCGTGGCCCGTTGGGATGACCGTCGCTGGCAGGAGGAGCTGCATGCGTTGAAAGAAGCCGGTATGCATTATATCGTCCTGGCGCCAACGCTTCATACGGGGAAGGATGGGGTTTCAACGACCGTCTATCCTTCGGGGCTCCCGGGTGTGCGGCAGGAATATCCTTCCGACCTGGTGGAAAACTGCCTGCGTAATGCGAAAAAGGCTGGGTTTAAGGTTTTCCTGGGGTTGAATTTGCACGAGCGCTGGTGGGACGCGGATTTTTCCGAAGCATGGCTGAACGAGCAGATGGAGGTAGGGAATAACGTGGCGGACGAGCTGGTAAAAAAATACAAGCGGAGATATGACAGTACCTTCTATGGATGGTACTGGGTCTGGGAGGTGGACAACCTGCATTGCAAAACGACGGCGTTGCAGGATGTGCTGGCGGCGGTCCTGAACAGGAACCTCGATCATCTGCACAAGCTGACCCCTTCCATGCCATTTATGCTGTGCCCTTTCATGAACTACAGGGTGGGTACGCCTGATGAAAACCAGCGGATGTGGACCTATGTATTTGCCCGGACGCATTTCAAGCCGGGAGATATCTTCGCGCCTCAGGATGGTGTCGGTGCGGGTGGGCTGGACCTGGACAGGTTGGAAGACTGGTATGCGAGGCTGCGGGCCGCGGTGGACACCAAGCCGGGCTTGTTATTCTGGAGCGACGCGGAGACCTTCGACCAGCGCTTCTGGACCATCGCTCCGCTGGACCGGTTTGTCCGGCAAATGCAGCTGGTGAGACCTTATGTCAGCGATGTCATTAGTTTTGCATACAGCCACTATTACAGCCCCTATAAGGTGAACGGCGCTTATCACGACGCCTACCTGTACTATACCCGGAATGGGATCTTGCCATCCATTCCGGCACCTTTGCCGGTGGAGGGCCTAAGCGTTGCTGGCGACAGTACGGCTGCTTTGCTGTCCTGGCGGGCACCTGCTGTGGAGACCGGTATCGCCGGCTATTATATCTTCCGGAACGGGAAGCTGGTGGGGAATAGCCAGTATGACAAGGACGGCAAGTGCGGGACCAGCTATAAGGAAAAGGAAGCGCTTGAAAAAGGCGGTTACCGCTACGAAGTCTGCGCGTATACCTGCACGGGAGTGCTTTCAGACAAGAGGAGAGTGGTATGGTCGCGGGACGGGTTCCTGCATAACGGGGTGATCGCGCATCGCGGCGCCTGGAAGAATCATGATGTCAGCGAGAATTCCCTTGGCTCGCTAAAAGCCGCCATTGGCCTGGGATGCGAGGGGTCGGAGTTCGATGTGTGGATGTCCGCGGACAGCGTTGTCGTCATTTCCCATGACCCGGTCATCGGCGGAAAAACGATAGAAAAGTCTACCGCGGCAGAACTGGCGGAAGTGTCTTTGAAACATGGGGATCATGTGCCCACTTTACAGCAGTACCTGGATGTGATCAAAACGCAGCACGGGACCCGATTGTTCCTGGAGATCAAATCATCCCAGATGAGCCAGGAGCGGTCGCTGGCATTGACGGAGAGGGTGGTGCGCATGGTCCATGCGAACCATGCAGAGGCCTGGGTCAGCTATATCAGCTTCAATTACGGCGTTATACAGCGGGTGCGGGAATTGGATCCGGGGGCAGAGACAGCTTATCTCGGGGGGGATAAAAAGGTGGAGGAGTTGAAGGCAGGAGGGATAACGGGGCTTGATTACCCGTATTTTTCCTTTCATTCGGACACGGCGATGGCCGCGAATGCCCGACGGGCTGGGCTGAACGTCAATGTGTGGACAGTGGACAATAGGGATGAGATGAATTTTTTATTAAACCAGGGCGTGGACCGGATCACTACGAATGAGCCGGAGATGTTGCTGGATATCCTTGGCAAGAACGAGTAAAACGATGGAAATTGCTCATATGAATAAAACTATAGAGAGGGACGAGAGAAAAAAGATATTGGTCATTGGCAGCAGCAATACGGATATGGTGGTTACGACCGGGAGGCTTCCTGCTGCGGGAGAAACGCTGCTGGGGAAAAGCTTTTTTATGAACGGGGGCGGGAAAGGCGCCAACCAGGCGGTTGCTGCGGCCAGGCTCGGGGCTTCTGTTTCCATGATATGCAAAGTGGGGAATGATGTGTTCGGACAGAAGGCCATAGATCTTTTGAAGACGGATGGCATCGACACCAGGTATGTGCTCAAGGATGCCGAGCTTCCATCGGGTGTTGCGCTCATTACCGTGGATGAGAAGGGAGAAAATCATATCATCGTTGCGCCAGGCGCCAATGCCGGGCTGTTGCCGAAAGATCTGACGGATGTGTCGCAGGTCATCGAGGCCAGCGATATCATTTTGATGCAGCTGGAGATCCCTCTGGAAACCGTGGCCTATGTCGCAGACCTGGCTTTCCGAATGGGCAAGCGGATCATTCTCAATCCCGCCCCGGCGCTTTCGATGCCCGGGGGCCTTCTTCGGCGCATTTCCCTGATCACACCCAATGAGAGTGAGGCCAGTCTGATCAGCGGCGTGAAAATTACGGACATGGATTCCGCTTGCGCAGCCGCCGTGGAGATCGCTGCAGTGGGAGTCTCCGATGTCATTATCACCCGAGGTGGGGAAGGGGCGCTTATTTTGAGCAAGGGCCGTTTTGAAGAGATCCCCGCCCCCGTGGTAGAAGCAGTGGATACGACTGCTGCCGGAGATGTGTTCAATGGAGCATTGGCGGTTGCACTGGCCGAAGGAAATTCTCTTTTGGACGCGGCCCGTTTTGGTGTGGAAGCAGCGGCTTTGTCGGTGACTCGCAGGGGAGCGCAATCTTCGGCTCCATACCGCTGGGAGTTGTCAATATGAAAGTCTGACCTCATAAAACGATTGTATGTTTATTATCCATGATTATTCATTAGCTGTCCTGTTTTGTTTTATTACCATGTTGTGCTGGGGTTCCTGGGGCAATACCCAGAAATTGGCTGCCAGGGACTGGCGGTACGAATATTTTTATTGGGATTATGTCATCGGACTTTTGCTTTTCTCTTTGGTGCTCGCATTTACTTTGGGCAGTTTCGGCCGGGAGGGCAGAAGCTTCATCGAGGATGTGGGGCAAGCGGGCTGGCCCGCTCTTGGCAGCGCGTTCCTGGGTGGTATCGTATTTAACGCGGCTAATATTCTTTTGTCAGCCGCTATATCTATTTGTGGAATGTCCGTGGCCTTTCCCCTTGGTATTGGGCTCGCCCTCGTATTGGGCGTTCTCGTTAATTTCCGGGCTGAGGCCAGGGGGAATCCTCTTTTCATATTTGCCGGGGTAATATTTATTGTGGCTGCTATTCTATGCAACAGTATGGCCTACAAGAAAACGAATCCGGGAAAGGCCGGCGCTGGGACAAGAGGTATTCTTTTATCGTTGACGGCGGGCTTTATCATGTCGTTCTTCTATCGATTTGTTGCGGCGGCCATGGATCCTCCGGGATCCCTTTCCGGGGAGGTGCCCGGGAACCTGACACCTTATACAGCCCTCGTAATTTTTGCGTGTGGTGTTTTTTTCAGCAACTTTATCTTTAATACCATTGCCATGCATTATCCTGTCAGTGGAGTAAGGGTGCGAATATCCGGCTACTACAAGGGAAGTCCCGGGACCCATCTCGTCGGGATGCTGGGAGGAGCCATTTGGTGTCTGGGGCAGTCATTCAGCCTGATAGCTTCCGGCAAAGCAGGAGCGGCTATCTCTTATGGATTGGGGCAGGGCGCGACACTGGTTTCGGCCATATGGGGCATTTATGTGTGGAAAGAATTCAAGGGTGCTCCCAAAGGAGCGCGTATATTGAATGGCTGGATGTTCTTTTTGTTTTTGACCGGCCTCTTTTTCCTGATATATGCCGGATCGCACTAGATATTGGGATCATTTAAATAAAATAGCAATGCAAAGTTCCATCGGGCGGATAAATGCCCAATCAGACAGCGGGGTTGAAAGTGAAATGCAAAATGAGGCAAGGCAGAATATGGGCTATGTGGTCTTTTTGTCGGTGGTGGCGGCCCTGGGGGGATTTTTATTCGGCTATGATACGGCTGTCATTTCCGGCACTATCGACCAGGTGGCGGGTCAGTACCATCTGGATCCTATGCAGCAGGGATGGTTTGTGGGATGTGCGTTGGTGGGCTCGATTGCGGGCGTGCTGGTAGCCGGCGTCCTCAGCGACCGTTTGGGAAGGAAGAAGACGATGATCATATCGGCTATCCTCTTTACCGTGTCTGGTGTGGGCTGTGCTGTATCGGGCAGTTTCGACGAGCTAGTCATCAATCGCATCATCGGCGGTGTCGGCATCGGCGTCGTCTCTATCATTTCGCCGCTGTATATTTCGGAAGTAGCTATCACAAAATACAGGGGGCGTCTGGTGTCTTTATATCAGCTGGCGATCACTATCGGGTTCCTTGGGGCTTATCTTGTGAATTATGAACTGTTGAAGGTGGCTGCCGCGGGGGCTTTTTCGGGGAGCATACCGCTATCGAAGATATTTGTCACGGAGTTCTGGCGGGGGATGTTGGGCATGGAGTCCCTTCCGGCCTTCCTTTTCTTTCTTGTCATCTTTTTTATCCCGGAAAGTCCCCGCTGGCTGATGATGCGGCAGCAGGACGGGAGGGCGCTGGACGTAATGGGGCGGATCTACGGAGACCCGCGTGAAGCGGCCGCGCAGGCGGATGAAGTGCGGCGGCAATTACGCCGGGGGCAGCGTTCGGACTGGCGTCTGCTGTTGAAGCCCGCCTATTTCAAGGCGCTGTTAATCGGTGTTGCAATTGCAATCCTGGGGCAGTTCATGGGGGTCAATGCGGTGTTGTACTATGGTCCTACGATCTTCAGGAACAGCGGGCTGTCGGATGGCGATTCCCTCCTGTACCAGGTTTTGGTTGGGGCGGTCAATGCTTTGACTACAGTGCTGGCTTTGCTGATCATCGACAAGGTGGGGCGCAAGAAGCTGGTGTATTACGGAGTGTCGGGCATGATCCTGACGCTGCTGCTCATAGCGATGTATTTTGTAAAAGGGCAGGCGTGGCATATCCCCGCGGTGGTCCTGCTGGCCTTCTTTTTAATGTATATATTTTTCTGTGCCGTCTCGATTTGTGCGGTGATCTGGGTCTTGCTTTCCGAGATGTACCCGACTGCGGTGAGGGGGATTGCCATGTCGATAGCTGGATTTTCATTGTGGATAGGGACCTATCTGATCGGGCAGCTCACGCCCTGGATGCTGGCGACCTTGTCGCCGGCGGGAACATTCCTGCTGTTTGCCATCATGTGTTTGCCATATATCTGGATCGTGTGGAAGCAGGTGCCGGAGACGGCAGGCAAATCGCTGGAGGAGATCGAGCGGATGTGGGAGAACTAATTAAAATATCGATATGAAAAAAAACAGCTGCATTGGCATATTCCTTTTGTTAGCGGTTGCAGGGGCCTATGGGCAGCAGCCGGAATGGCAGGGCGATCTGAAGGAATTGTTCAAAGGACCTGCACAGCCTTCGCAATATAGCCAGTGGTGGAAGTCTATGCAGGAATGGAGAAAAAGGGAGAGAGATTCGTTGAAGTATACGGATACGGTGTACCTGCGGCCCGAGCTTGGATGGACGGGCAAAAGCTTTATCTATGCCCAGGTGATGGCCGAAGACCGCTGGCTGTACGACCCTGTGACGAGGAAGTACAGGGTGGATCGTTACCTTGACGACCTCAGGAGGCGTTATGGCGGACTGGATGCCGTCCTGATCTGGCCTACCTATCCCAATATCGGTGTCGACGATCGTAACCAGTTTGACCTCGTGGCGGATATGCCCGGAGGGCTGGAAGGCGTACGGCGGATGGTAATGGATTTTAAGAAAAGGGGAGTCAGGGTATTTTTTCCGATCATGATCTGGGATAAGGGCACCCGTGATATAGGGCTGCCTATAGCTGTCGCTTTGGTAAAGGAAATGAAGGCTATCGGCGCCGATGGATTGAACGGGGATACCATGTTTGGAGTGACGGAAGATTTCCTGGCTGCTTGTGACAGCCTGGAATACCCGCTGGTCTTGCAGCCGGAGGTCGCTATAAATGAACTGAAGATGACGGAGTGGAACCAGATGAGCTGGGGGTATTTCTGGAAATATGAATATATACCCGGCGTGAGCGTTCCCAAATGGCTGGAGCCCCGACACCAGGTGCAGGTGACCAACCGTTGGATGATCGACAAGAGGGACGATCTGCAATATGCCTTCTTCAATGGGGTGGGATATAATGCGTGGGAGAATATATGGGGTATCTGGAACCAGTTGCCGGAACATTATGCGGAAGCGATAAGGCGGATTGCGGCTATTTACCGGCAGTTCCCCGGCGTATGGAATAGCGCGGGATGGCGACCGCATGTACCTACCTTGCAGAAGGGAGTTTTTGCTTCGCTGTTCCCTGGTACTGACCTACAGGTATATACGCTGGTGAACCGGGACAGTGCGGATCGCAGCGGGAGGCAGCTGCAAATGCCTTATGAACAGGGAACGCGCTATTTTGATCTGTGGAACGGCCGTGAGCTGCCGGCCCGGCGCGAAGGCGACCTGGTCAGCCTGGAGTTCCCGGTGGAAGGGTTGGGGTTCGGCGCCATCCTGGCGGCCCGTCCTTATGCTGTAGACAGTTCCTTTTACCGTTTTTTGGCGGGTATGCGTCGTCGTGGGAACAAGCTGCTGAGGGATTATCCGGCCGACTGGGCCCCTCTTCCGCAGCGGATGGTCCCTATTGCCGGGACCGGGAGTGGAGCGGGTAAGGCCACTGCAGGGGCGGTCCCCGAAGGAATGGTCTTTATCCCGGGGACGGAGCATTACCTGTTCGAATCCAGAGGCGTCATGATCGAAGGGGATGATCTTCCGACGGCCGTGGGGGTGCAGCATCCCTGGGAAAAACATCCTTCCCGGAATCAAAAGCATCTGATAAACATCTCCTCTTTCTATATGGACGAATTCCCTGTGACCAACCGGCAGTTCAAAACGTTCATGGACGCATCGCATTACAAGCCGCTGGACGATCATAATTTCCTGAAGGACTGGGTGAGTGGCAGCTATCCCGCGGGCTGGGGCGACAAGCCGGTGACATGGGTATCCATCGAGGATGCGCGGGCGTATGCCCGGTGGGCAGGGAAAAGGCTGCCGCACGAATGGGAATGGCAATATGCCGCGCAGGGCGGGACGGGCCGGCTTTATCCCTGGGGCGAAAAAATGGATAGTTCCCGGATGCCCGTTCCCGATACCAGCCGTAACAGGCGTCCTCCTTCGGATGTCAATGCATTCCCTTCCGGCGCGAGTCCCTTCGGGGTCAGGGATATGGTGGGAAATGTCTGGCAATGGACGGATGAATATGTGGATGCGCATACCCGTTCCGCTATTTTGAAAGGGGGGAGCTATTACCGTCCCCGGACCTCGATGTGGTATTTCCCACAGGCGCTGGAGCTGAATAAATATGGTAAATACCTGTTGATGGCACCGGGTATAGACAGGGCGGGGACTATTGGATTTCGCTGTGTGACAGATGGCGGCGCTAAATGAAAATTTGCAAATAATGACTGATAAAAGAAAGCCGGTACGGGTACTGGTAGTAGGATGTGGCAATATGGGCGCTTCTCATGCAAAGGCTTATCATGAGCTGGATGGTTTTGAGATCGTGGGGCTGGTGTCTACCGGGAGCAGCAAAGAAAGCCTGAATGCGCAATTGGGCGGCGGCTATCCTTTGTTCGACGATTTTGACCGGGCCATGGAAGCTACAGGTCCGGACGCGGTCTGCATATCCACCTATCCTGACACCCATGAAAGCTATGCGATCAGGGCGTTGAAGAGGGGTTGTCATGTCTTTGTCGAGAAGCCGCTGGCTGAAACTGTCGAAGGGGCCGAGCGGGTGGCGCTGGCCGCGGAGAAGGCGGGTAGAAAGCTGGTGATCGGGTATATTTTGCGTCACCATCCTTCATGGCAGCGTTTTGTGGACCTGGCGAGGGGATTGGGCAAGCCGCTGGTGATGCGCATGAACCTGAACCAGCAGAGCCATGGCAGGATGTGGGCGGTGCATCGCAATCTCATGAAAAGTCTCAGCCCGATAGTGGATTGCGGCGTGCATTATATCGATGTAATGTGCCAGATGACGGGAGCCAGGCCGGTACAGGTCAGCGCCATCGGCGCCAGGCTCACCGAAGATATCCCTGCCGGTAATTACAATTACGGACAGCTGCAGATCCGGTTTGAAGACGGGTCGGTCGGATGGTACGAGGCTGGATGGGGGCCGATGATGAGCGAAACGGCGTTTTTTGTAAAAGATGTGATAGGGCCGAGGGGGTCGGTATCGATCGTGGCGAAGGAGGCCGGGGGCGCCGGGAAGTCTGATTCGGTGGATGCGCATACGAAGACGGAATCCCTGCGATGTCATTCCGCCGTACTGGATGGAAAGGGGGAATTCCTGTTGGAGGACAGCTGGATAAACCTGGAGGACGAACCCGGGCATCAGGAATTGTGCAATCGGGAGCAACAATTTTTTTTGAACAGTATCCGGGAAGACCAGGACCTGACGGATGCGGTGCGGGATGCGGTGTCCAGTCTGCGGATTGCGCTGGCCTGCGATGAGTCGGTGCGTACGGGACGGATCATTTCTTTGCAACCGTGAATAATTTTTTTGACAACAACATATATAAACGAATGAGTGATCGACGAAATTTCATCAGGACCGCCGGCCTGGCAGGCATTGGTGCGGTCCTGTCAGCGAGTGCACTTCCCGTCCTTGCGAAGGGTATAGCGGGGGATATTATAAAAGTAGGGATCATTGGGCTGGACACGGAGCATAGTGTGGCTTTCACCAGGACCTTCCATGCGCCGGATGCACCCGCGGATGTAGCGGGGTTCCGGGTGGTGGCGGCCTGCCCGCATGGCAGCAGGGATATTGCCTCCAGCCTGGCCATGATCCCGGGCTTTACGGAGGAAATGAAGAAAATGGGTGTGGAGATCACTGACTCCATCGAAGTGCTGCTGACAAAGGTCGATGTAGTGCTGCTGGAAACCAACGATGGGAGGTTGCACCTGGAGCAGGCGCTGCCCGTATTGAAAGCACGCAAGCCTGTATTTATAGACAAGCCTATCGCCGCGTCGCTGGCGGATGCTGTCGCTATTTTCAAAGCGGCCAAAGAGTATAGCGTCCCTGTATTCTCTTCCTCTTCGCTCCGGTATATGAGCAGCGCCCGGGAAATTGTAAAAGGAAAGGTCGGGAAGGTCACCGGTGCGGATGTATATGGACCGGCCGTCATAGAAAAGACACACCCGGACCTGTTCTGGTATGGCATTCATGCCATAGAAACGCTGTATACCGTCATGGGGACGGGTTGTCAAACGGTGACCCGTACCTATACGGAAGGAACGGATGTGGTGGTGGGTGTCTGGAAAGATGGCCGTATCGGGACTTTCAGGGGTATCCGCGAGGGGGCGCAGGATTTCGGCGGCCATGCGTTCGGGGATAAAGGCATTGCTGTCATCGGTCCCTGGGAAGGGTATCGTCCGCTGGTGGTGGAGATCGCGACCTTCTTTCGTACGGGGAGGGCGCCTGTGAGCCCGGAAGAGACAGTGGAGATATTTGCATTTATGGAGGCTGCGGAACGCAGCAAGCAGCAGGGCGGCGCTTCGGTGAGTCTTGAGAGGGGGACGGGAATAATTTAAATCACATTGTATGCCTACTGATTCATTGCTGGTCAATACCAGGGCGAAGGACCAAAACACCTATGATGCCATTGTCATCGGATCGGGCATCAGCGGCGGATGGGCGGCTAAAGAGCTGTGCGAGCAGGGATTGCGGACATTGGTGCTGGAGAGGGGCCGGGATGTAAAACATCTGAAGGATTATCCTACGGCATTAAAGAACCCCTGGGATTTCCGGCATCGCGGGCGCGTATCCCTGGCGCTGCAAAAGGAAAATCCGGTGGTCGGGAAATGTTATGCCTTTGGAGAGGCGACCGAACATTTTTTTGTAAAGGACAAAGAGCATCCTTATATACAGGAGAAGCCGTACGACTGGATCAGGGGTTACCAGGTAGGAGGAAAGTCCCTGCTCTGGGCGCGACAGACACAGCGTTGGAGTCGTTATGAGTTCGAAGCGCCTGCCAGAGACGGCTTTGCGGTGGACTGGCCGGTGCGTTATGAGGAGATGGCGCCCTGGTACAGTCATGTGGAAAAGTTTGCAGGCATCAGCGGCAACAAGGATGGCATCGACAACCTGCCTGACGGCGAATTTCTGCCGCCCTGGGAGCTGAACTGCGTGGAAAAGCATATACAGGAAAAAATAGGGCAGCAATATAAGGACAGGCAGGTGATCATTGGCCGGTGTGCGCATCTCACAAAACCCAATGAGATCCATTTGCAGCAAGGGCGCGGGCAGTGCCAGGCAAGAAGCCTGTGCGAGCGGGGCTGTCCTTTCGGGGGATATTTCAGCTCCAATTCTTCCACACTACCCTGGGCGGCCCGGACGGGGAAACTTACTATGAAACCTGACTCGGTAGTACATTCCATCCTGTATGATGAAAAAAAAGGCCGGGCTTCCGGCGTGCTGGTCATTGATGCACATACGGGGCTGACGACCACTTACTATGCCCGGATCATATTTTTGAATGCGGCTTGCCTGAACAGTAATCTGATCCTGCAGAATTCCATATCCGGGCGGTTTCCCAACGGCCTGGGAAATGACAATGGATTGCTGGGCAGGTATATCGCTTTTCACAATTATCGCGGTTCCGTCAGCGCCAGCTTCGAGGGTTATCCCGACGGATATTACTACGGGCGCAGGCCTACTGCCGCCTTTATGCCATCTTTCAGGAATGTTTTCAGACAGGACACGGATTTCCTGCGGGGATATATGGTGGATTTTACTGCATCCCGTGCAGGATGGGGGCAAGGAAATTATGCGGAGGGTGTCGGTGCGGCGTTTAAGAATGCCATTTCAGAGCCGGGAGAGTGGGGTGTTTTTATGGGTATGCAGGGTGAGACGATACCCAAGTATGAAAATCATGTCAGGCTGAGCAGTGATCTCAAAGACCCCTGGGGCATTCCGCAGCTGATCGTTTCGGTGGGATATGATGATAACGATGAAAAGCTGATCAAGGACTTCCTGGTGCAAGGAGCAGAAATGCTGGACAAGGCGGGTTGCAAGAATATCGCGGCCGTTGACAATCACCAGGCGCCCGGTCTGGACATTCATGAGATGGGGGGTGTGCGCATGGGGAATGACCCAAAGACCTCCCTGTTGAATAAATGGAATCAGCTCCATGCCTGTCCTAATGTGTTTGTCACAGATGGAGCCTGTATGACCTCTGTAGGCAATCAAAATCCATCACTCACCTTCATGGCGTTCACTGCCCGGGCGGCCAATCATGCGGTGGATGAGCTGAAGAAGACGAATTTATAAGATCCCGCAGTATCGATGTGTTGCGGATGGATGGTCTAATATGGCTCCGGGCTTACGGCCGTCCAGCCTCCATCTACGACGATTGTCTGACCTGTAATATGGCGGGCTTGTGGGGAGACCAGGAAGAGGGCGGCATCGGCGATGTCGCGGGTGGTGGCCGGCCGGCCCATTGGGGTGATCGTGGACCAGGTCCTTTCGTAATTTGTATCGCCTGCTGTTCTTTCCGTCATGGTGGCGCCTGGGGCGACCGTATTTACTGTGATCTTGAAGGGAGATAATTCGATGACCAGGTTGCGGGCAAGCATTTCCAGGGCAGCCTTGCTCATGCCGTAGGCGGCGAGGTTCTTATGGGCCTGGTGGCCTGTGACCGAGGACATGAAGAGGATGCTGCCGCCGTCGCCCTGTGCTTTCATCTGAAGGGCTGCGGTCTGGGCCAGGAAGAAACTGCCGGCGAGGTTGACCTGCATGACGCGGTGGAAGGATTCGGAGGGGTAGGTGAGGAAGTCGCCGAAGAGGGTGATGCCTGCATTGGCGATGGCGATGTCCAGGCGGCCGAAGATGGATACTGTCTCGCCGACCATGCGCCTGATGAAGTCGACGTCTGCGACGTCTCCGGGAAATGGGATGCATTTTTCGCCCAGCTGTTCTGCTGCCTGGCGGGCCAGCGCTGTATCACTGTCGTTGAGAATTACGCGGGCGCCCTGTGCGACCAACTGCCGGCATATTTCGAAGCCAATGCCCTGGCCTGCTCCCGTGACTATTGCTAGTTTATCTTTCATACTGCGTAAGTTAGGAAATCACGCCTCCTGATCAAAATAGATCTTGTAATAATGCTTTTGAAGGGCCTCGTCATAGCCTTTCTCGATGAGTTCGCGATTGCCGTGGACATAGATATGAAAGTTCTTATCCAGCTTGATAACGCTTTTGAATACACGGGCCTGTTTTTTTACGGCCTGGGGGGAGATGTAAAACTCGTCAGCGGGGGCCATGGGATTGGATTCCCGGTATTGCTGGTCATACTGGCGGAATGATTGTATGAGATCTTCGTGGTGGAGGACCTCCGTCTCGAACTCCGTTTTGTTGAACTGATCATGGGTTTTGAAATAGTCCATGGAGCGATTGAGGAGGTCGATCTGTTCCGTCCTGGACACTTCAAAATCATCCGGCATCTTTTGGGTGACGAAATTCTTTGTGATTGTCAGGAAACCCTGTGTATGGAGGAACTCATTCTGCCGGATGAGAACCCCGAGGAACTTGTCCTTCCAGTAGAGGGCTTCTTCCCCTTTGCCATTGGAGTCGAAGATGAGCAACTCGTAGCCTTTGTCCTGCTGATGGTTGAGGATGAGACAGCCTTTGTCGAGCTTTGCCAGCTCAGCCCCTTCCTTTAAGGAAAGCTGCAGTCCATCCGAGGAGGGGTCGATGTCGGCAAAGAGGGATCTTGTTTCCGCCTTGAAGAGACCGATGGCTTCCGTGGGAGTGTCATCGATGAGGATATCCGTAAAAAAAGTCACATACAGCTCGCCCGGTCTTATCTTCGGGTGAACGGAGGCTTCGTAGAGATGGGTGGCGATGCTTTGGGACTGTGGGTGGAATTCCGCAGGGTCGTCGAAGATCTTCTTTATATAATTATATACTTCGTGGTAGTCGAGGGAGGATGTATGGTGGAAGGAGTAGCGCTCGTGGGCGTCCTTGAATCGATGGAGGAGCACTTCCGCCATGCGGACTCTGAGGTCCGTGTCCAGATCCTGTTCCTTGCGGGAAACGAGCATGGGCTGGCCGTTTTGTTTGTTGCCGGTATAGTGAACGGCCAGTCTGGTCATAGAAGCTTCCGTGAAAAGCATAAAAAATCGCAAATATAGGTATATGAAGTTTACCAGATCGCACCTGCTGATCATTGTTTACAGTCTCCTGGTGGTGTTGTATACCCTCTATCTGACCCAGCTCAGGCATCCCTGGCGGTATTACCTGGAATTCATGCTGATCAGCGGATATTGTTTCTTTATTCTACAGGGCATCCTGCTGCGATCGAGGAACTGGGGGATCTTGCTGCTGTTGCCCCTGGCCGTATCGGTGATAGCTATTGTAGCGGGCTACCTGCTATTGTTTATCCTTCGGTTGGGGGGAGGGACCCTGCTGGATGCCGATAGTGCGGATATGATCCTGCTGTCGGGGCTGGTCATCGGAGGGGGCGTATATTCGTTACGGTGGATCAAGGGGGGGAAGGGTGCTCGAAAAGGGAAAAAGTAAATGTTTGTTGAGTAGTTGCTTATGTATAAAAAAAATATTAATTTCTAATAATGGGAAATTTTTCCAAGGATTGATACAATAAAATATCCCATAATCCCTTTTATATTAGCGAATTTTTCATTAAGTTGAAACTAAAATCCAATCATTTTAAAACCAATTTTTATGAGACCCCAACCCAAACAAACCTCGCCGCCGTCCGGGCAGACACACTCTCCAGGGCGAACCAAGGGTTCGCTGGCCGAAGGCCAAACATTAGCTTTTAATTCCTAGTACATCATCCACCGATTGCTTCCCGGAAGCACGACATAGAGCTATTTCGTTGTATTCCAAAGGGAAGTCAATCACGAAAATGAGCCATTAGGTATTTCGTATTAAACCCCGTATGCTATGTCTGCCCCCATGAAACCGACTATACTGAACCTACTTACATCTCTTAAAGACTCAGGCCGCCGCCGAAAAATACTTTCTGCGCTGGTCATTGGGCTTATTTTTCTTGCAGGCGCTTCCCTGAAAGGGGTAGCGGCGCCTGGCGTTCCGCATGCCGGGACGGGCATCCATGACGCGGTTGAAACGTATACCTTCACGATCATCAAGGATAATTCTGTCGTCAGTGATCTACCGGACATCATTCAGGTACATGTCACTCCGACACCTGCATACCCGCCCGGGGAGCCGCTCACTTTCTCCATCCAGGGTTCTACGTACACTCCTACGATCTATACGGATGCGTCGGGTAATGCGGTCCTGCAGTTTTCCGGTGTCAATCCAGGTCCTGTGACTGTAACGATTTACAAGGGTCAGAACACTCTGGGGCCGGTGGTCGGGACTGTCACCGTAAACTTTATTGCGACACCCGGGCCAATCGATCCCTCGAAAAGTTATATTGGTGTCGTTCAGACCCCAAACATAGCCGATGGTGTCAGCCAGGACATAGTCAAAGCACATCTTGTCGATATATACGGCAATCCCATGTACAATACGCCTGTCGATTTCAGCATCGTATCGGGCGTGGCCAGCTTTGTGGCGGGGCCAACTGTATCGACAGACCCTTTGAGCGGTGCACATCCCGGTGAGGCTTTTGCGACCCTGGTGAGTACAACGGTGGGAAGTGTGAATGTGCGGGCTATCGTGGGAGGTGTCACTCTCCTCAGCAGCAATGGGAGTACTGCTGTCCCGGTGCTGTTCGTGGTCGGTCCGCCCGACGCTTCAAAGAGTCTTATCAGCGTGGTGCATAGTCCTGAAACTGCCAATGGCACGAACCAGGATGTGGTGAAGGCGCATATTGTGGATGCCAATAATCATGTTATTGCCAATGCCTCCGTTACCTTTGCCATCTACAGCGGAACCGGTCAGTTCGTCGGAAATGCCACCGTCACAACGGATGTCAATGGGGATGTCACCATTCCTATCGTGAGCACTGTGGCGGGAGATGTGCAGGTACAGGCGCAGGTGAACGGAACTTCTATCAGCAATGGTGCGGGTGGAACGACCGTAACCGTGCAATTCGTAGCGGATGTGCCCAGCACCGCGACCAGCTATATTAGTGTTGTGCATAGCCCCGAAACTGCCAATGGTACCAACCAGGACCTGGTGAAAATTCATCTGGCCGACCCGAAGGGGAATCTTATCGGTGGCGCCTGGGTAACGTTCACCATCTTAAGCGGTACAGGTCAATTTGTGGGTAGCGCGACCGTGCAGACCGGTGGTCCGTCAAGCGGCAGTTTCGGAGAATTTACCATTCCCATCGTCAGCACGGTGGTGGGCGACGTGGTGATACAATGCCAGGTCAATGGAACCCCGTTTATTTTCTCCAATAATACAGATGGAGGCAAGTCTGTCAAGGTGCAGTTCGTGGCAGGTGCGCCCGATGCTTCAAAGAGCGTAATTTCTGTCGTTCAGAGCCCGGCTGCGGCCGATGGTGTAGGGCAGGATATCGTAAAAGTGCATCTGGTGGATGCCAATGGTAATCCCACCAGTGGTACTGTTACCTTCAGCATTTTCAGCGGCACCGGTCAGTTCGTAGGTAATGCCACGGTAAATGTCACCGTGGATGGCACCATCGCGCTGGTGAGCAACGTCGTAGGGAATGTGGTGGTACAGGCGCAATTGCCCGATGGCAGCTTTATCAGCAATGGCAGCGGCGGGAATTCCGTAACTGTGCAGTTTGTAGCCGGTGCGCCCGTTGCGTCGAAGAGTCTTCTTTCCGTCGTTCAGAGCCCGGCCACGGCCGATGGGGTAACGCAGGACGTGGTGAAGGTACATTTGGTAGATGCCAATGGTAATCCTACCACTGGTACTGTTACCTTCAGCATTCTTAGCGGTACCGGTCAGTTTGTCGGCAGTGTCACGGTGAATGTCAACGTAGATGCTACTATTCCGCTGGTGAGCACGGTAGCGGGCGATGTCGTGGTGCAGGCGAAACTGGCCGATGGAACTTTTGTCAGCAACGGCAGCGGCGGCAATTCCGTGACTGTGCAGTTTGTCGCGGGTCCGGGCGTACCTTCTGCGCCGAACGCTCCCAGCGGCAAGGGTACGATGCTGACCACGATAAAGAATTATGCTGCGGCGGATGGAACGGCGATAGACAAGGTGAATGCGCATATCACGGATGCATATGGCAACGTCGTGAAGAATGAGGTGGTGACCTTCTCAATAAGGACGGGTGGAACGGCTGACGGTACCGCCCAGCTTGTGGGCACGGTGACGGTGACAACGGATGCCAATGGGAATGCCACCATGTCGATCACCAATACGGTGGCGGGTACGGTATGGATCGATGCTACTATCATCTACAATGCTAATCCCACTGCCCTCATCGACGGCAGCTACCAGGAAGTGACCTTCGTAAATCAGCCGGATGTAACCAATCCCGAGACAAAGCTGATCGTCATCGTATATGAAGCGCTGGCGGATGGACAGTCGACGACCGTTGTGAAGGCGCACGTAGTAGACCAGAATGGAACTGCATTGCCCGACCAGGAAGTGAAATTCAGCATCGACAGCGGCAACGCCCAGATCATCACACCCGGACCCTGGAAGACAGATCCCAACGGCGATGTCTCCATCGACCTCACCAGCACCAAGCCGGGATTTGTACTGGTAACAGCCACGGTATCGGTGAGCGGGGTCGATAAGCCAATAACATTCGGAAGCCCGGCGAGGGTGAAGTTTGCGCCAATAAATATATATGTACCGAAGGTGTTCACACCGAACGGGGATGGAACGAATGATATACTGAAGCCCATATTGGTAGGTATATCCGCCTTCCATTACTTCAATGTATACAACCGGTGGGGCAACCTGGTCTTTACGACGCAGGACCCGAATCATGGTTGGGATGGGACGTTCAAAGGGGTACCGCAGCCGGTGGAAACGTATCTGTGGATCGCCGAGGGCGTCGATATCAACGGTAAGAAGATCGTAGCGAAGGGTATGACGTCGCTGGTAAAGTAAAGTATCAGCGTGCGTTGTGTCAATATATAAAATAGTAAATCCAATATCCAGATGAGGAAGAATTATATCATACTGTCTCTTTTGCTACTCGCGGGCTTTGCCCGTGGGCAGGAGATCAACTTCTCGCGGGTGCAGGATATGGCAATCTGGTATAACCAATCCCTCAAGACCGACAAGCAAAACAGTCTAAAGCTCAATTACCGCAATGTTCAATATGGAGGTCAGATAGCTTACAACAGCGTGGCGGCCCTTTTCGATATGCCGCTGTTGTCCAAGGAAGCCAAGACCAAGGAGAATGCATCTTATTTCAGCCTGGCTGCCGGCGCTGCCTCGGACAAGTCCAATGAAGGCATATTAAACAATGTTACGGGGATGTTAGGCATATCGTATGCCGTACCTATCGGGCGTAAGGAGACGTATCTGGCTGCAGGTTTCCAGGGCGCCTATTACCAAAGCAATTTCAATGTGAATGGCGTGTCGAATGCCTTTGGCGACCAGTATGATGCTTACGGTCCCATAGAAGGCGCTCCCTCTGCCGACCGGCTGGCTTCCGGCTGGAGCTATGGGCATTTCAATCTGAATGCAGGCGTCTCTGTATTCAGCAATGCACGGTATGACAAATGGTATTTCGGGGTATCTGCCATGCAGATAAACAAGCCCTATTCCTATAAGATCAAGTCAGACAGCACGCGTTTGAAGATGAACTACGGCATACAAGGCGGATACCGCTATGTCACCCAGTCCGATGACGAAGTGGCTTTCTATATGATGATGAACTGGCAGGGGCCGGCTTATCGTCATTACTATAATTTTTCCTATACCAAGGCCATACCCGGAGTAACAGGTGGGGCGGCTGTAGGGCTGGGGCTGGGGTATCGTTATGACGATGCACTGGTTCCCAATCTGGACATACGGTATCAGAAGCTGATCATAGGAGTTTTATATGATATCAATATTTCAACCATCAGCGCCGCGGGTATTACCCGTAACGGATTAGAGCTAGCGCTTAAAATAGATTTTTAGCAATTAAGGTTTTAAAAACTAACCCATGAAGAAGGTAATTATTTGTTTGACCGGTGTTTTTCTGCTGACCCTTGGAGGTTTGCGGGCGCAGGACGGTACTACGCCAGGCACAGATACGGCACGACAGCAGCCTGTAGTGGATACGACTGGCTCGGTGAAAGACACCACGGCGACTGCCAGGGACACCTCGGGCACTGTCAAGGATACGACGGGCACCGTCAGGGATACCACTGTGACGGTGGTCACGCCGGACAAAGATACCGTGGCCGTTGCCGTCTCCATGCCCAAGGATGCAGGATCCCCGCCGTCACAACCTTCTCAGCCTTCGCAGCCGCAGGATTCAACTGCCAGGGAGGAAAATCCCGGCCGGCAACTGGACACGCGCTGGTTCATATCTCCTCTTCTGAAATTCCAGTTCCAGGACTTTGCTTTTCTGGAAAAGAACAGAAAGGGATATCTCAGCGATGCCAACACATTACCTTTCTTCAGTCGTGGGAATGCGTCCTTTGCCGCCAGCGCGTATAAGAATCTTACCGGCAGGCTGTCCTTCAGCGCCGATCTGGGGCTTAGTTTCGGGCATGTCACCAATGATAATGTGCTGATCAGCCAGACCAAGTCGAAGACCTATAACCTGGTAAACGTCGCTTTGTATTATCATCTCCTGGCTGCGTCCTACCGGCTGCAGCCATATATCACCGTCGGGGTTAATGATATTATCAGCGATGCCTCCTATATCAGCGCGCCCATAGGTGTCGGGGCAAAGTTCAATGCCAAAAAGATAATGGTGATGGGCCAGATCACGTACGGATATGCAATGACCAATAGCGTTTCCAATACTACCATGTACTCGATGGGTATTTACCTGCCTATCAAGAACAAGAAGCAGCGGAAGCAGGAGAAGGAGGATCAGTCTCCCTATAACAGGTCCAGCAAGGACGATGACAAGAAAAAGGATAGCACTTCCAAGACCGGTCCCATTACGATCAATATTACCATCAATATGGACTCGGTGAGAAGGGCCAGGGGCATTAAGGACGATGATGATGGTGGTTCCGGCAGAGATGGAAGAGATGGCGCCGATGGGTCAAATGGCTCCGGCGGCCGCAGGCGCGGACGTCATACGGGCAGTCTGGCTACCGCCCTCAACCTGGACGACGACTTTGACGAAAGCGATTACAGGGTGGATACGTTAAATGGTGAGCCCGTCGTACGATTTGTCGTATACTTCGAATTCAATGAATATGGTCTTAACTCCAAGGCGTTTGCCATCATCGACAAAGTGATCGATCATTTGAGACGCAAGTCGAACCTGGGTGTCGTCGAGATCAAGGGGTATACGGATGATGTGGGTACCAACCAGTACAACAACTTCCTCTCCCGCAGGAGGTCTAAGATGGTGCTGGAATATATGAATAGCCGGGGGATACCTTCGGACTATATGAAGGCCAAGGCGTATGGCAGCGACAACCCTGTAGCCGACAACCAGGACCCGAACCGGGCATGGCTAAACCGTCGTGCGGAGATCATCGTACATGAACGCGAAGCATCACGAACGCCATAAAAAAATAATTATGTACGTGAGTAAAAATAACTTTTTGTAAACAGTAGTTTATTGAAAATAATAGTATATTGAACACTCGAAAATGAAAAACCATGGACATTCGTATTGAACTGGTAGATGAAAGAGGGAATCATATCAACCCTAATCATGTAAGCGCAGTAGAATATTTAGCAAGATTTTTGAATAAATGTGTTGTCAATAAAGTGTATCAGAAGATGATGGCGGCCGGCAAGTCGGGTACTATACTGGTGTACCAGGACCGGCTCGAGGTGCGGGAAGGCTGATCTTAGCCGGCGGGCGGCGTTAGCTGCTGCCGGTGATCCTTTCAATCTCATGTGCGTAGCCTGCCCCGATAGGCAATTCTTTATCCTTTATCCAAACCGAGCCTCTTTCGATGCGGCTGACCTTAGCCGTAGCAACCAGATAGCTGCGATGGATGCGGACAAAAAGGCCGGCGGGCAGGAGTTCTTCCACTTCATTCATGGTCAGCCGGGATAATATCTTCTCATCCGGCAATACAAACTGCATATAATTCCCCGTGCTTTGTACATAAAGGATATCTCCCAGGTCCACCCGGATCTGCCCATAGCCGCTCTTGATAAAAATATGATCGGGGGCGGGATGTGATCCGGTATTTTGTTTCTTCAATGTATACAGCTCATAGGCTTTGTGGCAGGCTTTCAGGAAGCGTGCCGGCGAGAAGGGTTTTAGCAGGTAGTCGATGGCGTCCAGCTCGAAGCTTTGGACGGCGTGCTCGCTATAGGCCGTCGTAAAGATGACCATGGGGGGATGGGAGAGGTTGCGCAGGAGGTCCATGCCGGAAATGTCCGGCATTTTTATGTCCAGGAACAACAGGTCGATATCCCCCTTTTTCAGGTAGCTCATCGCCTCAAAGGCGTTGGTAAAGCAGGCCTGGAGCTGCAGGAAGGGGATCTTTCCCGACAGGCTTTTGATCACCTCCAGGGCCATGGGTTCGTCATCGATGGCTACCGCTTTTAGCATACCGTAGTAAAATTTATTACAATTTAGTGATCTTCCCCGGCTCGATCAGCAGCTGGATAAAGAATTCCCTGTCATTGCCGTTGACAAAAAACTCGTGTTTGCCAGGATATATCAGGCGCAGGCGGTTGACAACATTTTTCATACCTACACCGGACCTGTCCTTTTCGGGATCATTGTCCTTGCGGATGTGCACGCTGTTCTTGACCTCGAAGAGGATGCCTTTCGCATCGCACTGCAGGCGGATGTCTACCCATGACTTGTCCCTGAGGCTGATGCCGTGTTTGAAGGCGTTCTCCACGAAGGGTATCAGGAGCATGGGAGCGATCATATGATCGCAGACGCCACCTTCTATGTCCGCAGTGATGGTGATATCGGGAGAGGACTGGGTGCGGAGCTTTTGCAGGTCGATGTAATTCTTCAGGTATTCTATCTCTTTATACATGGGGATCTTTTCCTGGTGATTCTCATGGAGCATAAAGCGCATCATGTCCCCCAGCTTTTGTATCCCTTCTGCCGCGCGGAAGGCGTTTTCCTGTAGGGCGGTGCCATAGAGGGTATTGAGGGAATTGAAGAGGAAGTGGGGGTTGATCTGGCTGCGGAGGAACTGGAGGTCTGCTTCGGACTGGTCGAGGGCGATCTCGAGTCCCCGGAAACGGAGGATACTGTCCTTGCGCCAGCGATAAAAGAACCAGGATATGGGGGTGAGGATGAAGAATTGGATGAGCCAGGCTGTGAAAAGGAAAGGCAGAAAGACCCTGGGTTCGTCGATGGAGATGACAAACAGGAAGCTGAAAGGGATGGCCCATATCAGGGTTGAGCCGATGAGGCGACGCAGGTTGGCGCCTTTCAATAGAGGTTTGTCACCCTTGGCTGGGAATACCCAAAAAATAAGGACGAGAAAGGTGAGGGCGATGCCAGGTATAACGGCAAACATGGCCGGGAAGATCTTCATATCCGCCAGCTCGAATGCAATGAGGAAATAAAATATGGCAAAGTATACGGCAAAACTGACCGTGATCTGGTTGGTCAGCCGGATACGGAAGGACCTCCACTGGGAAGGCTGGGCCAGCCGGCTGATAATGGCTTCGCGTATGCAGGCATAGAACAGGTAAAAGGACATTACCCAGAATGCTTTTTTCAATCCATGCCCCATGATGATCTGCCGTGGATCGAAGTTGTTATCCGGGCTGGCATAGTAATATGCTTCCCGGTAAAAGGTGGCCAGACCCCAGCCTGCGCCCAAAAGGATGACCAGGAGAATGGCATACACGACGGCCCAGATGGTGCGTTTGAGGACCATGCCGGAGGCGCCTTTCATTTCGATGCCACCCGACCGGGCAAAATGGAAGGTAAAGGACCCTTTTACGGGTGAGTCCGTTTGCAGCAGTCGGGGCAGGATAAAGAAATTCATCTGTAGGAAAGCGAGGTAGACAAGCACCGGAACGCTGACCTCTGGCAGAAAGATATTGGTGAAATAGTTGAAGGGGACATGGTTATTGTAAAAGGCATCGCCATATTCCTTATTCAAGCCGGCCCATGAGTTGTCGAGGATGCGCCAGACGTATCCGCATACGCTGAGGATACAAAGTACGGTGGCCAGGGTCAGCTCATGCTCCCTCCACCTGAGTCTTGGGGTGGTGGGTTCCTGGAGGGCGTCGCTGTGGGAAGTCATCATCTGTCTTTTTTATACAAGAATAGGGTATTACTGCCCTGTCTTGCGCCAAATGTGATAAACCTCCCTGAAAATGTGACGAGTATTAACGTCCGGCACGGGTAGTCACGGCCTTTTCGGTAGACTTGGCCGCCTTTTCCTGGTTCTTTTTCAGGATAGAGATATAGCGTTGGGCGTCCGTATTGCCCGGCTCGAGGCTAAGCAGCTTTTCAAAATAATCGATGGCGCCCGTATAGTCTTTTTCCGTATTGGCCTTATAGGCCGCAATATAGCCATAGGATTCCACGAGATGCTTTCGATTGGTCTTGCTGGTGGTGTCCTTAACGGCTATATCGATGAGTTTGAGATAGTGAGGGATGGCGATGCCCATGGTCATGCCCGTATCGATGGCGGCGTCGCTGCGGGCGCGCCAATAATAGCCGAAGTCCTGATCAGGATATTTTGTTTCATAAAGACCAAATACGCTGTCGGCCGTTGGATAATTTTTGGCCATGTAATTGGCCAGGCCCCAATTGAACAGATCCAGATTGGTCGACTGAAGGCTGTGCTGGTAATATTTTCCCAGCCAGATGGCCTGGTTGGGGTAGTCCTTTAGTTTTTTATAAAGCTCTGCCAGCTTCTTATCATAGGCGATGCTTTTGGTCGTGTCTTTTTCCATGGCCGCGGCGCGGACATAGTATGTGGCGGCGGAGTCGGGTTGCTGCATCTTGTCATAGATGTCTCCCATGGTCTCATAATCCTTGACTACAAAGCCTGTATCCTGCTGCCGGCCGAAGTAGGCTCGCATGTATTCCAGCGCACGGGCGGAGTCGTCGAGCTCTTTGTAGCTGTATGCTATGAGCTTGAAGAGGCGGGGTTCGGTCTGCTGTCCCTGTTGTCCGAGGATCTGCTGCGCATGCCGGATGGCGTCCTGGTATTTGCGGGAGGCATAGAAGAGGTCTGTGAGCAGGTAATCGTTGGCGCCGCTCCTGTCGCTGGCGGCGATATAATGCCGGAGACAGTCCATGGCTTTATTGACATCTTTGAAGTAATAATGATAATATAGTTCGTACCAGGCGGGGGCGTAGAGGGAGTCGGCTGTGACCGCATCGGTGAAATACTTTACGTATAGGGCGTCATTGCCCTGGGAGACGAAGATCTTTCCCAGCCGGTAGGCCGCTTCGGCGTAACGATTGTCCTGGTTGAGCGCTTCCTGATAGGCCTTATATGACTCGGTGCCGTTCGCCAGCTTGCGATAAGCATTGCCCATGGCCACGTACAATTCGGGGTTGCGTTTGTCCTTTTTTATGGCGCGGTTGAGCAGGTCGATGGCATAGTTTGCGTCGCCTTCAGGGGCGTCCTGCTGGGCGATGGCGATCGCCAGCAGGACCTTGGGATCCTTTTGTTTGGTCTCTTCCAGGGCTTTGTTGAAGCAAAGCAGGGCGCTGTCTTTTTTATGATCCTGCAGGAGTGTCTGTCCATAGGCGCAAAGGATAAGGGGGGCGTTGGCATTGCCGGCAGGCAGGAGCCGCAGGCTGTCGCGAATGATGGCTGTCTTTCCGTCGTGCAGGTAGGTGCGGGTGAGCAGCCACCATGCTTCTGCATTGTTGGGGTCTGCTTTTATGATAGATTGCAATAAATGGGCAGCCCCCTCATAGCGTTGATAGTACAGCAGTCTGCAGGCTTCGACCGTAGACTGGCTCCGGAGGCCGCCCATCACCAATAGCAAGCAAATCGCAAAGGTCAATTTTTTTGTCAGGATTTTCATGCCAACAAAGTAGGGCCGGCATCTTAACGAAATATTAAAGGGGTATTAGAATTGCATTAGAGAATAGCGGGTCCCGGCGGCTGATGAGGATTTTGCCTAAATTTATAGAATGGAGGAAAGGAAGATATTAGTGATCGAGGACGAGAAAAAGATCGCCGACACGTTGAAAATGGGCCTGACAGAGCAGGGGTTTGACGTGGAAGTAGCTTATGACGGTAAACTTGGCTATCAATTGTTCACCTCCCGTCCTTTTGATCTTGTAATACTGGACATTAATTTGCCCAGGATCAACGGATATGATCTCTGCAAGATGATCCGTAACAGCGATATGCATACGATTATCGTCATGCTGACCTGTATGAATACGCTGGAGAACAAGATCGAGGGATATGATGCCGGGGCGGACGATTATATGGTAAAGCCGTTCGAGTTCCGGGAGCTGCTGTTGAAGATACGTGCCGTGCTAAAGCGTACTCCCGGTGCATCGCAGCCCGTAGGCAGGTTGCTGAAGGCCGCGGATCTGGAGATGAACCTCGACAATAAGGAGGTGTACAGGGATGGCCGGCCAATCAAGCTTACCGCAAAGGAGTTCCAGTTGCTGGAATACCTGCTCCGCAATAAGAACAGGGTAGTGTCGAGAGCCGACCTGGCTATCAATGTGTGGGATGTGGATTTCAATACCAACACGAATGTCATCGATGTTTATATCAGCTACGTCCGAAACAAGGTAGATCGGGATTTTGAGCACAAGCTGATCCAGACACAGGTGGGGATGGGATATATCTTAAAAGAAAACTTCCGGTGATGCCGGTAAAGGTTCGAATAACCCTGCTGTTCTCTCTTCTGGTGCTGGGGATACTTACCCTGGTGTGTGCATCTGTCTATTATTTCTCCTATACCAATCGCATACAGGATATACAGGTGAGGCTGACCAACCGGGCCATCACCACCGGCAGGCTGTTGAGCCAAAGCGGGGTGTTTGATCAGAAGCTGATCCGGCGGATAGACGAGTCCACGTCGCTGGCCATGAAGGATAAAGTAGTGGAGGCGTATGATCTCACCGGTAGGATGATCTACAGATACTGCGATAATCCTGCCGATAGTATTCTGGTGGACTCCGAGGCCCTTGTCCGGACCCGGCAGCGGGGGAATATCTATTTTGTACGGGGTAACAAGGATGTGGTGGCCTTTTATTACAAAGATGCGAGCCTGGTGATCGTTACCGCGGCTTATGATGAACCGGGTGATGTGAAATTGCGGCATCTGAGGATGGTGCTGACGCTGAGCTTTATCGGGGGATTGGTAAGCGCTGTAATTATCGGATGGTGGTTTGCCATTAGCCTGCTCAGGCCGTTGAGGAGGATCGCCGATGAGGTGAATGATATTTCGGCGCGTGATCTTACCCGGAGGATACGATCCACCGGCGGCGGACCCGGTGATGAATGGGGCTATCTTTCGGATACGCTGAACAGTCTGTTGAACAGGCTGCAGGAAAGCTTTGAGATACAGGGGAGATTTATTGCCAATGCTTCGCATGAGCTTTCTACACCGCTGACGTCTATTTCGAGTCAGCTGGAAGTGTCCTTGCAGCGGGTGAGGAGCATGGAGGACTATCGGCGGGTGATCCAGTCCGTATACCAGGATGTGCAGCAGATGAACAAGCTGACACAGACCCTGCTGGAGTTTGCGAAGGCTTCGGGTACTGCCGGAGGGCTGGAGATCGACCAGGTGCGGATAGACGAAATCCTTTTACGATTGCCGGGAGAGATATCCAAGACCGGCGATGGCTATTCCGTCACGCTGGATTTCGATCGACTGCCGGAGGAAGAGGAGAAGCTGTTGGTGCTGGGGAATGAAGAGCTTTTGTTCATGGCGATGAAGAATATGGTCACCAATGCCTGTAAGTATTCAGATGACCATCATGCCGTGGTTCGGCTGTCGGTGCATGGGCGGGACATCATGATCGCCATCGAGGATAAAGGGAGGGGGATTGCGGAAGAAGAGTGGGAAAAGATCTTCCAGCCATTCTACAGGACGGACGAGGGGCATACCATTCCCGGGTTTGGGCTGGGGCTTTCGCTGGCCCGGCGGATCATAAAATTGCACAAGGGGGAGATCGAGGTGGAGTCCATGGTAGAGGTGGGCTCCCGGTTTATCGTGCGACTGCCTACCAATTCTAATACTTTTCTAATCCCGGATTAAGCCCCCGTTAAGACGGGCGACGGAAATTGCTTTCCAAATCACTCAGCATGCGTATCAAAAAAATGGCATTGGCAGGGCTGCTGCCGCTGATGCTTTTTTCCTGTGTCAGCAGTAAAAAGTTCAAGGCTCTTCAATCCAAATATGACGAACTCAGCAAATCCGACAGCGCCTTACGAAACGATCTGAAAAACTGTAATGATAAGACAGCGGACCTGACCAAACAAAAGTCCTCGTGTGACGATCAGGTGGCGGCGCTGAATAAGCAGATAGCATTTTTGAAAGACAATAATACACAGGCGTTGAAGCAGTTGGAGGATATGTCCGTGATCTCTACCTCCCAGGCGCAGAGCATCAAGAAATCCCTGGAGAATATCGGCGCCAAGGATGCCTATATCGAAAGTCTGCAATCGGCCCTGGCGCATAAGGATTCATTGAATATGGCCCTGGTGAATAACCTGAAGGGGGCTATTGGCAATCTGAATGACAAGGATATCAATATCAAGGTGGACAAGGGGGTGGTCTATGTGGACATTTCCGACAAACTGCTGTTCAATACAGGGAAATACGATGTGACACCCAGGGCGCAGGAGGTATTGGGGAAGGTAGCGACCGTTCTGAAGGCGCAGCCTGATATTGAATTCATGGTAGAGGGGCATACTGACAGCCGGCCGTTCCGGAGGGGGGTGCTGCTGGATAACTGGGACCTTAGCGTAAAGAGGGCGACCGCTGTGATCCGTATCCTTCAAAATAAGTATGGGCTTCAGCCCAGCCATATGGCTGCAGCAGGCAGAGGGGAATATATTCCCGTAGCCTCCAATGATAGTGATGAGGGACGGGCGCAGAACCGGCGCACGAGGATCGTGATCTTACCCCAATTGGATCAGTTTTTTAAGTTGTTGGAACATAAGTAATTACAGAAGGGCCTGACGGCCCTTCTCTGTCCTTTATCGTAGATATACGATAAAAATCGAGGGTCTTTGCTCTTTTTTAACATATTGGTTTGGGTTAGTTTTGTTCTATCCAATTCCAATGAAGTAACCGATATCCAATCCAGAAAAACCTTAAATTCCAATTTCTCTTGAAAGGCCCCTGACTAACTATTGGGGGTTTTTTCGTTTTATGTCTTGTCCTGACGGGGGGACGCCAAAGCTTACGATCTTTATCTCCACGCGCCGATTGGCCGCCACCTGTGCGTCATCCTTTTCCTCCGGATATATTTTATTGCTGGAGCCAAAGCCTCTGTAGGTCATTCTTTCCTTTTTTATCCCCTGGCTGAGCAGGAAATCGTACACGAATTTGGCACGCTGGATGGAGAGATCCGTGGCGTGTGTATCGAGATCTGGGCCATCGAATCCGTCGGAATTGCAGCAGATATAGCCCTGTATCTGGATGCGGAGAGTGGGATGTTGTCTCATGATGACCAGCAATTCCTGCATGACCTTGTAGCCCTGTGGAAGAGGGATGTGGCGACCGGCGTAAAAGTTGAGGTTATGAAGGATGATGTTCTTGCCTACGAGGTTGGTGGTGTCTTTGAAGAACTCGTGGAGGGCGGATGTGTCCCGGCGGGTAAGAATGATCTCGACCCGTCTGTTCAACGTTTTTTTTCCGGCGTTGCCGTTATCGTTCAGCGGGCGGCTGCTGCCGAAGCCGTCGAGGCTTTTGAACAGGCTGTCGGGCCAGCCTTTGGATTGCAGATAGTCGCGGACGGTCTGAGCCCGTTGCAGGGACAGCCGGACGTTATGTGCATCGCTGCTGGAATTATCGGTGTATCCTGCCAGGCGGATGGCAGTAATGTCTGTGACGGCGGTATGCATCAGGGCGCTGTCCAGGAATGTCTTTTCCCTGGGGAGGATAGTGGCGCTGTCGGTGTCGAAATGAACAATCATTAATGTCTGTCCTTCGGACAACGGGCCTCCGGCCCGTTTGGCTGTATCTTTCTGGGCTTTTGTGACGGAGACCAGCGATAATAAAAGAGCCAATGTTATGCTATATCTCATGTGATAGGAATGTGCATTAAGGATCAAAGCTTAATGATCTTTATTTCTACCCGCCTGTTACCCGTCTTCTGGGCCTCATCTCTTTCCTCCGGATATATTTTATTGCTGGCGCCAAAGCCTTTGTATGTCATTCTGTTCCTTTTTATCCCCTGGCCGACCAGAAAATCGAACACAAATTTTGCCCGTTGGGCGGAGAGGTCGGGGGTACCGGTGTCGGCGTCGCGGCCGTCGAAGCCGTCGGACATGCAGCAAACGTAGCCCTGTATCTCGATATGTAAGGTAGGATATTCCTTCATGATGGCTGCCAGTTCCTGCAGGATAATGGTGGACCCTGGGAGGGGGATGTGGCGATCGCCGTAGAAATTGACATTGCGGAGGACGATGTTCCTACCAACGAGGTTGGCGGTGTCCTTGAAGATCTCCTGTAGGGTAGGAGGTCTGCGGTAGATGATGGTATTGGGGTCGTCGTCCTGGGTGGAGGTGCCGGGGATGATTACGGCTGTGTCGGGAGGCGAGGCAGCTGTGGGCGTACCAGCTGGCAGGGTAGCTGCCGGGACGATGCGGTGTATGATGATCTCGACCCGTCTGTTCAAAGATCTCTTTTCGGCAGTGCTGTTGTCATTCAGCGGGTGGCCGCTGCCATAGCCGTCGAGGCTTTTGAACAGACTGTCGGGCCAGCCTTTGGAGCGCAGGTAGTCACGGACGGCGTAGGCCCGTTGTTGTGACAGCCGGATGTTATGCGTATCGCTGCCGGAATTATCGGTATGCCCGGTGAGGGCGAAAGTTATCCTATGGTTGACCGGGTTGCGTGCGGCCATGCTGGAAACCATACTATCCAGGTATGCCCTGTCCGGGGGCCAGATGTCGGCCTTATCGATGTCGAAGTGTACGATCATTAATGTCTGTCCTTCGGACAACGGGCCTCCGGCCCGTTTGGGTGTATCCTGCTGGGCTCTTGTGACGGAGACCAGTCCTAAAAGGGAGATCAGGATAAAGCTATATCGCATCTGACAGGGATGTGAACGTAAAGTCACGGATCTTCATCGGCGGTATCATGGCTGAGCCTCCTCCTTCTCCACTGATGGTACGTTCGGGTTTACCGAGCGTCTCCAGGTTGTTTAGCATGATGATCGGACTCTCATTGAAACGAAAATTCTTAATGGGAAATTTTATCTCACCATTCTCGATATAGAAAGTACCGTCGCGGGTGAGCCCTGTATACAGCAGCGTTTGTGGATCGACGGACCGTATATACCAGAGGCGTGTGACGAGGATACCTTTTTCCGTGCTTTTTACGAGGTCTTCGATGCTGGCTGTGCCGCCGTCCATGATGACACTGTCGGGCGAGGGGGTGGGAGTCACTCCTTTTTGCTGTGCCCAATAGCGGGAATAGAAGAGATTCTTTATGACGCCTTTCTCTATCCAGCTGATCTTTTTTTGGGGCATGCCTTCATAATTGAAGGGATAGGTAGGAAGGTCTTCGTTGTGTGGGTCGGAGTAGATATTGACCCTTTCATCGACCAGTTTTTCGCCCAGGCGGGTCTTGCCACCCGGCTGGCTAAGGAAGCTGCGGCCTTCGTCGGCGCTGCGTGCGTCGAGGCTGCCGTAGAGGTTCTCGAGCAGTACTATACCGGCGGCGGGTTCCAGGATCACGGTATATTTACCTGGTTCCAGGGCTTTGGCGCCCGTGGACCTGGCCGCCTTCCAGGCGGCCGTTTTCGAAGCGGCCAGCACGTCCAATCTGGCGCTGTCGTTATAACCTTTTGCCGCATATCCGGAGCCCGTCCCGTCCTCCGTGCGGAGGGTTACCGAGAAGTTGACCGCAGTGTTGGTCGTATAGGCGAAGAGGCCATGGGAGTTCATGATGGCGTAGAAGCTGGTGCTGTTTTCCAGGTAGCCCGCGGCATTGAGCTTGTTGTCCTTCGATATCTGCAGGCTGCCCTGTACCATGTCGGCCCGTGATTTTGAATTGAGTGCGGCGGTAGCCTCTACATAAGTCTTTGAAGGCGCTTCATAGGTCTGCGGGCCAAGGAAGGGCATGTATTCGGGATTCTCCGGGGCCAGGCGGGCCAGCTCTTCTGCGCGGCGGATGGCTTTTGCCAGCGAGGCATCATCGTACTCGTTGATGGTGGTCGTTCCCACCTTTTTGCCAAATGCCGATGTGATGGCAAGGGACATCTGGTCGGAGGCGCCGCTGGTGGATACTGCATTGAGCGCATAGCGTATGTTGCCCCCTACGGAGCCATTGATGGAGACCTGGCATTCGTCGGCTTTGGAATAGCTGAGGACCTTTTGCAGCAGGGTGCGTGCTTCGTCCTGGGTAAGAAGGGACATAATACTACCTTTTTTTGAATTTAATGATGGACCTTCGGTCAGTGGACCTGTGGCCCACTTAGATTTTTCTTGCTGTATTGATGACATTGATACCATTGAACCGGGCCGTGGCGGCGCCATGTGACACCGCATTGCTTTGGGAGGGCTGACCTTTACCGTCGAAGAAGGTACCCCCCAGTCTGTAGTCCCGCTGGTCGCAGACGGCTGTACAGGAGTTCCAGAATTCCTGTGTATTAGCCTGATAGGCTACGTCCTTTAGCATGCCTGCAATCTTCCCGTTCTTTATCTCATAGAACAGCTGGCCGCTGAACTGGAAATTATAGCGCTGCTGGTCGATGGAGTAGGAGCCATCTCCGATGATATAGATGCCTTTTTCTACATTTTTTATCAGCTCGTTGGGCATGAGGGGCGTTTTGCCCGGGCGCAGAGAGATATTGGCCATGCGCTGGAACTGTACGTCCTGCCAGCTCTGGGAATAGCAGCAGCCCTGGGATTCGTTTAGTCCGATGATATGCGCCTGGTCGCGGATGGCCTGGTAATTGACGAGTATGCCGTCCTTTATCACATCCCATTCTCTACATGGTACGCCTTCGTCATCATAGCCTACGGCGCCGAGACTGCCGGGTTGTGTTTTGTCGGCGACGATGTTGACCAGTTTGCTGCCGTAGTTGAATTTTTTTGTCTTCCACTTGTCGAGGGTGAGGAAGCTGGTGCCTGCGAAGTTGGCTTCGTATCCCAGCACTCTATCCAGCTCGGTGGGGTGGCCGGCTGATTCATGGATCGTGAGGTAAAGGTTGGTAGGGTCCAGTACCAGATCATATTTCCCCGGATCGACGGATTCGGCGGCGTGCTTCTCTGCTGCCTGTGCGGCGGCCAGCCTGGCGTCCTCCAGCATATCATACCTGTCGGTGTAGAGAGTGGTTACGGTCTTTATCTTTTTGCTGTCGTCGGGGGTCAGGTATTCGTAACCCATACCCATCGGAGCGCCCAGGGAGTTCCTTGTCTCGAACTTACCTGTCTTCTCATCGATCTTTGTCACGGTAAAGACGGGCCATATGCGATGGATATCCTGGTCGATGTAGGAGCCATCCGTGGAGGCGAAATATTTCTGTTCATTGACGAGGAAGAGGGCCGTATCGATGAAGCTGGCGCCCCCCTTCATGGCAGCGGCATTGACGCCCAGGATCATTTCTGCCTTTTCCTTTACAGGGATATCGAAACTGTTCTTAATAATGGGCGTCTTCCAGGTGACCTCGCCAAGGCCTTTCTGTGGCGCCAGCTGTACCGGCTGTGATTGCAGCCGTCCATTTTCTTTTGCGATGGCTACAGCCAGTTCGGCGGCTTTGGCGATATTGTCCTTGTCGAGCTTGTCGGTGGCGGAGAATCCCCAGCAGCCACCTGCGATGACACGGATGCCCATGCCATAGGATTCGGTGTCCACTATGTTTAACACTTTATCCTCTCGTGTAATGATGAACTGGTTGAGGTAACGGCCGATGCGTACATCTGCGTAGGTGGCGCCTTTTGAACGGGCTGCATTCAGGGCGACGTCGGCCAATTGTTTTTTTATTCCCGTATCGATCCAGGCTGTCTCGGTGCGGGGTCGTGTGGCTGATCCGAGCACCGGTATTCTGCTCAGCAGAACACCGCCCATACCCATACCGGCCATGGATAAAAAGTCTTTTCTTTTCATGCGTTGAAAATAGAATATTCATGCTGGATGGGCAAGATAAAGACAGCCGCTTATAAATAATCCAGCCCGCCTGTCCGAAAAATCTACTATCTGTCCTTAGGACAACGAACCTTAGGTTCGTTAAAAAATCCTATTTTGCCGGCCCAAACGATATAAATAAAATGTCAAAAACAAAGATTACGGTCAATAGCAACGGATCACTGCGAATAGAAGGCAATTTTGAAATAGTAGACATGACGGGCGCGGTCTATGATCTTGGCGGAAGAGAGATCGTCTCCCTATGCCGCTGTGGCATGTCCAGGAACAAGCCTTTTTGTGACGGAAGCCACAAGGGGCATTTTGAGCATGATGCGGTAGCGTTCAATCTGCCTCCCAAGAAATAAAACTCTTCACATGAAATATACCCAAATCCCCGTGAGACCCCTTTTGGTCCTGTCCGTCCTCCTGCTTGGTATCTGTGACGTACATGCGCAAAAGAAAACCTATGGTGATATCTCCGAGGCGCTGCAAGCCACGGGGCAATTGAGGGGTCAGTCCGGTCCTGCCAATGTCAACTGGATACAGGGTGGGGCGCAGTATTCCTTCACCACGGGCAAGGAGATCCATGTCATGGACCCCAAGACCCTGCAGGAAAAGACTGTCTTTACCAATAGCGGTATTCATTTTCCCAACTCGGACAAGGAGTTCAATTACCAGTCCTTTCAGTGGAGCCAGGACAGCAAGCACCTGGTATTCAGGACCAACTTCCGTCATCTCTACCGTCGCAGCGGCATATCCGACTATTATATCTATGATGTGGATTCCCGGCAGCTACAGCTGGCGGCGCAGAATGCCCGTACGGCGGAGCTTTCTCCCAACGGGCAGATGGTAGGTATCGAGCGGGGCGGCAATATGTATGTCTATGACTTCGCCAAGAGCAGCGAGACTATGTTGACCATGGACAGCACCAGCGAGGATGGTATATTCAATGGGCATTATGACTGGGTGTATGAAGAAGAGTTCGGTCAGGCGCAGGCCTGGAACTGGAGCAGGGACAGCCGGTACATCGCCTTCTGGCAATTCGACGAACGGCAGGTGCCCCGATTTCACATGACCAATTACGAGGGGTTCCATCCCGAGCAGGTGACCATTCCCATCCCGCAGCCAGGGGATGCCAATCCTTCCGTCAGGATCGGTGTCGTGGATGTGCAGAATGGTAAAAAGATATGGCTGGAGCCGGAAGAGACCGGTGACTTTTATATCCCCAGGATCTACTGGACCAGCGATCCCGACCAGCTGGCGTTGATGACCCTTAACCGGGCACAGAATGATATGAAGCTGTACTTCTTCAATGTCAAGACAGGCGAGCGCCGGCTGGTATTGGAGGAGAAGAACAGCAACTGGGTGGCGATCTTTAATTTTTATACCAATGTCAATGATATGATCTATTTCCCCGAGAAGACGAAGGACTTCTTCTGGGTGTCGGATCGCAGCGGATATTATCACATCTATCATTACGGATATGATGGGAAGCCGATCAACCAGGTGACGAATGGGAACTGGGATGTAATTAAGGTTACAGGCATCGATCCAAATAGAAAGATGATATATTATCTTTCGGCTGAAGCATCACCGCTGGAACAGCAGCTGTATGCTATTGGGTTTGATGGGGCAAATAAGAAGAAGCTGACGACGGTGGAAGGCTTTCACAATATCGATATGTCCACGAGCACCGGGTTTTATCTCGACGAGTATAGCAATGTCAGCACTCCCCTGCATGTGGGGCTCTGTGACGGGAAGGGGAAACTTTTGAAGATGCTGCAGGAGAACCAGTCTGTCAGCGATTTTGTCAAGACGCATGCGTATGCTCCTACGGAGCTGTTCCATTTTACCACTTCGGACGGGGTCAGGCTGGATGGCAGCATGATCAAGCCCTTCGACTTCGATCCGTCCAAAAAATATCCTGTGGTGCTGGCCATTTATGGCGGCCCCGAGTCGCATGGGGTTTTTTCCAGGTGGGGCGCCAACGGAATGCAGCAATGGCTGGCGCAGAATGGCTATATCGTTGTAGATGTCAACAACAGGGGTATCGCCAATTATGGAAGCGCCTTTATGAAGATCGTCTATAAGCAGCTGGGCAAATGGGAAAGCAATGACTTTGTAGAGACCGCGCATTATCTGTCTTCGCTGTCCTATGTCAACGGGGACAAGATGGCTATCATGGGGACCAGCTATGGAGGCTTTAGCACAACCTATACGCTGCTGAACCATCCTGGTGTCTTTAAGGTGGGTATTGCAAACAGCCCTGTGACGGACTGGCGGCTCTATGACGATGTTTATACCGAACGTTATATGGGGACGCTCCCGGATAATGCCGAGGGCTATAAGAACAGCAGCGATATGACCCATGCGGGAGCGCTGAAGGATCATCTGTTGTTGATCCATTCCATGAGCGACGACAATGTACACCCGGCACATACCATGCAATTATTGACCGCACTGACCAATGCGGGGAAGGATGCTGACTTGCGGATCTATCCTCCCGGGGCGCATGGGGCGGCGTACAACTGGCCGAGTCATCTGTTGATATCGACAGTGAGTTTCGAGTATCTGGAAAAGTATTTGAAATAAACTGTTATTAACGTCTGCCTACAAGCGCCATAACAGCCTCTTTATAGTTGATACCGATGGGGATGGTGACCTTCCCTAATTCAATGGAATTTCCATAGATGGAGCGGATGTGGGAGATGGCGATGATGTAGGACTTATGCACCCGAATGAATTGCCGGGGGGGGAGGAGCTTCTCCAGCTCGTTCATGGTCTGGTGGGTCACGAGCGTATATTCCGGCGTACAGATCTTCAAATAGTCCTTCATCCCCTGGATATACATAATCTCGGAGAAATTGACCTTAAAGAATTTGCTATTGGATCTTACGAAGATATGGTCGCCATTCCTTTCCAGTTCCTTGCCTGCCGCTGCCGGGGAAAAGAGCCGGCCATCCTCGATCTTATCGATTGCCTTTGAAAAACGTTCGTAGGAGATGGGTTTAAGGAGGTAGTCGATGACGCTGAACTCATAGCTTTCCACGGCATATTCTGCGTAGGCGGTGGTCAGCACTACGAGGGGCGGGTCTTGCAGGCTGCGAAGAAAGTTCAGGCCACTCATACCTGGTAAACGTATATCCAGGAACATGACGTCCACTTCCATGGTCCGTAGGGCTTCCATGGCTTCCGGTGCATTGCGGTATACGCCCATCAGCTCCCAGCGTCCCAGTTGTTGGAGATGGCTTTTAATGACATCCTGCGCCAGGGTCTCGTCTTCTACAATGATGCATTTTATCAAGCGGCAGACCTTTTGAGGACTAAAGATACAGTGAAAGCGCTTTTGCTCAATATAACATCGAGGGTAAAGGCGTCGGGATAGAGGTCTTCCAGTCTTTCGCGGGCGTTGCGGAGCCGCAACTGGCTATTCCTGTTCTCTTCTTTTTCCGTCTGGATGATGTCAAGCTCATAGGCATCGGGATAGAGTATTTCCAGGAGACTGCGACTGTTCGCGAGGCCTTTGCCTTTCATCCGCTGCTTGGCCTGTGTTTCCAGGTCCGCACTGGTGCTGTTGATGACATTGAGCACGATCTGGCTGGACTCTACTTTGAGGGTGATATAGATAAAGGGGTCTTCGAAAGAATTGTCGAGGGCGTGCTTGAAGCCATTTTCGATAAAGGATATGAAGAGGAAGGGCTCTATGAGGACGCCGGAGGTAATGCCTTCTACGGTGAATCGGATATCGGCTTTATAGCGTATCCTTTCGATGTCGATGTAATTGCGGATAAATTCTATCTCCTTGTCCAGGGCTATTTTTTCTTCGTTGCATTCATAGATGAGATAGCGCATGATATCGGCCAGCTTGACCACTACCTCGGGTGTCCTTTCGGACTTCTGCAGGCTCAGGGAATAGATACTGTTCAGGGTATTAAAAAGGAAATGGGGGTTAAGCTGTGCTCTAAGGTAGCGGAGTTTGTAGAAATTGCTTTCCCGCCTGGTGGCTTCCAGGAACTGGCGTTCGTCGATGGATTTACGGATATAGAAGATGGCCATGGCGAAGCTCATATTGAGGATGGCCCAGGAAAATTCCCTCAGGATGGTAGTGGTGGAAAAGGAAAAATAGGCTCTTTCCCAGGGGCTCAGGTTGAATTTCAAAATAAGAAAATGGACTGCGAAAAGAAAGGCCTGGATGACGAGGAAGGAGAGAATGGTCATCAGGATGGCGAAGCCGCGCCGGTGCTGGGTAAGAAATACGGAGCCCATGATGCGGGAATAGAGGAGGTAGCCAGGGAAAAGCAGGAGGCTGATGAACAGCAGCACGGGCCATATCCTCGGATCGCGCAGGAAGAGAGTGGAGATATTGATAAGGGGGTAGATGAGAACGAAGAGACCCCAATAGAATATTTCAGTTTTGTCGGTGCGCCGGCGGAGCCGGTCATTATCGTATTCCATGGTCTAAGGATTATGCCATAAAACTACTCTTCCCGAAGGGAAGCAGGAAAAGATTTCGACCAAGTTGGAGCTTTCTTCGATGAATTCCCGGGGGCGCCCTGGCCGGATGGCGGATCATTCTCCGGGCTGGCCCGGGAAACCTCTATATTGGTCGTCCACATTCTTATTCCGGCTGTCGTTCAATTGTTTGTTGAGGTTGTGCGCGGCGCTGATGAGCGCAAGGTGCGTAAAGGCCTGGGGAAAATTCCCCAGGTGCTGGCCTTCGAAACCCAGCTGCCCAGACCGGGAGAGACATTCCACGTACCAGAAAGTGCAGGCCGAGAAAGTGCCTTCGTGGCTCGACAATCCGTCCGGGGAGGCCACCTCGGGATTGTAACGGTATACCAGGCTGTCCGTGACCAGCTCTTTTTCTATCCTGTCCAGGGTAGAGAGCCAGCGTGGGTCTTTAGGGCTGATAAAACGGGTATCCCTTTCTTTTTTCCAGTTGTCATTTCTGGGAAAGGAGCGCAGCTCGGCGATCTTTATTGCCCTGTCCAGCGCCACCCAGCAGGCTGCACGGGAACAAAGGAAATAGTTCTTACCACCACGCACTTCCCAAATACCATCATCCGGCTGGCGCCAGTGGTCTGCAAGCCAGTCCATCTGTTTTTCCAGGTCCTTCCAGAAGTCATAAGAGATGGGTTCTACATGCTTGTTGTACAGATAAACAGAGTCCATGAGCTCTCCATAGATATCCAGCTGCAATTGGCTGTAGGCGTCGTTGCCCACACGGACGGGGGAGGACTTCCTATAGCCTTCGAAATTATCCAGGTGTAACGATAGTCCCAGTTCCGTTGTCCAGTCCTTCCAATAGTTCACCGTGCGGAAAAGGCTTTGTGTTACGATGGCGCAGACATCCTGCTGGCCCTCCTGCCGCAGGGATGGATCATCGAGGATGAAGTCGGCTGTCTGACCGGAGGACAGCGTAAATTCGGCGATGACATCGCCACTCCGTATGCTAACGGGGATGTTGGAACGAAGGGAGAGTTTGAGGCCAGCTCTGCCCCTTGGCTCGAAGCATATCTCGTTGGGGCGTGTCCGGGTGACTTTATGAGCATTCTGCCCGTAATTGAATCGAGGGCTACAGCGAAGCTGGTAGATGACATCTCCCCGTATGGCTGTGACCCTTCTTATCAGCTGGAAGGTAGAGCTGTTTGGTTTTCATCTCTTTGAATACGGGTTGGATGCAGAAATATCCTCCTTTGTCCTTATCGAGCAGGGCGGCGAATATGCTGGGGGAGTCAAAGCCGGGGAAACACATAAAGTCGATGGAACCATCCAGACCTGCCAGGGCCACTGTCTCCAGGTCACCTATGATCCCATAGTTTTCAATTGGCTGATAATTTTTGCAAACTCTCGCCATCGATTCGATCATGATTTTTTTATATATTTAATCAAAAGTTCTGCCATCGTCGGCTATTTGCACCTCATATACCCATAATCCTGTATTTTGTCCCCGATAACTTTTTTTTAACAATAGTCCTTATTATCCTTGTGCCGCAAAACCAAAAACCTTTCGATGCGACTGAGTAGAGTATTTTTCCTATGTGTGTTTTTTTTACCTCTGTTAGTAACTGCGCAGACCCGGCATACCGTGAGCGGCACCATCCGGGATCAGAGCTCGGGAGAAACCTTGATCGGGGCCAGCGTCGTATTCCTGGAGAGCCCCAATGTCAGCGCCATCAGCAATTCCTATGGTTTTTATTCCATCAGCGCTATTCCAGGTTCCTATACGATGGTCGTGAGCTTTGCGGGGTATGGTAATGATACGGTGGCTGTTTATCTCCGGAAGGACACGTCGATATCCATTACGCTGGAGAATGTCGCGAAGCAATTACAGGAGGCAGTAGTGACAGCCGGGAGGAACAATAATGTCACCAAACCATTGATGGGGGTGCAGAAGCTGTCGATCAACGAGATCAAAGATCTGCCCGTGCTGTTTGGTGAAAAAGATATTTTAAAGACCCTGCAGCTATTGCCCGGGGTGCAGTCGGCAGGGGATGGCAACAGCGGGTTCTTTGTACGTGGCGGCAATACGGATCAGAACCTGATCCTGCTGGACGAGGCCACGGTATATAATCCCTCCCACCTGTTGGGTTTTTTCTCCACTTTCAATTCGGATGCTATAAAGGATGTGACCTTATACAAAGGCGCCACGCCGGCGGAATATGGGGGGCGGCTGTCCTCTGTGCTGGATGTAAAGATGAATGACGGCAATAATAAGGAGTATCATGCCAGCGGAGGCATCGGTCTTATCTCTTCCCGCCTGAATATCGAGGGGCCTATCGAAAAGGACAAGAGCTCGTTTATCGTCAGCGCCCGGAGGACCTATGCGGATGTGTTCCTGAAACTTTCCAAGGATTCCAATACCAATCAGAACAGCCTGTATTTTTATGATATCAATGCAAAGGCCAACTATCGTCTGGGAGATAAGGACCGTATCTATTTTTCCGGCTATTTTGGAAAGGACAAGCTGGGATTCGGCAATACATTCGGCATCGACTATGGCAATGCCACCGGCACGCTGCGATGGAACCACATTTTCAGCAGCCGGATGTTCTCCAATACCTCCCTTATTTATAGTAAGTATAATTATGATATTAAGATCAATTCGGGGAATAACAATATCGGCATAACCTCTTTTATAAAAGATTTGCATTTCAAGGAGGATCTGCAGTATTATGCCAATGCCAACAATAAGATCAATTTCGGGCTGGATGTGATCAATCATACTACATCACCCGGGGTCATTTCGGCATCATCGACATCCAGCTTCAATCCCCTGACGTTGCAGAGCAAGCATGCCCTGGAGAGCGCTGCTTATTTCTCCCATGATCTGACTGTGTCTTCGGCTATGAGCATCAACTATGGATTGAGGGCGGGCAGTTTTATGGTGATGGGCCCCGGAAGTTTTTATACCTATGATAAGAATGGAAATGCTGTCGATACAGCTACTTATTCCAGCGGCAAGGTAGTGAAGAGCTATTTCAACCTGGAGCCGCGGTTTTCGATGAACTACAAGCTGACCTCCAGCAGCTCGATCAAGCTGGCGTATACCCGGACCACGCAGAATCTCCATCTGTTGTCGAATTCCACATCTGCCAACCCCACCGATGTATGGATCCCCAGCAGCAACAATGTAAAGCCCGAGATCGCCGACCAGGTGTCTGCGGGGTATTACCGGAACTTTAAGGACAACCAGTATGAGTTCTCGTCGGAGGTCTATTATAGGGGGATGCAGAACCAGATAGATTACAAGAATGGGGCGCAGCTGATAGCCAATGAGAATGTCGAATCCCAGATCGTATTTGGGAAGGGGAGGGCCTATGGATGGGAGCTGTTTGTCAAAAAGAAGTATGGGAAGCTCAATGGCTGGGTCAGCTATACCTTGTCCCGGACCGAACGTCAGTTCACCGAGATCAATAGCGGACATTACTTCCCCGCCAACCAGGACAGGACGCATAATCTTTCTATTGTGGGCATTTATAAGATCAATAAAAAGTGGACAGTTTCTGCCGACTTTACTTATTACAGCGGGAATGCCGTCACCTGGCCCAGCGGCAAATACGAGGTCAATGGGCAGATCGCCTTTTTGTACACCGAGCGGAATGCATACCGGATGCCTTCATACAACAGGCTGGATATAGGCGCCACGCTGCAGGGCAAAAAGACAAAGAAATTCGATAGCAACTGGAATTTTTCCATCTACAATCTATATGGAAGAGAGAACCCATACAGCATCACGTTCGAGCAGGATCCCGGCGACCCTTCGAAGACGCGGGCCCTTCAGTATGCGCTTTTCCGCTGGGTGCCTTCCATTACGTATAACTTTAAATTCTAAGCATGAAACGAGTGATATTGGCGGGGGTATTGGCTATCGGTCTGTATGCCTGTCAGAAGACAGTACATCTCAATCTCAACAACGCTGCTCCGCAGATCGTCATCGAGGGGGAGGTCACCGATGATACCACGGCGCCTTATACGGTGCGGGTCCATCGGACGGTGTCCTTTTATTCCGAGAACAGCTTTCCTGCCGTCAGGGGGGCTTCCATCAGGATCAGCGATAATGAGGGGCATGTGGACAGCCTGGTGGAGTCGACCCCCGGGGTGTATACGACGCAGACGTTGAAAGGCAAGCCAGGCAATACCTATACCTTGTCCGTCCTGTCGCAGGATACGCTGTATACGGCCGTCTCTACCATGCCGCAGCCTGTGAAGCTGGATTCTGTGACTTTCAATCACCGGACAGGGTTTGGCAGGAACACGATCTATGCCGTGCCTAATTTCCAGGACCCTGCCGGCATCGCCAACTACTATCAGTTTGTCGAATATCTCAACGGAGTGTTGCTGAATAAGGACATATTCGTGTTTGACGACCGGTTGTCCGACGGAAGGTATATCACCCGCAGTCTGCGTAACGACAGTGCGTATCTGAAGGCTGGCGACTGGCTGGAAGTGAGGATGTATTGTATCGACAAGCCTGTATTCGACTACTTCAATGAGCTGGATCAATCCGCCGGCGGTGGGACGTTCAATACGACGGCGTCTCCGGCCAATCCTATCTCGAATATCAGTAATGGGGCGCTGGGATATTTCAGTGCGCATACTATCCGGAGTGTAAAAACCACCGTACATTAAGTATCATTGATATTATGCCTCGTGTCAGCCGGCTATACAGAATATTATTTCACTGCTTTATATGGTCGGCATTGGTGTCGTGTGTGCTCCTTTTCGGACCCCGGAACCCAGAGCATCCGGTGCCATGGAGCACTACAGGGGTACTGTGGTCCGTGCTTCCCTGTATGGGATTGTTCTATGCCCACGCTTACTGGCTGATGCCTTATTATCTGTTCCGGCGGCGGCGGGTAATATACTGGATGGTATTGATCCTGTTGGCCATCACTGTCGCCTTTCTCTCGGGAATGGCATTCTTTTTCAATAACCATGCGGCGGATCATTACTATCATCAGGCCGTGGTGAAGCGGATAGCGCCAGTGCTCCTGTTTATTTTGGCCAGCGCCTGCGTGGCGGCATTTGGGCAGAATGCCCGGCTGGAGAAGGAGCGGAAGGAAAAGGAGACCGAGCATTTACGGACCGAGCTGTCCTTTTTGAGGGGGCAGGTAAATCCGCATTTTATGCTGAATGTGCTCAACAGTATGGTTTTGATGGCCCGGAAGCGGTCCGAGCTGCTGGAACCTGCGTTGCTGGAGCTGGCGGAGTTGATGAATTATATGCTATACGACGCGGAAAATGAGAAGATAAGGCTGGAGGATGAGCTCAGGTACTTGCGGGTGTACATCGACCTGCAGATGCTGCGTTTTAAGGATGATGTAACCGTACAGTTCAATGTTCCCGCCTGTGTAGGCGATCAGCGTATCGAGCCCATGTTGCTGATACCGATGGTGGAAAATGCATTCAAGCATGGCATAGGGCTTGTGGAGACACCTATGATCTACATCGAGGTGAACATTACGGATGGGAATCTCCTTTCCGTGATCGTGAAGAATAAATATAGATCCTCCCAGGAGTCGGAGGAGAATCGGCCTCCGGGCATTGGGCTGAGCAATCTGAAGAAACGGCTGGACCTTATTTATCCTGGTACACACCGACTGGAAATGAGGAGGCAGTATATCAACGAAGACGTTCAGGTGGTAAACTGGTTTAGTATATCCTTAAATATACCACTGCAATGATACGATGCATCGCTGTCGACGACGAGACGCCTGCGCTGGATATTTTGGAAGATAATATCAGCAGGGTGCCTTTTTTGCAACTGGTGAGGAAATGCAAGAATGCCTATCAGGCTATGGAGGCGTTGCAGCAGGAGCATATCGACCTGCTGTTCCTGGATATCGAGATGCCGGGCGTCAGCGGACTGCGGTTGTTAAAGGAATTGGCGGAAAAGCCCATGGTGATCTTTATTACGGCCTACCGGAAGTATGCTGCGGACGGATATGATCTGGATGTGCTGGATTACCTGGTAAAGCCTGTGAGCTTCGAGCGATTCCAGCGGGCTGCGAACAAGGCGCTGGAGTACCATGAGCTGCGACAAAAAGAGAAAGCCTCTCCATTCCCCGGGTATATATTTGTACAAAGCGAGTACAAGCTGACAAAGGTGTTTGTGCATGAGATACTTTATATAGAAGGGCTGGGGAATTATATCAAACTCTATCTTACGGGGACGTCGCGGCCCATCCTCTCCAAGCTAAGCATGAAGGCCATCGGGGAGAAGCTGCCTGCGGGAAAGTATTCGCGGGTACACAAGTCCTTTATAGTAATGATGGACAAGATCAGCAGCGTGCATAACGACAGCATTATGATCGGCGAGACGGAGATACCGTTGAGCAGGTTTTATCGCGATGAATTTTTCAAGCTCATACATAATGCCTAAATTCATGCGGACGGACCGCAGGTTCGTCGGCCGATAGGCCAGACATTAGCGTAATTAAACGATTGTTATGAAGGTCTTTTCTTTTGTTGTTTTAGCTTTTCTTTTTAGCAATGTATATGCGGGGCCTATCAAGCTGCTCCCACAGCCCGTGTCCGTAACGGAAAAGCCAGGTAAATTTGTCTTTGATGGTGGCGTGCGGGTGCGTGTGTCCGATGCTTCTCTGCAGCCCGCGGCGGACTGGTTCACGGGGCAGCTGGGCGCGCTGGGACAGGGTAAGAAACCAGTGGTGCTGGAACTGATGAAGGACCGGAATCTGCTGGGTAAGGAAGGGTATGCGCTGACTGTGACCCCTTCGGAGGTGAGGATAAAAGCCAATGAGGCAGGGGGTGCATTTTACGGTCTGCAAACATTGCTGCAGCTGATGTCCCCGGATGGGGATGCCGGTGGCAAATGGACCCCTTGTGTGGAGATCACTGACTACCCGAGATTTGGCTGGAGGGGGCTGATGCTGGATGTGAGCCGTCATTTCTTTACAAAGCAGGAAGTGGAGAAGTACATCGATGAGATGGTGCGTTATAAGTTCAATACGCTGCATCTGCATCTGAGCGATGATCAGGGATGGCGTCTGCAGATCAAGGGCCTGCCGATGCTGACAAAGACTGGAGCGTGGAGAGTGGCCCGTACGGGCAGATGGGGTGAATTCATGCCTGCGCTGGCTGACGAACCGGCTACGGAAGGCGGTTTTTATACCCAGGACGATATGCGGGAGATCATTGAATATGCCCGGAAGCGCTTTGTCACTATACTACCGGAAATAGACATACCGGCACATAGCCTGGCGTTGATAGCATCCTATCCCAATCTGTCCTGTACACAGCTGAACTACCCTGTGAATGCCGGGTTTCGTAATCCTACGCGGGATGACAATGCCCTTTGTATCGGGAATGATTCTGTGTTCGATGTACTGGATAAGATATTTACGGAGCTGGCGGCCCTTTTCCCCAGCGAGTATATTCATATCGGCGGGGACGAGGCGTACAAGGGTTTTTGGGCCACTTGTCCGAAATGCAAGCGGAGGATGGAGCAGGAGCATTTGAATAATGTGGACGAGCTGCAGAGCTATTTTGTCAAACGGATGGAAAAGATGCTGAAGGCCAAGGGTAAGAAGCTGATAGGGTGGGATGAGATACTGGAAGGGGGATTGGCGCCCGAGGCAACGGTGATGAGCTGGAGGGGTATGAAGGGAGGGATAACCGCGGCGCGGATGAATCATCAGGTGGTGATGACGCCCTGGGATTTTTGCTACCTGGACCTTTACCAGGGCGAGTCGTCGGCGGAGCCACCTACCTATGGGATCTGTCGCTTGAAGGATTCGTATACTTATGATCCTGTACCCGACAGCGTGGATGAGAAATTCATTTTAGGAGGGCAGGGGAATCTCTGGACTGAGAGTGTCGCTAACTTCCGGCACGTGGAATACATGACCTGGCCCAGGGGGCTGGCATTGGCCGAAGTGTATTGGAGTCCCAAGTCTGCGCGTAACTGGGACAATTTTACCAGCAGGATGGAGACCGAGTTCAGGCGGATGGATGCGGCGGATATAAAATATGCACGGAGCGTTTATAATGCGATATTGATACCCAAGCGTACGCAAGACAGGGACTTTGCCATCACTATGACAACGGAGGTAAGTGGGCTGGATATTTATTATACGTTCGATCAGACCAATCCGGACAAACATTATCCTAAATACGACGGTGAGCCTGTCAGGTTCCCGATGGGGGCCACACAGATCAATGTTATTACTTACAGAGATGGGAAGCCCATCGGCGCGCAGGTGAATGTGAAGAAAGAGGATCTGGCTAAGCGGGTTAATGAAGCTCACCACGTGTACTAACGTTCCACGGACGCTAATGTCGGGCTTACGTCCATGCGCCCAGGAGCCGCCGGGTGAGGATGATCTCGGCCATGTGGTAGCTGTTGTGATCGGCGATGACGAGGGCTTCGCGGAAGAGGCTTTGGCCGTCGCCATAAGGGAAGGGTTTATAAATGTCTTCGCCTGCCTGGTGCAGAAGGGCGATAAAGGTCTTTCTATCGGACGCTATTTGCTGTATTGATTTTTTCAGCGCGTGCTCATTGGGTGGCGCAGGGTGCTTTGGCCAGTATTCATCGGGCCATTGGGGGCTTTTGTGGCCGGGGCCTTTCGAGAATTCCAGGATATCCCACTGTGTGATACGAATATGTTCTATCAGTTGCCAGATACTATAGGCGGATCCATCCGGGACCCGGCCTAACAAAGGGGCGGGTAATCCTTTTACCGCCTTGTCGAAAGGGACGTGGGCGTTGCCTTCGTCCAAAAGAAATTCCAGCTCGCGGATAATGAATGAGGTGCTATGTTGCTCCATGGTCGAAGCTATCTCCAAAACTGTGCCATGGGCGCTACGGGGCATTATCCTATGATTATCCATTTTTTTTGGAGAATTATCCATTTTGGAAGGGCCTCTTTTCGATAATTTTATCCCCTAATCATCTAAAAATGAAGTTCAAACCACGTCTAACGAGCCTTTTGTCACTGTTTATTGCCGGGATGCTGCCCGGGGCGCTGATAGCGCAATCTTCGCTGATACCTATCGAGACTGCCAGCAATGCCCTGGTGTTGCGGGTGGAGCCCAACAAGGACTTGCGGATAGCTTATTTTGGCAAGCGGCTGTCCCGGAGCGATGAATATGGCCTGGTAGCTTCCGTCAACCATCAACCCAGTGATCCCAGTGACGAGTTCAATTCGGCATATACGCCCAGCGGGTCGCGGAATCTTCTCGAGCCAGCCATAACGGTGGCCCATGCGGATGGGAATTATTCGTTGGACCTAAGATTCGTTAGTCAGCAGGTGACAAAGGTGAACGATGATGAGACTCTCCTGACCGTGTTATTGAAGGACCCTGTATATGACTTTGAGGTTACATTATATTACAAGTCTTATTATAAGGAGGATGTCATCGAACAGTGGAGCATGATCCGGCACCATGAAAAAGGGAATGTGATCCTTTATAAGTATGCGTCGGCCAATTTACATCTTGTATCAGATGGGGGCGCTAATGGATTTTGGTTGCGGCAGTATCATGGGGACTGGGCAAAGGAGATGCAGCCGGAGGAGACGAGGTTGACCCATGGAATCAAGACCCTGGATACGAAGCTGGGCACCCGGGCCAATCTTTATCAACCGCCCGTGTTTATGGTGAGTCTGGGCAGCCGGCCTGCTACGGAAGATGAGGGGACCGTATTGTATGGGGGAGTGGAATGGAGCGGTAATTTCAGGGTGGACCTGGAGCTGGATCCCCAGGAAAATCTCCGGGTCATCGCGGGTATCAACAATTACGCTTCGCCTTATACCCTGGCGCCGAATGACGCATTTACCACGCCAGCCTGCTGGTATGTGTTGTCGGACAAGGGGAAGGGGGATGCCAGCCGTAAGGTGCAGCGTTGGGCAAGGGATCGTAAGCTGCTGGATGGCAATGGCAACAGGCTGACGTTATTGAACAATTGGGAGTCTACCTATTTTGATTTTAACGAGTCGAAGCTGGCGGATCTGTTAAAGGATACAAAGAAGCTGGGAGTAGACCTTTTTCTGCTGGACGATGGATGGTTTGCCAACAAGTATCCCCGGAACGACGATCATGCCGGGTTGGGTGACTGGCAGCCCAACCGCAGCAAGCTGCCCAATGGGATCGCCTCATTGGTAAAAGAGGCGCAGTCGGACGGGGTAAAGTTCGGGATTTGGGTGGAGCCGGAGATGGTCAATCCCAGGAGCGAATTATATGAGCAGCATCCAGATTGGGTCGTCAAACAGCCCAAAAGGGAGGAGCATTATTTCCGTAATCAGCTGGTGCTGGATCTGACCGATCCGAAGGTGCAGGATTTTGTCTTTGGGGTGGTGGATGGCCTTTTCACGCAGAACCGGGACCTGGCTTATATCAAATGGGACTGCAATGCCGTGATATTCAATGCTGCGTCGGCCACGTTGAAGGATCAATCCCATTTTTATGTGGATTATGTGCGAGGATTGTACAAAGTGCTGGAGCGGCTGCGCGCTAAATATCCGAAGGTGCCGATGATGCTATGTTCGGGTGGCGGTGGAAGAGTGGATTACGGCGCGCTGCAATATTTTACGGAATACTGGCCCAGTGACAATACGGACCCGCTGGAACGGATCTTTATACAATGGGAGTATTCGTATTTCTATCCTGCGATTGCTTCTTCCAATCATGTCACCGACTGGGGTAAGCAGCCGTTGAAGTTCCGGACGGATGTCGCCATGATGGGCAAGCTGGGTTTCGACATTGTAATAAGCAAGTTGAGCCCGCAAGACCTGGAATATGTGCAGGGTGCTGTCAGGACCTATAATGATATCAAGGGGGTGGTATGGCATGGCGATCAGTATCGTTTGTCTGATCCCTCTGGCAACAGCGTTGCATCTATGCAATATGTGGATGAGGAGAAGAGCCGGAGCGTGGTCTTTAGCTATCTGGTCAATTACCGATATGGCACCGGAAGCTTATTACCCGTGAAGTTAAAGGGGCTGGATGCTGCTAAAAAATACCGGGTGTCAGAGATAGACCTGTATCCGGGAACTTCTTCAAGGGTCGGGGGTGTGTATTCGGGGGACTTTTTGATGAAAGTGGGGATCAACCCCGATGTGCATCAGGAGAGGATGAGTGTAGTATTGTCGGTGAACGAGGAGAAGTGAATCCGCGGCTCCTGACTAATGTGTAAAAAATACAGTATGCAGATGATAAACAATACAGGGATTGTGGAAACAATCCCTGTTGACTTTTATAATAAAAACGAACGACTCCAGCAGGCCATGACTGATCTGGTCCGCCTATTTGGCGGACCAGTGGACCTGAGGCTCTTATGGCCTGCGCCAACAGGCGCGGCCAGTGGGGAATAATATAAAGAGGGGTCTGTAGAAACAAACCCCGCACTGTTTTTTAGACAGTCACATGAGAAAACTATATGGACGGTGTTAACCGCAATATTTATACGTGCATTCGTGGCTCAAGGAAATGCTTGTCAGAGTAATGTGTAGTAGGTTTGACGGAATTATTTTGTATGATCTCAGTGTGCCGGCAAAGGATGAGGATAGGCTTAATGTAATCCGTCGTGCCCCTTATGTCTTTATTGGTAAGTTACAGATGGAACACATCACAAAGTTAATGTGAATTAATCCAATAAGTCAAGCTGTTAACAGTAAATTTTTTCTAAAAATAGGGCCTATTTTTTGTCCATTACGAAGTACCGTTGGTGTACCGGGCGTCCATCTTTATGTAGAAAAACTGTCCTGTGCCATGCTGCTGGCCCGCTCCCGCGCATATCCTACCTGTCCGGTGGGAAATTCCTATCTTTGGAGAAACAAGCATTTATGGAGCAAACGGGGACTAAATCCTTTTCCGAGATCATCAGCGGCAACAAGCCTGTGCTCGTGGATTTTTCCGCTGAATGGTGTGGTCCGTGCAAGATGATGCCTCCTATATTGAAGGAGCTGAAGAGTAAGCTGGGTGATGCTGTCACCATATTGAAGATGGACATCGACCGAAATCCGGCGCTCTCGGCGTCTTACCAGATACAGAGTGTGCCTACGCTGATCGTCTTCAGGAATGGCCAGATCAGGTGGAGACAAAGCGGCGTAATGCCCGCGGGGCAGCTACAATCGGTGTTGGAGGGGATATTGCGACAGGGGTGAAGTTTTGTCCGCAAAATCACATAATTTCCGGCATGAAACCGAAATATAATCCCCGAATCAGCCAATTTTTGGTCTCGTGTGCCACGGCTTCTTTATTCTTCTGCGGCAGTCTGCATGCCCAACAACGTCTTACTTCTTATGTAGATCCTTTTATAGGTTCCGGCGGTCATGGTCACGTCTTTGTAGGCGCCAGCGTTCCTTTTGGCGCTGTGCAACTGGGGCCGGAGAATATTTTTTCCGGATGGGATTGGTGTTCCGGCTATAATTATCCGGACAGCATCCTGGTTGGGTTTTCCCATACACATCTCAGCGGCACCGGTATCCCTGACCTGGGCGATGTGCTGATCATGCCTTATACGGGGGATATACACTGGAATAAAGGTTCCAGGAAGAACATCGACACAGGGTATGCCTCTCTTTTTTCTCACCAGGACGAAAAGTCGGAACCGGGCTATTATAGCGTCAAGCTTGCGCGTTCGGGCATTCAGGTGGAATTGACAGCCACCGAAAGAGTAGGATTTCATCAGTATCATATCCCTTCCGGAAAGGATCTTCATATCATCATCGATCTGAAGGAAGGTACGGGGGATCGTATGACGGACGCAGATATAAAGCAGGTGGATGAACACACGCTGGAAGGGTATCGTTTTTCAAAGGGATGGGCGAATGATCAGCGTCTTTATTTCACCATCCGGAGCGAGCAGCCGATGAAAAATTTTACGGTACAGGATAAGAAGGGGCTTATTACCTGGGATCATCCTGCCGATGAGGTGCGGCTGAAGGTAGGAATATCTCCGGTGAGCGCTGCAGGTGCGTTAGCCAATATCGAGGCGGAGTCACCCGGATGGGACTTTAATTCCGTGAGGAAGGATGCGGAGGAGAAATGGAACAGCGAGCTGTCGCGTGTACAGGTGGAAGCACGGAATGATATAGACAGGAAGCTGTTTTATACTGCACTTTATCATACGATGATCGATCCTGCCATCTTCAATGATCACAACGGAGATTATATGGGCACGGATAAGAAGATCTACAGAGGGGCGTCCTTTACCAATTATTCTGTGTTTTCGTTGTGGGATACTTACCGGGCGAATCATCCGCTGTATACGTTGATCCAGCCTGACAGGGTGAATGACCTGATCCAGACCATGCTGGCTATCTATCAGCAGCAGGGCAAGCTGCCTGTCTGGCATCTGATGGGATGTGAGACGAATACCATGCCTGGCACCAGCGGTGTGCAGGTAGTGGCGGAGGCTTATCTGAAAGGGTATCGGGGATTCGACACCGCACTGGCGCTGGCAGCGATAAAAGGTTCTGATATGCGGAACGAGGCTGGACTGGACTATGTGCGGAAGCAGGGGTATATTCCCTGTGACAAGGTCCCGGAGTCGGTGGCCAAGGCTATGGAGTATTGCATCAGCGACGGGAGCGCCGCATTGATGGCGAGAAAGATGGGGCGGAAGGAAGACTATGCATGGTTTGCCAAAAGAGCGTTGAATTACCGGAATTATTTCGATAGCTCGGTTGGGTTCTTCCGGGGACGGCGTGCCGATGGCAGCTGGAATCCTGTCTTTGATCCTGCGAGGACCTCCCATCCCTGGATTGACGATTATGCAGAGGGGAATGCCTGGCAGTATCTCTGGCTGGTGCCGGAGGATGTGGAAGGGCTGATAAAGCTGCTGGGCGGGGACAAGGCTTTTGTCAGGAAATTAGATCAGCTGTTCAAGACCCCGACGCCGTATGATCCCAAGGCCCCGCCTGACATTGCGGGTCTCATCGGTCAGTATGCGCATGGCAATGAGCCGGGACATCATACTACGTACTTATACGCATATGGCGGCGCGCAATGGAAGACAGCGGAGAAGGTGCGTTATATCCTAAAGAATATGTACCAGGCGGCTCCTGACGGTGTCAGCGGAAATGAGGACTGCGGGCAGATGTCGGCATGGTATGTTTTTTCCGCCATGGGATTTTATCCCGTATTCCCCGCCAGCGGGGCTTATGTGCTGGGCAGCCCGTTGATGGACAAGGTTACCATCAGCCTGCCCGAAGAAAAAAGCTTTATTGTCGAGGCCGTGAATAACAGTCCTCAGAATATCTATATTCAAAGTGTGGAGATGAACGGACGCCCTTATACCAGGAGCTATATCCTTCACCAGGACATTCTCAAGGGAGGAAGTCTGCGGATCACGATGGGCAGCAAGCCAAATTATCAATTTGGCGCAGCGGCTTCCAGCCGGCCCAGATCGGATTATTCATCCAAATAATATTGGCGGCCAAGGTCGAGGAAGAACTTCCGGCACGCCTGTGAGTTGGTCCGTAATGGTGGGAATGGGGCCACTTTGTTGAGGCGAAACGGGTCGTTGGAGGTGGGGAAGGTCGTCAGATGATAGGCATGCCGGGCCCCGAGCCATACACGCCTGTGTATCCCGCTTATTTTGGGAACCGCGTCGATATTCCGGCGGATAATCCAATGACCGTGCAGGGTATTCAGTTGGGGAGGATGCTGTTCTATGAAACCGCTGGGATGGGAGGGCGAGAGGACTGGAGCAGCAGGCGCAGACGCCTCTTACGAATCCGCATGAGATGGGGTAGGACCTGAATGTTAGCGCCGCGAGGTTGCAAGCCATGTCGATGTATCCGCCCCGGTTTAGGGCTTCTTTCGGGAGTGATACGAGGTCGCAGGTATAGAGCTTTTCTATGGCAAGGGCGGCTGTGGTCATTGTCATGGCGGTCCCAAGACCTATAGTGAGCTGTATCATAACAATGGGCTGGACAGCATGTCGAAAGATCCGGGGAGAGAGAAGATCACCGGAGCGTCGTATGATAGAGGAAGGTTCCGGGTGGTGACGCTGCGCAATATTGCATTGACAGCCCCTTATATGCATGATGGAAGATTTGCTACTTTGGAAGAGGTCGTCGATCATTACAGTGATCATATCGTGAGCAGTGTCACCATGAGTCCGTTCATTCAGGGCAATCTGAATCTGACCGCTGTCGAGAAGAAGGACCTGCTGTACTTTTTGCGGATGCTGACCGACTCGAGCTTTATCAATGAAGCTGCAGGCGGCGGACCTTGCCCGAATGAAGAGAGTGACCGTGTCCATGAAGGACAGGGACGGGAATGAGCATGCCTATACGGGTGTGGCGGTAGGAGAGATACTCGAGATGGCGGGTGTCACTACGGGTAAGCATCTACGTGGGGAGAACCTTACTAAATATATGCTGGTAAAGTGTGCGGACGGGTATGAAGTGCTGTTCTCGCTGGCCGAGCTGGATGCCGACTTTACGGACAGGACCGTGATCGTTGCAGATCAATCGGAGGGTAAGCCGTTACCGCCCGGCAAGGGGCCTTTCCGGCTGGTGGTGCCGGGGGAGAAGAAGCCGGCGCGTTGTAGTTTCCAGGTGACCGAGCTGGTAATAAAGTTTGCAAAGGAATAGAGCGCGGACGCCTTTTGGTAGCGGGGCGCCGGTTTCAGTTAATTGTTGGTGATACTCTGGCGGAAATGTTTCAATACCGCGCGGGAGGCGAGGTACTGTGGAATGGACAGGAACATATATTTAAGATTGCCCCGGCTGTAGAGTGAGATATTCATATAAATATTCTCGCCATCCTGCAGGATAAAGAATTCCTTGTTGAAGAAGGACTGGTGGGGGTTTGTAGTAATGATGATGATCTGTTCGCTGCAATTGTGACGGATGATGCCGGGATATTTTCTTAGCAGATAGCGAATGATGGCTGTCTGGTCTTCGTAGGACCGGAAGCCTTTGGCCCTTGCCAGTCTGTTCTGCAGGAAGAGGCTTATGAGGACCAGGAAGGCGGGCAGAGACAAAAGTGCAAGCACAATAGGCTCTGTCTCCAGATAATAGGCAAATCCCATCAGGAGAAGGCAGATCATAAGTACGAAAATACCAGAGACAAAACTTCTCAGAGAAAGCAAGAATCGTTGTTTGCGGGTACCCTGGAATGTCAATCTTTGTCTTCGTACGCTCTTTTCAAAATCAATCTCTAAATTCATAGAAACAGGCAATCAAACAATTAGCGTGTGGAGCAAAATACGAATAATAATTAGCACATACAACGCCATTTTCCCACCGGCGATAGTACTTTTACCCTGCAATAGTCGATGAGTCAATATGAGCACCTACGCAGCATTGGATGACCAGGACCTGTTTCTTTTCCTGCAACGGGGAGATGAGAAAGCTTTTTCTGAGATCTACCGGCGATATTGGGAAAAGCTAGTGGCAATTGGGTATTTTCATACCCGGGATAAACAAATGGCGGAGGAGGTGGTGAGTGATGTGCTGGTTGGGCTTTGGAACAGGCGGCAGGAACTGGAAGTACGATCGTTGTCTGCCTGGCTGGGGACCGCCGTCAAATATTCCGTATTCAAGGTCATGGTCCGGCATCAGCGGAGACAGGATATCCTGCAGGGGCAGTCTGGTGTCGAGGAGGATGATGAGACGCAGAAGAAACTGGATGCCCGATTTATGCGTGAATTCCTGGATGGCGTCATAGAAGCCCTGCCTGAAAAGACCCGCCTGGTATTCAAGTTCAGCAGGGAGGAGCAACTGTCCGTGGGGGAAATTGCGGAAAAGATGGAGCTTTCGCCAAAATCCGTGGAATATCATATTACAAAGGCGCTGAAAACGCTAAAAAGTTACATACGAAAATTTAATAATATCATTCCTTTCTAAGCTGCACGTTCAGAATGAGATAGTTCATCGGCAAAAAAATTTTTTTTCATTTTAGGGGTTGGCGTCTGTCATGGGTACTAATTAGTATCATGGAACAAGCACGTCTATATGATCTGATCCAGAAGCTGGCTGATGACACTGCTACGCCTGAGGAAGTACAGGAGCTGCATGAATGGTATGGTATGGTGTATTCCGTCGGAGAGGTAGAGTGGCCTGCTGATACTGAGGAAGAAAAGCAGCTGTTGGAACAGCGTATCCGCGGGCGTCTGCGGCTGGCGGGAGCCGGAATGGAGGTCCCGCGTGTGCGGCATATTGGACGGATGAGGTGGGTCGCTGCTGCATGTGTTGTCCTGCTGGCGGGGCTTTGGATGGTCTGGCAGCAGCGGGAAAAAGAGGATGTCACTGTGTACAACCCATCCGGCAGGATACTGCAGGTGACACTGCCGGACAGTAGTCAGGTCTGGCTGAATGCAGCCAGCTCCCTGCGATATGCAAAAGCCTTTGTACGTCACCGGGAGCTTTATCTGGAAGGCGAAGGGTATTTCGATGTGGCTGAGGATGCCGCACATCCCTTTACTGTGCATTCGGGATCGTTGACGACTACGGTTCTTGGTACCAGCTTCGATGTCCGGAGCTTTGGCACGGAATCATCTACAACAGTGACGGTCATTCGGGGGAAGGTGCAGGTAGATAATGCCGGAAAGGTATTGGACCAGCTGACACCGGCCAGACAGCTGCAATGGGATCATCGGACAGGAGAATCCAGGTCGGTGGCTGCCGATACTTCAAATGTCCTTGCCTGGCAGCATGGAAAGCTCCAGTTCCCGGGCGACTCGCTGGCGAGCATCATCGGCACTCTGGAGCGATGGTATGACATGAAAATTGTATTCAGGGACCCAGCGTTGGGCAACTGTAAGCTATACGCAAGTTTTGATAATACAACCTCTCTTCCCAATTTACTAACGACCATCAGCAACGTGATGGACATTCAATGGACTATTGATAAGAAGCAGCGCATCGTGACCCTGTCCGGTAAAGGCTGTCAATAAGATTATTTATGAGCACACGAACAATGACCAATGTTTTTTGGACACTGGCTGCTATGCTGTTGACCCTGCATGCAGCCGCACAGGACCTCTCCCAGATCAAGCTGACCCTCCGACTGAAGCACAATTCACTGAAGGAGGCTATGCAGATGATCGAGCAGACGACTCCTTTTAAATTCATAGCCCGCGCAGAGGACGTCGATGCAGTACAGGACCTTAACCTGGAGGCAACGGGGCAACCCCTGGATAAGGTACTTAGCCAGCTGCTGAAGGGAAGCAATATCCAGTTCAGACAGATGGGAACGAACATCATCCTGAAAAAGGAACCTCCGAAGAAGCCCGTCTCGTCCGTGATCATCCCAGCCACCTATCATCCGCAGCAGAAATATACTATCAGCGGCACCGTCCGGGTGCAAAAAACAGGGGAGACGATCATCGGTGCTACTATCAGGGTAAGCAGCGCGGGTGCTGATCTTTTTACCGGGACCGTCAGCAATGAATATGGGTTTTATTCCCTGACCCTGCCCGTGGGAGGCTATCATCTGCAAGTCAGCTATCTGGGGATGGCGACTGTATCCCGTGACATAGGACTGGACAGCAATGTCGTTTGGAACATCCCTATGGAAGAGGCGGCAAAAGACTTACAGGAAGTGACCGTCCGGGCTGCGGGACAAGGTCGGGGCAGAAGTCTGAGAAGCCCACAGATGGGTATGGAGCGTATGACCATGACAGAGATAAAAGACATTCCCGTCATCTTCGGTGAGAAGGACGTGCTGAAGACAATACAGCTGCTGCCGGGTATCAAATCGGCAGGCGATGGCAACAGCGGATTTTATGTAAGGGGTGGGGCAGCCGACCAGAACCTGATCCTTTTGGACGAGGCCAATGTATATAATCCTTCCCACCTCCTGGGTTTTTTCTCCACCTTCAATTCGGACGCTATTAAAAATATTGTCGTTTACAAAGGAGGAATGCCTGCTCAATATGGAGGACGGCTGTCTTCCGTGGTGGATGTCAAGATGAATGAAGGCAATAACAGGGATTTTGGCGCCAGCGGCGGCATAGGGCTTATCTCCAGCAGGCTGAACGTGGAAGGGCCGATACAGAAGGACCGCTCATCCTTTCTTATTTCAGGCCGTAGGACCTATGTGGATATGTTCCTTAGGTTGTCCAACGATTCGAACGTCAATAAGAGCACACTTTATTTCTATGATCTCAATGGGAAAGTAAATTACACACTCAGCAGGAAAGACCGCCTGTACCTGTCCGGGTACTTAGGGCGGGATGTGCTGGGCCAGGACAACCTCTCCAATATCAACTGGGGTAATACCACGGCTACTGCGCGATGGAACCATATATTCAACAGCCGGCTGTTCTCCAACACGTCCCTGATATACAGTAATTATGATTTTAAGATCACCAACAAGGAGGCCGGAAATGAATTCAATATCATTTCACAAATAAAGGACTGGAATCTCAAAGAAGATTTCCAGTGGTATGCCGGCAGTTTGCATACCGTGAACATAGGGGTCAATGCTATTCATCATACTATCCGGCCGGGTGAGATCACTGCCAGCAAGGATGCAGGCATCAATTCCATGACATTCCAGCGGCGATATTCCCTGGAGAACGCTGTATACCTCACCGACACCTGGAAGATGACCAATAAACTGACCCTTACTTATGGGCTACGCCTATCTGCATTTAGCATCCTGGGCAAGGGAGATTATTATAACATCGATACAGCTGGCAGGATATTGGATACCCTGCATTATGGGCCAGGGCAGGTGGTCAAGACCTATTTCAATCTCGAGCCAAGACTGGCAGCGGCCTGGCAGCTCGATGAGGCAACTTCCATAAAGGCATCCTATGTGCGGAATACCCAAAACTTGCACCTTGTGTCCAACTCCATTACATCATCTCCAACCGACAGGTGGGTAGCGAACACCAATATCATTCGCCCGGAAATATCGGACCAGGTGTCGCTGGGGTATTATAAGGATCTCGCTAAAGGTCGCTGGGAGCTGACGGTAGAAACTTACTACAAGACCATGCAGCATCAGATCGATTACAGGGACGGGGCCGATATCTATACCAATCAGCCTATTGAGACGCAGCTGCTGTTTGGGAAAGGGAGGGCTTATGGCATCGAATGGCAGCTGAAGAAAAGGGTGGGGCGGTTGACAGGCTGGCTAAGCTATACTCTGTCGAAAACAGAGCGTAAGATCGATGGCATCAACAACAGTGAATGGTACAATGCCCGCCAGGACAGGACCCATGACATTGCTATTGTAGGAGTTTACCAGCTCAATAAGAAATGGACGCTATCAGCCGACTGGGTGTTTTATACAGGTGATGCCGTGACCTTCCCCAGCGGCAAGTATACGGTGGATGGGACTATCTATTTCCTTTATACCAAACGAAATGCCTACCGGATGCCAAGCTATCACCGGCTGGACCTGGGCGCCACCTGCCAGCTTAAACAACGCAGGCGGTTTTCCTCCGAGCTGAATTTCAGTCTGTACAATGCTTATGGCCGGCAGAATGCCTACCAGATATCCTTCCGGCAAAGCAAGACCGATCTTAATAAAACGGAGGCGGTGCGCACCAGCCTGTTCAGTTTTGTTCCCTCGATCTCCTATAATTTTAAATTTTGATGTGTATGCGTTCCATTTTTTTCTTTTCCCTTATCATCCTGTTACTGAATAGCTGCCAGAAGGTTATCAATATAGACTTGAATAGCACCGCTGCGGAATATGTCATTGTGGGAAAGATCACCGATCAGCCCGGGATGTGCCAGGTGTCCATTACCCGCAGCAAGGACTTCAGCGATGACAATCAATTTCCCGGCATCAGCGGCGCCACGGTGACAATAGAAAACAACGGCGTGGTGACTTCATTACCGGAGACGGACACCGGCGTATACGGTACCGGCAGCCTGACGGGGCAGCCAGGTCAAACTTATAAATTGACCGTACATCTCGGAGCAGCGACCTTTACCGCCTCTTCCACGATGCCGCAGCCTGTTGGTCCCGACAGTATCTATGTCAGTCCCGGAAGACTCACCACTAAGAAATATGTTACTGTCATATATAGAGACCCGCCCGGTATTTCCAATTACTATCATTTTATCCAATATGTCAATGGAAAAAAAGAGCCTTCCATCTTTGTCAGCGACGACGAATTCACCGACGGGCAGACGGTAAAACCGCAATTGGTCTTCAACAACGACACCAATGATCCCACCAGGGATATCAAAAGCGGTGACAGTGTCCGTATCGACATGATCTGCAACGACGCGGCTGTATACAAATACTGGTACAGCCTCAATGACGGCGCTACAGGCACCGGCCAGAGCGCTTCGCCGGCCAACCCTGTGACCAATATTTCCGGTGGGGCACTGGGATATTTCAGCGCTCAGACCGTGCGGACTAAAGGCATAAAGGTGAATTGATAGATTTTCCCATTTATATCTTGTTTTTCCCAGAAAGGGAAGAAAAAATGTTTTGTTAAAGCGTAAATTGTTGATAATGTGTATGTTGGATTAATGGCGTGTTTTTGGTATACATAAGATCCAGTAATCTAATATCCATAGAACACCTTAAAAAACCAATCCTCCTTCCCGGCTATGAAAAGACCATTATCCAAGGCCTTGAGGACCGCTATTGGGATAACTGTTCTTCTGCTCCTGGCATTTCAAGGGCAATCCCAGCAGATACTCGACCTTTTATCCACCTCACCCACCGTTGCTTTTTCCCTTCGTCAATTAAAGAGTACAGCCACCAGGGCTATCCAGGTGCGCCGCAGTAGCGACAATGCTGTCCTGGACATCGGCTTTACAGCCGGAGGTGACCTTAACCAGGCCGCCCTATTGGCATTTACAGGCATCAATGATGGCTATATCACGATCTGGTATGATCAGACGGGCAACGGGCATGATGCTTTGCAGGCGACTGTGGCCAAACAGCCTATGATCGTCAGTGCGGGGACTGTCATGACACAGAATGGAAGGCCCATATGCGATTTCAATGGTACTACCAGCACTATGGCTACTGCCAACTTTGCATTGACGACGCCGCTATCTGTATTTCTCGTGGACAGGCGTACCGGCACGGGTACGTCGAGTACCGGGTTTGTGACGATGTTCGATGGAAGCAATAACAATACATATAAAATAGCCTATCCCAATACTTCGAACCCCACGAGCATGGGGCTTTCGCCGCAGGACTGGAATGCGGGGACCTCGCTGCAGCCCGTGCCGCAGCTGAATTCAAATTCATTATTCATGTATTCGGCCCTGTGTGATGCCACTAGCGGTGTCCAGTATCTCAACGGGGGAGTACAGTCGCATAATTTTCCGGGTTCAACCACCAACCTGAATGGTATCCGTTTGTTCAGGGGCACTCCGTTGCCTGCGGACAATGAGCTGCCGGCAGGGCAGCTGTCGGAGGTGATCGTATTTGGCAGCAAGTTGGGGAATACCGATCGGCAATTACTGGAATGCAACCAGAGCAGCTACTATACTATACAGATAGTGCCTGCGGGACTGGAGTTTTATGTCACCGGCGGCATTTCAGCCAATGCCTGTGCACAGGTGAAGGAAGATGTGGCCTGGCAGGAGGGTAGCCTGAACAATGTACAGGCTACGGGCAGCACGCTGAGCAAGTATGGCAATGGCGCCTGGGATGGAGGCGCTGCCAGCTGGAATACCATAGCTAACAACGGCTATCTGCAGTTCACGGCCAGTGAGACGAACAAGGCGCGTATGGTGGGTCTTAGCAATACCTATACGAGCACCAGCTATTCTACCATTCAATATGCATGGTACCTGACCAATAGCGGGGCCTTGCAGATATATGAGTCGGGCAATTACAGGGGGTCTTTTGGCGCCTATAATATTGGGGATGTCCTGAAGATATCCGTGGAAGCCGGTGTCGTAAAATATTACAAAAACGGCGTGCTGCAATATATCAGCAGCGCGGCGCCGACCTTGCCGATGCTGGTGAATGTATCCGTTTATGACAAGAGCGGCACCGTGACGGGAGCCACCATAGTGAACTACAGCTCGGGCGTATTTACCGCTACGGCGTCGAATGCCGGATCCAGTCCCGGCTATCAGTGGTATTTGAACGGAAGCCCCGTGGGTACCAACAGCATTACCTATACGAATACATCCCTGAACGCAGGCGACATGGTGAATTGTGTGCTGACGCCGAACATCAGCGGCTGCAGCCCTGTGACGATAGCTTCCAACAATGTGACGGCGGCAGTGACACCGTCGCCCAATATAGATTTTTATATACAGGGTACATCGACGGCTGCGGGCTGTAATTCCGTCATAGAGCAGGTGAACTGGAATACCAGCAGTCTGTCGAACGGGGTTTCGGCCTCTACGAATAATCTTTCCAAGTTCCAGTTCAATGGCTGGAATGGAGGCGCTGCATCGTACAATACCGTGAGCAACAACGGCTATTTACAATTTACGGCCAGCGAGACGAATAAGGCCCGGATGATAGGTCTTAGCACTGCCCATACCAGCAGCAGCTATGCCACCATTCAATATGCATGGTATCTCACCAACAGCGGTAACCTTCAGATATACGAATCAGGTAATGGCAGGGGTGGATTTGGGACCTATACCGCCGGTGACGTGTTAAAGATAATGGTGGAGTCGGGTGTGGTGAAATACTATAAGAATGGCGCGCTGCAGTATGTCAGCCAGATAGTGCCGACCCTGCCCATGTTGGTGGATGTGAGCATCAGTGACGCGGGTGGCACGCTCAGCAATGTGCTGGTGTCGAACTATAATGCGGGTGTATTTACCGCGAATGCCACAAATGCGGGTTCGAATCCCACTTATAACTGGATGGTCAACGGCGTGTCCGTACAAAACGGTCCCGGCGCCACTTACACCAATACAGGACTCTCCAATAATGATATCATCACCTGTCAGATGATACCGAACTTGTCCGGATGTATTGCGGTGCCTGTGGCTTCAAATAGGCTGAAGGATACGGTTATTGCTCCTGCTAACCTGGATTTCTCCATCGTAGGGACGGCGGCGACCACCAACTGTAACTCCGTCGTAGAACAGGTGAAATGGAAGCTATCCGACCTGTCCACCAACCTGCTCATTGCAGGTGGCAACGGGCTGTCCAAATTCCAGGGTGGCGGATGGAATACCGGCGCCTCTTCCTGGAATACGGTAAGCGATAATGGTTATTTCCAATTCACTGCTACCGAGACGAGCAAATCCCGGATGGCAGGTCTTAGCACTACGTATACAGGTTCCGGCTATACGAACGTACAGTATGCATTCTACCTTGTGGCCGGTGGCTCGTTACAGATCTATGAATCGGGCAACGGCCGGGGCAGTTTTGGTACCTATAACACCGGGGATGTGTTGAAGATCTCTGTGGAGAACAACCAGGTGAGATATTACAAGAACGGAACTTTATTGTATATCAGCAGTGTGGCGCCGACGCTGCCCATGCTGGTAGATGCAGCCCTGAACGACGTAGGATCGACCATCGGCAATGCGTTGGTGTCCAACTATAATGCGGGTGTTTTTACGGCTAATGTCGTGAATGCGGGGACCAATCCAATCTTTAACTGGATGGTCAATGGGGTGTCCGTACAAAATAGCACTAGCCCCACCTATACCAATACATCCCTGAACAATGACGATGTGGTCACTTGTGTGCTCACGCCTGGTCTGTCGGGTTGTAATGCGACTACTACTTATATGTCCAATTCGATAATCGACAGTGTGGCGGCGCCCGTGAACCTGGACTTCTCCATTGTGGGAACTGCTTCTGCAAGCACCTGTAAATCCGTCATCGAGCAGGTGAAGTGGAAATTGTCGGATCTGAACAATAACCTGGTCGTCACCGGCACCAATAACCTATCGAGGTTCCAGAACAACGGATGGAATGCGGGGGCTGATAGCTGGAATACGGTGAGCAACAATGGGTATTTCCAATTTACGGCTACCGAGACCTCTACCGACCGGATGGTGGGTCTGAGCACAACCTTCACGGGTAACAGCTATGCGAATATCCAGTATGCCATCCGCCTGAACAACGGAGGTGCGCTGGAAATTTGGGAATCCGGGAACTACAGAGGGGCATTCGGTACTTATACTACGGGTGATATCCTGAAGATCACCGTAGAGTCCAATGTGGTGAAATATTATAAGAACGGCACCCTCTTGTATGTGAGTGCCGTTACACCTGTGCTGCCCATGGTGGTGGATGCCAGCATCAATTCCTCTGGCGGGTCCATCGGGAATGCCATTGTGTCGAATTACAATACGGGAACTTTTACCGCCAATGTTGCGAATGCGGGTACGAGCCCGACTTTCAACTGGAAGGTCAATGGGGTCTCTGTTCAGAACAGCACCAGCCCTACTTATACCAATACATCCCTGAACAATAATGATGTGGTGACCTGTGTGCTTGCGCCTAATCTGCCGGGATGTAATATGGGTACTACCTACACTTCCAATACGATCATCAATACGACCGTACCTCCTCTAAATGTGGATTTCTCCATTGCAGGCACGGCGGCTACGTCCAATTGTGCTACGGTGACCGAGCAGGTGAAATGGAAGCTGAGCACTGTAACGCCCAATATGACCGTTGTGACGGTGAACAGCCTGTCGAAATTCCAGTCAAATGGTAACTGGGATGGCGGGGCAGCCAGCTGGAATACGGTGAGCAACAATGGCTATTTCGTATTCACGGCCAGCGAGAATTCCACGAGCCGGATGGCGGGTCTCAGCACCACTTATACCAGCGCCAGCTACACCACTATCCAATATGCGTTCTATCTTGTGGCCGGCGGCGCTCTGCAGATATATGAGTCGGGCTCCAATAAGGGTACTTTCGGAACCTATACTTCAGGAGACAGCCTGAAGATCTCGGTGGAGAGCAATGTGGTAAAATACTATAAGAATGGAACGCTGTTGTATATCAGCGGTGTTGTGCCGACGCTGCCGCTGCTGGTGGATGCATCTATCAGGGATGCGGGCGGCACGATCAGCAATGCTGCGGTAGTCAACTATAGCACGGGCATCTTTACCGCCAATACCGTGAATGCCGGTGTAAATCCGGTGTTCAACTGGATGGTCAACGGAGTGTCTGTGCAGAACGGTACCAGCGCTACCTATACGAATACGAGCCTTAGCAATAATGATGTGGTGACCTGTGTGATGACGCCTGATCTGCCCGGCTGCAGCGTCACTACCTATAACTCCAATACCATTACGAATACGAGCACGACACCTTTTGGTCTGGACTTCTCTATACAGGGTGTCGTGGATCCTTCGGCCTGTACGGCTATACTGGAGCAGGTGAAGTGGAAGCTGACGAACCTGTCAAGCAACATGAATATCGTATCGGTGAATGGTCTGTCGAAGTTCCAGTCGAACAACTGGGACGGCGGGGCGGCCAGCTGGAATACGGTGAGCAATAACGGATATTTCCAGTTTACGGCTACCGAGACCTCTACCAACCGGATGGCGGGTCTGAGCAATACCTATACCAGCAGCAGCTATACGACCATTCAATATGCCTTCTATCTCGTGAGCGGCGGTAGTCTGCATATATATGAGTCCGGTAACGACAAGGGCGCCTTCGGTGGCTATACCACCGGTGATGTCCTGAAGATATCCGTGGAGAACAATGTCGTCAAATATTATAGGAATGGAACGCTGCTACGTGCCAGCCCAACGGCACCGACGCTGCCTCTGTTGGTGGATGTCAGCATCCAGAGTGTGAATGGCACCATTGGCAGCGCATATGTCTCGAACCTCAACAGCGGAAGCTTTACGGCCAATGCAGTGAATGCGGGTACTTTTCCGACCTATCAATGGAGGGTCAATGGCGCTATCGTGCAGTCGGGGTTGAGCGCCAGCTATACCAATGGAGCGTTGTCCGCAGGGGATGTAGTGACCTGTACACTGGCGCCCAATTTACCAGGTTGTGTGGCGACCACCTATAATTCCAATACCATTACTTATATCAAGTCGGGGAGTAGTACTACATGGACCGGTGTCACCAGCACCAACTGGTTTACTCCATCCAACTGGAGCAGCGGTACGCCTGACAGGTTTACTTCCGCGGTGATACCATCGGGTACGCCCAATAGTCCGACCATGGGTTCGGATGCTAGTGTCTATGATATTACGATCGGCAGCGGTGCAACCTTTACCATGTCCGGCACGCCCGTACTGTATGTCTACCGGAACTGGACCAATAACGGGACCTTTGTATCCGGATCGGGTACGGTGGATTTTGTCAGCTGTTCGTCGCCGGCGGTCATCAGCAGTTCAAGTGCGGAGACCTTCTATAATCTGATGATCAATACTCCTTATGGGGTGACCATGGCGTCGGGCAACCAGCAGGTGTCTAAACTTATGACGTTTGTCACCGGTGTGGTAACACAGAATGCCATGCTGACCTTCCTGAATGGGTCGGCTGTATCCGGCGCCACCGACAACAGCCATGTCGAGGGGGTCGTTACGAAGAATGGTACAGGCGCCTTTACTTTCCCGGTAGGTGATGCTACTCAGTATCGACCAATAGCCATCTCTTCGCCCTCCAGCCCAACAGACGTATTCACGGCACAGTATATCCGCGCAAATCCGGGTACGTCGTATCCCCAGAGTTCCAGGGATCCTTCGCTGGCTACCATATCGTCCTTCGAATACTGGATGCTGAACAGGATCACCGGGGGGTCGAATATTTCGGTGAATCTATCCTGGAATACCAATAGCGGTACGATCGTGAATATGGGAGGCATGCATGTCGCCGGCTGGAGCACACCGCAGTCGATGTGGAAGGACCTGGGTAATAGCGCCACGACGGGTAATGCCAGCGGTGGCACGGTCACTTCTTCTGCACCTGTTACGAAGTTTGGCCCCTTTACGCTGGCCTCGCTGACCACGATGAATGTGCTGCCCATACAGCTGCTGTCCTTTACAGCAAGCGAGGTGAATGCTTCGCTGGTGGATCTTCGCTGGTCTACGGGCAGTGAACAGAACAGCAATTACTTTATCGTAGAGCGTTCGGCTGACGGGCTGCAATACGACCCGATACAAACCGTACCGGCAGCGGGCAACAGTCACCAGGTATTGAATTATGTTGCCAGGGATGGTCATCCGCTGAAGGGTATGTCCTATTACCGGCTGAAGATGGTAGACCTCGATGGTTCGGCCATCTATTCGGAGGTACGGGTTGTGAACATTGGCGGCAATACGGAACTGGCGATGTATCCGAACCCGGCGATAGACAGGACATTTATCGAGCTGAATGATAATAAGGCATTGAAGGTAACGGTCATCGATAATGCAGGCAGGCAGTTACTGTCCATCATACGGCCTACGGAGGCTGTTCTTCCGGTGGATGTCTCCGGGCTGGCGGCAGGGTTGTATTTTGTCATCATCGATCTGGAGGATAAGACCAGGATAACGAAGAAATTACTTATACGCAGGTAAACACCGATGGGGGAGGCTGAACATGGGTGACATTACGGTTATAAAAATCAAACGAAGTTTTTGCGGGCCTCGCTGGGAGTGAGATGGGTCTGCTTCTTAAAGAAATTGTTGAAATAGGCGGGGTATTCAAACCCGAGACTATAGGCAATCTCGGAGACATTCCAGTCGGTATGGGCCAGGAGGGCCTGGGCTTCTTTTATGATGCGGGCGGATATGAGTTCCGTGGTGGTCTTGCCGGTGATGTCCTTGACGCTGCGGTTGAGGGAGTTCACATGTACGGAAAGACTGCGGGCGAAATCGTTGGCAGTCCGGAGCTGAAGGTTTGTTTCGGGGGTATCGATGGGGAACTGGCGTTCCAGCAGCTCAAGAAAGAGGGAAGTGATGCGGGAGGAGGCGTTGTGATGTTTTTTATACGCCAGAGCGGGTTGCATTTTCATCGCCTCGTGGATGATGATATGGAGGTAGTTGCGCAGCAGGTCGTATTTGTGGGTATAGATAGACTCTATCTCTGCCTGCATCTTACGGAATATGGCCGACAGATCCTCTTGTTGCTGCTGATCGATAAAGAAGACGGGTGAGCCGCCGATGCGGAAGAGGGGGGAGTCCTGCAAGCTTTCCCTGCGTTCGATGGGGTGGATAAAATCTTCCGTGAAGAGGCAGAACCAGCCTTCCTGGACATCAGATTCGGCTTCCCAGGAGTAGGGGACCATGGGATTGGAGAAAAGCAGAGCTGGCCTTTCGATGGCTATCCACTTATTGGCGTAATATAGCCTTCCCGTCCCGATGATGAGGGATATTTTATAAAAGTCACGACGGATATAAGCGGTCCTGGGGAAGCAGGAGGCGCGGCTGAATATGTTGAAATGACCGGGGCCGGCATTGTTCAGGGATAGCCCGGTGGGGTTGGCCTGTGGGACCCGGGTATAGAATTCCTTGAGGCTTTCTGAATGTGGCATACGCAAAATTACAAAATTCAAACCAAAGTCAATTCGTCAAGTCATTGACGGCGCTGCAGATTCTTTTGCCGAGGTAGGGGTGGGGGATGCTGTCCGGGACTATCTTTGCGAGATGAGAAAGGATATTCCCGTCTACGATATTGGCCATTTCAACAGGGAGGATATAGTAGTCAGCAGGTTTGCCCCTTACCTGGAGTCGCACCGGGAATTCATACTACCGCATAAGCATAACTTTTATCATTTCCTGCTCTTTACGAAGGGGGGTGGAGCCCATATGATAGACTTTTCGACCTTTCCCGTCGAGCCTTACCAGATGTATTTTATGATACCCGGGCAGGTGCATTCGTGGAATTTCGAGGGAGAGGTGGATGGGTATGTGATCAATTTTTCACCTCCTTTTTTCAAGGCATTCTTGCTGAACCCCGACTATATCGATCAGTTCCCCTACTTCAGCGGGGTGTTGGAGAATTCGGTGATCAGTTTGCCTGTGAACATGCGGGAAGACGTCAAAAGGATTTTCGAGAACATCCTGGCGGAAACGGAGGCGGAGGACAGGCAAAGCATCGACATGATCAAAGCGCTGCTGGTGCAGCTATTCATCAAGATAGGGAGATTGGGCTTTGAGAATGTAGCTGTCAAAGTGGGGTCGCATAGCTATATGGTGGCGAGGAATTTTCTGCGGCTGCTGGAGCAGCATGTGGGTGAATTGAAGCTACCCAAAGAATACGCCGGGCTTTTGTTTGTTACGCCCAATCACCTGAATGCCGTTTGCAAAGAGGTTCTTGGCAGGACCGCGGGAGAAGTGATCCGCGACAGGGTCATCCTGGAGGCAAAGCGGCTAATGGTAAACCAGGAACTGTCTATCTCCGAGATAGGATATAAGCTCAATTTTTCGGACAATTCTTACTTCTCCAAATTCTTTTCAAAATATGCCGGGATGTCGCCGGAGGAATTTCGTGCGACGTCGAACCTTTAGGACAGTCAGGTCTGCCGGGTATTGCTTCACGGCTGCCTTTTGTGAACTTCTATTTATGCGGTATCCTTTTTCTACCAATTTTGTCTGCTTATAATCTAGTAAAGAAATGCAAAAAATTTGGTGGATCAGCGTGCTCCTTCCTGCCGTGCTTAGCGCGGGAGTACTCTCCGGATGTAAGAAAAATGCCGACAAGACAGCGGTGTGTCGCATTATGGGGCTTTATGTTGCAGAGGACAGCATCAATGAAGGCTTCACCTATGACAGTCAGGGCAGGCTCAGTGTGCTGGCCGCCGGCAGCCAGCTATATACTTACGAGCGCTCCGACAACAAAACGATCATTACCTATTACAGTGGGGGGCTGTTGATCAGCACGACCACCGCCGTCATGAACCAGGATGGGCTGGCAATCAATGTGCGGGTGGAGAACACCCAGACAGGAGTGGACTGGGTCAATTATGCGAATGAATACGAGGGCGACCGGATCGTCCGGAGTACTACAACCACATCCGACAAGCGACCTGCCGTTGTCACCAACTATCTATGGACGAATGGGAACATGACGGCATCCGTCATTGGCGCCGATACGACACATTTTACCTATTATACGGACAAGCTCAGCCAGGAGGGGGATTATCTTTCTCTTGTCCAGCTGACTGCGGGGTATGAAGAATACAGGGTAAAGAATCTTTTTAAGGGACAGAATGATATCAGTTTTGAATATGTGTGGGGTTTGGACGGGAAGATATCCGGCTTTAAAGAGATCTCGGGTGGTAGTGTTGCAGCCAGCCTCCTGTTGCAGTATCAATGCAATTAAGGACGTTTATCCTCCAGCGAGGCGCTGTATCTTTTCAGGGCCGTGACGATGTTCTGTACTACCTTGTTCTGGCCCGCTCGGCTGTTGAGGTATTTTTCCTCTTCTTTATTAGTCAGGTAACCTGTCTCGATGAGCACGCTGGGCATGCCTGTGGCCTCGAGCACCCAGATGCCGACGGCCCGTTGCTGTAGTCCCTGGCTGCGGCGTCCTGACTTTACAAACTCGTTGGATACGTATGTGCCGAACAGAGCACTGTTAGCAAAATATTTTTTTTCATAGAGCTGAGCCCTGATCCGTGCTTCGGGAGAGTCCATGTCCATGGCCGTGGTGTCGCCCATATTCTCCTCACTGATCATTTGGCCTTTTGACCCGCTCCTGTCAGCCTTCCATATATAGACAGCGGCGCCTGTCGTCGTATTTTTTATCCATTTGTAGCTGTAGACGGCTACCTTTCTTTTCTTTCTGCCTCTTCCTACCCATTTATGTCCTGTCAGATGTCTTTCTTCATAGCTGCCCGGGGGGCGCCCGTTGGAGTTGGCGTGGATACAGATAAACAGGTCCCCTTTGGACTTGTTGGCCAATTCCGCCCTGTAACGCAGACCTTCATGGATATCGGAGGCATTGCCTGGCATGATGTCGGTGGTCCGGGTGTATACGATCTTTATATCAGGGAATGCTTCTTTGATGGCTTTTCCCAGTTTGAGGGAGATGGCCAGGGTGACGTTCTTTTCCTTGGAGAAGAGCCCGTGAGTGCCCGGGTCGAATCCACCATGGCCCGGGTCGATGACGATGGTGTGGAGGGGCGTTTTTAGGGGAGGGCGGGTAGGAGTGTCGAAGGAGGTACGGGCTATTGCCGGCAGAAGTAGCCAGAAACACATCATTATTGTCCTATTCATCAGGGGATTTTGGTGTAAAGATATTAATTCCCGGGGTGTGGTGGTGTGACAACAAAAGTATGGGCCTGATCGTTACTGGGGCACAATTGTAATATTATGTTCAGACGTTTGTCAGTAGGGGTATTTTCACTTGTATCGACCTTTGTACTATTAGGGTGTCATTCTTCAACCAGGGCGCCGGAGACTACTGCGGACAGTCCGGCTGCTGCGCGTCCAGCGTTGCCGATGTTCAAGCGTAATCCTGAACTTAGGGAGCACGTGAGCAAGGAGCCGGTGGCCGAGTACAAGGTGAAGACGAGCAGTAAGCTGAATGATATGTATTTTATAGTGCAGCTTTATGAGACGAAGGAGACGATGAAGTACCGGGCGAAGGTTGAGTTCGAGGGCTTGGGTGGGGATGATACGGTGAAATTGCCGGATATGGGGACACCGCCGAAGCCTGTATTGCAGAAGGGGCCGGAGGAGTATTCGTGTATTATAGGGCTGCTGGATAATAATAAACGGTTCCGCGACCTGAAGAAGGTGTATGTGACGGATAAGGGAAAGCAACTGAAGATCACCACGCTGAAGCATTATATAGTGACGGAGGACTACCGGCTGGTGGGGCAATAGACAAGAAGGCCCTTCGACGTTGTCGGAGGGCCCTGGAATGCTTTTATATGATGGCAACATACAAGCTGCCTGAGGGCACGACCCTGGTACTCTCCAGTACGGAATACGGCAGATAGAAATAACCATGGTAACCCCATGGCGTGCCCCAGGAATTTTCACAGATAAATACGCCGCCGCCTGGTTGGCTCTGATCGTTGATATAACCGATAATCGGCACTGCATGCCCACCCATCAATTTCACGCCAGACTGCAGCCTGCCGTTGGAGCCAAGGGGATTATATGTGTAGCTGCTGGTACTCAGCGCTTCGAAGTAAGGGTAACCGGGGGCTCTATCGTAAACATTAAAGCCCATCATTACCGGTTTGTTGTTGGCAATGGCTGTTTTTACATCGGTGATCAGCTGGGACTGGGTAGAATTGATCACATAATATCCATGAGAGGTCGTTCCATTGCTGGGGTTTGATAGGGGGCCGTAGATGAGGTTGCTACATTATAGCCGCCGGAACCCGACACAAAGGGGTAAGGATATAAGGATTCGTTCGAAATGCCTGCGAAAGTATAGCCATTATAGGTCAGGGCTGTTCCGCTGCCTGCGTTGTTGGATAGCCCCTGTAAAGCCTGGCCGATATTGACCATGTTGGCGCCGGGATCGGAACCGATGGAACCTTTGTTTATTACCACTCTTTCGACATAATATAAGAACAAGGGACTATACATGGCCGCGGAAGTATTTGGTATCTGGTTGCCGGTGGCGGTGCTTAACCCATTGGCTGTGGTTAAACTGGCGCTGATGGCTGCCCCGGTGATGTTGTTGTTTTTGTAATAATAGAGCATCTCGTCCGTCTCGGTGCCGCAGAAGCCTGTGCAGGAGCCTATCTGACCCTGGTCCCTTATCTGTGGCGATACGAGCAAATAATTGGCAGGTAATGTACCGTTGTAGGTCAACCCGGCGGCTTGCTTGTTATTCGTAAAAATATTGGATGAAAATACCGGAACGCCCGCCCATTCCTCAGGACTCATTTGATTTAGACCATAGCCATGGATGGCAGCTGAACGCACCGTATTGTTGTCGTCAGCAACTTTTAGATCTGCTGATTTTTGACAGCCTGTTATGAGCAGGGAGGCAAGACAGAAAAAAGCAATTGAGTTTTGGGTAAGTTTTCGCATGTGAAAATAATTTATGCGTAGAAGATAGTAAAACAATTGCTAAAATGCAAAAACCCCGACGGAAGTCGGGGCCTTCGTGCCCAGGACTGGATTCGAACCAGCACACCTCGCGGCGCTGCTACCTGAAAACAGTGCGTCTACCAATTTCGCCACCTGGGCATCCTCTTGAATGTGAACCCTCTGTAAAGAGGGGCGATACGCATTCGGGGCTGCAAATATAGGGAAAGAAATACAATATTCTTCTGCAAATTCAGTTAATGTCAAAAATCCTCATAAAAACCACAAGATCATGAGCAGAAAGACCCAGGAAACAACCATCCACGCCGAAAATCCTACTTCCACCATCATACAGGTGATCTTCGAAGAGCAGATCTGGAGTCGCTCGGACTTTTCTTAATGAGATGGGCTTTGATTCCGCGTGGGCGACTGTGGGCCCAACCACAATTCCAATAACCCTCCATTGGCAAAGTCAGCATGTGAAAGATTAAACTGGTTATACTCCTTCCCGTTCAAGAAAGCTTTTTGTATATAACAATTGGCCTTTGAATTATTATACGTTTTGATGGTGAACTCTTTTCCCGGATAATAATCTTTGTTGAGCCTGATGACCACTTCATCAAAGACGGGGCTGGTAATGTCATATACAGGGTCGATGGAAGTAGTCCCATTCAAGCTGAACAGGCCAATCGATGTCAGGGCGCTTACACCCCCCATCTGTCCCTGGTCCTCATCGTGCCCCCCGTATCCTTTATCCGGTGTGACACTACCATAGGCCTGTTCATTTACTCTTCTTACCCAATATTGCGTCAGATCAGGACGTCCGGCATGACCAAACACATGCGCATTCGAGCAGCCCGGTTGATTAGCGTAGCTTATATATCCTGCGCCATAGCCAAAAACGAAATCCTGATCCTTTGCCTGTTCAAATGCGTAGTTCAGCATTTTGCAAAGCGTGTCCGGTCCTCCCATCATGCCTGCCAGCTGATCGATGCCATGAGAGACCGACCATGTGGCCTGCCAGGCGTTGGCCTCTACCCAGCCATTGCCATTTAAAGGCTCTTTATGCAGCCAGGTGCCTTCCTTTGTTTTTGGGAAGATCAGCTTTTGTCCGCTGTCGAAAAGTTTTGTCCAACCCTGTGAACGTTGGAAGAAATAACGATAATCTTTTTCCTTACCTAACTTTTTGGCCATTTGAGCCAATGCCCAGTCCTGGAAAGCGATTTCGAGTGTGATGCCTGCATTCGACGGGTAATATCCATTCTTTATATAAAATTCCATTTCCTCTTTTCCTCCCATCATGCCGCCTGGCGCATGGTTCTGTTTCATCATTTGGTAAGCGATGGCTGCGGGCGTTTTGGTAAGAACTCCTTTTTGATAGGCGCATGTAATGAGATTGGTGGCGGGGTTGCCCGTCATGATATAGCTGTAGCCGCCACCACATGGTCCTCTTGGAAGTAATTTTCCATTTTCGGCATACTGGACCAGGCTCGCGGCAAAATCGTCCAGTACTTCAGGCCAGGCCAACCCCCAAAGCACATTCAAATTCCATTGTGTCAACCAGAATGCATCTGAATTGTACATGTGAAATTTCACTTTGCCGTTGGGGTCTTTGGGCAATGTGCGGACCTTGAATTTTACATTGACGGTGAAATTACCACGCCTCTCTCCGTCGGTGTTATCGGGATAGTCGCCTGATACGTCATCCAGCTTATGCCGCCCAAGCAACACATGCCACAAGTCGGTATAAAATTTTCTCTTCTGATCGGAGGTGCCTCCTTTTACAGCAATGCGGCCCAGCATCTCATTCCACTGTTTTTGCGACGCTGCGCGAAGCTGATCGAAGTTCCAGTGGTTACTTTCGGATGCAAGGTTGCGTCTGGCATTATCGACACTTGTAAAGGAGATCGCCACCTTCATCTGAATAGTTTCACCGGCCTTTATGTGGTACTGTGCGGATACGCCCGTAGTGGGCGCATCATAATAGCTCATAGAACCGCTGTTCTTTGCTGTTTTTTCCGGTGTGCCGGTTAGTGATCTTATATCGGACAATTCCTGTTTGCTATCCCAGCCATTTAATTTTTCAAATGGTTTTTCAAAATCGATGGCAAAATAGATGCGAACATTTTCCGGGCCGCCCCATAGCCTGCCGGTGGTATTTACGGAACCTTCCAGACGGGTATTACTGATTTTTTCTACTCTTGCATCCGTCATAGTAGCCTCGCCTACATATCCGCCCAGGTTGATCAAGATATTTGTGATCGCATCTTTTGTATAGGTGTATCGGTAAAAGCTCAGCCGGTCGCCCGCCGTTTGTTCTACCCATGTGTCGTATTTATCGAGATAAAGCCGATGATAGCCCGGCTGTACAATTTCAGCATCATGTGAAAATGTGGACTTCCATTCCTGCTCTCCTTTGTTTGGGGAGATGGCGCCGGTGGTGGGCATCAGTGTTATACCCGAGAGCATCCAGCAATGCACCTGCGGGAAGCCAAGCACTTCTGTCGAATTATAATTATAGCCGCCGCCATCCTGATTTTTGTTGCGGGTCAGGGGCGCCGCGCTGATCATGCCAAAGGGCTGGCTTCCCGTGACAAAGAAGAAATAACGGCCGCGTGTGGATTCGATATAAGGATCTACCCAGGATACAGGATCCGAATTTTCGGAAGGTGACGGATAGACTTCCACCTCGGACAGACCAATGGCCGGACCTTCACCATCCGTGGTTTCGAAACGTACCCAGCTGATCGTTTGTTCCGGGAATGAAACCACTTTTGGAGCGCCGTTGTTGGGTATTTCAAAAACGGGTATGCGTGCGCCATTGCTAAAAATAAGCGTGCCACCTGCATTGTGGGAATTTTCTGTCGGCCTGTCGTACAGGATAATTTTGTTGATGGTTTGAGGCTGCTGCCAGGTTAATTGTATCCATGGATAATCGATCTCACCCCAAAAGGTGACCGTACTTGTTGATATCCATTCGCCCTGGCCGTCTATTCTGCTGATGCCGTCGATGATATTGGCAGCGGCGCCTTTTGAGGTTTCAGAGGAAGCTGTTACGGTTGCAGTATGGGCAATGCTACCTGGGCCGGCGTATACGGCCCGGCTGCAACATAGCAGGTAGAGGAAGAATAAGTGGACTTTTTGCATATTTCAAATGTATGAACATATATACATATAATGTACATTTTTTTTGTCAATAGGGAAACTGGTCAGGGGGAGGTGGGGGAGGCTTTACTCGTTCCAGGGAGATTGCAGGATGCAGCCGCAGAAGTTTTTCCGTTGATGGTGCAGTGGATCGAGAACGAAGGCCGGTTGACCTATATACCCCGGAGAAGGGCGAACGGTATGATCAGCGCTACAAAGCAAAGCGCTATGATAAGGATAATGCCGAATATCTTAAAATAGACGCGAAGGCTATTGAATCCTTCATTGGTCTTTATGCTGTCCATGGCGTCCATTCCCTTCGCTGCCGACGTGGCAAAGTGATAAAGGTAATAATTGATCCACACGCCTATTCCTACCGATATGATGGCGCCAATGATAGAGCTAATTGAGGCGTAGCTGTTAAAAAAAGTCACGATCAGAGAGACACCATAGCTGATGAAGGTGCACAACGCGCCAATCCTTGCCCATTGGGCGGCCTTTCTGACCTGCGACCGTGTGCTTTCATCGAATGCGATATTGAAGAAATTGTCCAGCGAGCTGGAGGTGTTGGGTGTTTGTTGGTTTTCCATGGCGGTTTAGAATAGTTTGGTTAATGATAACAGGTTGCTCAACAGGCTCAGTACGGCGAGTATCCCGCTGGCGAGGAAGTAGATCTTCAGGCATTTCATGCCTTCGGCGAACAGGGTCTGGTCCTGATGTTCGATGCCTTTGCGTGTCAATACCGAAAAACGATACAGCATGTAGACGATGAAGCCAGCTATCGACACGCCTATCAGGACGGCGACAATGATAATGGCGCCTCCTAAATTTTCCATGCCTTCGAGGCCCGGCGCCAGCCGGGAGAAAGCGGCGAGTATCGCTGAGCCCGCCAATGCGAATACTAAAAGACAGAGTGCTAACGCAATGATGCCTACGATAGAGAGGAAGCGTGACCAGCGGACAGTTTCGCGGAGGATATTGCCGCCATCATAGTCCAGATGCATCTGGAGGAAGGAATCCTGTTGGTTGTTTTCCATAGTCTGGAAGGGGTTTTTCACAAGAAAAAGAAAAAAAACGAAAGCAGGAAATTAATTATTGTTTTAATGCCTGACCAGGCACAAATATTGAATTGGTTTCGGCATGCCTGCCATAAGAACATCGCTCCTGGAGATATCCTTTCTCGACGAAGGTCCCCGTCAGGGGCCCGTCATCTTTCTTTTACACGGCTGGCCCGACGATGTCCGGGCATGGAGCAAAGTTGCTCCTATCCTGAACGCAGCCGGCTTCCGGACCATCACACCGTATTTGCGCGGCTGCGGCGCCACAAGGTTCCTGGCGAAGGAGACGGTTCGTGACGGCCGGGGAGTTGCTTTAGTACAGGATGCCATCGACCTGGCCGATGCGCTGGGTATAGTGAATTTTTTTGTGGCAGGACATGACTGGGGTGCGCGTGCGGCGTATCAGCTTGCCGCTTTGTTCCCCTCGAGGGTCAGCAAAATTGCGGCTATGGCGCTGGCCTTTCAGCCGAGGGGAGAATTCCCCATACCCTCGTTTCCCCAGGCCCGTCTGTTCTGGTATCAGTGGTTTATGTGTACCGATAGAGGCGCTGCGGCAATAAGAAGAGATCCTGTGGGTTTTTCGAAGATACAATGGGACACCTGGAGTCCTGCGGGGTGGTACAAAGAAGAGGAATTCCTGAGGACGGCTGAGAGTTTCGGGAACCCTGACTGGGTTTCCATAACATTAAATGGCTACCGTAGCCGCTTCCTTCCGGAGAAGGTGGATCTCCGGTGTGACGAGCTACAGCGTCGCATAAGCGGTGTAGCTCAGTTGAAGACGCCCACCCTGGTCATCAATGGCGGATCGGATGGCTGTGATGATCCTTCTTCCTTTGAAGAAATGGACCATAACTTCACGGGTGGGTATGAGCTGCTGACGTTGGATGGTATTGGGCATTTCCCGCCACGGGAGGCTCCCGGCGCCGTTGCTGAAGCGTTAGTGAGACATTTTAAGAATTAAGGCAGGCGCGTAAGCGCCTGCCTTTTATTTTAGAGATTCATTATCTTATCCCAGGCTGCTACAAAATCCTTTACAAATTTGTCCTGTGCATCGGAGCTTGCGTATACTTCTGCGATGGCCCTCAGCTCGGCATGGGAACCAAATACCAGATCGGCGCGGGTGGCGGTCCATTTGAGTTTGGCTGACTTACGATCACGACCTTCAAAAACTTCTCTGTCTTCACCTGCGGCCTTCCATTCAGTGCTCATATCAAGCAGGTGCACAAAGAAGTCGTTGGTAAGTTTCCCCGGGCGGCTGGTGAAAATACCGTGTGCGGAACCATCATAGTTGGCATTCAAGGCACGCATGCCGCCTATCAGCACCGTCATTTCAGGTGCAGTGAGGGTCAACAGCTGTGCTTTGTCAATTAAATATTCTTCTGTAGTCGCTCTTGCCCTGCCGGAGTTGCGATAATTGCGGAAACCGTCGGCGATGGGTTCCAGGTAATGGAAAGAATCGACATCCGTCTGGTCCTGCGAAGCGTCCATGCGGCCGGCTGTAAATGGAACCGTGATATTATGGCCGGCATCTTTGGCGGCTTTTTCAACGGCAGCGCATCCGCCCAGCACGATCAGGTCGGCCAGGGAAACTTTCTTTCCATCAGCCTGCGCATCGTTGAATGCTTTTTGTATGCCTTCCAGCACTGTCAACACTTTCCCTAATTGCGTGGGGTTATTGGCCTGCCAGTATTTTTGAGGGGCCAGGCGAATACGTGCACCATTGGCGCCTCCACGTTTGTCACTGCCACGGAATGTGGAAGCAGAGGCCCAGGCGGTAGCGACAAGCTCGGAAATGCTCAGGCCGGACCCCAGTATTTTTGCTTTTAATGCAGCGATGTCCTTATCGTTGATGAGGGGATGATCCACGGCGGGTATGTGGTCCTGCCAGATCAATATTTCCGCGGGAACATCCGGTCCCAGGTAGCGTGCGCGAGGCCCCATATCGCGGTGGGTGAGCTTGAACCAGGCGCGTGCAAATGCATCGGCAAACGCATCCGGGTTCTCTAAAAAGCGTCTGGAGATCTTTTCGTAGGCCGGGTCGAATCGTAATGAAAGATCCGTAGTGAGCATTGTCGGTCTGTGCTTCTTTGACGCGTCATACGCATCCGGAATGATGGTATCGTTGGTTTTTGCCACCCATTGGTTGGCGCCACCCGGGCTTTTTGTGAGCTCCCACTCGTAACCGAAGAGGTTCTCAAAGAAATTGTTGCTCCATTTTGTGGGTGTTTTTGTCCAGATGACTTCCAGGCCGCTGGTGATGGCATCTGCGCCTTTGCCTGAGCCATAGCTGTTGCTCCAGCCGAAACCTTGCTGTTCGATGCCCGCGGCTTCGGGCTCTTTGCCTACATGGTCTGCCGTGGCTGCGCCGTGTGTTTTCCCAAAGCTGTGACCTCCTGCTATCAGTGCTACTGTTTCTTCATCGTCCATAGCCATGCGGCCAAAAGTATCGCGGATGTCCTTTGCGGCGGCCACCGGATCGGGGTTCCCGTTTGGCCCTTCCGGGTTCACATAGATCAGGCCCATTTGTACCGCGGCCAGTGGGTTTTCCAGATTGCGTGAGTGGATGTCTCCGTCTGCATAACGAATGTCGCCGCCCAGCCAGGTGGTCTCGGCGCCCCAGTATGCTGCTTCATCGGCCTCCCATGTGTCTTCGCGGCCGCCTGCAAATCCAAAAGTTTTAAAGCCCATCGATTCCAGCGCAATGTTGCCCGCCAGGATCATCAGATCCGCCCATGAGATCTTGTTGCCATATTTTTGTTTGATTGGCCAAAGCAGGCGGCGTGCTTTATCCAGGCTCACGTTGTCCGGCCAGCTGTTCAGCGGTGCAAAGCGCTGTTGGCCCTGTCCTGCGCCACCGCGTCCGTCGCCCATCCGGTAGGTGCCGGCGCTATGCCATGCCATGCGGATAAACAGGCCTCCATAGTGGCCGAAGTCTGCCGGCCACCAGTCCTGCGAATCGGTCATAAGCGCATGCAGGTCTTTTTTTACGGCCCCCAGGTCGAGGCTCTTGAAAGCTTCGGCATAATCAAAGCCTTTGTCCATGGGGTTGGATAAAGAAGAATGCTGGCGCAGGATATTCAACTTAAGCTGGGTGGGCCACCAATCCCGGTTTTTTGTGCCGCCACCGCCAACATTGCTTTTCATACTGCCGTTATGAAACGGACATTTGCTGATGTCACCTGATTTGTTGTCCATTGTTAAAAGTTTTGACTGATGAATTGATTTGGAGGGTAATAGGGCGATAACTCAGGGCAAACTTATCGTATTGTTGCGTATAAATCCAATCAATTAATTCTATACTTTGATAGGTAAAATCTATTAAGGCGGGCAGGTGCTATAGAGATATTTTTCCAGAAGATGCCTTCCATCCCGTGAGCAATACCCCCGCGATGACCAGGAGCGTGCCAACCACCTGCTCGATAAAAATGGGATCGCCCAGGACAAAATGCGCCTGCAGGATCGTCGAGACCGGACCGACACTGGTGACAATGGCGGCATTATTGGCGCCGATGCGTTTCATGCCTTCCGACAGCATAAAGGAGGGGATCACCGTGGCCACCAGGGCCAGCAAGACGCCATAGACCCAAAGGTTGCCCGAGGCGGCAGCGGCAGGCAGGTGAAAATTCCCGGTGAGCCCGCCGCGTACCAGAAAATGAAGGAACACGCTGCCGACGGCTACGAGCATGCTGTAGGTAGTAAATTTCGAGGGCTCCAGCACGGATACGATCCTGCCCATGCCCGCCAGGTAGAAGGCATAGGTGATGGCGCAAAGGAAGACGAGGAAGCTGCCCCAGTAGAAATGGGCATTGCCTGTGTCGATCTTCAGCTCCCCAAAATAGGCGATCCCGATGCCAGTGTAGGTCAGGAGTAAAGCCCAGATCTGGGGCCGGCTGATGCGCTGGCGAAAGGCGAAGGAATTGATCAATACGGCAAAGCTGGGATAGAGGAAAAGGATCAGGCGTTCCAGGCCGGCGGAGATATATTGCAGGCCTACAAAATCGAAATAGCTGCTGAGGTGATAGCCCAGTATCCCCAGGATTACCACCCACATCCATTGACGGGGAGTCATCCGGGTGGCCGACCGGCGGAAGCTCCATACGGCGGCGGCTACGTAGAAAGGAAGGGAGAACAACATCCGCAGTGACAGCAGGGTGAGTGCATCTACGGACGTTGTCTGAAAGGCTTTTTTTATGATAATGGCCTTGGTGGAAAATAGTATGGCTCCGGTGAAGGAGATAAGGAAACCGGCCAGGAGGCCAGATCCTGCGGAAGGACGACGAGAACTAGACGGATACATTAAAGTCCCTCAAGGCGTCATTCAGGCTTGTTTTCAGGTCTGTGCTCGGCTTGCGCTGTCCGATGATCAGGGCGCAGCTGACGTTGAATTCTCCGGCGGGGAATTTTTTCAGATAGCTGCCTGGTATCACCACGCTGCGTGCGGGGATGCGGCCTTTGTATTCTATGGGAGAAGGGCCGCTGACGTCGATGATCTTTGTAGACTTGGTAAGCACTACATTGGCGCCCAGCACGGCTTCTTTTTCCACGATGACGCCTTCCACCACGATGCTGCGGCTTCCGATAAAAGCGCCGTCCTCGATGATCACGGGGGATGCCTGCAGAGGCTCCAGCACGCCTCCGATGCCTACGCCGCCGCTGAGGTGAACTCCTTTGCCAATCTGAGCGCAGCTGCCTACTGTGGCCCAGGTGTCTACCATGGTGCCTTCGTCGACATAGGCGCCGATATTTACATAGCTGGGCATCAGCACGACATTCCTCGCCAGAAAGGCGCCATAGCGTGCTACGGCATGGGGTACGGCCCGTACACCCAGATCCTTATAGTTCTTCTTCAGCAGCATTTTATCATAGAATTCGAAAGGCTCTACATCCCAGGTCTTCATAGGCTGGATGGCGAAATACAAAAGAATGGCTTGTTTGACCCATTCGTTGACCTGCCAGCCGCCTTCTACGGGGCTGGCTACCCGCAGACGTCCCTTGTCTATGTCTTCAATGACGGCAGCTACAGCGTCCACATATTCGACCTTTTTTAGTAACTCCCGGTTGGCCCAGGCTTCCGCGATCATTTGTTTCAATTCCATCGAAAAAATTTTTGCAAAGGTACTACCTTTACGGCTTATGCTTTCCACAGACTTTCAACAAGACATCGACCGCAGCCTGGCCGTTCTGCAGGTGGGGGGGCTTATACTGTACCCTACGGATACCATCTGGGGTATAGGATGCGATGCTACCAATGCCGGGGCAGTGAGCAAGGTATACGCCCTAAAGCAACGGGCCGAGACGAAAAGCCTGATCGTGCTGATGGCTGATGAAAGGGACATCCTCAAATATACCAGCCAGCCCGACCTGCGCATATTCGACTATCTGCATACCGTGACAAGGCCGACGACCGTCATTTATGAAGGGGCGGTGGGGCTGGCCGGCAATCTCATCGGCGCAGATGGTACGGTGGCCATACGGCTGGTGGAGGATCTCTTTTGCAGGCATCTTATCAAACGGCTGCGGCGGCCGCTGGTATCCACTTCGGCGAATATCTCGGGTGAACCTGCTCCCGCGTTTTTTCACGCCATCGACTCAAGAGTGAAAGAAGGGGTGGATTATGTGGTGGAATACCGGCAGGGGGATACTACCCCCAAAGAGCCATCGTCCATTGTACGATGGAACAGGGATGCCACTATAACGGTGATTCGTTAATTTTGCCTCCGTGAATAAAATTCTGGTAATACAAACGGCGTTCATTGGCGATGTGGTGTTGGCGACAGGCATTATAGAGAAGCTGCATGCTTATTTACCCGACGCACAAATAGATTTTTTATTGCGCAAAGGCAATGAGGGGTTGCTGGTAGGGCATCCTTTTTTGCATGAGGTGCTTATCTGGGATAAAAAGAAGGATAAGCTGCGCAACCTGGTGCGTATGGGAAGAAAGATACGGAAGGCGCGGTATGATATCGTGATCAATGTGCAGCGATTTGCAGCTACGGGTCTGCTGACCTTTTTTTCCGGCGCCGGAGAGACAATAGGATTTGACAAGAACCCGCTGAGCCGGTGGTTTGCCCGTCGGATACCCCATATTGTCAGCACCAGCGAGGCCCCTCTTCATGAGATAGCGCGTAACCAGGAATTGATCCGGCATATAACGGACGCGGAACCTGCCCGTCCGAGACTTTATCCTTCTACAGCGGACTATGAGAAGGTTCGGGCGTATAAGAACACTCCCTATATTACTATTTCGCCAGCATCGGTGTGGTTTACCAAGCAGTATCCGAAAGAGAAATGGGTGGACTTTATCCGGAAAGTGCCGGGGGAGTATACTGTTTATTTGTTGGGGGGACCGGGGGACAAGGAATTGTGTGAATATATAAGGGAACGGATCGCGGGTGGTGGGAAGGCGGAGACCACGGGCGGACCTGCTGTAGCCGATCTGAGCGGTCAATTTAGCTTTCTACAATCGGCGGCCCTTATGCAGGATGCGCATATGAACTATACCAATGATTCGGCTCCCATGCACTTTGCTTCCGCGCTCAATGCTCCTGTGACCGCTATCTACTGCTCCACTGTTCCTGCCTTTGGGTTTGGGCCTTTGTCCGATAAGCGATATATCGTGGAGGTGGAGGAGGTGTTGGACTGCCGGCCTTGCGGGCTGCACGGGTATAAGGCGTGTCCGCTGGGGCATTTTAACTGCGCACACCATATCCGCGACGAGCAGCTGCTGGCGAGTTTGGGAGGGTAACCTGGCAGCGGACCTGGGCCGAGTATCGATGGTGGTGAATTGGACATATTAATGTAGGTTTGCCAAGTTTATGGATATCATTTGCACTGAGAAGGAACTGTTCGTATTCAATAAGATAGCTATAGCTGCCGGCGAGTTGGGAGTAGCCTGCTTCCTCATAGGGGGATTTGTGCGGGACAAGCTTATTGGCCGTCCAACCAAGGATGCGGACATTGTGTGCGTGGGGGATGGCATTGAGCTGGCCCATAAGGTGGCTGACAGCTTTCAGCCCAGGCCTGTAGTGTCTTATTTTAAAAACTTCGGTACTGCCCAGATAAAGCTGGATGACTGGGAGATAGAGTTTGTCGGCGCCCGGAAAGAAAGCTACCGTCAGGACTCGCGTAATCCAACTGTAGCGCCGGGCACTCTCCGAGACGACCAATTACGGCGGGATTTTACCATCAATGCCATGGCTATCAGCCTGAACAAAGAGGATTATGGCAAGCTGATCGATCCATTCGATGGGATGGGGGATCTGGGCCGGCGTCTGATACGGACCCCGTTGGACCCCATACAGACCTTTAGCGACGACCCCTTGCGGATGATGCGGGCCATCCGATTTGCCACACAGCTGAATTTTACCATCGACGAGGCGGCTTTCGGGGCCATCAGGGAGGATGCACACCGTATCAGCATCGTAAGCCAGGAACGTATAACGGACGAGCTCAATAAGATCATCCTCAGTCCCAGGCCTTCCATAGGATTTGACCTGCTATATCGCAGCGGGCTGCTGACTATCATATTCCCCCAAATGGTGGACCTGGTCGGAGCGGAGTATATTGACGGGATGGGGCATAAGGACAATTTCTATCATACATTGCAGGTGCTGGACAATATCTCGGCTCATACCAATGACCTTTGGCTCAGGTGGGCCGCCATACTGCATGACATAGGCAAGCCGGCCACTAAACGTTTTGAGAAGGAACAAGGCTGGACCTTTCATGGGCATGAGGTGGTGGGAGGCAGGATGGTGCCCCGGATATTTGCCCGGCTGAAGCTACCGCAGAATGAAAAAATGCGTTTTGTGAGGAAGTTGGTGGAATATCATTTGCGTCCTATTAGTCTTACGAAAGAGAATATTACCGACAGCGCCATTCGCAGGCTTTTGTTCGATGCCGGGGAAGATATCGATGCGTTGATGACCCTGTGCGAGGCGGATATCACGTCGAAAAACAAACAGAAGGTCCGCCGATTCCTGGAGAATTTTGAGATGGTGCGGGGCCGGATGAAGGAAGTGGAGGACAAGGATCAATTGCGTAACTGGCAGCCTCCCATCACAGGAGAAATGATCATGGAGAAGTTTGGACTTCCACCGGGGAGGCTGGTGGGTGAGTTGAAAACGGCCATACGGGAGGCTATCCTGGACGGAGTTATTGAAAATAAGTATGAAGCTGCGGTCGAGTTTATGATGAAAAAAGCGGCTGATATGAAGTTGGCGCCAGTAAAATGAAGTTGGTCCCGGCAAAATAACGGCTGGTGGATTAACAGGTGCAAATCCAAATAATTCATATTATATTGTGACCCAATTAAAACTTGTATCTTAAGCTTATGGCGATCTTGAAATTCAGGGTTTATTTTGAGGAAGATGATAGCATTTACCGGGATGTAGCGATCAGGCATACCCAGACATTTCTGCAATTGCATCAGGTGATCCTGCGGGCTTATGAATTCGACAGTAAGCACCAGGCCACTTTTTATCGCAGCAATGACAACTGGCAGCGGGGAAGGGAGATATCACTGGAGAAATACGACAAACCCTATAAGGTGGAACCCTTATTGATGGAAGCCACCACCATTGGCTCGGAAATACGCGACCCCAATCAAAAATTTATTTACACATACGATTTTGCCAAGAACTGGGGCTTTCTTGTCGAACTGATCAACGTATCGAAGGAGGAGAGCGGCAAGCTGGATTATCCTGCCGTCGTCAAGTCGGAAGGCATCCCGCCCAGCCAGTATGGGACCAAGGGGCTGGTGGGTGACAAGCTCACCGAGATAGAGGAGAAATATGATCTCACCAAGGGGACGGAAGGATTTGGAGTAAAGGAGGAAGATGGTACGGATGCGGAAGAGGAAGAGAGCGAAAGTGAGGAAGAAAGCGAAGAATCCGGCGCGGATGAATGATCGCACTGTCATCATTATCGTAGGCCCTACAGCAGTGGGCAAGACGGCGGCAGCCGTGGGGCTTGCTCAGGAACTTTCCACCAATATTATTTCTGCCGACAGCCGGCAATGTTTTAAGGAGCTGAATATCGGCGTTGCCAAGCCTTCTCCCGAAGAGCTCCGGGCCGTTCACCATTATTTCATCGATTCCCATTCTATTCATGAAGAAGTGACTGCTGCCGTCTATGAGGAGCTGGCCCTTGGGTGGACGGAAGAGATCTTTTATAACCAGGCTATGGCAAAAAAGCCGCCCGTGGCTGTGATGGTAGGCGGCACGGGACTTTATATCAAAGCTTATTCCGAGGGGCTGGATGCTATCCCGCCCATCGACCCCGCCATACGTCAGCAAATACAGCATCATTATGAAGAGGAAGGGCTGGCCTGGTTGCAGCAGCAGATCCGGGATAGTGATCCTGAATTTTTCCGGGTGGGAGAGATGCAGAATCCTCGGCGGATGATGCGGGCGCTGGAGGTAAAGAAGGCTACCGGGCATTCTATTCTCAGCTTTCGAACATTGGGGAAAAAACAGCGTCCTTTCCAGATGGAGAAGGTCGGTATCTTCCTGCCAAAAGAGGAGCTCCATCAGCGTATCAATGGACGCGTGGACAGCATGATGGAGAATGGATTATTGGAAGAAGTGCGGAGTTTATTACCTTACCGTGAATTGAATGCATTGCAGACCGTAGGATATACCGAGCTGTTCGATCACCTGGATGGGAAGGCGTCCCTGGACCAGGCGGTGGAAGCTATCAAGATGAATACCCGAAGATATGCCAAGCGGCAGATGACCTGGTTCCATAAAGACCCTTCGATACGGTGGGTAGACGCGAGAGAGTGGGCGGATATGAGCGAAACCATACAACTTAAATATTCCATCCGGCAATGACAAACCTGCACAGACTGATAGCCAAGGAGTTCGGAGAAGACTTCCAGTGGGGTGTGGCGATGGCTGCAGCACAGAATGAAGGGGCTTATAACAGCTATGGCAAGGGGCTTTCCATCTGGGATAGTTTTTCCCGGCGGCAGGGCAAGATCAAGGGAGGGGGCAAGCCTACCGTTGCCTGTGATTTCTACCATCGATATAAGGACGATCTTTTATTGGTGAAGGCCCTGGGTTTTGGCGTCTTCCGGTTCTCCATATCCTGGGCGCGGGTCCTTCCGGAGGGGACAGGGCGGGTGAATAAAGAAGGCATTGCCTTTTATCACAAGGTCATCGATGAATGTCTGAAGCTGGGTCTGACACCATATATTACACTATATCACTGGGACCTGCCCGTGGCGTTGGAGAAGGAGGGGGGGTGGACCAGCCATCTTATGTTAAGATGGTTTGCACGTTTTGTTACCTTGTGCGCAGAGGAGTATGGCGACAAGGTAAAGAACTGGATCGTGTTGAATGAACCGGCAGGGTTTACCAGCCTGGGTTATATGCTGGGCAAGCATGCACCGGGGAGGATCGGCCTTTCCAATTTTTTCCCGGCTATTCACAATGCAGCCCTTGCGCAGGCAGACGGCGGCCGGATACTTCGGCAGCTGGTGAAGAACGCGCATATCGGTACCACCTATTCGTGCTCGGAGATAGTGCCTTATACAAACTCCCAAGAGGATATACAGGCGGCCAGGCGGCTGGACGTTCTGATGAACCGGCTGTTCATCGAGCCGGCGTTGGGGCGCGGCTACCCCAGAGAAGATTTTAAATTCCTCGAAAAGCTGGAGCTGTATACCAAGAGCTGGAAATATACCGAGCGGATGCATTTCAACTTCGACTTCGTCGGGATACAGAACTATTTCCCTGTCGTCGTGCGGCATAATGCACTGATCCCTATCGTGCAAGCGTCCGAGGTGAAGGCCGTCACGCGGAAGGTGCCGCATACCGCCATGGGCTGGGAGATCAATCCCGACAGCTTTTACCGGCTGATCAAGCGGTTCTGGCTCTATGGCGGGGTCAAAGAGATCTTTATCAGCGAGAGTGGCGCCGCCTTTAAGGACGAGCTTGTCAATGGGGTGGTGGATGACAGGCAAAGGATCGAATACTTTCAACAATATCTGCTGGCCATGCTAAGGGCCAAAAAAGAAGGGGTCAATATAAAAGGCTACTTCGTATGGACCCTGATGGACAATTTCGAATGGGCCGAAGGGTATAAGGCCCGGTTTGGTCTCATCCATGTAGACTTCGAAACACAGCTCCGCACGATAAAAAACTCCGGATACTGGTTCAGGGACTGGCTCAATGGAAAGTAACCATTGCTATAATTTTAGCTTCTTTCAACCGGCGGTTGCCGGTTTTTTATTGACCTGGATCACTTTCTAAAAAAATTATAAATCTTTTTATATTTTTTATAAAAGTTTCATAGCTTAACAATATATTTACATGAGAAAGGCGAAAAAATGTCCAAAACTATATTTTATAAGAAAAAGATTGTAAAAGAATTGTATTTCGCCAAGACCTTATCCTGCTCGGATCTTAGCCTCTTAACCAAGAAAAGTCTTCCACTCACTACGAAAATGGTCAATGAACTCATTGACGAAGAATACATTATCGAGACCGGTTATGCGCCCTCGACCGGTGGGCGGCGGCCATTGATGTATTCCCTGCGGCCGGATGTGCTGTATGTGGTGGCGGTAGCCATGGATCAGCTGTTCACGCGGGTGGTCATCATGGACATGCACATGGAGAATGTCACCGACTGTGAGAAGTTCGAGCTGCATTTGGATAAGAACCCGCAGGCACTGGATATGCTGGCGGAGAAGATCGAGCATCACATTCACCGGAGCGGTATAAAGAAGGATAAGATAGCAGGTATCGGGATTGGGATGCCGGGCTTTGTGGATGCCAAAAAGGGGCTCAATTATTCTTTTTTAGAGACAGGGGGGAAAGGGATACCACAATATCTGACGGAGAAGCTAAAGGTGCAGGCATTTATAGAGAACGACTCGAGCCTTATTGCGCTGGCGGAGTACAGGTTTGGTGCGGCCAGGGATAAGAAGAGCGCGATGGTGATCAATCTGAGCTGGGGTATTGGATTGGGGCTGGTGATGAATGGGGAACTGTTCAGGGGACATGAGGGGTTTGCGGGAGAGTTCAGCCATATTCCACTTTTTTCGAATAATAAGCTGTGTTCCTGTGGTAAGAGCGGTTGCCTTGAAACGGAAGCTTCGCTGCTGGTGGTAGTCGAGAAGGCGAAGGAGGGGATACGACTGGGGAGGGTGACGACGCTGACGCATGAGATACTGGCGGCTGATCCGGACAGGGCGTCGATGGCGGTGATCAAGGCGGCCGAGAAGGGCGACAAGTTTGCGGTGGAGCTGATATCGGAGGCGGGGTATCATATCGGCAGAGGGGTGGCGATATTGATCCATCTGCTGAATCCCGAGGCGATCGTGCTCAGCGGCAGGGGGTCATTGGCGGGGAAGATCTGGAGGATACCCTTACAGCAGGCCCTGAACGAACATTGTATCCCCCGGCTGTCCGCCAATACGAGGATCGAGATGTCCAGGCTGGGTTATAATGCCGAGCTGATAGGCGCAGCGGCCCTGGTGATGGATCACTATGCAAGAGAGGGCGCAAAGAAATCGGCCATACGGCGGGAAGATCCTGCTTATGATGATAGTATATAGATAATATATAATAGTAGACGGTTGCAAATGAACGCGGTGTTCATTACTCCTAACAATTAAAAACCAAAATTAACCGCAATGACAACACCCAAAGTGAGATTATTGCTTTTCATGCTGGCATGCATGTGGAGCGCAGTGCTAATGGCACAAACCAAGACTGCCATCAATGGCGTGGTAAAGGACGCCAGTGGAAACCCGGTAGCGGGCGCCACTATCAAAGTAAAAGGAACCAGTGTCAGCGGTGTTACGGATGAGACCGGGCATTTCTCTTTAAAGGCAGCCCCCGGTGCTACGCTGGTCATCTCTTCCATCGGATTTGTAAGCAAGGAGGTGCCAGTCGGGACCGGATCGGCCCTCACGGTAGAGCTTGCCAACAACAACAAGGAATTATCGGAAGTAGTCGTAACAGGATTTGGCGTCAAGCAGCAGACGCGGAAGCTGGCCTATTCCATCTCGGAAGTAAAAGGTGAGGAAGTTGCCCGTGCGGGAACGGTGAACGTAGTAAACTCCCTGCAGGGGAAGGTTGCCGGTGTGATGATCAACCAGGGCGCTGGTGGTCCTTCTTCCAGCAGCCGGATCCGTATTCGAGGAAACTCCAATATAAGCAGTACTACTATGCCGCTGGTCGTCATAGACGGTGTGCTGATACAGCCCGGAACATCCGGCGCCGACTCCTGGGGCGACAACCGGGACTTTGGCAACCAGCTGAAGAACCTGAACCCGGACGACTACGAGAGCATTACCGTATTGAAAGGCTCCGCAGCGAGCGCGCTGTACGGTTCCCAAGCGCTCAATGGCGTCATTCTGATCCAAACCAAAAAAGGAAGGGTCCGTCCGGGCCTGGGCGTTACAGTCAATCAGACGACTACCTGGAATAAGGTATACAGGCTGCCTGATTTTCAAAATGAATTTGGCGGCGGCAACAGCCCGAACTTTGCCAAGACGACGGATGGAAAGGACGCGATACCCAATGACGATTATGCGCCCTACTATTCCTTTGGTCCGAAGTTTGACGGACGTACCATTGTGGATGCCGACGGGGTCACACGCAAGTATGTGCCCAACGATATGAAGAAGTTATATGTTACGGGTGTACTGAACAATACCAATGTAGCGGTGGAAGGTGGCAATGACAGGACTACTATAAGGTTCTCCTATACGAGGACACATGAGACAGGTATTGTCTCGAATAACGCATTCCACCGGGATAACTTCAACCTGCATGCTACGCAAAAGATAGGAAGTTTCCTGAACATGGATGCTTCCGTCAGCTATGCATCCACCAATTCCGTGAACCCGATGCAGCAAGGCGGTCAGGCCAGCCTGTTGTACCGACTGGCTTATTCCAATGCACGGAGCTATCCGCTGGAGAACCTGTTAGACAACTATATCGATAAGGTAAATGGCGGCAGGGTAATAAAAGGCCCCTATCTGAGAGGGTCCATGACAAGCAATATGTGGAAGATCTATCAGGAAAACGCCTCACAGAAAGAGAATAATCTGCTGGCCAACCTGGACCTGACGGCTACGATCAATCCCTGGCTGAAGCTTTTGCTGAGGAGTAATGTCAACAGCATCGGCATTGTCAATGAGTACAAGGAGAGAGGGGATGGTCCTCACTTTACCAGCGCTACTTACGGAGCGTACAGTTTGTATAATTCCAACCAGATGCAGGGAAGGATGCAGGCGTTGCTTACTGCCAATAAGGATCTGTCCAAGGACTTCAATCTAAGCGCTACCCTGGGTGGAGAAACACAGCGCGGGCTTGGCGGCACTCAATTGAAGGCCTCTACCGCCGGCGGTTTCAAGATCGCCGACATATATGCGCTGTCCAACTCCAAGAATGCGCCTACGGTCAATACCGACAACAGCGGCAAATATCCTCAGAGCAGGCTGGACGCGTTGTATGCATACGGAGATCTTACCTGGAAGGAGATGCTGACCCTTTCTGCCAGCTTCCGCAATGACTGGACGTCTACGCTGACCTATCCGGATGGCCATGGCCGGTATGCCTATAACTATCCTTCGGTGGGAGTATCCTGGATATTTTCGGAGATCCTGAAGAACAATCCCCGATATGACTGGCTGTCTTTTGGTAAGCTGAGAGCCAGCTATGGTCAGACTGGCGGAGGCACGGACATCTACAAGACTTCTACAGGGAATTATGTCCTGAATGGAGCCTTTAGCGACCTCAGCGGGCAGATACCCCGTTATGGCTTCCAAAGCAATGACCTGGGCAACCTGGACCTGAAGCCGTTGAAAGCTACAGAGTATGAGGTAGGCGCGGACCTGCGCTTCTTCAACAGCCGTGTACGCGTTGATGTGGCATTGTACAAGAAAAATACGGTGAATGAGATCATCTCTCTTGGCGCTCCTTCAGAAAGCGGCATCAGCAGCCGTGTGATCAATGCGGGTAACACGCAGAACAAGGGTATCGAGCTGTTGCTTTCCGTCGTGCCGGTGAAAGCTAAGGATTACGAGTGGACCTCCACTTTCAATTTCACGAGGAACAAGAATACGATCATAAAGCTGTATCCCGGTGTAACGTCGAAGCAGCTGGACATCGCATTTGGCGCGGATGTAGAAGCCGTGGCCACCGAAGGGCAGGATTTCGGAACGATCATGAGCACCTATGCCTATGCAAGAGACCCCCAGACCGGTCAAAAATTATTGCAGCAGGACGGAACATACTGGCGCAGCGGCGCGTATGGTCAAGGTTCCAAGAACCTTGGCTCGGCCATGGAGAAATTCCTTTTGAGCAACGTCAATGAATTCCGTTATAAGAATTTCAACCTCTTTGTGCAAGTGGATGCCAAGGTAGGCGGAAAGATCGCGTCGACCACCCACCAGTATGGTTCCGAATACGGCAACTACAAGAGCACGCTCTTTGGCCGTGATGCGGCGCATGGCGGTGTAGCCTGGACGGATGACAACAACGTAAGCCGTAATGATGGTATCATACCCGAAGGTATCTTTGGCACCGGTACGGTGGTCAATGGCAAGGACATCAGCGGCATGACCTATGCCGAAGCGGTAAAGCAGGGTATCAAGAAGCCGATGTCTGCGCTGGATTACTATGAGGGTATTGCCAGCTGGGGAACGGGTATCCGTGAATATTCGGTCTTCGACAATTCCTGGGTATCGCTGCGTGAAGTATCCGTTGGATATGAGATGCCGAAGTCGATCACCAACAGACTGCATCTGCAACGCCTGAGGTTTAATGTCATCGGCAGAAACCTCACCTATTTATTCTCGAACACCAAGGACCATATTTTCCCTGAGGCAATCTATGCGAGCCGTCCCGGCGCATTTGCGGAGACAGGTGGCGGCCCTTACCAGCGCCAGATCGGGGTGAGTCTGAACGCAGGCTTCTAACCGGGCCAGTTAATAAATTATTCATCGAAACTCTAATTGAAATGAAATTTTATAAATATTCATATTTGTCTGCGATGATCGCCGCCCTGGTGCTTGGGGGATGTAAGAAGTCGGCGTTCGTGGACCTCAATACCAATCCAAGCACATTGTATTCGATCAAGCCGGAAGAGCAATTCCTGAATGCGCCGATCACGATACATGGACAGGATTTCGAACAGTTCTATGACAACTACCGGAGGATCATGTACTGGATGCAGCAGTCCACCGCCGGGGCCGGCAATGGTTCCGTCACGTTGAAGACCGTGGGGAATTTCGATTACCGTTACGGGATCTTTTATCCTTCCGTAGGCGCTATCCTGACGGATGTACAAAAGCTCATCGACAAAATGCCGGATTCGGCAAAGGCAGCTTATGCTCAGATCTATGCCATTGCTGATATCCCTAAGATATATTATGGATTCTATGTATCGGATATCAACGGCAGCATACCTTATTCCGAGGCTTTCCAGGGACGTTATGGCGGCACCCTGACCCCAAAATATGAGAGTCAGCAAAGTCTCTTTACTTTATGGGACAAGCGGCTGAAGGATATCATCGGCATCCTCAAAGGAGCTCCCTCCGTCACACAGGTAAGCCTGGGGAAAAACGATCTCTGGTATCATGGAGATCCGGCCCTTTGGGCAAAGGCGGCTTCCGCCCTTCGTCTGAAAATGGCTTTCCGTCTGGCGAAGCGGGACCCGGCTACGGCTTCTGCTATCGCAAAGGAAGTAGTGGCTGATGCCGGTAACCTCATGGCCAGCAATGCAGACGGCTGGGTGCTGTATGCAGACTATAATTTCACTTCCGGTGGCAACTGGGATCCTTCGGAATTCCGTGCTCCCAAGCCCACGATGGACTTTATGTATGCCCAGGGTGATCCCCGCATGCATATGTTCTATCAACAGAATAACTACACCCAGGCCAATCTCAATACGGCGATAGCTGCGGGCGTATATCCTGTGGGAACTACCTGGAACCCACGTCAGTATGTCGGCGCACCGATAAGCCCGGATGTAGTAGCCACACCTTCCGTCAAGAGCTGGTTCACGGCCAAAAAAGTCAATGATAATCTGTCCCTCGACACCGTGTCCTATCTTCAATGGAGAATGTTCCAGCCTGCCAACAACAGCGGCACGGGACAAAGCTTCTTCCCCATTATTACTTATGCCGATGAGCTTTTCATGCGTGCTGAGCTGGCTGTAGCCGGGATCACCACCGAGGATCCGCAGGCCCTGTATTATGCGGGTATCGATGCATCCATCAGCTTCTATGATCAGGCTGCTTCCAAGGCCAAACTGGCTGACTATGCACCTTTAGGGGCTAATGACGTGGCCAATTATAAGGCTTCCGCAGCCATTGTCTACAACCCCGCCAAGGCACTGGAACAGATTGCTATTCAGGAGTATATCAATTTCTTTAAGCAACCGAATGAAGCGTGGGCGTTGTTCAAACGCACCGGTATGCCGAATTCGTCTACGGCCCTGGCAAATGAAGACATCCTCATCGATGGGACAGTGTACAACATCCCAAGACGCGCCGCGCTGACCACGCCCGCTACTACCGACCTGAATAAGGTCAACAAGCAGGCTGCGCTCGACGATATGAGCAAAGACCCCGATTTTGGCACCAATATCGGTGACCTTTATGGCAGGGTCTGGTGGGATAAAAAATAGCTGGAGCGCTTACCATCAATATATTATAGGAGTAGGTCCCGGACTGTAAAAAGTTCGGGACCTTTTGTTTGTATTGACTATTAACATTTGTAAAGAATTGGTTAACGAACCTATACTTTTTATTTTTTTTATAAAAGTCTTCTACCTTAACATTTCTTTATCATGAGAAAGGCATAAAAATGTCTAAAGCCATACTTTATAAAAGACAGATTATAAAAGAGCTGTATTTCGCCAAGACCTTATCCTGCTCGGATCTTAGCCTCTTAACCAAGAAAAGCCTTCCGCTCACTACGAAAATGGTCAATGAGCTTATTGACGAGGGATATATTATCGAGACCGGTTATGCGCCCTCGACCGGTGGGCGGCGGCCATTGATGTATTCCCTGCGGCCGGATGTGCTGTATGTGGTGGCGGTAGCCATGGATCAGTTGTTCACGCGGGTGGTCATCATGGATATGCATATGCGAAATGTGTCGGACTGTGAGAAGTTCGAGCTGCATTTGGATAAGAACCCGGAGGCGCTGGATATGCTGGCGGAAAAGATCGAGCATCACATTCTCCGGAGCGGTATAAAGAAAGATAAGATAGCAGGTATCGGGATTGGGATGCCGGGCTTTGTGGATGCCAAAAAGGGTATCAATTATTCTTTTTTGGAGTCCGGCGCCAAGGGGATACCCGAGCAGTTGTCGGAGAGACTGAAGATACCGGTGTCTATAGAGAATGACTCGAGCCTTATTGCGCTGGCGGAGTACAGGTTTGGTGCGGCCAGGGATAAAAAGAGCGCGATGGTGATCAATCTGAGCTGGGGTATTGGATTGGGGCTGGTGATGAATGGGGAACTGTTCAGGGGACATGAGGGGTTTGCGGGAGAGTTCAGCCATATTCCACTTTTTTCGAATAATAAGCTGTGTTCCTGTGGTAAGAGCGGTTGCCTTGAAACGGAAGCTTCGCTGCTGGTGGTAGTCGAGAAGGCGAAGGAGGGGATACGACTGGGGAGGGTGACGACGCTGACGCATGAGATACTGGCGGCTGATCCGGACAGGGCGTCGATGGCGGTGATCAAGGCGGCCGAGAAGGGCGACAAGTTTGCGGTGGAGCTGATATCGGAGGCGGGGTATCATATCGGCAGAGGGGTGGCGATACTGATCCATCTGCTGAATCCCGAGGCGATCGTGCTCAGCGGCAGGGGATCATTGGCGGGGAAGATCTGGAGGGCTCCTTTGCAGCAGGCCCTGAACGAACATTGTATCCCCCGGCTGTCCGCCAATACGGCCATCGAGATCTCGGAGATGGGGTTTGATGCAGAGATTACAGGAGCCGCGGCGCTCGTAATGGACAATTATGAAAAAGGGGTTATAAAAAAAAGGCAGGCAGTTAGTCTACAGGATGATTGACCAGCCATATGAAAAGTTAGACCAGAACAACAAAAATTCAAAATCAAAACTACATGTCGATGAGAAAGTCACAGACTCTCTTACTCCTGACCATGCTATGCTGCATGTGGAGTACAGCGCTACTGGCCCAGAATCGGGTGCCCATTACCGGCACCGTCAGGGACAGCGTAGGCAACGCCCTCTCGGGTATCTCAGTTTCAGTTAGAGGCACTAAAGGCGGTACCACTACCGACGCACTCGGGAGCTTTAAAATTAATGCTCCTTCTTCGGCGACGTTGGTTTTCTCTGGTGTCGGGTTCCTGACACGTGAAGTAGTTGTTACAGGGGGTGTCATCAACATCTCCCTGCATGCGGACCCCAAGAGCCTGAGCGAGGTGGTGGTAACGGGTTTTGGTGTAAAGAAAGACATTCGTAAAGTGGCCTATTCCGTCACGGAGATCAAGGGAGATGAGGTCGTTCGTGCCAACAATGCCAACCTTGTCGATGCGATGCAGGGCAAGGTAGCCGGTGTGTTTATCGGCCAGGGCGCTGGTGGTCCTTCCTCCAGCGCTAAGATCCGGATACGTGGTAATGCTACGCTGGACGCGAATACGCAGCCGTTGATCGTGCTGGACGGTATCCTGATCCAGCCGGGAACTACCGGAGCCGACTCCTGGGGTCAGACGAAGGACTTTGGGAACATCATCAAAGACCTGAACCCGGATGATTATGAAAGCATCGACGTCCTCAAAGGCTCTGCCGCCACTGCATTGTATGGTTCGATGGCGTTGAATGGCGTATTGCTTATTACATCCAAGAAGGGCCATGCCCGCAAGGACCTGGGGGTTACCTTCTCTCATACGGAATCATTCGACAATGCATATAAGCTGCCGGATTATCAAAATATTTATGGTGGTGGTATCAAGCCTACCTTCGACAAGGATGGCAGCGGCAACGACATCGTAGACAATAATAATGTCAACGTTTACCTTGTACCCAATGGTGGTTATTCTTTCGGACCCAAGTTCGATGGACATATGGTAAAGGACCTTGATGGCAGGATGGTGCCCTGGGTGGCCAATGACCCATTGAAATTTTTTATCACGGGTAAATACATCAATACAAATATTGCCGTCGAAGGTGGCAACGAATCAAGCACCTATCGTTTCTCCTATTCCAACCTGAACAACAACAGCGTGATGCCGAACAACCGGATGGACCGGAATGCCTTTACGCTGCGTGCGACGCATAAGATCGGCAACGCCATCAACCTGGATGCCAGCGTGAACTATACGGCTACCCGTATCAGGAACCCGATATTGCAGGGTGGAAACTTTAGCCCCTTGTTTGCCTTCACTTACCTGATGCCGCGCAATGCGCCGATCAGCTATTATGAAAATCACTATATCGACTCGGCGGTGGGTGGTGTCAAGGATGGGGCTTCCAAGGATCCTTACTACCTGGCCCATACGATGTGGCAATATTTCGAGCAAAACACTATTCGCAAAGAGAACAATCTGCTGGCGAATATGGATGTAACGATCAAACTGGCTCCGGGTCTGACGGGGTTGATCCGGACGAACGTCAACAACTACAACGATATTACAGAAGATAAATCGCGAGGTATGGGCACCAACTTTTCAGGTGGCAGCTATTCGCTCATACAGAGCAGCTACCGCAATATCCGCGTACAGGGTTTGCTGAGCTACACCAAAGATTTTGGCGACTATGCCCTGAATTTCTCCGCGGGTGGTGAGACCTACCGCGAGCTGGGGGGCACTTATACGAACCTCAGCACCAATGGCGGGCTGAATGTCCCCGGTCTTTATACGATCGCCAACTCCGTGAGCCCGGCAAACGTATCGGTGAACAATACCAGCCGTCCCTATGCTACTACCCGTCAGGATGCCGTATATGGTTATGGAGACCTGACCTGGAGAAATATGCTGACCGCCAATGTCAGCTTGCGTAACGACTGGGTTTCTTCCCTGGCTTACCAGGATGGACATGGCTCAATCACGGCATTGTATCCCAGCTTTGGCCTGGCCTGGACTTTTACGGAGCTGCCTTATTTCAAGGATAGGCATTCCATCCTCTCTTTTGGTAAGCTAAGGGCCAGCCTGGGTTGGGCCGGCGGCTATCCCGATCCATATGTAACGACCAGCACTGGTTTCTATGGCCAGACGGGAACCTTCAATACTCCCGGGAATGGCAGCCAGCAGGTGTATACTTTTAATGGGAACACACTCGGCAACCAGAACCTGAAACCCAGACGCAGCCGTGAACTGGAACTTGGTACGGACGTACGATTCTTTGACAACCGATTGAGCTTTGACGTCGCCTGGTACAAGAAGGACGCTTTCAACCAGATATTGAACCTGGGAACGCCTGCCGAGAGCGGCGTTGGCTCACGTGTGATCAACGCTGGTGAGATCCAGAACCAGGGCATTGAAGTGTTGATGACCGCTGTTCCCGTAAAGACCAGGGATTTCGACTGGACTGCATCCTTTAACTTTACCCGCAATAGAAATAAGATCATCAGCCTCTCCCCCGGTGTGAACTCTTACACGATGGAGCTGGCCTTTGGCGCCGATGTATCTGCCCAGGCTATTGCCGGACAGCAGTATGGCGCAGTGATCACGGGTTACGGATATGCCACCTATCATGGTAAGAATGGCGCCTCCACGGGTCAGAAAGTGCTGGGTCTTGCTCCTTATGGTACTACCGGCAACTACTACAGCTATATGCGCAGCCAGGACTATGATGGCAGCACCAAGAACCTTGGTACGATCATGGAGAACTGGTTCGGCAGTACTACACAAAGCTTCCAGTACAAGGCCTTCAATCTGAGTGTACAGATCGATGCCAAGATCGGCGGGCTGATGGCTTCTGCTTCGCACCAGTATGGTTCCGAGACCGGCAACTTTAAGAACTCTCTCAAGGGACGTGATGCTGCTTCCGGTGGCTTAGCCTATACAGATGCCAACGGATCGCATAACGACGGTATCATCCCCGACGGCGTATTCAACGACGGTATCGTCATCGGCGGTACGGATGTCAGCGGTATGAAGTATGCTGATGCTGTGAAGGCGGGAATCGTCACACCTGTACCAGCTTATGCTTACTATGAGAACCTTTCCCAGTGGTCCAGCGGTATCCGTGAGTATTCTATCTTCGAGAACTCCTGGGTGGCTGTACGGGAAGTATCCATCGGCTATAACCTGCCGGCCAGCATCTACAAGAAGATCAGCTTCAGCTCGCTGCGCGTGTCAGTTACTGGCAGAAATCTCGGATATCTCCACAAGACGGCGAAAGATGGTATCAACCCTGAGGGTTTTTATAACAACAATTCCGCTGGATTTGCTGAATATGGTGGATTACCTTATATAAGAAGCTTAGGTTTTACTGTTAAAGCCGGATTCTAATACTGTAACCCACAAAATTTAATATTATGAACAAGAAAAAATATATCATATCCCTTTCAGTGGCCTGCCTGTCGATGGCAGCCTGTAAGAAATCGGCTTTTGTCGAGGCCAACCTTAACCCGAATACACTTTATAGTGTGACACCAGGGGATCAATTCCTGGCGGCGGCATCCGGATGCCAGGACGATTTCGAATACTACTATGATGTCCTTCGCGCCGAGAACCTCTGGATGCAGTATACTGTCAACTCCGGTGGTAATTCCTCGGGTTTTGCGCGGGTGACGGGTAATTTCGACTACCGCTATGGCAAGATATTCTTTGGCAGGGTAGGGACGTACCTGTCCGACATTCCCTTCCTGGTGTCCAAGCTTTCAGCAGCTGATCAGCCCAAGTACAAGAACATGATGAGCATTGCTTCGATCTTCAAAGCTTACTATGCTTTTTATGTCACCGACATCAATGGGAATATGCCCTACTCACAGGCGTTCCAGGCCCGTTATGGCGGAACGACCACTCCTGTCTATGATGCGCAACAGACCCTGTTCGATACGCTGGATTTGCAGGTAAAGACGGCGGTTGCCAGCCTGGAGAGCACGGATGCCACGACGCAAACTGCGATCGGAGGCAAGGATCCCTTCTTTCCCGCAGCCTATAACAATGGCCAACCATTGGACAATGTTCACGAAGCCGCCGCCTGGATCAAGATCGGCAACGCCCTCCGTCTGAAGATGGCGATGCGTCTCATGAAACGCGATCCTAGTAAGCTGACGTCCATTGCTACCGAAGTGCTGGCCGACAATACGCACCAAATGTCTGCCTATACGGATAGCTGGGTGTTGTATGCGGGGCCTGCCTATGCAAATGCCACCGGCAACTGGAATCCCGTTGGATTCAATGCCAGCAGGGCCATTGTCAACTTCATGACTGCTACTTCCGACCCGCGCGAAGGGATGTTCTACCGGCCGGCTATCAAGACGGGCGTCTTTGTAGGCGCTCCTGCCAGCCCGGATGATGTGACGGCGAACCAGAATCTTTTCCAGCATTCGGACAGCCTTATCTCCCAGTTACAGCACCGCCTGTTCACTCCCGGATATGATGAGGGGGATGGCAATGGTGCGGGTACGGGGGATGCTTTCTTCCCGCTGCTGACCTATGCGGAATATTGTTTTATACGTGCCGAACTTGGAGCACGCGCTATCACGGGCGACGATGCGGCTACCTGGTACAATGCCGGTATCACCGCCTCTATCCAATTCTATAGTGATCGCGCTTCAAAAGCAGGTGCTACCGGCTTCACGCCTGCGACTTCCGGGCTGATATCAGCCTATCTTGGCATGCCGGGCGTGCTTTATAAGCCGGCGAAGGGCGTAGAGATGATAGCCTGCCAGGCGTACCTGGACTTCTTCCGTCAACCCAGCGAGGCCTGGGCCTGGTGGAAACGTACCGGCTTCCCGAACTCCACTTCGGTGCTTGCATGGGATGTGCCCAAGAACAGCGGTACTGTACTGGTGCTGCCTCGCAGAGCAGGCATCTCCGTATTGCCTACTACAGATGCCAACTATAAAAATCAACAGGCCGCCATCACCGCGATGTCTGCCGACCCCAACTGGGGCAACGGACCGAATGATGCATATGGCCGTGTATGGTGGGATATGCCTTGATACACTTGAGAAAATAAACATGAGATCCGGGCTGGTTACAGCCCGGTTTTTTTTTAATTTTAAGCATGAAAAAATCCCTTTTGGTGATGGTGCTGTGTGTGCCGGTATTTTCCGGGATTTTCGCCCAGGAGCTGCTGCCGCATCCTGCTGCGTTGCTGGAGGACGAAAAGAAGCTGCAGGTCGTCGTATTCCTTTCGCCTGAGTGTCCTCTTTGCCGCAATTATACCCTTACGCTGAACCAGCTGTATAAGCAATATGGGGATCATGTACGATTTACGGGCATCGTTCCGGGCAAGGCTTATACGGCGGCCGATGTAAAAGAGTTTACTGACAAGTATAAGATCACCTGGCCCGTCTATATCGATACGGGAAAGACCATATCCACCGCTCTCCAGGCGAAAGTTACGCCCGAAGCATACCTGCTGCGTGGGCAGAAGAAGGTCTATTATCACGGATCCATCGACAATTGGATAAAAGAATTGGGCGGGGCCAGTGCGCGTCCGACTATTTTTTATCTTCGGGACGCTATTAACGAGACCCTGGCGGACAAGCCGGTACAGATCGCTTATAACAAGCCGGTCGGTTGCCTGATCAATGATTATTGAATATGAAAAGAACCCTGCTGACCTTTTTTTCCGTATGCCTGCTGGCGGCTGCCAGTGGGCAGTCCGTAACCTTCAAGGATGTGGCCCCCATCATCCGCAGCAAATGCGCCACCTGTCATAAACCCGGTCAGACTGGCCCTTTTTCCCTTATCACCTATGAAGATGTCGCCAAAAGGGCGTCTTTTATCAAGGATGTGATCGGCCGCGGCTATATGCCGCCCTGGAGAGCCGACAACCAGTATGTGCACTTTGCCAACGACAGGAGCCTGACGGAAAAGGAAAAGTCGCTGATCCTGCAATGGATCGACAATAAGGCGCCCCGGGGGGATGGACCGGATACCGTGGAATTGAAACAGGCGTCCATAGCCGGAACCAGCTATTTTCGACCGCCGGACCTGGTGCTCAAGGCTGCCGACACCTTCCATCTGACAGGGGATAATATGGAGCGTTATATTATTTTCAAGATACCTTTCGAGCTGAAGGATTCTGCGAATGTGGAGGCTATCGAGCTTTATTGTAGCAACAAAAAGTTGATCCACCATGCGAATTACGCCATCCATCCCGTCCCCGATCCCGCGATCGACATCTATCATACCGATGCGCTGCTGAACCTGACGGAGGATGACAGACACAAGTTCGATCAATATCAACCTTATCGTAAGACGATCACCTATTATGGCGGATGGATACCCGGGACAAGCTATGAGTCCTATCCAAAGAACATCGGCTGGGTCATGCCAAAGAGGGGAGTGATCCTGCTGACCGTGCATTTCGCACCTACTGCGGTGGATGAGTCCGTGCAAATGGGCGTAAATCTTTTCTTTAAGAAGACGCCTGTGGAGCGGCGGGTGAAGGTGGTGAGCTTTGGTTCCGGAGGTATTGGAGAGCGCCAGATAGACCCGCCCTTTTATGTCAAGGCCAACACGACCCAGAAATTTACGCTGGAAGTGACCAATCCCAATGAGGACCAGTCGGTGCTCTATGTATGGCCCCATATGCATCTCATCGGTAAAGAGTACCTGGCCTATGCGGTGACGACGGGAGGGGACACGATCCGGCTGGTGCATATTCCCCGGTGGGATTTCCGCTGGCAGGAGATATACCGATTCAAGAAGCTCGTCAGGATACCCAGGGGATCCGTGATCCATTTGGAGTGTACCTATGACAACACGGCCGACAACCCTTTTAATCCGAACAGGCCACCGAAGGGGATATTTTCCTATGGAGATATGAAGACGACGGATGAAATGATGACGCTGATGATGATCTTTATGCCGTATAAAGAGGGGGATGAGAATATCAATCTCGAATAAATTCTTTGTATTGAAAAAGACAAAACTGCTGCTGATATTGACAACGGCCCTGCTGGTGGGGCGCGAGGCTTGTGCACAGACTGCCGGCAAACATCTTTTTACGCGTATGGACGAGAAGCAGACGGGCATCTCGTTCCTGAACAATATCCGTGAGGATGACAGCCTCAATGTCATGCGCTATGAATATTTGTACAATGGCGCGGGAGTGGGTATTGCCGACCTGAACAATGACGGATTGAATGATATCTTCTTTTCCGGCAATACGTCGCCGAATAAATTATTTCTAAATAAAGGGAATTTTCAATTCGAGGATGTGACCCGCCGGGCGGGTGTGAAGGGTAATGGCACCTGGAGCACGGGGGTAAGCATTGCCGATGTGAATGGGGACGGTCTGCTGGACATTTATGTCTGTCATTCGGGCAAATATGCCGATCCCGCCAAGCTGAGCAATGAGCTTTTTATTTGCCAGGGTATCAAGGATGGGGTCCCGATATACAAGGATATGGCTGCGGAGTATGGGTTGGATGCACCCGGCACACAGTCCACGCAGGCTGTCTTTTTCGACTATGACAAGGATGGGGACCTGGATATGTTCCTGCTGAACCATTCCAACCACACCTATAATCCTTTCCTCAATACACGCAAGATGCGTTCTACGCCGGACATGCATTTTGGCAACCGGCTGTTCCGTAACGACCGGGATGCATCCGGACATATACATTTTACGGATGTCACACTGGACGCGGGCATCGTGAATAACGCCCTTAATTTCGGGCTCAGCGTCACCGTGAGCGACCTGGACGGCGATGGCTGGCCGGATATATATACTACCAGCGATTATACGGAAAAGGATTGTTATTATCACAATGACCGTAACGGGCATTTTACAGAATCGCTGAACAAGAGCTTTACGCATATATCCAAGTACTCCATGGGAAGTGATATTGCGGATTATAATAATGACGGCAGGCCGGATGTGATAACGCTGGATATGCTGCCCGAGGATAATCACCGGCAAAAGCTGTTGAAGGGGCCCGATGAATACGACCAGTATCATTTGCTGCTGGACAGCGGGTACTATCACCAGCAGATGCGGAATATGCTGCATTTGAACGAGGGCATCGACGAACATGGGGACCTTCGATTTAGCGAGATCGGGCAGTTGGCGGGCGTCTCGAATACAGACTGGAGCTGGTCGCCTTTGTTTGCGGACTTCGACAATGACGGCTGGAAGGACCTTTTTATCAGCAATGGGTATCTACGGGACTTTACGGATATGGATTTTTTGAAGTATACCGTGCCCGATGCGAAGATCGCGGCTGCCAAACAGGGCAATCAGAATTTCCAGACCTATGATCTTGTGCAGAAGATGCCTTCCAATAAGCTGAACAATTACATTTTTCATAATAACGCCGACCTTACATTCTCCAATGTCACTGCAGACTGGGGGCTGTCACTGCCATCCGTATCGAATGCGGCCGCGTATGCCGACCTGGATAATGACGGCGACCTGGACCTGGTCATCTGTAATAACAATGAGCCCGCCGTGGTCTATCGTAATGAGGAGGACAAGCTGAAGAAGAACCACTATCTGCGGCTACGCCTCACCGGGGAAGGAATGAATACCCGCGCCTATGGGGCGAAGGCTTTGCTTCTTATGGAGGATGGGACAAAGCAATACCAGGAGCTGTATCCTGTACGGGGATATCAATCCTCCATGCCTCCCGAGCTGTTCTTTGGCTTCCCGTCGGGGGCTTCGATCCGGCAGTTGACCGTGATCTGGCCTTCGGGGAAAGAGACGGTACTCACCGGGGTACAGGCGGATCAGACGATGAATTTACAGGAGAAGGACGCGGGGGCTGCTTTGGCGGCGGCCGGCGTGGGTGGGCGTCCGGGGCCTCGTCTTTTTACGGATATTACCCGAAGCTCGGGGCTTATCTACCGGCACCAGGAAAATGATTTTGTGGACTTCAAGGCTGAGGTGTTATTGCCCTATCAGCTGTCCCGTGAAGGCCCTGCCCTGGCAAAGGGGGATGTCAATGGGGATGGACTGGAGGATATATTTGTGGGCGGCGCCATTGGACTGCCCGGTCATTTATTCCTCCAGGATAAGGAGGGGCATTTTGTGGAGTCTGTCCGGCAGCCCTGGATACAGGACTCCGTGCATGAGCAAGTGAATGCTATCTTCTTCGATGCGGATAAGGATGGAGATCTGGACCTGTATATCGTCAGCGGGGGTAATGAGTATGGCGACGGCTCGCCGGAGTACCAGGACCAGCTGTATATCAACGACGGAAAAGGAAATTTCACCAAAGCGCCCGACGATGCGTTGCCGCCTATGCTAAGCAGCAAGCTGGCGATAGCCGCGGGAGACTTCGACAACGATGGGGACCTGGACCTCTTCATCGGCGGCAGGGGGCAGCCCGGAGCGTTCCCGTTGCCTTCCAGGAGTTATCTATTAAGAAACGACTCGCATGATGGCGTTATACATTTTACGGATGTCACCGACCAGGTCTGTCCGGCTTTGCGGCTGCCCGGCATGGTCACCACGGCCCTATGGACGGATATGGACAAGGATCATTTTCCCGAGCTGGTGCTGGCGGGTGAATTTATGCCTGTAGAGCTGTTCGACAATAAGAAGGGTATGCTCACCGATGTGACCGACCGGGCGGGACTGACACATCTCACCGGGATGTGGTCCTGCATTGCGGCCCTGGGGGGTGATGATCTGTTGTTGGGGAATGGAGGATATAATAACCAGTTCAAAGCGTCTGTCAAAGAGCCGATGACCGTTTGGGTCGCCGACTGGGATGATAATGGGGCAATAGATCCTCTCTTTTGCTATTATATACAAGGCAAGAGCTATCCCATGGCGTCTCGAGATGAACTGCTGGATCAGATAGTGCCGTTGAGGAAGAAGTTTGTCCATTATAAGGATTATGCGGATGCCCGTCTGGAGGATATATTTCCTAAGAGTAAGCTCGCGGAGGCCAAGGTCTATAAATGCGAGGAGATGGCATCCGGCGTATTGCATAACAAAGGGCAGGAGCGGATGGGTTTTGTCGCTTTGCCGCTGATGGCTCAGTTCTCGAAGGTCTATGGCGCGGTGGTGGACGACTTTGATGGGGATGGCATACCCGATGTGCTTATTGCCGGTAATTTCTTTCCATATCGTACGCAGCTGGGTAGATGTGATGCCAGTCTGGGGCTGCTGATGAAGGGTGTTGCCGGTGGAGGTTATCAGCCTGTGGACCCTGCCGTCAGCGGTCTCTATATCGGAGGGGATGTGCGGAGACTGGTGGAGATCCGGAATCCTTCCGGGGAGAAGCTGCTGGTAGTGGCCAAAAATGATGATGCCGTGCAGGTGCTAAAAGTAAATGCTAAATGAAAATACTCGCGTATATAGTTGTTTGTTTGAATACTTTTTCGGTGCTCGGTGCTGACGCACCGGGGGGGAACACTTTACACCGGGCGGAGAAGGCCCTTACAGATGTCATCGTGCATGATATTTTTTCTCCGCCGGTGGCCAGCCGGATCTATCTCTATGCGAATGTGGCGGCTTATGAGACGCTGGTAAAAGCATATCCAGGGGATTACCGGAGCCTGCATGGGCAGGTGAAGGCCTTTCCTGATCTGCCGGCGCCGCAGGAAAAGATCGATGGGGGGCTGTCTGCCGTATATGCGTTCCTGCTGGTAGGGAAGAAACTGGTGTTCAGCGAGGGGATAATGGAGGATTCGATACGAAGTATCGTCAGCGGGTATCGTGGTTTGAGCAGGTCTGTCTATGATGCTTCCTTACGCTATGGCAAGCGGGCTGCCGACTCTATCATTGCATGGGCGGATAGGGATCAATATAAGGAGACGCGCAAGCTGCCCCGTTACCGGTTCATCAAAAAAGAGGGGAAGTGGATACCTACTCCTCCGGCTTATATGGCAGCCATCGAACCTTACTGGAACAGGATCCGGACCGTGACGCTGGACAGCTGCAGCCAGTTCCGGCCTGCGGGTCCTCCGCCTTTTAGCAAGGACACGGGGAGCATATTCTACCAGCAGGCATACGATGTGTACGTCACGGGCAACAAGCTGACACAAGAGCAAAAGGATATTGCCAATTTCTGGGACTGCAATCCTTTCGCTGTCACCATGGAGGGGCATTTGAACTATGCCGTGAAAAAAATATCCCCCGGTGGGCACTGGATGTCGATAGTTGGGATCGTCACCCGGCAGAAGGGGGCGTCGATGCTGGAGTCATCGGCTGTATATACCATGGCGTCTATCGCCCTGTTCGATGCCTTCATTGCCTGCTGGGATGAGAAGTACCGGAGCAATGTCATTCGCCCCGAGACCTATATCGATGCGTATATCAATGAGGGTTGGAGGCCGTTGCTTCAAACGCCGCCTTTCCCGGAATATGTAAGCGGACATAGCATCATTTCCCAAAGCACGGCTGTGGTCCTTTCCGGTGTGCTGGGGGATCAGGTTGCCTTTGATGACAGTACCGAGGTGGAGTTTGGATTGCCTGTCCGGCATTTCTCCTCTTTTCTGGAGGCTGCGCAAGAGGCGGCTGAATCCCGGTTTTATGGGGGGATACATTACAGGGCTGCCATCGAGGGCGGGCTTGTTTCCGGGGATGAGATAGGGCGCTGGGTCCTGCACAGGATCAGGTTGAGGCATTAACTATCGAGTCGTTGTTCATTCAGCAGAATTCGATAACTTACATAAGTAAGAAATCATGCCATGAATCCACATTACAAACGGGTGACGTTTGCGGGCTTTCTGGTAGCCCTTGGTATTATTTACGGGGACATAGGCACCTCTCCACTCTATACCTTTCAAACAATACTTTTAGACGGCGGCGGTATATCCGAAAGCCTTGTTTTCGGCGCCATTTCATGTGTCTTTTGGACGCTGACCTTACAAACCACTTTCAAATACGTAGTTATCACGCTTCAGGCAGACAACCATGGCGAGGGCGGTGTCTTCTCACTCTATGCACTGGTAAGACGATTTGGAAAGAACCTGGTGTATCCCGCCATTATCGGGGCCGGCACCTTGCTTGCCGATGGTATTATCACGCCTCCCATTACGGTCACTTCTGCTATCGAGGGATTGAACATGGTAAAGGGGCTGGAGCAGCACATCGTGCCAGGAAACGCGCTCGTTCTTGAAATTGTTTTAGTTATCCTCATCTTGCTCTTTATCTTTCAACGATTTGGCACCAAAGTGGTAGGCGGCTCTTTCGGTCCAATCATGCTTATGTGGTTTCTTATGCTTGGCATCTTGGGGACCAACCAGATAATCCATTATCCACGTATACTGGAGGCGTTGAATCCCATCTATGGCATTCGTCTGCTGACAGAACATCCAAAAGGATTTTGGCTGCTGGGGGCTGTGTTCCTTTGCACAACCGGGGCAGAAGCGCTCTATTCCGACCTGGGGCATTGCGGGATCAAAAACATCCGTGTGAGCTGGATATACGTAAAAATCACGCTGGTCCTCAATTACCTGGGGCAAGGCGCATGGGCGCTCTTGCATCAGCATCAAAACCTGCAGGATGTCAATCCTTTTTTTGCCATCGTGCCCACCTGGTTCTTATTACCAAGCGTATTGATTGCGACAGCAGCCTCTATTATTGCAAGCCAGGCGCTCATCAGCGGCTCATTTACACTCATCAGCGAAGCGGTAAGTTTAGGCTTCTGGCCACGGATCAAGACGAAATATCCCACCGATATCAAAGGTCAGATCTATATTCCAAGTATCAATTGGATATTATTCGTTGGCTGTGTTTTAGTGGTCCTGTATTTTAGGACCAGTACAGCGATGACCGCGGCATACGGCTTTTCCATTACAGTCGCCATGCTGATGACCACCATTCTGATGTTCTATTTCCTACGCTATATAAAACATTATCCTTTTTGGATCGTAGGGGCCATTGTCACCGTATTTGTTTGTGTTGAAGCGAGCTTTTTTGTGGCCAACGCGGCTAAACTCCTGAAAAGGCTATTCTTCCTCGTATTCGAGATCGGCCTTATATCCACCATGTATGTGTGGTACAATGCGAGAAAGATCACGATCCGCATGTTATCCTTTGTCGATCTGGCAGATTATCTCCCGTTGATAAAGAATCTGAGTGAAGATGCCAGTATTCCAAAATACACAACCCATTTGGTCTACCTGACTAAATCGACAAGCCGAAAAAAAATAGAAAAGAGAATTATAGATTCTATTTTTCTCAGCCCACCCAAAAGAGCCGATATATACTGGCTTGTAAATATCGAACGGTCTGATAATCCTTACACAATGGAATATGGTGTGGAAGAAATACTCGATGACAATGTTATAAGGGTAGATTTCCGGCTTGGTTTTAGGATCCAGCCCCGATTGAGCATCATGCTCAAAAAGGTGGTGGAGGAAATGATCAATAATAAAGAGATAAATGTATACTGTCGTTTCCCCTCATTGCATCATCACAGTGTTGACGATTTCAAGTTTGTCATTTTGGAAAGGTTCCTCTCTTATGACAATGAGTTTTCCGGCAGGTCGGGGTTTATCCTGAATTCCTATTTTTATATGCTGCGCTTCGCCCGGTCGGACAGTGAGGCTTATGGAATAGATGTAGATAGGGCTGTGATCGAGAAGGTGCCATTGGTGGTTGCGCCGGTGAAGAACGTTAATCTTAAAAGAACGTATTATAAAATAACAGGGGAGGATAAAGAATCCGGCGCAGCATCGGATTGAAACAGTGACTATATCAAAACCGTACAGTTTTAATTAGTTGTGCAGATATAAGTTTTTGATTTATAGTTATATATAAAAGAGGCATTTTTTTGGTTACCTTCATGTGGAAATAACCTGTTGGCAAACTCTCATTAATCCTATGACGGAGAAAAATGTACTCTACAAGAAAAGGATCATCAAGGAACTGTATTTCTCAAATAATTCCAGTTGTTCTGATCTTAGCACCCGAACGCATACCAGTCTTCCGCTGGTGACAAAGATGCTGAATGAATTGCTGGAGGAGAATGTTATTGTCGAGACTGGCTATGCCCCTTCTACGGGCGGCCGTCGTCCTTTGCTTTATTCGTTGAGACCCGATGTTTTTTATGTCGTGGCTGTAGCCATGGACCAGTATTTTACGAGGATGGTCATCATGGACATGCAGCGAAGACCCGTCACGCGTGTGAAGGAGGTGGAATTGTCTTTGGCAAACCATCCCGGGGCAGCGCAGTCGTTGGCGGACAATATCGAGGCGTATGTCCGTGAATCGGGTATCCCCAAAAAAGATATTGCCGGAGTTGGGATCGGTATGCCCGGCTTTGTGGATGGCAAAAAAGGGGTGAATTATACTTTCCTGGATGTTGCTGATGGGTCGCTGACCCATTTTATAACGGTGAGGACCGGAATACCGACCTTTATCGAGAACGACTCCAGTCTGATTGCGCTGGCCGAGTTCAGATTTGGCGCGGCCCGGAACAGGAACTCTGCGATGGTGATCAACCTGGGGTGGGGGATTGGATTGGGGATGATTCTGAATGGAGAGATATTCCGGGGGTATGATGGTTTTGCGGGTGAGTTCAGTCATCTGCCATTGTTCTCGAATAACAAGCTATGCAGCTGCGGCAAGAGCGGATGTCTGGAGACCGAGGCGTCGTTGCTGGTGGTGGTGAGCAGGGCCGAGGAGGGTATACGTAATGGGCGGGTGACGTTGCTGGACCGGCATTTGCCCGCGGCAAATGCGGATAAGGCCTGCCGGGCGGTGATATCTGCTGCGGAGAAGGGGGACAAGTTTGCGGTGGAGCTGTTGTCCGAGGCGGGGTATAATATTGGAAGGGGCGTGGCGATTTTGATCCATTTGTTGAACCCCGAGATGATCGTGCTCAGCGGGAGAGGGTCTTCCGCGGGCAGGATATGGCAGACGCCTATTCAGCAGGCGTTGAATGAGCATTGCATTCCCAGGCTGGCGGCCAATGTAAGCATCGAGATATCCCAGTTGGGGATCAATGCGGAGCTGACCGGTGCGGCTGCACTGGTGATGGAGAATTATCTCCGGCATGAGAGGGGGCGGCCTGCGGCGGCGGCGGGGAAGAAAGTGAAGGTTACTTAAAATCCCTGTTTATCGCCGTATTGAAAGTCTTCAGGCTCCAACCTCCAGCAACGATGATACGACGGATGCACATCAGCGGGTCGGTGTCGTCCCGGTGGTCGGCCAGGCCAAAGGCGGCGATAAATCCTCTTTTACGCAGTTCGGGGAATGCCTGACGATTCCACAGACCGAAGGGATAGGCGAAGTAACGGATAGGCGTTCCGGTGATAGCTTCAAGCTGTTTGGTCGGCTTGTCGATCTGGATCTCCCAATCTTTGCCCTGGTATTTCTTTACGCTGTGATGGTCCCAGGTATGGCTGCCGATGACATTGCCGGCGGTGTACAATTCCTTGATCTGGTCCTTGCTCATATAATGGGGCAGTCGGCCCAGGGTGACGGTCATGACGAAGAATACCGCTTTGAAATTATATTTCTTCAGCTCGGGCCAGGCGACAGTATAGTGATCCTCGTCATTGTCGTCGAAGGTGAGCATGACGGGCCGGCTGGGAAGGGGGGCGCCGGTGGTGAGATAAGCGTATAGCTGGTCTGGCAGCACAGTGTGATAGCCGCTGTCGTGCAGCATCTTCATCTGGGCCTTGAAGTCGGCGATAGGCATAATATAGTCCTTTGCCGTCCGGGAGTCGGTGGGTTTCCAGTCACGTATCTGGTGATAGCAGAGGATGGGAACTTCCTTTTTACCCAGGATGACAGAAGGGGGTGGAACCTTGCCACCCAGCGCGGGGGCAGGGGTGGTAGAGGTATCGGCGCCACCTGTGGGTGTTGCCTGCGCGACGTTAGCCGCGGCCTTTGTCGTTGTATCGGGGGTGTTAGCTTTTTTTGAATCAGTGGACGACCCGCAAGCCGTCAGGGCGAAACAGAGTACTCCAAAACACAGACCAACAAAATTCTTTGTCATAATTATTTATTTGTATTCAGCGGATCAGCGGCCGCCAGAAAAGGTTGCTTATTAACGAACATTTACACCTGGTATTGCTTTTACCAGCTCTTCCAGCCAGCGCTGGTCCTCTTCATCGAAGGTATTCAGCTCGGCGCTATCCACATCCAGGACGCCTACTATTTCTCCCTGATGAAAGATGGGCACTACGATCTCCGACCTCGAGAGACTGCTGCAGGCGATGTGTCCGGGAAAGGCTTCCACATCCGGAACGATGAGTGTGCGGGCTTCCTGCCAGCTGGCGCCGCAGACGCCTTTGCCTTTTCGGATGCGGGTACAGGCGACGGGGCCCTGGAAGGGGCCTACCACCAACTCCCCGTTCTTCACCATATAGAATCCTACCCAGAACCAGCCGAACTGTTCTTTCAGGGCAGCGGCAATATTGGCCAGGTTGGATACAGCATCGCTCTCTCCTTCTATCAGCGCCCTTATCTGGGGCAGAAGCGAGGCATATTGCTCGGATTTGGCGCCGGAAGCTATTTTCAGATCTTCAGACATATACTTTTCAGCAATTCTGTTTAAGGCTGCAAATGTACTATATTCGACACATAATGATTTTTTTATGCCCAGATTCTCTATCGACCCCGATATTTCCAGGGCGAAGACGCCGGATACGGCGCTTTATAAAGACCCGGCCCTGTTCGAGATCATGAAGGAGAAGCTCTTTGCTTCTTCCTGGCAGTTTGTGGGCAGTACGGATCTTGTCAAGGGGTCTGGAGAGGTCTGGCCCTTTACGTTACTGGAGCATTACCTGGATGAGCCGCTGGTGCTGGTGCGGGACAAACAGGATGCGTTGCGGGTGCTGTCCAATGTCTGTACGCACCGGGGGAATATCGTTGTCAACGAGCCTTGCAAAATAAATCATCTCCGATGCAGGTACCATGGGCGGCTGTTCAATATGGATGGAAAATTCCATTCCATGCCGGAGTTCAGGGAGGTAAAGGATTTCCCGGCCGCCAACGACGATCTGGCCTCGCTGCCCCTATTCCAATGGGGAAAATGGTTGTTTACTACCCTGGGAGCGAGCCCTTTGCCAGGTATGAAAGACATGATAGACCGGCTGCACTGGCTGCCTTTAAATGATTTTGTCTTCCGTCCCGATCTGTCCAGGGATTTTACGGTGCGCGCGAACTGGGCCTTGTACTGTGAGAACTACCTGGAAGGGTTTCATATACCTTTTGTGCATGCGGGGCTTAATTCCGTCATCGACTTTGGCAATTATACCACGGAGCTGTTCCCCTATTCAAATTTGCAGCTGGGGATCGCCAAGGATGACGAGGATTGTTTTGACCTGCCGCCCTCGTCGCCGGACTTTGGGAAAAAGGTGGCGGCCTATTATTTCTTCGTCTTTCCCAATATGATGTTCAATTTCTATCCATGGGGGTTGTCGGTGAATATTGTAAAGCCTATCGGTTTGAGCGAGACGAAGGTTTCTTTTCTCACCTATGTTGCGGATGCCGCCAAATATAATTCCGGGGCTGGGTCCGGTCTGGATACGGTGGAGATGGAGGATGAGGAGGTGGTGGAGGCCGTGCAAAAGGGGGTGCGAAGCAGGTTCTATTCTCATGGCAGGTATTCGGTGACAAGGGAACAGGGCACGCATCATTTCCATCGAATGATCGCTGAGCTACTATAATCCAACACACATGAGAAAAACATCCGGGGCGCTTGCCCTATTGTTGGGTCTTCTGGCCCTGGCGCGGGCCACGGCCCAGATAACTGTCCGGCCTCTTCATAGCATAGTACGCGATACCTTTTACCTGCTGCGGCCGGACAGGGTCTTTGACGGCGAGCAGATGCAGGAGGGCTGGCAGGTGCTGGTACACAATCATCTTATCGAGGCGGCGGGTCCCGCGGGGTCGATAAAAGCTCCATCCGGCGCTATTGTCATGGACCTGAAAGGGATGACCCTGCTGCCGGGGCTTATAGAGGGGCATAGTCATTTATTTCTCCATCCTTATAATGAAGTTTCGTGGAACGACCAGGTGTTGAAAGAATCCAGGGCCGAGCGGCTCGCGCGGGCCACGGTGCATGCCCGTAAGACATTGTTGGCAGGGTTTACTACTACCCGCGATCTGGGTACCGAGGGTGCGGGTTATGACGATGTGGGGTTGAAGCAGGCTATTGAAAAAGGGGTTATTGCCGGTCCGCACATGCTGGTTGCCACCCGCGCCATCGTTGCAACGGGTAGCTATGGACCGAAGGAATTGAGCTTTGATGTCGAAAGTCCTGTCAAAGGGGCGGCCGAGGCCGACGGAATGGATGGGCTGATAAAAGAAGTGCGGACACAGATAGGCAAGGGGGCGGATCTTATCAAGATCTATGCAGATTATCGTTGGGGCCTCAATAAGAAGGCGGCTCCAACCTTTACCGTAGAGGAAATGAAGAAGGCCGTGGAAGTGGCCGCCAGTGCCGGCAGGCTCGTCGTAGTCCACGCTGCTACGGCGGAGGGTATGCGCCGGGCGATACAGGCAGGTGTTGGCACTATCGAACATGGAGATGGCGGGACGCAGGAGATATTTGCGCTGATGAAGGAAAAGGGTATTGCCTTATGTCCCACGCTGGCGGCCGGTGATGCCGTGGAGCAATATGGTGGCTGGAGGAAAGGAGTGGATCCCGAGCCCGAGCGTATAAAAAAGAAACGGCAGAGTTTTAAAGAGGCGCTGGCATCGGGGGTAACCATCTGTATGGGTGGGGACATCGGCGTATATACGCATGGGGATAATGCCCGGGAGATGGAGATGATGGTGGATTATGGGATGAAACCATTGGATGTGCTGCGGAGCGCCACTTCCGTGAATGCGGATGTATTCAGGATCGGGGATGTGGTTGGCAGGGTAAAGGCGGGATTGCTGGCGGACCTGGTCGTGGTGGAAGGCAATCCAGTCTCGAATATATCGCTGATACGAAGAGTCAAGTGGGTGATGAAGGAAGGGGTTTTTTATTAGCGTGTGAGGGCTTCGATGATCTTCCCGTGCTGGGGGAATTGTTTTGTCAGGGCTGCTCTGTCGGCCAGTTCGAACTCTGCAAAATCAAAGCCGGGAGCTACCGTGCAGCCTACCAATGCATATTCGCTATCTTCGGCGGGTATGGAGGCGAACCAGCTACCTGCCTTTATCACGAGCTGAAAATGTTCTCCTTTTTCGATGTTGGGCCCCAATCTATGGATGGTGAGGGCGCCTGAATGTCCAATCTCGTATATCAGGAGAGGGTCTCCGAAATAGAAATGCCAGAGTTCATCGGAAGCAATGCGATGGAAGGCGGAAAATTGTCCGCTGGCCAGCAGGAAATAGATACTGGTGGCGACATTTCGATCGCCCTGAAAAAATACGGGGAGTGATTTTTGAGCTATGGTGAGCTCGGATCGATAGACTTCCCGGAAGGCTCCTCCTTCCACGTGGGATGTCAACTGTAGGTGTTGGATCCAATAGGCTGCATCGGGTCGTGGCATACAATTCAAATCAATGTTCGATAACTACATGGGCGGCGTATACGTCTGCCAGAGAGTCTTTGATATGGGTGGTATCACGGACTGTGGCAATGATGGGGAAATAGAGCTTAAAGTAAGTGCTGTCTTTCTGGTCCATCCTTATATTTAGCTGAAAGCCAAGTAATTGATTATATCTGCGTAGGGCGTGTCCCTTATTTTCCGTCCTCAGGATGACGAATTTATAGAGGGTGGCATCCGGTGATGTGGATACGATATTGGCAGCGGGCTGCTGGGTGGGTGTAGCAGCGGGTTGTTGTGTGGGTGTGGCGGCGGGTTTTGTATCGGAGGGCTGAGTGGCGGCCTGCTGGGTGGTGGCCGGCTGGGTTGCCGGGTTTTGGGATTGGGTTTTGGTGGTATCGGGCTGTTGCGGGGTGCTCTCCGGGATGGTTTTTGCCGGTCTGGTTTCTGCGGTGGGCTCTACGTAGGTGTTTCGTTTGTACAGGTAGTAGCCACCCCATCCGATGAGGATAAGGCCGGCGACGAGTCCGAAGAGCAGGAGGCCCTGGCGTACGTTGTTGGAAGTGGGTTCATATTCCCGGGGAGCCTCTTCAAAGGATTGTGTAGCGGGTTTTTTTTCGCTTATGTCTTCCAGCCGGGTGGTTACATATTCACCGGGGGTGAAGTCGAACTTGCCTTCGTTGTTCTTGATAAGGGTGCCGATGCCTTCGATGTAGAAGGGTTTGCCTATGTTGAGGAGCTGTTTGCCTGTTGTAAGATAGAAGTCCAGGTCGGCTGCGGCCAGAGGCTTCATTTTTCCCGTGTGGTCCTTGATGAATTGGACCAAGGCTTCGTCGGGGGTCTTTATGGAGATATTTTTAAAGGTAATGCCCGAAGCGGGTGTTTGCATATGGCGGTCGCCAGCTTCTGGGATCACGGCGGACGGGTCGAGCGAAAAACTACCAATACCAGGGAGGTCGAGCTTCTTGGTTTGGTACAGGAACTGCGACAGTAGTAGTGGTAATTTCAAAACGAATGGATTTTGAGATCTAATGATTGTCCTTCGGATGGAAAGATAAAAAAACTTCTTCGTAATTCCCTCCTTTCTAACTTTGTATGTAAAATTTAGTCATGCTGACACCACAAGAACAGGCATTTATCCGGTATTGGGAGGAGAATCGTTCCCGGCAGAAGAAAGTATTCCGACAGTTTCTGGTGGGTATCCCGGTGGGATTGGGGTTTATCATACCTATAGTGATAATAGTGTTTTCCGGTTGGGACAAGCAGGTATCCGACCCTTCCGGGGATAAGTCACTGATGATGGTATTGATGGTAGCGTTGTTGCTGATCGTGGGTTTTACGGCTATTTTTTACCAGAAATATAAGTGGGATCAATACGAACAACGTTATAAGGAGCTGCTGAGTAAGAGGGGGGATGAGGGGAATTAAAATTTTTTTAATTTTTTTGGTACATCTTGCAGCAAATTCGAATCAAGGGCTGTCTAAATATGCAGGGACTATTTTTACATTGAGTTTTCCGAATCAAATGTTGCTTACTCGTACCAATCGAAACAATAAAAGAATATTATTTAATCGACTGGCTATCAATCTTTACTTTATTCTATCCTGCTTTTGACATACATCTGCTTGATGTGCAGTAACCATGAACTACCTGCTAACAGCCCCCACTCCCATGGGGGCTTTTTTTTGTTACATTTGTCAAAATCCAAAAATCAAATCCCTTGCCACACGAATCCATTTCCGTATTTGACATGTTCAAGATCGGGGTAGGTCCATCCAGCAGTCATACGCTTGGACCCTGGAGGGCGGCCCAACGATTCATCTCCAGCCTGGAAGGGCGGTATGATCTTTCCCAACTCGATCATATTCAAGTGTTATTATACGGCTCCCTCGCCAAGACGGGTAAGGGGCATGGCACGGACATAGCCATTCAACTGGGGTTGTCGGGAGAGGACCCGGTGACTTTTGATGTGGGGCGAATTGCACCTACCATTGAGGGGATTGCCCGGGACAAGAAGCTGCGTGTCGGCGGCAGGCAGGAGATCGACTTCGACCCGGCAGAGGATATTGCCTTTCTTTATACGGAGACCCTCCCTTTTCACCCCAATGCGATGACTTTTATGGCCCGTTTGCGGAATGGGGAGCAGCTGGCGGAGACCTGGTATTCTATTGGCGGGGGTTTTGTGAAGAGAGAAGGGGAGGAGCCGGCTGGCAGCTCAGCTGTGCAGTTGCCTTTCCCTATCGATGTGGCGGATGATCTGCTGCACTGGTGCCGGAAGACGGGGATGAGCATTTATGAGGTGGTGCTGGAAAATGAAAATGCATGGAGGCCTGAGAAGGATACGCGCGAGGGGGTATTGAATATCTGGCGGGTGATGCGGGAATGTATCTATCGGGGTTGTCATGCGGAGGGGATGCTACCGGGCGGGCTCAATGTAAAAAGACGAGCTGCGGCGCTGAACAAAAAGCTGATTGGTGGGAGGGATTATAAAGATTTTGATGACTGGGTGACGGCTATTCGTGCGGGTGGGAGTGACTTTAAATATATTTTGGACTGGGTGAGCTGTTTTGCCCTGGCCGTCAATGAGGAGAATGCTTCTTTCGGAAGGGTGGTGACGGCGCCTACCAATGGAGCGGCCGGCGTGATACCGGCGGTGCTACAATATTATGTCGTCTTTTGTGACGGACTAAAGGAGGAGAATATATTCCAATTTATACTTACGGCTTCGGAGATAGGCAGCATTTTTAAAAAAGGGGCTACTATTTCCGCGGCGATGGGCGGTTGTCAGGCTGAGATCGGAGTTTCTTCTGCCATGGCGGCTGCGGCCCTTACGGAGTCTGTCGGGGGGAGTCAGCGGCAGGCGATGATGGCGGCTGAGATTGCGATGGAGCATCATCTTGGGCTCACCTGTGATCCTATCGGGGGATTGGTGCAAATACCGTGTATCGAGCGTAATACGATGGGGGCTATCAAGGCTATAACGGCTTCGCAGCTGGCGTTGCAAAGCACGCCGGATTTTGCTAAAGTGTCTTTGGATGCGGTGATCAGTACGATGTGGAGCACCGCGCAGGATATGAATAGCAAATACAAGGAAACTTCTGATGGGGGGCTGGCGATGCAGATACCATTGGGGTTGAAGGAATGCTAAAAACCCTTTAAATTTGTACTATCTTCTTTAGTGCCTTACTATTCCAATTATCGATTTTACTGGGGGACGTGCATATATAACATGCCTTAAGAGGCTGTGACCTTGCTAGTCAATTTCGACTGGCATAACCTCAAAAAACATGTTATATATGGAGCACGGCCGCGTACACCGCAGGCGTGTCATCCGCTTTACCTGTTATTTGAAAGGCTTCAAGCTTTTCTCATTCAGGCTCAGCAGCACGCGTTGGCGAAATCCCAAGTAAACGCCTTTAAAGGCTCGGACCAGTGTAACCAGCACTGGTCCTTTTATTTTTTTGCGGACATTAACATCCACGTCCTTTGTATTTTTCCCTTCTACATTTACTCATGTGATGAGGTTGCCGACACTTTTTCCAGTATCTCGTTGTCTGTCAATCCAGTCTCTTTTCGGATGACTTCCAATGCCGCGGCTTTCGTGAGGTTATCGTCATTTTCTCTGATATAGCGGTTGATCGAGCCTTCGCTGCAGCCGAGTGCAAGCGCCAGCTTCGATTTTATGCCGGGTGAATGCTGGAGAATGGATTGTATAGCCAGCTTTGTCAGTTTCATCACTGGTTCGTATTTTTATCCAGATTTGTGTTCATATTTGGATTTAAATATGAACTTATTTACAGTAAATGTACTGCAAACATACAGTTTTTATACAGTGGAAGCAAAAAAAACTAAAGATAGCGTTGTATTAACCAATCCCGTGGATATTGAAAGGCACAAGCAATTTAAGAAAGCTGTCAATGATCTGAAGAAATATGGTTATATGAGACGTTATACATCAGAGATCAAAAAAAGGACAGGAGAAGATACTGGAAATATAACCAGATACTATAATGGGAATCTGCCAATAGGGGATAATTTTTTAAAAAAATTTAAGAAAGCGTATGCTTCTGAGCTAAGGCGGATCAGAAAAGAAATTAAAGGAGCCGATCGTCCATTGGCATCCAATACTCCAATAAAATTGCCACAAGCTGATCCCACCCGGATGCCTCCTAACACTACTTCCGCCGGTCCTCTTATTTTTGATTCAGAAAAGGAAATTGCCAGTTTGCTGCGTGCAGTGATAGAAAAGCTTGTCAATATTCAAGAAGCCATAGAATTGCTGGCAAAGAAAATAGACATACAGTCTAAGACCACCAGGAAAAAGAAATAGCCCCATCGGACAATCCCTGTATCATAAACGGACAGACTGACTGTTTTGATCAGTCGCATGTTATTGATATACATTATCTTGAGACTCCGGCATTATTTTTACCCTTCTTTCTCCAAATTCATCCCCATGCTTGGCAGCTATATCAAGATCGCCGGTAGGAACCTGCTTAAAAACAGGATATACTCTTTTATCAACATTCTGGGATTGTCGATGGGCATGGCTGTTACCCTGCTCATCGGGCTCTGGGTATGGGACGAGCTGTCCTTTAACAAATATCACGATAAGTACGACCGGATCGCGGTGGTGCTGCAACGAAACTATGCCAACGGTCATGTGTATGTGCAGGGATCGCAGCCCCCGTTGCTGGCAGACGGGTTGCAGCGCAGCTATGGGAGCAGGTTTAGTGCCCTGGTCATGAGCTCGGGGAATGGCAGTCACAACATCTCCTATGGGGACAAGAAATTTTTTCAGCAGGGCAGCTTTATGGGAGCGCAGGCGCCGGATATGTTGTCGTTGCGGATGGAGAAGGGAACGCATGGCAGTTTGAAGGAGCGTCATTCCATCCTCTTGTCGGCCTCGATGGCGAAGTCGTTGTTTGGAGATAAGGACCCCATGAATAAAACCGTGATGATCGACAACCGCGTGGGTGTCACCGTGACGGGCGTGTATGACGACATCCCTGTCAATTCGGAATTTGCCAATACGGCTTTTATTTGTCCCTGGGACCTTTATACCAGCGAGTGGAAATGGGTGCATGATGCAAAGGATAATTGGGATTTCAATGCTTTTACGGCCTACGCACAGTTGGCGCCGAACCAGGACATGGCGAAGGTCTCCAAAGAGATCGGTAACCTGAAGAACGAGTTCAACCCGCACGCAAAGCAGAAATACGGAGATATCTTTCTTTATCCCATGTCGCGCTGGCATCTTTATGACAATTTTGATGAGGGGAAGAGCGCCGGCGGCCAGATCAAATACGTGCTTCTTTTTGGCGCCATCGGCGTCTTTGTGCTGCTGCTGGCGTGTATCAATTTTATGAATCTCAGCACGGCCCGGAGTGAGAAGCGTGCCCGTGAAGTGGGTATCCGGAAGGCAATTGGGTCGGTGCGTCGTCAACTGGTGTTTCAGTTCCTCAGCGAGTCTACCGTGGTGGCGGTACTGGCGTTTGCCATCGCGCTTTTTATGGTGCAGCTGGCGTTGCCGATGTTCAACCAGCTGGCGGGGAAGGATATGCATATTTTGTGGAACAATCCCTGGTTTTGGCTGGTGGGTATTGGATTTAGCGTTATTACCGGGATCATTGCGGGTAGCTATCCTGCCTTTTATCTTTCATCCTTCCGTCCGGTGAAGGTGTTGAAAGGAGAGTTCAAGATGGGACGTTTCGCCGCGTTGCCCCGAAAGGTATTGGTGGTGGTGCAGTTTACGGTGTCGGTGTTGCTGGTAGCTGGTACGGTGATCGTTTTTCGACAGATACAATATGCCAAGGATCGTCCCGTGGGTTTTGAACGGAAGGGGCTTATATCCATTCCCATGACCACGGGTGATATCTATAAGAACTATGACGCGGCCCGTAATGAACTGTTGGCGAGCCGGCTTGTATCGGAGGTGTCCGAGTCGCAGGGACCGATCACCGATAATTGGGTGGGGGGTACCGATGTCATATGGACGGGGAAGGATGCAAATGTAATTACCGGATTTTCGGAGGTAGGCGCCACTATCGGTTACGGCAAGGCCATCGGCTGGCGGATAACGGCCGGCAGGGATTTCAGCACGCAATTCGCTTCCGACACCAACAAGATCATCATCAACGAATCGGCTGCTAAAGTAATGGGTTTCAAAGATCCCATCGGACAGATGGTCCGGATGGGTACAAAGGATTTTACGATATTGGGTGTGGTGAAAGATGTGTTGATGCAATCGCCGTATGCACCTGTCAGTCCGACCATATTTTATGTATTGACCGAGCCGGGGAATTTTGTCATTGTAAAGATCGCACCCAGTGCGAGCGCCAGCGCGGCTATGAAGAAGATACAATCGGTGTACGAACGATACAACCCTGCCGCTCCTTTTATCTGCACTTTTGCCGATGAGGATTTTGCAAAGAAGTTCGGGAATGAGGAGCGTATTGCCCGACTGGCTACCATCTTTGCGACCCTTGCTATCGTTATCAGTTGTCTGGGTTTGTTTGGGCTTTCTGCATTCATGGCAGAGCGTCGAACCAAGGAAATAGGTATCCGGAAGGTGTTGGGCGCCACCGTATATGTGCTCTGGCGGATGTTGTCAAGCGAATTTGTCGTGCTGGTGGTGATATCCTGCTGTATCGCCATACCGCTGACCTGGCATTTCCTGGATAAATGGTTGCAGCAATTCGATTATAGGATCAGCATCTCGTGGGTACTGTTCCTGGTGGTGGGGATGGGGGCGTTGCTGCTGGCACTCGCTACCGTGAGCTATCAGGCCGTGCGGGCTGCATTGGCGAATCCGGTGAAGAGCCTACGTTCGGAGTGAACCCCTGGCGGGGCCGGCCAGGTGGCGACGGGGCGTCGCCGGACCTAGTTCAATGACGGGTCGGAGTTGATGGTGTTCAGATCGACGTCCTTGTAATTCTTTATCTCGTTATACAGCGTATCCCTTTCTACGGGCTCCCTTCCCACCTGGCGGATGAGGGATACCAGCTGCGCAGTGGACAGGCTGGGTGTCTGTTCTTCGCTGCCTGCCATGGAATATATCTTTGTCGTATCGTCGATGGTCCCATCCAGATCGTTCACCCCAAAGGATAGGGTCAGCTGGGCATTCTGTCTGCCCAGCATGGGCCAGTAAGCTTTCAGGTGCGGGAAATTATCCATATACAGCCGGGCGACAGCATAGAGCTTCATATCCTCTACGATGGACGACTCGGACACATGGCTCATGTCGTTGTCCTTATTCCTGAATTTCAGCGGGATGAAGGTGTTGAAACCGCCGGTGCGGTCCTGGAGGTCGCGTAGCCGTTGCATATGATCGATGCGGTGAGCATAGGTCTCGATGTGCCCATAGAGCATGGTGGCGTTGGTATGCATACCTTCACGATGGGCCGCCTCGTGGATCTTCAGCCAACCGTCGGCATCCACCTTGTCTGCGCAGATAACCTGCCGTACATCCGGGTGGAATATTTCCGCGCCGCCGCCGGGCATGGAGTCAAGACCTGCTTCATGCAGCCGGTGCATCCCTTCTTCGATGGTGAGCTTTGCCTTACGGAACATATAGTCCAGTTCCACGGCGGTGAAACCTTTGATATGCAGGTCGGGGCGGTGGGCCTTTATCTTTTTCAGCACTTCCACAAAGAACTCCATGTTCATTTTGGGGTGTACGCCTCCCACGATATGGACCTCAGTCACGGGCTTACCATCGTAGCTTTTTACAATATCAAGCATCTGCTGCTGGCTCAGCTCCCAGCCTTCATCCCGGTGGGCATAAACGCGGGAATAGGAGCAAAAATGGCAGGTGAAAACACAGACATTGGTAGGTTCGATATGAAAATTACGGTTGAAATAGGTCTTATTACCATGGCGGCGTTCGCGGACCTGGTTGGCCAGGGCCCCGAGGTAGGAGAGCGTGCCTTTTTCGAATAATAACAGCCCTTCTTCGGGCGTGATCCTTTGCTCTGCCAGTATTTTTTCGCCTATTTGTTCCAGTTCCTTGCTGGTGGTCTTCAGAATAGCCTCTACCTGGGTAATGGTGCTCATGACATGCGTTTTATTCAGGGTGTAAAGGTACGGATTGTGGGATATTTGTTTATCTTTCCAGAATGGGTATAAAGCTCAGGCTCATTGTAATGAACTTCCTGGAGTTTTTCGTCTGGGGGTCCTGGTTGATCTCCATGGGGGGATATATGTTCGTAACGCTGCATTTTAAGGGTACACAGGTAGGGGATATTTATGGACGGATGGGGATCGCATCGTTGTTCGCACCCGGCGTGATGGGTTTTTTGGCCGACCGGTATATCAGCGCCCAGAAGCTGCTGGGCATCTGTCATCTCCTTGCTGCGGGGTGTTTGATATGGGCATCCAGGGTGACGGATTTCGAGACCTTGAAGACGATCATGCTTTTCAATGCCATCTTTTATATGCCTACCATCGCATTGAACAATACTGTCTCCTATATCGTATTGGAAAAAAGAGGTTTTGACATCGTCAAGATATTCCCGCCCATACGGGTATGGGGTACGGTGGGATTTATCGCCGCCATGTGGACGGTGGACCTGGGTGGGTGGACGCTGAGCCATTTGCAGCTGTATGTCAGCGCCGGCTCGGGTATTTTGTTGGGGTTGTATGCCTTTACCATCCCGGATTGCCCTCCCGCACAAACGAAGGATAAGAAAAGTCTGGCGTCTTCCATCGGCCTGGACGCCTTTGTCCTTTTCAAGACGGAACGGATGGCTGTCTTCTTTATCTTCTCCATGTTCCTCGGCGGCGCCCTGCAGATCACCAATGCATTCGGGCTGCCATTTCTGAATGATTTCTCCCAACATTATGCTGATACTTTTGCCGTCAAACATCCCAACCTGCTGACCTCCGTATCCCAGATCTCGGAGACCTTGTTTATTCTTACCATTCCCTTCTTTCTTGGAAAGTTCGGTATCAAGCGGGTGATGCTGATGAGCATCTTTGCCTGGGTATTCCGATTTGGGTTGTTTGCTATCGGCAACCCCGGCAGCGGTTTTATCTTTTTGCTACTGTCCATGATCGTCTATGGTATGGCTTTCGACTTCTTCAATATCTCGGGCTCACTTTTTATCGAACGGGAGGCTCCTATTACCATTCGCGCCAGCGCGCAGGGGTTGTTCATGATCATGACCAATGGCATCGGCGCCTGGCTGGGTACGTTGGGGGCTGGATGGGTTGTCGACCATTTTACAACGGGTGGCGTCAAAGACTGGACGAGCATCTGGTTTGTCTTTTCCGGCTATGCGTTGGTACTGGGGCTTGTTTTTCCGCTGGTGTTCAAATACAAGCATGTTCCCCAGACCGGACAACCGGTGTATCATTAGCGAACAATCCCTGAGGCTTCGGATACGCGTCCTGATTGACTTTCAATGAAGCATCAAGCTGGCACTTTTTTCGTGCCCATATTCGGGTGTTCCTCCCGTGAACGAACGGGCAACCGGATATGCTGTATTCCTTTTTCATATCAACGCTTCGCCATCTAATGAAACGCCGCTGGTACAGCGCGGTAAATATTATCGGGCTGACGCTGGGGCTTTCCGCAGCCGCCATTGTCATTCTTTACACGAGGCATGAGCTCAACTTCGATGGATTTCACCGCCAGGCCGATCATATCTACAGAGTATCAGGCAAACAGGATGGGGGCTGGTTTGCCGCCTTGTCGGCACCCTATTCCTCGGCCGTCTATCAGCATCCCTTCCCGGAAGTGGAGAAGGTCGTGCGGATGCGGCGCTGGCCACCCAGATTTATCCGTCATGCCGGATACCAGGGCTCTTTACCACAACGGGGAGAGGACAAATTCTATGAACCCAATACCTTCTTTACGGATACAGGCTCGGCCTTTTTTAACTTGTTCGACTTCCCTTTTTTGGAAGGGAGTCCGGCAGCCGCCTTGTCGGCCCCTCATTCCGCAGTGCTGACCTCCAGCCTGGCCATGAAGCTTTTTGGGAAAGAAAATGTATTAGGCCAGGCCCTGTTATACGATACTTTCCAGCTGGTGGTGACGGGTGTAATAAAAGACCTTCCCTCTAATACGCATTTCCAGTTCAATATGCTGATAGCGGAAGAGGAGCCTATGAAAAAAGCTGGGGCTATGTTCACGTATTGTGCGTTGCGAAGAGGAACGAATATTGTCGCATTGAAACAAAAGCTGCTCGCCCTTCCCCGGCCGGCGAATCGTTGGTCTACACTGGAAGACGCGGTGATCATGCCTTTGAAGGATATTCATTTCGGGAGCAACTTCCAATATGAGATCAAGCCGCCTGGCAACAAACTCTACTTTTATCTTTTCCTGCTCACCGGGGCGCTTATCATTTTACTGACCTGCGCCAATTATATGAACCTGTCCATCGCCCTGTATGCGGGACGAAAAAAAGAGATCGCCGTACGGAAGGTGGCAGGGGCGGAGAGCACACAGCTGGCCATCCAGTTCCTGGTGGAATCCGTCGTGCTGGCTTTGATCTGTCTGCCGCTGACCAATGCGCTGGTGGAGCTGGTGCTGCCCTCCTTCAATACGTTCATGAACACCCGTATGGAAAATGAGCTGGTAAGCTCCTGGCAGGGATTTGGATTGCTGGTTGCCGCCACCTTGCTGATCGGGGTATTGGCCGGCTCTTATCCCGCCCTGGTGCTGCCCAGGATCAAGGCCATCTCTCTTTTTAAGAAACAAACCTTTCTGGGTCGCGGCGGGTTAAGTCTGCGGCAGGTGCTGGTGGGATTTCAAATCACTGTCCTTGTGGTTATGATCAGCAGCAGCTGGATGATACGCAATCAGCTGCAATATATGCAGGAGACCGACCTGGGGTTCACGCGGGAGGGAGTATTAAAGCTGAAAGGGGCGGGGATGGTGGACTCTGCTCAATTCTATACCCTGAAAAATGAGTTGCTGCGCAACAGTGCTATCCGCGAAGTGTCGCAGGGGCTGGTTCCCGGAGATGAGGAGTTCGGTTTTACGTTCCAGGCGGATAGCGGGGCCGCGGTGCACCATGGCGTCATAAGTTTTGGTACCGACTATGATTATCTGACGACGCTGGGTGTAAAGCTGCTGCAAAGTAACTTCCAGGACCTGTCGAAAGAGAATCCCCGGCGGGTGGTGCTGGTGAATGAAACGCTGACCCGGCAGCTGGGGTATAAGGATGCCATCGGCCGGCGGGTGGTCATCGAACCTGGGAAAGGGGAGTCCCTCGCGACCATCGACGGCGTCTTTAAGGATTTTCATTTCTCCTCCTTTCATCACCCCGTCCCTCCCATGCTGATCACGATGCGACCATATGGAGGAGGTATTTCCAACAATATCCTTGTTGCCATGGAAATGTCAAAAATGAAGGAGACGCTGGCCTTTATCCAGGAAAAGACACAGGCCATCATTCCCGACACACCGCTGACGCCCGAGTTTCTTGACGAAGGGCTGAATAAGCTGTATGATAAGGAAGAAAAGCTTTTTTTCCTGAATAAGGTGCTGCTGCTGGTGAATGTCTGTCTGGCCGTGCTGGGTTTGCTGGGGCTGTCCGCCTATCTCTGCGAGCTGCGAACAAAAGAGATAGGGATACGAAAGGTGCTGGGTGCGTCCAACCAGGACATATTGGGGCTGCTGGGCTGGTCCTTCTTGAAAATGACGCTCTGGGCTGTCGTGGCCGGATGGGCCCTGGCAGCCATCTTTATTCATCAATGGATGAAGAATTTTGTTTATCGGGCCCCCTTTTCCTGGATCATCCCCGCGGGGACGGCGGTCGTGCTTGTGGGACTGATCCTCCTCACCGTCGGAGTGAATACATTAAGAGCTGCCAAGGCCAATCCAGTGAAGACATTGCGGACCGAGTGAAAGGCCCGCCCGGGGGTAACCCGGGTGGGTGTGGGGGCTAACGATAGTGCGGCATATGCTCGTCGTTAAATTTCCGCTCCGCCTCGTTCCATGCATTTACCTGCTGCGTCCGGGTGTTATTTATCTTTTGGTTGGTCTGGTTAAATCCTTTTACGGAGGCGTTGATGTCGTTGACTGCCTTGTTGTATGCGTCCACATCGGCTTTGGACCGGTCCGATGAGCCTTTTGATTCGAAGGACTTCTTCAGCTTGTCGAACTCTTCTTCCTTTACATAAAAATCAGATAGTTTGGGAATGTCGTTGGCAGCCATCTGCTGGTAGTATTTCAATGCATTCCGGCAAGCAACGACCAGGGATGCATCGCCGTCGAAAGGCTTCACTGTATCCAGTCCTTTCAGGCCTTCGTTGGCAAAGTTGAGCAGGGCCGTGCGAGCCTGTTCCATTTCATTCACTTTCTTATCATTCATGGCCTTGACCATCTGGGCGTCTTCCCAGTTGCATTTGAAGAAGAAAATGTATACTGTGTTGGTATACTTACTGAGACGGCCTGCGACGTCCATTTTTGCGCCCAGCTTGCTGGCGTCCTCTACCAGCGTGACATTGTATTTGGCGGCAAAGTCTTTGGTAGCGTGGTCCAGCTTTGAAAAGGCCTCTTCCAATTTTTCGCTGACCTTGTCCTGCAGAAGGAGGTAGGCCTGCATTTCGTCCACCGATTGCTCGGCCAGCTCTTCGATATTGACGATCTTTTTATAGTCCTCGTTGAAGACCGTATAGCACATTTGTATATAGTCGATGCTGGCTTGACGCAGGGATTTATCGCCCTTGTAATAGGGCAGATCGATGGTCTTATAACGGCTCTCGGTGATGTTGTCCAGCACCTCCTGGCGAAGCTTTTCCACCTTGCGTGCGCGGCGGCCGTGTGCGGCTGCGCTGATATACTGCATGTACTTGGCGTCCATATCTCCCCTGGCCTTGTTGACGGCGCCGATGTAATCGCCTGGATTGTTCATGTCCTGTGCAGAAAGGTGGGTTGATACGGCAAATGAAAGGAAAAGGAAACCCAGTAAGGGTAATCGTCGAAGTTTAGGGCTCATATGTCAGATGTTGTTTTGTTACTTGATCATTCCCAATGCCAGCTGATAAGCTGCCATCAGGTAGGGGTCTTCCAATACGGTCTTTTTTCTTTCCTCATTCATCTCCTTTGCCACTGTGTCTGTCTGCAGGCGCTGGAGCTCATATGCTGGATTGGCGACCGTGAAAATGTTGTTTGTTTCAGTGATGTTGTCGGGTTTCTTCCAACTTTTTCTCTCGGCTATGATGTCGTTGATGTCGAGCGAGTGGTCTTTGGCTGCCGGCCTGGCGGGCTTATGTGCCCCCCTGGCATACCGGAAATAGGGGCTGGCATCCAGGATTTTCCCCGCTATTGCCTGTTCTGCGGCTATGGGTAGAGGTGGCAGCTGGTGATAATATTTGTTGGCCGCGATGGTGATCGGAGGTAATGCGAATTGCTCGCTGGATTCCCGTTGCGTCATGGCTTCCGGAGGGTCGGGTAACGATATATCCGGGACGACCCCGCTGACCTGCGCCGTCCGCCCGTCGACCCTATAGAGCCTGGAGATAGTGACCTTGATATAGCTGGAGGCTTCCGCTTTTGGGTTGAAGTTGACAAGGTCGATGGTCGTATCCATGGGTAGCACCACCTGTGCCGTGGCCTTGCCATAGGTAGGCGAGCCCAGGATCAATGCCCTGTTGTAATCCTGCAAGGTGCCTGCGACCATCTCCGAGGCGGAGGCGCTGCTGCCATTGACCAGCACCAACAGAGGGCCATCCCATACTGTCCCGCGGGACACGTCTTTCAATGTGTAGACCTTCTCATCTTTCGATTTGATCTGCCCGACGGGGCCGGCGTCGATGAAGAGACCCGATAGCTCCACTGCTTCGTCCATAGAGCCACCGCCATTGTACCGGAGGTCGAGGACAAGCGCTTCGATATTTTCTTTTTTTAGCTTTAGTATCTCTTTTGCTACGTCGTTGGCGCAGCCTTTTACGCCTTTATTGCCCTCCCAATCCGAATAGAAGCCCGGCAATGCGATGTATCCTACTGTCCTCGAGCCTTTGAGCAAAAAACCCTTTACTCTGTTCTCTTCTTCGTCTGCGGCGGTGGGGTTGATCATGGCTTTTTGCAGACTGACCTGTCGTACCGTACCGTCGGCTTTTTTGACGTTCATCGTGAGCTTATTGCCACCTTCGTCGGTGAGCATCTGATTCAGCTCTGTCGCAGATGCATCGGAGACATCGATGGAGTCCTTATTGTCCCAGCGGACGGAGAGGATCCTGTCCCCTTCGTTCATGCTGCCTGCCTGGAAGGCCGGACTGCCTGGCTCGAGATGTCCGACAACGGCATGGTTGTCATCGTCGCTGCGAAGCGTAAGACCATAGGACTGGGATCTATTACCCAGCTCGCTCTCGAAGCCGGCCTTTTCATCGGGTGAGAAATAAGCGGTATGGGGGTCATAACATTCGGCGAGACTCTGACAATAGACGATACCTATGAGGTTGCCGATGCCTGTAGGGCTTTGCAGGAGCCGCCGGATGGAACGGTGGATAGTTGTCGCGAATTTTTTTCTCATGAGGGGTTCGAGGTTCGCGACGAGTTTGGGATCGGGCTGTCCGCCTGCGGCGATCAGTCTGTCTGCGATGAGGACGCCGGTGGATAGCTTCATTATCTTATAGATCTTCGTGTGGAGGGCCTGAAGGTTGGCGGCGTAGGAAGTATCTTCTTGTGCTGTCAGCTTTTCCTGGCTTGAAAATTTGAAGGGAGTAGCTGCGATGTGATCGATCATCGTGTCCACCTGGGTGAGCCGCTGCTGGTAGAGATTGATCAATAATTGCAGGAAGGCTGTGTGTCGTCCCAGTATCTCTTCGTCCAGTTTGTAGCGCCAGACGGAGAGCTTGTTGATGTCGTCCTGTATAAAGAAGATGTGCTGGTCGTCCAACTCCTCCAGCAGACGGCTATAGATGGCGGAGGACATGGTTTTGTCCAGTGATCTCGGCTGTACGTGGAATTTTTCTACCATCCGGGATACGAGGAAGGCGTCGGTGGCCTTACTATCCAGGGACTGGGCACCAACGGAAAAGGTTAGAAGGGTATAAAGGGGAAATATAAGACTGCGCACCATTGGCCTAAAATAATAAAAAAGCCCATAAGGGCTTTTTTAAAAATACGTATGAACGTATACTTATATATGAGATTCGATCTTCTTCACGAAGTTGGACTTGGGCTGAGCGCCAACCAGCTTATCTACTACCTTACCATCCTTGATGAAAAGTATGGCGGGGATGCTGGTAATGCCATAGTTAACGGAAAGCTGAGGATTGTGGTCAACATTCACCTTACCTACATTGATCTTGTCGGCATATTCTTTTGACAGTTCTTCGATCACCGGTCCGATGGCGCGACAAGGACCACACCATTCAGCCCAAAAATCTACTACCGTCAATTTATCGGAAGAAATTACTTTGTCCTGGAAGTTGGTATCTGTTAATTCTAAAGCCATAATAAGTGTTTTTTTATGTGAGTTGTTTGTTTTTTTCTATTTACAAATTTCCGGATAGTTTTCCATTCTTTTGGTCGCCAGCCCGACATCTGTGTCTTTTTTAATCTATCCTGTCGATAGACTGGGTACGGGATGCTATGAAGCAAAAAGCCTTCCAGCCCGATTATGTGACAACTTGTACCTCCAATTCTGGCTTTTCCGCCAGAAAAGCAGCCATTTCGTCATTCATCTCAAACCCCGCGCCCATGGTGTACATGCTGACCTTTGAGCGGGATTTGGGCTCTAATACGTTGAATTTCAATAACGATTTGCCAGGGTATTTTTTAATATTCTTCTCCATGAACAGGACCATTTCCTCATTGATATAGCGTGCTTCTACATCCATGATCACTTGCTTTGTAAGGATAGGTTTTATGCTCTCCAGGAGCATCATTCTTTCGATCTTGAATTCGTATTCCGTCTTGTTGAAGCGGAGGCGGAATGCGCCGGTGATAAAGAGGTTCTTACCCTTCTCCAGGTAATTGGAATAGCGGGCGTAGTCTTCGCTCCAGAGCATAAATTCCGTCTTGCCGGTGTAGTCTTCGATGGTGAAGGAGCCAAATTGTTTACCCGTCTTGCTGACCCGGTGTTGTGCGTCCACTACCAGTCCCGCCAGTCTGTAGGATTTGCCGGGGTTGGCCTGGAGGCCAAGGGCGTCCTTTATTTCGTTGTATTCGCCTAACTGTGTGATGCCATAATGGGTGATCTCGAATTTGAAGTGATCGAGGGGATGGCCGCTCATGAACATACCTGTCACATCTTTTTCATGCTCTAATAACTCCGTGAGTGTCCAGGGTTCGCAAGGGGGCAGTTTGGGGACGGCGATCTCGGGCATGGTCAGTTCGCCGAAGAGGCTGTTGCTGCTCTGTGTTGAATTGGTCTGATAGACGTTACCAAACTTGATGATCTTTTCCAGTCCCGTGGAAGTGTCGCCCTGCGGCATGAAGAAGTACTGCGCCCGGTGGATGCCGGCGAAGCAATCGAAAGAACCCGCATATGCAAGACTTTCCAAAGTCTTTTTATTGACGGTGCGTTGATTGATCCTTTTGATCATGTCGAAGATGGTGGTGAAGGGGCCATCTTTTGTACGTTCGGCGATGATGCCTTCCACGGCGGCTTCACCTACGCCCTTGAGGCCGCCCAAACCTACGCGGATCTCTCCATTTTTATTCGGGGAAAAACCTTTTTTTGATTCGTTGATGTCGGGGCCCAGAACCTTTAATCCCATCCGTTTGCATTCCTCCATGAAGAAGGTGATCTTTTCGATGCTGCCCGCGTGGTTCAGCACACCAGCCATGTATTCAGCGGGGTAGTGGGCTTTGAGATAGGCCGTCTGGTAGGCTACGTAGGCGTAGCAGGTGGAGTGGGATTTGTTGAACGCGTATTGTGCAAAAGCTTCCCAGTCAGTCCATACTTTCTCTAATTTATCCTGCGGCAGGCCTTTGGCAGTGGCGCCTTTTATGAACTGGCTTTTCATCTTATCCAGTACGGCCTTTTGCTTTTTACCCATGGCCTTACGGAGTACGTCGGCGTCACCTTTACTAAAGCCGGCGAGCTTTTGGGCCAGGAGCATTACCTGTTCCTGATAAACCGTGATACCGTATGTGTCCTTGAGGTATTCCTCCATTTCGGGCAGGTCGAATATGATCTCTTCCCGGCCGTGTTTGCGGTCGATGTAGTTGGGGATATAAGCAATAGGGCCGGGGCGATAGAGGGCGTTCATGGCGATGAGGTCATCGAATTTGTCAGGTTTTAGGTCCCGGAGGTATTTCTGCATACCGGGACTTTCAAACTGGAACGTGCCGATAGTTTCCGCCTTTTGGTATAGCTCGTATGTCTTTTGGTCGTCGAGGGGGATGGTGTCGAGGTCGATCTCGACGCCATAATTCTCCTTGATGAGTTCCAGCCCTGTTTTTAGGATGTTAAGGGTCTTCAGACCCAGAAAGTCCATTTTGATAACGCCGGCATCTTCGATGATGCTGCCTTCTATCTGTGTCACGAGGAGGTCGGAGTCTCTGGCCGTGCAGACAGGGATGATATTCATCAGATCATCCGGAGCAATGATGATACCTGCTGCGTGGAGACCTGTATTACGGACGGAGCCTTCCAGTCTCTCTGCCTCGTGGAGGACCTTGCTGCGGAGGTCGTCGCCGTTGTATATTTCCCGGATCTTTTTTACGTTCTCCATATCGTCGGGGCCCAAACCATCTTTTTCTTCCAGGGATTTTTCCCCTTCCTTTGGCGTCATGGGAGCCTTCAATACCCGGCGGAGCTCGATGCCGGGCTTTTCAGGGACGAGTTTTGCGAGGGCGTTGGATTCCGGCAGGGGAAGATCGAGGGCGCGGGCTACGTCCTTGATGCTCATCTTGGCGGCCATGGTGCCATAGGTGACGATCTGTGCCACCTGGTTCTTGCCATATTTCCCTACTACATATTCTATCACTTTTTGACGGCCTTCATCGTCGAAGTCGGTGTCGATGTCGGGCATCGACTTACGGTCGGGATTGAGGAACCGTTCGAACAGCAGGTTGTATTTGACGGGGTCGATATTGGTAATACCGATGCAATAGGCGACTACGCTGCCTGCGGCCGATCCGCGGCCGGGACCGATGAAGACGCCCATGTCCCTTCCGGCCTTGATGAAGTCGCTCACGATGAGGAAGTAGCCGGCAAATCCCATCGTCTTGATGGTGAACAGTTCGAAGTCTATTCTTTCCTGTATATCGGGGGTAAGGTCGCTGTAACGCAGCTTGGCCCCTTCATACGTGAGGTATTTGAGGTATTCCCACTGATCGAGGTTGCTGTCGTGGTGTATCTGGAATTCCTTTGGTATCGGGAAGGCGGGGAGAAGAATGTCTTTTTTCAGATTCAGGATCTCCACTTTGTCGATGACCATATTGGTATTGTCGATGGACTCGGGGATATCCTTAAAAAGGGTCTTCATCTCCTCCGTCGTCTTGAAGTAGAACTGGTCGTTGGGGAATTTGAAACGCCTGTTCTTGATGTTGGCGTCGTCGTTGACGAAGTCGTCGAAGCCAGGGGTGCTTTGTTTTTCGCCCGTATTGATACAGAGGAGGATATCGTGGGCGTTGTAATCTTCCCTGTCCGTGTAATGGCTGTCATTGGTGGCGATGACGGGTGTGTTGAACTTGGCGGCAAACTTTAGCAAGACCTGGTTGATGATCTCCTGCTCCTTTATATTATGCCGTTGGAGTTCGATGAAATAGTCGTCGCCAAAGATGTCGAGCCACCATTTGAATTCTTTTTCCGCCTTGTCTTCGCCATCATGGAGGATGGTCTGGGGGACATAGGCGCCGATGCAGCAGGTGGTGGCGATAAGCCCTTCGTGGTATTTTTCGATGAGTTCCTTGTCTATGCGTGGATATTTGCTATAAAGGCCTTCGGTATAGCCAAGGGAGGTGAGTTTGATGAGGTTTTGGTAACCGACCTTGTTCTTGGCCAGTAACACCTGGTGGTAACGCTCATCCTTTTGTTCCTTGCTGAAAGTTTTGCGATGGCGGTCCTCCACGACATAGAATTCGCAGCCTACGATGGGTTTGACCTTGAGGGTGCCGTCCTCGTTCTTATGTTTATAAGCCTCGGTGACGAATTCGAACGCGCCGAACATATTGCCGTGGTCGGTGATGGCCAGGGCAGGCATTCCGTCCTTGATGGCTTTTTTGTAGAGGCTTTGGATCGAGGCGGCGCCATCCAGGAGGGAGAACTGCGTATGTGTATGTAAATGAGAGAATTTGCTCATAGAATGCTTCCAGAAATAAACACGCAATTAACTAACAAAGTTCGTCAGGCGGAAGCACATTCTTTCCACACCGGGGCCGCCCCGGTGACCGGGCCGGGCCGCGAGTTGTCCCCAAATCGCAGTTTGGCAAATTTTTTGACATTTTTACTTACCTTTACCTGTGCCAATATCCTCAAAAGTGGAAAATATGTTGAAAAATCTAGTATTCATAATGGTCCTTGCCTGTCTGGTCACCAGCTGCAGCACGTTGAAACCCAGTGCTTCACAGAGTTCTGCATCGGTGAAACAGGCTAGTTCCACCATTCAGGATGGCAACGGTAATTCCATTCAATTTATCAGCAATATTGCTATCCATCCGGATGCGCAGCAGGATAAGACCGCCAGCTCGATCACCACTTCCAATGTCGGCAATGCGAACAGCAACACTAATTATGCTTCGGGGGAAGCCATCGAGAACCTGTCGGCGCTGCAATTCAAGTATTCCATCCTGGAAAATGCGTCTGTAGAAGAATTAGATAATGCTAAGTTGTTGACTTTCATGGATTCATGGTACGGCGCTCCCTATCACTATGGGGGGACGACCCGGGATGGGATCGACTGTTCCGCCTTTGCCTTTTTACTAATGTCATCTGTCTATGGTGTGGCTGCGTTGCCCCGGACCTCGAAGGAGCAATACGGATCCTGCCGGCATATCCACCGCGACGAGTTGAAGGAAGGGGACCTGGTCTTTTTCCATACGTTGGGCAAACGGAGGGCTGTCACACATGTGGGGGTCTATCTTCGAAATAACAAGTTCATCCATGCCAGCATATCGGGGGTGATGATCAGCGATATGAATGACGGATACTACGACAAGCACTTTATAGGCGCCGGCCGGGTGCTATAGGAACCGCTAATTCAATTTTTTTGTGGTGATATAGAAATTGCGATCGACCGTGAACGAATTGCCATTGTCGGCGTCCAATGTTTTCCATTCCGTAGTGGGCTCTATCCACTGTTCGGGTTGTCCTCCCACCGAAACTTTTATGGGCATATTAAAACCAGCCACCGAATTCGTCCAGCGATAGGAGAGCAGGCTGCTGCTGTTGAACTTATATTCCAGCGCAGGGATATTTGTCGTCCGAAGGTATTGATCGAATATTTTGGAAAAGTCTTTTTTTGCATACTGGCTAATATAGTTTTCAATCTGCTGAGATGTCACGGTCTTGTGATAAAAAGTGGCCGTCAGTCCGTGAAGTAATGCCCGGAAGCTGGAGTCGCCCATGATCTGGCGGATGATATGAAGCATATTGCCGCCTTTGTAATACATGTCCCCCGAGCCTTCGTTGTTGACGCCATAAACGCCGATGATGGGCTTGTCATTGCGGATGCTCTTGCGGGTGCCGATGCAGTAGTCGTTCCCGGCCTCCACACCGTCCTGGCAGGTCGTGTACAATGTCTCGGTATAGTTGGTGAATCCTTCATGGACCCACATATCGGCCAGATCGTTGGTAGTGATGTTATTGCCAAACCATTCGTGCCCACTCTCATGCACGATGATAAAATCCCATTTCATGCCCCATCCGGTGCCGGACAGGTCGCGCCCCAGATAGCCATTACCGTAATGATTCCCGTATGCAACGGCGCTCTGGTGTTCCATTCCCAGGTGCGGGGCGTCCACAAGCTTGTAGCCGTCCTCGTAAAAAGGATAGGGCCCCATCCAGTATTCGAAGCAGCGGAGCATGCTGTCTGCCTGTTTGAACTGTTCCTGCGCCTTGTCGAGGTTATAGTCCAGCACCCAATAATCACAATCCAAATGACCTTTTTCTCCCTGAAAATCCCGGTGGAAGGTGACATATTTGCCTATATAGGGGATGATATCATAATTGTTGATGGGGTTGATAACCGACCATGTATAGGTCGTCGTGCCATTGCCGTTATCCTTCTTTTCCTTCAAACGTCCGTTGCCGACGGCTACGAGGGTGTCCGGCACAGTGATATGGAGGGAAGCGCCGCTGTCGGGCTCGTCGCTCTGGTGATCTTTACAGGGATACCATACACTGGCGCCCAGTCCCTGACAGGCTACGCTCATCCAGGGCCGGCCTTCGCGGTCTTTGGTAAATATCCAGCCGCCATCCCATGGCGGGCGGACAGCTACGCGGGGATTGCCTTCGTACTTTATGGATAGTGTTTCGATGCTGCCTTTTTTTATTTCGTGGGGCAGGTTGACGTGAAAGGCATTGCCTTCTCTTTTATACTTCAGGGGCTTGTTATTCCAGGTGATGGAGACGATGTTCATTGGCTCCTGGAGGTCAATTTGGAGCTTATCGCCTGATTTGATCGCCTCCAGGCGTATATTGTTAACGCCTTTTATGGATTTCTTTTCATAGTCGGGAGTGACGTGGATGTCGTAATAAAGGACGTTCCACCAGGCGCGTTCGGGGGTGATGGCGCCCCGCAGGGTATCGGCGTGTGTGAATTTCTGTTTTTCGCCGGCGGCCAACTGGGCCGACGTAGAGGGGAGGTTAAAAAAGTAACATACAAATGCCAGCAGGATTACGGGTCTCATCGTTAAGTTATATTTTTATGTGCTAATGACTGGTCATTGGCCGACGGGCCTGGCCCGTTTATCAGTCTCGAAAAAATGAAGATAAATAAAGATTTGTTAATAGGTGTGTTATTCTTGTTGGCCGGTTGTTCATCTCCGCGTGATGTTTCAAAGAAGGTTTTCCGGTACAATGAAAAGGATGGCATAGCTTCCCTGGACCCTGCATTTGCCAAAAACCGCAGCACGATGTGGCCTATCCATCAACTTTACAATACCCTTGTGGAGACGGATGACGAGCTGCATATCGTGCCCGCCCTGGCCCGGAGCTGGGATGTGTCGGAAGATAAGAAGACCTGGACCTTTCATCTTCGAACGGATGTTTTTTTTCATGACAATGAAGCTTTCCCGGGCGGCAAGGGGCGCCGTATGGTGGCGGCGGATGTAGTATACAGCTTTCACCGGATCATCGATCCCCGGACGGCCAGCAGCGGGGCCTGGATATTCAATACACGGGTAGATACTTCGTCGCCTTTTACGACGGTGGATGACAGCACTTTTCAGATGAAGCTGATAGCGCCTTTTAATCCTATACTGGGCATCCTCAGCATGGAATATTGTTCCGTGGTGCCGAAGGAGGTGGTGCAATTCTATGGCAAGGATTTCCGGAGCCATCCCTGTGGTACGGGACCGTTCCAATTCAAGTCCTGGGAAGAAGGGGAGTCGCTGATATTATTGAAGAACGAACATTATTTTGAAAAGGACAGCACGGGCAGGCCACTGCCCTACCTGGATGCGGTGCAGGTGAGTTTTTATGAAGAGAAAGCTACGGAGTTCCTGCTCTTTCGTCAGGGATTGTTGGACTTTATGAACGAGATCGATCCGACGTTCAAAGACGAGGTGTTGAGCAAGAAGGGGCAGTTGAAGCCGCAATGGCAGGATAAGATCCTTCTTTCTACTCATCCTTATCTCAATACCGAATACCTGGGTATACTCATCGACACAACGAATCCGCTGGTCAGGAATTCTCCTTTAAGGTTTCGAGCCGTGCGACAGGCGATCAATTATGGGTTCGACAGGCGGAAGATGATGCTATACCTGCGCAATTCACTGGGGACGCCTGCGGAGAGTGGTTTTGTACCTGCGGGAATGCCCTCTTTCGACTCGTCTGTGGTGAAGGGGTATCATCATGATCCTGCACGGGCGCGGCAACTGCTGGCCGAAGCGGGTTTTCCGGAGGGGAAAGGATTGCCGTCCATACATCTGCTGACCATATCGGACTATGCGGATTTTGCCAGCTGGATCGCGCGTGAGCTGGAGGACATCGGGATAAAGATACAGGTGGAGGTGGTGCAGAAAAGCCTGCTGCTGGAGCAGACCGCCCGTAGCCAGGCATTGTTTTTCCGGGGAAGTTGGATCGCGGATTATCCTGATGCGGAGAATTATCTGAGCGTATTTTATTCGAAGAACCCCGCTCCCCCTAACTATACGAGATTTCATGACGCGGAGTTCGACCAGTTGTATGAACAGGCGTTACTGGAAAATAACGACTCGGCCCGGTATGTACTTTATCGTAAGATGGACCAGCTGGTGATGGATGCCTCGCCTGTGGTGCCTTTATGGTATGACGAGGTGATACGGCTGGTAGATCCGAAGGTGAAGGGGTTGCGGCCTAATGCGCTTAATTTGCTGGAGCTGCGGCGTGTGGATATAGATGTCCAGGTTGCCCCACTATAATGTCCATTTTACCACCCTTGTATCTGTTAAATAGACACTAGTTTTGCTGTATGAGTCAATATGAAAAATTTCATCAGCTGCATCATCAGCAAGGCCCATTCCTGCTGGCCAATGCGTGGAATGCAAAGAGCGCCCAACTCATTGAAGCCGCAGGTTTCGCGGCGATAGGAACATCAAGCGGGGCAATCGCCAATTCATTGGGCTATGAGGATGGAGAAAAAATTCCCTTTGGCGAATTGCTGTACATCGTGCAAAGAATAAAAGCATCTACCTGCATTCCACTATCGGTGGATATGGAACGCGGATACGGCGACGACCCGAATGTACTGACGGATAACATTCAAAAGCTGATAGATTGTGGCATTTCAGGAATCAATATAGAAGATGCACAAGGTGAGGAAGTCTATTTACGAAAACTGGAATGCATTAAAAACCACCTGATCAAGACCAATCAATCCCTTTTTATCAACGCACGTACGGATGTCTTTTTGCAAAAACTACCGTCTCCTTTGGAAACCGTTATAAAAAGGGCACAGCGATACCAGCATGCCGGGGCCGATGGACTGTTTGTTACAGGCGTTTCCGACGCTGCTTTCATCAAAGAGATCATTGCGTCCACCTCTCTTCCCCTCAATATGGTCGGATCACCCAATCTGTCAGTAGAAACGTTGACGAGTCTTGGTGTAAAAAGGATCAGCATGGCGGTATTCCTATACAGGGCTACATACAATCAATTGGAAAAGATCAGCCGGAATATAAAAGCTGAAAAATCGTTCTCGCCGCTGTTCTGCTAATTATTCTTTTTCAACTTCTTTGCAAACACTTTTTCGAACTTCTCGACCTTGGGCCTGATCACCAGGTAACAGTAGGGTTGTGACCCATGTGTCCTGTAATAATTCTGGTGGTAGTCCTCCGCGGGATAGAATTTTGTATAGGCTGTGATCTCGGTGACGATGGGCTTGTCATAGGCGCCGCTCTTATTCAGCTCCGCCTTGTAATGCTCCGCCTTTTGTTTTTGCTCATCATTATGATAGAAGATGGCGCTGCGGTATTGCGTACCTATGTCATTACCCTGTCTGTTGAGGCTGGTGGGGTCGTGGGCTTCCCAGAATACCTCCAACAGCTCGTCATACGTGATGACGGTGGGGTCATAAATGATCTGGAGCGCCTCCGCATGGCCGGTGGTGCCAGTGCATACTTCCTCATAGCTGGGGTTGGCCACGGTGCCGCCCGTATAGCCGGAGGTGGCCTTTATCACACCCTTTAGTTCCTGAAAGACGGCTTCCGTACACCAGAAGCATCCTGTTCCAAATGTGGCTGTATCTGTTTTTTTCCCTGCCGGAATAATATCCTCGCTCATACTGGTGTTTTTATTAATGGGTTGTTTTGTTGACGGCTCACAGGAAGCCGAAAATATGGCTAATGTCGTTAAGATACTTAGGGTAGTCCGAAAAAAAGGTTTTTTAAAAAAGGTAACCTTTTTTTCGGAAAAGTTTGTTGTCCGTCCTTCGGACAACGAACCGTTGGTTCGTATGGTCATGGCTCTTTGCATTGGTTATTGTTTGTGTTTGGGGCTCCGTAAAGGTACCATCGCCAGTGCCCCTTACTATGTACGCTATATGACAAATTTCGGGTTTTAAAAGTTCGTTAACACCCCGAACTCTCTGGCTGGCAGGAGGGGGCTGCCAGGTCGGCGACCAGGGAAGGTAACATTAATAGTAAGTTAAACTTGTAAACTAAATTAATAAAGTAAACTTATTAATTTACCTTTGTATCATGGCCAAGACAAAGACAGCAGATAATCCGGTCGATGCCGGGGTAAATGCCACGGATATAGAGATCGCGGGTAACCTTCGGACGGTGATACACCGGCTGGTAAAGGTCCTCCGCAAGCACACCCGTAACGAAGAGATGCTTTCCCTTACGGAGCGGTCCACCCTGGGCCTTTTGTACCAGCATGGTCAGTTGTTACCAACAGAGCTGGCGCAGATAGAAAAAGTGACTACCCAGTCCATATCGCAGGTGATCGCCCATCTGGTTGAGATCGCCTATATCGTGAAGACGCCTGCAGAGAGTGACAAGCGAAAGGCTTATTTGTCATTGACCCCTGCCGGCAGGGATTATATCGATCGTCATCGCCAGGAAAAGCAGGAATGGCTGGCCCGTGTCCTGCATGAACGGACATCGGCCCGTGAAAAGGAAGTGCTCTCCGAGGCCCTGGTCATATTGAGCAAGCTTATAGATGAATAGTGAACATGAAATTATCAACCTTTAACGCCTTACATAGTCGTAACTACCGTCTGTATTTTTATGGACAATTCGTATCGCTCATAGGCACCTGGATGCAGCGTACCGCTGTAAGCTGGATAATATATACACTGACGCATAGCACCTTTATGTTAGGGTTAACCTTTTTTGCAGGTCAGTTCCCCTCTTTCGTGCTGGGGCTTTTTGGCGGCGTCGTATCGGACAGGTATGACAGGTTCCGCGTGCTGCTGACAACACAGATTGCCTCGCTGATACAGGCATCCATCTTAGCCATATTGATCCTCATGGGGCATTATAAAGTATGGGAGCTGCTGGTGTTGAGCGTGCTGTTGGGATGTATCAATGCTTTTGACGTGCCGTCGAGACAATCGCTGGTATATGATATGGTGGATGACAAATCGACCATCCCGAATGCGCTGGCGTTGAACTCCTCCATGGTGAACCTGGCCAGGCTGATAGGTCCTGCTATTGCAGGGGTGGTGCTGGAAAAGCTGGGAGCGGGCATCTGTTTTGTTTTGAATGCCGCCAGCTTTATTGCGGTGATCGTATCGCTGCTGCGGATGCGGTTGAAGCCATATGAGCCACGCCCTCATGATAAGAAAGTGTGGACGGACGACCTGCGGGAAGGGTTTGCCTATCTGAAGCAAACGCCGTCCATTGCGAAGGTGATCCTGATGCTGGCCGTCATGAGCCTGCTGGTGATACCCTATGCCACCATGATGCCTGTATATGCCAAGGTGATCTTCCACGGAGACGCCACCACCTTTGGATATATCGATAGTTTTATCGGGCTGGGAGCCGTGACAGGGGCTTTGTATCTGGCGTCGCTGCCATCTTCGGCCAACCGGAAACGAATACTTTGGATGAATACCATCTTATTTGGCCTGGGATTGATACTCTTCTCATACACCACATGGTTCCCGCTGGCGATGGTCTTTGCCATGCTGTCGGGCTTTGGCATGATGGCGCAGACGACTGTATCCAATACTATCATACAAACCACCGTGGCGCCTGCCATGCGGGGCCGGGTGATCAGCTATTTCGCCATGGCTTATTTCGGTCTGCAACCTCTGGGCAGCCTCCTGATCGGGGCCATATCTCATTATATCGGCGCACCTGCCACGCTGCTCGCGGAAGGGCTGGCGGCACTGGCAGTGGTGGGTATCTTTTGGAAATACCTGCGAAAAGAAGAAGGGGAGGAAGAAGAACTTCCTACGGTGTCAGCTATAAAACAAACAAAATGGACAACGGCCAAAATGTAAACACGGCTTTATTGGTGATGGATACGCATATCCTTCACAGATTGGACAAACAAGCAGCTGACGCAGCGACCGCCAGCTTACAAAAAGCCATTGCGGCTGCCCGTAAGGCGGGGTTGCCAATTATCTATGTGGTGGTAACCTTTCGGGAGGGTCTTCCGGAAGTCAATTATGCGAACAAGGCGTTTGGCGTCCTGAAACAAAATGGCGGCGCTATGGGAATGGAAGAGCCTGCCCGTTTCCCACCTGCTCTGGCTCCGCAGCCGGGGGATATCATCGTGACTAAGCGCAGGGTAAGCGCATTTACGGGCAGCGACCTGGAAGTTATCCTGCGGAGCGGTCGTATCGAGCACCTGGTGCTCACCGGATTTGCCACCAGCGGTGTGGTGCTGTCGACCTTACGGGAGGCTGCGGACAAAGATTTTAGGTGCACCGTATTATCAGATGGATGCGCCGACAGGGACGATGAAGTACATACCGTATTGCTTACCAAGGTCTTTCCCCGTCAGGCCGATGTGATGACCGTCGGAGAGTGGACAGAACGATTGAAGCCCTGATAAAAAAGTGTACTTTTACGGCTCAAAAAATGTTAGGAACCGCCTGTGGGCGGAAGGTGTATGAAAATTTTTCCGGAATCGGCCCTGGTCCAATTAGAGTTCGAGAAAGTAAAGGCGCTCTTGACAGAACAATGCAATACTGAATATGCCCGTGCCAAGGCAGGGGATCTCCGTATACATACCCGCAAGGAATTTATCGAGCTGGAGCTGCAGCAGACCCATGAGTTCAAACTGCTCTCCAGCACGGGGCAGTATTTTCCCAATGACCATACATTGAATCTTTCCCGGGAGCTGAAGCTGCTGGGTATAGCCGGGGCTACCCTGTCGGGAGAGCAGTTCATGCAGGTGCGCAAGCTGGCGGAAAGCATGCAAAGCATTTTCCGGTGGTTTGATGCGGAGCGAAAGATCGCTTATCCCGCGTTGGCGAAGGTCATTGCTCATACTCACTATGAAAAAAACATCATTGCCGCCATCGACGAGGTGCTGGATGAGTCGGGTGTCGTGCGGGACAATGCTTCGGAAGAGCTGGCGGGTATCCGGCTGAGTCTTTTCCGCAAACGGAATGAGCTGCGCCGCATGTTCGATCGTATCCTCTCCAAGCTGGCCAAATCGGGCTATGTGGCGGATATCGAGGAAGCTTTTCTCAATGGTAGAAGGGTAGTGGCCATCTATGCCGAGCACAAGCGGCAGGTAAAGGGCATCCTGCATGGGGAGAGCGACACACGCCGGACTTCTTTTATCGAGCCGGAAGAGACCATCGAGCTGAACAACGAGGTCTTTTCCCTGGAACATGCGGAAAGCAGGGAAGTGAATCGTGTCCTCCGGGAGCTGACGCAACGGCTGTCGGGGCATGCGACGTTGCTGATGGTGTGGCATGATGTGTTGGGTGAGTTTGATTTTATCCGTGCCAAGGCCCGGCTGGCAGGAGAGATGAATGCCAATTATCCTTTGCTGGTTGATAAGTCACATGTTCATTTGCGGCAGGCGTATCATCCTCTTTTGTATCTATACAACCGTAAGAACCAGAAGCAGACTATTCCCACGAATATACAGCTGAATGAAAAGGATAGGATACTGGTTATCTCCGGTCCCAACGCAGGTGGTAAGACCGTCACCCTGAAGACCGTGGGGCTGCTGCAGCTGATGTTGCAGAGCGGACTGCTGGTGCCCGTGCATCCGGATTCGGAAATGGGAATATTCAAGCAGCTGATGATCCATATCGGGGATACGCAAAGCCTCGAGTTCGAGCTGAGCACGTATAGCTCGCATTTGAAGAACATGCGGTATTTTATGGAGAATGCCAATGGCCGGACCCTTTTCTTTATCGACGAGCTGGGCAGCGGCAGCGACCCCAACCTGGGCGGCGCTTTTGCGGAGGTGATCCTGGAAGAGCTGGTGAAAAAACATTCTTTTGGCATTGTCACCACGCATTATCTCAACCTGAAGGTGATGGCCAACAAGACCTCGGGGATCATCAACGGGGCGATGGCTTTTGACGAGACCAATCTGCAGCCACTTTATAAATTGATCATCGGCAAACCCGGCAGCTCGTATACATTCTCCATTGCCGAACGCATAGGGCTGGAGCCACGGCTTATTCAACGGGCGCGCACGCTGGTGGATGAAGATCATTTCCGGCTGGATAAATTACTGAATCGTACGGAGCAGGACCTCCGGCAGCTGGAGCAGCGGGAGAAGGAGCTTCACAAGCTGATGAAGGAGAATGAGAAGCTGAAGAAAGAAATGGAGGCGTTGATCCACCGGGAAAAACATACACAGCAGGTGGAGCTGCTGAAGCATCAGAACAGGATCACGGAGGAAAGGCTGACCTATCTGAAGGAGATGGAGCGCAAGCTGCGTCAAATAGTATTCGACTGGCGCAAGGCGGAGGATAAGAATGAGGTGATCAAGCAGATGCAGGCTCTCTTGTTCAAGCAAAAGGAAAAGCAGGTGAATGAGAAGGTGCGGAAGAAGTTCGATTCCAAATATGAAGAGGTGGGAGGCAGCGCCGAGGTCGGTGTGAAGGTGAAGATGAAGAAGAACCACCAGGTGGGTACGGTGAAGGAGCTGCGTGGTAAAAAAGCTGTGGTGCAGGTGGGATTGATACCTATCACGGTGGATGTGTCGGATCTGATAGTCGTGCGCGACCGGCCGCAGGAAGAGTCGGCGGAGTAAACCTTATTCTGAGCGGAGGCTGGTCACCGGGTTAGCCACTGCCGCCTTGATGGCCTGGTAGCTGATGGTAAGGAATACCATAAGTAAAGAAAGCCCTCCAGCCTCTATAAATACTGCCCATGATATTGTAGTCCTGTAAGCAAAACCTTGCAACCAGCTGTGCATGACCCACCATCCTATGGGGGATGCGATCAGGAGAGCGAGGGATACCAGCTTAATGAATTCCAAAGATACCAGGTTGACGATACTGCTCACGCTGGCTCCAAGCACTTTGCGGACACCGATCTCTTTTGTCCGCAGGTAGGTGCTGTAAGAAGCGAGCCCCAACAACCCCAGACAGGAAATAAAGATGGCCAGGATGGCGAAGTTAATGAAGAGGTTGCCAAACCTGTCTTCCGACCTGTATTGCGCCGCAAAGCTCTCATTCAGGAAAGTGTACTCGAATGGTTTGTCGGGGACGTATTTGTTCCAGTTCTTTTCTATGGCGGAGATCGTCAAGGGCAGGCTGGCTGTTGACAGCCTTACGGACAGTTTGGCCATATTATGCGCCCAGCCGATGCGCAGGCACATAGGTTGGATATTTTCTTTTAAAGACACATAATTAAAATTCCTGCATACACCGATGATCGTTCCTGTCCTTTCCATGATGGTATACTTCTTTCCAATGACCTCCTTTGGCGAACTGTAGCCCAGCATCGAAACGGCGCTTTCATTAATGATCAGTGAGGCGCTGTCGGTGCCAAGGTCTTTTGAAAAAGTTCTTCCGGCTAGCAGCTCCAGGCCATATTGCCGGATGAAATCAAAATCGATGAAGCATTGGTTGATCACCGTTTTTTGCATGTCGCCCGCCTTATTTTCCAGAACTGCATAACGTTGTCCATATTGTTCGCCTGGCAGCACCGACGAAAAGGTGGTGGAGAGGACGCTGGGCAGGGACGACAGCGATTGTTTGAATGCCTGTCCTTTTTCGTCATCCTGCGCCTCGATGACCAACTGCTGCTCCTGGCTAAAACCGAGGTCCTGGCTTCGGAGAAACTTCAGTTGTTTGAAAACGACGATAGTCCCTATAATGAGCACGATAGAGACGGTGAATTGAAATACCACCAGTCCTTTGCGTACCATCAACCCCTGTGTTCCCGAAATAATGCGTCCTTTCAGAACATTGATGGCCTTGAAGGAGGACAGCACCAGGGACGGATAAATGCCGGCTACGATGCCTATAGTGGTGGAAAGAAGGAATAATGCGACAACATCCGGGGCGCGGTTTATAAAATGGGCACCTATTTCCTTGCCAGCCAGGTGATTGAACCAGGGCATCAGCAGAGAGCCGAGGACAAGGGTCAAGGCGAAAGCCATCCAGCAGAGGATCACCGACTCGCCTATGAACTGTCCCGCTAATTGTATTCTTGCGGCGCCCACTACCTTCCGGACGCCTACTTCCCTGGCCCTCGTAGCGCTCCTTGCCGTTGTCAGGTTGATAAAGTTGATACAGGCGATAAGAAGTATAAAGATCGCAATGACGGAGAAAATGTAAACATTATGCGCATTGCCCGTCACCATTCCACCTCTATCGGACCTTAGGTAGACATCCTTTAAAGGCTCGAGTGACAGGGCCTGGAAGAGGTGCAATTCCCGTTCTTCCGCACCGTTGTGAAATTCAATAAAAGCCGGCAGCTTTTTCTCCAGGGCGGCTGCATTGGTATGAGGACGTAACAGCACATAGGTGATATAACCATGCCATCTCCACATAGTATCCTGCTTGGGAGCATCATAAATTTGCTCATAAGAAGAAAGCGACAGGAGCATGTCCGCCCGGATCTGGGAATTCTCCGGGATATCCCGCATGATGCCGGTGACAGTGGCGTCGATAGCATTGTCGGCCAGGAGCAAATGCTGACCCATCGCATCCGAATGACCGAAGTATCTTTTTGCAGCAGAGGCGGACAATACAACACTCATTGGTTCCTTTAGCGCCGTGTTCCTATCACCGCTGATAAGGGGGAAGTCGAATATCTGAAAGAACGAGCTGTCAGCCAGCAGGGTCCTTTTCTCCTGGAATTTTATCCCGCCCCGCCGTACGAGGAGCGGTTGATCTACCAGCCGTACAGCATTCTCTACTTCAGGGAAGTCCTTTTTAAGATTGATGGCCACCGGAGCGGACTGCACATAGGTATGTACCTTTTTCGAATCACTGGTGACATCTACCCCTACGCGATAGATACGATCCGCCCTGGAATGGAAACTGTCGTAGCTGGATTCGAAACGAACATATCGATAAATAAGGAAGCAGGCCGTCATACCCACAGCCAGTCCCATGATATTGATAAAAGAAAAGAATTTATGACGAAGGAGATTACGGATAGCGACCTTGAAATAGTTCTTTATCATGGGTACAAGGTAGGGATTATTTCGTTCTGCAGGCGGACCCGGGAACCGCTGGAGACGGCAAATCCGCAGTCAGTCAAAAAAGAAGCCGGCCCACTGAAGCAGCACCGGCTTTGACCCTACTGTATGAATAAACCGTCCGATTACCAGATCGTATGTGCAGACAGAAGCGCTCCCGAACTGTCGAATACCAATCCATATTTTGTATTGTTGGCATCGATGACTACCAGGTAAGCCCGGATGGAGCCGCTTGTCGTAAGAGAAAATGCTTTTTCAAAAACATAGTTAGGATAGGTAGCCGTCAGATAAAACAGGATGGAAGATGGGAGTGTCGCCTGGTCGATGGCAGCCACCTGTCCGTCAGGTGCGGCTATAATCACCCTTTTGATAAATGTTCCGCCGGAGGAAAATACCGTCGCATATAGGACTCCACTGTCTTTTGAAATAACCACATAGCCGCTGTCGGAATTCCTGAATGCTTTTAACAGGGTGCCTTGTGGATAGTTGTCGGATAAGTAGGATGTTATTGTTGAGGGCAGGGTGCTCAGGGCTACCGTATCCCGGTGCTGACCATCCCGGTTGTGGAAGCGGCCTCCGTGGTGCCAGCCATCGCCGTTGATGTCGCCTGCCTCCCGTTGTTCCAATATCCGGACCAGGGCGCCGTCAGCATTGAATAAGAGGGCGACGGGTTTGCCGTTGTATGAAATGATGACAACATATCCACCGACCGTGCCTGCGCTGTCCTTTATGATATAACCTTTCAGGAAGCTGTAGCCGCTGTAAGCCGTATCCAGATAGGATGTGATCGCAGAGGGAAGCGCCGATGCCGTAATGGAATCCCTGAAATAGCCGGGAGCACAGTGTTGTATCACATAAATAGAGTCCGTGCCGCCCGCTGAATCCGCTGCCACTGCTATGGTGGAGGAAACGCCAGAAGTGGAATTAGATGTAGAGGAAGACATATTCTTGGTACAGGAAGCCATTGCGAGACCTGCGGTCAGAAGCAAGAAAATTACTTTACATTTCATGTTTGAAATTTTAGCGTGATAATAATCAACCTTTGTTAATCGGAGAGTACTTTTATTTATCCTTATTTTTGGGTATGAGAAACATCTTTATCCTTATTATTCTTTTGGGCGCGGCCACTATTCTCCGTGCCCAGACGCCTTCCGATCAACTGGTCACATCCGGGCGTACAAATGCTCCGGAGCAGCAGAAAAAGCCATATGTTATTTTTATATCGGCAGATGGGTTTCGCTGGGACCTGGCAGATAAATATCATGCTACGAACCTGCTGACGCTGCGTTCTGGTGGAGTAGCCGCGGAGAGGATGACCCCTTCGTATCCTTCCGTCACATTCCCCAATCACTATAGTCTGGCCACCGGATTGTATCCTTCTCATCATGGGCTGGTGGACAATAGTTTTTATGATCCGAAAAGGGGTAGGGGATATCGGATCAGCGATCGTACGGCTGTACAGGACAGCTCCTGGTATGGGGGGACGCCAATCTGGAATCTGGCGGAGGAGCAGCATATGTTATCGGCGAGCTTTTTTTGGGTAGGGTCCGAGGCTGCGGTGAATGGGATGCATCCTACCTATTACTATATATTCAATGACAAGATACCGCTTGATAGCCGCCTGAAAACTGTAAAGGACTGGCTGCAAATGCCGGAAGAGCAGCGGCCGCATCTTATTTTATTCTATCTCTCACAGGTGGATCATGCGGAGCACATCTACGGCCCGGACAGCAAGGAGGCGGAAGAGGCGGTGCTCCTTGTGGATGATTGTATCGGCAGGATGACGCGTATGGTGGACTCACTGCATCTGCCCGTGAACTATATTTTTGTAGCGGATCATGGGATGGCATCTATCGATACGGTGAAGGGAGGGCTCGAAATGCCCCGTAGCATCGATACGACGAAATTCCTTGTTTCAGGCAGCGAGACCTTACGGCATCTGTATGCGAAGGACAAGAAGGATATCCCTGCCCAGTACGAGGCTTTGAAAAAAGAGAACCCCGAAGGGTTCGATATCTATCTTCCGGATGAGACACCCGCACGCCGGCATTATACGTCCAACGATGACCGGTATGGCCGGATGGGAGATATACTGCTGGTGACAAAGTATCCGCGGATGATATATACGCGCAATCATAAGGTCCTTCCGGGGGAACATGGGTTCGACAATGCCCTTCCACAGATGGGGGCTAGCTTTTATGCGTGGGGACCGGCTTTTAAACGGGGGCTTAGGATAGCGCCTTTCGAGAATGTGAATGTATATCCGCTGATAGCAAAGATACTGGGACTGACGGTGCCGGAAGGTCTCGATGGGAAGGTGGAAGTGCTGGAGGGAGTGTTGAAATGAATTTTGTATATTTATTTCATGCCATCTTTCGAATTCAGGAGATTACCCCATTTTGACAATACGGAGCTCTTTTCGTCGGAAAATGAGTGTGCGTATTTCCCCTTTCATTTCCATGACTTTTATTGTGTATCCCTTATAACGAACGGTACGGAGATGCTCAAGAATACAGAACAGGATTTTATTGCGCCTGCGGGGACCATCAGTATTACCCAGGCGGGAGAGGTGCACCGGAACCATTCGTTGAGCGAAACCGGGTATAGCTATAAAACCATTTATATCAACCCTGATGTACTCCGGCATTTCAACGGTGGAAGGGTGGATGCGCTGGAGCGGGTGATCCATAACAAGGCTCTCTATCAGTCTTTTCTGCAGGCATTCCGCAAGAGTGACGTTAGGGAGTTGGAGAGTGCTATCGAGGGCCTGGCCAGGCATGCCGTCAGACCATATGAGAAGAACAAGTGGACAGGGTGCTTTTCACGTATAGACGATATCATCGAATCCTATCCGAACAAGCCTATCGATACCGACTGGCTTTGCCGTCAGTTCTGTATGAGTAAATTCCATTTTATCAGAGCCTTCAAGAACGCCAAAGGCATTACTCCCCAGACTTATATTATGCTTTACCGGCTGGGTAAGACCCGGAAAATGCTGTTGGAGGGAGCGCCATTGGCAGAGATTGCCTATTCGCATGGGTTCTATGACCCCAGCCATTTTACCCACAGCTTTAAGAAATACTTCGGTGTCTCGCCCAGTAAATACCTTCAGGCATAAAAAAGCAATTTTATACAAGGCCCTGCCAGGAGCGAAGGCTATCATTGTAGTATAAATACTAATTGATATGTACCGGTATTGCCTATTCTCTGTCCTTTTATTAGCTTTTTTTTACACCGATGCTCAAAAGAAGATATTGGTCAGGACGAACAGGAATATAGAGCTGTTTGGGCTCATGATGGACCTGGACAATGGGCCCGATCTGCTGGCCCGAAAGGATACTGTGGTTATGGACCACCGGCGGGCCACCTGGGCGGATTGGTATGCTGCAGTGGTGAGGAATTATGTGAGATACCGGCAATATGACAGTTGCGCGGTGATGGGTATTTACCGAAAAATGGCCACGGAAGGGTATTCCGACGATTGGTTTGTCGACTTTTTGCTGCAGGTAGGAGAGACGCCGAATGCAAAGATCAACAGAGCCACGACACCGGATAAGATAAAGTCTTTCTCGAAAAAGGGGGATAGTGTCGAGGGCCGGACGAGCGCAGAGGCTTTTCTGGCAGCATTCAATGAGTTTTACAAGGCCGTACATTTTGACGATTATTTAAGGGACAACAGGAACTACTATGCGCTGGCCAGTGCAGAGGTTGTCAGGAACTTGCCGGGCAGTGATTTTATACCCGTCATGGAGAGATTCTACCGGCAGCAGTTCAATGCCTATTGTCTGGCGCCGAGCCTTACGCTGCCTACCAGCGTCGGCTTTGGAAAGACGGTCCGGAATACCCGCACGATCTACAATGTCTTTGCGCCTTTCAGCTTTCAGAAGTTCGACAGCGGGGCCCTGGATCTGGGCTTTAATTATCCCGACAGGATACGGACGCTGACGGTGCATGAGTTTGGGCATTCCTTTGTAAATCCCGCTGTCGACGCACTGCCGGAGGATTTGATGCGATCGACCGAATATCTGTATGCACCTATAAAAGAGGAGATGGTCAAACACAGCTATGTTTCATGGACACAATGCCTGTATGAGCATTTTGTAAAAGCGGGGGAGGTGATCATTACGGAGAAGCTGGGGGATACGGCTAAGGCACGGAGCCTGATGACGGATTTTGTGAACAGTGGGTTTATTTATGTTCCTGCCATCGTGGAAGAACTGAGAGGCTATGACAAGGATGTGTCACTCTCTTATAAGGCGGCGGTGCTTGCCACAATGAAGAAACTAAAACATGACAGGCCGGAAGGCCCGGGCAGCCAAAGATAGGCGCCGTGGGTATAGGAATTGCATGATGATGGCGGCAGATTGCTGCCATCATTTTTTATGATCATGTCCAGCCGTGTAATATAAATTCTCCTCCATATCAGTACAGAGCAGGTCAAGAAATAAAAAAGAAGGTTCTACATTCATCCCGGAATTAACAAACGCTGATTTTCTTAGTGCTAATCTTTTTTATTATGAGTAACGATTGCCTGGCCCGAATAAGGCCATATCTACCAACACTACTGTTATTGCTTTTTCTTGGTTTTTCTCTGATGGTTTCCGCACAGAACTCCCGCATTGTTACGGGTAAAGTGATCGATGCTTCCAGCCAGCTCCCTGTTGCGGGTGTTACTGTAGCCGTCAGCGGCACCAGCATTACCTCCGTCACCAATGCGGACGGACAATTCACCATAGAAGTAAAAAAGGGACAGATGCTCCTGTTCTCCCATGTGGGGTATGAAAATGTATCGCAAACGGCGGATGGAAGTGCCGATGTGATCATAAAGCTGACAGCCAGATCGAAAGACCTGTCAGATGTGGTAGTGGTAGGTTACGGACAGCAGAAAAAGGTCAGCGTGGTTGCCGCTATCTCTTCCATGAAAGCAACGGGGCTGGTGCAAACGCCAGCCTCGAATATCGGGATTGCCCTGGCGGGACGTCTTCCCGGCCTCACCGTGCTGCAACGCTCGGGGATCCCCGGCTCTGAAACCATCGATTTTTATATCAGGGGGCGCAGCACTACCAATGAACAAAGACCGCTGCTGATGGTCGATGGTGTGGAAAGGGAATTCAACGCTTTGGACCCGCATGAAATTGCTACTATTTCCATTTTGAAAGATGCTTCGGCTACTGCCGTATATGGCGTACGCGGCGCCAACGGTGTTATCATGGTGACCACCCGCCGCGGCTTTGTGGGAAAACCCATTATCGACGTCACCGTGGAAAACTCATGGCAATCACCTACCCGGCTACCCAAAATGGTCTCGGCTTACGACTACGCCGTCCTGAGAAACCAGGTCGCCGCACAGGCTGGCAATGCGCCCGAATATTCAGCTTATGAACTGGACCGTTACAGGCTGGGAGATAAGCCCGATCTATATCCCGTGCGTGATTATGTGAACGAGTTCACCCAGACCTCTCCCATGCGTCGGGTCAACGTGAATGTCAGCGGAGGCACGGAAAAAATGCGCTATTTCACCACTGTGGGGTATTTGTACCAGGAAGGGATGTTCAAAACGCAAAAGTTCAGCGACTATGACTACGATCCCAAATCCAAAGCCACCCGCGTAAACTTCCGTTCCAATTTCGATGTCGATCTTTCTTCTTCCCTGAAGATGTTCCTGAACGTATCCGGCTATATGCAGAAGAAGAACGACCCCATTATCGTACCAAATAATCCTGCGTATTACGATGATGCAAGCGCCTACTCCGTCATGCTGGCTTCTTTGGTTCAACGCCCCAATCTGGCAAGCAACGACCTTACGCCGGATGGTGAAATATTGAGCTCCTCCAAGTTTGCGCTGGGAGGCACGGACAATGTTCCCTATGGCATGCTGAACCGCACGGGATTCAGGAACACTATGACCTCACAGGTCACCACCACGCTGGGGGCCGAGCAGAAGCTCGACTTTATCACCAAAGGCTTGTCCCTCCGGGCAGTGGCGTCCTATGATGCCAACTCGCTGAACACACAGAGAAGGGAAAGGACCTTCCAGGTCTATGACGCAGTAAGGGATCCCAGCGCAAAGGATTCTCTTCGCTATGACATATTGGGCTCATCCGTCAATACCCCCCTGGTGGACAAACAGATCCAATCCTTCAACAACCTGTTCAACCTGGATGCCTCCGTCAACTATGCGCGTAGTTTTGGTTTGCACGATGTAGGTGGCATGATCCTTTTTAACAGATATCAGAAGATCATCAATATCCAGTTGCCTTTCAATTATGTAGGGCTTGTGGGACGGGCTACCTACCGCTATGACGGCAAATACCTGGCTGAAGTCAACTTCGGGTACAATGGCTCCGAGCAGTTCGCTCCCGCAAAACAGTTCGGTTTCTTCCCTTCCTTCTCTGCCGGATGGATACTGTCGGAAGAAAAATTTATACAGCGGAACCTGCCATGGATGGATTTTATGAAGCTGAGAGCTTCTTACGGAAAGGTGGGTAACGATAGGATGGGAGCGTCCCGGTTCTTATATATCGAGAACTGGCAGACGGGTGGTTCAGGCTGGTCCGGTCTGCCGGACGGCACCATCGAAAGCGGCATTGCCAATAAGAACATTACCTGGGAGGTGAACAACAAATACAACGTGGGATTGGAGACCCGCTTCCTCCGGAACTTCAGTTTCGATCTGGACCTGTTCTATGAGGTCCGGAATAATATCCTGACCCGCTCGGGAACTACCCCGACAGGCATATTCGGAACAGGCGCAGTAGGCGGCAACGGACAGATATCCCTACCGCCGTTGAACGAAGGCAAAGTGGAGAACCGCGGATTCGAGGTTACGCTTGGTTATCAAAAGAGCATTGGTAAGGATTGGTATATCTCCGCGACAGCCAACGGGGCTTACAATCGCAACAAAGTGATCTACTTGGGTGAAGTGCTGCTACCCGAAGATTATGCAGTCCGGCTGAAGAGCACGGGTTATCAGCTGGGGCAGCCCTTTGGTTATAAGACAGCAGGTCTCTTCAATACGCAGGATGAGATCAATAAATGGTATGACCAGACCCCGCTGGGGGCGGCTCCTAAATTAGGCGATCTGAAATATGTCGACCAGAATGGCGATGGAAAGATCGACGAACGGGACATGGTTCCTATCGGTCACCCGAATGTTCCTAACTGGAACTATGGCGCCTCCTTCAGCCTGCGTTATAAGGGTTTTGATCTGAGCCTGATGTTCCAGGGCTCTGCCGTCAGGAGTTACTATCTAAGTGGTCAGGGCATCTGGGAGACCGCCAATTTCAACGAATGGCACAAAGAGGCATGGAGCCAGGAAAGATATGACAAAGGTGAAAAGATCACTTATCCCAGACTGGACCCAGGCAGCACCGCCAGCAAACAATTCAGCGATTTCTGGCTGGCTGACGGCAGCTACATCCGACTGAAAAATGCGGAGGTTGGCTTCACATTGCCGGAAGGCATCTCCCGAAAGATCGGGGCATCCAAAGTGAGGGTCTATGCCAATGGCTTGAACCTGCTGACCTTCGACAACTATCCTGTCAAGTACTATGACCCTGAGTTGGGGAACAACCTTACCTATCCCGTTTTCAAGGCCTATAATGTTGGACTGAATGTTTCATTCTAAATAAATTCTGCAGTCATGAAAAAAGTATTTCATTCACATATTTTACTAATACTGAGTCTTTCTATTCTTATTGCGTCCGGCTGTAAGAAAGTGCTGGAGAAAACACCCGATGGTACGCTCACCATGGACAAGGTGCTGAAAGACTACAACCGCACCAAAGGCCTTCTCTCGGTGGCCTACGGTAAGATCTATCAAAACCGCGACCAGATAGCTTTCCCGTTCCAGCCGATAGAGTGCTTTACCGACAATGCGTTCTGGGCCGCTACCTACAACACCTATGACTGGTACAACGGACAGCTGTCCTTGTCCAACCCCGTGATAAACTGGCCCTGGTCATCCCCTGCCGAACGGTTGTGGCCGGATTTCTGGCAGGGCATCCGCTTTGCCAACGTAGCCATTGCAGAGCTCCCGAAAGCCAAGAAGATCACCGACCAGGAACGGTCTACCTGGATAGCAGAGGCCCGGATACTGCGATGCTGGTATTATATGAACCTGCTGGAATTTTATGGCGCTATGCCTTGGATCGACGCACCTTTCGAAGCCGGCTACACCGGATGGAACGACCTGAAAAGGCCCTCCTATGACTCTATTGCCAGTGTCATCGACAAGGAATGCATGGATGTCATCAATTCCAAAATACTCCCTAACAAACGGCCTGTCAGCGAGGCGGAATTCATTTCCAATGGAGTGGCTTATGCTATCCGGGCGCGTGTGCTGCTCAACAATGCCAGCCCGTTGAACAATCCGGAGAATGACTTGCATAAATGGCAGCGTGCCGCGGACGCCGCCCAGGACGTGATCAACATGCCTGAGTATCACCTGGTCAGTATGGCAGATTACAAACGCCTGTTTATTGGTTCTTTCCGGACCGACATCCCGGAGATCATTTGGAGGTCGCCCGCCGATGACAAGCACATCAATAATACCAATGGGCTTAACTGCTCGCCTTATCCGTATGCCAGCATCCCTTCGCTGTGGAATTGCGGAGAATCGCCCACACAGGAGCTGGTCGATTGTTTTGAAATGACCAATGGCGCCCTGCCCATCACCTATAATGACGCCACCCATACACAGGTCACCGTCGATCCCACCGCTGCCGCCCTGGGGTACAGCGAAGCACCCGGTGGCAATCCGTATAACAACAGGGATGCCCGTTTCTATGTCGATATACTCTTCAATGGCGCCAATTATGGCGCTCCCACCAATTGCACCAACCCCATCATCGTAGAATCCTATGTCGGAGGCGCCCACGGATTCAACCCTGTGATCGCCCAGGAAACAAAAACTTCCTGCACGGGATATTATAGCCGCAAAGACAAGGACGTGAAATTCTGGGGGCCTAATTCGACCTTCGGAGGAGAAGAGATCCATTGGGTATTCTTCCGTCTCGCAGAATTCTATCTCGACAGGGCCGAAGCTTTATGCGAAGTCAATGACCTCGATGGGGCCAAGGCGGCGTTGAATGTCATCCGCCAACGGGCGCAGCAACCCAGGATCGAAGACGTGCCAGGCTTTCTCAACACCCAGGACTTCCTCCGCGACCGTATCCGGAACGAACGTCGTGTGGAATTATGCCTGGAAGGCTGGCGCTTCCATGATCAGCGCCGGTGGAATATCCTGAATCAATACAAGTTCATAACAGGTATGAAGATCACTTCTTCCGACGGCAGCGGCGCCCCGGCAACCCTTTCCTATCAACGGGTAAAGCTCCGGGATATGCAATGCTACTCCGACAAATACAAGGTTATGCCCATTCCTATCGATGACGCCAAAAAAATGACAGGTTTAACCCAACCAAAAGCATGGCAATAGCTATTTTTTTAACCCTGATGATGATGCCCGGGGCAGCAGTCGCCTGTTCCGGGCCCAAACCGCCGGCCACTGTATTATATGATCAGAAGTACCACGATGGATATCTGTTTCCTGAGCTGGTCCTGGATGCCGTAATGCATCAATTCACTGGCAAGGGACTGGTCATTACAGGTAAAGAAGGTCTTGTCCGGCTTAATAAATATTATGCCCTGGCGGAAAGGACGGCGCAATACCATGTCCGTTTTTCGAAAGATGCAAAAGCCGTATTCCAGAGTGACAAAGGGGATTTTAAAGCCTATGTAGATGTCAGAAGCAGAAAGATAAGCATTGCTACGACACCCCTGACAGAAAGGGATGTTCCTTTTTTAGACTCCCGGCATGACTATCGGGTAGAGATAGGGCGTAACTATCAGGTGTCCTCCATTAAGATTACGGACTTGTCGACAGGGGAAAGTACAGCGATAGCTGCAACCATGGACGGCGCCGGCGGAGTCGGTAGAGGATCGGTGGGGACAGGTTTCTTTGTAGGACGTCAATACGATTATTATTGTTTTGGGCTAGTGGAGGGGACTTCGATGACCGTGCGCCGGCTATGTGTAAAGTCCAAAAAATCAAATCTCCGGCTGTTGATATATGGGGATTCGATCACAGAGCCGGAAGGCTATTTCCCCACAAAGCTCTTCCCGCAGTCATGGACGCAATTGGTCATGGAACATATTAAAGGCCCCTGTATGACCAGTGGACGCGGGGGCACCACCATCAAAGAGCTGACTGAGCGGATCAGGAATGAATTGCCTTATATAAAGGCGAAATATGTGATGGTGACCATCGGGACGAATGGCGGCAACACCGAAGACAACCTGGGGGAACTTGTCGAATATATCCTTGCCAATGGATCGGTGCCCATATTGAATAATATACCGAGCAACGAAAGTGGCACACAGGTGGCAATAAATGCGATGATTGAAAAAGTGCGGCAAAGGTATAAAATAAACGGGTGCCGGTTTGACCTGGCTACGTCTGTCAATGGTGATGGTAAGATCGTGGATACGACCATGATGTGGTTTGAGGATTATGATTGGGGTAAGATCTATCACCATCCAAATGCAAAGGGGGCTTTACAGATGTATAACAGGACACTGATGGATGTGCCGGAAATTTACGAATAGGCAGCACCGGACATACTAAAGCGAGGGCCTGAGCGTAAGCCGGAATGGGACCTTCGCCCTCTCCGTCGAGCCGGAAAGTATGACATTCGCCGTCATGACCCCCATTTCATAAAAGTCGGAAGAGATGGTAGTGATCCCCTGATGCACCACTCTTTTTATAGGGGTCTCGTTATAGGAAATAATACCTACCTGTTGCCCAATCTCCAATGGTGTGGCTCTTATTTTCTCTATCAATGTTACAAGATCGTCCTCGATCATATTGATATAAACATCTCCCTCGCATATTTCTTCCTGTTCTATGTCATGGATGATCTTGTATTGAAAGGCATTGTCCTGGCAGAAATGTGTGAACCCTTTTCGTATTTCCTTAGGATAATAGCTGTTGTCCGGGAAAATAAGTTTTAAGGTCCGGTAGCGTACCAGCTTATCGATGCCGTCCTGCAGCCCCTGGTAGATATCCTTTTCCGCATCGATGTACACGGCTCCGTATTGTCCGGTTACCTTCGGGAGCAGCTTATCCAGCAATATCAGCTTGTCTTTAGGTATCATATTGATGATCTCGTGTGCAGTTTCTCCTCCTTCGTAGAAGTGCGGAATGATCACATAATGCGTATAGTTTTCCTTATTGCCCGCCAACAGGCTTTTAAAAAAATGAAAATCGTTGTTGTAAATGTAAAAATCGATACGGGCCTGGTTGCCCAATTCCTTCACCAACGCATCGTAGATATTCTTTTTGGGTATGCTCAGCTTGTTGAATAGGAGAAAAACACTGAGGGGTCTCCGGAATTCCGTGCTTTCGATAAAATAGCCCCTGCGGGGAACGGCATTGATCACACCCAGCTGCCTTAGGTGCTTATAACCTCTTTCGACAGTGTCTCTTGCTATGTCCAGCTCGATGCTGAGCTCATTGATGGACGGCATATTGTCGCCGGCCTGTATGGTCCCTTTTTCTATTTCCTTTAATACTGCATTGACGATCTGTAAATATTTCGATGTGCTGGAGTAAGGATCGACATTGATCAAATGGAGGATCTTTCCCTTTTTCATGGCGGCTACTAGTCAGTTATGAAAAGGAAAATTAACATTTATAATTCAAATAAAAACGCTTTTAATAATAAGTTCGCGAGTCAGGTCAAAACAGGACAGGAATGCTGGTATGCAATGGTACATTTGGAGGGTTGAGAAATTAAACCATCTTAAACCATTTATGCCTAGCTTGCTGAATACAAAAATGATGCATCCCAGAGAGCAGATCACACTAGTAATGCAACGAATCTATGAAAGAGTGCTGACGACCACCTCCGGAGGCAACCTATCCATTCTGGATGACGAAGGGAATATCTGGATCACTCCCGCCGGCGTCGATAAAGGGCTGCTGAAACCGTCCGATATTGTCTGTGTAAAAAAAGACGGGGCCATCATCGGCGCCCACAAGCCTTCTTCGGAGTACCCCTTCCACCTCGCTATATATAATGAAAGGCCCGATATAAAAGCCATCGTACATGCCCATCCACCCGGCATGGTGGCATTTAGCATCGTAAGGAAAACGCCGGACACAAGGATCCTGCCACAGACGTATTTCCTGTGCGGTAAAATAGGTTATGCACCCTATGCATTGCCGGGTACGGAAGCGCTGGGGCAAAGTATCGCCGGCGAATTCAGAAAAGGAGCGTCTGTCGTGATCATGGAAAATCATGGTACTGTCATCGGTGGGCAAAATATCTCCGATGCGTATCAGAAATTCGAGTCGATGGAGATCAGTGCAAGATCCATATTATATGCCAATAGCATCGCCCGGCCGGTGTATCTGTCCGATGAAGAACTGGATGCCTATTCGGCGCAGCTCCGGACTGTCCTACCTGAACAGGGCGCCCCGGCTCATTATCCTGCTGCCGAGAGAGAAAGGCGATCCGAGGTGGCCAAAATCGTAAGACGTGCGTGCAAACAGGGACTCATGCTGGGTGCATATGGGTCCGTCTCAGCAAGATGGGGAAATAATGATTTTATCATTACTCCGGACGGTATTTCAAAATGGGACCTCACGCTGGAGGATCTTGTACAGGTGAAGGATGGGAAAAGCGAAAAAGGGAAGACGCCCGACGGGACTGTTCTCCTGCATCAGGCTATTTACGAAAAGCATAGACATGTAAATGCCATCATTCTTACCCAGCCGCCTTATCTGACCTCCTTTGCCGTCACCGGCGCCGACTTTAATGTCAGGACCATCCCGGAGACCTGGATATACCTGCAGGATGTGCAGATGGCCGAGTTCGGTGATCAATTTGCCGGACAAGAGAAAATAACGGGCATCCTTTCCCAGGATACGCCCGTCGTAATCGTAAAGAATGAAGGGGTCATCGTCACCGGCAACAAGCTTTTACAAGCTTTCGATTATTTGGAAGTTGCCGAATTCAGCGCCAAATCGCTGGTGCTGTCCGCATCCCTTGGCAAAATGGTGCCGATCGGCGACGATCAGGTGGAAGAGCTTGGGAGGGTAATGAGCCGCTGGAAAAACTATGAATGGAAAATGTAAATTGCTGCCATGAAAAATAAATATGCTATCATATTGGGGAACCTGGGTAATACCCGCGACCGGTTTTGCCCCGGGTACAAAGTAAATCCGAGTTCGGAAGAAATGCTGAAAATGGCATTGCAGCGCATGCCGCATATACAGGGTATAGAGCTGGTGGGTACCTGGGACATTCGTCCGGACAATGTAAAGGATATGAAAAAACGCCTGGATGACGCGGGTGTTGCTTGTGTCAGCATTATACCCGATACTTTCGCCAATCCACGGTTTGGCAGAGGCAGCATCACCAGCATCGATGCCGAGGTGCGTAAAGAGGCGTTGGCCTATCTGCGTCAAATGAGCGAGGTCGCACTGGAAATGGATTGCGGTATCGTGAATCTCTGGCTTGGGCAGGATGGGTATGATTATCTGTTGACCACGGACTATGACCAGGAGCGTGATTGGCTCACCGAAAGTACAAAAGCCCTGGCCACGGAGTTCCCAACGCTGCGTTATGCGTTGGAATATAAACCCAAAGAGCCCCGTAATTTTTCCTACCATGCCCGTATGGCCGACACTATTCTGGCAGCAAAAGAGACGGGCTGCAGCAATGTGGGTATCACCATCGACACGGGGCACAGCTTTTATGCGGGCGAGAATGTTGCCGAAGCAGTGGTGCTGGCAAAAAGGGCGGGCAACCTGCTGTTCCATATGCACTTTAACGACAATCACGGCCATTGGGACGACGACATGATCGTAAGCAGTGTGCATTTCACCTGCTATGTGGAGCTTTTGTTCTGGCTCCGGAAGACAGGGTATGACGGCTGGCTCTCTATGGACCAGTATCCTTATCGCGAGGACGCTGTGGACGCCATCTCCGAGAGCATCCTGTGGGTGAAGAAATATGAGCAGATCGTAGACGCTTACTACCAGGAGATAGATGCGCTCATCAAAGAGAACGATGCGGTGAAGACGTCCCGGTTTCTCCGGAAACTGATAGCCTGACGGAAATCCTTCAGAACGGGCCGGAGGCCCCTTGTCCGAAGGACAGACATTAACACAAAACTCCCGACATGACCGATTGCATTTTCCATAACAAGATATATAGCATAGCCTTTGTCTTTTTAATTTTTTTGAGCTGTCCGGCCTTTGCTTATCCCGATCACAGCACAGCTCGTTCTTCCAATGAAATAATGTCGCTGCAATGCGACAATGCCGTCGATCCGCTGGGTATCGACAACCGCACTCCCGAGTTCAGCTGGCAAGCGCGATCGGGTATGCGCAACTTCCGTCAGACGGCTTACCAGATAATAGTGGCCGACGCGCCGGAAAGGCTGGAAAGAGGAGTGGGCAATATCTGGAACAGTGGGAAGATATCTTCTGGCCAGTCGGCCGGGATCGTTTACAAAGGCATTCCCCTTGTCAGCCGAAAAGCATATTATTGGAAAGTGCTGGTATGGAGTACCGGACAGCCCTCGCCCGTCAGGAGTGCGACGGCCCGTTTTGAAACGGCCCTGCTGCAGGAGTCCGACTGGAGCGGTGATTGGGTAGGATTTCCATCCGGCTGGATAGGGAAAGTGCATTATTTCAGACGGGTGTTCTCTTTTCAAAAAGAGGTGGTCAAAGCAAGGGCTTATGTCGCGGGCATCGGGTACAGTGAAATGCAGCTCAATGGCAAGAAAGTGGGGGACCGGGTGCTTGATCCAGCTACAAGCAATTATAGCAAAACAGTTTATTATTCCACCTATGATATCAAAGATTTTTTGCGTAAAGAAAATGTGATGGTCGTTGCGGTGGCGCCCGGCTGGTACGGCATGCCCAAACTTCGGATGCAGATGGAATTCTATTTCGCCGACGGCACGATGGAGACCATCAATTCCTCTTCCATCCGGAATGTCATGCTGGGGCCCGTCATTTCTGCCGGGATACTGGACGGCGAAGTGTATGATGCCCGGCTGGAGAAGCCGGAATGGCTCCTGCCTTCGGACTCTATCATCAAGGAGCTCCCAGGTCCGGTATGGGCAGTAGCCCCGATTGTAGATGCGCCAGGAGGTAAAATGGCCGCACAGCAGCTGGAACCTATCCGGGTCGTCGATGCATTCGCCCCCGTGGTCATCAGGGAGCCGCGACCCGGCGTATTTGTTGTGGATGCCGGTCAGAACATGGCCGGTTGGGCCGCTATAAAGGTCAGAGGTAGTAAGGGCAGCCGCATTACCCTTCGTTTTGCAGAAACACTATATACCAATGGCACCGTCAACCAGGAGAACCTGCGCTCGGCAGCCGCCACAGACGTATATGTCCTTAAAGGAGAAGGCGAAGAACAATGGGAGCCGAGATTTACCTATCATGGCTTCCGTTATATCCAGGTGGAAGGCTGGCAGGGGAAACCCACCGTCGATGATTTTGTGATAAAAAAAGTACGCTCGGATGTAGCGCCGGCAGGAAAGTTTACTTGCAGCAACGACCTCCTCAACCGTATCAACCAAATGGTACAACGGACGGAAGCCAGTAACCTGCACAGCATTCCCACCGACTGTCCGCAACGGGATGAAAGAATGGGCTGGCTCAACGATCTCACGGTGAGAATAGAGCAGGCCTTATACAACTTCCAATTACACCGGCTGTATGAGAAATTCATCCGGGACATTGATGATACACAAGGCGAAAATGGTGAAATAGCGGATACGGCCCCGTATAAATATGGCGGGAAACCTGCCGACCCGGTGTGTGCCAGTTTTTTGCTGCTGGCGCTGAAGAGCTATGAATACTATGGCAACATCGGGATCATCCAGCGAAACTATCCGCAGATGAAGGCCTGGGTAGACTATCTTACCACCCGCACTAAAAATGGTATTGTAGATTACAGCTATTATGGGGATTGGGCGCCCCCCGCGGAGTTTGGGCAAAAAGAACAGGGTTATGGCGCCATCTCCCTCCATACACCGGGAGAATTGATGTCCACCGGATATTTGTATTACAGCGCAAAGGTACTGTCGCAGCTTGCCGGCGCGATCGGTAATGCGGACGACGAGAAAAAATACGAGGACCTGGCTGCCCGTACGATGAGGGCATTCAATGATAAATACTGGGACGAAGAAAAAGGAGGTTATGGGACCAATAATCAATCCTGCAATTCATTTGCCGTTTTCCTGGGAGCTCCCGGTAAAGAAAGGCTGCCCAGGGTGATCGCCAACCTGGTGAGGGATGTAAAGGGGCATAACTACCACCTGACGACAGGGAATCTATGCACTAAATATCTCTTGGAGGCGCTTACAGAAAATGGAGAGACCGAAACAGCGTATAAGATCGCTACCCAGGTGACCTATCCCAGTTGGGGATATATGCTGGCCGAAGGCGCCACGACCTTATGGGAACGTTGGGAATATGCCACCGGGGGATCCATGAACTCCCACAACCATCCCATGATGGGATCTGTAGGTTCATGGTTGTATAAATATTTATTAGGTATTATACCGGATGCCGGGTACCCGGGTTTTGAAAGATTTGTGCTGCGCCCATATATTCCCGAAGATCTGCAATATGCAGATGGCTCTTACCAATCCGTCAAAGGGGAAATACGTTCTTCCTGGAGAAAAAAGAAGGGGACGCTGGAGTATCAGGTGAGCGTGCCCGCCAATTCAATTGCAACGGTATATATCCCTACAAAAGACGTCCGATCCATAATGGAAGGCGGCCGGCGCATCACAAAAGATTGCAAGTTTCTGCGCATGGAAGGACTGGCTGCAGTATACGAAATAGGCTCCGGGGATTATCAGTTCACCTCAAAATGGTAGTAGGATGCGATACGCACTTATCGTTCTTTCTCTGTTGCCGGTCATGGTGTTTGCACAAAGCGCGCCGGAGACAGCGGCTAATAACACACCTGCCCGGACCGTGGGTATCGATCAGTTCGGTAGAAGTTTCGGCCCCATCGGCGGATATAAGCCCCAAAAACAGGTAGGGATCTTTTATTGGCCCTGGATCGGGCAGCCCTATGCGACGGGAGTATATGACGCCACCGCCATTTCCGCCAGGCCCAATGGACTTAAGCTGCTGTATGATTTCAAGTATCTCAACGATAGCATTAGTCCCAACGGGCAGGCCCATTTTTGGGGTGAGCCGATATGGGGATATTATAACTCTGCCGACGAGTGGGTCATACGCCGACAGATGAAGATGCTTACCACGGCCGGTATCGACTTCATCGTTTTTGATCTTACCAACAGGGTGACCTACCGCAACGTGTACGAAAAAGTGCTGCGTGTCATCGAGGATCTTATCGCGCAGGGGTGGTCGCCCCCCAAAGTAGTTTTTTATACCCACTCCAGGTCATTCGAGACCGCTGAACAATTGTACCGGGAATTATATAAACCGGGTTTGTACCCCAAGGCCTGGTATCGAGTGGATGGCAAGCCCATGATCATCGCTTATACAAAAATGGAGGACGACGTGGCCGAAGCTCTTTCCCGTCGCGACAGCGCCTATAAACCCGTTCCGTATTCCGTGGAGCTGAAGGATTTCTTTTACTTTAAAAAACCGCAATGGCCTTTTGACAATACTTATGAGGACGGCTTTCCCTGGGTGGAGTGGAAATATCCCCAGCCCCTGCACGGGAACATCATGAGTGTCACGGTGGCAAGTCATCCCAAGGTGCCCATGTCGCGTTCCATTACTTCAGGATGGGTAAACTGGGGCCGTGGATGGGACCCGGCTACGCAGCAGAATAAAAAGGAAGATATCGACAGGGGAGGTTTTTTTCAAAAGCAATGGGACCATGCGCTGGAAGTGGACCCGGACACCGTCTTTGTCGGTGGATGGAATGAGTGGATAGCGTATAAGCAGCCCTACGGAGATGAATATATGCTGTGCGATGCCGCCAATAAAGAGTACTCCAGGGATATAGAACCCATGCGTGGCGGCTATGAGGATGCTTTCTATATACAGCTGATCAAAAACATCCGGCAATATAAAGGCATGCCCGATCTGTCCCCGGGCCATGCTCCCGTCACCATCGATATCAAAAGTGGGATAGATCAGTGGACCAGGGCAACGGCTGTGTACAGGAACATAGACGAGAAGGCGGAAGGCCGCGACTATTATGGGGTCACTCAAAAAATAACCTATACCGTACCGCCGCCGGAAAATAGCTTACAGGAAATAAGGGTGGCCCATGACGCCGGCTATTTTTATTTCCTCATAAAGGCCGGCAGCGATCTTGTAAAGAATGACAGGCCCGGCGGAGCCATCCAGCTGCTCATCGGCAAGGACGATCTGGCCATAAAAGGATGGAAGGGGTATGAATATGCTGTAGAACCCGACTACCGTACGGGCAAGGCAACGATCAGCCGTTTGGATGCGGATCATAAAAAAACGATGGTTGGGAAGGCAGATATCGTCGTGCGAGGAAATATAGTACAGTTTTCCATTCCCCGGCGGACGTTGCAGGCCGGTGCGGCTACGAGACAGATATATTTCAAAGCAGCGGACGGCATAGCTCATCCTTCGGACATCATGGATTACTATCTTACGGGCAGCGCCATGCCCATGGGGAGGTTGAGCTATGTATATCGTCTCACCGGCGGCGCGGCTGCATCGCAGGTATATGCGCTTACGGTGGAGGGAAGGGATAGTTTGCTGGGTTCCGATGTCTCGCGTCCCCGTTTTAGCTGGAAGATACGTTCGGATGCCCGTAACCTGCGCCAATTGGCCTACCGGTTGTTGGTAGCTTCCAGTAAGACAGCGCTGGCAAAGGATGAAGCCGACATCTGGGACAGCGGCAAGATAGGGTCGGATGCATCTTTGGACATCGTTTACAACGGCAAGCCGCTGGTCGCTCATCGCGCTTATTATTGGAAGGTGAAGATCTGGACCAGCAGCGGGGAGGAAGTAACGAGCCCAACGGCATATTGGAGTACGGGATTCCTACAGCCCTCCGGGTGGCATGCCAAATGGATAGGCTTGAATAGTTTTAATGCATACGATCAGCCGGACAGCACGTTTACCCGTCTGGCGGCCAGACATCTTCGCAAGGAATTTTCCGCGGATAAAAAGATCAGCTCCGCAACAGCTTATATCAGCGGCATGGGCTTGTATGAACTTTACCTCAACGGAAAAAAGGTAGGAGTGGATGTATTGGCGCCTACCGTATCGGAATATGACAAAAAGGTATATTATAACACCTATGATGTTGCCGGGTACTTGCAGCCGGGTGCCAATTGTATAGGGGTCATAGTTGGCAACGGCCGTTTTTTCGGCATGCGCAATTATCACGGCAAACCTGACCCGCTCACCGGCATACCACAACGCGGCTACGGGTTACCTAAGGTGTTATTACAGGTGCGCCTACAATACACGGATGGATCGGTGGCCTGGGTCAACTCGGATGAAAGCTGGAAGGTTACGGGCAACGGGCCCATAGTATCGAACAGCGAATTTGACGGAGAAGAATACGATGCCAACAAGGAGCTCACCGGTTGGAATAACCCGGGCTATGACGATCGGGGGTGGAAAACGGTCCAGCCGATGCCGTCCGGCAATGCGCGGGTCGCAGCCCAGCCCAATGAGAATATCCGTGTCAGGGAGGTGCTACACCCTATATCCGTACACACGACTTCCCGTGGGTCTTATATTTTGGATATGGGCCAGAATATGGTGGGCTGGCTTGCCATCAAGGTAAAAGGGCAGAAAGGGGATACCATCCGGATGCGTTTTGCAGAAACGATGAAGGGGAAGGACTCTCTCTATCTCGCCAATATGCGGAACGCCCGTGTCACCGATAAATATATTTTGAAAGGGGGTGGGGAGGAGGCATGGGAGCCGAGATTTACCTACCATGGCTTCCGCTTTGTGGAAATTGAAGGACTGAGAAACCCACCGGATCCAAAAGATCTTGAAGGCAAAGTGGTCTATGATAATGTACCCACCATCGGGTCGTTGCGAACTTCCAATGCTACGATCAATGCCGTGTATAAGAATGCATATTGGACCATACGGGGTAACTACCGGGGTATGCCTACGGATTGCCCGCAACGGGACGAGCGGGTGGGGTGGTTAGGCGATAGGGTGATCAGCTCCTATGGGGAAAGCTTTTTGTTCGACAATTCCCGCCTGTATGCAAAATGGCTGGATGATATACGTGATGCACAAAAAGAAAATGGGAGCCTGCCGGATATAGCGCCCAGCTTTTGGGACAGGTATGCGGACAATGTAACTTATCCCAGCGCCTTTATCCTGATACCCGACATGCTGCGCAGGCAGTTTGGAGATCAGGAGAGCATTAAAAAGCAATATCCCGCCATGAAAAAGTGGGTATTGTATATGTGGGATACCTATCATGACAATGACCTTGTGCTGAAAGACAATTATGGCGACTGGTGCGTGCCGCCTGAATCATTGGACCTCATCTGGACGAAAGACTCCAGTCGTATGACAGAGGGCGGGTTGCTGGCGGCTGCCTACTATTACCATTGTTTGGGATTGATGAAACAGTATGCCGCTATGCAGGGGTTGCGTGCCGACGAGGAAAAGTTTGAGCGCATCGCCGGAAGAGTGCAGACGGCTTTTAACAAACGATATTATCACAACGATACGCGATCCTATGCCAACAATACCGTGACGGCTAATCTGCTGCCCCTGTATTTTGGGTTAGCGCCTGCTGCCGACAGACCGGCCATCTTCCAGAACATCCGGCGGCGGCTGAAGGAATTCGACGATCATGTGAACTCGGGTATCATTGGAGGAATGTGGCTGATGCGCGGCCTGACGGAAAATGGCGCATCCGATCTGGCATATAAGCTGGCTACCAATACAACCTATCCCAGTTGGGGATATATGGTAGGAAAAGGAGCTACCACCATCTGGGAACTGTGGAATGGAGATGCAGCCAACCCCATGATGAATTCGGGCAATCATCAGATGCTGCTGGGTGATCTGCTGGTATGGTATTATGAGTACCTGGCTGGTATCAGGACGGACGATAGGCAAGTGGCCTTTAAAAAGATTATCATGGATCCCATATTTCCGGAGGGGCTTGACTTTGTGAAAGCATCGTTGGATACGAAATACGGGATGATAAAAAGTGAATGGAGGAACACGGGTGGGACACTGGAGTGGGCTATCACGGTGCCTCCGAATACGACAGCTGAGGTTTCATTGCCTGGCGACGTAAAAAATATGACGGAAGGCGGGAGGCCATTGGCGGCGATGATGCAAAAAGCCAGGACCCGTCCGGATGGGAGGACGGTATTCCTGCTTGGCTCCGGCAGCTACCGTTTCGTCGTAAAAAAATGAAAAAATTTCACGCATCAAAAAGTACAGGAATGAAGACGAAGAAGTCCGTCATTGCGGTGTTCGATATTGGAAAAACGAATAAAAAGCTGCTGGTATTCGATCAACAGTACAAAGTGGTTTTGGAAGAGTCCACCCGGCTGGAAGAGACGGCAGATGACGACGGATTCCCCTGTGAGGACCTTGGGTCGTTGACGGCCTGGATGCTTGCGCAATACGAGAAGTTGAAGACCGATGCTACCTTGCTGGTAAAAGCCGTCAATTTTTCTACCTATGGCGCCTCCCTCGTACACCTTGATGAGGAAGGCAAAAGGATCGGTCATTTGTACAATTACCTGAAGCCCTATCCGGAAGGACTGATGCGGGAGCTGATGGCGACGCAGAGCGGGGCGGCTTCATTTGCGGTAGCCACGAGCTCGCCGGTGATGGGACATCTCAATGCCGGCTTGCAATTATATTGGATAAAAAAGGAAAAGCCCGAACTATTCCATCGCATTGCCGCAACACTTCATTTTCCACAATATCTCAGCCATTTGATCACGGGGAAAAAAATGGCGGAGATGACCAATGTGGGCTGTCATTCCGCCTTGTGGGATTTCCGGCGAATGGATTACCATTCCTGGCTGCAAGAGGAAGGGCTTCGATCCCGGTTGTCCTCCGTGGTAACGGGGGATACGGTCACCGCCGTAAAAGGAGGTGAGGAAGGGAGGCCAATAATGGCAGGCTCGGGTCTGCATGACAGTTCGGCGGCGGTCATCCCATACCTCACCTGTTTCAGAGAGCCGTTCATTATTTTGTCCACCGGCACCTGGACTATTAGCCTCAACCCTTTCAATAAAGAATTACCCGATGCGGCTGATCTGGAGAAGGGATGTCTCAGCTATCTTACCTATCGGGGCCAGCCGGTGAAAACGACGATGCTGTTTGCGGGGAATGACCATGATCAACAGGTAAAAAGGATAGCGGCTCACTTCAATGTGCATACGGATCATTTCAAGAGCCTGTCTTATCAGGCGTCGTTGATGGAAAGGATGGCAAAGTTTGAAAAGGAGATGATCGGGTCCGATGGGCGCGCGACGCTGCATAGCGCAACTACTCCCTCTATGTTCCATACAAGGAACCTGTCATTGTTCGACACGCCTGAGCTGGCGTATCACCGGCTGATAGCGGACATTGTGGGCCAGCAATACCTTTCCACCGCAATGGTGCTAAAGAATAGCTCTGTACAGGACATCTATGTGGACGGTGGATTCTGCAATAACAAGGTCTATATGCAGCAGCTGGTCAATGTTTTTGCGGATAAAAATGTGTATGCCGCCAATATGATACAAGGTACAGCCCTGGGCGCGGCGCTTGCGCTGCATGCGCAGTGGAATGATCATCCCATACCGGACGATCTGATGGCATTGCGGCGATGGAAGCCTGAAAGAATACTCGAACCATGAAAAAAATAATGCTTCTTTCCTTGCTGTTTGCTGCGTTCAATTGTACTGTACAGGCACAGTTAGAAGGCAGTCTGTGGGATGTGCCGGGGATACTGGATACACCCGTCTTTACAAAGGAATACCGGGACTCCGTGTACGAGATCATATATACGGGATTAGCCTATAAAGGAGTTCCGAAGAAAACATTTGCCTACTACGCCACTCCCGGATCTTTATCCGGAAGAAAAGATGAGCCCGGCAGCTTGCCTGCGGTGGTCCTGGTGCATGGCGGCGGCGGTACCGCCTTTATAGGATGGGTAAAAGAATGGGCCCGCAGGGGATATGCGGCGATAGCTATGGATGGCAGAGGCAACAGACCTGACGGCACGCATATACCGGATGGTTTCCAGGAGACGGCCAGCGGCACTCCCATTTACACCATTACATCGACATTACAGGATCAATGGATGTTCCAGGCGGTGGCAGATATCATTAAAGCGCACAACCTGATCAGAAGTTTCCCGGAAGTGGATACTGCCAAAACTGCCCTGGCGGGTATTAGCTGGGGCGGGGTACTGACGCTGATCACGGCAGGGGTGGATCATCGTTTTAAAGCCGCCGCGCCCATCTACGGATGCGGGTTCTTTCCTACCAGTCCTGCCCTTGGCCAGGGGTTAAACGCCTTATCCGCAGCAGACCGTGATACATGGCTGCGGCAATATGATCCGGCGCACTATGTGGCGAGGGCGCCTATGCCTATCCTGTTTGTCAATGGCGTCAATGATCCTGCCTTTTACCTGGATAGTTATATAAAGACCTATGAGCTGGCAGCCAACAAGCAGCTGTCCCTGCAGATAGGATTGAAGCACGGACATTATACGGAGGGGATGGGGTATGAGATCAAGGAGCATTATTATTTTATCGATCATTATCTGCGGAATAGGCCGGGGCTTGCGTTATTCGCCCGGGAAGAACAAAGAAAGAATGGCAGGCTGTTGGTAAAATTGAAATGCGAAACTCCTATCGAAGCAGCCTGGCTTCATTACACTACGGATACGACGTCCAACCTGCTGGAGAGGAAATGGCAGCGAAGAGAGGTTCAATATGCACATGGGAGGGTCTATGCCGGCAAACCGCCTTCCGATGCGGTGATGTGGTATATTTCTGTAACAGATATAAGAGGAGTGCAGAGTTCGGGGAGGATTCACCAATAACCCCTAACTTCGGCGGCCGAACGCATCTTATTGCGTGGATCAATTTATGTCCGCTGAAAAGAATTTTACCGCACTGGGATTACAATTGCCCCCCGCACCTACGCCAATGGGGGTGTACAAACCATGTTTAACAGATGGGAAATATTTGTATGTGTCCGGGCACGGTCCGTTGCTGGAGGATCGCTCCCTGATCACTGGCCGTGTGGGCGAGGACCTGGATATCGAGCAGGGGAAACTGGCTGCGCGGCAGGTGGGGCTGGCGATACTGGCTACGATACGGGAGAACCTGGGTAGCCTCGACAAAGTGAAGAGAGTAATAAAAGTATTGGGGATGGTGGGCTGCACGCCTGCGTTCGACCGGCATCCATACGTCATCAATGGGTGCAGCGAGCTGTTTGCCGCCGTGTGGGGCGAAGACAACGGGGTAGGGGTGCGCAGTGCCGTGGGGATGGGATCATTACCCAACAATATTCCTGTTGAGATAGAGGCTTTGTTTGAACTACATTAAAATACCTTTTTATGGAGGCACCCTCTGCGCATGATTGGTATTGGATCCAAAATACGGATCAGCTGGATTCTCCTGCCCTTGTCGTTTACCCCGAGCGGGTAAAGGCGAATATTAAGTTAGCCGTGGAGATGGCGGGTGACCCCGTCCGTTTGCGACCGCATATAAAGACCCATAAATCGCCCGATGTCACAAAGCTCATGCTGGAGGCCGGTATCCAAAAATTCAAGTGCGCCACCATTGCCGAAGCCGAGATGCTGGCCATGGCCGGAGCAAGAGATGTGCTGTTAGCCTATCAGCCCGTAGGGCCCAAATTGCAACGTTTTATCGCGCTGGCCCGGCAATATCCCGGCGTGCAATGGTCCTGCCTCGTGGACAACGAGGAGGCGCTGGTTGCCATGGGTGCGGCTTTTGCGGCGGCCAAGCTGCGGATGCCTGTTTACCTGGATCTGAACATCGGCATGAACCGTACGGGTATTGCGACCGGTGCTGCCGCCTTTCAACTGTACAGGGCCGCTGCGGACACAGAAGGTGTCACACCCGTGGGATTGCATGCTTATGACGGGCACATACGGGACGTGGACTTCGAACAGCGGAAACAAAAATGCGATGAAGCTTTTGCGGGAGTCACCGCATTAAAACAGGCATTGCAAAAAGAAGGCTTTGACCATATTACTGTCGTAGCAGGCGGATCGCCTACCTTTTCCGTCCATTGTAACCGACCGGAGGTAGAATGTAGCCCTGGTACCTTTATATACTGGGACAAGGGATATAGCGACGGATGTCCCGAGCAGGGCTTTTTACCGGCTGCGCTGGTGATCAGCAGAGTAGTTTCCCTACCGGCGGCAGGCAGGCTGTGCCTGGACCTGGGACATAAGTCCATCGCCGCTGAAAACGAGCTGAGCCGCCGGGTATATTTTCTCAATGCCCCCGACTGGAAGCCTATAGGGCAAAGCGAGGAGCATATGGTAATGATAGCGGAGGCCGGTGAGGGACATGGACACCACCCCGGAGATCTCGTTTATGGATTACCTTTTCACATTTGTCCTACGGTGAACCTATATGAACGGGCCTTTACCATCGACGGGGGGCAGCTGACGGGGGAATGGAGGAACACCGCCAGAGATAGGAAAATAGGCTTTTAAACCTTTTGTCGACCGACCTATCTCAGAGTCTTACCTGTTAAAAATGGCCATTCGCCGAGATTCACATTCTTCTAACCGCCAAAGGAGTTATTTTTAACAGATCATTCTGTTTAGCAGGCGCTGTAAACAGCTCACAGTCACATGGATGTACTTTTTTTCGACCGAAAAACTAATTTGTTCGAAAAATTAAGAATTCGATAATTTTGTGTCCGCACATAACTAAATCAAAACTATACAACCATGGAAGTAAAAGAACCGAATGGCAGACTTGGAGTATTGATCCCCGGATTGGGGGCTGTAGCAACCACATTGATCGCGGGTGTCGAGGCGATCAAAAAAGGGATAGCCTCTCCGATCGGATCTATCACACAGATGGGAAATATTCATTTGAACCGGAAATCCGGCAATAACTATCCTAAGATCAAGGACTTTGTCCCTCTGGCGGATTTGCAGGACATGGTGTTTGGCGGATGGGATGTATATGAAGATAATGTATATGAAGCTGCGAGCAGGGCCAAGGTACTGGAGCCCGGAATGCTGGCGGCACTTCGCCCCGAACTGGAGGCCATCAAGCCCATGAAGGCCGTATTTGACAAGCAATATATTAAGAACCTGGATGGTGAGCATGTAAAGCGGGCTGCTACCAAATATGCATTGGCCGAAGCGCTGATGGAAGATATCGCTCTTTTTCAGGATACCCGTGGCTGCGACCGCCTGGTAATGGTATGGTGCGGCAGCACGGAGAAATATACGGAAGTATCCGATGTGCATGAGAGCCTGGCTGCCTTCGAGAAGGGGCTTAAGGAAAATGATCCCCGGATCGCCCCCAGCATGATCTATGCCTATGCGGCTGTCAAGATGGGTATTCCCTTCCTGAATGGCGCACCCAATCTCACCGTCGACACTCCTGCCATCGTTGAACTTGCCAAGCAAACAGGGACTCCCATTGCCGGCAAGGATTTCAAAACAGGGCAGACGTTGATGAAGACTATCCTGGCCCCTGGACTGCAAGCCCGTGCATTGGGCGTGAAAGGGTGGTTCTCTACCAACATATTAGGCAACAGGGACGGTTATGTGTTGGATGAGCCCGATAATTTCCGTACCAAGGAAGTTTCCAAGCTTAGCGTGCTGGAGGATATACTTCGTCCGGACCTTAGCCCGGAGCTCTATGGTGAGCTGTATCATAAGATCCGCATCAATTATTATCCTCCTCATGGTGACAATAAAGAATCGTGGGATAATATCGACATCTTCGGATGGCTGGGCTATTCCATGCAGATCAAGATTAATTTCCTGTGCCGGGACAGCATTCTGGCGGCTCCGCTGGTCCTTGATCTGGCCTTGTTCGGCGATCTTGCCAAACGGGCCGGTCTTAGCGGTGTGCAGGAATGGTTGTCATTCTATTTCAAATCTCCTCAAACTGTACCAGGTTTCCGTCCCGAACACGATATTTTCAAGCAGCTGCATAACCTTCAGAATGCCTTGCGCAAGCTGATGGGTGAGGAGTTGGTGAATGGCGAGGGGCTGACATATGCGGAGGAAGAAATAACAGCCTGATGGAAAGATTCCATCGACTCATTTCTACTTGTCTTGGAATAGGTTATACACCCAAAGGAGGTGGCACAGTGGCCGCCATCGCATGTTGTATAGCCTGGTATATTGCCGGGATGGGTGGAAATGAGTCTCTTTTTATAGAGGTGATAGCGACAATGGGGATACTGATCTTAGGCACCTGGAGCGCAGGAAAAGTGGAAAGCGAATGGGGGAAGGACAGCTCCAAGGTTGTTATAGATGAAGTGGCCGGCATGTGTATCACCTTGCTGGCTGTGCCTGTGCGCTGGCAATATGTGTTGATAGGCCTGGCGCTTTTTCGGGCATTCGATATTATCAAGCCGTTATATATCCGTCGCTTAGAAAAACTAAATGGAGGCTGGGGTGTTATGCTGGACGACGTACTGGCAGGAATATACTCCAATCTTGTGTTACAATTAATTGTGCTGATGAAGATATGGCAGGCATAAGGACTTTTACCAAGGCGCAGGTGGCATCGCTGATAGCTTCCGGTGTTGACTTTTCGGTAAGCTGGTTGCTGGTCAATCAGTTACAAGTGCCGTATTTAGCCGGTGGGGTGACAGGCACGATATGCGGCGGAGTTACTCATTTTTTGCTCAGCCGGAACTGGGCTTTTAGTGCACAAGAGAAAAAATGGACAGGTCAGCTGTCCCGCTATATACCGGTGTGGATCGGGAATCTGATCCTGAATGCATCGGGAATGTGGTTTTTGAAGAGTGTAGTGGGATTGCCCTTTTGGCCTGCCAAGATTGCTACTGCCATTGGAATAGCTGTGTTCTATAATTATGTATTACAGAAAAGGTTTGTATTTAAATAAGACAGGATGAAATCGAAAGGAATAATTAGAACCACAACTTTGGCAATGTTGGTCGTCGCACTTACTATCAATGCCATGGCGCAGACGGTGACGGGATATGTCAAGGATGCTGCTAATGGCACTCCCTTATCCAATGCCAGCGTGGCCATAAAAGGCCAGCATGGAGGCGCCCGCACCAATTCGGAAGGCAGGTTTCGAATACCCGCGGATAAATTTCCCATCGACATTGTCGTCAGCAATGTCGGATATGATCCCACCACCATCCACCTGGACTCTTTTCCCAGGCTGGACATGCAGGTCACGCTGAACAGGCAGTTCAAGGAGCTGGGAAAGGCCACTGTTAAGAACAAGCGCATAAAATACCGTAATAAAGGCAATCCCGCGGTGGAACTGATCCGCGCGGTCATCGATCATAAGAACAGCAACAGGATGGAGGCCTATAACTATGCAACGTACGAAAAATACGAAAAGCTGCAGGTCTCTGTCAACAAAGCCAACGAGACAAAAATCGCCAAGAACAAGTTGCTGCGGCCTTATCATTTCCTGGTAGAGAATGGAGATACCACCAAGCTGGAAGGGCGGGTGCTGTCACCCGTCTACCTGGAAGAGACCTTGTCCGATGTATACTATCGCAAGGACCCGGAAAAGACGAAGACCATCGTCAAAGGTAAAAGGAAGGTAGATTTCGGGGAATTCATAGATATGCAGGGTATCAGCATGTATCTCAACCGGCTGTACCAGGACTTCAATGTATACGACAATAATATCTCCGTCTTCACCAATCTTTTTCTCAGTCCCATAGCGGATATGGGTCCCACTTTCTACATGTATTTCATCGACGACACGGTAGTGGTGGACAACCAGAAGCTGATACGCCTGTCGTTTCGCCCCAGGAACCCCAATGACCTGTTGTTCAGAGGGACCATGTGGATCACATTGGATGGAAATTATGCTATCCAGAAGCTGCGACTGCTGGTGAGCAAGAGCATCAACTTCAACTTTGTCCGGGAGATGAAGATCGACCAGGACTTCCAGCGGATGCCCGATGGACGATATCTTTTACAGAAGAGTGATGTGCTGGGAGATTTTGGCATTAACAAGTCGGGGACGGGACTATTCGGGGAGCGAACCGTCTCATTCAAGGATTTTAAAATGAACGAGCCCATACCCGACAGCTTGCTCCGGGGTTCGCCTATGGTGGTGCTGGACAGCGCGGAGAGCCAGAGGGATAGTTTTTGGGTGGCCTACCGGCATGATACGCTGACCAGGGCGGAGTCGAAGGTCTACGCCAATATCGACAGTCTCCAGCATATGAAGTCCTTCCGCCGGCTGATGGACTGGGGCACGTTGCTGCTGGCAGGGTACAAACAAGCAGGTATATTCGAGATTGGGCCGGCCAGCACATTCTACAGCTTCAACCCCGTGGAAGGTTTCCGGCTTCGTTTTGGAGGCAGGACCACGCTCAAGCTGAGCACCCGGTATTATTCGGAAGCGTATGCCGCTTATGGTTTTAAGGACAAACAATGGAAGTACTTCCTCAGCGGCACCTATTCACTGAACAATAAAAGCATCTACGGATTCCCGCAGAATTATATCCGGGCCAGCTATCAGAAGGACACGAAGATCCCCGGTCAGGAATTGCAGTTTGTACAGGAAGACAACTTCCTCCTGTCATTCAAGCGGGGGAATAATGACAAATGGCTTTACAATAAAATATTCCGGCTGGATTATAAGCATGAGTTCGGGGATCATTTCTCCTATGCTTTTGGCTTCAAGTGGTGGCAGCAGGCGCCGGCGGGGACCATCTCGTATGTAAAGAATGGAGGGGTGGATACCCTTCCCCATATTACCACTACGGAATTTTCCACGGAGTTCCGCTGGGCGCCGCATGAGCAGTTCTATATCGGCAAGCTCTACCGGGTACCGATCTTAAATAAATATCCGATATTTACAGTAAGGTATACGGCGGGTGTAAAAGGACTGTTCAACAGTGAGTATAATTATCACAATTTCAACGGTGAATTTTTCAAAAGGTTCTATTTATCCTATTTAGGGTACACGGATATCACCGTCGACGGAAATTACATGGTGGGCAAAGCGCCCTGGCCGCTGGCAAATATCCAGCATGCGAACCAGACGTTTGCGTATCAGCTGCAGAGCTTCAACCTGATGAACTTTATGGAGTTCATCACAGACCATTCTGCTGCACTGTATATCGATCATTATTTCAACGGGTTTTTCTTCAATAAGATACCGTTATTAAAAAAATTGAAGTGGAGAGAGGTCATCGAGGCGAAGCTTGTATATGGCGGTCTGCGTGATGAGAACGATCCGAGAAAACATCCGGAACTTATCCAGTTCCCGCTAACCAACGGCGTGATGGAGACCTTTTCCCTGGATCACCGGCCTTATGTCGAGGCGGGTTTTGCCATCGCCAATATATTCAAGCTGGTGAGGGTGGATTTTATCAAGCGATTCACTTATTTGGAGCATCCGGAGATACCGACCTGGGGTATTCGGGCAAGGGCTAAATTTGATTTTTAAGGGACAACATGAGCATTCGGAATCAATTACAACAAGGTATATACAAGGTCATCAATCCGTTCGTGCGGGTTTTGATCCGTGCGGGTCTTACGCCGAACATGGTGACGACCATCGGGCTTATACTGAACATCGGGGTTAGCATCATATTTATCGAAGGGGCGGAGAAGGGCAATCGCGGGGATCTTTCCTATGTGGGATGGGCGGGTGCGCTGATCTTATTCGCCGGCCTGTTCGACATGCTGGATGGGCAGGTGGCCCGGCTGGGTAATATGAGCTCCCGATTTGGCGCTTTGTATGACTCGGTATTGGACAGATACAGTGAGTTGATACTTTTTTTAGGGATATGCTATTACCTGGTGGCGCATCATTATTTTCTAAGCAGCCTGGTTGCCTTTATCGGCATGATCGGCAGTCTGATGGTGAGCTATACACGGGCGCGTGCGGAAGGACTGGGCATAGAATGCAAGGATGGGCTGATGCAGCGGCCGGAAAGGGTCATATTGATCGGGGTATCGGCCCTTGCCTGCGGGATCGCCTCGAAATGGATGGGGGGCAATTACAAGATACACTGGCCGAACAGCAATTTTCCCATTTTCGAGACCATTTCTATTTTCACCATACCGTTGACAGTGATGGCTGTGCTGGCGAATGCCACGGCCATCGGCCGGCTGAAGGATGCGAAAAAGGCGTTGGAAGAGCAGGACCAGAAAAATGCGGCGACAAAGCAGGCGGGAGACGTGCCGAGACAGGCAGATGGAGTAAAATCGAATGTATTTGTCTGGGTGTTATTACTATTGTCCATGGCATCGTCCGATGTGATGGCCCAGAAGCAAAAGGTGGCTGTATCGACCCCTGTGAGCACTGCTGCGGATACCTTCCCTGTCCCTCCCCGCCGTTCGAATTCCTTATTCTATCTGCAACGCACCCCCAATACCAATACCATCATTTGCGAGCTGAATGAAAAGAACGGTGCGCCCGACCCGGATGACCCGGTGCATGTATTGTGGATCCGTTACACCGAGCAGAAGCAGCGGCAGGAGCTGAATTTTATCCAGCGGCATTTTGCCTATGGCATAAACTCCAGGGCATTGGGCAATGGGGCATATGAGCTGCATTTTGTCTCCTATAAGAGGATAGCCATGTATCTCCGTAAATCCCCGCTGGACAACCAACATCATGTCTATGTCAACATCGACAACAAGCAGATGCTGCTGAACAGGGTCTTTATCAAGATCAATCCGGGCGGCACATTCTGGAGCCCCAATGTCGAATATCTTGAGTTCAAGGGCATCGATACGGAAAGTGGTCAGGAACTTTTGCAACGTGTAAAAATTTAGCGGCAATGGACCCAGTAACCGCCAAATCTCCGGGAGCGAATCTCAATATCAGGACCTTTCTTATCGTTACGGCCATATCGGTGGGTTATCTGCTGCTGGCTGCGTGGCTGATAGGATTCAAGGGGGACCAGGTATTCCTGGTGCTGCTGTTCAATACATTATTTTATCTCTCGGGGCCTACCCGCCGGTTTATACTGGGATTCTCCATATTTATCATATTCTGGATCATCTTCGACTCCATGAAGGCGTTCCCGAATTACAGGTATAATACCGTACATATCGAGAGTATATACAATGCAGAAAAAAGTATTTTTGGGTTAAGTCCAGGGGGCGGGGCCGACGGGTTGCGAGTTACGCCCAATGAGTACTGGCTGGCGCATTCCAACAGCGTGCTGGATGTGCTGGCGGGGCTTTTCTATATCTGCTGGATGCCGCTGCCGCTGGCTTTTGCGGGGTATCTTTTTTATAAGGACAAGAATGCCTTTTTCAGATTTGCGCTGACATTCTTATTGATCAATCTTTTAGGGTTCGTTATCTATTATGTATATCCTGCCGCACCGCCCTGGTATGTGGAGCAGTATGGGTTCGGCTTCAATCCTCATACCCCGGGGAATACGGCGGGTCTGGGAAGATTCGACAGTCTGCTGCATGTTTCGGTGTTCTCTTCCCTGTATGCCAAGAGCTCCAATGTCTTTGCGGCTATGCCTTCGCTGCATGCCAGCTACCCGTTGGTGACCCTTTATTATGGGATACGCACCCGGCAGGGATGGATCAATCTTTTGTTTGGGACTATCATGGTGGGCATCTGGTTTGCGGCGGTGTATAGCAGTCATCACTATGTGCTGGATGTGCTGGCGGGGATCATATGCGGACTGACGGGTATTGGGTTGTTCAATTGGCTATACGGTCACGTGAGCGGATTCCGGCGGTGGGTGGAAGGTTGCGTTAGCGTCCTATCCCCTCGACCATAATATCTACGATGGAGTCGATCTGAAGATCCAGGCGGGGACTTTGATCTCCGGACAGCATGAGGGGCATGGCCAGTCCCCTGAAACTACTGACCATCAGGTAGGCTACCAGCTCGATGTTGTGGACATTGAGTTTCTTGAATTCCCCATTCCGAACGCCTTCTTCCAGGATACTTTTTACCAGCTCGACGTGGGTGGTATCGAACCTGCTCTTCAGGTCTGTCATGACGCAGTGCAGCTCGGCGATCTCGCTTTTCAGGGCGTCGCTGAGGTTGTAAAGCTGGCTGAGCTTGTTCAGGCGGCATCGGCAGTAAGCGATCAGTTTTTCTTTGGATGTGGAGGCCTGGCCGATGGCCTGGTGTATCTGGTTCAGCAATTCATCCATTTCTGCATGCAGGACGGCTTCAAAGATGTCCTCCTTACTGGGATAGTAGTAATAGAGGGAGCTCTTGGCCTTGCCCAGACCGCGGGCTATGTCGCCCATAGTCGTTTTTTTGAACCCGGATTTTTTAAATAAGGTCCTGGCGGTGTCAATGATATCCCTAACTACGATCTCGTCCTTTTGAAGGATTTCGGCCATGCTACAGTCGAATTTTTGTCCTGCAAATTTACAAATTTTCCAGGCCATTTTTTGGTTAACGTATGGTGAATCTTGGGGGGCAAAATAGATTGGCGTATTTTTAAGGACCTTTATCGCTTCCTACCATGAAAAAAAAACTCAGCTGTATTCTCCTCGTCGATGATGACGAGCCTACTAACTTTCTCAACAGGATGACCCTGGAGCAGGCCGAATGCACGGAACATATCCGTGTCTTACAGAGCGGACAGGAGGCGCTGGACTTTCTGGCCCATAAAGGGAAATATCTGGAAGCGCCCGATTGCCCGCGTCCTGATCTTATATTCCTGGATGTCAATATGCCGGCTATGGATGGCTGGGAGTTCCTCGAACGATATCAGCGGCTTCGGCCGGACCAAAAAGTACCTGTTGTGATGATCATGCTCACCACTTCCCTCAATCCTGATGATGAGGCAAAAGCCAAGGCGATACCGGAGGTCAGCGGTTTTGAGAACAAGCCGCTGCGTATCGACAGGCTTAGGGAACTTTTAAAAAACTATTTTCCGGACAGGGAGTAGGTCATGGCCGATCCGTCCCGGGGGACGGACCTGTCTAAATGCCGGAGTGTAAATAGTCTTTTAGATGTGTGATGGTCTCCTGTTGGGTGAGGATCGTCTCTTTTACCACGTCATTGATGGAGACGATGCCGCAAAGCGTCTCGTTGTCGAACACCGGCAGATAACGGATGTTCTTGTCGGACAACAACTGCATACAGAACTCAATGGTATCCTGTGGTTTGACATGCGGCAGGTCCTTGGTCATGATCTCGGAGACTTTTGTGTCAGTGGAAGATTTGCCTTTCAGGATCACTTTCCGGGAATAATCACGCTCAGTCATGATACCCATGTATTGCTGGCCATCCAATACCAGCACCGAGCCAATATTCTGATCAGCCATGATCCGCAGTGCGTCCAGGACAGTGGTCTCCGGGCTGACAGATGTTATCCTGCTGCCCTTGTGTGAAAGAATATCAGCTACCCTTTTCATACGTCAAGTTTTGGTGAGAAATCAGTTTTTTAGGTGGACCGGCGGGTCCGCAATCGTTCAAAACGAACCAACGGTTCGTTGGCCGAAGGCCAATCATTAGCCATTTTGCCCGGGCAGACTAATTTTTTTGATCAGGCTGACCGGGCAAATACAATTTACGGATTTTTTACCAATTTTTTTTCATTATTTGCATGGTTCCAAAACTAGCCTGCCGGCCATTTGCCGGAGGAAAAGGCATAATGCGGCGTATTCTTACCATATGTTTTCTGATCTGTGTGCTGGGGGTGGGTTCCCGGGCTCAATATGATAAATACAGATTCTCGCGCCTGGACATTTCGCAGGGGCTCTCTAACAACGAGGTTACCAGCATTTTCAAAGACCAAAGGGGCTTTATCTGGCTGGGTACCATGTCGGGACTCAATCGCTGGGATGGCTATGGCTTTAAGATATTCAGACATGATCTACAGGATACCAGCTCATTGGACGACGATTTTATCGTAGCGATACTGGAGGGCCCCGGACAAACACTATGGGTGTCGACCCGGGAGGGGTTCAATATTTATAATTCTCTCACTGAAAAGTTCGATCGCGATGTCCGCTCCCTGCTTCATTCCATGCATATAAATGGGGACACCGTGTCCGATATCCGGAAGGATAGGAATGGCGATTACTGGTTCCTGATGACGGGGGCCGGCGGGGGGCTGTATAAATACGAGGAGGCATCGAAAACGACCACTTATTTCCTTCCCCGACCTGGCAGCATGCGCTCGATGGCGGCCGATCCGGCGGGGGACTGGTGGATCCTCTATGGCGATGGTGTCCTGGAGAAAATGGATGTACGGACCGGGCGGGTTGTTGTTCGCAGCCAGGCCTTACAACATGTGCTGCCTGCAAAGACGCAGGAATATCATCTGTATGTGGACGAGCAGGGTGAGTGCTGGGTATACGCTTCGGCAGGGCTCAGCGGTCTGATATGGTACAGGCCTTCATCCGGGGAGGTGCAAGTCATTCGTAAAGAAAGCAATGGACTGCATCTCAACACCAATCTGATCACAGGCGTCGTGCAGGATAATAAAGGAATGATATGGATCGCCACGGATCATGGGGGCATCAATTTGCTGGACAAAAAAACATTGTCGATACAATACCTCCTCTCCCGGGATGACGATGACAAAAGCGTCAGTCAGAATGCCATCGACTATCTCTATAAGGATCGTGCCGGGATCATCTGGGTCGGCACCTATAAGAAGGGCGCCAGCTATTACCAGGACGATATGTTAAAATTCCCCCTCTATCGTCATCAGCCCTCGAATCCCAACAGTCTGCCCTATGACGATGTAAACAGATTTGTAGAGGATGCGAAAGGCAATCTCTGGATCGGCACCAATGGGGGAGGGCTTCTTTACCTGAACCGTCAAACGGGAAAGTATACCCGTTATCAACACGACCCTTCCAGGCCGAACAGCCTGAGCAATGATGTCATCGTCAGTCTCTGTATCGACCATGAGCAGAAGCTTTGGATCGGCATGTATTATGGAGGAATGGATTGTTTTGACGGGAAGACATTTATCCATCACCGTCATAATGAGGATGACAGCGCCAGCATAGGGGACGACAGGGTTTGGGAGATACATGAGGACGCTCACGGGCGGCTGTGGGTGGGAACCCTGGCGGCGGGGTTAGACCTGTATGACAGAAAGAAAAATATTTTTATCCATCACCAGCCCGATGCCGCTGTAGATCCTTACTCTCCCGGTGTCGGGTCAACCGTGCATTCGGGATATATCTCCGACCTGGTGGAGGACCGGGATGGCAACCTGTGGATCGGCACCTCTATTGGTATCGACGTGCTCGAAGCCGCTACGGGTAAGTTCCGGCATTATGTCAATGAGGCGAACAAGCCTGCCAGTCTCAGCAATAACAATGTCATATCCATCAAGGAGGACAGTCGTGGCCTGATCTGGGTGGGTACGCGGGAGGGGCTCAATGTCTTTAATAAGGCTGGCGGGGATTTTACCATCTTCCGCCGCGGGGATGGATTGCCGGACAATGCAATTCTAAATATCCTGGAAGACAACGATCATCAATTATGGCTTAGCACGCCCAATGGGTTATCCCGTGTCACCGTCCGGGTGGACCCACAGACAGGCCATATCACCTGCAAATATACCAACTATGACCAGTCCTATGGATTGCAGGGAAAGGAGTTCAATGAGAATGCTGCACTGAGGACCCATGCGGGCGAGCTGATCTTCGGGGGTGGGGATGGGTTCAATATCTTCGACCCGCAGAAGCTGCGTACCAGCCCCCATCATTCGCAGCTGATCTTTACGGACCTGCAGGTGTTCAACAAGACCGTGGGGATAGGCGAGAAGCTTAACGGGCATGTCATTCTACCCCAAAGTATTACGGAGTCGAGGCAGATCACGTTGCGGCCTAATGAAAATGTATTCTCCATCGGATTTGCCGCACTGGATTTCCTGGATGCGCAGAAAATGAGATATGCCTATATGCTGGAGCCTTTCAATAAGGACTGGCTGGTCGGGGATGGCAGGAGAGCGGTATACACCAACCTCGATCCCGGGGACTATACGTTCAAAGTGAGGGCGGCTGATGAGGATGGCGCCTGGAATGAGCAGGTGTTGGAGCTGCGTATCAAGATACTGCCTCCTTTCTGGAAAACGCCGCTGGCCTATGTCCTTTATGCTCTTCTATTGACAGGGGGGCTGTTGCTGGCGCGGCATATACTGCTGCAACGGGCGGCCATGCGGTTTGCACTGGCGCAGGAGAGGAAGGAGGCGCATCGTCTGCATGAGCTGGATATGATGAAGATTCGGTTTTTCACGAATGTAAGCCATGAGTTCAGGACCCCGCTGTCCCTGATACTGACCCCGCTGGATAAGATCATACAGAATACGGATGACCCGGCCCGTAAGAACCAGTTCCATCTCATCCACCGGAATGCCCGGCGACTGTTGAATATGGTCAACCAGCTGCTGGATTTTCGCAAGCTGGAGGTGCAGGAGCTGCGGCTTAATACGAGCAAAGGGGATATCGTACGATTTATAAGGGAACTGTCATATTCCTTTACGGACATTGCGGAGAAGAAGAATATAGACTTTTCCTTTTCGGAGAGCATTTCTACCCTTTGTACTTCCTTTGATCCGGACAAGATGGAGCGGATCATTTTCAATCTGTTGTCCAATGCCTTTAAGTTCACTCCGGAAGGGGGGGAGGTGGGGGTGACGCTGGATTTCGATCCGGTTGGAATGCTCATTCTGCGGGTGAAGGATACCGGTATCGGGATCGGGAAAGACAAGCAGGAGAAGATCTTCGAGCGATTTTTCCAGAATGAGATCCCCGGCTCGATGGTCAACCAGGGCAGCGGCATCGGTCTGGCCATCACCTGGGAGTTTGTCAGGCTGCATAATGGGACCATTAAAGTAGAAAGTGAGCCGGGCGAAGGGAGCTGTTTTACGGTGATGCTGCCGGTGGTGATAGCGGAAGGGGAGGTAGCCGAGCCTGCTCCTGTGGCGCCGGTGGAAGCAGCGAAACGGGACAAAAAAAATAAAAAGCAGACCGTGCTGCTGGTGGAGGACAACGAAGATTTCAGATTTTACCTGAAGGACAATCTCCGGGAATATTTCAATATCCTGGAGGCGGTGAATGGCAAGGAAGGGTGGCAGAAGACCCTGGGGGCGCATCCCGACCTGGTGGTGAGCGATATCAGCATGCCGGAAATGAACGGTATCGATCTGTGCCGTAAGATAAAGGAGGACAAGCGTACGGCCTTTATACCTGTGATCCTCCTCACCGCCCTCACCGGGGAGGAGCAGCAGCTAAGGGGGCTGGAGACAGGAGCTAACGATTATATGACCAAGCCTTTTAATTTCGAGATCCTTCTTTCCAAGATACGTAATCTCCTTACCCAGCAGGAGACGGCGCGTAAGACCTATACAAAACAGGTGGAGGCGTCCCCTTCCCGTCCCAAGGTGGAATCTAATGACGAGAAATTCATCCGGCAGGCCCTGGACCTGGTGGAAAAGAATATGGCCAACCCCGACTTTTCGGTGGAGGAGATGAGCCGGGAGCTATTTATCAGCCGGGTGGCCCTGTACAAACGGCTGCTTGCCCTTACCGGCAAGACTCCTATCGAATTTATCCGGAGCGTTCGTCTCAAACGGGCGGCTCAGTTACTGGAGAAGAGCCAGCACACCGTATCCGAGATTGCGTATCAGGTGGGTTTTAATAATCCCAAATACTTTTCAAGGTATTTTAAGGAAGAATTTGGGGTATTGCCCTCCACCTGGCAGAAAAGCGGTTAACATTTTACCCCAGGTTAACATTTCAACCCCTACACATAAACATTCCAGTCACCTGTCCTTCAGAGTCTATGTATAGCTTTATGGCTTGTAAAACAGCTTGCTATGCCAGGACCGAAACTGTTCAGTCTTCTATTTTTTCTCGCGCTCACAGGGGTGGTTCAGGCAGGTCCCGGCAAAGAAGGTACTTATACACGCACCCCGGATGGGGTCATCGTCTACCCCGACATGCGCTGGTCCGGAAATACCGCTGCGGTCAAATTATCTGTTATAGCAGACAACATCATACGGGTGATGTCGAGCCCTGTGAAGGGGAGTGAAGAGGTGAGCAAAAGCCTGGTCACCGTATATAAACCCGATGCCTCCCTGAAATGGGATATGACCAATGACGAGGAGAAGATCGTGCTGCATACCCGGCTGATCACTGCCACCGTCACGATCGCCACCGGGGCTGTCGATTTTACGGATGTGTCCGGCAAGCCGATCCTGGCCGAGAAGGGCGCCGGGGGACGAAGCTTCGAGCCGACCGTTTTTGACGGGGAGCCTTCCTATCATATCCGTCAGACCTTTACCACCGCTGATGATGAAGCTTTTTATGGGCTGGGCCAGCACCAGGACGGCCTGGTCAACTACAAGGGGCACCAGGTCAATCTTTTCCAGAACAATACGGAGGTAGCTATTCCTTTTCTTCTTTCGTCCAAAAATTATGGTATCCTTTGGGATAATTACTCCCTTACTGCTGTCGGGGATGTCCGGCCCTATAAGCAGCTGTCTGCCCTGCGACTATATTCGGCCCATAGTGACCAGGGCTGGCTGACGGCTTATTATCACAACGACAAATTGCATCCCGAGGTCGTGAACCTGGAGAAAGCAGAATCTATCATCAATTATGCCTATCTGGGGGATTCGAAGAAGCTGCTGCCGGCTGAATTTACCCCGGCTACCGGGTCGGTGACCTGGGAAGGTTCTCTGGCATCCGACGTGACGGGGACGCATATTTTTCACCTGACCTACGGAGGATATCTAAAAGTATATGTCGACGGCAAACTGCAGCTGGACCGGTGGCGGCAGTCCTGGAATCCGGGTTCGGCCATCCTGGACCTGCCCATGGAAAAGAACAGGAAACTGCCTATCCGCATAGAATGGGCGCCGGATGGAGATGAATCCTATCTGTCGATGAAATGTCTCACCCCTTTGCCTGCCGGACAACGGGATGATGTCAGCTTTAGCTCCGAGGCAGGGCAGCAGCTGGATTATTATTTCATTTATGGGAAGAATATGGATGAGGTCATTGCCGGCTACCGGCAGCTGACGGGAAAATCCACGATGCCCCCGAAATGGGCGATGGGACTCTGGCAGAGCCGGGAACGTTATAAGACCCAGGATGAAATATTAAATACTGTAAAGGAGTTCCGCGCCCGGCGGATACCCCTGGATAATATTGTTTTAGACTGGAGCTATTGGAAGCAGGATGCATGGGGCAGCCAGGAGTTCGATGCCAGCCGTTTTCCTTCCCCCGACAGCATGATCCGGGTGCTGCATAATAATTATCATTCGCATTTTATGATCTCGGTTTGGCCGAAATTCTATGAAGGGATCGCTGCTTATAAGGAGTTTGATGAAAAGAACTGGCTTTATAAGAGGAATATTGCCGACAGTCAGCGTGATTGGATCGGGAAAGGATATATATCTACTTTTTATGATGCATTCAATCCCGAGGCACGCAAAGGTTTTTGGGATCTGCTGAATAAAAGACTTTACAATAAAGGTATCGATGCCTGGTGGATGGATGCCAGCGAGCCCGACATCCTTTCGAATGTGAGTCCTGAAAAAAGAAAGGAGCAGATGACGCCTACGGCGCTGGGGCCTGCCGCCGAGTACCTGAATGCTTATCCGCTGGTGAATGCAAAAGGTATTTATGAGGGACAGCGCGCCACCAATCCTGATGAGCGCGTCTTTATCCTGACCCGCAGCGCTTTTGCAGGCTCACAGCGTTATGCTGCTGCCGTATGGAGCGGGGACATTGCCGCCCGCTGGACGGATATGAAGGATCAGATCGCTGCCGGTATCAATTTCTCTATGTCAGGCATTCCTTATTGGACCATGGACATCGGCGGCTTTGCCGTCGAGCACCGCTATGAGCAGGCCACAGGGGAGACGCTGGAGGAATGGAGAGAGCAGATGACACGGTGGTACCAGTTCGGCGCTTTTTGCCCACTCTTCCGTGTACACGGCCAGTTCCCTTTCCGGGAGATATTCAACGTCGCGCCGGAAGATCATCCTGCCTACCAGAGCATGTTGTATTACGACAAGCTGCGCTACCGGATGCTGCCTTATCTCTATTCTCTTTCGGGTATAGTATGGCGTTATGACTATACGATGATGCGGGGATTGGCGATGGACTTCGGAAAGGATGAGGCCGTACGTAATATCAGTGATGAATATATGTTAGGGCCGTCCCTGTTGGTGAATCCTGTCTGCACGTATAAGTCTCGTCAGCGGGAAGTCTATCTGCCGGCGGGCCAGGGCTGGTATGATCTCTATTCAGGTAAGTTCATGGCCGGAGGGCAAAGGGTCACGGCAGATGCGCCTTATCAGCGTATGCCCGTCTGGGTGAAAGAAGGATCTATCCTTCCACTGGGCCCTGATCTGCAATACACCGGCGAGCGGCCTGCCGACACCATTACCTTACTGGTGTATACGGGTAAGGATGCACATTTCACGTTGTATGAGGACGAAGGCGTCAATTACAATTATGAGAAGGGGGCTTATTCCAATATTCCTTTTACATATAATGAGGCTGCAGGGACATTGACGATCGGGCGGCGTGAGGGCAGCTTCGAGCACATGTTGCAAAAAAGAGTATTTCGTATCGTGAAGATCAGCAAGGACGGGCCGGTGGCTTTGGATGGCAGGGCCGGACAGGTGGTTCGCTATAAGGGGAATGCAGAAACGATAGCACTGGTAGAAATGCGTCAATGATCTGCTAAAAAATCATTACAATGACTTAGCATTCATCATCTAACTTTAACATGCCAAATTATATAACCAAAACTCGTGCGTATGAAAGATACCAGACGGGGAATGTCTGGATGACATTTCATGCTCTATTATTAGGAACCGCTGGAAGCGGTTCGTCCGAAGGACAGACATTAGCGATATGCGGGAATTGGGCTATTTTTCCAGGCGAGACCAATTCACGCACTTTACTCTCCACGAATAAGACAATCAATTTCTGCTTTTGCTTAATACCAATAACAATTGCTACATGAAAAAAACAAGTATTAAAAATGTGACAGGAAGGGCGATGATGCTGGCCCTGGCCTTCATCGTTTTTTTGCATCTTCCGGGTCTATCGCAGACCGGCACCGTCACGGGTAAGGTCGTCGCCGGACAGAACGATAGTACGATGGCGGGTGTCACGGTGCGTGTGAAGGGAGGCAATACCAGCACCATAACGGCTGCCGATGGATCTTTTACCATCAAGGCGGGACCGAATGCCGTGTTGATCTTCTCTAATGTGGGTTTTGCTACACAGGAAGTAGCGGTCAACAATCGTAGTAACTTATCTGTCCGGCTGGCAACGGATGCGCAGGCCCTTCAGGGCGTGGTGGTCATCGGCTATGGTACGGTGAAACGCAAGGACCTGACAGGGTCTATTGCCAGCGTATCGGCCGAGCAGATCGCAAAGGTGCCCATTGCCAGCCTGGAGCAGTCCCTGCAGGGGCGTGCGGCGGGTGTACAGGTTGTCAGCAATGACGGCTCACCGGGCGCGAATACTACCGTGCTGATACGTGGCGTGGGAAGTCTGGCCAGTGGTGGTAACAATCCTTTATATGTGGTGGATGGCTACCCTCTCACCGGAGGGATCAATAGCATCAATCCCAATGACATCGCCAGCATCGATGTATTGAAGGATGCATCGGCAACGGCCATCTATGGTATCCGCGCCGCCAATGGGGTAGTGATCGTGACGACGAAGAAAGGCAAAAAGGGGGCGATGGAAGTTTCTTTGGATGCCTATACTGCCTTCCAGATGAGGCCCAAAAAATACAAGCTCCTGAATGCGCAGGATTGGGCTACTTTGTCCAATGCCGTAGAGGCGGCAGATTCCACGCATACTTATGTAGGATTGCCCATCTGGCATACACCCAGCGCCCTGCACACCGTGGACTGGCAGGATGCGTTGTTCCGCAGCGGTCTGTCGCAAAATTACAGCCTGGGTATCCGCGGCGGCTCCGACAAGGTGCAGACGTCTGTATCTTTTGGATATTATAATCAGAAAGGCATCCTCATCGGAAGTTACTTCAAAAGGGGCACCCTGGGACTGGGACTGGATTATCAACCTGTCAAATGGCTGAGATCCTCCACTAACGTGAAGTATGCTTACCAGAATGCCAATGGCAATCCATTGTCCATGGGAGGACTATCTCAACTGGCGATAAACCCACCTACGCTGGACAGCGGCAATCGGAATACGTATCTGATAAAAGACGGGAACGGGAATTATGGTTTTTACAATCCTGTCAATTCCAATATATTCAAGTTCAACAACCCGGTATATTCCATCGAGACCAACCGTTATTCCAATGTAACGAACTGGATCCTGGCCAGCAGCTCGCTGGAGGTCTCTCCCTTCGACGGGCTTAAGATCAAGACCAATGCGGGTGTCAATATGAGCTACTACACTGGCTCCTATTTCTCACCGGAAGATACCCGGGCGGCGCAGCAATATCCCAGCGCCATCTCAGCTACAGCGCTTTATTCCTTCCACCAGAACAATAACTTTGAATGGCTTTGGGAGAACACCATCGCCTATGACAAGACCTTTGGAAAGCATACCATCAATTTTGTCGGTGGTATCTCGGCTCAGAAGAATACCAATACACTGGTGGGTTACTCAGGCATTCCACCGAATGCTATCATCACCGACCTGGGGCAGATGTCTAACGTGAAATACGACCAGTATGGCAACGGCCAGATCATCACGACCCTGGAATCCCAGTTCGGCCGTCTGACCTATACTTTCGACAACAAATATATCATTACCGGTACGGTGAGAAGGGACGGTTCCTCCAAGTTCGACGTAGGGCATAAATATGGTGTATTCCCCTCCGGCGCTGTTGCCTGGAAGGTGAAGGAAGAGGAGTTCCTGCAATCCGTCAACTGGCTCTCCGATCTGAAACTGAGAGGCAGCTGGGGCGAAGTGGGTAACCAGACAGCCATCGGGCCTTATCAATATGCGGCGCTATATACGTATGGCGGGCCGGCGAACCTGAATGGGGGTGGAGTCGACAACCTGGGATATCCATTTGGTAAAATATACCAGGGCGGCATCGCGCAATCCCAGCCGGCGAATCCCGGTCTCAAATGGGAGACGGACAAGCAGACCGACATCGGTGTCGACATGGCTTTCCTGCAAGGGGCGCTGACCTTTACGGCCGACTGGTTCACCAGGGATTCAAAGGACTTCCTGCTGAATCTGGCGGCTCCTCAGCAGTCCGGGTATCTCCTTATCACCCGCAATGTGGGAAGCATGAACAATAAAGGCTTGGAGTTCGCCGTGAACTATCGGGGTAATAAGGGCAGGGATTTTCAATATGGAATAGGGCTGACCGTCTCTTCCTATAAGAATACGCTGACCAGCATCACTTCCGGGACCAATTATGTGACCAATTTCGGGGGTGTGACCTTAACGGGACAAAGCTGGGACGAGTTCACCCATTCCAATGTGGGAGGACCTGTCGGTGAGTTCTACGGTTATAAATCCCTGGGTGTCTTCCAGTCACAGGCGCAGATCGACGCCCTGAATGCCAAGGCGCCCGGAGGTGTTTATCAGCGGGCAACGAATCAGCCTGGCGACCGCTATTTTGCCGATGTCAACGGTGATGGCAAGGTAGATGCGACCGACAGGACGGCTCTCGGTAATCCGCAGCCGAAATTCTTTGGCGGGCTCAACTTCGATGCATCGTATAAACAGTGGGATATCAATCTCTATTTTTATGGCACCTACGGGAACAAGATACTGAACTATATCGAGAGCGACCTGGAAAGCTTCCAGAAGCGTGGTTCTGAAGGGGTGGAGAATGTCAGTCAGACATATTACCAGAACCGCTGGACGCCCACGAATCATTCCAACCGCTATTCCCGTGCTACGGCCAATGACGACGCCATCGGCAGCAATGTTCCTTCGAGCGTCTGGATCGAGAACGGCAGCTATCTGAAATTAAGGAACCTGACCATCGGATACAGCCTGCCTGATCCGGTGCTGAGAAGATTTTATATCAAGCATCTTAGAATATATGCTTCAACCCAGAATTTGTTCACCATTACGAAGTACTCAGGGCTCGATCCGGAGATCGGGATACAGAACGGAAACCCGACCCAGAACGGGGTGGACAACGGTACCTATCCCAACTCCCGATATTATACATTGGGTCTAAACGTAACATTCTGATATAAAGCACAAATTATTAAGATATGAAATTACCAAGAAAATATATAGTTATCCTGTCCGTGGCCACGTTGTGCGCGGCGGTGATGATCCCGATCAGCTGCAACAAGAATTTTTTGAACCAGACAGACACGATGCAATCCGACATCAGCGGGGTCACCACCAAGTCCTCGGACGTGGTATCCCTCGTCAATGCCATTTACGATACATGGCAGAACAGTAACCTGCTTAAAAAGTCCATCTGGTATTGGGCGAATTTCGAGAGCCATGACTTTTTCAACTGGGGTGGTGACGTAGTATGGAACAACTACCAGATCCCGGCGAACTTTGGGGCGTTGAACGATTTTTGGAGCTATATGTACATCGGTATCGCCAGGGCCAATGCGGCCTTCCCTGTTATCGCCACTGCCAAACAAAAAGGTATCGTGACAGCAGCCCTTGGGGATCGGTTGACCGGCGAGGCTTATTTTCTTCGAGGACTGGCTTATTATTACCTGGCTGCCTCCTTTGGAGGTGTGCCTTTGGAGCTGAATGCCGTCACGAATGGGTTGACGCCGCGGTCGCCTCGTGACAGTGTGTTCATGCAGGTAGTAGCCGATATGCAAAAGGCTGAAACGCTATTGTGGTCAAAAACGGCAACAGTCGGCGGAGATCTGGGCAGGGCGACAAAGGGCGCTGCGTATGCCTATGAGGGTTCTGCCCAAATGTGGCTGAAGAACTATCAGGCGGCGCTGGCTGCCTTTTCCAACACGGAGCTTACCACCAACTATCATCTGTTGCCCAACTTTGCGGACGTGAATGAATACAATCATCAGAACAACGACGAGTCCCTTTTCGAGATACAGTTCGAAGTGCCTCCCGGCGGCACGCAGGATTGGAGCGGCAGCTGGCAGCCCCCCGGCGGTGAGATCGCCTGGATCGATGACTTCAGCTGGCCCCAGGAACTTACGGGGCAGGGGTATGATTACGGTAACCCCGCACTGTGGAATTCCTATCAATCCGGCGATACACGCAAGCTGCTGACCATTATCGGTCCTGGTGATACGCTGGCCAGCCCCGGCATTGTCAAAGCCCTTGGTGGAATAAAGGGGTATTGGGTGGTAAAGAGCGGATTTAAAAATGGCAACGCTATTTATACAGGCGATGACGGTAAGATCCTCAATACCTGCGGAACCCTGACCAGACCCTGGTATGGTGATACCAAGAACCGCACAGGGTACTATTGTGCAAAGAAATGGAGGGATCCCAACCTGACGGGGGGTAACTCCGACAGCTCTGGGAAAAGCAATCTTTTTGGCGACCAGAACCAGATACTCATGCGTTATGCGGAAGTGCTGTTGAGCAGGGCTGAGTGCAAGGTCCGGCTGAACGATCTTCCCGGCGCCATGGCTGATCTACAGACCGTGAGGGATCGGGCCTGGGGCGGAGCCGGGAAGGCCCCGGCGGTGATGGCCGACAGCGCCAATTTTGACGGCACGCCTGGCCAGCCGATCACGGATCCCTTGCAAATGGTATTGAGTGAATACCGGCATGAGCTCAGCGGTGAATATTCTGTATTCTATCTTCTGTGTCGTGCAGGTACGGACGTCGCCGTAAATTTTGTAAACAATGCCAACGGTACCGTGGCCAACAGCTTTAACCCTGTGCCGAACCCGGCTCCGGGCCCCACGCACGATGGAAAACAGCATGGGTTGTATAATACCGCGCTGACTGCCCCGCGTTGTCTAATGCCCATTCCGCAGTCCGCGATAGGACTCAACCCAAATCTGACCCAAAATCCGTGAGATTGGAGGTGTAAAATATTTACCAGATGGCTTCTCTTTTGTGGAGAAGCCATTTTCTTTTAATATTATCTTGCAGTTATGAAAAGTCTCGGTCTCCCGATTACTGCTTTTTTGTTGTGCATGCTGGCATGCAAGAGCAAGCCCACTTTATTCCAGCGAATTTCTTCCTCACACTCCGGTATCGAGTTTAACAATACCATCGTCGAGGACGATACGCTGAACCCGCTGAATGTAGTGAACATTTACAACGGCGGCGGTGTGGGCATCGGGGATTTCAACAACGACGGATTGCAGGATATTTACTTCACAGGCAATCAAGTGTCGTGCAGGTTGTATCTCAATAGAGGTGATTTTAAATTCGAAGACATCACGGAGCGGGCGGGTGTGGAGGATATGGGCCGGTGGGCAAGAGGGGTAGCGGTGGTGGATGTTAACAATGACGGGTTGATGGATATCTATATATGCAACACCATCTACAAGGACAGTCTGAAAAGGCGGAATGTGCTCTATGTGAATCAGGGACTGGACAAGGATGGTATCCCTCACTTTAAGGATATGGCTGCTGAATATGGTCTGGACATTCATGTGCAATCCACTATGGCCAGCTTTTTCGATTATGACAACGATGGGGACCTGGACATGTTCCTTACTGTCAATGAAGCGTCCAATGGCATCGATCCATCCGCCTTTCATTTCGACCCGAAGGAGCGATTTCCCGGCAAGGGGAGGCTGTATCGGAATGATATGGACCCTGTATTGAAGCATCCTGTATTTCACGACGTTTCGCAGCAGGCGGGGATGAAGTACGAAGGATATGGTCATGCTGCTACTATCTGCGATATCAATAACGACGGGTGGAAGGATATTTATGTCTCCGACGACTTTATATCCAACAACATCCTTTATATCAATAATCACGACGGTACTTTCACCAATATGGCCAAGGATTATTTCAAGCACACTTCCTTGAATTCAATGGGGCAGGATGTGGTGGACATGAACAATGACGGGTTGTCCGACGTGGTGGAGCTGGATATGAACCCCGAAGACAATTACCGGAAGAAGCTGATGATGGGATCTTCGAATTACCTGACCTATCAGAATTACGACATGTTCGGGTACCAGCATCAATATGTGCGGAATACCTTGCAGCTTAACCAGGGACCGACCGTGCACGAGGGGGATTCTGTCGGCATTCCCGCTTTTGCGGAGATCGGGTTTTTGAGCGGGATATCACAAACTGACTGGAGCTGGACGCCCTTGGTGGCGGATTTCGACAATGACGGCTACCGGGACATCATCGTTACCAACGGATTCCCCCGGGATGTTTCGGATCATGATTTTGCAGCCTATCGAAAAAATTCGGTGGTATTGCCGCCTATAAAGGAATTGCTGAAACAGATACCCCAGATAAAGCTGCATAACTACGCATTTCACAACAACGGGGATCTGACCTTTGGCGACCTCAGTACCGATTGGGGGCTGTCGACGCCTACTTTTTCCAATGGAGCTGCCTTTGCGGATCTGGATAATGACGGTGCGGTGGATATGGTGATCAACAACATCGACGATAAGGCGCTTATCTATAGGAATACAGCCCGGGATAAGAACAAAGAGGCGACACATTTTTTGCAGATCCGGTTCAAAGGAGGTAGGGAAAATATCAATGGACTTGGAGCGACTGCGGCGATCTATTATGAACATGGCAAGCAGCAGGTGTATGAGAACAATCCATACAGAGGCTATTTGTCGACGATGCAGGATATGGCGCATTTTGGCCTGGGGAAGGTTGCGTTGCTGGATTCCGTGGTCATCCAATGGAATAATGGCGCACGTCAGACCATTGCCAATGTTAAGGCGGACCAGGTCCTGACGGTGAATATAACGGATGCCCGGGAGAGCGGTGGGGGGGCGCCGATGGGAGTAGCCACGGATGCTGTGTTTAAGGAGGTGACTGTCAGAGCCGGCGTTCAATACAAGCATGTCGAGATAGATCAGATAGACTTCAACATTCAGCATTTACTGCCGCACAAACTATCGGAATATTGTCCTGCGCTGGCTGCGGGGGATATAGACGGAAATGGGTTGGATGACCTGGTCATCGGGGGCAATTCGAATGTGCGTGCACAAGTGCTGCTGCAACAGCCGAATGGCAGCTTTGTCCAGCGGGCGTTATTGCCCGGGGCGCCTTATTCGGCTACGTACGAGAAAGATCAGGGAATGCTGCTTTTCGATGCCAACGGTGATGGCAGGCCCGATCTGTACGTTGCCCGGGGAGGTTATCTGGATCAGGAAGGCAGCACCGGCTACCAGGACAAGCTTTATATCAACGACGGGAAAGGAAATTTCAAAGAGGACACGTCGGCGCTGCCGGTGAACCATGTGAGCAAGCTCTGTGTTCGCGCCATGGATATCAACCATGATGGAAAGCTGGACCTGTTCGTGTCGGGACGTGTGGACCCACAGCATTACCCGAAACCAGTGAGCAGCTTTATATACAGGAACGATTCGGAAAATGGGCATGTAAAGTTCACGGATATTACCAGTGAAGTGGCTCCTGATCTGAAAGACATCGGGATGATATGTGACGCGCTCTTCACGGATTTCGACGGGGACGGCCAGACCGACCTTATCGTGGTAGGAGAGTGGATGCCGGTGACCTTTTTGAAAAATGTGAACGGGAAGTTCAGGAATGTAACGGAGGCATCGGGTGTCGGTCAGCAGTTGGGCTGGTGGAACTCTATTGTGGCCGGTGATTTCCGGCATACGGGCAGGATGGATTATATAGTGGGCAATGTGGGAGAAAATACTTTGTACAAGGCCACGGACAGTCTGCCTGTATATATTACGGCAAAGGATTTTGACAACAGCGGGACCTATATTGCCATTCCATCCCTCTTCCTGCCGGACCGGGAGGGTGTGAAAAAGGAATTTCCGGCGCCTGTGAGGGATGATGTAGCCAGACAGTGGCCAGGCATTAAAAAGAAATTTCCGGACTACAAGTCTTTTGCCGTTGCAACGATGGACGAGGTGCTGGCGCCTGAACAGCGCAAAGGTGCACTACGGCTGAAAGCCAACAAGCTTCAGTCCTGCTATCTACGTAATGATGGCGGCGGGAAGTTTACCATGATACGCCTGCCTGTGGAGGCGCAGGTATCGGCCCTGAATGGAATGGTGGCAGATGATTTCGACGGAGACGGTAATCTGGATGTGCTGATCAACGGGAATGATTTTGCAACGGATGTTGCGATCGGCAGATACGACGCGCTCAACGGACTTCTGTTAAAAGGTGATGGAGCCGGAGGGTTCAAGCCGCTGTCCATACTTAAGAGCGGGATCTATATTCCCGGGGATGGCAAGGCTCTTGTGAAATTACGGGGAGCTGCCGGCGGATACCTGGTGGCAGCCAGTCAGAATAAAGGTCCATTGAAATTATATCAACAAAGGCGGGCTGTAAAATTCATAGCTATTCAGCCGGATGATGTGAGTGCGGTGGTGGAGATGAAAAATGGGAAGACCTGCAAGGAGGAGTTCTACTATGGCAGCTCGTTCCTCTCGCAATCCGCCAGGTTCCTGGCGATGGACAGCAATACCGTGAGCGTGAAGATCACCGACAGCAAAGGGAGGGTGAGACAATGAAGGCAGTGATCGTTATTTTGCTGAACCAGCTGGGGTTTTATATTCATTCTCCCAAGATCGCCATTGTCACCGGTGAGCCATCTTCGGCTGTATTTTATATCGTGCATGTTTCCGGTGGGGATACGGTTTATTCGGGGACATTGGGACCTGCTGTTGCCTCGTCCAATTCATCTTTACGGACATATGAGGCTGACTTTACTGCCGTGGATAAGGAAGGAGACTACAAGGTCGTCGTGCCCGGAGCAGAGAGTTCCTTTGCTTTTCATATCGGGCGGCATATGGCGTCGCCTGTAGTAAGGGCCGCCCTGAAGGGTTATTATTATCAGCGGAGCGGCATGGCTTTGGATGAACGCTATGCGGGCGTATGGCATCGTCCGGCAGGTCACCCGGATACTGTGGTGCTGGTACATCCATCGGCTGCTTCGGAAGGACGTCCTGCGGGAACTATCATCTCTTCACCCGGCGGGTGGTACGATGCCGGAGATTATAACAAATATATTGTCAACTCGGGGATCACGATGGGTACCTTGTTGTCGGCGTATGAGGATTTTTCCAGGCTGTACGACACGTTGCATACAAATATTCCGCCGATGAGCGGTGTGCCTGATCTGCTCAACGAATGTCTCTATAATTTACGGTGGATGCAGACCATGCAGGACCCCGGGGATGGAGGGGTATATCATAAGTGTACAAACGCCACCTTTGACAGCATGGTAATGCCGGGTGTTACGAAGCTGCCAAGATATGTCGTACAAAAGGGGACTGCAGCAACACTGGATTTTGCAGCTGTCATGGCGCAGGCCGGCAGGGTCTTTAGAAAATTCTCCCGTCAGCTGCCCGGACTGGCCGATAGCTGTCTGCGTGCTGCGCAGGCTGCCTGGGGATGGGCTGTCCTGCATCCTGCTGTCGTATATAATCAGATGGCGATGAACAGAAGCTTTAGCCCCGCCGTAACGACCGGCGCTTATGGGGACATAGATATGCGGGATGAATGGTATTGGGCCGCTGCCGAACTGTCGGTGACGACGGGAGGGGAAGCGTTTACGGATACTGTACTGGCGCGGATGAAAGACCCGTATGGGCTACCCACCTGGAGCAGTGTGCATATGCTGGGGGATTATACGTTGCTGCGTCATCCCGGTGTTCTGCCGGCGAGGGAAATGAAGTCCTTACGGGAGCACCTTTTAACCGTGTCTGATAATTATCTGAAGCTGGCGCAGTCCAATGCATTTCACACCGTGATGGGGACGGGTGCGCGGGATTATGTCTGGGGCAGCAATTCCGTGGCGGCCAACCAGGGCGTCCTGCTGATAAATGCTTTTTTGTTAACAGGGGAGCGGAAATACGTCGATGGGGCTGTCGGTAATTTGGACTATTTGCTGGGGCGGAATGCTACGGGATATTGCTTTGTAACAGGAATAGGCAGTCGAAGCCCTATGCACCCTCATCACCGGCCCAGTGTCGCGGATGGGATTGTCCCGCCTGTACAGGGGTTGCTGGTAGGAGGTCCCAATCCGGGGAGGCAGGATCGTCAGATATATGCAATGACCGAACCGGAGACGGCGTACCTGGATAATGACAGGGCCTATGCATCCAATGAGATAGCTATCAACTGGAATGCTCCGCTGGTGTATCTGGCGGGGGCGATAGAGGCCCTTCATTGAAGGGCCTCTATAATGATTTACAGTGGTCTTACCCAGATATTACGGTAGCTGATGGGTTCGCTTTTATCTCCATGCGCCTGCAATTTGATGGGAGAGGGGCCATGTGCTTTATAAAAAGGTTTGCCAACATAGCGGGTGCCGCCTTTGAGCTCGAAGTTATTTTGTACCAGGACGCCGTTGTGGAGCACGGTGACGCGGGCGGGGGAAGCGAGACTGCCGTCAGTGTGGAATACCGGAGCTGTCCAGATGACATCGAAGCTCTGCCATTCGCCTGGTTTGCGGCAGGCGTTAGCCAGTGGGATAGATTGTTTGTAGATGCTGCCAACCTGGCCGTTGACATATGTCTTGTTATTATAGTTGTCCAGTACCTGCAGTTCATATCCATCGTCGCCCTTGCCGGTGCTGGCGAGGAATATTCCGCTGTTACCTCTGGCCTGATCAGATCCTGTGATGTTGGAGGGGATCCTGTATTCGATGTGCAGCTGATAGTTGGAGAAGGATGCTTTTGTCTGGATATTACCTCCTTTTTTATCGACGGTGAGGATGCCATCGGCGACAACCCATTTTGCCGGGCTGCCATCGTTGACGGATACCCAGCTGTCGAGGTTTTTTCCATCAAAGAGGATGGTTGCGTCGGAGGGGGCGTCGCCGCATGTTGTGCCTGGGGTTACCACGGGTGGCACGGGGCTGTATACTTCGGTGGCCCTGTGATCGGTGATGGTGTCGGTCTGGGCGTGGGCTGCTGAAACGGTTCCGAGGAAGCCAAAAGCTGAGAGTACGAAAACCCTTCCGGCGGATCTGGCAGAAGGACAAGCAATGGAGGTTATGTTCATGTGAATTAATTGAGGGTACAATTTAAAAAAAAAATTGGAATTGGGGATGTTGTGTCAAGAATTTGAATTTACAATAGTATTTACACGTTGGAACTAATTTTGTCATAAAGCTCTCTTCCTATTCGTTTCACTTCCAGTTTGATATTATTGGTGTATTCGCGATCTTGAAATTGAATATCGACATCCTCCCCAACTATTTCTGCACCAATATAGCTGACACGATTGGGTACCATTTACAACTGAGATTCAGCACCGGGCCAGCATATGGCAAACGGAGAGAGTAGCCGAATTCGTCCGAATGCCCATGACCTTGCCTTACCAACGACAACAATACCCCGTTTAAAAACATACAGGTCTGCCAAGTTATAAACATACAGAGATTTTAATGGATCAATTTGAAACCGATTTGCCTTTTTTAGCATGTCATATCCTTTAAACCATATTTTGACATCTGTATATTTAATTGCGTCTCCAGGAAGAAGCTCAACGATTCTTTTGGCCTTCTTCTCAATGGTAGTGTACATGAATAGAAAAAACAGAAACGGTGTTGGCAGAAGTATTATCAAAAAGAGCATATAAAGAATCATGGAGAGTAAGTTAAAGCATTTTTTAATTCATCTAATTCAGAAGAACAAAATTCGTCTCGTTGGGGACGTGATGTTTTTCTTCCCCTTACATTCCCATCCACAGGAGGAAGAGCAGGATAGATGACTTGATAATGACGCGTCAGGGATTGAAGTGAAAGGCCCGGAGGTAAGGGACGCACCGAGGACTTGTAACGGAAAGCCCGCCCCGAAGGGGGCGCCCTGGAAGCCTGGCCGGGCCAGAAGACGCCTACATAATTGGCGAGAGCCTGCAAAATCCAGACATGTTAAAAAAAGGGTATAAAATTATCATGGTTTTTTCCCCATAATACGATAGCTTGTGCCATCCCCGGAAAATGAGCAATAAAACGATCTTTTTTGGTTATATCAGCTTTTTAAGAGAGAAGGTCGATGCTGCCATCCATGTAATGAAGCGGAGACCGGGCGACTACCTCTGGATATGCTTCAATCCCTCCCGCATTGTGCAAGACGGCCCCACCGAGATGCACCCTAACATGAGTTTTTCCATCATACTCGATACGGATGATAAGAATGATATCGTGACGGATATAGAAAATGTCGTCAGACAGCTGCCATTTTTATCCTGCACATTGGTGGTCGAGGATCTCTCCACAAGGGAGCAAATCGTCCATAAATGGGAAAACCTAAGCTCGGCTACTCTGTCCTAAGCCTATGATTTACATTATTTTGTGATCTGGCATCCTGCTTGAAATTATCGGTCGGCCTTAAAACTATCAACTATGTGGACTTCCGTAACATCCAGGATCGGAACTTGCTTAATGATTTCACTCATTATCTCCAAACCTGTCGACAGCAGGAACAATGGAGTTGCTCTTCATGCTGCAGAGAGAAGCGTAGTGCCCATGAACATGCATGTGCGTCAGTTCGTCAAAGATTATATCAGGGACAATAACGAGATATTGTGTATAGTGCGACGCAGGAGCAAGTATGCCTTCCGCGTGATAGATTCTGTGCTGACCCATTATGGACTGCCGAAGGAGATGAAGTATCTGGCGGTGATAGAATCCGAGCTGAATCCGAAGGCTTTGTCTGCGGTGGGAGCAAGGGGCCCCTGGCAGCTGATGCCGGAGACGGCGCAGGAATTAGGCCTGAATGTTACACCCGACTGGGATGAGCGTATGCTGTATGGTAAGAGTACGGCGGCTGCAGCCAAATATCTGAGGGATCTTTATAGTGAGTTTGGGGATTGGCTGTTGGTGCTGGCAGCGTATAATAGCGGTCCCGCGCCGGTGTATCGCGCCATTCGCAAGTCAGGCAGCAGGAACTTCTGGTGCCTGGAAAAATATCTGCCCGCTGAAAGCAGGGATCATGTCAAAAAATTTATTGCCTCTCATTATTATTTTGAAGGAAATGGCGGTGTGACTACACTGACCAGGACGGAATGGGCCGCTTATATGGATCATGTGCATCCTTCTCCGCAGCGTTTGATCCCGGGAACTGCGAATGCGCAGTATGCGTCGTTCTAAGATGGACGTTAGAAGATCAGGCGTTATCAAACCCATTCGCCCACCCATCTTTCTTTAGCAGCTCTACCTTCTTGAGCACTTCTTTTTCCAGTTTGCCTTTGAACGCCGCAACCTTAACACTGACCAGGGGATCGAAGGCGCCGATGATGGAGGCTGCAAGGATACCCGCGTTCTTGGCGCCGTTGAGGGCTACCGTGGCTACCGGGATGCCACCCGGCATTTGAAGGATGGACAGGACCGAGTCCCAGCCGTCGATGGAATTGGAGGATTTGATGGGGACGCCGATGACCGGAAGGGGGGTGATGGAGGCGACCATGCCCGGCAGATGGGCTGCTCCGCCTGCGCCGGCGATTATGGCCTTTAAACCTCTGCCCGCCGCCTGGCTGGCGTATTCCACCATCCGGAGGGGAGTGCGGTGCGCAGAGACGACCGTGAGCTCGAAGGGTATCTCAAATTCGCGCAGCACATCCGCTGCGGCCTGCATGACAGGAAGGTCGCTGTCGCTGCCCATGATGATGCCTACGAGGATGGTATCTGCTGCCTGTGTCTTTGCCATGCCTGTCTTATTTACTTATGACCTTCAATGTGTTCTTTATCTTATGAGCCTTGTAGACAAGGTCGTGTTTTTCTCTGCTGATGATAGTGATGTGTCCCATTTTGCGGCCGGGACGTGTCTCGTTCTTGCCATAGATGTGGACGAATACATTGTCCATTTGCAGGACCTCATCCAGTCCTTCATAAACCGCTTCGCCGCTGTGTCCTTCCGCACCTAATAAATTGACGATGGCAGCCGGCAGGATGGCGGCGGTATTGCCCATGGGATAGCCAAGGATGATCCTCCACAACATGTCGAACTGGGAGCTGTAATTCCCTTCGATGGTATGGTGTCCGCTGTTATGGACGCGGGGGGCCGTCTCATTGACGTATACGTCTCCCTGTTTGTTGATCAATAGCTCTACGGCAAAAATGCCGGGGCTGGCCAATTCTTTTACTACGCGCATGGCGATAGCTTCGGCCTTCCACAGGGTCTGCTGCGGAAGGTCGGCAGGGCTGAGCTGGTAATCGAGGAGATTGAGACGGGGATCGAATACCATGTCGATGGCAGGGTAAATGACTGTCTCGCCCCGGTTGCCGACGGCTACCAGCATGGAGATCTCTTTCTCCACGCTGATCATTTTTTCCAGCACTCCCGGGGCATCGAATCCTTTGTCAAGATCTTCTTTTGTCTTTATCATCTGGACGCCACGACCATCATAGCCGCCCATACCAATCTTATGTACGGCGGGGAGAAAATGGTCTTTGCTGCGGAGCTCGTCCTTGTTCTGTGTGACGAGGAATTCCGCGGTGGGTATGCTATTGCCGGAATAGAATTGTTTTTGTGTGATCTTGTTCTTGATAGTGCGGAGGGCGGAAGGTTTGGGATAGATCTTTACGCCTTCGGACTCCAGTTTTTCCAGTGCGTTTTCGTTGACCGACTCTATCTCGATGGTCAGGGCATTTAGTCCTTTACCAAAATTGTATACGTCATCAAAGTTCCGGATGTCCCCTTTGACAAAATGATGGCATAAATGGGCAGCGGGACATTGCTCATCATTTTCCATTACAAATGTTTCGACAGGATAATTTGCTGCGGATTGCAACAACATTCTACCTAGCTGACCACCCCCTAAGATTCCGACTCGTAACATGCTGGTTATTTGGGCCGAAGATAGGACATTGGCCCGAAACCACCGCAATAACAAGCCTGCCGCTACGTTTTGAAAGAAGAGACAGTTCCATTTCGTCCATGAAGAAGGGGACTCTGTCCCTTATTCCGATTGGAAATCATAAAATTAGCGGTACCTTGCACTCGAATAATATGCGTCCTGATTATATCCATAAAATTTTCGATGACAAGCGTTTGTGCTACTTCCTTCTTATGGAAGCGCTTGCCATGGATACGCCCCTGTAACGGTATCATTCCTAACTGCCCCTTTTTTGTTTTTGCAATACCAGGTCCGCCTCAGCAGTCCATGCAGGCGTCAGAACGAACCGGAGGTTCGTTGTCCAAAGGACAGACATTAGATATATTCGGGAAAACGGGTACATTTTTAGAAACCTGTTTTTCCGGCCATAATACAAATTAACCGCTATGTCAACTTTATCAGCAGCCAATACCGGAACGGCGAATGCATCAGCCGACTTCCTTCCTCTCCAGGGAACGGATTATGTGGAATTTTATGTGGGCAATGCCAAACAAGCCGCTCATTTTTACAAATCTGCCTTTGGTTTCCAGTCGGTGGCCTATGCGGGGCCCGAGACGGGCATAAAGGATAAAGTGAGCTATGTCGTCAGGCAGAATAAGCTGACGTTTGTTTTTACCACCGCGCTGTATCCTGATCATGTTATTGCGCAGCATGTGCAGCTGCATGGAGATGGCGTGCGGGTGCTGGCCTTACGTGTGGGGGATGCTACCAGCGCCTGGAATGAGACCGTGTCCAGGGGCGGCGTGAGCTGTATGGAGCCTACGACCCTGACGGACAAGTCGGGAGAGGTGGTTATCAGCGGTATTCATACCTATGGCGACACTCTTCATCTTTTTATAGAACGGGAAAATTATAAGGGGGTATTTATGCCAGGCTATAGGGAATGGAAAACAATCTATAATGCTCCTTCAACGGGGTTATTGTATGTAGATCATTGTGTAGGTAATGTGGGATGGCACCAGATGGACCGCTGGGTGCGGTTTTACGAGGACGTTATGGGTTTCAGGAACATACTGTCTTTTGACGACAAGGATATTTCCACGGAATATTCCGCCCTCATGAGCAAGGTCATGAGCAATGGCAATGGCTATGTGAAATTCCCTATCAATGAGCCGGCTGAGGGAAAGAAGAAATCACAGGTAGAGGAGTATCTTGAATTTTACAGAGGGGAGGGGGTGCAGCATGTAGCGCTGGCTACCCATAATATAGTAGAAACTGTCACACAACTGCGGGATAGGGGTGTAGAATTCCTCCAGGTGCCTACCTCTTATTATGATGATCTGCTAAACAGGGTGGGGACCATCGATGAGGATGTGCAGCCTTTGAAGGAATTAGGCATTTTGGTTGACAGGGATGAAGAGGGGTATTTATTGCAGATATTTACCAAGCCTGTAGAGGACAGGCCTACCTTATTTTTTGAAATTATTCAACGCAAGGGGGCGCAAAGCTTTGGGAAAGGCAATTTTAAGGCCCTTTTTGAGGCCATAGAGCGGGAGCAATCGGCCAGGGGGAATTTATAGCTCCGGCGGCGATAAAAAGACTAATATTTAGTTATAAAAGCCTGCGCATATTAGCATATGTGGCAGGTTTTTTGTTAATTTATAGTACCCTATTTGCATCAAGTGAAAAAGATCAAAATCGCCGGACGTTATCTTGTAACTGCCCTGATAGGAATTTATCTTCTGTCTGTCAGTATCCGTATATCCGCACAAAATTCGGTCAGTTCCATTCATTTTATAGATTATCAGCGTTCTATCCCTAAAATAAGCGATCTGCTCCGCCGGAAGGAGGATACACTGATCAAGCAATTCCGGGAAAAGAACCTGGCGTGGCCGGCGCGGTTTGTGTATATCCGGAGCTTCAAGTACGACAGTCAACTGGAGGTATGGGTGAAGAACAGCCCTGATGAGAAATACAAGCTTTTCAAATCCTATAAGGTCTGCGCGCTGGCTGGTACGCTGGGACCCAAGCGGATGGCCGGGGATTACCAGGTACCAGAGGGTTTCTATTATATCAATGAGTTCAAGCCTCGCAGCGAATACCATCTTTCCTTGGGGCTCAATTACCCGAATGCTTCGGACAGGATACTCAGCGACAGCACCCAGCCGGGAGGAGACATCTATATCCATGGCAGCTGTGTTACGACGGGCTGTATACCCATTACGGATGCTCAGATCGAGGAGCTGTATATACTGGCGGCGCATGCCAAGGATATGGGAGAGGATTTTATTCCCGTGCATATTTTCCCGGTGAATTTCGACAATGCCAGAAGTGTAGACTATCTCAACAAATATCTTCAGACCTTTTCGGAGTATACGCCTTTTGCGAAGAGCATGCGCAACGCTTTTTACTATTTCGAGAAGTACCGGGAAGTGCCTTTTGTCATGGTGAATGGCAAGGGAGAGTATGTGACGGAGGAGGTTTCGTCTGATGCGGAGGTCAAGATCCCGAATTTAGAGCCCGTGCATGTCGCGGCGGCACAGAAAAAGCCTGTGCATACCCGTCCGCAAAGGGTCATGCCTGTCAAGGAAGATGATCTGGCCAGGTCAGTAGATAAGCTGCCTCAGTATCCGGGTGGGAGCGATGCTTTCCAGGAGTTCCTCAACCGGCTGGGCAAGAATGGAGTGAAGGATCTCGATGAGGGACAAAGCAAGGCTTTTGTGATGGTGGAATATGTCATCGACTCCGTAGGAAAGCCTGTATATGCTAAAGTAATACGAGGCGGCAATGATACCATGAATGAAAAGATCGAGGATGCCTTTCTCGCCATGCCTCAATGGTCGCCGGCTACCCGCCTGGGCAGCAGAGTGGCTATTCGCTTGAAACAAACTGTCATGATAGGGGCGGATTAAATGTCTCAATAGGCGAATTTCGAACTGGCCCGAAGATGTTATTGTCTATATAACCAGCCCCGTTCCATTGCTGCTTTTTTGAGAAGTTTTGCCCTTTTTTCTATTTCTTTGTTTGCCAATCCATTGAAATCAATATAACTGTGCCCATCAAATGGATCGTTATCTTCACCCCATTTTAATTGCCGTGCATCGCATTCTTCACCAGTCACGCCTACCACCCCAAAAGATTGGTTTGCGGATTCGTTAGTAAAATGACTATGAGATTCATCGGCTGAAAACTTTTCTCCATTATAAACCGATAGTAAACCTTCATCCTTTGGAGTTGGTCGGAAGACTTGGGAGGTTATAGTAAAGACCTGCGAGGAAATGCTGTCTGCTTGAACGAAAGAAGGATGGACTTGACGAAGTAGTATAGTAGATGAATTCATGGCTCTATCCTTTCAGAAGGGTATTTAAAATGGTATTTAAGGATTTCCATCCTTCATTGTCGCTGAGGGAAATCTCATGTTCGGTATCTATACCTGTAGCCAGGTCCAGCGAATGAAAATGGCCTATTTTGTTCTGAAAATTAATCTTTAAAGAAATATCGACATTGGCATTCGACCATTCCGCTTGGATGCCGCCTTCCAGGGTTGGGAAAAGTAGTGGCAAAGGCAGCTCAATCTCATAGCTGTTTTCGAATGTATCTGCAAACCATTGCAATGCATTTTTGTCGGGTCTAATACCTTCACCATTGAACCAGCCATCCCGGAGTTCGGCGATTTCATTCAATCGAACGCCTACATCCAACGGGTCCAATATGGTAACATGTTCTATCGACTGGAATTTAGTAAGTCGATCGAATTTGTCGTAAACACCAACTCCTGAAACAAGCACGTGACAATGATCTTCAAATTTGTCAAATGCTTCCAAGACAGTTTCCTGATGAGGAGCAGCGAGGTCTGCCAGTATTCTTTGCCCTGATTGAAGTTGAATAGTGAAAGTGTGCCGACTCTTATCTGCTTCCGGGATTGTGCCTCTTACCGTTGCTTCGCTTACTACCTCGTCGTTTTTGGGAGAAGAAAGCACTAGTTTTTTTCGTGTGGTCTTGTTCAGTTTCGCATCGAATTGGGTACCTGGACTAAAGTCAATTGTTTCGTCATCTTTTAACCGTTTACCGATTCTATTAAAATAACCCAGCAAATTTTCGGGAATATAATCGGAGACATTTTGGTTTTTAGCGACAGCGTCAATACCCTTAATGATCTGATCCCTCGCTTTCTCAAAATAATGTTTGTTTTCATTGGGAAAAAGACCAAGGGTGGCAGCAACAAGCAGAATTTTTGGAATGGCGCTCCCGTCTTCAATTCCAGATAATTTTAAAGACACTCCATTGGTAAACCCTCTAGCAACTCTTTGTCTGCCGGGGTTGTCAATCAGGTATAAGTGCTTGGCAACTTCAAATACCAATTCCTCCAATGCAGAAAAGTCTTCTAACAATTCTAATGGAATTGCATGATCTTCAAAGCGTTTGCCTGTAAGACGTGGGCTAATGAAGGATTCTTCGAATGGCATTCGGTCAACTTAAATTGAAATGCAATTTAATGGAAATCCGGATATTAGTTAATAAAATTGAAGAATACAAATGCAAAGGGTCAGAGTAGCAAATATTGATGACAGTTGGTAAGGTAGAAAAACTAAAACGAGCAGTCCAGGGGGGTGACCAAGCCCACTAATTATCGCATCAGCACCTGCACCGTCTCCGGCGTCTGCTGCCGGAGCACTTCTTTTCTTCCTTCAGTGAGCTTGTCCAGCACTTTCTGGTTGTAATGACGGATAGTCAGCAGGGTCAATCCCTTCTCCAACTGTACATCGAAGAGGTCAGCGGCTGCCAGCGCCAGCTTTTCAATTTTATCCTTTCTGTCATCCAGGCAGACCTGCAGGCTCACGGCTCCCGTTTGCATGAGGTTGGGTTTTACGTGCAGCTCTGAGAACAGCTGATAAAGACCTGCCGCTCCCTTTTCTCCCACGAATGAGAAGTCCTTTGAATGCAGGTGTACGAGTACCTGTTCCTGTTTGAGCACGATGATAGGGGGGAGGCCCTTGGCTGTTTTATTACTGATGACTGTTCCCGGAAGCTTTGCATCCAGGAAGCACTTTACATAGAGCGGTATACCTTTATTCTGAAGGGGCTTGATGGTCTTGGGGTGGATGACCTGGGCGCCATAATAGGCCATTTCGATGACCTCGTCGTAGCCTAAGTCACTGATGAACTGCGCGTCTGAGAAGAGCTTGGGGTCACCATTCATCACGCCTTCCACGTCTTTCCAGATCGTGAGGCTTTCGGCATTCATCATATTGGCAAAGACCGCGGCGGTGTAGTCGCTGCCTTCGCGGCCCAGCGTAGTGCTTTCATTTTCGGAGGTGGACCCGATAAATCCCTGTGTAATGACAAAACGGGTGTCTTTGAATAGAGGTAATATTTCGGTGGTGACGCGGTCCTGGGTGTGGTTCCAGTCGATGGCAGCATCCCTGAAATTATCGTCGGTGCGGAAGATATCGCGTACATCGACCCATTGGTTGTCGATGCCTGATTCAGCCAGATAGGCGCTGATGATGGAGGTGGAAAGCAACTCACCTACACAGACCACCTGGTCGTAATAGTAATCGTAGTCCCTTACAGGCTTGTCGTGGAGCAGCCATTCCACTTCCGTAAAAAAATCTTTCAGCTGTGCTTCTGCCGCCAGGTAGTTATTCACCAGGAGATATTTTGCGGTGGTGAGGTGGTTGTCCTTAACCTGCTGGAAGAGCTTTAAAGCTTCTTCTTTATGACCCGCGTAAAAAGCCTCTACTACTTTTTCGAGGGCATTGGTCGTCTTGCCCATGGCGGATATGACCACCAGTATGTTGTCATGGCTATAATTCTGCAGGATGACGGGGATGTTTTGGATACGTTGGACGCTGGAGGCGCTGGCGCCTCCGAATTTGAAAATCTTCATGGGTGCAAATATAGGTCCGTTTTGCTCGCTGCGGAACACCCCGGGAACGTGTACGCTAAATAGTGCTAAAATTTACTCAAACCCCTTACCTTCGTGACACTAAACAAATTCTTGCCCATTATGAATGTAAACAGGAAGGTTCTCACGCTCGATGAATTCACGATCCAGCAGCTACGTATGTTCCCGAACGCCACGGGTGAATTGAGCAATCTGCTCCGGGATATGGGGCTGGCTGCCAAGCGGGTGAATGTGGAGGTCAACAAGGCCGGGCTGGTAGATATTCTTGGAGATGCCGGTACGATCAATGTCCAGGGGGAGGATGTGAAGAAGCTGGATGTCTTTGCCAACAATCAATTTATGGGCGTTCTGCGGCACGGCATCAGCTGTGCGGGCATCGGGAGCGAGGAATTGGATGAGTTCGTGGTATTTGACGACGAGGTCAGCAACAACTCCAAGTATGTCTGTTTGTTCGACCCCCTGGATGGGAGCGGAAATATCGATGTGAATGTCTCAATCGGCACGATATTTTCTGTATACCGGCGGGTGAGCCAGCGGGGTAAGCCTTGTACGAAGGAGGATTTCCTTCAGCCGGGACGGAATCAGGTAGCGGCGGGCTATATCGTTTATGGATCTTCCACGATGATGGTATATGCCACCCGCAGGGGAGTGAATGGATTTACCCTGGACCCTTCCATTGGGGAGTTCACGCTCAGTCATCCGAATATCAAGTGTCCGGAGTCCGGAAAGATCTATTCCGTCAACCATGGCAATTTCTTCCAGTATGATGATAAGGTGAAAGCTTATATCGACTGCTGCCAGAAAAAGAAAAGGGATAATGGCGGTCCATACACACAAAGATATATTGGAAGCATGGTGGCGGATGTGCACCGTAATCTTATCAAGGGCGGGATCTTTATGTATCCTGCTACCGTGGATAAGCCAAAAGGGAAGCTGCGTCTTTTGTATGAGTGTAACCCGTTTGCCTTTATTGTGGAGGTGGCAGGGGGGCGTGCTACCAACGGGGTACAGCGGATATTGGATGTGCAGCCTACGGAGCTGCATCAACGTTCGGCCCTTTTCATCGGAAGCAGGACCATGATGGACGAGCTGGATACGTATCTCAATAGATGATCAGGTTTGTTTTTCTTATAGGTATTATTTTTCCCTTGAGCGGGTTTACACAACCGCGCTCTTCCGACATCCTTCGTTATGTGAACGAGTACCGTCATAAAAAGGGGCTAGCTCCGCTGCAGGCTAATTCTTTTATCTCCTCCGTTGCACTTCGGCATAGCCGGGATATGCTGTCCGGGAGGACGCCTTTTGGTCATGATGGGTTCCATGAGCGTATCGACAGGATACGAAAACATCTTGGTCCTATCCGTGTGGCTGCGGAAAATGTGGCATCGGGACCTATGAGCGCCCGGGAGGTGGTAGATGGATGGCTGCATAGTCCGGGTCACCGTAGAAATATCGAAGGGAACTTCAAGCTGACGGGTATCGGGCTGGCCAGGAGAGGGGATGGGATGATATACTTCACACAGATATTTACGCGCTGATTCGTACCTTTATGGAATGAAGGAAAAGATCATTATTTCCGTCAGGGACCTGAAGAAAAATTATGGCGATTTCGAAGCCGTAAAGGGGATCAGCTTTGAGGTGAAAGAGGGCGAGATATTCGGCCTGCTGGGTCCCAATGGGGCGGGGAAATCCACCACATTGGAGATCATCGAGACGCTTAGGGAAAAGACCTCGGGTTCCGTCATGGTGGACGGCTATGACCTGGACAAGAATCCGGAGCAGATAAAAAAGATCATCGGGGTACAATTGCAGACCTCCGGCTATTATCCGGGATTGAGCCTGACGGAGCTGATCGAGCTGTTCGGCGGCCTTTACAATCGCAAGGTGCAGCCCATGAAGCTGCTGGATACCGTCAACCTCCGGGACAAGGCAAAAGCAAAGTTCAAGGAGCTCAGCGGAGGGCAGAAGCAACGTTTTTCCATCGCCACCACCCTTATCAACCAGCCCAGGATCATCTTTCTGGATGAGCCGACCACGGGTCTCGATCCGCAGGCCAGACGTAATCTCTGGGACCTGATCACAGACATCCGGAGCAAGGGGACGACGGTGATTATCACCACGCATTATATGGACGAGGCGGAAATACTTTGTGACAGGGTAGCCATTGTCGACGCTGGCAGGATCATTGCATTGGATAGTCCCGACAAGCTGATCGACAGACTGGTGGCTACGGGGTTCGAGCGACCAAAAGAGGTAAAGAAGGCCAATCTGGAAGATGTGTTTATTCAGCTGACCGGACACGCATTACGGGAGGAAAATCACTAATTAAACCTTCAATATGAGCCAGACTATCAACACCGATCTTCGCTATCCCATCGGGAAATATGAGCCGCAGCCCTTTTCGGAAAAGCTACGGGATGAATGGCTCGCTGATATCAAATTCCTGCCGCAATTGCTGGAGAATGCGCTGCTCAACCTGGATGAATCGCAGCTGCAGACGCCCTATCGCGAGGGAGGATGGACCGTACAACAATTGGTGCATCACATCGCCGACAGCCATATGAATGGCTATATACGCTGCAAGCTTTGTCTGACGGAAGACAAACCCACCATCAAGCCTTATGAGGAAAAGCTGTGGGCTACGCTGAAGGACGTAGAGAGTGTCCCTGTTAATATTTCCATCACTTTATTATACGCCCTGCATACCCGCTGGCATGCTGCCCTTAGCGATCTGCCGCTGCATGACTGGCAGCGCAAGGTAGTACACCCGGCGGATAAGAAGGAAAGGACCTTATGGCATCTGCTAGGCACTTATGCCTGGCATGGGAAGCACCATGCAGCACATATTACATCCTTACGCGAGCGTAATGACTGGTAAAATAAGAAGCGCGGAAAAGAAAATTATGAAAGACCTGAGCTGGAAGACGCTGTCTTCCGAATACCTGTACAAAGACACGTGGTTCACTATCCGTAAGGACACCTGCGAGACGCAGGAGGGAAAGATCGTCACGCCTTATTATGTATATGAGTTCCCTACCTGGGTCACGGCCCTGGCATTGACGACGGACGGGAAGGTGATCCTTGAGAGGCAATATCGTCATGCGTTGGGACAGACCAACTACGAGATACCCGGTGGCTGTGTGGACGATACCGATCCTTCTCTTGAGTTTGCCATCCGACGGGAACTGATGGAAGAGACGGGATATGAGTTCGAGCAATTCGAGTATCTGGGGCGCACATCCTCCAACCCCTCCACCAATAACAATTGGATGCATATGTACCTGGCTACCGGCGGGCGCAAGGTAAAGGAGCAGCAGCTGGATCATAATGAAGAAATAGAGATATATCTTTTTACCATCGACGAGCTGAAGCAGATGCTGCGGGACAATCAGATCATTCAAAGCATGCATGTTACGGCCATCTTCTATGCACTGGCCCGATTGGGAGAGGTGAAGTATTGATACACAAGCTGTATCGTAACCGGACATATCTACGATATTGTTCGTAGATTATCCCCTGATCTTCAAAAGGATATATCTCTGGCATTGTCCGTGTGATATTTTTCTCAAAACTGCGGGCATGCTTAAACACTACATCCGGCTGGCTGGCCGGCATCTGGCCAAACAGAAGCTTCTTACGGGGATCAATATCGTCGGACTGTCCTTAGGACTGGCCTGTTGTATCCTTTTGATCCTGTATGGGGTCAATGAGCTGAATTACGACAACTGGCATGTGCATGCCGACAGGTTGTACCGGATAAATGAGGTTTGGACACGTGATGACGTGCAGCATGGCGAGGCGGGGTTGTATACGCCGCTAGGGCCTGCGATGAAGCAGGAATTCCCGGATGTAGTCGACTATACCCGTATCAGTTCCGGCAGCAGGGAGATCGTGCGGGTGAATGATCAGCTGATGGCTGCTTCCGTCACGTTTGCGGACCCGCAAATATTTTCTCTCTTTACTTTTCCGCTGATCAAGGGTGATCCCGGTGCGGCCCTGAAATACCCCCATAACGTGGTCCTTACAAGGGATAAAGCCATGCAGCTGTTCGGCAGGCTGGATGTGGTGGGCCAGACCCTCGAAATAAAGAAAGATACGTTGTATGAGCCCTTCGTGGTAGCCGGGGTGGCGGAGAACATACCTGATAATTCCTCTATTCATTTTGATGTGCTGGGCAGCTATGAATATGCGCTGATGGGAGAGAGGGCAGCGTCCATCAACAACTGGCATATGACCTTTGGTGACCAGACCTTTGTGCTGCTGCGTCCCGGCAGCAGGCTGATGCAGGAGCCGAACAAGCTGCTGCAATTCCGGCTGAAGTATGCAGATGAAGCGGAGAAGGCGGAACTGAAAAAAAAGAAACAGGCGCCCGCCAATTTTGCGTTGCAGCCTGTGAAAGAGATGCATACCGACACCCGGATCGAGTGGGGACCTCCCGGCACTACCACCGACCCGAAGAATATCTGGATCATGCTGGCCATTGCGGCGGGTATCGTGCTGATAGCTTCCATCAATTTCACCACGTTGGCGATAGCACGGAGCGCCGGCAGGGCGAAGGAGGTGGGGGTGCGCAAGGTCATTGGCGGCAGAAGAGGGCAACTGATCTATCAATTTCTTACGGAGTCGGTGCTGTTGACCATACTTTCTGCTGTGTTGGGACTGATCCTGGCCTATGCGCTGCTGCCCTGGTTCAACCAGCTGTCCGGGAAGACGCTGGTCCTGTCCTTTCATCGCTGGCCACAATTGATATGGATGCTGCTGGGGGTGGTGTTGCTCGTGGGCCTTATCGCGGGCAGTTATCCTGCGCTGGTGCTGTCCGGATTTAATGCGATAGCTGTGTTGAAGAATAAGGTCAGGCTGGGCGGAGAAAACCTTTTTACAAAGACGCTGGTTACCTTTCAATTCGTGATATCCATCGGACTGGTGGTAGCAACCCTGATCATTCTGCGACAGGTGGCTTATATGCGGGGTAAGGACCTGGGGCTTATCAAGGAAAATACCGTGGTCATCAATACCAGCGATGTGGACGGAAAGAAAATATATTCGTACATACGGCAAACGCTGATGTCGCGTCCCGAGGTGTTGGGTGTAGGGGCCACGCAAATGGGTTTGGGAGAGGGGCAGGGCTTTATGGGGGGAGGATATGACTTTAACGGGAAGAAGGATGGCGTTATCGAATACCCTGTGGATACGGCTTTTATGGGTGTCATCGGAATGCGGCTGCTGGCCGGACGTAATTTCAGCAGTGACAGGAGCCTGGATACTGCCGGTGCGGTGGTTGTCAATGAGACGCTGGTAAAAAATGATCTGGGACTGGCACCAGCGGAAGCTATTGGGGTGCAGTTCAAAAGCATGTTTGGGGATGGACGCAAGACTATCATTGGAGTAGTGAAGGATTTCAATTTCGAGAAACTGACGCGGCAGGTGCGTCCACAATTGTTCTTTATGCCGCCCGATCTTCGGCCCGAGCGCATCTTTGTTCATCTTCGCGCGGGCGACCCTACCGCCACGCTGTCTGCGATACAGGCCGTCTGGAAAAGCGCTGTTCCGGAACTATCCCTGCGTTATAGCTTTCTGGATGAAGACCTGGACCGTTATTATAAGGCGGAGGCAAGATGGAGGGATATCATTGGCTGCGCAGGCGGCGTATCTATATTCCTTGCTTGTCTGGGGTTGTTTGGGCTGGCAGCGCTGACGGCTGTCAACCGGGTGAAGGAGATCGGTATCCGGAAGGTGCTGGGGGCTTCTGTATTGGAGATCATGCAGCTGTTGGTAGCTGGTTTTTTGAAGCTGGTGTTGCTGGCATCGCTGATAGCGTCGCCCCTGGCCTGGTATTTTATGAATAAATGGCTGCAGCAGTTTGCTTATCGTATCGAGCCGGGCTGGTGGGTATTTGCGGCGACGGCGCTGACGGCTGTATGTGTGGCGGCTGTTACTATCGGGATGCAGGCTTTTAAAGCGGCGTCGGCCAACCCTGTGAAGAATTTACGGGCGGAGTGAGGCCCGGCCGGCCGGTGTGGGTCACACTTCTCCCACCACGAATACGCTGCCGCATACCAGGACGAGGTCCCGCGGCCTGGCGTGTGCTTTTGCCGCGCTGAGGGCTTCCATCACGTTGGGATAGGTCTTACCTTCCAACCCTTTTGACCTGGCTTTTTCAGACAACCTGTCTTCCGGCAGGGCGCGGGGAATGGATGCTTTAGTGAAATAATAGTAAGCTGTTTTGGGTAAGAGGGCCAGGGCCTGGTCGATGTCCTTATCGCCTACCATGCCCAGAACGATGTGAAGTTCTTCGTGATCGGAAAGCTCTATCTGGCGGGCCAGTTGTCGCATGCCGTCTGCATTATGCGCTACATCCAGTATAACGTCCGGGTGTTCGTGCACCAGCTCCCAGCGGCCATGCAGCCCCGTTAGTTTCTTTACATTCGCCAGACCCTTGTGAACGGCAGTCTGCTCCAATTTCCAGCCTAGGGCGCGCAGGCGGTGTACGGCTTCCAGTACTGTCAGCAAATTGCGGGTCTGATAAATACCAGGCAGGTCCAGGGTGTAGAACTCCTTATCATCGGCTGTAGGGCTTGTGCTGACCCCTGCGGTGAGGCGATGGCGCTGATAATTCCAGTCGGATATAAAACGCTGCTGGTCTGCAAAAGTGAGCGGGGCATTGTCCTCATGGGCGCGCTGTTCGAATACGGGAGCCGTTTCAGGATTATGCTCGCCTATGACCACGGGCGTATCTTTTTTGATGATGCCTGCTTTTTCAAATGCGATGGCCGGCAGGGTATTACCCAGCATATTCATGTGATCGAACCCGATGTTGGTGATGACGGAAAGCTCGGGATGGATGATATTGGTGCTGTCGAGCCTGCCGCCCAGCCCTACTTCAATGATGGCAATGTCCACTTTCTCTACGGCGAAATATTCGAAGGCCATGGCCACCGTCACTTCGAAAAAGGAGGGGTCCAGCGATTCGGACAGAGGACGGATGCGCTGGACGAAGTCTACGATAAATGATTCTTTTATCATTTCACCATTGATCCTGATCCGTTCTCTAAAGTCTTTCAGGTGCGGAGAGGTATACAGGCCTGTGCGATAACCTGCGGACTGGAAGATAGCGGCGAGCATATGGCTGGTAGAGCCTTTGCCGTTGGTGCCGGCTATGTGTACGGAGGGAAATCTTTTTTCGGGCCGGCCAAGGAATTCACTGAGCACGATGGTATTGGTGAGATCCTTCCGATAGGCGGCTGCGCCGATGCGACTGAACATGGGCAGCTTGCTAAATAGATAGTCCAATGTTTGCTGATAGTCCATCTGTCCATTTATTGGACAGCAAAGATACAATTCCCTTTTACTCGATATCCATCATGGACACCCAATAGGTGAGCATTTGCGCCTTGGTCCCTGTTATTGCCAGGGTGCCGATGCCCAGTATCGGGGTATCGCCTTTTTCGAATCCTTTGAATTCTTTTTCTTCTCCAATGGAGTGAGCAGTGGTCTTATCGATAATAGTCTCTCCGTGTAGGTTCAGCTCAATGTCGAAGGTGCCGCTCTTGCATACCAGGTGTATCTTGTCAGGGTCTTTCCCGTTGTTCATTTTTCGTATGAGTGAGAAATCATATTTGGAGCAGTCGAGTATGATGCCCAGGGCCGACCGGACCTTATAGTTCTGCGTGGTCTTATCTTTTGCATCCTTTGGTTTTGCATGGGAGTAATAGTCGTCCAGTATGATCTTTTGATAATCGGAGCGGTCAGAGGAAAGATTGGCAAAGGACAGGATCGGTAGGACAAGACTAAACAGGAATTTAAAGTACATAGCAGGGGTTTATTGCCGGCTAAAATAGGCAGCCGGGATGGATTAAGCAATAATCTGCGTATAAATTAATTATGCACCCGAAACTCAAAGACGATGGTTCCTACGGACTCACCGTCGCCGGGTGTAAATTTTACCAGTCTGGCCTTGCGAAGCGCGATGGCTTTCATAGAACCATCTGAGGTAGTGGAACCGCGTGGTTGATAGTCCGCGTCCACGACATTACCTGCCGCGTCTACGTGTACGTCTACGGCGACCTTGGCATTTTCATTAAAGTCGTCTGTGAAGGAAGGAGAACTGGCGACGCGGCGTCCATTGAGGCCTCTGGATATAATTGGCTTGCCATTGCCTCTTCCCCCGCCTGTATAGTTGTTGGAATTGGGATTACCGCCGGGTGCGCCCTGATCGCCGTGACCGCCTGCGATACCCTGGTTGCCGCCTGGTTTGTAATCGTCGGCGTCATTGCCTCCTGTACCGTCGCCGTTGACGCCATGCATGAGGGCTTTTGGCTTTGGCTTGGGAGGAGTGGGGGTAGTTTCGGGCTGTTTGACGGGTTTGGCTGGTGTCTTCACCACGTCTTTATCGGGGATCTTTGTAGCATTGGGTTTTGTCACCGGGGCCTTCTTTACCACGGGGGCATCTTCCTTGTTGTTGTCGTCCGTCTCCACGTCCTTGACTGCTTCTTTTGTTACCACGGCCTGTTTGGGCGGGGTATATTTTTCATGGTCCTGTGCAGAAGGTTTTCCCGGGAGATAGGGTTGATCGACCCCCTGCCCCCGGTCGCTATTGCCGAGGTTGACCTCGATGCCTTCTTCGATGGGAGGTGGAGGTATTGTAGGAAGGGTCCAGCTGGTGATGAACAAAAGGATCACCAGCAATATGCAGACGCCCAGGGTATACCCTGTAGCCTTCATGTTCTTTTGGGATTCAAAGCTATCTGTCATACGTGTTTGTATGGTCCGGGTACTCCGGCCCCATACAAACGTACAAATTATAGGCTAATTGCCGTTCCGGAACCACATAAAATGTTAATATTTAGTGGTTGGGGCTGTGCTATGAGCTTTTCTTGTATTTCATCGGGTAGTGCACGTCATAGGCCATTTCATAGCCAGCATTGGACACGACGGCTAGTCTCTTTTGGTGTCTTTTCTTATTTATGACGTAGATAGCGGTAGCTGTGGCGGCTCCGGCCAGGAGGGTAACGAGGGCTGTGGTGGCGATAAGTTTTTTGTCCTTCGAATTCATATTGTGATCTTTGGGGCATGCAGTGCAATCGGGGTGCCAAAAAAATCATCCTATGCGATGATAGACGCTGCCGGGCATCCATTTGGCCAGTTTGGCTACCAGCCACCAGCGGCGGGTGATATAGACCCTCCACCGTCTTTTTCGCAGTGCTTCCACGATCTGCCGGGCTGCTTTTTCCGGGGGAGAGACCCAAAATCTTTTTTCACCTTTTGCCATTTTGGTATCCACAAAGCCGGGTTGAATATCAGAGATATATACCGGCCAGCCGGCCTTTTTTGCTTTCATATGGAGACCTTCGAAATAAATGCTTTGGAAAGCCTTGCTGGCGCTGTAGGCGGGGGCGTGGCTATTGCCACGGATGCTGGCGATGGAGGAAGTGGTGGCCAGCTGTCCGCCGCCATTAATAACAAAGTATTGAAATGTGAAATGAGTGATGGCAATGAAGCCATTGACATTTACATCTACCGTCTCCTTGTCTATCTTCCAGTCCAGGACATCGCTGACGTCGCCATAGCCTGCGTTGTAAATGAGCATGTCGAGCCCGTCCATTTTTTCGATGAGGGACTGAAGGTGGGTAATGCTTTGGGGAGATGTCACGTCAAAACATTCCGTGATGATGTGGTTGGGGAACTCCAGCTGTAGGGAATACAGCAGATCGTGCCGGCGGCCCGTGACACCTACCAAGTGGCCCTCACCGGCATAGATACGCGCCAGCTCCCTGCCTATGCCGGAGGTGGCTCCTATGATGATGATCTTCTTCAATGTGCGAAATTTTCCTGGTAATTCCCCCTGATCCTTTCCATGGGAGGATTGAAATACCCAAATTGCACCTGTGGAAATTCTTCCCTTATCAATTCCATCAGCTGTTTGACGCCCAGGAACTCTCCCGTGTCGGTGACGCCAAGCTTGCCCAGGTACCAGTCGGGATCGATGTTAAAATTACGCCATTGGATCATGGTCAGGTCTGTATCGCGAATGAGCTTGCGGAGGGCTTCGTATTCTTCCACGCTGTCCGTCATCCCGGGGAATACGAAATAATTGATGCTGGCCCATCCGCCGAAACTGCGTACCACTTTCAGGCTTTCCACGATGTCTTCGAAGCTATAGTTGTTGGGACGGTAGTAAGCTTCATAGATGGCTGCGCGGGCGGAGTTGGTACTGACGCGGATCGAGTCCAGCCCTGCCTCGCAAAGGGCCCGTACGGCAGCCGGCCTGCTCCCATTGGTGTTGATATTGATGCTGCCCCTGGGAGTATGCTTGCGCATTTCCAAAATGGATTCGCGGATGGTCTCCCACATGAGGAGCGGTTCCCCTTCACAGCCTTGTCCGAAGCTGACGATCGGATAGGGGGCTGTCTGAAGATGTGGGACGGTGAATTCCACTATCTCTTCCGGGGTGGGTTTGAAGGTGAGCCGGTCCTGTGTAGAGGGAATGGCTTCTTCCTGTGGCTGGAAGGAGATACATCCGATGCAATTGGCGTTACAGGCGGGTGAGCTGGGGATGGGGCATTCCCAGCGTCCCATAAAATAGTTACGGGCTGCCGGGCAATGGTAGGTCAGGCAGCAGTTTTCGGCGAGGTGGCGTATCAGCCTGTTATTGGGATAGGCTTTCAGGATGCTGTCGACCCCGCTGTTGATGACGTCCCAGTCATATCCCGCGCAATCCTGGCGGATGTCCTGTTCGATACGGACGGCGGGGACATAAAATTGGGAGTCATGCCAGCCGGCGGCAGTGTAGCAGAAGAGGGGTAGGGTGGGTGCATCCTTTCCCGTCTCGTAGGCTGCCAGGTAAAGACCCGTGTGCGCCGGAGGTATAAAGGCTGCTACGGCCCATCCTTTTTCGCAGAGACGCATCTCGCCTGTAAGGACATCGATGCCGATGCCCTTTCTGCCCGGCAGTTCATAGAGGGACCCGCCATCAGGCAGTTCTATCCAATCTTCTTCGGGGATTGGCAGAGCATCCCAACCACTGCGGCCTGTAGCATATAAACTAGTGTCTTCAAAAATATTCCCTTTTCCGTCGGAGTAGAGAATGTAAGGTGATCTTTTCAGCATTTTCCTAAATAATGCCTACAAAATTCGTGAATTTGTTCCAACTGGGCGAAAGTTAGATTTTTTCGGAGGTCGAAGTTCAGTTTCTGGTTGTCTGAAGTGGTTATACGAATGGAGTCGTAGCTTGTTTCGATGTCATTGATCTGGCTCCAGAGGAGGAAGCGGCTTTCGGGGAGCCCGGGTATCGTAACGCCGATGTGGTGCAGGGAGAGCAGTTCCTTTTTCCGGAGGCTTCTTTCGCAATAGAAAAGGTAACTGTATCCGACGCTGAGGGCAAGGTGAGTGACGGCTATGGTCCAGTTGCCCGCCAGGAGCATGATCAATCCAATGACCAGGAAGAAAATGATCTCCACCAGGCGGAAGAAGAGATTTACCCGGGGTAGGAGGAGCAATTCCCTGCCTGCCAGCACCAGGATGAAAATGTCCAGGGATATGAGGAGCTGACACCAGAAATAAATGGTGGGCATTTCCTGCCGGTGGACATGGCTAAGGGCATGGGTGAGGATAAAAAGGGCGGCAGCAGCGTGTAACCATCTGCTGGAATGCTTTAACTTCTCGAACGTTGGATGAACGACAGCAATCGAATCCATACGGCAGTTATTTACCGTTAGATGCGGGGGGCGGAACATTCCATAAAAAATGAGGGAAAAATTTGCCACCGGCTATTGGGAACAAGATTCTTCGAGGCGCGTACGGCAGTAGTCATTGAACTCGTCTTCATCGGCGTCGTCCTCGTCCTCATCGTCCGCGACCTCTTTTTGGAAGAGGCGATTGTCCTTAAAGTCCATTGTCAGCAACCCATCCCGGAGGATGATGTTGGAAAAGGCGGACCAGTCATACCTGCGTCGTATGAGGGAATTGATCACCACCCTGTCCTTATCGAAGCCTATCTCCAGGGGGCGTTTGGTCTGATATTCCAAAAAAGCCAGTGTGACAAAGAGTATGCAGAGCCAGGGCAGAAAGGGGCTGGCTATCCAGCCAAGGGCTGCCACCATCAGGAGGTAACGGTACCGGATACGGGTACGGCCTGCCCGTCTGGCAAAAAAGTTGATGGCCAGGCCTATCAATAGAATAGCTGCTGCTGCATAGAGGAACCAGGAGGATGATCTCACTGCATGATAAAGGAAGCTGATGGAAGAGAGGAGGCATAAAAAGAAGCTCAATGCGTCCGTAGCCTTTTCACTGTTCTTTTTGAGAATGACGACATATTGATAGTGCATGTCAGGAATTACTTGCTACCAGCAAGTTACAAAGTTTCCACAATACGCGGGCGCCTACGTTGGCGTCCCAGTCCGTCTCGCCTACACCGATCTCATCCAGATCGAACCCGATGAACTTACGTCCGCTGTGTATGATCTTTTTGATGATATAGAATACCTGTTCGGCTTCGAAGCCGCCGTGCACGGGGGTGCCTGTGTGCGGACACAGCTTCGGGTCCAGTCCGTCGATGTCAAAGCTGACGTAGACCTTGTCCGGGAGATGTGAGACTATTTCGTCCGCAATCTGTTTCCAGCTCTGTCCTTCGTAAGTGCGTTCCTTTATATCCTTGTCGAAATAGGTGATGACCTGGTAATTGCTGTTGCGGATAAAATCCCACTCTTCCTGGCAGTAGTCGCGTACACCTATCTGTACCAATCTTTTTAGCTCGGGTATTTCCTGGAGAGCATTGTACATGACGCTGGCATGGCTGTATACAAAGTTCTCGTAGGATTTGCGCAGATCGCAGTGCGCGTCTATCTGGAGGATGCCGAAGTCGCCGTGTTTTTCCGCGATGGCCTTGAAATAGCCAAGGGGGGTGCTGTGGTCTCCGCCCAGCAAGGCTACCAGCTTGCCTTTTTCCAGCAGAGTGCGGGTTTGTTCATATACCCATTTGACGAGATTGGCGCTGCCTTCATTGATCTCCTTGATGGATTTGCACATGAAGCTGTTCTTTTCCAGCACTTCCCCTTTGGAGGTATAGTCGATATAGAGTTCTGCTTCTTTACGAAGGTAATCGCTTTTCATCAGCACCTTCTTGTCGGGCTGGCGCATGTAGAAGCCTTGTTTCCAGGCGTCCTTGGTGTCGCTGTCGAAGAGATCCACCTGCATGCTGGCGGCGAAGACGTGTTCTGCTGCGCGAGCCGTGCCGGCGCCATAGCTAACGGTGACTTCCCAGGGAACAGGCAGGATTATAAGCCGGGCATCTTCTTCAGAGAAGGGGAGCCCAAAGATGTTGTTCTTTGGATTACTGGCTCCGTTGGCATCGAAATGCGATAAATCTGTCATGATCGTAGACGTCTCTTTACAAATAACGAACCGGGGTCCGGTTTCAAAACGCAGCGCAAGTTAGTACAGTATAGGCTCTACACAAAATATGTGACAAAAAAGAATGTTTGAACGTTGAATTTTATAAAATTTTTATATAAACCATGTTTGGGTCCGACGGCTGCTAAAGCAGCCTGAGCTCGCTTATGATGGGCCTTCGGCCAGTTGGGCTGTGCCCAATTTTTGTTTGTTTACTTACTAGTAAGTAAGTAGTTTTGCGACCGTGTCCGACACACGGGAAAATATCGTCGACAAGGCGGAGGAATTGATCCGCACCAAGGGATATAATGCCTTTAGCTATGGGGATATTGCCGGGGTGCTGCATATCCGAAACGCGGCCATCCATTATTATTTCCCCTCCAAGGCGGACCTGGGCGTCAGTGTGGTGGACAGGGAGATCGATAAGATAGCCAGCAGCCGGGAGGAGTGGGGGGATCTGCCGGGGAATGTGCAATTGAGAAAGGTGGTGGAACGATTCTATGGCAGCCACCGGCGGGGATGGATCTGTCTGAACGGGTCGCTGACACCGGATTTTCTGACCTTACCGGACCCGCTGCAGAAGAGGGTGAAAGAGATGTGTGAGGTAATACTGGATTGGATGACGGAGTCCCTGGAGAAAGGGCGGAAGGATGGTACGCTGGCATTCGCGGGGGAGGCTGAGAGCAGGGCCCTGCTGGTAATATCATCCTTATTATCTTCGCTGCTATTGTCAAGGGTACTGGGTAAGGAGGTATTTACCAGGATGCTGGATCAGTTATTGAAGGATATAGAATGCGCTCCGGACAGATAACCGGGCTGCATTAATGATAATATTTAAAAAAAGCAATTATGAAGCGAGTAGTTGTCACGGGGATGGGCGCCATCACTCCTTTAGGGAATGACCCCGCGTCCTTTTGGGCTCAGCTAAAGGCTGGCGTCAGTGGGGCGGGGCCGATCACCCATTTCAATGCAGCTGCTTTCAAGACGCGATTTGCCTGTGAGGTAAAGGATTTCGATCCATCTTCCAGCCTGGACCGGGGCGAGCTGAAACGTACGGACCTGTTCACCCAATACGCGATGGTGGCCGCTGACCAGGCTATCAGGGACGCGGGATTGGACCTTAGCAAGATGGACCCTTTTGATGCGGGTGTCATCTGGGGCAGCGGGCAGGGGGGGATGCAGACCTTTGAAGAGCAGGTAAAGGAATATGCACAGGGCGAGTTACTCCCCGGGGGAGGGCATCAACCACGGTTCAGTCCATTCTTTGTACCCAAGCTGATCGCCAACATGGCGTCGGGCATGATCTCGATCAAGTATGGGATGATGGGGATCAATTATACGACGGTGTCTGCCTGCAGCACCTCCAACACTGCCTTTATGGACGCGATGAACTATATCCGTCTGGGCAAGGCGAAGGTGATCGTTTCGGGTGGTTCGGAAGCCCCTATCACCGAAGCGTCCATCGGCGGGTTCAATGCCATGAAGGCGTTGTCGACCCGTAATGACGATCCAAAGGGTGCATCCCGCCCTTTTGATGTGAGCCGGGATGGGTTTGTCATGGGGGAAGGCGCGGGTGCGCTGGTGTTGGAGGAGTATGAACATGCCAGAAACAGGGGGGCGCATATCTATGCCGAGCTGGCCGGCGCCGCCATGACGGCGGATGCCTATCATATGACAGCTACGCATCCTGAGGGAGCGGGCGCCAGAAGAGCTATGGAGGAGGCCTTAAAAGATGCCGGTCTAAATAAGGATGAGGTAGATTACCTGAATGTACACGCCACCTCTACACCGGTGGGTGATATCAGCGAAGTGAACGCGATCGTTCATGTGTTCGGCGAGGCGCCGGAAAGACTGATCCTCAGCGGCACAAAGTCCATGACGGGACATTTGCTGGGGGCGGCAGGGGCTGTCGAGGCCATAGCCTGTATCATGAGCATCCGGGAAGGGATTATCCCTCCCACCATCAACACGAAAGAGCTTGATCCTGCCATTCCACCCAATCTTAACATTTTGTTGGGAGAAGCCATCGACCGGCCTGTAAGAGTCGCCATGAGCAATACTTTCGGATTTGGGGGGCACAACGGTATCGTCGTCTTTAAAAAGATGTAGCGCCACCTGACACAAATCATAGCAGGGATATTGTTTTTGGAGTAACTTTGCCATCTGTTATGAAGAAAGTACAAATCATTATATTGGCAGCCATTGCGATCTCCGTGGCTGTTCTTATCAGCTGGATGGGCAACCTGTCCACCTACGAGACCATTGCTTCGGCCAAACAGAAACCCGGCAAGACCGTTACGATCATCGCTCATATGGACAAACAGCAACCTATGGAGTATGATCCAGTGAAGAACCCCAATTATTTCAGCTTCTATATCAAGGACACCCTGGGCGCGACGGCCAAGGTAGTCTATCATTTCGAGAAGCCTTATGACCTGGAAAAGGCTGAAAAGATCACCCTTAAAGGAAAGATGAATGGGGATGTTCTCGAAATATCCCAGAAGACTGGTATTCAGCTGAAATGTCCTTCCAAATACAAGGACGATCCCAACATGGCCAAGAAAGAACTGTCTCAAAACTAATGTCCGATCATGGAATATATAGGTGAACACCTTTTGCCCGGCAAGATCGGGCACTTCTTCGCTGTACTTTCACTGGCTTCTTCCCTTGTTGCATGTATATCTTATTTCAAGGCCACCAACGCCAGGGATCCTTTAGAGGAGAAGAGCTGGAAAAAAATGGCGCGGTGGGCGTTTGGGATAGATGCGCTATCGGTGTTCTCCGTACTTGTCACCATCATCTATATCGTCAGCAACCGGCTGTTCGAATATAACTTCGCCTGGGAGCATTCCAGCAGGGCACTGCCTTTGAACTATCTGATGGCCTGTATCTGGGAGGCGCAGGAGGGTAGCTTTCTTTTGTGGACCATCTGGCTTTGCGTGCTCGGCGGTATCCTCATCAAAAAAGCGGGCAAATGGGAAGCGCCTGTCATGACCGTAATGACCTTTGCGCTCTTCTGCGTAGCCACCATGATCCTTGGGATCTATCTATTCGGACATAACATCGGGATCAATCCATTCATCCTTTTACGGGAGAAGATGACCGGGGCGCCGATCTTTCAGCGTGCCGACTATCTCAGCTTCCCCCAGATGCAGGATGGCCAGGGCCTTGCCGCGCTGCTACAGAACTATTGGATGACGATACATCCGCCCATCCTGTTCCTTGGATTCGCTTCCACCATCGTGCCTTTTGCCTATGCCATCGCGGGGCTGTGGACAAAGCAATACAGCGGCTGGACAAAAGTGGCGCTGCCCTGGACCTTATTCTCGGCCTGTATACTTGGTACGGGCATCATGATGGGCGCTGCCTGGGCTTATGAATCGCTGAGCTTCGCGGGCTACTGGGCATGGGACCCGGTGGAGAATGCGTCGCTGGTGCCCTGGCTGGTCATGATAGCAGGTTTGCATACGCAGGTGGTCTACAACGCCACGGGTCATTCCCTGCGGGCTACTTATTTCTTTTTGATCACCCAGTTCGTCCTGATACTTTATTCCACCTTCCTTACCCGCAGCGGCGTCCTGGGCGACACCTCGGTGCATGCGTTCGTGGATTCGGGGATGAATGTACAGCTTGGACTCTTTGTGGCTGTGTTCCTGCTGCCTGCTTATATACTTTTTATCGCACGCTATAAACAAATACCTTTTATCGCGAAGGAAGAGCAGACGAGCTCCCGGGAATTCTGGATGTTCATCGGAGCCCTGGTGCTTTTTCTCTCTGCCATGTTCATCATCATTTCCACTTCCCTGCCTGTGATCAACTGGTTCCGGAAGGATAAAGTGACGACCAGTGACGACGCTGCCTTTTCGTACAACAGGGTGGAGATCTTCATTGCGATACTATTAGGGCTTTTCACCGCCATCACGCAATTCCTGCGGTACAAACAGACCTCCCGCGAATATATCAGGAAACTGATGCTGCCCACGGCAATAGCTCTCGTGCTGTCCGTACTGGTGAGTGTTTTTGGCGGTATCAACTACGACAAATACGGCGCCGGCTTTATGGTAGCCATTCACCTGGCTATGTTTGCCGGTATCTATGCGGTGGTAGCCAATGCGACGTATATCTATAGCGGCATGCGGGGGAAGCTAAAGGCTGCGGGCGCTTCCGTGGCCCATGTGGGATTTGGACTTATGCTGGTAGGTATCCTTTTCTCCTCCGCCAAGAAACAAGTGCTCTCCTATAACACTACGGGCATCCTGCTGAACTTCGACCCCGAGGCCAAACAGAATCCCATGGAGAATATCACGCTGTTGAAAGGGATCCGTACCGATATGGGTAAGTATTGGGCCACCTATGTCGATGGCGATTCCCTGGATCACCGCAGCAAGGCGGAGTACTTCCATATCCGGATGGAGAAAAAGGACGGGACCCTGAATTTCGATCTTTATCCCAGCTGGCTGAAGTCTACGAAGGGACAGGCGCAGATCTCGGCGAACCCCGACAAGTATCATTTTTGGAACAAGGACATATTCAGCTATATCACGGCGTCGGACAACCCGGCACAGCGGGGGGAAGATACGGTGCAGTTCAAGAGCAATCCCATAGCCATTCACGACACGGCCTATTATTCCAAGGGATATATCATACTGGATTCCATCGTGATCAATCCGGAGAAATATCACTTCGGCAAAGGTGATACGGCTCTGATGGCCCATCTCACCGTGGTCAGCAGGGACAGCATGCGTTACACGGCCACCCCCGTGTACTATGTAAAGGACAATGCACCGCGGTTTATCAATGACACCGTCTTTGCCCAGAACCTCGCCGTACGTTTTATGGGTCTGTCCGAAGGGCGGAAGCTCAATATTGGTATTAAAGAGTCTTCTACTATGACCCCTTTTGTTGCGTTAAAAGTTTACGAATTCCCGCAAATAAACATCCTTTGGATCGGAACCATCATTATGATCATCGGCTTCATTATGAGCATAGTATGGAGAAGGAGGCAAACTCGCTTGTCCCGGGTGGAAATATAGGGTTACCTCGTCCTTGCCTGGGGTATTAATTATATGTAACTTTAAGGACGCATGGCCCATGGCATAAATAAATACCTGCTTTTTGTCTTCGTACTCGTGATGGGAGCATTGAATTTGCATGCTCAGCAGCAGGACACCACCAATAATATCCCCGACAATATTCCACGTCCCGAGCTGGGTCCCAATGACACGATCATGGTGCCTGCCAAGGTATACCAGGGTGAGATACTATCTGCCCGGACGATAGAAATGACCTGGGTGACGGCGCCCATGACGGCTGCTGCCCGCAGGAAATATGAAGAATGGACACGTCTCCGTAATGCTGTCTATGTCACCTATCCTTATGCACGCAAGGCGGGGATCATCATCAACGAAATGAATGCAAAGCTGGCGCTCCTGGATAAGGAGAGCGACAGGAAAAAGTATGTGGAATCCCGTGAAAAGGAATTGAAAAAGGAATTTACCGATCCTTTGGAGAAACTTTCCATTTATCAGGGCAAAGTATTGATGAAGCTGATCAACCGGCAGACGGGCAACAACTGTTATGCCCTTATCAAAGAATACAAGGGTGGATTTACGGCCCGATTCTGGCAGACCGTCGCCTTCTTCTTTAGCAGCAATCTCAAACAGCCCTACGATCCCAAGGGCGATGACCAGGCCATCGAGGCCATTGTGCAAGAGGTCGAACGTATGTATCGAGGCTAACGCTTCATCTTCTCGATGATCCCGGTGGTGGAGACGCCGGGGACAATGGGATTTATTACCACTCTGCCGCCTGCGGCCATCACTTCCTTAGCACCTACGATCTGGTCAAGTGTATAATCGCCGCCTTTGACGAGGACGTCAGGCTGTACGATCTTTATCAATTCCAGCGGCGTATCCTCATTAAAAATGACTACCGCATCGACCATGAGCAGAGAGGCCAGAACCGTGGCACGGGCCTGCTGTGGATTGACGGGGCGTTGCGGTCCTTTCAGGCGACAGGTGGAATCGTCCGAGTTGAGTCCCACGACGAGAATGTCGGCTTCGCGTGCCGCATCGGACAGGGAGGCGATATGACCCTCGTGGAGGATGTCGAAACAGCCGTTGGTAAAAGCAACGGTCTTGCTGAGTAGCCGCCACCGCCGCAGCTGGTGCTGCAGGGCAGAGAGGTCAAATATTTTCTGCTGAATAATTTGTGGGACCTTCATTTTTACTTCGATTGACTTGTGGAAGGAGTATGAAGCTGGTTACGCCAAAGAGGATAAAGCTAAGCAATTGTCCGAACCAAAGGAGCCAGCCAAGAGCCTGCCCGTAAGGGCTACCCGGTACGCCATAAAAAGATACCGTCTTCTCAACGAGGAGCGCATAGGCGCCGATGCCGCCGGGGGAGACGATCATGCCCACGCTACCCATTGCCAGGACGGTAAGGGCGTCTACGATCGTGAGATGGCTGGTCTCGCTGATGGCAAAAAAGCCCATCCAGGTGCTGAAAAGGTATAAGGCCCAGATGCCTACGGTGTAAACAAAGAAAAGAGGCTTGTTCCTCAGGTCTTTTACGCTGGTGAGGCCATGCCAGATATTGACACCGATGGCTTTTACCTTTTGTACGATGTTGATATGCTCGAATCTGGACAGGAACCATTTCGCGCCGAAGAAGAGGATGGCGAGCCCGGCTGCCACGGCGATGATCTTCCACCAGGCTATTTTGCCGCTGGCATTATGGAAGAAAGCCTCCAGGTTATCGGCGGTAAGGGAATGGATCACGTCGAACTGGAAGACGAGGGCCAGTCCAAAGACGGCCAGCAGGCAGATGACGTCGAAGGCTCTTTCGGCCACGATGGTACCTACCAGCTTGTCTGCGGGTATCTTCTCATAGCGGGCGAGGACGGTACATTTCACCACTTCCCCCAGGCGAGGAGCGCCGACATTGACGAAATAGCCGATCATTACTCCTAAAAATGCGTTTATACGCTTGGGCTTATAGCCGAGGGGCTCCATCAGCTGGCGCCAGCGGAGGGCTCTTAGCCAGTGAGAGGCCAGCAGCAGAAGAAGAACGGGGACGAGGATCCAGTAATTAGCCCGGTGGAGGGAATCCTTGAGCTTTGCCCAGTCGTCCTTTTTCATGTCTTTCTGACTCAACCACACAAAAAACGCTGCCAATGCAGCGAAGAAAAGATATTGAAGTATAGTCCGAAGTTTCTTCTTCATACAGGCCCAAATTACAGCTTATTTCCTTCTTTTGGAAATACGATACGTGGAGTAAATTTCTTAGCTTCTTCAAAATCCATATGCGCGTAGGAGATGACAATAACGATGTCGCCTACTGCCCCTTGTCTGGCTGCGGGACCGTTGAGGCAGCAGGTGCCGGAGCCCCTTTTGCCTTTTATGAGGTAGGTCTCGATACGGGCGCCGTTGTTGACGTTGACGATCTGCACTTTTTCGTTCTCGATCATATTGGCGGCGTCCATAAGGTCTTCATCCAGGGTCAGACTGCCCACATAGTTCAGGTTGGCCTCTGTGATCACGGCGCGGTGTACTTTCGATTTGAGAATTTCTATCATCATAATTTCCGCAAGATAACACTTCCGACCATAGGAAGGTTCGAATATGTGCGGGAGGGCCGGCCCCAGGGATGAACTCAAAGAGTCATGTTGTCGATCAGTCTGATCTCACCAAGAAATGCTGCCACGAGGGCGACGGCGGGGACCTCGCTACGCTGGACAGGCTCCAGGGTCATGGGGTCGGCGATACTCACATAATCTACCCGGAAACCCTTTTCTTCCAGCAGGGAGGTGGCAGATTTGATGAGGCGATCGGTTTTTTCTCCTTTTTGCCACCCTTCTTTTATTCTGGTGAGAGCCTGGTGGATCGTGGTAGCCGTCCTTCGCTGGTCTTCGGAGAGTCGCATATTGCGGCTGCTCATGGCCAGGCCATCTTTTTCGCGGACGATGGGACAAGGGACCAGCCGGGTGGGAAGGCCGATGATCTCCAGCAGCCGGTGGACGACCATGCATTGCTGATAATCTTTCTGACCCATGAAGAGCTGATCGGGCCGAACCGCTTCGAGCAGCCGGCGCATGACCTGACAGACTCCCTGGAAATGACCGGGCCGGAAAGCGCCTTCCAGGAGCGACTCTAAGCTCCCAAGGTCATATTTTTCAAGATCTTTTATCCCATCAGGATAAATATCCGGGACTTCCGGGAGGTAAAGGACATCCACACCTGCCTGCTCCAGGAGGAGGATATCATTTTCTATTGTAATAGGATATTTCTGAAAATCCTTGGGGTCATTGAACTGGGTTGGGTTGACAAAAATGCTGCAAACAGTGGTCTCTGTGCCTTTTTTAGATATATCAATAAGTGATATATGTCCTGCATGCAAGGCTCCCATCGTGGGTACAAATCCGATGGATCTCCCTTCTGATCGCTGTTTATCCAACCACTGGACCAGATCAGCTTTCCTTTTGATCAATAGCATAATTTTTCATTTATAGCCGTGGAACGCCCGTCAATGCACCAATTTTCCGAAAAAATTGCGTAACTTTGCAAACCAATTGGTTAGGGGGGTGCGCCCAGGTTCGTCTCATCAATTAAATCTAATAATGCTACAAAAAAAGCGAATTTTATTTATTGCCAACGAAATGTCGCCTTATTTAGAGCTGACCGAGTTTGCAGAGATAGTGAATAAACTGGCAATAAAGTCGAATGAAAGCGGGTTTGAGGTACGTTGCATCATGCCGCGCTTTGGGGTGGTTAACGAACGCAGGCATCGTCTTCATGAGGTGGTAAGGCTGTCCGGGATAAATGTAGCGGTGGACAATGATGATTTTCCTTTACAGATCAAGGTAGCCAGCCTGCCCAATGCCCGTTTGCAGGTATATTTTCTGGACAATGAGGATCTTTTCAAGCGGAAGTTCATATTTCATGACGAGCAGGAAAAGTGGTTCGAGGACAATGGTCTTCGGACGGTGTTCTATTGCAAGGGGGCGCTGGAGACAGTGAAGAAGTTTGGCTGGCCACCCGATGTCATTCATTGCAGCGGCTGGATGACGGGACTTATTCCTTTGTATCTCAAGACTGTCTATAAGAAGGAGCCGGTATTTGCCCATAGCAAGTGTGTTTTCACCATCGGTCAGAACACCTTTAAGGAGAAACTGGGTCCTGATTTCCTCAAGATTGCCAACATACATACCAACATCAAGGAAAAGGACCTCGAGCCCTATAAGGAGGCCAATAACACAGCGCTGTTCCGGGGCGGGGCCACTTATGCAGATGCCATCACCTTTGGCGCCGACAAGGTCGACAAGAAACTTGTCGAGGAGTTCGGAAAAACCAGGGGCAAAAAGGTATTATCCTTCAATGCCGAGAGTGATCTGAGCGACTACTTGCAGTTGTACACCGACCTCAGCAAATAAGCTGCTCAGCCAGGGCAATAATTTGTTGTTAAATAACGATGTTAGCCGTGGCCGAGCAAAGGTTCCAATCATTATCTTTGCCGGCGTAAGCGAAACCCATTATAACTATTATTTAAATTGTTTTAATTACATGCCTTATTTATTCACTTCCGAGAGCGTTTCTGAGGGCCATCCCGATAAAGTGGCCGACCAGATATCTGACGCATTGATCGATAATTTCCTGGCTTTTGACCCTCAATCAAAAGTGGCTTGCGAAACACTGGTTACCACTGGCCAGGTAGTGCTGGCCGGCGAAGTAAAGTCCAGAGCTTATCTGGACGTACAGGAAATTGCCCGTGGCGTTATCCGCAAGATCGGATATACCAAGAGCGAATATATGTTCGAAGCTAATTCCTGCGGTATCTTTTCCGCCATTCACGAGCAGTCTTCCGATATCAACCAGGGTGTTGACAGGAAGAAGAAAGAGGAGCAGGGTGCGGGCGACCAGGGGATGATGTTTGGCTACGCAAGCAACGAGACAGAAGACTATATGCCGCTGGCGCTGGACCTGGCCCACAAAATATTGTTAGAACTGGCTGCCCTGAGAAGGGAGAACAAGCAGATCAAATATCTCCGTCCTGATGCCAAGAGCCAGGTAACCCTGGAATACGACGACAATAACAAGCCCGTCCGTATCGATGCCATCGTGGTTTCCACACAGCACGACGATTTTGACACAGAAGCTAAGATGCAGGCCAGGATCAAGAAGGATATCATCGAGATCCTGATCCCCCGTGTGAAGGCTAAGTATAAAAAATATGCTCGTCTTTTCAACGATCAGATCAAATATCATATCAATCCCACCGGTAAATTCGTCATTGGCGGACCCCATGGTGATACCGGCCTGACCGGGAGAAAGATCATTGTAGATACCTATGGTGGGAAGGGTGCGCATGGCGGCGGAGCCTTCAGCGGAAAAGACCCCTCCAAGGTGGACCGCAGCGCGGCTTATGCAACTCGTCATATTGCCAAGAACCTGGTGGCTGCCGGCGTTGCCGACGAGATCCTGGTACAGGTATCCTATGCCATTGGCGTAGCACAGCCTACCAGCATCAACGTAAACACGTTTGGTACTGCCAAGGTCAAGCTGACAGATGGCCAGATAGCCAAGAAAGTAATGGAGCTGTTCGATATGCGTCCTTACTTTATCGAGACCCGTCTGAAGCTTCGCAATCCCATCTATAGCGAGACCGCAGCCTATGGTCATATGGGCCGCAAATCGGAGACGGTGGAGAAGACCTTTGTATCGCCCGATGGCAAGGAAGTGAAGAAGAAGGTAGAGCTCTTCACCTGGGAAAAGCTGGACTACGTACCGAAAGTTAAAAAAGCCTTCGGACTAAAATAATCTTAAACACCAATATGGAAACCTCCCGTCAGGGAGGTTTTTTGTTATGAATCCATGGACTATACTTTCTGAGCGGGCCGTCTATGACAATAAATGGATCGGTGTGACCGAGTATGATGTCCTCAACCCCAGCGGGGGTAAAGGCATTTATGGCGTAGTCCATTTCAAGGGGCTGGCTATTGGCGTCGTGCCCCTGGATGAGGAGTTGAATACCTGGCTGGTAGGGCAATACAGATTCCCTTTAAATCAGTATAGCTGGGAGATACCGGAGGGAGGGGGTGATCCTGCCGTTCCCCCTGTGGCATCAGCGCAACGGGAGCTGCTGGAGGAAACGGGACTGGTGGCGAAAGAGTGGACGCCCATTATGGAAATGCATCTTTCGAACTCTGTCAGTGATGAAAAAGCCATCCTGTTTTTGGCGCGGCAGCTGGAGCAGCGGGAACCCGAGCCGGAGGAGACGGAGCAATTGGTGGTGCGCAAGCTGCCTTTTGAAGAAGCATACCGGATGGTGATGAATGGGGTCATCACGGACTCCATGTCGGTGGCAGCCATCCTGAAAGTCAAAATACTATTAAATGAAGCAATCATCCCTCATCATCGGTAGACAGCCCCTTATCGAGGCCATCCGATCAGGGAGGGCCGTGGATAAGATATTGCTGCAACGCAATGCATCGGGAGATGCCATCGCAGAGATACGGCAATTAGCCCGGGAGCATAATGTACCCATACAGGTAGTGCCTGTGGAGAAGCTGGCATCGATGACCAGGGCCAATCACCAGGGGGTGCTGGCGTATGCGGGGCTGGTACAGTATCTCGATCTGCAGCAGGTGATCGATCACGTGGTAGCGGAGGGGCAGACGCCTCTGTTCGTTATGCTGGATGGGGTCACCGATGTGCGTAACATCGGCGCGATAGCCCGGAGCGCTCTTTGCTGCGGCGCCCAGGCGCTTATCATTCCGGACAAAGGGGTAGGCGCCCTGAATGAAGAGGCGATGAAGTCTTCTGCGGGGGCGCTGGAACGTATCAATATTTGCCGGGTAAACAGCCTGCTCAAGGCGGTGGATAGCCTGCATTTCAATGGCATCAAAGTATTCACCAGCGAAATGAACGCTGCCCGGAAGGTTTTTGAGCTGCCTTTGCAAGAGCCCTGCTGTATCGTTATGGGGAGCGAAGACAAGGGGGTGCAGTCCTATATACGCAAGGCGGCGGATGAGCATTTCTCCATTCCTATGGCCGGTGATTTCGACTCGCTGAATGTGTCCGTTGCGGCGGGCATCATACTTTATGAGGCGTTGAAACACCGGATGAAGCCATAGACGGTTCGGACCACTGGGGAATTTAGTAAATTTGTGTCACATGAAGATTAGTTCCTCTGATAAGCTGACCCTCGTCGAATGCCCCCGCGACGCCATGCAGGGCTGGCATGATATCATTCCTACAGAAAAGAAGATCGAGTATCTGAACTCCCTGTTACGGGTGGGTTTTGACACCCTGGATTTTGGGAGTTTTGTGTCAGCCAAAGCTATACCACAGATGGCGGATACAGCTGCTGTATTGGACGGGCTGGATAACGGGTTGATCGCTGCGCCGGGGAACCATGATCCAAACGACCGCCGTACCCGTCTGCTGGCCATCGTCGCCAATTTCAGAGGGGCGGAAGAGGCGGCCGCCTTTGATCAGATAAGCTATTTAGGATTTCCTTTTTCCGTTTCGGAGACCTTTCAGCTCCGCAATGCCAACAAGACGATCGAGGGTTCGCTGGCTACGGTAGAGGAGATACAGGACCTTTGTATAAAAAAGGACAAGCAGCTGGTCGTCTATATATCCATGGGGTTTGGCAATCCTTATGGAGACCCCTGGTCGGAAGAGGTGGTCTTTCAATGGGTGGATACCCTGACCCGTCTGGGGATCAGGATCATTTCTCTGGCCGATACGGTGGGACTGGCGACACCCGGGCAGGTGTTCTCGGTGACGGATTATTTAGTACGTCAGTTGCCGGACCATATTATTGGGGTGCATTTGCATTCTACGCCCACGCATTGGAAGGCCAAGGTCGATGCCGCACTACAGGCAGGCTGCAGGAGGTTTGACGGGGCGTTGAAAGGCATTGGCGGCTGCCCCATGGCGGGAGACCGTCTTGTCGGGAATATGGACACGACCCTTATGATACCTTATTTTACGCATAAAGGTCTTTTGCGTGGACTGGATGATGCTGCGCTTGCTGCATCACTTCGGCTGGCTACTGAAATTTTTGTTTGATGGAATTCCAATTACCTATACAGATAAATGCACTGCCCAATCCCATCGGCTATACGGACAAGATCATGCTGACGGGTAGTTGTTTTACCGAACATATCGGCAATGCACTGCGGGACTGGAAGTTCGATGTGCTGCTGAACCCGAATGGTATCTTATTCGACCCAGCCAGTGTGGCGTCGAGCCTGGTGGCGTATATGGACAATCGTCCTTATGGGGAAGAGGACCTGGTATATTTTAATGAGCTGTGGCAAAGCTGGCAGCACCACAGCCAGTTTTCGCATGTGGATAAGCAGGAGGCGTTGCGCGGAATGAACGATTCGCTGTCCCGCGCGCATGCTTTTTTGAAAGAGGCGAAGTGGCTGATCATAACGTTGGGGAGTTCTTTTTCTTACCGGCTGGTTGCAAGCGGGATGCCCGTGGCCAATTGTCACAGGGCGCCGGGGCAGATATTCCGCAAGCACATGATGACCATCGAGGAGATCAATACGGCGCTGGACAACTGTCTTTATCGATTGTTCCAGTTCAATCCTTCTTTACAGATAATCTTTACCGTGAGCCCTGTCCGGCACATCCGGGATGGGGTGGTGGAGAACAATCGCAGTAAGGCCCGGCTGATAGAGGTGGTGCATCACCTGGTGAATAAGTTCAGCCGGCTGTGGTATTTCCCGGCTTATGAACTGGTGATCGATGTGTTGCGGGACTACCGGTTTTATGACATCGACATGGTGCATCCCAACTATCCGGCTACACAGTTCGTTCTGGAGAATTTTACCCGCAACTATATCGACAAGGAGGCGCAGGCTGTGCTGGAAGAGGTAAGGAGGATCGTTATTGCCCGGCGGCACAAGCCTTTTCAACCGACTACGCAGGCACATCAACGATTTTTACAGGATCAATTGGATAAGGCGAGGGACCTGGCGAGGCGTTATCCTTTTCTCGACCTGGGAGAGGAGATGGAGTATTTTGCCGGGGGCGGGCGTTAAAAAACTTCTTTTTTTGCGAGTATTTCTCCTTTGTACCTTTATAATATCCTTTTCGACATTCCAACAATCAAGGCTGTAGCTTTTTAGTATTTCATTGATGCTGTATTAGGCATAATGGATGTTTATGTGCTGACCCTTAAACTTTACCTATGAAGCAACGAAAGAGTGATATATTGTGGAAGGTGGTCATCGAGGAAGTTTTCGATGATATGCTGCGGTTTATTTTTCCCGATGCCGATGAGACATACGATATGGAGAGGGGATTCGAGTTCCTGGAAAAGGAACTTTCTGAAATGTGCCCGGAGCCGGACAAAGCGGCTGATACCCGCTTTGCGGATAAGCTTGTGAAAGTTTTTCATAGGGACGGGGAAGAGGAATGGGTATTAATGCATGTAGAAATACAAGGGGATACATCCAGAAGGCAGGAATTTTCGGAGCGGATGTTCCGGTATTTTTATCGGATACTCGACCGGTATAAAAGGCCTGTATCGGCTATAGCCATCTTTACGGGCCAGGATGGGAAGAGAATGCCATGTCAATTTACGTATGCCTATCGGACGACCCAGCTTGTGTATGAATATCATACGCTGGCTATCCTGGAATTTACAAATGAGGTATTGGATAGGAGTACGAACCCTTTTGCCCAAGTGGCCCTAGCCGCAAAGACGGCTCTGTTGGAGGGAAAGATACCGGAGCAGGAATTGTTGGAGCGCAAGGTGCTAATAGCCAGAAGGTTATTGAGGAAGGGGTTTCAGCTAAAAAAAACGAGGGCAATTATGAAATTCCTAAAGAATTATGTTCTGTTTGACGATCCGGAAATGAATCGTAATTTTATAGAGAGAGTTAACTCGCAAGATAAAAATAATACTATGGGTATCGATGAATACTGCAGGATGGAAGGTAGAGAAGAGGTACAGGAGGAGGTTATCAAAAACCTTTTAAGAGAATCAGATTTTTCTGTGGAAAAGATCGCTTCCCTTGTCAACACGACGGTAGAATTTGTCAACGAGGTAATCGAAGATATGAAGGCCAAAGCCAAATAGAACCTATCTTCAAAATAACTTTGTCGTCCGCCGCACGGCGGATTTTTTTTGCATGTAGGTTTAACAAACTTATAGCAATTCCGATGCCACATCCCGCTGGGAGTGCTGGTCATAACGGGTATGACCCCTGCCAGACTTACGGTTTATTGCCTGGCCCTGACGGCTATGCTCATCTTTTCTTTGCCGTCGTACGCCCAACGGAAAAGGACCGTCGATACGTCGGTGCTCTCGCGGTGGGAGCTTTCTTTCAATCCATTCGGTCTTCTGGAGCCAAAGGCGGCCGTTGGGGTGGGAGTGGGTTTTGTACTCAACCGGCATTGGGGATTGTGGTCGGAGACTTCCCGGCTGCAGCATCTTTTTATCAATCCCGAAAGCAGCAGCGGTATCCGGCAGATACTGCAGTTAAAGTATTTCGTACATGGATTGCCCGATATTTTTTTTGCGGCGGAAGTGCGATACAAGGGATATCAATATACTCACACGGTGGATCTTCACAATGCAACCACCGATGAATACCAACGCCATCAGTTGACCGAACACCAGCGATTTTTGGGGACGGCTTTGCAGTTCGGCTTCCGAAGATCCATTAAGAAAAGTATTGGGCTCTATATGGAGTTCGTGATCGGGGCAGGGTACAGGCATATCGTATATGACCACCAAACGGGGGCCCCGCAGGGTTTTTATCGTACTGCAAAGGACATCGATCTGGGGGACGTTGTCGAGAATACAGGTATCTATTACCCCGGCTCTATCCGGCTGGTTTGGATGTTCGGTAAAAAATTATAACCTTGAAATGCTATGAACCGTATCAAAACCATCGCCTGCTGTCTGCTGATATGTTTTTATCTTCCTGTATCGGGGAAGAGTACCCGCTGGCTCCTGTCCTATAGAGTTCACTGCAGGGCTTGGCGTCAAACAATATGTATTTAGCGAGAGAGAAAAATTATAGTCTTATCATATGCATGTCCGAAGCTTTTTCTTTTCTGCTATGATGCTTGCTGCCATCGTCTGTCATGGGCAAAAGCCACATCGCAGTGGCATGATCAGCCTGGACAGGATATTCTCCCGCAAGGCCAGGGATTCATCCATGGCCAGGAGGCCTTCCACCGGGAGGCCTTCGGTGCCCGTTAGACCATCCACCCCCCTGCGGACCACCAGATGGGTATTATCTTTCAATCCCTTAGGTTTGTTGGAGCCGGAGACTGCAATCGGACTGGGCATTGGGTACCGCCCATTCAAAGAAGTGGAACTATGGTCGGAAACCTCTTTTCTTACCAAAGTTTTTTACCATAAGCAGGGCCCTCTCACAGGTATCAGGCAAATATGCCAGCTAAAATTTTTCCCTTATGGGACTGGTTTTTTTGTAGCCGGCGAATTGAGGTATAAGTCCTATCAATACAGAAGCCGGGAAGAATTCTATGACTCCCTCACGCACGACACCCTGCATAGTTTCTCCAATTTTGCACGCCACTATTTTTTCGGCGCAGCCGTTCAGCTTGGATGGAGGGGCAACGCGACCAGGAACGGGAGATTTCAGCTGGAGGTGACGTTCGGAATGGGGTTCCGGCAAGGATATGTTAAAAGGGAGGGTGTTCCCCCAGGCTATTCGTATATGAATAATAAAATAGATTTCAATTTCTCCGGTCCTAACGGCGAGGTCCCGCCTGTTTATTTTCCTGGCTCTCTGCGCCTGATCTGGCTGCTGGGAAGGCAAACCAGCCTTAGCCATCTATTTGGAAAACGTTTACGACCTTAGCGTATTCCATGTTGACAAAAAACACCACGCAGGCGGCAGCGATCCTCTCCTTTTACAAAGGATTGTCCCCTTCCTTCCCCATGCCGGAGGGCATTGCCATCATGAATCCTTTTGCCGACGCCACTGCATGGAGGCTGGCGAAGACCTTTTACGAGAAGTTCTATTCGGACACAGGTCCCCGTCATTTTATTTTCGGGATCAATCCCGGCAGGTTTGGAGGAGGGGTCACGGGAGTCCCTTTTACGGACCCCATCCGGCTCCAGGAGAAATGCGGTATTCCCAATGACCTTAAGAAGCTGCCGGAGCTGTCCTCTCAATTCATTTATGCCATGATCGATGCCTACGGTGGCGTGGAGCGGTTTTATGGAGACCACTATATTACGGCCTTGTCACCCCTGGGATTTACCTGGAACGGGAAGAACCTCAACTACTACGACGACAGGGAATTGCTAAAGACATCGGAACCATTTATGCTGCAGTGTATCCGACAGCAGCTGGACACGATGGCGACTACTACGGATGTCTGTTATTGTCTGGGTGAGGGGGAGAACTACAAACAGTTCAAAAGACTCAACGACAAGCATGGGTTTTTCAAGGAGATCATACCCCTGCCGCATCCACGCTGGGTGATGCAGTACAGGAGAAAGAAGCTGGAGGAATATGCGAACTTATATGTGGAGAGACTGAAGGTCCATTAGTGGATCCTGTCACCCCGTATCTCCTGTGAGGTCATGATGTCTGCTTCATAGTCCAACCATTGTTTCCAGCGGCGACGTACTTCTTCTTTATCGAGATAGGTTTCGGCCAACTCGATGAAGAGATGGTAATGACCGGCTTCACTTTCCATAAACCTCCGATAGAACTGGCGGAGGTATTCATCATCGAGCCCTTCGCTGAGTCGTTTGAACCTTTCGCAGCTGCGGGCTTCGATGAGGGCAAAGATGAGGAGCCTGTCCAGGAAGCGTTGATCTTCCGTTCCGCCCCGGATCTCGAACTCCATCAGCTTGTTGACGTAGAGGTCCTTTCTTTGACGACCGAGCCTGAGACCACGTTTGTTGAGCTCCGCCAGCACCAGGCGGAAATGCCCCCATTCCTCGGTGACGATGGGGGAAAGATCCTGTACCAGCTTTTCTTTGGCAGAATAGCGCTGGATAAGGGAAATACAGCTGGTGGCGGCTTTCTGTTCGCACCAGGCATGGTCGGTAAGGATGTCTTCCAGCGACAGGCTGGCGAGATCTACCCAGCGGGGGTCCGTTGGTAGCTGCAGACCCAGGATATTCTTCTGTTGTGACGACGATTGCATGCGTCAAAATTATGTAGGTTTGCCGGAAATTGGAAACCTTTGAACGAAGACTGGCTCGATAAAAAATTGCAGGAGAGAAGGGAACAGCATGCATTCCGGCGGTTGCGCCTGCCGGATGGAAAAGTGGATATGTGCAGTAATGATTATCTGGGGATAGCTACGAACGGCCTTATAGAGAAGGCGCTGAAGCAGTCCGACCTGTTGGGGAAGGAGGCTGTTGCTGGTGCGGCGGTCCGGCATGGTAGCGGCGGGTCCCGGCTGCTGGCGGGGAATTACCCTCTTATCGAGGAGGTGGAAAAGGAACTGGCTCTTTTTCACGCGGCGGAGGCGGGATTGCTCTTCAATTCCGGCTATGATGCCAACCTGGGTCTGCTGAGCTGTATTGCTCAAAGGGGTGACACCATCCTCTACGATCATCTGAGTCATGCCAGCATACGGGATGGGATAAGGCTGTCCTTTGCCCGGGCCTTTTCTTTTGGGCATAATGATCTGCAGGACCTGGAAAAGCGGCTACAGACGGGGGAGGGGACCATTTTTGTCGTGACAGAGTCCGTCTTTAGCATGGATGGCGATCAGGCGCCTTTGCGGGAGATGGCTGATCTTTGTCAGCGGTATGGAGCACATCTTATCGTGGATGAAGCGCACGCCACCGGTGTGGTCGGGGAAGGCGGGGAGGGACTGGTGCAGGTGCTGGGGCTGGAGAAGGCCTGTTTTGCCCGGGTGCATACTTTTGGCAAGGCGGTGGGATGTCATGGGGCCGTTATTTTGGGAAGCCAACGGCTAAGGGATTACCTGATCAATTTCTGCCGGAGCTTTATCTATACTACGGCCCTGCCCGGATCATCGGTACTGGCTATTCGTACGGCATACAGGCTTTTTCCGGATATGCGCGACGAGCGGGCTCATTTGCAGGCATTGATCGGGCGGCTGCAGGAGGCGGAGCTTGCTTTTGAGAAACTGGACAGCCGAACGCCCATACAGGGGGTGGTGGCGCCGGGGAATGAGACGATAAAGGCGCTGGCGGATAAGCTGCAGGCGGCGGGATTAGACATTCGTCCTATACTGTACCCTACCGTGCCGAAGGGGAGCGAGCGGTTGCGTATTGTTCTACATGCGTATAATACGATGGAGGAGGTGGACAGGCTGGTGGGGTTGCTGAGAGGATGATGTCGTAGGCATGACTGCAAATAAATAAGCCGGCTCACCACTGAGACCGGCCTATTATCTACCTGAACCACCTGAACTAAGTTTAAGGGTAGGGTGTTGATGTTGGTTTTGTACCCGTCCGTAATATTTTTAGGGTTCGTTGTTTTTAGGGCGTGATCGTGAATGCAAATTTTGATAATCGTGCGCACATGAACAATACCATTTTGTGGTATTACCATTAGTGGGTACTTTTATATGTATGAGAATAATCCCCTTCCTCATTTCTTTACTGCTGACGGCAGGCCTTATCTACTTTCTCGACAACCAATGGGGCAAGATCCCTCCTCTTGGTAAGTTCCTCAGCCCTCAGCATGGTTTTTGGCAAAATGCCGAACCCGTAGGCAAAAATTTTTCCGGTGAGCTGTCCTTACCCGGATTGAAGGACAGGGCCAGCGTATACCTGGACCAATATCTTATTCCGCATGTGTACAGCAACAGCGAGGTGGACGCCTGTTATATACAGGGGTATCTGCATGCGAAGTTCCGCCTCTGGCAGATGGAGTTCCAGACCTTTGCCGCTGCGGGAAGGCTGAGCGAAATTTTAGGACCCGGGGACAGTGACAGGCTGGTGAAATACGACCGGAGCATGCGACGGCTGGGTATGGTGGATGCCGCACAGCGGGCGCTGGCAAAAATGGAAGAGGACAGTGTCACCAAGCGGGACTGCGACGCCTATACAGCCGGTGTGAATGACTATATCAAGGGCCTAAGGGCCGGAGATCTGCCCCTGGAATACAAGCTGCTGAATTATCAGCCGGAACCCTGGAGCAATCTCAAGATCGCCCTCTTTGTCAAATACATGGCCTTCGACCTGGCGGGAGCGGACAATGATTTCGAGATGACCAATGCCAAGAGTATTTTCAGCAAGACCGATCTGGCCAAATTATATCCCGCTGTCATCGACAGTGCGGACCCCATCGTATCCAAGGGCACGCATTTTCTTCCGCCCGGATTTGTGCCGAAAACACCCGCTACGGCAGACTCATTGTATTTTTCCAACCGGGATACGCTGACGGCCACGGAGATGAAGCCGGAGAAGAGTAATGGCAGCAACAACTGGGCGGTCAATGGTACAAAGACCTTAAGCGGCCGACCTATCCTTTGTAACGACCCACATCTCAGCACCAATCTGCCGGCCATCTGGTACCAAATGCAGATCCGAACACCCCAATATAATGTCTACGGCGTGTCTTTCCCGGGCGCTCCTTATATCGTCATTGGCTTCAACGACAGCTGTGCCTGGGGGGTGACAAATGCCGGCAGGGATGTACGGGATTACTATACGATAAAGTTCAAGGACGACACGCGGCGGGAATACTGGTTCGACAGCGCCTGGAAGATGGCGGACAGAAGGATTGATACTATCCGGATCAAAGGCCGGCCGGATTATTACGATACGGTGGCGCTGACTGTCTTTGGGCCTGTCATGTATGACCCGACCTTTAACGGTTTTGCCAACGTCACTTCTTCCCGGAGTTACGCCGTGCATTGGAAGGCGGCAGATTCCTCCAACGAGATCGGCACTTTCCAGGCCCTGCAATCCGCCGCGGATTATGACGATTATAAGCATGCGCTGGATCATTTCAAATGCCCCGGGCAGAACTTCATCTTTGCCTCCAAGAGCGGACATATCGCCATCTGGCAACAGGGCGAGTTCCCCGCCAAATGGAAGGGACAGGGTCTTTATATCATGCCGGGCGAAGACAGCTCCTATATGTGGCAGGACAATATCCGCGCGGAGGAGAACCCCAATATGCTGGACCCTGACAGAGGGTTTGTCAGCAGCGCCAACCAGTTGCCGGTGGATACGAGCTACCCTTATTTCTTAGGCAGCGACTTTCCGCCTTACAGGGGATTGATCATCAACCGGCGATTGAGCCAGATGAACAAAATTATTCCCGCGGATATGATGAACCTGCAGACGGATAACTATGACGTATTCGCTGAAATGGCCAGGCCTCTTCTGCTGCGTAACATCGAGGTGTCCCGGCTGGATGAAGAAGGAAAGAAATATCTCAACATCTTCAAATTATGGGATCTTCGCAATGACACGTTAGAGCAGGGGCCCGTGATCTTTAAGTATTGGTGGTCTCATCTACAAGAGGAGGTCTTTGACGATGAATTCTCCAAGTCCACCTTACCGTTGATGCGTCCTTTCGAAAGCACTTTGCTGGAGGCTCTATTGAAGGACACAGCCTACTCCTTTATAGATAATATCAACACTCCTGAAAAGGAGACGATCAGGCAGGTGATCACCTCGGCCTTCTTAAAAGCCGTGCCCGACCTGATCCAGGCAAGTAAAGATAACAAGATCACCTGGGCTAAGTACAAGGACACCTGGGCGCGTCATCTGCTGCGTATCCCGGCATTGAGCCGTATGCATCTGCCTATCGGCGGCGGCACCCATTGTATCAATGCAGCCAAGCAGTTCCACGGCCCCAGCTGGCGGATGATCGTACAACTGACGAACAAGACGGAGGCTTATGGCATCTATCCCGGCGGACAGAGCGGCAACCCCGGCAGCCCCTATTACGACACGTTCGTGGACAGCTGGGCTACGGGCAAGTATCTTCCTTTATGGGTGATGGATATGGACGAAATACGAGACAAAAGGATCAAATGGACAATGCATTTAAAACCCAGTGACCAATGAAATTTGTAACTACTACATTGCTGATAGCCTTGTTAAGCTTCCTTTCCGGCCTGTACCTGCCCTGGTGGGGTTTTGCTTTGGCAGCCTTTATCGTCAGCGCTCTTATACAACAACGGCCTGGTCTGGCATTTCTCGCCGGATTTACGGCCCTTTTCTTATTGTGGGCGGGCCTGTCCTGGAGCATGGATACCCCTAACAACAGTATCCTCTCCAGGAAGATCGCTGAGATACTTCCTCTTGGCGGTTCGTCCATGGCCCTGATCCTTATCACGGCGCTGGTGGGCGCGCTGGTAGGGGGACTTGCGGCCCTGACAGGGAGCTTCCTGCAAAAGAAAAAAGTGGTTAACCCGGATATGGAATGATGAAGCAGCTTTGCTTATTGTTATTGACGACCCTTGGACTTATCACTGCTCGGGCCACACGGATCTCGGGTGTCGTAAAAGACGATAAAGGGAATGCCCTGCCCTATGCCTCCATCCTCGTAAAGGGCAGTACCCGCGGTGTTACAGCCAACAATGAAGGGAAATATTTTTTGGACCTCTCCCCGGGCGATTATACGCTGGTGTGTCAGTATGTGGGATATGCCCGCGAGGAAAAGAAGATCAGGGTGAGAGAGGAGGCGCTTGTTGTCAATTTCCAGCTGGCGCTCCAGCAGCTGTCCATGGGTGAGGTCGTGGTCCGCCCGGGAGGAGAGGACCCCGCGTACGAGATCATCCGGCATGCCATCAAAAAACGAAAGGACTACCAGTCCCCGCTCGACTCCTTTACCTGTGAAGCCTATATCAAGACGCTGATCAAAAGCCGGAAAGTCCCTAAAAGAATTTTGGGACAGAAGATCGATGAGAAGGATAAGAAGGAGATGGGGGTGGACTCGGCGGGTAAAGGCATTCTTTTTCTGTCGGAATCGCTGACCAAACTGTCCTATAAAAAGCCGGGGAAGGTGAAGCTGGAAGTGCTTTCGGGTCGTGAGAGCGGTTCCAACGGTTACGGATTTACGATACCCACCTTTGTCAATTTCTATGACAACAATGTATATGTGCTGGCGCAACAGCTGAACCCAAGGGGCTTTGTTTCGCCTATTGCCGAGTCGGCCTTCCATTACTATCGGTATAAGTATTTAGGGTCTTTCTGGGAAGACGGCAAGGAGGTCAATAAGATCCAGGTGATACCGCGCCGGAAATACGAGCCGCTGTTTTCCGGTACCATCAATATTACCGAGGGCGACTGGCGCATACATAGCCTGGACCTGCTGTTGTTAAAAGAGTCGCAGCTGGAGATACTGGATACGTTGTCGATACGTCAGATACATGCGCCTATCGGCAAGAATGGCGGGGATGTATGGCAAGTGAAGGACCAGGTGGTTTATTTCACCTTCAGCATAATGGGCTTTGATGCAGTGGGCAATTTCCTCAACGTATATAACAATTATGACGTGGCTCCCCGCTGGCGGAAAAAGTGGTTCAACAATGTCTTTATGAAATTCGATACGGCCGCGAACAAGAAGACCCGGGCGTATTGGGATTCCATACGCCCTCTGCCGCTGGAGCCGGAAGAAGTAACCAACTATATCATACGGGACAGTATTTACCAGAGCGGCCTGGACTCGCTGGGATCACGCCGGAACAGGGATTCACTGTTGAAGAAGCAAGGACATATCACGTTGTTGCAGGTGGCAAGCACGGGTATAAACCGGAGCAATTTCAAACAGCCGTCCCCTTTCCGGTGGTCCATGGAGCCCTTATTATCCAATATAGAGTACAATACGGTGGAGGGACTCAATGCTAATATCGACGGGGCTTTATCCAAGTCGTTCGATAAGGGCGCCCGAGTCATCACCCTGTGGCCGCATATACGATATGGATTCCACAATACCAGGCTGAATGCGTGGGGGACACTGTCGTGGGACAGGCGTTCATTTATTGGGGATGGGGAGGATTTTTCTTCCACGCGTCAGTCCTGGAGTGTATCGGGGGGGCGACGGGTGCTGCAGTTCAACCAGGACAATCCTATTTCGGAGTATGTCAACGGGCTGTATACGTTGTTCTTCCGCCGGAACTATATGAAGATATACGAAAGCTGGTTCGGCCGACTGGATTACAATGTGCGTATGGACAATGGGATGGTGATCAAGGCAAATGCTGCGTATGAGGACAGATTGCCTATTAATAACACCACGGATTATTCGCTGGTCCATTACAATAATGGAAGGGATTTTACGCCCAACTATCCTTATGAAAAGCTGACCGCGCAATTCCCCCGGCATCAGGCCGTATTGACGGGTGTGGAAGTGCAATATCAGCCGGGTCAGCGGTATATTGAATTCCCCCGGCGTAAGATCCCGGTGGGTAGCAAGTATCCTACTTTTTCATTGATGTATCAGAAAGGGTGGAACGGGGTGCTGGGCAGCAATGTGAACTTTGACAAATGGCAATTTTCCGTTTGGGACAATGTGAATCTGCGGCTGAAGGGGATGTTGCGTTACCGGCTTGGGATAGGGGGATTCCTGAATGACAGGAGTGTTTTCATACAGGATTATCAGCACTTTTCCGGCAACCAGACCTTTATTGCGAATCAGTATATGAATGGGTTTCAGCTGGCGCCTTATTATGCCAACAGCACGACTTCGGCTCTTTATGCTACGGGGCATATCGAGCAGCATTTCAATGGTATGCTGACAAACAAGATACCGTTGTTCCGTCGATTGAACTGGTACCTGGTGGCGGGGGCGAATGCTTTTTATGTGAATGGGGATAATAATTACACGGAGGTGTTTGGGGGATTGGAGAATATTTTCAAGCTATTCAGGGTGGATGTGGTGGCGTCCTATATCAATGGGCGTTATGGGCAGACAGGGGTGCGGGTTGGGATGGGAGGATTGTTGGGGAGTGGGTTGAGGGGGAGGGGGAGATAGCATTATTTAATTCGTGGATCGCTCTTTGGACCCCATCTATGCCGTAAAGTATTTTTTTGGGGTTGCATCCTAACCAATGGAGCATTTCGATGATCAGGGCGTAGCGTTTTTGAATCGGAGTGGAGGATATCCTACCTGTTGATTTTTCGAAGCAGATGGGTTCATAATGTGCGATACGATTTCTGGTATCATTAATTCTGACAAGGTTTTTAAATATGTCTTTTTGATGGGTGCCTGGTGGTCTGTTGGGAAATATTTGTAACAAGGTGCTCCCTGCTGCCGCATATTCCATCTTTGAAAATTGATGCGTCCAGAAACCAAAAGTAAGTGTGGCTATCAAGCTATCGTGTGTGTAGCTTAAGCCTAGCTTATAGATGGTCTCCTGTACCGAATGAAATGCGTGTTCGCAATCTGCCGACATGTCTAAATAACCATTTGGCAGTACTGCTTCTTCTAGCCAAGGTGGGCCTTTAATTGAAGTAAAATGTCTATCTATGGAGTTTCTCAGGATGATTTCAAAAAGCCCTATTACCGAGTACATTTTTTGAGAGAGCCGCAGATTTATCCGGTAAAGCATTTCTGCGCGCCGCTGATGGTAATTGCATGCGACCAGATACCTATTGAACCTGGGGGTTGATATCGCTGTATAAAACTGATTATTAATCACTTAGAATAGGTTTGCGGAGTCGGTAAAATTAAAAATAAAATCAATAAAAAATTTATAATTTCGTGATGTATTCCTGCTATGCCGCTGTTTAGCTTAAGGTTTGTCCTGAGGTTTACAAGTTTGCAGGTTAAGTCTTTAAAGAGTCTGTCATTCAGGTGGCAGGCTCTTTTTTTGCATGATCCTTTAAGGAAAAGCATTTCTCCTTGCCCGTAGCAGGATGGCAGAGTCCTGTGAAAGCTGTAAATTTGCGCCGTTAAGAAGTTTTGTTCACCAGGCAAGTGTCCCTAAAATTTCAACAATGGCTTTATTGCATAACAGAGTCTCCCAGAAGGAGCTGAAAGAACTATTATACCAGGAGAAAGAACCCCGCACTACCATTTCCCTCTACCGCTATTTTCCTATTGCAGACCCGCAGCAATTCCGGGACGAGCTGTATATAGCTCTCCGGGAGATGAAGGTATTTGGCCGTATCTATATTGCCACGGAAGGGATCAATGCACAGATCAGTGTCCCGCAGAGCGGCTATGAAGGGCTGGCGCAGTATCTGCGGGGACTGGCCGGATGGGAGGGGCTGCGTCTCAATGTGGCGGTAGATGATGACGGCAAATCTTTTTGGGTGCTGAAGATAAAGGTGCGGGATAAGATAGTGGCTGATGGCATCGATGACACCACATTCAATATGCGCAACAAGGGTAAGTATGTGGATGCGGCACAGTTCAACCAGCTGACGGAGGATCCTGGTACGATCGTCATCGACATGCGGAACCACTATGAGTATGAGGTGGGGCATTTCGACAAGGCGCTGGAAGTGCCTTCGGATACATTCCGGGAGCAGCTGCCTATGTCGGCCGAGATGCTGAAAGACCATAAGGACAAAAACATCATCATGTATTGCACAGGGGGCATCCGATGCGAGAAAGCCAGCGCCTACCTGCTGCACAAGGGGTTTGCCAATGTCTTTCACCTGGAGGGAGGGATCATCCACTACGCCAACACCGTAAAAGAAAAGGGGCTGGAAAATAAATTCAAGGGTAAAAATTTTGTATTTGACGACCGCCTGGGAGAACGTATCACGGATGACATTATCGCCTGTTGTCACCAATGCGGTCAACCTGCCGATACTCATACCAACTGCCGGAATGAGGGGTGTCACCTCCTTTTTATACAATGCGAAGCCTGTGCCGCCAAATACGAAGGCTGTTGCAGCGCCGAATGCCATGAGACCATCCATCTCCCTATCGAGGAGCAGAAAGAGATGCGGAAAGGTATCGACAAGGGGCAGGGCATCTTCAATAAATCAAAAGCCCGGCTGCGCCCGCGTCCGGGACAAAATCCTGGGGAAGAGGGCTGATCATGCCACGAACCCGTCCTATACCGGGAGATACATTAGGTTGAGTATTAATATGTTCGATGCGGGATGCTAAATCCGTTCGATAATTTTTTCGCAATGGATAATCTAAATAAAAATGTAATCTGTACGTTTAATCTTATTGTCTGACAAGCGCTAAATCGTTTTCCGGACATAATAAATCTCAAGGCTCTGACACTATGAATACGGCTGCTAAAAATCTGTCCGCGTTTCAGTCCTATGTGAAGAACATTGGATATAAGCCTTCTCTTGGCAGCTACGAGAAAAGGAAGCTGAGCATTTTCAATTTAATGAACATGGTGGGTGTCGTGGTGGGGCTATTGATCCCTATCGTGATCCTTCTGACAAAGGAGGATGTACCTGTATATGCCTGGCTCATCGCCTGCAGCCCTATGCTGATCAGCGTGCTGGTGCTGTTGCTGACCCATTATCACCAATATGAGCTATCCCGCATCTGTTATTTTACCCTGTATCCTGTCATGACAGGCGTGGTGTATGCGGTACATATCGACATGGGGATAGAGTTCTTTTTTGTGTTGTATGGGGTATTGTCGGTATTCTTCCTGCAGAAGGTATACAATATCATTTTTTGTTTCACCCTGTCGATGTTTTGTTATTTTGCAGAGAACACTTTCTGGAATCACTATACCTACCGGCTGGAGGATACGCATTATTATTTTTTTATCTTCAATCACCTGCTGGCTATCTTCTTTATTTTTTACGGTCTGTTGCTGATAAAGAATGAGAACAGCAGATTCCAGCAACAAAGTCAAGAGAAGAACTTTCAATTGCGTCGCAGCAATTTGAAGATCCTCCGGCATAAGGCGGAGATTGCCGAGAAGGCCGCTCTTCTGCAGGAGCAAACCCATCAGCTGACGGAGCTGAATACCTTAAAGAACAAGTTGTTCTCCATCATAGCACATGACCTTAAGAATCCCCTGTATGCCTTGCGGAACCTCTTCCGTAATATTCAACGGTATGATCTGCCGGGCCAGGAGATCAAGATGCTGGTGCCTGATATGGTCAATGAGCTGGGCTATACGACAGGATTGATGGAGAACCTGCTACAGTGGGCGAAGAGCCAGATGTATGCCGAGGCGGTGAAACCTCAGCTGCTGGACATTTCCAAGATCACCCAGGAGGTATTGCAGCTGCTGCGTCTGCAGGCGGATGCAAAGAAGATCTATATACGCAGTAAGCTGGAGCGGCCGGTATTTGTCTATGCGGACAAGGATATGATCAACCTGGTATTACGCAATCTGCTGTCCAATGCCATCAAGTTCACTCCCGTAGAGGGTACCATTTCTATCGAAGCCAGGGAAATGCTCAGCCATATCGAGGTCTATGTCCAAGACACGGGCATGGGTATCACGGAGGAAGTCATTCAAAAGCTGATGATGGAGGACATCTATTATACCACCAAGGGGACGGATGGAGAGGTGGGTACAGGGCTGGGGTTGATGCTATGTAAAGAATTCCTCTCTAAGAATGGAGGGCGTATGCATGTACAAAGCGAGCCCGGCAAGGGCAGTACTTTTTCCTTCACTCTCCCCAAGGGCGGCGAATTAACTAATATTACCCAGGGCGTATAATATGCGCTGATAGGTCTCTTCATCACTGAGGACCTGTGGTTTGAACGGCTGCCCGATGACTTTCTCATACAGCTCGATATACCTTTTGCTGATGGTTTCGACCCATTCATCGGTCATCGCCGGTACGGTCTGGCCTTCTTTACCCATGAAACTATTGGCGATGAGCCATTCCCGTACGAACTCCTTACTGAGCTGCTGTTGACGCTCGCCCTTTTGCTGACGCTCTTCGAAGCCATCCGCATAGAAGTAACGGGAGCTGTCAGGGGTATGGATCTCGTCCATCAGATAAACGGTTTCGTCAATCTTTCCGAACTCATATTTTGTGTCCACGAGAATGAGGCCTTGTTTGGCGGCTATTTCTTTGCCTCTTTGGAAGAGGGCCAGGGTGTATTTTTCCAGCTGTGCATAGTCTTTTTCAGATACCAGTCCCCGGCTGATGATCTCGCTGCGGGAGATGTCCTCGTCGTGTCCTACCTCCGCCTTGGTAGAAGGGGTGATGATGGGGGTGGGGAAGTAATCGTTTTCCTTCATTCCTTCGGGCAGGGGTACCCCGCAGAGCTCCCTTTTGCCGGAATTATAGGTCCTCCAGGCGTGCCCGCTAAGGTTTCCCCTTACGACCATCTCTACGCGAAAAGGGGTACATTTCCGGCCGATGGCGACATTGGGCGCCGGGGTATCCACCAGCCAATTCGGGCAGATGTCGCTGGTAGCCTTTAACATATATGCAGCGATCTGGTTTAAAACTTGTCCTTTATAAGGGATGGGGCGGGGGAGGATGACGTCGAATGCGGATATACGATCAGACGCGATCATGACCAACCATTGGTCCGAAATGGTATACACATCCCGTACCTTACCGCGATAGAAATTAGTCTGATGGGGGAATTGCAATGTCTTCATATATCCAAATTAGGGCCCAAAATTAAATTTTCATTACTACATTACAATCTGTATTTTAGTAATAGTTTCAAATCACCATAGGAACCGCCACCGGCGGTTCGTCCAGGGTCGTAGGCCCCGACCGAGGAGGAGCGTGGCGAAGCAGCTCCGACGAAGGCCTCAGACATTAGCCATATGCGGGAATTGGGCTAATTTCGGGTGAAGAACAATTCCCGCACTTAATTTCAAACGAAAACTTGCGCTATGAGGAACTACTCAATTAAAGTAGCTGCTTTAATAGTGGCCGCCTTTTCCTGCCTGACCACTTTTTCACAAACCCCAACGACCATTACCGGACATGTACAGAATTCCGCCACCCGTGAGCGGGTTCCTGCCGTAAGCGTCACTGTCAAGGGTTCCACTTCCGGGACTACCACGGATGACCGGGGCAACTTTTCGATCACCACTACCCAATCGCTGCCTATTGTGCTTGTATTCTCCTCTGTGGGATTCGAGCAACAGGAGGTGACCGTAAATGGGGGTAGTACGGAGGTCAATGTCGACTTCAAGCCGACCTCGATACTGGGGACGGAAGTCGTCGTATCCGCCAGCCGTGTGCCTCAGAATATACTCGAGTCCCCTGTGTCCATCGAAAAGATGAATACGGCGGCTATACGCCAGATAGCGGCGCCTTCCTTTTACGATGCGCTGCCTGCCTTGAAGGGGGTGGAAAGCAGCGTTCAAAGTCTCACTTTCAGGGGGGTGACTACCCGCGGCTTCAACGCGAATGGCAATACGCGATTCAACCAATATGTGGATGGTATGGATAACCAGGCCCCTGGTCTGAACTTTTCCGTTGCCAATATCGTCGGTCCATCCGATCTGGACGTAGCCACGGTGGAGCTATTGCCGGGCGCCAGTTCCGCCTTGTATGGAGCGGGTGGTATGAATGGAACACTGCTGATCAACAGCAAGAGCCCTTTCGATTACCAGGGGCTTAGCGTGCGGGTAATGGGCGGCGTCAATCATGTGGGTAAGAAGGAGCAGTCGAGCCTGGGCTTTATACCCGACCTGTCGGCCCGTTATGCAAAGGCTTTTGGGAAATTTGCCTTTAAGGTGAGTGTGAGCTACCTGCAGGCGGATGACTGGCAGGCAAATGATTCCACCAATTTCGATAGATTGAACCAGAAAATAAAGCCCGGCTATTCCCATGCCACTGACCCGAACTACGATGGTGTCAACGTATATGGGGACGAGATCAATACGAAATTTGGCGCTTCGGCGGGCTTGCTGAATGGGGTTACGGTGAGCCGTACGGGTTATAAGGAGGCCGACCTGGTGGATTATCATACCAAGAGCTTCAAAGGCACGGTGGCCTTGCATTATAAATTCACCAACGACATCGAAGGCATCATCCAGGGTAATTACGGATCGGGTACTACGGTATATACGGGTTCCGACAGATATTCCCTGCATAATTTCAATATCGGTCAGTACAAACTTGAGTTAAGGGGTAAACGTTTTTACCTCCGCGCCTATACCACACAGGAGCGTTCCGGAAAGGCGTATAATGCCACGGCCCTGGGCTCCCTGCTGAACGAGGCGTATAATCCCAGTGCGATCTATGACAATACGGGGAATGTCATCGGGGGATGGTTTGCCGAATATGCGACTATCTATAATAAGGCAAGATTTGGGGCAATTCCCGGTGATCCTGTTATGCATGGGGATGCGGATGCGCATGCCATTGCCAGGGCCTATGCCGACAGGCACAGGCTGCTGCCGGGGACCACGGGTTTCAACCAGGCGAAGGACGCCATCACCAACGCCTATATTGGATTTGGCCCGGGTCGTAATGGCGCCAAGTTCAATGACAAGACCAACCTCTACCAATATGAGGGCATGTATGACTTTACGGATCATATAAAGGTCCTGGAAGTACAGGTGGGCGGTAGTCTACGTCACTACACTCTTAACTCCAACGGTACTATCTTCGCGGATACTACGGGCACCATCGGCACCAATGAGTATGGCGGTTTTTTACAAGTTGGTAAAAAGCTGGTGAATGACAGGATCCACCTGATAGCATCCATCAGATATGACAAGAACGTGAATTTTGACGGGAGATTTACTCCCCGTATCGCGGGTGTGTTTACGGTGGCGCCGCAGCATAATATACGGTTGTCTTACCAGACGGGCTATCGTAATCCCTCGAACCAGGACCAATACATCGACCTGCCTATCCGGGCCAATACCCGTCTGATCGGCGGATTGCCGGGCATTATTGCCGGGCATGACTTGTATAACAACAAGGGATTTACCCTGGCGAGCGTCCAGGCGTATCAGGCAACGGGCGACCCCACCAAGCTACAGCAATGGACCTTCGGGAAGTTCAAGCCCGAGTCGGTGGAGGCGTATGAGATAGGGTATAAGGGGCTGATCCAGAATAAGCTGTTGATAGATGCCTACTATTATTACGATAGCTATAAGGATTTCCTTTCCTACCTGGTGCTCTTGCAGGCGCCGGGGGGTAATCCTGCCAACCTGGCCAATCCCAATATCTTTGCCACCTATGTAAACAATCCCAACAAGGTGAATACCTGGGGGGCGGCGCTGGGGCTGGACTACCTGGTGGACAATAACTGGGCTTTGTCGGGGAATATCTCTTATAATGATATCTCGAAGGATCAGGGGCTCGCCAATTCTTTCAACTCGCCTAAGTACAGGGCCAATCTGGGTGTGTCGAATAAGAATATTGGGAAGAACGTAGGATTTAACGTGATGTATCGCTGGCAGGAATCTTTCATCTGGAACTCCAGCTTTGCCCAGGGGGATGTGCCTTCTGTTGGGACGATAGACGCGCAGGTGAGCTATAAGATGCCGAGCGTAAAGACTATCGTCAAGATAGGCGGATCGAATATACTGAACCATTACTATCAGACGTCGTTTGGGAATCCGAAGATTGGGGCGGTGTATTACTTATGTTTGACTTTTGATGAACTACTTAAATAGCCAAACGCCGGCTGACGCCGGCCGTTTTGTTAGTACAAAAAAAGAGGGTCGAAGACCCTCTTTTTTACTGGGGGGGCCGGGGTCCGGCCCGAGTTTATACGTTGAAGCGGAAGTGCATGACGTCGCCGTCTTTGACAATATATTCTTTTCCTTCTATTCTCAGTTTCCCGGCATCGCGGGCGGCGGCTTCCGAGCCATACTGGATAAAATCATTGTAGGCGATGACCTCGGCCTTGATAAAGCCTTTTTCGAAGTCGGTGTGGATCACGCTGGCGGCCTGGGGAGCTTTCCAGCCTTCGTGGATGGTCCAGGCTCGTACTTCCTGCACGCCTGCCGTGAAGTAGGTGTAGAGGCTAAGGAGCTTGTAGGCGCTGCGGATGAGTTTGTTGAGGGCGGGCTCTTCCATCTTGTATTCTTCCATAAAGAGCTCCCGGTCGGCGGGGTCTTCCATTTCTGCTATCTGGGCTTCTATGGAGTTGTTCATGACGATGACCTGGGCATTTTCTCCGGCGACGGCGGCTTTGAGGGCTTCGGAGTACTTATTGCCCGTATGCATGGAGGCCTCGTCCACATTGGCTACGTAGAGGACGGGCTTTTCCGTGAGCAGAAAGAGGTCGGCGATGGCGGGACGTTCTTCTTTCGTGATCGCCAGTTCGCGGATACTCCTGCCTTTTTCGAGGTGTTCCTTGCAACGTTTGAGGACCTCGTATTCTGCCTTGATCTTAGGATCGCCTGTCTTCAGCATTTTTTCCGTGCGGCTGAACTTTTTCTCCACGCTCTCGAGATCCTTAAGCTGCAGTTCCGTGTCGATGATCTCCTTATCGCCGACGGGGTTGATAGCGCCTTCGTCGCGGAGGATGTTCTCGTCCTCGAAACAGCGGATGACATGTACGATGGCGTCCACTTCCCGTATATTGGCCAGGAACTTGTTACCTAATCCCTCGCCTTTGCTGGCGCCTTTTACCAAGCCGGCGATATCTACAATGCCTAATTGGGTGGGGACGATGCGTTCGGGTTTTACGAACTCGGCCAGCTTGTTCAGCCTGTTGTCAGGCACGTCAACCAGTCCTGTATTAGGCTCGATGGTACAGAACCTGTAGTTACTGGCTTGTGCTTTGGCGCTGTTGCTGACGGCGTTGAATAAAGTTGATTTTCCCACATTGGGCAATCCTACGATACCTGCTTGTAAACCCATTTATATCTTTTTTTGAGCAAAATCCAGGTCCGGCCGGACGGCCGGATGCCCAACGAACCAACGGTTCGTCAGACATTAGACCTTTCGTGAAAACTGGTCATTTTTGCTACGGGGACCTGTTTTCACGAACAATCGGGCGCAAAGGTAGCTAATTTATAGGCAATTAATGCTATTTTTATCGCATGGCATTAAGCAGAATATGGGCGGCTTTTATCATTATTTCGGTGCTCGTGGCGGGGGTAAAGTTTGTTTTTTCCCCGGGGGATAAGGAGATATTCAGCTCGATGGTGGTTGGGAGAGCCGGAGACACACTACGGGTGGCTCCGGCGGCTGGTATGCCAGCCGCACCGGCGAAGGTCCAGAAAGCCGATGGGATCATCGAAACCTGCCGGGGGGCTGTCACCCTGTCCCTGGGGCTCATCGGGATCATGGCGCTTTTTATGGGGCTCCTGGGCATTGCGGAGGCGGCGGGAGGTATCCGATTCCTATCCCGTATCGTCGGTCCTTTCTTTTCCAGGCTGTTCCCTGAGGTACCACCCGGGCATCCGGCGATGGGGCATATGGTAATGAACTTCTCCGCCAATTTTCTGGGGCTGGACAATGCCGCCACTCCTTTTGCCCTGAAGGCGATGGATAGCCTGCAGGAGATCAATCCTGACAAGAGCAGGGCTTCCAATTCCCAGATCATGTTCCTCTGTCTGCATCAGTCGGGGCTGCAGCTGATACCTGTGAGTGTGATCGCCCTGAGGGCATCGAGGGTGAAGGTAGGGGCCCTGGAAATGACGGCCGCGAACCCTACAGATGTATTCATACCCATCGTTATAGCCACCTTTATCGCCACGCTGACGTCCATGCTCATCGTATCGTTCAAGCAGCGGATCAATATATTCCAGCCTGTGATCCTGGCCTGGATAGGTGGATTGAGCCTTTTGATAGGGGGTGTGGTCGTCTATCTCCGTACGCTGAATGCGGATGGGGTGCAGTCCTTTAGCCGGGCCTTGGGCAACGGGCTGATCCTGCTGGTATTCCTGCTGATCATTCTGGGCGCCCTATACAAGAAGATAAATATATTCGACGCCTTTGTCCAGGGGGCCAAGGGGGGATTTGAGGTGGCCGTGCGTATCATTCCCTACCTGGTGGGGATGCTGGTAGCCATCAGCCTGCTGCGTAATAGCGGCGCCTTCGATGCGGTGATCGACGGATTACGGTGGGTCTTTACCAGGATGGGGGTGGATACCCGTTTTGTAGAGGGGTTGCCTACGGCGCTGATAAAGCCGCTGAGCGCGGCGGGGGCGAGAGGTATGCTGGTGAATACGATGTCGACGTATCCCGGTCCGGACTCGTTTGCCAGCAGGCTGGCGGGGATATTGCAGGGATCATCGGACAGTACCTTTTATATCATCGCAGTATATTTCGGGGCTGTGTCGGTGAGGAATACCCGCTATTCCATCGGGGCGATGCTATTGACCGACCTGGTGAGTATCGTGGTCTCGATATTGTTGTGCTATCTGTTCTTCGGATAAAAAAGACCCCCGCGCAGCGGGGGTCTTGCATGTTGATTTTCTCAAGTGACTCTATAAAATATGTATGCCCTTTCTTCTATAGGGCTCCAATAAGGGATCGTCAGGTCTTAATTCTGTGATCAGCGTATCTATCTCTTCGATGGGACAGACGTGAAAAGGCTGGCATGAGTTGATCTTTTCCGCAATGGAAAGACATACCACCTTTTTGGACGACTCGATCATCGCCTTTTTGATCTGTACTACGTCCCAATCGTTGTCCGTGATACCGTGGTCGGCATCGATGGCGTTGACGCCGAGGAAGCAGAGGTCTGCTTTTATCGATCTGATCTTGGCGACGGCTTCACCTCCCACGGTGATCTTCGAATTCTTAGATACCTTATCGCCTATGAGTATCACCTCTATGTTGGGATGGTGCGTGTATTCCATAACGACCGGAATACTGCCCGAGATAAAGGTGGCTTTCAACGACTGGGGCAGGGCCTTGGCCAACTCGATCAAGGTGGTGCCACCCGTGGTCATGACCGTCATTTCCTTATCGATCAAGGGTATAGCCTTACGCGCGATCAGCTTTTTCTGCGGATGGGCATATACGTTCGTTGACGGATAATGGAAGTCGTTGAAAGACAGGGAAAGCGCTCCTCCGTGAACTTTTATGATCTTACCATTGTCGGCCAGTTCCTGCAAATCCCGCCGGACCGTGTCTTCGGAGACATTGAGGTCCAGGCTGAGGTTGGCGGACAACACCTGGTTATGGAGGTTAACCTGGTGCAGAATATAAGCCTGCCTTTCCTGTTTGAGCATAACGAATTTGATTCTCACCCTAAAATAGTGTTTTTTCCGTCACGATAATTCATTACCAGCCCGGATTTTGCATCGATGATTGAATGCTGGCCGGGTATAACAGGATCTGACTGGTCGGTATGTTCGACAGATAGTTCCTTGGATCCAGGAAAGCCCTTGTCACCGGCAGCTTGTACGGTGAAATATATCCGTCGGCGGTCAGCGTTACGCTGCCATTGGCGGGCACTTTGGCTCCTTTGTAAGCATCGGGGTTCAGACCAAAATCCAGGTTCGGGCCTTTTTTCCAGCGCATCAGGTCATTGTAACGGAACCCATCCATCATCAGCTCCACGCGTCTTTCCCGGCGGATCTCCCATATCAGGGAAGTCACGTCAGGGTCTTTGTTCGGATCGGTAAAGCCCGGGTCTTGCGACCCAGCGAGGGTCATATGGGCAACGCCGGCCCTGTCGCGCAATTTGTTTATAGTATTGTCCAGGTCGGTCTGCGTAAGGGAATATTTTCCCATCTGATCCAGCTCCGCGGCGGCTTCTGCATAGTTCAGGTATACTTCCGCCAGCCAGAAAAGCGGCGCATCCGTATAGTTGGTGCCGATGCTGGTAGGAATTATTTTCAGCCTGTTCGAGTCCGGCAGGTATTTGATGGGACGGTAACCCGTGCTGGAGCTCAGGCTATTCCTTACATGGCCCTTATAATAAAGATAAGTGGTGTCGATGGTTATGCCAAGGCGCAAATCCCGGCTTGCATTGACATTGGCGATCGTCGCATCGCCCTGGTACAGGGGAGAAAGGCTAATGGGCAGGCCGTCTTTGCACAGATAGGATTCTACCGCGGATTTGGTAAGGCCATTCATGGTAGTACTGCTATAGAGATAGGCAGTCAATGAATGGGTAAGATAGCCGGATTCGTATCTTTTATAAAGGAGCATTTCCTTATCCGGACTCAGGTCGTCGGAGTTATAAGCCGTTTGATAACTGGCTGCCAGGTAATATTTACCCGTCATGAGGGCCTGTGCTGCGGTCATAGCGGCGGTGAGGTATTTATCTGCATCCGGCATGCTGAGCTCGGTGTGATATTTCCGGAAGGTGCCTTCGTAAAGGGCGACTCTTGCGAGCAGGGCATTGGCCACGTCTTTATTCACCGTATTGGTCTGATCCACCGTACGCAGATTGGCGACAGCGAAGTTGAGGTCGGCCAGGACGCTGTCCATTACCGGTTGATGGGTGTTCAGCGGCTTGTAGATATCGGTGCTGTCGCTGATGTCCAGGGAATGACTGAACCAGGGCACCCTGCCGAACTCCTGCACGAGCTTAAAATATTGGAAGGCCCGGAAGAAATGGGCGATCCCTTTCCAGTGATTCTTTGCTTCGTCGGGCATGGCTACGCCATCGATCCTTTCCAGCATGATATTGGCTTTACGGATATATCCGAAAAACCAGTCCCCGTTGGCGGCCAGGGCGCTCACGGGATAGGTGTAAAGGGTCGGCGAGGCCTGATCGTCATTCAAGGTGGGGTAGTAAAAATCCCCGTTGAGGTTGCTACCGTTGCCGAAGCCGGGGAACAGGTTATAGAACTCCCAGGCATAAGTCCGGACGCTATTCTCCGTCTTCCAGAAAGTAGGATCTACTTCCGAATCCGGATTGTTGACGTCCACATATTTCTTACATGCGGCGCCCATGCATAATGCAACCAGTACAAGGGCCCAATGTGTTTGTGATAATTTCATGTTTATCGAATTATACTAAGTGAACAATTGCAGTTTAAAATGAAAGCTGTAATCCTCCGGAATAAGTCCGCTGGAAGGGGAATACGCGACCGGTGAAGCCGGACGTCGAAGATCCATCTGTGATCTCGGGATCCAGTGGTACCTTGCTATGTCTTATTTCCGCAATATTCTCCCCACTGATATAAAACCGGAGTTTCGTAATGCCATACCGTGCAAAGAGCTTGTTGGTGACCGCATAGCCGATGGTGACGTTCTTCAGTCTCAAGTATGCCAGGTTCATCAGGTATTTTGTCTGCGGGTAAAAGTTGTTCCCGCCGGCGGAAAGCCCGGGGATCTTCCCGCTGGTATTGCCGGGATAAGGATTCGGGTAGAAGGCGTTGGGGTTCTGTGGCGTCCAGAAATCCATCTGGTTCTTGTACAGGATGTCGATGCTTTGCCACAACGGATACACCGTCTGCCCGACGCCCCACCAGCTGCGCTTACCCACGCCCTGGACAAAGATGTCGAGGTCAAAGCCCTTCCATGTGCCGCCGACGCGGGCATTATAGATATAGCGAGGTTGTGAATTGCCGATGACTTTTAAATCACCGTGATCTTTTAGCGTCATGGCGCCACCGTCGATCTTGCCGTCGTTGTTCAGGTCTTTAAATTTGATGTCGCCTGCGCCATAGACGAAGTTGCCGCTTTGTAAACCTGTCTGGGAGATCTTGGCTGCATCGGCCGCATCCGTGAAATACCGGTCTGTTACAAAACCCCAGATCTCTCCGTATGTTTTGCCAACATAGTTGACGCCTGCGGCATTGGAGATGGACAGGCTGGGGTTGCTCCATTTTGTGAATATGGTTTTGTAATCGTTAAAGCCGATGGAGCCATACAACTGGAGATCCTTACCGATGGAATAGTTGGCATCGATGCTGATCTCATACCCCCTGGTGCGGAAGTTACCGGCGTTGATCTTTGGACCGCTGGTACCAAAGGTAGCGGGCACGCTGGTGGACTGGATCATGCCATTGTTGTCACGCTGGTACCAATCGAAGGTGACCCCGATATGGTCATTCAGGATACGGGTGTCCAGACCGAAGTCCAGGGTCCTGATCCTTTCCCATTTCAACGATTTGGCAATGGATTGAGGTTGTCCGATGGTTGGCGCATAGGTGGTGGCGCCCGTCATCCAGCTGGTCGAGCCGCCGAGCATAATGGCCTGATAAGGGCTGGTACCATTAGACGTTACGTCCTGGTTGCCCAGTTCGCCATAAGAGGCGCGGATCTTCATGTCCGAGACAGCGGGTTTCAGGACATTAAAGAATTTTTCCTGGCTGATACGATAACCGGCAGATGCAGAAGAAAAGAAGGCCCAGCGGTCCTGGGGCGGGAAATAGGATGAACCATCGTAGCGGGTGTTCAGTTCCAAAAGATATTTATCCTGGAACGCATAATTGATGCGTCCAAAATAGCCGGCGAACGCTTTATGACCATGGCCATTGGGATCCCATCCGAGAGGAACGCCGGAAGAGCTCGGGCCGCTGGTCGGTGCAAGGTAAGTCAGGCCCAGCTCCGCCTGGCTGGGATCCAGCAACCCCGTGCCTTTGGCGTAGAAATTGACATTCTCGTTGCTCTCGGAGTTGATACCAGCGATGACCTTCAGATGATGATCGGCGGCGAATGTGTGCTGGTAAGTCAGATAGCCGTTGAAGGCATTTACCATGGCTCTGCCCGATGTATAGGTCACCTGATCAGATGCGGTGCTGGCAATGTTTGTCAGGTTCAGGGCGCCTGCTGTCCAGAAGTCCCATGCGATGACCGGACCGCCTGCTTCATGTCTGAGGGAGTTGTCCCTTCCGATGGTATAATCTACGCGGAAATTCAGGTCCCTGGTTATTTTCAGCGTAGCGCCAAGGTCGATCCTTGAATAGTTATCGCTAAGGCCTGCCTTGCTGGCAGCGCCCATATAGGCAGAGTTGACCCTGAAATAATGGCCCTGATAAGTACCGTAAGGGAAGTAAGCGCCCCAGCGCCAAAAATAATACCAGTAGTCCTGATATTGATAAGGGTAATCATATTGATAGTTGCGGTACAACATTTTAGCGCTGACATCCAACCAGTCTGTAACGCTGGCGTTTATGCCGGCAGTAATGTTATATTTTTTAACGGCGTCGGCGTTCATCTTAAGCATGCCGCCATCATAGCTGTAGCCTCCGGACAGGTAATAGCTGAACTTTTCGCTGCCACCGGAAATGGCGAGGTTGTGATTTTGGGAGAAGGTGTATTTGTTCAGGAATTCTTTTTTGGGGTCCCACACTTTGTAGAAATAAGTACGACCGCTGGGTCTGATATCCCAGTCCTGGCCTTTGATCATTTCCAATCCCGTGTTCTTGCCTTTGTATGTTTTTTCCCAATTGGCGATGCCATCGGCCAGCGTATCGAGGTTCATGCCGAATGTTTCCGGCGAGGAGACCCCGGAGCGGATACCGGCGGCGTTGAGGGCGTGCAATTCATCCACCGGCTCTGCGAAATCGGGCAGAATGGTTGGGGTATTCGCCGCGAAATTGTTGGTATACGATATCGTCGACTTTTGATTTTTCCTGCCCGTCCTGGTTTTGATCAATACAACACCAAATGCGGCTCTGGCGCCATAAATGCTCGCGGAGGCGGCGTCTTTGAGGACCGAGATACTTTCGATGTCCTGGGGATTGATGACGGAAAGGTCATCCGTCTGAACGTTGTCAACCAGGATCAGCGGTCTGCTTTGACCGTTGATGGAGCCGATACCGCGGATCTTGATATCAGCGCCGGCTGTCAGACCGCCGTTGCCGTACAGGATGGTAAGGCCGGGAATAACGCCCTGGAGCGCCCTTGTGGGGTCGTTCATAGGTTTGCTGCCAAAGGTCTTGGTGACGTCTACCGTGGCTACGGCGCCTGTGAGGTCGGCTTTTTTCTGGGAGCCATAGCCTACGACGACCACCTGGTTAAGTGAGTTGTCTGCGAGCGCCAACGATACTTCATAGGTCGTGGCAGCCGTGATCTTTACGGTGACTGGATTGTAGCCAACGGAAGAGACGACAAAGGATTTTGCTCCATTGGCCTGGAAGGTGAATTTGCCTCCCGCATCGGTAGTGAGGCCTTTGTTGCCGGAGACGGTTATGCTCGCACCCGGTATTGGAGCGTGCGTGATCTTGTCAAAGACCTCGCCTGTGATCTGCTGCCCGAACGCCTGGCTGGTGAACCAGCAAAGCAATCCGACGAGCGACAGCGCTTTGTAATTTCTCATAATGTAAATTTTAAGTTTTTCCTTGGTTGAGTTTGTTTATGGTGATTGTTAGGAAAACCATTGTTAATGGGCCGCCGTGCGGGCCGGTGGTACGAATTCCATGATGCTGCCTTCGATGAGGCTGATCCAGATATTGCCTTCCCTGTCGGCCGTGATCCCGTTGATAGAGGAATTACCCGCCCGGTGTTCAAGGAGGATCCTGCCCGTGGCGGCATCTGTAGCGACAAATACTCCATTCTTTGTCCCCGCGTATACCACGCCGTTGCTTTCGATGATGGGGCAGGGGTTGTGTTCGTATCCGAATGCTGCGTTGGCCTCCCAGTTGAGGTGGAAGGAGTCCGAGGTCGTACTGACGGCGATGATGGTGTCGTTCATCAGCTTGGCATATACCTGTCGGCCGTCTGCGGAGATGCCCATGGATTCGCGGACATGACGGCTGTTATTGCGCCAGAGGGTCTTGCCTGTGGTCCGATCGATGGCAGTCATATAGCGATCCGGCGCTACGATGAATACTTTTCCGTCTGCGATGGCCGGAACGACATTACCGGGAGAGTACAGCTTTTGTTGTTTGCCATTGTCCCATTGCCATTTCAGCTGACCTGTGGCTGCATCGAGGCAATAGAGGCGGCGGTCCCAGGCGCCAAAGATGACGTTATCGCCATCGGGAGAAAGGACGGGTCTGGCCTGCAGCTGTCCTTCGGGGTTAGTGTTCTTCCATAGGAGCCGTCCGTCCGTGATGTGCAGCTTATAGAAATGGCTGCCCGTGCCGATGTAGAGAGCGTCGTCCTTTACCAAACCTTCACTGATGCCGGGCTGTCCGGTGGGGAGGTTCCATTTTTCTTTACCTGTTCCCGCGTCGACGCCGTGCAGGTAGCCGTCCACCGTGCTAAAGGCAACGATACCCTTTCCATACACCGGCGTGCAATAGATGGAGCCCGGGTATTGGTTGCGCCAGCGTACTTTATGGGTAAGGGGGTCGAGCGAGATGACCTGCCCCCGGGAGTTGCCGTATATGATGGTGTGTTTGTCCACAGGCAGGACCCCTGTAAAGATGGAGGCTGTGTCGTTCAGTCGAAAAGGGATGACGGCCGGCGGATAGGCTATGTTGATAGATGAATCGGGACGCGGCATGGAAGGGCGGTGATCTGTCACCGGAGAAGGGTCGGAGAGGGAGAATGCGATGAAGGGGGCGCCAATGGGCTGGTGCAACCGTTTTTCATAGAGGCAGGCGCTGTCATTGCGGAGGGTGAGGATGTTGTAGCCGGGGATGTCGGAGCTGCCGATGAGGGCTGCGCGACCCATAAGGCCGGGGAGTCCGTCGAAGTTATGGAGGGACAAGCGGTGGCCGTGTCCGCAGAGGACCAGACGGGTATTGTATTTTTTTAGTATATCCGTTACTTCATACCAGTTGTCGAGACCGTCGCCCAGGGGATAGTGGGCGAGAGAGATAACCGTCCGGCCCTGTGTGGCTGTCTGGCTGAGCGTTTGTTCGATCCATTGGACGTCTTCTTCTTTTACGTGTCCGTCGCCCATTTTGAGGAAGGGGCCCGTGTCGAAGCCTATAAACAGATAGTTGCCGGAGATGAAGAAGAAGCGGTCGTTGCCCCACAGGCGGGGGAAGGTTTGGCAGGCGGATTCGGACCAGTTGGTCTCGTGGTTGCCCGGAACGATATGGAGAGGGATCTTAAGCTGACTTAGGATACGGTGTACTGTGACCAGTTCCGTGTCGAGTCCGGTGTTGGTGAGGTCGCCTGTGACGACGGCGAAGTCATAGTCACCTGTGTTGATCTCGGCGACGATGTTTTCGAGGTTGGGTTCGCTGACAGCGCCTGGCGAGACATGGATATCCGTTAGGAAGGCAATGCGAAGGCCGCGATCGTCGGGGCTGGGTACGGAGGCGGATGAGCCTGAGGGGTAGGTTTTTTGGGCGAAGCCGGGAAAGTTTATTGCTATTAGGCTGATTGACAATAGAATGCGGAGATGGAATACCCTAATAAAAGAGACAGGTCTTTCGAGAGATTGAATAGAGGGCGCTGGTTTTTGCATGCTGGTTTTGGTTAAGGCCGGCTGAAGTTAGCGCAAAAAACCGCAAAAAAATGCATAATAGTTAAAATTTAGCCAAAATAAACGGGATTTTACGCTTTTTTAATTTGTAAGGTTACGAGAATGAGGGGGATGATGCGTTTTTGTGCAGTTTTGTTGGTGTGAGGGGGTGAGGATTTGCCGGATCGGAGGCTGTTGGAATGAGGGGGGAGGGGAGGATATTGGATTTTCCGGTGGGCTTATTTGAAGGTAAAGCGGGCGGTGAGGGCGAAGGCGTCGGGTACGAAATTGATCTTTGGGATAATGTCGAGCTCTGGTTTCCAGTCGAGGGAGAGATTAAGGGGGGCGTTTTGGAATTTGTAGTCCAGGCCTACGATGCCGGTGGGCCCGAGGAAAGTCTTGTGGCTTTGGACATGATTGGCATCGGTAACGGTTTCGAAGCCCAGGTAGCCACCTGCACCATAGAACCAGGTGAACGCCGGGGTGCCGCCAATAAGCTGATGTTTTTCATACAGGGCGCCTATCCCAAACCTGTCGCCAAATGAAATGAGACCTTCCAGCGCACGTGTCTCATCCATAAAATACTTTATGCTGACGGAGTTGCTCAGGGTTGGAGCTGCTGAGCTGAACCGGACGCCCATGGCAAACTTATAGTCCTGCGCAGACACATGATTGTACAGGCTGGTGGCCGCCAGGAACACCAGGCAAAGGATGATTACTCGCATAAATAAGTTTGCTAATTGGAACGAGAAAAGGGCCTAAAATATTAATGGCCCTCTGTTAGAACTTTCTTAAAATACGGCTGAAATGCAGCTATTCGAAGAGGTCTTCTTTTGACTTTGGGCGTCGTGCTTCCTGCCATTTGAATCCACGGAGGCGCATGTCGTCGAAGTTGACCTTTTTAAAGGGGATCATGCTGCCTTCTGCGTCGTTGCGCAGTACGACCTTACGCAGTTCTCTTCCACCGGTGTCGGACTTAGCCGCGAAGATCATGTCGATGATGTCGGCGTGCGCTTTGTTGACGCCTGTGTAGGCCTTGTTGTCGTCCTGTACATAGTAGATGCTTTCGGCATTGCCTTTGGCGCGCATATAGTCTACCTGGCCATCTTTAAAATACGCATTGATGGTGGTGCCTTTGATCTGGTTGTAGAAATCCCTGGCTACTTTATTTATGGCCAGCCCATTCTCGAAGACATAGAGTCTGTTGGCCTTTTTGTTTTTCGTGTAGACATACATCGTATCGCCCGTGATCTGGTAGTTGCCGCTGCCCCAGGCGATGGGGTTATAGAAGAGCCGGAAGATGGAGTCCTGCCCGGAGTAATACAGGCTGTCGGAGACCGCCTGCAGGCTGTCGGAGAATATGCGGACGTGGTGGTAGGCGAGGATATAGCGCAGCGTGCTGTCCGTGATGGGAGCTTTGGTGGTGTCCGTATATTTTTCGTGGTCGCGGTCGGGTTCGGGCTGTCGTGCTACTTGTATGGGTGCGGATGGACGGATGGTGTTGTCGGGGAGCGTCTTTATCAGGCTGTCCCCCCTGACCTTGACCACCATGGGGTGGGTGCTATCGGGGCTGGATGTTGACAGCGTATCCCTTGCATTGATGCTGTCGGTGGCAACCCTATGCAGGCTGTCCATGGTTTCCAACTTTTCGGGTATTTTCGGTCTGTCGATGAGCCGGGCGGAGTAGAACGTATCGGCTGCAATATATATAGAGTCTTTGTCCTGTTTGAGGATCATGATCGGCCGCTCCGTTGCCAGAAAGTAATTCTTCTTTTTGTTGTTGTACATGCGACCGGCAACGATAACCACGCCTTCTACCGTATCGGCATACCTGGCATTACCAACGGCGGTGCTGATGCCGGTGCTGTCATCGATATTGACGCTGTCGCCTACCAGTTTCTGACCACCATCGGTGATCACCGAACGTTGACCGAAATAAGCTTTATGTGTTGGCAGATCGTAAAACCCTTCCCTGGTGCGGACGGTGCGGCGGGTGCTGTCCTTGAACTGGATAAAGGTCTCGGTGATGAATGTAGAGCGTTGGTTAGCGGTATTGTATAACAGCGAGTCGGCGGAAAGATCGTATTGAGGGTCCCTTAGCACTACGTTGTTCCTGAAATAAACGTCCTTTGTCGCCTCATAATAAATACCCCTCTCGCTGGTGAGGACGGAGCCTTTGTTCTTAATCCTTCCTCCATGATCATAGGTACCCACCTTTTGGTTGAGGTCGTATTCTAATTCCTGGGTGGTGAGCTCACCTCTACCATCCTTAAGCGTTACGTTCTTTTGGAAGTGCACGATCTTTTTATCGACCTCGTACTTCATGTATTCGGAGAATATGTTGGTGGAGTCGTTGTCGTTGATGTGTACGTGTCCGAAGGATTCTATAAAATTATTCTTCGGATCGAGGATCATGCTATCGCACATGATGATGGTATTCTCCTGACGGATCTTTACATCGCCGACCAGAAAGGTGAGCTGGCTGGAATCCGGCCTGGTCTCGGAATGGTAAGACAATGCGTTCAGGATCTGCACCACCTTCATGGAGTCATTGCCGGGCGTTCTGAAAGGGATACCGCCCTGTGTCCGTTGTGAAAAAGCCGCCTGGCTGAGGAAAAGCCCAAGGAGGGCCATACAGACATGAATAAACACCCTCGTTCTCATCATTACTTATTGGCGGGTTTCACTGCTGTGGTCGAGTCTACGGGGGCCATCAGGGGGCCGCTTTTATCCTTTTTGCCGAATACGGATACATTGACATATCTCTTGGGGTGTATGCGTACGTCATCCAGCAGGATATTCAGGCTGCGGGTAGTGGCTTCGAGGTTCTGATATAGTTTTTTATCATTCAATAGCAGGCCCAGTGAGCCATTGCTGCTGTTGACCTTTGTCAGCAGACTTTTCATCTCGTTCACGGCGGACTGCAGGCTTTCCACCGTCTCGGGGATCTTGGCTGCCGCGAGGTTGGAGGTGGTCTTTTCTACATTTTCCAGGGTATGGGTGATATGATCGTTGTTCTTAGCCAGATTGGCGGTGAATGTATTGACGTTCTTCAGGGATTGGGCCAGGGCGCTTGTCTGAGCGTTCAATAATATCTGCAGTTGGGCCGAGGATGCAGCCAGGTTGGCGACAGTGGCGCTGATATTGCCCTTTAGCCGGGGGTCAAACATAGAGCCGATGGCCTGTATGAGACTGTCCAGGGACGTAAGTGTGCTACCCAGCTTGAGGATGACGGGATTTACGCTCTCCTGTACCTGCGCAAGGAGGTTGGATTTCTTTTTGGTCTGGAGGGTGTCCCCATCCTGGAGGAATTGGGTGGCATCGCCTTTGGTAATGACGATGGTGGCGGAACTGATCAGCCCTGAGTTGATGACCCCAATGGAGTTTTCGGGAATATGAACGTCCTTTTTCAGAGCAATAGTCACTACGATGCCCTTGGTGAGGTCCTGATCCGACTCGTTAATAGCGGATACGGTGCCTATCTGAAGGCCATTGATCAATACGGCATTGGAGACTTCCATGCCTTCCACGTTGTCGAATACGGCATAGAGCTTTTTGTTGTGATGGAAGGCGCTGCTGCCTTTCAGATAATTAAAACCCAATATCAGCCCGGCTACGGCCACAACGGCCAGTACTCCGATCTTAAATTCATTAGAAATTTTCATCTGTAAAATTTGATCAGTACTTTATATGTTTGAGTCTCCGGTGACAAATGTAGTGAAATTGCCGGCTTTGGCCGTTTTCGGGAAAGTTAAGATTATGGTGTGCCGGGCGCATGTCCCTCGATGGTGTCCTTGTATTTCCTCAGCGCGTCCACGATATTGCGTACTATTTCGTCTTGCCCTTCCTCGCTGTTGAGGTATACCTCTTCTTCCTTGTTGCTGAGAAAGCCTGTCTCTATCAGCACGCTGGGCATGCCTGTAGCCTGCAATACCTGGATGCCTTCATCCCTTTGCATAACGCCGTCGCTGTGACGGCCGGCCTTTACAAATTCATTCTCCACCAGGGTGGCGAACAGGGCGCTGTTGGCAAAATATTTCTTTTCGTATAGCTGTGCTTTGATCTTGGCTTCGGGGCTGCTCATGTCGAAGGCGTTGGCGGCCTTTTCAGTGCTATCGTCTACTTCACCTCCTCCTTCTGCTTCGGAGATGGCTTTGCCCTTAAAAACATTCCGGTCCGCCTTCCAGATATATGAGCCCGTGCCTACGCGGGTATTCTTTACATAATAGGTTTCGTAGATGGGTACCCGCCTTTTTTTCTTCTTGCCCACATATTTATGCCCGATGACCCTATGAACGGCGTATGTACCGGGTGTATGGCCATCGTTGTTGGCATGGATACAAATAAAAAGATCCCCTTTGGATTTGTTGGCCAGCTCGGCCCTGTAATGCAGTCCCTGACCCTTGGTCGGCATATTGCCGGGCATGATGTCGGTAGTGCGGGTATACACGAGCTTTATATCGGGGAAGGCTTCTTCAATCGCCTTTCCCAGCTTGAGGGAAATAGACAATGCCACGTCCTTTTCCTTTGAGAAAAGACCTTCCGTACCCGGATCAAAGCCTCCATGACCGGGATCTATTATAATGGTGCGCAGAACTGGCTTTTGGGGAGGACGTGTTGTGAAAGCAGTAATTGAACATATAATTACCGGCAAGATCAACAAACAGGTCATCTTTTTCATCATAGTCATTTGTTATTTTCACGAATTACAGGCAATCTTCACATAATCTTAATGGTGTAATGGCTATTTTTGTGCGTCCGCCTATTGGACTGAACCCGCTAAGTATGAATATTAACGGACGCAAAATTAGCTCAAAATATTTACTGACATTGATTTTTACTGCTATATTCTTTTCAGTAACGTTCAATAGTCCCGCAAATTATTCGTCCGCAGCACGTTTTTGCAATATTTTAAGTTCTCATGAACCATTGGACGATCCTGGTTCCGGGTCCGATGAGCCTTCTACCGGCCTGGCCGCCGACACCAGCAAACCCGGATTCCGGGTCATGCCCCCGCCTGCCAGCAGGGATACCATTCCCCGGGATTCCTTGTTGAGGCTGAGGGACTCGGTATTGAAACTCCGGGACTCGGTGTTAAAGCTTGGGGACTCTGCCCGCCTGGACTCCCTGGACATGATCCTAAGCACCATTCCAGACTCCCTTCATAAGGCATCGGATACTCTGGACTACAAGATCAGCAAAGATACGATGGCAGCCGCTATCGACTACAAAGCTTCGGATTCCGTGGTCATGGATATCCCCACTAAAAAGATCACCCTTTATAACAAGGCCGAATCGAAGTACCAGGATGCGACACTGACCGCCTATAAGATCGAATATGACCAGCAGCACAACCTGGTAACGGCTACTCCTACCAAAGACACGGCCGGTAATGTCATCGGTCTGCCCAAAATGGTGCAAGCCGACAATACCATGAATTCGGACACCATTGTCTACAGCGTCAAGAGCCAAAAAGGGGTTACACAGCACACGAATACTGTCGCCGGCTCAGACATGTATCTCCATGCGGAAAAGATGAAAAAGATCAGCCCGGAGGAGTATTATGGCTACAAAGGCAGGTTCACCTCCTGCAATCTGGATACACCCCATTTTGCCTTCGTCACCAATAAAATGAAGCTGATCAATAAGAAGTTCGCCATCACGGGTCCGATACATCCCGAGTTCGAAGGCGTGCCGATCCCTATTTATATCCCCTTTGGCTTTTTCCCTATCTCGACGGGGCGTCATTCGGGCCTGTTGCCACCCCAGTTTACTGCCAATGACCAGGCGGGTGTCGGATTGGAAGGGCTGGGTTATTACAAGGTGATCAACGAATATCTTGACGTGACGGTCCGAACGAATCTTTATTCCTATGGGGGGTGGAACCTGTACGTGACCCCGACCTACCGGGTGCGATACCGGTACAGCGGACAGATGGCCTTCGCCCTGCAGAACACCAAGCTATTGAGTAACTCCGGTAAGGATGCGTATACGACGGGCAGGACCTGGAGCCTCAACTGGAGCCACTCGATGGACTCCAAGGCGCGACCGGGGACCACTTTTTCCGCCAGCGTGAACGTCATGTCTACGAAATACAATTCCTATGTACCCAACAACCCCACGGCCGCTTACAATAATCAGTTAGGTTCTTCCATTATGTATTCCAAGACATGGAATGGCAAATACAACCTTTCGGTGGGCGCTACCCATAGTCAGAACAACCTGACCCGTCAGATAACGGTCAGCGCACCCAACCTGACCTTTACGGCTCCCACCATCTACCCATTGCAAAAGAAGGATTTTGTGGGCCAGGCAAAATGGTATGAGAAACTGGGTATCGGATTAACGACCAATCTCTCGGGTGGGGCCACTTTCTATGACTCGGCCGCCAATTTCAAGAAGGTCATCGATACTTTCCAGTGGGGCGCCCAGAACAGCATTCCCATCAGCCTGGCATTGCCGTTGAAAGGACCTATACAGGTCACGCCGGGTTTTAGTCTTTCGAACAGGGTCTTTTCACGGAAGCTGTTCCGGCAATATGATACGGCCCTCCGGAAGGTAGACACGCTTGGCATACAGAAAGGCATTTGGACGATGGAGGATATATCTTTCAGCCTGAGCCTGAGCACGGCTATCTTCGGTACCTTTCAAAAGTTCGGCAAAAACAGCTCGCTGATGGGCATCCGGCACGTCATACGACCTACCATTAGCCTGAGCTATAAACCCGACCTTGCGAGCAAAGCCTATTACAATCTGCCTGTGCCCAATGCAGATTCCAGCGTCAAGAACCCTATCTATACCCGGCGTGTATCCTATTTTGATGGAGCCACGTTTGGACCATTTGGGGAAGGTGTGTTCGGAGGCATATCCTTTGGGCTGGATAACCACTTCGAAATAAAGACCCGGTCGAAAAAAGATACTACCGAAGGGGGTATCAAGAAAACCACTATCATCGATGGCATCGGGTTCAACGGCAGTTACAACTACCTGGCCGACAGCTTTAAATTGTCCAATATCTCTTTTTATTTCCGTAGCACGCTGCTGCAAAAGATCAATATCACGGGTGGCGCCAACCTGGACCCCTATATAACGGATTCGCTTGGCCAGCGGCGGAATATATTAGCCTGGCAACGGCCGGGAAAAGGATTCTCATTGGGAAGGATCACGGGTGGCAACCTGGCTATCTCTTCCAGCTTCAAGAGCAAACCCAAAGATGAGAAGCTGGAAAAGGATAAACAAGCGTTACAGCAGGACCAGATACCCATGACCATGGAGGAGCAGCAGGCGCAGCTGAACTATATCCGTAATAACCCGGCGCAGTATGCAGACTTCAATATACCCTGGTCATTGAACCTTTCTTTTGCATTGAACTTTTCGACTACTCTGAAGCCCGATTATTCGGGATATCAAACGCTGGTGACCTCTTCTATCAATTACAGCGGGGATTTCAACCTGACGGAAAAATGGAAGATAGGCCTGAATGGATTTTATGATGTGCATGCCGCGAAGATGCAGTCGCTGACCACGTCGATATCACGGGATATGCATTGCTGGCAGATGTCGATCAATGCGACGTTGATAGGGTATAGTCACTTCTTTAACTTTACCATCAGTCCGAAGGCGGGGTTCCTGCAGGACCTGAAGATCAATCGGACCAAGTACTTTTACGATCAATAAGGAGACCTTGCGGGGCGCCTACTTCCGGTGCGTCGTATAGTAGTTCCACATGATGTCGAATATTTTTTGTTTGAGCGTGTCGGCCGTGTCGTCCTTTTCCGGCGTCACGGGCGGAAGGAAATGAATGGCCAGGACATGCGGGCGGAAATAAAAGGTCTTACCGGGCGGCATGACCTTGCGGGTGGAAAAGATCAGGGCGGGGATGATGGCTTTGCCGGTGGCGAGAGAGAGCCGGAAAGCGCCGCTGTGGAATTCTTTTAATGGCTCATCGGTCTTATTCCTCGTGCCTTCAGGGTAGAGACACATGTGGAGTCCCATTTCCAGCACTTCTTTCATCTTTGTGAAACTTTCCTTGCGACTGTTCTCATCCTTCCTGTCGACAAGCACGCTGCCGGTGCGATAGAATAGGCCAAATATAGGGACCTTTGCCATTTCGATCTTGGCGATGGTCTTGTTGCCACCAGGGATGGCCGGGTATGATACAGGCACGTCGAGGAGCGCGTTGTGATTGCATAAAACGATGTAGGTCTCCCCTTTTTTGAAATTCTCTTTTCCTTTTGTTCTTAGGGGGCAGCCGGCCAGCGGTAGAAAAACGCCCATCCATATGCGCGACATGTGGACAAAGGCATTGGTCTTTTGCGGGTCCTTTCTGAAATAGGAGAAGATCAAAAAGGGGATGAGCACTATAAGCATGGTGACGACGAAGACGATGATCACCCATACGGCCCAGAGGCTACAGAGAAGATCCGTGAAACGTTGCTTTTTCATCATATATTATTCAACTTCCAATCAATCGGATCGATGCCTTTGCTCATCAGCCAGGCATTGGTCTTTGAGAAATGTTTACAGCCGAAAAATCCTTTGTCGGCGGAAAAAGGGGAGGGGTGCGCTGCCTTGAGCACGAGGTGTTTTGTCTCGTCCACCAGGCTTATCTTTTCCTGTGCGAACTTTCCCCATAATAAAAAGACGACGTGTTCTTTCAGGTCGGATATCTTTTGGATGACGGCGTTGGTAAATTCGGCCCAGCCGATCCCTGCGTGGCTCATCGGCTCGTTGGCCCTTACCGTCAGGGATGCGTTGAGCAACATTACCCCCTGTTCGGCCCAATGCGTGAGATTGCCATGGTTTGGGATGGGCACGCCTATATCATTTTGCAGCTCTTTAAAAATATTGACCAGCGAGGGTGGGGGCGGGATGCCTTTTGGCACGGAGAAACTGAGTCCGTGTGCCTGTCCCGGTCCGTGATAGGGGTCCTGTCCCAGGATCACGACCTTTACGTTATCGAAATGGGTAGTGTTAAATGCATTGAAGATAAGGCTTCCCGGAGGGTAGATCGTTTTGCCGGACATTTTCTCCGCCTTGAGATGGGTAGCGATCTGGAGGAAATAGGGCTTGGTAAATTCCTGTTTGAGCACATCTTTCCAGGTTTCATCGATTTTTACGTCCATGCATGGATGTTTAAGGGCCTAAGATAGGACAATCCCCTCAAACCTCCTGATGGTGGTGAGCGGCCACCTTATTGTACTCGTCGATGAGCTTACGTTGCAGATCGAAAGGCACCGCCGCATATTCCTGGAACTGCATCCGGAATTTGGCCCTTCCCTGTGTGAGGCTTCTCAGAGAAGAAGAGAAGTCCTGCATCTCTGCCAGCGGCACCCTGCTGATGACCTTGGTGAAATGCCCTTCGGAGTCCATGCCTTCGATGATGGCGCGGCGGGTCTGCAGGTCGCTGATGATGCCACCCGTCTGGTCATCCGGACAGAGTACGGTGACGGTGTAGATGGGTTCCAGTATCTGTGGGTCGGCCTGTTGGAATGCCTGCTTAAAGGCCATCAGTCCGGCGATCTTGAAGGAGATATCATTCGAATCCACCGGATGCATCTTGCCATCGTATACGATGACCCGTACATCCCGGACATAGGAGCCGGTGAGCGGACCTTCCTGCATTTTTTCCATAACGCCTTTCAGGATCGAGGGCAGGAAGCGCTGATCGATGGCTCCTCCTACGATGCAATTCAGGAAGATAAGCTTGCCACCCCAGTCGAGGGCGTACTCATCCCTTCCGCGTACAGAAAGACCCTTTGGATCGGGCATGCCTTCATACCAGGGCTCCACCTGCATGTATACTTCACCGAACTGACCGGCTCCACCCGATTGCTTTTTATGTCTATAGCTGGACTGGACCATTTTCCGGATCGTCTCACGGTAAGGGATACGCGGGCGGATGAAGTTGATGTGCAAATTTTTGGAGATATGCTCCAGCTTCCACTTGATGACGGAAAGATGCAGCTCGCCCTGGCAGTGCAGCAAGGTCTGTTTCAGCTCTTGTGAGACTTCTATTATTACTGTGGGGTCCTCTTCCTGCAGCTGATGAAGGGCAGTTGACAGCTTTTCCTCATCTCCTTTTTGGGCGGGCTCAATGGCAACGATCAACAGTGGAGGGGGGAATTCGATGGGCTCCAACTCGACATTATGTCCACGGGCGTGGAGGGTGTTGTTGACATGCGTATGCTTTAGCTTGATGGTAGCGCCGATGTCGCCTGCCGAGAGCTGGTTGACGGCCGTGCGTTTGCTGCCTTCCACGACAAAGAGCTGGTTGAGTTTTTCGGTGACGCCGTTGGATTCATTGATCAGCTCCATGCCGGACTTGACTGTGCCCGAGTAGACCTTGAAAAAACTCATGTCCCCGATATGGGCTTCGGAGATGGTCTTATAGATGAATATACAGGGTGGCCCTTCGGGATCGCAGGGCAGGAGATCGCCCGACAGGGTCTTTTGAGGAGGCATCTCTGAGGGGCAGGGGCCTACGTTGTCGATGAATCCCATGATACGGCCGCTGCCCATATTCTTTTTTGCAGACAGACAGAAAAGAGGGAAGAGGTCGTGGTTGACCATGGCTTTTTTCAGACCATCCCGCATTTCGTCCTCATCCAGCTCTCCTTTTTCGAAATATTTTTCCATGAGGGTCTCGTCATTGCCGGCGATGGCCTCTATCAATTCTTTATGGAGCCTGTCGGCCCTTTCTCTTTCTTCTTCGGGAATGGGCAGCTTTTCGGGTTTGCCGCCTTCGGGTGGGAATTTATATTGGGTCATTCGAAGTACGTCGACGATGGAGTTGAAGCCGAGACCGGGGTTGAGGGGATATTGGACGACTACCACGTTGGAGCCGAAGTGGTCGCGGGCCTGGAGGACGGTGTGGTCGAAGTCCGCCTTGTCCTGATCCAGTTTGTTGACCGCCAGGAGCATGGGGGTCTTGAATTTTTCCGTGTATTCCCAGATAAGGTCGGTACCTACTTCCACTCCGAAATTGGCGTTGAGCAACAAGACCCCGGTGTCCGCCACACGCAGGGCCGATACCACTTCTCCCACGAAATCGTCGTAGCCAGGGGTATCCAGGATGTTGATCTTGTAGCCTCTCCATTCGGTATGGAGAAGCTTGGAGAAGATGGAATTACCGCGCTGCTGTTCCAGTTCGTAGAAGTCACTGACAGTGTTTTTTTCTTCGATGGTGCCGCGGCGGGTGATGAGTCCTGCTTCATATAGCATGCATTCGGCGAGGGTAGTCTTGCCGGAGCCGGCATGGCCTAACAGGACTATGTTCTTGACGTGAGAGGTGTCGAAGCTAGTCATGGCAAGCGAATTTGTTATTAAGTTACGGAGTTTTTCTCTATTTCCACAGCTCACGCAGCTATATCCTCAATTCAAGCAGATGCGGCATTTGTCATGGCAGGTGGCCCGATAGATTTGTACAACAATAAAACGAAGGAAGTTATGAAGCACAACTTATTCATTATCTGCACCCTGTTGACCATGGCCGCAACGGCCGGCTGTTCGAAAAGCAAATCCAAACCCGGCACGGACACCGGTGACATCGGGACGCATTATGTAGATCCTCAGCTGGTAGGCACCTGGTTATGGACGGAAGGCAGCGATGGCGCCTATTACAATAATGACGGTGTTTATCAAGGCGCTGCCTATGGACTTGCCACTCAGTATAAGATCAATGCCGACGGGTCCGGGACCTGTTTTAATCACGTGTATTCCACCATTGGCGGCTCGACGGGGTTTGAAGTGAATATTTCTTCCAGGGGATTCTTCGAGAGCGATGATAAAGGCCATCTGGGATATTTCCCGCTGAGCGGCACCTATAAAACAAGCGAAGGGACCAACCGCAGCCTGCGGCCCGACGAGCTGTACAACCTCAAGACCGGGGAGGGAAAAGTGACATTGTACCAGAAACTGGTGGTAACGGAACAGGGCGGACGCACCTGCTTCCAGGTGACTTCGAGCGACAATATTACAGACACCTATTTTAAGGTGAATTAACTGCCCCGGATTCTCTAATTTTAGGGTATGTTGTCTTACTCCACCATACCCGTTCCTGAAAAATTGCATGCTTTTGTCCGGCATGTCTGGGTGATCGAGTTCGGCCAGGAAAGGGCCACTTCCGTCGGAGAGGAGGTGGGACGCCTATTTTCCATCTATGCGGATGGCTGTCCGGGCCTGATCTTCCAACAATCGGAGAATGGATTGTTACTCAACCAAAAGAAGAAATTATCCCCCGTATTCCTATATGGCCAGACCGTGGCTCCCATCGACATGCACTCGGCGGGAAGATCGGGGATGATCGTGGTTTGTTTTCATCCATATGCCCTGCATAGTCTTTTCAAATTCAGTGCGAAGGAGCTGACGGATGACTGTCTCGATATAAGTCTGCTGTCGGCTGTACGTGGCAGACAGCTGCGGGACCGGCTTTGGAATACCGGGACTGCGCATGAACAGGTGTCCATGCTTTTCAATTACTTGGAGCAGGTGGTCGAAAAGAATAAGGCCATGGCCGATCTGGGTATGGCACATGCTACTTCCAGACTGTTCCAGTCCAATGGGAAGATGCCATTGCCTGCGCTACAGCGGATGTTGAATCTTAGTCCAAGGACCTTCGAGCGGAGGTTCGAACAATATATCGGAATATCTCCTAAGCTGTTCTCCAGAATAGCTCAATTCCAGGCCGCGCTCAAACATCTGCAAAGCGGCAAATTCGATAAGCTGTCCGACATCGCATACACGTACGGTTATGCAGACCAATCCCATTTTATCCGGAACTTCTCCCGATTTACGGGCTTGTCTCCCTTGCGCTGGCAAAAGCATGCCTATGCCGGCGAGGATGCGAGCGACTTTCCAGGGATGACCAGACCAATTTGACGGTTTTGTTCTATTTCCGGGGCTGAAGTCCTTTTAGTATTGCGTTAAAATACAATGCTATGGGGATCAGGCTTATTGTGCTGGGCATGCTGGCGGGGGTGGTAGGAATGCAAGCGTTTGTGAAACCTTCGACGGGGCTGCCGCTACACCTGTCCGAATATCAGATCTTTGAAGGTCTGCCTTCTGATCTGAAGCCTGCTGCCGGCTTTAAACTCTATGACCTGGCAACTACCTTATTTACCGACTATGCAGAGAAACAGCGTCTGATCAAGCTGCCGCCGGGGAACCGGCTGCAGCGGGTGGGGGATGGGCTGCCTGTCTTCCCGGAAGGGACGATGCTGGTAAAGACCTTTTACTATTACAACGACAAGCAGTATCCGACCAGGGGCAAGCGGCTGATCGAGACGAGGGTGATGGTGCTGTCGAATGGGCAGTGGACATGGGGGACTTATCTCTGGGACGATAGCGGGACCGAGGCGATGCTTGTGAATACTTCTACTAAAATAAAGATCGACTGGCGGGATGGGGTAGACAGGCATATACAGTATGTGGTCCCTTCACATGGGGACTGTGTCAAATGCCACAACAGTGCGGGGAAGTTCATGCCTATCGGCCCTACGATCCGGAACCTGCGATTGGGGCCGGCTTTTGCGCCTTCGCTACCCGTCTGGCAGGATAGCTCTTATACACTGCAGCAAAGGGTAGGGGCCTACGTAGAGGTAAACTGTGCGCATTGTCATAATCCGGATGGCTTTTGCGCCAGGTCGGGTCTGGATCTCCGGTGGAGGGCAACATTGACGGATCAGCGAGCACTTGGCAAAATGATCAAGTTCATGCGGAAAGGGCGGATGCCCTTGATCGGGACGACTATCGTGCACCAGGAGGGAGTAGCGCTCCTGGAAAAGTATCTTAAAAATCTATCAAACAAATAATCATGAGAATGTTGTTTATTTCCATTACGCTGGTGGGATTGAGCACTGGTGTGTTTTTCGCATGGAGTTGTTCGGTGTTGCCAGGGTTGAAGTTGTTATCCGCCCGGGAGTATGTCCTGGCTTTTCAGTCGATGAACCGGGCGATCCAAAATCCTGTTTTTTTGCTTTGCTTTTTAGGGGCGGGGATCGTGCTGCCAGTGACCACCTGGATGCATAGAGGGGATAGTGTTCAGTGTGGATTGCTGCTGGCGGCGAGTGTGTTGTATATTGTCGGGGTATTGGGGGTGACGATGGCGGGTAATGTGCCGTTGAATGAGGCGTTGGACAAATTTGATACGGGTGCGGCAACCGTGGAGCAGATGGCCCGGCAGCGGGAGCTGTTCGAGGGGCCGTGGATGGCGTTGCATAACTGGAGAAGCGTTGCGGCGGTGGTGAGTTTTATGCTGAGCGTGCTGGCGGGAGTGGTTCGATGAGGGTTAGAAAAATTTGCACATTTCTGCAAAAATTTTGCAGAGTTGGTCCTTAAAAAGTTATATTTGATCAACACTGCTTAAATCAATCGATATGAACCGCCGAGATATCCTCAAAAGGCTTTCTTTATTGACGCTTGCAACTACTGCTTTCAACAACATGCGAGGTTTGGCGGCGCCGGCTGCGCCTTTGCCTGTTCCGCCACCTGCCGTCCCGGACCTTTTTGCAGAGCTTGGCGTCACAAAGGTGATCAATGCCAACGTTACGATGACCTTTTTATCAGGGTCCCTGATGCAGCCAGAAGTACTGGAGGCGATCAATTCAACATCGCATGATTTTGCCAATATGTTTGAATTGCAGGACAAGGTGGGGGCAAAGATTGCCGAGATGCTGAAAGTAGAGGCGGCCATGGTCACTTCCGGTGCGGCCTGTGCCATCCTTTTAGGCACTGCTGCATCTATCACGGGCGCCGACAAAGAAAAGATCCGGCAGATACCTAATCTTCCGGGTCCGCGGCCCGAAGTCATTATGCAAAAGAGCCACCGGTATCTTTTTGATCAGGCGGTGACCACTACGGGTGCGAAGATCGTAGAAGTAGAAGGACCTGAGGGAATGGAGAAAGCTTTTTCCGAACAGACAGTGATGGCGCTTTTCTTTAATGCAGCGGAGAAACACAGCGTGATGCATGAGGAGTTCCTGGCCATCGCCAAACGGCATAAGGTTCCCACTTTTTTGGATGCGGCTGCGGATGTACCCCCAGTGGAGAATCTCTTTAAATTTCAGAAGATGGGTTTTGACCTGGTCACTTTCTCCGGCGGGAAAATGATACGAGGGCCTCAAAGCGCGGGACTGCTTTTTGGGCGTAAGGACCTGATAGAGGCGGCCAAGCTCAATCATAGTCCGTATGAAGCTCCTATCGGCAGGCCTATGAAGGTGAATAAGGAGGAGATGTTCGGTATGTATGCGGCTTTGAAATCTTATCTGGCGAGGGATCATCAAAAGGAATGGAATGAGTGGCTCGAACGGGCAAAACACATTGCTACGCGTTTGTCAACGATACCGACCCTTACAACGGAGATAGTGGTAGACCCCGGACCTGCGAATGCGTTCCCAAGCCTGGCGGTCGACTGGGACCATCAGCGGATAAAGACCACTCCCAAAGAAGTGTTGGCGGCCTTGAAGCAGGGCAATCCCAGCATTGTTGCGGGAGGACATCAAAACAGATTGATGATCGGCGTTGTCCTGCTGCGGCCCGATCAGGTCGATATTGTGGCGCAACGTGTAAAGGATATACTGGAGCATGCTGTCTAGGAGTTATCTTTTATTATTTGTTCTTACGGCACTCTTTGGTTTCGGGTGCCATGGAAAGAGCAGCAATTGGGGAATGTATAAATCAGATGCGCAGAGCAGCAGCTATTCCAGTCTGCGCCAGATCAATAAAGAAAATGTCCGGACCTTACAACTGGCCTGGACATTTGACCCCGATGACGCCCCGCCCGGTGCGCGACCGGCGAATAGTGAATGTAACCCCCTGGTGATAGATGGCGTGTTGTATGCCACTTCCGCGAGGCATCGGGTATATGCTGTCTCGGCAGCTACCGGAAAGATGATGTGGTCCTTCGATCCTTTTGACGGGGGACAAGGTGGAGGAGTATGTCGTGGCGTCACATATTGGGAGAATGGGAATGACAAGCGAATATTATTTACGGGAGGAGATATTCTGTTTGCGTTGAATGCCCGAACGGGAAAGCCCATCCCTGAGTTTGGAAATGCCGGTAAGGTGAGCATGAATGTCGGCATCCGCGATGATCCTCGTTTTATTTCTATCAAGCCCACTTCTCCGGGGATCGTTTATCACGATCTGCTGATCATCGGAAATGAAGTATCGGAATTATATGGAGCCCAACCTGGTTATGTCCGGGCATATAATATCAGGACCGGCCGGCTGGAATGGACTTTTCATACGATACCCCAGCCTGGTGAAGCCGGATATGACACCTGGCCTGACGGGGCCTGGAAATATGCAGGAGGCGCCAACGATTGGGCAGGCATGAGCCTGGATGAAAAAAGAGGGATCGTGTTTTTGGCGCTGGGATCGCCTTCTTATGATTTTTACGGCGCTGACAGGAAAGGGCAAAACCTTTACGGCAATTGTGTAGTGGCGCTGGATGCGGCGACTGGAAAGCATATCTGGCATTTTCAAACCATTCATCATGATCTGTGGGATTATGACCTTCCTGCTCCGCCTAACCTGGTGACGGTGATAAAAGATGGTAGAAGGGTGGATGCCGTGGCGCAAACTTCCAAAGTCGGGTTTTTATATGTTCTGGACAGGGAGACGGGGACGCCCTTGTTCCCTATAGAAGAGCGCAATGTACCTGCCTCCGACGTGCCGGGGGAAGCAGCCTGGCCTACACAGCCCTTTCCATTAAAGCCTGCTCCTTATGCCCGTCAATCGATGACAGTGGATGATCTGGCTGATTTTTCGCCGGAGGGGTATGATTCTTTAGTAAAGCTATTCAAATCTCTACGGTATGAAGGCTTATTTACACCTCCTTCCATCAAAGGTTCCGTGAATCTTCCGGGGACCATCGGTGGATCAGAATGGGGTGGCGCCGCCTATGATCCTGCTACAGGGGTACTCTATCTTAAGGCGAATAATTCCCCCGAAGTCGATCAGCTTAAGAAAATAGCACCTGAAGCCGTTACGTCCGACTCCCTGACGCCATTTCATACAGGACGGACGATCTATATGAGCTATTGCGCCAGCTGTCATAAAGAGGATCGGGGCGGAGATGAGCCCCTGTATCCTTCCCTTATCGGACTTGACAAGCGGATGACCCCGCAGCAGGCCATCGGTAAGATCCGGCAGGGTGGGGGGAAGATGCCGCCGTTCGAAGGAATGATACGGGGGAAAGAGAGGGCGATCCTGACCTTTTTATTTTCCGGTGATGACAGAAAGCTTATCCAGCAGGAGTCCGACTTACTGGAGATCCGGCACAACAGGGCTGTTACGACGGAGGCAGCAGATACAGCATCCGCCTATCTCAACGTTCTGGCCTATGCGCCTTTCAGGGGAACTGGGAACTATCCGGGTATCAAGCCTCCATGGGGTGTGCTGAATGCCATCGACCTCAATACAGGTGAATATGTGTGGAAGATTCCGGTGGGTAATGACAGTGTTCTATCCAAAAAGAATGGGCAGCCTACGGGTTTGACCGGCTCGCCAGGACCGATCGTGACGGCTGGGGGGCTGGTATTTATAGCGGGTGGGAAGGATAAGAAGCTGAGCGCTTTTGATAAGGATAATGGCAGATTATTATGGGAGGTGGTATTGCCGGCTATGGGGTCATCTACGCCCGCTACGTATATGTGGGAGGGAAAGCAATATATAGCCCTGTCTGTGGCGGGGGATAAGGTGCGCCCTGCGGGAAGGATAATGGCTTTTGCTTTGCCTTGATCAGGGGGCGTTTCCGGATGGGCTGTAAAACTGTTTGGCCTCTTGGTGGTTTTTTTCTAAATTTGCAGCCGTTTGGGCCAGTGGGGAGGACTTGCTGGCAGAATGACGAGCCGGTAGCTCAGCTGAATAGAGCTCCTGCCTTCTAAGCAGGTGGTCGTGGGTTTGAATCCCGCCCGGCTCACCTCTTGGGAAAGACAGTCAAAATTTTTTTTCTGTCTTTCCCTTTTTCTTTTAAAACCCGCGCCAGGCTTGTAAAGCAGCGATATGATATCATCTTCAAATTCGGTTTGAAAACTTTTTCCGTTAAAAATCATTTTTTTCGGGAACATCAAACCAAGTACTGTGTATTTTTCTTCTAAACTGCTCTCTTTAAATATCTTGTTGAGGTTTCGAAGGAAAAGGAAACCAAACTCCGTTATATTATCGTCTTCGGGATCCCTCCTATCGAGGTTTGCAATGTCTAACATCAACCGGTTGATCTCCGGTTCCAGGCGGCCTTTAATTTCTTTGTAATCCGCCGGGCTGATAGAACCATTCGAGCGATTGTTAGAATGATACCATCATGGCTTTGACCATATGACGATACTGTCATTGAAAGTTACAGATTTTGATTCTGCTAAAAATGAGGATTTGAATTTATCTGTGTTCGTAAATTCTATCAGATCAGTGGTCAACTGCGAGATCAATTGTTCCTTATTCAAATTTTTATATCTGTCATTTGGAATAAGAAAGTACATGTTTGTAGGCCTAAAATCTATAAACATTCTTCTACTATCCGTATTGATTCCAACCAAAAATAAAATCCTCTCATGCTCGGCTTCAATAAGTCCTAAGCTATATTTTGCAATAGCTTTTGTCGGTTTATCGGAATCACAAATGGCAAATAACCATTCATTCAGTGTTTTAAAACTAGATTCTATAGTGACTTCGGGAAGGTTATCTTCGTCGTCCCCAATCTCCACCAAGGTCGTATCTTGTTTTGTAATTGTACGTTTAGATTTCATGTTAGAAGCGTTTTTGCATGACTCATTTAAGAGGCAGATACATAAAATTAATATAAAAATCGTTACCCTCATCCGATTAAATTATTTTTGGCCGAATGCATCCTTCGACCTTTAGGATTATTCAACAACTGTCTTACTTATTGGCCAGTTTTTTGTCTTCGGTGGGCTCATTCTGTCATTGTACGTATAGACTGCTATAACCAAGCAATTCCAACTTAGCATTACGTGCATTCGATCCGCAAGGATCATATATTTATTGTATTGACTATAGAGAGCAAGCGTTCGGGTGCGAACCCTGCCATATTCATCAACTCTGCTTGAGACTATGGGGTCAGCGGTAACAGGATAAATCTCTACACCCACAATTTCCTTTGATTTCTCTTCTCTGAAAATCTGAAAATGGAAGTGGTATGTTACTTTCGGAAATTCCGTTGGCCAATCATCATCTTCTATACTGAAAGATGTCAAGTCCACCAGTGCTTTTAAAAGATCTCCTATAGATATCTTGCCCGACCGAGTATTTCCCGACGCATCCTTTGAGTCCTTGCCATCCTCATTCTTTTTCGCTTTTTCTTCCTCCTGGTGCTCGTCGCTATCCTGGTTTTTGTCAGCGGCGTTGAAGAGAGAACCGTCCTCGTTAATAAACCCTTCAGGCACCTCCATAAGCCCCTGCCCCATTGCATAACGCTGAGCATTGAACATCTTTATTTTTACACCGTCATTTTTATGATCGATTTCCTTAACAAGCGGGATATTAAAAAATGTCTCAACTCTCATCCCATCCGGATCGATGAATCGTAAAGGGTTGTTCAGCGCATAGACATAGGGGCTAAATCTTCTCGACTTTTCCGTCAGCGGATCAACATTAAACCACCTGCCTACTTGAGGATCATAATTCCTCGCGCCGTAATCATATTGCTCCCAACCCGTGCCATCATTGAATTCCTGACTCTGCAGCTCTTTGCCATTATATCGATATTTATTCTGAGCGTACTGGGACTTCAACGCCTTATCGCTGATCCCCGCCATGGTAAGTCCAAATGGGTAGTAATGCGTTTCCTCTAGGAGAGGGCCAGAATAATGCGTTACACTTAGATTATCAAAGAACACCGATATGCTCTTAGTCTCATTACTTAAGTAAATATACAAATATCCATTCTTATTTATCCGGATCATACCCGTCGCCAGGGTCTTTAATGTATCCGGACCACCCAGTCCCTGCGCACCGCTGGCAGTTGAATCGTAATTGAACTGGTCGTCGAGCGAAATATAATTTAAATATGCCTTCGGATTGGTTGGCGGCGTGGGGTTGTCGGCACTACGGAAGGCGTTGACACCCCCTAGCAAAGGGCTGGAAGTGGTATTACTCAATGTAGAGTAACTTCCTTTCGTAGTACCGGAGATTCCAATAATGCCATTGGCTAATGAGCTGAGAATTTCGGTAGTCGCATCCGTTGTACCGGTAGAGGTCTGACCGGACTTCCAATATCCACTGACGCCTACACGGTAGACATCTCCCGCCATTACTTTCAATATGATCGCTGGCCCCTCCTTTGGTGTGCTCCCGCTGATCCGGCAAACAGAGTCATTGGGGTTGGTGACAGTAGTACCGAAAGGATTTGTGCTGCCGTTGACATAATAACTCCAGACACAGGTCTGAGGAATATTATAAAACAGGGCATTTTCCGTAGCCCGGTAAGCCGCCTCCATCGTCGCCAAGTATTGAGCTGTATCCCGCTGCTGTGTAAGGACCTCCCTCGTGTTGCCCAAATGGTCCTTTTCAAAGAAGTCATATTCCCATTTATAACCAGTCGCTCCGTTTGTCCACCGATGAAAGGCCCATCGCGTACGACCCTCTTCGTGTTGGAGAAATTGAAGCGTGTCGATGCCCCCAGAGGGGTTGATGATGGTGTCCTGCTGCTGATAGACAAATCCACTCAGGTACAACGTAGTAGTAGCATGACGGGACAAGCTGTCCATGATCTGTTTGCTGATCTTGTTGCCCGTGGCATCGTAGGTATACAGAATATTACCTTTACCTTTAAAATGCACCAGCTGAGGTAGGCTCAGGTAATTGTAAATGATCGTATCTATACCTTTATTATTGTCGTGCGTTAGATTACCATTGCCATCATATCCATAGTCCGTAGCCTGCTTAGCGCCCTTGTAATGAAAATCTCCCAATGTTGACAACGAGTCATTCTTTATATCCTGAACCTGGCTGAGCTTATTGGAATTTAACTGATAACTATACGTCAACTGGTCAATAAGCGTTGAGCTAGTCACTTTTAGTCCTGACTGGTTCATGCTTAATATGTTTCCATTGGCATCATATTGCAGGTTGTTTACAGAATAGTTAACCGTAGAGCTATCCCAACTTGTACCCGAACTGTTCTGGGTAAAAGGAGCTGTAATCAGTCGGCTGACGTTGTCGTAATAGAAGTCATATTTCCTCTTTATCCCATCGCCACCGCCTCTCCATATTTCCCCGGCTATATTGCCATTAAATTGCCGGCTAGCATAATTTGTGCCGGTGATAGATGCGGCAGAATCATAGCTTAGCTCCTGACCAAAATAATTCACGGAACTTCCACCAACATATTTCTTGTTGATACCTGTTAGCCATCCCCGAATGTTGTAATCATATACCAGACTGTCAACCGTATTGCCCAGGTATTTCGCACGCATTTGCCCAAGTTCATTGTATTGTATGGAGTCAATAAGTTGATCCGAGGATTGATTATCAATATTCTTCCAAATTCTTTTCAACCGCATTGCCTGATCGTACTCCATTTTCGTGGTTATAACATGATTTTGGCTAGTATTCAACGATTTTTGATGTTTTAATACGGCGCGGAGCATCTTGCCATTAAAACTATATTGCTTAGAGAGCGTATCTTTTCCGCCAGTGTAATTGGTGTTTCTCGTCTGGATAATCCTGTCATGGTCATCGAAAAAGCTGACACTATATATATAAGCATTCGTACTTCCGACTACTTTGGCTTGGGTACCGGTTTGCAATCCTCTGGTTTGTAAGCTCCTCGACATACGCACGGGATAGTAGGGAGAAGTTCCATAACTGGTCAGGAAGTAATTAGTATTAGTAAAGAAACTGCTGTCAATGTCTGTGCCCAGACCAGATCCCGTACCCGCCACCCAGTTGTAATCGTCAAAGTAGGCTTGTGTCAATACTTCGTAGTTGCTGCTCGTATTGGGATAGCTAATGCTATTATAGGCCAGATTTTGATGGTAAGCGCGGTTGTTAGCATCTGTCAGCAATCCTGTACGGAATGGTCGGTTTAAACTATCATATTCCGTAACCATCCATTTGGCAGGGCTGCCCGCCCGTAATACAGAATCCTGGGTCATGACCAACCGGTCCCTTACATCATATACTAACCATACTTCACCGACTCCCGGTATCTTTTTGATAATTGTCCTTTTTCGGGCATCGTATTCGTAGCGAAAGCATAATTCATTGGCGACACCAGGGCTGATGGTCCAATTACCACTAGTGGTATTGATGACTTCGACGGCCCTCGGCTGCAGGACAAAGCGTAGGTTATCGAGGCTGTCATAAACATAATAGGTGTTTTGCCATCCCACCGGCCCGGCCCCTGGAGCATCAGCCAGTTGTACTTTCTTCAGGATGAGTTGGCCCTCTTTATTCTTATACTCTATGATTTGGTGGCTTTGCTCATCCGTAACAATAGTTTTCTGCAAGAGGCCTGCAGAGTAAGTACCGCTGTTTACGGGCAAACTGCCAATAGCAAAGCCAATGTCCCAAATCCGCACACTGTCACTGGCGGCATTGAAGAGATATTGTGATGCTATGCCACGACCAACACCGACCCAGCTATTGCCGGGGGCATAGGCATTCAAGGGCCTGTCTAACGGTGATTGTTCAAAAGCTGTCTTCTCATAATAATAGGTCTGTCCGGGAAACTGACTTTTATTGAAGACGGAATCCTGTTGATAGGGGGAGAATTTAAAATCTCCATCATTGATAAAGTCTCCTGACTGGAACACGTTGGATGCAAAAGGCAAATATTTGAGCTGTTCTCTTCCAAAAGAATCGTATGTGTTGACAGTCACCATGTCTTTTAGGCTAGGGCTCATCTGTTTAACGACAGTCTGCAAGGGACGCCCAAGCCCATCTACATATTTTGTGATTTGCTGGGCATCTATCACTGGGCGACGCATGAGACTATCGGTAATCTGGACGGGTGCATTGGCTTCCCAGGTCCTGACGTAATTGACCCTTGTGCCACTATTATAGGGCACGGGATTTACTACCTGGCTGAAGACTTCGGTAAAGAAGACCAGGCTACCACAAAAAAGTAGTAACCTCCTACGCCATTGACCAGAGGAAAAACCGCACATACAATATTTTTTTATTATAGATGGAAAAGTCATTGATTTATTGATTGATTAAGGGCCCCAAAAATATCTGCGGGAGTAGCATCCTTTGTCAATATTCCATACAGCACCCCTCGCTCGCTGATCAGGTACATTTGTCCAGGAGCATCTACATCGCGGTCAAAATGCTGGTTGAGGGTAACATCGGTCAGCCACTTGAAAAGAGCCTCTTGAACATTTCCACTTGCCCGCGTCACCAGCGCCACCTTTGTAAAAGGAAAACTGAGGGCAAGGCTATCATGCATCGAGGACAATGCAGTATCAGAAGAATATCCCGTAAAATCGGCGGCCGGCACTCCTACAATGAAGACCGAGGTATCTGCCTTTTGTACAGAATCAGCCATTGAAAGCATTGCTTTATCCGGATTAGTAGCGTCGAAGGTTAAAACTATTACTTTGTGGCCAGCAAAGGTTGACATGTTCAATTGACTCCCGTCCGGGCGGCCGATGGACAAAGCATAGAAGTTACTTGTATCAGACGAGTAAAGTGCCCAAAGAAGATATATTATTGACAAGTTCATTTTATATGCTTTAATGAATGGTTATCGTATTGGAAGAGCTCGTAATGTCAATACTGAAGAAACTAGCATTTGTCGTATTCTGAACAAAACCGTTGACCATATACGTGTAAGTACCCGTGCCTCCAACCGGTGAAATCGTGATATTGTAGTTTCCGACAGGTACCGGGCCAATGGATGTACCGGTTGTGACATTTAATGTAAAGTTGTAATTGGCACCGGTACAGTTATTATGAAAGGCTAGCGTGAAGCTCTTGGTGGTACCATTCGCTCCCGTGATCGGCGCGGTGGTCGGTGTAACGCAGCTTCCATTGGCCGGGTCATTTGCATAGGCTTGGCCATTGTTATCTACATCATTCTGTGCTTTTTGGTCGGCGTCCGCCTGATTGATCACAGACGTATATTTACCTGCTGGGACTGGATACGTAACGGTCGTACCCATCAGGCAGGACGTGCAATTATTGCGAGTAAACGCTCCGCTCTTCGCGATACTGTAGAACGTGTGCGGAGAGGCCTGGTACTCGTAGTCGATGGCCTTTATTACATTTTTATCCATGTCTTTAATGGCACGAAGGCGGTTAAAGCTGTCATATTCATAATACAGCACGGTGTTGTTTACAGAACAGGTGGAACTTAATCCGACCAAGGGACTATACGTATAGGTCGTCATTTGGGCACCCTGGGGATATAGCCTCAGCTCGTCGATCACTGCATTGGTTGCCGTAAGGCTAACAGAAGTAGTGGTATTGGGCAAGACATGCTCGTAGTAGGTCCAACCATTCTTGGCTAGCCCTACCAATGTTGCGGCAACACCTGTTCCATTTGCCGTGACGGTGATCGCCCCATTGCGTGACCAGTAAGAGACGATAAATTGTTTCCCGGATGGAACTGTTTTGGAAATACTCTTTCCAGTTACCAGGTTATAACATTGGCTGCCTGTCATGCAATAGACCCTATTGCGGGTTGTGTCAGTCAGAGTCCAGCCGCCGGTGCCGTCTGCCTCAAAGCTTGTGTAAGCTACGAACGCGGAATCGGCATTGCGTACCTCCGCAATGACAAATGCTTTTTGATAATCCCAGATATACGTGGTCCGGGCGTCACCGGTCTTGCTACCGGAAATAACATTGCCAAAGTTATCATAGGAGTTGAACTGTACCCTGGTCTCCACTGGGGCACCTCCGATTTGTGCTTGAATATCGGAGGGAGCTACTAAATTGCTCGTGAACACTTTGTAATTGGTGCGTATCCTTTGGGCCAGGTAGCTGCCGTAATATTTGTCCTGATCAATGGTTGGCCCGACAATGTTTTTAGCCAGCATGGAGTCAATCGCCAAAGACGCCGGAGTCGTGAGTGTCATAGCACTGTTGATAGAGGATTTTTCCAACGGCGTGCGAATCACGGTCTTCATCACAATCCCCTTGCTGTTCTTCCTTTCTATTCGCAACGGTACGACATTGGCAGAATCATCGTAAAAATAATTCGTAGTGTCGATCTGTGGGTTCTGGCCATTTTGATCAAACACGGTATCAATCTCGCTTGTCAAATAATTATTGCCTATAGTGATAGGGTTATACACATTGGTATAGGTGTTATTTACTGAAAAAGATGTGCACCCAGACGTGCCTACGATAAGATCGCAACAATATTGATCTATCCGTAAAGGCCGTGACGCAAACGAATATATTTGAAAGCCTGAGCGGCTGGTAAGGTTATAGATGTAGTTTTTGCTTTCCAACAATACAAAATTGCCGGGTGAACTGGTCTTGTACTTCTTTTCGCCAATTTTTGTCCCTCTTATCCATTCGTTGGTTACGGTATTTTGAGGGATAATGGACGGAGAAGCATCTTGCGTAACATCAAAATAGTATACATTCTTACCATTGGTGCCATTGGTGGAGTCAAACAGCTCTTCTACCTGACTATAACTGACGGCGCTTCCGCTGGAAGAACCTAAAGGGACAGAAAAATTCTCAAAATAGGTAGCGTAACTTCTGGTTACATTGGATGGATCAGTACTTGAATAATGCTCCACGCTTTGATACGGGCGCATGAAAAATTGACCCAATCCTGCCATATCTCCGTTATATAAGTTGGAAATAGAGGTCGGATTAAGATAATTGTACGTTTTTACAACACCACCTCCGAGACCGTCATAGCTGACTATTTTTTTTATTCGAATGCCTCCTACTTTTGTGGAACCTAGCATATTGCTTTCGAATTGAAAAGTGGTATATCCTCCGGTAGGAAACGTTATCTTATTCAACGTGCCAGCATCTACCGAGTCAGAATTTACATTTCTGTTAGCACCATAGGCGGTGCTGGGAGCGGTACTATTGTTCCCAGAATGCGGTTCATTGTAAATAAGTAGATTAGCATTGTTGGCGGCATTGTAAAAGCCCCAGAAGTCTTGGGCGCAGCTGCCAAGGTTCGGAATAAGTTTCGACACGTATCCGAAACTATAGCCCGGCAACACCACGCCAGTGTTGTCTGCCTGTTTTAAACTATCGAGTCGCAGCCGGGTAGATGGCGTCGTATATGTATTACCATATGCACTTTGAGGAGCTAAATTATTACAATTGAAATAGGACTGATATAATATATAGCGCTTGATCTGATTATATGCCCCATTAACGTTCTGATAAACGCGCAGCCCAATCAGGCTGCTATCTCCTAATCTATCCGCCCGTTGGGTCGGATTGTAGTCGAAACTCACTTTGCCATTGCGAAAATCAATCTCCTTTAGTCGAGTCTGCTGGACGTCTGTATGACTGACGTCATACGAATAGGTGATAACATGTGGGATAGAACCATTCGGCTCATTGATGTCATCATTCATTGAAACTGCAACATGGGTTTCCCCGGCAACATAAGCTGCATCGGCATAAATTAGCTTAATAGAATCAGACTTATCTGCGCTAATAATGTCTGTCAAATACCAGCTTGAGGTAAAAGAGCTCACCCCATGATAAATGGACCCTGATGAATTGGTGCCGGTTGTGGTTTCCAAAGCAGATTTACCGGCCATGGACGTCCCATAAACATACAGTGTGCCGTCTACATCGGTCACGGTAAACTGACCGCCATAATATTTAATCTTTATAAGGTCATATGGAATCGTCACCGGGACAGCCGCCACGCCGGTCTGAGCCGTGTTTGTGAAAACGAATTTGCCTGACTTTTGTGGAGTGTTGTAATAAAATATATCCGGTTCACCGTCTTCGTTGCCGACAAACATGGAATTTTGCTCAAAACACAGCAAGGCGGTGGTAGGGTCCGTCATTGAAGGAACTCCATTAATAAAATAGCCATAATCATCGGGCAATCCCCTTATTACCCGCGAGATAGCACCTCCTGCCTGTAGCGACCACCCCAGTCCCACACGTGATGCAATGTCGTTAACCCGTATCCCGGATGCGTGGTAGCTCAATCCGATCGGCAACTTGAGCTTTCCAGTATTAATTTCGTATAAGGGAATCGATATCTCGGGAGTACCGGTCGCTAACGTTACTGGAAATTCACCATACCTGCCCAGGGAAGCAGCATCGGGGGAGGGCGGTGTCATTCTTGGGAATGCAATGAGATTAGTCGCAGATTGACTATATACGGCAGCGCTTAGCATAATTGCCCATAGAAACAGTAAGATCTTTCGCATAATATGTTGACTAAAAATTATATCCTATTCGGTATAAAAGAGGTTGGGTACGCGGGATTTGTGAGTAGCTTAGGTAATCCCATAATAATTGTAGCCGCGTTTTTTTGAACACGCGGCTCTTTAGCGATACGGTTTTAGTGATCCCCACAAGTCCCGACGCCGTCCACTTGCTCAACTGGCGTATGTCCTGGAAGGAAGCCAGCGCATTTGTGTGATTGTATTCCAATCCTGCTGTAGCCAGGAAACTGCCATGGATCGCAATATCCAAGAAGGAGCGGAGGCTGGCCCCGCTGACAGTAACAGATAGATGCTGAATACCATTTCCCAGGCCGATTTTCAGACTGGAACCAATACCTATCGTGCTTTTATCCCCCAGCCGGTATCCCAACGAGAATCCCAGGTCGAGAATATTGGGGTAATAGGGGTTGGTACGGCTGGTCTGCAGGTTGGTGCCCCATTCCAGACGTTGCCAAAGAGGTTTCGTCCGTAAATTTCTGGGCTTAAAGTCCGGCATGTCCATGTCACCGCTGCCGCTGCCCAGTTTGCTCAGCTTGTCCTTGTAGCTTGCCAATTGAGATTGTGCGGACTGCAGATTTGCCTGTAAAGCGGCAGCTCCGCCTGACCCTGCCGAAGAAATTTGTTGACGGATGATAGCTGCCACCTGGTCGCGGGTTTGTAGTCCCACGAGGCTGGAAGGATCGGCATAGTTACCGGGGACATTGAACAGTCCCGCCAACTGCCCATTGGTTCGCATGAACTGTTGGAAAGAAGGGAGCTTGTTGAGAATAGCCAATGCCTGCTTCTCTAACTTATCCGGATCATTCAGCATCTCTCGATACTGTCGGACCTGCTCGGAGTAGTAATGGACGCTTCGGTTTATCTCCTGGTAATCCTTTCCAAGTAGTCCGGCTAGGTTCTTGTGTTGCTGAATATATTGCGAAATTTGCTGTTTTCGTTCCCGGATATAGGCTTTGATTTGGTCCGCGTCACTCATTCTTCCTTCGAGGGTCTTTAGTTGTGCGAGAGTTCCAGCCGCTTGCGGATCTTTCATGAATTTCAACATCCCTTGCAAAGAGTCAGTATAGGCCTGGTACTCGTCGCTAAGATGCATCCCGGCCGCGCCTGTGTCACTTGCCAGCTTTTTGCCAAGGTCGGCATACCGGTCCATTGCACCCCCAAACAATCCTTTGGCCCCTAAAGAATCAACCTTGTATAACTTTCGATATAGCCGCAGTTCCCGGCGTTGTATCCGTTGAAGATACTTCTCCGTCTGCCGGGTGAGTTGTTCATCCAGGTTGGACGTCTTATGTTGGACGCGACTGAAAAATCTGGATGGGAAATTAAGGGGAGCATCGGCCTTACCAGATGTGTCCTGGGCAGTACAGGCATACGATAGGATGGTGAGCAGCAAAAAAAATGCTGCCCGGTGTATTAACATGATTAGCCGGTTGAGGAATTAAAAAGGAGGGTGGATAAAATCAGTATACAAACCAATGCAATTTTCACTACTTACACAATAGGAGCGTCATTGCATTTAACAGATGTGTAGAAATTAACAATAGCCGTGTCGATTTATTCCATAACCGTGCGCCGAAACTTTGCGGTTTTCCGCAGCAGATGTACACCATCCACACGACAGGGTAGCAGCAATCCGACTCGAGGTATGATTACCACGGAGAAGCACTACCCAGAATGCAGAGAAATTATCCGCGAAACAATAATCGGGATACTAATTAATCAGAGCGTTTGAAATCCGAGCAATTGGGGGGTAAGGAAAAACAGATAGAGTAAGATAAGCAAAATTTCATTACATATAAAAAGGCTACTGAATATTTTTTAGACAATATAAGGGTTTGCTTTAGCGGATATATAAGTCCCGGAGATGAGCGAAAACGATAATCGCCTGAGAACTTCTCTTTTAAACAAACAATTGGACAGTTGTGCCGATTAAACTACTGCTCAGCGGCAAGGGCACCGTTGTGGAATTTAAAAATCCCATTGATAATGAAGTAATTTGTAAACCGAGTAACTAACAAGCCAATTAGCATGCAATGACAATGAAGCATTGAGGACCGTCACACGCATGTCACAAAAAGGAGCCAAAACCTCCTGTGCACAGGTTAATGTGTACTTCGACGACTTCGAAGATTTGCGCTATCATTAAGAATGAATTTACTTATTTGCCCAGCTTAAGATATCCGCATCACTTTCCTAAATAAATAGATAACAGTCTCTTAAGAGGATAAACTCGCCTAAAAAATTCCATTAACAAGTTTGAAAGGTCGACCATGGGGGTCACACAAACCCTCAGCATTCGCCGAGGGTTTTTCGCATCGGTAAGCTCCGAAAATTTAGCCTCACGAGAGCTACCAGGTGGTCGCGCTGACATACCTTGAATGCAATTGATTGAATAGGTGTATAATAATTACCTTTGTAAGAGTCGAACAATCGTCCATGCCCAATACTCCGGAACATATTCCTCAACTTGTAGGCGAGATTTATCGTGCCAGGTCGCGCTCGGTGTTTGCCACCTTGATTCGTTTGCTTAAAGATTTTGATCTTGCCGAAGACGCCATGCACGATGCTTTTAAGGCTGCACTTGAACAATGGGGTGAAAAGGGCATTCCTTCGAATCCGCTAGCGTGGCTTGTTTCCGCCGGCCGGTTTAAAGCAATCGATCGCATCCGGCGCGAATCAAAATTCGACTCGTTGGAGGAACAGCGGAACTGGCAAACGGAAGCTGCCTCCCCCGATGCTTCCGGGCTAATTGACAAAGCGATAGAAGACGATATGCTCCGGCTGATCTTCACCTGCTGTCACCCTGCGTTGTCGCTTGATGCACGTACGGCTATGACCATGCGTGAGGTTTGCGATCTGACCACCGAAGCGATCGCAAGCGCATTTCTTGTTACAGCCTCTACTATGGCCCAACGAATTGTCCGCGCAAAGGCCAAAATTCGTGAGGCAAAAATACCGTTTGAAGTGCCGATGGAACATGAATTGCCAGACCGGCTCGCGGCTGTACTCCAGGTGATCTACCTGGTATTCAACGAGGGCTATTATACTTCATCCGGCGAATCAGTAACCCGTGTTGACCTTTCGAGCGAAGCTATCCGGCTTGCGCGTCTGTTGCACGTTTTGCTACCTGATTCTGAGGTTACTGGATTGCTTGGCCTCATGCTGCTGCACGAATCCCGCCGACCGGCCCGCACTTCATCAAAAGGAAATATTATTCTTTTGGAAGATCAGGATCGATCGCTTTGGGATCGCTATATGATTGAGGAGGGATTGACGCTGGTAAAACGGGCATTTTCATCCAAACCACCAGGACCCTACACGCTACAGGCAGCCATCGCGGCCCTACATGCCGAGGCCGCTCGTCCCGAAGCTACAGACTGGGCCCAGATTACCAGTCTATATAGCCGGTTGCTGCGCATAAATCCCTCTCCAGTTATTGAATTGAACCGTGCCATCGCCATTGCCATGCACAAGGGGCCCGAAGCTGGCTTGCAGCAGATCGATGCGATCCTGGAGCGTGGGGATTTGGACGACTATCATTTGGCACACTCCGCGCGGGCGGAACTTTGCCGGAAATTGGGCCGTACAAACCAAGCAAGGGCATCATGGGAACGTGCCCTCGCTCTGTCACAACAAGACCCCGAACGGCGGTTTATCCAACGAAAGCTTAGCGAATTGGGATCGTAATTCCTGAATGTGCAAAAAAAATCAAACTGTTTGTCGATTTCGTCATTGTCCATTCGACTACGCAATGAAAACAAACATTGCATCACAAAAAAAAATTATGGATCATGACTCAAAAAATGACAAGGGTTCGGGTGGCCAGTTTCTCGATCTCACTTGACGGTTACGGGGTGGCCGCGGATCAAAGCCTTGACGATCCGATGGGCATAGGTGGTATGGACGTGCACAACTGGGTATTTTCCACCCGCTGTTGGAAACAGATTCAAGGAGGGGAGGGCGGCACGGAAGGAATCGATAACGATTTCCTGGTGCGTGGATTCGAAAATCTCGGTGCCTGGATCGTCGGCAGGAACATGTTCGGGCCGGTTCGGGGCCCCTGGACAGATATGAACTGGAAGGGATGGTGGGGAAACAATCCTCCCTATCACGTTCCGGTTTATGTGCTAACACATTACGCAAGACCTCCTTTGGAAATGGAGGGGGGAACGACTTTTTACTTTATTACCGATGGCATTCATGATGCGCTTGCCAAGGCCTGGGAAGCTGCCAATGGAAAGGATATCCGAATTGGAGGTGGGGTGAATGTTATCCAACAGTACCTCCGCGAAGGACTGATCGATGAGCTACATATTGCCATCACACCGACGATATTAGGTAGTGGTGAAAGACTATTCGATAATGTTGACTTGCGTAAATTGGGTTACGAATGTGTCCGATTCGAGGCATCGGAGAAGGTCACACATGTCATTCTTCAACACAATAAATAATCATTATGAAATACATTTGTCTTGGATACATGAATGAAGAAGTTTGGGAAACACTTTCGGAAAGCGAACGACAAACCTTTATGGACGAGTGTTTTGGCTACGATGATGAGCTTCGGCAGAATGGTCACTATGCAGGCGGAGAGGGCTTGCAGGAAGCCCGAAATGCCGCCACATTGAGATGGCGCAGCGGCAGGGTTTCCGTAACCGACGGCCCTTTCGCCGAATCCAAAGAGCAAATCGGCGGGATCATGATACTTGAAGCTACCGATCTTAATCATGCCATTCGCCTGCTGTCTAAGCATCCGTCTCTCCGGCTTGGGCGCGGCGCCAATAGTTGGGAAATCCGTCCGGCCTTCGACCTGACCGGCTTTATCGAAGATAGCAAACGGCGAAGAGAATGACCTTCGTGAAGACCTTGCTTTCATCAATCGAGCGCCTTTTGAAGAATCGGCTGCCCGGCGGCTCCGCCTGAAAATAACAAAATCAGGCACTTAATTCAGCGATCCATCTCAAATCCACCATAAAGTGGTTTGAAAAACGTCCTGTTTGGTTCACGAACGCCTTCAAGTCAATGGATTTGAAGGCTTTTTATTTTGCCAATTTTTTTGTTGAACCGTAATCCACTCAGTATCATGACACGTTTGGTTTGAATCCTATCCGGTTCAAGGATGTCAATGGATAGAATTTTTTAAATCTTCGCAATAATTGTTTTTAATATTTTTGCAGCGTAGTACTTGCTTTCCCACCAGTTTTTGTATTCATCACCGAATTGTTTGGGGTTTTTGATTTAGGCTCCATTGTCGGTATTACAACGTAGCTGTAAGGCCAAGGTCAATCCTCATAAATATTATTTATTATGCCAGACAAAAAACACATAATAGAAGTGCAAGGGACGGCTATCACTATCATACAAGTTAATCAATCAGACTACATTTCATTGACTAATATCGCCCGGCACAAAAATCCAAACGAACCTAAGGATATTGTTAAGAACTGGATGCGGTCTAAAACTACCATTGAATTCCTTGGTTTATGGGAAAAATTACATAATCCTGGATTCAAAGGGGTCGAATTCGACGCCTTTGCCAGGGAAGCTGGAAGCAATGCCTTTGTGTTATCACCCACCAAGTGGATTGAAACCACACATGCAATTGGTATTATTTCCAAACAAGGAAATACCGGAGGTACTTATGCGCATAAAGATATTGCTTTTGAATTTGCAGCCTGGCTTAGCGCCGAATTTAAGTTATACCTCATCATGGAATTTCAGCGTCTTAAAGACGAGGAAAATAGTGCAAAAAATCAGGAATGGACGTTGCAGCGTACTCTTTCCAAAATCAATTACAGGATTCATACCGATGCTATAAAAGAAGCTTTGATCCCCCCTATAATTACCAAAGAACAATCGGCTATTGTGTATGCCAATGAAGCTGATCTGCTGAATGTGGCATTGTTTGGAAAGACTGCGAAGCAATGGCGGGAGCAAAATCCGGATAAACAAGGGAATATCCGTGATGAGGCCACTCTTGAACAATTAGTAGTATTGACAAACCTTGAAAGTATCAATGCACTATTAATACGAAAAGGGATGAATCAAACTGAAAGATTACAACAGCTTAACGAGACAGCGATTCAGCAGATGAAATCACTTTTGAATAATGCTACCATTAAAAAGCTTTCTCGGTAGAGTTACCCCAAATTCGAGGGAATTAATTTTAATGAAAATCGCGCCCGGGCGAAGGCGATATTTTAATTAATTGATATTCAAATGGGAAATTCGATAAGGCTGGTCAAATTCCCTTGAGGGTGGTTTTAAACCTTTCTGATCCGGGACACTGGGAAGTATCTGAAAAGATACCTTTTTCTTTTATATTCGCAGGTGTATGGAGACTGAATCCCTAACCGTAAGACGGCTTTTATTTTGGCTGCCATTTCTATCATTGGTTTGTTTTGACGCATCCTGTGGTGCGCATAATGACACTTTCACGTGTCGATGTGTGTGGGCGCGATGTATGTGAAAAATAAAATAGCCTGGTGCCAGCAATTCCTGTATTAAATGATAAGCGGCTAGGCCAGGAACTGCTTTTTGGTACATTTATTGTCAAATCAAGCCCCTCATGTTACTTATTATAAAGAAGCACCTGTTCACCGTGATCGTCCTCAGTTGCTTTACAAGCTTGTTATCGGAAGCACAAAAAATGGATTTTGAAGAATATGATCCGAAGTCAACCCTGGTAGTGCCGACGCATATCCTTACCCGGTCGAAATACCCGTTTATAGACATCCATAACCATCAGTGGGACATGCCTTCACAAGACCTTCATCAACTGGTCAGCGAGATGGATAAACTCAACATGGCGATCATGAATAACTTAAGCGGGCGAGGATACAAGGATGTGAATGGCTATTTCGATGTGCAGGATTCTATGTATTTCAAAAGGGCGCAGTCCAATATCCGGTCGAACTACCCCAATCGTTTCATTCAATTCACCAATATTTCCTTTACACATTTTGGGCAAAAGGGTTGGACAGAGCATGCACTGGCGGAACTGGAGACGGACGTGCGCAATGGAGCGAAAGGATTAAAGATCTATAAAGACCTGGGCATGGAATTCAAAGATGACCAGGATAGGCGGATACCCGTCGACGACCCGCGACTGGATGTCATTTGGGAAAAATGCGGATCACTTCACATCCCGGTGCTGATCCACTCCGCCGATCCTCCGTCCTTTTGGGACCCGATGGACAAATACAACGAACGTTGGCTGGAATTGAAGACCCATCCCGACCGTAAAAGGGCAAACGCCAACCCCGCCCCCTGGAAGACGATCATTGAGGAGCAACATCATCTATTCAGGGCCCATCGTAATACGATATTCATTGCCGCCCACTTCGGCTGGCTGGCTAATGATCTCGCTTCGTTGGGAAAGCTATTGGATGAGTGCCCGAATGTAAATGTGGAAATAGCAGCAATCATTGCCGAACTCGGACGACAGCCCAGGCAGGCAAGGGATTTCTTCGTCAAATACCAGGATAGGATACTTTTTGGAAAGGATTCATGGGTTCCTTCGGAATATTCCACGTATTTCAGGGTGTTGGAAACAGCCGACGAATATTTTCCTTACCATAAGAAGTATCATGCCTTTTGGCGGATGTATGGGCTTAACCTGCCCGATGAGGTGTTGAGAAAGGTATATTACAAAAATGCCCTGCGGATCATCCCCGGGCTGGATAAATCTTTATTCCCGCAATAACGATCTGGTGAATATATTAAAATTTTCAATATGCGAACCCGTTATTGTAAATATTTCCTGACAGGCTATTTAATTGGTATTGTATTTCTAGGGGTAAAGGCGCAGGAGCCATACAAGATCCTTCATTTCTCCTCATCGCATAATTGCTTTCCGGATACGGCCAGGGATCATGGGTACCTGGATGGCGATGGGAATCATCTTTCCCGGGAAGGGCACTATGACGACAGTTCGGTATTGCTGGTGGTACCGGCGGGGCTGCGCATGGGGAAGACCGTGGACCTGGTGGTCTGGTTCCATGGCTGGCATAACAGTATCGATACGGCTATACAATTTTATGGGCTCGCTCATCAATTTGCGGCTTCGGGGAGGAATGCGGTATTGGTGCTGCCGGAGGCGGCGAAGAATGCGGCGGACAGCTACGGAGGAAAAATGAGGCAGGAGGGGATGTTCAAGTTTCTGGTAGCGGATGTATTGGAGGAATTAAGGCGGAAAAGGGTCGTTGCCCCCGATGCTCTGGCGGGGCATATTGTACTGGCCGGGCACAGCGGCGCCTATTCGGCGATGGCCGATATATTGGAACATGGACGCCAAGGGGTGGATGAGGTATTCCTGTTCGATGCGCTGTATGGCCGGCTCGAAACGTTCACCCAATGGGCAGAAGATAGGAGTCACCATTTTGTCCATTGGTTTACCAATACCGGCTACGGACCGGACAAGATGAGCGATACGATGATGTTACGGCTACGCCAGGATAAGATACCTTATGGAATGTCGGAGGAGTCATCGGTGTATGACAGGGTGATAAAGGACAATAGGATACTGTTCATACATAGTCCGAGGGAGCATAATGTGATCATCAATGACCCGGATGATTTTGCGTTGCTACTGAGAAATAGTTTTTGGCTTGGAGTTAAATAAATCCTTTTCCCATTTCAGATAGGCTTTGATAACGACCGACTTGTTCATGTCATAATATTGGCTCACATTGACATCGAAGGCGCCGATGAATTTCAAACTGTGCTTGCCGATACTAAGTACCGCCACTGGAATTGTCTTCTTGAAACCCACCGGCGTGAAACATATTACACGCTGTCCGAGGGGGTCGATAAAAAAAGCTCCATTATAACCTACAACAGTTGGCCAACCTCCCAAACGCAGAGCCTCGAGACTATCCTTTGTACATCTAATCGCATACAGATCTCCTTGTCTAAAGATACGATCGAAAGTCGCTACTAACAGGCCATCACGCAACCGGATACTATTCTCTGCCAACGTTGGGTCGTCGATATTAATAATGCCAGCATAAAGTTCCGCTCCTCGGTGCGCTCCCTGTGGCATCCTCAATTTTTTACCCGAGACCGAAAAATCCATATAATCCTCCGCCGTATCCCTTTTCCTGGAGATCCTGATAGCTTGGCCCGTTATAATTGTATCCAACAGGACAGTGGTCCCGGTGTCGAACTTTACCGCTGAAGAGTCCTTCTGTCTTTGTAGGACGCTGTCATTTTTGAAGGTGGCATCTCTGGTAATAGCAGGATCGGACTTTCCACGCTGTCTGCAAGCTGCGGCAATCGACATGGCAAGGTAAACAGCCGCTGTAACAGCATAAATCCTTTTGTGCATCACCTTTTTCAGCCCAAATTAGGAATTAATCCCTTTCGATTATGCGATGAATATTATTTTACAAAAATGCCATTCACCTGGCTGGCCCCGGGCAGGGACGTAAACACGCCGTTCTTCCAGTAACCCACTCCAAGGGAAACTGCATTTCCAGCTATGTAAACATCCTTTCCGCTGCCCGCAATAGACATGGCGGATTCATAGATCCCCTGTCCGGCCGTGGTAGTGCTCAAGTCGAACATGACCCCGTTCTTCCAGTATTTTGCCAGGTTCTGATATACGCCGGATACATAGACATCACCTGCGGATGAGACGTAAATGCCCCATTGAGAACAGTCGTATGGACCAGGGGTAGCCAACGGTACAGCCACACCATTCTTCCAATAGACCCGTTGCACCTGGCCCTCTTCATACCCGGATACATAGACCGCCCCGCCTGCAACGGTTACCCCGGTGGCTTCCGCCACGTTGGTCCCGTCCGTCAAGTTGGTGGGAGTCCCGTTCTTCCAAATAGTGGCGATGAGATTGCCAGTTGCCGGCCCCTCGGAGCCTGCCACATATACGTCGCTGCCGTCGACCCACACCGAATGTGTATATCCAAGCACGCTGAAGGTCATGGGCAGCGCCACGCCATTCTTCCAGCAGCGGGGGACGGCATAAGCGCCATTGATCATGTCATAGCCGGCCACATATATATCCGACCCCGAAACAAAGACAGAGGTGGCCCTCCCATCGTTATGGCCTGACGACATCGGCAAGGTGACCCCCACTCCATTCTTCCAGTAGGTGGGGTTACTGGCATTGTCCGTCCCGGCGACATACACGTCTGTACCGGCAACAAAAATGCCTCTTACTTGAACGCAATTGGCCGGCAAGTCTGTCTTTACACCATTCTTCCAATAAGAATGCCCGGTATTAGAAGTTCCTACCACGTAAACATCAGTGACCGTCACATAGGTGAAGACCGGACCCGTCGCCGTTCCGTCGCCGGTGGTGACCGTTACCGCTCCCGTGGTCCCCGAGGTGGGCGCCAGCACGGTAAGTGTGGTGGCCGTAGCTGTCTGCACGGTTGCGGCGGTGCCGTTGAATTTCACCGTATTGTCCGTTGTCGTGGTTTTAAAATGGGCGCCGTTGATGGTAACCGTGATCCCGGCGCTGCCTGAGTCGGGGGTGATGGAAGTAATGGTGGGTGGGGGTGGCACCACTATATAGGTGAAGACAGGGCCATTTGCCGTACCGCCTTTTGTAGTGACTGTCACCGGTCCGGTGGCGCCACTAGCGGGAGCGACCACCACCAGGGAACTGGTCGTAGCGCTGGTAATATTCGCAGGAGTTCCATTGAATTTCACCGTATTGTCGGCAGCAGTAGCGCCAAAATCAGTGCCCGTTATCGTGACGGTGGCGCCGGCGACCCCTGAAAGGGGTGTAATGGAGGTGATGGTGGGCATCGGCGTTACAGGAGGGTTGTTTTTATTGCAAGCCGCTGAAAGAATGAATAAGGTCATTACAAGGGGCCATTGCAGTAGTTGTCGGGGTGTTCTCATTTTCAGCTTGATTTTTATGATGCCGGACAAACCTACTCCAAAGAATTTCCTGAAAAAGGGCAAATAAGCAAACAACAGTATTAATCGATCAATGACTTAATTTACATATACTTATATTCGTTAGAAACCCGCCAATCCCAAATCTGCGCCTGATGACCCATTCACTGGATGAATTTCCCGTCTCACTGATTACCGCCCTGTTTTTGCCGTATATTTACTGATATTGCCGCTACAGAAATCAGCATTAAATTATTACTGTAAATAAATTGAAACGCTTACTACTGGCTTTTGTAATTTGTTTAAACGGTATTGCGGGATTTAGCCAATCATCAAAAATCACGACTTATACAACCAAGGACGGTATAAGCAGTAATGACATTAATACAATTGGACAGGACAGCCGGGGTTTTTTGTGGATTGGCACCGACAATGGTCTGGACCGCTTTGACGGGAACAATTTTACTGTGTTTTCTCACAATCCGGCAGACAGCACTTCTATTGCAGGCAACCAGGTGCAAACCATTTTTTTGGATAAGAAAGACAGGCTATGGCTGGGCACCAATGAAGGCATAAGTCTTTATGATCCGGTGAACCAACGGTTTGCCAATTTTGCGCCTGATACCACCGTTTTGCAGAAAATAGGCACCAGTTTCGGCGCTCTGTGTGAAGACAATGCAGGGAATTTATGGGTGGGAACCAAAAATGATTTGCTCATATTTGATGAACACAAAAGAAAATTCCGCAGCAGCGGATGGAAGAGCTTTGCAGAAAAAAATGTACCCGCACGCGCGAATCATTTAAGAGTTATTGTGGTTAGTATCATCCCCAAACCCGGGAACGAATTTTGGATACTTAGCACCTATGGTTTATTCAGCGTCAATACAAAGAACCTGTGCTTTCGTTTCTATCCTTATAACAAACCCTATGACTACCTGGGCTGCCAGTTGAATTATGCCGACTCCGGCGGAAATGTATGGATCAGTCTGTTTGGCGCCGGATTGCTTTGTTATCATTCGGCTACGGGAACCTGGAGCGATTATCATACACCCCTTACCTACTCTTTATGGGACAATGCTTATAGCCTTAAACCATTTGGAAAAGATACATTGATGTATGCGTCCTGCAGTAGCATCCTGTTCCTAAATGAACGCAACGGGAAGATCCAATCGGCGATCTCTTATGATAACGCAAAGGATAATGGCTTGCGATCCGTGCGCTGCAGGGATATCTTCCGGAAGAAGGATATGCTGTGGCTGGCGACCAGCAATGGTCTGGTAAAGATTTCCCTGAAGGAATTGTCCCTCCAGTTCACCAGGCGCTCCGGTCCGGGCACCCTATCGCGGGTTTATCACTCCGCAATGAGCGGCAAAATAATTTATTGCGACCAGGAGGGAAGCTATCTATACGATGGTCATATTTCTAAAAGAATTCCTACCAAAAAAGGTGTGGATGCAAGGTTCGGCTTCTTTGTAGAAGGCCCCAACGGGGTGGCTTATTTAACAGACGACAACAACCTGTACAAGTACAACCAGGAAAAGAATACCGTAACTGAAATTGGCTTGCCGGCAAAAAGAAACCCGGGCAATGATTTTTCAATAAGAAATATAGCAATCGACAGAAATGGGCTGCTATGGGTGAGAAGTGTGACCCAAGGGATATTTACCTACAATCCCGCGACAGGAAAAACGGCCTTTGAAGAAAACCTGCCGCATAAAAATGAATATAGTACGAGCGCGATGTATTATGACAGCCTGACGCATTGTCTTTGGTTCGCAGAGGAATTTAATGGCGTATCTGTTTATGATATAGATAAAAAGACGACAAAACATTTTTTGTTGAACAAACCACCCTCACAAAGGGGGGCGGCAATAAACTGCATTGCAGGGAACAATAAGGGGAAAATATGGGCGTGCAGTTTGCAGTCGGGGCTCCTGGAATACAACAACGCCGACACGGGCTTTATACTTTATTCCAGCTATAATGGCCTGATCTCCGACTATATTTCATGGATTGCACCCGATGGGTACGGAAATGTATGGATAGGAGCCGCGGAAGGGATAAGCAGGTTTTCCGAGCAGAAAAAAACATTTACCAATTATTACAGCGCCGACGGGTATCCATCTGCCTTCGGTTGCTTCCTTAATACCGATGACAAAGGGAATGTTTACCTGGCAGCCGATAGCGGATTTTATCAATGGAAGGGCAATGTCGTATCGGGGCCGATGGCAATGGGGAGGTTTTACCTTCGCCAGGTGCAGATGAATAATAAAAACCTGCCGGTTGATTCCATTTTTTCCTTCACCCATTCGGAGAGCAATTTGTTGTTCCAGTTCGGCTGGCTCTGTTTCGAGACCAGCCAGCCGGGCCCCATGGAATATAGGCTTAATAATGGCGTCTGGGTCAACTCGGATCTGCATGTCCCGGTGTCTTTTGCCAGTCTTTCGCCCGGCAAATACCGATTGACTGCCCGATTAAAGAACAATCCTGCCCAGGGGATGGAACTGCATTTTACGATTGCTTTCCCGTGGTGGCGGAAAATATGGCTGCAGTTATTGGCAGCTATGCTGATTATTTCAATAACGTTTTTTTTTATAAAAAGAAGAACAGATAATATCCACAAGCAGGCTGCTTTAAACCAGCAGTTGACAGAATCGCGAATGACGGCACTGCGGAGCCAGATGAATCCTCATTTTATATTCAATATATTAAACAGCATCAATAGCTTTATCATTGAGAACAAAACGCTGATTGCGAGCAATTATTTAAATGATTTCAGCCGGCTGGTAAGAATGGTGCTGGAGCATTCGCAAAAGAACCTGATCCCATTGAGTGAGGAGCTGAAAGCATTAAAATTATACCTTGAGCTGGAAAGCAGGAGGCTTGAAAACAGTTTCGATTATCGCATTGAACTGGAAAACGATATTGCGTTATCCTCTTTCCTGGTGCCACCGTTACTTATTCAGCCTTTTGTAGAAAATGCCATCTGGCACGGCTTAAGAAACAAAGAGACACCGGGCAAGGTGGAAATAAAGATAGGTCGTCATGAAAATGGCCTGATAATCCTGATCACCGATGATGGTATTGGCAGGGAGGCGGCAAAAAAAATACAGCCATTCAGGAGCGAACCGTCTTTTGGCATAAATGCCACCATTCAGCGGGTGAGCCTGGCAAATCCTTTATCAAAGATCATCGTGGAAGACCTGTATAACAAGGATGGATCGTCCGCCGGTACGCAGGTCCATATTTATCTGTAAATTTCCGATTATGAAAAATGATATCATAAAGACTGCCATCATCGATGATGAAGCGCATTGTATCAAAACACTCCGGTTCCAACTGGCACAGTTAACGGACCATATCGATGTCGTTTTTTCAACTACCAGCAGCACTACAGCCTTAGCCCTATGCGAAAAGCACCGGCCTGATATTGTTTTCCTGGATATAGAAATGCCTCATGAAAATGGCCTGCAATTCCTTGCTCAATATGATACCATTCCATTCAAAGTGATTTTTACCACGGCCTATGACCAATACGCTATCAAAGCCATCCGGCTGAATGCGCTTGATTATTTACTGAAACCTGTGAATAACATGGAACTTGAAGATGCGATTGAAAAATTCAGGCAGCTAAGGGACAAGACCCATAAGGAGCAGGTGTCCCACCTGCATATGTTTAAAGAGAAGAAACTCACCGATACGATCGCCTTATCGACGGCCCAGGGCTTATTTTTTGTACAGATTTGCGAGATAATGTATATGGAAGGAGATGACTGCTATACGCATGTAACGATGCGCGATGGGAAAAAATACCTCATTAGTAAAACCCTGGCCGTCTTTGAGGAGCTGTTAACGGAGGGAAATATGTTTTTCCGCGTTCATAGATCATTTCTAATCAACCTCCGGTGTATCAAACGATATATCCGGGGCGATGGAGGGGAAATCGTCATGCACGATGAAAAGCACATTGCGCTGAGCCGGAATAATAAAGAAGCATTCCTGAAACTTTTCATTAAGGTGTAACCGGGTTAGTTCAGCCCGAAATTCATTTGAGAAGACCGCACCTCAATTTACGCAACCGATTGCATAAATTGGATGTTTGTACACGCGGTATATTGGGCAAGGAATTCTAAAGCAAGCAAATGAAAGCAATTTTTCACCGATTATTTATGCTTTTCGGGTTAATAGCGTATTTCTCCATCACAGCTGCCGCACAAAAGCATTTGGCTGGTCTTGACCAGATATTATCCGCCGTCCAGGGATCGATCCGTTGTACGGAGCGGCAGTATGAGGGGACGAACTTATTGATCGAAAGAACCTTCCGGAAAGAACAGCTCGAAGATGGGAAAGGCAGCTGGCTTCTGAGACTGGAAGCAGAGAACGTGACAGGTAGGCCGGATGCTTTCGACGTCAGGGCGGTATTCAGCCGTCGTTCGGGGACTGCGAAGGCCACCGCTGTTGCGGTACATTTCGACTTTGGGGGGTGGGCCACCGACAATTATGTGATGGCGCCTGCCTCCGTCTACAACGGCAACCGGTACCGGGTGCTTGGCAATGGTTATAATCCCGCCTACACGCCCGATATGCTTTTCGATCCTCATCTGCCACTCACCATATCCAACAATCCCCGTTTGTCGATGGAGCCGGGAGGGCTCTCTTTCATAGAGCTGCAGACCGGAAATCTTGCCACACCGGCGGTTTGCTTTTATTCGCCCAGGGAAGGCAAGGGTTTTATCCTGCTGACGGAGCAGCAGACGAGGTGGGGGAATAGCGGGTTGACGATGGTGGAAAATGTGCGCAGGGACAGCTGTACGATCAGTGTCATTGCGCCGGCGGTGCGCGGAATGGCCCCGGATTTCGGTGATTTTCATCCCAGCGGCGACAAGGCGCCGGACTGGAGGGTGGGGGATGAGGTCTCCATCCGGATGCGGGTATATGTATTCAATGCCAGGCAAATCCCGGATCTGCTGGAAAAGTTCATGATCGTGCGTAAAGATGTGACCGGGCCTAATCATCCGCGTGATCAGTTGCCCATGAGCCAGTCGCTGGAATGGGGGAGGACTATTTGCAGCAATAATTTTATTCAAGCACCGGTGGGCAGCTATTATAAGCCGGAGAACAACGATCATTTTCAGCTTGGCTGGGTCAGCGGCATGATGAACTCTTATCCAATGCTGGCTACGGGGGATGAGAAAGAGCGTCGAAGGGTAATGGCGGAACTTGATTTTGTGACCGGCGCCCTACAAGGAAGGAGCGGCTACTTCTATGGAGGCTGTTTTTCGAACGGAGTGCTGCGGGGTGACAAGGAGGCCGGCGACAGTCATCTGATCACAGCGATGGTCCGTAAGAATGGGGATGCCCTTTTCTGGCTGATGAAGCATTTGCTGCTGTTCAGGGACGAGGGATATGGTGACAGCATACGACCTGCCTGGGAGCAGGCTGTCCGACGACTGGCGGATGCTTTTACGGCCACCTGGAAGAAGGATGGCCAGTTCGGTCAGTATGTGCTTCCCGAGACGGGGGAGGTAGCCGTCTTCAATTCCACGGCGGGCGCCGTTGTACCGGCGGGGCTGGTGCTGGCGGCTGATTATTTTCATCATGACGAGTGGAGGAAGGTCGCCGAGGAATCTGCATTATATTATTATACCCGTGATGTGGCGGGGCAGGGGCTGACGGGCGGCGACTGCGGTGATATTTCGCAGGATCCCAATTCGGAGTCTGCCTTTGGTTTCCTGGAGTCATTAATGGCCCTGTATCATTTTTCGGGGGAGGAGCGCTGGCTGAATATGGCGGAAGTGGAAGCCGCCCTGTGTTCTACCTGGACGATGTCCTATGATCCCGCCTGGCCGCCGGAGAGCGCCATCGCGAAGCTGCAATGTCATATGGCAGGGGCGGTATGGGCCAGCATACAGAACAAGCATGCCGCGCCGGGGATCTGCACTTCTTCGGGTGACGGCCTTTTTAAATTATACCGCGCGACGGGTCGCCGGATGTATGCCGATCTGATCAGGGATATACAGCATGCGCAGTCGGAGGCTGTCAACCGGCCGGGGCATATCACTACCGGCAACCTTACGGGTTCGAGTATGGAGAGGATACAGCTTAGCGATGCGGAGGGTCGTGGCAGCATCGGCAATTTTATCAATACCCGGAACTCCTGGACGGAGACGGACGGTATGTTGATGGCCATGGAGCTGCCGGGGATCTATATACGAACCGATAAAAAAGAAGTATACGCCTTCGACCACATCGGGGCCAGGATACTGGAGAGCAGCGGGGATTACCTGTCGGTGGAAATGCATAACGGTACGGCATATGATGCGACGGTGACCGTCATGGCGGAGTCGGAGCGGCAGGCTTCGGCTCCATTGAGCTATACCGCCTTTCTGAAGTGGCCGAAAGTGAAAGTGGGCGCGGGGAAGACGGTGGTGGTCAGGATCGGGGCCAATGGGGAAGTGACGCCTGTTGAGACGGCACAGGTTCAGCATCCGGCGCGTTTGGCTACGCAAAGCGATTTCCGGACAAAATGGCTGTCTGTGCACATCGACGAGAGGGGATGGATCACGCGTATGAAGAATATTTCGGTCCGGCATGGCCGTGAGCTCAGTCCTGTGGACAAGCCTTCGCCGCTGTTGTGTCTGTACAGTTCGGACCAGGGTAAATATTATTATCCGGAACATGCGGTCTATGATGCCCCTTCCCGGCGGATGTCGCTGAGCTATGGAAATGGATCGACCGCCAGTGTGCTGATCGAACCCGTGGACGGACAATATCTGCGAATGACCCTACTGAGCCTTTCGCCGCGCAAGGACATCGACCGTATCCAGTGGGGACCGGTCCATACCGGGATCACCAATATTTTAGGAGAGATGCTGGGAGTGGCGAGGGATACAAGCGCCGCGGGCAATTTTGCCATTGGGCTGATGACCCTGGATGAGGTTACCACCGGCGGACCTGCCAATACACAAGGGGATGTAGGGGCTTTCGAATACCTTATTCATTCTCCCGATCCGCGCCGGTTCCCGCTCCCGCGGGGGCTGAAGGAGGGACAATGTTTTTCCATTGGAGGGGACGGGATCAATGATGTCGCATTTTATTCCCACCCGGAAGAATATTACCGCATACTGTATGGGAATGCCGCGCTGGTGGATAGCGTCGGCAGGATCTCGGTAGTATGTCATGCGGCGGACCGAAGCAAGTCGCGGGAAATATATTTTTCGCTGATGCCGAAGATGGAGGCCAACAAATCCGTCCATCAGCAGCTGCTGCCCTTGCCCGGCGTGGATTTTGCGGGGTCACGGGTTGCTCTGTGGGGCTGCCCGGATACCATCGCGCTGATGACGGTGATACAGCATATCGTGTTGACGGAAGGCCTGCCTTACCCAACACAGGATGGCAAATGGATCAAGGACCCGGCACGTTATGTCCCCGGTATCGTATGGGGAGGGCAATATGACAGCGCGATCAGCTATGCCGTGCAGCTGGGATTTAAGACGATGGAAGGCTGGAATCTGGGCGAATTCTATCCTGACAGGAGCGATGCGGGGGACATCTGCCTGAAAATGCCTTTTTATTCCGGGAAGAGATCGATCAGCAGTTTTACATCCCTTGCCAATAAGAGCGGGGTTTCTTTCGGGCTGCATACACTACAGAATTTTCTGCAGCATGGCATCAGCAGCGACGTGAGCCCGGAGCCTAACGACAGCTTATGCTATCTCCAGAAAAGAACATTGGTCAGGAGCATTGCTGCAGCCGATACCATCATCGAAGTGGATGATCCGGCTTTTCTGAACGAGGTGGCCGGCTGGGAAGCTCATCCGGCAGCGGCCAATATTATAAAGATCGGCAAGGAGCTGATCCATTATGAAGGCGTCAGCGAGGCCGCGCCTTATGTCCTGCGGCGGGTGCAGCGGGGTTACTGGGGGACACGGGCTGTTGCTCACGAAGGGGGCAACGTGCTATACAAGCTGCAGACCAACTGCTATGGCGGGCTGTCGCCGGATATTTTTCTACAGGACAGGTATGCTGACTATTACGCAGACCTTTTTAAAAAGAATGGTATGAACTTCATCGACTTCGATGGTGAGGAAGGTATGTTCTACCAGGGGCATGGAGAGTATTCGGTGAAGCGGTTCTATGCAGCGTTATTTGCGGCTACCCGTCAACGGGGGATGGATTCGGTGAGGATCACCGGAGCTACGCTGTCGGGCGGCGGCTGGCATTATCACAGCGCCTGGAATGTGGGTGGCGGAAAGAATATGTATGTTGCTGCCACCCGATCCTGGGGCATCGAGGGGAAGGATCTCCGGAATGTCACCTATGGCAATTACTTCCCCCGGAGCTTTGGCGGCAATTTCGGGTTGACGCCGCAATCCACCGCGCGGGAATATGAGAATATCCAGGCCATCTCCGTAGGGCAGGGGGTTACCTATATGTTGAGCTTGTCGGAGAAGGAGGTGGAGTCCTGCCGTGAAAAGAATGCCATTTTTCGTGTGATCAGGACCTGGGAGGAAGCCCGGGCCGCCAATGCTTTCCCTTCCGAGGTGCTGCGGGAGCTGTCCGATGCGGCGAATTATTTTCACCTGGAGAAGGTGGATGCGGATAGCTGGGACCTGTACAAAGTGAACAGGGAAGGTGGAGACAGAAAGTTGTTTGTGCGGCTGAAGCGGGCGGCGGGGTATTGATTTTTTTAATTTCTCATAACTATTGCATGATGTTCAGGTTTTCGTTTGTATTTACTCTTTTCTTTTTGGCAGCGACATCCACGAATGCGCAGGTGGTGCTGCAGACCAGGCAGTTCAAGATAGGTTTGAGCAAGGAAGGGCGGCTGACAGAGCTGACCAGTCCGGCGACGGGGATGAATTACCTGCCGGCGGGGCAGGACGCCTGTCTATTGTGTATCAAGAGTGGCAATAAAATGATCGCTCCGGATGCGATGCTGACAAATTATAAATTGCTCAATCCTTAAAATGTTCGTATGTTTGAACATATTAACGCTGATTTGGTATATGAAACAATCCATCTTCCGTCTGACAATTTGCCTTTGTCTTGCTTTCTTCTTCGGACTGCAGCTTCATGCACAATCTTCCGGCGATGTATCCCGTCCTAATAGAGATCTTGCTGCCACCATATTGTCCGACTCCCGCCTGGACACCATACAGGCGCGAGCTTTGGTGCTTTTGCATGGCTTTAATGCCGGAACTTCTTACGGAGAGGTGTGGATCAGGGACTTTAATACTTTTATCAACGGGTCGATGAAGGTGCAGTCTCCGCAGAAAGTACGGGAGATGCTGCTGCTGTTCTTCAAGCTGCAGGGGGATGACGGTGATATTGTGGATGGCTTTATCGACTCGACAAAAGCATACGTTGGATATAAATTCCGTTACAGCCCCCTGGCGCCAGGTTGGGCAGCGCATAAGAATACTGTGGAGACGGACCAGGAGTCGTCATTGATCCAGGCCATGCGGAAATATATCGAGGGGACGGGGGATACGGCAGTACTTAATGAAGTGATAGGAGGTAAGACTGTGATCAGCAGGATGGAAGCTGCCCTGCAATACATCCTGAAATACCGCTGGAGCGATAAATATGGGCTGATCACCGGGGCGACGACGGTGGATTGGGGCGATGTGCAGCCGGAGCGCGGCTGGGGAGTGTCCATCAACGACCATACAAAATGGGCCATCGATATTTATGACAATGCCATGTATGCCATGGCCATCCATGATTTCCTGGCAATCAAGCCGCGGACATATCGTGCTGAGGCCGACTGGACGTCGGTGGCTGAGCGGTTGAAGCGGCAAGCGCGGAAATGGCTTTGGAAACCTGCGATGCAGAAATATATCCCGCATCTTTACCTGAACGGATCACCATTCCCGGCATCCGTTGACGAGGATAAGATGTTGTTCACCGGAGGATCAGCCTGCGCGATACTGGCAGGCTTTTCTACAAAGGCGGAGATTGCGGAGATCAACCGGCAAATGGTAACTGCTGCGGCAAAGGAGCCACATGCGACCATCGGCATCACCGTCTATCCGCCCTATCCGGACAGCGTATTTCCCAATATGAAGGCATATGTATACCAAAATGCGGGAGACTGGACCTGGTTTGGTGGAAGGATGATCACTGCCCTGGTTCAATCGGGATATGTCCGCGAAGCCTGGGACGAGCTGCAGCCGATGATCGCCAGGACCTTGCGGTATAATGGTTTTTTCGAATGGTATGATGTGAGGACCGGTGAGCCCAAGGGCTCGGGGGATTTCCGCGGCGAGGCGGGCGTGTATTACGATGCCATCACGGCGTTAAGGCAATGGGCCAAAGGACAGTCATCCGAATACCCCAATTTGCAGGAGATTATCGTAGTGTATAAATCACATTTTGATATTGGGTACACTCACCTCGCCAGCGAAGTAATACGTGGTTATCAAACTACCACTATAGACAATGCCTTGAATGTTGTTGAAAAAAACAAAAATCTTCCGCCCGAACAGCAATTTACCTGGACAATACCGGGATGGCCGATGAAAAAGATCTTAGAGAATTGGAATGGGCAAACGCAGGAGAGAAGGGATAAGGTCTTAAATGCTTTTAAAACCGGACGTTTTGCGGTGCATGCCTTACCATTTTCCATGCAAACCGAACTGCAGGAGCCTGAAGGACTGGTAAGAAGTTTGGGATTTGCTTCGCAACTGGCAAGAAACGCAGGCAAACCTATTCCAATTGCGGCGAAGATGACGGATGTGCCCTGCCATTCCTGGATCTTACCCACCTTGCTCAAAAATGCAGGGGTGAATTTTTTACATCTTGGATGCAACCCAGGCAGTAGTTATCCGGTTGTGCCGATGCTTTTTTGGTGGCAGGGACCCGATGATTCCCGGCTGCTGACCATGTATTCAGTCAATTATGGCTCAGAATTATTGCCCCCAAAGAATTGGAAATATAAGACATGGCTGGCTATGCAAATGCGCGGCGATAATGCCGGCCCTCCCAGCCCCGATGAAGTAAGAAAAGTAATCGATGAAATACATTCCCAGTTACCCAATGTAAAAGTTACTATTGGCAGACTGGATGATTTCGCCAATGCCATTCTACAAGAAAAATTGGATATTCCGGTTGTAAAAAGCGATATGCCCGATACATGGATACATGGTCCTATGTGTGACCCCGTTGGTGTGAAATTATCAAGACAGACTTTGCCTGATCTATCCATTGCGGAAGATCTTCAAACGTTATTGAACACCTGGCGGCTGCCACAGAAAAGCATTTCGGAGCCGTTGGCCGATGCCTATGAAAATAGTATTTTATATTACGAACATACCTGGGGCGGGTCCATGTATTGGATCTCAAAATATTTACCCCCAAAAAACTATCTTGGATATACCGATAACTGGAAATACGACAGCACCTGGCAAACTGACCTGGAGAAGGGAAGATTCAATCGCTTGCAGGCATCGTGGGAAGAACATACTGATTATGCCCGAAATGCAAATGCTATTGCAACTTCTTTGGTAAAGGAGGAATTGAAAACGCTGTCTGATAATGTAAAGATAGCCGGCCCAAAAACGGTTGTTTTCAACCCCTTGCCATGGAGGCGAAAGGACATACCCGGGTTGGGGTATAAGGCATTTGCAAAAAATGAACCATTGCCATCCGAAGGAGCTGCGCCGGTGATACATCAAGACAACAATAGTTTTGAGAATAAATATTTTATTGTCAAGCTGAATCCGCAACGGGGCAGTATCGAGTCGCTGGTCAGTAAGAAGACAAAAAATGAATTGGTAGATCGCGATGCTCCGCAAGGGTTTGCTCAATTATTATATCAACAGATAAGTGAAAATGAAGTCAGGAAATATGATAGTGCGTATATACGGGGCAATTCCGATTGGGCCTTTGCGGAAATAGGAAAACCCAATATGCCACCTGCTGCCGAACTGCCTTATAAGGAGCTGTATAACAATAATTGTGATATAAAGTTTTCCCTGGACGACAAGGATGCCGTAGCTACATTGACGTATCAGCCTACTGGAAATGGTCTGCATTTTCCTGTGACCACCAAAATTATTTTGCACGGCGATGAACCTTATATCGATATCGAGATGACGATCGAAAAACCCGCGACGCCAAGGCCGGAAGATGTTTGGATCTGTTTTCCATTTAAAATTAACGACCCTCGATTTAGGGTTGGCAGAAATGGCTCGGTCATCGATCCTGTAAATGATATAAATGTTGCGGGTGTCAACAGGTATATGTATGCCGTAGGCAGCGGCGTGGCGGTGTTTAGCCCTTCGGGTGCAGGCGCGGGGGTTTGTGGTTTGGATTGTCCATTGGTGAGTTTGGGTATTCCGGGCGATTGGAAATTTGATAATACCTATATTCCTAAAAAGCCAACCGTATTCTATAATTTATTTAATAATCATTGGAGCACCAATTACAGGTTTTGGAATGGCGGCAAATGGACTTATCGGTTTCGAATTTGGGATTTTGAAAAATACAATACAGCTGAATCGCTTATAGCGCCGGCATTCGAGGCGCGCTATCCACTGCAGGTTGTAGCATCAGATAGCCGGGGTGGCGAGCTCCCTGCAGAGAAAAAAGGGATTAGTTTGTCGCGCAAAGGAGTTTTAGTTACTGCATTTGGTAAAAACCCCGATGGGGATGGAACAATTTTGAGAGTGTGGGAACAAGCGGGTAATGGAGGTAGCTGCCAGGTTGCTTTGCCTTTGGAAAGTAAATATACCACTGCAACGCCGGTGAATTTAAGAGGTGAAAAGATCGGGAATGCTATTAAGATCGTAAATCATGTTTTATCGTTTAACTTAAATAAGTACGAACCAAAAAGTTTTGTGTTGCGATAGATCACTCATTGCGTAGACTCTCCACCGGATTGGAGATCGCGGCCTTTATCGTGTGGTACCCCACTGTGAGTAAGGCGATGGTTATCATGGTCAATCCGCTCAATGCAAAGACCCACCAGCTAAGGCTTGTATGGTAAGCGAAATTTTTGCAGCCAGGCCTGACATAATAATGCCGACAGGGGAACTGCGATGAGAAATGCCAGTCCTAGTGGTCTGAAGAATACCGTCGACAATGTTAAGATGATCCGCGCAAGAGAGGCGCCCAGGACCTTCCGGATCCCGATCTCCTTAATCCTGCTGTTGATGGAAAAGATGGTCAGTCCGAGAAGACCTATGCAGCTCACGAGAATGGCGATGCTTGCCGCAAAAAACAAAAGAGTAGAAAGGGCGGTGTCCTGCTTGTAGAACCGGGCGATCTTCTCATCGATGAATGTATAACTGAAATCCTCATCTGGATAAATACTTTTCCAGGTGGATTGAATAGCCGACAGGGTGGTTTTCCATGAGCCGGCGCCGGGCCGTAGCGAAATATGCATCGAATGGTCGGAGAGAAGGGCTGAATAAAGCATCAGTGGGTTGATCCTGCTCCTCACGGATGCCTGGTTAAAATCGGCCATCACGCCTGCCACCGGCAGGTTCCTGTCTCTGAATTGCAAAAATTGACCCACGGCATCCGAGGGGTGTGTGAATCCAAGCTGACGGGCGAGCATTTCATTAATAATCAGCTCCACAGCGCTGTCTGTGGTCATGAGGTTACGCCCGGCCAGGAGATGAATGGCATAGACCTTCAGATAGTTGGCATCTCCGCTGCGCACGTCGGTGTGGAAATCGACTGGTTTATGGTCCCGGATAAATGTTACTTTATCGGATATCTGTCCGTTGAAAGCAGGCGACTGGCCGGCAATGCTGACGTCCCCGATGCCCGGAATGCTTCTCAACTGATCGCGGAAAAGTATTTTTTTGGCATAGCCATTGGGTAAGGAGGAAGGGACGGAGATATTGACGATGGCATTCTGACGAAAGCCCATGTCCTTTGCCAGCGCGTAATGCACCTGTTTATTTACGACGAATACCGCCATTAAAAAGACCTGTGCTATGGTAAACTGCGATACGGTCAGCACCTTTCGAAGGGTGGCGGACTGGGAGATCCCTGAGCCGGAGAGGGGTTGGTTCTTTAACACCCGTATGGTCTGGAATCCGGAAAGGATAAATGCCGGATAAAGCCCTGATAAAAGGCCGATCCCTACGATCAGGCAAATAAAAAAGACGATCAACGAGGGTAGATGGAGGACCCTCTCCGGATCCATTTCACCGGGGATGAAATATCGTATGGCAGCGCAGACCAGTGTAAACGCGACCAATGCCGTGATCGTCGTCAACATGAATGTCTCCGTCAAAAATTGAAAGATCAGTTGTCTTTTGTTGCCGCCAAAGGTTTTTCGTATGCCGATCTCTTTTGCCCGTTGTGCTCCCTGCGCCGTCGCCAGGTTGATGAAATTGATACAGCCGAGCATAAGCAGGAACAGCGCCAATAATATAAGGCTTCCGATGGCCGGCCTGCCGACTTTCCCGCTGAAATCCGTATTGGTGTGAATGTCGTTCAATGCCTGCAACCGGTGCACAGTACGGATATCGTCCTTTGGGCCCAGATGGGCGGAGGTAATATGCGCCAGTTGTCGATCGATGTCCTGTGGTTTTACACCGGGGAGGGTTTTGACCATTAGCTGTGACGTGGAACTGGTAGCGCCCCAATTATCCCAATTATGATTGGTTCTCAGGTTCGCGGTCCGGATGGTTCCAAGGGATAAGAATGCCCCGTATTCAAAATCGCTGTTGGCATCGAGATCTTTTACAACGCCGGAAACGGCCGCATTGACCGAGTCGCTAAAAATAAGGGTCCTGCCGAGGATCTCGCCGGGAGACAGGTCCGGGAAGTAGATCTTTGCACGGCTTTGCGTCAATACGACCCGGTTGGGCATTTCAAGCGGCGCTTTTGGATCACCAGCCAGCCATTGATGAGGGAATATATTGAAATAGTCGCTATTGGTAAAGACGATGTTTTCCTGATTTTTAATTGTTTGCTCTGTCTGCCCATCCTGCTGAGGGATGCTGACCTTGGTATTTCCTCCGTAAAAGTCAAAAATGGGTGCGGCGTTGCCAATACCCGTGATTCCTTGTAACGCCTCCTGCATTGGCGCCGGTACGCCATAGTTTTTCGACCCGGTGTTTTCGGTGACGATGCGGTAGATCTGGTCTCTGCCGGGCTCGTATTTGTCGAAGCTGAAATTGTAGTCGACGACCAGATAGACGACGACGGCGGCGGTAATGCCGATGGATAATCCCAGGATATTGATGACGGTGAGGAGCCGGTGTTTGCTGAAATTGCGCCAGGCGATGAGGACATAGCTTTTGAGCATAGGAGGTATTTGCAGGTTTAAGATTTATTCGGTTCGTAAGCTTTCTACCGGATTCTGCCTGGCCGCACGTATTGCCTGATAGCTCACCGTGGACAGTCCTGTGACGAGGGCCGACAGGCCACCTGCAATAAAGATCCATGAGCTCATGTTGATGCGGTCGGCAAAACCTTTCAGCCAGTCATCCATGAAATACCAGGCAATCGGTGAGGCGATCAGCACCGACAGGGCGATCAGGATGGCAAAATCCTTCGTGAGCATGATCACGATATTGGTCACGCTGGCGCCCATCACTTTTCGGATACCGATCTCCCGGGTCCTTCTTTCTGCCGTAAACATCGCCAGCCCGAAAAGTCCGATACAGGAAATAAATATGGTGATAGCCATGGCTGCATTCATCAGCATCCCGGTCTGTTCATCCTTTTGATAAGCCGTGGCCAGCGTTTCGTCATAGAAGCGATAGGAAAAAGCAACGCCGGGATAGATCGATTTCCAGGTCTGTTGCAACTGATCCAATATTTTTTTGAATTCAGTCGATCCTTTTCCCTGTGTGGCTGTTTTTACAACGATGGTGCGTTCCCGCTCCACCCGGTTGATAAGACACAGTGGTGGAATGGGGCTGTGCAGGGAATAGGGGTAGAAGTCTGCTGCTACGCCGACTATCGGATAGGGCTTGTTTAACCAGACGATGGTTCTGCCAATGGCTTCTTCCGGCAATTTATACCCCATGATACGCGCGAGCGTTTCATTAATGATGAATTCATTCACGCTGTCAGCCCGGGAAAGGTTCCGACCCGCCACGATCTTAAGACCGTAGAGCGGTATGAGGTGTTCATCGCCGTCTACTTGTGCCGCACGCATATCTTTACCATCCATGCCGGCATACCGGATGACCATGCTTTTGGCGTCGCCGGGGCCCGCCCATTGTAACGCCACCTGATCGACACCGGATAAATGACGCATTTTCTCCGCCGCCACTCTTACTTTTGAAAGACTATCTCCCCATGGGGTCTCGATGGTAAGGATAGCATCTTTGGTAAATCCCAGGTCCTTATGACGGGTATAGCTCATCTGGCTGGCGATGACGATGCTGCCGATGATAAATACAAGCGACACCGTGAACTGAAAGACAATAAGCCCTTTGCGCAGATACCATTTTCCACCCCCCTTGTAAGTGCCGCTGCCTTTCAGCGTCACAACGGGCAAATAGGCCGACAACACCCTGGCGGGGTAAAGTCCTGCCAGCATCGTGGTAACAATGGCTATCCCCAGCAAGAAGATCAATACGGCAGGATCGCCCGGATGAATAGACAGTCCCGGAGGCAGGAAGGAACGGAATAATGTAAGGGTCGGATCCACCAGCACCACCGCCAGCAGAATAGCGATCAGCGTGAGGACAAATGTCTCGGTGAGGAATTGGAACACCAGACTGGACCTTGAACTACCCAACACTTTTCTCACTCCCACTTCCTGAGCCCGCTGAAGGGACTGTGCTGTCGACAGGTTGATAAAATTAATAACGGCGATGAGCAGGATGAACATTGCAATACCCATTAACGCATACAAGGTGGGCAGATGCGCCGTCCGGATGGGGTTTTCCACGAGATGGCCGTTGAAATGAAAGTTTGATAGCGGATCGAGTCCCAGCTTCAGCCGGAGCGTGGGGTCATCATGCCCCATTACGAGAGAGGCCGCCTGAGCTTCGATGGCTTCCGGGCGACGGCCTTTCGATAGTTTCACAAAGGTCAGGAAGAACGCGCCGTCCGGCCGCCACGAGTTGGGGGTGGTATTATTTTGGAAATAGTTTGTCTGAAAGGTGCTGTAAGATATGAGATCTGTAAAGCCGAGATCGGTATTTCCCGTCCAGTCTTTTACGATGCCCGACACCCGCATGGGCAGGCTATCGTACATCACCACGCGGCCCAGTATAGTACTGACATCTCCGGGACCAAAATACTGATGGGCCCTGTTTTCCGTCAGGACGACGGTATACGGTTCGTCGGATGCCTTGCCCGCCCGCCAGTCGTAATGGAAGATATCGAACCAGCCTGGCTGCGCTATGCCGACAAAAGGGAACCCCGCACCACCCGGCCTGCTTTCGAAATTTTTCGAAGTGTTTGCTGCCTCCGGAATGCTGATCTGTGGACCGTAAGGCTTAATGCCGGCTACCATATCCACCCCGGACAACCCGGTCTGCAGCGCCGTCAATCCGGCCAGGGGTATGCTCGCGAAGGTTGAGCGATTACCTGTATTTTCCTTATAATCGGCTGTGATACGGAAAATTCGCATTTTGTCCGGGTGGAAGTTATCAAAGCTCAGCTCATAATACGCGTCGAGGAATACCGTGATGCATGCGCAGAGGCCCAGGGCAAGTCCGAGCACATTTAGCATCGAGTATCCCTTATGGCGGATGATATTGCGCCACGAAATGATAACATAATTTCTGAACATATGCAATCGATGTTAGTTGGTAGATTAGTCGCCACCAATAGGATGCCATAGATAAAGATGGTGACGTTCAAACATATCCGAAGACTCACCCGCTGCGAGGTGTCCGATTTTGATACAACTGGTGTACGTATGGTCGACACTACAGGTCGACTGGCCGGGCGGGACGCCGTAAAATCTTACGGCTTATGAACGGGAAGACCCAATAAGCAGCTTTGGCCGCCAGGATACCGATGCCTGCTCCCGTCAGCACTTCGCTGAACCAATGTTTGTCATTATAAACGCGCAGATAAGCAACCCCGGTGGCCGTGGCATATGCTGCAACGCCGTACCAGACACTCCGGTCACGAAATTCCTGCCGCATAAATTCCGCCGCGGCAAAGGCGGTTGCAGTATGGCCCGATGGGAACCCATCATCGCCCGACCCATCCGGTCTGGGAGCTTTGATAAATTTCTTTAAAGACAGTACCGGAACGGCCAAAAATATATTGGCTGTCACATAGATCACTGTTCGATCCCCGAGATCATGCCACCCCTTTACTCCGGCTGCGTTCAGTACATAAACAGCCGCTGCCGGGCCATATTGCAGATAGTTGTCCAACTGAAAGGTATGATGCGTATGATCCAGCCAGACTGTCTCCCGGACGTGCTGGTCAAAAGTTTTTAATGGTTCCCATCCCAGGGCTGCAAACCCGTAACCGGTCAGGACGGTAGGGATGATCAGCGAAGGCAGGCCCGGGCTCGTATCCCTGGCTATAGAGTCACTTTGAGCCGACGTCTTTAACAATATCAATACCAGGCTAGTTGACAATATCCATTTAGTCAGCATGTCGTAACTTTAAAGCAATATTAGTACTTTGAGATGCAAATGACAGCGTTCCGATTCCATCCGGTGACAGCGCATCCGCTGCTAAGCCCATACATTGCAAAAATATGGGTTTTCGAAAGCAGTGGCCGCCTTCCCGAGCAGGAAAGAAAGCTGATCGTTCCCAATACGAATCTAAAATTAACGCTGACCTATCGCAATGGGATCGCAGCCCGCCTAGGGGACAAGGCCTTTCTGCAACATGAAAATGGACTGACACTCACCGGCCTGATCGATACCCCCGTGACTCTGGACTCATATGAGGATGTGCAGACGGGCACGATCATCATTGAATTCAACCCGCTGGGCGCTTACCGTTTCTTTCATTTACGGTATATCGAGGTCCAAAATGAGATCACGGACCTGGCTGACCTCATCGGCAACCGGGCAAAAGAGCTTCAATTGCAACTGGCTGAGACAAGCGCATTGGATCTAAAATTGGAACTCCTGCAGAATTTTCTGATTCGACAGTTGGGAAAGGCCACTCCGGACCCCATATACGATTTTTGCATCAATCGTATAACATATTCTGAGGGTCTTATCAGCGTGGCGCAGCTTGAAAAAGAGACCGGCTACAGCGCACGCTGGCTTCACAGGAAATTCTCGGAACACCTGGGCACCGGCGCCAAGAACCTGGCGGAGATCGTCCGCTTTTCACAATTCTACCGGGCATATTCGATTGGCGCCCCGTTAGACAATTTGAAACAGCATATCTATCACTATTACTACGACCAGTCCCACTTCCTCAGGGCTTTTAAGCGCTTCACCGGCGCCACACCGACCGAACTTCAAAGCAGTATGAATGAGCTCAGCATCCGGAATTTTACGAGCTAGTTCCGATTCGTACAATACTTATGGCTGCCGCTGCCCGAACTTTGTTTTAAAATTACATAAAATGAAAAGAAACGACTTTAGCAGCAGCATTTCCGCGAAGATCAGCGCGGACGAGGCGATCAAAAAGATCAGCAACGTACCGGAATGGTGGGGAATAACCTTTACCGGCAGCGCCGAAAAACAACATGATAAGTTTGTAGTAAAGATGACGGGGGACTCCTACTTCAACTTTACGGTAACGGAATTGATCCCAGGTAAAAGGATGGTTTGGTTGGTTACCGATTGCCATATGCCCTGGTATTCGGATAAAAAGGAGTGGACCAACACCCGACTGATCTTTGATCTTCATGAAAATAACGGCGTAACAGAAGTACACTTCCAACATGAAGGTCTTACGCCGAACGTCGAATGTTACAAGGATTGCGAATCGGGCTGGACGCACTGGATCAAAACAAGCCTGTTTTCTTACTTGACTACCGGGAAAGGCATTTTTAGACAACCCACCAAATAATATAATCATGGCAAAGGTAATTTTGGGGAACCATTCGTCGGTGATTGTCCCGAGGAAAGACCGTGACAGCATTTGCAAATTTTATAGGGATGCCCTTGGCGCCACGATCACGAAGGCAGAGAAAGATAAGGACCTGATCCGCATGGGAGACAATTTCTATATCGCGTTCCTCTACGGGGATGTACCTGATCAGAGCGATTTCTTGCGAACGGCAAGAGCGATGTGGTTGGAGATAAAATCCGACAATGTAGAGGAAATGAAAAAGAAAATCCTTGATTCCGGAGTCAGGAAGCTGGATGTGCCGGACCCCCATCTATACTTCCAGGCGCCCGGGGGGCAATGCTGGAGACTGGTCGGGATCGGGGAAGATCTCTCTTTTTATGAGGGTAAGGGAGAGGGCCCTGATGTGGCAAAGGTAAAGGAGGGCGCGGCCAAAGGGTTCGAGTCATAATCCTGTTGTGGAGCTCGTGATAGCCGGCCAGGCGAAGCCTGACCGGCGTATGTTTATTGTTTTTCCATCGTAAAGGTGAGCCTGTCGCCCGGCTTGAGTGCGTTGTCTGTGTAATAGATCATAGTCTTGCAATCGTAGCTGGCAATAGTACCGTTGAACACACCATCACTTGTCAACACATTACCCTTGACCTGCCAGACGCCCTGGGCTTCTTCCGAGGGGGTGCAAACAGTGCCCAGGTCATTGGTGATGTAAGTTCCATCGTCCTTCAGGATGATGATATCGTCCCTCTCGCAGTCATCCATAAACTGCAAATAATCCAGGGGTGCGGAGGATGCGTCCGACTTGTATTGCAAAGCCGTAAGCTTGTAAGAGCCAGCCAGGCTTGTCATGTTGATACTGCATGCAGTTGGCTTGCTGTCTTCTTTTTTGCAGGAAAAAAATAAAGTTCCCGTGGCCATCGCGATCAAAGCCCATGTCATTGTGGTTGTTTTCATACATTTCAGTTGAATGGATAATTTCTATTTGATAGTAATACCCATTCATTCGCCGGGAAGGTTGGGGTAGGATGAAAAGAAATTTTTTTTAGGGATTACCCAACCTTTGTAAAAGAAACAGGGTACTATGATAAAAATGGATAAATTGCGGAATTATAATAAGATGAGAAACAGTGTATTATTGATTGGCATGGCCTGCCTGACGAGCTGCGGCACTTCCATAAAAATGGCCATACCTGAAGCGTTCAAACAACAGGCTTATATGGAACATGTCGATGGAGCAAGAGGTAATAAGATGTCATTTGCGAATGTCAGCACATCCAAAATAAAAAGAGGTATGCATTTGAGCTATCCGGGGTGGGGTGGGCGGGCGTTCTTTTGGGACAATCTTATTCTAATGAATTATTTTGGTATTCAGAAGAGCGAGACCGTAAGAAAAGAGAAGGCAAAATTCCGATACTCGATGACAGATGGAAGAAATACCGTGGAGGTTTTTGCTGATGAGCGGGAGCTTACAAAGGAGCTGGGATATGAAACGCTGAACAGGGAAAGCATCCTTAATAGTTTTGCCCAACTGCAGCAATATAAATATATATTTTCGGCAACTATCAGCGCCGACACGGCACAGGATATCAAGACCTGGACCCTGGTGATGACGAATATGTATGACAGGGCGGCAACAAATGACAAGAACCCGTTTGCTTATCGGAAGATGGGGGATAATGGGATGGCGACAAATGGGGTTGATACGATTTTTATAAAACCCATCAGCATCCAAAAAACAGAATTGTCCGATGGCAGAGTAAAACAGCTGCCGTTCAAGCTTCTATCGGGATACGAATTAAGCACGAACGATGGAGTGATCGCCATCATCGATATGATCGACCGGAATATCTGGTTCTACAATGAACTGGATTCCACGGAAAAATTAACTATAGGCGCCATCGCAACGGCCATCTTTGCAAGACAGGTGCACGACGAAAAGTGGTAATTACGGAACAGGATCTAAATAGCATCATTATCGAGTGCTGCAACGGCAGCAGGAAGGCGCAGGAGCAGCTCTTCCGGCAGCTTTATGGCTTTGCTATGGCCATTGCCCTGCGCTACGCCGTAGACGAGCATGAGGCGGCCGATATTCTGGGCCATGCTTTTGTAAAAATGTTCAGGAGCCTCCGTTCTTTTGATGCGACGAAAGGAAATTTTCACGGCTGGCTGAAAAAGATAGTTATCAACGAATCATTGGACCACATAAAACAGCGTAGCCGCTTCACCAGCCTGGAACTCGATACGGTAGAAGAGCCTTTTGTCAACAACAGTATTATTGAAAAAACAGATGCGGCCGAGATCCTGCAACTGGTAAGACAATTGCCGCCGGCTACGCATGCCGTGTTTGTGTTGTATGCCATCGACGGCTACTCTCACAAGGAAATTGCATCGCAGTTGAATATCAGTGAGGGTACCAGCAAATGGCATTTGAGCGAAGCAAGAAGGATCATTCAGCAAAAGCTTATGGCGATAAGAACTCAGTGAATACAACTACACCATACGAGAAATTAATGGCAGGGAAACTTGATCAGGTCCCTGTGCCGGATATGGCCGACAGCGTATGGGCCAGCATCGGGGTGCAGCTGGATGCGGAGGGGGATGCGCCTGATCAGGGGGGCGATGTGCCGGGTCAGGGAGGGGGAGTGCCTGGTAAAGGGTATGGATTTTTTGGCGTGGTGGTGGTAATTGCCACGCTGTGGTGGTATTATGATCAGAAAGTTGCACCCGTGGTGAAGTCGCCCGTGCCTGCGGCTGCGCCGGCGCCTGTGGTGGACACGATCAATAATATTAAAAAGAACGATATCCCGGCTACGCCTGTTGGCGTTAAAAAAGATACGGTGGTGCTGCATAAGGCACTGGAAAATATTATCCGCCCTGATTCGGCGGGGTCTCAGCAGACGCTGCCACCGGTGGAGGTTGATTCGTCGTCCCTTAATAAAGAATGGATCCCTGTACCTTTCTTTGATTCTTTAAGCGTCAAGCCGCGTGGCAGGAAGTCAAGAGGGGTTAAAGGAATTACCAGCGATGATTATAAGATATCTGCCGGCAAAGACCCTAATAAGCAGAGGGAGTGAAGCAATTTGTAGAGGCCTTGTAGGGGTAGCCGGAGGTGGAGATAGGGGGGCTGGCGTACGGGAAGCAAGCCGAAGGGTGTATATTGAGCGCATATGATCAAGCGTTTCCTCTCAGGGGTTTTTGTATTTATCCTCGTCCAGCCCTGCCTGGCCCAGGGGCACTCTATACATCAGAGGCCGGCTGTAGCAGACCGGCTGGCATTTCCCGATGTCCTGGACGCTTCACGGGTGGTCGCCGACACCGCCGATATTGCACATACCTTCTTCGCAGACCTGGGAGCATGGCATGCTTATAGCCTTCCAGGAAGGCCGGTAGACTATGGGGGCTTTGCAGGGCCCCTCATCATGGACCTGGATGGCAAATGGCTCTCGGACGGATTGGCCAGACTGGAGGTCCGCGAAGCGGGCCGTCCGGTGGATCTGACAGCTGCGAAAGCCGCTTTGCACTATTACCCGGGTCTATTAAAGACGCAATACAGCGTAGGCGAGCTTGAGATTATCCAGGAGTTGATCTTTATCTCCCGGCGGGAAGCTGCTTTGCGCACCACCCTGATCAATCACGGTGCTTCGGCCAGAGTAGTGGATCTTTCTTTCAGCGGAAAATTGCTGCTGGCGGGCGCCCTTGCCCATAACGAGGATATCGCAACGCAATTGGATATATCGCTGGGAGGAGACAAGTCCTTCCAGATCCGATATGACAGCCCCCCTTCCCATATTGAGATCAAGCCGTCAGGCAAGGAATATACGACGACCTTTGCTGGACTGTCCATTGGCAGCCACGCATCGTATTGCCTGGTCCAAACCCAGGGATATTATCCGGACAAACAAAAAGATGGGCCGTCGGTAGTGAATTTTCAACAGTCATTGTCGGTCAATGCCCGTCGATGGAATACATATATAAACAAGGTCCTGAACCGCCTGACCCCTGCGAACAGGAGGGATAGCGCGCGTCGCCGCCTGGCGGTGAAAGCACTGATCACGCTGATCACCAATTGGAGGAGTGCGGCAAAGGACCTTCTCCATGACGGGGTATTCCCATCGGCCAGCTACCAGGGATTTTATGGCATGTGGAGCTGGGACAGCTGGAAGCAGGCGGTGGCGCTGGCTGGCTTTGCCCCTGAACTGGCCAGGGACAATATTCGCTGTCTGTTCGACTACCAGGACAGTACGGGAATGGTGCCCGACTGCGTATATACGGAGAAGAAAGAGAACAACCTGCGCGACACCAAGCCTCCGCTGGCCGCCTGGGCGGTATGGGAAGTATATCGCAGGACAGGAGACCTGTCCTTCCTGCAGGAAATGTACCCTAAGCTGGCGGCCTATCATCGCTGGTGGTACCGGTGCCGTGACCACGACAACAACGGGCTTTGCGAATATGGATCCACCGATGGGACCCGCATCGCCGCAGCATGGGAGAGCGGAATGGACAATGCTGTACGTTTCGACAGTGCTAAAATGATCCATGCTGCATCCGGCGCCTGGTCGCTCGACCAGGAGTCCGTCGACCTCAATGCGTATCTCTTTGCAGAAAAGCGGTATCTGGCAAAAATATCGGCAATACTGTCCCGCGGTCAGGGAGAACGAGGGCAGGTCTGGAAGAAGGAGGCGGACACGCTCCGGCAACGCATCGAGGCCCGATACTACGACCAGCTGCGGGGATATTATTTCGATTACCACACGGGTCTGCGCCGCCTGATCACGATATATGGTCCCGAGGGGTGGATACCTCTCTGGGCGGGAACTTCCAGCGTGTCACGGGCTAAAAAGGTCGTTCAGGCAATGCTGGCTGACTCGCTGTTCCATACCTATATCCCGCTGCCTACCTTATCGGCTAATCATCCGGACTTCAACCCTGCCAATGGATACTGGCGCGGCCCGGTGTGGCTGGACCAATTCTATTATGGTGTGGAAGGTATGAAGCGTTATGGTTTTACTCGTGAGGCGGAAGACCTGAAGGCCCGTCTGTTCGCGCATGCCGATGGATTGATGGGGCAAGGCGAGATCCGCGAGAACTATCATCCTCTCACCGGAAAAGGTTTGAACGCGGTGAACTTCAGCTGGTCGGCAGCCTTCATTTTGCTGATGATGGAGGGGGAATAATTTTTGTACATTTGGTCTTGCGATCTCTCATAGTGATCATACTGATTTGCTGCGGACAATGCCTCACTGCCCAGGACAGCATACGGCTGGCGCTTGCCAAGGCAGGCACTGAGACAGGCCTTCGCATCGACCTGCTCAACACCTTGTCGGAACAATTGGCCAAAGATTCCACCAACAAGGCCATAGAATATGCACACCAGGCCTATCTGCTCACGCTGGATGGGAAGATGCCGGAACGGCAAGGAAAGTCGCTGCTGAACCTGGCCAATGGTTACCTTTATAATGACTTCTATGATCAGGCGTTGGAATATGCATTCGACGCCCTGGCTATTTTTGACAGGCTGGGGAACAAAGAACAGATTGCCAATACGTATCTTTTGTTGGGGTGGATCTATTATGATGCGGAAGACCTGGACCTGACACTGCAATATCACCAGAAAGCCTATGAGCTTTATCATTCCCTTGGCAATATTCCCAAATGCGCCCATGTTCTGAATGCTTTCGGCCTTACCTATGAAGGGAAGGGCGAACATGCAAAGGCCCAGGAATATTTCAAGCAGGCGCTGGCAGCGACCCTTCCCTTACAGGAGAACAGCAGGCTGGCCGCGATCTATAATAACCTGGGCATATGCGAGAATTCCAAGGGGAATTACCAGGAAGCGATCCGCTATTTCAACGTGTCGTTGAGCGTACCCGGCAAATTCCGGGAAGACCCATTGGTCCCGGCGGAGACGCTCAACCAACTGGGCTATTCTTATATGAAGATGGGGCAGTACCAGCAGGCCGCCATGCTGTTGGACAGCGCCCGAAAAATGATCGATCGGAGCACCTCCAACACCAGCAAAGAAAAATTGTTAGACAATCTCTCCAACTATTCCCGGCTGAACCAGGCAGAAGGCAGGTATCAACAGGCGCTGGACAATCTCCGTCAATCCATGGAGATCCGGGATGCTATTCTTTCCAAAAGTAAAACGAACGCCCTGTTCAGCCTGACGTTGAAAAAGGAGACGCAACAGAAAGAGGAGCAGATCCGTACGCTCTCCGCGGAAAAACAGCTCCGGTCCCTTCAACGCAACGCCCTGGCCGCCGGTATCGCCCTGGTCGTTATCATCGCGCTGCTGGTCATTACACGGCAACGTTCGCTGCGCAGGAAGGAAAAGGAGATTGCCAGTATCCGGCAGGCCCTGATCGCAAAGGAGCTGGAAAACGCGGTATTGGAAAAGGGGGCCCTGGAGAGCAAGCTGGAATATAAGAACACGGAGCTGAAGAATTATGCCCTGTTCATATCCCAACGCAACGAATTTGTCCGGAAGTTCATCGAGCAGCTGGCGGTATTGGAGAAGACCAGTCCGCAAGACACTGCCGGGAAGCTGTCCAAGCTGATCCATCAGTTCCAATACGATCTGGAGATCAATAAGGATACAGAGGAGTTCAACGTTCATGTGGATGCTACATATAAAGACTTCTTTTATAATCTCAAGGCCCGTTTCCCGGACCTGACCGAAAATGAAAGAAGGCTTTGCGCCCAGATCCGGCTCAATCTGTCCATCAAGGAGATCGCCTCTCTCAATAATATCTCCGTCAAATCCGCTGAAATGGCTCGTTATCGCCTGCGCAAACAATTCAATCTTCAGCAGGGGGATAGCCTGAACGAGTTTTTGAAATCTTTCTAATTCGTTAGTTATCAACGATTGTTTTTTACGGTAGGGGTGCCGTAGGGGTAGGCTGCGGGGTCTTATAGAGGGCCTGGTTCAAGGAACCGGGGCAGGGGATAGCTATTTTCGGATCAAAGAAATTAACGCTATATGAAGAAACTGCTTCTGTTCCTATCTTCCCGCCTCTTACTGGCCGGGATTATTTTAAGCCTGGCTGTGACGGGGGCCTATGCAGCCGATGGTTACATCAAAGGCCATATCACGGACAAGTCCGGCAATCCATTAGCTACTGTCAGCGTAAAGGTTAAAAATTCCACCCGCGGAACATCAACGGATGCCAATGGGGATTTTTCCCTTGTTGTGCCGGACGGCGCTGTACTGGAGATCTCTGCCGTAGGCTTCCGGCCGCAGGAAATACCGGTGCACGGGCGGACGGAGTTTTCTATCCGCCTGGAAGAGGTGGCGGCCGGACTGAATGAAGTCGTGGTGGTGGGTTATGGGACCCAGAAAAAGAAAGACGTCGTCGGCGCCGTTGCTTCCGTGGATACAAAGAACATGGAAAAGCTCACAGGAGGCAATGTGGCAAACCTGCTCCAGGGACAGGCGGCGGGTGTCAATGTAGCCCCCGGCTCCGGTGATCCTGGTGCGGCTCCGGTGGTCCTGATCCGCGGGCTTTCCACCATCGGCAATACCGATCCGCTGTATGTCATCGACGGCATACCCGGGGACATCAACGCGCTCAACCCCAACGATATTCAGTCCATCGATATTCTCAAGGACGCCTCTGCCGCTACGATCTATGGCTCCCGGGCCTCCAACGGCGTGATCATGGTGACTACGCGCCGTGGTAAGGAAGGAAAGATCCACGTCGGCGTGAACTCCTATTATGGGGTAGCCAGCCTGGCCAAACGGCTTCCGCTGACCAACCGGGCCCAGTATGATACGATTATGAACCACATCGCGATCAATGACGGCTCCACACCCCTGGATTTTGCCAGCAGCAGCACCTATGTGGACAACCATGGCGTCACACGGCAATATCCCAATACCGACTGGCAATCGGCCTTTTTCCGGGATGCACCGGAGTCGAAGGTGGACCTCACCGTGTCCGGAGGATCCAAAGACATTAAAATGAACGTTTCTTTGGGCCATTATGACCAGCAGGGCATCGTCCTTCACAGCGGTGTAAAGAAGAACTATCTGCAGGTGAATACGGACCTGACCAAGGACAAGCTCAAATTTGGCGAGTCCTTCACCATTTCACAAAGCACAAGGGACCTGCTGAACGGCTCCGATGAAACGAGAGCTAATAACCTGAACGCGGACTATCCCCTGATCTATGAGATGATCAACCGGGTGCCGCAGCATCCGCTGTACGATACCAGCAACGACGGTGGTTTCGGAGGCCGTATTGGCCTGCAGATGACCGATGCCGTCAATCCCGTGGGTTATCAGACACTCGTAAAGAACGTGAGCCAGTCCACTTATCTTATGGGTAATGTATATGCGGAATACCAGCTCCTTCCCCCGCTGAGCGTCAAGGTGCAATACGGTCTGAATGTAACGGACGGTTATGGATATACGCATATTCCCACGTATTATATGGGCGCCAAGGTGCAGAACTCCAATGCCCAGCTTTATGAATCACGGGACAGGAGCTGGCACGACGTGCTCAATGCCGTAGCCACGTTCAACAAGACTTTTGGATCATCCCATACGGTGAACGCCATCGCGGGCTACAGCCAGGAAAGGAGCGAATACCGCAGTCTTTCGGGGGGCAATAATGCCCTGCCTTCCAACGATCTTTGGTCACTGTACGCCGGCACGGGCAATCAGACTTCCAGCGGGTCGATCAACCAGAGCAGCCTGCGTTCCGTATTCGGCAGGGTCAACTATTCCTATGAGGGCAAATATTTGTTGGCGGCCAGCGTACGCCGCGACGGTTCATCCCGATTCTCCGGTGTCAACAAATACGGCACTTTTTATTCTTTCTCCGGCGGCTGGAGGATCAGCGAGGAAAATTTTTTTTCCCACCTGCATGAGACTATTTCCGACCTGAAATTGAGAGCCAGCTATGGTATTCTCGGCAATCAAAGCATCCCGGATTATCTATATCTGCCTCCCCCGCTGACCATCGGCAATAGAGTGGTCAACTATCCCTTCGGTCCCGGACTCCGCCAGGGCATAGCCATCGGCGCCATTATTACCAACGCCTCGTCCCCCGACATCAAGTGGGAACAGTCGAAGACGATGAACTTCGGTGTCGATGTATCCATCCTGAAGGATAAGATCACGCTGACGGCAGATTATTTCCGGACGACGACGACGGACATGCTGGTGGAATTGCCTTTGCCGCCCAGCTCAGGCCTGCTTTCCAACCCGCTGCGTAACGGGGGCGAAATGCAAAACCAGGGTGTAGACCTTTCTTTGTCCTATCGCGGCAATGCAGGGGAATGGAAATACACCCTAACGACCAATATATCCGTCAGCAGGAACAAGATCAAGCGCCTGGGCTATGCGGATGAATCCTATACGGACGGGTACCTGGATTATAATAACTTCCCCACGACTCTTACCAAGGTGGGTGGAGAGATAGGCCGATTCTACCTGTACAAGACCAATGGGGTCATCAAGACGCAAAAGGACCTGGACGAGGTGAAGGCCTATCAGCCCAATGCGCAGCTGGGAGACGTGAAATTCGTGGATGTGAATAAGGATGGCATTCTCAACGACGATGACCGGGTTTTTATGGGCAGCGGGCTGCCTAAGATGGAGTATGGCCTTACGGGCAATGTTTCCTACAGGAACTGGGACCTGAACTTCTTCTTCCAGGGCACGTTGGGTAATAAGATCTATGATGGCGCCCGCCGATTGACCTGGCAGACCACTATATTCAACAAGTCTACGGACCTCCTCAACGCCTGGTCCCCTTCCAATCCTAACTCCAATATTCCAAGGGTGACGATCCTGGACCCGAACCAGACGATGTCACTGCCTTCGGATCTCTTCCTGGAAAATGGTTCCTATCTGCGTCTGAAGAGCCTCCAACTGGGATACCGGTTCAAGCTGCGGAATATCAATACGCTGAGGATTTATGCAGGTGGATCGAACCTCCTGACCGTCACGGGATATAAGGGCTTCGATCCGGGTGTAGTGAATTATTCCCCCTTCGCCCGGGGAGTGGACAGAGGCTTGTATCCCTTGTCCCGCAGTGTATTTGCCGGAGTAAACTTCGATTTTTAAACCGATTTTTTTAACGTATTCAACTCAATAATATGAAGTGGATCAATCATATTGGCAAGGGCAGCCTAGTGGTAATCGCTTTGTCCCTGACCGGCTGTCAGAAATCTTTTTTAGAAAAGAATAATTTAAACCAATTCTCCGGTGAAGGCTTCTGGAAGACGGCGGATCAGGCCAATCAGGGGATAACAGCCGTCTATGCCGCCCTGCATTCCGCGGAAGGCGACAAATGGACATGGTTCGAACAAACCTATATCGCTGCGACGTATAAGAGCGACGAGATCATCAATAACAAGACACAGAATTATGGTATCGCTTTGCACGGGTACACCTATACGACGGACGAGTCGACGATGACGAATCTCTGGCATATGTGCTTTGCGGGGATCAACCGGGCCAATCAATGCCTGGAAGGTATTCCCGGTATACCGTCTATCGATCAGAACGCCCAGTACGGATTGACGGATCAGCAGCGGAACTCCTTGTTGGGGGAAGCGAAATTCCTCCGGGCTTATTTCTATTTTACCCTGATCAATTATTTCAAGAATATCCCGCTGATCACCAAGACGCCGAAGACGAATGCGGATTATTATCCTTCAGAAGCCACCGAGACGGCCATCTGGGGGCAGATCGTATCGGATCTGAAAGATGCTCAGGCAGGCCTGCCACCCGCACGGTCAGGCGCCGAACTGGGAAGGGTGACCAGCTATACGGCTCAGGCTTATCTGGGCAAGGCGTATCTTTTCCAGGAGAATTTTCAGCAGGCCAGTGACGCCTTCACCCAGGTGATCGCTAATCCGGCCCTGGGATTGATGGATAATTTCGAAGACAACTTCAACGGGCTGCATGAGAACAATAAGGAGTCCTTGTTCGAGATCCAGTTCTCCGCCGACAGATCCAACGGCAATGACAGCAGGACGCCGATGGCCTGGGAGGTTAGTTCCGCCGCGCTGGATGGATGGGAATTATTCTATCCCTCGCCCTGGCTGACCGCCGAATTGAAAAGAGATACAATGACCACCGGCGGATACAGCGATCGCGTATACGGGACTATGTTCTTCGACGATCCGGCCTCCGTGGCGCCCATGGTGGACGTGCCCGGTGTCATCGTCAAATATTCCGATGTGAAAAGCCAATTGGATTATCCCGTATTCTTTAAAAAATATACGTATCCGACGGACCTGGCGGACAATGGATATTATACGGGGATCAACATCAACCTGATGCGTATGGCAGACGTCCTGCTGATGCAGGCGGAAGCGCTGAACGAAATGAATCGTCCCGACGACGCCCTGGTATTGGTGAACCTTGTCAGGAGCCGGAGCCATGCAGCGCCTTTGGGTTCCATGAGCCAGGATCAATTGAGGACACAGATCCGGCATCACGAGCGCCCCTGTGAATTGTCGATGGAGTATGGGATTCGCTGGCCGGACCTGTATCGCTGGTCCAGGAGCAAGACGGCGCCCGAGCCGATCAAGAACACCCTGGTCAATCACCAGCAGGAGTTTGCGGGCAATTTCATCACGGGCAAGCATGAGATCTATCCCGTGCCGTTGTCGGAAACGAGCAAGAACCCTAATATACATCAGACGACGAATTGGTAAATTCATATGACTCATCACAGTGTAATTCGTGCCCTTTGGCTATGTGGATGGTTGTGTTCAGGTATGCAGGCCTGGTCACAGAGACAGCCGGAGACATCACCAGCCGACCGGCGTTCAGCCACGAACAGTCCTGGCCGGCTTGCCGGTATGCCGCGCGTGGCGGCGGCAGATCGTACTATGAACGATTGGGAGAACCCCTTGCTGCCTTCGGAAGGCAGTGTCGAGGCGCATGCGCATTTTATTCCGTATCCGGAGTCTTCGGAGGCCTTGCAATACCTGAAGGCATTCGGGGAGGAGGGACAGCTTTCGACCTCTGTGCTGGCCCCTTCGGCACTTGCTGGTCCTTTTAAATCCCCGGCCGTGCTTTCATTAGATGGGACCTGGAAATTTCATCTGGCGCCCAACGCTTCGTCGCGGCCCAAGGATTTTTACCTGGACAGCAGCAATCTGTCGTCATGGACAACGATACATGTGCCGGCCAACTGGCAGGTGGAGGGCTTCGACAAATTTATATTCACCGACGTGGAATATCCTATTCCTCCCAACCCTCCTTTTGTGCCTGCCGACTATAATCCGGTGGGCTCCTATAAACGGAGCTTTACCCTGCCTGCGCCATGGCGCAATAAGAAGATCTACATTCACCTGGGTGCTGTGAACTCCTTTTTCTATCTCTGGATAAACGGGAAATATGCAGGATTCAGCAAGGATAGCAAGACGCCGGCAGAATTCGATATCACCGGCCTGGTGCATCCGGGTGAAAATACGGTGTCTGTGCAGGTGTTCCGGTTCAGCGACGGCACCTACCTGGAAGGGCAGGATATGTGGAAGCTGAGCGGGATCGAGCGGGATGTGTATTTGATCGCCCGTCCGGGCCTGTTCGTCCGCGATTATTTCGTTCGGGCGGGACTGGATGCAGACTACCGCGACGGTCTGCTGGACCTGGACGTGGAGCTCGATCATCTGCCTGCGTTGCAAGAGCGGGGCGGCTCTGTCCGGGTGAGCTTGCTCGATAATCCGGATGTGCCGCTGTGTCGTCAGACGGGGCGGATCGGGGAAGGCAGTCATCTGCACTTTCAGACAAAGATCCCGCAGGTGAGGAAATGGAATGCGGAGCACCCCGAACTATACACGCTGCTGATCGAGCAGCTGGACCGAAGGGGCAGGACGGTGGAGGCCGTCGCACAGCAGATAGGTTTCCGAACGATAGAAGTGCGTCATGGACTGCTGCTGGTGAATGGGGTGGCTGTAAAGATCAAAGGGGTGAACAGACACGAGCATGATATGAATACGGGCAAGGTCATAACGGAGGCGGGTATGCTACAGGATATCCGGCTGTTCAAGCAATATAATATCAATGCCATGCGCTGCAGTCATTATCCCAACCGGGAAGAATGGTATGCGCTCTGCGATAAATATGGCATTTATGTTATCGACGAGGCTAATATCGAATGCGACGGCATGAGCATGCTTCCTTCCGTCAATACCCTGTCCGACAAGAACGATTGGAAAGACGCCTATATGGACAGAACCCGCAGAATGTGGCAGCGGGATAAGAACCATTGCAGCATCATCAGCTGGTCGCTTGGCAATGAAAGCCGGTGGGGGGATAATTTTGCGGCGACCTATACCTATCTCAAATCGAAGGACCCTACCCGTATCGTGCAGTATGAAGAGGCCAGGGACAATCCCTATACGGACATCATCTGCCCGATGTATAAGACCCTCCAGACGATGCAGGATTTCGTGAAGGAATGGCGTACAAGACCGATGATCCAGGTAGAGTATGCGCATATGATGGGCAACAGTGGAGGGAACTTAAAAGACGACTGGGACATTATCTACAAGCATCCTCAATTGCAGGGCGGCTTTATCTGGGATTTCTGCGATCAGACCTTCCGCCGCCAGGACAGTCATGGCAGGTGGATATGGGCCTATGGCCGGGATATGGGACAGGTAGGCGCTACCAGCGATACGAGCTTTTGCGCGGACGGGATGTTTGCAGCCGACAGGACTCCCCATCCGCAGGCTTTTGAAATGAAAAAGGTGTATCAATATGCGAATTTCGAGCCGGTGGCTTTTACCCGGGACCGTATACGGATAACAAACCGCTATGATTTCACCAACCTGAAGCAGTTTGCCTTCCGGTGGTACATGAAATGCGAAGGGCAACGGGTGGCTGGTGGTGAGCTGCCGGAAATAAGCCTGGCCCCGCATGCGGCTACAGAGCTGTCCCTGCTGGGATTGGAAAAGTTTATGACAGAGAAGGCGCAGGCATCGAAAGAATATTTTCTCTATATCGAAATGCTGTCTACGGGTCGGGACCCGTTGATCCCTGCTGGTGAGGTTTTGGCCTGGGAGCAGTGGGCATTGCCGGTGCAGGGAGGGGGGGAGAAGACGATGCGGGCGCCGATGGAGAAGCCACTGCAGGCGGGGAAAGATACTACCAGGCTTGAGCAAAGGGAGGATACAAAGTACCTGACCTTGTACGATGCAGGGTTTGAGGCGGTGTTCAATCGTCAGACCGGCTGGCTGGAACAGCTGAATGTTGAGGGCAAGCCCATGCTGAAGGCCCCTCTGCAGCCGGATTTCACACGGTCAGCCACGGACAATGACATCGGCAACAGTCAACAGATCCGGTGCGCGATATGGGCGCAGGCTATGGAAGGAGCCCGGTTGGATTCTTTTGTCGTTGCTTCGGCCGATGCTGATGGCGCGATCGTGTCGGTGCGATATACACTCCCTGCCGTACATGCCCTGTATAGCATGACCTATCATGTCGGGGCGGGTGGAACTATCCGGATAGATGCAGCTATGAAGGCGGGGCCGGAATTTCAGCCGGAGCTGCCCCGGTTTGGACTTGCGTTTATATTACAGCCCGTCTATGACAACGTGCGATGGTTTGGCCGCGGTCCGTTCGACAATTACCAGGACCGGAACTATGCTGCTGCCATAGACGTATATGCGCTGAAGGCGGATTCGTTTTTCCATCCGTACGCACGTGCGCAGGAGAGCGGATACCGGACGGATGTACGATGGATGTCGATGACGGACGGGAACGGAAGGGGATTGATGGCCAGGGCTTTGTCCGGATCGTCAGGGTCAGGTGCTGTGCCCACTTTCAGCGTCGGTGTCCTGCACTTCGACCGGCAGCGCATGGAGTTTGACCGCAATGCGCCGGAAAATGTTCATGGGGGATCCATGTCCAATGACGACCTGATCCGCTGGAACATCGATTATAAACAGGAAGGGGTAGGAGGCGACAATGCCTGGGGCGCGCAGACACATTCGGAATATGTGCTACCTTACACCGACTACACGTATAGCTTTTTATTGCAGGTGATAAAATAAAAATAGTATGGGATTTGCCGTATTTAGTTCCGCAAGGGTCGAGGCGCTGGTAAGCGAACATTATGGATTATCTGTTAACGCCCGGGCCCTGAACGGGTATGACGAATTGAATTATCTGCTGACCGCTGGCGATGGCAGGCGTTATATCCTGAAGATAGCCGACCCCAGCCATGATCCTGGTTTTCTGGAGGCGCAGGTAAGCATATTGCGTCATCTGGCGGACAGCCCGGTGGCGGATCGTATCCAACGGTGTCTTCCCGACAAGCGCGGCAACGCCCTGGTGGCCCTGGAAGAAGCGGGCCAGCGGTATTATCTGCGTTTGCTGAATTTCCTGGAAGGCGAGTTCTGGGTGGAGCGCAAGGGACATTCCGACGGACTTGCGGAAGACCTGGGCCGCTTTTTGGGGGATATGGATAGATCGCTGACGGATTTTAGCCATCCGGCTATGCGTCGCCGGTATACCTGGGACATTCAGACGGCCCTGGACCGCAAGCAGGACCTGCAATGGATCAAGGACCCTGCCGACCGGCGTGTGGCTGATTATTTCCTTTTGCAATTCGAGACGGAAATCCTGCCTTATCTGTATAGTCTGCGGATGGCATATGCTCATAACGACGCCAACGACTACAATGTGCTGGTCAGCGGGGAAGCCTTGGCAGGGTTGATCGACTTTGGGGACATGGTCTATACACAGCTGATCAACAATGTCGCGGTTGCCTGCGTCTATGCCATGTTCGGTGCTGCCGATCCCATCCATACCGCCGCTGTGCTGGTGCAGGGCTATCATAGCCGCTATCCGTTGCGGGTCGAGGAAACGGATCTCCTGTATTGGCTTATCGCCGCCAGGCTTTGCATCAGCGTGACCCGCAGCGCCGCGCATGCGGCACAGAACAGCGAGAACGAGCATCATTTCGTTACGGAGCGATCCGCCTGGACATTATTGCACCGGTTGCTCGCAATAAACCCCGTGGCTGCTAAAGAAGCGTTTAGAAAGGCCTGCGGGTTCCCGTCCATCCTTCCGGCAGAAGATGACTATGCGGCGCTGGAGCGGGAAAGAGGATTCTATATCGGTCGCAACCTGAGCATCAGCTATCAGCATCATTTAAAAATAGAAAGAGGCGCCTTACAATATCTTTATGACGACAGGGGAAGGACTTACATAGATTGTGTCAACAACGTCAGCCACGTGGGGCATTGTCATCCCACCGTCGTCCGGGCGATCCAGGGACAGGCGGCAAGACTGAACACGAATACCCGTTATCTTCATGATAACCTGGTGGAATATGCGAAAAAGCTAACGGCAACGCTGCCTTCGTCTCTGAAGGTCTGTTATTTCACCAATTCAGGCAGCGAGGCCAATGATCTGGCCATACGGATGAGCCGGCACTACACGGGCAGACAGGATATCATCGTCCTCGATCATGCCTATCACGGCACTTCCACTACCGCCATGGAGATGAGTCCCTATAAATTCGACGGCAAGGGAGGCGCGGGTAAAAAGCCCTATATACACAAGGCGATGAATCCTGATCTGTACAGGGGGCCATACCGTTATGATGATCCACAGGCGGGAGAAAAGTATGCCCAGGATGTGAGCCGTATCCTGACGGACCTGGCTTACCAGGCCGATCGCTCCGTCCCGGGTGACACCGGATTCAAAGGGGTGGCTGCTTTCATTTGCGAAACGTTGCTGGGGGTTGGCGGGCAGATCCCTTTACCTCCTGGCTACCTGGATGCGGTGTACAGACAGGTGCGCGCGGCAGGCGGCCTTTGTATCGCCGACGAAGTACAGGTAGGCTTCGGACGGGTGGGGAAGAAGTTTTGGGGTTTTGAGCTGCAGGATGTGGAGCCCGACATCGTCGTCCTGGGCAAGCCTATCGGTAATGGTCATCCGCTGGCAGCCGTCATCGTGAAAGAAGCCATCGCGGAGGCATTCAACAATGGTATGGAATATTTCAACACGTATGGGGGTAACCCAGTGTCCATGGCCGCCGGCCTGTCCGTGCTCCGGGTCATCGAGGAAGAGAATTTGCAGGCCCATGCGGAAAGGGTAGGAGGGTATCTCCTGGAGCAATTGAAGCGGCTCCCGGAACATCATGCGGTGGTGGGGGATGTACGGGGCTCTGGATTATTCATTGGTGTGGAGCTGGTGAAAGACAGACAGACGCTGGAGCCCGCGGTCCCATTTATCGACCGGGCAGTGGAAAAAATGAAGGAGAGGGGCTACCTGCTAAGCACCGATGGCCCTTTGCACAATGTACTCAAGATCAAGCCGCCGATGGTATTTTCCATGGACAACGCGGATGGATTTGCCAGGAGCCTGGACGAGGTGTTGACGGAGTGTACGGTGTCTGCCGGATTGGACGCGGTTTTAGGCGGATTGATGCGCCGATATAAGGAGCGTGTGCCGGACGTGGCGGCGATCATACAGGCCATGATCGATGAAAAGGTTATCACCAGGGCCGACGACATAGAGAATGATCATATCGCCTTTAGGACCATTGGTGTGCCTCACCTGGGGATTGCCTCTTTGGAGAAGCTCTTTTTACATTATGGATATGAGCGCAAGGGACATTATTCCTTCGTTGAAAAGAAGCTGGACGCTTACTGGTATGCGCCGCCGGAGCCCCGCTGCCCCCGGATCTTTATCAGCGAGCTGCGGGTAGGGGATCTTTCCGCCCGCGCGCAGGAAATTATTCATTCCTATACGGATGAGGTAAAGAGCGATCCTGCCGATGCGTTGGATCTGGATGACAGCGTTGCGGTGGATGCCTTTTTGCACAGTGCTTTGTGGAGGACGCCTACTGTCGCCGACTACCAGGAGCTGGCTGTTGAGAGCGAATATGCCGCGTGGGTGATCTACAACCGATATTACCTCAATCATTTTACCATCAGCGTACATAATCTGCCGGAAGGATATAATACTGTGAGTCTTTTCAACCAGTTCCTTGAAAGAAAGGGTTTCCGCCTGAACGATGCCGGGGGTAAGATCAAGACGAGTCCCGACAAGGGGCTGTTGCAAAGTTCGACGGTGGCCGGGATGGTGGAGGCGGAATTCGCGGGGGGAGAGCATATCCAGATCGCCGGCTCGTATGTGGAGTTCGCGGAGCGGCGTGTGCTGCCTCAATTCGCGCATCTGCCTGCGAACCAGATCACCCGTCTGCAAAGAAGGGAGGGTTTTGAAGCCGGCAATGCCGATAAGATATTCGAAAGTACGTATTCGTCCCAGACGGGGAGGAAATAGTTATACGTGCTACTTACAATATTTCGTTATCAATGCATCCCGCACTCCCCGTCGCCTGGCGGGGGATGAAATATTGTAATAAAAGGATTAATTTCCGTCCCATGTCTGAAATAGCTAAAGCAACAAACTGGAAAATAAGGAAAATGCCGGATGAGATAGAAACCTTTACCTTGGAAAGGGTGTTCTCGTCCGAGGAATTCGAGCGCATAAGGATGGGGTTGGTTCCTAGGCAGATGGAGGATAAATGGTTTATTTATTATGATGACGATGTCTTGAACTTTCACCGTAGCTGGAGCGGAGTTCATGTATATAAGGTGGCTTTGCGGAACACAGGGAATAATAATTATGAGACGACGGAAGTTGTAGTAAACAGGAATAGGAAGCAGTACAACCAGGGAAATCCCGAATATGATGTTCTACTGGTCAATTACCTTATTGATCGGTTGCTATTAGGAAAGAATATTCCTTTTCCTACGCCGCACAAATTAGAAGGCGAAGAAAGACAAATTTACAAACACGCTATTGTGGGATATGCGGAGCCCAACACTCCCGAGCCTGGACCAGAGATAAATTTTGGTCTCCCCCGGGGAGAAAGGTTGCAGGCCTGCCTGGCAGGAGGAGCCATCGGGGACGCTATAGGTAGCTTTTATGAGGGACGGAAGGACATCGAATCGGTAGCATTCGATATTTTACAGGACATTACGGACGATACACAGCTGACGATTGCCACCTGTGAGTCTATATTGGAGTCCGGCCGTGTGTCACCCGAGGGTATTGCCAAAAAGATGCTGGAGTGGTATAACAAGGGTAAGCTTTCGGGGTTGGGGGCTAGCACGCTGAAGGCGCTCAGAGACCTGCAGGCGGGGGCTCATTGGGCGCTTTCGGGACGGTCGGGGGAATATGCCGCGGGAAATGGGGCGGCCATGAGGATAGCACCACTGGCTTTTTTTGTGAATGTTGATACGGAGAGGACGCTGATCCGGGATGTCTGCTATATTACGCATAAGAATGATGAGGCGTATGTCGGCTGTTTGGCTATTCTGTATGCTTTGCACTTTACAATCACTGATCAATGGGGGGCTGGAGAAACCTTATTGAACCTTATAATCCCCCGAATACCCGATACTGCTGTCCGGGACAATCTTATAAAACTGCAGGAGAACCCTTCTTTGAGTATTCGCGAAGCGGCCTATTTGGTGGGGACTTCAGGATATGCTCCTCAATCAGTGCCATTTGCCATATTTGCGGCACAAAAGATCAAAGACATGAGTTTTGAGGATATCATCACTGACATCATTCTTTGTGGTGGAGATACGGATACCAATGCATCACTGGCTGGGCAGATAATGGGCACTTATACTGGCCTGAGTGGTTTTTCCAGCGGGGCTATAGCTGCCTTTAATAAGATAAAGGAATCCGGCTATATTTTGCAGGCGGGGTCAGAACTTTCCAACATGCTTTAGTTTGGCAAATGAAGAGAAATTTAGTGTATTTTCAGCTAAATTTTTCTCCTCTATGCTCGGTACGTTGATCAACTTTTTCTTCCCGGTACTGTTCCTTGCCTCTATTGGTTTAATAATATATGCGATCGTATTGCTGATCCTGTCGTTTAGAAAGAAATCACGTCCATTAAAGATTAAGGCCCTTAAAGTCAGTATCCTTCCTATGATTTACATTGTCGGAGCAATTAGCCTTATTGCCATATCAAACAAACGCTTTCACACGAGGATACTGCCGGAGGTACCAGGGGACTATGTTTATGAATTAAATGACTCCATCCGGGCGTCTTTTTCATTGCACAAGGACAATACTTTCACTTTTTATAATGGTCAGACTACTGTAAATGGGTTTTGGAGCATAGATAATTCTCGTCTGATCAAATTTTATGACCTGAACAAGAAGCAGACGGGGTATACCACCTGGATAGATTCGGGAGCAAAGAAAACCATTGTGTTTATGCAGGATGGGAAACGGATAGATATGGTCAAGCGGAATCAATAATAATACATTCACCAATGAAATTTCACTTATTCTTTATCTTATCAATGCTGCCATTCTGTTTGTTAAGATCACAGGACAATTCCGGGCAATCACCTATAGACCCAGCCCTTGCCAGCAAGATCACCGTGGAGGGATTTTGCCTTTGCCGGACGACATTATCCGACCTGAAAAACCTGCAAAAGAATTTTAACGAGGTGGAGGTAGAAGAAATGGACGAGGGGAAAAGATGTTTTGCTCAGGATTCACGATATATCCATGGGAAAGGATATTATTCCGAAAGCTACCCCGGTATGATCTTCCAAAAGGATCGGGATGAGGATTATATCAGCAAGATACGATTGACAAAAGGGTTTAAAGGCAGGCTGCCGGACGGAGCGGCTATCGACATGGATAAGCTGCTGCTTAAGGATGTCATCAAGCTATATCCTGCACTTAATAATACATGGGGTTCAAGGGACTGCTCTGATTTTTGGACATTCTCCAATGATACCGTAGCCTTCTATGTCAGGATCGATAAAAGCAAACAACCGCTGTACCCCATCGATGAGGCTTATTATCTGAATAAACCTATAGAAGGTATCGATATTTTGATATCATGTTACAGTGTATATCATCGCTCAAATGAGTTTTCCCTGTTCCCTGCCGATGAGCCGGCATTTTTTCTGGACAGCATAAGAGTGAATAGCGGGGTCCTGAAATCATATAGTCCGTCTGAGATTGCGTTTATTTCTGTGTATAAAGACTCGAACGCGATCCGGCTGGCAGGAAAAGATGGTGTGAATGGAGCTGTATATATAATTACAAAATCTTTCGCCCGCGAGCATTATTGGAAATACTTTCAATCAAGATCAGCCGAATACCGTAAGCTGGCTCCTGATCTGAAAAGCGAGTTCAGGCTCGTATATGTGCTGAACGATAAGACATTGACCAAGGACCAGGAAGCAGACCTTTTTGAGATCAACGACAGCAATTTCCTGAAGCTGAAAATTAGTGGTAAGCGTGTTATTATTAAGAGCCAGCCGCCTCGATAACAGCATCCGCAAAAGCCTGGGGGGCGGCGGTGAGCTGAACGTTGAGCACAAAGTTATCGTAAATGAGCGTATCACCAAGGTCCTTGAAGAAATTGCCCGAGCGGAATTTGATGCCGTATTTGGTACGGTCTACGATGATCTTCCCTGATGCTGTAAGTGTGTTCCCCGCAAGATGGAGACTGGCATCGAAGGCAACGGGCCTGGTAATGCCCTTTATCGTGAGATTGCCTTCTACATGGTTGTCGCGTACCGAAGTTATCTCAAAAACGACGGTCGGATATTGCTCCGTTGCAAAGAAGTCGTCTGAGGCCAGGTGGCCGGCAAACTGGGCATTGGTCGCCGGATCGGTGACATCCAGTATCCTGATAGAGGCGGTGTCGATAGTGAAGTTGCCGCCTGTGAGCTTGTCATCGGCCAGGGTGAGCGCGCCATCGGCGATATCGATGGTGCCATTGTGTGCGCCGGTGACCTTTTTACCTACCCATTCAATAGTGCTTTTGGCAGTGTCGATCTTAAAAATTTTCGTTGACATTTTTTTGATTTTATTGTTAGGACATATTGATAGCACAAAGTTCGGAGAGGAGGGTGGGGGAATTGCGTGACCTACATCACAATTGCGGCGGGAATGAAGTACATTTGGTACAATATGGAAGCGCGGGAGATATTAAAAGAACATATTGCCAGGACGGCTGTACTGACGGACGAGGAGTTCGATCGCTTTTTTTCTTGTTTCAAACCACTGACCTTCAAAAAAGGACAGGTCGTGATCAGGGAAGGCGATAAAGTGGATAGCGAATATTTTGTGATCTCCGGCTGCCTTAAGGCTTTCTTTGTCAATGACGATGTCAAAATGTATATCCTGCAGTTTGCCATGCCGACCTGGTGGACCTCCGACTATAACGCGCTGTATTCAGGGGCCAGGGCCGGCATCAATGTGGATTGCATCACGGATGTGGAGCTGCTTTGTCTGTCCAATGCAGACAGGGAAAAGCTCTGTAAAGAGATCCACCAGGTGGAACATTTCTTTCGCTGGCGTACCAATAAAGGTTATGTAGCTGCGCAGCGGCGGTTATTGTCCTTTATGAACAATGATGCGAAGGCCCGTTATGAAGAGCTGCTCAAGTTGTACCCGCAACTATACAATCTCGTTCCCAAACATCTCATTGCCGCCTATCTGGGGGTTTCGAGAGAGACCCTGAGCCGTCTGTACAACTCCCACTGAAATGTGACGTAGGTCACGTAATCCTCCCTGAATTTGGTAGTTACTTTGTGTCATGCAATCAACGATGCATAATATGAAGATCTTATTACTCACCGCCTGGCTGTCCTGCTCATGGTGGGGCATCAGGGCCCAAAACAACATTACTATGTCAACGCAACAGCAAGACTCGCTGGCCATCTCCCAGGTGCTGGAAAAGAGCTATTTGCCGGGGATTTATGTAGGAGATGTCAAATTGCTTCGGACCATCTATCATCCCGGCACCCTGCTTTTCGGGGATGTAAAGGGGCAGCCGTATGCCAAGAGCCTGGAACAGTACCTGGATGGGGTAGCGCATCGTCAAAGTCCCAAAGATTCCGGAAAGCCATTTGAGGGAGAGATCGTGAGCATCCGGGTGGTGAACTCCATTGCTGTGGCGGAGATGCAAGTGAAAATGTATGATTTCAACTACCACGAGTTCCTCTCCTTTCATAAGATAGACGGCAAATGGCTCATCGTCAATAAAATGATCAGCGACGTCAACGAATAAATCCTGCACTATGTGGTACAATACAAAAGCAACCGAATTATTAGGCATCGATTATCCGATACTGCAAGGACCTTTTGGGGGCGGTCTCTCGTCCGTGGAGCTGGTGGCTACCGTAAGCAATGCCGGAGGGTTGGGCGGCTATGGGGCTTATACGATGAGCCCGCAGGAGATCTATGAGCTGGATAAGAAGATAAAGGCGGCCACCGACCGGCCTTACAATTTAAATTTATGGGTATCGGATACGGATGCGCCGGAGGGGAAGGTCACCGATGAACAATACAGGCGGGCGGAGGAGGTGTTCAGGCCTTATTTTGAAGAGGTGGGGCTGGCCTTTCCTGAGAAGCCGGCGCCTTTCCGGTCCAGGTTCGAGAACCAGCTGCAGGTGGTGCTGGATATCCGGCCCAGGGTGTTCAGCTTTATGTTCGGCACATTACCTGCCGACATCCTCGAACAATGCCGCCGTCTTGGCATTAAGACCGTGGGCGCTGCGACAACCCTGGATGAGGCCATTGCCCTGGAAAGCACGGGCGTGGATATGATCATCGCCTCCGGCTTCGAGGCGGGCGGTCACCGGCCGTCGTTCCTTGCTCCGGCGGAGGCGTCTACCACAGGAACATTTGTGCTGCTGCAATTGATCCGGGAAAAAGTAAAGACGCCCGTCATTGCCGCGGGAGGGATTGCCAATGGCCGTGGAATAGCTGCGGCGTTGACGTTAGGAGCCAATGCGGTGCAGATAGGTACTGCTTTTCTGGCCTGTGACGAGTCGAATGCATTGCCTGTCCATAAAGAGATGCTTTTTTCTCCGGCTGCCCGATACACTATGCTGTCGAGGGCATTTACGGGCCGGCTTGGCCGCGGTCTTACCAGTCGTATCGGGAAAGACCTCACTGGCAGGGAAGCGGATATGCTTCCTTTCCCGCTGCAAGGTACGCTGATGTCTTCGCTGAGGAAGGCGGCCCTGGATCAGCAGAAGTGGGATATGGTGCTTTTCTGGGGAGGGCAGATCGCGCCACTGCTCAAACACCGAAAGGCGCAGGCGCTGATGGGATCGCTAATTGAAGAGACCAATGCCCACTTCGGCAATCTGAAAGGTATGGTCGAACACAAAAAATAATGTAATTATGAGCACGTCAAAAGTCTGGTATATCACAGGGGCTTCTCAAGGGTTCGGGTTAAGCCTCGTAAAAAAGCTGCTCGATGCGGGCCATCGTGTGGCGGCTACTTCCCGCAATGTTCAGGCGTTGAAAAATGCCGTCGGTATTGTCGACAGCACCCGTTTTCTGTCGCTGGCCGTGGACCTGAGCAACACCGACAGTATCGATGAATCCATACGACAAACCCTTTCGGTCTTTGGCAGGATAGACGTGGTGGTGAACAATGCCGGTTATGGTATGGCCGGTACGGTGGAAGAGACCGAAGAACAGAAGATCAGGGGGATCATCGATGTGAACCTGGTGGCGGCCATCGACGTGATCAAGCATGTATTGCCTGTGCTGCGCGCCCAGCGGTCGGGCTATATCCTCAATATCGGGTCGGTGGCGGGTTTTGTGGGGGCGCCTGGCTGGGCCATCTATTCGGCGACAAAGGCTGCGCTGGCCGCCTTTTCGGAGGTACTGGCGCTGGATGTGGCGGAGTTTGGCATAAGAGTGACCGTGGTAGAACCCGCGGGCTTCCGTACAGGATTTTTGACCGAAGGTTCATTGGCCTATACGGAGACAAAGCTGGATGGTTATGAGGCTGTGAAAAAGACGCAGGAAAGGTACCTGGCTATGAATGGGCGGCAGGCAGGCGATCCGGAAAAGGCGGCTGAGATATTTATGCGTTTGGCGGGGCGTTCCGACCCACCTGTGCATTTGTTCCTGGGTGTCGATGCTTATAATCGCGCGTCGAAAAAGCTGGCGGCCATGACGGAGGAACTGGAGAAATGGAAGGAGATTACACTGTCCGCGGATTTTAGTTAGTCTGTTCGGATGTCATGATAGCGGGGCATAGCGGTCGTAAAAATAGGTATTTTTACGGGAGTAGGATCGTCGATAATGGAGTAATTTGTGGGAGCATATAACCAAAACATTTCCTATGCCAACTAAAAAATCTTCTTCCTCCCGCCCGGTGTCACCGCGCAAATCTACGCCCAAAAAGGCCCCGGCCAAGAAGGCGGCGCCCAAAAAGTCATCCTCCAGGAGGCGACCGGTCAAGCCCACATCTCCGGGACCGGGTACTCCCGCCACATCCGGGACCTCCGCGTCAGGAACCTCTACGCCTGGCCGCCGTATCTTTGCCGACCCGATCTATGTGCCTCTGCCCCCCGGCAATGTTCCAGACGGGGAAGTTTCTCATTATGATGCTTATGCCAGCGTGCTGCAGAAGATACCTAAGCCCAGGATATCCAATCTTGTCATGCAGTTGGCAGGCGTCATCGGACAGGACGCAGTCGATGCTATTAAACAGACGGGAAGGATCGTCTTTCATTCCGTAGGTGATACGGGAGCAGATAAGGAATTTCGGGTAGCGGACGAGGCCGACGTGACCGCGCTTATGGTCAAAGACCTGGCTAACCCTATCCCTGCCGAGCGTCCCTCCTTCTTCTATCATTTAGGCGATGTGGTCTATGAATTTGGCCAGCCAGATTGTTACTATGCTCAGTTCTATGAGCCCTTCTGCATGTACAATGCCCCCATCTTCGCCATCCCCGGTAATCACGACGGTATGGTGTGGGATCCCAGCATGGAATCTCTGCAGGCATTTCAGGCCAATTTTTGCAGCCCGACACCCACCCATGCCGACAATGCAGGCAGCATCATGCGCTATACCATGGATCAGCCCGGCGTATATTTCACCCTGGAAGCGCCTTTTGTGACCATCATCGGGCTGTACAGCAATGTAGTTGATAAAGGCCCCGGCATCATCTCTTCAGAGAACAATCCCAAATACAAAAACATCGTCTCGGATGATCAAAAGAACTGGCTGATCTCGGAGCTTAAGAGACTGGCGCCTATCCGCAAGAGCAACCAGACGGCGGTGATCCTTGCTGTACACCATCCTCCTTTCACCGGCCATAGTTCCACGACGAATACGCTTGGCGCGGACCTGGATGACGCCTTCAAGCAGGGCGGCCTGCTGCCGGACCTGGTGATCAGCGGCCATGCCCACCTATATGAGCGATTCCAACGGGATGTCAACGGTATTAAATTGCCTTATATCATAGCGGGTTGCGGCGGCTACAACCTGTCTCCTTTTGGCAAAGCCAGCGATCCCAATGTCAAAGTACCGCCCTCCATGTCGGGCGACCCCTCCCTGCAAGCCTATTTCAAGACATTCGGCTATATGAAGATAAAAGTAACTGCGGATCAGCTGGCCGTTATATTCAATTCCATAGACGCCAACTATGGTGCGGCTTGCGATTCTATCCTTATCGATCTGAAGACCCATGTGGTGACGGAGGGGAAAAAAGGGAGGGAGCCGCTGTAGAAAGTCCGGGTGTAGGGGGAGATGATCAGAGCAGAAAATCTTTTGTCGCCTGGACAAGCATCGACATGGTGTCCTGTTTGCCCGCCTTGAACATGTGGTTGGCGCCTTCGATCTTCACGAGCCTGGCCTTTGGAAGGGACTTGCAAACGGCGGTGATCAGGTCCCATGTGGCCAGCTCATCCCTCGTGCCTTGCAGAAAAAGCATTTTTGTCTTGATGTCCTTCAGGTGATCGGCCCTTTCTGTCGATGGTTTGCCGGAAGGATGTAGCGGGAATCCATAAAAGACGATGCCTTTTACTTCCTTTCGCGGGTGTGCCGCCAGGTACTGGGAGGTCATCCGTCCGCCAAAAGATTTTCCCGAGGTAAAAAGCGGCAGGTCAGGGAATGTCGCATGGGCGTGGCCGATGGCGGCGGCAACGGCCTGGTGGGCAACTCCTGGCGTGTCGGGCCGGCCTTTTTTATTTTCCGCAAAAGGGAAGTTGAAGCGCAACGTGGCGATCCCGGCCTCTGCCAGCGCGGAGGCAAGGGTGGTCATGAATATATGATCCATGCCGGCGCCTGCTCCATGCGCCAGTGTCATGATACACTTGCCCGTATCGGGAATGGTATATTCGGCCGACACTGAGCCGATGGAGGGAGATATCTCTATGGATAGCTGGCGGGAGGTCATGTAGATGCAAATAGGTGTATCAAATTTATGGTTTATCGTTGATGGCAAAAAATATCCGGAATGCCCCATTTTTCTATTAATTTGCCGTATGCCCTCCAAAAAACATCCAATCCGTCAGGTAGCAGAAAAACCTATTTTCAAGAGCCCCGATCCGTCATCGACAGACACCAGGTCATCCGGACCTCACAGAAAAAAACTTACAGGCCGGGTGTTGGTGCAACTGGATCCTTCCGCCAGCACAACCGATATTTCCAAAAAAGCAAGAACGCGGTCGCTCCGTCTGATCCCTCTGCATGCACTGCCACCCGGGCATTTGAATGAAGGACTGGAAAAGGCCGATGGGATCATCTTCGAGCGGCTGAAGGTGGCGCTGGTGAATGAGCGCAGCGCGGGCGTCCTCAAACAGCTACAGGCATTACGCAATACACCTTTTTTGTCGATTGAGCCGGAACGTTATATCTATGCCCGGGCCGGCGTGCGGAAGGAGCTGCCTTTTAAGGATACGGCTTCGGCCACATGGGGTATCCAGGCGACGAATGTCCGGAAGAGCAGGTTCACGGGGAAGGATGTGAGACTGGCCATTCTCGATACGGGTTTTGATTTTACCCATCCGGATTTTATGGGTAGGGTGATCCATCGGAAGTCTTTTGTTGGGCGGCAGGCCAAAGACAGGGAAGGGCATGGGACACATTGTGCGGGTATTGCCGGTGGTAACCGGGCAACGGTCGACGCAGGTCCGACGAAGGCCCTGAAGGCTAAGGCCGGTGTTCGATATGGCGTGGCGCCGGATGCGCGATTATACATCGGAAAGATACTGAACGATGAGGGAGAGGGGTCGGATGGGCTGGCGCTGGCGGGTATCGAGTGGGCATTGGAGCAGGGGTGTCGTGTAGTCTCCATGTCGTTTGGGGCGCAGGTGGAGAAAGGGGATAAGCATTCTGTGATCTTTGAGGAGGTGGCAAAGATTGCCCTGGACAATAATTGTCTTTTGATAGCGGCTACGGGAAATGAGAGTGACAGGGAGGAAGGTATTATCGCTCCTGTCAATCATCCTGCGAACTGTCCTTCCGTGATGGCGGTGGGAGCGTTGACGGAACATTTAAAAATAGCGAACTATAGCTGTGCGACGGTGGGGCGTTCTGGTGGTGTGCGTTCCGGCGGGCAGAGTATACGTTCCGGCGGCCAGGTCGATATTGCCGCGCCGGGTGACGATATATTTAGCGCCTGGATCGATGGCGGGCATGAGGTCGAGTCGGGCACCTCTATGGCTGCGCCTTTCGTAGCAGGGGTTGCTGCCCTTTTATGGGAGCAGTATCCGGATGTCACTGCCCGGGAGATATGGGAGAAACTGATAGGGCAGGTGCGTAAATTGGGGCTGAGGACTGTGGGAGCGGGTGCGGGGCTGGTGTATGTGCCGTGACGGGCCTGGGCATTGGCGGGCTGACCAATAAAATGTACCTTTGGGGTATGGAATTCATAGCCAAAGTAGAGGATAGCCAAAAGTCCAACATCCGGGAGATCGCAGCATCTCTGGAGAGTATGGGTATCCAGATCCGCCGGATCATGCGCATCACGGGGACCATCTTCGGATCTACCAGGTCTTTGCCGTTGGCTAAATTGAAGATAAAGGGTATCAAGTCTGTAGAGCAGGATCGCCGGCTGCGGGCGCGCTCATAACTTCCCCAATTTTACATCTTTTATCCTGCCCGTGCCTTGGAAGCGGAAATCTATTCCGGCAATAGCGAGCGGTTTTGCAGGCAAGGGCGACTGGAAGACCTGCCGTCCCTCCAGGTAGATACGAAGCTGTCCCTCCCTCCCTTCACAAACTACATGCACCCAATCGGAGAAGTCGACGCCCAGGAAAGAGAGGTCCCGCGTCCGTCCTGAATAGTTATTATCCAATAACAGCAGGTTCAATTCCGACACACAGCCTTTATTACATAAAGGGATAATGATGGCGCCGTCCTCGCAAAGCACACGCACTTCCGTATGCTGACAAATAGCTGTTCCTTCCTTATAGTCATTCTTCACCGTGGCTTCCAGCCGGAAGCTGTCTGTATGCAGGTGACCCCAGTTGCCGATATTGGAATATCTCACCCAGGGCGTCCGGGGTTGTAGCGGTATATTCTCCTTCCGGATGTCATCTATGGTGAGGCCGAACGCCTTTCCTTGGATCAGACTGTCCTGTTCGGGGAAATATACCGGTACGGTGGCCTGCTCGATAATGGGGAGCCAGCCTTTTGTCTTAATGATCAGGTCATGTGCTTTTACTACCTGCTGACCGATGACCAGTCTGGCTTTGAAGAACCCCGGATAATAATAGACGGAAGTAAACTGATGCTGGAGCTTTCCCACTTTTCTACGCCTGGCAGGATCCCAGGACTGTTGGATGTATACCGAATCGTAGGGGGCGGCTGTTGCGTCGTAATCGAAGATCACGGAATTGGGAAGGCCTTCTGTCAATACCTTCTTGCTGGAGAACTGATACCGGGATGGATCGATGATGAGGGTGGGGGCGGTTTTTTTTCGGGTGAAGTAAAGGCTTAGAATGCCTGTTATGATCGCCGCACCGATGATGGTCCATACCCATGTCAAACGGCGAGAGGATGGGGCGGGGATGGACGGCGTCGGGGCTGCTGCCGGTGTGACCTCCTCCTGCCGAAAGGCCCTCCAATGTTCATAGCCCATGAACCGGGCCAGGGTGTCCAGGGTAGTGACGGCAGGCAGGCTGTCATATTTTACTTTTCCCCATATCCGTTTGAGGGTGGTGATGCTTAAATGTATATCGGTGGTCTCGCTGATCTTTTCGCTCAGCAGCTCGAAGTCCCGGCTGGTCCAAAGCTCGCTGTCACCCCATCCCAAACGGGCTTCTATCCGCCGGCGGCATTCCGTGAGATAAAAAATTTCTGTTTTATTGTCCATTGATAGTTAGACGCTTGTGATTTGAACAAACTTGTATCTACTTGAACAGGTCCTGCACTTACCTTCTCAGATCTTACCGCCATTTTTACCGGGAGCCACCGGACGCGGTCCGGCTAAAGTTTTTCAAAAATAAAAATATAAACATGAACAAAGTAATGCTGGCGACGGGATGCCTTCTCTTCCACTTATTTCTTTCCGCGCAAAAGACCATGCCCCGGGCGGTCCAGGTACCGCTGGTGGCCGAAAAATGGGGGTTCCCTGCCGGAACATGCGAATTCCTGTCCTACAAATCCGTACCGGCCATGCGGCTGCTCTCCAATAAAGACACTACAGTGTTGAAAGACCTTCGTTTTTCCAACGGCGTCATCGAATATGACATCGAGCCGGAGGACGATGATTTTACGGGTGTTTTTTTCAGGAGACAGGACAGCAAGGAAAGTGAATACTTCTATTTACGGGTGTTTGGCGGCGGCATTCCCGGCATGATGCCGGCCGTACAGTATGCTCCTATCCTGCACGGGGTCAATCTGTGGAACCTGCTGCCTTACTGCCAGGGGGCGGCCTCTTTTGGGCGTGGTCGGTGGAACCATATCAAGCTGGTCATATCCGGCGAACAAATGTTGGTATATATCAATGACCCCATCCACCCTACTCTGGAGATTGCCCATCTGGAAGGTGTTACGCGGGAGGGTAGTATCGGCTTTGACGGGAAGGCTGTCATTGCCAACCTGGTGGTTACACCCGACAAGACGGAGGGATTGTCTCCGGTAGCCGGTTTCGACCCATACTACAGCGACCCCCGTTATGTGCGGCACTGGTCGGTAAGCCAGCCCATTCCACTACCCAAGGGGCGCGAGCTGACGCATGATGATCTTCCAAAGGCAGGGGTTGTCTGGTCGGGGATAGAAGCCGAACGGCTGGGCCTGGTCAATCTTACCCGTATGTTTGGTAACAGCGAAAGCCGCCGTTACATTTGGCTTAAATGCCGGCTAAAGGCGCCGGAGGCGCAGGTCCGCCAGGTTGCTTTTGGCTTTACCAATGAGGTATGGGTCTTTGTGAACGGTAAAATGGCCTTTGTAGACAAGAATATGTATGATGAGCTGATGCGTAAACAGCCAAGGGCAAGGTGCTCGGTAGAGAATGCCAGTTTTACCCTGCCGCTGCAGGCAGGTGACAACGAGATACTCATCGGCGTGGCCAATGACTTTTATGGTTGGGCCATCATCGCCCGGCTGGATAGTATGGAAGGGATCGAAGCGCTGAGAGAATAACTATCGCCCGTTGGCCCTGAGGACGGTCATATCCTTCTTGAGATCGTCTTCGTAGGTCTTTTTGACGATGTAATGCCATTGTTTATCGGACACGTCCACGGCAAAGACCTCGTCTTTTTTGTGGTTGGCTACGGCGTCCTGGACTTCCTTGGGCATCATCTCTTCTCCAAAGAACCAGCCCGTATCGCCATGGGTTGTGTTGCCGTCCATCGTATATTCATCGGAAAGCTTGTCGAAGGACTCGCCTGCGGCTGCTTTTTGCAGGATGATCTTTTTGAGGCTGTCGACCTGGGAGTTCGTCAGGGAACCGCCGTCGAGGAAGATGTAATTTGCGCGGTATTTGACTGTTTCGGTGGACTCGACGACCTTATAAGTAACATATCCTACGGAGAAGAGGTCGCCCTTCTTCTGGCGTAAGAGCCTTTTGTCGATGAGCGTGGTATCTTTTCCGGCCGACAGGTGAAGGATGGCAGGTTTTAGATTCTTATTGGCGTCCATCCATGCCTGTGCCTGCTGCATATTGTCGATCTTTTTGAACTGATCGGTAACGGTGGTTCCCTGTGCGAATGCGGATGCGGAAAAGAGAAGCAATGATAGACCTAGGATCGTATTCTTCATATACTCGATGTTTAAGTATCCTTCGACGGACCGCTTCCGGCGGTGCCTGAAGACTGGATATTAAAAATATTATAATTACGCGGCATAATATCAAATAGTTGCTTTTTATTCACAAAAACCGCGCTGGATCCTGCGCTGGGATTAATTTTTTGTTAAAAAGTTCTCCCCGAAAACCTATGGGTCACGATCCACCATGATGTTGAAGGTGAAGGGGACCAAAGACACTACGGTGATCTTTATGGGAGATATCTGGAAGCCAAATTAGTTGGTCAGATCATGCAGCCTGAACACGGGTGAGAAGTCTCCCGCTCCTTCTTCCTGAAGGATGCGGACAATATCCCGGAAGGGGCGGCTGTTGTCAGCCAGGTTGGAGAAGTAGAAGATGCTCCATTCGTCCCCCGGCAGCTGGATGACGAAGTTGGAGAAGCCGCAGGTGCTGCCGGAGTGAAAGAGGATCAGGGGCGAGCTGCCTGTCATAAACCATCCGCCGGCGTAGTAACTTCCTTCCATCCCCGCAATGGGGCTGCGCAGGCGGCGGAGGATGGGCGCGAGCCGTATCAGTTTATTTTCCTGCAGAGCTTTCATCCATTTGGAATAATCGCTGATGGAAGTATATACTCCGCCGTCGCCCCGGGTGGCGCTGGTGATATTTTGATCGGAGAGATAGATCTTACCGGACGAGTCGCGGGCAAACCCCAGTGCCCGGTGAAGGGAATCGTAACCTTCATAGACAGCCGACCAGCTCACATCATATACGAAAGAATGATCCATGTGCAGGGGAGTGAATATGCCGTCTTTTAGGAAGGATGTGAAAGACTGATGAGCTGCCCGCTCGATGATCAGGGCCAGCAGACAAAATCCGGAGTTGCTATACTGGAATTTGGAGCCCGGGATAAAATAAGTGGAGTCGTGGGTGGACAGCAAATGCAGTACATCTTCATCCAGCAGCTGGCGGGTCTGGGTGCGGGGGATCAGCGACTCATAGTCCAGGATGCCGGAGGTATGGGTGAGCAGGTGACGGATCGATACCTGCTGTCCGACGTGCGCGGGAAGCTCAGGCAGCCAGCGACCGATGGGGTCGTCGAAGCCGAGGCGCTCTTCTTTCTCCAGTAAGAAGATGCCCATGGCCGTGAATTGCTTGGTGACGGAGGCCATGCGAAAGTTGGAGGTGGAATCCAGGGCCACGCCGGGAGGGAAAAGGTTGGTGCGGCCAATGGCGTTCCGATAGAGTACATCCCCTTTTTTCTCGATAGATAATACGAAGCCTGGCGAGTCGGAAGCGTAGGAATGGAATAATGAGTCCAGAGGCGCGGTCAGGCGGGACTGGGAGAATGTAGTAACGCTGAGGAAGAGCAGCGGGAGAAAGGATAAACGCATAGACGCAATTTACGCGTAATCCTGAATCCCCCTAAAAATACGTCCAGCGCTTTGTTCGGGGGACTCCCGGTCTGTAGTGATGACCAGGTCAGATGTGGAGGGAATGTCGAACCTGGCCTGAATCCCTGTAAAGTCGATGATCTCTTTGTTGCGCGCTTTTTTATACAGCCCTTTTACATCCCGTTGTTCACAGACCTCCAGGGGGCAGGATACAAATACCTCAAAGTAGCCGGCGCCTATAATGGATCTTGCCAGATCGCGCTGTTCCCTGAGCGGGGTGATAAAGGAGCAGATCACAATGATATTGTTCTGTACCAGTATTTTTGCTATTTCTGCTGCTCTTCGTATGTTTTCGAGCCTGTCCGATTCGCTAAAGGTCAGGTCCTTGTTGATCCCCGACCGCAGATCGTCCCCATCGAGCAGGACAGTGATGAAACCTTTGTCTGCCAATAGCTTTGCCATGGTTTTGGCAAGGGTGCTTTTGCCTGCTCCGGATAAGCCGAGAAGCCAGATGACCATGCCTTTTTGTGTCAATAACGTTCCGGTGGTGGATGTTCCGGGATGGACGGGGCTTGGGAGGCCGACGGTGGCCTGGAAGTTGCCTAAGATGGTGTCTGATCTCATAATGTGTCAGCTATTTGCATGGATGTAATGGAAGTGAGTGGATCGATCTGACTGGTCCCGCAAAGGAATGGACCGTTGAGGAGCTGCTCCTTATTGTATAAGAAAGGCTCCCCCGAGGGCTGGATGAATTGGCCTCCGCTGTATTGTATGATGGCGTGCCCGGCAGCAGTGTCCCACTCCATGGTAGGGCCATGCCGGTAATAGATATGTGCGCTGCCTTCTGCGATCAGGCAAAATTTGAGCGCGCTGCCCGCAGCGGCTTGTTTGGTAACAGGGTACTGCTCCAGCACTTCATTTTCCTTGTCACTGGAGTGGCTCCGGCTGGTGACGGCGGTCCAGTCTGTGGCTCGATGATCTGTCCGGAGCTTCACCGGCTGCTGCCCCGGCGTCCGTTTCCAGCTGCCTGTTGACTCGGAACCATAATAAACAGTATGCGACGTGGGAATGTAGATCATTCCAAATACCGGTTGTCGATGATGGATCAGTGCTATATTGATACAGAACTCTCCGTTGCGTTGCAGGAACTCTTTGGTGCCATCCAGGGGATCGATACACCAGAAATATTCCCAGTGTTGGCGAACCGCGTAAGGAACCGCGGCGCCTTCTTCCGACACGACGGGGATGGACGGGGTCAGCGACTGTAAGCTTTTGACGAGGATCTCATGCGATGCCCTGTCGGCCAAGGTCAGGGGAGTAGAATCCTTTTTGATGGTGACCTGGCTGGTCATTGCGGGGTCGTTATAGATGGACAGGATCGCGCTCCCGGCTGCTTGTACAATCCCGACGAGCGGGTCGATGAGGGAGGCGATCAGCGGGTCGATGAGAGAGGCATGGGGTGGGGCAGCCGGTGGTATCCGGCCGGGGCGGTTTCTGATGGATGTAAGTATGTCGGATTGCTTTTTTCTTTTTTCCAGATCGCCCGGACGTGCTGTCGATAAAAATGCTGCCTTCAACTGTTGGTTGATGGTCTCGTATTCTGCTATCGCCTGTGGCGATAACAAGTGATGATCCTCTCGGCTGGTATAGAGAGGATATCCCAGCGCCTGCAGCTCTTCTCCTGCGATGAGCTCGAACAGGACCAGCTCTGATCCGGTGAAACTGGTGAGGAATTTCCTGGTATTATCGCTCATGATGGGTTTTTCGAGGTTGCTCCACATCTCACCTGCTGCGGCTGTATTGTGGGAGGCAGAGGAATGGTGGAATTGCAGCATTTCCTGCATAAAAGGAATTTCCAGGTAATGGCAAAGGGCTTGAATGGTCTGTTCCGGTGCACTGATCAAGGTCTCATAGCTCAGAGAAAAAAAGCGGGCGGGATCGATATCCCGCTGCAATGCGAGGCAGCGGCGCTGGTCCTCCTTCCATTGCGTGGCAAGGTGATAGATATGTTTTTCCCCAACGATGGCCTTTTTAAAAGAGGCCGCAACATCCCTGCCGTCCCGGTATAGAAAAATGTATTTTGGCTGTATGCCGAATGCCTCCATCTCCGGAGCAAAATAGACATTGCCCATACTTTTACAGCACCAATACCGTGCTCCTTTGGCCAGCGCCGCCTGCTCATAGACCAGCCGGACCAGCTCGAACAGTTGATAATGGCGGGACTGTCTGAACAGCGCCTCTTTGTCCAATACTACTCCCTCCCAGGGTACGGGGTTGGCCTCGACATACGCTACTACATCAGCTATCAGCAGCTTGTAACCCGCCTCATCCATCGGCTCATAAGTTGGCATCAGCGGCATGAAATGGCTGATCAGGTGGGGCGGATGAGGCGCCGCGATAGCTGCAGACTGATCGAGCATCACCCGGAGGAGGTTGGAGCCCGACCGTTGAATACCGATGATTTGGATTCCCTGTATGTTGCGCATAAGCCTTATTTTAAAACATAATATAACAAGTCAATACCCACCGTCCCCATGATGATCAATACGGGATTGATGCGGTAACGGCAGAGCAGGATGAACGAAATCAATGCCACCAGCCATACCCATACGCCGGCGCCGCTCTGTACCGGCAACCTGATGCCTGTAGCCAGGATCATTCCGATGACGATGGGCTTTACCCCTGCCATTATCTTCTTCAACAGGGTATGTCCTTTGTATATCAGCAGTATCCGGGACATACAGATCATAAGCAGTACGGAAGGCAGGAAAATGCAAAGGGTTGCCAGCACCGCCCCCATCGCTCCCGCCAGCCTGTAGCCGGCAAAAGTGGCGCTGACCAGTATCGGGCCCGGCGTAGCCTGGCTGAAGGCAATACCATCGACAAACTCTCTGAGGGTGAGCCAGTGTAAATGATCGACCAGCATCGACTGCATGAGGGGGATCATCACATACCCACCTCCAAAAAGTGTAAGGCTGATCCCTGAAAAGACGGCCGCCAGCCGGAGGAGCATGCTGTCTGCATACCGCTGTACGTCCGCCAGAAATTGCAATACCAGTCCCGAGAGCAAGGATAATCTAAGCAGCATTCCCCACCCGAGGGGACTGCCCGGCTCCTGAAGGGCCGACTGCCCGGGGTTATGAAGAGGTGACTGCTCTGGCTTGTGAAGGGGGGCGGGGGACAAGAAGATGCCGGCGGTCACGCCAGCCAGGATGGCGCCGAGGGTGATATAATAATTGGTTACAAACAACATGACTCCGGCGGTGAGCACACAAAGGATATAGTTCAACGGATTGCTGCCTTTGATCTCTTTTTGGAACAGCCTTACTCCAGTGGATAAGATTATTGCGCAGACCGCACCGGTGATATGAGACCATACATTGGGGATCAGCTGCCGGCTGCCATAGTCCACATACAGCCAGGACAGGAACAACATAGCGGTAAATGCAGGCAGTAGTACGCCCAGCACACTGGCCAGGGCGCCCGCTATCCCTTTGGCGCGATAGCCTATATGCGCGACTACGTTTACGGCCAGTGGTCCCGGCAGGAGGCCGGCCAGGCTGATCCCCTCCAATATCGTCTCGTGGCTGACACGTTTATCTTTGTCTGCCATGATCTTCTGTACCATCGCGACCAGGGCCATATGTCCTCCGAAAGAGACCATGCCTATCTTGAGACAGGTACAGAACAGGTACCCCACCCCGGGATTGACAGTTGTGTCGCCTGTTGCGGCGGTCGCAGGAAAAAGGGGGATGGGTTTATCCTGCACAAAGGAGGGGATTGGCCCATTCTGCACCAGGAGGATTGGTTGATCCTGTGCCGGGGGCGCCGCTTTATTAAAGTTTGATAGCATCGGTTATAGTTTATAGCTAGGACGGGCATTCAAAAAATCCGAAATGGCTTCGATCCTGTAGGGATCCCCTCCCACATCGACTTTCCACAGTGTTTTGCCCTGGAGGTCCGTCAGCAGGAACAGGCGCGGGTCGGTGAGGCTGAACAGGAGCTTATTGCCATCGAGCAGCTGGACGCTGCCTTTGGAGGTGTTGAAATAGTCTTTCGGCAGTGTGACATCGATGTGACTGCGCGCGACCCTATTGACCGTGTCGAGACGGAAAGAGAGTGCCCGGGTAAGGCCTTTTTTTACACCATTGTCGAGGACCAGGAGCTCCTTGTCGGCATCCATATGCACCGCATGCTGTCCGCTGAAAAGATCGCTGTCCGCCATCCTGTAATCCCCGCCTTGTCCGAGCTTCCAGAGGACCCGGCCGGTGCCATATTCCACTTTCCAGACCTGGTTGAGATTGCGGAAGGAGATCAGAAAATTGCCGTCTTTGTCCCTGTAGAGAGCATTGGCATGCAGCCAGTCCTTCTTCTTTCGCATAATGGCGGTATCCTGTCGGGGATCCAGATGATCAAAGACAGACCATTCCCAGAGTTTGTGCCCTGTTTTGCTGAACAGCACGATACCATCTCCGGAGACGGTATCCTTCCCGGAAGCTGCTTTCGGCGGATGGCCCGGGGAACGGGCATTTCCGATGTCGCCTGAGGAAGTCAGATCGAAGAGTCTTTTGTCGAATGTAAGCGCATAGATATTACCGATACTGTCTTTGCGGACCTCGTGGTGGACCAGCTTATCCATTTCTCCCTTGCCTGTTATAAGATCCGTCACCATTTTGCCGGTGAGGTCCATTTCGATGATCTCATCGCCGCCCGAGAAGGGGATCGAGGCGGCGCCGGCAATACAGAGAACAGTTTTGTCTTTGGTCCAGTGAGATACTTTTATGCCTTTGTTGAAAGGGGCGTACCACACGATGTCACCCTGGTAATTGAATATGACGGCAGAACCCGGCTCTGTCAGGATCTGGGTTAGAAAATAAGTATCCTTCATCTCCTTCTTCACGGAAGCATCGAGTGTATCCAGTGAGAAATAAGGGGTCGCCTGGTAGATCGGCCCGGTGGAAAAACTATGGACAAGGCTGGTCGCAACGGGAATGCCGGAAGGATATGCCAGCACCCGGAACTGATAGGTCCTGGGGCCTTGCAGGTTGGTGAGACAAATGGCATGATAGCTTTTGCCGCGGCTGACGGTGGAATAGAGGGTATCTCCCGAACCAGGCAGCCAATAGGCTATTACCGCATCGCAGGATTTGTTCGTCTCCACCTCGAGGACCATCCTGAGCCTGTTGTCCGGCACGGGCGCCAGCTGAATATGATCGATCCGGAAGGGCGCGAAATAATGGACCGCCCATATGATGCCGGGGATCAACAGCAATGCCGGTAAAAGGAATACTCCCGCACGGATGATGATAGCAGCAGCTTTATTTTGCATAAGCAAAGATTTTGTTATTGCCGGACCCGGCCATTGTTGACAGACGGAGTTAAGGAGGTATTGGCCTGCAGCTCGCTTTGCGGATAGGGGTAGACGGCATAATTCACCGCATCGGAATAGGTATTGGGGTCTCTCAGCCGGGGTAAGACATATGTTTTGAATTTAGACAAGGGACTGGCGCCATTGGTAGCGCTTCTGCCCCACCGGAGCAGATCGTCCCTGCGCCGTCCTTCCATGAAGAACTCCAGATTCCTTTCATCAAAGATCTTATCGCGCAGCTGTTGTTTGGTAGCATAATCCGTCAGGTTGATATTGGGCAGCTTGCTGCGGTTCCTCACCTGGTTGACCAGGTCGATGCTCTCCTGGGTGGGGCCATTGATCTCATTTAATGCTTCTGCCCTCATCAACAGGACGTCTGCATATCGTAAGATGGTGACATTGTTGAACCCGGCATAATTGTAATTGTTGATATGCGGATATTTCAGGTTGTATACATAGGTTGCCGCTACGGTATCGGGCGCACTACCGCCGGGTCCGCCATATGCTTTAGGTACGCTGATAACTTCTCCATAGAGGGACTTGTAAATGCCTGTCAACAGCGTTTTCCGGTCGTCCGCCGAATCGAAAAGGGCGTAGAATTCGAGGTGTATAGGGAAATTGCCCCAGCCCCGGTTGTAGTCCCAAGGTAAGGAGTTGATCCCAAAACTGTTGGAGTTGATGGTATAGGCTCCCGGATCGCTGGATGATTTCAATACGAATATGAACTCGTTGTCGGCACGGTTATCCGTATAAAACAGGGACTGGATGCCGCCTTCGGCAACTGCCCTCAGGTCATACTGTCCCGATTGGATGATCGTCTGCGCCTCATCGGCGGCATTTTGCCACTCTCCCCTGCGCATATATAATCTTGTGAGCAGGGCGGAAGCTGCTCCGGTGGTGGCCCTTGCGATCTGTGCGGGCGGATAGCCGGCCGGGAGATATTGTTTGGCAAATTTCAGGTCCGTGATCATGGAATCTTCGATAATGGCCTGGCTGGTCAGCTTTGGGTTCATATCCGCGGTTGTGAATTGAGAAGAGGGTTTACGGATCAGGGGAACATCTCCCCAGAGATCAGTGGCATCGAAGTAGGCGAGTGCGCGCAGGAACCGTACTTCTCCCAGGTGCTGGTTTTTGATGGCTGCAGTAGAGCCGTTGTTGACGTAGTCGATGTTATTGATCAGGGCGTCTGCCTCGTTGGTCCTGGAGATCAGTCTGAAGATGCTGCCCCAGACGTTATTGATAATGGAATTGGAGGCGTCATAGGTCAGCTGGTCGAGTTGGACACCCTGTTTGGAAACGGGGCTGGTCGTGACCACATCAGCGGGGTATTCATATAGCCAGTAGAGAAAGCCGGCGTAATAGCCATAACCGCCATTGTCCTTGAGTCCGGCATAGGCCCCGACCACGGCCTGCTGACCGTTCTCAGGTTTGGTAAGGGTGTTCTGATCGTAGGTGGAATAAGTTTCCTCCTTTAAGTTCTTGTCACAGCCCTGCAAGGTACAGGCAGCCATGAGATATAAAAGAGCTAAGGGGTATGATAGTTGTCGTTTCATGTTGTGCATTTTTTAATGTGGAACACGCTTAGTTAAATCTGACTTTTATTCCTACCGTGATGATCCTGCTCATGGGATAGGCATTGAAATCCAGTCCGCGGGCAGCATTCTGGTTCAGGTAAGAGGCCGATACCATGTTGCCTACCTCGGGATTCAATCCTGAATATCGGGTGAAAGTGTGCAGGTTCTGTCCGTTGATATAGGCATCGAGAGAGGAGATGCCGGAATGTTTGAGCAGCCGGTCCGGTATATGATAGTTGAGCGTGACGTTGCGAATCTTCACAAAGTCGGAGCTCTCTATAAAAAAGGAGTTGACAAAGCCTCCATAGGGATTGCCATACCAGCCCCGCTCGGGGATGGCTCCTCCGGGGTTTGAAGGGGACCAGGTTTGTGTCAGCAGTGTTTTCAGCTCATTGCCGGTGGAGAGGGGATTTTCCAGGTCCTCCTTCTGAATGTTCACGAGCTTGCCTCCGAACTGTCCCTGCAGCACAATGTCCAGCGTGAACCCTGAGTAGGACAGACTGGTATTGAAGCCTGCGATGACGGTAGGGATGCTCTGTCCAAGAATGACCCTGTCGGCGGCGCTGACAACGGAGTTGCTGGTGGTCTTTACGAATTTCGGGTCGCCCGGTTTGGAGTTCGGCTGGGTGGTGGTCAGCACTTTGTCGTTGACCTGGACAATGCCGGCATATTTATACCCGTAAATAGCGCCGATGGGTTCTCCTGTCCGGAGGATAAAGGGGTCTTCGAAATTGGCTGTGCCATCGGGTTTGAAGGAGCCCAAATAGATATCCGCATTGTTCTCGCCGAGTGACAATACCTTGCTGTGGTTGATCGCATAGCTGAAGCCGGTGGTCCATTTAAATGTTGCTGTGGAAATATTGGTGGAGTTGACGGCAATCTCGAATCCATTGTTTTGGACGGCGCCGTCATTGCCTATCTGTGTTGTAAATCCCGTGGAGGGGGCGATGTTGCGATTGAGCAGGAGGTTGGTGGTCTTTTTCCGGTAATAGTCTGCTTCTATGAGCACCCTGTCCCTGAAGAAGCCGATGTCTAATCCGAGATCGAGCGCGGCAGTCTGTTCCCATTTGAGATTGGGGTCGGCGAGGCTGGTCACTGCAATGCCGCTGACGGGGGCGGAGCCGCTAAAAGTATAGATGGTGGCGTTAGAACTCGCCCAGGTAGCTATAGAGTTGCCGGCGCTGATCCGGTCGTTGCCTGTTATCCCATAGCTGGCTCTTAGCTTACCTGTGGAAAGCGCTGTCAGGGTTTCGAGGAAGTCCTCTTTTCTAAAGTTCCAGGCAAGGGCTGCGGAGGGAAAGTATCCCAGTTTATTGTTGGCTCCAAAGACAGACGAACCGTCGATGCGATAAGTGCCGCTGAATATGTATTTGCCATCGAAGTCATAATCGATCCTTCCGAACCAGCTTTGTCTTTTGATGAGTGTTTTGACGGAATAGGCGGAAAAATGCTGGGCGCTGGCGAGATTGTTATAGCCGAGGGCGTCGCTGCTGAAGTCGGTGGCGCTGGTGCCCTGTTCCCAGTACGAGGAGCCTTGCAGGTTGTATCCCAATAAGATCCCGAAATTATGCCGACCGGTCTTGTAGCCATAGTTGAGGGTTGGATTGATCAGCAGGTCTTGCGACTGTATGTTCACGATGCTGGCCTGTCCGCTGTCCGACTGTCCTGCGGGTACGGAGGACGGGGCAAAATAGTAGCTGTTGTTGTGATTGATGTCTGCACCCAGGTCCATTTTCAGCGTCAATCTTTTTAAGAGCTGGTATTGGGCGGAAAAATAGCCCTGCAGACGAAACCAGGTGTTTTTCTGATCGATGTCGGCTATAAAGTGGAGCGGATTTTGCGCGTCGAGCACTGCCGGCGCATCGAAGGTAGAGGAGGGGTTGGCTTTCAGCACCTGTTTGACGAATCCATTGATGGTGGATGGGGCCAGGGGCAGGCTGTTTTGAATGCCATAGGTGGAGAAGATCCGTTCCGATATTTTGATCTTGTCATTGATCTCCTGGTCCATGTTCAGGCGGCCGCCTATCCTCCGGTATTTTGAGTTGATCACGATCCCGTCCTGGTTCAGGTAGTCCAGGCTGGAATAGGTGGTGGAGCGTTTGGACCCGCCCGTTGTACTGACGGAAAAATTTTGGATGTTGGCCGGACGGAAGGCGACCTTTTGCCAGTCGGTGCCAAAGAAACCTCTTTTAAGGGAGTCCAGCATGCCTGCGGAATAAGGGGCGGGGTTGCCTAAAGAGGTTTGCAACGCATTCAAACGTACTGCATTGTCATAGGGGCCGATGAGGTCATAACGGCCAACTACCTTTTGTACGCCCATGGAGGCAGAGGCATTGACCCTGGTGGGCTTGTTGTATCCGCTCTTCGTGGTGATCATGACGACGCCATTGGCTCCCCGGGCCCCATAGATGGAGGTGGAGGCGGCATCTTTCAATACCGTGATCGATTCGATGTCGTCCGGGTTCATCGAGAACCCGATGTTGTCGCTCAAGGGAAATCCATCTACCACGTAGAGCGGATCGCTGCCGGCATTGATGGAATTGGTGCCTCGTATCCGGATGGTGAGACCTGCTCCGGGCGTGGCGTCGTTCTGGTATACTTCTACTCCGGAGGCCTTGCCTTGTAAGAGGTTGGCTACCGACAGGCTGGATTTGTTCAATTGTTCGGCCTGGAGCACAACTCCGGCTCCGGCAAACTCACTTTTTTTGCGGGTGCCATAGCCTACTACCATCACCTGGTTCAATACTTTTACATCCGGCAGCATGGTGATGGTGATCTTCGACTGATCCACGATACGGAGTTCCTGGGAGAAATAGTTGACGGAACTACAGACCAGTGTTGCGCCGGGATGTACTTTTAACACAAAGTTGCCTGTCTCGTCCGTCCTTGTGCGGTGGGCTGTCCCCTTTACGATGATGTCGGCTCCGGGGAGGGGTTCCCCTTTATCTGACAGGACTTGTCCCGTGACCGTGAGCTGTCCGGCCGGCGTGATTTGTTGCCCGTCGGCAGCAGGTTTGGACTGGGCAATAGCGGGATGATGGTACAGGAGAGCTCCGCATAATAATAAGGAGAGCAATCTGGTTTTGGTTGATGGATGCATAATCTAATTGATTGGATTAAAATTAGCTGCGTGGCGGCTGCAAGGATGTTCCAATAGTCCTGATTGTATGTACCAGGGTCCGGGAATCGTCCCAATTGATGGGGAATGGGCTTTAACGGGTTAAAATATTTCAGTAGCTTTAGTTACCAACCGGCAGTATTGACCGGCTAACTGAGAGGAATGAGAAAATTGCTTCTGTTACCGACTTTATTGGTCTTGCCATTTTGCCTGTTTTCCCAGACCTTGCCCGTCCGGTTCGAGCAGGTGGGCATCAATGAGGGGCTTTCCCAGAGTACCGTCACCTGTATCCTGCAGGACAGAAAGGGGTTTATTTGGTTTGGCACCAAGGATGGGCTGAATAAATACGATGGTTACCGTTTCACGGTGTTTAAGAAAAACTTCAAGAACGAGAATTGTCTTAGCTCCAATGACATAAAGTCCATGGTAGAGGACAGGGATGGTAAAATATGGATCGCCACCTCTGAAGGCGGTGTCAACAAACTGGACCCGGTCACCGGTAGGTTTGTCCATTATTATAAAGGTGCGTCTGTGAATGGGATCTCCAGTGACCATACGCGATGCATTTATGAGGACAGGGAGGGGAATATCTGGCTGGGCACGGAAGGGGAGGGGGTAGATGTGTGCGATAAAAAGACGGGGCGGTTCCGGCATTTTGTCTATGATGATAAAGTTGTCTACGAGGATAAAGCCAGGCAGTCGGGGATAAACGGCGATGATATAAGCGACAATACCATCAATGCATTGTACCAGGACAGCAAGGGGAATATCTGGATCGGTACCGCTAAAAAGGGATTATATCTTTTTAACCCGGTGACCAATGAACTGCATGGTTTTCTTAACGACGCCGCTGATAAACGATCGCTGTCCAATAATAATGTACAGTTTATCTATGAGGATAAGCAAAAGCGTCTATGGGTCGGGACCTATGGCGGCGGGCTCGATCTGTATGATCCGGCCATTAGGGGTTTTCTGTCATTCCCGGGGTCGCAGGGCTCCGCCGGAAATGGGGGCGGCAACAGGCTGCTTTCAGTGGCTGAAGATGACAAAGGGATGTTGTGGATCGGCACTGAGAATGGAGGGGTGGAAGTTTTTGATCCTGTGACGCAGCGGGCGATGACCTATGTTCACCAGGATGCCGACAATACCAGTCTCTCGGGCAATACCATCAACGCGGTCTACAGCGACACCAAGGGAAATATCTGGCTGGGAGTGCTGAATGGCGGTATCAATATGGTCAACAAAGATGCGGCCCGGTTCGCTCACTACAAATACACACCCGGCAATAATATTATTAACTGCCTGTATGAAGATGGGATGGGCAAACTTTGGATCGGGACGGATGGGGGAGGATTGCGCAGATTTGACCGTACCAGCAAACAAGTCTTTGCTTACAGGCATGTAAAGAATGATCCGCGCAGCATCAGCGGTGATTATGTACTATCGGTGTGCGAGGATGCCGCCCATCAGCTCTGGGTTGGTACCTGGGGCGACGGGATCTCGGTGATGGACCCGCGGACCGGGGTGTGCAGGCAATTCCGATATACCCCCGGTGACGCCCATAGCCTGAGCAACAATAATGCATTTGTCCTGCTGCGTGATAGAAGGAACAAGATCTGGATTGGCACTTACGGCGGCGGGCTCAATCTTTATGATCCGTCCAAGGGTGGTTTTGTCCATTTTCTTCACGACCCGTCCGACCCGGCCAGCCTGAGCAGTAACTATATTCTAACGCTGCAGGAGGACCGTCAGGGGCATCTTTGGGTGGGTACGGATGGGGGTGGCTTGGATCGCCTGGACCCGGAGAGTCATACCTTCCATACTTACAGGCGCGGTGATGCAAAAAACTCCTTAAGCAGTAATAGCGTCCGAACGATGTGGCAAGATCAACAGGGCTATCTTTGGCTGGGGACCAATTTTGGACTGGACAGGTTTGATCCGTCCACCGGTGCGACGGTTGCTTATTTTGAACAGAACGGCCTGCCTGATGACTGGGTCACCGGTATCCTGGGAGATGCCCGGGGCACGCTATGGATCAGCACTACCAAGGGACTTTCCCGATTCAATGCTGAAACGGGCAGTTTTAAGAATTTCACGATGTCCGATGGTATTCAGGGATATGAGTTCAAATCCGCGTGTTTGTGCAGGGATGGACAAATGTACTTTGGCGGAAAAAATGGTTTTAATGAATTCTATCCGGACAGCATTCGCAGCACCAATTTCGATCCGCCGATTGTCTTTACGGATTTCCAGCTTTTTAATAAGGAGGTGGAGGTTGCCCAAAATGACAAAGACCCCTCACCGCTGAAGGTGAATATTGCTGATGCGGACCAGATCGTGCTGACCCATGACCAGTCAGTGATCTCTTTTGGTTTTGCTTCCCTGAACTACACCGGAAGAGAAAAGAAAGCATATGCCTATATGCTGGAAAACTTTGACAAGGGCTGGCATGATCTGGGCCCCAAGAACAGTGTCACCTATACCAATATCGATCCGGGAGATTATGTGCTGAGGGTTAGGGGCCTAACCAATGACGGGCAAAGGTCGACCCGGCAGGCATCGATCCGGCTCCGGTTTTTGCCTCCCTACTGGAAAACATGGTGGTTCAGATCGATGGTAGTTGTATTGATCAGCGGGATCACGTTGCTGATCTTTTATCGCCGTGTGGCCGCCATCAAAAATCGAAACAGGCTCCTGGAGCGGCAGGTTGCCGTCCGGACAAAAGAGCTGCAGGAGGCCAATCATACGAAGGACCGTTTTTTTTCTATTCTGGCTCATGATCTTAAAAACCCGGTGTCTGCGTTGGCCGGGATCTCGGATATGTTGAAAAAGCAGCTGCCTGAACTAAGCGAAGAGGCGGTATATGATCATGTCGATACGATCCATAAGGCTGCGGGGTCGGTGAGCAATTTATTAAACAACCTTTTGGACTGGGCCAGGACCCAGACGCAGCATATTTCCTGTACGCCGGCCGGCGTCAGTGCTTATGAACTGGTGCGCAAGAACCAGCTGCTGGCTGAGCCGCAGCTCAATGATAAGCATATTGGCTTCAGCATGGATGTTGCTACCGAGCATGTCCTATGGGTCGACCCCCGGATGATGGATACTGTTCTGCGCAATATCATCAGCAACAGTATAAAGTTCACGCCGGCGCATGGAAAGATCACGGTGGTTTCGGAGGATTTGGGTAACGAGATATCCATTACGGTGTCCGATACCGGGATCGGTATGACCAGGGAACAGATTGAAATGCTGTATGCGATAAAGAAGCAGCGCCCGATGGACGGTACTGCCGGTGAAAAAGGCACCGGGCTGGGGCTGATCATTTCCAGGGAGTTTATGGAGATCAACAAGGGCTCCATTGTTATCCAGAGCGAGCCCGGTAAAGGATCTTCCTTCCGGATGCTTTGTCCCAAAGCAGCTGATACCGGGTTGACCTTTGTTCTGCCCGATGATCTATTGGGAGGCGCTCCGGATATAGCCTCTTCCCCTGCCTCCGCTGACATGGACAGCCTGTCTGCCGCAAAGATCAGCGACCTGAAAGGACGCAAGGTGTTGGTGGTAGATGACAATGAGGAGATCAGGAATTATCTCAAGCTGATGCTTTCCGGCAATTTCGGGATCGTCGAAGCCGCCAATGGGCAGGAAGGGATCGAGGCAGCCAGGGAACACCAGCCCGACGTGATCATATCAGATATGCTAATGCCTGTGATGAACGGATTGGAATTTTGTAAAAAGATAAAGGGGGATAAGGCTACTTCACATATCCCCGTCATTATCCTCACCAGTCAGACCAGCCAGGAGAGCCATCTTTCAGGTTATGAGGCGGGGGCTGACGTCTACCTGATGAAAGATATCAGCCGGCATATCTTATTCCAGGTGATCCTTAATTTTTTGCGCAACCAGGAGAAATTGCGCGAGCGATTTGCCCGGTCGGGTGATATTTACCCTGAAGGGCTGGATTTCAATAAACTGGATAAGGAATTTTTGGATGACGTCAGCCGGTTTGTGGAAGCTCATTTATCCGATGTGGACCTGGACTATAAGAAGATATGCAGTCATACAGCAATGAGCAGGACCGTGCTTTATGCCAAGTTCAAGACGCTGACCGGGCAGGGGGTACATGATTTTGTCAAGACCGTCCGGGTTAAAAAGGGTCTGCAGCTGCTACAGGAAGGGCGGTTAAATATTACTCAAATTGCTTATGAGGTCGGATTCTCTACTCCCTCTTATTTTTCCAAAAGCTTCACCAAACAGTTCGGCCTTCCTCCCAAGGAATACCTGGCGGAACTAAAGAAAAAGGCAGTTCAGGACCTATAGACTGAAAGTCCGGACTATTGGAACAGCGGACAGGCATGATCGGGGTTTTATTTGCATAAAGCAATCACTTTATGACAAATATGATTTTGGCCTTGATCGGATTACTATCTTTTGGCTCTTCGGATTCTACTTCACCCTCTGTTCACGGGCAGTCCCAAAGATGGGAGTTCAACAACCTGGCAGGATGGACAGACGCTTCCCAAAACATGAATGGGACGATCAATTATGTCATTCAAAATGATACGCTCCGGATGTATACCCGGAGGGGGACCTGGGACCGTCCCAAGGTAAAGACCGTGGATAGCAATTATACTTCGGGGACCTATACCTGGCGGGTATATGTGCCGGAGATGGGCAAGGGCGACCGGTCCAGCATCGGCGCTTTTTTGTACCAGGACGACACCCATGAGCTGGATTTCGAGACCGGCTATGGAACAAAGAAGATAAGGGAGGAACTTGGGGCGGTGAAGGACGATATTGTTGTCTATATGACTTCGCAGGCGTATCCCTTTCAATCCATCCCTCAAAAGATAAAAAGGGAGCAGTGGCATACTTTCTCCATCCGGCTGGAAGACAATCAGGGAAAATACCTGGCATCCTGGTACATCGATGGCAGGCCGGCAGTGCAGTTGCCGCTGGGATTCGGGCCGGAGACCCATTTTGCCATTTTTTGCAGTGTGGAGAACCTGAAGTTTATCGGGGACCATATTGCAAAGCAGGACAACTATGCGCTATTCGATTATGTGGAATACAAAAATGACTAATTGTTAAACCAAAAAACATCCATTATGAACAAAGTTTGCATGGGACTGGCGATCATGGTGATGATCTCCGCCTGTAAAAAGAACAGCCCGGCGATGTCGGGCGGGGACCGTAACACAAATCCCAGGACCGTAACTCAATTGTCTTTCAGCGGGTATACCTGGAATGTAAAGAGCAGCGGGACTTCTACAGCCGGCCCGGGGCCCAACTATTGGAATAGCAACAATGTGTGGGTGGATGCCAATGGCTATCTGCATCTGAAGCTGTCGTATGACAGCGCTGCAGGCCATTGGGATTGTGCGGAGGTGTGGAGCGACTCCAGCTTTGGCTATGGAACCTATCAGTGGTGGGTAGAGGGCCGGGTGGACACGCTCGACAAAAATGTGGTGCTGGGGCTTTTCAACTATTCCGGCAATGATGGTTATGATGAGATGGATATTGAATTTTCAAGATGGGGAGTCAGCACCAATCCCATCCTGAACTATACTGTCTACCCCGCGACGGGCAGCAAAGGCAAAACCGCCTGGCAGTCTACGAGCAACTTTACCATGACGGGCGGGACCTATTCGACGCACCGGTTTACCCGTAATCATGCCGACTCTGTTGTGTTCAAGGGTTTGTACGGATTCTATAATGATGACACCAATCTGTTCAAAAAGGCAACCTGTGCTCCTCCCAAATCGATCAGCACCTTGAGCATGCCTGTGCATATGAATTTGTGGCTGTTCCAGGGTATGACTCCTTCCAACGGACAAAATGTGGAGATCATTATACATAGTTTCACCTATACTGCGATATAGGTGTGGATTGGCAAAGGCCGCAGAAACCTGCGGCCTTTGATTAGTGCCTGGCTTATTGGCCTTGCTTTACCTTCTCCACAGACACTGGCAACAGCCCATGCGCCTCTTTATGCGTATTGATCACTGCCGTTGAATCCGGCGCCTGAGACAAACACACAACACGTCCGTCCTTCTCGTCAACCCAGTAATTGATGAAGTTGACTCCATATTTTTTTTCTACTGCCAGATCTTTTTGGTGAGCGGCTGCTACATCTGCTGCCTTAACATTACCTGCGCCGAGCTCATGCACGTCCAGGTAGAGATCATTTGATCCTTTTATTTTTGCTGCCTTACCGGACGTGACCATATAGATCTGGTCGGGGAGCAGTCCATGAGCTTCCGCATGTGTCTTGCGGATATCCGCCGTATCCGGGGCGGAAGACAGGCAGTACACCGTACCGGCGGATTCGTCCACCCAATACTTAATGAATTGTACCCCATACTTTTTTTCTACTGCCAGGTCTTTGGCATGGGCATCCGCAACGGCTGCGGCGGTTACTTTTCCGGCCCCCAGATGATGTACGTCTATATAATAGTTGTTAGTTTGGGCCATCAGGTTGGAGGAGAGCGCGCAGGTGATCATGAACACTGGAAAAATAAACAAAGCTTTCATTTCAAATTGTTTTTAAATGATAAATAGATATTCTTCGACAAAGGAAACTCCATTTTTTTGGTAGGATATGGGGGATTTTCCCTATTTTTAATGTACCTCCACCTCATTTTACTATTACAATTATGGAACTCATCGAAAGGGCCGGGTTTTTGGCCTCGCTGCGCACCAGATTTGAGGATATAGAGGAGGGCGAAGGCCATTGCATCATGATAAGTGGGGAGGCCGGTATCGGCAAGACCTCACTGGTCAGGGCTTTCTGCAAGGAAGGCGGCTCCAGGGTCTACCAGGGCACCTGTGACGCCTTGTTTACTCCCCGGCCATTGGCTCCACTTTATGATATAGTCTGGCAGATACGGGATGATATTTGGGAGGACAGCGGGAACATTACCGACAGGACGGAGCTGTTCACACGGGTATTTCATGCATTGGACAGCCTGAAAGGCAAGAGTCTTATTGTATTCGAGGATGTCCATTGGGCGGATGAGGCGACTTTGGATTTTATAAAGTTCCTCGCCCGTCGTATCAACCGTCTGCACTGTCTGTTCATACTCACCTACCGGGATGACGAGATCCATTCCCACCATCCATTACGGAGCGTGCTGGGACAGCTGCCACCCGACTCGTTTACAAGGATGCAACTAACACCCCTTTCCAGGGAGGCCGTTGAAAAAATGGCGGCTGAACGAGGATACAAGGGAGAGGATGTGTACAGTATCTCCGGCGGTAATCCTTTTTATGTCAACGAGATACTAGCAAGCTACAGCACGGGGGTGCCGGATAATATCAAGGATTCCGTGCTGTCCGTATACCATCGGCTGGAGGACAGGGTCCGGCAGGTGTGGCAGATACTGGCGATACTTCCAACGGGGTTGGAGGTCAGGCACATGGAAAAGATGAACCCTTCCTATATCGAGGCCATCGAGAATTGTATAGACCTGAAGATATTGCTTTTGAAGAATGGGGTGATCCTTTTCAAACACGAGCTGTACAGGAGGACGATCGAGTCGTCGTTGTCGCCTCTGCTGCGGGTGGCTTTGAATAAAAAGATACTGGACCTCTTCCTTGAAAGCTTTGAGAGGGACCAGGAGGTAGAGAGGATCATCCATCATGCAAAAAATTGTAATGAATATGAGCTGGTAGTGCGTTATGCGCCGCAGGCGGCCAGGCAGGCTGCGGCCGTGGGGGCTCACCGGGAGGCGGCAAAGCTGTATTATTCCGCGATAGAATATTACCAGGGCAGCGACAAGGATGTGCTGCTGCAGCTCTATGAGCCGTATGCATATGAATGTTATCTGACCAACAGGATAAGTGAGGCGATCATTTACCAGGGCCGTGCGTTGAAGATATGGAGGGAGCGGAATGACCAGGAGCGGATCGGGGACTGCCTGCGATTTCTCTCCCGGCTGTGGTGGTTTAACGGCAATGGCCGACAGGCGGATAGCTATGCGGAACAGGCCATCGGGGTATTGGACAGCCAGCCTCCTTCCACGACGAAGGCAAGGGCATTCAGCTATATGTCGCAGCTGAAGATGTTGTCGGGCCTGGCGGCCGAGTGTATCGCCTGGGGAGAGAAAGCCATTGCCCTTGCCAAAGAGCTGGGGGATGAGGAGATTCTGGCACATGCTCTGAACAATGTCGGTACCGTGAAGATGAGGGAACTCTCTACCCGGCAGGAAGGTCTTGGCCAGCTGCAGGAAAGCCTGGATATATCCCTGAGGAACTCCTATCACGAACATGCGGCACGGGCCTATACCAACCTGGGCAGCTACTCAGTAGAGATGAGAGAATATGCCTTTTCCGGGCGGGTATTGGAAGCGGGTATCCATTACTGTGAAGAAAGAGACCTGAGCCTGTGGATGATCTATATGCTGTATAGCAAGGCCCGGCTGAACCTGGAAACAGGCCATTGGGATGACGCCTGCCGCATCGTGGACAACCTGTTAAAGAATGAGGATCATCCTTCGATAGTAAGGATCGGAGCGCTCTATGTAGCGGCAGCAATTAAAATGCGCAGGGGCGAGTCGAACGTGCTGTCCCTATTGAAGGATGCAAGGGCCAGGGCCTTCGAGACGATGGAGCTGCAGCGGATCATCCCGGTGATGGCGGCCATGCTGGAATACGAGTGGATCACGGGGAAGAACATAGTGGAGCAGGAAGATATAGAGGCTACGACCGCGCTTCTTGCACGGATCGATGACCCATATGGAAGCAATGAATTTTCTTACTGGCTGATAAAGACGGGGAGAGAGACGATACCGCTGAAGGAGGTTCATGAGGTATACAGGCAGGGTACTCCCGCCGAGGTATTGAAGGCTGCCAAATTGTGGGAGCAATTAGGATCTCCCTACAGACGTGCGCTGGCCTTATTCGAGGGCAATGAGGAGGATAAGGTGAATGCGATGACTATCATTCGTAAATTGGGGGCCAGCGCTGTCTGCGAAAAAATGAAGCGTGAAATGAGGAATTGCGGCATCAGGAGCATTCCCAGAGGGATACGAAAATCCACGCAATCCAATCCGGCGTTGTTGACGGAGCGGGAGGTCGGAGTGCTCCAGCTGTTGAAGGAAGGAATGCAGAATAAGGAGATCGCGGCCAGGCTGTTCATATCGGCCAAGACCGTGGATCATCATATTTCGGCGATCCTTTTTAAGCTGGATGCGAATTCGCGGATGAAGGCGGTGCAGGAGGCTATACAGCTGGGGATTATCTAATGTCCGCCCTTTGGCCGGGTCGAAGGTTCGTTAAAATAGGGAATCTCTTACTTTAAATAGGGAATGGATTTTTCATGGATTGGGGAATAACTGCTAATTTGTATCAGACCTCTTGGCGGACAACAGGTTCGCCGGACAATAAATATATTTTTTATGAAAAAGTTCGTTGTCGAAAGAAATCTGCCGGGGGCGGGAAACCTTACGCCTGAAGAGCTGCAGCAGATGTCTGAAGTCTCTTGCGAAGCAATGAAAAAATTAGGTAAACCTTATTTCTGGATACAATCCTTCGTCACAGAAGATAAGATATACTGTATTCATATTGCGGAGAGCGAGGAAGTGATCAGGGAGCATGCCAGGCTGGGAAAGTTCCCGGTGCATAGCATCTCCGAAGTGAAAAATATCATTGATCCGCTGACGAGCAATCCTCTTTAAAAAAATGCCCCGGACATGCGAAAGGGGCAAGGCGCGCGGTCTATTTCTTTTTTGCCGGCGTCGAATAAGGCGGATGATCCACCTCCGGCTGCGGCTCCTCTTTTAGCAGACGCAGACATTCCTGTACGGCGCGGGCCAGCTGGGGGTCGATGCCTTTGGAAGCGCTGACGGCGTCGATCTTTTGTTCGATGTCCGGCGCAACTCCTTCATTTTCGGCTATCCACTTATGTTGTACAGGATCGAATATGGCATTGTCCGGTGCTGTCAGCGCGCCGCCATCCACCAGGGCGTAGTGTACCGAGGACTTTACCAACCCGCCCCAGGTGCGGGTACCGATGAGGGGGCCTACTTTCTGGTGCCGGAATGCCCAGGGGAAGAAATCCCCCCCGGAACCTGCGAGCTCGTTGATCAGGAGCACCTTTGGTCCCAGGATACCCGCGGGCAGACGGAAAGCTTTACCACCGGGCACTTCGTTGGTAGCGGCCGCCCGCAGACGTCTCACCATCAGGTCGACCATATAGTCATCCAAGTATCCTCCGCCGTTGAATCGTTCGTCGATGACGGCCCCTTCCTTATCCTGCTGTGAAAAAAAGTAACGGTTGAAGGACACGAATCCGGAGCCGCCCGTATTGGGCACCCATATATAACCCAGCTTGCCATGGGAAAGCTCGTCCACCTTTCTGCGATTGTCCTCCACCCAGGCGCGTTGCAGGAGCGCATTCTCATTTTGTATGGGCTCGACGCGAATAGTCCAGGCGCCTTCTGCCGATGGCTGGCTGTTGATGGAGAGTGTTGTCTGTACGCCTGCCCGCCCGTCCAGCAGCTGATAGGGATCTTCGGAGACCGTCAATTCCTTTCCGTCGATGGAGATGATATAGTCCCCTTCCGACACCTTCAGACCCGGCTGAGCCAGCGGGGCCGAGAGACCCGGGTTCCAGCTTTCGGTATTGTATATGCGTCCGATACGCCATCTGCCCTGCTGTGGTAGGAGATCGGCGCCCAGTACGCCTACCCGTACCGTATCGACGGCGGGGAAGTCGCCGCCAAAGACAAAACTATGTCCTACGGACAGTTCGCCTCCCAGCTGATCCAGCAGCCAGGTGAGGTCGCTGCGATGTCTGATATAGGGGATCTGCGGCGCGTAGTAATCCCAGACCTCCTGCCAGTCCCTGCCATGGTGGTCGGGGTCATAAAAATAGTCGCGTTCATAACGCCAGGCTTCAGTGTATATCTGCCGCCATTCGTCGAGCCTGTTGAGCTCCATGCGTATGTTGAGGGCTACCGCTCCTTCGGTGGGACTGGGTGGCTTGGCCGTGGAGACAACCTTCCAGCTGTTGCCCGCCCGTAGCAGTATCTTTTCACCGTTGGCGGATACGCGGGCATCGGAAATGCCCTTGGCGAATTCCTCCAGTTTTTTACCTTCCAGGGTGAATTTGCTGAGGGTCTGGCCGTTGCGGATGAAAACGCTGCCCTTGGGGCCGGCGATCATGGAATTGTATTCGTCAATGGGTATGGGTAAGGGGATCGTGCGCCGGTCGATATTATCCAAGTCGATAAGGACAGAACTGTCCTTGGAAGGCATGGGCTTTTTGGCTGTATCGTTGGGCTCTTCGTCACTTTTTAATGGGAAGGGGGCGGGATCATTCTTGCGGAGGACGATCACATAAGCGCCGAAGGTTGGTTTGGCCTGCATCGAGCTGGTATTGGCCCAGCCGGAGCCCAGTCCGATGTCGGTGCTGGCCAGGAAATACAAATGGCGCGCATCCCTGTCCCATGCAGGTTCTACTGCATCAGCCATGAGGTCGGTGAGGGGTACGGCTTTTCCTGTTGCCAGCGACCAGGCCGTGATCCTTCTGAAATTATTGGGACCAGTTCTTGAATAGACCAGCCATTTGGAGTCGGGCGACCAGGAGGGACTCATGTTGCCTCTTTCGATGTTGGAGCCTCCCACATCGGCAGTGCTGATCTTACCGGTGGCAAGCTCCACTATCCGCACTCTTACTTTATTGTCGACAAAGGCGATGTACTTGCTATCCGGGGACCATGCGGGTTCCCAGGCCATCTTGGACTCCCCAATGGATATTTTACGTGGGGTGGTCCTGGCTTCCTGATCCGTAAGATAGAGCGCGTATGCGCCATCCTTGTCGGAGAACCAGGCGAGCTGCCTGCCATCGGGCGACCACAGCGGCTGTCTGTCGGCGGCATCGGAGCTGTTGGTGATGTTCCTTGGATTGCCATTCTCCACGGGTACGGTAAATATCTCGCCACGGGCTTCGAGGATTATTCTTTTACCCGTGGGGGAGAGCGAGGCGTTGACCGCGCGGGTGGTGACATTTTCCCAGTGGGTCTCCGCCCAGGGGAAATCGCCGTGTACGGCGATCTCTATCTGTTTGCTCTGGCCGGAAGAAAGGTCTAAAAGATAGAGCAGCCCTCCCTGTTCGTAAGCCAGCTCTTTGCCATATCCGGTGAGCCATTTTATATCGCCCTTTTTGGAAGTGGTGATTTGCTTTAAAGATGCGTCGGCGGGATTGTAGGACCAGATATTCATGATAAAATCCCTGTCTGAAAGAAAATAGACTCGATCACCGAGCCAGACAGGATGGATATCCATGGTGCGATCATTGGGGATCGGGGTTTCTGCTAGGGTAGTGAGATCCATGATCTGTAGCGGTGTATTTTGTCCTCCGCGATAGTGCCGCCATTCCGAGTCCCACCGGCCTACGCGATCCAACACCATCTTTTTACCATCGGAAGAGATGGAGGCATCGAAGCCCCATGGGGCGGGCAATAAGGTGGAAGGACCACCTTTGATAGACACGGACCAGAGCCTGGAATAGCCGACGGGCGCGGTACCGCGTCCTGTGGTGTAGATGACATGCTGACCATCGGGTGTCCATCCCCTTGCGTTGGAGCCTGCCGGGTACCAGGTCAGGCGGGTTGGAGCGCCTCCTTCGACGGGTACGATATAGACCTGGGCGATGCCCGACCGATTGGAAGTAAAAGCGATCCATTTACCATCGGGAGAGAACTGGGGGTCACTCTCAGTAGCGGGCGTGCTGGTGATACGCCGGGCCTCACCGCCATTCTTGTCTGCTACCCATATATCACCTCCGTATTCAAATACAAGCTGTGTAGCGGAGAGACTTGGTTGGCGCAGCAGGCGGGTGCCCTGGGCATACGAATGTAACTGGAGGTTCAATAGTAACAGACATGCGAACAATCGCCGGAGGATTTTGGTGGACATAGCTACAAAATTTTGGTAGAGGATTATAAATATAAGCTATTGATGATAGCGGACAATAATAAAATTGAAACAGTGTCTGTATCACATTCGAACAGGTTCCGGGGATAATGCTATGATAGGTATCTGATCGACAAATGATTACAAAAGCGGCATCCCATTGGTAGAAGATATCGCATGCTAAAGACATACTTGAAGACTGCATGGCGCAATCTCGTCCGGACTGCAGGCTACAGCACGCTGAATATATCAGGACTTGCCATCGGTATGGGGGTGGCCCTATTGATCGGCATATGGGTATATGATCAGTATTCTTATGAGAAGTTCCTGCCGGATAATGGGCGCATCTATCGTGTGCTGCGGAACTTTAACAGTAATGGGGATACGCTGACCTTCGCCACAGTCTCTTTAAAGCTGTCGGACGCCTTGCGCCGCGAAATACCGGATATGGAATATGTAGTGGAGGGCGATTGGATGGAGGAACATGGATTGGTAGTCGGCGATAAAAAATTATACGTGACAGGTGGTATGGTAGGCAGCGATTTTGAAAAGATGTTCCAATTTCCCCTTTTGAAAGGGAGCTTTGAGACGGTGTTGCGCGACCCTTATTCCATCGTCCTGACCCAGGGCACGGCCAAAGCCCTGTTTGGCAATGACGATCCTATCGGGAAGACCGTCCGGTTTGACAATATGAATGAGCTGCGGGTGACGGGGATCTTAAAGGACTTGCCGTCCAATACATCATTCGACTTCCATTTTTTGGTTCCCTTTCGCTACCTGGAGCTGACGGACTTTGATGCGCGTTCCGGCAGGGGAGGCAGTTTTCAGGAAAATGGCTTCCAGATCTTCGTAAAGCTGAAACGGGACGCGAATAAGGAGCTGGTTGCCGCCAAGATCCGGAATATCGAACATACGGAGACTGGGAATGTGAATGCCATGAATTCTTATGTGATCCTGCATCCGATGGATCGCTGGCATCTGTATGGCAGGTTCGAGAATGGAAAGGATGGCCCCGGCTTCCTGGTGTATGTCCGGCTGTTCGGAGCTATCGGGATATTGGTGCTGTTGATAGCATGCATCAATTTTATCAACCTGACCACGGCGCGGAGCGAGAAAAGGGCAAGAGAGGTGGGCGTACGAAAGGCCATCGGGTCCAGTCGAAGGAACCTGATCTTTCAGTTCCTGATGGAATCTTTCCTGCTGACCTTTATCGCTTTCCTGGTTTCGCTGATGCTGGTGGAACTGGGGCGAAGCCCCTTCAATGCTCTCACGGGAGAAACTGTCGCTATCCCTTACTCCAGGCCAATGTTCTGGCTGGTGATGCTGGCTTTTGTGATTGTCACGGCTATCATTGCGGGCAGCCGGCCTGCTTTTTATCTTTCGTCTTTTCAGCCGGTGAAGGTCCTCAAGGGAACCGAGGGATACCGAAGTTCCCTACAGGTGCGGCGGGCGCGATCGTTGCCAAGAAAGGCGCTGGTGGTGTTGCAATTCACCTGCTCTATCGCCTTTGTCATCAGTACGATCATCATCTATCGTCAGATACAGTATGCCAAGGACAGACCGAGCGGGTATGATCTCAACAGGGTATTGAGCACCCACAAGACGGCGGACCTGGAAATGGATTATCCGGCATTGAAAAACGAATTGCTGGAAAAAGGGATCGTATCGAGCATTTCTACCTGTACAAGCCCCGCCACGGGTGTCTGGTGGCATACGAATATAGAGTACTGGCCGGGCAAGCATCCCGGCGAGACGGTGGAGATGGGCACCTTGTATATAGACGAGGATTTTTTCAAGACGGTAGGGATGAACTTGAAGAATGGCCGGAATTTTACTACCCGGAACGATACAACGGACGTCCTATTCAACGAGACGGCCATTGCCCGGCTGCGGATCAGGGAGCCTTTGAATCAAATGATCACCTGGCAAGGGAAGAAATACAGGATCATCGGGGTGGTGGGGGATGCATTGCAGTATTCTCCCTTCGAACACGCCCATCCTACTATGTTCTTTTGCAAGCCCAATGTGCAGAATTTCCTGATCTACCGGCTGGCTCCTACTATAAAGACACAGGATGCGCTGGCGAAGCTGGCGGCGGCTTTTAGCAAATACAACCCCGCAGTGCCCTATCAATACCGGTTCGAGGATGAGAACTATGCCGCCAAGTTCAGGCTGGAAGTGCTGGTGGGCAAGTTATCCGGACTATTTGCGGGCCTTGCCATCTTTATTTCCTGTTTGGGGCTGTTAGGGCTGGCAGCCTATGTGGCCGAGCGGCGGACAAAGGAGATCAGCATCCGGAAAGTGTTGGGGGCATCGGTGTCACAGGTATGGCTGTTATTGTCAAAGGATTTTTTGTTGCTGGTGCTTATCAGCTGCGTCATTGCCTCACCGCTGACATTCTATTTTCTGCATAGCTGGCTGATGAAATATGAATATCGTATCTCCATCGGGGCGGGTGTGTTTATCATCGCGGCCATCCTGGCGATGGCCCTCACCATCATTACCATCAGCTTCCAGGCCATACGGGCGGCGCTGGCCAACCCGGTGGATAAACTGCGATCGGAGTAAGATCATTTTGTATATTGTGGTCTGCACATGACCAATCGTACAACTGCATCTACCGAGATACTGGCAGGGATCTCCACCTTCCTGGCCGCCAGCTATATCATTGTGGTCAACCCTTCCATATTAAGCCAGACGGGTATGCCTTTCTCCGCTGTGCTGACCGCAACGGTGCTGGTATCTTTTTTTAGCAGCCTGATGATGGGGTTGTATGCACGGAATCCTATTTTGGTGGCGCCCGGCATGGGGCTCAATGCCTTTTTTACTTTTTCGGCGGTGCTGGGTATGAAGGTGTCCTGGCAGGTGGCATTGGGAGCTGTCTTCTGGTCGGGCGTCATCTTTCTGCTTTTATCCGTCTTCAACATACGTACGTATATCGTCCGCGCCATTCCCCGGCCATTACGGTATGCCATTGCCGCAGGCATCGGTCTCTTTATCTCCCTTATCGGGCTGGCGAATGCCCATATGATCACGGCGCATCCTGCGACCATGGTGGGTATGGGTAAGCTGACGCCCGCATTGCTGACATTTATTGTGGGGTTGTTTATCATGGCCGGCCTGGTGCTCAGGAAAGTAAAGGGTGGTATTCTATTGGGCATCGTGATCACTACTATACTGGCATGGCCGTTAGGCCGCTGGTGGGGGGATGAGATGCTGGTCAGCGGGAAGGAGATTTTTTCCCGTCCTGACTTTAGTCTTCTCTTCCAACTTGACATGGTGCATTCCCTAAAATGGTCTGTGGCGCCCGTGATCTTTTCCTTTGTCTTTACGGATATGTTCGACAGCCTCTCCACCTTTGTCGGGCTGGCGGAAGCGGCTGATCTGCTGGATGCGGATGGAGAGCCCAGGAATGTACAACGAAGTCTGATCACGGACGCCGTGGCTACGGTACTGGCGGGGCTGACCGGTTCCAGTCCCGGGACTGCGTATATCGAGAGTGCCGTGGGTATCGAGTCGGGAGGACGCACTGGGTTGACCGCCGTGACCGCCGCTCTGCTGTTCCTGCCTTTTTTATTTTTGGCCCCTCTTTTATCCATGGTGCCTTCCATTGCTACGGCTCCGGCGCTGGTGCTGGTAGGTGTCTTTATGATGGGGCCGGTGATAAAGATCAACTGGACGCAGCTGGATGAGGCCATACCCGCCTTTATAGCGATGGTGCTGATACCTTTTACCTACTCCATTACCCAAGGCATCGTCTGGGGTTTCCTCAGCTGGACCTTATTGCAGGTGATGGCGGGGAAGGTCCGCAGGATCAGCCCGGCGTTGTGGGTGATCGATATTTTCTCGATATTGGCATTGATAATACAATAACATCGACATGATGAGGACCTTTCTTATATTGGTAGTTCTTTTTCTGGGAGGCACTGTCCAAGGACAGGTGACGGCTATTCTGGGGGCATTCAGGGATGAGGTGGACCTCGTGCGGAGCCAGGTGCAGGATAAAAAAGAGGTATTCATACAGCAGATACATTTCACGGAAGGCACGTTGAAGGGGAGAAAGGTGGTCGTGGCTTTGTCGGGAGTGGGGAAGGTGAATGCAGCCATTACCAGCACGTTGTTATTGGAGCATTTTCATCCTTCGGAAGTAATTTTTACGGGTATTGCCGGAGCCGTGGATCCCGATCTATCGCCGGGCGACCTGGTCATTGGAGTAGAGGTAGGGTATCATGACTATGGGGCTTTAAAGCCGGACAGCCTGGAACGGTGGAGTACGCGCAACCCCATCACGAATGAACAGAATCCCCTGTATTTCCCTTCCGATGCCCGGCTGGTGCGGCTGGCTTATACTGTATCGCAAACCACGAAGCTGGAGAGGACGGGGGTGAATGACAGTACTGCCCCCAGGGTCGTCAGAGGGCGTATTATCACGGGGGATGAGTTTATTTCTTCCCAGGCGGCTACGGCCCGATTGTACAGACAGCTGGGGGCATCAGCTACGGAGATGGAGGGGGCTGCGGTGGCGCAGGTATGCTGGCAGCAGAAAGTGCCTTTTGTCGTGATCCGCAGCATGAGTGACCGCGCGGGAGATAGCGCTCATATGGATATGGATAATTTTTATCATATCGCTGCGCGCAACTCCGCCAGCCTGGTGATCGGTATGGCGGGGAAATTGGCCAATTAAACTACTACATATATGAGACTAAAAAGAAGAGAATTTATCCTGACAGCAGGCAGGGCTGCTGCGGGAACAGCCATTTTATCGGGGGTGACTGCTTTTAAGCACATCGACCTGGAGCCCATGACCGGGGATGTTGCTCCCATCACCCTGGAGGAGCGATTGGCCCGTATCGAAAAGGCCCGGCGGCTGATGGTGGAGAACAAGATCGAGGCGCTGCTGCTGGACTGCGGGACCTCCATGCAATATTTTACGGGTGTAAACTGGTGGGCCAGCGAAAGGACCATGGTGGCCATCATTCCTGCCAAAGGGGATGTCAAATATGTTGGCCCTGCCTTTGAGGCGGAGCGGCTGCGGGAGCTGATCAAGATAGGTACAGATATCCGCGTCTGGGAGGAGCACGAAAGTCCGTACAAACAGATCGCGAATGCGATCAGGGATATGGGCATTCACAGCGGGAACATCGGGATCGAGGAGCGGCTGCGGTTCTTTATATTCGATGGAGTAAGGAAGGAAGCTGCCCATCTCAATTATGTCAGCGGCGATCCTGTCACCATGAACTGCCGGCTGATCAAGACCCCGGCGGAGATCGCCCTGATGAAAAAGGCCAGCGATATTACCATTGCCGCCTACAAGGCCGGGGTCGCGCTGTTGCATGAAGGGATGACACCGGGGGATTTCGGGTCCATTACGGCTGATGCGCATTCGAGGCTGGGAGCGGCCGGTGAGATAGGGGTGAATTTTGGTCAGGCGTCCGCCTTTCCCCATGGTAGTATTCAACCGCAGCATCTGAAAAAAGGGGATATCGTGCTGATGGATGGGGGATGCAAGGTGGAGGGGTATAGCTCCGACATCTCCCGGACCATTGTATTTGGGGCAGAGCCTACGAAGCGGCAACGGGAGGTCTGGGACATCGAGAAAAGGGCGCAGGCGGCGGGTTTTGCCGCGGCCAGGATAGGAGAGCCCTGCGAAAATGTGGATAAAGCCGCTCGTAAAGTGCTGACCGATGCAGGGTTCGGACCGGGGTATAAGATACCAGGCTGTCCCCACCGGACGGGTCATGGTATTGGTATGGACGGGCACGAATGGGGTAATATGGTGTTAGGGAACAGGCAACCCTTGCAGCCGGGGATGTGTTTTAGTATAGAGCCGACCATTGCCATTTATGGCGAATTCGGCATCCGGCTGGAGGATTGTGCCTATATGACGGAGGATGGTCCCCGGTGGTTTTCGGAGCCGAGTCCCTCTATCGATCAGCCATTTGCATAATCGGATCGATGATTTGGGGATGGTTTGCACTATTTGGGGAAATTTCCTTAAATTCATTCCGGGTAGGCAACCCTGATATGGATGGTAACTATTAAATTTTTTTTCACTGCTAAAATGAGAATAAACATGAAAAGTATTTCCAAGCTAGTAGCTGCTTGTGCTATCACTATAGCGACAGTAAGTATCGTATCCTGTAAAAAGGGCGACACCGGTCCCGCGGGACCGGCAGGACCTGCGGGCGCTCAAGGCCCTCAGGGGGTACAGGGGCTGGCCGGACCTACAGGACAGAACGGCAACGCCAACGTCATGCAATATATTTTCGCACCGCTGAACCCTGACACTACTTTTGCCGGCATAAAGAATTTTACAAAGCCCTCGGCGGATAGCGCTTATGTAGGCCTTCTCTTAACTGTGCTGAACGACACGGCAGACAAGGCCGCCTGGTTTACGTACTTGTATAGGGGGGGAGTATGGTATGCTGTTCCGGGCGCCGGCAAAGGCGATAGCAGCACCTATAGTTTTTCGTATGGGTATATAGATTATACGCTTCCCCTGGATTCATGCGCCTTTTTCATAGACAGGGTTACGGGCAAGGGTGAGGTATACGATGCCATCCGTATCGTGCGTATCCTGATCAGCGGTACTGCAACGGGCTCTACCAATGGCGGCAAATACCCAGGTCTGCCCAACATCGACTTTAACAATTACTTGGAGGTCAAAAAGTATTACAATCTGCCATAAATTTGTGGCTTACTTATTTGGAAGTGGTGTCTCCGTCAGGAGACGCCACTTTGTTCTTCAATTCATCAAAACTGCTGTCAACTTATGATTACCGTGAGAGCAACTTTACTTTTTTTGTTTTTGTGGTGCCTTCATGTGGCGGGTCAATCGCCCGGAGGGTCAGTGAAGGTGCATGTAGCTGATGAGGCGGGTCAGCCCCTGCCAGGGATCACTGTGCAGATAAAAGGGACGCCCCGAAAGTATGTTTCGGGTGTCAACGGGGATCTGACCATCAACAATGTCCCTGCCGGCGCAGTGCTTGTCTTTTCGGGGGTTAGCATCGAGGAGGTCGAGCTGGCCGTGGATGGCAGGTCGGAAATGACGACCCGTCTGAAGCGGAAGGTGGCAGCGCTGGAGGATGTTGTCGTAACGGGTTTCCAACGTATAGACCGTAAAAAATTTACAGGTTCGGCGGTGACGGTAAAGGCGGACAGTATCAAACTCGACGGGGTCACCGATATCAGCAGGATGCTGGAAGGCCGTGCGGCTGGTGTCAGCATACAGAATGTGTCCGGCACTTTTGGTGCGGCGCCCAAGGTGCGTATCCGTGGCGCCACCTCCATCAACGGGGAGAACAAGCCCTTATGGGTCGTGGATGGGGTCGTGCTGGAGGATATCGTCAATGTCTCGAATGAGCAGCTGACCAGCGGCGATGCCAGCACTTTGCTGGGTTCTTCGGTGGCCGGATTGAACATCAACGATATCGAGACCTTCGACATATTGAAGGACGCCTCTGCCGCAGCGGTGTATGGGGCGCGGGCCATGAATGGCGTCATCGTCATCACTACCAAAAAGGGAAAATCAGGCACACCTGCCATCTCTTATACAGGCAATTTCGGTCTTCAGCTCAGACCAAGCTATACTTCCTATGATATCATGAACTCGGCCGACCAGATGTCCGTGAATGCGGAGCTGGAGCGGAAGGGGCTCATCGTTTATCCCCAATTAGTGAATGCTCCCAACTCCGGTATCTATGGCGAGCTGGCGAGGCTACTGCAATATCCGGATGCCAACGGCAATTTCGCCGTTCAGAACACACCCGAAGGAAGACAGGCCTGGCTGATGAAATATGCCAATATCAATACGAATTGGTTCAAGCAGCTGTTCCGGAACTCCGTCAACCAGCAGCATACGCTGTCCATCACGTCGGGTAATGAAAAAGCGCAGTCCTATATCTCTACCAGCTTCTTCACAGATCCGGGATGGTCGGTTGCCGACAAGGTAAAGAGCTATACACTGAATTTCCGCCAGGACTATACGATGAACAGCAAGCTGTCCTTTGGCTTCCTTGCCGGCGGTAATGTCCGTCAGCAGCAGACGGCCGGTACCGAGAACAGGACTTCCGACCCGCTGGTTGGGCAATATTCCAGGGATTTTGATATCAACCCTTTCAGCTATGCTCTGAACATCTCCCGTACGCTGCCAGCTTACAACTCGAATGGGTCTTATAATTACTCCACACAGAATTTTGCGCCTTTTAATATCCTTTCCGAGCTGAAGAACAACTATACCAAATTGAATGTGCTGGATGGAAGGCTGCAGGGCAGGCTGTCCTATAAGCTCACCCCACATATCACCTACGACTTTACGGGCGCCCTCCGCTATGTCAAAACTACGGAAGAACACGATGTGCTGGAGAACAGCAATGAGGCCAATGCCTATCGCGTGGGTGATCCGAATCAGCCGGGCTATAACAGTATCATCAATGCCTCCAATCCCTTCCTGTACCAGGACCCAACGCTGCCTTTCAACCAGGCGGTATCCGTACTGCCCTACGGTGGCTTTTACAAACGGACGGACAGGACCCTGGTCAACTACACTTTCCGGAACACGATCAGCTACAATGAGACCTTTGACGATAGAAAGCATGCAATAACTGCGCTGCTGGGACAGGAGTACCGGTCGGTGGATCGTCAGACGGCCAATGATGTGGGGGTCGGCTACCAGTACAATACAGGAGGAACTCCTTTTGTCAACTATCTTTTCTTCAAGAAGATGGTAGAGAGCAATGATACTTACTATGGTATGTTCAATGAATACGAACGTGCCGCGGCATTTTTCGCCAATGCTCAATATACATACGACAATAAATATACCGTGATGGGAACTGTCAGGGCCGATGGTTCCAACAGGATGGGTAATTCCACTCATGCCCGCTGGCTGCCTACCTGGACGGTGGCCGGTGTCTGGAATATAGACCAGGAGCAATTCCTTGAAGGAGTAAGGCCGACATTAAGCCACCTGATGCTGAAATCCAGCTATGGATTGAACGCCAGCGTCGGCAATGCCATCAACAGCACCACCATCCTCAAGTCGCAGATCACCAACCGGCAGTACCAGGGGGACCAGCAGACGTCCATCACGATACAGGACCTTAAAAACGGAGACCTGACCTGGGAAAAGAAGTATGAGCTGAATGTGGGCGTAGATGCGGGATTCTTCAATGAGCGGATGGGGCTTACCGTAGACTGGTATGATCGCAAGAGCTTCGATCTCATCGGGCTGATACGAACTTCGGGCATCGGCGGAGAGGTTTACCAGTATGCCAATTATGCCGACATGAAATCTCATGGCCTGGACATATCGCTGACGGGAAGGATACTCGCGAATAAGGAATGGAATATTTCCAGCACGCTGAACTTTGGATGGAATGTGACAAATATCACCAATCTCAAGAGCACGCCGAACATCTGGCAACTGGTGGGTGAGGGCGGCGGTGCGCAGCAGGGATTCCCTGTGCGCGGCCTATTCTCCATCGCCAACAGGGGATTGGACCCTTATTATGGCTATCCCATATTTCTCAACGACAGCGGTATCGTCAGCCCCGTGGTGAACCTGCAAAGCACGAATACCAAGTATCTGAAATACGAGGGGCCTGCGGATCCGACTATTACCGGTGGCTGGTCGAACTCATTCCGGTACAAGGATTTTTCGCTGAATGTGCTGATCACCTATCAAATGGGTAGCAAGGTAAGGCTTCGCCCTGTCTATGGGGTATCCTATTCGGACATGTTTGCCCTGCCCAACGAATTTAAAAGGAGATGGGAATTGCCGGGAGATGAAAAACTGACGAACATACCTTCCATAGCAATGTTCACGCAGGCTGGTTATCAGTTGCAGCAGCAGTCGGCCTTCCCATATAACAATTATAATTATTCCAGCGACAGAGTGGCGGATGGAGGCTTTGCACGGCTGAAGGCGGTGACCTTTTCTTATCTGCTGCCCGGGACACTGATGACCCGGCTCGGCATGAGGAGCGGATCGCTCTCCGTTACAGGGAACAATTTATGGCTGATCTATTCCGACAGCCGGCTACATGGCCAGGACCCTGAGTTCTTTGGGTCGGGCGGGGTAGCGTTGCCGGTGAACAAACAGATAACTTTTTCTCTAAAACTCGGGATCTGATCAAAATAATTCGATTATGAAGAAAGTAGCTTATTTATTGATTTGGTGCCCGGGGCTTTGCCTTATGAGCTGTAGCAAGCAGCTGGACAAGCTCCCCGACAACCGGGCCGTCATTACTACGGTGGACCAGGTGACGCAGTTGCTGGTGGCCGCTTATCCGCATGCGAACTATATCCCTTTTATGGAGCCGATGAGCGACAATGCGGAGGATAAGGGAACGGCGCCTGCGACGGCCGACCCGGAGTCCTACCAGATCAATTCACAGTCCTATCGGTTCGAAGATGTCACCAGCATACGATACGACAGCCCCATAGCGTATTGGGATAGCTGTTATAAGGCTATTGCCACGGCCAACCTGGCGCTGACCTATTGCAACGGGCCGGATTCAGCCAGTTTTGCCGCGCAGAAGGGGGAGGCGCTGGTATGCCGCGCCTATGCACATTTTATGCTCGTATGTCTTTTTGCAAAACCGTACGATCCAAGCTCCAGCGCCACCGACCCTGGCATCCCTTATGTGACCGAGCCACAGGGTTCGGTATTCCAAAAATATCAGCGGGGCACTGTAGCATCCGTATACAGCAATATCGAGAGCGATCTGACCCGTGGTCTCGCTCTTATCCAGGATAAGATCTATGGGACAGCGCCTAAGTTCCATTTTACATTGCAGGCGGCGCATGCTTTTGCGACAAGGTTCTATCTTTTTAAAAGGGATTATGCACAGGTGATCGCACATGCGTCGGCAGTATTTGGCAGCAGCAGCCCTGCCACGCTGATAAGGCCCCAGGCCGACGACTATGCCAACCTGCAATATCAGCAGCTGGCGATCAAATATGTCTCTTCTTCCAATTCCGCCAATATCCTTCTGCAGGAGGCGCAAAGCGCTTATTTCGATAGCTATGCGCAATACAGGTATGGCTACGGACAGGGGCTGAATACCAATTTCTTCAATGCGACGAATGTAACGGGGGGAACTATTGGCATCATCACTTATGGGGCTACGCCACAGGTGTTCAACTTTCCGAAATGGAGCCCCTATACCGTGGGCAATGCTTCCAACGGTGTACGGTACGGTCTGATCCCGCTGTTCAGCATGGAGGAAGTGCTGATGAACAGGGCCGAGGCCTATGCGCGTACATCGAATAATACGGCGGCGCTGACGGACCTGAATGCCTGGGTGAGCAAGAATATCAAGAATTACAACCCGGGGACCCATAATGTAACGGTAGCAAGGGCGTCCAACTTTTATGGGCTGACGGCGACCAATGCGCTTATCCAGACCGCCCTGGATTTTAAACGATTTACATATTTCCAGGAAGGCATCCGGTGGCTGGATAATATACGTGTGGGTATGACGATATACCGATTTAACGGCTCGGATTTTAGCACGCCCATAGCTTCAATTCCGCCGGGGGACAACAGAAGAGTATTGCAGCTGCCACCTGAGGCTATTGCTGCCGGACTCGAACCTAATCCAAAATAAAAATTATCGATCATGCGACTGATATCAAAGATATTACCTCCAAGAATATTAATTGTGCTGTGCATAGGCGTCCTGAGTGGAATGACGTCCTGCAAAAAGGATAGTTTCACTCCCATCACTACGCCTCCTGTAGGATTGGGCGGTGACGACTGGAAGCATGACAGCATCGATGCATTCATTTACGACAGCCTCACGGTGCCCTATAATGTGGCTGTCTATTATAAATGGCTGCCGGGGCAGCTGGACTTTCCCACCGACATTACGCCGCCCGATGCTGCGAAGGTGGTGCCAGTGCTGAAAGCGCTGCTGAATGTTGCGTATGCTCCCTATAATATCCAGACGGGGAACAATGCTTTTCTGAGACGCTATTTGCCCAAGGCGCTTGAGCTGGCTGGCAGCGCCGAATATCTTCCGAATGGCGCCATTTTCCTGGGGCAGGCAGAGGGCGGGACGGCCATGCTTCTCTACCAGGTGAACTATTACTCTCGCATGAAGGCCGACTCGAATGCTTTCAAACAGATGATGCATACGATGCACCATGAGTTCGGGCATATTCTCAACCATAATGTATTGTATCCTGTCTCGTTCAAGACCATCTCTACAGGCTATACGGGCAACTGGTACAATATATCCGATGCGGATGCACGACAGCTGGGCTTTATTACGTCCTATGCCCAGGCCGCTCCGGACGAAGACTTCGTGGAAATGGTCAGCAGTATGCTGGCAGGGGGTCCCAACGGTCCGTCGGGAGGGTATGATGAATACGAGGCATTGCTGAGCCAGACAGGGGGGCCTTCTTCTCCGGGGTATCAGACCATCAAACAAAAGGAAGCCGTTGTCGTCGATTATTTTCAGCGGGTGTGGAATATCAATTTTTATGCATTAAGGGCTACATGCCGTACCGCCTTTGTGAACTATCTGCAATAAAGCTCAAAACAAAGCAAGATGAAAAGAATTAGTTTATATATACTCGTGGTGATGATGGTAAGCGCCGGATGTCAGAAGAAGGACTCCGATACCATCGGAGGGTTGACGCCGGACCAGCGGATAGCCAAGGCGCTGGCCGCCTATCAGAGTAAGCTTATGGGATCACAGTATGGCTGGATCTTCGTGGAAAGCACGACCGGTATAGCGTATAACCAGGGCGTGAGCCAGAACGGCCCTGCCATCACCCTGGCGTATTATATGCAGTTCGTCGACAGCAATACTGTGGTCATGTTCTCCGACTTCGACACGTCTATGTCTGTGCCCAAGAGCTCGAGCTATCGTATCAAGGAGCTGACGAGGCCGGCGCTGATCTTCGATACGTACAGCTATCTTCATGTGCCATGTGATCCTGATCCTGCTATCTCGAAGAGCCCGTTCGGTCCGGGCTATGGCTGGGGTACGGATTTCGAGTTCTCTTTTTCGGACAGTACCGTGCCTGCTGCGGCGGGCGATACCGTCCATCTGCGGGGTAATCTCAACAGCGCGGGCGGACTGCTGATAAAAGCTACCCAGGCGCAGCGGGACGCTTACTACAGCGGAGCGCTTAGGAACAATACAACCGCGCTGCTCAATATTCTGGAGTATTTTAAGCGGCTCACCGTGAATGGCGTTACTTATGAGCTAAGGCCCAATGCCGACAGGACGATAACCGTCACCTGGACGTCGGGCGGGCAAGCCGAATCTCAGACCACCAGTTACTATTTCACTGCCAGCGGTCTTGTCTTTGCTACCCCCATTGTCGCGGGGAGTGCGACCCTGACCGGCATCGACAATCTGCTCTGGAATCCTGGCACACAGACGATCACGGCCACTGTAGGCGGACAGGCTGCGACGATAAAGGGCGCTACAGCCCCTATCAGCAACGATGTAAATGCTCCCGGCAGATGGTGGCATTACGCCAATGACAATGGCGGCTACTGGGCCAGCTGGAACGGATGGCATGTGAATGGGGTGGACGATGCGTTTGGTGTTACGCAGGTGACTGATGAAGGGGGACCCTTTTATCAATTTGCCTATATCCCCAATTTGCTGGGACCCCGGAACGGCAATCCTAATGCCGATGCATTTGTACCCCTGGTGGTAAAGAACAACGCTCTCGCGCTCGGTAATTATTTTTCGGTGCCGGCCACGCCGCCTTCTTTTGCGGGCGGGAGGGCCACCTTCACTGAGCTGGGTACTATAGGCACTATTCCTGCGGGCTCACCGGTAGATAAATCGGACCAGGTGTTGTATAATCCTGCGGGCTTTTATCTTGTGCAGACCGGCGCGAAGAGCTATGATATGGTCCTTGCCTCGAATGCAAGGTCATGGATATCCTGGTTCTCGCCCTTCTAAAACGCAATCTTACTGAAAGGGATACCTGCTGTGAGCCCGATGGCTGTTCGGCCGTTGAGCCCCCTGCCAGCATCGATGGAATTCCCCATGTCATAAAAACGGACCTGGAACTCGAAGTTCATGGCGGCTTCCGCCTGTTTGTTGATCAGCACAACGGGGATGCCCAGTATGCCGTTGAGGGCATGATAATCCCCCATGAACTGCTGTAGTTGAAAGCTTATGCCAATATGCGAATCGGTAGGGAACCATGCAAGCTGGCCTTTTACCGAAGGGGTAATGAAGGTCTTATAGTCTCCTGTATAGAGACTGCCGAACTTATAGAGCTGGTAGCCGTCGCTGGAATTGTTTAGCCGGGCGTCGCCTGCCAGCGTTGCAAATATTCGTCCAAATTTACTGCCTTCCCACAGTCGGGTGTGGGTGATATTGAAGTGAAGAGGGTAGGCGTGTCTGGTCGAAGGAGCGTCGCCAGGCGCCGGCGCTACCTGAAAATTTTCAGTGATGAGAGGAACGTACATACTGACGCTGGTCCAGTGGAAAGAGATCACTTTATAGATAAATCTTTTCGCGAGCGTACTGGCCTGTTTATGGGCATAGTCAAATTCAAAGTACCGCGGGAGGTCCGGGTCGAAGATAAAATCACCCGCCTGCTGCCGGATGGCCGTTTCGGTGGAATGCAGGATGGCTGCGCGTAGCGTGTCCATGATCCTCATCTGATCGGGAGTGGCCGAGACCGCGGTGTGTCCGATCCAGGTGTTTTTCAGAAGGAGTCCGAACTGGTTGTTATAGGGTCTGCCCTCCGAGTGGGCTGCAAAGGCGTCCGCGATATTAGCTTGGGCGCCGATGCTGAAAAATGATCGTACCGGCTGGTCTATGCCCGCTGGCTGTCTCAGATTGTGATAGATGGCCAGGGTGCCTTCCGCGGCATTGGCGATGACGGAGTTCTTATACAGGGTGAGGTTGTCCGGGTCCGACAGATAATAACCTGCTGCCTCCGAGAGGAAGACGTTCATCGCGCGATGGGAGATGAGATTGGCGCCGGGAGTGGAGTCGTTAATGATACGCAGCTGGCGCAGGATGCTATCCGGACTTTGGGCGGAAACCGTTCGAATGAGGCAAAGCAGGATCAATGCTATCCTATACATCCAGTCCCCATTTGGTGAGTGTAGCGTTGGTAAACACTTTTTTGGAGTCGGCATCCAGGAGCTTGTTGCGGGATGCAAGCCAGGTCTTCAGGTCGTCGCCATACATATTGGTGAGACGGTTGAAGTCAAGCTCATTGATCTTGCCCCAATGGAAGGCGAAGGGGATATTTTCTTCTTCGAACTTCTTCCAAACGGCAGTGTAGAATGCATATGTCTCGTCCGAGAAGGCTGCGTCCAACTCCAGTACGCAGGTATAATCGAATTTGGTAAAGGCCAGTTTGGCGTTGGATTTTTTTACAAACCGGTAGGCGAACAATCCAGCAAACGGGCCGTTGCTTTTGTTGATGGCCAGCAGCAGATCGGTGGCCTTGCTGACATAGCTGATAGGGATGCCGATGGCTGCGCTGAGCAGCCTACCATGGAGGGTGGTGTTGTCGAATATCTCACCCATGGTGCCGAATTGTTGGGAGTAGGGGGTGAGGCTGGATGCCAGCAGTTTTGTCACCAGCGTCGGCACCAGGGATGGTATCACCTGTGTGATCTTTCCGATGAAGCAGGGCGCGTCATCACCCGGTCCCAGCCCATTGAGATTTCGTACCGGAGGGGTATAGCCTGCCTTATAAGGCCTTTTATACATGGTGGTGACATAGGCACCTTTGTCGAGGTCATAAGGGTTGAGCGAGACGGCGAAGTGAAAGGGTCTTTCGCTGCCATAGGGAAGTTTGGAATTGGTGAAGTCGAGCGTCTGCATGATCTGCTGCAAAGAGTTGTCGAAAGGCATAGTGGACATATAAGCCTCGAGCAGGAAGATGCTTTCCGTCTCGATCATCGCACCGTGTATGATACCGAAGCTGCCGAAGCTTACCAGCGCCGAATTAAAGAGATCGTCATCTTGTACCAGCTCCGTCTGCAGACTTCGTATAAGGTTATCCGATACTACAGGATAGGATTTGCGTTCCAGCCAGATGTGACGGGTGGGGCTTACGATGATGTGCAGACCGACGACGAAGTCCTGTACCGCCCCTACGTCGAAGGCGGAGCCGTGGGCCCCCGTGGCGATGACGCCTGCGATGGTCTGACCATTGCTGGCGCCGGATGTCTTTAAAGAAAGGTTACGGTTCTTGAGGAATCGACTAAGTTCCCAGACGCCGTTGCCGCATTGGGCCAGGAACAGCTTGGTGGGATCGCCTTTGTAGGAGGTGGCCACGCTGGGTCCGGAGATATCGAAGATCATATTCAGGGGCTTGGTGTCCAGCATGATGCCTGCCTCGGCGGTGGCGATCTTTGTCCATGACCAGCCGGCTCCCAGCGCACGCAGCGGGATCTTTTTTGCAATGGCGTCGGCGATGATCTGTTGCAGGCCTTTTGTGGTATCGTTATAGCTGTCGATAGGAGGTAGGGAGTCATCGTTGCCCAACTCGTACAGGTCCCGGATGGTCTCTACAAAAGTTTCATGTCTGTTCTCCCATGAGCTGAAACCAGTCTTGATTATTTTCATGCTAGTGGAGTTGGTTTGTCAAAGATGGCCCGTCACCTGACAGGGTTTGCTGCATTTCCATTCTATTTTCATCGGGGACCAGATGCCCAGCGTGAGCACGGTGATAAGTGAATAGCCGAAATTGCTCTTTACCTGCACGAGAGCCACACCGTTGGCATTGAGTGAATCGCAGATGGGTGTGGCTATTTCCTTCGGGTTTTGTACCAGCCCCCAGAAGAAGGAATGGGCCGTTCGGGATTGGAATTCTGTACCCGGCTGGGCGTGGGTTGCAACGCGATAGGTATAACAGCTGCTAAGCAACAACAAGCATGTCAATAGTGCAAGCGGCACACGGAGGAAAGGAGGCATAGAATAGTGTTAGCTCTAAATATAGAGCTATTTCCGAATATGGCCAAGGTCAAAGTTATTACACTTATTTGCTTAACAGCGCTTTTAGCTGGCGGAAGTCGATGTTCTCCCTTACCTGGTGGTCGATATTGCTTGCGTCGGCGCCGGCGGGATCATAGCTCCAACTGACGAGGAATAACAGCGGCCGGTCGCTGCCGGTGTTTGCGTAATAGGCGGGATTGATCTTTACCAGCATGTTCCTGTCTGCCTGGTTGTCTTCGAACGCGCTGAAGTTGGCGGCTTCTACGGAGACCATGGCGGGCTTATCGAGATCCGCTGCTGTGCTACGGGCAGACAAAGAGTCCATCAGATGTATAGTTCTATCGAGGGCTGCGGTAGCTTTTTCAATGCTGAGTTTCAGATACTCTTCATCGGTATGGTATTCTTTTGCGAAGAGACGCTGTCTCACCTGAAGGTCGGCGCCGGAATAGTTATTGTTCAACTCATCGATGGCTGCTTTTTTCTCAGCCTCCTGGACGGCTGCGGAGCGGATGGGGGTCTTTGTCTTAATGTCTGCAATGATGCTGTTCTTTTTATCTAAGAGCTCTGCGCGGGCTTCCTGCAGATATTCCTTGCGGGTGATCCTGATGTAAGGCAAGCGGGTGCTATCCGGAGTTATGAGCCAATATATTGTGCGTGCGTGGTCTTCTTCTTCATATTCGAAGTAAGGGTAGTTTTCTTGCAGGCCGGAGGAGGGGCGGATACCTGCGAACTCCTTGCCGTTCACCGTCAGATAACGCAGAAGGGGGCTGATATCGTTGGACATGATCGTCAGGCGGCCTCTCCTGTCCTCTGACCTGCATTGGACGCCAAACCGGCCAATGGCGTATTCGCCGTGCCAGACAGGGGTGAAGTCTGTTGTAGAGAAACAGGAATCATGAAGGAAGGAGATCATGGCTCCTGTCGCGTTCTGCATTTTGACGAGCTTGCTGTGGGGAACGTGGCCATCGATCTGGTCCTGTTCTTTCACCCATTCTTTGGGAGCTTTGTCCAAAAAGGGATTGGCGGCGCCATCGGTGTTAAAAGCGACGTTGTCGATGGACATTTGCGCATCGGCAATAAAAGGCGATATGAAAAGAAGTAGCGAGTAGAAAAGCTTCATAATTCGTGTGTTTTACAGGGACTGATAATACGATCATGACTGCTTTTCAAAAGATATGGGCGGACATCAAAGGATATGAATAGAGGGATCGCTGGAAGCGATTTGACGGAAGGTCAGATATTAGACATCACCGAAGGCCGGGTTGTAACCGACGAATCAATAAAAGGGCTGGTTTTTTGAGGGAAAATTTGGATGTAAGAAGAAAAGGGTTAAGTCTTTACGAGAGGGTCCAAGGCAAAGATAATATGCAGGTATGGCATTTGCAAGCCATTTTCTAAAAAACATAGCATTGATTAACAAGGAGATATGAAATTAACTTTCTCATGCAACAAAATTACCTGGAAGATTGTCAACCGGGGGGAAAATGGCCACTTTCAGACCAATTCCCGCACTTTTAAAATTACAATTGATGATACAGCTTGGTGTACTATTGACGAAATACCACCGCCTGTTGAGCATTGCTGCGATCCTGGACGTTTTCGAGACTGTCAACAGCTTCAGTGTAGAAGAAGGCGGGGCGCCATCTTTTAAGATCCATGTATTGAATGCCGGTGAAGATCATAAGGGGTCTTATAGTGGATATCCTTTACAGGAATTGAATGACAAACTGCGTTTTGATGTGATCCTCATACCGGCCTTTGCCATTAACGATATGCATAAGGCTATCCGCGACAACGAAGCGTTCATAGAATGGCTCTGTGACATGCGTCATCAGGGAGCTGCCATTGCCAGTGTTTGTACAGGCGCTTTTTTACTGGCGGCTACAGGGTTGTTGGATGACAAGACGGCTACTACCCATGTGGATGCCACGGGGAGATTTGCTGTCGCCTTCCCCTCGGTGAGGCTGCAGGCTGATGCGGTGGTGACCCGGGATCAGGATATCTATACCAGCGGTGGTTCCACCAACAGTTTCCTCCTGCTGCTGTTGCTGGTCGAAAATTATTGCGGGCGGGAGATGGCTATCCGCACGGCCAAGTATTTTGCCATCGATATGGACCGGGAGCAGCAGACCTATTTTGCCACGTTCAATCCGGCGCCTTCGGACCAGGATGAGCTGGTGTCCCAACTCCAGGAACGTATCCGCAGGGACTATGCACAGGTAAATACCATCGAGGAACTGATCAATGACCTTCCTTCCAGCCGCCGCAATCTGGCGCGCAGGTTCAAGCATGCTACGGGGATCACTTTTATCGAATATTTGCAACGGACGCGGATCGAGGCTGCCAAGCGGGTGCTGGAGCAGGCGTCCGGCGGAGTATTGGAATCCATGATCGCCTCGGGCTATAATGATGAAAAGACCTTTCGCCAGCTGTTCAAAAAAACGGTGGGTATGACGCCCAGCAGCTATCGCGAAAAGTATAGCAAAAAATCTTCTATTTTATTCCCATTGCTTCTTCCTGGTAAGTAAACTTATTCCGGTAGTCTTTGGGCGACATGCTCATTATTTTTGTGAACAACCGGGAAAAATAATAAGGGTCTTCGATCCCGACCTTGTTGGCTATTTCCTTAACCCGCATTTCCGTGAATTGCAGGTATTGACATGCCTTTTGGATCTTTAAATGATTAAAGTATTCAATGGGTGGAAAGCCGGTGTTCTTTTTGAATAAGAACGAATAATGCGAGGCGGATATATTTACCTGATCGGCAAGTGCATCCACAGATAGCATTTTGTCCATGTTTTTTTGCATGTATGAGATGGAAAGAGCAACCAGGTCCTGCGGATTGTCCCGGGATGCTTCATTCAAGCCTTCGTCGAATAAAAAGGAAGCAAGAAAATGCGGCAGGATCATGTTGCTGTAGTTGAGGTTGTCATATCCATATCCTCTTTCCAGCGTTTTGCACATCTGATCAAAAAGCGTTATCCGGCCGTCATCGAATCGCAACGTCCCGCAGAAGGAATCGATCTTTTCAAAATAGGTCTTTATAAATGCATCAACCGCAGGCCCTTTACAATGTATCCAATAAATAGACCAGGGGTCCTTTGCATCGGCGGCATAGCGGTGGTATTGTCCGGCGGGCGCGATAAAAAAATTACCTGGATGGATGGTATATTTCCTATCGCCTATTTCAGCCCATCCGGATCCTTCGTGGCTGTAAACTAAGATATGCTGATCGATGCCTTGTGGCCGGATACGGTAGTGAAATTTCGCCCTTGGATAGTATCCAATGTCCGTAATGTAAGCGGCGGAGATCAAAGGGTTGCCGACACAATATTTGTCAATGATATCACGCGGCAAGACTATCGCCTTTTGCCCCTGAAACCCATCTTTCTTTTTTTTCATCATATTGGACCGACATTTGCTCGCTGACCAATTTAGGGATTAATATCGTAGAATAATCCATCTTTATGGAATATCCGTCCATTTTTTGACATATACCCTCCTTTTAATTTTGTTTTTCGACGAAATTGCCAATATGCAAAAGTTATCATTGACATTGTCCGGCCTGCTCTTGCTGGCCGTTTTGAAAGGAGCCCCGGTGCTCCATGACACTATTCCCATCAACGGGAAGGGCGCCGGAAGGGTCTTTGAAGGCATCGGCGCGGTGAGTGCGGGGGCTTCTTCCCGGCTGCTGATCGATTATCCTGAGCCCGCCCGGAGTAATATTTTAGACTATTTGTTCAAACCTTATTTTGGCGCGGGATTTACTTATTTGAAAACCGAGATCGGCGGGGATGGTAATTCAACCTGCGGGTCTGAGCCCAGCTTTGCCAGGACAAGGGAAGAAATGAGCGCACCGGATTACAACAGGGGATATGAGTATTGGCTGATGCGGGAAGCTGCAAACAGAAACCCCGGAATTGAGCTGGATGCACTGGAGTGGACCATGCCTGGCTGGTTCAACGGTATATGGTCGAAGGACAATGCCGACTACCTGGTGCGTTTTATCCAGGGGGCGCAGCATTGGGGACTCACGATGAAATATATCGGTGGGTGCTGGAATGAGCGGGAATATAACAGGAACTGGATCGTGGATACCTTGCGTCCCGCCCTTGACCGGAACGGGTTGAGCTATATTAAGATCAATGCCCCGGAAGGGGCGGGAAAGAGTTGGGCGATCGCGGACGAGCTGTTAAAGGATAGCACTTTCAAAAAGACATTGTCAGTGGTCAGTTATCATTATGTAGACTCTTATATGTGGCGGGAAAATGAAGAGCAGGCCAGTCCCAGCGCCATCAACTGCGGATTGCCACTTTGGTCGGGTGAAGATTTCTCGCTGCCGGGCCGGACATGGCGGAATACCACCTACCTGGCAAAGAATATCCTGCAATGTTATATCAAAAGAAAAATAGTGCGGGTGAATATGTGGTGCCCCATCGCATCCATGCCTGAAAATGCTTGCTTCTCCAATGTAGGGATCATGAAAGCCACTCGTCCCTGGTCCGGATATTATGAGGTATGGCCGACGATATGGGCTGTTGCTCATTTTAACCAATTCGTAAAACCAGGCTGGCAATATCTCGACGATGCCTGCGGACTGCTGGGGGGAAATGGCGCCTACTGCACGTATGTAAGCCCTGAAAATTCCAACGGGAAGCGCGACTACAGTATCGTAATCGTCAGCGGCTCCACGCCGCAGCAACTGCATTTCCGTGTCTCCAATCTGTCCCCGGCAAGCCTGCGTGTCTGGAAATCCGATAGCAGCAGGCAGTTTATCAGGATGGCTGATATAGTTCCGGTGAATGGAATATTTACACTGACAGTCGATCCGGAAAGTATTTATTCCGTAACTACTACTACCGGTGCATCAAAGGGGACACATAAAATACCGGCGCCGCACAAATTTGCAACGGAATACTCCGACGACTTTGAAAAATACTCCCTTGCAAAGGCCCCCAAGTCACCTGCCTATTTCTGTGATAATTCGGGAGCCTTCGAATTATTCCAGGCCCCGGGTGAAACTAAGTGCGTGAGACAGGTTGTTGACAGGGACATCACGCACTGGATACCTGATGAATGTGCGTTTACCTTCGTGGCACAGGGTGAGGAGTGGGAGAGGGGAGAGATCTCATCCGACGTATTGGTAGAGGAGGACGCCTTCAATGGGGCCGGTTATGCAGGAGTTATTCTCAGAGGTGCGTATGATAAGGCTTCCCAGGCGAATATCCCTCATGGCTACCGGCTTAATATTTACCGGGATGGAACCTGGAAACTACAGACTCGCACCCATACGCTTGCCCAGGGGCGGGTGGGTGCTGCCCAGGGCCAGGTGCGTGCGGGGAAATGGCACAGGCTGCGCCTGGTTTGTAATACGGATACGGTACAGGCCTTTATCGATGGAATAAGGGTGGCGATGGTGAAGGATCGTACTTACCGACTGGGAGCTGCCGGCTACACTTCGGGTTGGAATAAGGCAAGGTTTGATAATTTGAATATAAAGTATTGGCCGGTGGACGGGGAATTGCTTTCCGAATGGGCATCGGTGAGGACGTCTTCTGAGACGATGGGAAATGAAGGGGTGAATGCAGTTGACGGGAATTCGCTTTCCAAATGGCAGGCAAAGGACACCGATAGTTTTCCCTTCCTGGTAGCAGACCTGGGCAGGAGCTATCAAATCACCCGGACAGAGACATTTGTGGAGTATTCGGGAAAATCGCTTCCCTATAAAATAGAGGTCTCCGGTGATGGCGTGAACTGGAAGCCATTCGCTGCAAAAAAGGCAGATGATGCGGTGGAAGACCCTTGTTATGTCGATAAAAATACGGCAACCGGCAGATGGGTACGACTGACTGTCCTTCCCACGAAAGATAAAGGTGCGCCTGGGGTCTATGAGCTTAAAGTGTATGGTAGAAATTAAATGTCAGATATGGTCGTAAGGAGATTTTTGATAGCGGGTGTAGTAGTTTTCTTTTGTGGCAGGTTGCCGGCGCAGCAGGTGATCCCCTTGGCGGGGCAATGGAATGTGAAATTGGAGCAAGGGGTGGCCAGACAGATACGTTTGCCGGGAACATTGGATGACGCGGGCATTGGGGACCCGCCTGTGCTGACAGATGCGAAGCTGACGAGGGAGGTGCTTTTGCATCTTACGCGCAAACATACTTATATAGGTCCCGCATCCTATGAGAGGGCGGTGGATATACCGCGGGATTGGGCCGGGAAAAGTATTACGCTGGAGCTGGAGAGGGTGTTGTGGACCAGCCATGTCCTTGTGGATGGCCGGGAGGCCGGGGTGCGGGAAAGTCTTACCACTCCGCATTATTATGAATTGGGGGACCTGCTGACACCGGGCAGACATCGTATCGTCATCCGGGTGGACAATCGTAAGCAGTATGATATCTCCATCAGGGATATGGCTCATTCCTATACAGAAGAGACACAAATTATATGGAATGGGATACTCGGAAAGATACAGTTGGTGGCGAGGGCCCCGGACCATATACGCTCCGTGCAGGTATATCCCGTGGAAAGGGAGAAGAAGATCAGGGTGGTCACGGCGCTGGAGAGGCAGGCGAATCTGGATGGCAAGGTGAATGAGGCCAGGGGACGGTTGATGTTGCAGGTGTTGGATGGCGCCGGGCATGTGGTGACCAGCCGGCAGAAGGAAGTGACGACATCGGGCGAGGATGATATTGCGCTGCCTGTCTGTAAGGAGTGGGATGAATTTACGCCTAATGTTTATACCGTTCGCGCGACGCTAACGACAGGCCATGGTAAGGATGTTGTCAATACCACATGGGGAATGCGTGCGCTCGGCAATGAGAACAGCGAACTGTGGATCAACGGTCGCCGTATGTTTTTGAGAGGAACACTGGAGTGCGATATATTTCCATTGACTGGTCATCCGCCCATGGATAAGCGTGGCTGGTTAAAGGAGTTCACCGTAGCCCGGTCATATGGGCTGAATCATCTGCGGTTCCATTCGTGGTGCCCACCTGCGGCTGCTTTTGAAGTAGCGGATTCTTTGGGTTTTTATCTCCAGGTCGAGCTGCCGCTCTGGAATACGAATGCTGGAAAGGACACGGCCATGAACAGGTTCCTGCGGGAAGAGGCGTTCCGTATCAGCCAGGAGTATGGCAATCATCCCTCCTTTTGTTTTTGGTCGATGGGCAATGAACTGGAAGGGGATTTCGACTGGCTGCACGGGATGGTAAGCGCCCTGCGGCAGGCTGATCCGCGTCATTTGTATACTTCTACCTCGTTCAGTTTTCAGGCCGGACATGGGCTATGGCCTGAGCCCGGAGACGATTATTATATTACGCAGTATACCAGGAAGGGTTGGGTGAGGGGGCAGGGCATTTTCAATACGTATCCGCCCGAGTTCAAAAGCGATTATGCCAAGGCGGTAGAGGGAATGCCCGTACCGCTGATCATACATGAGATGGGCCAGTATTCCGTCTACCCCGACATGCGGGAGATAGACAAATATACCGGCGTGCTGGACCCTCTGAACTTTTCAGCCATCCGCAGGGATCTGGAGCGGAAGGGGATGCTCGATCTGTCCCCGGCCTTTACGAGGGCCAGTGGAAAGTTCGCTGCGCGGCTATATAAGGAGGAAATAGAAAGAGTATTGAGGACACCCGGCGCCAGTGGGTTCCAGCTGTTGGACTTGCATGATTTCCCCGGTCAGGGCACCGCCCTTATTGGTATGTTGGATGCTTTTTGGGATAGCAAGGGGCTGGTGACACCAGCGCAGCATCGGATGTATTGCTCCGCTGTGGTGCCGCTGATAAGATTCGACAAGGCCGTTTATACCAATAATGAGCAGTTTACCGCTACCGTGGAAGTTGCCAATTTTGGCAAGGGCGTGCTGAAGGGCGTGACCCCCGAGTGGACCGTTGAAGATGCGGGTGGCCGGCGGATTGCCGGTGGTGTGCTGGCCGTCCAGGATATTGCCATGGGGAATGGGCATGGGATCGGCTCCTTCTCTTTTGCGTTGGGGGAAGTGAAACAGGCGGCACAATTGACCATTGTGTTGCGGTTGAAGGGGACCTCTTATAAGAATGAATGGAATATATGGGTGTATCCGGAGCTGCTTACTGAACCATCTGTGGTTTTTGATAGTACTTTAGAGGATGCACTACATCATCTGCAACAAGGCAAGGACGTCCTGTTTAACCCAGACACTGTCTGTCTCAATGGCGTTACCGGCAGATTTGCCCCCGTGTTCTGGAGTCCCGTGCATTTCCCCGATCAGCCCGGCACTATGGGATTGTTGATGCGGTCCGACCATCCCGCGCTGAAAGATTTTCCGACGGAGGCATATTCCGACTGGCAGTGGTGGGACCTTGTTACCTCTTCGAAGACGATGATCCTGGATTCACTACCGGCCATCGATCCTATTGTCCGGGTGATCGACAATTTTGTCAGGAACAGGAAGATGGCAGAGATCATAGAAGCGAAAGCAGGCAAAGGGAGACTGGTGCTTGTGTCTGCGGATATAAAACATGATCTCGATCACCGGCCCGCGGCGAGACAGTTGCGATACAGCCTGGAGAAATATATGAGAGGGGCGGCGTTCCATCCTGCTGTTGAGCTGAACGCCGTGCAATTGGAGCGACTGGCCGGTGTGGTTCGGAAATTTTAATGCAATCGGTGTAAGGGAATAAGAATTTTTTGTAAATTCGCCATGTTCATACAATAGAACATGTCTGCTAGAATACCAACGATACTTGCCGCTATAGCGATAGGGATATGCATTATCTCTTCCTGCCTTCATCATGACAAAAGTGCGCAGCATTCAGACGCCTTACCCGACGTGGTAAGCTTTAATTTCGACATACGTCCCATACTATCGGACAAGTGTTTCAAATGCCATGGACCAGATGGGAGTCACCGTGAAGCTGGTCTCCGCCTGGATATTGCCGACAGCGCCTATGCACCGTTGAAAAATTTAAAAGGCGCCTTTGCCATCGTGCCCGGCAAGCCCGGTCAGAGCGAGCTTGTAAAAAGGGTGACGTCCAGCGACCAGACCTATATGATGCCCCCTCCCGACGCGCATTTAGGGATGTTGACCGAACGTGAGAAAAAGCTGTTTACCAGATGGATCGAGCAGGGTGCGAAATACCAGCGGCATTGGGCCTTTACGCCTCCTGTCGCAGCGCCGCTGCCAGATGTGCACGACAAGACATGGCCTGCCAACGAGATCGATCATTTTATCCTTCATAAGCTTGAGTCGGCGGGGCTCACGCCCAATGCGCCTGCCGACAAGGAACGTCTGCTCAAAAGAGTGTGCATGGATATCACCGGACTTCCACCCACGCTTGACATGATGGACCATTACATGGCCGACAATGATGGGCACGCTTATGAAAAGATAGTCGATGACCTGCTGAATACGGATCAATACGGCGAAAAGATGGCCGTGCATTGGCTGGACGTGGCCCGCTATGCAGACAGTTATGGTTACCAGGATGACAATATACGGACGCAATGGCCCTGGCGCGACTGGGTGATCCATGCATTCAATAAAAATTTATCGTATGATCAATTTGTCGCCTGGCAGATAGCGGGTGATATGTTGCCCAATGCCACAAAGGAGCAGATACTGGCCACCGGCTTTTTCAGAAATCATAAGTATACGGAAGAGGGTGGGGTAGTACCGGAAGAATACCGTATCGAATACCTTGTCGACAAGACCAAGACATACGGGAAGGGCATGCTGGGCGTAACCATCGAATGCGCGCAATGCCACGATCATAAATACGATCCCTTTAGTCAAAAGGACTATTACAGTCTGCTGGCCTTCTTCAATAATACCAAGGAGGTTGGTTATGAAGGGGACGTCGGCGTATCGAAGCCAGCCAAGATGCCGAAGATGTCCATTGACAGTAATGACAGAAAGAATCTTCTCTCCTTCATGTACAATAAGGATACGGGTACTTTGTCCGTGTCCGTGATGGGAGAGCGGGACACTGTCCGGAAGTCCTATCTGCTCAAAAGGGGCCGCTATGATATGCCGGGCGACGAGGTGCGGCCCAATGCATTGCCTGCCGTGATGAAATACGACACGGTGGAATATCCCCGCAACCGGATGGGACTGGCCAAATGGACCGTCAGCAGGAATAACCCGCTCACGGCAAGGGTCTTTGTCAACCAGATCTGGCAGGAATTCTTTGGCAGAGGCATCGTAAAGACCGCCGGGGATTTTGGCATGCAGGGTGAGCTCCCTACGCATCCGGAATTATTGGACTGGCTGGCCGTGGATTTTATGGATCATGGGTGGGACATCAAGCGGCTGGTAAAACAAATTGTTCTTTCGTCGACCTACAGGCAATCGGCTGTCATTACGCCCGAAAAACTGGCCATGGACCCGGACAATGCCTTGCTGTCGAGAGGGCCACGTAACAGATTGTCCGCAGAGTTTATAAGAGATCTTGTACTCTCCAGCAGCGGGCTGCTTGTGCGTACCATCGGAGGCCCCAGCGTAAAGCCCTATCAGCCTGACGGCCTTTGGGAGAGCGCTACCTCCGGCAGAGGCGTACTGGCGACCTACCGGCAGGATCATCATGACAGCCTTTACCGGCGCGGTATGTATACCTTTATAAAGCTCACCGTGCCACCTCCATCCATGATCATGTTCGACGCCAGCAACCGCGATCAATGCGAAGTCAAAAGATTGAAGACCAATACACCCTTGCAGGCGTTGATCATGCTGAACGACCCTACCGTGCTGGAAGCTTCCCGGGTGCTGGCGGAGCGATTGTCGATGGAGCGCGGTACGCCACAGGAAAAGATAACGGAGGCTTTCCGGCGGATAGTTTGCCGCAAGCCTGCAGAAAAAGAACTAAAGACGCTGGTGGACTATTATAACGAGCAATTAGAGCAACTCACCAGCCGGAAGCTGGATGCCGGCAAAACCCTTGCAGAAGGGGAATACCCGCATGAAAAGAATGTGGATGTGAACAACGCGGCTGCCCTTATGAAACTGATCACAGTAATTTACAACCTGGAAGAGGCTATCACAAAAACCTGACAGCGTACATGGAAAAAGAGATCATCGAACACGCCCTTCGTATCAATCGACGCAAGTTCCTGTCGAGGCTGAGCCTTGGCATCGGCAGCGTTGCGCTGGGCTCCCTGCTTATACCCGATCTGTTCAAGGGAGGGGAAGAAGAGGCTATTATGGCAGGGCTGCCCCATTTTGCCCCTCGTGCCAAACGGATCATCTATCTCTTTCAGAATGGAGCGCCGTCGCAGTTGGACCTCTTCGACTATAAGCCATTGTTACAAAAGATGCAGGGAGAGGACCTGCCGGCTTCTATTCGAAATGGACAGCGACTTACGGGTATGACAGCTGACCAGGTCAAGTTCCCGCTGGCTGGCACCGCATTCCAATTCAATCAGTACGGACAGTCACGGGCATGGCTGAGCGAATTGCTGCCTCATACCGCCAAGGTGGTGGATGATATATGTTTTATAAAGACCATGTACACCGAAGCCATCAACCATGACCCCGCGCTGACCTTTTTCCAAACAGGCGCGCAGCAGGGCAATCGTCCCAGCATGGGTTCCTGGCTTAGCTATGGGCTTGGCAGCGAGAACAAAAACCTTCCCGCGTTTTGTGTATTGCTGTCGAAAGGGAAGGGGAATGGCCAGGGTGTATATTCCAAGCTCTGGTCCAATGGATTTTTGGATTCCATCCATCAGGGTGTCCAGTTCAGCAGCGGGGAGAACCCCGTATTGTACCTGAGCGATCCTGCCTCCATGACCCGGGATGACAGGAGAAAGATGCTCGATAAGATAGCCGAGCTGAATGATGACTCCTATAAAGAATTTGGCGACCCCGAGATCAATACCAAGATACAGCAATATGAAATGGCCTATCGGATGCAGACCATCGTGCCCGAGATAACGGACACTTCCAAAGAGCCCGAGGATACGCTGAAGCTGTACGGACCGGAATGTATTATGCCGGGAACCTTTGCCGCCAATTGTCTCCTTGCGCGGAAGCTATCGGAGAGTGGCGTCCGGTTTGTTCAATTATATCACCAGGGATGGGATGGGCACAGCAATCTTCCCGGGGAGATAAAGGGACAGGCCAGGGATGTGGACCAGGCTTCGGCCGGATTGATCACCGACCTCAAGCAAAGGGGGCTGCTCGACGAGACACTGGTCATCTGGGGAGGAGAGTTTGGAAGGACCAACTATTGTCAGGGGCGGCTTACGAGAGACAACTACGGCCGTGACCATCATCCGCGCTGTTTCACCATCTGGATGGCAGGCGGGGGCGTGCGGCCCGGTGTATATGGCGAAACCGATGATTTCGGCTATAACATAGCCAAAGATCCTGTTCACGTGCATGATTTTCATGCCACCGTACTTTATCTTATGGGATTGGATCATGAAAAACTTACTTTCAAGCACCAGGGACGGCGCTACCGGCTCACCGATGTGGCAGGCAAGGTCGTCAATGGATTGATTGCTTAACAATGCACATGAACTGGAAAAATATTCTTAGCAGCCTGACGATTGCTGCCAATTGCCTTCTTGTTTTTTTCCTGCTTTTCTATGACCGCCTGGTCGTACCTCCCGTGCTGCAGGTTGCAGGCAGAGCGCATCCGCTGTTCCTTCATTTTCCCATTGTTCTTTTTGCATTGTGGCTGATCTGGATATGGATCATTCCCAAACAACAGGCCTCCGGATTGGCTGGGCACATCGGTGAATGGCTTTTATTGTCGGTGGCATTTACCGCCGCCCTCACCGCCCTGATGGGTATCCTTCTCTCGAAGGAGGCAGGTTATAACCCTGAATCTCTCAGCTGGCATAAATGGAGCGGCGCCTGTTTGTCATTTATCCTCTTGTTATGGTATGTGTTCTATCAGCGATGGAACAGGCCAGGGCTGGCTTTGGCGTCAGTGAGCTTGTTGAGCTTAGGGATATTGCTAATTGCCGGGGACCAGGGTGCGGCCATCACGCATGGAGATAATTTTTTATTAGGTCCCGTGTATAAGGGCAAGGTGAAAGAAAAAGTTCCCCTTGATGAGGCCATCGTCTATCGGGACATGGTGGAACCTGTGCTGGAGGCAAAATGTATGAGCTGTCACAACAGCACCAAATCCAAGGGCGGGCTTGTGATGACCTCGTCGGAGCTGTTGCTGAAAGGGGGTAAGAGCGGCGCCGTGCTCGATACTTCCGACGCCAATATGAGCCTTTTATTGCAACGCGTCCATCTGCCGGAAGAGGACAAAAAGCATATGCCTCCGCTGGGCAAGCCACAATTAAATGACCAGGAGCTCGCTATCCTGTATAATTGGATCAGGCGGGGGGCAAACTTTACGGTGAAAGTCACCGAGCTTGATCCGACGGATACCTTGAGGACCATTGCAGGCAATATATTCAAGACCTCCGGCGAGCAGGAAGTTTATGACTTCTCCGCAGCCAGCGAGGATAAGATCCGGCAATTGAATACGAACTACCGGGCCGTCTATCCATTGGCAATCGGCTCTCCCGCCATCGCCGTCGACTTTTTTGGCGCAGCCTTTTACAAACCCGATCAGTTGAAAGAGCTGCTTCCTGTAAAGACGCAGCTTGTCTCTTTAAACCTTGCTAAAATGCCCGTGACGGATGATGAGCTGTCTACCATCGGGGAATTTGCCAACCTGCGGGAGCTCGATCTTTCATTTACGAAAGTGACAGGGCGTGGCCTGGCAGCCCTGGGAAAGCTGCAACACCTGAAACGCATCTCGCTGACCAATACGGCCGTCCATCGGGATGATGTGCAGAAATTACTGACGCTGAAAGAGCTTCGTGAGATCTATGTTTGGAATTCGGGGCTGAGCTATGCAGAGGCAGCAGAGATAAAAAAGAAATATCCGCTGCTGGATATCCAGACGGGCGCCCGTACGGATACCCTGTTCGAGAAAATAAATCCACCCGTCAATCAGACGGCGGGGCAGGTGATCAGCGATACGCCGATTGCGCTGCGGCTTAAACACTTTGTTCCCGGGACATCGATCCGGTATACCGTGGACGGTACTGATCCGGACAGTACACATTCTATTGCGTACGACAACCGGGCATTTATCGACAGCCAGGTGCTGGTGAAAGCAAGGGCGTTCCGGAAGGGATGGCGCCCCAGCGACGTGATGCAGTATCAATTCTACCGTGCCACCTATCGGCCCGACACCGTCATCCTGGTGACTCCTACCGATTTGTCGTACAAAGGCAAGGGCGGAGCGACCTTGAACGACCTGCAAAAGGGATCGCAGAATTTCGGAGATGGGAAATGGATAGCGTACAGGCGCCGTATGGAATGCCTGTTGAAGTTTCCCAAGCCCGTACGCGCCCGGAGTGTTACGGTAAGCAGCCTGGTGAATGTGGGTAGTATGATATTTCCCCCGAAAAGCATCCGTATCATGGGAGGGGATGATCCCGGGAATCTGCGGGTGCTTTATCAGCTGGTACCACCGATGGATACGATGCCCCAGTCCAATTACCTCATCCCTTATGAATGTAAGTTCCCGCCGACCGTTGTAAAATATATCCGGGTGATGGTCGAGCCTATCGGCCAGTTGCCGCCGTCCTTGTTGCCGCCGCCGCCACCGCCTCCCAAGAAAGATGAAAAATCCAAACTGCCTTCGAAGACGCCGCCAAAAAAGAAGGAAAAGCCAAACCCCGACAAGGACAAGGGCTGGTTCTTTGTCGATGAATTGTTTGTGAATTAGGGGCAGGATTGCCTTATCTTTATCCGGAAAGGCACAACTGAGAAAATGATCGATATAAACCAAGATGGGGCATCTGATGAACGGAGTACCCTGGCAGCTGTGGCGGCGGGTGATGAAAAAGCCTTCCGGACGCTGGTGGATGCCTATTGGAGCCGGGTATATTTCAATACGCTGACCCTGGTGAAATCCCCTGCCGTTGCACAGGACCTTACGCAGGATATTTTTTTGAAGATATGGCTGCAGCGGGAGCGGCTTACGGAAGTGGTGAGCTTTAAAAATTATATCTATGTGGTTGGACGCAACCAGGTCATAGCTGCTCTGCGGAAAAAGATCATAGAGACGGCCGATGCGGATATGGCGATGCTGCGCGAGGATATGCAGGCGCCGGATGTGCAGCTGGAGGGCAAGGATGCATACAGGGTCCTGATGGAGGGAGTTGAAAGATTAACGCCGCAACAAAAGATCATCTTTAAAATGAGCAGGCTGGAGGGGCTTTCGCATGAACAGATCGCTCAGAACCTGGGACTCTCGAAAAATACCGTCAAAGTACATATGGTCATAGCCCTGAACTTTTTGCGGGGCTGGCTTCGCGACCTGGGCTATCTTTCTCTTCTTATTTTATTGTATTGTTAAAAAAAATTACGCCGGACTAATCCTTCTGCCTCCGGGGGAGCGTCCTATTATAGAACGGGCCGAAGGCCTCAGACATTTATGTAACCACCACATATTATGGACAACCAGGAACTGGGAATTTTATTGGAAAAATATATCACGGGAGATCTTAGCCCGGCCGAAAGAATGCGTTTAGCGCAGCTGATAGGGCAGCCCGGACAACAGGAAAACCTGGAGGGGTTTGTACGCCAGGTGATGATGTCCGATGATTTTGCAGGCGGGGACGATGTGCGTATAAAAGAGGCGATCATGGCCCGGCTGGAGAAAGGGATGGCTGAACTGCCAGGAGAGAAAGCGTCGCGTGTGTTCTTTATCCGGTGGGCTGCTGCCGCAGCCGTAGTGATCCTGCTGGCGGGCGGAGCCTGGCTATGGCATGCCGGAACATCGGAAAAACCGCCGTCCGTGGCGCAACAACCCGTACATGATGTGCTCCCGGGGCATGAAGGGGCCATTCTTACCCTGGCCGACGGCCGGCAGATCGTGCTGGACAGCAGCGGCAATGGAGCGCTGGTCCGGCAAGGTAATGCATCAGTGACAAGGGTCAGCGCCGGGGAGCTGAGCTATCGGGCTGAAAGTACGAGTGAAAGCGCCGGCGCCGGAATGGTATACAATACGCTGACCACGCCCCGCGGGAGAAGGACAAGTGTCCTGCTGTCCGATGGTACACGGGTTTGGTTGAATGCGGCTTCTTCCATCCGATACCCCACCGTATTTTCCGGAAAGAACAGGACTGTAGAAGTATCCGGTGAAGCGTATTTCGAAGTGGCGAAAGGCCCTGCTATGCCATTTATTGTGCGGACGATGGGATCTTCCTCACGGCTGCCGGTGGAGATACAGGTGCTGGGCACAAGCTTCAATATCACGGCTTATAGCGATGATGATGAGATCAGCACGACGCTGACAGAGGGATCGGTGAAAGTGATCAATGGCGCTGCTGCGGTGCTGATGGCTCCGGGCCAGCAGATGGTAGCGAAAGACAAGGGAAAGCTGGAGCCCAATCCCGGAGTAGATGTAGAAAAGGTCGTCGCATGGAAGGATGGATATTTTCTTTTCCATAATGATGATCTCCCCACTATTATGAAACAGCTATCGCGCTGGTACGACATCGAAGTGCATTTCGATGGGACTGTCAGTGGCCACTATACAGGAAAAATAAGCCGCCAGGTGAATATTTCGCAGGTATTGAACATATTCCAGGCCGTAGGAGGCGTAAAGTTCTCCGTACAGAACAAAGAAGTCAGCGTGCTGCCGCCAGCCAGGTGATCTTCATCTAGCCATTGTTGCACTTATCTTATCCATGACACTGTCATTCGCACGTGTATTGCCGATATTGGACGGCCCGATTGAGGGCGGCCAATAAAAACCGGGAACGATGCCGCGTCCCCGGTGAAATGTCGGTAAAACAGGTGAAGCGCTATTGCATTGCTTATTGTTTAACCAAACTAACCAAAGGTATGAAATTAATTACCAGGAGTATGAGATTAACTGCAGCCATCTTGCTTTTCGCCGTTCTACATGTCAGTGCCAGCGGGTATTCCCAGCGCATAACGCTGACCATGCACGACGAGCCTCTCGAAAAAGTGCTAAAAGCGATAGAGAAACTCGGGAATGTCGAGATATTGTATAATAATGATCTTGTCCGGCAGGTAGAGCATGTTACCGTAGTAGTTAAAGACGCGGGTGTGGATGAGGCGCTGACCATGGCCCTGGCCAGGACGAAATTCGACTTCAAGGTGGTGGAAGGTATACTGATCATCAGTCCGAGGGAGGAGCCTGCACCGGTGAAGCCGGAGGCTACTGCTCCGCCCGATGAGATCACCGGGAAAGTCACGGGTTTGGACGGCAAGCCGCTGGCTGGGGTCTCGGTGGTGAACAAGACGCGGAAGTATGGTACGCAGACGGATGGCGCGGGCGTTTTTACCATTGCCGCGGGTGAGAAGGATGTCATTGAATTCACCTTTGTCGGATATGGGACGCAGGTGTACAGAGTCACCGGGAAAGCCGCCAGCATATCCGTTGTAATGGCGCCGCAGGCTTCCAATCTGAATGAGGTGGTGATGATCGGCTATGGCTCTTCGCAGCGCAGGGACCTTACGGGTTCGGTGTCTACCATTTCGGGCAAGACCGTGCAGGATATTCCTTTCAATACCGTGGACAATGCCATTGCCGGCAAGGCGGCCGGTGTACAGGTGACCAAGACAGACGGGACGCCCGGCGGCGCTGTACGTATCCGGGTCCGGGGTACCGCTTCCATCATCGGTGGGAATGACCCGCTGTATGTCATCGACGGAGTACCCATGCAGGTGCAGTCGAGCTATGTCAACCAGGGCTATGATGTAAGCAATCCGGTGGGGAATGACATTACCGGCCAGGGCGGTGTCAGCCAGGGTATGTCCACCGCCTTTGTCAACGGGCTCAACAGCCTGGGCGGGCTTAACCCGGATGATATCGAATCCATCTCGATATTGAAGGATGCCAGCGCCTCGGCCATCTATGGAGCCAAGGCCGCGAACGGGGTAGTGATCATTACCACCAAAAGAGGCAAAAAAGATGCGAAACCGCAGATAACAGCCAATTATTATACGACAGTGACCGGCATTATGAAGAGGCCAAAGGTGCTGGATGCGCAGCAATATAAGATGCTGCTGACGGAGGCGGCGACAAACGACAATGCGGCACGGGACAAGGCCAGTATGAAGCATCTTCCACAGGCCGACACGATCGTCAACGATCCCGGTCATTTCTTTGGCGCATCCAATACCGACTGGGTGAAGGAGGTGACGCGTACCAGCGTTTCCCATACGGCCGAGATCGCCATACAGGGCGGGGGGAACGCTTCCCGGTATTATTCCTCGATTTCCTTTACCAGCATGCCTGGCATCGTAAAGGGCACAGACTATAAGAGGGTAGTGGGAAAGATCAACCTGGAGAATGAGATCAGCAGGAAATTCCGTATCCTCACCAATTTCAACATCGGCTATACGAACCAGAACATCGCCAACGGGGCTTATGACCAGGCATTGAAGGCAAGGCCCGACTACACGCCTTATGACTCCACGGGCAATTTTTATAATTTTTCCAATGTGGGATACAGCTACCAGGGATTTCAGAATCCAGTGGCGTTGCTGACGGCTATCAACAACTCGAAGACGACCAGCCTGCTGGGGTCCCTGAGCGCCGTGTATGACATCATTCCCGGATTGCAGTTCAAGAGCACCGTATCGTTGAACAACCAGATCTACAACCAGCGTCTTTATACACCCAGCTATTTGCAGATCGGCAGTTTCTACGGCAATATCTCCTCCAACGGGGGCATTGGCGGTAACACCAACAGCCGTTTTGCCGACTGGTTTGTAGAAAATACATTGGGCTATACAAAAGAATGGAATGAAAAGCACTCGTTGAACATCCTGGCGGGAACGTCGTATGAGACGTTGAAGACGAGTTTTTTTAGCGCTACGGCAACGGGGTATCCCAACGACAATGTCCTGAACAGCCTGAGCTCGGCCATCACGCCATTGTATACGAAGGGAGACGAGCCTTCCAGACCGCAGAGCTATTTGGTGTCGTATTATCTGCGTGCCAATTACACCTTTATGGACAGGTATCTTTTTACATTCACGGGCCGTACGGATGGCAGTTCTAAATTCGGTCCGGACAACAAGTTCGGCTATTTCCCATCCGGCGCTATTGCCTGGCGGCTGTCGAAAGAGAAATTCCTTGCGCCTGTCAAATGGATCGAGGACATCAAGCTGCGGGGCAGCTATGGATTGACGGGCAACCAGAACATCGGCGACCAGAAATACAGGACCCTCTATACGCCCTATTCCTATGCGGGCAACAACGCCCTTGTGCCGGATCAGCTAGGAAATCCTGCCGTGAAATGGGAGACCACCAAACAGACCGACCTGGGACTTGACTTTTCATTGTTCCAGAGCAGACTGCAGGGAACGTTCGACTATTACAACAAGCAGACGGACGATGCGCTGTTGTCGCTGCCTGTTCCTCCCAGCAGCAGCTACTCTTCGTTGTTGGGAAATGTGGTGGGGATACGGAACCGTGGCGTAGAGCTGATGCTCCAGGGAGATATCATCCGGACAAAGGATTTTCGCTGGAATATGTCCGCCAATATTTCGTGGAACCGTTCAATCATCACCAAATTGAACAAGATGGCCAATCTCGACGGGCAATTGCTCAATCCCACCGGGCTGGAGTACCAGAATACCACGCTTGTCGAGGGGCAGCCGCTGGGCCTTATCACAGGGATGAAGGTCACGGGTATCATCAAGACGCAGAAGCAGCTGGCTGATTACAAAAGCAAGCTGGGCTTTTTTGCAGGTTATATTTTCCCCACCCTGGACATTGGCGACCCAATGTACCAGCTGGACACTGTTTCCTATGCCCAGTATGGCGCGGCATATCCCGACTTCCATGTGATCATCGGCCAGGGGGCGCCTAAATATTTCGGCGGCTTCACCGAGAGCTTCAGCTATAAGAATTTCGATCTGAACCTTTATTTCCTGTATTCGCAAGGGGGCAAGCTCATGTGGGCGGATGATGTCAGCAGCACCACTTTCGTGGGGACATCGAATGCCAATGTCAGCATGCTGAAGCGTTATACGGCACAGAACACGAATGCGGACAGGCCGCGTCTGCTACTGGGAGGAGACCAACTGATGTACAACACGAACCTGAGCATTTACAACAGCTCGTACCTGAAGCTGCGAACAGCTACGCTCAATTACAGGTTTGACAAGTCCGGCTGGATGACCAGGGCCGGCATACAGTCGGCTGCGGTCTATTTGTCCGCCACGAACCTGTTCACGATTACTAAATACCCGGGCAATGACCCAGAAACTTCCGACGACAGCTATAGCGTTGCCGGAGGGTATTTCGACGTGAGCAATTATCCTGCTGTCAGGACTTTTTCCATGGGTATCAAGATCGCTTTTTAACCGCAAAAAAACAGACAATGAATCGACTCAATATACGATGGTTTTTGGCGCTGGCACTGTTGCTGGGCGCATGCAAGAAGCAGCTGAATGTTTATCCCACCACGCAGGAGGTGGATGGGAACATCATCACGGATGAGAAAAGCGCCGTGGCGGTGCTGAATGGGGTGTATTACCGGCTGGCCGCGGGCGGTGCAGACTATAACGGTGTGCCGTCGACGAACTGGCATTCCACCGTTGAGGAGACATCTTCCCAGCTGAGCGGTCTGCTGTCCTATACTTTCGGCGGCGGTGGGCTGGACGAGCACAAGTACAAGGCGACGGATAACGTAGTTGGAGTAATATGGAACTATGGCTATGACCTGGTCAATGCGGCCAACGGCTTTTTGAAGAATATCGCTTCGCCGGGAACGATCTCTGCCTCGGAGAAAACACGTATGATCGCGGAGGCGAAGTTCCTGCGGGCATTTGGGAATACTCAGCTATTGTTATATTACGGGCAGTTCTACGATACGACCAGCGCTTACGGCATTATTCTTCATGATGAGTTCGTACAGCCGGATAATATTTACCTGGCGCGGGCCACCGTAGGGGCCGGCTATGATGCCATCCTCGGCGACATAGAGGCGGCAATACCCGATCTGCCCTCCATGAACTCCTCCATTGCCTATGCCAACACCTGGGCGGCCAGGCTCCTTGAAGCAAGGGTGCTGATCAACCGCGGAACGGCGGCCGACTATGCAAAAGTTGTCAGCATCACGAAGGACATCATCGCGAACAGCCCCTTCAGCCTCGAGGGGAATGTAAAGGATCTCTTCTGGACAAATGGCCTGGGCAGCAGCGAGGTCATGCTGGGGATCCAGCCTTACAGCACGCAAAATATCAAGTGGAAAGATTATATCTATTATGATAGCTACGGGCCGAACAGCTTTATGGACTCGCTGTTCAATGGCGATCCCCGTGCGGACTGGCAGATCCAGACGGTGAATAGCGGTTATGGACCAAATGTGGCGCTGACAAAATACTACCCTGGTTCCATCAACAATATTGCCGCTGCGGCCATTACAGAAAATAACTATGTCTTCCGGCTGACGGAAGCGTATTTACTGGAGGCCGAAGCCATCGTTGCCTCCGGCGGCAGCCTGGATGATGCAAAAGGGCTGTTGAAGACGGTGATGGGGCATGCCGGCTTCACCGACATGAGCACGGTGGACGCTGCTGCTACGGCGGCGGAGCTGCAGTTGCTGATCATTGCAGAGGAAATGAAGAGCTTTGTAGCGGAGGGTGGTCAGGACTGGTTTGCCCTGCGCCGTCTGCCTTTTGCCACTGTACAAAGCATGCTGCCCAGTATCAAGGACAAGAGTCTGATGATATTCCCCATACCCGATGCGGAGATCATTTCCAATAGCAAGATCAAACAAAATCCTAATTATTAAACACTGTCAGATGAAATCATTGATCATATCATGCTGTGTATTTATGCTGGCGATGACCGCCACAGCCCAGAATACCACCATACATGCCACTATCAAGGACCTGGCGCCCGGCCAGTGGGTATATTACTATTCCATGGCGAACAGCTTGCAGAAGGATTCGGTACAGACCGTTGCCGGTGGATTTACCATACATTTTAATATAGCATCCGGCGAAGGCGATGCATATATCTTCCGCATCGGCGCGCAGTATGTGGAAAATTCTATGATGTTGCTGTACCTGGAGCCGGGCGATGTGGAGATAAATGGAGAAGGGCCGCTGTTGAAGGATGTAAAGGTTTCCGGTGAGCCCTGTCTGGCTGACCGGGAGGCATATAGAAAGATCGCTGACGACGACCCCGTGCTCAAGGGCAGAGAGGCCCTGCATAAAAAGGCCAATGAACTATATGCACAAAAAGACTCTGCCGGACTTGCTGCATTGCAGCCCGAGCTGGATAAGGTGGATTCGGTAGATAAGGCGTTGACCCGGCAATGGATCGCGGGGCATCGCGATGCGCCCTATAGCGCGTTCCTGTTATCCTATCAACTGGGAAACCTGGAGCTGGATGAAAAGGAAAAGATACTGAAAACCCTGACACCGGCTGCCCGCAACAATTCGCCTGCGCGACGCATCGAGGAGAGCACTCGTATCAATAACCTCACCGGCATTGGCAAACAAGCGTTGGATTTCACACAGAACGACACGTTGGGCAAGCCCGTATCGCTAAGCAGCTTCAGGGGGAAATATGTGCTGGTGGATTTCTGGGCCAGCTGGTGCGGCCCCTGCCGTGCCGAGAACCCCAATGTGGTGGCGGCTTATCAGCAATTCAAGGACAAGAATTTCACGGTGCTCGGCGTATCGCTCGACCGGCCCGATGGAAAGGAAAAATGGCTGAAGGCCATACACGATGATCATCTCACCTGGACCCAGGTGTCGGACCTGAAATTCTGGAACAACGCTGTTGCCAAACAATACGACATCAATTCCATTCCTTCCAACCTGCTGATCGGGCCCGATGGGAAGATCGTGGCAAAAAGCCTGCATGGGGATGAGCTGACCAAAAAACTGAGCGAGCTGCTGGGCGGCGGAGGACATTTTTCCTTGAATGGCACGCTACCGGTCGCTCCGGTGATGCTGAAGCTATATTATGCAGGCAGTGATGGCAAGCGCAAAGTGGACAGTGTTCGGGTACGGGACGGGAAGTTCAGCTTCCACGGTGATATAACGGAGCCGACCATGGCTTATCTCACGGGTACTGTCCGGCCCACGGGTATGGACGATCCTCATTCCATCGACTTTTTCCTTGAGCCCGGCGATATGACCATCGCCTTGCCGGCAGACAACTACAAAAAGGCTGTCGTCACCGGCTCCGTCTCCCAGCAGGAGTATGAGGCGCTGCGCAGAGAGAAAGAACCCGTGTACAAGGAAATGGAGCCTTTGTCCAAAGAGTACGAAGAGGCGGGTGAGGCATTGCGTGTGGCGGAGAAGGCTAAAAAAAGTGAGAAGTATATCGACACTTTGAAGTACCGGGCTGCCGCGATACATGACCGGTTTGAACCATATTTTGAAAGGACCAGGCGGATAGACTATGCCTTTTTTGCCAGCCATCCGCAGTCGTTTGTGACGGCCTTCCAACTGCGGTTCTATACCAGCCAGCTGTCGCTGGATTCCGCGCGGCTGTTCTATTCCAGGCTGGGGGAGAAGGTGCAGCAAAGCGCTGCCGGGAAGAACATTGCCGATGAGATCGAAAAGCTGGAGGCCGGCTGGCCGGGTAGCATGGCAAAGGATTTTAAAGCACAAGAGCTCGGCGGCGGGACCCTATCGCTGTCCGCTTTAAAAGGGAAATATGTCCTTATCGACTTTTGGGCCAGTTGGTGTGTTCCCTGCAGAAAAAGCATGCCGCATGTAAAAGAGCTGTATGCTCAATACAAGGACAAGGGGCTCGAGGTCATCGGGGTTTCTGATGACGACCGGGATAGCACCGCCTGGAAGAAGGCGCTGGCAAAGGACGGGACCGGCATTTGGCATAATGTGCTGAGAGGGCTGGATATGGATAAGATCGAGCGTGGGGAAAAGAATGAGAAGGACATCAGCGAGAAATTTGGGATACATTCCCTGCCGACAAAAATATTGATCGACCGGGAGGGGCGGATCATTGGACGGTACGACAAAGGGACGGACGAAGAGGCTGCGGAGCTGGACAGGAAGCTGGCGGAGGTGCTCGCGAAGGGGAGTTGACGAAAGGGAGTTGGCCGGGACTGACCAGGGCCGTTCGGGGCAGGTAGGTGCAGGATGGATGTTCCAGGGAAGATGTCCTATCTTAGGCGCCATTATGAAAGCCATCTACCTCCTTTTGTTTGCCTTTTCTTTTGGCGTGCAGGCCGCTGCGCCTCCCTGTCAGCCTGTGTATCTGCGATGTGAATATTTAGTGAACCCGCTGGGTATCGATGCGTCACATCCCCGGCTGTCGTGGCGGCTGGAAGATAAGCGTGCGGGTGCAGTTCAGACCGCGTATGCGGTGACGGTGGGGGCGGACTCGGCTGCTTTGGCGGGCGGGGGGCTTTGGTCTACGGGACGCCGCGCTTCTTCCGATCAGCTGACCACCTATGAGGGTCCGGCGCTACAGCCTTTCACGCGATACTACTGGCGCGTGGATGTCTGGGATAAAGATGGGCAGATGAATTCGAGCCCGATAAGCTCCTTCGAGACAGGCATGATGAACACTGCCAGCTGGAAGGGCGCATGGATCAGTGATTCGCGCGATCGCGATCTGCGGCGGGCGCCTTATTTCCGAAAAACCTTTCAACTCTCGCGGCGGATCCGGTCTGCACGGGCATATATAGCTGCAGCGGGTTTGTATGAACTATATATAAATGGGAAAAAAGCCGGTGATCACCGCCTGGACCCCATGTATACACGCTATGACAGACGGAACCTTTATGTCACCTACGATGTCACTTCGGCGCTACAGTCGGGGGACAATGCGCTGGGGGTGTTATTGGGCAATGGCTGGTACAATCATCAATCTACTGCCGTATGGTTTTTTCATGAAGCGCCCTGGCGATCCAGACCTTCTTTCTGTATGGATCTCCGTATCGTTTATGAGGATGGATACGAGGAGACGATAAGTTCCGACAAGAGTTGGAAGACGTCACTAAGTCCTATTTTGCTGAACAGCATTTATACGGGCGAGCATGTGGATGACCGCCTGGAGCAGCCGGGATGGAATAGGGTGGGGTTTGCCGACAGCGCGTGGAAAGAAGTGATATTTCGTCCCGCCCCCTCTCAACTTATTGCAGCGCAGGCATTGCATCCTATCCGGGATGTAGAAGAAGTCCGTCCCGTGTCCGTGACCAGGATCGGCGATAGCGTATGGGTATTCAATTTAGGACGGAATATTGCCGGGGTGAGCCGCCTGCGTGTGCATGGACCCGCCGGGACCATGTTGACACTGAAACATGGCGAATATCTTTATCCCAACGGGCGGGTCGATCAGACAAATATCGCCGTGCATTATCGCCCCACTGATGACACTGATCCTTTTGGGACGGATATATATATCCTGAATGGGAAAGGGGAGGAGGTGTTCATGCCAAAATTCAATTACAAAGGATTTCAGTATGTGGAGGTGGTCACGTCGCCAGGGATACAGCTTTCGAAAGAAAGCCTGACTGCCTACTTTATGCACAGCGATGTGCCTTCGGCCGGGACCATCAGGACTTCGAACCCGCTGATGGATAAGATATGGAAGGCTACCAACAATTCCTATCTGTCGAACCTTTTTGGCTATCCCACCGACTGTCCGCAACGGGAAAAGAATGGATGGACCGGTGACGCGCATATTGCTGTGGAGACTGGTCTCTACAATTTCGATGGCATCACCATTTACGAGAAGTGGCTGGCCGATCACCGGGATGAGCAGCAGCCCGATGGGGTATTGCCTGCTATCATTCCCAGCAGCGGCTGGGGTTATGAATGGGCTAACGGGCCAGACTGGACGAGCACCATCGCCATCATACCCTGGAATATCTATCTGTTCTATGGAGATAAAAAGCTGCTGGCAGATTGTTATGATAATATCCGGCGGTATGTAGATCATATCGCCGACATCAGTCCATCGGGGCTCACTACATGGGGATTGGGTGACTGGATACCTGTCAGCACCAAGCCGCCCGTGATCTTTAGTTCCTCTATATATTATTATACGGACGCATCCATTCTTTCCAGGGCGGCTGCGCTGTTGGGCAATGAGGAAGATAGCAGGAAATATGCTGCGCTGGCAGAGAAGATCAAAAATGCATTCAACTCAACGTTTTTAGACAAAAACACCGGTATTTATGGGCAGGGTATGCAAACGGAGCTGTGCATGCCATTGTACTGGGGGCTCGTGCCCGACGATATGAAAAGCAAGGTGGCTGCCAACCTGGCCAGAAAGGTGGAGGCTGATAGCGGGCATCTTAATGTCGGTCTGTTAGGGACCAAGGCGCTTCTGAATGCATTGAGCGAGAATGGGTATGCGGATCTGGCCTATAAGGTGGCTTCCAGCGAGACCTTTCCCAGCTGGGGATGGTGGATGGTGCATGGCGCTACTACCCTGTATGAGAACTGGTCCCTCGATGCAAAAAGTGATATGTCCATGAATCATATTATGTTTGGCGAAATAGGCGCCTGGATGTACAAGGGGCTGGCCGGTATATTCCCCGATGCTGCGCAGCCCGGGTTCAGACATATTTTGCTGCGTCCGCATTTTGTAAAAGGTCTGCCGCAATTCGAGGCGACGCATGAAGGGCCGTATGGTACGATACGGAGTGCGTGGCGGACGGAAGGGCGTGTAATTGTTTATACGGCAGTGATCCCGCCAAACTGCACGGCTACGCTGCAACTGCCAGGCGGGGCGAGCAAGCCAATGCGGGAGATACAGCTTACTGCGGGCGAACATAGCTTCAGACTATAGGTAATCCGAAATTATCGTAAGGCGAGTCGGTATTGGTATATTATAAATATTTACATATATTTATGATATATATGTGACCTTATACTTCCCTTACGGCTACCTGTGGCTCCACAAAATGTATTTTAACCCCCAAAAATCACTACAATGAGGAAAGCCACTTTTTTTTCAGGTAGCTTCATGCTAATGATAGCTTGCCTGACGCTGTCTCAGTACGGATGCAATCAGCCCGCCCAGGAAAAAGCACAGGTCGACCCGGCTCCCAAAACAATGTCTCATGCCGAACTCATCGACAGGGGAAATTATCTTGCCTCCGCCTTCTGTTTTCATTGCCATTCTCCTAAAAAAATGACACCGATGGGCCCTGTACCGGATTCTTCCAGATGGTTGTCCGGGCATCCTTCCGGAGGCCCATTGCCATCCATCGACAAAAAGGTAGTAACGTCGGGGAATTGGATACTCTTCGCGCCGGACCTGACCAGCTTTGTAGGCCCATGGGGTATTTCCTACGCCGCCAATATCACACCGGACTCTGCTACCGGCATCGGCGCCTGGAGCGTGGATGATTTTATCGGCACCATGAGGACGGGTAAACACCTTGGGCAAGCCGGCGGTCGTCCCATACTGCCCCCGATGCCATGGGATGGCATTAGGTTGTACACGGATGAGGACCTGAAGGCGATTTATACATATTTGCAGTCTTTGCCGCCTATCAGCAACAAAGTGCCGGCTCCGGTTCCTCCTGGTGACATGGCTAAAATGCCATAGGGGTTCCGTGATCATACGGCGTACTCAATTCACGACTCTTTTTGAACAACTGATACATCTCCTTCTTCCGGATGGCGGATGCCGGCGCTAGCTTGGCGAAAAAAAAGATGAAAATACTTTTCGCCAACTTCCCGGGGGAGGGACATTTCAATCCACTGACCGGGCTGGCCGCTCACCTGAAGCGCCAGGGTCATGATGTAAGATGGTATACTTCGAAGATCTATGCCGACAAGCTGCGGCGGCTGCAGATAGCCCGGTTGAAGTTCGACATGATCAATGCTTTTATCCTGCGCGGGCCGGAATACTATGCGGACATACTGGAGATATACAAGACATTCAGGTTTGACCTGCTGGTGGCCGACTGCGCCTTCACCGGTATTCCCTTTGTAAAGGAGCTGATAAAAGTGCCTGTCGTGTCGGTTGGTTTGTTCCCGCTGACCGAGACCTCCAGGGACCTTCCACCTGCCGGGCTGGGGATGACGCCTTCCCAATCGTTTATAGGACGGGTCCGTCAGTCCCTTTTACGAGGTATAGCACGGCGGGTGATCTTTGGCGAGCCCCACCGGGTGATGTACCAGCTCCTCGACCAGTATAAGATACCTCATCAGCGTGAGAGCCTTTTCGATATGATCATTCGCAAGTCGGACCTGCTGCTGCAGATAGGGACTCCGGGTTTTGAATATTACCGCAGCGATCTGGGGGAGAATATACGTTTTGTAGGGGCGCTGCTGCCACATGACGGAGCAAAGGAAGGGCCCCGCTGGTTTGATGCGGGAGCGTATGTCACCAATGGAGGATATGGCGGCACCATGCTGGGGATCAACCTCGGTGTGGAAAGACCGACATCGCTGCAGGTGCGGCAGGCCGTAGAGAAGGTATTTTCCGACGACGTATACAGAAGGAAGGTGAAGGAACTGGCGCTGGAGTTCTCCAAATATGATGCTTATGAGCGTTGCAGCCGGCATATTTCCAGCGTGGTCAAAAAAGCCAGCATCAATTCATCCAAAGTTACAGACAATTCATACGTCATCCCATTTTCAAGCTGATCAGTGCATCACATCTTTGCGGACATTTTAAAAATATCAATTCAACGTATTAACAATGAAAAAAGCGTTTCTTTTATTGGCAGTGGCAATCATCGGCCTGACATCCTGTAAAAAGGATCATGATCATCTGCAGGCGCGGATCTTCAAGGGACCTGTGTCCCAATTCCAGGACGGGCATGCCTGGACCTGGTATCAAGTGGATGGAAAGAACAAACCCTTGCGTCTTGGCGCCACCATCGATGCAAAGGCAATGAGCTCTTTGGACACAGGCGGCATGGAAATGCCCGATCATGAGGACATGCTTTCTATCCTATTCCCCGTGCAGGCGAAGGACACCGTACCATTTATTCATTTCGGACTGGACTGGAATCCGCATGGTCATGAGCCGGCCGGTATCTATGACAAGCCGCACTTCGACTTCCACTTCTATATGATCAGCGAGGAGTACCGGGAGTCTATTCCCACCTACGAGACAGCGCAGGAGAAGTTCGACAATTTCCCGGATGCTGCGTATATGCCGCAGAACTATATAGCGATACCTGGCGGTGTGCCCCAGATGGGAGCGCATTGGGTGGATGTGACCTCTCCCGAGCTGAATGGTCAGCTGTTCACACAGACCTTTCTTATGGGGTCTTATGACGGGAGGGTGATCTTTTATGAACCTATGATCACGAGGGCTTTTATCCTCTCGCATGACAGCTATGAAAGGGCTGTTCCGAAACCTGCCAAGGTGCAGAAGAATGGATACTATCCTACGAAGATGCGGCTGGAAAGAGCTGCCGATGGGAGCGTAAACATTATTCTCGAAGCGTTCGAGTATCGTACCCAATCTTAGAAATATAGGTCCCCCGTCGCAGAGTGACGGGGGACTAATTGACACCGAATAGACTTGCAAGCTCCTTCAGCTGCAGGATATTTTCCGTATTGGTTTTTGAATAAATGCTTTTCTTCATTGTGGAGACCGTGTTCCACTTGATATTGAGCGCTTTGCCTATGGCGACGCTTCCCATTCCCTTCAACAGATAATGAAGCACCTGCAGTTCCCTGGTGGTAAAGCCATCGAACGGGTTCGCCAAACCTGCGTCCTTTTTCCTGCGGGCGGAATGATCGCCGTTTAGGAATTGCCGCAACAACAGGATCGTTTCTTCTTCCGGGGCCGACTTGGCGATGTATTGCGAGATACCCAACCGTCGCATGGCCCGTGTATAGATCTCGGCAGGCTGCATCGAAAGGATGATGATCTTCAGCTCGGGATATAAATTTCTGATATTGGGTAATATTTCCAGCGAATTGCCATCTGACAGGTTGATATCCAGGATCAGATGGGTAAATTTTGTCCTGGCCAGGGACCGCATCAGCTCGTTGCAGTTCGTCACTTCCTCCACCCCCTTGTAGCCGAGATTGTGCTCACATAGAATTTTAATTCCCTTTCTGATCATGCTATGGTCATCCGCCAGCAATATTTTGGGAGGCATAAGGAAAAATGGTTATTATAAAATAAGGTTAAACTGTTAACGCGCTACGGACTTACCCGCCAATGGTTTAAAGGTACACAGAAGGATTGATATCTCCCTGCATCCACAGCGCAGTGTACTACTTCCAAACACTTAGGCACACCTAAAAAATACCCTAAAGGATAGCCTATGGATTAACTTCTATACACTCGGCATGCGTTGAACAATAAGTCTACGTATTTCCATTTAATAACTAAAACCTTGTATTATGAAGCAAGCACCTAACCTCCTCGATGTCAGCAACTCCATTACCCGCAAGATCAAACATGACTATGACCGGCTCCTGGAAATGCCAGCTTTGTCCATTACCCGATTGTTGTCCTCTCCCGGTGTGTCATTGGCCGGATTTTCCCGGGGATTTACCCCGCATCCGCGACTGGCAGATCTCAAAGCCGACGCCAATGCCTTTATCGACGGGTATCATCAGTGGTTAGATCCCATCCGGCCATTTGTCAATTGTGCCGGATATCTGTTCCCCGGCGCCTTGTACGACCGGCTGCTGTTGATGACCAACTCCCTCAGCATCGGGTTCTATCTGAACGATGTCATGGGCCGTGACGTATTTCCCAATTTGTCGATCGATGACCAGCAGGCTGCTATGAGGTTGATCGATAACATGTCCCTGGTTACGGAAGATCTGGACCTGTCTTCGGATGCACACCCTCTGGAAATCGCCAATACCCGGATACTCGAGGTGTTCAAAGAGCAGAGCCCGGATGAATGGTTCAGCCGCTGGCTAAAGCTGTTCTGCTATCATCTGTCCATTACTCATCGGGATCGCAATGCCCGCGCGCTCGGTTATATTCCCGGCGTGCATGAGTACATGGATGTTCGCTGCCATTATGCTGCCGTTCACCATCTCATCCTGTGGGTCGAGTATTGCACCGACAACTACGTAGACTGGCGTTTCCTTACCAGGACCAATCTTCTTCAAAAGATGGAACGGCTGCATTGGACCACCGCCGCCTTTCCGGCCCTGGCCAACGACCTGTTCTCCTTTGAGCAGGAGGTGATCGACAACCAGTGCGATTCGAACCTGATCATGGTCATCCTGCTTAATCACCCCGAGTGGCCGCTCGGGCGGGCTATCGAGGCGGCGGCGGAGATCGTACAGAACATCCTTTTTGAACAGCAGGCCCTCACGCAGGAACTAAGGGTGGAGATCGACAACTATCCACCATCCTTATCGGCGGAAAAAGAGAAGCTTATCCGTCACCTGGACGATCTTATGTCGTTCACAAAAGCCAGCTGGTTATGGCAATTCGGCACCAAACGCTATAAGAGGCCGAAAACTATCTGGCTGGAGACCGCCCTTTCGAAGGTCCCGACCGGAGAGGACCGTGGCGAAGCAAGTCCGACGAAGGCCAATGGACATTAGTTTTGGGGTAGCCGTTGGAGATAGAGAAGGATGGTCTTTCTTAAAGCCTGATGATCGATGGGCTTCTTGAGGAAAGAATTGGCGCCTGCGGCCAGCATCCGATCCACCGTGTCCGAATACAGATCCCCCGTGGTGATGATGATCGGTATGTGCATCAGCTTAGGGGTTTGTTTCAGCCGTCGTATGGTCTCCACCCCGTCCAGAATGGGCATATGACAATCCAGGATGATAATGTCCGGACATTCGTCCGGGCATTTTTTTTGAGCGAGCTCTATCAGTTCCTGGCCATTTCTTGTCATCGTATGGGAACAGCCCATTTCTTTTAGCGACCGCGAGAGCAGATATGCCGTAAGCTTATCGTCTTCCGCCGCCAATACATAAACTTTTTGCAGATCGCCGATCTCCGGGTCCGTTCCCGCCGGGTCGGGCAGGTCTCTCAGCTTACCTTCCCTGAGGGGCAAGGACACTGCGAACGTTGTCAGGGAAGTCTCTTCACTCTCGTAACGCACCGTACCGCCCATGGCTTCCACCTTTGATCGGACAATATATAGTCCAAGTCCCGAGCCCTGGATATGCCCCCTGCTATTTGTCACAAAGGGATCGAACACCGAATGAGCTCTGTCTGCCGGCAACCCTGCTCCATCGTTCGTTACCCGGATCTGCCAGTGAGGCGTATTATCAGAACGGGCCGGAGGCTCGTTGTCCGAAGGACAGACATTAGACGTTTCCGGAAAACGGGCTATATTTCCCCGGAGGCCCGTTTTCTGGACACTATTGCCGATGGTCATTTTGATCGTCGTCCGCCGCTCACCGTATTTTATCGCATTGGAAAGCAGGTTTGTCACGATCTGCGTGATAGCCAGCGGGTCGCCGAAGATCACTTCCGGCATATTGTCGTCTATTTCCAGATGGAGCTTCATTTCTTCCCGTCGGGCCATGATCACAAACACTTCCATGATCTTTTCAAAGAAAGGGCGGACCTTAAATGCTTCGTTGACAATGGTGATGGATTTTCCGGCTTCGATCTCCGCCAGCTGTAAGACATTGTTTACGATGTTTCTTGCGTTGGAGCTCACCGTCCAGCCGATGTCTGCCAGCGGCTTGATTTTATTCAGGCTGGGGTCCCGCCGCACCTCTCCCCGTAAAAGTTGTGTTACGTGATGGATGTTGTCAAGTGGCGTCCTCAGCTCATGCGTTATCTGCGCCACAAATATCTTTATCAGGTGGTTGGCCCGTTTTAATTCCTCATTCGTGTCGTGGCTCTTTACATAAGGAGCGCTTATGAGGACCGTTATCAGCGTCATGATAACAATGACGGACATCTGGATGACAAACACTGTGTTGTAAGGAAGACTTATCGGGAGCTCAAAAGGGTTCCGGTAATACAGGACCTCGATGATGACCAGGTCAAGGAGGGCTGCTGCAATACCGAGCGTGCGCAGCTTCTTAGTTTTAAACAGTAAAAAGGTAATGGCAAAGAGCAGCACGATGACGATGTCGAGTCTAAGCAGCTTGCCCAGGACCGCGCTCAGGTAAATGATCATTACCGATTGCAGGAAATACAGGATGATGGCGGCCGTCGTATATTTACGCCACTTATTGAAAAGGAGGATGCTGGCATTGATGATAAATTCCAGGACAAAAGGTATGACCAGTAAAGGCCGCCAGTTGAAGCAGGCGCATATCGTGGCGCCGACGCCGATAATAGAGCACCCCGTCACCACGCAAAGCGTGTTCACGAGGATGATCCTGTTCCTGTCCGCCTGGTCCAAAACACCGGCTGTCCCTATCCGAAAGAGTCCAATTCGTTTCATAGATAATGTAAGGGTTAATGGTAATGACTAATTCTTCATTGGTCGTTCAGGAGGTGCAAATTGGTTGGCAGGGATACTTCCGCGATCGGACCGAAGTCCTGCCTTGTCTTGAAAACCAATTTTCCGCCAAAGATCTGTTCAACCAGGTATTCGGTCACGGTTTGGTCCAAACCATGGGTCCTGCCGGAAGGTTCTCCCGTCGGCTGCTCCGGAGTGTACCAATGTTTGGATATCACTGCCTCGGGTGCTTTTTCCCTATTGCTCAAAAAAAGCGTGATACTTTCCCTGGTATCCGACCCGATGGCCAGCAGCACCTGGCCTCCGGCGGGTGTCGATGTAATAGCGGACTTTAATAGGTTATTGATAACAATGGCCAGCCGGAATTCATCCGATAGGATCGTTTCAGGGACTGCGTCGGCCCACCGGGTATCGATCCTTACGCCATATTCTCCCGCAAAGGAGAGGCATTCCGTGACCACTCTCGATATAAAGGGCTTGAATTGCACTGTATCCAGCCGGGTGTCCAACAGTCCCGCACGGCACTTCGTGTATTCCACGAGATTGCCCAGCCGGTATTTGAAATCCTGGCAGGCCTCGACCAAATGTTCGGCAATGACAGTGATATCCTCTTCCTTGTCCAGCGACATTTTTAACATCGCCGCCGCGTTTGAAATACTGAAAAATGACCCGGCAATTTCGTGTGTAGCTTTTCTGACGGATTCGGTAACGACCTTATGAGGATATTCAGGCGTCATTTAAGTCTAAAGTAGTATTAAAATCAGTAATACGCAAAAAGTATCCTGTTGAGTCATTTTTGACCGCAGATGAGGTCTTCCCCTGTCGGGTAACTGCAGTAGTTTAAAAAAATGGGGCTTTTCCAAAAACTTCGACATATGTCGGGTCTTCTTGCAATCGGGCGGTCTAAATTTAGGTTCTAATAGGATAAGGTTTAATGGTTATGGTATTTGATTAGTGCATCCCCGGCGTCAGCCGGGGATTTATTGTCTGGTTACGGCTTTGATTAGGACCTTTGGGCGCAGGTTTTTATACACCATACACCTCTGATACATCCATTCCTATGGGAGAAAAAATGCACATCATCGCTGTTGTTGACGACCATCCGTGGTTTAGAAAAATATTGGTGGAGATCATCAAGCAACATGTACCTCAATGCACCGTCAGCCTGCAGGCGGGCAACGGTAAAGAACTGATAAACATATTATCCTCCGGTGAATACCACTTGCCTGAATTGATCCTGCTGGACCTGCAAATGCCTTTCATGAATGGCTACGAGACAATGGAGTATTTAATGGCAAATTATCCCCAGATCAAAGTAATGGTCCTCACGCTGGACCAGAAAGAGCCTCCCGCCTGGATCGTGCAAAAAAACAATGTAGTGGGCTGGCTTTATAAAAATATTGAAGCTCCAACGCTCATCGATACTATCCGCGGCTTTTTTTTAATGAGAACCTGAAATAAGCTCTTCAAAGGGGATATCCATCACCGGGTAGGCCTTCCATCCGGCGAAGTCGAAATGCCACCATTCGCTGGGATAGATGACAAAGCCGTGCTGCAACATCACATCCTGCAATAATTTTCTATTCTTCCGCGCCAGCCCGGTGACATCGGACCAGGTAGCGGAAGCCTCTTTTGTAAAGGCGTCGTAAGGGGTGGGCATCTCCAGATCCTTGCCTGTCCGCAGATCGATGAGTGTCAGGTCCACCGCGCAGCCCCTGTTGTGACGGGAGCCTGTATAGGGAGAGGCTACGAAGTTGGAGTCGTGGTAGGCTTCGTAGAAATCCACTGTGACGCGATAGGGTCTGTAGCCGTCGTATATCTTCAGGCCGTAGCCCATGGGCTTTAGCTGTTGCTGTATATCCTTCAGGGCTTTGGCGGCTGGCAGACGAAGGAAGGCCGCTGCCGTATGATAGACCGGCCGGTGCATGATGTTGTTGGAAGTAGCATAGCGGATGTCCAGGCGGATGCCTGGAATGAATTTGTCGAGAGACACTATTTCCTGGTTGGGGTCGGAGGCGACCTGGTTACGGTAGTCGGTCAGGGAGGCGGGTTTGAGGCCATATTTGGTGTATGGAGAACCGGGCAATGCCTGAGATATCGTTGCCGGCCTGTCCGCGGCCAGCCGGATGAAATAAGCCTGGATCAGGGCGGGATTTTCCGGGGACAGCGTGAATCGTACTTCGATGTCCTTTTTCTCTCCTATGATGCGGAAGGCGCCCCGGAGCTGGTTCTCGGGTTTTATCTCTTCCACGCGTATGATCCTGCCAGCGGCGGCAAATATCTCGCGGGCCTCTTTTCTCAGGGAGTCGATGAGGTAATCGTCAAAGAAGTTGACGCTGAAAATACCGCTGTTAGCGGCGTCCTTCCAGTCGGGCAGTAGGGCCATCAACTGTTGCTGTCTCTTTTTTAGTATGTCCGATGCAGGGAGCTGCCGGGGTTTTAGCCCCGCGAGGCTGATAAGGGTGTCGAGTATACGGTAATTGAGGGCGCCGGTGCCTTCGTAGGTGGCATTGCAGAAGCTGACAATGCCGATGCCATATTCCGGGATGATGGCCCAATTGCTGCCAAAGCCCGGCAGGCCGCCGCTGTGGCCGATCCATTCCTTCCCCGTACAGTCCTTGTTCCAGCCGAGGCCGAAGTTATAAGCAGATATGCGGGGGCAGAGCACGCCGGAACTGTTGCGCGCCTGGGTATTGAAACCGCTGAACTTCCCCGGCAGCTGCATTTCTCTCACGGAGCTGCGACGAATAGGGATACCTTTGTCAGAACCATCCCGGGGCGGCCAGGCAGACAGGTGGAAGAGCATATAGCGGCTGAAGTCTTCTATGGAGGTCAGCATACCACCCATGGCGCCATAGGCTCCGCTGTGCAGCATCTCTTCTTCTTTCCAGTCATTGTTGAGCCAGCGATAGCCATGAGCCAGGTCCGTTGGTGTCACGTCCGTGTATTCCCAATAAGTATGGATCATGCCCAGGGGCTGAAGGATGGTGCGGGTGATATATTTTTCAAAGGGCTCCCCGGATACTTTGGAGACGATGTGCCCTAAGAGGGCAAAGCCCAGGTTGCTGTATTCATAAGCCAGCCCGGGAGTATTGGACAGGGAGACGCCATTTTTTATAAAGTCGATGAGCTCCTGATCTGTGCGTTGCAGCTGTCTGTCACCCCAGGGGTTGTCTTCCGGAAAGCCTGCCGAGTGGCTTAGCAGCTGACGGATCGTGATAGGAGGGCTGTCGTCCGTCAAAGGTCGTATCTGCGTCATCTCGGGGATATATTTTGATACCGGATCGTCCAGGTCCAGCTTGCCCGCGTCGCGGAGGGAGAGGATAGCCATGGCCGTAAAGCTTTTTGTCATGGAGGCAATGCGGTATACGCTCTGTGCTGTGGCGGAGATATTCCGGGCGATGTTGGCATGGCCGAAGGCGCCTGTATGTATCAGCCTGCCGTCCGCTACGATGCCATATACCAGGCCAGGGACATGATGGGTGGCAGCATAGGTCTTGTAAATGCTGTCAACCGTGGACCATACGGACTCTAAGGGATTTTGGGCTTGAGATAGTTGAGCTTGCAGGACATGTGCAAGCAGGATTCCGAAGGCTATGATGGATCTTCTCATGTGGTAAATTTAGTTATAATAGACATTCTCTTCTTCCACCAGCTTCTGATAGGCCCTGGACTGACGGGTGGAGGTAGGTTTCGTCATCTCCACGATACAATGTTTGAGCGCGTTGCAGATGCTGAAGGCTCCGATGAGAGGGCTGAGAAAGTAATGGGGGGCAGGGTGTACGAACAGGTTGTATTTGCTGTAGGTGCATAAGGGTGAGTATTCGCTGTCCGTGAGCGCGATGGCCGTTGCCCCTCTATCTTTCCCTTTTTTCAGCGCTTTTATCGTCTGGTTCTGGCACTGGTCGAAGCCGATGGCGAGGACAACGTCGCCTTTTCCAAAATGCCCCATATAGTCGAAGAGCATTCCGTTGTATTCCGTGACGGCATGGACCTTCGGAAGATGGCTGCGGAGGATACTTTGCAGGTAGGTAGCTACAGCGCCGATGTATCCTAATCCGATGATATAGGTCTGCCGGGACGTTATGATCGCCTGGCAGGTCTGTGTGATCTTTTCGAATGAAACTTTTTCGATGGTGCCGGTGAGCATCTCGAGGTCCCTGGATAATGCGTTACGGATGGCCTCATCCGTGGTCGTGCTGACTTCAAATTCACTAAGGACCTGGGTAAAGGAGCTTTTTTTCTCCTGGTTGCGGACCGTGTCCTTTAATCTTTTTTTCAGGTCGTGAAAGCCGGCGAGGCCAATGCTCTGGCAGGCTTTTATGATGGTCACCGGGTCGACCTTCAGTTTTGCGGCCAGGTCGGCTGTATTTAAGGATATGACCTCATCGGGATGATCTAAAATGTATTTGATTACCCGGTATTTTTTCTTGGGGAGTGTGTCGAGATCGATGTGCTTGAAGAAATCCATTTTTTTATTGATGATGCTGTTCCAAGGTAATCATCCTTTTGCAATAATCAATAAAAATATTGCTTTTTTATTATTGTCAATATTGACATGTACTTTTGCCCGCCCGGTCAACGGGCCGGAAAAATTTCGTTATGAAAGACAATGCAATCATACTCACGGCCGGCGTCCTCACGGGCGCCAATGCCAAGACGGCTCATGGGTTGATAAGATCCAGCTCGAGATACACCATTATTGGCGTAATAGACAGCGCTTCGGCGGGCCAGGATGCGGGCCATCTGTTGGACAAGGTTCAACGGGATATTCCTGTATATGCGACTATCGGGGACTTTGTCGCACAGTCGGAGAGACGTGCGAAATATGCCATTGTTGGGGTCGCCTTTGCCGGTGGCAGGCTGCCGGAGCCGATAGTGGCGCAGATAAAGGAAGCCATTGCGGCAGGCATTTCCGTCGTATCGGGGGCGCATGACTTTTTATCGGATATGCTCGAGGTGCGGGAGTTGGCGGAGCGGAATGGGGTAACGCTCCTGGATATTCGCAAACCGAGACCAAAGGACAAACTAAAATTCTGGTCGGGAGAGATCATGCAGGTGACTGCGCCTGTTATTGCCGTCATGGGCACCGACTGCGCCCTGGGCAAGCGGACGACGGCCGTGATGATCACAGAGGCTATGAAAAGCAAGGGCATGAAGGGGGAGATGGTATTCACGGGGCAGACAGGCTGGTTGCAGGGACATCGTTACGGTTTTGTACTGGATTCGACGTACAACGATTTTATTTCAGGAGAGTTGGAGAATGCCGTCGTGACCTGCTGGCGGGAGACCAGTCCCGATGTCATCTTTGTCGAAGGCCAATCCGCATTGTGCAATCCAAGCGGACCATGTGGCTCGGAGTTCCTGCTGTCCGCGCAGTGCAAGGGAGTGATCTTGCAGCATTCACCTGCCAGGGAGTTCTATAAGGGACAGGAGCATACGGGGATAAAGATCTCCTTAGTGCGGGAACTGGAGCTGATCCGCCTGTACGGCAGCCGCGTGTTGGCCATCACATTGAATACGTCAAGGCTGACCATGAGTGAGGCGAGGATATTCCAGGAGAAGATAGCGCAAGAGACGGGACTGCCCGTGATACTGCCTTTGGAAGATGGCATGGACAGATTGTCGGATATTGTAAAAGCATATATTACCAACCAATGAAGATACAACGCATCAATGTCAGTAAAGAGGATCTCCTGCTGACCAGGCCTTATACGATTGCCTTCAAGACGGTGGATGCCGTGGAGAATGGCATCATCGAGATCGTAGCGGATAATGGACTTTGCGGGTATGGTTCTTTCAACCCCAGCTACCAGGTAGTGGGGGAGCATTTGGAAGACGCCCTGGCCATTCTCAATGAGGATAACCTTTCCGTGCTGATAGGGAAGGAGCTGGATGATATAAATGCCTTGTGTGATCTCGTTCAACGAACCTTTAGCCGGAGCCCTACCGCGCGCACCGGGCTGGAGGTCGCGCTCTATGATCTCGTTGCGCAGGGGAAGGGGGTCCCATTGGTGCGATTGTTGGGACAAAAGATCCAATCCATGCCTACATCGATCACCATTGGCATAAAAGGAGTAGCGGAGACATTGGAAGAAGCCAGGGAGTATATAGGCCGCGGCTTCAGGATATTAAAAGTCAAGCTGGGCATCTCTCTCGAGGAGGACCTGGAAAGACTGGTGCGTCTGCGGGAGGTCTTTGGTTACAGCATCGGGATCATCATCGATGCCAACCAGGGGTATGATGCGGAGCAATTGGCGAGATTTGCGGCGCAGACTGCCGGATTGAATATAGGGCTGATCGAGCAGCCTTTGAAGGTGGGGCAGGAAAATGAGATGCGGAAACTGTCTCCGGAGATTAAAAAACTGGTGGCGGCCGATGAGTCGTGTGTTACACCGGAAAATGCATTGCAGCTGGCCACGGCGCCCGCTGCCTGTGGGTTCTTCAATATCAAACTCATGAAATGCGGGGGTATCAGCCAGGCGCAGAAGATAGCGGACACCGCCTCCAGGCATTCCATCGACCTGATGTGGGGATGTAATGACGAGAGCATCATCAGCATCACAGCGGCCTTGCATACGGCGTTCTCTTTTTCGCATACGAAGTTCATCGACCTGGACGGGAGTTTGGATCTGGCGAGAGATGTGGTCGCCGGGGGCTTTATTTTAAAAGACGGGATCATGTCCATATCGGATAAGCCCGGACTGGGGCTGAAGAGACTGTAGACCGGCCCTGTAAAAGGGGCAGAGGCACATTATTGCTGGTCACCTGAATCACCTGTGTAGTATATATTTCCATCTGTATCTACCACGCATGCATTCGTGTTAACCAGTCCATTGGCTGCAAATGTCCATTTAAGCGAAAGGTTCGCGGCATCGAAAACATATAATTTATTGTCTTCCCGGTTGGTGTACACCATGCCATTTGCTACTACAGGAGCAGGAGAAGTATTTTTTATTTCAAGGATATTGGGATAAGGGTAGCTGGCCTTTAAGACTCCCGTCCCGGCGTCTATGGCATAGGTCAGATTGTCGTCATTCCCGGCATAAAGGATGCCGTGGGAAACAACAGATGCAGAAAAATGCCCTCTTGTCGAATGTGTATTATCTCCAATTCCATATTCCCCTCCCCGGGCCTGGTATTTCCATTTCAACGTGCCGTCTGCCTTGTTAATGGCATACATATATGTATTGGCCCCGATATAAACGGCATCTCCTGCCACAGTGGCGCTGCCATTGGAATTTGCTTCATTGTTGCTAAAAGACCATTTGACGCTGCCTGTTGCGGCATCCAGAGCTGTCAAGACGGTGACTTCCGTACCTATATAAACCACGCCATCCGCCATTGCGGGGCTGGATGCGCTCAATCCGGCTCTGTACGACCATTTTAACGCTCCACTTACGGCATCAAAGACGAATAAGCCGGAGCTCCAGCTGTTGATATAAATGACTCCATCGACAAAAGTGGGGTTAAAAAGAGTGCTGGGATAGTTGTTATACGCTATATGCTGTTCCCAGATCAAACCCCCATTGACCGCGTCAAGTGCCAGCAGGGAATGAGTTTGAACGACGCCGGATGTGGCATATCCGACGTAGAGCTTATTATCGTGCAGGGTGGGAATTGTAAAGGTGCCAAGTGTTTTTTGAAAGGTCCATTTGACAGCGCCCGTCAGCATATCAAATGCATATAGGGTCCCATTGGCATTGCCGGCATAAACCACACTATTGGACACCGTTATTCCGGTGACCTGGCTTCCGAGATTGTATTTCCAGTATAAATTTCCCGTTACACCGTTGATCGCATATAGATATCCATCACTGCTGCCGAAAAAGACCCCCAGATTTTTGCCCGCTATAACAGTATATTTTTTTGTTGTACCGTCTTCCGCCTGTACGATGTAGGCCACCGGAGAGGTAAAGTCTAGCGGCTGACCCGCCGGAGGGGTAATGGATTTTCCTTCATATGTGATCGTTGCCTTCAAATGCGTGATGTCTTGTGCAGAAGGTATAAAAACAACAATGGTATCTTCTCCAATGATGCCGGGAACATCTTTGCTCAAACCTGTATTGTCGGCAGCCTTGAACAAAAATGAGGTAATTCGCTTTGCGGTAGATAAATAGGTAACGATGGCTGTGTAGGTTGCCGTGGTGCCATCCTCCGCTGTTACCATGTATTTCACCGGCTTGCTGAAATCCTGTTGGACCTGATTGCCCGGAGCGATGCTTTTCCCCTTGAAGGTGATAGAAGGAACCAATCGGGTCAGCACCGTATTTATAGGAACGAGCAGGTATATTGAATCATTGTGGATATCACCGCTGATGTCCTGCAGCAGGACGCCAGGATTGTCACTGGCTTTGAGATAAAAAGATTCGATTGTTTTTACGGCGCTTTTTACCGGCGGATCGCTCTTTTTGCAGGCGAATAGCAGGCTGCAGGTCAGCGCCATAATCAATATAATACGGCAGGGTAAGGTGTGGAGGTCCAACATAAAAAACAGGGTTTGGGTTCGCAAAATTACGTTTTACAGGTTAAATATGGACAGAAATCCCCGGCAGCCGCCGGGCATGCTCCTGACACTGATCCGGAATATTTTGCGGCAGCAGGCGCCTGCTGCCAACCTGGCCATTTAATGTATATTTGGGCATATGACCCGCTTATGAGAAAATTATTACTCCTTCTCTTTTTATGCCTTTCAGCCGTTGCATGGAGCCAGGACTCCGCCGTGGCAAAGAAAGATACGCCCTGGGCGTTGTATCATAGCATCGAGGCACGACTCGACACCGTATACGGGGATGATCAGTCCGGCCGCCAGATGATCGAAACCATACAAAAGAAGTATGGCATGCGTTCCAGGCAAATGGATTCGTTGTACAAGGCCATGGGGAAGAAGGATTCGATCAATCGGATCAAGGTGAAGGGGATCCTGGGCCAGTATGGATGGCTTGGCATAAACGAAATAGGGGAAAAGGCCAACCTGGCCATCTTTCTCGTGATCCAGCATTCCGACAGTCTCACGCAGGTGACCTATCTGCCTGTGATGCGGCAGGCGGTGAAGGATAAAAAGGCCAGGGCAGCCGATCTTGCATTGTTGGAGGACAGGGTTCTCTGTATGCAGGGAAAGCCACAGTTGTATGGCAGCCAGGTGCGGGTGCTAAAGACCGGTAAGTACGCCCTATTTCCCATACAGGACGAACCCAATGTCGATCGGCGGAGGGCTGAGGTAGGTTTGGAGCCGTTGGAAGCCTATGCCCGGTATTTTGGCATCGACTATCATTTGCCTAAGTGAGCCTGGTCGAATGAACCGCTGGAAGCGGTTCGTCCGAAGGACAGACATTAGCGATATGCGGGAATTGGGCTATCTTTCCGGTAAGACCAATTCCTGCACTTTATCGGGCGGGGCCTCGTTGGGCGAAGGATGTCGTTCCCACCAGGTGTCCAGAGGTGTATAGTTCGAGAAGAACCCGCAATTCTGTAAGAAGAAGGCATTCCCTTTTACCCCTCCTGCATAATCCATTCTATAACCTTTACGCGCAGTATTGTCTCCTGTAAACCGCGCTTTTGTCAGCTGGATCCATTGTCCCTGGTCCGTACGTACCCATTGGTGGTCGAACAGCACGTAGCGGATCTTGTCGCCATTAGCGGGTTCAAAATTTTCCAGGAAGGAATGCAGACCCGTGAGCCAGGCATGGGTCTGCGGGCGCAGGAAGCTGGCGATGAGCCGCCATTTGCCTTCCTCAGGCGCAAAGAACCAGGCCGTGAATTCAGTCTTATTATGCTCCCGGGGCCGGGCATGTATAAGGAAGCGATAGGTATTACCCGCCCGCCAGGGATAATTGAGATAGCTCTGTCCGCCTGACCCTTCGTTGCCGAATTCGCCGGCGTGTACGGATGGTCCTTTTGCCACGAGCTCTATCTTCTGGCTATCGGGGATCTTTTTCGGATCGTCGGTGCTGAACGGGCTCCATACGGAAAAGAGGATATGTCTTTCGGTGGGAGAGTTCACCTGCATCCCAAAATAGCCCTGTGAAAAACCGCCGGCCATGAAGTAAGAACCCTGGATATCATATCCTGAGGGTACGAAGACCTCGTTGTAAAACCATTCGGCGTTTGTGCCTTCGGGTAAGGGGTAGTTGAGATGCACTGAGGGGCCCCGTCTGCCCCAGTAAAAGAAATCTCCTTCGTTGTTGGGGACGAAGGTGGCATCCCGTGTAGCCGCGCCTGTCAGGGTAATGGTCTCTACTTCGCGGCCTGACAGGGTGAGACCCACATAACCCGTGTCCTTTATGTTATAGGTAGAGATATAAGAGGGTCCTGTAGTAACACGTATCGTGCCCGTGTGTCTCAATCGGAAAAAAACGGTATGCGTGTTGGCAGAGGTGCTCCAGGAGTTGCCTTCCATGGGGATGACGATGGAGTCAGTGGAGATCTGGGTGCGACCCGTCAGGCTTGTTGCAATGAGGAGCAGGATCGTGTATAGCGTCTTCATCGGGATAAAGATAGATTAAATATCGATCGTTCCTTCTATCACCGTAACCGCCTCGCCGGATAAGGACACCCTATCGTTCCGGAGCGAGATCCTCAGCTCACCGCCACGGGGAGACGCCTGGTAGGCGAAGAAGGTTGTTTTTTTCAGCCGCTGTGCCCAATAGGTGGCCAGGCTGCAATGTGCCGTGCCTGTAACCGGGTCTTCTGGTACGCCTACCGGATGAGCGAAGTAGCGGGATATGAAATCATAGGGGGTATGTTTTTCTGCCGTACTGGTGATGACGAGGCGATGTTGCCGGAGAAAGGGCGCGTCGGGTGTAAATGTTCTAACCGCAGCAGCGGAGGGCAGCTCTACGATATATCTGTCCACGCTGTATACGATATCGAGATACCCGCCGGGGAAGAGCTGTTCCAGTTCCTTCGGGACGGGGCGGTGTTCATTGTTACGAGCGGGGAAGTCCAGCTCGATCCAGCCATCCTGTTGCGTGGCTGTCAGTATGCCGCTGAGCGTATCGAATTGAAGGGGCTTGCCATGTGGCTCTCTGCCCGTCTCCCAGAGGATATGTGCGGTGGCAAGGGTCGCGTGACCACAGAGCGGCATTTCTTTTTTGGGAGAGAACCAGCGCAGGCTGTATCCTTCCGGGCGTGGCGAAGAACCGACCACAGGGCTGGAAATAAGAAAGGCTGTCTCGGCCAGATTGTTCTCTATGGCGATGGCTTGCATGAGCGGGTCGGTGATGGGTGTATCGAGCAGACAGATCGCGGCCGGATTGCCTTTGAAGGGCTGATGAGTAAAGGCGTCTACCTGATAAAAGGGGATATTCATCGTGCCGGTTTTTTGGTTAGAACAATTGGTCCATAGAATTGTTCTGGTTTGCAAATTTATCATCGATCTATGGCTGAGAACACCATTATTCGCCGTCATGTGCTGACGGCAGATACCGGGACGCGTACCATCACCTCCGTGCAGGCGCATGAGATACATTTTGCTCCCGGGCAAAAAGGAGGATTGCATTTTCATCCCTGTCCCGTCACGGGCTATATCATCGAAGGAACGGCTATGTTGCAGGTGGATGGCGAGGGGGAACAGGTGTTGCCGGCGGGAAGCGCTTTTTTCGAGCCCGCCGATGCCCGTATCCTGCATTTCGACAATCATTCCGACACCGAACCGATGGTCTTTGTCGCCTTTTATCTGCTGAATGGGGAACAAAAACTGATCGAGATGCTGGATGCGTGAGGGCAATTGCATATATTTAAAGGGCAAAAACCTCGTTAATGACCCTGATCAAATGGTCCCTCGTGGGAGGATTGACGTTGCTGTCCTTCAAAACATTCGCTCAGCGTACCGTTTCAGCCTATAAAGAGCTTTTTCGTCCTCAGCTGCATTTTTCTCCCAGGGAAAAATGGACCAATGATCCCAATGGGCTCGTATATTACCAGGGCACTTATCATCTTTTTTTCCAGTATTATCCCGGCGACATTATCTGGGGGCCGATGCATTGGGGGCATGCTACCAGCAGGGACCTGATCCATTGGAAGCAGCAGCCCATCGCCTTGTATCCGGACAGTCTGGGATATATTTTCTCAGGCAGCGCTGTCGTCGACTCGGGCAATACCAGCGGTCTGGGGCGGAATGGGAAACCTTTTTTGGTGGCGATATTTACACATCATGATCCGGTGGGAGAAAAGAAAGGTTCAGCAGACTATCAGAACCAGAGTCTGGCGTACAGCCTGGACAACGGCAATACATGGACTAAATACAAGAATAATCCGGTGCTGAAGAACCCGGGCATTACGGATTTTCGCGATCCGAATGTCATGTGGTACCGGCCGGGCAGGAAATGGGTGATGTCGCTGGCGACAAAGGACAAGATCAGCTTCTATTCTTCTCCTGACCTGAAGAGTTGGACGAAGGAGAGTGATTTTGGCCAGGACCTGGGCGCTCATGGCGGGGTATGGGAATGTCCGAATCTTTTCCCCATGCAGCTGAATGGGGTGACCTGGTGGGTATTGCTGGTAAGCACCAATCCCGGCGGCCCCAACGGAGGGTCGGGGACCCAATATTTTATCGGCCAGTTTGACGGCAGGAAATTTTATCCCAATGGCAGCACCACTAAGTGGGTGGATTATGGGCCGGACGATTATGCGGGGATCACCTGGAACAATACGGGTCAGCGAAAGATATTTTTAGGATGGATGAGCAACTGGATCTACGCCAACCAGGTGCCTACCGCTGTCTGGCGCAATGCGATGACGCTCCCCCGGGAGCTGAAGCTGGTGCATGCCAAAGACGAGATATATCTGAGCTCGATCCCGATACGGGAGTTAGACAGGCTGGCCCTGGAGAAGCCCCGGGTCATAAGGGATATAGCCGTGGACACGATGACGGAAATTTTCGGTGGTCTTTCCGGGGCTCAGTACAAGTTAGAACTGCATGCCGACACGCTTCAGGATTTCTTTATTACCTTCTCCAATTCCATGGGACAGCAGATGGTATTGGGATATGACAAGGCTTCCAACGAATGGTACACCGATCGTGCCTTGTCCGGGCGGACGGATTTTAACAAGGAGTTCTCCAAGAGATCCTTTTCCCCCAGGATTGCTACAGGCAAGGAGATGGACCTGACCGTGGTCATGGATGCCAGCTCGCTGGAAATGTTTGCGGACAAGGGGTTGACCGTAATGACGTCCGCATTCTTCCCGGACAGTCCATTGATACGGCTGCATGTTGGATCGAGGGAGCCGTGGAAGATACAGCGGTTGTCGTATACGCCGTTGCGATCCATCTGGTGAGATGCAATGCAACCGATCCATTCGGGTCGGTTGCGAGGGGTGTTATTGGTCCTTGCTCTTCAATGCCGGCCAGTTCTTATCGGCTTTTTGAATATATCCTGTCTGATCTTTGTTCCATGTAGCTTTTATGGAGGAGCTATAGTTCAGATAGAGCTTGCCACCCACGATGGTGAATGCTTGCGGATCTATAGGGGCTTTGTGGTTCTGCGACGTGCCATAGGCGCAGTAGCCTCCATACTGAGGTGCGTATTGTTCCGGGCTGGCTTTGAAAAGGTCCAGGTTCTTCTGGGTGGAGAAGAGCCATTTGGCGTCATGCCAGGTGTAGGCCAGCTGGGGACTGCCCTTTACAGCCTTCCCCTCTTTGAAATAGGCCACCGGGTCATAGCCGCGGATGGCGCCGTCGGATGTTTGAAATACCTCCGCCGTCTGAGCAAACGAGGATACGGCAATAGCGAGGATAAAACCTGTCAGTAAAGCTAACTTCTGCATAATCGGTGAATTTTTTATAAAGGTAGCAGGCCGGCTCGCCGGCCTGCGTCAACCATTTGACAATTCAACAATTAAAACGGGCGCGTGTGCGTTCTGGAAAATATGCAAAAAAACCTGTGGTATTGTTTGTCCGTTGTATTGTTGATCGGCCTGTCTGAAACCAGCCGGGCCCAGACGCACAAGCGGAAACATCGTGCTGCCCATAAACCTGCCGCACCTATCAATTATCGCCCTGCGGGATGGAGCAGCAGCCGTTCGGCCTATACACATGCTCCTGTTCTATGGGAGGGCTATCGTTATTATACCTATCATAGATATTACGCGCATCCTTATGTGCCTGCCGTGGCGGCTGACACTGTCCCCGTGAGGGTAGGGGATGAGACTTATTACTATTATGCGGGTAAGTTCTATACACCCGTGCAGGAGCAAAATGGTTATCAGCTGGTAAAGGCGCCGGCGGGCGCCTATGTTTATGACCTGCCCCCGGGATGTACGCAGATACATGCAGGGTCTGTTATTTTTCTTCAATATAACGGTGACTATTTCCTACCCGTCATGGTGGGTGGGCGGCTGGGTTATGAGGTGGTCAATATTGAGGCGTCATCTCCTCAGTGGTAACGTATACACGAACTTGTTGTGGCGCTACCACGGAAACGCTTTTGGGGGCTGCTTTGGGCCGTACAGGCATAGGTGGCGGCGCAGATAAGGCCGTACATACCGGAGCTTCCTGGCGGATGGTTGCGGGACGTGCCTGCGGCATAGGCTCGGGCTCCGGCGGGAGGGCCACCGGGTGCGCAATCGCAGCCCGGCGGATCCTTTTTAAAAGGGTACGCCCGCCGAGAATAAAACAAGCCAACAGGATAAAGCCACCCCTCAGGTGGAGAATGCTATACTCCGAAAAAGGGGTATTGATATCTGCGTTGATACCAAAGGAATCGATGCCTTTACGTATTTCCCGGGGCAGGAATCCCTCTATGAAATGATAGAGCAGCGCCCCGGCCGCCATCCAGCAGGCCAGGATAATGACGCCTCCCCAGATGCTGCTCAATCTTCCTTCCTCTGCGCCGGCCTGCCGGACGGGCGTCATGGAATAAAAAAGCGAGAAAAGTACTGCCACCGGCAGGGGGTCGATCAGAGGTAATGCCACGGGTATATCCAGGAATACGATCATCAGGCTTGTGCCCCCCAGCGTGGGCATCCAGGGACAGAGGACGGATACAAGGTATCTATCCAATAATATCGATATCGCCAATAATACCAATACAATAAGCAAGGGCCGGTAGCGGCCATGATCGGCTGGCATGTACAAATTTTAAGATGTGATGGTGTAGAGATTGGATCGATAGCTATTTCAGGGGATCTTGGAGGGCATCCTGGTAATAACGGGCGCCGGCGGGATTATTGTACAAATGAATTGCCAAAATAGCGTTAAAGTCCCCCGATCGTATGCAAAATATTCGGTGGCTGCATCTTTCCGGAAATTATTCGTATGCAAGCCACCCATATGAGGATCGTTCTTATCATAATACTGTCTATAAAGCTATTGTCTGTACAAGCCCAGACGCCTGTTATGAAAGTGGAGGGTAAGGAGTCCAATCTTGTGTATTTGGAGAAACTGGTCGTGGATGTACGTATTCACGGTGCTGTGGCTACCACGACCTGGACCATGACCTTTAAGAACACCACCAGCCGTATCCTGGAGGGAGAGCTCAATTTCCCCCTGGCGGAGGGGATCAGTGTTGCCCGTTATGCCCTGGACATCAATGGGCATCTCCGGGAGGCCGTGCCTGTGGAAAAAGAGAAGGGGACCATGGTCTTTGAAAGTATCGTACGTCGCGGGGTTGACCCGGGCCTTTTGGAAAAAGTGGAAGGCAGTGGGTTCCGGACCCGGATCTATCCCATCAATCCCGGTGGGACGCGAACTGTGCTGATCGGGTATGATGAAGAACTTGCTATGGGGCAGGGGGACGCGCTTCGATGGCATTTGCCCCTGGCATTTGCTCATCCGTTAGAGGAGTTCCGTCTCAATGTGCAGGTGCTCAAAGGGTGTATCAAACCCAGGATAGAAGAGAATATCGATGACGGGTTCCAGTTCTCCGATTGGCAGGATGTCTGGTCAGCCTCACAGCAATGGAAACAGTTCAAGGGGGACAGGTCACTGACCGTAGCAATACCCAAGGCGACGGACGACCAGGAGGTGGCCATGCAGCCGTCCGGCAATCATTATTTGTACTTGCTCAGCGCCTTTCCGCAGGGGAAAAAAAACGCAAAGCCAAAGCCTCACCGGCTGACTATTTTCTGGGATGCCAGTCTCAGCGGTCTCGACAGGGATCATGAAAAAGAGCTGAAGCTGCTGGATGCATATTTCAATGAGCTGAAGGAGGCAGAGGTGACGCTGGTGCCTTTCCATTATACCGTGGGCGCCGTAAAGGTTTTTACCGTGGCGGGAGGGAAGTGGGATGTGCTGCGGGATACCCTCGGGCATATGGTTTATGACGGCGGAACACAATTCGGGAAGCTCCGGCCGGAGGAATATCCCGGTGACGAGTACCTGCTGTTCAGCGATGGACGGAGTAATTTTGGCAGTGACAGGATGGGTATCCCTTCGAAGCCCTTGTATGCCATTGTCGCTACAGGGGGCGGTATAAGGTGGAGGTAAACTATTATGGGGACAGGCAGACCAAGCTGGCCGGGCCAACTACGGTCATGCTGGAAGTGTATATGCATTATGGCACGGAGCGGCAGACGCGTAAGTTAATACCCTTACAGATGCAGGAGAGCGATGAAAGGACGGTATTGATAGGGGAGTTCGATCTTTAGCAGGGAGGAAACTGCACGGTTATTGGCAAATTCGACACGTCTATTGCCGAAACTGCACGTTTATGAAATGGGACTTCCACATATATGTATTATGACTAAATTGTTAGCGATTAGAGCCGATGTTGTCATGATTTAGGTAGATGATGTGACAATTTTGATAGAGGTTAAGTCTCGAAAGCATAGGTTTGAATAATTTGCTTTGTTCAAGACTCACTTTTAGCGGTAAGTCTTTTCTGGGGGGAGTTCTCTCCCTTTAGATCATCATGCCAGAGGGGCCGTCCATGTAATTTTTTTACGGGTCGGCCTCTTGCTATTTTTACTACTTTTATCAGATGACGATCCATTCTTTTCGAAGAACAGCGCTGATAGCCGCTGTTGCGACAATAGTGCAATTCTTTCTATTTAAACACTTCTATCCATTCCCCTCTTTTTTTCAGGACAGCTATACGTATCTCGATGTTGCCGCACATGGGTATTCTATCAGCTACCGGCCTGTCGGGTATTCCATGTTCCTTATCCTGATCCATTTTATTACATCTTCCGACACAGCCCTCGTCTTTGTTCAATACTGTACTTTACAGCTGGCGGGATTGTACCTATACCGTTCCATCGGGCTGTTGTATAGCCCCTGGAAGGTGGTGAGGAATATCCTCTTCCTTGTGCTTTTTTTCAATCCTCTCAGCCTGTATCTGGCCAATTTAGTGTCCAGCGATGCGTTGTTCACGGCGCTGACCCTCGTCTGGCTGACGGAGCTGCTATGGCTCATGCACGAGCCGTCGTGGGGGCGTCTGATACGGCAGCTGGTGCTGCTGGTGGTAATATTTTACATCAGATACAACGCGCTATGCTATCCTGTCATTACCGCGGCTGCTTTTTTGTTCACCCGTAAGGGGCCAGGGTTTAAGATTGCGGGGATCGCTTCCAGTGTCCTGACGCTGGTGTTGGGAGCGATGGTGATCGGGCAGCTGACGAAAGAGCAGACAGGCGTGCGGGTCTTTTCCGCCTTCAGCGGGTGGCAGATGGCCAACAATGCGCTCTATGTTTATCCGTATGTCAAGGTGGAGAGGGATCGTCTGCCGTCCCCGGAATGCAGGGAGCTGGACAGCGTGGTCGCTGCATACTTCGATGCATCGGGTCCTGGTCGCCGGGGGCATCAGCTTGTGGACACCTGGTATATGTGGGATCCCGGCGCCCCTTTGAAGGGGTATATGCGTCTGCGTCAGCGGCGGGAACATACCTCTTATTTTACGGCCTGGAATAGGGTGGGGCCCGTGTTCTCCCAATACGGATTTTATTTGTTGAGCCATCATCCGCTGGTATTCAGCCGGGAGTATGTCTGGCCGAGTGCCCGTATGTTCTTTTATCCGCCGCTGGATGTGCTGGGGCGGTACAATGAGGGCGAGGGAGAAGTAGACGTCCTTGCCAGGGAATGGTTCCGTATGAAGAGCACGAAGGTGTGGGCAAGATCCTTTACAGCGCAGGGTTTTGTCCTTGGGTGGGCGCCCGCTCTTTATCTGGTATTGAATGTGGCGTTTGCAATAGCGGCTTTACTCTTGCTGCTGAAATATGGAAAGGGGGAGTTCAGGGCGGCCATGGTGCTGACCGGCGTTTATTTTTTGGTGAATGCTGCCTTTTGCATATTCTCTACGCCCAATGTGTTCCGCTACCAGGCGGCGCCGCTGATCTGGCTTTTTGTCTTCACCTTACTGGCGTATCACCGCGTGTTCAGCCCGTGGAATCCCGTACCTGCAGCTCGGAAGGGATAACGACTTGTGAAAGGTCAGCGCCCTTATTACCCAGGGCTTTGAACAGGAGGGTGGCGGCTGCGCGACCCATTTCAAAGGCGGGCTGTGTGATGGTAGTGAGGGAAGGATTTAACAGCGAGGCTGTAACGAGATTGGAGAAGCCAATGACCTTGACATCTTCGGGTATCTTCAGGCCCAGTTCGTGGCAGGCCTGGTAGACCTGAACGGCCAGCTTTTCCACGGAGGCGATGATGCCATCGGGATGGTCCTTTTTGCCGAGTATTTTTTTTAACAGATGTATGTTGTCCTCCGCGTGGTGTGTGCAGGGGATAATATCCGTCATTTTGAATTTTATTCCTCTCTCATCGAGAGCGTGCTTATATCCTTCTATGCGTTCGTGACTGATGGAAAGATTTTCGGAGATGGTGAGGAAGGCGATCTCCCGGCAGCCGCTGCGTATAAGGTGATCGGTGGCCTTGTAGGCGCTGTTGCGATCGTCCGTCACTACTTTGGCAGTGTCCAGCTCTTCGCATATCCTGTCGAAGAATACTACGGGAACTCCTTTCTCCTGCAATTCCAGGATGGAAGAAGGATCGGTGGTCTCTGAGCAGGAGGAGATGAGGATGCCGTCGGCCCGTCCTCCCAGCATCTCGTGCAGAATGGCCTGTTCCTTGAGCGCGCGTTCATGTGTGAGACATACCAGGACATGGTAGCCTTTATCCTGTGCGATGGCTTCGATGCCGTCGATGGCCTGCGAGAAAAAGCTATCGGCTACTTCGGGAAGCACCACGGCGATGGTATTGCTTTTTTTTCTGCGAAGGCTGCTGGCGTAGGGGTTGGGTGTATAGTTGAGCGCAGCCGCCATTTCCAGCACTCTTTTTTTTGTCGATTGGCTGATCTCATGGCTATCCGCCAGCGCCTTGGAGACAGTGGCTGCGGACAGCTGTAATTCACGGGCTAATATGCGAATCGTTACGTTCCCCATTTACGAAAACGGTTAAGTAAATAAAGATAGGTTCTTATTCGTACAATCGTCAAAAGTTTATCATATTTACCGTGATTAAAAACATGCATGCCATGAGCGCGACTAATATTCCCGAAAATAATCCTCTCTCCTCGCTGGATGTCTGGGAAGACGACCTGTTACAAAGATATCCTGATCCTGAGACCATTGCAAAGGAAAAAACTACAGAAGAATACCGCAATTACGAAGCTCCCGCCAGGGACTCCGTCCGCGAGTTCTACCGTCTGAACCACACTTATCAAACATATGACTTCGTACAGCAAAAGAAGGCGGAGTTCCTGAAATTTGATAAGAAAGAAATGTCTGTGTGGGGAGCCTTCGACTTTTTGAATCAGCTGGTGGATGATTCGGACCCCGATACCGACCTGGATCAGTTCCAGCATTTATTACAGACCTCCGAGGCTATTCGCGCCGATGGTCATCCCGACTGGATGGTATTGGCCGGATTGTTCCACGATATGGGTAAAGTGCTTTGTCTGTTCGATGAGCCGCAATGGGCCGTGGTGGGAGATACTTTCCCTGTAGGCTGCGCCTATTCCGACAAGATCGTATATCCGGAGTTCTTTGTGAACAATCCTGACTACAATCATGCAGTTTACAGTACAAAATATGGCGTGTATTCGCATGGATGCGGACTTCGTGCCGTTGACATGTCTTGGGGACATGATGAATATGTTTATCAGATGATGAAAGATCATCTGCCGGAACCAGCTTTATATATGTTGCGTTACCACTCCTTCTATTCCCAGCACCGGGAGAATGCTTATGACCATCTCATGGATGATCATGACAGGGAGATGTTCCGTTGGGTGAAGCTGTTCAATCCATATGATCTTTATTCGAAGAACCCGACACCTCCGAATTGGAATGAGCTACGTCCTTATTACGAAGACCTGGTGGCTAAATACCTGCCGGCTACGTTGAGATTCTGATATAGAACTTGTCAAGTTTGTTATGTGGGCCCGAAAGGGCCCTATTTTTTATTTGACTCTTTCCGGCGCTCCGAGGCTCACTTCTTTTTCTTTTCCTTTTCGAGGAATTCCTCCAGGTCATCCAGCTTTTTGGTCCAGAATTCCCTATACCTGTCTGTCCAGTCGGAGACTTGCTTCAGTTTTCTCAGATCGGCCTGGCAATAGCGTTCGCGCCCTTCTTTACGGATGACCAGCAGTCCGCATTCCGTAAGTATACGAACGTGCCGGGAAATGGCGGGTCGGCTGATATCGAAGTTATCGGCTACTGCATTTACATTTAGGGACTGCCGGGCCAGCAGATGGAGGATCTCCCTGCGGGTGGGGTCGGCGATAGCTTGAAAAACATCTCTTCTCATACCAATATTTGATTTAACTTCCTGCATGCAAAGATAGGTAACTCATCGGTTACGTCATCTTCAGCAACATAACAATACGGTAATATGCCTTATTTTCATTTTAGAGTTTGACCTTCGGATATTTGCTTCCGGCTATGAGCGAAATAGTATGCAATATTAAAAGTGGGCATATTGACACATTCCAGACGGTGTACCGCCAATACCATCCTAAACTATATTTCTACGTATTAAAGCATACGAAATCTCCTTATCTGGCTGAAGAGACGGTCCAGCTGACATTTATAAAACTTTGGGAAAAAAGGGCAACCCTGTCGGAAGATGTCGATATCTCTCTCCAGATATTCAGGATCGCCAAAAGTCTCATGTTCGACCTGCTCAGAAAAGAAACCAGCACGCGCGAGTCCATGGCTGTCCTGGCCAGGGACAACAAAACGGTTCAGACCGACCCGGAAGTCTATAAAAAGACTGAATTGCAGGACGTATATGAAACGATCGAACAGATGTCACCTGTCCGCCAGGAGGTATTCAAACTCAGCCGCATCCATGGGTTGCCATATAAAGCCATCGCCGAGCAACTCTCCATTTCTCCCAAAACAGTTGAAAATCACATCGGAAGAGCCTTACGTGAATTGAAGGACGCACACTGACCTCACTCAGCGGACCACCCCTGTAAATAAATATTTTTTTGGACGCTGGGGGTTTCGGTCCTTTACAACGAATACTATATATATGAATGTGACGGAGACAATGATCCAGGCATTTTTCAGGGATGAGCTGAATGCAAACGAACAGGCTCTTGTGGAAGAGTATTTCAGGCAGCACCCTGAGCGGCTGCAATCTTATCTTACGGACAAAAGCTGGGAAGATTTTTCCGGACCCGAGACGATGGAGCCCGCCGTGTCCGACAAGATGCTGGATGTTATATCGTCCGCCACTTATGGGAAAGGCAGGGTAAGAAGGATGATCTATCGTTGGGCATCCGTCGCTGCGGTGTTATTCATCATCGTCGTCAGTGTTTTCCTGCTGACGGACAAAAAGTCCACAGGCGATGTCAAACCTGTCTTGGCTGAGGAGACCCCCGCACCCGGCAGGGATAATGTGGAATGGCGTACGGACAGCAACAGCACGGGCGGAAAACTACGGCTGTCCCTGGAAGACGGCAGCGTAGTGGAGCTATCGAAAGGCAGCCGGATACGTTATAGAAAATATTTCGAACCGGACAGCAGGAACATCTGGTTGACAGGCAGCGCCTTGTTCGATGTCGGCAAGGATAAGGCCAGGGCTTTTACCGTGCATGCAGAGGGCCTCGATGTGACGGCATTAGGTACGGTATTCAGGATATACGGATCTGCAGGTAGTGATGACCGAAAGACGTTGGAAGTGAGTTTGCTCAGCGGAAAGATCATGGTGAGCCCGGACAGCCTGCTGGCAATAAAAGGGCTAAAACCTGTATACATGCTGCCCGGACAGACCCTGGTGGTAGACAAGCAGCTGGGTTCGATGGCCTTTGCCCGTCCTGCAGAGAAGGCCCGCAAAGTCAATGACCGTACTTTGTCAAAAATTACGACACTTACCTTTAATAATGAACCGCTGGTAAATATTTTAGATACGCTGAGCGTTGCTTACGGACTAAAGCTGATCTACAGGCAGGAACTATTAAAGGATATGCGTTTCACAGGTGCATTTAACAGTCGCCGGGAAACATTGGAAAGCTTCCTTGGCACCCTGGCAGTTCTTTATAACCTTACCATTAAGCAGGATAAAAATATTATCCGCATCACCCAGTAATCCAGGTTAACATATAAAAGGTCCCTGAGGGAAATTGCATCCAGGCGATGCCAGGGGATTCTTTATTATCAAAACTCAACGCAAAATGAAAGAGAAAATGAACCCATTATCACGTGTTTTCAAAGCCTTTTGGCTCTCGGTATTGCTGCTGGCGGGCGTTCGTTCCCTGCAGGCGCAGAGCCCCGGGCCTGTAGCCACCGGAATTATCAGGAATGAGCAGGGCGAAGTCATCAGCGGTGCTGTCGTTCAGGCCGAAGATGAGAGCAATAACAAAATTGCCGCGGTCACGAGCAATCAAAAAGGACTGTTTGTCTTTGCGAAGCTGCCTTTAGGGGGACCTTATTATTTTATCACAAGCCATGTAGGATATACATCCGATACGTTGAGGGGCTACCAGATCGATGCGAACAGTAAACTGGCGTTGTCGGTGACCCTGCATACGAAGAACCAGGAGCTGGGGCAGGTGGTCGTGACGGCGCTGGGCATTGTCCAGAAAAAGATATCGCTGGGTTATGCCAGCCAGGAAGTAAAGGGGGCGGTTTTGAATGAAGCCAGGGATAATAATTTTGTCAATTCCCTCTCCGGCAGAGTGGCAGGCGTCAATATTATTTCCGGCAACGGCGTAGGTAGTTCGGCGCGTATCACCATCCGTGGTGAATCTTCCCTGAATTACCAGAAGAATCAGCCCCTCGTCGTCGTGGATGGCATTCCGGTGGGAAACGATCCGGTGCAGAACAGCGGGGGCACCGTGCCCGACTTTGGCAGTTCCATAGGTGAATTCAATCCCGCCGATATAGAGTCTGTCAACGTATTGAAAGGCGCAGCCGCCTCCGCGTTATATGGATCGAGAGCCGCCAATGGGGTACTGGTCATCACCACCAAATCGGGTAGGGGAAAAAGAGGATTGGGAGTGACTTACACCGGCGGGTACACCTGGGAGAACCCTTTGAGACTACCCAAGTTCCAAAACTCATTTGGAGCCGGGACGGATGGCACGTATAAAGGATCCAATTTCGGCTTTAGCAATGGCGGTCTGTATCCCGATGGTATTCATGAAGACTGGGATGAAAGCTGGGGCCCGCGGTTCGACGGCTCGCCGATGACGCAGTTCGATGGCCCTACTACCAATGGTTTCCGGGGCGGGGATGTCTACTTGCCCAACAGGGGAGATATCATTGCTACTCCCTGGATTGCTCATCCGGACAATATGAAGGATTTTTTTGTCACCGGTCACACGCGGTTCAATACGGTAGCGCTGGCGGGGAGCAATGAATTGTCTTCTTTTCGTCTGGCCTACACGAATAACGAACAGCTGGGGATCACACCCAATAACAACCTCACCCGGAATGTATTCAATCTGAAGGCCGATTATAAATTGTCCGCTGATCTCACAGCCGCGGTAGCAGCCAATTATACCAAGACCCTCAGTTCGAGCCGCCCCGACCTTGGATATGGTCAGGGAACTCCCATGTATGAGTTCGTGTGGCTGGACAGGAATGTCAACATCAACAGTCTGCGGAAGTACTGGCAGCCGGGCCTGGAAGGGCTGCAGCAGTTCACTCAGGACTATGCCAACGGCCATGACAATCCTTTCTTTTATGCATATGAAAATACCAGCGGGCAGAACAAGGATCAGCTTTTCGGCAATATCAAGCTGACGTATAAGATATTGGAGAACCTGTCCATCATGGGGCGCGCGGGCACGGACTATTTCAATGATTTCAGACCAAGGAGGATGGCCTTCAGCACTTTCAATTACCCACAGGGGTATTACCAGGAGCTGACGTTGAAATATCAGGAAGATAATTACGACTTCCTGGTGAATTATAAGGCGAACTATAAGGACATTCGTTTCGACGTTTCAGCCGGCGGCAATATAATGGAAAGAACCAGGAGCAGCAAAGGTATTGCCGCGGGGCAGCTCCTGACGCCGGGGATCTACAGCCTGAGCAATACGGCTGTTCCGCTCCAGTCCATCGCCAATTCGGATGAGCGGCGCAGAACCAACAGCTTGTACGCCTATTTTCAAATGGATTACCAGGGAAAGGTGTTTGTAAATATCACCGGGCGTAATGACTGGTCCAGCACGCTGCCGGCGGCACATAATTCCTACTTCTATCCATCCGTCAACACCAGCCTGCTTCTCAACAAGCTGTTCCAACTGTCGCCCAATATAGACCTCTTAAAGCTGAGATTGGCCTATGCACAGGCCGGTAATGACGCCGACCCGTACAGCACCACTACTCCTTATCTCTATCAGACCTTATACGGAGGGCTGCCCTCCCTGTCGGAAAGCTCCCAGTTGAACAACGCGAACATCAAGCCGGAGAAAAGCAGCACTGCTGAAGTGGGCGCCGAGCTGCAGATATTCAAAGGCCGGCTGGGCATCGATCTTACCCTTTATTCAACCAGTTCCAAAAACCAGATCCTCGCTTTGCCGACCGCTACTTCTTCCGGATATGACGCCCGCTCCATCAATGCAGGTGAAATATCCAATAAAGGCGTGGAAGTGCAGCTCAATGCCATTCCTGTACGTCTGCAAAATGGATTTGAATGGGATATGAGTGTCAATTTTGCAAAGAACTTCAGTAAGATCGTGTCGCTGTACCCCGGCGTGGAAAAGATCGTACAGGAAGCTCCCGGCGAGGACGCTACCATCGAGGCGCATGTAGGTCAGCGCATGGGCGCTTTATATGGTCCCGGCTTTCAGCGGGTGACGACGGACAAGGGCGGAATGAAGGGTATGATCATCATCGGCGCGAATGGCCGTCCCCAGATCACCGCGGCCTCTATGTACCTGGGTAATATCAATCCCGACTGGACAATGGGCATCAACAACAGATGGTCCTATAAAGGTGTTTATTTGGAATGCCTTTTCGATATCAGTAAAGGCGGTGTCATGGTATCCCGTTTTATCAATAAAGCCATTGGCGCCGGTCAGTTGATAGAGACGGCTGACGTGAGGCTGAAAAGGGCCGCCGGGCAGGAGTATAACGCCGACTACTACCGGGATGGCGCTGTGCTGCAGCCGGATGGGAGCTATAAACGCAATCTCGAAGTATTTGACGGTACCTATAGCAAGGGACTGAATGGGACAGGTCCTCGTGATTTTTACAAACGCTATTATGACCATAATTCCGAGGCGCAGCTCATCGACAGATCCTTTGTCAAGCTCCGGGAACTCAAAATTGGCTATAGCATTCCCAAAAGAATGTATGCGGCTATTCCCGTACAGAATATATCTTTTTCATTGGTAGGGCGTAACCTGGCCCTCTGGACAAAGAACCAGCATTTCGATCCCGAGACAGGCGCCTCTACAGGCCAGGGCCTGGTAGGCGGCTTTGAAAACCTCAGTCTTCCTACAACGAGGAGCCTCGGTGTCAATCTGAATATTAATTTTTAACCGACGAATCCGCATTAATATGAAACGAACATTTAACAAGACAAATAAGCATATGCGTACAAAATCGTTGCTTACTGCCTGCGGCCTGCTATGGATACTTCTTTTTTCCGAAGGCTGCGGTAAGAACCTGGCCAGCATCAATGTAGATCCTAACTCGCCGCAGAGCGTGGAAAACCCGCAACTGTTGATACCGTCCATTATCAAGAATGCCATGCGTAATTACTCCTATACCGCCGAATTTACGGCCAGTGTCTGCGGGGATTATTACGCCAACCAATATACCAGCGGATTCGACGATGCCTGGACTCCCGGGCAGACCACGGGCAACTTCCTCTGGAATCTCTACGAACAGCTGAGGGATGTGGAAAACCTCCGCATTTTGAGCCATACAAAGGGCTTTAGCAATAATGAAGGCGTTGCGCTGGTGCTGAAAGCCTGGATGTTCCAGGTGTTGACCGATAATTTCGGGGATATTCCTTTTAGCGAAGCATTGGCGGGCAAGACCAGCGGAAATTTTGCGCCTAAGTTCGACAGCCAGAAAGATGTCTATGTCGGATTGCTGGACATGTTAAAGACGGCCAATACCTTGCTGTCGTCAGGGAAAGACCCTATCAATTCGGATATTCTCATGGGAGGAAGCGCCTTGCTCTGGAGAGAGTTTGCCAACGGTCTCAGTCTGCGGCTGCTGATGCGTATGTCCTCCACCACCGGATCAGGTATCGACATCGCGGCAGAAATGAGCAAGATAGCGGGCGACCCGGCAACCTATCCTTTGTTCACTTCTTATGCCGACCAGGCTGCCCTCAGCTTTCTGAATGAGCTGAACAACGAATTTCCCGCCTATCACAACAACCCCATCGGGGATTATCATCTGAGCACTACCTTTGAAACGAACCTGAAGAACCTCAACGACCCCCGCATTGCCTATTATGCCACCCGGACTCCTGCCAGCATTGCTTCCGGAACTCCTGCTTTCGGCGGGGTGCCCAATTGCATCGGCACCTCCGAGTCGTCCTATAACGGGGGCACGGCCAACCAGTCACAGGTTGCTCCCGTACTTCAGCCTCTGGCCAATTCCGCCGGCCTTCCTGCTTCTCCGACGGCTGCACAGGGCATGATACTCACGTATTCGGAAGTGCAATTCATCTTAGCCGAAGCCAGGGAGCGGGGGCTGATCACCGTGGGCGTTGCCGATTCATTCTATTACCGCGGCATCAGGGACCAGTTTGCCTATTTGCAAAGCCGCCTGGCCATCGCGGGTTTTGCTTATCCCCAGCCCTCGGATATAGCCCCTGCATCTTCCTATTACCAGCAGGCAGGCGTAGCGTACACCGGTACTACGGACCAAAAACTGTATATGATACGTCTTCAGAAATGGTTTGCCTTGTTCTACAATGGATTTGAAGGATGGTCAGAATGGAGAAGGACCGGCGTCCCGAAAGAGACAAAGACCGGACCCAATAGCGCGATCTCCGAATGGCCCCGCCGCACAAGATACCCGCTGTCGGAACAGACGATCAATTCGGATAATTACAAGACAGCCGTACAGGCCATGGGCGCCGATGATCTTATCACGCGGGTGTGGTGGAATAAATAAGAAACGATCCTGTCGCCCCCAACCTATAAACCCCGGCGTCTTCCCATTAGCGGGAGACGCCTTTTTGTTGCCTCAAACTGTAAAAACGCTTACCTTTCCCCTATGAGAAACTACCTGCTTGTATGCATCTTTTTTTTCATGAATGCCCTTCTGCACGCGCAAACCTGGCAGGCCAACTGGGGATCGCTGGATCAGCGTCCTGTGCCGCAATGGTTCAGGGATGCCAAGTTTGGCATATTTATCCATTGGGGAGTATATTCCGTACCCGGGTGGAGCAGCAAAGGACAATATGCGGAATGGTATCAGCAAGGGTTGAACAGCGGCGACAGCGCCCGTATCCGATACCATAAAAAGAAATTTGGGGACCTTACGTATTATCAATTGGCGGACCGGTTCAAGGCAGAGCTATACAACCCGGATGAATGGGCCCATATCATCGAACAGTCGGGCGCGAAATATGTCGTCCTCACTTCCAAGCATCATGACGGGTGGGCCAACTGGCCCAGCGCGCTGACGGCAACGACCTGGAGCATGCCCTGGAATGCAGGTGTGGCGGGACCGCACCGGGATCTGTTAGGCGACCTTTTTACGGCCCTGCGGAAGACTTCCGTGCATCCGGGGATGTATTATTCTCTTTATGAGTGGTTCAATCCCCTCTACAAGAAGGACAGGCGGGCCTATGTGTCGGACTATATGTGGCCGCAGATGAAGGAGCTGATCAATACCTATCGTCCTGATGTCTTTTGGACGGATGGGGAGTGGGATGGCCCCGACACGTTGTGGAGGTCCACACAATTCCTGGCATGGCTGTACAATGAAAGCCCTGTGAAGGACAGGGTCGTCACCTACGACCGCTGGGGCGCCGGCATCCGGTTCCACCACGGCGCGGTATATACGCCCGAATATCAGCCTAATGCGGATTTCGAGGACCATGCGTGGGAGGAGAGCCGCGGAATGGGTTTCTCCTATGGATATAACAGGGGGGAAGATTCCTGGGATTATAATTCGACGCAGTCGCTGGTGCTGCAGCTGATCGACAAGGTCAGCCGGGGTGGTAATTTCCTGCTGGACATCGGACCGGACGAGCATGGCAAGATACCCCCGATCATGGAGGAGCGTTTGTTGCAGATTGGGGATTGGATGAAGATCAACAGCGAGGCGATCTATAATACCGTCCGCTGGCGGGAGCCATCTCAATGGAGCGCGGGACGACAGGATTATACGCCCAATAACGGGGGTGGTGATCTTCTGTTGAAGCTGACCGTTGACCCTGATCCGGGCTATGCCGTAAAAGAGTGTTTTTATACGTACAATGCGTCACACAATGATCTGTACGTGCTGCTGCCCAAGTGGCCGGCTGTTGGCCCGACCGGTACAGCCACTTTTACCATACATGACCTGGCGCCCGCGGCCGGCACGCGGATAGAGCTGTTGGAGACACATCAGCCCCTAAGCTGGCATCAGCAGGGAGGTGATTGCATCATCGAGCTGCCTGTCTATGATCCTTCCAAAATGAAGAGCAGCTATGCCTATGTCATCAAGCTGTTCAATACCGGGGCTTTTGCGCCGCGTCCGGCCGTCACCATAGACTATCCCAACAAGGCTATACACCCCCTGGTCACCGTACAGCCCCGCACCGATACAAAATATTTTTATACACTGGATGGTACATTTCCCACGGAAAGCTCCTCTTTATACACGGAACCGTTTGCCGTGAGTAAGACCGCAACGGTGATGGTGCGGGGATTCAAATCCGGAGGGCTGCCCGGCGCCGTGGCAACACTGCCGCTGCAGGTTTTCGACTGGATGCCTGCCATCCGACCCCGAAAGGTAATGCCCGGCTTGCATTATACGGCCTATGAAGGGCCTGATGGGGGGCTGCACTCGATAAAGCAGCTGTTTGATCTAAAGCCCGTAGGCAATGGGACAGCCGTTGCGATCGACAGGGCGCGGATGCCGCGGAAGGAGCAGGCGGGATTGATATTCTATGGCTATCTGAAAGTGCCGGCGGACGGGATCTATACGTTGTATCTTGCTTCCGATGATGGCAGCGGACTGTGGATAGACGGACAGGCCGTCATCGATAACGACGGAGCCCATGCCTCCGATGACCGTTCCATCCGGATGCCGCTGAAAAAAGGGTTTCACTCATTGCTTCTGGCTTATTTCAATGGCGCGGGTGAGGCCGACCTTTCGTTGCAATACAGCCTGGAGGGCGGGAAAAAGGCCCCGGTACCCAATGAATTTTTCTTTCAACTTGTAAAGTAATCTATCGATGCGTTTTCTTTCTTTCATTCTCCTGCTGGGGATCATCCTTCTGCTGGGGATCACCGGCACAGCATTTTCGCAGTCTGTACGCGAGCACCGCAATTTCGACGAAGGCTGGAGATTTCATTTGGGGCATGCTTCGGACCCGTACAGAGATTTTAATTACGGTATAGCCAATATACTGGCCAAGACGGGCGATCCCGGCCATAATACTGCCATTAACATGGACTTTGACGACAAGGGCTGGGCTTCCGTTCAGCTGCCGCATGACTGGGTCGTGGGGCTTCCCTTCGAGCATGTATCCAACGGGGATGTGGATGCGCATGGTTATCATGCCGTGGGTGGTCTTTTTCCCGAGAACAGCATCGGGTGGTATCGCAAGACCTTCACTATCGACAGGGCCGACTCCGGCCGGCGGTTTGTCATCCAGTTCGACGGTATCTTCCGGGATAGCAAGGTCTGGATCAACAACTGTTATTTAGGAAGCCATTTCAGCGGCTACTCCGGGTCATCGTATGATATCACCGACTTTATAAGATTCAATGGGAAGAATACCATCGTGGTACGTGCCGACGCCAGTCAGTATGAGGGCTGGTTCTATGAGGGGGCTGGTATCTATCGTCATACCTGGCTGAATGTATTCGACGACCTGCATATTGCGCAGGATGGGGGTGTGTATGTCCGGACTGCCTCTGCGGGGGACAAGACTACCGTCACTGTCACGACGCGGGTAGAGAACAGGGGGTTGGGAGCTACTGCCGCCACTGTCAGCGCATATATCACCGACAGGGCCGGTAAAGAGCTGGCCCGGACAAAGGAGCAATCGCTGAGCCTGGCTATCAACGGCATCGGGTCAGTGACCGACGCACTGGAGCTGTCCGCGCCGCAGCTATGGTCATTGGACAACCCTTATCTCTACCGGCTCGTGGCCGTCGTACACGATGCTTCGGGTAAGGTGGTGGATCAGCAGACTGTAAAGTTCGGCGTACGCACCATCACGGTGGACAAGGACAAGGGGCTTTTTCTAAACGGCAAACCCGTGAAAATACAGGGTGCCTGCTGTCACCAGGATCATGCGGGGGTGGGCAGCGCATTGCCGGACTATTTACAATATTACCGGATACAATTGTTGAAAGAGATGGGCGTGAATGGTTATCGAACGAGTCATAACCCTCCAACTCCCGAGTTGCTGGACGCCTGTGACAGCCTGGGTATGCTGGTGCTGGATGAGACACGGCTGCTGAATAGTGGGTCCGAATATGGCGCTGAATGGGAAAAGCTGATCCTGCGGGACAGGAATCATCCTTCCGTCTTCATGTGGTCCATTGGTAATGAAGAATGGATGATCCAGGAATCCAACTGGGGTAAGCGCATCGCGCAGAACCAGGTGCTGAAACAACAGGAGCTGGACCCTTCGCGTACATCGACCTACGCCGCCAATGTGGGAAATACATGGCATGGGGTCAATGAAGTAATACCTGTCCGGGGTTTCAATTATAATTTGTTTGGTCTCGATGGCTATCGCAAGGAGCATCCTGACCAGCCGATCATGGGTACAGAAGTAGCGAGCACTGTCAGCACGCGAGGCATCTATTACAAGGACACCGTCAACGCCTATGTGCCGGATTATGATAGCGTGGCGCCACCTTGGGCCAGCACCGCCGAGTATTGGTGGAAGATCGCTGCCGATAGGGAATGGTTCATGGGCGGATTTGCTTGGACTGGTTTCGACTACCGGGGCGAGCCTACGCCGTACGCCTGGCCGGATATCAATTCTCATTTTGGCATTATGGATATGTGCGGATTTCCAAAAACCGTATATTACTATTATCAATCCTGGTGGACGGACAAGGATGTGCTGCATATTGCGCCGCATTGGAACTGGAAGGGTAAAGAAGGGCAGCCCATACCGGTGTGGGTCCACAGCAATGCTGATAACGTAGAGCTGCTGCTGAATGGGAAGAGCCTTGGGAAAAAGGACATGCCGCGAAACGGACATTTGGAGTGGATGGTGAATTATGCTCCTGGTAAATTAGAAGCTATTGCTTATAAGAAAGGAAAGAAACTGACTGCCGTGGTACAGACTACGGGAGAAGCGAATCGTATTATTGTTAGGGCTGCCAAGGGCAGCCTCACCCTGGATGGCAAGGATGCCACTGTATTCAATATCACCGTGGTGGACAAGCAGGGGCTGGAAGTGCCGGATGCGTCCAACCTGCTTCATTTCTCACTTACGGGCAGCGCCCATATCGTTGGCGTAGGCAATGGCGATCCCAGCAGTCATGAGCCCGATAAGTTTGCCGCCCGGGACTGGCAGCGGAAGCTGTTCAGCGGCAAATGCCAGGTCATTATACAGTCGGATGCGGTGAGGTCACCGGGTGATGTTCTTTTCCGGGCAGAAAGCGAGGGGCTTGTTTCGGGGACTTCGACAGTGCATGGGGTCTTGTAGACAGGATATGTTAGATGGGCGCGGCTGGGTTCTGCATCCTGATGAGGGAAAAGTGCAGCGTGGAACTAGCGACTGCACCAGCCAGGCTGTTCAATTCCGGTGTAAACCGCAGCTCGACGTTCCTTTTTAGCAATTCTTCCATCACATTGTATATGGGGCGTACCGAAAGGGGAGTGACGGGCTTATAGGAGATATAGTAGCCGGCATTCCTGTCAAACAGCGAGAATGTCTCCATGGGGAATTCATAGCTATAGAGTATGGCGCGTTGTATCTCATGCAGCCAGCCCGATTCCACCGTAATGATATATTTGGCGGCGCTGAACCCGAAGAACCTTGTCTTGTCGTCTGAAGATGTTCCCCGGCCTGCGTAATAGGTTATGCGTGGGCAATCTCTTGGCAACAGGTAATTGTGCAGCAATGTATCTGTAATGGCGAAGACGACATTGCGCCTTATGATGCCCGAATAGAAATGGGCGGGTCTGGGTTCGAATGTGCCGATCCTGGGCTGATCGCTGATGTGATACAATTTATTAGGCCTCATGCAGTAGATACAGTAGATATGGCAAACGGGCTCAAGCCCGTTTGCCATTAGTTTAATTTATTTAAGCAGCCACATTTTTGCGTTCACGTCATCTGTACCTCCGAACTGGGAGGTGATGGCCGTATTGTAGTTACTGCCGTTGTACGCGATCTCGTCCTGTGGGTATTGCCAGCGCAGAGGGATCTGGTTATTGGGTGTGCCGATGCCTACGCCGCCCTGACTGAAGGCCGGGATGCCCGTCCGGCGCCAGTTATAAAAGGATTCATACCCGGAGTTCATAAAGAATGCCACATATTTCTGGGTTAGTATCTGGGTCAGCCCATTGGCGGGGTTGTAAACAACATTGGGATTGGCTAAAAATCCATTGATGTCCACCGTCGCTGTACCCAGAACTTTTGATCCGTCTACATTGCTGATCGTCACCGTCTGGCCCTGGGTCAGGCCGTAGACTTTCATGGAGGCATTGATGCCATTCAGATACCATACAGCCGGATCGACGCCCGTAATCCAGCCTCTGTAAGCTGCTTCGGCGATGTTGAAACACATTTCCGGGTACCCGACCACGATATAGGGTTCGGCATTGGCGCCGGATGCGGATGACATATACCGGGTATAGCTTAGGTTGGAGTACTTGCCGTCGGCAGAGAAATTGGACATAAGCCCCTGGGATTTACTGATGTCTTCCCCGACATAAGCGGTGAAGTCGCTGGCCTGTTTACCGCCGGTGATCTGCGCGGGTGCAGGTATTGTCAATGTATATACCCGGGGGTCACTATAGGCCGCCGTCACATTAAAGAACACCTGGGCGATGTTTTCACAGTTGTTGTACGGTGCGTAGCCTGAGCGATTGGGAGGATACAGGGTTGTAGCCGTATAGCGATACACCATATTGTCGCTGTTGGAGGTCATAATGGGGTAGGTGGCAGGATTGCTGATGATGTTCGCAAACTGGGTTTTGATATTCAGGTCCGCGTTGTCGTCCGCCCTTTTGCTAAGGCTGATCAATACCCGCAGCTTGTACGTGTTGATCAGTTTCTGCCATTGCAGGTATGTCAGGCCGTAAATGTCTCCGACAGCGTCCACCAGTTTGCCTGAATTGCCGGCGGCTGCTACCAGGGTGCCCATCAATGTGTTGGCGGTATCCAGCAGCGCCAGGCAGTTTTTGTAGACGTCATGCTGTTTGTCGTACACCGGGGTGAGACTGCCGGTGCCTGCCTGGGACATGGGTATATCTCCCACCCGCTGTGTCAGCCAGATAAAGGCATAAGCTTTATAGAATTTGCTCAATGCAAAATAGACATTGGTGGTGTTGCCATATTGTTTCAGCGCCTGCTCTTCGAGCTTGTTGCAATACCGGATGACGTCATAGGTGTGGTTGGTATTGGACCAGTTGTAAGAATTGGACCCGAAATAGTAGGCGTAATTGGAGACGATGTTCTGGTTATACTTGTACACCTGGGATATGATGGGCTCTTCCTCCCGCATCGTGTTGGCGGTGATGTGATTGAGGATGAGCGACACAGGGACCGTGGAGTTTTCCGGCGCCACATTGGGATTGGACAGCAGATCGCCCTTCTGGCAGCTGCTGGCTCCCATTAGGATGACCGATAAAACTATAAAGAGATTTCTATATGTTGTTCTCATATAATTCGATTTTTTTTATTAAAAGGATACGTTGATGTTGAAACCAAAACGCCTGCCTGTCATGCTTTGCAATGAACCGCCGTTGTTGAGGCTCCGGTCGGTGTCGTTGTACCCGGATGCAAACGCATCGAGATCGATGTCCTTCCTCTTGGCAAAATACAGGAGGTTCCTGCCTACGAGGGAGAAGGTGAGGCCTTTGATATAACGGCTGCCGGACAGGAACTTTTCCGGAAGTGAGTATCCCAGCGACACTTCCCGCAATTTGGCGAAACTGCGGTCTGTCATCCAATATTCGGTGACGTTGCCTATGCCGGAGGAGATGAACTGCTGCACGGTGGTGGCAACATCGTTGTCTGCAAGGTTGAGGTCTTTCAGGTTGGTGATCTCTCCTCCGCTGTATACGGGCGTACCGGAAACGATCTTTTTACCTGGTGCTATATACTTTGGGGTAGGCGCCACAGTTCCGGTGGAAGTGGTCTGCCATTCCGCCAGGCGGGCTTGCCCAAAGGCGCCGGATGCGCTCTCGATAGCGGTGCCGCCGTTCATGCCGTCCTTGTATACCTCATCCCAGATCCTGCCGCCAATCCTTCCGTCGAACTGGAAGCTGAAGATAAAGTTGTGATAGGTGAACTTGTTGCCAAAACCAAAGGTATAATCAGGGTTGGCATATCCCAGGAATGTATTGTTGCCGATGTCCGAAGGACCTCTCAGCGGCAAACCCCCACTATAAATGATGTTTTTATCGGCATCCCTTACAAAGCCACCGCCATAGATGGCATCGAGTCTTTCTCCTTTCTTATAGTAATGTCCGTTGATCCCGATATCAGGCATGTTGCCATAGATCTCATCCAGGGTCTCTTTATATGTAGAGAAATTGATCATCACGTCCCAGTTCAGGCCCCTGTTGCTTCGTAATGGCGAGCCCGTAAGCGATACTTCGAACCCTTTCTTCATGGACGTGATGGCATTTACATTCTCATTAGTATAGGTCGTAGATGAGGCAATGGGTAAGGCGAATATCTGGGGACCATTTTTGCTGGTGAAGTAGGTCACGTCGAGGCCAAGCCTGTTCTTCAGGAATTTCATATCGATACCTGCCTCATAAGAAGTAACCTGGAAGGGCTTCAGGGCAGGGTCGGCTATGATACTGCTGAAACTGACTCCGGGAGCATTGTTATAATAGGACACCAGGCTATAGGCATTCTGATTGGCATAAGTTGGACCGTCATAGGAGCTATAAAGGTCCGTTCCATATCCCAGCAGGGAGTTGGTGCTGGAGCCTGTGACCTGGGTATAGGCAGAAGCAACCGTGGGCGAGGTCAGGCCACCCTTGACCGCTGCGAAAGAGCCGCGTACCTTCAGGAAGGAAATGGCCGTCGGCAGCTGGACATAGTCGCTGACCACCGAACTGAGCGATACCGATGGATAGAAGAAGGTATTGTTACCCGAAGGCAGGGTGGAGAGATGGTCCACACGTCCCGTATTGGACAGGGTCAGGTATTTGTCAAATGTCAGGTCGAAAGAATAGAATCCGCTGTAGACCTGCATTTTGGATCCCCAGGTAAAGGGCGAGTACGGCTGCTGCGAGTTGGTCAATGCATAGACGTTCGGGACAGCGAGGGCTTTGGTAGTGCCATATAGCGAGTTGTAGGTAAAGGAACGTTCGCTGCCGCCGGCAAATGCTGCAATATTGAATCGTCCGAGCTTTTTGGCGTAGTTCAGGATCAGGTCCGTATTGTTCTCGAAAAGGTGGCGCCTGTCTTCGCGATAGTCGCCATACCATCCAAAATAATACCAGGGGGTATAGGTATTCAGGTTGATGCCCGCCGGAACCTGCTCCGTGCGTGTTTGGTCCCAGGTGGTTACCTGTGTACGCAGGGCCAGGTTCAGGTCCTTGTTGAATTTATAGATCAGACGGGCATAGCCGTTGATGTCCGTCTTGTCATGGGAACGCAGCCATTTTTTGGCAATGAACCAGGCGCTGTTCTCCCGTCCATACTCCTGGGCATAGGGTATCAGGTCGGGAACTCCCTGGGGACCTTTATAGATATTTTTCAGGTCATCGATGTTATAATCAACCGAGCCATATACTTTGAACATGTAGATATAAGAGTTGGGGCCGTAATTCGCATCCGGGATATTGGGCGAATACTGTTTGTTGAGATTTACACTGACCTCAAAGCGCAGTTTGTCGGAAAGATCGTATCCTGTATTGACAGCCAGGCTGTAGGAATGCAGTTTTGTATTCGGGGCCGTACCTTTCTGGTTCATGTTTGATATGGATATCCGCGTGTCGGAACGATCGGTGGCCGTGGTGAGGGATACATTGTTGGTATTGATGATCCCGGTCTCCATAAACTTGTGGAAGTTATTCACTCCACGTGCGATCCAGGGAGTAGCCGTTCTGACGCCTTTGACAGGGTCCCAGGCCCCATCGTATTGTTTGACAGGCTGACCTTCGAAGCGGGGCCCCCATTCGGGCAAACGTTGTTTATTGTCATACAATACGTCGCCATAGCTATACGCAAAGGCCTTGCCGCGACCATATTCCACCTGGGACTTTGGCTCGGCGATGAACCCATTTTCGAACATAGTGCTGCTATTGACATCCACCTGCCAGCCATGCGTACTTTTCCCGCCCCGTTTGGTGGTGATGACGATGGCGCCATTCAATCCTCTGAAGCCGTATACAGCCGCTGCGTTGGCTCCTTTCAGGACCGTATAGGATTCGATGTCGTCCGGGTTGATATTCCAGGTGTCCGTGTTCACGGGCACGCCGTCTATAACGAACAAAAGGTCTTTACTGCCACGAAGGACCAGGTCGGGGCGACCCAGCATTTCCGTGTTGGCGCCTACCGACAGGCCGGCGATCTTACCCGCCAGGGAGTTGATGGGGTTGGCGTCACGCGCTTTCGTGAGGTCGGCGCCTTTGACTTCCTGCACGGAGTAACCCAGCCTCTTTGCTTCTTTTCTAACACCCATGGCAGTGACGACTACTTCGGACATCTGTTTGTTGTCTTCTAACAACTGTACGCTTAGCGTCGTCTGATCACCTACCGACACTTCCTGGGTAGCCAATCCGATGTAGGAAATCACCAGGATGGGGTTTGCTCCGCTGACCCGGACAGTGAACTCTCCATTTCCATTGGTCTGTGTACCTCCTTTGCTTCCTTTCTCCCTTACTGTTGCGCCTTCAATTGCTTTGCCTGCGGAAGTGGTGACTGTACCTTGCACCGTCCTGTTCTGGGCATAAGAGCTGCCCATCATAAAGACAAGAATGAGCAAAAAAGCAACACTCCTGCCACATAAGCTAATTAGTCTCTTGTTCATTTAGATTGTTAGTTAAATAGTTTAGAATGTAAATCAGGAGCAAAGATGAAATCAGGGTGTAACGATTACGACATTGCCAGCAGGGAAGGACGGGGAAAGGTATTTCCCGTGTGGGAAAAACGTCAATTATTCGTAAATAATTGATTTGTAAATAGTTGAAGTATTAACGAACTATTGCCTTATTGTTACCAAACCATTACGATGCCAGTTGGCCTTCTTCTAAAAGGAGCGAGACCTGCACTTTGCGATAGGCGGATGGAGTAAGATTGGTGACTTTTTTGAAGTAGTTATTGAAGGATGATTTTGAGTTAAAGCCGCAATCGTATGCCAGGGAGAGAATGCTGACCTCGATATAAGGGTTCTTCAGCTTTTCAACGGCTTCATTGATGCGATATTCGTTGATGAATGTATAAAAATTCTTTTCGAACCTTTCATTCAACAGCTGGGTAAGATGATGTTTTGGGATCTTGCTTTTTTCGGACAGCGCTTCCAGGGAGACCCCTGCTTCCAAATAGATCTTGCTTTTCTCCATGAACTGCCTCAGGGACAATTCATATTGATGCATCATCTGGTCGTCCAATGCGGATTTTTTGTATTGCTTTTCTTTTGGCAATACGGAGATGTCGGGGATAGTATCTGTCTTAACAGGACCGGTCTCCGGTATTTCCGCTGTCCGGATCTTGTAACGCAGGATCATAAAAGGCAGCGGAGTAAAACATATATATGGTATCAGCCGCAGGTCGAAGTCATATAAACCTGTTCGGATGATCCGGATCGTGGTTATTGATAATCCGAGTATTACACCAATGAGCATGATACAGGCAATACGTCCAAGCAGTTTTGTCCCGATGGCGGGCGGCTGATCCTGCCCGGATGTTCTTTTGTATAATAACCGCAGCGTGAGGGCCGGGTAAATAGACAGGGAACTGATCACCAGCCAATGATACCATTGGGCATATCGTGTAATAAAGTCGGCCGACAGGATATGGAACAGATAACCGGCACTGCCTGTAAAATATAATAAAGTGAACAGGGAGAAAGGAAGCATATGCCAGAATATGCTCCGGATGCCCGGTGGCCGTTGGAGAAGAACCAGCGCCGTCATGTAGATCAGGGGGCCATAAGATAATCCAAAGCCTGTGGCATTATGGCCATATAAGAATGAATTCCTTAGTGCAATGAGTATAAAGAGCTTTGTCCCCAGGTGAAAGAAAATGATGATCAATATGACATTCAATAACTGCTCGAAGCTGTCCTTTAGTCGCAGGATATTAAAGGTATAGATAGCGATGGCTGTCTGCGCGAGTATGCAAGAGGTGGCGATTGTGCTGATCATGCGTAGTTAGCTTGGAGCCGTAAAACTATTCAATATGATGTTACGGATATATTAATTAATTGATATATCTATCGTTTTTTTATAAATATCTATTTCATAACATGCAGTTAATATCTGCTTTCGATATTGAATGATAAATAATATGTTATCATGTTAAGGAATTTCCTGTTATCGTTTATGATCCTGCCTTTTATAGGGATGGCACAGGTGAAGGACAGCGCACGGCGTGAAATAAAATTGCAGGGCGCTATCAATTTCAGGGACATCGGGGGGTATCCAACAAAGGATGGGGGGCATGTGAAATGGGGAAAGATCTATCGATCGGCCGCCCTCAACAATCTCACTCCTGATGACCTGCGGGAACTGCAACATTTGTCATTAGCTTTTGTAGCGGACTTCCGGGGGCCTTATGAAGTGCGGGTGGCGCCGGACAGGCTACCGGTGAATGTTACCCGCCTGTCGCTGCCAGCGGGGAGCGAGGCTATCGGCGATACCGGCTACATGCGCAACATGATACAGCGGATGCGGATAAGTGACTCCGTGATGTATGATTTTTACGGCGATGTCGCTCCATTTCATGCCCGGTACGAACCCGTATTCGAGGAACTGCTGACATTGAATAAAGACAGCGCTCTGCTGTTTCATTGTACTGCAGGCAAGGACAGGACGGGAATTGCCGCTGCGTTGATACTTTATGCGTTGGGTGTGGACGAGCAAACTATTATGAATGATTATGCAGCTACGAACTACTATCGTGATGCGGAGAACAAACGGGCCATTGCAGGAATGATGAAGATTTATGGTCTTAGTGAGGCTGCGGCTACCAACATGATGGCAGCCCGGGAAGATTATTTGAGGGCTACTTTTGCCGCTATAAGGGCAAAATATGGAACGGTGGATTATTATCTGGAAAAAGAAATGGGGTTAGATAAGGAGAAATTAAGGAAGCTGAGAAGCTTGTATGTGGAGTAGAGCTTTCTGATGAAATATTACGATAACGTTTTCGTAGAAAACCCGGAGGGGAGTATAAAAATCCGTAATTTTCCGATGTATCAACTGCCTGTCAATGAATAAGGTAAACCTCAAGCAACTGGCGAAAGAGTTAAACCTAAGCGTATCCACCGTATCCCGTGCTCTGCGGGATAGCTGGGAGATCAGCACACCAACCAAGCAGAGAGTCTTTGATCTGGCAAAGAAAATGAATTTTCAACCCAATCCTTACGCCAGCAGTCTCCGTAAACATCGTAGCCGTACAATTGCCGTAGTCATTCCGGAAGTGGCCAATAATTTTTTTGCGCTGGCGATAAAGGGGATCGAGACCATTGCCCGGGAGAAAGGATATCATGTACTGATATATCTTACGAACGAGGATGGTAGCGAGGAGATGTCGGTGGCTGCCAATTTGCAGAGCGGGCGGGTAGATGGGGTGATCCTTTCGATGTCGGGTGAGACGGGGGATGTCCGTCATTTGATGGAGCTGCAGCAGCGGAACATACCCCTGGTATTTTTTGATCGTGTCTGCGACAGCATAGAGGCGCCCAAGGTGGTGACCAATGATTATGAGAGCGGGTTTGTCGCGACCGAGCATCTGATCAAGGCCGGCTGTCAGCGGATAGCGCATCTGACCATCTCCATGGGCCTTTCCATTTCCCACAAAAGAATGAAGGGATATACGGATGCGCTGTTGAGATATGACAAACCTTATGAGGATACTATGATCGTCCATTGTGAGGGCAGCGATGAGGAGAATTTTTTAAAGATAAGGGACCTGCTGGCTTCTGATCAGCGGCCCGACGGGATTTTTGCCTCTGTGGAAATGCTGGCAGTACAGGTGTATCATGCCTGTCGCGAATTGGGGCTGGAGATACCCCGGGATGTCAAGGTCCTCGGGTTTTCCAATTTAGTTACGGCAAGCCTGCTGAGTCCTGCTTTGACGACCATTGCCCAGCCTGCCTATGAGATGGGGAAGGAGGCGGCTACTATTTTGTTCAGGCGTCTGGAGAAGAAGTACATCCTTACGCCGGACCATCGTGTAATACTGCCTGCGCGCCTGGAGGTGCGAAGCTCGACGCTGTAAGCCCGAATGTTTGGGCCAGCAACTCGTAGGAGCGTAGTCTGTCCTCGAAATGTTCTGTAAAAGTGCTGATCACTATTTCATTTACGTCCGCCTGTTCGGCGAGCGCGGTAAGTTGTTTCCGAATTTGTTCGGGGCTGCCGACTGCCATGCGCTGACGGTTGAACAATACCCGTTGCCATTCCGCCTCTGTATAGAGATGCTCTTTTGCCAGTGCGTAGCTGGGTATCTCATCGAACCTTCCTCTTTCGAAATTATACAGTCTGTAATCCATGACAGCCTGTACTTCTTCCACTTTCTGCGGGTCGTCGGAGCAAAAGGCGAATATGCCTATGCTGGCCCTTGGGGAGGACAGATGGGGGGAGGGGCGGAATTTTTCTTTATAGGCGCGGATGGCGGTGTCGGCTCCGATGGGGTTGATGAACCGAGCATAGGAGAGGCTCATCCCAAAATGGGCGGCGAGATAGGCGCTTTCGCCGCTGGAGGTGAGCATCCTGATGTCGGGTCTTGTAGCGATACGGGGGATAGCCCGCACTTTCCCATGGATGGTGCCTGATGTGCTGGCGTCGGAAAGGAAGGCGTCCAGGTCTTTGAGCTGGTTGATATATTCCTGTGGATCGAAGGTATTGGAGGGGTTGAGCAGCTGGGCGGTGATACGGTCGCCTCCCGGTGCGCGGCCCAGGCCGAGGTCGATGCGATCGGGGTAGAGGGCTTCCAGCAGGCGGAAGTCTTCTGCTACTTTTAGGGTGCTGTGGTTGGGGAGCATGATGCCTCCGCTGCCCAACCGGATATGTTTGGTCTCTGCTGCCAGGCGGGCGATGAGTATTTCAGGGGAGGCGCCTGCGAGGGTGGTGGTATTATGGTGTTCGCTTAGCCAGTAGCGGCGGTAGCCCAGGCGGTCCGCCCACCGGGCCAGCTGAATGGTCTCCTGGAGGGCTTCGGATGCGTCACTGCCCGCCCGGATGGGGGATTGGTCAAGGACGCTGAGCTCGAGTGTAGGTTGCATAGTGAGAATAACATTTAATAAAACGAAAAGTTGGAATTTTTTTGCGCTGCGGATAGATGCGGAAAAAAAAGTACCTTCGCTGCGGTGATAAAATATCCCGTTACGATAGTATTGATCCTGTTGATGGCTGTACAGTCCTTCAGCAAATGGTGCGTGATCCTCGAATACCAGGTCAATAAGGAGTTCATCGCCAAAAACCTGTGTATCAATCGGGCAAAGCCCTCATGTTGCTGTCAGGGAAAGTGTTATCTCAATAAAAAGATGGCTGCTGACCAGTCGGATCAACAGACTCCCGGTAAAGGCGGCCAAAAAGAAGAGACTACCCTGCAGCTTTTCGAAGAGAACGATCTACTTCCGCAACCATTTATGGTGGGGGTAAATATTATACATTCCACACGATATATCGATCCTTTCACGCAGGATCATTCCCTCTCCCAATTCGAACCTCCACAGCAAAGTTAAGTTACCCTGGACCCCGTTTCCTCCTCGGTCGGAACCTTGCGGTCCCAGACAACGGACCTGTGGTCCGTCCGAAGACATTTGGCGCCTTTTCATTTTTAAAAGTGGAAAGTTGGCACAGTTGTGTCCAACTTAAATCAACAGACGATGAAAATTTATTACAGAGCGGGCCTATCGGTCTGGCTGCTGCTGTATGCCTGCGCGTGCTTTTCCCAAAATAATGCAGGCGAAAAAGAACAGGATTCGCTGGCAATGCCGGCCAATATACTTCAGCAGCTGATCGTGTCGGGCAATCGAACCATACAGAAGCGTACGGAAGCTCCTATAGCTATCAGCATCCTTAACGCACAAACGATCAAAGATACCAAGGCTAATCAACTGGATCAATTACTCAACAAGGTGACGGGTGTATTTATGGTGGACCTTGGCAATGAGCAGCATGAAATGAGCATTCGCCAACCCATGAGCACCCAAAGCCTTTTCCTATACCTGGAGGATGGTCTGCCCATCCGTACCACGGGTATATACAATCACAACGCGCTACTCGAGATGAATATGCCGGCTGTGCGGCAGATCGAGATCATCAGAGGGCCTGCCTCCTCTCTTTATGGGGCCGAGGCTATTGGTGGGGCCGTGAACATGATCACGCAGGCGCCTCCGGCCGGGTCCGGCGGATATGTCGGCGTGCAAGGCAATAACAACGGATATAAAAGGGTCGATGGACAGGCGGGGGCACAGCTAGGTAAATGGGGGCTTATCGCCAGCGGCTATTATGCCAATCGCACCAACGGGCCTATTCAATATAGCGACTTTCATAAGACAGCTTTTACCTTCCGGGCCGATTACAAGGCCGGCGACCGTCTGACCTGGAGCAATAGTCTCACTTATGTCAACTATTACAGTGATATGTATGGCTCGCTGGACAGCGCACATTTTGCACAGAAGAATTATAATACTCCGTACTCCTTTACCTATCGGAAAGTGCATGCATGGCGCGCCAGGAGCCAGATCGATTACAAATGGAGCAGTCAGGGAGAGTCAAGGGTTGTGCTGGCGTACAGGAATAACAGCATCGGGCAGAACCCTTCCTATTATATCAAGAACAACAGGATAAACCCCCTCCTGGCGGACGGGCAGATCAATAACAGCTCCTTCCATTCCTTTATCATGCTGTTGCAGCATCAGCAACGATTTCGCTGGCTGGGCAGCAAGCTGATCGCAGGGTTCAGCACGGACATCAGCCCGAGCGCTTATGTCGCCAACTATATACGGATAGCGCGTGACAGTAAAGGAAATTATCTGAACTATACGCCGACGGATTCCCTGTTGAGCAATTATGCGACAGGCATCAATAACCTGGCTTCCTATGTGAACTATGAGATGACGCCTTTTTCGGGTCTGAGGGTAGTGGCGGCGTTACGGTATGATTATTATCATTATAATTTTCGCAACTATCTGCCTTCTTCAGCTTCCACAGGCGCTCCCAATGCCCGGAATGATTTTAACCGACTGACGCCAAAGCTGGGGCTCACCTATAATTACCGTCAAATGGGCATATATTTCAACTATAGCCAGGGTTATGTGCCGCCACAGGTGACGGAATTATACAATGGGGTAAAAGTTCCTTACCTGCAGCCTCAGACTTTTTACAACTATGAAGTGGGCGGCTGGCTCTCCCTACTGGAGAACAGGCTGTATGCTGACTGGAGCCTTTATCGGCTGGACGGCGCCAACCAGATCATCTCGGTGAAGCAGCCGGATGGCAGTTTTCTCAACCAGAATTCCGGCAAGACCCGTCATCGGGGTATCGAGTATGGCATTACCTACCGACCTGATAAGGAATGGACGTTGAGGGTCAGCGGCAGCAATGCGGATCACGTGTTTGTCGTGCAGTATGAGAATAATAAAGATTACAGCGGTAAACAAATGGCGGCAGCCCCTCATTTTATCGCCAATGCGGAGTTGACCTGGCGGCCTGCCTTTTTGAAAGGGTTCCGTTTTTCCGTAGAAGGTCAGCATCTGGGGAAATATTGGATGGACGACGCCAATACAACCCGATATAATGGATTCGATATCGTGAATTTCCGTACGGGGTATCAGTGCAAGGGCTGGGAGATATGGGTGAATGCCCTCAATACCCTCAATACGTATTATGCCTCTCTGGCCAGTAAGTCCTCTTATGGATACAGCTATAACCTGGGCGATCCGCGTGAAGTGACGCTGGGGCTGTCCTGGCGGTTTGGTAAACAATGATTTTTATGCGAAAAAAAATATTTCAGCTGCATCGCCGTCTGTCCATCATCATTGCCATTCCCGTTCTTTTGTGGGCATCCAGCGGCTTTATGCATCCTATCATGACCAATATCCGTCCCGCCATTGCCACGCAGGGGATCATGACGGTGGCTGTCGATACAGGTAGGATACGGTACCCCCTCGCAAAGGCGCTTAAGGAGCATCATCTGGACAGCCTGTCCAATTTCAGGCTGGTGCATATCGATACGAACTGGTTCTACCAGGTGCAGCCCCTGGCGGGGGCGGGCGGCCCTGGTGGCAGAGTTGCTATTCCTATTTATATCAGCTGTACGAATGGGAATATACTTACGGCCGGAGATTGGCTGTATGCGCAATATCTGGCGCGGCAATTCCTCGAAGGGGGAGGGTCCAACGCGCGTGCGACCCGTGGGACAACGGGAGTACGCGATGGCGGACAAGGGATGACGCATGACTGTTGCGGCGCCGCCACTGACATTGTCCTGAACCCTGTGAAGGGCGCCAGAGTTGCCAATGTATCGCTGGTGAGCCATTATGACGACGAGTATAAGTCGATCAACCGGCTGTTGCCTGTCTACAGGGTATCATTTGAGCGAGCCGACGGGATCCGTGTCTATGTCGAGACCACACAGGATCGATACTCCTTTGCGATGGACGATCGACGGGCGGTATTTGATGAGATCTTTCGGCTTTGTCATACCTGGGGATGGCTGGACGCCCTGGGTAAAGGGCGGCTGGCGGTCGAAATGCTGATAGCGCTGACCGCGCTCTTTACGGCCGTGCTGGGTATCTACATCTTTTTTACGACACGCGGTTCCGGGGCGCATGGCGCAAGACGCAATCATCGTTATACGGCTATTACAGCGGCCTTGTTTACCTTATTGTGGGCCTTTAGCGGGAGCTATCATGCATTGTCCAGGTTCAGGGAGGATGTACGGGACCGGTATGCCATGGATACCCGTCTGGCGGCGGAGTCGGCGGAGTTCGATATCGCGCGATTGCAGGCGGCATGCAGGCGACCTGTCACCAATGTAAGTATGGTAGTGATAGATGGTGAGCGCTATTGGCGGGTATCTTTGTTGCCGGAGAAAATGGCGATGCATAAAGATCTGATGAAAGAGATGAAGGCCAGCCTTGCGCCTGTTGCCTATGTCCGGGTCAGGGACTATGCCGTGCTCGCGGATGGGGATGCCCGTTATGCCGCCTGGATGGCAACCCGGTTCAGCGGGTATCCGGCTGGTGAAATAAAAAAAGTGGAGCCCGTCACCTCTTTTGGGGACGAGTATAATTTTACCGACAAGCGGCTGCCTGTGTGGAAGGTGAGCTATGAGCGGGATCATCATGTACGGTATTATGTGGAGACGGGTTCGGGAAAGCTGGCTTCACGGGTGGATGATCTCGTGGCGGCAGAGGGGTATAGCTTTTCCGTATTCCACAAGCATCATTTTATGGACTGGGGCGGCAAGAAGGTGCGAGACGCCAGCACGATGTTCTGGGCATTTGCACAGGTGGTGATGGTGGTGATAGGGCTGATCTTCTGGCTGAAACGGCGGCGGTCACTCCGTTCGTAAACTATCGACGGGGTTTGCAAGAGAGGCTCGCCAGGTCTGAGAGAGAATGGTGATCAGCCCGATGAAAAGAAGGAAAAGGAAGCAGGCAATGGCGCCGACGAGCCCATTTCCCACCCGGTGGACAAAGTTTTGAAGAAAGAGGACGCTCATGGTATAGCCAATGGGCACGGCAATGACGCCTGCGATAAGCAGCAGCTTTATAAACCGTCCCGACAACATGACGACGAGTTGGCGGCTGCTGGCGCCAATGACCTTGCGTATGCCTGTCTCTTTACGGCGGGTCTCTACCGCATAGATCACCAGACCGAGGAGACCGAGGGTAGCTATCCCCAGTGCTATAAAAGCCAGATAACCCAGTAAGGAGATCGTAGCGCGCTGCGAGTCGTTCTGTGCAATCGTCTCATCCAGCCAGTCGATGGTGAGGCCTGTGGTGGGAGCCAGGGTCCTGCCGGCATCCGCCATACGTTGTGTCATCGTGCGCTTGTTCGTACCATCTGTGCCGACATAAAGGAATTTGCATACTTCGGGCTTATTCCGGAATGCCATGGGGTTTATCGGCTTGCCGGCATTCTCGTATTTGAAATCGCCAACGACACCAATGATCTCGAGTGAGACGGAGTCGTTGACCGATAACTTTTTTCCCAGCGCATCGTCCGGACGGGCAAAACCCAATGCGCCGGTGGCGCGGACATTGAGGATGATCTCCCTTTCACCAAGCGTGTCCCGTCTGGGGCTGAAATTCCTTCCCGTCAGCAGGCGTATATCCATGGAAGGGATAAATGCATCATCGGTGAAGAAGTTGTCGAGGGTGATAGGGTCTTTTGGACGGGGACCTATCCATGCCTGTGAGCGCATCCCGGAGAAGTGAGGAGTGAATGGAACGGATAGGGCTGATACGGTCCGGACGCCGCTGATCATGGCGATCCGGGGTGCGACGAGATCCCGCTTCATTCCTTCCAGGGGTATCACCGCTACATTGTTTGGTGAAAAGCCGGGATCCTCCGACTGCAAAAAAGCGAACTGTCTGAAAAAGGTAGTCAGGAATATGATGGCCACCAGCGAGAGGCTGTATTGAAAGACGATGAGACTCTTCTGGAGGCTGACCTTGCCAAAGATGCGGGCGGTGACCAGGTTTTTCAGTACACGCACCGGCTTGAAGGCGGACAGGATCCATGCCGGGGCGACACCGGCCAGCACACCCGTGAACAAGGCAAATCCGATGGTATATAGTATGTAGGGCGCGTTGTATTTCCAGGCGGAGGGTATCATTTCGTAACCATCGTTAAATGGTGCATAGCGAATGATGATAGCGAGCAACAGCCAGGCAAAGATCAGGGCCAGCAGGGCCTGCAGGACCGACTCCACTACATATTGTATAAAGATCTGGTAACGTCGTGCGCCCACGATCTTTCTTACGCCCACCTCCTTTGCACGGGTGAGTGCGCGGGCGATGGTGAGATTGGTGTAGTTGAAACAGGCGGCAATGAGGATGATCAATCCGATGTATACGCCTACCATCAGTTTGTTCCAGGTGGTGCCACCGCCGATGTCATTGTATAATGAGTCGTCGGCAGGCCTGATCTTTTTAATGGATTGTAAAGAGAAAGATGTCTGGCCTTGCTTGTTCTCCTTGTTCCAGGGCTGAACGATGGCCTGCAATTGTCCGGACAATCTTTTGCTGCCGTCCGCATTCTTCAATAAGACATAGGTGTAGCCCGAATAAAAACTGTTCCAGTCCGCGGAGTTTGCGGGTAACGCTCCTTTTCTCTCGAGTGTGGGTATGCTGGATGCGGATGCATATGCGTCGAAGTCGATATGTGATTTGCCGGGAGCGTCCTTTAGCACGCCAGTGACGACGAAAAGACCAAGACCGGGTACATCGATGGATTTGCCCATGGCAGGCTTAGCTCCGAAAAAGTTTTTGGCCGTGGTGGCGGACAGGACAAGGGAGTTGGGCTGCTGAAGGGCTGTTGCCGGATTGCCCTGAGCCAGTGTAAAGCCGAAGACCTGGAAGAAGGAGGGTTCTGTAAATGCGCCGTTGAGATATAGTTCCTTCCCATTTTCAGTTTTGGCATTACCCTTACAGGCTGGATAGATGTTCACCACCTGTGCGATGTTGTCCGTGTCGGTGAGTAAACTATTGTACAAAGGCAGCGGGGTGCTGGCCAGCCGGAAGCGATTGCCATTGTTCTGACGATATTCGCTGGTGATACGGTAGGTCCTTTCCGGGTGCGGGTGAAAGGTATCGTAGGACAGATCGACCTGCATGATCACCATTTGCATCATGCCTATCGACATGCTCAGGCCGAGGCCAAAGAGGTTGATAAACGTTAGCAGTTTATTCTTTTTCAGATTCCTGTACGCGATCTTCAAATAGGTCGAGAGCATGTGAGCGATTTATGGGCATAAAGATGCCATTTTTATTCCATAAACATATTGTGATGTATATCAGTCGTTTATGTACGAGATGGTTTAGGCATTGACCATTAGCGGACATGGGATTGTTCGCATTCGATACAAAACAAACGAGTTGCCTGCCGGATGAGGGCTGACCGTTCATCCTGATTTTTTAAGAATTGAATTAGAACCTGTCTGATATTGATGATAATGTCCTAATTTGCAACTTAGTTTCAAAAACTACTTGACTCGACAGCCTATCATACGATCTTTATTAGCAGGAATAATGCTCGCGTTATTTGCGCTGGGCGTCACTCCTAAGATCGCTATACATGATCTTGTCGCACATCACCAGGACACTCACTTGTCGTTGGATCATGGGAAAGCCGCCCAGTTGAATGTGGCTGGTTTTCATTGTGCGACCGACAACCTGGTCGTAGAGTCTCCCTTCGTCCATCATTCACTGTCCCTTCAACTGGGCGTCAGGCCTTCTTTCCCGGTGCATGGACCGGTGTCCCTGGAAGAGCCTGTTTCCTTTACTCATCCTCTTTTCGGACTGCGCGGACCACCTGCAGCATGATGGCCTGACCGTCATCCGATTGGCGTCATTTCTTTCCTGCTTGGGGTAAACTCATTTCCGCTGTTTCATCGATGATCTGGGCAGGAATGTTAGCCTGCGTAAATTTTTTTTGATGAATTTTAATAATAATGGAATCTCTTATGACTCAGATTAAATTTTATTCTTATTCGGTGGTATTACTTTTGATACTAATGCTTGGAGATTTGAAGCATGCCGATGCGTCGGGTTTTCCCGCCGGTGGCTCCCTCTCCGGGCGGATTACAGAGAAAGATAAGGGCGCCGGTGTCCCGAGCGCTTCGGTGTATATACCGGACCTGAAACTCGGGGCTTTCACGGACAGCAATGGCTATTACAAGTTCAACAATCTGCCTTCCGGCAGCTACCTCGTGGAAGTTCACTCTGTTGGGTATAGCACTATCACTAAGACCATATCTATCAGCGGACCGGTGACGCAAGACTTCGTCCTGGCAGATCAGTATGTAGAGGAGAGCCCCGTGGTCGTAACGGGACTTTCCAAAGCCACCCAGATCAAGCGGAGTCCTGTGCCCATTGTCGCCATCAACCATGAATATATTGCTACCAACCTCAGCACCAATATCATCGATGCCATTGCGAAGGTTCCCGGCGTAAGCGCACTCACCACCGGTCCCAATGTATCGAAGCCCTTTATACGCGGGTTGGGATACAATAGGATACTCTCTTTGTACGATGGTGTCCGGCAGGAAGGCCAGCAATGGGGCGATGAGCATGGCATCGAGGTGGATCAGTATGGAGTGGACAGGATAGAATTGATCAAGGGACCGGCCAGCCTGACATACGGCTCGGATGCCCTGGCAGGAGTGGTCAATCTGATCCCAACACCGGCTGCACCGGAAGGCAAGATGATAGGGAATATCCTTGCCGAATACCAGACGAATAACCGTCTGTTCGGCGGCTCGGCCATGCTCGGCGCTACAAAGAATGGTTTCGAGTGGATGGGTAGATTCTCCCACAAGCAGGCTACCAACTACACGAACAAGGCCGATGGGAGGGTATACAATACCGCTTTTAACGAGACAGATGCCAACGTGGCCCTGGGGCTTCATCGTAAATGGGGATATTCCCACCTCAGTCTTAGCCTGTTCGACGATCTACAGGAAATTCCTGATGGCAGCCGCAATATGGCCACCGGGAAATTCACCAGGCAGGTGGCGGAAAATGAGGATTCTACGGCTAATGTCAACAGGCCCATCGTTCCGGATAATGAGCTGACCTCGTATTCCATGACCGTTCTTCACCAGCATGTACAGCATTACAGGGTATACAGCACCAATATTTTTACCCTGGGGAACAGCCGCCTGGCCGTCAACCTCGGCTACCAGCGCAGTGTCAGAAGGGAGTTCAGCCATACATCAGCCCCTGATGTAGCAGGATTGTTCCTCCAACTGAATACCTTGTCTTATGATATTAAATACTATTTTCCTGAATGGAATGGCTGGAACCTTACGGCCGGTGTGAACGGCATGTACCAGGACAATACGGTGACCAGGGGCACGGAATTTGTTATCCCTTCTTATCATCAGTTCGACGTCGGTCCTTTTGCGCTGATCAAAAAAACCATTGGTCAGTGGGATATTGCAGGCGGCATCCGGTGGGATAGCCGTTCCTTCACCAACAAGCAACTATATACGAAGCCCGATGCCACGACAGGATTCGACAAGCCTGTATATGGCGCGGACACCGCAGGGGCAGACTTCCATTTTCCGAATTTCACCCAGACCTTCACCGGTGTCTCAGGAAGTCTCGGCGTCACCTATAATGTGACGGAGCAGTTCTCCCTCAAAGCTAATATTTCCAGGGGCTACCGGGCTCCGAATATTGCCGAGATCTCCGCCAACGGCGTACATCCCGGCACCAATATCTACCAGATCGGGAACAGCAGCTTCAAATCCGAGCTCAGCCTCCAAGAAGACCTGGGTGTCGAATACACCTCGAAGTATTTGGGATTTGGACTGAGCGTTTTTTCCAATAATATCTCCAACTATATTTTTAATCAGCGATTGCTGAGCGCAAATGGCGGGGATTCCATCATCGTTATCGGCAACCAGACCTATAAATTCCAACAGGGCAAGGCGCAGCTTTATGGCGGGGAGTTCAGCCTGGACATTCATCCTATCAAAAGCCTGCATTTCGAAAATACCGTTTCAGCTGTATATGGGCAAAACAAGTCGACGCCTCTATCCAAGTTGAGTCCGGACAGCACCAAATACCTGCCTTTCATCCCTCCGGTGCATGGGCTGTCGGAATTGCGGTATGATTTTGAGGCTCCGCACAGCCATATCGTCAACGCCTTTGTGAAAGTCCAGCTGGCCTGGTATGCCAAACAGAGCAGGGCTTACCTGGATAATGGTACCGAAACACCTACCGATGGATATGCCCTCGTCAATGCAGGAGTAGGCGCAGGGTTTACCAATGGCAAGGGTAAGACGATCTTCAAACTCTATATCATGGGGAACAATATTTTCGATGTGGCTTATTTCGATCATATGAGCCGGTTGAAATATTTCTATTACAACAACTACGATACGAATCCGGCTCATGGCATTCATAATATGGGCAGGAATATTGCTTTTAAGCTTGAATTCCCATTGAGCTTTTAATCCTTCCCTTTACGATCCTCTAACAAAAAAACCGGCATCAGCCGGTTTTTTTGTTAATTAATTTTTTGCGGGTCCACCGCCGTCCTCTGGTTTTTTACAACAAGAAGGCAGCCTTTTGTAGGCATCCGGCTCGGCTGTAATGTCATCGGCATCATATCCCACATTGGCGATCAGGGCCTTGATATTCTCAGGATTGGTGCGATCTGTAAGGTAGGTGACGGTAGTCGTCTTCTTTTTAAAATCCACGACTACTTTTTGAATGCCTTCTTCATGGCTCATGTAATTCTCGATCCTTTTTTTACAATTTTCGCATTGTACTGTAGGGGTCTTGATTACAACGGTCTTGACGACTTTTTGCTGGGCAAAGCTGACAGTGACGATGCCTACGAGGAGAAAGGCAAGTAATTGGAATTTTTTCATAATGATATACTTTTTTGGGTGACTTAATTGCACGCAATTGGTCTTTTGATAAGGGTCCCCTTCTAAAGATACTAAATTATTTTACACCTTTCCAATTTGCCGGATCTTCACGCCAATTTAACAAAACCGCTTCTTCTTCCGGGCTGACCAGCTTTTTTTCCAGGGCCAGCTTGATCAGGACGGGGTAGTTGGAAAGGGATATATAGGGTACGCCCGCCTGTTCGAAGGCCTGGCGACCTGCTTCGAAACCATAATTGAATATGGAAACGAGCCCGATGACTTCCAGTCCCGCCTGGCGGAGAATGTCTACTACCTGCAGGCTGCTTTTGCCCGTGGAAATAAGATCTTCGATGACTACTACCGGTCGGCCCGTTTCATAGTATCCCTCGATCTGCTGACCCAGACCATGTTCCTTTGGTTTGCTGCGCACATAGATATAGGGTAGCTTCAGCTGATCGGCGGCCATGGCGCCCCAGGCGATGCCGGCTGTGGCGACCCCTGCCAGCATGGCTGCTTCGGGGAACTGGGCGAAGATCACATTACACATTTCCGACTTGATAAAATCCCTGACGTAGGGGAAGGAGAGCACTTTCCGATTGTCACAATAGATGGGGCTTTTCCAGCCGGAGGACCAGGTAAAGGGTTCTTTTACGTTGAGCCGGATGGCCTGTACCTGCAATAGCTTCTCGGCGACGGCCCGTTCATTGGTGGTGATGATTTGTTCAGCCATAATGTAAAAATAGATAAAATTTAGCTCTATCTTAGCCTTCATGTACCTCAAGATCTATTTTAATGATAAGCCTTTGTTCCTCTGTGACGAAATGAATACAGAGATCAAAAAGTATGCACATCATGATGATGCGGTGTTCATCGATGAGTTCTCTCATCCCGCCGTCAATTCCATGATCCATGAGATGAGGCAGGAGAAAGTGCATGCGGGGATCTTTCTGCACAGTCCGCTGGAGGAGCTGCGAAAGGCATTCTGGAAGAAATTCATACTGATAAAGGCTGGTGGCGGGCTGGTGAAGAATGAAAAAGGCGAGGTGCTGTTTATGTTCCGCCGGGGAAAATGGGATCTGCCAAAAGGCAAGCTGGATGATGGCGAGACGCTGGAAGCCTGTGCACTTCGCGAAGTGCGGGAGGAGACGGGGCTAAAGGAGATAAGCATGGAGAAGCCTTTACTGGTGACCTGGCATACATACGATGACAGCGGCAAACATATATTAAAGGAAACGCACTGGTTTACGATGCGGGCCGGTGGGGAGCAGGCGTTGCTGCCACAACAGGAGGAACAAATTACAGAGCTGAAGTGGGTAGGGAAGAAGGAGGTACCCACCATGCTGTTGAATACATTTCCGTCGATTGTCGATGTGATCAAGCTGGGGGGAGCTTAACCCATCGATCAGGGCTTGCGGAGTATAGCTACCGTCAGCCGGCTCACACATACAAGCTTTTCTCTTTCATCATAGATGCGTATATCCCATACATGGGTAGTCTTCCCCAGGTGCAGAGGTGTGGCTGTACCATATACATATCCATCGCGTACACCCCGTATATGATTGGCATTGATCTCGAGACCTACACAGTAATATTGTGTCTGATCGATGACAAAGGCGGAGGCGACGCTGCCCAGGGTCTCAGCCAGCGCTGCTGAAGCGCCGCCGTGCAGCAGTCCGTAAGGTTGACGGGTGCGTTCATCTACAGGCATACGTGCTCTCAGGAAATTTTCTCCTATCTCCGTGAGTTCGATGCCGAGGACGCCGCCCATGGTGCCGGGGACGAGGGCTTGCAGCTGGGGCACAGTGATGGAAGGGTCGAACCAGATGGGCATAACAGTTGATTATATAGCGGATTATGGGTTGACAGATTGTTGACTGCGGAGGGTCAGCGCTACTACTTCCGGGAGGAATTGGAGGGCGTCGCCGCCATTTTTTATGACATCTCTTACCAGTGTGGAGGCTACGGAGGTATATTGCGGCAGGCAGGTGAGGAAGACCGTCTCTATATTTCCATCCAGGCTGCGGTTCATATCGGCGATGGCCTTTTCGTATTCGAAGTCATTGACATAACGGATACCTCTCAGGATGAAGCGGGCGCCCACTTCCTTGCAGGCCTGGACGGTGAGCCCCTCGTAGATGACGGCGTCGACTTTGGGATTGTTTGAAAAGATCTGTTTGATCCAGGAGAGCCTTTGCTCTTCGGAGAACATCGGTACCTTATTCACGTTGCGCCCGATGCCGATGTATAATTTATCGAAAAGGGGCAGGCTCCGGTTGATAATATCCAAGTGTCCGATCGTGATCGGGTCAAAGGTGCCTGGAAAAAGGCCGATACGTTGCATATTATGGCATTGAAGTTAGTTCTTTTCTCCTTTTGCGCCGGCCAGCAAATAAAGGACGGCCATGCGTACCGCCACACCATTCTCCACCTGCTGGAGGATAATGGATTGTTTGCTGTCTGCTACATCGCTGTCCAGCTCCACGCCCCGATTGATAGGACCGGGGTGCATGATGACGATCTTTTTATCCAGGCTGTCCAGAAGGCGCTTGCTCACTCCATACGCGAGGTTATATTCCCGCAGGGAGGAGAATAGCGGTTGGTTCTGCCGCTCGAGCTGGATACGAAGGACATTGGCTACGTCACACCATTGCAGCGCCGTCTTCAAATTATACTCCACGCGCACGTCGAAGGCTTCGCGAATATACGTTGGTATGAGGGTAGGGGGGCCTGCCAGCATTATTTCAGCGCCCATCTTCTTCAACAGATAGATATTGCTTAAGGCCACCCGGGAGTGCATGATATCCCCGATGATGGCTACTTTTTTGCCTTGTAATCCTCCCAGGGCCTGGCGGATGGAAAGGGCGTCCAGGAGCGCCTGCGTGGGATGTTCATTGATCCCGTCCCCCGCGTTGACGATGGCGGCGGGGATATGTTTGGCCAGGAAGTGGGGGGCTCCGCTGGCGCTGTGCCGCATCACCACCATATCCACTTTCATGGAGAGGATATTATTGACCGTATCCAGGAGCGTCTCGCCTTTGGCGGCAGAGGAGCCCGACGCGGTGAAATTGATCGTGTCTGCGGACAATCTTTTTTCAGCCAGCTCGAAGGAGATGCGTGTCCTGGTGGAATTCTCGTAAAAAAGATTTACGATAGTGACATCCCTCAAAGTAGGGACTTTTTTGATGGGACGTTGCAGTACTTCCTTGAATTGGGTGGCTGTATCTAAAATAAGCTGAATATCACCCGGAGTGAGATCTCTAATGCCAAGAAGATGTTTCGTACTTAGTTGCATTAGGGGGCGAAATTAGTACATTTTTATCAGAGAAGCGCAACTTCCTCCTTACCATCCTTCTCTTTCCAGAATACCTTTACTTTCTGGGTGATGATGGAGTCGATGGATTTGCCTGTATAGTCGGCCTGTATGGGCAGCTGGCGGCTGAATCGGCGGTCGATGAGCACACAGAGCTCGACCTTGGCGGGTCTTCCAAAATCCAGCAGCGCGTCCAGGGCGGCGCGGATGGTGCGGCCTGTCCAGAGGACGTCATCGATGAGGATGACATTCTTGTCTTCGATGGAGAAGGGAATATCCGTCTGATTCAGCTCATGAAGTCCTTTCCGAACGTCGTCCCTGTAAAAGGTTATATCCAGCAACCCGTATGGGATCGTTCGGGCGGGCAGCTGCTGTTTCAATTCCGCGACAATGCGATTGGAAAAATATACACCTCTGGGCTGGATGCCGATGAGTACGGTATTTTCAAGATCCAGGTGATTTTCGAGCACCTGATGGGTCAAACGCTGTATCGTGATAGCCAGTTGCTGCTCATTCAGGATTGTCTTCAAGCGAAAAAATTTTCGATAAAAATACGTAAAAGAAAGAGACCGGCATCCGCCGGTCTCTTTTTCAAACTATACAAACATTCTTCAAAACACTAAAACAAAAAATTTTATTTACCACCGAAAGTGTACAGGCCGGTAAGAGTGATGGCAGCAAGTGTACCGCCGCTGACTTTGGTTGCATCATATCCAGCGATGACCTGGATAGGACCTGCATTCACACCTACCTGGGGTTTGTATTCAAAACCGCTTTGGCTGTTGCCGCTGCCAGTCCAGATACCAAAACCGATCTGAGCGCCTACAAAGAATATTTCCTGGGGATAGTAACGCGCACCTACCAGGATGGGAATATGGCCTACAGCAGGGGCTTTGTATGAATAGCCACCACCCAGGTCGATCGATTTCCCGAAATAGCTGGTGTATCCGGTAGTGGCAACACCTTTCAGGTTGTCGGAGAAGCCATATTCGGCCTGGACATGTCCACCTAAGCCGAAGCTCCATCCGTTGTGTAAATCGCCTACGGGGATGCCGGCATTGATGCCAACACCAAATTTCAGGTCGCCGGTGGAGCCGGAAGATTGAGCCTTAGCGCCAATGATAGAAGCAGTGAAAACGGTCAGTACTAACGCGAGCTTTTTCATAATAGAGATTTTGGGTTTACAGTTTAAAACTGGGGCAAATCTAATCGCTTGATTTGTAATGCGCAATACCACGAAAAGAGTATTTTTTTATTGTGTGGTACTAAGAATATGCGGAAAAGGATTTGATATTAATTGTTTATCAATTGATTATACATAATTATGTGCTTTATGCATAATGCAATAAAATAGAGAAATCCCGGAAAGTAATGACTAAAAAAATTGCCGGAAATTGACTCCCGGCAATAAAGAAAATATAAAAAGCCGCGTATTTACACCTATTGAGAATACGTATTTACTCTGACCCGCCTATTCCTGTGCCAGAAAGGGATACCTGTAATCCGTCGGAGGGACGAAGGTCTCCTTGATGGTCCTTGCGCTGAGCCAGCGATAAAGGTTCAGGATGGATCCTGCCTTGTCGTTGGTGCCGGAAGCCCTGGCGCCTCCAAAAGGTTGTTGTCCTACTACAGCACCCGTGGGTTTGTCGTTGATATAAAAATTACCTGCGGCCTGGCGTAACCGTTCGGTGGCCAGCTCGACGGCATTTCTATCCTGTGCGATGATGGAGCCCGTCAGCGCGTAGGGAGAGGTAGTATTCACCAAATCCAATACCTGATCGAATTCAGCTGGTTTATAAATATAGACAGTCAGTACGGGGCCGAAGATCTCTTCACACATGGTAACGTATTTTGGATCTTTTGCTTCGATGACCGTGGGTTCTATAAAATAACCTTTTGTTTTGTCGGCATTCCCGCCAATCCAGATTTCGGCTGCTTTGGGGTCTTGCTTTGCCTTGTCCAGATAGGAGCTGATCTTATCGAAGCTCTTTTCATCGATGACGGCATTGATGAAGTTGGTAAAGTCTTCAACGGCGCCCATCTTAAAGCTTTTGACGCCTTTGACGAGCTTGTCCTTTATCTCGGCTGCCAGGTTTTCGGGGATATAGGCCCTGGAGGCGGCGGAGCATTTTTGCCCCTGGAATTCGAAGGCTCCACGGAGGAGCGCTGTTACGAGCACGTCGGGGTCGGCGCTGGGGTGGGCCAGAACGAAGTCCTTACCTCCCGTCTCGCCTACGATGCGAGGATAGGAGCGATATTTCGAAATGTTCTCACCCACCGTCTTCCAGATATTGTTGAATACGCCGGTGGAGCCGGTGAAGTGGATGCCTGCAAAATCGGGGTGGCTGAAGCAGATCTTGCCGAGAGAGGGACCGTCAACATAGATGAGGTTGATGACGCCGTCGGGGAGTCCGGCTTCTTTGAGGATGCGCATAAACATTTGGGCGGAGAATATCTGCGTGTGGGCAGGTTTCCAGACCACCGTATTGCCGCACATGGCAGCGGATGTCGGCAGATTGCCGCCGATGGCGGTGAAATTGAAGGGAGTGATGGCCAGGACGAAGCCTTCGAGCGGCCGGTACTCCAGTCTGTTGTGAACGCCCGGGCTGCTGATGGGCTGTTGTCTGTAGATCTCGCTGAGGAAATGGACATTCCAGCGGAGGAAGTCGATGATCTCGCAGGCGCTGTCTATTTCTGCCTGGTAGGCATTTTTACTCTGGCCCAGCATCGTGGTGCCATTCATGTAGCTCCGATACTTCGTGGAGATGAGGTCGGCAGCTTTCAGGAAGATGGCGGCGCGGTTCTCCCAGCTGAGGGCGGCCCATGCGTCCTTTGCCGTCAGGGCGGCGTCGATGGCCTGCTGTACGTGGGTTTCGTCGCCTTCGTGATAATGGCCTAACGTGTGGGCGAGTTCGTGAGGGGGATGAAGTGTTTTCGTTTTACCTGTCCGCACTTCCTGTCCGCCGATGTACATGGGGATGTCGTGCCGGGTACTCTTTAATGCCTTTAGCGTGGCTTTCAGCGTCTCCTTTTCCTTGCTGCCCGGGGCATAGCCGAGCACGGGTTCATTGGCAGGCGCCGGATAATTGAAGTAACCTAGGTTCATGTGATGTCTATTTAAATACAGTGTGCTGTTCTCTTTGTGCTAAGCCGATTCCTTTTCGCTCATCAGGTACGCCTTGATAAATCCATCCAGCTCTCCATCCATCACGGGCTGCACGTTACCTACTTCATAGTCCGTGCGATGGTCTTTGATCATCTTGTAGGGGTGGAATACGTAGCTGCGTATTTGCGAGCCCCATTCGATCTTCTTTTTGGTGGAGTTGGTAGCATTCTTCAGCTCTTCTCTTTTGCGCAGCTCCTCTTCATACAGCCGGCTTTTTAGCATTTTCAGGGCTTTTTCCCTGTTCTCTCCCTGGGTACGGGCCTGCTGGCATTCCACGATGATGCCGCTGGGGATATGTTTGAGCCGCACGGCTGTTTCTACCTTGTTGACGTTCTGTCCGCCTTTGCCACCGCTGCGATAGAATTCCCATTCCAGTTCGGCCGGGCTGATCTCTATCTCGATGCTGTCGTCTACCAAGGGATATACGAATACCGATGCAAATGAGGTGTGCCGGCGGGCGTTGCTGTCAAAGGGGGATATCCTTACCAGCCGGTGAACGCCACTTTCCGCCTTGAGGAATCCATAGGAGAAGGGACCGTCGAACTGGAGGGTGGCGCTTTTGATACCGGCGCCTTCACCGTCCTGCAGGTCCAGTTCCGTAACGGACCAGCCTTGTTTTTCTCCATACATGCGGTACATACGGAGCAGCATTTCGGCCCAGTCCTGGCTTTCGGTGCCACCTGCGCCCGAGTTGATCTGCATCACGGCGGGCAATTCGTCTTCGGGCTGATTGAGGGTGCTCTTGAACTCCGCCTCTTCGATCTGGCGGAGAGCCTTATCATAGGCTTCTCTTGTCTCCTCTTCCGAGGCTTCGCCGCCTTTCCAGAAGTCGAAGAGTACGGCAAAATCTTCCACGGCCGTCTCGACGGATTCGTAGAGTTTTACCCAGTATTCATTGAGCTTGATGTTTTTCAGGATCTCTGTTGCGCGCTTGTTGTCGTCCCAAAATCCGGGACTTAGCGACAGTTGTTTTTCTTCGTTGATCTTGTATAGCCTGTTCTCAACGTCAAAGAAACCTCCTCAGGACGACCACACGGTCCCTCATACTTTTGATCTGTTCTTGTGTCATAGGGCGCAAATTTACGAAAAAAAGGCACACCGGCCCGAACGATGGTCTGGCTGTAAAATGCCTATCTTTAAGAGCACCAATCGAATGACCATGAATAGTACGCGAACGATCACGGCAGGGCTTGTATTGGCTATCCTGGAGCCTGGCTTCGATGCGAAAGAATACCTGGCCATGCCGCGGATAGATTTTACAGCGCAGGACAGCCTGTGGAGAAAATTACACATTTGAAGGTCTTAACTTTTCTGTTACAGCGCTGGGAAATTTCTGGCATCTTCTTTGGAAAAGAAGATGTACAACGTCCTGGATAAATAAGGATATCAGATACCATTCTTCATCTTAAAATTCATACATTATGAGCGTCCAAAAAGTATTAGTCGGGGCTTTGGCCGGACTGGTGGCCGGAGTCGCTATCGGCGTTCTCACTGCTCCCGCAGAAGGAAAGGAAACTCGTCAACGTATTGCGGATACAGCTGACAATCTCAAGAAAAAACTCAGACAACTGAGAGGCGTTACTGCCGATGAGCTGGATGAGCTGAAAGACATATTTGAAAAAGAAACGGACGGGCTCCGGGATGATGTACGTCAACGCGTACTCGAGCTGATCAAGGCCGCAAAAGTGAAGGGCAACCATATCAAGGAACAAGCATTGTCTTAGGCAGTTGAGTCGATAGGCTCTTCGCCGGCAAGACAGGCCGTCCCCCATATTGGCGGACGGCTTTTGCATTTTTATGATGACCCTTTTCCGTAAATTGCAGCCTTACAAAGAAGCTGATCTTTTATGCCCATAGACCTTCGTTCGGACACTGTTACGCGACCTACACCCGCCATGCTGCAGGCTATGATGCAGGCCAAAGTGGGCGATGATGTTTTTGGAGAGGACCCTTCGGTCAATCATTTAGAGGCCATGGCTGCCCGTCTTTTTGGGATGGAGGCGGCCCTTTATTGTCCCAGTGGTACGATGTCCAACCAGATAGCTATCAAATGTCATACGCAGCCGGGGGATGAGGTGATATGCGAGCGACAGGCGCATGTGTACATATATGAGGGTGGAGGCATTGCCTTCAATTCCGGAAGCCAGGTACGCGCTCTCGAGGGTGACAGGGGTAGGATCCGGGCGGAGCAGGTTTCGGCTGCCATCAACCCCGATGATGTACATAAGGCGAGGACGTCGCTGGTATGCCTCGAAAATACTTCCAACAGGGGAGGGGGCAGCTGTTATGATCTGGGGGAGATATCCAAAATCAGGAAAGTCTGTACGGACAATCATCTCAAGCTGCACCTGGATGGGGCCCGGCTTTTCAATGCCCTCGTAGCGGGGGAACAGGACCCCGTGGTATATGGTGGGCTGTTCGATAGTATTTCGGTGTGTCTGAATAAGGGGTTAGGATGCCCCATCGGCAGTATCCTGATAGGCCCGGCGGCGTTTATCCGTCAGGCGCGGAGGGTGCGTAAGGTATTTGGCGGCGGGATGCGCCAGGGAGGTTTTATGGCTGCCGCGGGCGTCTATGCGCTGGAGCATCATATCGAACGGCTGGCGGAGGATCATGCGCATGCCGCCCGTATCCGCCAGGCATTGGAGAAAAAGGGGTTTGTGAAAGGGATCATGCCGGTGGAGACCAATATCATCATTTTTGAAGTGGAGGAGCCCTATTGCGCAAAGTCGATAGCCAATGAGCTAAAAGAAGCCGGTGTGCTGGCTATCGCCATTTCGACCAATCAGCTGCGTTTTGTCACCCATCTGGATATATCCCAGGAGATGGTGGAGCAGGTAATTAAAGTCATCGAGAGTCTGTAAATTCATAAAAAAAAGCCAAACATTTATGTTCCCGAAAGTAGCACCCAACGGCACAGCGGCGTGGCAACAATTGCAAAAGCACTATCAGACGGAGATCAAGCCTCTGCATATGCGGACGATCTTTAAGGACGACCCGGACAGATTTTCTAAATACTCTTTCAGACTGGATGATATCCTGATCGACTTTTCCAAGAACATCGTGACGGATAAGACGATGGGGCTGCTGCGGCAGCTGTATGCGGAGAGCAAGGTGAAGGAGGCCATCGAGGCCATGTTCACGGGGGAGAAGATCAATCAGACGGAGGATCGCAGCGTACTGCATACAGCGTTGCGTAATTTTTCCGGCCAGCCGGTGTACAGCGATGGCAAGGATGTGATGCCCGATGTGATGCGGGTGCTGGCACAGATGAAGGCTTTTGCCGGCCGCGTCCACAGCGGAGAGTGGAAGGGATATACGGGTAAAAAAATAAAATATATTGTCAATATCGGCATCGGGGGAAGTGATCTCGGCCCCGTCATGGTCACCGAGGCATTAAAGCCCTATTGGGTGGAAGGTATGCAGGCTTATTTCGTATCGAATGTCGACGGTACGCAGATTGTGGAGACCCTGAAGAAGGTCGGCCCGGAGGAGACTCTTTTCCTGGTAGCTTCCAAGACCTTTACAACGCAGGAAACGATGACCAATGCTCTTACCGCACGTGACTGGTTTTTACGGTCGGCGAAGGATGAGGCGCATGTGGCAAAACATTTTGTTGCCCTTAGCACCAACGAAAAGGAGGTGGTGAAGTTTGGCATCGACAAAGCGAATATGTTCGAGTTCTGGGATTGGGTAGGGGGACGTTATTCCTTATGGAGCGCCATCGGGCTGTCGATAGTGCTTACCATCGGCTATGACAATTTCGAGGCATTGTTAAAGGGCGCCTATCAGACCGACCTGCATTTCCGGAACACGCCCGTGGAAAAGAACATTCCGGCGACCATGGCGCTGATCGGGTTGTGGTATACCAACTTTTATGGATCGCAGACCGAGGCTATCCTGCCTTATGACCAATACATGCATCGATTTGCCGCGTATTTTCAGCAGGGGAATATGGAGAGCAACGGCAAGAGTGTAGACCGGAACGGGATACCCGTAGAATGGGCTACAGGGCCTGTTGTCTGGGGGGAGCCCGGCACGAATGGCCAGCATGCTTTTTACCAGCTGATCCACCAGGGCAAGCCGCTGATCCCATGTGACTTTATCGCTCCGGCCATCAGCCATAATCCCATTGGAGATCACCATATGAAGCTGTTGTCCAATTTCTTTGCTCAGACTCAAGCACTTATGAATGGAAAGACCGGGCAGGAGCTGGAGGCGGAAAAGGTGCCTGCGTCGCTGATACCTTATAAGATGTTTAGTGGCAATCGGCCTACGAACTCCTTCCTTTTGAAGGAGATCACGCCTTTCAGCCTGGGCGAGTTGATAGCCCTGTACGAGCATAAGATCTTTGTCCAGGGGGTGATCTGGAATATCTACACCTTTGACCAATGGGGTGTGGAATTAGGTAAACAATTGGCTGGCAAGATCTTACCCGAACTAAAGGGGAACGAAGAGGTGAAAGGGCATGACAGCTCGACCAATGGGCTGATCAATGCGTATAAAAAGATGCGGTAGGCTTGTGTAATTGGTCCCGGACGGGCATCCTGTCTGAAAACCAAGGCCATGAAGATATTACCAGGAACCGCTGGAGGCGGGTTGTCCAGGACCGAAAGGTCCCGACCGAGGAGGAGCGAGTGCTCGGAGCTCCGACGAAGGCCTCAGACATTAGCGATATGCGGGAATTGGGCTATTTTTCGGGCAAGACCAATTCCCGCACTTTTATACCTTACGTTGCTCGGAGCTGCGCTCCTGGGCAACGTTTTTGTTTTTGGGCAAGGCAGGAAGCCGGATTCGCTGCATTTTTCCCGGCCGGGCTTAGAGTTCGGGCAGACGTTGCCCGGGTATATAAAGCCGCCAATGGTATTCAAGCTTTCGCCAGGGAAGCCATACGCAGGGAAGTCTCATAAGAGCGAGCTGTCTGTTTATATCGGCGATTCTGTGCGGATCATGTCCCCGGACTGGAACCTGGAGCCTATGCCCAATGGACGGATACGGAAACCATAAAACGGACCACGAATCGGTCGCCGAAGGGGCGTTAAACAAAAAGGGCGGTGTAGAAACACCACCCGGCTAAGGTCTAACCATTGTTGCTATAGCAGTTACGGAGGGATTCGAACCCCCGTAAAAGGTCATGCGGACCTCCGCCTTGCCGCTCGGCCACGTAACTCATATACCAGTCTTATGAGGATCAACAGAAGCATGCATCAAAGTAATGCATTTTTAATTAGTCTACCAATTTTGTAGACTAATAAATTTTTCAACAGACAAGAAATTTTCGACCTGATGGAGGTCCTGTGGGGCATGACAGAGAGGGCAATTGTCCACAAATTTTAGATTTTTGTTATAAAATAAAAATTCTACGGCGTCCGTTATGGAGTACATTTGCGTGATTTTCATTTAGAACCCTTTAATTTATTCTCCTACGACATGCACCTTCTCTCTTATCAAACACTTCGTTCGGTCAGTATCCCGGCTTTTTGCAGCCTTACTATTTTCTTCGGCGCCTGTAACAGCGGGCAGTCTCAGGCCGGTAAATCGGATTCGGCGGTAGCGACCAGGGCGGTGGCTCAGCCTCCCAAAGACTCTGTCCCTCCTGCTACGGTCGATCTGACCCCTGTGGATACGGCGGCGTACAATAAAAAGCTTGTTTTTTTGGCCAATGGGGATTCATCCGGCAGGTGGCCGGCGAAGGGGCCTTATCCCATTCCAGGCGCTATATTGCCCTTTAAGAGGATCGTAGCTTATTACGGTAACTTCTACTCCAAGAACATGGGCATTCTCGGTGAATACCCCCCGGATGAGATGCTGAGAAGGCTCAAGGTCGAGCTGAAAAAGTGGCAGGAGGCCGATACGGCCACTCCGGTGATACCTGCTATACACTATATTGCCGTGACCGCCCAGGGTAGTCCCGGGAAGGATGGGAAATATCGTCTGCGGATGCCTGCCAAGCAGATCGATTCCGCTCTGCATATCGCGGCCCGTATCAATGCCCTGGTGTTTTTGGATGTACAGGTCGGTTTTAGCAATGTACAGGCGGAGATCCCGATGCTGGAGAAGTACCTGAAGATGCCCAACGTACATCTGGGTATCGATCCTGAGTTCTCCATGAAGACAGGTAAAAGGCCTGGTACTGTCATTGGCACGATGGATGCCAGCGATGTGAATTTTGTATCGAACTACCTGGCGGGCCTGGTAAAGACAAATAATCTGCCTCCCAAGATACTGGTTGTTCACAGATTCACCAGGCCGATGATCACCAATTACAAAAGCATACAGCGTCATCCCCAGGTGCAGATCGTCATGGATATGGATGGATGGGGCGAGCCTACGTTGAAGTACGATAGCTACAAGAGCTATATTTCTCTGGAGCCTGTTCAGTTCACCGGCTTCAAGCTATTCTACAAGAACGATATCCGGAAGCCCAAAAGCCGTATGCTGACGCCGGCGGAGGTATTGAAGCAGAAGCCTTCTCCGATTTATATACAGTACCAATAAGCTACTACTTATACAAAAACATAGCCTGTGCCGGGATCGCCGGTACAGGCTTTTTGCTTCAGGTAGGCCGCGCCAGGCTGCGGGGCTTGGTCTTTACTAGGGCAAATTTCTTCCCTGATCGTTGCGGTTCTTGTTGTGATAAAAGTATTTGTCCAGTGAGAGGGGACCGCTGCCTTCTATAAGGAATAATATGGTCAGTAAAAGAGCCAGGATGGCCAGTCCCATCTCCGACTGAGGGGCAAACCCGCCCCGCTGGGCATTGATAAAGATGACCGCGCCGATGAGGATGGGGATCTGGATAAGGCACATCAGGCGGGTCTGGAGTCCGATAATGATCATGACCCCACCCAGGATATTTGCCATGCAGATGAGGATCTGCAGGGCGTGGGTATTACCGGCCAGGTTGCTGCCGGAAAGGATGTTCTCCAATAAAGTAGCGTTACTCATGAAAGCAATGCCTTTTATGCAAAGCAGCGCCCCCAATATGATCCGGGGTATGACGAGCCAGCGGGGGTGGTGGGTAACACTCCATTGATGGATGCTTTTAATGGTGTCCATATCAGTGTGTTTAAGGACCAGGCCGCAATTTATATGCCAGCTACTTCAACTTCTTTATCAGGTATTTAGGGCTCTCGGTGTAGCCCTGGCGGAAGTAGAAATCGTGGGCTCTTGTACGGCGTGTATGGCAATGTACCTCCATGAGATGGCAGCCTCTTTCCCTCGCCAGCTGGGTACAATATTCCTCCATCTCCTGCCCGATGCCACGGCTTCTGGCCGTATCTTCCACGGCAAAATAGCTGATACGGGCGAAGTCTCCCCGAAGGGCTAGCTGGGGGATGAAATGCAATGAAATGAATGCTATGATACGGCCTTCCGTTCCGTCCTCATATACGAGGAGTCTTTCGTCCGGATGGCCGGTCATTTTTTTTATCTTTTCTTCCAGGAAGGAGGCTGTGTCCGGGTATTCAAGTTGATCCAGGAGGTGGGAGATGGCGGTGCAATCGCCGCTATTTGCCGGACGGATACCCATGGGCTGCCAATACTTTTTTGACGACATAATAGCTGGCGATGCATAGCATAATGATCACGATGGCGGCAACATAGCCCCAGGGACCTTCTTTCAGCTTCCTTTTCTCCCGGCGTTGTCTCTTTTTTGTCAGATTTTTCTGGAGGTCGCGGTTCAGCTGTTCGACATAGGTCTGTATATCTTTTTTGTTCCTGATCTGTTGCAGGCCTTCCATGGCATCGTTGAAGAGATCATTGTCGGCCATCATTTTCTCTACCTCATGATTTTTTTCCGCGGAGAGCTTGCCACTGAGGTAGTCCATCAATAATTGGTTATCGATGTCCTTATTGCTATTTGATAATATGTTCAGCAGATCGTCGTTCATGTTTTGCTGGTTTTGCGCTCGATTAGCAGCTTCAGGTTCCTCTTACCATTTTGTATATAGCTTTTCACCTGCATAAGGGTATAGCCTGTGATATCGACAATCTCCTGGTAGGATCTTTTTTCCAGGTAAAATAGTAAGATACATCGTTTTTGATCTTCGCCCAACTCTCCCAGGGACTCGCCCATAAGCTCCAGCAACCTGTCCTTTTCGAGGTGCCGGCTTTTGCCAGAGACGTCGTCCCAGTCGGCGAGCATGTTCTCGGACAGCTCGACCTTTCTTCCGTGCTGATCCCGCAGCTTCATCAGACAATGATTGCGGGCGATGGTGTATATCCAGGACTTAAAATACGTCACCTTGTATTTGGGTAATTCCGTTATTATCTTTACGAAAATTTGCTGTACACAGTCCTTTGCTTCCTCCTCCTGTTTGAGGTATTTCATACAAACACCTAATAGCAATAGCGTATAACGTGACAGTAAGATGCCAAGCCATTCCTTATTGCCATCGGCATAAAATCTATCGAGTAATTCCTGGTCGGTGATATGATTATTAGGATCGCGGTTCACAGGCATCAAAGTAAGGAATTTCTTTTTTGTTAAGATGCAGGTTCGGGGAAAATTCATAATTTTCCGGCATGATCAGAGCTATTTGTTGTGTGCCGGTGAGCCCCCTAAGAGCAGAACCCTCCCACCGGAGTGAAATGGTCAGTCAGTTGATATTTGGCGAATGTTGTGAGATCCTGGAGGAGGGTAAGGATTCCTGGAGCAAGATCCGCGGCAGTTTCGATGGATATGAGGGTTGGTGCCAGTCCGGGCAGCTAACGGAGATCGACGAACCTGAATACGACAATGGCAATGCTTTGACACCCGACTGGGTCAGCAGTCTCGAATACAATGGCCATCCCATGATGGTGCCGATGGGGGCTGTTCTTACGGCCATGAAGAATGGCCGGGCCCATTGGCGGAAAAATCAAGTACATTTCAAGGGCAAGACCTGGGAGCCTTCCGCGGCCGGAAGGGATGCGAAATCCATTCGTCAGCTGACGTATAAATTTTTAAATACTCCCTATTTATGGGGTGGTAAGACTGTTTTTGGCGCCGACTGCAGCGGATTTGTCCAGTCCGTCTTTCGGTTTATGAATATTCCTTTGTTACGGGATGCTTCTCAGCAGGCCACTCAGGGCGAGGCGGTGGGATTCCTGGAAGAGACAAAGACGGGTGATCTGGCATTTTTTGACAATGAGGAAGGGAAGATAACGCATGTGGGGATCCTTCTAAGTCCTCATGAGATCATCCATTCTTCCGTAAAAGTGAGGATCGACAAGATCGATAATATGGGTATTGTCCGGAGCGACAGCTTCCAGCGTACACATCATCTTCGGATCATCAAAAGAATATTGCCGGAACCGCAGGAAGCGGTTCGTCCGAAGGACAGATAGAACCGAGCCATGCGAAGGTTCCGACCGAGGTAACCGAGGCGGGTCCAACCGTGTTGGAACCAACGAAGGTTATGAGCGAAGCTCCGTGTCGAAGCAGCTCCGACGAAGGCCGATGTGCGGGAATTGGGCTATATTTCGGGCAAGACCAATTCACGCACTCTACTTCGTAGTAGTTCTGAATGTATCTTTATAGGCCTTCATGGCCTCTTCGATGACCTTTAATGCCGTGGTCTTGTCGCCGAACTCTTCTACCACGACGGTCTTATTTTCCAGTTTTTTATATTCTTCAAAGAAGTGGCGGAGCTCTTCAAAGAAATGTTTGGGCAGTTCTTCCAGGTTGTTGTAATGATTGACGCTGGGGTCTTTGGCCGCGACAGCAATGATCTTATCGTCAGCGTCCCCGCTGTCCACCATTTGCATGACGCCCATGACCTTTGCTTCCATCAGGCAGAGGGCCTGTACAGGAAGGGAGGTGATCACGAGGATGTCGAGAGGGTCTTTATCGTCGCCGTATGTCTGGGGGATAAAGCCGTAGTTGACGGGATAGTAGAAGGAGGAATAGATGACGCGGTCCAGCTTCAGGAGGCCGCTGTCCTTATCGATCTCGTACTTGGCCCTCGATCCCTGGGGGATCTCGATGATGGCGTTGACTATTCTGGGTGCATTGCTGCCTACCGGAACTCCATGCCAGGGATGTGATACTGTCATCATAGATAAAAAATTCGTAGTGCAAATCTAAGGCATTTTCGGAACTCCTGTTCTTTGGGAACTATAGATGCCGGACATGCCGCTGAAGAAGTAGGCGGTGAAGCAGGCGACGGCGTAGTACATCGTGTGTTCGCCACCGAAAAGCTCGACCCCCATGATGGTACAGGCCAGGGGGGTGTTGCTGGCTCCCGCGAATACGGCGATAAAGCCCAGACCCGCGAAGAGGTCTATGGGTGCACCCAGCAGAACGGCAAGGGTATTGCCCAGCGCCGCGCCTATGAAGAAGAGGGGAGTGACCTCGCCGCCCTTGAATCCTGTGCTCAATGTGATAGCGGTGAAAAGTAGTTTCCACAACCAGCTCCAGGTATGCGCGCCACCGGCCGAGAAGGCGCTGACGATGGTGACGGCGTGAGGGTCTTTGGATAGGACGCCCAACCCAAGAAAGTCGGTGGTGCCTAACAGCCAGGTCAGTGCTATGACGACGCCCCCTCCAATGACGGGTATGAGCCAGAATGGATGAATGGCCTTAGAGAGCCGGCGTTTCAGGCCGTGGGTCGTTTCGGCGAACAGGAGGCCGGCAAGTCCAAATGCTACGCCTGCCATGATAACCTTTACCAGCAACAGCAGGTCGATGTGAAGGATACCTTTGAAAAGGGGCAGGCCGCCGGGAGCAAAGAGGATATGGTATTGTGTATGATGGATGCCCCAAAGGCTACAGGTGACGTCGCCCGTGAGACCCGCAATCAGACAAGGGAGGAGCGCGTCGTACTTCATATGGCCTATTGCCAGGACTTCCAGGGCAAAGATGGCGCCTGCCAGAGGGGTTCCGAATACGGCGCCAAAGCCGGCGGCAATACCGGCTGTCAGGATAATGCTCATATCGCCGTTCCGTAGCCGGAACCACTTGCCAAACAGGTGGGCAATGCTGCCTCCCATTTGTACGGCGGTGCCTTCCCGTCCTGCCGAGCCGCCGAAGAGGTGGGTGACCACTGTTCCGAACAGCACCAGCGGGGCCATTCTAAAGGGAATGCCGCCACCTGGCTCATGTATCTCATCGAGGAGAAGGTTATTGCCTTTATCGCTGTTGCGCCCCAGTTTTTTGTAAAGAAGGACGATGCCAATGCCTGCCAGGGGTAGCAGCCAGAGGAGCCATGGGTTCTGTTGCCGGGTACTGGTAGCCAGGTCCAGCAGCCAGAGGAACAATGCTACGACGGAGCCGATGACGACGCCGATGGGGATGACGAGCAGGGTCCATCTCACCAAATGAGCTATAAGGGAGGGTGGGGGAAGAAGCTCTTTGATACGTGTCATAGCCGCGCCTTTGCGCTATTTTCTGGATTGTAATATTTCTTTAAGGTCTACGAGCCAATCGCCTTGTACGCGTATGACCTTTATCGTGGTGGTATCCTTCTTATACGTGTTGGCGTAAGTGTAAGAGGTGGTGGAGTCGTTGACCGTCTGGATATTGATGGGCAGGATGTCGGCGTCCTTGTATTGTTTCCGCTGGTCCTGTGCCATTCTATCATAGTCCTGTTTCCACTTGTCGAGGAGCATCTGGTTGGTGGAGTCATGGTACATGTAGAAGTTGGCCTTTTCATAATCTCCATCCAGGGAGGCCCTGATAAATTCGCGGCCCGCGTCCTGGGCGTCTTCCGCTTTTTTATAGGAATGCGAACCGGTACAGGCTGCCAGGAGCAGTAGTGATGGAAGTAGGATCTTTTTAATCATGGCATAAAAATAAAAAAAAGCCTGTAGAAAAATCCACAGGCCCGTAGTTTACCTCCAAAGGGAACATGATCAACTTTATTTAAGGACGGCCATTGTTGGTGTCCTCTTCTTTCTTGTCTTTCTCGTAGGCCTTGATGATGGCTTTTACCAGGCGGTGACGCACTACGTCCTCTTCATCCAGCTCGATATGGGAGATGCCATCGATGTTCTTGAGTATGTAGAGCGCCTTGGCAAGGCCGCTTTTTTGATTCTTGGGCAGGTCAATCTGTGTCAGGTCACCCGTGATGATGGCTTTGGCATTGGCGCCGATGCGGGTAAGGAACATTTTGAGCTGCAGGTCGGTGGCGTTCTGGGCCTCATCCAGGATGATGAAGGCATTGTCCAGGGTTCGTCCGCGCATATAGGCCAGCGGCGCGATCTCGATAGTGCGGGTGCTCATATAATAGCCCAGCTTGTCGGCGGGTATCATGTCATCCAGCGCATCGTACAGCGGGCGCAGGTAAGGATCGATCTTTTCTTTCAGATCGCCCGGCAAAAAACCAAGGCTTTCACCGGCCTCGACGGCAGGGCGGGTGAGGATGATCTTTTTGACCATCTTGTTCTTCAGGGCCCTTACTGCCAGTGCAACGGCTGTGTAGGTCTTACCTGTACCAGCAGGACCGATGGCGAAGACGATGTCGTTCTTGTCTGCCGCGGCCACCATGCGTTTTTGGTTGACGGTACGGGCACGGACAGTTTTCCCATTCGGGCCAAATACCAGGATGTCATTGGGATGCCTGTCGATGAAATGATCTACTGTCTCGGCATCGTCGCCACCCAGTATCTGCTCGAAATAGTTCTCGCTTACATGACCGTTTCGTTCCAAATATTGCACTAAAAGGTCGATTTTTTCCTTTGCTGTCTCTACTTGCTCAGGCGATCCGCTCAGTTTTATCTGGGTGCCTCTGGACAGAATCTTTAACAGTGGGAACTTTTTCTTCAGGATATCTAACTTACCGTTGTTCACTCCGAAAAATTCAATGGGGTTAACGGTTTCCAGGTTGATGATAGTCTCAGTCAAATTCGGTGCATTTAAAGTTCTTACAATTATGTCTGCCCTTCTCCGGAGAACCTCTGGTTCGTTCCGGTTGGGTACTGTTCGGGATCATTGATGCCCGTTGCCTGTCTTTTCAAATATAACCTGTCTTGTGTATTGAATCCTAAACTTACTTATCAACAGGGTGTTAATATTCTTGAGCCCTTGTGATGCGGAGAAAGATTTTTTTATTAATTTTATCCCTCCACACCTGTCCGCCGACTTGACGGATGACGCATTCAGACGTGCTCCCATGATCCTTAAAAAGAACAACAGTGATCCTTACGACTTTGTTCGTAAGCAACGCTCGATTATTTAACGGTAGATCGCATGAGGTTATTTTATTATACCGGTGTTTTGTCCGGTATATAACATCTAAAATACACTGATGAAGGCTTCCAGTAGCATGTTTTGGTTGGGACTCTATCTATTATTGGCCCTCAATACGAATGCCCAGTCGACGGCTTTGCTCCGGCTGAGAGAGTTGGTAAGCCGGGGTCCTTCGGCTCATGGGAAGGCGCCGGATACAACCTATGTCAATACCCTTAATTTACTGTCCAGATCGTATTATGGCGTCAATGCCGACAGCGGTTTTTATTATGCAAATAGGGCCCTGCAATATTCCGACAGCATGGGTTATGAGAAAGGCAAAGCGGAAAGCTGGCGGATGATCGGGAATACTTATGAGATGATCGAGAATTACCAGGAGATGCTGTCCGCCTATCATCAGTCCAGGCTTATTGCGGAGCGGATCGGCAGCGCTGCCCAGGTGGCTAAGATCAATATGAATATTGCCCTGTTTTACAAGCAGATGGGAGAATACGACGAGGCGCTGGAGCAGATAGGCAAGGACAGTATGGTCTATGACGCCAATGGGGACAGCTCCCAGCTGGCTTATACCTATTCGCATCTTTCGGATGTGAGCATGCTCCGGCATGAATACGATAAGGCCCTGACATATATTCATAAGGCCATCGACATGGCCGTGGCGTTGAAGGATTCGGTGGCCGTTATCTCCTGTATCAATGACAAAGGGAAGATATTGGCGGCAACAGGGCTTTATAGGGAAGCATTGGCATTGCACGAACAGTGTATGGCCTATTATCTCCGCACGGATGACAAGCTGGGAGAGGCCGAGACCTTTATCCTGCTGGCACGTACGAGCCTGCTCCTAAAGGATTATTCGGGAGCTATTCATTATGCCTCGCAAGGGCTGGATTTGGCACGTCAGCTGCGTCGAAAGAAAGAGATAAGGGACAATGGGCAGGTACTGGCGGATATTTACCGCGCGAAAGGGGATGATCGTATGGCCCTGCATTATTTTCAGCTGTATAAGGACTATTCCGACAGTCTGTTCAATGAGCAGATCAGAAAGCAAATATATGCCCTGGAGTCCCGGTATGGATATGAGAAGAAGACGGATTCACTGAGGGAGGTCGCTGCCAAACAGGATGCATTGCAGCAACATATCGATCGGGCGCATACTTTACAGATATCCATTGCCATCATACTTATCCTTTCACTTGTGATAGTGGCGCTCCTGTTGCAGAGGAGCAGGGTTGCCAGCAGAAGGAGCAATAAGGAGCTTTTCGACAAGAATACCAAGATCGAGCAGCAGAAGGAAGCTATGGAGCATCAGGCGGTGCAGCTATTGCTGAACAATCAGCAGAAGGACAAGCTGTTCTCCATCATCGCGCATGATCTGAGGGGTCCTTTAAACTCTTTAAAGGGGCTCCTGGACTTAGTGAAGGAGAACAGGCTGCCCGAGTCAGAAATACAGGGAATGATGGACGAATTGCGCAGGAATGTAGATTACTCCTCGGAGTTGGTCGGTAATTTACTCTTCTGGGCCAGTAGCCAGCTGAATGGCATTGTGGTCACACCTGTCTGTCTTCCTTTACGGCAATTGGTGGATGGGATACTGAATTTGTATGCAAAGCAGGCGGGTGAAAAGGATATTATTTTAAAAAATGATGTGGACCCTGGGTTGACAGCTTATGCGGATAAGGATATGATCCAGGTGATACTACGCAATTTAGTGAGCAATGCGATCAAGTTCTGTCGCAAAGAAGATACCATCACGATCACCGGACAGCATCGCGGGGACCGTGTAGAGATATGTGTTGCCGACACGGGTGTCGGCATAAAAGAAGATATCCTGGAAAAGATCCGCCGAAAGGAAAGCATAACGACTTATGGCACTGCCAAGGAGAAAGGTACGGGATTGGGAATGTTGTTATGCCGTGAGTTTACAGAGGCCAATGGAGGTTTTTTTCGGATAGACAGCGAATGGGGGAGGGGCAGCTGGTTCTATTTTACGATACCAGCCGATGCCAGCTCTTCTTCGATCAGCGTATGAAAAACGGCCTCGTTCTCCCATATCCAGGCAGGCAGCTGCTGTTTGATGATCTTCCACACGCCATCTTCTTTCTCCATTTTCAGCACGATACGGTTGCCCCGGTCGTCACTCACATCTACCGTGAACAATCCTTCCTGCAATCCATTGGACTTGCGGAAATTGAATTCCCGCAGACGGCCGTCGGCCTTCACCAGCTTGGTGAATTGAATGTTTCGGATGAATTGAATTTGCATAAGGCTTACTTTAGAATTTTAAATTATAATTCTTTTCTCGTGATTGTGTACGTGGCCTTCTTAAAGAATAGTGAATTTTTTACGCAGGGATAGGAGGGTGACTACAAAAATACTAAAAATCGTATTTTCCCTATACCTCCTATCGAATTAGTTGTCCCCATTTTTTACTTTTTTCTACCCCTTCAGGGTTATTGACTCTTCCGTCACATTTGTGGGGGTGGCGGCTGCCCGGCGGCGGATGCTTTGTGAGCCCAGGATCAGGGCGGTGAGGGCAGTCAGGGCGCAGCAGGCCATGACCCCTGTCATGGGCAGGGCTGTATGGTTGTTGAGAAAGCTGACGAGGGCGGAGGCGAAGGCCCCGATGCTCATTTGGATGCCCCCAAGTAGGGCGGAGGCGGTGCCTGCATTGCGGCCAAAAAGTGCGAGAGACAGGGCGGAGGAGTTGGGAAAAACACAGCCCTGACAGCAGAGGAAGAGGAAACAAAAGGTTATGGAGCCAAAAAGACCCAGCCAGCCCATAAAGCTGCCAGCAAAGAGCAGGATGGCGGTAATGGACTGGCAGATCAGGGCTACTTTTATGATCTGCTGGCTTTTATAGGTCCTTAGCAGGATACTGTTCAATTGACTGCAGCCGATGAGGCCCAGGGCGACCACGGCGAAGATCCATCCATATTGCCGCTCGCTCACCTTAAAGAGCTCCATAAAGACAAAAGGGGAGCCTGCAATATAGGCGTATAATCCCGCGGAAGCGATGGCCCCGGTGAAGGCATAGGTATAGAATTGAGGCTCCTTAAAGACATTCCAGAACCCCGATGTGATCGGGCCTGGTTTGAGGGACAAGCTTTTATCGGGCTGTCTGCCTTCGGGCAGGGCAAAATGGACAGCAGCCAGTATGAGGGCGGCGATAAAGGCCAGGGTAATAAAAATATATTTCCAGCCCAGGCCGGCGGCGAGATAGCCTCCCAATGTGGGAGCAATGATGGGTGATATGGCGATCACCAGCATGAGTTGGGAAAAGACCCTGGCATTTTGTTCAACGGGGAAAAGATCCCGTACAAGGGCACGGGAGGCGACCAGACAGGCGCATGCGCCCAATGCCTGGAAGAGACGCAGGACGATGAGCAATTCCACCGAGCGGGCCATGGCGCAGGCTGCAGATGCCACCAGATAGAGACCAATGCCGAGATATAAGGGTTTCTTGCGGCCAAAGCGGTCGAGCAGAGGTCCATAGAGGAATTGTCCCACCGAAATCCCAATAAAAAAACTAGATAAGGACAGCGTCACTTTGGCAACAGTGGTATGAAGATCGTTCGCGATGTCCGGAAAGCCCGGCAGATACATGTCGATAGAGAAGGGGCCAATAGCAGAAAGCACTCCCAGGATGAGAATGATGAAGAAGGAACTCTTTTTTGGTGCAGTCATAAGAAAGGACGAAGTTACGCAAATGGATACTATACTGATCATCGGAGCCGGTGCGGCTGGATTAATGGCTGCTTATGAATTATCTGCAGCAGGATATCCTGTCATGGTGCTGGAAGCGACGGAGCGGGCCGGAGGACGGATATTGACCCAAAGGGGAAATGGCTTTTCCATTCCTGTAGAGGCAGGCGCGGAGTTTATTCACGGGTCTCTGCCTGTGACATTGAAATTGTTGGATCAGGCGGGGATCACCTACCAGCCTGTAGAGGGGAGGATGCTCCGGGTGAGTAACGGAGAGTGGGTGCATCAGGATCTTTTTACGGGCGACTGGCAGGAACTCATGCAGCAGATGGGACAGCTAACGGAAGATATGCCGATAGATGTTTTTCTGGACACTTATTTTTCCGACCAGCGGTATGCCCTGCTCCGCACCTCTGTACGAGGTTTTGCCGAGGGATATGACCTGGTGGACCTGCGTAGGGCCAGCACGCTGGCGTTGTATCAGGAATGGCAGGAGGAAGGCGAGGGACAGTATAGGGTAGAGGGCGGCTATGGCAAGCTGATCCATTACCTGGAGGAGCAGAGTCTTACCCGGGGATGCGTGATCCATTTTTCCAAGCCTGTGCGGACCGTACGTTGGCAAAAGGATAGGGTGGAGCTGGAATGTGTGGACGGAGAAATTTTTACGGGACGCCGGGTTGTTATCACCGCATCGCTGGGTATCCTGCAGCGGACGCCCGGCACGCCTTCCTCTATAGTTTTTTCACCGGACATCCTTGCATACCGACAGGCCGCACAAGAGATGGGATATGGCTCGGTGATCAAAGTGCTGATGGAGTTCAAAACTTCTTTTTGGGAGGAAGGGATTGGCTTTGTGCTGAGCGATGAACCTGTCCCTACGTGGTGGACGCAAAATCCGCCATCGGACAGACTGCTTACGGCCTGGATAGCAGCTACCGCTATGCGGAATTTTCAGGCACTAAGCGCTGGTGACCAGCTGAGAACCTGTATACGAAGTCTGGCTTCCATCTTCAAGGTTGGAGAGGATATCGTGAGGGAGCAATTGGTTGCCTGCAGCATACACGATTGGATGAAGGCGCCCTATATACGTGGAGGATACAGCTATGAGACGGTGGGAAGCGAGGCAGCGCGAAAACAAATGCGTCAGCCGGTGGAGGATACGCTCTTCTTTTCGGGAGAAGCTTTGTATGAGGGACAGGCGCTGGCGACGGTGGAGGCGGCGCTGTGCAGCGGGCAGGAAGCTGCTGAAAAAATCAAGGCGCGGCCATGACCGCGCCCTGACATTATGCATACTGATCCCGTAGCGTTTTTACCTCGTCGTGAGATTCTTTCAAAGTCTGTTGCTGCTGGGTGAGCAGATCGCTGATAAAGGCGGGAAGACCTTCGTGCTCCAGCGCTGTCCTGTAGGCGCGTTGAGCTGCGTCCTCTACCGCCTCGCAGTTGGCCAGGACGGTGTGGCGGTCATGCCCGCTGAATACAGCCTTTACATCCATCCAGGCGCGGTATATCTTGCCGCTAGTGGTTGTCCCTTTCTCCGCCTCGACTCCCAGGGCCTGGACTTCCGTAGCCAGGGCTATCTTGTTACGATGGCTTTCCGCGATCATGGATGCATAGAGCACTTTCAGGTCCTCATCCTCACTTTTTGTCTCCTTTATCGCTTTTTCATAGCCAGCGATACGATCATTGTTGATCTGGATAAGGTCGTTGAGCACTTCGATCGTTTCTTTTGTGTTTGACATAACAAAACATTTTTAAGGATGTAATAGGTCTTCTGATCCATACGATGGTAAAATCATGCCACCACGGACAAGGCGGGGATGGCCCTGATATAGGGAAATAATTCCTCACTAGAATACCTTTTGGAGTTCGACGGTCTTTCGCTGGGCCATCAGCTTTTCGATGATCATGGCGATGTCCGGCCGTATGTCCAATATTTCAGCAAGCAGGGAAAGGAAAGACGCTTCTCTTGCATCCAGCGTGGGGTCGCTGATGCACAGTTCAACACAATAGGAATATAAGGCCAGCTCGTTCACCGGCCGGATCAGCTGGATGAGCCAGGCGAGATAGGCTTTTTCATTTTCACTGGTAATGGAAGGCTTATAGGAACGATAGCTTATCAGTTCATCCTTGATGTGGACCTTTGGCTGCAGACCCAGCGTCACGAGCTTGCCCGACAGGTTGTCCATTTCCGCCTCGGTGAACTGATTGTCCTCCAGGCAGCAATGAAAGAATAAATGACAGAGCGCCTGGTCCTGGTTGTTGACAACATTCGTATACATGATGGATATTTTTATCCTTTCTTCTCCGCCAGTTTGGCCAATTCCCTCCACAGGGATTTTTCTTTTTCAGAAAGCTGCTCCGGCAGCCGGATGTCGAGGGTGACATAGAGATCACCATATTCGCCTTCCATCTTATAGACGGGAAATCCTTTTCCTTTGAGCCGCATGACGGTATTATTCTGTGTTTCGGGCTTTACTTTCAGCTTGATCTGTCCGCCCAGCGTGTCCACGGTGATATCGCCACCCAGCACTGCCGTATAGAGATCTACCTGGATCCTTGCATGAAGGTCATTGCCTTCCCGCCGGAAGCGGGCATCCTGTGGGATGATAAACGTAATATACAGATCGCCCGCGGTACCATTATTCCCTGCGGGACCGCCATGTCCTTTGAGCTTGATCTGTTGTCCATTCTCTACACCCGCAGGTATGGTTATGCGGATATTCTTACCATTGACGGTGAGTACCTGCTGGTGTGTCCTGTAAGCGTCCTGCAGGCTAAGCTGAAATTCCGCGTAGAGATCCTGTCCCCGACGACCCCGGCCGGAACCAGCGCTGGCGGAGCCCCGGCCAAAAAGGGATTCGAAGAAGTCGGAGAACCCGCCTCCGTCGCCGAAGTCCGATCCGCCAAAGTTCCCTGAAAAGCCTTCGAAGCCACCTTCCGGAGGAGAGCTTCTGCGACCCCTGCCTCTGCCTCCCGCGGCCTGCTGTGCCTTTTCGAATGCTTCCGCATGCTGCCAGTCTTTGCCGTACTGGTCGTATTTTTTTCTTTTTTCCGGGTCGCTTAGCACTTCATTGGCCTCATTGACCTGCTGGAACTTTTTATTGGCTTCCTTATCGTTGGGGTTCAGGTCAGGGTGATGTTTGCGGGCCAGTTTGCGGTAGGCGGTCCGGATCTCGTCCTGGGTTGCGTTCTTATTAACTCCCAATATTTTGTAATAATCTATAAAATCCATGGATGTGGTCCTCTTTTTACAAATTTCGGATTCTCCCGGGATTTTCCGGGTGACATAATTTTTTTGTTGCTTATGCCAGCTCGTGCGCGATCGTGAAGACGAACCGACTGCCTTCCCCGGGAGCCGACTCCGCCCATATCCTGCCACCATGCAATTCAACGATCTTCTTGCAATGGGCGAGCCCTATGCCTGACCCTTCATATTCACTCCGATTGTGCAGGCGTTGGAAAATGATGAAAATCCTGTCCAAAAATTGAGAATCGATGCCGATGCCATTGTCCTGAACAAAGAATTTCCAGTGTCCATTCTCCTTTACTGATCCGATGTCGATAGCCGGCGGCTGACCGGGTTTGCGGAATTTTATAGAATTGCTGATGAGGTTTTGGAACAACAGCTTCAGCTCTGTAGGGTAGGCCTGTAATACGGGCAGGGTACTGGCATGGACCGTAGCGCCGCTGTCCTCGATGATCTTGTCCAGGTCGGCTACTACGTCTTTTACCATCTGGTTGCAATCCACCTGTTTGGATTCTTTTTCCCTGCCAATGCGGGAATAGTCGAGGAGGTCCTTTATGAGCACTTTCATTCGCTCCGATGCATTGAGCATATAGTTGAGGAACTTGTCCGCATTGGCGTCCAGCTGGCCTTTGTACTGTTGCTGGAGTAATTCCACAAAGGCGGAGATGGTGCGCAGGGGCTCCTGCAGATCGTGGGAGGCCACGTACGCAAATTGTTCCAGCTCCTTGTTCTTGCTTTCTATCTGGGCGGTGCGCTGGCTCACCTTTTTCTCCAGGGAGGTATTGGCCTCCTTATTCTCGACGCCCAGTCTTTCCAGCTCTTCGGACATCCTGTTAAAATTGTTGGCGAGGACGCCGATCTCGTCCTTTGAAAAGGCCTGGGCCTTGCGGCTGAAGTCGCCGCGGGTGACCGCCCTGGCGGAGAGCAGTATATCTTTCAAGCCTTTCTGTATACCGCGGCTAACCGTAATGGCCAGTGTCAGGCCAGTGAATTCGACAGTGAGCGCCACGATAAAAAGCAGTCCCAGCACTGTGTGCTCCAGCCAGCGCGATCCTTCACCCAGGGCATTGGAGAATTCGTCCTCGAAAGGGCTCAGCTGGGTATAGATGGGGTCGATCCTGTCCAGCAGCTCGTTGATACGCGACTGGGAGGGATTGGCTTTATTGATCTCGTCATGTAATGAGTCGGCGATGGGATTAAAGGAGGCTACGACCCTATCGGCTTCCGTCCAGGCGATGATGGCCCTTTTGATATAGGGATTGTTGTGGAATCTTAATATCAGGTGGATCATGCCGTCGATGTCGTCCTTATGATTGCGGCCTTCCAGGAAGCCCTGGCGGGCAATGTCCATATCCGGCTCAGGCTTGCTCAGCTCCAGGCGGGTCTTGTGATCGCCCAAATTAACCTTCATGAATTCGTGGAACTTCAGGTAGTCCGTCTCGTCATGGGTACGGGCATATTTCTGCAGTTGATAGACCCCGTCTTTCTGGGCTTTTGACCAAAGCCCCTCTCCGTTGACGTAAGCTCTGACGGAGGAAAGCGTATTGATGGAGAAGATCAGCACGAAGAGCTCTACGGCAATAAGTAAAGCCATGATGCCGACCGTGAAATAAAGCTTTTTCGCGATGGATACATTTCTGTACCATTTGAAAATGGAGATCTTCATTGATGTAAGGGTTTTGGACGACGGTGGCTATAAGGGGATTACAATTTACGGAATTCTGGAAGATGGGGCAAGACCAACCAAAAAATGACCCGGCGCCTTTCGGCTACCGGGTCCGTACAATATGAGTTTTCAGTAAGGGAAATTACTTGGCTTTGGCTACTACCGCCTTCCTGTTGTGCATGGTCAGCGCATAGATGCTGAATACCATGGACAGGTAGCTTGCAATGGTCAGCACAGCGGAAATATTGTAGTCCGACTGGCGGAAGAGGTGATAGCTGGTGAGACCGGAAACAACTACGGAAATCAGCAGGAGTAAAGATATTAGCGTTTTCATAACTTTATTTTTTAAGGTTGTTTAAAATTTGTTGCTTTATATATCAGAAGGGTACAGAGCAAACAAGTTTATTAAAGAAATGCTAAAGCCTTATGCCACCTAAGATCCTCATCACCAGGCCTATTTTTCCAGATGTTATTGCACGTTGCCATGAATACTTTGAAGTGGAGGTAAATGAAGGGGGGCGGTATACGCCGGAGCAGCTGCGGGCCGCATTGGAAGACAAGGATGGAGTGTTGCTGGCGGGCGGAGAGAAGATAACAGTTGAGACGCTCGAGGGGCTCACCCGCCTGAAAGCCATTTGTGTCTCGGCAGCAGGTTTTAACAATTTGAATATAGCTGCCATTACGAAGGCCGGCATTATTGCCACTAATTCGCCTGGTCCTGCCGACGAGACGGTGGCTGATTATACATGGGGACTTATGATCGCAACGGCCCGTCGCATTGCGGAAGGGGATCGCTGGGTGAGGGCGGGGAACTGGAAAGGGTCTGTCGGAAGCAGCTTCTTTGGCGTCAATCTTTGTGACAGGACCCTGGGGATTATCGGGATGGGGAGGATCGGACAGGCCATTGCCCGGAGGGCTATGGGATTCAGGATGAAGGTCCTTTATTATAACCGCCGGCCGCTGGACAAGACCATCGAGGAGGAATGCAAGGCTACATATGCCAGCAAAGAGGAGTTGCTTGGGCGGGCTGATTTTATCATATTGGCATTGCCATTGAATGCGGAGAACTATCATATCATTGGAGAGGAGCAGCTGGCATTGATGCGCAATACGGCCATGCTTTTCAATATTGCAAGAGGAGGACTTATCGATGAGGCCGCGCTGGCCCGTGCGTTGCGTGAACAAAGGATAGCGGCCGCGGGTTTAGACGTTTTTGAAGGCGAGCCCGGTGTCTATTCGGGGTTGCAGGGACTACCCAATATCGTGATGACGCCTCATATTGCAGGAGGGACCTGGGAGGCGCAACATGGGCTGGCCATGCTGGCGGCGGAGAATCTTATAGCTGCGTTGGGGCTGGGGCCAAATGCGGGGGCGCCGCCTTCCATTATCAATCCGGAAGTGCTGCGGAAATGACCGGTATACCGGCGCCATCGAACTTTCTAAATCTCTTTATATGGCTAAACGTTTTTTTCAAAGGAAGATAATACGTGTGGGGCTGGAAAACCCTCCTGTGACGGGCGATCTGTAGCCGCTGCGGAAGGCAAATCCACCATTTGCAGATATAATGAAGTATCTTTCAAGCTTCAAGGCATCGGTCATGCCCTGATCAATATTATGCTATTCGAGTTCCAGGTATTTCATACAGTGGCGCGACGGCTGAACTTCACCAAGGCGGCCAAAGAGCTGTTCATTAGCCAGCCTGCCGTCACCAAGCATATTCACAAATTAGAGCAGCATTTCAAGGTCAAGCTCTTCGATCGCAATGGCGCCCGGATACAGCTGACGCCCGCGGGTAGCCAGTTATTACAACATACGGAAGAGCTGTTTGCCATATACAGGAACCTGGAATTTGCCATGAACAGTCTGACGAGCCAGCACAACGGGCATTTGCAGCTGGGAGGGAGCATGACGGCAGCGCCTTATATCATTCCACCTATTCTGGCAGCTTTTCATGGCCGTCATCCCCATGTAGAGGTGAGCCTGGTGACGGGCAATACGGGTGAGATCGAGCAGGCGCTGGAAAAAAAGGAGATAGACCTGGGCATTGTAGAAGGGCATTCCCGCAACAGGAGCATCCGGTATACCGAATTCATAAAGGATGAGATCGTGCTGGTCAGCAACCCTTCCCATCCCCTGGCAAAGAAGCAAAGCATCCGGCCCGAAGAGCTGAAACAGATACCGTTGTTGTTGAGGGAACCGGGGTCGGGTACGCTGGAGGTGGTGGCGCATGCCTTAAAAGGGGTGGGGATCAAGCTGTCCCAATTAAAGAAGGAAATGCAGCTGGATAATACGGAGACGATGAAGTCGTATCTTTTACATGCGCCATGTATGGCGTTTATCTCCATGCATGCGGTGTTGAAAGAGCTCGAGAACAATGAATGCTGTATCATCGATGTAAAGGGGCTGGACATCGGCAGGAACTTTTACTTTGCCCGGCTACAGGGGGAGGCAGAGGCGTTGCCGGAGCTCTTTATGAGATTTGCCATGCATTATAACGGGAAATGATCGATGCTTATCAAAAAATAAGACCCGCTATGGAGAGCGGGTCTTATAAACTTGTCTTTTAGACTATTAATAACGATAGTGTTCGGGCTTGAAGGGGCCGTTCTTCGGGATACCCAGGTAAGATGCCTGCGCTTCCGTCAGTTCGTCCAGCTGAACGCCGATCTTCGCCAGGTGCAGGCGGGCAACTTTCTCATCCAGGAACTTGGGCAGCACGTATACTTTGTTCTCGTATTTGCTGTGGTTGGTCCAGAGTTCGATCTGAGCCAGCGTCTGGTTGGAGAAAGAGTTGGACATTACAAAAGAGGGGTGACCTGTAGCACAGCCCAGGTTGACCAGGCGGCCTTCTGCCAGAACGATCACGTCCTTGCCGTCGATAGTGTATACGTCTACTTGTGGCTTGATGGTGTCCTTGGTGTGGCCATAATTGGTATTCAGCCAGGCCATGTCGATCTCGATGTCGAAGTGACCGATGTTACAAACGATGGCTTTATCCTTCATCAGGCGGAAGTGTTTTTCCGTGATCAGGTCGCGGCAGCCGGAAGCGGTGACGATGATGTCGGCTTCTTTTACGGCATCCACCATCTTCTTTACTTCGAATCCGTCCATAGCGGCCTGGAGTGCGCAGATGGGGTCGATCTCTGTAACGATAACACGGCAGCCGGCGCCTTTCAAGCTGGCTGCGGAACCCTTACCTACGTCACCATAGCTGCCGACCACGGCAACTTTACCGGCCATCATTACATCGGTGGCGCGACGGATGGCGTCGACGAGAGATTCTTTACAACCGTATTTGTTATCGAACTTGGATTTGGTAACGGAGTCATTTACGTTAATGGCAGGGATAGGCAGGGTGCCTTTTTCCATCCTTTCGTACAGACGGTGTACACCCGTGGTGGTTTCTTCACTAAGACCTTTAACGTGCTGTACCAGCTCGGGATATTTATCGAATACGATGTTGGTGAGATCACCGCCGTCATCCAGGATCATGTTCAGGGGACGATCGGTGCTGCCGAAGAACAAGGTCTGTTCGATGCACCAGTCAGCTTCTTCCAGGGTCTGACCTTTCCAGGCAAATACGCCGATCCCGGCGGCTGCAATGGCTGCGGCGGCTTGGTCCTGTGTGGAAAAGATATTGCAAGAGCTCCATTTAACCTCAGCGCCCAGCTCAACCAGGGTCTCGATCAGCACGGCCGTCTGAATGGTCATATGCAGGCAGCCTGCGATGCGGGCGCCTTTCAGGGGCTTTTGTTTTCCATACTCTTCACGGATGGCCATCAGACCGGGCATTTCTGCTTCGGCAAGACGGATCTCTTTCCGGCCCCATTCAGCGAGGCTCATATCCTTCACTTTATAAGGAAGTTTCAGGTCGATGGCTAATGTTTTTGTTGACATCGTAGCTTTAGTTTTAATATTGGAGACAAAGGTAGTGTTGTAGAACAAAAATGAAGCCAATAACATAAAATTTGGAATAAAAATGCATTTTTATGTATTTTTATAGAACAAAGTCATAGAAGCCCATGGAAAAAGCAACCGAAACAGAAAAAATGGCTAATGAGGCCATACCGTTGGATGAAAAGGATAAGGCTATCCTCCGTCTGCTGCAGGCAGATGCCAAGATCACCGTCCGGGAGATCGCTACAAAGATACACCTGAGCACCACGCCCGTGCATGAACGGATCAAGCGGATGGAGGATACGGGTGTCATCCTGCGTTATGCCACCCTGGTGGATCATTCCAAAGTCAGGAAGGGATTGATGGCCATCTGTTATGTCTCGTTAAAGGAACATAACAAACGGAGCGGCGCCCGGTTTATCAAGACCATCCAGGAACTTCCGGAGGTAGTCGAATGCTATATCATTTCAGGTGAGTTCGACTTCATGCTGAAGGTGGTCGCAGACAATATGGACGATTATTATGACTTCCATGTAAACAAACTGGGGCAAGTGGAGAATATCGGACAGGTGCAGAGCACTTTTGTCATGGGGGTGATCAAGCAAACCTACCAGCAAATTCGATGAGCAGTGGACGGATGGGGCTTTTGAGAATTTCGTACATTGCAGGACCTGATAAATTAATTTTATATGTACGCATACGACACAGTTACCGCGGCCATCAAAGGGCTTAAACAAAGGGGATACACCATCGACTTCAAGGCGGAGGCTGACTATATAAGCTGTCCTGACAGCCAGCTGAAGCCTTCCGAGTTTGTGATCACGGAAGTCTATCGATTTGAAGGAGAGAGCGACCCGGCGGACGAAGCTGTCGTATATGCCATCGAGTCGGCGGACGGCAGAAAAGGAGTATTGGTCAACGGATTTGGCATTTCTGCCGACGAATTAGGAGAGGAGATGGTGGAAAAACTGGCTGTTCGCCACTAAACGCATATCATGGTAACCATTAGAGCTGCAAAGGAGGAAGATATTCCGGCCCTCCTCGATATCTACAACCATATTATCACCAACACTACCGCCGTCTATCACTATCAGCCGCATACGATGGAGATGCGCAAGGCCTGGTATGACTCACGCGTGAAGGAAGGCTTTCCTGTCTTTGTAGCGGAAGATGATGGGAAGGTGGTAGGCTTTAGCTCCTACGGCCCTTTCCGGCCATGGCCGGCCTATAAATACACGATGGAGAATTCCGTCTATGTGGCGGATGGTCAGCGGGGCAAGGGGATAGGGAAATTATTGATGGAACCCCTGATCCGCACGGCAAGGGAGAAGGATGTACATGCCATTATTGCTGTAATAGACGCCACCAATGATGCCAGCGTGCAATTGCATCGCAGCTTTGGTTTCCAGGAGGTGGGGCATTTCCGGGAGGTGGGCTACAAGTTCGACCGCTGGCTGGACCTCACATTCATGGAGCTGGTGCTGGATACGCCCAAACACCCCGTAGGAGGGTAGGAGCCGGTCTTCTGGCTGGTCGACGACACGGCGGATCAATAGCTTGTCTTTACGAGGTCGGCTACGATCTTATCGATAGGAAGGGTAACGACTTCAGCGCTGAACTGATCCCAGTCGATGAAACGAAAGGTTTCCGTCTCTCTTTTTTCCGCATAGATACGCAGCTCCCGCTCATCAAAGTCGAAAGGCTTGTCGCGTAAGGGCGCACGTATCGGCTCCAGCGCTTCTGCAAAATAATAGATGGAGATGATCTGATGTTCCGGATTGAAAGCCGACATCTGGAAGAAGTCGGTGGTATATATATGCGCTCCGATGCGTACATCCAGGTCCATCTCTTCCTTGAACTCTCTCTTCAGGCAATCGCGGGTACCTTCTCCGAACTCCAGCCCGCCGCCGGGGAATTTAGTATAATAGCCGCCGCGGATATATTCATCGCTGACCAGTACTTTTTTGTTCTCTCCAAATAAGATGCCGTAGACCCTGATGTTTAACATGGTTATCTTTTTTAAAAAAGCCCCCGGCGAAGCCGGGGACTATTAGTGATTAGTGTTTTGCGCAGCAGCCCTGACCGCAGTGGTCTTTGCAGGCGGGTGTGCAAACTTTACCTTTACAATCCTTACATGCTTTTTGAGCGTGTTGTGGTTTGCTGGTGGCATAGGCTGCCTGACCTACAGTCAATGCAGTAGCCAGCGCCAGTAAAAAAATATTTTTCATGATGTTTTTTTTATGGTGATCATTTGTTGTGTTGGCCGCATCCTGCGGCTTTTGAAATGATCAGGCATTGGGCGGTTTCCAGGAAGATGCGGCGTAATCAGCCAGCGGTTGATCCGGAGCTTCCGGATAGCCCTTGGATATCAGGGAGGAGACTCGCACTGATGTATAGGGGATTGCCAGCTCGGCGGTATAACAAAGAGGGCAGTTGGTGCAATTGGCAACCGGGTTGCCGCAGCCCTTCATGTCGTGTGATCCTTTTTGCTGATGGGGGCATTGCTCGTCCTTCATCTTGTGACAGCATTCGGATGCGGCGGAATGGGTCTGCTCTCCCAGGTAATACGGGATACGAACGGACTCCGTCAGGTAGACCAGGGTGGCCAGCAGCAGTATGTACACGGCGCCTTTCATCAGTACATAAAAGTACTGAATTAAAACCACTTCTTTTTCATAAAATACCAGCTGATGATAATGGAGATACCGATGGACACGAGCATAACGATATAAAATGCATTCGGGGCTTTAGAGCCGGGAATATCCACGTTCATGCCATAAATGCTGGTTACCAGGGCAGGCAGGGAAAGGATGATGGTGATAGAGGTGAGCCGTTTCAGCACATTGTTCATATTGTTATTAATGATGCTGGCGAAGGCGTCTAATGTGCTGCTGAGGATGTTGGTGTAGATATTGGCCATTTCAAGGGCCTGCGACATGTCTACGGCAAGGTCATCCAAAAACTCCTTTTCTTCATCCGTGAGACCCAGGAAATTGGTACGGATCAGCTTGAGCAGCAACATTTCATTGCTTCTGAGCGCCGTTACGAAATAGACCATGCTTTTCTGGATCTTCATCAACTCCAGCAGTTCTTCGTTCCTATTGGATGCGTAGAGTTTTTGTTCCATCAAATTGCGGCGCTGGTTGATCTCCTTCAGGTATTCCATATAGGTCTGCGTGATCTTTTCGATGACCTTCAGGACCATCATGTTCTTTTTATCGGGGTGTCTGTTCTGGAAGGTGTTGAGGAATTTCTTGATGGCGCCGTTCTCAAAGGAATTCACCGTTACGATTTGATTATGCGTAAGGATGATACAGATGGGGATGGTTATATAATAAGCATCGCTCTCGTTGAAAGAATTATTCTCCGTAGGGGTCTTGATGACAATGAGCTTTACATTGTCCTCTTCCTCGAAGCGGGCCCGTTCGTCGATGTCGAGGGAGTCGGTGAGGAAGTCGAGGGGGATGTCCAGCTTTTCGGACAGGTTGGTAAATTCTTGCTGCTTCAGGGGAGGCAGGATATTGACCCAGGTGCCGTTCTCGGGACGCTCGATCTCTACGGTCTGATGATTGATGTTCTTAAAAAACTGGATCACTTTTGAGCTTTTGCTAGTTCTCGATATCGCCTTCGTATACTTTTAGTGCCGGTCCACAAAGCCAGATATTCTCAAAATTGTTCTCGCCAATCCTGTCGAACTCCACTCTGAGCTTGCCGCCCTTGGTGATGACCCGGACGTCATTATATCCCATTTCATTATGATAGCAGGCCAGGGCGCTGGCCGTGACGCCCGTACCGCAGGACAGGGTCTCGTCCTCTACCCCGCGTTCGTACGTGCGGACGATGATCTCATCCGCTCTTTTTTGCTCGACGAAATTCACGTTGATGCCTTCTTTGGCGAAGTCGCCGCTATAACGGATCTCCATGCCTTTGTGGAATACGTCATAATCCATTACGTCCGTGACCATTTTTATATAGTGTGGCGAGCCCGTGTCCAGGATAAAGTCGTTGTGATAGTCCCGGACGCCTGTCACATTCTTCATTTTGAGGCTGACCGTACCATCGTCATCTATCCTGGCCTGGTGGGGGCCGTCAGTGGCTATGAAGTAATATTCGTCCTTGTGGATACCCATGTCGTATGCAAACCTGACCAGGCAACGCCCGCCATTGCCGCACATGCTGCTTTCCCGGCCATCGGAATTGTAGTATTTCATCTCGAAATCATAGCCGGACTTGGTATTCAGCAGCATCAGTCCGTCAGCGCCAATGCCAAAGCGGCGGTCGCAAAGGGCCTTTACTTTTTCCACGGTGAGGGCTGTATAGCTCCAGTTACGGTTATCCAGAATGATAAAGTCGTTGCCTGTGCCCTGATATTTATAAAAATGCATGGGGCGAAGGTAGAACAATTAGAGCTTCTCTACAATACGAAGGGTGTCCGTTATGAGCTTTTCCACGGCCTTGTTACCGTCCGGGGAGAAGGTCTTGCTGATGCGATTGGCGACGATGGCGCTGAGGCTCAGGCAATGGTGTCCTAACAGCCGTCCCAGTCCATAGATGCCGGCTGTCTCCATCTCGAAGTTGGTGATCCGGTGAGGGCCATAGGAAAAGCTTGTCAGCCTGTCGATGAGCTCGGGTTGGTTAAGACCCAGGCGGAGGACGCGCCCCTGGGGGCCATAAAAGCCGGGGCAGGTGACCGTGATACCCTGGTGGAATCCGTCCACAAAGTGCTTGAGGAGGGAGGGGCTGGACGCACTGATATAGGGTTGGGCCAGGCGGTGGTGCAGTTGGGTCTGGGTCGTAAAGGATTGCAAAAGGGCGTTGTCCTCTTCCGTGTCGTCATGCCTGTAAAAGTTCAACAGATTGTCGATGCCCAGTCCATGGGTGCTGGCGACAAAGCTATCGACCGGGATGTCTTTTTGCAGGGATCCGGAAGTGCCCATACGGATGATGGTGAGATGGGTGAGCTGGGGTTTGACCATGCGGGTAGTGAGGTCGATATTGACCAGGGCATCCAGCTCATTGAGGACGATATCTATATTGTCGGTGCCGATGCCGGTGGAGACGACCGTGACCCTTTTTTTCCCAATATAGCCCGTGTGGGATACGAATTCGCGGTGCTGGGCCTTGTGTTCGATGGTGTCGAAATGACGGCTGACGGCGGATACCCTATCGGGGTCGCCTACGGTGAAGATGGTGGGGGCCAGCTCTTCGGGACGGAGATTCAGGTGATAGATGGCGCCCCGGCTATTGATAATGAGTTCACTTTCAGCGATTGCTTGCATAAATTCGGCTATTTTTTTTCAACTTCTTCAAAATTATCGTAATTTCGCAGCCACTCAAAAAAAAGGTAGTGCTTGGGAGACCTTGTTTTACCTTTGAGAGATGGTTCCGTGGCCGAGTGGCTAGGCAGAGCTCTGCAAAAGCTTCTACAGCAGTTCGAATCTGCTCGGAACCTCAACCAATCAAGAACCGCCGCGAGGCGGTTTTTTTGCTTGTATACCGATCTGAATTAGAATATGCGGAAACTATTGCAAGGTTATGAGCACGGCGCTGCAAGCCGGTACTTTAACCGTCGTCGTATTCCCGGACAACACTAAACTCTCCTTTACGCTGGGCGCCCAGATCCCGTCAGCCTTTACGGCGCTTCCGCCAAAAAGAGTGCCTGTTAATGCGTCGGGAGAAGGCCCCTGTAAACGCAGGACCGAAGCATTCTTTAGCTGTGTGGCCCCATTTACGGCGGAGAAAGACACCGATGCCTCTTTCGAAAGGTCCTTATTGATCAGCGTCACCTGCACGGTGCCATCCGACTGCTGCACGGCATAAGAAGTAAAGTTGATCGTCCCCCCGGCCGTGGATCCAACCGTAAGCATTTTACCCAAGGATGCTTTTGAAAACAAGAGCATGCCATAATACAGCGGCATTGGTGTGGCAGGGCCGCTGAGAAAAGAAATAGGGGTAAAATAGGTGTTGCCTGTATGGAAGTTCACCCCGCTTGCACCCTGGTCGGCCGCCAAAAACATAAAATCCAAAGCCCATAGGGCAGAAGCAAAAGAATTGCTTACGCCTGGCCTGTTTGCAGCCGAGGTATTACATTCATCTATGCGCCAGGCAAGATTATAGGGGTTTGTTGCTTTTCTTAAGATATACGCCCTGGTGAGAAATGCCGTATCTTTCGTCAGCAGTTTTGCAATAGTCTGAACCGTGTCACCCCCGGTATTGAGTTTATAATAATGTTCACTCAGCCAGGATATGCTGCTGTGTTTGTCCCGCCCAAAGGGGATCATCCAGGTGCCGGAGGCGGTGCCGGGGCCTGAAAAGCATTGAGCCGGAGCTACCCGATGGATCGAGTCGCGGAGGGTGGTCCATTCATTTAAAAAATCAGTATAGCCATAAGTTGATGGACGATGGCCGAAGGGATTGTAAAGATCTGGCTCATTACCCAATACAAGAGAGGCCGTCATATTGCCAAAGTGACTGTTTAAATAACGGATTTCTGCCACATTCAGCGACAGGGTAGCAGGATGCAGGTTGACACCATACATCACCGGCCAGCGGGTGGCCCCTGCAAAAGCAAAGAAATTATACATATCAGCGCTGGTCAGTGTGAAAGGTTTTGATGTAGTGGCGGAATTGGTCCATTGCACGTCGTCCACGCTGCCGCCGCCGACACGTAGTACGCCATGTCCCAATCCTTTTACCAGGTTGATAAAAGAAGTATTATTACTATTGAAACAAGCTGCCTTTATAAGAGAGTATTTCTCAAAGCTAAAACCTGTAAAGTACTTTGGTATTTGTCGTCCCTGTTTGGAAAGATCCACCGTGACAGTCACCGGTACATCCGTTGCCGGCGTAACTGCTCTTGCGGAAGTAGTAATTTGCCCGGAAGGGGCTGTCAGATCAGGTTTTGTACAGGATATCAGACACGAGAGTATTCCTGCGGCGAATATTGGAGATTTCTTTAGCATGCCAGTTTTTCGACAAATATCAGACCACTGCTAAAAGCGTTGCGGTGTTCTTTGAAAATTTAGGTGTTACCCATTATTACAGGGCCGGGAGGAGTCACACTATTATCCGGGTGGGCTACTTACGGCCGGAATTTCTGGTAGAGCCCTCAAAACACAGTCGGTTGTCGGTTGCTTTGTATTTGCGCTGATTGTGATGATAACACTTGGCAGAACAACGCCCGGCGGAGAACAAGCGCCATTAACTTTTCTCGGTAAATTTATTCATGTTATAATTTATGGAGTACTAATTTTATCGATTTTGACTATTTTCTTATTTAGCAAGTGGTCAAAAAAATATTGGATAGTTCAAGTAGCTTCAATTTCTGTATGTTGTTTCTTAATCTTTGAAGTGCATTATTATTCGTACGGGATGAAGGCAAGGCGTTCGTATTCGCTTTGCAAAGCATTGAAGGATAGGATAGGCCGGTTTCATTTTTTGACAACCTGCGTTCGTAAATATTCGTCCAGGTTGCCCAATGACATGGCAAGGCCTTCCTTGTAACCCTTTGAGACCATCATTTCAAGATCGGCCAGTTTATTGAATTTTTTTTCGATGATCACCGTTGTAATCTCCCCTCCGGCCTTAAAGGAGTTCCTGACCAGGGAAAAGGCATCATTGACGGGATTCCCATTTTCATCGCAAAAGCTATTTCTCGTGGAGAAACTGGACTTGACTTCGATTTTGATAAATTCAACCAAAGACCAGTGGGCGACATTCTCGGGAGAGACCATGGAATATAACCAACGGCCTCCTTCCCTGAAGTCCATCTCTTTCGTCTGGGCCCGCCAGGGTTTGGGAGCCGACCACTGGTCCAGCATTTCCGCTTTTGTCCAGGCATCCCAGACGAGATCGAGGTCGGCAGCAAATTCCCGTGTAATGTAGATGGTATTGGTGGCTTTGTCCACGGTGAAGTCAAATAACAGGTTCATTTTTTTATTGTTTTGAGTGTATAAAATATGAAGCCGATCAGTTGCGAATATAAGCGAAACCGATTGGTTACGCAAATTTTTCTTAAATAGGTCTATATTTAGTTAAAGGCCATAATTCCTTTGGCCTATATTGACCTTAAATATTTAAGACTATGGAAAAGTCTTCCAATTCCAATGAATGGGAATGGCCGGATGATCTTGACGCTTTAACTACCGCACCATAACACCACAAGCTATTGTTTGAAAACGAATTTGTTCGTGTTTTAGACACCTGTATACCGCCGGGTGAAATTACCGCGGTCCATACGCATCGGCACCCGGCTTCATTGTATATATTGAGCTGGTCTGATTTTCTTAGATTCGATGATAAAGGAAACGTAATTTTCGATTCAAGGACGCTTGCCAAGGCTCCTTTACCCGGATCTGCAGGCTGGATCGGGTCGTTTGCCCCGCATGCATTACAAAATGTCGGCATGCAGGACCTTCATGTTATCAGTGTAGAACTAAAAAGGCCGGCTCATCACTGAGCCGGCCTTCGCTTTAAAATTTTCTATTTCTTAGTCTTCAATAGCTGGATGACCTTCTGCTCGCTCCTGTTGGTGTAGATCACCTTCACATAGTATGCACCTGTGGGCAGGGCCGTGCTCGGCTGTATCCTAAGCAGGTTGTTACCATCGAAGAGATTCTCGAAGCGCTGGCTATAGATGGTTCTACCACTCACATCCGTCATGATCACCAGAACATTGTCGCCGGACTGGGCAGGAACGTTCAGGTTGAAGAAGTCATTGAACGGATTCGGGAATGCCTGCAGCGGTTTCACATCCGTCAGGCTGGTCGTGGTCAGCGTCAGGCTGTTGGCCGTAGCTGTCGCAACGTTCGGCGAAGTCACCGTCGAAGCAGGGGCCGTAGATGCGGAACCGATTGCCGGTGTATGCCCCTTGACGGCGATATTACCCAGGATCGCGAACGATGCGCCGGCAGAGTCGTAAGTCTTCAGACCTATGTTCACATTACCAAATGCATCGGGCGCCACATTGAAGAAGGTCAGCGTTCCGGACGTATTGTAATGTGCGTTCAATATACCTGTCTGTCCGTTGATGGTGTACCTGCCGCTGGCATTGTTGCTGGGATCGTCCGTACAGGATGCGAAGACGGTCAAGTCGTACAGCTTGCTGACATCCAGACCGGTGATCGTCACATAGGACGAAGATCCGGGGAAGTCCAGCCAGCCCTGGCTCATGGCCAGGTCGGGATAGATACCTGAGTTGTTGCCGGTGGTGGCGCCGAACGGATCCACCTCATCCCACTCTGTCGGCTGCAGCA